>Ga0209371_1000001_pt1 | contig 2771503 bp, 2511 predicted proteins | sample AgamicAtAmrz_FD_187165 | JGI IMG/M metagenome (GOLD analysis project Ga0209371, IMG submission 187165) | Agave microbial communities from Guanajuato, Mexico - At.Am.rz (SPAdes) (version 2) | ecosystem: Host-associated > Plants > Roots > Rhizosphere | place: Guanajato, Mexico | collected... | reverse complement strand
GCTCAACGGATAAAAGGTACTCCGGGGATAACAGGCTGATACCGCCCAAGAGTTCATATCGACGGCGGTGTTTGGCACCTCGATGTCGGCTCATCACATCCTGGGGCTGAAGTAGGTCCCAAGGGTATGGCTGTTCGCCATTTAAAGTGGTACGCGAGCTGGGTTTAGAACGTCGTGAGACAGTTCGGTCCCTATCTGCCGTGGGCGCTGGAGAATTGAGGGGGGCTGCTCCTAGTACGAGAGGACCGGAGTGGACGCATCACTGGTGTTCGGGTTGTCATGCCAATGGCACTGCCCGGTAGCTAAATGCGGAAAAGATAAGTGCTGAAAGCATCTAAGCACGAAACTTGCCCCGAGATGAGTTCTCCCTGACCCTTTAAGGGTCCTGAAGGAACGTTGAAGACTACGACGTTGATAGGTCGGGTGTGTAAGCGCAGCGATGCGTTGAGCTAACCGATACTAATGAACCGTGAGGCTTAACCTTACAACGCCGAAGGTGTTTTGGCGAAGAGACACGATATTTTCAGCTCTGATACAGATTTAACAGAATTTGCCTGGCGGCTTTAGCGCGGTGGTCCCACCTGACCCCATGCCGAACTCAGAAGTGAAACGCCGTAGCGCCGATGGTAGTGTGGGGTCTCCCCATGTGAGAGTAGGGAACTGCCAGGCATCAATTAGAAGAACCCCGTACCGTAAGGTGCGGGGTTTTTTGCTTTGTGCTCCCCCAATCTGGCCTTTCTCTTAATCCCTTATCCTGCTAATGGAATATGTGATCTTTGTCTCAATGTTGTTTATAACAAAATTATAACATTTCATTTACGAGGTAATTGAGTCTACTGGCTTAATACGCCGCAGTTTATGGCAGGAGCATAATCACAATGACAGAAAGCATTACATCAAACGGGACGCTGGCTAACAGTGATACCCGAAGAAGGGTATGGGCAATCGTCAGCGCCTCTTCAGGGAATCTGGTTGAATGGTTCGACTTTTACGTCTACTCATTCTGTTCACTCTACTTCGCACATATCTTCTTCCCCTCAGGCAATACCACGACGCAACTTCTTCAAACGGCAGGCGTATTTGCCGCAGGATTCTTGATGAGACCCATCGGCGGATGGTTATTCGGCCGCATTGCGGATCGTCGCGGGCGTAAGGCCTCTATGCTGATCTCGGTTTGTATGATGTGCTTTGGCTCTCTGGTGATCGCCTGCTTGCCGGGATATGAATCGATTGGCACCTGGGCACCCGCGTTACTGCTACTGGCCCGCTTATTCCAGGGATTATCGGTAGGTGGCGAATACGGTACCAGCGCGACTTACATGAGTGAGATTGCGCTGGAAGGGCGTAAAGGCTTTTACGCCTCGTTCCAGTACGTCACGCTTATTGGTGGTCAGTTGCTGGCCATTCTTGTGGTGGTGATCCTGCAGCAAATCCTGACGGATGAACAACTTCATGCCTGGGGATGGCGGATCCCTTTCGCGATGGGGGCCGTGCTGGCGATCGTCGCGCTTTGGCTACGCCGTCAGCTGGATGAAACCTCTCAGAAAGAGGTCCGGACGTTGAAGGAAGCCGGAACATTCAAAGGGTTATGGCGTAACCGCAAAGCTTTCCTGATGGTGCTGGGCTTCACTGCGGGCGGCTCTCTCAGTTTCTATACTTTCACCACCTATATGCAAAAGTACCTGGTGAACACCACCGGAATGCACGCCAACGTCGCCAGCGTTGTCATGACCGTGGCGCTATTTGTCTTTATGCTCATACAGCCGATCGTCGGTGCGCTCTCGGACAAAATTGGCCGACGTACCTCGATGCTTATTTTTGGCGGATTGTCGGCGCTCTGTACCGTGCCTATTTTGACTGCGCTTCAGCATGTCTCCTCACCGTATGCAGCATTTGCGCTGGTCATGCTGGCGATGGTGATTGTCAGTTTCTATACCTCTATCAGCGGGATATTGAAGGCCGAAATGTTCCCGGCGCAGGTACGTGCTTTAGGCGTCGGGCTCTCTTATGCGGTAGCCAACGCGTTGTTTGGCGGATCGGCAGAGTACGTTGCGTTGTCTCTTAAATCGTGGGGAAGTGAAACGACATTCTTCTGGTACGTGACGGTAATGGGAGCCCTTGCTTTCATTGTCTCTCTGATGCTGCATCGCAAGGGTAAAGGTATTCGTCTTTAGTAATGCGCCATCTGCCACACGGCATAGCCGGTCGTAGCGCCAGCGACATCCCAGGCAAAATCTTTCCAGCTCCAGCCGCTCCCTGCGGGGCGGCTATCCCACAGCTCTTTTGATGCCCCAAGACCGACTGAGAACATCAACCCTATAGCCGCGCTACGGTCCCGGCTATACCCCTGATGCTGCGCATATTCATTACCGGCTGCGGACAACATCGCGGAGGCGAGGAAATGTTGTGCTTTATCCTGTCCGGACCAGCTGTCGTTGGCCATATGGCTACAGCCACTCAGAAAGAGGACGCTCAGTAATAAAGGAATGCGCATCAACGGGCTCCATAAAAAAGCCCTGCGGTTGGCAGGGCCTGGATATTACAGAATACGGCTGATAAGTCGGTCGATACGGATGCGACGTAAGCGGCGAATAAGCTTGCGGACTTTCACCGGATAATCGGCGATGCTCTGCAATTCGCGGTAATGATTCACCACGGTTGTATGCGTGCGAATCAGTTCCAGCTCACGCTCGCGCTGTGCGGCTAACTCATGCTGCGGGTCGTGGATCAGGATAGCGTTTTCCAGATCCAGTCGCCAGGCGCGTGGGTTCAGGTTGTTACCGGTCAGCAGCATCCACTCGTCGTCGACCCACATGCCTTTCAGATGGTAACTGTTGTCTTCATCTTTCCAGAGACGCACAACCAGCTGGTCAGTGTTGACGTAATACTGTAATCGGCTCAGGAAACGGCGCAGGTTAATCTCATAGAGATAGGGCAGCGCACCGATGATTTTGAACGGCTGATCTTCAGGAATGAAAAAGTCGTTTGCCGTTTTATCACCGACGATGATCTCCACTTTTTTACCGTCGCGCAGTAGCTGAATGATATTACGCACCAGCACGGCCGGAAGGTTGAAGTACGGCGTACAGATGGTGAGCTTCTGCTCCGCGCACGGCATCAGATGGAAGATCGTTTTGTTCAGCTGGCTTGATTTGCCGAGCCCTACCAGCGGGGTAACGGATAACTCTTCGTTGTTCGCATCGCCCTGGAAATGATAGACCGCATCGCGGAGCTCCTGGCGGAAGGCGCGAACATCGTTTTTGATCTCCGGGCTTTTCGGACGCTCGGGATCGTCAAGGCGATTGACGCCACGACCATGTACCAGATTTTTATCAACCCAGTTAAACATGATATCGGCCATCTGTGGATTACGAATCAGATGGTAACGGTCGTAGCGATATTTATCGAGCTGATGCAGGTAAACATCATTCAGACTGGCGCCGCTGTAAAGCACACTGTCATCAATGATAAAGCCCTTGAAATGAAGGACGCCGAGCGCTTCACGGGTATTAACAGGTACGCCATAAACAGGCACATCAACGCCAGGATTTTCCTGCGCCGTGCGGCAATACCAGTCAGCATTGGTGTTTGAAGCGGCTGCGCCGATACGGCCACGCTGAGCGCGATGCCAGTCTACCAGCACGCGAACATCCAGTTCCGGACGCTGACGTTTAGCTTCATAGAGTGCGTTCAGGATCGCGCGCCCGCCTTCATCTTGTTCAAGATACAGAGCCACAATGCAAATGCGTCGCGTGGCGCTGGCAATCTTTTCCAGAAGCGTCTCCCGAAAATGAGCGGGAGCGTAAAAGAACTCTACATCATCAACTGACTGAGAAATCTTCGGTAGTTGAGCAAGGTGTTGTTGATGTTTATTACGCTTAAATTTTGACAACATCACAGTGCGTTTCTTCTCTGTTCATTGAAGGGTTGTCTGTACCATGCAAACAACATAAGCGGACAATGATACCACCAGTCCCGTCCAAAGTGGGTAACATTTCCAGTAGCTTACTTGTGTTTGTCTGCCGATGTCAGACTAAGGGACAAGGCAACAATACCTTCGTCCAGCTGAATATCAATCTCAAATCCAAGTTTTCGCGCCAGGGTCACCATACCGCGATTGTTAGGCATAGTAATGCCATTGAGGCGTAACAATCCGTGATCTCGCGTATAACTGATGAGTTTTTCCAGCAGCCGTCTTCCCAGGCCCAGACCTTTAAGATCGGAGCGGACCAGTACGGCAAATTCCGCATCGACGTTATCCGGGTCAGAAATAGCACGCGTGACGCCGAGGATCTCATCCCCCTTATCGGAGCGACGAACGGCAACAAACGCCATTTCTCGATCGTAGTCGATCTGGGTCATATTAGCTAAATCATCGTGGGTAAATTCGTTGATTTCGCTAAAATAGCGATAATAGAGATCTTCTTTCGTAACTTGAGAGATAAAGGCCCGCAGCTGGGGTTCATCCTCCGGCAGAATAGGGCGGAACAAGGCGCGTTGCCCATTTTTCATCTCAACCCATTCCTCCAGCTGCAGAGGATATGGCCGGATCGCCAGACGGCTCTCTCTGTCACCTTCGAATGGCGCGATATCCAGCGTCACGTCCAGCGCCGTAAACTCGCTGCCGGAGGCGAGAAGCGGATGAATATCCAGCCGCTGGATCTCTGCACAATCCACAATCAGGTTAGACACCTGCACCAGAAACTGACTTAACCCGGCAATATCGAGCGGACGCAGCGCACTTCGGCCTCGGATCTTTTTGCTTTTAATCGCCTGAATGATCAGATAACGCGCCAGATTCATGTTCAGCGGCGGTAATGCCACCACGGCTTGTTCTTCAGGCCGCCATTCTACACCGCCTTCTCCCAGCATGATGAGGGGGCCAAACACCGGATCGTGTTCGACCACAACCCGAAACTCCTGAGCCCCTGCGCGGTTAGCCATGCTTTGCACCAGCAGTCCGTGGATCCTTGCCTGCGGCCAGGCCATTTTGACACGGTCGAAGATGGCATCTGCGGCCTGCTGTACTTCCGTTGCCGTGCGCAGGTATAACATGACCCCCTGAACATCAGACTTATGCGGAATATCCGGGGAACGCAGCTTAAGGGCAACCGGGTAGCCAATTTGCTCAGCTATATGAACGGCCTCAGCGCTGTCGCTGGCGATCCAGGTCGGCAGGGTTTGCATTCCGTAGCTACCCAGAATGGGTTGAACTTCATGCGTATCAAGCGACGTCGCCCCCTCTTCGATAGCCTGCTGCAACAGCCGGTGAACGTCGACGGTGTTCGCCGTGAGATTACCGGGCAACGCCGGCGTTTCACGTAGCTGTTTCTGGTTGCGGCGATATTCCACCATATGCATAAACGCGGTGATGGTGCCTTCCGGCGTGCGGTAGGTTGGCAGCCCGGCTTCGCTGAACAAGCGTCGCGCTTCCTGAGAGGAAAACTCACCGCACCAGTTGGTCAGCAGGGTGACGTATTTGCCTCGCGGATGATTGCGCACGGCATCAATAAGCGCACGCGCGCTTTCACTCCCGGGTGCTACCGCGCTGGGGGAGTGGATAATCATCAGCGCATCGAAATCCTGGCTATCCAGCAAAATGGAGATAGCACGGATATAGCGCTCGCTGCTGGCATCATCACGCAAATCAAGCGGATTGCCGGGCGTAACGCTTGCCGGAAGCGCTTCTTTCAGACGCTGCAGCGTCTCTTCACTCAGCGTTGCCAGCTTGCCGAAGCGCCGCCACAGCTCGTCCAGCGCAAGTGCAGCAGGGGCGGCACCATTGCTGACAATCATTAACTTCTCGCCGCGCAGCGGGCGCATATGGCTTAACGTCTCAACGGCGGAAAAAAGCTCGTGCGTATCCTGTACGCGCAGCAGCCCCGCGCGCTGAATGGCAGCATCCCAGGCCGGATCCATACCGGAATGCGAATGCAACAGACGCTGTGCTGCAGGGCTGCGTCCGCTTTTGATCACCAGGATCGGCTTATTACGCGAAGCGCTTCGCGAAGCCGATACAAAACGGCGGGCGTCGCTGAGGTGCTCAAGATAAAGCAGGATCGCACTGGTTTTGCCGTCGCGCGCCAGAAAATCCAGCAGTTCATCCACGTCGATATCGAGGCTGTCGCCGAGGGCAATGAAGTAGGAGAATCCCATTTCACGCTGCTGCGCCCAGTCGAGGATGGTGTTTGATACCGCGGCCGACTGCGAAATAAAAGCGAGCTTGCCTTTGCGGATTGGAACCGGTGAGAAACTGGCATTCAGCCCCTGCCAGGGGGCGAGCAGCCCCAGACTGTTTGGCCCAAGAATGCGCATTTGATAGCGGCTGGCACAGGCCAGAAGCTCGGCTTTCTGCTCGGGCGGAGAGGAAAGAATAATGCAGGTTTTACACCCTTTCTTGCCGAGTGACTCCAGCAGTTCCGGATTACGCTTCGCGTTAGTACAAAGTACGGCAAGATCCGGCACGAAAGGCAGGCTTTGTACATCAGGCCATGCAAGCACTCCCTGGACGGCCTTATAAGCCGGCGTGACGGGCATGACGGGGCCATTAAATCCCCCGGCCAGCAGGTTACGCATCATCAGATAGCCAGCGCGATCCGGTTTCATTGATGCGCCGATCACGGCAATGGATTTAGGACGAAGTAGCGCTTCTAACCCTCGCTGGCTCATGCAGGCCTCCTGTGAATGCAAGCGACCTGATGATTTTAAACGCTTTCTGGCTCTGTTGCTGTGACACTGCCCTTATGAACGGTTTTTCCTGCCAGATAGCGCTCGCGAAAACATGAGAAATGGTTGCCCAGAGCGGCAGCCGCAGCGGTATCTCCCGCCAGATCCAGAAGCGCAATGGCCACCTCGGCGGTGCAGTACTGCCCGTCAGCATGCGCTTCGCGCAGGCGGTAGGCGGAAACGCGGGAAAGGTCGACAGATATCACCGGCAGGGCGTCGAGGTAAGGGCTTTTGCGAAACATTTTGCGCGCTTCGGTCCAGGTGCCGTCCAGCATAATAAACAGCGGCGGTTTACCGGATGGCGGCGCCGAAAGCACCTGACGATCTGCGCCCGCATAAGAGGCCGGGAAAACGACCATTGGCTGATAGTCCGGGCTTGCCACCAGGTCGAGCAGGGCCTGAGGCGGTTCGGTACGGGACCACTGAAACGCAACGGTATCCGGCAGAATATCCGCGATAAGACGCCCCGTATTGCTGGGCTTCATCGGTTCGGTATCGAACATGACCAGACAAAAACGGCTCTCTGCCGAACTCGTGGCCAGCGTCTCGCACAGGCAAACCTTCAGCGGTAGCAGGCAGCGCTGACAGCGACGAATACGATTGCCGCGGGCAAGAAAGGGGCGAGTCGCGCGCGCAAGGCGCTCGGCACGTAATTTAAGGACAGCGTTATCAGTCATGGGCGAAATGCAGGAAAAACGCTATTTTCGCAGAGGCGGGAGCGGGGCACAAGATGTGCCCCTGGGATTGTTACAGTGATTCGTTTAACCAGCTATCGAACGGAGCTTTCGGAACCGCACCGTTGAGCATGTCGACCATTTCACCGTTTTTGAAGATCATAATGGTCGGAATACTGCGGATTTGAAAACGCGCGCTGAGCTCGCGCTCCGCCTCGGTATTGACCTTCACGAAGCGCATCTTACCGCTGCGCTCTTCGGCCACATCCTCAAAGATCGGCGCAAAGTTTCGGCACGGGCCGCACCATGGCGCCCAGAAATCGATCACGACAGGAAGATCGTCCTTGAGGAGTTTGTCCAGCGTAGCACCCGTCGCGTTAATGACATCGCCATCAAACAATTCATGGCCACAACGTCCGCATTTCGCACCATCTTCAATCCGATCGTCCGGAATGCGATTAAGAGCCTGACAGTTGGCACATACGGTATTCATAACTAACCTCTGATAGAGCCGTGGGACAGCGGCAGTATGCCGATAATGTTTCTAATATGTTACATATTATCAATGAGCATGTTTGAAACAACAATGCGTTTTATTCAATGAGAACAATAGTCACAGGCTTTTGTACGAAATTATGGCTATGCGCTGGCACATCGGGTAATCTGCGCGCTTCGCGCAGCGCTGGTGGAGAAAAGCATGAACGACGAAATGAAAAACAAAAGCGGCAAGGTCAAAGTGATGTATGTCCGCAGTGATGATGACTCTGATAAACGCACCCAAAATCCGCGTACCGGAAAAGGTGGCGGGCGTCCGGCGTCTTCTCGTGCAGACGGTGGCCGTCGCCCCGCCCGCGATGACAGAAACAACCGCAGTGATGACCGCAAACGTGACGATCGCAAACGCGATGACCGTCCGCGTTCCGACCGCCCACGTAGTGACCGTCCGCGTGATGACTTCTCACGTGATAACGCTTCCCCGTGGCGCACCGTTTCTCGCGCCCCTGGCGATGAGACGGTGGAAAAAGCCGATCACGGCGGTATCAGCGGTAAAAGCTTTATCGACCCGGAAGTGCTGCGCCGTCAGCGCGCGGAAGAGACCCGCGTGTATGGCGAGAACGCCTGCCAGGCGCTGTTCCAGAGCCGTCCTGAGTGTATCGTCCGCGCCTGGTTTATCCAGAGCGTGACCCCACGCTTTAAAGAAGCGCTGCGCTGGATGGCGGCAAACCGTAAAGCCTACCACGTGGTTGATGATGCCGAGCTGACCAAAGCGTCTGGCACCGAGCACCACGGCGGCGTTTGCTTCCTGATCAAAAAACGTAACGGCACGACCGTGCAGCAGTGGGTCAGCCAGGCGGATGCCGATGACTGCGTGCTGGCTCTGGAAGATGTGGGCAATCCGCATAACCTGGGCGCAATGATGCGCAGCTGCGCGCACTTTGGCGTGAAAGGCGTGCTGTTGCAGGATGCCGCGCTGCTGGAATCCGGCGCCGCGATCCGTACTGCGGAAGGTGGAGCCGAGCACGTACAGCCAATCACCGGCGACAGCGTTCTGGATGCCCTGGAGCAGTTCCGTAAAGCGGGCTATTCCATCGTGACCACTTCGAGCCACGCCGGTACGCCGCTGTTTAAAGCGACACTGCCGCGTAAAATGGTTCTGGTGCTGGGTCAGGAGCGCGATGGTCTGTCTGACGCGGCGCTCTCCAGTGCAGATCTGAGCGTCTCTATCGACGGGACGGGCAATGTGGAAAGTCTGAACGTCTCCGTTGCGACCGGCGTGCTGCTGGCCGAATGGTGGCGTCAGAACAAAGCGTAAGCCTTTATGCTTTTTGTATGCCCGGTTCACCGGGCATACAAACTCACACTACTCGCTTTCTGCCGGTAACACAGGCATCCAGTCAATTGGCGTTTCGCCACGTTTTTCCAGCCATTCATTCGCCAGAACAAAATGATTACTGCCAAAGAAACCGCGATGCGCAGACAGCGGTGACGGGTGCGGTGCTTTCAGGACATGGTGACGCTGACGGTCGATGATCGCTCCTTTCTTCTGCGCATGCGATCCCCACAGTAAAAACACGACCCCTTCGCGATGCTCATTGATAAGGCTGATGACTTTATCGGTAAACGTCTCCCAGCCCAGGCTGGCGTGCGAGTGCGCCTGGCCCGCCCGTACGGTGAGCACCGTATTCAATAACAGCACGCCCTGGCGAGCCCAGCTTTCCAGATAGCCGTGAGTGGGGCGGGTAAACCCGGGCACGGTTCCCTCAAGCTCTTTATACATATTGAGCAGGGAAGGCGGGATAGCCACGCCCGGACGCACGGAAAAGGCCAGTCCATGTGCTTGCCCAGGGCCGTGATAGGGATCCTGACCCAGAATGACCACTTTCACATCGCTCAGCTCGGTGTAGCGGAATGCGTTGAACACATCTTTCTGCGGCGGATAAATTGTCTGTCCGGACTGACGTTCAGCGGCAACGGTGCTGAGCGTATTGATAAAATAAGGCTGCTGCTTTTCTTCTGCCAGCACGTCATGCCAGGTTAAAGGTGTCGTCATCTCGCTCTCCTGCGAATCTCAATCTGTGACTAGCTTAACCGTTAAATTCACGGGCGCAAAATTACAGGTGGAAAATGCGCGTAAGTCACTCAATTTATGTTGAAATTATGCAGGTTGAATTGAATTGGTAAGGTTGCGAAATTGATCTGGAGCAATAAATTCAGACCACACTCTTTGTGTGGTTGGTGTTTTTGTTGATTTAAATCAATAAATCGCGGTGGTGTGAATGATATATATACACACAAGAAACAATGGTTTTACCAATTGGCCGCGAGAGGCCGACATCAGTTAATGTAGCCTAAGGGAGGCAACACATGATTACAGGTATCCAGATTACTAAAGCTGCAAATGACGATCTGCTCAACTCTTTCTGGCTGCTGGACAGCGAGAAAAACGAAGCGCGCTGCGTCGTAGCGAAAGCGGGTTTTGCAGAAGATGAAATCGTGCCGGTAAGCAAACTGGGCGAGATCGAGTACCGTGAAATTCCAATGGAAGTGAAACCGGAGGTGCGCGTGGAAGGTGGTCAGCACCTGAACGTTAACGTACTGCGTCGTGAAACGCTGATGGATGCAGTTGAGCACCCAGAAAAATATCCACAGCTGACCATTCGCGTGTCCGGCTATGCAGTTCGCTTCAACTCTCTCACCCCGGAGCAGCAGCGCGACGTTATTGCGCGTACCTTTACTGAAAGCCTGTAACGGCTTCAGACAGGGGGGAATAAAAAAGCCGGGATTTTCCCGGCTTTTTTTTACTCTTCAGATTTCGTCTCTGGTGCGGCAGAGCTTGGCTTACGGCGCTTACCAATATTTTTGGTATCGCGGTGGCGCTGCTTCACGCGCGGTTTCTCTTTTTCTTTCTCTTTTCTCTCAGCACGTTTCGCGAGCGCTTTCTTGGACGGTTTGCCCGTCATTTTTTCGCTCGGCGCACGCGTGGTCGGGCGGAGTTCGTCAATAACGCGCGCTTTCAGCGGCTCATCAACATAGCGGCCAATTTTCTGCAGCAGCAGGTAGTCATGCGCTTCGACCAGTGAAATCGCAATACCTTTGCGGCCCGCGCGGCCGGTACGGCCAATACGGTGCAGATAGGTATCTCCGCTGCGCGGCATATCGAAGTTAATGACGTGGCTGACGTCCGGGATGTCGATCCCACGCGCGGCTACGTCTGTTGCAACCAGTACGTTAACGCGGCCATCGGTCAGGCGCTTAATGCCTTCGGTACGCTTGATCTGCGCCATCTCGCCTTCAAGATAGCAGTTGTTTATTCCGGCGTTACGCAGCATTTCAGCCAGTTCGTGCACGCGCTCGCGCTTACGTACGAAGACGATTGTACGCAGAGCATCTTCCTGCTTCAGCAGGTGCTTGAGCAATTCAACCTTGTGCTCAAGATTGTCCGCGCGGTAGTACCACTGGTGGATCTTCTTACGCTCGCGCGTGGACGGCGTGGCAGACACTTCAACCGGATCTTCCAGCAGACGCTCTGCGAAATCTTTAATCGCTTCCCCTTCGAGGGTGGCAGAGAAAAGCATTGTCTGGTTACGCCAGCGCGTTTCACCCGCAATGTGTTCGATATCCTGCGCGAAGCCCATGTCCAGCATGCGGTCGGCTTCGTCAAGAATCAGGGTTTCAACCGCGCGGCAGTCGAAGTTCTCTTCTTTAATGTATTGCAGCAGACGGCCTGTCGTTGCAACGACGATGTCCTGGTTTTCGCTGAACACTTCGGCGTGGTTCATATACGCAACGCCGCCGGTGATGGTGGCGATATCAAGATGAGTATTCGCCGCGAGTTCACGCGCGTGATCGGCAACCTGCATTGCCAGTTCGCGCGTAGGCGTCAGGATTAAAATACGCGGCGGGCCAGATTTCTTGCGTGGGAAGTCGAGCAGATGCTGCAACACAGGCAGCAAATAGGCTGCTGTCTTCCCCGTGCCGGTTGGCGCAGAACCGAGCACATCGCGGCCCTCAAGCGCAGGCGGAATGGCCGCTGCCTGAATGGCGGTCGGGCGTGTAAAGCCTTTGCTCTCTAGTGCATTGAGCAGGCTTTCATCGAGTTCAAGTTCGGAAAAAGTCGTTACAGTCATGTTCTACCTCTGTGTGGGGCGCTGATTATAGACGTTACGGCTGTAATCTTCATCTGTTTGTATGGATATCGCTTTTCGGCCACTTCGCTTTCCCCTATGCTACTCCAGTTTCACTTAGAAGGTTGCCCTGACATGTCTCAACTCAAAGCGCAGCTGCGCCGCGATGGTTTTACGTTTAAACAATTTTTTGTCGCTCACGATCGCTGTGCCATGAAAGTCGGTACAGACGGTATTTTACTGGGAGCATGGGCGCCTGTCGCAGGCGTTAAGCGTATTCTTGATATCGGTACCGGTAGCGGGCTGGTGGCGTTGATGCTGGCACAGCGTACGGAAGAGCATGTCACCATTGATGCCGTTGAACTGGATGCGCAGGCCGCAGAGCAGGCGAGTGAAAATGTGGCCGAATCCCCATGGGCAGCCCGAATGAGAGTCGAATGCGCAGATATACTGGCCTGGGCGCCTGAACAAACCGCGCGTTACGATCTGATCGTCAGCAACCCTCCCTACTACGAACCCGGCGTTGAGTGCGGCTCGCCTGAGCGCGAACAGGCGCGTTATACCAGCTCCCTCGATCATAAAGCGCTGCTCACCAGTGCGGCAGAACTGATCTCCGAAGAGGGGTTTTTCTGCGTGGTTCTGCCGGAGAGTACGGGCAACACGTTCATCGGTATCGCGCAGGAGATCGGCTGGACGTTACGTCTGCGTACCGATATTTCAGATACGGAAGGACGGCTGCCGCACCGCGTGCTGCTGGCGCTCTCGCCAAAAGAGGGTGAATGCTTTAATGACCGAATGGTTATCCGTGGGCCAGACCAGCGTTATTCCGAAGATTACACTGCCCTGACCCAGGCGTTTTATCTGTTTATGTAAACCTGCGGGGCGAGTATCGACGGGCCGGACTCAGCAAGCTGATCCGGGTAGTCGAGGGTATAATGCAACCCGCGGCTCTCTTTACGCATCATCGCGCAGCGAACAATCAGCTCGGCAACCTGCACCAGGTTGCGCAGCTCCAGCAGATTATTGGAGACCCGGAAGTTGGCGTAATATTCATCAATTTCCTGCTGCAGCATGGTGATGCGACGCAATGCGCGTTCAAGACGTTTCGTGGTGCGCACAATCCCTACGTAATCCCACATAAACAGCCGTAGCTCATGCCAGTTGTGCTGGATCACGACCAGCTCGTCCGGGTTATCCACGCGGCTTTCATCCCAGGCCGGCAGGCGCTCTGTCTCACGGGCGTAAGGCATGCGTTTCGCGATGTCTTCCGCTGCAGACCAGCCGTAGACCAGACATTCGAGCAGCGAGTTAGAGGCCATACGGTTCGCGCCGTGAAGCCCGGTATAGCTGACCTCGCCAATAGCATACAGACCATCGACATCGGTACGCCCATGATCGTCAACCATTACGCCACCGCAGGTATAGTGGGCGGCTGGCACAATGGGCACCGGATCGCGGGTTAAATCAATGCCAAGATTGAGCAGCTTTTCGTAAATCATCGGGAAATGCTGGCGAATGAACGCTGCTGGCTTATGGCTGATATCGAGATACATGCAGTCCACGCCAAGGCGTTTCATTTCATGGTCGATGGCGCGAGCGACAATATCACGAGGGGCCAGTTCGCTCCGGGCGTCAAAGTCCGGCATAAAGCGGGAGCCATCAGGGCGTTTCAGATAGGCGCCTTCACCGCGCAGGGCTTCCGTCAGCAGGAAGTTGCGCGCCTGAGGGTGGAACAAGGCGGTGGGGTGAAACTGATTAAATTCGAGATTCGCCACACGGCAGCCGGCGCGCCAGGCCATCGCGATACCGTCTCCGGAGGCAATGTCCGGGTTAGTGGTATACTGATACACCTTGGAGGCGCCGCCCGTAGCCAGCACAACAGCCTTCGCCTGACAGGTTTCCACCTTTTCTCTATTCCTGTTCCAGACCCATGCGCCTACCACGCGACGCGTGCCGGGCAGGCCAATCTTGTCGGAGACAATCAGGTCAACGGCATTACTTCGCTCAAGAACCCGAATATTAGGATGGCTCAGCGCTTTACTGACCAGCGTGGTTTCCACTTCTTTGCCAGTCGCATCCGCTGCGTGGAGGACGCGGCGGTGGCTGTGGCCGCCTTCGCGAGTCAGGTGGTAGCTCTCTTCACCGTTGGGTTGAACCTGCGTATCAAACAGTACGCCCTGGTCGATAAGCCACTGAACGCAATGACGGGCGTTGCTGGCGACAAACTCCGCGGCGTTCGGATCCACGATCCCGGCCCCGGCAATCAGCGTATCTTCAACGTGGGATGCGATACTGTCTGTCTCATCGAACACGGCAGCAATGCCGCCCTGAGCATAAAACGTGGAACCTTCACTTATCGGCCCTTTACTCAGAACGATAACGTTTTGATGCTCAGCCAGGCGCAGCGCCAGAGAGAGACCGGCAGCGCCGCTGCCGATGATCAGTACATCACAATGGAGTTCAGGTGTTGTGTTCATGATTGTTGTTTAATTTACTAAACAGAGTTTGGTCAGAATAGCACCCGGATGCGATTTATCGCACGTTTTTTTTAAAGGTTGTTGCAACGGCTAAACGCGTAAGCGGAGGTAAACGGAGGGTAAATGAGTGAAATTATTTTGCGAAGCAGATCGTTAGCGTCAGATTTTGTGGTGAAATAAAAACGGGGTTGCGTTACTCTTCTGGCGGGAAAAAGATGTTTCTTGTCAGAAAGTGGTGCGTATCGTGAACAGACTTATAATGAGAGAAAATGAACAGTCTGCGGCGCGATGAACAAAAACAAAGGCGTTACGGAACTTATTGCAGATCAGACACTCTAACTCGGTGCTTGCTCAAAGTGCGGTATTTTAGAGTGGCGTTTCGATAACGCGTGGAATTTAGGTTTGGGGAGACATTACCTCGGATGAGCGAGCAGTTAACGGACCAGGTCCTGGTTGAACGGGTCCAGAAGGGAGATCAGAAAGCCTTTAACTTACTGGTGGTGCGCTACCAGCATAAGGTGGCGAGCCTGGTTTCCCGCTATGTACCATCAGGCGACGTGCCTGATGTAGTGCAAGAGTCTTTTATTAAGGCCTATCGCGCGCTGGATTCTTTCCGGGGAGATAGTGCTTTTTATACCTGGCTGTACCGTATTGCGGTCAATACGGCAAAGAATTATCTGGTCGCTCAGGGCCGTCGTCCGCCGTCAACTGATGTGGACGCAATCGACGCCGAAAACTTCGAAAGTGGCGGCGCATTGAAAGAAATTTCGAACCCTGAGAACTTAATGTTGTCAGAAGAACTGAGACAAATCGTTTTTCGCACGATCGAGTCGCTCCCGGAAGATTTACGCATGGCAATTACGTTACGGGAGCTGGATGGTCTGAGCTATGAAGAGATAGCCGCTATCATGGATTGTCCGGTCGGCACGGTTCGTTCACGAATTTTCCGTGCGCGAGAAGCTATTGATAATAAAGTTCAACCGCTTATCAGGCGTTGACGATAGCGGGATACTGGAAAAGGTATTAGGCATGCAGAAAGAAAAACTTTCCGCTTTAATGGATGGTGAAACGCTGGACAGTGAGCTGCTCAACGAGCTGTCTCATTCTCCTGAAATGCAAGAAACGTGGGAGAGTTACCATCTCATCCGCGACACCCTCCGCGGTGATACCAGCGAGTTTCTCCATTTCGATATCTCAGCCCGCGTCATGGCGGCGATTGAGAACGAGCCTGTTCATCAGACCACTCCGCTGATTCCTGAAGCTCAACCCGCGCCTCACCAGTGGCAAAAAATGCCATTCTGGCAAAAGGTGCGTCCGTGGGCCAGCCAGCTTACCCAAATGGGTGTGGCTGCATGCGTATCGCTTGCAGTTATCGTTGGCGTCCAGCACTATAATACTCAGTCTGAAACTAATCAGCAGCCAGAAGCGCCAGTGTTTAACACACTGCCGATGATGGGCAAAGCCAGCCCGGTAAGTCTGGGCGTACCGGCTGATGCTTCCGCCAGTGGCGGTCAGCAACAGCAGGTTCAGGAGCAGCGCCGTCGCATTAATGCGATGTTGCAGGATTACGAGTTGCAGCGTCGTCTGCACTCTGAACAGCTTCAGTTTGAGCAGGCGCAAACACAGCAAGCTGCTGTGCAGGTGCCCGGAAACCAAACTTTAGGAACACAATCGCAGTAATGAAGCAACTTTGGTTCGCCATGTCTCTGATGGCGGGTAGCCTGTTCTTCTCTGCCAACGCCTCGGCTGATGTTTCATCCGGGGCGTTGTTGCAGCAAATGAATCTGGCCAGCCAGTCACTCAATTACGAGTTGGCATTTATCAGCATCAATAAGCAGGGCGTCGAGTCGTTACGCTATCGTCATGCCCGTCTTGATAACCAGCCGCTCGCCCAGCTTTTACAGATGGATGGCCCGCGTCGGGAAGTTGTCCAGCGTGGTAACGAAATCAGCTATTTCGAGCCAGGCCTGGAGCCTTTCACGCTGAATGGCGATTATATCGTTGATTCTCTGCCGTCACTTATTTACACCGACTTTAAACGGCTTGCTCCTTACTACGATTTTATTTCGGTAGGGCGTACGCGCATTGCGGACAGGTTGTGCGAGGTGATCCGCGTGGTTGCCCGGGACGGAACGCGCTACAGCTATATTGTCTGGATTGACGCGGAAACCAAACTCCCCATGCGTGTAGACCTGCTTGACCGTGACGGTGAAACGCTGGAACAGTTCCGCGTTATCTCCTTCAGTGTGAACAATCAGGTCGGCAACAGCATGCAGAATCTGGCTAAAGCCAGCCTGCCGCCGCTGCTTTCTGTTCCGGCAGGGGATTCCGTTAATTTCAACTGGGTACCGTCCTGGATCCCGCAAGGGTTTAGCGAAGTGTCCAGCAGCCGTCGTCAGCTGCCAACGATTGAAACGCCGGTGGAATCGCGCCTCTATTCCGACGGGTTATTCAGTTTCTCGGTGAATATCAACCGCGCAACGGCAAACAGCGCCGAACAAATGCTGCGTACCGGACGCCGGACGGTCAGCACCACGGTGCGCGATAACGCAGAGATCACCATTGTGGGTGAGCTCCCTCCGCAAACGGCGAAGCGCATTTCCGACAGCATTAAATTCAAGGCCGCACAATGATCAAAGAGTGGGCTACGGTGGTATCGTGGCAGAACGGCGTTGCGCTGGTGAGCTGCGACGTAAAAGCTTCATGTAATAGCTGTGCCTCCAGAGCGGGCTGCGGCAGTCGCGTGCTGAACAAGCTCGGGCCGCAAACATCGCACACGATTTCTGTGCCAAGTGAACAGCCGCTGGTGGCGGGGCAGAAGGTAGAGCTGGGCATTGCCGAAGGTAGCCTGCTCGGTTCCGCCATGCTGGTTTATCTCTCTCCGCTGGTCGGGCTGTTTATTATGGGCGGCATATTCCAGATGCTGTTTGGCACCGATGTGGCCGCTATGTGCGGTGCCGCATTAGGTAGCGTGGGTGGGTTCTGGCTTGCTAAAGGTCTTTCTCCGATGCTCGCTGCGCGCGAGGAGTGGCAGCCTGTCATTCTTAGCGTTGGTCTGGCGCCAGACCAGCTTCGCGTTGAGACGCTCTCTTCTGAGGCCCGGTGATCCATCGGGCTTTATCATTTTTTACACCCTAAAACAGAAAACGTCCTTTCTTCACGCTATACCTGTCTCTAAGTGCATTTCCAGGTTGCGAGGATGTAGTGTAGAATGCTGCGTTTTCGCACTGAAAAACGTCAGGCTAAGAACAGCGGCCTCCAGGAATTCGTAAGGCATAATTATTTAACTATATGAAGAACATACGTAACTTTTCGATCATTGCTCACATTGACCACGGTAAGTCGACGCTGTCTGACCGTATTATCCAGATTTGCGGTGGCCTGTCTGATCGTGAAATGGAAGCCCAGGTTCTGGACTCCATGGACCTGGAACGCGAACGCGGTATTACCATTAAAGCGCAGAGCGTCACGCTTGATTACAAAGCGGCCGATGGTGAAACCTATCAGCTGAACTTTATCGACACCCCAGGCCACGTTGACTTCTCCTATGAGGTTTCACGCTCGCTGGCGGCCTGTGAAGGCGCGCTGCTGGTGGTGGATGCCGGGCAGGGCGTTGAAGCCCAGACTCTGGCAAACTGCTACACCGCGATGGAAATGGATCTCGAGGTTGTGCCGGTTCTGAACAAGATCGACCTGCCAGCCGCCGATCCTGAGCGCGTAGCGGAAGAGATTGAAGATATTGTCGGCATTGACGCGACCGATGCCGTGCGCTGCTCCGCGAAAACCGGTGTGGGCGTAACCGACGTGCTGGAACGCCTGGTACGTGATATTCCGGCTCCGGAAGGCGATCCAGATGCGCCACTGCAGGCGCTGATTATCGACTCCTGGTTCGATAACTACCTGGGCGTTGTCTCCCTGGTGCGTATTAAAAACGGCACCATGCGTAAAGGCGACAAAATCAAAGTAATGAGTACCGGACAGGTCTATAACGCCGACCGTCTCGGTATCTTCACGCCAAAACAGGTTGACCGTACCGAGCTGACGTGCGGCGAGGTAGGCTGGCTGGTCTGCGCAATTAAAGACATCCTCGGCGCGCCGGTGGGCGATACCCTGACCGGTGCGCGTAACCCGGCAGATAAAGCGCTGCCAGGCTTTAAAAAGGTCAAACCGCAGGTTTACGCGGGTCTGTTCCCGGTCAGCTCTGACGACTACGAAAACTTCCGTGATGCGCTCGGTAAACTGAGCCTGAACGATGCTTCCCTGTTCTACGAGCCAGAAAGCTCTACGGCGCTGGGCTTCGGCTTCCGCTGCGGCTTCCTCGGTCTGCTGCACATGGAGATCATTCAGGAGCGTCTGGAGCGTGAATACGATCTGGATCTGATCACCACCGCACCGACGGTAGTGTATGAAGTTGAAACCACTTCGAAAGAGGTTATCTACGTCGACAGCCCGTCCAAGCTGCCGCCGCTGAACAACATTCATGAACTGCGCGAGCCTATTGCCGAGTGTCATATGCTGCTGCCACAGGAGTTCCTGGGTAACGTCATTACGCTGTGTATTGAGAAGCGTGGCGTGCAGACCAACATGGTTTACCACGGTAACCAGGTGGCGCTGACCTATGAAATCCCGATGGCGGAAGTGGTACTCGACTTCTTCGACCGTCTGAAGTCCACCTCCCGTGGCTATGCGTCACTGGATTACAACTTCAAACGCTTCCAGGCCTCCAACATGGTGCGCGTGGACGTGCTGATCAACGGCGAGCGTGTGGATGCGCTGGCGCTGATCACCCACAACGACAATGCGCCATATCGCGGTCGTGAGCTGGTTGAGAAGATGAAAGATTTGATCCCGCGTCAGCAGTTCGATATCGCAATTCAGGCGGCCATCGGCAACCACATTATCGCGCGTTCTACCGTGAAACAGCTGCGTAAAAACGTTCTGGCGAAGTGCTATGGCGGTGACGTCAGCCGTAAGAAAAAGCTGCTGCAGAAGCAGAAAGAAGGTAAGAAGCGTATGAAGCAGGTCGGTAACGTCGAGCTGCCGCAGGAAGCATTCCTTGCCATTCTTCACGTTGGTAAAGACGGCAAATAACCTTAAGGAGTTGGCATGGCGAACATGTTTGCCCTGATCCTGGTCATTGCTACCCTGGTGACAGGTCTGCTGTGGTGTCTGGATAAGTTTATCTTCGCCCCAAAACGTCATGAACGTCAGGCTGCCGCGCAGGCAGCCACGGGCGATGGGATTGACGCGAAAACCCTGAAGAAAGTCGGCCCGAAACCGGGCTGGCTGGAAACAGGCGCCTCGGTATTTCCGGTGCTGGCCATTGTGCTGGTGGTACGTTCGTTTATTTACGAGCCGTTCCAGATCCCTTCAGGGTCAATGATGCCAACGCTGCTGATTGGTGATTTTATTCTGGTAGAGAAGTTTGCCTACGGCATTAAAGATCCTATCTACCAGAAAACGCTGATCGAAACCGGTCATCCGAAACGCGGCGACATCGTGGTATTCAAATATCCGGAAGATCCGCGCCTGGACTATATCAAGCGCGCGGTCGGTCTGCCGGGTGATAAAGTGACTTACGATCCGGTTGCGAAAGAAGTCACCGTTCAGCCGGGCTGCAGCTCCGGTACCGCATGTGAAAATGCGCTGCCGATCACCTACTCAAACGTTGAGCCAAGTGATTTTGTGCAGACCTTTGCGCGTCGTAACGGTGGCGAAGCGACCAGCGGGTTCTTCCAGGTACCGAAAGGCGAAACCAAAGAGAACGGTATTCGTCTGGTTGAGCGCAAAGAGACGCTGGGCGATGTGACCCACCGCATCCTGACAGTGCCTATCGCGCAGGATCAGCTCGGTATGTACTACCAGCAGCCGGGTCAGCAGCTTGCCAGCTGGATCGTGCCGCCAGGCCATTACTTCATGATGGGCGATAACCGCGACAACTCTGCCGATAGCCGCTACTGGGGCTTTGTGCCGGAAGCGAATCTGGTGGGTAAAGCGACCGCAATCTGGATGAGTTTTGAGAAGCAGGAAGGCGAATGGCCGACCGGTGTACGCCTGAATCGTATTGGCGGAATCCATTAATTCTCAATAAATGAACGCGTAGCCGCTTTAATTAGCGGTTACGCGAATTATTTCCACGATAAATCTCTTCGAACTAACGACATCCCCTGTCGTTGTGTATAGAATATTCCCCCGAAGTTTAAGGTTGGCCCTGCAAGGGTGCCACGGCACACGAAACCGCGTTGGTTATCTCAGGTCGGTTTCGTGTGCTGCATTTTTGACGCATTCATTTATTGGTATCGCATGAACCCCATCGTAATTAATCGGCTTCAACGGAAGCTGGGCTACACTTTTCATCATCAGGAGTTGTTGCAACAGGCATTAACCCACCGCAGTGCCAGCAGCAAACATAATGAGCGACTCGAGTTTCTGGGCGACTCTATTTTAAGTTTCGTGATTGCGAATGCGCTTTATCATCGTTTCCCGCGTGTGGATGAAGGTGATATGAGCCGCATGCGCGCCACGCTGGTACGGGGTAATACCCTTGCGGAAATCGCGCGCGAATTTGAACTGGGCGAATGTCTGCGTCTTGGGCCGGGTGAACTGAAAAGCGGCGGCTTCCGTCGTGAATCTATTCTTGCCGATACGGTCGAAGCATTAATTGGTGGTGTGTTCCTGGACAGCGATATCCAGACCGTAGAAAAGCTGATCCTCAACTGGTATCAGACCCGTCTGGATGAAATCAGCCCGGGCGATAAACAAAAAGATCCGAAAACGCGTCTGCAGGAATATTTGCAGGGTCGTCATCTGCCGCTGCCATCTTATCTGGTAGTGCAGGTACGTGGCGAAGCGCACGATCAGGAATTTACCATCCATTGCCAGGTCAGTGGCCTGAGTGAACCGGTGGTAGGCACAGGTTCAAGCCGTCGTAAGGCTGAACAGGCTGCCGCCGAACAGGCGTTAAAAATGCTGGAGCTGGAATGAGCGAAGAAAAAACCTATTGCGGATTTATTGCCATCGTCGGACGTCCGAACGTTGGCAAATCCACCCTGTTGAATAATCTGCTTGGGCAGAAGATTTCTATCACCTCTCGTAAGGCGCAGACCACGCGTCACCGCATTGTCGGCATCCATACTGAAGGCGCGTATCAGGCGATCTACGTTGATACCCCGGGCCTGCACATGGAAGAGAAGCGTGCCATTAACCGTCTGATGAACAAGGCGGCGAGCAGCTCAATTGGCGACGTAGAGCTGGTGATTTTCGTTGTTGAAGGCACCCGCTGGACGCCGGACGACGAGATGGTGCTGAACAAGCTGCGTGACGGTAAAACGCCGGTTATCCTCGCGGTCAACAAAGTTGACAACGTGCAGGAAAAGGCCGACCTGCTGCCGCACCTGCAGTGGCTGGGTAGCCAGATGAACTTCCTCGACATCGTTCCGCTGTCTGCTGAGACCGGCCTGAACGTTGATACCATCGCGGGCATCGTGCGTAAGCATCTCCCGGAAGCGATTCATCACTTCCCGGAAGACTACATCACCGATCGTTCTCAGCGCTTTATGGCGTCTGAAATCATCCGTGAAAAGCTGATGCGTTTCCTGGGCGCTGAGCTGCCGTACTCTGTGACGGTGGAGATCGAGCGTTTCCAGACCAACGAGCGCGGTGGCTACGACATCAACGGCCTGATCCTCGTTGAGCGCGAAGGGCAGAAGAAGATGGTGATCGGCAATAAAGGTGCCAAGATCAAAACCATCGGTATTGAAGCCCGTAAAGACATGATGGAAATGTTCGAAGCACCCGTTCACCTGGAACTGTGGGTGAAAGTGAAATCTGGCTGGGCCGATGATGAGCGTGCTCTGCGCAGCCTCGGTTACGGCGAAGACCAGTAAACCAAGACGACGCGCATATGGATGGATGGCAGCGTGCCTTTGTCCTGCATAGTCGTCCCTGGAGCGAAACCAGCCTCATGCTGGACGTCTTCACGGAAGAGTCGGGCCGCGTGCGCCTTGTTGCGAAAGGCGCACGTTCCAAACGTTCTAATCTGAAAGGTGCCTTACAGCCTTTCACACCGCTGCTGGTTCGCTTTGGCGGGCGTGGGGAAGTCAAAACCCTGCGCAGTGCTGAAGCCGTCTCCCTGGCGCTCCCCCTTTCCGGTATCACGCTCTACAGCGGCCTGTACGTCAATGAACTCGTCTCACGGGTTCTTGAACATGAGACTCGCTTCTCTGAACTTTTCTTCGATTATCTGCACTGTATCCAGGCGCTGGCTGGCGCAGCTGGCACGCCCGAACCCGCCCTGCGCCGTTTTGAACTGGCGCTGCTGGGGCATCTTGGCTACGGCGTCGATTTTCTGCATTGTGCGGGAAGTGGAGACGAGGTAGAAGACGGGATGACCTACCGGTATCGGGAAGAAAAAGGTTTTATCGCCAGCGTCGTGATAGATAACAGCACGTTCACCGGGCGCCAGCTCCGGGCGCTGTATGAGCGCGAGTTTCCCGACCAGGACACCCTGCGCGCGGCAAAACGCTTTACCCGGATTGCCCTCAAGCCGTATCTTGGCGGCAAGCCCTTAAAGAGCCGCGAATTATTCAGGCAGTTTGTGCCGAAACGTTAGACCACAGAATCGAAAAGAAAACCGAGGATTGTCATGGCTGAATTACTGTTAGGCGTCAACATCGATCATATCGCCACGCTGCGTAATGCGCGCGGCACGGCGTATCCCGATCCGGTTCAGGCGGCGTTTATCGCCGAGCAGGCTGGCGCCGACGGCATTACCGTTCACCTGCGCGAAGACCGTCGCCATATCACCGACCGTGACGTACGCATTCTGCGTCAGACGCTGGACACCCGTATGAATCTGGAGATGGCGGTTACGGAAGAGATGCTGGCCATTGCCTGCGAGACCCGGCCGCATTTCTGCTGCCTGGTGCCTGAAAAGCGTCAGGAAGTGACGACCGAAGGCGGTCTGGATGTTGCCGGGCAGATCGACAAAATGCGCGATGCCTGCAAACGCCTGGCGGATGCCGGTATTCTGGTTTCTCTGTTTATTGACGCCGATTTCGCCCAGATTAAAGCGGCGGCCGACGTGGGCGCGCCGTATATCGAAATCCACACCGGCTGCTATGCCGATGCCAAAAACGATGTCGAACAGGCCAAAGAGCTGGAGCGTATCGCAAAAGCGGCCACGTATGCCGCAAGCCTGGGCCTGAAGGTTAACGCCGGACACGGCCTGACCTACCACAACGTTAAAGCCATCGCCGCCCTGCCGGAAATGCACGAGCTGAACATCGGCCACGCCATTATTGGCCGCGCGGTGATGAGCGGCCTGAAAGAGGCGGTCTCAGAAATGAAACGCCTGATGCAGGAAGCGCGTCAGTAATGGCCATTCTGGGCTTAGGCACCGATATCGTTGAAATAGCCCGCATTGAAGCGGTGATCGCCCGTAGCGGCGATCGCCTCGCAAGGCGCGTGCTGAGCGATAACGAATGGGCTATCTGGGAAGCGCATCAGCAGCCGGTACGTTTCCTGGCGAAGCGCTTTGCGGTAAAAGAGGCTGCCGCCAAAGCCTTCGGGACCGGCATTCGTAATGGCCTGGCGTTTAACCAGTTTGAAGTGTTTAACGATGAGCTGGGTAAGCCACGCCTGCGTTTATGGGGCGAGGCGCAAAAGCTGGCGGAAAAGCTGGGCGTGAATCACATGCACGTGACGCTCGCCGATGAACGCCACTACGCCTGCGCGACGGTGATTATTGAAAGCTAGAGTTTGTCGGCGTGATGCATCAGGACAAACTTATCCCACAATTGCTCTTCGCTCTCGACGTGTGCCGGATCCTTCAGGATGGTATTCGGGATCGGGCACACTTTCTGACAGGTCGGCGTTTCATAGTGGCCGATGCATTCGGTGCAGCGGTCGCTGTTAATCTCATAAATGCTGTCGCCCATCGAAATGGCCTGGTTCGGGCATTCGGGTTCGCACATATCGCAATTGATGCATTTTTTGGTGATTAACAGCGCCATCAGGAAATTCTCAGAAACAACACAAACAGGGCGGGCATTATACGCTCATTACGCGCTCATGCTAAACCAGTTTCTTTACCAGCTCCTCGCTGTGACGAATGCGCTCGGGCGCACGCTCCAGATCCTGTTGCACCAGCGCCATGAACAGCAGGTCCGTCAGCATCATTTGCGCACTGGTGGATGAAATAGCCGCGCTGCGCGTGGCCTGCTCTTCGGCAATGGTATATAAACAGCGCGTTGCCCGCTGCTGCAGGGCATTCGGCGTAAAACCGGTGATCGCCAGAATTTTCCCGCCGACGCGCAGGGCTTCGTCGGTGGCCATGTTGATTTCACGGCGCTCGCCGGAGTAGGAGATCGCCAGCAGCAGATCGTCAGGATCCATCGCCTGCACGGTCGCCAGCAGGGCGTGCATATCCTGCTCGACGATGGCGTTAAGCCCAATTTTTGTCAGCTTCCAGCCAAAGTTACGCGCCACCAGACCGGACGCCCCGATGCCGGTCAGAATGATACGCCGCGCGCCGCGCAGCATCGCCACGCTTTCCAGCAGCTTCTCTTCCGTATTCACATCGAGCGTCGCATGCATGGCCGCCACGTTCTCTTTGATCAGCTTTTCGCCGACCAGCCGCATCGGGTCATCACCGCGGATCTGATTATGCACCGGCATAGACTGCGGATTGGGGTTGCTCACCAGCGCTTCGCTGATCGCCAGCTTGAGGGCGGGGAACCCCTTAAAGCCAATCTTCTGGGCAAATTTCACCACGCTGGACTGGCTCACGCCGGCTTCGCTCGCCAGCTGCTGCGAGCTGAGATGGCGCGCGCGATCGGGTTGAGAAAGCAGAAAATCCGCCAGCTTTTTGTCGCTTTGAGCGAAGCCTGCATAACGCTGGCGAATGCGAATTAAACAGTTCATACGGTCTCCTGGCGAAAATGTGATTGTCTGCGCAAATACGAATTTTGCTCGCCTGAATGAATTTTATATTCCATTATAGTGTGATTATTATGAATTAAAAATTCTTGAGGTACATAAAGATGAATCTTGGCTCACTTGTTTCAGAAACGCGTAACCCGCAAACCATGGATCTGGACGCACTCTCCACCCTGGAGCTGGTTAACCGCTTTAATCAACAGGATACGCTGGTCGCGCAGGCAGTGAAAGAGACATTACCCGAGGTGGCGAAAGCGGTCGATGCGGCGGCGCAAGCGCTCAAGGCCGGTGGTCGTATTATCTACATGGGGGCCGGAACCAGCGGGCGTCTTGGGGTTCTGGATGCGTCTGAATGCCCGCCAACCTTTGGGGTGCCGCACGGTCTGGTGGTCGGGTTGATTGCGGGCGGGCCCGGCGCGCTGCTGAAAGCCGTTGAAGGGGCGGAAGATAACAAACAGTTGGGTGAGGATGACCTGAAGGCGCTGAACCTGACGGCGAAGGATCTTGTGGTCGGGCTGGCGGCATCCGGGCGCACGCCGTACGTCATTGGTGGCCTGGAATACGCCAACCAGACCGGCTGCACGACGGTGGCCATCTCCTGTAATCCGGGCTCGCCGATTGCGCAGGTGGCGGCTATCGCTATTTCGCCGGTTGTCGGGCCGGAAGCGCTCACCGGCTCCACGCGCCTCAAATCCGGGACCGCGCAAAAGCTGGTGCTTAATATGATCTCCACCGGCGCGATGGTGAAGTTCGGCAAGGTGTATCAGAACCTGATGGTGGATATGCAGGCCACTAACGTCAAGCTGGTGGACAGAGCCTGCCGCATGGTGATGGAAGCGACAGGCGCAGGCCGCGAAGAGGCGGAAACCGTACTCAAACAAACCGATCACGATGTTAAACCGGCCATTCTGATGATCCTGAGCGGGCTGGATGCGGCTGCCGCAAGAGCCAAACTCGATGCGCATAATGGCTTCTTACGGGCGGCATTAGAAAACTAACAGAGGCGTGTATGGACAAAACAGCAGCGCTCGCCAGCGATATCCTGCAGGGGATCGGTGGGGAAAAAAATATTCAGCGTCTCGAAAACTGCATGACGCGCGTGCGCGTCGAGGTGCATAGCGACGACCAGCTTGACGTGCCGCGTCTGAAGCAGCTTTCCGGCGTCAGCGGCTATGTGAAACAGGGCCAGCAGCACCAGCTGATCGTCGGGCCGGGGAAAGCGGCGCAGGTGGTGGATGCCATGCGCGCGTTGATGGGCGGCGGCGCGAGCGCGTCGATTGACGATGCTGAACGCACCAAAGCGCAGGCGAAGGCCAAATACAAAGCCCCCATGAGCGATGCGCTGCGCCAGCTGGCAAACGTCTTTATTCCGCTGATCCCGGCATTTATTGCCTCGGGCCTGATCACCGGGATCATCAATATCCTCAAGCGACCGGATATTGTGGGCGATTTTGCCACTCAGTATCCGAACCTGTTGGGTATCCTGGGGATCTTCGGCAGCGCGGTGTTTGCCATCATGAATATTCTGGTCGGGGTGAATACCGCAAAGGTGTTTGGCGGATCGCTGGCCATGGGCGGGGTAATGGCAGGGATCTTGTCCAGCCCGCAGCTGGCGCAGATAACGCTGTTTGGTGAGGCGCTTCAGCCGGGCCGCGGCGGGGTGATTGCGGTGCTGCTGGTGGTCATTCTGATGTGCTGGATCGAGAAAAGGCTTCGCGCGGTTCTGCCCGGCTCGATTGAGCTTATCCTGAACCCGCTGCTGACCACGCTCATTACCGGTAGCGTCGCGGTGGTGGCCCTCCAGCCGTTAGGCGGCTGGATCTCAGAAGCCATCGCCCACGGCGCGTCTCTGGCGATTGACCGCGGCGGCCTGTTAGTGGGGGCGGTGCTGTCGGGAACCTTCCTGCCGCTGGTGCTGACCGGCCTGCATCAGGGGCTGGTGCCGATCCACGTCGAGCTGGTGCAGGCGCACGGCTCTAACGCGCTGCTGCCTATCCTGTCGATGGCGGGGGTGGGGCAGGTCGGCGCGGCGATAGCCGTACTGATGAAAACCCGCAACGCGCGTCTGAAAAAAGTAATCAAAGGTGCGCTCCCGGTCGGGCTGCTCGGCATTGGCGAACCGCTGATTTTCGGCGTCACGCTGCCGCTGGGTAAACCGTTCCTCGCGGCGTGTCTGGGCGGTGCGGTAGGCGGGGCGCTGATCAGCTACTGGAAAGTCGCTACCGTGATTACTTTTGGTCTTTCCGGTTTACCGCTGGCATTAACCATCGTGACCGGAAAAGTCATGCTCTATCTGTTAGGCTATTTAGTGGCGGTGATCGCCGGGTTCCTGTTTACCTGGCTGTTAGGATTCAACGACCCAGAGGAGTAAGGTTTGGCCAATCACGCGCGTCGCATTGTCTTTTTTGACCTCGATGGAACGCTGCATCAGCAGGATATGTTTGGTACGTTTATGCGCTACCTGCTGCGGCGTCAGCCTTTGAATGCGCTGCTCGTGCTGCCGCTCTTACCGGCTATCGGTATCGCGCTGCTGGTGAAAGGCCGCGCGGCGCGATGGCCGATGAGCCTGCTGCTCTGGGGATGCACGTTTGGACACAGCGAAGCGCGGCTCAAACAGCTTGAACAGGATTTTGCACACTGGTTTCGCGGTCACGTCGCCGCCTTTCCGGTGGTGCAGGCGCGCCTCACTGCCTACCTCGACGCCAACGATGCCGACATCTGGCTGATTACCGGCTCGCCGCAGACGCTGGTGGAGCAGGTCTATTTTGATACCCCCTGGCTTCCGCGCGTGAATCTTATCGCCACGCAAATCGCCCGCGGCTACGGCGGCTGGGTGCTGACCCTGCGCTGTCTGGGGCATGAAAAAGTGGTGCAGCTGGAGAAACGCATCGGTACGCCGCTGCGCCTTTACAGCGGCTACAGCGACAGCAAGCAGGACAACCCGCTGCTCTATTTTTGCCAGCATCGCTGGCGCGTCACTCCTGCAGGCGAACTTCAGCAACTCGAATAGTCTTCTCTAAAACGGGCGTGTATAATGCCGCCCGCTTTTCGACTGGAGTATCAACCGTTGTCCTACCCTGAATTCTCACATGAATACTGGATGCGCCATGCGCTAACGCTTGCTCAGCGCGCCTGGGACGAGGGCGAAGTGCCCGTGGGCGCCGTGCTGGTCCATAATAATCAGGTGATTGGCGAAGGGTGGAACCGTCCCATTGGCCGCCACGATCCTACCGCCCATGCTGAAATCATGGCGCTTCGCCAGGGCGGTCTTGTGCTGCAAAACTATCGCCTGCTTGAGACCACGCTGTATGTGACGCTGGAGCCGTGCGTGATGTGCTCCGGCGCGATGGTGCACGGCCGGATCGGGACCCTGGTCTTCGGGGCGCGGGATGAAAAAACCGGCGCGGCCGGTTCGCTGATGGACGTACTGGGTCATCCTGGGATGAACCACCAGGTGAAGACTATCGGTGGGGTGCTTGCACCAGAGTGTTCGGGGCTATTAAGCGATTTCTTTCGAATGCGCCGTCAGCAGAAAAAGCAGCAAAAGGCAGAATTGAAGCTGTCGGACGATTAAGTTCGTCCGGCGCCACGACCGGGTAGCTTTGTGCCAGCTGCTTTGCTTCTGTCGCCTCTTTCTCTTTCTCCAGCAGATACCCGACCAGGCTAATCTGATATTTACGGATATTTTCCACGTAGGCGTAGGCTTCATGCCCGCGCGCGTAGCCGTATGTCAGCTTGTTATACCATGGCTTCTGGCTCAGCAGCGGCAGGCGCTGCTTAACGTCTGACCAGCTGTCCGGGTTACCTTTGGTTTTCGCCGTCAACGCTCGCGCATCAAGCATATGCGCGTAGCCCATATTGTAGGCTGCCAGCGCAAACCAGATCCGCTCTTCTTCCGGCACCGTTTCCGGTACTTTGGCCATCATATCCTGCAGATAGCGCGCGCCGCCGCTGATGCTCTGTTCGGCATCGGTACGGTCATTCACGCCCAGGCTCAGCGCGGTATTTTTGGTTAACATCATCAAACCACGTACGCCCGTGGGAGAGGTGGCCTGAGTATCCCAGTGGGATTCCTGATATGAGATAGCCGCCAACAGTTTCCAGTCAATCTCCTGGGCGTATTTTTCGAACAACGGCTGCAGGTCCGGCAGGACGCTGTCTACCGCGCGCAGGAAGCTGCGGGTGTCAACGTAGTCAAAGTCGTCACCGTGGCCGAGGTACTTCTCCTCCAGACGCGCCAGGGTACCGTCTTCGTTGATGGTGTTGAAGAAATCGAGCATCGCGGCAGAGAGAGTTTGATCGTCGTCGAGCTGGGTAAACCAGGTCACGGGCTGCTCGTCGGTGACGTCCAGCGCCACGGCGATTTCAGGATGCACGCGCTGGAACAGGCTGATCGCGACCGAATCGGCGATGGTGTAGGGCACTTTCTGGTCTTTTACCTGCTCCAGCAGCTCGGTCGTGCCGAGCTTAGGATCCACCGTCCAGCTCAGGTCCGGGTATTTCTTCTCCTTGAGCTCGCGCAGATCGTCAATCACCACGTGGCCGGGGGCAATCGTCAGCTGCCGATCGTTAATTGACGCCAGCGAGCGCGGACGCAGGCTCCCGACGCGATAGACCAGCTGCTGCGAAACGGAGTAGTAGGTCGGGCCCGGCTGGTAGTTCTTGCTGCGCTCGCTGTTATACACCAGCCCGGCGGCCAGCATATCGGCATCGTCGTTATCGAGGTCATCAAACAGCTGGTTGATATTCTGGCGGACGGTAATTTTAAGCTTCACGCCAAGATAATCGGCGAACTGTTGCGCCAGTTCATAATCCAGACCAATGATTTTGCCGTTGATGTCGCTGTAAATCAGCGGGGAGTTGAGGGTACTGACGCGCAATTCCCCCCGCTCCTGAATGGCGGCGATACGGTTTTCGGCTTTGCCGAACCAGGGGATGGAAGGCCAGAGGGCCACTGCCAGCAGCAACGTTACAATGCCGATGAGCAGATAATTAATCTTTAATTTTTTCAATTAGTTAATTCTCTGCGACGCCGGTTTCCTCAGTCTGCTGTAGCCATGTTAACATTAAGGTTTGCCATTGAATGAGCGGCATTTTGCGTAAACTTGCGCCACTTGGCAACCAATTAGAGAGACAGGTCACATCTATTGTTAAACGTCTGTGCTGATTTTATTTCGACGCAAACGGTTTCGTCGGCGCTCAGGATTCTTTATAATGACGCCCGTTTTCCCCCCCTTGCGCACACTGTAAGCGCCCCGGCGCTTCGAAGACGAGAGACTTATGATGGAAATTCTGCGTGGTTCGCCTGCACTGTCTGCCTTCCGTATTAACAAACTGCTGGCACGTTTTCAGGCGGCCGACCTTCCGGTAAGCAATATTTACGCTGAGTATGTCCATTTTGCTGACCTGAATGCCCCCCTGAATGCAGAGGAGCGCGTACAGCTGGAACGCCTGCTCAAGTATGGCCCAAGCCTGAGCAGCCATACGCCAACCGGCAAACTGATCCTTGCGACGCCTCGTCCGGGCACCATCTCCCCCTGGTCTTCCAAAGCCACCGACATCGCCCACAACTGTGGTCTGAGCCAGATTAACCGTCTGGAACGCGGCGTAGCGTACTACGTGGAAGCGTCGACCCTGAGCGAAGCCCAGTGGCAGGCGGTTGCGGCGGAACTGCACGATCGCATGATGGAGAGCGTATTTGCCTCTCTCGATGACGCGCAGAAGCTTTTCTCCCACCATCAGCCAGCGCCGGTACAGAGCGTAGACCTGCTGGGGCAGGGCCGTCAGGCGCTGATTGACGCCAACCTGCGTCTTGGTCTGGCGCTGGCAGAAGACGAAATCGACTACCTGCAGGACGCGTTTGTTAAGCTCAACCGTAACCCGAACGACATCGAACTCTACATGTTCGCGCAGGCGAACTCTGAGCACTGTCGCCATAAGATTTTCAATGCCGACTGGGTCATCGACGGCGAACGGCAGCCGAAGTCGCTGTTCAAAATGATTAAAAACACCATGGAGAAAACCCCTGACCACGTGCTGTCTGCCTACAAAGACAACGCTGCGGTGATGGAAGGTTCCGAGGTGGGCCGCTTCTTCGCCGATCGCGAAGCAGGGCGCTATGACTTCCATCACGAGCCCGCGCATATCCTGATGAAGGTCGAAACCCATAACCACCCGACGGCCATCTCCCCGTGGCCGGGTGCGGCGACCGGTTCCGGCGGTGAAATCCGTGACGAAGGTGCGACCGGTCGCGGGGCTAAACCAAAAGCAGGTCTGGTCGGTTTCTCCGTCTCCAACCTGCGTATCCCGGGCTTCGAGCAGCCGTGGGAAGAAGATTTCGGGAAGCCGGAACGCATCGTGACCGCGCTGGATATCATGACCGACGGCCCGCTGGGCGGCGCGGCGTTCAACAACGAATTTGGTCGTCCGGCACTGAACGGTTACTTCCGCACCTATGAAGAGAAAGTGGAGAGCCACAATGGCGAAGAGCTGCGCGGCTACCACAAACCGATCATGCTGGCGGGCGGGATCGGCAACATTCGCGCCGATCACGTGCAGAAAGGCGAGATCGTCGTTGGCGCGAAGCTGATCGTACTGGGTGGCCCGGCGATGAACATAGGCCTGGGCGGTGGAGCGGCTTCTTCTATGACCTCCGGTCAGTCTGATGCGGACCTCGACTTCGCCTCCGTGCAGCGCGATAACCCGGAAATGGAACGCCGCTGTCAGGAAGTGATCGACCGCTGCTGGCAGCTGGGCGACGCGAACCCGATCCTCTTTATTCATGACGTTGGCGCGGGCGGTCTGTCTAACGCCATGCCGGAGCTGGTCAGCGACGGCGGTCGCGGTGGCCGTTTCAACCTGCGCGATATCCTGAGCGATGAGCCAGGCATGAGCCCGCTGGAAATCTGGTGTAACGAATCTCAGGAACGCTATGTTCTGGCGGTTGCCGCGGATCAGCTGCCGCTGTTTGACGAGCTGTGCCGCCGCGAGCGCGCGCCGTATGCCGTCATTGGTGAAGCGACCGAAGAGAAACACCTGTCCTTAAGCGACACCCATTTCGACAACCAGCCTATCGATCTGCCGCTGGACGTTCTGCTCGGTAAGACGCCGAAGATGACCCGCGACGTGCAGACCCGTAAAGCGGCAGGCAAAGCGCTGGATCGCCAGGGCATCACCGTGGCGGAAGCGGTTAATCGCGTGCTGCACCTGCCGGCTGTTGCTGAGAAAACCTTCCTGGTGACCATCGGCGACCGTACCGTGACCGGTATGGTATCGCGCGATCAGATGGTGGGCCCGTGGCAGATCCCGGTGGCGAACTGCGCCGTGACCACCGCGAGCCTCGACAGCTACTACGGTGAAGCGATGGCGCTGGGTGAACGTACGCCGGTCGCGCTGCTGGACTTCGCCGCGTCTGCTCGTCTGGCCGTGGGTGAAGCCCTGACCAACATCGCCGCGACGCAGATTGGCGATATCAAACGCATCAAACTTTCCGCGAACTGGATGGCCGCAGCCGGTCACCCGGGTGAAGACGCAGGCCTCTACGAAGCCGTAAAAGCGGTGGGTGAGGAGTTGTGTCCTGCGCTGGGGCTGACCATTCCGGTGGGTAAAGACTCCATGTCGATGAAGACCCGCTGGCAGGAAGGCAGCGAGCAGCGCGAGATCACCTCTCCGCTGTCGCTGATCATCTCCGCGTTTGCGCGCGTGGAAGACGTGCGTCATACCGTTACGCCACAGCTCGTGACCGAAGACAACGCCCTGCTGCTGATTGACCTGGGCAAAGGGCATAACGCGCTGGGTGCCACGGCGCTGGCGCAGGTTTACCGTCAACTGGGTGATAAGCCTGCCGACGTGCGCGACGTGGCGCAGTTAAAAGGCTTCTACGATGCGATTCAGGCGCTGGTTGCGCAGCGTAAGCTGCTGGCCTATCACGACCGTTCCGACGGTGGCCTGCTGGTAACCCTGGCAGAGATGGCCTTCACCGGCCACTGTGGTGTGGAAGCGAACATTGCAACGCTTGGCGAAGACCGTCTGGCGGCGCTGTTCAATGAAGAGCTGGGCGCGGTGATTCAGGTACGTGCGGCAGATCGCGATGCGGTTGAAGCCATCCTTGCGAAGCACGGTCTGGCAGACTGCGTGCATTATCTGGGTAAAGCCGTTCAGGGCGACCGCTTCGTCATTGAAGCAGACGGCCATGCGGTATTCAGCGAAAGCCGCACCACGCTGCGTATGTGGTGGGCGGAAACCACCTGGCAGATGCAGCGCCTGCGTGATAACCCGGAATGTGCCGATCAGGAGCATAACGCGAAGGCGAATGACCAGGATCCTGGCCTGAACGTGAAGCTCTCCTTCGACATCAACGAAGACATCGCCGCGCCGTACATTGCGACGGGCGCGCGTCCGAAAGTGGCCGTGCTGCGCGAGCAGGGCGTCAACTCCCACGTTGAGATGGCGGCTGCCTTCCACCGCGCGGGCTTTGATGCTATCGACGTTCATATGAGCGACCTGCTGGCGGGCCGTACCGGTCTGGAAGATTTCCAGGCGCTGGTGGCGTGCGGCGGCTTCTCTTACGGCGACGTGCTGGGCGCGGGTGAAGGCTGGGCGAAGTCCATCCTGTTCAACAGCCGCGTGCGTGACGAGTTCGAAACCTTCTTCCACCGTCCGCAAACGCTGGCGCTGGGCGTGTGTAACGGCTGCCAGATGATGTCTAACCTGCGCGAGCTGATCCCGGGCAGCGAAGCCTGGCCGCGCTTTGTGCGTAACCAGTCTGACCGCTTCGAAGCGCGCTTCAGCCTGGTCGAAGTGACCCAAAGCCCGTCTCTCCTGCTGCAGGGAATGGTTGGTTCGCAGATGCCAATCGCCGTTTCCCACGGCGAAGGTCAGGTAGAAGTGCGTGATGCCGCGCATCTGGCTCAGCTTGAGAGCAAAGGCCTGGTGGCGCTGCGCTTCGTTGATAACTTCGGCAAGGTGACTGAAACCTACCCGGCTAACCCGAACGGTTCCGCCAACGGTATTACGGCGGTGACCAGCGAAAGCGGTCGTGCAACCATCATGATGCCGCACCCGGAGCGCGTGTTCCGCACCGTGAGCAACTCCTGGCATCCGGAAAACTGGGGCGAGGACAGCCCGTGGATGCGTATCTTCCGCAACGCGCGTAAGCAACTGGGTTAAGATGTAAAGCTGGTACCTTGTAGGCCCGGTAAGCGTAGCGCCACCGGGCTTTTTTATGCGTGTCGCAAAATTGCGACAAAGAAGGTAAGTTGCTGTCTCCAAAAGGAGACACTTAACTCATTGATTTTTAAATGGCAGTACGGGTTCACGTTAAGGTGTTGCTTAATAGCGACACTTAGCCTGGAAATCATTCAATCGTTAATTAACGGGAAAAATGAGTAAAAGCTATATATATCAAATCGTTAATTTTTTGTTTTGCATTATGGCACGGGTGTTGCATAATATTAACCAGTGGCTCATTCACCTTCTTATGTCAGCCCCTTCGGGACGTGCTACATAAACTTCGAATGACGCACAAAAAGGTGCCTGCCGTCCAACTACTGATCATAGCGATGCTTTATCAGGCCAGGGCGAAACGTCGAGTTAGGCACCGCCTCATTCCATGACAAAGCCGGGTTTTTACCCGGCTTTGTTGTATCTGAAGGGCAGACTCAGTTACGCTCTGCGTAAACCCCCATTAAGAGAGTAATGCGTTGAAACGCTGGCCCGTTTTCCCCCGCTCCCTGCGACAGCTCGTCATGATGGCCTTCCTGCTGATCCTGCTGCCGTTACTGATCCTTGCCTGGCAGGCGTGGCAAAGTTTGAACGCGCTGAGTGCTCAGGCGGCATTGACCAACCGCACGACGCTTATAGATGCCAGACGCAGTGAGGCGATGACCAACGCCGCGCTGGAGATGGAGCGAAGCTATCGCCAGTATTGCGTGCTTGACGATCGGACGCTGGAAAAGGTTTATCAGAGCCAGCGTAAACGCTACAGCGAAATGCTGGACGCGCACGCGGGGGTACTGCCTGACGACAAACTGTATCAGGCGTTACGTCAGGATTTAAACGATCTTGCGCAGCTGCAGTGCCACAATAGCGGGCCGGATGCCGCTGCCGCCGCGCGCCTTGAGGCCTTTGCCAGCGCCAACACCGAGATGGTGCAGTCAACGCGCACGGTGATTTTCTCTCGCGGCCAGCAGCTTCAGCAGGAGATTGCCGAGCGCGGCCAGTTCTTCGGCTGGCAGGCGCTGGTGCTGTTCCTGGTGAGCCTTGGGCTGGTCGTGCTCTTTACCCGCATGATCATCGGCCCGGTGAAGGGTATTCAGCGGATGATCAACCGCCTGGGGGAAGGGAAATCACTCGGCGATACGGTCGCTTTTAAAGGACCGCGCGAGCTGCGCTCCGTCGGCCAGCGCATTATCTGGCTGTCCGAGCGCCTGGCGTGGCTCGAATCTCAGCGCCATCAATTCCTGCGCCATATCTCTCATGAGCTTAAAACGCCGCTGGCCAGCATGCGTGAAGGGACGGAGCTGCTGGCGGACGAAGTGGCAGGCCCGCTTACGTCAGAACAGAAAGAAATCGTCGAGATCCTGGATAACAGCAGCCGCAATCTGCAAAAGCTGATTGAGCAACTGCTGGATTACAACCGCAAGCTGGCTGACGGGGCGGTTGTACTGGAGGACGTCGAGATTGAACCGCTGGTGGATATGGTGATCTCCGCCCATAGCTTGCCGGCAAGAGCTAAAATGATGCATACCGGTGTTGAACTGAATGCGCCAGCGTGCCTGGCAGAACCCATGCTGCTGATGAGCGTTCTGGATAATCTTTACTCCAATGCGGTGCACTATGGTACTGAATCCGGTAACATTTATATCCGAAGCTATACGAATGGTTCACGGGTGTTTATTGACGTCGCAAACACCGGCACCCCGATCCCCGATGACGAAAAAGCGATGATCTTCGAACCCTTTTTTCAGGGCAGTCATCAGCGGAAAGGTGCGGTTAAAGGAAGCGGTCTTGGCTTAAGCATCGCCCGGGACTGTATTCGACGCATGCAGGGCGAGCTAAATATTGCCACGGACGAACGTTCAGACGTTTGCTTCCGTATCGAACTGCCCCTGAGCCGGAAAAACCAATAAAATGAATCTATATCTGGTGAGTATGTCACACGTCTTTTTCCGCGCCGTACGCGCGGTGTTTTCCCGCAACACGTTTCGCCTGGGTCTGCCGTGTTTATTTCTGGCAGGCTGCGTTTCCCACGTGCCGCAAAGTGCGATCGGCAGCAAACAGGAAGATAAATGGCCCGATAATCAGCTGGCAGATTTCCTCTCAACCCGCTGTGACGATATCTGGAACCTGTCAGGACATGATGTCGAAAGCAACCCGCTGTTCTGGCTGCGTGGAATAGACTGCGCTCAGCGTCTTGCGCCAGTAGACGCCCGCTCGAAAGCGGCGATGCTGGATGACGACACCTGGCAGGACGCTTTCAAGCGCGGCATTTTACTGGCAGATGCAAAAATTACCCCCGTTGAACGCCGCGCCAGCGTGACCCGACTGGACACGTTTGTGGTCAATCTTCCGGTACAGGTTCGCCCGGTATACCAGCTCTGGCGTGATGGGCAGACATTACAGCTACAGCTGTCCGAAGAGCGCTCTCGCTACAGCAAGCTGCAACAGTCCACCGACAGCGAGCTTGATACGCTGCGTCAGCAGCAACAGCATTTGCGTACGCAGCTGGATACCACGACGCGTAAGCTGGAAAACCTGACCGATATCGAAAGACAGCTCTCGTCGCGTAAATATCAGTCGGGGAGTTCATCCGCAGCACCGGACAGCGATACGCCGAAACAAGAGGATGTGAAGCATGACGAGCCGTAAACCTGCCCATCTCTTACTGGTGGATGACGATCCCGGGCTGTTAAAACTGCTGGGGATGCGTCTGGTGAGTGAAGGCTACAGCGTCGTAACCGCTGAAAGCGGGCTGGAAGGGCTGAAGATCCTCAGCCGCGAGAAAATCGATCTGGTGATAAGCGACCTGCGGATGGACGAAATGGATGGCCTGCAGCTGTTCGCGGAGATCCAGAAGCAGCAGCCGGGTATGCCCGTGATTATCCTCACGGCGCACGGGTCGATTCCGGACGCGGTTGCGGCGACCCAGCAGGGGGTATTTAGCTTCCTGACCAAGCCGGTGGACAAAGACGCGCTTTATAAGGCGATCGACAGCGCGCTGGAACATGCCGCGCCGGCGGGGGATGAAGCGTGGCGGGAGTCTATCGTCACCCGCAGCCCCATTATGCTGCGTTTGCTCGAACAGGCCCGGATGGTGGCACAGTCTGACGTCAGCGTGCTCATCAACGGCCAGAGCGGAACCGGGAAAGAGATCCTGGCGCAGGCTATTCACAACGCCAGCCCGCGCAGCAAAAACGCCTTTATTGCCATTAACTGCGGCGCGCTGCCGGAACAGCTGCTCGAATCTGAACTGTTTGGACATGCCCGCGGCGCCTTCACCGGCGCGGTAAGCAGCAGGGAAGGGCTGTTCCAGGCCGCGGAAGGGGGCACGCTGTTCCTCGACGAGATTGGCGACATGCCTGCGCCGCTGCAGGTTAAACTGCTGCGCGTATTGCAGGAGCGAAAAGTCCGCCCGCTGGGCAGTAACCGCGACATCGATATTAACGTGCGTATTATTTCGGCAACGCACCGCGACCTGCCAAAAGTGATGGCCCGCAACGAGTTTCGCGAAGATCTCTACTACCGTCTGAACGTCGTGAACCTGAAGATCCCGGCGCTGGCCGAGCGTGCGGAAGACATTCCGCTGCTGGCGAACCATCTTTTGCGCCAGGCGGCCGATCGTCATAAACCGTTCGTGCGCGCGTTTTCCACTGATGCGATGAAACGACTGATGACTGCAAGCTGGCCGGGTAACGTGCGTCAGCTGGTCAACGTGATTGAGCAGTGCGTGGCGCTGACGTCCTCACCGGTGATCAGCGACGCGCTGGTGGAGCAGGCGCTGGAAGGGGAAAACACGGCGCTGCCGACGTTTGCCGAAGCGCGGAATCAATTCGAGCTTAACTATCTGCGCAAGCTATTGCAGATAACCAAAGGCAACGTGACCCACGCGGCGCGCATGGCCGGACGTAACCGCACCGAGTTCTACAAGCTGCTGTCGCGTCACGAGCTTGAAGCCAACGATTTTAAAGAGTAGTACCGCAAAATTCGATTGAATATGATACTGTGAGCAATCGATTACGAGGCAGCTTACAGGCAAGAGTTTAAGGACCCACCATGAAAAAGATTGATGCGATTATTAAACCTTTCAAACTGGATGACGTGCGCGAAGCGCTGGCGGAAGTCGGCATCACCGGGATGACCGTGACGGAAGTGAAAGGTTTTGGTCGTCAGAAAGGCCACACCGAGCTCTACCGTGGCGCAGAGTACATGGTGGACTTTCTGCCGAAAGTAAAAATTGAAATCGTGGTGAGTGACGATATCGTGGACACCTGTGTGGATACCATTATCCGCACGGCGCAGACGGGCAAAATCGGCGACGGTAAAATCTTCGTCTTTGACGTGGCGCGCGTGATCCGTATCCGTACCGGCGAAGAAGACGACGCTGCGATTTAACATTGCCAACGGTTTTGTAGGCCGGGTAAGGCGCAGCCGCCACCCGGCAAAAAAAAGCCCCTCGAACGAGGGGTTTTTTCATTACAGTACCTTATGCGGCCCAAAACATTCGTAATGAATGTTGTCTTTATTCACGCCCAGCTCGACCAGCTGCTTCGCGGCATACTGCATAAACGCCACCGGCCCACAGACGTAGAACTGCATATCCGGCGCGCTAAACGCGGCTTCATGCTGGCTTAAATTCATCAGCCCTTCGCTGTCAAAGCGAGCGGCTGCGCGGTCCGCCTCCGTCGGCAGGCGATACCAGGTGTGCGCAGTGAAACGCGGTAGGGACGCCCCGAGCGTTTTCACTTCATCAGCGAAGGCATGGACATCACCGTTCTCGGCGGCGTGGAACCAGTTTACCTGGGCGTCGTGGTTTGCTTTTGCCAGCGTATCGAGCATCGCCAGCATTGGCGTTTGACCGACACCCGCAGAGATCAGCGTCACTGGCGTATTGCCGTCAACGGTCATAAAGAAATCGCCCGCAGGCGCGGCCAGATGAACCACATCGCCTACGCTAGCTTCGTTGTGCAGCCAGGTGGATACCTGACCGCCGTCCTCGCGCTTCACCGCAATGCGATAGCCTTTGCCGTTTGGCTTGCGGGTGAAGGAATACTGGCGGATCTCCTGGTGCGGGAAACCTTCAGGCTTAAGCCATACGCCCAGATACTGCCCTGGCTGATAATCGGCCACCGGCTGACCGTCCACCGGTTCAAATTCGAAGCTGGTGATTAAAGCGCTGCGCGGCGTTTTCTCAACGATGCGGAACGCGCGGGTTCCTTCCCAGCCACCTTTCTTGCCGGCGTTTTCGCTGTAGATCTGTGCTTCACGGTTGATAAATACGTTTGCCAGCACGCCGTAGGCTTTGCCCCACGCGTCCAGAACCTCCTGACCCGGGCTAAACATTTCGTCCAGCGTTGCCAGCAGGTGAGCGCCCACAATGTTGTACTGCTCGGGTTTGATCTGGAAGCTGGTATGTTTCTGCGCAATTTTCTCCACCGCAGGCAGCAGCGCTGCCAGGTTCTCTATATTGCTGGCGTAGGCCGCGATGGCGTTGAACAGGGCTTCGCGCTGATCGCCGTTACGCTGGTTGCTCATGTTGAAAATCTCTTTGAGCTCCGGGTTGTGCGTGAACATGCGATCGTAGAAATGGGCGGTGAGTTTAGGACCGGTTTCCACCAGCAGGGGAATAGTGGCTTTAACGGTAGCGATGGTTTGAGCGTCGAGCATAGCAGCTTCCTTACGATGTGATCTTAATGATGTATTTTGGATGCATCTTATAAAAAATAACCCTGCTTTGTAAATGGATCTTTGCAAGATGAAAAATATGCATCACAAACCTGAAAAGAAATCCGCTGAAAAGGGCGAGGGCTTTATTCCTCAAACCCTTGCGTGGCGCGAAGGAAAACGTTTGCGTAAAATCGTTTGTCAAGACCTGTTATCACAGAACTAATCAGTTATACTGTTGCCCGTCGTCCAACAGGACTGCCTTTTCAGGCCAAAATTTTACTTGTTAGCTGAGTCAGGAGATGCGGATGTTAAAGCGTGAAATGAACATTGCCGATTATGATGCCGAACTGTGGCAGGCTATGGAGCAGGAAAAAGTACGTCAGGAAGAGCACATCGAACTGATCGCCTCCGAAAACTACACCAGCCCGCGCGTTATGCAGGCGCAGGGTTCTCAGCTGACTAACAAATATGCTGAAGGTTACCCGGGCAAGCGCTATTACGGCGGTTGCGAGTACGTTGATATCGTTGAGCAACTGGCTATCGACCGTGCGAAAGAACTCTTTGGCGCTGACTATGCGAACGTCCAGCCGCACTCTGGCTCTCAGGCTAACTTCGCGGTCTACACCGCGCTGCTGCAGCCGGGCGATACCGTTCTGGGTATGAACCTGGCGCAGGGCGGCCACCTGACTCACGGCTCCCCGGTTAACTTCTCCGGCAAACTGTACAACATCATCCCTTACGGTATTGATGAGTCCGGCAAAATTGACTACGAAGACATGGCTAAGCAGGCCAAAGAGCACAAGCCGAAGATGATCATCGGTGGTTTCTCTGCTTATTCCGGTATCGTTGACTGGGCAAAAATGCGTGAAATCGCAGACAGCATCGGCGCTTATCTGTTCGTCGACATGGCGCACGTTGCCGGTCTGATTGCCGCAGGCGTTTACCCGAACCCGGTTCCACACGCTCACGTTGTGACCACTACCACCCACAAAACCCTGGCGGGTCCACGCGGTGGCCTGATCCTGGCGAAAGGCGGTGATGAAGAGCTGTACAAAAAACTGAACTCCGCCGTGTTCCCAAGCGCGCAGGGCGGCCCGCTGATGCACGTTATCGCGGCAAAAGCGGTAGCACTGAAAGAAGCGATGGAGCCAGAGTTCAAAGTTTACCAGCAGCAGGTTGCCAAAAACGCCAAAGCGATGGTGGAAGTGTTCCTGAACCGCGGCTACAAAGTGGTGTCTGGCGGGACTGAAAACCACCTGTTCCTGCTGGATCTGGTTGATAAGAACCTGACCGGTAAAGAAGCTGACGCTGCCCTGGGCCGTGCCAACATCACCGTGAACAAAAACAGCGTGCCAAACGATCCGAAGAGCCCGTTTGTGACGTCCGGCATCCGTATCGGTTCTCCGGCCGTGACCCGCCGCGGCTTTAAAGAAGCGGAAGTGAAAGAGCTGGCTGGCTGGATGTGTGACGTTCTGGACAACATCAATGACGAAGCGGTTATCGAGCGCGTTAAAGGTAAAGTTCTGGATATCTGCGCACGCTTCCCGGTATACGCATAATTCCTCTGCTGTACAGAAATAAAAAAGGCCGCGCTTGCGGCCTTTTTTTATGGCTTAACGCCGGTCCAGGGAAATGGCGCCGGGGCCCACGATTGCCAGTAAAATAAAGGCACCCGCAATACTGATATTCTTGTAGAAGTTGATCATATTCGGTACGACCGCGTCGCCGGTCATATCCCAGTAGTGATGACCAATTACCGCCGTGCCCAGCGTGTAGAACACAAACAGTACCGCGATAGGGCGGGTGAAAAAGCCCAGCACGATCAGAATGGCGGCAGGCACTTCCATCACCACCGCGATAATGGCCGCCAGCATGGGCATCGGCGTGCCCAGCGACGTCATATATTGTACGGTGCCGCTAAACCCCGTCAGTTTTGGATAACCAAAGATAATAAACAGCACGACAAGCGCGATGCGACCAATCAACAGCAGCAGGTGACGCGACTGACCAAAATCGAGATAACGAAGTGAGTTCATGGCAGAAATACCTCTGCAAGTGGAGTAATTTAAACGTAATACACATTTCCATTCCCTGCCATAAGCCAGACGACTGCACAATATGTTAATTTTTCGTTAATTTATAGCAGGCTATCGACTTGCTTAATTTTTATATTCTCGCCAGACTATGGCCTCGATTTCGGGAGGGATTCATGGTCTTGCATTCCACGCGCTGGCTGGCGCTCAGTTATTTCACCTATTTCTTTAGCTACGGTATTTTTCTGCCTTTCTGGAGCGTCTGGCTCAAGGGTATCGGCCTGACTCCTGAGACCATTGGTGTCCTGCTGGGGGCCGGGCTGGTGGCGCGTTTCCTCGGCAGCCTGCTGATTGCCCCGCGCGTCAGCGATCCCTCCTTACTGATCAAGGCCGTGCGCATTCTTGCGCTGCTGACGCTGGTCTTTGTGGCCTGCTTCTGGGTCAGCCACCAGTTTGCCTGGCTGATGGTGGTGATGGTTGGCTTTAACCTGTTCTTCTCACCGCTGGTGCCGCTGACGGATGCGCTGGCGAACACCTGGCAAAAGCAGATCACCATGGACTACGGTCGCGTGCGCCTGTGGGGCTCTATTGCGTTTGTGATTGGCTCTGCTCTGGTGGGTAAACTGGTCAGCCTTTACGATTACCGCGCCATTCTTGCCCTGTTAAGCATCGGTATTGCCTCTATGCTTCTGGGCATGCTGCTGCGGCCGTCGATAATGCCGCAAGGGGAAAGCCGCCATCAGGAGAGTGCAGGCTGGCCCGCCTGGCGGAGCCTGGTTGCACAAAGCTGGCGTTTTCTGGCGTGTGTTTGTCTGCTTCAGGGGGCACACGCGGCGTACTATGGGTTCAGCGCCATCTACTGGCAGGGGGCGGGATATTCTGCTTCTGCCGTTGGCTACCTGTGGTCCCTGGGGGTAGTGGCCGAAGTCGTTATATTCGCTCTGAGCAAAAAGCTATTCCGTCGCTTTGGCGCGCGTGACCTGCTGCTTCTTTCCGCCGTGTGCGGCGTGGCGCGCTGGGGCATTATGGGCTGGACGACCGATCTGCCGTGGCTGATTTTGGCGCAAATTCTTCACTGCGGCACGTTTACCGTGTGTCATCTGGCGGCGATGCGCTATATCGCTGCGCGCGAAGGCGGGGACGTTATTCGTCTGCAGGCGGTGTATTCGGCGGTCGCAATGGGAGGCAGTATTGCGATCATGACGGTCTTTGCGGGGTTCCTCTATCAGCACCTGGGGCACGGCGTCTTCTGGGTGATGGCGCTGGTCGCTTTACCCGCAATCGTTGTGCGCCCTAAAGTGGCCGCTCGCGCATCGCTATGATTCCAGCATGGCGCGAATATGTTCTTGCTGCTGCGCGTTCAGTGTCTCAACGGCATGAATCAACGGCGGCGAGAACAGCGGCAGGGCAGTAGGGTAGGGGGTGATAACCAGCGCGGCTTCGCGCGGTGCCCCCTCTTTCTGGAAAGCCTGCAGCGTCAGGTAGCGAATGTTGAGCGGCAGCAGCGTCAGCTCGCGAAGCTGCTGTTCAATCAGATCCTCACTGGCTTTATCGTCCCCCGTCAGCAGAATCACCTGCTTTTCGTGCAGATCGGTCTCCTGCATCAGCCAGGCACCGAAAATTACCGCGACAAGGCTCATCTCCTCATCGGAAAAGCGCAGCCCAAATTCCGCTTCCAGCTCAAACAGCGCTTCCTTCGTGGTGCGTAACAGCCGGGGATAGAGACGATGGATCTCCTCCGGCAGGCTATTGTCGATGCCGATCTCAAACAGCGAGCGGTCCAGCGCCTGAGCAAGATGGATATAGAGCTGATCGGTCAGCCCTTGCTCATCGCTGAAGTTCATCCCGGTCTGCGAGCGAAAACGCGCCACCATGCGCACGATGGCCCGGCGCAAGCGTTGGTCCTGCTGGTGTTTATCGAGCACCGGATCGGGCGTGCGGAGCATCATAAACAGCAGCGCCAGAAAAAGCTGTTCATCCCCGTGAGCACCCTGCGGGACGCGCCGTCTCCAGTGGCGCACGATCTCCTGCGCCGTAAAATACTCCCCTCTCGACTGGGTCCAGCTGCGCTGAGTATGGGAAAACTGCGGGGTATTCCCCATCTGGTGTTGAATAAGACAGTATTGCAGATAGAGCTGTAAAAACTGGACGTCGCGGCATTCAAACTGGCGCTGGAGCTTACGCGAGCAGAAGCCGATCAGCGCCCGCAGGTTCGCATCGTCGTAAAGCGGCCGCGCGATACCGTGCTGTTTAAGCGCGGTTTTTAATGCGGGAGTAAACTGGAGTGAGACAAACTGCGGACAAAGCCGCAGCGCCCGGCGCAGCCAGTGCAGCAGGCATAAACGCTGATTCAGGGCGGTGCCTTCAATCCGGTAGCAGCCGTCGTGGTGCGTGACGATATCCAGCCGGTGATAGCGCTGGATTTCATCGCGCGTCTCGGCTATATCTTGCCGTGCCATCGCGTCGTCCACGCCGTTGGCAGCGATTATGCTCTGTGCGGTGACGGCAGCATCGGGCAGGTAAAGCATTAAAAGCACCTGGCAGCGGCGCTGCGAACTGGAAAGCACAGATGGAATTTCAAGCGTCGTCATCATCTGTCGGGTATCCAGTGTGAATGTTTGATAAGAATAGCTAAAGGATGGGCGCTGAAAAGCGCGCCGGCAGGCCTTTCATTCAGGATTGCTGGGGAACATCACAGAATTTTTGACGTGAGGAATTGATGCAAATAGTTAAACAAAGTGCGATGGCGTTATTTTTGGCGGCGATCGGCTTCACTGCCAGCGCACACCCTCACAGCTTTATTGACCTCAAAACCGAGCTGGTCACCGACGGCACGCAGCTGAGCGGCCTGAAAATGCGCTGGACGATGGATGAAATCACCTCGGCTGACCTGCTCTATGATGCGGGAAATGCGAAGCCCGGCGATGAAATCTGGAAAAAGCTGGCGGCGGAAGTGATGGCTAACGTGCTCGGGCAGCACTACTTCACGGAATTCTGGCATAACGGGCAAAAGGTCAAATTTCTGAACCGTCCCACGGAATACGGCATGACGCGTGACGGGCATCAGGCGGTGCTGACGTTTGTCCTTCCGCTGGCGCATCCCCAGCCGCTGGCAGGCCAGAAGTACACCTTTTCCACGTTTGATCCCACCTACTACGTTGATATGCGTTACGCAAAGGAGAGTGACGTGACGCTGCCGACCGCCCTGCAAAAAAGCTGCAAGCTCGCGGTGCATACGCCGAAGCCCAGCGAAGAGACGCTGAACTTTGCGGTCTCTCTCGACAAGGAAGATGCACCGCCTGAGGACATGGAGTTGGGTAAACAGTTCGCGCAGGAGGTAACGCTACAATGTCAGTGATCGCTTCGCCAGTTCGAAAACCGCGCCGCTGGCTGCACCTCTGGCCGCTGGCGCTCTTTTTGCTGTTCGCGGTTTGCGGCGCGCTGTGGCTGTGGCAGGCCTGGCCGCAGGTGATGATGAAAAGCATTATCTGGCAGCGTGAGGTTAACCAGCAGATGAGCGGGTTACTGAAAGCGGTGGCTGATAACCCGACGAAAGCGGGCGGTTCCCTGCTGGCGTTCAGTTTTATCTATGGCGTTCTGCACGCGCTGGGGCCGGGGCACGGCAAAATCGTCATCACGACCTGGCTCGCCACCCACCCGTCAAAGCTGAAATCGAGTATTGGCCTGACGCTGGCCTCTTCGCTGCTTCAGGGGGGCGTGGCTATCGGGCTAGTGGTGGTGGTCCTTTCTCTGTTACAGCTTCCCGCGCGCCAGCTGCACATGAGTAGCTTCTGGCTGGAGAAGGGAAGTTACGCGCTGGTAGGCGTGCTGGGGCTGATCCTCTGCTGGCGAGCGCTAAAAAAGCTGCGCGTGCTGCTGCAAAAACCGACATTCAAAACCTTCACGCCGCACCTCGTTCATGATGAAAACTGCGGCTGCGGGCATCAGCATCTGCCAACGCAGGCGCAATTACAGAGTGGCGACGACTGGCGCGCGCGGATGATGATCGTTCTCTCAATGGGGATGCGCCCGTGTTCGGGGGCAATCATGGTGCTGCTGTTTAGTAAAGTGATCGGCGTGTTCGGCTGGGGAATGCTGTCTGCGTTGGCCATGGCGGCGGGAACGTCATTGACGATTTCGTCTCTGGCTCTGCTGGTTCACAGTTTCCGTCAGCTGGCGGTCAAACTCAGCGGCAATAAAACGCCGGTGCTGTGGCGGCAGGTTGGCTGGACAACGCTCGCGCTGGCGGGCGGTGTGATTCTACTGGTAGCGGCGGTGACAATGTGGATGAGTGCGGTGCCGGTGGGAAGGGGATTGCGGCCTTTCTAGCGTACTGAGGGATTTTGTAGGCCCGGTAAGCGTAGCGCCACCGGGCTTAACAAACTGGATTAACGCTTCAGCGCATCGCTCAGTTCATCACGCATGTTTGCCAGCATGGCTTTAACAACGCGTGGGTTACCCGCAACGATGTTGCCGGTAGACATGTAGTTATGGCCGCCGGTGAAATCACATACGATCGCACCTGCTTCACGCGCGATCAGCTCGCCCGCTGCAAAATCCCATGGCTTCAGTGACAGTTCGAAGTAACCGTCAACGCGGCCGGTTGCCACATAGGCCAGATCCAGCGCAGCAGAACCGGTGCGGCGGAAGTCGGCGCATTCGGTAAACAGTTTGCCCAGGATATTCATATACGTGGTCGCGTGCTGTTTCGCCTTGAACGGGAAACCGGTCGCCAGGATGGTGCCGTCCAGATCGCGTGCATTGCTGCAGCGCAGACGGTAGCCGTTCAGCTGTGCGCCCTGACCGCGGGTAGCGGTGAACAGTTCGTTACGCATTGGATCGTAAACAACGGCGACTTCAGTACGGCCTTTGATGCGTACTGCGATAGACACAGAGAAGTGTGGCAGGCGTTTGACGAAGTTGGTGGTGCCATCCAGTGGATCGATAACCCATTGAACATCCTGATCGGTACCTTCATGTTCACCGCTTTCTTCGGTGATGATGGTGTGCTGCGGGTAAGATTTGCGGATCGTTTCGATAATAATCGCTTCTGCGGCTTTATCGACGTTAGTCACGAAATCATTGCTGCCTTTCTGGCTGGTTTCTACGGAGTCTGGCGTTTCGTAGTGTTTGGCAATTACATTACCCGCCTTGCGCGCTGCGCGCACGGCGATGGTCAGCATCGGATGCATCGGTCTCTCTCACTGGATGTTAAAGAACAGGAAAATCGGCGCAGAGTATAGCAGCGGGATCGGATTATGTCTCCCGTTTATGATAATATGCCGGAATATTCTTCAGACACTGAATTCAGACATTAAAAATTATGCTGCAAAACATTCGAATCGTGCTGGTCGAAACATCGCACACCGGCAACATGGGCTCCGTGGCCCGAGCTATGAAAACCATGGGCTTAACGAATCTCTCGCTGGTCAACCCGCTGGTAAAACCCGACTCGCAGGCTATTGCTCTGGCGGCTGGCGCCAGCGACGTGATCGGCAATGCGCAGATCGTCGACACCCTTGATGAAGCTCTGGCCGGTTGCAGCCTGGTGGTGGGAACCAGCGCGCGTTCGCGTACGCTGCCGTGGCCAATGCTCGATCCGCGTGAATGCGGCCTGAAAAGTGTCTCTGAGGCTGAACAGGCACCGGTTGCGCTGGTGTTTGGCCGCGAGCGCGTTGGCCTGACCAACGACGAACTGCAGAAATGCCATTACCACGTGGCGATTGCGGCAAACCCGGAATACAGCTCGCTGAACCTGGCGATGGCGGTGCAGGTGATCGCCTATGAAGTGCGTATGGCGTGGCTGGCAACGCAGGAGAAAGGCAGCGCGGAGCCGCAGGAAGAAACTGCCTACCCGCTGGTGGACGATCTTGAGCGCTTCTACGGTCACCTGGAGCAGACGCTGCTCTCAACCGGCTTTATCCGTGAAGGCCACCCGGGCCAGGTGATGAACAAGCTGCGCCGTCTGTTTACCCGTGCGCGCCCGGAAAGCCAGGAGCTGAACATCCTGCGCGGGATTCTGGCGTCGATTGAGCAAAAGAATAAAGAATAGAGTCGTCTGTTCGCCGGGTGGCGCTGCGCTTACCCGGCCTACAAAACCGTAGGTCGGGTAAGCGCAGCGCCACCCGACAAAAACGGCACAGAAGGTTAAATACCTGACTAAAACAGTCAAGTAAATAGTTGACCATTTTAGTCAGGAATGTCAGACTTGGCCCTGCTATGCAATACCCCATTTTACTATAAAAAACCCCGGGCAGGGGCGAGTTTGAGGTTAAGTAAGACATGAGACTGACATCTAAAGGGCGTTATGCCGTGACCGCGATGCTGGACGTTGCGCTCAACTCCGAAGCGGGCCCGGTTCCGTTGGCTGATATTTCTGAACGACAAGGGATCTCCCTCTCTTATCTGGAACAGCTGTTCTCCAGACTGCGTAAAAATGGACTGGTTTCCAGCGTTCGTGGCCCAGGCGGCGGCTATCTGCTGGGTAAAGATGCGGGCAGTATTGCAGTTGGCGAAGTGATTAGCGCAGTTGACGAATCAGTTGACGCGACCCGTTGCCAGGGTAAAGGCGGCTGTCAGGGCGGCGATAAATGCCTGACCCACGCGCTGTGGCGCGATCTGAGCGACCGTCTGACCGGCTTCCTGAACAACATCACCCTCGGTGAGCTGGTGAATAACCAGGAAGTTCTGGATGTATCAGGCCGTCAGCACAGCCAGGATTCCCAACGCAGCACCCGCGCGCAGGACGCTATCGACGTCAAACTGCGCGCGTAATAAAAAGATAAGTATTTCAGAATCAGGCCGGGGCGTGTACTCGCCCCGCGTACTCGGTCGTACATCCAGCCGGTTGCCTGATTCCTTGCATTGAAGCGATGTACGGAGTTTATAGAGCAATGAAATTACCGATTTATCTCGATTACTCCGCAACCACGCCGGTGGACCCGCGTGTTGCCGAGAAAATGATGCAGTGTCTGACCCTGGACGGAAACTTTGGTAACCCAGCTTCCCGTTCACACCGTTTTGGCTGGCATGCTGAAGAGGCGGTCGATATCGCCCGTAATCAGATTGCTGACCTGGTGGGCGCCGACCCGCGTGAGATTGTTTTCACCTCCGGAGCGACCGAATCCGACAACCTGGCGATCAAAGGTGCAGCCAACTTTTATCAGAAAAAAGGCAAGCACATCATCACCAGCAAAACCGAACACAAAGCCGTGCTGGACACCTGTCGTCAGCTGGAGCGCGAAGGGTACGAAGTGACCTATCTCGCGCCACAGAGCAACGGTATTCTTGACCTCAAAGAGCTCGAAGCGGCCATGCGTGATGACACCATTCTGGTTTCCATCATGCACGTCAACAACGAAATCGGCGTGGTACAGGACATCGCGACCATCGGCGAAATGTGCCGCGCGCGCGGCATCATCTACCACGTGGATGCGACCCAGAGCGTGGGCAAACTGCCTATCGACCTGAGCCAGCTGAAAGTGGATCTGATGTCCTTCTCCGGCCACAAAATCTATGGACCGAAAGGCATCGGCGCGCTGTACGTTCGTCGTAAACCGCGTATCCGCATCGAAGCACAGATGCACGGTGGCGGTCACGAGCGCGGTATGCGTTCCGGTACGCTGCCTGTTCACCAGATCGTGGGCATGGGCGAAGCTTACCGCATTGCAAAAGAAGAGATGGAAACCGAGATGGCACGCCTGCGCACGCTGCGTAACCGTCTGTGGGACGGCGTGAAGGATATGGAAGAAGTGTATCTGAACGGCGATCTCGAGCAGGGCGCGCCGAACATCCTCAACGTCAGCTTCAACTATGTTGAAGGCGAATCGCTGATCATGGCCCTGAAAGACCTGGCGGTTTCTTCCGGTTCTGCCTGTACGTCTGCAAGCCTTGAGCCATCCTACGTGCTGCGCGCGCTGGGTATGACTGACGAGCTGGCACACAGCTCTATCCGTTTCTCTTTAGGTCGTTTCACTACCGAAGAAGAGATTGACTACACCATCAAGCTGGTTCGCAACTCCATCGGCCGTCTGCGCGACCTTTCTCCACTGTGGGAAATGTTTAAGCAGGGCGTGGATCTGAACAGCATTGAATGGTCACATCACTAATCGGTACATAAGGAGAATTCAATCATGGCATACAGCGAAAAAGTCATCGATCATTACGAAAACCCGCGCAACGTTGGCTCTTTTGACAACAGCGATGAATCCGTCGGTAGCGGCATGGTCGGTGCACCGGCGTGTGGCGACGTGATGAAGTTGCAGATTAAAGTCAACAATGAAGGTATCATTGAAGACGCGCGCTTCAAGACCTACGGCTGCGGTTCTGCTATTGCGTCCAGCTCCCTGGTTACCGAATGGGTGAAGGGCAAGTCTCTGGACGAAGCACAGGCAATCAAGAACACGGATATTGCTGAAGAACTCGAACTGCCACCGGTGAAAATTCACTGTTCCATTCTGGCAGAAGACGCGATCAAAGCCGCCATTGCGGATTACAAAAGCAAACGTGAAGCAAAATAATTGAGGTTTGAGTATGTCGATTACCCTTAGCGACAGCGCTGCCGCGCGAGTAAGCTCTTTTCTGGCGAACCGTGGTAAAGGCTTTGGCCTGCGACTGGGCGTACGTACCTCCGGCTGTTCTGGTATGGCTTACGTACTGGAGTTTGTTGATGAGCCGGCGTCTGACGACACCGTGTTTGAAGACAAAGGCGTGAAGGTGGTGGTCGATGGCAAAAGCCTGCAATTCCTCAACGGCACTCAGCTGGACTTCGTGAAAGAAGGCCTGAACGAAGGGTTCAAATTCACGAACCCGAACGTCAAAGACGAGTGTGGTTGCGGCGAAAGCTTCCACGTTTAACCGCGCGTCATCCGAAACCCCACCGTGGCTTTGTCACGCGTGGGGTTTGTTCTAACAGGCTACCCCTGAGATTGTTATGGATTACTTCACTCTCTTCGGACTACCCGCTCAATACCCGATTGATCTGCAGGCGCTGACGATCCGTTTTCAGGATCTGCAGCGTCAGTATCATCCGGATAAATTCGCCAGTGGCACGCAGTCAGAGCAATTGGCTGCGGTCTCGCACTCTGCGACCATCAACCAGGCCTGGCAGACGCTGCGCCATCCGCTGGCGCGTGCAGAATATCTGCTCTCGCTCCACGGTTTTGATCTGGCAAGCGAGCAGCACACCGTGCGCGACACGGAGTTTCTGATGGAACAGCTGGAGCTTCGCGAAGAGCTCGATGAGATTGAACAGGCCAAAGACGAAGCGCGTCTGGAAAGCTTTATCACGCGCGTGAAGGGCATGTTCGATACCCGCCATCAGCAGATGGTGGAGCAACTGAACAACGAGACCTGGGACGTGGCGGCAGATACTGTGCGCAAACTCCGTTTTCTCGATAAACTGCTAAGCAGTGCTGAACAACTCGAAGAAAAGCTGCTCGATTTTTAATTTCGGAAGCAATTATGGCCTTATTACAAATTAGTGAGCCTGGCTTAAGTGCCGCACCGCACCAGCGTCGTCTGGCGGTGGGTATCGATCTGGGCACCACCAATTCCCTCGTGGCGACCGTGCGTAGCGGCCAGGCGGAAACGCTGGCTGACGAGCAGGGCCGCCATCTGCTGCCTTCCGTGGTCCACTACCAGCAGCAGGGTCACGCGGTCGGCTATGACGCACGCGCCAACGCCGCGCGCGATCCGGCCAACACCATCAGCTCCGTGAAGCGCATGATGGGCCGCTCGCTGGCCGATATCCAGACCCGCTACCCGCATCTCCCTTACCAGCTCCAGGCCAGTGAAAACGGCCTGCCGATGATCGCGACGGCGGCTGGCCTGCTGAACCCGATTCGTGTTTCTGCTGACATCCTCAAAGCGCTGGCGGCGCGCGCGACGGCGACCCTCGGCGGCGATCTGGACGGCGTGGTCATTACCGTTCCGGCCTACTTTGACGACGCACAGCGCCAGGGCACCAAAGACGCCGCGCGTCTGGCGGGGCTGCACGTGCTGCGCCTGCTGAACGAACCGACGGCGGCGGCGATTGCCTACGGCCTCGACTCCGGTCAGGAAGGGGTGATTGCGGTTTACGACCTCGGCGGCGGCACCTTTGATATCTCGATCCTGCGCTTAAGCCGCGGGGTGTTTGAAGTGCTTGCGACCGGCGGGGATTCCGCGCTGGGCGGCGATGACTTCGACCATCTGCTGGCGGATTACATCCGCGAGCAGGCGGGCATCAGCGATCGCAGCGATGCCCGCGTTCAGCGTGAACTGCTGGATGCGGCCATCGATGCCAAAATTGCGCTGAGCGATGCGCAGACCGTTACCGTAAATGTTGCGGGCTGGCAGGGTGACATCACCCGCGACCAGTTCAACGACCTGATTGCCCCGCTGGTTAAGCGTACCCTGCTGGCCTGCCGTCGCGCACTGAAAGATGCCGGCGTTGAGGCCAGCGAGGTGCTGGAAGTGGTCATGGTCGGCGGCTCCACCCGCGTGCCGCTGGTGCGCGAACGCGTGGGAGAATTCTTTGGCCGCACGCCGCTCACCTCCATTGACCCGGACAAAGTGGTCGCCGTGGGTGCCGCTATCCAGGCCGATATCCTGGTCGGCAACAAGCCGGACAGCGAAATGCTGCTGCTGGACGTCATCCCGCTGTCGCTGGGGTTAGAAACCATGGGCGGCCTGGTGGAGAAAGTGATCCCGCGTAACACCACCATTCCGGTGGCGCGCGCGCAGGAGTTCACCACCTTTAAAGACGGCCAGACTGCGATGTCCATCCACGTGATGCAGGGCGAGCGCGAGCTGGTGCAGGACTGCCGCTCGCTGGCGCGCTTTGCGCTGCGCGGAATTCCGGCGCTGCCTGCGGGCGGGGCGCATATTCGCGTCACCTTCCAGGTGGATGCGGACGGCCTGCTGAGCGTCACGGCGATGGAAAAATCGACCGGCGTAGAATCGTCCATCCAGGTGAAGCCATCCTACGGCCTGACCGATGGCGAAATCGCCTCCATGATTCAGGATTCAATGAGCTACGCCGAGCAGGATGTGAAGGCGCGCATGCTGGCGGAACAGAAAGTGGAAGCCGCACGCGTGCTGGAGAGCCTGAACGGCGCGCTCGCTGCCGATGCCGCGCTGTTAAGCGCCGCTGAGCGCCAGGTGATTGACGACGCTGCCGCGCGCTTAAGCGCAGTAGCAGAAGGCAATGACGCTGACGCAATAGAAGAAGCCATTAAAAACGTTGATAAACAAACCCAGGACTTTGCTGCTCGCCGCATGGACAAATCTGTCCGCGTCGCGCTGAAAGGCCAGTCCGTGGACGAGGTTTAATATGCCAAAGATTGTAATTTTGCCTCATGCGGACCTCTGTCCGGATGGCGCTGTTCTGGAAGCGAAGACCGGTGAAACCATTCTCGATGTTGCCCTGCGTGCAGGTATCGAAGTGGAACACGCCTGTGAAAAATCCTGTGCCTGTACCACCTGCCACTGCATCGTGCGTGAAGGTTTTGACTCTCTCGCCGAGAGCACCGAAGACGAAGACGACATGCTGGATAAAGCATGGGGTCTGGAGCCAGACAGCCGCCTGAGCTGCCAGGCCGCGGTGACCGATGAAGATCTGGTCGTGGAATTCCCACGCTACACCATCAACCACGCACGCGAGCATTAATATGGGACTGAAGTGGACAGACAGCCGCGAAATCGGCGAAGCGCTCTACGACGCGAACCCGGATCTCGATCCGAAGACCGTACGATTCACCGACATGCACCAGTGGATCTGCGATTTAGAGGATTTCGACGACGATCCAAACGCATCCAATGAAAAAATTCTGGAGGCGATTCTGTTAGTCTGGTTAGATGAAGCAGAATAAATAACATAACGGGCTGCCTTCAGGCGGCCCGTTTGCTAGTTGCTAATAAGGAAAAATAAAATGACCGAAGCGATGAAGATTACGCTCTCGAATCAGCCTGCTGACGCGCGCTGGGGCGAGAAAGCCACCTACAGCATTAACAACGACGGCATTACCCTGCACCTGACGGGCAACGATGATTTGGGCCTGATCCAGCGCGCCGCGCGTAAAATTGACGGGCTGGGCATTAAACACGTCTCTCTGGAAGGCGAAGGCTGGGACACCGACCGCAGCTGGGCGTTCTGGGCAGGCTACAAAGGCCCGAAAGGCACCCGCAAAATCGAGTGGGCTAACCTTGATGAAGCCGGCCAGAAAGAGCTGGAAAGCCGCCTGAACATTATCGACTGGGTGCGCGATACCATCAACGCACCGGCGGAAGAGCTGGGGCCGGAACAGCTGGCGCAGCGCGCCGTTGACCTGCTGTGCGGCGTGGCGGGTGACAAAATGTCCTACCGCATCACCAAAGGTGAAGATCTGCGCGAGCAGAACTATATGGGTATCCACACCGTGGGCCGCGGTTCCGAGCGTCCTCCTGTACTGCTGGCGCTGGATTACAACCCAACCGGCGATAAAGCCGCGCCGGTATTTGCCTGTCTGGTCGGTAAAGGCATTACCTTCGACACCGGCGGCTACAGCCTGAAGCAGAGCGCGTTCATGGACTCCATGAAGTCCGACATGGGCGGCGCGGCGACCATTACCGGCGCGCTGGCGTTCGCTATCACCCGTGGCCTGAACAAGCGCGTGAAGCTCTACCTGTGCTGCGCCGACAACATGGTCAGCGGTAACGCCTTCAAGCTGGGCGACATCATCCGCTACCGCAACGGCAAAAACGTTGAGGTGATGAACACCGACGCGGAAGGCCGTCTGGTGCTGGCCGATGGCCTGATCGACGCCTCTGCGCAGAAGCCAGAGCTGATTATCGACATGGCGACCCTGACCGGCGCGGCGAAAACCGCCCTGGGCAACGACTACCATGCGCTGTTCAGCTTCGACGACAAGCTGGCCGCGCGTCTGCTGGCAAGCGCTGCCGCGGAGAACGAGCCGTTCTGGCGCCTGCCGCTGGCCGAATTCCACCGCAGCCAGCTGCCGTCTAACTTTGCTGAACTGAACAACACCGCGAGCGCGGCGTACCCGGCGGGGGCAAGCACCGCAGCAGGCTTCCTGTCTCACTTCGTTGAGAACTACCACGAAGGCTGGCTGCACATCGACTGCTCCGCAACGTATCGTAAAGCGGCGGTTGAGCAGTGGTCCGCGGGCGCGACCGGTCTGGGCGTGCGTACCGTGGCGAACCTGCTGACGGCTGAGTAATCTTTTTGCCGGGTGGCGCTACGCTTACCCGGCCTACAAAACCCGTAGGCCCGTGCAAGCGTAGCGCCGCCGGGCAAGTGTGAAGTAGCCAAACTATGTCAGAAACCAAAAACGAATTAGAAGCCCTGCTGGAGCAGGCGGCGACCGAGCCCGCCCACCGTCCGGCATTTTTCCGCACGCTGCTGGAATCCACCGTCTGGGTGCCGGGCACCGCTGCGGAAGGTGAGCAGGTTGTCGAAGACAGCGCGCTGGATCTCCTGCACTGGGAGAAGGACGACGGCACCTCGGTGATCCCGTTCTTCACCTCGCTGGAAGCGCTGCAGAAAGCGGTAGAAGACGAACAGGCGTTCGTGGTGATGCCGGTGCGCACCCTGTTTGAAATGACGCTGGGCCAGACGCTTTTCCTCAACGCGAAGCTGCCGACCGGAAAAGAGTTCACGCCGCGCGAAATCAGCCATCTGATTGGCGAAGAGGGCAACCCGCTCAGCACTCAGGAGGTGCTGGAAGGGGGCGAAACGCTGCTGCTGTCTGAAGTGGCCGAGCCGCCTGCGCAGGTGATCGATTCCCTGACCACGCTTTTCAAAACGCTCAAGCCCGTCAGGCGCGCGTTCCTCTGCTCTATCAAAGAGCGCGCGGACGAACAGCCCGTGCTGCTGATCGGTATTGAAGCCGATGGCGATATCGAGGATATCATTCAGGCGGCGGGAAGCGTGGCCACCGACACGCTGCCGGGCGATGAGCCGATTGACATCTGTCAGGTGAAGAACGGTGAGAAGGGTATCAGCCACTTTATTACCGAGCACATTACCCCGTTTTACGAGCGCCGCTGGGGCGGCTTCCTGCGCGATCTCAAAACTAACCGCATCATCTGATTACGGCGGGGTGAATATCACCCCGTTGCTTCCAGCAGCAGTAAATCCATCAGCAGCACCAGATTCGACTCAAACGACGTCACCCCCGCGGCTTCGGCGGCGAAGTGTACCGCTTCGTCATAGAGGGCAAAGTGCACGTCCGCCATTCCCGCCAGCGTATTGGCCGAGGCGCGGGTAAACGCGACGATCGTCATGCCGACGTTTTTGGCAATCCGCGCTTTATCCAGCACCTGTTCCGTTTCGCCGCTGCGCGAGACGGCAATAAACACCTGATAGCGGGCGGCGTTGCTGAGGAAAATATTCCGACTATCCCCCGGCCCGGAGATAAACGCCGTTTTGCCCAGCACCTGCAGTTTCTTGGTCAGATACTCGGCAAAGAGATAGGAAAACCCGGCGCCGTAGAGAAAGAAGCTCTCTTTCTGGCGCAGCAGGTCGGCAAAATGCTGGCGTTTGTCGTGGGTGACCCACTGAAAGGTTTGCTGATAGTTGGCGATAAACTGATTAAAAAGCGCCGGCAGTTCAGGACGCGACTGCCCCTGAACGGCAATGTGCGGCGTGTCGGAGAGCAACTGTTTGCAGTGCCAGATAAACTCGCTAAAACCGCTGAACCCCAGCTTCTGACACAGACGCATTATGGTGGCAGTGGATACGAACGTCGCCTGAGCCAGCTCGCGAACCGTAATCTTGCCGACCAGCAGCGGATGTTCCGTCAGGTGGGCAAGGACGCGGTACTCCGCGCGGGTCAGGGATGCCCCGCGCGTTAACAGCGTGGCCAGGCGGTTATCCATTACTTCGCCGGTTCAACCGGCAGGTCGTCACGCGCGCCCCATTCGCTCCAGGCACCGTCGTAGAGCGTAACGTCATTTACGCCGAGCGTGGCGAGCGCCAGAATAACCACGCAGGCCGTTACGCCGGAGCCGCAGCTGGCAATAACCGGACGGTGTAAATCCACGCCCGCACGGTCAAAAATAGCGCGCAGCTCGTCGGTGGTTTTCAGTTCGCCCTCAAACACCAGATCGCCCCACGGCACGTTCAGCGCGCTCGGAATGTGGCCGCGCTTGAGCCCCGGACGCGGTTCGTCCGCTTCTGCATTAAAGCGTGGCGCAGGGCGAGCATCGACGATTTGGGCCGTTTTTTCATGGCTCACGACCAGCACGTCGGTCAGGCGTTTCACCACGTGAGCGTCGAAGGTGGCATCGAATTCGCCTTCCGGCAGCGTCACGTCGCCCTGCTGGAGCGGCAGCTCGTCGCGCTTCCAGCCCGCGAGGCCGCCCGCCAGAATCGAGACCTTTTCCACGCCGAAGTTTTTCAGCATCCACCACGCGCGCGGGGCCGAGAAGAGGTTACCTTCGTCATAAACAACGAGGTGTTTGTCTTTGCTGACGCCCAGCTCGCGCATCGCCACGGAAAACGCTTCCGGGCGCGGCAGCATGTGCGGTAGGGGAGAGGTGTGATCGGAGAGGGCTTCAATATCAAAAAATACCGCGCCAGGCAGGTGTCCTGCGCGGTATTCACCGGGAACATCGCGATGCTCTTGCCCCGGCGGGGCCATACGTGCGTCAATAATCTGAACTTCCGGATCGTCACCGTGTTCAATCAGCCAGTCGGCGGCGACAAAATATGAGGTGGACATGGGTTGCCTCCATTCTTTTCCGTAAAAAAGGATTGTCGGTGTTTTTTCTGACACCGACAAGCAAACCACGTTCAACTCGCGAGCAAGCCCCTATTTTTTCACCGTTTCGCCGTCCTGCCAGGCTTTTTGCAGCGCAGGCCAGTAGTCGCGGTTGGCCTCGATCATCTCATCGAGAATTGCCTTCGCGTGTTCCATGGTCGGCACGGTGCGGTTAAGGGTGAATGCCTGGAGGGCTTTCTCATAGCTCCCTTCGATAGTCGCCTCTACCAGCAGCTGTTCAGAGGCGAGCTGCTGTTGCAAAAGGGTCTGATGGAACAGCGGCACCTGGCCGATGCGAATCGGTTCCGGACCTTCGGAGGTGATATAAGCGGGGACTTCCACCACGGCATCGTAAGGCAGGTTGGTAATCGCACCGCGGTTTTCCACCATCACCAAATGGCGGCTCCGCAGGTTAAAAGCCAGCGAGCAGGCGACGTCAACGATAAATTCACCGTGGACGCCCACGTGGAAGGCATCCGGCAGAACCCCGGAGCGCTTGTACTCTTCGGCGGCGGCGAACAGCTTTTTCTCGCGCCCGTCCATCACTTCATTGGCGCGGGTATAGTCCGGGTTCTGATGCTCCACAATCTGGTTCGGCATCAGGTAATACTGCAGGTACGGGTTCGGCAGATACTCCGGGAAGTTGTCCATAATCGGCTTAATGTTGCGCCAGGTCTTCACCCAGGAAGGATCGGAATGCTGCGGATCGGTTTTGGCCGCGTCTTCCGTCAGCAGGCCAAACTTCGCAATATGCTTACGCAGCTCTGGCAGCTTGTCCTCGCCGTCCACCAGCACGCGGGTAAACCAGCCGAAGTGGTTCAGACCGAAGTAGTCGACCTCCAGCTTGTGGCGATCGACACCCAGAATCGCCCCCATGTTACGCATGGCAGCCACAGGCATATCGCAAATGTTCAGCACGCGCGCGTTCGGGCGCAGGCGCCGCACCCCTTCCGCGACGATCGCCGCCGGGTTGGAGTAGTTCACGATCCAGGCCTTCTCGTGCGCGTAGCGATCCACCAGATCGATAAGCTTCACCATCGGCAGGATGGTGCGCAGACCATAAGCCAACCCGCCAGGCCCGCAGGTTTCCTGGCCTACCACGCCGTGGCGCAGCGGGATCTTCTCGTCCTGCTCGCGCATCTTGTACTGGCCGACGCGCATCTGGGCGAAGACAAAATGGGCGCCGCTAAAGGCCACTTCCGGATCGCTGGTGACGGTGAATTTGATGCTCTGACTGTGGTCACGAATGACCTTCTCGACAACCGGCGCAATGGTGTTCTGACGCGCGTCGTCGATGTCGAAGAGGCGGATTTCGGCCAGCGGGAAATCCTGCAGGCGCACCATCAGGCTTTTCACAATACCCGGCGTGTAGGTGCTGCCGCCGCCGGCAATCGACAGAATGAATGGGGGTGTAAACATCTTTAGCTCCTTTCAGAGAAACGTCTCAACGGCTTCTCGCATTTTTTTGACGTGCAGCCCGTAGACCACCTGAACGTTGTTACCTTGTTTGATAATCCCTTTCGCGCCGGTCGCCTTCAGGCGTGGTTCGTCGATAATGGCGACGTCCTTCACCGTGACGCGCAGGCGGGTGTAGCAGTTATCCACCACTTCAATATTTTCCCTGCCGCCGAGCCCCGCCACGATGGATTCGCCCAGCCCGTCGTTGTTGCCTTTGGCCTGGTACTCCTGCTTGCTGTAGAGGCGCGTCTCCTTATCGTCATCCTCACGGCCGGGCGTCTTCATGTTGAAGCGCAGGATCAGGAAGCGGAACACCGCGAAGTAGAGGGCGAACATGATCAGCCCGACCACGATGTACATCGGCCAGTTGGACTTTTCCGTGCCGAGCGGCAGGTTGTAGAGGATGAAGTCGATAATCCCATTGGCGCCGATGGCGTGAACGCCCAGCAGCGAGAACAGCATCATGCCGATGCCGGTCAGCACCGCGTGCACCACGAACAGCAGCGGGGCGACGAACAGGAAGGAGAACTCAATGGGTTCGGTCACGCCGACCAGCAGAGAGGTGAGCGCTGCCGGGATCAGAATCGCCTTTGCCGCCGCTTTGCGCTCCGGCTTCGCGGTCATGTACATCGCCAGCGCCGCTGCAGGCAGGCCAAACATCTTGCTGATGCCGCGGGCGTCCCACACCACGGTGCTGCTGAGCTGCTTCACGTCCGGGCAGGCCATCTCGGCAAAATAGATATTGCGTGCGCCCTGATAGGTTGCGCCGCACACCTCCTGCGTGCCGCCCAGCTCGGTATAGAGGAACGGGGTATAGACCAGATGATGCAGGCCGGTAGGCACCAGAATGCGTTCCAGGAAACCGTAAATTGCGACGCCAAACGGCCCGGAGCCTTTGATGGCCAGCGCCAGGGCGCTGATGCCGTGCTGGGCAAACGGCCACAGTTCACTCATCACCACGCCGAGCAGCATGGAGACGGGGAGCATGACGATGGCGACAAAACAGTGGCCGGAGTAAATCGCCATCGCGCCGTTAAACTGTACGCCGGAGTATTTGTTGTACAGGTAGCCGGAAAGCGCCCCGGTCAGTATCCCGGCAAAGACCCCCATTTCCAGCACCTGCACGCCCAGTACCATCGTCTGTCCGGCTGCTTTCATCTGCGCCGCTGGCGCCAGCGCGCCCTGCAGCTGTAGCGTTACGTTCATGGCGTTAATGAACACCACAAAGGTCACCAGGCCAATCAGCGCGGCATAGCCTTTATCGCGCGTCGCCAGGCCAATCGGGATGCCGACGGCAAACACCAGCGCCAGGTTGACCAGCACCGACACGGCAGATTTCGCGATAAGCTGACCAAGATGCTGGATCAGCGGATGGCCAAGAAACGGCAGATATTCCGCAAGATTACCGTTACCCAGCACGTTACCAAAGGCAATAAACAGACCGACGATCGGTAAGATCAGCACCGGTCCGTACAATGATTTTCCGAAATTTTGTAGGGCGTTCACGGCTCGTTTCATGGCTTTCTCTCTTATTGAACCGCGCACTCGGGGTGCGTCATGGTTATAAAACTAGCAGCCTTCAGACATGTTTATCCATCTATCTTATTGTTTTAAAAACAAATGACCTCAAAGGTAACATGTAACGTTTGGTGCTGTGATCGGTGTAGCATTGCCGTGTGACAGTAGGGGACCGTTCTGCGAGGCGCTTTCAGGATTCTAAAATTGGACTTTTTGAATTAATGAAACTTGCGGATAATACTTATCCGGACGACGACCAACAGGCCCCATAGGCCAGGGACAAAGGATGAAACCGTTTCGCCTAGCCGCGATTTCTCTCGCGCTGCTTACCACGTTTACGCTTGTCGGCTGTGATAACAGCGACGATACCACTCAGTCTGCGGCTCCCGCCGCCTCCACCCCATCGACACCGAAAGCCGCGGAAAAGCCCGACGCTGATAAGCTGGCAAAACTGGCGGCGCAGAGTCAGGGCAAAGCGTTAACCCTGCTGGATGCCTCAGAAGTGCAGCTGGACGGCGCTTCAACGCTGGTGCTGACATTCTCTGTTCCGCTCAATCCCGATCAGGATTTCGCGAAAACCGTGCATGCCGTGGACAAGAAAAGCGGCAAGGTTGATGGGGCGTGGGAACTTGCGCCTAACCTGAAAGAGCTTCGCCTGCGCCATCTGGAGCCTAACCGCAACCTGGTCGTCACCGTTGAACGTGACCTGCAGGCGCTGAACAAGGCGACGTTCGGCATTGATTATGAAAAAGCCCTGACCACCCGGGACGTTGAACCCACTGTAGGTTTTGCCAGCCGCGGCTCGCTGCTGCCGGGCAAGGTAGTGGAAGGTCTGCCGGTGATGGCGCTCAACGTCAACAACGTGGACGTGAATTTCTACCGCGTGAAGCCTGAATCGCTGGCCTCCTTTGTCAGCCAGTGGGAATACCGCAACTCGCTGACCAACTGGGAATCCGACAACCTGCTGAAGATGGCGGAGCTGGTTTACACCGGTCGTTTCGACCTCAATCCGGCGCGCAACACGCGTGAAAAATTGCTGCTTCCCCTGAAGGATATTAAACCGCTCCAGCAGTCAGGCGTTTATATTGCGGTCATGAACCAGGCCGGGCATTACAACTACAGCAACGCCGCAACGCTCTTTACCTTAAGCGATATTGGCCTGTCCGCTCACCGTTATCATAACCGTCTGGACATTTTCACCCAGAGCCTGGAGAACGGCGCGGCGCAATCCGGCGTTACCGTTACCCTGCTAAACGATAAAGGGCAGACGCTTGCCGAAGCGAAAAGCGACGGCGATGGCCACGCAAAGCTTGAGACCGACAAAGAAGCCGCGCTGATCCTGGCCAGCAAAGACGGCCAGACCACGCTGCTTGACCTCAAGCTGCCTGCGCTCGACCTGGCGGAGTTCGACATCGCAGGGAGCCCTGGCTACAGCAAGCAATTCTTTATGTTTGGCCCACGCGATCTCTACCGCCCGGGCGAAACGGTGATCCTTAACGGTCTGCTGCGCGACAGCGACGGTAAGCCACTTCCCGACCAGCCCGTGAAGCTTGACGTACTGCGTCCGGACGGACAGGTCGCGCGCACGATCGTCGTCAAGCCAGAGAACGGACTCTATCGTTTTAACTATTCGCTGGACAGCGGGGCGCAGACCGGCATGTGGCATATCCGCGCCAATACGGGCGATAACCTGCAGCGTCTGTGGGACTTCCACGTCGAAGATTTTATGCCTGAGCGTATGGCGCTTAACCTGAGCGGGCAAAAAACGCCGGTTTCACCTCAGGATAACGTCGACTTCAACGTGGTTGGGTATTACCTCTATGGCGCCCCGGCCAACGGAAATTCTCTGCAGGGCCAGCTTTTCCTGCGTCCGCTGCGTGATGCGGTGGCTGCGCTGCCGGGCTTCCAGTTTGGTGATATCGCCGAGGACAACCTGAGCCGCAGTCTGGATGAAGTTCAGCTTACGCTCGACGAACAGGGGCGTGGGCAGGTTTCTACCGAAAGCCAGTGGAAAGAGGTGCACTCTCCTCTCCAGCTGATCCTGCAGGCCAGCCTGCTGGAGTCGGGCGGTCGTCCGGTGACGCGCCGTGCCGAGCAGGCCATCTGGCCAGCGGCGGAGCTGCCGGGCATCCGTCCTCAGTTCGCCAGTAAAGCCGTTTACGACTACCGCACCGATACCACCGTTAACCAGCCGATTGTCGACGAGAACGGCAACGCCAGCTTCGATATCGTGTATGCCGATGCCAGCGGGGCGAAAAAAGCCGTTTCCGGGTTACAGGTTCGTCTGATCCGCGAGCGCCGGGACTATTACTGGAACTGGTCGGAAAGCGAAGGCTGGCAGTCGCAGTTTGATCAAAAAGATCTCATTGAAGGCGAACAGGAGCTGACCCTTAAGGCCGATGAAACCGGCAAAGTCACCTTCCCGGTTGAGTGGGGCTCTTATCGTCTGGAGGTTAAAGCGCCGGATGAGATGGTCAGCAGCGTGCGCTTCTGGGCGGGCTACAGCTGGCAGGATAATAGCGACGGCACCGGGGCTGCGCGCCCCGATCGCGTGACGCTGAAACTGGATAAGCCAGCGTATCAGCCTGGCGATACCATCAATCTGCACATTGCAGCGCCGGCAGCAGGCAAGGGCTATGCAATGATCGAATCCAGCGAAGGGCCGCTGTGGTGGAAAGAGATCGACGTCCCGGAAAACGGGCTTGATCTCGCCATCCCGGTCGACAAGGCCTGGAAACGTCACGATCTCTATCTCAGCACGCTGGTGGTTCGTCCTGGGGATAAATCCAAATCCGCCACGCCGAAACGCGCGGTCGGTTTGCTGCATCTGCCGATGGGCGACGAAAATCGCCGCCTGAATATTGCGCTGGATAACCCGCAAAAAATGCGTCCAAACCAGACGCTCTCTGTGAAGGTGAAAGCCAGCGTGAAAGAGGGCACTGTGCCGCAGAAGGTGAACGTGCTGGTTTCGGCGGTGGACAGCGGCGTGCTGAACATTACCGATTACGTCACGCCAGATCCGTGGCAGGCGTTCTTTGGTCAGAAGCGCTACGGCGCGGATATCTACGATATCTATGGCCAGGTCATTGAAGGCCAGGGCCGCATGGCCGCGCTGCGTTTTGGTGGCGATGGGGACGAGCTGAAGCGCGGCGGCAAACCGCCGGTGAACCACGTTACCATTATCGCCCAGCAGGCGCAGCCGGTTACGCTTGATGCCAACGGGGAAGGCACCGTTACGCTGCCGATTGGCGACTTCAACGGCGAGCTGCGTCTGATGGCGCAGGCCTGGACGGAAGATGATTTCGGCAGCAGCGAAAGCAAGGTTATTGTGGCCGCGCCGGTCATTACCGAGCTGAATACTCCGCGCTTCCTGGCAAGCGGGGATACCTCGCGCCTGACGCTGGATCTCACCAACCTGACCGACAGGCCGCAAACGCTGAACGTGGCACTGACCGCAACCGGCAAACTGTCTCTTGAAGGTGCACAGCCGCAGCCGGTGCAACTGCCGCCAGGTGCACGAACTACCCTGTTTATTCCGGTGCGCGCGCTGGACGGCTATGGGGATGGTGAAGTGACCGCGCAGGTGACCGGCCTGCAGCTTCCGGGCGAAACCTTCGCTCCGCAGCAGAAGAGCTGGAAAATCGGCGTGCGTCCGGCGTTCCCGGCACAAACGGTGAATACGGGGGCCATGCTGAACCCTGGTGAATCCTGGACCGCACCGGCGCAGCATAGCAACGGTTTCTCTCCTGCCACGCTGCAGGGGCAACTGCTGCTGAGCGGCAAGCCGCCGCTCAACCTGGCGCGCTATATTCGCGAACTGCAGGCGTATCCGTATGGCTGTCTGGAACAAACCACTAGCGGCCTGTTCCCGTCGCTCTACACCAACGCGGCGCAGCTTGCCGCACTTGGCATCAAGGGAGACACCGATGACAAGCGCCGCGCGGCCATGGATATTGGCATCTCGCGCCTGCTGCAAATGCAGCGTGAAGACGGTGGTTTTGCGCTATGGGATAAAAACGGTCCGGAAGAGTACTGGCTGACGGCTTACGTGACCGACTTCCTGGTACGCGCGGGCGAGCAGGGCTACAGCGTGCCTACCGACGCGGTCAATAACGCGAACAGCCGTTTGCTGCGCTACCTGCAGGATCCGGGCATGATGTCCATTCGCTATAGCGACGATACGCAGGCCAGCAAGTTTGCCGTGCAAGCCTATGCCTCGCTGGTGCTGGCTCGTCAGCAAAAAGCACCGCTGGGCGCGCTGCGTGAAATCTGGGATCGTCACGGGCAGGCGGCTTCCGGGCTGCCGCTGATGCAGCTGGGTATGGCGCTTAAGCTGATGGGCGATGCTCCGCGCAGCCAGCAGGCGCTGGATCTGGCACTCAAAACGCCGCGTAACGACAGCAAAACCTGGATGGCCGATTACGGCAGCCAGCTTCGCGATAACGCGCTGATGCTTTCTCTTCTGGAAGAGTACAAGCTGCTGCCGGACGCGCAAAATACGCTGCTGAATGTGCTGTCCGAACAGGCCTTCAGCCAGCGCTGGCTGTCCACCCAGGAGAGTAACGCGCTGTTCCTGGCCGGACGTTCGCTGCAAACCCTTTCAGGTACGTGGCAGGCGAACACTACGCTTTCTGATACCGCGTCAGGCGGGGATAAGGCGCTGGTACAAAACGTCAACGGTGACCAGCTTGGCGCGCTGGAGGTGACTAACACCGGGACGACACCACTGTGGGTCCGCCTGGACAGCACCGGTTATCCAGAAAATGCGCCTCAGCCGAGCTCGAACGTGCTGCAGGTTGAACGTCATATTCTGGCAACCGACGGCAGCACGAAGTCGCTCTCTTCGCTGAAAAGCGGTGAACTGGTGCTGGTGTGGCTGGAAGTGAAAGCCAGCCAGAACGTGCCGGACGCGCTGGTGGTGGATCTCCTCCCTGCGGGTCTGGAGCTGGAAAATCAGAACCTGGCGAGCAGCAGCGCCAGCCTGCAGGACAGCGGCAGCGAAGTGCAGAACCTGCTCAGCCAGATGCAGCAGGCTGACATTCAGCATATGGAATTCCGCGACGACCGCTTTGTCGCGGCTGTACCGGTAAATGAAGGTCAGCCGGTCACGCTGGTTTATCTGGCGCGCGCCGTAACGCCGGGAACTTACCAGGTGCCGGTTCCGATGGTTGAGTCAATGTACGTGCCGCAGTGGCGGGCGACGGGTGCGGCCAGTGGCCCGCTGATTGTTGTTCCGTAATATGCTGATAGCTCGTTTGATACGCTCCCGCTGGCTGTGGCTGGCGGGAGCGCTTCTCATTTTATGGGGGCTGATCCTGGCCGCTGACCGCCTGTGGCCCTTGCCTCTGAAAGAGGTTAACCCCGCGCGGGTGGTGGTGGATGAGAAGGGAACGCCGCTCTGGCGTTTTGCCGACAACGACGGGATCTGGCGCTATCCGGTTACGATTGAAGAGGTCTCTCCCCGCTATCTTGAGGCGCTGATCCAGTACGAAGATCGCTGGTTCTGGGATCATCCTGGCGTAAACCCGCTCTCTGTCCTGCGTGCCGCCTGGCAGGATCTCAGTTCTGGCAAAGTCGTCTCTGGCGGCAGTACGCTCACCATGCAGGTAGCACGCCTGCTGGATCCACATCCGCGCACCTTTGGCGGTAAAATTCGTCAGCTCTGGCGGGCGATGCAGCTGGAGTGGCATCTTTCCAAGCGCGACATTCTCACGCTCTATCTCAACCGCGCTCCGTTTGGCGGTACGCTGCAGGGGGTTGGGGCGGCAAGCTGGACCTATCTTGGCAAACCGCCGTCGCAGCTCAGCTATTCCGACGCGGCGCTGCTGGCTGTGCTCCCGCAGGCACCGAGCCGTTTACGTCCGGACCGCTGGCCTGAGCGGGCCGAAGCGGCGCGCAATAAAGTGCTCGATCGCATGGCGATGCAGGGGGTCTGGTCTGCTAAGCAGGTCAAAGAATCCCGTGAAGAATCGGTATGGCTGGCGCCCCGACAGATGCCGCAGCTGGCTCCGCTCTTTGCACGCATGATGCTCAGCAAAAGTCGCGACGCTAAAATTGTCACCACGCTTGATGCCGGGCTGCAGCGGCAGCTGGAAGAGCTGGCAATGAACTGGAAATCCCGCCTGCCGGCACGCAGCTCGCTGGCGATGATCGTCGTGGATCATACCGATATGAAAGTACGCGGCTGGGTTGGATCGGTGGATATCAACGATGACACGCGTTTTAGCCACGTCGATATGGTCAATGCGATCCGATCGCCAGGATCGGTGCTGAAACCGTTTATCTACGGCATGGCGCTGGACGATGGTCTGATCCATCCCGCCTCGTTGCTGCAGGACGTTCCAAGAAAAACCGGTGATTATCGCCCCGGGAATTTTGACAGCGGGTTCCACGGACCGGTCAGCATGAGTGAAGCGCTGGTGCGCTCCCTCAACCTGCCGGCCGTCCAGGTGCTGGAAGCCTACGGGCCAAAACGTTTTGCCGGGATGCTGAGTAACGCAGGCCTGCCGCTGATCCTGCCTGCGGGGGCTCAGCCGAATCTGTCTCTGATCCTCGGCGGGGCCGGCGCGCGGCTGGCAGATATCGCTGCGGCCTACAGCGCCTTTGCCCGACACGGTAAAGCGGGAAGGTTGCGCCTACAGCCTGGCGATCCGCTGAGCGAACGACCGTTACTGTCGCAAGGCTCGGCGTGGATTATCCGCCGTATTCTGGCGAATGAGGCGCAGCCGCTGCCGGATAACGCGCTGCCGCAGGTTGCGCCGCTGGCCTGGAAAACGGGCACCAGCTACGGTTACCGCGATGCCTGGGCCATTGGTCTGAATGCCCGCTACGTGATAGGCATCTGGACCGGGCGACCGGACGGCACACCCGTGGCCGGGCAGTTTGGTTTTGCCAGCGCGGTTCCGCTACTGAACCAGGTCAATAACCTGCTTCAGTCACGCTCAACGGTAGACGAAGCCCGTTTGCCGCGCGATCCGCGCCCGGCAAGCGTCGGGCGGGGCGCGATCTGCTGGCCTGGCGGTCAGTCGCTGCCGCAGGGCAGTGAAAACTGCCGACGCCGTCTGTCGACCTGGCTGCTTGAAGGGAGTGAACCGCCCACGCTGCTGTTGCCGGAGCAGGAAGGCATTCGCGGCATTCGTTTCCCCGTCTGGCTGGATAAAACGGGCAAACGTGTGGCAGCGGATTGCCCGGATGCAACAGAGAAGGTTCTTGACGTCTGGCCGCTGCCGCTGGAGCCGTGGCTGCCTGCCAATGAGCGTCGTGCGGCACGGGTTCCTCCTTCATCAGCAACCTGTCCTCCGCTCTCGCAGGACGCACCTGCGCCACTCATCCTGACCGGCGTGGGCGAAGGGGCCGTCATTAAACGTCTGCCGGGGGAATCCCGCGTTTCTCTGCCGCTTCAGGCGACAGGCAATAGCGGCGAGCGCTGGTGGTTTTTGAACGGAGAGCCTCTCGACGTGAAAGGAAGAGTTTACACATTACAGCTTGATAAATCGGGCGATTATCAGTTACTCGTTATGGATGAGACCGGGCAGGTTGCGACAGTGAATTTTACGCTGCAGTGACCTTAAAACTGCATTCGGCTGTGAGCTGTTGCTAAAACTCGTCTTATTTTAAAAAAATGTTACCTGAATCCATAGGCAATGGCGCTATTGCTCATTATAATCCGCGCCACACCATACTCAGGTATGCAAAACAACAGAACATTGACAGAGGTTATCATGGCTATTGAACGTACTTTTTCCATCATCAAACCAAACGCGGTGGCAAAAAACGTTATTGGCAGCATCTTCGCTCGCTTTGAATCAGCAGGGTTCAAAATTGTTGGCACCAAAATGCTGCACCTGACCGTTGAGCAGGCTCGTGGTTTCTACGCTGAGCACGAAGGTCGCCCATTCTTTGACGGCCTGGTTGAGTTCATGACCTCCGGTCCAATCGTTGTATCCGTGCTGGAAGGCGAAAACGCAGTACAGCGTCACCGCGATCTGCTGGGTGCAACCAACCCGGACAATGCGCTGGCAGGTACCCTGCGCGCTGACTATGCAGACAGCTTCACCGAGAACGGCACTCACGGTTCCGACTCCGTTGAATCTGCTGCGCGCGAAATCGCTTTCTTCTTCGCAGAAGGCGAAGTGTGTCCACGTACCCGTTAATTTAACGGTTTCGTTTACACATTATTTTCGTAAATGCCGCGTCCAGACGTGGCATCCCTGCGCCAGACTTTGTACAATGCAACGCCCCGGACGAGCAGACCGCTTTCCGGGGCGTTTCTATTCAACCCTCCATGGGCCATAACGTGTAACAACGAGGCCGGTAAATATTATGTCTGAATTAGTGAATACCTCCGAAGTCGCCATTCCTGCGGTTCCAAATAAAAATGGAAAAATCAACCTGCTGGATCTGAACCGTCAGCAGATGCGCGAGTTCTTTAAAGAGATGGGCGAAAAGCCGTTTCGTGCCGATCAGGTCATGAAGTGGATGTACCATTACTGCAGCGACAATTTTGATGACATGACTGACATCAACAAGGTCCTGCGCAATAAGCTCAAAGAAGTGGCTGAAATCCGCGCACCGGAAGTGGTGGAAGAGCAGCGCTCGGCCGATGGCACCATCAAATGGGCGATTGCGGTCGGCGATCAGCGCGTTGAAACCGTCTACATCCCGGAAGAAGACCGTGCCACGCTCTGCGTCTCTTCTCAGGTGGGCTGTGCGCTGGAGTGCAAATTCTGCTCAACCGCGCAGCAAGGCTTTAACCGTAACCTGCGCGTGTCAGAAATTATCGGCCAGGTCTGGCGTGCCGCGAAGATCGTGGGTGCGGCTAAAGTGACCGGTACTCGTCCCATCACTAACGTGGTCATGATGGGTATGGGTGAGCCGCTGCTGAACCTGACCAACGTGGTTCCGGCGATGGAAATCATGCTGGATGACTTCGGTTTTGGTCTGTCCAAGCGTCGCGTGACGCTGTCTACCTCAGGCGTTGTGCCTGCGCTGGACAAGCTCGGCGATATGATTGACGTTGCGCTGGCAATCTCCCTGCACGCGCCAAACGATGAAATTCGTGACGAAATTGTGCCGATCAACAAAAAGTACAATATCGAAACCTTCCTCGCTGCCGTGCGTCGCTATCTGGAAAAATCCAACGCTAACCAGGGCCGCGTAACCATTGAGTACGTGATGCTCGATCACGTCAACGACGGTACCGAGCATGCGCATCAGCTGGCTGAATTGCTGAAAGATACGCCATGCAAAATCAACCTGATTCCGTGGAACCCGTTCCCGGGCGCGCCGTATGGCCGCAGCTCGAACAGCCGCATCGATCGCTTCTCCAAGGTGCTGATGGAGTATGGTTTCACCACCATCGTGCGTAAAACCCGTGGTGATGACATTGATGCAGCATGTGGACAGCTGGCAGGTGATGTGATTGACCGTACTAAGCGTACCCTGCGTAAACGCATGCAGGGAGAGACGATCGCGGTTAAAGCTGTTTGATTATTATGCACTCACGGCGCATTATCTGCGCCGTGAAGCATAATCTTACTGAATAACCAGTCAGATTCGTGATGACTGCTCAATAATTACGGTGCGTTTCATTCGACTTTCGGGCAGTATGTAACGACGTAACAACAGTTTAGCCGTACGGGCAGGGCTGTACTGTCATCTCCGGGCTGACAGTCTTATACTGTCTGTTCAAGGTTAACTGACCAGAAGTTTCGCGGTGCGGGTGGCATTGTGACTCACCGGCACCTGAACCCTTTTTTTCACGTACCAGTAGTTGTAGCGAATGAATACTGAAGCCACTCACGACCAACATGAAGCACTCTCCACTGGCGTTCGTCTTCGCAACGCCCGTGAACAACTCGGACTCAGCCAGCAAGCCGTTGCGGAACGCTTGTGCCTGAAGGTTTCCACGGTTCGCGATATTGAAGAAGATAAGGCACCTGCCGATCTGGCTTCAACTTTTCTGCGCGGTTATATCCGCTCTTACGCAAAACTGGTGCACATCCCCGAAAACGAATTACTGCCAATGATGGAGAAGCAGGCCCCGGTCCGTGCAGCAAAAGTTGCGCCGATGCAGACCTTCTCCCTGGGGAAACGTCGTAAAAAACGTGATGGCTGGCTGATGAGCTTTACCTGGCTGGTTCTGTTTGTGGTGATCGGTCTGACCGGCGCATGGTGGTGGCAAAACCACAAGGCGCAGCAGGAAGAGATCACCACCATGGCCGATCAATCCTCCGCCGAACTCAACCAGGCCGGAAGCGATAACGCCCAGAGCGTGCCGCTGAATACCGACGGCGCGGCCACTTCCAGCGAGCCACAGACGGCTGCGACAGAGGCGCCGGCGACCAATGCTGCGCAGGCTCCGGCAGCAACGGCTAACACCGCTCCGCAGGCTCAGCCTCAGGATCAAAACGCGGTGGTTTCCCCTTCTCAGGCAAATGTTGACACTGCGGCGAACGCGCCTGCGGCCACGCAGCCTGCAGACAATACCGCAGCGTCTCTGCCTACCAGCCCGGCGGGCACTGCCACAGCAGCCGATCCAAACGCGCTGGTGATGAACTTTAGCGCCGACTGCTGGCTGGAAGTGACTGACGCGACGGGTAAAAAGCTGTTCAGCGGCCTGCAGCGTAAAGATGGCACGTTGAACCTAACCGGCCAGGCTCCTTATAAACTTAAAATCGGCGCTCCGGCAGCGGTACAGATCCAGTATCAAGGAAAACCTGTCGACCTGAGCCGCTTTATCAGAACTAACCAGGTTGCACGTCTTACCGTTAATGCCGAACAATCAGCAGCACAGTAACAGACGGGCAACGCGGGAGATTTTTCATGCATAACCAGGCTCCGATTCAACGTAGAAAATCGAAACGGATTTACGTTGGGAATGTGCCAATCGGCGATGGGGCACCTATCGCCGTTCAGTCGATGACCAACACGCGCACCACGGACGTGGAAGCGACGGTCAATCAAATCAAAGCATTAGAGCGAGTAGGCGCGGATATCGTTCGCGTCTCCGTCCCGACCATGGACGCCGCCGAGGCGTTCAAGCTGATTAAACAGCAGGTCAGCGTTCCTCTGGTCGCGGATATCCACTTCGACTACCGCATCGCACTGAAAGTGGCCGAATACGGCGTCGACTGCCTGCGTATTAACCCGGGCAACATCGGGAACGAAGAGCGTATCCGCATGGTTGTGGACTGCGCGCGCGATAAAAATATTCCTATCCGCATCGGCGTCAACGCCGGTTCCCTGGAAAAAGATCTGCAGGAAAAATACGGTGAGCCTACGCCGCAGGCGCTGCTTGAATCCGCGATGCGCCACGTTGATCATCTCGATCGTCTCAACTTCGATCAGTTCAAAGTCAGCGTAAAAGCGTCCGACGTTTTCCTTGCGGTGGAGTCTTACCGTTTGCTGGCAAAACAGATCGACCAGCCTCTGCACCTGGGGATCACCGAAGCGGGCGGCCTGCGCAGCGGTTCTGTAAAATCCGCGATCGGTCTGGGGCTGCTGCTCTCCGAAGGGATCGGTGACACCCTGCGCGTTTCGCTGGCGGCCGATCCTGTCGAAGAGATCAAAGTCGGTTTTGATATCCTGAAATCACTGCGTATCCGCGCACGTGGGATCAACTTCATTGCCTGCCCAACCTGCTCGCGTCAGGAGTTCGACGTGATCGGTACGGTGAACGCGCTGGAACAGCGCCTGGAAGACATTATCACCCCGATGGACGTCTCCATCATCGGCTGTGTGGTGAACGGTCCGGGTGAAGCTCTGGTGTCAACCCTGGGCGTGACCGGCGGTAACAAGAAAAGTGGTCTCTATGAAGATGGCGTCCGCAAAGATCGTCTGGATAATAGCGACATGATCGACCAGCTTGAAGCCCGCATCCGTGCCAAAGCCGCCATGATGGACGAGACACAGCGTATCAGCGTTCAGCAGGTTGAAAAATAACGTGATGGGAAGCCGCAAGCTTCCCATGTATGATTGAACCCATTCTTTGGGTTTTTTTTGTATATAGAAAGAGAATAAACGTGGCAAAAAACATTCAAGCCATCCGCGGCATGAACGATTATCTGCCTGGCGAAACCGCCATCTGGCAGCGCATTGAAGGCACGCTGAAGCAGGTGCTCGGCAGCTACGGTTACAGCGAAATCCGTTTGCCGATTGTAGAGCAGACCCCGTTATTCAAACGCGCGATCGGTGAAGTGACCGACGTGGTTGAAAAAGAGATGTACACCTTTGAGGACCGCAACGGCGACAGCCTGACCCTGCGTCCGGAAGGTACGGCGGGCTGCGTACGCGCCGGCATCGAACATGGTCTTCTGTACAATCAGGAGCAGCGCCTGTGGTATATCGGCCCAATGTTCCGCCACGAACGTCCTCAGAAAGGTCGTTATCGCCAGTTCAATCAGCTGGGGGTGGAAGTTTTCGGCCTGCAGGGCCCGGACATTGACGCCGAACTGATTATGCTGACGGCCCGCTGGTGGCGCGCGCTCGGTATCGCCGAGCACGTTTCCCTCGAGCTGAACTCTATCGGTTCTCTGGAAGCCCGCGCTAACTACCGCGATGCGCTGGTGGCGTTCCTGGAACAGCATAAAGAGAAGCTGGACGAAGACTGCAAACGTCGCATGTACAGTAACCCGCTGCGCGTTCTGGACTCTAAAAACGCAGACGTTCAGGCACTGTTGAACGATGCGCCAGCGCTGGGTGACTACCTGGACGAGGAATCTCGCGAACACTTCGCGGGCCTGTGCAAGCTGCTTGAAGCGGCGGGCATTGCCTATACCGTGAACCAGCGCCTGGTACGCGGTCTGGACTACTACAACCGTACCGTGTTTGAGTGGGTGACCACCAGCCTCGGTTCTCAGGGCACCGTCTGTGCCGGTGGCCGTTATGACGGCCTGGTTGAACAGCTTGGCGGTCGTGCCGCTCCTGGTGTTGGCTTCGCGATGGGTCTTGAGCGACTTGTTTTGCTGGTTCAGGCAGTTAATCCGGAATTTAAAGCAGATTCCGTTGTCGATATATACCTGGTGGCCTCAGGCGCGGAAACGCAGTCTGCGGCGATGCAGCTTGCCGAACGCGTGCGCGACGCGCTGCCGGAGGTGAAGCTGATGACCAACCATGGCGGCGGCAACTTCAAAAAACAGTTTGCTCGTGCCGATAAGTGGGGCGCAAGTATTGCACTGGTGCTGGGTGAGTCCGAAGTGGCTAACGGCGAAGTGGTGGTCAAGGACCTGCGCTCTGGTGAGCAGACAACGGTAACGCAGGACGGCGTTGCGGCGCACTTGCGCACTCTATTGGGCTAAGGAGAAGGACTGCGTGGAAATTTACGAGAACGAACACGATCAGGTCGACGCGATTAAGCGCTTCTTTGTCGAGAACGGCAAAGCGCTGGTTGTTGGGGTTATTTTAGGTATTGGTGCGCTGTTGGGCTGGCGCTACTGGAACAGTCATCAGGCGGATTCCGCGCGCGGCGCGTCTCTGTCCTATGAAAATACCATTAGCGCAATTCATGCCGATCAGCCACAAACGCTGGCTGCGGCAGAGAAATTTGCGGCTGACAACAAAAACACCTACGGTGCACTGGCTGCGCTGGAAGTGGCTCAACAGTACGTTGATAAAAACGAACTGGATAAAGCTGCCGCCCAGCTGTCTCAGGGCCTTGCTGCGGCCAGCGATGAAAACCTGAAAGCAGTGATCAATCTGCGCCTGGCACGTATTCAGGTTCAGCAGAAGAAAGCTGACGATGCGCTGAAAACGCTCGATACCATCAAAGGCGAAGGTTTTGCTGCCATCGTTGCCGATTTGCGCGGTGAAGCACTGCTTAGCAAAGGTGACAAAGCGGGCGCGCGTAAAGCGTGGCAAGCTGGCGTCGATAGTAAAGCATCACCTGCGCTGAGCGAAATGATGCAGATGAAAATAAATAATTTGTCCGTCTGAGAGGGACCCGATGCAATTGCGTAAATTACTTCTGCCAGGACTGCTTTCTGTTACGTTATTGAGTGGTTGTTCACTGTTCAGTGGCGAAGAAGACGTTGTAAAAATGTCCCCACTGCCGACGGTTGAAAACCAGTTTACTCCCTCCACCGCATGGAGCACCTCCGTGGGCGATGGGATTGGTGATTTCTATTCCAACCTTCATCCGGCCTTTGCCGACAGCGTAATCTATGCGGCTGACCGCAAAGGTACCGTGAAAGCGGTGAACGCCGATGACGGAAAAGAAGTGTGGTCTGTTAACCTGGCGGAAAAAGACGGCTGGTTCTCCCGTAAACCTGCACTGCTTTCTGGCGGCCTGACCGTTGCCGGCGGACACGTCTACGTGGGTAGCGAAAAAGCACAGGTTTATGCGCTGAACAGCAGCGACGGTTCTATTGCCTGGCAAACGACCGTGGCGGGTGAATCCCTGTCTCGTCCGGTGGTGAGCGATGGCCTGGTGCTGATTCATACCAGCAACGGCCAGCTGCAGGCGCTGAACGAAGCGGACGGTCTGGTGAAATGGACCGTTAACCTGGATATGCCTGCGCTCTCTCTGCGCGGTGAATCCGCGCCGGCTACCGCATTTGGTGCCGCCATTGTGGGCGGTGACAACGGTCGCGTGAGTGCAGTGCTGATGCAGCAGGGCCAGATGATCTGGCAGCAGCGTATCTCCCAGGCCACTGGCTCAACGGAAATTGACCGTCTGAGCGACGTGGATACAACGCCGGTTATCGTTAACGGTGTGGTTTACACGCTGGCCTATAACGGCAACCTGACCGCGCTGGATCTGCGCAGCGGCCAGATCATGTGGAAACGTGAGCTGGGTTCTGTGAATGATTTCATCGTTGATGGTAACCGCATCTATATGGTTGACCAGAATGACCGTCTGCTGGCGCTGAGCACCGAAGGCGGCGTGACGCTGTGGACGCAAAGCGATCTGCTGCACCGTCTGCTGACCGCACCGGCACTGTACAACGGTAGCCTGGTGGTTGGTGACAGCGAAGGGTATATGCACTGGATCGATCCGGATAATGGCCGCTTTGTTGCACAGCAAAAAGTCGACAGCTCCGGTTTCCTGACCGACCCGGTTGTGGCCGACGGCAAACTGCTGATTCAGGCAAAAGACGGCACGCTGTACGCGATCACGCGTTAATTACCCGGCGGTTGTAGTATACTAAACGGCTCCTGTTCACTCAGGAGCCGTTTTGACATTTTTAAAAACGCCGCAAAAGCGACGTTATTTTGAATTTTATGAGGCTTCAAACATGGTACCTGTGGTCGCGCTTGTCGGGCGCCCTAACGTTGGAAAATCCACTCTTTTTAACCGTTTAACACGCACCCGTGATGCGCTGGTTGCGGATTTCCCGGGGCTGACGCGTGACCGTAAGTACGGTCGTGCAGAAGTAGAAGGACGCGAGTTCATCTGTATTGATACCGGTGGTATTGACGGCACGGAAGATGGCGTTGAAACCCGCATGGCGGAACAGTCGCTGCTGGCGATTGAAGAAGCCGACGTGGTGTTGTTCATGGTGGATGCGCGCGCTGGCCTGATGCCCGCGGACTCCGCTATCGCTAAACACCTGCGTTCGCGTGAAAAACCGACCTTCCTGGTGGCGAACAAAACTGACGGTATCGATGCCGATCAGGCCGTTGCCGACTTCTGGTCTTTAGGCCTGGGTGAAATCTACCCGATTGCGGCATCGCACGGTCGCGGCGTGACCAGCCTGCTGGAAACCGTTCTGCTGCCGTGGGTTGACGAAGTTAACCCGCCGGAAGAAGTCGATGAAGACGCTGAATACTGGGCGCAGTTCGAAGAAGGTGAAGAGGGCGAAGAAGAGCCTGAAGACGACTTCAACCCGCAGGATCTGCCGATCAAGCTGGCTATCGTGGGTCGTCCAAACGTAGGTAAGTCTACACTTACTAACCGTATTCTGGGTGAAGAGCGCGTGGTCGTTTACGACATGCCGGGCACCACACGTGACAGCATCTACATCCCAATGCAGCGCGATGAGCGTGAGTATGTTCTCATTGACACCGCCGGGGTGCGTAAGCGCGGGAAAATCACCGATGTGGTGGAAAAATTCTCCGTTATCAAAACCCTGCAGGCGATTGAAGATGCCAACGTGGTGCTGCTGGTTATTGATGCGCGTGAAGGCATCTCCGATCAGGACCTCTCTCTGCTCGGCTTTATCCTCAATAGTGGGCGCTCACTGGTTATCGTGGTCAACAAATGGGATGGCCTGAGCAATGAAGTGCGTGAGCAGGTGAAAGAGACCCTCGACTTCCGTCTGGGCTTCATCGACTTTGCTCGCGTGCACTTTATCTCTGCGCTGCACGGCAGCGGTGTGGGCAACCTGTTCGAATCCGTGCGTGAAGCATACGACAGCTCCACCCGTCGTCAGAGTACCGCCATGCTGACCCGTATCATGAATATGGCTGCGGAAGACCATCAGCCGCCGCTGGTGCGTGGCCGTCGCGTGAAGCTGAAATATGCCCACGCCGGTGGTTATAATCCGCCAATCGTGGTGATTCACGGCAACCAGGTGAAAGACCTGCCGGATTCCTACAAGCGCTATCTGATGAACTACTTCCGCAAATCGCTGGACGTGATGGGCACGCCTATCCGCATCCAGTTCAAGGAAGGGGAAAACCCGTTCGCCAACAAGCGCAACACCCTGACGCCAAACCAGATGCGTAAGCGTAAGCGCTTGATTAAACACATTAAGAAAAGCAAATGACGATTCAGTAAAAATCACCTGCTTTTAGAAAACCCCAAAGCCCGCATTATGCCGGGCTTTTTGTTATCAGGAGCTATCATAACGAAGCATCAAAACTCACTATTGTCATGTACTCACTGGTGAACTCAGTGATTTGACACGATGCTTATGGGTACAAATGGAGGCCCGTGATGCTGAAGCTAACTGACATGCAGATGCAGCGGGCCTGACTGTCTGCAGGGCCGCTCTTTATCGGTAGGGGACGTTATAATCCTGTTGAGACATGTGGCAAAGACTACCTTTTGGCCACAACCCGCATCTCCACAAGGGCATTTTCCGGGATAAATGCCGATACGCCTATGGCAGACCATGCCGGGTAGGGCGCCTTGATATACATATCTTTGACCTGAGAAAAAACGTCAATATGTGTTTTAAGGTCAATATGAAACGTGGTCATGTCAAGAATATTGTCATAGCCTAAGCCTGCAGCATTCAGGTACACACCCAGCTTATAAAACGCATCGTGAAACTGTTCTTCAGGATCCTTGCTGATGGGTTTGTCCTTCCGGGCTGCCGTAACGCCCGAAAGATAGACGGTGCCATCGGCATCGATGACAGGAGAGAAGTGCCAGTCATCGTAATAATGCTGAAAGGCTTCTGGAACGATCGATTTTTTCATATTTTTTTCTCAAATGGATGAGCACGGGAAAAAGGCAACGGCCACATCTCATACCTGGGGAAGCACATGAGCCATGTCGTGCAGACCACGTCGGCCAGCCGCCCGTTACGTTACTTGATGGAAAGGCGGGCCGCAGCAGAAATTATTCCGGAGGCGCGCCGGATAAGCCGGATACTCAGTCCGGCACCAGCCGCGAGGCATACCGCCATTGTCAGCAGAGAGACAATAAAGGCATGCGTGATCGTTGCGCCGCTTTTATCGCCCCCCAGCATGCTGTAAAAAATGCCTCCGATGACGGCGACGCTCAGCGCAGTGCTGATTTGCAGCGTCGAGCTGATCACGCCGGCAATCATGCCTGAAAAAGCGGGCGCTACGCTGCCGGTCACCATCCTCACCAGCGTTGGCATCGCCAGCCCCTGACCCAGACCGGTGATAAAAAGGAGTGCGGCGAGCGGCAGCGTGGCCGGAGGAGTGCCCGTCAGCGTGCTGGCAATCAGCCCGGCAAGGCCCGCCAGACCCGCCGTCTCACATCCCATTCCGATTGCGCTCAGGTAATTTCCGGCAAACCGCCTGAAGTAGGGGGTCAGCAACGGCCCAACCAGGAAGCCGATGCCAAAGGGCAGAAAAATCAGGCCTGCGGTCAGGGCGTTTAAATGCAACGCATCCTGAAGATAAACAGAAAACAACAGAAAAAAGGTACCGATGGAATAAAACAGCAGTACGATCGCCAGACCCTGACACAGTCCCGGCGCGCGTAAGACGGTCGGATCGAGCAGCGGCGAACCACCGTTCTGGCTGAGGCGACGTTCATAACGCCATAGCCCCAGCACCAGCAGCGGGAACGCAAGAAATGATCCCCATGTCCACCAGGGCCATCCCGCTTCACGGCCTTCAATTAATGGCACAATCAGCGCGCTAAGGGTGACAGTGGCCAGCAGCATGCCGCCGGGATCCAGTCGCTGTGCCGACTGCGCCCGCGTCTCTTTCAGCAGCGGCAGACCGAAGAGAATGACCAGCAGCGCCACTGGCAGGTTAACGATAAAAATCGCACGCCAGCCCAAATGAAACAGATCCGCAGAAATCAGAATACCACCCAGTATCTGCCCGATAACGGAGGCCAGACCAAAGACGGCGCCATAGAGGCTCAGCGCCAGCGGTTTTTCCGCTTCCGGAAAAATCGCCTGTACGGAGGCCAGTGCCTGGGGTGCCATAATGGCTGCGGTGGCACCCTGTAACACGCGCCCGGCAATCAGCACCCACGGTGACCAGGCCACGCCGCACAACAGCGATGCTGCAGCAAAACCGATAAGTCCAAGAAAGAACATCTTCCCCCGGCCGTAAATATCACCCAGTCGACCGCCGGTGATTAACGTGACCGCGTAGACGGAAGCATAGGATGAAATGACAAGCTGTTGCGCGGAGGACGAGGCACCCAGCTCGCCCTGAATGGCAGGCAGCGCCACATTAACGATAAAAAAATCGAGCGGGGGCAAAAACGCGCCCACCAACAGGATGATAAACATCGCCCAGCGACGGGGCTCGGCGCGCGTGTGATGTTGTGTCGACATAGAACACTCCAGATAACGGTTCAGTCCCGGGTAAGGAACGTATTCGGTCAGTTTGGGCAGAGGGTCATGCAGAGAATGTCAGCGCATGCCGCCAGCGGCCACAATCACCTCGCCGGTGATCCACCCCGCGTCCTCGGAGGCGAGAAAGGCAACGATCGGCGCAATATCCTGCACCTGCCCGATGCGGCCGAGTGGCGTCTGCTTTTCATTCCATGTCTGGAAGTCCGAGTTCATCGCGCCCGCACTGTGACTCCCTTCCGTTTCGATTAGGCCCGGGTTGACGGCGTTAACGCGAATGCCCCGGGGCCCGAGCTCGCGCGCGAGCACGCCAGTGATGGCGTCCATCGCGCCTTTGGTGCCGCTGTAGATGGCGCTCTCGGGGATAAAGACGCGGGTGACGAACGAACTGATGTTAATGATGCTGCTGCCTTTCGTCAGATGCGGCGCGGCGGCGCCAGCCACCAGCAGTGGGCCCAGGACATTGATGTCAAACTGCCTGCGGTAGCGCGCTTCGGTGCTTTCTTCTATCGGGGCGAACTCGTAGACACCGGCGTTGTTCACCACAATGTCCAGGTGTCCGTAGTGGTCGATGGCAAAGGCGATCAGTTCCCTGACGTCCGCCTGGTGAGTGACATCCGCCGCAAACGCCACGGCATGCCCGCCAGCGGCCTCTATGTCGGCGACAACCTTACCGGCACGGGTGTTGCCGGAGGTGTAATTGACAATGACTTTTGCGCCGTCAGCCGCCAGCTGTCGGGCAATGGCGGCTCCGATACCGCTGGATCCACCGGTTACGATGGCAACTTTGTCGTGTAATTTTTTCATGGCACAGGCCTCCTGAAATCCCCGCCGGGAGCGGATTGGGTTGAGAACGCTATAGTGAAGACGACAAAGTTGTTTGGGAACTGACACTTTTGTATATTGGATGTTCATTTTTGTACGGCGAGGCGACAGCATGGAATGGGGCGACGTGCGGGTATTTCTGGCAGTGATGCGTGAGGGGTCTTTCGGGGAGGCGGCCCGCAGTCTCGGCGTGAGCCATCCGACGGTCGGACGCCGGATAAAGGCGCTGGAGGATGAGGCGCAGCAAGCCCTGTTTCGCCGGACAAAGGAGGGGCTGGTGCTCACCGACGCTGGCGACAGGGTGCTGAAGCTGGCAGAGGCCGTGGAAAACTCCGCGCTGGCGATGGAGCGTCGTCTTGCCGGGAATCACGACCGCCTTGAAGGGTTATTGCGGATCTCTTCCGCAGAGTGGTTTGCAAATTACGTTCTGGCGCCTGTTCTGAGCGAACTGACGCGACGTCATCCCGCGATTGTCCCGGAAATCATCGCGAGCTACCGCTTGCTCAATCTGTCGCGCCGCGATGCCGATATCGCGTTTCGTATTGTTCCTTTTACCGAACCGGATATTGTCCAGCGTCGTCTGATGCGCATTCCCTATGCGCTGTACGGCGTACCGGAAATCGCCGATGTCGCGCAGCGCGACCCGGCCGCCGTGGGGCTGATTCTGATGAACACTGCGCAGTCCCACTTTTCTGACGTCGCCTGGCTGCTCGACAGGTTTCCGCAGTCACGACGGGTGTTCACCAGCACCAGCCGCGCCGTCCAGGCGCAAATGTGTCAGCGGGGCATGGGCATTGCCGTGCTGCCACGCCCGCTTGGCGATGCCATCCCCGGATTGCAGCCCATCAGCATGCCGGAACCCCCACCGTCCAAAGATATCTGGGTGGGGTATCACTCCGATCTCCGGCACATGGACAGACTCCGGGTCATGCTGGATATCGCCGATACGATGTTTGCCGATACGGCGACGGCCGCGACGTAAATCTATTTTTTGCGGATGCCTGCCATACTGCTGAACACGCCGTCGCGCAGCACAAAAGCATGGAGCAGCGCGGCTGCAAGATGAAGCATTACGGTCGCGAACAGCGCCAGCGCAACCCAGGTGTGAAGCGGTCGCAGTATCGCATACCAGTCATTATTCATGCCCATGATGGGGGGCAGGACGATCCCGTAACCCAGTGTGACGGGATACCCGGCAGCTGAGAGCATGGCCCAGCCCGTCAGCGGCTGTGCCAGCATCATCAGATAGAGCGCCCAGTGCGAAAGATGGGCCATCCCGCGCTGCCAGGCCGGTAGTGAGGCGGGTAAAGCGGGGGCCGGTGTGGTGAAGCGTACCCACACGCGAACGACGACCAGGAGCAGGATCATCACCCCCAGTGGCTTGTGGATCGACACCAGCAGACTGTGCAGGGAGGAAACGGTTGATACCATCGCCACACCGATAAACAACATGATGAAGATCGCGGTGGCCATCAGCCAGTGCAGGACGCGCAGGACCGGATGAAAATAATCGACCTTTTTCATAGATGTTCTCCTGACTGTTGCGCCTGTTCATGGGTGCGCAGATTGTAGGATTTGGCATAAGCCGATGAGCGCGCGTTAAGTATCGGATCATCAGATGCCGCGATGCCGTCGGGCAAAATTAACGGGTCGTAATTGATGTCATTGCAGGGCCCCTGCTGCTGAGGGACAGCACTGGTCAGGACTAACGTGCCGGCCGTCATCGTCTTCCGGTCGGCTGGCCAGGCTTTTGAGGCGTCGTTACCGTTATCCGTCGCCTGAGCCAGCGTGAACACCAGATCCCATTTCAACGGGCCCTGCGCCAGACGACGCTGAAGATCCTGTTGCAGAAAATCCTTGTTCTGTTTATCGGGATCGGTAACAGGCGTAAACGCTGCATGCGGCACCATACTCCACCGTACCAGGTGTGCATTGCCGGCCTTATCAATCAGGCGAAACGCATTCAGACTGTTAAAGCGATCGCTGGCCCAGCTGGAAGAGGGAACGGTTTGTTTGGCCCAGGCAAAAAACGGTTTTATCTCCGGATGCTTCATGACAAAGGCCCCCATTTTCTCCGGATTCGGTTTTCCGGTGGCGGTATCCGGTAGGGTGGCCTTCTGGAGCTCATAGAAACCTTCAACAGAGCTGACGGGGAAAAAGGGCATGGCGTTCATGCCGGTACGCCACTGCTCACCATTAGCCTGCTGAAAGGACAGCGCCATGCTCCGGACGGGAACGGCATAATCCGGCGCCCCCGGGTTACCGCCGGCAATCGCAAACCGGCCTGTTACGGCGGTTTCACCTTTGCTGAACAGTAAAGCTCGCGACAGCGTGCTGGCATTGCCGTTCGAGACAAAGGTGCCCAGCACGCACATGCCCTTCGCGTGATTTCGGCGATAGCCTTCATGAATTCCGCCCGACTGTTCCAACACGTTGACGAGCTTATCCGACGTCAGCCGTTCGGGCGTAAGCCAGCCGCCAGTCCACAGAAATAATAAACACAGTATCAGGGGGACCAGGCCTGGCAGTGCGAGGCGCACCAGCGTCTTTCTGTTTATCTGCGATATGATTTTCATTGTGTGAGCTCATTTTGTTTTCGAACCGTTAGCGACGCGGCGGACAGACAATAATAGACGGCACCAAACGCCGCATAGCCCGCAATAGTGTTTACCGATGGGGGTTCCGGTAGCCGGGACTGAACGAGGAAGAAGGCGCCCGCCAGTGCAGACTGCGCGCCGCTTAAAATCATGCTCCACTGCGCACCATAATGTTTCCAGCGCTGTACCGCCGCCCCCAGCTGCAGCAGACCGGACAGGATTGCCCAGCCACCAAATATACGGATCACCTCATACATGCTGTCTATGTTCACCATCACGGCCAGTGTGGTGAGGATACTGACGATAACATTGACGGTCTGCATCCGGCTGCGGCCGAATCCACCGCTTTTAAGGGCATCCACATAATTAGCCATTGCATCCCAGGCGGGGTAAAGAATGAGCAGTATCGACGTCCAGACAAGTGAAGACTGGCCCGCGGAAAACACGGCAACCACCCATAAAACGGAGAAGGCGGTGCGGATAAAATAATAGTGCTGGAGCCAGTGCTGCTGGTGCACATGGTAATGATTATCGGACATGTAAACCCTCTCAACCCGGCAGGCTGAACAAACGAAGCATCGGCGTGAGCTTCTCTGTCAGTAAACCTACTAGTAGGTAGGTAAAAGATCAACCTGTTTTCGTGCGAGGCTGTGAATTCGTAAAAGGATCGACCGGGGACGCAAGAGGAGGGGACGAGTTGAAATAAAAGCGGCCCGGCAGGTAAGCCGGGCTATCGTCAGGCGACGTTGACCACCTTGTTGATCAGCGGCGAGGCAATCTGATCAAACACCGCCGGATTATTGAACGCGCGTGCGGCCAGCATGGCGCCATGAATGCCCGCCATCAGCGTCCGGGCTTCGGCTTCCGCCGTTTCATTTAGCAGGAAAATGCCGCGGGCTTCGCCGGCCCTCAGTAAGGTGGCGAGCCAGTCAGAGAGATCGCTGAAATGGCCGGTGACTTCGGCGGCTATTTCAGCAGGCAAGGTGGGAAGCTCAACGGCAAGCATTACACAGATGCAAAATGGCGAAGTGCCATCTTTAATACACGCAGACCAGAAGTCGGCATATCCTTTCACTTTGGCCAGGGGATCGTCGATTTGCCGATCCATGGCCGCCATTCCCGCCAGGGCTTCTGCGCGGTACTCCTGCACAACCGCCTTCACTAAATCTTCCTTGCCGGGAAAATGGTGATGGATACTGGCTTTGCGGATACCGACACGCTCAGCAAGATCGGCATAGCTGAAGCTTTTATACCCTCCGGCTGTCAGCAGTTGCCGGGTGTTTGCCATAATTTCTCGCGCTTTCGGCGAACGTTCGCTCATTTCAGCCTCCAGTCTTTAACCCTGTGAAACAGGGGGGCAGTGTCTGATTGCATCCTGCCGGGATGGCCTACAGACAGGACGCTAGATGGTCAAATCACAGGCCCGGAGGACGACGATCCCGATAAGGGCGGCTGGCAGGATTGACATGCACCCATCCTACTACTAGGATGGGTGAAATTCAAAGTCTATTCCTGCATGGAGAGTGTGCATGGCGGTGATTCCGTTTCCTGACAGGGTTAAGCCGGCGGTACCAGAGGACAACAGCCAAACGCTTCCCGGCTTACGGGATGCGCATCAAGACTACAGCCGCACACCGTGCAGCAAAAACAACGATGCCGTTCGCCATTTTGCACTAAGGGTCGCCGGGAAGCTTTTAAGCGATCCGGAGCTGAATCAGGCGATGCCTTTTCTGGTGGACAAAATCGTCAGAGTGCTGATGACTGAATCCAGAGACAGCTGATGTCGGTTCGGGCGGACAGCGAAGAAAAAGAAGGTGGTTCTCGTTTGCCCTCGTCCTATTCCGTTCATCCGTACCTGTCAACGCTTAGTTAAGATTACTGGAGTGCACATGTCCGCCCTGTGCCTGGAGCCGACATTCAGAATTTACCAGCTACTCATTTATAAAATGATCTAGCTGGTATCATTCAAATTTAATTCTTCGTATTCGCGGGAGAGTTAGCTACCACGACCTTACCTGTTATCCCACCATTTTCAACAAGCCGATGTGCCTCTCGCAGACGAGCCGCGTCGAGTGGATGGAGCACGCAGTTCACTGTCGAGCGCAGCACACCATCATCCACCAGAGTGGCTATCTTCTCGAGAATATGATGTTGTTCAACCATGTCTGGCGTTTCAAAAAGCGGGCGGGTGAAAACCATCTCCCAGTGCAGAGAGACACTTTTGGCTTTGAATGGCACAGAATCCAGCGAATCGTGGTCGGTGATAACCGCGACTTTTCCTTGCGGAGCAATTAATTCCGAAAGCTCTATCCAGTGCTCCGCTGTGTTCGATAGCGCAGCTATGTACGTGACAGGCGGTATGGGTAACGAACTGATTTGCTCATTTAATGACAGGCGGTGATTAATCACGTGATGCGCACCGAGGGCCAGACACCAGTCACGACTTTGAGCCCTGGAGGCTGTGCCAATGACGGTCAGATCTGTCAGGCGACGCGCAAGTTGGATCAGCATTGAGCCCACTCCGCCCCCGGCACCTAAAATTAGCAAACTGCCTGTAGCCGACTTTTTGTCCTGCAGAACGCAGAGTCGCTCAAAAAGGAGCTGCCAGGCGGTCAGGGAGGTTAATGGCAGCGCTGCGGCGGCGGCGAAGTTCAGGCTTTTGGGCATATGTCCTGTGATGCGCTCGTCAACAAGATGAAACTGCGCGTTGCTGCCGCTGCGATGGAAAGAACCCGCGTAATACACTTTATCACCGGGACTGAACAACGTAACTTTTTCTCCCACTGAATCAACAATGCCAGAGGCATCCCAACCTAAGTAATTAACACTATCGGGTGCATCAACGAGGCCTGCCCGTATTTTGGTGTCTACAGGGTTAACCGAAACGGCGTGTATGGCGACACATAAATCATAGGGTCCGGGTACAGGGCGTTCTGTGGTTACGTCAGTCAGGCAATCCTCTTCACTCAGAACGGAGTTTTTTCGATAAGCAATGGCTTTCATGACCGGGCGTTCACGCATAACCATCTCCGGAAGTTAACTGTGATTCATCGTTCAAAATGCCGAATGACCTTCCACCGCCGGGGCAATCGGCCTGGCCACGCTCGTCTTTAGAATTCAGTACATACAAAAACACCATATTCATCTTCCAACGTGATAAAGAGTTTTTACCTTAGTCGCTTTGGTATCAGGAAAAAACTGGTGTACACTTCCTGTCTTTACGGACTCTGATGTCCGCAATGAGAAATATTATGGACAGCCTCAATAGTTTTCTGGTTTTTGTGCGTGTCGCGGAAGCAGGTAGTTTTGTCGCTGCCGGACGTGCTATGGGTATTTCTGCTTCAGCCGTCGGCAAGAGCGTGGCGCGGCTGGAAGCGAAGTTAAACGTGCGTCTTTTCCACCGTACAACGCGCAGCATAACCCTTACGGCAGAAGGTGAGCGCTTACTGGAGCGAAGCCGACGGATTCTGGCCGAGATAGAGGCAGTGCAAGCAGAGTTGGTAGGTTCCACTAAAGAACCTCGTGGCCGTTTACGTATAAGTTTACCGGTAATGAGTACTCCCTTGCTTCCAGTGCTCGGTGATTTTATGCGGAAATACCCCAAAATTGAGTTGGATTTAGACTTTACCGACAGGCTTGTTGATGTTGTTGGTGAAGGGTTTGATGCAGTTATCAGAGCTGGCGAACCGGCAGACTCGCGCCTCCAGGCGAGGAAACTGGGATCTTTTCATTCAGTACTTGTGGCATCTTCCGAGTACCTTGCACAAAAAGGCACTCCCCTGTTACCAGCCGACCTTCTCAGTCACACCTGTCTGCATTATCGTTTTCCACACAGTGGCAAACTCGAACCATGGGAATTCAATAGTGATGACAGCATGTCCGAACTGACGCTGCCGGTTTCTATGATCTGCAATAATATCGAATCGCGGATAAGCTTCGCCCGGCAGGGGTTGGGGTTAGCTTATTTGCCAGAGTTTGCCATCAAAGAACATTTATCTGATGGCTCGCTAAGACCTGTTTTAACCGGCTACACAAAACGTACAGGCGTTTTTTATGTTCTCTGGCCTTCCGGAAAACACCTGACATTAAAAGTACGCGTTCTCATTGATTTTCTTCGGAAGAGAGTATTATTAGAAACATGATGCGCCCCCAGGTACCGTCGACATCAGTAGTGCGAGGGCTATAGCCAACAGCCTTTAATGTCCGCTTTTCGCTCTCAGCGGACTGACGGTGTCATCGGTCAACCAGACCTCTAAAAGTTATCGATGGTCCTTTTTTGTGTACCCAAAGGTGTACACATCCATGTGATAAGAATTTAAAAATGCATTAAAAACAATCTATTGTTGTTTTGATGGTTTTCACATTAAGAAAAGCAAATAAGCTCTGTCGCTCTCACGAAAGCCCGCGTTATCGCGGGCTTTTTTTTGCCCAATCATACCGCCGGTTTTCTCTGTGTGAAGTCAATCACTATTCACTTTTAACCATGTTTAAATCTAAGAAAGTAGACAATCGTCGAATTTTCATCTTAAAGTCCAGGGGGCGGTACTAGACAAAACTAGCGCCTGGTTATCAAATGGTTAACCAACTTTTCGCCGCATGTAAAAAATCGGCCAGATACGTAACTGGCCGGCGTACATGCTGGTGTTTACAAGCACGACGACATACCTTTCGGGAGAATTATGCAATCCTCTGTTAATCAAAAAGAGAGCCGAACGTTCTTCGGCCATCCGTATCCGCTTGGTTCACTGTTCTTCACCGAGATGTGGGAGCGTTTCTCGTTTTACGGCATTCGTCCGTTACTGATCCTGTTTATGGCCGCCACCGTCTATGACGGCGGGATGGGGCTGGCGCGTGAAAACGCCTCAGCGATTGTCGGTATCTTTGCCGGTACCATGTACCTGGCCGCGCTGCCGGGTGGCTGGCTGGCCGATAACTGGCTCGGCCAGCAGAGAGCCGTCTGGTACGGATCAATCCTGATTGCGCTCGGTCACCTGTCGATTGCGCTCTCCGCGGTGATGGGGAACAACCTGTTCTTTATTGGCCTGATGTTCATCGTGCTCGGCTCAGGGCTGTTCAAGACCTGTATTTCGGTGATGGTCGGCACCCTGTACAAAAAAGGCGATGCGCGTCGCGACGGCGGTTTCTCGCTGTTCTACATGGGCATCAACATGGGGTCGTTCATCGCGCCGCTGATTTCCGGCTGGCTGATTAAAACCCACGGCTGGCACTGGGGCTTTGGTATTGGCGGTATCGGGATGCTGGTGGCGCTGATTATTTTCCGCGTGTTTGCCGTTCCGGCGATGAAACGCTACGACGGTGAAGTCGGCCTCGACTCTACCTGGAACAGCCCGATCGTTAAGCGTAACGGCGTGGGCGTTTGGCTGCTGGCGCTGGCGGCAGGCGTGGCAACGATCGTGACGCTGATTGCGCAGGGCGTGATTGTCATTAACCCGGTCGCGGTAGCCAGCGTGCTGGTCTACGTGATTGCGGCATCCGTTGCCCTCTACTTTATTTATCTGTTTGTTTTTGCAGGTCTGAACCGCAAAGAGCGCGCCAGGCTGCTGGTCTGCTTTATTCTGCTGATCTCCGCGGCCTTCTTCTGGTCCGCGTTTGAGCAGAAGCCAACCTCGTTCAACCTGTTTGCCAACGACTACACTAACCGCACGATCGGTGATTTCGAAATCCCGGCGGTGTGGTTCCAGTCAATCAACGCCCTGTTCATCATCCTGCTGGCACCGGTGTTCAGCTGGGCATGGCCGAAGCTTGCGAGCAAAAACATTCGTCCGAGCAGCATCACCAAGTTCGTTATCGGTATTCTGTGTGCCGCAGCGGGCTTTGGCCTGATGATGCTGGCGGCGCAGAACGTGCTGAGCAACGGTGGGGCGGGCGTGTCGCCATTCTGGCTGGTGGGCAGCATCCTGATGCTGACGCTGGGTGAGCTGTGCCTGAGCCCGATTGGTCTGGCGACCATGACGCTGCTGGCGCCGGAGAGAATGCGCGGCCAGATGATGGGGCTGTGGTTCTGTGCGAGTGCGCTGGGTAACCTGGCGGCGGGCCTGATTGGCGGCCACGTGAAGGCCGATCAGCTGAATATGCTGCCGGATCTCTTCGCGCGCTGCTCCATCGCGCTGCTGATTTGTGCCGCGGTACTGATCGTTCTCATTGTTCCGGTGCGCCGCATGCTGGAAAATGCGCAAACTAAGCCGGCTGCTAACGCCTCATAAACCTCGATTTTGCCGGGGCGGCGTTATGCCCCGGCAATTTACTCAACGAGGTAAGAACATGCTGTTAGGGTTTGTTGGTCTTGGCGCAGTCGTTGAAACAGCTTACCTGCCCGCAATACGAAAACTTTTTGATACTCCCCCTCACTGTTTAGGCTTTGATATCCAGCCCGTAAAACAGCCGGAGGGTATAACGCGCTGCTCCACGCTGTCTGACCTTCTCTCCCAGCCGCTTGATATCCTGTTCATCACCACCGCATCGCTGCACCATCTTGAGGTGCTGGAGCAGGCCATAGCCTCGCCCGTTCCGCGCATTGTGGTTGAAAAGCCGATTGTCGCCACGCTTTCTCAAATCGAAAAGCTTAACGCGCTGCTGGCCATGCCCGGCGTGGCGCCCCGCGTGCTGGCGCTCGACCACTGGATGGCGCGCATCGAAACGGTGAAGCGGTCGCTGGTTGGCAATGTCTCTGACATCGTCAAAATCGACGGCTTTTTGCAGGAGCCGAGCGGATATAACGCCGCAGGAGAACCCATCGCGCTTAACTTTGCCACTGGCGAGCCGGACGCGCGTACGCTTCGCCACCCTGATGGCGTGATTCTGGATATCGGTACGCACGTGCTGGCGATGCTGCGCGAAACGGTGCGCTATCTGGGCGGGAGTGATGAGATGACGTTGCAGGTGGTCACGGCTAAAGACCGCCTGGGCCACGCTATCGCAAAAGGCGACCTGACGACGGCGGAAGGCGAAGCGCATCTTCAAGGGCATATCAGCGGCGTGTCGGTGGATATCTGGCTCAATAAATACGCAGGGCCGGCTGGCGGGCAAAAGGGGTTACGCCTCAGCCTGAGCGACGGGCGCATCATCAGCCACGACCGGCGCGGCGCTGAAGATGTGCTGGAGGTGATAGATGGCGACACGCGGCAATGCTGGACAATTCCCGGCACGATCTACGCGCACTGTCTTGCAGAGCAGATCCTGGGCGCCAACAGCCTGTTTGAACGGGATCCGCAAGAGGTGAGCCGCACGACGCGCCGCAGGATAACGGAAGTGGAACTGCTGCTGGCGTTACAGCAACAGCTGCGTGGCCCGCACTGACCGCGACGTGGTAAAATTATCGCAGCCCTGAACCCTTTAAAGGAGTCACCATGACGATTACCTGCCCGGATTGCCAGGCACCGCTTGAGCCTCAGAATGGGGTAGCGCACTGCGAAAGCTGTAATAAGGATATTGCGCTCGAAGCCCGCTGCCCGGAGTGTCATCAGCCACTCCAGGTATTAAAAGCCTGCGGGGCGGTGGACTATTTCTGCCAGAACGGCCACGGTCTTATCTCTAAAAAACGCGTGGAGTTTGTTCGGGCCGAAGGTTAATCACACACGCAGCCTTCGCCCTTCTTCCACAGCTCGACCAGCGACTCGGGCGCTTCCTGCTCCGGTACCAGGACGATGATATCGGTGTAGTGGGCCTGATTTTGCCCGGTCCAGATAATCTGGATGCGGAAATAGCGCTGGTCGCCGCTGCCGGGTGACGAGGCCTGCCCCGGCGGCTGGCCGCGCGGAAAGGCCTGTTCAAGGATGCTCACCAGGCGCTGGCGCTGGGCCTCATTGAGCGAGGACAGCGCGATGGTGCGCTGGCCGCTCAGCTTAGGAATAAAAGCGACGCCGCCTTCCCGGGCCAGCTCAACCACGGCGTCATCCGTCAGTTCCGGAACCTGCATTTACAGCACTCCCACCTGTTCCCAGGCTTGTTTTATGGCCGCCCCAACGCCGCTGCCGGAGCGTTTCTCTCCGTGCGCTATCGTCAGTTTTGCGAAGGCCTCAAAATCCGCATCCTGCGCCAGATTGCGATCGCAAACCGTGTCGTACCAGGCATAACCCGCTTTTTCCCAGGCGTAGCCGCCGATCGCCGTCGCGGCCAGATAAAACGCCCGGTTGGGGATGCCGGAGTTCAGATGCACGCCGCCGTTATCCTCGCGCGTTTTAATGAAATCTTTCATGTGCGCGGGCTGCGGGTCTTTGCCGAGCAGCGGGTCGTCATAGGCGGTGCCCGGCTCAGACATCGAGCGCAGCCCTTTGCCGTTAATCCCTTTCGCCAGCAGCCCTTCGCCAATGAGCCAGTCTGCTTTATCGGCGGTTTGCTTCAGATGGTATTGTTTGACTAGCGAGCCAAACACGTCTGACAGCGACTCGTTCAGCGCGCCCGACTGTTCAAAATAGATTAGCCCGGCTTCGGTCTCGGTAACGCCGTGGCTCAACTCGTGCCCCACGACGTCAATGGCGATGGTAAAGCGGTTAAAGATTTCCCCGTCCCCGTCGCCAAAGACCATCTGCTGGCCGTTCCAGAAGGCGTTCTGATATTCCCGGCCATAATGCACGGTGCCGGTCAGAATCAGGCCCTTGTTGTCGAGTGAATCGCGCCGATACGCTTTCCAGAAGAATTCATGGGTGATACCCAGATAATCGTAGGCTTCATCCACCGCCACGTCGCCTTTCGAAGGCTGGCCTTCATAACGCACCTGCGTACCCGGTAGCTCCTGGGTCTGCTTCGCATCGTAGATATCACGCTCCAGCTGCCCGGCCTTGCTCACGTGCGGCGCGGCGGGTTTGCCGGGCATGTGGGCCATCAGCGTCTGGACATGGGTCAAGGTCTGGCGGGCACAGCGCTGCTGCGGCTCGGAACCGCTTTCGATAATGCGACGAAGGATATAGGGAGGAATGACACTGTAAAGATGGGACATGCTGCTCTCCTTAGTTCTGGCAAGGCCGAATAAAAGGGAATAGCAGCAGTATAGTTTCTAACCGGCGAAGAATTATCCGGTTTTTCGCTGACGCGGCTTTTTCGCCGGTTTAATTGATTTCACTTCGCTTTCTACCCAGCCGTCCGACAGGCGGGTTGTCAGCACATCGCCGGCGTTCACCTGTTTGGTCTGCTTGAGCACTTTGCCGTCCGTCGCCGTCGTCACGCTGTAGCCGCGCGCCAGCGTGGAGAGGGGGCTGACCGCTTCAAGATGGGTCACCGCATTGCCGAAACGCTCGCGGGTGGTGCTCAGACGCGCGCGGATAGTTTCCGCCAGACGATACTCCAGCTGCTGAATCCGCGTTTGCGCGCGATAAATTTTCGGCTGCGGGTTCTGCTGGTTCAGGCGCTGCGTAGCGCGCTGCTGGCGCGAGACCGCGCGCTTAAGCTGCGCATCCACCGCAAAACTCATGCGCTGGCGCAGACGTTCCAGCACGGTCTGCTGACGCGCCAGACGCAGCTGCGGGTGCTGCTGCTGAAGACGGTGATGGATCTGGGTAAAGCGGCGGGTACGGCTGGCGAGGAAGTAGTCCATCGCCATCTCCAGGCGCTGCTGGCCGTTCTGAAGCTGACGCAGCAGCTCCAGCTGGTTGCGGCTCACCACTTCCGCCGCTGCGGACGGCGTAGGCGCGCGTAGATCCGCGACAAAATCCGCAATCGTTACGTCCGTTTCGTGGCCGACGGCGCTCACAACAGGGATTTGGCTTGCGAAAATCGCCCGCGCCACGCGCTCGTCGTTAAAGCTCCACAGGTCTTCCAGCGAGCCGCCGCCGCGCCCAACGATTAATACGTCGCACTCCTGACGGGCGTTCGCCAGTTCAATGGCGCGCACAATCTGGCCTGGCGCGTCGTCACCCTGTACGGCGGTCGGGTAGATAATGACGGGCAGGGAAGGGTCGCGACGCTTGAGCACGTGCAAAATATCGTGCAGCGCGGCACCGGTTTTCGAAGTGATTACCCCAACGCAGTGGGCTGGTGAGGGCAGGGGCTTTTTATACTGCTGGTCGAACAACCCCTCTTGCGAAAGCGCAGCCTTAAGCTGTTCATACTTCTGCTGGAGTAAGCCTTCGCCCGCAGGTTGCATGCTCTCGACGATGATCTGGTAGTCGCCGCGCGGTTCATACAATGTGATATTGGCGCGCACCAGTACCTGCTGGCCATGCTGAGGACGAAACGTCACGCGGCGGTTGCTATTGCGGAACATGGCGCAGCGCACCTGGGCGGTGTCGTCTTTTAAAGTAAAGTACCAGTGGCCGGAAGCGGGCTGCGTGAAGTTAGAGATCTCACCGCTGATCCAGACCTGCCCCATTTCCTGCTCAAGCAGCAAACGCACCGTCTGATTCAGGCGGCTGACGGTATAAATTGAGGGGGATTGAGAGGATAACATGTGAGCGGGATCAAATTCTAAATCAGCAAGTTATTCAGTCGATAGTAACCTGCTGAGAGGCAATCGCAAGCATTTTTTTCAAAAAAGTGTAGATGCAATCGGTTACGCTCTGTATAATGCCACGGCAATATTTAACCACCCAGGTCAGAGATATTGCCCATGCTACGTATCGCTAAAGAAGCACTGACGTTTGACGACGTCCTCCTCGTTCCCGCTCACTCCACCGTTCTGCCGAATACTGCCGATCTCAGCACGCAGTTGACGAAAACCATTCGCCTGAACATTCCTATGCTCTCCGCGGCAATGGACACCGTGACTGAAGCGCGCCTGGCTATTGCCCTGGCACAGGAAGGCGGCATTGGCTTTATCCACAAAAACATGTCTATCGAACGTCAGGCGGAAGAAGTTCGCCGTGTGAAGAAACATGAATCCGGCATCGTGTCTGATCCACAGACCGTTCTGCCAACCACCACCCTGCACGAAGTGAAGGCCCTGACCGAACGTAACGGCTTCGCCGGTTACCCGGTTGTGACCGAAGAGAACGAGCTGGTCGGTATCATCACCGGTCGTGACGTGCGTTTCGTGACTGACCTGAACCAGCCTGTCAGCGTGTACATGACGCCAAAAGAGCGTCTGGTTACCGTTCGCGAAGGCGAAACCCGCGACGTGGTGCTGGCAAAAATGCACGAAAAACGCGTTGAAAAAGCGCTGGTTGTCGACAGCAGCTTCCACCTGCGCGGCATGATCACCGTTAAAGATTTCCAGAAAGCAGAACGTAAACCTAACGCCTGTAAAGACGAGCATGGCCGCCTGCGCGTCGGTGCTGCGGTTGGCGCCGGTGCCGGTAACGAAGAGCGCGTTGACGCGCTGGTTGCCGCAGGTGTTGACGTCCTGCTGATTGACTCCTCTCACGGCCATTCCGAAGGCGTTCTGCAGCGTATTCGCGACACCCGTGCCAAATACCCTGACCTGCAGATCATCGGCGGTAACGTGGCCACTGGAGCAGGCGCTCGCGCGCTGGCAGACGCCGGCTGCAGCGCGGTGAAAGTGGGTATCGGTCCTGGCTCTATCTGTACCACGCGTATCGTGACCGGCGTGGGCGTTCCGCAGATCACCGCCGTGTCTGACGCGGTAGAAGCGCTGGAAGGTACCGGTATTCCGGTTATCGCTGACGGCGGTATCCGCTTCTCTGGCGACATCGCCAAAGCGATCGCCGCGGGCGCAGCTGCAGTAATGGTCGGCTCCATGCTGGCCGGTACCGAAGAATCCCCGGGTGAAATCGAACTCTACCAGGGCCGTTCTTACAAATCTTACCGCGGTATGGGCTCCCTGGGCGCGATGTCCAAAGGTTCCTCTGACCGTTACTTCCAGACCGATAACGCCGCAGACAAACTGGTGCCGGAAGGTATCGAAGGTCGCGTAGCGTATAAAGGCCGTCTGAAAGAGATCATTCACCAGCAGATGGGCGGCCTGCGCTCCTGTATGGGTCTGACCGGCTGTGGTACCATTGACCTGCTGCGTACTAAAGCGGAATTCGTACGCATCAGCGGTGCGGGTATCCAGGAGAGCCACGTTCACGACGTGACGATCACCAAAGAGTCCCCGAACTACCGTCTGGGCTCCTGATAAGTTTCCGCGCCCGGCTTCTGCCGGGCGCTCTGTTTTTGTTTCACTTGCCTCGGAATTAGCGTCAATGACGGAAAACATTCATAAACATCGCATTCTCATCCTGGACTTCGGTTCGCAGTACACTCAGCTGGTGGCGCGTCGCGTACGTGAACTGGGCGTTTACTGTGAGCTGTGGGCATGGGATGTCACGGAAGCACAGATTCGCGAATTCAATCCAAGCGGCATCATCCTGTCCGGCGGCCCGGAAAGCACCACCGAAGCGAACAGCCCGCGCGCGCCGCAGTACGTGTTCGAAGCTGGCGTGCCGGTATTCGGCGTCTGCTACGGTATGCAGACCATGGCAATGCAGCTGGGCGGCCACGTAGAAGGCTCTAACGAGCGCGAGTTTGGCTACGCACAGGTAGAAGTCGTCACCGACAGCGCGCTGGTGCGCGGTATCGAAGACTCCCTGACCGCAGACGGCAAACCGCTGCTGGACGTGTGGATGAGCCACGGCGACAAAGTCACCGCCATCCCGTCTGACTTCGTGACCGTTGCCAGCACCGAAAGCTGCCCGTTCGCGATCATGGCGAACGAAGAAAAACGCTTCTACGGCGTGCAGTTCCACCCGGAAGTGACCCACACCCGTCAGGGTATGCGCATGCTGGAGCGCTTCGTGCGTGACATCTGCCAGTGTGAAGCCCTGTGGACCCCGGCTAAAATCATCGACGACGCCGTTGAGCGTATCCGCCAGCAGGTTGGCGATGACAAAGTGATCCTCGGCCTCTCCGGCGGCGTGGACTCCTCCGTGACCGCGATGCTGCTGCACCGCGCCATCGGTAAAAATCTGACCTGCGTCTTCGTGGACAACGGTCTGCTGCGTCTGAACGAAGCCCAGCAGGTAATGGACATGTTCGGCGACCATTTCGGTCTGAACATCGTTCACGTGGAAGGCGAGCAGCGCTTCCTGGACGCCCTGAAAGGCGAGAACGATCCGGAAGCGAAACGTAAGATCATCGGTCGCGTGTTCGTGGAAGTGTTCGACGAAGAAGCGCTGAAGCTGGAAGACGTGAAGTGGCTGGCGCAGGGCACCATCTACCCGGACGTGATCGAATCCGCGGCCTCCGCCACCGGTAAAGCACACGTCATCAAATCTCACCACAACGTGGGCGGCCTGCCGAAAGAGATGAAGATGGGCCTGGTTGAACCGCTGCGCGAGCTGTTCAAAGACGAAGTGCGTAAGATCGGTCTGGAACTGGGTCTGCCGTACGACATGCTCTACCGTCACCCGTTCCCGGGCCCGGGTCTGGGCGTGCGCGTGCTGGGCGAAGTGAAGAAAGAGTACTGCGACCTGCTGCGTCGCGCGGACGCTATCTTCATCGAAGAGCTGCACAAAGCTGACCTGTACAACAAAGTGAGCCAGGCGTTCACCGTGTTCCTGCCTGTTCGCTCCGTTGGCGTGATGGGCGATGGCCGCAAGTACGACTGGGTTGTTTCCCTGCGTGCGGTGGAAACCATCGACTTCATGACCGCGCACTGGGCGCACCTGCCGTATGACTTCCTGGGCCGCGTGTCTAACCGCATCATCAACGAAGTGAACGGTATTTCCCGCGTGGTGTATGACATCAGCGGTAAGCCACCAGCTACGATTGAGTGGGAGTGATTTCCCAACCGGAAATGTCTGGTACTAACAGGTTCTAAATTATCTCTAAGCCCGCGGATTGCGGGCTTTTTTTTGGGCCATGGCAGGCAACACCATGCGTGGTTTAAACGTGGTAGTTTGAGAGGGATGATTTATCGGTAAAACTATGGATTACACCGGATCCCATGCTGCGCCAATTCAAGACGAAAGATAATCGTTACAAAGAAAATAACCATGTGGTTTATGGATGTTACCATTACCGCTGACCTGTCGCTTCTCGCTCTGGCGTTGTCAGGTTAGTGCCAGGAGGGGAAGTTGTTGTGACGAAATATGCTAAATTATGTAGGGCTGATTACGATTAGGGAAAAGTTAAAAACCTTAGCCACTTATGTATCAGCTTGACTGGCAAAAATTAGGGAGACGTAAGGTTTGACGAAGACTGAATATAGAGAAATGTTGCAAGGCACTTTAAAAAGCTACACACAAAGTGCAGTCGATATGATCTTTAAGATCAAGACTAACCTTCCAGAAAAAGCTAAGTCAGTCGAAGTCGGTATTCACCCTAATCAGGATGAGGACGGAATGTTTTCTGTCATGGTTCATCTTTGTGGCCCAGACCCGTATGTTCTCAACAAAGCTATAGCAGATTATCGATTACTTTTTGATGTAAAAGTAATCGAGGGCAAATTACATCCAAATGTACCCATATTAGATCCTGACGAAGCTTCATTTTCGATCAATGACTTGATTGTTGAAGTTAGTATTGATTGGGTCAAGATAATATGGAATTTGTCTGGAGGTCTGAAAATTCCAGGATATGTATTTGGAGACGAATGTTCTTCAACAGATCTTATACCATTAAGCAAATGAATTGTCCGCTCCTCGCTCAAAGCAGACCTACGATTCGGTTAGCTTCCGCTCTGTGTCAGACGTGGACGTTACTAACAGCGTAGTGTGTTAATCTATAGGGCGCAGGTCAGCTTATCTCTCATCAACTGTTTGAATTCTTGAGGAGCAGTAATATGGCAGTAGTTCCTAGACAAAATGCACCAAGTAAAAAAATGATCTGGCAGTACTGGATTGACAACGGAATTCAAAGAGGTTTGGATGATACGCGCTATGATAATGCGTGTGATTTTAATGTATGTGTATGCTGTGGCCGCGAATCCTCAAAATTGGAGAGGGCGCATATTATCCCTCACTCACTAGGCGGAAGTAATGATGTCTCAAATTATATTCTGCTATGCAGTAAATGCCATAGAGAAAGCCCAGATATTGCTAATGAAACTGCGCTTATTGAATGGATGAATGAGCAACCTACTGAAATGGAAAGCTTGTTAAGACTAATCCAGCAGGAAATGGATAAATATAATAAAGAAACTCAAATGACAATTAATGAAATTTTTATTAAAGAAATTTTCAGTGAGTTGTTAAAAAAAGCAGGAACACATGGTGGTAGATATTCTGATGCAACCAAGGTGTATATTATTAGGGAAGCTTTGAAAAAAATATTTATTCAGACTGTTTGATGAATTAAATTACTTACAGTTATCCAGGTTAACCAGTCCATTAAATGTTAAATTTTATTTTACATTAGATTTGAATTTTTCTTTTAAGGATATGTCCGCTCCTCGCTCATACCGGACCTAACCCGCCCCACAAGCCCACACCTTTTAGAGCATCGTAGTTCAGGTCTCTAAAATCACATGACTCACCTGGATAGGGCCCTTACAATTGCCTCCGAGCCGAACTTGCGACAACTGTTAGGTCACCAAAAAGCTAAACGGGGCCTTTCATGCTGAAACTCAGAACCATGCAGGTTTTTTCACCCTCATGATGGTTCCACCGCGCCGCTGCAAAGCCGACACTCATTAACCAACGGAGATTATCATCTTGAACAAGTTAATACTCGCATGCTCTGTGGCCGCGCTGCTGGCCGCGTCCGCCATGTCCGCCCAGGCCAGTACTCCCGCCAGGCTCAAGTCGCCAGCATCGGGCGTGCTCTGCGACCGATATGTATGCGCCAATGACAAGGGATTATCCCGCGAGTTGACAGAGACGTATCTCGGTAAGAAGGCTGCTGCAAACGAGGTGTTCACGTCGAGCAATGTCGATCTGACCGAATTCACCTTTGCCAACGGCATTTTCTGCGATGTGAAGGAACGACTGTGCCGTGAAGATCGCTATTATGGCGCGAACGGACAGCGCTCCGGGGCTATATCTAAAAAGTACACAAAGCTGCTCTTTGGCGAATAATGGTGATGAAAAGAGACTACGTTATAGGAATATAAATTATATTTTGCAGTATATATTATAAATAATGATGTGGTTATCAAAATTAAATTTCTCGTTAAAGGTTGCATTGAGGAATATTACTCTGTTACTACCCTTTAGCTGAGCGTAACAGTGAAGCGGTCTGGTTACGTGAATTCCCATTCACTACCATGAGCGAATAAAGGAATGAAAAACCGCATAATTATTGTCGGCGGCGGCACGGGAGGGACGATTGTCGCCAACCTGCTGGCCAGAAAGTTACGGCGTGAAATTGCTGCCGGTCAGGTGGAGTTGATGCTGATCTCCGAATCGCCGGTACATTACTACAAACCGGCGTTTATGTATGTCGCGTTTAACCTCTTCCACCACCATGAACTGGCACGGCCTCAACGGCAATTACTGAGTCCGGAAATTCGATTTATTACCGATAAGATTGAATCTTTCGATTTTAAACAGCGTCGACTGCACGGTGCCAGTAAGCAATATTACGACTGGGACCTGCTGGTTATCGCAACCGGCTGCACGCCTTTCCCCCAAAAGATCCCTGGCCTTGCCGAAGCGGGCGACCATTTTTATCAATATGCGGCGGCAAGACAATTAGCGCATAAGCTCTCCACCATTAAAAAGGGGCGAATATTTATTACCGTCTCTTTCCCGTAAACACCGAATGTTCCCCATCAGTGCGGCATCGCCCCCATTGAAACCACGCTGATGGTTGATGACTATCTGCGCCAGCGCGGCGTACGTAATCAGGTTGAGATTGTTTATACCTATCCGACCGTCGCGCAGCTGCTGCGAAACTGTCTGTTCCTGCAGCGTCCGGTTGGGGAGGCGCTGGGTGATATTTTTGCTGCCAAAGGAATACAGCATCAGCGCGGCTTTACCTTAAGCCATGTCGACCCTGACGGCAAAATTGCTTATTCCGCCGAGGGCGATTCACAGAACTTCGACATCCTGATGGCAACGCCTCCCATCAGGGCAGTAGAAGCAGTGCGTAATACGGGCCTCAGTGAGGTTCATAACGGTGAAGGCTGGCTGCCGACGGATCACCAAACGCTGGGCGTCTACGGCCTGGAAGGGGTGTATGTGATCGGCGATACCGTCGATCTGCCGATCAGTAAAGCGGGAGGGTCATGCCACAACCAGGCGCCCATCATTGCTGACAACATTGTGGCGGAGCTGTATGGCAGACCGCCCGGAAGCGGTAACCACTACGACGGGCGGGTTCAGGCGGTTGCGCAGATGGGGCTCTGGGCGGGCATGCCGCTGGTGTATGACTATCGCAATGATGTCACGCCCATGCCTGCCACTAAACTTGGCGGCATGCTGCGAAACGGCTTTAACCGTGGACTGTATTGGGGCGTTGTGAGGGGGATGTTCTGATGAATGAACAGGAACAGTTATTAAAAAGCCTCGCACCGCTGATGGCAGGCAATCGTCTGAATAATCTGGTTGATCTGCTCGCCGTAGTAGCAGACCTGCTGGAAATGACCGATAACGCGATGGTCGAAAAACTGGCTGGCGTTTTTGAAGATGTGGTCACCGTGGGCTGGGAAGGCGGAACCGCGCTACGCATGGCGTGGGGTGAGCAGATTAACCGGGAAGGGGACATCTCGCTTCGGCAGGTGTTCGCCGCGCTCAACGATCCTAATACCCGCCGCGGCATCATGCTTCTACTGCGGGTCTTACAGATTACGGGGCAACGTCTGAATTCGCTTTCTTCCGTCAGTTATTCTGATTGCCCCGAGATAAGGAGTCGTTAATGTCTGGCTGATGCTCTTCAGGCGGTCGGGTATCGGCTATGCCTTACCCGGCCCACCAAACTGCACCGGGGCTATTTCTCCCCGCCACCCAGCCGATACGCCAGCGCCACCACCAGCGACTGCACCAGGCACAGCGTCGCCGACTGAGACCGGAACGCATCCACCTGCGCCTCTTTCACCACAAAGCAGAGATCGCTAAACGTCGCCAGGGGGCTTATCTGGCTGTCCGTAATCACGATCTGCCGCGCGCCGACGCTGGCGGCGGTTTCGCTCACCATCACCGTCTCTTCCGCGTACGGCGAGAAGCTGATCGACACCACAATGTCGCGCGCCTTGATGCGGCTGATCTGCTCGCGCAGCATGCCGCCCATGCCGTCGAGCAGGATAGGGCGACACTCGAGGTGGCTCAGGGCGTAGGTGAGGTAGGCCGCGACGCTAAAGGAGCGGCGCAGTCCGGCGATGTAGATGGTGTCGGCGTCGGCCAGCAGCTGTACCGCGCGCTCCAGCATCTCCGGTTCGGCGCGGGCGGCCAGCTGCTGCAGCGCCTGGGCGTTTGAACGGGCAAACTCCTGCAGGATATCGAGCGGCGTTTCCGGCACGGCCTCGCTCTCCATCTCGCGGAACAGCCGGGCGCGGTCGCTGTAGCTGGCGGTCTCCTCCACCAGGTTCATGCGAAACAGCTGTTTCATTTCGTTGAAGCCGGTGAAGTCAAAGGCGTTGGCAAAGCGGATCAGCGTCGACGGCGGCACGTCGGCGCGCTCGGCAATGACGGCAACCGTATCAAAGGCAACGCTGTTGGTGTTATCCAGCACGTAGCGGGAGACCTGCTGCAGCCTCTTGCTCAGGCTATCGTAGCGATCGCGGATTTGCTGCTGCAGTTCGTTCAGGCTAGTTGCTGTCGTCATGTTATCCCCCAAATACAGTCATATGATTCTAAACGCAAAACCGCGTTTTTTAAATGTCGGCCATCCATCTGGCAGCAAAAATGAAACAGAAGCTTCAGTCATTTCCTCGCCCGAAAAGTCTTAATAGCGCACGCGGGGTCAGTGTTGCTGGCTGTTAACATAAAAATCCATCCTTGATCACAATAATCATCATTTATTTTATTTCAACTTAAAATGGAATATTTGTTTCATATATAGTGTTCTGTACAGAGTGTTCAGGTCACAGTTACGTATCAACAGCGAGAGGTTAAGGATGGAGACGGTAGCGAATTTTATTCACGGCGAATGTGTCACCGGTTCAGGCCAGCGCGTTCAGGCGATCTTCAACCCGGCCACCGGCGAGCAGATCCGCCAGGTTGTGATGAGTACGGCGCGGGAAACCGAACAGGCGATTGCCGCCGCGCAGCAGGCGTTTCCGACGTGGGCGCGCCATGCTCCGCTGAAGCGCGCGCGCGTGATGTTCCGCTTTAAGGCGCTGCTGGAAGAGAACATGGAGCGCCTGGCCCGTATCATCAGCGAAGAGCACGGCAAGGTCTTCTCCGACGCGGTGGGCGAACTGACCCGTGGCCTGGAAGTGGTGGAGTTTGCCTGCGGCATCCCGCATCTGCAAAAGGGCGAACACTCGGCGAACGTCGGCACCGGCGTTGACAGCCACTCGCTGATGCAGCCGCTCGGGGTCTGCGTCGGGATCACGCCGTTTAACTTCCCGGCGATGGTGCCGATGTGGATGTTCCCGATTGCGCTGGCGACCGGCAACACCTTCGTTTTGAAGCCGTCGGAAAAAGACCCTTCTCTCGCGCTGGCGCTGGCGCAGCTGCTGAAAGAGGCCGGCCTGCCGGACGGCGTGTTTAACGTGGTGCAGGGCGATAAAGAGTCCGTTGACGTGCTCCTGACCGACCCGCGCGTGCAGGCGGTGAGCTTTGTCGGCTCCACGCCGATTGCGGAATACATTTACCAGACCGCGTCCGCCCACGGCAAGCGCTGTCAGGCGCTGGGCGGCGCGAAAAATCACTGCATTTTAATGCCGGATGCCGATATGGAGATGGCGACCAACGCCATCATGGGCGCGGCCTACGGCGCGGCGGGGGAACGCTGCATGGCGCTCTCGGTGGTGCTGGCGGTGGGGGATAAAACCGCCGATGACCTCTGCGCCCGGCTGGAGAAACAGATTGCCGCGCTGCGCGTTGGGCCGGGTCTGGACCAGACGCCGGAAAACGAAATGGGGCCGCTCATCTCCTCCGCGCACCGCAGCAAGGTGCTGGGCTATATCGACAGCGGGGAAGCGCAGGGGGCAAAGCTTCGCGTGGACGGCCGCGGCTTCAGCGTGAAGGGGCACGAGCAGGGCTATTTTGTCGGGCCAACGCTGTTCGATAACGTCACCCCGGAGATGACCATCTATAAAGAAGAAATTTTCGGCCCGGTGCTTTCTGTGGTGCGCGTAGCAGATTACGCCAGCGCGGTGGATCTGATTAACCGCCATGAATATGGTAATGGCTCGGCCATTTTCACCCGCGACGGCGGCTGCGCGCGCCGCTTCTGCGAAGAGGTGCTGGCGGGCATGGTGGGGGTCAACGTGCCGATCCCGGTGCCGATGGCGTTCCACAGCTTCGGCGGCTGGAAGCGTTCCATCTTTGGCGCGCTCAACGTCCACGGCAACGACGGCGTGCGTTTCTACACCCGAATGAAAACCATCACCGCGCGCTGGCCGGAAATGCAGCAGGAGACAGGCGCTGCGTTCTCCATGCCGACGCTGGGCTGACAGGAGGTTTTATGCAAACCGAACGTATGACCATGGCCCAGGCGCTGGTCCGGTTCCTGAATCAACAGTACGTCAGCGTGGATGGCAACGAAACGCCCTTCGTGGAGGGCGTCGCCACCATCTTTGGGCACGGCAACGTGCTCGGTATCGGTCAGGCGCTGGAGCAGGATCCGGGCCATCTGCAGGTGATGCAGGGCTGCAACGAGCAGGGCATTGCCCATATGGCGACGGGGTTCGCCAAACAGCACCGCCGTCAGCGTATTTTTGCCGTTACCTCCTCCGTCGGGCCGGGCGCCGCCAATATGGTGACCGCCGCGGCAACCGCCACGGCGAACCGCATTCCGCTGCTATTGCTGCCGGGCGATATCTACGCCAGCCGCCAGCCGGACCCGGTGCTGCAGCAGATTGAGCAGTATCACGATCTCAGCATCAGCACCAACGACTGCTTCCGCCCGGTCTCCCGCTACTGGGACCGCATTAACCGCCCGGAGCAGCTGATGAGCGCGATGCTAAGCGCGATGCGAACGCTTACTGACCCCGCCAATACCGGCGCGGTGACCATCTGCCTGCCGCAGGACGTGCAGGGGGAGGCCTGGGACTATCCGCTGAGCTTCTTCGCGCGTCGCGTGCACCACATCGAGCGCCGTCCGCCCGATCCGCAGCGTCTGGCGCAGGCGCGGGCGCTGATCGCCCGCAAGCGTCGTCCGCTGGTGGTGTGCGGCGGCGGCGTGCGCTATTCCGGCGCGCATGAGGCGTTTCGCGAATTTGTCGAGACGCTGCAGCTGCCGTTTGCCGAAACCCAGGCCGGAAAGGGGGCGCTTGTAAGTGACCACCCACTTAACCTGGGCGGCGTAGGGGTGACGGGGGGAATGGCCGCCAACCAGCTCGCGCCACAGGCCGACCTGGTGATCGGCATCGGCACGCGCCTGACCGACTTTACTACCGGCTCCAAGGCGCTCTTTTCCCACCCGGACGTCGAATTCCTGCTGCTGAACGTGGCCGAGTTTGATGCCCTGAAGCTGGACGCCACCGCGCTGGTTGCCGATGCTCAAACCGGGCTGCAGGCCTTGACCCACGCGCTCGGGGATTACCGCAGCGGCTGGGGAGAGGCGATCGCTAATGCGAAATCCGCCTGGCGCGACGAGTGCCGTCGCCTGTGGGATCGCCAGTGGCGTCCTGACGACGCGCCTGAAGTCGCGGGGCACATGGACGCGCAGCTGGCGGAATACGGCGAGGCGCTCAACACCCGGCTGACCCAGACGCGGGTGCTGGGGCTGATTAACCAGCATGTGGAGGATAACGCTATCGTGGTGGGCGCGGCCGGTTCGCTGCCGGGGGATTTACAGCGCCTCTGGCAGGTCAAAACGCCGGACAGCTATCACCTGGAGTACGGCTACTCCTGCATGGGCTACGAGATTGCGGCGGCCATCGGCGCGAAGCTCGCCAGACCCGAACAGCCGGTGTACGCCATGGTGGGGGACGGCTCCTACATGATGCTGCACTCCGAGCTGCAAACCGCGGTGCAGGAGGGCATTAAGGTTACCGTTGTGCTGTTTGATAACGCCAGCTTCGGCTGCATTAACAACCTGCAGATGGGGCACGGCATGGGCAGTTTTGGCACGGAAAACCGCCGTCGCAACCCGGAAACCGGGCGGCTTGACGGGCCGCTGGTGAAGGTCGACTTTGCGCAAAACGCGGAAAGCTACGGCTGTCGCGCGTGGCGGGTGAACGATGAGCAAAGCCTGCTGGCGGCGCTGGAGGCGTCACGCGCGCATCCGGGCCCGACGCTGCTGGACATCAAGGTATTGCCGAAGACCATGACCCACGATTACGCCTCCTGGTGGCGCACCGGTGACGCGCAGGTGGCGGCGTCTTCTGCCGTGCGCGAAGCCGCCGAGCAAACCCAGGCGCAGGTGAAAAAAGCCCGCCAGTATTGAGTTTTCCTGCCGTAACGAAATTTTCATTTCATTTTTCTTCTTCCCCCTCACCCTAACCCTCTCCCACTGGGAGAGGGGATAGTTCGGTGCGGTTTTTCCTCCCTCTCCCACAGGGAGAGGGCCGGGGTGAGGGGAAGATGTCCTCTCTCCCATGTTGTGAGATTGATAACAAAATTTATCTCATTCATCTCAAAAGTGTTAACCCGCACTCAAAAACATAATTTTCACTATTTATAAAAATGAAATAAATGTTTTATTTATAGGGTCGTTAGTTCACAGCATTCACCAACACCGGGAGCCGTTATGTTTAACATTGCTTTACTGGGCGCTGGCCGAATTGGCCAGGTACATGCAGCTAACATCGCCAGCCACGGCGCGACCACGCTCTGGTCCGTGGTTGACCCGAATCAGGAATTTGCCACCCGTCTCGCCGCGCAGTATCAGGCCCGCCAGCAGAGCCTGGATGAGGCGATGACCGACCCTAACGTTCACGCCGTGCTGATCGCCTCCGCGACCGATACCCACGCGGACCTCATTGAAATGGCCGCCCGCCACGGCAAGGCCATCTTCTGTGAAAAGCCGGTACATCTCGACCTCGCCCGCGTGCGCGACTGCCTGAAGGTGGTCAAAGAGTACGATGTGCCGCTGTTCATCGGCTTTAACCGCCGCTTTGACCCGCAGTTCCGCCGCGTGAAAACCGATGCCCAGTCCGGGCGCATCGGCAAGCCGGAATCGTTGCTCATCATCTCCCGCGATCCGTCTCCGCCGCCTGCGGAGTACGTGCGCGTTTCCGGCGGCATGTTCCGCGATATGACCATCCACGACTTTGACATGGCGCGCTTCATCATGGGCGAAGAGCCGGTGTCTGTGTATGCCCAGGGCAGCAACCTGGTTGATCCGGCGATTGGCGAGGCGGGGGATATCGATACCGCGTTTATCGTTCTGAAATATGCCTCCGGCGCGATGGCGACCATCGTTAACAGCCGCCGCTCCTCGTATGGCTATGACCAGCGCCTGGAGCTGCACGGCTCCGAAGGGCTGCTGTGCGCGGGCAACATTCTGGAAAACCAGGTGCAGCACTACGGCAAACAGGGCTGCACCAGCGCGCTGCCGGAACACTTCTTCCTGCAGCGCTACAAATCCGCTTACGCCGCGGAATGGGAACACTTTGTTGCGGTCCTGCGCGGCGAAGCGGTGCCTGACTGCAGCGGCGATGATGGTGAACGTGCGCTGTACCTTGCGGATAAAGCGCTGGAGTCGCTGCGTAGCCAGCGCGAGATCGTCCTCTAAACACAACCACCCTACACAGAGAGACATAATAATGAAAAAACTGATCGTAGCCGCCCTCATCGCCATGACGTCCGGGGCCGCCCTCGCCGAAAACGAGCAAATTGTTTTCAGTACGCCAAACCTGGCCATGCCGTTTGAAGTTCACATGCAGCGCACGGCGGTGAAAGCCGCAAAAGAGATGGGCGTGAAGCTTCAGGTGCTGGACGGGCAGGGCAGCTCACCGAAGCAGGTGGCTGATCTGGAAAACGCCATTACCCGCGGGGCGCAGGGCTTTATCGTCTCCCCGAACGACGTGAACGCGGTCTCCAGCGCGGTGGATGAAATTCAGGATGCGAAGCTGCCGGTCGTCACTCTTGACCGCTCCGTCGACAGCCAGAAAAAAGTGCCGCACTTCGGCGCCAACAATTACAAGGGCGGCCAGGCGATTGGCGACTTCGTCAAAACCAAATTCCCCAACGGCGCGGAGATCATTCTGCTCACCGGCCAGCCGGGCTCCTCCTCCAATATTGAACGCACCAAAGGGATCCGCGACAGCCTGAAGGCGGGCGGGGATAAGTACAAGATCGTCGCCGATCAGACCGGGAACTGGATGCGCTCAGAAGGGATGCGCATCGTGGAAAGCGTGCTGCCTTCGCTGCCGAAGCGCCCGCAGGTGATCCTCTCCGCCAACGACGACATGGCGCTGGGGGCGATTGAAGCGCTGCAGAGCCAGGGCGTGAAGCCGGGCGAGATCCTCGTGACCGGCTTTGATGCGGTACCGGAAGCGCTGGCCCGCGTGCGCGATGGCTGGCTGGCGGTGACGGCGGATCAGCGTCCGGGCTTTGCGGTGCAGACGGCGATGAGCCAGCTGGTGGCTAACGTGCGCGAGAAGAAAGCCATCACCGGGGCCGACTACCCGCCGACGCTGATCACCAAAGAGAACCTGCAGCAGGCCGAGCGTATCGGTGAGGCCGGTAACTAATATGTCCCGAGCCGCCTCTGGCGGCTCATCATGAGGAGGAGCAGACCGATGTCGCAACCCTTACTGAACGTGACCGACCTGGCAAAAAGCTTTTCCGGCGTCTGGGCGCTGAGCAGCGCTCAGCTGACAGTCGGCAGCGGAGAAATTCACGCCCTGCTGGGGGAAAACGGGGCGGGAAAATCCACGCTGCTGAAGGCGCTCGCGGGCGCGCAGCCGCAAACGCGCGGCGATATCTGGTTCAACGGCGAAGCGCTGCCGGTGGACGACTCCCCGGTGGAGCGGCAGAACAAGGGCATTATCACCATCTATCAGGAGTTCAACCTGCTGCCCAACATGACCGTCGCGGAAAACATGTTTCTCGGGCGCGAGCCGCGCAGGCGTAACCTGATCGTCGACGAAAAGGCGGTCAACCAGGAGGCGAAGGTCATTCTCGATTACCTGCAGCTGAACGTCGCGCCGACCACGCCGGTCGCCCGCCTGAGCGTCGCCCAGCAGCAGATGGTGGAGATCGCCCGGGCGCTGACCCTCAACGCCCGGCTAATCATCATGGACGAACCGTCTGCCGCGCTAAGCGACAGCGAGGTGGAAAGTCTGCACCGCGTGGTGCGCGAGCTTAAAAACCGCGGCGTGAGCATTATCTACGTCACCCACCGTCTACATGAAGTTTTCCAGCTCTGCGATCGCTTCACCGTTTTCCAGGACGGCCGCTTCACCGGCACCGGCGCGGTGGCTGAGACCAACGTCGAACAGCTGATCCGCCTGATGGTCGGGCGCGACGTGGCCTTTAACCGTCGTCCGGCCAGCGAAACGCATCATGAGGACAAACCCGTCCGCCTGGCGGTGAAGGGACTGAGCCGCGAAAAGCCGCCGCTCGATCCGCACGGTATCGCTCTGCATGACATCAGCTTCCACGTTCACGCCGGGGAAGTCTTAGGCATTGCCGGGCTGGTGGGCGCGGGGCGCACCGAGGTGGCGCGCTGCCTGTTTGGCGCAGACGCGTTTACCTCGGGAAGCTTTGAGCTGGACGGCGTGCCGTACCAGCCGCGCGACCCGCTTTATGCCCTCGACCAGGGCGTGGCTTTGGTGCCGGAAGATCGCAAAAAAGAGGGGGCAGTGCTGGGGCTGTCGATTCGCGACAACCTGTCGCTCTCCTGTCTCTCCTCGCTGCTGCAGTGGCGCTGGTTCGTCAATACCCGCAAAGAGGACGACCTGATTGAGTCCTACCGCAAAGCGTTGCAGATCAAAATGGTCAACAGCGAGCAGGAGGTGCGCAAGCTCTCCGGCGGCAACCAGCAAAAAGTGATCCTCGCTCGCTGCATGGCGCTCAACCCGCGGGTGCTGATCGTCGATGAGCCGACGCGCGGCATCGACGTGGGGACCAAATCGGAAGTGCACCAGGTGCTGTTTGACATGGCGAAAAAGGGCGTAGCGGTGATCGTGATCTCCTCCGATCTGCCTGAGGTGATGGCGGTGTCCGACCGGATCATCACCCTCAGCGAGGGCCGGGTAACCGGCGAGATCCACGGTGACGACGCTAACGAAGAACGGCTGATGACGATGATGGCCATCAACCACAACGCCCTGAACGCGGCATAACGGAGTTTCTCATGACGCAGATGATTTCTAAAACGCAGGCCCCGGTCAAACGCGCCGGACGCATCGATCCCATCGCCTTCTTCGAGCGCTTCGGGGTGCTGATTTTCATGATCCTGCTGCTGATCTTCTTCCAGTCGCAGAACAGTAACTTTTTCTCTGAACGCAATATTTTCAACATCCTGACCGAAGTGTCCATCTACGGGATCATGGCCGTGGGGATGACCTTCGTCATCCTGACCGCCGGGATCGACCTCTCCGTCGGCTCCATTCTGGCGGTGTGCGCCATGACCGCGGCGTACGTGATCAAAGGCGACAACTTCACCACCGTCGACCCGAACGCCTGGGGCGGCATGAGCTGGCTAATCGGGCTGGGGATTTGTCTGGCCATGGGCACGGCGATTGGCTTTCTGCACGGTCTGGGCGTGACCCGCCTGCGTCTGCCGCCGTTTATCGTCACCCTCGGCGGGATGACCATCTGGCGCGGCCTGACGCTGGTGATTAACGACGGCGCGCCGATCGCCGGTTTCGACCCTGGCTACCGCTGGTGGGGTCGCGGGGAGCTGCTCGGCATCTCCATTCCGATCTGGATCTTCGCCATCGTCGCCGTCGGCGGCTATCTGGCGCTGCATAAAACTCGCTGGGGCCGCTTCGTCTACGCCATCGGCGGTAACCCGGAGGCGGCACGCCTGGCGGGGGTGAACGTCAAGCGCGTGCTGGTCAGCGTCTACGTGCTGATTGGCTGTCTGGCGGGGCTGGCGGGCTTCATCCTGAGCGCGCGTCTAGGGAGCGCCGAGGCGGTCGCCGGGATCTCCTTTGAGCTGCGCGTTATCGCCTCGGTGGTGATTGGCGGCACCTCGCTGATGGGCGGCTACGGGCGCATCGGCGGCACCGTTATCGGCTCCATCATCATGGGTATTCTGATTAACGGCCTGGTGCTGATGAACGTCTCGGCCTACTACCAGCAGATTATCACCGGATTAATTATCGTTCTGGCGGTGGCGTTTGACACCTACGCCAAGAGCCGTCGCGGCGCACTGTGAGGATCACGATGAAAGAGGTTCGTATTGGATTGATTGGCACCGGGTATATCGGCAAGGCGCACGCTATCGCCTATGCCCAAGCCCCGACGGTGTTCAACCTGCGCGGCAGGCTGGTGCGCGAGATGGTGGCCGAGGTAAACCCGACGCTGGCGGCTGAGCGCGCGCAGGCGTTTGGCTTCAACCGCTCCACCGGGGACTGGCGGGCACTGGTGGCCGACCCGGCTATTGACGTGGTGGATATTTGTTCACCTAACCACCTGCATAAAGAGATGGCGCTGGAGGCGATCCGCCACGGCAAGCACGTCTACTCGGAGAAGCCGCTGGCGCTTAACGCCCACGATGCGCGCGAGATGGTCGACGCCGCGAAGCGGGCTGGGGTGAAAACGCTGGTGGGGTTCAACTACATGAAGAACCCGACCGCGCAGTTGGCGAAGGAGATTATCGCCCGCGGCGAGATTGGCGAGGTGATCCACTTCTACGGCACCCACAACGAAGACTACATGGCCGACCCGCTCTCGCCCATTCACTGGCACTGCTTTAAAGAGACCGCCGGGCTGGGGGCGCTGGGCGACCTTGCGGCGCACATCGTCAATATGGCCCAGTACCTGGTGGGGGATATCGAGCAGGTCTGCGGCGACCTGAAGATCGTGGTCCCGGAACGCCCGGTGAAGGCCGGATCGTCGGAGATGATTGCCGTCGAAAACGAGGATCAGGCCCACGCGATGGTGCGCTTCGCGGGCGGGGCGCAGGGCGTCATTGAAACCTCCCGCGTCGCCTGCGGCCGCAAGATGGGGCTGTCGTACGTCATCACCGGCACGAAAGGCGCCATCAGCTTCACCCAGGAGCGCATGGCGGAGTTGAAGCTCTATCTGCATGACGATCCGGTGAACCGTCAGGGGTTCCGCACGCTGCTCGTTGGCCCCGCGCACCCGGATTACGCCGCGTTCTGCATGGGCGCGGGCCACGGGATTGGCTTTAACGACCAAAAAACGGTGGAGGTGCGCGACCTGGTGGACGGGATTGCCGCCGACGCGCCGATGTGGCCGGACTTCGAAGAGGGCTGGAAGGTGTCGCGCGTGCTGGACGCGATTGCACTTTCGCACCGGGAAGGTCGCTGGCTGAACGTGAACGACATTGTCTGATGAGGTATCAACGTGGAAAAGCAGTTTGATGTGATATGCATGGGCCGCGTGGCGGTAGACCTCTACAGCCAGCAGATTGGTGCCCGTCTGGAGGATGTCTCGAGCTTTGCCAAATACCTCGGCGGGTCGTCCGGCAACGTGGCGTACGGCACCGCGCGTCAGGGTTTACGTTCCTCGATGCTGGCGCGCGTCGGCGATGAACATATGGGCCGCTTCCTGCGGGAAGAGCTCAACCAGGTGGGCTGCGATACCAGTCATCTGATTACCGATAAAGAACGCCTCACGGCGCTGGTGCTACTCGGCATTAAAGACCGGGACACCTTTCCTCTGATTTTTTATCGCGATAACTGCGCGGATATGGCCATTACGGCCAGCGATGTGGACGAACGCTACATCGCCTCCGCACGTTGTCTTGCCATCACCGGGACCCACCTTTCTCATCCGCAGACCCGCGAGGCGGTGCTGACGGCGCTGGGCTATGCCCGCCGTCATGGCGTGCGCACGGTGCTGGACATTGACTACCGTCCGGTGCTGTGGGGGCTGACCGCCTTAGGCGACGGCGAAACGCGCTTTATCGCCGCCGATAAGGTCACCCGGGAGCTGCAGGAGGTGCTGCACCTCTTCGACGTCATTGTCGGCACCGAAGAGGAGTTTCACATTGCGGGCGGTAGCACGGATACCCTGCAGGCGCTGGAGCAGGTGCGCGCCGTCAGCGACGCGACGCTGGTCTGCAAACGCGGCGCGCTCGGCTGTTCGGTCTTCACCGACGCCATTCCGCCACGGCTGGACGACGGCCTGACGGTGACCGGCGTGCGCGTGGAGGTTCTGAACGTCCTCGGCGCGGGGGACGCGTTTATGTCCGGCCTGCTGCGCGGCTACCTGAACGACGAGGGCTGGGAGCAGGCGTGCCGCTACGCCAACGCCTGCGGCGCGCTGGTAGTGTCGCGCCACGGCTGCGCCCCGGCGATGCCGAGCAAAATCGAGCTGGATGACTATCTCTCCCGCGCCGCGAATGTGCCGCGCCCGGATCTCGATCCCCATCTTAACCATCTTCACCGGGTGACCACCCGCCGCCGCGAGTGGCCGGAGCTGTGCGTAATGGCCTTCGACCACCGCAGCCAGCTTGAGGATATGGCGATGCAGTGCGGCGCGTCGCTTAAGCGCATTCCGGCTCTGAAGCAGCTGATCCTGCAGGCCAGCCGCGAGGCGGCGAGCCGCGCGGGGCTGGAGGGCAAAGCCGGCCTGCTGTGCGACGGCACCTTTGGTCAGGACGCGCTGAACGCGATCACCGGGGAAGGGTGGTGGATTGGCCGCCCCATCGAGCTGCCGGGCTCCCGGCCGCTGGAGATGGAGCACGGCAACATCGGCACCCAGCTTATCAGCTGGCCGCAGGAGCACGTGGTGAAGTGCCTGGTCTTTTTCCATCCGGAAGACGCCCACGGCCTGCGCCTGGAGCAGGAGCAGAAAATCGCCGAGGTGTACCACGCCTGCTGCCGGTCCGGGCACGAGCTGCTGCTGGAGGTGATTTTGCCCGCGACCATGCCGCGCAGCGACGAGCTCTACCTGCGCGCCATCTCCCGCTTCTACAACCTGGGCATTTACCCGGACTGGTGGAAGCTGCCGCCGCTCTCGGCCGACGGCTGGGCGGCGCTGAGCGAGATTATCGAACGCCGGGATCCGCACTGCCGCGGGGTGGTGATCCTCGGCCTGGACGCCCCGGCGGAACAGCTGCGCGCCGACTTCAAAGCCGCAGCGGGGCAGACGGTAGTAAAAGGCTTCGCCGTAGGGCGCACGCTATTTGGCGATGCTTCCCGCGCGTGGCTGAAGCACGATATTGACGATGCGCAGCTGGTGGCGCGCATCCGGGACAACTACCTGCAGCTCATCGCCTGGTGGCGCGAGCGCGGACACGCATAATGGAGACGACAATGAGTGTACAACTGGGCATTAACCCGCTGACGTGGACGAACGACGATCTGCCTTCACTCGGCGCGGAGACGTCGCTGGAGACCTGTCTGAGCGAAGGGAAAGAGGCCGGTTTCGCCGGTTTCGAGCTGGGCAATAAGTTCCCGCGCGAAGCGCGCCTGCTCGGCCCCATCCTGCAGCGCCACGACCTGCAGCTGGTTTCCGGCTGGTACTCCGGCCGCCTGCTGGAGCGCAGCGTGGAGGAGGAGATCGCCGCCGTGCAGTCCCACCTGACGCTGCTGCGCGAGCTGGGGGCGAAGGTGCTGGTATTTGCGGAAGTGAGCGGCTGTATTCACGGCGAGCAGCAGACCCCGGTACACCTGCGCCCGCGCTTCCCGCAGGCGCGCTGGAAAGAGTACGGCGAGAAGCTCACCGAGTTTGCCCGCTACACCCAGCAGCAGGGCGTCCAGATTGCCTACCATCACCACATGGGCACGGAGATTGAGTCTGCCGACGACGTGGACAATCTGATGACCCACACCGGAGAGGAGGTTGGATTGCTGCTGGATACCGGTCATCTGACCTTTGCCGGAGCCGATCCGCTGGCTGTGGCGCAGCGGTGGGCGTCGCGCATCAACCACGTTCACTGCAAAGACGTGCGCGCCGACGTGCTGGCGGACGTGAAAAACCGCAAAACCAGCTTCCTTGACGCGGTGCTGAGCGGCGTGTTTACCGTGCCGGGCGACGGCTGCGTGGATTACCCGCCGATTATGCGGCTGCTGAAGGCGCAGGACTATCACGGCTGGCTGGTGGTGGAGGCCGAGCAGGATCCGGCGATTGCCCATCCGCTGACCTACGCCCGTCTGGGGTATAACAACCTTAGCCGCCTGGCGCGCGACGCCGGGCTTATCTGAGGAGGGGACATGTCACGTCTGTTATCACGCTGGCAGCAGCCGAACGGTGAAGGGCGCACGCAGTCCGTCACGCCGGAAAGCGCCGGCTGGGGATATGTTGGTTTTGAGGCGTATGAGCTGCAGGAGGGGCAGCAGCTGACGCTGCCCGCCGTCAGCGAAGAGCGCTGTCTGGTGCTGGTCGCCGGACGCGCCTCCATCAGCACGCCTTCCGCGCAGTTTAACGACATCGGCGAGCGGATGAGCCCGTTCGAGCGCATCAAGCCGTGGGCGGTTTACGTCACCCCGCAGGAGACGGTGCAGGTGAAGGCGCTGACGAAGCTGGAGCTGGCGGTCTGCGCCGCCCCCGGCAAAGGCACGTACCCTACGCGGCTGATTGCCCCGCAGGATATCGACGGTGAGGCGCGCGGCAAGGGCAACAACCAGCGCTACGTGCACAACATTCTGCCGGAAGACAAACCCGCCGACAGCCTGCTGGTGGTGGAGGTGTGGACCAATGAGGGCTGCACCAGCTCGTACCCGAGCCATAAGCACGACACGGATAATCCGCCGCAGGAGACGTACCTGGAAGAGACCTACTACCATCGCCTCAACCCGGAGCAGGGGTTCTGCATGCAGCGCGTCTACACCGACGACAGAACGCTGGATGAGTGTATGGCGGTCTATAACCGCGATGTGGTCATGGTGCCGAAGGGCTACCATCCGGTGGCGACGATGGCCGGGTATGACAGCTATTACCTCAACGTGATGGCCGGGCCGGTGCGAAAATGGATGTTCACCTGGGAAGAGGACCACGCGTGGATTAATCGCGATTATCCCGCGCAGAGGGGCAACTGAGGCGGCCTTTCTTGTCGGGTGGCGCTGCGCTTACCCGACCTACGAAACCGTAGGCCCGCGCAAGCGCAGCGCCGCCGGGCAAATTGTCCTCAGTGCATCCGCCTCGCCTGCTCAATCGTCCGGGCGATGGCGTCCGGCTGGCTCACCATCGACACGTGGCTCGCCGACACCTCGGTGGTTTTCGCGTGGATCGTCTTCGCCATCGCGCGTTCAAGCGCCGGGTTAATCATCCGGTCATTCTGACTCACCACATACCAGCTCGGTTTGTTGTGCCACGCGGCGTGAGTCACTTTTTCTGCGAAAGCGTCGCCCTTTATTGGCCCCTGCGTAGCCGCAATGATCTGTTGTTCACCCGGTTTCACGTCAGGCGCGAAATCCTTCCTGACGGCGTCCGTTGGCAGATATAAATAGCCGTCCGCCGTTTTGGCGATGCCCGCGCTGCCCGGCGGCTCGGGGTAGCTTCCCGCCAGATCTGCCGTCGACTGCCCGGAGTCCGGCGCAAATGCCGCCACGTAAACCAGCGATTTTACCCGCGCATCGTTGCCCGCTTCGCTAATCACGGTGCCGCCCCAGGAGTGGCCTACCAGCACCACATCCCCCTGGGCGCGGGCGATGGCTCGCCGCGTGGCGGCAACGTCATCTTTTAGCGACGTGAGCGGCAGCTGCACGGCAATGACCTCTGCGTGCTGTTTCTGCAGCAGGGTAATCACCTTATTCCAGCTGCTGCCGTCGGCAAACGCGCCGTGCACCAGCACAACGCTGGTTTTACTCTCCGCAAAGGCGCTGGCGGAAAGCGCCAGCAGGCCTGCCGTCAGTACAGTCAGTGCTTTCATTCTGGGGCTCCTTAAAAATGGTGGACCGCCGCGTGGGGCGGGACAGTGAATTCTACGGTTTTGTGGTCGAGCGGCTTGTGCGTCGGGTCGGCCAGAATAATCGTCACCTTGTGCTTGCCGGCGGGCAGCCCCACCAGGATCACCGGCTCTCCGCTGGCGTCAGCCCAGTGCCACGGCGCGTCATCCACCACCACGTGAATGTGCCCGATGCGTGGGGCGACCCTGAGCGCATCGGGACCGAACACCGGCTCGATGCGCAGGTTTTCGGCCCGATACTGAATAAACACCGCGCCTTTGCTCAGCGGGCCGGCAAGGGGCGGATCGACAATCAGTTTTGCCGGCGGCTGTGGGCGTTGCAGCGGGGCAACGGCGGCGGGGCCATTCACGTCGGCGGCGCTCAGGTTGTCCAGGGGCGCGGCCCAGGCACCGCTGGTCGACGCCAGGGCCAGTAGTGGGAACAGTAAATAGCGGCGAATCATCGGTGTGTCTCCTCATTGGTTCGACATGATGTCAGACACAGATAACCATTTTTATGTATCGGAGATATTTGCCTGAGGGGGTGTTTTGTACCCGTTTGTCAGCGTGGCCTGCTGGATACAGTGCGATACAGTTTGCCTGCCGCGACGGCGCACGATCGCTATCGCCAGCCCGGCAATCACCAGCGTCAGCCCCGTTGACACCCACATTGCGCCAACGATACCCAGCGTTTTGTTGAGCCACGCATAGGCAAACGGTGAGGCTGCCGCCATAAGCTGGCCGGGGATAAGCAGCATGCCCGTTCGGCGGGCATAGCTTTCCGTGCTAAACAGCTCCAGCGGCAGGGTGGCTTTTACGATGGTAACCAGCCCGTTGATGGCCCCGTAGCCCAGCACAAACCCGGCCGCGCACCAGACAAACTGGAAACTGCTTAGCCCAACCAGAAAGCAGAGCGGCATGGCGAGCGCGGTGAAAAGCGTGAGTTTGACGGGGGTTAAGCGGGCACCCGCCAGCACTTCCAGCGAGCGAGCAGCCGTCTGGCCTATCCCCCACAGCATGCCGATGGCGACCGGCAGGCCGAAGTGGGTGATAAACTCCGGCAGATGGGTAGAGGTGCCGTTAGAGACAAAGGTGATAAGGGCAATGAAGGCGGCATAAAGCCAGCCGTTACGCCGCTCGCTGTTCAGCGGCGGCGCGGTGACCTTTGTCGTCACCGTCAGCTGCTGCGGGGGAAGCGTGCGTATCAGCACCGCGCTCAGCAGGCCAAAGAGGGCATAGACGCGTAGCGCATCCTGCCAGCTCATGATGTGAAGCAGACCATAGCCCAGCGGCCAGAAGATAGCGGAGGCCAGCCCGCCCGCCAGCGTGACGCGTGAGATCGTTCTTCGCGCCTGCTGTCCGTAGAGGTTCACCAGCGCGGCGAACAGCGCATCGTACAGAGACAGGCGCATCCCTACGCCGGTGACCAGCCAGGCGCAGTACCAGCCAGCAAGCGTCTGGGTATACGCCATCCCCGCGCAGCTGATGGCGATCAGCAACGTGCCGCTCATCACCACCTTCTGGCCGCCAAAGCGCGCCAGCAGGCGGGCGACAAACGGGGAGACCGCCGCCATCACCAGCATCGCCAGCGTCAGGCCGAGGTAAATCTGCGGTGACGACCATCCCCGGTCGGCTGAAATGGCCAGCGCGAAGGTGCCGGGCATGTAAAACGAGATCCCCCAGTTGATGAGTTGATTACATCCCGCCGTGAGGGCGAGTCGGCGAGGCAGGGCAGGTGTTTCCATTAGTTTTCATTCCGCTATGCAGTTGTCCTGAGCATAACTCGCGGGGTATTGTGCTGGCAGGGCAGCAACCTTATGCGCGGTATAAGAGAAACTTTGAATGACGACGCTTAATCTGGGCTATCTCGCCACGTTCCGTCTGGCGATCCAGCGAGGCAGCTTTTCAGCGGCAGCGGATCTGCTGGGCATTTCCCAGCCCGCCGTGAGCCTGCAAATACGCCAGCTGGAGCAATTTCTGCAAACGCGGCTGGTGGAGCGTACCGGGCGGGGCATTAAGGCGACGGATGCCGGGCAGGCTTTACTGGCGCACGGGGAGCGTATTCAGCAGGCGGTGGATGAAGCCATCCGCTCCGTGAGCGCGTTCAGCCACGACGTGAGCGGCACCATTACGCTTGGCACGGGGGCAACGGCCTGCATTCATCTTCTGCCGCCGCTGCTGGAGCAGCTACGCCGAGAGTTTCCGCTCCTGAGCGTGGGGGTGACGACAGGCAACACCCTCGACATCGTCAGGGCCATCGAAGAAAACCGTCTCGATATGGGGCTGGTGACGCTGCCGGTGAGCGGCAGAGCGCTGGACGTCATGCCGGTGATGGACGAGGAGTTTGTCTTTATCGCATCATGGGAGCAACAGGATGCATTCAGGGAGCTCACCCCGGAGGCGCTGCACGCCCAGCCGCTGATTGCCTTTGAATCCGGCAGCGGTACCCGGGCGCTGATCGATGGCTGGTTTGCGTGCAATGGGTTAACGATCGCGCCGGTGATGCAGCTTGGCAGTATAGAGGCGATCAAACGCATGGTTCGCGCGGGGCTGGGCTACAGCATTGTTCCGCGCATGGCGGTCGAACAGGATGCCGATCGTGACGGGCTGTGCGTGATGTCGCTGACGCCCGTGCTGCAGCGGCAGCTGGCCGTGGTGATGCGGCAGGACAAAATCCTGAGCAAAGGCATAGCAGGCATTATTCGGATACTGCAAAACCCTCCGGCGGCCTAGCGGTCAGCGGTATCGACGGTCAGGCTGGATTGCTGTGACTGGGTTTTATCCTGATGGTGGTACCAGGCGCCAATCGAAGAGTAAACGAAGCGGCCAAAGAAAAACAGGAAGCTGATGAGCAGTATGATGCGGGTCATCCGGGTGTTAAATCGATGTCGTTTGCGCATACGCGTGACCTGACTCACTCTGTTTTTCCTGGGTAAGCCCATTTGGGCGATGAGGATATTAAGGCACAGCGGGAAGAGGGGGTCAATTCTGATGTGTGTAAATAACCGTCAATGTTTACATTAATTGATGTTATTGAATTTAATTAATGCATTTACCATATTGATAATATGAAGAAAATTATTTCAAAAAAAACGCCACAAAGCGTTATTTGCGTAAATTAGTTTGATTTAAGTCAACGGATTCCCGGCCCTGATATTTAAAATCCTTCCTCCACACTGTTCGCCCCGCACGTTGCTGGGCAGCGCGTACGTCAGGTTGGATGCCTGTCTTTATTTTCCCTCTGGAGCGATAGGGGTTTAACCGGGCATCTATGAACATTATTGCTTTCCTGATAAAAAATGAAAACCGCTGGTGGGCATTGCCGCTTATTTTGCCTGTGGTTTTACTTCCCATACTGAGCGTCGCGAATACGTTCACGCAGCTGGGCGACGGTATTGCGGCACTCTATTATTTGCCCCTCTCGTTTTTGCTTTCGCTGATGATGTTCTTTGGCCTGGAAGCCCTTCCTGGGATCGCGCTGTCGCTGTTTATCCGCTATTACCCGTCGGTCGGGATGTTTGAAACCGTCGCCGGTATGCTCCATTTTATCATCCCTTTGGTGCTCAGCTGGGGCGGTTACCGGGTGTTTGCGCCCCGACGGAATATGACGGCTTACGGCGACGTCCGGCTGATGGCGCAGCGCATCTTCTGGCAGGTCTTCTGCCCCGCGACGCTGTTTCTGGTGCTGTTTCAGTTTGCGGTCTATCTGGGCGTGTATGAGAGCCGCCAGAGCCTGGCGGGGTTAAACCCTCTCAATATTCGCACTCTCATTAACTACCAGGCGCTGCTGGTCAGCGGGCTGACGGGCGTGCCGTTGAGCTATCTGCTAATCCGCCTGATTCGCCATCCGCGTTATGTCAAAAGCCTTGTCTCGCAGATCCGTTGCCAGATAGACAAAAAGGTGACGATCGTGGAGTTTTTACTGTGGGCGATTGCGCTTGGCGGGCTGCTTTCGCTGCTGCTGCTGCCGATGAATGAAAACAGCTCCATTTTCACCACCAACTACACCCTGTCGCTGCTGATGCCGGTGATGCTCTGGGGCGCGATGCGTTTTGGCTATAAGCTGATATCGCTGATCTGGACGCCGGTGCTGCTGGTGTCTATTCACTATTTTTACCACTATATCCCGGTGAACCAGGGGTATGACATTCAGCTGGCGATCACCTCTTCCAGCTACCTGGTCTTCTCGTTTGTGGTGATTTATATGTCGATGCTGGCGACTCGCCAGCGCGCCGTGAATAAACGCTCCCGCAGGCTGGCGCTGCTCGACCCGGTCGTGCATATGCCTAACCTGCGTGCGTTGTCGCGCGATCTGGCGAAGAACCCGTGGTCGGCGCTTTGCCTGCTGCGTATTCCTGAGCTGGAAATTCTGGGCCGAAATTACGGCGTACTGCTGCGTATTCTGTATAAACAGCAGCTGGCGCAGTGGGTTAACGGCACGCTCCAGCCCAATGAGCAGGTGTACCACCTGACCGGGTATGACCTGGCGGTGCGACTCAACGCGGAATCGCACCAGCAGCGGATTGAAGCCCTGGACGAGCATATCAAACAGTTCCGCTTTGTCTGGGATGGGATGCCGCTGCAGCCGCAGGTTGGTGTGAGTTACTGCTATGTACGTTCTCCGGTTAACCATCTCTATCTGGTCCTCGGGGAGCTCGGGGTGGTTGCCGATCTGTCACTCTCCTCCAACCATCCGGAAAATCTTCAGCAGCGTGGTGCGGTCCATTTGCAGCGCAGCCTGAAGGATAAGGTTGCGATGATGAGCCGCCTGCAAAAGGCGCTCGATAACAACGAATTCACCCTGCTGGCGCAGCCCGTTCGCGGCCTGCGTGGCGATCGCTATCACGAAGTCCTGCTGCGGATGCCGGATATCAACGGGCTATTGATCTCTCCCGATCTGTTCCTGCCCGTCGCGCAGGAGTTTGGCTTGTCCTCGAGGGTGGATTTGTGGGTGCTGGAGCACACCCTGCGCTTCCTGGCCGCGCATCGCGAAAGGCTGCCCGGCCAGCGTTTTGCCATTAACCTGGCCCCGTCAACCGTTTGTCGGGTGCAGTTCCCGCTTGAGGTCAGCCGCCTGCTGGCGAAATACGCCATTGAGCCGTGGCAGCTGATTTTTGAGGTGACCGAGTGCAGCACCTTCGGCAGCGGGGAGCAGGCGCTACACATCCTCCAGCAGCTGCAGAAAATGGGGGTACGCATTGCGATTGATGATTTCGGCACCGGGTACGCGAGCTATGCGCGGCTGAAAAGCGTAGATGCGGACATACTCAAGATCGACGGCAGCTTTATCCGCAATATCGTCAATAACAGCCTGGATTATCAGATAGTGGCTTCGATCTGCCATCTGGCGCGCATGAAGAAAATGCTGGTGGTGGCAGAGTATGTTGAGACCGAAGAAATACGTAGCGCGGTTCACGCGCTAGGCATCGATTACGTGCAGGGCTATCTGATTGGCAGGCCGGCACCGCTTGAGTTGCTGCTGGAAGCTGAGGCGTCCACCGCGGACGCCTGAGCCGTTACGCGGCGACGTCGGCGCTCTCTTCTTCGATTTTGAGCAGCCAGCCGGTGACCGCTTCCCAGTACTGCTGCTCTTTTTCCAGGTCCAGCAGGACCAGCGCGTTCTGGCTAAACCAGTCGTGCGGGAAGCTCAGCGTCCAGTGATGGTCGTCGGTTTTCAGCTTCAGCGTTGGCGGCGTGGTGGTGGCCTGACGCTGGTTGTTGAGCAGCACGCCCAGGCGCAGCAGCTGAATCATCGGCAGGAACTGCTTCTTCTTGAACAGCGTGAAGCGCGGCAGATCGTCGAGCTTGATGGCTTTACGGTGATAGCGCACCAGGGTTGCCATCATGGTTTGCTGCTCCTGGTTGAAGCCGGGCAGATCGCTGTTTTGCAGAATATAGGCCGAATGGCGGTGCATCCCGCTGTGGTTAATGTTCAGTCCCACTTCGTGGAGCATCGCGGCCCATTTCAGCAGGGCGGCAAGCTGCGGATGGGCCAGCTTAGGGTTCTGCTCCTGCCACTGATCGTACATCTGAACGGTCGTTTCCAGCACGCGCTTTGCCTGTTCACGGTCGATGTTGTACTGGTTTGCCAGGCTTTGTGCGGTGCGGCTGCGGATATCCTGATGGCGGAAGCGGCCTTCCATCTCATACAGCACACCTTCACGCAGCGCGCCATCAGAAAGACGCAGCTCTTTAATGGCCAGCGCATCAAACACGCCGCAGAGGATAGCCAGACCCGGCACGAAGACCGCTTTGCGCTCGTCGGAAAGGCCCGGCAGGCTTAGGGCGTCGAAGCTTTTATGTTTCAGCACTTCTTCGGTAAGCAGCGTCAGGCGCTCGGGCGTGATAAACCCGTCTTTTTCGCCCATCGCCAGCAGCACTTCATGCGCCGCTTTGATGGTGCCTGACGCGCCCAGCGCGACGTTCCAGCCCTGAATACGGTACTGCCAGGCCAGGTTTTCCAGCTTCTGGACAGCGGCCATACGCGCGCGCTGGAAATTTTCACGGGTGATGGTGCCGCCCGGGAAATACATCTGCGCGAAGCTGACGCAGCCCATACGGCGGCTTTCCACCAGGCGCGGCTCAAAGTCTTCGCCGATCACCAGCTCCGTAGAGCCGCCGCCGATGTCGATAACCAGCTTGCGCCCTTTTTCCGGCTGGGTGTGTTCAACGCCCATGAAAATCAGACGCGCCTCTTCGTTGCCGGAGATGATCTCAATCGGGTAGGGGATCACTTTTTCGGCCCGCTTGAGGAACTCTGGCGCGTTCAGCGCCTGGCGCAGGGTGTGGGTGCCCACGATGCATACGCTGGAGGGCGAGAAGCCCTGCAGGCGTTCGGCAAACAGCGACAGGCAGTTTAACCCACGCTCCATTGCCTCTTCGCTAAGCATGCTGCGCTCGTCAAGGCCATCCGCCAGGTGCACGCGTTGCTTCAGACGACCGATGATCTGCAGCGCGCCATCCACCTCACGGGCGATGACCATGTGGAAACTGTTAGAGCCAAGATCGACCGCGGCGAATTCCTGCGGGCGTGGGGTCTTATCATTTATCGGCATAGGTTAATCGGGTTGCTCGAGTGATTTGATATAGTCGTAAATCGCCAGTTGCGACCGCACTTTACGACGGTTGCCGCGCGGTACATAGCGGTTACTGAGTTCTTTGTCGATATAGCGTGCTTTCACGGTATCGCTGAACAGAATCTCGATGATGTCGAGGATCTGCTGCTTCAGACGCGGATCCAGCAGCGGCGTCGCGACTTCAATTCGGTAGTCAATATTGCGCGTCATCCAGTCTGCAGAAGAGAGATAGACCTGTTTATCACCCGCATTATCAAAAATATAGACCCGATCGTGTTCCAGGTAACGGTCAACAATGCTGATCACGCGAATATTGTCGCTGATGCCTTCCAGTTCCGGGATCAGGGAGCACATGCCGCGGATCAGCAGGTTAACCGGCACGCCGGAGCTGGACGCCGCGTACAGCCTGTCCACCAGCCCTTTGTCGACCAGGTTGTTGAGCTTCAGCGTGATGCCGGACGACAGCCCTTTCTGGGCATTGGCGATCTCTTTATCGATCATATCGTACAGCAGGCGGCGCGAGTTCTGCGGCGACACCAGCAGATAATCGAAGCTCACCGGCCGGTACGGGTTCTCAATAAAGTTAAATACGCGACGCACCTCGTTCGTGATGCGGGCATCCGCGGTCAGCAGCGAGTAGTCGGTATAAATTCGCGCGGTTTTCTCGTTAAAGTTCCCGGTACCGATGTGGGCATAACGCACGACATCGTCGCCCTCTTTACGGGAGATCAGGAACAGTTTGGCGTGAATTTTCAGCCCCGGCGCGGAGAAGATAACGTGAACGCCCGCTTCCGTCAGACGGCGCGCCCAGTGAATATTCGCCTCTTCGTCGAAGCGTGCCTGCAGCTCAACCACCACGGTGACTTTTTTGGCGTTGTGCGCCGCATGGATCATCGCATCGATGATGCGGGAATCTTTTGCCACGCGGTAGATGTTGATTTTGATCGCCAGGACGCTCGGGTCGAAAGAGGCCTGACGCAGCAGTTCCAGCACGTGCTCGAACGTGTGGTACGGATAGTAGAGCAGGACATCGCGTTCGCGAATGGCGTCGAACCCGTTGCGGAATTTATCAAACCACAGATGGCGCAGGCGCGGCAGCGGCTTGTTGACCAGATTGGCTTTGCCGACGTTCGGGAAGCCAATAAAGTCTTTAAAGTTGTGGTAGCGGCCACCCGGCACGATGGAGTCATAGCGCGAAATGGTCAGCTTCTCGCGCAGCATTTCCACCATGGCGTCCGGCATATCGCGCTGATAAACAAAGCGCACCGGCTCGGCCGTCAGGCGCTGTTTGAGGCTGGAGGACATCAGCTCCATCAGGCTGGCTTCCATCTCGTGCACCAGGTCATATTCGGCGTCACGGGTCATCTTCATCGAGTAGGCGTTTAACGCATCGTAATCGAAGAAGCCTTTAAAAATGTCGTCCAGGCAGTAGCGCAGGATGTTATCCAGCAGGATCATTGGCTTGCGTCGGCGCGGGGTTTCCGGCGGCAGGTTCACAAAGCGTGGCACCTTGTCGGACGGGATCTCCAGCAGCGCGTAACGGATAGACTCACCGCGAATGATCTCCACTGCCAGGTAGGTGTAGTCATCTTTCAGGAACTGCACCAGATCGGTTTCGCGGTTGATCAGAATCGGGGTAATGTGCTGGCGCAGATAGTGCTTGAAGTAGTGGCGCAGCCAGTTTTGCTGGTTAACGGAAAGCTGGCGTTCGTTAATCAGGAAGATTTGATTACGCGCCATTTCCAGCAGGAGTTCGTTATACAGGCCGTCAAATTCCTGATCGGCTTTCAGCACGCGAGACTGGATTTTGCCCAGCAGATGACGCGAGTGAGAGTTTAAGCCCTGTTCTTCGCTAATGATGATGCGCCTTTTCAGCTCGGCAAAGCGAACCTTATAGAACTCATCCAGGTTGTTGGAATAAATGCCCAAAAAACGCATGCGCTCGATCAGCGGGTTACTTTTGTCAGCCGCTTCCTGGAGTACACGTTCGTTGAATGCTAACCAGCTTAGCTCTTTCTCGATATATAACTTTTCCTGACCCATTACAGCTCACACTCCAGTTCAATCACAGGACGTGGTAAATCCGTCTCGTCCTTATTATGGCGAGCATTTCCACGATATGTCCAACAGTGCCAGAAAAGTATGACAGTTATTTTTTTTGTTGGGGATTTTAGAAGGTTGGAGAAGGGAATATCGGGTAATGCAATGTACAGGTCGGGTAAGCGCGGCAGCGCTACCCGACATATCCAACTACTCTTCCGCCGCATAACCCTGCGGGGGTAACTTAACGCCATCCAGCCAGGCTGCGCCGTCGCGCATTGCCAGACGCCCGTCAACAAACCAACTGACCACCAGGGGGTAAATGGCATGCTCCTGGCTCTGCACGCGTTCGGTCACCTCTTCTTCGCTGTCGCCGTCAAAGACCGGGACTTTCGCCTGCAGGATCACCGGACCGCCATCCAGCTCGTCGGTAACGAAATGCACGGAGGTGCCATGCTCTTCATCGCCGTTTTCCAGAACCTGACGATGGGTATGCAGGCCGGGATATTTCGGCAGAAGCGAAGGGTGAATATTCAGCAGACGGCCTGCGTAATGCGCGACAAAAGCCGGGCTCAGAATACGCATATATCCCGCCAGCACCACGACGTCAGGGGCGTAGGCATCAATCTCCTGAACCAGCTCGCGGTCAAAGGCTTCGCGACCGGCAAACTGGCTGGCTTCCAGCGCGTGCGCGGGAATATTCGCTTCCCGGGCGCGCTCAAGGCCGAACGCATCGGCCTTGTTGCTGAATACTGCCCGAATGGTGCCGTTGATTTTCTTCTGTTTGCAGGCGTCAATTATCGCCTGCAAATTGCTTCCGTTGCCGGAAATGAGCACCACGATGTTTTTCATTCAATGACCACACGCTGTTCGGAATCGGAAGCTTTAATCGTACCGATTTTCCACGCGTTTTCACCTTTCTCCGTCAGCAGCTTAACCGCTTTATCCGCTTCGCTTGCCGGCAGGGCGATAACCATACCCACGCCGCAGTTAAAGGTGCGGTACATTTCGTGAGAGCTCACGTTGCCTGCGGTCTGCAGCCAGTTGAAGACGGCTGGCCACTGCCATGACGATTCGTCAATCACCGCCTGCGTGTTATCCGGCAGCACGCGCGGAATGTTTTCCCAGAAGCCGCCGCCGGTCAGGTGAGCGATAGCGTGAACGTCGACGTTCTCGATAAGCTCAAGCACGTTTTTCACGTAGATGCGGGTCGGCGCCAGCAGATGGTCGGCCAGCGGTTTACCTTCAAGCTCGGTGGTCAGTGGGTCGCAGCCGCTCACCTCAAGGATTTTACGCACCAGAGAGTAGCCGTTAGAGTGCGGGCCGCTGGAGGCCAGGGCGATCAGCACGTCGCCATCGGCCACTTTGCTGCCGTCGATAATTTCTGATTTTTCTACCACGCCGACGCAGAAACCTGCGACGTCATAATCTTCACCGTGATACATGCCCGGCATTTCCGCGGTTTCACCGCCGACCAGCGCACAGCCTGACTGCAGGCAGCCTTCGGCGATGCCGTTAATCACGCTGGCTGCGGTATCCACGTCCAGTTTGCCGGTCGCGTAATAGTCGAGGAAGAACAGCGGCTCTGCACCCTGAACCACCAGGTCGTTTACACACATCGCGACCAGATCGATACCGATCGTGTCGTGACGTTTTAAATCCATCGCCAGGCGCAGCTTTGTGCCTACACCGTCAGTACCCGAGACCAGAACAGGTTCACGATATTTTTGCGGCAGCGCGCACAGTGCGCCGAATCCACCCAGACCACCCATCACTTCCGGGCGGCGGGTTTTTTTCACCACACCTTTGATTCGGTCAACCAGCGCATTACCTGCGTCAATATCAACACCGGCATCTTTGTAGCTGAGAGAAGTTTTGTTGGTCACGGCTCAAGTCCCCACGCGATTGCATAGCTAGTAAGAAAAATCGGCGCAATTCTAACAGTCCAGGCAAACGTTTGCGAGCCTATTCTCGGCGAGAGGATTTTTTTTTCTCTTGCGTCCCGGACGGCGCGCAAACTTGATTCCGTTCACGAAAATGAAACCGGTTTCGGCGATCTGCTTGCAAGCGGTTTGCGGAATGAACATCATAAACTGAAACCGGTTTCAGTTTCATTCAGGAGGGATGAAGGCATGAACATCGCCGCATTTGATATTGGTGGCACTGCATTAAAAATGGGTATCGCGACGGGGCAGGGAGCGCTGCTGCAGAGGGATAAGGCCGCCATTAAGAACAGCGACGGCGAGGCCATCCTTTCGCAGATGCTGAGCTGGGTGGCGGCGCATCCCGGGCTTGCGGGGATCGCCGTCAGCGCGCCGGGGTATGTGAATCCGCATACCGGGTTTATCGAGATGGGCGGGGCGATTCGCCGCTTCGATCAATTCGCGATGAAAGCCTGGCTTGAGGCGCAGACGGGATTACCGGTCACTGTCGAGAATGACGCTAACTGCGTGCTGCTGGCGGAGCGCTGGCAGGGCAAGGCGACGGATATCGACAACTTTCTGGTGCTGACTATCGGCACCGGGATCGGCGGGGCGATTTTCTGCAACGGCAAGCTGGTTCACGGGGCGCGTTTTCGCGCCGGGGAATTCGGCTACATGCTCACGGAAAGGGCGGACTCAAGACGCGTTGCCCGCCACTCCATGAATGAAAACTGCACGTTACGCACCCTGCGCAAGCGTTACGCCGATTGTCACGGGCTGGCGCTGGATGACGTGACCGGAGAAGCCATTTTTGACGGTTATGACGCAGGCGACGCCGCGTGCCGTCGCCTGGTGGATGATTTTCTTAACGGCATTGCGACAGGTCTTTATAACCTGGCGAATGTTTTCGATCCGCAGACCATTTTCATTGGCGGCGGAATTGCGGAGCGGCCCGGTTTTATGGATTTGCTCCGCACCCATCTCGCGTGGTTTGGCATCGCGGATATCGCCGATGTTGTCAGCCACGGCAACCGCGCCGGGTTAATTGGCGCGGTTTACCACTTCAGACAGCAGTATCCGTCAGCAATCCGCAACATCGAATGAGGGAAAGAGTATGTCAGGATTTAAAGCAGGTTTTCTGTGGGGCGGCGCGGTTGCCGCGCATCAGTTGGAAGGCGGCTGGAAAGAGGGCGGCAAAGGGGTGAGCGTCGCCGACGTCATGACCGCAGGCGCGCACGGCGTACCGCGTGAAATCACCAACGGCGTGCTGCCCGGGAAAAACTACCCGAACCACGAAGCCATCGATTTCTACCATCGCTATAAGGAAGACATCAGGCTCTTTGCCGAGATGGGGTTCAAATGCTTCCGTACCTCTATTGCCTGGACGCGTATTTTCCCAAAAGGGGACGAGCGGGAGCCTAACGAGGCGGGTCTGAAGTTCTATGACGATCTGTTCGACGAATGCCTGAAATACGGCATCGAGCCGGTTATCACGCTCTCTCACTTCGAAATGCCTTTCCATCTGGTCACGGAGTACGGCGGATGGCGCAACCGCAAGCTGATCGACTTCTTTGTTCGCTTCGCACACGTCGTTTTCCAGCGCTACCAGCATAAAGTGAAGTACTGGATGACCTTCAACGAGATCAACAACCAGGCCAACTTCCACGAAGACTTTGCGCCGTTTACCAATTCCGGGCTGAAGTATGAGCCGGGCGAAGACCGCGAGCCGGTGATGTTCCAGGCCGCGCACTATGAGCTGGTGGCGAGCGCCCTGGCGGTGAAGGCGGGGCGCGAGATTAATCCGTCGCTGCAGATCGGCTGCATGATTGCCATGTGTCCTATCTATCCGCTGACCTGCGCGCCTGACGATATGATGATGGCGATGAACGCCATGCACCGCCGTTACTGGTTTACCGACGTTCACGTGCGCGGCAAGTATCCGCAGCATCTACTCAACTACTTTGAGCGTCGCGGTTTCGCGCTAGATATTACCGAAGAAGATAAAGCGGCGCTGACGCAGGGCTGCGTGGACTACATCGGATTCAGCTATTACATGTCTTTCGCCACCAAAGCGACGGCGGATAATCCGCAGCTGGACTACGACGAGAGCAAGAGCCTGGTCTCTAACCCGTACGTGCAGAAATCCGACTGGGGCTGGCAGATTGACCCGGTAGGGCTGCGCTACTCCCTGAACTGGTTCTGGGATCACTACCAGCTGCCGCTGTTCATCGTTGAGAACGGCTTTGGCGCTATCGACGTGCAGGAGAGCGACGGCACCGTGAACGATCAGTACCGTATTGATTACCTGGCCGCACACATCCGCGAGATGAAAAAAGCGGTGGTGGAAGATGGCGTGGATCTGATGGGCTACACCCCGTGGGGCTGCATCGACCTGGTGTCTGCCGGAACGGGCGAAATGAAAAAGCGCTACGGCTTTATCTTTGTCGATAAAGATAACGAAGGGAACGGCACGCTGAACCGCAGCAAGAAAAAGTCGTTCGACTGGTATAAGCAGGTGATTGCGAGCAACGGCGAGCAGCTATAATTGCCCGGTGGCGCTGCGCTTACCGGGCCTACGGGACGTGTAGGCCGGGTAAGCGTTAGCGCCACCCGGCAGAACCCCGCACCCAAGCCGGAGTTTCGCCTCCGGTTTTTTTGTCTCTAAATCACTTTGCTTGATATACGTCAAGCAAGATGGGTATGGCCTAATCCGAAAAAAGCGGTATAATCCCGCGATTTTTTTGCGGATGCCACCTCAGAGGAGAAAGAGAATGAAGATTGTGGAAGTGAAACACCCACTCGTTAAACACAAGTTGGGCCTGATGCGTGAGCATGACATCAGCACGAAGCGTTTTCGCGAACTGGCCTCTGAAGTCGGCAGCCTGCTGACCTACGAAGCGACCTCCGATCTGGAAACAGAAAAAGTCACCATCGAAGGCTGGAACGGCCCGGTGCAGGTTGAGCAGATCAAAGGGAAGAAAATTACCGTTGTGCCAATCCTGCGTGCCGGTCTCGGCATGATGGAAGGCGTGCTTGAGCACGTGCCAAGCGCGCGTATCAGCGTGGTGGGGATCTACCGTAACGAAGAAACCCTTGAGCCGGTTCCTTACTTCCAGAAGCTGGTGTCTAACATCGACGAGCGTATGGCGCTGGTGGTTGACCCGATGCTGGCGACCGGCGGTTCAATGATCGCTACCATCGACCTGCTGAAAAAAGCGGGCTGCAGCAGCATTAAGGTGCTGGTGCTGGTTGCGGCACCGGAAGGGATCGCGGCGCTGGAAAAAGCGCACCCGGACGTTGAGCTGTATACCGCATCTATCGACCAGGGGCTGAACGAGCACGGGTACATCATCCCGGGGCTGGGCGATGCCGGCGATAAGATCTTTGGTACGAAATAATCGAATAACGATAAATAAGCCGACTTTGATAGTCGGCTTTTTTTTGAATAAAACACACATAACTAACCATCTCAGAGGAAAACACTATGACGCGCCGTGCTATCGGGGTGAGTGAAAGACCGCCGCTTTTACAGACTATCCCGCTTAGTTTGCAGCACCTGTTCGCCATGTTTGGCGCAACCGTGCTGGTGCCAATCCTGTTTCACATTAACCCGGCTACCGTGCTGCTGTTTAACGGTATCGGTACGCTGCTGTACCTCTTTATCTGTAAAGGCAAGATTCCGGCGTATCTGGGGTCGAGCTTCGCGTTTATCTCGCCGGTTCTGCTGCTGCTGCCGTTGGGTTATGAAGTGGCGCTGGGCGGGTTTATCATGTGTGGCGTCCTGTTCTGCGTGGTGTCCTTCATTGTGAAGAAAGCCGGTACCGGCTGGCTGGACGTCATGTTCCCGCCTGCTGCGATGGGTGCCATCGTTGCGGTCATCGGTCTGGAGCTGGCGGGCGTGGCGGCGAATATGGCCGGTCTGCTGCCTGCTGACGGTCAGTCACCGGATACCAAAACCATTATCATCTCGCTGGTGACGCTGGGCGTAACGGTGTTTGGCTCCGTGCTGTTCCGCGGCTTCATGGCGATTATCCCGATCCTGATCGGCGTGCTGGCGGGCTATGCGCTCTCCTTCGCAATGGGCGTGGTGGATACCACTCCAATCGCTCAGGCGCACTGGTTCGCGCTGCCAACCTTCTATACGCCACGCTTCGAATGGTTTGCTATCTTCACCATTCTGCCCGCGGCGCTGGTGGTGATTGCGGAGCACGTCGGCCACCTGGTGGTGACGGCGAACATCGTTAAGCGCGATTTAATCCGCGACCCGGGCCTGCACCGTTCCATGTTTGCTAACGGCTTCTCGACCATTATCTCCGGGTTCTTTGGCTCCACGCCAAACACCACCTACGGTGAGAACATCGGCGTGATGGCGATTACCCGCGTCTACAGTACCTGGGTTATCGGCGGGGCGGCGATCATCGCCATTCTGCTCTCCTGCGTGGGTAAGCTGGCGGCAGCGATTCAGATCATTCCGGTACCGGTAATGGGCGGCGTTTCTCTGCTGCTGTACGGGGTGATCGGTGCCTCCGGTATTCGCGTGCTGATTGAATCCAAAGTGGATTACAGCAAGGCGCAGAACCTGATCCTGACCTCGGTTATCCTGATCATCGGCGTGAGCGGTGCGAAGGTACACATCGGCGCGGCCGAGCTGAAAGGCATGGCGCTGGCGACCATCGTGGGCGTGGGCCTGAGCCTTATCTTCAAGCTGATCTCTGTGATCCGCCCAGAAGAAGAGATACTGGACGCTGACGACAGCGAAAAAGCGTCACACTGATCGTATTAGCCGGGCGAAGGATCGCCCGGTTCTCTCCTTGCAGGTTCCGTGTTAAACTCCGTTCCGATTTTATGTAAGATCTGGTTGAGGTACTTCTGAACGGACCGGCACAGCTCTCTCTGCCACTCTATCTCCCTGACGACGAAACTTTCGCGAGTTTCTGGCCGGGTGATAACCCCTCTTTACTGGCTGCACTGCAAAACGTGCTGCGCCAGGATCACAGCGGATACATCTATATCTGGTCACGCGAAGGCGCGGGGCGCAGCCACCTGTTGCATGCCGCCTGTGCGGAGCTTTCCGCGCGGGGTGATGCGGTAGGCTATGTGCCGCTGGATAAACGTACCTGGTTTGTGCCTGACGTGCTGGAGGGAATGGAACATCTCTCACTGGTCTGCATCGATAATATCGAATGCGTGGCGGGGGATGAGCCGTGGGAAATGGCGATCTTTAACCTCTATAACCGCATTCTGGAATCGGGCAAAACCCGGCTGCTGATCACCGGCGATCGCCCGCCGCGTCAGCTTAACCTTGGTCTACCGGACCTGGCGTCTCGTCTGGACTGGGGACAAATCTATAAGCTCCAGCCACTGTCGGATGAAGATAAGCTTCAGGCGCTACAGCTTCGCGCAAAGCAGCGTGGATTTGAGCTGCCGGAGGACGTGGGCCGCTTCCTGCTCAAGCGTCTGGACCGGGAAATGCGCACGCTGTTTGACACGCTCGATCAGCTCGATCGCGCCTCCATTACCGCCCAGCGCAAGCTGACCATTCCATTTGTGAAAGATATTCTCAAGCTTTGAGTTTTTTGCCGGGTGGCGGCTGCGCCTTACCCGGCCTACAAGGGCCGAGCGGTTTTCGTAGGCCCGGTAAGCGTAGCGCCACCGGGCTAGAGATCGTCCATCAGGTGCTCCACCAACAGCGGAATCGGCCTCCCCGACGCCACGCTTCGTCCGCTTTCACGCCACAGCGCCGTTCCGCTGATATCCAGATGGGCCCACGGAATGGTCGGCGGGCAGAAGTGATGCAGCAGCCACGCCGCCGAGGCGCTGATCGCCGCATTGTTGGTCGGCGTGTTGCACAGATCGGCGATGGCGCTGTCGGTCTGCTTTTTCAGCCGCGCGTCCAGCGGCAGGGACCACACTTCGTCGCCGCTCCGTTTACCCGCCTTCGTCAGCGCCGCACGCAGCGGTTCATCCTGGGTCATCAGCCCGCTCAGCTCATACCCCAGCGCTTTCACCACCGCACCCGTTAGCGTCGCCATATCAATAATATAGCGCGCCTGCGGATGCCGCTGGCTGGCCCAGGCAATCGCGTCCGCCAGCACCAGCCGGCCTTCGGCATCGGTATTATTGATTTCTACCGTAGTGCCGTTGCAGGCCCTCGCCACCGTGCCGGGCTGCATGGCGTCCGGACCTATGGCGTTTTCCGCCAGCGCCAGCACGCCCATAATGCGAACGGGAAGGCCAAGCTCTGCGACGGTCAGCATCAATCCCAGCACGTTAGCCGCGCCGCACATGTCGTATTTCATGGTGTACATGCCTGCGCCTTCCTTTAGCCACAGGCCCCCGGTATCAAAGGTAATGCCTTTTCCTACGTAGCAGCGCACCGGGCCGTCAGAAACACCGTCATAGTGAATCGCCAGCAGCCTCGGGGGGCAGGAGGCGCCTTTACCGACGGCATGAAGGAGCCCCAGGCCTTGCTCAACAATGTCTGTTTCGTTGAGCACCTCGCACCGCAGGGCGGGGAAGGGGGCACACCGTTTTTGCGCCTCTTCGACCACAAACTGCGGCGTGCAGCGGTCGGAGGGGGTATCCGCCAGACGACGCGCGCAGATCATACCCCTGGCGATAGCCTGCTGCTGGCGGAAGATAGCTTCCAGCTTGTCCCGCTGTTCCGGCAGGCAGAGCGCGGTAATCTGCTCAAGACGAACGTCGCTGGCGGTTTTCTTCAGCTGCAAATCACTCAGCCTGTACGCCTGGTTAAAGAGAAAACGCAGCACCTGTACCAGCACAACGTCGTCGATGTTCGTGACGTCCAGTACCGCATGAGGGCTGACGGGACAGGCCAGCAGCGGGCGCAGCGCCGCGAGCAGCCCTTCGGTCAGGCTGTCCTGCCAGAGCGCATCGGGCAGCAGGGTTATTCGGGCATGCGGGGTGCAGCCGAAGCGGGCGTCGGCGATGCCGTCAGACGAGCGCATTTCCGCGACTAGCGCTGTGTCCGGCAAATGGGTACAGGAGGCGCGGGCGATGATATGGCTCTGCGGTTCTGCCTCTGAAAGTGCGGTAATGAACTGATACGTAATCATCATTGTTCCTCAATCGGCGCGCGGATCCGCGCGGCGTAGGCCTGCATCCATTCGTCATCGACGGCGTGATAGTGCGTTTTCTCCTGCCGGCGCTCGGTGCGAAATACGGTAAGCGGCTGGCGGGCGGTGGCGACCACAAACGAGAAAGTTTTGATGTTCGTCGCCGCGCCGAACTCGCCTTTGTTATTCATGCACACCACGGAGAGATCGCCCACGCGGCCAAAGCGCGACATCAGCCTGTCTTCCAGCTCGGACACCACCGAATCCGCCGCCTGCTGCGGCGTCATGCCCTGCGCCATGCGGCGAACGATTTCGTAGCTGGTACAGCCCTTCATCAAATCTTCCCCCACGCCCGTGGCGGTGGCGGCGCCGGTTTCGCTGTCGCAGTAAAAGCCGGAACCGATAATCGGCGAATCGCCGATTCGGCCGCGTTTTTTCATAAACAGGCCGCTGGTGGAGGTGGCGACGCTCATCGACCCCTGTTTATCAAGGCCGATAATGCCGACGGTGTCGTGGCCGTCGTACGGGCTTAAGCCTTTATCCAGCGTCTCCCGACAGCGCTTGCGGTAATGCTGCATGGCGCGGTCGGTGAGCATTGTTTTGTCGGCAAAGCCCTGGCTCAGCGCCCATTCGCGCGCGCCCTGGCCGACCAGCAGGCTGTTGTAGCGCTGGCGGCTAAGCGCCTGCGCCACGCGCACCGGGTTGGCAATATCCACCAGATTGCCCACGGCACCAAACGCCAGCGTGTCGCCGTCCATGTAGGCAGCGTCCAGCTCAACCTCGCCATTTTCGGTGGGCAGTCCGCCGTAGCCGACGGATTTGTAAAACGGAAAGTCCTCGACGGCGGCAACGGCATCAACCACTGCCGCAGAGACCGGTTTTCCCGCAGCCAGCGCAGACGCCGACTCCGTGACGCCTTCAAGCGCCATTCGCCAGGTGGCGATAATTCCCCACATGCTTTACTCCTGTTTTGCAAGTGTCGTGTCGGTTTGCGTCGCGGTAGCCACTTCCGCCGCGCGGTACTGCTTGTCCACAATGCGCATAAAAGGCAGATACAGCATGGCGCCAATCAGCAGGTTGATAAGCTGCATCACGCTACCGCTGAGATGCCCGGTGACGATGAAACCGCTGATCACCGGCGGCAGCGTCCAGGGAATAAAGACCCCGGTGGTCACGGCGACCGCGCCAATTTTCATGGCGGCATACTGCACGGTGACCAGCACCAACGGGACAAGATTGAAGGGGATAAGCATGATCGGGTTCATGATCACGGGCAGGCCAAACAGAATCGGTTCGTTGATGTTAAACACCGACGCCCCTGCGCCCAGTCGCGCGACTTCCCGCATGTTTTTGCTGCGGGCGAAAATCAGCATCGCAATAACCAGCGACAGCGTAGCTCCCGCGCCACCCATCCAGATCATGTCAAAAAACTGTTCCGTAATAATGTGCGGCGGCGTGGCGCCTGCCTGAATGGCCGCGATGTTATCGGTCTGGTTTTCCATCCACAGGGGACGAATAATGCCGTTGATCATCGAGCCGGAGTTAATGCCCACTGACCACAGGATGGTGATGCTGAATACCGTCATCAGCGCGCCAAAGTAAGAGGTGCCGTAGTGGCGCACCGGTGTGGCGACCACCTCATAAATAAACTGATGAATCGTGTTGTAGTGGGTGTTTTCAAAGACGATGCGGATAATCAGCACGAGAATCATGACCAGCAGGGCCGGGATAAGCGCCGCAAAAGACTCCTGCACCGCTGGCGGCACGCCGTCCGGCATTTTGATGACCAGATTTTTGCGCTTGAGCCAGCAGAACAGTTCTGTCCACAGCAGCGAGCCAATCATCGCCACGAACAGCCCTTTACTGCCGATCCACTCTACCGGCATTACGGTAATCCCGCCGTTCTCCGCCACTTTGATAAAAGGCGTCAGGATCAGAAAGGCGACCAGCGCCAGAATGCCGCAGGAGATGCGGTCTTCGCCGTAATGTTCGGCCAGGCGGAAAGCCACCAGGAAGCTGATAAACAGCGACATGGTCGAGAACACCGCGTTGAACGGAATTTCGATGATGGCGCTCCAGCTGGCACCAAAGGCCTGAGACATAAACTGCTGATAGGTTTGATTCGGGAACGAGGAGATCACCAGCAGAATAGAACCGACGATGATAAAAGGCATGAACGACACGTAGGCGCCGCGAATGGCCCCGAGATGCCGCTGCTGTGCCGTTTTGGCCGCCAGCGGCATCAGCTTTGCTTCAAGAAATCCCAGAACATTGTTCATTGTGAACTCCGTACAAGATTGAGTGGTGCGGTTTATGTTATGTCTGTGGATTATCAGTGAAGCGTGGCTAGCGAAAGGTGAAATCGGTCACAAAGCAACCGCCTGTGCTATATAAATCTCATATGATTAGTTAACGGAATTGTAGCGATGGAAATTAAACTGCATGCCAATGCCACCACCACGCCACGCATTCGCCGCTATCTCCAGCAGTCCGATAAAAGCGACAGGGAGCTGGCGACCGAACTCGGTATCTCCGTCACGACCGTCAGGCGCTGGCGCAACCGCGAGCAGATTACGGATAACCAGACAACGCCAAAAGTGATACACAAGGCACTGAGACAGGAGCAGGTTGCGCTGGTGAATGCTCTACGTGAAGTCACGGGCGCGCCGCTGGACGAACTGCTGCTGATGGTCAATGACGGGCTCGGGATCGCCGTCTCCCGCGCGACCCTGAACCGTTACCTAAAACCGGCTTCGGCAAAGCAAAAGGGCGCGACGCTGCAGGGGAAAAAGGCGCTGAAGGCGGGTATCGTGCCGCAAAAACTTCTGCTGCATCATCTGCCTCTGTCGCTGCATATGGACGATGGCGGGGAACAGCATCTGCTCTGGGCGCGTGAACCCGTGAGCGGATGGTGCTACGCCCGGCTGTATGCGGGCATTTCTCCGCCGCTGCTGACCCGCTGGGTGAACGACGCGCTGGAAGCCTGTCCGGCTGATATTCAATCTGTTGAGACTTTCGGGTTAGAGGTGAACCAACCGGAATGCAGCGCCGCCGTGAAAGTACGCCCGCAGCAATACCGCGCCGTTCAGGTTGCTCTGCCGCTATGCGACATCATTCCACGCCTGAACAGCGAGCCGGCAGGCGAGCTGTTGATTAAGCTTTGCGAATTTTACAACCGGGGAAAGGCGCAGAAAAAGTTGGGAGAGAGTACGCCGCAGGCCTTTCTCGAAGCGCTGCGGCGTAACGATTAGAGGATCTCGAGCACGTCTTCCGGCGGGCGGCCAATGCGTGCCTGGCCGTTTGCCACCACAATCGGTCGTTCAATCAGCTTTGGATTGTCAACCATCGCCTGTACCAGCTCCGTCTCGGTGAGACGGCTGTCGTCCAGATTAAGCGACTTATACAGGTCTTCTTTCTTGCGCATCAGCTCTCTTGCACTGCCCATCCCCAGCATGTGCAGCAGTTGGCGAACGGTCTGCGCGTTGGGTGGAGTCTCGAGATACAGCACCACCTCCGGCTCAACGCCGTTAGACTTCAGCAGGCTCAGGGTGTCGCGGCTCTTGGAGCAGCGAGGGTTGTGATAGATTTTTACGGCGTCTGTCATGACGTGAATTCTCCTTTATTACATCTTCTCGTAAGGCTTAAAGCGCTGCTGCAGGCCGCGAAGCTGGTCGATTCGCGCGTCATAACGGGCCTGCTGGAGGCTGCCGAGTTTAACCTGCGCGCTGGCGCTGCTGAGCGTGGAAATCGCCTGATCGAGGCGCCCCACCAGGGCAAAGCCTTCGGCACGCGCTGCCAGCTCCTGATCGCGGTTGCCCAGCTGGGCTTCCGCCTGTGCGAGCAGATCCCAGCCGTTTTGATCGTCTTTATTATTAAAGGTGTAGCGGTTCAGAATGGTCGCCGCTTCCCCCGGCTGGCCGCCCTGTAAGTAAGCATTAGCCAGGTTAAGCTGCAGCACCGGGTTGGTACGGACGTCTTTCGCCCCTTTCAGGCGGTTAATCGCATCGGCAGGTTTCTTCTGCCCCAGATCGATATCCGTCGAGAGATCGAGATACCACGGGTTATTCGGGTCTGCAGCCAGAAGCGGCTGCAGCGCCTTACGCGCCTCGTCGTATTTGCTGGCTTCCATCGCCTGTAGCGCCTGACCATACTGCGCGGCGTTTTTCTCACGCACGTTGCCTTTCGCCAGGGCATCCAGCAGGTCGCTGGTGAGCTGGTTACGCCCGGAATTGTACATCCCCAGCGTTCTCACTTTCGCCATGTAGAAATCCTGCGAAGACTGGACCACGACCGGACGCATCTGGTTGGCACGGTTGCGCGCATCCGACAGGCGGCTTTCCGGAAGCGGGTGCGTGAGCAGAATTTCCGGCGGGCGGGAAGAATAACGCGCCTGATCGAGCAGTTTTTCCAGGAAGCTCGGCATGGCCTGCGGGTCGAAGCCCGAACGCTGCAGCACCTGAATGCCGATGCGGTCCGCTTCCTGCTCGTTTTGCTGGGTAAAGCTGATCATCCCCTGACGCGTACCGGCCAGCGTACCGGTTAAGGCGGCCATCCCGGCCTGCGGGCTGGCCATCGCCAGCAGAATAGAGCCCAGGGCACCCACCCAGGTGAGCGGGGCGTTACGCTTCTGGTCTTCCATCGCACGCGCCAGGTGGCGCTGCGTGACGTGCGAAATTTCGTGCGCCATCACCGAGGCCAGCTGGCTTTCGTTGTCTGAGTAACGGAATAACGCCGAATGCAACACCACGTTACCGCCAAAGAAGGCGAAGGCGTTGATTTCGTCATTATTAATTAAATAGAAATGGAAGGGCGTTTTTACCGAGTCGGCGTGCGCCACCAGACGCATCCCCAGCCCGTTTATGTACTGTACCAGCAAAGGGTCGTTAATCAGCGGGGCACTGCCGCGCAGCTGGCGAACATAGTAATCGCCCATTTGCATCTCTTGCCCAATAGAGAGCGTGCTTCCTGCCGTGGTGCCCATGTCCGGCAATGAATCGGACGAGTCAGCAAAAGCGGGTAACACCTGACCGACCGTCACTGCGGCAATCAGTGTTGCAACCAGTGTTTTTCTCAACTGCCTGAACATAACCACTGTCCTGTATGTTGGATGTGCTAATTTGACCGATGAACCGGCTTATCGTTCATCTCTGCTGCCCTGCGAGTGTAGCCGTGTTACCGCATGAAGAAAATCCCATTCATCAGGCTTTTGCGGATTGTGTCAGCGATACAAAAAGCGAAAGTCTTTTTTGTGACAGTTAGATACAATTCACCGTCTCACTCCCGCCATTCGATTCAGGGAAGGGTTGTATGCTCGAAATGTTAATGCAGTGGTACCGGCGTCGGTTCAGCGACCCGGAAGCCATTGCTTTGTTGGTTATTCTGGTTGCCGGGTTCGGTATTCTGTTCTTCTTCAGCGGTCTGCTCGCCCCTCTGCTGGTGGCGATTGTGCTGGCGTACCTGCTGGAGTGGCCAACGGCGCGCCTGGAACATATTGGCTGTTCCCGCCGCTGGGCAACCAGCATCGTGCTGGTGCTGTTTGTCGGCATTCTGCTGTTGATGGCCTTTGTGGTGATGCCCGTCGCCTGGCAGCAGGGGATCTACCTTATTCGCGATATGCCCGGCATGCTGAATAAACTGTCTGATTTTGCCGCCACGCTGCCGCGCCGTTATCCCGCGTTAATGGACGCCGGCATCATCGACGCGATGGCCGAAAATATGCGCGCCCGCATTATGACGATGGGCGATTCGGTGGTGAAATACTCTCTGGCGTCGCTGGTGGGGCTGCTTACCCTGGCCGTCTACCTCGTGCTCGTTCCGCTGATGGTCTTCTTCCTGGTAAAAGATAAGGATCAGATGCTCAACGCCGTGCGGCGCGTTTTACCGCGCAACCGCGGGCTGGCGGGGCAGGTCTGGGAAGAGATGAACCAGCAGATCACCAACTACATTCGCGGCAAGGTGCTGGAGATGATTGTCGTGGGGGTAGCCACCTGGATTGGCTTCCTGATATTCGGCCTGAACTACTCGCTGCTGCTGGCGGTGCTGGTGGGGCTGTCGGTCCTGATTCCGTACATCGGCGCGTTTGTGGTGACCATTCCGGTTGTGGGGGTCGCGTTGTTCCAGTTCGGGCTTGGGACGGAGTTCTGGAGCTGCTTCGCGGTGTACCTGATTATTCAGGGGCTGGACGGTAACCTGCTGGTACCGGTGCTGTTCTCAGAGGCGGTGAATTTGCATCCGCTGGTGATTATCTTATCCGTGGTGATTTTCGGCGGGCTGTGGGGATTCTGGGGCGTGTTCTTTGCCATTCCGCTGGCGACGCTAATTAAAGCTGTGGTCCACGCGTGGCCGGATGTGCCGGCGGTGGAAGATAAGTAGTTTTTGTGCGGCCTGATGCCCTCACCCCGGCCCTCTCCCACGGGAGAGGGGGAAAACACTAAAAACGGCAACCTGGGTTGCCGTTTTGCTGTTTATCAGGCACTTGCTTTCAACCAGTTCAACACCACGTCGTGGTGGTTGCTGGTTTTGAAGTCGTCAAACACGTGTTCAATTTTACCGTCAGCGTCAATCAGGAAGCTGATGCGGTGAATGCCGTCGTAGGTTTTACCCATAAACGTCTTCTCGCCCCAGATGCCGAACTGTTCGCACACCTGATGATCTTCATCAGAAAGCAGCGTGAAGTTCAGCAGCTCTTTTTCAGCAAATCGTGACAGCTTTTCCGGTTTATCCGTGCTGATACCCAGCACTTCCACGCCGACTTTTTTCAACTCGTCCATGTTGTCGCGTAAGCCGCAGGCCTGTACGGTGCAGCCGGGGGTCATGGCTTTCGGGTAGAAATAGACCAGAACACGCTGTCCCTGGAAGTCGGTCAAATTTACTTGCTCGCCGTCTTGATCCGGTAAGCTAAATTTCGGTGCGATGTCACCGGCTTTCAGTGGATTCATTACTCAACTCCATCCTGTTCGTGCTGCGAATAATTGACGACGCTTATACTGCCCTGCGCGTTTAATTCTGTACAGAGGGCTTTGAACGCTTGCTCGATATTTGACGCATCCTGTGAGGCAGGGCTGTGCGCGGTAATCTGGATAAAGAGCGTGGGAACTGTGCTCTCGTCGCCCGGATGTGTGCGGGAAACGAGCTCGGCAATGTTCATCTGATGGCTGTCAAACAGCGCGGTAAAGCGCTCAATCAGATGGGGGGAATCAGGGACTTCAACCTGCACCCAGACGGTAGCGGGCATGGCCGGACGCGGGCGCGCGGTGGTCCGTTTCATCACGATCAGCAAATCCAGCTCCGCGCCCTTCAGCGGCAGGGTCGATTCGATAAGCGTTATGGCATTCCATGTTCCGGAAAGCAGCATAATAAACGTGAACTCTTCGCCCAGCATTGCCAGACGGCTGTCTTCGATATTACAGCCGCAGCTGCTCACGTGACGGGTGATGGTGTTCACGATACCCGGCCTGTCGGCACCCAGCGCAGTGATAACCAGGTAATGTTGTGATGAGGTTGTCAAACCTGTTCTTCCTTTGCATGGTTAAGTCTTCCTAAGGAAAGCATAAAAAAAACATGCATACAACCGCCTGAGGGCCTCAGGTCGCTTGCTTTTATTACAGTTCCAAACGTACCATTGAGGCTCTTGTTCGCACAGAGGATGGCTCATGTTCACGGGAAGTATTGTCGCGCTTGTTACACCGATGGATGAAAAAGGTAATGTCTGCCGGTCAAGCATGAAGAAGCTGATTGATTACCATGTCGCCAATGGAACCTCGGCGATCGTTTCGGTAGGGACTACCGGTGAATCTGCAACGCTGAGCCACGAAGAGCACGGCGATGTGGTTATGCTGACCCTCGAACTGGCTGACGGACGTATTCCGGTCATCGCGGGGACAGGGGCTAATGCGACCGCAGAAGCTATCAGTCTGACCCAACGTTTTAACGACAGCGGCATCGTAGGCTGTCTGACGGTAACTCCTTACTACAACCGTCCTACCCAGGAAGGTTTGTTCCAGCACTTCAAAGCCATCGCTGAACATACTGACTTGCCACAAATTCTGTATAATGTGCCGTCCCGTACCGGTTGCGATATGCTGCCGGAAACCGTTGGTCGTCTCTCGGAAGTAAAAAATATTATCGGTATTAAAGAGGCGACAGGGAACTTAAGCCGCGTTCATCAGATCAAAGAGCTGGTTTCAGATGACTTTATCCTGTTGAGTGGTGATGATGCGACCGCGCTGGACTTTATGCAGCTCGGTGGTCATGGCGTGATCTCCGTAACGGCAAACGTTGCGGCGCGCGATATGGCTGAAATGTGCAAAATGGCCGCAGCCGGTCACTTTGATGAAGCGCGCGTCATTAACCAGCGTCTGATGCCGCTGCACAATAAATTATTTGTCGAACCCAATCCGATCCCAGTGAAATGGGCGTGTAAGGAGTTGGGGCTTGTAGCAACCGATACGCTGCGTCTGCCAATGACACCGATTACCGACCACGGTCGTGACATCGTCAAGGCAGCGCTGAAGCATGCCGGTTTGCTGTAAAGTTTAGGGAGATTTGATGGCTTATTCAGTACAGAAGTCGCGCCTGGCGAAGGTTGCGAGTGTTTCGCTTGTTATGCTGCTCGCTGCCTGTAGTTCAGACTCGCGCTACAAGCGCCAGGTGAGCGGTGATGAATCCTATCTGGATGCGACCCCGCTTGCTGAACTTCACGCACCGGCTGGTATGATCCTGCCGATTCAGAACGGCGATTATAATATTCCCGTGACCAACGGCAGTGGCCTGGTGGGTAAAGCGCTTGATATTCGTCCACCAGCACAGCCTCTGGCGCTGGTGAGCGGGGCGCGTACCCAGTTCACCGGTGATACGGCGTCTCTGTTGGTTGAGAGCGCGCGCGGTAGCACCCTGTGGCCGCAGGTTGTCAGCGTTATTCAGTCGAAGAACTACACCATCGATAAACGCGATGACGCCAGCCAGACGTTAACCACCGACTGGATCGAATGGAACCGTCTGGATGAAGATCAGCAGTATCGCGGTCGCTATCAAGTCTCCGTAAAACCACAGGGTTATCAGCAGGCGGTTAACGTTAAGCTGTTGAACCTGGAGCAGGCGGGTAAACCGGTTGCGGATGCCGCGTCCCTGCAGCGTTACAGCACCGAAATGCTGAACGTGATTGCCGCGGGTCTGGATAAGACCGCCACCGATGCCGCCAACGCCGCGCAGAGCCGCAGCGGTGCGACCTTCGATGTGCAAAGCGGTGCGGATGATACCGGCCTGCCAATGCTGGTGGTTCGTGCACCGTTTAATCAGACCTGGCAGCGTCTGCCAGCGACGCTGGAAAAAGTGGGCATGAAAGTGACCGACAGCACGCGTTCAACCGGCAGTATGACGGCAACGTACAAGCCGCTCTCCGACAGCGCGTGGCAGGAGCTGGGTGCGAAAGATCCTCAGCTTGCCTCCGGTGACTACAAGATTCAGGTAGGCGACCTTGATAACCGCAGCAGTCTGCAGTTTATCGATCCAAAAGGTCACACGCTGACCCAGTCGCAGAACGATGCGCTGGTCGCTGTCTTCCAGGCGGCATTCAGCAAATAAATACGAGGGCTGGTTAATCCAGCCCTTTTTATTTTAGTGCTACGCAAACGTGTGCGTGGCATAATATCCCCAGTTTTGAACACAAATCATCACACCAGGAGTAATGAAGATGCAGAAGCAAGCTGAGTTGTATCGTGGCAAAGCGAAGACCGTATACAGCACGGAAAACCCGGATCTGTTGGTGCTCGAGTTCCGCAATGATACGTCAGCAGGGGATGGCGCACGCATTGAGCAGTTCGATCGTAAAGGCATGGTGAACAACAAGTTCAACCACTTCATTATGACCAAGCTGGCCGAAGCGGGTATCCCGACTCAGATGGAAGCGTTGCTGTCCGATACGGAATGTCTGGTGAAAAAACTGGATATGGTTCCGGTTGAGTGCGTTATTCGTAACCGTGCAGCGGGCTCCCTGGTGAAGCGTCTGGGCATTGAAGAAGGTATCGAACTGAACCCACCGCTGTTCGACCTGTTCCTGAAAAACGATGCTATGCACGATCCTATGGTCAATGATTCCTACTGCGAAACCTTCGGCTGGGTGAATAAAGAGAACCTGGCGCGCATGAAAGAGCTGACCTACAAAGCCAACGACGTGCTGAAAAAATTGTTTGATGACGCGGGCCTGATCCTCGTCGACTTCAAGCTGGAGTTTGGTCTGTTCAAAGGTGAAGTGGTGCTGGGCGATGAGTTTTCACCGGACGGTAGCCGCCTGTGGGATAAAGAAACCCTGGATAAAATGGACAAAGACCGCTTCCGTCAGAGCCTGGGTGGCCTGATTGAAGCGTACGAAGCGGTTGCTCACCGTTTAGGCGTTAAGCTCGACTAACTCCCTCACTTGCCAAAGGATGTTCGCATCCTTTGGCGTCTTACCTTTGTTTCCTATGGTAATCTTGCCGTTAACCGCCTACGATCATAGCTATTATTAATGGAATAGTTCGAGGTGGTTATGCGCTGGCAAGGGCGTCGTGAAAGTGACAATGTAGAAGACAGGCGCAGTGATGGCGGCGGCGGCCCTTCAATGGGCGGTCCCGGCTTCCGGTTACCGAGCGGCAAAGGCGGGATAATCCTGCTGATTGTGGTGCTGGTTGCAGGATATTACGGCGTCGATCTCACCGGTTTAATGACCGGTCAGCCGCTGCAACAGCAGCAGCAATCTCAGCACTCCATCAGCCCGAATGAAGATGAAGCGGCTAAATTTACCTCCGTTATTCTCGCCACAACAGAAGACACCTGGAGTCAGCTGTTCGAGAAGATGGGGCGTACCTACCAGCAGCCGAAGCTGGTGATGTATCGCGGTGCAACCCGTACCGGATGCGGTACCGGGCAGTCTGTGATGGGGCCGTTCTACTGCCCGGCAGACGGCACCGTCTATATCGATCTCTCTTTTTACGATGACATGAAACGCAAGCTTGGCGCTGACGGCGATTTTGCCCAGGGCTACGTGATCGCGCATGAAGTCGGCCACCACGTGCAGAAGCTGTTGGGGATTGAGCCAAAAGTGCGCCAGCTTCAGCAAAATGCCTCTCAGGCTGAAGTGAACCGTCTTTCCGTTAAAATGGAACTGCAGGCGGACTGCTTCGCGGGCGTCTGGGGCCACAGCATGCAGCAGCAGGGCGTTCTGGAATCCGGCGATCTTGAAGAGGCGTTAAATGCCGCTCAGGCTATCGGTGACGATCGCCTTCAGCAGCAGAGCCAGGGGCGCGTCGTGCCGGACAGCTTCACCCACGGTACCTCACAGCAGCGCTACAGCTGGTTTAAACGCGGTTTCGACAGCGGCGATCCGGCGCAGTGTAATACCTTCGGCAAAGCGATGTAATGCTGCCGTTTGAACAGCTGATAAGCGAGCTTGAGCGCACCGGCCATCGCCGGCTGGTGGTGCTCAGCGGTGATGCGCAGTGGACGTTAACCCAGGCAGTCGCCCTGCGTGACGCCCTACCCGGAGACTGGGTTTGGCTGGACGAACACCCTTCACAGGCCATCAGCGGCCTGCTGGGACGCGAGTTCCGCCATGCCGTTTTTAACGCCAGCGCCGGGTTTGATGTCGCCGCGTTTGCCGCCCTGAGCGGCACGCTGAGCGCCGGAAGCCTTCTGGTGCTGCGGGTTCCGCCGCTCGACGCGTGGGCCGAACATCCTGATGGTGATTCCCTGCGCTGGAGCGACAGCGCCGACGCGATAGCCACGCCGCATTTTGTCCACCATTTCTGCCGGACCCTTGCCGCCGATCCCGACGCGATTGTCTGGCTTCAGGGTAGCGATTTATCCCTTCCACCTTTACCCGACGCGCCCGACTGGCAGCCCGCCAGCGGCGCGCCGCAGCGCGAGCAGGCTGAGATCCTGGATGTGCTTCAGGGGATGAGGAGGGGCATCGTGGCCGTTACCGCCGCGCGCGGGCGCGGAAAGTCAGCGCTGGCGGGAATGTTGCTGAACCGCATTGCGGGCAGCGCCGTGGTCACCGCGCCCGCGAAGGGGGCAACGGATATCATTGCCCGATTTGCCGGAGAGCATTTTCATTTTATGGCCCCGGACGCGCTGCTTGCCTCTTCATGCCAGGCCGACTGGCTGATTGTCGATGAAGCCGCCGCGATCCCCGGCCCGCTGCTGGAAAAGCTGGTGAGCCGTTTCCCGCGCGTGCTGCTGACCACAACGGTGCAGGGTTATGAAGGGACGGGCCGGGGATTTTTGCTTAAATTCTGCGGTCGGTTTGCCGGGCTGCAGCGCTACAGCCTGTCAGCGCCGGTACGCTGGGCTACGGGCTGCCCGCTTGAGCGGGTTGTCGCCTGCGCGCTGCTGTTTGACGATACGCTAGTTGACCGCCGCCCGGAAGGGGAGGTGCGTTTAACTTCCCTGACCCCGGAGGCCTGGGAAAGCCGTCCGGCGCTGGCAGCGAGCGTATACGAACTTCTCTGCGCCGCGCATTATCGCACCTCGCCGCTCGATTTACGCCGCATGATGGACGCGCCCGGGCAGCAGTTCGCTGTCGCCGAAGCCAACCCGGTCATCGCCGGGGCGCTCTGGTTGGTGGAGGAGGGCGGGTTATCCCCTGAGCTTAGCCGCGCCGTATGGGCGGGCTTCCGCCGTCCTCGCGGGAACCTGGTGGCGCAGTCTCTGGCGGCGCACGGCGGCTCCCCGCTGGCGGCCACGCTCCGAGGCCGACGGGTGACCCGCATTGCCGTGCACCCTCACCGTCAGCGGGAAGGGATTGGTCAGGCGCTTATCCGCAGCGCCAGCGGGGAAGATTATCTGTCGGTAAGCTTTGGTTACACCGATGAGCTTTGGCGCTTCTGGCAGCAGTGCGGGTTTGTGCTGGTGCGGATGGGAAGCCATCGTGAAGCCAGCAGTGGCTGCTACACCGCGATGGCGCTGCTGGCGCACAGCGAGGCCGGGCGTCAGCTGTGTGAGCAGGCGCAGCAGCGTCTGAAGCGCGATGCGCGGGTGTTATCGGCCTGGAACGGTGAAAAGATCCCGGTGGAAGATGAATGGGACGCTACCCTTAATCATGACGACTGGCTGGAGCTGGCCGGGTTCGCCTTCGCCCACCGGGCGTTTTCTACCTCCGTTGCGGCGTTAACGCGGCTGGTGCAGAGCGTTGATATGCCGCTTGCAGCCCTGCGCGGAAAAGTTGAGGCGAAAAAGGATGATGCCCGGCTAAGCGCTGAGCTGGCCCTGCCCGGGCGAAAAGCGCTGCTGATGCGAATGCGAGCGGAAACCGCACAAGCTCTTGAAAGGCTTAATGAAGCTCGCTGTCAGCAGTTGAAAGACGCTATTTTGCAATGGCAATTTTTTCAATGACTTCTTCAGTAAAGTGGCATGGTCATTCCCGTCGCGAGGCGTAGAATCCAGGTCATCTATTAAGGAGACCACCATGAAACACGACCATTTTGTTGTTCAAAGCCCTGACAAACCGGCTAAACAGTTACTGCTTCTGTTTCATGGCGTTGGCGATAATGCCGTCAATATGGGTCAGATTGGCAGCTGGTTTGCGCCTGTTTTTCCGGAGGCATTGATTGTCAGCATCGGTGGCGTCGAGCCATGTGGTCCGAACGGACGGCAGTGGTTCTCCGTTCAGGGCGTGACGGAAGAGAACCGTCAGGCGCGTATTGATGCCATCATGCCCACGTTTATCAACATTGTCCGCTACTGGCAGCAGCAGAGCGGAGTGGGTGCCGACGCAACCGCGCTGATTGGCTTCTCGCAGGGGTCAATCATGTCGCTGGAAAGCGTAAAAGCGCAGCCGGGTCTGGCTTCGCGGGTGATCGCATTTAACGGCCGTTTTGCGACGCTACCGACCAGCGCGACCACGCAGACGACCATCCACCTGATCCACGGTGGTGAAGACCGGGTAATTGAGCTCTCGCATGCGGTTGCGGCGCAGGAAGCGCTGATTCGCGAAGGTGGGGATGTGACGCTGGATATCGTTGACGAACTGGGCCACGCGATTGACGACCGTAGCATGCAGTTTGCGCTCGATCGTTTGCGCTATACCGTACCGAAGCACTACTTTGATGAAGCGCTCAGCGGCGGCAAGCCGGATAACGATGATATTGTAGAGTTTATGTGAGGTTTCCCCCTCTCCCAGGGAGAGGGGAAACAGATCGATTACTTCTTCTGATCCTTCTTCGGCCAGTCGTCGTCATCGTCCCACTTGTCGTTAAAATCACGGTGCGGCGGAAGATCCGGTTTGTTGGCAAGAAATTTTTTATGGTCAACGCGCTTTAGATCTTTAATCACGTTAAGCAATACGCCGACCAGAAAAACTAACACCAGAATCCACCAGTACTTTGAAAGCCAGTCCATTCGCTATTCCTCTCAGAGCGTTCGTCAGGCGACGAGTTGCTCCATAATACGTTGATACATACGGGCCAGCAGTTGCAAATCTGCCGCATTGACACACTCATTTATTTTATGAATGGTTGCGTTCACTGGACCCAGTTCGACAACCTGGGCACCCATGCGGGCGATAAAGCGTCCGTCTGAAGTGCCACCCGTTGTCAGCAGCTGTGGCTTAATTTCATTATAGTGCTCGATGGCGTTCACCACCGCATCCACCAGTTTGCCACGCTGCGTCAGGAACGGCTGGCCGGAAAGCCACCAGTCCACGGTGTAGCGCAGGTTATATTTTTCCAGCAGGGCGATAACGCGCGCCTTGATCGTCTCATCGGTCAGTTCAGTGCTGAAGCGGAAGTTGAACTGGACGAAATAATCTCCTGGGATAACGTTATTGCTGCCGGTCCCGGCCTTGACGTTCGCAATCTGCATGCTGGTCGGCGGGAAGAACTCGTTGCCTTTATCCCACTCAATCTCTACCAGCTCGCTCAGCATCGGTGCCGCGCGATGGACCGGGTTATCGGCCAGATGCGGGTAAGCAACGTGCCCCTGAACGCCGTGAATGGTCAGGTTACAGGTCAGCGAGCCGCGACGCCCGTTTTTGACGACATCACCCACCACTTCGGTACTGGACGGCTCGCCGACCAGGCAGTAGTCGAGACGCTCGTTGCGGGCCATCAGCGCCTCAACGACCTTCACGGTGCCGTTATGGGCGCTGGCTTCTTCGTCGGAGGTGATTAAAAACGCGAGACGGTTTTTGTGGTTCGGGTGCTGAGCAACAAAGCGCTCTGCCGCCACCACCATCGCCGCCAGAGAGCCTTTCATGTCTGCCGCACCGCGACCAAACAGCATGCCATCGCGGATGGTCGGTTCAAACGGCGGGTTAATCCAGCGGTCTGCGTCACCGGCGGGAACGACGTCAGTGTGTCCGGCAAAGGCCAGCGTTTCACCCTGGCCGCGCCACGCCCAGAAGTTCTGGGTATCGCCAAAATCCATGCGTTCCACGGTAAAACCGATGGCGCGCAGGCGCTCAATCATTAATGCCTGACAACCTGCGTCGTCCGGGCTAAGGGAGGGACGGCGAATAAGCTGCTGAGTCAGCTCAATGACCGGGCATGACATAGACTACACCTCAACGAAAAAGTCTGAATAAAGGGTTTCACTGAAACCCAGCAGCATAGGCTGCCCTGGCGCACAGAGCAATGGGCGTTTGATGATTGCCGGCATTTCGAGCATCAGTTTTGCCGCGCTGTCGGCATCTTTGATGCTGGCGCGCAGCGCTTCGTCCAGTTTACGCCAGGTGGTGCCGCGCGTGTTCAATAGTGCTTCCCACCCCAATTCGCTGATGGCGTTATGCAGAAATTCTGCATCAAGCCCGTCGGCTCGGTAATCGTGGAAACGGTACTCTATGCTGTTGGCTTCCAGCCAGCGGCGGGCTTTTTTGATGGTGTCGCAATTTTTAATGCCGTACATCACAACCATGGTGAATCCTTTTGACCTAATGATGATTAAATGTTCAGTAAATTCGAAGATATATCCTTAAGTAGAATATAACACATTCAGGAATCGTCTGGATTTACACTTCTTCTTAATTCAACTCACAACTGTACGCTGAATATTCTTTCATCCTTTAAGCATAGATGTCCATAAACTTTAAAATGCTAATAAACTCAGCCAATAAAATAAAATTCAGCTCTCCGCAGTGTTATTTCAAAATATTGCTGGTCGTCACAAAAAATTGAGGGCTATCCGTTCATATTTATCATAAATCCCCGTAGGACGTGGGGTACAATCACAGCAATTGGTTAAATAGTCTTCACAATGACGGTCCGTTTTTGTAGAATGCGCATAATAATAAGAGAGGGTATTATGATTGAACGTGAACTGGGGAACTGGAAAGATTTTATCGAAGGCATGCTTCGTAAATGACATTCAGTAACAATTGCAAGAGCACTAAAATAAGTAAAATAACCATAGTGTGAATTAATCACACAATAAAAAGGCGGCCGATAGAGCCGCCTTTTTTTATTTCAATCACTTACTCCGGGCGCTCCTTTAGCGGGAAGCGGCGACGCACCAGCACAAAGAACAGCGGAACGAAATAAATGGCAAGGATAGTGGCGGAAATCATGCCGCCCATGACCCCGGTACCCACAGCATGCTGGCTGCTGGAGCCTGCGCCGGTGCTGGTTGCCATCGGCAGTACGCCGAAAACAAACGCCAGCGACGTCATCAGGATCGGGCGTAAGCGCTGACGGCAGGCGTGCAGCGTGGCGGCCATCAGCTCGTGGCCTTTGGCATTCATCTCGTTGGCAAACTCAACGATCAGAATGGCGTTTTTCGCCGATAGCCCAATCACAGTGAGCAGCCCGACCTGGAAGTAGACATCGTTCTCCAGGCCGCGCATCCAGGTCGCGAGCAGTGCACCGATGACGCCAAGGGGCACGACCAGCATGACCGAGAACGGGACTGACCAGCTTTCATACAGTGCGGCAAGGCAGAGGAAGACCACCAGCAGCGAGAGGGCGTAAAGCGCGGGTGCCTGCGCTCCGGAGAGGCGCTCCTGGTAAGACATGGCCGTCCACTCCAGTCCAAAACCGGCAGGCAGCTGCTGCACCAGTTTTTCCATGGTGTCCATGGCGGTACCGGTACTGACGCCCGGGGCGGCTTCCCCGACGATTTCAACCGCGGAATAGCCGTTATAGCGCTCCAGACGCGGCGAACCGCTCTCCCAGTGCGAGTTGGCAAAGGCGGAGAAAGGCACCATGCCGCCGACATTATTCCTGACAAACCAGCGGTTAATATCATCCGGCAGCATGCGGAACGGCGCGGCGGACTGGACGTACACTTTTTTCACGCGACCGCGATCCATAAAGTCATTCACATAGCTCGAGCCCCACGCGGTTTGCAGGGTGTCATTGATATCGTTGATCGACACGCCCAGCGCCTGCGCCTTACGCTGATCGATATCCACCTGCAGCTGTGGGCTGTCGTCAAGGCCGTTATGGCGAACGCGTGTCAGGCCTGAATCGTTGCCCGCCAGCGCCAACAGCTTGTCGCGCGCCGCCATCAGCGCCGTATGGCCCGCACCGGCGTGATCCTGCAGCTCCATATCAAAGCCGGCAGAACTGCCCAGACCGCTTATTGCCGGCGGGCTGCTGGCAAAGACGCGCGCTTCTTTGATATGCGCAAAGGCTTTCGTCGCGCGCTCAATGATGGCAAACGATGTTCCCGTTTTCGTGTCGCGCTCGTCCCAGTCCTTCAGGCGGACGAACATGCGGGCGACGTTCTGCCCGTTGCCGCCCGGGCCGGAGCCGACGGTGGAGAAGACGGAAACAACGTTATCTTTCTCTTTGGTGAAGAAGTACTGCTCCACCTTCTGAACCACTTTCAGCGTCTGCTGCTGCGTTGCGCCGCTCGGGAGCTGCACCGAGGTGGTGAACATTCCCCGGTCCTCCATCGGCAGGAACGAGGTGGGCAGATGCATAAACAGCCAGACCATGCCGCCCAGCAGCACAACGTAAACCATCATCCAGCGCAGGCTGCGGTGCAGCACGCCGCCGACGGCAGATTCATACCGCGCGGCATTGCGGTTAAACATCCGGTTAAACCAGCCGAAGAACCCTCTCTGGCCGTGATGTTCCCCTTTGTGCAGCGGTTTCAGGATGGTGGCGCAGAGTGCGGGAGTGAGGATCAGCGCCACCAGCACGGAGAGCACCATCGCCGAGACGATCGTGATGGAGAACTGACGGTAAATCGCCCCGGTTGTGCCGCCAAAGAAGGCCATCGGGATAAAGACGGCCGACAGCACCATCGCAATACCGACTAACGCCCCCTGAATTTGCCCCATGGATTTGCGCGTCGCCTGGCGCGGGGAAAGGCCCTCTTCGCTCATGATGCGCTCGACGTTTTCGACCACCACGATAGCATCATCCACCAGAAGGCCAATCGCCAGCACCATCGCAAACATCGTCAGGGTATTTATGCTGTACCCGAACGCGTACAGCACCGCAAAGGTCCCCAGCAGCACCACGGGGACGGCAATGGTTGGGATCAGCGTTGCGCGGAAGTTTTGCAGGAACAGGTACATGACCAGGAACACCAGCGCAATGGCTTCCAGCAGGGTCTTTACCACATCCTCAATCGACGCTTTAACAAAGGAGGTGGTTTCATAGGCGACTTTGTACTCCAGCCCGTGCGGGAAGTACTGCGACAGCTCGTCCAGACGGTCCAGCACCAGTTTCGCCGTAGCCATTTCGTTCGCGCCGGAGGCCAGCTTAACCCCCAGACCGGAGGCCTGATTGCCGTTAAAGCGGCTCAGGTAGTCGTATTTCTCCGCACCCATTTCCACCGTGGCGACATCGCCCAGGCGCACTTCCGACCCGTCCTGATTCACGCGCAGGGTAATGTTGCGGAACTGATCCGGCGTCTGCAGCAGCGATTGCGAATTGATGGTGGCATTCAGGGCCTGCTTATCAACGGACGGCGTTCCCCCCAGCTGCCCTACGGCAATCTGGGCGTTCTGGGCCTTGATGGCATCCGTTACGTCGGTCGCCGTCATCTGGACGCTGTTGAGCTTGTTGGGATCGAGCCAGATGCGCATTGAGTACTGTGAGCCGTAAGCGTCGATATCCCCCACGCCGTTAATACGGCTGATGGGATCCTGAATATTACTGGCGACGTAGTCCGCAATGTCCTGTTTATCCATCGAGCCATCTGTCGAGACAAACGCGATGGTCAAAATATTGGTATCACCGGTTTTACGCACGGTCACACCCTGGTTCTGCACCGCCTGGGGCAGCTTGCGCATGGCCGACTGCAGCTGGTTTTGTACCTGTTGCACCGCTTCGTCCGGGTCGGTGCCCGCCTTGAAGCTCAGGGTCACCGTCGCCTGGCCCGTGGCGCTACTCTGCGAGGACATGTACATCAGGTTATCCAGACCCGTCATGTTCTGCTCGATAACCTGCGTCACGGTGTTTTCCAGCGTTTGTGCGGAAGCGCCGGGGTAGTTTGCGGTGACGCGCACGTTCGGCGGTGCCAGATCGGGGTATTGCTCAACGGGAAGTGAAGTAATCGCCAGGACGCCTGTCAGGCACAACAGGATGGCAAGCACCCAGGCAAAAATGGGGCGATCGATAAAAAAATTCGCCATGAAAAAGTGACCTCGTTTTGCTGCACGTCATTATTGTTTATTGCCCGCATAACTTTAGCGGTAAGGCCCAGGTCAAACGTGGAGAAATAAAGGAGATAATGTAAATTATCATGCGCTTTTCCCTGCGCTTCCTCCTTTACCGTTATTTACCCGCCGGTGCCTCAGGTACGGGGAACGTGACGCTGACCAGCGTGCCGCCGTTTTGCGGCTGTGAAAAATGCAGCGCTCCCCCAAGCCGTTGCGCGCGTTCACGCATAATGTTCAGGCCGTAATGCCCCGGCGGCTCGCTGGCCTCGCCAATCCCGATGCCGTTGTCACGAATGCTGACGCTGTGCGTACCGTCCGCTGCCGTCACGCAGCTCACCGCGATTTCGCTGGCCTGCGCGTGCTTAATGGCGTTCAGCACGGCCTCGCGTACGATCTGTAAAAGATGCACTTGCTTTTGCGCGTCGAGCGCCAGCGAGGAGAGGCGGCAGTCGAGATGCAGCTTAGCCTGCGTCTGGCTCTGCAGGGCATCGAGGGACTCCTGCAGCGCCGCGGGTAAATTCGCGTGGTTCAGCGTGAGGCGGAAGGTGGTGAGCAATTCGCGCAGCTGCTGCCAGGCGTTGTTAAGCTCGCGGGAGAAGTCAGTGATGATGGTCTGCGCCGGGGCGTTTTCCTCCGGCACGGTGCGCTTAAGCAGGGCAAGCTGAATGCGCAGATACGACAGCACCTGCGCCAGCGAATCATGCAGCTCGCGAGCGATGGTGGCGCGCTCTTCCATTAGCAGCAACTGCTGGTAATGCTTCTGTGCCTGGTTAAAGTACAGCCCGCGCCCGAGCATGGTTGCCACGCTTCGCATCAGCGGGAGGGGAACGCTGTCCGTCTCGCTTTGCCAGCGCAGCTCGCCGTAAAGGGTGTCCTGCATCAATACCGGCAGATTTTGCAGCGGGAGGCCGCGTGACTCCGCCCCTTCACACACCCGCCAGTCGTCGCTGGTGCGCAGCTCCAGATAACTCATCTGCGTATAGTCATGAACAATCTGCAGGATATGCCGGAAGCAGTGGCTGTCTATCTGGCCGGTATTCAGCGCCTGAGAGCATTTGAACAGCATGTCGAGCTGCTGGTGGGCGTCATGCAAATGCCGCGTCTTTTCCGCAACCGAGGCTTCAAGCGAGCGGTAGAGCGTGGCTAACTCGGCGGACATGTGGTTAAAGGCGCGCGAGAGCTGGCCCAGCTCGTTCGGCAGGGCGGTATCCGGCGCAGGGGTCGCAAACTCGCCTCGCTCAATTCGCTCGCTGGCCGCCACCAGATTGTTCAGCGGCAGTACCACCTGGCGACGGATGCGCCGCAGGGTAAACAGCGTCAGCAGCAGGATCCCAAGCGCGCCCGCCAGCGAGAGCAGGGTGACCGTCTGAATTTTATGTTCGGTGTAGTGCTGCAGGGCAAGCACGAAGGCATCAATGCGGCCGACAAAATCGCCAATGTGGCTTTGATACCACGCGCTGTCGCCGCGGGCGATGCGCGTGTCCATCTCCAGCCAGGCCACGTGCAGCTGCTGATAGCGTGCTTTCACGTTGTCCGGAACGTACCAGCGGTTCAGCTTCTGCAGGGCAGGCGCGCTCAGCGTCTGTTGCCAGTTCTCGCGATGCTCGGCAAGCGAAGGGCTGTTGCGCTGCATCTCGTAGCCCAGGCGATAGCTCTGCATGCGCAGTGAGCCCGCGATGTTAATGGCTTCGGCGTCACGCTGGCTGCTGGCAAGCGTCAGCAGCGCGACGGTGCTGGTCAGCACGGATAAGACGATGATCGAAAAGAAAGCCCAGGCAAGGCTTCCGGAAACGGGTCGTTTAACGGTCACAGAACGGCTCTCTGAATAAAATTGATCTGCCACAGGTTCACTGGAAATAATTGGGCATCCTGGGCATTTGAACATTGCCCGATCGCGCCGTGATGCGTAAATACCATATTCATACAAAGAATAAGGTTATTGAATCAAAAACAGGTGTGGATATGAATCGTTTTATTATGGCTGACAGCCAGCAATGCATTGGGTGTCGCGCCTGCGAAGTGGCCTGCGTGATGGCGCACAACGGTGAGCAGCACGTCCTGAGCGAGCGCTATTTTCATCCCCGTATTACGGTCCTGCGAGCCGGCGAGAAACGAAGCCCCGTCACCTGCCATCACTGCGAAAATGCGCCCTGCGCGCAAAGCTGCCCGAACGGCGCCATCAGCAAAGGCGATGACAGCGTACAGGTGAACCAACAAAAATGCATCGGCTGTAAGGCCTGCGCGGTGGCTTGCCCGTTTGGCACGATGGAAATTATCGTCACCCCGCTCGGCAGCGGCGGCGTGAAGGCCTCGGCGAACAAATGCGATCTCTGCCAGACGCGACCAAACGGCCCGGCCTGTATCGAAAACTGCCCGGCAGACGTCCTCTCCCTGGCGACGCCCGCCGTCCTGGACAATCTGGCAAAATCGCGCCGACAGCGCGCTGCCAGCCTGGAGGCGCAGCCCTGGCACGCGGAGGCCGTCAGAGAGGACGTCCCGCGCACTAAGCTGCAGCAGATGCAAACAACCCCGCCACGCGGCGAGCCCGACAAGCTGGCTGGCGCAGAGCGCGTGGGCCATTTTAACGAAATCTACCTGCCGTTTCGGGCCGAACAGGCCGCCCGCGAGGCGTCGCGCTGCCTGACGTGCGGCGAGCACAGCATTTGCGAATGGACCTGCCCGCTGCACAACCACATCCCGCAGTGGATTGAGCGCCTCAGCGCGGGGGACATTGCCGGCGCGGTCGAGCTTTCTCATCAGACTAACTGTTTACCTGAAATTACCGGCCGCGTCTGTCCGCAGGACCGTTTATGCGAAGGGGCCTGCACAATCCGTGACGAGTCGGGCTCCGTGACCATCGGTAACATCGAGCGCTATATCGCCGAACGGGCGCTGGCGATGGGCTGGCGGCCGGATTTGTCCGCCGTCACGCCATCAGGTAAGCGTGTCGCGATTGTTGGCGCGGGGCCTGCCGGGCTGGCGTGCGCCGACGTGCTGGCGCGCAGCGGCGTGAGCGTGACGGTCTACGATCGGCATCCGGAAATCGGCGGGTTGCTGACTTTTGGCATCCCGGCATTCAAGCTGGACAAATCGCTGCTCGCGCGGCGCAGAGAGATATTCACCGCGATGGGGATCCGCTTTGAGCTGAACTGCGAGGTGGGGCATGACGTGTCGATGTCACAGTTAAAGAACGAGTACGACGCCCTGTTTATTGGCGTGGGCACCTATCGCTCGATGAAGGCGGGTATCCCGCACGAAGACGCGCCAGGGGTCTATGACGCGCTGCCTTTCCTGGTGGGCAATACGCGGCATGTTATGGGGCTGGAGGAGTCGGCCAGCGAACCGTTCATCGACACCCGTGGCTTAAACGTGGTGGTGCTGGGCGGGGGCGATACCGCGATGGACTGCGTCCGCACCGCGTTACGCCACGGCGCGGCGAACGTCACCTGCGCCTATCGTCGGGATGAGGCCAATATGCCGGGGTCGAAGAAAGAGGTGAAGAACGCCAGAGAAGAGGGCGCGGCGTTTGAATTTAACGTCCAGCCGGTCGAGCTGACGCTGGATCCTGACGGAAAGGTCAACGGTATCCGGATGCTGCGTACCGAGCTCGGTGAGCCGGATGCGCAGGGGCGGCGTCGTCCCGTTCCGGTGGCGGGGAGCGAGTTTGTGATGGCCGCTGATGCGGTCATTATGGCGTTTGGTTTTAACCCGCACGCGATGTCGTGGCTGCAGGCGCAGGGCGTTGAAACGGACGAGCGCGGGCGGATTATTGCCTCGGTTGAGAGCCGCTACCGTTACCAGACGACCAACCCGCAAATCTTCGCTGGGGGTGATGCGGTACGCGGTGCGGATCTGGTGGTAACCGCCATGGCGGAAGGGCGTCATGCGGCGCAGGGGATACTCGACTGGCTGGGAGTCAGTGCGCCAGAACACCATTAAACCGGCGGGCGACAAAGTGGGATTCACGGCGTAGTATAGGGCGACTCATTATGTTGTGGAGCCCGTATGACCCTGAAAATTGACGTTATCAAAGACAAAATTCTCTCTGAAAACTACTTTGTCCTGCGTAACATCACCTACGATCTTACGCGTAATAACGGTGAAGTGATCCGCCACAAACGCGAGGTCTACGACCGCGGCAACGGGGCTACCATTTTGCTCTATAACCGTGAAAAGCAGAGCGTGGTGTTGATCCGTCAGTTCAGGGTGGCGACATGGGTTAACGGCAACCCTGACGGACGTCTGATTGAAACCTGCGCGGGCCTGCTCGATGACGATGAGCCGGAAGTTTGCATCCGCAAAGAGGCCATAGAAGAAACCGGCTTCGAAGTGGGCGAGGTCAAAAAGGTCTTCGAGTTGTTTATGTCGCCCGGCGGCGTGACGGAAATCGTTCATTTCTTCATTGCGGAATACAGCGACGCGCAGCGCACCCACCGGGGCGGTGGCGTAGAGGATGAAGATATCGAAGTGCTGGAGCTTCCCTTTTCGCGGGCGCTGGAGATGATGCGTTCAGGCGAAATCAGGGATGGTAAAGCAGTGATACTACTGCAGTATTTACAGACGACCGGGTTGATGAATAGCGCTTTTGAACGGAAGTAGTGTGTTTTTCAGATAAATCTATCCGATAAATCCGATTGAGCCATCCCGGCGGGAACACGAAGATACTGCCCAGTTAAGCGTTTTCGTTCCGGGATTGTGTCATTCATGCGCTACAGCGTCTTTTTATTTTCCCTGTTTTGCGTGCTTCTCGCGCCGCAGGTGCGGGCTGCGCCCGCGCAGCAAGCCTTCTCTGACTGGCAGGTGACCTGCAATAACCAGAACTTTTGCCTTGCGCGCAACACGGGCGAGCACCGCGGTCTGGTCATGACGCTTACCCGAAGCGCCGGGGCAAAAACGGATGCCACGCTGCGTATCGATCTCGGCGGCCTTGAAACGCCCTCCGTCAAAGAGACAGAAATTTCCTCCCGGCTGCTGCTGGATAACGCCCCCCTGAAGCTGGACAGGCAGCACTGGCAGCTCGCGCCCTGGCATCTGAAAACGGACGATGCGGCCACCATTACCGCCTTTCTGAAAAACATCCAGGAAGGGAAAGCCCTGACCCTGCGCGACGGCAAGCAGGTCATTTCCCTGAGCGGTTTGAAAGCGGCGCTGCTGTTCATTGATGCCCAGCAAAAGCGCGTCGGCAGCGAAACCGCATGGATTAAAAAGGGTGACGATCCGCCGTTAAGCGTGCCGCCCGCACCCGCCCTGAAAAAAGTGGCTGTCGTGAACCCCACCCCAACACCGCTTTCCCACGCTGAACTGAACGACCTGCTGGATTATGGTACCGGGCGGATGAACAGCAGCCAGTGCTCGCTGGATCCTAACCGCCGGGAAGTGCGCGTTACCGCGTTAACCGATGACAAAGCGCTGCTGATCGTCAGCTGCGAGGCGGGGGCCTATAACACGGTCGATCTGGCGTGGCTGGTATCACGGAAGAAACCCTTCTCTGCACGCAGCGTCAGGCTGCGGCTGCCGTTTACGCCGTCAAGCGACAGCAGCGAAATGGAGTTAATGAACGCCAGCTTCGATGAGAAAACGCGCGAGCTGACCACGCTCGCGCTCGGGCGCGGTATGGGGGATTGCGGGATCCAGACGCGCTGGCGCTTTGACGGCCAGCGTTTTCGCCTGGTGCGTTATGCCGAAGAGCCCAGCTGTGATAGCTGGAACGGGCCAGATGCCTGGCCGACGCTGTGGATCACGCGCTAGCTTTTAGCCGCCTTACCCGGCCAGCAACACATCCGAAACGTAGGCCGGGTAAGCGACAGCGCCACCCGGCAAAGCAGACCGCACTCTGGTCACTGTTTACGGAAAAAGTCGTTATACAGCATGTACAGATGCGCTGCGCTCCAGGAGAAGTTGGGGGCGCCTTGCTGCGCGCCGGTCAGCGGATTGTAGTTTTCCTGGATCGGGCCGTCGGACGTTAACCCCTTTGCGTGCTTGAAGAAGTTTTCAGCCAGCGTTTGTGCCTGTTCCCGATAGCCATAGCGTTCCATCCCTTTCAGGCCAAACCAGAACTGGTCGACCCAGACCCGCCCGCGCCAGTAGATATCCGGGCCAAATGCCGGGTTGGTTAGTGCGGCAGTTCCGAGCGGCACATACGTGTTAAACTCTTTCGGATCCAGCATCACCTTCACCACGGCATCAGCATGCTCCTGCGTTGCCGCGCCGTTAAACAGCGGCGACCAGCCCTCCGGGCCTTTACCGCGCTCGACGATCGGTTTGCCCGCACAACCGTTGACCAGCGGTTTATCCTCAATGCGGATGTCATAGTAAAAACCGCTTTTTGCGTCGAACATGCAGGTATTGATGTAGGTCGCGAGCTTATCCGCCAGCTGGCGATAGCGGCTGGCCTCCTGCTCTTTACCCAGCAGGCTCGCCATCTGCGCCAGATAGTGGTTGTCGCTGTACATATAGCTCGCCTGGTCGACGGACTCCTGCAGTAGCGAATAGCCCAGTAGCCTGCCCTCTTTGTCGCGGTTTTCGGCAAACTTCACCGTCCAGTCGCTGCGCTTGCCGCCGTTTTCGACGTATTTATCCAACTGGGCTTTATCGATAAAGCCGAAGACGGCGGCGTCATCGCGCCCCGATTCCCACGAGGCCGCAACCTGCGCCGGGATCTCCAGGCTGTCGTAATCGCCATTATCGACCACGCGGGCATAGTTGTTCAGGCCGGAAAGCGACTCTTCTTTATCGCCTTTTTTCACCGTAAAGAGCATTTCGCCGCTGGCGGTATTATGGGCTTTATCACGCGTCGCGCCGTACTCCGGCACGCCGTTGCCGTTATGGTCGCGGTTGCGCAGCCACCAGTCGTGGTAGGCCACCAGTTTAGGGTACATTTCCGCCAGCCAGGCCTTGTCCCGGGTGATGTTGTACACCTCCATCACCGACCACGCGGCCAGGCTCGGCTTGGTATTGCGCTCGTTCCAGTTGCCGCCGTCGCCGCCGCGTTCCGGGCTCAGGTTCCAGGCAATGAGATCCGGCACAAAGCCGGCATCCTGCGGACGCACCGGATCGTCAGGTTTGATTTGCCAGGAGAAGACCGCGCGAATGTTCTCTTTGGCGATATCCGGGTTGAAATGCGACATAGCAAACGCCTGTTTCCAGGTATCCCACGGCCAGGTCTGGTTGCCGGAGAACCAGCGTCCGGTGACGGATGGCGTCACCGTGTTATAGCGCACCGCGCCGCCAGGCGAACGCCAGTTGCCGTTCAGCGTTTCGATGGCTTTCACCGCCACGCGGGTTTGCTCGGGCGTCGCGTTTGGGTTGGTTAACCCTTTCTGCAAATAGCCTTCCCAGCGCCGCTGCGAGGCCGTCATATAGAAGGCCGGGCGCGCCAGAATATCGCGGATCTGCATCTGCTCACGCTTCGCCTCATCGGCGTTGAGCAGATGGGAGTAGGTGGTGTACAGCGTGGTGCTGCCGGTAATATGCGCCCGGCTGGTAAAGCGATGCCCGTCGACGGTGGTCTCGAGGGGGATGGATTTATGCACCTGATATTCGGAGCTGCCGGAGGTCAGCAGATTCCAGGTTGAACGCACCTTGCCAAAGGTCACCTTCAGGCCGTCACGCGCGGGGACCAGCCTGCGCTGATAGTCCGGATACGCGCCGTCGACAGTTTTATCCGACAGCGGTTTGCCCGCTTTGGCCTCCAGCTTCTCCAGCAGTTCGCCGTCCCACACCAGGTCGAGCGGTGCCTTGCTGGTGATGCGGGTTTCCAGCAGCGAGGTGCGCGCGGTGGCAAAGCGCAGCGTCATCGCGATCTGCACGTCTTTGGCGCTCAGCGTCTGCACCAGCGCGCCGGGAATGCTGTAGGCCTCGAGGGTAAAATCGACTTTTTTGCCGTTCTGATACACGCTCAGGCGATCGAAATTCGTCGCCATAAAGTTGATGTACTCTTCGGTGAGCAGCGCTACGCCGGGAAATCCTCCCTGAGTCTGCGGCCCATCCGGCAGCAAATGCCCATGCCAGGCACCCAAATCGAAAAAGGGGTTAAATCGCTGGTGGTCGTCATCGTCAAAATCGTGCATATACGCCGGTGCACCGGCGCGGTTGATGACGTTTTTAAAATCATCTGGGGCGGCGGCGTGGGCCGAAAAACTGAGCGCCAGCGCGCAGGCCAGCGGTGTAAGGCTGAGTTTCATGGGGAAGATCCTTTTACCAGTAAAAGTATTGCATCAGGAAGACCCGGTCGCTCGGGTCGCCGGAGGCATTTTTCATATAGAACCGGCTGTCGGCTGCGGTAGCAAAGCGCCCATCGCCGTACTCGTACCAGATACCGAACTGCATAAACGAGGTCGTTTCATCGGCGGCATTGTCCGGGCGGTGCTTTGCATAGCTGTAAGCGGTGGAGAGATAAACGCCTTTTAACGCTTCAACCATGGCGCTGACCATATAGCCGGTCTCAGTGCCGGAGACGTCCTTGCCGCTGGCCCGCCCGGTGTGATGCCAGGCGCGCGCCGCCAGATTGGGCGACAGAATGCCGGTTAAAAAGAGCTGACCGGTGCCGTCGGTGACCTCAAGCCCGTTCATCCAGGTGACGTCTTTGACGAGGTCATACTGGATATAGCCGTTGGCCATCGCCGGATAGGTATACTTATCGTCATAGCGATCGTATTTACCAAAGTGCAGCCAGGCTTTGCTCTCGTCATGGTGCCCCGCAGGCGTGGCGGTGACGCTATAGCGCAGGTTTCCCGAGCGGTTTTGTACCTTTAGCGCATACATAATGTCGCGGGTGTTGGGGATCACGTAGCCCAGGTCGGGCGTGAAATCCCCCCACCACTGCAGGTCATCGAGGGAGGAGTCCTGACGCAGGCTCAGCATGATTTCGGTGCTGTTGTCGGTTTTGTAGCCGCCGTAAAGGCGGTTAAGCCCGCCTTCAAACCCGCCCCAGCTGTGGTCGGGCACCCATGCGTTGCCCTGATGGTCCGCCTGTACGGTCCAGCCTTCGCCGTAAATCAGGCCGAACCAGTGGCCGTGCTTCATTTCCAGACCGCCCTCAATATAGGTGCCGTCACTGTATTTATGTTTATCCTGACCTTCTAAATCCATATATCCGCCGACCCCCAGTTCGCCATAAAAACGAAATGACGGAGAGGTGATTTCAGGCGTTTTGGTATCGTCGTGCTCGGCTGGCCGTGCCTCTTCTGCGGCAAATGACGGGCAGCAGAAGGAGAGGGCGGCCAGCGCCCAGAACGTTTTAGTTTTAATTGTCATACACTCATCCCAAAGAAAAAATATCCCTGCCTGCCGTATTACTGACTATTCGAGGCCGGTGATGCTTCAATATGTTGTTGTTCTTTTGATAATCCTCTGACGTATTTGCTGTATTTCCACCAGGCAAATCCGAGGAATAAAACAATGCCGCCGACGTTATAGAAAATAATCGTCAGAATATTGCCCCCGGTAGGGAAGGTTGAGGCCACAAAGCCGATGGCGAATATCACAATCAGCATCGACACCACCACCATGCCCGTGGTGCGTGAGCCCATTTTGAAATCGCGCGGGAGATGATCGAGCCTGCGACGCAGGTTCAGGTAAGCCAGCATGATGAACAGCGGCGGTAACATCGACGCGGCCGCGGTCATATTGATCACGGTGTTCATCAGCTCCTGCGCGGTATTGGACCCCATGGTTGGGATAATCATTAACGGAATGACGATCAGATACTGGATCCACGCCGCCCGCGCCGGTACGCCGTTCTCGTTCAGCGCCACGGTTTTTGGCCCAAAAATGCCGCTCGGGATTTCAGAGAAGAAGATTTTGACCGGCGTTGCGGTCCACATCAGCAGCGAGCCGAACATCGCGGTAAAGGAGACCAGGCCGACAAAGCGGTTCATCAGCACTTCCGGCAGGCCAAACCACACCGCCAGGCCGTGGAATACCTGCACCGAGCCGCCGGTAAATTTCAGCTCTTTACTGCTGATGAAGACGTTAATCAGCACCGAGGAGATGGAGTAGAGCACGCCGATGAAAATCCCCGCCAGAATGATCACCTTCACGAAGGATTTTGAACCGCCCTTGACGTCGTTAACGTACACGGCAACGGACTCTGCGCCCCCGGCGGCCATGAATATCCAGGTGGTGATGCCGAGGAAGGCCCAGTTGAAGTTGGGGATCATCGCGTCAACGGTAATCGGGTCGGCTGGCTGCACGCCGCCCACCAGCGCCGCACCGGCCAGCAGAATATAGGAGAGGGTCAACAGCAGCATGAGCGTTGAGGTCACAGAGGTGATCGGCCCCAGCATTTTTGCCCCGTTGGTGGACACCCAGGTCGAGAAGGCGAACAGCACCATGCTCAGTACCGTGGTGGCGAACGGCGTCAGAATGTACTCATAGCCCAAAAAGGCGTAAGAGGCGTAGGCGATGACGCGCGGCAATAACGAGGTGAAGAAGAACAGGTTCACGAACCAGTAGGTGTAGGCGGTAATAAACGCCCAGCGCCCGCCCAGCGAACTTTTTACCCAGGCGTACACCCCGGCTTCGGAGTTTTTATTCAGGGAGACAAACTCCGCGATGATTAAGCAGAAAGGAATAAAGTAGAACAGGGTGGCTAAAAAGAACATCGGCGCGGAGGCAAGCCCCAGCTCGATATTGTTGTTGATAACGTTGTTAAAACTGAATACGGCGGCAAACGTCAGCGACAGCAGGCCGAATTTGCCGATGGTATTACGCTTGGTAGTTTCAGACATAACATATCTCCGGGTACGAGGAGGGCGGTGCTTCATTGGCACCGCTGGATTTTTTATTTGTTATGGAAATAGCCGTCTTCGATGGTCACATAGAGGACGACTTTTTTTGCCGGCGTTTCGCTGATAAAGCGATACGCCTCGTGGTTTTCACAAATCACGATCTGTCCCTCGCGCACCTGTTCGGTTTGACCCACGCCTTTCAGGTATTCGCGGTCGGTTTCATCGCGGTAGCACTCCACAAGCTGAAGGGCGTCCTTTGCGGCGTACTCAACTTTCTGCGCGCCCTGCAGGTAGTAATGCACCTCGAAATAGCGGCGATGGCCAACGAACAGCGCGTCGGTGCTGGCATCGCAGGCCACGCGGTAGGCCAGCGAATCGCCAATTGAGTGGGCAACGCCGGGCTGGATGTGGTCGATATTGTTGATGGCCTCTGTGCAGCGCTGCCATTTACGGCCCGTGCGATAACGCTGCTGGAACTGCTCCAGGCTGTCGAGAACGATCATTTGTCTGCCTCGCTGTGTGAATTCATGGAAAAGAAACCGGTGCCGAACCGATGGCGCACCAGCGTCTGCGCGGCGGTTTGTCCGCCTTCCAGCGGGAGCAGGGTGAAGCCGTAGCGGAACGGCCTGAACCAGACGCGCCAGGTGTCCAGCACTTCGCTTCCCCAGGAGTTGGAGCCCAAACCCAGGAGCTGATGGTCAAGGTTGAGGGTGATGTCATCGCAGCGACGCAGTTCGTTGCAGTGCTGCGCGGCGTGAATGTTCTCTGCCGTGTAGTGCCAGGCGCTGAAGTGAACAGGTTGCTCAGGCACTACCAGCAGGCCGCTGCCGCGACGGTTGGCGAGCGTCGCCCAGCGCACCTGCTGGCGGTTGCCGTTGTTCTGCGGGAACGGGTAGTTTTCAAACATCTCATCCACCGTGGTGTGCCACAGATCGATAGTGCTGGCCTGCTGGCTGTCCGGGTAGTTCTCACCGGGCCCGCGTCCGTAGTAGCTCACCTGGTCGAATTCGCCGTTGATGCCGAGGGTAAAGCCGATGCACGGAATAATGTGCGGGTAATCGCCGTAGCGTTCACCGCTCAGCTCAACGTTAATTTGCCCGTCGGCGGCAATGCGCCAGCGATAGGTGCAGCGCATGCCAAAATCAAACACCGGCGGGGCGATCAGCGTGCGGGTGGTAATGATGACCGCATCGTCGTGCTGCTCGACCTCAAAACCGCGCAGGTGCTCCTGCATAATCTGCAGGTGGTTGGGTTGCCACAGCCCCTCATACTCCTGCTTGTGGTTATCAATCATCGGCTTGAAAAAGTTTATTTTCGGTTCACGGGTGAGGTTTTCCTCACCGTTAACCTGCCAGGAGCAGAGTTTCCCCGTCACTTTTGAGAAGCGTGCGCGGAAGTTATGTCCGCTCACGCTGCAGCTCAGGCGGTCCTCTTCCAGCAGCAGCGGCGTCGCGTTGACGTTAATAAACGGCGTGGCGTGAGCCGTGCGCGCTTTTAGCGGGAACTGATACACCGCGATCTCGTGCCCGGCTTCGCTGTAGCGCGTGCGGCTGTTTTTGCTGATGCGCACGGTCAGGAACATTTCGCGCTCGTCGGGGGCGGGCAGGTCCAGAGGCATGCTGCGCGCGCTGTTGGGCCCGAGGCCAGTGATATGCAGCGGCTGGCTGTAAAGCGTTTCCCCTTCCGCACGCACCTCCACGAGCAGGGTGTAATCATCCAGCGTGGTAAACCAGAAGCGGTTTTCAACGTGCAGCTCGCCGTTCTGCCAGCGCAGCTTGACCGGGGCAATCACCTGCTTATATTCACGCAGCCCGGGGCCTGGCGTTTGGTCTGAGTAGATCAGCCCGTCGAGGCAGAAGTTGTAATTATTCGGGTAGTCACCAAAGTCGCCGCCGTAGGCGTAGTACGTATTGCCGCCGGCATCTGCCGCCTGAATACCGTGGTCGCACCACTCCCAGACGTAGTGGCCCTGAATGCAGTCGTGGCGATCGAAGACGTGTTGATACTCCGTCAACCCGCCCGGGCCGTTGCCCATCGCATGGGCGTATTCGCAGATAATTCGCGGTTTTGCGTGGGGATATTCACCGAACAGATTCATCAGCGGCACGCGGGTGTACATGGTCGAGATGATATCAACCACCTCGGCGTCGCGATCCTCTTCGTAATGCAGCAGGCGCGTGTCATCCAGCGCCTTTGCCGCCCGGGCCATGGCGCGGATATTACAGCCGTAGCCGGACTCGTTTCCAAGCGACCAGATGATGATTGAAGGATGGTTTTTCTGGGTGTGGATATGGCGCACGATGCGCTCAACGTAAACGGGCTCCCACGCCGGATCGTCCGTGATGCGGCTCAAATCGCCGACGTTGGCAAAGCCGTGAGATTCCACGTCCGTTTCCGCCATCACGAACAGGCCGTAGATGTCGCACAGCTCGTAGAAGCGCGGATCGTTAGGGTAGTGGGCGGTGCGTACCGAGTTGATGTTATGCTGCTTCATCAGGATCAGGTCGCGCTCGACGCGATCCATCCCCACGGCGCGGCCTTTTTGGTGATCGTTATCGTGGCGGTTCACGCCGTGCAGCTTCAGGTAGCGGTTGTTCACGTAGAACACGCCGTCGCGCACCTTGATGTCGCGGAATCCGACGCGCTGCGGGATCACTTCCAGCACCTGTCCGTGCGCGTCTTTTAACGTCATTACCAGATAGTAAAGGTACGGCGATTCCGCAGACCACTGCTGAGGCCGTTTGACGTTAATGCTGAAGGCCGTTTCCGCGCAGCGGGTCACGGTCAGGCTGTCGGTCGTGCCCTGGTGGAGCACTACCTCGCCATCGTACAGGGCATACTCCAGCGACACGGCTGATGCCTGCGGGGCCAGGTTTTCCAGCTCCAGCTGACAGAAGAGGGTGGCGTCCTGATATGCCTCGTCGAAGGTGGTTCTGACGGTGAAATCGCGCACGTGAGCGGGATTTTTTCCGACCAGATAGACGTCGCGGAATATGCCGGCCGTCCACCACATGTCCTGGTCTTCAATGTAGGTGGAGTCCGCCCACTGCATCACCCGCACGCACAGCAGGTTTTGCCCGCTATGCACCGCGTGGCTGATGTCAAACTCGGCGGTCAACCTGCTGCCTTTGCTAAAGCCAATGTACTGACCATTCACGTAGACTTCGAAATAGGTTTCGACGCCGTCAAACTTGATGAGGGTCTGCTTACCCTGCCAGCCGTCGGATAGCGTGAAGTGGCGCTGATACGCCCCGGTGGGGTTATCTGCGGGCACCCGGGGGACATCCACCGGGAAGGGGAAGCCTTCGTCGGTGTACTGCAGCTGGCCGTGGCCTTCCATCTGCCACATGGCGGGTACGGTGATGTCGCCCCAGCCGGTCATGTACTCAGAGGTAAAGCTTTCCGGGACATACAGCGGATGCGTGAAGAAACGAAAATTCCACTGGCCGCTGAGTGATAAAAAGCGGCTGCTGGCTTCGCGGGCAAAGGTGCGAGCCTGCGCGACGGTATCATATGAGAAGAAGTACGCACGCGGCGGGAGCCGGTTCTCGTGCGTGAGTTGAATATTTTCCCAGCGATTCATGCTATCTCCCTGTAGGGGTAAAACATCATTGCTGAGAAGTTTAGTAAAAATTTTACTAAATAAAATCAGTAAAACCGATTTGCTTTAACTCGATCACGAAATAAAAAAATGCCGGGCATGCCCGGCAGCGTGTTGAGAATGGGGATTAACGGGTCGTGCCGCGCAGCTTTAGCACGCTCGGGACAAAGACCTGCAGCGGCAGCGCCCGGCCGTCGCGGGATTTTTCCAGCAGCAGGTTAACCCCCTGGCTGCCCATCATTTCCGAGTGGATGCGCACGGTAGAGAGCGGTGGAAAGGTGAAGCGGGCGGTCGGGATATCGTTCACGCTGATGAGCGAAATGTCCTCGGGGATCGCCAGCCCTTTTTCATGAATAGCGCGCAATACGCCGATGGCTATCGAATCAGAGGCGACAAACAGCGCGTCAGGCCAGCTTGCCTGCGCCAGCATGGTTTTTGCCAGTTCATACCCGGACGAACTGGAAAAGCCGCCGCGCCAGATGTCCTGTTCTGAGACCACCCCTTTCAGACGGCCATACTCCACGAAAGCGGCTTCGCGGATATCGGCTTTTCCGGGCTCATCTTCCCCGCCAATAAAGCCAATACGCTTAACGTTTTGATGAATAAAGAAATCAACGATCTGCTTGCTGATGCGCGAGAGGTCAATGTCGACGGAATCGTACCCGCTTCCGGGCTCGTGAAAATCGATAAAGCAGACGTTGTCCGTTAAGGCCATCGCGGTACGGCGAATCGCCGAGGAGGGCTTGCCAACGATCAGTACGCCGGTGAGTTTTTTAATCTCAGGCAGGGTGGCGTTGGCGTAGCAGTTGCTCAGCTCGACGCCCAGTTTTTCACACTGCGTCTCAATCCCGTGGCGGATGGCAAGGTAGTAAGGGTCGTTAATCTCCAGCTCTTGCTGGTAGCTGTAGAGTGCCAGAATGTGTTGCTGACCCACCGCAGCAGACTGCATTTTGCGCGACGTGCTGCTCTTATATTCCAGCTTTTCTGCAATCTCCAGAATGCGGTGTTTGGTCTCTTCTTTTACGTTCAACGTTGGGTCATCGTTTAAAACCCGGGATACCGTCGCCAGCGAAACGCCAGCCTCCGTCGCGATGTCTTTGAGCGTTGCCATGTTTGTCCTTATTCCCCCACGTGGTAACCCATTGTAAAGGATGAATCAGGACATGCATCCGTTTTTAGTAAATATCCTGCCCATTGATTCCGGCAAATACCGTGCTAGTATTTAGTAAAATTTTACCAAGGAGAGAGCATGGAAACGGTAGCTTACGATGACTTTGCAAAGCTGGAGATCCGCGTGGGGACGATCGTGGACGTTAAGCGCCACGCTAACGCAGACAAACTCTATATCGCGCAGATTGATGTGGGCGGCAGAATGCTGCAAACCGTCACCAGCCTGGTGCCGTATTACCGGGAAGAGGAGTTGATGGGAAAAACGGTGGTGGTGCTGTGCAATCTGGCGAAAGCGAAGATGCGCGGCGAAACGTCTGAATGCATGTTGCTCTGCGCGGAAACCGATGACGCCAGCGAAAGCGTGTTGTTAACGCCGGAGCGGGCGATGGCGGCGGGCGTGCGGGTGGTATAAAAAAGGGTGGCAATGCCACCCGATTGTTTAGGCCCGGTAAGCGCAGCGCCACCGGGCACGCAGGCCGCACTAGATCACGCTCAACGCCTTCTCTACCACGTTCTCAACGGTAAAGCCGAAGTACGGGAACAGCTTGTCGGCAGGGGCGGACTCGCCGTAGCCCCGCATGCCAACAATCGCCCCCTTAAGCCCGACGTATTTGTACCAGTAGTCGGCAATACCGGCTTCCACCGCCACGCGCGCCGCGACGTTAGAGGGCAGAACCGATTCCCGGTACGCCTCGTCCTGAGCGTCAAAGATATCCGTCGACGGCAGGGACACCACGCGCACCGCGTGGCCTTCGGCGGTCAGTTTTTCCGCCGCTTTCACCGTGATTTCCACCTCCGAACCGGTTGCAATCAGGATCACGTCCGGCTTGCCGCCGCTGTCTTTCAGGATGTAGCCGCCGCGGGCGATATTTTTCACCTGCTCCGGGGTGCGCTCAATCTGCGCCAGGTTCTGGCGTGACAGAATTAATGCCGTTGGGCCATTGTGGCGCTCTACCGCCAGCTTCCAGCCGACCGCCGCTTCGACCTGATCGCACGGACGCCAGGTGCTGAAGTTTGGCGTCAGGCGCAGGCTCGCCAGCTGTTCAACCGCCTGGTGCGTCGGGCCATCTTCCCCCAGCCCGATGGAGTCATGGGTATAGACCATAATCTGGCGCGCCTTCATCAATGCCGCCATGCGCGCCGCGTTACGGGCGTACTCGACAAACATCAGGAAGGTGGCGGTGTAGGGCACGAAGCCGCCGTGATGGGCGATGCCGTTGGCAATGGCGGTCATCCCGAACTCACGCACGCCGTAGTGGATATAGTTCCCGGCAATGTCCTCCTTCAGCGATTTCGAGCCGGACCAGATGGTCAGGTTACTCGGTGCCAGATCCGCCGAGCCGCCCAGCAGTTCAGGCAGGATAGGGCCGATGGCATTCAGCGTATTTTGCGAGGCCTTACGGGTGGCAATTTTCGCCGGGTTGGACTGCAGGTTTTCAATCAGCGCCTGGGTTTTATCGTCCCAGTCTTCCGGCAGGCCGCCGCTCATGCGGCGGGAAAACTCGGCGGCCAGCTCCGGGTGCGCTTTTTTGTAAGCGGCAAACTTCTCGTTCCAGGCCTGCTGCGCTTTTTCACCCGTTTCGCGGGCATCCCATGCCCTGTAGATCTCTTTCGGGATCTCAAACGGCGGATGTTTCCAGCCCAGCTTTTGCCGGGTCAGCGCGACTTCCTCTTCACCCAGCGCCGCGCCGTGCGCCTCTTCTTTGCCCGCCTTGTTCGGCGAGCCGAAGCCGATAGTCGTGCGGCAGATAATCAGCGACGGTTTGTCCTTCACGCTTTGCGCTTCCTGAATCGCCTTTTTCACCGCCTCAGGGTCGTGACCGTCGATCTCATGCACCACGTGCCAGTGGTAGGCCTCGAAGCGTTTCGCCGTGTCGTCGGTAAACCAGCCCTCGGTTTCCCCGTCGATGGAGATGCCGTTGTGATCGTAAAACCCGATCAGCTTGCCCAGCCCCAGCGTGCCCGCCAGCGAGCAGACCTCGTGGGAAATCCCCTCCATCAGACAGCCGTCGCCCATAAACACGTAGGTGTAGTGGTCGACAATCTCGTGGTCCGGCTGGTTAAACTGTGCCGCCAGCGTGCGCTCGGCAATCGCCAGCCCGACCGCGTTGGCCAGCCCCTGGCCGAGCGGCCCGGTGGTGGTTTCCACGCCTGGCGTATAGCCAATTTCCGGGTGTCCCGGTGTTTTGGAATGCAGCTGGCGGAAGTTTTTCAGCTCCTCAAGCGGCAGGTCGTAGCCGGAGAGATGCAGCAGGCTGTAGAGCAGCATTGAGGCGTGGCCGTTGGAGAGAATAAAACGGTCGCGATCGTACCAGGCGGGGTCGTTGGGGTTGTGCTTCAGGAAGTCGTTCCACAGCACTTCGGCAATATCAGCCATGCCCATTGGCGCGCCGGGGTGACCGGAATTGGCTTTCTGCACGGCATCCATGCTGAGGGCGCGAATGGCATTGGCTAGCTCTTTACGGGACATAGTTCACTCCGTGGCAAGGTTAAAGTTTGGCGGCGAGAAGATCTTCAAGTTTGCGCTGGTCGACGGCGAACAGGCGGATACCTTCCGCCAGTTTTTCCACGGCCATGGCGTCCTGGTTATGCTCCCAGCGGAATTCGGCTTCGGTCATGGCTTTTGGTTTTGGCAGGACGGTAGAGGTGGGCACCAGCTTGCGGATCACCGTTTCTTCTTTGTCCTGCAGTTCTTTTAGCAGATTAGGGGAGATAGTCAGGCGGTCGCAGCCCGCCAGGGCGAGGATCTGCTCGGTACGGCGGAAGCTCGCCCCCATCACGATGGTTTCATAGCGGTGCTGCTTGTAATAGTCGTAGATATTACGGACCGACTTCACGCCCGGATCCTCATCCACCACGTACGGGTCCATCGGCTGTTTCGCCTGGTACCAGTCGTAGATGCGGCCGACAAACGGCGAGACGAGGAACACGCCCGCCTCAGCGCAGGCGCGCGCCTGGGCAAACGAGAACAGCAGCGTCAGGTTGCAGTGGATCCCCTCTTTTTCCAGCACTTCCGCCGCGCGGATGCCTTCCCACGTCGACGCGAGTTTGATCAGAATGCGTGATTTATCGATTCCCTGCTCCTGGTAGAGTTCAACCAGGCGACGGGCTTTGTTGATGCTCTTTTCTTTATCGAACGAGAGGCGGGCGTCGACTTCGGTTGAAACGCGCCCCGGGATGCTTTTCAGAATTTCCGCACCGAAATTAACCGCCAGCTTGTCGCTGGCTTCAGCGACCTGCTGCTCCTGCGTTTTCCCGCGCTGTTTACCGTAGGCAATGGCGTCATCAATCAGATGACTAAAGTGCGCGAGCCCGGCTGCCTTGAGCAGGAGCGACGGGTTGGTGGTCGCGTCCTCCGGCTGATAGTGGCGAATCGACTCGATATCGCCGCTGTCTGCGACCACGGTGGTGAATTGTTTGATGCCGTCTAGCTGGTTCATAAATAATTACTCCTTGGAAATAAAAGAGTTAGATGAGTGCGTTAGTTCACACTTCTGAGAAAATCATGATGGACTTAACAAAAAAGCATAGCAGACGGGGGCGGCATTGCTTTTGAGACGGGTAACATGGCTGTTATAAATTGATAACAATTTTTGATGTGTGATGGTGAGAGTTTGGCAGCCTTCAAAGTTTATGTGCTGTCCTGCGGCGATACTATCTGACCGATACGTAAAAGGAATAACAAGATGGACGATCAGTTAAAACAGAGTGCCCTCGATTTTCACGAGTTCCCCGTCCCGGGCAAAATCCAGGTTTCCCCAACCAAGCCGCTTGCGACCCAGCGCGATCTGGCGCTGGCCTATTCACCGGGCGTAGCCGCCCCGTGTCTGGAAATCGAAAAAGACCCGCTGGCAGCCTACAAATACACCGCGCGCGGCAACCTCGTCGCCGTTATCTCGAACGGCACGGCGGTGCTGGGTCTCGGTAACATCGGCGCCCTGGCCGGGAAGCCGGTGATGGAAGGGAAGGGCGTTCTTTTCAAGAAATTCGCCGGTATCGACGTGTTTGATATCGAGGTGGACGAACTCGATCCCGATAAATTCATCAACGTGGTGGCCGCGCTGGAGCCGACCTTCGGTGGGATCAACCTGGAAGACATCAAAGCGCCGGAATGTTTCTATATCGAGCAGAAGCTGCGCGAGCGTATGAACATTCCCGTGTTCCATGATGACCAGCACGGCACTGCGATTATCAGCACCGCCGCCATTCTGAACGGCCTGCGCGTGGTTGAGAAAAATCTCTCTGACGTGCGCATGGTGGTTTCTGGCGCAGGCGCTGCGGCCATCGCCTGTATGAACCTGCTGGTGGCGCTGGGGATGCAGAAACACAACATCGTGGTCTGCGACTCCAAAGGCGTTATCTATAAAGACCGCGAGCCCAACATGGCGGAAACCAAAGCGGCGTATGCGGTGGAAGACGACGGCAAGCGCACGCTCGAGGACGTCATTGACGGCGCGGATATCTTCCTTGGCTGCTCCGGCCCGAAAGTGCTGACCCAGGAGATGGTGAAGAAGATGGCGCGCGCGCCAATGATCCTGGCCCTGGCGAACCCGGAACCGGAAATTCTGCCGCCGCTGGCGAAAGCGGTGCGTGAAGACGCCATTATCTGTACCGGCCGTTCTGACTACCCGAACCAGGTGAACAACGTGCTCTGCTTCCCGTTCATCTTCCGCGGGGCGCTGGATGTTGGCGCAACGGCGATCAACGAAGAGATGAAGCTTGCCGCCGTGCACGCCATCGCGGAGCTGGCCCACGCCGAGCAGAGCGAAGTGGTTGCCTCAGCCTACGGCGATCAGGATCTGAGCTTTGGCCCGGACTACATCATTCCAAAACCGTTCGACCCGCGTCTGATTGTGAAAATTGCGCCAGCGGTGGCCAAAGCGGCGATGGATTCCGGCGTGGCGACGCGTCCGATTCAGGACTTCGACGCTTACGTCGATAAGCTCACCGAGTTTGTCTATAAAACCAACCTGTTCATGAAGCCGATCTTCTCGCAGGCGCGCGCCGACGCGAAGCGCGTGGTGCTGGCGGAAGGGGAAGAGGCGCGCGTACTGCACGCCACCCAGGAGCTGATCACCTTAGGTCTGGCGAAGCCGATCCTGATTGGTCGTCCGAGCGTGATTGAGATGCGCATTCAGAAGCTGGGCCTGCAGATTAAGCCAGGCGTCGACTTCGAGATCGTCAACAACGAATCCGATCCGCGCTTCAAAGAGTACTGGAGCGAATACTACGCGATCATGAAGCGCCGCGGGATCACCCAGGAGCAGGCGCAGAAAGCCGTCATCAGCAACACGACGGTGATCGGCGCGATCATGGTCCATCGCGGCGAAGCGGACGCGCTGATCTGCGGCACCATCGGCGATTACCACGAGCACTTTAGCGTGGTGCAGGAGATCTTCGGCTATCGCGACGGCGTCCATACCGCCGGGGCGATGAACGCCCTGCTGCTGCCGAGCGGGAACACCTTTATCGCTGACACCTACGTTAACGACGATCCGAGCCCAGACGAGCTGGCGGAGATCACCGTGATGGCCGCAGAGACCGTGCGCCGCTTTGGTATCGAGCCGAAGGTAGCGCTGCTGTCGCACTCAAACTTTGGTTCGTCTAAATCCGCGGCGGCCTGCAAAATGCGTCAGACGCTGGAGCTGGTGCGCGAGCGTGCGCCGGAGCTGATGATTGACGGGGAGATGCACGGCGATGCGGCGCTGGTGGAGAGCATCCGCAACGAGCGTATGCCGGACAGCCCGCTGAAAGGATCGGCGAATATACTGATTATGCCGAACGTGGAAGCGGCGCGTATCAGCTATAACCTGCTGCGCGTCTCCAGCTCTGAAGGGGTGACCGTAGGACCGGTGCTGATGGGGGTGGCGAAACCGGTGCACGTGTTAACGCCGATTGCCTCTGTGCGCCGTATCGTGAATATGGTGGCGCTGGCGGTGGTTGAGGCGCAGACGCAGCCTCTGTAATTTTTACCCTCACCCTATCCCTCTCCCAAAGGGAGAGGGAATTTATACTCCCTCTCCCTTTGGAAGAGGGCCGGGGTGAGGGGTAAGGTTTACACCCACTCCCGAACCTGAATAAATTCACTCAAGGCAGCCTCCGGGCTGCCTTCTTTTGGCTCGTAGCAGTACTCCCAGCGCACCAGCGGCGGCATCGACATCAGAATTGACTCCGTGCGCCCGCCGGTCTGCAGGCCGAACAGCGTCCCGCGATCCCACACCAGGTTGAACTCCACGTAGCGCCCGCGACGATAGAGCTGGAACTCGCGTTCGCGCACGCCGTAGTCGGTATTTTTACGGCGTTCGACGATGGGCAGATAGGCGTCGGTATAGCCTTCGCCCACCGCACGCATGAAGCTGAATGCGGTATCAAAATCGGGGGTGTTGAGATCGTCAAAGAACAGCCCGCCGATGCCGCGCTGCTCGTCGCGGTGCTTCAGGTAAAAGTAGTCATCGCACCACTTTTTGAATTTCGGGTAGACGTCTTCGCCAAACGGCAGACAAAGGTCCCGCGCGGTGGTGTGCCAGTGCACGGCATCCTCTTCGAAGCCGTAGTAGGGCGTCATGTCGAAACCGCCGCCAAACCACCAGACCGGATCGGCCCCCGGTTTTTCCGCAATGAAAAAGCGGACGTTGGCGTGGCTGGTCGGCACAAACGGGTTGTGCGGATGCACCACCAGCGAGACGCCCATCGCTTCGAAGCTGCGGCCCGCGAGTTCAGGACGATGTGCGGTCGCCGACGCGGGCATAGCGTCTCCGTGAACGTGGGAAAAATTCACGCCCGCCTGTTCAAAAATACCGCCGTTACGCAGTACCCGGCTGCGTCCACCGCCGCCGGCTTCGCGCTGCCAGCTATCTTCCAGAAATTCACCGCCGTCTGCGGCGGCCAGTTTCTGGCAAATCTCATCCTGCAACTGCAGCAGGAACGTTTTAACCAGTTGAGCATTGGGTTTCATCAACGTTTCCTGGAGTGCGCTTTTTGGTTATCGAACCAGTTGAAGTAGCTGATAATGCCGGAGGCGATAGCGTTGGCGATCTTCTGACGAAACGCCGTGGTGCCGAGGAGCCGCTCTTCTTCCGGGTTGGTAATGAAGGAGGTTTCCACCAGTACGGACGGGATTGACGGTGATTTCAGCACCACAAACGCCGCCTGCTCGGTGCCTTTACTGTGCAGACGATGCACCGGCTTAATCTTCTTCAGAATGTGCGAGCCGAGCGTCAGGCTGTTTTTGATCGTATCGGTCTGCACGAGGTCGAACAGCACTTGCTGTAGCAGGTGGTCTTTGTCGGTGGCTTTCTTCCCGGCGACTTCATCCGCCCGGTTTTCACGGTCGGAGAGGTATTTTGCCATGGCGCTACTGGCGCCACGGTTGGAAAGCGCAAACACCGAGGCACCTGCCGCAGAAGGGTTGGTAAAGCCGTCGGCGTGAATCGACATAAACAGATCCGCACCGTGCTGGTGGGCAATCTCAACGCGGTCATACAGCGGAATAAAGGTATCGCCAGAGCGCGTCAGACGGGCGTCAATGCCGTTGCTGCGTAAAATTGCGCGCACATTTTTTGCAATCGCCAGCACGACGTGTTTTTCTTTCGAACCGTTTTTGCCGATGGCGCCGGTATCAATGCCGCCGTGGCCCGGGTCAAGCATCACCAGACGCTTCGCGCCCGGCTTTTTGGTTTTCGGTTTGCTGTGTCCGTTACTGGTTTTGAGCGTGCTCTCGTCTTTCGCCTGAGCCTGCTTTGCGATACCCGTTAACGTTAAGGCCGCCAGCCCCGCTTTGAGAACCTGACGACGCGATGTGAGTGCTTTTAATGGTTTGAATGTGCTCATGCGGCCTGAATACTAAAAAATGGGGTCCTGGTGTTATATCGTATCGTGTTTCCCGTTACGACAGTCCATATTGAGAATTGTTTTACTTTTCATTTCAATACGTGACAAAGTGACATTATGCCAAATTTTGGCGAGATTTTCCCCGGTTATTGGCTAAAGGCGTGGTTCACGCCATAATCACTGTTTTTAAACCCGAAAAGGCGGTTAATACCATGGAGATACGCGTTTTTCGCCAGGAAGATTTCGAAGAGGTGATCACCCTTTGGGAGCGCTGCGATCTGCTGCGTCCGTGGAACGATCCGGAAATGGATATCGAACGTAAGGTGAATCACGACGTCAGCCTGTTTCTGGTCGCGGAGGTCAACGGCGTGGTCGTGGGGACGGTGATGGGCGGTTACGACGGCCATCGCGGCTCGGCCTATTATCTGGGCGTTCATCCGGAATACCGTGCCCGTGGCATCGCCAACGCGCTGCTTAATCGTCTCGAGAAGAAGCTTATCGCCCGCGGCTGCCCGAAAATTCAGATCATGGTGCGGGACGATAACGACGTGGTGCTGGGCATGTATGAACGTCTGGGCTATGAACATTCTGACGTGCTGAATTTAGGAAAGCGTCTGATCGAAGATGAAGAGTACTGAGATCCATCCGGCAGATTATGACGCGCAGGGCCGCGTCAGGTTGCCCTTTTTATTCTGGTGCGTTCTGCTGCTGCAGGCCCGCACCTGGGTGTTGTTTGTGATGGCCGCCGCGTCGCGCGGGCAGGGTGACACGCTGCTGAATCTTTTTTACCCCGATCACGATGCCTTCTGGCTCGGCCTATTGCCGGGCGTGCCGGCAGTGGTGGCTTTTTTATGCAGCGGCCGACGGCAGACGATCCCGCGACTGTGGCGTGCGCTTCGCTGGCTGCTGATCCTTGCCCAGATTGCGCTGCTCTTCTGGCAGCCGGTACTCTGGTGGTACGGTGAACCGCTGACGGGCATCGGCGTTGCGCTGGTGGTTGCCGATATTGTGGCGCTACTGTGTCTGCTGACCAATCCGCGTCTTCGCGCCTGTTTTGCGCATCAGGATGATTAATCCGGCACTTTTTGCTGATGTCGCACTCCAACAAGCGTTGATTTAACAAGAAAGGACGTTTCAATGAAATCGCTGCGTTTACTTTTATGCGCTCTCCCGCTGGCATTGACCGGCTGTTCAACGCTCTCATCCATTAACTGGTCCTCTGCCTATCCGTGGAACTGGTTTGGCTCATCAACGGAAGTGACCGAGCAGGGCGTGGGGAAAATTACCGCCGCGACGGCGCTGGATCAGAATGCCATTCAGGATGCACTCAGCGGCGATTATCGCCTGCGCAGCGGCATGAAAACGGAGAATGGCAATATCGTTCGCTATTACGAAGCGCTGAAGGGCGACAAGCTGGCGCTGGTAATTAACGGTGACAAAGGCACGGTAAACCGCGTTGCGGTGCTGGACGAGGCCATTCCGACCGCCAGCGGCGTGAAGGTAGGAACGCCGTTTAGCGATCTCTATAAGCAGGCCTTTGGCAACTGCACCAGCGCCCCTTCTGACGCCGGCGTGGCGGTGGAGTGTAAGGCAGAAGGCAGCCAGCACATCAGCTACGTCTTTACCGGCACCTGGAGCGGTCCGGAAGGCTTGATGCCGTCTGACGACACCCTGAAGAACTGGAAGGTGAGCAAAATTATCTGGCAGCAGTAATTTGCGCCTGAACAAACCGCCTCGCTGAAATCCGGGTATAATACCCGCCATCTATGCCACGCTGACGTGGCATCTTTATTTCAGGAGGAGCGATGTCTCAGGTTCAGAGTGGCATTTTGCCAGAACATTGCCGCGCGGCGATTTGGATTGAAGCCAATGTAAAAGGGGACGTGGATGCCCTGCGTGCGGCCAGTAAAGCGTTTGTTGATAAGCTGGCGACCTTCCAGGCTAAGTTCCCGGAAGCCCACCTCGGCGCCGTTGTCGCCTTTGGCAATAACGTCTGGCGTCAGCTGAGCGGTGGCGAAGGGGCGGAAGAGCTCAAAGACTTCATCCCCTACGGCAAAGGCCTGGCGCCAGCGACGCAGTACGACGTGCTGATCCACATTCTCTCCCTGCGTCACGACGTGAACTTTTCCGTTGCCCAGGCGGCGGTGGCGGCCTTTGGCGACAGCATTGAGGTGCAGGAAGAGGTGCACGGTTTCCGCTGGGTGGAAGAGCGCGACCTGAGCGGCTTTGTCGACGGAACCGAAAACCCGGCGGGCGAAGAGACGCGTCGTGAAGTTGCGGTGATCAAAGACGGCGTGGACGCGGGCGGCAGCTACGTGTTCGTGCAGCGCTGGGAGCACAACCTCAAGCAGCTTAACCGCATGAGCGTGCATGACCAGGAGATGATGATTGGCCGTACCAAAGACGCCAACGAAGAGATCGACGGCGATGACCGTCCGGTCACCTCTCACCTGACCCGCGTTGACCTCAAAGAAGACGGCAAAGGGCTGAAGATTGTCCGCCAGAGCCTGCCGTACGGCACGGCAAGCGGCACGCACGGCCTCTACTTCTGCGCCTACTGCGCGCGCCTGCATAACATTGAGCAGCAGCTGCTGAGCATGTTCGGCGATACCGACGGCAAGCGTGACGCCATGCTGCGCTTCACCAAACCGGTGACCGGCGGCTACTACTTCGCGCCGTCCGTTGAGCGTCTGCTGGCGCTGTAACCCCCTCACCCTGGCCCTCTCCCCACGGGGGAGAGGGGATTAATGCCTTATTCCCTTTTCTGCTTCTAAATCACCAAACGGTATATAAAACCGTTACTCCTTTGGTCCTCGTTATAAATATTATGACTATAAGATAGTCATCACATTTATAAGGGTGCGCAATGACCGTTACTGTACTGAAAAAAGGAACTCTGGCGCTGGCAGGTTTACTGCTGGTGGCACAGGCGCAGGCGACTGAGCTGCTGAACAGTTCATATGACGTCTCCCGCGAGCTGTTTGCCGCCCTTAACCCACCGTTTGAACAGCAGTGGGCGAAAGATAATAACGGCGATAAGCTGACCATCAAGCAGTCTCACGCCGGTTCATCCAAGCAGGCGCTTGCCATTCTTCAGGGGCTAAAAGCGGACGTCGTGACCTACAACCAGGTTACTGATGTGCAGATCCTGCACGACAAAGGCAAGCTGATCCCGGCGGACTGGCAGAGCCGTCTGCCGAACAACAGCTCGCCGTTCTATTCCACCATGGGCTTCCTGGTGCGCAAGGGCAACCCGAAGAATATCCACGACTGGAGCGACCTGGTGCGTTCCGACGTGAAGCTGATTTTCCCGAACCCAAAAACCTCCGGCAACGCGCGTTATACCTATTTAGCGGCGTGGGGCGCGGCGGACAAGGCTGACGGTAACGATAAGGCCAAAACCGAGCAGTTCATGACCCAGTTCCTGAAAAACGTCGAAGTGTTTGATACCGGCGGCCGCGGGGCAACCACAACCTTCGCAGAGCGCGGTCTGGGTGATGTGCTGATTAGCTTTGAATCGGAAGTGAACAACATCCGCAAACAGTATGAAGCGCAGGGCTTTGAGGTGGTTATCCCGAAAACCAACATCCTGGCCGAGTTCCCGGTGGCGTGGGTGGATAAAAACGTGCAGGCAAACGGCACCGAGAAAGCGGCAAAAGCCTATCTCAACTACCTGTACAGCCCGCAGGCGCAGACCATCATTACCGATTATTACTACCGCGTGAATAACCCGGACGTGATGAACAAGCTGAAAGATAAGTTCCCGCAGACCGCGCTGTTCCGCGTGGAAGACCATTTTGGCTCCTGGCCTGATGTGATGAAAACGCATTTTGCCAGCGGCGGTGAGCTAGACAAATTGCTGGCGGCGGGGCGTAAGTAATGTTTGCAGTATCGACTAAACGCGTGCTGCCGGGCTTTACCCTAAGCCTCGGGACCAGCCTGCTGTTCGTCTGCCTGATCCTATTGCTGCCGCTCAGCGCGCTGGTGATGCAGCTCGCGCAGATGAGCTGGGCGCAGTACTGGGACGTGATCACCAACCCGCAGGTGGTGGCGGCCTATAAGGTGACGCTGCTGTCGGCGTTTGTCGCCTCCATTTTTAACGGCGTATTTGGCCTGCTGATGGCGTGGATCTTAACCCGCTATCGCTTCCCTGGCCGTACGCTACTTGACGCATTGATGGACCTGCCGTTTGCGCTGCCGACGGCGGTTGCGGGCTTAACCCTTGCGTCGCTCTTCTCCGTGAACGGGCTGTACGGCGAGTGGCTGGCGAAGTTTGACATCAAGGTGACCTATACCTGGCTCGGTATCGCGGTGGCGATGGCCTTTACCAGCATCCCGTTTGTGGTGCGTACCGTGCAGCCGGTGCTGGAAGAGTTGGGTCCGGAATACGAAGAAGCGGCAGAAACGCTGGGCGCCACGCGCTGGCAGAGCTTCCGCAAGGTGGTGCTGCCGGAGCTGTCTCCGGCGCTGATGGCGGGCGTCGCGCTGTCGTTTACCCGCAGCCTCGGTGAGTTTGGTGCGGTGATTTTTATCGCCGGGAATATCGCCTGGAAAACGGAAGTCACCTCGCTGATGATCTTCATCCGTCTGCAGGAGTTTGATTATCCGGCGGCGAGCGCGATTGCTTCGGTGATCCTCGCGGCCTCGCTGCTGCTGCTGTACTCGATTAACACTCTGCAAAGTCGCTTTGGTCGACGTGTGGTAGGTCACTGATGGCGGAAGTTACGCAATTGAAGCGATACGATGCGCCCCGCATCAACTGGGGTAAATGGTTTCTGATTGGGGCGGGCGTGCTGGTTTCCGCCCTTATTCTCGTCGTGCCGACGATTTATATCTTCGTTCAGGCGTTCAGCAAGGGGCTGATGCCCGCGCTGGAAAACCTGGCGAACCCGGATATGCTGCACGCCATCTGGCTGACCGTGCTGATTGCCTTGATCACCGTGCCGGTGAACCTGGTGTTCGGTACCCTGCTGGCGTGGCTGGTGACGCGCTTTAACTTCCCGGGACGTCAGCTGCTGCTGACCCTGCTGGATATTCCTTTTGCCGTGTCACCGGTGGTGGCGGGCCTGGTCTACCTGCTGTTTTACGGCTCCAACGGCCCGCTGGGCGGCTGGCTGGATGAGCATAACCTGCAGATCATGTTTGCCTGGCCGGGCATGGTGCTGGTCACCATCTTCGTGACCTGTCCGTTTGTGGTGCGTGAGCTGGTGCCGGTGATGTTAAGCCAGGGAAGCAACGAAGACGAAGCGGCGGTGCTGCTGGGCGCGTCAGGCTGGCAGATGTTCCGTCGCGTGACGCTGCCGAATATCCGCTGGGCGCTGCTTTACGGTGTGGTGCTGACCAACGCCCGCGCGATTGGCGAGTTCGGTGCCGTTTCCGTCGTCTCCGGCTCTATTCGCGGTGAAACCCTGTCGCTACCGCTACAGATTGAGCTGCTGCAGCAGGACTACAACACCATCGGCTCGTTTACTGCCGCAGCGCTGCTGACGCTGATGGCCATTTTGACCCTGTTTTTGAAGAGTGTGGTGCAATGGCGTTTAGAAAATCAGGAAAAACGCCAGCATCAGGAGGGAAATCATGAGCATTGAGATTGCCAATATTAAGAAGTCTTTTGGTCGCACCCAGGTGCTGAATGATATCTCGCTGGATATCCCCTCCGGACAAATGGTGGCGCTGCTGGGGCCGTCTGGCTCGGGTAAAACCACGCTGCTGCGTATTATCGCCGGGCTTGAGCATCAGACCAGCGGGCACATCCGCTTTCACGGCACCGACGTGAGCCGCCTGCATGCCCGGGACCGTAAGGTAGGCTTTGTGTTCCAGCATTACGCGCTGTTCCGCCACATGACCGTGTTCGACAACATCGCGTTTGGCCTGACCGTGCTGCCGCGTCGCGAGCGCCCGAATGCGGCGGCCATTAAAGCGAAAGTGACCAAACTGCTCGAGATGGTACAGCTCGCGCACCTTGCGGACCGTTTTCCGGCGCAGCTTTCCGGCGGGCAGAAGCAGCGCGTGGCGCTGGCGCGTGCGTTAGCCGTTGAACCGCAAATTCTGCTGCTGGATGAACCCTTCGGCGCGCTGGATGCGCAGGTGCGTAAAGAGCTGCGTCGCTGGCTGCGTCAGCTCCATGAAGAGCTGAAGTTCACCAGCGTCTTCGTGACCCACGATCAGGAAGAGGCGATGGAAGTCGCGGATCGCGTGGTGGTCATGAGCCAGGGCAACATTGAGCAGGTTGACGAGCCGGAGCAGCTCTGGCGTGAACCGGCAACCCGTTTCGTGCTGGAGTTTATGGGCGAGGTGAACCGTCTGCAGGGCACCATTCGCGGCGGACAGTTCCACGTGGGGGCGCACCGCTGGCCGCTGGGCTATACCTCCGCGCACCAGGGGCCAGTCGATCTGTTCCTGCGCCCGTGGGAAGTGGACGTGAGCCGCCGTACCAGCCTGGATTCACCGCTGCCGGTGCAGGTGCTGGAAGCTAGCCCTAAAGGGCACTACACGCAATTGGTGGTACAGCCTCTTGGCTGGTACACCGAGCCGCTGACCGTGGTTATGCGAGATGAGGTCCCGCCGCACCGGGGAGAGCGCCTGTTTGTCGGGCTGCAGCATGCCCGTATTTATCACGGGAAGGAACGTATCGAGACGCGCGAGGATATTGCTCTGGCGGAGTCAGCCTGATAGGTTATTAGGATGTTTATCGCCCGGTGGCGCTGCGCTGACCGGGCCTACAGCTAAAACTGCGTCTTGTAGGCCGGGTAAGCGAAGCGCCACCCGGCTTTTTTATTGAGTAAAAATCGTGAATACACTCGAACACACCATCGGCAACACGCCTCTGGTCAAGCTTCAGCGCATGGGGCCCGATAACGGCAGCGAAATCTGGGTCAAACTTGAAGGCAATAACCCGGCGGGGTCGGTGAAAGACCGTGCGGCGCTGTCGATGATTGTCCAGGCCGAAAAGCGCGGTGAAATTAAGCCAGGCGACGTGCTGATTGAGGCCACCAGCGGCAACACCGGTATCGCGCTAGCGATGATTGCGGCGCTGAAAGGCTACCGCATGAAGCTGCTGATGCCGGACAACATGAGCCAGGAGCGTCGCGCCGCGATGCGTGCCTACGGGGCCGAACTGATTCTTGTGACCAAAGAGCAGGGAATGGAAGGCGCGCGCGACCTGGCGTTAGAAATGGCCGAGCGCGGCGAAGGTAAGCTTCTCGACCAGTTCAACAACCCGGACAACCCCTACGCGCACTACACCACCACCGGGCCAGAGATCTGGCAGCAGACCGACGGGCTGATCACCCATTTTGTCTCCAGCATGGGCACCACCGGCACCATTACCGGGGTATCGCGTTTTCTGCGCGAGCAGGAGAAAGCCGTTACCATCGTTGGCCTGCAGCCGGAAGAGGGGAGCAGCATTCCGGGCATTCGCCGCTGGCCTGCGGAATATATGCCCGGCATCTTTAATGCGCAGCTTGTGGACCAGGTGCTGGATATTCATCAGCGCGAGGCGGAGAATACCATGCGTGAACTGGCCGTGCGTGAAGGCATCTTCTGCGGGGTTAGCTCGGGTGGCGCGGTAGCGGGCGCGTTGCGCGTTGCGCAGGCAAGCCCCGGCGCCGTCGTGGTCGCAATTATTTGCGACCGCGGCGATCGCTATCTGTCTACCGGCGTCTTTGGTGAAGAGAGTTATTCGCAGGGGGCGGGGATTTAAGCGTCATGGAGATGATTTTATTCCGGGATAAAACCCGGGCGCAGCAAACCGATATTGTCGCGGTGCAGTCGCAGGTGGTTTACGGCAGCGTGGGGAACAGTATAGCGGTACCGAACATTCGTACCCACAGGCTGAACGTCACCGCCGTGCCGACGGTGCTGTTTAGCAACACGCCGCACTATGACACCTTCTACGGCGGCGTGATCCCCGATGAGTGGTTCAGCGGCTACCTGAAGGCGCTGGAAGAGCGCGAGATCCTGCGCGAGCTTAAGGCGGTCACCACCGGCTATATGGGCAGCGCCAGCCAGATCGCCCTGCTGGCGCAGTGGCTGAAGGCGGTAAAAGTGCAGCATCCTGACCTGCTGGTGCTGGTCGACCCGGTTATCGGCGATATCGACAGCGGGATGTACGTGAAGCCCGATATTCCGCAAGCGTATCGGGAGCATCTGCTGCCGCTGGCGCAGGGAATTACGCCAAACGTCTATGAACTGGAAGTGCTAAGCGGCAAACCGTGCCGCACGCCGGAAAGCGCCATCGCGGCGGCACAGGGATTGCTCTCCGACACCCTGAAATGGGTGGCGATCACCAGCGCGCCGGTTGCCGACGATCCGCAAAACATCCACGTGGTGCTGGTGACGAATGAGGGCGTTACCGTCAGCGCGCATCCGCGCGTAGAAACCGATCTGAAAGGGACGGGCGATCTGTTCTGTTCAGAGCTGGTAAGCGGAATAGTTGAGGGGAAAACCGTTGCCGATGCCATTCGCATGGCGGGCGATCGGGTGACTGACGTGATGCTGTATACGCAGTCGAAAGGTTACGACGAGCTTATCCTCCCCGCATAAACAAAAATGGCGCCCGAAGGCGCCATTTTTCTGTGCGGCAAGAATTACTTCTTGATGCGGATAACCGGGGTTTCACCCACGGTGACGCTGCCAGACAGTTTGATCAGTTCTTTGATTTCGTCCATGTTGGAGATAACAACCGGCGTCAGGGTAGACTTGGCTTTTTCTTCCAGCAGTGGCAGATCGAATTCAATGACCGGGTCGCCAACTTTAACACGCTGGCCTTCTTCCGCGATACGTTTGAAGCCTTCGCCTTTCAGTTCAACGGTGTCGATACCGAAGTGAACGAACAGTTCGATACCGCTATCAGATTCGATAGAGAACGCATGGTTGGTTTCAAAAATTTTACCGATGGTGCCGTCAACTGGTGCAACCATTTTGTTGCCAGTTGGTTTGATCGCAATGCCATCACCAACGATTTTCTCAGCAAACACTACATCCGGCACGTCTTCGATGTTGACGATCTCGCCGGAGAGCGGAGCAACAATCTCAATAGTTCCGGTGTCTTTCTTATCATCAGAAACCAGAGATTTCAGTTTATCGAACAAACCCATGATCTTCTCCTAAGCAGTAATTTGGGCCGCATCTCGTGGATTAGCAGATTGTTTTTTCTTCAATGAACTTGTTAACCAGCGTCATTAACTCGTCCGTTGTCGGTTGAGCAAGAGCCTGCTCTGCTAACACCTTCGCATCTTCGAAGTTCGTGTTACGGATAATCTTCTTAATGCGCGGGATGGAAATGGCGCTCATAGAGAATTCGTCCAGACCCATACCCAGCAACAGAAGTGTAGCACGTTCGTCGCCTGCAAGCTCACCACACATGCCAGTCCATTTACCTTCTGCATGAGAAGCATCAATAACTTGCTTGATCAAGTTCAGTACGGACGGTGACATTGGCTGGTAGAGATGTGAAATCATATCATTACCACGGTCAACTGCCAGGGTGTACTGCGTTAAATCATTGGTGCCGATACTAAAGAAATCAACTTCTTTGGCTAAATGACGCGCAATGGTCGCGGCCGCTGGTGTTTCCACCATCACGCCGATCTCGATTGACTCGTCAAACGCTTTACCTTCGTCGCGCAGTTCCTGTTTGTAGATTTCGATCTCTTTCTTCAGTGCACGCACTTCTTCAACAGAGATGATCATCGGGAACATGATGCGCAGTTTACCGAAAGCGGAGGCACGCAGAATCGCGCGAACCTGGTCACGCAGGATCTCTTTACGATCCATCGCGATACGGATTGCACGCCAGCCCAGGAACGGGTTCTCTTCTTTCGGGAAGTTCATGTACGGCAGCTCTTTGTCGCCACCGATATCCATGGTACGGACGATAACGGCCTGAGAGCCACAGGCTTCAGCCACCGCTTTGTACGCCGCGAACTGCTCTTCTTCAGTTGGCAGGGCGTCACGATCCATGAACAGGAATTCAGTACGATAGAGACCCACGCCTTCCGCACCGTTACGCTCGGCGCCATCAACGTCGCGGACGGTACCGATATTCGCGCACACTTCTACCTGATGGCCGTCAAGGGTGATGGCTGGCAGGTCTTTCAGCTTAGCGAGTTCCGCTTTTTCAGTCGCAACCTGCTCCTGAACCGCGCGCAGTTTATCGATCTCTTCGTTGGTTGGGTTGACGTAAACCAGATTGTTTACGGCATCCAGAATCAGATAGTCGCCATTTTTCACCTGAGAGGTGACGCTACCGGTACCCACGATGGCAGGCAGTTCCAGAGAACGCGCCATGATAGAGGTGTGGGAGGTACGGCCGCCCGCGTCAGTGATGAAGCCGAGGACCTTTTTCAGGTTCAGCTGTGCGGTTTCAGACGGGGTGAGGTCAGCGGCAACCAGGATAACTTCATCCTGAATCGCGCTCAGGTCGATAATGGCCAGACCCAGGATGTTGCGCAGCAGGCGCTTACCGATGTCACGTACGTCAGCCGCACGCTCTTTCAGGTATTCATCATCCAGTTCTTCCAGGGCAGTTGCCTGACCTTCGATAACTTCATGTGCAGCCGCGTCGGCCGTCATGCCTTTATCTTTAATCAGGGCTATGATTTCCTGCTCCAGCTCCTCATCTTCGAGCAGCATGATGTGCCCTTCGAAGATGGCTTCTTTTTCTTCACCGAAAGTTTCGCCAGCTTTAGTTTTGATTGCTTCCAGTTGCGCAGATGCCTTGGCACGACCGCTCAGAAAACGTTCAACTTCCTGATCAACCTTGTCGGCAGAAATTTTTTTCCGGTCGATGACGATCTCGTCTTCTTTCAGCAGCAGTGCTTTGCCGAAAGCGATACCCGGGGATGCTAAAATGCCTGAAATCATAACCCTACCTTACTTGTGACTGATATTTAAAAGAACCCGTAAACTTACTCGAGCTCAGCCATCAGTTTTACCAGATGCTCAACTGCTTTCTGCTCGTCTTCACCTTCCGCAGAGATGGTGACTACGGTGCCCTGAGTCAGGCCCAGAGTCTGCAGTTTAAACAGGCTTTTTGCGCTGGCGCTTTTGCCGTTGGAAGTCACAGTGATTTCAGAAGTGAAGCCTTTCGCTTCTTTAACAAACTGAGCAGCAGGGCGGGTGTGCAGACCGTTCGGAGCGGTAATGGTAACTTCTTGCTGGAACATTGTATTTCCCCAACTTATAGGTTTAGTGTTGTGGAACTAAAGTCTAGCCTGGCGACTGAACTTTAGCCTGTATTGTTAGCGCTGACGTTTCGATCGTCATTAAACATTATGCAGCGAAAGCAAGACTTGAACCAAATCATAAAATCGATTCAGCAAGGCTATTTCGTTCACTGATTAATTTCACGCATCAAAATAATTGCTGGTTTAAATACCAGACCCAACGGGGTGAAGCAATGCCAGGAGGGGCAAAAGTTTGAAGCAGGCCACAAAAAAGCACCTGAAAAGGTGCTTTTTTACGCGTTATTAACATGCTGGCACTACTGTTGCAGCTCTTTTTCGGTAAACAGATCGGCAAACAGTGCGGTGCTCAAGTAACGCTCACCCGAGGAGGGAAGGATAACCACAATATTCTTATTGGTAAAGGCCTCATCTTCCTGAAGTTTGAGCGCTGCCGCAACGGCCGCACCGGAAGAGATACCCGCCAGAATGCCTTCTTCATCCATCAGGCGACGCGCTGTAGAGATGGCTTCTTCATTAGTGATGGTAACCACTTTATCGATCAGCTTCAGATCCAGGTTGCCCGGAATGAAGCCCGCGCCGATACCCTGAATTTTGTGCGGGCCTGGTTTGAGCTCTTCGCCCGCCAGCGCCTGGGTGATAACCGGTGAGTCAGTCGGCTCAACGGCAACGGTGATCAGGTCTTTTTTACCCTTTGTGCCTTTAATATAGCGCGACACGCCGGTCAGCGTACCGCCGGTACCCACGCCGGAGATAAAGACATCAACCTGGCCGTCGGTGTCTTCCCAGATTTCCGGGCCGGTGGTCTTCTCGTGAATTTCCGGGTTAGCCGGGTTGCTGAACTGCTGCAGCAGCAGATATTTCGCCGGATCGCTGGCCACAATCTCTTCGGCTTTCTGAATGGCACCTTTCATGCCCTTCGCGCCTTCGGTCAGCACCAGGTTCGCGCCCAGCGCTTTAAGCAGTTTGCGACGCTCGATGCTCATGGTTTCTGGCATGGTCAGCGTCAGCTTGTAGCCGCGTGCGGCAGCCACATAGGCCAGCGCAATACCGGTGTTGCCGCTGGTCGGTTCCACCAGCTCAACGCCAGGCTTCAGTACGCCACGTTTTTCAGCATCCCAAATCATGTTTGCACCGATACGGCATTTTACGCTGAAGCTCGGGTTGCGTGATTCGACCTTCGCCAGAATGCGTCCATTACCGATACGGTTCAGTCGAACCAGGGGCGTATGACCGATAGTCAGCGAGTTGTCTTCATAAATCTTACTCATGGCCTGTCCTTAACTGTATGAAATTGGGATACCGACCCAGCATACCTGCTAAGCAGGTAGGGGGAAGTAAGGAATTCGCATATCTATATACTGCAAGGAAATAATGGGGATCAGTATGGAATAAGGAAGAGCATAAGCCCTCCCTCATTTACACAGTTTTGCATTATTTCCATAACGCGTGTTTAGCACGATAGCAGTCCACCCACATCGCCGTCGCACCGCATACCGCCACGGGCATGATGAACAGATTGAGGAAGGGAATCATCGTGAACAGGCTGGTCAGCGCGCCGAACTGCATATTGGCGACCTTTTGGGTGCGCAGGGCAGTGCGCATCTCTTTAAACGGCACCTTGTGGTTATCGAACGGATAGTCGCAGTACTGGATAGCAAGCATCCAGGCGCTGAACAGGAACCACAGCACCGGTGCCACCGTCTGGCCAATGCCTGGCACAAAGTAAAGAATAAGCAGCACAATCGCCCGGGGCAGGTACCAGGCAAACTTCTGCCATTCGCGCTTCATGATGCGCGGGAGATCTTTCATTATCCCCAGTACGCCCGTATCCGGTGGCGTCGCGCCGGTAAGCCGTGCTTCCAGCTGTTCCGCCAGCAGGCCGTTAAACGGGGCGGCTATCCAGTTCGCAATCGTTGAGAAGAAGTACCCGAATACCAGCAGAACGGAGATCACCGCTACCGGCCAGAGCAGGTAGTTAAGCCACTGCAGCCAGTCTGGCACGTGGCTCATCAGCGACGGGATCCAGCTCTCCAGCTTGGTGAACAGCCACCAGAACGCGCCGCCCATCAGGATAATGTTGATCAACAGCGGCAGTATGACGAAGCGTCGAATACCCGGCAGGGAGACCAGTTTCCAGCCCTGAGAAAAATACCAGACACCGCTGCGCGGGGGAGAAGAAGATGTTGAAACCATAACCAGGCTGTACTCCTTTTTACACAACCAGTGGAATTGCTCGCCTATATTATCCACTTACGGACCAATGACCAGTTCGGAAATGTTCGAAAAACCAGCAAAAAGCACGATTTCCTTCATCTTTATGCTGTGAATGCTCTGCACACACTTGCACTTGACGTAAACGGCAAATACTCTTAGTGAGTAAATGTTTGCCGTGGTGGCAAGGTGTTAGAACAACAGAGAATATAATGATGCAGGATTTGCGTCTGATATTAATCATTGTTGGCGCGATCGCCATAATCGCTTTACTGGTACATGGTTTCTGGACCAGCCGTAAAGAGCGTTCCTCTATGTTTCGCGATCGCCCACTGAAGCGCATGAAGTCCAGTCGTGACGACGATGACAGTGAAGATGACATCGATGGCAGCGACGACGACGGCGTGGGTGAAGTTCGTGTTCATCGGGTCAATACTGCGCCCGGCGCGGCCCATGGGGAGCATGAAGCCCCCCGTCCTGCGCAGCACCAGTATCAACCGCCGTATGCTTCTGCACAGCCGCGCCAGCACGCGCCGCAGCCTGTAGAAGAGCCGGTGCGCCAGCCGCCGCAACAGCCTGTCCATCAGCAGCCTGCTGCGCCACAGCCGGTTCAACAGCAACCTGTGCCACAGCCGGTGCAACAACAGCCTGCACAGCCTGTACAACAACCGCAGCAGCCTGTTCATGTGCAGCCCGCTCCGGCCCCGCACGTTGAGCCTGAGCCCGTTGTCGAGCCTGAACCGGTTGTTGAAAAACCGCAGCGCAAAGAAGCGGTGATTATCATGAACGTGGCCGCGCATCACGGCAGCCATCTTAACGGTGACGTACTGCTGAACAGTATTCAACAGGCAGGCTTCAAGTTTGGCGATATGAATATTTTCCATCGCCACCTGAGCCCTGACGGAAGCGGCCCGGCGCTGTTCAGCCTGGCCAATATGGTTAACCCAGGCACCTTCGATCCGGAAATGACCGGTGATTTCGTGACGCCGGGTGTCACTATCTTCATGCAGGTGCCGTCCTACGGCGACGAACTGCAGAACTTTAAGCTGATGCTACAGTCCGCTCAGCACATCGCTGACGAAGTGGGCGGTGTGGTGCTCGACGATCAGCGTCGAATGATGACCCCGCAGAAGCTGCGCGAGTATCAGGACCGCATCCGCGAAGTTAAGGAAGCCAACGCGTAATCGTCGCGTTTACTTCAACTCCTCCTCAACCCCCGCATGTCGGGGGTTTTTTCTCATTGATGGTGTGATATGGACTCAATCGAACAACAACTCACTGAACTGCGAACCACGCTTCGCCATCATGAATATCTCTATCATGTTATGGACGCGCCGGAAGTGCCGGATGCGGAGTATGACCGCCTGATGCGCGAACTGCGTGAATTAGAGGCGCAGCACCCGGAGCTTATCACGCCGGATTCTCCCACCCAGCGCGTCGGCGCTGAGCCGCTGGGTGCCTTCAGCCAGGTGCGTCATGAAGTACCGATGCTGTCGCTGGATAACGTCTTCGATGAAGAGAGCTTTCTCGCGTTTAACAAGCGCGTGCAGGATCGCCTGAAAAGCAGCGACGCTCTCATCTGGTGCTGCGAGCTGAAGCTGGACGGCCTGGCGGTCAGTCTTCTGTACGAAAACGGCGTGCTGGTGCGTGCCGCGACGCGAGGCGATGGCACAACGGGTGAAGATATTACGACCAACGTGCGTACCATTCGCGCGATCCCACTGAAGCTGCAGGGTGACAACATTCCTGCGCGTCTGGAAGTGCGCGGCGAGGTGTTCTTGCCCCAGGCGGGTTTCGAGAAAATCAACGACGAGGCGCGCCGCACTGGCGGGAAAGTGTTTGCTAACCCGCGTAATGCGGCAGCAGGCTCTCTGCGCCAGCTTGACCCGCGTATCACCGCGAAGCGACCGCTTACTTTCTTCTGCTACGGCGTGGGTATTCTGGAGGGCGGCGAGCTGCCGGATACGCATCTCGGACGTCTGCTGCAGTTTAAAGCGTGGGGCCTGCCGGTGAGCAACCGCGTTCAGCTCTGTGACTCCCCGGAGGCGGTCCTGGCGTTCTATCACAAGGTGGAAGAGGACCGTCCGACGCTCGGCTTTGATATCGATGGCGTCGTCATCAAGGTGAATTCGCTGGCCCTGCAGGAGCAACTGGGCTTTGTGGCGCGCGCGCCGCGCTGGGCGGTTGCGTTTAAATTCCCGGCCCAGGAGCAGATGACCTTTGTTCGCGACGTGGAGTTCCAGGTGGGACGGACGGGCGCCATTACCCCAGTCGCCCGTCTGGAGCCAGTGCAGGTTGCGGGCGTGCTGGTGAGTAACGCCACGCTTCATAATGCCGATGAAATTGAACGCCTGGGCCTGCGTATCGGTGACAAAGTGGTGATTCGCCGCGCGGGCGATGTTATCCCCCAGGTGGTTAACGTCGTTGAGTCAGAACGTCCTGACGATACGCGCGAGGTCGTCTTCCCGACCCACTGCCCGGTGTGCGGCTCTGACGTTGAGCGCGTTGAGGGGGAAGCGGTAGCGCGCTGTACGGGCGGCTTAATCTGTGGCGCGCAGCGTAAAGAGTCGCTGAAGCACTTCGTCTCCCGTCGGGCGATGGACGTTGACGGTATGGGCGACAAGATTATCGATCAACTGGTGGAGAAGGAGTATGTCCACACCCCAGCGGATCTCTTCAGGCTGACGGCAGGTAAACTGACCGGTCTGGATCGCATGGGGCCAAAGTCAGCCCAGAACGTGGTCAATGCGCTGGAAGCCGCAAAAGAGACCACCTTTGCCCGCTTCCTCTATGCGCTGGGGATCCGTGAAGTGGGTGAAGCCACAGCGGCAGGGCTGGCGGCGTACTTCGGCACGCTGGAGGCGCTGGAAAAAGCGAGCATCGACGAGCTGCAGAAAGTGCCGGATGTCGGCATCGTCGTCGCCACGCACGTCTTTAACTTCTTTGCAGAAGAGAGCAACCGCGAAGTTATCGGCAAACTGCTGGAAGAGGGCATCAAATGGCCCGCGCCGGTAGTGGTTAACGCCGAAGAGATCGACAGCCCGTTCGCCGGTAAAACGGTTGTGCTGACCGGCAGCCTGAGCCAGCTTTCACGCGACGATGCGAAAGCGCGTCTGGTGGCGCTGGGGGCAAAAGTGGCGGGCAGCGTGTCGAAGAAAACCGACCTGGTGATTGCCGGGGAAGCCGCCGGTTCGAAGCTGGCGAAAGCCCAGGAGCTCGGCATTGCGGTTATCGACGAAGCGGAAATGATGCGTCTGTTAGGAGAGTAAGGTGGAGAAAGAGCAGCTCGTTGAGATCGCCAATACGGAGATGCCGTTCGGTAAATATAAAGGCCGCAGGCTGATCGATTTGCCGGAAGAGTATCTGCTGTGGTTTGCCCGTAAGGATGAATTCCCGGCCGGGCGGCTGGGCGAGCTGATGGCTATCACGTTACTGATCAAAACCGAGGGGCTGACCCAACTGGTACAGCCCCTGAAACGTTCTTAAGCCTTCGCGGCGCGGGTCTCTTCCTGCGCCAGTTTTTCCGTCTGGCGCTTGTAGCGACGCGCCAGCACTGCGCAGACCATCAGCTGGATCTGATGGAAAATCATCAGCGGCAGCACCATCATCCCAATCACTGAGGTCGGGAACAGAATGTTGGCCATCGGGATACCGTTCGCCAGGCTCTTCTTCGAACCGCAGAAGACAATCGTAATTTCATCCGCTTTGTTGAAGCCGCACTTGCGTGCCACAAAGACGTTTACGGCAATCACAATCGCCAGCAGGACGATGCTGACCACCACGATAAACAGCAGTGAACCTGCCCCCACCTTGTGCCAGATCCCGTTCACGACCGCTTCGCTGAAGGCGGAGTAAACCACCAGCAGAATAGAGGTCTGGTCGGTTTTTGAAATCCATTTTTTATGCTTCGCCACAAACGCGCCGGTCCACGGCCGGGAGAGGTGCCCCAGGACAAACGGCAGCAGCAGCTGCAGGCAGATTTTGCCAACCTGCTCGAGGTTACCTTCCGCACCGTGCATGTTCATCAGCAGGCCTACCAGCAGTGGTGAGACGAAAATCCCTAACAGGCTGGACGCTGACGCTGAACAAACCGCCGCCGCGACGTTACCCCCCGCCAGCGAGGTAAACGCAATGGCGGACTGAACGGTCGCGGGCAGAATGCACAGATAGAGGAAACCCGTATAAAGCGCCGGATCGACGTTTACCGGTGCCCACCAGGCAAACAGCACGCCGAGTACCGGGAAAAGAATGAAGGTGCTGCACATCACCCACAGGTGCAGTCGCCAGTGACCACCGCCTGCAATGATCGCTTCACGGGAAAGTTTGGCACCGTGCATAAAGAACAGCAACGCGATGGCCGCCGTGGTGAGTCCTTCAAAGAACGGGACAAAACCGCCGCGTGCGGGGAAGAAGGAGGCCAGTAAAACGGTGACCACCAGGGTAAGCGTGAACGGATCAAGGATACGAAACAGTTTCATAATGACTCCTGAAATCAGATATCGCTATTGTGCTTTTTTCCATTTGAGAAATAAAATTGATTTATTGCATCCATTCATGAATTAAACAGATGAATTACTCCTTACGCCAGCTTCGCATTTTCGTCACCGTCGCCCATGCCCGCAGCTTTAGCCGGGCAGGGGATATCATCGGTCTGAGCCAGTCAGCTGTCAGCCACAGCGTGAAAGAGCTGGAGAATCAGACGGGCGTGAAATTGCTGGACAGAACGACGCGGGAAGTTGTGCTTACCGAGGCAGGGCAACAGCTGGCTCAGCGTCTGGAACGGCTGCTGGACGAACTGAACAGTACGCTCAGAGACGTGGGAAGGCTTGGGCAGCAGCTTTCGGGCACCGTGCGGGTGGCGGCCAGCCAGACCATTTCCGCGCAGCTTATCCCGCAGTGCATTGCCGAGGGTAACCACCGCTATCCGGATATCGATTTTGTGCTGCACGACAGGCCACAGCAGTGGGTACTGGAAAGCATCCGTCAGGGGGATGTGGATTTTGGTATTGTGATCGACCCCGGGCAGGTGAACGATCTGGAGTGCGAGAGCGTATTGTCTGAGCCCTTTTTGCTGCTCTGCCGGGATGACGATCCGCTGGCCATGCAGCCTCACGTTCACTGGCAGTCGTTGAAAGGCGCGAACCTGGTTTTACAGGATTATGCCTCGGGCAGTCGTCCGCTGATTGATTCCGCGCTGGTGAATCAGGGCGTAAAGGCAACAATCGTGCAGGAGATTGGTCATCCGGCGACGCTATTTCCGATGGTGGAAGCCGGCATTGGCATCAGCGTCTTGCCCGCCCTCGCGCTTCCCCTGCCTCAGGGAAGCCGGCTGGCCGTCAAGCGACTGACGCCCGTAGTTGAGCGAAAACTGATGCTGGTGCGGCGAAAAAATCGTTCACTCTCGGGTGCGGCGCAGGCTATCTGGGAAGTGGTGCGTATCCAGGCACAACGATTAACCGAAGCCCGCATACGCGACCCACTGTTTAACGCATCAGACGATCAGATGTAGATATCAATCTGATTATTGTCTGACGGGCTGTTCACACCTTCCACTTTGCCCAGCTTTTGAGCCTGCTTCTTCTGGGCCTCTTCGGCCTGCTGGCGCTGCAGTGCGGCGAGCTGCGCCTGCAGCACTTTGATCTGGGTCTGAATAAGTTCCTGCTGCTTCTTCTTCTCATCGGTGCTGACGGGACTGTTTGCCAGTTCTTTTAACTGCTGAGTCAGCTTTTTGATCTTGTCGAGAATGCGGGTGATTTGCGCAGAGATATCGTTACTGCTCGAAGTTCCACTCGCGCCGCTGGTTTGAATAGGTTGGGTTGAAGCCTGAATGGTCGTCATACTTTTTCCTCGCGTTATAAAACAGAGGTATCGGCACCAACAGGATTAGCTTGAGCAAAACTGTCATATCTGGCAGGGAGTTGCATTGATACACAATCAGTATTGATGGTGCGGTGAAAGTGTATTGGAGGTCACCTGCAGGCTCCGGATATAAGACAAAGGTCATGCGATCCCTATCGCGATCTTAATCTTCAAGGAGCCTCTATGACCCTCTCGAATAACCCGTGGTACTGCGCCGACATCATCCGCACCGCTAAACCGAACTTCACGCCTCGCGTGGCGTTTATTCTCGGGTCCGGCCTTGGCGCGCTCGCCGACCAGATTGTTGACGCCGTTTCCCTGAGCTATGAAAAGCTGCCGGGCTTCCCGGTGAGCACCGTCCACGGTCATGCCGGTGAGCTGGTGCTGGGGCATCTTGCCGGGGTGCCTGTCGTCTGCATGAAGGGCCGCGGGCATTTCTACGAGGGCCGCGGAATGACCGTCATGACCGATGCGATCCGCACCTTTAAGCTGCTGGGGTGTGAACTGCTGTTTAGCACCAATGCTGCGGGTTCATTGCGTCCCAACGTTCAGCCAGGCAGTCTGGTTGCCCTGAGCGACCATATCAACACCATGCCGGGCACGCCGATGGTGGGGGGGAACGACGAACGCTTTGGTGACCGTTTCTTCTCGCTGGCCAATGCCTACGACGCGGATTACCGTGCCATTCTGCAAACCGTGGCGACGAAAGCGGGATTCCCGCTGCATGAAGGGGTATTTGTCTCTTATCCGGGCCCTAACTTCGAGACCGCGGCAGAAATCCGCATGATGCAAATTATCGGCGGTGATGTGGTGGGGATGTCCGTAGTGCCGGAGGTAATTTCCGCGCGTCACTGCGGCCTGAAGGTTGTGGCCGTTTCTGCGATTACCAATCTCGCTGAGGGGCTGGGCGATGTCAAACTCTCGCATGAACAAACCCTCGCTGCTGCTGAGCTTTCCCGCCAGAACTTCATCAATCTTATCTGCGGTTTTCTTCGCCATATTGCCTGAGTAAAACAATAAAGTGGCCCGCGAGGGCCACGCTGCTATAAGGAATGGGTTATGAACATCACGACTCGCTTAAAGATAATGTCCTTTATGCAATATTTTATCTGGGGGAGTTGGCTGGTTACCCTCGGCGCCTACATGATAAACACCCTCCATTTTACCGGCTCCGACGTGGGCATGGTGTACAGCTCCAAGGGGCTTGCCGCAATCGTTATGCCTTCACTGGTGGGGATAATTGCCGACAAGTGGCTGCGGGCCGACCGCGCCTATGTGATTTGCCATCTCGTCTGTGCCGTCGCGCTCTGCTATGCCGCACAGGTCAATGAGCCCGGGCTGATGTTCTGGGTCATGCTGGTGAATGCGATGGCCTTCATGCCCACGATTGCGCTGTCGAATACGATTTCCTACTCTTGTCTTGAACAGGCGGGGCTGGAGACAGTGAGCCATTTTCCGCGAGTGCGGGTGTATGGCACCGTGGGTTTTATTGCAGCTATGTGGGCTATAAGCCTGATGGGGGCGGAGTTGAGCAACGTACAGCTCTATGCTGCGGCTGCCGCATCGCTGCTGCTGGCGCTCTATTCCCTGATGCTACCGGCTATTCCGGTGGTGAACACAAAAACGTCTCAGTCGCTGGCAAATAAGCTTGGGCTGAACGCGTTTATCCTGTTTAAACAGCCCCGCATGGCCGTGTTCTTTTTATTCGCGATGCTGCTGGGCGCCGTGTTGCAGATTACCAACACGTTCGGCAGCCCCTTCCTGCATGATTTTGCGCGTAATCCGGCGTATGCAGAGAGTTTTATTGTCAAATACCCGTCCATCCTGCTCTCCGTTTCGCAAATGTCAGAAGTGTTCTTCATTCTGACCATTCCGTACTTTCTTGGACGGTTTGGTATTAAAACCGTCATGCTGATGAGCATGGTGGCCTGGATGCTGCGGTTTGGACTGTTCGCGTTTGGCGATCCGTCCGCAACGGGCTTTGCGCTGCTCATGCTCTCAATGATTGTCTATGGCTGCGCTTTCGACTTCTTCAATATTTCCGGCTCGGTGTTTGTTGAACAGGAGGTGAGCGCCGATATCCGCGCCAGCGCGCAGGGGTTGTTTATGACGACCGTTAACGGTATCGGGGCGTATTTCGGATCGGTACTGAGCGGCGTAGCGGTCGACTATTTTTCGGTGGACGGGGTGAAGGACTGGCAGACGATCTGGCTGGTGTTTGCGGCCTATGCGCTGGCGCTCGCGGTGGTGTTTTATTTCAACTTTAACTACCGGCACTCCAGTAAAAACAGCGAGATGCGCACAGTTGCGCACTAAATTTTTCCTCTTGACGATGAAAGGCTTTAAGGTAGGCGCTTAAGTGTTATCCCCAGGATATGTTTTGATGGAACGCATCTATCGGACCGATCTCAAGCTGCTGCGCTATTTTCTGGCCGTGGCGGAGGAACTGCATTTTGGACGGGCTGCGGCCCGTCTCAATATGTCTCAGCCGCCGTTAAGCCTGCATATTAAAGAGCTGGAAAGCCAGCTGGGCACGTTGCTATTTATTCGCCACTCGCGAAGCGTCGCGTTGACGCATGCCGGTAAGGTGCTGATGGAAGAGTCACGCCGGCTGCTTGCCAGCGCAAACCAGGCTCTGGCTCGCGTCGAGCAAATCGGCCGGGGGGAAGCAGGGCGCATTGAGCTGGGCATTGTCGGCACGGCCATGTGGAGCGAGGTGCGCACGGTGATGCGCGCTTTCCTGAAAGAGCATCCGAACGTTGATGTCGTTTTTCGTGAAAAATCGCCGGTCATGCAGATGGCGCTGCTTGAGCGTCGGGAGCTGGACGTTGGCATCTGGCGAATGGCAACCGAACCTACCGTTGGGTTTACCAGCGTGCGGTTGCGTGAGGCGGCTTTTCTGGTGGCGCTGCCGGAGGATCACCGCCTGGCGCGCGAATCAACTATTGCGCTTTCAGCGTTGCAGGACGAGTATTTTGTCACGATGCCGTCGGCCCATTCTGACTGGGCATTTTTACATCGCGTCTGCCAGCAGGCCGGGTTTTCGCCGATGATTGTGCGCGAAGCCGTTGAACCGCAAACGGTGCTGGCGATGATCAGCATGGGGATGGGAATTACGCTCGCCGCAGACAGCTACGCGCAAATGCAGTGGCCCGGCGTGGTGTTCCGCCCGCTGAAAGAGCGTATACCGGCTGATTTGTATGTGGTGTATGACGAGAAGCAGGCGACACCTGCGGTGAAGACGTTGATTGCAACACTAACGATGTAAATCGCAGACAGCAAAAAAGCGCCTTTAGGGCGCTTTTTTACATTGGTGGGTCGTGCAGGATTCGAACCTGCGACCAATTGATTAAAAGTCAACTGCTCTACCAACTGAGCTAACGACCCGAAATGGTGGGCGATGACGGGCTCGAACCGCCGACCCCCTCCGTGTAAAGGAGATGCTCTACCAACTGAGCTAATCGCCCATTTCGGAACTGCTGCGATAAGGTGAGAATGGTGGGCGATGACGGGCTCGAACCGCCGACCCCCTCCGTGTAAAGGAGATGCTCTACCAACTGAGCTAATCGCCCAATCTCAATTCTTATCTACACTGCGAGTCTACCTAAGTAGATGGTGGGTGATGACGGGCTCGAACCGCCGACCCCCTCCGTGTAAAGGAGATGCTCTACCAACTGAGCTAATCACCCCCGCTGTGTGGAGTCGCATTATAGGGAGAGTTGAAAATGAGTCAACGCATTTTCTAAAGTTTTTATTCGTTCGTCGTAAAATTAAACAAAACGATCGCGAAACGGACTGTGGCGCATGATTTCTAAACAAAAATCGCAAACCTGGTCACGATAAAGGGATCAACATTGAGGATTCCCCCCACAGTGATAGAATATTGCCCATCGTTTTTCCCCCAGGATTTGCCGATTGCCGGCATCTTTATAACGTAAGGCCATTTCATGAAAATCAAAACTCGCTTCGCGCCGAGCCCGACAGGCTATCTGCACGTCGGTGGTGCACGTACCGCTCTCTATTCCTGGCTGTTTGCACGCCACAACAAAGGTGAGTTCGTGCTGCGTATTGAAGACACCGATCTTGAGCGCTCCACGCCGGAAGCAATTGAAGCCATTATGGATGGGATGAACTGGCTGAATCTGGAATGGGACGAAGGTCCGTATTTCCAGACCAAACGCTTTGACCGCTATAACGCCGTCATTGATGAGATGCTGGTCGCGGGCACAGCATATAAATGCTACTGCTCCAAAGAGCGTCTGGATGCGCTGCGTGAAGAGCAGATGGCGAACGGTGAAAAGCCGCGTTATGACGGCCGCTGCCGCCACGACCACAGCGAGCATGCTGCTGATGAGCCTTGCGTGGTGCGTTTTGCTAACCCGCAAGAGGGATCTGTGATCTTTGACGACCAGATCCGTGGCCCGATCGAGTTCAGCAACCAGGAGCTGGATGACCTGATCATCCGCCGCACCGATGGTTCCCCAACGTATAACTTCTGCGTCGTGGTTGACGACTGGGATATGGAAATTACCCACGTTGTCCGTGGAGAAGACCATATCAACAATACCCCGCGCCAGATCAACATCCTGAAAGCGCTGAATGCGCCTGTTCCGGTCTACGCGCACGTTTCGATGATCAACGGCGACGACGGCAAGAAACTGTCTAAACGTCACGGTGCGGTAAGCGTTATGCAATACCGCGATGACGGCTATCTGCCGGAAGCGCTGCTGAACTACCTGGTGCGTCTGGGCTGGGCCCACGGCGACCAGGAGATCTTCAGCCGCGAAGAGATGATCGAACTGTTCTCTCTGAGCTCAGTGAGCAAATCAGCGAGCGCGTTTAATACCGACAAGCTCCTGTGGCTGAATCACCATTACATCAATACCATGCAGCCAGAATATGTGGCGACGTACCTGCAGTGGCACATCGAGCAGGCAAATATTGATACCCGCACTGGCCCTGAACTGGCGGATCTGGTGAAACTGCTCGGCGAGCGCTGCAAAACGCTGAAAGAGATTGCTGAAAGCTGCCGCTACTTCTATGAAGAGTTTGACGAGTTCGACGCGGACGCCGCGAAGAAACACCTGCGTCCGGTTGCGCGTCAGCCGCTGGAAGTGGTGCGTGACAAACTGGCTGCCATTACGGAGTGGACCGCTGAGAATGTCCATCACGCCATTCAGGCGACGGCGGACGAGCTGGAAGTCGGCATGGGTAAAGTCGGTATGCCGCTGCGCGTTGCGGTGACCGGTGCGGGGCAGTCCCCGGCGCTGGATGTGACGGTTCATGCCATCGGCAAGTCACGCAGCGTGGCGCGCATTAACAAGGCGCTGGACTTTATTGCTGAACGCGAAAATCAGCAGTAATTAAGTCCTCGATAGGAAGAACGGCAGGGTTACCTGCCGTTTTTTTATGGGTATCATTCAGCAATATCCAGACGCGTAAGAAAACCGCGTATCCCTTCGCGTTTCAAAAAGGCTTCCAGACGCTTCTGCTCTGGCTGAGTCATACTTTCCAGGGTCTCAATAATGCCCGGACGCAGGTTTGAAGATGGTTCGCTGTAGGAAGAGGTGACTTCAGCGAGATGGTAAACCGCCTGACGGTTTCGGATCGCCGGGAGGCTCATAATATGTTCCTTCACGCGCGCATCAACATGGATGAGCCGCGCCCGACCGCCCTTCACGCCGTTGAGTCCTTCGGTTTTCCATCCCTGCTGGCGTATCCAGCGATTAACCGTTTGCCTGGCAACGCCCAAACTTTCCGCCAGCTCTTCCGTGGTCATTTTGCTACGTAATCTTCTCATATCAGTTCTGATCGCGAATCCCTAAACGTTGCAATAATCCGGTAATCCCTTCCCGCAGCAACAGCGATGTCATCTGCTTCTGCTCTTCCGGCGTCATTTCATTGGCCAGCGTCAGGAGTAGGGTGTGAAGCGAACCGTCATGGCTGGTGCCTGCCGGCAGTTCGGACGTCTCCGTTGCACGACGTGCGCTGCGGATAAAGTCACGCACTTTTTCGTTCACATGCACCAGGCGCGCTTTCCCGCCCTGGACTCCTGGTTTTGGCGATGTAATCCAACCCTCTTTGCGTACCCATTTATTGATGGTCTGGCGGCTATAGCCAGTGAGCAGGGCTAACTCTTCTGGCGTCATTCGTTCCTTGATCATGCAATTTCCTGAATATTCGTGGGGTTAATTAACGGCTCATTTTATAGCACCGTTTTAGCTGAAAACGTGACAGGCTTAACTCATGACTGCGAGAAGGCTCGCAAAGTGATTCATTTGCATGATTTTTCGGCGATTGAACTGCGGCCATTGATTTTGCCGTTGACACTCCGCAGCGGAATTCATATTATGCCGCCCGTCAACATGACAGCTTTACGATGGGGCTATAGCTCAGCTGGGAGAGCGCTTGCATGGCATGCAAGAGGTCAGCGGTTCGATCCCGCTTAGCTCCACCAAACTCTGAACCCAACAGAGTGCGGTCAGTAAAGTAACATGTGGGGCTATAGCTCAGCTGGGAGAGCGCTTGCATGGCATGCAAGAGGTCAGCGGTTCGATCCCGCTTAGCTCCACCAAAATTGTAAACCCTCGTCGAAAGACGAGGGTTTTTTTATCTGTTTGTAACACCCGTCCCCACTTTTTGTTATCAAAAAGAAGATATTCCTGTACCTCACCTCAATCGATATCAATAAAGCAGTCTATAAATAGACTTGAACTTGATTCGCGCAATTAATAAACCTATTATCCATCCGGTCAATGATTCCCCCGGAAAATAACGCCCCTGATTAATGAATAGAAAAACTTACAATAATGTAAAGATATTTATGATTGCCCTGGCACTTTGTCTGATTGCGGTACCCGTCTCCCGTTATCTCTCTCCCCGCGCAATTGTAAATGGTCACGACGTTTATTTAGCATGGTTACCGCTAAGCGTTATGCTGGCGGTAATTCTGCTATTTGGACGCAGGGCCATTCTTCCCATTTTGTTAGGTTTTAGTGTCACTAATTTATTTTATGTTAATTTAGCACCGCTACAATATACAGTATTACTGTTTTGTCAGACCTTTGCATTGTTCGCGGCGTGCGGCCTTCTGCGCCTCATGCTGGGCAAGCGTTGGCGTTACTGCATCCCCAACAAGCACATCGGTTTACGTATATTCTGGCTCGGTTTTATCGTACCAATAGGTATTAAGCTGTCGATGTATATGGCGGGCTATTTGTTTGATTTTCCGGTGACTATTTCCACATTTTTCGGCGAAGGAACGGTAATTTATAACGTTGTGGATATACAAAGCCTGATATGCGCGGCGCTGATTTTTACCATGATGTTCTATTACCCATTAAGAATGATAATTAATCCTCGTTACGCGATGAACTTCTGGCGGCGAAGCGTGAAGCCCGTGTTTTTCCACAAGAATTCATTATATATTTTTGTCTGGCTGATGCTTTTAAGTTTCATTCTCGTCATCTTATGTGGTCCATTTGAATCACCCGTCATTGCGGGCTATTTGATGCCGCTGATTTTTATTCTTTTTACCTTAGCGATAAGTCGCCTGACCTATGCGCTTATCTCTCTGCTGTGGGCCGCATCTGCACTCCTGCTGTTGTCCTACAACTACAACTTTCTTAACGGGGTGGAATCGGGCCATTCGCTCTCCTTTATCCTCTCCGTACTTATCTCTTTCGCCATCTGTTTGCTTTACATGTCGCGAATTTACCAGCGCAGCGAGTGGCTGAAGCGGGGATGGCAGAACAGGGCGCTCACCGATCCGCTGACCGGTTTGCCCAATATTCGCGCGCTGGAGGATCATCTTGAGATTCACCCGGATGCAAAAGTAAGTATTCTGCGTATGGATAACCTGGAGTTTTTGAGCCGCCACTACGGGATCCTCATGCGGGTCCATTGCAAACGAACGATTGCCGCGTCGCTTCAGCCGCTTCTGCAAAAAGATGAAGCGCTCTTCCAGCTTCCGGGAAGCGAGCTGGTGCTGGTATTACTGGGGCCGGGAATCGCTGAACGTCTCCAGCATATGGTCGATCGGCTGAACAGCCGCAAGATTTTCTGGAACAATACCGGGCTGGATATCGAGTTTGGCGCGTCCTGGGGAATGGTTGAAAACGGTGAAAAGCTGCACCACACGCTGGGGCAACTGAGCTGGCTGGCTGAGCAATCCTGCGGCGAGCACAACGTTCTTGCGCTCACGAATAGCCTCGAAGCGGCATCAGGACAAACGACAGAGCGCGTGCTGATGCTGGCGCGGATTAAGCATGCCCTGGAGGCCGGTCAGTTCCATTTATACGCACAGCCCATCCAGAAGGCCGACGGCAGCGGGTACTACGAAATCCTGACGCGTATGGAAAGCGAGGGAGAGATGATTACCCCCGATCGCTTTATTCCGCTGATTGCCCAGTTCAACCTGAGCCACCGGTTCGATATGTACGTCATGGAAAAATTACTGGCGTGGCTGCGCGATCATCCTGCGACGCAGGCCGGTGCCCGCTTCTCCGTCAATCTGATGCCGCTAACGCTGATGCAAAAAGAGGTCGCTGGCGAGATTTGCGCGCTCTTTGAGCAGTACGGTATCGCGCCTCAGGCCGTCGTTCTTGAAATCACCGAGGAGCAGGCCTTCTCGAATTCAGGAAGCAGTATCAGCAATCTCCAGCAGCTGCGGGATTACGGTTTCCGGATTGCCATTGATGATTTTGGTACGGGCTACGCGAACTATGAGCGCCTCAGACGCCTGCAGGCGGACATCATTAAAATTGACGGCTGCTTTGTGAAAGACATTTGTACCGATGACATGGATGCGATGATCGTGCAATCAATGTGTAATCTGGCGAAGACAAAATCGCTGTGCGTAGTTGCTGAATATGTAGAAACACCGGCGCAGCGCGAGATGCTGCTCCGCTTTGGTGTGGACTACCTGCAGGGGTATCTGATAGGCAAACCCAAACCGCTGGAAGAATTACGGGCATAAAAAAACCGGGAGCCAGGCTCCCGGTTTTTTTTTAACGGTAAACGTTACAGAACCAGTGCCGCGATAGAAGCAGACAGGACGCTCACCAGGGTAGAACCGTAAACCAGTTTCAGGCCAAAGCGAGAAACCACGTTACCCTGTTCTTCGTTCAGACCTTTAATCGCACCGGCGATGATACCGATGGACGAGAAGTTCGCGAAGGAGACCAGGAACACGGACAGAATGCCTTCCGCGCGCGGAGAAAGCGTGCTGGCGATTTTCTGCAGATCCATCATCGCAACGAATTCGTTAGAAACCAGTTTGGTCGCCATGATACTGCCCACCTGCAGCGCTTCGTGAGCCGGAACACCCATCACCCATGCAACAGGGTAGAAGATGTAGCCCAGAATTCCCTGGAAGGAGATACCCAGCACCGCAGCGAACAGGGCGTTCAGCGCAGAAATCAGCGCAATGAAGCCGATCAGCATAGCGGCAACGATAACCGCCACTTTGAAACCGGCCAGGATGTATTCACCCAGCATTTCGAAGAAGCTCTGGCCTTCATGCAGGTTGGACATCTGGATGTTTTCTTCGCTGGCGTCAACGCGGTACGGGTTGATCAGCGACAGCACGATAAAGGTGCTGAACATGTTCAGAACCAGCGCAGCAACAACATACTTCGGCTCCAGCATGGTCATATACGCGCCCACGATAGACATGGAAACGGTAGACATTGCGGTTGCTGCCATGGTGTACATGCGGTTGCGGGACATTTTGCCGAGAATATCTTTATACGCGATGAAGTTCTCAGACTGACCGAGGATCAGGGAACTTACGGCGTTGAATGATTCCAGCTTACCCATGCCGTTCACTTTGGATAACAGGAAACCAATTCCACGAATAACGAACGGCAGAACGCGGATGTGCTGCAGAATACCGATAAGCGCGGAGATAAAGACGATTGGGCACAGAACCTTCAGGAAGAAGAACGCCAGACCTTCGTCGTTCATTTTACCGAAGACAAAGTTCGTCCCTTCGTTGGCGAATCCGAGCAGTTTTTCGAACATTTCGGAGAAGCCTTTCACGAAGCCGAGGCCGACGTTGGAGTTCAGGAAGAACCACGCAAGTAAAACTTCAATGACCAGCAGCTGGACAACATAACGAATACGAATTTTTTTGCGGTCTGTGCTGACCAGCAATGCAAGTGCAGTAACGACAACAAGTGCCAGGACAAAATGAAGGACGCGGTCCATATTTGCTCCAAATATGAGGCAGGTTTAATTTTCGTGCACATTCTATGTAACAAGCGAAAAGAAAACGAGATCAAGGACACACTATAGTTACATCCTGTGACGAGTCTCAAAAATAGTGATCCACAATACATTTTTGTTATGTTAGGTAAATGAGTGAAAAGTTAAGTTTGTGTGCTAGTCTTCACAAAAGAGCGCGCGATTTCGCTTTCTGTTAAATCGCCCCCGCTTACCCGCCCGTCTATCGTTCACAGCTATCAGAGAAATCACTGTAATCTTCGCAAATGATCTTGATAATCATTCTCATTTTGATAGCATTAAACATAGCAAAGGCTATATTTCAGAGGCAGAAATGACAAACAGTCGCGTAGAGGGTAGCAGTAGCAGAGCAGCGCGCAAGTTGCGGTTCGCATTAATGGGACCTGCGTTCATCGCTGCCATTGGCTATATCGATCCAGGTAACTTTGCGACCAACATTCAGGCCGGGGCCAGCTTCGGCTATAAGCTGCTGTGGGTGGTTGTCTGGGCTAACCTGATGGCAATGCTGATTCAGATGCTCTCCGCAAAGCTGGGGATTGCCACCGGTAAAAACCTGGCGGAGCAAATTCGCGACCATTATCCGCGTCCGGCCGTCTGGCTCTACTGGGTTCAGGCGGAAATCATCGCCATGGCAACGGACCTCGCTGAATTTATCGGCGCGGCGATCGGCTTTAAGCTGATTCTGGGCGTGTCGCTGTTGCAGGGGGCGGTACTGACCGGGATTGCCACGTTCCTGATCCTGATGCTACAGCGTCGCGGTCAAAAACCGCTGGAGAAGGTCATCGGTGGTCTGCTGCTGTTTGTCGCGGCGGCCTACATCGTCGAGTTGATTTTCTCTCAACCGAATCTGGCGCAGCTCGGTAAAGGGATGGTAATCCCAAGCCTGCCAACCTCGGAAGCGGTGTTCCTGGCCGCCGGGGTACTGGGGGCGACCATCATGCCGCATGTGATTTACCTGCACTCCTCCCTGACCCAGCATCTCCACGGTGGGACGCGTAAAGAACGTTATTCCGCAACCAAGTGGGATGTGGCTATCGCCATGACCATCGCGGGGTTTGTGAATCTGGCGATGATGGCTACCGCAGCCGCCGCTTTCCACTTTAACGGCCATACCGGCATCGCCGATCTTGACCAGGCTTATCTCACGCTGGAGCCGCTGCTGAGCCATGCAGCCGCCACGATATTTGGTTTGAGCCTGGTGGCCGCCGGTCTGTCTTCGACGGTGGTGGGCACGCTGGCAGGCCAGGTGGTGATGCAGGGATTTGTCCGGTTCCATATTCCGCTGTGGGTGCGTCGCTCCGTCACCATGCTGCCGTCATTTATCGTGATTCTGATGGGGCTCGATCCCACACGAATTCTGGTTATGAGCCAGGTATTGCTGAGCTTTGGTATCGCGCTGGCGCTGGTGCCGCTGCTGATCTTTACCAGCAACAAAACCCTGATGGGCGAGCTGGTCAACTCAACGCTGGTAAAACGGGCCGGATGGGCCATTGTGGTGGTGGTGGTGGCATTGAACCTGTGGCTGTTGATTGGAACCGCGCTGGGGCTTTAACAAAAAAAGGCGCCGCGGGGCGCCTTTTTGATTAGTGATGATGGCCGTGACCATGGCCTTTGCCGTGACCCCAGCCGCCGCGGCGGTCGTCACGATCGTTCCAGCCTTCACGGTAACCGCGCTCATACGCTTTGTCTTTATACCAGCCACGGTGTCTGCCGTTATCATGTTTCCACCAGCGATCGCCGCGCCACTCATAGTGACGATGCCAGTAGTCACGGTCGCGCCAGTAGCCACCGTCCCAGTATCTGCCGTAGTCGTCACGATCGCCAATTTGTAATTTTACTGATGGCAACAGGGTGATTTCGCCCGCAGTGGCGATCAGCGGGGCTGATGAAGCCAGTAATACCGCTGCAAGAATCAGTGACCTGAACATACTCTTTCTCCTTCACGATCGGGGCCTTTGATGGGCCTGTTAACGCAATATTACGAGTTGGTAAAGGCTCGTTTCATCGCCTCAACTCCGAATTCCTGAGTGAGAGCACTTTTTGCTAAAAGTGATTTTATTTTGAGCCGCTCAGGATGGCTTCAATACGGGCCAGCTCTTCGGCGGAGAAATGGCGGTTTTCCAGCATACCCGCGGCATCGTCAATCTGGGCGACTTTGCTCGCGCCAATCAGTACAGACGTCACCGATTCGTGGCGTAATATCCAGGCCAGCGCCATCTGCGACAGCTTCTGGCCTCTGCCTTCCGCCAGCGCGTTAAGTTGTCTTACCTTCTCCAGCTTCTCTTCGGTAATCTGCTCCGGGTTGAGGAACTTACTGCCGCTTGCCGCGCGGGAGTCTGCGGGAATGCCGTCCAGATAGCGGTTGGTCAGTTGTCCCCCGGCCAGCGGCGAGAAGGGAATACAGCCAACCCCTTTTTCCTGCAATACGTCCAGCAATCCCGCTTCCGGTGCACGCTCAAACATGGAGTATTTCGGCTGGTGGATCAGGCAGGGGGTTCCGAGGTCATTAAGGATATCAATCGCCTGGCGGGCCAGATCGGCCGGGTAGTTGGATAACCCGACATACAGGGCTTTTCCCTGACGCACCGCGTGGTCAAGCGCTTTCATGGTTTCCAGCAGCGGCGTTTGTGGGTCGGGACGGTGGTGATAAAAGATATCTACATACTCCAGCCCCATGCGCTTCAGGCTTTGATCCAGGCTTGCCAGCAGGTATTTGCGTGACCCCCAGTCGCCATACGGGCCATCCCACATGGTATACCCCGCTTTGGTTGAAACGATCAGCTCGTCGCGCCAGGGCAGAAAATCCTCCTGCAAAATCCGTCCGAAATTACGTTCGGCGGATCCCGGTGGCGGGCCATAGTTGTTGGCAAGGTCGAAATGCGTAATACCCAGTTCGAACGCGCGCTGTAAAAGTTGACGGCTGTTTTCGATAAGCGTGGTGTCGCCAAAATTATGCCACAGCCCAAGCGAGATGGCGGGCAACCTGAGTCCGCTTTGCCCGCAGCGGCGATACTCCATTGTCTGATAACGACTTTTGTTCGGCTGATAACCCATTCTTATGACCTCTGGCGCTGAAGAGAAAAATCAGTGTATGCGTTTACATTAACGCGAAAAAAAGCAGCATAGCGCAGCATTTTTTGTAAAGCATTCTTTCCATACCCTTCTTAGCGCCAATTCTGGACAGCCATCACGCTTCTTTAATACTCAAGGTGAGGTCAACATTAGAAGGATACCTGTTCATGCGTACCCCATACTGCGTCGCCGATTACCTGCTGGACCGTCTTACAGATTGTGGAGCCGATCATCTGTTTGGCGTGCCGGGCGACTATAACCTGCAGTTTCTCGACCACGTGATAGACAGCCCAGATATCTGTTGGGTGGGCTGTGCCAACGAGTTAAACGCCTCTTATGCCGCTGACGGATATGCCCGATGTAAGGGCTTCGCCGCGCTGCTGACGACATTTGGCGTAGGAGAGTTAAGCGCCATGAACGGCATTGCGGGCAGCTATGCCGAGCACGTGCCGGTACTGCATATTGTGGGGGCGCCAGGCATGGCGTCACAGCAGCGAGGGGAACTGCTGCACCATACGTTGGGCGACGGTGAGTTTCGTCACTTTTACCATATGAGCGAACCGATCACTGCCGCACAGGCGATCCTGACCGAACAAAACGCCTGCTATGAGATTGATCGGGTGTTAACTACCATGCTCAGGGAACGTCGCCCCGGCTATCTGATGCTGCCTGCCGATGTGGCAAAAAAAGCCGCCACGCCTCCTGTAAACGCTCTCACTCTCAGGCATGCGCATGCCGATAGCGCTTGCCTGAAGGCGTTCCGGGATGCCGCCGAGAGCAAGCTGGCCATGAGCAAGCGTACTGCGCTGCTGGCCGATTTCCTTGTCCTGCGCCATGGACTGAAACATGCACTACAGAAATGGGTCAAAGAAGTGCCGATGGCGCACGCCACCATGCTGATGGGCAAAGGCATATTTGACGAGCGTCACGCGGGTTTTTACGGGACGTACAGCGGTTCTGCAAGCGCCGGCGCGGTAAAAGAGGCGATTGAAGGGGCGGATACGGTGCTGTGCATCGGCACGCGATTTACCGATACCCTGACCGCTGGCTTCACTCACCAGTTGACCCCGTCGCAAACGATAGAAGTTCAGCCTCATGCCGCCCGCGTCGGGGATATCTGGTTTACCGGTATTCCTATGCTTCAGGCGATTGAGACGCTGGTGGAACTGTGCAAGCAGCACGTGCACGGTACGCCTGCGCCGTCGTCTCAAAGTGCAATGGCCTACCCGCAGCCGGACGGCTCGCTGACGCAGGAGAATTTCTGGAGAACGCTGCAAACGTTTATTCGCCCGGGAGACATTATTCTTGCGGATCAGGGCACTTCGGCCTTCGGCGCGATCGATCTTCGACTTCCGGCAGACGTGAACTTTATCGTCCAGCCGCTGTGGGGGTCGATTGGCTACACGCTGGCAGCGGCATTCGGCGCGCAAACGGCCTGCCCGAACCGGCGCGTGATTGTGCTGACGGGGGACGGCGCGGCGCAGCTCACCATCCAGGAGCTCGGCTCGATGCTGCGGGATAAACAGCGCCCCATCATTCTGGTTCTTAACAACGAAGGGTATACGGTGGAAAGGGCAATCCACGGACCAGAGCAGCGATATAACGACATTGCGCTGTGGAACTGGACGCAAATTCCGCAGGCGCTTAGCCTCGATCCTCAGGCCCAGTGCTGGCGGGTCAGCGAGGCGGAGCAGCTGGCGGACGTCCTTGAAAAAGTAGCGCACCACGAGCGGCTCTCGCTGATTGAGGTGATGCTGCCGAAAGCAGACATCCCGCCGCTGCTGGGTGCGCTTACTAAAGCGCTGGAAGCGCGCAACAGCGCCTGATCACCTGTCGTTTCGCCAGGCCATCATCATCGGTTTGCCCGCCAGCAGGAGCCAGGCGGGCAACATCACGATGCAAAGTAGCGGGATGAGGGTGGTATCCGGTACCACCACGGCGGCCATAAACAGGCTCAGCCAGGCATCGCGCGTGACCACCAGCACCAGCCCCAGAATCGAGCAGGAAACGGTAATCGCTGCCGGAACGGCATCGACGTGTTCGTGCAGCATCAGCCCCAGCGCTACGCCGACAAAGACCGCCGGGAAGATGCGTCCGCCGCGGAAACCGCAGGCCGCAGCCACCACCAGCGCGGCCAGTTTTATCACGGCAAACAGCAGATAATCCGATACGCTAAACACCTGGCTGAAGGCCAGCTGCTGCATCTCGTCCAGACCTTTAAACAGCGTCACCGTCCCGCCGATTGCCCCTAAAACCCCGAGAATCAAACCTCCGATACCCAGAATCAATACCGGGTGCTTGAGTTTATGCATCAGCCGGTGCAGGCGTGGAAGGCACCATACCGCCACCATGCCCAGCGCGATGGCAATCGCGACAACGACGGCACCGCTGAAAATATCGGCTATCTGCATCTGGCCGTAGTGGGGCAGGGAGAGGGAAAAATGGGGATGGAAAAACAGGCTGGTCGTCAGCGCCCCGGCGGCTGCGGCCATCAGCGGAGCAAACAGTTTATCCCAGAGCGGAACATCGTTATTGCTGCTGAGCGTCTGGGAAAAGATCAGTGCCGCGGCAACGGGCGTGCCGAAAAGCGCCCCGATGGTGCCTGCTGAGGCGAGGATGGTCCAGTCCAGCGCGCCAACGCGGGGCAAAATGCGTGAACCGAGGAAAACTGCCAGGCCAATATTCACCGCCATAATCGGATGCTCAGGCCCCAGGCTAACGCCGCCTGCCAGGCCGATAATCAACGCAACAATCAGCCCCGGCAGCGCGGAAGGAGGTACCGGGGCACCAATCAGCGGTTCCTGCGCCGGATCGGGGCCGGCATGCCCGGGACTAAAACGGATGACCAGGCCCACCGCAATGCCGGTCAACGTCAGCATCAGGATGATCCAGGCAGAGGAATCAGCGGTAACGCCCAGTTTTACCGGAAGCGCTGTCCATAACATCGTTTGCAGCACCGACGCGACTTTCATCACGACAATGAGCACCAGGCTTGAGGCCACGCCAATGATTAACGCCGGAATGGCCAGCAACAGCATGGTTCTGGCTCGCGGGTGGAGCATGATGATTTCCTTGTACAAAACGCAATGACGTTACTTTGCACAATCAGCTTTATGGCAATAGTGCAAAAGGTGCTGAAACGGTAAAGTTATTCTGTGACGAAGATCGATAATCCATGGGCATTCACCTTCCGGTCGTTGTTGTTATCACGCCTTGAACTTACAGTGTCCCAAAAGATTTATTCTGACTTTAGCGGAGCAGTAGAAGAATGACAAAGTATGCTTTGGTAGGCGATGTGGGCGGCACGAACGCGCGCCTCGCATTATGCGATGTAAGTAGCGGTGAAATTTCCCGGGCGAAAACCTACTCAGGACTGGATTATCCAAGCCTTGAGGCCGTTGTCCGCGTCTACCTGGAAGAGCAGCAGGTGAGCGTTGAAGACGGCTGCATCGCGATCGCCTGCCCGATAACCGGCGACTGGGTCGCAATGACCAACCATACCTGGGCATTCTCCATCGCCGAGATGAAAAAAAACCTCGGTTTTGCGCATCTTGAAATCATCAATGACTTCACCGCGGTGTCCATGGCGATCCCGATGCTGAAGCCAGAGCATCTGATCCAGTTTGGCGGCGCCGAACCGGTCGAAGGCAAGCCGATTGCGGTTTACGGGGCCGGTACAGGTCTGGGCGTTTCGCATCTGGTGCATGTGGCTCAGCGCTGGGTGAGCCTGCCGGGTGAAGGCGGCCACGTGGACTTTGCGCCAAACAGCGAAGAAGAGGGCATTATCCTCGAAGAATTACGCGCTGAGATCGGCCACGTCTCCGCCGAGCGCGTGCTTTCCGGTCCGGGGCTGGTGAACCTGTACCGTGCGATTGTGAAATCGGACGGTCGCCTGCCGGAAAATCTGCAGCCGAAAGACGTCACCGAACGCGCGCTGGCGGACAGCTGCATTGATTGCCGCCGCGCGCTGTCGCTATTCTGCGTGATCATGGGACGTTTCGGCGGCAACCTGGCGCTGACGCTGGGTACCTTCGGGGGGGTCTATATCGCAGGTGGCATTGTGCCGCGCTTCCTCGACTTCTTTAAAGCATCAGGCTTCCGCGGCGGGTTTGAAGATAAAGGCCGTTTCAGAAGCTATGTGCAGGACATTCCGGTTTATCTGATCGTGCATGATAATCCCGGCCTGCTTGGCTCGGGTGCCCACCTGCGTCAGGTTCTCGGTCAAATCCTCTGACACAGAGCCCTCTCCGGCAGGAGGGGGCGCTTTCTTTACAGGTGCATCAACTGGCGGAACTCTTTCACCTTGCTGCGGCTCACCGGCACCTGAAAATCCAGATCTTTCAGGCGCAAAATATAGGTGTTGTTAAACCACGGTTCGATCTCGCGGATTTTGTTTAAATTCACGCAGAACGATCGGTGACAGCGGAAAAAGTGTGCCGCCGGCAGCTTGCTGCAAAATTCGGTGATGTTCATCGCCATCACGTAAGATTCCCGCCGCGTATAGACAAACGTCATCTTTTCATGGGCTTCGGCATAGTAGATGTCATTGACCGGCGTCACGATGATGCGCTCATCTTTGACCAGGTTTATGGTGTCGTTTTCCCGCACCGCTGGGCTGGCGTTCGCGGGCGCAGCTAGCTGCTGCCATGCGGCCTCCAGCTTTTGCAGCATGCTGACAATCCGCGACTCCTGATAAGGCTTCAGAATATAGTCAAATGCCTCCAGCTCAAAAGCCTCCACGGCGTGCTCTTTCCACGCGGTGACGAAAACGATAAACGGCTTATGGGCAAACTGATTGATGTTTTGCGCCAGCAATACGCCATCCAGCGACGGGATATTAATATCCAGGAAAATGGCGTCGACCCGGTTATGCTGCAGAAACTTAAACACGTCCAGACCATCATCAAAGGTGCCCACAATCTCCATCTGGCTGTGGGTTTTGATAAGCCAGGTTAGCTCCTGTTGAGCCAGGAATTCATCTTCTACGATGATGACTTTCATGGGTTACTCCACATGGGGTAACAGCGATGTCGTCGAATGAACGAGAGAGCGTTCATTCGGGACGTAAAAAGCAATTTCGGTGCCCGGTTCAAGACGGTGAATATGCAGTCCGTCGCCGTAAAGCAGTTTGACCCGGTGGTGCACGTTCAGCAGGCCGATTTTATTCCCGGGCATCTCGTTAGACTCCACGCGCTCAACGACTTTTGGATCAATCCCGTGGCCGGTATCGCGCACGGCAATACGCACGCGGTTGCCGCTTTCGGTGATGCTGATGGTGACGACGCCTTTACCTTTACAGGGCTGTATACCGTGTACGATTGCGTTTTCGACCAGCGGCTGGATAAGCAGGCTCGGGATCACGCAGTTGACCTCTTCGTCAATATCGTAAATGACCGTGAGTTTATCGCCAAAGCGCGCCTGCTCAATCGCGATGTAGTCTTTGATTTGATACAGCTCTTTTTTGATGTCGATCTGCTCGTCATCTTTCAGCTCAATGTTGTAGCGCAGATAGCGCGACAGGTTGAAAATCAGCTGGCGCGCGGTGTCCGGATTAAGACGAATGGAAGAGGAAATAGCATTCAGGGCGTTAAACAGGAAATGAGGATTGATTTTGCTCTGCAGCGCGCGCAGCTCTGCCTTATTTGCCATCTCACGCAGTTGCTCCGCCCGCGACACTTCAAGCTGGGTGGAAATGATCTGCGACAGGCCAATGGCCATCTCCTGCAGTGAGGAGGTGATCTGATGCGCGTGACAATAATAAATTTTCAGCGTGCCCGTCACGACGCCTTTCTCCCACAGCGGGATCACCAGCATGGAGTGGATTTCAGGCGTTCTGTGGGCTTCATCATTGTTTTTAATAATGATTTTCCCGTAGTTAATCGCCTGTCGGGTGGTCGGGCTTATGGTGTCGTCATTGTCGCGATAGTTATGTTCCCCCACGCCGACGTAGGCCAGAACGTGGTCGATATTGGTAATGGCGACGGCATCAGCATGGATGTCGTGGCGAATAATCTCGCAGACCTGACGCAGCGATTCCGCGTTAACGTGGCGGAAAAGCGGCAGCGTTTTGTTGGCGATATCCAGCGCCAGCTTAGCCTGACGTGCGGCGCTGGCCTCTTTTTCCCCTTCGACGCTCTGCACCAGCAGCACAATAAAACCGATGCAGACGCTGCCGAGGATCATCGGAATACCGATTTTCGAGACGATATCCAGCCCCAGTGCGGTGGTGGGGGCCCAGACGACCACCAGGATCATGGTCAGCGTTTCGCACACCATGCCCGCGACGATCCCGGCGCGCCAGCGCTGTTTTTTCGGGATTTTGCGGCTGATCCAGCCGGACAACACCCCGGCGATAATGCTGGTGATAAAGCATGGCACCGCCGTTACGCCACCGATATCAATCAGGTAGCGATGGGTCCCGGCAATCAGACCGGTGATAACGCCCACCCACGGACCAAACAAAATCCCGCCGGACATGACGGCGATAATGCGCACGTTCACCAGCGACCCCTCTACCGGCACGCCGGACCAGGTGCTGAACAGGGCGAACAGCGAAAAGATGGCGGTAACGGCCAGCAGCTCTTTTGGCGAGTGTGCAGATTTGTGCAGCAGCTCGCGAAAAAGGCGAATGCGGATAAGGAAAAACAGGCAAATCAGCATTAATGCCGCACGGTCAAAAACTGCCAGCAGCATAGTGAATATTTCGTGCACGAGTAGACCTGGGAAAACGGGAAAGAACCATGATAAAAAACCTGGTGCGGATTGACCAGCTATCCGTCAGGTTTATCAAATGGGGAAAAACCATAATTTACAAAGGGGATTATCTTCCGGGGATTGACGCGTCCCGGTTTTTTATTGTCGGCTCGGCATCTGGTAACTGGTTTGATATCATCATGTTAAATAACCGCTACCAGACAGGCGTTCTTCAAACAAAGGCTTCCGCTTTTAGACGCAGCCGGGTTCCGGTTTTCCTGCGAGCGCTTTTTTTTCATTTTCCTCTCGACAGCATGATTTTTTTCAGGTTATTTTCTAAACACGCCACATCAGTGGCAGCGTCGCTCGGACGGTCCGGGCGCTAACGTTAATCTGAGGAATCTATGGCTGAATTCAGTCCTGAACGCCGTTTTACGCGTATCGATCGTCTCCCCCCTTACGTTTTCAACATCACCGCTGAGCTGAAGATGGCTGCGCGTCGGCGCGGCGAAGATATTATCGATTTCAGTATGGGTAACCCTGACGGCCCAACGCCACCGCACATTGTTGAGAAACTCTGCACGGTTGCCCAGCGACCGGATACCCATGGCTACTCAACGTCTCGCGGTATTCCCAGGTTACGTCGCGCGATCTCGCACTGGTATCAGGATCGCTATCAGGTTGATATCGATCCTGAAAGTGAAGCCATTGTTACCATCGGCTCGAAAGAGGGGCTGGCACACCTGATGCTGGCCACGCTGGATCACGGCGATACGGTTCTGGTCCCTAATCCCAGCTACCCAATTCATATCTACGGCGCGGTCATTGCCGGGGCGCAGGTCCGTTCCGTGCCGCTGGTGGAAGGTGTCGATTTCTTTAACGAACTGGAACGCGCGATTCGCGAAAGTTATCCGAAACCCAAAATGATGATCCTCGGTTTCCCGTCGAACCCAACGGCCCAGTGCGTGGAGCTCGATTTCTTCGAGAAAGTGGTCGCGCTGGCGAAGCGTTATGACGTGCTGGTGGTTCACGATCTGGCCTATGCTGACATCGTCTATGACGGCTGGAAGGCTCCGTCAATTATGCAGGTCCCGGGCGCGCGTGACGTGGCGGTAGAGTTCTTTACCCTGTCGAAAAGCTACAACATGGCGGGCTGGCGTATTGGCTTTATGGTGGGTAACAAAACGCTGGTGAATGCACTGGCGCGTATTAAGAGTTACCACGACTACGGCACCTTCACGCCGCTCCAGGTTGCCGCTATTGCTGCCCTGGAGGGCGATCAGCAATGCGTTCACGAGATTGCTGCCCAGTATAAGCGCCGCCGCGACGTGCTGGTAAAAGGGCTACATGAAGCGGGCTGGATGGTAGAAATGCCGAAAGCGTCCATGTACGTCTGGGCTAAAATTCCTGAGCCGTACGCGGCGATGGGGTCCCTGGAGTTTGCCAAAAAACTGCTCCAGGACGCAAAGGTGTGTGTGTCACCGGGCATTGGCTTTGGTGATTACGGCGACACCCATGTGCGGTTTGCCCTGATTGAAAACAGCGACCGTATTCGTCAGGCGGTGAGGGGCATCAAGAGTATGTTCCGGGCCGACGGGCTGCTCTCCTCAAAGAGCGTCGCTGAAACCCCCGCGTCGTCATGACATAAAAAAACAGGAGCCGATGGCTCCTGTTTTTTTGACAGCATGTTCTTCACTAGATCATCAGGGCAAAGGTTCCGGCCCAGACTAAAACAATCACCGAAATGCCCATAAAGAAATATTTCACGTTTCATCGCTCCGCGTATCTTGTTGTACGCATTTAAAAACAGAGTCCACCTGAGTATAGAGAACTGAAATCCGGTCAAAACGCAAATGAGAATTTTCCCGTTACGCCGCCGACTCCAGCTCAGAATTCTGTGCTTTCCTGATGCCAGACGGCGCTAATGTACGCCTAAAAATGAGGGGTGACAAGAGGGATTTTTTTAAATAATTTCCGTCACTTACGAGTGTCGTGGAACGGCGACAGTTTGATTTCGCAACGCAATAAATTCACTTTGAGCGACGCACAGAAAGACGGTTTTGCAGCAGGATGGCAGGTGATTGAAAAGGTTAGTTTCTTAGCGAAACTAACCTTCATAAGGGCTTAAATATAGAGCGAGGCTTCGCCGAGCGGGCGCGTTTTGAAACGACGATGCATCCAGAGATACTGCTCCGGCGCACGCATGATTTCGGTTTCGATGACCTTGTTGATAAACGCTGCGGCTTCGCACTCGTTTTCCGGATAGTTAGCCATTTCAGGGGAAATGTGCAGACGATAGCCTGATTTATCCGCTTTTCTCACCATCGTCACGGTCAGCATGGAAGCGCCCGACAGACGCGAAATAACAAAGGTGCCGTTGGTCGTCGCAACGTCTTTAACCGCGAAGAACGGTGCAAAGCTGCTGCCCTTACGTCCATAATCCTGATCGGGTGCAAACCAGACGGCCTCACCTTTCTTCAGGGCACCGACCATACCGCGCAGGTTATTACGGCTGATCATCGCCTTATTGGAACGCATGCGGCCACGGGTCTGAACCCACTCCATCAACGCACTGTTGTGAGGGCGGTAGGTGGCCATCATTGGCTGACACAGACCCATCACGCGGCCACCGAGTTCCAGCGACATAAAGTGAACGCCGACGACCATCACGCCGCGATTTTGCATCTGCGCGCGTTTAAGGTTATCCAGGCCTTCCACATCAAACCACTTGCGGACACGCTCATCCGGCCAGAACCAGGCCATGCCGGTTTCAAGCAGCGCCATGCCGATAGACTTGAAGTTTTCAGCGATGAGCTTCTCGCGCTCCTCGGCATTGTATTGTGGAAAGCAAAGCTCAATATTTTTACGCGCGATGGATTCGCGACGTTTCAGGAAAAAGCGGGATGTGCTGCCGAGTCTTGAACCCAGTAAGCGGATCACCGGATAAGGAAGCTGTACCAGCAACCACAGTAAGCCAAGGCCAAACCATGTAAACCAGTAACGCGGATGCAAAAATGCGCGTTTGAAATTGGATTGAGACAAAATAGAGAAACCTATGTAGAGCCGGTGAAAGTAACGCTTAATGCGATACCACGTGCCTATTAGACCGTAGTACAAGGTCATGGTTGCAGGCTTTACCGATCTTTACGGCGTTACCTGGCCATAGCTGACATTGGGTGGGCGGCATAATGTAGCACCGTTATACGATATGTGCTATTACTCGTTTTTGATTAAAAAAGCGGCAGTGGCTGAGGCGGTTGATTTTGCTATTGTTATTAACAGTAACAAGTGACTCTGAAGGCGTTGACGATGGAAACTTATCTGCAAACGGTGAAAAGTGAGTGGGTTCAACTGATCAATGAAACCGATCCGCACATTCACGATGTTACAGCCCAGCTTGCTACCGACCATGCATCCGTTCTGATTGCGGAGTTCTATCGTGTTGTTTTGGCCGATCCTAACGTCGCTGATTTTTTGACCACGGAACAGGTGGAAAGGCAGCTGCAGGAAGCGCTGCGTCGCTGGCTGGTTGAGGTTCTCTCCTGTCAGGTAGAGCAGGTTGAGGAGCAGATACGGGCTCAGCAGCGTGCCGCCGATGTACATGCCCGTATCGGCATCTCTGTCGATCTGGTCGAGATGGGCTTTCGCGTGCTGAAAAAACTGCTGTTACCCATCATTAACGCCACTCCCCATCCTTCTGATGTGAAGCTCAGCATTTATCATTACGCCATTAACAGCATTGATCTGGCGATGGAGGTGATGTCGCGCGCGTATGTCTTTAGCGAGAACAATGCTGCAAAAGAGGACGAGAACTACCGGATTTTCTCGCTCATGGAGAATGCAGAAGAAGAGAAGGAACGCCAGACCGCCACGTTGCTGACCTGGGAAATGACTCTCCTTTATAAGGTGATGTTAGATTCCAGCATCGGAAACAGCCGTCCGCTCGGACAATCAGATTTTGGACTGTGGTTTAGCCATAAAGGCCGTCACTATTTCAGCGGTATCGCTGAAGCAGGGCATATTTCCCGGCTCATTCAGGAGTTCGACGAGGCGTTTAATGAGGCCCGCCAGGCTGAAGACGCGCTCCGTGACCGGTCACGGCAGGTTAAATTCTTGCGGCACGTGCGTAACACCCTCTCGCAAATCGTGACCCTCCTGCGTGAGCTGTTTGACGAGGTGGCCCGCCATGAGGTGGGAATGGATGTCCTTACCCGACTGCTTAACCGCCGTTTTTTGCCCACCATTTTTAAACGTGAAATCACGCATGCCACCCGCGCCGGTACGCCCCTTTCGGCGCTACTGATTGACGTCGATAAATTCAAACAAATCAATGATACCTGGGGCCACAATACGGGCGATGAAATCCTGAGAAAGGTTGCTGGCGCTTTTTATGACAACGTCCGCACCTGCGACTATGTTTTTCGCTACGGCGGTGATGAGTTTTTGATTGTCTTGACGGAAATCACCGAAGCCGACACTCTGCGTATAGCCGAACGCATTCGCAAACGTGTGGAAAAAATTAAGGTTAACTCCCCGACCAGTGAACTGATACCGCTCTCTCTTTCAATTGGCGCGGCGATGTTTAACGGACATCCTGACTACGAACGTTTGATACAGGCTGCGGATGAAGCGCTGTACGGTGCAAAACGACGCGGGCGGAACTGTGTAGAGTTATGGAAAACGCAGTGACCGAAAGAGGAAAGTGTCCCCTGCAGGAATCGAACCTGCAACTAGCCCTTAGGAGGGGCTCGTTATATCCATTTAACTAAGGGGACGAGGCGGCACGAGTATAGCGTTATTTACACTTTGCGTTAAGCGCATTGCCGCCTGACTGCTCAAAGAGTCACCATTCAGGTCGATTTTTTTGTCGATTTATCATCATTTTCCCGTGCCTTTTGTTCAGCTTTGCGTTTGTTAGACATGTCGTTACGGATTTGAGCATGGCTTAACAGCGCGAAGATAAACGTTCCGCCGCAGATGTTTCCCGCAAGCGTCGGCAGAGCGAAAGGCCAGAAAAAATCGCTCCAGTGAAGCGTACCGTTAAAGACCAGATAGAGGATCTCCACGGTACCGACCACAATGTGCGTGGTGTCGGCGAGCGCAATCAGCCAGGTCATCAGGATGATCACCACTATTTTGGCGCTGCCGGCTGAAGGAAACATCCAGACCATGGTGGCGATAATCCAGCCGGAGATGATGGCATTTGAGAACATTTCTAGCGGCGTGTTTTTCATCACGTCCATGCCAATTTTCACAAACGCGTCCCGGGTGGGTTCATCAAAAATCGGCATGTATTCAAACGCCCAGGCCGCGATGCCTGTGCCGATGATATTACCCAGCAGGACCACGCTCCACAGACGCATCAGTAAACCGAAATTGCCGAGGGTAGGGTTTTGCATCACCGGCAAAACGGCCGTCACCGTGTTTTCGGTAAACAGCTGCTGGCGAGCCATGATGACAATCACAAAGCCGAAGGTGTAGCCGAGGTTCTCCAGTAAAAAACCACCGGGCACGCCTTCCAGCTGAACATGAAATATCCCTTTTGCGAGCAGAGATGCGCCCATTGACAGACCTGCCGCGATAGCCGACCAGAAGAGGGCCATGGCATCGCGCTCCATCTCTTTTTCACCATCCTGGCGTATATGCTCGTGGATGGCCATCGCGCGGGAAGGGAGGCGGTCTTCATCAATTTCTATCTTCTCGCCGCGCGCTTTCTCCTCGCTTTCAATCTCAAGCTCCTCAATGCTCTCGCCAATTTTTTCTTCGCTCACTTCTTTCATATCTGCTCCCGGAGGTTGATCTTTCTGTTAAGCGTAGCGGCTTTTATCGGGATGCCTGTGGGGATGGTCTTAAATTGGCGGCAATGACAACAAAGGTGATACATCTCTTTCAAAGACATTATAAAATTGCGAGCGAAACGAATTCCAAAAGCCAGGCTATGCTGAGATCAGAGTCACGGTGGTTACTGCCCGTAATTGTGCTCATAGACATCGGTAAACGTGCTGTTACAATCACTTGCACGTTTACAGACGGAGCGTCACGGCTCCGTTACGGATGGCAATCAACGATAGCCATACTGAACAGGGAGATATTTATGAAACTTCGGCTGTCGGCGCTTGCGCTGGGCGCGACGATGCTTGTGGGCTGCGCCAGCTCCGGGGAGCAAACGGGACGCTCCGATCCTCTCGAAGGATTTAACCGCTCAATGTATAGCTTCAACTACAACGTGCTGGACCCGTATGTGGTTCGCCCGGTGGCTGTAGCATGGCGTGATTATGTTCCCCAACCTGCGCGTAACGGATTGAGTAACTTTACCAGCAACCTCGAAGAGCCTGCGGTCATGGTGAACTACTTCCTGCAGGGTGACCCGTATCAGGGGATGGTGCACTTTACCCGCTTCTTCCTGAACTCCATCTTGGGGATGGGGGGCTTTATCGATGTCGCCGGCATGGCTAACCCGAAACTGCAGCGTGAACAGCCGCACCGTTTCGGCAGCACGCTGGGCCATTATGGCGTCGGATATGGCCCTTACGTGCAGTTACCGTTCTACGGCAGCTTTACTATCCGTGATGATGGCGGCGATATGGTGGATACGCTGTATCCGGTCCTGTCGTGGCTGACCTGGCCGCTGTCGATTGGTAAATGGACGGTAGAAGGGATTGAAACCCGCGCGCAATTGCTCGACTCTGATGGCCTGCTGCGTCAGTCTTCAGATCCGTACATTATGGTGCGTGAAGCGTACTTCCAGAATCATGACTTTATTGCCAACGGCGGTAAGCTGAAGCCGGAAGACAACCCGAACGCGAAAGCTATCGAAAACGAATTAAAAGATATTGATTCGGAGTAAATAAAAAAGGTGAGCAATGCTCACCTTTTTTAATCCCTGCGCGAATCAGAACGCGTAGTTGAAGTTCATACCATACAGCCAGGCTTTACCTTCGGAAGAGAACTCATACGGACCTTCCTTGAAGTTAACTTTTTGACCGTGCATATAAGAGATACCGGCATCAACCGAGGCATCTTTGTTGAAGGCATAGGTCGCACCTGCGCTCAGCCAGAAGCGGTCCTGATCCGGAATAGAGATGGAACGCTTGTCGGCAGGTACCGGGCTGTCATCGAAGGCAATACCGGTACGGAACGTCCAGTTGTCATCCATGTAGTAGGTGGTCCCCAGCGCGATGCGGTAAGCGTCGCGGAAGCTTTCATCTTTATAGAAGAGCGTGTCGCCCTTGCTGTTGGTCGCTTTCAGCTCCTGGAACTGACTCCAGCTGGTGTAGGTCAGGCTATAGTGAATTGCCCACTGCGGTGCCACTTTGTTATAACCAGACAGTTCCCACATTTCCGGCAGGTGCAGGCTCAGAGAACCGCCGGTGGTACTGCCGTTGGTGCCCATCGGCAGGCCGAAGTTGCCGAGGATCTGGTTATAGGCAGAAGGCAGGCTGCTCTTATAGTCGCCATCAAAGTCGATTTTTACTTCGGAACGGTAGGTAAAGCCGTAACGGTTGTTCTTATCGAGTTCGTACAGGATACCGGCGTTCCAGCCAAAGCCCCACTCGTCACCCTTCAGATAGGCAATCTGGGTGTCTGCCGGAATGCCCGCCACTTGCTGCGCCAGTGGTGGTGGCAGCGCGCCCGATCCCGCCACGATTTTGCCCAGATCGCCCGCGTAGCGTTCGATTTTCGCTTTGGCATACACGGCGTCAAAGCCAACGCCAAAGCTCCAGTGATTGTCCAGACGGTAAGCACCGCTCAGGTTCAGGTTCAGGGTTTCCAGGTCGGTTTTACCGCCAAACGCCCCAGCGGCATAGTTATCACCAAACTCGGTCGCTAAACCGTAGTTAGAGGTGACGGAGGCACCCCAGCCAAACTGGTCGTTGATAGGTGCGACGAAGTGCAGGTTTGGCACCCATGCCGTTGGCGCGATGTTATCTGCATTCAGGCTGGCGCCCGTCGGAGAACGACCTGAAATATCAACGCCTGGATCGACAAAAATAGCACCAGCAGAGAAGGTCGGACGATCGAACATCATGATCAGCGCAGGGTTACGACTCGCGTTACCCGCGTCATCCGCGATCGCACCTTCCCCGGAATACGCACGGCCAAGGCCAGAGGAAGAAAATTCGTTTAACTGAAAGCCCGCTGACCAGGCGGAAGTAGAGACGATTGCCACTGCGACTGCCAGCGCAGTTTTGTTGAACAGGGTTTTCTGGCTCATGACCATAACCTCATTGAGTTATTTTTATTCAATAATTGTTACATACCGTAACAGGAGCGCGAAGTGTAGGGTCTGAGGTATGACATACAAATCAGACCAGTGGCGTGAGTATAGGTCTGACCAGCTAGAATGTTGCAAGTTTGTTTATTAATATTTTCAAACATGTTTCTTGAAACGAGATCTGGTTGGCAAAATTGTGACCATCGCGACTCACCCAAAAGGGTGGTTTTTGTTTTAGATCATTTTTTAGTGTGATATTGGTCACTTATCCGCTTTTACGCCATTAACGGCTGGAGAGAGCCAGCGCCGGGGCGTAAAATATCAGCATCGTGTTTATCTCGCGCGCTGCGCGAATACAGAGGAAATTGAGCTATGAGTAAATGCAGTGCTGATGAAACCCCGGTTTGCTGCTGTATGGATGTTGGGACCATCATGGACAACACCGATTGCACCGCCTCTTACAGCCGCGTATTCACCAACCGTGCCGAAGCGGAAGAGACCCTGGCTGCGCTGAGCAAGCGCGCGCGCGATGTTGAATCCGATCCGTGCGAAATCAAGTCTACCTTCACCGAAGTGGACGGTGGCGTGAAGCTGGACATCGATTTTGTCTTTGCCTGCGAAGCCGAAACGCTGATTTTCCAGTTAGGCCTGCGTTAATCCTTTTTGCCCGGCGGCGCTTCGCTTGCACGGGCCTACGATTTTGTAGGCCGGGTAAGGCAACGCCGCCACCCGGCAACATACCGCACAAATGCCTCTGCCATGCACGGGCATTTTTCTTTTTCTTCTCTGTGTTTTAGCTCGCACTTTTTCGTTTCCCCGATTGGCTGAATGTAAAAAAATGGTTAAGACTATTATCAGGTCAGACCACTTTATGTTTGAGTTAATTTTTACAGGGGAGTGTTATGAGTCAGGCATTACCGCTTATTACCCGTCAGGGCGATCGCATTGCCATCGTCAGCGGATTGCGCACGCCATTTGCGCGTCAGGCAACGGCGTTTCACGGCATACCGGCTGTCGACCTGGGGAAAATGATAGTGGGAGAGATGCTGGCTCGCAGCGAAATTCCGCCTGAAGTCATCGAACAGCTGGTTTTCGGCCAGGTTGTGCAGATGCCGGAAGCGCCTAATATTGCGCGGGAAATTGTTCTCGGTACCGGGATGAACGTTCATACCGATGCCTACAGCGTCAGCCGCGCCTGTGCGACCAGTTTCCAGGCCGTTGCTAACGTTGCTGAAAGCCTGATGGCGGGCACTATTCGTGCCGGGATTGCAGGTGGGGCGGATTCCTCTTCGGTGCTGCCGATTGGCGTCAGTAAAAAGCTGGCGCGCATCCTGGTGGATGCCAACAAAGCCCGCACGACGGGGCAGAAACTCAAACTCTTCTCGCGTTTACGCCTGCGCGACCTGATGCCTGTGCCACCTGCCGTCGCGGAATACTCTACCGGCCTGCGCATGGGAGATACCGCTGAGCAGATGGCAAAAACGTACGGCATCACCCGCGAACAGCAGGATGCCCTGGCGCATCGTTCACATCAGCTTGCGGCAAAAGCCTGGTCGGAAGGCAAGCTGACCGACGAGGTCATGACCGCCTATATTCCCCCTTACCGCGAACCGCTCTCGGAAGATAACAACATTCGCGGCAACTCGACGCTGGCGGATTACGCAAAACTGCGCCCAGCGTTTGACCGCAAGCACGGTACGGTAACGGCGGCTAACAGTACGCCACTGACGGATGGGGCCGCCGCCGTGATCCTGATGACCGAATCCCGCGCGAAAGAGCTGGGCATCACCCCTCTGGGCTATTTACGCAGCTATGCCTTCACCGCCATTGATGTCTGGCAGGACATGCTGTTAGGGCCTGCCTGGTCCACGCCGCTGGCGCTGGATCGCGCGGGACTGACGCTGGCTGATTTAACCCTGATTGATATGCATGAAGCGTTCGCCGCGCAAACCCTGGCCAACGTACAGCTGCTGGCAAGCGAGCGTTTTGCGCGCGACGTGCTTGGGCGCGCGCATGCCACGGGCGAAGTGGATCAGAGTAAATTCAACGTGCTGGGGGGCTCCATCGCCTACGGTCATCCGTTCGCGGCGACGGGGGCGAGGATGATCACGCAAACATTACACGAGCTACGCCGCCGTGGCGGCGGTTTTGGTCTCGTCACCGCCTGCGCGGCGGGTGGGCTGGGTGCAGCAATGGTTCTGGAGGCTGAATAATGGACATGACATCTGCATTTAACCTAACGGTTCGCCTCGATAACGTCGCCGTGATAACCATTGATGTCCCTGATGAAAAGATGAATACCCTGAAGGCCGAGTTTGGTGTTCAGGTGCGCGCGATGCTAAAGCAGATCCGCGAAAACAAGGCTATTCGCGGCCTGGTGTTTATCTCTGCCAAGCCGGACAACTTTATTGCCGGGGCCGATATCAACATGATCGCCCGGGCGCAAAGCGCGCTGGAGGCGGAAGAGCTGGCGCGTCAGGGCCAGCAGGTGATGGCGGAGATTAATGGTCTGCCGATCCCGGTCATCGCAGCCATCCACGGTGCCTGTCTGGGCGGTGGGCTGGAGCTGGCGCTGGCCTGTCATAGCCGCATCTGTACTGACGATGCGAAAACCGTTTTAGGCCTGCCTGAAGTGCAGCTCGGCCTGCTGCCTGGCTCCGGCGGAACGCAACGTCTGCCGCGCCTGGTGGGCGTCAGCACGGCGCTGGAGATGATCTTAACCGGTAAACAGCTGCGTGCCCGCCAGGCGCTAAAGGCCGGTCTGGTCGATGACGTCGTGCCGCATTCCATTTTGCTGGAGGCTGCCGTTGAGCTTGCGCTGAAGGGACGTCAGGCAAAACGTCCTTTGCCGGTCCGCGAGCGCGTGCTGGCCGGGCCACTGGGGCGAACGCTGCTGTTCAACATGGTGGGCAAAAAGACCGAACAAAAAACCAAAGGCAACTACCCGGCGGCAAAGCGGATCCTGGAGGTTATTGAAACCGGGCTGTCTCAGGGAAGCAGCAGCGGCTATGCCGCTGAGGCCAAAGCCTTTGGCGAACTGGCGATGACGCCGCAGTCACAGGCGCTGCGCAGCATCTTCTTCGCCAGTACAGACGTGAAAAAAGATCCCGGTAGCGAGGCGCAGCCTGCTCCGCTGCGTGCCATTGGCGTGCTGGGTGGTGGGCTTATGGGCGGGGGCATCTCATTTGTTACCGCCAGCAAAGGTAAATTGCCTGTACGTATCAAAGACATTAATCCTAAGGGGATCAACCACGCGCTGCAGTACAGCTGGCAGAACCTTGATCAAAAGGTAAAACGCCGCCATATCAGAGCTAGCGAGCGGGATAAGACCCTGGCGCTAATCTCCGGCACGACGGACTACAGCGGCTTTGCCCATCGCGATCTGGTGATTGAGGCCGTGTTTGAAGACCTGGCGCTTAAGCAGCAGATGGTCGCTGACGTTGAGCAACATTGCGCCCCGCATACCATTTTTGCCTCAAACACGTCGTCATTACCGATTGGCGATATCGCGGCGAAAGCCGCGCGTCCGGAGCAGGTGATAGGCCTGCACTTCTTTAGCCCGGTCGAAAAAATGCCGCTGGTGGAGGTGATCCCACATGCCACGACCAGCCCGCAAACCATCGCCACCGTAGTGAAGCTGGCTAAAATGCAGGGCAAGACGCCGATCGTGGTGGCGGACAAAGCCGGCTTTTACGTCAACCGCATTCTGGCCCCTTACATAAATGAAGCCATGCGGCTGCTGACGGAAGGCGAGAAAATTGAGCACGTCGACGAGGCGCTGGTAAAGTTTGGTTTCCCCGTTGGCCCAATCCAACTTTTGGATGAGGTGGGAATAGACACCGGCACTAAAATTATACCAGTGCTGGAAGCTGCCTATGGCGATCGTTTTAGCCCACCTGCAAACATTGTTTCTGCAATTTTGAAGGACGATCGCAAAGGGAGAAAAAATGAACGTGGTTTCTATCTTTACGGCGCGAAAGGGCGTAAAAGCAGAAAACAGGTCGACCCTTCGGTTTATGGGCTTATTTCGACCACCGGTCAGGGAAAACTGTCCGCCGTTCAGTGTGCTGAACGCTGCGTGATGATGATGCTCAATGAAGCGGCGCGCTGCTTTGGTGAGCAGGTGATCAAGAACGCGCGCGATGGTGACATCGGCGCGGTATTTGGTATTGGTTTCCCGCCGTTCCTTGGCGGCCCGTTCCGTTACATGGATACGCTCGGCGCGGATGAAGTAGTTGCGATCCTGCAACGTCTGGCTTCGCAATATGGTCCACGGTTTACACCGTGTGACGAATTATTGCAGATGGCGGAACGGGGCCAGACATTTTGGTCCGCAAGGGAAACTGTCCTCGTAAGCTGAGGTCAAAGAAGGGTAAATCCTGAAGTGAATGAACCTGTTCTGGCGATTTTGTAAACAGAGATTGACTATACTTACGCCATTGAGGTAAAAAACAGCGTTTCATTCACCGAATGGATCAGGCACAATGCCCGGCCATCGGGTTTTCTACCTCTCAGCATTTATCGCGGGTAGTTAACGCCGGTGATTCTGGTTAACAAAAGCGGTGCAATATGCAAGTTTTTATCATGCGTCACGGCGACGCGGCACTCGATGCCGCCAGTGACTCAGTACGTCCTTTGACCGTCTGTGGCTGCGACGAATCTCGTCTGATGGCGACCTGGCTTAACGGTCAAAAAGTGGACATCGAACGCGTTCTGGTGAGTCCGTTCCTGCGTGCAGAACAGACGCTGGATGTGGTGGGGGAGTGTATGAACCTGCCGGCCAGTGTGGATGTTCTCCCTGAACTCACCCCCTGTGGCGATGTAGGCCTTGTCAGCGCTTATCTTCAGGCGCTGTGCAATGAAGGTGTCGCTTCCGCGCTGGTCATTTCCCACCTGCCACTGGTTGGCTATCTGGTATCTGAGCTGTGCCCGGGCGAAACACCGCCTATGTTCACGACATCCGCCATTGCTAATGTCTCTCTGGACGAAACGGGCAAAGGTGTCTTCAATTGGCAGATGAGCCCGTGCAACCTGAAGATGGCAAAAGCCATCTGACGTGACGTGCGTTAGGGCGGGGGAGCACAATTTGCCCCCGCCGTCCTGTCAGGGTAATTCTGGCGGCTGCCACTCTTCCACTTCTATCAACACCAGTAATGCGGCATCTCCGCCGTACTCTTTGGGTGCCTGATGGAAAGCCATCACGTGTGGATGCTGAGCCAGCCACAGCGGTGTCTGTTGCTTCAGAATGTGTTTACCGTGGCCATGCATCACGCAGGCGCAAAAAACATGCTCGCGGCGACAGGCCGCGATCAGTGCTCCCAGCTCCTGTTTGGCCTGCATCTGCGTTAACCCGTGCAGATCGAGAAACAGCTCAGGCGAATAATCCCCGCGGCGTAATTTTTTCAGTTCAAAATGGCTGACGTCTTCGCGTACATACTTCACAGCCCCTTGCGTATTGAGCAGCGGCTGAAATTCATCTGAAAAATAGTGGCTGTTATCCGCCTGCTCCTGCAGCAGCCGTTTGACCGGTACTTCGCTGATTTTTTTACGCTGCGGGCGGTGGACGATGGTGTCCTGAGCGATTTTACGCGTCCCGGTCATCAGCTGTCGGAAGAGCGCCTGATCCTCCTCAGTGAGCGATGTTTTCTTTTTCATTCGTCATTCTCATCTCGTATTTCCGATAGTGTACCCGACTAAACGCATTTTTTAACCTCAAGCGCGACGCGTCATTGCTGATTTATCGCCGTCTTCATGGCAAACTAGCCGCCGAAAATTATGCGAGCATGCCCTGGAGGAAAGAGTGGATAAAATATTTGTCGATGAAGCAGTAAACGAGCTGCATACCATACAGGACATGTTGCGCTGGTCGGTTAGCCGCTTCAGCGCCGCCAATATCTGGTACGGTCACGGTACCGATAACCCGTGGGATGAGGCCGTACAGCTGGTGCTGCCATCCCTCTACCTGCCGCTGGATATTCCGGAAGATATGCGCACCGCGCGCCTGACCTCCAGCGAAAAGCACCGTATCGTTGAGCGCGTGATCCGCCGCGTGAACGAGCGCATCCCGGTCGCCTACCTGACCAACAAAGCCTGGTTCTGCGGCCACGAGTTCTATGTCGATGAACGCGTGCTGGTGCCGCGCTCGCCGATTGGTGAGCTGATCAACAACCACTTTGAAGGCCTGATCGGCCATCAGCCGCAGCACATTCTGGATATGTGTACCGGCAGCGGCTGCATTGCCATTGCCTGCGCTTACGCCTTCCCGGAAGCGGAAGTGGACGCCGTAGATATCTCCACCGACGCGCTGGCCGTGACCGAGCACAACATTGAAGAGCACGGTCTGATCCATCACGTTACGCCAATCCGTTCTGACCTGTTCCGCGACCTGCCGACGCTGCAGTACGATCTGATCGTCACCAACCCGCCGTACGTTGATGCGGAAGACATGTCCGATCTGCCGAACGAATATCGTCACGAGCCGGAGCTGGGCCTGGCGTCAGGCTCTGACGGCCTGAAGCTGACCCGCCGCATCCTGGCCTGCGCGCCGGATTATCTGACCGATGACGGCGTTCTGATTTGTGAAGTGGGCAACAGCATGGTACATCTGATAGAGCAGTACCCGGATGTGCCGTTCACCTGGCTTGAGTTCGACAACGGCGGTGACGGCGTCTTTATGCTGACCAAAGCGCAGCTGCTCGACGCGCGCGAACACTTCAGCATCTATAAAGATTAATCCAGCGGGCTTCGGCCCGTTTCACAACGCTCAAACACAAACAACTACATCGGAGCCGTGATGGCAGGAAACAGTATTGGACAGGTATTCCGGGTGACCACGTTTGGTGAGTCGCACGGGCTGGCACTGGGCTGTATCGTTGATGGCGTACCGCCGGGCATTGAACTGACCGAAGCAGATTTACAGCACGACCTTGACCGTCGTCGTCCGGGTACCTCTCGCTACACCACGCAGCGTCGCGAGCCGGACCAGGTCAAAATTCTCTCCGGCGTTTTCGAGGGCCGCACCACAGGCACCAGCATTGGTTTGCTTATCGAAAACACCGATCAGCGCTCTCAGGACTACGGCGCCATCAAAGACGTCTTCCGTCCGGGCCACGCTGATTATACCTACGAACAAAAGTACGGCTTCCGCGACTATCGCGGCGGCGGACGTTCATCGGCGCGTGAAACCGCGATGCGCGTGGCGGCAGGGGCGATTGCCAAAAAATACCTGCAGCAGAAATTTGGCATCGTTATCCGCGGCTGTCTGACCCAGATGGGCGACATTCCGCTGGCAATCAAAGACTGGGAACAGGTAGAACAAAACCCGTTCTTCTGCGCCGATGCGGACAAGCTTGAAGCGCTGGATGAGCTGATGCGCGGCCTGAAAAAAGAGGGCGACTCCATTGGCGCGAAAGTGACCGTGGTGGCCGACGGCGTCCCGGCTGGCTGGGGCGAGCCGGTATTTGACCGTCTCGACGCCGACATCGCCCACGCGCTGATGAGCATCAACGCGGTGAAGGGCGTAGAGATTGGCGACGGTTTTGACGTGGTATCCCTGCGCGGCAGCCAGAACCGCGACGAAATCACGAAAGCAGGTTTCCAGAGTAACCACGCGGGCGGCATTCTGGGCGGTATCAGCAGCGGGCAGCAGATTGTAGCCAACATCGCGCTGAAGCCAACCTCCAGCATTACCGTGCCGGGCCACACGATTAACCGCGATGGCGAAGAAGTTGAGATGATCACCAAAGGACGTCACGATCCGTGCGTGGGGATCCGCGCGGTGCCGATCGCCGAAGCGATGCTGGCGATCGTGCTGATGGATCACTTCCTGCGCCAGCGCGCGCAGAATGCGGATGTGACGACCACCATTCCACGCTGGTAAACATGAAAAAAACCGCAATTGCTCTGCTGGCGCTGCTCGCCAGTGGAGCCAGTCTGGCCGCGACGCCATGGCAAAAAATCACCCACCCGGTGGCGGGGAGCGCGCAGTCCATTGGCGCCTTTTCCAACGGCTGTATCGTCGGCGCTCAGGAGCTGCCTCTGCAGTCTGATACCTACCAGGTGATGCGTACCGATCAGCGACGCTATTTCGGCCACCCGGATCTGGTGCTGTTCATCCAGCGTCTGGGAAACCAGGTGCATAACCTGGGGCTGGGCACGATGCTGATTGGCGATATGGGGATGCCTGCCGGCGGACGCTTCAACGGCGGTCACGCCAGCCACCAGACCGGACTGGACGTGGATATCTTCCTGCAACTGCCGAAAGCGCGCTGGACCTCAGCCCAACTGCTGAAGCCGCAGGCGCTGGATCTGGTGGCGAGCGACGGTAAGCGCGTTGTGCCATCACTCTGGACGCGGGATGTGTCCAGCATGATCAAGCTCGCCGCAGAAGATAACGACGTCACGCGGATTTTCGTCAACCCGGCCATCAAGCAGCAGCTTTGCCTGGATGCCGGAACCGATCGCGACTGGCTGCGCAAAGTGCGCCCGTGGTTCCAGCATCGTGCACATATGCACGTTCGTCTGCGCTGCCCGGCGAACAGCCTGGAGTGTGAAGATCAGCCGTTACCTCCGCCAGGCGATGGCTGCGGTGCGGAACTGCAAAGCTGGTTTGAACCGGCAAAACCTGGAACCTCTAAGCCTGAGAAGAAGACACCGCCTCCGCTGCCGCCTTCCTGCCAGGCGCTACTGGATGAGCATGTACTTTAATGGATAATTTCGTCGATCTGTTTATGGTGTCACCGCTGCTGCTGGTGGTGCTGTTCTTTGTGGCTATGCTGGCCGGTTTTATCGATGCGCTCGCGGGCGGCGGCGGATTATTAACCGTACCCGCGCTGCTGGCGGCGGGCATGAGCCCGGCTCAGGCCCTTGCCACCAACAAGCTTCAGGCCTGCGGCGGCTCGCTCTCCGCGTCGCTCTATTTTATCCGCCGCAAGGTGGTGAGCCTGGCCGATCAGAAGCTCAATATCCTGATGACCTTTATCGGCTCAACGTCGGGCGCGCTGCTGGTTCAGCACGTGCAGTCCGATATCTTGCGCCAGATCCTGCCGATTCTGGTTATCTGCATTGGCCTTTACTTCTTGCTGATGCCAAAACTCGGTGAAGAGGACCGCCAGCGCCGTCTGCACGGTTTGCCGTTTGCCCTGATTGCCGGTGGCTGCGTCGGTTTTTACGACGGTTTCTTCGGCCCGGGCGCAGGCTCGTTTTACGCGCTGGCGTTTGTGACGCTGGCCGGGTTTAACCTCGCCAAATCCACCGCCCATGCCAAAGTGCTCAACGCGACATCAAACGTCGGCGGCCTGCTGCTGTTTATCATTGGCGGCAAGGTCATCTGGGCAACCGGCTTTGTGATGATGGCAGGGCAGTTTCTCGGGGCGCGCGCAGGCTCGCGTCTGGTATTAAGTAAAGGACAAAAGCTGATTCGCCCGATGATCGTTATCGTCTCGGCGGTAATGAGCGCCAAACTGCTTTATGACAGCCATGGACAGGAGATCCTCACCTGGTTGGGGATGAACTAATGAACAGTACGCACAAATACGAACAGCTGATTGAGATTTTTGACGGCTGTTTTGCTGATGATTTTAATACCCGTCTGATTAAAGGCGACGACGAACCGATCTATCTTCCTGCTGATGCAGAGGTTCCGTATAACCGCATCGTCTTTGCGCACGGTTTTTACGCCAGCGGTCTTCACGAGATTTCTCACTGGTGCATCGCGGGTAAAGCGCGTCGCGAGCTGGTGGACTTCGGTTACTGGTACTGCCCGGACGGACGTGACGCCGCCACGCAGGGACAGTTTGAAGATGTGGAAGTGAAACCGCAGGCGCTGGAGTGGCTGTTCTGCGTCGCGGCGGGCTTCCCGTTCAACGTGAGCTGCGACAACCTTGAAGGCGACTTCGAGCCGGACCGTATCGTTTTCCAGCGCCGCGTTCACGCGCAGGTGATGGAATATCTTGAGAAAGGCATCCCGGAACGTCCGGCGCGCCTGATCGAGGCTTTACAGAATTATTACCACACGCCGAAGATGACGGCGGAATGCTTCCCATGGCCGGAAGATCTTTAACAGAGGAAAGAAGATGATCGCAGAATTTGAATCACGCATTCTGGCGTTAATTGATGACATGGTGGAACACGCCAGTGATGATGAGCTGTTCGCCAGCGGTTATCTGCGTGGTCACCTGACGCTTGCCGTAGCCGAGCTGGAAGCAGGGGACGATCACTCTGCCGAGGCCGTTCACGATGAAGTGACCCGCAGCCTTGAAAAAGCCATTCTGGCCGGGGAACTCTCTCCGCGCGACCAGTCACTGGTGCTGGGCATGTGGGACACTTTGTTCCAGCAGGCGAAACGCTAAGCTGCCGCCTTCTCTTCCCTCTCCCCTTTGGGGAGAGGGCCAGGGTGAGGGGATTTGACCGCACCCTACTTAACCTTCTTCCCCTTCAGCAGCTTCCGCACCCATAATCGATTCGGATTCAGTCCCGCAAGCGTAACCCTGTCCAGCGGAATCGGCTCGTCGCTCATTTGCGCGGCTAATACTTCAGCCAGCAGCGGCGCAGAGCACAGCCCGCGTGAACCCAGCCCGCCCAGCATAAACAGCTCCGGATACGCCGGTGCGGCCACCGCCGTCTCCTTGTGTTCAGCCAGATCCTGATAGGCCTCAAGCGTAGCTTCGTAGTCCGGCACGTTTCCCGCCATCGGCAGGTGATCGCGGGTGGCACAGCGCACGCCACAGCGCGCTTCCCCCTCGCTGACGTCCACCTCTTTCGCCCACGCCGCATCCGGGAAACAGTCAATCAGGCGCTGACGGTTTTGCGTCTGATCCGCCTCGCTATAGCGCATTTCCGTTTCGCCACGATGATAGCTGGCCCCGATACAGTGATGGCCGTTAGACGGATTTTGCGGCGTCAGGTAGCCGTCATAGCACAGCACCTGGCGCAGTTGGCCGAGCGCAGGTGCGGTCGGGATATGGCTCACCTGGCCGCCGACTGGATAAACCGGCAACGCTTCTGTCTGGATAAACTCGCTGATGTGGTGCCCGTTGGCCAGAACAACGCTGGCATGGTGCGCCTCTTTGCCATTGGCAAATCGCAGACTCCAGCGTTCCGTCCGGCGCAGCGATTCCACCCTGTGGGCATAATGCGTCGTCAGCCCGCGCGACTGCGCGAGGGCAATGACCGCCGCGGTCAGCTCGGCCGGGCACAGCCAGCCGCCGAGAGGATACTGAATGCCTCCACAGCCGGTTTCCACGCCAGCGGTGTCTGCCACCACTTGCGTACTTACCGCGCGGGCAATCTCGTCAGGCAGACCCAGTGAAAGCATCTGCGTGATTTTTTGCTGGCTCTTTTCATCCCAGCCGAGCTGCGTGACGCCGCACCAGTCATGGTCGAACGCTACCGGCAGGGCGTCATACAGGCGACGGGCGAAGGTAAACGCCGCCGGGAAAAACTGGAACAGCGCCGGGTCGTGCGCGCTTAAAAGCGGATAGAGCGCCCCCTGGCGGTTGCCGGACGCGCCGCTTGCTGGCGCGTCGTCAGCGCAGTAGAGCGTGACCTGCCAGCCACGGTGGAGAAGCGCGAGGGACAGCAGGGCGCTGGCGATCCCCCCGCCGACTATCGCCACCTCACGCGATGCGCTGGCACCGCGTGCAAACCAAGGGGCGCTGGCGGGGATGTCCAGCGTGCGCTCCATCCTGCCGACCAGCATGTCGCGCTTGCGGCCAAAGCCTTTGGTTTTCTGCATGGTAAAGCCCGCCTCCTGCAGCCCGCGGCGGACAAAGCCTGCCGAGGTAAAGGTGGCGAGCGTTGCGCCCGGGCGAGCCAGTCGCGCCATCGCGCTAAACAGGTGCTGGCTCCACATGTCCGGGTTTTTGGCGGGCGCAAAGCCGTCCAGGAACCATGCGTCCACCTTCTGATTCATCGAGTCGTCGAGCGTATCGGTCAGGTCGTTAATATCGCCCAGCCAGAGGTCCAGCGTGACGCGTCCGCCGTCCAGAATCAGGCGATGACAGCCGCCGATGTGGGGCGGCCACTGCGCCTGGAGCTGCTCTGCCCACGCTGCTAGCTCTGGCCAGCGCTGATGGGCAAGCCGCAGGTCATGCGCGGTGAGCGGGAATTTTTCGAAACTGATGAAATGTAATCTTTGTAGCGTAGCCTCAGGGTGTGCAGCGTGAAACCGATCGAACGCCTGCCAGAGGGTTAAAAAATTCAGCCCGGTACCAAATCCGCTCTCCGCGACCACAAACAGGCTGCGCGGGTGCGCCGGGCAGCGGGCGCTGAGCTGGTTTCCGTCGAGGAAAACATAGCGGGTTTCTTCAAGTCCGTTATCATTAGAAAAATAGACGTCATCAAAATCTCGGGAAACAGGTGTACCCTCAGCGTTGAATTCGAGGTTGGCGGGTTGTATAGCGTTTTGTTTCACGTAAGTTACTCGTCTGACAGGCAGTGGCACGATCTTAACGATGTGAGTCCATCGGTGCAAATTTCCGCAGAAAATGTCTGATCGGACTTGTTCGGCGTACAAGTGTACGCTATTGTGCGACTCGAAACTTACTATAGTGCGACTTACAGAGGTATTGAATGAAACGTGCAGTGATTACTGGCCTGGGCATTGTTTCCAGCATCGGTAATAACCAGCAGGAAGTCCTGGCATCTCTGCGTGAAGGACGCTCCGGGATCACTTTCTCTGAAGAGTTTAAAGATTCAGGTATGCGTAGCCACGTATGGGGTAACGTCAAACTGGACACCACCGGTTTGATTGACCGCAAAGTGGTTCGTTTCATGAACGATGCCTCTATTTATGCTTATCTCTCCATGCAGGAAGCGATCAAAGATTCCGGCCTGAGCGAAGAGGTTTATCAGAACAACCCGCGCGTGGGTCTGATCGCCGGTTCCGGCGGCTCATCAAAAGCGCAGGTATTCGGCGCTGACGCAATGCGTAGCCCGCGTGGTCTGAAAGCGGTAGGTCCGTACGTGGTCACCAAAGCCATGGGTTCTGCGGTTTCCGCATGCCTGGCGACCCCATTCAAAATCCACGGAGTGAACTACTCCATCAGCTCCGCGTGTGCAACTTCCGCACACTGCATCGGTAATGCTGTTGAGCAGATCCAGCTGGGTAAACAGGACATCGTATTTGCTGGCGGCGGCGAAGAGCTGGGCTGGGAAATGGCCTGTGAATTCGACGCAATGGGCGCACTGTCCACCAAATACAACGAGACGCCAGATAAAGCGTCCCGTACCTATGACGCGCACCGTGACGGTTTCGTTATCGCGGGCGGCGGCGGCATGGTTGTGGTTGAAGAGCTGGAGCACGCGCTGGCACGCGGCGCGCACATCTACGCTGAAATCGTGGGCTACGGTGCCACGTCTGACGGCGCCGACATGGTGGCTCCATCCGGTGAAGGCGCGGTGCGCTGCATGAAGATGGCGATGCACGGCGTTGATACCCCAATCGACTACCTGAACTCTCACGGCACCTCTACGCCAGTAGGCGACGTGAAAGAGCTGGGTGCGATCCGTGAAGTGTTTGGCGACAACAGCCCGGCGATCTCCGCGACCAAAGCCATGACCGGTCACTCTCTGGGTGCGGCTGGCGTGCAGGAAGCGATCTACTCTCTGCTGATGCTGGAAAACGGCTTTATCGCGCCAAGCATCAACATCGATGAGATGGATGAGCAGGCTGCTGGCCTGAACATCGTCACCAAACCAATGGACGCGACGCTGACCACCGTCATGTCCAACAGCTTCGGTTTCGGCGGCACCAACGCCACGCTGGTGATGCGCAAGCTGAAAGCATAAGTTTTATGTTTGATTCAGAAAGGGAGCCATAAGGCTCCCTTTTTTATGCATTGACAACCGGCTGATCTCACAGGCAAACTTCACCCCTCAACATTATCCTCACGATAATGCGTAAGCGTTTAACGTCAACCAACGCGCCTTAATCCTGATAACCAGGTAGAGGGGGCGTGGCATTTTTCCCGCCTTACTCTTCATTTCGGAGTAAAGCATGACTGCAGTAACTCAAACAGAAACAACGCCTTCAGCGAACGTCTCGCTGTTCCGTATCGCCTTTGCGGTATTCCTGACCTATATGACCGTTGGCCTGCCGCTGCCGGTGATCCCGCTGTTTGTTCATCAGGAACTCGGCTATGGCAACACCATGGTCGGCATCGCCGTAGGCATCCAGTTTTTAGCGACGGTTCTAACCCGGGGATACGCCGGACGGCTGGCGGATCAGCACGGTGCTAAACGTTCAGCGCTGCAGGGGATGTTTGCCTGCGGACTGGCGGGCGGCGCATGGCTGCTGGCGGCTCTCCTGCCGGTAGACGCCGCGTATAAATTTGCCCTGCTGGTGCTGGGCCGCTTAATCCTGGGCTTTGGTGAAAGCCAGCTGCTGACCGGCACCCTGACCTGGGGAATGGGCCTGGTGGGCCCGGCACGTTCCGGCAAAGTGATGTCCTGGAACGGCATGGCCATCTATGGCGCGCTGGCCGCGGGCGCCCCGCTTGGGCTGCTCATCAATAGCCAGTTCGGATTTGCGGCGCTGGCAGCCACCACCATGGTGCTGCCGCTGCTGGCGTGGGCGTTTAACGGCTCGGTGCGTAAAGTGCCCGCGCACAAGGGCGAACGTCCTTCCCTGTGGAGCGTGGTCGGCCAAATCTGGCAGCCGGGTCTTGGCCTGGCGCTGCAGGGCGTGGGGTTTGCGGTGATTGGTACCTTCGTCTCGCTCTATTTTATGAGCCGTGGCTGGGCGATGGCCGGTTTTACGCTCACCGCTTTTGGTGGCGCGTTTGTGCTGATGCGCGTGCTCTTCGGCTGGATGCCGGATCGCTTTGGCGGCGTGAGGGTGGCGGTGGCGTCGCTGGTGATTGAGACCATCGGTCTGCTGCTGCTGTGGAATGCACCCGTAGCATCCGTTGCGCTGCTTGGAGCGGCGCTGAGCGGCTGCGGCTGTTCACTGATTTTCCCGGCGCTCGGCGTTGAAGTGGTGAAGCGCGTGGCCCCGCAGGTGCGCGGTACGGCGCTGGGCGGCTATGCGGCGTTTCAGGATATCTCATACGGGGTCACCGGGCCGCTGGCCGGTCTGTTAGCCACCTCGTTTGGTTATCCGTCGGTCTTCCTGGCTGGTGCGGTTTCAGCGGTTGTTGGGATCGTGGTGACGCTGGTGGCGTTTCGCAGGTCGTAGTTTTATGCCCGGTGGCGCTGCGCTTACCGGGCCTACAACCGCGCGAACGGTAGGCCGGGTCAGGCGTAGCCGCCACCCGGCAGTTTTAAGCAACCAGCCAGAAAATCGCCAGCGCAATCAGTAACGCAATAAACAGCATTCCCGGGCGCGCAGAGAGGGTTCTGAACGTCTCCACGACGGGCGCAAACAGCGGGTTGTAGATTGGCTGAATGTTTCTCACCTCCGGCACGCCGCCTTCACGCTCGGCGCGGCGAATGAAGATCTGATTGAGCACATCCTGCACCTGTGCGGTAGTCAGTACCGTTTGCGGTGTGGCCTGCCAGTTTTGCTGGACGTAATCCCGAATCATCTCGAACTCGCGCGGCTCAAGCGGCTGTTTCAGTGCGGCCTGAACGGTATGCAGGGTAGGCGCATTCTGGGTGCTGAGCGTCTGGCGCGCCTGGAGCCAGGTCACCAGATGGGTAAACTGTTTGGCCGGGATCAGCTCGCCTGCCTTCACGCCTGACAGTTCCAGCATGGATTGCCAGATAAGCTTCGTCGGTTCGCCGGTGGCCGCGGCCAGCTTTGTCACCATCTGCTTGAGCGTGTTGTGCTCGGCGGGCAGCAGCGAACGCTCGGTCGACGGACGCACCTGAGGCTGCGGAATAGACAGCTCATTGTTCTGCAACAGCGTCAGCACGGTTTTAAGCTGGTCTGGCGTCAACTGGCCCAGGGCGGTCTGACCATACTGCTGGCGAATAAAATCACTCACCGCCTGGCGGTTATTTCCCTGGCCAAGCAGCTCCGTCAGCTGCGCGACAATCTGGCGCGTGGTGTGGTTCTGCTGCGCGGTATTGATACGCTGGTTCAGGTTTTGCTCGGCAGCAGGGAAGTGGCGCGACTGTAGCGGCGCGTCGTTTCTCATGCCCAAATCATGCTTTACCCCAGCCCAGACTTCCGCGTTTTGCTGCGAAGTCAGCGCAATAAGGCGCGTGATCAGTCGCTCCAGCACGGTGCGCTGTTGCGTGGATAGCGGTTGTTCGCCGGCAACGTTTGGCGTAACAGGGCCTTCACCCGGAGGGCGCGGCGGCGTGCCTGAAATGGGCTGCATCGTCAAAAATCCTTAAAGTCAAAACTCAGCGTAAACCTGGCAGACGTATATGCCTGGCGGCCAGATTATGGCACACTTGGCAGGTTTTCTTCCTCTCAAACAGGTACTCAGACGTGAAAATCCTCGTTGATGAAAATATGCCTTATGCCCGCGAGCTGTTTAGCCGCCTGGGTAACGTTAAGGCTGTCCCTGGTCGCCCGATCCCGGTCAACGAACTGGATGACGCAGACGCGCTGATGGTGCGCTCGGTGACCAAAGTAAATGAGGCATTGCTCGCCGGTAAAGCGATTAAGTTCGTCGGGACCGCAACGGCAGGGACCGATCATGTGGATGATAAATGGCTTACGCAGGCCGGGATCGGATTTTCCGCCGCGCCGGGCTGTAACGCCATTGCCGTCGTGGAATACGTTTTCTCCTCGCTGCTGATGCTGGCCGAGCGCGACGGTTTTGTGCTGAAAGACCGCACCGTGGGAATTGTTGGCGTGGGTAACGTGGGCGGACGCCTGCAAAAGCGCCTGGAAGCGTTAGGGATCCGCACGCTGCTGTGCGATCCGCCGCGCAAGGACAACGGCGATGAAGGTGATTTTCGCTCGCTGGACGAGCTGGTTGAACAGTGTGACGTGCTGACTTTCCACACCCCGCTGTTTAAAGAGGGGCCGTATAAGTCGCTGCATCTTGCTGACGACGCGCTGATCCGCCGCCTGAAGCCTGGCACTATTCTGATAAATGCCTGCCGTGGTCCGGTGGTGGATAACGCCGCGCTGCTGACGTGTCTGAATGAAGGACAAGACCTCAGCGTGGTGCTGGACGTCTGGGAGCCGGAGCCGGATCTCAACGTTGAGCTGCTTAATAAGGTGGACGTGGGCACCGCGCATATCGCCGGTTATACCCTCGAGGGGAAAGCCCGCGGCACGACGCAGGTCTTCGAAGCCTACAGCGCCTTTATTGGCCATCCGCAGCAGGTGGCGCTGGATACCTTACTCCCCGCGCCTGAATTTGGCCGCATTACCCTGCACGGCCCGCTCGATCAGGCAACGCTGAAAAGGCTGGTGCATTTGGTGTATGATGTGCGCCGCGATGATGCGCTGCTGCGTAAAGCGGCGGGGATCCCGGGTGAGTTTGATAAGCTGCGCAAGAACTACGTAGAGCGCCGCGAGTGGTCCTCCCTGTATGTAATATGCGACGACGCCCCGGCGGCGACGCTGCTGCATAAGTTAGGGTTTAACGCCGTTCATCACCCGGCGCATTAATGTCTTCTTAACGCTCCCTGTTGGATACTCCGACAGGGACGCTTTTTTATTTCTGGAGTAAACCACCATGTCTGAAGGCTGGAACATTGCCATTTTAGGTGCCACGGGTGCCGTGGGCGAAGCCCTGCTCGAAACCCTTGCTGAGCGTCAGTTCCCGGTGGGCGATATCTATGCGCTGGCGCGTACGGATAGCGCGGGTGAGCATCTGCGTTTTAACAGTAAATCCGTGATGGTCCAGGATGCGGCAGCGTTCGACTGGACCCAGGCGCAGCTGGCGTTTTTCGCCGCGGGCGCTGAAGCCACTGCTGCGTACATTGAAGAGGCGACCAATGCAGGCTGCCTGGTGATCGACCTGAGCGGCCTGTTCTCAATGGAGCCCGATGTGCCGCTGGTGGTGCCGGACGTGAACCCGTTTGTGCTGGCTGACTACCGCAACCGTAACGTCATTGCGGTACCGAACAGCCTGACCAGCCAGCTGCTGACCGCCCTGAAACCGCTGATCGACGACGGCGGCCTGTCGCGTATTACCGTCACCAGCCTGCTGTCCGCGTCCGCGAACGGCAAAAAGGCCGTTGACGCGCTGGCCGGGCAGAGCGCGAAGCTGCTGAACGGCATCCCGATTGACGAAGACGATTTCTTTGGTCGCCAGCTGGCGTTCAACATGCTGCCATTGCTGCCGGATCGCGAGGGTTCCGTACGCGAAGAGCGCCGTATCGTCGATGAAGTTCGTAAAATTCTGCAGGATGACGGACTGATGATCTCCGCGAGCGTCGTGCAGTCCCCGGTCTTCTACGGCCACGCGCAGATGGTTGGTTTTGAAGCGCTGCGTCCGCTGGCAGCAGAAGAGGCGCGCGATGCGTTCGGCCGCGGTGAAGACATCGTGCTTTCTGAAGAGAGCGAGTTCCCTACCCAGGTGGGCGATGCTACCGGGAGTGCCCACATCTCAGTAGGCTGCGTGCGCAACGATTACGGTATGCCGGAGCAGGTTCAGTTCTGGTCTGTTGCCGATAACGTTCGCTTTGGCGGCGCGCTGATGGCGGTGAAGATCGCTGAAAAACTGGTGCAGGAGTACCTGTACTGATGTCAGCAGTGGAGCAAAAGCCAGTTCATAAAATTGCCCTCGGCATTGAGTACGACGGCAGTAAATATTATGGCTGGCAGCGTCAGAATGAGGTGCGCAGCGTCCAGGAAAAGCTGGAGAAAGCGCTCTCTCAGGTGGCAAACGAGCCGATTAACGTCCTGTGTGCAGGACGTACGGACGCGGGTGTTCACGGCACGGGGCAGGTGGTTCACTTTGAAACCACCGCCGTACGTAAGGATGCCGCCTGGACGCTGGGCGTAAATGCGAATTTGCCTGGTGACATTGCGGTGCGTTGGGTAAAAGCTGTGCCGGATGATTTTCACGCGCGCTTCAGCGCCACGGCGCGCCGCTACCGGTATGTCATCTACAACCAGCGCCTGCGTCCGGCGGTATTAAGCCAGGGCGTGACGCATTTTTATGAACCGCTTGATGCTGAACGGATGCATCGTGCGGCGCAGTGCCTGATTGGTGAAAATGACTTTACCTCGTTTCGTGCGGTCCAGTGTCAGTCCCGTACGCCGTGGCGTAACGTCATGCACATAAACGTTAGCCGTTATGGCGCGTATGTGGTGGTGGATATCAAAGCCAATGCCTTTGTACATCATATGGTTCGGAATATTGTGGGCAGCCTGATGGAAGTGGGTGCCGGACACCAGCCGGAGAGCTGGATTGCAGACCTGCTGGCAGCGAAGGACAGAACGCTTGCGGCAGCCACGGCGAAAGCGGAAGGATTGTATCTGGTCTCGGTAGACTATCCGGATCGGTTTGACCTGCCAAAACCGCCAATGGGCCCGCTGTTTTTAGCGGACTAAACAAAGGTGCAATTAGGGCTTAGACAATATGGACGTAATTCGTTTTTTGATTGATTTCATCCTGCATATTGATGTTCACCTGGCGGAGCTGGTCGCGCAGTATGGCGTCTGGGTTTACGCTATTCTGTTCCTCATTCTGTTTTGTGAAACCGGTCTGGTCGTTACCCCGTTCCTGCCGGGCGATTCCCTGCTTTTCGTCGCCGGGGCATTATCGGCGCTACCTACCAATGACCTGAACGTGCACCTTATGGTTGTGCTGATGGTGATTGCCGCCATTATTGGCGATGCGGTCAACTATACGATTGGGCGCGTGTTCGGTGAGCGGCTTTTCAGCAATCCTGATTCGAAAATTTTCCGTCGCAGCTATTTAGATAAAACCCACGCGTTTTACGAGCGCCATGGCGGAAAAACCATTATCCTTGCGCGTTTTGTGCCTATTGTACGCACATTTGCACCGTTTGTGGCGGGAATGGGGCATATGTCCTATCGTCATTTTGCGGCATACAACGTGGTTGGCGCGCTGCTGTGGGTACTGCTGTTTACCTATGCAGGCTACCTGTTTGGCGATCTCCCGGTGGTTCAGGAAAACCTTAAGTTACTGATTGTAGCGATTATTGTGCTTTCCGTGCTGCCAGGCGTTGTTGAAATTATTCGTCACAAACGTGCGGCGGCAAAACAAGCGAAGTAAATGCACGCTGGCGGTTCGACCACTTTTTTATCCAAAGTTTCGGGCTGTTATGTTTTAATGTGCAACATTCATGGTCTGTTGGAGGCAAAAATGGCATTATTCGCCTCTTATAGCAAAACTGGCATACGACCAGGTTCAGGCAGAAAGGTTATCAATGAGCTGGATTGAACGAATTAAAAGCAACATTACCCCAACGCGCAAAGCGAGCATTCCTGAAGGGGTATGGACGAAGTGTGATAGCTGCGGCCAGGTTCTGTATCGCGCAGAGCTGGAACGCAACCTTGAGGTGTGTCCGAAGTGTGACCACCATATGCGTATGTCGGCGCGCAACCGCCTGCATAGCCTGCTGGACGAAGGTTCTCTGGTAGAACTGGGCAGCGAGCTTGAGCCAAAAGACGTGCTGAAGTTCCGCGATTCCAAAAAATACAAAGATCGTCTGGCCTCTGCACAGAAAGAGACCGGCGAGAAAGACGCGCTGATCGTCATGAAAGGCACCCTGCACGAGATGCCGGTTGTTGCCGCTGCGTTTGAGTTCGCCTTTATGGGCGGCTCAATGGGCTCCGTGGTCGGTGCGCGCTTTGTGCGTGCCGTTGAGCAGGCGCTGGAAGACAACTGCCCGCTGATCTGCTTCTCTGCCTCCGGCGGTGCGCGCATGCAGGAAGCGCTGATGTCTCTGATGCAGATGGCGAAAACCTCTGCTGCGCTGGCGAAAATGCAGGAGCGCGGTCTGCCGTATATCTCCGTGCTGACCGACCCAACCATGGGCGGCGTCTCTGCTAGCTTCGCGATGCTGGGCGATCTGAACATCGCTGAGCCAAAAGCGCTGATCGGCTTTGCGGGCCCTCGTGTTATCGAGCAGACCGTTCGTGAAAAACTGCCGCCTGGCTTCCAGCGCAGTGAGTTCCTCATTGAGAAAGGCGCCATCGACATGATCGTTCGCCGTCCGGAAATGCGCCTGAAGCTGGCGAGCATCCTGGCGAAGCTGATGAATCTGCCAGCGCCGAACCCGGATGAGCCGCGCGAAGGCGTGGTGGTACCGGATCAGGAACCCGAGGCCTGATAACTGAAAAGGGCAGGGCCGGTTGGCGCTGCCCTTTTGCTTTCTAATCTGTTAATGACAACCGGGCATTATGGAAAATAAAAGCATTCCCCAAGCCACGTCGCCCCTGGCCGCGTGGCTTTCTTATCTGGAAAACCTGCACAGTAAAACCATCGATATGGGGCTTGAACGCGTAAGCCAGGTCGCCGCGCGTCTTGATGTGCTCAAACCGGCACCTTTCGTGTTCACCGTCGCGGGCACCAACGGTAAAGGCACCACCTGCCGTACGCTGGAATCCGTGCTGATGGCTGCGGGTTACAGGGTAGGCGTTTACAGCTCTCCACACCTGGTACGCTACACCGAGCGGGTGCGCGTGCAGAACGGCGAACTGCCGGAATCGGCGCATACGGCGTCGTTCGCGGAAATTGAAGCCGCGCGCGGTGAGACCTCATTAACCTATTTTGAATACGGTACTCTGTCGGCGCTGTGGCTGTTCAGGCAGGCGCAGCTGGACGTGGTGATCCTTGAGGTCGGCCTCGGCGGTCGTCTTGATGCGACCAATATGGTGGATGCGGACGTGGCGGTGGTCACCAGCATCGCGCTGGACCATATCGACTGGCTGGGTCCGGACCGGGAAAGCATTGGCCGCGAGAAGGCCGGTATTTTCCGGGCCAATAAGCCCGCCGTGGTCGGCGAGCCGGATATGCCGCACACCATCGCGGACGTGGCAAACGAGAAGGGCGCGCGTCTGCTGCGCCGCGGCGTTGACTGGCAGTATGAAGTGCGTGACAACGGCTGGCGCTTTAGCGATGCGCAGGGTGCGCTGGACGACCTGCCGCTGCCGCAGGTACCGCAGCCGAACGCCGCCACCGCGCTGGCGGCACTGCGTGCCAGTGGATTGACGGTGAGCGAGCAGGCGATCCGCGACGGCATACAGAACGCGATTCTGCCCGGGCGCTTCCAGATTGTCAGCGAGTCACCGCGTTTGATACTGGACGTGGCGCACAACCCCCATGCGGCGGCGTATCTCGCGAAACGTCTCAAATCGTTACCAAAAACCGGGCGAGTGCTGGCGGTTATCGGTATGCTTCATGATAAAGATATCGGCGGGACGCTGGCCTGCATGGAGAGTGTGGTCGATAGCTGGTATTGTGCTCCTCTGGAGGGGCCGCGTGGCGCGACGGCTGAGCAGCTGATGGAACATCTCGGCAAAGGCGCAATCTACAGTAGCGTGGCGCAGGCCTGGCATGCCGCGATGGCGGATGCTAAACCAGAAGATACCGTGCTGGTGTGTGGTTCATTCCACACGGTGGCACATGTCATGGAAGTGATGGACGCGGGGAGAACCGGTGGCGAGTAAGTTTCAGAACCGTTTAACAGGAACCATTGTGCTGGTCGCGCTCGGGGTGATTATTCTCCCGGGTCTGCTCGACGGGCAGAAAAAGCATTATCAGGATGAGTTTGCCGCTATTCCGCTGGTCCCTAAACCGGGCGACCGCGATGAGCCGGATATGCTGCCGGCGGCGACGCAGGCGCTTCCTGCTCAGCCACCGGAAGGTGCGGCGGAAGAGGTGCGTGCGGGCGATGCTGCAGCGCCGTCGCTCGATCCGTCTCGCCTGGCGGCAGCGAGCAACAGCGACATCGATCCTGTGCCGGTAGAGCAGCCTAAGCCTGTTGAAAAACCGAAGCCGGTCGACAAACCGCAGCCGAAACCGCAGCGTGATAAAACGGCAGAACAGCTTGCCGCGGCGTCAGAGACGCCTCCGCCAGCGAAACCGGCTCAACAAGAGGCCGCTGCCCCAACGGGTAAAGCCTACGTAGTACAGCTGGGCGCGCTGAAAAATGCGGATAAAGTCAATGAGGTGGTGGGTAAACTGCGCAGTGCGGGATATCGTGTTTACACTTCACCAACCACGCCGGTGCAGGGTAAAATTACCCGTATTCTCGTGGGGCCAGAAGCGTCTAAGGACAAGCTGAAAGGTTCGCTCGGCGAGCTGAAGCAGATCTCCGGCCTGAGCGGCGTAGTGATGAGCTACAGCGCGAACTGATAAAATCTTGCCCCTCACCCTAACCCTCTCCCCAGAGGGGCGAGGGGATAGTTTGCTCCCTCTCCCTTGAGGGAGAGGGCTGGGGTGAGGGGGAACGGCAGACGTCCCAAGAGACGTAATAAGCCACGGCGTTGAACATTTTTTCAGCGCCTTTTTTATTTACGCGGGGGAAGGAAATCCCTACGCAAACGTTTTCTTTTTCTGTTAGAATTCGCCCCGAACTGGATGACAGGGCGTTAAATCGTGGGACACATATGGTCTGGATTGATTACGCCATCATTGCGGTGATTGGTTTTTCCTGTCTGGTTAGCCTGATCCGTGGCTTTGTTCGTGAAGCGTTATCGCTGGTGACATGGGGTTGTGCTTTCTTTGTCGCCAGTCATTACTACACTTACCTGTCTGTCTGGTTCACGGGCTTTGAAGATGAACTGGTCCGAAATGGAATCGCCATCGCGGTGCTGTTTATCGCGACGCTGATTGTCGGCGCTATCGTGAATTACGTGATAGGTCAGCTGGTCGAGAAAACCGGTCTGTCAGGAACGGACAGGGTGCTCGGGATCTGTTTCGGGGCATTACGAGGCGTGCTGATTGTGGCCGCGATCCTGTTCTTCCTGGATACCTTCACCGGGTTCTCCAAAAGCGAAGACTGGCAAAAGTCGCAGCTCATTCCAGAGTTCAGCTTCATCATCAGATGGTTCTTTGACTATCTGCAAAGCTCGTCGAGTTTTTTGCCCAGGGCATAAACCCTGAGATGTGGCTTAACGAGGAAAAGACGAATGTGCGGTATTGTCGGTATCGCCGGTTTCATGCCGGTAAACCAGTCGATTTATGACGCGTTATCGGTGCTTCAGCACCGTGGGCAGGATGCTGCGGGTATCATCACCATTGATGCAAACAACTGCTTCCGTTTACGCAAGGCGAATGGCCTGGTAAACGATGTGTTTGAAGCCCGCCATATGCAGCGTCTGCAAGGTAATATGGGTATCGGTCACGTTCGTTATCCTACTGCTGGCAGTTCCAGCGCTTCTGAGGCACAGCCTTTCTACGTCAACTCACCGTACGGCATCACGCTTGCTCATAACGGCAACCTGACCAACGCGCACGAGCTGCGTAAAAAGCTGTTCGAAGAGAAACGTCGCCACATTAACACCACCTCTGATTCTGAAATCCTGCTCAACGTGTTTGCCAGCGAGCTGGATAACTTCCGTCACTACCCGCTGGAAGCCGACAACGTCTTTGCTGCTGTCGCAGCGACAAACCGCCAGATCCGCGGAGCGTACGCCTGCGTCGCGATGATCATCGGTCATGGCATGGTCGCCTTCCGCGATCCAAACGGCATTCGTCCGCTGGTGCTCGGCAAGCGCGACCTCGGCGATGGTCGTACCGAATATATGGTTGCGTCTGAAAGCGTGGCGCTGGATACCCTGGGCTTTGAGTTCCTGCGTGACGTTGCGCCGGGCGAAGCGGTTTACATCACCGAGAAGGGCCAGCTGTTTACCCGCCAGTGTGCCGATAACCCGGTCAGCAACCCGTGCCTGTTTGAATACGTTTACTTTGCCCGCCCGGACTCCTTCATCGACAAGATTTCCGTCTACAGCGCGCGCGTGAACATGGGCACCAAGCTGGGCGAGAAGATTGCCCGCGAGTGGGACGATCTCGACATCGACGTCGTCATTCCTATCCCGGAAACCTCCTGCGATATCGCGCTGGAAATCGCCCGCATTCTGGATAAGCCATACCGTCAGGGCTTCGTGAAGAACCGCTACGTTGGCCGTACCTTTATCATGCCGGGTCAGCAGCTGCGTCGTAAGTCCGTGCGCCGCAAACTGAACGCCAACCGCGCCGAGTTCCGCGACAAGAACGTTCTGCTGGTGGATGACTCCATCGTTCGCGGCACCACCTCTGAGCAGATTATCGAGATGGCGCGCGAAGCGGGTGCGAAGAAAGTCTACCTGGCCTCTGCGGCCCCGGAGATTCGCTTCCCGAACGTTTACGGTATTGATATGCCAACCGCCAACGAGCTGATCGCACACGGCCGTGAAGTGGACGAAATTCGCCAGATCATCGGTGCCGACGGCCTGATTTTCCAGGATCTGAACGATCTCATCGACGCGGTGCGCGCTGAAAATCCGGATATTCAGCAGTTCGAATGCTCCGTGTTCAACGGTATTTACGTGACCAAAGACGTTGACCAGCAGTATCTGGACTATCTGGATTCGCTGCGCAACGACGATGCCAAAGCCGTTCAGCTGCAAAACGATCTCGAAAGTTTAGAGATGCACAACGAAGGTTGATGCTCCGGCAGTTGAGGGCGTATGCCCTCACTTGCAACTCCCCGCAAAATCCTGCACAGTCTGCCCTGAATCAGTAAGGGCAAAAATCATGAAACGACTCATTGTTGGGCTCAGCGGTGCCAGTGGCGCGATTTACGGCGTACGTCTGTTACAGGTTTTGCGTAACGTGGCTGAAGTCGAAACCCATCTGGTGATGAGCCAGGCGGCGCGGCAGACCCTCTCGCTGGAAACCGATCTCTCCCTGCGCGATGTTCAGGCCCTGGCGGATGTCGTTCACGATGCCCGTGATATCGCTGCCAGCATCTCCTCAGGCTCGTTTAAAACAGCCGGTATGGTTATCCTGCCCTGTTCAATTAAAACGCTCTCCGGCATTGTGAACAGCTATACCGATACCCTGGTAACCCGCGCGGCGGATGTGGTGCTGAAGGAGCGTCGTCCTCTGGTGCTCTGCGTGCGGGAAACGCCGCTGCATCTGGGGCACCTGCGTTTAATGACTCAGGCCGCCGAGCTCGGCGCGGTCATCATGCCGCCGGTACCGGCGTTCTATCATCGCCCAACTTCGCTGGATGACGTGATTAATCAGACCGTTAACCGCGTGCTGGATCAGTTCGACATCGACCTGCCGGAAGATCTCTTCACCCGCTGGCAGGGGGCCTGATTCTGTGCACAAACAGAGTGCATGAAAAGAGACGTTGCCCTGTTTCAGGGCAATTATGCAACGGCGATCATATCCTCGACATTTAATTCGTTTTTTCCCTTTTTCTCTCTCCGGTTCGTTCGGCAGACCTGCTATCTTTCACCATTAAGGCAATATCGCAACGTTTTATTAACATATTTAACGTCGAAGTTTTGACCAGACGGCAATGTGGCATAAGACCTGCAAGATGAAGCCTGCAACACAACACACAACACAATACATAATAAAATCACGGTACTTGAGGGTAAATGTATGAAGAAGACGGTTCTGGCTCTGTCTTTGCTCGTGGGGTTAAGTGCGGCAGCAGGTAGCTACGCAGCGCTTCCACAGACGGTTCGTATCGGTACAGACGCAACCTACGCGCCATTCTCTTCCAAGGATGCGAAAGGCGATTTCGTAGGGTTTGATATCGATCTGGGTAATGAAATGTGCAAACGCATTGCGGTGAAATGCACATGGGTGGGCAGCGACTTCGACGCGTTAATCCCGTCGCTGAAAGCCAAGAAAATCGACGCCATTATCTCTTCTCTCTCCATCACCGAAAAACGTCAGCAGGAGATTGCCTTCTCTGACAAGCTCTACGCCGCGGATTCTCGCCTGATTGCCCCTAAAGGTTCCCCGATTAAGCCAACCATCGACTCGCTGAAAGGCAAGCATGTTGGCGTGCTGCAGGGATCGACCCAGGAAGGTTATGCCAATGCAAACTGGCGTGAGAAGGGCGTAGACGTGGTGGCTTACCAGAACCAGGATCTGATTTACTCTGACCTGGCGGCGGGCCGTCTGGATGCGGCATTCCAGGATGAAGTCGCCGCGAGCGAAGGCTTCCTGAAGCAGCCGGCGGGTAAAGACTACGCGTTTGCAGGCCCGTCCGTGAAAGACAAAAAGTACTTTGGCGACGGCACCGGTATTGGCCTGCGTAAGGATGATACCGAGCTGAAGGCCGCCTTCGACAAAGCCTTTGCAGAGCTGCGTAAGGACGGTACTTACGACAAACTGGCGAAGAAATACTTCGACTTCAACGTATACGGTGACTAAGACCAGGCGACAACGCACCGAAAAGGTGCGTTGCGGGAGCGGTTGACCCAATACGGTGCGTTTATTGCACCGTATTGGATCGTTGTGTGCATACTTACGCATTTTTAATGCAAAAATTCCCGACTTAAGGGCATTAGTCTTTGCCTGAAAGAGGGGATTGATGGCACATTAGCACCACCCCTTCGTCGTAAAAATCCCGTATGAAGACAGTTTGTTGAGGACAAATATGAAAAAACTCGTGTTGTCATTATCTCTGGTACTGGCCTTTTCCAGCGCCACCGCGGCATTCGCAGCCATTCCACAGAAAATCCGGATTGGTACCGACCCAACCTATGCGCCGTTCGAATCGAAGAATTCAAAGGGTGAACTGGTCGGTTTTGACATCGATCTGGCCAATGAGCTGTGCAAACGCATCAAAGCACAGTGTACCTACGTTGAGAACCCGCTGGATGCGCTGATCCCATCCCTGAAAGCGAAAAAAATCGACGTGATCATGTCCTCACTCTCCATCACCGAAAAACGCCAGCAGGAGATTGCCTTCACCGACAAACTCTATGCGGCCGATTCGCGTCTGGTGGTGGCGAAGGCTTCTGACATTCAGCCAACGCTGGAGTCGCTGAAAGGAAAACGCGTCGGCGTGCTGCAGGGCACCACGCAGGAAACCTACGGCAACGAACACTGGGCACCGAAGGGGATTGAGATTGTCTCCTATCAGGGCCAGGAAAATATTTACGCTGACCTGACGGCAGGCCGTATTGACGCGGCATTCCAGGATGAAGTCGCGGCGAGCGAAGGCTTCCTGAAAACGCCGGTGGGTAAAGATTACAAGTTTGGCGGTCCGTCCATTAAGGACGTGAAGCTGTTTGGTGTGGGCACCGGTATGGGCCTGCGTAAAGAAGACAACGAGCTGCGTGAGGCGCTGAACAAAGCGTTTGCTGAAATGCGCGCGGACGGCACCTACGACAAGCTGGCGAAAAAGTACTTCGATTTTAACGTTTACGGCGGCTAATCGCCCCGTCAAATAACGTGCGGCCCCTCCCGCTGCGGGAGGGGAAAAGACACGGTTCCACCACTCACGATACGACAGGGCTCGCGGTATGCTGTACGGATTTTCTGGCGTTATTTTACAGGGCGCGCTTGTCACCCTTGAGCTGGCTATCAGCTCCGTGGTGCTGGCGGTGCTGATTGGTCTGGCAGGCGCAGGGGCGAAGCTTTCAGCTAACAAACCGCTGGCGCTGATCTTTGAAGGCTACACCACGCTCATTCGCGGCGTTCCCGATCTGGTGCTGATGCTGCTTATCTTTTACGGTCTGCAGATTGCGCTTAACAGCGTGACGGATGCGATGGGCATGGGACAAATTGATATCGACCCAATGGTGGCCGGTATTATTACCCTCGGTTTTATCTACGGTGCCTACTTCACCGAGACCTTCCGCGGTGCTTACATGGCCGTGCCGAAAGGCCACATTGAGGCGGCGACCGCATTTGGTTTTACCTCTTCACAAACGTTTCGTCGGATTATGTTCCCGGCCATGATGCGCTATGCGCTGCCGGGCATCGGCAACAACTGGCAGGTTATCCTCAAAGCCACAGCGCTGGTCTCGCTGCTCGGCCTGGAAGATGTGGTGAAAGCCACTCAGCTGGCAGGCAAAAGCACCTGGGAGCCGTTCTACTTTGCGGTGGTTTGTGGCGTTATCTACCTGGTCTTTACGACCGCCTCCAATGGTGTGCTGCTTCTGCTCGAGCGTCGCTACTCCGTGGGTGTGAAGAGGGCTGACCTGTGATTGAGATTATTCAGGAATACTGGAAATCGCTGCTGTGGACAGATGGCTATCGCTTTACCGGCGTGGCGATCACGCTCTGGCTGCTGATCTCCTCCGTGGTGATGGGCGGCATTCTGGCGGTGTTTCTTGCCATTGGCCGCGTGTCGAACAATAAATTTATTCAGTTCCCTATCTGGCTGTTTACCTACGTCTTTCGCGGTACGCCGCTGTACGTGCAGCTGCTGGTGTTCTATTCGGGAATGTACACGCTGGAGATCGTCAAAGGCACCGAGATGCTGAACGCGTTCTTCCGCAGCGGCCTGAACTGTACGGTGCTGGCGTTGACGCTCAATACCTGCGCCTATACCACCGAGATTTTTGCGGGGGCAATTCGTTCTGTGCCTTACGGCGAGATTGAAGCGGCGCGCGCGTACGGCTTTTCATCAGTGAAGCTTTACCGCTGCATCATTCTGCCCTCAGCGCTGCGTATCGCGTTACCGGCGTACAGCAACGAAGTGATTTTGATGCTGCACTCCACCGCGCTGGCCTTCACCGCGACGGTGCCGGACCTGCTCAAAATTGCGCGCGATATCAACTCCGCGACCTATCAGCCGTTTACCGCGTTTGGCATTGCGGCAGTACTCTATTTAATTATCTCGTATGTTTTGATTAGCCTGTTCCGTAAGGCTGAAAAACGCTGGTTGCAGCATATAAAACCTTCTTCGACGCACTGAGAAAGATGATGGCTGAGAACAAATTAAACGTTATTGATTTGCACAAACGCTACGGCGAACATGAAGTGCTGAAAGGGGTGTCGCTGCAGGCGAATGCGGGCGACGTGATCAGTATCATCGGCTCATCCGGCTCGGGGAAAAGTACCTTCCTGCGCTGCATTAACTTCCTTGAAAAGCCGAGCGAAGGCTCGATTGTGGTGAGCGGGCAGAATATCACGCTGGTGCGTGACAAAGACGGCCAACTGAAGGTGGCAGATAAGCATCAGCTGCGCCTGCTGCGTACGCGTCTGACGATGGTGTTCCAGCACTTCAACCTCTGGAGCCATATGACGGTACTGGAGAACGTGATGGAAGCACCGGTTCAGGTGCTGGGCCTGAGCAAGCAGGAAGCCCGCGAGCGCGCGGTGAAATACCTGGCAAAAGTGGGTATTGACGAGCGCCAGCAGATGAAATACCCGGTGCATCTCTCCGGCGGTCAGCAGCAGCGTGTTTCCATCGCCCGCGCGCTGGCGATGGAACCCGAGGTGCTGCTGTTCGACGAGCCGACCTCAGCCCTGGACCCGGAACTCGTCGGCGAAGTGCTGCGCATCATGCAGAAGCTGGCCGAAGAGGGCAAAACGATGGTGGTGGTGACGCACGAGATGGGCTTCGCCCGTAACGTCTCGAACCACGTTATCTTCCTGCATCAGGGTAAAATTGAAGAGCAGGGGCATCCGGACGAGGTGCTGGCGAACCCGCAAAGCCCGCGTTTGCAGCAGTTCCTGAAGGGGTCGTTGAAGTAGGTTTGGCCTTTCTCCCTCTCCCTGTGGGAGAGGGTCGGGGTGAGGGTATCAGACCGCACCACACTCCAGCCGATAAACCCAGTCGTCGTACCGCACGCCGTCAATCTCATACGCCTTTTCCAGCACCTGCGTGCGAGCAAACCCCGCTTTCTCCAGCACCCGCACCGACCCGCCATTGTCCGCCAGCACGTAGGCGTTAATCGCCTTCACGCCGGTCTGGTTAAAGGCGTAATCACACACCGCGCGCAGCGCCTCGCTGGCGATACCTTTTCCCTGCGCGGCAGGCACAACCGTATAGCCGATGTCGGCCTCTTCACGATTCTCAGCGCTGATTTGCAGGCCGATATCGCCAAGCGGCGTGTCATCATTCTGAAAGCGGATCACAAACACATGTGCAGCCGTGAGCCGTGCGGCAAACACGCGTCGCGTCTCTTTTTCGGGAGCGATGGCGGCCATATAGCGCATGATGGCGGGGTCTTCGCGCAGCGAGCGAAAGAAGGCCCAATCAGTGGGTTCGAAAGGGGTGAGATACAGACGGGGTGTGGTGATGGTTGCCATTGTTACGCCATTCCGATGAATTTGGCTTATTACCTTAACACCGGAATGGAACTGGCGAACAGAATGGATTTTGGTGATGGAGGTTAGCGTTTGGTCCTCATCAACTTAGAACGATCAACATAGTTGCCATATTGATCGTAATAGCGACTGGGCCAGATCGACGCAGCATCTTTTTCTAGTGCCTCCGCGATGATCTTTTCCCCCTTGGGCCATGGTCTGGAGAGCGCGTTTGCAAGCGTAGAAGAACTCAAACCAGCCTGGCGTGAAAGAGCGGCTAGTGAGAGTTTGCGCTTGTGGAGCATGGCGATGATATCCGCTGGGTGCATGTCCTGATCTCTACTCATACATTTTCCTTTATATATGATTTTGTTCAAATTGCAGGTATTAATACTAAGTAATACTTAGTACAATTTCAATAACGGGGTACCAGAATCATGACTCTACTTCCAGATCTTAAAGAGTCATCATGCTTCCCCATCGACTTAAAGCGGCCAGAGTGAAGGCCGGACTATCACAGCAGAAACTTGGGATCCTCGCGGGCATTGATGAGGCAACGGCTAGTGCCCGCATGAACCAGTATGAGAAGGGCATCCACACGCCCGACTTTGCGCTGGCGTGTAAATTGGCGGAAGTATTGAATATCCCAGCTTGTTATTTTTATACGGTTGAGGATGATTTGTCTGAATATATATACTTCTACAAAAAACAATCTATTTAGTCTTTATATATGGATTCCTATGAAAATTGAGAAAAGATTAAAACAGCTATCGAATGAAAATCCAAATTATTCATTATTATGGGCTCAATGGGAGTTTGATAAAAAATTATTATCTCGTGCTCTTAACTCAATTTCACGAGATTTCCCACATTACAGCTTGCATGACGCATCGCATTCATCAACAATTATAACTCAAATTGAAAAAGTCATTGCGCCAAATATAGATAAATTATCTGCAACCGATTGCTGGTTACTTTTAGAGTCATGTTATTGGCATGATGCTGGAATGATCATTACTAATGAAGAAAAAAAACGACTCCTCCAAGATGATGATTTTGTAATATATCTAAAGGAATTATCGGAAAGGGGGGGCGAATTATCATTACATGCCCGTGAAGTTTTAGAATCAAAGCAAGAAGATGATATTCTTAAAGCTTTGCAAATATCAAACTCTCTAACATTCTTAATTTCTGATTATTTCAGAAAACTTCATGCTGATCGTTCAGGATTGAATGTTAGTGACCCATCTCGAGTTAAGATTCACTCACCTAGGACATCCCTCATACCTCAGAGGCTGTTCAATTTTGTTTCTCAGATTGTTCAATGTCATGGAAAGCAATCAGATGACATACTAAAATTGGCGAAATATAACGATGGCATGGATGCTGAAGATTATGCTCATCCTCGTTATATCGCAGCCTTACTACGAATTGGTGATTTATTAGATATTGATGATGGCCGTTTTTGCCCCACTCTCCTGGCAAATATTGGTGATGTACCATTAACATCAAAACACCATCAAGAGAAACATGCTTCGATAAAACATCTTTTCATTAATAGTGAAGTAATCGAAATAAGAGCTGAATGTGAACACTATGGCGCTTACCATGCGCAACAAGCATGGTTCAATTACATACAAAATGAATTTGACTATCAAAAAAGAGTTTGGATAGAAATTGTACCTGACAGTGATTATCGTGCATTGCCGACTATTGGATTGCTAAGTTGCGAAATAAAAGGATATATCGCTATTGAGGGAAGAATACCTAAAATATCTTTGGATTCTGAACGTGTCTATGACTATATAACAGGTTCTTTAATATATAGCGAAAAATATCCTTTTTCTCGAGAGATAATTCAAAATGCTATCGATGCGACTTTTTATAAAATTTGGTCTGATTTTTTAGATGAATCACAGGTTTTGATTCATTCCGATGTGGAGTTACGTAAACGATTTAATGATGAATTAAGTAAATATCGAATCGAGATTTATTGTAACGAAGATGCTAATGATGAAACTAAAGATCTCTTTAGCGTCAGGGATTACGGAACAGGCATGGATCTCGATGATATAAAAAAAATGCTAGTTGTAGGTTCAGAATCTGTAAGTTATCGAAAAAAAATCAATAGAGAAATCCCTGATTGGGGAAAACCTTCAGGATATTTCGGGATTGGTTTACAAACAGTTTTCAAGCTATGCTCGAAAGTTACTATCAAAACCAGAAAGAAAGAAAATCCATGTTATTTTATTGAGGTAAATAATCGCGGTGATATGGACTTCATTGAAGTTTCAATAAAAGAAATTGATGAAAGAAAATTTGAGGGTACAGAGGTAACTGCTTGTTTTACTAGAGAAGGAATATCAATTCTTGATTTTGACAGAATTGATGAAAGCGTTATAGATGGTTTCTTTGATCCATTAATCCCAAATGAAAATAGTATATTTAAACAGGTTCTTTTAAACACATTACGCACTGATTTTTTAAATAATACTATATGTTTAACACTGAATTCAAAACAGTTAGATAAGATTGATAGGGCAATCTATAGACAGAATGATCAAAGCAAGTTAATAAAGAAGACTGATTTTGAGTTAGGTGTAGATTTCGAATTGTTCGTTGATATAGATGATAATTCATATTCTTTTATTGATTATAAATATAAAGGTGTTGAATTCGCTTCGCAGCGGAAAATATTTGGGTTGGGTGGTGAGATTGATATCTTTAAAAATAATGCTGGTTATTGGTTAACAATTGATAGAAAAAAAGGAAGAATAGATAGGAAGCATGAACTTACCAAAATTGTTGATGAGATCATACAAAAACATCATCAGTATATATATGAGAATACAAATAATAAAACAGACGCCGATTTTTTCATTTACTGTAAAACTGGAGTGTCTCATGGTGATGAATGGAAAAATTACAAAATAAATAACGAAAGTGTTTTGACTTTTTTGTTTGAGAATAAAACTCTTTCTACTGTTTCGTATACATATGGATATTATCAACGGCAACGCAAATTTATTCATGTTGAATCATTGCAAATGATGTTACTGGCAGAGTTATATCAAAGGGAAAAATTTAGTTTACAAGTGCAATGCTTTGAACTTATCTCTGAAGAAGACGATAATCATGGGATACAATATGATTTTTTATTTACAAACGATAAGCAATCAACGTTTACATGTGAAACATCGGTATTAATAAGAAATATAGAAACTAGAAAAAATGAGCGCACCGGTAGAACTTTTTTCCCATGTTATAAAAAAGATATAATGGATATTGCAATTAAAAGATCAAGTTTACCTAAATTTATTTTTTCGCAATGCACTTTTAATCGGTGGGCAAGTGATTTTATTGTTACTCCGCAATCGCAAGCGATAAAAACCGATGCAGAGATGAAAATTGAGTTAGAAATAGTTTATCAGTATTATAGCAAGCACAAGCTATTAAAATTAGATGAATTTTCTTTTAAACAAAAATATGAGCAAGTGTGGACAGAGCTAGGTTTTATCACAATAGACCGTTAAGATTAATTACTTGCGAAAATTAACTTTTATATCGTAAGGATCGGGGACATAAAGCCTTTGATTAAATGTCCCCAGTAATGGTTTTTAAATCAATAGATTGTATAATCCACCACATCCCCCAGCGCTTCTTCTAAATCATACCAGCGGAACGCGAACCCGGCCGCTTCCAGCCGTTTGGGCAGCGCGCGCTGTCCGCCTAATACCAGCACAGAGGCTTCGCCCATTATCAGGCGAATGACCGTGGCAGGTACGCGCAAAATCGCCGGGCGGTGCAGGACATGCCCCAACGCGTGGGCAAACTGTTCGTTACGCACCGGATACGGCGCAACCATGTTAAACGGCCCGCGCAGGTCGTTATCCAGCAGCCAGAGAATACCGTTAACCATATCGTCGATGTGGATCCACGCCAGATACTGACGGCCATTGCCGATGGGGCCGCCGAGTCCAAGCCGGAATGGGGGAAGCATCTTCCCCAGGATTCCGCCTTTCGGCGCAAGCACGACGCCGGTCCGCAGCAGGCAGACGCGGGTACGATCGCTCTGCGCCGCGCAGGCGAGACGCTCCCACTGGGCGCAGAGCTTATGGGTAAACTCGTTATGCGGCGGCTCTTCCTCGGTCACCACCACCTCACCGAGATCGCCGTAATAGCCCACTGCTGAGCCCGAAATCAGCACCGAAGGCGGCGTGTGGCTATTGCGAATAAGTTCGACCAGCTTTTCGGTAATGTTCCACCGGCTGCTGCATAACAGCTGTTTTTGCTCTTCCGTCCAGCGCTTATCGGCGATGGGTTCGCCCGCGAGGTTAATGACGGCGTCGAAGCTGTCAAGATTTTGCTGCTCGGCCAGATTTTTCCAGATGTCGATACCCGCCCCCAGCACCTGGCGCGCTTTCTCAGGGCTGCGCGTGACCACGGTAACGTCGTGATGCAAGGCCTGCAGGCGCGCAATAAGGTGGCGACCAATAAGGCCAGTACCGCCGGTCAGCAAAATCTTCATACAACCTCCAGGTTTACGCCTGGCGTCGCCAGCTTAACGTCATGGAGACGGAATCGGCGTAGCGCAGGGCGTGAAGTTTATCGATCTCAACTTCAGCATAAGTGACCCAGTGATGTTCCCGTGCGATATCGAGCACATCCTGAGTTAATTTTTCCAGCAGAGAGAAGCGGTTATTTTCCACGTACTGGATGATGTTTTTGGTGATGGTGCGGTAGTTCAGCGCGTCATTGATGTCTTCGCTTGCCCGCGCTTTGTCTGCCGGGTAGTGAATCACTACGTTAATGACAATATCCTGACGGTTGGCGATCTCTTCCTCTTTGATGCCGATAAAGGTACGCAAGCGTAAATTTTTTATACGAATAACAGCGTCTGGCTGTGACATTGCAGGTCTTCTCCGTGTCAGTATTTTCCGCTCATCATACATGAGAGGCTTGCAGGCACCCAGCCTCATACCCGGTTAAATCTGCTGGATTTTTTGCATCGCGCGTTCGGTGGCCGGGCGGGTCCGAATACGCTCAAACCAGTTGTTCACGGCCGGGTAAGCGGCTAAGTCAATTCGGTGTTTTTCATGCGTATTCACCCACGGCCAGCAGGCGATATCGGCAATGCTGTAATGATCGCCCCCGAGCCATGGCGTTTTCTTCAGCCGACGGTTCAACACGTCATAGAGCCGTTGAGTCTCTACCTGATAGCGTTCTATCGCATAAGGAATAGGCTGCGGGGCGTAAGCGGTAAAATGGTGATTTTGCCCCAGCATGGGTCCCAGTCCGCTTGCCTGCCAGAAGAGCCACTGCAGGGTATGGTGACGTTCGCGCAACTCTCCGCTCAGCAGTTTGCCGGTTTTCTCCGCCAGGTAGAGCAAAATCTCACCGGATTCAAACAGGCTCAGCGGCCTGCCTCCGTCGGCCGGCTGGTTATCAATAATGGCCGGGATTTTATTGTTCGGCGAGATAGCCAGAAAGAGAGGACTGAACTGATCGCCTTTACTGATATCCACGCGAATGATCCTGTAATCCAGCTCGGCTTCCTCAAGAAAGAGGGTGATCTTATGGCCGTTTGGGGTAGGGGCATAATAAAGGTCGATCATTCTCAACTCCTGTCCATGCGAATAGTGATGCCATGACAAATGAGTATAGGTGGTTGTTGTAAATCGTGAGTTTTCATCAAGTGACAGCGAGGCAAAGAGATTATATGTTGAGTAAAAACCGATCAGCCGATGAGGATGTTATGAACCAGCCCGTAATTACGTTGTGGTCCGATGCGAATTTCTTTTCTCCCTATGTAATGAGCGTATACGTTGCGCTGGCCGAAAAAGGGCTCACTTTTACGCTGAAGACCGTCGATCTCGACGGCGGTGAACACCTCAAACCGCAGTGGCAGGGTTACGATCTGACCCGACGCGTGCCGGTGCTGGAAATTGATGGTTTTGCCCTGAGCGAATCCTCGGCGATCGATGAGTATCTGGAAGATCGGTTCGCGCCGCCCGAGTGGGAGCGGATCTACCCGCACGACCTGCAAAAACGCGCCCGGGCGCGGCAGATCCAGGCGTGGTTGCGCAGCGATCTGGTGCCGATTCGCGTGGAACGCTCAACGGATGTCGTTTTTGCCGGGGTGAAAAAGCCATCCCTGAGCGCAGAGGGCACTGAAAGCGCGCAGAAGCTGATTGAAACCGCCACCGCGCTGCTCTCCCACGGTAACCCGAACCTGTTCGGCGAGTGGTGCATTGCCGATGCCGATCTGGCGTTGATGCTAAACCGCCTGATCCTCAATGGTGACGAGGTGCCGCAGCTGCTGGTCGATTATGCCGCGTTTCAGTGGCAGCGAGCCTCCGTGCAGCGCTATGTGGCACTCTCCGCTAAGCGCGCGGGCTGATAAGCCCTGACGCTTCAGGTATGATGTGGGCAGTCTGATTTCCCGAGGAGTGACTGATGAAACTGATGTTTGCGTCGGATATCCATGGATCGCTGCCCGCTACCGAGCGCGTGCTCTCTCTGTTTGCACAAAGCGGCGCGCAGTGGCTTATTATTCTGGGCGATGTGCTCAATCACGGCCCGCGCAATGCGCTGCCGGAAGGCTATGCCCCTGCGCAGGTGGCTGAAAAACTGAATGCGTATGCCTCGCGCATCATCGCCGTTCGCGGCAACTGCGACAGCGAAGTGGACCAGATGCTGCTGCATTTTCCTATTACCGCGCCGTGGCAGCAGGTGCTGCTGGAACAAAGCCGCCTGTTCCTGACCCACGGGCATCTTTTTAGCCCGGATAATCTCCCTGCGCTCGCGGCTGGCGATGTCCTGGTTTACGGTCATACTCATATTCCGGTTGCTGAAAAACGCGGTGATATTTATCACTTTAACCCGGGTTCGGTCAGCATCCCGAAAGGCGGATATCCTGCGAGCTATGGCATGCTGGATGGAAATACCCTGAGCGTTATCGCACTTAATGATCAGCAAGTTATTGCGCAGGTAGCGATTAATCCGTAAGTTACACCTCAATTACAAACGCGCCGAAAGAGCGCTTAGACGAGAAGGTTTCCCGATGGTGGAGCAGAGTCATTTGGCAAGTACAGAGTGGGTTGACATTGTCAACGAAGAGAATGAAGTGATCGCGCAGGCCAGCCGCGAACAAATGCGTGCGGAGCGCCTGCGTCACCGTGCGACATATATCGTTGTTCATGACGGTATGGGCAAAATTCTGGTTCAGCGCCGCACGGACACCAAAGATTTTCTCCCTGGTATGCTGGATGCCACAGCAGGTGGCGTTGTCCAGGCGGATGAAGTGCTGCTGGATTCTGCGCGTCGTGAAGCGGAAGAAGAGTTAGGTATTGCCGGTGTGCCGTTTGCCGAGCACGGTCAGTTCTATTTCGAGGATGAGCATTGCCGCGTCTGGGGCGGGCTGTTTAGCTGCGTCTCTCACGGTCCGTTCGCCCTGCAGGAAGAAGAAGTCAGCGAAGTGAACTGGATGACGCCGGAAGAGATTACTGCGCGCTGCGACGAGTTCACGCCGGATTCGTTAAAAGCGCTGGCGCTGTGGATGACCCGTAACGCCAAAAACGAATCCGCTAAACCGGAAAAAGAGGAAGAGGCCGAGTAAGCTTCAGCAACTCTCTCTCAGACACAGACTGGACGCGATGGGCTTTTGATCGCGCCAGTCCCCGTCATTCAGGCGCTCCAGTAACGCTTTCCCGGCTTCAATTCCAATCTTACGATGCGGTACCGCCATCGTCGTCAGCGGCGGCTGACAGACGCGGCTGACGTCGCTATCGCCAAAACCCACAACTGCCAGATCGTCCGGCACCTTGATTCGCCTGCGCTGGCACTCGTACAGTACGCCGCAGGCCAGCTCGTCAGAGACGCACACCAGCGCATCCAGCTCGGGCCAGGCCAGCAGGAATTCAGGCAGCTGCGCTGCACCGGTCGAGAAACTCGGCGACATCGCCGCGTTAATGACCCGGTTCGGCGACATATGGTGGCGAAGCATGGCCTTGTACCAGCCCTGCAGATGCTGCTGGAAAATCCACTGCTCCTGGTTGGCGCACAGCAGGCCAATATTTTGGTAGCCGCGCTTAATCACCATTTCCGTCAGCTCATACATGGCCGCCACGTTATCAATCCCGATGTTCATATCAATCGGATCGGCACGCATGGCACCCATTTCCATCACCGGAATGGAGGCATTTTTGAGCCAGTGGCGAACGGTATCGGTATGTTCAACGCTGAGCAGGATAGCGGCGGCAATATTCGACGCCAGCAGCGTCTCCAGCAACTTCTCTTCCTGCTCAAGACGGTGCTGGGATTCAGCCAGCATGATCTGATACCCGGCAGGCTGCAGCACCTGCTGTAGCCCGGCGAACATCTCCGAGCAGCCGGCCTCGGAGAGATTAGGCACTACCATGGCTATCGTCCATGACGACGCCGAGGCCAGCGCGCTGGCGGCAAGATTAGGCATGTAGCCCAGCTCCTGCACCGCTGCTTCAATTTTTTCTCGTAGTTTATCGGAAACCTGTTCGGGCGTGCGCAGTGCACGGGACACGGTCATCGTGCCCACACCGGCAAGCTGTGCGACATCGGCGAGTGTCACTTTACCAGTACTGCGCCGTTTTCGGGTTAGAGACATACACCTTCCTGCTGACCAGACGCGTTCTTATTTTCCTTCGCTTCACGTGACAGGCAGTATACGCCTTAAATCCCTTTTTTTGCTGTGTTTTAGCACCGTGATTGCAATTTGATAGCGCTATCACATTTCTGCATGTTAACGATTGGTAGCGCTATCTTTGTGATCGCGATCGCAGTCATTCGGCGATGCGTTGAATAAAGTTTGCTCATCTTTAGCGTGTAGCGGGAGTGAAAAGTGCTCAAAAAATGGATATATGATACAACCATCACGCTGCAGGATAGCGTCGAAAACTGGCCGCAGGCGCTGGAGCTGTGCGCGAAGCCGCTGCTGGATTTGCAGGTGATTGAGCCTGAATACGTCACGGCCATCATCCAGCAGCACCACGCGTTAGGACCCTATTATGTGCTGGCACCAGGGCTGGCGATGCCGCATGCGCGGCCGGAGGAAGGAGCCAAAGGACTGGGGTTGTCATTATTAAAACTAAAACAGGGCGTCTCATTTGGTGCCGGCGAGTTTGACCCTGTCGATGTGATTATTATGCTCGCGGCACCCGATAAAAATAGCCATATCGAAATGATCTCATCGCTGGCCGAATTATTTTCCAGCGATGCAGATATGGCACAACTGCATCAGGCGAATACTCTGGAGGAGATAAAAACGATTATTAACCGCTTCTGATTTATTTTTTTAATCCGGTTTTTCACGACATTACGCGTCAGCGTGGTGGGGCGTACTCTACTCAAAATAAGGGGACAACAATGAAAATCATGGCTATTTGCGGTTCTGGCCTGGGCAGTAGTTTTATGGTCGAAATGAACATTAAAAAGGTTCTCAAAAAGCTGGACATTGAGGCCGACGTTGAGCACTCCGATCTCTCCTCGGCAACGCCGGGCGCGGCCGATCTGTTCGTGATGGCAAAAGACATTGCGGCCAGCGCCAGCGTGCCGGAAAGCCAGCTGGTGGTGATCAACAACATCATTGATATCAACGAACTTGAAGCGCAGCTGCGCGGCTGGTTCGAAAGACAATAACCCTGATAAGGCGAGGTGGATATGTTTATCCTTGAAACGCTGAATTTCGTTGTTGATATATTAAAAGTCCCTTCGGTACTGGTGGGGTTAATTGCTTTAATTGGCCTGGTTGCACAGAAAAAAGCATTTTCCGACGTGGTGAAAGGGACCATTAAAACCATACTGGGCTTTATTGTACTCGGCGGTGGCGCCACGGTGCTGGTTGGGTCATTAAATCCTTTAGGCGGCATGTTTGAACACGCCTTTAATATCCAGGGCATTATTCCTAATAACGAGGCGATTGTTTCCATTGCGCTGGAAAAATACGGTGCTTCAACCGCGCTCATTATGGCCTTTGGGATGGTGGCGAATATTATCGTCGCCCGCTTTACCCGCCTGAAGTACATCTTCCTGACCGGGCATCACACCTTCTACATGGCGTGCATGATTGGCGTGATCCTGACGGTGGCGGGCTTTGAGGGGGTAGGGCTGGTGTTTACCGGATCGCTGATCCTCGGCCTGATCATGGCTTTCTTCCCGGCGATTGCGCAGCGCTACATGAAGCGCATTACCGGCAACGATGAGATTGCCTTCGGCCACTTCGGCACCCTGGGCTACGTGCTCTCCGGCTGGATTGGCAGCAAGGTGGGTAAAGGCTCACGCTCAACCGAAGAGATGAACCTGCCGAAGAACCTGAGTTTCCTGCGTGACAGTTCCATCTCTATTTCCCTGACCATGATGATTATCTACCTGATCATGGCGGTGAGCGCCGGACGCGAGTACGTCGAGGCCACCTTCAGCGGCGGTCAGAACTACCTCGTCTACGCCATCATCATGGCGATTACCTTCGCGGCGGGCGTGTTCATCATCCTGCAGGGCGTGCGCCTGATTCTGGCGGAAATCGTCCCGGCCTTTACCGGCTTCTCGGAAAAGCTGGTGCCCAATGCGCGTCCAGCCCTGGACTGCCCGGTGGTCTATCCGTATGCGCCAAACGCGGTGCTGATCGGCTTCCTGTTCAGCTTCCTCGGAGGAATTGTGGGGTTGTTCATCTGCGGGCAGTTCAGCTGGGTGCTGATCCTGCCGGGCGTGGTGCCGCACTTCTTCACCGGTGCAACGGCGGGCGTGTTTGGTAACGCCACCGGCGGACGTCGCGGGGCAATGATTGGCGCCTTTGCCAACGGCCTGCTGATCACCTTCCTGCCGGTCCTGCTGCTGCCGGTGCTGGGCGCAATTGGCTTTGCCAACACCACCTTCTCGGACGCTGACTTCGGCGCGGTCGGGATTGTGCTCGGCAACCTGGCGCGCTTCCTGTCGCCGCTTGCCATTACCGGACTGGTCGTTGCGTTGTTCGCGCTGCTGGTGGCGTACAACGTCTTCGCGAAAAACAAACCTGCGGGCGGTAACGCGCAGGAAAACACCGGAGCCAAATCATGAATGAGAAAGAGATAACCGAACTTGCGCGTCAAATTCGTCTTGAGACCCTGAAAACGCTGACGCAGCTGGGGTTTGGCCACTACGGCGGCAGCATGTCGGTGGTTGAAACCCTGGCCGTGCTGTACGGCGCGGTGATGAAAATCGACCCGGCGGACCCGGACTGGCCAGAGCGGGACTATTTTGTTCTGTCGAAGGGCCATGCAGGCCCGGCGCTCTACAGCACGCTGGCGATTAAGGGTTACTTCCCGGTGGAGGAGCTGAGCACGCTCAACCACAACGGTACGCGGCTGCCAAGCCACCCGGACCGCCTGAAAACGCGCGGCGTGGATGCCACCACCGGTTCGCTGGGGCAGGGGATTTCCATCGCCGGCGGCATGGCGCTGTCGCACAAGCTGGCGGGGCGACCGAATCGGGTGTTTTGCATCGTCGGTGACGGCGAGCTGAACGAGGGACAGTGCTGGGAAGCCTTCCAGTTTATCGCCCACCATCGCCTGAACAACCTGACGGTGTTCGTCGACTGGAACAAACAGCAGCTGGATGGCGAGCTGGATGAGATCATCAGCGCATTCGACCTGGAGGGGAAATTCCGCGCCTTTGGCTTTGACGTCGCGACGGTGAAGGGTGACGACATTCCGGGTCTGCTGACAGTAACGTCGCAGGTCCCGACTGCCGATGCACGTCCGTTAGTCGTCATCCTCGACAGCATCAAAGGGCAGGGGGTGCCGTACCTGGAGCAGCTCAGCAACTCGCATCACCTGCGGTTAACCCCGGAGAGCAAAGCGGTCCTCAACGAGACGATTCGCCAACTGGAGGCTTCACATGATTAAGGTTGCACCGGCAGGACAGAAAGACGCCGTTGAGATGCGCAAGGTATACGCTGGCTTTGTGGCAAAACAGATTGAGGCTGGCAGTGAGATTATCGCCCTGGAAGCCGACCTGATGAGCTCAATGGCGATGGACGGCGTGGCGCGCGATTATCCGCAGCACGTGATTAACTGCGGCATTATGGAAGCCAACGTCATCGGCACGGCTGCGGGGCTGTCGCTTACCGGACGTAAGCCGTTCGTGCACACCTTCACCGCGTTTGCCAGCCGCCGCTGCTTCGACCAGCTGTTTATGTCACTGGACTACCAGCGCAACAACGTAAAGGTAATTGCCTCGGATGCGGGGGTAACGGCCTGTCACAACGGCGGGACCCATATGTCATTTGAGGATATGGGCATCGTACGCGGTCTGGCGCACTCGGTGGTGCTGGAAGTCACCGACGCGGTGATGTTTGAGGACGTGCTGCGCCAGCTTATCGACCTCGAAGGCTTCTACTGGGTGCGCACCATCCGTAAGCAGGCGCCGAGCGTCTATGCGCCGGGCTCAACCTTCACCATCGGCAAAGGCAACGTGCTGCGTGAGGGGAGTGATATTACGCTGATCGCCAACGGCATCATGGTGGCGGAAGCGCTGGAGGCGGCGCGACAGCTGGAGCAGGAGGGCGTCAGCGCGGCGGTCATCGACATGTTTACCCTGAAGCCTATCGACAGGATGCTGGTGAAAAACTACGCCGAGAAAACCGGACGGATTGTGACCTGTGAAAACCACAGCATTCACAACGGGCTGGGGTCAGCGGTGGCGGAAGTGCTGGTGGAAACCTGCCCGGTGCCGATGCGGCGAGTGGGGGTGAAGGAGCGTTACGGTCAGGTGGGGACGCAGGAGTTCCTGCAGAAGGAGTATGGCCTGACGGCACATGACATTGTGTCGGCGGCGAGAGAGCTGCTGTAATAAAAAAGGCGACTCTGTAGTCGCCTTTCTTGCCGGATGGCGCTTCGCTTATCCGGCCTACAAAACCGTAGGCCCGGTAAGCGCTAGCGCCACCGGGCTTTTTATCTTACTGCTGCTGCTGCGAAGACTGGATCGCGGTCAGCGCGATGGTGTAGACGATATCGTCAACCAGCGCACCACGGGACAGGTCGTTCACAGGTTTGCGCATGCCCTGCAGCATAGGCCCGATGGAGATCAGGTCTGCAGAACGCTGTACCGCTTTGTAGGTGGTGTTACCGGTGTTCAGATCCGGGAAGATGAACACGGTAGCGCGACCTGCAACCGGAGAGTTCGGCGCTTTGGATTTCGCAACGTCAGCCATAACGGCGGCATCGTACTGCAGCGGGCCGTCGATCATCAGGTCAGGACGTTTTTCCTGTGCCAGACGGGTCGCTTCACGCACTTTCTCTACGTCGCTACCTGCACCAGAGGTGCCGGTGGAGTAGGAGAGCATCGCCACGCGCGGTTCGATACCGAAGGCAATCGCGGAGTCCGCGGACTGGATTGCGATTTCCGCCAGCTGCTCTGCAGTTGGATCCGGGTTGATCGCGCAGTCGCCGTAAACGTAAACCTGTTCAGGCAGCAGCATGAAGAATACGGAAGAGACCAGAGAGCTGCCCGGTGCCGTTTTGATCAACTGCAGCGGTGGACGAATGGTGTTTGCGGTGGTGTGAACCGCACCGGAAACCAGACCGTCAACTTCGTCCTGCTCCAGCATCAGCGTACCCAGCACTACGTTGTCTTCCAGCTGTTCGCGCGCAACGGCTTCGGTCATGCCCTTGCTCTTACGCAGCTCAACCAGACGGGCAACGTAGCTTTCGCGAACCACTTCAGGGTCAACGATTTCGATACCAGCGCCCAGCTCAACGCCCTGAGACGCCGCAACGCGGTTGATCTCATCCGGGTTACCCAGCAGCACACAGGTCGCGATGCCGCGCTCTGCACAGATAGCTGCCGCTTTAACGGTACGTGGTTCGTCGCCCTCTGGCAGAACAACGCGCTTGCCTGCTTTACGCGCCAGCTCGGTCAGCTGGTAACGGAATGCAGGAGGAGACAGACGGCGGCTGCGCTCGGAGGTCGCGGTCAGGGATTCGATCCAGTCTGCGTTAATGTAGCCCGCAACGTATTCCTGAACTTTCTCAATACGCTCATGGTCATCAACCGGCACTTCCAGGTTGAAGCTCTGCAGGCTCAGAGAGGTCTGCCAGGTATTGGTGTTGACCATGAAGACCGGCAGGCCGGTCGCGAACGCGCGTTCGCACAGTTTGCTTACGCGTGGGTCCATTTCGTAAGCGCCGGTCAGCAGGATGGCACCGATTTCCACGCCGTTCATCGCGGCCAGGCAGGCTGCAACCAGCACGTCTGGACGGTCTGCGGAGGTCACCAGCAGGGAACCTGCGCGGAAGTGTTCCAGCATGTGCGGAATGCTGCGCGCACAGAAGGTCACGGACTTCACGCGGCGGGTGTTGATGTCGCCTTCGTTAACGATGGTGGCGTTCAGGTGACGCGCCATGTCGATTGCACGGGTGGCGATCAGATCGAAGCTCCATGGCACCGCGCCCAGAACTGGCAGCGGGCTGGATTCCTGCAGCTTAGCCGGGTCAACTTTGACCACTTTCGCTTTGGAAGAGTCATCGAAGATTTCGGACAGGTCAGGGCGAGTACGGCCCTGCTCATCAACTGGCGCGTTCAGCTTGTTCACGATCACGCCGGTGATGCTGGTATTTTTCGCGCCGCCGAAGCTGCTGCGCGTCAGTTCGATACGCTCGTTTAGCTGCTCTGGGGTATCGGTGCCCTGAGACATCACGAAAACGATCTCTGCGTTCAGGGTTTTCGCGATTTCGAAGTTCAGAGACTGGGCAAACTGGTGTTTGCGCGTCGGGACCAGGCCTTCAACCAGCACCACTTCAGCGTCTTGCGCGTTAGCATGGTAGTTGGCGATGATCTCTTCCATCAGCACGTCTTTCTGGTTGCTGGACAGCAGAGATTCAACGTGGCTCATCTTCAGCGGTTCGGCCGCTGGCAGATTGGAGTTCTTGCGAACGATGGTGGTGGTCTGGTCTGGCGCATCGCCACCGGCACGTGGCTGGGCGATTGGCTTAAAGACGCTCAGACGAACGCCTTTGCGTTCCATAGCACGGATAACGCCAAGGCTGACGCTGGTCAGGCCGACGCTGGTTCCGGTAGGGATCAGCATAATAGTACGGGACACGGTTTATCCTCTTTCGTTACCGCCTAAATGTGGCGGGTTACAAAACAGCACCGCCAGCATTGCTGGCGGTGTGGAATCAGGCAGTCAGGCGGTGCGCGTCTTGCGCAATGACCAGTTCTTCGTTAGTTGGGATAACGAGAGCAGGGCGGGTGCCTTCTTTGTTGATGAAGCCAGACTTGCCGAAGCGGGCAGCCAGGTTACGCTCGTGATCAACGTCGAAGCCCAGAACGCCCAGTTTGCCCAGGGACAGTTCACGAACCATTGCCGCGTTCTCACCGATACCACCGGTGAAGATAACCGCGTCCAGACGACCGTCCATCAGCGCAGTGTAAGAGCCGATGTACTTCGCCAGACGGTGGCAGTAAACGTCCATTGCACGTTTAGCGTCTTCTTTCTCTGCGTAGTTGTCTTCAACGTAACGGCAGTCGCTGGTGACTTCGGTCAGACCCAGCAGGCCAGACTCTTTGGTCAGCATTTTGTTGATCTGGTCAACGCTCATGCCCAGGGTGTCGTGCAGGTGGAAGATGATCGCCGGGTCGATGTCACCGGAACGGGTACCCATCACCAGACCTTCCAGCGGGGTCAGACCCATGGAGGTATCAACACATTTACCGTTGCGGATAGCAGAAACAGAACCACCGTTGCCCAGGTGGCAGGTGATGATGTTCAGTTCTTCAACCGGCTTGTTCAGAACTTTTGCGGCTTCCTGAGTCACATAGAAGTGGCTGGTGCCGTGCGCGCCGTAACGACGTACGCCGTGCTCTTTGTACAGGCTGTATGGCAGGGCATAGAGGTAAGACTCTTCCGGCATGGTCTGATGGAACGCGGTGTCGAATACGGCCACGTTTTTGTCTTTCAGATTCGGGAAGGATTTCAGCGCTTCAGCGATACCGATCAGATGCGCCGGGTTGTGCAGCGGTGCAAAAGAGGCGGAGTCTTTGATGCCCTGGATAACAGATTCGTCGATCACGACGGAGCTGGTGTATTTTTCGCCGCCGTGGACGATACGGTGACCAATCGCAGTCAGCTGAGCAGACAGTTCTGGTTTTTGTGCCAGAATAGTGTTAACGATAAAGTTCAGCGCTTCACTGTGAGCGGCGCCTGCACCTAAAGCCGCTTCTTGTTTGCTGCCGTCCATCTTCCACTTGATACGTGCTTCAGGCAGATGGAAACATTCGGCCAAACCAGAGAGGTATTCGTCACCGTTGAGCGCATCGATGATGGCGAATTTCAGTGAGGAGCTACCGCAGTTCAGAACCAGTACTAACTTACTCGACATGGAAGTACCTATTATTGATACGTGGCTAAAAAAACGTCAGTGAGTCTTACAGCGTAACGCATGATGACTCAGACATTTATGATTAACATCATGCCAAACGAACATTGTGGCATGATGGAAGAAATAACTATGATTTTATGCCATTTTGCACAATTTTCAGCCAATGGCATAATATGCGATAATTTGACGAGTTAATGATTCTCGTCTAAGGCCCTATCAGGCTGGCACAGGATACCCGATACGGGGTAGAGATGACAAAATATTTTGAACGTTGTCATAGCTTGTTGTGGTTTTGCACGAAAATTTTAATTTTTATATGTGAAGTTGAGGTACAGCCATGTCGACACCAGAGATCCCGTCCGTAAATTTCTTCAGTCTGTTTCGTCGGGGACAGCATTACGCGAAGACGTGGCCGATGGAAAAGCGCCTTGCGCCCATGTTCATTGAGAATCGCACCATCCGCGCCACGCGCTATGCGATTCGCTTTATGCCGCCCGTCGCCGTCTTTACGCTGTGCTGGCAGATAGCGCTGGGTGGGCAGCTTGGTCCTGCCGTCGCGACGGCACTCTTCGCGTTAAGCCTGCCGATGCAGGGCCTGTGGTGGTTAGGTAAACGCTCCGTCACGCCACTCCCACCTTCTATTTTACACTGGTTTTATGAAGTTCGCGGAAAACTGGAGGAGGCCGGACAGGCGCTCGCCCCGGTCGAAGGCAAGCCCGACTACCAGGCGCTGGCGGACACGTTAAAGCGTGCTTTTAAGCAACTGGATAAAACATTCCTCGATGACTTGTGATTGATCATCGAAACGACGACGAAAAGAAGGCACAGTAACAATCAGTTACCGTGTCTTTTTTTTAAGTGCAATGCGCTACAGGAGTCGAAAGATGGAAATGACCCATGCTCAACGTCTGATTTTGTCTAACCAGTACAAGATGATGACTATGCTTGATCCCGATAACGCTGCGCGCTACAGCCGCCTGCAGACCATCGTCGAACGCGGCTTTGGTTTGCAAATGCGCGAACTGGACCGCGAGTTTGGCGAGCTGAAAGAAGAAACCTGCCGCATCGTGATCGACATCATGGAGATGTATCACGCCCTGCACGTCTCCTGGACGAATCTCAAAGATCAGCAGTCCATTGACGAGCGCCGCGTGACTTTCTTAGGCTTTGATGCGGCAACGGAAGCGCGTTATCTGAGCTATGTTCGCTTTATGGTGAATACCGAAGGGCGTTACACCCACTTTGACGCGGGTACCCACGGTTTCAACGCGCAGACCCCAATGTGGGATAAATACCAGCGTATGCTGAGCGCGTGGCACGCCTGCCCGCGTCAGTACCATTTAAGCAGCAACGAAATTCAACAAATCATTAATGCCTGACGGAGGTGCATGTGCAGTGTAGAGGTTTTCTGTTTGATCTGGACGGTACGCTGGTGGATTCGCTGCCGGTTGTGGAGCGTTCATGGTGCCACTGGGCTGACAGACATGGCATCGACCATCAGGAGGTGCTGAATTTTATCCATGGCAAACAGGCCATTACCTCGCTACGGCACTTCCTGGCCGGACGCTCTGAGGACGAAATTCAGGCGGAGTTCAAATACCTGGAACACATTGAAGCCACAGACACGGACGGCATCACCGCCTTACCGGGCGCGCGTGAACTGCTTGAGCATCTGAACGAAGCGCAGATCCCGTGGGCTATCGTCACCTCAGGCTCCATTCCCGTCGCTCATGCCCGCCATAAGGCGGCAGGCCTACCGAAGCCGGAAGTGTTTATCACTGCGGAGCGCGTTAAGCGCGGCAAACCCGAACCCGATGCCTTTTTACTGGGTGCTGAACTGCTGGGGCTCGCCCCCGCAGAGTGTGTGGTAGTAGAAGATGCGGCGGCCGGCGTACTGGCCGGGCTGAACGCCGGAAGCCACGTTATTGCGGTGAATGTTCCGGCGGGGTCTCCCCGCCTGGAGAAGGCAGACTTCGTGCTGGATTCTCTGACGGTCCTGGCTGTTTCGAAAGCCTCTGACGGCGTTGTAACCGTCTCGCTAAAAATGTAAACCCATGATATAGCCCCACGCTGATGGGGCTTTTTTATGGCAAAATTTCTCATCTCCCACTGACAAGGACATGTTGTGAACGGTGAACTGATTTGGGTCCTGAGCCTGCTTTTAATCGCCATCATTCTTTTTGCAACGGGCAAGGTGCGCATGGACGCCGTCGCCTTGTTTGTCATCGTCGCGTTTGTGCTGAGCGGTACGCTCACGCTGCCGGAAGCCTTCTCCGGGTTCAGCGATCCCAACGTTATCCTCATTGCCGCCCTGTTTATCATCGGGGATGGGCTGGTGCGCACCGGTGTGGCGACCATCATGGGGTCGTGGCTGGTGAAGGTGGCGGGCAACAGCGAAACGAAAATGTTGATCTATTTGATGCTGACGGTCGCCGGGCTGGGGGCGTTTATGAGCTCAACGGGCGTGGTTGCTATCTTTATCCCGGTGGTGCTGAGCGTCTCCATGCGGATGCAGAGCTCGCCGTCGCGCCTGATGATGCCCCTGAGTTTTGCCGGTTTGATCAGCGGCATGATGACCCTGGTGGCAACGCCGCCGAACCTGGTCGTCAACAGCGAGCTCATTCGGGAAGGCTTCCAGGGCTTCAGTTTTTTTAGCGTCACCCCGCTTGGGCTGGTCATTCTGGTGCTGGGCGTGCTTTACATGCTGCTGACCCGTTTTGCCCTCAAAGGCGAAAAACAGGACAAAAGCAAAGAGGGCTGGAAACGACGCACCTTCCGCGATCTGATAAAAGAGTACCGCCTCACCGGGCGCGCGCGCCGTCTGGCCATTCGCCCCGGCTCGCCGATGGTGGGGCAACGGCTTGACGACCTGAAGCTGCGCGAGCGCTATGGCGCGAATGTGATTGGTGTCGAGCGCTGGCGTCGTTTTCGCCGGGTCATCGTCAACGTCAACGGGGTATCGGAATTCCGCGCGCGGGATGTCCTGCTGATTGATATGTCTACCGCGGATGTAGATCTGCGCGAGTTTTGCAGTGAACAGATGCTGGAACCGATGGTGCTGCGCGGAGAGTATTTCTCAGACCAGGCGCTGGATGTCGGCATGGCCGAAGTGTCGCTGATCCCCGAATCGGAACTGTTGGGCAAAACCGTGCGGGAAATGGGGTTCCGGACGCGCTATGGCCTGAATGTCGTGGGGCTGAAGCGCGATGGCGTGGCGGTGGAAGGGGCGGTGGTGGACGAGCCGATCCTGCTGGGCGATATCTTTCTCGTCGTCGGCAACTGGAAGCTGATTAGCCAACTCGGGCAAAAGGGCCGCGACTTTGTGGTGCTCAACATGCCTGTTGAAGAGAGCGACGCCTCCCCGGCGCACAGCCAGGCGCCCCATGCCATTTTTTGTCTGGTATTGATGGTGGCGCTGATGCTGACCGACGAGATCCCAAATCCGGTTGCGGCCATTATTGCCTGCCTGTTAATGGGGAAATTTCGCTGCATTGATGCCGAGAGCGCCTATAAAGCGATTCACTGGCCAAGCATCATTTTGATTGTAGGGATGATGCCGTTTGCACTTGCCCTGCAAAAAACCGGCGGTGTGGATTTAGTCGTTAAAGGACTTATGGACGTTGGCGGAGGATACGGCCCGTATATGATGATGATGTGCCTGTTCGTCATGTGCGCCACCATTGGGCTGTTCATTTCCAATACCGCCACGGCGGTGCTGATGGCACCCATCGCGCTGGCGATGGCGAAATCCATGGGCGTATCGCCGTATCCCTTTGCGATGATGGTGGCGATGGCTGCATCAGCAGCGTTTATGACGCCGGTCTCTTCACCGGTCAATACCCTTGTGCTGGGGCCGGGGAACTACCGGTTCAGCGATTTTGTGAAGCTGGGTGTGCCGTTCACCGTGCTGGTGATGCTGGTATGCGTGGTGTTGATACCGGTGTTATTCCCGTTTTAGCGTGAGCGCAGAAACGTAGGCCGGGTAAGGCGAAGCCGCCACCCGGCGAAAAATTACAACGGAGAATCCTGGCTAATCTCATCCAGCGATAAATGGAAGCTCGGTACAAATACCTGCATAAAGTAATCCATCTCTTCGCTGCGGCGGGATTCCAGCGTTTTTTCCAGACGCGTTTTCGCCAGTAAAAACTCGTTATTCCCCGCGGACAGCTCTTCGAGACACTTCAGGTAGGCACACAGCGCGTCGGCTTGTTTGACCAGCGACTTTTCGTCTTCCGTATACTGATGCTCATCGATGAGCGGTTCAAAGATGTCGCGCAGCTCTTCTGGCACCATGTCAATCAGCTTCTGCTGGGCAATCTTTTCGATGGCCTTATATTCCTGCGCAATCTGCGAGTTGAAATATTTCACCGGCGTAGGCAGATCGCCGGTCAGCACTTCCGAGGCATCATGGTACATCGCCAGCAGAGCGATGCGTTCGGCGTTGACCTGACCGTTGAATTTGCGGTTTTTGATGGCGGCCAGCGCGTGCGCGACCATAGCAACCTGCAGGCTGTGTTCTGAAACATTTTCAGTGCGGACATTGCGCATCAGCGGCCAGCGGTTGATGAGTTTCAGACGGGAGAGGTGGGCAAAGAAATGGCTCTGACTCATAGGTTACCTTTTGTCTTTACTGCGACAGGCGTTCATTGTGCGGGGAGGGGAGGCAAGATGCAAATTTGCGGATTTTGTAGGCCGGGCAAGCGCAGCGCCACCCGGCAGAGAGGCAACGTTACTGATGATAACCGGACAGGAATCGCCCGAAGCGGTTGATGGCCATTTCGAGGTCATCTTCGCGCGGCAGCGTCACGATACGGACGTGATCTGGCCATGGCCAGTTAAACGCCGTGCCCTGAACCAGCAGCACTTTTTCCTGCAACAGGAAATCGAGCACCATTTTCTGGTCGTCGTGAATGTTGAAGCGCTTCGCGTCGATTTTCGGGAACATATACAGCGCCCCGTTCGGCTTCACGCAGGAGACACCCGGGATATCGTTGATCAGCTCCCACGCGCGGTTACGCTGTTCGTACAGGCGACCGCCGGGAACGATGAACTCGCTAATGCTCTGATAGCCGCCAAGCGCCGTCTGGATCGCGTGCTGCGCCGGAACGTTGGCGCATAAACGCATGGAGGCCAGCATCTCCAGCCCTTCAATATAGCCTTTGGCGTGTTTTTTCGGACCGTTTAAGACCATCCAGCCCTGACGGAAACCGGCCACGCGGTAGGTTTTAGAGAGGCCGTTAAAGGTGACGGTCAGCAGATCCGGGGCCAGCGCGGCAATAGAGTGGTGCTGTGCTGCGTCGTACAGGATCTTGTCGTAAATCTCGTCAGCGAAGATGATCAGGTTATGCTGGCGAGCGAGCTCGACGATCTCCATGAGCAGCTCTTTTGAGTAGACCGCGCCCGTCGGGTTGTTCGGGTTAATGATCACAATGCCGCGCGTGCGAGGCGTGATTTTCGCGCGAATGTCATCGAGGTCCGGGAACCAGTCAGAGGACTCGTCGCACAGATAGTGTACGGCTTTACCGCTGGACAGCGATACGGCTGCCGTCCACAGCGGGTAGTCCGGCGCGGGTACCAGCATTTCGTCTCCGCTGTTCAGCAGCGCCTGCATTGCCTGCACAATCAGTTCGGAAACGCCGTTACCGATATAAATATCTTCAACGGTAACATCACGCATACCGCGTGCCTGGTAGTGCTGCATGATGGCTTTACGTGCGGAGTAAAGTCCTTTTGAATCGCAATAGCCCTGTGCGGTAGGAAGGTTGCGGATCACATCAACCAGAATTTCATCCGGCGCTTCAAAACCAAATGGCGCGGGGTTACCAATGTTGAGTTTCAGAACCTTATTGCCTTCTTCTTCAAGGCGTTTAGCCTCTTTCAGAACCGGGCCACGGATGTCATAACAGACGTTATCAAGCTTGCTGGATTTTTCGATAGGGGACATGAACCTTTAACCTTTTCGCTATTATTGCCGCTCCCTGCCGTGGAAGTCAGCACGGAATAATGTACTCCCCCCTCGCTTCGTTTTGAAGGGCGTGCAGTAGAAGATTTTGTGCTGGTAGCGAAATTTTGATAAATCTTTTTCTCTGAGGGTAAACTTTTTTACTGCCTTAAAGTTGTACACATAGAGAGGAACTAGGTTAATTGTGCTATGTGGTCGTAGAAATGCTGTATATTGTGCTGGTGAAAAATAAGTGATGAGGAGACAGAGGTGGCAATCACTCTGGGTGACTTTTCGTAAAACCTGAATGCTTGATACATCTTACGTTAATAGCATACTGTGGCTAAAAGTTACTCATGTGAAATTAATGTTAAGTGCCATTAATGAATGGTCTTAATCTAAATTAAAATTTATTTATTATTAACCTAAAAAATGCAACTTTAGTTAATTCTAATAAAATTAGTTTAGAAGCTTAACATTCTTCTTTAATCCTCAATATTGCAATAAGACTTATAAATAAAGTGGATTTGGGTTAAGATGTCTTTCAGGAAAGCAGAGGTCAGATGCCAGCTTTTTGTATATCAGACACTGACTTTCCGAATTAATTGATTGTTATTGTTGGAGTTATCTCTGGCTGGAATGTGTCGAACATCTCCTGCTACGTTGACAGCGCTGCGATAAAGATGGCAGAAAAGGTGTTATACCTTTAATGTAATTTACATAAACCTGCGAACATCTAAATATCCTGAACGTTAAAAGAGAATAAAAATAACGTCATGAAACGTGCTTTCTGACTGTTGATATAAAGCAGCACAATAACTATCTGTCAGGCAGTCTGCCGGGCCGGGATGCGAGGGAAAACCTTCAGAGGGAATTGCTTAACTGTTATACACACAGCTTCAACCCGGGCAGCTCCGCACGAGCAACCTGAAAGTGAAAAGATATGATAAATGCAAATCGTCCGATAATGAATCTCGACCTCGATCTGCTGAGAACGTTTGTTGCGGTCGCCGATCTCAACACTTTTGCAGCTGCTGCTGCCGCCGTTTGCCGAACCCAGTCCGCCGTTAGCCAGCAAATGCAGCGGCTGGAGCAACTGGTTGGTAAAGAGCTTTTTGCCCGTCACGGGCGTAATAAGCTCTTAACGGAACACGGTATTCAGCTTCTGGGTTATGCCAGGAAAATTCTTCGCTTTAATGATGAAGCATGTATGTCATTAATGTTTAGCAACCTTCAAGGGGTGCTAACGTTAGGCGCATCTGATGAGTCAGCGGATACTATATTGCCGTTTCTTCTCAACCGCATTAGTTCGGTTTATCCGAAGCTTGCGCTGGATGTCAGCGTAAAGCGTAATGCCTTTATGGTTGAGATGTTAAATGAGAATAAAGTCGACCTGGTGGTCACCACGCATCGTCCCGGGCAGTTTGATTGCCTGACGCTGCGTACATCGCCTACGCACTGGTATTGCGCAGCCGAATATGTGCTGCAAAAAGGGGAGCCGGTTCCTCTGGTGTTACTGGATGACCCGAGCCCGTTCCGCGATATGGTGCTGACGGCGTTGAATGAGGCCAACATTCCGTGGCGTCTGGCGTACGTGGCTTCCACGTTGCCAGCGGTTCGTGCCGCGGTGAAAGCCGGGCTTGGCGTAACGGCCCGTCCGGTAGAGATGATGAGCCCGGATCTGCGCGTCCTGGGTAAATCCGATGGGCTTCCAGCGCTGCCAGATACGGAATACCTGCTCTGCCATAACTCAGCCAGTCATAACGAGTTGGCAAAAGTGGTGTTCGAGGCGATGGAAAATTACCACAACCCATGGCAGTTCGAGCGTGTTACCTCCGAAGGGGGGGATGATTCCCTGATTGTAGAAGGTGACTTTGAGTGATCGCTAGCTCAAAATTGTGGTAACAAAATGTAAGTGTAAAAAAAAGCCACTCGTGTGATTTTCGCATGCAGTGGCTTTTTTTTAGCAACAATACCCACTTGCGACGAGTGGGTTTTTAAGATTATATATATTAATCAAATGGTTGAACTGTTTTGATTAAAACTTATCCGTTTCCCGTTCTCACGTCATCCGTATCCTACCTTTGTTAAAAAAACAGGAAAGATGTTGCCGTTTTCCAGGTTGAATTAACAAAAGCGTGTCTCAGATCAAGAAAATACTCCTATTTGGGGGGAGGAATCGTTGGCAAATCCTGTCAAAATAGGAGGGTTATTTTTTTTACTTCCGAAACGGACACGATTCAACAACATACATTTGACGGAAAGTCATGTACCCACCAGGGTTAAAGGGCACCAAATGTTAATGAGAATCGCTCGATGTAATTTAATGTGAAGAAACCTTTGTTAAAGTTGACAATAGGTTATAGAAAGGAGTAAAAAACCCCATCATTTTGCTGTCTACGTCTCATTTCTGACAGTTAGTGTAAGGTTATTTGTTCCTCCCCATGAATCGATGTGATGCCCATCTGCCAGCAAGAGCAGTGTCGTTGGTATCACTTTTGATGAGTAAGCAATGAGTATGTCAACATCCACAGAAGTCATCGCTCATCACTGGGCATTCGCAATCTTTCTTATTGTAGCCATTGGCCTGTGCTGCCTGATGTTAGTCGGCGGCTGGTTCCTGGGCGGTCGCGCCCGCGCAAGGCACAAAAACACACCTTTCGAATCAGGTATTGATTCAGTAGGTACCGCTCGCTTACGCCTGTCTGCCAAGTTCTACCTGGTAGCCATGTTCTTCGTCATCTTCGACGTGGAAGCGCTTTACCTCTTCGCGTGGTCTACCTCCATTCGCGAAAGTGGTTGGGTGGGCTTTGTCGAGGCCGCAATTTTCATTTTAGTGTTACTGGCCGGTCTGGTTTATCTGGTGCGTATTGGCGCGCTGGACTGGACACCTGTGCGTTCACGCCGTGAACACATCAACCCGGAAAACAGTATCTCTAATCGTCAGCAGTAACAGCGAGGCAATAAGATGGATTATACGCTCACCCGCATAGATCCTAACGGTGAGAATGACCGTTACCCCCTGCAAAAACAGGAGATCGTAACCGACCCCCTGGAGCAAGAAGTCAATAAAAGCGTGTACATGGGCAAACTCGAGCATGCCATGCACGATATGGTCAACTGGGGTCGTAAGAACTCCATCTGGCCGTACAACTTTGGCCTTTCTTGCTGCTACGTTGAAATGGTGACGTCATTCACTGCGGTGCATGACGTTGCGCGTTTTGGGGCAGAGGTATTGCGTGCTTCCCCACGTCAGGCTGACCTGATGGTGGTAGCCGGTACCTGCTTTACCAAGATGGCGCCTGTTATTCAGCGTCTTTATGACCAGATGCTGGAGCCAAAATGGGTTATCTCCATGGGCGCATGTGCAAACTCTGGCGGTATGTACGACATTTATTCCGTCGTGCAGGGCGTAGATAAGTTTATTCCAGTGGATGTGTACATCCCGGGTTGTCCGCCACGTCCGGAAGCTTACATGCAGGCGCTGATGCTGCTGCAGGAGTCCATCGGTAAAGAACGTCGCCCACTGTCGTGGGTTGTTGGCGATCAGGGTGTGTATCGCGCGAACATGCAATCTGAGCGCGAGCGTAAACGTGGTGAACGTATTGCCGTCACCAATCTGCGTACGCCTGACGAAATTTAATTTGCGCCTGTAGGCCTGGAGAACACCTTCGCATATCACTACTCAAATAGCGCGAAGCCAGGCTCAACAGTCACCACGGACCATTTGCAATGGTGAACAATATGACCGACTTAACCGCGCAAGAAGCCGCCTGGCAGACAAGGGATCATCTGGATGACCCCGTCATTGGCGAACTGCGCAACCGTTTTGGGCCGGATGCCTTTACTGTTCAGGCTACCCGCACCGGGGTACCCGTTGTTTGGGTGAAGCGTGAACAATTGCTGGAAGTTGTCGATTTCCTCAAGAAATTGCCAAAACCGTACGTCATGCTGTTTGACTTACACGGCATGGATGAACGTCTGCGTACCCACCGCCAGGGTCTCCCTGCTGCGGATTTCTCCGTTTTCTACCACCTGATCTCAATAGACCGTAATACGGATATCATGCTCAAGGTGGCATTGTCTGAAAACGACATGCATCTGCCGACGATCACCAAACTTTTCCCAAACGCCAACTGGTATGAGCGTGAAACCTGGGAAATGTTCGGCATGACCTTTGATGGCCACCCGCATCTGACGCGCATCATGATGCCGCAGACCTGGACCGGCCACCCGCTGCGTAAAGACTACCCGGCACGTGCGACCGAATTCGATCCGTTTGAGCTGACCAAAGCCAAGCAGGATCTGGAGATGGAAGCGCTGACCTTCAAACCGGAAGACTGGGGCATGAAGCGCGGTACCGATAACGAGGACTTCATGTTCCTCAACCTCGGTCCAAACCACCCGTCAGCGCACGGTGCATTCCGTATTATTCTTCAGCTTGATGGCGAAGAGATTGTCGACTGCGTACCGGACATCGGCTACCACCACCGTGGTGCCGAGAAGATGGGCGAGCGTCAATCCTGGCACAGCTACATTCCGTATACCGACCGTATCGAGTATCTCGGCGGCTGCGTAAACGAAATGCCATACGTGCTGGCCGTTGAGAAACTGGCGGGTATCGTTACGCCGGATCGCGTTAACGTGATTCGCGTCATGCTGTCAGAACTGTTCCGTATCAACAGCCACCTGCTGTACATCTCTACGTTCATTCAGGACGTCGGCGCGATGACGCCGGTCTTCTTCGCCTTTACCGACCGTCAGAAAATCTACGATCTGGTCGAAGCGATTACCGGTTTCCGTATGCACCCTGCCTGGTTCCGTATCGGCGGTGTGGCACACGATCTGCCGCGCGGCTGGGACCGTCTGCTGCGTGAATTCCTCGACTGGATGCCAAAACGTCTGGCGTCTTATGAGAAAGCCGCACTGCGTAACACCATACTGAAAGGCCGTTCCCAGGGCGTTGCTGCCTACGGCGCGAAAGAAGCGCTGGAGTGGGGGACCACCGGTGCAGGTCTGCGCGCAACCGGTATTGATTTCGACGTGCGTAAAGCGCGTCCTTACTCTGGCTACGAGAACTTCGACTTTGAAGTCCCGGTTGGCGGCGGTGTTTCCGACTGCTACACCCGCGTGATGCTGAAAGTGGAAGAGCTGCGCCAGAGTCTGCGCATCCTTGAGCAGTGCCTCAACAACATGCCGGAAGGCCCGTTCAAAGCGGATCACCCGCTGACCACGCCGCCGCCGAAAGAGCGCACGCTGCAACATATCGAAACCCTGATCACCCACTTCCTGCAGGTTTCCTGGGGCCCGGTCATGCCGGCGCAAGAATCCTTCCAGATGATTGAAGCGACCAAGGGTATTAACAGTTACTACCTGACCAGCGACGGCAGCACCATGAGCTACCGCACACGCGTGCGTACGCCGAGCTTTGCGCACCTGCAGCAGATCCCGTCCGCCATCCGCGGCAGTCTGGTCTCCGACCTGATTGTGTATCTGGGTAGTATCGATTTTGTTATGTCAGATGTGGACCGCTAATTATGCACGAGAATCAACAACCACAAACCGAGGCTTTTGAGCTGAGTGAAGCAGAACGTGCCGCCATTGAGCACGAGATGCACCACTACGAAGACCCGCGTGCGGCGTCCATTGAAGCGCTGAAAATCGTACAGAAACAGCGTGGTTGGGTGCCGGACGGGGCGATCTATGAGATCGCAAAAGTGCTGGGTATTCCGGCAAGTGACGTAGAAGGCGTAGCCACGTTCTACAGCCAGATCTTCCGTCAGCCGGTTGGCCGCCATGTGATCCGCTACTGTGACAGCGTTGTCTGCCACATTACCGGCTATCAGGGCATTCAGGCTGCGATTGAAAAGAAGCTTAATATCAAGCCGGGCCAGACCACGTTCGACGGCCGCTTTACGCTGCTGCCGACCTGCTGCCTGGGTAACTGCGACAAGGGGCCGACCATGATGATTGATGAGGATACTCACAGCCATCTGACGCCGGAAGCGATTCCTGACCTGCTGGAGCAGTACAAATGAAAACTGTAATTCGTACTGCTGAGACGCATCCGCTGACCTGGCGTCTGCGTGATGACAAACAGCCGGTATGGCTCGACGAATATCAGAGCAAAAACGGCTATGCCGGTGCGCGTAAAGCCCTTGGCGGCATGGCGCCCGACGACATCGTAAATGCGGTGAAAGATTCTGGCCTGAAAGGGCGCGGCGGCGCGGGCTTCTCCACCGGTCTGAAGTGGAGCCTGATGCCGAAAGACGAATCCATGAACATCCGTTACCTGCTGTGTAACGCTGATGAAATGGAGCCGGGCACCTATAAAGACCGCCTGCTGATGGAACAGCTGCCGCACCTGCTGGTGGAAGGCATGCTGATCTCCGCGTTTGCGCTGAAAGCCTACCGTGGCTACATCTTCCTGCGCGGTGAGTACATCGAAGCGGCAGAAAACCTGCGTCGCGCGATCGCGGAAGCCACCGAAGCGGGCCTGCTGGGTAAAAACATCCTGGGCACCGGCTTTGACTTCGAGCTGTTCGTGCACACCGGTGCCGGGCGTTATATCTGCGGTGAAGAAACCGCGCTGATTAACTCCCTGGAAGGCCGTCGTGCGAACCCGCGTTCCAAGCCACCGTTCCCGGCAAGCTCCGGCGTATGGGGTAAACCGACCTGCGTAAACAACGTCGAAACCCTGTGTAACGTTCCGGCTATCCTCGCCAACGGCGTGGAGTGGTATCAGGGCATCTCCTCAAGTAAAGATGCCGGTACCAAGCTGATGGGCTTCTCCGGTCGCGTTAAAAATCCTGGCGTCTGGGAACTGCCGTTCGGTACCACCGCACGCGAAATTCTTGAAGACTACGCCGGCGGCATGCGCGATGGCCTGAAATTCAAAGCCTGGCAGCCGGGTGGGGCAGGGACAGACTTCCTGACCGAAGCTCACCTTGACCTGCCAATGGAATTCGAAAGCATTGGTAAAGCAGGCAGCCGTCTGGGTACGGCGCTGGCGATGGCCGTCGACCACGAGATCGGCATGGTATCGCTGGTGCGTAATCTGGAAGAGTTCTTCGCCCGCGAGTCCTGCGGCTGGTGTACACCGTGCCGTGATGGTCTGCCGTGGAGCGTGAAGATCCTGCGTGCAATCGAACGTGGCGAAGGCCAGCCTGGGGATATCGAGACGCTTGAGCAGCTGTGTCGATTCTTAGGCCCGGGTAAAACCTTCTGTGCCCACGCACCGGGTGCCGTCGAACCTCTGCAGAGCGCGATTAAATATTTCCGCGACGAGTTCGAAGCAGGCATCAAGCAGCCGTTCAGCAATACCCATGCGATTAATGGGATTCAGCCGAACCTGCTTAAAGCGCGCTGGTAACGACAAGAATTTTGATTAACGCTCGGTTTCGACTGAGCCAACTGGAAGCATGCTAATGGCTACGATTCATGTAGACGGCAAAGAATATGAGGTCAACGGGGCGGACAACCTGCTGGAAGCTTGTCTGTCGCTCGGCCTTGATATTCCGTATTTTTGCTGGCATCCGGCGCTGGGCAGCGTCGGTGCTTGCCGCCAGTGTGCGGTGAAGCAATATCAAAACGCGGAAGACACGCGTGGTCGCCTGGTGATGTCCTGTATGACGCCAGCCACCGAAGGCACCTTTATTTCGATTGATGACGAAGAAGCGAAACAGTTCCGCGAAAGCGTTGTGGAATGGTTGATGACCAACCACCCGCACGACTGTCCGGTCTGCGAAGAGGGCGGTAACTGCCACCTTCAGGATATGACCGTGATGACCGGTCACAGCTTCCGTCGCTATCGCTTTACCAAGCGTACCCACCGTAACCAGGACCTGGGGCCGTTCATCTCTCACGAAATGAACCGCTGCATCGCCTGCTACCGCTGCGTGCGTTACTACAAAGATTACGCGGACGGCCAGGATCTGGGCGTCTATGGCGCACACGATAACGTCTATTTCGGTCGTCCGGAAGACGGGGTGCTTGAGAGCGAATTCTCCGGTAACCTGGTGGAAATCTGCCCGACCGGCGTATTCACCGATAAAACCCACTCCGAGCGCTACAACCGTAAGTGGGACATGCAGTTTGCGCCAAGCATCTGCCAGCAGTGTTCCCTCGGCTGTAACACCAGCCCGGGCGAGCGCTACGGCGAACTGCGTCGTATCGAAAACCGCTACAACGGCACCGTTAACCACTACTTCCTGTGCGACCGCGGTCGTTTCGGCTATGGCTATGTGAACCTGACAGACCGTCCGCGTCAGCCGGTTCAGCGCCGTGGCGACGACTTTATTACCCTGAACGCTGAACAGGCGATGCAGGGCGCGGCAGACATTCTGCGCCAGTCGAAGAAAGTGATCGGTATCGGCTCCCCGCGCGCCAGCATCGAAAGCAACTTCGCGCTGCGCGAGCTGGTTGGCGCGGAAAACTTCTACACCGGTATCGCCCAGGGCGAGCAGGAACGTCTGCAGCTGGTGCTGAAGGTGCTGCGGGAAGGCGGTGTCCACACCCCTGCGCTGCGCGAAATTGAATCTTATGATGCGGTTCTGGTGCTGGGTGAAGACCTGACGCAGACCGGCGCACGCGCGGCTCTGGCGGTTCGTCAGGCGGTGAAGGGTAAAGCACGTGAAATGGCGGCCGCGCAGAAAGTGGCTGACTGGCAGATTGCGGCAATCCTTAACATCGGCCAGCGCGCTAAGCATCCTCTGTTTGTGACTAACGTCGACAATACCCGTCTGGACGATATCGCGGCGTGGACCTACTGCGCACCGGTTGAAGATCAGGCGCGCCTCGGCTTTGCGATTGCCCACGCGCTGGACAACAGCGCGCCGGCGGTTGAACTGGATCGCGACCTGCAAAACAAGGTCGACGTGATTGTTCAGGCCCTGGCGGGTGCGAAGAAACCGCTGATTATTTCAGGTACTAACGCTGGAAGCGCGGAGATCATTCAGGCCGCAGCAAACGTTGCCAAAGCCCTGAAAGGCCGCGGTGCCGACGTTGGCGTGACCATGATTGCCCGTGCGGTGAACAGCATTGGTCTGGGCATGATTGGCGGCGGCTCGCTGGAAGAAGCGCTAAGCGAACTGGAATCCGGTGCCGCTGACGCCGTTGTGGTGCTGGAAAACGACCTGCATCGCCATGCTTCTGCCGCGCGCGTAGACGCCGCGCTCTCCAAAGCGCCGCTGGTGATGGTTATCGATCATCAACGCACCGCGATTATGGATAAAGCGCACCTGGTGCTCTCTGCGGCAAGCTTCGCAGAAAGCGACGGTACCGTAATCAACAACGAAGGCCGCGCGCAGCGTTTCTTCCAGGTTTACGACCCGGCGTACTACGACAGCAACACCGTGATGCTGGAAAGCTGGCGCTGGCTGCACTCCCTGCACAGCACCGTGCAGAGCCGTGAAGTGGACTGGACGCAGCTTGACCACGTTATCGACGCGGTAGTCGAGAAACTGCCTCAGCTGGCAGGCATTAAAGATGCCGCGCCTGAAGCAAGCTTCCGCATTCGCGGCCAGAAACTGGCGCGTGAACCGCACCGCTACAGCGGCCGTACCGCAATGCGCGCCAATATCAGCGTGCACGAACCGCGCCAGCCGCAGGATAAAGACACCATGTTCGCCTTCTCAATGGAAGGGAACAACCAGCCGTCTGCCCCGCGTTCACAGATCCCATTTGCGTGGGCTCCGGGCTGGAACTCCCCGCAGGCATGGAACAAGTTCCAGGCTGAAGTGGGTGGTTCACTGCGCCACGGCGATCCGGGCGTACGTCTGATTGAAGCCTCCGAAACCGGTCTGGACTTCTTCACGACCGTTCCGGCGAGCTTCCAGGCGCAGGAAGGTAACTGGCGCATTGCGCCGTACTACCATCTGTTCGGTAGCGACGAGCTGTCCCAGCGTTCACCGGTCTTCCAGACCCGCATGCCGCAGCCGTACATCAAGCTCAACCCGGCGGATGCCGCGAAGCTTGGCGTTAACGCTGGCGCAAATATTGCCTTTAGCTATGACGGCCAGACAATCAGCCTGCCGCTGATTATCTCCGAAGGTCTGACAGCAGGGCAGGTGGGTCTGCCGATGGGTATGCCTGGCATCGCGCCGGTACTGGCGGGTGCGCGTCTTGATAACCTGCAGGAGGCAAAAGCATGAGTTGGTTAACGCCGGATCTTATCGACATCCTGCTGAGCATTCTGAAAGCGGTTGTGATTCTGCTGGTGGTGGTCACCTGCGGCGCGTTCATGAGCTTTGGTGAACGTCGTCTGCTCGGTCTGTTCCAGAACCGTTACGGACCGAACCGCGTGGGCTGGGGTGGTTCACTCCAGCTGGTCGCGGACATGATCAAGATGTTCTTTAAAGAGGACTGGATCCCGCGCTTCTCTGACCGCGTGATCTTTACTCTGGCGCCGATGATCGCCTTCACCTCGCTGCTGCTGGCGTTTGCGATCGTTCCCGTCAGCCCGACCTGGGTTGTGGCTGACCTGAACATCGGCATTCTGTTCTTCCTGATGATGGCTGGCCTCGCGGTTTACGCGGTGCTGTTCGCAGGCTGGTCCAGTAACAACAAATACTCGCTGCTGGGTGCGATGCGTGCTTCCGCGCAGACGCTGAGCTACGAAGTGTTCCTGGGTCTGTCCCTGATGGGCGTGGTGGCGCAGGCCGGTTCATTCAACATGACCGACATCGTCAACAACCAGGCCGACATCTGGAACGTTATCCCGCAGTTCTTTGGGTTTATTACCTTTGCTATCGCGGGCGTGGCCGTGTGTCACCGTCACCCGTTTGACCAGCCAGAAGCCGAACAGGAACTGGCCGACGGTTACCACATCGAATATTCCGGTATGAAATTCGGTCTGTTCTTCGTGGGCGAGTACATCGGTATCGTCACCATTTCCGCGTTGATGGTAACGCTGTTCTTTGGTGGCTGGCATGGCCCGTTCTTACCGCCGTTCATCTGGTTCGCGCTGAAAACCGCGTTCTTCATGATGATGTTCATTTTGATTCGCGCAGCGTTACCGCGTCCACGTTATGACCAGGTAATGTCCTTCGGCTGGAAAGTGTGCCTGCCGCTGACGCTCGTCAACTTGTTGGTAACGGCGGCTGTCATTCTCTGGCAGCAGCCATAAGGGGCTATAGACCATGACCTTAAAAGAATTACTGGTAGGCTTCGGTACCCAGGTACGCAGTATCTGGATGATCGGCCTGCACGCGTTTGCCAAACGCGAAACCCGGATGTACCCGGAAGAGCCGGTATATCTGCCGCCGCGCTACCGTGGACGTATCGTGCTGACGCGCGACCCGGACGGTTCCGAGCGCTGCGTTGCCTGTAACCTGTGTGCGGTAGCGTGCCCGGTAGGCTGTATCTCTCTGCAGAAAGCAGAGACGGTAGACGGCCGCTGGTACCCTGAGTTCTTCCGCATCAACTTCTCACGCTGCATCTTCTGCGGTCTGTGTGAAGAAGCGTGCCCAACCACGGCGATTCAGCTGACTCCAGACTTCGAGCTGGGTGAGTACAAGCGTCAGGACCTGGTGTACGAGAAAGAGGATCTGCTGATTTCCGGTCCGGGCAAATACCCGGAATATAACTTCTACCGGATGGCGGGTATGGCAATCGACGGCAAAGATAAGGGCGAAGCAGAGAACGAAGCTAAGCCTATCGACGTCAAGAGCCTGTTACCGTAAGGAGAGGGCAATGGAATTCGCTTTTTATATCTGTGGCCTTATCGCCATCCTGGCTACGCTGCGAGTGATTACGCACACCAATCCGGTGCATGCGCTGCTGTACTTAATCATCTCGCTGCTGGCCATTTCCGGGGTGTTCTTTGCGCTGGGCGCGCACTTCGCCGGTGCGCTGGAAATCATCGTCTACGCCGGGGCCATTATGGTGCTGTTCGTGTTCGTGGTGATGATGCTGAACCTGGGCGGCTCTGAAATTGAGCAGGAACGTCAGTGGTTAAAACCGCAGGTGTGGATTGGCCCGGCAATCTTGTCGGCCATCATGCTGGTGGTGATCGTTTACGCCATCCTGGGCGTAAACGATCAGGGCATCGACGGAACGCCAATCAGTGCTAAAGAGGTCGGTATCACGCTCTTTGGCCCATACGTTCTGGCGGTTGAACTGGCCTCAATGCTGCTGCTGGCAGGTCTGGTTGTTGCTTTCCACGTTGGCCGCGAAGAGCGCGCTGGCGAGGTGCTGAGCAACCGCACTGACGACCGCGCGAAAAGAAAAACGGAGGAGCGCGCATGATCCCCTTAACACATGGACTGATCCTCGCTGCGATTTTATTCGTTCTGGGTTTGACCGGTCTGGTTATCCGCCGCAATCTGCTGTTTATGCTGATCGGCCTGGAAATCATGATTAACGCCTCCGCGTTGGCCTTCGTGGTCGCCGGAAGCTACTGGGGCCAGACCGATGGTCAGGTGATGTACATTCTCGCCATCAGCCTTGCGGCTGCCGAAGCGAGTATTGGCCTGGCGCTGTTACTGCAGCTCCATCGTCGCCGCCAGAACCTGAACATCGATTCAGTAAGTGAGTTGCGTGGATGAACATGCTTGCCTTAACCATTATTTTTCCGCTGATTGGCTTCGTGCTGCTGGCGTTTTCTCGCGGCCGCTGGTCTGAGAATCTGTCTGCGACCGTGGGCATTGGCTCAATCGGTCTGGCTGCGCTGGTGACGGCGTATGCGGGTATCGACTTCTTTAACAACGGACGTCAGCCATTCAGCGTTCCGCTGTGGACCTGGATGTCGGTCGGTGATTTCAACATCGGCTTCAACCTGGTGCTGGATGGTCTTTCGCTGACCATGCTCTCCGTGGTCACTGGCGTCGGCTTCCTGATCCACATGTTCGCTTCCTGGTACATGCGCGGTGAAGAGGGTTACTCCCGCTTCTTCGCCTACACCAACCTGTTTATCGCCAGCATGGTGGTTCTGGTCCTGGCCGATAACCTGCTGCTGATGTATCTGGGCTGGGAAGGCGTGGGTCTGTGTTCTTACCTGCTGATCGGTTTCTACTATACCGATCCGAAGAATGGCGCGGCGGCCATGAAAGCGTTCGTCGTAACCCGCGTGGGTGACGTCTTCCTCGCCTTCGCGCTGTTCATTCTTTACAACGAACTGGGCACGCTGAACTTCCGCGAAATGGTGGAACTGGCGCCGGCGCACTTCGCCGCAGGCAACAACATGCTGTGGTGGGCAACGCTGATGCTGCTGGGTGGTGCCGTGGGTAAATCCGCGCAGCTGCCGTTGCAGACATGGCTGGCCGACGCGATGGCGGGTCCAACCCCTGTCTCCGCGCTGATCCACGCCGCGACCATGGTAACCGCAGGCGTCTACCTGATTGCGCGTACCCATGGCCTGTTCCTGATGACTCCGGAAATTCTGCACCTGGTGGGTATCGTCGGTGCGGTCACGCTGGTGCTGGCAGGCTTTGCCGCGCTGGTGCAGACCGACATCAAACGCGTTCTCGCGTATTCCACCATGAGCCAGATTGGTTACATGTTCCTCGCGCTGGGCGTTCAGGCGTGGGACGCAGCCATTTTCCACCTGATGACGCACGCGTTCTTTAAAGCGCTGCTGTTCCTCTCATCCGGTTCCGTGATCCTGGCCTGCCATCACGAGCAGAACATCTTCAAGATGGGCGGACTGCGTAAGTCCATCCCGCTGGTTTATATCTGCTTCCTGGTCGGCGGCGCGGCGTTGGCGGCACTGCCGCTGATTACCGCGGGCTTCTTCAGTAAGGACGAAATCCTTGCGGGTGCCATGGCGAATGGTCATATCAATCTGATGGTTGCGGGTCTGGTCGGTGCGTTCATGACCTCCCTGTATACCTTCCGTATGATTTTCATCGTATTCCACGGTAAAGAACAAATTCACGCTCACGCAGGGAAGGGGATTACCCACCACCTGCCGCTGATTGTGCTGCTGGTACTGTCCACCTTCGTTGGCGCGATGATTGTGCCACCGCTGCAGGGCGTACTGCCAGACACCACCGAGCTTGAGCACGGTCGCGTTCTGACGCTTGAAATCACCTCCGGCGTGGTCGCTATCGCGGGCATCCTGATCGCTGCATGGCTATGGCTGGGCAAACGTACGCTGGTCACTGCCGTGGCCAACAGTGCGCCAGGCCGTCTGCTGGGCACCTGGTGGTATAACGCGTGGGGCTTCGACTGGCTGTACGACATGATCTTCGTTAAGCCGTTCCTGGGCATTGCGTGGCTGCTGAAGCGCGACCCACTGAACAGCCTGATGAATATCCCGGCGATCCTCTCCCGCTTTGCAGGTAAAGGCCTGCTGTACAGCGAGAACGGTTATCTGCGCTGGTATGTGGCGTCCATGAGCATCGGTGCGGTTGTCGTGCTGGCGCTGCTGATGGTGTTGCGTTGATCGTTAAGTGAATTTTATTCGAATTCGTTGAAAATCAGGCCCCTGCTGGGGGCCTTAAAAAGGAATGTAAATCGCCATGTTACTACCCTGGCTAATATTAATTCCCTTCATCGGCGGCTTCCTGTGCTGGCAGACTGAACGCTTTGGCGTGAAGATGCCGCGCTGGATCGCGCTGATCACCATGGGATTGACGCTCGCGCTTGGTCTGCAACTCTGGTTGCAGGGTGGCTACTCTCTGACCCAGTCTGCGGGCATTCCGCAGTGGCAGTCTGAGTTTATCCTGCCGTGGATCCCACGTTTCGGCATTACGATCCACCTGGCGATTGACGGTCTGTCGCTGCTGATGGTGGTGCTGACTGGTCTGCTCGGTGTTCTGGCGGTACTCTGCTCCTGGCGTGAAATCGAAAAATACCAGGGCTTCTTCCACCTGAACCTGATGTGGATCCTGGGCGGCGTTATCGGCGTGTTCCTTGCCATCGACATGTTCCTGTTCTTCTTCTTCTGGGAGATGATGCTGGTGCCGATGTACTTCCTGATCGCGCTGTGGGGCCATAAGGCGTCCGACGGTAAAACGCGTATCACGGCGGCTACCAAGTTCTTCATCTATACCCAGGCGAGCGGTCTGGTAATGTTGATTGCCATTCTGGCGCTGGTGTTTGTTCATCACAACGCGACCGGCACCTGGACCTTCAACTACGAAGACCTGCTGAAGACCCCGATGTCGCACGGCGTTGAATACCTGCTGATGCTGGGCTTCTTCATCGCGTTCGCGGTGAAAATGCCGGTGGTTCCTCTGCACGGCTGGCTGCCAGACGCGCACTCTCAGGCGCCAACAGCGGGTTCCGTTGACCTGGCGGGCATCTTGCTGAAAACGGCGGCCTACGGTCTGCTGCGTTTCGCACTGCCGCTGTTCCCGAATGCCTCCGCTGAGTTCGCACCGATTGCCATGTGGCTGGGTGTGATCGGTATCTTCTACGGTGCCTGGATGGCCTTCACGCAGTACGACATCAAGCGTCTGATTGCGTATACCTCCGTTTCCCACATGGGCTTCGTGCTGATTGCTATCTACACCGGCAGCCAGCTGGCGTACCAGGGCGCGGTGATCCAGATGATTGCGCACGGTCTGTCCGCAGCCGGCCTCTTCATCCTGTGCGGCCAGCTGTACGAACGTCTGCATACCCGCGACATGCGTATGATGGGCGGCCTGTGGAGCAAAATTAAATGGCTGCCAGCGCTGTCCATGTTCTTCGCGGTTGCCACCCTGGGGATGCCGGGCACCGGTAACTTCGTCGGCGAATTTATGATTCTGTTCGGCAGCTTCAAAGTGGTACCGGTGATTACCGTGATCTCCACCTTTGGTCTGGTATTCGCTTCCGTGTACTCGCTGGCGATGCTGCACCGCGCTTACTTCGGTAAAGCGAAGAGCGAAATTGCTGCACAAGAACTGCCGGGGATGTCGCTGCGTGAGCTGTTCATCATCCTGCTGCTGGTCGTACTGCTGGTGCTGCTGGGCTTCTTCCCGCAGCCGATTCTGGATACCTCGCACAGCGCGATGGGTAACATCCAGCAGTGGTTTGTTAATTCTGCTTCTACTACAAGGCCGTAATTCGCCATGACAATAACTCCACAACAACTGATCGCGCTGCTACCGCTGCTGATCGTCGGATTGACGGTGGTGGTTGTGATGCTCTCCATTGCGTGGCGACGCAATCACTTCCTGAATGCCACGCTGTCGGTCATCGGCCTGAACGCCGCGTTAGTCTCTCTCTGGTTTGTTGGCCAGGGTGGAGCGATGGACGTCACCCCGCTGATGCGCGTTGACGGTTACGCCATGCTGTATACCGGTCTGGTTCTGCTGGCGAGCTTGGCAACCTGTACCTTTGCGTATCCGTGGCTCGAAGGCTACAACGACAATAAAGAAGAGTTTTATCTGCTGGTTCTGATTGCCGCGCTGGGCGGCATTCTGCTGGCGAACGCGAACCACCTTGCTGCACTGTTCCTCGGCATTGAGTTGATCTCTCTGCCGCTGTTCGGTCTGATTGGTTACGCCTTCCGCCAGAAGCGCTCTCTGGAAGCCAGCATCAAGTACACCATCCTGTCTGCGGCGGCGTCCTCGTTCCTGCTGTTTGGTATTGCGCTGCTGTACGCACAGTCCGGTAATCTCTCCTTCATGGCGCTCGGCAAGAGCCTCGGCGACGGCATGCTGCATGAGCCGCTGCTGCTGGCGGGTCTGGGCATGATGATTGTTGGCCTTGGCTTCAAACTCTCTCTGGTTCCGTTCCACCTGTGGACGCCAGACGTATACCAGGGTGCTCCGGCTCCGGTGTCGACCTTCCTGGCGACGGCGAGCAAAATCGCTATCTTCGGGGTGGTCATGCGTCTGTTCCTGTACGCACCGGTGGGTGACAGCGAAGCGGTTCGCGTGGTGCTGGGCATCATCGCGTTCGTCTCCATCATCTTCGGTAACCTGATGGCGCTGAGCCAGACCAACATCAAACGCCTGCTGGGCTACTCGTCAATCTCTCATCTGGGCTACCTGATGGTGGCGCTGATTGCGCTGCAGAGCGGTGAGATGTCGATGGAAGCCGTAGGCGTGTATCTGGCCGGTTACCTGTTCAGCAGCCTCGGCGCGTTCGGCGTGGTGAGCCTGATGTCCAGCCCGTACCGTGGTCCGGATGCCGATTCACTGTTCTCCTACCGTGGTCTGTTCTGGCACCGTCCAATTCTGTCCGCGGTGATGACGGTGATGATGCTCTCTCTGGCGGGTATCCCGATGACGCTGGGCTTCATCGGTAAATTCTACGTGCTGGCCGTCGGTGTGCAGGCGCACCTGTGGTGGCTGACTGCGGGCGTGGTTATCGGCTCCGCGATTGGTCTGTACTATTACCTGCGTGTGGCAGTGAGCCTGTACCTGAGTGCACCTCAGCAGCTCAACCGTGATGCCCCAACCAACTGGCAGTACAGCGCCGGTGGTATTGTGGTACTCATCTCCGCACTGCTGGTGCTGATCTTCGGTATCTATCCGCAGCCGCTGATTGATATCGTGCAGCGAGCGATGCCATTAATGTAAAAGCAAAAAACCCGCCTCGGCGGGTTTTTTTATGGTCTTCGCCCTCTCCCTGTGGGAGAGGGTTGGGGTGAGGGCACCAGCCCGCTCCAGACTTAAGCCAGCTGCTTGCGGCTAATCAGCGGCCCGTCAATCTTCTTCATCGAGCGGTCCAGCACTTCCTCAATCACCGACGACAGCTCGTTCAGCTCAAACTTCGCCACGTAACCGTCCGCCTTCACCTTGCGAATATGGTCTTCGTTGGCGTTGCCGGAAAGGGAAGAGTGGATCACCACCGGAATGTCCTTCAGGAACGGGTCGGTTTTGATTTTACGCGTCAGCGTAAAGCCGTCCATCTCCGGCATTTCGAGGTCGGTCAGCACCAGAGCGATCTTATCGGTGATCGGCACCCCTTCAGCCTGCGCCTGTGCCGCCAGCACGCCAATTTTTTCCCACGCCTCTTTACCGGTGATATGCAGCTGCGCCGGGATCTCCATCGCCTGCAGGCCTTTCTCCAGCATCGAACGCGCCACTTTGGAGTCTTCCGCGACGATGGCGACAGCGCCTGGCTTAATATGGAATTTGGTGGTCTTCAGGTTTGTGGCGTGCAGATCGTGATTGGCCGGGGTGATGTCATACAGGATCTGCTCAACGTCCAGCACCATTGCCAGATCGTTGGTATCGGTCTTCTCGTCCAGGCAGGCTATGCTGGTGATATAGCGGCCGCTGACGGCGGTTTCCGCCGCGTGCACCTGCTTCCAGTCCAGACGCATGATGTTCTCAACCGATTCCACGGCAAACGCCTGCACGCTGCGGGCATATTCGGTGATCAGCAGAATGTTCAGCCCGGTCGTGGGCTTACAGCCCGCTACGGCGGCCAGATCGATCACCGGAATCACCTGATCGCGAATATTCACCATTCCCATAAGCGGTGATTTCATCCCTGCGGGTTTCGTGAACTCCGGCATCGGCACAATTTCACGCAGCTTAAAGACGTTAATGCCAAACAGCTCGGATTTATTTTCGTTAAGAGAGGTGCCCAGACGGAACAGCAACAGTTCAAAACGGTTCGACAGGGTCAGATTCGCCCTGTCATCAATATCTTTCTGGAAATTATCCATTCTACCCTCGAGAGAAATGCTGACCTTTTAATCGTTATCGGCATCCTGAGAGAAAAATGAAGGACTAAACGCTGACCTGAGCGAAATCTTCGGCCAGCTCACATTCCGGGAACAGCGCGCGGCACTCCGCCAGCAGGCTTGCGCATCCCCGCGCGTCGTAGCGTGAACTGACGTGGGTGACGATGAGCCTCCCGACGCCCGCGTCACGGGCAAGCTGCGCCGCCTGACGCGTGGAGCTATGGCCACGGCTGTTGGCTTTCTCTTCCATTGCCGCTTCAAGCGTGGCTTCGTGCACCATCACGTCCACGCCCTGAGCCAGCGTGAGCGCCGCCGGGCACGGGGCCGTGTCGCCAAAAATCGCCAGTTTTTTGCCGGGCTGCGGTGCGGCGAGATAATCCTGGCCGTTAATAACGCGCCCGTCCTCCAGCGTGACGGTCTCTCCGTGCTTCAGGCGCTGGAACAGCGGCCCGGGCTTAACGCCGTCGGCCATTAGCGCAGCGGCATCCAGCGCGCCGGGTTTGTCATGCGCTTCAATACGGTAGCCATAGCATTCCACTGGATGATTGAGTGGTTGGGCCGTAACCCGATAATCCCCGTCATCGAAAACCACGCCTTCTGTAATCTCAACGATCTCCAGCGGATAATCCGTCCACGAGCCGCTCAGGCGCAGCGTGGTTTCAACAAATTCACGCACACCCGCAGGCCCGTAAATCGTCAGCGGGTTGGCATTACCGGCCATTGAGCGGCTGCACAGCAGGCCGGGCAGGCCAAAGAGATGGTCACCATGCAGGTGAGTGATAAAGATTTTATCCAGCTTGCCCGGGTGATAAGCGGTATGTAACAGCTGATGCTGCGTCCCTTCACCACAGTCAAACAGCCACAGCCCGCCGCGGGTTGGGTGTTTAAGATCCAGCAGAATCGCCGTCACATTTCGTGAGCGGGTTGGCACGCCAGCGGACGTACCCAGAAAAATCAGTTCCATAACGCAATCAGCCCTTTGCCGAACGGGGAGGGGTTTAGTATAACGTGATGAACCCCAGGAAGGAGACTGACATGATCCGGTGGCAAGATTTACACCATAGCGACCTCACCGTTCATTCGCTCTACGCGCTGCTTAAACTGCGCTGTGAAGTGTTCGTGGTTGAACAGACCTGCCCGTATCAGGACATCGACGGCGATGACCTTGTCGGCGAGAACCGTCATATCCTCGGCTGGCGCGATAACGAGCTGGTCGCGTATGCGAGGATTCTGAAAAGCGAAGACGATTTTGAGCCTGTCGTCATTGGCCGCGTCATCATCAGCGGCAAGGCGCGCGGCGAAAAATTGGGCTACCAGCTTATGGAAAAAACGCTGGAAGCGTGCCAGAAACAGTGGCCGGACAAGACGTTATACCTGGGCGCGCAGGCGCATCTGCAGTCGTTTTATGCCCACTTTGGCTTCACGCCGGTAACGGAAGTGTATGACGAAGATGGCATTCCCCACATCGGCATGGCGCGGGAAGTGAAACAGGCGTAATGGCGGCGCGTTGGCTATAGTTAGCGGACTGGTGTACTAACATGGAGAAAACTATGTCATTTCAATCCTGGGATACCCGTATCGATGACGATCTGGCCTTACTGAGCGAAACGCTGGAAGAGGTGTTACGTTCCTCGGGCGACCCTGCCGATCAGAAATATATTGAGCTAAAAGCCCGTGCCGAACAGGCGCTGCATGAGGTCAAAAACCGCGTCAGCCATGCGTCTGATACCTATTACTACCGCGCTAAAAAAGCGGTTTATCGTGCCGATGATTACGTGCATGAAAAACCGTGGCAGGGTATCGGCGCAGGCGCTGCTGTAGGCCTGGTTCTCGGCCTGCTGCTGGCCCGTCGTTAAGCCGCTTAACCACTCCCTATACGTGGGTACTGCTATTTATGGTCAGTACCCCGTATAATACGAGGTTTTAACAGGGAGAGGTTCGCGTGAATTCGATTTTCCTCGCGCTGGAGCATCTGCGTACCCAGCTTACGCAAGCGTTACCCGCAGCACCCGGCATACGTCATTTCGACGTCTCTTTCCCGTTAAACGATGCCTTCGATCCCCTCGCCTGGCTGGGGGCGCAGCAGTGCTATCCTCAGTTTTACTGGCAGCAGCGTAACGGCGATGAAGAGCTGGCTGCGCTGGGGGCGGTTACCCATTTTTCCTCTCTGGCGATAGCCTCACAGTTTTTGCGCGAGCAAAATGCGGCAGGTGATACCCGTATCTGCGGCCTGAACGCCTTTAACCCGGAGCAGGGCAGCCTCTTTTTACCCCGTCTGCTCTGGCGACGCACGGCCGGAAACGCCACGCTGCGCCTGCAATTATGGAGCGAGCGCTCGCTTCAGGACGACGCCTTTGCCGCGCGGGATTTTTTACAGCAGCTTCAGCCTGCCAGGCCTATCCGCCCGCTGGCCGTTCAGGTTGAGCACGAAACCCATCAGCCGCAACAGGCCGAATGGCTGAGACTTGTCCACAGGGCGACCGAAACCATCGCGCGCGGTGATTTTGAAAAGGTCGTCCTCGCGAGGGCCACCGATCTTCAGTTTACACGGCGCATTAACCCCGTCGCGCTGATGGCGGCCAGCCGCGCCCTGAATTTACATTGCTACCATTTCTGCATGGTATTTGACGCCAGCAACGCCTTTCTGGGCTCAACGCCCGAGCGACTCTGGCGGCGGCGCGGCAGGCTACTGCGCACGGAAGCGCTGGCGGGCACGGTTGCCAGCCACAATGATGATAAACAGGCGCAGCGTCTGGGCGAGTGGCTGCTGAATGACGATAAAAACCAGCGCGAAAATATGCTGGTCGTGGAAGATATCTGTCAGCGTCTTCAGCACCACACGCAGACGCTTGAGGTACTGCCAGCCCAGGTGGTGCGCCTGCGTAAAGTGCAGCATTTACGCCGCTGTATCTGGACCGAGCTCAAGCAGGCCGATGATGAGCAGTGTCTTAACATGCTGCAGCCAACCGCGGCCGTTGCGGGATTACCGCGACAGCCTGCACGCGAGTTTATCCAGAAGGTTGAACCCTTTAACCGCGAGTGGTACGCCGGTTCGGCAGGGTATTTATCGCCCGATCAAAGTGAGTTCTGCGTGGCATTGCGCTCCGCCCGCGTGCTGGAGGATTCCCTGCGGCTTTACGCTGGCGCCGGCATTGTCAGCGGATCTGACCCGGAGCAGGAGTGGCAGGAGATTGAAAATAAAGCCGCCGGATTGCGCTCTCTGCTCCTAAGGGATTAATACTGATTCGCGCAATCCCGATTCACATCAAAATTCCAATTTTTTCTATTATTTATACTGTGTCGCATTCTTGATACCGGACAATCTCATGTCAGTAAGTTCTTTTAACCGACGCTGGGCGGCGGTGATCCTTGAAGCCCTGACGCGCCATGGCGTCAGGCACGTGTGTATTGCACCGGGTTCTCGCTCAACGCCGCTGACGCTGGCGGCCGCCGAAAACCGGGCGTTGATTCATCACACCCACTTTGATGAACGCGGCCTCGGCCACCTCGCACTGGGCCTGGCGAAAGCCAGCAAAGAACCTGTGGCGGTGATTGTCACCTCCGGTACCGCGGTGGCAAACCTCTATCCGGCGCTGATCGAAGCCGGGTTAACCGGTGAAAAGCTGATTCTGCTCACCGCCGATCGCCCCCCTGAGCTTATTGACTGCGGCGCCAATCAGGCGATTCGCCAGCCGGGACTCTTTGCTTCACATCCGTCGCAGACGATTTCGTTACCGCGTCCCACCCAGGATATTCCGGCAAGCTGGCTGGTTTCCACCGTTGATCACGCCATGGAGACGTTGCGTGGCGGGGCGTTGCACATCAACTGCCCGTTTGCCGAGCCGCTGTACGGTGAGCTGGACGACACGGGCCTGGAATGGCAGCACTCTCTCGGTGACTGGTGGGAGAGTGAAAAACCGTGGCTACGCGAGCAGACGCACCTTGAGAGCGCAAAACAGCTCGACTGGTTCTTCTGGCGGCAGAAGCGCGGTGTGGTCATCGCCGGGCGCATGAGCGCCGCTGAAGGCAAGCTGGTCGCGGAATGGGCACAAACGCTCGGCTGGCCACTGATTGGCGATGTGCTTTCCCAGACCGGTCAGCCGCTGCCGTGCGCCGACCTCTGGCTGGGTAATGCGAAAGCGGTTACCGAGCTGTCGCATGCGCAGATTGTGGTGCAGCTGGGTTCGAGTTTGACCGGCAAGCGGTTACTGCAGTGGCAGGCTACCTGCACGCCGGAAGAGTACTGGCTGGTGGATCCGCTGGAAGGGCGGCTCGACCCGGCGCACCATCGCGGTCGTCGCCTGGTCAGCAGTATTGACGCCTGGCTGATGCTCCATCCGGCAGAAAAGCGCAAACCCTGGGCGGTGACCCTCCCGGACCTTTCGCGTCAGGCGTGGGAGCTGACCAAAGCGCACTGCGACGCGTTTAGCGAGGCCGGGCTGGCGCACCGTATTCGCCAGCTTCTGCCTGAGCAGGGGCAGCTGTTTGTCGGCAATAGCCTGGTGGTGCGCCTGATTGACGCCTTTTCGAAGCTGCCTGCCGGCTACCCGGTCTACAGCAACCGCGGCGCCAGCGGTATCGACGGCCTGATCTCAACGGCGGCGGGCGTGCAGCGCGCCAGCGCGAAATCGACGCTGGCGATCGTGGGCGATCTCTCCGCGCTCTACGATCTCAACGCGCTGGCGCTGCTGCGTCAGGCATCAGCCCCGTTTGTGCTGATTGTGGTCAACAACAACGGCGGGCAGATTTTCTCCCTTTTGCCCACGCCGCAGAGCGAGCGCGAGCGCTTCTATCTGATGCCGCAGAACGTGCACTTCGAACACGCCGCGGCGATGTTCAGCCTGAAATACCATCGCCCTGAAAGCTGGGAACAGCTGGATGCCGCGCTGGGCACCGCCTGGAAACAGCCGGGCGCGACGCTGATTGAGCTGGTGGTGAACGATGCAGACGGTGCGCAGATGCTGCAAAGCCTGCTGGCGCAGGTGAGCCAGCTGTGATCCTCTCTGGCGTGCAGCGGGCCGGCGAGCCAGGCTATCCCTGGCTGGTCTTCTTGCACGGCTTTTCCGGGGACTGCCGCGAGTGGCAGAGGGTCGGTGAAAAACTCAGCGACTACCCCCGGCTGTATCTGGATCTGCCGGGTCACGGTGGATCCCGAGATTTGAGCGTGACGGGGTTTGAGGAGATGAGCACGCTGCTCACCCAAACCTTGCTTAGTTACAACATACTCAAGTTCTGGCTCATCGGGTACTCCCTCGGCGGCCGCATTGCGATGTTCCATGCCTGCCAGCAGCCTGAGGGTCTGCTGGGCGTGGTGGTAGAGGGCGGGCATCCGGGCCTGGAGGATGCCGAAGCGCGAAATGCGCGGCTGGCATCTGACCGCCGCTGGGCGAGACGTTTTCGTACTGAACCGCTGAGTAAGGTATTCGCTGACTGGTATCAACAGCCCGTTTTTGCCTCACTCACGGATGCCCAGCGCGAGGCGCTGATTACCCTGCGCAGCCAGAACAGCGGCGCGGCGCTGGGGATGATGCTCGAAGCGACGTCGCTGGCCGTGCAGCCCGATTTGCGTGCCGCGCTTGGGGCACGCCATTTCTCTTTTGATTATCTCTATGGCGAACGCGACGAGAAGTTTGCGGCCCTTGCCGCTGAGCTGAACGCCGTTCGCCATGCAATTCCCAACGCCGGACACAACGCCCACCGGGAAAATCCCGATGCGGTTACCGCGAGTCTGGCTCAGATACTGCGTCTTCGTATAAAGGACATTCTATGATTTATCCTGATGAAAACATGCTCTATGCACCGGTTGAATGGCAAGACTGCTCCGAAGGCTACACCGACATTCGCTACCACAAATCCACCGACGGCATTGCCAAAATCACCATTAACCGTCCGCAGGTGCGCAACGCCTTCCGTCCGCTGACCGTTAAAGAGATGATTCAGGCCCTGGCGGATGCGCGATACGACGATAACATCGGCGTGATTGTCCTGACCGGCGAAGGCGATAAGGCGTTCTGCTCCGGCGGCGATCAGAAAGTGCGCGGTGACTACGGCGGATATCAGGACGATGCGGGCACGCACCACCTGAACGTGCTCGATTTCCAGCGTCAGATCCGCACCTGTCCAAAACCGGTGGTGGCGATGGTGGCAGGCTACTCCATCGGTGGCGGGCACGTGCTGCACATGATGTGTGACCTGACTATTGCGGCAGAAAACGCCATCTTCGGCCAGACGGGCCCGAAAGTCGGCTCCTTCGACGGCGGCTGGGGTGCCTCCTACATGGCACGCATCGTCGGGCAGAAAAAAGCCCGTGAAATCTGGTTCCTGTGCCGTCAGTACAACGCCCAGGAAGCCCTGGATATGGGCCTGGTGAATACCGTGGTGTCGATTGCCGATCTCGAAAAAGAGACCGTACGCTGGTGCCGCGAAATGCTGCAGAACAGCCCGATGGCGCTGCGCTGCCTCAAAGCCGCGCTCAACGCCGACTGTGACGGTCAGGCGGGTCTGCAGGAGCTGGCGGGCAACGCCACCATGCTGTTCTACATGACCGAAGAGGGTCAGGAAGGGCGCAACGCGTTTAACGAAAAACGCCAGCCGGACTTCAGCAAATACAAACGGAACCCGTAATGCGTCGCGCGCAGGTTTACCGCTGGCAGATACCGATGGACGCGGGCGTGGTGCTGCGTGAGCGGCGGTTAAAAACCCGTGACGGCTTCTTCGTGCATCTGCAGCAGGGCGAGCGGGAAGGCTGGGGCGAGATTTCGCCTCTGCCGGGCTTTAGCCTGGAGTCGCTGGAGGACGCGCAGGCTGCATTGCTGACGTGGGCAGACGCGTGGCGTGAGGGTGAGAACCCGGCGTTACCGGATGTGCCTTCCGCGGCTTTTGGTATCAGTTGCGCGCTGGCGGAGCTGGACGGCAGCCTGCCTGAAGAGGCTAACTACCGCGCGGCACCGCTCTGCACGGGCGATCCGGACGAGCTCTTCGCGCTGCTCTCTGCCATGCCGGGCAAGAAGGTCGCGAAAATCAAAGTCGGCCTCTACGAAGCGGTGCGCGACGGCATGGTCGCCAACCTGCTGCTGGAGGCGATCCCCGATCTGCACCTGCGTCTGGATGCTAACCGCGCCTGGACGCCGCTGAAGGCGCAGCAGTTTGCGAAATACGTCAACCCGGCGTACCGCAGCCGCATTGCCTTCCTGGAAGAGCCGTGTAAAACCCGCGACGATTCGCGCGCGTTTGCCCGCGAAACGGGGATTGCCATCGCCTGGGATGAAAGCCTGCGCGAAGCGGATTTTGCCTTCGTTGCCGAGCCCGGCGTCAGCGCGGTAGTGATCAAACCGACGCTGACCGGCAGTCTGGTGAAGGTGCGCGAGCAGGTCGCGGCGGCGCACGCCGCAGGGCTGACGGCGGTGATCAGCTCGTCGATTGAGTCCAGCCTGGGGCTGACCCAGCTGGCGCGTATTGCCGCCTGGTTAACGCCGGACACGGTTCCTGGCCTCGATACGCTGAACCTGATGCAGGCCCAGCTTATCCGCACGTGGCCGGACAGCGCGCTGCCGTGCCTCGGCACCGAGGCGCTGGAGCCGCTGTTATGAGTTTTACCGACTGGCCCTGGCGGCACTGGCGCGCGCTGACTGCCGATAAGCCTGCCCTGAGGCTGAACGACGAAACGCTTACCTGGCAACAGCTGTGCGCGCGCGTCGACAGCCTTGCGGCGGGGTTTCACCAGCAGGGCGTGGAGGAGGGCGACGGTGTGCTGCTGCTGGCTCATAACCACCCGCAAACCCTGCTGGCGTGGCTGGCGCTGCTCCAGTGCGGAGCGCGGATCCTTCCCGTGAATCCACAGCTGCCGCGCCCGCTGCTGGACGTGTTGCTTCCCCAGATGACCCTGCGCTTTGCGCTGGTGCTGGACGGTCTCTACGACGCTCTTCCTCCCCTGAGCATGCGCGAGCACGCGGGTGAATATCGCGCCGCGTGGCAGCCTGCGCGGCTGGCGTCCATGACGCTGACCTCCGGCTCTACCGGTCTGCCTAAGGCGGCGGTGCATACCTGCGAGGCCCATCTGGCCAGCGCGCGCGGCGTGCTGACGCTGATGCCCTACGGAGAAGACGACGACTGGCTGCTTTCGCTGCCGCTGTTTCACGTTTCCGGTCAGGGTATTTTATGGCGCTGGCTGCTGGCCGGCGCACGATTAACCGTGCGCGAGAAACAGCCGCTGGCGCAGGCCTTGCGCGGCTGTACACACGCCTCGCTGGTGCCGACCCAGCTCTGGCGTCTTCTGAATACCGAAAGCCACATTGCCCTGAAAGCGGTTTTGCTTGGCGGGGCGGCCATTCCGGTGGAATTGACGCAAAAGGCGAGAGAGCAGGAGATTCGCACCTTCTGCGGTTACGGCCTGACCGAGTTTGCCTCTACCGTCTGCGCGAAAGCGGCGGACGGCGAGCCGGACGTGGGCAGTGCCCTGCCGGGTAGAGAGGTACAGGTCGTTAACGGTGAAGTCTGGATCAGGGCGCAAAGCATGGCCTCAGGCTACTGGCGCGACGGCGCGCTGATGCCGCTGACCAATGCGCAGGGATGGTTCGCCACCCGCGATCGCGGCGAGCTGCATGACGGCCGCCTGACGATTCTGGGCCGCATGGACAATCTCTTTTTTAGCGGCGGAGAAGGGATCCAGCCGGAAAGCCTTGAGCGGGTTATCGCCCGGCATCCGCAGATTAACCAGGTGTTTATCGTCCCGCTGGACGACGCCGAGTTCGGGCAGCGTCCGGTGGCGGTGGTGGAGTGTGAGCCGGGAACGGATATCGCCTGTTTGCCTGACTGGGTCACGGATAAGCTGGCGCGTTTTGAGCAGCCCGTCCGCTGGCTGCTGCTGCCGACCGAGCTTAAAAATGGCGGCATTAAAGTTTCGCGTCGTGCGCTGCAGCAGTGGGTGAACGCATCGCTGAAAGGATAATAGCCGTTTCAAATAGTTACAATCTACCGACCTGCCGCACGCAGAGTGCTTGATCCCCGGAAGAGTCAGGTTAAAATCTCGCGGTTTTGGGACTTCTTATAAAATGTGCGGGATCGCGACAATGAAAAAAGTGGCATTAATGGGCTTCGGCCTGATGGTTGTTTCTGCGGCGGCTAACGCTATTAGCATTAACGGCTCGGCGGGTCAGGACTATACCCACCTGGGCTTTGGCATGGGTACAGAGACCTCCGGTCTGGCGATGACCGGCGGCTGGACGCATAACGATGATGACGGCGACGCGGCCAGCCTCGGCCTGGGTCTTAACGTTCCTCTCGGCCCGTTCCTGGCGACCGTCGGCGGTAAAGGTATCTATACCAACCCAAATGACGGTGACGAAGGGTACGCGGCGGCAGTGGGCGGTGGCCTGCAGTGGAAGATTGGCGACAGCTTCGGCCTGTTTGGCGAGTACTACTATTCTCCCGACTCCCTCTCAAGCGGTATCGAAAGCTATGAGGAAGCCAACGCCGGCGCGCGCTGGACCATCATGCGTCCGATTACCATCGAAGCAGGCTATCGTTATCTGAACCTGGCCGGCAAAGACGGCAACCGCGACAACGCGCTGGCCGACGGCCCGTACGTGGGCGTCAGCGCAGGCTTCTAATCACTCCGGCGCGGCATTCTGTCGCGCCAGTTTCTCTCTTCTCCACCCCGCGTTTGCGCTATAGTGTTTTGACCAAATTAGCGGGAGAACATAATGATTAACGTGGAGATGTTATCCACCGGCGACGAAGTACTGCATGGCCAAATTATTGATACCAATGCTGCCTGGCTTGCCGATCTTTTCTTTGAGCAAGGATTACCGTTAACGCGCCGCAACACGGTGGGCGACAATCTTGAGTCACTGGTCGCTATTCTGCGTGAACGCAGCGAACACTGTGACGTGCTGATTGTGAACGGTGGGCTCGGCCCTACCAGCGACGATCTCAGCGCGCTGGCCGCCGCGACCGCAAAAGGCGAAGGGCTGGTGCTGCACGAGGCGTGGCTTTCGCAGATGGAGCGCTTTTTCTCCGAACGCGGCCGCATCATGGCCCCCAGCAACCGCAAGCAGGCTGAAATCCCCGCCAGCGCTGAGCTGGTCGATAACCCGGTCGGCACCGCGTGCGGGTTTGCCATGCAGTTGAACCGCTGCCTGATGTTCTTCACGCCGGGCGTGCCCTCAGAATTTAAAGTGATGGTCGAGCAGCAGATCCTGCCGCGCCTTCGCGATCGTTTTACCCTGCCGGAACCCCCGCTTTGCCTGCGTCTGACCACCTTTGGCCGCTCGGAAAGCGATCTGGCTCAGAGCCTCGACCACCTGGCACTGCCGCCGGACGTGTCCATGGGGTATCGCTCCTCCATGCCGATCATTGAACTTAAGCTTACCGGTCCGGCCACGCAGAAAGAGGCGATGCTGGCCCTGTGGCCTGAGGTGCAGCGCGTGGCGGGCGAAAGCCTGATTTTTGAAGGCACGGAAGGGCTTCCGGCGCAGATTGCGAAGCATCTGCAGTCGCGCCAGCTGAGCGTGACCTTAAGCGAGCAGTTCACCGGCGGCCTGCTGGCGCTGCAGCTGTCGCGCGTTAACGCGCCGATGCTGGCCAGCGAAGTGGTGCCGTTCCAGCAGGAAACGCTGGCGCAGACCGCCCGCTGGGCTTCTGAAAGAAGGGTGAAACATTTTGCCGGCCTGGCGCTGTTTGTCGGGGGGCTGGATGAGGAATACCTTAACTTCGCGCTGGCCACGCCGGAAGGCACCTGGGCGCTGCGGGTAAAAATGAGCATCACCCGCCACAGCCTGGCGGTGCGTCAGGAGGTTTGCGCCATGATGGCGTTGAACATGCTGCGCCGCTGGTTGAATGGCAAAGAGGTTGCCAGCGAGCACGGCTGGATCCATGTGGTCGAGTCGCTGTTCGTTGAGTAAAACCCGTGCCGGGGCCTTTCGCCCCGGCACCGTTTAGCCCAGCGCCTTCGCCAGCAGGGTAATCGGATGTTCACAGCGCTTGCTGGTGGACATCTCAATCTGCCACTTGCAGGTTTCGCAGTCGGTCACCACGATATCCGCGCCGCTCTCTTCAATCTGGCGAAACAGCGGGGCGCCAATCGCCTGTGACGTTTCGTAGTTCTCACGCTTGAAGCCGTAGGTTCCTGCAATCCCGCAGCAGCGCGAATCCAGCACCGTTAGCTCAAGGCCCGGAATCAACCGCAGCAGTTCAAGCGTATAGAGCGACCAGCCCATTTTCTCCATATGACACGGCGTGTGGTACACCACTTTCAGGGGCAGTTTCCCCAGCGGCAACGTCTGCCCGCTATCCAGCTTGCGCCACAGGAAACGCGTCGCCAGCTCGATGTGCTCGCGCAGCCCGCTATTATCCACGTCCAGCAGATGCGGGTACTCGTCGCGCAGGGTGAAGGTGCAGGTGGACGAGGTCGCCAGCACCGGAATACCCTTGTCGACAATGGCTTCGCGCAGCGACGTAACGTTGCTTTTGGCCTGCCTGCGCGCTTTATCGGTAAACCCGTTGGCAATCAGCGGTACGCCGCAGCACTTCTCCTTGTTCAGTAGCTGAACGCCCGTTCCCATGGCGTTAAGCACCTTCAGCAGATCTTTACCCAGCTGCGGGTGGTTGTAGTTCACATAGCAGCCGTGGAAAAAGGCCACCTGGTCGACATACTTCGCTTGCTCCGCCGCGACGGACTTATACCAGCGGCGGAAGGTGCCGTGAGAATATTTCGGCAGGCTGCGGTGATGGTCTATCTTCAGCGTGGCATCCAGCAGCTGGCGCACCGGTTTGAGAGAGGTCGCCGCGTTCACCAGCGGGGCAAACGGCGTTGAGACGCTGCCCATCAGATCGGTGTGGCTCAGAATGGCGTCCCGCAGCGTCGGCTTTTGCGTGCCGTAGCGCGCCCGGGCGCGCTGGATGATATCGCCGATTTTAACATCCGACGGGCAGGCCACCTCGCAGCGTTTACAGTTAATGCAGTATTTCAGCGCCTCGTCATACAGCCTGCCGTCCTTCAGACGCAGACGCTCGCCGTCCGGTCCGGCCTGCTTTGGTCCGGGATAGCGTGGGTTCACGCCGCTGACCGGGCAGACGGTGGTACACACCGTGCATTTAATGCAGCTTTCAAAACGGGTATCGTTCATTGTTCAGCCTCCATGCTTTGGCTAATCTGCTCTGCCACATACAGCGCCGTGACGGCGCAGACGCCGCCACCGCATCCCTGAGCGATCGGGTCGTATCCCCCCAGCAGCGAGCCGATGGCAAAGAGATTGCTGACGGGCTTACCGGAAAGCTGCGGGTGTAGCTGGTTATCGACAATCACGCCGAACTGTTGCCAGGGCTGCGGCGAGAAGAAATCACTCTGATACCAGTCCGCGCGGGAGGCGCTTTGCCGGACATCCAGGCCCATAATGGCTTCCCGAATGCCCTCCCTGCTGCTCAGCAGTCCGTTACTGAAGAAACTGCCGCTTGCCAGCACCGTATAGCGGGCGCGAAGCGGAATATCATCGTGGTTGCGCGTCCAGACTTCTCTAACCGCGCCGTCCGTCAGGGTGATTTTTTTCACCTCGTCACCCGCCATCCAGACGCCACCCTGCGCAACAAACTGGCGCTGGAGTTGGGTATGCAGGCGAATACCCGGTACGGAAGGGGGCAGCGTTGGCAGCAGGCCGAGCGTGCAGGGCAGTCGGTCCGAGAGCCAGCGCCAGAGCCGGTTGTCGCGTAAGCCAAAGCAGGCGGGCATCAACAGCGCGTCGCAGCTTTCGCCGAGCGGCCTGAGCGCGTCATACAGCAGCGGCCACTTATCTTCGTTATCGAGGAAACGGGCGATATTCACCGCGCGAAACTCGCTCGGGTTGTCGCGCAGAACATCAAGCTCGGGCAGCTCTATCTCTGCCGTTTCGGCATTAACGCCCTGGCGGCAAAGCGATGCCGCCGCGAGATGGGGCTGAAAATCAAGAAAACCGCTAATACCCACTACCCGCACGCGCGCGGCACTGAACGGGGTAACGGGCACCTCCTCCGGACTTAGCCAGGCGGAACGCAGGGTACCGAGCGGCGTGACGCGCTGATGATTTTGCCTGGCGCTCCCCTTCATGCGCGCGCCGCAGTCCGCCAGTAGCGCTTCGGTTTCCAGGGCAAAGCGGTCAATATTATGCGCGCCAATCAGGTGATAGGGGTGCTCCGGCGGCAGCTTATCGCGGTACGTATCGTCCACCAGGTCCAGCGATCCCGACGAGAAGTGCAGAGCGCTCTGACCCCGGGTGATAATGGCGCAGCGCAGCCCCCGCTTTGTGAGTTTGATGCCACAAAGCAGGCCTGCGAGCCCGCCGCCGACAATCACGGTGTCAAATTTCATCGCGTTGCTCCTTCTCAAGACCGCAAAGCCCCTGGTAGACCCAGCGGGTAAACTCGCTTTCACGCAGGGCATCTCCCCAGGCAACAGGCTGAATCCCTTTCCAGCGCTCGTTTAAAAACGCGCTGAGCTGATCGAGCGACTGGGTGGCGGTGGTGGTATGAAAGCGTTGCAGCAGACCGGCGGCACGACAGGCGCACAGCTCGCCCTGGCAGGTCCCCATTCCGACGCGGGTGCGGCGGCGGAGATCGAGCAGGCTATTGACCGTCAGGTTCTCTACCGCGTACTGCACTTCACCGGCGGTCACGGCTTCGCATTCGCATACGAGGCTGCGGCTCAGCCGCCCTTCGCCCAGCCAGGCCGGCGTTCTGTCGCCATGGCGATAGATGGCCGATCCGCGCAGAGGGGCTGGCAGAGAGATAATTTTTTGCAGCGTCTTCTCGGTGGACTGCCGCGAACCGGGCAGAGGCTGTTCTGCCGTTACGCACGGTTCGGTATTGCCCAGCTTGCGGCAGACGGCATCCGTTGCCCACTCCGCCATCAGGCGATAGGTCATCAGCTTGCCACCGGTGATGGTGATAAACCCGTCCAGGCCGTCACGCGCGGCATGGTCGAGCAGCACAATGCCGCGGCTGACGTTTCGCCCGCTTGGGTCGTTATCGCTGGCGACTAGCGGACGTACGCCCGCATAGGCCCGCAGGATCCGGGTCTGCGCCATTACCGGGGCCAGCTTTTCCCCTTCGCGCAGCAGGATATCCACCTCTTCGGCGGTCACGCGGTTGTAATCAATCTCGCTGTAGTCCACGTGCGTTGAGGTGGTACCGATTAACGAAATGGTATCGCCGGGGACGAGGATGTCGGCATCGGACGGTTTGCGGCAGCGGTTGATCACGTGGTTATTAATGCGATGGTCGAGGATCAGCAGGGAGCCTTTCGCCGGGAACATGCGAACCGAGAGCTCAGCGTATTCCGCAATGTGCTGCCCCCAGATCCCCGCGGCATTCACGACGACGGAGGCAAACAGCTCGCTGTGTTCATTGTATTGCGTGTCATACACCCGCACGCCGCAGATGCGATGGCCTTCGCGGATAAGCCCGGTCACTTCGTGCCCGGTCAGTATGTGCGCACCATGCTCGCGAGCGTCCAGCATGTTGGCGGCCGTCAGGCGAAAAGGATCAACCGTACCGTCAGGCACTTTTAACGCGCCCGTCAGGGCCGGGTTGACGGAGGGCTCAATGCGCCGCGCGAGGGCAGGGTCGATAGCCTCGGCCTGAATCCCCGCCGCGCGACAGGCGGTAATAAAGGTTGACTGAAAGGCGAGATCGTCTTCGGGAAGCGTAATAAACAGACCATCGGTGGGTTCAATGCAGTGGCGGGCTATACGCCGCAGGATCTGATTTTCGGCGATACATTCGCGCGCGGATTCGCCGTCGGTCACGGCGTAGCGGGCGCCGCTGTGAAGTAGCCCATGATTGCGGCCGGTAGCGCCCGTCGCTATGTCATGGCGCTCCAGAAGCGTGACGCTTAATCCCCGCAGGGCGCAATCGCGTGCGATGCCAGAGCCGGTTGCGCCACCGCCAATGATAATCACATCGCTGTAACGAGGATCGTGAATTGTCATTGTCATCCCTCTGTGTTCGTTTTTTATCATTTAGCCACATGAAAACTGTGGTTTGTTTGATTTCGAACACAAACGAGCGAAATTCGAAAGTGAAACGTGATTTCATGCGCTTTTTTGCGCATTCTGTCATATTTCTGTAACAATCTGTGCGTTGATTCACAGTAACAATCACTGTGATTTCTTAACATCGCGACCTCTCTGGAGTATGGGGCAGTTAAACCCCTGTAAATACAATTTTTGGCCACGGAGGCTGTAATGCTCAGTATCTTCAAACCTGCGCCGCATCGGGCGCGTCTGCCAGAGGCAGAAATTGATCCGCTATACCGCCGTCTGCGTTGGCAAATTTTCCTGGGGATCTTCTTCGGGTACGCGGCGTACTACCTTGTTCGTAAAAACTTCGCGCTCGCCATGCCGTACCTGGTGGAGCAGGGCTTTTCCCGTGGCGATCTGGGGTTCGCGCTGTCAGGTATTTCCATCGCCTACGGTTTTTCCAAATTCATTATGGGTTCAGTGTCCGACCGCTCGAACCCGCGCGTGTTTCTGCCGGCCGGCCTGATCCTGGCGGCAGCGGTTATGCTGTTTATGGGCTTTGTGCCGTGGGCAACCTCCAGCATTGCCGTCATGTTCGTGCTGCTGTTCCTCTGCGGCTGGTTCCAGGGTATGGGATGGCCGCCGTGCGGACGCACTATGGTGCACTGGTGGTCGCAGAAAGAGCGTGGCGGCATCGTGTCGGTGTGGAACTGCGCGCATAACGTGGGTGGCGGCATTCCGCCTCTGCTGTTCCTGCTGGGAATGGCCTGGTTCAACGACTGGAAAGCCGCGCTGTATATGCCTGCCTTTGGCGCCATCGTGGTGGCGATTATTGCCTTCGCCCTGATGCGCGATACGCCGCAGTCCTGCGGCCTGCCGCCGATCGAAGAGTACAAAAACGACTATCCGGATGATTACAGCAAGGAGCATGAAGAAGAGCTGACCGCAAAACAGATCTTCATGAAGTACGTCCTGCCGAACAAGCTGCTGTGGTACATCGCGGTAGCGAACGTGTTCGTTTACCTGCTGCGCTACGGCATTCTGGACTGGTCACCGACTTACCTGAAAGAGGTGAAGCACTTCGCGCTGGATAAATCTTCGTGGGCCTACTTCCTGTATGAATATGCGGGGATCCCGGGCACGCTGCTTTGCGGCTGGATGTCGGACAAGGTGTTTAAAGGCAACCGCGGTGCGACGGGCGTCTTCTTTATGACTCTGGTGACCATCGCCACCGTAGTGTACTGGCTCAACCCGCCGGGCAACCCGTCAGTAGATATGGCCTGTATGATCGTCATCGGCTTCCTGATTTATGGTCCGGTTATGCTGATCGGTCTGCACGCGCTGGAGCTGGCACCGAAGAAAGCGGCAGGCACGGCGGCAGGCTTTACCGGTCTGTTCGGCTACCTGGGTGGGTCGGTCGCGGCGAGCGCCATTGTGGGCTACACCGTTGACTTCTTCGGCTGGGACGGCGGTTTTATGGTGATGATTGGCGGTAGCGTGCTGGCTGTACTGCTGCTGATTATCGTGATGATTGGTGAGAAACGTCACCACGCGGAAGTGCAGGCACGTCGTCAATAAGGAGCAATGCGATGAAATTAACCCAACTTGCAACCGGCCTGCTGCTGGCCGGTTTAATGACCGGCTCCGCGCTGGCGGCAGATAAAATCGTCATCGCCCACCGCGGCGCGAGCGGCTATCTGCCGGAGCATACGCTGCCGGCAAAAGCGATGGCCTATGCGCAGGGCGCGGATTACCTGGAGCAGGACCTGGTGATGACGAAGGACGACCAGCTGGTGGTCCTGCACGATCATTATCTTGACCGCGTGACGGACGTGGCGGAGCGTTTCCCGGACCGCGCCCGCAAAGATGGCCGGTTCTACGCCATTGATTTTACCCTGGATGAGATCCGCTCCCTGAAGTTTACCGAAGGCTTCGAGATTGAAAACGGCAAGAAGGTGCAGGTCTATCCGGGACGTTTCCCGATGTGCAAATCTGACTTCCGGATCCACACCTTCCAGGAAGAGATTGAGTTTGTTCAGGGGCTGAACCACTCGACCGGGAAAAATATCGGTATCTACCCGGAAATCAAAGCGCCGTGGTTCCACCACCAGGAAGGGAAAGACATTGCCGCGAAGACGCTGGAGGTGCTGAAGCAGTACGGCTACACCAGCAAGAAGGACAAGGTTTACCTGCAGTGCTTTGACGCCGCCGAGCTGAAGCGCATCAAAACCGAGCTGGAGCCGAAGATGGGGATGAACCTCAATCTGGTACAGCTGATTGCCTATACCGACTGGAATGAAACCCAGGAGAAGCAGCCGGACGGCAAGTGGGTGAACTACAACTACGACTGGATGTTTAAGCCGGGCGCGATGAAGCAGATTGCGCAGTACGCCGACGGCATCGGGCCGGATTACCACATGCTGGTGGCGGAGGGTTCGACCCCGGGCCACGTGAAGCTGACGGCGATGGTGAAAGAGGCGCATGCCAGTAAGATGCAGGTTCACCCGTACACGGTGCGTGCAGACCAGCTGCCGCCGTATGCCACGGACGTGAATCAGCTTTATGAGGTGTTGTACAACCAGGCGGGCGTGGACGGACTGTTTACGGATTTCCCGGATAAAGCGGTGAGCTTTTTGAAGGATAAACGCTGAAATTGCCGGGTGGCGGCTGCGCCTTACCCGGCCTACGAACTGCGGTTTTGTAGGTCGGGTAAGCGAAGCGCCACCCGACGCAATCACATCTCGATCTCAATATCGCCTTTTGCCCTGCAGCAGCAGGGCAAAATTTCCCCTTCGTTGATAAAGGCCAGCGGTTCGGTCAGCCAGTCCACCTGGCCTGCGACCAGGCGGCAGCGGCAGGAGCCGCAATAGCCTTCACGACACTGGTACTCTACCTCCACCTGATGCGCTTCAAGCGCCACCAGCAGGGAAGGGTGCTCTTCCTGGCACAACACTTCGGTGCCCGAAAGACTCAACGTTACGCGCGTCATCAGAGCTGGAAGTCGCTCAGGTCGTCAGTGTTGACTTCAGAATCAATCTGACCGACCAGGTAAGAACTCACTTCCACTTCCTGCGGCGCTACCTGCACGTTATCGGACACCAGCCAGGTGTTGATCCAAGGGATTGGGTTAGAGCGCGTCTGGAACGGCAAATCGAGACCGACGGCCTGCATACGGATGTTGGTAATGTACTCAACGTACTGGCACAAAATGTCTTTGTTCAGGCCAATCATGGAGCCGTCGCGGAACAGGTAATCTGCCCACTCTTTCTCCTGCTGAGCCGCCAGCACGAACAGGTCATAGCACTCCTGCTTGCACTCTTCGGCGATTTCAGCCATTTCCGGGTCGTCCGTGCCGCTGCGCAGCAGGTTCAGCATGTGCTGGGTGCCGGTCAGGTGCAGGGCTTCATCACGGGCAATCAGGCGGATGATTTTGGCGTTGCCTTCCATCAGCTTGCGCTCGGCAAAAGCGAAGGAGCAGGCGAAGCTGACGTAGAAGCGGATCGCTTCCAGCGCGTTAACGCTCATCAGGCACAGATACAGCTGTTTTTTCAGCGCGCGCAGGTTCACGGTAACGGTCTTGCCGTTCACGTTGTGCGTGCCTTCACCCAGCAGATGCCAGTAGCTGGTCATCTCGATCAGCTCGTCGTAGTAGTGGGAAATGCCTTCGGCGCGCTTCTGGATCTGCTCGTTGGTGACGATATCGTCAAACACCACCGCCGGATCGTTCACGATGTTGCGGATGATATGGGTGTAAGAGCGGGAGTGGATCGTCTCGGAGAACGCCCAGGTTTCCACCCAGGTTTCCAGCTCAGGAATCGAGATCAGCGGCAGCAGCGCCACGTTCGGGCTACGGCCCTGAATGGAGTCCAGCAGCGTCTGGTACTTCAGGTTGCTGAGGAAGATATGCTTTTCGTGATCCGGCAATGCCTGGAAATCAATACGATCGCGGGAAACGTCCACTTCTTCCGGGCGCCAGAAGAAGGAGAGTTGCTTTTCAATCAGCTTTTCGAAGATGTCATATTTTTGCTGATCGTAGCGTGCCACGTTGACCGGCTGGCCGAAGAACATCGGCTCTTTGAGCTGGTCGTTTTTCGTCTGTGAAAAGGTGGTATATGCCATTGCGGTGAGTCCTGTTGAGATTTTATTGCCCGGCGGCACTGCGTTTGCCGGGCCTACAAAACCGTAGGCCGGGTAAGCGTAGCGCCACCCGGCGAAGTGCTTAGATCTTACATGCGCCGCTTTCGCAGCCATCGTCCTGAATTGACGGAACCATGTCGTCCTGGGCGTCTTCCGCACCATCACGGGTGTTGTGATAGTACAGGGTTTTCACGCCAAATTTATAGGCGGTCAGCAGGTCTTTCAGCAGCTGCTGCATCGGAACCTTGCCGGACGGGAAGCGCGTTGGGTCGTAGTTGGTATTGGCAGAGATCGACTGGTCGATAAACTTCTGCATGATACCCACCAGCTGCAGATAGCCGTCGTTATTTGGCATTTCCCACAGCAGCTCGTAGTTGTTGCCCAGCTTCTCGTAATCCGGTACCACCTGACGCAGCACGCCGTCTTTCGAGGCTTTAATGCTGACGTGGCCGCGCGGAGGCTCAATACCGTTGGTGGCGTTCGAGATCTGCGAAGAGGTCTCGGACGGCATCAGGGCAGAGAGCGTGGAGTTACGCAGGCCGTGAGTCTTAATAGACTCGCGCAGGCCTTCCCAGTCGAGGTGCAGCGGCTCGCTGACAATCGCATCCAGGTCTTTCTTGTAGGTGTCGATTGGCAGAATGCCTTTCGCGTAGGTGGTTTCGTTGAACCACGGGCACGCGCCTTGCTCTTTCGCCAGCTCGTTGGAGGCTTTCATCAGGTAGTACTGAATGGCTTCAAACGTCTGGTGCGTCAAGTTGTTGGCGCTGCCGTCAGAGTAACGCTTGCCGTTTTTCGCCAGCCAGTAGGCGAAGTTGATCACGCCGATACCCAGCGTGCGGCGGCCCATCGCACCGCGTTTGGCTGCCGGGATTGGGTAATCCTGGTAATCAAGCAGGGCGTCGAGGGCACGTACGGCTAGCACGGCCAGCTCTTCCAGCTCGTCCAGGCTCTTAATCGCACCCAGGTTGAACGCGGACAGCGTACACAGCGCGATTTCACCGTTTTCGTCGTTCACGTCTTCCAGCGGTTTGGTCGGCAGGGCGATCTCCAGGCACAGGTTAGACTGGCGCACTGGCGCAACAACCGGGTCAAACGGGCTGTGGGTGTTGCAGTGGTCAACGTTCTGGATGTAGATACGACCGGTAGAGGCACGTTCCTGCATCATCAGGGAGAACAGGTCTACCGCCTTCACGCGCTGTTTGCGGATGCTGTCGTCTTTTTCGTATTTGGTGTACAGACGCTCGAACTCGTCCTGATCGGCGAAGAACGCGTCATACAGGCCCGGGACGTCGGACGGGCTGAACAGGGTGATGTCTTCGCCCTTCAGCAGACGGGTGTACATCAGCTTGTTGATCTGTACGCCGTAGTCCATGTGGCGCACGCGGTTGCCTTCCACGCCGCGGTTGTTTTTCAGCACCAGCAGGCTTTCCACTTCCAGGTGCCACATTGGGTAGAACAGGGTCGCTGCACCGCCGCGCACGCCGCCCTGCGAGCAGGATTTAACTGCTGTCTGGAAGTGTTTATAGAACGGAATACAGCCGGTGTGGAACGCTTCACCGCCGCGAATCGGGCTGCCCAGCGCACGGATGCGACCGGCGTTGATACCGATACCGGCGCGCTGGGAAACGTATTTCACAATGGCGCTGGAGGTGGCGTTGATGGAATCCAGGCTGTCACCACACTCGATCAGTACGCAGGAGCTGAACTGACGGGTTGGAGTGCGCACGCCAGACATGATTGGCGTAGGCAGAGAAATTTTGAACGTCGATACCGCATCGTAGAAACGCTTCACGTATTCCAGACGGGTGTCGCGCGGATAGTTAGAGAACAGGCAGGCAGCCACCAGAATATAGAGGAACTGGGCGCTTTCGTAGATCTCACCGGTTACGCGGTTCTGAACCAGGTATTTGCCTTCGAGCTGCTTCACCGCCGCATAGGAGAAGTTCATATCGCGCCAGTGATCGATAAACCCGTTCATCTGCTCGAACTCTTCTTCCGTATAGTCTTCCAGCAGATGCGTGTCGTATTTGCCCAGCTCGACCATTTTCACCACGTGATCGTACAGCTTAGGCGGCTCAAACTGGCCGTAGGCTTTTTTACGCAGGTGGAAAATCGCCAGACGTGCAGCGAGGTACTGATAATCCGGTGCTTCGCGGGAGATCAGATCCGCAGCTGCCTTGATGATGGTTTCATGGATATCAGACGTTTTGATGCCGTCGTAGAACTGGATGTGGGAACGCAGTTCAACCTGGGAGATAGATACGTTGTTCAGTCCTTCTGCTGCCCAGTCGAGAACTCGATGGATTTTGTCCAGATTGATACGCTCGGTGGTACCGTCGCGCTTTGTCACCAGCAGACTCTGATTCATGTGGGGTTTACCTGTCCGTGAAATAAAAAAAATATCCCCCGCTTATCCACAGATCCGTCTTGTGACTAACTCTGTGGATAAATACTACATATAGGGGGTTTGCGATAAGAAAAACGCTATATGGTGAGTATTCTAGTATCGAATCTTTTCAGCACAAGGGTTGATTTTGACGTTAAATTGAGGTTGTGAAAGGGTAAAAAAGGCTAAGTCCTCGTACCGTAAGGCCTGGAAGACATGTCAATAATTAAGAAAAAAAATTCAAAATTTGATCGAGTGCTGATTTCTTCAACGGGAGGTCAGAATTGCGCAACATGATGTCGCGCAATCTTTATAAGAATAACGAATGACGTTAGTCGTTTTTGGCGGTGGTATGCAACATATAGTTAACATCTACGCCCGGTGCGAGCTTGAATTTATCGGTCAGCGGATTGTAGTGCAGGCCGGTGATGTGTTGCTCTTTGAGCCACGTCTGGTCAACCCAGCTTAACAGCTCAGCAGGCTTGATGAATTTCTTCACGTCGTGCGTGCCTTTCGGCACCATGCGCAGCACATATTCTGCGCCGACGACGGCCATCAGCCAGGCTTTACCGTTACGGTTGATGGTCGAGAAGAATACCTGTCCACCCGGTTTAACCAGTTTTGCACAGGCATGCACCACGGACTGCGGATCGGGTACGTGCTCCAGCATCTCCATGCAGGTCACCACATCGTACTGATGAGCATGTTTTGCCGCGTGTTCTTCGACGGTTTCCTGCACGTATTCCACCTGGATGCCGGACTCCAGCGCATGAAGACGGGCAACCTGCAACGGTTCAAAGCCCATATCGAGGCCAGTGACGTTCGCCCCTTCGCGCGCCATGCTCTCAGCCAGGATACCGCCGCCGCAGCCGACATCGAGCACTTTTTTACCGAACAGACCGCCGGAACGCTCCGCGATATAGCCCAGACGCAGCGGGTTAATGCGGTGCAGCGGTTTGAACTCACCTTCGAGATCCCACCAGCGGGACGCCACCGCTTCAAATTTGGCAATCTCTTCGTGGTCAACGTTGTGAGCCACCGGGGATTTTTCGGCATTCATGGGCGCTTTTACTCCTTATTTAGCAAGACAAAGGAGTATATCAGGCAATCCCTGTGAATAAAGCGTATAGGTTTACCTCAATCAACTCGGCTGTGTTATAATTTGCGACCTTTGAATCCGGGATACAGTAGAGGGATAGCGGTTAGATGAGCGACCTTGCGAGAGAAATTACACCGGTTAACATCGAGGAAGAGCTGAAGAGCTCCTATCTGGACTATGCGATGTCGGTCATTGTTGGCCGTGCGCTGCCGGATGTCCGCGATGGCCTGAAGCCGGTACACCGTCGCGTACTATACGCCATGAACGTATTGGGCAATGACTGGAATAAAGCCTATAAAAAATCTGCCCGCGTCGTGGGTGACGTCATCGGTAAATATCACCCGCATGGTGATACCGCCGTGTATGACACCATCGTCCGTATGGCGCAGCCATTCTCCTTGCGTTACATGCTGGTAGATGGTCAGGGTAACTTTGGTTCTGTTGACGGCGACTCCGCAGCGGCGATGCGTTATACGGAAATCCGTATGTCGAAAATCGCCCACGAGCTGATGGCCGACCTGGAAAAAGAGACCGTTGATTTCGTCGATAACTACGACGGCACCGAGCGCATTCCTGATGTTATGCCAACCAAGATCCCGAACCTGCTAGTGAACGGTTCGTCCGGTATCGCGGTCGGTATGGCAACCAACATTCCGCCGCACAACATCACCGAAGTGATCAACGGCTGCCTGGCCTATATCGACGATGAAGACATCAGCATTGAAGGGCTGATGGAACACATCCCGGGTCCGGATTTCCCGACGGCGGCGATCATCAACGGTCGTCGCGGTATTGAAGAAGCGTACCGCACCGGTCGCGGCAAGATTTACATCCGTGCCCGCGCCGAAGTGGAAGCGGACGCTAAAACCGGCCGTGAGACCATCATTGTTCACGAGATCCCGTATCAGGTGAACAAAGCGCGTCTGATTGAAAAAATCGCCGAGCTGGTAAAAGAAAAACGTGTTGAAGGTATCAGCGCGCTGCGTGACGAGTCTGACAAAGACGGTATGCGTATCGTGATTGAGATCAAACGTGACGCGGTGGGTGAGGTTGTGCTGAACAACCTGTACTCCCAGACTCAGCTCCAGGTTTCCTTCGGTATCAACATGGTTGCACTGCACCATGGTCAGCCGAAGATCATGAACCTGAAAGAGATCCTGAGCGCGTTCGTGCGTCACCGCCGTGAAGTGGTGACCCGTCGTACCATCTTCGAACTGCGCAAAGCGCGCGACCGTGCGCACATCCTTGAAGCGCTGGCCGTTGCCCTGGCTAACATCGACCCGATTATCGAGTTGATTCGCCGTGCACCGACGCCGGCAGAAGCGAAAGCCGCCCTGATCGCGCGTCCGTGGGAGCTGGGTAACGTGGCCGCCATGCTGGAACGTGCGGGCGATGACGCTGCGCGTCCTGAGTGGCTGGAGCCTGAATTCGGCGTGCGTGACGGTCAGTACTACCTGACTGAACAGCAGGCCCAGGCGATTCTGGATCTGCGTCTGCAGAAACTGACCGGCCTTGAGCACGAAAAACTGCTCGACGAATACAAAGAGCTGCTGGAACAGATTGCCGAGCTGCTGCATATCCTGGGTAGCGCAGATCGCCTGATGGAAGTGATCCGTGAAGAGCTGGAGCTGGTCCGCGATCAGTTCGGCGATGAGCGTCGCACCGAAATCACCGCGAACAGCTCTGATATCAACATTGAAGACCTGATCAACCGTGAAGACGTGGTGGTTACCCTGTCTCACCAGGGCTATGTGAAGTATCAGCCGCTGACCGACTACGAAGCACAGCGTCGTGGCGGTAAAGGCAAATCGGCAGCACGTATTAAAGAAGAAGACTTTATTGACCGCCTGCTGGTGGCAAACACCCATGACACCATCCTCTGCTTCTCCAGCCGGGGCCGTCTGTACTGGATGAAGGTCTATCAGCTGCCGGAAGCGAGCCGTGGCGCGCGTGGTCGTCCGATCGTTAACCTGCTGCCGCTGGAAGCGAACGAACGTATCACCGCTATTCTGCCGGTACGCGAATACGAAGAAGGCGTGAACGTCTTTATGGCCACCGCCAGCGGTACCGTGAAGAAAACCGCCCTGACTGAATTCAGCCGTCCGCGCTCTGCGGGTATCATCGCGGTGAACCTCAATGAAGGCGATGAGCTGATTGGCGTTGATCTGACTTCCGGTTCTGATGAAGTGATGCTGTTCTCTGCCGCCGGTAAAGTGGTGCGCTTTAAAGAGAACGCCGTCCGCGCAATGGGCCGTACCGCTACGGGCGTTCGCGGTATCAAACTGGCGGGCGAAGACAGCGTCGTTTCTCTGATCATTCCGCGCGGTGAAGGGGCAATCCTGACCGTGACGCAGAATGGTTACGGTAAACGTACGGCGGAAGGGGAATACCCAACCAAGTCTCGCGGCACGCAGGGCGTTATCTCTATCAAGGTGACCGAGCGCAACGGTTCCGTTGTTGGCGCGGTGCAGGTGGACGATGCCGACCAGATCATGATGATCACGGATGCCGGTACGCTGGTGCGTACCCGCGTTTCTGAGATTAGCGTGGTGGGCCGTAACACCCAGGGCGTGATCCTCATCCGTACTGCGGAAGATGAAAACGTGGTGGGTCTGCAGCGAGTTGCCGAGCCAGTGGATGACGAAGAGCTCGACTCCATCGACGGTAGCGTCGCGGAAGGTGATGATGAAATCGCGCCAGAAGCCGACACCGACGATGATGCAGCGGACGACGCTGACGAGTAATGTCTCCTGATGCAAAAAAGGGCCGGATTCCGGCCCTTTTCTTTTGCAGAAGCAGATAAGTCAACGTTGCGACCTGGCGCGTTTACCGCTACCTTAACCACATTCTTTTGACCCCGACGGCGGAGCCTCGCCCCTTTGAAATACCTCGTCTCCTTTCGTAATACGCTGAAAGTTTCTCGCTATCTGTTTCGGGCGCTGGCGCTCTTGCTTTGGCTGCTGGTGGCCTTGTTCTCGGTGTTTTACATCGTTAACGCGCTGCACCAGAAAGAAGCGGAGATCCGCCAGGAGTTTAATTTAAGCTCCGACCAGGCCCAGCGCTACATTCAGCGAACGTCTGACGTGATGAAGGAGCTGAAGTATATTGCCGAAAATCGCCTGACGGCGGAAAACGGTATTCTTGCGCTTCGCGGGCGTAATGACAAAACTGAAGTTCCGGACTTCCAGCCGCTGTTCCCGGACTCCGACTGCTCCACCATGAGCAATACCTGGCGCGGGTCGCTGGAATCGCTTGCCTGGTTTATGCGCTACTGGCGAGACAATTTCTCCGCCGCCTATGACCTCAACCGCGTATTCCTGATTGGCAGTGAAAATCTCTGCATGGCTGACTTTGGCCTGCGCGATGTGCCCGTTGAGCGTGATGACGCGCTGAAAAGCCTGCATGAGCGTATTGTGAAATATCGCAATGCGCCGCAGGACGAGCGCGGGAATAACATCTTCTGGGTGAGCCAGGGCCCGCGCGCGGGCGTGGGGTATTTCTACGCCCTGACGCCGGTTTATCTGGGCAATCGCCTGCAGGCGCTGCTGGGAATTGAGCAGACCATTCGCATGGAAAACTTCTTCACTCCAGGCAGCCTGCCAATGGGGGTGACCATTCTTGATGAAAATGGTCATCAGCTGATCTCGCTTGCCGGGCCCGATAACCGTTTAAACGTCGAACCGCACTGGATGCAGGAGCGGTCGTGGTTTGGCTATACCTCGGGTTTCCGCGAACTGGTGCTGAAGAAGAGCCTGCCGCCTTCGTCGCTGAGTATTGTCTATTCGCTGCCGGTGGATATGGTGCTTGAGCGGATACGCATTCTTATCATGAATGCCATTCTGCTGAACCTGATCGCGGGTGGGGCGCTGTTCACCCTGGCGCGCATGTATGAGCGGAAAATCTTTATTCCTGCCGAAAGCGATGCTCAACGGCTGGAGGAACACGAGCAGTTTAACCGCAAGATTGTCGCGTCGGCCCCGGTAGGAATCTGTATTCTGCGTACTCAGGACGGGACAAATATCCTGAGTAACGAACTGGCGCATAACTACCTGAACATGCTGACGCATGAGGACCGGCAAAGGCTGACGCAGATTATCTGCGGTCAGCAGGTTAACTTTGTCGACGTGCTCACCAGCACGCACACCAACCTGCAGATTAGCTTTGTCCATTCCCGCTATCGTAATGAAAACGTGGCGATTTGCGTGCTGGTGGACGTCTCCGCGCGCGTAAAAATGGAAGAGTCGTTGCAGGAGATGGCACAGGCCGCAGAGCAGGCGAGTCAGTCGAAATCCATGTTCCTTGCCACCGTCAGCCACGAGCTGCGCACGCCGCTGTATGGGATTATCGGTAACCTCGATCTGCTCCAGACGAAAGAATTGCCGAAAGGGGTCGACAGGCTGGTGACGGCGATGAACAACTCCTCCAGTCTGCTGCTGAAAATCATTAGCGATATTCTCGACTTCTCTAAAATTGAGTCTGAGCAGCTGAAAATCGAACCGCGGGAGTTCTCGCCGCGCGAGGTGATGAACCATATCAGCGCCAACTATCTGCCGCTGGTCGTGCGTAAACAGCTGGGGCTTTACTGCTTTATCGAACCGGACGTACCGCTGACGCTGCACGGCGATCCGATGCGCCTGCAGCAGGTTATCTCTAACCTGCTCAGCAACGCCATTAAATTCACCGATGTTGGCTGTATCGTGTTGCACGTCTGCCGGGCGGGGGATTACCTGAGCATTCGCGTGCGCGACACGGGAGTGGGCATTCCGGCGAAGGAGGTGGTTCGTCTGTTCGACCCGTTCTTCCAGGTCGGTACCGGCGTGCAGCGTAACTTCCAGGGCACCGGCCTGGGGCTGGCGATTTGTGAGAAGCTTGTCAGCATGATGGACGGTGATATCTCGGTTGATACCGAGCCCGGCATGGGCAGCCAGTTCACCATCCGCATTCCGCTCTATTCGGCGCAGTATCCGGCGAAAGCGACGCTTGACGGGCTGAGTGATAAGCGCTGCTGGCTGGCGGTGCATAATGCTTCACTGAATGACTACCTGACGGCACTGCTCACCCACAGCGGTGTCAGGGTGTGCAGCTATGAAGGCCAAACGCCGGACGTGGACGATGTGCTGATTTCCGACGAGATGCTGGAACAGCCGTGGCAGGGGAGAGGAACGGTGCGCTTCTGTCGCCACCACATCGGCATTCCGGTTGAGCGCGAGCCGGGTGAATGGGTACACAGCGTTGCAACGCCGCACGAGCTGTTGAGCCTGCTGGCGCGCATCTACAAGGTGCAACTGGAAGAGAGCGACAGCGCCGGCGGATTGCCATCACCGGATTCTCTGGCGTCGGTGAATGACGATATGATGATTCTGGTGGTGGATGACCATCCGATTAACCGCCGCCTGCTGGCAGACCAGCTCGGATCGCTTGGCTATCAGTGCAAAACCGCCAATGACGGCGTGGATGCGCTGAATGTGCTGAGTAAAAATCACATTGATATCGTGCTTAGCGACGTCAACATGCCCAACATGGACGGTTACCGCCTGACGCAGCGCATCCGGCAGCTTGGCCTGACGCTGCCGGTGGTGGGCGTAACGGCGAACGCGCTGGCGGAAGAGAAACAGCGCTGTCTGGAGTCAGGAATGGACAGCTGTCTGTCGAAACCGGTGACGCTGGACGTGCTGAAGCAGACATTGTCGATTTACGCAGATCGCGTGAGAAAAACCAGACTATAAAAAAGGCCCGCAAGGGCCTTTTACTTTTCACCCTCTCCCTGTGGGAGAGGGGCGGGGTGAGGGCATCAGGCCGCACACCCGTCCGGGATCAATCCTTATCCGTTGCGCTCAGCGTAACGGAGGAGAGATAGTTCAGCAGAGCAATATCGTTGTCCACGCCCAGCTTCATCATCGCTGATTTCTTCTGGCTGCTGATGGTTTTAATACTGCGGTTCAGCTTCTTGGCAATTTCGGTGACCAGGAAACCTTCTGCGAACAGGCGCAGAACTTCGCTCTCTTTCGGCGACAGGCGTTTGTCACCGTAGCCCCCCGCGCTGATTTTTTCCAGCAGGCGAGAGACGCTCTCAGGCGTGAACTTCTTGCCTTTCTGCAGCGCAGCAAGCGCTTTTGGCAGATCGGTCGGTGCGCCTTGTTTCAGCACAATCCCTTCGATATCCAGATCCAGCACGGCGCTCAGGATCGCCGGGTTGTTGTTCATGGTCAGAACAATGATCGAAATGTCCGGGAAGTGGCGTTTAATGTATTTGATGAGCGTGATCCCATCACCGTATTTGTCCCCAGGCATGGAGAGATCGGTAATGAGCACGTGTGCATCAAGCTTTGGGAGGTTATTGATCAGTGCTGTAGAGTCTTCAAATTCACCGACTACATTCACCCACTCGATCTGTTCAAGTGATTTGCGAATACCGAACAGTACAATCGGATGGTCATCGGCAATAATTACGTTCATATTGTTCATGTATAAGGCTACCTTGCTACAGCAAGCTTTTGACGTAGGCGTCAATGTCGCTGATGTATTTTTCAATGCCAGAGGCATCTTTCTCACGAATTAGATGTTCCAGCGTTTCACATAACTGCTTGCCGGGAACCAGATTAAGCATGGCAAACACCCCTTTAAGCCGGTGTGCTGTCTGTGCCAGCGCTGCAAAATCATTCGCAGCGGACTCAGTATACAACCGCTTAACATCATCTGGTACTGTATCAACAAAGAGTGAATAATATCCGCTGGCGTGAAGCTCGGCGTTTTCATTGCCGCCTAACGGTGATTCCGCTATCTCTTCCTGCGCCAGCTGCTCTTCTATTAGTTGTAGTACAGCTTCCTGCATCGCATTGCTTATATTAAAGTTGACGCGCAGCTGGCCAGGGCCGATTTTCCGCACGCCTGACTCATCATCGCTTAAAAGCAAGCCGGAGGCAGTAAGATTAGACGGATTATCAGTTAAAAACAGATCATATTCTTGACTTGCAAGCCTTTCATCCGGCGTGATGCAGGCTGCACCCCAGTTTTCTAACTGACGAACCACAATATTGCGGATCTCATTCGAGGTCACATCAACCATCACCACGACATCATCCAGCAGACGTTCTTCATCTTCTTCCTGTGGATTGGCGGGCATTTTGACGTGCAGAGAATAACGGGTGCCGAGTGATTCACGGGCTTTAATATTCAGATGACCGCCGAGCTTACGCGCCAGCTGATCGCACAGCCAGAACGTCAGCGCATTGGCCTTGCCGTAGCGATCGCTTTGCGTGTCATTCAGGAACGGGAAGTGCAGATTATCAATTTCACTCGTCGTTACCCCTTCCCCGGTGTCCAGAATGCGGAACGTCAGGCGATCTTCTGCCGACTCGTCCGTACTGACTTCGAGGGTGATCTTACCGATCTGCGTGGTGGTCACGGCATACTGAATAATCATCAACAGAATGCGACGCAGCGCTTCACGATCGCCGTGGCGTACGTCATTCGCGGACAAACGGTTATTGATCAGCAGCTGCAGCCCTTTACGCTTAATCACGGGCAGAACTTCCGGAACCACTTCGTCGATCAGATCCTGAATGGAGAAGAGGGTTGGCGTTCCCTTCCAGAAGTCATTCTCCAGCATGTTCGCCAGCTGGATCTCATCAACCATACGCACCAGCGAGTCGGCCTGGCAGGCAAGCTGGTGGCTTTCAGAGGTGTTTAGCGCCGCTGCCTGGGTCGCCAGCGTTTTTAACGGCTGCTTGAAGGCATCGCCAATGTTTTGCATAAATGCGGCGCGCCCCTGCTGGTTTTTCTCATACAGCCTTTGCGCCTGCTTGAGCTTTTTATTCACCAGCACTTCGCGATCCTGATCGCGGATAATAAAGATTTGCGTACGCGAGGCCACCTGGCTGCGGAACTGACGGATCTCGTACAGCTCGTTATTAATCGTGGCTTGAATGACCCCCTGATGCTGATCCGCCATGGTGGTGATGTTCTGCAGGTTCAGATGCGGCAGCAGATGGTCAGCAATTTTGTTGCTCATCACCGTACGATTCGCTTCCTGATCGTGAACTAACACCCCGAGCGGCAGCACGGAAATAATCTCTTCATTCAGCGCACGCAATACGCGCAGCTCATTGCCGGTACCGGCCGGAACCGCAGAGGCGTCGCTCTGCCGTCCCGTCTGGAAGCGGAACGTGCTATAGCCAAACAGGGCCAGCGCAAGCAGGCCAATATTCAGCAGCAGAGGCAGCAGGATATTTTGCAGGGTATCGAGTAACAGCGTGCCAAACGGAACCTGCCACACCAGACGCATACCGGTCGAGTTGAGCGACGAGGCAATTTCGATTTTCGAACCGTTAAAGGAGATCGATACGCTCTCTGCGGCCTCTTTGTCAGGCGCCGAACGCATATTCTGGGTACTGCTGTCTGGCTCCAGACGGAAGCTGTCGAGCGGCATGTCCGGCGGAATTAAATCATTAATCGGTAAATCGAAGGCCACGACCGTTGCCAGATGCCCCGGCTGGTTAAAGGTGGTTCGCAGGGTAAAGTAATGGCCATTTTGCCATGCCAGCCGGCGCAGTGATGAGAAGCTCTCACGTTCATCAAGGGCGTTGGCCTGCTGCAGCATCTCTGCCCGGCGGGAATCGACAATGCTGCCCACGGTCGTCTCTTTAAATCCGGAAGAGAGATCTTTCAACGGCAGCGTTGAGATCAGGATCATGCTGTTGTCCTGACCGTTCAGATAGTACATCGACCACGGTACCGTTTCGGCACCCCAGAGGGTATCCAGATAGGTCGAAATACGCTGGGTCATCTCAAGCGTCGCGCTGTCGTGAGAGCCAAAGATAAGCGCCTCAGTCTTGCGCTGCGGTTTTTCGAGGTAATAGACATCCTGCTTAAGCCGCGTTTCCTGAAGCCCATCCCCGGATGAAGATGCCGGTGCTGCCGCGATGTTGTCGTATATCTGCCAGGTGGCGTAGCGCCAGGTATCTATGCGCTTGTGCACGGCATGGGTGATATCAACGACCTGATAGCTCTTATCCTTCAGCCAGGCGTTAACCGCGCTCTGTACCATCACCCCCATTGTGACTAACAGCACAACGATCAAAAGAAGAAAGAAACGGGTGATGCTCCCGGGAAGGAGGGAGAATTTGCTCGGGGCGGTAGTTTCAGTCTGACTCATTGATATCTTTAACCCGTTATGGTCGTGCTCTGTGGCGATAGGGCAGTATAAAGGGTAATAACTGAATTTCCAGCGCCACTGTCCTGGAACAGGCGACTTTTTCAACCAACAATATCGGCGGCGAGGAGTGCAGTAAACATGTACAAACGCGCCCTGCGCGTACAGATATAACGCATTATCAGCCGATAAATAGCACGAATTAACAAGAAATTAAGTTTTGCATCAATCGTGTGCTTTCGGTGGCTACACGAAGAGAATTTAGTTAATAGTCGTTACAATTACGCTGCGGTAGCACAAAAAAAGAAAGATTACGTAAAGAAAGGTAAAAAAAAAACCGAATGCGAAGCATCCGGTTGAATTAGGGATAAACAGACATTCAAAGCTGAATGACGGTAATAAATAAAGTTAATGATGATAGCGAGAGTTATTTTAGAGATTAGGGGCGATCTTGTTTTGTCATTCAGTGCTGTAACGTTTTTTATTGTAACCCGTTGATATTAGTGTAATGTCATTTCTGTTTGATTATAAGTGCTAAATTCATAAGCTATTTGTGCTTTGTAAAAGTTCCTTGATGTTTACATTTTGAAACATGTTGATAGATAAATGAAACATCTTCAAAGTTTTCGTATCATATTCGCATTGGATTATTCTGTAATTTTGAGGAGAATGAAATTGCCGACTGGTTAATGAGGGTTAACCAGTAAGCAGTGGCAATTATAAGGCATATAACAGAGGGTTAATAAAATGAAAGTTAAAGTACTGTCCCTCCTGGTACCAGCACTCCTGGTGGCAGGCGCAGCAAATGCGGCCGAAATTTATAACAAAGATGGCAACAAATTAGATCTGTACGGCAAAGTCGATGGTCTGCACTATTTCTCTGACGACAAGAGTGCCGACGGCGACCAGACTTACATGCGTCTTGGCTTCAAAGGCGAAACTCAGGTTAACGATCAGCTGACCGGTTACGGCCAGTGGGAATACCAGATCCAGGGCAACACCTCTGAAAGCGACAACCAGGCCTGGACGCGTGTGGCGTTCGCGGGTCTGAAATTCGCTGAAGCGGGTTCTTTCGATTACGGTCGTAACTACGGTGTGATCTACGACGTAACCTCCTGGACCGACGTTCTGCCAGAATTTGGCGGCGATACCTACGGCGCAGACAACTTCCTGCAGTCCCGTGCTAACGGCGTGGCGACCTACCGTAACCAGGACTTCTTTGGTCTGGTCGATGGCCTGAACTTTGCTCTGCAGTATCAGGGCAAAAACGGCAGCGTAAGCGGCGAAAACGACACCGGTCGTAGCACCCTGAAACAGAACGGCGACGGCTACGGTGCGTCCCTGACCTATAACCTGGGCGAAGGCTTCAGCATCGGTGGTGCAATGTCTTCTTCTAAGCGTACTGCTGACCAGAACAACACCGCTAACCCGGCGCTGAAGGGTGAAGGCGACCACGCTGAAGTGTATACCGGTGGCCTGAAATACGACGCCAACAACATCTACCTGGCGGCGCAATACTCTCAGACCTACAACGCAACGCGTTTCGGCAACTCTCAGAGCAGCAGCGACATTTACGGTTTTGCTAACAAAGCGCAGAACTTCGAAGTGGTTGCTCAGTACCAGTTCGACTTCGGTCTGCGTCCATCCGTGGCTTACCTGCAGTCTAAAGGTAAGGACATCGAAGGTTACGGCGACCAGGATCTGCTGAAATATGTTGATGTGGGTGCGACTTACTACTTCAACAAAAATATGTCTACCTACGTGGATTACAAAATCAACCTGGTTGATGAAAATGAATTCACCCGTCAGGCGGGTATCGGTACTGACGATATCGTCGCGCTGGGCCTGGTTTACCAGTTCTAATCGCTTCACCGTATAGCACAGGGGCCTGACGGCCCCTTTTTTGTGTTTTTTTTAGGCCCTCACAATTCACCCGTTTTGGTGTACTCTTGCCGCCCTGGCATGAGGATAATAATGAATGGACATGACTTTTTTACGCGCCAGCTTTCTGGCAACCCTTTTTTTCCTGACCGCTTGTGACTCTTCCACGCCGGTGGCAACCCCCGATGCACCCGCCGCGACGGTGCTTGAAGGCAAAACGATGGGCACCTTCTGGCGCGTCAGCGTGATGAACCTTGATAAGACACGCGCAGATGAGCTTCGTGGCAAAATTCAGACGCAGCTGGACGCTGACGATCAGCTGCTGTCGACATATAAAAACGACTCGGCGCTGATGCGCTTTAATCTTTCAAGCACGACCTCCCTGTGGCCGGTGAGCGAGGCGATGGCCGATATCGTGACCGAGGCAATGCGCGTGGGCTACAAAACCAACGGTGCGATGGATGTGACCGTCGGCCCTCTGGTGAACCTCTGGGGATTTGGCCCCAACAAGCAGCCAGTTACCGCGCCCGATCAGGCGGCCATTGATGACGCTCGCGCCCGGACCGGGCTTCAGCATCTGACGGTGATCAATCAGTACGGGCAACAGTATCTGCAAAAAGATATTCCCGATCTGTTTGTCGATCTGTCGACGGTAGGGGAAGGCTATGCGGCGGATCATCTGGCTGCGCTGATGGCGCAGGAGGGGATTTCGCGCTATCTGGTGTCCGTGGGCGGTGCGTTAGTCAGCCGGGGCATGAACGCCAGCGATAAACCGTGGCGCGTTGCGATTCAAAAGCCGACCGATCGGCAAAATGCCGTGCAGGCGATGGTGGATATCAACGGACATGGCATCAGCACCTCCGGGAGCTACCGTAACTATTACGAGCTCGACGGGAAACGTATTTCGCACGTTATTGACCCGCAGACCGGACGTCCGATCGAGCATAACCTGGTGTCGGTGACGGTGATTGCCCCCACCGCGCTGGAGGCGGATGCCTGGGATACCGGGCTCATGGTACTCGGTCCGGAGAAAGCCAAAGAGGTGGTGCGTCAGGAAGGGCTGGCGGTTTATATGATCGTTAAAGAGGGCGACGGGTTTAAAACCTGGCATTCGCCGCAGTTCAACAGCTTCCTGATGAGCGACAAAAATTAAAAAGCAAGGTTGCGGGTTTTTAATCAGTGGCACTCAGGCACGCTGTATATATGCTTATAAGAGGAGCCGATAATGAGAAACCCGACCTTAATGACCGATGAGGATCGCTGGCTGGCCGTGCTGGCCCGCGATCCTCACGCTGACGCTCAGTTTGTCTTTGCCGTGCAGACGACGGGGATTTTCTGTCGCCCATCGTGCCGTGCCCGACACGCGCTGCGTAAAAATGTCCGCTTTTATCCTGATGCCCAGCATGCCGTTCAGGCAGGGTTTCGTCCGTGCAAGCGCTGCATGCCGGACAAACGCGATCCGCAGGAGCAGAAGCTGGCAAAAGTGGAACACGCCTGCCGTCTTCTGGAGCAGGATCCTGCGTTAACCCTGGAGAAACTGGCGCAGCAGGTTGCCATGAGTCCTTTCCATTTCCACCGTCTGTTTAAGTCCGTAACCGGTATGACGCCAAAAGCCTGGCAGCAGGCTGCGCGGGGACAGCGCCTGCGCACCGCGCTTGCGCAGGGAGACAAAATTACCGATGCCGTGCTGGCGGCCGGGTTTCCTGACAGCAGTAGCTATTATCGCAAAGCTAGCGATGCGTTGGGCATGACGGCGAAGCAGTACCGTAAAGGTGATGCGGTCGTACGTTATGCCATCGATGACTGCTCGTTAGGACGCTGCCTGGTGGCGGAAAGCGAGCGGGGGATCTGCGCGATCCTGCTGGGCGACAACGACGCGGAATTAGTCGAGGAGCTTGCGACGGTATTTCCAAAAGCAGAGCACGCGCCGCTGGACGATGCTTTCGCGCGGCGGATCCATCAGGTGATTGCCAGTATTGATGACCGCGCGGTTCCGCTCGCGCTGCCGCTGGATATTCGCGGAACCGCGTTCCAGCAGCGGGTCTGGCAGGCCCTTCGCCACATACCCTGCGGTGAAACGGCAAGTTACCAGCAGGTGGCGCAGGCGATTGGTCAACCCGGTGCGGTGCGCGCCGTTGCCGGTGCCTGTGCCGCAAACACGCTGGCGATTGTGATCCCCTGTCATCGCGTTGTTCGCAGCGACGGGGCGCTGTCAGGCTATAGATGGGGAACGGAGCGAAAAGCGCTATTGCTGAAACGTGAGGCGAAACGCCAGGAGGGATAATGCTCGATCTTTTTGCGGATGCTGAACCCTGGCAGGAGCCGCTTGCGCCGGGGGCGGTTATCCTGCGCCGCTTTGCGCTCTCCCGTGCGGCGGCGCTGCTTGCCGGTATCGAAGAGGTGACGGCTGTTTCACCGCTTCGCCATATGGTGACGCCGGGCGGATACACCATGTCGGTGGCCATGACCAACTGCGGCGAATTAGGTTGGGCGACAAACGCGCGGGGCTATCTGTATGCGCCGAACGATCCCACCACCGGCCAGCCGTGGCCCCCTATGCCTGCGGTTTTTCAGGCACTTTGTCACGATGCCGCGGTTGCGGCGGACTATGCCGACTTCCGTCCGGATGCCTGCCTGATTAACCGCTACGCCGTTGGCGCGAAGCTCTCGCTGCATCAGGACAAGGATGAGCCCGATCTGCGCGCGCCCATTGTCTCGGTATCGTTAGGCCTGCCCGCCGTCTTCCAGTTCGGCGGATTGCGCCGCAACGATCCGCTCAGGCGCATTATGCTGGAACATGGCGATGTGGTGGTGTGGGGCAGGGAGTCGCGGCTTTATTACCACGGCATTCAGCCGCTGAAGCCCGGGATTCACCCGCTCACGGGCGAGTACCGTTATAACCTAACCTTCCGTCAGGCGGGGTACAGTAAACTAAAATAAGAATTATTCTTGATGTCCGCGCAGGGCAGTTTACACTGCTGGCTGATTTTTATTGTCCGGATTGCCTGCATGCAACTACTTCTCCTTGTCTGGCGTCAGTATCGCTGGCCATTCATCGCCGTAATGGCGTTAAGCCTCGCCAGCGCCGCGCTGGGTATTGGCCTGATCGCGTTTATTAACGTGCGTTTGATTGAAATGGTCGATACCTCACTTTCCGTATTGCCGGAATTTCTTGGCCTTCTCCTCCTGCTGATGGCGGTAACGCTCGGCTCTCAGTTGGCGCTGACTGCGCTCGGCCACCATTTCGTTTTCCGTTTGCGCAGCGAGTTTATCAAGCGGATTCTGGATACCCAGGTAGAACGCGTGGAACAACTCGGCAGTGCTTCTCTGCTGGCGGGGCTGACCAGCGATGTGCGCGCCATTACCATCGCGTTCGTTCGGCTGCCGGAGCTGGTTCAGGGGATCATTCTGACCTTTGGCTCTGCGGCCTATCTCGCCTGGCTCTCCAGCAAAATGCTGGCGGTGACCGCGCTGTGGATTGCGATCACCATCTGGGGCGGTTTTGTGCTGGTGTCCCGCGTCTATAAACACATGGCGGTACTGCGCGAAACCGAAGATAAGCTCTATAACGATTACCAGACGGTACTGGAAGGGCGCAAAGAGCTGACCCTGAACCGCGAGCGCGCCGAGTATATCTTTAACAACCTCTATATCCCGGACGCGCGCGAATACCGGCACCATATTATCCGTGCGGATACGTTCCACCTGAGCGCGGTAAACTGGTCAAATATCATGATGCTGGGAGCGATTGGCCTGGTATTCTGGATGGCGAACAGCCTGGGCTGGGCGGACACGAACGTCGCGGCAACTTATTCGCTGACGCTGCTGTTCTTGCGTACACCGCTGCTCTCGGCCGTCGGTGCCTTGCCGACTCTCCTAAGCGCGCAGGTGGCGTTCAATAAGCTCAAAAAATTCGATCTCGCGCCGTTTAAAGCCGAATTCCCGCGTCCGGAGACCTTCCCGAACTGGCAGACGCTGGAGCTGCGTAACGTCACGTTCCGCTATCAGGACAACGCCTTCTCCGTGGGGCCAATCAATCTGACGATTCACCGCGGCGAGCTGCTGTTCCTGATTGGCGGCAACGGCAGTGGAAAATCGACCCTGGCGATGCTGCTCACCGGGCTTTATCAGCCGCAGTCGGGCGAAATTTTGCTGGATGGCAAGGCGCTGAGCGCAGAGAAGCCCGAGGATTATCGCAAGCTTTTCTCGGCGGTCTTCACCGACGTCTGGCTGTTCGATCGGCTACTGGGGCCGGAAGGGCAACAGGCTAATCCTGCGCTGGTGGAGAAATGGCTGGCGCAGCTGCAGATGTCGCACAAGCTGGAGCTACAGGACGGGAAGATCCTCAACCTGAAGCTCTCCAAAGGGCAGAAAAAACGCGTGGCGCTGCTGCTGGCGCTGGCGGAAGAGCGTGACATCATTCTGCTGGACGAGTGGGCGGCCGATCAGGACCCGCATTTCCGCCGCGAATTTTATCAGGTGCTGCTGCCGCTGATGCAGGAGATGGGCAAAACCATTTTCGCCATCAGCCATGACGATCATTACTTTATTCATGCCGACCGTCTGCTGGAGATGCGCGACGGCAGGCTGAGCGAGCTGACCGGCGAAGAGCGCGATGCGGCATCTCGCGATGCGGTGGCGCGTACGGCCTGATGCCAATGTGCCGGGTGGCCCGGCCTACGTTTTTGTAGGCCCGTGCAAGCGTAGCGCCGCCGGGCACAATGATTTGCATAATATGCCGATTTTTTCTTCATCCCACTTCGTTGTTTATTCTTATTTACATATCCCCGCGCTATGCTTAATACCAACTTATTTCATGGATTTATGATTAATGTCGGTATTAAAGAAAAACAGCGCCAGGCAGCGTGACCAGGAACGTGCGCGACTTATCTGGCTTCTCACGACCGATAAAGCGGTCACTTCTACGTTATTAGGCAAACTCACCCTGGCTGAGCAATATGATGTCGGCACCCTGGCCGACGATATTGCTGAGGTAGGTGCGCTGGTTGCTCATTTACCCCCGCCGGATCTGGCGGATACCCTTGAAGCGCTCCCCTCAGAAGAACGCCACGCCCTGTGGCGGCTGGTGCAGGATCACGAGCGCGGGCAGGTGCTGCTTGAGGCCTCCGAAAACGTCTGGGATGACCTTATCGACGAGATGAGCGACCGGGATATTCTCGACGCCCTGCAAACCCTGGATATCGACGAGCAGATTTACCTCGTTCAGCACCTGCCGCGAAACCTGACCGGTCGCCTGCTGGCTTCCCTGCCTGCCGATGAACGCGCGCGCGTGCGCCAGGTGATGCACTACGAGAAAAACAGCGTCGGCGCGATCATGGAATTCGGCGTGATCACGGTGCGCCCGGACGTGACGCTCGGCACCGTGCAGCGCTACCTGCGCCGTCTGGGCAGGATGCCGGACAACACCGATAAACTGTTTGTCACCTCGCGGGATAAAACCCTGCTCGGCGAGCTGGAGCTGAAAACCATCCTGCTCAACAGCGCCCAGCGGAAGGTGAGCGAGGTGATGGAAAACGAGCCGATGGTCTTCTCCCCGGAAGACGATGCGGAAAAAGCGGCGCGTACCTTCGAACGTGACGACCTCGTGAGTGCCGCGGTCGTGGATTCCGTCGGCAAACTGATGGGGCGTCTGACCATCGATGAGATCGTTGACGTGGTCTATGAAGAGACCGATAACGACCTGCGTGCGCTTGGGGGGATCAGCGCCGAAGATGACGTCCATGCCTCCGTCGGCAAGGCGGTGAAAACGCGCTGGGCCTGGCTTGCTATCAATTTGTGTACCGCGTTTATCGCCTCCCGCGTGATTGACGGCTTTGAACATACCATTTCGCAGCTGGTGGCGTTAGCCTCGCTGATGCCGATTGTGGCCGGAATTGGCGGCAACACCGGAAACCAGACCATCACCATGATCGTTCGCGCGCTGGCGCTGGAAAATATTCAGCCGGGTAACTTTTCGTGGCTTATTTTTAGAGAGATGGGCGTCGCGCTAATTAACGGCCTGGTGTGGGGGGGCATTATGGGGGGCATCACCTGGTGGTTATACGACGATATGCCACTGGGCGGCGTGATGATGCTGGCGATGGTACTCAACCTGCTGGTGGCGTCGATAATGGGCGTGATTATCCCGCTGACGATGACCAAACTGGGGCGCGACCCCGCGGTGGGGTCGAGCGTGATGATCACCGCCATCACCGATACCGGCGGTTTCTTTATTTTTCTTGGACTGGCGACGATTTTTCTTCTTTAAGCCGACGCTTAGCGCGGGCGGGAAGCAGCGCCATGACGATGATCCCGCCCAGCACGCCAATTGCCAGGTTGCCGGTTGATACCGTTGCGGCCACGGTGACCAGCATCACCACCGTTTCCGCAATCGGGGCATTTTTTAACGTGGCTGGCTGAAGGCTGTGCCAGCTGAACGTTTTAATGGCGACAATCGCCATGATCCCGGCCAGCACGGCCATCGGGATTTTAGCCATCACTTCACTGAGCGCCGTCACGAGAATTAGCAATACGACGCCTGCCGCAATGGTGGAAAGGCGGCTTCGTCCTTTCCCCATCTCCACGTTGACAATGGTTTGCCCGATCATCGCGCAGCCCGCAATACCACCATAAAAACCGGACAGAATATTACCCACGCCCAGCCCGATGCTCTCACGGCGCTTGCTCGACGGCGTTGCGGTTAGTTCATCCACCAGCTTTGCCGTCAGCAGGGATTCCAGCAGGCCGACGAAGGCAATACTCAGCGCGCACGGCCAGATGATGCTTAGCGTCTGTAAATTCAGCGGAACCAGCAGTTCAGTAAGCCCCGGTAAACCGCCGCTTATCGCGCCTTCATCACCCACGGTCGGCAGAATTTGACCGGTGGTCACGGTATAAAGCGTCAACACAACAATGGCAATCAGCGGCGACGGGACGCTTTTGATATAGCGCGGTACCCACAGCACAATCAGCACCGTCAGCACGAACAGGCCTACAATCAGCGGGCTTCGGCTCCAGAAGTGAGGTACCTGGGCGAAGAAAATCAAAATACCGAGCGCGTTAACAAACCCGGTCATGACGGCCTGAGGAATAAAGCGCATCAGCCGCGCCATGCCCGATACCCCAAACAGGATCTGAATCACGCCAGCCATCAGTACCGCCGGCAGAATGTACTGCACGCCGTGCTGATGCACCATCGGGCCAATGACCAGCGCGACGGAACCGGCCGCTGCCGTGACCATCGCCGGACGACCGCCCAGCACGGACAGGGCAAGACACAGCACCACGGAGGCAAAAAGGCTGACCTTCGGGTCAACGCCCGCGACCACCGAAAATGAAATAACTTCGGGGATCAGCGCCAGAGCGGTAATCACGCCCGCCAGCGTTTCACGCACCAGAAGCTTGGGTGAGCTGAGGACCGTGGTGACGCGGCCTTCGTTGGGCAAAGCAGGTTGGGGTAAGGACATAACAATTCGCTGGTTAGGGCAGGCTTCCGTGCGCGCGATCACAAAGTGCAGGATAGTAGCCAGAAAATGCCCCTATTGCCAGCCGCCAGCATAATCCCCTACAAACAATCCATCATTAAATTTCACAATTACAATAATTTCGTAACCTTTAAACAATATTTAAAAGTTGTTACCGTGCCCCCGCAGCTTTTTTCACCTGCAATTTCCACGCATCAAGCACTTTTACACTAAGGCATAAATTATGAAAAAAATGACTGCCATGCTCTTTTCTCTGGCCGTGGGGCTTAACACCGTCTCTATGGCGGCGAAAGCTGAAGCACCAAAAGAGCAGGAAACGGACGTCCTTTTAATTGGTGGCGGTATCATGAGCGCCACGCTGGGAACCTATCTGCAAGAACTGCAGCCGGACTGGTCAATGACCATGGTCGAGCGCCTCGATGGCGTGGCGCAGGAGAGTTCGAACGGCTGGAATAACGCCGGTACCGGACATTCGGCACTCATGGAACTGAACTATACGCCGCAGAAAAAGGACGGTTCCATTAGTATCGAGAAGGCGGTAGAGATCAACGAAGCCTTCCAGATTTCTCGCCAGTTCTGGTCTCACCAGGTCAACAGCGGCGTGCTGCACGATCCGCACTCCTTCATCAATACCGTACCGCACATGAGCTTTGTGTGGGGCGAACAGAACGTTAACTTCCTGCGCGCGCGCTACGCGGCTCTGCAGCAGAGCACGCTGTTCCGCGGTATGAAATATTCAGAAGACCACGCGCAGATTAAAGAGTGGGCTCCGCTGGTCATGGAAGGTCGTGACCCGAATCAGAAAGTCGCGGCGACCCGCACCGAAATTGGTACCGACGTCAACTACGGTGAAATTACCCGCCAGCTGGTAACGTCTCTGAAGAAGAAAGAGAACTTCAACCTGCAGCTCAGCACCGAAGTGCGCGGTTTCAAGCGCAACGCGGATAACAGCTGGAGCGTGACCGTTGCCGATCTGAAAAACAATGAAGCCGAACACGTCATTAAGGCGAAGTTTGTGTTTATTGGGGCAGGTGGCGCGGCGCTGAAGCTGCTGCAGGAGTCCGGTATTCCGGAAGCTGACGACTATGCGGGCTTCCCGGTTGGCGGTCAGTTCCTGGTGTCCGATAACCCGGAGGTGGTTAATCGTCATCTGGCAAAAGTGTACGGTCAGGCTTCTGTAGGTGCGCCGCCGATGTCCGTTCCGCATATCGATACCCGTATGCTTGACGGCAAACGCGTGGTGCTGTTTGGACCGTTCGCGACCTTCTCCACCAAGTTCCTGAAAAACGGTTCTCTGTGGGATCTGCTGAGCGCCACGACCACCTCTAACGTCAAGCCGATGATGGATGTAGGGCTGGATAACTTCGACCTGGTGAAATACCTGATTAGCCAGGTGATGCTCTCTGACGACGACCGTTTCGAGGCGCTGAAAGAGTACTATCCGCAGGCGAAGAAAGAAGACTGGCGTTTGTGGCAGGCGGGTCAGCGCGTACAAATCATCAAACGCGATCCTAAAGAGGGGGGCGTGCTGCGTCTGGGTACGGAAGTGGTGAGCGATAAGGATGGCACCATCGCCGCGCTGCTGGGTGCTTCACCGGGTGCGTCTACTGCTGCGCCAATCATGCTGCACCTGATGGAAAAAGTGTTTAAGGATAAAGTTTCCAGCCCGGAATGGCAGGCTAAGCTGAAAACCATTATTCCATCCTACGGCACGAAGCTGAACGGTAACGTGGACGCGACGGAGCAGGAGCTGGAATACACCAGCCGCGTACTGCAGCTGCAATATGTTAAGCCGCAGGCTGCTGATGCTGCACCAAAAGCGGAGCTGAAGCCTCAGGCGGAAAACAAACCGGTTGCGGATATCGCGCTGTAAGATAAAAGCAAAACGGCAACATACGTTGCCGTTTTTGGTATTTTCCCCCTCTCCCTGTGGGAGAGGGTTGGGGCGAGGGCACCAGAGCGCACCCGACCTGGTTTTAACGTACTACCGCTTGTCCGACATTCTCATCAGCCTTCCACACGCGATATTTCACCTCGACGTTTTCAGGCGTATATACCACGATTGGCAGCTTGCTGTTGTAGCGCAGCAGACTGTTGTCACCCAGATACGCAGTCACAAATTTCTTCTCTTTTTTGCCGTCCGGGCAGGCCATCATGGTTGAGACCGGAGAGGTCACTTTATCAAAGACGTAATAGTCATAACCCCAGCCTTCCAGGGTTTTGCTTTCAAGTTGACCGCCCAGACGGTGCTGGTTGCAGTCCACTTCCAGCGTCTTGCCAATTAACAGTTCCACTTTGAAGTTCCCTTCATCCTGCTGAACCGGTAACTGAATCACCTGACGCTTCATCCCTTTGTCCGCTTTCGGATACGGGGCAACTTTTTCCAGCGGCTGCTCTTTTGGGGTATCGCTGGCGAAAGCACCGGTGCTGGCGCACGCGGCGGCGATGAGGGCGATGGCAAATTTAGGTGCGTTTTTCATTGTCATTCCTTTATGTCAAAACGATCCTGCACAGGTTAACATAACAACTATAAATGATTGGTGTTATTTACTTACATTTTCAATATATACAGAGTTATAAGCTTTTAATTTGCGTGTTATGTGGTTGTTTGTGCTGGTGTGGAGTGGGGTGTCAGTTCGTGTTATTTTAAGCACTCTATAATGTTATTCATCTGTAAAGGGAAGAGAGATGGTTCGTGCAAAACTTAAAACACCTGAAGGCCGCAAATTTCTCCTGGCGCTGCTGGTGGTATTTATGATTGCTGCCGCGTGCGTTGGGCGGGCAACCATTGTTGGCGTTATCGAACAGTACAATATCCCCCTCTCAGCCTGGACGACCAGCATGTACGTCCTGCAATCGGCCATGATCTTCGTCTACAGCCTGGTGTTCACCGTTCTGCTGGCCATACCGCTGGGCATTTTCTTCCTGGGCGGTCGCGAGAAGCACTAAGCGTCGATATGCGAAAACTAAGCCATCCTGCGGGGTGGCTTTTTTTATGTCTGACGATATTTTACCCGCACTTCCAGGATATTCTGTTTCGAGCAAAATGTTCAACATACAGCAGGAGATGCGCAATGTTATCCCGGTTTGCAACACTCAGCCGGATCCCGAAAGGCGTCTGGGTTGTTGGGGGGGTCAGCATGTTGATGGATATCTCCTCGGAGATCATTCACAGCCTGCTACCGCTGTTTATGGTGACGACGCTCGGCGCCAGCGTGATTTTCATCGGTTTGATCGAAGGTCTGGCCGAAGCCACTGCGCTGTTTATCAAGGTATTTTCCGGGGCAATTAGCGACTATCTGGGTAAACGTAAAGGGCTGGCGGTGCTGGGCTATGGTCTCGGCGCGCTAAGTAAACCGTTGTTTGCTATTGCCTCTTCGTCCGGCATGATTCTGGGGGCACGCTTAATCGACCGGGTGGGGAAGGGGATTCGGGGGGCGCCGCGCGATGCGCTGGTCGCTGACGTTACGCCGCCGGAACTCCGCGGCGCGGCCTTTGGTTTGCGTCAATCTATGGACACCGTGGGCGCATTTCTCGGCCCGCTTTTGGCCGTTGGCTTGATGCTGCTGTGGAACGATGATTTTCGTACCATTTTCTGGATTGCGGTGATCCCCGGCGTACTCGCCGTTGCCTTGCTTTTCTTCGGCCTGCATGAGCCTAAAACCCCTGTCGAGCATAAACGAACGAATCCCATCAAACGAGAGAACCTCCGGCGTCTGGGTAAAGGCTGCTGGTGGGTGATTGGGTTAGGCGCCGTTTTCACACTCGCACGTTTCAGTGAGGCATTTCTTGTCCTCCGTGCCCAGCAGTCCGGCGTGCCGCTGGCATTGATCCCGCTGGTGATGGTGGCGATGAATCTGCTCTATTTCCTCTCAGCCTATCCGTTTGGCAAATTATCCGACGTCATGAGCCACACCCGGTTACTGCAGTGGGGGCTGGTGGTGCTGATAGGAGCAGACATTGTGCTGGCGCTGAGCACCCACTGGGCGGGCATTATTTTAGGCGTTGCGCTTTGGGGCGTGCATATGGGGATGACGCAAGGATTGCTGGCGGCAATGATTGCTAAAACCGCGCCAGCGGATTTACGCGGCACGGCTTTCGGTATTTTTAGTCTGGTCAGCGGCGTGGGATTATTAATAGCCAGCGTGGGAGCCGGGGTGATATGGGAAACGTTTGGCGCGGAATATACGTTTTATGCTGGTGCGGTGATTTGCCTGGTTGCGCTGGTGTATCTGCGTAAAAAACCTGAAACGGTAAGATAGTATTTTTTTAGTGGGTAAAAATGTGGAAATAATGGCTTCTGGTTGACCTTTTTACGACGAGTCATCATTTTTTACCAAAGAGATTTTAGGGGTTAATGAAAATTCCGAGTTATGTAATTTTCTGATGCATTAACCTTATCTATAGAAACGGTCTTTTTCTGGACTAGGCATCTTTATTTTTTTATCCATATGTTAGCCGGTTATCTTAAACGATAGTCTTTTATGCTCTCTTTATAAGATTTTTCCAATGAAATTGATTTTCATCAATAAAATATGTTAACCCAACAATAAACCTGTTATTTCTTCAGGCCGCCGATTTTAAAACTACCTTGTCGGCTAAAGATGGCTTAATTACGCCATGGTGAAGCCGTTAGACAGTGCTTTCATTACTCCTTTTTGGCATAAATCACTTACGAAAATTCCTAACGTAGATCTTTGATCTGTAAAGTTGATCTTGGTTGGTTCATTGCTCTATTATGCATGCGTAAACAAACGTCGTTCACTCAACAATCATTCCTCAAGGAAAGGGACTGCTATGGCTGATACGTTCCAGAATGAAGTACCCAAGGCGCGCATTAATTTAAAATTATCCCTGCATACGGGTGGTGCTCAGAAGAAAGTCGAACTGCCGCTTAAACTTCTCACCGTCGGTGATTTCAGTAATGGCAAAGAGAACCGACCATTATCCGAAAGAGAAAAAATCAACGTCAATAAAAACAACTTTAATAGTGTACTTTCGGAATTTAACCCGGAAGTAAATCTGAGTGTGAAGAATACGCTGACGGACGATGGTTCTGAGGAAGCTATTAAACTGAATTTTTCCGATATTAAAGACTTCGAACCGGAGCAGGTCGCCCGTCAGATCCCACAGCTTCGCGCCATGCTTGCCATGCGTAACTTATTACGGGATCTCAAATCCAATCTTCTTGATAACGCCACTTTCAGAAAAGAACTAGAGAAAATTCTTAAAGACCCGGCGCTGTCTCAAGAATTACGCGACGAAATGAGTGCTCTGGCGCCGAAATAAGCGGTGCTCGTCTTTTAATGGATTAATCGGGAATATGCTGATGTCTGTAAATACTGAAAATGCCTCCGTTCAGGGGCAGACCATACTACGTGAAAAAGAGAGCGTATACGCCTCCCTGTTTGACAAAATCAACCTGACCCCGGCCTCAAGCCTGGGCGATATCAATTCGTTTCTGGACGATGCGGCGCTGTCCGATGCGCCGGCTGGTGAACGCCTCACGGCGGCGATGCAGGTGTTTATGGACTGCATCCGCAAATCCGGTCAGCAGGTAGAAAAGCTCGATAAGTCGCTGATTGATCACCATATCGCGGAGCTTGATTACCAGATCAGTCGCCAACTGGACGCGGTGATGCACCATGAAGCGTTCCAGAAAGTAGAATCTCTGTGGCGCGGCCTGAAGCAGCTGGTGGACAACACCGACTACCGCCAGAACGTGAAAACCGAAATTCTGGACGTGTCCAAAGATGACCTGCGCCAGGATTTTGAAGATGCGCCGGAGCTTGTACAAAGCGGCCTGTACTGGCATACCTACACCGCCGAGTACGACACCCCGGGGGGAGAGCCGATTGGTTCCGTGATTTCGGCCTATGAGTTTGATGCCAGCCCGCAGGACATCGCGTTGCTGCGCAATATCTCGAAAGTCTCTGCCGCCGCGCATATGCCGTTTATCGGTGCTGTCGGTCCGGCCTTCTTCCTGAAGGAAAATATGGAAGAGGTCGCCGCCATTAAGGATATCGGCAACTACTTCGATCGCGCCGAGTACATCAAATGGAAAGCGTTCCGTGACACCGACGACTCACGCTATATCGGGCTGGTAATGCCGCGCGTACTCGGACGTCTGCCATACGGTCCAGATACCGTACCGGTGCGCAGCTTCAACTACGTTGAGCAGGTGAAAGGCCCCGATCACGAGAAGTATCTGTGGACCAGCGCGTCGTTCTCTTTCGCTTCAAACATGGTTAAAAGCTTCATCAATAATGGCTGGTGCGTCCAGATCCGTGGGCCCCAGGCGGGTGGGGCGGTAAAAGATCTGCCGATCCATCTGTATGACCTGGGCACCGGTAACCAGGTGAAAATCCCGTCTGAGGTGATGATCCCCGAAACCCGCGAATTTGAATTCGCTAATCTGGGCTTTATCCCGCTGTCGTACTACAAAAACCGCGATTACGCCTGTTTCTTCTCGGCCAACTCTGCCCAGAAACCGGCGCTGTACGACACGGCTGATGCCACCGCTAACAGCCGCATCAACGCGCGCCTGCCTTACATCTTCCTGCTGTCGCGTATTGCCCATTACCTGAAGCTCATTCAGCGTGAAAATATTGGTACCACCAAGGATCGCCGTCTGCTTGAGCTCGAACTCAACACTTGGGTACGCGGTCTGGTCACCGAAATGACCGATCCGGGCGACGAGCTGCAGGCGTCTCACCCGCTGCGTGATGCGACGGTTGTCGTGGAAGATATTGAGGATAACCCGGGCTTCTTCCGCGTGAAGCTGTTTGCAGTGCCGCACTTCCAGGTGGAAGGCATGGACGTGAATCTGTCTCTGGTGAGTCAGATGCCGAAAGCGAAAGCGTAAGGCAGGAGCAGGGATGAAAATTTATCGTCCGTTATGGAGTGACGGGGCTTTTCTGGCCCCGCAACAGTTCCAGCAGCAGGCTCGTTGGGATGCGCATGTTGCAGATACCGTTGCTCGGATGACGATGGCGCACCCCTGGGGAGTGCTGTGCGCGGAGTTTGACGATGGGGGACTGGCACTCTCAAGACTTAATGCCACCCGGCTGGCGGTACGCTTCGCTGACGGGACGATAGTGGATACAGACCTTGCAGATAATCTGCCGCCGGTTTGCGATGTATCCACAGTGGGGCTGGAGAGTATTGAGGTGCTGCTGTGCCTGCCTTTGCTCAGCGCGAACGGCGGTAATCTTGATGACGGGCGTGACAGTGCCCGTCCATGTCGCTGGCAGTCTGAACGGCTGACGGTGCAGGATCTTACCGGGCATGAACGTAGCGAACTGGCGGTGCTCCGTCATTCGCTGACGCTGCGTCTGGCGACACAGGAAAACAGTGCTTACCTGACTTGCCCGGTGGCGAGGCTTGTCCGTAACGCTCAGGGGCAGTGGAGCCGGGATGCCGGCTTTATTCCCCCGCTGCTGTCGTTGAGCGCCAGCCCCGTCATGCTCGGTGAACTCAGGGAGTTGCTGCATCGCCTGTCGGCACGGCGTAAGAGACTGATGTCGATGCGACGTGAAAGCAACGAGCGGATGGCGGACTTTGCCGTGGCCGACGTCTCCTTGTTCTGGCTGCTCAGTGCCCTGAACAGCGCTGAGCCTGTGCTGACCGAACTGTACCAGACGCCGTCACGTCATCCTGAACTGTTGTACCGCGAGCTGGCAAGGCTTGCCGGCAGCCTGTTGACATTCTCCCTTGAACACAACGTCGACGACATTCCCGCTTACCGGCATGAGATGCCGGAACAGGTGTTTCCGCCGCTGTTTGCCCTGCTGGACCAGCTTCTGGAGGCCAGTCTGCCGTCGCGGGTTATCGCTATTGCCCTGGATCAGGGCGAAGACCGGGAGATTTGGCGCGGAAAACTGCACGATGCACGGCTGCGTGAAGGGGCTGACTTCTATCTCTCCGTGCGCTCTTCCATGCCAAACCATGAACTGCAGACACGCTTCCCGCTGCTGTGTAAAGCCGGCAGCCATGATGATGTGTCTGAAGTGGTGAATATCGCCCTAAGCGGGATGGTGATTAAGCCGTTGAGTCATGTTCCTGCGGCCATCCCACTGCGTCTGGAGAACCAGTATTTTGCGCTGGATCTGTCCTCCGATGCTGCCCGCGCCATGCTGGAGGCAGGAAACTGTACTTTCTACACGCCGGAATCGCTTGGCGAAGTCAAACTTGAACTGTTCGCGGTGCTGCGCTCATGAAGACTCCTGATATTGACCTGATAAACAGAACGTTCTATCCAGGCTGGCTGATGGTCAGTCAACTACGCAGTGGTCAGGAAATAGAAGACGGCGAGGCGCTGTACCGTCGGGCCTGTAGGTGGGTGGGTGATGCACGGGCGTCTCTTACTCAGGCCGGGTACAGTGAAATGAGCTGTGAACGGATGCTGTATGCCTACTGTGCCCTGATGGATGAGAGTGTGCTCAACCGCGATAAACAGGATGATGGCTATCGCAAATGGCGTAAGGACCCGCTGCAGGCGCGGTTTTTCAGCACCCTGAATGCTGGGGAAGAACTGTGGGAGCGTATCCGCACCATCCTGCGTGAGCCTGCACCGGATGTGGCGGTACTGACCTGCCTGTACCGCACCCTGCAGCTGGGTTTTGTCGGACAGTACCGGGCGCAGGATGACGAGCGGCGTGAGGATGTGGTCCGTGCGCTCAGCGAGCGGGTACCGCCGTTTACCCTGACACAGGATTCGCCTGTGGTGGTCAGAGCACCCGGACTGCGCAGCGGACGTCGGATGTACTGGCTCGGCTGGGCGGCAGGTATCGTGGTGCTTGTGGCGCTATGGTTGACCTTCTCCTCTGTGCTGGCGCAGATGGTGTCGCAAATAGCCGGGCGGGGATAAGGGATGCGTGAATTTCCCCGTGTTGTGTTGATTGCCCTGGCCACGGTTCTGTCACTGTGGCTGGTACTGGGTTACTGGCCGCTCTCCGGCGGAAGCCGGTTTGCGCTCTGCCTCTGTATTTCACTGATTTGCGGCGCAGTGCTGTGGAAACAGTGGCGCCGTTTTCAGCGCGGCTGTGCAGTCAGCGTAAAGCTTGAAGGGAGCAATCTGCCCCCTGAAACATTTCAGGGGGCAGTGGTGCTGGTCTGCGGTGATACCGCATCCCTGTTTGCTCAAGGGGCGATGCATCGTGAAACGCGTCAGGGCTGGTATCTTCGAGCAGAAAATGCTGAGCAACTGCCGTTGCTGGCACAGCATCTGGCGAGCGTTCGCCCGGCCCTGGTGCCGCAGGTCTCTGTGCTGCTGGCGCTGATGCCTGAACAGCATGATTCGGACGAATTGCTGGCCCAGTCTCTGCGTGCATGGCGGCGGAGTATCACGCAGTGCCGCGCGTGGCTGAATGGCCAACCGCCTCTCTGGAGTGGAATCTGGGTATCGCCGCCGGACAGAGAACGTCAGGAGGAAACTCGCTGGTTTACCGTGACGCCGGACTTGCCGGGTATTCAGGTGCGGCAGAGCAGCCATGTTCCGCTCCCGGTTGATGACTGGCAGCGTGAGGCGGCTGGCAACGCCTCACGCCTTTACCACGCGCTGTGGCTGGAAAGCGTACTGGCGCTGATTGAGCGTCATGTTCTCCGGCCGCTCAGTACCCGACAGGGAGAACTTCCGGCCCTGAAATTTTGCGCCAGAGGCATCTGCCTGACGCCAGTCATGGCCGTTGCGGATAATCTCTGGCAGCAGCAGATAGCGGAAACCACCACGCTATTCCCCGCTGGCACCGCTGCGCAGGAGATGCCATCCCTCCCGGACGTTCTTCTTCCATATCTCCCGCGTCGCCAGGGCGTCAGCCGCCGGATGCAGGATACACGGCTGGCAGCGGGCATCTGCTTTCTGTTCCTTGCACTGGCCATGCTGGCGTCCTTTATCAACAACCAGCGCCTGGTGCGCAGCATCGGGGACCACCTCGCCGTATACCACCGGCTCAGCGGCACGCCTCCGACGCCGAAGCAGCAGGCGCAGCAGCGTCTTCGCGCCGACAGCCGTCTGCTGGATGACTGGCAGCGTCGTGGTGAACCGCTGCGCTACGGTCTCGGGCTGTACCAGGGAATGCACCTGATCCCGCCCGTGGAAGCGGCAATCAATGACTGGACGCCCCCTCCGCCGCCCCGCCCGGTCGTTAAGAAAATAGTGCAGGGGCCACAGACTATCCGCCTCGACAGCATGTCGCTGTTCGACACAGGCAAATGGACGCTGAAACCCACCTCGACGAAGCTGCTGGTGAACTCGCTGGTCGGCATTAAGGCGAAGCCCGGCTGGCTGATTGTAGTGGCTGGCCATACCGACAGTACGGGGGATGACAAATCCAATCAGGTGCTGTCCCTGAAGCGCGCGGAGTCCGTTCGCGACTGGATGCGCGACACCGGCGACGTGCCGGAGAGCTGTTTTGCGGTGCAGGGCTATGGCGAAAGCCGTCCTGTCGCCACTAACGACACGGCGGAAGGCCGGGCGCTGAACCGCCGTGTCGAAATCAGCCTGGTGCCGCAGGCAAATGCCTGTCAGCTGCCGGGCAACACCCCCGCGCCATCGCAGGATGATGGCGCGTCAAAAAATGAAATGGAGTAATTAACATGGCAATTCCAGTCTATCTGTGGCTGAAGGACGACGGCGGCGCGGACATCAAAGGTTCCGTAGACGTGAAGGATCGTGAAGGCAGCATCGAAGTGGTGGCGCAGGAGCATAACCTGTACATCCCGACCGACAACAACACCGGAAAGCTGACCGGCACGCGTATTCACACACCGTTCCTGTTCACCAAGGAGATCGACTCCTCCAGCCCGTATCTGTACAAGGCGGTGACCACCGGTCAAACCCTGAAATCCGCGGAATTCAAGTGGTACAAAATTAACGATGCGGGTCAGGAAGTGGAGTACTTCAACACGAAGCTTGAGAACGTGAAGCTGGTGAAAGTGAATCCGAAGATGCACGACATCAAGAATCCTGCTTTCGAGAAGCACAACCACCTTGAGCAGATTGAACTGCGCTACGAAAAAATCACCTGGACCTACAAAGACGGCAACATCATTCATTCCGATTCCTGGAACGAACGTACCACCGCGTAATCCTGATGCGGACAGGTTATTCCTGTCCGCAGTTTTTTGCTGAGCGCCTGAGATGCGGGTGTTCAGCAAAGAGAAAATACAATCTGCCTGCCTGACCCTGTGCGCTTTGGGTTCCTTTACGGAAAAGCGATGGGCGGTAGCGTGTCCGGAACTGATAAGAGAATATCTCATGGAAAATCCAGCCATCCTGTTACGTCGACTTAATCCTTATTGTGCCCGTGCGATGGAGGGGGCGGCTTCCCTGTGCCAGACTCGCGCGCATGCGGAAATTCTGCCCGAGCACTGGCTGCTGAAACTGCTGGAGCAGGGCGAGGGCGATTTGACGGTGCTGGCCCGCCGCTATGAATGGGATATGGACGCCATATGGCAGGACCTGCTGGCGTTTATGGACGCATTACCCCGTTCGGTGCGCAGTCGCCCACAGCTCTCGGATAATATTCAGAGCCTGATGCAGGATGCGTGGCTGAGGGCCTCGCTGGCAGGCGAAGAACAGATCCGCAGCATTCACCTGCTGATGGCGCTGGCAGATAAGCCAAAACGGGTGCGCTGCGACGGACTGTGGCCGCTACTGACCCTGACGCAGAGCCAGCTTGAACGCCTGCGCGGGCTTCTCGACGCGCAGTCGGACGAGCGTCCGGAGGTACAGCAGGAGGCAGAACTGGCGCAGGGTGGCGAGGTGGAATTAGTGGGCCGGCCGGTGAACGCCGATATGAAAGGTGAGCTGAGTCCTGCACTTCAGAACGCGCTGGACAAGTTCACCCTTGATGTTACCGCCCGCGCCAGGGACGGCAAAATCGACCCGGTATTTGGACGCGACACTGAAATTCGCCAGATGGTGGACATTCTTTCCCGTCGCCGCAAGAACAACCCGATTCTGGTCGGCGAACCCGGTGTCGGCAAAACCGCGCTCGTGGAAGGGCTGGCGCTCAGAATCGCCGAAGGCAATGTACCGGACGCGCTGAAGCCTGTCTCCGTGCGCACCCTCGATCTTGGCCTGCTGCAGGCGGGCGCGGGAGTAAAAGGTGAGTTCGAACAGCGCCTGAAAAACATCATTGAAGCGGTGCAGCAGTCACCGCAGCCGGTGCTGCTGTTTATCGACGAGGCGCACACCATCATCGGGGCGGGCAACCAGGCGGGCGGTGCGGATGCGGCCAACCTGCTGAAACCGGCACTTGCACGCGGTGAACTGCGGACCATCGCTGCCACCACCTGGAGCGAGTACAAGCAGTACTTTGAGCGCGATGCCGCGCTGGAGCGCCGCTTCCAGATGGTGAAGGTCGACGAGCCGGACGACGATAGCGCCTGCCTGATGCTGCGTGGCCTCAAGTCACGCTACGCGGAGCACCATGGCGTACATATTACCGATGATGCGGTGAAGGCAGCCGTCGCGCTCTCGAGACGTTATATCACCGGTCGCCAGCTGCCGGATAAGGCGGTTGATCTGCTGGACACCGCCTCGGCCCGCATCCGCATGAGTCTCGATACAGTGCCGGAACAACTGACCTGCCTCAGAGCGCAACTCACTGCACTGGAGATGGAGAAGCAGGCGTTGCTGGAGGATATTGCAGTGGGTAACAGCGCCCACAGCGAACGACTGGCCTCTATCGAACAGGAAGAAGTCAGTATTATTCTGCAACTTGACGCACAGGAAGCGCAGTACGGCCAGGAGCTAAAGCTGACGGAAGAACTGCTCGCCTGCCGCGCAGATATCTCCTGCCAGGCAGACATTGCCGATTTGCAAAAACAGCTTAATGTTGTTCAGCAAAATAACCCGCTGCTGGGACTGGATGTGGATGTCCGCACTGTCGCCACGGTGATTGCCGACTGGACCGGTGTGCCGCTCTCCTCGCTGATGAAAGATGAGCAGACGGAGTTGCTGAGTCTGGAAGAGAGCTTAAGCAAGCGCGTAGTAGGCCAGGACGCGGCGCTGAACGCTATCGCGCAGCGCCTGCGCGCCAGCAAAACCGGCCTTGCGTCGGAAAATGGTCCGCAGGGCGTGTTCCTGCTGGTTGGCCCGAGCGGCACCGGCAAAACCGAAACGGCGCTGGCGCTGGCGGACGAACTGTTCGGCGGCGAGAAATCCCTTATCACTATCAATCTCTCCGAATATCAGGAACCACATACTGTCTCCCAGCTAAAAGGCTCTCCTCCTGGCTATGTTGGCTACGGCCAGGGCGGCATCCTCACCGAAGCGGTGCGCAAGCGCCCGTACAGCGTGGTGCTGCTCGACGAAGTGGAGAAGGCGCACCGCGACGTGATGAACCTGTTCTACCAGGTTTTTGATCGGGGCTTTATGCGCGACGGCGAAGGACGGGAAATCGACTTTCGTAACACGGTCATCCTGATGACTTCCAACCTTGGCAGCGACCACATCATGCAGATGCTGGACGAACAGCCGGAGGCAACCGAATCTGACCTGCATGAACTGCTGCGTCCGCTGCTGCGCGACCACTTCCAGCCCGCGCTGCTGGCCCGGTTCCAGACAGTGATTTATCGTCCGCTGAAGGACACGGCCATGCGCACCATCGTGGATATGAAGCTTGCACAGGTCAGTAAGCGCCTGAATCGTCACTATGGCCTGAGCACGCATATTGATGAGAGCCTGTATGACGCGCTGACTGCCGCTTGTCTGCTACCGGATACCGGCGCGCGCAACGTCGACAGCCTACTCAATCAGCTGATTCTGCCGGTGCTGAGTCAGCAACTGCTGACCCACATGGCCGCGAAACAGAAACCACATACCCTGATGCTCGGCTGGAGTGATGAAGAGGGGATTGGGCTGGAGTTTAAACATGGCTGAAGAAAGTCAGGATCCGTTCAGAATTAAAGAAGGTGGTGTCAGGCTACTTACGACGGGTGAGATACAGCTGGCACACTCTGTTTTTTTATCCACTATTGATTATTCGAAAGTATGGATCCACAGGGAAAGTTACCTCCCTTTCAATTTACAGGATAAGAATACGGCGATGACGCCGGACGGGGAGATCTATTTTCGCGATCAATACTGCGATGATTTCTCCCTGACAACGGACAGTCTTCAGCATCTGTTCATTCATGAAATGGGCCACGTCTGGCAACGTGAAAAAGGGATGAATGTCATCGTCAGAGGGCTGGTTAGCTGGATGGTGAGCTACCGTTATACGCTTGATGGACGCCTGTTAAGTGAATATCCGATGGAGCAGCAGGCACAGATTATTGCCGATAATTTTGTTCTCCAGAGGTTTGGATATGACGCATGGAATTATCTTGAAATAAAAAAATACCCCGATGTTACCCTTGATGGCGATACATCTGAATCGATAATAAGAGAACAATACAGAAATGCATTGCGAGGTTTTCCATGGTGAGGACATTATCTACGACACTGTTACTCAGTATTAGCGTCATTATGCTTACAGGGTGTCCTGGCCCGGGTGACAGAATAGTGCCGGATGAAACCTCGCTGGCCAGCCGGAAGGGAGGGGAGGTATGTATTGAGATCAAAGATGCGCAGGATTATCAACCTATTGCTATTGCTATCAATTTACGGGGAACACCATCGAAACAAAAAAAATATAACTTTTCGCCCAATCTTATTGTTTCTGATGGGGAGCTTTGCATTCCCTCAACTTTTTATGGTTTTATAAATGGCAATAAATATATTGTCGAGTTTATATTACGTTCGAAACGAAATAATGATGAATCAAGAAGTTTTGTCGTTGGCGTGGGTGTTAACAACAATCAAGTGTACAATTTCCCTTTGTCCGGCCGGGAGTTTGCAAGGCCGTACGGCAAGGTTGAGGTGTCTGAATAGGGCCTGGCTATTAAAATAATGAAGCTTTTGTTCACATATCAGTTAAGCATTTAATTCTCATTAGTGGCGATGAGAAATATGCGATGGATAGTTTTGAAATGATCGCGCCGCTAATAAAGACCTTTATGCGCGCTACTGGATCTAGAGTAGTAATCACTCTTTTTCGTACTCACTGAGTACCCTGATTAAACCTGCAACGTGCTCGTCGGCAATAGCATCATGGACAGCAGGTTATCCCATGGAGTCAATATCATGAGTCTGACCGATACGCTTAAGAATCCCCTGTCTGCATTAACTGAAAGTGGGCTGAACCGCTACCGCCTGGATATTCCATCCTGTACAGCAGCACTGGATGTGGAAAGTTTCACCGGTAAGGAGTTTATGAGTGAGCTTTACTACTATCAGGTTATCTTTACCAGCAGTGACCAGAATATCAGCTCAGCGCAACTGTTGACTAAGCCCGCCACGCTGACCATGGGAACGGGGCCGCTGATGGGGCTCACCGGGCAGAAAGTGGTGCATGGGGTGGTGACGCATTTTAAGCGTATCAGTGGTTCTCGTGACCAGGCGACATACCAGATCATTATTGAACCTTTCCTTTCTCTGCTGCGCAAGCAATTCCGTACCCACCGCTTTTTTGTCAATAAGTCGGTACCGGAAGTTGTCACCGAAGTATTGCAGGAACATGGCCTGAAAGGCTGGGAGTATGAATTCACCCTCAAAGCTGACTATCCGAAGCGTGAGCAGATAAACCAGTACAAGGAAAGTGACCTCGCGTTCATAGAACGCCTGCTGGCCGAAGTGGGGATTTTCTACTTCTTCACCCTGCAGGCGAACACGCAAACCGAAGTGGTGCACTTCGCGGACAAGCAGAGTGCATGGATCTTCGGTAAAACGCTGCCTCTGAACAGCCCGTCAGGGATGAATGACAATAAGGTTGATTCTGTATGGGGCGTAAACGTCCGGCAAAACGTAGTTGAGCGCTCTGTCATCGCCAGTGATTACAACCACCGTGAAGCCCAGAATGTCCTGACCTCTGTACCGGCGGATATGACCCGTGGCGACGGCGACGGAGTGACCTATGGCGAGGTTTATCACTACCTGCCGCGTCATCTTGAACGTGGCGATAAAATCACACCTTCCGCAGAAACCGGCAATTTCTGGGCCCGCCTCGAGCACGAGCGTTTTCTGTCAGGACAAACGACGGTCAGCGGATGCAGTAATGATGCTCTGCTTTCTCCAGCTCAGGTGCTAACCATCAGAGAAGTAGCGATTCTGCCGACTTTACCCTCCGAAACGGACAACGGTATTATCATTACCCGCACGGGTTATACTGCCAGCCGTAAGAATGCGCTGTTAGTGACGTGGGAAGGGATGCCTTATTACGAAAACCGTTGCTGGCGTCCGGAGGCGAAAAAACGCCCGGTGGTGAGCGGGACCCTGATGGCTCGTGTCACCAGCGCCAGGGACAACGATATTTACGCCTGGCAGGATGCGTCGGGCATGTACCGGGTGAGATTCGATGCCGACCGCGACGTCAAGCGCCAGGGGATGGAAAGTATGCCGGTGCGTTTTGCCAAACCTTACGGTGGCGACAAGTACGGCTTCCACTTCCCGCTGATACAGGGTACTGAAGTCGCCATTGCGTTCCACGAAGGCGATCCGGACCGTCCGTATATTGCGCACGCAATGCATGACTCCCGCCACGTTGACCATGTTACCGAGCTGAACAGCACGCGCAATGTTATCCGCACAGCCGGCCTGAACAAGCTGCGGATGGAGGACAGGCGCGGTGAGGAGCATATTAAGCTCAGTACTGAATTCGGGGGCAAGACACAGCTTAATTTAGGTCATAACGTGGATGCTTCCCGCGAACTGCGTGGTGAAGGTGCAGAACTTCGTACTGACAGGCATGTTGCCATTCGTGGCGGCGATGGAGTGTTTATCACTGCAGATAAACAACCGTTTGCCAGCGATAAGATGCTATCAATGCAGGAGGCGATTGCTCAGTTGGAAAATGCACTCAGCATTGCCAGAAGTTTGTCTGATGCAGCTGAAACAGCGCAGGCGCTACCCGCTGATATCCAGAGTCAGGTGAAGTTGACAGATGCTCTTAAAGACCTTGCCCAGCCAGGAATGGTGCTAAATGCGCCTGAAGGAGTAAGCATCACCAGCCCGCAGGCGGTTCGTGTGGCATCGGGTAGTGCCAGCGTAGGAATTATGTCCCAACAGAATACTGACATCAGTGCACTGAGGCGTTTTACAGTCGCGGCGGGTGAAGCTGTGAGCATGCTGGCCCGTAAGGCCGGGATGAAACTCTTTGCGGCTAAGGGCAAGGTGGAAATTCAGGCTCAGGATGACGCACTGGATGCAATTGCCAAAAAAGATGTCACCGTGACCAGTACGGAAGGGAGGGTCGAAATCACAGCGGCGAAAGATATTGTGCTGAAAAACCTGGATGGGTCGTTCATCCAGTTGCAGGGTAAAAATATAATTCTGGGCTGTGAAGGTAATATCCTGTGGAAATGTGCCAATGCGCAGAAAATGAGTGCAGCCAGCGCTACATCCTTCATACCTGATTTTCCTGGTGGGTATAGTGAGTATTTCGTGGCGCACGATGATAAAACTGGGCAGATCACACCAAACACTCGCTATCGAATTACGACTGGTAAGGGGGTTGTATATTCAGGGGTAACAGATTCTGAGGGCAAAACCGCTGAAATATTCACAGCATTATCAGATAAGATAAAAGTTGAGTTCGGATAATTAGCCCGAATATATCAGAACAAATTTAACAGGAGTTGCCTCCATGAGTAATACGACAGAAACCGTTCATGGTAGTGGTAAAACAGGGATGCAAGCGAATGGCATCAAAGCCAATCATGCTACTGGCACCCGACTATATTTTCATGCTGATAGTGAAACATTCCTTGCTGTTGACGGTGATAAGCTGGAGCAGGAAAGCAATGAGCTAAATAGATTGTTAGGTGATCAGGTTGATACGCAAATGCGCATAGATGATCTAACAACTCAGTGCACAAAATTAAACTGGGGGCAGGTTGGGGAAAAGCAGACTCTCCAAACTCAGATACAACAAGAAGCCCAGAGGCTTGATGATCTTAATAAAAAACTGAAAGTAAAATTGGCGACGCTTTCAGCGACAGAGGAACTTCCGAAGGCCACTCTTCTTGACAACAGCAAAAGTGCTGTCGGGCTAATGGAGTTAATTGAAGTTCGCGGAAATATGAAAGGCGTTCGTTATATCTATGCCCGCTCAGATCAAATTGACAGCAAATGGCGACGTTATCCGCTTGAGGAAGGAGATAAAAAGTCTGGAAGTAAAAGCTTTATTGTCTCTGAATCATATACTGATAGTGAAGGCAACACAAAAACACGGGAAAAGATTGATTATGATAAACTTAAATCCCAAATCAGAAAGATAAAGCCAAAAATGCTGAAGGCTGAACAGGAATTATTAGAACAACATACAGGCATTCTTGGTCAGTGGGCCAGAGATATGAATGACAGCCTTAAACATTCTCCATACCAGGGGGATAGATTTGGCTTTGATTCTCAGTCACAGCTTATGCGCTGGACTTATGGCGCGGGCCTGACAGAGGAACTAAACCCGTTTGAAGTGGATTTTCGTAATCAGGGTAAAAAAATAAAAAAAGAAGCTGTTGCCAGCGGAAAAGCAAGTGCCTATGCAAGTCTAGCTCTTGCTGAGTCCAGGAGTAAATTTACGCTTTCACTTCCTGATATACACGGTATGACCATAACTTACCCTCTGAAGCCTGAGATGGGGGGGGGAATGGGAAACCTGGGCGTATTGCGTTTTGATTTCGAACTGGCTCTTGCCGGTAGCGTTGGGGCAAGTCTTGGGGTTGAGTTAGGTGTATCGGTCAAAAGTAATTGGGCGAAGGGAGTTCCTGGTCCTTCAGCCGATAATACCCCTCCAGGGCAACGTAAGATCGATATTAGCCAGGCCGTGAAGGAGCCAGAAGCGACAGGAGAGCTAACAGTCTTTGCTGGTGCTCAAGCCACAGCGAACTTGGCCGGTTCTATTCAGTGGTTAAATCCCGATAGTAAAAATAAAGAGTCGAAATATACGCAGTTAGCTAAGGTTGCTGTAGGCGCAACCGCTCAAATCGGAGCTGGATGGAGTGGTACTTTCCGGTTCAGTTATGAAAATGGAAGAGTGAAGGTTCTGGCGCGAGGTGGGATGTGTTGGGGAGGCGGGGGAAAAGGAAGTGTTGTTTTTGATATAGATGGAAAAGCGATAATGACTGACTTTATGCCCTGCCTGACTTATATGCTGCGTAATGCCGATTATATTCAGTTATCTGAAAAAGTAATCAGAGATGGGGATTTTTATGCGTTTTGTGCTTTGCCTTTGCTGGTTGGAATGAATGCAGCTAATCAATCGTTTGATTATCTTAAAAAAGAAACGATGGATCTACGAAGGATGCTGGAAAATAGTTGGAGTGAAAAAGAATGTAGAGTTGCGTTGATGCAGCACATTCTTGATACTAGTGGTAAATGCTTAAGATATTCACCGCCCGAAAGTAAAGGCGCAGCAATTGCTTCATTGATCGATCGCAATTTTTGGGATGATGTTGCCAGCCCAGCAAGCCACGCCCAAACGAAGTGTGAAGGTCTGGTGACATATAGTGCAAGAAAGCGGGCTGTACTGTTGTCATTACGTTGGATTCAGTCAAAAAGGGATTATGAGAACGTTATGCAGCATCTATCTAAAGATTTCCTGGTTTCAGGCTCATGGCAATCAAATCAACAGAAGGTTGCTGATTTCCTTGCATTGGGTGAAGAAGTTCAAAGATATGGTCTTGGGAGTGTTGTTCCCAATGCATCCACGGTTAATATCTTTCCCAGCCATTATGCAAAGAATTTAATGGACATATACAAAACCCTGCCTGACTCCACAGAGGTTAGAGGTGGTGAATTAAAATCATTAGTAGAAGTTTCTCCTGGCCTGATGGAAAGTTGTACCCGGATCGTTGTGGATGGTATGGAGATGAGTAGATGAAAATAAAAAACGTTGCTTTTTTTATAGCTCTTATCAGTTTAGCTGTGGCTGGCTGTGATGATAAAAAGCATGAAGAAGAACAAAAAAAGTTAGCCCGTCAAATTATTGATTCAATGATAGTGGTAGAGGGCGGACGCTATCAGATGGGAGACTTTGGACCCCTTGTAGGGGAAAAACTACCGTTTAGTCCTGACGCAGACAATAAACCTTTACACTGGGTAGAGTTGACTAACTTCAAAATAAGTAAGAATCGCATAACATGGGAACAATATAACCAATGGCTGGCTCTGCAAAGAAAAAATGGTAGTAAATATTACGAATGGGCAATGGATGATAAAAGAAGTCTTTTTTTCAAAAAAACAGTGGGAAAACGTTATCCTGCTGTAGCTAATTGGGAGGACGCTTCTTCTTTTTGTCGTTGGGTGGGGAATGTTACGAAAAAAAATATCATATTACCTACAGAGGCCCAATGGGAATATGCAGCGCGTAGCCGTGGTAAGTTCAACCAATTCGCCAATAGTGATAATCAATATAACCCTGACGAACCCGATGATAAACTCAATTTCACTCACGACTTGTTACCTGTGGGTTCTTTCCCTTCAAATCCACTGGGACTTTATGACATGATGGGTAATGGGCACGACTGGGTTAATGACTGGTATGCGGAGGATTATTACCAACATTCGCCTGAAAAGGATCCTCAGGGACCAGCTAGTGGCACAGAAAAGGTAGTGAGAGGTTACTTGGGATCAATGTTTGGTTTGTATGATATCACGCGGGGAAGCAATAAGCCGGAAACTGAATCAACAGGCTATGGATTCCGTTGTGTAGAAAACTAACTTTCAATGACAGTACGGCATAAATTGTACAGGAGGATAAATGTCCAAAGGATTTGTATTGCTAAATAGCTGCGCGGAATAGTAGAACCCTTTGAGAGAACTCAGCCCGGATTGTGCGATCTGATCAATCGCCAAACCAACCAAAATCACCAACCGGACTGAGCGATGCCGATCATAGTACCAATTCCCCGTGACGAACGACGCCTGATGTAGAAAGCAATCCATAAAACGCACGATAAAAATTATGCCTGCAGGCTGACTGCCATGCTGATGCTGCACCGGGGTGACCGCGTCAGCGACGTTGCCAGAACGCTCTGCTGTGCCCGCTCCTCCGTCGGACGCTGGATTAACTGGTTCACGCTGTAGGTTCTTGGCGAAGATGAGCGTGAATACGGTGGTATTATCACGCCTAAAGTTAAAATATTACCAAGCCATTATGCAAAAAATTTAATGGATATCTGGTCTAGCTTGCCAGACACTCAAGAGGTCAAAGGTAATGAGGCGCAAAGGTTAAAAGAAATTTCTCCTGCTCTCATGCATAGTTGTACCCGTGTAATTGTTGGAGAGCAGGAGTTATAATTATTATGAATCGTAACAAATTAATTCTTATTGCATCAATGTCAGGAATTGTTCTTGCTGGATGTGATAATGCGAAAGGTAATGCAGGTAGTGAGAAGCAATTCGCGGATGAGATTGTTAATACCATGATTTATGTTAAGGGAGGGCGGTTTCAAATGGGGGATTTTGGCCCTCTGGTTGATGAGAAACTACCTTTCAGTCCAGACCAAAACAATAAACCATTGCATTGGATTGAACTCTCCAGCTTTAAAATGATGAAATATAAAGTCACTTGGGGGGATTTCAATAAATGGATCCATTTAACTGGTAGAAGTAAAAACCAGTATTACCAATGGGCTACAAAAAAAGACACAAGTGAGCGATTTAGAAAACCAACAGGAGATAATTATCCTGCCTCAGTAAACTGGAATGATGCGAAAGCCTTCTGTCAATGGGTCGGAAAAATATCGGGGAAATCTTTTACCCTACCCACTGAGGCTCAATGGGAATACGCTGCGCGTAGTCGCGGTCAATTTTTTCAATTTGCAAACAGTGACAACCAGTATAACCCCGACGACCCGGATAATAAACTTAACTTTACTCATGATATGGCACCTGTAGGCTCGTACCCTCCAAATCCTTTAGGTTTATATGACATGATGGGAAATGGAAATGAATGGATGAGTGATTGGTATTCTGACGATTATTATAAAAATTCGCCAGGGAAAAACCCGCAAGGTCCAGAGAAAGGCGATAAGAAAGTGATTCGAGGTTATTTGGGCTCCATGTTTGGATTGTATGACATTACACGAGGAAAAGTGAGCCTGACTATGAAGGTCCAGGTGATGGTTTTCGCGGTGTAGTAAATGCACGTCCTAAATAAATGCCACAACATACAACAAGTTAATCAGGAGGGTATATGTCCAAAGGATTTGTTTTGCTGGGTGATAAAACTACTCACGGAGGTGAGGTTATATCTGCATCTTCGACCATGATTGTGAACGGAAATAAAGTGGCTCTTGTTGGTGATGAAATTAATTGCCCTGTCGTGGGGCATGGTGTCAATGCCATTATCGAAGGATCACCGGAATGGATCTCTGATGGGAAGCCTGTTGTTGTGGATGGCTGCAAATGTGAGTGTGGCTGCCATGTTATCTCCAGTGCGCCGGATTGTTCAGTAGGATAAGTTATGAGCTGGGAGCGTCAGAAAGCCACAATTGCTGCAGAACCTGATGAGCCTTCACCGGTCATCTGGCTGATTGCAGGCCTTGTTGTTGTTATTGCTGGAGTGTTGCTCTTTGTACTCCACGCCAATCAGTTTCTGGGTGAATTGCAAAAATTTAACCTCTGGATTGTTGCCGGAAGCCCTCTTTTTATCTGGTTCGTGACGATTTGTATTCGCGGCTGGATGTATAACCACGCAATGGATCGTCACCAGTTTGAATCCGATGAGGCAAACTATGCACAGCAGCAATGGACTTCCTGGGCCGGGCGTTATCTGGCGGTTCTGTATAGCCAGGTTATTCTGCCTGATGAATTGACACCATCAACATTTCTGCAGGCCCCCAAAGATCTCGAGCAGAGTAGCTCTCTTTCTCGGAGAATAACGTTACCTGCTGGCGAAGATACTTTTTCAGCATTGATTGGGGGCATGGACATATCAGAATTACAGCGCTTATCAGACCTCCCTTTCCACGCAACCTTACTGACTGACTCACACGATCCTGATGAGACATTGCAGAGAGAATTTACAGCATGCTGGCTCCAGTTAGTTGGAATGGCCTATCCCGTACCGTTACTGACGATTCTTAAAGGCCGGGCCTTCGATTGGGTGGGCGAACGCCTTAAAGCCCCGATTCTGGATGTTGAGCTTTTGTTGGTTCACCAGACTCAGGGAGGGAATGAGTACAGTGATTCGCTCTCGGCTTTAATGTTGACCTCTGATGATGTAGCAACGAAGTATCAGCTAAAGCATCACGCTCGCCTGCTTCGGCCTAAGTCGATTGAATCAACCCAAATGCTGAGTAAAGAGCTCGATACCTATTTCTCAACCCAGTCACAGGCTATTGCTGCGCGTGCAATTGTGGGTGACAGCATGGAGTGGGGCGATGATTTTTCCGCTCTTCTGACCAGTGCAAAACAATATGAAGGCGGCTGGAAACCCCAGCAGTCCCATTGGCTGGAGAAATATGCCGGACTCAGCGGTCCTTTCTCACCGTGGATTATGGCCGCCGTCGTCAGTGATATAGCCATGCTCACAAAAGAAGATTGCCTGATGCTTTCGGGTGACAAAGAGCAGCGATTTGTAAATACCGTAACTACAGGGAATCTGATGAATGGCGAAGGATAGTTCAGTGTGGCGTGGTAACTGGGGGCGCCTCAGCATTACCACACTAATTGCTGTTGCGATAGGATTGGTCATCTGGAAAAAGGGTGATGCGTTCGGAGTGACAAGCAATGGACTAAAGCTGCTGGGATCTGTGGCAGCTATAATCCTTCTTTTGCTTGTCCGCCATGGCAAAATCATTAGCCTCGCGATTAAACAACAGTGGTCGCGTTTGCAGGGGAAGCGTAAAAATGTCCTGCCGGCCGATGAGGGTCGTGTCAAGCAGACAGCACCACGCAATGTCACCGTTGATACAATCCGTGACGCCATGCGTAACCTATACGGTCGTCGCTGGGCCCGTAAAACACGCACCCTGCTGATCACTGGCACCGTCTCTGAGGTAGAACTGCTGACCCCTGGTCTTACAGCCCAGCTCTGGCAGGAAGACCGCGGCACATTGTTGCTGTGGGGCGGTGACCTCAATACCCCAGCAGACAGAGCCTGGCTGACAGCGCTGCGTAAACTGCGCCGTCGCCCGGTAGATGGGCTGGTGTGGGTCACTTCAGCGTTTGACCAGCTCTCAGCACCAGGGCTGGAACAGCCGTTGCCGGTACCGTCAGAAAGCACCATGGATTCCCTGTCTCACGCAATCAGCGCACGTATGGAAACGCTTGGCTGGAAGCTCCCGCTGTATGTCTGGTCCCTGCATCCGCGCACCGGTAAGCCGGAAGGGCGTATTACGCAGGCGACCGGCTGTCTGCTGCCTGCCGGTTGCCGTACTGAAGGGCTGGCAGAGCAACTGTCCGCCCTAACGCCGGATTTGATTTCACAGGGTCTTCAGCAGACCTGCGGTGAAGTGAAACATAACTTCCTGCTGACGCTTGCCGACCAACTCATTCGTGAGCCTGAGAGCGTGACCGCACCGCTGTCGGTGATGCTCAATCCGTACCGCCCGCTGCCTCTGGCCGGCGTGGTGTTCAGTCAGCCTTCCGGTGGTGCTGAACGTTCTGTGTCGCACCACTGGGGCATGGATAAGCGCTGGGATGTTCTGCCTGACTCCGTCCGGACGCTCCCTGCCGGGCTGCGCCCGCGCAAGCCGGGCGTTCCATGGCGTAACGTGTTTGCGTCAGTTGCTGCCCTGGCGATGGTCGCCTGGGCCGCCTGGATGAGCATTGCGTATGTCACCAACCGCAGCCAGATTGACGGTGCGAATGTCCATGCTGCACTTGCCGCCCGACAGAATCAGCCCCTGGAGCAGCGCCTGCACGCGCTGTCTGAACTGCAGAAAATCCTGGCCCGCCTGCAGTACCGTTCAGAGCAGGGCGTGCCGTGGTACGGGCAGGCCGGGCTGAGCCAGAATAATGCGCTGCTGGCGGCGCTCTGGCCACGCTACCGGGACAGCGCCTTGCCTCTGCTGCGTGATGCCGCCGCTGTTCACCTGCAGTCCCAGCTTAATGCTTTTAATGCGCTTCCGCCGGATAGCCCGCTGCGCGAGCAGAGGGCAAAAACGACCTATGACCAGCTGAAGCTTTATCTGATGCTGGCGCGTCCTGAGCATATGGATGCGGCCTGGTTCAGCGCGGCACTGCTTCAGGACTGGCCGAAGCGTGACGGAGTGAAAGATGGTATCTGGCAGGGCATGGCTCCGTCGCTGCTATCGTTCTTTGGTACTCAACTGGTCACGCATCCGGACTGGAAGCTCCGTGCCGATGAGAGCATGGTCACCCAGGCGCGCTCGCTGCTGGTTCGCCTGATGGGCGTACGCAATAGCGAATCGTCCCTGTACCAGAAGATGCTCTCCCAGGTAGCGCACCTCTATGTTGATATGCGCCTCGAAGACATGACCGGGGATACCGATGCATCCCGTCTGTTCAGCACCACGGAAATCGTGCCGGGTATGTTTACCCGTCAGGCCTGGGAGCAGGCCGTGCAGCCCGCCATTGAGAAAGTGGTGAAGGCGCGCCGGGACGAGCTCGACTGGGTGCTGACTGACAGCAAACGTCCGGTCAGTAAGCAGGATGACATCTCCCCTGAAGCGCTTAAAAATCGCCTGACGGAGCGTTATTTTGCCGATTTTGGCGGCGCCTGGCTGGAATTCCTCAATAGCCTGCGCTGGAACCAGGCGACCACGCTGTCCGACTCCATTGACCAGTTGACCCTGATGGCCGACGTGCGTCAGTCACCTCTGGTGGCGCTGATGAATACCCTGAACGTGCAGGGGCGTACCGGGCAGACCGGCGAGGCTATTTCAGACTCACTGGTGAAATCCGCCAAAAATCTGCTCGGTGGTGACAGTAAGGATGCAATTGATCAGAGTGTCGGTGTTCATGGCCCGCTGGATGCGACCTTTGGTCCGGTGCTGGCGCTGATGGACAAGAGCCGCTCAGGTGCTCAGGAACAAAGTTTGCAGTCGTTCCTGACCCGCGTTACACAAGTGCGTCTGCGTCTTCAGCAGGTGACCAATGCTGCCGACCCGCAGGCAATGACTCAAACCATTGCCCAGACCGTATTCCAGGGCAAAGCCGTGGACCTGACTGAAACACGCGACTACGGCAGCCTGATTGCCGCCGGTCTGGGCCAGGAGTGGAGCGGCTTTGGACGGACAGCGTTTGTGAGTCCGATGGAGCAGGCCTGGCAGCAGGTGCTGACCCCGGCGGCTGAGAGTCTCAATGTCCAGTGGCAACAGGCGGTGGTCAGCGAATGGAACTCTGCATTTGGTAGCCGTTATCCGTTTAACAACTCCGGTAGTGATGTTTCGCTTCCGCTGCTGGCTAAATATCTCAACGCTGATTCCGGGCGTATCGCGCAGTTCCTGCAGACCCGCCTCAGGGGTGTACTGCATAAAGAAGGTAACCGCTGGGTACCGGACAGCATCAACTCACAGGGGCTGGTCTTTAACCCGGCGTTCCTCAGTGCCATCAATACCCTGAACCATATCTCGGATGTGGCTTTCACCGAAGGCTATGCCGGGATGAACTTCGAACTGCGTCCGGGCACCGCTGACGGCGTAATGCAGACCGACCTGACTATCGACAGCCAGAAACTGACCTACGTGAACCAGATGCCGGCTTGGAAGCGCTTTGCGTGGCCTGCGGATACGGAAGCACCCGGCGCAGCCTTAAGCTGGATAAGCACTCAGGCTGGTACCCGCCAGTACGCGGATATTCCAGGTGCATGGGGCTGGATCCGGCTGCTCGATAAAGCTGTGGTCAGGGCTTATCCGGGTGTTGACAGCAGTTACAGTATGAGCTGGAAAGCACAGGACGGACGCACGCTCAATTACACCCTGCGTACCGAGGCGGGCGAGGGGCCACTGGCGCTGCTGAAACTGCGTAATTTCCGTCTGCCGGAAACCATATTCAGCACCACCGGTGCCACATCACCAGACCAGGTTGCCAGTGCGGGCAATGATACAGAGGACGCATACTGATGAGCACGCTCAATGCCTTACTCAGCGCCTGCCAGACTGAGCAGGAGCCACTGCTTGCGGCAACCCGTGAGCGCGTGGCGCAGTGGGATAACTGGCTGCAGCCACTTTTCGGTTCATCGCCCGTTGGCGAGGATCCTGGCTATGACGATGACTTTCAGCAGATGCGCGAAGAGGTCAACAAACTCTCCGGCGCCGATACCGAACTCATCTGCCGGCTGGCAGAGAAGCTGCTGACCACCACCGCCAAAGATATCCGTGTTGCTACATACTACTGCTGGGCGAAGCTGCACCGCGAAGGTGAGCAAGGGCTGGCTGAAGGGCTTGAACTGCTGGCCGGGTTGCTGGAGCGCTTTGGAGCACAGTTGCACCCGCAGCGTGACCGCAGCCGTAAGGCGGCGCTGGAATGGCTGACGGGGTCGCGTATGACGGATTCACTTTCCCTGTACCCGGAAGTGGTCAGGGAAGAGGCCATACGTACCACCGGTGCGCTGCTGCTGATAGCGCAGCTTACCGAAAACGAGCCGGATGAAACCCGTCCGGAACTTAATCCGCTGTACGGTGCGCTGGAAAATCGTCTACAGAAAGCGGGGGGCGTGGATGCGGTGGTACCGCAGAACGCCAGTACCAGCGAACCCCCTTTATCTGCCAGTCACGGTGATGCCCCGGCTATCGGGCGGATCACGTCCGGTCAGGATTTGCTGGCGCAGGCCCGTACGCTCACCGAATACCTGCGCGAACAGCCGGATGGCTGGCTGTCAGCGCACCACCTGATGAAAAGCCTGCGCCATGACACCCTGCAGGCCATCCCGGCCCCGGATGCGCAGGGGCGTACACGCATTGAGCCGCCAAGGGCGGATCAGCGGGCGTTACTTAAGCGCCTGTACCTTCAGCAGAACTGGACTGAAATGCTGGAAACCGCCGACAGCACGTTTTCCCGCGGTGCCAATCACCTGTGGCTGGATTTACAGTGGTATATCCATCAGGCGCTGATGAAAACCGGCCAGGAAACACTGGCCGGTATTGTCGCTGCTGACCTGAAAGGGCTGCTGACACGCCTTTCTGGCCTCGAAACGCTGGCATTCAGCGACGGTACGCCGTTTGCGGATGAAGTGACCCTGAACTGGATTAAGCAGAGCGTGCTGGACACGGCGGGTGGGTGGGGTAATGACACTCCTTCCGCGCAGGTGACCAGTGGAAACGATGACATTCTGGCGCTTGAACCGGAAGCGGTGGCATTGGCTGATAATGAAGGCCCGGATGCCGCGCTGGGCTGGCTACAGGCCCGACCAGGCATGACCACCTATCGTCAGAAGTGGCTGTTGCGGCTGCTGATGGGTCGCATTGCTGAGCAGTACGGTAAAAATGACCTGGCGGTGCATCTGTTTGCTGAATTGGGCGAGCGGGCCGCTGAGCTCACCCTTACGAACTGGGAGCCTGAGCTGCTGTTTGAGGTACAGGCCCGCCATCTGAAGCTGCTGAGAATTAAAGCGGGTCGGGCTGAGTCCGACAAAGCTCGCCTGCACGTTGAAATGGAAAGCCTGCTTGCTGGGCTAATTGCTATCGATCCTGCTCGCGCGGCAGTCCTGTGTGGTTAATGCAAATAAATGAGTGCCGGAAAATGATGCCGGTGATATTAATGATTTTAGGAATATAAATTTTCATGAAAATAACTAACTTTGCAGCATGCATTGTCATGGTGCTATTACTGGCCGGGTGTACAGCAATTTTGTGGGGTGGAAATAAATTCTCAGGTAGTCATCGGGTGAATGTTATGAAAATGCAGGATAATGTCACCGATATTTTTCAGTATGAAAATATCTCCGCTTCTGTTGTTCAGGATAAGACCAATATACCTCTGATTATTCCTTCGGAAGGTATTGCATTTTTAGGTGAAAAAAATATCTATATTCTGACAAGGGGGGCTGATGAGTTACTGTCTTTAAACAAGTTAACAGACAAATTTCCACTGATTGCAGGTAAAGAAGAAAATACGCTCAAGCTCCAGTTGGTTCATCCTGTAAAAGGGGATGCTGTCGTTCGCTTCAAGGATTTTTTACGTGTCTGGGTTAATAAAAGCGAAGGTGAGCTTTCAGAATACGATATAGGTGTCATTAAGCATGCAGGCTTCCAGAGTTCGAAGGGGGGATACTGGAAAGACGTCAATATTGAGGGCATGGTTCTTCCAAGGAAAAGTATCAATTATACATTTACCAATACCGAGTCACTGGGGCGAAAGTATAAAGTTGAATTTTACGCGACAGGCAATGAAACCGATTTTTATCCGAAGAATCTTGCTACAAACATTGTGCTCACACCTGTGGCACTTACTGCAGATATCGTATTTTTCCCTGTCTCCCTCACGTTTCTACGCTTAATCATCGGGCAACAACACTAGGGTTAACTCCTGCTGGAACGCATATGAAAGATCAGACCCTGCGCTATTTCGATGCAGAAATGCGCTACCTGCGTGAAGCCGCGAAAGAGTTCGCGCAGACCCATCCCGATCGCGCAGCGATGCTCGACCTGGATAAAGCCGGAACACCCGATCCGTATGTCGAACGCCTTTTTGAAGGCTTTGCCTTCTCGGTGGGGCGGCTGCGTGAAAAGATAGATGACGATCTACCGGAACTGACCGAAGGGCTGGTCAGTATGCTCTGGCCACACTACCTACGTACCATACCGTCACTCTCGGTTGTGGCGTTTACGCCCGCGCTTCAGTCCGTGAAGATGGCGGAAGTGATGCCAGCAGGGCTTGAGGTGTACTCTCGCCCGGTAGGGCCTAAAAACACGGTCTGCCGCTATCGCACCACCCGCGATGTGATGCTCAATCCTATGAGCATTTCAGGGGTGACCATGACCACTGAGCCTGACGGGCGTTCGCTGTTGCGGATGCGCTTTGCCTGCAGCACCCAGGCGGACTGGTCCCATGCTGACCTCAGTCACCTAAGCCTTTATCTCGGGGCTGACGCGCCCGTCAGCAGTCATCTGCATTTAATGCTGACTAAACGGCAGGCAGCACTCTATATACGCCTGCCCGGGCAGACCGACCGTATTCGCCTTGAGGGATATTTCTCGCCGGGAGGATTTGCGGAGGAAGACGGACTCTGGCCGAAAGGGGATACCGCCTTCAGCGGCTATCAGCTGCTGCTGGAGTACTTCACCTTCCGCGACAAGTTTATGTTTGTCCACTTCAACGGCCTTGAGGGGGTTACCCTGCCAGTTGGGGTGGAGTACTTCGACATTGAAGTCGTGTTCAGTTCACCCTGGCCATCAGACCTGCCGGTCACTAATGATGCGCTTCGTCTTCATTGTGTCCCGGTGATTAACCTGTTCACCCTGGAAGCTGACCCGCTCACCATTACGGGGCTTGAAAGTGAATACCTGCTGCGTCCCAAACGGCTACAGGACGGACATACCGAAATTTATGCGGTGGATTCTGTTACCGGCTCCAGCCGCACCAGTGACGCGGAGTATGTACCGTTCAGCAGCTTCCGCCACAAAGGCGGAATGATGCGCCTTCACGCCCCACCACGCTACTACCATACCCGCGTGAAGCGCAGCGTCACCGGACTGTATGACACCTGGCTGATCCTGGGGGGACATCAGTGGGAAAATGATCGTCTGTTTGAGCGTGAAGCCGTGTCACTGCAAATCACCGGCACTAACGGTCAGTTACCTCGCCGTGCGCTGCAGAGCACGCTGCTTGACCGCTGTGAACAGGTGGTCAGTACACCGCTTTCGGTACGCAACCTCTGCAAACCGACTCTTCCAGTCTATCCGCCGGCCGAAGACCGTTTCCACTGGCGGGTATTGAGCCATCTGGGCTCCGGATTCCTGAACATGATGAGCACCGCCGAAGTACTGCGCGGCACCCTGGCGCTGTACAACTGGCAGGAAGATGAAATGAACACCCGCCGTCTGGAGGCGATTCAGCATGTTGAACACCACCGACTGCAGCGGTTTGAGCAGGGCTACCTGATGCGGGGGCTGGATATTGAAGTCACGCTCGACAGCAACGGTTTCACTGGTGAAGGGGACATTCATCTGTTTGGCGAGATGCTCAACCGCTTCTTCGCTCTTTATGCAGATATGAACCAGTTTAACCAACTTACCCTCATCATTCAGCCAGAAGGAAAATGCATACGGTGGAAAGAGAATCACAGTCTGCGCCTGCCCGGTTGATAGCGCAACTTGGCGACCGGCTGCCGTACATCAACTTTTACCGCTTTTGCCAGTTGCTGGAGCAGAGTCAGCCGGATAAACCCGTGGTGGGGAGTACCTGGCAAGTGCGTCATGAACCGGTGTGCTTCCGGCCGCATCCGGGTATGGGCTTCCCGGCCTCCGAAGTCAGAGGGGTGGAACGTCCGGAGCATTCAGACCTGCCACCAGTGGTCCGTATCACTTTTATGGGTCTCTACGGCGTTGAGTCACCACTGCCAACACACTATACCGATGACATCACCCAGTGCCGGGAAGGGTATGAAGCGACAGCCGCCTTTTTAGATATCTTCAACCACCGGCTGATTTCCCAATACTATCGTATCTGGCGTAAATACTCATACCCGGCGACCTTCGAGGAAAGCGGTAAGGATAAAACCTCACAATACCTGCTGGGGCTGGTAGGGCTCGGGATTGACGGTTGCACAGACAGTATCGCCGCACCGGCTTCTCGCTTTCTGGCGCTGCTGCCGGTGATGCTGTTGCCTGGACGCACTGCAGAAGGCCTCGCCTCGCTGGTACGCCTGCTGGCACCGAATACGCAGGCTCGAATCTGGCATCACGATAAACGCCGGGTACCCCTGCAAAAACCGCTAACCATGAGTATCCACCAGCCAGTCGCCCTGACAAATCGTCCCGTGATGGGCAACTATGCCATTGATGTGAACAGTCAGGTGCTGATGAGGCTTACCACCACCGACCCTGTGGAAGTACAGGGCTGGTTGCCGGGTGGGGAACTTCATACGGATCTCATGGCGCTGCTGCATGTTTATCTTGGCTCACGCCTTGATGTCCGTCTGCAACTGCGCGTGGACCGACGTCTTTTGCCTGATGCGACGGTAAGTACCAGGCCCAGGGCTGATACCGTGCAACTGGGGCGCACTGCCGTCATGCGTCCGCTGAATCAGGCGAACACCGCAACATGCCCCAAAACAATAACCATTAATCTTGGCCGCTATGAGCGGGTACAGGAAAATATTCACCGCAGGGAGACCAATGAAGATGGCGATTACCGCTGGTAACACCGCAATGACGTTGCTGGCATTAACACTCGCAACGGCCTTGAGCGGCTGTGGCCTGACACAAACCGTCAAAGACGGGACGATTTCAGTAACAAAATCCATTTTTTACAAGCAGGTAAAAATCCTGCATCTGGATATTCAGGCTCGCTCAGGGATGAATAACAACGCGAAAGGCGCGTCGCTGGCGACGGTCGTGCGTATCTACCAGCTTAAGGACCGTAAGGCATTCGAAAGCACGGATTACCCGTCGCTGTTTGCTGACGACAGCCAGGCCCTCAAAGCCGATCTGCTGGTGGAGAAAGATATTCACCTGCGTCCGGACGAATCGGTGGCGCTGGATATGCCAATGGACGAGAAGACGCAGTTTGTGGCGGTGGCAGGGATGTTTATGTCGCCGGATCAGACTAACGATACCTGGCGTATCGTGATCACCCGTGACGATCTTGATCCTGACAAGCCGCGCATTATCGAAGCCAGCAATAACCGCCTGACGTTACAGCCACTGAAGGATAATTGAGATGCCTCGTCCTTCCCTGTATGAAACTCTGTTCGGCAATTTCGCCGGCGGACTTGACCTGCACGACGTCAGCGAGGAGAACCAGCTTATCCTGTCTGTACTGGACAACATGCAGCGTATTCTTAACTGCCGCGCTGGTACGCTGACGCATCTTCCGGACTACGGCCTGCCGGATATGACAAAAATCCTGCAGGGGATGCCTGGCTCAGCGCACCAGCTCATCAACACGTTGTCGAAGGTACTGCTGAAATATGAACCCCGTCTGAATAAGATCAACGTAGTGATGCTGGATCAGACGCAGCCAGGCGAGCTACGCTACGCCATTGACGCGGAACTGAAGGGCATCGGACTTGTACGCTATGGTACCGAGTTTATGCCTGAAGGCAGAGTGCTCATCCGCCATTTGAAACAACAGCAGTACCTTGATTCCCGCTCCACAATTTAGTTTTTTTCTCTGGCTGAAACTCTCATGACGACACTCACAGAACGCTACCTTAAAACCGGTGGCGACCCGCGCACGCTTACGGATTACGCGGCACTTCGCGAAGAAATGAACAAACTGACCCACCCGGCGCGTCCGGACATTAACTGGTCGTATGTGGAAAAACGCTGTTTATCGCTGTTTGAGCAAAACGGCGTGGAGCTACAGACTGCCGCCTGGTACACGCTTGCCCGCATGCATCTGGTCGGACTGTACGGCCTGAACGAAGGGCTGGCGATACTTGAAGCCCTGGTTAGCCGACAGTGGGGAAACCTGTGGCCGCAGCCAGTCCATGCGCGTATCGAAATTCTCAGTATGCTGAGTAAACGTCTCCAGCAGACGATGCGTACCCTGATGCTGACGTATGCCGACCTCAGCCAGTTATACCAGGCGGAAACGTATCTGATCGCTCTCGAAGAGGTATTGCAGCGCCTGGAGTTAAAACATGCCAGCCAGCTTGATCCCCTGTTTAATCAGGTTCATCAAGCGGCGATAAGGCTCGAAGACAGTAATCATGCGGGCGTCAGTCAGTCCGGTGAAAAAGCTATCCCTGCGGGTGGCAGTCTCACGGAACCCACAGAGAGCAGTCGATGGATTTATGTGGCGGAACCTGAGCTACAACCCGTCGCGCAACCGAAAAAAGCAGCATCTTACGGGAACTGGAAGCCGTTTGCCGCCGGGATGCTAACTATGCTGATCGTGGCGGGAGCGGGGGGATGGGCGTGGACGACATTCTTTCGGCCAGATCCCGCTGAGGAGAGGCTTGCCGCAACGCTTTCGCCGTTACCTGTAGCGCTTTCAACTGAGCAGCAGACAGTGCTGCGGCAAAAATCGCTGCCACCCGAGCCGGGAATAAAACAAACGCAGCAGCAGCTGGAACGTCTTGCACAGCTAAAGCCGGACTGGGCCGTAAGCTATGGCGATAACCTTTTACAACAGGCACTAACACTGTGGCCCGAACAGGCAAAACAGCTTGAGAGCCAGTGGCGGCGTCAGCTTAATACAGCTGCTTTCCCTGTCGATAACCTCAATGGCTGGCATCAGGGAATGGAGCAGCTACAGCAACTGGCGAACCGGCTCAATTCTCTGGACGAGCAGAAGGGGAAGTACATCACGGTGAGTGAACTGAAATCAGCCGTGTTTACGATGATGCAATCCTTCAACCACACAGTTCCGGTTGAGGAACGCCTAAGGCAGCTCTCTGAGCAGCAAAAAAATATTACCGGGTCTTCAGCACAGCGAAGCCAGACGGAACAGCACCTGCAACAGCTCATCGTGCGTTTTGCCTTGTTGAAACAATCGAATGACGATACGCCGTCAACATCTACCCAGCACAACGTAAACACAGGGAATTAACGTGTCAGCCAGAGAGCGTTTTTTGAAAAAAGTACAGCCAGGCAAGGCCAGTGCAACCTGCGGTAAAACGTCCGTGGATGCCGACATACAGGCATTTCGCTGGCGGATGGACGATTTGGCCCAGCAGATCAGTGAGTGGTTTGCAGGCACCTCCATTACGGTGACATTGGGAATAAGGCATATTCACGATCTCAGCACGATCGGCTACAGCCTCGGAAATGGCATATGCCGCTACGATATCACCACGATACGCCTGCAAAACGGTGAGCGCAGCGTGAGTATTATTCCTGAACAACTTTGTCGGGGCAGGGAGATCGGTTGCGTGGTTATGCGCGTTGAGACGGCGGATATACAGGTTTTCCAGCTGAGCCTTGCACCAGAAAAGGGCTGGTTCATACGAAGAGAACATCAGAGTGCACAAGACAATGTGATGATGACCGAGGAGCTTTTTTTTCGGGCCATTGAGAGACTTGCCTGACAGGATGAACCCGTCATAAAAAATATAGCCATCAGGCTGGTTTTCAATGTTTTGACCGGCACGAGAGGCGTGAGGTTGAAATTCTATTTTTTCACGCAGCGAAACAGAAACGTCTGGTATCGAACGTTATATTAATAATCCAAATTGTGACGATTATGAAAAGGCCGCTATTCCACCGGGAACTTACTGGGCGACCGACAGACCAGCCGGCAATCTCTATAACCGGGTAAGGGCGGAGGCGATAGGTGCCTGGCATGGTTACCGAAATCACCATTTCGAATGGTTTGCCCTGTTCAGCGACAAAACGAAAAAAGACAGCCTGAATGTGAATGGTCTTAACCGCACAGGCTTTCGCCTTCATCCGCTGAACAGCGATGGTTCCGGTGAATTCTGGAGCTGTATCACTCTGCGTCGCTACAGCGATTTTAAGCATCTGCACCGCCTGTTGCTTCAGCGGGGGGCATTTCCGGTCCCTGGTGGCAATGGCCTGAAGGCCTATGCCCGTATCGATGTGCTCGGTACTCCGGACTATAGCCTGTGCGAGAAAGAGACCGAAGAAAGAAAAGAGGCAGAGAAACGCCGGACGCAGCAGGCTCTGAAAAAGCGAGCGGAGAATGCCGAATGAAAATCCTGCTGTTTATTTTGCTGTTCTGGAGCGGGATCCACTTCATACCCGATGCATGGATTGCGAGTTTTGTGAAAGCCCATATCCCGATTATTGGTGACGGAGAAGAAGCAATGGACAGCTTCGAGATTCATATCATCGTGATTAAAACAACGTTGTGTGCTGTCGGGGCGTTTCTCCTGATGAAACTTTTTTCTTGCTGCGCAAACGCCCCAAAAGATAACCACGCCTACTTCTTTGACCAACCCTGATGGAATAATCGATTACATAATGGAGTCAACGCCATGAGCCTGACTGATACCCTGAACACGATGGTGACCACCTTCGCCGGAAAATCCCTGAACCGCTACCGCCTCGATATCTCTTCCTGCACGGCAGATATCGACGTGGAGGATTTCAGCGGATCGGAGGCGGTGAGTGAGCTGTACAGCTACACCATCAATTTCACCAGCGCCGATAAAAACATTGATGCGCGCCAGATGCTGAGTAAGCCGGCGACTCTGACCATGGGGGCGGGTAATCTGCTCTCCCTGAATGAGCGCAAGGTAGTTCACGGGGTGGTGACCCATTTTGAACGTACCGGTGGTTCAGCCGATGAAGCGCGGTACTGTATCGTGCTGGAGCCGTTTCTGGCGCTGCTGGGTAACCAGTTCCGCACCCACCGCTTTTTCGTCAACAAATCTGTCCCGGAAGTGGTGGAGCAGGTATTGCAGGAGCATGGCCTGAAAGGCTGGGAGTATGAATTTAACCTCAGACAGAGTTATCCGAAGCGCGAGCAGATAAACCAGTACCAGGAAAGCGACCTTGCCTTTATTGAACGTCTGCTGGCCGAAGTGGGGATATTTTACTTCTTCACTCTGCAGCCCGACACGCATACTGAAGTGGTGCATTTTGCTGACAAACAGAGCGCCTAGACGTTCGGTAAAAACCTGCCGCTGAACAGCCCGTCGGGGGCAAATGACAATTGCGTTGATTCGGTGTGGGGCGTGCATGTCTTGCACAACGTGGTGGCACGCTCGGTGACGGCCAGCGACTATAACCACCGTGAAGCGCAGAACATCCTGACCTCGGTACCGGCGGACATGACCCGCGGGGACGGGGAAGGGAACACCTACGGCGATGTGTACCATTACCGCCCGCGTCACCTTGAGCGTGGCGACAAGATTAACCCCACGGCGGAAACCGGCAACTTCTGGGCGCGTCTAGAGCATGAACGTTTTCTGTCGAACCAGACCACCATAACCGGCAGCAGCACCGACCACACCCTCTGCCCTGCGCAGGTGCTGACCATCACCGAAACGGCCATACCGCCAACGCTGCCCCGGGAAACGGAAAATGGCGTTGTCATCATCCGTGCCGGCTACACCGCCAGCCGGAAGAACGCGCTGAAGGTGGACTGGTCGGCCATGCCGTATTACGAGAACCGTTGCTGGCGCCCGGAGGCGAAAAAACGCCCGGTGGTGAGCGGGACCCTGATGGCTCGTGTCACCAGCGCCAAAGATAACGATATCTACGCCTGGCAGGATGCGTCGGGCATGTACCGGGTGAGATTCGATGCCGACCGCGACGACAAGCGTCAGGGGATGGAAAGTATGCCGGTGCGCTTCGCCAAACCTTACGGCGGTGATAAGTACGGCTTCCACTTCCCGCTGATACAGGGCACAGAGGTTGCGATTGCGTTCCACGAAGGTGACCCGGACCGACCGTATATTGCGCATGCAATGCATGACTCCCGCCACGTTGACCATGTTACCGAGCTGAACAGCACGCGCAATGTTATCCGCACAGCCGGCCTGAACAAGCTGCGGATGGAGGACAGGCGCGGTGAGGAGCATATTAAGCTCAGTACTGAATTCGGGGGCAAGACACAGCTTAATTTAGGTCATAACGTGGATGCTTCCCGCGAACTGCGTGGTGAAGGTGCAGAACTTCGTACTGACAGGCATGTTGCCATTCGTGGCGGCGATGGAGTGTTTATCACTGCAGATAAACAACCGTTTGCCAGCGATAAGATGCTATCAATGCAGGAGGCGATTGCTCAGTTGGAAAATGCACTCAGCATTGCCAGAAGTTTGTCTGATGCAGCTGAAACAGCGCAGGCGCTACCCGCTGATATCCAGAGTCAGGTGAAGTTGACAGATGCTCTTAAAGACCTTGCCCAGCCAGGAATGGTGCTAAATGCGCCTGAAGGAGTAAGCATCACCAGCCCGCAGGCGGTTCGTGTGGCATCGGGTAGTGCCAGCGTAGGAATTATGTCCCAACAGAATACTGACATCAGTGCACTGAGGCGTTTTACAGTCGCGGCGGGTGAAGCTGTGAGCATGCTGGCCCGTAAGGCCGGGATGAAACTCTTTGCGGCTAAGGGCAAGGTGGAAATTCAGGCTCAGGATGACGCACTGGATGCAATTGCCAAAAAAGATGTCACCGTGACCAGTACGGAAGGGAGGGTCGAAATCACAGCGGCGAAAGATATTGTGCTGAAAAACCTGGATGGGTCGTTCATCCAGTTGCAGGGTAAAAATATAATTCTGGGCTGTGAAGGTAATATTCTGTTGAAATGTGCTAATGCTCAGAAGATGGGGCCAGCCACAATAAGCTCGCCTCCACATGAATTTCCTAAAGGTTATGGTGGCGTTTACGCTCTCAAGGATGATGGTGGAAACATCATTCCAAAGACGGAATACAAGATCACTACCGCTGAAGGCCGTGTATTCACGGGGACGTCAGATGAAAATGGCAAAACTTTGCCGATTTACACCTCAATGCCGGGTAAAATCAATATTGAAATACTAGGAACCGGTAACTCAACTGCAGGGAGCAATAAATCATGACTGATTACCATGCATGGGAAGCCAGTGACTGTGAACACTTTACTGATGTAAACATTTCAGAAAAAACAGTCGTCTGTAAGCGTAAGCCTGTACCAGGAATTACGATTACTATCGGGATGTTTTTTGATGGTACAGGGAACAATGTTTTCAATACAGATGAGCGCCTGTTAAAGAGCTGCACGCACCTTGATGTTGGTCTAAAGAAGGAAGATCTTGAACTTTGTACCAAAAAACTGGGGATGAGTGCAAATGGTAACGGTAGTTATATGGGGTACTATTCAAACATTCATTGGTTGAATACACTTTATTCTATCGATGACAATATTGTTGAAGATAAGTTACTTTTTCAGCGTGCTGTTTATATTCAAGGTATTGGAACGCAAAAAGGAAAAGAAGACAGCTTACTTGCGATGGGAACAGGGACATTATCAGAAGGTGTTGTAGATAAAACCGCTGAGGGCATATCTAAGATTGCAAATGAAATCCAGGCCCTGCTGGGAGAAAGCAGCAATGTGACGAATGCAATTGAAAAGATTCAATTCGATATTTTTGGTTTCAGCCGGGGAGCGGCAGCTGCTCGTCATTTTGCAAATCGCGTCAGAAATAATGACAAGGCTATTCAGCAAGCAATAATTGAAGGGCTTAAAGGCCGAAACCAACATGGCAAGCCCGCCGGAGAAGTTAGATTTATCGGCTTATTTGACACTGTTTGTGCTGTAGGTCTTGATCCGCACGATGCGGTTAATCCTGGAGTGGATTTAGATTTGCCTCCCGATATCGCGCAGAAGGTTTTCCAGATAGCTGCGATGCACGAGTGTCGATATAATTTTAGCCTGAACAGTATAAAAGAATCATGGCCAGAACTTTCTCTCCCCGGGGTACATTCCGATATTGGTGGCGGTTACAACCCAAATGAAAGGGAATATTATTTTTTAACTAAGCCAAAAAATGAAACGGTCAGGGAAAGCGTTCCTCCTGAAATTACGGATATTTACCGACAAACTGCAGCTGAAATACCTGATTTGAGGACTTTTCCTACACTAAACCCTTTAATGGCTAGTGGTGAGATAAAAACTGAAACCTGGTATGACTATCTGGTAAACCATGATAAACGGCGCCAGGAGATAATAGAAAAACGTGTTGGCGCTGCAGTGACATGTAAGCGAGTCGTCCCCAATGACTGGAGCAAGGTCAGTTTACAGGTGATGTTGGATGCCGCCATTGATGCTGGTAGTGTGTTTAACCCAATAAGAAAGACTAATGACGACTTAAGAATACATCCTGAGTTAGAAGATTTATGCCAAAAGGCGATCAATCAAGGAAAGTCGGTTAGAGGGGGAGATACCCCTGTGCATTTTTCTCCAGCAGAAATTCAGTTGATTGGAAAATACATTCACTGCTCAGCAAACTGGAATCCCATTGAATTCAAAACTGTATGGCTTGATGGCGACCATATTAGAACGATATATGGGGCAGTAAAAGCGAATGAGGTATTTGGATTTATTAATCGACCAAACCCCGGTTGGACCCGCGCTGTATGGAATATGAAAGGAGAAAAAGCATGAGATTGATTACCACAATGTTACCATTTGTTTTTCTGGTGGACTGCAACAGCAGTTTGGCCACTGACCAGCAAGGGAAGATTAAAGCCCCTTTTGATGAGTGGTACTTTACCTTTTCGACACCCAAAGCGTTACCTGCGCAGGTGACACTTGTAAAGCTTATTGATGTCAATGGCTATGGAAAGGTTTTTCGGACAATAGACCAGCCGCAGGGGCAAAGTGTGGGCACATGGAGTCAGCATGCAGGAAAGGGAACCTCGCCTTTTAATAAGGCCTCCTCCCCCCCGCAAGTAATACAATTTTGCTGGGATTCGATTGTTGACAAAAAAGTTTATGAAACCACACTGGTGTTCTCTTCTGAAACTAAAAACAAAATGCTAACCACGGAACCCAGCAACTATAGTCCTGAGGATACTTATTACTTTAAGTATATGGTGATTGGCCTTGCTCCTGAAGGAAAGGTCAGAGTCTGGCTAAAAGATAACGGCAGGCCTAATCTTGAACAGACCGGCACGGAAATTATAACGGTTTCTGGTAAAGAATTGGATATGTGTAAAGGAGTGACAAATAGTGACTTTAGCTATGGGTATGATGACGATACGATTGAGTTTATAAAAAATAAAAAATACCCTTACGGTGTTTGGTAGTGAAGTAAAATAGCAAATGACTTAAACATTTCGACCTCCAAGATGCCTTGTGTGGTATAGCATAAGAAGGAATAAAAGCATGAGATTGATTACCACACTGTTACCATTTGTTCTTCTGGTGGGCTGCAATAGCAGTTCGGCCACTAACCAGCAAGGGAAGATTAAAGCCCCTTTTGATGAGTGGTACTTTACCTTTTCGACGCCCAAAGCATTACCTGCGCAGGTGACACTTGTAAAGCTTATTGATGTCAATGGCTATGGAAAGGTTTTTCGGACAATAGACCAGCCGCAGGGGCAAAGTGTGGGCACATGGAGTCAGCATGCAGGAAAGGGAACCTCGCCTTTTAATAAGGCCTCCTCCCCCCGCAAGTGATACAATTTTGCTGGGATTCAATTATTGACAAGAAAGTTTATGAAACCACACTGGTGTTCTCTTCTGAAACTAAAAACAAAATGCTAAGCACGGAACCCAGCAACTATAGTCCTGAGGATACTTATTACTTTAAGTATATGGTGATTGGCCTTGCTCCTGAAGGAAAGGTCAGGGTCTGGCTAAAAAATAACGGCAGGCCTAATCTGGAACAGACTGGCACAAAAATCACAACGGTTTCGGGGATGGATTTAAATATTTGCAAAGGTGAAACGAACTTTCCTAATGGATATGAATATAGCGAGGGTATAAGGAAATTTATAAATGGCGAAGAATACCCTTATGGCTCATGGTGAACCATCATCTTTAAAAGATGCTAGTGCGCTAAATATCCGCGAATCATTCAAACCTCGGGTGGGGGCGCATTGCCTGAAATATGCAGTGAAGGAAATCATGAAATCAATCGCCAGAAAAACTTCGGTTTTATTACTTGTGGGTTTTGCTAACGCCTGTGCCAGTGAACAACCTAACAGTCTTAAAACCCCCTGGGACAAATGGTACTTTGCCTTTACCACACCAAAAGCTTTACCAGCACAAGTTACATTGTTAAAACTGTTGGATGTTGATGGATATGCGTCTACATATCGGACTATTGAACAGCCGCGTGGAATCAGTGTCGGAAAATGGAGTGAACGTAACTCTGCGGGGAACACCCAATTTAATAAAGCCGACAAGTTGCCACAGATAATGATATTTTGTTGGGACTCAATCATTGATAAAAAAACATATCAGTCAACTTTATTTTTTACGCATGATACATGGACTAAAATGATTAGCCCTTATCCTGATGTTTTGAAACCTGGGAAAGATGCATACCGGCAGACGATGCTGATAGGTTTGGCACCTGAGGGAAAAGTACGAGTCTGGTTGAGACAATATGGTCATTCGGACATCCCACTAAATGAAACAAAAATAACGACTGTTTCAGGTAAAGACCTTGATATGTGTAAAGAGATGACAGGGCATCCTGATGGGTATGTTTACTTTGGTGATACTCCTGATTTTATCAAAGGTAAGACATATCCTTATGGTAATTGGTAATCGTTGTAAATAGTGATTTTTAAAGATGCACATCACAAACCATTAATGTTTTATCATGCTTTTGTTAAAGGTATTTTTATGAAACCATTTTATGTATTAGTGTTATTTTTTACCTCCGCTCTGTGTTTTGCTGAAACTGTCACTATAGATCCAACTTCAACAACTAAAGCAGACGATGCAAATACAATAGCCAATATGTATCGTATGGGCATGGGTGTTCCGAAGGATATGAAAAAAGCCTTTGAACTCTATCAGAACGCTGCTGAGCTCGGAAACACGGATGCTCAGTTTGATTTGGGTGATATATATTACTATGGGAAAGAAACCACTCAGAGCTACGAAAAGGCCAATTACTGGTATGAGAAGGCTGCGAAAAAGAACAGCGCTAAAGCTCAGATGTATTTAGGTTACGCATACCTTTATGGTGAGGGTGTCGCTGTAGATTATGATAAAGCCAAAAATTTTCTTGAGCTTGCAGTTAAACAAGGTGAGCCTTCAGCCATGTATCATTTAGGTACGATGTACTTTGATGGTAAAGGAATAACTAAAAATAAAAATCAGGCTCTCTCATTATTCCAAATAAGTTGCTCCGGAGGTGATTTAAATGCGTGTGATAAGTTAAATGAATTAAAAATACAGAAGTAATGATCTTATCTGCATGGAGAAATGCAAATGTGGAACTTTAAAAATGGATTTTCATATGTCTAAAGGTTTTGTATTGCCTGGTGATAAAACCACGCATGGTGGTGAGGTAATTTCAGCCTCATCTACCTTGATTGTCAATGGAAAAAGTGTCGCTCTGGTTGGCGATAATGTTAATTGTCCGGTTGTAGGACATGGCATCAATGCCATTATTGAGGGCTCCTCAGAATGGATTTCTGACGGTAAGTCTGTTGTTGTGGATGGTTGTCACTGTGAATGTGGATGCCAGGTGATCTCCAGCGCACCGGATTGTGCAATAGGATAAATAATGAGTTGGGAACGTCAGAAATCAACAGTATCTGCAATGCCTGAAGAGCCTTCATTATCACTATGGTTAATGCTGGGTATCGTTTCGCTAGTTGGGAGTGTGCTGCTGTTCGTCCTGCATGCCAATAAGCTGGCTGGCTTTTTGATGGGTTACAATATCTGGATCATCACAGCCTGTCCGCTACTTGTCTGGTTTTTTTTCCTTTGCCTACGTGGCTGGATTTATAACAACGCCTGTGACAAACATCAGTTTGAATCTGATGAAGCAGAATATGCGCAGCAGCAATGGACAGCGTGGGCCGGCCGTTATCTCGCGGTCTTGCATAGCGGGGTAATGTTATCACACAACCTGACTCCAAAACTTTTTCTGACTTCCTCGCCTGGTCTGGAACAATCTACGCATTTAGCAAAGCGGTTGGTGTTGCCCGATACAGACGCCCATTTCCCGATCCTGCTTATGGGACTTGAAAATCAAATGACAAAGATACCGCCAGATTTACCTTTCGGTGTAACACTGCTGACGGATTCCAGAGACGAACCAGCCACATTACAAACCTTCTTTACTAAAGCCTGGCAGACGGTTTTTCTGGCTCGTCCAGTGCCTGAGCTGAACATTGTGACCGAAAAAACATTCCAGTCGATTGAAGAACGCATCAAAACACCGATTCTGGATGTTGAACTGTTACTTATTCAGCAGACGCAGGGAGGAGATACCTACAGTGATGCGCTTGCGACCCTATTGTTAACCTCGGACGATGTTGCCACCCAATATCAGCTTAGTCATCACGCTCGTTTACTACGGCCCATGGTGCTTGAGCCGACTCAGGATATGACAGAGGAATTCGACACCTTTTTGTCGACCCAGTCACAGTCCCTTACTACGGGGGCGATTGTGGGAGATAGCGTCGCATGGGGGAGGGATTTTTCGACGCTCCTGGCCAGTGCGAAAAAACATGAAGGCAGCTGGAAACCACAGCAATGTCACTGGCTGGAAAAGTACGCTGGACTCAGCGGTCCCTTCTCACCTTGGATTCTGGCAGCCGTCGCCAGCGATATTGTTGCGCTAACGAAAGAGGACTGCCTGATGCTTTCCAGTGACGAAGAACGACGTTATATGAATACCGTGACTATAGGGAACCCTTTATAGTCTTCGCTGGAGCCGTAGAATACGCTTCCTGCTGTAACCGGCACCGCTTCCGCCCGGCCTTAAAGAGCAGCTCCAGCAGGAAGACGGAGGATACTTCTGCTGCGGGGCGGTGACATTGTTCCTGCTCAACTTCGTCAGGGCAGGAATACAGGTTGCGTAAGCAAACGGAAGGCATAAAAAAACCAGCCATCAGGCTGGTTTTCAAAGTATTTTTTTGGTCGGCACGAGAGGATTTGAACCTCCGACCCCCGACACCCCATGACGGTGCGCTACCAGGCTGCGCTACGTGCCGACGCATAATAAAGAATACTACTCGATTCCGTTTTGAATGCAAGGGAATCTGTCGCTAACTGGTTTATAATTAATCAGTTAGCGATGAAGCGCTTCTCATCCGTCAGGACCTGCAGCAGCAGGCTCAGCTGCGGTTTCTGGTCTTTCAACCGTTCACCCTGCAGATTATACGTCTGGTAATTTCCGTTGCTGTTCAGCACCAGCGTCAGCTTCGGCGTGGCCACCACCAGCGTGTTACTCCCGGCAGCGGTAACCCAGTTATGGCGGCGCGCGGCGCTGAAGAGATCCTGCCCCTGCGAATACTCGTTTGCTGGCGTGCTGACGTGCAGCAGGCGTTGCATCAGGGTGGTCATGACATCTTTATGCTCGGTAAGCATATTGATGCGCTGAGCCGGGGTGCCAGGCCAGTGGATCACCAGTGGAACATGCAGGTTCGGGCGCGACCAGCTCATACTCTTCATCTCGTTGCCCAACGGGACGCCGTGGCCTGCGGTGACGATCACTACGGTGTTGTCCAGCTTACCTGACTCGCGTAGTGCGCCAAGCACGCGGCCTATCTGCGCATCGACATCGCCAGCCGCACGGCCGTAGCGTCGCGCAAAGTCATTCTTATTACTGTCGGCAAGGGTTGTGCCGTTAAAAGCAACCCATGAGAACCAGCGGTTATCTTCCTGCGCGTAGCGCTGCAGCCAGTTAATCCATTGGCTGGCGGTCTGCGCGTCGGACTGATCTTGCGCCGGCGGCAATGAGAAATCTGACAGCAGTGCCTGACGGTAGAGCGGGCTGTTAAAGCCATCTGATGAGAACAGCCCTAACTGATAACCTTGCTGATTCAGCCCGGTGATCAGCGCGGCAGGTGTACGGGTAGAGAGTACGCCGTCCATGTAGCCGGCTGAAATACCGTAGAAGAGGCCAAAGATGCCCGCATCGGTTGAGTTACCGGAGCTCATATGCTGAGTAAACGAGACGTTTTGACTCGCGAACTCGGCCAGGGCAGGCATCTGCTTCTCGTAACGGGAATAGTTCAGGCCGTCGACGGTGATCAGCAGGACGTTTTGCCCGCGGCCCATGTCGCGGTAGCGCAGGTCGCTCAGCGGATACTGAACGCTGACGGCTTCCGGGTTACCCTGTTCGACCAGGCGGCGCTGATACTCCTGCGCATCAAGCAGGCCGTGTTTCTCAAGGAAGCGACGGGCCGTCATTGGATACGAGAGCGGCAGGTTAGCGCGCTGCATGGTAATAGGGCGATAGAAGTTCGCATCCGCCCAGATATACATGATGTGCGAACTGATAAAAGAGACGAAAAAGAGCGTGGCGACGGGCTTCGCATAATGGCGTCGCCGGGTCAGACTGCGGAGTTTTTGCCAGCTCCAGGTGGCAAACAGCATCTCAATCAACAGGATCACCGGGACGCTGATAAACATCAGCTGCCAGTCACGGGCCGTTTCATTCTGGTCGGGGTTAATCACCAGTTCCCAGACGATGGGGTTGAGATGCAGGTGGAAGCGGGTGAACACTTCGCTGTCGATAAGCAGCAGCGTCATCCCCACCGTCGCAAGGATGGCGGACAAGAACCGCATCAGACGCTGCGACATGACGATAAACGTCAGGGGGAACAGGATCAGCAGATAGGTGGCGAAAACCAAAAAGCTAAAGTGACCCACAACGCTCATCCAGGAGTAGATCCGCCCGGTTAGCGTTGTTGGCCAGTCTGCGACAAAAAGATAACGACAGCCAATGACCGTCGCCAACAGAATGTTGAACAGGGCAAACCAGTGCCCCCAGCTGACCATCTGGGAGACTTTTTCACGGTAGCGCTGACGATTCGTCACCATAAACTGTTGTTCGTATCCCTTAATGGGCCTGGTCGTTGCTGACGGATGACTGTAAAGCCTGGGCGAAAGATTTTGCGATCGCCTGACGCTGAGCCGGAGCAACGCTGGTGTTAATAAGGTTGGTGACCATATTTCCCAAAACCATCAGGGAGAGATCGGTCGGCGTTTTATGTTTTTCCAGTACGTTGACCAGCTCACTGAGCAGTTGTTCAACGTGTTCATCACTGTAGCGGGAATGTTGTGGCATAAATCAAAATCAGTTTGTTGATGAAAGGGCAACATATTACCGTAGCAACAGCTTTTTTTCCCCTTTTTTATCTGTTGTTGCACACATGCCCTGGTGGTGGTTGAATACCGCCCGGTCTAAAAGGAGAGTTTATCATGAGTCTGGAAATCAACCAGATTGCCTTGCACCAGCTTATCAAGCGCGATGAGCAAACCCTTGAAGTGGTGCTGCGCGATTCGTTACTGGAACCCACGGCGACCGTTGTGGAGATGATGGCAGAGCTGCATCGCGTCTATAGCGCCAAAAATAAAGCCTATGGTCTGTTCAGCGAAGAGAGTGAACTGGCAGATAGCCTGCGCCTGCAGCGTCAGGGTGAAGAGGATTTCCTGGCGTTTAGCCGTGCCGCAACCGGGCGTCTGCGCGACGAACTGGCGAAATATCCCTTCGCCGACGGCGGGATCGTGCTGTTCTGCCACTACCGCTATCTCGCCGTAGAGTATCTGCTGGTTACCGTACTGAATAACTTAAGCAGCATGCGCGTGAACGAGCAGCTTGATATCAGCTCGACCCATTATCTGGATATCAACCATGCGGATATCGTGGCGCGTATTGATTTGACCGAGTGGGAAACGAACCCGGAGTCGACCCGCTACCTGACTTTCCTGAAGGGGCGCGTGGGCCGAAAAGTGGCTGATTTCTTCATGGACTTCCTCGGTGCCAGCGAAGGTCTTAACGCCAAAGCGCAGAACAAAGGTCTGCTCCAGGCGGTTGATGACTTCACGGCTGAAGCACAGCTTGATAAATCTGAGCGTCAGAACGTACGCCAGCAGGTTTACAGCTACTGCAACGAACAGCTGCAGGCAGGGGAAGAGATTGAGCTGGAGTCGCTGTCAAAAGAGCTGGCGGGAGTGAGTGAAGTCAGCTTCCAGGAATTCACCGCGGATAAAGGTTATGAGCTTGAAGAGAGCTTCCCGGCGGACCGCAGTACGCTGCGTCAGTTAACTAAGTTTGCCGGCAGCGGCAGCGGGTTAACCATTAATTTTGACGCTATGTTGCTGGGTGAACGCATCTTCTGGGATCCGGCCACCGATACGCTGACCATCAAAGGTACGCCGCCGAACCTGCGCGATCAGCTTCAGCGCCGTACCTCGGGCGGGAAATAACAGCCATAAAAAAACCCCGCAGAAGCGGGGTTTTTTTCGACGAGTTTGCGATTACGCGCGAACGAAGTCGATGTGAGACAGTTTTGGCTTGAACGGGTGACGCTGAACAGCCTGAACCTTCACTTTTTCTTCTTTACCGCCAACAACGATGGTCAGAACTTCGCTGTAGAATTCAGCTTTGGTCTGCAGGTTCCACAGTTTGTCGTGATCCAGTTCGATTGCAACTGGAGCAGCTTCGCCACCGTAAACGATAGCCGGGAACTTGTTAGCGTTACGCAGGCGGCGGCTCGCACCCTTACCCTGCACGTTACGTACTTCTGCTTCGATAGTGAACATTGATTTCTCTCTGTATTTAAAACCCTGCTACAGGCGACCCAGCAGCAGGTGAGTGTTCTGCCTCACGGATGTGAAGCGGGCGGCATTTTATACTCAAATGCCCCTCACATCAATGAAAAGTCCCGCTAACCGCGCAATTCGTTGGCGCGACGAAAGCGACCTTCGTAGTCAAAAAGTTTCTCACGCACCTGCCAGAACTGGCCTTTCTTGCGGGCGACAACAAAATCCGGATGGCGCAACAGCACCTGCTGGTGCACGATATCGGCTACGGTTATCCAGCGCAGGGGCACCCCCGGCGCGCGGGTGTGCGGGCGGATAAACAGCTGTTCGAAAGCCGTTCGCTGGGCAGGCGTCTGAACCCGGAAGCGTTCGCTGACGTCCGCCCCGTCCTCATCGTAATAGGTGATTTTTAACCATTCACCTTTTTCATCGGCACCGGGCTGCAGTGCCATGCCCGAACAGCGCAGCACCAGCGCATCTTTTAACTTCAGCGCCGCTTTCAGCATGTCGTCCGGGTCGACCAGTACCGTGTCGCACTCCCGGCAGCGGCGCGCGGCAATGTCGTTTTCCGCATTACACTGCGGGCAGTTTTTAAAGCGGAAGCGGAAGTCGCACTGCTCGCGATGCCCCTCGTCATCTTCAAACCAGCCCTGACAGCGGCGGCCAAAGTGTTCGATCAGCGTCCCGTCGGAGGTGGTTTTTCCCCAGACGGTGTTGGCAAAGCCGCAGGCAGGGCAAAAGACCTGGACGGGCACGTTGTCGCTTTTCCCTTTTGGCGCGCCGACTTCAGGCGTGTAGAGATCGTGCGGGTTGCCGGCATAATCCAGAATCAGGCAGTCGGTTTTCCCGGGAGCCAGGCGCAGGCCGCGGCCAACAATTTGCTGATACAGGCTGACCGATTCGGTCGGGCGCAAAATGGCGATCAGATCTACGTGCGGCGCGTCAAAGCCGGTGGTCAATACCGACACGTTAACCAGATAGCGGAACCGCTGGGCTTTAAAGGCGTCAATCAGGCCGTCGCGCTCCGGGCCGGGCGTCTCGCCGGTGATTAACGCCGCGTCGCCAGAGGGCAGTAACCCGGTGATCTCGCGCGCGTGCTCAACGGTGGCGGCAAAGATCATCACCCCTTTGCGCGTCGCGGCAAACTCCTCAATCTGGCTGATGATGTGCGGCGTAATGCGCTTTTGCTTTTTCAGCTCCTGGTTAAGATCCGCTTCGCTGAACAAACCGTTGCTCTGCGCCTGCAGACGGCTGAAATCATACTGCACCACCGGCATATCCAGCCGTTCTGGCGGCGTCAGGTAGCCATGTTTAATCATGTAACGCAGCGGAAGTTCGTAAATGCAGTCGCTAAACAGGGCCTTGTCATCGCCGCGCACCATGCCGTGATAATGGTAGCGATAGATCCAGCCTTTACCCAGGCGAAACGGGGTCGCCGTCAGGCCCAGCAGGCGTAAGTGAGGGTTCATCTCTTTCAGGTGCGCCAGGATTAGCTGATACTGGCTGTCGTCGTCATCGCTGATGCGGTGACATTCGTCGACAATCAGCAGCGAAAATTCGCTGCGAAACAGGTCCAGATTGCGGGCCACCGACTGCACGCTGCCAAATACCACTTTGCCGTGGCTCTCTTTACGCTTTAGCCCGGCGGCGAAAATGTCGGCCTCCAGCCCAAGCGCACAATACTTGGCGTGGTTTTGTGCGACGAGCTCTTTGACGTGGGCCAGCACCAGCACGCGGCCGCGCGCCAGGCGGGCAAGTTCGGCGATGACCAGGCTTTTGCCTGCACCGGTCGGGAGCACAATAGCCGCGGGCTCACGGTGTTTGCGAAACCAGGCCAGGGTGGCGTCAACGGCTTCCTGCTGATAGGGACGAAGTGTAAAAGTCATGACATCTCTGTTCTGTTAACTCGCATATAGTATGCCACGAAACTTTTTCCCTTGAGTGGCGCAACCAGACCATTATACTGAGCCGTTCCAGACTGCTTCTTTTTTCGGACCTCTAGTTCGACTTCCAGCACCATTAAGGCTAAAAAGATTTCATGCGACTTGATAAGTTTATCGCTCAGCAACTCGGCGTAAGCCGCGCTATTGCCGGGCGCGAAATTCGCGCCAGCCGCGTTACCGTGGATGGCGACATTGTGAGAGACAGCGCGTTCAAACTCCAGCCTGACCACCAGGTGGAATATGACGGCAATCCGCTGACCCAGCAGCACGGTCCGCGCTACTTCATGCTCAATAAGCCGGAAGGCTATGTCTGCTCAACGGACGATCCGGATCACCCGACGGTGCTCTATTTCCTCGACGAACCGGTTGCACACAAGCTGCATGCCGCAGGCCGCCTCGATATCGACACTACCGGTCTGGTGCTGATGACCGACGACGGGCAGTGGTCGCACCGCATCACCTCGCCGCGCCATCACTGCGAGAAAACCTATCTCGTGACGCTGGAATCTCCGGTTGCGGATGACACGGCAGAGCAATTCGCCAAAGGCGTTCAGCTGCATAATGAAAAAGACCTCACCAAACCAGCGGTACTGGAAGTCATTACCCCGACGGAAGTCCGTCTGACCATCAGTGAAGGGCGCTACCATCAGGTGAAACGTATGTTTGCCGCGGTGGGGAACCACGTTGTGGGCCTGCACCGCGAGCGGATTGGTGCGATTGAACTCGATCCCGACCTGGCGCCAGGCGAATACCGCCCGTTAACGGAAGAAGAGATCGCCAGCGTCGGTCTGCCTTCGCACTAATTTCAGGAGAACTCTGTGACCACCAGGCCACGCTCGTCGTTCAAAATCGTCTTTATTCTTGGCCTGCTGGCCATGCTGATGCCGCTGTCTATTGATATGTACCTGCCCGCGCTGCCGGTCATTTCCGCGCAGTTTGGCGTTCCGGCGGGCAGCGCGCAGATGACGCTCAGCACCTATATTCTCGGCTTTGCCCTCGGCCAGCTGTTTTATGGCCCGATGGCGGACAGCCTTGGACGCAAGCCCGTCATTCTTGGCGGGACGCTGATCTTTGCGGCGGCTGCGGTTGCCTGTGCGCTGTCGCAGACCATCGATCATCTGATTATCATGCGCTTCCTCCACGGTCTGGCGGCGGCAGCGGCAAGCGTGGTGATTAACGCCCTGATGCGCGATATCTACCCGAAAGAAGAGTTCTCCCGCATGATGTCGTTTGTGATGCTGGTGACGACGATTGCGCCGCTGGTCGCTCCGATGGCCGGTGGGGCAGTGCTGGTGTGGTTTAGCTGGCACGTGATTTTCTGGATCCTGGCACTGGCCGCGCTGCTGGCCTCGGCGATGATTTTCTTCTTTATTGATGAAACGCTTCCCGCCGAGCGCCGCCAGAAGTTCCACATCCGTACCACAATCGGCAACTTTGCCTCGCTGTTTCGCCACAAGCGCGTGCTGAGCTATATGCTGGCGAGCGGGTTCAGCTTCGCCGGGATGTTCTCCTTCCTGAGCGCCGGGCCGTTTGTCTACATCGAGCTGAATCACGTTTCACCTCAGCATTTCGGCTATTACTTTGCGCTCAACATCGTCTTCCTGTTTATCATGACCATCATCAACAGCCGATTTGTCCGGCGGGTTGGGGCGCTGAACATGTTCCGCGCCGGGCTGTGGATCCAGTTTGTGATGGCTATCTGGCTGGTGGTGAGCGCGTTTCTGGGCGTAGGCTTCTGGGCGCTGGTCGTCGGTGTGGCGGCCTTTGTTGGCTGCGTGTCGATGGTGTCATCTAACGGGATGGCGGTGATCCTGGATGAGTTTCCGCATATGGCGGGTACCGCATCGTCGCTGGCGGGGACGTTCCGCTTCGGTATAGGCGCTATCGTCGGAGCGCTGCTGTCTATGGCCACCTTTACGACGGCGTGGCCGATGCTGTGGGCGATGGCTTTTTGCGCAACCAGCTCCATACTCTTCTATCTTTACGCCAGTCGACCGCGAAAAGCGGCTCACTAAAACATAAAGAAGGCCCGGCAGGGCCTTTTTTGTTGATACATATCAACCAAACCCACGTTCGTTTATGCCGTGTTTGTTTATTTTATGTAAAATCTATTTATGTAAAAAGTCACATCATTGTATTCAAAAAGGTTGAGTTAGATCGCAGAAACGGGTACATATAGCGCCGAAGCGAGCCTGGATACGAATAAAAAGCGCTGAATAGTGCAGGCTGGCGCTGATGTGTTACTATAAATGTAAATAAATTGTGAAGTAAATTTTGCTTCCGGGGAACGAACGTGAATACATTACAACTCTCCATTGTCCATCGCTTGCCTCAGAGCTATCGCTGGTCAGCGGGTTTTGCAGGTTCGAAAGTTGAACCGATTCCGCAAAACGTCGCGGGCTGCGAGAATTGCCTCGTGGCACTCAAACTGCTGAGCCCGAGCGACGAAAATGCATGGCGGGTGATGGAACGTCTTAGCCAGGCCCTGACGGATATTGAAGTGGACAGCTCCGTGCTGGAGTGCGAAGGCGAGCCGTGCCTGTTTGTGAAAAGCCAGGACGAATTTGCCGCCACCTGCCGCCTGAAAAATTTTGGCGTTGCGATTGCTGAGCCTTTCTCTGGCCAGTACCCGTTCTGAGCGCTAGTCTGCCGACAACAGCTGGCGCGTGTAGCGCTGCGTTGGTGCGCTAAATACGCGCTGGCACTCACCTTGCTCGACCACTTCTCCCTGTCGCAACACAATTACCTGATGGCATAGCGCCCGCACCACCTGTAAATCATGGCTGATAAAGATATAGGCCAGCCGGTGTTTTTCCTGTAATCCTTTGAGCAGCGCCAGGATCTGCGCCTGAACGGTCCTGTCCAGAGACGACGTTGGTTCATCAAGAATAATCAGCTCCGGTTTCAGGATCAGCGCGCGGGCAATCGCGATACGCTGGCGCTGCCCGCCGGAGAATTCAGCCGGATAGCGGTGACGCGTCTCGGGATCTAAACCCACTTCAACCATTACCCGCATGACCTCCTGCTCGCGCTGCTGAGCGCTCAGAGCGGGCTGATGCACCCGCAGACCCTCTTCGACAATCTGCAACACACTGAGCCGCGGGTTAAGCGAGGAGTTGGGATCCTGGAACACCACCTGCATGCGGGGACGTACGGGCAGCATCTGGCGCCGGTTCCAGCGGTGCAGCGGCATGCCGTCAAAGAGGATCTCGCCCTGCGAGGCAATTAAGCGCAGCAGCGCCAGACCGGTGGTGCTTTTCCCCGAACCGGATTCGCCCACCAGCCCCAGAGACTCGCCAGGGCGCAGCGAGAAGCGGAGGTTCTTCAGCACCGGGTTCCGATCGACAATGCGCCGCAAAATTCCTTTGCGGATTGGGAACGAAACGGACAGATCCTCAACGCGCAACAGCGGCGCGCTGTCCGCATCGAGAGGAACCGGATCGCCGGAGGGTTCGCTGTCGAGCAGGCGCTGCGTATACGGATGTTGCGGTGCGTGCAGCAGCGTGGACGCGATATTCTGTTCAACGCACCGCCCGTTTTGCATCACCGCAACGCTGTCGGCCAGCTTTCTCACAATGCTGAGGTTGTGCGTGATAAACAGCAGGCTCATATTGAGCTCGTCACGCAGCTCCCGCAGCAGCGTCAATATTTGCGCCTGTACCGTCACGTCGAGCGCCGTTGTGGGCTCGTCGGCAATCAGCAGTTCCGGGCGCGTGAGCAGCGCCATAGCAATCATCACGCGCTGGCGTTCGCCGCCGGAGAGCTGGTGCGGAAAATCATTCAGCCGTTTGGCCGCATTTCGTATGCCTGTCCGTTCAAGACAGTCCAGAATTTCTCCCCGCGCGGCCTCTTTGCGTATTCCCCTGTGCAGCGAGAGCACTTCATAGAGCTGTTTTTCCAGGCTGTGCAGAGGGTTAAGCGAAACCATTGGCTCCTGGAAGATCATCGCAATTTTGTTGCCGCGGATGCCGCGCAGGGTATGTTCGTCGGTATGCAGCAGTGAACTGCCGTGAAACAGAATATCTCCCTGCGGGTAGCTTACCGGCGGAGACGGCAGCAGGCGCAGGATAGAGAGTGCCGAAACGCTCTTGCCTGAACCCGACTCGCCCACCAGGGCCAGCGTTTCACCGCGCTGGATCTGCAGCGACAGATCGGTAACCACGGTGCGCGTCTTGCCCTGATTTGAAAAAGCAATCGACAGGTTATCAATGCTGAGAAGGGGCTGGGTCATCTTATACCGCCTTGTTAGGATCGAAGGCGTCGCGCACGGCTTCACCAATAAAAATCAGCAGCGAAAGCAGTACGGCCACGGAGAGGAAGGCGGCGATGCCTAACCACGGCGCCTGCAGGTTGTTCTTGCCCTGCAGCAGCAGTTCGCCGAGCGACGGGGAACCCAGCGGTAGCCCAAAGCCAAGAAAATCCAGAGAGGTGAGGGTGGTGATGGAGCTGCACAGAATAAACGGCAGGAAGGTGAGCGTTGCCACCACGGCGTTAGGCAGCATGTGGCGGAAGATGATCCCCCGGTCGCTTACGCCAAGCGCCTGCGCGGCGCGAATATAGTCGAAATTGCGGGTGCGCAGGAACTCCGCCCGCACCACGCCCACCAGCGCCATCCAGCCGAACAGGACGGTGATGCCTAACAGCCACCAGAAGCCCGGCTGCACCACGCTGGAAAGCAGGATAATCAGAAACAGCGTTGGCATGCCGGACCAGACCTCAATAACCCGTTGACCCCACAGGTCGATTTTGCCGCCGTAGTAGCCCTGAACCGCACCCGCCACGACACCCATCACGCTGGAGAAGATCGTCAGCATAAGGCCAAAGAGGATAGAAATTCGCGTGCCGTACAGGATGCGCGCCAGCACGTCGCCACCGTTGGCATCCGTCCCCAGCCAGTTTTGCGCGGAGGGCGGAGAAGGGAAGGGGGCCGTGGTGGCGAAGTTAATGCTGTTTGCGCCAAAACGCACCGGTGCCCAGAGCGCCCAGCCGTGCTGCTCTATCTGCTGGCGGAGCCACGGATCCTGATACTCTGCCGGCGTTGCAAACGGGCCGCCAAAGTCGCTTTCGCTGTAGTTGGCGATAACCGGCACGTACCAGCGGTCGTTAAAATGCACCAGCAACGGCTTGTCGTTGGCGATGAGCTCCGAAAACATGCTCAGGACAAACAGCACGGCAAAAATCCACAGCGACCAGTAGCCGCGGCGGTTGTGGCGAAAACGGGCCCAGCGGGCCTGGTTGACGGGGCTTAAGCGCGGCATCAGCGGCCCTCAAAATCGATTCGGGGATCGACCAGCGTATAGCTGATATCACTGATGATATTCAGCAGCAGGCCAATCAGGGTGAAAATATAGAGCGTGCCAAACATCACCGGATAATCACGCGACACGGTGGCCTCATAGCCCAGCAGGCCCAGACCGTTGAGCGAGAACATCACCTCTATCAGCAGCGAGCCGGTAAAAAACATACTGATGAACGTGGCTGGAAATCCGGCAATTACCAGCAGCATGGCGTTGCGAAACACGTGCTTCCACATGATCTGCTTCTCGCTCACGCCCTTGGCGCGGGCAGTGACGACGTACTGTTTACGAATTTCATCGAGAAAGGCGTTTTTGGTCAACATGGTCAGGGCGGCAAACCCGCCAATGACCGTGGCCAGAACAGGCAGCGTGATATGCCAGAGATAGTCGGTAATTTTCTGATACCACGGTAAGGTGCTGAAATCCGCGGAGACCAGCCCTCGCAGCGGGAAGAGGTCGAAATAAGTTCCCCCGGCAAAAAAGACGATCAGCAGGACGGCAAACAGAAACGCCGGAATGGCGTAGCCGATGATGATGAACGTGCTGCTCCAGATGTCAAACCGGCTGCCGTTGTAAACCGCTTTGCGGATCCCCAGCGGAATAGAGACCAGATAGACGATCAGCGTTCCCCACAGCCCCAGCGTTATCGAAACCGGCAGGCTTTGCTTAATCAACGTTAACACTGACGCACTGCGAAACAGGCTATCGCCAAAATCAAAGCGGATGTAATCCCAGAGCATTTTGAAATAGCGCTCATGAATTGGTTTGTCAAAGCCGTAGCGATGGGTGATCTCGGCGATCACCTCCGGATCCAGTCCGCGCCCGCCGCGATAATGGCTTTCACTGATATTCCCCACGCCGGTCCGCGCATGGCTCGCGCCCATGCCTTCACCGCCACCGCCGGGCATGCCGCCGCTGTTGCCAAATTCAATGGCGGCAATAGCCTGATCGACCGGCCCCCCGGGGGCGATTTGCACGATAAAAAAGTTAATCGTGATGATGGCCCACAGGGTGGGGATGACCAGCAGAAGACGGCGGATAAGATATGCACCCATGATGATTCCCTATCGCCGCTCAGCGGGAAGTCTGGCGGCTTTATTAACGTCATACCACCAGGTATCAAAGCCCAGGGAATAGACCGGGCGCACGGCAGGCACGGAGAACTTGTCCCAGCGCGCAAGGCGATCTTCCCCCATATACCACATCGGCAGCATGTAGTAGTTCCAGGTTAACACCCTGTCGAGGGCGCGCCCAAGCGGCAGGAGCTTTTCTTTATCCCCCTGCGCCGCCACAATTTTCGCAATCAGCGCGTCAATCGCCGGGCTTTTAACGCCGGGTGCATTGTATGAGGAGTCGATGTAGCTGGAGGCCCAGGATATTTGCAGGTCCGAGCTCGGCCACGGCTGCGCGGGCCACAGGCGCTGCATCATGTCGTAATCACGGCTGCGCATGCGGCTGGTGATCTGCGCGTTATCAACCTGACGAATGTTCATGGTTACGCCCAGCCGCTCAAGATTGTGCTTAAACGGCAGCACCCACTGATCGTTGCCCCCGGACGAAAGCAGCAGCTCAAAGCTGAGAGGCTTGCCCGTTTTGGCATCAACACGCTTTTGATTCTTCAGAGGCCAGCCAGCGTCATCCAGCAGCTTGCTGGCTTTCAGCAGGTTGTCGCGATCGTAACCGTCACCGTTCGACGCGGGCGGCTGAAACACGCTGGTGAAAACCTGCGGCGGAACCTCGGCTTTCAGCGGTGCCAGCAGGACCAGCTCGTCGGCTTTCGGGTAATCACGCGCGGCGTACTCGGTATTCTGAAAATAGCTGTTAGCGCGGCTGTAGGCGCCGTAGAACAGGGCTTTGTTCATCCATTCGAAATCAAAGGCCAGGGAAATGGCTTCCCGCACCCGGCGGTCATTGAAAACCGGACGCTGAATATTAAACGCCAGCCAGCGCGTGTCCTGGGCGGATTCATTTTTATGCTCGTCTTTGACGATATAGCCTTTGGCGAAATTTTTCCCGATATAGCGGGTTGCCCAGTTTTTAGCGCTGCTCTCGACGCGTAAGTCGAAGGCACCGGCTTTGAAAGCTTCAAACGCCACGTTATCGTCAAGGTAGTAATCATAGCGAAGGGTGTCGAAATTCCAGCGCCCGCGGTTTACCGGCAGGTTGGCCGCCCAGTAGTCTTTGACGCGGGAATAGACTACATACTGCCCCATGCGCCAGTCGGTGATGCGATACGGGCCGCCCGCCAGCGGTGGCGTCGAGAGCGGGTCGCTTAGCTTATGGTTTTTCCAGAACGATTCCGGCATGACGGGCAGCGAGAACAGGCTGAGCATATTCTCTTTGTTCGGTTCGCTGAGCTCAATGCGCACGGTGAGCGGCGCAATGGCTCTGACTGACGCGCCTTTATACACGATGCGGAACTGGGGAACGCCTTCGGTCATGAATTTATGGAAGGTGAACGCAACGTCGCTGGCCTTAACCGGCGAGCCGTCATGAAAGCGGGCCCGCGGGTTCAGCGAGATTTCCGCCCAGGCGAAGTTATCGGCATAACGCACGTTCTCGGCAATCAGCGGATAGTAGCTGCCGGGCTCGTCATCAGACGTGACAAAGAGCGTATCGTAAAGCGATTCCGTTCGCGCCGCCGCCACGCCGCGCAGGGCGAAGCGGTTGAAGTTGTCGAAGGTTCCCGTGGCGGAAAGCGTGACCTTCCCGCCTTTCGGCGCGGCAGGGTTGACGTAATCGAAGTGCGTAAAATTAACCGCGTATTTCGGCTCGCCAATGACCGCGAAGGAGATATTTTCTTTGATGGCCTGCGCCTGGCTGGACAGGCTCGTTAATGCCAACATCAGCAACATGAAGCGCATAAGCATCTCGCGGCAGCTCCCTCTTTTACAGACCGGCTCGGTTAAGCTGAATAATAAGTGACGCCACGGGCATTGTGAAATTATTCACCGTCGAGTGAAACGTCAGGACGCCATTGGCGGAACTGCTCCAGCGGCATAGGACGGCTAATCCAGTAGCCCTGCAGGTAGTTAACACCGTGTTCACGCAGCCAGGCGGCCTGTTCCGGTGTTTCTACGCCTTCGGCAACGGTCAACATATCCAGTCGTCTTGCCAGCGTCAGGACGGCATCCAGCACCGGCGACGTTACGGTCTCGGTGCCGATCGCATTCACGAAACCACGGTCGATTTTGAGGTAGTCCATGGTGAAATGCTCAAGATAGATCAGCGCGCTGTGGCCGGTGCCAAAGTCATCAATGGCTATCTCAAAGCCTTCGTTGTGCAGCCATTCGAAGAGGCTGTTGGCTTCGCGATGGTTAAGCATGTCGCGCTCGGTAATTTCCAGCACGATCTGGAAGTAATCCGGCGGCAGTAACGCTTTGAAGGTGCGCATGTCGTCTTTGAAGCTTTCCGCATGCAGATGCCCCGGCGCAATGTTGATGCCCACCTTTGCGCCCGGAGGGAGCAGCATTTGTAACACGGGGGCATCGCGAATAATAAGATCAAAGAGATGCAGCGTCAGCGGGACAATCAGCTTCTGCGCTTCGGCAAAATTGATAAACGCGTCCGGCGGAATTTCCCCCATGGTCGGGTGTTTCCAGCGCATCAGCACTTCAAGCCCGGTCATCCTGAGCGATTTGGCATCGACGACGGGCTGATAGACCACGTAAAACTGGCCGCGCTTAATGGCGCTTAAAATCTCTTTGCCAGGATTCAGCCGTATGCTGAGGATATAGTAGTTGAGCGATCCGGCACAAATGCCGCATACCAGCCCGAAGAACAGCGCGTAGAGAATTTCATCGCTGGTCCATGCGTCCGCATAAAGATTAATGGTCAGGGGGACGTCTTTCAGCGTCGCGGTGCGGGCCGGGATTTCACGTAAGTCGTGCGCCTTCACCAGCGTGCTGGACCGCGTTGACAACGCATGATCGCCAATAATGATGGCGATACCCGCGAATTCATCCTGGCGTGCGGTATAAAGTAGGTAAGGCGTCAGATTAAGATTCACCGAGGTAAACACGCCACCGTCTTTTACTAACGGGTTACGGTACCAGATGGCAATCGCGGGCTTATTGGGCAACATCGGGGTACCTGGAAGCAATGCCATATCGATCTGCTTATCAATGTGCAGCTCGGGTACCAGCCCCTCCATCGGGGTATTCATCGGGCCCGTGGCAGAAGAGCAGAACGCCATTTTGTCTCTGACCAGCAGGAATGCGCGAACGTTAATGCTAAAGGCGGCGCGCGAGGTGAGTTCCTGATTGACGTCATGGCAACTGTTCAGCGTGAGCGGCTGGAGGGCATCGATGGCGCTTTTTAACTCATCGAAATAGCTTTCCATGTAGATGCTGACGTCGTGAATCAGGGTGTCGAATTTGACTTCGCGCTTGTGGTAGCTCCAGAAAAATTGCAGCGAACCCAGGAGCAGGGCGGCAATAAGGCCTGTGATAATGCTGAGGATCAGTATCTTGCGATTACTGGAGAAGTAGCGGGTGAACATAGACGTCGTGATTCCTGAAATGCCGCTGGATGTATTCAGTGTAATGGGCAAAAAAAAACACTGCCGAAGCAGTGCTTTTTTTCATCATATCGTCAGCCAAGGGATAACCAACGATACAATTATCATATTAACTGCGGGTCAATACGCGGCGCGCTTCGTTATAGCGCTTCTTCCAGTACGGCTCGTTCATGCTGGAAATGGTCACACCGCTGCTGGTGGAGGCATGTACAAACTGGTCGTTACCAATATAGATGCCAACATGTCGACCCGTGGAACCTGCACGGAACAGAACTAAGTCACCGGTGCGAAGTTTAGTGCGCGAAATCGACTTGCCCATCTCCTGCTGTTCATAGGTTGAACGCGGAAGATCTAACCCAAACTGCTCGCGGAACGTACGCTGTACAAAACCGGAACAATCAATACCTGTTTTTGTGCTGCCGCCAAGACGATAGCGCACGCCTTTCCAGCTAGCATACTGGTCCATAATGCGGGACTTCACGTCCAGATTACGTACCATATTTTCAAATTCATCCTGAGAGGCTTGCAGTGACGAGGAATCTTCCATTCCCACAACACGCGTCTCAGGATGCATATTCTTTGCGGTGTTCGATGTACTACATGCAGACAACAGTACCGCGACTGCTATCGCCGGGATCCCCCGTAAGATATATCTCAGAAACGGTTGAGATTTGACCATTTTGTTTATTATCCCTTGAAGTCCTTAACGACAAATATCGTTATAAAAATGCCAAACGTGACGAGACTAATTATCTGTTCACATTGAGACAATTCTTTCTGGTCACATTTGTGGCACAGCGCACAAAATTATTCACCAGCGAAATAATTATCTCTATGGGGCAAAACGAGTTCGAGATTAACCGATTGCCAGGGGTATTGCGAGTAAAAAAAGCCTTTTTTTTATAAGAAAATGTGATACAGAAAGTAAAAATCCGTAATTGCTTAAATTACCGTCAGATCCGACGCCTAATCGCGCAATTGCTTCATTTTTATCATGAATATGATGACGAGAATATGACAGTGGGGAAAGATCGCGCTGGGAGCTGCATCAGGGATCATGTCGATCCCTGATAGCTAGCGTTAATTTGAGTGAGTTATTTGTTTAATTATTGTTGCGCTTTGCCGGGAAGATAGCGATCGAACAACGCTATTATCCTGTCGCTCAGCGGGGTCAACAGACACCACGGCAGCGCGATCAGCGCAACGGAGAGCGAACCGACGGCAATATCGGTGAACCAGTGGGCGCCAATCATTACGCGCGGGAAGGCAAAAACCACAAAAATAATCAGGGCTATGGCAAAGGCTTTTCTGCCGAAATAGCGAAGCATAATTGCGGAAAAAATAAGCAGCATCATCCCGTGATCGCCGGGGAAACTGTCCTTCGACGCATCTTTTGTTGGAATATGCAGCAACTCGCTGACGCGATAAATATCGGTGAAGAATAGCGTTGGGCTTGAACGCTTCACCGGAATAATCGCGGTGGCCAGCTGGTTAATTAACACAGCAAACAGCAGCATCACCAGACCGATAATCAGGATACGCCGACGTCCGGCTTTATCCTCTTTCAGCCAGAAAGAGAGCATCAGGCAGCCCATGGCCAGCAGGGAGAAGCCGTCAAAGGCGCGGTTGTTGGTAATTGCCACCAGCCACAGGAACGCGTTGCTCTTCACCAGCTCCTGGTTGAAGAAGTGAAAAATGGCAGAATCCAGCGGGAACCAGAAACCATGATCCGCCGGGATATACCAGGAGAAGAAAAGCGCCAGGCCGGCGACATTAAGCAGTAATATCAGGGGAAATCGAGTTGTCATAACGTTCTGCATAGAGTGAAAACTGGGGCAACGTTAGCCGCCCGAACTTAAACGAATCCTCAACAGGCTGGACTGCAGGGCATTCCAGTCGGCGTTAACCGCACTAATTAACTCTATACGGCTGTCAGGCGGCGCCACATTTTGCGTTTCAATAAAGAAATCGTCGCCCTGGCGATTGATTCGCACCAGACCGTCCGGCGTGCGCATAATCCCTTTCACGCGATCGACGGGCGCAAGTCTGGCCCACTCCAGAATCCCGATGGTGTCGAAAACGGTGTCAGCATCAAAAATCCATCCACAGGCCTGATATCCCTGGCCGCTGTTCAGATTACGACGCCAGCGCTGGTGCTCCGGCAGGCTCAGTGCGCCCAGGCCCTGCTTAACCGGATGACTGTGCGCGTGATCCGCGCTGGCAGGCAGCTCGGTGAGGTTCAGACGAGGCAGGTCAAGCAGGGCGCCGTCAATTTTCCCCTGTGTGGCCTGCACTCGCGTGCGGTTGCCACCGAAATGCTGCCACCACGCGTCCAGCGCGGCCTGGCTTTCCGCCGTGGCGCGATCTTCTTTATTGGCGACGATAACGTCTGCCGAGGCGAGCTGATCGCGGAAGTTCTCATTGGCTACCGCTTTTTCATCCAGTAGCTGACGAGGATCGAGCAGGCACAGGGTGGCGCGCAGATCGATCCACGGCTCGTAAACCGGGGCGGTCAGTAAATCGAGGATCTGCTTCGGGTGACCGAGCCCGGTGGGTTCAATCAGCAGGCGGTCGGGTTTGCCCTGACGCAGCAGGGTATTGAGCCCCACCTGCATCGGCAGGCCATTGACGCAGCACATGCATCCGCCGGGGATCTCTTTAATCATCGCGCCGCTGGATGACAGCAATGCACCATCAATGCCCACCTCGCCAAATTCATTGACCAGCACGGCCCATTTTTCGGCCGGATCTTTATTCGCCAGCAGGTGAAGAATGGAGGTGGTTTTACCGCTGCCGAGAAAACCGGTGATGAGGTTGGTTTTGGTCACGTGTGCTCCGCAAGAGAATTGTGATGCTATAACACTATTCTCTTATCCTGGCGAAAAATGTGCCCAATGAGAAGGGGAAGGGCGAACGGAGGCCGCATCCGTTCGCGTTAAGCGCAATAATCGCTAAATATTTAACGTTTCAATAACAGCCTGACGCGCGCCGTGGCGGACAATGCGCTGATATGCCTGGCTGACAGCATCAACAAACGTGCCGTTTTGCGCGAGATCGTGTCCAAAGACCTCGTTCAGCCCCAGTATAGCGTTAACGCGCCCGGCGTCGCTGCTGGCGTCAACAATCGCGCGGATTTTTTCGCTGAGGGGATCGCGAACGTCAATCGCGTTGCCACGCTCGTCGGTACCGCTGACGTAGCGTATCCACCCGGCCACGCCCAGGGCCAGCAGCGGCCACGGCGTTTTTCGCTCAAGATGGACGCGGATCCCATCCAGCATTCTCTGGGGCAGCTTCTGGCTGCCGTCCATCGCGATTTGCCACGTGCGATGCTGAAGTGCCGGGTTGGCAAAGCGCTCAAGCAGGCTGTCAGCGTATGCGGGGAGGTCGACATCCTTAATACGTAATGTAGGAGCCTGTTCGTTCAGCATGAGGCGCCGGGCGGCTTCGCGGAAGGCTGCGTCTTCCATACATTCATTAATATGCGCGTAGCCGGCGAGATACCCCAGATACGCCAGGAAAGAGTGGCTGCCGTTGAGCATGCGTAACTTCATCTGCTCCCACGGCAGAACGTCCTGCACCATCTGGACGCCCGCAGCTTCCCACGCCGGACGGCCGGCGACAAAATTATCTTCCACTACCCACTGAATAAACGGCTCGCAGCTGATGGCGCACGGATCTTCAACGCCGAGCGCATCGGTGATTTCCGCCAGCGAGGCTTCGGTCGCGGCGGGCACAATCCTGTCGACCATCGTTCCCGGGAAACTCACGTGGGTATCAATCCATTCTGACAGCGCCGCGGAACGCTTTTGCGCCATGCCCAGCACCGCGTTTTTCACCACGTGGCCGTTGTCGGGGATATTGTCGCAGGACAACACGGTAAAAGCGGGCAGGCCGCGCTCGCGGCGGCGGTGGAGCGCTTCGACCAAGATCCCGGGGGCGGAATGCGGCTCTGAGGGGTTTTCAAGATCGTGGACGATCCGGGCGTTGTGCAAATCCAGCTTACCGGTCGCGGGATCGATGCAGTAGCCTTTCTCCGTGATAGTGAGCGACACAATCGCCACCTGAGGCTCACAAAATTTCTCAATAATCGCCGGCAGAGAGTCCAGCTTTGCGTTCAGGCATTCGTGGACGGCACCGACGATAATCGGCTGATTGCCGTCTGCGCCTTTCTCCAGCACGGTAAACAGATGATCCTGCGCGCGCAGCTGGCCCATCAGCACGTCGCCGCTGAAAAGGCTAATCTCACAAATCCCCCAGTCGCCGCCTTTTTCATTCAGCACCCGGTTTGTTAACAAAGCCTGGTGCGCGCGGTGAAAGGCACCAAAGCCAAAATGGACGATGCGGGAGCGTAATTGCGCGCGATCGTAGCGAGGTTGCTGAACGTGGGCAGGAAGCGAGGTGGAGGCAATTGTCTTCATGAAATACACACCTGATTAACCATTAATTAACAATGCCAGTGTAAAGTTATATGACAGCAAATAAAATTGGTGAGCCGTAAATATCCCCGTTCTGTGAGTTTGATCAATCAATGTGTGGCGGTATGTTGACCCTTAGCGGCAAACATGTATGGTAGTCGTCATTGCAGTAACGTATATTGGTATAACAACTTAAGAGGGTGAGGCAATGGAACAAACCTGGCGTTGGTACGGGCCGAACGATCCGGTTTCTCTTGATGATGTGCGTCAGGCTGGCGCAACGGGTGTCGTCACGGCGCTGCATCATATTCCTAACGGTCAGGTATGGCCGATTGAGGAAATTCAACAGCGTCAGGCGCTGCTGGCGGAGAAGGGATTAACCTGGTCTGTGGTGGAAAGCATTCCGGTTCATGAAGAGATCAAAACCCATTCCGGTGAGTACCAGACGTGGATTGCTAACTATCAGCAGAGCATTCGCAACCTGGCGGCCTGCGGCATTGATACGGTCTGCTATAACTTCATGCCCATTCTGGACTGGACGCGGACCGACCTTGAGTATCAGATGCCGGACGGTTCAAAAGCGCTGCGTTTCGATCAGATTGCCTTTGCGGCATTCGAACTGCACATTCTGAAACGCCCTGGTGCCGAAGCGGATTACACCGCAGAAGAGCAGCAGCAGGCGCGTGAGTGGTTTAACGCCGCCAGCGAAGCAGACATCGAAAAGCTGACCCGTAATATTATTGCTGGCCTGCCGGGTGCTGAAGAGGGGTATACGCTGGATCAGTTCCGCGCGCGTCTGGCGGAATACGGCGATATTGATAAGCACCAGCTGCGTGAAAATATGGCGTATTTCCTGCGCGCTATCGTGCCGGTCGCTGAAGAGGCGGGTGTACGCCTCGCCGTGCACCCGGACGATCCTCCGCGTCCTATCCTTGGCCTGCCGCGTATCGTTTCCACCCTTGAAGATATGCAGTGGCTGAAAGAGACGGTAAACAGCATCTATAACGGCTTTACCATGTGTACCGGCTCCTACGGCGTGCGCGCGGATAACGATCTGGTACGGATGATTGAAACCTTCGGCGACCGTATCCACTTCACGCATCTGCGTGCGACCTGCCGTGAAGCGAACCCGAAAACCTTCCACGAGGCGGCGCACCTGGGCGGCGATGTGAATATGGTTGCGGTGGTGGATGCTATTCTGGCGGAAGAGGCGCGTCGTAAGCAGGCTGGCGATGTGCGTCCTATCCCGTTCCGTCCGGATCACGGACACCAGATGCTGGACGATCTGCGTAAGAAGACCAACCCGGGCTATTCGGCGATTGGCCGGCTTAAGGGGATGGCGGAAGTGCGCGGCGTTGAGCTGGCGCTGAAGATGACGAAGTATCCGGAGCTTCTGTAAGCTCTGTTGCCCGGTGACGCTACGCTTACCGGGCCTACAAAAAACCGGCCTGAGAGCCGGTTTTTGTGTTTTTGTAGGTCGGGTAAGGCGAAGCCGCCACCCGACAAATGCCGCAATCAGTCAGCGCGGCCCATATAGCGTTTTTCTTCGATATGGATGCGGATTTTCTCGCCAGCGGAGAGGTATTCCGGTACCTGCACAACCAGGCCGGTCGTCAGGGTAGCCGGTTTGTTGCGGGCACTTGCTGATGCGCCTTTGATGCCAGGCGCCGTTTCAACGATTTCCAGATCGACGGTCTGAGGCAGTTCCAGGGCCAGCAACACGCCGTCCCAGGTCAGAACCTGCATGTCAGGCATACCGCCTTCAGGGATGAACAGCAGCTCTTCTTCGATCTGATCTTTGGTGAAGATGTACGGGGTGTAATCTTCTTTATCCATGAACACGTATTCGTTGCCGTCGATGTAGGAGAAATCGACATAGCGGCGGGTCAGGGTCACGGTATCGACAATATCGTCACCTTTAAAGCGCTCTTCCACTTTCAGGCCGGTACGCACATCGGCGAAACGCATTTTGTACAGCGTTGCTGCACCACGGGCGCTCGGGGCCTGAATGTCGATATCTTTCACAATCAGCAGTTTGCCGTTGTAATTCAGCACCATACCTTTCTTAATTTCGTTCGCTCTTGGCATTGCAGTAATCCTGTTTACGGGAGGTAAAAAATATCGCGCCAAATTACTCGCGCGCGGCCTTTCAGGCAAGAGGAATTCGCGGCTTTTGCTATCAATACGCAAAAGGTGTTACTGTGCGCGCGATGCCCGACTGCGCGGGCGTCCGTCAGCGAAAGAGAGCATTTATGGATTGCCGTCCAGACTGTGGCGCGTGCTGTACTGCACCGTCCATTTCAAGTCCCATTCCAGGAATGCCCGAGGGCAAGCCTGCCAATACCCGCTGCGTTCAGCTCTCGGAAACGAATCTGTGCATGATCTTTGGCTCGCCTTTGCGCCCGAAGGTCTGCTCCGGGCTTCAGCCCACTGCCGAAATGTGCGGCAGCACGCGAGGGCAGGCGATGACGTACCTTCTTGAGCTGGAAGCGCTCACCGCGCCCTAAACGTCTTTAATCCGCGTCAGACAGCCAATCGTCAGCGTACACATCACCAGCGCAATCCAGAAAACCGTGTGATAGTTCCAGATTTCAGCCACCACGCCGGCCATTGAGCCGGCGATAATCCAGCCCACGCGGGTGGTATTAGTATAAAGGGTGGTGGCAGAGCCTGCCTGACCCGGCATCAGATCCTGGAAGTAGAGCATGCCTATCCCGGCGAGAATGCCGATATAGATGGCGTTCAGCAGCTGTAAAGCCAGCAGCAGCCCCGGCGTATGAACCGTCAACATACCGATATAGAACAGCAGACCCGCGACGGCGGCGATGCGCATTAAAAAACGCTTCCCGAAACGCTTTGCGTAATAGCCTGCGATGAGCATGGTCGGGATCTCCAGCCCGGCGGCGGTGCCCATCATAATGCCCGCCAGCTTCTCCGACAGGTGCAGTTCATCAATAATAAACAGCGGCATATTGATGATATACAGGCTGTTGGTACCCCACATCAACGTGCAGACAACAAACAGGAGCAGGGCATCGCGGCGGTTGCGGCGCGGCGCTTCCAGCACGCCCGTTGCCACTTTCGGCTCTTTGCGCATGGACGGCAGAAAGAACCACACCAGCGCCCCGCACGCTACAAACGCGACGGCCGCGCTCAGGTACATCACCGTAAAGCCAAACCCCATTGCCAGCGCGTAAGCCAGCGGCGGGCCAATCACCCACGCCAGCGATACCTGAGCACGCAGGATGGAGCTGAACATCACCGCTTCACGCCCGGTATGGTCGGCGTGTTCGCGGGCAAGGGCGAACATCTGCGGGTTCGCCGTCGAGCCAAAGCTGCTCAGGAACACCCCGACGAAGAGCAAAATGAAATAGTTGCGGTTCCAGGCAAACAGAACGCAGGCCAATACCCCCAGCAGGCAGCAGAAAACGATCAGGCTTTTACGATCGCCTTTTCTGTCGGATCGTCCCGCCAGAAACTGACTGACCAGAATGCCGATGATGGCGCTGCCGGTAAAAAAGAAGCCGACCATTGCCGGGCGGGCGTGAACCTCATTCGTCAGAAATAAACTCAGCGTTGGCGTCTGTAACGCACCGGCAATGCCCGTGAAGAAGGCAACAACCAGGAATGCCGCTGAGGTCAAATCAAAGGGCTTCGGCGAGGCGGCCGCAGGGGTGTTATGCATGTTTTATAATTAGCGAGTAGCAGAGAGGAGGCGGAGTTTACGCCGTCAGCTAAAAAATAAACAGTGGGTGCGGTCAATGATGCCACGAAAAATCAAAATGGCATTTCAACTTATGAACAGGCTGGCTGACCTTAGCTGAAACTGACTTGCTGAACTTCAGCAAAATTCAGCTGAACGAAGAAGAAATGTGCTGTATCTCTAAATTCTGACATCAGAAAGACGAGTTTACTTGCAAGGCTTTGCAGAAAGCGCAAGACTTTTTGAAACGTTTCAGCGCTATCTTGTTTAAACAAACGGAGCAGGCTAGCGCATTTTTTCTCATTAAAGCTGAAACGATTCAAGTTCAGCAGGAGTGGAGAACCATGTTCCAGTTATCTGTTCAGGATATCCACCCGGGCGCTCAGGCCGGGGATAAAGAAGAGGCTATTCGCCAGGTTGCCGCCGCGCTTGTGCAGGCGGGCAACGTCGCGGACGGCTATGTAAACGGCATGCTGGCGCGTGAGCAGCAGACCTCAACCTTCCTCGGCAATGGCATTGCCATTCCGCACGGCACAACCGACACCCGCGATCAGGTGCTGAAAACCGGCGTTCAGGTTTATCAGTTCCCGCAGGGCGTGCTCTGGGGTGACGGTCAGGTGGCTTACGTGGCTATTGGTATCGCGGCCAGCAGCGACGAACACTTAGGCCTGCTGCGCCAGCTGACGCATGTCCTGAGCGATGACGCGGTAGCTGAACAGCTTAAGTCCGCCACGACGGCGGAAGAGCTGCGCGCCTTGCTGATGGGCGAAAAACAGAGCGAAGCGCTGAAACTGGATAACGAAACGCTGACGCTGGACGTGGCTGCCTCCGATCTGGTGACGCTGCAGGCGCTGAACGCAGGTCGGCTGAAAGAAGCCGGCGCGGCAGACGCCACCTTTGTCACCCGCGCGATCAACGATAAGCCGTTGAATCTGGGTCAGGGCATCTGGCTGAACGACAGTGCTGAAGGCAACCTGCGCAGTGCTATCGCCGTGAGCCGTGCGGCCAATGCGTTTGACGTCGAAGGCGAACGCGCAGCCATGCTGGTGACCGTGGCGATGAACGACGATCAGCCGGTTTCCGTGCTGAAGCGTCTGGGCGACCTGCTGCTGAACAACAAAGCTGAAAAACTGCTGAACGCTGATGCCTCTACCGTGCTGGCACTGCTGACCAGTGATGATGCGCTGACGGATGACGTGCAGTCGGCGGAGTTCGTTGTGCGCAACGAACACGGCCTGCATGCCCGTCCTGGCACCATGCTGGTGAATACCATTAAACAATTCGAGAGTGAGATCACCGTGGCGAATCTTGATGGCACGGGCAAACCGGCCAACGGCCGTAGTCTGATGAAAGTTGTCGCGCTGGGCGTGAAGAAAGGCCACCGACTGCGTTTCACCGCGCAGGGTGCGGATGCTGAACAGGCGCTGAAAGCGATTGGCGACGCCATCGCGGCGGGTCTGGGGGAGGGCGCATAATGAGCAGACGTGTTGCGACTATTACGCTGAACCCGGCTTATGACCTGGTGGGATTTTGCCCTGAAATTGAGCGTGGCGAAGTCAACCTCGTGCGTACCACTGGCCTGCATGCTGCGGGTAAAGGGATCAACGTCGCGAAAGTGCTCAAGGATCTCGGTATCGACGTCACCGTGGGCGGATTCCTCGGTAAAGATAACCAGGATGGCTTCCAGCAGCTGTTCAGCGAGCTGGGCATTGCCAACCGTTTTCAGGTTGTGCAGGGCCGTACCCGTATCAACGTTAAGCTGACCGAGAAAGACGGTGAAGTGACCGATCTCAACTTCTCTGGCTTCGAAGTGACGCCGTCAGACTGGGAACGTTTTGTTAACGACTCGCTCACCTGGCTTGGCCAGTTTGACATGGTCTGCGTCAGCGGCAGCCTGCCGTCCGGCGTGAGCCCGGAAGCGTTTACCGACTGGATGACGCGCCTGCGCAGCCAGTGCCCGTGCATTATTTTCGACAGCAGCCGCGACGCGCTGGTTGCGGGTCTGAAAGCCTCACCGTGGCTGGTGAAGCCGAATCGCCGCGAGCTGGAGATCTGGGCGGGCCGTAAGCTGCCAGAATTAAAAGATGTGATTGACGCTGCCCATGCGCTGCGCGAGCAGGGTATCGCTCACGTGGTTATCTCGCTTGGCGCAGAAGGCGCGTTGTGGGTTAACGCGTCTGGCGAATGGATCGCCAAACCGCCGTCGGTTGACGTTGTCAGCACCGTTGGCGCAGGGGATTCCATGGTTGGCGGCCTGATTTACGGTCTGCTGATGCGTGAATCCAGTGAACATACTTTACGTCTTGCCACCGCCGTTGCTGCCCTGGCCGTAAGCCAGAGCAATGTCGGTATTACCGATCGTACCCAGTTAGCCGCGATGATGGCGCGCGTTGACTTAAAACCTTTTAACTAACAGCAGGAGAGGAATAATGAAAACGCTGCTGATCATTGACTCCGGTCTCGGACAGGCTCGCGCCTATATGGCGAAGGCCTTGCTGGGCGCGGCGGCACAAAAAGCACATCTGGATATTATCGATAATCCAGGCGATGCAGAGCTGGCCATTGTACTGGGCGATAAAATCCCGGCTGACAGTGCGCTGAACGGCAAAAAAGTGTGGCTGGGCGATATTAATCGCGCGGTGGCACACCCGGAACTGTTCCTGAGTGAGGCGAAAGGCCACGCGTCCGTCTACAGCGCGCCTGTGGCGACGGCACCGGCTGCGGCCGCAGGTCCGAAACGCATTGTGGCGGTGACGGCCTGCCCGACGGGCGTGGCTCACACCTTTATGGCGGCTGAAGCCATTGAAACCGAAGCGAAAAAACGCGGCTGGTGGGTAAAAGTTGAAACTCGCGGCTCGGTTGGCGCCGGCAACGCCATCACCCCTGAAGAAGTGGCGGAAGCCGATCTGGTGATCGTGGCGGCGGATATCGAAGTGGATCTGGCGAAATTTGCCGGTAAGCCTATGTACCGTACCTCTACCGGCCTGGCGCTGAAAAAAACCGCTCAGGAGTTTGATAAGGCGCTGGTGGAAGCGAAGCCGTATCAGGCAACCGGCGCGCGTCAAACCGCAACGGAAGGTAAGAAAGAGTCTGCAGGCGCCTATCGCCATCTCCTGACCGGCGTGTCTTACATGCTGCCGATGGTGGTTGCGGGTGGTCTGTGTATTGCCCTCTCGTTCGCATTTGGTATTACCGCGTTTAAAGAACAAGGGACGCTGGCCGCTGCGTTAATGCAGATTGGCGGTGGATCCGCGTTCGCGCTGATGGTTCCCGTTCTGGCCGGCTTTATTGCCTTCTCCATCGCTGACCGTCCAGGCCTGACGCCGGGTCTTATCGGCGGTATGCTGGCCGTGAGCACCGGTTCCGGCTTTATCGGCGGTATCATCGCCGGCTTCCTGGCCGGTTACGTCGCGAAGCTCATTAGCGCGAAGCTGAAGCTGCCGCAGAGTATGGAAGCCCTGAAGCCGATTCTGATCATCCCGCTGATTTCCAGCCTGGTGGTCGGCCTGGCGATGATTTACCTGATTGGTAAACCTGTTGCGGGCATCCTGGCGGGTCTGACCCACTGGCTGCAAACTATGGGCACCGCGAACGCGGTTCTGCTGGGTGCTATCCTCGGTGGCATGATGTGTACCGATATGGGTGGTCCGGTGAACAAAGCGGCGTACGCCTTTGGCGTTGGCCTGCTGAGTACCCAGACCTACGCGCCGATGGCGGCCATCATGGCAGCCGGTATGGTGCCTCCGCTGGCGCTCGGTCTGGCAACGATTATTGCCCGCCGTAAGTTCGACAAAGCGCAGCAGGAAGGCGGTAAAGCCGCGCTGGTGCTGGGTCTGTGCTTCATCACCGAAGGGGCGATTCCGTTCGCGGCCCGTGACCCAATGCGCGTCCTGCCGTGCTGTATCGTGGGTGGGGCAGTGACGGGGGCTATCTCCATGGCGGTTGGCGCGAAACTGATGGCACCGCACGGCGGTCTGTTTGTTCTGCTGATCCCTGGCGCTATCACCCCGGTTCTGGGCTACCTGCTGGCAATCGTTGCCGGTACGCTGGTGGCGGGTCTCTCTTACGCAGTGCTGAAACGTCCGGAAGCGGAAGTCGTGGCAAAAGCAGCGTAAGCAATAAACAACAAAAAAGCCGGGTTGCATTATGCACCCGGCTTTTTTTTATGCCGCCTGTTCAGCGGTTTGCTGCGCCTTGAGCCAGGCAATCTCTTCTGCCCAGATATCCGGATTGATGGTTTCAAGCACCATCGGAATACCGTCGAAGCGGGCGTCCTGCATGATAAAGCGGAACGCGTCATGGCCGATGTTGCCTTCGCCCAGGCTGTGGTGGCGGTCAACGCGGCTGCCAAAGGCGCTTTTCGCATCGTTTAGGTGCATTCCGCGCAGGTACTTAAAGCCCACGATGCGCTCAAACTCATCAAACGTGTTTTTCGTTGCCTCGGTCGTGCGCAGGTCATAGCCGGCCGCAAAGGCGTGGCAGGTATCAATGCACACGCCGACGCGGGATTTATCTTCCACGCCGTCAATAATGGCCGCCAGATGTTCGAACTTAAAGCCGAGGTTGCTGCCCTGACCGGCGGTATTCTCAATCACCGCGGTGACGCCCTGGGTTTTATCCAGGGTGATGTTGATGGACTCGGCAATGCGCGCCAGGCAGGCATCTTCATCGATTTGCATCAGGTGGCTACCCGGATGGAAGTTCAGCAGCGTCAGCCCCAGCTGTTCGCAGCGCTGGACTTCATCCAGAAACGCTTCGCGGGACTTATCCAGCGCTTCCTGAACCGGATGCCCGAGGTTGATCAGGTAGCTGTCGTGGGGGAGGATCTGGCCCGGCCCGTAGCGGTATTTCTCACAGGCGGCTTTGAAGTCATCAACCACTTCAGAGGTCAGCGGCGCGGCGCGCCACTGGCGCTGATTTTTGGTGAACAGGGCGAAAGCGGTCGCCTCAATTTCGGCGGCGCGAATGGCGGCATTCGCAAGGCCACCTGCAGCGCTAACGTGCGCTCCAACATATTTCATAAAAAACTCCTGCTAACCCGAAACGCTTATGATAGCGGGTTAGCAGGAGAAGGACGAGATGGTTTATGCCATCAGGGTGTGCACGGCGAGGTTAATGGCACCACCGCCGACAATCAGCCAGATGAAGAGCACCAGCGCCATCAGCAGCGGTTTCGCACCAGCTTTTTTCAGCGCGCTGACGTGCGTGGTCACCCCCAGCGCCGCCATGGCCATCGCCAGCAGCACCGTATCCAGCGTCACCAGCATATCGACAACGGCTTTCGGCAGCAGGTGGAAGGAGTTGAAAATCGCCACCACGATAAACAGGATCGCAAACCACGGAATGGTGATTTTGCTTTTCTCGCTGCCGCCCGCCGGAGCCAGCTGTTTAACCCGCGCGGCCAGGAAAATCAGGAACGGCGCCAGCATCATTACGCGCAGCATTTTGGCAATCACCGCCGCGTTTTCGGCTTCCGGGTTAATGGCGTGTCCTGCGGCAACCACCTGGGCCACTTCGTGCATGGTTGAGCCAATATAAATGCCGTACGTTTCCGGGCTAAACCAGTGGGCAACCAGCGGATACATCGCCGGGTAGAGGAAAATTGCCAGCGTACCGAAGATCACCACCGTCGCCACCGCCACCGTCACCTTGCTGGCTTCGGCTTTAACGACGGGTTCCGTTGCCAGCACCGCCGCGGCCCCGCAGATACTGCTCCCGGCACCGATCAGCCAGCTGGTGTGCTTATCCAGGCCAAAGACTTTCTGACCGATAAAGCAGGCAAGTAAAAAGGTGCTGGTGAGGGTCAGGACGTCGATAGCGATCCCGCTCACGCCCACGTCCGCAATCTGCGAAAAGGTGAGACGGAAGCCGTAAAGGATGATCCCGAGACGCAGCAGGTGCTGTTTGGCAAAGATCACGCCGCCGTCGCAGGATTTCCAGATATGCGGATAAACGGTATTTCCCACGACCATGCCGAGCAATATTGCCAGGGTTAACGCGCTAAAGCCTGCCCCCGCGATGGCCGGAATACTTCCGCCCCATAGCGCCACGCCGGTAACCGCTGCGCTGAGCGCAAGACCCGGCACGAAGTGCCACACTGTACGATGATGTTGTAAGGTGATTTCTGACATAACCTTCTCCTTTGTCTGGCTAAAGGTTACGGCGCTCTGGCTTAAAAATAAAATTGATTATATACTTATAATCAATCTATATAAGTGGTAAGCAACCATGCACATTACATTGCGTCAGCTGGAAGTGTTTGCCGAGGTGCTGAAAAGCGGTTCGACGACCCAGGCGTCACAAATGCTGGCGCTCTCGCAATCTGCGGTCAGCGCGGCGTTGACCGATCTTGAGGGACAACTGGGCGTTCAGCTTTTCGACAGGGTAGGGAAGCGTCTGGTGGTCAACGAACATGGCCGTCTGCTCTACCCGCGCGCGCTGGCACTGCTCGAGCAGGCTATCGAAATCGAACAGCTGTTCCGCGAGGATAACGGTGCAATTCGCGTTTACGCCAGCAGCACCATCGGGAATTACATTCTGCCGGAAGTGATTGCCCGCTACCGCCGGGATTTCCCGACCCTGCCGCTGGAGATGAGCGTGGGCAATAGCCAGGACGTCATCAACGCGGTGATCGATTTCCGCGTGGATATCGGCCTCATCGAAGGACCCTGCCATAACGTCGACATCATTGCCGAGCCCTGGCTGGAGGATGAGCTGGTGGTGTTTGCTTCCCCGGCCTCATCTTTACTGCAGGGGGAAGTGACGCTGGAACGCCTCGCGCAGGCGCAGTGGATCCTGCGCGAGCAGGGCTCCGGCACGCGTGAAATTGTCGATTATCTGCTGCTTTCCCATCTGCCGCATTTCCAGCTGGGGATGGAGCTGGGCAATTCAGAGGCCATCAAGCACGCGGTGCGCCACGGACTGGGCATCAGCTGTCTTTCCCGGCGCGTCATTGCTGAACAGCTTGAGACGGGCTCGCTGGTGGAAATTCCCGTTCCGCTCCCAAAACTGGTACGCACCCTGTGGTGCATCCATCATCGTCAGAAACACCTTTCCAGTTCGCTGCAGCGTTTTCTGCGCTATTGCGAGATGTAATCTTCCCCTCTCCTCAAAGGGGAGAGGGGAAAGCCCCGATTTCTGCTTTACTTATAATCCTGGCCGAGTCATGAAGCTCTCTTATAACTGAGTATTTCTGCCGGAAGGAACGCGGATCGTCTGCTACAATCGCGCCTCATTTATTAAATGGACAGCATTTTCATATGGTTTCAGAAATTAAAACCACAGAAGCGCCCACGCTACGTCGTGAACTGAAGGCGCGTCACCTGACGATGATCGCGATTGGCGGTTCAATCGGTACAGGTCTTTTCGTTGCCTCCGGCGCAACGATTTCGGCAGCAGGCCCGGGTGGGGCACTTTTCTCTTATATTCTGATTGGCCTGATGGTGTACTTCCTGATGACCAGCCTGGGCGAACTGGCCGCGTACATGCCGGTATCCGGTTCGTTTTCGACCTACGGTCAAAAATACGTTGAAGAAGGCTTCGGCTTCGCGCTGGGCTGGAACTATTGGTACAACTGGGCGGTCACCATCGCCGTTGACCTTGTCGCCGCACAGCTGGTAATGAACTGGTGGTTCCCGGATACGCCGGGCTGGATCTGGAGCGCTCTGTTCCTGGCCGTCATCTTCCTGCTGAACTACATCTCCGTGCGCGGTTTCGGCGAAGCGGAATACTGGTTCTCTTTGATCAAAGTGGCAACCGTCATCATCTTTATCGTCGTCGGTGTGGCGATGATCGTTGGTATTTTCAAAGGCGCTGAACCTGCGGGCTGGAGTAACTGGGCGATAGGCGATGCGCCGTTTGCCGGTGGCCTCTCGGCGATGATTGGCGTGGCAATGATTGTCGGCTTCTCCTTCCAGGGGACCGAGCTGATTGGCATCGCCGCCGGTGAGTCAGAGAACCCGGAGAAAAATATTCCGCGGGCGGTCCGTCAGGTCTTCTGGCGTATCCTGCTGTTCTATGTGTTCGCGATCCTGATTATCAGCCTGATCATTCCGTACACCGATCCAAGCCTGCTGCGCAATGACGTTAAAGACATTAGCGTCAGCCCGTTCACGCTGGTCTTCCAGCACGCCGGCCTGCTTTCTGCCGCGGCAGTGATGAACGCCGTTATCCTGACCGCCGTGCTTTCAGCCGGTAACTCCGGGATGTACGCGTCCACCCGTATGCTTTACACGCTGGCATGCGACGGTAAGGCACCGCGTATCTTCGCGAAACTGTCCCGAGGCGGCGTCCCACGTAACGCGCTGTACGCGACAACGGTAATCGCCGGTCTGTGCTTCCTGACTTCCATGTTTGGCAACCAGACGGTGTACCTTTGGCTGCTTAACACCTCAGGGATGACGGGCTTTATCGCGTGGCTGGGCATTGCCATTAGCCACTACCGTTTCCGCCGTGGCTTCGTCAAGCAGGGTCACGATATTAACTCGCTGCCGTATCGCTCCGGCTTCTTCCCGCTGGGTCCCATTTTCGCCTTCATTCTGTGCCTGATCATTACGCTCGGACAGAACTATGAAGCGTTCCTGGCGGACACCATTGACTGGGGCGCCGTTACGGCGACCTACATTGGTATTCCGCTGTTCCTCGTCATCTGGTTTGGCTACAAGCTGACGAAAGGAACAAAATTCGTTCGCTACAGTGAAATGGAATTCCCGGAACGATTTAAACAATAACCGCACTTCCTCTCTCTTTAGCCCGCTCATTCGAGCGGGCTTTTTTATTCCCGCATCCTGAAACAAAGATATATTTATTAACAATTTAATTGATAATAATTATCGTTTGCTTTATCGTTATCAAAAATAAGCGTGTCACCGACCCACCGCAGATGTGGGCGGCAAGGAAGACGCTGTGAGCGATGATGATTTGATTTAGTTGTATTTACCTCATGGAGATATGGAATGTTTAGGTTGAATCCCTTCGTCAGGGGAGGACTTTGTGCGTCCGCAATGTCCCTGGCCCTGCCTGTTATCGCAGCGGAATCCGGCGACACAATGGTTGTAACGGCCTCCGCGACCGAGCAAAACCTGAAAGACGCACCCGCAAGCATCAGCGTGATTACCCAGGAAGATTTGCAGCGCAAACCCGTTCAGAATCTGAAAGATGTGTTACGGGATGTGCCGGGCGTTCAGCTCACGAGCGAAGGGGACAACCGTAAAGGGGTAAGTATTCGCGGACTGGACAGCAGCTATACGCTGATCCTGATCGACGGCAAGCGCGTTAACTCGCGTAACGCGGTGTTCCGTCATAATGATTTCGACCTCAACTGGGTGCCGGTTGACGCCATCGAACGAATCGAAGTGGTGCGCGGACCGATGTCTTCTCTTTATGGTTCCGATGCGCTGGGCGGCGTGGTGAACATTATCACCAAAAAAATCGGCCAGAAATGGACGGGCACCCTGAGCGCCGATTCCACGATTCAGGAACATCGCGATCGTGGAGACACGTATAACGGTCAGTTCTACACCAGCGGACCGCTGGTCGACGGCCTGCTGGGGCTGAAAGCCTACGGTAGCCTCGCGAAGCGTGAGAAAGACGCTCAGCAGAAATCATCCACTACGGCGAGCGGTGAAACACCGCGCATTGAGGGCTTCACCAGCCGCGATGCGAATGTGGAATTCGCCTGGACACCGTCTGAAAATCACGACTTTACGGCGGGCTACGGTTTCGACCGTCAGGATCGTGACTCGGATTCCCTCGATAAAAACCGCCTTGAACGTCAGAACTACTCTCTCAGCCACAATGGTCGCTGGGGCGTCGGCAACAGCGAGCTGAAGGTTTACGGCGAAAAGGTGGATAACAAAAACCCGGGCAACAGCAATCCGATCACCTCCGAGAGCAACGCGGTGGACGGAAAATACGTGCTGCCGATGGGCGAAATCAACCAGCTGCTGACCTTCGGCGGCGAATGGCGTCACGATAAGCTGAAAGATCCGGTCAACCTGACGGGCGGTTCCAGCAGCAGTACCTCGACAAGCCAGTATGCTCTGTTCCTGGAGGATGAATGGCGTATCTTTGAACCTCTGGCGCTGACCACCGGCATCCGTATGGACGACCATGATACCTACGGTGACCACTGGAGCCCGCGAGCCTATCTGGTCTACAACGCGACCGATACCGTAACGGTGAAAGGCGGCTGGGCTACCGCGTTTAAAGCGCCGTCACTGCTGCAGCTGAGCCCGGACTGGGTCACCGGCTCGTGCCGCGGTGCCTGTGAGATTGTCGGTAACCCTGACCTGAAGCCGGAAACCAGCGAGAGCTTCGAATTCGGTCTCTACTACAGCGGGGAAGAGGGCTGGTTAGAGGGCGTGCAGGCCAGCGTCACCACCTTCCAGAATAATGTGGATGACCGCATCAGCATTAGCCGTACGGCCAATGTGAATCAGGCGCGGGATTATCCTAACTACGTTGGGCTGAATGCGGACGGCGAACCGATTTTCCGCTACTACAACGTCAACAAGGCGCGCATCCGTGGGGTGGAAACCGAGCTGAAATTCCCGCTGGCGGAAGACTGGAAAGTGACTCTGAACTACACCTATAACGACGGTCGTGATATCAGCAACGGTGGCAACAAGCCGCTGTCCGATCTGCCGTTCCACACGGCCAACGGTACCGTTGACTGGAAGGCGACGCAGGACTGGTCGTTCTATGTTCAGGGCAACTACACCGGCGAGAAACGCGCGCTGACCAGTAGTGCACCAACGCCGGGTGGCTACGTCATCTGGAATACCGGCGCCGCGTGGCAGGCGACGAAAAGCGTGAAGCTGCGTGCGGGCGTGCAGAACCTACTGGATAAAGATCTGAGCCGTGACGATTACAGCTATACGGAAGATGGCCGTCGTTACTTTGTCGGCGTGGATTATAAGTTCTGATGTAACCTTTATGCCCGGTGGCGCTTCGCTTACCGGGCCTACAAAACCCGCGAATGTAGGCCGGGTAAGGCGAAGCCGTCACCCGGCAATCATCAGCACTTATGCGAACAAATGCTCCGCATGGAAGCGGAGATGGTCCTCAATAAAGGACGCAATGAAGTAATAGCTGTGATCGTATCCCGGCTGAATGCGCAGCGTCAGCGGCCAGTCTGTCTGGCGCGCCGCTTCTGCCAGCACCGCAGGCTGTAGCTGACCGGCGAGGAACTGATCCGCATCACCCTGATCGATAAGGGTGGGTATGGCCTCTTCAGCGTTGCTGTTCAGCATCAGCGCGCAGCTGTCCCAGGCCAGCCATTTTTCCGCATCCTCGCCCAGATAGTGGGTAAAAGCTTTTTGCCCCCACGGTACCTGAGAGGGGTTCACGATAGGGGCAAATGCCGACACGCTGGTGTATTTACCCGGGTTTTTCAGCGCCATTATCAGCGCCCCGTGACCGCCCATCGAGTGGCCGCTAATCGCGCAGCGGTTACCTACCGCAAACTGAGACTGCACCAGGGCAGGAAGCTCATCGCGAATGTAATCATACATAAGGTAATGACGCGCCCAGGGCTGTTCGGTCGCATTCAGATAAAACCCGGCGCCTTTGCCCAGGTCGTATCCTGCGTCGTCGGTCACATCATCGCCGCGCGGGCTGGTGTCTGGCATCACCAGCGCAATGCCCAGCTCGGCGGCAATACGCTGCGCGCCCGCTTTAGTGGTGAAGTTTTCGTCGTTGCAGGTCAGGCCTGAAAGCCAGAACAGAACCGGTGGGTTTTCCGTCGGGGGCAGGAAGATACTGAACGTCATCGCACAGTTCAGAACGGTGGAGTCGTGCCGCCAGCGCTGCTGTCGACCTTCAAAACAACGGTGCTCTTCGAGCAGTTCCATGCAGGGCTCCTTAATGAGAATGCGCATTCATAACATCCATAATACAGCGTTTTCATTGACCTGTGAGCAACTTTCACTTTCACCGGACGGCGAGATGCTGCATCATAAATTTACTTTTCTTTAACATTTGGAGCGGTCATGGCGCTGCGTATTGCGCTCAGTGGGTTCGTCGTTCTGGTGGTGGCAATGGGGATCGGGCGCTTTGCCTTTACGCCCCAGGTGCCGCTGATGATTGCTGCCGGGCAGCTTACGCTGACCAGCGCGGGCCTGGTGGCGGCGATGAATTATCTGGGCTATCTGGTGGGTGCATGGGATGCGATGCGCGCGCACCGCTTTGTTGAAGCGCGCCTCTGGCTGGGCATCACGGGCGCGGTGGCGTTGACGCTGCTCTCTGCCGCGGCGGATAACGCCGTTGTACACGGTCTGCTGCGCTTTGTGATTGGCTGCATGAGCGGCTGGTCGATGGTGCTGATTGCCGCCTGGACTAATGAGCGCCTGGGGCAGCTGGGTAAACCTGGCCTGAGCGCGGCCGTGTTTGCCGGCCCGGGGGCTGGTATTGCTCTGAGCGGGCTGCTCGCCGTCTATATCCAGGCGAAATCCCTCTCGGCCGGGGCGGCATGGCAAATCTACGGCGTGCTGGCGCTGGTGCTGATTGCCCTGGTGGCGCGCTACCTGCCGCGTTCCGGTCAACTACATCGACCGGGAACCGCGCCGGAGCCGCTGGTGCTGACGGCGGATTTAAAGCGTCTGGTCTGGAGCTACAGCCTGGCCGGGTTTGGCTATATTCTGCCGGCGACCTTCCTGTCGCAAATGGCGGCGGTGCGTTTTCCCGGCAGCCTGTTCGCCCAGTTCGTGTGGCCGATTTTTGGTATCGCCGCCGTGGTGGGGATTGCGCTCAGCATTCTGTTGCGCCATACCTCAACGGCTAACCGCAGGCTGGCTATCGTGCTGTGGTTACAGGGGGCTGGCGTGCTGGCGGCCTGGCTGCTGCCGGGAATAGGTGGATTGCTGACGGGTGGGCTGCTGGTGGGTGGCGGGTTCCTCTGCGCCGTTCAGCTCTCGCTTTTATACGGCCGCGAGCTGGCACCGAACCACACGCGGTATATGGCGGGTCTGCTTACTACCGGGTATGCCATAGGGCAGCTGGTAGGGCCGATGACCTCGGCGTTATCGACCTGGCTTACCCACCGGCTGGAGCCTGCGCTGGGGCTGGCGGGCGTTGCGCTGTTCGTCGGCGGGGCCCTGGTCTGGAATCGTCACGCTGAAAGGCAGCAGCAATTGCAATAATTATCGTCGTGAATACTGGATTATGTGCGCGGCCTCACGCACAATGAGCGCATACTTTTGCCACAACGAGGGCAAAAGACGCCACACCTGCAGGAGAACAAAATGTCATCACTCAGTAAAGAAGCTGCCCTGGTCCACGAAGCCCTGGTTGCGCGCGGTCTTGAAACGCCACTGCGTCCGCCCGTACAGGATCTGGACAATGAAACCCGCAAGCGTCTGATTGCCGGTCATATGACCGATATCATGGAGCTGCTGAATCTCGATCTGAGTGACGACAGTCTGATGGAGACGCCGCACCGCATCGCAAAAATGTACGTCGACGAAATTTTCTCGGGCCTGGATTATGCCAACTTCCCGAAAATTACCGTCATCGAAAACAAGATGAAAGTGGACGAGATGGTCACGGTACGCGATATCACGCTGACCAGCACCTGCGAACACCATTTCGTCACCATCGACGGTAAAGCGACCGTGGCGTATATCCCAAAAGATACGGTGATCGGCCTGTCGAAGATCAACCGCATCGTGCAGTTCTTTGCACAGCGTCCGCAGGTGCAGGAGCGTCTGACGCAGCAGATCCTGACCGCGCTGCAAACGCTGCTGGGCACCAATAACGTGGCCGTTTCTATCGACGCGGTTCACTACTGCGTGAAAGCGCGCGGCGTGCGTGATGCGACCAGTGCAACCACCACAACCTCGCTGGGTGGTTTGTTTAAATCGAGCCAGAATACCCGCCAGGAGTTCCTGCGCGCCGTTCGTCACCACAACTAAGTCTTACAGGGCAGGGACCATGGAGCGAAACGTCACGCTCGATTTTGTTCGCGGCGTCGCCATTCTCGGTATCCTGCTGCTTAATATCAGCGCCTTCGGTCTCCCGAAGGCGGCTTATCTCAATCCTGCATGGTATGGCGACATCACGCGCAGTGATGCCTGGACGTGGGCGATCCTCGATCTTTTCGCCCAGGTCAAATTCCTCACGCTCTTTGCCCTGCTGTTTGGCGCAGGCCTGCAGCTCCTCCTCAAACGCGGTACGCGCTGGATACAGTCGCGCCTGACGCTGCTGGTGCTTCTCGGGTTTATCCACGGTCTGTTCTTCTGGGACGGCGATATTCTTCTCGCGTATGGGTTAGTCGGGCTCATCTGCTGGCGCCTTATTCGCGACGCGCACAGCGTAAAAAGCCTGTTTAACACCGGCGTGATGCTCTACGTCATGGGGCTTGGGGTACTGCTGCTGCTGGGGATGATCTCCGGTGAGGCGACAAACCGTGCCTGGATCCCGGATGCCGCTAACCTGCAGTACGAGCAGTTCTGGAAGCTGAAGGGCGGGTCGGAAGCGATAAGCAACCGTGCGGATATGCTGGGGGATAACCTCCTTGCGCTGGGCGCGCAATACGGCTGGCAGCTGGCGGGAATGATGCTGATGGGCGCGTCGCTGATGCGCACCGGCTGGCTGAAAGGCGAATTTAGCCTGCGCCACTATCGCCGCATGGGCGCCGGGCTGGTCCTGCTCGGCGTGCTGATTAACCTTCCGGCGGTGATTACGCAGTGGCACCTCCACTGGGATTACCGCTGGTGCGCTTTCCTGCTCCAGGTGCCCCGCGAACTGAGCGCGCCGTTCCAGACCATCGGCTATGCGGCGCTGATCTATGGCTTCTGGCCAACGCTTTCTCGCCTGTGGATTGTCAGCGCTATCGCCTGCGTGGGCCGCATGGCGTTAAGCAATTACCTCCTGCAAACGCTGATATGCACCACGCTTTTCTATCGCTTTGGCCTGTTTATGAAATTCGACCGCCTCGCGCTGCTGGCGTTTGTTATCCCGGTCTGGATAGTAAACCTGGCGTTTTCTGTTCTCTGGCTACGCTATTTCCGCCAGGGACCGCTGGAGTGGGTGTGGCGTCAGTTAACCGCACATGCTTCAGGGATATCATTGAAAAATACATCCAGATAACGATCTGGATCACAATCATTAACAAAACGGATGTAAGCGTTTTCATGAGTGTGAGCTTCTTCACGTAGTCCCCTCTCTCTCGCTGCCAGAATAGCCACCTTGCTAAACACAGGGGGTGTCTGTGAGTTGCTGCAATCCTTTGAAGGATGGTGAATATGATCACCATTCGTGACGTCGCCCGTCAGGCGGGCGTTTCCGTGGCTACCGTCTCGCGCGTGCTGAACAACAGCGCGCTAGTCAGCCCTGAAACCCGTGAAACCGTAATGAAAGCCGTGACCCAGCTCGGGTACCGGCCAAATGCCAATGCCCAGGCGCTTGCGACCCAGGTTAGCGACACTATCGGCGTGGTGGTGATGGATGTATCGGATGCCTTTTTCGGCGCGCTGGTGAAAGCGGTGGACGTGGTCGCCCAGCAGCATCAGAAATACGTCCTGATCGGCAATAGCTATCATGAGGCGGAAAAGGAACGCAACGCCATAGAAGTGCTGATTCGCCAGCGCTGTAACGCCCTGATTGTCCACTCAAAAGCCCTGAGCGACGAAGAGTTAATCGGGTTTATGGATCAGATCCCGGGCATGGTGCTCATCAACCGCATCGTCCCGGGCTATGCCCACCGCTGCGTCGGGCTGGATAACGTCAGCGGCGCAATGATGGCCACCAAAATGCTCATCAACAACGGGCATCAGCGGATCGGTTATCTGGCCTCCAGCCACCAGATTGAAGATGACGAACTGCGGCGTGAGGGGTGGCAAAACGCCCTGAAAGAGCACGGCATTTCGCCATCAGACAGTTGGACAGGAACCGGTACGCCGGACATGCAGGGCGGTGAGGCGGCCATGGTGGAGCTGCTGGGGCGTAATCTGCAGCTTACTGCGGTGTTTGCCTATAACGACAGCATGGCGGCAGGAGCCCTGACGGCGCTGAAGGATAACGGCATTGCGGTGCCACAGCATTTGTCGCTCATCGGCTTTGATGACATTCCGATTGCCCGTTACACCGACCCGCAGCTGACAACGGTGCGTTACCCCATTGCCTCTATGGCGAAACTGGCGACTGAGCTGGCGTTACAGGGGGCGGCAGGACTGCTGGATCCGGGGGCAACACATTGTTTCATGCCGACTTTAGTGCGTCGGCACTCCGTCGCGGCCCGGCAAATTGTGGTTCCGATCACTAACTGATTACATGATGTGATGTAACCGTTTTCAATCTGTGAGTAAATTCACAGTATCTTAACAAGGCGCTGACTATGATGTCAGCGTTTTAGGGGCTGAAACGCTATGTAACGGTGATTATTCACTTTCACTATAGCCAATGTGCCGCAAACAACGAATAAAACGCATTTCTGGAGCGTTACCGAACACGGAAGATAGAAATTTTATAAGTGAACTTCGGCTGTCAGTAACGTTTTATTAACACCTGCCCGCCGATCGTTATTCACAAGAACTACCCTGCATAAAAAAAACCGGAGATACCATGAATAAGAAGGTGTTGACTCTGTCTGCTGTAATGGCAAGCATGCTTTTTGGTGCAGCAGCGCACGCTGCGGATACCCGTATTGGTGTGACCATCTATAAATACGACGACAACTTCATGTCTGTTGTGCGTAAAGCAATTGAGAAAGATGCTAAAGCAGCGCCAGACGTTCAGCTGCTGATGAATGACTCCCAGAACGACCAGTCCAAACAGAACGACCAGATCGACGTTCTGCTGGCGAAAGGCGTGAAAGCCCTGGCCATCAACCTGGTTGACCCGGCTGCAGCAGGCACGGTGATTGAAAAAGCGCGCGGCCAGAACGTGCCAATCGTCTTCTTCAACAAAGAACCTTCCCGTAAAGCGCTGGATAGCTACGACAAAGCGTATTACGTCGGTACCGACTCTAAAGAGTCCGGTATTATTCAGGGCGATCTGATTGCCAAACACTGGGCGGCGAACCCGAACTGGGACCTGAACAAAGACGGCCAGATTCAGTTCGTTCTGCTGAAAGGCGAGCCAGGCCACCCGGATGCTGAAGCCCGTACCACCTACGTTATCAAAGAGCTGAATGACAAGGGCCTGAAAACCCAGCAGCTGGCATTAGATACCGCGATGTGGGATACCGCTCAGGCGAAAGATAAGATGGACGCGTGGCTGTCCGGCCCTAACGCGAACAAAATCGAAGTGGTTATCGCCAACAACGACGCGATGGCAATGGGCGCGGTAGAAGCGCTGAAAGCACACAATAAGTCATCTATCCCGGTATTCGGTGTGGATGCGCTGCCAGAAGCGCTGGCGCTGGTTAAATCCGGCGCGATGGCCGGTACCGTGCTGAACGATGCCAACAACCAGGCGAAAGCGACCTTCGATCTGGCGAAAAACCTGGCCGATGGCAAGGGCGCGGCAGATGGCACCAGCTGGAAAATTGAAAACAAAATCGTTCGCGTACCTTACGTGGGCGTAGACCAGTCCAACCTGGCTGAGTTTATCGGTAAATAAGTTATTCGTACTGTCTTCACTGGGCGCAATTCGTTGCGCCCTTTTATAACGCGATATGCGAGGCCAACAAGGTATAATTATGGTCAGCACAACTACTCAGTCATCCGGTGAATACCTGTTGGAAATGAGCGGTATCAACAAGTCATTTCCCGGCGTTAAGGCACTCGATAATGTTAATTTAAAAGTTCGTCCTCACTCTATTCATGCATTGATGGGTGAGAACGGTGCGGGTAAATCAACATTATTAAAATGCCTTTTTGGGATCTATCAAAAAGATTCTGGCAGCATTCTTTTTCAGGGGAAAGAGATCGATTTCCATTCAGCGAAAGAAGCGCTGGAAAACGGTATCTCAATGGTTCACCAGGAATTAAACCTGGTACTGCAGCGTTCGGTCATGGATAACATGTGGTTGGGGCGTTATCCAACCAAAGGTGTTTTTGTCGATCAGGACAAAATGTATCGCGACACCAAAGCGATTTTCGATGAGCTGGATATTGATATCGACCCGCGCGCCCGCGTGGGGACATTATCCGTATCCCAGATGCAGATGATCGAAATTGCCAAAGCGTTCTCCTATGATGCGAAAATCGTCATCATGGACGAACCGACATCGTCATTAACGGAAAAAGAGGTTAATCACCTTTTTACCATTATTCGTAAGCTGAAAGATCGCGGCTGCGGCATTGTGTATATCTCCCACAAAATGGAAGAGATCTTCCAGCTGTGCGATGAGATAACCATCCTGCGCGACGGCCAGTGGATTGCCACGCAGCCGCTGGAAGGGCTGGACATGGACAAGATCATCGCCATGATGGTCGGCCGTTCCCTGAACCAGCGCTTCCCGGACAAAGAAAACAAGCCGGGCGAAGTGATCCTGGAAGTGCGCAATCTGACCTCGTTACGCCAGCCGTCCATCCGCGACGTCTCCTTCGATCTGCACAAGGGTGAAATTCTGGGGATTGCCGGCCTGGTGGGGGCAAAACGTACCGACATCGTGGAAACCCTGTTTGGCATCCGTGAAAAAGCTCAGGGCACCATTACGCTGCACGGAAAGAAAATCAATAACCACAACGCTAACGAAGCCATTAATAATGGTTTTGCGCTGGTGACGGAAGAGCGTCGTTCGACCGGTATTTACGCCTATCTGGATATTAACTTTAACTCGTTAATTTCTAATATTCGCAATTACAAAAACAAAGTCGGTCTGCTGGATAACTCCCGCATGAAGAGCGATACCCAATGGGTTATTGACTCCATGCGCGTGAAAACGCCAGGGCACCGCACCCAGATTGGTTCGCTTTCGGGCGGTAACCAGCAGAAAGTCATTATCGGCCGTTGGTTATTAACCCAGCCAGAAATTCTAATGCTGGATGAACCGACCCGCGGTATTGACGTCGGCGCGAAGTTTGAAATTTATCAGCTGATTGCCGAGCTGGCGAAAAAGAATAAAGGGATCATTATTATTTCTTCCGAAATGCCGGAATTGTTAGGGATCACAGACCGTATTCTGGTTATGAGCAATGGTCTCGTTGCCGGTATTGTTGACACCAAAACGACAACGCAAAACGAAATTTTGCGTCTTGCGTCTTTGCACCTTTAAGATCAGGGGCTCCTCATGAGTGCGTTAAATAAAAAAAGTTTTCTCACTTACCTGAAAGAAGGCGGTATTTACGTTGTTCTTTTAGTACTGCTGGCTATCATCATTTTCCAGGACCCTACGTTCTTAAGCCTGCTGAACCTGAGTAACATTCTGACCCAGTCCTCCGTGCGTATTATCATTGCGCTGGGCGTGGCGGGCCTGATCGTGACGCAGGGGACGGACCTCTCCGCGGGGCGTCAGGTTGGTCTGGCGGCGGTTATCGCGGCAACCCTGCTGCAGTCGATGGAAAACGCCAACAAGGTGTTCCCGGAAATGGCCACCATGCCGATTTTCGTGGTGATCCTGATTGTCTGCGCCATCGGCGCGGTGATTGGTCTGATCAACGGTATTATCATCGCTTACCTGAACGTGACGCCGTTTATCACCACGCTGGGTACGATGATCATCGTTTACGGCATCAACTCCCTGTACTACGACTTTGTCGGCGCTTCTCCTATCTCGGGCTTTGACAGCGGCTTCTCGACCTTTACGCAAGGGTTTATCGCGCTGGGCAGCTTCCGCCTGTCGTACATCACTTTCTATGCGCTGATTGCGGTGGCCTTCGTCTGGATCCTGTGGAACAAAACGCGCTTTGGTAAAAACATCTTCGCTATCGGCGGTAACCCGGAAGCGGCGAAAGTCTCCGGCGTAAACGTTGCCCTGAACCTGCTCTTCATCTACGCGCTGTCCGGTGTGTTCTACGCCTTCGGCGGGATGCTGGAAGCGGGCCGTATCGGCTCTGCCACTAACAACCTTGGCTTTATGTACGAGCTGGATGCGATCGCAGCCTGCGTGGTGGGCGGCGTCTCTTTCAGCGGCGGCGTGGGTACCGTACTCGGCGTCGTGACCGGTGTAATCATTTTCACCGTCATCAACTACGGGTTGACCTACATCGGCGTTAACCCGTACTGGCAGTACATCATCAAGGGCGCCATCATTATCTTCGCGGTCGCGCTGGATTCCCTGAAGTACGCGCGTAAGAAGTAAGCGTCTCTCGCTATACCCGGCCCGCTCACCGAGCGGGCTTTTTTTATGCCCTACGCCAGATTTGACTCCTCCCGGGTCACAATGCGCTCAAACCAGTCGAGTTCAGAGAGCTTGCAGGCGACCCACTGTTCGGAAAAGGCGTCGCCCAGGCTGTCGGTGAGATACTGACATCGTGCAAAGATCTCAATCGCTTCCTGCTGAAACAGCGGCAGATCGGGGTGATCCTGCTGCGGCTGCGGTAACTCCTCCTCGTCGATATTTTCCAGCCCGTACAGCATGCCGGTCAGGATGGTCGCGGCCACCAGATACGGATTCGCATCGGCCCCGGCCAGCCGGTACTCGATACGCCGGTTGCTGTCATCCGAGCAGGGAATACGCAGGGCGGCGGCGCGGGTGTTATAGCCCCAGGAGTTAAACACGGGCTCCGTCAGGTTTTTTCGCAAGCGACGAAACGCGTTGACGCCCGGCGCGAGAATGGCCACGGAGGCGGGCATCAGCGCCAGCTGGCCCGCAATGCACAAGCGCATCATGCTGTTGAGCGCGTTCACCGGTGAGGCAAAGAGGTTGTCGCCGCGGCTGTCGTTGAGGCTGAAATGAAAGTGCAAACCGCTGCCGGAAAGCTCGCTGAAAGGCTTGGCCATAAAGTTGGCCTGCAGGCCGTGCTTTTCGGCAACATATCGGGTCAGGCGGCGCAGCGCCAGCACGTTATCACAGACCTCAACAACGCGATGGCTATGCTTGAGGTTTAATTCGTACTGGCCGGACTCGGCTTCCGCCACGATCCCGGTCAGCGGGATGCGCTGAAGGTGTGCCAGCTGTTCCAGCTCGTCAAACAGCGCCGCGTGGGCTGCCGTGGTATCCATATGAAAACAGCCCTGATTTTGCGCATCATGGCGTTCATGTCCCGTCAGATAAAATTCGATTTCCGGGGCAATGACCGGGAAAAGGCCGTGCTGGTGGAAGCGGGCCAGGACGTTCTGCAGGATCGCGCGCGGCTCAAGCGGGCAGGGTTTATCGTCGCTGTCTCTCATGGTCAACAGGATCTGCGCGTTGTGCTGCGGATCCTGCGGACAGGGGCGCAGGGTGCCGGCAACGGGGAGGCAGAGCCGGTCGGGTTCATCATGAAGCGGGGTCGCAATTTTTCCTTTCTGGTCCATCGAGTAGACGGTAAGGGGAAAATAACAGCCGTTTTCCAGCGTCAGCAAGCTCTCCACCGAGAGGCGCTTGCCGCGCATCGTGCCGTTGATATCGTTCAGGTAAACGTCAACGTGTTTCGTCTGCGGGTAGCGTTCCAGGTAATCGGCCACTTCTACTGAAATGTTGTGCTGCAGGGCGTCAATTTTTTCATCGAGCCAGAGGCCAGAATTGAGTGTGCCGGGGAGTGATAAACCGGGGAAGTTAAAATACGGGCGAAGACTTTTCAGGAAAAACGCATTCATTATCGAGTTCATAGTCATTCTTCAATGAAGCCGTAGCGGCAGTGAACGCAGGTTAAAAGAGCCGGCGTAAAGGGGGGATAAAAAGCGTCAGGACCGGCGTAAAGAAAGTATAAAGGCAGGCCTATTTTTTCTCTTTTTTCTGCATATCCAGCAGCTGCTCCGGCGTCACCGCCGGATAACCCTGCGCGTCTTCCGGCACTTCATGCATCGCCGGGATCGGCACCAGCGGGCCTAAAAAGCGCGGTTCGCGTTTGAAAATATAAAGGTCAGCAAGGGCACCAAAACGGGCGCCAAACTCGCGGACGCGCACGCTCAGCATATCTTTTGGCGACGGCACCGCGTAGCACTGCGCCTGAATGCCCATATGCAGGGCGATAAACAGCGCGCGCTCGCAGTGGAAGCGCTGGGTGATGATGATGAAGTCGTTGGTGTCGAAGACTTTGCGTGTGCGCACGATGGAGTCCAGAGTGCGGAACCCGGCGTAGTCGAGCACGATATCGGCAGGGTCTACGCCCCCGGCAATCAAGTCCTTACGCATCGTCACCGGTTCGTTATAGCTTTGCAGGGCGTTATCCCCGCTCAACAGCAGGTAGTTCACCTTGCCGCTGTTGTAGGCGTTCAGCGCGCCCTGAATGCGGTAACGGTAATACTGGTTAATGACGCCGGTGCGGTAGTATTTGGCGGTGCCGAGCACCACGCCAACCTGACGATAGGGCAGGTCCTGCAGGTCATCAAAGATGTAGGGGGCGGTTTTCCAGCTCATCCAGCGATCGAGACCCAGCACGATCAACAGCAGTATGCCGACCAGGACAGACAGGCTGTAAAAAACGCGCTTTAACATGCAGATGGCTCGTACCGAAGGTGAAATTTAACTCAGGCTACTTTACCCGCCTGGTTAGCGCAAGAAACACAGACTCAACTGAGGGGTTTTTCAGCAAACGGGCGGGCATTTCTGCCCGCCGGAAGGATTACGCAAGCAGCACGCGGTCAATCGTTGTACAGCCGAGCGCCTTAAGCGTCGCGGCGGTTGCATCCCACTGAATCAGCGGCGCATCGGCAATTTCGGCCAGAATGGCGCGCTGAATGTCAGGGTAGTCATAACCGTTCAGGCTCAGCAGGTTAAGTGCGCCCTGCAGCGGCGGCAGCGTTGGGTTAAACGCGGCGTTTTCCGCATAGCTGCCGCTAAAGATACGGCCATCGCGGCACTGCAGCGCCACGCCGCTCGGGGACTTGCTGTACGGGGTATGGCTCTTGTTGGCAGCGGCGATGGCCGCCTGGTTCAGGTCATCGCCAGACAGGGCGAAACCGTGGTCCTGCTCGTCCATCAGCAGCGTTTTGATCTCCAGATCTTTCGGGCCAAACGCGTCCGGCAGGTAATCCGCCAGCGTGTGCGGCGCGCGACCCGGCAGGTTGATGCGCAGCTGCAGCCCGCTGTTCAGCTCGTTCATGAACTGACGGCAGTGGCCGCACGGGGTGTAGTTTACGGTAATGGCGCTCAGCGCTTTTTCACCGCGCAGCCAGGCGTGACTGATGGCGCTCTGCTCGGCGTGAACGGTTTGCTGCATGGTTGCGCCCAGGAACTCCATATTGCCGCCGAAGTACCAGGTGCCGCTGACGCCCCGCGCAATGGCCCCGACGTTGAAGTGGGAGAGATCGGCCCGCGCGCAGGCGGCGGCCAGGGGGAGCAGTGCGAAAGCCAGCGCGTCTTCGTCCAGTCCCGTTGCCTGTTTCAGCATCGTGACCTGCTCAGCCGTCAGCAGGGCGGGGAAGTGTGCATCTGCCAGAACGGGAGCCAGGGCTGACTGCAAATTCTCTGCAAGCTGGGCGAAAGCAGCTTGAAAACGTGGGTGCATGGCGTTTGCCTCATAAAGGTTAATGGATCGGTAGTTTACGGAGCCGTCAGGGCTTTATATGTGATCCACTTCTCATTATGTATGCAACTTATGAAATCAAAATGAAATTTGCGCGACGCATCGCAAATTTTAGCCCATTACCGCCAGGATCAGCGGGAAAATGAACGGGGCCAGCAGGGAGGTGATAATCCCGCAGATCACCAGCGCCAGCGAGCTAAACGCCCCTTCCTGATAATCCAGCTCCGCGCAGCGGGCGGTGCCCAGCGCGTGCGAGGCGGTGCCCATCGACAGCCCACGTGCAGCCTTAGTATGAATACGCATCGCGTTCAGCAGGGTGTGACCAAACACCGCGCCGAGAATCCCGACGAAAATAACGCACATCGCGCTGATGGCCGGAATACCGCCGAGGCTGCCGCCGACCGCCATCGCGATAGGCGTAGTCACCGATTTCGGCAGGATAGAGGCCGCAATCTGCGGAGAAGCCCCCATCAGCAGCGCCACCGACGTCCCGGTGATCATCGCCACAAGGCTGCCCACAAAACAGATGGTAATGATGGATTTCCAGCGAGCGCGGATCTGGTGCAGTTGCTCATAAAGCGGAAAGGCCAGCGCGACAACGGCAGGTTGCAGCAGGTCGTTTAAAATTTTGCTGCCGGCAAAGTAGCGTTCATAAGGAATGCCGGTGAGCAGCAGGAACGGAATAATCACCACCATCGCCACCAGCAGCGGGTTCAGTAACGGCATTTTGAAACGTGCGGCAAGCTTACGCGCGGCGAAGAACACCGCCAGGGTTAACGGCAGCGACCACCAGATATTGGCCATCATTTTTTTGTTTTCTCCCCAATCACGTTACGTTCGCCATGCACAAGATGCGAACTCCAGCTCACTACCAGGAAAACCACCAGCGTACTGACCGCGCAGGAGACCACAATCGGGCCAAACTGGGCCTTGAGCAAATCAAAATACTGCATGACCCCGACGCCGATAGGCACGAAAAGCAGCGCCATATAGCGAATGAGAACGAAGCAGCCGGGGTTGACCCACTTTGCGGGCAGGATTTGTAATGCCAGCAAAACAAAGAGGATCAGCATACCGATAATGCTGCCGGGAATGGTGATGGGCAGCAGCGACGCGATGAAAATCCCGGCATACAGGCAGGCGTAAATCAGGACGAATGCGCGCAGATATTGCCAGATAATGTTCAATGATTTACTCATGGTGATAGTCCTTGCTGAAACGCATTCATCATACAATTAAACCTAAAAATGTGCCACGGATCACATCATGAATTTTGAGCATACCAGACATTCCAGAATGGAACGTCCGGTATCACCTTACGGAGACAGGCTAAAGTTTAGAGGAAAGGGATTGCGCTGGCGAAGTGACGCGCCAGAGATTGCATCAGCGCGAGGCGGTGAGTTTATCGAGAAAGGAAAACAGCGCCTGGTTCATTTCGCCATAATCATGGGAGCGGATTTTTTCCGCCGTTTCGACAAAACGGAATTCACCCGCACGGCGGAGGTCGTTCTGCGAATGCTCAATCAGCAGCTCTACCACCTCCGGCGTCAGTTCCATATGGCACTGAAAACCGTAAACCCGTTCGCCGTATTGCACAATCTGGCGAGGACAGCCCTCGCTGTAAGCGAGCACCTTAGCCTGCGGCGTCAACCCCGGCATGTCGTTATGCCAGTGACCGACGTTCAGCACGCTGCCAAAGTCCTCAAACAGCGGGTTCGCCTTGGCTGCATCCGTGAGCCTGATGGGAAATTTGCCGATCTCTTTTTCCGGGCTATGACAAAACGCTGCGCCCAGCGCCTCACCGATAAGCTGTGAGCCCAGACAAACGCCTATCACCGTTTTACCTGCCTCTATCGCGCGGCTGATGAGTGCCTTTTCCGCCTGCGCATCAAACCAGGGGCATTCCTCAAGCGTGGTGGCGGGTGACTGCGGGCCTCCCATGATGATAAGCAGGTCTGTGCGCCCCAGCTCCTCGGGTAAAGGATCGCCCTCATATACTCTGGTGTAGCTCAGACGACAGCCGCGATTTTTCCCCCAGATCTCATAGGCGCCTGGCGCTTCGAAATGTTCATGAATGATAAAATGGATGTGCATTGCGTCTCTCTCTGGTTACGTGTACAAGCAGCATCATAAGAGGAAGGGGGGAATGTGAAATGCCAACCGTTATCGATAAAACGCCAATTCACGACGATGCCATCGGATGGTCAAGAGGGGCCATTAGCTATACGCGCGGCGAAGTGGATCCGCCTCACCAGCATTCGCAGGGGCAGCTACTGTTTGCCATCAAAGGGGTCATGCTGGTCGAAACCGGCAGCAAACGCTGGGTCATACCGCCGCAGCGCGCGCTGTGGATCCCTCCCTTTCAGGAACACACCTACAGCGTGCTATCCACAACGGAGCTCCGTGCGGTCTGGTTTAGCCCGGCGCTGATATCGCAATGCGAGCCTTTTAAGCGGAAAGAAGAGGTTCACGTGATTATGGCGACAGCGTTGTTCAAAGAGCTGATTGCCGGGCTGTTCAGCGCGGAATACCGCCCGGCAAGCCAGCGCAGCATGGCCGTTTTGCTGCTCGATATCCTCAGCGAGACGCAGCAGATTTCGGCCGAACTGCCGATGCCCGTGGATGAGCGCTTACATCGCGTTGCCTGTGACATCATTGCCAACAATCTCTGGGATCTTTCTCTGGAAAGGCTGGCGGAACGGGCCGCGATGTCTGAACGCACATTTTCGCGCGCGTTTATCAAAGATACCGGCTTTAGCTTCCGGGCCTGGCGGCAGCGTGCAAGAATTTGTGCCTCGCTGGATCTGCTCGCTAACGGATACCCGGTTAAGCAGGTAGCCTGGATGCTGGGGTTTTCCGGCCCTGCGGCATTTGCGGCGGCGTTTCGCGCCATTGTTGGGGCAACGCCGGGTGACTTTCTCCCTGAACAGAAGCGCTTCCCAGCGATATAGAGAGCGGCTACTATAGCGCGTCTTTTTTTACAGGTACTGATATGCGTGTTTTACTGGCCCCAATGGAAGGCGTGCTCGACTCCCTCGTGCGCGAGCTTCTGACCGAGGTGAACGATTACGATCTCTGCGTGACGGAATTTTTGCGCGTGGTCGATATGTTGTTGCCGGTAAAATCCTTCTTCCGCCTGTGCCCCGAGCTGCACAACCAGAGCCGGACCTCTTCCGGCACGCTGGTGCGTATTCAGCTGCTTGGCCAGTACCCTGAATGGCTGGCGGAAAATGCCGCCCGCGCGGTTGAGCTGGGCTCTTACGGCGTGGATCTCAACTGCGGCTGCCCGTCGAAGCTGGTGAACGGCAGCGGCGGCGGGGCGACCTTGCTGAAAGATCCTGAGCTGATTTACCGCGGTGCGAAAGCGATGCGTGAGGCCGTGCCCTCGCACTTGCCGGTGACGGTTAAGGTGCGCCTGGGGTGGGACAGCGACGCGCGGCAGTTTGAAATCGCCGATGCGGTGCAGCAGGCCGGGGCTACCGAGCTGGTGGTGCATGGCCGGACCAAAGACGATGGCTACAAGGTCGATCGCATTAACTGGCAGGCGATCGGTGAGATCCGCAAGCGCCTCACCATTCCGGTGATCGCCAACGGCGAAATCTGGGATTACGAGAGCGCGCAGGCCTGCCTGAACGCCACCGGCTGCGATGCGGTAATGATCGGCCGCGGCGCGCTTAACGTACCTAACCTCAGCCGGGTGGTAAAATATAACGAGCCGCGTATGCCGTGGCCAGAGGTCGTCACGCTGCTGCAAAAATACAGCCGTCTGGAAAAGCAGGGCGACACCGGTTTGTATCACGTGGCGCGAATTAAGCAGTGGCTGAGTTATTTACGCAAAGAGTACGATGAAGCGCTGGGTTTATTTCAGGAGATCCGGACATTACAGACTTCTGCTGATATTGCCCGGGTGATCCAGTCAAAATAATAAGCGTTAAATTGCTCACACTTTTTTAAACCGGAAAACAGTTCAGGTTTTCAACGTGGCGCGACGGTGTTAAGGTGCCACTGTTTTCAACGCAGGATTGTTACTGGTTATCAGGCAAAACCTAAGCGTTTCACAGCATTCTCGCTGTGGAGCGCTTAGGTTTTTTTTTGCCTGTCGTTTACGCAGGAGAGACATTTGGCTTAGCGCTTTTTACTGATTTTAAAAAAATGAAATATCGACAGGAAATAGAAAAATTTCCTGCGGCCGGTTACGCACTAAATACTCACTCACAGGTTGTTATAATGGCATATAAAAATAAACTCTACGCATTCGCATTATTGACGATATCCCCGCTGTCGATGGCGCAAGACTGGAACGGAACGGTATTAGGCTTCGAGGCTCCGCCGGCTCCCCTTCTCGGCGAAATGCTCGGCGTTCGAAAAATCCTCAACGATAACGGCTTTACATACAATCTCGGCTATTTGAATGAAATCGGCTGGAACGGCGGCGGGGGCTATAACCATGATTCCCACGTGGCGTATATCGACCAGTTTGCGCTGACCTTTAACCAGGATCTGGAGCGCTGGACCGGCATCCCGGATGCGCGTATCGAAGGGAACATCGTCAACCGTAACCACAATGACGATCTCACCACCAAACGCGTTCAGGACCCGCGCGTCAACTTCAACGATCTGACCCAGGAGAGCTGGGGCGGACAGTCCATTACCCGCCTGGGCTGGCTGACCTTTGCCCGCAGCTTTGACGACCGGCGTCTGACCTGGCGCATCGGGATGATGAACAAGGTGCAGACCTTCGACCAGATCATCCCGTGTGATTTCCAGCTGCTGTCGCAGTGCGGCGGGAAATCGGCCAACTCGCTGACCTGGAATAACTGGAACGTGCACACCTGGGGCACCACGCTGGAGTATAAGCTCACGCCAACCGTCACCTTAAAAGGCGGCGTGATGGAGCAAAACCCGGACGCCTCCAGCCGCAGCCACGCGTGGAGCTGGTCGACAAAGGGCAGTAAAGGGGTCTTGCTGCCGGTTGAAATCGAAGCGCGTCCGCTGATTAACGGCCTGCCGGGCGCGTACAACCTGGGCGTGGTGTTTACCAACGCGCCGCAAACCGATCTCTATCGCGGCAAATCCGGCGGTGCGGGCGCGACCGACCCGGACGGGTTTGAAACGCATAACCGGACCTGGTTTATGTACGCCGGTCTGAACCAGCAGCTTACGCAGCATCAGGACGATCCGAATCGCGGGTTGAGCACCTCGTTCAGTATGAGCCTTGCGGATCAAAGCACTAACTATATGCACCAGGTTTACGCCGCCTCGCTGCGCTACCGCGGGCTGTTTGATGCGCGGCCGGAAGACTGGATTGGCTTCGGCTTAACCTGGGTTGATATGAGCAGCCAGTACGCGCGCAACCAGCGTTACCTGAACAGCCTGAGCGGCGTTGCCGATTATAACAATCCGGCATATCACCCGGTGCCGGGCCATTCCCTGAACGGCGAGTTTTACTATCGTTTCCGCCCGGTGTCCTGGATGGAGCTGCAGCCGGGCATTCAGTACTGGCACCATCCGGGAGGGGTTTCCCGCACGCAGGACGCCTGGGTAACCGAGCTGAAAACGGTGGTGAGCTTCTGATATCACCGTAGCAAGTTCGATCCGCGTCACGTTTCTGATGCGTGAGGCATTGAGGCTACGAATGAAACTGATAGAGTGCCAGAACTGGATTGTTACTGCTTCGGCAGGCAAAACCTGATTTTCTGGCATCTGCCGGAGGTCAGGTTTTTTTGTTTCTGGGGTTCCGATGAAAATCGCCAAAATTCTTAATAACAATGTGGTGGTTGTTCAGGATGAGCGCGGGCGCGAACAGGTGGTGATGGGCCGTGGGCTGGCCTTTCAGAAGCGCGTCGGTGAAGCGCTGGATACCGCACTGATTGAAAAGGTGTTTGCGCTGCAAAGCGATGAGCTGGTGCGGCGTCTCGGGGAGCTGCTGAGCCAGATCCCGCTGGAGGTCATGACCACCTGCGATCGCATCATTGAGCTGGCGGCGCAGCGGCTCGGGAAATTGCAGGAAAGTCTGTACATCACCTTAACAGACCACTGCTACTTTGCGATTGAACGCCAAAAGAAAGGGCTGGCGATCAAAAACGTGCTGCTGTGGGACATCAAGCGGCTGTATCCGAAGGAGTTCGAGTTAGGGCAGGAGGCGCGGGCCATTATCGCCAGACGCCTGAACGTCGAACTGGAGGAGGATGAGGCCGGGTTCATTGCCCTGCACCTGGTGACCGCGCAGCTGAACAGCGAAATGCCGGAAGTGATGCACGTGACGCGGGTGATGCAGGAGATCCTGCAGCTGGTGAAGTATCAGCTGCAGCTTGAATATGACGAAGAGTCGCTCAGCTATCAGCGTTTTGTCACCCACCTGAAGTTTTTTGCCCAGCGGATGCTCACCCGCACCGTGGTGGAGGATGACGATGTCTCGCTGCATACGGCGGTAAAGGACAACTACGCGAAAGCGTGGAAATGCGCCGAGAAAATCGCGCAGCATCTGCATAAAAGCTATCAGCGCGAGCTGACAACTGAAGAAATTATGTTCCTCGCCATTCATATTGAACGGGTGAGAAAAGAGGGGCGTTAAGCCTCAAATCTGGATTGTTACTGCATAACGCAGGCAAAACCTGAGCGCGGCCTTCGAAAGGAGGACGTTCTCGGGTTTTTTTATTTTTATACTCAGTCAACAGGTGCCTGCGGGCATCGGATGTAAGGAAATCGAGATGGAATACCAGGCTTTAGCGACGGATATTCTCGGCCACGTTGGCGGAAAAGAGAACATTGTCAGCCTTGTCCACTGCGCGACCCGGCTTCGCTTTAAACTGAAAGATAACCAGAAAGCGGATGCCGAAGGGCTGAAGAAAAATCCGGGCGTGATTATGGTGGTCGAAAGCGGCGGCCAGTTTCAGGTGGTGATTGGCAACCACGTGCATGACGTCTGGCAGGCGGTGCGCAAAGAGGCCGGGCTCACTGACGATGCGCCAGCCGTGGAAGAGAAGGGCGACAAGGGCAACCTGCTGGGCCGCCTTATCGACATCGTCTCCGGCATTTTCACCCCGTTTATCGGCATTCTGGCGGCGTCCGGTATTCTGAAGGGGCTGCTGGCGCTGGCCGTGGTGTGCGGCTGGCTCACCCCCGAAAGCGGTACCTATAAAATCTGGTTCGCCGCCAGCGACGCGCTTTTCTTCTTCTTCCCGCTGGTGCTGGGCTATACCGCCGGGAAAAAATTTGGCGGCAATCCGTTCATTACTATGGTGATCGGCGGGGCGCTCACCCATCCGATGATGATTGCGGCGTTTAACGCCAGCCAGCAGCCGGGCGCGGTTGCCGAGGCGTTTCTCGGCATCCCGGTGACCTGGTTTAACTACAGCTCGTCGGTGATCCCGATTATTCTCGCCTCGTGGGTAAGCTGCTGGCTGGAAAAACAGAGCACCAGGCTGCTGCCTTCCTCGATGAAAAACTTCTTCGCGCCGCTGATCTGTCTGGGCGTGACTGTGCCGCTGACTTTCCTCGTTATCGGGCCGCTGGCGACCTGGCTGAGCCAGATGCTGGCGAACGGCTATCAGGGCATCTACGTTCTGGCGCCGTGGCTGGCGGGGGCGGCGATGGGCGCGCTGTGGCAGGTCTGCGTCATTTTTGGCCTGCACTGGGGGCTGGTGCCGCTGATGATTAACAACCTCGCGGTGCTGGGACATGACTCCATGCTGCCAATGCTACTGCCCGCGGTGTTTGGCCAGGTGGGGGCGGCGCTCGGGATCTTTATTCGTACCCGCGACGCCCGTCAGAAGATGCTGGCAGGCTCATCGGTCACGGCCGGAATATTTGGTATCACCGAACCGGCGGTCTATGGCGTCAACCTGCCGCTGCGCCGTCCGTTTATCTTTGGCTGCGTGGCGGGGGCGATCGGCGGGGCGATTGTCGGCTTCAGCGATACCCACGTTTACTCCTTCGGCTTCGCCAATATCTTTACTATCGCCCAGATGATCCCGCCGGGTGGGATAGACGCCACGCTGTGGGGTGGTCTTATCGGCACCGCGGTGGCGCTGGTGCTGAGCTGCGGCCTGACGCTAGTGGCGGGCATGCCAGCACGCTCAGCGCCCGAGGCGATTGCGCCAGCGGGTGAAAACGATGTGCTGGCTCCGATGACCGGTACCGTGCTGGCGCTCGACCAGGTGCCGGATACCACGTTTGCCAGCGGCCTGCTGGGCAGCGGCGCCGCCATTATTCCTTCCGATAACAAAGTGGTTGCCCCGTTTGCCGGCGTGGTGGCCTCGCTGTTCCAGACCAAACACGCCATTGGCCTGCTCAGCGACAGCGGGATTGAAGTGTTGATCCACGTGGGTATCGACACCGTTAAGCTCGACGGCAGGCCGTTTACCGCCCACGTGAAGGTGGGCGACAGGGTACAGCCCGGCGACCTGCTGCTGGAGTTTGACCGACAGGCAATTATCGATGCCGGATACGACCTGGCGACCCCGATTATTATCAGTAACAGCGATGAGTATCGTGACGTGGTGACCGTGGCGGCAACGTCCGTCAGCGCCGGTTCGCCGCTGCTCAGCGTAAGCCATCAATAACAGGAGAACGTGATGAAAACTTTCCCGGACGATTTTTTATGGGGCGGCGCGGTAGCCGCAAATCAGGTAGAAGGCGCGTATCTGGAGGAGGGTAAAGGGCTGTCCACCTCAGACGTTCAGCCGCAGGGGGTCTTCGGCCCGGTAGTTGAGCGCGTCCCAGGGGACAGCGGCATCAAGGATGTCGCCATCGACTTCTATCACCGCTACCCGGAAGACATCAAGCTGTTCGCCGAGATGGGCTTTAGCTGCCTGCGCGTCTCCATTGCCTGGACGCGCATCTTCCCGAACGGTGACGAGCAGCAGCCTAACGAGGCGGGGCTGGCGTTTTACGACAGGCTGTTTGACGAGCTGGCCGCGCACAACATCACGCCGCTGGTGACGCTGTCCCACTACGAAATGCCGTGGGGCCTGGTGAAGCAGTACGGCGGCTGGGGCAGCCGTCAGACTATCGGGTTCTTTGAACGCTACGCCCGCACCGTGTTTGCGCGCTACAGGGAGAAGGTGAAGCTCTGGCTGACCTTCAACGAGATCAACATGTCTCTGCACGCGCCGATGACCGGCGTGGGCCTGCCGGAAACCAGCAGCAAAGGGGAGGTGTACCAGGCAATCCACCACCAGCTGGTGGCCAGCGCGCTGGCGGTGAAGGCCTGCCACGAGATTATCCCGGATGCCAGAATCGGCAACATGCTGCTGGGCGGCCTGATGTATCCGCTGACCTGCAAGCCGGAAGATGTTCTGGAGACGCTGCAGGAAAACCGCGCGTGGCAATTCTTTGGCGACGTGCAGTGCCGCGGCGCCTACCCGGGGTATATGCAGCGCTTCTTCCGCGACAGCGGGATCCAGCTTGAGGTAACGGATGCTGACCGCGAGGCGCTAAAATCGACCGTCGATTTTATCTCGTTCAGCTACTACATGACGGGCTGCGTTACCGCGGATGAAGCCCTCAACCAGCAGGCGCGCGGCAACATCCTGAGCATGGTGCCCAACCCGCATCTGGCCAGCTCCGAATGGGGCTGGCAGATTGACCCGATAGGCCTGCGTACCCTGTTAAACGTCCTCTGGGATCGCTATCAAAAGCCGTTGTTTATCGTGGAAAATGGCCTGGGTGCGAAGGATAAACCGGACGCTGACGGCGTGGTGCAGGACGACTACCGCATCAGCTACCTCAACGATCACCTGGTGCAGGTGCGGGAAGCCATTGACGACGGCGTAGAGGTGATGGGCTATACCAGCTGGGGGCCAATCGACCTGGTGAGCGCGTCTAAAGCTGAACTCTCTAAGCGCTACGGCTTTATTTACGTCGATCGCGACGACAGCGGAAAAGGCACGCTGGCGCGCAGCCGCAAGAAAAGCTTCTACTGGTATAAAGAGGTCATTGCGACGAAAGGCGCTTCGCTGAAAGCCTAATACAGGCAATTTGCCCGGCGATGCGCCGGGCAAATGAATCAGAAAATCATCTTGAATACGCCGGTGACCACCAGCAGCCCTATCAGAAATATAATTAAAATAGCCCACAGTAATATTTTCATTCGCTTCTCCTGCGTATGTATGTCGACAGTAAGTGTAGCAGTCAATTCATAATTAAGATGAATTCTCGAATTTAATTTATTCGCAGTATGTATAATTTGCTGAATATGAAAATGTATGACTAATTGCGCATTGCCACGCATTACTAAAAAAAAGAGCGGCATCAGGCGTAATTTGCGCCTTTATTTTTTGCGTGAATGGCGTAATGAAACGTTTTCTTATTTTATCTCTGAGTGCTCCACTGACATTTATTCTCTTCGGCTGTGCGCCGCAGCATGCCACGGTATCCGCTATTCAAACCCAGCCGGTCACGGCGTCGGTGAATACGGTTCTTAATCATCAGGACTGGCCGAAAAATGAGTGGTGGAAGGAATATAACGACCCTCAGCTAACCGGGCTTATTGCGAAAGCGCTGAACGATGCGCCGGATATGCAGATTGCCCGTCAGCGCATTACGCTTGCCGAAGCGCAGGCAAAAGCCGCTATGGCCGCCGACGGTCCGCAGATTGATTTTTCAGCGGATGCCGAACGTCAGAAAATGTCCGCCGAAGGGCTGATGGGGCCCTTCGCCATTACCGACCCGACGGCAGGCACTACCGGGCCGTGGTACACCAACGGCACCTTTGGCCTGACGGCAGGCTGGGATCTCGATCTGTGGGGAAAAAACCGCGCGCGGGTCGAGGCCCGAATCGGCAAGGTGAACGCGCAAAAAGCGGAGCTTGAGCAGACCCGACAGCTGCTGGCCAGCAGCGTGGCGCGGCTCTACTGGGAGTGGCAAACTCAGGCCGCTGCGGGGGAGGTCCTCTCGCAGATTAAACGCGAGCAGGAAAACATTATTGGCGCCGACCGCGAGCTGTATCAGCACGGGATCACCTCCTCTGTGGAAGGGGTCGAAACCGATATCAACGCCAGCAAAACCGAAGAGCAGCTGGCGGAAGTCAACGGGAAGATGAAAGTCGTTGAGGCGCGCCTGGTGGCGCTGACGAATTCCTCCTCCGTGACGCTTACGCGGCACGCGCTGCCGACGGTGGACGCCGCGTTACCGGCGACGCTGGGATATGAACTGCTGGCACGCCGCCCGGATCTCCAGGAGGCGCACTGGTATATCGAAGCCTCCATGAGCGAGGTGGAGGCCGCCAGAGCGGCTTTTTATCCCGACGTGAACCTGATGGCCTTCTTACAGCAGGATGCGCTCCACCTGAGCGATCTGTTCCGCGCGTCAGCGCAGCAGATGGGCGTGACTGCCGGGCTGACGCTGCCGATCTTCGACAGCGGCAGGCTGAACGCCAACCTTGATATCGCCCAGGCGCAGAGCAATCTTTCGGTGGCGAACTACAACAAAGCGGTGGTAGAGGCCGTCAATCAGGTGGCGCGTACGGCCAGTGAGGTCGAAACGCTGACGGCGAAGAACCGCCAGCAGCAGCAGGTTGAAAAAGATGCGGCACGGGTGGTGGCGCTGGCGCAGGCGCGCTTTAGCGCGGGTATCATTGCGGGTTCCCGGGTCAGTGAAGCCAGAATACCGGCCCTCAAGGAACATCTCGCCGGCGTGATGCTGCAAGGCCAGTATGTCGACGCCACGCTGCAGCTGACGTCCGCGCTGGGCGGTGGCTATCATCATGGCTAAAAATGGCCATTATCTATACTTACCTCTTTGCAGTTTTTCAGGAGGTGAGTATGACCAGAGTAGCGATTGTGACCGCATCGGATTCCGGGATTGGTAAAACCACGGCCCTGATGCTCGCCGAACGCGGGTTTGATATCGGCGTCACCTGGCACTCGGATGAAAAAGGGGCGCTGGAAACCTGCCGGGAAGTCGAAGCGCAGGGGCAGCGCGCAGAGGCGATCCATCTTGATTTAAGCACGCTGCCGGAAGGCGCCGAAGCCATTGAAACGCTGATTGCGCGCTTCGGGCGGCTGGACGTGCTGGTTAATAATGCGGGGGCGATGACCAAAGCGCCCTTCCTTGAGATGCCGTTTGACGACTGGCGGAACATTTTCACCGTCGACGTGGACGGCGCGTTTCTCTGTTCGCAGATTGCCGCACGGCAGATGGTGAAGCAGGGGGAAGGGGGGCGGATTGTGAATATCACCTCGGTACATGAGCACACGCCGCTGCCGGAGGCCAGCGCCTACACGGCGGCAAAACATGCCCTCGGCGGGTTAACCAAGTCCATGGCGATGGAGCTGGTTAAGCACAATATTCTGGTGAACGCCGTCGCGCCGGGCGCCATTGCCACACCGATGAATGATATGGACGACAGCGAAGTGAAGGAAGGTTCAATGCCGGAAATCCCGCTGGCAAGGCCGGGCCACACGAAAGAGATTGCCAGCCTGGTGGCGTGGCTGTGCGACAGCGACGCCAGCTACACGACGGGGCAATCGTTTATTGTTGACGGGGGTTTTATGCTGGCGAACCCGCAGTTTAAGCCGGAAGGGTAGGTTCCCCTCACCCTAACCCTCTCCCACAGGGAGAGGGCCGGGGTGAGGGCATCAGACCGCACTCACTCCTCATCCCGCGTCTTTTCCCGATGCTTCAGCCACAGCCTGACCCCAATCACCGCCACGACCATCAGAATCAGCCACGCCCAGTGCTTCAGGTGCTGGTCGAGATTATGCAGCCACGGGCCAATCACTTCGCCACCCACGTAACCGAGCGTCGTAAAGATCAGCGCCCAGGCAATCGCGCCAACAACATTGAGCGGCAGGAAAATTTTTGGCGGCAGACGGCTGGCGCCTATCAGTATTGGCCCGATAATCCTGAAGCCGTACATAAAGCGGGTACCAATCACGAACAGGTAAGGATGGCGCTGAATCAGGCGCTGGGCGCGATTGATTTTCTTTTTGTGTTTAGCAAAACGCTTAAGCAGCGTTGGACCAAAGCGCAGCCCCAGAAAGTAGAGCAGCTGATCGCCAATCATGCCCCCCAGCGCGACCGCGGCAACAACCAGCGGGAATTTCAGCAACCCCTGATGCGCGGCGACGCCGCCCAACAGCGTGATGGTTTCACCTTCTGCCACGCTGCCGATGACCAGCGCGGCGTATCCGTATTGTTCAATAAGACTGTTGATATCCATTACGTGGACGTTATCTCCCTCAGCGTTTCCTTGTTAATCATATACCCCATGAATCAACAGCGGGGAAATCAACGGAAATTTCCCACTGTACAGAAAATAATCTAAAGCCTGCATTATACTTAAGGTATCGATGACGGGCCGACAACAAGGGGGCGCTATGAACCATGTCTGGGGACTTTTCTCCCATCCCGATCGTGAGATGCATGTCATTAAAAGTGAGAACGAAACGGTCTCGCATCATTACACGCACCACGTGCTGCTGATGGCGGCGGTGCCGGTAATATGCGCCTTTATTGGAACAACACAAATCGGCTGGAACTTCGGTGATGGCACTGTGGTTCAGCTTTCGTGGTTTACCGGGCTTTATCTGGCCATCGTTTTTTATGGCCTGATGCTGGCGGGTGTGGCGGTCATGGGGCGCGTTATACACTGGATGGCGCGTAACTATCCGCAGCGTCCATCGCTTACGCACTGTATGGTCTTCGCCGGGTATGTCGCGACCCCGCTGTTCTTAAGCGGTATTGTTGCGCTCTATCCACTGGTCTGGCTGTGCGCGCTGATCGGTACTATTGCCCTCTTTTACACCGGCTATCTGCTGTATCTGGGGGTCCCTACCTTCCTCAATATCAATAAAGAAGAGGGCCTGAGCTTCTCCAGCTCAACGCTCGCCATCGGCGTGCTGGTCCTGGAGGCGCTACTGGCGCTGACGGTCATCCTTTGGGGTTACGGATACCGTCTCTTCTAAGCTCACTGCATTGCTGGCGTAAATGCCAGCAATGCAGCATCTGTTCACGATTATCCGCTGGCGACAACGCCTTGTGACCGCTATGATGCCGAAGCCAGCCTGTGTTTATCCGTCAACACAGGCGGTGTACGTCATAACGTGCGTGAATAATTATCAGAAGTCTCACCATGCTGAAATTCCGAGTCTCTTTACTTAGCCTGGCGCTGCTGCTGGGTGCGTCCGCTGCCGTGCCGGCCGTCGCTAAAACGCCCGCGGTGACCGCCGCCGCTGCCCAGCCGCAAATTGCGTCCGGCAGCGCGATGATTGTCGATCTCAACACCAATAAGGTGATTTACGCCAGCCATCCGGACCTGGTGCGCCCGATCGCCTCGATTACCAAATTAATGACCGCGATGGTGGTGCTTGATGCCCATCTACCGCTGGACGAAAAGCTGAAAGTGGATATCAGCCACACGCCGGAGATGAAAGGGATCTACTCCCGCGTGCGTCTGAACAGTGAGATCAGCCGAAAAAACATGCTGCTGCTGGCGCTGATGTCGTCTGAAAACCGCGCTGCGGCGAGCCTGGCGCACCACTATCCGGGCGGCTACGACGCCTTTATCCGTGCGATGAACGCGAAAGCCAAAGCGCTGGGGATGAGCAACACGCATTACGTTGAGCCGACGGGTCTGTCGATCAACAACGTCTCCACGGCCCGCGACCTGACGAAACTGCTGATAGCCAGCAAGCAGTACCCGCTGATTGGACAGCTCAGCACCACCCGTGAAGAGATGGCGACCTTTGCGAACCCGGCCTACACGCTGCCGTTCCGCAATACTAACCATCTGGTTTACCGGGATAACTGGAATATTCAGTTAACGAAAACGGGCTTTACCAACGCGGCAGGACACTGTCTGGTGATGCGCACCGTGTTTAACGGTAAGCCGGTGGCGCTGGTGGTGATGGATGCCTTTGGCAAATACACGCACTTTGCCGATGCCAGCCGTCTGCGTACCTGGATTGAGACCGGGAAAGTGCAGCCCGTTCCGGCCGCGGCATTGACGTATAAAAAGCAGAAAGCGGAACAGATGGCGACGGCGCAGAACGATTGAGTCTCCTCTGCGCGCTGATGCCCTCACCCCGACCCTCTCCCAGAGGGAGAGGGAGAAAAAACTAAAAAAACGGTAACCCAGGTTACCGTTTTGCTTTTATTCCGGCAGCGTCCAGTCACCATCGTTGAGCGGGCGCTGCATAATCACCGTATCCCGCCAGTCGCCTTTCTTATATCCCACGCTGCGCAGCTGGCCGACAATCTCGAAGCCATGTTTTTTATGCAGCCGCAACGAGCCGGCATTGTTATTGCCATCTCCCACCACGGCAACCATCTGCCGCCACGGGCCTTGTTCGCAGCGTTCAATCAGCGCGGACATTAACGCTGAGCCAAAACCGCGCCCGGTGATGCTGGCATCCACGTAAATTGACTCTTCTAAGGTATAGCGGTAGGCGTGTCGCGGACGGTAAGGGGTGGCGTAGCAATAGCCCACCACGATGCCGCGATACAGCGCGATAAGCCACGGTAAACCGTTCTCAGCCACGCTTTTCATACGATGACGCATTTCATCGACGGTGGGGGGGACTTCTTCAAATGACGCGCGTCCGTGAAGCACATGCCAGGCATAGATGGCGGCGATGGCGTGCACATCATCGGGAAGGGCATCGCGCACTTCCAGTTCGGTCTCGGATAAAACGTCAATAGCCGACATGATGTGCCCGCTCCTCGTTATAGAAAGCCGGAGAAACGTTTCTCCGGCGACAGGCAGTTACTCTATAATGATTAAGGAGCGCTAAACAATCTCTCAAATTTGGCTGTAGGAATTAATCAGACGCTTGCGTAATCTGCTGCTCCGTACCAGCACTTTCTTTCCAGTATTTATTCCGCGTTGTTTTACCAATGCCGGGATTCATGCTGTTTGTAGGGTCATTCTCGCGATAAAACTGCTTAAGTGCGTCTGGGGCTTTATAAAGATGCCCGACGTTGTGTTCTGCAGGATATTGTGCGCCACGCTCGTGCAGCAGCGCGAGCATCTGCTCCTTCAGCGCGTGCGCGTCGACCCCTTTTTTGACAATGTAGTCCTGATGGAAGACGTAGCACATAAAGTGGCCGTAATAGAGTTTGTGCACCAGCTTGCTGTCGATTTCCGGCGGCAGGTGTTCAAACCACTCGGTGTCGTTGCGTCGCAGGGCGATATCCAGCGCCAGAATATCTTCTACCTCTTCGGAATGCACCGCCTGATAACGGATGGCGGCGCCCGCGGCGGCAAAGCGGTGCAGGAACGCTTTGCTGCCCTCTTCAGGCGTACAGGCAAAGAAATCCCCTTCGGCGGTTTTAAAGAATTCGCTCAGCCAGGTCTGCGCTTCGGCGATCCCGTCCCCGGCCATTTTCAGCAGCAGATGGTGCTCGTACTTGTCGCGCCAGGTTTTCATCCTCTCCGGTAAATGCGCCGGGAAAACGTTGCCCAGCTTCTGCATAAAGCGGTCGGTGAAGTGGGGTTTAAACAGCGACACTTTCTCCAGCATCGCGTCGGTGCGGCCCTTCATGGTGAAGAAGAACGGCATTTTGTCGGTGCCGAGCTTGTCGATCATCAGGAAGGTATCTTTGCCGTAGCGCTCGGCGATGTCGTAAATGTCCCGGTGCATATACTCGCCGGCCACCGGCAGGTGGGTGAATTCACCCAGAATATGACGGCGGATCTCCGTCAGAACCTCAGGCTGGTTGGTACCGATGTAAAACACCTGCTGCTTTTTCTCTGCCGGGAAGGTGTCGAGACGCACCGCAAAAACGGCCAGCTTGCCCGCACAGCCGGAGGATTCAAACAGGCGATCCGGGTCGGCGTTATAGCGCGCCGGCGTATCGGCTTCGATATCCCGCACGCGGGTCACGTAATCATGATCGTGCGCATGACGCCCGTCGTGCTGAACGTCTTCGTCCTTCACGCGATCGTCGTCGAGCTTGCTGAGGATCTGCTCCGGCGTCACGCCCAGATCGATACCGAGATGGTTAACCAGCGTCAGCTTGCCGTTTTCGTCAATGCGGGCAAACAGGGACATCTCGGTGTAGGCGGGACCGCGCTGCACCAGCGAGCCGCCGGAGTTATTGCAGATCCCACCGACCACCGAGGCGCCAATGCAGGAGGAACCGATCACCGAATGCGGCTCACGGCCCAGCGGCTTAAGCGCTTTTTCCAGGGAGTAGAGCGTCGTGCCGGGGAACGCCAGCACCTGCTCGCCTTTATCCAGCAGGTGCAGCTTGTCGAGGCGCAGGGTGCTGATAATGACGATGTCGCGATCGTAATCGTTGCCGTTCGGCGTTGAACCTTCGGTCAGGCCGGTATTGGCCGCCTGCATTAAAATAATCTTGTCGGCGGCGACGCAGGCGCTCAGCACGCGCCACAGTTCAAGCAGCGTGCCGGGGAAAACCACCGCCAGCGCTTCGCCCTGGCCGGAGCGGAAACCCTTACGGTAGCGAGCGGTTTTGGCCGGGTCGGTAAGCAGGTGAGAGGAGCCAACCAGGCGCGACAGTTCGTTAATAAAAGTTGTGTTATCGTTTGTTCGAACAGAAGACATCTTCCACTCCTTGTGGTGGGGCAAATTTCTCGCTGTAAAGCATAGCGCGATTAACTGTTAAGCGGTCGAGTATTCACGAGAAAAATCAGAGAATAACCCTGCAACGTTCAGAGGGTTTGTGGCACACTGCGCTTTTCGCACGGTTTGGCCGAGATCTTCCGGCGGTTATTGATGAGAGAGTAAAACGACATGAAATGGCTATGTTCTGTAGGTGTCGCCGTCAGCCTGGCGCTGCAACCTGCGCTGGCAGAGGATTTGTTTGGTAATCACCCGCTCACGCCTGAAGCCCGCGACGCGTTTGTCACGGAATTGCTCAAAAAGATGACGGTTGATGAGAAAATCGGTCAGCTGCGTCTTATCAGCGTCGGCCCGGATAACCCGAAAGAGGCCATCCGCGAGATGATCAAAGACGGGCAGGTGGGCGCCATCTTTAATACCGTCACCCGCCAGGATATCCGCAAGATGCAGGATCAGGTGATGGATCTCAGTCGCCTGAAAATTCCCCTGTTCTTCGCCTATGACGTGGTGCACGGCCAGCGTACCGTTTTCCCGATTAGCCTTGGCTTAGCCTCCTCCTTTAACCTCGACGCGGTGAAAACCGTCGGGCGCGTGTCGGCTTATGAAGCCGCGGACGATGGCCTGAACATGACCTGGGCGCCAATGGTGGACGTCTCGCGCGATCCGCGCTGGGGCCGCGGCTCGGAAGGCTTTGGTGAAGATACCTATTTAACCTCGACGATGGGCAAAACTATGGTGGAAGCGATGCAGGGCAAAAGCCCGGCAGACCGCTACTCGGTGATGACCAGCGTCAAGCACTTCGCGGCCTATGGCGCAGTGGAGGGCGGGAAAGAGTACAACACCGTCGACATGAGCCCGCAGCGCCTGTTTAATGACTACATGCCGCCGTACAAGGCTGGGCTGGATGCGGGCAGCGGCGCGGTGATGGTGGCGCTGAACTCGCTGAACGGCACGCCAGCGACGTCTGACTCCTGGCTGCTGAAAGACGTGCTGCGCGACCAGTGGGGCTTCAAGGGCATTACCGTTTCTGACCACGGGGCGATTAAAGAGCTGATCAAACACGGCACCGCCTCCGACCCGGAAGACGCGGTGCGCGTGGCGCTCAAGTCCGGCATCAACATGAGCATGAGCGACGAGTACTACAGCAAATACCTGCCGGGACTGGTGAAGAGCGGCAAGGTCACGATGGCGGAGCTGGACGATGCCGCGCGCCACGTGCTGAACGTGAAATACGATATGGGGCTGTTTAACGATCCTTACAGCCACCTGGGTCCGAAAGATTCTGACCCGGCGGACACCAACGCCGAGAACCGTCTGCACCGCAAAGAAGCGCGTGACGTGGCGCGCGAAAGCCTGGTGCTGCTGAAAAACCGCCTCGACACGCTGCCGCTGAAAAAATCCGGCACCATTGCCGTGGTGGGCCCGCTGGCCGACAGCAAGCGCGACGTGATGGGCAGCTGGTCTGCCGCAGGCGTGGCCGACCAGTCCGTGACCGTGCTGACCGGGATTAAGAGCGCCGTGGGTGATAACGCGAAGGTGGTGTACGCCAAAGGGGCGAACGTTACCAACGATAAAGACATCGTCGCCTTCCTCAACCAGTACGAGGAAGCGGTGAAGGTCGATCCGCGCACGCCGAAGGAGATGATCGACGAGGCGGTGAATACCGCGAAGCAGTCTGACGTCGTTGTCGCCGTCGTGGGCGAAGCGCAGGGGATGGCGCATGAAGCCTCCAGCCGTACCGATATCACCATTCCGCAGAGCCAGCGCGATCTGATCGCCGCCCTGAAGGCCACCGGCAAGCCGCTGGTGCTGGTGCTGATGAACGGTCGTCCACTGGCGCTGGTGAAAGAAGATCAGCAGGCTGACGCTATTCTGGAAACCTGGTTTGCCGGTACCGAAGGCGGTAACGCCATCGCCGACGTGCTGTTTGGTGATTACAACCCGTCTGGCAAGCTGCCGATGTCCTTCCCGCGCTCCGTCGGGCAGATCCCGGTCTACTACAGCCACCTGAACACCGGTCGTCCGTACAACGCCGACAAGCCGAACAAGTACACCTCGCGCTACTTCGACGAAGCCAACGGCCCGCTGTATCCGTTTGGTTACGGCCTGAGCTACACCACCTTCAAGGTCTCCGACGTGAAAATGTCTGCACCGACCCTGAAGCGTGACGGCAACGTCACCGCCAGCGTTGAGGTGACCAACACCGGCAAGCGCGAAGGGGCGACGGTTATCCAGATGTACGTTCAGGATGTAACGGCCTCCATGAGCCGTCCGGTGAAACAGCTGCGCGGCTTTGAGAAAGTCACTCTGAAACCTGGCGAAACCAAAACCATCAGCTTCCCGATTGACGTGGATGCGCTGAAGTTCTGGAACCAGCAGATGAAATACGATGCGGAACCGGGCAAGTTTAACGTCTTTATCGGCGTGGATTCCGCCCGGGTGAATAAAGGCGAGTTCGAGCTGCTGTAACCCTTCCTTCCTTTGCCTCCCCCGTCCTGCGGGGAGGCGTCTTACCTTATGCTAAAAAGGCATTTTGACGGTTAATCCCGCCGTTTTAAGCTACGCTTTTCTCTCAAGCCTCTGAAAAAGGCAGCAAAAAAATGAGGATAGTAGAATGACGATTGCAAAGGGGATGTTGGGATCGGCGGTGCTGCTGGCGGCGCTGAGTCTGCCGCTACAGGCGGCGGAGCCGGTAAAAGTAGGCTCAAAGATTGATACCGAAGGCGCGCTGCTCGGCAATATTATTTTGCAGGTGCTGGAAAGCCACGGCGTGAAAACGGTCAATAAAGTTCAGCTCGGCACTACGCCCGTCGTGCGCGGCGCGATTACCTCCGGCGAGCTGGATATCTACCCGGAATACACCGGCAACGGCGCGTTTTTCTTTAAACAGGAAAACGATCCGGCATGGAAAAATGCCAACGCCGGGTATGAGAAAGTCAAAAAGCTGGACGCGGAGCAGAACAAGCTGGTCTGGCTGACCCCGGCCCCGGCCAACAATACCTGGACTATCGCGGTGCGCAAGGACGTGGCGGAGAAAGGTAAGCTGACCTCGCTTGCGGATCTCAGCCGCTATCTGAAAGAGAAGGGCGACTTTAAGCTTGCGGCATCCGCGGAGTTTATCGAGCGTCCTGACGCGCTGCCCGCGTTTGAAAAAGCCTACGGCTTCAAGCTCGACCAGCCGCAGCTGCTCTCTCTGGCGGGCGGGGATACCGCGGTGACCATCAAAGCGGCGGCGCAGCAAACCTCTGGCGTTAACGCGGCCATGGCCTACGGTACCGACGGTCCGGTGGCGGCGCTTGGCCTGCAAACCCTGACCGATCCGAAGGGCGTACAGCCGATTTATGCCCCGACCCCGGTCGTGCGTGAGGCGGTGCTGAAAGCGTATCCGGAGATTGCCGACTGGCTTAAGCCGGTCTTCGAGAAGCTGGATGAAAAAACGCTGCAACAGCTGAATGCCAGCATTGCCGTCGAGGGGCTGGATGCCAAAAAAGTGGCCGCCGACTTCCTGAAACAACAAGGGCTTGTGAAGTAACGGGAAAGGGCTGTGCCAATAAAATGTCATAATCGCGTACTGCTGCTGTTGGCCTGCGTGGCCATCGCGGCAGTCGCGCTGCCGTTTGTGAATGTCGCCCCTAACCGCCTGATGTCAGGGGAAGGGCGCTATCTCTGGGAAGTGTGGGCGTTCACGCCGTGGTGGCTGGCGGCTTCGCTGGGCGCGTGGGTTGCGCTATCGCTCTGGCAAGGGCGCACGGCGCAGTGGCTGACGCTGCTCCTCGCTGAAGGGCTGTTTATCATCCTGTTCTGGGGGGCCGGGCAGGCGGCGACGCACATGGCGTCTGCGGAAAGCCCGCTGGCGAGAACCACGGTGGGCAGTGGCCTCTGGCTGTGGCTGGCGCTGTGTCTGCTGGCCTGCAGCGATGCTATCCGTCGACTCATCTCCAGCGCCGTCTGGCGCTGGGTGCTTAACGCACAGATATGGTGTATTCCGTTATTCCTGCTGTTCAGCGGTGAGCTGAACAATCTCTCGCTGTTAAAAGAGTATGCCAACCGTCAGGAGGTGTTTGATGATGCCCTGGCGCAGCATCTGACGATCCTCTTCGGCACGCTCTTTCCGGCGCTTCTGCTCGGGATCCCCCTGGGCATGTGGTGCTATCGCCATCCTTCACGTCAGGGCGGGGTCTTTGCCGTGCTCAACGTTATCCAGACCATTCCCTCCGTCGCGCTGTTTGGTCTGCTGATTGCGCCTCTGGCCGGGCTGGTGAAATCGTTTCCGGTGCTGGGAACGCTCGGGATAGCCGGAACGGGGTTAACGCCCGCCCTGATCGCGCTGGTGCTGTACGCGCTGTTGCCGCTGGTGCGCGGCGTGGTCGCGGGCTTAAGCCAGGTCGCGCCGGATGTGCTGGAAAGCGCCCATGCGATGGGCATGAGCGCGCGGCAGTGTTTCTGGAAGATTCAGCTGCCGCTGGCGCTGCCCCTGCTGCTGCGAAGCCTAAGGGTGGTGGCGGTACAAACCGTCGGCATGGCGGTGATTGCGGCGCTGATTGGCGCGGGCGGCTTTGGCGCGCTGGTGTTTCAGGGGCTGCTGAGCAGCGCCCTGGATCTGGTGTTATTGGGCGTGGTTCCCACGATTGCGCTGGCGGTTGTCGTCGACGCGCTGTTTGCCTTATGGCTCGCGCTGCTCAGGAGAAGAGCCAATGATTGAATTTCATGATGTCAGTAAAACCTTTGCCGGCCGTCCAGCGGCGAGCCACCTGAACCTGAATTTTGCCGAGGGCGCGTTTTCCGTGCTGATTGGCACCTCCGGCTCGGGAAAATCCACCACGCTGAAGATGATCAACCGGCTGGTTGAGCACGACAGCGGGGCGATCCGCTTTGCCGGAGAAGAGATCCGCAGCCTGCCGGTGCTGGAGCTGCGTCGCCGGATGGGGTATGCCATTCAGTCTATCGGCCTGTTTCCGCACTGGACGGTGGCGGAGAACATTGCCACCGTGCTGCAGCTGGAGAAATGGTCGCGGGCTAAAATCGCTGACCGCGTTGATGAACTGATGTCTCTGCTGGGGCTCGAGCCCGCGCTGCGTGACCGCTATCCGCACCAGCTATCCGGGGGCCAGCAGCAGCGCGTCGGCGTGGCGCGCGCGCTGGCGGCCAATCCGCAGGTGCTGCTGATGGATGAACCCTTTGGCGCGCTGGATCCGGTAACGCGCGGGGCGCTACAGGCGGAGATGACCCGCATTCACCGCATTCTCGGACGCACGATCGTTCTCGTGACGCACGATATTGATGAAGCTCTGCGCCTGGCCGACCATCTGGTGCTGATGGATCACGGCGAGGTGGTGCAGCAGGGCTCGCCGCTTGAGCTATTAACATGGCCGAAAAACGACTTTGTGCGCGAGTTTTTCGGCCGCAGCGAGCTGGGCGTCAGGCTGCTCTCCCTGCGGACGGTCAGCGACTATATGCGTCGCGAAGAGGTGCCGGCGAGCGGCGAACCGTTGCAGGAGCAGATGAGCCTGCGGGATGCTCTCTCCGCGTTCGTCGCGCGCCAGTGCGAGGTATTGCCCGTTTCGGACGCCCGCGGGGCGCCGTGCGGAACCTTACACTTTCGCGATCTGCTGGCAGGGGAGGTGACGCGTGAAGGCGCTGCGTGATCCGCTCCTCTGGCTGGTAGCGCTCTTTGTTGCCTTACTGGTTCTGATGCCGCACAGCGCGCCGCTGTTTAACGCCCTTTTTCCGGGGCTGCCGCGGCCGGTGTATCAGCAGGAGAGCTTTGTTAATCTCGCCCTGGCGCATCTCTGGCTGGTGGCGCTCTCAAGCGTCATTGCGGTTGTGCTGGGCACAGGCGCTGGCATCGCGGTCACGCGGCCTGCGGGGCGGGAGTTTCGTCCGCTGGTAGAGACGATTGCGGCCATTGGACAGACGTTTCCGCCGGTGGCGGTGCTGGCGATAGCGGTTCCGGTGATGGGCTTTGGCCAGCAGCCCGCCATTATTGCGCTGATTCTGTACGGCGTATTGCCGGTGCTGCAGGGCACGCTTGCGGGCCTCGCGGCGGTACCGGCGTCAGTGCTGAGCGTGGCAGAAGGGATGGGGATGAGTCGCGGCCAGCGGCTGCGCAAGGTTGAACTGCCGCTTGCGGCACCGGTTATCATTGCCGGGATCCGCACGTCGGTCATTATTAACATCGGGACGGCGACCATTGCGTCTACGGTCGGCGCCAGTACGCTGGGAACGCCGATTATTATCGGCCTGAGCGGGTTTAATACGGCTTACATCGTGCAGGGAGCGGTGCTGGTCGCGCTGGCGGCAATCGTCGTCGATCGCGTTTTTGAGCGGCTGGCACAGTACCTCAGCCGACACCGCCGCGAACAATAAACGAGTATCCTGCCAGCATCACGCCGCCGATACCGCTCACGGCCATCAGGACAAAAAGGGTAATAATGGCCAGTTTGGTTGCCTTCATCATGTGCTCCTGTTGTTAACGGAGCAATTATACGGTGAAGCGCAGGTGTTAATGAACCATTAAATGCCGTTATGGTTCATCCGGGCCAAGGGAATAAACCGGATAACCATTCTCTCGCCATTGTGACAGCAGCTGCTGCTGAGAGGCGGACGGCACTTCACCACACCAGACCAGCAGGGTCTGGCCGTCGAAAAACTCAGGCTTAAGCTGCGCCAGGGAGTGCGCAAGGACATCCACGCGCCAGCCCTTTTGGGTCGCAATCCACGCTTCCAGCCACAGGCGGGTGGTATCGTGCACGTTCCAGCCGACCACCAGCGCATCTTTTCCGGCCTTGTTCTTTGCCGAGGCAAGACAGACGGCGATGTAGTTGATCAGCACCCCGTCGAGCAGGCTGAGCAACGCCTGCAGGGTGGACTGCTGGCACTGCAGGCGTCGACGGAGCGGAATAAAAAGATGGCTAATCAGGGTCTGTGCCGGATACTCGCGGCCCTGCTCTTTTATCCACGCGCGCAGGCGCTGCAGGTTGCCCGCCTGCAGGAGCCGCAGCAGGGTTTCCTGCTGTTCGCGCCAGCGGTGCTGCGTGTCAGGGTCGTCGTGACTGAGCAGGGACTTTACTTTACCGACCTGCACCCCGTTGTCGATCCAGCTTTTGATCTCGCGGATCCGGTCGATATCGGCATCATTAAAAAGGCGATGCCCGCCGTCCGTTCTCTGCGGTTTAAGCAATCCGTACCGTCGCTGCCACGCCCGTAGCGTAACGGGATTGATATCACAAAGGAGTGCCACTTCACCTATCGTGTAAAGCGCCATATTCGCCCCCTGGCTTACGCGTCCCCAGCTTAACTGTAGACCCACTTTGCTGAACCAGGAAGAATTGATTGTTTTTTGCACAAATAATGCGAAGCGTATGCGATGTTCTGAAAAAGGTGTGATAACGGACACGATTTTGCGCTTTTTTGGGATGCTTCAAAGAAAGTTGAGCCGCATCCGTGTATGTTACGCGTTTTTAGCGTGTGCGGTTTTGAGTATGTACGAGTTTAATCTGGTGCTGCTGTTGCTTCAGCAGATGTGCGTGTTTCTTGTCATTGCCTGGCTGATGAGTAAAACGCGCCTGTTTATCCCGCTGATGCAGGTCACCGTACGTCTGCCGCATAAGCTGCTCTGCTACGTCACCTTCTCCATTTTCTGCATCATGGGGACCTATTTTGGTCTCCATATCGAAGACTCTATTGCCAATACGCGCGCTATCGGCGCGGTGATGGGCGGGCTGCTCGGCGGTCCCGTCGTCGGTGGCCTCGTCGGCTTAACCGGAGGGCTGCATCGCTATTCCATGGGCGGGATGACGGCGCTGAGCTGTATGATCTCGACGATCGTGGAAGGGCTGCTCGGCGGGCTGGTGCACAGCTACATGATTAAGCGCGGCCGGCCGGATAAAGTCTTTAGCCCGATTACCGCCGGGGCGATCACCTTTGTGGCCGAAATGGCGCAGATGGCCATCATTCTGCTGATCGCCCGTCCGTTTGAAGATGCGCTGCACCTCGTCAGCAGTATTGCCGCCCCGATGATGGTGACCAACACGGTGGGCGCGGCGCTGTTTATGCGTATTCTGCTCGACAAGCGCGCCATGTTTGAGAAGTACACCTCGGCCTTTTCCGCCACGGCGCTGAAGGTCGCCGCGTCGACCGAAGGGATCCTGCGCCAGGGGTTTAACGAAGAGAACAGCATGAAGGTCGCGCAGGTGCTCTACAAGGAGCTGGACATCGGCGCGGTGGCAATAACCGACCGCGAGCGGCTGCTGGCCTTTACCGGCACCGGGGACGATCACCATCTGCCGGGTAAACCGATCTCCTCAGCCTACACGCTGCGCGCCATTGAAACCGGTGAGGTGGTGTATGCCGACGGTAACGAAGTGCCTTACCGCTGTTCGTTGCATCCGCAGTGCAAGCTGGGCTCTACGCTTGTGATTCCGCTGCGCGGGGAAAATCAGCGGGTGATGGGCACTATCAAGCTGTATGAGGCGAAAAACCGTCTGTTCAGCTCGATCAACCGCACGCTGGGGGAGGGGATCGCCCAGCTGCTGTCAGCGCAAATCCTCGCCGGGCAGTATGAACGGCAGAAAGCGCTGCTGACGCAGTCGGAGATTAAGCTGCTGCATGCCCAGGTTAACCCGCATTTCCTGTTTAATGCCCTCAACACGCTCAAAGCGGTGATCCGCCGCGACAGCGATCAGGCCGCGCAGTTGGTGCAGTTTCTGTCGACCTTTTTCCGCAAAAACCTGAAGCGGCCGTCGGAGATCGTCACCCTCGCCGATGAGATTGAGCACGTGAATGCCTATCTTCAAATTGAGCAGGCGCGTTTCCAGTCGCGCCTGCAGGTCTCGCTCTCCGTTCCGGACGAGCTGGCGTATCAGCATCTCCCGGCCTTTACCCTGCAGCCTATTGTGGAAAACGCCATTAAGCACGGCACGTCACAGCTTCTCGGAACAGGGGAGATAACCATTGCCGCCAGCCGTTTCAACCACCATCTGGTGCTGGATATTGAAGATAATGCCGGGCTATATCAGCCTTCCGCCTCCGGCGGTTTGGGGATGAGCCTAGTGGATAAACGCCTGCGCGCCCATTTTGGCGATGACTGCGGCATTACCGTCGCCTGTGAGCCAGACCGATTTACCCGTATTACCGTACGACTGCCGCTGGAGGAAAACGCATGTTAAGAGTGCTGATTGTGGATGACGAGCCGCTGGCACGGGAAAACCTGCGCGTTCTGCTGCAGGAGCAGCCAGATATAGAGATTGTGGGAGAGTGCGCGAACGCCATTGAGGCCATCGGCGCGGTTCACAAGCTGCGCCCGGACGTGCTGTTCCTCGATATTCAGATGCCCCGAATCAGCGGGCTGGAGATGGTCGGCATGCTCGACCCGGAGCATCGCCCCTACATCGTGTTTCTGACGGCGTTTGATGAATATGCCGTTAAGGCTTTTGAGGAGCACGCGTTTGACTATTTACTCAAGCCGATTGAAGAGAAGCGTCTGGAAAAAACGCTCGCCCGCTTGCGCCAGGAGCGAACCGCACAGGACGTTACGCTGCTCCCGGAAAACCAGCAGCCGCTGAAGTTTATTCCGTGTACCGGGCACAGCCGAATTTATCTTCTGCAGATGGATGACGTGGCGTTTGTCAGCAGCCGCCTGAGCGGCGTATTTGTCACCAGCGCGGAAGGGAACGAAGGGTTTACCGAGCTGACATTGCGCACGCTGGAGAGCCGCACGCCGCTGATCCGCTGTCATCGTCAGTATCTGGTCAATATGGCGCACCTGAAGGAGATCCGCCTGGAAGATAACGGCCAGGCCGAGCTGGTGCTGCGCGCGGGGCAAACCGTACCGGTCAGCCGCCGCTACCTGAAGAGTTTGAAAGAGGCGATTGGGCTGTAAAACTGGTACACTGCGCGCCATTGCATCATCGACATTCGAAGGCTCTATGCTAAGTAACGATATTCTTCGTAGCCTGCGCTACACCCTGAAAGCAAACAATAACGACATGGTGCGCATTCTTGCGCTGTCGGACATGGAATCCACGTCTGCCGGTTTCGACACCTGGATGACCAAAGAAGATGAAGAGGGCTTTGTTCGCTGCCCTGACATCATTCTGTCGGGTTTCCTGAACGGCCTGATTTACGATAAGCGCGGCAAAGATCCGGAAGCGCCAGAGCTGGCGCTGGAGCGTCGGGTGAACAACAACACGGTGCTGAAAAAGCTGCGCATTGCGTTCTCGCTGAAAACGGACGATATCGTGGCGATTATGACGGAGCAAAAATACCGCGTATCCGTGCCGGAAGTGACCGCCATGATGCGCGCGCCGGACCACAAAAATTACCGCGAGTGCGGCGACCAGTTCCTGCGTAATTTCCTGCGCGGGCTGACCCACCGGGTGCATCATCCGAAGGGGTGATTTTTAGCCGGGTAGCGGCTTCGCCTTACCCGGCCTAAAAAACCGTAGGCCCGTGCAAGCGTAGCGCCGCCGGGCAAAAAAAAGCCGGAGACACTCTCCGGCTTTTTTGTTATTTCACCTGCTGGCCAGGCTTCGCGCCTTCGTCAGGGCTTAACAGGAAGATATCTTTCCCGCCAGGGCCCGCGGCCATCACCATCCCCTCAGAGATGCCGAAGCGCATTTTACGCGGTGCCAGGTTGGCGACCATCACGGTCTGACGACCAATCAGCACCTGCGGGTCCGGATACGCAGAACGGATGCCGGAGAAGACGTTACGCTTCTCGCCGCCCAGATCCAGCGTCAGGCGCAGCAGTTTGTCAGAACCCTCCACGAATTCCGCGTTTTCGATCAGCGCAACGCGCAGGTCGACTTTGGCGAAATCGTCAAAGGTAATGGTTTCCTGAATCGGATCGTCTGCCAGCGGGCCGGTAACCGGTGCCGCAGCCGCCTTCACCTCTTCTTTAGAGGCTTCCACCAGGGCTTCAACCTGCTTCATCTCGATGCGGTTGTACAGCGCTTTAAAGGTGTTCACCTTGTGGCCGAGTAGCGGCTGCGCCATTGCATCCCAGGTCAGTTCGGTGTTCAGGAACGCTTCAGCACGGGCTGCCAGCTGCGGCAGAACCGGCTTCAGGTACGTCATCAGCACGCGGAACAGGTTGATGCCCATAGAGCAGATTGCCTGCAGATCGGCATCGCGACCTTCCTGTTTAGCGACAACCCACGGTGCCTGCTCGTCCACGTAGCGGTTTGCCAGGTCGGCCAGCGCCATGATTTCGCGCACCGCTTTGCCGAACTCGCGGGTTTCCCAGGCTTCGCCAATGGTCGTTGCCGCGTCGGTAAAGGTTTTGTACAGGGCTGGGTCAGCCAGTTCGGCCGCCATCACGCCGTCAAAACGCTTGGCAATAAAGCCCGCGTTACGGGAGGCCAGGTTCACCACCTTGTTGACGATGTCCGCGTTCACGCGCTGCACGAAATCTTCCAGGTTCAGGTCGATATCGTCGATGCGGGAAGAGAGCTTGGCGGTGTAGTAGTAGCGCAGGCTGTCCGCGTCGAAGTGGTTCAGCCAGGTGCTGGCCTTAATGAACGTCCCGCGAGACTTGGACATCTTCGCGCCGTTGACCGTCACGTAACCGTGCACGAACAGGTTGGTAGGCTTGCGGAAGTTGCTGCCTTCCAGCATGGCCGGCCAGAACAGGCTGTGGAAGTAAACGATGTCTTTACCGATGAAGTGATACAGCTCGGCCGTGGAATCTTTCTTCCAGTATTCGTCGAAGCTGACGGTGTCGCCACGCTTGTCGCACAGGTTCTTGAAGGAGCCCATGTAGCCGATTGGCGCGTCCAGCCAGACGTAGAAATATTTGCCCGGTGCGTTCGGGATTTCAAAGCCGAAGTACGGCGCATCGCGGGAGATATCCCACTGCTGCAGACCCGATTCGAACCACTCCTGCATTTTGTTCGCCACCTGCTCCTGCAGCGCGCCGCTGCGGGTCCACGCCTGCAGCATTTCGCTAAACGACGGCAGATCGAAGAAGAAGTGCTCGGAGTCACGCATCACAGGCGTTGCGCCAGAAACCACGGACTTCGGCTCGATAAGCTCGGTCGGGCTGTAGGTCGCGCCGCACACTTCGCAGTTATCGCCGTACTGGTCCGGGGATTTACATTTCGGGCAGGTGCCTTTGACGAAACGGTCCGGCAGGAACATGCCTTTTTCCGGATCGTACAGCTGAGAGATGGTGCGGTTTTTAATAAAACCGTTCTCTTTCAGACGGGTATAGATCAGCTCCGACAGCTCGCGGTTTTCGTCGCTGTGCGTGGAGTGATAGTTGTCATAGCTGATGTCAAAGCCAGCAAAATCGGTCTGATGCTCCTGACTCATTTCGGCAATCATCTGCTCAGGGGAAATCCCCAGCTGCTGCGCTTTCAGCATGATCGGCGTGCCGTGGGCATCGTCCGCACAGATGAAGTTAACCTCGTGGCCGCGCATTCGCTGGTAACGGACCCAGACATCAGCCTGGATATGCTCCAGCATGTGGCCGAGGTGGATTGAGCCGTTGGCGTACGGCAGTGCGCACGTTACCAGAATTTTCTTCGCGACTTGAGTCATAGTAGGCATTACTTCTTTTAACTGTGAAAAGGGTTTTTGATATTACCAAAAGGGGCATTATTAAGTAAGCACAAACCACGGCCTTTCAGGTAAACTTGTTCTTCTAAGGTCTTATTCACAAGAACAAAGGAGTCGGGATGAGTTCTCAATCCCAGGCCAAATCACCGGAAGCCTTACGAGCAATGGTCGCCGGGACGCTGGCTAACTTTCAGCATCCAACCCTGAAGCACAATCTCACTACGCTGAAAGCGTTACACCACGTCGCATGGCTGGACGATACGCTGCACGTTGAGCTGCAGATGCCGTTCGTCTGGACCAGCGCTTTTGACGCGCTGAAAGAGCAAACCAGCTCTGAGCTGCTGCGCATTACCGGCGCGAAGGCGATTGACTGGAAGCTGAGCCACAGCATTGCCACGCTGAAGCGTGTGAAAAACCAGCCGGGCATTAACGGCGTGAAAAACATTATCGCCGTCAGTTCGGGCAAGGGTGGGGTAGGTAAATCCTCCACGGCCGTCAACCTGGCGTTGGCGCTGGCGGCGGAAGGGGCAAAGGTCGGTATTCTTGATGCCGATATCTACGGCCCGTCTATTCCGAACATGCTGGGCGCGGAAAACCAGCGTCCAACCTCACCGGACGGCACCCACATGGCGCCGATTATGGCCCACGGTCTGGCCACTAACTCCATCGGTTATCTGGTGACTGACGATAACGCCATGGTCTGGCGCGGCCCAATGGCCAGCAAAGCGCTGCTGCAGATGCTGCAGGAGACGATGTGGCCGGATCTGGATTATCTGGTGCTGGATATGCCGCCGGGTACCGGTGATATTCAGCTGACGCTGGCGCAAAATATTCCGGTCACGGGCGCGGTTGTCGTGACGACCCCGCAGGATATCGCGCTGATCGACGCCAAAAAAGGCATCGTGATGTTCGAGAAGGTGGAAGTGCCGGTGCTCGGTATCGTCGAGAACATGAGCATGCACATCTGCAGCAACTGCGGTCACCACGAGCCTATTTTCGGTACCGGTGGGGCAGAAAAACTGGCCGCGAAGTATCACACCCAGCTGCTGGGTCAGATGCCGCTGCACATTACCCTGCGTGAAGATCTGGACAGCGGAAAGCCGACGGTCGTCAGCCGCCCGGACAGCGAATTTGCCGAGATGTATCGTCAGCTGGCGGGTCGCGTTGCGGCGCAGCTCTACTGGCAAGGCGAAATCATCCCAGGGGAAATCGCGTTCCGCGCGGTGTAAATCCCCAACGCTGGATTGCCGGGTGGCGGCTTCGCCTTACCCGGCCTGTGAAATACGGTTTTGTAGGTCAGGTAAGCGAAGCGCCACCTGACTTTACCCAAGCCGGTAATGCATCAGATAGTATTCCCCTTCCGGAGAATTTCCCGTCGCCTCAATGTGCCAGCCGTGCCGCTGGTAAAACGCGATAGCCCGCGCATTCTTCACCAGACACTTAAGCGAACCCGTACTGGTAAACGTCTTCTGCACCTGTTCCAGGAGCACATGCCCGACCCCGAGGCTTTGATACTGCGGGTCAACAAACAGGTTGTGCAGAAAATTATCGTTCACCCAGACGGAGGCAAAACCCAGACGATGGCCGTTCTGAACAGCAACCCAAATCACTTCCTCACGGGTTGCCGCATCAAAATCTTCAAGCTGCCAGTCTGAGCTGTCCAGCCAGGGCCAGGCTTCGCGCCGAGCATGGAGGAAGAGCGTGCGCAGGAAAGGGCGGTCACTTTCCTGCCAGGGACGAACCAGGAGGGTATCAGCGATGATAGAAGATATCTCCATTGTAGGCTTTGTAGATTTTGCCGTCTGCATCGCCAATCAGGACGTAGTTTTCGCCCATATAGGTCCAGTGTGTTCCCGCATCCGGGGCCGGAAGGTTACGCAACTGGTACTGTTTGATGGTGTACTCAGGCGTTTGATACTGCGCTGGCGCTGTGTCGCCAATTTTAAACTTCGTAAAATCCGCGATGAACTCTTGTTCCTCATAGGCCTTGATGCCGGACGGCGCCGCGGCCGTTTGCGGGGCAGCAAATGCGGATCCCGCCAGAGACAGTAATACACCCAGTAGCAGCAATTTACGCTTAGCCATTTTTTCTCCAGTGATATCGTTACAGATACTCTCAGCCTGCTGTTGTGTTGATGATAGGGCAGACGGTCTATTTTAAGTATCACAGCAGAGTCTGTTCGAAAAAAAATGTAACAAAAGTGGACGGTTTTGGGTAGTGCAAACGGTTAATACTATTTTATTTATGAATGTTTTTTACTAAGACTAATTCAGCGCGGTAATGTTTTTTTTAATTAAATCTGAAAATACAGCTTAACTATAATTTTTTGGGCTGAAATACATGCATTTTATTAAAAGCCGATTTAAACTTAAAAAGCGGAGCGGTTTAATTCTTATTCTACACCGTTTCGGTCCTTCAGTTAATTCCATACATCATTCGATGATGTGTGTTTTTATTTAATTGCTTTAAAAACAGCATATTGAAAAAGTGGGTGATTCTTATGGGTTGCCTGTTACGCGTTTGTTGCGACCATGAATGATAAATTTATTCTAATGAAAAACACAACGGTATTATCTGTAATATTCTTAGCGATAAGTCAGTTAACGGGCTGCGTATTTTCTCCTGGGCAATCATTAAGCTCTTCGGGGAAAAATATTATCGCGTCCGGAGATGACAATACTAATTTAGATAAGCGCGTGGATCTTTATCCTCTTACCCCTTCACTGATAGAGAAACTGCGCCCTGCCATCGCGAAATCTCAGCCAAATCCTAAGCTGGATGAGCAGGTCAGAAACTGGGAATACCGTATCGGAAGTGGGGACATTTTAACCGTCACCGTCTGGGATCACCCTGAACTGACGACCCCGGCCGGGCAATATCGCAGCGCCAGCGACACCGGTAACTGGGTGAACGCGGACGGTACGCTCTTTTATCCCTATATCGGCAAACTCCCTGTTGCAGGAAAAACGGTCTCTGAAGTCAGGGAAGAGATTGCCGCGCGCCTGGATAGCGTCATCGAAAGCCCGCAGGTGGATGTCAGCGTGGCCGCTTTCCGTTCCCAGAAAGCCTATGTCACCGGAGAGGTCGCCAAATCCGGCCAGCAGGCGATTACCAATATCCCTCTGACGGTAATGGACGCCGTCAACGCGGCGGGTGGACTGTCCGCCGACGCTGACTGGCGCAATGTGGTACTCACTCACGAGGGGAAAGATTCGCGCCTCTCCCTCTACGCGCTGATGCAGCACGGCGACCTGACGCAGAATAAGTTGCTCTATCCCGGCGACATCCTGTTTGTTCCGCGTAATGACGCGCTGAAAGTCTTTGTGATGGGCGAAGTGATCAAGCAGAGCACGCTGAAGATGGACAGGAGCGGGATGACCCTTGCAGAAGCGCTGAGCAATGCGGGCGGCTTAAATCAGGACATGGCCGATGCGACGGGCATTTTCGTCATTCGCTCTGTCAGAAAAGACAAGGTTGCGGGAAAAATCGCCAACATCTATCAGCTGAATGCCCGGGATGCCTCCGCGATGGTGCTGGGCACCGAATTTCAGCTTGAACCCTACGACATTGTCTATGTCACGACGGCACCACTGTCGCGCTGGAATCGCGTCATCACTCAGCTTGTGCCGACCATCACTGGCGTTCATGACCTGACCGAAACGGTTCGTTACATCAAACAGTGGCCGCAATAATGTTCGACTCCATCTTAGTGGTATGCACAGGAAATATTTGCCGCTCACCGATAGGAGAGCGGTTATTGCGCCAGCGGATACCGGGAAAGCGGATAACGTCGGCAGGCATATTTGGGCAGGAGGGAAGCCCGGCGGATGTTGTTGCCCGGGACGTGGCCTGGCGACACGGGATCTCACTCGAAGGGCATCGAGCCCGCAGGCTGACTCCGCAGCTGATGCGGGAATCGGATCTGATTCTGGTGATGGAGCCTGCCCATCTTCGCTTTATCTCCGCCATGGCACCGGAAATTCGCGGCAAATCAATGCTCTTTGGACAATGGCTTGAGCCGCAGGACATCCCCGATCCCTATCGTAAGAGCCGTGAAGCATTTGACTATGTTTTTGGGCTGTTGGGAAAAGCCAGTCAGGAATGGGCGCATCGGTTGAGTCAAAAAGGAATGAAGCGTTAATGTCGTCATACACCACAGACAGTTACGGTGCAGCAGCACCCGAAAATCACGAAATTGATCTCGTCCGTCTCCTCGGCGAGATGCTCGATCACCGCGCAGTTATTTTAACGATGACGCTCGTTTTCACTCTGCTTGCGGGGCTGTATGCCTTTTTGGCCACGCCCGTTTATCGCGCTGATGCCTTAATCCAGGTAGAAGGAAAACAGGATAACAGCCTGCTCAAGAACTTAAGCCAGTTCAGCAGTGAACTGTCTCCCGACGTTGAGCCCGAAATTCTCCTGCTGAAATCGCGTATGATCCTGGGCGCCACGGTAGACGCACTGGGCTTAACCCAGCATGTGACAGAGCGCACTCTCCCTGTTGTGGGACGCCTGTGGGCGCGTTTGCAGGGCCAAAAGCCCGCCACCTTAACCTTGAGCTGGCTTCAGATCTCTCCGGTTGAGGGAAAACCACGCACTCTTGTGCTTACCGTGCTGGGAAATGGCGCGTACCGGCTGGAGGGGGACAATTTTTACGCCGAGGGCAGGGAAGGAATAGCGCTTGAAAAGGAGGGGGTTTCCCTGCTGGTCAAGAAGTTTAATGCCTCACCAGGCACGCGTTTTACGCTCCAGACCAGGACCCGTCTGGAGGCAATTAACGACCTGAGTACACAATTCAACGTGGCTGAGTCTGCCCGCCAGAGCGGCGTGCTGACGTTGTCCCTAACCGGTCGCGATCCTGAGCATATTGCGAATGTCCTCAACCGAATAGCCCACATTTATCTGCAGCAGAACATTGCCCGCCAGGAAGCGCAGGACTCCCGCAGCCTTGCCTTTTTGCAGCAGCAGTTACCCAAAATCAGAAGCGACCTGGATTTGGCCGAAGAGCGGCTGAACCAGTATCGCAAACAGCGGGATTCGGTTGACCTCTCGCTTGAAGCGAAATCGGCTCTCGAGCAGATCGTGAATATTGAAAACCAGCTTAACGAGCTGACCTTTCGTGAAGCGGAAATCTCGCAGCTGTTTAAGAAAGAGCACCCGAACTATCGCGCACTGCGTGAAAAACGTCAGACGCTGGAGCAGGAAAAGGTCCGCCTGAATCAGCGTATTTCAGCCATGCCCTCCACCCAACAGGATATCTTGCGCCTCAGTCGGGACGTGGAGTCCGGGCGCACCATCTACCTGCAGCTTCTCACTCGCCAGCAGGAGCTGAACATTTCTCGCTCCAGCGCCATCGGCAACGTGCGAATTATCGACAGCGCGGTCACGCAGCCCGATCCCATTAAACCGCGGAAGCCGTTGATTGTCGTCGCTGGCATGCTGCTGGGGCTGATGTGCTCGATGGGTCTGGTGCTGGTCCGCATTGCGCTGCGACGCGGGATCAACACCTCTGAGGAGCTTGAAGCGCTGGGCGTGCAGGTGATGGCTACCTTGCCGCGTTCGGTGTGGCTGTGGAAAAAAACGAACCTGCGCAGAAGACGAGCGTTTGGTACGCGCTGGAAACACAGGATCACCGATGTGCCCTTTCTGCCCGTTGACCGGCCTGCGGATATTTTCGTCGAGGCCGTACGGGGGCTGCGCACCAGCCTGCATTTCACGCTGCAGGAAGCCGCTAACCGAATCGTCATGATTTCAGGCCCCACGCAGGACTGCGGAAAAACGCTTGTCAGCACCTCGCTGGCCGCGATTGAGGCACAGGCCGGGCTCAGGGTGTTATTCATTGATGCGGATATGCGCGAAGGGTATGTCCACAACGTGTTTGGCCTGAAAAACCACACCGGACTGTCCGGCGTACTAGGCGGGCAGTGCGAGTGTCTGGAGGCGATTCAGCGCTATGAAAAAGGCAATATTGACGTACTGACCTGCGGGCCGGTTCCGCTGCGGCCTGCAGAACTGCTGATGAGCGAACGCTTCAGGGCGGTAATGGCGTGGGCGGATGAACATTATGACCTTGTGATCCTTGATACGCCGCCGGTGCTCGCCGTTACCGATGCCGCAGTGGCCGCCCCGGTGGCGGCAACCTCAATACTGGTCGCCCGCTTTGGCAAGACCAGCCTGAAAGAGATGGAAAACAGCGTCAAACGTCTGCAGCAAACGGGCGCGCGTATCAACGGCACCGTGCTGAATGACGTGGTGAAATCGGCCGCGCTTTATTACCGTGCGGGCTATGGCCATTATGAGTATGGTCAAAGCCCGAAACGGCAACAGCGCAAGGATTAGTGCTTCACCAGCGTGGCAAAGTAATAGACCAGCGGGATGGCGAGGATCCAAAGCCCAACAGGGATTTCTCGCCATTTTCCTGCAATCGCTTTAATGACAACGTAAAACAGCAGCCCCCCAGCAATACCTGTCCCGAAGCTGTTGGCAATGAGCGTAATCATCACCATCATCAGCACCGGCAGCCCGTCGGTGAAGTTCGCCAGATCCACCTTACGCAGGCCGCTGAACATGTTCAGACCGATCAGGATCAGGGCGGGCGCAGTGGCTTCTTTCGGGATCATCAGCGCAACGGGGGTAAACAGCAGCATCAGCAGGAACATGAACGCGCCAGCCAGCGCCGTCATGCCGGTTTTCCCGCCCGCTTCCGCGGCCGCCGAGGATTCAATCAGCGCCGTGGCGGCAGGAATGCCCACCCACGGGCCGAGCGCGGCGGCAATGGAGTCCACCATAAACGGACGATTGATATTGGCCATATTGCCCTCTTCATCCAGCAGCCCGGCTTCGCCGCCAACCGCCAGCGTGGTGCCCATGGTGGAGAAAAACTCCGAGGCAAAGAAGACAAACAGGAACGGCAGAAAGGCAATGTTCAGTGCGCCCAGCATGTCGATGTGGCCCAGCACCGGCGTGAGCGAATGGGGCATATCGATGAAGCTGGCGGGAAGTTTTGTGACTCCCATCGGAATGCCCACGAGGGTGGCAAACAAAATGGCCCACAAAATGGCACCGGGAATACGACGCGCCTGCAGGGCAATGGCCAGGAACAGGCCGGCGAGCGCCACCAGCGCACCGGGTGACAGAAAATCCCCCAGCATCAGCGCGTTGGTTTTCGCGTTGGCCAGCACCAGCCCGGCATTGCGGAAGCCGAGTATGGCGACAAAAAGACCGATAGAGGCCGTTAGCCCAAGCTTGATGGACTGCGGTACGGAGCGGGTCACGACTTCACGCAGGCCAAAGCGGGTGAGAAGAAAGAACAAAATCCCCGACCAGCAGGCAATGCCCAGGCCAATTTGCCAGCCGATGCCTTCACTCCCCGCCAGCGTTACCCCGACCAGCACCGAGCCACCAATGCCCGGCCCGACAATAAACGGCAGGTTGGCGTAAAACGCCATCAGCAGCGTACCGGCCACAAACACTAAAATCGTGCCCGTGGTCGCCGCGCCTTTATCCATCCCGCCCACGGCCAGCAGCCCAGGGATGACCACCAGTAAATAGGCGGCAGCGAGAAAACCGGTAAGACCTGCCAGACACTCGGTACGCACGGTACTGCCGCGCGTATGCAGTGCAAAACGACGTTCAATCCAGCTCCCTAGTGCTGGCGAATTCACGGTGTTGTCGGCCATTATCCGGCTCTCCTTCGGTATCATTGTGTGGTGTCCGGGGTTTCCCGGTAAGAAATCAGCGGATTGACAATCTGACGCGTGCTGCCGTCGGTCAGTCCAAGATCGGTCAGATGCGGCCCGGCGTTACACGCAAGGCAGGTTCCTTCAATAGCTTTAAAGACCCGGTACGGCGGCTCCCAGTCGGCAACCTGGCTGCTGCGATCGCGTAATTCGCTGAACTGGCGGGCCAGCTCGGCAGGGGGAAGCTCTGACAGCATGCCTGCGATCGGCATTGCAACATGCGCGATGACGCGACCGTTTTGGACCAGCGCCATGCCGCCGCCGCTCTCGATCAGCGTGTTGGCGGCCAGCGCCATATCGTCGGGATCGCGGCCCAGCACTACCAGATTATGCGAGTCGTGGGAGTAGCTGGTGGCAATGGCTCCCCGCAGCTCTCCCCAGCCTTCCAGCAGCGCGATTTGCGGCGTTGCCGCATGGCGCGCGTGGCGGTGCTGAACCCAGATCAGGCTAAAGCCAGCCGGTATTTCAACGCGTCCGTGACGAACCCGGGCGTCAGTTTCGCCCCAGCGGGTAAAACGCGCGCCGCTGATATGGCGCAGGCGCGCAACGCCGTGTTTTGCGTTATCAATGCGCATGGAAAAATCACTGGCGGCCAGGGGCGACAGGCGTACGGTATCACGCGGCAGCGCCAGCGGCGTATCAGCGATAGGCTCGATCATCTCTCCGTCGCGGGCAATGCATTTTCCGGCGACGTACACCCGGCGAGCCGTCAGTTTTTCCAGGGAGTCGAACACTACCAGGTCCGCGCGTCGACCGGCGGCAATCAGCCCGAGGTCGTTGCGCTGCAGGCGAAGGGAGGCATTAAGGGTGGCAAACCGCAGCGCGTCCGTCGCCGGAAGACCGTGTTCAATCAGCAGGTTGAGCAGGGCGATAATACCGCCTTTTTCCAGCAGCACGTCAGGCGGAACGTCATCGGTGCAGACCGTGATTTGTGACGAGAGATGCGGCAGCGTTTTCAGGGCGCTGACAATCTCGGGCAGCAGATAGGGATGCGAACCGCGGATCTCCAGCGTCAGCCCGGCGCGCAACTTTTCCAGCGCGTCCTCGGCGGAGGTGAGCTCATGGTCAGAGGTGACGCCCGCCGCCAGATACGCCTGTAAATCGGCGCCGCTGAGTCCACGCGCGTGGCCTTCAATGAGCTTCCCGCTTTCCAGGCCGGCCTGCAGGATCTCCAGCATACGCTGGCTGCCGTTCAGCACCCCGTGCATATCCATCACCTCCGCCACGCCGCGCACCTCCGGCCAGCCGAGCAGGGTATTCATCTCTTCGCCCGCAAAGTCCGCGCCGGACATCTCCAGCCCCGGCGTGGAAGGCACGCTTGAGGGCGCCGCGACCATCACCTGCAGCGGCAGGTTACGGCTGGCCTCAATCGCGAAACGGACGCCATTCATCCCGAGCACGTTTGCCAGCTCGTGTGGATCCCAGAAGACCGCCGTGGTGCCCTGGGCCAGCACGATCTCCGCGTAGCGCGCGGGCAGCAGGTGCGAGCTTTCAAGGTGAACATGCGTATCCATAAGGCCCGGCGAGAGGAACTGGTTGTTCAGGTCGTGTGTCTCAAGCGCATCGTCACGGCTGCCGCGCGGGTGGACGCTGGCGATAAGCGAGCCGACGATACCCACGTCCGCCTCGCGGATCTCACCGGTTGCCATATCGACAATTCGGGTATGGGTAAGCAGCAGGTCAAACGGCGTTTCGCCTCGTGCGGCCTGAACGGCGCGGCGTCGGGTTTCGGCAGTCATGCAATTAACAGTTCCAGCATTGAAATATTGACGTTACTCTATGCACCCGGCAAACGTTTGCCCAGCTGATAAAATTTATCGCCCGATAACCCCGGGTTATTCTTTGACGCGTGTAATGGATAATCATGACGGAACCCTGGCAGCGCTTGCCTGCGCTCTCCCTTCGGCAGCTACAGTATTTTGTCACCCTGGCGCAGCTGCGTCATTTTACGGATACCGCCAGTAAACTGGCCATCAGCCAGCCTGCGCTCAGCAGCGCCCTGCGGCAAATCGAAACGGTGCTCGGCGGCAAGCTGGTCAACCGTACCGCGTCGTCAGTCACGCTGACCGAGCTGGGCAACGCCATTTTACCGCACGCGCAGCGGGTGCTCAGCGTGGCGCAGCTTGCGTTTGATGATATGCAGCAGATTGTGCAGGCCGGCGGCGACGGCACGGTGCGTATCGGCCTGGTGCCTTCCGTCAGCTCGCTGCTGTTTCCGCTGCTGCCGCAGACGCTTGCCCAGGCTTTTCCACGCCTCCGGGTGGAGTTTCACGATCAAACCAACGATGCGCTGGTGGCGCAGCTCCTGAAAGGGCAGATTGATTTTGGCATCGGGGCGCTGGACAGTTCGGTACCCGAAGAGCTGGACGTGTTCCCGCTGCAGGAGGATCCGTTTGTGGCGGTGTTCCACTGCGACGATCCGCTGGCCGCGTCGGCGCACGTGCCCTGGAAACAGCTGGTGGGCCGGGATATTGCCGTCTTCTCCAAAGGCAACATCCAGCGGCTGGTCAATGCGCTTGCCGAAAGCCATCGTCTTTCGCTGCAGACGCGCTATCAGCTGGACTATATCGAGACGCTCTACGGCCTGGTGCGTTCGAAACTGGCCGTGGCGATCTTACCGCAGCTTTATACCACCCATCTGCAGGATCCGCAGCTTAAGGTGGTTCATCTCCAGCAGCCGGCCCTGTCCCGCACGGTGGCGCTGATGCGTGCCACGCAGGCGCTTCCCCCGCTCATTGAATCCTGCTTTACGCTGATGGTCGACACCTTACGCACGAAGTAGCGCGACACTTCTTTACAGCGCGGCGGCGCGCAGCCCGCTAAGATGACCTTCGTTAAATCAAGAGGTCACAATGGACAACCGCAAAATGAGTCGACTGCGCCGCTGGGCGCGGGAAGGGATCATTCTCGTTCTGCTGACGCTGGTCGTGGTGTGGGGCGTGGATCGGTACCGCAAGCCGACGTTGCCCGCCAGCTTTAGCGCAACCCCAATGCAGAGCATTGACGGCAAGATGCACGACATCGCGGCGCTCAGCCAGGATCGCCCGCTGCTGATTTACGTCTGGGCCACCTGGTGCAGCATTTGCCGCTACACGACGCCTGCGGTTAATCAGCTGGCAGAAGAGGGCGGGAACGTGGTGAGTATTGCCATGCGTTCCGGTGATAACGCGAAGCTTGAGCGCTGGGTTGAAAAGAAACAGCTGAAAATGCCGGTGATAAACGATGAAAACGGCACGCTGTCGCAGGAATGGCAGGTAAGCGTGACGCCGACGCTGGTCATTGTATCGAAGGGGAACGTTGTCAGCACCACGACGGGCTGGACGAGCTACTGGGGATTAAAAATCAGGATGTGGTGGGCAGGCGTATAAAGATAACCCCTCTTCCGGCGGAAGAGGGGTTTTGCATTACTTAGCCAGAACTTCCTGCGCGGTACGCTCAACCAGCGACAGCAGGATTTTAATATCCTCCAGCGTCACGGTTGGGTTCAGCAGCGTCAGCTTCAGGCAGGTTACGCCGTTATGCTCGGTCACGCCGACGTTTGCACGGCCGGATTCCAGCAGCGCATCACCAATTTTCTGGTTCAGCAGGGCGATACCCGCGTCGTCCATCTGGACCTGTCCGCGGAAGCGGAACAGAACGCTTGCCAGCTGTGGCTGCATTACCAGTTCCAGAGCAGGCTGCTCCTTCACGTAAGCCGCAACCTGCTGTGCCAGCGTTACGCCGCAATCGATGATCGCCGCGTACTGCTCCTGACCCAGCGCTTCCAGGCTCATCCACAGCTTCAGCGCGTCGAAACGACGGGTGGTCTGCAGAGATTTGGACACCAGGTTTGGCACGCCTGCCTCTTCGTCGAACTCGGAGTTCAGGTAGGCCGCCTGATAGCGCATCAGCTCATAGTGGCGCGCTTCTTTCAGCAGGAACGCGCCGCAGCTGATGGTCTGGAAGAACTGCTTGTGGAAGTCCAGGGTAACGGAATCCACCAGCTCGATGCCGTCCAGGTAGTGACGATACTGCTCAGACATCAGCAGCGCACCGCCCCAAGCCGCATCAACGTGTACCCAGATGTTCTGCTTCGCCGCCAGTTCTGCAATGGCGCGCAGCGGGTCGATAGCACCGGCGTCGGTGGTACCTGCCGTCGCGACAATCGCCAGAATCTGTTCGCCGTTCGCATTGCACTGTTCAATTTTCGCCGCCAGATCGGTCAGATCCATACGGGAGAATTCGTCCGTTTTCACCTGCACGACGGACTGGTAGCCCAGACCCATCAGCGCCATGTTCTTCTGCACGGAGAAGTGCGCGTTCTCGGAGCACAGCACGCGGATTTTACGCAGATCGCCAACCAGGCCGTCCTGCTGAACGGAGTGACCCTGACGCGCAAAGAACGCATCGCGGGCCAGCATCAGGCCCATCAGGTTGCTCTGGGTGCCGCCGCTGGTGAAGACACCAGCGTCGCCAGCCTGATAACCCACGCGGGTACGCAGCCATTCGATCAGTTTGATCTCGATGATGGTTGCGGACGGGCTTTGATCCCAGGAGTCCATACTCTGGTTGGTGGCGTTGATCAGCACTTCCGCCGCCTGGCTTACCACCAGGCTTGGGCAGTGCAGGTGCGCCACGCACTGCGGGTGATGAACGGACAGGCTGTCTTTCAGGAAGAACTCCACGGCGCGTTCAATCGCCGCTTCGTTGCCCAGCCCTTTCGGGTTGAAATCCAGCTTAATGCGGTCGCGCAGTTCCGCGACCGTTTTGCCCTGGTACATCTCAGGCTGTTTCAGCCACTGCATCACAGCCTGAGTGCTTTGTTCAATCGCCTGCTGGTAAGCTTCAATGCTCTGCGCAGAGGAGAACAAAATTGGGTTTGAATCAGACATCGTAATCAACAACTCCGGTTACGCCGGGCGAACGCCCGCAGCAAGCAGCGCCTGCTCGAATTTATCCAGGAAGATCTTCAGCTCTTCATCGCTGATCAGCAGAGAAGGCAGCAGACGCAGAACGATACCGTTACGGCCACCGCGCTCCAGAATCAGACCGGCTTCGAAGCACTTCTTCTGAATCAGTGCAGACAGCTCGCCGTCGCCCGGGAAGCAGCCCATGTGGTCAGCGGCTTCGTGCGGCTTAACGATCTCGATACCGATCATCATGCCCAGACCGCGAACGTGGCCGATAACCGGATAACGTTTCGCCATCTCTTTCAACTGGCCTTTCAGCCATTCGCCTTGCGCAGCCACTTTGCCTGCGATGTTCTGGTCTTTCAGGATTTTCAGCGTCGTCAGACCGGTTGCCATCGCCAGCTGGTTGCCGCGGAAGGTACCGGTGTGGTGACCTGGCGCCCATGCATCGAACTGCTTTTTGATACCGAGCACGGCCAGCGGCAGACCGCCACCGACAGCTTTAGACATCACGATGATGTCTGGCTCAATGCCAGCGTGTTCGAAGGCGAAGAATTTACCGGTACGGGCAAAGCCAGCCTGAACTTCGTCGAGGATCAGCAGAATGCCGTGTTCCTGAGTGACTTTACGGATGCGCTGCAGCCACTCAGCCGGAGCCGGGTTCACGCCGCCTTCGCCCTGAACCGCTTCCAGAATGACGGCAGCAGGTTTACGCACGCCGCTTTCAACGTCGTTGATCAGGTTATCGAAATAGTAAGTCAGCGCTTTCACGCCCGCTTCACCACCGATACCCAGCGGGCAGCGGTACTCGTGCGGGTAAGGCATGAACTGCACTTCTGGCATCATACCGTCAACCGCTTCTTTCGGAGACAGGTTGCCGGTCACGGACAGCGCGCCGTGAGTCATGCCGTGGTAACCACCAGAGAAGCTGATGATACCGCTACGGCCGGTCACTTTTTTCGCCAGCTTCAGCGCCGCTTCAACGGCGTCAGCACCGGATGGACCGGTGAACTGCAGGCAGTACTCTTTGCCCTGACCAGGCAGCAGAGAGAGCAGGTATTCGGAAAACGCGTCTTTCAGAGGCGTTGTCAGATCCAGGGTATGTAACGGCAAGCCGCTGGTAATGACATTTTGGATGCTTTTCAGCACATCAGGATGGTTATGGCCAAGCGCAAGGGTGCCTGCGCCTGCTAAACAGTCAAGGTATTCTTTATTATCTGCATCGGTGATCCACACGCCTTCTGCTTTAGTGATGGCTAAAGGCAGTTTGCGCGGATAACTCCTGACGTTAGATTCAAACTCGGCCTGACGGGCCAGATAGGTTTCGTTGCTTTTGTGGGCATCTACGGTGTCAATACGGACTTTATCCGTCATCATATCACTCCTACAACCGCCGCTTCGTTATGAGCCACGATTGAATAAAAAGTTAAAAAACAGATGGGGGGCCTGAAAAAAACGCCGCCAATATAGAGCCTTTTGCCACGGGGCTCAATGGTTAATTTGTTTACTGTTTTGTGACACGAGGCGCAGGGGAAGGATTATCCCCGTTTTCAGAAAGGAAGTTGCACTTTATGGCAAATAAAAACAGCCTGTTACGTGCTTTCTGCTATGACGGTAAAAACATAAAAAAGAGTGTGACAAATCGTGCCATTCGCTCACTGAAAAGGAGGGTGACCGCCTCGTTAGCACGCTTATTTCTGCGACAGGTGCAAAAAGTTGTGGTCATGATGGATGCGCAACGGAATTACGCATTAAAAATGGGCTCTCAACGCGCGTGGTTTCGCGATGGGTTTCACCGTTAATAATATGCAGGGCGCTCAGGCGGCCAATTTCATAATGCGGCAGCTGAACCGTTGAAAGAGGCGGGAGAAAGAGCTCTCCGATGCCCACCATATTGTCATAGCCGATAACCGCGATATCTTCAGGGATGCGAAGCCCTTGCGCCAGCAGGGTCTGGTACACCATCAATGCAATACGATCGTTACCGCAGATAACGGAGTCGAACCGGGGAATGCCTTTCTGAATGCGCGCCCGCACGGCTGACGGAATGTCGCGATAGTGCTCGTCGCCAAACGCCATGTAGCTATGTTCCAGGCTGTCCGGGTCGAGCCCCGCTTCACGGCATGCGCGCTCCAGCCCCCGGCGTCGCCGGGTTGTGGCCAGATGGTCCGCCGGTAAATGCAGGCACAGGGGCTGTCGATAGCCCTCGGCGAGTAACGCCTGCACGGCGGCGTACTGCCCCTGTTCATCATCAGGGATATAGCTGGCGACCTGTTCACCGACGCTTTCGCAGTTGGCCAGCACGCAGGGAAGGGTGAGGAGCTTGGCAGGGAGAGGAACCTGGCGTAATCCCATTGTGGTGTAAATAATCCCGTCCGGGCGGTGGGAGAGCAGCAGATCGACGATCGCATCCGGGTTGTCATCGGTAAACATATTCATGACGAAGCTGTTCCAGCCGTGCATTCTGGCCGTCTCTTCAATCGACAGTGTGATCTCCACCGAGAAAGGCGTCGTCACCGTATCGAGCGCCAGCACGCCGATGGTTTTCGGCGAGGCATGCGCGCCGCGAATTTTCTTGGCGGAGAGGTCTGGCACGTAGCTGGTCTGCTCGATAGCCTGCTGTACGCGCGCCAGCGTTTCCGGCTTAAGGCGCTCCGGGCTGTTAAGCGCGCGTGAGACGGTCATCAGCGATACGTTAGCCAGCTTTGCGACGTCCTTCAGGGAAGCCATTTTCTTACTCCGTTAATGCCACATGTTAAAGAGTATACAACTAAGTGACTGATGTAAAAGGAAAGGGTATGCAGTAGTGGTGTCAGACAGACATCATTGATGAATAGTCGATCGCGATCTCACTTCTTTAATGTTAACGTTAACTTTCGTGATTAACATCATGAATCTGATCTAAATCGCATGAGGAGTGTTTAATGTTAACGTTACCATTGCGTCATTACTCCAACATGAGAATGTCATGATGAAAACGCATCACTCTCACAGCTACCCCTTATTGAGCGCATTACTGTTTTTCTTTTTTGTCACCTGGTCTTCTTCCGGCTCTTTGCTGTCCATCTGGCTTCATCAGGAGGTGGGCTTAAAGGCGGGCGATACCGGCATTATCTATGCCGTGCTTTCTGTCTCCGCGCTTTTCGCTCAAATCTGCTATGGATTCATTCAGGACAAACTCGGTCTGCGCAAGAATCTGCTCTGGTTTCTGACCAGCCTGCTCATTCTTTCTGGTCCGGCCTTTTTGCTGTTTGGCTATCTGCTGCAGATTAACGTTTTACTCGGCAGTATTTTCGGCGGGATTTACATCGGCCTGACGTTTAACGGCGGGATAGGGGTACTGGAGTCCTATACCGAGCGCGTGGCCCGCCAGAGCCAGTTTGAGTTCGGCAAGGCGAGGATGTGGGGATCGCTTGGCTGGGCGGTAGCAACCTTTTTCGCGGGGCTCCTGTTTAACATTAACCCGAAGCTTAACTTCGCCGTCGCGAGCTGCGCAGGGCTGGTGTTTTTTGTTTTGCTGGCGCGTCTCAGGGTCTCTTCCGCTCCGCACGCCATGCAGGAAGCGGTGTCCGGCGGTAAGGTCACGCTGGAAGATGCCTTGCGCCTGCTGACGCTGCCGCGGTTCTGGGCGCTGGTGTTTTTCGTTATCGGCACCTGTATTTATGGCGTTTACGACCAGCAGTTCCCGGTCTATTTCTCCTCCCAGTTCCCGACCTTACAGGAAGGGAACGCCATGTACGGCTATCTCAACTCCTTCCAGGTTTTCCTTGAGGCGGCGGGTATGTTCTGCGCGCCATGGCTGGTGAATCGCCTTGGCGCGAAGAATGGCCTGATTTTCGCGGGCATGGTGATGGCGATGCGCATGGTGGCATCGGGGCTGGTTGAGGGGCCGGTTCTGATCTCCATTACCAAGCTACTGCACGCGGTTGAACTGCCCGTATTGCTGGTCTCAATCTTTAAATACAACAGTTTACATTTTGATAAACGGCTCTCTTCCACCCTCTATCTGGTGGGCTTTGCCTGTACAAGCTCGGTAATTGCCTCGGTCCTGTCGCCGCTGGCCGGTTACAGCTATGAGAAATACGGCTTTGCCCAGTCCTATCTCATTATGGGGCTATTAGTGTTCAGCACCACGTTTATCTCCATCTTCCTGTTGCGCTCGGGTAAGTCCTCTTCTGACCCGCTCATGACGCAACCTTCCACCATCTGATTGAAAGAGTAGAGAAATGACGTATTCCATTACAAAAGCAGAGCAGGAACTTCAGTCCAGACGCGAAGGGCTTAACCTGCGCTGGTATCCGCGTTACCACCTCGCTGCGCGCGCTGGCTGGATGAACGACCCAAATGGCCTGGTCTGGTTTGACGGCTGGTATCACGCTTTTTACCAGCATCATCCGTACTCCACCCAGTGGGGGCCCATGCACTGGGGCCATGCGCGCAGCAAGGATTTAGTTCATTGGGAACACCTTCCGGTTGCGCTGGCGCCGGAAGGACCAGAAGACAAGGACGGCTGTTTTTCCGGATCGGCGGTGGTGGATGGCGATACGCTGGCGCTGATATACACCGGACATAAATTCCACGGCGATCCGGATGATGAGGCGAATCTCTACCAGGTGCAGTGCCTGGCGACCAGCCGCGACGGCATTCATTTTGCCCGGCAGGGAATGATTGCTGACACGCCCCCTGGCCTGCATCACTTCCGCGACCCGAAGGTGTGGCGTGAAGGGGAGAGCTGGTACATGGTTGTCGGCGCGCGGGACGGCGAGACGGGCCAGGTGCGCGTTTATCGTTCTGCCGATCTGCACGCCTGGCAGGATATGGGCGTGCTCGCGGTGGCTGAAAAAGAGATGGGCTATATGTGGGAATGCCCGGACTTTTTCACCCTCAACGGTAAACGCGTGCTGATGTTTTCACCTCAGGGGATGGTTGCCGAAGGATTTAAAAATCGCAATCTTTACCAGAGCGGCTATCTGGTGGGCGAGTGGCAGCCCGGGCAGCCTTTTGTGCGTGAAGGTGAGTTTGAGGAGATGGATCGCGGGCATGATTTCTACGCGCCACAAAGTTTCCTCACGCCTGATGGCCGCCGCATCGTTATCGGCTGGCTGGACATGTGGGAATCCCCGCTGCCGGAACAGGAGGACGGCTGGGCAGGCATGCTCTCTTTACCGCGCGAACTGACGCTTGGCGCGGATAACTGTCTGCAAATGCTGCCGGCCAGAGAGGTCGAAGGTCTTCGGGACGCGTGGTTCCCCTGGCCGGTTAGCACGCTTAACAATCAGCAGATGACTCTGCTGGAACGCTGCGACGCGATGGAGGTTATTCTGCAGTGGGATTGCGCAAACAGCACTGCGGAACAATACGGTATCCGACTTGGAGCCGGGCTACGCGTCTATGTTGATGCGCAGATGCAGCGCCTGGTGCTGGAGCGCCACTACCCGCAGTATGGCCTGTGCGGGACCCGTAGCGTCGCGCTGGATATGAACGACACGCTAAACCTGCGCCTGTTCTTTGACAGCTCATCCGTAGAGGTGTTTGTGAATGACGGAGAAGCCTGCCTTAGCAGCCGTATTTATCCTGATGAAGATTGCCGCGAACTGGCGCTGTTTGCCTGGACCGGGGCGGCTTCGCTTATCGATGCCGGGGCCTGGCAATTAGGCTGACACGGGTTACATCTGGATAGGAGCATGCGGCGTTTCAGCCATGCCAGAAATCACAAAAGGCGACCGGAGTCGCCTTTTTTTAGCGATGACTTACTTTTGCTCTTAAGTTATGTAATTGAAAACGTCCATCGGTTAAGGACAGCTTTTGCAATATACGAAAGGCTTAATTAATGTGAGGCCCTGGGAATTATTTTGAAAGTTGTGCATTCAATACTTTCTCATTTTCAACTACAAGCGTTAATGTGTAGTCTGATTTCCTCCATACCCCGTTATTAGGCTTCCAGCTTTTAGAAAGAAGATATTCAGCAGCATCAGAGATAGGCATATTCATGACATGATCTGCTTCACTGGAAAACTGCTTAAAGCTATTGCTTGTCTTCGCTGGCTTAACATCACATTGTCCGTTTGCATCCATAACCTGGGTGCAGCCTTTAGCAAGGTGTTTATGTGCTGATTGTGCATGTTGTAGAGCATCTTTCTTAGCCCAAATACCAGTCCCAGCAGTAGCGTCACGTGCATTAACCCATGCTGCATTTTGAGCAGCTTCATTATAAGATTGTTGGCGGTTTTGCTCTACCAGGTAGCATGTATCTTTACTAATACCCTTGCTTTCACACTCATTCATTCTTTGTTGTGCCATTTGAGCAGGAGTAGAACATCCGGTAAGAAGAGAAAAGGCACTGACTATCATTGCTAACATCATTAATTTTTTCATTGACCTAATACCTCAAATTTAATGAAATCTGCTATAGCTATTACAACTAAAGAGAGCAGGTAAACTAAAAACTTTTTCATGTCTTTTAAATTCCATAATGGAAGTAAGATTGATACATAATCCCCATCCATGCACCAACAATTAAAAGAATAATATACAGAATAACAGAAATAAAAATGTACTTTGTCATGTTCGCTATCATTGGTACTATCATATATAGTTAGTTAACTAAACAATCATGGCCGAGTTTTTTGCTTAACGTCGGTTAACTGGCTATTTATTTTAATGCGGGATTTTCCGTATTAAAACGCTTAATCAGAGCCCCCAGTAAAGTGACTGGAATTAAGAGCTTTACTTAGAATCCGAAACCTACGCCAGCCCCAAGCGCGAAATCGTTATTAGTGCTTGATGATACACCCGCTTTCACCGTAGCCGCTCCAGCATGAAAAGAGGCGCCAACACTTACGGCTTGCTCGTCTTTAAAACTACCAGCGCCAGCAGAGAACATAACTTTTTGGCCTGCTTCAACTTGTGGCATAGAGGCAATCGCAATTGCGCTTGCAGCCCCGGAACGGGCTTCTTTCTTATTACCGTCCACTTCATCACGTAATGATTTGAATTGTGCGTTAGTGTTAGCTTGTTGCTGGCTAAACACTTTTTTAGCGTCTTGCAGATCTTGAGCAACGCTAGCAGTCTGGGTCGAAGTGGATGCGATGGCAGCAGCATTAGCTGCTACTTTAATTTGTGTCGCCATGTCCACTTTGTTAATGGTGGTGGTTACACCGTCTTTACCATTGTTACCATCTTTACCGTTAATCCCGTCTCTACCGTTCTTACCATCAAGACCATCTTTACCTGTAGCACCCGTTGCACCGGTGTCACCCTTAGCGCCATCTTTACCATCCACGCCGTAAGTAGGCTTGGGCGCATTTTCTAAAGAGGTAATACGTTGGTCATGATTAGCTAATACAGAACCTTGCAACTTGCTTTGATTTTGCAAGTCGATAATATCAGTGCCATTCTTAACAACACCTTGTAAAGCCGTGTTTGCTTTATTTCCGGTTTCATTGATTAATATATCTTGCTTACTGTCGGTGATACTTTGACCTGCTTTGTTGTCGTCAACTTTCTGATTCAGAGTCGTAATAAATTGTGTATTGGCATCAATCCCAGCTTGAGCTGCATCAGCTTTATTCACAGCCGTGTTAGCTGTATCTTGTGCGTTATTAATGGCAATATTTGCTTTAGCAATATCGCCTTGCAGGTTGTAGATTTGCCCGTCTTGCTGAACGTTGCTAGCCTTGATGTTATCAAGGCTATATGCGGTGTTGTCAGTCCCCTGAATCTGAATGAAAGTACCCGGGTTGTTAACGTTATCGTTAAGGTTTACGTTTACATCAGCAGCATTAGCCATACTAGCAAACACATTACCCATTACAAAAACGGCAATAACTGATTTATTTAAAGACTTCATTTATAAACTCTCATCATCAATGTAAGCAAAAAAATTAAAGTAAATGCGCTATCCTGGCGCAAGGGTATAACTTATTGTTATATCTCGATAATCTCGATAATCTCGATATTTTGGTTTAATAACTTATTTCGTAACGTGTAGTAACTATCTATGAATGTGTAGTTTTAATTGTTGATCTAAATCAAGGGTGGCACCTGTGGCTCATCTGGCTAGTTGGGAAGGAAATGATATTTTCTCAATAAATACAGGTGTATAGCTTTTTATGAGAATGAGGTGTGAAAAAAACATAAAACACCATTATATAAAGTATTCTTAAGTGTTTTGGCGGGAAATGATGCTAAATCTCTAAAACAGTTAATGTAAATTTATGGATTTTTCTATATTCTTTTTTATCGAATTCTTCTTATGTTTTGAATGAAGGTCATTTTGAGCCTGGCAGTCTTTCGGTTGTTGCTTGTAAAAAATATTTATATTGAAAATTTAGTAAAAATGTATCTCGCTTGAATTGCTATGGCTGAGTAATAAAGATGTTATAGGCAATGATAATTAAATTCGTAAATATAAATGTAAACATTAACTTAAGATGATAAAGAGGAACCGGGAAAGGTATATAGGCTAACGGTGAAATCTTATAAGTGAATCATCCGCTCTGTGCACGCTAAGCAGCGTACAAGTGGGTGAGCAACTTCCTGTGAGTCTTTACGTGATTAAGATATCCTCAACGTGATCACTGCTGTGATAAATCGAAAAATCTTGCACCCTACCAGCGGCCCCGGTTACACTAAACGCTCACATATAGTTAATGTGTAAACGATTGTTTTAAAAGTATTTTGACTCGGGGTGCCCTTCCACGTGAAGGCTGAGAAATACCCGTATTACCTGATCTGGATAATGCCAGCGTAGGGAAGTCAGATGCCTTCCCGGTCATCGCTTCTTCACGCAAGGCAGGAGCGAACCCATGCAGCCTGACCTGCTCGATTTACACGTTTTACACCACTTCCGAACCCGTTCTCCGCTTATCCATTGTATGACCAACGATGTCGTGCAGACCTTTACGGCCAACGTTTTGCTGGCGCTTGGCGCATCCCCCGCGATGGTGATTGAGGCCGAAGAGGCCGAACAGTTTGCCGGGATTGCCGATGCGCTGCTGATTAACGTTGGCACGCTGACGTCGCCGCGCGCCCAGTCGATGCGCCGGGCGATTGAGGGCGCGGTGGCGGCAGGAAAACCCTGGACGCTGGACCCGGTTGCCGTGGGCGCCCTGGCGTTCCGCACCCGTTTTTGCCATCAAATTCTCGCCCTGAAACCGGCGGCCATTCGCGGCAATGCCTCCGAAATTCTGGCCCTTGCCGGCATGAGCGCGGGCGGGCGCGGCGTTGATACCACCGACACCGCCGCCAGCGCGGTGCCTGCTGCCGAGGCGCTGGCCCGCCAGATTAATGCCATTGTGGTCGTCACCGGTGAGGTGGATTACATCACGGACGGACAACGAACCCGCACGGTCACGGGCGGTGACCCGCTGATGACGCGCGTGGTGGGTACCGGGTGCGCGCTCTCTGCCGTTGTGGCGGCGAGCTGCTCGCTGCCGGGCGATCGGCTGGATAACGTTACCGCCGCCTGCGGATGGATGAAGCGGGCCGGAACGATCGCCGTTGCGCAGTCTGGTGGCCCGGGCAGTTTTGCCAGCGCGTTCCTGGATGCGCTCTACACGCTGGAGGAGCAGGCATGAAGCGAATTAACGCACTGACCATCGCCGGCACCGATCCCAGCGGCGGCGCAGGCATTCAGGCCGACCTGAAAACGTTCTCCGCGCTCGGCGCATACGGCTGCTCGGTCATTACCGCGCTGGTGGCGCAAAACACGCGCGGCGTGCAGTCGGTCTACCGTATCGAGCCTGATTTTGTCGCCGCGCAGCTGGATTCGGTGTTCAGCGACGTGCGCATCGATACCACCAAAATCGGCATGCTGGCCGAGACGGATATTGTTGAAGCGGTGGCGGAACGGCTTCAACGCTATCAGGTGCAAAACGTGGTGCTGGATACCGTCATGCTGGCAAAAAGCGGTGACCCGCTGCTCTCCGCTTCCGCCGTTGAGACGCTGCGCAAAAAGCTGCTGCCGCAGGTGGCGCTCATTACGCCAAATCTGCCCGAAGCCGCCGCGCTGTTAGGTGCGCCGCACGCGCAAACTGAACGCGAGATGAAAGAGCAGGGAAATGCGCTGCTGGCAATGGGCTGCGGGGCAGTGCTGATGAAGGGCGGACATCTGGATGACGCTGAAAGCCCGGACTGGCTCTTCACCCGCGATGGCGAGCTGCGCTTCACCGCGCCGCGCGTGCAGACCAAAAATACCCACGGCACCGGGTGCACGCTCTCAGCCGCGCTGGCGGCGCTGCGCCCACGGCATGAAAGCTGGGCCGATACGGTGCAGGAAGCGAAAGCCTGGCTCTCGGCGGCGCTGGCAAAAGCGGATAGTCTGGAGGTCGGTCACGGTATTGGGCCGGTTCACCATTTTCATGCATGGTGGTAGGCCTTATACTGGCAGGACACACCACGCCTGAGAAAAACAGAGATGGAACAAGCGCATACCCGGTTAATCGCTCAACTGAATGAACGGATCGCCGCGCCCGATAACACGCCGCTGTACCTGAAGTTTGCCGAAACGGTAAAAAACGCGGTGCGCAGCGGGGTGCTGGCGCACGGGAATATTTTGCCCGGCGAGCGCGATCTGAGTCAGTTAACCGGCGTGTCGCGCATCACCGTGCGTAAAGCGATGCAGGCGCTTGAGGAAGAGGGCGTGGTGACCCGCGCTCGAGGCTATGGCACGCAAATTAACAACATCTTTGAATACTCGCTCAAAGAGGCGCGCGGTTTTTCCCAGCAGGTGGTGCTGCGCGGCCAGAAGCCGAATACGCTGTGGGTCAACAAGCGGGTGGTGAAGTGTCCGGAAGAGGTGGCGAATCACCTTTCAATTCCTCCCGAAAGCGAGGTATTCCTGCTCAAGCGTATTCGCTACGTTGACGAGGACGCGGTCTCGATTGAGGAGTCCTGGGTGCCGGTCGGGTTAATTCCCGATCCGGATGCGATCGGTATCTCACTCTACGATTACTTCCGCAGCCAGAATATCTTCCCGCAGCGCACCCGCTCGCGCGTCAGCGCCCGCATGCCGGATAGCGAGTTTCAGGCGCACATCAGGATGGATGAAAAAATACCGGTGCTGGTGATCAAGCAGGTCGCGCTCGATCAGCAACACCGGCCGATTGAGTACAGCATCAGCTACTGCCGCAGCGATCTATACGTCTTTGTGTGCGAGGAGTAATGCCTCGCGAGTGGGGGCGCAATCGCCGCCGCGGTGGCTGACCACCCAGGCGGCGACCGCGTTGCCGAGCTGCACCGCTTCCGCCAGCGACCATCCTGCCGCCAGCCCGGCAAGCGTGCCGCCCGCATGGCTATCGCCTGCGCCAATGGTGTCCACGACCGTAGCCGGGAACGCCGGAATAACGCCCGAGGCGTCGCCGTCATACCAGGCGGCACCGTCTTTATCATGCCGCACAATCAGCGCGGCGCCGAAGCGCTGCTGCCACTGTGCTCCTAGCGTTTCGACCTCCACGCCAAGCCGTTCAGCGGCAAGTTGCGCCTCCTGGCGGTTGAGCGACACGATCGGCCTGCAGGCCATGATCCGCGCCATCAGCGCGTCGGGGATATCCGCGATGCGAGGGCCGAAATCGATAAACGCCGTCACGTCCCGCAACCCTTCCAGCCAGCCCGTCAGCAGCTCGCCGCACGGCGAGGCCAGCTGGTAGCCGGACAAATAGACCAGGCTGTTTTGCGGAACGTGAAGCGCATCAAGCCAGCGCTGCTGCCACTGGTTCTCCACGCCGCTAAACGACATAAAGGTGCGCTCGCCGTCTGGCTCCACCAGCGCCAGGCACCAGCCGTTGTCGCCGGTTTCGGCCTCCACCGCGATGTGCAGATCCTGCTTTGCCATCGCGTTACGGATAATATCCGCCCACACGCCGTGGCCGACGGGCAGGGCGTTTTGCGCGGCGATCCCGAGCCGCTTCAGGGCGATGGCAATGTTCAGCGCGCAGCCGCCAATATTCACCCCCTGCTGTTTTAACTCGATATCACACCCGCGCCAGGGCAGGGCGTAGGCGTCGGCGATGACGTCAATCACCGCCGCGCCCAGCACCGTCACCGGGCGCGCGGCGTTCAGGGCATCGAGACGTTGGGCAAATGAATTCATACGCCCTCCCTTTGCTCCCGGTAGTGCAGGAGTTTCTCGCAGTAATGGTCGAAATCGAGCTTGTTAACCGCGTCGAGCTCGGCTTTGAGGGCCGGATCAATGGCCTGCACGCCGTGGAGCGCCCCGCAGATGGCCGTCGCCATTGCGCCAATGGTGTCGGTGTCGCCGCCGAGATTGGCGCATAACACCGCGCAGCGGTTCGGATCGGTTCCCGCCAGTTCGACCATCGCGATGGCCGCCGGAACGGACTCAACGGTGCTGGTTCCCGCGCCAATAAGCTGATAAATCTGCTCGCTGGCGGAGTCGATGCCGTTGGCTTCCCGCACGGTCTTCAGCGCCAGCTCAATCCGTGCCGCCAGCGACGCGCTGAAGGTGGTGGTTTTCGCTTCCTGCGCGTAGCGGGCGATACCCGGCAGGGCATCGACGATGTTCTGCCAGCTTTCCCCGTCGATAGCGCGTGACACCGCCCAGGCAATCACCACCGCGCCGGCAATCGCGAGGTCCGATTTATGGGTCGGGCTGGAGGCCAGCGCCACCTGCGCCACAAAGTGTTCCAGCCGCGTCGCCGGGAGCAGGCAGCCCAGCGGGGAGGCACGCATCGCCGCCCCGTTGGTCACACCGTTGTTTTCCAGCTCGCTGACCGGCTTTCCGTCACGAATCGCGTTAAGCGCGATTTTTGACGTCGGGCCGAGCACGTTCTTGTTAAAGGCGTCGAAATCGAGCGCCCAGCGCAGAATATGTTTGCCGATAACATCCGCGTTAATTTCCCCCTCGCACTCAATAATCGCATCCGCCAGGCACAGCGCCATTGAGGTATCGTCGGTGAACTCTGCCTGCCTGAAATAGCAGGCCGCGTTATTCTCAGCCGGGCCGGGTAAGAAGCGGTCTATCCAGCCGAAGTGCGCTTTGACGCGCTTTCTCGGCCACAGCTCCGACGGCATGCCCATCGCATCCCCTAACGCCTGCCCGTAAAGGGCACCGAGAACACGTTCTTGTTTCATTTAACTTCCCCTTGTGTCAGCGCAGCATCGCCATCAACCACCTCAATTGCAGTGATCTCTTTGTCCGATTCGCGGAAAAACAGCATAAACAGCACGGCAATCACGGCAATCATGATCCCGCCGAATGCCCACATTCCGGCCCAGTTGAAGGTCAACCCATTCACCGGCTCTTTGTATGCGAACATTTTTTCCATCATTACGCCGCCGAGGCGGTAGCCCAGCAGGCTACCAAACCCCTGACAGCACAGCGTAATCAGGCCTTGCGCGGCGGTGCGCATATGCACCGGCGCTTTTTTGTCCACGTAGATATACGCGGTTACGTAGTAGAAGTCGTAGCTCACCCCGTGTAGCAGAATGCCGAGGAACAGCAGGGCATAGGTAAAGTACTGCTCTGCACCGCCGTAAACGAAGAAACCGTAGCGGATAGCGGCGGTGATCAGGCCCAGCAGTAAGACCTTCTTAATACCAAAGCGTTTGGTGAAGAACGGCAGCGCCAGCATAAAGAAGATTTCGGAGAACTGGCCGAGCGTCATCCAGCCGGTGGCATTTTTCATCCCCACTTCGGTGAGATAGCCGTTGGCGAAGATGTAATAGAAGGCCAGCGGCATGGCGAACAGGAACGAGCAGAAGAAGAACACCAGGAAGTTTTTGTCGCGCAGCAGGATCAGCGCATCCAGGCCCAGCATCACTTTGATATCCAGCTTGCCGGTGCTTTTCGGCGGGGTGTTCGGCAGGAACAGGGCAAATACGCCGAGCAGGGCGGAGCTGGCGGCGGTCATCAGCAGCGGAATATTGGTATCAGAAATATCGCTATAGCCCAGCATCTGCGGCAGGAAGCCGCACGCCAGCCCGGAGGCGATCCAGCCGATCGTGCCCATCACGCGGATGCGCGGGAAATCGGCCTCGACGTCGTCCACGTTGGCGAAGGCAATACTGTTGGTCAGCGCGATGGTGGGCATATAGGTCAGGGAGTAAACCAGCAGCAGCGGGAAGAAGGTGCTGAACTGGGTTTGCTGTGCGGCGAAGTACATCAGAATCGCGCCGGCAAACATCAGCACCGCCAGCACTTTCTGCGCGGCAAAGAAGCGGTCCGTCAGCGAGCCGACAAGAATAGGGGAGAGGATTGCGGCAATCGCGGTACAGGCGTAGGACCAGCCGATTTCCCCGGCGGTAAACCCGCTTTTGCTCAGCCACAGCCACAGCGGCACGAACCAGGCTCCCCAGATAAACCATTCAACAAACATCATGAATGACAGTTGGACTTTCGTTTTCATTTTTTAATCCTGCATGTCAGAGAGGGTACGCCTTTAACATACCACTGAATAATACCTTTTAAATACCTTTGTGGCGATTGTTTGATCAATGTAACAGTTTTGTTGTACACGAATCGAGCCAGCAGATTGTGCTGAAAAAAAATGCAAATGGTGGAAAATCTGTTAAGTCGGTACCAGGCTTAGTCTGCCCATAAATAATGGGACTGGATAAACACACACCGACACGACGTCGGACTTACGGGAGTATCACATGACTGATATTGCGCAGTTGCTTGGCAAAGACGCCGACAGCCTTTTACAGCATCGTTGTATGACCATTCCAGCCGACCAGCTGTATCTGCCTGGTCACGACTACGTTGACCGCGTGATGATCGATAACAACCGTCCGCCTGCGGTTCTGCGAAACATGCAGACGCTCTACAACACCGGGCGGCTCGGCGGCACGGGGTATCTCTCTATTCTGCCGGTAGACCAGGGCGTTGAGCACTCGGCGGGCGCGTCTTTCGCGGCGAATCCACTTTATTTCGATCCGAAGAACATCGTTGAGCTGGCGATTGAAGCGGGCTGTAACTGCGTGGCGTCCACCTACGGCGTGCTGGCCTCCGTCTCGCGTCGCTATGCCCACCGCATTCCGTTCCTCGTGAAGCTGAACCACAATGAAACCCTCAGCTACCCCACCGAATATGACCAGACGCTCTACGCCAGCGTCGAGCAGGCTTTCAATATGGGGGCGGTGGCCGTCGGGGCGACGATTTACTTCGGCTCTGAACAGTCTCGCCGTCAGATTGAAGAGATCTCTGCGGCGTTTGAGCGCGCGCACGAGCTGGGCATGGTGACCGTGCTGTGGGCGTACCTGCGTAATAATGCGTTCAAAAAAGACGGCGTGGATTACCACGTGTCCGCGGACCTGACCGGGCAGGCAAACCACCTGGCGGCCACCATCGGCGCGGATATTGTGAAGCAGAAAATGGCCGAGAATAACGGCGGGTACAAAGCGGTGAACTTCGGTTACACCGATGACCGCGTTTACAGCAAGCTGACCAGCGATAACCCGATCGACCTCGTGCGCTACCAGCTGGCGAACTGCTATATGGGCCGCGCCGGGCTGATTAACTCCGGCGGGGCGGCGGGCGGGGATACTGACCTGTCAGACGCGGTTCGTACGGCGGTTATCAACAAACGCGCGGGCGGCATGGGGCTGATCCTCGGCCGTAAGGCGTTTAAGAAAACGATGGCCGACGGCGTGAAGTTGATTAATGCGGTTCAGGACGTCTATCTGGATAGTAAAGTGACGATTGCCTGACGCCTCCATTTGGGCTGAGGATTTCCCACAAAATAATGCCTGTACGGACGACGCCCTCTCCCTTGAGGGAGAGGGCTGGGGTGAGGGGGAACATACGGCTCTGGTGGTCATTCCGTTCACTTCATGTTCCTTGCTACTCTGTAACGACATGACCGGTGAACGTGCCAGGGTGGCTCAGTCGCCACCACCCTGGCGACCCGGGCTCCCGGCGGTAAATCGCCGCTTCGCGGTACCCTCGGCTTATTCCTTCAGGCTATCGGGTCGGGCATGAGCCTGCATCCCTGCAGGCCACGCCCTCTCGGCGCATCCCTGCGCCTCGCCCCGGCCTTACGGAAACGCCTCGGCGATTTACAGCCGGACCAGGGCATCGCTGTAAACCATTCATTTTCCTGAAGCAACATTCACCGCTTCCGGTTAAAAAATTACCGGGGATCCCTCAGCCTGGTGGGAGAGGGCACCATTGCGCACTTTGCTAAATATCAGCGCAGAAGCGCACAGTCCGGCGGCAGCCGGCACTGCAGCGCGCCGGGCAAGACCTCAATGCGGAACTGCGTCCCGCTCAGCGGTTCTCCGTCGAGGTTAAACGTCATCCCGTGCGGAGCATTCACTTCAAACCATGCCGATTTTCCGGCGATGATATTCGGGCTCTCTTCCGGCTGCGTCAGCGTGGTAAACAGCGCGGGCAGCAGGCCGTCGCCCGTGAAAATACGCAGCTGTAGCTGACCGTCATTGATCAGCGCTTCCGGGCATAGCTGCTGCCCGCCGCCTGCCTGGCGTCCATTGCCAATACCGATCACCAGCGCGTCACCCTGCCACTGAAAATCCTCGCCGTGAATTTCGCAGCGGTCCGGCTTGAGGGTGTCCATGCGCATCAGGCCGTGGATCAGATATGACACGCCGCCCAGCGCCGCCTTCAGTTTTTCGGGCGTCTCACTGGTGATGCGCGTGCCGAACCCGCCGGTTGCCATATTGATAAAGCAGGTTTTGTCATTGACCTGAGCAATATCCACGGAGGTGGCTTTGCCGAGGATCGCCAGCTGGAGCGCTTTTTCTAACTCCTCCGGGATCCCGGCGCTGGTGGCAAAATCATTGGCGGTGCCGAGCGGTAAAATACCCATTACCGGGCGGTTTGTCGTGGGCAGGTCGATAAGCGCAGAGGCGATCTCATTGATGGTGCCATCGCCGCCGCCGGAAATAATGGTTTTGACGCCCAGCCGGATGCCTTCATCGATGTACCGTGCCGCGTCGCCTTTTTCAAACGTCACCCGCACGTGAATGCGCGCACCGTCTTCACGTAGTTGGGCAATTGCCTGACGCAACACATCGTTGCCGGCACTTTTGCCATTGAGAATCAATAAACTGTCTGGATAGGTTGCCATCCTCGCTGCTCCCTTTTTTAGCGTTAGTAAGAGTGTATAGCAGAGAAGAAAAAAGCGGGTAAGAACAGGATGAAAGGAACAAACCAGGCACGAAAGCACGTTACAATTCAGCGATGAGATTTATGTAATCACAGAAAAGCGATGATAAATAAAATTCTGGTAAGCGCATGCCTGATGGGCTTCAAAGTCCGCTATAACGGTAGTGAAAAATCCCGAATGAACGAGCAACTCGCTCGCTGGGAACAGGAACAACGTCTGGTTATTCACTGCCCTGAACTTGCTGCCGGGCTGCCTGTACCGCGTCCTCCGGCAGAGATTATCTCTGCTGATGGTAAAGACGTCATGCACGGGCAAGCAAGAATAATTGAAAATACAGGGCAGGATGTGACTGAGCAATACCGGCTTGCAGCGTGGCTCGCGCTGCGTACCGCTCAGGAATCTGGCTGTAGCGCCGCATTATTAACTGACGGCAGCCCAACGTGTGGCAGCGTGGTGATTTATGACGGTTCTTTTCGCGGTATACGCAAGACGGGTATGGGGGTTGCGGCATCGCTGCTCGCAGAGCATGGGATAGCGGTGTTTTCAGAGAAGCAAATCGACGCGCTTATTGCCTGGATTGCGGAAAGAGAAGGCAAAAAATAAGCCCGCGTAAGGGAGATTACGCAGGCTAAGGAGGTGGTTCCTGGTACAGCTAGCATTTATGGGTTATGTTTTTCAGCGGGGGGATAATACCCGTATTGAACGAAGCGGTATGTGATCCGATTCTAAGAATTATCCCAGAGTGAAAAAATTTCCCTGATTGACTATTTGCCGTGTGGATTACGCGTGCTTTCACCGTTGAAATTACGCATCAGCAGCGCGAACTTCAGCTCCACCTCTTCCGGAACCGGCAGCCAGACGGTATGGCCGTCACCCGGTGCTACTTCAATCATTTCGCCTTTGCCGTTTTCCAGATGCTCCAGCGTAAAGTTCATGTTGCCCTGCGGGGTCATCAGCTCCAGGCTGTCGCCTTTGGTGAACTTGTTTTTCACCGCCACAGCCGCCAGCGCGCCCTTGCGCTCGCCGGTGAAGTCACCGACAAACTGCTGGCGTTCCGAGACGGAGTAGCCGTGCTCGTAGTTCTGGTAATCGTCATGGGTATGACGACGCAGGAAGCCTTCGGTGTAGCCGCGGTGCGCCAGGCCTTCCAGGGTTTCCAGCAGGCTGGTATCGAACGGTTTACCGGCGGCGGCATCGTCGATGGCTTTGCGGTACACCTGCGCGGTGCGCGCGCAGTAGTAATAGGATTTGGTGCGGCCTTCGATTTTCAGGGAGTGCACGCCCATCTGGGTCAGACGCTCGACGTGGGCGATGGCGCGCAGATCTTTTGAGTTCATGATGTAAGTACCGTGCTCGTCTTCAAAGGCGGTCATGTACTCGCCCGGACGTTTGGCTTCTTCAATCATAAACACGCTGTCGGTTGGCGCGCCGATGCCCAGCGTAGGCTCAACGTTGGTCACCGGGATCGGCTCATGCTTGTGGACGATGTTGCCGATGTCATCCTCTTTGCCTTCCTGGACGTTATATTCCCAGCGGCAGGCGTTGGTGCAGGTGCCCTGGTTCGGGTCGCGCTTGTTGATATAGCCGGAGAGCAGGCAGCGGCCAGAGTAGGCCATGCACAGCGCGCCGTGAACGAAGATTTCGATTTCCATATCCGGCACCTGGGTGCGGATCTCTTCAATCTCTTCCAGGGAAAGCTCGCGGGACAGAATGACGCGGGTCAGTCCCATCTGCTTCCAGAATTTGACCGTCGCCCAGTTGACGGCGTTAGCCTGTACGGAGAGGTGAATATCCATCTCCGGGAAGTTCTCCCGAACCAGCATGATTAAACCCGGATCCGACATGATCAGCGCGTCCGGCCCCATATCCACCACCGGCTTCAGGTCACGGATGAACGTCTTCAGCTTGGCGTTGTGCGGCGCGATGTTGACCACCACGTAGAATTTTTTGCCCAGAGCATGCGCTTCGTTGATGCCGAGCTGCAGGTTCTCGTGGTTGAATTCATTGTTACGCACGCGCAGCGAGTAGCGAGGCTGGCCCGCGTAGACGGCGTCGGCACCATAGGCGAAAGCGTAACGCATATTTTGCAGCGTTCCCGCCGGGGAAAGGAGTTCCGGTTTAAACATGTTTGTTCTCGTTCTGATGACAGGTCAGATCCGCGTGCACCTGGTGCAGCGGTAAGGGGAGATCCCCCACTTTAAGGGCGGGCATTGTAGCGCTGCGGGGCTGGGAGGTAAAGCGCCGGGTCGCGTCACCGCTCTCCCGGCGCGCGTCGTGCTGTCAGGTGTTGTCTTTTACCGTCTGGGCAGAACCGTTGGTTTTGACCGAGGCGATGCCCTTATCACGCGACTGTTCCGTCGCATAAAGCTGGCTGCTGCCAATGACCTGATGATTGCCCGCCTTGAGATTGAAATGGAACTTACCGTTAGAGGCCGTTTTCTTCTCATAGCGCTCGTCCAGGGGGCTGTTCGTGCGTACGGAAGCAATGCCGTTTTCGGCGGCACTTTTGCTGGTGTAAAGCTCGCTGGTCAGAACGATCTCTCCGTTTCCAGCCTTCAGCACAAACCTGAACTGACCATCACTGCTTTTACTTAATTCGAACCAACCAGACATAGGAACTCCTTGATCGAAAGTAAAATTATCAGCACCAGTTATAAGTAAGCGAACCGGTAAAAAGAGTATGGTTGATTCCTGGATGGATTCCAGAGAAGAAAAACCCGCCAGGGGCGGGTTTCAAAGGTGAAGTCTCACACTATCCTGCACGCATCCGCTTCCCATCGATATCCCACGCCATACACCGCGCGAATAAAAGACTGCTCGGCGTCCAGCGCCTCCAGCTTGCGGCGCAGGTTTTTGATATGGCTGTCGATGGTGCGGTCGGTCACGACGCGGTAATCGTCATACAGGCGGTTCAGTAGCTGCTCGCGGGAGAACACTTTCCCCGGCTCGTGGGAGAGGGTTTTCAGCAGGCGAAACTCGGCGGGAGTGAGGTCCAGCAGTTTGCTGCGCCAGCTTGCCTGGAAACGGCTTTCATCGACGATCAGCGGGCTTTCCGCATCCAGCACCTGAAGCTCGCGCTGCGGTTTGCAGCGGCGCAAAATGGTTTTCACGCGGGCAACCACTTCACGCGGGCTGTAGGGTTTGCAGATGTAATCGTCCGCGCCAATTTCGAGCCCCAGCAGGCGGTCAATCTCTTCAATTTTGGCGGTCACCATGACGATCGGCACGTCGGAGAAGCGACGAATTTCCCGGCACAGGGTCAGGCCGTCGGTACCGGGCAGCATCAGATCCAGCAGGATCAGGTCCGGCGGCGTCTGGCGCACGTAGGGCAGCACCTGGTCGCCGTGGTTTATCAGTGACGGGGCATAGCTGGCCGCGCGCAAATAGTCGATAAGCAGCTGTCCAAGCTTGGGTTCGTCTTCGACAATCAAAATGCGCGGTGTGTTTTCGTCAATCGGTAGCTCAGTCATACTTCTCTCGATAAATCCCGTTCCAGCGGTAACTCTACTGTAATGCTAACCCCGCCAAAAGGCGAATGGGCGGCGCGGAGGGTGCCATTATGCGCCTCGACGATGTTAACGCAAATCGCCAGCCCCAGGCCGGAACCGCCGCTGGCGCGGTTTCGGGAGCCTTCGGTACGGTAAAACCGTTCAAACAGTTTTTCCAGCTGCGCATCCTGCACCCCGGGGGCGGAATCCGCGAAGGTGAGGGCGAAACGTCCGTTTTCCTGTTTGCCGGAGATATGCAGCCCGCCGCCGCTGTCGGTATAGCGCAGGCTGTTTTCCAGCAGGTTGTTGAAGAGCTGCATCAGACGGTCCTTGTCGCCAAACACTACCGCGCTGTCCGGCAGGGAGAGATCGATTTTCAGGTTACGGCTGGCAAAACGTTCCCGGAAGGCGCCGCTGGCGACCTCAAGCACGTTAATCACGTCGATGGGCGCTTTCTGGTAAGCCAGCGCGCCTTCATCCGACATGGAGAGCTGGTGGAGATCGTCCACCAGCTTGGTGAGCGTGCCCACCTCCGCCTGCAGGGAAGCGACCGATTCGGGCGTAAACTGGCGCACGCCGTCCTGAATGGCCTCCAGCTCGCCGCGCAGCACCGCCAGCGGGGTGCGCAGCTCGTGGGAGATATCGGCCATAAAGTCGCGGCGCATCTGCTGGTTCTTCTCCAGCGTGCTGGCGAGCTGGTTAAAGTCCTGCGCCAGCTTGCCCAGCTCGTCCTGGCTGCGGGTATCGACGCGGGTGGTGAAATCCCCGGCGGCCAGCTTGTGCGTGCCTTCTACCAGCCGTTTTACCGGCGCGAGCAGGCCGCGCGCCAGCGGGAAGGTGGCGAGCGCGGCGAGCAGGGTGGAGAGGGCGACAATCAGCCAGCTTGTCCGGCGCTGCTGGCGGTCAAAGTTAATGTCGGTGTTGCGCGTCAGGCGCTCCACCGGAGAGGCGATAACCCAGCCGACGGTCGCGTTGTTGACCTTGATCGCGCGGCGGGTGCCGTCCGGCGGTATCGGCGCTCGCGGGCCAACCAGCGTGCGCATGTCCTGGTCGATCACCCAGAACTGGGTACGCCAGCCGTGCGGCGGCATACCCGGGCCCGGACGATCGTCACCCGCGTCGTGCTCCAGCGAGCGCAGGATCTGGAAAACAAACCGGTCATTGTTGCGCAGAAAACGCCAGTTGCCGTGCTGGGCGTACTGTTCACTCAGCGCATCGCTCAGCCCCTGCAGGCGCTGCTCGTTGCCGTGCTTGATGTAATCAATAAACCCGCGCTCAAAGCTGATCCGCACCGCCCAGTGCATGGTAACCAGCAGAACGATACAGGTGGCAAATATCGCCACAAAGAGTTTGCCGGTAATCCCCGGACGCCAGAATTTCATGAGCCACTCCTTTTGCCGCGCCTAATCACGACGTTCTTGCTGGTATCATCCGGCACTCTGGCGAAGATGAAAGCGGGCAGGGCGATAATGACCGCCATGCTGAGATAGGTATATAAAAAGACTTGATGCGCCACCGGCGTGTCGACGCTGAGGTGGTGCTGACCGTACATGCCGAGCAGCAGGCCGGCAATTGTGACACCCACGCTCATGGAGAGCTGCATAATCATCGACAGCAGGCTGTTGCCGCTGCTCGCCAGCTCGTCCGGCAGGTCTTTCAGCGTCAGGGTATTCATCGACGAGAAGCGCATGGAGTTGACGATCCCCTGGCAGAACAGCACCAGCGGCAGGGCGTAGTACCAGCCCATCAGCGCCACGGCCATAAACAGCAGGCTGACCAGCGCCAGCCCCAGCGTGGCGGCCACCAGCACGTGACGATAGCCAAAGCGGTTAACGACCTGCACCACGATGCGCTTCATGCCCATGCTGCCGAGCACCATCGGGATCATCATCAGGCCCGCGTGAAACGGCGAGAAACCCATGCCAATTTGCAGGAATACGGGCGTCATAAACGGCAGCATGCCGCTGCCGACGCGTCCGGCGAAGCTGCCGAACAGGCCGAGACGGTAGGTGGGGTTGTTAAACAAACTCAGGCTGAACAGCGCCTTGTCGTTTCCTCTGGCGTGCCAGAGGTACCACAAAATGGCGGTGAGGCCGAGGGCGACAAGGATACCCAACGTCAGGGACGAAATCCCCAGCCCTTTTTGCCCGTCGAGCGCGAGGGTGAGCGTTGCCATGCCCGCCGCCAGCAGGATAAAGCCAAAGAGATCGAAGCGACGCGTCTGCATTTTGTAGTTTGGCATCAGGGTCAGCGTGGCAATCGCGCCGATGATGCCCACCGGCAGGTTAATTAAGAAAATCCAGTGCCAGGAGGCGTACTCCACCAGCACCCCGCCCAGCGCCGGGCCCAGCAGCGGCCCCACCTGGCCGGGCAGGGTCACAAAGGTCATCGCCGCCATGTACTGCTCGCGCGGGACAATCTTCATTACCGTTAACCGCCCGACGGGCACCATCATCGCCCCGCCAACGCCCTGCAGCACGCGCGCCATCACCAGCTGGTCGAGGGTATTGGCCTGGGCGCAAAACAGCGAGCCGGTGGTAAACAGCACGATGGCGGTGAAGAAGATATTCCGCACCCCGACTTTGTCGGCCAGCCAGCCGCTGGCTGGCAGCATCACGGCCACCGTCAGCACGTAGGAGACAATCACCATATGCATATGCAGCGGACTCTCCCCCAGGCTTTTCGCCATCGAGGGGAGGGCGGTGTTAACGATGGTCGTATCCAGCGACTGCATAAAAAAGCCGAAGGCGACTATCCATAATTGCCAGCGAACGCTGCTGGGAAGCTCAGTCATTTACCCGGTCACCGTGGTTCTGTTTTTACGCGAAAAGCGCAGCCGCAGGCGGTCAAAGAACAGATAGACCACCGGCGTGGTGTATAGCGTCAGCAGCTGGCTCATCACCAGGCCGCCGACAATGGTGATCCCCAGCGGCTGGCGCAGCTCAGAGCCGTCGCCGCCCGAAATCACCAGCGGCAGCGCGCCAAACAGCGCCGCCAGGGTGGTCATCATGATCGGACGAAAACGCAGCAGGCAGGCCTGGAAGATCGCCTCTTCCGGCGACAGGTTGCCGTTGCGCTGGGCGTCCAGCGCGAAGTCGACCATCATGATGGCGTTTTTCTTCACAATGCCGATCAATAGCATGATCCCGATAAGCGCGATAAGGCTGAACGGCGCGCCGAACAGCTCCAGCGCCAGCAGCGCTCCCACGCCTGCCGACGGCAACGTCGAGAGGATGGTCAGCGGATGCACGTAGCTCTCGTACAGGACGCCAAGCACAATATAGACCGTGGCAATGGCGGCCAGAATCAAAATCACCTGCGAGTTCATCGTCTCCTGGAACACCTGCGCGGTGCCGGCAAAGCTGCCGCGCACGGTGGACGGCACGCCAAGCTGCGTCATCGCACGGTTGATGGCGTCGCTGGCCTCCGAAAGTGACGAACCGGCGGGCAGGTTGAAGGAGATGGTCGACGCTGCCGACAGCCCCTGATGGTTCACCGAAAGCGGCGCGTTGGCCGGTTGCCAGCTGGCAAAGTAAGAGAGCGGTATCGCCTTGCCGTCATTGTTGATCACAAACATCTTGTCCAGGGCGCTGATGTCCTGGGTATAGCGCGGGTCAACCTCCATCACCACCTTATACTGGTTCATCGGCTGATAGATGGTAGAAATCTCGCGCTGGCCGAAGGCGTTGTTCAGCAGGCTGTTGGCGGCTTCAACGTTAATGCCCAGGCGTGACATGGTTTCGCGGTCGTAGGTCAGGGCCATCTCGGCGCCGTTGTCCTGCTGATCGGAGTTCACGTCCGCCAGCTCCGGCAGGGCGGCCAGCGCCTTGCGGATCTTCGGCTCCCATTCGCGCAGGGCGGCTAAGTCATCAGAAAGCAGGGTGTACTGGTAGCTGGCGTTCGCCTGTCGCCCGCCGACGCGGATATCCTGAACGGCCATCAAAAACAGGTTGGCGCCCGGCTCTTTGGCGAGCTTCACCCGCAGGCGGTCAATCACCTGCTGCGCCGTTTCGTCGCGCTCGCCGCGCGGTTTCAGGGTAATAAACATCATCCCGCTGTTAACGCGTGACCCGCCGGTAAAGCCGGTCACGTTATCCACGGCTTTGTCTTCACGAATGATCTTCATAAAGTCCTGCAGCTTGCCGCGCATCGCCTGGAAGGAAATGCTCTGATCCGCCTGAATACCGCCCATCAGCACGCCGGTATCCTGCTCCGGGAAGAAGGTTTTCGGGATGGTGATATACATCCAGACGTTGAGCACGATGGTGCCGATCAGCACCAGGCCGACAAGCCGGGTATGGTTCAGCACCCACTTCAGCGATTTCCCGTAGCCTTCCTGCATTGCCATCAGGAAACGGCCAAAGCCTTTACGGCGCGGCTGCGAGTGCGGCTTGCTGCGCTTGAGCATCCAGCCGCACATCATCGGCGTGAGCGTTAAGGAAATAACCAGCGAAATACCGATGGCAACCGACAGCGTGACGGCAAACTCCCGCAGCAGCCTGCCCGGCAGCCCGCCCATCAGCAGCAGCGGCAGGAACACCGCCACCAGCGACAGGCTCATCGAGAGCACCGTAAAGCCCACCTCGCGCGTGCCCTGAAGCGCGGCCTGCAGCGGCTTCACGCCGGCTTCCAGGTGGCGGGAAATGTTTTCCAGCACCACGATGGCATCATCCACCACGAAGCCCGTCGCAATCGTCAGGGCCATCAGCGACAGGTTGTTGAGGCTAAACCCGCACAGATACATGGCGGCAAAGGTACCGATCAGCGACACCGGCACGGCCACCGCCGGGATCAGCGTCGCCCGGCCAGAGCGCAGGAACAGGAACACCACCAGGATCACCAGCGCGACGGAGATAATCAGCGTTTGCTCCACCTCTTCCAGCGAGGCGCGAATGGTCGGAGAGCGATCCTGGGCAATTTGCAGGTCGATCGCTGCCGGGATGGTCTGCTGCAGCTCCGGGAGGCGGGCGCGAATGCTGTTCACCGTCTCGATAATGTTGGCTTCCGGGAGCTTGCGGATCATCAGCAAAATCGCCGGTTTGGCGTTGGTCATCCCGGCGTTGCGCACGTCCTGCACCGAGTCGGTGACGCTGGCAACGTCGCTTAAGCGCACCGCCGCGCCGTTGTTGTAGTGAATAATGAGCGGCTGATATTCCGCCGCGGTTTTCAGCTCGTCGTTGGTGTGGATCTGCCAGCGGTGGCTGTTGTCCTCAATCGCCCCCTGCGGTTTGCGCACGTTGGCGTTGCTGATGGCGGAGCGCACGTCGTCCAGCGACACGCCCTGGTTGAACAGCGCCTGCGGGTTTAAACCCACGCGCACGGCGGGCAGGGAGCTCCCGCCGACGCTCACGTCACCGACGCCGTTAATTTGTGAAATGGTCTGCGCCAGCTGGGTGGACGCAAAGTCGTACAGCTGCCCCTGCGAGTAGGTGTCCGAGGTCAGCGTCAGGATCATGATCGGCGCATCGGACGGGTTGGCCTTGCGGTAGGTCGGGCGGCTCGGCATCCCGCTGGGGAGCAGGCTTTGCGCGGCGTTGATGGCGGCCTGCACGTCCCGCGCCGCGCCGTTAATATCCCGGTCGAAGCTGAACTCCAGAATGATGCGCGTGCTGCCGAGCGAGCTGCTGGAGGTCATCTCGTTGACCCCCGCAATTCGCCCGAGCGAGCGCTCCAGCGGTGTGGCAACGGACGAGGCCATGGTTTCCGGTGACGCACCCGGCAGCGAGGCGCTGACCATGATCACCGGGAAATCCACCTGCGGCAGGGGCGCTACCGGCAGCAGCCGGAAGCCCAGCACGCCGCAGAGGGTAATGGCGAGCGAAATTAATATCGTCGCCACCGGGCGATAAATGAAGAGGGCGAAAAACTTCACTTATGCCTCCTCTTCACGTTTCGGGAAGCGGCTTTTGGCCCACAGCGCCAGGCGGTCAAACAGCAGATAAATTACCGGCGTGGTGAACAGCGTCAGCACCTGGCTCACCAGCAGACCGCCGACCATGCCGATACCCAGCGGACGACGCAGCTCCGCGCCGACGCCGGTGCTGAGCATCAGCGGCAGCGCGCCCAGCAGGGCCGCCAGCGTGGTCATCAGGATCGGACGAAAACGCAGCAGGCAGGCCTGGAAGATGGCATCGCGCGGCGACATGCCCTGCTCGCGCTCGGCGGCCAGGGCGAAGTCGATCATCATGATGGCGTTTTTCTTCACGATCCCGATAAGCAGGATGATGCCGATAATGGCAATGACGTCCAGCTCGCTGCCCGCCAGCATCAGCGCCAGCAGCGCCCCGACGCCCGCCGTCGGCAGGGTGGAGAGGATGGTGATCGGGTGGATAAAGCTTTCGTACAGCACGCCGAGCACGATGTACATCGCCACTACGGCAGCGACAATCAGCCAGATGGTATTGCCCAGCGCGGCCTGAAACGCCAGCGTGCTGCCCTGGAACTGGGTCTGAATATCGGACGGGAAGCTTACCGCTTTTTCAGCGGCCTGAATGGCCTCCACCGCTTCGCCGAGAGAATAATTGTCCGGCACGTTAAAGGAGATGGTGGTGGACGGGAACTGATCCAGATGGTTTATCGACAGCGGGGTGTAGCGCTCCTCTACCGTCGCGATAGCGCTCAGCGGCACAATGCCGCCGTCTTTGCTGGTCAGGCGCACCGAGTCCAGCCCCGCCAGGCCGGGCGTGTTTTCCGTGTTGTGCTCCAGCACCACGCGATACTGGTTCGCCTGGGTGTAGATGGTGGAGATCAGACGCTGCCCGAAGGCGTTATACAGGGCGTTATCCACGTCCGCCATGGTAATGCCCAGACGGCTGGCGGCGTCGCGGTTGACGTTCACATACGCCGCCAGGCCTTTGTCCTGCCAGTCGCTGCTGACGTCGGAGAGCTGCGGCAGAGTGTTAAGCTTATCCACCAGCTGCGGCACCCAGGTGCTGAGCGCGTCCAGCGAGGTGGCCTGCAGCGTGAACTGGTACTGCGTGCGGCTGACCTGGGTATCGATGGTCAAATCCTGAATCGGCTGCAGGTATAGCTCAACGCCCGGCACGCGGGCGACGGCGCTTTGCAGACGTTCAATCACGGCGTTGACGCGATCGTCGCGCTCATCCAGCGGCTTGAGGTTGATCTGCAGGCGCGCGCTATTGAGCGACGGGTTAGTGCCATCCACGCCCACGTAGGAGGTGAGGCTCTCCACTGCCGGATCCTTCATGATGATTTCAGACACCTGCTGCTGGCGCTGCGCCATGTTGGCGAAGGAGACCGACTGCGGGGCCTGAAGCGTGCCCTGAATAATGCCGTTGTCCTGGATCGGGAAGAAGCCTTTCGGAATGAAAATCCACAGCATCACGCTGAGCGCCAGCGTGCCGAGCGCCACGCCGAGCGTCGCCCACGGATGGTTGAGGACTTTCGCCAATACGCGACCGTAGGCGGCAATAATCCGCTCGAACATGCGCTCGGAGGCGCGGGAGAAGCGGTTTTGCTTGCGCAGGGATTCATGGCTCAGCATGCGGGCACACATCATCGGCGTCAGGGTCAGCGACACCACGGCGGAGATCAAAATGGCGACGGCCAGCGTGACGGCAAACTCGCGGAAAAGACGCCCGACGATATCGCCCATGAACAGCAGCGGGATCAGCACCGCAATCAGCGAGAAGGTCAGCGAGATAATGGTAAAGCCGATCTCGCCCGCGCCTTTCAGCGCGGCCGCCAGCGGTTTTTCGCCTTTCTCGATATAGCGCGAGATGTTCTCGATAACGACGATGGCATCGTCCACCACGAACCCGGTGGCGATAGTGAGCGCCATCAGCGTCAGGTTGTTGATCGAGAAATCGAGGAACACCATGACGGCAAACGTGCCGACCAGCGAGAGAGGTACGGCGACGGCGGGAATAATGGTCGCCGGAACGTTGCGCAGGAACAGGTAAATGATCATGACCACCAGCGCAATCGCCAGCATCAGCTCAAACTGGGTATCGGTGACCGACGCGCGAATATTAGTGGTGCGGTCAGAAAGCACCTTCACGCTGACCGATTTCGGCAGGCTTTCAATCAGCTGCGGCAGCATGGTGCGGATGCTGTCGGCGGTTTCGATGATGTTGGCCCCCGGCTGGCGCTGGACGTTCATGACGATCGCCTGCTGCCTGTTGGCCCAGGCCCCCAGCCAGCTGTTTTCCGCGCCTTGCTCCACGGTCGCCACATCGCCCAGACGCACCGGAGCGCCGTTCTGATACGCGATAATCAGCTGGCGGTATTCATCGGCGGACTGCATCTGGTCGTTGGCGGAGAGTGTGACCGCGCGGGTTGGGCCGTCCAGCGAACCTTTCGCCGAGTTGACGTTGGCATTGCTGATGGCGCTGCGGATGGTTTCGCTGGTCAGACCCAGCGCGGCAATCGCCTGCGCGTTAAGCTTGACGCGAACGGCCGGGCGTTGTCCGCCCGCCAGCGTGACGAGACCGACGCCGGAGACCTGAGAAATCTTCTGCGCCACGCGCGTTTCGACCATGTCTTCGACCTGGGTCATCGGCATGGCGGAGGAGGTGACGGCAAGCGTCATGATCGGCGGATCCGCCGGGTTTACCTTGCTGTAGACCGGTGGGTTAGGCAGGTCCGACGGCAGCAGGTTGGTGGCGGCGTTAATCGCGGCCTGCACCTCCTGCTCGGCGACGTCCAGCGACAGCGTAAGCTGGAACTGCAGCGTCACGACGGATGCCCCGCCGGAACTCTGGGAGGACATCTGTTTTAGCCCCGACATCTGGCCGAACTGGCGCTCCAGCGGGGCGGTGATGGCGGAGGTCACTACGTCCGGGCTGGCGCCGGGATAAAGCGTCACCACCTGAATGGTTGGATAATCCACCTCAGGCAGCGCCGACACGGGCAGAAAGCGATAGCCGATAATCCCGGCGAGCAGGATCGCCACCATCAGCAGCGTGGTGGCGACAGGACGGAGGATAAACAGGCGTGACGGCCCACCTGTAGAGCCTGGCGGCATAACCTGCATCAGGAGGTCGCTCCCTGTTTCGCCGGCTCAACCACTTCCACTTTGGCCCCTTCGGTCAGACGGTCGATGCCGTCGGTGACCACGCGGTCGCCAGCGGAAAGCCCGGCGGCGATGACCACCGTCTGGCTGTCCTGAATCCCGGTTTTCACCAGATGTTTACTGACCTTATTGTCGCTGTTCAGTACCCAGACGAAGTTGCCTTCGTTACCCATCTGCAGCGCGGCGGTGGGGATCACCACCGCGTTCTCTTCGGTAGCGACCAGCATTCGCGCGTTGACGAACTGGTTCGGGAAGAGGGCATCGTCCTGGTTGTTAAAGCGCGCCTTCAGCTTGATGGTGCCGGTGGTGGTGTCGATCTGGTTATCCAGACTGAGCAGGGACCCTTCGCTCAGTTTCTGCTTGTTGGTGCGGTCCCAGGCTTCCACTACCAGGCCTTTGCCGGCTTTTTGCGCCTGCACTACCGTCGCAATGTCGCTCTCCGGTAGGGTAAAGACTAAATCAATCGGGTGGGTCTGGGTGATCACCACGATGCCCGTGGTGTCGCCGCTTGAGATCTGGTTGCCGATATCAACCTGCTTCAGGCCGACGCGGCCGTCAATCGGCGCGGTGATGCGGCTCCAGTCCAGCTGCAGCTGTGCGCTGGCGACGGCGGCTTCGTCGGCTTTGATGGTGCCCTGCGTTTCGCTGACCAGCGACTGCTGGGTGTCCAGCTCCTGACGAGAAACGAGGTTAGTTTTCACCAGCTGCTGGTAGCGCGCTAAATCGCGCCGGGCGTTGGCGAGCGTGGCTTTGTCTTTCGCGAGCTGGCCCTGCGCTTGGGCGAGAGCAACCTTAAACTGGCTTGGGTCGATTTCCGCCAGCAGATCGCCCGCTTTGACCTGCTGGCCTTCCTGGAAGTGAATGGCCATCAGCTGGCCGTCGACGCGGCTGCGCACCGTCACGGTGTTGGCGGCGGTAATGGTTCCGAGACCGGTAAGGTAGCGAGGAACGGCTTTATTGACTGCCGTCGCCGCCTGGACCGGCGCCAGCGCGCCGCCGCGCATTCCGTGACGCCCTCCGCCTGCCGGGCGCTGTGGCTGATTGTTGGCACCGGCGGGTGCGGCGGAGTTCGCGGATTGACTGTGCCAGTACCAGGCGGCGGCAAGGGCCACCACAATGATGCCAGCGGCGATTGCCCAGCGGGATTTATGATTGCCTTTCATCGTTATACGTTCTCATCCTGAATACTTCGGGGAATGATACTAGTTTAGTCAGGCAACACAGCGGAAAAATGGAGGAAATATGGAAGACTGTCAGGAATGGTCTGAGTGTGGTGCTCTTTTTAGCCGGGTGGCGCTTCGCTTACCCGGCCTACAGCCGAGGGTTTTGTAGGCCGGGTAAGGCGAAGCCGCCACCCGGCGCAACGACATTAGCTAAACATCACCTGCGCCCAGCGCGCCAGGCCCGCGGTAACGGAGCCAAAGTCATCCCCACCGGCAATCGGGATCCCCGGCAGCTGTTCCGCCAGCGCTTTCTTGATCAGCGGTGAACGGGCGCTACCCCCGGTCAGGTAAATCACGTCAGGCTTCTCTTTGCCGTTCTCCAGCGCCAGCTGCACCTGTTCCAGAATACGCTGCAGCGGCTGAGCGAGCGCCGTCTCCAGCCCCTCCTGTGAAATCGCCGTGGCCAGTTCGTCGCTGATAAACGGCAAGGACACCGCATGTTCAGCGCGATCGGAGAGGGCGATTTTGCTCTCTTCCGCAGTACGCACCACGCGGTAGCTGAGGCGCTGACGCCACACTTTATACAGCAGGGCGACCTTATCGGCGTCCTGGGCATCGCGCACCAGATCGTTAAGGAAGCGGCCGTTAGCGGTGCTGTAGAAATCGCTCTGCGCCGGCACGTCGTTGATGGCGATGGCGTTCCACCATGGCAGGATCGGCAGAGCGATCCCTTTTTCCGTTTGCCCGCCCATGCCCAGCAGCGGCATCAGGCTCTTAAAGGCCAGCGCGATGTCGAGGTCGTTACCGCCTACGCGGCAGCCGCTGTGCCCCAGCAGGCTGTTTTCGCGGTCGCGACGGTTATGCCACTGCGGCCCCATCAGCAGCAGCGAGCAGTCTGTGGTGCCCCCGCCGATGTCGACGACCAGCACGCGCTTCTCTTCCGACAGCGTGGCTTCAAAGTCAAGCCCCGCCGCAACCGGCTCGTACTGGAATACCACGTCGCGGAAGCCTGCGCGGTGCGCCGCGCGCTCCAGGATCCCCTGCGCCTGCTGGTTGGCCTCATCGCCGCCCAGCCCCTGGAAGTTGATTGGTCGGCCAATCACCGCCTGGGTAATCGCCTCTGGGACCTGCGTCTGCGCCTGATTGCGGATGTGCAGCATCATCGCGCATACCAGGTCTTCAAACATCGCCACCTGCTGCGGCTTCAGGCCGCTGGCGCCGAGGAAGGACTTTGGCGACTTAACGAAGTAGACCTCTTCAGGATCTTCAATGTAGTGCCCGAGCGAAGAGAGGCCGAACTGCACGCTGGACGGCGTAACGTCGATATCTTCCTCGCGGTTGAAGCTGACAGCACGGCGCAACAGCGCCTGGGTTTCCGCCGCCGAAGCCGGAACCTGGTGGTGGCGGAACAGCCATTCGCTGACCGCTTCGCGGGTGGGCGCGCAGAGCATTGACGGCAGCAGCGTGCTCTCTTTTTCCATTTTCAGGAGCTGTGGTTGCCCGTTTTGCATAATCGCAACCGAGCAGTTTGCCGTACCGTAGTCGAATCCAATAAACACGATTGATCCCCATGCCAGTGAGAAGGGGCGAGACTTTAGCGGAATGCCCGTCCGGCGACAACAGGAATATGAAAGCAAGGCAAAACAGGACCTTTCCGTTTATGCTGTGGAGAACCTAAAAGGAGAGACGATGTACACCCTGACCTGGCTTCCCCCTTACGACTGGCAGTGGATGTTTGGCTTTCTTGGCGCGCGTGCGGTGGCGGGCATTGAAACCGTCACGAGCGAATACTATGAGCGCAGTTTTGCCTGCGAAGGACATCAGGGGATCTTTCACGTTACGCCGGATATCGCCACCCACACGCTGAGCGTGACGCTCAGCCCAGGGTTAATCCCGGTTGCGCAGACGTGTCTTGAGCGCATCGCGCGGCTGTTCGATCTCGCCTGCAACCCGCAGCATATAGCGCAGACGCTTGGCGACCTCGGCGCTGCCCGGCCGGGCTTGCGCTTGCCGGGGGCGATGGATGCGTACGAGCAGGGCGTTCGGGCGATTCTCGGACAGCTGGTGAGCGTGTCGATGGCGGCGAAGCTGGCCTCGCGCGTGGTGGCGCTGTGCGGTGAACCCGTGGCGGATTGCCCTGGCTATCTCTGCTTCCCCACGCCGCAGGCGCTGGCGGCAGCGGACCCGCTGGCGCTGAAAGCGCTGGGCATGCCGGTAAAGCGCGCGGAGTCGTTGATTCATCTGGCGCAGTCGGTCATCGACGGGACGTTTCCGCTTTTCCCGCCCGCGAATATTGAGGAAGGGATGAAGGCGTTACAACAGCGGCCGGGAATTGGCCGCTGGACGGCAAACTACCTGGCCCTGCGCGGCTGGCAGGCGAAAGATGTGTTTTTGCCGGATGATTATCTGATTAAGCAGCGCTTCGCCGGGATGACGCCCGCGCAAATTCGCCGCTACGCCGAACGCTGGCAGCCCTGGCGCTCTTACGCGCTGCTTCACATCTGGTATACCGACGGATGGGCGCCGTCAGTTGATGGCAAAATAGCTGGTGTTAAGAAGTAGATCCAGCGGCTGCGGCTCGGCGATGGTATCGCCAAAGATAAAATCAATGCCGATGCCGGAGAGCGTATCCATCATGATGGGCTGATTGCAGGGGCCAGCTATGGTCTTCATGCCCAGACGCTGGGCATGGCCCTGTACGATGGTGACCATCATTTCATCCATCAGATTGCCGTAAACGTTGGTCACCACTTCCGCGTCCAGCATCAGATAGTCGGCCATATTCGCGCTCAGGTGGCTAAAAACGTTCATGTCGCGGCCCACCTGGCTGAAAATGATGCGACAGCCCGCCTGGCGAAGCTTTTGCAGACCCCGCTGCAGGTTCTTGTCCGGATTGCAGACCACGTCGGCAGAGATAACCAGGTGCAGGAGACGGCCCGGCATCGGGCTTTTATCCAGCAGGTCGAGAAGTTCATCGACCAGCGTCACGCTGGCTAAACCGGCCTCAGAAAGGGGAAGCGCGATACCCATACCTTTACTGGCGATCTGTGCCGCAAAGGCGCGGAAAAACTCGCTAAAGATACGTCTGTCGAGGGCGTGAAAAAGCTCAGGCTCCGCCAGGCCCGAGCGGAAAGCGTGCTCTTCCTGAACTTCGCCCTGGCTGGTCCACAGGCGTAATGAAATCAGCCAGAAATTACTGCTTTCCGGAATGCGCGGGGAGGCGACGCTGCGGGCAATCATCATCAGGTGATTGTCTTTAATCATGTGCCACTGCTCGTCAAGCGACATCATGCTGCGCGTGCTGCGATCCCGCTCCTGCTGGGGTTCGTAAACCGTCACCATGCCGCGCCCGCCGTTTTTCGAGGCATAACAGGCAATGTCCGCCTGCGACATGATCTCCGACGCCTGATGGTTGTTTTCATCTATCAGCGTGATCCCGGCGCTGGCACCTATCCGGTGCAGACGGCCTTCCCACATAAAGTGGTAGTCATTGATGGTCTGGATCAGGCGGTTGGCGATATAGCGTGCGCTTTCAATATTGCAGTCCGGCAACAGTAACCCGAATTCGTCTCCGCCCAGGCGCGCCAGCACGTCGCTGGAGCGAAGCATGGTCAGCATTAAGGAAGAGAGTTCCCGCAGCAGCGCATCGCCGGCGGCATGGCCTGCCGTATCGTTGACGGCCTTAAAGCGATCGAGGTCGATAAAGACCAGGGCGTGACGCTGGCGCGTTTCGCGAACGGTCTGCAGGAGCCGCTTGAGATGGCTTTCGAAGCTGACCCGGTTGGCGAGGTGGGTCAGGGCATCGTGGGAGGCGCTGTAGCTCAGCTGGCGCAGCATTTTGCGCGACTCGGTGACGTCCTGAATTACGATAACGGAACCAATACTCTGCCCATCCAGCGTGCTGAGCGGCGTAATGCTGTAGTGAATATCGAAGTTTCCGCCGGTGCGGCAGTTCAGAACCACGTCCTGATCGATATCGGAACGGGACATATCGCCGCTGTGAATATTCTCCATCAGTGGCCCTTTTTCACCGAAGGTAATGTGTAACACCGTCAGGACCGGCTGGCCAATTGCCTCGGCCTGCAGCCAGCCGCTCATTTTCTCGGCGACCGGGTTCATAAAGGTAACATTCATGTTGATATCGGTACACAGCACCGCTTCACCGATGGAGTCGAGGGTAATGTGCAGGCGCTCTTTTTCCTGGAAGAGGGCCTCGTTGAGCTGCTTCACCTCGGTCATGTCCATGTTGATCCCGAGCAGCCGTTCAACTTCACCCTGCTTATTCAGCACCCGGTTCGCCAGGGAGCGAATATGGCGCACGCCTTCCTTCACGCGGATGCGGAACTCCAGCTTAAACGGCAGGCGGGAAATCAGAGAGTCCCTCAGGACCTGCTCCGCGTGGGCGCGATCTTCCGGCAGCATCGTTTCATGCCAGAGCTGCCAGGTGGGCTTGATGTGCGGCGGAATTTCATACAGCTCAAACATCCGCTTATCCCAGCTAATAACGTCTGGCTCCAGATCCCACTCCCAGATGCCGATGCCGCCCGCTTCGTTAGCAAGCGTAATGCGCTCCATCAGACGTTTATTGACCCACTCGGTCTGCTTCAGGTCGTTAATATCTTCAATCTGGGCGATAAAATAGAGCGGCGAGCCGTCGGCATGACGCACCACGGAGACGGCCAGCAGCGCCCAGACCACTTCTCCGTTGCGGGTGTAATAGCGCTTCTCAAGGGTGTAGGTATTGATCTCGCCGTTGACCAGCTGTTCAAGCTGTTCCAGGTCGGTATGGAGATCTTCCGGCCAGGTGAGCTGCTGGAAGGTCAGTGCCTGAAGCTCCGTCTGGCTGTAACCGAGGAAATTGCACAGCGCCTTGTTGGCCTGAAGCCAGTTGCCCTCAATGCTGACCAGCGCCATGCCGATGGCGGAATACTCCATCGCATTACGAAAACGCTCTTCGCTTTCGGTGATGTGTTTGCGCTCGGCGCGGAAGGCATACATCACCATGGTCATTACGTTGGCCGGCAGGAGCAGCATCAGGAACGGCAGCCACGGTGCGTTCATCATCGGCCCGGCGTGCTGGGTTGTCAGCGCCACCGGATTGCGGGCAATCATCAGCGAGACGACCATCACGGTGACCAGAAATACCATGAACGCTTCCATCCGCGGCAGGCGTACGGCGCTCCACATCAGCAGAACGATAACGCAGGTAAAGGGCCACGGCAGCCAGGTGATGGCGGCCCAGCTAAGGACTAACGTGACGGCCAGCGTAGTTAGCGTCTCCAGCAGCAGTCTCGGGTCACGGTGGCGCAGCAGATAATGCGGTTTAAACAGCAGTCCCAATGGCACCACCGCCAGCGCGCCAATGGCTTCTGACAGCACCCAGACGAAGAAATTACGCAGCGGCTCAGGGCCGGGCGCCACCAGAGTAACGAGAATGCCGCCCACCAGCGGCGGGACCAGCGCGCTGCCGATGGCTACGCGGATCCAGTCATTCAGATTCTGCAGCGGGTTGTACCACGGAAGTAATTTGCGCAGGAACACCGCGCCGATAACGGCCTCAATCACGTTGATTGAAGGGTAGATGAGGCTTACCGATCCCCACGAAAACAGCATCCACGAGGCCAGAATATTGCCGAAAGAACAGGCCAGGGCAATGCCCGGCCACATTTTTCCGGCATGGCGGTAAAACGCCACCATCATAATGGCGGTGGGAAACCAGAGCGGGGCCAGCAGCGTGCCGAAGCGGGTGAGTTCCAGCGAAAATAAGGTAAAGATAAAGGTGACCAGGCCCAGACAGACAAGTCGTAATAAAGGATGTGGGGTGGTAACCAAAACCCGCTGGTATTGTTTATTCATTACCGCTTTATCCAGAGACGCCATGCCGTCAGGGAAGATGTTCGAACGCGTGAATTTGATAATTTGGTTTATGCTAGTACAAACAATTTACAATTCATATGGCGACTGCTCAGAATTTGACACCATAGACTTATTAAATAGTTACTCCGCGAGAAAAAAAGGGTAAACGCTGAAAAAACGTTCATTTAAATTTCACTCAGGGAGTAATGCGCCACTTTTCGGCCAGTCTCGCAGAACCTGTGCATTCGACTGGTATCACGCCCGCGAAATCCCTATAATTGCCGCGTTTGACGCTCCGGCGTCGTCCTTCCTTAACATCCAGGTTAATCAGGTCGCTAAATTTATGACTGATAAGTCTCATCAGTGCGTCATTATAGGCATCGCCGGCGCATCGGCTTCAGGTAAAAGTCTAATTGCCAGTACGCTTTACCGCGAACTGCGTGAACAAGTAGGTGATGAGCATATCGGCGTCATTCCCGAAGACAGCTATTACAAAGATCAATCCCATCTGTCGATGGAAGAGCGCGTCAAAACCAACTATGACCACCCCAATGCGATGGATCACAGCTTGCTGTTCCAGCATTTAGAAGCGCTTAAGAGCGGCCAGGCGATTGAACTGCCCGTTTACAGCTACGTAGAACACACCCGCACCCAGGAAACCATCCGCATCGAGCCGAAAAAGGTCATTATCCTTGAAGGTATCCTGCTGCTGACCGATGCCCGTCTGCGCGAGTCCATGAACTTCTCGATTTTCGTCGATACCCCGCTGGATATCTGCCTGATGCGCCGCATCAAGCGTGACGTTAATGAACGCGGCCGTTCGATGGACTCCGTCATGGCGCAGTACCAGAAAACGGTCCGCCCGATGTTCCTGCAGTTTATTGAGCCCTCCAAACAATACGCCGATATCATCGTGCCGCGCGGCGGCAAAAACCGCATCGCCATTGATATCTTAAAAGCGAAAATCAGCCAGTTTTTTGAATAAGCCGCGTGAATTGTGTACCGTTCAGAGATAACCTGGTTTTACCCTGAGCGCTTATCGCCTCAGGGTACGATGCATGAAAGGAGAAAGTGCCGTGCGTCTTTGCGATCGCGATATTGAAGCCTGGCTGGATGAAGGCCGTTTGTCTATTACCCCGCGTCCACCCGTGGAGCGTATCAATGGGGTGACCGTTGATGTACGGTTGGGGAATAAATTCCGCACCTTTAGCGGCCATACTGCACCGTTTATTGACCTTAGCGGGCCGAAGGACGAAGTCAGCGCCGCGCTCGATCGCGTGATGAGTGATGAAATCGTTATCGACGAAGGCGACGCTTTTTATCTGCATCCGGGTGAGCTGGCGCTGGCGGTGACGTATGAATCCGTCACTCTGCCTTCGGACCTGGTCGGTTGGCTTGATGGCCGTTCTTCGCTGGCGCGACTGGGGCTGATGGTTCACGTAACCGCGCACCGTATCGATCCAGGCTGGTCGGGGCGTATCGTACTGGAATTCTTCAATGCCGGTAAACTGCCTCTGGCGCTGCGTCCCGGCATGATGATCGGTGCGTTAAGCTTTGAGCCGCTGTCAGGCCCGGCAGACAGGCCTTATAACCGCCGGCAGGACGCAAAATATCGCGACCAGCAGGGTGCGGTTGCAAGCCGTATTGATAAAGACTGATCGTTAGTCCATTGAGGATGCCATGAGAAGAGTTTTGACAACGCTGATGATTTTGCTGGTGGTGCTGGTTGCTGGCCTTTCGGCGTTGGTTCTGCTGGTTAACCCTAACGATTTCCGCGCTTACATGGTGCGGCAGGTCGAAGCACGCAGCGGTTATCAACTGAAGCTTGATGGATCGCTGCGCTGGCATGTCTGGCCGCAGCTCAGCATTCTCTCTGGCCGCATGTCGCTCACGGCGCCGGGGGCTTCCCAGCCGCTGGTTTCCGCAGACAATATGCGCCTTGATGTGGCGCTGATCCCGCTCTTCTCTCATCAGCTGCAGGTTAAACAGGTGATGCTGAAAGATGCGGTCATTCAGCTCACTCCGCAAACCGAAGCCGTGCGCGATGCGAATGCGCCGGTTGCACCGCATGAAAATACCCTGCCTGATGAACCGTCTGATACAGGCTGGTCCTTTGATATTGGCAAGCTGAAAGTCGCCGACAGCGTGCTGGTTTTCCAGCATGAAGATGAGGAGCAGGTTACCGTTCGCAACATTAACCTGCAGATGGAGCAGGACGCTCACCATCTTGCCACGGTGGACTTTAGCGGGCGCGTGACCCGCGATCAGCGCGATCTCACCCTGTCGCTGAATGCCAGCGTCAACGCCGCAGACTATCCGCATCAGCTCACCGCCGACGTTCAGCAGCTTAACTGGCAGCTAACGGGTGCCGATCTCCCTACCCAGGGGATTACCGGGCAGGGGACGCTGCAGGCCGTGTGGCGCGAAGAACAAAAGCAGCTGGAGCTGGATAATCTCAACCTGCAGGCGAATGACAGCACTCTGAAGGGGCAGGCAAGCGTCTCGCTCGAAGAGAAACCGAAGTGGGTGCTGAACCTGCAGTTCGACAAGCTCAATCTGGAAAACCTGCTGCCGCCTCTGCCAGCAGGCGCAGCGGACGGCGATGCCGTGCAAACGGGGCAAAGCCAGGCACCAATATCACGTCCGGTTATCTCGTCGAATCTCGATCAGCCTGACTATAACGCCCTGCGCGGATTCACGGCGGATATTCTGCTGAAAGCCAATAGCCTGCGCTGGCGCGGCATTGATTTTACCGACGTGAGCAGCCAGATGTTTAACCATAACGGTTTGCTGGTGATCTCCGAGCTGAGCGGCAAGATGGGGGCAGGGCATCTCTCCCTGCCCGGCACGCTGGATGTCCGTAAAGACGTTGCCAGCGCCGAATTCCAGCCGCGTCTCGACAACGTTGAGATCGGTACCATCCTGAAGGCGTTTAACTATCCGATATCCCTGACGGGGCAGCTGACGCTGGCGGGCGACTTCTCGGGCACAAAAATCGATGCCGATGCCTTCCGCCGCGAGTGGCAGGGGCAGGCGCATATCGACTTAAAAGACTCCCGTATGGAAGGGCTTAACTTCCAGCAGCTGGTGCAGCAGGCGGTGGAGCGCAGCAGCGACGTGAAAGCCCAGGAGAACTACGACAGCGCCACGCGCCTCGACAGCTTCACCACAGACCTGACGCTGGATAACGGACTGCTTGCGCTTGCCGACATGCAGGGAACCTCTTCCATGCTCTCGCTGACGGGCGATGGCTCAATGGATCTGGTGAAAGAGACGGCGGACACGCGCTTTAATGTCCGGGTGCTTTCCGGCTGGCAGGGCGAAAGCTCGCTCATCGACTTCCTGAAAGAGACGCCGATCCCGCTGCGCGTTTATGGCAAATGGCAGGCGCTGAATTACAGCCTTCAGGTGGATCAGATCCTGCGTAAGCATCTGCAGGATGAAGCCAAACGTCGACTTAACAGCTGGGCGGATCGTAATAAAGATTCACAGACCGGGAAGGATGTGAAAAAGCTGCTCGATAAGCTTTGATGCCTGTTGTGCCGGGTGGCGGCTTTGCCTTACCCGGCCTACAAAAGCCAGACACCGTAGGCCGGGTAAGCGAAGCGTCACCCGGCTTTTTTACACCTCAAAATCCAGTTCTTCTTCGTCCTGCAGAGGGATGAGCTGAACCTTCTGCACGCGGTGGTTTTCAATCTGCAATGTTTTCAGCAGGTAGTCGCCCACCTGAACCTCTTCCCCCGGCTGCGGAATACGCTGTAAATACTCCATCAGAAGACCCGCAATGGTGTGATAGTCCCGTTTTTCATCCAGCGGCAGCGGCACATACTGCACCAGGTCTTCCAGCGGCATATGGCCGTTAGCCGTCCATGAGCCGTCTGCGTTTTTCTGGATGTCATGGCGGGCATCAATCTCATCCACCTCATTGGGTAAATTACCGGCGATGGTTTCCATCACGTCGCTGAGCGTGACCAGTCCTTCAACCGACCCAAACTCATCCACTACAAAGGCAAAGTGCGTGCGCGCGTTACGGAATTGCTCAAGCGCCGAAAGCAGCGGTAGCCCCTCCGGGAAAACCAGCGGCTGGCGGACCAGGGCGCGGAGATTGAGCGTCTCGCCGTGCAGCTGCTGTTGCAGCAGGTCGATGACGTGGACCACGCCCAGCAGCTCCTCTTCCTCTTCGCCGCCGGTGACCACCACGCGGGTGTGCTGGTTTTTGTCCAGCAGGGCGCGTATTTGGGCTTCCGGGGCCGTCAGGTCGATATGCTCAATGTCATGCCGCGACGTCATGATGCTGCTGACCGTGCGCTGATTAAGGTTGAGCACCCGCTCAATCATCAGCCGCTCCTGCGGGTTAAAGATCTGCCCGTCGCTGTGATCGGCCAGCATGGAGGAGGATTCAGCGTCCAGCTCTGCATCCTCTTTCTTGCCGCTTAACAGGCGCATGACCGTGTCGGCCGTGCGCTGGCGAAGGGTCTGATTCGCGGAAAGGAAGCGGCGGCGGTTAAATATCGCCAGCTGGTTAAGCGCTTCAATCATGACGGAGAAACCGATGGCGGCGTAGAGGTAGCCTTTTGGAATGTGGAACCCAAAGCCGTCGGCCACCAGGCTAAAGCCAATCATCAGCAGGAAGCTCAGACAGAGGATAACGATGGTCGGGTGACTGTTCACAAACCGTGTCAGCGCCTTGCTGGCCATCACCATCAGCGTGATGGCGATAATCACCGCCGCCATCATCACCGCAAGATGGTCCACCATCCCGACGGCGGTGATCACCGAGTCGAGGGAGAAGACCGCATCCAGCACCACAATTTGCGCCACCACCGGCCAGAACTTCGCCCCGCGGCGCTGGGTCGGGTTTTCGCTGTCTTTGCCTTCGAGCCGCTCGTTCAGCTCGACGGTGGCTTTGAACAGCAGGAACAACCCGCCGAAGAGCATGATCAGATCGCGGGCGCTAAAGCTCAGCCCGTGAAGGGAGAACAGAGGCTGAGTCAGCGTCACCAGCCAGGAGATAGAGGCCAGCAGCAGTAAGCGCATCACCATCGCCAACAGCAGACCCGTCACGCGCGCGCGGTCGCGCTGGGAAGGGGGCAGTTTTTCGGCGAGGATGGCGATAAAGACCAGATTATCAATCCCGAGCACTAACTCGATGACGACCAGCGTAACCAGCCCGGCCCAGATTGAGGGATCGGCAATCCATTCCATAGTAATAGCAATACCTTCTGTTATATGACGAATGTCACACTTCGATCATGGATAAAGCCGGGGGAAAATGCAATGCCGGGCTGAGATTTCTCTTAATACGAAACGCTAAAAAGAGAGCAATCTGGTGACGCTGTAAATAAGGGGAATACGTATATTTAATTACAGGAATATCATTTTAGGATATATCGCAGTTAATGGTTTTTGCTCTCTCTTTGTCAATATAAAGAAAATCCTAAAAGGTCAAAAATTTGCTCTTAATATTAATCTTAAAAACCGATATTAGGACAGTTGTCTCCTTGCCTGCTATTAGGTTAGCTGCAACAATTCTCCCAGCATCAAATGTTAAATCTCGGTGTTGCTATTATTGTTCGGTCTTCAGGGATGGTTATTCATTATCCGCCGGGTATCTCAAGCGGCTGATATATTTCCAGAAGACCTTGCTCAAGAGGGTGTCTATCCATAACACATTGTTTAGTCAGTGGATTGGTAACTGAAAGCCAAGGGCGGTAGCGTGCCTGAAAGCGTGTGAATCAGCCTCGATTATTCTGTCAATAGCCAATGGATGAATAAGCTTTTTTTAGGACTGATGCCAGTTATATTTCTAATTGATTAACTGCATGCTGAAACCCAATACGACTCGAGCTTATTTAAATTGCACAGGATAATTACTCTGCCAAAGTGATAAATAATCAATGATGAAATCCAAAATGAAATTGATGCCATTATTGGTGTCTGTGACCTTGATGAGTGGTTGCACGGTCTTTCCCGGCAGCAATATGTCAACAATGGGTAAGGATGTGATCAAGCAACAGGATGCCGATTTTGATCTCGACAAAATGGTGAATGTTTATCCACTTACGCCACGTCTGGTCGAACAATTACGTCCACGTCCGAACGTTGCTCAGCCGAATATGTCGTTGGACCAGGAAATTGCCTCCTATCAGTACCGCGTGGGGCCGGGTGACGTGATTAACGTGACCGTCTGGGACCACCCTGAACTGACCACGCCAGCGGGCCAGTACCGCAGCTCAAGCGACACCGGTAACTGGGTGCAGTCAGATGGCACCATGTTCTATCCCTACATTGGTAAAGTCCATGTAGCCGGGAAAACGCTTGCCGAGATCCGTAGTGATATTACCGGCCGCTTAGCGCAGTACATCGCCGACCCGCAGGTGGACGTTAATATCGCCGCATTCCGCTCGCAAAAAGCCTATATCTCCGGCCAGGTGAACAAATCGGGCCAGCAGGCCATCACCAACGTTCCCCTGACCGTGCTGGACGCCATTAACGCCGCGGGCGGCTTAACCGACGGCGCCGACTGGCGCAACGTCGTGCTGACCCACGAAGGCAAAGAGCAGCGCATTTCGCTGCAGGCGCTGATGCAAAACGGCGATCTGACCCAGAACCGCCTGCTCTATCCGGGCGACATTCTCTACGTACCGCGCAATGACGATCTGAAAGTCTTCGTGATGGGTGAAGTGAAGAAACAGAGCACCCTCAAAATGGACTTCAGCGGTATGACCCTGACCGAAGCGCTGGGCAACGCGGAAGGCATCGACCTGACCTCGTCGAACGCCAGCGGCATCTTCGTTATCCGTCCGCTTAAGGGCGAGGGTACGAAAGGCAAGATTGCCAACATTTATCAGCTGGATATGTCCGATGCGACGTCGCTGGTGATGGCAACGGAGTTCCGCCTCCAGCCATACGATGTGGTGTACGTCACCACCGCGCCGGTCGCCCGCTGGAACCGCCTGATCAACCAGTTGCTGCCAACTATCAGTGGCGTTCGCTACATGACGGATACGGCGCGCGACATTCATACCTGGTAATCCGCGATGTTTAACAAAATTCTGGTGGTATGCGTGGGGAACATCTGCCGTTCCCCCACGGCTGAGCGGCTGCTGAAGCAGTACCAGCCTGAGTTAACGGTCGACTCCGCTGGGCTTGGCGCACTGGTCGGCAAAGGGGCCGACGAGCGTGCGACGAGCGTGGCGCGGCATCATAACCTCTCTCTTGACGGGCACGTTGCCCGCCAGGTCACCGGCCGCATGTGCCGGGAGTATGACCTGATCCTGGCGATGGAAAAACGCCATATTCATGCGCTATGCGATATCGCACCGGAGATGCGCGGCAAGGTGATGCTGTTTGGTCACTGGGACAATGAGCGCGAAATCCCCGATCCGTATCGCAAAAGCCATGAGGCCTTCGAGGCGGTTTACACCTTACTTGACCAGTCTGCCCAACAGTGGGCGCAGGCACTGAAAGCTCAGCAGGGATAACAATGACAGAAAAAACAAGACCTTCTGCCGCCCCGACTTCGGGCAGTGATGAAATTGATATTGGGCGCCTGGTCGGCACGGTTGTAGAGGCAAAGTGGTGGGTTCTGGGTATTACCGCCGTCTTTGCCGCTGCGGCCGTCGTCTACACGCTGTTCGCCACCCCTATCTACAGCGCCGACGCGCTGGTGCAGATCGAGCAGAACACCGGCAACTCGCTGGTGCAGGACATTGGCTCTGCGCTGGCGAACAAGCCGCCGGCCTCCGACGCTGAAATTCAGCTTATCCAGTCACGTCTGGTGCTGGGTAAAACAGTTCACGACCTCGGGCTCGATATCTCCGTCACCAAAAATACCTTCCCGATCTTTGGTGCCGGCTGGGATCGGCTGATGGGCCGCAACAACGACACGGTGAAAGTCACTGACTTCGTGCTGCCGAAAGGGACCGCCGATCAGACCTTTACCTTGACGGTACTTGGCCCGAAACAGTACCAGCTGACCAGCGACGCGGGCTTTAGCGCGCGGGGTGAAGTCGGGCAGATGCTTACCAAAGACGGCGTCAGCATGATGGTCAGCGCGATCAACGCCCACGAGGGCGGAGAGTTCACCGTTACCAAATTCTCCACGCTGGGGATGATCAACAATCTGCAAAACAACCTTACCGTTACCGAAAACGGTAAGGACACCGGCGTGCTGAGCATGACCTTTACCGGTGAAGATAAGGATCAGATCCGCGACATCCTGAACAGCATTACCCGCAACTACCTTGAGCAGAACGTCGAGCGTAAGTCGGCCGAAGCGGCGAAGAGCCTGGCCTTCCTCGCTAAGCAGCTCCCGGAAGTTCGTGCTCATCTGGATGACGCCGAGAACAAGCTGAACGCCTATCGTCAGGATAAAGACTCCGTCGACCTGCCGCTTGAGGCGAAATCGGTCCTTGATTCGATGGTCAACATTGACGCGCAGCTCAACGAGCTGACCTTCAAAGAGGCGGAAATTTCCAAGCTTTATACCAAACGTCACCCGGCCTACCGCACGCTGCTGGAAAAACGCCGTACGCTGGAAGAGGAAAAGGCGAAGCTCAATGACCGCGTGACCGCGATGCCGAAAACGCAGCAGGAAATCGTGCGTCTCACCCGCGACGTGGAGTCCGGACAGCAGGTTTATATGCAGCTGCTGAACAAACAGCAGGAGCTGAAAATCACCGAAGCCAGTACCGTCGGTGACGTGCGTATCGTCGACCCGGCCATTACCCAGCCTGGCGTGCTGAAGCCGAAGAAAGCGCTGATTATTCTCGGCAGCATTATTCTCGGCCTGATGCTCTCCATCGTGGGCGTGCTGCTGCGTTCACTGTTCAACCGCGGAATCGAAAGCCCGCAGGCGCTGGAAGAGAACGGTATCAACGTTTACGCCAGCATCCCGCTGTCTGAATGGCAAAAATCCCGCGACAGCGTCAAAACCATCAAAGGCGTTAAGCGTTACAAGCAGAGCCAGCTGCTGGCGGTGGGTAACCCAACCGACCTGGCGATTGAAGCGATACGCAGCCTGCGTACCAGTCTGCACTTCGCCATGATGCAGGCTAAAAACAACGTCCTGATGTTGACCGGCGTTAGCCCGTCAATCGGTAAAACCTTTGTCTGCGCCAACCTTGCGGCGGTGGTCAGCCAGACCAACAAGCGCGTGCTGCTGATCGACTGTGATATGCGCAAGGGCTACACCCACGAGCTGCTGGGCACCAACAACGTCAACGGTCTGTCGGAGATCCTCCTCGGTAAAGGTGAAATCAGCCAGAGCGCGAAGCCGACTACGGTGCCGAAATTTGACCTGATCCCGCGCGGCCAGGTACCGCCTAACCCGTCCGAACTGCTGATGAGCGAACGCTTTACCGAACTGGTGGAGTGGGCGAGCAAGAACTACGACCTGGTGCTGATCGATACGCCGCCAATTCTGGCCGTAACCGACGCGGCCGTAGTGGGTCGCCTGGCGGGTACCACCCTGATGGTGGCGCGCTACGCGGTGAACACGCTGAAGGAAGTGGAAACCAGCCTGAGCCGCTTCGAGCAGAACGGTATTGAGGTGAAAGGGGTGATTCTGAACTCCATCTTCCGCCGCGCTACCGGGTACCAGGATTACGGCTATTACGAGTACGAATATAAATCTGACAGTAAATAATAATCCCCCTCACCCTAACCCTCTCCTCTGAGGGGAGAGCAGCTTTTCTCCCTCTCCCTCCGGGAGAGGGTCGGGGTGAGGGATAAGGGGAAGACCATGACCACACAACGCCCTTTAGTATCAATCTATATGCCGACATGGAATCGTCAGCAGCTGGCGATCCGCGCAATTAAATCGGTTTTACGTCAGGATTACGATAACTGGGAACTGATCATCGTGGATGACTGTTCTTCCTCGTATGAACAGCTGCAAAAATTTGTCACTGACCTCAACGACCCGCGGGTGGTCTATACCCACAACGCAATAAACTCCGGCGCCTGTGCGGTGCGTAACCAGGCGATTATGCAGGCCAAAGGGCAGTATCTGACCGGCATTGACGACGATGACGAATGGACGCCGAACCGCCTGTCTATCTTCCTGTCGCACAAAGAGCAGCTGGTCACGCACGCTTTCCTGTATGCCAACGACTATGTCTGCCAGGGCGAGGTTTATTCGCAGCCTGCCAGCCTGCCGCTGTACCCGAAATCACCGTACTCCCGTCGCCTGTTCTACAAGCGCAACATCATTGGTAACCAGGTCTTTACCTGGGCATGGCGCTTTAAAGAGTGCCTGTTCGATACCGAACTGAAGGCCGCGCAGGATTACGACATCTTCCTGCGCATGGTTGTGGAGTACGGCGAGCCGTGGAAAGTGGAAGAGGCCACGCAGATCCTGCACATCAACCACGGGGAGATGCAAATCACCTCCTCGCCGAAAAAATTCTCCGGCTACTTCCATTTTTACCGCAAGCACAAGGACAAGTTTGACCGTGCCAGCCGTAAATATCAGCTCTTTACCCTCTATCAGATCCGCAATAAGCGCATGAACTGGCGCACGCTGCTGACGCTGCTGTCCGTGCGTAACGGCAAGCGCCTGGCTGATGGGCTTCGGGGGAAATAATGTTTCTGGAAGATTGCCGCGCTAACAGCTGGAGCCTGCGCCCGTGCTGCATGGTTCTGGCCTACCGCATCGCGCATTTTTGCTCGGTGTGGCGTAAGAAAAACGTGCTGAACAATATCTGGGCAGCACCGGTGCTGATCCTGTACCGCATCATTACCGAATGCTTTTTTGGCTATGAGATTCAGGCCGCTGCCACCATTGGCCGCCGCTTCACCATCCACCACGGCTATGCGGTGGTGATCAACAAGTTCGTGGTCGCCGGGGATGATTTCACCATTCGTCATGCGGTCACCATTGGCAACCGCGGGCCTGACAGCCCGGCCTGCCCGGTCATCGGCAACAACGTCGAGCTGGGGGCGAACGTGGTGATTATTGGTGACATCACGATAGGTAACAACGTCACGATTGGTGCTGGCAGCGTGGTGCTGGACAGCATTCCGGATAACGCGCTGGTGGTGGGAGAAAAAGCCCGCGTGAAGGTGATTAAATGAACATTCTGCAATTTAACGTACGCCTCGCAGAAGGCGGAGCAGCAGGCGTGGCGCTGGATCTGCACCAGCGCGCGCTGCAAAAAGGTCTTCAGTCCCGGTTTATTTACGGCTACGGCAAAGGCGGCAAAAAAAGCGTCAGCCACGATAACTACCCGCAGGTGCACAAGCACACGCCGCGTCTGACCTCGATTGCCAACATTGCGTTGTTCCGCCTGTTTAACCGCGACCTGTTTGGCAACCTGAACACCCTTTATCGTACCGTGACGCGCACGCCTGGCCCGGTCGTACTGCATTTTCACGTGCTGCACAGCTACTGGCTGAATCTGGAAGAGGTGGTGGCGTTTTGTCAGAAGGTGCAGGCCCATAAGCCCGACACCCGCTTCGTCTGGACGCTGCACGATCACTGGAGCGTGACGGGCCGCTGCGCGTTTACCGACGGCTGCGAAGGCTGGAAAAATAACTGCCAGAAATGCCCGACCTTGAGCAACTACCCGCCGGTGAAGGTGGATCGCGCGCATACGCTGGTGGCCGGCAAGCGCCAGCTGTTTCGCGACATGCTCTCGCTCGGCTGTACGTTTATTTCCCCGAGCCAGCACGTGGCCGATGCCTTCAACAGCCTGTACGGAGCAGGGCGCTGCCAGATTATCAACAACGGCATCGACGTGGCGACGGAAGCCATTCTCGCCGAGCTGACGCCGGTGGCAGAAACCGCGGGTAAACCGAAAATCGCTATCGTTGCGCATGACCTGCGTTACGACGGGAAAACCAACCAGCAGCTGGTGCGCGACATGATGGCGCTCGGTGACAAAATTGAGCTCCATACCTTCGGCAAATTTTCACCGTTCGAAGGGGCTAACGTGGTGAACCACGGGTTTGAAACCGATAAGCGCAAGCTGATGAGCGCGCTGAATGAAATGGACGCGCTGGTGTTCAGCTCCCGCGTGGATAACTACCCGCTGATCCTCTGCGAAGCGCTCTCAATCGGCGTGCCGGTGATTGCCACCAACAGCGATGCGGCACGTGAAGTGCTGGAAAAATCCGGCGGGAAAACCTTCACGGAGCAGGAGGTCCTGCCCCTGGTACAGCTGCCGAAGGCGCAGATTGCTGAGATCGTTTTTGGCACTGACCTGGAATCGTTCCGCAACCGCAGCCGCAAGGCCTACAGTGGACAACAGATGCTGGAGGAGTATGTCTCGTTCTATCAGAGTCTGTAGTTATCTGCTGCTGCCGCTGATCTACCTGCTGGTCAACGTCAAAATTGCCCAGCTCGGCGAAAGCTTCCCGATAACCATCGTGACCTTCTTGCCCGTTCTGCTTCTGCTGTATGTCGATAAAATCAACCTGAAGAAGCTGATGATTGCCCTGGGGCTGGGCACGGGCCTGACGCTGTTTAACTACATCTTTGGCCAGTCGCTGGATGCCAGTAAATACGTCACGTCGACCATGCTGTTTGTTTATATTGTCATTATTATCGGAATGGTCTGGAGTATTCGGTTTAAAACTATTTCTCCGCACAATTATCGGAAAATCCTTAGGTTCTTTTATATTGCCGTTGCGTTAATTGTCATGCTTGCTGCTATGGAGATGGCGCAAATTATTCTCACCGGCGGCAGTAGCCTGATGGAGATAATTTCGAAATATCTCATTTACAGTAACAGCTATGTATTGAACTTCATTAAGTTTGGCGGTAAGCGTACTACAGCCCTCTATTTTGAACCGGCGTTTTTCGCTCTGGCGTTAATCTCAATTTGGCTCAGCATCAAACAGTTTGGTATCAAAACGCCTAAGACCGATGCTATGATTCTTGCAGGAATCGTTCTGTCTGGGTCGTTCTCAGGGGTAATGACATTTATCCTGTTTTACCTGCTGGAGTGGGCGTTCCAGTACCTGAACAAAGATGCGATTAAGAAAAAACTGCCGCTGGCGATTATCTCCCTGACGGTATTTATGGTAGGCGTGATATTTGCTTTCCCGTACATCTCAGAACGTCTGGGTGATTTGGGAACGGAAGGGTCCTCGTCCTATTATCGCATCATTGGTCCGCTGGTTATGGTGGGTTATTCCTTAACCCATATTGATGGTGTAGTAAGATTCGGCTCACTTTACGAATATGTTGCATCATTCGGAATCTTTAACGGTGCGGATGTCGGTAAAACCATAGACAATGGTCTGTATCTGTTAATTATTTATTTTTCGTGGTTCGCCGTACTGTTGACGCTGTGGTATCTGTTTAAAGTTTTCAAAATGATGATTAACGCGTTTGGTGATAACCAGAACTTTCGCGTGCAGCTTTATCTGTTTACTCCGGTGTCGCTGTTTTTTACCGGGTCAATATTTAGCCCGGAATATGCTTTCTTGATTGTCTGTCCGTTTATTCTGCGCAAAGCGCTTAATATTACGAACGCATGACGAAATGAGGTGATTTATGTTTCTTAGCGTCATTACTGTCGCTTTTCGTAATTACGAAGGGGTGGTAAAAACCTGGCGCTCGCTGCGTAACCTGGCGCGCGATCCCAGCCTCACCTTTGAGTGGATTGTGGTCGACGGTGGTTCGAACGATGGCACGGCGGAGTTTCTGGAAAAACTCAACGGTGAGTTCAACTTACGCTACATCAGCGAGAAAGATAAAGGCATCTACGATGCAATGAACAAAGGCATTAGCATGGCGCAGGGGCGTTATGCCATTTTCCTGAATTCCGGCGATATCTTCCATGACGATGTGGCGCTGTTTGCCCGTCAGCTGGCGCGCCAGAAAGAGGACGCCATGTATATTGGCGATGCGCTGCTCGATTTTGGCGATGGACATAAAGTGTGCCGCAGCGCGAAGCCAGGCTGGTATATCTATCACAGTTTACCTGCCAGCCATCAGGCCATTTTCTTCCCGGTAAAAGGTCTGAAAAAACACCCTTACGATTTGCAGTATAAAGTGTCATCAGATTATGCGCTGGCCGCCAGCCTGTATAAATCAGGCTACCCGTTCCGTCGCATGAAAGGGCTGGTGTCCGAATTTTCGATGGGCGGCGTGTCAACGTCAAATAATCTCGAGCTGTGTAAGGATGCCAAAAACGTGCAGCGCAGAATATTACGTGTGCCGGCATTCTGGGCAGAATTATCTTATTTATTACGCGTGCGCACCACGGGTAAAACGAAAGCCTTATATAACAAAGCCTGAATATAAGGAAACGTAATGCAGGATCTGAACGGTTTCTCCGTACCGAAAGGTTTTCGGGGCGCGGGCGGTATTAAAGTGCAGCTGTGGTGGGCCGTTCAGGCCACCTTATTTGCCTGGTCACCGCAAATACTGTACCGCTGGCGAGCATTTTTATTGCGCCTGTTTGGCGCAAAAATAGGAAAAAACGTAGTCATCCGACCTTCGGTAAAAATTACCTATCCCTGGAAATTAACGCTTGGGGATTACGCCTGGGTAGGGGATGACGCGGTGTTATATACCCTGGGCGAGATTACGATTGGCGCAAATTCGGTGGTTTCACAGAAATGTTATTTGTGCACCGGCAGCCACGACTTTATGAGTCAGCATTTTGATATTACCGCTTCGCCTATTGTGATTGGTGAAAAATGCTGGCTGGCAACGGATGTTTTTGTTGCACCGGGTGTTTCTGTTGGCGATGGCACGGTCGTTGGTGCCCGCAGCAGCGTTTTTAAATCGCTACCGGCAAATAAAGTTTGCCGTGGCAACCCCGCAGTGGTGATACGCGAACGCGTTGAAACTGATTAAATTCATAAGTAGAGGAATATAAACATGTCTAAAGTCGCTCTCATCACCGGCGTTACCGGGCAGGATGGTTCTTACCTGGCAGAGTTTCTGCTGGAAAAAGGATATGAAGTTCACGGTATTAAGCGTCGCGCGTCTTCTTTCAATACCGAACGTGTGGATCACATCTATCAGGATCCGCACGCGGCAAACCCGAAATTCCATCTGCACTACGGCGACCTGACCGATACCTCCAACCTGACCCGTATCCTGCAGGAAGTTCAGCCGGATGAAGTGTACAACCTGGGCGCGATGAGCCACGTAGCGGTTTCCTTCGAATCCCCGGAATACACCGCTGACGTTGACGCCATGGGTACCCTGCGTCTGCTGGAAGCCATTCGCTTCCTCGGCCTTGAGAAGAAAACCCGCTTCTACCAGGCATCCACCTCCGAACTGTACGGCCTGGTGCAGGAAATTCCGCAGAAAGAGACCACGCCGTTCTACCCGCGTTCTCCGTATGCAGTCGCAAAACTCTACGCCTACTGGATCACCGTGAACTACCGTGAATCCTACGGCATGTATGCCTGTAACGGCATCCTGTTCAACCACGAGTCTCCACGCCGCGGCGAAACCTTCGTGACCCGCAAAATCACCCGCGCTATCGCGAACATCGCGCAGGGTCTGGAATCGTGCCTGCACCTCGGCAACATGGACTCCCTGCGTGACTGGGGCCATGCCAAAGACTACGTGAAAATGCAGTGGATGATGCTGCAGCAGGAACAGCCAGAAGACTTCGTGATCGCGACAGGCGTGCAGTACTCCGTGCGTCAGTTCGTGGAAATGGCTGCCGCGCAGCTGGGCATCAAGCTGCGCTTCGAAGGTACCGGCGTGGAAGAGAAGGGCATCGTGGTGTCCGTGACCGGCCATGACGCACCGGGCGTGAAGCCGGGCGACGTTATCGTTCAGGTTGACCCGCGCTACTTCCGTCCTGCTGAGGTGGAAACCCTGCTGGGCGACCCAACCAAAGCGCACGAGAAGCTGGGCTGGAAACCAGAAATCACTCTGCAGGAGATGGTTTCTGAGATGGTGGCCAAAGATCTTGAAGCAGCGAAAAAACACTCCCTGCTCAAGTCTCATGGCTACGAGGTTGCCATCGCGCTGGAGTCCTGAGAATGACAAAACAACGTATTTTTGTCGCCGGTCATCGCGGAATGGTGGGTTCCGCGATTGTTCGCCAGCTGGAGCAGCGCGGTGACGTAGAGGTGATTGTCCGCACCCGCGACGAGCTGAACCTGCTCGACAGCCGTGCGGTACAGGACTTCTTTGCTAACGAACGCATTGACCAGGTGTATCTGGCGGCGGCAAAGGTGGGCGGCATTGTTGCCAACAACACCTACCCGGCAGATTTCATCTACGAAAACATGATGATTGAGAGCAACATCATTCACGCGGCGCATCTGCACAACGTGAATAAGCTGCTGTTCCTCGGATCGTCCTGTATTTACCCGAAAATGGCGAAGCAGCCGATCGCCGAAAGCGAGCTGCTGCAGGGCACGCTTGAAGCGACCAACGAGCCGTACGCGATTGCCAAGATTGCCGGGATCAAGCTGTGCGAGTCCTATAACCGTCAGTACAACCGCGACTATCGTTCGGTGATGCCGACCAACCTGTACGGACCGCACGACAACTTCCACCCGAGCAACTCGCACGTGATCCCGGCGCTGCTGCGTCGCTTCCACGAGGCGACCGCCGAGAACGCACCGGACGTGGTGGTGTGGGGCAGCGGCACGCCGATGCGCGAATTCCTGCACGTGGACGACATGGCTGCCGCCAGCATCCACGTGATGGAGCTGGATCGCGAAGTGTGGCAGGAGAACACCGAGCCGATGCTGTCGCACATCAACGTGGGCACCGGCGTGGACTGCACCATTCGCGAACTGGCGCAGACCATCGCGCAGGTGGTGGGCTACAAAGGCCGCGTGGTGTTTGACGCGACCAAGCCGGACGGCACGCCGCGCAAGCTGCTTGACGTGACCCGTCTGCATCAGCTGGGCTGGTACCACGAGGTGTCACTGGAGCAGGGGCTGGCCAGTACCTACCAGTGGTTCCTGGAAAACCAGCACCGCTTCCGGGGGTAATGATGTTTTTAAGTCAGGAAGATTTTGCCACGGTGGTGCGTTCCACTCCGCTCATCTCAATTGATTTGATCGTGGAGAACGAACGCGGCGAGTTCTTGCTGGGGAAACGAACCAACCGTCCTGCACAGGGATTCTGGTTCGTGCCCGGCGGGCGCGTGCAGAAGGATGAGACGCTGAGCGATGCGTTTGAGCGTCTCACTCTGGCAGAGCTGGGCCTGCAGCTGCCGATGGCAGCGGGCCAGTTTTACGGGGTCTGGCAGCACTTCTATGACGATAACTTTTCGGGCACCGGGTTCACCACGCACTACATCGTGCTGGGGTTCCGCCTGAAGGTGAGTGAGGCAGACCTGCGTCTGCCTGATTCTCAGCATGACGACTACCGCTGGCAGACGCCAGAGGCGTTGCTGGCCAGCGACAATGTGCACGACAACAGCCGTGCCTATTTCCTGGCCGATCGTCAATCTGAGGTGCCGGGACTATGAAGATCCTCGTATACGGAATCAACTACTCGCCGGAGCTAACCGGTATCGGGAAATACACCGGCGAGATGGTCGAGTGGATGGCGAGCCAGGGACATGACGTGCGGGTCATTACCGCGCCGCCGTATTACCCGGAATGGAAAGTAGGGGAGCGCTACTCAAGCTGGCGCTACCGTCGCGAAGAGGGAGCGGCGACCGTCTGGCGCTGCCCGCTGTATGTGCCCAAGCAGCCCTCGACGCTGAAGCGGCTGATTCATCTCGGCAGCTTTGCGCTGAGCAGCTTCTTCCCGCTGATGGCGCAGCGTCGCTGGAAGCCGGATCGCATCATTGGCGTGGTGCCGACGCTGTTTTGCACGCCGGGCATGCGCCTGCTGGGCAAACTCTCCGGCGCGCGCACGCTGCTGCACATTCAGGATTATGAAGTTGACGCCATGCTGGGCCTGGGGATGGCAGGCAAAAGCAAAGGCGGCAAGGTGGCGAAGCTCGCCAGCGCGTTTGAGCGCAGTGGGTTACACAACGTGGATTACGTCTCAACGATCTCGCGCTCAATGATGAACAAGGCGCAGGAGAAGGGCGTCCCGGCGGAAAAGGTGATCTTCTTCCCGAACTGGTCTGAAGTCGCGCGTTTTCGCGACGTGACTGAGCAAGACGCTCAGGCGCTGCGCGCAGAGCTCGGTTTGCCTGATGACCAAAAAATCATTCTTTATTCAGGCAACATCGGCGAAAAGCAGGGGCTGGAGAGCGTGATCGAAGCGGCCCAGCAGCTAAGCCAGCATCCGTGGACGTTTGTGATTGTCGGGCAGGGCGGTGGGAAAGCGCGGCTGGAAAAAATGGTAAGCGAACGCGGCCTGACCAACGTGAAGTTCTTCCCGCTTCAGTCCTATGAGGCACTGCCTGCGCTGCTGAAGATGGGCGACTGCCATCTGGTGGTGCAAAAACGCGGCGCGGCGGATGCGGTGCTGCCGTCCAAGCTGACCAACATTCTGGCAGTGGGCGGTAACGCGGTGATTACGGCAGAAGCCGAAACAGAATTAGGCCAGCTGTGTGACAGCTACCCGGGGATTGCGGTGTGCGTGGAGCCGGAATCGGTCCCGGCGCTGGTCACCGGCATTGAACAGGCACTCGCCATGCCAAAACTGAACACGGTGGCACGTGAATATGCCGAACGCACGCTCGAGAAAGAGAACGTGCTGAGCCAATTTATTGCAGATATACGGGGATAAATCATGAGTCAAACCACTTTGTATCCGGTTGTGATGGCTGGTGGCTCTGGTAGCCGTTTGTGGCCGCTGTCCCGCGTGCTCTATCCAAAACAGTTCCTCTGCCTGAAAGGGGAGCTCACCATGCTGCAAACGACGGTTAACCGTCTGCACGGCGTGGAGTGTGAAAGCCCGGTGGTGATTTGTAACGAACAGCACCGCTTTATTGTTGCCGAGCAGCTGCGCCAGCTGAACAAACTCACAGAAAACATCATTCTGGAGCCTGCCGGTCGTAACACTGCCCCTGCGATCGCCCTGGCGGCGCTGGCGGCAAAACGCAGCAGCCCGAACTGTGACCCGCTGATGCTGGTGTTGGCGGCAGACCACGTTATCCAGCAGGAAGACGCGTTCCGCGACGCGGTTCGTGCGGCCATTCCTTATGCCGACAGCGGCAAGCTGGTGACCTTCGGCATCGTGCCGGATCTGCCGGAAACCGGCTATGGCTATATCCGCCGCGGCAGCGTGACGCCGGGTGAAGGCGACAGCGTGGCGTTTGACGTGGCGCAGTTTGTTGAAAAACCGAATCTGGAAACCGCGCAGGCGTACGTCGCCAGCGGGGAGTACTACTGGAACAGTGGGATGTTCCTGTTCCGTGCCGGACGCTATCTGGAAGAATTGCAGAAGTATCGCCCGGACATTCTCAGCGCCTGCGAGAAAGCGATGGCCACGGTTGATCCGGACCTCGATTTTATCCGCGTGAACGAAGAGGCATTCCTCGCCTGTCCGGAAGAGTCCATTGACTACGCGGTGATGGAACGCACGGCTGATGCCGTCGTGGTGCCGATGGATGCGGGCTGGAGCGACGTTGGCTCCTGGTCCTCCCTGTGGGAGATCAGCGCCCATACCCCGGAGGGTAACGTCCATCACGGTGATGTGATTAGCCACAAAACGGAAAACAGCTACGTCTATGCCGAGTCCGGCCTGGTTACCACGGTTGGCGTGAAAGACCTGGTGGTGGTTCAGACCAAAGACGCCGTGCTCATTGCCGACCGTAACGCCGTGCAGGACGTTAAAAAAGTGGTGGAAAAAATCAAGGCGGATGGTCGCCACGAGCACCACATTCACCGCGAAGTGTACCGTCCGTGGGGCAAATATGACTCCATTGACGCAGGCGAGCGTTACCAGGTGAAACGCATCACCGTGAAGCCGGGTGAGGGGCTGTCCGTACAGATGCACCACCACCGTGCCGAGCACTGGGTAGTGGTCGCGGGCACGGCGAAAGTCACCATCGATGGCGAAGTCAAGCTGCTGGGTGAAAACGAATCCATCTATATTCCGCTGGGGGCGACGCACTGTCTGGAGAACCCGGGGAAAATTCCTCTCGACTTAATTGAGGTGCGCTCCGGCTCATATCTGGAAGAGGACGATATCGTGCGCTTCCAGGACCGCTACGGGCGGGTGTAGCACTCCGCAATATGCCCGGTGGCGCTGCGCTTGCCGGGCCTACGAATGACAAAAAAATCAATTTGGCCATTTAGTGGTCAGGGCCGACTGTTGCCTGAAAAAGGGGTCATCATGGAAAAATTAACCTGTTTTAAAGCCTACGATATTCGCGGCAAGCTGGGCGAAGAGCTGAACGAAGATATCGCGTGGCGCATCGGCCGCGCGTACGGCGAATATCTCAAGCCAAAAACCATCGTGCTGGGCGGCGACGTGCGCCTGACCAGCGAGTCCCTGAAGCTGGCGCTGGCGAAAGGGCTGCAGGACGCGGGCGTTGACGTGCTGGATATCGGCCTTTCCGGGACCGAAGAGATTTACTTTGCCACCTTCCACCTCGGCGTGGACGGCGGTATCGAAGTGACCGCCAGCCACAACCCGATGGACTACAACGGCATGAAGCTGGTGCGCAAGGGCGCTCGCCCTATCAGTGGCGACACCGGCCTGCGCGACGTGCAGCGCCTGGCGGAAGCCAACGACTTCCCGCCGGTGAACGACGCGAAGCGCGGTAGCTACAAGCAGATCAATTTGCAAAAAGAGTACATCGACCACCTGCTGGGCTACATCAACGTGGCGAACTTCAAGCCGCTGAAGCTGGTGATTAACTCCGGCAACGGCGCGGCCGGCCCGGTGGTGGACGCTCTCGAAGCCCGCTTTAAAGAACTGAACGTGCCGGTGACCTTCGTCAAAGTGCACAACACCCCGGACGGCAACTTCCCGAACGGTATTCCTAACCCGCTGCTGCCGGAGTGCCGCGACGATACCCGCAATGCGGTGATTGAGCACGGCGCGGATATGGGCATCGCCTTTGACGGCGATTTCGACCGCTGCTTCCTGTTCGACGAGAACGGGCAGTTCATCGAGGGCTACTACATTGTCGGCCTGCTGGCGGAAGCGTTCCTTGAGAAAAACCCGGGCGCGAAAATCATTCATGACCCGCGGCTGTCCTGGAACACCGTCGACGTGGTGTCCGCGGCAGGCGGCACGCCGGTAATGTCCAAAACCGGCCATGCCTTCATCAAAGAGCGCATGCGCGAAGAAGACGCCATCTACGGCGGCGAAATGAGCGCCCACCACTATTTCCGCGACTTTGCCTACTGCGACAGCGGGATGATCCCGTGGCTGCTGGTGACCGAACTTCTGTGCCTGAAGGGGAAAACGCTGAGCGAGCAGGTAGCGGACCGCATGGCGGCGTTCCCGGCGAGCGGGGAGATCAACAGCAAGCTGGCGCAGCCAGCCGAGGCCATTGCCCGCGTGGAGCAGCACTTTGCCATTCACGCGCTGGAAATTGACCGTACCGACGGTATCAGCATGGCGTTCCCGCAGTGGCGCTTTAACCTGCGCTCGTCCAACACCGAGCCGGTGGTGCGCCTGAACGTGGAATCCCGCGCTGACACCGCGCTGATGGAAGCCCGAACGAAGGACATTCTGGCGCTGTTGAATCAGTAATATTTGCCCCTCCCGGTGGGAGGGGGAACTGAATACAGGAACAACGATGACGAATCTAAAAAAACGCGAACGAGCGAGAACGAATGCATCGTTAATCTCTATGGTGCAGCGTTTTTCTGATATCACCATCATGGTCGGTGGATTGTGGGCGGTGTGTCGGATCAGCGGACAATCGTTCTTATATATGCATCTGCTGATGGCGCTGATTGCGCTGGTCGTGTTTCAGATGATCGGCGGGATGACGGATTTCTATCGTTCGTGGCGCGGCGTCAAAATGACCACCGAACTGATGCTGCTGCTGCAGAACTGGACCCTGAGCCTGATCTTCAGCGCGGGCCTGGTGGCGTTCAGCCATGATTTTGACAATCGTCTGGTGACCTATTTCTGCTGGTATCTGCTGACCTGCGTCGGCATGGTGGTGTGCCGCTCTCTTATCCGCTTTGGCGCGGGCTGGCTGCGCAACCGGGGTTATAACCGTCGCTTCGTTGCCGTGGCAGGGGATTTGCCGGTCGGGCGGGTGCTGCTCGACAGCTTCCGCAAAGAGCCGTGGTTAGGTTTTGAAGTGGTGGGGATTTATCACGACGCGAAGCCTGGCGGCGTGCCTGCGGACTGGGCGGGCAATTACGAGCAGCTTATTGAAGACGCGAAAGCCGGCAAAATTCACAACGTCTACATCGCCATGCAGATGAAAGACGAATCCCGCATTAAGCAACTGATGCGCGAGCTGGCGGATACCACCTGTTCGGTGATCCTGATCCCGGACGTGTTTACGTTCAACATCCTTCACTCCCGCATTGAAGAGGTGAACGGCGTGCCGGTCGTACCGCTGTACGACACGCCGCTGTCAGGTATTAACCGCGTGCTGAAGCGTCTGGAAGATATCGTGCTCTCTTCGCTGATTTTACTGCTCATCTCCCCGGTGCTGTGCTGCATCGCCCTGGCGGTGAAGCTGAGCTCTCCCGGACCGGTTATCTTCCGTCAGACCCGCTACGGCATGGACGGTAAGCCGATTATGGTGTGGAAATTCCGCTCCATGAAGGTGATGGAAAACGACAAGGTGGTGACCCAGGCAACGCAGAACGATCCGCGTGTCACCCGCGTGGGCAACTTCCTGCGCCGTACCTCGCTGGACGAACTGCCGCAGTTTATCAACGTCTTCACCGGCGGGATGTCGATTGTCGGACCTCGCCCGCACGCGGTCGCGCATAACGAGCAGTACCGTTCGCTGATTGAAGGCTACATGCTGCGCCATAAGGTGAAGCCGGGCATCACGGGCTGGGCGCAGATTAACGGCTGGCGCGGTGAAACCGACACGCTGGAAAAAATGGAAAAACGTATTGAGTTCGATCTGGAGTACATCCGTGAGTGGAGCGTCTGGTTCGATATCAAGATTGTTTTTCTGACCATCTTCAAAGGTTTCGTGAACAAAGCGGCGTATTAAGATGAGCTTACGTGAAAAAACCATCAGCGGCGCGAAGTGGTCAGCGATGGCGACTATCGTCATCATTGGCCTTGGCCTGGTGCAGATGACCGTCCTGGCGCGCATTATCGATAATCACCAGTTCGGTCTGCTGACCGTTTCGCTGGTGATTATCGCGCTGGCCGATACGCTGTCTGACTTTGGTATCGCCAACTCGATTATCCAGCGCAAAGAGATTAGCCACCTTGAACTGACCACGCTCTACTGGCTGAACGTGGGGCTGGGGATTTTCGTGTTTGTGCTGGTCTTCCTGCTGAGCGACACCATCGCCAGCGTGCTGCACAACCCGGATCTCGCGCCGCTGATGCGTACGCTGTCGTTTGCTTTCGTGGTGATCCCGCACGGGCAGCAGTTCCGTGCGCTGATGCAAAAAGAGCTGGAGTTCAACAAGATCGGCATGATCGAGACCAGCGCCGTGCTGGCGGGCTTTACCTTCACCGTGGTGAGCGCCCATTTCTGGCCGCTGGCGATGACGGCCATTCTGGGGTATCTGGTTAACTCTGCCGTGCGCACGCTGCTGTTTGGCTATTTTGGCCGCAAAATCTACCGTCCGGGGCTGCATTTCTCTCTCGCTTCTGTCTCGTCCAACCTGCGCTTTGGCGCATGGCTGACGGCGGACAGTATCATCAACTATGTCAATACCAACCTTTCAACGCTGGTGCTGGCACGTATTCTCGGCGCGAGCGTGGCGGGAGGCTACAACCTGGCCTACAACGTTGCGGTCGTTCCCCCGATGAAGCTAAACCCGATTATTACCCGCGTGCTGTTCCCGGCGTTTGCCAAGATTCAGGACGACACCGAGAAGCTGCGCGTCAATTTTTACAAGCTGCTTTCGGTGGTGGGGATTATTAACTTCCCGGTGCTGCTGGGGCTGATGGTGGTTTCCAGCAACTTCGTGCCGCTGGTGTTTGGCGAAAAGTGGAACGGAATTATCCCGATCCTGCAGCTGCTTTGCGTGGTGGGGCTGCTGCGCTCCGTGGGGAATCCGATTGGTTCCCTGCTGATGGCGAAGGCGCGCGTGGATATCAGCTTTAAGTTCAACGTCTTTAAAACCTTCCTGTTTATTCCGGCAATTATCGTGGGTGGACACATGGCGGGTGCCATCGGCGTCACGCTGGGCTTCCTGCTGGTGCAGATTATCAACACCGTTCTGAGCTACTTCATCATGATCAAACCGGTGCTGGGTTCCAGCTACCGTCAGTACATCCTGAGCCTGTGGCTGCCGTTCTATCTCTCATTGCCGACCCTGGCGGTGAGCTACGGCCTGGGCATTATCCTCAGCGGCCATCTGCCGCTGGCCGCGCTGCTGGCGGTGCAGGTCGCCGCGGGCGCGCTGGCCTTCGTCGTGATGATTGTGCTGTCGCGCAATGCGCTGGTGGTAGAGATGAAGCGCCAGTTTTGCCGTAACGAAAAAATGAAAACGCTGCTTCGCGCAGGCTAGTTATTTAAGAGGCCATTATGAAATTATTAATTCTTGGCAACCATACCTGCGGCAACCGTGGCGACAGCGCCATCCTGCGCGGTTTACTGGATGCGATTAACACCCTTAAGCCTGAGACCGAAGTGGACGTGATGAGCCGTTATCCGGTCAGTTCATCCTGGTTACTGAACCGTCCGGTGATGGGCGACCCGCTCTACAGCCAGATGAAACAGCATAACAACGCCGCGGGCGTGATGGGGCGCGTGAAGAAAGTGCTGCGCCGTCGCTACCAGCACCAGGTGCTGCTTTCCCGCGTGACCGACACCGGCAAGCTGCGCAACATCGCTATCGCGCAGGGCTTTACCGATTTCGTTCGTCTGCTGTCGGGCTATGACGCCATTATCCAGGTTGGCGGTTCGTTCTTCGTCGATCTCTACGGCGTGCCGCAGTTTGAGCATGCGCTTTGTACGTTCATGGCGAAAAAGCCGCTGTTTATGATTGGTCACAGCGTGGGGCCTTTCCAGGACCCGCAGTTTAACCAGCTGGCAAACTACGTTTTCGGCCACTGCGATGCCCTGATCCTGCGCGAGTCGGTTAGCCTCGACATGATGAAGCGCAGCGAGATCGACACGTCAAAAGTTGAGCACGGCGTGGACACGGCCTGGCTGGTGGATCACCAGGACGACAGCTTCCAGGCAAGCTACGCGGTGCAGCACTGGCTCGACGTAGCGGCGAAACAGAAAACCGTTGCGATTACCCTGCGCGAGCTGGCGCCCTTCGATAAGCGTTTAGGCACGACGCAGGCGGCGTATGAGAAAGCGTTCGCCGACGTGGTGAACCGCGTGCTGGACAGCGGTTATCAGGTGCTGGCGCTGTCCACCTGCACCGGGATCGACAGCTACAACAAAGATGACCGCATGGTGGCGCTGAACCTGCGCAATCTTGTCAACGACCCGTCCCGCTATCACGTGGTGATGGACGAACTGAACGACCTGGAGATGGGCAAGCTGCTCTCCGCCTGCGACCTGACCGTAGGCACCCGTCTGCACTCGGCGATTATCTCGATGAACTTCGGTACGCCGGCCATTGCCATCAACTATGAGCACAAATCAGCGGGCATTATGCAGCAGCTTGGCATGCCGGAAATGGCGGTCGATATTCGTCATCTTCTCGACGGTTCTCTGGGGGCCATGGTCGGCGACACGCTGGGACAGCTGCCTGCGATTAACGAACGCCTGGCCGTGGCGGTGAAAGCCGAGCGCGAAAAAGGGATCGGCATGGTGAAATCGGTGCTCGACCGCGTCGGGGAGGGGAAATGAAGGTTGGTTTCTTCTTGCTGAAATTTCCGCTGTCGTCTGAGACCTTTGTCCTGAACCAAATCACTGCGTTTATCGATATGGGATATGACGTGGAGATTATCGCCCTGCAAAAGGGCGATACGCAAAATACCCATGCGGCGTACACCCAGTATGGGCTGGAAGCCAAAACCCGCTGGCTGCAGGATGAGCCGGGCGGGCGGCTGAACAAACTGCGCTACCGCGCCAGCCAGACGCTGCGCGGGCTGCACCGCCCCTCGACGTGGCGAGCGCTGAACGTGTCACGCTACGGGGCGGAATCCCGCAATCTGATCCTGTCGGCCATCTGCGGGCAAACGGCGCAGCCGTATCGTGCGGATGTGTTTATCGCCCACTTTGGCCCGGCGGGCGTTACCGCCGCGAAGCTGCGCGAGCTGGGGGTGATCGACGGTAAAATCGCGACCATCTTCCACGGCATTGATATCTCCAGCCGTGAAGTGCTGAACCACTACACGCCGGAGTATCAGCAGCTTTTCCGACGAGGTGACGTGATGCTTCCCATTAGTGAACTGTGGGCCGGACGGCTTAAAAACATGGGCTGCCCGGGAGAGAAAATTACCGTTTCGCGTATGGGGGTGGATCTTACCCGCTTCACTCGCCGTCCGGTGAAGGTGCCGGGCAAACCGCTGCAAATCATCTCCGTCGCTCGCCTGACCGAGAAGAAAGGGCTGCATGTGGCCATTGAAGCCTGCCGCCAGCTGAAGGCGCGCGGGGTGGATTTCCACTATCGCATTCTGGGCATTGGGCCGTGGGAGCGTCGTCTGCGTACGCTTATCGAGCAGTATCAGCTGGAAGATGTTGTCGAGATGCCGGGCTTCAAGCCGAGCCACGAGGTCAAGGCCATGCTTGATGAAGCGGATGTGTTCCTGCTGCCTTCCGTCACGGGCACCGATGGCGATATGGAAGGCATTCCGGTGGCGCTGATGGAGGCGATGGCCGTGGGGATTCCAGTGGTATCGACCCTGCACAGCGGGATCCCGGAGCTTATCCAGTCTGACTATTCCGGCTGGCTGGTGCCGGAAAATAACGCCATGGCCCTGGCCGATCGATTAGCGGCATTCAGCGACATCGACCAGCAGGCGCTGGAGCCCGTGCTCCACAATGCCCGACAAAAAGTAGAAACCGATTTTAACCAGCAGGTGATTAATCGCCGGTTAGCGAGCCTGCTGCAAACGTTGTAACGCCGAGGTTGTATGCTGAAAAAGATTACCCGACGCACCTTCGTCTCTTCTCTGTCCGTTCTGGCCGCCGCGCCGCTGCTGTCGCCCCGCCTTGCGCGGGCGGCAGCCGGAAGAACGGTTTCTGTAAATCAGTACAATAACAACGACTGGATCGCCGCCTTTAAGCAGGCGTTTAAAGATGGGGACACGGTTGTTGTCCCTGCGGGGCTCACCTGCGAAAACATCAATACGGGCATTTTCATTCCCGACGGGAAAACGCTGCTGATCCGCGGGGCGTTAACCGGCAACGGACGCGGCCGCTTCGTCCTTCAGGAGGGCAGTAAGGTCATTGGCGAGGGCGCGGGACGCACGGAAAATATTACCCTGGACGTTCGCGGCTCTGACTGTGCGATCAAAGGACTCGCGATGAGCGGGTTTGGTCCGGTGACGCAGATCTACATCGGCGGGAAGAAGCCCAGCGTGATGCGCAATCTTGTCATTGATAACATCAGCGTGAGCCAGGCCAACTATGCCATCCTGCGCCAGGGTTTCCATAACCAGGTGGACGGCGCCCGCATCACCAACAGCAAGTTTAGCCACCTGCAGGGCGATGCCATCGAGTGGAACGTCGCCATCAATGACCGCAATATCCTGATTTCCGACCATGTGATCGACAACATCAACTGCACAAACGGCAAGATCAACTGGGGCATTGGCATTGGCCTCGCCGGAAGCACCTACGATAATGACTATCCGGAAAAGCAAACCGTTAAGAACTTCGTGGTGGCCAACATCACCGGCAGCAACTGCCGTCAGCTCGTACATGTTGAAAACGGCAAGCATTTTGTTATCCGTAATATCAAGGCCAAAAATATTACGCCCGACTTCAGTAAAAAGGCGGGAATAGACAACGCCACGGTAGCAATTTATGGCTGTGATAATTTCATTATTGATAATGTCGACATGGTAAATAGTGCCGGAATGCTCATCGGCTACGGCGTGATTAAAGGCGATTATTTGTCCATTCCGCAAAACTTTAAGCTCAACAATATTCACCTCGATAATCGCCAGCTGGCGTATAAGCTGCGCGGGATACAAATTTCATCCGGCAACGCCACGTCATTTGTTGCGATTACTAACGTCGAGATGCAGCGCGCTACCCTGGAACTGCACAATAAGCCTCAGCACCTTTTCTTACGTAATATCAATGTGATGCAGGAAGCTGCCGTAGGGCCTGCCCTGAAGATCAATTTCGACCTTCGCAAGGACGTGCGGGGCAAATTTATGGCTAAAGACGAGACGCTACTGTCGCTGGCGAACATAAAAGCCGTCAATGAGAAGGGGCAAAGCTCGGTGGATATCGACCGGGTTGATCAGCAGGTGGTGAATACCGAGCGGCTGAATTTTGCGCTTCCGCACAAATAATCGACAATTGTCGATTTTGGGACTATTCCTGGCACAAAAGCGTGATCTAATCAGATTACAACTACAGAAATTAGTGTAGCCAGGGCGTAACATTACCTAATAATCACGGCAAATCATGCTGGCGAAAACGGGTTTAAGAGCTATAATTCGTCAACCATTTTAAGGTGGAAGATATAATGATTAATTTGAAAGCAGTCATTCCGGTAGCAGGCCTGGGCATGCATATGCTGCCAGCCACTAAAGCCATTCCTAAAGAGATGCTGCCGATCGTCGACAAGCCGATGATTCAGTACATTGTCGATGAGATTGTTGCTGCAGGGATCAAAGAAATCGTCCTGGTTACGCACTCGTCTAAGAATGCGGTAGAAAACCATTTCGACACCTCTTACGAACTCGAAGCGCTGCTTGAGCAGCGCGTCAAACGCCAGTTGCTGGCGGAAGTACAGTCTATTTGTCCGCCGGGCGTGACCATCATGAACGTGCGCCAGGCGCAGCCGCTGGGGCTGGGTCACTCCATTCTGTGCGCCCGTCCGGTTGTAGGTGATAACCCGTTCATCGTTGTGCTGCCGGACATCATCATTGATACCGCGTCTGCCGATCCGCTGCGCTACAACCTGGCGGCAATGGTCGCACGTTTCAATGAAACGGGCCGTAGCCAGGTGCTGGCAAAACGCATGAAAGGCGACCTCTCCGAGTACTCCGTTATCCAGACGAAAGAGCCGCTGGAGACGGAAGGGCAGGTGAGCCGCATCGTTGAGTTCATCGAAAAGCCGGATCAGCCGCAGACGCTGGATTCCGACCTGATGGCGGTTGGCCGCTATGTTCTGAACGCAGATATCTGGGCCGAGCTGGAAAAAACCGCGCCAGGTGCCTGGGACCGTATCCAGTTGACCGACGCCATTGCGGAGCTGGCGAAAAAGCAGTCCGTTGATGCGATGCTGATGACAGGTGATAGCTATGACTGCGGTAAGAAAATGGGGTATATGCAGGCGTTTGTGAACTATGGGCTGCGCAACCTGAAGGAAGGGGCGAAGTTCAGAAGTCGGATTGAGAAGTTGCTGGCTGACAACTGATATTTTCTTACACGATCTGTATAAGCGGTAGTCATCATGAGGGTATGTGGATACATAACCAAAATGATGCCTGCCGTTTTTTGTTATTAATTCTAATAATAACATGGATTTATCTGATTCAAATCTCTCCAGATTTGTAACGATTTGTGCTTGTTTCTAAGGTCGTTTAGGACGACAATTAACGCCAGTTTTTGCCTGTATCCAGACAAAATACCCATTATTCAACATTCGCTCAGTGCACTGGTAGCTGTTAAGCCAGGGGCGGTAGCGTGCAAAATTTCTGAAGCCTATAAAAATTACCCGGTCTCAGAATGCCAATATCTCGACAAATACAATAGACGGAACAGATCACGTGAAAATTCTTGTGACGGGTGGGGCCGGCTTTATCGGCTCAGCGGTTGTGCGGCATATTATTAAAAATACCCAGGACGAAGTCGTCAACGTGGATAAACTAACGTATGCCGGAAACCTCGAGTCGCTTACCGAAGTCAGCGATAGCGAGCGATATGCCTTTGAGCATGCGGATATCTGTGACAAGGCGGCTATGGATCGTATTTTTGCTGAGCACAAACCTGATGCGGTGATGCACCTGGCCGCGGAAAGCCATGTGGATCGCTCCATTACCGGCCCTGCTGCGTTTATTGAAACCAATATCGTGGGCACATATGTCCTTCTGGAAGCGGCTCGCGCGTACTGGTCAACTCTTGATGAAAACGCGAAGAAAGCATTCCGTTTCCATCACATCTCCACCGATGAAGTGTACGGTGACCTGCCTCATCCTGATGAACATCCGGCTTCAATCGAATTGCCGCTGTTTACAGAAACGACGGCGTATGCGCCAAGTAGCCCGTACTCTGCTTCAAAGGCCTCCAGCGATCATCTGGTTCGAGCCTGGCTGCGTACATATGGGTTCCCGACCATCGTCACTAACTGCTCCAATAACTACGGACCATATCATTTCCCTGAGAAACTGATCCCATTAGTGATCCTGAATGCGCTCGAAGGTAAAGCCTTGCCTATCTACGGCAAAGGCGATCAGATCCGTGACTGGCTGTATGTGGAAGATCACGCGCGCGCATTGTATACCGTGGTCACTCAGGGTAAGCCAGGTGAGACCTACAACATTGGTGGTCATAACGAGAAGAAAAACCTTGAGGTGGTTCATACCATTTGCGATCTGCTGGATGAAATTGTCCCTAAAGTGGGCTCTTATCGCGATCAGATAACGTATGTTGCCGATCGTCCAGGCCACGATCGCCGCTATGCCATTGACGCACATAAGATTGCGTCTGAGCTGGGTTGGAAGCCTGCTGAAACATTTGAAAGTGGCATTCGTAAGACCGTGGAATGGTATCTGAACAATAAAAAATGGTGCATTCGAGTGCAGGATGGAAGTTATCAACGTGAGCGTCTGGGGTTAGTATAAATGAAAGGTATTATTTTAGCGGGTGGATCCGGAACCAGACTCTATCCTATTACGATGGGTGTTTCGAAGCAGTTATTACCTATTTATGATAAGCCGATGATCTATTACCCATTATCGGTTTTAATGCTTGCAGGTATTAGAGATATTTTAATAATTACCACCCCGGAAGACCAGGAAGGATTTATCCGTCTTCTAGGCGATGGTTCAAATCTCGGTTTAAAGCTGCAGTATGCTATACAACCTTCTCCTGATGGACTTGCTCAGGCGTTTATTATTGGTGAAGAGTTCATCGGCAACGATTCTGTTTGTCTGGTTTTGGGAGACAATATTTTTTATGGACAAGGATTCTCGCCTAAATTAAAAGAGGCTGCAGTTCGGGCAAAAACAAAAGCAACTGTTTTCGGTTATCAGGTTAAAGACCCTGAGCGATTTGGTGTAGTAGAATTTGATGAAAACCGCAACGTGCTCTCTATAGAGGAAAAACCGGTTAAACCGAAAAGTAATTATGCAGTGACAGGTTTGTATTTTTATACAAACGAAGTCGTTGAATTTGCAAAAAAAGTTAAACCCTCTGAACGAGGTGAACTTGAAATAACATCAATAAACCAAATGTACCTAGAGAAGGGCGATCTGGTTGTTGAAATGCTAGGTCGTGGTTTTGCCTGGCTGGATACAGGCACTCATGAAAGCCTTTTACAGGCAGCACAGTTTGTTGAAACGATCGAAGTCCGACAGGGCTTTAAAGTCGCTTGTCTGGAAGAGATTGCGTATAACAACGGGTGGTTGGCAAAGGAAGATGTGCTGAAGCAGGCTGCCTTAATGTCAAAAAATGGTTATGGCCAATATCTTTCACAACTTGTTAAGTAATGCATAGTGTCTGAACTTAAAAGTAAGACCGTTAATGGTCTAAAATGGAGCGCTCTTGAGAGAATACTCTCACAGGGTGTTCAGCTCATTTTGATGCTGATTTTAGCGCGTATATTAGGTCCCAAAGCCTTTGGTCTCATCGGGATGTTAGCTATCTTTATTGCGATAGGCCAGGTCTTTATTGATAGCGGATTTAGCTCAGCACTGATAAGAAAGACCGACCGTAGTGATGTAGATTATTCAACGGCATTTTATTTTAATATTATTGTAGCCTTTTGCTTCTATATTTTACTTTATATAAGCTCAGGTTACATTGCTGATTTCTATCAACAGCCAGAATTAGCCTTATTGACAAAAGTAATAGGTTTAACGCTGATGGCGAACAGCTTTTCAGTGGTACCTAGAACAATTTTGACGGTCTCGATGAATTTTAAAGCGCAAGCAAAAGCCTCGATCTGCTCGGTTGTTCTGGGAGGAGGCGTTGCATTGATTATGGCGTTGAATGGTTTTGGCGTTTGGGCTCTGGTAGCACAAACGCTAACCGCAGCCGTGTTCAGCGCTGTTTTTCTTAATCTCATCACTCGCTGGGTTCCAGTCTTTTGCTTTTCAAAAAAATCGTTTGATTATCTGTTTGGTTTTGGTGGGAAATTATTAATTTCTGGCCTGTTAGATACGGCTTATAATAATCTTTATCAAATTATTATTGGTAAAAGATTTAACGCAGAAAATGTTGGGCAGTTCACTCAGGCTAACCAAATATCCAGCATACCTGCTATGACGATGACCAACATTATTCAACGTGTTACCTATCCTATGTTTAGTCATATGCAAAGTGATCAGCATAAGATGGATGAGTATTATTTGCTGACCATGAAGGTGGCAGCATTATTTATTTTCCCACTAATGGCCGGGGTTGCCATTCTTGCACAACCGTTATTGCAATTAGTATTAGGTGTGCAATGGAAGGAGGCTGCTGAACTTGTTGCCGTTCTTGCTTTAGCGTATATGCTTTATCCCATACATGCCATTAATCTGAATGTGCTTCAAGTCAAAGGTCGTAGCGATCTTTTTCTGAAGTTAGAAATTATAAAAAAAATCATAGGTATTTGTATAATAGCAGTAACGATGAATTACAGTATTTATCTTATGTGTTTCGGGTTGTTAATTCATTCTTATTTGGCTCTTTTGTTAAATACTTATTATACAGGGAAATTAACCGGGTTAACGGTATGGCGCCAATTCAAAGAAATTTCGCCTATCTGGTTGATTACCATGACCTCATGTTTAATTGCTAAAATGACTGCTGTCTATCTTACAGCACATGATATTTGGCAGATCGTAACAATGTTAACTTTAGCGCCTGGTATATATGTAGTCTTGATTTACCTCACGCAAAGAAAATTATTTAAGATTGTGTTGTCTATCAAAGAATAGAGAAAACTAAATGAAAAATATACCAGTGACTCAACCATTTCTTCCTGAGCTCAGCGAGTTTATTCCTTACCTGGAACAAATTTGGGATAATAAATGGCTGACTAATAATGGTCCTTTCCATCAGCAACTCGAAAAAGAACTGTGTGAGTATTTGGGTGTTGAGTACATATCTCTTTTTAATAATGCTACCATAGCACTTATTACTGCTCTTCAGGCACTTCGTATTTCTGGTGAAGTGATCACTACGCCATACTCCTTCATTGCGACCAGTCATTCAATTTTATGGAATGGGTTAAAGCCGGTATTTGTCGATATTGATCCTAAGACATTCAATATCGATCCAAAGAAAATCGAAGCTGCTATTACGCCAAATACAACAGCTATCATGCCTGTGCACTGTTATTCCAGCCCTTGTGATGTTGAAGCTATTCAGGAAATTGCGGACAATTACGGCCTGCGCGTAATCTACGATGCGGCTCATGCTTTTGGGGTCAATTACAAAGGCCAAAGCATTTTACGATTTGGCGATATGTCTATCCTCAGTTTCCATGCCACTAAAGTATTCAATACATTTGAAGGCGGAGCAATTATTTGTCAGGATGCAAAGACTAAACAGCGTATTGACAGATTAAAGAATTTTGGTATTGCTGATGAACTCACCGTAACGGCGCCTGGAATCAACGGTAAAATGAGTGAAATCAACGCCGCCTTTGGCCTGGTTCAGCTCAAGCATATCAACAGAGCAATTGAGCAGCGTAAAAAAATTGACCTGGCCTATCGTGAAGCGCTTGCGAGTATCAAAGGGATTACAGTTCCTGCACCATCAGAACATTCAAACAGTAACTATTCTTATTTCCCTGTATTGATTGAATCTGAATTCCGTGTTTCAAGGGATGAGCTTTACCTGGAGCTAAAACGAAATGACATTCTTTCTCGTCGCTATTTCTATCCATTGATCAGTAATATGCCAATGTACAGAGGAATTGAATCAGCTGCCGTTGAGAATCTTCCTTTATCAAATGCTATCTCAGATAAGGTACTATGTTTACCAATTTTCAACGAATTAAGTAAAGAAGATTTCTCGCGTATTATAAATGTTATTCGAGGGTAGAAATGGCTATCTTAACCCGTGAAGAAATTGAACAGATGGGATTTGCCTCTATTGGAGATAATGTTTTTATCTCTACGAAAGCATCATTCTATGGTATATCTAAAATTCATATCGGGAACAATGTTCGAATAGACGATTATTGTGTTATTTCCGCAGGAGAGGGGGGGGTATTTATCGGAAATTATATACATATTGCGGTGTATTCGTCTTTGATCGGTGCGGGGAAAATCACGTTAAGGGATTTTTCAAATATTTCATCACGGGTTTCGATTTATTCTAGTAATGATGATTACTCTGGGGAATTTATGACAAACCCAATGGTTCCAACTGAACTAACAAATGTGTGTCATGCATCTGTTACCATTAATAAACATGTTATCATAGGTTCTGGGTGCGTTATATTACCAGGGATAGTTATAGGCGAGGGGGCTGCAATAGGTGCTCTTTCTCTTGTTAAATCGGATTGTGAACCCTTTTCAATATATGTAGGAAACCCCGCGTACAAAGCTAAAAAAAGAAGTATGGGCATGATCGATCTTGAAAAAAAATTGGACATAAAGCCGAGTCAGTAATGATAGAAATAAATGATGAGCAAATAAAAAAAAATTGGATCACGTCGATTGATGAAATTAAAGTGAGCATTTGTTGCATTGCATATAATCAAGAACTTTATATTTCTGAAACGATTGATAGCTTCCTAAAACAAAAAACCAACTTTCCTTTTGAAATACTTGTTTCTGATGATTGCAGCACTGATGCAACTAAAGGAATTATAGAACAATATGTGCGAAAATTCCCAAGTATAATAAAATCAGTTGGTGTTAATAAAAATCTAGGCGCTAATGGAAATATTTTGAATGTTGTTTCTCATGCTAAAGGGAATTATATAGCCTTTTGCGAAGGGGATGATTATTGGGTTGATGATAACAAGTTGCAGGTGCAGCTTGAGGCTATGGAATCAAATCCACATATTAAATTTTCATTCCACCCCTGTTATTTGCTCAATAACAATGTATTGAATGAATCAAGATCCTTTTATAAAGGGCCTAACCCTACAGTTTTTCACATCAAGGATGTCTTAAATAGTTTAAATCAATTCGCACCGACTGCATCTTATATGTTTCATAGAAGCTTAATAGATGCTCTTCCTGATTGGTTTATAAACGCACCTGTGGGCGATCTATTTTTAGAACTTTATGGGATGAAATCTAGCGGAGGGTTATATATTCCAGATATAAACTCAGTATATCGATTAGCATCATTAGGCTCATGGTCCACAGAAACACAAAAAGAAACCACAACACATAAAAATAGACATCTTAAATTGATTGAATTTCTATCTTTTGCACAAAAAGATTTTCCTGGATACGCCAACGCTTTTTCACGTAAAAAAGCATATATTTATTTATCATTAGCAACTCGTGCGGTAAAAGTTGGCAATTATCAAGATTTTTATAAATATCTTAAAGCCGCTAATGAGCACTATGAGCAATTAGATTTCAGACATAAATTCTTCAATTGTATGCATAAATTCCCGCTAGTTATTCGTTTGTTTATCAAAATGAAAAATAGACTCTCCCATAATAAATAATTTTGGTATTCTTATCAGAGATAATTGAGAGAACAATGACGAGAAAATATCTATTTGCTCTATATGTATTCCTGAATATATCATGTGCGTTATATTTTGGAGTGTTAGGTATGTTGGGTGGGGATTTCAAGTATGAATACCCTGCAGATCTAGAATTGCTATTATTATCTCTTTTGATTGTATTATTAACTTTTTGGATTGTACAAAGAGTTATATTTAAGATTTTTGAGAATATACCCGTAAAAAAAACAATTAATTTAAATAATTCAATCGTTTTGGATTGGCTTGTTTTTGCTATAGTCATTATTGGTTTGTTCTCATCAATATTTTTTAGTGTTGGTGTACTTGGTGCAAGTAAGGATGTTGCAGAGGATGCGCCAAAACTGATATTTTACTTTAATTCTTTCTTCCAACCTTCATTATTTGTTCTTATCTATTTGTTTTATAGATATGACAGCACTCTTTTTTTATATTATATTAATTTTATTCTGTATATTATATTGATTTTAGTGAGTGGGCAAACGGGGCAATTATTATTATTGTTTTGTCTCTATCTTTTAAGGAAAAAAAATCCGTTAAATTTCTTCCAGCTTTGTATATTTACTTTACTTGGCATAGGATTATATCCCTTTATAAGGATTATCAAGGACGCTATTGTTCAAAGTGTCAATGCTGGCTCGAATTTAATTGAAACAGTTCTCACCGCAATGTCCAGCATTGATATGGACATTTATTTTAGCTATTTATTCATAACACTTGAACGCTTTCAAAGTGTAAGCAACATACATTATCTTCTCCAGAATGGAGAAAGGTTATCAACGCTATTTGATCTAACAGGATCAACATACTCTTTCTTTTCCTTATATTGGATTGTATCAGCTTTTTTACGCATGTTTGGAAGTGATTTGTCCAATATAACTTCAGCACAAGATTTTACCGCCATAAGTATTAATGGCGTTTCAACTTGGTCTTCACAAATCGGTGTGTTTGGATATGTTTACTTTCATGGTATATATTCAGCCATCATCTTTTTTTCAATGATGATTGTATTGTTTTTTTGTGTCCGGATGAGTAAGCTGTTAAACAAAAATAATGCTATAACAAACTTAACATGGTTCATGTCATTACTTTTGATATGCCATGGGTGGTTTATTCCATTTTATAACTATGCTCAGGCATTATTAATTTTTCTAGGTTTAGTATTAACCTTAAATGCTTTTAAAATGAAGCGTAGGGTATATGGATCATGAATGCATTGCAGAAAAAAATAGTTGTTTTTAGGACTAAGTTATTGCCATACTCTGAGACTTTCATTAAAGAGCAAGTATTATCATATCAGCAATGGTCTCCGATTTTGGTTGGACACTTTAGGTTGTCTGAAGGTATTGATTTAAGAGATGTAAATTACGTCACCTTTGAGAAAAAATATAATATATTCTCTAACTTTAAAAGGAACTTTTATAAACTTATTGGGTTTTCACCTTATTGTGACGTTGCTATGGTGAACAATATAAAACCTGATCTAATCCATGTCCATTTCGGTGTTGATGCTGTTTTAAATTGGCCGCTGTTAAAAAACATTCACGTGCCCCTGATTATTACTCTTCATGGATATGATATAACAATAGATAAAAATTGGTGGAAAGCTGGTAAAGAAGGTATACATCTAAAAAAATACCCTGAAAAATTAAAAGAAATAGCTAAATATGAAAACGTCAATTTTATTGCTGTTTCACAAGCAGTTAGAGAAAAAGCAATAGAGTTTGGGATACCCTCAGATAAAATAAAAATATCATACATTGGTATAGATCTTCTAAATTTCTCAGTATCAACTAACAAGTTTGATAACCGTAAACAAATCTTATTTATAGGACGTTTGGTAGAGAAAAAAGGCGCTCATGTACTGCTTAATGCATTCTCAAAAATAAAAGATAAATTCCCTGATCACATCATTACATTTATTGGTGATGGACCATTGAAGCCTCAACTTTATGATCAAGCTAATACTTTAGGAGTAAATGCGAAATTTTTAGGTGCATGCTCAAAAGAAAAAATTATAGAGGAGTTGCATAATACAGCAGTATTTTGTTTGCCTAGCATTCGCGCAAAGAATGGTGATTCCGAAGGGTTTGGGTTGGTAATCCTTGAGGCTGCAGCATGTGGTGTACCTGTTGTGACTTCTGCATTGGGTGGGGCAACGGAGGGTATTGTACACGGGGAAACAGGTTTTAGCTTTGGTGAAAATAATAGTGATGAGTTGGCTTTATATTTAGATACCTTATTAAGTGATCCACATTTAATGAAATCAATGGGTCAAAATGGCAGAGAGTTTGTTGAGAAAAACTTTGATATAAACAAATGCACGAGATCTCTTGAAGTAATATATGAAGATATTATAAACGATTGTTAAAAAAGGTTGAGATAGTAATGACTCTGAGGAATAAAGTGGATGTAATTATCCCTTGTTTTAATCGATTAGAACTTATAATGAGTTCAATACGAAGCGTCAAGTCACAAACATATCCTATTAATAAAATAATTATTGTGGATGACTGCTCTTCCTTTACTAATGAGCAGTTTTTGATGGCGCTTAATAACAATATATCTGATTCTTCAAATATCGAATTTCATAGAAAAAAAAGTAATGGGGGCGCATGTCAATCTCGTAACCAGGGCGCAAGCCTTAGTGAAGCTGAATTTATTGCTTTTCTTGATGATGATGATATGTGGGAGCCAGAGCATATAGAAAAGCTTATAAATTGCTTTAAAGATGATAAAGTTGCATTAGCCTACTCTGGGAAAAAAATAACAAACTTTGCCAAAGATAGCGTCAGAAAAAGCTTAAATGTTATCCCTGATAAGGAACAATATAAAGCGCTTCTTAAATGTAACTATCCAGGTTCAACTTCTTCAATTCTTGTAAGGAAAAAATATTTCCATGAAACTTCAGGATTTGATGAAAAACTGCCTGCCATTCAGGACTATGATTTTTATTTAAGATTAGTCAAGAAAGGTAAAATTGCAACAAGTAAAGAATATACATTGATATATAGAGATGATACGGGTATAAAAATTACGAATCAATTGAATAAAGCTCGTTGTGCATTTCATATGATAATTGGGAAAACAGAGAGTTGTTTTAAAAAACAACTTGCTTATACAATTTTCATTCAAAATATTAAAAAAGCCGTCATAAATAAAAATATCAAGTATGCTTTATTGTTTAGTCTGGATTACTTTAAATTCTTATTGATGAGTAAATGAAATGAAATATGATTACCTTATTGTTGGGTCTGGGCTGTTTGGTTGTGTCTTTGCTCATGAGATGCACAAACGTGGCTTTAAAATTAAAGTGATTGAAAAAAGAAATCATATTGGTGGAAACATATACTGTAAGAATATCGAGGGTATAAACGTCCATGCTTATGGTGCGCATATTTTTCACACAAATGATAAAAAAATATGGGACTATGTTAACACTCTTACTGAATTTAATCGATTCACAAATTCCCCGGTAGCAATATCAAAAGGTAAAATGTATAACTTACCTTTTAATATGAATACATTTTATCAATTATGGGGGGTAACTAAGCCTGAAGAGGCTAAAAGCAAAATCGCTTCCCAGAGTGCGGAAATGGATGGGAAGGACCCCCAAAATCTTGAAGAACAGGCGATTTCGTTAGTCGGTAGAGACATCTTTAATACTTTAATAAAAGAATATACTGAAAAGCAGTGGGGTCGAGATTGTAAAACACTTCCTCCATTTATCATTAAGCGACTTCCTGTGCGCTTTACTTTTGATAATAATTATTTTAATGATAAATATCAAGGCATACCAATTGGCGGCTATAATAGCATAATTGAATCTTTGCTTAATGGCATAGAAGTTGAAACTGAAGTAGACTTTTTTGACGATAAAAATAGATGGATCGAATCTGCTTCAAAAGTTGTTTATACTGGACCTATCGATAAATACTTTGATTTTGAGTTTGGTGAGCTTGAATATCGCACACTTGAATTCCAGAATGAGGTTCTGGAAACAGATAATTTCCAGGGCAATGCGGTGATAAACTACATTGATGCTTGTTTCCCTTATACCCGTATTATTGAGCATAAACATTTTGAATTTGGAACTCAAGCTAAAACAGTAATCACTAAAGAATATCCGAAAGAATTCAAGCGTGGCGATGAGCCGTATTATCCTGTTAACGACAGTAAAAATAATAGAATTTTCTCTCAATATAAGCAAAAGTCAAAAACATTAAGCAATATTCTATTTGGCGGCCGTTTGGCTGAATATAAATATTACGATATGCATCAGGTAATAGCTTCTGCATTGAATGCTGTCGAAAAGGAGTTAGAAGCTAAATGAAGAAGGTTATAGCTTTAGTCGTTACTTATAAACGCAAGGAGTTTTTAAGTAAAGTAATAAAAGGCTTACATAATCAGTCCTATCCAATAAATGAGATTATTATTGTCGATAATAATAGTCAGGATGGTACAGATCTATTAGTCCAAGAGATGCAGAAAGAATGTGCTAATACCGCTTTAACTTATTTTAATACTGGGGCAAATCTTGGTGGTGCAGGTGGCTTTTCATTTGGTTTCGATATTATTAAAAACAAAGAATATGATTGTGTATGGTTGATGGATGATGATCTGCTTCCTTCACCAGATTGCCTTTCTCATCTTGTTAAATTTGATAATAACGGTATTACGCAACCAATGAGATTCAATCTAGATGGATCATGTGCTGAAATTTCACCTGTGAAATATGATCTGTCAGATCCATTCATTATTAATCCAAAAAGATCAACGATTCAAGACTTATACGAAAAGCAGCCTTTTCATGAGCCAATAGAAATTGATGGTGTTCCTTTTGAAGGTCCATTGATATCCAAAGAACTTGTAGATAAAATTGGCAAACCTGATGCCAGATTTTTCATTTTCAACGATGATCTTGATTATTCAATTCGTGCTAGAAATAATGGGTATAAAATATTTTGTCATCCAGCTGCTAAAGCTACGCGCTTATTGGTTAATAACCAAGGTAATGATTTAAATTCATGGAAGGGATATTTCATGTTACGTAATCATTTTTATATATTAAGAGTTCATGGTAATTCTATCCCTGTAAAAATGAGACCATTATTTTTGACGGTTGGATATTTTGGTTTATCCTTATTGCGTGGCAAAATTTCACTTGCTTTAACTACTTTAAAAGCGTACAGGGATTCCTTCTCTTTGAAAAATAATGATAAATTTAGACCGTGATTTTTATATGCAGTAATATTCAGTGATTATTACTCAATTAGGCACAATTGTCCCTACACACACATGATAAAATTGGGTTAACATCAGAGCTACATTCAAGCCGCGCATTAAGTCGCGGTGACCACACCTGACAGGAGTATGTAATGTCCAAGCAACAGATCGGCGTTGTCGGTATGGCAGTGATGGGGCGCAACCTGGCGCTCAACATCGAAAGCCGTGGTTATACCGTCTCCGTTTTCAACCGCTCCCGTGATAAGACTGAAGAAGTCATCGCTGAAAATCCAGGCAAGAAACTGGTTCCTTTCTATACGGTTAAAGAGTTCGTTGAGTCTCTGGAAACGCCTCGTCGTATCCTGTTAATGGTGAAAGCGGGCGCGGGTACCGATGCTGCTATCGATTCCCTGAAACCGTATCTGGATAAAGGTGACATCATCATTGATGGCGGTAATACCTTCTTCCACGACACCATTCGTCGTAACCGTGAACTTTCTGCGGAAGGCTTTAACTTCATCGGTACCGGCGTTTCCGGTGGTGAAGAAGGTGCACTGAAAGGTCCATCTATCATGCCTGGCGGCCAGAAAGAAGCGTACGAACTGGTCGCTCCTATCCTGACCAAAATTGCAGCCGTTGCAGAAGACGGTGAGCCGTGCGTGACCTATATCGGTCCTGACGGTGCTGGTCACTATGTGAAAATGGTTCACAACGGCATCGAATACGGTGATATGCAACTGATTGCCGAAGCTTACTCCCTGCTGAAAGGCGGCCTTAACCTCACTAACGAAGAACTCGCCGAGACTTTCACTGAGTGGAACAAAGGCGAGCTGAACAGCTACCTGATCGACATCACCAAAGATATCTTCACCAAGAAAGATGAAGAAGGTAAATACCTGGTGGATGTGATTCTGGATGAAGCAGCAAACAAGGGTACCGGTAAATGGACCAGCCAGAGCTCTCTGGATCTGGGCGAGCCGCTGTCTCTGATTACTGAATCCGTATTCGCTCGCTACATCTCTTCTCTGAAAGAGCAGCGCGTTGCGGCATCCAAAGTGCTGTCTGGTCCGCAGGCCAAACCAGCAGGCGACAAAGCTGAATTCGTTGAGAAAGTTCGTCGTGCGCTGTATCTGGGTAAAATCGTCTCTTATGCACAGGGCTTCTCTCAACTGCGTGCTGCTTCAGACGAAAATAACTGGGATCTAAACTACGGTGAAATCGCGAAGATTTTCCGTGCGGGTTGCATCATTCGTGCGCAGTTCCTGCAGAAAATCACTGATGCCTATGCGGAGAACGCAGGTATCGCGAACCTGCTGCTGGCGCCATACTTCAAGAAAATTGCAGACGAATACCAGCAGGCGCTGCGTGACGTGGTTGCCTACGCTGTGCAGAACGGTATTCCGGTTCCAACCTTCTCCGCTGCAGTGGCCTATTACGACAGCTACCGTGCTGCCGTTCTGCCTGCCAACCTGATTCAGGCTCAGCGTGACTACTTTGGTGCGCATACCTACAAACGCACTGATAAAGAAGGTGTGTTCCACACCGAATGGCTGGATTAATCTGATTTAATGTCGTCAGAAAGCAGGGCCCGGTGAAATTCACCGGGCTTTTTTTATCGCGCTTTTGCCCATGTGGGCTCGCTTTGCCGGACAAGAGCTTTTTAATCCCTTCTAAACCACTGCATTTTCTCAATTCTCTAGACGGGCGTTTGCCTTGACAGCCGCTCAACAGAAGAGGTAAAAACCTCAACAGTTGTTTATTGCGGTGGTGTACTGACGCCTCCTGAAACTCAAACTTGAAGAAGTTGAACGAATGAAAATAACCATCTCCGGAACAGGCTATGTCGGTCTCTCAAACGGCATACTGATTGCTCAAAACCACGAAGTGGTTGCGCTGGATATCGTGCAGGCCAAAGTGGACATGCTTAACCAGAAGAAGTCCCCGATTGTCGATAAAGAAATCCAGGAGTATCTGACGAATAAGCCGCTGAATTTCCGAGCAACCACCGATAAAGAAGACGCCTATCGCGATGCCGATTACGTTATCATCGCGACGCCAACGGACTACGATCCAAAAACTAACTACTTCAACACCTCTACGGTGGAAGCGGTGATCAAAGACGTTATCGCGATTAATCCAAAAGCGGTGATGGTTATTAAATCGACTATTCCGGTAGGTTTCACTAAATCTATTAAAGAGAAGTTCGGAATTGATAATATCTTCTTCTCGCCAGAATTCCTGCGTGAGGGAAGGGCGCTGTACGATAACCTGCATCCTTCTCGTATCGTTATTGGTGAGCGCTCAGAACGCGCCGAGCGTTTCGCAGCACTGCTTCAGGAAGGTGCTGTCAAAAAGGATATTGCGGTACTGTTTACCGACTCTACGGAAGCGGAGGCGATCAAGCTCTTCGCTAACACCTATCTTGCCATGCGTGTGGCGTACTTTAACGAGCTGGACAGCTATGCAGAAAGCCTTGGTCTGAACAGTCGTCAGATCATTGAAGGCGTCTGCCTGGATCCGCGTATCGGTAATCATTATAACAACCCGTCATTCGGTTACGGCGGTTACTGCCTGCCAAAAGATACCAAACAGCTGCTGGCCAACTATCAGGCGGTACCGAATAACCTGATTTCAGCCATTGTTGACGCCAACCGCACGCGTAAAGATTTCATCTCTGACTCTATCCTTGCGCGTCAGCCTAAAGTTGTGGGCGTGTATCGTCTGATCATGAAGAGCGGTTCAGATAACTTCCGTGCCTCTTCCATTCAGGGCATCATGAAGCGCATTAAGGCGAAAGGGGTGCAGGTTATTATTTATGAACCAGCGATGCAGGAAGATGAGTTTTTCCACTCCCGAGTGATTCGCGATCTGGATGCGTTCAAGCAGGAAGCGGACGTGATCATCTCTAACCGCATGGCGGAAGAGCTGGCGGACGTAGCGGATAAAGTCTATACCCGCGATCTGTTCGGAAGTGATTGATTACTCTTAATGCACGTAAAAAACCCGGCCATGTTGCCGGGTTTTTTTATTTTCAGACCTTGTAGAAAGCGCGATACCAGTCGACAAAGTTTTTCACCCCGTCTTTGACCGAGGTCTGCGGTTTAAAGCCAATAACGTCATATAACGCTTTCGTATCCGCGCTGGTCTCCAGCACGTCACCCGGTTGAATCGGCATCATATTTTTCTCTGCTTCTTTGCCGAGTGCTTCTTCCAGCGCCGTAATGTAATCCATTAGCTCGACCGGGGAGCTGTTACCAATGTTGTAAACGCGATAAGGCGCGGAGCTGGTCGCCGGGGAACCGGTCTCGACGGTCCAGTCCGCATCGGCCTGAGGAATGACATCCTGCAGACGAATAATGGCTTCGGCGATGTCGTCAATGTAAGTGAAGTCGCGCTTCATCTTGCCGTAGTTGTAAACGTCAATGCTTTTGCCTTCAATCATCGCTTTGGTGAATTTAAACAGCGCCATATCCGGACGGCCCCACGGGCCATACACGGTAAAGAAGCGTAGGCCAGTGGTCGGCAGGTTATACAGATGGGAGTAGGTATGCGACATCAGCTCATTAGCTTTTTTGGTCGCCGCGTACAGTGACACCGGGTGGTCTACGGAGTCGTCTGTAGAGAATGGCATCTTGCGGTTCAGACCGTAAACGGAGCTTGATGAGGCATACAGCAGGTGCTGTACCTTGTTATGACGACAACCTTCCAGCACGTTGAGGTGACCCACCAGGTTGGCGTCCGCATAGGCATGCGGGTTTTCAAGGGAGTAGCGTACACCTGCCTGTGCAGCCAGATGGATCACGCGATCAAACTTCTCGCTGGCAAACAGCGCTGCCATCCCTTCACGATCGGCTAACTCCAGCTTGTAGAAAGTGAAATTCGCGGATTTGAGCAAGTCCAGACGTGCCAGCTTGAGGTTCACATCATAGTAGTCATTGAGATTATCAATCCCGACGACCTGGTGTCCGGCATCCAGCAAGCGTTTACTGACATGAGAACCGATAAACCCTGCCGCGCCCGTAACCAAAAATTTCATATCTTCCCTCATTACTTTTCTATCTTGTCGATGCCTGAGGCATCAGAATTGCTATATGATAGCGCGTTGACCGCGAGTTATATAACCCATCTTTCCGATATAACTCATCGGATTCTGATAGAAAAATCGCTGGCAACAGATACACTATGTGAACATGATTATTTTTGCCCTTTTTCATCTGTTAGGGATTGTATGACGCAGAACAACAGTAGCCAGGTTACTCGAAGCAATGACCCGGAACAAATTGATTTACTTGATTTTATGCTGCAACTGTGGCATGGAAAGTGGGTTGTAGGGGCGTTTATCGCTGTTTTTATTATTCTTGCAGGCGTTTACATTACTTTTGCAAAAGAAAAATGGACCTCGTCCGCTACCATTGCCCAACCTGATGCGGCGCAGATTGCCACTTACGCTAACGCATTAAATATTCTTTACGGGAGTGCGGCACCGTCAATGCCAGACATACAGAATCGGGCTATTGGCCGTTTCTCTTCCTCCTTTTCTGCTCTGGCTCAAGCTTTAGAGAATCAAGAAGAGCCAGAAAAACTCATCATTGAGCCAACGGTTAAAGGACAGCCGTTACCATTAACTGTTAGTTACCAGGGCGAATCGGCCGAAAGCGCGCAAAAGCAATTGGCACAGTATATTCAACAGGTTGATGAACAGACTGCAAAAGAACTGACTCTTGACCTGAAAGATAACATCAAACAGCAGATCATAACTCTGAAGGACTCTCTGGAGAACCAGGAAAAAGTATCTCAAGAGCAAAAAGATCTCCGTATCAAGCAGATTGCTGAGGCGCTGAAGAACGCCCAAGCCGCAAAAATTACTATCCCGCAGATTCAGCAGACGCAAGATGTGACGCAGGAAACAATGTTTCTACTGGGAAGTGACGCGCTGAAGTCGATGATCGATAACGAATCTTCTCGTCCATTGGTTTTCTCGGCATCGTACTATCAGACTAAACAAAATTTATTGGATATTCAGAATCTGAATGTGAATCCGGATTCTCTGCATGTTTATCGCTATGTGATGAAGCCTAATTTGCCAATACGCCGCGATAGTCCAAAAAAATCCATTGCTCTGATTCTTGCAGTATTGATGGGGGGCATTTTAGGTTCAATGACTGTATTAGGTCGTAATGCGTTACGGAGACATCATGAATGATTTGTTATTTAATCTTCATGATTTAATTTGATATTCATACAGTCTTGTTTTTCTCTTTTATATCATTGTATGAGTGTTGTGAAGTGAAATAAAGCGGAGCATAAGCTCCGCTTTATTATGCGATTTTTTTTGCGAGGATATTGCTATATTTTACTGAGCCATTGTCGACAAATTTTTCGAAATAAATGGAAGTTATTATTGTCAGAAAATATACCATTGAAGATAAGGCTACCATAGAGATAAATGTAGTTGGCACTACGTGTTTAATGTTTAGGATGAAAATCAGGAATGGAACATGCAATATATATACAGAAAAGGATATTTTCCCCATGAACTGTAGGGGGCGTTTATTGAAAAATGCTATTGATTCCTGAAGACTGAATAATCCAATAAACAAAGTCATGCTACCAAATTTTATAAGATACTGATATGTTTTATTATGGTCTGAAAAAAGCATCATATATTGATAGATACCTCCAATTTCCGTTCCGGTTCTGGGGTATGGGAATGACATTAATATTAATGATGCTATTATTAGCATAAATGACGAAGATTTTTTACGGAAGGTAATTGAATAATTATCATGAAGGAGTGAGTTCACTGTCATTCCAAAGATAAAAATACAGTAGTATGTGTCTAATGTGAAGATGAAGCAAATTAAATACACTATATATTTATAGCGAAAATTGCCAAATATAGCTAACAACGCAAAAACAAGAAAAGAACCAAATAATTCATATGTGATTGTCCACATTGCTCCATTTTCTAAACGTTCACCTCCGAATGGGACATAAACAAAAGATTGCATAAAAACATCTTTGATTGTCATTTGATAGGATGTATCAAAGGTATAGTTGCTCACTTGATATATTAGATATAAAATAACCATTGCAAAAAAGATCGGAATAATTAGTCTTGGGTATCTTTTTATACTTGCTGACGTAAGAATGCTAATATCTTTTTGTTTATTAAATTTGTGTGATAGCACAAATCCGCTGAGGATGAAAAATATGTATACAGAAGGGATTCCGCTGTAAATTAAATTCAATGGAGACCATGCGATTATCCTTTGTATCTCTCCCTCAATTCCCGAGATATTTGTATGCCTGAAAGCTGAATTAAAGGCTGTAACACAATGGTCGAAAACCACTATGAAGCAGCATAGCCCTCTTAACCCTTCTAAATGTGTTATTTTTTGCATTCGAACTACTAACCCTTCTAAAATTAATTTTATTGATTGAAGCTCTTAATTGTAATGAATGACTTGCCTTCCTGTCTCAACTATTGAAATATTAGGCCGCTTAGTATTGGGTAAATGATTAAACGCAGAGTTCTGGCTCAATAAGGCACTGACTAACTCTTAAAGAAAGTGTGGTTGAGACTGGATTGTTATTATAACTGATTATGAGGAGATGTAAATGTTGCTATCAAATAAATTGTCAGCCTAATAAATGGATGAGATAATGACCTTGAACACTTAACTAGCTGAGGGCTATACAAGCGTGTTCATGAGAAAGCTTATCTTTTTGCTTAAAAATTCTCTGCATTAGGGGCGTAGTTGAAACTATTGTGTAAAAAGCCTTACAAAAATAAGAAATGAAAATTAATACAAAAGCGACAAATTAAATATGACAACCTGTCGCTTAAGTAGTTTTATTTATGCCGCTTCCGAAGATTCTCTATCACTGCTGTCAAATCCAGCTCCTGATCCTGCAGCAGCACCAGCAGGTGATACATCAAATCAGACGCTTCATTCGTCAGCTCCTCGCGGTCATGCACCGTCGCGGCCAGCGCGGTCTCAACGCCTTCTTCTCCCACCTTCTGGGCGATACGCTTGGTTCCGCTTGCATACAGCTTGGCGGTATAAGAACTCTCAGGATCCGCCGTTTTACGCTCTGCCAGCAACTGTTCCAGTTGGTACAGGAATAACCACTGGTGGCTCGCCTCTCCAAAGCAACTGCTGGTACCCTTGTGGCAGGTTGGTCCGATGGGGTTTGCCAGCACTAGTAGGGTATCGTTATCGCAGTCGGGCGTAATGCTTACTACATTCAGGAAATGGCCCGAGGTTTCGCCTTTGGTCCACAGGCGTTGTTTGGTGCGCGAGAAAAACGTCACTTTACCGCTGTCGAGCGTTTTTGCCAGTGCGTCCTGGTTCATATACCCCAGCATCAGCACTTCGCCTGAAACCGCATGCTGCACAACCACCGGCAGTAATCCGTCAGTTTTTTCCCAGTCCAGCTGCGCCTGTTGTTGCTCTGTTAACATACCCTGATCTCCACGCCCTGGTCGGCCAGGTACGTTTTTAACTCACCAATATTAATAATCTGTTTGTGGAACACGGACGCGGCCAGCGCGCCGTCAACGTTCGCGTCGCGGAAGGCTTCCAGGAAATGTTCCATGGTGCCCGCGCCGCCGGAGGCGATCAGCGGTACGTGGCAGACCGCACGGACTTTTTTAAGCTGTTCGAGATCGTAACCGTTACGCACGCCGTCCTGGTTCATCATGTTCAACACGATTTCGCCCGCGCCACGCTTCTGCACTTCCTGTACCCAGTCGAGCGTTTCCCACTGCGTCACGCGCGTCCGGCTCTCATCGCCGGTATACTGGTTGACGTGGTACTTGCCCGTTGCGGCGTCATACCAGGTGTCGATCCCAACGACAATACACTGTACGCCAAAACGATCGGCGAGTCGGGTAATGAGCTCCGGCTCGGCCAGGGCAGGGGAGTTGATGGAAATCTTGTCGGCACCAAACGAGAGAATTTTGGCCGCATCGTCAGCGGATTTGATCCCGCCCGCCACGCAGAAGGGGATATCAATCACTTCCGCCACGCGCGCTACCCAGCTTTTATCAACCACTCGGCCATCGCTGGAGGCGGTGATATCGTAAAATACCAGCTCGTCTGCGCCTTCTTCGGCATAGCGTTTTGCCAGCGGAACGATGTCGCCGATGATCTCGTGGTTGCGGAACTGCACGCCTTTCACAACCTGACCATCGCGTACGTCAAGACAAGGGATTATCCGTTTTGCCAGCATTGAATCGCCTCCGTCACAGTAAATTTTCCTTCCAGCAGGGCCCGGCCCACAATCACACCCTGCACGCCCGTTTCGCGCAGCGCGGCAATATCTTGCAGATCGCCAATTCCACCCGAAGACTGGAAGGCCACCTGCGGATAACGGGCGCAGACTTCTTCATATAGAGAAACATTAGAGCCCGCCAGCGTACCGTCGCGGGAGATATCTGTGCACAGCACGTGCTTCAGGCCGACGGGCAGATACATCTCGACCAGCGCTTCCAGCGTCACGCCAGAGTTTTCCTGCCAGCCGCTAACGGCAACCTGCTTGTTACCCTGTTCATCAATGCGAACGTCCAGCGCCAGCACCAGCGCATTGGCGCCGAAGCGGCGGAACCAGTCCTTCACCGTATCAGGATCTTTCACTGCGGTAGAACCGACCACCACGCGCGCCACGCCCGCGTCCAGCAGGGCGGCAACATCGTCTTCCGTACGCACGCCGCCGCCAACCTGCACGGGGACATCCACCCCAGCAACCAGCTTTTTGAGCAGTGGGATCTGGCGTTTCGCCGGGTCCTTCGCGCCGGTCAAATCCACGAGATGCAGGACCTGAGCACCCTGCGCGGCATACTCCTGCAGGCGCGGCAGCGGGTCGTTCCCGTAGTCACGCTGCTGCCCGTAGTCACCCTGGTGGAGACGAACAACCGTGCCGTCAATTAAATCTAAAGCGGGAATAATCATCACATCTCCAGGAAGTTTTTCAGCAGCTGCGCGCCCGCGGCGCCAGAGCGCTCCGGGTGAAACTGCACGCCGAAGAAGTTGTCTTTCTGCACGGCCGCCGTAAACGCCTCGCCGTAATTGCACTGGGCGATCGTATTTGCGTTCACCGGCATGGCGTAGCTGTGCACGAAGTAGAAATACGCGCCGTCTTCAATGCCGCGAAACAGGCGGTCGCCCGCTTTGGCGTAAACGCGGTTCCAGCCCATGTGCGGCAGAGGCAGGCCGTGGTCGACCATTTTCGGCACGTCTTCGTCAATAATGCCCAGCAGGTCGACGCCGTTACTCTCTTCGCTCCGGCGGCCCAGGATCTGCATGCCCAGGCAAATGCCCAGCACCGGCTGGGTACAGGCTTTGATAAGCTCAACCAGCTCGCGCTCGTGGATCTGATCCATTGCCGCCTGCGCGGTGCCCACGCCCGGCAGGAATAACTTGTCGGCGCGCAGCACCACGTCCGGGTCGCGGCTGACCACGGGCTCATAGCCGTGGCGCGAGATGGCCGATTTTACGGAGTTCAGGTTGGCGCATCCGGTATCCAGAATCACCACATTCATTACAGCACTCCTTTCGATGAAGGCAGGGCGTCACCTTCCACGCGAATCGCCTGACGAAGGGTACGGCCGAAGGCCTTGAAGAGACTCTCCACGCGGTGGTGGTCGTTCTTGCCCTTGGTCTTCAGGTGTAGCGTCAGGCCCATGGTGTAGGACAGTGAACGGAAGAAGTGCTCCACCATTTCGGTGCTCAGGTCGCCAACGCGCTGGTAGGTAAAATCGGCTTTATATTCCAGGTGCGGACGACCGGAGATGTCCATGGCGCAGCGCGCAAGGCACTCGTCCATCGGCAGGACAAAGCCAAAACGGTTAATGCCGCGCTTATCGCCGAGCGCCAGCTTCAGCGCTTCACCCAGCGCCAGGCCGGTATCTTCCACGGTGTGGTGATCGTCAATGTACAGGTCGCCTTTTACCGCGATCTCCATGCGGAAACCGCCGTGGGTGGCAATCTGGTCCAGCATATGGTCGAAGAAACCGACGCCGGTGTGGATCTTGCTGCCACCTTCACGGTCCAGCCAGACCTTCACGTCTATCTGCGTCTCTTTGGTGTTGCGCTCTACGTGGGAATAGCGGTCACGTTTTGTTAGCTGCTCGCCAATCTTCGCCCAGTTAAGGTTGTTGCGGTCGTAGCGTAGCCCCGCGATGCCCATGTTTTCCGCCAGCGTAATATCGGTGATGCGATCGCCGATGACATAGCTGTTGGTTTTATCCAGCGCATCTTCCGCCAGGTAGCGTTCTACCAGCTTCACCTTCGGCTTACGGCAGTCACACTCATCGGCCGGCATGTGCGGGCAAATCAGCACCTCGTCGAATACGACACCCTGAGAGGTCAGCACCTGCATCATCAGATTATGCGGGCCGTCAAAGTCCGCCTGCGGGAAGCTGTCGGTGCCCAGACCGTCCTGATTGGTGATCATCACCAGCTTAAAGCCGGCCTTTTGCAGCTTGAGCAACACCGGAATGACGTCTGGTTCAAACGCCAGCTTGTCGAAACGATCGACCTGATAATCTGCTGGTGGCTCCGAAATAAGGGTGCCGTCACGATCGATGAAAAGGATCTTCTGGGTCATACTTTCTCCGCTTTCAGGGCGTCAATCACGCGCTGGCTCTCTGCACGGGTGCCTACGGTAATACGCAGGCAGCCGCTCAGGGAGGGTTGTTTATTCTGGTCTCGTAAGATAATGCCCTGATCCCACAAAGATTTAAATACGGCACTGGAAGCGGTGAAGCGCGCCAGGATGTAGTTCGTTTCTGAGTCAAACACCTGCTCCACGCAAGGAATCTCTTTCAGGGCGGTCACCAGATACTGACGCTCCTCAAGAATCTGCGCCACGCGCTCGCGCATCGCGTTGATCCCCTGTGGGGTTAGCGCCTGCGCTGCAATATCAGCAACCGGCGTGGAAAGCGGATACGGGGCGATCACTTTCAGCAGCAGGTCGATGACCTCTTTATTCGCCAGGGTGAATCCGCAGCGCAGACCCGCGAGGGCGAAAGCCTTCGACAGCGTGCGCAGCACCACAAGATGCGGATACTCTTCCAGCCAGCCTGCCAGCGTCGCCTGCGGGCAGAACTCGATATAGGCTTCGTCGGCTACCACCAGGGCTTTGCCGCGCGTCATCTCAAGCAGGGTGCGGATATCCTGCGGGTTGATAATCTGCCCGGTCGGATTGTTCGGGCTGCAAACAAACACCACTTTTACGCCTTCGAGATTGTCGGCAATGCCCTGAAGATCCAGCTGCCAGTTGTCCAGCGCCTGCACGTTGCGGCACGCCACGCCGAAGGTCTCCGCGCTGACGCTGTACATGCCGTAGGTCGGCTGGCAGTACATCACCGCGTCTTTGCCCGGCTCGCAGAAGGCGCGGATCAGCAGCTCAATGCCTTCGTCCGCGCCGCGGCTGACCAGCACCTGCTCAGGCTTCACCCCCGCGTACTGCGCGTAGTTTTCAATAACCGCTTTCGGCTGACACTCCGGATAGCGGTTCAGCGTTTGTTGCGACAGCTCAAACTGCACCGCCGTCGGGAATTCATTGGCGTTCAGCCAGACGTCACCGTTACCGCCCAGACGACGTGCAGACTGGTAAGGCGTCAGGCGACGGACATTTTCGCGGGCTAACTCTTCAATGCTCATGCTTGCTCCTTCAGGGCTGCAACGCGCAGCGTAACGGCATTTTTGTGGGCTGTCAGGCGCTCGGCGGCAGCCAGCGTCTCAATGGTGGACGCCAGCGAGGCAAACCCTTCACGGGAGAGTTCCTGCACGGTCATGCGTTTCTGGAAATCCGCCAGCCCCAGGCTGGAACAGGTAGAGGTGTAGCCATACGTCGGCAGAACGTGGTTGGTGCCGGAGGCGTAATCGCCCGCGGATTCCGGTGACCAGTCGCCGAGGAACACCGAGCCCGCGCTGGTGATGCTGTCGACAAGATCGCGCGCGTTGCGGGTCTGAATAATCAGGTGCTCCGGGCCGTACTGGTTGGAAATGGCGATGCACTGCGCCAGATCGCGCGCCACAATCAGGCGGCTGGCCGACAACGCCTGACGTGCCGTTTCGGCGCGGGGCAGGTCGGCAAGCTGGCGCTCGACGGCTTCGCCGACGCGCGTGGCCATATCGGCATCCGGGGTTAGCAGTATCACCTGCGAGTCCGGGCCGTGTTCAGCCTGCGAAAGCAGGTCGGACGCCACGAAATCCGGCGTTGCGCCGCTGTCGGCAATGACCAGCACTTCAGACGGACCGGCAGGCATGTCGATGGCCGCGCCGTCCAGACGCTGGCTGACCTGGCGCTTGGCTTCGGTCACAAAGGCATTGCCCGGGCCAAAAATTTTGTCGACCTTTGGAATGGATTCGGTGCCAAACGCCAGGGCAGAAATCGCCTGCGCGCCGCCCACTTTATAGACCGCCTGCACGCCGCACAGCTTCGCCGCATACAGAATCTCGTCGGCAATCGGGGGCGGTGAGCAAAGCACCACTTTCTGGCAACCGGCGATGCGCGCCGGGGTGGCCAGCATCAATACGGTGGAGAAAAGCGGGGCAGAGCCGCCGGGAATATAGAGGCCGACGGACGCAACCGGACGGGTCACCTGCTGACAGCGCACGCCGGGCAGGGTCTCGACATCCACGGTCTGCAGCTTTTGTGCGGTGTGGAAGGTATCAATGTTTTTCACCGCGACGGCCATCGCCTGCTTGATGTCGTCACCCAGACGATTGCTGGCATCGATGATTTCCTGCTCGGTTACCCTCAATGCGCCGACGTCCGTCTTATCAAACTTTGCGCTGTACTCACGCAGCGCGTCATCGCCGCGGGCTTTGACGTTATCAAGGATCTCTGCCACGGTGCGTGAAATGCTTTCGGAGGCGGAAATCGCCGGGCGCATCAGCAGCTCGCGCTGTTGCGCTTCGCTACGCGTATTCCAGTCGATGATTGTGTTAAAACCCATGGCCGTTACTCCATCATCTTCTCAATTGGCAGCACCAGGATAGAGCTTGCCCCCAGCGCCTTCAGTTTTTCCATGGTTTCCCAGAACAGGGTTTCGCTGCTGACCATGTGCATCGCTACGCGCTGCTGATCGCCCGCCAGCGGCAGGATGGTAGGACGCTCAGCGCCCGGCAGCAGGGCAATCACTTCATCCAGACGTTCGGTTGGGGCGTGCATCATGATGTATTTGGATTCACGCGCCTGAATCACGCCCTGAATACGGGTCAGGAGTTTGTCGATCAGCTGCTGCTTCGCGTCAGCCATCTCGCCATCGCGCTGGATCAGGCACGCTTTGGATCGGTAGATCACTTCCACTTCGCGCAGACCGTTCGCTTCCAGCGTGGCGCCGGTGGAGACCAGGTCACAGATGGCGTCCGCGAGACCCGCACGCGGGGCCACTTCAACAGAGCCGTTCAGCAGACAGGATTTAAACTGCACGCCTTTCTGGTCCAGGTAACGCTTTAACAGGTGAGGGTAGGAGGTGGCGATACGTTTTCCGTTCAGCGCGGCTGGGCCGTCCCACGCTTCATCGACTGGCGTCGCCAGCGACAGGCGGCAGCCGCCGAAGTCCAGGCGGCGCAGGGTGAAGTAACGCGGGTCTTCACCCTGAGCGCGGCGGGTCAGCAGCTCTTCTTCCAGCACGTTTTCACCGATGATGCCGAGGTCAACGACGCCATCCATGACCAGGCCTGGAATATCGTCATCACGCACGCGCAGAATGTCGATGGGCATGTTTTCAGCCAGAGCAATCAGACGCTGGGTGTGCAGGTTAATTTTAATCCCGCAGCGGGCCAGCAGTTCGCGTGAATCGTCACTCAAACGGCCTGATTTTTGAATAGCTATGCGTAAACGTGAGTTATCTAACATTCTTTATTCCTCGTTAACCTGTTTTAACCTGTCTGAATTTGGTCCAAAAAAAAGCCCCCGGAAGAAGATCTTCCGGGGGCTTTTTCATGCGTTCATGCACCACTGGAAGATCCAAACGTCTTCCAGCACACATCGCCTGAAAGACTAGTCAGGATGATGGTGATGATGGTGGTGTTTAAATTGAACGCGTGTCATATAAATTCTCGATGAATGCTTATTCATTTGATGTCTTTTAACCTAAACCAGTTATACGACATATTGCAAGGGCTTTTTTTGATCATTAATTCATTTCATATTGATGCTATGAATTGTGTGTTCTGCCGGGCTGGCGTAGCCTTATAAAAGACGAGTGAGAGTCAGGAGAATTCGCATGAAAAAGGTCGCGATTGTCGGTTTAGGATGGCTGGGAATGCCGCTGGCGATGTCATTAGCCGCGAAAGGCTGGCAGGTGACCGGGAGCAAAACCACGGCGGATGGGGTAGAGGCAGCGCGCATGTGCGGTATTGACGGCGTGGAATTGCGCCTTGAGCCGCAGCTGGTGTGCGATGCTGACGATCTGGACACGCTGATGAACGTCGATGCGCTGGTGATAACCTTACCCGCCCGTCGCAGCGGGCCGGGCGAGTCATTTTACCTGCAGGCGATGCAGGAGATTGTCGACAGCGCGCTTGCGCACCATGTTCCTCGCATTATTTTTACCAGTTCAACCTCGGTCTATGGCGAGGTTGAAGGCGTAGTGAAAGAAACGTCCGAGCGCCGTCCCGTTACCGCGAGCGGGCAGGTCCTGAAAGAGCTGGAAGACTGGCTGCATAATCTTCCCGGCACGCAGGTGGATATCGTCCGTCTGGCGGGACTGGTCGGCCCCGAGCGTCATCCGGGACGCTTTTTTGCCGGGAAGTCTGCGCCAGACGGCCAGCATGTCGTCAACCTGGTGCATCTTGGCGATGTCATTGGCGCGATCGAACTCCTCTTACAGGCTCCAAAAGGTGGACACATCTATAATATATGTGCACCGTCTCATCCCGCGCGCAGCACGTTTTACCCGCTGATGGCGCGCCAGCTGGGCCTGGCTCCGCCGGTTTTTGGTGAGACAAAGGATGACAGTAAAGGCAAAGTTGTTGATGGCAATCGCATTTGCCATGAGCTGGGGTTTGAGTATCAGTATCCCGATCCGCTGGTGATGCCCATGGAATAAGTCCCGCAGCGGAGACGATCGCGTACCGGAAGGGGGCGAATATGAAACCGCTGCTGGATGTTCTTATTATTCTGGATGCACTGGAAAAAGAGGGGAGCTTTGCGGCTGCGTCGGCAAAGCTCTTTAAAACCCCTTCGGCGCTGAGCTATACCGTTCAAAAGCTGGAAAGCGATCTCAATATCCAGATCCTCGATCGCTCCGGGCACCGCGCGCGGTTCACCCGTACCGGGCAAATGCTGCTGGAAAAGGGACGTGAAGTCCTCCATACCGTTCGCGAGCTGGAAAAACAGGCCGTCAAGCTCCACCAGGGGTGGGAAAATGAGCTTGTTATTGGCGTGGATGATACTTTTCCCTTTTCTCTCCTGACGCCGCTGATTGAAGCCTTCTTTCAACACCACAGCGTGACCCGGCTAATCTTTATCAACGGCGTGCTGGGTGGCTCCTGGGATGCCTTAACCCAGGGCAGGGCGGATATTTTTGTCGGCGCACTCCATGAACCACCCCAGTTGAGCGAGTTTGGTTTTGCCCGTCTGGGCGTGCTGGAGCAGGTATTCGCCGTGGCACCCCATCATCCGCTGGCTCAGGAGCCAGAGCCCTTAAATCGACGCGTAATTAAGAGCTATCGCGCGATAGTGGTCGGGGACAGTTCTCGTCCAGAGTGTGCGGTTTCCTCGCAGCTGCTTGACGAGCAGGAAGCCATTACCGTTTTTGACTTTAAAACCAAGCTGGAGCTGCAGATAAGCGGTCTGGGCTGCGGCTATTTACCCCGCTATCTGGCGCAGCGGTTTATCGACAGCGGTGCGCTTGTTGAAAAACAGGTACTTGCTCAAAGCAGTAATGAATCGGTGTGGGTAGGCTGGAATGAACAAACTGCCGGGCTGGCCAGCGCCTGGTGGCGGGACGAAATTTTAGCAAATAGTGCTATCGCCGCCGTTTACTCTCAGCCCGACGTCCAGAAATCAGCCAGTTAGCAAAAAGAAAATCGTCCCGCGCTTTGCAAAGTATTGCCTTTTGTATCCGATGTGGGGCAAAATGCCGCCGCTGCAACCAAATGAATAATCGACGATATAAAAGGCGTCGGTTATTTTTTTTTGCATGTACGAAACGAAACTAAAAACCAAGAGGCCGGGCTTCGTACCGGATAGATATTTACTAAAATCCGACAGTTGTTGTCGCTGAGGAAGAAAGAAATGGGGCAATTTTTCGCTTACGTGGCGGTTATCACCGTAAAGGAGAATAACTATGTCGCATAACGCAACTCCAAACACCTCTCGCGTGGAATTACGTAAAACGCTTACGTTGATTCCGGTTGTTATGATGGGCCTGGCCTATATGCAACCAATGACGCTGTTCGATACATTCGGTATCGTATCAGGCCTCACGGACGGTCATGTGCCGACGGCTTACGCCTTCGCGCTGATTGCAATCCTCTTTACCGCGCTCAGCTACGGTAAACTGGTGCGTCGCTATCCGTCTGCCGGTTCCGCCTACACCTACGCCCAGAAATCCATCAGCCCGACAGTTGGCTTTATGGTGGGCTGGTCATCGCTGCTCGACTACCTGTTCGCACCGATGATCAACATTCTGCTGGCAAAAATTTATTTTGAAGCCCTGGTGCCGTCGATTCCATCCTGGATGTTCGTCGTGGCGCTGGTGGCCTTTATGACGGCCTTTAACCTGCGCAGCATCAAATCCGTTGCCAACTTTAACTCCGTTATCGTTGTGCTTCAGGTCGTCCTGATTGCCGTTATTCTTGGCATGGTGATCTACGGCGTGTTCCACGGCGAAGGCGCTGGCACCCTGGCGAGCAGCAAGCCGTTCTGGTCTGGTGATGCACACGTGATCCCGATGATTACCGGGGCAACTATTCTCTGCTTCTCCTTTACCGGTTTTGACGGGATCAGCAACCTGTCTGAGGAAACCAAGGATGCAGAGCGCGTCATTCCGCGTGCTATTTTCCTGACGGCGCTGATTGGCGGTCTGATCTTTATTTTCTCGACCTATTTCCTGCAGCTGTACTTCCCGGATATCTCTCGCTTCAAGGATCCGGATGCGTCTCAGCCGGAAATTATGCTCTATGTGGCGGGTAAAGCGTTCCAGGTTGGCGCGCTGATCTTCTCCACCATCACTGTACTGGCGTCCGGTATGGCTGCGCATGCAGGCGTTGCGCGTCTGATGTACGTCATGGGCCGTGATGGCGTATTCCCGAAAAGCTTCTTCGGCTACGTTCACCCAACGTGGCGCACGCCGGCGATGAACATCATCCTGGTCGGTGCAATTGCGCTTCTGGCGATTAACTTTGACCTGGTGATGGCAACAGCGCTGATTAACTTCGGTGCGCTGGTAGCGTTCACCTTTGTTAACCTGTCGGTTATCTCTCAGTTCTGGATCCGCGAAAAGCGTAACAAGACGCTGAAAGATCACTTCCAGTATCTGTTCCTGCCGATGTGCGGTGCCCTGACCGTGGGCGCGCTGTGGGTTAACCTGGAAGAGAGCTCTATGGTGCTTGGTCTGATTTGGGCGGCAATCGGCCTGGTTTACCTGGCCTGCGTCACGAAGAGCTTCCGTAACCCGGTTCCTCAGTACGAAGACGTTGCGTAATACTGTGTCGGGTGGCGGCTACGCCTTACCCGACCTACAAACCCCGTAGGGGACAAAAAAAAGCCGGAGACATCGCCTCCGGCTTTTTTATATTCATCACTCAGACTATCTCTTGCGCGTACTTGAATAACGCTTTCAGCAGCGCCTGCTTCTCTTCGTTCCCTTCGTATTGACCGTAAAGCATCTCCAGCTCCTGTGCGTAGTTGTGCAGATACTCTGGCGTAAACACGTTGCGACGATGCTGCAGCCAGCGTTCCTGCTCTGCTTCATCCAGCGTGCCGGGGTAGTTACGCGCGCGGTAATTAAACATCAGTTTTTCGATGCGTTTATCGGCGAAAGTGATATCCAGCGCCGGTAAGTTACGCGGCTCGGTTTGCAGCACGATATTCATGGCCGCGCGATCGGCATCGCTGAAGAACCCGTTGTACAGCTGGGCATCCACGTTTTCTGACGGCACGAACGGCTCGGCTTCGGCAAAGATGGCGACCACTTTCTCACGCACCTGCGGGTTTTCACGCAGTACTTTCAGGTTATCAAGGCAGTGCTGTCGGTTAATGCCCAGCCTGTCGGCATCTTCCGGGCGCAGCGTATTCGCCTGCGCCAGTACCGGGCATTTATTGATATGCACCAGTTTGACCGGCACCGCAGGCAGATCGCCGAGTTCATTTTTCGGGGTGTAAAGCCGCTCGCGCAGGGTATCGCTGTCGAGCTCCAGCAGCGGCGAAATGTCGCCGGCTAAATCCACCATGATGACCGCATTACGGTTGTCCGGATGCCACGCCAGCGGTGCGACCCAGCTGGTATTGCCGCGCCAGGCGCCAAACATGCCGGAAATATGCACCAGCGGCTTCATCTGCGGCACGTCAATCAGCGTGGTCAATTTCTGCTTGCTGCGGTGGCTCAGCAGATACTCAAACAGCCTTGGCTGCGCGCTTTTCACCAGCCTCGCCATGGCAATGGTGGCATAGACGTCCGCCATCGCGTCGTGGGCATTGCTGTGCTCTATACCGTTGGCGCGCGTCAGGTGCTCCAGCCGGAAGCTCGTCAGCCCTTCCTCATTTTCCGGCCAGTTGATGCCTTCAGGACGCAGGGCATAGCAGGCGCGCATGATGTCGAGTAAATCCCAGCGCGAATTGCGGTTCTGCCAGCTCCAGGCGTAGGGATCGTAGAAGTTGCGATAAAAGATGTTGCGCGTCACTTCGTCATCGAAACGGATGTTGTTGTAACCGACCACGCAGGTATGGGGGACGGTGAACAGATCGTGGATGCGGCGGGCGAACTCCGCCTCGCTAAGGCCTTTTTCCCGCGCTTCCTGCGGCGTGATCCCGGTGACCATGACCGCGCCCGGCTGCGGCAGGTAGTCATCAGCGGGCTTACAGTAGAAGACCTCAGGCTCGCCAATGATGTTGAATTCGTCGTCGGTGCGGATGGCGGCAAACTGCGCCGGTCGGTCCAGCGCCGGGTGAGTGCCAAAGGTTTCGTAGTCGTGGAACAAAAAAGTCGGGCGTGCGGCAGAGTCAGACACCAGTAATACCATCCTGTTAAAAAATGACGTGACTATGGTAAACGATCGCGCGGGCCAGACCGAATAAAAAGCACCGTTGTGACACAAATTTGCGCGGCAGCTTCAGCGGAAAATCTGCGTCCTGTCACATTTTTTTGCAATTAAGCCAGGTAACGACATCAGAACTCCCGTAAAAAGGTCATCGATTTTTAATGACCTGAGGATATACCGTTGAAACGCCGTCTGTTTATTGCTGTTTCTTTACTCGCTTCGAGTGTCTCATCTGCTTTTGCGGCCGAACCGCTGGATTTTTCGCCGCAGCCTCCGGCCATTCAGGCTGGCTCCTGGGTGCTGATGGATTACACGACTGGTCAGATCTTAACGGCGGGCAACGAACATCAACAACGTAATCCGGCGAGCCTGACCAAGCTGATGACGGGCTATGTGGTGGATCGGGCCATTGATAGCCATCGCATTACGCCGGACGACATTGTCACCGTAGGACGTGATGCCTGGGCAAAAGGCAACCCGGTTTTTGACGGTTCGTCGCTGATGTTCCTGAAAGAGGGCGATCGCGTCTCCGTGCGCGATCTGAGCCGCGGTCTGATTGTCGATTCCGGTAACGATGCCTGCGTGGCGCTGGCAGATCACGTGGCGGGCGGCCAGCCGCAGTTTGTGAAGATGATGAACGACTATGTGCAAAAGCTGAACCTGCGCGATACGCACTTTGAAACCGTCCACGGCCTGGACGCGCCGGGCCAGCACAGCTCTGCCTATGACCTGGCCGTACTCTCCCGGGCCATCATTCACGGCGAGCCTGAGTTTTACCATATGTACAGCGAAAAGAGCCTCACCTGGAATGGGATCACCCAGCAAAACCGCAACGGCCTGCTGTGGGATAAAACCATGAACGTGGACGGTCTTAAAACGGGGCATACCTCGGGGGCAGGCTTTAACCTGATTGCGTCCGCCGTTGACGGCCAGCGTCGCTTGATTGCGGTGGTAATGGGGGCGGACAGCCCGAAAGGGCGCGAGGACCAGGCCCGGAAACTCCTGCACTGGGGGCAGCAGAATTTCGATACGGTGCAGATCCTGCACAACGGTAAAAAAGTGGGGACAGAGCGTATCTGGTACGGCGATAAGGAGCAGGTGAAGCTGGGCACCGACCAGGACTTCTGGCTGGCCCTGCCGAAAGCGGAAGTGCCGAATATCAAAGCCAAATACGTGCTGGATAAAAAAGAGCTGGAAGCGCCAATTGCCGCGCATCAGCGGGTCGGTGAGATCCAGCTCTATGACCGCGACAAGGTGGTAGCCCACTGGCCGCTGGTGACGCTGGAAGCCGTTGATAAAGGCGGCCTGTTCTCCCGCATGAGCGACTATCTGCACCACACGCTTTAACTGCTGCTGAGCAGACTGGCAGGGTTGCGAGTCTGCTCACATAATAAACACTTCACGTTTGCCGATAGGCCACGATCCGCTTTATAGTGTATAAATATACAGTGATAAATGGAGGCAGCATGGACTACAGCATTAAGCAGCAACAGAAACGTAAGATTGCCGGTTTTCATTTGGTCGGGCCGTGGGAACACACGGTAAAACAGGGTTTTGAACAGCTGGTGATGTGGGTCGACGGGCGTCACATTGAGCCACTGGAGTGGGTTGCGGTCTACTACGATAACCCGGATGAGGTCCCGGCAGAAAAACTGCGCTGCGACACGGCCGTCACGGTACCGGATGATTTCGTTATCCCGGAAAACAGCGAAGGCGTCATGATGACGGAAATCGCGGCCGGGGATTATGCCGTGGCGACGGCGCGCGTGGAAAACTACGACTTCGCCACGCCTTGGTATCAGTTCTTTAATTCCCTCCTGCAGGACAATAAGTACCAGATGGCGCTTAAGCCCTGCTTCGAGCGCTATCTCAACGACGGCAATGCAGACGGCTTCTGGGATATCGAAATGTATATCGCAGTAGAGCATAAAAAGGTTTAAGCCTGCTAAATGAAGGGTTTTTCAGCCGGAAGCGATCCGCCCGGCTGAAAACACAGTACAATTGTGATTTGCCGTGTAGCTGGAGAGCGGGTGTGCGTCCCGACAAATCATTAACTCCTTTTGAAATTCGCTTGTACAAACACTACCGCGTGGTGCATGGATGTCGCATCGCGCTGGCGTTCGTGTTGACGTTTGTCCTGGTCCGCTTGCTGGATGTTCCGGAAGGGACGTGGCCGCTGATCACGCTGGTGGTGGTGATGGGGCCCATCTCGTTTTGGGGAAACGTTGTTCCGCGCGCCTTCGAGCGGATTGGCGGGACCGTTTTAGGCTCGGCGCTTGGGCTTATCGCCCTGAAGCTGGAGCTTATATCGTTTCCAGTTATGCTGGCATGGTGCGGTGCCGCTATGTTCCTGTGCGGCTGGCTGGCATTGGGCAAAAGACCGTATCAGGCGCTGCTGATTGGGATTACTCTCGCGGTGGTGGTTGGTGCGCCCGCCGGAGATATGACCACCGCGCTGTGGCGAAGCGGGGATGTCATTCTGGGGTCACTGCTGGCCATGCTCTTTACCGGTATCTGGCCGCAGCGTGCTTTTCTGCACTGGCGCATTCAGATGGCCAACTACGTTACCGCGTTTAACCGCGTCTATCAGGCCGGTTTTTCTCCCAACCTGGTTGAGCGTCCCCGGCTGGAAAAGCATCTGCAAACGATCCTCAACGACGTGGTTAAAATGCGCGGCCTGATCACCCCCGCCAGCAAAGAAACCCATATTCAGAAAGCAATTTTCGAAGCCATCCAGACGGTAAGCCGCAACCTGGTCTGCATGCTTGAACTGCAGATCAACGCGCACTGGGCCTCGCGCCCCAGCCATCTGCTGATGCTTAACGCGCAGACCCTCAAAGAGACCCAGCAGATGACGCAGCAAACGCTGTTGACCATCGCACACGCGCTCTATGAAGGTAACCCGCAGCCGATACTGGCGAACAGCGAGCGGCTGAATGAGATCGTTGCGGAGCTGAAGCAGTTAATCAATGAACGCCAGGGCGATAACGTGGCAGAAACGCCTATTCACGGCTATGTCTGGCTGAGTATGGAACTGGCGCGTCAGCTTGAGCTGCTATCGCATCTTATTTGCCGGGCGCTGCGCAAATAAAAGGCGTATGTGACGCCTGCTGCTTCGATTCAGCAGCAATTGGGGTTATGATAGATTTAAACGATATACTCATTGTCATTCGCAGCCGCTGTCTGTTACAACGGTTGCCTTAACGAATCCGAATCTCACATTATCAGGGGTGTAAAAATGGAAACTACCAAGCCTTCGTTCCAGGATGTTCTGGAATTCGTCCGCCTGTTCCGCCGCAAAAACAAACTGCAGCGTGAAATCCAGGACGTTGAGAAGAAGATCCGTGACAACCAGAAGCGTGTTCTGCTGCTCGACAACCTGAGCGACTACATCAAGCCAGGAATGAGCGTTGAAGCTATTCAGGGCATCATCGCCAGCATGAAGAGCGACTATGAAGACCGCGTTGATGACTACATCATCAAAAACGCTGAGCTGTCCAAAGAGCGTCGTGACATCTCTAAGAAGCTGAAAGTGATGGGCGAAATCAAGAACGGCGAAGCAAAAAGCGAATAATCGCAGCGAATAGTGAAAAAGGCTCTCTGGTGACAGAGAGCCTTTTTTTATGATTCAGAACGCGGCTGTAGCTGATAAATCCAGGCATTAACCTGTTTGCCTTCGAGGGTGGTTACCGTGACCTCAACCCGATCGTAGCCGTCTTCAAATTCATCGAGCATTTGCCAGTGTGCGGCAAGGTTATCAGAGATAAACAGATAGCCTTCGACGCGGGGCCCGTCAGGGTGGAGCACAATCCCCGGGAAGTCTGCCGCAGCGCCCCAGCCTCGTTCGTAAAACGTGCCGGATACGAAGCCGGCCAGCCATTCACCGCCAATGTTTTCAAGAATATGCGCATTAGAGTGGCCCGGACGCAGCGTGCCGTAGACAAACAGAGCGTTCATTTTCCCTCACCCGCAAAGCAAAAAGCCTGCTTTAAAAGCAGGCTTTTTAAATTTGGCTCCTCTGACTGGACTCGAACCAGTGACATACGGATTAACAGTCCGCCGTTCTACCGACTGAACTACAGAGGAATCGTTGTGGAGGCTTATCTTAGCGGCGAAAAAAGTTTTGTCAAACCTGATCTTAGAGAAAATCGACCGATTGCTGATTCTGTCGTCAGTTTGTTGTAAATCCACACATCTTTTTCTGGAAAATACTTTGCAGGATGAGCATTTGTCCCCCATCATTTGAAATGGAGTTTCAACTTTTCTCTCTAAGGTCCATTTTGAACGTCACTGCCTCCTTACGCCAGGCGATAACGCGCACGCCATGGTATGCAAAACGTAAAAGCTATCGTGTTCTGTTCTGGCGTGAAATCACCCCTCTTGCTGTGCCTATCTTTCTGGAAAATACCTGCGTTCTGCTGATGGGGGTTCTGAGTACCTTCCTGGTGAGCTGGCTGGGGAAAGAGGCGATGGCCGGGGTCGGGCTGGCGGACAGCTTTAATATGGTGGTGATCTCGTTCTTTGCCGCCATAGACCTCGGGACGACGGTGGTGGTGGCCTTTAGCCTCGGCAAGCTTGACCCCAAGCGCGCGCGCGAGGCGGCCCGTCAGTCGCTGATGATCATGACCATTTTTTCGATCGTTCTGGCGGCGGTGATCCACTATTTCGGTAAAGAGATTATCGACTTTGTCGCCGGGGAAGCCACTAATGAGGTTAAAGACCTGGCGCTGACCTACCTGGAAATGACCGTCTTAAGCTATCCGGCGGCGGCCATTGCGCTGATTGGCAGCGGTGCGCTCCGCGGGGCGGGCAACACCAAAATCCCGCTGCTGATCAACGGCGGGATGAATATCCTGAATATCATCATCAGCAGCGTCCTGATCTACGGCGTGTTCTCCTGGGAAGGGCTGGGGTTCGTCGGTGCCGGACTGGGGTTAACCATTTCACGCTATATCGGCGCGGTGGCCATCATCGGGGTGCTGATGGCGGGGATCACGCCTTCGCTGCGCCTTACGCTGAAAAGCTATTTCCGCCCCTTTAATTTCGCCATTATCTGGGAAGTGATGGGGATCGGCATTCCCGCGAGCATTGAATCGGTGCTGTTTAACGGCGGGAAGCTGCTCACGCAGATGTTTGTCGCCGGGATGGGGACCGACGTTATCGCCGGTAACTTCATCGCCTTTTCCATCGCCTCGCTGATTAACCTGCCGGGTAACGCGCTGGGTTCGGCCTCGACCATCATCACGGGTAAGCGGCTCGGGAAAGGGCAAATAGGGCAGGCGGAGCGGCAGCTGCGGCACGTGTTCTGGCTATCAACCATTGGGCTGACCCTGATCGCCTGGGGCACCGCGCCGTTTGCCGGGCTGATGGCCTCGTTCTATACCCACGAAGATGATGTTAAAGAGGTCGTTAAGATCCTCATCTGGCTCAACGCGGCCTTTATGCCCATCTGGGCGGCCTCATGGGTTCTGCCCGCCGGGCTGAAAGGCGCGCGCGATGCCCGCTTTGCGATGTGGGTATCAATGCTCGGCATGTGGGGTTGTCGCGTTGTCGCGGGGTATACGCTCGGGGTGATGCTCGGATGGGGCGTTATCGGCGTCTGGCTGGGGATGTTCCTTGACTGGGCCGTGCGGGGCGCGCTGTTCTACTGGCGTATGGTCAGCGGGCGCTGGCTGTGGAAATATCCGCGGAAAAATGCCTGACAATTGCGCGAAATGGAGAATTATTCGGCAAACGATCGGAAATATGCATTCTGCCTTTGACATCAGGGGGGAGCATCGATAATATGCGCCCCGTTCACACGATTCCTCTGTAGTTCAGTCGGTAGAACGGCGGACTGTTAATCCGTATGTCACTGGTTCGAGTCCAGTCAGAGGAGCCAAATTTGAAAAGCCTGCTTTTAAAGCAGGCTTTTTGCTTTTCTGCGGCGGGTAAAATTGTCGGGTGGCGGCTTCGCCTTACCCGACCTACAGGACCTGTAGGCCCGGTAAGCGAAGCGCCACCAGGCACCAGACCGCACGAAATTACACACGAATCGGCGCCGTCGCCTCCTCGAGCCACGCACGCGCTTCACTATTCACCAGCGGCAACAGCGCCTCACGTACCTGCCGGTGATACGCATCCAGCCACTTTTTCTCCTGCTCGCTCAATAGATGCAGCTCAACCTGAGTTAAGTCGATCGGGATCAGCGTCAGCGAGGCAAATCTACAAAACCCCGGACGGCTCTCCACAATCTCCACCTGGTTTTCAATGCGAATACCGTGGCTATCGCCCAGATAATATCCCGGCTCGATAGTCATGATATTGCCCGCCACCAGCGGCCACGGGTTGACCTTTTTGGCAATACGATGCGGGTTTTCATGGATCAAAAGCTGATGCCCCACGCCGTGCCCCGTACCGTGATCGTAATCCAGCCCCATCTCCCACAGCGGACGACGCGCAAAAGCGTCCAGCTGATGCCCCTGAGTTCCGGAAGGAAACTGCAGGGTAATGAGTGATAGGAAACCTCTCAGCACGGCGGTGTAGTGCAGGCGCTGCTGCGGATCGACCTGACCCCATGCCAGCGTGCGCGTGGCATCGGTGGTGCCATTAGCATACTGACCGCCGGAATCGTTCAGGTAAAAATGGTCATGGCCGATAGGCTTGTTGCTGGCCTCGCTGGAATGGTAATGGCACATCGCCGCATTGCTGGAGGAGGCGGAGATAGTGGCAAAACTCTGCTCGATAAACCCCGGCTGCTGTTTGCGGAACGCGAGCTGCTGCGCCTGCGCGTCCAGCTCAGTCAGCGGTTGTCCTGCCGCCTCGCGCAGCGGCACTTCACGGCTTAGCCAGGCGAGGAAGTTGACCCACGCGGCACCGTCCTGGTGATGACACTCGCGGTAACCCGCAAGTTCGACCGAGTTTTTAGTTGCCTTCATCAGGGTAATAGGGTCGGTCCGCCAGACAATTTCTCCCCGTGGTTCAATGGCGAAGCGCAGGGCTACCGGCGCGGAGTCGGCATCCACCATCACCCGCTTACCTTCAGCAATCTGCTGGCAACGTTCGATAAAGGCGTCCTGCGGCACAATGATGAACGCACTGCGCACCGCGTCTGGCAGGGCGCTGAGCTTGTTGTCGTTAACAAACCACTCAACGTGACCGTCACGGCCAAGCAGGACAAAGGAGAGCGGGACCGGGCTGTAAGGGATATCCGCGCCCCGCACGTTCAGGAGCCAGGCGATGTTATCCGGCAGGGTAACGGCCAGATAATCGGCATTGTTCGCCGCCAGCACGGCGGCAGCGCGCTGGCGTTTGTCTGCGCTGCTTTCGCCGCTCAGCTCAACCGGCATTTCACGAATCAGCCCCGCCGGCGCGGCAGGGCGGTCAGTCCACAGGGTATCAAAAGGAGACTGACTCAGTGGCACCAGCTCGCACGGTGTGGTGGAGAGCTGCTCAAACTCCGAATGGGTCATCAGCAGCGCCTCAAAGCCGATGCGTGTCCCTGCCTCAACGTTTTCCGCCAGCCATTGCGCCAGCGGCTCGTTATGCAGGTGGTGGATCTCAACCTCATCCGTATTGACCTGCACGCGCGCCTGAACCTGATAGCGGCCATCGACGAACAGCAGCGCTCTATCCTGCAGCACCAGCGCCACGCCGGCCGAACCGTCAAAGCCCGTCAGCCAGGCCAGCTTTTCGTCGTAGGGCGCGCAGTATTCGCTCTGCCAGGCATCGGCGCGCGGGACGATCATCCCGTCGAGGTTATTGGCTTCAAGCCACTGGCGCAGGGCAGAGAGCGGTGATGTGCTGTACATTCTTTATCCTTATCGTGATTAGCGGAACGGCGGCTCGTTAAAGGTGCGCAGCTTGCGGGAATGCAGCTTGTCGCCTTCCGCCCGCAGCAGGTCGATGGCGCGAATGCCAATTTGCAGATGCTCTGAGATAGCCCCCTCATAGAAGCGGTTGGCCTGGCCCGGCAGCTTAATTTCGCCGTGCAGCGGCTTATCGGAGACGCACAGCAGCGTGCCGTAGGGGACGCGGAAGCGATAGCCCTGCGCGGCGATGGTGGCGCTCTCCATATCAATCGCCACCGCGCGGCTCAGGTTGAACCGCAGCGCGGAGGCGGAGTAGCGCAGCTCCCAGTTGCGGTCATCCGTCGTGACGACCGTACCGGTGCGCAGGCGCTGTTTAACCTCTTCACCCGGCATCCCACTGACCTCTTTGGTGGCGTCATACAGCGCGCGCTGCACTTCGGCGATGCTCGGGATTGGGATATCCGGCGGCAGTACGGCGTCAAGCACGTGGTCGTCGCGCAGGTAGGCGTGGGCGAGAACGTAATCGCCAATCAGCTGACTTTCGCGCAGGCCGCCGCAGTGGCCAATCATCAGCCACACGTCCGGGCGCAGTACCGCCAGATGGTCGCAGATGGTTTTCGCATTCGACGGTCCCACGCCAATGTTGATCAACGTGATGCCCTGACCGTCCGCGGTGATCAGGTGCCAGGCGGGCATCTGGTGTTTTTTCCACGCCAGGTCGGAAATGGCCTGCTCGGGCGCTTCGGTCTCCGCGGTGATCCAGATCCCGCCCGCACAGGACAGCGCGATGTAAGGGCTCTCCGGGTCAAGGATCTGGCTACAGCCCCAGCGGACAAACTCGTCGACGTAGCGGGTGTAGTTGGTAAAGAGCACGAAGGGCTGGAAATGTTCGGCTGGCGTACCGGTGTAGTGGCGCAGACGTGCCAGGGAGAAATCGACCCGGCGGGCATCAAAATGCGATAGGGGAGAAAATTCTGCCGGGTGATAAATCCCGTCAGCCGTCTCATCGCCAATCTGCGAAAGTTCAGTCGTCGGGAAGTGGCGGGTCAGTCCCGCGCTCATGGAGCGGTCAAGCGTTAACGCCGAGCCGTCAATCACGTAGGGATACGGGATTTCATGCTGTGAGGGCTCAACGGCAATATGCGCACCGTAGTCCTGGTACAGCAGCGTGAGCTGTTCTTCAAGATAAGGGCGGAACAGTGCAGGGCGGGTGACGGTGGTGCTGTAGCAGCCGGAGTGGGTAAAACGCGCGTAGGCGCGGGTTTTCGGCGTGGTGCTGGCGCTGCCGTCCCAGGTCACAGAGAGCGATGGATAAACAAAAAGGCCCTTGTTTCTGGCCTTTTCGTCGGGAAGTTTCCCCGTTTCGATATACTCGCTAATGGCGCTGCGCAGCGCATTGACGGACTGTTCATACAGCGCGTCGAGTTTTTCCAGCGCCTGAGCCGGGGTCAGGCTGGAGCCCTTATTATTCATCTCTGTCTCCTTGTTCCACAGGTGTGCGACTCTACCCGATAGTATGTCACACGCCTGTGAAACAAAAGTGAGATCAGCGGTGGCTCGTCTCTTTCATCAATAGCGCCGTCGCCGCCGACAGCAGGCAGCCGGCCAGCAGATAAATGGCCACGCTGCGCCAGTTTCCGCCGGAGAAGGTCACCAGCGCGGCGGCAATAAACGGCGTAAACCCGCCGCCGACAACGCTTGCGACCTGGTAACCCACCCCTGCGCCGCTGTAGCGGTAGCTGGCGCCGAACAGTTCGGTAAACATCGGCTGCTGGACGCAGACCACCATATCGTGAGCGATGTTCGCGAGCATGATGGCGAAGAAGACAATCCAGAAGATCGACTGCGCCTCCAGCGCCATAAAGAATGGCCACGCGCTGAGGGTACCCACCAGCGCCCCGGTAATGTAGACGCGACGGCGGCCAAACCGGTCCGCCAGCCAGGCGAAGCAGGGGATTGTCAGGCAGCTTATCCCCCCGACCACCAGGCCGATATTGAGGAACAATTCGCGCGGCAGGCCGAGGTTCTGCGTCGAATAGTTCAGCGCAAACGCGGTGACGATATACATCGTCAGCAGTTCGCACAGGCGCAGGGCGATAATTTTCAGAAAAGCGCCAGGGTGCTGAACCAGGGCTTCCATCACCGGCAACCGTTTTTTGGCGGCCGGCTTTTCCTGCTGCTGCTGTTCGAATTCAGCGGACTCTTCCATCCCGTTACGGATCCACAGCGCGGCAATGACCAGCACGATGCTGAAGATGAACGGAATGCGCCAGCCCCAGCTCAGGAACTGCTCGTCGGTGGTGAGCTGGCTGATTAAGGAGACCAGCCCTGTGGACAGGAGCAGACCCACGCCATAGCCAACCTGCACGCCGCTGCTGTAAAAGGCTTTCCGGTGCTTCGGCGCGCTCTCTACGGACAGCAGCGCCGCGCCGCCCCATTCGCCGCCCACGGCGAAACCCTGGATGGCGCGCAGCGTGACCAGCAATACCGGCGCCCACCAGCCAATCGCGGAAAACGAAGGGAGAATGCCAATCAGCGCGGTGGCGATCCCCATCATCCAGACGGTGAGCATCAGCATGCGTTTGCGGCCGAGGCGGTCACCGAAGTGGCCGAAGATCACACCGCCCAGCGGGCGAAACAGAAAGCCAACGCCGAAGGTGGCAAACGCGGCGAGCGTGCCCATCGCGGGGCTGACCTGCGGAAAGAACTCGCGGTTAAAGACCAGGGCGGCGGTAATGCCGTAGAGCAGAAAATCATACCAGTCGACGACGGCACCCGCGAAGCTGCCTAAGGCTGCGCGGCGGGCACGATTGAGCGAAGATGTCTCCTCGTTGGGACGTTCGGAGATGAGGGTGGAGTCCATAGTTGTCCTGTCTGTACTGATTTTTAATTATTGGTATAAGAAAAGGTCACTCACGTTGCGTCCGTCATCTAAACGGAACCTATGAGACTACCGCGACAAAACGCCTGAGAAAACGTTTTTATCTTTCCGGAAGGCGCTGAATAAATAAATTTCATCTTCCCCTGCCTCGAGATAAATCAGTCTGTTTGGCTCCGGTTAGTGCTGAATGGATTACATTAATAGATACCGCTGCGTGACTTAAGCTGAGGGAAAAACGATGCAACGTAACTTTTCGGCCATATGGATTGTCCTGTTTTTATTCGCCGCACCGCTTCATGCCGAGCCGAAAGTCTATGGAGAACAGCGTATTAGCGGCTGGTGGAATGCGCTGACGGATGATATATCCAAGACCTGGGAAGAGCCGCAACGTTACGATTTGTACCTGCCGTTCCTTAGCTGGCACGCTCGCTTTATGTACGACAAAGAAAAAACGGACAATTACAACGAAATGCCGTGGGGCGGTGGGCTGGGCGTTTCTCGCTATAACGAAGAGGGTAACTGGAGCGCGCTCTTCGCGATGATGTTCAAGGACTCGCACAATGAATGGCAGCCCGCGATGGGCTATGGCTGGGAGAAGGGCTGGTATCTGGATAATGCCAAAGATTTCCGCCTTGGGCTCGGTGCCGCAGCGGGCATCACGGCGCGAGATGATTTTGCCAACTACGTGCCGCTACCGTTCATCTTCCCGCTGTTTTCAGCCGGCTATAAGCGCGTTACCGTCCAGTTCACCTATATTCCAGGAACCTATAACAACGGTAACGTGCTCTTTGCCTGGATGCGCTTAGGCTTTTAAAGGGTGATCACTTTTTTTGCCACGGCGTTAGACAATACCAGCATGGAGAATAGAACAGAGATGACGAACGTGAGCACAATCAGCGAAAGCTTTATGCCGAGGGAGGTCACCGGGATCAGCGCCGTCAGCAGGTGAAACACCGAGTAGTGGACAATATACACGCCGGTCATTGTTTTACTGATGGCGGCCAGCACTGACTCCTTAAACTCAGCATTGCGGCGAAAGCGCACCCCGTTCGCCGCAATCACCAGCGCAATAATCAGAATGTAGATTTGCGAGCCGGTAAGAATAAAGGCGTTTCTGTCGGCCTTGAACAGGGCAAAAAAGAAGTGGCGCTCGTAAAACCAGGTGAAGAGATAAATAAACGGGATGGCGATAACCGCCGCCCTGACGACATTTTTGCGGCTAATCCACTCGGCGATTTTCGGGTCGCAGAAGAGTTGCCCCGTCAGATAAAACAGCAGCCATGTCCACAGCCGATACTGCGGTGAAAGCGAAAGGACGTGCGTTTCAGGATAAAGCACCGATAGCAGATCGTATCCGTAGGAAAAGAGCAGCAGGGCGGCAATCGCCCCGCAGAATAGCGCTCGCCGCTGGCTGAGCCACTCCACCGCCAGATGGAAGGTGTAAATCACGACAAAGGCGAACACGAACCAGGGCTGGATTAAATACCCGCGCTGATAGGGCTCCCACAGGTAGTAGATCGTTATCCAGAACAGAAAAACAATCACCAGACTTTTAATTTTACCCAGCTGCCAGCGGGTGCCGTGCCGGGACTGTCCGTCGAGATAGCCCGCAACCACAAAAAACAGCGGCGTGGCGATGGTCGAAATAAAGGTTAAAAGCCCAAGGATCCAGTGATAGTCGTAATCATAATGATCCCAGGTATTGTAGATAGTGAAGAAGGTGACCGCCGTCATACAGCCCAGCGTCTTGATAATATTCAGCCCTGTCGCATTCATTGTTGTTTGGCTTCGTCCTTACGATGGAAACACGCATAGATCACGGGAAGTACCAGCAGCGTCAGGATTGTAGCAAACCCAAGTCCAAACATAATCACAACGGCCATGCTCTGGAAGAAAACGTCCAGCAGCAGCGGAGCCAGGCCAAGTACGGTAGTGAACGCGGTGAGCAGGATGGGGCGCAGGCGCGAGGTGGCGGCATAAACGATCGCGCTGTGCTGATCCTTTTGCGTTTTCTGCTGTTCGATCTCTTCCACCAGCACGATGCCGTTGCGGATGAGCATTCCGCTCAGGCTCAGCAGGCCAATCAGCGCCATAAAGCCAAAGGGAATGCCGGTAATTAAAAATCCCGGCGTGACGCCAATCAGCGCCAGCGGTACGGTCAGCCAGATGGCGACGGCATTTTTCACCGAGCTAAACATCAGCACCGTAATGACAAACATCACCAGATACCCGACAGGTAGCGTAGTGAACAGCCCTTGCTGCGCTTCGCTGGAGTTTTCCGCGTCGCCTCCCCACTCTATGCTGTAGCCGTGTGGCAGGGGAAGGGCATCTACCTGCGGCTTCACGCGGGCGAGAATATCGCCGGAGGTTTGCTGGCTTAGCGGGTCCGGGTCCGTCTGAACCGTCAGAACCCGCGAGCGGTCGCGTCGAAGGATGAGCGGATCTTCCCACTCCAGCGAAAAGCGGCTGACGACGTTACTCAGCGGGATATACTGCTGCCGCGTCTGGCTCCACACCAGCACGTTGTTCAGGTGATTGGCGTCCAGCCGTTCGCTTTCAGGGGGCCTCACCACCACGGGCAGCAGGTCACTGCCTTCCCGATACAACCCCGCCCGGCTGCCGGAGAAATTCATCTCCAGCGCGTTGTCGACGTCCTGCTTATCCACGCCAAGCTCGCGGCCCAGGGCGGCAACGTACTGTGGGCGGATCACCTTGCTGCGGTTTTGCCAGTCGTTCCTGACGCTGCCCGTGGCCGGGTCGCGGGTGAGGATGTCGTCCACCTGGCTGGCAATCAGGCGCAGCCGGTCAGGATCGGGACCTTTAATGCGTACCTCAATGGCGCTGTCGCCGGAGGGGCCAAACATCACGCGCTTGGTGCTGGCGTTGACCTGCGGATAGTTTCGCGCGATGTACTCGTCCACGTGGCGCGTCAGGGCGGAGATGTTGCGCTGGTCGTCCATGCGCACCATGATCTGCGCGTAGTTGCTGTACTGCCGCTGTCCGCTGTAGGTCAGAATAAAGCGCATACTTCCCTGACCAATGGTCGAGACGGTGGTTTCCACGCCCGGCTGGCCGTTAATGGTTTTTTCGATATCGCCGGTCATTTTCTCGGTCCATTTAATATCGGTGCCGTAGGGTAGCCAGAGGTCGACAAAGAAAATCGGCGTATTAGACGACGGGAAAAAGTTTTGCCGTACGGCGCCAAAACCCCAGACGGACGCTGCCAGCAGCGCAGCCATCACAATGAGCGTCGATGCCTTATGGTGCAGCAGCGTGTTAAGCAGGCGCTGGTAGAGGCGGTAGAGTCGTTTATCGTAAGGATCTGACTCATCGGTTTTATCGGGGGTGTTGTCGTTTTTAAACAACCACCACTTAATCAGCACCGGGGTGAGGGTGAGCGCCGAAAACCAGCTCAGCATCAGGGAAATCAGCAGCACCTGGAAGAGTGATTTACAGTATTCCCCGGTGGAATCCTGCGACAGCCCGATAGGGGCAAACGCCAGTATGGCAATCACCGTCGCCCCCAGCAGCGGCAGGGCGGAGCGGCGGATGATGTAGTTCACAGCGGCCAGCAGAGGCGAGCCCTGCTGTCGGGCAATCAACACCCCTTCGACAATCACGATGGCGTTATCCACCAGCATGCTGAGGGCGATAATCAGCGCCCCGAGCGAGATGCGCTGCAGCTCAATGCCCCACAGATACATAATCAGCAGCGTGCCGAGCACGTTGAGCGCGAGCGAAAACGCAATGATGATCCCGCTGCGTACGCCCATAAAGATCAGCAGCACGCCGATGACAATCGCCAGCGCCATCAGGAAGTTAATAATAAAACCGTTAACAGAGTGGCCCACTTCGGCTGCCTGATCGTAAAACAGGTCTATTTGTATGCCTGCCGGTTTTTCCGCCGACATCTGGTTTAGCTTCGCCTCCAGCGCGTGGCCCACGTCGATTACGTTCACGCCGGGAATAAACGAGACGCCCATGGTGACGGCTTTTTTGCCGTTGGCATGGTAGATACTGGCTGGCGATTCGTTCAGCCCGCGAGACAGCGTGGCGATATCCCGCAGGCGCGTCGCCGCACCGGTGCCGGAAGGCGTGATGATGATATCCGCCAGTTCATCAAGATTCTCGAATTCACCGGTCGGGTGCAGGCGAATGGATTCGGTGCCGGAGGTGATTTCTCCGGCGCTGGAAACGACGTTAAGCCTGCTGAGCAGGGCGGAAAGCTGGTTCAGCGTAATGCCGCGCGCGGCCATTTTAGTCAGGGAGATATCGATGTTGACCTGCTGGCTAATGGCCCCGCCGATGGCAACCTTCGCGACGCCGGGGACCAGAATCAACGCGCGGCGCAGCTGCTCTGCATATCTCACCAGTTCAGGATTACTGAATTCATCTCCGGAAATGGCGAAGAAGAAGCCGAACACGTCGCCGAAATCGTCATTCACAAAGGGCGTGACGACGCCGGGCGGAAACTGACGCGAGGCATCGCCCACGCGGCGGCGCAGTTCATCCCAAATCTGCGGCAGTTCGTTCGAGTGATAGCGTGAAGCGATGTTAACGGTGATTTGCGACAGACCGTTTGACGAGATGGAGCTCACGTTGTCCAGATAAGGCAGCTGCTGCAGGGCATTCTCCAGCGGCAGCGTAACCTCCTCTTCAACCTGCTGAGCGGAGGCGCCGGGGTAGTGGGTGACCACCACTGCGGTTTTGATGGTAAAGGCGGGATCTTCCAGCCTGCCGATATTCAACAGGGCGAAAATCCCCCCGATGCCCAGCAGCAGAATCGTTAGCCAGACGCGAACAGGGTTATTAATAAATTGACGAGAGATATCCATTACAGTCCCCGTTCACGCGTCCAGATACGCACTGGCTGGTTAGCGTGGAGCTCCCCAACGCCTGCGGCCACCACGCGCTCGCCCGCCTTAAGCCCGCTGGTGATTACCACGCCTTCGGTACTCACTTGCCCCACGCTGACCTTGCGGTCTTCAAGATGGAGCGTGTCGCCTTCTCCCGTTACGACCCAGACGTGCGGCTCATTGCGCGGGCTGTTGTCCGGGTTAAAGACTGCCTCAACCGGTACGACGAGCGCCTGAGCGCCTGCGCCAGCCGGGAGGTTGGTTAAATTAATGGTCACCGTACCGCTTACGCCACCGACGGCGGGAAAATCATCGGGTCGCGGCATGGTGAGTATCACTTGCCAGGTCAGGGTATTGCTGTCGCTGCTGCCCGAATGCTCTTTGTAGACGGCGGTAAATTCCCGATCCGGAAGGGCGTTAATTTTCACCACGGGGCGGTACTGCGCGTTGCGAATATCAAAGGTCTTAAACAGGTTTTCAGGAATGCTGAACACCACGTCCAGCAGATCGGTACGGGTTAACGTCGCGATGGGCTGACCGGCGGACACCACCTGATGGTTTCGCACGTGCACGCTGGCCGCCGTCCCGCTAAAGGGCGCAACGAGCGTCATCTGATTTAGCTCTTCCCGGGCAATCTGCAGCGCCGCATTCGCCGAATCGCGGTTCGCACGCTGCACGTCCATCTCGGCTTTTGAAATGGCCTGTCGTCCTGCCAGCGTCTGGAAGCGGTCGAACTGCCTCTGGGCCAGCGTCGCCGCCGTTTGTCTGTCATTTACCCGCTGCTGGGCTTCACGGGCATTCAGTCTGGCAAGCTGTTGCCCCTGCTTGATGGCAGCGCCCTGACGTACATCAAGCGTTTCAATTTGACCGGCGCGCTTGAAGGAAAGGTCTGTGGCATCGCCCGATTCAATGCGGGCGGGAAAAACGCGCTGCTGGGCGTGACCCGGAGCCGTCACCTCCGCCACTTTTACCATTCTGGGCAGGGGAGAGGCTTGCTTGGGTTTCGGATCGCATGCCGTGAGCGTTAACAAAACGAACGGTAAAAGAGAGAGGTAGCGGTTCACTGTATTCCCCTAATAAATAACTGTTTTATTTATTCCATAACCTGGACAGGGGGTGACACTATTCTGCCAGAACAGTGACGACCATATAGGTAAATAAACCAATCGCCGTGCTGGCGATAATGGCAAGCGCAATAAACATACCCAGGCGGATCAGGCTTAAACCATACATACATTCCTCCATGAGCCGGAAGCGGTGTCTGACTATGAGCATAGTCGGCGAAAAGATAAATGTTAAATAACCATTATCAGTGGGGAAGCGCTAAACCTGATATTCCTGTGCTACGTTTAATATTATTCATCTCTTTTTATCGTAACTGGCATTAAGGGCAACCCCCTGCATTTAATGCGTTTTTTGCTTCATTCACTCTCGTGTTGGTTATAAAAAGGATGCTCGATATGTATAAAAACATTCTCGTTCCGGTGGATGTCTACGAGACAGGTCTGGCGGATAAAGCGTTGCAGCATGCACGGTTTCTGGCGCAAAGCGCGTCGGGTGACATTCATTTGCTGCACGTCATGCCCAAATTTTCAGCCGAACTGACGCGTGGTTTTATTTCAGATGCGCGCAAAATGGATGAATATATGATTAATAATTCGAAAGAAAAACTGTCTGACCTGGTCAAAAAATTGAATCTGCCAGAAGAGCGTGTTCATCTCCATGTCCGTAGCGGGAACGTTCGTGATGAGGTTATTAAGCTGGCGGATGAACTTGCTGCCGGTGCAATTATTGTCGGCTCTCGAAATCCAAATATTCAAACCCATTTGTTAGGATCAGAGGCGGCAAGTATTGTTCGTTACGCACATGTTCCTGTTTTCGTTATTCGTTAATTACAGAGAAGCAAGGTGATTTCTGAATAGAACCTGAGGAAGGAACGATGAAAACAGGAAAACCTGAACGTCCGTATTATCAACAAACCGTTGACGAAACCCTGTCGAATATCCACTCCACCCTGGAAGGCCTTAGCGGCACTGAGGCATCAGCCCGACTTCAGCAGCATGGTGAGAATGCGTTACCGCAAAAAAAGGGCAAACCGGCCTGGCTGCGCTTCCTGGCGCATTTTAACGACGTATTGATTTACGTTCTGCTGGTGGCCGCGTTGCTTAAGCTCTTTATGGGCCACTGGGTAGACATGTTTGTGATCCTTGGGGTTGCCATCATTAACGCGCTGATTGGCCATATCCAGGAGAGCAATGCTGAAAAATCCTTGCAGAGTATTCGCAATATGCTCTCCAGCGAAGCCGTGGTGGTACGGCAGGGGAAACATGAAACGATCCCCACCACGGCGCTCGTCCCGGGTGATATCGTGGTGATCCGCGCCGGGGATCGTATCCCTGCGGATCTGCGCGTGATTGAAGCGCATAATCTTCGCGTGGAGGAGGCCATCCTGACCGGCGAATCCACCGTTGTTGAGAAAAACAGCGATGCGTTAAGCGGGGAACTGCCTTTAGGTGACCGGTATAATCTGCTCTACTCAGGCACCACCGTCAGCTCCGGCGGCGGTAAAGGCGTGGTGGTGGCAACCGGGGGCGAGACCGAGTTGGGTCACATCAATCAGATGATGTCCGACATTGAAAAGCACCGCACGCCGCTGATGGTGCAGATGGATAAGCTCGGTAAGACCATCTTCATCACCATCCTGGTGATGATGGTGGCGCTGTTTGTCTTTAGTCTCCTGTTCCGGGATATGCCGGTTTCTGAACTGGTGCTGTCGCTTATCAGCCTCGCCGTTGCCGCCGTGCCGGAAGGCCTGCCGGCCATCATTTCCATCATCCTTTCACTTGGCGTACAGGCCATGGCGCGTCGCAAGGCCATCATTCGCAAGCTGCCCACGGTGGAAACGCTGGGGGCGATGACGGTCATCTGCTCGGATAAAACCGGCACCCTGACGATGAATGAAATGACGGTCAAAGCGGTGATTACCGCTGACGCGACCTACCGCGTGGAGGGCGACAGCTACGAACCGGTGGGGAATATTCACCCCGTAGATGACCCAACGCCCGTCAGCGTGACGCAGGGTTCCCTGCTGGAACGCTACCTGCGCACCATTGACCTCTGTAATGACAGCCAGCTGATCAAAGACGAGCAGGGGCTGTGGAAAATCACCGGGGGCCCGACCGAGGGCGCGCTGAAGGTGCTGGCGGCGAAAATCCCGCTCCCACCGCTCGATACCGAAATGCGCAGTAAAATCCCGTTTGATTCGCAGTATAAATACATGTCCACGCTGTACCGGCTGGGCGATGAAGAGGTGATTTTAATCACTGGCGCGCCAGACGTCCTGTTCCGCCTCTGCCAGTACCAGCAGACGAATGACGGACTGCAGCCTTTCGATCAGCCTTACTGGGAAGGGAAGATTGAGGAGTATGCCCGGGAAGGCTTGCGTATGGTGGCTGCGGCCTGGAAACTTGCCCACGAGGGGCAACGCGAGCTGGATCACCCGGACCTGCATGATGGCGTGATCCTGCTGGGTATTGCAGGAATGATGGATCCGCCGCGTCCGGAGGCCATTACCGCCATTGCCGACTGTCTGCAGGCCGGGATCCGCGTGAAAATGATCACCGGCGACCATCCGCAAACGGCAATGAGCATTGGGCAAATGCTGGGGATTGGTAACGCCGCAAGCGCTATCACCGGACGTGAGCTGGAGGCGATGGACGATCGTCAGCTGAGCGACGCCGCGCAGCAGTACGATATTTTCGCCCGTACCAGCCCGGAGGATAAGTTCCGCCTTGTGCAGGCCCTTCAAAGTAAACAGGAAGTCGTGGGCATGACCGGGGATGGCGTAAATGATGCCCCGGCGCTCAAGCGGGCGGATGTGGGTATCGCCATGGGGATTAAGGGGACGGAAGTCACCAAGGAAGCCGCCGACATGGTATTAACGGATGACAACTTTGCCACCATTGCCAGTGCGGTGCACGAGGGACGTCGGGTTTACGATAACCTGAAAAAGACCATTCTGTTCGTTATCCCCAGCAACATCGCGCAGGCCCTGCTGATCATCATCGCGCTGCTGGCGGGGAACCTGATCCCGCTAACGCCGGTCCTGATCCTGTGGATGAACATGGCGACGTCGGCAACGCTGTCGTTTGGCCTGGCGTTTGAAGCGGGTGAGAAGGACATCATGAACCGGCCTCCGCGTAAGGCGAATCTTCATGTGATGGACGGCTATGCCATCTGGCGCGTAGTGTTTGTTGGTCTGATGATTGCCATTAGCGCCTTCGTGCTGGAAGCCTGGCTACAGCCGCGTGGCTATTCGGCGGAATTTATCCGCACCGTGCTGCTGCAAACCCTGGTCACTGCGCAGTGGTTCTACATGCTCAACTGCCGCGTGAATGACGGCTTTTCGCTGAGCAAAGGCCTGCTGGCGAACAAAGGGATTTGGATCGTGAGCGGCGTACTGCTGGCGCTACAGCTTCTTATTATCTACGCACCCTTCATGCAGATGCTGTTTGGCACCGAGGCGCTGCCGTTCCGCTATTGGGTCATCACCTTGCTGATTGGTTTTGTGATGTTCCTTATTGTCGAGGCGGAAAAAGTACTGACGCGCAGGTGGCGCAAAACCGAGGCGTGATAGCGTAAACTGAGAAAGCCTGCCTGAGCCCAGGCTTTCTCTTTTTTTTGAGCACATGAAACTATGATTCGACTTGTCTGGTTCGTCCTTACGCTGTGTGCCGCTGTTCCCGGTGCGTTTGCCGTAACCTATCCTCTACCGCCGGAAGGCAGTCGTCTGGTGGGAACCCCGATTATCATCAACGTTCCTGAAGGCAACACGCTGCCTCTGGAAGCCTTTGCCGCGCAGTACGGGCAGGGGCTGAGCAACCTGCTGGAAGCAAACCCGGGCGTGGATCCTTTTTTGCCTAAATCCGGTACCCGTCTGGTAATACCTCAACAGCTGATTTTGCCTGACACCGTCCGTGAGGGGATCATCGTGAATGCGGCGGAAATGCGCCTCTACTATTATCCGCCAGGCGGTAACACCGTTGAAGTGCTGCCCATCGGCATCGGCCAGGCCGGGCGTGAAACGCCGCGTAACTGGGTGACGGCGGTTGAGCGCAAGCAGGAGGGACCCACCTGGTCGCCAACGCCCAATACGCGCCGCGCCTATGCGGCAGAGGGGAAAACGCTGCCGGCATTCGTGCCCGCCGGGCCAGATAACCCGATGGGGCTGTATGCGATCTATATCGGCAGGCTGTACGCCATTCACGGCACAAACTCGAATTTCGGCATCGGGCTGCGGGTGAGCCAGGGCTGTATTCGTCTGCGTAATAACGACATCAAATACCTTTTCGATAATGTCCCCGTTGGAACCCGCGTGCAGCTTATCGATCGGCCCGTGAAAACCACCACCGAGCCGGACGGTAGCCGCTGGGTGGAGGTGCATGAGCCGCTGTCACGTAACCGTGCGGAATTTGAATCAACCAATAAGGTTCCGCTGCCAATTTCAGCCGCGCAGCGGACACAGTTGGTAAACGAGGGAGCGGGAGCCGAACTGGAGCGGCGGTCGGGGATGCCGGTGAAGCTCAGTCAATGAGTTCGTTTAGCCCGGTGGCGCTGCGCTTACCGGGCCTACAGTCCCGTAGGTCGGGTAAGGCGAAGCCGGCACCCGACAATTTTACCCGCCGCAGAAAAGCAAAAAGCCTGCTTTAAAAGCAGGCTTTTCAAATTTGGCTCCTCTGACTGGACTCGAACCAGTGACATACGGATTAACAGTCCGCCGTTCTACCGACTGAACTACAGAGGAATCGTGTGAACGGGGCGCATATTATCGACCTGCGTTCGCCTTGTCAAAGGGTGGATCAACGCCTTTTGATCGTTTGCTGACAAAATCGGCAAAGTGGTGTTTTTGCCAGCGGAATGCACCGCTTTGGTGCGCGTATACCCCTAATGGGGCAGATCATAAACTGCTGTTTCAGTAATAAAACCCACCTCCGTGATTAGGTTTCCTTATTTTCAGGCGCTTAGCGAACAATTCAGACCGCCTGGTAAAAGTGGCATTCATATTGCAAAACCTGTTCAACAACGACAGCCGGTTCCGGCACAGCATTTTCGAACAGGGGGCAAAATGAACTTAAGACGACTGAAATACTTCGTAAAAATCGTCGATATCGGCAGCCTGACTCAAGCGGCAGAAGTGCTGCATATCGCGCAGCCTGCGCTGAGCCAGCAGGTGGCTACTCTGGAAGGCGAGATGGATCAGCAGCTGTTGATTCGCACCAAACGCGGCGTCACGCCAACGGAAGCCGGTAAGATCCTGTATACCCACGCGCGCACCATCCTCCGCCAGTGTGAACAGGCGCAGCTGGCGGTGAACAACGTGGGTCAGACCTTGAGCGGGCACGTTTCTATCGGCCTGGCGCCGGGAACGGCCGCATCGTCTATTACCATGCCGCTGCTGCAGGCCGTTCGCGCCGAGCTGCCGGAAGTGCTGGTTTACCTGCACGAAAACAGCGGGTCCGTACTGAATGACAAACTGCTGAGCGGCCAGCTGGATATGGCGGTCCTTTACGATCGCTCCCCGGTTGCCGGGATCACCAGCCAGCCGCTGCTGAAAGAAGATCTTTACCTCGTGGGCACCCGCGACTGTCCGGGCCAGAGCGTAGACCTTACCGCCGTGGCAGAGATGAACCTCTATCTGCCGCGCGATTACAGCGCCGTGCGCGTGCGCGTGGATGAAGCGTTCTCCCTGCGCCGCCTGACGGCAAAAATCATCGGCGAGATCGACTCTATCTCCACGCTGACCGCGGCCATTGCCAGCGGAATGGGGGTGACGGTTCTGCCGGAATCTGCCGCGCGCTCGCTGTGCAGCGCGGCAAACGGCTGGATGGCGCGCATCACCACGCCTTCAATGAGCCTGCCGCTGTCGCTGAACATGTCCGCACGCGGATCGCTCTCGCCGCAGGCGCAGGCGGTCAAAGAGATTTTGATGTCGCTGGTCAGCAAGCCATCGCTTGAGAACCGTGAGCTTCAGCTCGTGAGCTGATATTCCATAAAAGCATAAGATGCTGGTTTTTATTATTTGTTCTGCAGCTCAGCTGACTCTAACAATAGAGCTATCTCAGATGCGCCGGAGTGAATCGTGAATTTCCAGCAACTTAAAATTATCCGTGAGGCGGCCAGGCGGGACTACAACCTGACCGAGGTCGCCAACATGCTTTATACCTCTCAGTCCGGCGTCAGCCGCCATATCCGCGAGCTGGAAGAAGAGCTGGGGATAGAGATCTTTATCCGCCGCGGCAAGCGTCTGCTGGGCATGACCGAGCCCGGCAAGGCCTTGCTCACCATCGCTGAGCGGATCCTTAACGAGGCCAGCAACGTTCGACGTCTGGCGGATCTCTTTACCAATGATGCATCCGGCGTGCTTACCATCGCCACCACCCACACCCAGGCCCGGTACAGCCTGCCGCCGGTGATTAAAGCCTTCCGCGAACTTTTCCCCGATGTCCGTCTGGAGCTCATCCAGGGCACGCCGCAGGAAATTGAAGTGCTGCTGCAAAACGGCGGGGCGGATATCGGCATCGCCAGCGAACGCCTGAGCAACGACCCGCTGCTGGTGGCTTTCCCCTGGTTCCGCTGGTACCACAGCTTATTGCTCCCCGTCGATCATCCCCTGAATCAGGTCTCTCCCCTGACGCTGGAAGAGATTGCTAAGTGGCCGTTGATTACCTACCGCCAGGGCATTACCGGGCGCTCGCGTATTGATGAGGCCTTCAACCGTAAAGGGTTAACGCCGGACATCGTGCTGAGCGCGCAGGATTCCGATGTGATTAAAACCTACGTCGAGCTGGGCCTGGGCATTGGCCTGGTGGCGGAACAGTCCGGCGGCGAGCGCGAGGCCGGGGATCTGGTGCGTCTGGATACACGCCATCTGTTTGACGCCAATACCGTCTGGCTCGGCCTGAAGCGCGGGCAGCTACAGCGCAACTACGTGTGGCGCTTTATCGAGCTCTGCAACGCCGGGCTGTCCGTCGATGAGATTAAACGCCAGGTGATGGAGCCGGAAGAAGTGGCGATTGATTACCAGATTTAAGTGCTGGCTTGCCCGGTAGCGCTGCGCTAACCGATTTAGGGGACAGGGATGTCGTCACTTGTTGTAAGTAGTGGGGACATGCTGCTGCATCAATTCAACGATCCAGTCAATAAAAACGCGCAGTTTAGCGTTGACGTGGCGGTTCGGCGGAAACGCCAGGTGCAGGGGCATTGGACTGATACGCCATTGTGTAAATAACGGAATCAAAGAGCCGGTAGCCTGATGCGCTGCCGCCATATAGACGGGTAGCGCAATCACGCCCAACCCGGCTAACCCGGCTTCGAGGTAAGCATTGCCATCATCCACGGCAAGTACATAGCTGCCCGTGATTTCAATATGTTCACTCTCACTGCGCAGTACCAGAGGATCAATCTTGCCGGTGCGTGAGGATAAGAATCCTACTCTGCGATGGTCGGAATTTTCCAGCTCTCGCGGGTGAGCAGGGGGGCCAAGGCGTTCCACATAGCTGGGGGCGGCGTAGACGCCGATTTGCAAATCTCCGACATGGCGAGCGATGAGGGACTGGTCGTTGATTTCGCCGCCGCGCAGGACGCAATCCACGCTGTCACCAATCAGATCCACCACCCGGTCGCTCACGCCCATGTCGAACTGGATGTCAGGGTAGCGTGCGTGGAACGCCGGTAGCGCCGGTACAAGGATGAGGCGGGCCAGCGGACTGGGCACATCCACCCGTAGCCGCCCCCTGGGCGTCATCGCCGCGCTGGACAGGCAGTTTTCAGCATCTTCCATGTCCGCCAGCAGGCGGATGACGCGTTCGTAGTAGACCGCGCCGTCGGGAGTCACGCCGAGCCTGCGGGTGGTGCGATGGAGCAATTTGACGCGCAGGCGCGCTTCCAACTGCTGAACGAGCTGCGTCACCGTCGTTTTGCTCATATGAAGCGTTTGGGCAGCCTTTGTGAAGCTACCTGCCTCCACCACGCGAGCAAAGGCGCGCATCGCATCGAAACGATCCATTCCATACCTCTCTTTTCGCCGATTGTTTGGATATTACAAACAATGATGGACAAAGTCGCTTGTTTATCCGCCCGATCCTGCACCTGTAAAGTGTCCTTATGTTCACCGGGCTGATTTCGCCCCATTGCAAAGGTACAAACATGACGGCACGCGATGCAGTTTTCCCCACCGGTCGGCAGGCGCTCTATGAGCGCAATCGCTATTCACCGGCCATCAAATCCAATGGTTTCCTGTTCGTTTCGGGTCAGGTTGGCAGCCGTGAGGATGGTTCGCCTGAGCCCGATCTAAAAGCGCAGGTCCGGCTGGCCTTCGATAATCTTAATGCTGTCCTTGCGGCCGCGGGCTGCACGTTCGCTGACGTGGCTGACGTGACCCTCTTTGTCGTCGATCCCGAGTCAAACCTAGACGCTATCTGGAGTATCCTGCCAGAATATTGGGGGAAAGCGCCTTATCCTACGTTGACCGGGATCGGCGTGACGTGGCTGTACGGATTCCACTTTGAGATTAAGGTGATTGCCAGGCTACCCTAGCGTTACGGGTCTTTCCGCCGGTCGAAAGATAAGACAGAGGAAAATTTATGAAAGCAGCGGTTTATTGCCCAGTGACGCTGCGCTTACCGGGTCTACAGTCCCGTAGGCCGGGTAAGGCGAAGCCGCCACCCGGCAAATTTTCCGAATGCACAAAAGTAAAAAGCCTGCTTTAAAAGCAGGCTTTTCAAATTTAGCTCTCTTTAATCGCTCGATTGCTGTCATTTCGCCGACACGGCTCCAGTCCTGAAACCGCCTCGCATTTCGTTTATCCGATCCGCCATATTCCTTTGAAGCACATAACAATTTTCTATTATCGGCCTTCCTACTACGAGCAATGTTCCCGCCTGCTTTCTTCACATTTTATTATGAAAAGGAAATCACCATGAATCTGATGAATAATTGCGCACTCCCTGTCATGAATGTTATATTAAAATATAATATTCGGAGGTGCACTATGTATACAACTCGCCTGAAAAAGGTCGGCGGATCCATCATGCTCGCGGTTCCTCCCGCCGTGCTGAAAACGCTGGATCTATCGACGGACAGCGAAGTCGGCATGACCATTAATAATGGTTGCCTGATTATTGAACCCCAGAAACGGCCTCATTATTCGCTTGAGGAGCTGCTGGCGCAGTGCGATCCGCACGCTGAAATGAGCGAAGAGGAGCGAGAATGGATTGAAGCCCCTGCGGTGGGCAAGGAGATTCTGTAAATGGACAGAGGGGAAATCTGGCTTGTTTCACTGGATCCGATTGCTGGCCACGAGCAAAGTGGAAAACGTCCGGTACTCATCGTATCGAAGGCATCGTTTAACAAGCTGACCCGGCTACCGGTAGTGGTTCCCGTCACCAGCGGCGGAAACTTTGCGCGTACAGCAGGTTTCACCGTTTCACTGGAAGGGGCGGGGACCAAAACAATCGGCGTTATTCGCTGCGACCAGCCCAGAACCATTGATATGGCTGCCCGGAACGGCATGCGGCTGGAACGCATACCTGACGCCGTTGTAAATGAAGTGCTTGCGAGGCTGGATGCGATTCTGAATTAAGATCAGAAACGCAGAAAAGCAAAAAGCCTGCTTCAAAAGCAGGCTTTTCAAATTTGGCTCCTCTGACTGGACTCGAACCAGTGACATACGGATTAACAGTCCGCCGTTCTACCGACTGAACTACAGAGGAATCGTGTGAACGAGGCGCATATTATCGACCTCGGTTCGCCTTGTCAAAGGGGGAAAACACGCTTTTCGCTCGTTTGCTGACTATTTCAGCAAATCGCTGATTTTATAGCAAATTTGCCTTGAAATTACACAAGGAAAAGCGCCGCCCGCAGGCAGGCGGCGCGAAGGGTTAGAACAGTACGGAGTAGTTCAGGCCAAACGTGCGTCCACGGCCCTTATAGGTATACAGGCCCGGTGCGCCGTAGGTTGGGCTATACAGCCCCGGCGCGCGCTGGCCCCAGGCGGTGGTGTAGTCTTTGTCCAGCAGGTTTTCCACGCTGAAGCTGACTTTACCCACCGGCAGGGCGTAGCTGCCCAGGAAGTCGACTGTGTTGTAGCCGTCGATCTTCTTACCATCGGAGTCTGACACGTCAAAGGTCTGCGTGCTCTGCACGCGCAGGGTCCAGTCGCCCGGCGCCCAGTTGACCCATGCGCTGGCTTTCGACGGGCTGGCGCTGTCTACCGTCAGCTTCTCCCATTTGCCGTTCTCGCGGGTTTCAGACTTAATGGCGTTAAAGTTCGCGCCCGTGCTCCAGTCGCTGTTAGTGAAGAAATAGTCCACCTGACCTTCCACCCCGTAGATACGACGCTTGTCGTCTTCGAGGTTGATGGTCATGTCCGTCTTGTTGATGGTGATGGTTTTATCCGAGAGCGAATAATACGCCGCAACCTGCGTGCGCAGGTTATCCCCGGTATAGCGCCAACCCAGCTCGTAAGCGTTGACCTTAATGCCGTCCAGCTTCGAATCGTTCACGTTCACGCTGTTCAGCAGGCGATAGTGGCCGTCGACGAGCTGATAGGTACCCGAGCCGTAGTACTTCGCCAGGTCCGGAATTTCAAAGCCCTGGGAGAAGTTAAACCACAGCTGCTGCTGTTCGGTCAGGCGGCCAAGGATCCCGGCGTTAAACAGGAAGTTGTTGTAATCGGTTTTCCCGCCCGGCACCGCGTCTGCGGAGGTGGCTTTCCCGGTGGCGATGGCCTGCTGCTGGGCGTAACCAACAAAGTCGTCCACCTTGTTTTCGGTGTACTGGTAACGCACGCCGCCGCTCAGGGTGATGGCGTCAATGTCGTAACTTGCCTGCAGGAACGGGGCGAGGTTGGTGATGCTGTAGCCCGGGTAACGGCCCACGTTGTAGGCGTTGTCCAGCTCCATGCCGCCGCTCGCCGCGGCTTTGCTCAGGTCGAAGAACTGCTGGTTGGCATCGAAGGTTTCGTGGTCGGCATCCACGCCCCAGGTCAGCGTCAAATCGTCCACCGGCTTGCTGTTCAGCGTCAGCTTGCCGCCGTAGAAATCGGTTTTCTGCTGAGAGGCACCGATGCTGCTCACCACACCTTTGGTCAGGGTCGGGAACGGATAATAGGTCAGGCTCTCGTCGCGGTAGTAAATCTGCGCAACCAGGTCCTGGCCCCAGAAATCGGTATTCGAGTACTGCAGGTTAATCAGATGGCGCTCGGTCCCCGGGACGCGGTCAGAGTCCAGGTTGCCTTTGTTGTACGCGTTCGCATCCCCCGTTACCGCGGAGAAGTTCTTCCCGAGATAGAGCCCGTGCTTGCCGTCGGATTCGCTCTTGTAGTACTGCGTGGTTAACTGCAGCTGCTGGTGATCGTCAATGTTGATGGTGCCTGTCCCCATCACATCGATACGGTCGGAATACTGCAGGCCGGTCTGGGTGTTATCAATAATCACCTCGTCGCCGTTGCCGTCGTACCAGCCGCCGTAGCGCTGATACGACACCGACAGACGACCGGACGCGTTATCATTGCCGCCGCTGACTGCCGCCGACACGTTCTCATCGTGGTCGTTGTGGCTGTTAAAGCCGCTTTTTGCCCCGGTCTGGAACTCAACCTCGGTCTCCGGCTGCCCTTTTTTGGTGACGATATTCACCAGGCCGCCGGTGCTGCCGCCGCCGTAGAGCGAGGTGGCACCGGAGATTACTTCAATGCGATCGATATTGAACGGGTCGATAGAGTCCAGCTGACGGCTGTCGCTGCGCGACGAGTTCAGGCGCACGCCGTCCACCATCACCATCATGGAGCGGCCGCGCAGGTTCATGCCGTAGTTGGTCCGTCCCTGGCTGCTGACGTCCATCCCCGGGATCAGCTGCGCCAGCACCTCTTTAATCTCTTTTCCGCCCTGAACCTGCTGCTCAATTTCAGCCCGCTCAATGACCCAGGTCGTCTGCGCCATCTCCGCCACGCTGCGGTGCGCGCGGCTGGCGGAGACAACGATATTTTCTTCCTTTTGTTCTTCCGCCCACGCAGAGGTAGAAAGCATTGCAAGCAAGCAAGGATTTAAAACCCAAAGATGAGAACGTTTCATTGTTATGTTGATCCTGATTGTGTGTGTCAGTACTCGGTGGTTTTTGCTAATGATTTAAAAACCGGATTGCTGTCCGGGCTGGCGGTGGTCCGCCAGTGGATAACGCCGGGTGTGGTGGCCAGCTCAAACGGCTCGTCCGCGTGCGCGCGATTCAAAATTCGCGCCGCGCGCCAGGCCATCAGGCTGAGCTGGGGTTCGGCAATACCGAGACGGTGCATCCCGGCATTCACGGCAAACAGGCGGTTGCTCTGCGGGCCGTCCCATTCGAGGGTGAAATCGTTGTTGATGCAGAAGGCTTCGTCCGTATCCAGCTTCAGGCGGTGAGACAGCGGCGCGAGGAACGCCGGCTGCACGGCGCGGTAGCCGGTGGCAAAAATCACCACGTCGCTCTCCAGCTGCTCGCGGCCGCCGTCGAGGTGATGCTGAATGCTCAGACGATGTCCGTTTTCCTGACGCGACAGCGCCGATACCGAGCGGGACGGCAGGAGATGCGCCCAGGGTTTTTCACGCAGCACTTCAAAGCGGTGGTACATGGCGCGGTAAATCGCCAGCAGGGACTCGGTGGTGATACCGTCAGAGGTCATCTTCTGCTCGTGCAGCATCTGGCGACGGGCCTCTTCACCGAGCGTGGAGAAGCTATCCACGTACTCCGGCGTGAAGTACTCGTTGGCAAACGCGGCCTCATCCAGCGCGTTGTAGTTATTGCGGCGCGACACCCAGTTCAGGCTAAGCGGCTGGCCCCATTCGCCGCGGAAGATGTTCAAAAACAGGTCCGCACCGCTCTGGCCGCCGCCGACGACGGTAACGCGCTTGCCAGCGAGCTCCGGCGTGCGCAGCATCATCTCGCTGGCGTGGAAGCAGGTATCGTCCTGCACGGTAACGCAGTCGGGCAGATTGATCTGTTTGCCAATCCCCACGCAGACGTGGCGCGCCAGGAAGCGATCGCGCTGGGTTACCACCTCAAACAGGCCGCTTTTCTCATCAAAGCTGACCTGCTGCACCTGCTGGCTGAAGGCGAGGTTGGTGAGGTTTTCCGCCGCCCAGCACAGGTAATCGGCAAACTCTTCGCGGGAGACGGTGCGCTGCTCGGTGGTCAGAAAGCGGTAGAACTTTTTACGCTGCACCAGGTAGTTCAGGAAGCTGTGGCGGTTGGTAGGCTCCACGGCGCTGACCAGATCCTTCAGGAAGCTGGTCTGCATGTGGCAGTCCGGCACCATCATCCCAGGGTGCCAGGAAAAGTGCGGTTTACGCTCAAGGAACAGCGAGCTAAAGCCGTCCAGCCCTTCTGCGAGGGCGGCGATGCTGAGGTTAAACGGGCCAATACCAATGCCGATGAAATCATAGGTTTTCATTGCGCTGACTCCCGTGAGGCCAGAAAAAGTGGGTTATCGAGATCGGTGACATAGTTCGGCAGCATGCGGCTGCCGCCGTCGTGTTCGGAGAAGGTCAGTTTGACCGGGTTGAGGATCACGCGAATAATCTGCGGCTTGAAGAGATCGAATTTGGCGAAGCGGTCCGCCAGATCCGGGTGCGCGGCCATATAACCCCGCAAAACCTGCGCGAGGATCTGGTAGAAGCGCGTTTCGCTGACGCCGCTTTGCAGGGTAAGACGCGAGATAAAACGCAGCACCGTTACAAAGTTGCCGGTTTGCAGGTCGTGAATAATATAATCCGCGCTCAGGCGCGCCGTGACGGCCTTTACCTGCTCCGGCAGGCTCTGCGCCTGCGGGAAGTCCTCATCCACCAGGCGCATATCGCCCTGGAAATCTTTCAGCAGGATGCGCTGCGGGACGTAATCTTTCATCACCAGCGTCACGTTCTGCCCGTGGGCGATCAGCGCCACGCCGTAGCGGCAGAGCAGGTGATAGAACGGGATCACCGTTGCTTCAAAGAGCTTTTCCAGCCACGCCTCGGCGCTTAACCCCGAGCGTGCGATCCACGCGTCGATCAGCGGACGCCCGGCGTTATCGGTTTCCATCAGCGCCGCCATCAGCACCGCCTGTTCACCGTCCTCTAAATAACAGGACGGGTTTTCGCGCCAGATCACCCCCAGCATCTCCTGATAGCGGTAGGGCGCTTTCGGCAATGCGGCATAGCCCGGATGTGACATATATCCGGCAGCGGGCTCACCCAATACCTGCGCACCGCAGCGGGCAAGCGTCGCGTCGCTGGCGAACTGCTGCTGTAGCCAGCGCGAGGCCAGCGGCCCGGCGGCAATGTATTTGCCCGGAATGCCGCGATAGCAGGAGGTGTTGTAGATGGTCAGCGGCAGCTTGATGTCATACGGCGCGCGGCGGCTGGCGTTGGTGAGCGTGCGCAGGGACTGCTGCGCCAGATACTCATCGCCAAATTCGCCCAGCTCAACCATCTCACCGCGCGCCAGCTGCGCCAGGAAATGAATGGCGATCTTCTGCTGCCACTGCCACGGGTGCAGCGGCACGGGCAGCCAGCCGTCGTCGAGGCCCAGCGCCTGCCAGCGGGCGTCAAACCGCGCGCGCTCGGCGTTGTCCATCGCGCTGGCCAGCAGGTTGTGAATGTCGCAATCGGCGTCGCTGCTCCAGACCAGATGTTCCCGCTGGACGGCGACCCAGTGCAGGCGAAAACGCCCGCGGTATTCCGGCGCGTACTGGCGCAGGGCATCCAGGCCCCAGCCGCGGCGACCTTTGTTAAAAATAAACTTCGGATGGCCGCTCATCAGGCACTGCAGTTCGTCCGGGTCGAGGTGGATAAGCGCGTCGGCATCCAGCGCTTCGCGCGCCTGTAAAAGCTGAATATCCCCCCGCAGCGTGGCGTAGAGATCTTCCATATGCTCCGCCGTTTGCGCGTCGCTCATCTCCAGCACCGTTGCCAGCTGCAGCAGCGCGCTTTCGGCTTCCACTGCCGCGCCGCTGAGGGTCGTCAGGCTGTTCGGGTCGATATGCAGCCAGCCCCAGATCCCGCGCGTGGCGCCAAACTGCCATGTTTCGCTGCCCATGGCGATCTGCCAGCGGTCCGACGAAAGCGGTTCGGCGCGCAGGGTGCGTTCGTATTCCAGCTCGGCGAGGATCTTCGCCACCATCTCGCGGTTCACTTTTTGCCAGAGTGCGTTCACAGGCCCACCTCGCTGAAGAAGCGGTGACGCTGGCTCATGATGAGGCGCGAGCGCTTGTGCGGGAAGTCGAACTCTTTCACCGTGTCAAAACCGGCAGAGGAAATGTGACGGAACAGGCGCTGGTTGTCGAAGCGCGGCTCGGCGACAATGCGCGCGGTGCGCGGCTCGTCGAGATACAGATAGTGGCTCAGGCCGCGCAGCCAGCTGCGGATGTACTGCGCGCCGCGCCAGTTTTCTTCACCCACCAGCATGTGCAGCCCGCGGTCAAACGGCTGCCAGCGATAGTGGCGGCCAATGCGGTCTTCCGGCGCCCAGTAGAGCTCAAAATAGCCGAACGGCTGGTCGTCGAAGCAGCCGATAACCGGGTAGCAATACGTTGAGTCGAGCTGGCGGCGCAGGTAGTTTTCCTGCTCGTCCTGCGGACCGGCCATCTCCCAGAAGGCGTTCACGCGCGGGTTATTCATCCAGCGGGTGAATCGCTCGCCGTCCAGCGCCACGTCCGCCACGCGGAAGCTGAGGGTGCGCTTAATTTGCGGATCGTAACGGCGATACACCTCGCCCTGCGGGCGGTGAGGGCGCAGCGGGAAGTACAGCTGGCGGCTCTCGTCAAACTGCATCCCGCCGCTGGCCTGCGGCCGTTCACCCTTCAGCCAGAGCGGCAGCTGCCAGAAGGCGTCGCGCGCCAGATAATCTCCGTGGGCCTGGCTAAAGAGCGCCTGCGCCTGAGGTTCATCCTGCCATGCCGCCCACGGCAGCGTGATGCCGGTTAGCGCAGGTGCGGCGACGAACAGCTGATCCAGGGCTTCGACCAGCCAGCCGTCCGGGATGTTGTGCAGGCGCTCAAGCACCGCGCTGCCGTCGAGACCCAGCGCCAGCGGCAGCGCGCGATCCGTGGCGGTGCAGCGAAAGCCGTAGCCGGAATGGACGATATTCGCGATGGCCATCACGCCTTCTCCTTGTAAAACGGGTTGCTAAAGTCGAAATAGATCACCGCCGGATCGGCGATGGTGTTTTCATTGCGGTCGTGCAGGTAGCAGAAGAAGTTGCCTTTGCAGTTCCAGGTTGGGCTGTCCAGCACGTAGTCGAGGCAGCGGGTCTGCTTCGCGGTCTGGCGCAGGCCCACCAGCGCGTCGCGCACCCGGGACATCAGGCTCTCTTCGCTGTCGAAACCCGCGGCGGCGAGGGCGGCGGTGACGGCAAGCGTGGAGTTCAGCAGCAGGTAGTAGGGGAAGTAGCGCAGCAGCTGGCTCTCACCAAAGCGGTTTTCCACCTCGCTTTCGCCCGCCTCCTGCAGCCACGCATCGGCCCCTTCGGTCCACGCGCTGCCCTGGCAGTCGCGGTAGATAAGCCCGACGGGGAAGTCCTGCTGCATCTCAACGAGGATATTTTGCTGATGCGCCAGCAGGACCAGACCGTAGTCCGCCTCGGCGCTGAACAGCGGGAGTAATACGCGGTCGCAATAGGCGTCCAGCCAGCAGCGCGCGGCCTGGGCGAGCGGTAAATCCAGACGCTGGCTCAGACGGCGCACCGCCGCGGCCAGCAGGCTGTCACCGCCGTCCGGCGCGGCCTGCGTCAGGCTGACCAGCACGTTAGTCTGCGTAGCCGGCGTGTCAAACAGCAGGTTGACGCGCAGGGCCATCAGGCTCTCTTCCTGAACGGCGCCGCTTTCGTCACGCAGCCCGGCCCAGCCGTCTTCCTGCATGACGCGCATGGTAGGGTAGCGCGCCTGGAGCTCTTGCCAGCGCGCCGTTTTCGCCAGGCGCGCCAGGCGCATCCCGCGCTTAACCTCTTTCACCGACAGCGTGCGCACGGAGTTCGTCAGGCGCACGCTGAGGGAGAACTTAATCATGTCGCCGTTGGTTTCGCTGTACAGCGAGCGTGAGGAGCTGGTGGGCAGCCACTGCGCGCCCGCTTCACCCAGATCCAGCAGGGCCTCTTTTTCCACCAGATGCTGGCACCACTCCTGCTGCAGCAGATAGTCGGCCTGCCACGGGTGCATCGGCAGCAGCCAGCGGGTGTCGGTGAAGTGGCCGAGCAGCTCGGGCGCGCTCTGGGCGGCGAAGCGCAGCAGGCGTTCACGCAGGGATACGTTCAGGCTGTCGCCGACAATCAGCGTGCTTTCTACGGCAAACCAGCGCAGCGGGAAGCGGGAGGCGAAGTCAGGCAGATAGCGGCGCGCTTCGGCTTCATCAAACGGCTCGTGCGACTTCGGTGCCGGGTGAAACGCATGGCCGACCAGCAGCGCCTGTTCCGCGTCGGCAAACGTTAGCGGCTTATCGCGCAGGGTTGCCCAGCCGTGGCGTAAATCAATCGCCTGCCAGGTGTGCGCATGGCTTTCGAGGACGCGCTGCTTAAAACGCGACAGCGTAGCGGCATCGAGAGCGCCTTTTACTGACGGTTTTTCAAGAATTAAATCAACCAGTTGGTGGAATGTGACGGTGTCACCGTCATCGCTGTCGCGCTGAATAAGGGTTGCCGGGAAACGGTACTGATGATGCTGGGTGGGGGAGAAATAGCGTACCGGAACCCGAATAGCCTGGGTTTGAGAAAGCGGGATATGAATCTGCGATAGCGCATCCTCAGTGGCAGAGGGGAGATAGCGCCAGTCCTTCGTTTCGCGCAGCAGGGCGTTTAGAAAACACTGGGCAGCAACGTCTGTACCGGCAGCGCGGGGCAGAGCACGCATAGATGTACCTCATTCCATGATTGATAATAATTCTCGTTATGATATTCATTCTGTTTACAGTCGCAACCATTTTTGCAATATTTGTTTTCATAAACTTCATGATTTCCACACATTTATTGACACTATGTTCACATTCTTATGCGCGCTGACTCTGAAACATTGACCGAAAACGTCACCTCAAAAGCTAACTGGCCCCTGGCGCTATGTGCCGGTTTATTAGGTATTGGGCAAAACGGCCTGCTGGTGATGCTCCCGCAGCTGGTCACCCTGACCGGGCTGTCACTCTCGGTCTGGGCCGGGCTGCTGATGTTCGGATCCATGCTCTTTTTACCGGCCTCGCCCTGGTGGGGACGCCAGAGCGAGCGGCGGGGGTGTAAGGCCGTGATGCTGGCCTCGCTGGGCGGCTATCTGGCCAGTTTCGTGGTGATGGCGCTGGTGGTCTGGGCGATGTCGGCCGCAAGGCTCGATAGCGTCTGGGGACTGGCGGGGCTTGTTCTCTCACGTCTGATCTACGGGCTGACGGTTTCGGGGCTGGTGCCTGCGGCCCAGACGTGGGCTATTCAGCGCGGTGGGCTGGAGAAAAGAATGGCCGCGCTGGCGACGATAAGCTCCGGCCTCAGCTGCGGGCGTTTGCTCGGCCCGCCGCTGGCGGCGCTGATGCTGAGCGTCAATCCGGTAGCGCCGCTCTGGCTGATGGCGGTCGCGCCGTTTATCGCTCTGCTGCTGGTGCTGCGCGAAGTCGCTGACCCGCCGCTGCCGGCGGTGGCGCACCAGGCGACCCGCCTGGAGGCCTCCATGCTGCCGTTCCTGCTGCTGGCGCTGCTGCTGGCGGCGCTGGTCAGCCTGATGCAGCTTGGCCTGTCACCGCATCTTAGCCCCCTGCTGGACGGTAACGCCCGGGATATTAGCCATCACGTTGCGCTCCTGCTGAGCCTGGCCGCGCTGGCCACGCTCGCCGCGCAGTTCCTGGTCGTCCGCCCGCAGCATTTCAGCCCGGTGACGTTGCTCTGTATGGCGGCGGCGTTGATGGTCGTGGGCCTTGGGCTGATGGCTGTCGCCGGCTTAGCGCTGTTCTACGTGGGGATTGTTATCACGTCGCTCGGTGCGGCGATGGCCACGCCGGGCTACCAGCTGCTGCTGAACGATCGGCTGACCACCGGGAAAGGGGCCGGGGTTATCGCCACCAGCCATACGCTGGGCTACGGCGTCAGCGCGCTGCTGGTGCCGGTGGTGACGCGCTTTTATGGGGAGCACTCTTTAACGCTGGCCGCGTGGGGTATGGCGCTGCTGTTTTTAGCGTTGAGCATAGGGGTATGGTCTACCGAGCGTACCCCTGCTGAAAAACCTTAATGGATCGCGCCGCCAAACGCCTCATTCTGCCGCAGGCGCTGCAGGGGATCCTGCTGATAAAACTGGCAGAAACGCTGCCAGAGCGCCGGGAAGCGTGGGGCAAATAGCTCCGGCGCGCTGAAGAAATACTCCGAGAGTACCGCGAAGCACTCTGCGGGGTCGGTTGCTGCATAGGCATCAATGCTGGCTGCGCTTTCACCCACCAGGTCGATTTCGTCCTGGATGTTATCCATCGCCGCGTGCAGATCGTGCTCCCAGCCCGCCACCTCGCGAAGCGGGATCAGCGGTACGCCGCTGGCGCGATCGCCGTTGCGGGTATCCAGCTTATGCGCCACTTCATGAATAACCAGATTAAAACCGGACGCGTCGAACGAGTCCTGAATGTCTAACCAGTTCAGGATTATCGGCCCCTGCTGCCAGCTTTGTCCGGACTGCACCACGCGCTGGTTATGCACCAGGCCTATATCATCTTCCCACTCGTCATCCACCACGAACGGTGCCGGGTAGATCAGCACTTCGTGAAAACCGTCCAGCCACTCGATGCCGAGCTCAAGCACCGGCAGGCAGAAAAGCAGGGCGATACGCGCGTTTTTCAGGGGATCGAGCTCGAAGCCCTGCAGCGGGACCAGGCGTTTTTGCTGCAAAAAACGATCCGCCATCTGAACCAGTTTCGATTGTTCATCCGGCTTAAGATTAGCCAGAACAGGGATCGCCAGCGCGTCATCCCACGGCAGCGCCATATCCCGGCCAGCCTCATTCGTTTTCCAGGGCCACTTAATCATCGCTTTGCAAACTCGTCATTTGAACAAAATGGAAAGGTCAGGTTGAGTTAAGATGCCAGAAAATCGGTCATTGCTACAATTCCAGCCTGAATAAACTATCATTTCGTACGTAGCGGTGGGTAGCGGTTTGCAGGCATCACCTTCATTTTGTGAAGTCTGTCGTAGGCTTACGCCACAGGCTCGTGACGAAATCAGTACGGTATGAACAAAGGCTATCCCGATGAGCGACTTTAAAGGTAACAAGCGAAACCTGCCCAGCCGGGCGTGCATGCACTGTCAGCGGCCCATGACGTGGCGTAAGAAATGGGCGAAATGTTGGGATGAAGTCAAATACTGTTCTGAGCGCTGTCGCAGGAGCCACCGTTGACCGAACTGCGCCTCATTCTGGGCGATCAGCTTAATCCGCACCACAGCTGGTTCGATACCTGCAATCCGAATGTCATTTACGTGATGCTGGAGCTTCGGGCAGAAACCGCGTATGTGCTTCATCACGCCCAAAAAGTTATCGCCATTTTCGCGGCCATGCGCGCGTTTGCCTCTGGGCTAAAGGAGAAGGGGCATCGGGTGAGGTATGTCCAACTTTCAGACAGTTCAAACCGCGGCGCGCTGGAAGACAATCTCAACGCGCTTGTTGCGCATTACCATGCCGACAGGGTGATGTGGCAGGAACCCGATGAATGGCGCCTGGATACGCAGCTGAAGGCGTGGGCGAAAACGGTGACCGTCGAAACGGCATGCGTCAGCAGCGAGCATTTTTTCACTACCCGTGAGCAGGTAGGTGCGTTCTTTGCGACGCGCAAAAGCTGGCGAATGGAGTTTTTTTATCGGGAAATGCGACGTCGGCACGATGTACTGTTGACCTCTGAAGGCGAGCCAGAAGGGGGGAAATGGAATTTCGATGCTGAAAACCGCAAGCGCTGGTCCGGCGAACCGTCCGCACCGGGTGACTCGCGTGCCTGCCACGATCGTTCAGACTTATGGGCGGAGATCCAACGCTGCGGCGTAAACACCTTCGGCGAACCGCAGGCCGAGCATTTTCGCTGGCCGCTCAACCGTTCGGAAGCCAAAGACAGGCTGGATGAATTTGTCACTCACGTGCTTCCGCAGTTCGGCGCATGGCAGGATGCGATGCACGTGGATGAACCTTTTCTTTTCCACTCGTTAATTTCATTTGCGCTGAACACTAAAATGCTGAATCCGCGGGAAGTGGTCGCCGCCGCCCAGCAGGCGTGGCGCTCTGGCCACGCGCCGCTGCCTGCCGTCGAAGGGTTTATCCGACAGATTCTCGGCTGGCGGGAGTACGTGCGCGGGATCTACTGGTCGCAGATGCCGGGCTATCGGGAACTGAATGCATTAGACCAGCACGCCCCGCTGCCGGACTGGTTCTGGACGGGCAAGACGCAAATGCGCTGCCTGGCACATGCTATTGGGCAGTCACTTACTGAGGCATACGCCCACCATATCCAGCGCCTGATGATCGTCGGGAACTTTTGCCTGCTCAGCGGGATGTCGCCGCAGGCCGTACATGAATGGTATCTGGGGGTCTATATTGATGCCTTTGAGTGGGTGGAACTGCCCAATACCCTCGGCATGAGCCAGTTTGGCGATGGCGGGCTACTGGCCAGTAAACCCTATGTCTCAAGCGCGTCTTATATCCATAAAATGAGTAATTACTGTCAGGGGTGCCGGTATCAACATAGCCAGCGTACCGGGGAGCTAGCGTGCCCCTTCAATGCCCTTTACTGGGATTTCTTTGCGCGCAACCGGGCGCGTCTCGGTAACAATCCTCGCCTGGGCATTGTCTTTAAACAGCTTGCGGATATGAACGAAGAGGAGCGAAAGGCCATTGCCGACCGCGCCGGATACATTCGCCTGCATCTCAACGATCTTTGAGTATTTCATCACCGCGTCGGTTGCGGAAGGTCAATAAGACGCTATTATTTTTGACTTTGTTGCGTATTCCCTGACAGGACATCCAGACGCTATGCCCGTGAATTTTGACCTCAACGATCTTTATGCTTTCCGAGCGTTAGTAGAATACGGTAACTTCCGCGTCGCCGCTGAATCTATCTGCCTGTCCCAGTCGGCGCTGAGTCGCAGGATTGAGAAGCTGGAGGCCGCGCTGGGAACTAAGCTCTTTGACCGCACCACCCGGCGCGTGGCCTTAACGTTATACGGGCAAAACTTTGCGGAACGCTCCGCGCAGCTGCTCGACAACGTTGAGTCAATGCTGGCGGATGTCGATAAGGTCAGCGAAGAGCGGACGGGGCTGATCACGGTCGCCACGGTACCCTCCGCGGCCTGCTATTTTATGCCAGACGTGATCCGTCGTTTTCAGTCCCGCTATCCACGCGTTCGCATTAAGCTCATCGACAGCAGCGCGGGGAATGTGATTGACGCCGTGGCCCGAAGCCAGGCGGATTTTGGAATCTGCTTTGCAGGAAACTTGCCGTCAGAAATCGAGTTTTTCCCTCTGGTGGAGGATGTCTACGTCGCGGCGTGCCGAAAGGATCACCCGCTTGCGCAGAAGAGCCACCTGACGTGGCAGGCGTTTTATCAGCAGGATTACATCTCTCTCGATAAAACGTCAGGTAACCGTAACCTGCTCGACCGGATGCTGGGGGATATTGTTCCCGAGCGCCCCAGCGTTTGCGAAACCCGTCACGTCACCACGATGCTCGGCATGGTAGAGGCGGGGATCGGCATTGCTGCCGTTCCCGCCATGTCGATGCCCACGTCAGAGCACACCGTGCTGACGCATCTGCCGCTGGTGGCGCCGGAAGTGAAGCGCGCCGTGGGGCTTATCCGGCGCCGGGGGCGTATCCAGTCCTATATTGCGGCTGAGCTGGAAAAACATATCACCGAGCAGTATCGCCGGACGTAACGGGGATCATCCCCGTCTCCTGGATGACGGCCCGGGAGGGCGGCGAGGCGAGATAGGTCAGCAGCGCTTTTCCCTCGGCGGGATGCTCCGCGTGACGGGTCACCGCCCCGGCGAAGCGCGTAATGTACTGCAGATTATCAGGGATTTTACCGACAAAGGTGACGCCCTCAACCGGCAGCAGCTCGCTGACCTGCTGGAAACCCACGGCGTACTTTCCTTTCGCCACTTCCGAGGCGACCGGAATACGCTCGACCTTTGTCGCTTTACTCGTCACCTCTTTCTCTATCCCCAGCTTTGTGAACAACGTCTGGCTGACATACCTGCCGCTGGCGCTGTCAGAGTAGGCGATGGAGCTGGCCTGCAGCAGCGTTTTACGCAGGTTTGCATCGTTACTGATATCGGGAACCTCGTCGCCTTTTTTGACCACCATGCCGATGGGGGAGTCCGCGAGCTCGGCTCGCGAGCCGGGCTCGGTCAGGCTGGCTTTTTCAAGCTTCTCCAGCGCATCGCCCACCATAATCACCACGTCGGCTTTCTCACCGCGCGCGAGCCGGTTTGGGATCGCCTGCGGCGTAGCGCCCATTGAGGGGCCGGGGATAATAACAATCTTATCCCCGGTCCGGCGTTCATATTCCGGCGCCAGCTTTTCAAGGGCGGCTTTGAAACCGCCTGAAATCATCACCTTGACGTCCTGAGCACAGGCGTTGGCGCTCAGTAAGGCCAGCACCAGCGCGCTGGCGGTATAGCGAAACGTAAGTTTCATGCGGCCTCCTGTGACTTGACGGTGTTTTGCAGCGATACCGCGCGACGGCGATAGAGGTAGAGCGTTGCCAGCAGCGCGCACACCGCGGCGAAGCTCATCCAGTAGCCCGGTGAGGCTTTATCACCGGTGTATTCAATCAGCGCGGTGGACATCACCGGGGTAAAGCCACCGAATACCGCCGTTGCCAGGCTATATGCCAGCGAGAAGCCCGCCACGCGCACTTCCGCAGGCATAATTTCCGTCAGGGCCGGGATCATCGCGCCGTTATACAGGCCGTAGAGGAAGGAGAGCCACAGCAGGACGCTCAGCATCATGGAGAAGCTGGGGGCGTTAGCCAGCATCGTCAGGGCCGGGTAGCTGGTCGCCAGCGCCAGCAGGGTCATGGCAATCAGCACCGGTTTGCGCCCGAAGCGGTCCGACAGCGCGCCGCCCACCGGCAGCCAGATAAAGTTAGAGACAGCCACCAGCAGCGTCACCAGCAGGCTGTCTGATGCGCTCAGCATCAGCACCTTTTTGCCAAAGGTGGGCGCGTAAACGGTGATCAGATAAAAAGCCGTTGTGGTCATCGCCACCATCAGCATGCCCGCGACCACTACCTGCCAGTTAGCCAGCAGCGTTTTAAAGACCTGGCGCATTTCCAGATGATGGCGGCGCGCGCTGAACTCTTCCGTCTCCTCCAGCTTGCGGCGCAGGAAAAAGATAAACGGCACGATTAAACAGCCGAACAGGAACGGGATGCGCCAGCCCCATTCGCGAATGGCGCTCTCCTCCATCAGGGCGTTCAGGGCAAAGCCCATCGCCGCCGCCACCATAATGGCGACCTGCTGGCTGCCGGACTGCCAGCTGGTGTAAAAGCCCTTGCGGCCCGGCGTGGCGATTTCAGCCAGATAGACCGATACGCCCCCAAGCTCCGCCCCGGCGGAAAAGCCCTGCAGCAGGCGGCCCGTCAGGACCAGCAGCGGCGCCCACAGCCCGATGCTTTGATAAGACGGGATAAGCACAATCAGGAAGGTGCCCGCCGCCATGATGGAAAGCGTGGCGATCAGCCCCTTTCTGCGCCCCACCTTGTCGATGTATGCGCCAAGCACAATGGCCCCGATCGGGCGCATCAAAAAGCCCGCGCCGAAGACGGCAAAGGTCATCATCAGCGACGCAAATTCACTGCTCGCCGGGAAGAACGTGTGGGCGATATAGGTGGCATAGAAGCCGAAAAGAAAGAAATCGAACTGCTCAAGAAAGTTGCCGGACGTCACGCGAAGTATCGCGCCCGCTTTCGACCGTACGGTTGCAGGTGAGGTTGAGGAAAACATGGTTATCTCCAGTTTATTGTTGACGTTTTACGCGTCTGTTTCTGAAAACTGAATCAGCGGGGCGGAATTAATAAGCGCAAAGATCACATCTTTTGATGTGTGATATGCATCAATCATACTTATTAAGTAATGATATTGTTTTTTTACAATGATTTAACATCGAATTAATCAACTGATTACGATTTGATGCATAGATTTAGAAATTTCCGTTATGTGATGACACGCATACGTCTGCGTGAGGAGTAACAAGAACCGGAACGATTTTTTTCTCAGACCAGTAATATCCCTGAGCAAGGTCAGCGCCCGCCAGCCAGGCTGTTCTGACATCACCTGGGCTTTCAACACCTTCTGTAAGCACGAGCCTTCCAAAACGACGCGCTTCATTGATGATCCGGGCCAAACCAGCGCTATCATTGCGATACTGCTGGAATGCTTTGCAGTCGAGTTTGACTCCATCGAATTTGAGCGCGGAAGCTGCAAGTGTAAATCTAAAGTCACTAAGATAATCATCAAGCCAAACTTCCATCCCGGCATGCTGTAGCTGCCGGATATTTTCAGCCAGTAATGTGAGTTCAGACGCATCTAGACGGGCGATAGCCGCAGGATCCTGGAGTTCTATCACACCGGGCAACGGTTTTTTTAAAAGTGTTGAGACACCCTCTTTACTGGCCAGGATGGCTGTTGTGAGATTAACAAAAAGCTTTACGATGATATTGTGCCTGGCAAGCGTCAGTAGCTGCCATTCTCTCAATCGAAGTAATTCTGCTGAATCGTACTGCTCAAACCATTTCGCAATATTGATCTCTGCAGGTAGTGCAGACAGTACTTCATAACCATATAGTTGCCCTGTGCGGAGTGACATTATGGGCTGCAAGCGAATATTTAAACGTTTCATAACTATGATTGTGCGGTTTGTTTGGTGATTGATTCTACTTCGAAGCGTTTATTTCTTGTCGTATAACATGCTGATTTAATTAAATACAGTTTTTTATCCTGTCGATATTTCGATTTATTGTGTTGTTTAATTTTTTTATTCGGCTGTTTGTTATTTGTTCATCATTTGCTGTTTTTAACGGGTTAGTTCGATCACTACTTCGAGCATTCTAATTGAAGAAAATAGGTTGATTTGTAAATTTTTGACGGAACTAAATCACCAGATCGCGTTTTTTTTAATCAATTGGATTGCACTATAATAAATTTTCAAAGAAACAAGTGCCCGGTATGTAATCGAAAGAGCGAATACAACAAGGAAAGGGGAACCGCAGGAATTCTTTCCCTTTATGTCTATTTTTTGAACGTTTATGTTGAGGTAAGGCATGTGACAATGGCCAGGATTATGTCCATGATGCGTTTTTTAACTCTTTATTTCATTAAAGCTTGATCTAGATCAATCTTTAATGGGATTTTCAGTTTTTTCTTAGCCTTTTCCCGTGCCAATCAAAGTGGAGAGTGATTAGGAAACCTTATATATTATTGTTTATTAATGATTTTTATCTCCTCGGCAGTGTTATTTATTACTCGCTCTGGTTTTTCCATGCTTACTTTTTTAATTTAATTATCCTGATTATTGCTGACTAACGTGCGGCAACTGATGAGTCAATTCGCATTTCTAATAATTTATCAAGATTAAAATGTTAAATTTATGTATTTTAAAGTAAATCATGAAGAAAAGTACATGAGTTGCAGTATAAAATACTGACTATGTGGGGCTTAGCGCGTAATGTATCTTACGCTTCATAAAGAAAATAAAATTAACAACATGAAAATATTAAAAATGATCTGCGTCTCATGCCAAACGAGTTAACTCACGTTTACGCATTTTCGCCCATGCCCGGAGGAGAACTTACTTAACAAGAGTTTATGCATATGAAATTTATAATGAATAAGCAGATAATTTTTGACTCAGATTTGAGCACACTGGGCCTGCCTGATTCTCAGGAGGAGTTGATTCAAATCTCGAATCCCACGAAGAGACTTTTATTGTTATTGATTGCGCACAAGGGTGAAGCAATTAAAAGGGAAGTCATATTTAAGAAAGTGTGGGACGACTATGGCATGGTTTCCAGTAACAATAATCTTAACCAATGTGTAAGCAAGTTACGTAAGATTATGAAGAGCTTGGGTGTGGAGGATGAAGTCATTGTCACCGTGCCTAAAATTGGTTTCATGTTGCATCAACTCATTGATATTGAGAAGTGTACTGAACCTACGGAGGTTTTCGAGGAGACATCTTCAGGCCCAGATAGCTTTTTTATGGCTGATGGACGATCTCTTAAAGGTCAAATCGGCAAGAAGGTTATGGACGATTTGTCACTTCGGCGCGCAATGAATATCGGTTTACTAAGCAGACTGCTTCTGTTTTTCTCGGCTGTTGGACTATGTGGATCAGCAGGATTTTGGTATGCCAGTAAACCCGTTGATCGCAAAGAGGTCTATATGGGGAATGCGGGCTCCTGTAAGGTCATGATGTCTGAACAGGCGCTAGATAGTATAAAAAACCCGGATATAAAAAAAGGGATTATGAATTTTGCTGTTAAGCTAAATCCCGTCTGTAAGAGTAATGAGTATGTTTTAATCCTTAAGAGCAGTTCGTTCAAAACGTATTCGTCAGATCTCTCGCGTCTTTACTTCTTGCGCTGTGGCATAATGATCGAGAGTGAGGCAGAGATTTGTTGGGGATTATTGCCGTCGGCTAAAGAGCAATAATGTTGTTTTGACGATCTCATGGGACGCTTATAACCAAAGATCCTTGTCGTACTCTTTCCCATTTTCCCGGTATTAACCGGGAATCTATCACTTATCCTCCGCTATCTTTAAATCCTTCCGTACATATCAGATGTATTTCTGAATAATATTTTCTTGAAAATATATTTTGTCTCTTTTGCTAGTATGAATGCACAAGTTATCACTATGATTCAACGCCAATCAAGACAAAAATCTTAAAACTACATTAATAAAAAATAATTGCAGAATTTTAATCTATTTAATTGCAATTTAATGGTTAATTGTTTCTTTTATGTTTTTTTTGTATAGATTTATACCTGCAGCTTACCGGGCAGGGTTAAAGCGTTCGCTTTTATTTGGCGCTCAATTTCATATGGCTGGTTTGCATGTAGAAAAGGATGTTTTCGTTATCGGTTAAATTGATGAAACAGGAATAAGAGCTATGAACAACAAAAATATTATCGCATTAGTGCTGGGATCGTCCCTGGTCTCTGTAGGAGCATTTGCCACGTCTGACAACACTATTACTTTTCAGGGAAGAGTGACGGATGAAACTTGTTCGGTTTCGGTAAATGGTAATAGCGCTTCTCCGGTTGTCTTGTTGCCAACGGTCAGCGCCTCTGACCTTGCCGCTAGCGGTGATACCGCAGGACAGGTCACGTTTGATATCGGAGTAAGCGGTTGTACGGGCAATTCCAGTGGGGAAACAAAAATCTCAACGGTGTTTGTCGGCAATCAGGTCACAACCAATGGCAACCTTGGTAACACTGGTACTGCGAAAAACGTTGAAGTCCAAATTCTGGATACCGCTGATGCTGTCGTTAACCTCAGCAACGGCTTTACCGGTAGTGGCGATCTCAAGCTGGCTGCGAACCAAAAAGAAGCTACCGCAACCTATACCGCGCAGTACTACGCCAAGGCAGCGGCGACAGCAGGTACGGTAGAAGCCACTCTTCAGTACGCCGTTTCTTATCAATAACAGGCCTTAACTAACATTGTGCGCGTTTTGCTGGATGCAAACGTGCACATTCTACTCAGTTAAATGCAGTAAGGGTCTTGCCCTAACAGGATAATGTGACCCGGGAGTTATTAATGATGGTCAGCGCATATTTAAAGCGTATCGCTCAGTACCTGCCAGGTTTGCTGTGTGTAGTGATGCTGGCAAATGTCGCATCCGCGAGTGTCACGATACTCGGAAGCCGGATTGTTTATCCTGCCAGCGCCTCATCCGTCGATGTGCAGCTTAAGAACAATGACGACATTCCATACGTGATCCAAACCTGGTTTGATGAGGGAGATGTCAACGCGAGCCCATCTGACGGCAAAAGCATTCCTTTTCTGACGACGCCGCCTGTGTTTCGGATCCAGGCAAAAGCGGGTCAAGTTATACGTGTCACCCATACGGATACGCGCGCTTTACCGCAGGATCGTGAATCATTGTATTGGTTCAATGCGCTCCAGGTTCCACCCTCAAATCTCGACAGTGAAAAAGGGCCGAACAAAATGCTGGTTATGTTGCGAACCCGAGTAAAAGTTTTCTACCGACCTGACGCTATCGGAGCCCCTATCCATCAATTGAAAGGGCTGAAGGTCAACGCCACCTTCGATGTGCAAAAAGGATATGGGATTACGGTAGATAACCCGCAGCCCTGGTATGCCTCATTGACTCTGATCGAGGCTACGATTGGCGGAGAAAAGCAAACACTTACTGCTGATATGGTGGCGCCTTTTGATCGTAAGACGTTCTGGTTCAAGAAGAGGGAAAAGAGAACGCCAGTAAACGGCACAGTTAGGGTTTGGCTTGTAAACGACCAGGGAGCACGGATAAATGAGCAATATCCTGTCTCGTACCCCTAAGTTTCAACGCAATCTGTTGGCATTATGTATTTCGTTGAACTGGACGGGGCTGGCGGAGGCGAAAGAGTATTTTTTTGACACTTCACTGCTACAAGGATCGTCTTGGGGTTTGGATCTTGAGCAGTTTAACCGACACCAGATCGCACCTGGCCGCTATTTGGTTGATGTTTATGTCAACAATACGCTGGTTAAAAGCGAAGAGAAGGTTACTTTTAACGCTAAAGCAGACGGTCAGGAACCTGAGCCTTGTTTGAGCAAGCCGCTTATGCAGGCGGCAAAACTAAAAGTAGCAGATAACGGTGAAAAGACAAAGTGTCGTCTTTTGAGTGAGTGGACTGAACATGCCATCTGGCAATTTGACCAGACTTCATTGCGCCTCCTCCTGTCTATTCCCATGACGGAACTACAGCGCACGCCGCGCGGCTTTATTCCCGCAAGTGAATGGGACGAGGGCATGATGGCGCTTTTTTTGCGGCACAACACCCGTTACACATGGACGGAAAATACTGACAGCCGTTACCGCTATCAGTACTTGTGGAGCGGCATCAACGCCGGGATCAATCTTGGTCTGTGGCAGGTTCGTCACCAGGGGAACTTGCGCTATGCGGACAGCAGCATAAATGGACATGATTCAAGTTATAACGCTGTTCGAACATGGGTACAGCGTCCCATTGAACAGATCGATAGCGCTCTGGCGATGGGGGATAACTACACCGACAGCAGCCTTTTCGGCAGTCTCTCGTTCAATGGGGTGAAACTGGCGACAGATGAACGTATGTGGCCTCAGGGGAAAAGGGGTTATGCCCCGGAAGTGAGGGGGGTTGCTACCAGCAGAGCACATGTGGTGATTAAGCAGTTAAACAAGGTCATTTATGAGACTGATGTCCCTCCGGGGCCTTTTGTCATCAATGACTTATATAACACCCGTAGCCAGGGAGATCTCGAGGTTGAGATTGTCGAGGCTGGTGGAAAAACATCACGATTTACGGTTCCTTATTCTGCTGTTCCCGATTCGGTGCGTCCCGGCAATTGGCAATATGAAATTTCATTTGGGCGGGTTCGCCAGTATTACTCTATCGAAAACGCTTTCCTCGAAGGCGTGCTACAGCGAGGACTCAGTAATGAAGTCACCAGTAACGTTGGTCTGCGCGCTGCTCAGGATTACAGGGCTGTTTTGGCAGGGGGAGTACTGGCGACTGATATTGGGGCAATCGGTTTGAACACAACCTGGTCTGATGCTCTGGTTGAGAATGATCAGTGGCAGCAGGGCTGGCGTGCAGAAGCGAGCTATAGCAAGACTTTTACGGTGGGGACTAATTTAGTGCTGGCGGCTTACCGATATTCGACAAGTGGTTTCCGCGATCTGGAGGATGTGTTGGGTGTTCGCCGTCAGCAGAAAAGTGGAATGGAATATTATTCTGACACGCTGCACCAGCGTAACCGCCTGTCAGCAACAATCAGCCAGCCAATGGGAAATTGGGGGATACTCAATATGAGTGCTAGTACGGCGGATTATTATAAGAACCAATCGCGTCTTACCCAGTTGCAGCTAGGATACAGCAACCAGTGGCGACGGATTAGTTATGGCGTGAACATCGCAAGACAGCGTACGAGTTGGGATTACGGGCGCTTTTATAGCAGTACCAGCGAGCCTGTTGATGGCAGCCTTAAAGAGAAATACACGGAAAACACAGTCTCTTTCAACCTGTCGATCCCCCTCTACTGGGGTAACAATTTGGCTTCTGTGGCTTACAACTACAATCAGTCACGCGCCAGTCGCTCCTCGACAGTATCGCTAACCGGTACGGCTGGCAATGAAAGCGACAGATCGTATTCGGTATATGGCGGTTACGAACGTTACCGGGATGGCAACAGTGGCATCGCCACGACCTTTGGTGGAAATGTGCAGGAGAATACCCGTGTGGGATCTCTACAGGCCAGCTATGACGAGGGAGAAAACTATCGCCAGGCAGGACTTGGTGCCTCCGGAACGATGGTTCTGCATGCCGGAGGGGTGACGCTGGGGCCGTACAGTAGCGACACGTTTGCGCTGATTCACGCCGATGGTGCTCAGGGCGCGCGCATACAGAACGGGCAGGGGGCGACGATTGACGCGTTTGGTTATGCCATTTTGCCATCACTTTCACCCTATCGTAGCAACAACGTTAGCCTGGATTCGCGCAACATGAATGCAGATGCCGAACTGAAAGGCGGAAGCCAACGCGTGGTGCCCTATGCGGGGGCGGTGGTTCGCGTGGACTTCGCAACGCTGAAGGGAAAAGCCGTGCTCATTGCCCTCAAAACCGATGATGGGGAGAGCCCACCGATGGGGGCAGAAGTGCGGGATGCAGAAGGAACGTTAATTGGCATGGTGGGCCAGGGTGGGCAAATCTATGCCCGCGTCCCGGAAGCCTCAGGTGTCCTGAGCGTGAAATGGGGAAACAAGCACGACCAGCAATGCCGGGTGACGTATCAAATCACTGGGCGCGACGCAGAGTCATTGATTTACCTGAGCCAGAGATGTGAAAAGGAGAAGTAAAATGGAGGGTGGGTTAAAAAACATTCTGGTGCTTATTGTATATCTATTGATAAGCCATCCCCTATGGGCAAACTGCATTAGGGTCACCAGCACGTCGGCCATTTCCAGCCAAGCCATCGCGGCTGGGTATACAGCAGCAGACTGGACGGGTGCCTGTAACATCTGCAATGGCAATATTGGGTTACCCGCGGCTATTAATATTAGCAGCGACAGCAATTTCCAGCCTGCCGGGACGTTGCTAGCAAGCGCAGTGGGTAATTTTCTTACGGCAGCTACTAATAAAACCTATACGCGTAATCAAATATTATTCCGTTGTGACCGGGCAGATGCTGAAAGTTTATATGAGATGTATGCTACCAACGGCGCTAACGCCTTTACTGGTCAGTATCTCTCAAATGAGGTTGATGGTGCGTATTATGATGTTGCAAAAAACGTCGCGGTTAGAATGACCAATCTAAGTACAGGGGAGTATTACAGCCGCTACTGGAAGCAAAGGAAAATAACGTCTGCAGACTGGTATCAGGATGCCTCCTATATTTATATTCCAGCCAGTGCTTTTAGCAATGTGCTATACGAAATGTATAAAATTTCTTCTAGTCTGTATTATTTTAACGCAGGTAGTAATTACAGAGATGCTTATCCTAAACCGCGTGGTTATATAGCGTTTAAAGGCCCCGGTCTGACAACTAATTCGCTTATGGTGGGTCAGGACAGCGCCTCTTATTATTATGGCTTGTATGGAAACTGGCCCGGCGAATGGAGTACCTATAATAACGTGACCTACCTCCGGGGTGCATTGTGTCATGTGAAAGACTATCCCGCGGTTGTGATATTACCACCGGTAAGCTCCGCTTCACTGCAAGCGGGAGGAAGCAGTCAGACATCATTCTCGGTAAGCCTTGAGTGTGAGTCAGGGGCGGTTTCCGGCACAGACGCATCCACGGCCAGTAAGGCAAACGTGGCGATGGGTTTTTTGGTCAATCAACCCGTAGCCGTTAATGCCGCTCGGGCGTTGGGGTTGGCGACCAGCGGAGGAGGGCTAACCTGGCTATTGGATTCCCATTACGGTAATAGCGGCACGGCCTCTGGCGTGGGAATTAAAATTCTGAATCAGAGTGGGGCAGCAATCAATTTGTTACCCGACAAAAGCGCGACGGGTTCGGGAAACACGCATGGCTGGTATGGGTATCAAAGCCTTACTAGTCTCACATCATCGGGTACGGTGAACACCTACACCGGTGATTTTACCGCTTCATTAGAGGCTATCAGTGGTCAGACTGTGACTCCGGGAACCGTGAATGCTCAATTACAAGTCATTGTTAGTTTTCAGTAAGTTTGCCGTGGTGGGCTTACTAATGTTGGGCATGATTTCTGAGGCACAATGTGCGGTTAATGCCGATCGTACCCGCGTGATTTTCAGTCCGAATGAAATGACCCAATCATTGAATCTCTCGAATGATGGTGAGACCCCGGCGATTATTCAGGTGTGGACAGACACCGGCGATCCATTAGCGCCACCGGACAAAGTAAGTACTCCGATCGTTGTTACACCTCCCGTTTTCAGGATGTTGCCGAAGGAAATTCGTTCTTTACGTTTGCTCCTGACGGCACGTCAGAGTCTTCCGGACGATCGAGAAAGTGTATTCTGGCTGAATATTTTTCAGATCCAACCAGAGAACGATCGGACCCGGCAGAAGGAGCATAAGATAATTCTGCCGTTACGCTTAAGGATGAAAGTATTTATTCGTCCTGCTGGCATCGGTATTCCTGATGCACTTGATTATGAGAAGCTACGGTTTACGGGACGAGATACACAATTATCCATTAACAATCCGACGCCGTGGTATATCAGCCTCAGCCTTCAGATACCCGGACAGAAATCACTTAACAATTTTATGGTTCCTCCGAGAGAGGAATTTCCTGTCTTGCTGGATAATCCCATATTGCCCGGCCAGAGATTATCTTATCGTGTGATAACTGATGATGGTAATTACCGAAATTATCAGGCTGTCATACAAAAATAGAACTGTGATGTATAATTTTGTGATCAAAAAAATGGAAAGAAAAAAAATCGTAGTGGTGACAAATAACCACTACTTTTCTCAAGGGGTCTTGTCATTGTTAAACGATGCAGAGCGGAGGCACTGTTTTGTCTGGACTCCAGCATATAGTAGTGTGAATATCAATCAAACAGGCGGAATTGATGGTGAAGATCTTTGGATCGTTGATGTCGAGAATTATTTCAATAATATTTCACTTTATTTTTATGTTTTAACCACTCTAATGCATATGAAAAATAAATTATGCGGACGCCTGACAGTTTTACTGTGCTATAACAAATTCGTTTGTATGCCTTCTGCCGCGTGCTATCCATATTTTTCGTTCGTCAATGTGTCTTACGGCGTAAAAAGAGTAGAGCAAGAAATTCAGGCTATGTGCGATCCGGCTCTGAAGAGGGCGGAGGTGGCTTCATCTCACGAAAAAACGGCACTGACACGTTTGGAATATTTGGTTTTATATGCCTTATCCCAGGGACAAAGTGTCAACCAGGTAGCATGTAGATATCAAATCACTCCAAAACGCGTCAGCCATCATAAATGTAGCGGACTGAATAAATTGAAAAAAAAGCGATTATATGGTGTGTATGGAGAATAATTGATCCATTCTCCATATAGGATGAGCTGCTAAATGGTAAGTCGGATAAGGGCCACCCTCTGGAAACCAGCAGCGACGCACGTAGGTTGATTTACGATACGGCGTCGCTGTTACTTAGGTTATGAGAAGCGCTCAGCGCTGTGAACAGCCTTTGCACTGCTGGTTCTGGATCTGCTGGAAGAAATCGTTGCCTTTGTCATCTACCAGGATAAACGCCGGGAAGTTTTCCACTTCGATTTTCCAGATGGCTTCCATTCCCAGCTCCGGATACGCGACGCATTCCAGGCTCTTGATGCTGTTTTGCGCCAGCACCGCCGCCGGGCCACCAATGCTGCCCAGGTAGAAGCCGCCGTGCTTATGGCAGGCATCGGTCACCTGCTGGCTGCGGTTGCCTTTCGCCAGCATGATCATGCTCGCACCGTGGGACTGCAGTAAATCGACATACGAGTCCATACGTCCCGCCGTAGTCGGGCCGAGCGAGCCGGACGCGTAGCCTTCCGGCGTTTTGGCCGGTCCCGCGTAGTAGATCGGGTGATCTTTAACGTACTGCGGCAGTTCTTCGCCGTTGTCGAGCAGCTCTTTCAGCTTCGCGTGGGCGATGTCGCGCGCCACGATGATGGTGCCGTTCAGCGACAGGCGGGTAGAGACCGGATGAGCGGAGAGCTGCGCCAGGATCTCATTCATCGGCTTGTTCAGGTTAATGCTGACCACGTCGCCTTCGCCTTGCTGGCGCAGCGATTCAGGAATGTACTGGCCCGGGTTGTGTTCCAGCTTCTCAATCCAGATCCCGTCGCGGTTGATTTTCGCCTTGATGTTGCGGTCCGCGGAGCAGGAGACGCCCATGCCGATCGGGCAGGAGGCGCCGTGGCGCGGCAGGCGGATCACGCGGATATCGTGGGCGAAGTATTTACCGCCGAACTGCGCGCCGAGGCCGAGGTTCTGCGCTTCCTGGAGCAGTTCCTGCTCGAGCTGAACGTCGCGGAACGCCTGGCCGTGTTCGTTACCTTCGGTTGGCAGCGCGTCGTAGTAGCGCGTGGAGGCCAGCTTCACGGTTTTCAGCGTGCTTTCCGCCGACGTGCCGCCAATCACAAACGCGATATGGTACGGCGGGCACGCCGCGGTACCCAGGGTGCGCATCTTCTCAACCAGGTAGTTTTTCAGCTTCGCCGGGGTGATCAGCGCTTTGGTTTCCTGGTAGAGATAGGTTTTATTCGCGGAGCCGCCGCCCTTCGCCATGCACAGGAATTTGTATTCGTCGCCGTCCACGCTGTAGAGGTCAATCTGCGCGGGCAGGTTGGTGCCAGTATTCACCTCTTTATACATGTCCAGCGCCGCATTCTGGGAGTAGCGCAGGTTGTCTTCAATGTAGGTGTTGTACACACCCTGACTCAGCGCGGCTTCATCTCCGCCGCCGGTCCAGACGCGCTGGCCTTTTTTACCCATGATGATCGCCGTGCCGGTATCCTGACAGGTTGGCAGCACGCCCTTGGCGGCGATTTCAGAGTTACGCAGGAATTGCAGGGCAACGTATTTGTCGTTCTGGCTGGCTTCCGGGTCGTTGAGAATAGCGGCAACCTGCTTCTGGTGGGAAGGACGCAGCATAAACGCGGCATCGTGGAAGGCCTGCTGCGCCAGAAGCGTCAGCGCCTCTGGCTCGACTTTCAGGACTTCCTGACCGTCGAATTCGGCAACGGAGACGTGCTCTTTGGTCAGCAGATAGTATTCGGTGTCGTCATGCGCGAGAGGGAAGGGGTTCTGGTAGTAAAACGGTTTGTTTGACATAGCGTATTGCTCCACAAAAATAAAACCGCCGGAGGAGAAGTCCGGCGGTCAGGAATCAGAACATCATGGACATCCACGGATAACCAATCAGCAGCAGGGCCGCCAGGAAGATGGCACCGAAGATGGTGCCGAGGCGCCAGTAGTCTTTGGTTGGCAGGTAGCCGCTTCCGTAGTAAATCGGGCTTGGGCCAGTACCGTACGGGGTGATGATCCCCATTACGCCCAGCGAGGTCACCATCAGCAGGACGAACACTTCCATATTCATGCCCGGGATGGTGGAGGCGATGGTCAGCATTGCCGGCAGCAGCGCCGTGGTGTGCGCGGTGGTGCTGGCAAACAGGTAGTGCAGCAGGTAGAACGCCAGCAGCAGGACGATGGTCGCCACGCCCGGAGAGATACCGCTCATCAGCAGGCCGCCTTCTTTACCTAACCAGCTGATAAAGCCGGTAGAGGAGAGGCCGTCCGCCAGCGCCACCAGGGTGGCGAACCAGACGAAGGTGTTCCACGCGGCTTTGTTACCGGTGATATCGTTCCACTCCAGCACGCCGGTCCACAGCATCAGGCCTACGATGAGCAGGGCCGCCATCGCCGGTTCAATCCACGCGGCAGCGAAGATCCACATCAGCAGCGCACAGCACACGAACACCAGCAGCAGAATTTCATTGCGGGACAGTTTGCCCAGTTTTTCCAGCTCGCGGGTCGCCCACAGCGGCACTTCGTTATTCACTTTGACTTCAGGCGGGTAGAACCAGTAGGCCAGCAGCGGCATGGCCAGAATCAGCAGGATACCCAGCGGCAGGAAGGCGAGGAACCAGGTCCCCCAGGAGATATCAATCCCAACCGTGCTTTTTACCAGCGCCAGCGCCAGCAGGTTCGGCGCGAGGGCGGAGAGGAACATTGAGCTGGTGATACAGGCTGCGGTGATCGCCACCCACATCAGATAGGAACCAATCTTGCGCGCGCTTGGGTCGTTCGGTTTTGAACCGTACAGCGGCGGCAGGTTAGCGATGATCGGGTAGATGGTCCCGCCGCTGCGCGCGGTGTTGGACGGGGTGAACGGCGCCAGCAGCAGGTCCGCGAAGGTGATAGCGTAACCGAGCGTCAGGCTGCGACGGCCCAGGTACTTCACCAGAATCAGCGCCAGACGGCGACCGAAGCGGGTTTTGTCATAGCCTGCGGCAAACATGAAGGCACCGAAAATCAGCCAGACGGTAGAGTTACCAAACCCGCTCACCGCCCATTTAAAGGAGGCGCCCGCCAGCTTGAATTTTGGATCCGCCAGCTGGTCAGGGCTGAACAGCACCCACTGGCTGCACAGGGCAATGGCGACGACGCCCGTCAGGCCGATGACCGCGCCCGGCAGCGGTTCGAAGATCAGGCCGACGATCACGCCGACAAAGATAGCGAAGTAGTGCCACGCGTAAGGCGGTAAACCTTCAGGGACGGGAACAAACAGCAGCAGTACGGCGACGATGACGGGCAATGCCATCATCAGCAGTCGTTTTGCTTTTCCGTTTGATGCCTGGTTCGCCACAGGGGGCGTTACAGCAGTTTTTGTATTCATAGTTTCACGTCTTAAGTTGTCAAGGATTCGGTTGCTCTGAAAAAACAAAATCGCTTTCTTAAGTTTTTTTTGCTTTCTTTAGTTATTTAAGGTGCTGTTTTGTATTTTCAGTAATAGCGATTTAACGCTTTTTGGTTTGCGCTAAATTAAAAATTGATGATGTTTTTATATTGCGCCTTTGGATGCCATAACTATTGATCGAGATCAAAAAAACAGAATTGCAGCGTTATTTTTATGCTTTTATTAATAACCACTCTGGCGTATGTGGGTATTACGTATTTTACGAGTGTATTTTATCATTCCTGTAACATCATTATTATTTGTAATTTTTCATATTGTTGATTTATATTGGTTTTTATGTGTAATGGTGAATTGGTTTTACCATTAATAATTTAACGATTTTTAAATTATTGTGAATGGTTGAATTACAATCTCTAACACCAATGTGTTATTTGTGTTATCGCAGGGATTAAATAGTTTTTTAACTAACGTAATAACTTTAGAAACTAAAAAAATCATTATATTAATATCATGACATCGGCAAATAACGACGAAATAAAAAACCAATCCGATAACGAATTCTTAATTTTTAAAAGTTTGGAGTTTCTATTATGAGCACTAACGAACGCATTCTTAGCCCCTTCACATTACCGAATGGCACTGAACTGAAAAACCGTTTGTTAATGGCCCCTATGACAACCTGTACCGGCTATTATGACGGCACCGTCACCAGCGAGCTGGTGGAGTACTATCGGGCCCGTTCCGGCAGCATTGGCACCATCATCGTTGAGTGTTGCTTCATCGACGATCTCGGTCTCGCCTTCCCGGGTGCGATCGGTATTGATAATGACGAAAAAATCGCCGGGCTGGCGAAAATCGCGGAGGCGATTAAATCCAAAGGCTCTAAGGCGCTGCTGCAGATCTACCACGGCGGCCGCATGGTTGACCCGAAACTGATCGGTGGCCGTACGCCTGTTGGCCCAAGCGCTGTTGCCGCGCCGCGTGAGGGCGCAGCAACGCCGGTTGCGCTGACTGGCGAAGAAGTCGAAGGCATGATCGCCAAGTTTGGTGAAGCCGTACGCCGCGCTATTCAGGCCGGCTTCGACGGCGTGGAGATCCACGGCGCAAACACCTACCTGATTCAGCAGTTCTATTCGCCGAACTCAAACCAGCGCGACGACGAGTGGGGCGGCAGCCGCGATAACCGCGCGAAATTCCCGCTGGCGGTGCTGGATATCACCCACAAGATGGTGCGCCAGTACGCGGACGATGCGTTCATCGTTGGCTATCGCTTCTCCCCTGAAGAGATGGAAGTCCCGGGCATTCGCTTTGACGACACCATGTACCTTCTGGAGAAACTGGCGGCGCGCGGCGTGGATTATCTGCACTTCTCCGTCGGCGCCACCCTGCGACCTTCCATCGTCGATACCCAGGACCCGACGCCGCTTATTGAAAAATACTGCGCCATGCGTTCAGAAACGCTGGCACAGGTTCCGGTCATGGGCGTGGGCGGCGTGGTGAATGCCGCGGACGTCAATGAGGCGCTGGATCATGGTTATGACCTGATTGCCGTGGGTCGCGCGACTATCGCTTACCCGGACTGGACCGACCGCATCGCGTCCGGCGAAAGCCTGGAGCTGTTTATGGACAGCACCAAACGCGAGGAGCTGAGCATTCCTGAACCGCTGTGGCGCTTCTCGCTGGTGGAGGCGATGATCCGCGACATGAGCATGGGCGAGTCCAAATTCAAACCGGGCACCTTTGCGGAGAAAGTGCAGGATGACGCGAACGAGCTGGTGATTAACGTCAGCCTGGAGACCGATCGCATTGCCGATATCGAGCTGGCGTCTGGCCCGAGCGAAGACGTTGAGTTCGTTACCAGCTTTGAAGAGATCCGTACCCGCATTCTGGACGCCAATACCCCGCACGTCGATGCCATCACCGGCGCAACCAGCCAGAGCGAAGCGGTGAAAAAAGCGGTCTCTAAAGCGATGCTGAAATCCAGCAAAGCGCTGGCGGCAGAAGAGGGCGTTGACCCGAATGAAACCCGCTGCGTGGACGTTGTGGTGGTCGGCAGCGGCGGTGCCGGTCTGGCCGCGGCCATTCAGGCCCACGACGAAGGCGCAAGCGTGCTGATTGTTGAGAAGATGCCAACCATCGGCGGTAACACCATTAAAGCCTCTGCCGGGATGAACGCCGCAGAGACGCGCTTCCAGCGGGTGAAAGGCATTCAGGACAGCAAAGAGCTGTTCTATCAGGAAAGCCTGAAAGGCGGCGGCAACAAGAACAACCCGGAACTGCTGCGCCGCTTTGTTGAGAACGCGCCGCAGGCGATTGAGTGGCTGGCAACGCGCGGCATTATGCTGAATGACATCACCACCACCGGCGGGATGAGCATCGACCGTACTCACCGTCCAAAAGACGGCTCTGCGGTAGGCGGCTATCTGATCAGCGGCCTGGTGCGTAACGTCAACAAACGCAACATCGAGGTTATGCTGGATACCTCCGTCAGCGACATCATCGTCGAAAACGGCGAAGTAACCGGCGTGCGCCTGACCACCGAAGAGAACGAAACGCTCACCGTGGCAGCCAAAAGCGTGATTGTCGCCACCGGCGGCTTCAGCGCCAACAGCCAGATGGTTGTTAAATATCGTCCGGATCTGGAAGGTTTCGTCACCACCAACCACAAAGGGGCGACCGGCGGCGGTATCGCGCTGCTGGAACGTATTGGCGCAGGTACGGTCGATATGGGCGAGATTCAGATCCACCCGACCGTTGAGCAGAAAACGTCGTACCTGATTTCCGAATCCATCCGCGGCGGCGGGGCGATTCTGGTCAACCAGCAGGGGAACCGCTTCTTTAACGAGATGTCGACCCGCGATAAAGTCTCGGCGTCAATCATCGCGCTGCCGGAGAAATACGCATACATCGTCTTTGACGAGCACGTACGTGCCAAAAACAAAGCCGCGGATGAGTACATCGCCAAAGGCTTTGTGACCAGCGCCAGCTCGCCTAAAGCCCTGGCCGAGGCGCTGGGCATGGATTACCACGCTTTCCTGGCGACCCTGGAACGCTACAACGGTTTCGTTGAAAAACAGCACGATGACGACTTTGGCCGTACCACCGCGCTGCGTGCGCCAATCAATGAAGGGCCGTTCTACGCCATTCAGATTGCGCCGGGCGTGCACCACACCATGGGCGGCGTGACCATCAACACCGAAACCTGCGTGCTGGACGGCAACCACAACGTGCTGCCAGGGGCGTTTGCGGCGGGTGAAGTGGTCGGCGGGATCCACGGCGGTAACCGTATTGGCGGTAACGCGGTGGCAGATATCATTATTTTTGGTACGCTTGCCGGACATCAGGCGGCGATGCGCTCGAAAAGAACGTAAGGCACCTGTTATGTAGGCCGGATACGCGCAGCGCTATCCGGCAGTTTCCCCGGCGGCGCGGTGCTTGCCGGGGCTATACCCTAAATAATTCGAGTTGCATGAAGGCGGCGACGCAGCGAATCCCCAGGAGCGTACATAAGTACGTGACTGGGGTGAGCGAGGAAAGCCAACGCACAGGCAACTTGAAGTATGACGGGTATACATCTGAGGAAACATGCCATGTCTGATGACAACCGCGTCTACAGTTACTCCGCCGTTCTGATGGGCTCACCCATCCTCCTGAAACTCTTCTCCCATGACGAAGCCCTCGCGTCCCGCGTGTTTCGCCTGATCAAACAGTATGAAGATCTGCTCACCGTCAACCGTGCACGCTCGCAGGTGATGGACATCAACCATGCGGCCGGCCAGCATCCGGTCACCGTCAGCCGACCGGTGTTTGAGCTGATCCGCTGTGCAAAAGCGGCAAGCCTGCTCAACGACAGCGCCTTTAACCTGGCCATTGGCCCGCTGGTGAAGCGCTGGAAAATTGGCTTCCAGGGAGACCGCGTTCCGCCTGCCGATGAAATTGCGTCGCTGCTTGCGATTACCCATCCTGAGGACGTCATTCTTGACGAGGCCAGCAGCAGCGTGTTTTTGGCCAGAGCGGGTATGGAGATCGATCTGGGGGCCATCGCCAAAGGGTATATCGCCGACAGGGTGCGTGATTACCTTCATAAAGAGGGCGCTGAGCTGGGGCTTATCAACCTCGGCGGAAATATCCAGACGCTGGGCTCGCCGGAAGGGGGCTGGAACGTGGGGCTTAAAAAACCGTTCGCCGCAGAAGCGCTCATTGGCACCCTGACCGTTGAGAACCTGTCGGTCGTCACGTCGGGAACGTACGAGCGCTATTTTGAACAGGACGGCAGGCGTTACCACCACATTCTCGATCCGCGCACCGGGTATCCGCTGGATAACGAACTGGATAGCGTGACTATTATTTCTAAAAACTCCATCGACGGTGATATCTGGACCACGCTGATGTACGGCCTGGGCGTGGAAAAGGGCTGCGCCGCCCTGCGCGCGCGCCCCGATATTGACGCTATCTTTGTGACCAAAACAAAAGAAGTGGTGTTCTCTTCAGCACACCACTTCCGCTTTACCCTGCTGGATAACGACTACCGCGTTATTGGCAGTATTGCTTGAGCAGGCCCGTCTGCTCCGGCTGGAGACGGTAGCGATACACCGGACGCCCGGTGGCGCCGTAGTGAATGCTGGTGAACAGAATATTGATTTGCGCCAGCCAGATCAGATATTTGCGGCAGGACACGCGGGAGATATTGACCGCGCTTGCCAGGTCATCGGTGGAAAACTCCGTCTCCGGGTGTGCGTCGATCCACTGGCAAATCGTGCGCAGCGTTTGCGGCGTTAACCCTTTCGGCAGCTTTTTACTGTCCGCCAGCTCCGGCGCCCCGCCGTGGATCAGCCGGTCGACGTCCGCCTGCTCATAATACTGGTGCGATCCCATCAGATTGTGCTTTGCCTTCCAGCCGTTCAGCGCCTCTTCAAAGCGCGGGAACTGGAACGGCTTTATCAGATAATCCACCACGCCGTAATGGATGGAGGTCTGGATCGTGGCGGCATCGGCGGCCGAGGAGATCATAATCACATCGATTGGGCGGCCGGATGCGCGAATAACGGGCAGCAGATCCAGCCCGTTATCCTGCTGCATATAGACGTCCAGTAGCACCAGATCGACAGGCTGGCTGGGGTTATTAATGATGGCCTCGGCCTGGTTTAGCGTGGAGGCGACGCCGCAGCAGCTAAAGCCTTCAACACGGTTGACATACAGACGGTTGAGGTCGGCTACCATGGCGTCATCATCGACAATTAATACATTTATCACGCGATATTCCTCTCGCTATCCCAGGGGATGTGAACAAAAAATTGGGTAAATACGCCTGGCTCAGACTCGACGGTGATATCGCCGCCGAGGTTCTGGATTTGCTGGCGGGCAAGGAACAGCCCAACGCCGCGGTTTTCACCTTTTGTTGAGAAGCCCTTTGTAAAAATAGCCTCCAGCTGCGTGGGATCAATGCCGGGGCCATCGTCGCTGACTTCACAGCTGAGCCAGCCGTTCTGATAGTGCAGCAGCAGAGTTATTTCACCTTCCGGCTGGCCTTCCATCGCGTCCAGTGCGTTTTCAATTAAGTTACCGAGCACGGTGACCAGCACCGCTACTTGTTCTTCGCTGGCGGTATCGGGGATCTGGCATTCGTCCGCCAGCGTTAGGGTGACGCCCGCTTCTTTCGCCCGGTTGATTTTACCCAGCAGGAATCCGGCAATCACCGGGGATTTTACCTTGCTCTGTATCGTACCGATATCCGTCTGGTAATGATGCGCCGTCTGGATGATGTACTCTTCCAGCTTGTCGTAGCGCTTAATGTGCAGCAGGCCCAGGATGACGTGCAGCTTGTTCATAAACTCGTGCGTGTGGGCGCGCAGGGCGTCGACGTAATTGACCATGCCATCGATACGCTGCATCAGCTGGCTGATTTCCGTTTTATCGCGGAAGGTGGTGATGGCGCCGATCACCCGATCCTGACTTTTAACGGGCACCATGTTGCACAGCAGCAGCCGCCCGTTGCAGCTGATCTCCTGATCCTGGCGCGCAACGCCCGTCTTTGAGACTTCACGCAGGCCGGCCAGCAGGGGAGCGCTGGCGTTTTCGGTCTGCTTGCCGGAGGGCAGAAGCAATATTTCTCTGGCGGTGTGGTTAATCATCGTCACGCGCCCGTGAATATCGACGGCCAGAACCCCTTCACGCAGCGACTGCAGCATCGCCTGACGCTGTTCGAACAGGGCGGAAATTTCGTAGGGTTCGAGCCCGAACAGGATGCGTTTCAGGACCCGCACCAGGCCCCAGATTGCCATAGAGCTCATAAAGATACTGAACAAAATGGTCCAGACGGCGTTTAGCCGCCCGCGGGTGATTTGCTCTTCAACCTTATTGAGGGAGATACCCACCGCTACTACGCCGATCTGCTCGTGCTGACTGTCGTAGACGGGCGTAAAAACGCGCAGCGCTTCGGCGAGCGCGCCCCGGTTAACCGATACGTTCTCTTTGCCTTCCAGCGCCGGAGTTAAATCGTCGCCGATAAAATGCAGCCCCAGCAGCGCCTCGTTCGGGTGAGAATAGCGGATCCCGCGCATATCGGTCACGACGGTGAACAGCAGATCGTTTCGTTTCGTCACCGCCTGGGCGATGGGCTGAATAATATTCTCCTGCGGTGCCTGCATCAGGCCGCGCCGTATCTCGGGGCTGTCGGCGAGGGTGCGGGCAATGCCGAGCGCGGTGTCTTTGACGTCATCGCGCGTTGCCCGGGTGATCTGCACCGCATAGAGCGCAAAGACCACCAGCAGCACTGAACCGATAATCGCGCACACCATCAGCGTGACCAGGGTGTTCAGCTTCATGGGGCGCTTGCGCGTCGGAAGGAAAGGCTGCAAATCGCTCATTAACACTCCGCGATGATTAAGAAAGGGAGTAATTATCGCTGATGACGCGCTTTTCTTAAAGCCGAGTAAAGCCGTGGATTTGGTCCTCTTTTCGTGACCCTCCTCGCAGGTCATCGATATAAAACACTTTATAGTGTGTGCGTACTCATAATAAGGAGGCTGTTTATGAGCATTATGCTTACCGGTTCGGTCAAGGAAAGACGGCACGCCAGCACGATGAATATTGATAGATTGTCCACGCTGGACATGCTGAAAGTCATTCACCAGGATGATGCACTCATTTCTGCTGCTATTACCCCCTGTTTACAAACTATCGCCCGCGTGGTGGATAACGCCGCCGCGACCCTCAGCCACGGGGGGCGGCTGGTGATTGTCGGCGCCGGGCCGTCAGGCTGCGCCGCACAGCAGGCTGCCGATGACTATGCGCCGGGCAAAACCCCAGTGATTGCCGTGACGCCACAGGAAGGGGAAGGGAGTTACGAGCGCGGCGTTGCCGACCTGCAGGCCATCAAATTTGGTGAACACGATATGATGCTGGCAGTAAGCGTCAGCGGAAAAACGCCGTGGGTCTGGGGCGCAATGCGGCATGCCTGGTCGCTGGGTTCGCCGGTCGCCATCATGACCGGCGATGCGCAAAGTGAAGCCGCGCAGCTGGCGAGCATGGTTATCGCTCCGGAACTCGGGGCTGACGTGGTCGCCGGCTATCTCAACACCAAAGCTGGGATTGCACAAAAAATGATCCTCTCAATGATTACCACCGGGCTGGCCGTTCGAACCGGACGCGTTTACAGCAACCTGCGCGTGGATCTTGAGGCAAGCAATACCAAATGGGCCGAACGTCAAATCGCTATTGTGATGGAGGCGGGGGGATGCACCCGGGCGCAGGCAAAAGCCGCGCTGGAGAGCTGTAATCATAATTGTAAAACGGCGGTACTGATGGTGCTGACGGGGCTGGATGCGTGGAAAGCCCATGAACTGCTGGCGCAAAATAACGGGTTTATTCGCGTGGCGCTGCAGGAAGCGCCGTAATATCGTAATTGAATAAATAAAAAAGGCCGCGATTGCGGCCTTTGATATTTTTGATGATTAGAACTGGTAGGTCATGCCTACTCCAACGATGTCATCGGTGGAAATACCGTATGTGTTATACAGCGCTTCGTCGTTATCCAGCATGTTGATTTTGTAATCAACATAGGTAGAGAAATTTTTGTTGAAGCTGTAGGTCATGCCCAGGTCAATGTAGTTAACCAGATCCTGGCTGAATCCCTTACCGTCCAGGTCTTTACCTTTTGAGTAGACCCATGCCAGAGAAGGGCGCAGACCGAAGTCGAACTGGTATTGAGCTACCGCTTCAAAGTTCTGAGTCTGGTTGGCAATACCAAAGTTACCAATTGGCGTCATGTTGCGGGTTTCCGCATACATCATCGCCAGGTAGACGCTGTTTGCATCGTATTTTGCGCCAACGGTCCAGGCTTCAGCCTTTTCGCCACCGGCGTAGCCAATGCCCTCTAAGCTTTTACCGTAGCCAACCTGTTTGTTGGTACGATCGGAAGAGGAGTACGCTGCACCCAGACTCAGGCCAGACAGATCGCCAGAGAAATCATAGGTGGTAGACATACCGAAGCCGTCGCCATTCTGGAAACGCACGTCGTCATGACCGTTTTTAGTGCCTTCCTGGTCTTCTGAAGGATCCTGACCTTCATTTGCACCCTGATACTGCAGCGCGAAATTCAGACCTTCAACCAGGCCGAAGAAATCTGTATTACGATAGGTTGCCAGACCGTTAGCACGGCCGTTCATGAAGTTATCGGTCCAGGTGTAAGAATCACCGCCAAATACAGGCAGCATATCGGTCCAGGCTTCAACGTCGTACACGACGCCGTAATTACGACCATAATCAAATGAACCGTATTCGCCATATTTCAGGCCGGCATACGCCAGACGGTTAAAGGATTTGTCGCCGGCAGACTCGGTATTATTCGCGTAGGTTTTGTATTCCCACTGGCCGTAACCGATCAGATCGCTGGTGATTTGTGTTTCGCCTTTGAAACCAATCTGGACGTAGGTTTCATCCCCATCGTCGCCAGGGTTGTCAGAGAAGGTATGACGCGCATCAACCTTACCGTACAGGTCAACTTTGTTGCCGTTTTTGTTGTACATTTCAGCCGCATTTGCTGCGCCAGTCATTAATAACGCGGGTACAAGAATTGCCAGAACTTTTCTTTTCATTATATATTCCCTTGAAAGATAATTTATATGAATATATGTAATCACTCTCCATAATTACAGGGTCGATACTATTCCAGGAGTTGTCATTTAGTTTCAAAAATAAATGTAATTAAATTCGTTCAAATATTGCAAAATATTTCCATTAATCTCTTTATTTTTCATGTGAATTAATTTATTGAATTTATATGACGTAATTATTATTAAGTATTTCGCAATTCTATTATTAAAGTGATTTAATTCGGTTGTATTATAATTCATTCTCTTTTTAACAACAGGACATGACGATGGAACTTGCCCGGTGGCAGCACGGCTTTGAGCGCTGGCTCGAGGAAAACCACACGACCGACGATACCGCACATGATATTTCGCACTTTCGTCGCGTCTGGATGACGGCGCAAAAAATCATGACTCACCAGGCGGCAAACCCGCTGGTGGTCCTGGCCGCGTGTTATTTTCACGACATCGTCAGCCTGCCGAAAAACCATCCTGAACGCGGCCGGTCATCGCAGCAGGCAGCGCGCAAGACGGGTGACATTCTGCGCCGGGACTTCCCGGACTTCCCGTCTGAATGCTATGCCGCCGTGGAACATGCCGTTGAGGCGCACAGCTTCAGTGCCGGGATTCCCCCGCAGAGTATCGAAGCCAAAATTGTGCAGGACGCTGACCGGCTGGAGGCGCTAGGGGCTATTGGCCTGGCGCGCGTCTTTGCCGTCTCGGGCGCGCTGGGCGTACCGCTGTTTGATGCGGACGATCCCTTTGCCGATGCGCGCCCGCTCGACGATCGCGCGTTTGCCCTTGACCATTTTCAGACCAAGCTGCTGCGCCTGCCTGATACAATGCAAACGGAAATGGGCCGCGAGCTGGCACGCCACAACGCCGATTTCCTGATCCAGTTTATGGCGAAACTGAGTGCTGAACTACACGGCGACTGTATTGGGCAGGATAGCCAGGTGCTGAGCCGCTTCCGTCGCAGTTTGCGCGAATGAACTGTGGTAATCTGTTCCCAGTCTTTCTTCTCCGGTTAAAAGAATGCAGGAAAATCGATCAGTGACAGAGCCCGCGCCTGAGCAGGCTGAGAAATCAACGGCAACGGTGCAGGCGTTACTGCGCCAGCTGTTGGATAGCTATGATGCTAAAACGCTGGCAAATCTGCTGGTGGCACACGGCGAGAGCCACTGGAGCCCGGCCATTCTTAAACGTCTGCTGACCAGCGAACGGGCAGGGCGTCGCCTGAGCGAAGGCGAGTTTCGTTATCTGCAAAACCTGCTTCCGCGTCCTCCTGCTACGCACCCGAACTATGCCTTCCGCTTTATCGATCTGTTTGCCGGTATCGGCGGCATCCGACACGGTTTCGAAGCTATCGGTGGCCAGTGCGTGTTTACCAGCGAGTGGAACAAACATGCCGTGCGTACCTACAAGGCTAACTGGTACTGCGATCCGTACGAGCATCATTTCAACGCGGATATCCGTGATGTCACCCTGAGCCATAAAAGTGGCGTGAGCGATGAACAGGCCGCCGAACACATTCGTCAGACCATCCCGGCGCATGACGTGCTGCTGGCGGGTTTCCCGTGTCAGCCTTTCTCGCTGGCCGGGGTTTCAAAAAAGAATGCCCTCGGACGCGCCCACGGTTTCGCCTGCGATACGCAGGGAACGCTGTTTTTTGACGTGGCCCGTATCATTGACGCCCGTCGTCCGGCCATCTTCGTGCTGGAAAACGTCAAAAACTTAAAAAGCCACGACGGCGGGAAAACCTTCCGCATTATCATGCAAACGCTGGATGAGCTGGGCTATGACGTGGCCGATTCCCAGGATATGGGCGCGGATGACCCAAAAATCATTGATGGCAAGCATTTCCTGCCCCAGCATCGCGAACGTATCGTGCTGGTAGGTTTCCGCCGCGACCTTAATCTCAAGGGGGATTTCACCCTGCGGGATATCCCGTCTCTCTATCCGGAGCGACGTCCCACCGTGGCCGACCTGCTGGAACCTGTCGTTGACGCGAAATTTATCCTCACCCCGGTGCTGTGGAAATATCTCTACCGCTATGCCAAGAAACATCAGGCGAAAGGCAACGGCTTCGGCTTTGGGATGGTAAACCCCAACGATCCGCACAGCGTGACCCGCACGTTGTCCGCGCGCTACTACAAAGACGGCGCGGAAATCCTCATCGACAGGGGCTGGGACAAGGCGCTGGGTGAAAAAGATTTCGACGATCCGCACAACCAGCGTCACCGCCCGCGACGCTTAACGCCGCGGGAATGCGCCCGGCTGATGGGCTTTGAGTCCCCGCAGGGTTACCGCTTCCGCATTCCGGTTTCGGACACCCAGGCGTACCGCCAGTTTGGTAATTCGGTGGTGGTTCCCGCGTTCGCGGCCGTGGCAAAACTGCTGGCCTCGCGCATCAGACAGGCGGTGGCGCTCCGTCAGGGTGAGGCCGTCAATGACGGATGTTCACGATAAGGCGACGCGCAGTAAAAACATGCGTGCCATCGGCACGCGTGACACCGCCATTGAAAAACGTCTGGCCGGGCTGCTGACGCAGGCGGGATTTGAGTTCCGCGTGCAGGATCCCGCCCTGGCGGGTCGCCCCGATTTCGTCATCGACGCATGGCAGTGCATCATCTTTACCCACGGTTGCTTCTGGCACCACCACGACTGCTACCTGTTTAAGGTTCCCGCAACGCGCACCGATTTCTGGCTGGAGAAGATTGGCAAGAACGTCGAACGCGACAGGCGAGATCTCACCGCGCTGATTGCGCAGGGCTGGCGGGTGCTGATCGTCTGGGAGTGTGCGCTGAGAGGCAGATTAAAACTGAACGACGTCGACCTGTCGGAACGGCTGGAAGAGTGGATCTGCGGCGGCGGCCAGACCGCGCAGATCGACACGCAGGGTATTCACCTGCTTAAGGTTTCTCCACCTCGCAAGGGGTAACCACCGGTTTTGCTGGCAGCAAATATTTGCCTAAGGTGACCAGCACGACGGCGAAAACAATCACCCCTAAAGCAATCCATTCAACGGAAGAGAGCGTTTCGCCGCCTAATCCCGTGCCGAGCAGAACGGCCACCACCGGGTTGACGTAGGCATAACTGGTGGCAACCGCCGGGGAGACGTTGCGGATCAGGAACATATAGGCATTAATGGCTATGAGGGATCCAAACAGCGCCAGATACCCTACCGCGAGAAAGCCCGACAGGCCCGGCAGGGTAGTCAGCTTTTCTCCCGTCAGCGTGGAGGCGAGCAGCAGCACAATCCCCGCGGCGAGCATCTCAATCGCGCCGGCCATCATGCCGGTGGGAAGTTCGATGCGTGAACCGTATACGGAACCAAAGGCCCAGCTCATTGAGCCAATCAGGATAATCACTGCGCCCCACGGATTCCCGCTCAGGTTACCGCCGCTATTGAGCAGAATAATGCCGGCGAGGCCAATACCAATCCCCAGCCATTCCAGCTTGCGGGTGCGGATGCCGAAAAGGCGGCTGAAGCAGAGGGTAAACAGCGGAACGGTGGCAACGACCACGGCGGCGATCCCGGACGGTACGTTCTGGTGCTCGGCAATCGTCACAAACCCATTTCCCACCGCCAGCAGCAGCAGGCCGATCAGGGCGGCATTCAGCATCGGGCGCAGAGGGGGAAGCTTATGTCCGCGCAGCAGCAGAAACGCGAGCAGCAAGACGCCAGCCGAGAGGAAACGGATGCCCGCCATCATCAGCGGCGGCCAGCTTTCCACGCCGATGCGAATGACAAAGTAGGTTGAACCCCAGATGATGTACAGCGAAAAGAGTGCCCCGATGAGCGGTAGCAATTGCCGGAAACGCATAATCCCTCACGACGTAATAAAAAGGTCGCTGATAGTAAACGCGAAAACTATCTTGCTGGCGAGTCCTTTAATTGTGCAGTTGATGTTAATTTTTTGTTGACGTGAGGTGCCTGTTTCCGGGTTTGCGCTTTTGCTCCATACTATTCACCTAATTACCAAAAAATGAAGGATTAAGATTTTGGCAGGAAGTAGCTTATTAACATTGCTGGATGATATTGCCACCTTACTGGATGACATTTCAGTGATGGGAAAACTGGCGGCGAAGAAAACCGCAGGCGTGCTGGGCGATGATTTATCGCTTAACGCCCAACAGGTGAGTGGGGTGAGGGCCAACCGCGAACTGCCGGTGGTGTGGGGCGTGGCGAAAGGCTCATTCCTGAATAAGGTGATTCTGGTGCCGCTGGCGCTGCTGATTAGCGCCTTTATTCCCTGGGCGATCACGCCGCTGCTGATGATCGGCGGGGCATTTCTCTGCTTCGAGGGCGTGGAGAAAGTTCTGCACTCCTTTAGCGCGCGCAAGGAGAGCGATACCCCGGAAATGCGCCAGCAGCGTCTTGAAGCGCTGGCCGCACAGGATCCGAAAACCTTCGAGCGCGATAAGGTCAAAGGCGCCATTCGGACCGACTTTATCCTGTCCGCAGAAATTGTCGCCATTACGCTGGGCATTGTGTCTGACGCACCGCTCCTGAATCAGGTCCTGATCCTCTCCGGCATCGCGATTCTGGTCACGGTAGGCGTGTACGGTCTGGTAGGATTGATCGTTAAGCTGGATGATATTGGCTACTGGCTTGAGGAGAAATCGAGCGCGGTGGCAAGAGGCATCGGTAAGAGCTTACTGGTGCTGGCCCCCTGGCTGATGAAGAGTTTGTCCGTGGTGGGCACGCTGGCAATGTTCCTCGTGGGCGGCGGTATTGTGGTTCACGGCATTGCGCCGCTGCACCATGCTATCGAACATTTCTCCTCGGCGCAGGGTGCTGTTGTCGCGGCGATACTGCCTACGCTGCTGAATCTGGTGCTCGGCTTTATCATTGGCGCTATCGTGGTCGCGGCGGTGAAGCTGGTTGATAAATTACGCGGCACGGCGCACTAATTGTTACCCGCTGTGGGATGCAAAAAGACCATTCCTCGTCTAAATTGAAACAGTTTCACCCTGATACAGGAGGCAGGTATGGTCTTTTTGGTCAGTGATGAAGTTAAGCCTAAGAAGGGCGGCCCACGTATGATTGTGACCGGGTATTCCAGCGGAATGGTGGAATGTCGGTGGCACGATGGCTATAGCATCAAGCGGGAGGCATTTCGTGAAGATGAGCTTCAGCCGGGTGACGGGCAGCACAAGCGAGATAAGGCTTAATCTCATAACGCCCGGCTTTGCCGGGCGTTTTTATCTCAAGTACCAGGCGTAAGGCAGTAATCAGGGAGTGTGTGTGCAGCGCGATACCTTTGTTGTAAAACAATCTTTTCTACAATGGCTGCATAAGCGTAGCAATCCGGGGTTGATTGTTAATCTCTGTTTTTTGACCGTTCTGGTGTTTTCCACGCTGCTGACCTGGCGTGAGGTGGTGGTGCTGGAAGAAGCGTATATCTCTAGCCAGCGTAACCATCTGGGTACAGTGGCCAGTTCGCTGGACCGGCAGCTACAGAACAGCGTGGACAGGATGCTGTTGTTCCGTCAGGGCATGCGTGATGCGATCCAGACGCCGCTGGCGTTTGATGTCTTACAGAATGCGGTGTCACGCTTTAACGCGGTCCGCATGCTCCCCACCTGGCAGCTTGCCGTTGATAAAAAACGCACCCTTCCCATTAACGGCGTTTCGGATGCCTTTGTTGAAAAAACCACGCTTCTGAGTCGTGACGCTGAGCGCATCAGTCATGAAATTTCTGCCGCGCTCGAAGTGGGGTATCTGCTCAGGTTGGCCTCGTCGAGAGCGCAAACGGAGTCGCGGGTCATCTACGTCTCCCGCGCCGGTTTTTTTCTTTCCACCGACACGCCGGATCGGGCGGGCGATATCACCTCCCGCTACTACCACCTGGTCACGCAAGCCTGGTTTACCCAGCAGTCGGAACGTAACAACCGCGCTCGCGCGGTGCGCTGGTTTATCTCCACGCCTTCATCCTGGACCAATGACGAACGCACGATTACCGCCAGCGTCCCCATCTATTTCGATCACTACTGGTATGGCGTCGTGGCGATGGATTTTGCGTTAAACACGATGCAGCGTCTGCTGGCCGACGCGACGGAAGACCGAACGGAGGGGGAGTACCAGCTGTACGACACCCGGCTCAATATGATTGCCACCTCTGCCCATGCGGGTAACCCGGTTAACCACTTTGACGAACGCGAGACGGCGCAGATTGCCCATGCGATTGAGAACGATACCGGCGGTGGCATCCGCCTCGGAAGCCGTTTTATTAGCTGGGAGCGGCTCGATCACTTCGACGGTGTCGTCCTGCGGATCCACACCCTGCATGAAGGTGTACAAGACGACTTCGGCAGTATCAGTATTATGCTGGCGCTGCTATGGGCGCTCTTCAGCGCCATGCTGTTGATCTCGTGGCTGGTTATCCGTCGGATGGTGAGTAACATGTATACGCTTCAGCATTCGCTCCAGTGGCAGGCCTGGCACGACCCGCTTACCCGGCTGAATAATCGCGGCGCGCTGTTCGATCGCGCAAAAATTCTGTCGGATACCTGTCGCCAGAAGTCTCTGCCATTTTCGGTGATTCAGATCGATCTCGACCATTTTAAAAACATCAACGACCGTTTCGGCCATCAGGCCGGGGATAAAGTGCTATCCCACACGGCGGGGCTGATTGCCAGCGCCTTACGCAAGAATGATGTGGCAGGCCGCGTCGGCGGGGAAGAGTTTTGTATCGTCCTGCCGGGGATCGATCTGGAGGAGGCCAGAGGCGTCGCGGACCGTATTCGCTGCCGAATCAACAGTAAGGAGATCCTGGTGAAGAAGAGCACGACGCTGCGCATCAGCGCGTCGCTGGGCGTCAGCGGGGCGGATGAAGCGGGGAACTACGATTTCGAGCAGCTGCAGTCCGTGGCGGACGCCCGGTTATATCAGGCTAAACAGACCGGGCGTAACCGGGTCGTCTGGCGGGATCAGGACAGGAAGTGATCCAGCCCCTCGTGCCAGCCCGCAGGCCCGGGCTGCTGGGTGTGATACACCCGCTCGGGGTTGTCATCCCGTAGCGCGATGCCCTGGCGGTTAATGCCCTTAATCACCACCGCGTAGTCAACGCTGTCCAGCAGCGGCGCATCGTTAGGACCATCACCGAGCCCCAGGGTAGTGGGTTCAATCTCTTCCTGCTCGCGGTACTGCTCAATCAGCCAGTTAACCGCCACGTCCTTGCCGCAGCGGACGTCCAGAATATGCCAGAAGCGCGCGCCCTGCAGGCATTGCAGGCCGCTCTGCGCCAGCGCCTCTTCAAACTGGAGCAGGTTCTCGTCGGTGTCACGCCAGATGAGCGTAAGGGAGGCTTCATGCCTGCGGGCAAGCGCCGAACGATAACGCGTCAGGCCTGTCCACTCGCTGATGACGCGATCGTCCACGTCGTCAAAGGTGGTGAATTTAAAGCCCATCTGCAGACGGATGTGTTCGATTCGCGGGCGAATGTCCCGGTGTGTCATTCCTCTTATCTGACGCGGTATCTTTTCCCAACGCACGTCAGGCTGAATAACCGCGCCGTTCTCGGCGATAAAAGGTAATCCTTCCAGCCCCAGATCCTGCTGGATATCCAGCATCTCAGCCGCCGTTTTGCTGCTGCAGAGAATGACCGGCACCTGGTTATCCAGTAGCCTGTCCAGCCAGGGCATTGCGGGTTGCCACGCATAGGTATGAATATCCAGCAGCGAGCCGTCCAGGTCAGAAAAAATCAGCAGTGAATCCCGCAGTGAAGGCATAGTGGCTCCTGGTAACGGCTGCGCTACGAACTAAGAAAATTCCTAAAAAAATACCGAGGTGGAAACCGGGAAAAAGAGAACTGTCCCTGGCAAACCCGCATTCGGCGTATGTTATTGCTCATAACTAAAAGCATTATGTTAAAAATATTATATTCATCATGAGAATATATGCTTGTCAGACAAATTCGTTGGGGATAGTGTGGTTTGTACATCAGATTTCCTGGTGTAACGAATTTTCAAGTGCTTCTTGCATAAGCAAGTTTTGATCCCGGTCATCCCCATGACCGGGATTTTTTTCGCCCTACCGATTGGCTTCCGACACGCTAAAGTCGTGAATATCCAGCTCGAAGGCCTCCGCCAGTTCACGATAGGTGTGATAATCCCTTCCGTTGACAATGACGCGGTCCGAATTGTCATCCGACCGGCGGACTTCTGACTCACTGATCTCATTGATGGCGGCAAGCAGGGCATCGACATCCACCTCGACTTCGCGCTTGATGGTGTCGCTGTACTCTTTATCGGTCTTCATTGCGGGGTTCCTCATTCAACCGTGTCCAGTGGTAAGTATAGACTGTGCATAAAAACGCCATTCACGCCGGGCAGCGATGTGCGTTTTTGCGTTTTGTTCTACACTGGCTCAAAACCAGAGGAGGAATGTATGAAGGTCAACGATCGGGTAACCGTTAAAACGGACGGTGGGCCGCGCCGCCCGGGTGTGGTGCTGGCAATTGAAGAGTTTAGTGAGGGCACAATGTACCTGGTATCACTTGAAGACTACCCGCTCGGCATTTGGTTTTTTAACGAACTGGGGCATCCTGACGGCATTTTTGTTGAGAAAGCAGAGTAGTGTGGCGTCGGGTAGCGCATCGCATGCCCGACAACGTCCGCAAAAGCAAAAATCTCTGGCCAGGCCAGAGATCAAAGGTAGGGTGCACAGGGTCTTTTCTTAAGCGACTAACGCATGTTGACGAAAATCCCGTTCGTCACATTATCGGTCAGGCGTACCACGTGGTAGATCACTTGCTTATTATGCGTTTTAATTTTCCTTTTAATATTTCCTTTGTGTGACGAAACGGTTTTAGCTTTAATATTCATCTGGTCGGAGATCTGAATAGTGCCCTGGCCCGCCATCCACATTCGCAGCATACTTGATTCAGTCCTGCTTAATGATAGGGTGGGTAAGTTAACCGCTCCTACATTTTTAACTTCTTTATTCAAATAATCACCCAGAATGTCATCCAGCGACTCTGGTTTAATCGATTTAGAACTGATCAATAAATTTTTACGGACCAACAAATACTCATCGAAATGGATATTTGCGATCGCCATAAAAACAATAAACAGGGTTTTTGGATGCTGATTAATGATTTGCTTAATGTGCTGACTGTTGGCTGGATCGTGAATGAAACAGTCCTCATTAATAAACACCACGCCTGGTTTTAGTTCGTCACAAGCGGCTGCGAGTTCGTCAACGGTGTGCGCATCGTTGATGTCTCTCTTTCTTACCCCTCTGCTTGCCAGGTACCCGGTTAACCCTAGCCGGGTGTAGCTGCATAAATCCATAATGATCGTTGACATGGCATACCCTCACTCAATGCGTAACGATAATTCACCATCTGCCTGAGAGCTCAAAACAGCCATACGGGATGGAAAAAAATAATAAACCTGTGAGCATGACAAAGACTTTCAGGCGGACTCACTATCCCGTAAAGTTACGTATAATTTGCCAGGAATCTTCTTAAAGTAAAGTAAATATTAAGTATTGTGAGGTGGTTAGAAACAATTAAACCGCGTCAGATATATCCTGGAAGATGTTTTTCATGTTTTATTTTAGGAATATCCTCAGAAAGACAATAGCAACAGTGAGGGTTATTATTTGCGAGGCAGTTCGCTGACAATATCCGCTAACAGGTTGAATATCTCGCCGAATAAATGTTCACAGAAGGGAGCGATAAGTGGCATCAGTAATGACATTAATAAAATTCCGACCGTCAGCGTCAGCGGAAAGCCAATCACAAACACCGACAGCTGCGGTGCCATTCGGTTCAGTAAGCCTAATGCCAGGTTGACGGTCAGCAGCAGGGTGATGATCGGCAGCGCGAGCATCAGCCCATTCAGGAATATCAGCCCCGCAGCGCGGGTGAGCGCCAGGAAGGCATTGCTGTTCACCGGATTTTCCCCAATCGGCAGCGTATGGAACGTATCCACCAGCATGGAGATAAGCCACAGATGGCCGTTGAACGACAGGAACAGCAGCATGGCGAGCAAATCAATAATGCGCGCCAGCACGGGCATGTTGAGATGGCTGCCGGGATCAACAAACGTGGCGAACGATAACCCCATCTGCAGGCCAATCAGCTCCCCTGCGGTACGCACCGCGGCAAAGGCGAGCTGCATGGTGAAGCCTACGGCGACGCCAATCATGACCTGCTGCAAGGCTACCCACATCGCATTCGCCGAGAAAATGGGAATATCCACGGGGGGCAGGGACGGGGCGACGATAATGGAGATGATGATGCCAAGCCCCACTTTGACGCGCTTGGGGATCGATTTCTCGCTGAGAATCGGGGCGGTTGATATCAGCGCCATGATGCGCAGCATCGGCCAGAAATAAACGCCGAGCCACTGAACCCACTGGTCGCTGGTGAAGTGCAGCATCGTCAGGTCAGCCGATGATGTACGGCAGGTTGGTAAACAGGTTGCGCATATAGTCCAGCAGCAGGTTCAGCATCCACGGCCCGGCCACGATAATCGCCACGAACACGGCGATGATTTTGGGGATGAACGACAGCGTCATTTCGTTAATCTGCGTGGCGGCCTGAAGAATACTGATAATCAGACCGGTGACCAGCGCGACAAGCAGCAGTGGAGCGGCAACGGCAATGGCGATTTTCATCGCTTCCGTGCCCATCATCATGACCGATTCGGGTGTCATTGCCGTTCCTTAACTGTAGAAACTCTGCGCCAAAGAACTGACCAGCAGCTGCCAGCCATCGACCAGTACAAAGAGCATGATCTTAAAGGGCAGGGCAATGGTGGCGGGCGGAACCATCATCATCCCGAGCGCCATCAGGACGCTGGCGATCACCAGGTCGATAATCAGGAACGGAATAAAGATGGTAAAGCCAATCTGGAACGCGGTCTTCAGCTCGCTGGTGACGTAGGCAGGCAGAAGAATGCGCATGGGCACTGCTTCCGGACCCTGCAGCTCGCCGGTGTTGGACAGGCGGGCAAAGAGGGCGAGGTCCGCTTCGCGCGTCTGGCGCAGCATAAATTCCCGCAGCGGCTGCGCGCCTTTATCCAGCGCCTCCTGCATGGAGATTTTATCTTCGCTGAACGGCTGGTAGGCGTCGGTGTAAATCTTATCGATCACCGGCGACATAATGAAAAAGGTCAAAAACAGCGCCAGCCCCAGCATAACCTGGTTTGGCGGGGCGGAAGGGGTTCCCAGCGCGTTTCGCAGCAAACCAAAAACAATGATGATGCGGGTGAAGCTGGTCATCATCAGCAGAATGGCCGGAATAAACGTCAGCGAGGTGATGAACACCAGCGTCTGAACCGGAAGCGACCAGCTTTGACCGCCGCCTGCGAGAGGGGTTGAAACCAGACCGGGCAGCTGCGCATAGACCGCGGGAGCAAACAGGCCAACGCCCGCAAGCGTCAGGGATAACAAACGGCGCATCAGGATCTCCCGGAACGCTTAAGCAAACTCTTCATGACGGACTGAAAATCCGCAGGGGCGTCTGCGCGCTCGTCCACCACAACAGGGGCGGGCGGCAGCTTATGTAATACGCTGATGTTTGAGGCCGTGACGCCCAGGACCAGGCGTGCGTCGTCCACTTCGACGATGACCACGCGTTCGCGAGGCCCCAGCGTGGTGCTGGCGCTGACCTTCAGGCCGCGGGTACCGGCGGTTTTACCCGCCAGGCCAAAGCGCTTCGCCAGCCATGCGGCGATAAGAATAAAGGCAATAATACCGAGCAACGCCCCGCTCACCTGGAGCAGAGGTGAGCCGGGAACGGCAGAAGGTTGTGATATTGTTGCCTGGGTTTTCATGCTTAACGGCTCAGACGACGCATACGTTCAGATGGGGTAATGATGTCAGTGATACGTACGCCGTATTTATCGGCAACTACTACCACTTCACCCTGAGCAATCAGATAGCCGTTGATCAGGATATCCAGCGGCTCACCGGCCAGGCCGTCAAGCGCCACCACGGAACCCTGCGTCAGGCGCAGCAGCTCTTTAATGGTCATGCGGGTGCGTCCCAGCTCAACGGTCAGCTTAACCGGGATGTCCATAATCAGGTCGATGTCCTGCAGCGTGCCGCTAACGTCACCGCCGCCGAGCTGCTGGAATACGGCATCCGCTGCACTTTTGGCCGGGGTCGTTTTTTGCTCGTTTAACGCGTCAGCCCACAGATCGTCCAGTGCTCCGCTGTTTTCATCGGACGGATTGTTCATGTCACTCATTTGGGCTGTTCCTCATTCAGCGAATTCAAAATCGGGTTGATCAGGTGCTCAACGCGTAACGCATACTGACCGTTAATCGTGCCGTACTGGCTTGTCAGCACGGGGACACCATCCACGTGGGCAATAATGCGGTCGGGTTTTTCTATCGGCAAAACATCGCCGGGTTGTAATTTCAGGATCTGGGATAACCGCAGCGGGATATCGGCGAAGCTCGCCACCAGCTCAAGCTGCGAATGCTGGACCTGGCGGACCAGGTTTTCACGCCAGTTCTGGTCTTCGTTGCGGGAGTTCTCCAGCGGCGGGTTCACCAGCAGCTCGCGCAGCGGTTCGATCATGCTGAACGGCAGGCAGATGTTGAACTCGCCGGTCAGGTTACCGATCTCTACGTGGAACGGCGTGTTCACGACGATATCGTTCGGGGAGGTGGTGATATTGGTAAATTTCACCTGCATCTCAGAACGGACGTACTCCACTTCCAGCGGGTTAATCGCTTTCCACGCGTCGCTGTAAGACTCCAGCGCCAGCTTAAGCATGCGGTTAATGACGCGCTGTTCGGTGTGGGTGAATTCACGACCTTCTACTTTGGTCGGGAAACGCCCGTCGCCGCCGAACAGGTTATCCACCGCGATGAACACCAGGCTTGGTGAAAACACCACCAGGCCGGTGCCGCGCAGCGGCTTCAGATGAATCAGGTTAAGGTTGGTTGGCACCGGCAGGTTGCGGGCAAACTCGTGATACGGCTGAATGCGGATCGCACCGACCGTAATGTCCGGGCTACGACGCAGCAGGTTAAACAGCCCCATACGGAACTGACGTGCAAAACGTTCGTTAATGATCTCCAGCGCCTGCAGACGTTCACGTACCACGCGACGCTGGGTATTCGGGTCATAGGGGCGAATATCGCTATCGCCGCCAATACCCGGTTGCGGATCGTCATTTTTATCGCTGTCGCCGTTAAGCAGCGCATCGATTTCTGCCTGAGAAAGAATACTGTCGCCCATGTCGTTACCGCAGAATGAAAGCTGTGTACAGAACGTCAGTGACTTCCTGCTTAGGTTGACCATTTACCAGCGGAGTCGCCAGCGTTTGTTTAATGGCGTCGACCAGCTTTTGCTTACCCACATCGGTGGCAAGCGTCGAAGCGTCCTGACGGGAGAACAGCAGCAGAAGGCGGCTACGCACCTCCGGAAGATAATCATTCAGCCGCGAGCGCGTGGCTTCATCCTTCAGGCGCAGCGTAATACCGACATACAGCACGCGGTCCGCATCACCGAGATTCACGGTGAAGGTGTCCAGAGGGAAAAATACCGGCGCCGGCGGTGGTGCAGGTTCGGCTTTGGCCGCAGCGGTAGAAGGTTCCTGCTGCATACGCCAGTAACTATAGCCCGCAGTAGCGCAGGCGGCGAGCGTGATCAACACCAGCAGCGGGATCCAGATGGAACGCTTACTTTTTTTGGTGATAGCGGAGTCAGTCATCTGATACGAGCTTCCTGTTTCGGTACAGCTTAATAAGGTGATTATCCCGTGTCCTGCTGTCGTCAAAGCGTGGAAAAGACGGGGATAATCACGCTACCTCTGGCGTTTAGGCGAAGATGTCTACGGCACTGTTACCGCGCGCCGCGGATTGCAGGGCGGCTGGGACAGGCAGTAACTCATCGCTCTCTTCATTAAAACCGCCGGTATTGCCGGAACGCGAAGCCTGGTGCTGCTGCTGGGAAGAGGACTGCTGCTGCCCGGCAAAGCTCTCGCTGCTGACGCTGCTTTGCGTAAGCTGGATGCCGTTCTCCGCAAGCGAGGTCCGCAGGACCGGCAGCGCCGCTTCCAGTGCCGCACGGACATGGCCGTGCGCAGAGACCATCTGCAGCTGCGCCTGGTTATCATCCAGCTTAAGCGAGATTTGCACTTGACCCAGATCTTCCGGGTGCAGACGCAGCTCCGCTGTTTGCTGGCCCTGCTTGGTGAACAGCGTGATGTGCTGGCTCAGAGATTGCTGCCATTCGTGGGTGCCCAGAGGCTGGCTTAACACCGGCGCGGTGGCAACGGTGGCGGCTGGCTGGCTGGTCGCATGGCTGGAGATAATCGGTGCCAGGGTGGCCGTCGGCGACGTTGAGGAGGACGCGCTGGCGAGTTCCTGCTTCTCTGCCGCTGCGGCCACGACCGGCGCTGCAGGTACGTTGCCCGATAGCGCCGGGTCGCTGTTTTTCGCCAGGCTTTGGCTCAGGTTCTGGTATGGCGCAGCCGTCTGCCCTTTATCATGGCTTCCCGGCAGGGCGTTCAGGGACGGCTGGCCCGCACCCGCTTGTGCAGGCGTGGCGGAACCGAGCGCAGACCGTGCGGTAATCCCGTCGCTGGCTGCCGCGCGAGAGGTGCTGGTCTGCTGGTGCGGCAGCATGGCCATCAGCGCGCTTAATCCGGCCAGCTCTTCTTCGCTCAGGTCGCTTTTGCCGTCATCTTTGTCGCTGGCCGCGGTAAGCGTTTTCAGGGCATCGCCCTTTGATACCGGCACCAGCCCGGAAACCAGCGTTTCAGGCAAGGCGGCAGGCGTGGTTTCATCGCCACGCAGCGCAGGCTGACGCGCGAGCAGGTCGGCAATTTTGGCCTGCAGGGTGGTATCGCCTTTGGCGTCCTGCGCGACTTTGGACAGCTTACTGCCGGCGGCTTTCAGGTCGGCCAGGGTCAGCGGCGCATCTTTGCCCTTGCCCGTTGCGTCCGTCAGGGCGCCCGCCAGCAGAGAGAGAAAGTCTTGCGCACCGTCGGTGCCTTTCCCCGTCTGCGTGCCGCCTGACAGGTCGCTGTCGCTCATCAGCAGTTGTTGCAGTGTGATCATTCCGGTTTCCTCATTGATGCGCGCTGGGCAAACTCATCCATTTTTTTCTGATCCAGGCGGTTTTCCGCCAGGGTTGACGCCGCGACCTGTCGGTCCTGTAGCGTTTGCCAGGCCTGCAGCCGCTGTTTTTTCTCGCGCCAGAAGTTGAGCGCGGTATCCACTTTTTCGGTCCACTGGTTAAGCTGCAGGCGGTGTTGCTCAATCGCCTTTTCCAGCGTCTGGATAAACTGCTGATAGTTGATCCAGCGCTGGCTGCCAATGCCCTGCGTCATATCGGTATTCAGGTTGGTGCGATATTCATGCTGATAGTCGATTAACATCTTCAACTGCTCTTCAGCCTGCTGGCACCCGCGTCGCATTGCGCCGAGCTGCAGTGCGGCATCATCAACTTCTTTTTCAGCCAGATCTTTCAGCGTTGATAACGCGCTGTTTTGCGCCATGACCTTCGCCCTCCACCTGTGTTACACCTGCGGGAAAATCAGCTCCAGTGCCTGAATTGAATCTTCCCAGTCGGCGCGTTCAAAAATGCCCTGTTGCAAAAATGCCTCCAGCTGCGGCCACAGGCTAATCGCTTTGTCGAGCATCGGGTCGCTGCCTTTGGCATACGCCCCAACGCTGACCAGATCGCGGTTGCGCTGGAAGCTGGAGAGGAGTTGTTTGAAGTTACGCACGCGGGCGTAGTGCTTCTCGGTTATCAGCGCCGTCATTGCGCGGCTGATGGATGCTTCAATATCAATCGCCGGGTAATGCCCCGCTTCGGCCAGACGTCGCGACAGTACAATATGTCCGTCAAGGATCGCGCGCGCGGAGTCGGCAATCGGGTCCTGCTGGTCATCGCCTTCCGTTAGCACCGTATAGAACGCGGTGATAGAGCCGCCGCCGCTGATGCCGTTCCCGGCACGTTCAACCAGGGCAGGGAGCTTGGCAAAGACCGAAGGCGGGTAGCCTTTGGTCGCAGGCGGCTCACCGATGGCCAGCGCGATTTCACGCTGCGCCATCGCGTAGCGGGTCAGGGAGTCCATGATCAGCAGCACGTGCTTGCCGCGGTCACGGAAATCTTCGGCGATACGGGTGGCATACGCGGCGCCCTGCATGCGCAGCAGCGGCGAAACGTCCGCCGGTGCGGCGATAACCACCGAGCGGGCACGGCCTTCCGCACCCAGAATGTTTTCAATAAAGTCTTTTACTTCACGACCACGCTCGCCGATCAGCCCCACGACGATCACATCGGCCTGCGTGTAGCGCGCCATCATGCCGAGCAGGACGGATTTACCCACGCCTGACCCGGCGAACAGGCCCATACGTTGTCCGCGACCGACGGTCAGCAGGGCGTTAATTGGGCGTACGCCGGTATCCAGCACGTGCTCGATAGGGGTTCGCTGCAGGGGGTTAAACGGCTGAGTGATCAGCGCGCCGGTTTCGGTGGTGTCCGGGGAGGGCAGACCGTCGAGCGGTTTCCCGCTGCCGTCCAGCACGCGGCCCAGCAGGGCTGGTCCAAGCGGCAGCTGTTTCCCGCTCTGCAGCCCGTCGCCAGCGATGTTTTTAGCATACACGCGCGCGCCGGGCAGAATGCCTTCCACCTCTTCAAGCGGCATCAGGAACAGACGCTGGCCGTTAAACCCGACCACTTCGCTTTCAACTTCACGCGTTTCCAGCCCATCCTGGCGCTCAATCACGCAGGTCGCGCCCAGCGGAAGCTGCAGGCCGGTGGCTTCAAGCACCAGACCGGTGGCCCGCGTCAGGCGGCCATAACGACGAACGGACGGCAGTTGCGCCATCTTCGTCTCAAAGTTGTCGAGCGTGGTGAGCCAGCGGGTGAGGCGTGCGGTCATCAGACGACTCCCGGTGCCGCCAGGCGGCACAGTTCCTGCCAGCGGGTGGCGACGCTGGCATCCAGGTCACCTTCATCGGCAGAGACTTTGCATCCGCCGTGGTGTAACGACGGGTCACCGCGCAGGCGCCAGCCGTGCAGGCTCAGCGTTGCCCCCAGGCTCACTTCCACGCGCTGCAGGTCGTCCGGATGGACGCGCAGCTGCGGCTTGCCGCTGAACAGCGGCTCCTGCTGCAGCAGACCCTGAATTTGTTTAATCAGCGCCGTGTTATCCACCACGGGCGTCTGGCCGATAACCTGACGCGCGGCTTCCAGCGCCATCTGCATCAGCCGCGAGGCAATCACGCTGTCCAGCGCGTCCAGCGTATGCTGAAACTCGCTGACCAGCTGCTGCATGCGGGCATGGATCGGCGCCTGCTGCTGGCGCGCCTGATCGATGCCGTGCTCCAGCCCTTTCGCCAGGCCTTCCTGATAACCCTGCTCGTGGCCTTTCTGCCGGCCTTCGTTCATGCCGGCGTTATAGCCCTGCTCGTGCGCCTGCATTTGAAGCTGAGCCAGCATCTGTGCCTGCTGCTCTTCTTCGCTCAGCTCGGGCTGCTCGACGTCCGGGTCACTCTCCTCGGTCGCTATCACGGCTGGCGTGAACTCGGAGAGGGGAGGAGCCAGATCGTCCGGCGTCCAGCGCTTCCACGGCAGCTCATTAGACATAGGTGTCGTCTCCGCTGCCAATCACCATCTCGCCGGTTTCTGCCAGACGACGAACGATAAGCAGGATGGCTTTCTGTTCGTTTTCCACCTGAGACAGACGAACCGGGCCGCGGTTGGCAAGGTCGTCGCGCAGGATATCCGCCGCACGCTGCGACATGTTGCGCAGGAACTTCTCGCGCAGCGGCTGCTCGGCACCTTTGAGGGCGATAAGCAGGGACTCGGAATCCACTTCCTGGAGCAGGCGCTGGATGCTGCGGTCGTCCACTTCGACCAGGTTTTCGAACAGGAACATCTCGTCGATAATTTTCTGCGCCAGCTCGCCGTCGAATTCGCGAACCGCCGTAATGACCGCCTCTTCCTGCTGCGTTTTCATCAGGTTGATGATTTCCGCCGCCGTTCTTACGCCGCCCATTTTGCTGCGCTTGAGGTTCTGACCGTCGAGCAGGTTGTTCAGCACTTCGGTCAGCTCCGCCAGCGCGGCCGGCTGGACGCCACCGAAGGTCGCGATACGCAGCATCACATCGTGACGCAGACGCTCTTCGAACAGCGCCAGAATATCGGCCGCCTGACCACGTTTGAGGTGGACAAGGATGGTGGCGATAATCTGCGGGTGCTCGTCGCGAATAAGGTCGGCGGCACTCTGCGGTTCCATAAAGTTGAGCGTTTCGATACCGCTGGCGGTATCGCGCGTTTCCAGAATGTCTTCCAGCAGGCTGGCGGCACGCTCTTCGCCCAGTGCCTTGACCAGCACGGAGCGCAGGTAGTCGTTGGCGTTGACGTTGAGCGCGGCAAACTGCTCGGCTTCCTGCTCAAATTCCGCCAGCACTTCGGTCAGCTGTTTGTTGGAGATCTGACGCACGTTGGCCATGGCCGCACTCAGAATTTGCACTTCCCGCTGGGAGAGGTGTTTAAACACCTCTGCCGCGCGATCTTCGCCAATGGTCATCAGCAGGATGACGCTTTTATCGGTGCCCGTAAGCGTATTACTCATGTTCGTTACCCATCCACTGGCGGATGACCAGCGCCACGACGCGCGGATCGTTATCTGACATTTCGCGAATGCGCTGGCTCATGACCTCAGCGCCCATGCGCTGGTTAGCACGACGCTGCTGCATCTGTTCATCTTTGCTGAGGCGGACTTCAACCGCTTCTTCCGTCTCCTGACGCGTGTTCATCTGCTCGCGAGCCGCTTTTTCGGCTTCAGCACGACGCTGGAGCTGTGGACGAATGCCCTTACGCCACAGCAGCCACGCGACAATCAGCACCAGCAGCCAGCGTCCTGCGGACAGCAGCTGGTCGATAAACGCCTGCTGTTGCCAGAACGGCAGTTCACCACCGGTCTCTTCAACCGAGTTGAACGGCGAGTTCACCACGTTGAGGCTATCGCCGCGCTTCTCGGAATAACCCATCGCTTCACGGGTGAGGTCTTCGATCTGCTTCATCTGCTCGGCGGTCAGCGGCAGCGGTTTGCCATTCGGCAGCGTTTTATAGTTCACGACCACGGCGACGGACAGACGCTGAATATCGCCCACGTTCAGTTTGGTGTGGCGAATCGTCCGGTCCACTTCGTAGTTTGTGGTTTCGTTACGGCTGCTGGTACGCGGACCGGCGCTAGTGGCCGTCGAGGTGGTTTGCTGATTTTGCTGACCGTTCTGCTGATTGGCCGGCGGCGTAGAGATCGGCGCCGCGTTAGCCGGGGCAGGCTGGTTAGACAGCGCGCCCGGCACGCCGCCCGGGTATGCGCCACCAACCTGTTCATTTGAGTTGATCTGGCGCGAACGCATAACCGCCTGAGACGCATCGCCGTTCGGGCTGTACTGCTCTTCGGTTTGCTCTTTATTGGCGAAGTCAATCTGCGCGGTAACCTGCGCATGCACGTTGCTGTTGCCTACAACCGGGCCGAGGATGGCTTCAATACGACGCTGGAGACGGCTTTCGACATCGGCGGCATATTTCAGCTGCGCGTCGTTCAGATCGCGACCGGCGGTATTGGATTGCGTCAGCAGGTGGCCGCTCTGGTCGACCAGCGTCACGTTACCCGGCGGCAGACCGGCCACGGCGCTGGAGACGAGGTGCGTCACCGCGCTGATTTGCCCTTCGTCCAGCGCGCGGCCAGGCTCGAGGTTCACGGTTACCGAAGCCGAAGGCGATTTCTGTTCGCGGACAAATAAGGAAGGTTTAGGCATTGCCAGGTGCACGCGGGCGCTCTTCACCGGGCCTAATGTTTCAATGGTGCGGGCCAGTTCACCTTCCAGCGCACGCTGGTAGTTCACCTGCTCGCTGAACTGGCTGATACCGAATTTTTCCTGATCCAGCAGTTCAAAGCCCACCGCGCCGCCCTTTGGCAGCCCCTGCTGAGCCAGACGCAGACGGAGTTCGTGCACCTTATCCGCAGGAACTTCAAGCGCGCCCCCGTTATCGGCAAAGCGATAAGGGATGTTCATCTGGGTCAACTGGGTGACGATGGCGCCGCCATCCTGATCGGAAAGGTTACTGTAGAGCGTCCGGTAGTCAGGGCTTTTCGCCCAAAGGACCATCGCTACAAGGATCGCAATTGCGGCAGCGCCTGCCACGATCAACGGGATTTTAGGATTCGCGCGAAGGCGGTTCATCCACTCGAGTGATTTATTCTGCGGCGCTGTCGATGCTGTTGCACTCATTGCGCACCTCTTAAATCCTGGTGGTTTACGTTATTCGTGTAGAGAAACAAAACTGACTCCCGGGTCGGCAAACACGACAAAAGTTCCATATTGATGGCCCTGCCATTATTTGATGATTCGTGATTTTCTATGCGTCAAATAACCTGGTTTTTTAACGCTATTTACCGCCATTATCTTATTGACAAGCTGTTAGTCTTGACCGCGTAAAAAACCATCCAGGGGAGAGTCATGGCTATTCAGGGTATTGAAGGGGTAATCAGTCAGCTGCAGGCGACGGCGATGACGGCCCGTAATCAGAATGTGGCAGATCAACAGCCGAGCATCAGCTTTGCGGGGCAACTGCATGCCGCGCTTGACCGTATCAGTGATACCCAAACCGCCGCGCGCACCCAGGCAGAGAAGTTCACCCTCGGCGAGCCGGGCGTGGCGCTGAATGACGTCATGACCGATTTGCAAAAAGCCTCGGTATCCCTGCAGATGGGGATCCAGGTGCGTAACAAGCTGGTGTCGGCCTATCAGGAAGTCATGGGGATGCAGGTTTAACGCCTGTCGATCTTCGCTGGCAGCCTTAGCGCTTTAATGCCACAATATTTTTTTCTTCGAATGCAGGAAAGATGATGAAAAAAATAGCAATTGCTGGCGCGCTGCTGGCACTGACCGGATGCGTTCAGGTGGATAACTATCAGGATGTGATCAAGCATCCTGTCCCGGCGCATCTGGCGGGATACTGGCAGTCGAAAGGGCCGCAGAGCAAAATGGTCAGCCCGGAGGCGATTGCCACGCTGGTGGTGACGGAGGAGGGCGATACGCTGGACTGCCGTCAGTGGCAGCGCGTGATTGCCGTGCCGGGTAAAATCATGCTGCGTTCAGACAGCTATTACAACGTGACCCGCAAGCTGGATATCTATCCGCTGGAGCGCGATGGCTCTGTGCTGGAGTACGACGGAATGGAGCTGCAGAAGGTCGACCGTCCAACGGTTGAATGCGCCGATTACCTGAGTAAGAATCCGCTGGAAAGTAAACTACCGTAGCCGTTTGTTGCCGGGTGGCGCTGACGCTTACCCGGCCTACGGGACTGAGGGAAAACGCAAAACGGCAACCTTGTTGCCGTTTTTGGTATTTGCGCCCTCTTCCTGTGGGAGAGGGATCCCCACAAAATAATGCCTGCACAGACGACCCCCTCTCCCTTGAGGGAGAGGGCTGGGGTGAGGGGTAACATACGGCTCTGGTGGTCATTCCGTTCACTTCATGTTCCTTGCTACTCTGTAACGACATGACCGGTGAACGTGCCAGGGTGGCTCAATCGCCACCACCCTGGCGACCCGGGCTCCCGGCGGTAAATCGCCGCTTCGCGGTACCCTCAGCTTATTCCTTCAGGCTATCGGGTCGGGCATGAGCCTGCATCCCTGCGCCTCGCCCCGGCCTTACGGAAACGCCTCGGCGATTTACAGCCGGACCAGGGCATCGCTGTAAGCCATTAATTTTTCTGAAGCAACATTCATCGCTTCCGGTTGAAAAATTACTGGGGATCCCTCAGCCATAGGGAGAGGGACGGGGTGAGGGCATCAGGCCGCATTTTTCCAGTACTACAGCGCATCCTCAATGACCCACACGCTCACGCTTCCACCTTTGCAGGTAAAAGTCCCCTCGCCATCCGCTGCCGTGGTGACCGTCTCTTCGCGATTGCCGAGAAAATCCCGCCACGTTTTGTTGCCGTAGTTTTCCCCAAGACAAATCACCTTCTCGCCGTCGTCTCCGTTCGACATCACCACCACGCAGCCGGGATCGTCATCGGTGCCGCTGCGGCTGAAGGCGATACAGTTAGGATGGTCAAAAAACAGCGTCTGCACGCCGTGGGCAAAACGCTGGCGAGCGAGGATCAGCTCGTGAAGCTGCTCAATGACCGGCATATCAATATGGTACGTTTCACCGTCTCCTCCCGCGTCGTCATAGCTGGCGCCGAAGAGATCGGGATAGAAGACGCTCGGTACGCCATTTTCACGCAGCAGGATCAGCGCGTAGGCCAGCGGTTTAAACCAGGCTTCGACCGGTGCTTCCAGCGCCTGCAGAGGTTGGGTGTCGTGGTTCGCGACGAGGGTGACTGCATGAAACGGATCGGCTTCCACCAGCGTACCGGTGAAGATTTGGCTCATGTCGTAATCCCGTCCCTGGCGCGACGCCTCGTGGAATTTCATTTGCAGGGGGGCGTCAAAGAGCATGGTTTTGCCCTCGACCTGGTCAATATAGGCCTGAAGTTTATCCACCTCGTGGGACCAGTATTCCGCCACAATAAACAGCGGCTGGTCGGCGACCTCCTGAACGTGTTCAATCCACTCTTTGTAAAACCAGGCGGGAATGTGTTTCACCGCGTCCAGGCGGAAACCGTCGCATCCCGTCTGCTCCATTACCCACCGGGCCCAGTATTTGATCTCCTCGGTCACGGCGTGATTGCGAAAATCGATATTCTCGCCCATCAGATAATCGAAGTTACCCATCTCGTCATCAACCTGGTCGTTCCAGCCTTCGCCGGTATAGTCGTTGACGATTTTGAAGATGCCGTCTTCATCGGGGTTTTCTATATGGTCGACGCCGCTGAAGCATTTGTAATCCCAGATGAACTGCGAATATTGTCCGGCGCGGACAGGGAAGGTGTAGCGCGTCCAGGCTTCGCACTCGATGACTTCATCGTCGATTTGGGTGCGGTCCTGCTCGTTGACGCGCTGAACGCGCACAGATTCCTTCTCATCGGCGCCCATTTTGTGATTGACCACCACGTCCAGCAGAACGGCAATGTCGTTGCTTTTGAGGGCGGCGATGGCCTCCAGCAGCTGCGCTTTATCGCCATATTTGGTGGCAACGCTGCCTTTCTGGTCAAACTCGCCGAGGTCGAAGAGGTCGTACGAATCATAGCCAACGGAATACCCACCGGATGCACCCTTATAGGCGGGGGGCAGCCAGATCATGTTGATGCCGATTTCGTTAAGATTGGGGGCTAACGCCGTGACCTCTGGCCACAATTCACCGCCAGCGGGGTAATACCAGTGAAAACATTGTAAAAGGGTGGGGTTTTTCATCATCCTTGCTCCAGAAGCCGTGTGGCTGACTTCTGGAGTATGGATGAAGAAATCATAATTGTGTGTCGCGGGTCAAACTTTCTGGATAAAGAATATTCCCCGACAGCTTTCCATAGGTAGAGGTGATGGATTGCTGTTTACCGGTTTGATCAATCAGGCTGCGCAGTTCGTCCATGCGGACTTTCAGCAGCGCCTTTAGCGCATTCTCATTGTCGAGGATCATTTCCAGCAGCGCACGCGCTTGCTCAACCTGAGCCGGAGGGCATGACATGATGGGCGTTTGAGAAATCCTTTCCACCAGTTGTACGTAATGCATTTCCTGCTCGATAAGCGCATCCCATTGACCAGAATGAGCGAGATTTAGCATAGCAATGCTCTGAGCATGTAACGCCTGCCAGTGGCTAAGCGCTGCGCTGGGACTATTCATCAAAATTATCCTGAAATAGTGGACGCATTGGGGCCAATTTGCTTCCATGCATCCGCAATGTTGTTTAATAAACCCTCGACTTCAACAATTGCGTCTACGTCGTTACTGATATTCGCCAGCAACAAACGTCGAACCATATATTCGTACAAGGAGGCAAGATTACCGGACAACTCGCTCTCAACCTCCATGTTCAGTCCTGCTTTTAAACCGTTGTCGATGATGTTAATGGCTTTGGATAACGCTTCGCCTTTTTCACGAATTTGTCCGGCTTCCAGGAACAAACGCGCGCGGACAAGGGCGCTATGCGCCCCGTCGAACAACATAACAATCAGCTGGTGTGGACTGGCATTCATAACTGCGCTTTCGACGCCTATCTGCTGATAGGATTGAACACCAGAGGTCTTATACATATCCACTCCTAAATGCTACGACTACTTTTGTGAGAACTGTTGGGTCAGGTAGTTGGCCGTGTTGGTCATTTTGGTGACTAATACGTCCAGACTGGTGAACTGCGTTTTGTAACGCGCCATGGTGGCTTCAATTTGGGCATCCATGGCATCGTAACGTTCACCCAGTGTTTTCAGCGTTTTGTTGATCCCGTCTTTCGCGTTCTGGATCACCCCGGCGCTACCGGTACTGGTGCTGAGCATAGTGGTCAGCGTGTTGTTCATCTGGGTCGCCATACCGGTTTTCTTCCCGTCACCGACAAAATACTGCTGTACGGCGTTCGGGTTGTCGGTAAGCGCTTTTTTCAGCTTATCGGTATCGACTTTCAGGTTACCAACGGTACCGTCCGATCCTTTTACCGGATCCTGGGTAATGCCCAGCTGTGCCATGATCTGAACGGAGCCGGCCTGTACTTCGGTCAGCAGGCCGCGCAGCTGGGACTGGATACCACGAACGTTCGCATCACCAACCAGCGCACCATTGCTGGTGGACTGGCTGCCAGAACCTGCATCTACCGGAACATACTTCGTCAGGCTGTTAATGGTGGACTGCAGCGAGTTGTATGCCGTAACCCAGTCCGTAACCGCTTTCTGGTTAGCATCTGTTGCGCGTGTTACCTCAAGGGTTTCATCCGCTTTGCTTTCGGCCTTCACGGTGAAGGTCACCCCAGGCAGCGCATCGGAAATGGTATTCGATTGCCGCTCGATAGGGATGTCATTCACGACCACAATCGCGTTCTGGGCGGCGGTATTCACCGACAGCGCGCCCGTTTTGGTGGTTGAGTCGTAGCCAATAACGCTTTGCAGCTTGTCGTCGCCGGTGACGCTGATGGTCATCACACCATCTGTACCGGTGGTTTTTGACGACAGCATCAGGCGGTAATCACCGTCTTTCGCTTTAATGACGCTGGCGGTGACGTTACCGTTAGCTTTATTAATGGCGCTCGCAATGCCTGCCAGCGACGTATCGTCATCCGCCAGGGTTACCTCTAAAGGTGTCTTCGTACCCGGCTGGGTGATGGTGATTTTACGCGTCGTACCTGTCGTATCGCCCAGCAGATCCGTGTTGTTTGCATAGGAGCCCGTGGTGAGCGCCTGTGCCTTTGCAACCTGGTTGACGTTGACAACAAAGGAACCCACTGAGGCGTCAGCCGTTGTTGTGGCAGTAAAGGCCGTGTTGGTGCTGCTAACGGACGTTGAGTTCCAGGTGGTTGCTTTGCCAAGTGCAGCGGTCGCAGTCTGCAGCGATGTCATGGCGCTCTGCAGTTTGCCGTAAGCACTTAACTGTGCGTTATACGTTGATTGCTGGGAAGTAATCGTCGTCAGCTTGGTTTTCTCTGCCGCTTCCAACTGATTATATAAATCCCCGAGTCCTGCAGAACCTATTCCAAGGTTACTGATAGTAGCCATGCATATTTTCCTTAAAATACGAAAGTAGTTCAGGACTCTTATCGGCCTCTTGACGCAAAAGTTTACGGCGGTGAGAAAAAAATAATCCAAAGAATAGACGCGTCCTGGCGGTGTAAATGAAAGGATTGCACTTTAGGATCATTATCGGTGCAGTGAAAACAGGAATAAGCGTGTGCCTTTTTTGACATCTCTTTGTGCGTTAAAAAAGCGTAAATAATTAACCTCTGGTAAACCTTAATTGATTTTTTAAAATTAAAACCATTAAAAATCATTAAGTTATAATTTTTTCAAAATTGATTCTAAAGTCTTTTGGGGACCCGTCGATAACCTTGTTGACGGTGAGAGACGCTGTGAGTGTTAGGCACCGGACCTAAAACCCAATTTTTGAAGGAAAGAAAATTATGGCAGTTATCAATACTAACCTGTTGTCCCTGACTACTCAGAACAACCTGAACAAATCTCAGTCTTCTCTGGGCACTGCTATTGAGCGTCTGTCTTCAGGTCTGCGTATCAACAGCGCGAAAGACGATGCCGCTGGCCAGGCGATTGCAAACCGCATGACCGCTCAGATCAAAGGGATGAACCAGGCTGCACGTAACGCCAACGACGGTATCTCCATGGCGCAGACTGCTGAAGGTTCTCTGAACGAAATCAACAGCAACTTGCAGCGTGTTCGTGAACTGGCTGTTCAGGCAAGCAACGGCACCAACAGCGCATCTGACCTGGCATCTCTGCAGGATGAAGTTACCGCTCGTCTGGCTGAAATCAACCGTGTTGCTGGCAAAACTGACTTCAACGGCATCAAACTGCTGGACGGTTCTGCAGGTACTGCTGGTGTGGTTAAAATTCAGGTTGGCGTGAACGACGGCGACACCATCGATCTGGACCTGAGCGGTGCTAAAGCTGACACCACCACTCTGGGCGTGAACGCTATCGACCTGAAAGCAATGACCGCTACCGATCTGGACACCATTGACAAAGCTATCGCTAAAGTTGATACCGCTCGTTCAGGCCTGGGTGCTGTGCAGAACCGCTTCACTTCTGCAATCAACAACCTGAACAACACCTCTAACAACCTGTCTGCTGCTCAGTCCCGTATCCAGGACGCTGACTACGCAACTGAAGTTTCCAACATGTCCCGCGCGCAGATCCTGCAGCAGGCTGGTACTTCTGTTCTGTCTCAGGCAAACCAGGTTCCACAGACCGTTCTGTCTCTGCTGCGTTAATTTTACGCACGAAACCCCGCTTCGGCGGGGTTTTTTTATCTCTGCTATTTGAGAATCCACCCGTGAAACAAATCAGTGTCACTCAACCAAAGCTGGTCGCAGATTTTTCATGTGTCGGTGGGGAATGCCGTGAACATTGCTGTCAGGGCTGGACCATCGCATTTGATAAATCCTCCGTTAATCGCTACCTGAACAGTAAAAATGCCGCGATTCGCCACACGGCGAAAACGGCGATAAAAATCACCAAAAAACAGTATGGCCACTGGGGCGAAGTTATTTTCCATACGGAAAGCAAAAACTGCCCGTTTATGGATACCGAAAAACTCTGCTCTATTCATAGCGCCATGGGTGCCCAGGCCTTAAGCCCAACCTGTTCGTCGTTCCCGCGGACAAGTCGGGTCTATAAAAATGAAATCGAAAAATCGCTGAATCTCTCGTGTCCGGAAGTCACCCGACTGCTGTTGAACGATCGGGAGTCTATGTCGATGATGGAATCCATCAGCGTCCAGCAGGACGTTAATAATGCGCCGATGATGGATTTGAAGGCCAAGGTCATCAATCTCTTCTGCCAGAATATATTCAGCGTTGAGAACGTCAGCGTTGAAGAACAGGTTTACGCCGTGGTGAAATTCCTGATGGTGGCTGAAAAGCTCGAAAATCTGGAAGAAAATATCGGCACGCTCGAAACGGTTTATTTTTCGCTGGTGAACGAACTGGCGAGCGGTAAAATCAAGGCGGAGCTAGGCGGATTTAATCAGAACTACAGCCTGAAATTCGCGTTAATCTCGCTCATCCAGAGTTACTTTACAAAGAAAGCGACGGCCCGAGGTGGCGCCGTACTGAACCATTATTTCACCCAGCTTTATCAACAGTTTGAATCTGTCGGTGACACCGTGCCGGCAGAACAGGTCATGGAAAACATCGAGTCCATCTGGCGCGATGTGGCGGGCAGCTACCTGGCGACCCATGACCACTTATTTAAGAACTTTTTTAAATATAAACTCTGGGAGCAGGGCTTCCCGCAGAACAATGGCCGCAGCATGTTGAATAATCTTTATTTAATCGTCGCGGAGTTCTATTTCCTGAAAACGTTACTTGCCGGTCAGGCTATCGTGGCGGGAAAAATTGAACAAGATAATATCATTGACGTTATTTACAGCTTCCACTCGCTTAGCCAGCATAATCAGGAAGCGGGAAAGCTCTTTCATCAACATATAGATAGCGTCAAACTCGGCGACGATCTTTCATTGTTACAACTGCTAATTTAGGCAAAAAAGTTGCCCCGGTTGTGGGCAACCTCAGAATAACCTCACTTTATCCCCCTTTTTCATCCAATTGAACGCCCTGCAGAATCGGATAATCATGCCGATAACTCAACTAACGCAGGGCTGTTTATCGTGAATTCACTCTATACCGCTGAAGGTGTAATGGATAAACACTCGCTGTGGCAGCGTTATGTCCCGCTGGTGCGTCACGAAGCATTGCGCCTCCAGGTGCGCTTGCCGGCGAGCGTGGAACTCGACGATCTGCTACAGGCGGGCGGTATCGGGTTATTGAATGCAGTTGACCGATACGACGCTCTGCAAGGAACGGCATTTACGACTTACGCAGTTCAGCGTATTCGTGGTGCGATGCTGGACGAGCTGCGCAGCCGCGACTGGGTGCCGCGCAGTGTTCGCCGCAACGCGCGCGAAGTGGCGCATGCGATGGGGCAGCTGGAACAGGAACTGGGACGTAACGCAACGGAAACCGAAGTGGCGGAACGTCTTGGCATTGCTGTTGAAGAGTATCGTCAGATGTTGCTCGATACCAATAATAGCCAACTCTTCTCCTATGACGAGTGGCGCGAAGAGCATGGCGATAGCATCGAGCTGGTGACGGATGAGCACCAGCAGGAAAACCCGTTACACCACTTAATGGAAGGGAATTTACGCCATCGCGTGATGGAGGCTATTGAAGCTCTGCCTGAACGCGAACAGCTGGTGTTGACCCTTTATTACCAGGAAGAGCTTAACCTCAAAGAGATTGGCGCTGTTCTGGAGGTGGGAGAGTCGCGGGTGAGCCAGCTGCACAGCCAGGCCATTAAACGCTTACGAACCAAGCTGGGTAAGTTATAGGTGATTGATTCACCTGAAAAATGCCGCACAACGTATTGACAACCAGGAGTTATCATGACGGTGCAGCAATCTAAAAGACGGCCTTTAAGCCGCTACCTGAAAGACTTTAAACACAGCCAGACGCATTGCGCCCACTGTAACAAGCTACTCGACCGTATCACGCTGGTTCGCCGTGGCGAAATCGTCAATAAGATCGCGATTTCGCGCCTCGACACGTTGATGGACGAAGCCGCATGGCTCGAAGAGCAAAAAGAGTGGGTGGCGCTTTGCCGTTTCTGTGGCGATCTCCACTGCAAAGAGCAAAGCGACTTCTTCGATATTATTGGCTTCAAACAATTCCTGTTTGAACAAACGGAGATGAGCCACGGAACCGTTCGCGAATATGTGGTTCGTCTGCGTCGCCTCGGCCAGCATCTGACCGTGAACAATATTTCCCGCGATCTGCTCAAGACCGGTTATCTGGATGAGAATCTGGAGCCGTGGCTGCCAGCGACCAGCACCAACAACTACCGTATTGCCCTGCGTAAGTATGCGCAATACAAGGTACAAATGCCGGGGGTCGTGAAGCAGAAAGCCCACGCCGGAACAACTTCTGATATATATTAAAAAAGAATAAGATGTAGCGCAGTCGCCTTTGACGTTGCAGGCGATTTCTCTACACTACGTAAAAATTCCACTATATCGGGGTATTTATGAAATTTGCACTTCTGGGTCGTCAGGCGCTGATGGGTGTTATGGCCGTTGCGCTGGTTGCGGGCATGAGCGTGAAAACGTTCGCTGCAGAAAACCTGCTGAATAAAGTAAAAGAGCGCGGTACGCTGCTGGTTGGGCTGGAAGGGACCTATCCTCCGTTCAGCTTCCAGGGCGATGACGGTAAGCTGACCGGTTTTGAAGTGGAATTTGCTGAAGAGCTGGCGAAGCACCTCGGCGTGAAAGCGTCCCTGAAACCGACCAAATGGGACGGTATGCTGGCGTCGCTGGATTCCAAACGTATTGATGTAGTTATTAACCAGGTGACCATCTCTGACGAACGTAAGAAGAAATATGACTTCTCCACCCCGTACACCGTATCCGGTATTCAGGCGCTGGTGAAAAAAGGCAACGAAGGCACCATCAAAACGGCTGCGGACCTGAAAGGTAAGAAAGTCGGCGTGGGTCTGGGAACCAACTACGAAGAGTGGCTGCGCCAGAACGTTCAGGGCGTGGATATCCGCACCTATGATGATGACCCGACGAAATACCAGGATCTTCGCGTGGGCCGTACCGATGCCATTCTGGTTGACCGCCTGGCAGCGCTGGATCTGGTCAAGAAAACCAACAATACCCTGGCGGTAGCGGGTGATGCGTTCTCTCGTCAGGAATCCGGCGTGGCCGTTCGTAAAGGCAACGAAGACCTGGTAAAAGCGATCGATTCCGCGATTGCTGACATGCAAAAAGACGGCAGCCTGAAGGCGCTCTCCGAGAAGTGGTTCGGGGCAGACGTCACCAAATAAGTCTTTGACGTAAAAAAAGGCGCTTTTAAAAGCGCCTTTTTTATTTCTTACGCGTCTGCGTGCATAATGAAAAATATCACATTTTGTCTGAGTTACCGGAGAACCCATGCCACTACAGAATTTAACGCGCTTTCCTCGCCTGGAGTTTATCGGCGCGCCAACGCCGCTGGAGTACCTGCCGCGATTTTCTGATTATTTAGGCCGCGATATTTTTATTAAGCGTGACGACGTGACGCCGATGGCGATGGGAGGCAACAAACTGCGCAAGCTGGAGTTTCTGGCGGCGGACGCCCTGCGCGAAGGCGCGGATACGCTCATTACTGCCGGGGCCATTCAGTCCAACCACGTTCGTCAGACGGCGGCAGTGGCGGCAAAACTTGGGCTCCACTGCGTGGCGTTGCTGGAAAACCCGATTGGCACGCGGGCAGAAAACTATCTGACGAACGGTAACCGCCTGCTGCTGGACCTGTTTAACGTGCAGGTTGAGATGGTCGACGCGTTGACCGACCCGACCGCCCAGCTTGACGAGCTGGCGACGCGTCTGGAAGCGCAGGGTTTTCGTCCCTACGTTATTCCCGTCGGCGGTTCGAATGCGCTGGGCGCGCTGGGGTATGTGGAAAGCGCGCTGGAAATCGCGCAGCAGTGCGAGGGCGCGGTAAGCCTCTCCTCCGTGGTGGTGGCGTCTGGCAGTGCGGGCACGCATGCCGGGCTGGCGGTGGGTCTGGAGCAGCTGATGCCGGACGTCGAGCTGATTGGCGTGACGGTTTCCCGCAGCGTGGCGGACCAGAAGCCAAAAGTGGTGACCTTACAGCAGGCGGTAGCCGGGCAGCTGGAGCTGAAGGCAAAGGCCGATATTCTGCTCTGGGATGACTATTTTGCGCCGGGCTACGGCACGCCTAACGAAGAGGGAATGGAAGCGGTTAAGCTGCTGGCGCGCCTCGAGGGCATTTTGCTCGACCCGGTCTATACGGGTAAAGCGATGGCCGGACTGATTGATGGCATTGCGCAGAAACGCTTTAAGGATGAAGGGCCGATTTTATTTGTCCATACCGGCGGGGCGCCTGCGCTGTTTGCCTACCATCCTCATGTCTAAAAATCAGGTCGAAAAATAATAATGCAAGAAAGTATTCAACTGGTTATTGATTCGCTGCCGTATCTGCTGAAAGGCGCGGTGTTTACATTACAGCTCAGTATTGGCGGGATGTTCTTCGGGCTGGTGCTGGGCTTTGTGCTGGCCTTAATGCGCCTGTCACCCATTCTGCCGGTACGCTGGCTGGCGCGTTTTTATATCTCCGTGTTTCGCGGTACGCCGCTTATCGCCCAGCTCTTTATGATCTACTACGGCTTACCGCAGTTTGGTATCGAGCTGGATCCGATCCCCGCAGCGATGATTGGCCTGTCGCTCAATACCGCAGCGTACACCTCTGAAACCCTGCGCGCGGCCATCTCCTCCATTGACAAAGGGCAGTGGGAGGCGGCGGCAAGTATCGGTATGACCCCCTGGCAGACGCTGCGCCGCGCCATCCTGCCGCAGGCGGCCCGGGTTGCGCTTCCGCCGCTCAGCAACAGCTTCATTAGCCTGGTGAAAGATACGTCCCTGGCGGCAACGATTCAGGTCCCTGAGCTGTTCCGTCAGGCGCAGCTGATTACCTCCCGCACGCTTGAAGTCTTCACCATGTATCTGGCCGCCTCGCTGATTTACTGGGTGATGGCGACGGTGCTTTCTGCCCTGCAAAACTACTTCGAAAACCAGCTTAACCGCCAGGAGCGTGATCCAAAATGAGTGCTATCGATGTCAAAAACCTGGTGAAAAAATTCCACGGTCAAACGGTGCTCCACGGGATCGATCTTGAAGTTGAGCAGGGTGAAGTGGTGGCGATTATCGGACCGAGCGGGTCGGGAAAGACAACGCTGCTGCGCAGCATCAACCTGCTTGAACAGCCGGAAGGCGGCACCATTCGGGTTGGGGAGATAACGATTGATACCGCGAAATCCATCAGCCAGCAGAAGGGATTGATCCGCCGCCTGCGCCAGCACGTCGGCTTCGTTTTCCAGAACTTCAACCTTTTCCCACACCGTACGGTGCTGGAGAACATTATTGAAGGGCCGGTCATCGTAAAGGGTGAATCGAAAGAGGAGGCGACGGCGCGCGCGCGTGAATTACTCGCCAAAGTTGGGCTGGCGGGTAAAGAGACCAGCTATCCGCGCCGCCTGTCGGGGGGCCAACAGCAGCGCGTGGCGATAGCGCGCGCGCTGGCGATGCGCCCGGACGTAATCCTTTTTGATGAACCGACTTCTGCGCTCGATCCCGAGCTGGTGGGGGAGGTGTTGAACACCATTCGCCAGCTGGCACAGGAAAAACGAACGATGGTGATCGTGACCCATGAGATGAGCTTTGCACGTGACGTTGCTGACAGAGCCATCTTTATGGACCAGGGAAGGATCGTGGAGCAGGGGCCGGCGAAGCGCTTATTCGCAGACCCTCAACAGCCGCGAACCCGTCAGTTCCTTGAAAAATTCCTCATGCAGTAGCATTTTTGCACTAATTTGCTCCAGAAATTTACCCTGGGGCAAATTATTCTCCCTCTTCACGCTGTGCCATGTTTTTTTATTCCGCCCTGCTCGGATAAACCTTATCAATAGTAAAGTTAATTGTGCTATTGCCGATATTTTGTAGTTAGAAATAAGTTTTCTGTGTTAGGTTATATTCACCATAATAATGATTATCTTTTCAGAGGCTTCATTTAGTAAGTATGAAGGATTCAGACTTTTTCACCTGGCGACGGGATTGCTCCCTCCGGTTTCAGGAATTGACCTGTGCCGACGAGGTATATCAGGAACTACAGAGACAAACACAGGCGCTGGAATTTGATTATTACGCGCTCTGCGTGCGCCATCCCGTGCCATTTACGCGGCCTAAGATCTCCGTGCAGACCACTTACCCAAAGCAGTGGATGGCGCAATATCAATCCGCGAACTATTTCGCTATTGATCCGGTTTTAAAACCGGAGAATTTCATTCAGGGCCATCTTCCCTGGACAGACGCATTATTCGCTGATGCACAGGAATTATGGCACGGCGCGCAGGATCACGGTCTACGCACGGGAATAACGCAGTGCCTGATGCTGCCTAATCATGCGCTCGGCTTCCTGTCAGTTTCCCGTACTAGTGTCCTGGAAGGACCGTTTGCCAGTGAAGAAATAGAATTGCGGTTGCAAATGCTGGTGCAAATGGCCTTAACCTCCCTGGTGCGTTTTGAAGATGGGATGGTCATGCCGCCCGAAATGAAATTCAGCAAACGCGAGCGGGAAATTTTGAAATGGACTGCGGAAGGTAAGACCTCAGCGGAAATAGCGATCATTCTCTCTATCTCGGAGAATACCGTTAACTTCCATCAAAAAAATATGCAGAAGAAATTCAATGCACCAAACAAGACGCAGATTGCGTGCTACGCGGCGGCTACGGGAGTGATTTGAGTAGATAAGACGTTCTGCGTGACAGACGAGATAACGGCTGAATGCCCTGCATTCAGCCGTTTTTTGTTACTGGCGGTAGGCTTGTTTGATCTGCTTAACGGTGTTCGCAAATACCGCAGATTCAGCCTGGTCTTCCATCTCCGCGATTTGTTTTTCCATTTTAATGATCACACGACCGGCGTCAGCCTGGCCCATCGCCTGCAGCATCAGCGTCAGCAGCGCTTTCAGGCAGTTTACTTCCTGTGCCAGTTCCTGGTTATTCTCCGCAGTGGCAAATTCAGGTGTGCTCATTTATTTTCCTCATTATTTAACGGCGCTAAAACGCGACGACGAAAGTCAAGGCGGCGGAGTATACCACAAGCTGTCGCAAAAAATGCAGCGGTTGTTTTTCGTACTTTTATGCGGATGTTTAATTGCGTAAACAGAGCGAGCCGGTAAACTGAGCTGCTGTTTCTGGCAATTAATTGTTTATGTCCGGTTCGCTTGCCGTTAATTATTGTTACAAAAATTTGAGAGCTGTTTTTTTGCAGGTCAAGCATGCAAGGTTTTTGTAACTTTTTGAATACAGATGCTTAAAAAAAGCCGCAACAGCACTGTATGTACGGGCTCGCTTTCCAGGGACTGTACAGGCTAATTTCCAAAAACGAGAGCGAAATCGAATAGCCGGTTTTTTAACGTTTTAATCTTGTGAGGAAAACCGTTAATATAAACCAAATTATCACTCAGTAGCGTTATCCCTATTCTGGAGACATTTCCTTTGATCAACGTCCTTCTTGTTGATGACCACGAACTGGTGCGCGCAGGGATACGACGCATTCTTGAAGATATTAAAGGTATTAAAGTTGCCGGTGAGGCGTGCTGTGGCGAAGATGCCGTAAAATGGTGCCGCACAAACTCCGCCGACGTGGTACTGATGGATATGAACATGCCCGGTATCGGTGGTCTTGAAGCAACACGCAAAATCGCGCGTACCTTTGTTGATACGAAAGTCATCATGCTGACCGTGCATACCGAGAATCCACTGCCTGCGAAAGTGATGCAGGCGGGCGCCGCGGGTTACCTGAGTAAAGGTGCTGCACCCCAGGAAGTGGTTAATGCTATCCGTTCCGTGTTTGCCGGGCAGCGCTACATTGCTTCCGACATTGCTCAGCAGATGGCGCTGAGCCAGATCGAGCCCGAGAAAACCGAATCGCCGTTTGCCAGTTTGTCCGAGCGTGAATTGCAGATTATGCTGATGATCACCAAAGGTCAGAAGGTGAATGAGATCTCGGAACAGCTGAATCTCAGCCCGAAAACGGTGAACAGCTATCGTTACCGGATGTTCAGTAAACTGAACATTCATGGTGATGTTGAACTGACGCATCTGGCCATCCGGCATGGTTTGTGTAATGCGGAGACGTTGTTAAGTCAGTGAGTGATGTGTTCGATTCAAAAGCATTTCTAAAAACCGTAACCAGCCAGCCTGGCGTCTATCGCATGTATGACGCTGGCGGTACGGTTATCTACGTGGGGAAGGCCAAAGATCTTAAAAAACGCCTCTCCAGCTATTTTCGCAGCAACCTTGCCTCCCGTAAGACCGAAGCGCTGGTCTCACTCATTCAGAATATTGATGTAACCGTCACGCACACGGAGACAGAAGCGCTGCTGCTTGAGCATAACTATATTAAGCTCTACCAGCCGCGTTATAACGTGCTGTTGCGTGATGATAAATCCTATCCGTTTATCTTTCTGAGCGGCGACACCCATCCGCGCCTCGCCATGCACCGCGGTGCAAAACATGCGAAGGGTGAATATTTTGGCCCGTTCCCTAACGGCTATGCCGTGCGCGAAACGCTGGCGCTGCTGCAGAAAATCTTCCCGATCCGCCAGTGTGAAAACAGCGTCTACCGTAACCGCTCCCGCCCGTGCCTGCAGTATCAGATTGGGCGCTGCCTGGGGCCCTGCGTTGCCGGGCTGGTGAGTGAAGAAGAGTACGCGCAGCAGGTGGAGTACGTGCGCCTGTTCTTAGCCGGAAAAGACGATCAGGTGTTAACGCAGCTGATCGAGCGTATGGAAAAAGCCAGCGCCTCCCTTGAGTTCGAAGAGGCCGCGCGAATCCGCGACCAGATCCAGGCGGTGCGCAGAGTTACTGAGAAACAGTTTGTCTCAAATACCGGTGACGATCTCGACGTCATCGGGGTGTCCTTTGACGCAGGGATGGCCTGCGTGCACGTTCTCTTTATTCGCCAGGGCAAAGTGCTCGGTAGCCGCAGCTATTTCCCGAAAGTGCCCGGCGGCACCGAGCTGGGTGAAGTGGTGGAAACCTTTGTCGGTCAGTTCTATCTGCAGGGAAGCCAGATGCGCACGCTGCCTTCTGAGATCCTGCTTGATTTCAATCTCGACGATAAAACCCTGCTGGCCGATTCGCTTTCCGAACTTGCCGGCCGTCGGGTCAATGTACAAACCAGGCCGCGCGGCGACAGAGCGCGTTACCTGAAGCTGGCGCGGACCAACGCGGCGACGGCGCTCACGACGAAACTGTCTCAGCAATCGACGGTGAACCAGCGCTTAACGGCCCTGGCGACGCTGCTGAAGCTGCCGGAAGTGAAGCGTATGGAGTGTTTCGACATCAGCCATACGATGGGTGAACAGACGGTTGCGTCCTGCGTGGTGTTTGATGCCAATGGCCCGCTGCGCGCCGAGTACCGCCGTTACAACATCACCGGCATCACGCCGGGCGATGACTATGCGGCGATGAATCAGGTACTGCGTCGTCGCTATGGTAAAGCCATCGAAGAGAGCAAGATCCCGGATGTGATCCTGATTGACGGTGGGAAAGGGCAGCTTGGCCAGGCGAAGGCGGTATTTGAATCGCTTGACGTCAGCTGGGATAAAAACCATCCGCTGCTGCTGGGCGTCGCAAAAGGGGCCGATCGCAAGGCCGGTCTGGAGACATTGTTCTTTGAGCCGGAAGGTGAGGGCTTCAGCCTGCCGCCGGACTCCCCGGCGCTGCACGTCATCCAGCATATTCGCGATGAGTCACACGACCATGCCATCAGCGGCCACCGTAAAAAGCGGGCCAAGGTAAAAAATACCAGTACCCTGGAAACGATTGAAGGCGTGGGGCCGAAGCGTCGGCAGATGCTGCTGAAGTATATGGGCGGATTGCAAGGATTACTCAACGCCAGTATGGAAGAAATTGCAAAAGTGCCGGGTATTTCGCAAGGGCTGGCAGAAAAGATCTACTACTCGTTGAAACATTGAGGGCTCTGTAGCAACATAGAGCTAAATTTTACTGACAACAAATAGTTACCGTCACTATGCAATATAATATCCCTACGTTGCTCACTCTCTTTCGTGTTGTACTCATCCCGTTCTTTGTACTGGCGTTTTATCTCCCGGTCGTCTGGGCACCTTTTGCCTGCGCATTGATCTTCCTGATTGCAGCGGTCACCGACTGGTTCGATGGCTATCTGGCCCGCCGCTGGAACCAAAGCACCCGTTTCGGTGCCTTCCTCGATCCGGTAGCGGATAAAGTCATGGTCGCTATCGCGATGGTGCTGGTGGCCGAGCACTATCATACCTGGTGGGTAACGCTGCCGGCAGCAACCATGATCGGCCGTGAGATCATCATCTCCGCGCTGCGCGAGTGGATGGCTGAACTGGGCAAACGCAGCAGCGTGGCGGTCTCCTGGATTGGTAAAGTGAAAACGACAGCGCAGATGGCGGCGCTGGTCTGGATGCTCTGGCGTCCGAACGCCTGGGTTGAATGGGCGGGAATTGGTCTGCTGTGGGTGGCGGCAGTGCTGACGTTATGGTCAATGCTGCAATATTTGAACGCTGCGCGCGGGGATTTGCTTGATCAGTGATCGTTTCGCCGTAATTTTCAGCAAACGATCCGGGGATGCAAAAAATAACGTTGACTCATAACGTCATATCAGTAGAATGCAACGCATCGAACGGCGGCACAGTAAGCCGGACGATAATGAAATCAAGTGGTTAGAAGTTAACTTGATGACATGCGGGAATAGCTCAGTTGGTAGAGCACGACCTTGCCAAGGTCGGGGTCGCGAGTTCGAGTCTCGTTTCCCGCTCCAGATTAAAGACATGCGCAATAGCGGGTGTCAGTTTGAAAGATTTAACGGCGCGTTAGCAAAGCGGTTATGTAGCGGATTGCAAATCCGTCTAGTCCGGTTCGACTCCGGAACGCGCCTCCACTTTCTTCCCTGGCCGGATGGTGGAATCGGTAGACACAAGGGATTTAAAATCCCTCGGCGTTCGCGCTGTGTGGGTTCAAGTCCCACTCCGGCTACCATGGGAAACAAAGAATAATCAAAGCAATAAGCAGTGTCGTGAAACCACCGAAAGGTGGTTTTTTTGTACCTGAGATCCGGCCTCACACCCCGCCCAAATAAGCCTTCCTCACCTCCTGATTACCCAGCAGCTCCTCGCCGCTGCCGCTTAGCCGGATCTGTCCGTTAACCATCACGTACCCTCGGTCAGACAGCTTTAACGCGTGATGCGCATTCTGCTCCACCAGAAAAATGGTCATCCCGTTGCGGGCCAGCTCGCGCAGCGTCTGGAAGATCTGTTTCACCACTATTGGGGCTAAGCCCAGGCTAGGTTCATCCAGCAGCAGCAGTTTAGGGCGGCTCATCAGCGCCCGGGCAATCGCCAGCATCTGCTGTTCCCCGCCGGACATGGTCATGGCGCGCTGTTTGCGCCGCTCTTTCAGGCGAGGGAAGAGGTCAAACATGGTTTGCATATCGTCAGCGGCAAACTGGCTGCCAATGGGGATGGTGCCCATCAGCAGGTTCTCTTCAACGGTCATATCGGGAAAGATACGTCGTCCCTCAGGTGCCTGCGCAATGCCGCCTGAGGCGACGTAGTGGGTGGATTTATGGCTGATATCTTCACCACCGAAAAGGATCTGCCCGTTGCGGATACGGGGCTGGCCAAAGATGGACATCAGCAGCGTTGATTTCCCGGCGCCGTTTGCGCCAATCAGCGCCACGGTTTCACCCTTATTGACCTCCAGAGAGACCTGCTTCAGCGCCTGAATGACGCCGTAGAACACATCCACTTCGCGAAATGCCAGCAGCGGTTCGCTCATAGGGTGACCTCGCTTTCGTCAGTGCCCAGGTAGGCGGCAATCACCTTTTCATCATGCTGGATCTGCTCGGGTTTTCCTCTGGCAATCACATCGCCGTGGTCGAGCACGATAATGTCGTCTGAAATCTCCATCACCATCCCCATATCGTGTTCAATCAGTAATACCGTGATGTCATGGCGATCCCGCAGAAAGCGAATAATACTGCTCAGCTTGTGCGTTTCAACCGGGTTAAGCCCGGCAGCGGGTTCATCCAGGCAGATCATTTCCGGCCCGGTGCACATTGCTCGCGCAATTTCCAGACGCCGCTGCTGGCCGTACGACATCTCTCCCGCCAGGCGATTGGCGCACTCCACCAGATCCACCACTTCCAGCCAGTAGAAGGCCCGGTCCAGGGCGTCGCTTTCCGCCCGACGGTAAGCCGGCGTATTTAAGATCCCGGCGAGCAGATTGCGGTTTACGCGCATGTGCTGTGCGACCAGCAGGTTTTCCACCACCGACATCTCGCGAAAAAGGCGGATATTTTGAAACGTGCGGGCCAGCCCTGCGCGGTTGACCAGGTGCGTTCCGCCAAACATTTTGTAGAAAAGACGCTGCCCTAACTGGGCGGGATGGATCCAGTCGCCGGGCTGGAATTTTTGTCCGAGTACCTGAATGACGTTGGTCGTTTTATTGCGGGTATTAAATAAAATGTTGCCGCCCGAGGCTCTGTAGAAGCCCGTCAGGCAGTTAAATACGGTGGTTTTTCCCGCCCCGTTGGGCCCAATAAGGGCGGTAATTGACCCGCGCTGAACGTCGAGGTTGACGTCGTTTAGCGCTTTAATCCCGCCGAAGTGCATCATTAAATGTTCAACGCGTAATATCGTTTCGTTCATGGCGCGACGCCCTTACGCACGGCAAACCCGCTGCGGTTAATGCGGATCAAACCGCGTGGACGCCAGATCATCATCACCACCATGAGCATGCCAAACAGCAGGACACGGTACTCTGCAAAACTGCGCAGCAGTTCTGGCGTGACCGTGAGCACAAAGGCGGCCAGCACCACGCCCAGCGTCGAGCCCATGCCGCCCAGCACGACGATGGCGAGGATCAGCGCGGATTCAAAAAACGTGAATGAGGTTGGGTTCACGAACCCCTGGTAGGTCGCGAAGAACACCCCGGCAATGCCCGCGGTTGACGCGCCCAGCGTAAACGCCGAGAGCTTGACCAGAACATGATTCAGCCCCATTGAGCGACAGGCAATTTCGTCTTCACGCAGGGCTTCCCACGCCCGGCCAATCGGCATTCGCGTCAGGCGGTGCTTGATATAGAGTACCAGCATCACCACCAGAAACAGCACCGCATAGATAAAGATAAATTTCATGTTCGGGTTGTAGGTCAGGTGGAAGAACTCGTGAAACGGCACCCCACCTTCTTTCGCGCGCCGACCAAATTCCAGACCGAAGAAGGTGGGGGGAGGGGCCGAAACGCCGTTAGGCCCGCCGGTGAAGGTCAGCCAGTTGTTCAGGATCAGGCGAATAATCTCCCCGAACCCAAGAGTGACGATGGCCAGATAGTCACCGTGCATGCGCAGCACCGGGAAGCCGAGCAGGGCACCCGCGGCGGCGGCCATGATTGCCGCCAGCGGCAGCATGCTCCAGAAGCCCAAGCCGAGATACTGGTACCCCAGCGCCAGGCCGTAAGCGCCAATCGCGTAGAAAGCGACGTATCCCAGGTCCAGCAGACCGGCCAGACCCACGACGATGTTCAGCCCGAGACCCAGAAGCACGTAGATCAGCCCGAGGATGGCGACGGTCAGCACATATTTGGTGGCGACAAACGGGAAGCAAACCGCAAGGGTAATCACCAGAGGAATAATCCAGCGCATGCGGCTTTTGTATTCCGGTGGCCGGACATACACGCCTGCGCTATCGGCCTCGAAGCGCGCCTGGAAACGGGCGCCGGCAGGGGTACCTAAAAAAGCGCTCAGCAGAAAACGCCCCAGCATCACAATGCCGACCATCCAGGCCAGGCGCTGGCCGGCGAAGTTAAAGCTGTACCCGTCCAGCACCACGCCCGCAATGGGGCCGAAGATAATTAGCGCAATCAGCCCGGAGAAAATCGCGTCCAGAATGCAGCGTCTAAGCGAAAAAGTGTGCGATACCATGTCGTTCTCCCTCACACTTTGGCCACAATTGGGCGCCCAAGCAGCCCCTGGGGACGGAAAATCAGGATCATCACCAGCAGCCCAAACGAGAAGACATCCTTATAGTCGGAGTTCACCATGCCCGAGAACTGCGCTTCCGCCACGCCGAGGATAAGGCCGCCGAGCATTGCGCCGGGCAGAGAACCGATGCCGCCCAGTACCGCCGCCGTAAAAGCTTTTATGCCGATCACAAACCCGACGTAGAAATCAAAGGTGCCGTAATTCATGGTGATCAGCACACCCGCCAGGCCGGCCATCGCCGCGCCGATGACAAAGACCAGCGAGATGATCCGGTCGGTGTTAATGCCCAGAATGGAGGCCATTTTTCGGTCCTGCTGCACCGCGCGGCACATCCGCCCCAGCCGGGTATGGTTGATTATCCAGGTGAGCACCAGCATGCCGGCAAACGAGGCGAGCAGAATAAACACTTTGGTGTAGGTTATCTGAACGAACCCGTCGCCCAGATGCAGACGAATAACGCCGTCCAGCATGGTTGGCACCCCCTGCTGGCGCGGGCCCTGGCTCAGCTGCGCGTAGTTTTGCAGGATAAGCGACATCCCGATGGCGGAGATAAGCGGCGCCAGGCGCGTGGAGTTTCGCAGCGGCTTGTAGGCGATACGCTCGATGGTCCAGCCGTACACCCCGGTTACCACAATGGTGAATACCAGCGTCCCGAGGATCAGCAGCGGGAACGACTGCAGGCCGAAGAAAGAGAGCAGCGCCAGGCCAATGGCGCAGAGATAGGCGGAAATCATATACACTTCGCCGTGGGCGAAATTAATCATGCCGATAATGCCGTACACCATGGTGTAGCCGATGGCGATCAGGCCGTAGACGGAGCCCAGCGTTAAGCCATTAATTAACTGTTGCAGGAAGAATGTACTCATTTTAGCGCGCTCGTTTTATAGGCTGCGCGAGCCGCGCAGCCTGATGTTTATTACGCGCCGGCAGGCAGGCCCGCCGACGTTGAGCGTGACTCCGTCCCGTTACTGCACTTCCTTATATTTTCCTTTGTCGTCCCACTGGTAAACCACATAGTCAGAGACCTTCAGGTCGCCTTTGCTGTCCCAGGCTTTTTTGCCCATTACCGTGTCGACGGAGTTGGCTTTCAGCCACTCGCTGGCTTTGGCTGAATCCTTGCCGCCGGTGGCCTTGAAGGCCGCTGCAATCGCCTGTACGGAAGCATAGGAGTAGAGGGTGTAACCTTCCGGCTCGAATTTACCGGCGCGGAATTTCTCGATAACCGCTTTACCGTCCGGGATCAGGCGCGGATCTTTACCGAAGGTCATGTAAATGCCGTTGGTGTACTGCGGGCCGCCCGCGGCGGTGACCATCTCTTCGTTGACGATACAGTCCCCGGAGAAGAATTTCGCCTGTACGCCCTGTTCACGCATCTGTCGAACCAGCGGGCCGGCTTCAGGGTGACACCCGCCGAAGAACACCACGTCCGGTTTTTGTGCGCCAATTTTGGTGACCAGCGCGTTGAAATCTTTTTCACCGCGCGAGAGACCCTCGTACATCACATCCTGAACCCCGCGTTTCGCCAGCGCCGCTTTGGTGGCGTCAGCCAGGCCTTGTCCATAGGTGTCTTTATCGTGAATGATGACCACGCGTTTGGCTTTCAGCTTGTCGATGATGAAGTCGCTGGCAACCTGTCCCTGCTGGTCATCGCGGCCGCACATGCGGAACATGTCGCTCATGCCGCGTTCGGTAATCAGCGGGTTGGTCGAGCCGGGGGTGATGGCGATGATCCCCGCATCGCTGTAAACCTCGGAGGCGGGCATCGTGGAAGAGGAGCAGAAATGGCCGACCACGGCGTTGACTTTATCCTGGTCAACTAAACGGTTGGCGACGGCCACGGCCTGCTTAGGCTCGCAGGCGTCATCGCCCTGAACCAGTTTGATCTTCTCACCGTTAATGCCGCCGGCAGCGTTAATGTCTTCAGCGGCCTGCGTTGCGCCGTGCCAGTACTGATCGCCATAGGTGGCATTAGGACCCGTGAACGGCCCGGCCACGCCAATCACAATATCGGCCCTGGCGGAAAACGCCGTCACCAGGCAGCCGGCCAACACGAGAGAAAGAGGAGTTCTGATAAATTTCAGCGACATTATTATGTTCCTTAGCAAAGAGGTTTTTGCACCACGGCGTAAACCCAAACGCCCGACGGCGCAGCCAATCCAAAACGTGAACAAGAACAAAATGCACTAAACGAACAAGATACAGACGGCATCCTGCATATTACGGCGAGGTTTCCCTGCGCAGCATCGCGCGAAGAACAGCAAGCAAAAACGTTGCCAGAATGGTTAACCCATTGACGGGCCTGTGACCTGTTTGAGTATAGAGCGCCGCGTTATGCCGCCCTGCGGGAGGAGAAGAAATTACAGCGGAGATCACATATCGTTAACAATAAAGCCCATAAGTTGTGCAAAGGTCACGATTTGCACGTTTTTGCAGCAATAAAGACCTAAACTTCCGCCCGTAGAGGCGGGAGATATGTGTTAGGATCGTTTCCTTTTTATCAGGAGTGTCAGCGATGACTGAAGGCCCATTAAATGAAAGCGAAATGGCGTGGCTTGAAGAGACGTTAATGTCTTACGGTCATGATGATGCGTCCGTTATTGACGTGTCCGAGCTGGACGGCATGCTCACCGCAGTGCTTTCCGGCCCCGTTGTCGTTGAGCCAGATGCCTGGCTGGTGGCGGTATGGGGTGGCGAGAAATACATTCCACGCTGGAAAAACGATCGTGAGATGAACCGTTTTATCGATCTCTGCTTTAAGCACATGAACGATATTGCCGAGCGCCTGAGCGAATATCCGGATCAGTTTGAACCGATGTTTGGATATAACGACGTAGACGATGAAAGCTATACCGTTGTGGAAGAGTGGTGCTACGGCTACATGCGCGGCGTGGCGTTGACGGACTGGTCAGCCTTGCCGGAAGCGCTGAAGGCCGATCTTGATGTGATTGCGCTGCACGGTACGGAAGATAACAGCGAAAAGCTGGATGAACTGTCCGAAGAGGAGTATATCGCCAGCATCGAGAGCATCCAGCCTGCGGCACTGCGTTTATATCAATACTGGGTCAACAACCCGCAGCAGCCGGAAGTGAAGAAACCGACGGTGAACGGCACCAAGGTTGGGCGTAACGATCCGTGTCCTTGCGGCAGCGGGAAGAAGTTTAAGAGCTGCTGTTTGCACTGATAAAAAAGGGGCTGATGATAGCCCCTTTTTTATTTAACCCACTTCCGGCAGCATTCCCGCTGCAATCAACACCTGCACCAGAATAATCACCACTCCACAGGCAAACACAATGCACAGCAGCGGTTTTCCCCCCGCCACGCGGTATCCCTGCTGCGGATGCTGCTGGCGGCTCTTCCATGCCAGCAAGGAAGGGAGGAGCAGAGCAAGGACCGACAGCGCCACCCCTGCGTATCCCAGGGCCATCACAAACCCGCGCGGATAAAACAGTGCGAATGCCAGCGGCGGCAGGAAGGTGATTGCCCCGGTCTGTAAGCGTCCTGCGGCGGTATTGCGACGCTGGAACAGATCGGCCAGGTAATCGAACAGGCCAAGCGCCACGCCCAGGAACGAGGTCGCCAGCGCCAGGTCGGCAAACAGGTGTACCGCCAGCTCAACGTGCGGGGAGGTGACGACCTCGCGCAGGGCCAGCAGAAAACCGTTCAGGCCAGCGTGCTGTGCCATCAGCCCAATAAAGGTTGAAGAGTCAATGCTGCCCAGCGTGACCAGCTGCCAGAAAATATAGGCGATCAGCGGGATCGCGCTGCCGATAACAAAGACGCGGCGCAGCTTGCGAATATCGCCGTTCATATAGCTGACGATGCTCGGCACGCTGCCGTGGAAGCCAAACGAGGTGAAAATAACCGGGATGGCGGAAAGCGCCAGCCCTTTTTCCAGCGGCAGCGTCAGCAGGTTGACCTTGTGCACATGCGGTGCCAGCAGGACCAGCATGATAATCAGGAACAAAATTTTGGCGCTGAACAGAAAACGGTTAAACAGATCGACCAGCGATGTCCCCACGCAGACCACGCCGCCGCCGATGAGCGCAAAGAAGATAGCGCCCGTCGCAGGGGTAATGTCAGAGCCGAACCAGTCATTAACGCTGGAGGCGATCAATTCCCCGGCGCCGCTGATGTAGGCGGCGGTCAGGGCATACATCAGGAACATCATGCTAAAGCCGGTTATCCACTGGCCGTAACGTCCCAGGTAGCGCGCCGCAAGTGAACCCAGGCCGGTGTCGGCGGGCACGTGCTGGTAAACCTCAAGCAGCAGCAGGGCGGTGTAACACATCAAGGCCCAGAGCGTACCCAGCAGCAGCAGGGTCATGCCAAATCCCACGCCTGCGGCCGCCAGGGGCATTGCCAGCATTCCTGCGCCAATTGTCGTTCCGGCGACGATAAAAATACTTCCCAGGGTTCTGTTTTTCACGCTTTCCTCTACAACGACGCTTAACCGCAACAAAAACTGCGGCGCAGAGTAAGGCAAAAGCTGTAATTCGTCAAACCACCGTTACAAGGGGTGTAATGTAAGGTTTACGTATTGCGCTGACGCCAGTCCACGTAGGGGCGAGGGGCAGGCGTGACGTTAACAAGGCGTAAAGGGAATAAAATGCGTGGCTTAATGCGGAGGAAAGGTAAATTAATGCGGTGCCGGAAACCAGCACCGCAGTGATATTAATTCTGCGTGTCGAGAGTGGAAAGTTCTTTATCAATAAAGTAAAGACCTTCGCCTGATTTACCGACCAGAGATAATTTATCCAGAACGGATTTAAACAGCTTCTCTTCTTCGTGCTGTTCAGCGACGTACCACTGCAGGAAATTAAAGGTTGGATAATCCTGGCTGGTCATAGCGGCATGAACCAGTTCGTTAATTTTCTGCGTGATCAGCTGCTCGTGCTGGTAGGTGGCGCGGAACAGTTCATCGAGAGAATTATATTCAGCAAAAGGGGATGTCACGGTTTCAATGCGCGGCAGGCTGCCCGTATCTGTCAGATAATCAAACAGACGCTGCATGTGGGTCATCTCTTCCTGAGCGTGACGACGCAGAAACGCGGCTGCGCCTTCGAAGCTGTGGTAGCTGCACCAGGCGCTCATCTGCTGGTAGAGGAGAGACGAAAAAAGCTCAAGGTTCATTTGTGCGTTGAGCTTGTCGATCATTTCAGTTTTCAGCATGGTGGCGCTCCGGGTTATTATTTCTGGTTCACAATGAGCGACACTATAATTTGTTATTTAATTATTTGCAAAACGTAAAATATTTATTCCTTTATTTAAAATACGAATGGGAATAAAACGCATTGGCGATATTTATATTTATTAATGAGAATTATTTTTGTTCGTAATAAATAAACTGCCAGCAAACGCTGGCAGCCTCGATCAATACCACGGATTATTTGACCTAGGGTTAACGGCATACCCCATACACTTATACTGAATAGTCACGCTCTCGTTCAGACACAACGCGCCGCTGGTCAGGGTACAGGTTTTGATAGGCTGACCATACGCTGAAGCAGTGGCATACCCCATGCTTTGACACGCTTTTGCCGCGGTGCCGTTATTCACATACTCATCGGAATACGCATTTTGCAGCACTGCCTGGCCGTAGTCGAGGCGGACGATGCCGTTCGGCGCGTCGAGGCTGCTGACTTCAGCCTGGCGGTTAATGCTGCACCCTGTGAGCAGCAGGAGCGTGCCGGCTACAATGACTCTTTTCATGGTTCGCTCTGAGTGGATGGAAATACGTTATCGTACCCGCAGATGCCCGCTGCAATGCCTGGAATAGCCGGACAATCTGCCCTCACTCTTTGCAACGGGTCAGAGATGAGCGCTTTCAGGCTACACCCTGAGAAAATTGTGATGAATGTCACAAAAGTATTGATTTTTGTGATAGTGGTCATATTATAGGCACGTTGATAATAAAGTTGTATAACAAGTTAATGGAGCCTCATCGTGAAACTGCGCAAAATCCTGAAAAGCATGTGGGCCAATTACTGCCGCACGTTCAAAGACGTGCCGCCGGGCGCCATGTTCTGATAAAAAAAAAACCTGCTTCGGCAGGTTTTTTTGTCTCTGCAGACGACGAAGGGGAGATGAAAGGGGCTGCGTTTTGCTACTATGGCCGCCTTTAAATAAGGAGAACGCCCCCATGTCACAAAACCTGAGCGCCGATCAGGAGCTGGTGTCTGACGTTGTTGCATGCCAGCTGGTTATCAAACAAATCCTTGATGTTCTGGACGTGATTGCGCCGGTTGAAGTGCGCGAGAAGATGTCTACACAGCTGAAAAACATCGATTTCGCCAGCCATCCTGCTGCCGCTGACCCGGTTACGCTTCGTGCGATCCAGAAAGCCATCGCGCTGATTGAGCTGCGATTCACGCCGCAGGGTGAGTCCCACTAACGCGGGAAATGGGCGACGGCACGTGTCGCCCGTTGATGCCGCTAAAAGAATGTCTGGACCAGCAGGTAGCTCGCCGCGCACGCGCAGCTTACCCCAATCAGCCCCGGCAAAATAAAGCTGTGGTTGATGATAAATTTGCCGATGCGGGTGGTGCCTGAACGGTCAAAGCCGATGCAGGCCAAATCGCTCGGATAGGTCGGCAGGACAAAATAGCCGTATGAGGCCGGGAAAAAGGCGATCAGCATTTTCGGATCGATACCCAGCATAAGGCCCATCGGCGCAACGGCCGTCAGCGCAGCCGCCTGGCTGTTCACCAGTTTAGACACCAGAAACAGGACAATCGCATACGTCCACGGGTGGCTTTTCACCACGCCTTCCAGCGCCAGCTTTAGCTCGTCGAGATGCGCCTGGAAAAAGGTATCGCTCATCCACGCCACGCCGAACACCGAGAAGATCGCGACCATTCCAGCCTTGAATACCGCGCCGTTAGAAATCGCGGACGCATTGACCCTGCAGGCCATCAGCATCACGGCGCCCGCAATCAGCATCATCATCTGGATGACAAGGTTCATCGACAGCGCCGTCATTTTGCCTTTCAGTTCAAAGGCGGGGCGCAGTTCAGGAAATGCCCCCAGCAGAACGACCACGGCAATGCCGGCAAAGAAAATCCACGTGGACCAGTAGGCCTGTTTTGGGAAGCGTTGATCCATTAACGTCTCCGTTCCGCCATAGATAAACTCGCGCTGCTTTGGATCTTTCAGCTTTTCCTGAAACTCTGTGTCGTCAGCCAGGTCTTTTCCGCGGCGCAAGCTCCACAGGGCCGCAATGGCCACGCCGAACAGTGAAGCGGGAACCGACACGGCGAGTATTTCAAGTATCCCCCACGGGTGACCGATCCCATGCTGGGCCGCCAGGATGGAGACCAGCGACACGACGGCAACGGAAACGGGGGAGGCCGTAATCGCCATCTGCGATGCCACCGATGCCACGGCCATTGGGCGCTCCGGGCGGATCCCTTTTTTCAGCGCGATATCTGCAATGATGGGGAACATGGTGTACACCACGTGCCCTGTCCCGCACAGGAAGGTCAGCATCCAGGTGGTAAACGGGGCGAGCAGGGTGATGTGCTGCGGGTGTTTGCGCAGCAGACGTTCGGCAAATTGCATCATGACGTTGAGGCCGCCCGCCGTTTGCAGGGTAGCCGCGCAGCCAATCACCGCGAGAATAGTCAGCATAACGTCGACCGGCGGCTTGCCTGGCTGCAGGCCAAAGACAAAACATAAAATAAAAAGACCAATACCGCTTATTAACCCAAGCCCCATCCCGCCGAAACGTGTACCCGTCAGCAGGCAGAGGAGAATGACAACAAACTCAATGGTGATCATGATGCTCCCTCGTCAATGATTATGTAATTAAATAAATCATTACACGTTGTGGGGTTAATCATTGGGAGCAAGATCTGATTTGTTAAATTTCAGCAAAAGCAGGAGGTTGGAGATGGAAAGGGGAACCTGCCCCCGGGGCGGGAGCAGGGCAAATACATCAATGATGTTGCACCGCCACAATGTCGAGCAGATGACGGTCGGTTTGCTCAGGGCATAAACCCGCCTGCTGCGCATGATGAATCTCATCCGCCAGCGTCTTCAGCAGCATGCCGTCCTGCTGCTGCTCTTTGTCCATATCACGTAAGAACGTGAGGGTGGTCATGTCCTGCTGCGCTCTGGCTTCATCGGCCAGTTTGCTGAGCGTGCTGCAGCGTTGTTCATACTCTTCAAGCGTTTTCTGGAACAGCTCTTCCAGAGAGGAGTAGCTTTCATTAATTCCATCAAGGGCTTTAACGACAGGATTTGCTCCTGAGGCCTTAAGGAAGTTAAAGACGCGCATCATGTGAGTGACGTTACTTTGCGCCTGAGAGCGAAAGAATGTGGCAGAGCCCGTAAGGCTATTCTCGGCGCACCATGCGCTTAAGTGAAGGTGCAGATTCGAGGCGTAGAACTCAAGGTTCATCTGCGCGTTAAGTTTTTGCATCATCGTTTGGGTAGCCATACTCATATCCTTATTGACTGTGGGACGTGATGTCCGTTGCTTAACCTGAGCACCAGGCAAATGCGAAGAAAAAGGCAGAAATACAATTCCTGCAGTGACCTAAGTCGACCGAAATACACTTCCTGTGTTCGATATAAATAAGCATACCCTTGTCTGTGGTCTAAGAAAACTCTTAATTAGGCTGTGTTTACCATACATTACAAAGTTTAATATAGTACAGAAATGCAATTAGCTCGCCATGAATTAAGTATTTTTTAATTCTTTGATAACTAATGTTTTTCATTGGGTGTGTACATTGTTACTCTTTCGGAATTATTTAGGTGGAATAATCCTCGGTTAAAAAGAGAAATACGCATTTATTAATTTGAATATATGATGTTTTAGTAAATTTGCGCTAAATCAATTTCTGCTAAATAACGGTTTTTCAGGTTCGTTATGCTTTCGTGATGAAACACCTGCTCAATGCTTTTTAGGAATGGGTGCCATTTTGCCCGCCGCAGGGCATCAGGGATTTCTTAGCTAATCTTATGGATAATTCTGCTTAACCTCTTTTTATTTGTCAGACAAATCCTGCCTTTTTTATGTCATTTTTCGCTGAATTTATGTACGCAATTACTGTAATTCTGCGGTGTGATGGGGCTCTCTTATGGATGATTAATTTCCCGCTAAAACTATCACCAGCAATAACGCTTATGACGAGGTAAGCGCTAATACCTTGTTTTAAGTCCGATTAAATTAGAAGCACGCAAATATTCCCTACAGAAAAGAATGCTAAAGCTGGAGTTTACCATGCACAAATTTACTAAAGCGCTGGCGGCCATCGGTCTGGCTGCCGTTATGTCACAATCCGCTATCGCTGAGAATTTAAAACTCGGTTTTTTGGTAAAACAGCCCGAAGAACCCTGGTTCCAGACCGAGTGGAAATTCGCTGATAAAGCCGGGAAAGATTTAGGTTTTGAAGTGATTAAAATCGCCGTGCCTGACGGTGAGAAAACCCTGAACGCCATCGACAGCCTGGCGGCCAGCGGTGCGAAAGGTTTCGTTATCTGTACTCCGGATCCAAAGCTCGGTTCGGCCATCGCGGCGAAAGCCCGCGGTTACGACATGAAAGTCATTGCCGTTGACGATCAGTTCGTGAACGCCAAAGGCAAGCCAATGGACAGCGTTCCGCTGGTGATGATGGCGGCGACCAAAATCGGCGAACGCCAGGGCCAGGAACTCTATAAAGAGATGCAAAAGCGCGGCTGGGATGTCAAAGAAACTGCGGTTATGGCCATCACCGCGGATGAGCTGGACACCGCACGCCGTCGTACTACCGGTTCAATGGACGCGCTGAAAGCGGCCGGCTTCCCGGAAAAACAGATCTACAAAGTCCCAACCAAGTCTAACGATATCCCGGGCGCTTTTGACGCCGCAAACTCCATGCTGGTTCAGCATCCGGAGGTGAAACACTGGCTGGTGGTCGGCATGAACGACAACACCGTGCTGGGCGGAGTACGCGCGACGGAAGGCCAGGGCTTCAAAGCGCCTGACGTCATCGGGATCGGCATCAACGGCGTTGACGCCGTCAGCGAGCTGTCCAAAGCGCAGGCCACTGGCTTCTACGGCTCTCTGCTGCCAAGCCCGGACGTTCACGGCTACAAATCCAGCGAGATGCTCTACAACTGGGTGACCAAAGGGGCGGAACCGCCGAAATTTACCGAAGTGACCGACGTGGTGCTGATCACCCGCGACAACTTCAAAGAGGAGCTGGCGAAAAAAGGACTGGGCGGTAAGTAATACGCTGTGATTGTGCCCCTCACGCATCGTGAGGGGCCAGACGTACACACTACAGGAATCACGGAGACGTTATGCGACAGTCTGATCCGTATCTCTCTTTTCGCGGCATCGGGAAAACCTTCCCCGGTGTTAACGCGCTGACCGATATCAGCTTCGACTGCTATGCCGGCCAGGTTCACGCCCTGATGGGGGAAAACGGTGCGGGAAAATCCACGCTGTTAAAAATCCTCAGCGGCAACTACGCGCCCACGACCGGCACGCTCGCTATTCGCGGCGAAGAGATGGCCTTTGCCGATACCACGGCGGCGCTCAATGCCGGGGTAGCCATTATCTATCAGGAGCTGCACCTTATCCCTGAGATGACCGTGGCGGAAAACATCTATTTAGGGCAGCTTCCGCACAAAGGCGGCGTGGTGAATCGTTCGCTACTTAATTATGAAGCGGGGCTGCAGCTAAAACACCTGGGTCTGGACGTCGATCCCCAGACGCCGCTGAAATATCTCTCCATCGGCCAGTGGCAGATGGTTGAAATTGCCAAGGCGCTGGCGCGTAACGCCAGAGTGATTGCCTTCGATGAGCCCACCAGTTCGCTCTCCGCGCGTGAAATCGACAATCTGTTCCGCGTGATCCGCGAGCTGCGTCAGGAAGGCCGTACGATTTTGTATGTATCACACCGTATGGAAGAGATATTTGCCCTGAGCGACGCCATCACCGTGTTTAAAGATGGCCGCTATGTGCGCACCTTTACCGACATGACGCAGGTTAACCACGACCAGCTTGTTCAGGCGATGGTCGGGCGCGAGCTCGGTGATATTTATCACTGGCAGCCGCGGGCGTACGGGCCAGAACGCCTGCGTCTGGACAGCGTCAAAGCGCCGGGCGTACGTACGCCTGTGTCGTTATCCGTGCGCAGCGGCGAAATTGTCGGACTGTTTGGCCTGGTGGGCGCGGGACGCAGCGAATTAATGAAAGGCCTGTTCGGCGGTACCCGCATTACCGAGGGGCAGGTCTCCATTGACGGCGAGCGGGTAGATATCCAGAAACCGGCCCACGCGATCAGGGCGGGGATGATGCTCTGCCCGGAAGACCGGAAAGCCGAGGGGATCATTCCGGTGCACTCGGTGCGCGACAACATCAATATTTCCGCCCGCCGCAAGTTTATTCATGCAGGCTGCCTGATAAACGATAGCTGGGAGTCGAGCAACGCCGACCACCATATTCGTTCACTGAATATCAAAACGCCGGGACCGGAACAGCTGATCATGAATCTTTCCGGCGGCAACCAGCAGAAGGCCATTTTGGGCCGCTGGCTGTCAGAGGATATGAAGGTCATTTTGCTGGACGAGCCGACGCGCGGCATTGATGTGGGGGCAAAACACGAGATTTATAACGTGATCTACGAGCTGGCAAAACGCGGCGTAGCGGTGCTCTTCGCCTCCAGCGATCTGCCGGAGGTGCTTGGCGTGGCCGACCGCATTGTGGTGATGCGTGAAGGTGAAATTGCCGGTGAATTGCTTCATGAACAGGCGAATGAACAACAGGCGTTGAATCTCGCCATGCCTAAAGTCAGCCAGGCTGTCGCCTGAGTAAGGAGTTAATGATGTCCTCTGTTACTACATCCGGAGTGCCGAAGTCGAAGTCGGCGTTGAGTTTTGGGCGTATCTGGGATCAGTACGGCATGCTGGTGGTCTTTGCCGCACTCTTCCTCGCCTGTGCGATCTTTGTCCCGAATTTTGCCACCTTCATTAATATGAAGGGGCTGGGGTTGGCCATTTCCATGTCCGGGATGGTGGCCTGCGGAATGCTGTTCTGCCTGGCCTCCGGCGATTTTGACCTGTCGGTGGCGTCGGTAATTGCCTGCGCGGGCGTCACGACGGCAGTGGTGATCAATATGACCGAGAGCCTGTGGATTGGCGTCCTGGCCGGTCTGTTACTCGGCGTCATCAGCGGTCTGGTGAACGGTTTTGTTATCGCTCGCCTGAAGATTAACGCCCTGATCACCACGCTTGCGACGATGCAAATCGTCCGCGGGCTGGCCTATATCATCTCCGACGGTAAAGCGGTGGGGATTGAAGACGAGCGCTTCTTTACCCTGGGTTACGCCAACTGGCTGGGCCTGCCTGCGCCTATCTGGCTGACCGTGGCCTGCCTGATCCTGTTCGGCTTCCTGCTGAACCGGACCACCTTTGGCCGCAACACGCTGGCGATTGGCGGTAATGAAGAGGCCGCTCGTCTGGCCGGCGTGCCGGTCGTGCGAACCAAGATTATTATCTTTGTGCTCTCAGGACTGGTTTCTGCCGCCGCGGGGATTATTCTGGCTTCGCGTATGACCAGCGGCCAGCCAATGACCTCCATCGGTTATGAGCTGATTGTCATTTCGGCCTGCGTTTTAGGGGGCGTTTCCCTCAAGGGCGGCATCGGAAAAATCTCATATGTGGTGGCCGGTATCCTGATTTTAGGGACGGTAGAGAACGCCATGAACCTGCTGAATATTTCGCCGTTCTCTCAGTACGTGGTTCGCGGCCTGATCCTGCTCGCAGCCGTGATTTTCGACCGTTACAAGCAAAAAGCGAAGCGTACGGTTTAACTTTAATCCCTCTCTTTTATTGCTCAACTAATAACCTTAGTTGACCCCTTAACCGCCCCGCCAGTAAAACTGGCGGGGCGGTTGTCAAATGGCGAGCGACGTCACACTGTCTATACTTACATGGCTATGAAAGAGGTAAAGGCGTTTACCTCTCAGTAAACCGTAAGGAGGAATAGGGTGGCTGACTTGTTAACCGCACCGCCTGTACTGCCCGGACACTATGCTTTCTTTTTTGATCTCGACGGCACGCTCGCCGGGATAAAACCGCACCCCGATCAGGTGTCTATTCCGGATGCGGTGTTACAGGATTTGCATCAGCTCTCGCTTATGAATGAGGGAGCACTGGCATTGATATCAGGGCGCTCAATGGCCGAGCTGGACATGCTCGCCAGTCCTTACCACTTTCCGCTGGCCGGTGTACACGGAGCGGAGCGCCGCGACATCCATGATCACACGCATATCGTTTCACTCCCCGACGCACTCACGCAAATGCTGCAGAAGCAGCTCTCTGCTGCGCTGGCCGAACTGCCGGGCACCGAGCTGGAAGCCAAAGGCATGGCCTTTGCGCTGCACTATCGTCAGGCACCACAGCATGAAGAGGCCGTGCTTGCGCTGGCTCAGGCGGTTGCGGATACACACCCACAGCTGGCCTTGCAGCCCGGCAAATGCGTGGTGGAGTTAAAGCCGAAAGGGATTAATAAAGGCGCGGCCATTGCCGCGTTTATGGCGACACCGCCTTTCAAAGGGCGGACGCCCGTTTTCATTGGGGATGACCTGACCGACGAGGCCGGGTTTCGCGTGGTGAATCAGGCCGGAGGGATCGCCGTCAAGGTGGGGCCTGGTGACACCGTAGCCGAATGGCGGCTGGCGGATGTCGCCAGCGTCTGGCAATGGATATCTGACATCGCTAACCAGCAACAACAACAAATAGCGCAAAGCAAAGGGGGAAACCATTATGGGTCGCTTAGTCGTCGTCTCTAACCGAATCGCACCGCCGGATGATAAAAAAGCCAGCGCGGGTGGCCTGGCGGTAGGGGTGTTAGGTGCCTTAAAAGCCGCTGGCGGGCTGTGGTTTGGCTGGAGTGGAGAAATCAGTGAGGAAGAGAAACCGCTCAAAAAAGTGACGCGCGGAAATATTACGTGGGCTTCATTTGCATTGAAAGAGAAAGACTATGACGAGTACTACTCGCAGTTCTCCAATGCCGTCCTGTGGCCCGCATTCCACTATCGTCTTGACCTGGTCAAATTCCAGCGGGAATCGTTCGAAGGCTATTCGCGCGTGAACGCGCTGCTGGCGGATAAACTGCTGCCTTTAATCGAAGAAGACGATATTTTATGGATCCACGATTACCACCTGCTGCCGTTTGCCAGAGAGCTGCGGAAAAGGGGGGTAAATAACCGGATTGGATTCTTCCTGCACATCCCGTTCCCGACGCCGGAAATCTTTACCGCATTGCCGCCGCACGAAGAGCTGCTGGAGGCGCTGTGTGATTACGATTTGCTGGGCTTCCAGACCGAGAATGACCGCCTCGCGTTCCTTGACTCCGTGTCTGGTAAAACGCGTCTGGTCACCAAAGGCGGGAAAACCCATACGGCGTGGGGGAAAACCTTCCACACTGAAGTGTATCCGATAGGCATTGAACCCGACGAAATCGCCGAGCAGGCCTCCGGCCCGCTGCCGCCTAAGCTGGCGCAGCTTAAGAATGAACTCAAGCACGTGAAAAATATCTTCTCGGTAGAGCGTCTTGATTATTCTAAAGGGCTGCCGGAACGCTTCCTGGCGTATGAGACGCTGCTGGATAAATACCCGCAGCATCACGGCAAGATTCGCTATACCCAGATAGCGCCAACGTCGCGCGGTGAGGTTCAGGCCTATCAGGATATTCGCCATCAGCTGGAGACCGAAGCAGGGCGCATCAATGGGCGCTACGGCCAGCTGGGCTGGACGCCGCTCTTTTACCTGAACCAGCACTTTGACCGTAAGATCCTGATGAAGGTCTTCCGCTATGCGGACGTTGGCCTGGTTACGCCGCTGCGTGACGGGATGAACCTGGTCGCGAAAGAGTATGTGGCGGCCCAGGACCCTGCCGATCCGGGCGTTCTGGTGCTTTCCCAGTTTGCCGGTGCCGCGAATGAACTCACGTCGGCGCTTATCGTTAACCCTTACGATCGGGATGACGTGGCTAACGCGCTGAATCGTGCCCTGACAATGCCGCTCACGGAGCGTATTTCCCGTCATGCTGAAATGATGGAAACGATCCGCGAGAACGATATTAATCGCTGGCAGGCGCGCTTTATTGAGGATCTTCGGGATATCGCCCCGCAAAGCCACGAAGGCGATCTGCAAAAAAAGATCGCGACCTTTCCTAAACTAGCCTGATATTCCCCTGGGGGGTTAACGCCCCCCAAGCGGCACTAACAGCACATCAACCTGGCTTGACGCGACAATAGATTTTGCCGCGCAGGCCGCGCGCGATAAAAAGCTGTGGTTATGATTCCCACATATCACTAAATCAATTTGGTGCTTACGACACATATCGAGAATATGGGCGTTGAGTTCTCCCGTCGCAATAACGGTTTCCGAAACCGGATATTGCGCCTTTTCAGCTAACTCTCGCAGAAATTGCTGTGTTTCCTCCTGAAGAACCTCACGAATATCCTCCAGCATCGGGGCTGCCAGCTGATTATACATTTCTGGCTCGGCCGCGAGAGTGATGAGGCTGATGCGGGCATTGTGGGGCCTGGCAATGGAAACGGCCCGGGCAACGAGTTGATGGCTTTCGGGGGAAACTGCAACAGAAACAAGGATATGGGAGTAACTCATGGCGCACTCCTTAGGTGTCTGACAGACAGCGTTTGATCACCATTACCGCGATTTGCCCGGTTCTGCAAGAGCGGATTACGACATTAGTGTGAAGCTTATCATAATTATTCATTAATTATTCTTATAAGAAGAATAACTGAAAAATGCGCCTAAATGAAAAAAATTAACAACTTAACGTAAATCACACAAATTCCCGCTTTCACCATTAAATGATTTTGACACGTAACAAAATCATTTCGAATGATTACGAACTGAAACATCTTTTTTGTGCTACCTGCATAACTATATGTTTTTTCACGGTAAGAAAAATGTTTCCAGGAGAGGTACTTGATGTGAATGTTTCCGCGCATTGCTTAAGACGGCAAAAGCACGTTACGTGCCAGTTCGGATCGCCTTTTCGCATGAGTATTCGTCAACTAAGAATACAAAACAGTGCTGATTGGTTAAATAATAAACAAATTACAAGTCATACTGATGGATTTATGGATGATATTCACTTAAATTGTGTGACGTGGATCACATTTTTTTTAAATTTGAGGATGGCTGGATTGTATGTGGCAAAACTGACGAGTAGAGTTTGCGTCGAATTAGGAAAAATCTTAGTTATTTGTAAGAAATGATAAATCATGTAAGAGACGCGCTCGCGTTTCATCTTTACGTGTTTCAGTGAATACAAACCTAAATTCAACTATGCATTTAGCCTTTTCTTTTTTATACCGGGTGATTTCCCGGCGACATCACGGGGTGCGGTCTTTCCGCATAAAAATAATAGTTGGTTATTCGGGATGGGAACAATGCATACATCCGAGTTGCTAAAACATATCTATGACATCAATTTGTCGTATTTACTGCTCGCGCAGCGTTTAATTAGTCAGGACAAGGCGTCCGCGATGTTTCGTCTGGGTATTAACGAAGAAATGGCAACCATGCTGGGTGGTTTAACCCTCCCGCAGATGGTTAAACTGGCTGAAACGAATCAACTGGTTTGCCAGTTCCGTTTCGACGATTCGCAGACAATAACGCGTCTGACGCAGGACTCCCGTGTTGACGATCTTCAACAGATCCATACCGGAATTCTTCTCTCCACCCGCTTGCTTAACGAAATCAGCCAGCCTGATGACGCAGCCCGTAAGAAAAGGGCCTAGCAATGAGCGAGAAAAGCATTGTTCAGGAAGCGCGTGACATACAGCTGGCCATGGAGCTGATTACGCTGGGTGCTCGTTTACAAATGCTGGAAAGCGAGACTCAGTTGAGCCGTGGCCGTCTCATCAAACTGTATAAAGAGTTACGTGGTAGTCCCCCGCCGAAAGGCATGCTGCCGTTTTCTACCGACTGGTTTATGACGTGGGAGCAGAATATTCACGCTTCCATGTTCTGTAATGCCTGGCAGTATCTTCTCAAAACCGGTTTGTGTAGCGGCGTTGACGCCGTGATCAAAGCGTACAAACTTTACCTTGAACAATGCCCACAGCAGGAAGAAGGTCCTCTGCTGGCGCTGACCCGCGCATGGACGCTGGTGCGTTTTGTTGAGAGCGGAATGCTTGAACTGTCGCGCTGCAACTGTTGCGATGGCAATTTCATCACCCATGCTCACCAGCCTGCAGGCAGCTTCGCCTGTAGTTTATGTCAGCCTCCATCCCGCGCAGTAAAAAGACGTAAACTTTCCCGGGATGCTGCCGATATTATTCCACAACTGCTGGATGAACAGATCGAACAAGCTGTTTAACCCGAACGTGTGGGCAAGATTCCAGCAGCGGTAAGCAATTACCGCTGCTTTTTTTTACCCCACAAACGGTAAACGCTGCGAGCTGGACGTCCTTGCCATAGTCACTAGCGGAAGGATGATGTCGTGCTTATCTTATTAGGTTACCTGGTAGTTCTCGGTACAGTTTTCGGCGGTTACATGATGACCGGCGGGCACCTTGGAGCACTCTATCAACCGGCTGAACTTATTATCATCGGCGGTGCAGGGGTAGGGGCTTTTATCGTTGGCAACAACGGTAAATCGATCAAGGGGACGCTGAAAGCTATTCCACTGCTGTTCCGTCGTTCGAAATACACCAAAAGCATGTATATGGATCTGCTGGCACTGCTCTATCGCCTGATGGCGAAGTCGCGTCAGCAGGGGATGTTCTCTCTTGAACGGGATATTGAAAACCCTAAAGAGAGCGAAATTTTTGCCAGCTATCCGCGCATTCTTGCCGATGCCATGATGCTGGACTTCATCGTCGATTATCTGCGACTGATCATCAGCGGCAACATGAATACCTTCGAAATCGAAGCGCTGATGGACGAAGAGATCGAAACCCACGAAAGCGAATCCGAAGTGCCAGCCAACAGCCTGGCGCTGGTGGGCGATTCCCTCCCGGCATTCGGTATCGTTGCTGCGGTCATGGGGGTGGTTCACGCCCTGGCTTCGGCAGACCGTCCGGCAGCCGAGCTGGGTGCGCTGATTGCCCATGCGATGGTGGGCACCTTCCTCGGTATTTTGCTGGCGTACGGCTTTATCTCTCCGCTGGCAAGCGTGCTGCGCCAGAAGAGCGCGGAAACCACCAAAATGATGCAGTGCGTGAAGATCACGCTGCTCTCTAACCTCAACGGTTACGCGCCACCGATCGCGGTTGAGTTTGGCCGTAAAACGCTTTACTCCAGCGAGCGTCCGTCGTTTATCGAACTTGAAGAACACGTGCGCGCGGTGAAAAACCCAAACCAACAGACGACAACTGAGGACGCATGAAAAACCAGTCCCATCCGATCGTCATCGTAAAAAAACGCAAGCACAAGGGCGGTGGGCATGGCGCTCACGGCTCGTGGAAAATTGCCTACGCCGACTTTATGACCGCAATGATGGCGTTCTTTCTGGTGATGTGGCTGATCTCCATCTCCAGCCCAAAAGAGCTGATCCAGATTGCCGAATATTTCCGAACGCCGCTGGCGACGGCGGTGTCCGGTGGGCCGCGTATCTCTAACAGCGACAGCCCGATCCCCGGTGGGGGCGATGATTACACCCAGCAGAAGGGTGAGGTGAAAAAAGAGCCGAACATCGACGAGCTGAAAAGAAAGATGGAACAGGCGCGCCTGAAGAAACTGCGCGGCGATCTCGATCAGTTGATTGAAGCCGATCCGAAGCTGCGCGCATTGCGCCCGCACCTGAAAATCGATCTGGTGCAGGAAGGGTTACGTATTCAGATTATTGATAGCCAGAACCGCCCGATGTTTAAAACCGGGAGTGCGGAAGTTGAACCGTACATGCGCGATATTCTGCGCGCCATTGCCCCGGTGCTGAACGGCATTCCTAACCGGGTCAGCCTGTCAGGACACACGGATGATTTCCCGTACGCCAGTGGGGAGAAGGGATACAGCAACTGGGAGCTTTCTGCCGATCGTGCCAACGCCTCGCGCCGCGAGCTGGTGGTAGGTGGGCTTGATGATGGCAAGGTACTGCGCGTGGTCGGCATGGCAGCAACCATGCGCGTCTCCGACCGCGGGCCGGATGACGCCATCAACCGTCGTATCAGTCTTTTAGTGCTGAACCAGCAGGCGGAGCAGGCCATCCTGCATGAAAACGCCGAAAGTCAGAATGAGTCACTGGACGATTTAAAACAGCCTGGGGCCGTTCCTTCGGCTGCCGTTCCAACATCGCCACCAGCCAATCCGAGGTGATAGCGTGAGCATGGATATTAGCGATTTTTACCAGACATTCTTTGATGAAGCCGACGAATTGTTGGCCGATATGGAGCAACACTTACTCGATTTGGTGCCCGAAGCACCGGACTCCGAGCAGCTCAATGCCATCTTCCGTGCGGCGCATTCCATTAAGGGCGGGGCCGGAACGTTTGGATTTACCATCCTGCAGGAAACAACCCATTTAATGGAAAACCTGCTTGATGAAGCACGACGCGGTGAGATGCAGCTCAATACCGACATTATCAACCTGTTTTTGGAAACCAAAGATATTATGCAGGAACAGCTCGACGCCTATAAAAGTTCGGCAGAGCCTGACGCCGCCAGCTTTGAATACATCTGCAACGCGCTGCGCCAGCTCGCGCTGGAAGCCAAAGGTGAAGTTGCCGCAGCCGTGGTTCCGGCCGCAAAACTGAGCGTTGTCGATGCGGTTGCCGCGCAGGAGTCAGCCCCTGCCGACGCACCGGCGGGCAAATTGCGCGTTGTGCTGTCACGCCTGAAAGAGAGTGAAGTTAACCTGCTGGAAGACGAGCTGGGTAACCTGGCGACGTTAAGCAACGTGGTCAAAGGCAAAGACAGCCTTGCCGCGACGCTTGATGGCGGTATTGGCCAGGACGATATCGTGGCGGTGCTGTGCTTTGTGATTGAAGCCGACCAGATTGCTTTTGAGACCGAAACCGCCGCGGTTGAAGCCCCGGCGGCTGAGGAAGCGGTGGCGGTCGTCGCTCAGGCTGCGGTACCGGCCGTTGCCCCTGCGGCTCCGGCGTTAAAAGCGGTGCCAAAAGAGGCGGCCGCGCCGGGCCGTGGTGAAAAACCTGCCGCGCGCGCCAGCGAGTCAACCAGCATCCGCGTTGCGGTTGAGAAGGTTGACCAGCTGATTAACCTGGTGGGTGAACTGGTCATCACGCAGTCCATGCTGGCCCAGCGTTCTAACGAACTGGACCCGGTCACCCATGGCGACCTGATTACCAGCATGGGTCAGCTGCAGCGTAATGCCCGCGATCTGCAGGAATCGGTCATGTCCATCCGTATGATGCCGATGGAATATGTCTTCAGCCGCTTCCCGCGCCTGGTTCGCGATCTCGCCAGCAAGCTGAATAAACAGATTGAACTGACCCTGATGGGCAGCTCAACGGAGCTGGATAAGAGCCTGATCGAGCGCATTATCGACCCGTTAACGCACCTGGTGCGTAACAGCCTCGACCACGGTATCGAACTGCCGGAAAACCGCATTGCCGCTGGAAAATCCCCGGTCGGGAATCTGATCCTCTCTGCGGAACACCAGGGCGGGAACATCTGCATCGAAGTGACCGATGACGGCGCGGGCCTTAACCGCGAGCGCATCCTGGCAAAAGCGATTTCGCAGGGGATGGCGGTCAATGAAAACATGACCGACGAAGAAGTGGGCATGCTGATCTTCGCGCCGGGCTTCTCAACCGCTGAGCAGGTGACCGACGTGTCCGGCCGCGGCGTGGGCATGGACGTGGTGAAACGTAACATCCAGGAGATGGGCGGCCACGTTGAGATCAAGTCTAAACAGGGTTCCGGCACCACCATTCGCATCCTGCTGCCGCTGACGCTGGCGATTCTGGACGGCATGTCGGTGAAAGTGGCGGATGAAGTCTTTATCCTGCCGCTGAACGCGGTAATGGAATCCCTGCAGCCGCGTGAGGAAGATCTGCATCCGCTGGCGGGCGGCGAGCGCGTTCTCGAAGTGCGCGGCGAGTACCTGCCGCTGGTGGAGCTGTGGAAAGTGTTCGAGGTGGACGGGGCGAAGACGGAGGCCACGCAGGGTATCGTTGTGATCCTGCAAAGTGCGGGCCGCCGCTACGCGCTGCTGGTCGATCAGCTGATTGGTCAGCACCAGGTTGTTGTGAAGAACCTCGAAAGCAACTACCGCAAAGTGCCGGGTATTTCTGCCGCCACCATTCTGGGTGATGGTAGCGTGGCGCTGATCGTCGACGTGTCGGCGCTTCAGGGATTAAATCGTGAACAACGTGTGGCGTACACAGCCGCCTGATTAAGTAGAAGGTAAAAACATGACCGGTATGAGTAACGTAACGAAACTGGCGGGCGAGCCATCAGGGCAGGAATTCCTGGTATTCACTTTGGGCGATGAGGAGTACGGCATCGATATCCTGAAAGTGCAGGAAATCCGTGGTTATGACCAGGTTACCCGCATCGCCAACACGCCTGCTTTTATTAAAGGCGTCACCAACCTGCGCGGCGTTATTGTGCCTATCGTCGATCTGCGCGTGAAGTTCAGCCAGGGCGACGTTGACTACAACGACAACACCGTGGTGATCGTCCTGAACCTGGGTCAACGCGTGGTGGGTATTGTGGTGGATGGCGTCTCTGACGTGCTTTCTCTGACGTCCGATCAAATCCGTCCTGCACCGGAATTTGCGGTCACGCTGTCGACCGAATATCTGACCGGTCTGGGCGCGCTCGGCGAGCGTATGCTGATTCTGGTGAACATTGAGAAGCTGCTGAACAGCGACGAGATGGCGCTGCTGGATATCGCGGCGAGCCACGTAGCGTAGGTAAATGCAAAACGGCAACCCAGGTTGCCGTTTTTTGTGTTTGCACCCTCTCCCCGTGGGAGAGGGCTGGGGTGAGGGCATCAGGCCTCACCTTTTTTACATCATAACGCTTACCCGGCCTACGTGTTCGAGCCATTTGTAGGCCGGGTAAGGCGAAGCCGCCACCCGGCTTTTTTACTTACGCTTCCTGCTTCACCAGCTCAGCTTCCGCTTCACGCGCGCCTTCATTTTGCGACAGCATCGCGGTCGCAATCCCGTTCCCCAGCACGTTAATCGCAGAGCGGCCCATATCCAGGAAGTGGTCGATCCCCATCAGCAGCAGAATGCCGGCTACCGGAATGTTAAAGCTCGGGATCGTCGCGGCCAGCACCACCAGCGAGGAGCGCGGTACGCCCGCAATCCCTTTGGAGGCCAGCATCAGGGTCAGCATCAGAACCGTCACCTCAGAGAAGCTCAGGTGAATATTGTACGCCTGCGCGATAAACATCGAGGCGAAAGAGCAGTACACCATCGACCCCACCAGGTTGAAGGAGTAACCAATCGGCAGAACGAAAGAGGCGATGTTGCGCGAACAGCCAAAACGCTCCAGCTGCTCCAGCGTTTTTGGATAGGCCGCTTCTGAACTGCTGGTGGTAAACGCCACTAGTACCGGGTCTTTCAGCATGCTGACCAGACGAAACACCTCTTTTTTCAACACCATGTAACCCACGGCCAGCAGCACCATGCAGGTGAGAACAATGGCAACGTAGTAGCCGCCAATAAAGGAGGCATAGTTCAGGAGAATGCCGAGACCCTGAGTGGCAATCACGGACGAAATCGCCGCGAAAATGGCCAGCGGCGCAACGTACATTACGTAACCCGTCACCTTCAGCATGATATGGGAAACCACGTCCAGCGCGGCTACCAGCGGTGCGTTGAATTTCTGACCCAGCGATGCGCCGCCGATGCCAAAGAACATCGAGAACACCACAATCTGCAGGATCTCATTGTTCGACATCGCCCCTGCGATGCTGGTTGGAATGGTGTGGGACAGGAACGCTTTCAGCGTCATGCCCCCAACGGCCAGACCGGTATCGACCGCCTCGGTTGGGATTGTCAGGTTCAGACCGCTGCCCGGGTGCTCCAGGGTGACGATAAACAGGCCGACCAGAATCGAGAGCACGGAAGAGCTGATAAACCACACCATCGCTTTGCCCCCCACGCGGCCAATGGTGGAGGTTTCGCCCAGCTTCATGATGCCGACGGTGAGCGTGCTGAAGACCAGTGGTGCAATGACCATTTTGATCAGACGAAGGAAAATATCTGTCAGAAGGGTAATATTATCCGACCAGGCTTTGATGGCATCCGCAGATGCATACTCATGAATTGCTGCCCCTGAAAGAATACCCGCCAGCATGAATATCACGATGAAGAGTGTGAGTTTGTTTGCACTTGCCACGAAAAAAGACCCTCTATGCGCTTCGGTTGCCACTCGCATCGATACATATAAATTTTTTATTACGATGCGGGAAATTATTCGGCACATAAATTGACGCAAAGTGTAGGGGGTTACAACTCCTTTTTAATTTTTATTAATTTTGTTGTTTATACGTCGACGATATATTGTGATCGCGATCACACTTCAATGGATATATTCTCTGCCGATACAATAAAATCCCTGGCCGAATGCATTTAACCTTCTGTTATCTATATAAAAATTGAGTCAATAAGACATATTCCTTATACGTCATGGGGCAGGTGGTCGAAGCGATATCCGTAAACTAAATTCTCAATAACCCCCTCAGAGGAATGTTAAGCGGGGCTAACATCTTGAACGGCCGAAATAAAATGTGGCAAGGGAACGGCGACGTCTTCTGGAGGGTGGCAAAATGAAAAGAATACTTCTTGTGATCTGCACAGGAACTTTACTGACGGCGACAACAGCCCCGCAGGCGCTGGCCGTCACCAGCAGCGGCACTATCGGCGCGACGCTGACGCTGACCAACGGTTGTCTGATAAACGGATCGCCCACGCAAAACGGCATTAACTTCGGGACGCTTAATTTCGGCACCCATCCCGCCACGTTTTCCACCCTGACCACGCAGTTAACCGGTGCCAGCGGCGGAAACACCTTCACTATTCAATGTACGACCGCCAGCTATACGGTGGCGATTACCGGCAACACCAACTCCACGGCACCCGGTACCGTTGTCGGCACGCCGGGAACGCCAGCACGTTATCTGATCAACACCGCCAATGCGGCACAGGGCGTGGCATACAGCCTTTACAGCGACAGCGGGTTTAACAACGTTGTTGCCAACAATGCCGCGTTGCCTGTCGCGTCTACGGCGGGAGGCGTCGATAGTTACACGCTCTACGGACGTATTACCGGCGGCGGTAACAGCGTAGCGGTCGTACCGGGAACCTACACCGACACGATAAACGTCAGCGTAACCTATTAGTCCGGCAGTGCCATGAAGGCATTTATAACGAGTCTGCGCAAAAGCGCAGAGGGACACGTGCAGCCTTTTTTCGCGCTGGTGGTCGGATTGCTGATGACGTCCTCGGCCGGCGCGGTGACGTCACAGTCCTTCAAAGTGAGCGCGACCATTGTACCGGGATGCGCGGTGGCCACCGGCAGCGGGAGGATGCTCGGTACGCTGGATTTTGGCAGCCATAACGGCGTCGAAACCGCACCGGTAAGCACCAGCTTTGTGCCAAACGGGGCCTTATCCATCGCCTGTACGCCAGGCGTGGCGCTGAGCATGAGCATTAACGGCGGTCAAAATTATGCATCCGTTCGCCGCATGAAGCGCACGGACGGTGCCGACCTGGTGAGTTACCGGCTCTACAGCAGCAGCTCGCTGGCCGCGAACAGCGAAATTGGCGTCAACCAGGCAATACCGGTGACTTATACCAACAGCAATAACATCGCGCTGCCGCTTTTTGGCGTGGCGCTACTGACCGGGTTTAGCCCGGCAGGAACGTATTCCGATCAGCTCACTGTGACCTTGTCATGGTAATAAAGGGAGAGTGCCGATGAAGCCGTTTTTCAGACCTCTATGTCTGGCGGGCGCGTTGGGAATGGCGGCAGCCGGCCAGGCGCAGGCGGCAGCCACCATTCTGCTCTGGCCTATCGATCCGTGGCTTTCGGCAGACGCCAAAGCCACGGAACTGTGGATCCAGAACCAGGGAAACAGCGCGGCGACGATGCAGGTGCGCATTGTGCGCTGGAAGCAGGAGGACGGGCACGAGCGTTATACCGCGCAGCAGGACGTGGTGGCCAGCCCGCCCATCGTCACGATTGGCACAGGCAGTAAGCAGCTTATTCGTCTTATTAAACAGGCTTCGGTTCCCGCAGGCGTCGAGCAAGCCTACCGCATTATTGTGGATGAAATCCCCCAGCCGGATGCCAAAGCCGAACCCACCATCGGCCTCAAATTACAGATGCGTTACTCCATTCCTCTGTTCGTTTATGGGCAGGGGATCCCGACAATAAAAGAGGGCGCGCATCACGCGCTGGCGGAGACCCAAAACCTGAGCTGGCGGGTGACGCAGGCGGGTGGACAACCTGCGCTGGAGGTCCGAAACCGGGGTGATGTCCACGTCAGGCTGAGCCAGGTGGCGCTGGAGCAGGGTGGGCAGAAACGCACGGTCGCGGAGGGATTGCTGGGTTACGTGCTCCCGGGCAGCACCCGCAGCTGGCCAATACCCGCTGGCGTTCGTCAGCCAGAGCGGATGAGCGCGCAGATTAATGCCAGGGACGCACAATGGCAGTCGACCCCCGTCAACTGAAGCCGGCGATGATGATCCTGCTTTGCGTCACTTCCGCGGCCTGGGCTGAGCCCGGCGACGACAGTTTACCGCCGCCTCCCCAGGCGCAGGCGATAAACGACGAGGCGGTGTTCCAGCTTGCGCTCGTGCTCAACCACTACGATACCGGCCTGGTCGTGCCGGTGACGCAGCGTAAAGGCGCTTTCTTTATCTCCAGCGCCGATTTACTGCGCGCGGGGCTGCCCCCGGAGCATGTGCCAACCGGAGAGGTCAATCTCTCCTCGCTTGCCCGCGTGCGGGTAGAGTACGACAGCGCCGCGCAGCGCCTGCTGCTGACCGTTCCCCGCGACTGGGTCACCGCCCGCGCGACTCCCTTCAGCGCCCAAACGGCGCAGACTAAACCGCACTTCGGACGCGGCGCGCTGCTGAATTACGATTTCTACACCAACCACACGGAGCATATCGGCGGTCAGGCCTCGCTCTGGCACGAATTCCGCTACTTCAATGAGAACGGCTCGTTTTCCTCTACGGGCTATGTCCGGGAAAATTTCACCGGTAACCACGGCCAGCAGGAAGGGTATGTCCGCTACGACACGACCCTGCTGTACACGAATGAAGAGGACGCAATGAGCTGGAGCGTGGGGGACGTGATCTCCGATGCCCTGAGCTGGAGCTCCAGCGTGCGGATGGGCGGGGTAAGCGTCGGGCGGGATTTTTCCCTGCGCCCCGATCTGGTGACGTGGCCGCTGCCGGAGTTCTCGGGGGAAGCCGCGGTACCCACCTCGGTCGATCTCTTTATCAACGGCTATCGCTCCGGCTCAACCCAGCTTCAGCCGGGCCCCTTCACCCTGACCAATCTGCCCTATATTAACGGCGCCGGAAATGCGGTGCTGGTGACCACCGATGCGCTGGGGCGCCAGGTGAGCACCACGCTGCCGTTTTACGTCACCAGTGATTTGCTTAAACAAGGACTGAGCGACGGCGCCGTGACCCTGGGCAGCCTGCGGCGCAATTACGGCATTAAGAATTTCGACTACGGCTCGGCGGCCGGCAGCGGCTCGTATCGCTACGGGGTAACGGACTGGCTGACGCTGGAGGGGCACGCGGAGGGGGCGCAGGAGCTGGCGCTGGGCGGGGCAGGGACGGTAATAAAACTCGGGCAGCTTGGCGTGGTGAATACCGCCTACTCGCAAAGCCGCATGCGCGGGGATACGGGCGGGCAAATCAGCTGGGGTTACCAGTACAGCACCAGCGAGTTTAGCGTCGCGACCCAGCACACGCGCCGCGGCCGCGGTTTTGGCAACCTCGCTCTCTACGATCAGCCGACGGTCTATGACGAAAACGACAAACCCATCGCCAGCTTTAGCCGCAATACGGACCAGTATTCTCTGACCTTCAATCTGGGACAGTACGGCAACATTGGCGCGGCCTGGATTGGCGTTGAGAGCTTTGACAGTCAAAAAACGGAGCTGCTGAACCTCTCATGGAGCCGCAACCTGTGGGGGGCAAGCAGTATTTACCTTGCTGGCAGCCGGGACCAGCAGCGGGGAGACTGGACGGTCGCGCTGTCGCTGCAGGTCCCGCTGGGCGCGCGCGACAGCGCTGCCTTCACCGTTGAAAACACCCCTGACGCAGGCAGTACCCAGCGGATCAACTACAACCACTCTATGCCCTCAGACGGCGGGTTTAGCTGGAACATGGCGTGGGCCAACCAGTCGAGAGCCAGTGATTATCAGCAGGGCACGCTGGGCTGGCGCAACAACAACGTTGAGCTGCAGGGCGGCGCCTATGGCGAAAGGGACATGATGACCTGGTGGGGCGAGGCGATGGGTTCCGTTGTGCTGATGGACGGCGAGCTGTTTGCAGCAAACAAGATCAACGATGCGTTTGTGGTCATTAGTACCGACGGCCATCCGGATGTGCCCGTCAGCTATGAGAACCAGCCCGTCGGGAAAACAAACCGCAACGGTTACCTGCTGGTCAGCGGGGTCTCGGCCTATTACCCGGCAAGCTACCGGATTGATACCCTGAATCTGCCGGCGGATACCCAGCTGAAAGAGACCGAACGGCGCATTGCGATCCGCCGCCACAGCGGCTACCTGGTTGATTTCCCGATGGAGCAGGAGCGGGTCGCCAGCGTCATCCTGCATGATGCGCGCGGGCAGGCGATTCCGGTGGGCAGCCAGGTGCGCAGGACCTCGCGCAGCAATGCGGTGGTGGGCTATGACGGCATCGCCTGGCTGGAAAATCTCAGCGATGTGAACCCGCTTGAGGTAATAACGCCTGACGGGAAGCGCTGCACGACCACCTTGAGCGTGGGGGCAAACCCGGAGCACAGACTGGAAACCTACGGTCCGCTGGTTTGTCGGGAGGGGCCATGAGGCGCCTGCTGCTGTGGGTGCTGCTGCTGTTCTCCGGCGGCGGCTGGGCGGCGTGTACCGTCAGTACGGTCAATGCGTCGTTTGGCAGCGTCACGTCGTTCGCGCTCAGCGGAACCGGAGAGGTGGAAACGACCGGCACGCTGGTGGTGGCGTGTGATACCGTGCTCAACGTTCTGACCAACGACTCGGTGACGCTGAACTACACCGCGGCATCGGTGTCGGGCAGCAGTCGCGCGACCATGAAACGTACGGATAATGCGGCCATCGCGGACGTTATCCCCACCCGACTGTGCGGATTATCGGGCTGCGCGAGCAGCAGCGAGGTGCAGATAAGTAAATCGTATACCTGGAGCGGAAACACTCTGCTGGGATTGCTGGGGTCAAAGCAGTACAACATTCCGCTCTATTTTCGCACCGTCGCCGGGCAAAACGTCACCGCCGGGCCTTACCAGGTGCTGTTGACGTTCAGCATCAACTACAGCGTCTGCGCGTTAGGCGTGGGAAGCCTGTGTACGAATCCCCAGACGGGAACTGCAACGACCACTATTCTGCTTAACATGACCGTTACCAACGACTGCAGCGCGATGACCACCCCGGACGTGAACTTTAACAGCGCGCCGCTGGTGCAAAGTTTCCCGACCGTCTCGCAGGCGATTGCTGTTACCTGTACCAAAGGCAGTACTTATACCATCGGCATTAATAATGGTGCTAACGCGCTGAACAACGTGCGGCGGATGGTGAGCGGCAGCAACTATATGAGCTACGACATCTATAAAGAAGCCACGACTAACCGCTGGGGCGGCAGCGGCACCGAGCGCTGGACCAGCGCGACGTCGTCGCAGGTCAGCACGGACGGTTTACTGCGCACCTACAACTACACCGCAAAAGTCCTGACCAGTCAGGCCACGCCCCCCGCAGGCACCTACACCGACACGCTGATTGTCGACGTGGCGTTTTAACCCCGCGCTTTTCCCTTTCTCAAATGTAAAGTTCCTGTGGGCAGTGCCGATAACACCGTTAATAAATCTATGAGAAGGTGTTGTATGTTGAACCGTATCCGCGTTGTCACAATGCTCATGATGGTGCTGGTCATTTTCGCACTTCTTCAGCTCATTTCCGGCGGGCTTTTTTTCTCGTCATTGAAACAGAACCAGGACAGCTTCGCGGCCTCGAACGATCTCCGCCTGCAGCAGAGTGAACTCACGTCGACGTGGGATCTGATGCTGCAAACGCGTATCAACCTGAGCCGCTCGTCCGCGCGCATGATGATGGACCCCAACAATCAGCAGAGCAGCGCGAAAACCGATCTGTTGAAAAATGCCCGCGCCACGCTCGCTGACGCCGCTAAACACTACGACGCCTTCAAAAAGATTACGCCGCAGCCTGCCATGGAGCAGGTGAGCCAGAATATTGATGAAAAATACAGCGCCTACCATGCCGGTCTGACGGAGCTGATTCAGTTCCTGGAGAACGGCAACATGGACGCCTATTTCGCGCAGCCGACGCAAGGGATGCAAAACGCCCTCGGCGCGGCGCTGGGGGAATACGCGAAGGCCAGCGGTGACCTGTACCACTCGGCCTTTACGGAAAGCCAGAATGACTACCGTTTTGCAAAATGGCAGATGGCGGTACTGGCGCTGGCGCTGGTCATCGTGCTGGTTGCGGTATGGTACGGCATTCGCCATATCCTGCTGAATCCTCTCGGCCGCGTGATTGCCCACATTCGTGAAATTGCCGGCGGTGACCTGACCAAAACGCTGATCGTTTCCGGGCGCAATGAGATCACCGAGCTGGCAAACAGCGTTGACCATATGCAGCGTTCGCTTATTGAGACCGTCGCCAACGTGCGTAACGGGTCAGAGGCGATCTATACCGGCACCAGCGAAATCGCGATGGGGAATAACGACCTCTCTTCCCGCACCGAACAGCAGGCGTCCGCTCTGGAAGAGACGGCCGCCAGCATGGAGCAGCTCACCGCAACCGTGAAGCAGAACGCCGATAACGCCCGCCAGGCGTCTCAGCTGGCGGAAAGTGCCTCCGAGACGGCGCAGCGCGGCGGTCGCGTGGTGGATGGCGTGGTCAAAACCATGCACGAAATCGCCGACAGCTCGAAGAAAATTGCCGACATCATCAGCGTGATCGACGGGATTGCTTTCCAGACCAACATCCTGGCGCTGAACGCCGCCGTGGAAGCGGCGCGCGCGGGCGAACAGGGTCGCGGGTTTGCCGTGGTGGCCGGTGAGGTACGTAACCTGGCCAGCCGCAGCGCCAACGCGGCAAAAGAGATCAAGTCGCTGATTGAAGATTCCGTCTCCCGCGTGGATACCGGCTCCGTGCTGGTGGAAAGCGCCGGGGAGACCATGAATGACATCGTGAATGCCGTTACCCGCGTGACGGACATCATGGGTGAAATCGCCTCTGCGTCCGATGAGCAGAGTCGTGGTATCGACCAGGTTGCTCTGGCGGTATCGGAAATGGATCGCGTGACACAGCAAAACGCCGCTCTGGTGCAGGAGTCCGCCGCGGCGGCCGCTGCCCTGGAAGACCAGGCGAGCCGTCTGAAGATGGCCGTCTCGGCGTTTCGTCTCGCTTCACTCGCTGGAAACACGGTCACCCCGCAGGCGACGTATCGCGCGCCAGCCGCTGAATCGGCTGCCAACCGTACGCGTACCGCGACGACCGGACAAGATGAAAACTGGGAAACATTTTGACTGACAATTAAACCGCGGCTGCTTGCCGCTTGATGGGAGCGTGGATGTTAAATCGTATTCGTATCTCGACCACACTGTTTTTGATTCTGATCCTTTGCGGTGTGTTGCAGGTTGGCAGTAACGGGTTGTCTTTTTGGGCGTTTCGCGATGGCTATCAGAATTTGCAGGAAGTTGAGGCGAGTAACCAGCAGCGCTCCGCGCTGGCACAAACGCGTGCCGTGCTGTTGCAGGCAAGCACCGCGCTGAACAAGGCGGGAACCTTAACCGCCCTGAGCTATCCGCCGGATGACATTAAGGCGCTGATGGCAACCGCGCGCGACAGCCTGAAACAGGCAGACGCACAGTTTAAGGCCTTTACGGCGCAGGCCGCCGACAGCGAGAAAGAGAAAGCGCTGAAGGTCACCATGAAGACCAACTTTGACCAGTGGTACAGCGATCTGGACCACCAGGCGACCTGGCTTGAGAACAACCAGCTGTCGGACTTTATGACCGCGCCGGTTCAGGCCTCTCAGGCGGCGTTTGACGGCAGCTTTAACGCGTGGCAGCAGAATATTAACCAGACCGTTCAGCGTGCCGGTGAAGACAGCCGTAAAAGCTATCACATGTCCGGCGTCATCTTTGCCGCGGTTGTGATTCTGGCAGGGTTGCTGACCGGCGGGTCGCTGCTCTGGTCGCGCAGAATGATTGTGCAGCCGCTGGCGATCGTCAGCAGCCATTTCGACAGCATTGCGAAGGGGGACCTGGCGCGACCGGTGGCGGTGTTCGGCAGGAACGAAATTTCGGCGATCTTTGCCAGCCTGAAGGCGATGCAGGGATCGCTCAGGGAGACGGTATCCGACGTGCGTCAGGGCAGCTATGCCATGCACACCGGGATCTCAGAGATTGCGGCAGGTAATAACGATCTTTCATCCCGCACCGAGCAGCAGGCGGCCTCGCTGGCGCAGACGGCGGCCAGCATGGAGCAGCTGACCGCGACGGTAAGCCAGAACGCCGATAACGCGCGTCAGGCGTCTGACCTGTCAAAACAGGCGGCGATGACGGCGAAGAAGGGCGGCGATCAGGCCTCTCACGTCGCCAGCACTATGCAGGAGATTGCCACCAGCTCGCAGAAAATTGGTGACATCATCAGCGTGATTGACGGTATCGCGTTCCAGACCAATATTCTGGCGCTGAACGCCGCGGTTGAAGCGGCGCGTGCCGGGGAGCAGGGGCGCGGGTTTGCGGTGGTGGCGGGTGAAGTGCGTAACCTGGCGAGCCGCAGCGCCAACGCGGCAAAAGAAATTAAGGTGCTGATTGAAGAGTCGGTTTCGCGCGTCCAGCAGGGCTCAACGCTGGTGGACACGGCGGCGAAAACGATGAACGAGATTGTCACCTCCGTCACGCGGGTAAACGACATCATGGGCGAAATTGCCTCTGCGTCGGACGAACAGCGTCGCGGCATTGAGCAGGTTGCCCAGGCTGTCAGCCAGATGGATCAGGTCACGCAACAAAACGCCTCGCTGGTCGAGGAAGCGGCAGCGGCAACCGATCAGCTGGCCAGCCAGGCGGATCGTCTGACCGGGCTGGTCGCGGTATTTAATGTGAAAGAGCACGTTGAAGCAGTAACAGAAGTCGGGCGGTCGCAGGCCGTGCCAGTTGTATCCTGAATGTAATTAAGAAGGCGCTATGACATCACCAATGCCCCCTGGGCAAACGTCATTATTGTTGCAGATGACACAGCGCCTCGCGCTGTCCGACGCGCATTTTCGTCGGATATGTCAGTTAATCTACCAGCGTGCGGGGATCGTGCTTGCGGATCATAAGCGAGACATGGTCTACAACCGACTGGTGCGGCGCTTGCGTACGCTGGGGCTGGATGATTTTGGTCGCTATCTGAGCATGCTCGAAGCGAACCAGAACAGCGCTGAGTGGCAGGCATTTATTAACTCCTTAACCACCAACCTGACGGCGTTTTTCCGTGAAGCTCACCACTTCCCGGTACTGGCAGAGCACGCGCGCCGCCGCACCGGGGAGTACCGCGTCTGGAGTGCGGCCGCCTCGACGGGCGAAGAGCCTTACTCGCTGGCGATCACCCTTGCCGACACGCTGGGAATGACGCCCGGACGCTGGAAAGTTTACGCCAGCGATATCGATACCGAGGTGCTGGAGAAGGCGCGCAACGGTGTTTATCGCCAGGATGAGCTGAAAACGCTGTCGCCGCAGCAGCTGCAGCGTTATTTCATGCGCGGCACAGGCCCGCATGAAGGCCTGGTACGCGTACGCCAGGAGCTGGCGAACTGCGTTGAGTTCGCGCCAGTTAACCTGCTGGATAAGCAGTACAACGTGCCGGGGCCGTTCGACGCCATTTTTTGCCGTAACGTCATGATCTATTTTGATAAAACGACGCAACAGGACATTCTGCGTCGGTTTGTTCCGTTGCTCAAGCCTGACGGTTTACTGTTTGCCGGGCACTCGGAAAACTTCAGCAACCTCGCGCGTGAGTTTAGCCTGCGTGGGCAAACGGTATATGCGCTGAGTAAGGAAAAAGCATGAGTAAAATCAGGGTATTGTCTGTCGATGATTCAGCGCTGATGCGTCAGATCATGACTGAAATCATCAATAGCCACAGCGACATGGAGATGGTGGCGACAGCGCCCGATCCCCTGGTAGCGCGGGATTTAATTAAAAAATATAACCCCGATGTGCTAACGCTGGATGTCGAGATGCCGCGCATGGATGGCATAGATTTCCTCGAAAAGTTAATGCGTCTTCGGCCCATGCCGGTGGTGATGGTCTCCTCCCTGACCGGGAAAGGATCGGAAATCACCCTGCGCGCGCTGGAGCTGGGGGCGGTGGATTTTGTCACCAAACCGCAGCTCGGCATTCGTGAAGGGATGCTGGCGTACAGCGAAATGATCGCCGAGAAAATTCGCACCGCGTCGCGCGCGAAGCTTGCCGCCCACACGCCGCTGGCCGCGCCGGCAACCCTGAAGGCCGGCCCGTTACTCAGCTCGGAAAAACTGCTGGTCATTGGAGCGTCAACCGGAGGAACAGAGGCAATTCGCCATGTACTCCAGCCATTGCCGCTTTCAAGTCCGGGTATTCTGATCACTCAGCATATGCCGCCAGGCTTTACCCGTTCGTTCGCCGAACGCCTGAACAAGCTGTGCCAGATCAGCGTGAAAGAGGCGGAAGACGGCGAACGCGTGCTTCCGGGACATGCGTATATCGCCCCGGGCGACAAGCATATGGAGCTGTCGCGCAGCGGCGCTAACTATCAGATCAAAATTCATGACGGACCGCCGGTTAACCGGCACCGTCCGTCGGTGGATGTGCTGTTTCATTCGGTGGCGAAACATGCGGGGCGCAACGCCGTTGGGGTGATCCTGACGGGGATGGGCAACGACGGTGCCGCCGGAATGCTTGCAATGCACCAGGCTGGCGCCTGGACGATTGCGCAGAATGAAGCAAGTTGTGTGGTGTTCGGCATGCCGCGCGAGGCCATCAATATGGGTGGCGTGAGCGAAGTGGTCGATCTTAGCCAGGTAAGCCAGCAGATGCTGGCGAAAATCAGTGCCGGACAGGCAATACGTATTTAAAGAGGAGTGTAGTTTTATGGCGGACAAAGAGCTCAGATTTTTGGTTGTGGATGACTTTTCCACCATGCGTCGCATTGTGCGTAACCTGCTGAAAGAGCTGGGCTTCAACAACGTTGAAGAAGCTGAAGATGGCGTTGATGCGCTGAACAAACTGCAGGCTGGCGGGTTTGGTTTTGTCATCTCTGACTGGAACATGCCAAACATGGACGGTCTGGAACTGCTGAAAACCATTCGTGCAGACGCGGCAATGGCCTCTCTGCCGGTTCTGATGGTTACCGCAGAAGCGAAGAAAGAGAACATCATTGCCGCTGCACAGGCGGGCGCAAGCGGCTATGTGGTGAAGCCATTTACCGCGGCGACCCTGGAAGAGAAGCTCGGCAAGATCTTCGAGAAACTCGGCATGTGAGGTGTTGGTCATGATGCAACCTGCTATGAAACCCGTTGAAGAACACTCGCCGAGCGACATCATCGTCCGCATCGGCAGCCTGACGCGCATGCTGCGCGACAGCCTGCGTGAGCTGGGACTGGATCAGGCGATTGCCGAAGCGGCGGAAGCGATTCCTGATGCCCGCGATCGTCTGGACTACGTGGTACAGATGACCGCTCAGGCCGCGGAACGTGCGCTGAACAGCGTTGAAGCGTCACAGCCGCACCAGGATGCGATGGAAAAGGGCGCGAAAGCGCTGAGCAAGCGCTGGGACGAGTGGTTTGAAAACCCGATCGAGCTGGCGGACGCCCGCGAGCTGGTGACGGATACCCGTCAGTTCCTGGGTGATGTGCCGGGTCACACCAGCTTCACCAACGCCCAACTGTTGGACATCATGATGGCGCAGGATTTCCAGGACCTCACCGGTCAGGTTATCAAGCGCATGATGGATGTGATCCAGGAGATTGAGCGCCAGCTGCTGATGGTCCTGCTGGAGAACATCCCGGAACCGGCAGCCCGTCCAAAACGCGAGAACGAAAGCCTGCTCAATGGTCCACAGCTCGACGCCAGCAAGGCGGGCGTTGTGGCAAGCCAGGATCAGGTAGACGACCTGCTGGACAGCCTCGGCTTCTGATGGTCCGTTCCGCCTCAGGAGGTTAACGCCCCCTGAGGCGGTTTGCGCCAAAATCACCGAAAAGAGCCCGAATAAACGGGCTTTTCCCGCCATTGGATTTCCGCTGCGCTGGCATGATACCCGTGACGTAATGGGCTGAGCATGCACTGTGGCAGAAGAGAACGACGACAAAACGGAAGCCCCCACACCCCACCGACTTGAAAAAGCGCGTGAGGAAGGGCAGATCCCCCGATCCCGAGAATTGACCTCCCTGCTGATCCTTATCGTAGGCGTGTGCATTATCTGGTGGGGCGGGGAGTCGCTCGCCCGCAAGCTGGCGGGAATGCTCTCAACCGGCTTACGGTTTGACCACAGCATGGTCAACGATCCGAACCTGATACTCAGCCAGATTATTCAGCTTATTAAAGGGGCCATGGTCGCGCTGCTGCCCCTGATTACCGGGGTTGTGCTGGTCGCGCTGGTTTCTCCGGTGATGCTCGGCGGTCTGGTTTTTAGCGCCAAATCGCTGCAGCCGAAATTCTCCAAACTGAACCCGCTGCCGGGCATTGCGAAAATGTTCTCTGCCCAGACCGGGGCCGAGCTGCTCAAAGCCATTCTCAAATCGGTGCTGATGGGCAGTTCCGCGGGGTTTTACCTCTGGTACCACTGGCCGGAGATGATGCGTCTTATCAGCGAGTCTCCCCTTACCGCGATGAGCAACGCGCTGAATCTGGTCGGGCTCTGCGCGCTGCTGGTGGTGCTCAGCATAATCCCGATGGTGGGGTTTGACGTGATCTTCCAGCTTTACACCCACTTCAAGAAGCTGCGGATGTCGCGTCAGGATATCCGTGACGAATACAAGCAGATGGAAGGTGACCCGCACGTCAAAGGGCGTATCCGCCAGATGCAGCGTGCCGCCGCCCGTCGCCGCATGATGGACGATGTGCCAAAGGCCGACGTCATCGTCACCAACCCGACACACTATTCCGTTGCGCTGCGCTATGACGAAAACAAAATGAGCGCGCCGAAGGTGGTGGCGAAAGGGGCGGGACTGATCGCGCTGCGCATCCGCGAAATTGGCACCGAACACCGCGTGCCGATCCTCGAAGCCCCTCCGCTGGCGCGTGCCCTGTACCGCCATGCGGATATTGGACAACAGATCCCCGGACAACTCTACGCCGCCGTGGCGGAAGTGCTGGCCTGGGTATGGCAGTTGAAGCGCTGGCGTCTGGCCGGTGGTCAACGGCCTGTGAAACCTGAGAACCTTCCGGTGCCTGCCGCGCTGGATTTTATGAACGAGAAGGACACTGATGGCTAATCTGGTGGCAATGTTGCGCCTGCCCGGCAACCTGAAATCGACCCAATGGCAGATCCTTGCCGGACCGATTCTGATCCTGCTAATTCTGTCGATGATGGTACTGCCGCTTCCGGCGTTCATCCTCGATCTGCTTTTCACTTTCAATATTGCGCTGTCCATTATGGTGCTGCTGGTGGCGATGTTCACCCAGCGTACCCTGGAGTTCGCCGCGTTCCCGACCATTCTGCTGTTCACCACCTTGCTCAGACTGGCGCTGAACGTGGCGTCCACGCGTATCATCCTGATGGAAGGCCACACCGGTGCGGCAGCGGCGGGTAAAGTTGTAGAGGCGTTCGGCCACTTCCTGGTGGGCGGCAATTTCGCTATCGGTATCGTGGTGTTCGTTATCCTCGTTATCATCAACTTTATGGTTATCACCAAAGGTGCAGGGCGTATCGCGGAAGTGGGCGCGCGTTTTGTGCTGGACGGGATGCCGGGCAAGCAGATGGCGATCGACGCCGACCTGAACGCCGGTCTTATCGCCGAAGATGAAGCCAAAAAACGCCGTTCAGAAGTGACGCAGGAGGCGGACTTCTACGGCTCCATGGACGGTGCGAGTAAGTTTGTGCGCGGCGACGCCATCGCGGGCATTCTGATCATGGTGATTAACGTGGTCGGCGGCCTGCTGGTGGGGGTACTGCAGCACGGAATGGACATGGGCCACGCGGCGGAAAGCTATACGCTGCTGACCATTGGTGACGGTCTGGTCGCCCAGATCCCGGCGCTGGTTATCTCCACGGCGGCGGGTGTGATTGTCACCCGCGTCAGCACCGACCAGGACGTTGGCGAGCAGATGGTGGGCCAGCTCTTCAGTAACCCGCGCGTTATGCTGCTGGCCGCTGCGGTTCTCGGCTTGCTCGGCCTGGTGCCGGGGATGCCAAACCTCGTCTTCCTGCTGTTCACTGCGGCTCTGCTGGGGCTTGCCTGGTGGATGCGCGGCCGTGAAATCAAACCGGCGGCGGAGCCTGTTCCGGTCAAAATGCCGGAGAACAACCAGGCCGTAGAAGCCACCTGGAACGACGTTCAGCTGGAAGATTCCCTGGGAATGGAGGTCGGGTATCGCCTGATCCCGATGGTTGATTTCCAGCAGGACGGCGAGCTGCTTGGCCGTATCCGCAGTATTCGTAAAAAATTCGCGCAGGATATGGGCTTTCTGCCGCCGGTTGTGCACATCCGGGACAATATGGACCTGCCGCCCGCGCGCTATCGCATCCTGATGAAAGGTGTCGAAATTGGCAGCGGTGATGCCTATCCGGGCCGCTGGCTGGCGATCAACCCGGGCACCGCCGCAGGCACGCTGCCGGGCGAACAAACCATCGACCCTGCCTTTGGCCTGGCCGCTATCTGGATTGAAAGCGCGCTGAAAGAGCAGGCGCAGATCCAGGGGTACACGGTTGTCGAAGCCAGTACCGTGGTGGCGACCCACCTTAACCACCTGATTGGGCAATTCTCGGCGGAGCTGTTTGGCCGTCAGGAGGCGCAGCAGCTGCTCGACCGCGTCACGCAGGAGATGCCGAAGCTGACCGAAGATCTGGTTCCGGGCGTGCTGACCTTGACCACGCTGCACAAGGTGCTGCAAAACCTGCTCGAAGAAAAGGTGCCGATCCGCGATATGCGCACCATTCTGGAAACGCTGGCAGAGCATGCGCCAATCCAGAGCGATCCGCACGAGCTGACGGCGGTGGTGCGCGTGGCGCTGGGACGCGCGATCACCCAGCAGTGGTTCCCGGGAACCGGGGAAGTGCAGGTTATTGGCCTCGATACGCCGCTTGAGCGTCTGCTGCTTCAGGCCCTGCAGGGCGGTGGCGGGCTGGAGCCGGGTCTGGCGGACCGCCTGCTGGCACAAACGCAGGAGGCGCTGGCGCGTCAGGAGATGCTGGGCGCACCGCCGGTGCTGCTGGTGAACCACGCGCTGCGTCCGCTGCTGTCGCGCTTCCTGCGCCGCAGCCTGAACCAGCTGGTCGTGCTGTCGAATCTGGAGCTGTCGGATAACCGCCATATCCGCATGACGGCGACGATTGGAGGAAAATAATGCGTAAATGGCTATGGATTTTGCTCTTCCCGCTGGCGGCGCAGGCTGCCGGAGAAGGCACCTGGCAGGCAAGCAGCATGGGCGTGACGCTCAGCAACCGGGGCGTGGCGATGTCCTCTAACCCGCTGGCGCCTTCTGACGCGGTATCCGGCCTGATGGGCCTTGTGGTCTGGAACTACCGGCTGATTGGCCCAACGCCTGCCGGGCTGCGGGTGCGCCTCTGTTCTCAGACGCGCTGCACGGAAATCGACGGAGAAAGCGGCACGACGCAGGCCTTCAACGGCGTGCCGGCAATCGAACCTTTGCGTTTTATCTGGGAAGTGCCGGGCGGGGGACGTTTGATCCCGGCGCTGAAAGTGCAGAGTAATTCCGTCATCGTGAACTATCGCTAAACCCCGCCTGACCTGCAGCCATCAGCATTTCTGATGGCTGCCTCGCAAAAATAGACCTCTCATTTTGAACTAAAAGAAACGCTGTTTTATAAAACGGTGACACGCGTAATGATACTCTTTGCATTTTTGCCAGCCAGACCCTATTGGTGGCAGAAATAGAAAGGTATCACCAGGACGATACTTCTACTGTAGCCGTGTAAAAACTCCCGGAACAGGTTTGCTGACAGGGAGTCTCCCAAACGTGACCAGGGGTGACGGCAATGAAAACACGCAAAATTGGATTGGCAAACTACCTTGCTTATGGGGCAGGCGATTTTCTTGGGGCGGGAACCACCGCCCTGACGGCGGCCTGGCTTTTATATTTTTATACGACGTTCTGCGGGCTCACGCCGATAGAAGCAACGTTCATCTTCGCCGCCGCCAGGGTGCTGGATGCCGTTGTCAGCCCGCTGATGGGCTTTCTGACGGATAACTTCGGTACGACGTGGCTCGGTAGGCGCTTTGGCCGCCGTAAGTTTTTCATTCTGCTCGGCATTCCCTGCGTATTCAGCTATTCCCTGATGTGGGTCGGGGACATGAGTTTTTGGTATTACCTGCTTACGTATCTGATATTCGATATCGTCTACACCATGATCCTGGTTCCCTATGAAACGCTGGTTCCGGAGATGACGGACGATTTCAAACAGAAAACTAAATTTTCGGGCGCGCGTATCTCAATGGCGCAGATGTCCGCCATTCTGGCCTCATTCCTGCCGGGGATCCTCCTCACGCAGTTCGGTAAAGACAACGCGATTTCCTTCTTTTACGCAAGTCTGGTCTTTTCTGTCCTGTGCGCGCTGATGCTGACCTTTGTCTGGTTCTTCACCTGGGAGCGGCCGCGCGAAGAGTGGTCCGAAGCGGCCCTGCGCGCGGAAGAAGAGAAGAAAACACTCACGCTCGGGCAGAGCCTGAACCGTCTGTTCGTGGAGCTAAGCTCGACGCTGCGAGTAAGGATTTTCCGTCAGCATCTGGGCATGTACCTGGGCGGCTATATCGCCCAGGACGTCTTTAATGCCGTGTTTACCTACTACGTGGTCTTTGTACTGATGCAGGAAGCGTCAATGGCTTCAAACCTGCTGGGCACGATGGCCATCTTCCAGTTCCTCGCCGTGATCGGCATGATCCCGCTGTGCATACGCTTTGGACCTGCGCCGTCTTACCGCATTGTGGTGGTGCTGTTCGGCCTGGCTTCTCTCTCTTACGCCATGCTCTATTACGCGGGACTGAGTGACGTCTACGCTCTGCTGCTGCTTGTCTCAGCGGTGGCCGGCCTTGGTCGGGGCGGTATCAACTATGTGCCGTGGAACACCTATACCTACATTGCTGATGTGGACGAAGCGATCACCGGGCAGCGTCGCGAGGGCATCTTCGCCGGCATCATGACCCTCACCCGTAAAGCGTCTCAGGCCGGTGCGGTGATGCTGGTGGGCATCGTGATGCAGATGTCCGGCTTTGTCAGCGGTCAGAAAGTGCAGCCTGCGGAAGTGAGCCACACCATTCTGATGATCCTGAGCATCGGAACCCTTCTGGTGCTGTTCTGCGGCTTCCTTGTCTCCCTGCGCTTCAGGCTCAATCTGCAAACCCACAGCACGCTGCGCGAAGAGACCGCGAAAATGCGCGAGTCCGGCTGTGCGATGCCTGAAGCGGCAACCCCGCAAGCCCGTGCCACCGTGGAAATGCTGGCCGGTATGCCGTTCGAATCCCTTTGGGGCAACAACAACATCGGTTACCTGAACCGCAATAAGCCAGCGGCCCTTTCGCTGAAGGATCGCGCAGTACTGAATTCGTCATATCACGGAGGTTAAGATCATGAAAGTTTGGCCTGTCAAACATAGCCCGCTACTGCGCCAGCCAGAGCGCTTTATTGCCAGGGATGAGCTGAAATCGCTGATTCAAAAAGTGACGCACAGTCTGGTCAATATCCACGACAAAACGGGGGAGTTTTTGCTGCGGCTGGACGACGGACGCGCGATCGATACCAAAGGCTGGGCCGGGTGGGAATGGACGCACGGCGTCGGTTTGTACGGTATTTTGCAGTATTACAGCCAGACCGGCGACGAGGGGATGCGCGATATTATCGACCGCTGGTTTGCTGACCGTTTTGCGGAAGGGGCAACCACCAAAAATGTGAATACCATGTCACCGTTCCTGACCCTCGCGTATCGCTACGAAGAAACCAAAAACCCGGCCTGGCTGCCATGGCTGGAAAGCTGGGCGGAGTGGGCGATGAACGACATGCCGCGCACTGAACACGGCGGCATGCAGCATATCACTCTGGCGGAAGAGAACCATCAGCAGATGTGGGATGACACGCTGATGATGACGGTGCTGCCGCTGGCGAAAATCGGTAAGCTGCTCAACAAACCTGACTACGTAGAAGAAGCCGTTTATCAGTTCCTGCTGCATGTGCAAAACCTGATGGATCGAGAAACCGGCTTGTGGTTCCACGGCTGGAATTATGAAGGCAACCATAATTTTGCTCGTGCCCGCTGGGCCCGCGGCAACAGCTGGCTCACCATCGTGATCCCGGACTTCCTCGAACTGGTGGATCTGCCGGAAAACAATGCCGTACGTCGCTATCTGGTGCAGGTGCTAAATGCCCAGATTGCCGCGCTGGCGAAATGCCAGGACGACAGCGGCCTGTGGCATACGCTGCTCGACGATCCTCACTCCTATCTGGAGGCCTCAGCCACGGCAGGTTTTGCCTACGGGATCCTGAAAGCGGTGCGTAAGCGTTACGTTGGTGCAGAATATGCTGACGTTGCCGAGAAAGCGATTCGCGGTATCGTGAAAAACATCTCACCGGATGGAGAGCTGCTGCAAACGTCGTTCGGTACGGGGATGGGAAGCAATCTTGAGTTTTATCGCCAGATCCCGCTGACGTCGATGCCGTATGGACAGGCAATGGCGATTCTGTGCCTAACGGAATATTTACGGAAATATTTTTGATGATAAAAAACCCGGCGAGTGCCGGGTTTCTTTTTTTACATACGCTCTACGGTTTCGATACCCAGGGTATCCAGACCCAGCTTCAGGGTCTTCGCCGTGAGCTGCGCCAGCTTCAGGCGGCTGTTGCGGACCGATTCATTTTCCGCAGACAGAATAGGGCAGTGCTCGTAGAAGCCGGAGAACAGACCCGCCAGATCGTACAGATAAGCACACATCACGTGCGGAGTGCCGTCACGGGCGACAACCGTCAGCGTCTCTTCGAACTGCAGCAGGCGCGCCGCCAGCTGCGCTTCACGATCTTCCGTTATGGTCACGGCAGCATTCGCCAGCGCGCTTTCGTCGATATTGGCTTTACGGAATACCGAGAGCACGCGGGTATAGGCGTACTGCATATACGGCGCGGTGTTGCCTTCAAATGCCAGCATGTTATCCCAGTCGAAGATATAGTCGGTGGTCCGGTTCTTGGAGAGATCCGCGTATTTCACCGCACCGATACCCACGGCGTTGGCCAGTTTTTCCAGCTCATCGGCAGGCATATCCGGGTTCTTCTCTGCCACCAGGCGACGGGCGCGTTCCAGCGCTTCGTCCAGCAGGTCGGAAAGCTTCACGGTACCGCCCGCGCGGGTTTTGAACGGCTTGCCGTCTTTACCCAGCATCATGCCGAACATGTGGTGCTCCAGCGGAACGCAGTCTGGCACGTAGCCGGCTTTACGCACGATCGTCCACGCCTGCATCAGGTGCTGGTGCTGACGGGAGTCGATGTAGTAAAGCACGCGGTCGGCGTGCAGCGTTTCGTAACGGTATTTCGCGCAGGCGATATCGGTGGTGGTGTAGAGGTAGCCGCCATCCTTTTTCTGGATGATCACGCCCATCGGTTCGCCTTCCTTGTTTTTGTACTCATCAAGGAACACTACCGTTGCGCCTTCGCTCTCAACCGCCAGGTTTTTCGCTTTCAGGTCGGCCACAATGCCCGGCAGCATTGGGTTGTACAGGCTTTCACCCATCACGTCGTCACGCGTCAGGGTGACGTTCAGACGGTTATAGGTGAGCTGGTTCTGAGACATGGTAATGTCGACCAGCTTGCGCCACATCTCGAGGAAGTATTGATCGCCGCCCTGCAGTTTTACCACGTAGCTGCGCGCGCGCTCGGCAAAGGCTTCGTCTTCATCGTAGTGTTTTTTGGCTTCGCGGTAGAACCCTTCCAGGTCCGCCAGCGCCATTTCACCCGCGTTTTCCTGCTGCTGTTTTTCCAGGTAGGCAATCAGCATACCGAACTGCGTACCCCAGTCGCCCACGTGGTTCGCGCGGATCACCTTGTGACCGAGGAACTCAAGCGTGCGCACTGCGGCATCACCGATGATGGTGGAGCGCAGGTGACCAACGTGCATCTCTTTCGCCACGTTCGGGGCAGAGTAGTCGATCACGACGGTCTGCGCCTCCGGCCGGGAAACGCCCAGACGGTCAGATTTCAGCGCCGCGTCAACGTGGCTGGCCAGGAACGCCGGTTCCAGGAAGATATTGATAAAGCCCGGGCCGGCAATTTCGGTTTTGCTGGCAATGCCGGTGAGGTCCAGATGCGTCAGTACCTGCTCAGCGAGCTGTCGCGGCGGCATGCCCAGTTTTTTAGCCACTGCCATCACGCCATTAGCCTGATAGTCGCCAAACTGTACTTTTGCTGACTGACGAACCTGCGGTTCGCAATCCGCAGGTGCGCCTGCGGCAATCAGTGCCTGACTGACTTTTTCGGAGAGAAGAGCCTGAATATTCACCTGGATACCTTACGTTTTTGATGCGAGCCTACAACCGCCCGCGCCAGTTAAAGAATTTAGGGCGGGAGTATACTGCAAATGCCTTCTGACGTCAGCATCGCGGGGGCCGAAGAGTGTTCAGAATCCAGGCTAAGAAGGAGTGCATAATCATGCAGTCATAAAAAGCCGTATTCTGCGGTTGGTCAAAACAGGGCAACAGAGTAAATTAGCGCCTTTGCGACACGAAAAGAGACTGATTTATGGCGAACTGGCAATCCATTGACGAACTGCATGATATTTCCGCAGATTTACCGCGCTTCACCCAGGCGTTCACAGAACTTGCCACCTGCCTCGGTCTGGATATCGCGCCGCTTGAGGCCGATCACATCTCTTTGCGCTGTCATCAGAACGCGACCGCCGAGCGCTGGCGCCGCGGGTTTGAACAGTGTGGCGAGCTGCTCTCCGAGAACATCATTAACGGTCGCCCCATTTGCCTGTTCAAACTTCACCAGCCGGTCTGCGTAGCGCACTGGCAATTCACCGTGGTTGAGCTGCCGTGGCCGGGCGAAAAACGCTATCCGCACGAAGGCTGGGAACATATCGAAATTGTCCTGCCGGGTGAGCCGGAAACGCTGAGCGCCCGCGCGCTGGCCCTGTTATCTGACGAAGGCTTAAGCAAGCCGGGGATCTTTGTGAAGACAAGCTCACCCAAAGGCGAGCGCGAGCGTTTACCTAACCCGACGCTGGCCGTCACGGACGGACAGGTCACGGTGAAGTTTCATCCGTGGACCATTGAGCAGATCGTTGCCAGCGAAGCCTGAGAGTTGTGATTCCACGCTGAGACCGAAAGCGAGCAGCGTGTCATGATGGTGTGTTACGTGGATTTTAAGGAGGATTGGATGGCGCTGCTGGAGATTTGCTGTTACAGCGTGGAGTGTGCCGTGACTGCACAACGGCAGGGTGCTGACCGCATTGAACTGTGCGCGGCCCCGAAAGAAGGCGGGTTAACGCCCTCGTACGGCGTGTTGAAGTCTGCCCGCGAGGCTGTCACCGTTCCGGTACACCCGATTATTCGTCCTCGCGGCGGTGATTTTTGTTACACGCCCGGCGAGTTCGATGCCATGCTTGAAGATATCGCCCTCGTGCGCGATCTGGGATTTCCCGGGCTGGTGATCGGTCTGCTTGATGAAGACGGTCAAGTCTGCCTGCCGCGTATGCGTCAGGTTATGGACGCCGCAAAAGGGATGGCCGTCACTTTTCATCGCGCGTTTGATATGTGTAAAGATCCCCTGCAAGCGTTTGATACGCTTGCCGAAGTGGGTGTGGCGCGCATCCTGACATCCGGGCAGCAGGCCTCTGCTGAAAAAGGACTGCAATTAATTACGGAACTAAAAGCACATTCCGGTGTTCCAATAATAATGGCGGGTGCGGGAGTCCGTGCCAGCAATCTGGAACTGTTTTTAAACGCCGGGGTAGAAGAGCTTCACAGCTCGGCAGGCAAATGGATGCCGTCGCCCATGCGTTATCGCAATACAGGGTTGTCAATGTCGACGGATGCTGAAGCGGATGAGTATTCACGCTACGGTGTAGATGGAGAGTCGGTTGCGGAAATGAAGTCGCTGATTGAGCGCCATCACGTGTAGCAACGTACCGATTTTTACCGCGCATCATGTCGCCCAATATGATGCTTGCTTGTACCAGGCCCCTGCAATTTCAACAGGGGCCTTTTTTTCTCCTGTGCCCGGTGGCGCTGCGCTTACCGGGCCTACGAAAGCGAGGTAGGCCGGGTAAGGCGTAGCCGCCACCGGCTAAAGGGCTACGGCTTCGTCGCAATCAACACCGCACGCATCGGGGCAGGATAGCCTTCAATGGTTTTGCTGTGGTCGGCCGGGTCGAGGAACTGCTCCAGCGATTCGGTGATCATCCAGTCGGTGCGGCGCTGTTCTTCGATAGACGTCACGCTGACGTCGGCAATCCGGACATCCACAAACCCGCACTTCTCCAGCCAGTTTTTCAGCGCCAGCGCGGAAGGGATGAAGTAAACGTTACGCATCTGCGCGTAGCGGTCGCCCGGCACCAGAACGGCGTGTTCGTCACCTTCAATCACCAGCGTTTCCAGCACCAGCTCGCCGCCGCTGACCAACTGGTCTTTCAGTTGCCACAGGTGCTCAAGCGGAGAACGGCGGTGATACAGCACGCCCATGGAGAAGACGGTATCAAACGCCTTCAGGGCGGGGAGTTGCTCAATACCCAGCGGCAGCAGGTGCGCGCGCTGGTCGTTACCCAGCAGCTTACGCACCGCTTCAAACTGGCACAGGAAGAGCTGCATCGGGTCAATACCGACAGCCAGATGCGCCCCCGCGCCAATCATGCGCCACATGTGGTAACCGCTGCCGCAGCCGACGTCCAGAATGGTGCGCCCGGTCAGGTCGGAAAGATGCGGCAGAACGCGATCCCATTTCCAGTCAGAGCGCCACTCGGTATTGATGTTCACGCCGTAAAGGGAAAACGGCCCTTTGCGCCACGGCATCAGGTTACGCATCAGCGTTTCGATGCGGTTGACCTGACCTGCCGGAAGCGGCTCTTCACTCTCAGCGGTCACGCTGTGCAAGAGATCCAGACGATGCGGGGTCAGCTCGGGCAGAAACTCCACCGCGTTTGACCACTGCTTTAGCAGGCCGTGCTGCTGATCCCGCTGCCAGGCGGCAATCTGCGCAGGCAGCGTCTCCAGCCAGTGGGAGAGCTGGTTTTTAGCAATCAGCTGATAGAAGTTGCTGAACTCGATCATGCGGATTCCCCCGCTTTCAGCGCCACCAGAGAGCCAAAGTTAAAGCACTGGAACCACAGTTCGCTATGCTCAAATCCGGCCTGACGCAGGCGCGCCTTGTGGGTTTCCACAGAGTCCGTCAGCATCACGTTTTCGAGCATGCTGCGCTTCTGGCTGATCTCCAGCTCGCTGTAGCCGTTCGCACGCTTGAAATCGTGGTGCATATTGAACAGCAGCTCGCCAACCTCGGCATCTTCAAAGCTGAATTTCTCTGAGAGCACCAGCGCGCCGCCAGGGTTCAGCCCTTTATAAATTTTGTTCAGCAGCAGCTGGCGGTCTTCAGGCACCAGGAACTGAAGGGTGAAATTCAGCACCACCATCGACGCGTTTTCGATCTCGATCTCGCGGATATCGCCTTCCACCACGTCCACCGGGGTAGGGGCTTTATAAGCATTAATATGGCGACGGCAGCGTTCAACCATGGCCGGGGAGTTATCGACGGCAATGATCCGGCAGCCTTCGTGGTGAACATTACGACGAACCGACAGCGTTGCCGCGCCGAGCGAGCAGCCCAGGTCATAGACCTGCGTGCCGGGTTGAACGAAGCGCTCAGCCAGCATGCCGATCATAGAGATAATATTGGAATAACCGGGAACAGAGCGCTGGATCATATCCGGGAAGACTTCGGCTACCCGTTCATCGAAGGTCCAGTCGCCCAGGCTGGCGATAGGCGCGGAAAAAAGCGTGTCGCGATCTGACATAACGTAAAAATCCGGGAAAAATAAAGTGGCGTATTGTGCGCTAATGGAGGGAGAAAACCAACTCCCACGGCATATACCACAGGTTTGCCAGCACCATCAGCACAAGTGAACACCAGGTTGCACTCATGCCGGAACGACGCCAGCGGAATAAGCGGTGGTGAAAGCCGTAATAATGCATCAGCCGGCCAGCAATCAGAAGCAGGCCGCAGATGTGCACCATCCAGGTTTCTGCGCCATTCATCTCCATAAAAAGCAGCAGGATTAATCCCGCGGGGATGTATTCGACCGCATTGCCGTGAATGCGAATAGCGCTCTGTAGCTCGGAAAACCCGCCGTCACCGTAAGAGACGCGGTACTGCATTCTGAGGCGCACAACATCAAATGAAAACTTAATCAGCAGTAATGCACCTAACACCGCATACAGCGCGCTGACCATACAAACTCCCTGTTTTTGGCAGATGGCACTTCACTATGATAGGGGGTGATATCAGAAAAGAGAAGATTGTTGTGGGATGGAAGGGGCGCTGCCCACGGACGGCACCGCAGCCTGCAAGGCCAGCCAAAGAGCATCGACCAGTTCGGGCGCCTGGGCGATATCCGGCGTGTGCAAAAAGAGATACGGCGTGGTGGTATGTTCCCACTTCGCTAACGTTTGCAGCCAGACGGCGAACATCGCCTGGTTTTGCTGCATGTTATCGCTGCCGATAAACCGGACCATGGGGTGATGAGCGGTTACCAGGGCATGGACAGGCACTTTGGGCTTTTTGCGCTGCGCATCGATGATCGCCTCGCTGTGCGGTATTGCGCTGTGCACCGGACGGCTGTCGAGGATCACCCGGTTAACGGAACGCTCAAGCAGGCCGCGATTAAGCGCCTTTTCGGCTTCACCTTTTGCAAAAAACTCAGGATGCCTGACTTCCACGCCGTAGGTAAACGTCCGGGGCAGCGCATCAAGAAACTGCCAGAGTGCGGGCAGATCGCGCGGGCCAAAGACGGCCGGAAGCTGTAGCCAGTACTGACCGATGCGGTTCGCCAGCGGCGACATGCGCGTAAAAAATTCTTCAGTCAAATCCCCGCAGTTGCGCAGCGCGGCCTGGTGCGAAATAGTGGCCGGGAACTTGAAGCAGAAGCGGAAGTCGTCGGTGGTTTGTTCCCGCCAGCGCGCCACAATTTCTGCTTTGGGAAGCGCATACAGGGTGGTGTTACCCTCGACACAGTTGAAGTGTCGGGCATATTCCTCAAGGCTGGTGATGCCAAGGCGCACCCATTTCGGGTGCGACCACTGGGGCAAACCGACATACATCATAGCGCGCTGATAATCTCATCCGTGCTGCGTACTCGGCCGATGCGCGGGAAGATATGGGTCATACTGCCCTGATGCTGTTCCGCGGAGGCCGCGCTGCAGGCATCTTCCGCAATCACCAGATTAAAGCCCAGCTCCCAGGCGTTACGGGCGGTAGACTCCACGCCGATATTGGTGGAAATGCCGCACAGAATGATGGTGTCGATGCCGCGACGGCGCAGCTGCAGCTCGAGATCGGTACCGTAGAATGCGCCCCACTGGCGTTTAGTCACTTCGATATCGCTGTCGCGTTTGCCGAGTGAGACCGGGTACGTCCACCAGTTTTCCGGCAGGGCATGTGCCGCAGCCTGCGCGTCGACGGGCTGTTTTAAGGCTTCGGCAAAATCAGCGGACCAACCGACTCGCACCATGACAACAGGGGCACCGCTGGCGCGGCATTTTTCCGCCAGGCGGGCGGCGCGGCTGACGACATCGTCCGCAGCGTGCGGGCCGCTGGCAAAGGGCAGAATGCCTTCCTGTAAATCAATCACAACAAGCGCGGTTTTGCTGGCATCAAATGTTAACATCGTTACTCCCGTTAAATTAATCGCTTCCTGACACCATACGACGTGATGGCCTGTTATCGGTCGGATAATTTTGTTAATTTTTGTGAGAATACGCAATAAGAGTGCAGCAAACGAGCGTCTGGCCGTGGTTCGCTCTTATCGTCCGGCGGAATTTCCAGTATAATAGCCGCCTTTTTTCATCCAGTTGTGACATACAGAAAGCTGCGACATAGTAGCCTGCATACCAGGCGACATTTAGCCTGCGGCTAATTAAGGGATATCTCATGCGTACAGAATATTGCGGGCAGCTGCGTCAGTCCCACGTCGGACAGCAGGTCACCCTGTGTGGTTGGGTCAATCGTCGTCGTGATCTTGGTAGCCTTATCTTCATCGATATGCGCGACCGCGAAGGTATCGTTCAGGTGTTCTTCGATCCCGATCGCGCAGATGCGTTGAAGCTGGCTTCTGAGCTGCGTAATGAGTTCTGCATTCAGGTCACCGGTACCGTGCGTGCGCGTGACGAGAAAAACGTTAACGCGGACATGGCGACAGGCGCCATTGAAGTGCTGGCGTCCGATCTGACCATCATCAACCGTGCTGAAGCGCTGCCGCTGGACTCTAACCACGTCAACACTGAAGAAGCGCGTCTGAAATACCGCTACCTGGATCTGCGTCGCCCGGAAATGGCTCAGCGCCTGAAGACCCGTGCGAAAATCACCAGCCTGGTGCGTCGCTTTATGGATGACCACGGTTTCCTCGATATTGAAACCCCGATGCTGACCAAAGCCACGCCGGAAGGCGCGCGCGATTACCTGGTCCCATCCCGCGTTCATAAAGGCAAATTCTACGCGCTGCCGCAGTCTCCGCAGCTGTTCAAACAGCTGCTGATGATGTCCGGCTTCGATCGCTACTATCAAATTGTAAAATGCTTCCGCGACGAAGACCTGCGCGCTGACCGCCAGCCAGAATTTACCCAGATCGATGTGGAAACCTCCTTCATGACCGCCGAGCAGGTGCGTGAAGTAATGGAAGCCCTGGTGCGTAGCCTGTGGAATGACGTGAAGGGCGTAGAGCTGGGCGATTTCCCAATCATGACCTTCGCCGAAGCCGAGCGTCGCTACGGTTCTGATAAGCCAGACCTGCGTAACCCGATGGAGCTGGTGGACGTGGCTGACCTGGTGAAATCCGTTGAATTCGCCGTGTTTGCGGGCCCGGCTAACGACGCCAAAGGCCGCGTAGCAGCGCTGCGTGTACCTGGCGGTGCGGCCCTGAGCCGTAAGCAGATCGACGACTACGGCAACTTCATCAAGATCTACGGCGCGAAAGGTCTGGCCTATATTAAAGTGACCGAGCGTGCGAAAGGCCTGGAAGGTATCACCAGCCCGGTCGCGAAATTCCTGAACGCGGAAATCGTAGAAGCAATCCTTGAGCGCACCGGCGCGCAGGACGGCGATATGATCTTCTTCGGTGCAGACAACAAGAAAGTTGTTGCGGATGCGATGGGCGCGCTGCGTCTGAAGCTGGGTAAAGACCTGAACCTGACCGACGAGAACAAATGGGCGCCGCTGTGGGTTATCGACTTCCCGATGTTTGAAGACGACGGTGAAGGCGGCCTGACCGCAATGCACCACCCGTTCACGTCGCCAAAAGACATGACGGCGGCAGAGCTGAAAGCGGCGCCGGAAGACGCGGTCGCTAACGCTTATGACATGGTTATCAACGGCTACGAAGTGGGCGGCGGTTCCGTGCGTATTCACAGCGGTGAAATGCAGCAGACCGTGTTCGGCATCCTGGGCATCAACGAGCAGGAACAGCGCGAGAAATTCGGCTTCCTGCTGGACGCGCTGAAATACGGTACGCCTCCGCACGCGGGTCTGGCCTTCGGTCTTGACCGTCTGACCATGCTGTTGACCGGCACCGACAACATCCGTGATGTTATCGCCTTCCCGAAAACCACCGCAGCGGCGTGTCTGATGACCGAAGCGCCAAGCTTTGCTAACCCGGCCTCTCTGGCCGAGCTGGGCATTGAAGTGGTGAAGAAGGAAGAGAAAAACTGATATGGCATATAAGCTTCCCGTTTCGGTCCTGGTGGTCATCTATGCAGAAGACACGAAGCGGGTGCTAATGTTGCAGCGGCGCGATGATCCTGATTTCTGGCAGTCGGTTACCGGCAGTCTGGAAGAGGGGGAAACCGCGTCGCAGGCCGCCGCGCGCGAAGTAAAGGAAGAGGTCGCCATTGATGTTGCCCGCGAGCAACTGACCCTGAAGGACTGTCAGCGCACGGTGGAGTTTGAAATTTTTAGCCATTTACGTCATCGCTACGCGCCGGGTACCGAGCGCAATACGGAATCGTGGTTCTGTCTCGCACTCCCCCACGAACGGGAGATCGTGTTTACCGAACACCTGACCTACCGCTGGGTGAATGCGGCGGATGCCGCCGCGCTGACCAAGTCGTGGAGCAACCGGCAGGCGATTGAAGAATTTGTAATTAACGCAGCCTGAAAAGGCGCGATTTTTGGAGAACTTTTTATGGCAGGTCATAGTAAGTGGGCCAACACCAAACACCGCAAAGCGGCACAGGATGCCAAGCGCGGTAAGATCTTTACCAAAATCATTCGCGAGCTGGTAACCGCAGCGCGTCTGGGCGGCGGCGACCCGGCTTCTAACCCGCGTCTGCGCGCGGCGGTAGATAAAGCGCTGTCTAACAACATGACGCGTGACACCCTGAACCGTGCTATCGCACGCGGCGTGGGCGGCGATGAAGACGCGAACATGGAAACCATCATTTATGAAGGTTACGGTCCTGGCGGTACGGCGGTAATGGTTGAGTGTCTGTCAGACAACCGTAACCGTACCGTAGCGGAAGTGCGCCATGCGTTCACCAAAACCGGCGGCAACCTGGGCACTGACGGTTCCGTTGCGTACCTGTTCAGCAAAAAAGGCGTCATCTCCTTCGAGAAAGGCGACGAAGATGTCATCATGGAAGCGGCGCTGGAAGCCGGTGCGGAAGACGTCGTGACCTTCGACGACGGTGCTATTGACGTTTACACCGCGTGGGAAGAGATGGGCGCCGTGCGCGATGCGCTGGAAGCGGCTGGTCTGAAAGCGGACAACGCTGAAGTCTCCATGATCCCGTCTACCAAAGCGGACATGGATGCGGAAACGGCACCAAAACTGCTGCGTCTGATCGACATGCTCGAAGACTGCGACGACGTGCAGGAAGTGTATCACAACGGTGAAATCTCTGATGAGGTTGCAGCGACTCTCTAATGAGAGCGTGTAAATCCGTTACAGGAGACGCGTGATGTCGATTATTCTTGGGATTGACCCCGGCTCGCGCGTCACCGGTTATGGCGTTATCCGTCAGGTGGGACGCCAGCTAACCTACCTCGGCAGCGGGTGTATTCGCACCAAAGTGGACGACCTTCCTTCGCGCCTCAAGCTCATTTATGCGGGCGTGTCGGAGATCATCACCCAGTTTCAGCCTGACTATTTCGCCATCGAGCAGGTCTTTATGGCGAAAAACGCCGATTCGGCGCTAAAGTTGGGTCAGGCGCGCGGTGTTGCCATCGTGGCTGCAGTGAACCAGGATTTGCCGGTGTTCGAATACGCGGCAAGGCAGGTTAAGCAGACGGTGGTGGGCATTGGAAGCGCGGAGAAAAGCCAGGTGCAGCACATGGTGCGAACCTTGCTCAAGCTCCCGGCGAACCCGCAGGCGGACGCCGCGGATGCGCTGGCAATCGCGATCACCCACTGTCACGTCAGCCAGAACGCGATGCAAATGAGCGAGTCGCGGCTCAATCTGGCGCGAGGCAGGTTACGATAATCAGAAATCAGGCTGGATGTTTATCCAGCCTTTTTTTATTATATCGCCAGTCCAACATTTTCCAGAACGCAGGAGCGTCACGTGATAGGCAGACTCAGAGGCATCATCATTGAAAAACAACCCCCGTTAGTGCTGCTGGAAGTGGGTGGCGTGGGCTATGAAGTCCATATGCCGATGACCTGCTTCTATGAGCTGCCGGACGCGGGCAAAGAGGCAATTGTCTTTACTCAGTTTGTGGTGCGTGAAGATGCTCAGCTGCTGTACGGCTTCAATAACAAACAGGAACGTACCCTGTTCCGCGAGCTGATTAAAACCAACGGAGTGGGGCCGAAGCTGGCGCTGGCGATTTTATCCGGCATGTCAGCCCCGCAGTTTGTGAATGCCGTTGAGCGCGAAGATCCTGCGGCGCTGATTAAGCTTCCTGGCATCGGCAAAAAAACCGCCGAGCGCCTGATTGTCGAAATGAAAGACCGCTTCAAAGGGCTGCATGGCGATCTCTTCACCCCGGCGGCCGATCTGGTGCTCACGTCACCTGGCGGCCCTGTGACGGATGACGATGCCGAGCAGGAAGCGGTTGCTGCGCTGGTGGCGCTGGGCTATAAACCTCAGGAGGCCAGCCGTATGGTGAGCAAAATTGCCAAACCGGATGCCAGCAGTGAAACCCTGATTCGTGAAGCGCTGCGCGCTGCATTGTGAGGTAAAGGATGATTGAAGCAGATCGCCTGGTGTCGGCAGGCACCCTTCAGGCAGAAGACGTGGTGGATCGCGCGATCCGCCCGAAACTGCTTGATGAGTATATCGGCCAGCCGCAGGTGCGTTCTCAGATGGAGATTTTCATCCAGGCGGCAAAACTGCGCGGCGATGCGCTCGATCACCTGCTGATTTTTGGCCCTCCGGGGTTGGGGAAAACTACGCTGGCGAATATCGTCGCTAATGAGATGGGCGTTAACCTGCGCACCACCTCTGGCCCGGTGCTGGAGAAGGCGGGGGATCTGGCGGCGATGCTGACCAACCTCGAACCCCATGACGTGCTGTTTATCGATGAAATCCACCGTCTGTCGCCGGTGGTGGAGGAAGTGCTCTATCCGGCGATGGAAGACTACCAGCTGGATATCATGATCGGTGAAGGCCCGGCTGCGCGCTCCATCAAAATCGATCTCCCGCCGTTTACCCTGATTGGCGCTACCACCCGAGCGGGATCGCTGACCTCACCGCTGCGCGACCGTTTCGGCATCGTGCAGCGTCTGGAGTTTTATCAGGTGCCGGATCTTCAGCACATCGTGGGGCGCAGCGCCCGCTACATGGGGCTGGAGATGAGCGAAGAGGGGGCGTTTGAAGTGGCGAAGCGTTCCCGCGGCACGCCGCGTATTGCCAACCGCCTGCTGCGACGCGTGCGCGACTTTGCCGAAGTAAAGCATGATGGCTCGATTTCGGCCGAGATTGCCGCGCAGGCGCTGGACATGCTGAACGTCGATGCTGAAGGTTTTGACTATATGGACCGCAAGCTGCTGCTGGCGGTGCTGGACAAGTTCTTTGGTGGTCCGGTCGGGCTGGATAACCTGGCGGCGGCTATCGGTGAAGAGCGCGAAACCATTGAGGACGTGCTTGAGCCGTATCTGATCCAGCAGGGCTTCCTGCAGCGCACCCCGCGCGGACGCATGGCAACGGTGCGGGCGTGGAATCATTTCGGCATTACGCCGCCGGCAATGCCGTAAATAATGCCGGGTGGCGGCTACGCCTTACCCGGCCTACAATTTGGCCTTTGTAGCCCCGGTAAGCGAAGCGCCACCGGGGACATACCCGCTACTGAGCGGTCTTCTTCATCATACTGAAGATAAACAGCACCGCCGCACTCAGCACCACGGACGGCCCCGCAGGCGTATCGTAGAACGCCGAGAAGGTTAACCCCCCCGTTACCGCAATCATCCCAACAATCACGGCCACGCCGGCCATCTGTTCCGGCGTACGGGCAAAACGACGCGCCGTGGCGGCGGGAATGATCAGCAGCGAGGTGATAATCAGCGCGCCGACGAACTTCATCGCTACACCGATCGTTAACGCCGTCACCAGCATCAGCAGCAGCTTCACGCGCTGCAGCTTCACGCCGTCGACAAACGCCAGATCCGGGCTAACGGTCATCGCCAGCAAATTACGCCACTGCCAGAGCAAAATCCCCAGGACGACAACCACGCCGATAGCAATGGCGATCAGATCGTCCGGCGTCACGGCCAGCAGGTCACCGAACAGGTAGGCCATCAGGTCGACGCGGATATTCGACATCAGGCTGACGACCACCAGACCTAGCGAGAGGGCACTGTGCGCCATAATGCCCAGCAGCGTGTCGATAGCGAGGTGAGGGCGTTTTTCCAGCCAGACCAGTCCGGCCGCCAGCAGCAGCGTGACCACAATCACCGCGTAGAAAGGATTTACATCCAGCAGCAGACCAAAGGCAACGCCCAGCAGAGATGCATGCGCCAGGGTGTCACCGAAATAGGACATTCTGCGCCACACCACAAACGAGCCCAGCGGCCCCGCGGCACAGGCAAGCATAATCCCGGCAAGCCAGCCGGGCAGTAGCAGTTCAATCATGAGTGTCCATTTCCCCGGCGCAGGACAATTCGTCCCTGTAAATCATGGCGATGATTATGATGATGGCGATAAATGCCCAGCTGTTCAGCGCCGCGAGGGCCGAACATGGAGATAAATTCAGGGTGCATTGACACCACTTCAGGCGTACCGGAGCAGCAGATATGATGGTTGAGACACAGCACTTCGTCGGTTTTCGCCATCACCAGATGCAGATCGTGAGACACCATCAGCACCGCGCAGTTCAGCTCCCGGCGCAGCTGGTCGATGAGGTCGTAAAGCGCGACCTGGCCGTTGACGTCGACGCCCTGGGTTGGCTCATCCAGTACCAGCAGCTGCGGGCTGCTCAGCAGCGCGCGGGCCAGTAAAACGCGCTGCGTTTCACCGCCGGACAGTTTTTGCAGTGGCGCATCGATAAGATGGCCCGCCTGCACGCGTTTCAGCGCCGGAAGAATATCGGCTTTCCGCGTGCCGGGGCGCAGACGCAGGAAACGGCTGACCGTCAGCGGCAGCGTGGCGTCGAGGTGAAGCTTTTGCGGCACATAGCCGATACGCAATTTTTCCTCACGCTTGATCACACCTTCGTCGGGCGCGACCAGACCCAGCACCACGCGCACCAGGGTGGATTTACCTGCGCCATTGGGACCGAGCAGCGTCAGAATTTTACCGGGCTTCAGATCTAACGACACGTCAGAGAGGACGCGGCGCTGACCGAATGAGACCGAAATATTTTCAAGAGAAACCAATGTCGTCATGTCATTTTAAGCTTGAAGAAGTCAACGAATGTTATAATATCACATTTCACGCATTCACTACGATGATTAGTCGCATTATGTTACATAAAAATACGCTTCTTTTCGCAGCATTATCCGCTGCCCTTTGGGGAACAACCGCACAAGATGTTAACGCTGCTGTTGTCGCTTCGCTTAAACCGCTCGGTTTCATCGCGTCGGCCATTGCAGATGGGGTCACAGAAACCCAGGTTCTGCTTCCCGACGGGGCATCTGAGCATGACTATTCTTTGCGTCCTTCGGATGTAAAGCGCTTACAAAACGCGGACTTAGTGGTATGGATTGGTCCTGAGATGGAAGCGTTTATGCAAAAGTCAGCAAAACAGGTTGCTGGCGAAAAACAGGTCGCGATTGCCGCGCTCCCAGGCGTGAAACCGTTGCTCATGAAAGGGGCCGACGACGACGGTGACGAACATCACCATCACCCTGCAGATGCAGAAAAAGGTGACGGAGATCACCATCACGGCGAGTACAACATGCATCTTTGGTTATCCCCAGAGATAGCGCGCCTTTCGGCGGTTGCAATCCATGACAAATTAGTGGAACTTATGCCGCAAAGTCGAGCCAAACTTGACGCCAACCTGAAGGATTTTGAGGCACAATTAGCCGCAACCGATAAGCAGGTAGGTAATGAGCTCGCACCGTTGAAAGGAAAAGGGTATTTCGTTTTTCATGACGCCTACGGCTATTACGAAAAACACTACGGCCTGACCCCGCTGGGTCACTTCACCGTCAACCCTGAAATTCAGCCTGGTGCGCAGCGTTTACATGAAATCAGAACACAGCTGGTTGAGCAAAAAGCGACATGTGTTTTTGCTGAGCCACAGTTCAGGCCAGCGGTCGTAGAAGCCGTGGCCAGGGGGACATCCGTGCGCATGGGAACCCTTGACCCGCTAGGTACGAATATCCAGTTGAGCAAAGCGAGCTATTCGCAGTTCCTCAGCCAACTGGCGAACCAGTATGCGAGCTGCCTGAAAGGAGATTAACGAGGAAGTGAATACGTGCAACAGATAGCCCGCTCTGTCGCCCTGGCATTTAACAATCTGCCTCGACCCCATCGCGTTATGCTGGGGTCGCTTACAGTACTCACCTTAGCGGTCGCCGTCTGGCGGCCCTATGTTTACCACCCGAGTTCTGCCCCAATCATCAAAACCATTGAGCTTGAAAAGAGCGAAATCCGCTCTTTGCTGCCTGAAGCCAGCGAGCCTATCGACCAGGCGGCTCAGGAAGATGAAGCTATTCCGCAGGATGAACTGGACGATAAAACCGAGAACGAAACGGGTATCCACGAATATGTTGTGTCTACCGGGGACACGCTGAGCAGCGTGCTGAACCAGTACGGCATCGACATGGGTAATATCAGCCAGCTGGCGGCTGCGGATAAAGATCTTCGCAACCTGAAAATCGGTCAACAGCTCTCCTGGACATTAACGGCCGATGGGGACCTGCAGCGTCTGACCTGGGAAATGTCCCGCCGCGAAACCCGTACCTACGATCGCACTGCAAACGGTTTCAAAATGACCAGCGAAATGCAGAAGGGCGATTGGGTGAACAGTGTTCTGAAAGGCACCGTGGGCGCGAGCTTTGTCTCCAGCGCGCGAGATGCAGGATTGACCAGCGCTGAAATCAGCTCGGTGATCAAAGCCATGCAGTGGCAGATGGATTTCCGCAAGCTGAAGAAGGGGGATGAATTTTCCGTTCTGATGTCCCGTGAAATGCTGGACGGCAAGCGCGAGCAGAGCCAGCTCCTGGGCGTTCGTCTGCGCTCCGAGGGCAAAGATTACTACGCGATCCGTGCCGAAGACGGTAAGTTCTATGACCGCAGCGGTACGGGCCTTGCGAAAGGCTTCCTGCGCTTCCCGACGGCTAAACAGTTCCGTATCTCCTCTAACTTTAACCCGCGTCGTCTGAACCCGGTGACCGGGCGCGTCGCACCGCACCGCGGCGTCGACTTTGCCATGCCGCAGGGCACGCCGGTACTGGCGGTAGGGGATGGTGAAGTGGTGGTCGCCAAACGTAGCGGTGCAGCCGGATATTATGTCGCGGTGCGTCATGGCCGTACGTATACGACCCGCTACATGCACCTGCGTAAGCTGCTGGTTAAACCGGGCCAGAAAGTGAAGCGTGGCGACCGCATCGCGATCTCCGGAAACACCGGGCGTTCTACCGGCCCGCACCTGCACTATGAAGTGTGGATTAACCAACAGGCAGTGAACCCGCTGACGGCGAAACTGCCGCGCACCGAAGGCCTGACGGGTAAAGATCGTACTGATTTCCTGGCGCAGGTAAAAGAGGTGCTGCCGCAGCTGAGCTTAAACTAAGCCCTCTGTTTTTGTTAAAAAGCCGGCGTCAGAATGCGCCGGCTTTTTCTTTTGTGCGCGGACGGCTGTCTCGCTACACTATCTGAATATTTTTTTGCGTCATCAGACCCTGGATCCAGCATGGAAACCCAAAAAAACAATATTGAATACATTCCTGAGTTTGAAAAGTCCTTCCGCCATCCGCGCAACTGGGGCGCCTGGCTTGGCGTATACGCCTTTGCAGGGATGGCGATGTTGCCTCCCTCCGTTCGCGATCCTGTGCTGGGTAAAATAGGCCGTCTGGCAGGACGCTTAGGCAAAAGTGCCCGTCGTCGCGCGCAAATTAACCTCTATTACTGCTTCCCGGAAAAGAGCGACGCGGAGCGGGAGGCCATTATTGATGCCATGTATACCACTGCGCCTCAGGCAATGGCGATGATGGCGGAGCTGGCGCTGAAAGGGCCGGAAAAAGTCATGGAACGCGTTGACTGGAAAGGGCTGGAAATCATCGACGAGATGCGTCGCAACGATGAGAAGGTCATTTTTCTCGTTCCGCACGGCTGGGGCGTGGATATTCCAGCCATGTTGATGGCATCACAGGGCCAGAAGATGGCGGCAATGTTCCATAACCAGGGTAACAAGATCTTCGATTACGTCTGGAATACCGTGCGTCGTCGTTTTGGCGGCCGTCTTCATGCGCGAAATGATGGCATCAAGCCGTTTATTCAGTCCGTGCGTCAGGGATACTGGGGATACTATTTGCCGGATCAGGACCACGGCCCGGAGCACAGCGAGTTTGTTGATTTCTTCGGGACCTACAAGGCGACTCTGCCCGCGATTGGCCGTTTGATGAAGGTATGCCGTGCCCGGGTCATCCCGCTTTTCCCGGTCTACGATGGCAACACCCATCGTCTGAGCATTGAGGTTCGCCCGCCGATGGACGATCTCCTCACCGCGGACGATCGCACTATTGCGCGTCGAATGAACGAAGAGGTGGAGATTCTGGTGGGACCGCATGCCGAGCAGTACACGTGGATACTGAAGCTACTCAAAACGCGCCAGCCGGGTGAAATTGAGCCGTATAAGCGCAAAGAGCTGTATCCGACGAAATAAAAAAAGCCCTCTCCGCTGGAGAGGGCTTTTTAACAGAGACGTTATTACTCGACGGTCATGACGCGCGTGGTGTTGGTTGAGCCGATGGTGCTCATCACATCGCCCTGGGTCACAATGACGATATCCCCGGAAACCAGATAACCTTTGTCGCGCAGCAGGTTTACGGCATCGTGCGCCGCAGCCACGCCGTCATTGGTGCTGTCGAAGTGAACCGGCGTCACGCCGCGGTACAGCGCCGTCAGGTTCAGCGTACGTTCGTGGCGAGACATGGCGAAGATAGGCAGGCCAGAGCTGATACGGGAGGTCATCAGCGCGGTACGGCCGGATTCGGTCATGGTGATGATCGCCGTTACGCCCTTAAGGTGGTTAGCGGCGTACATGGCAGACATCGCAATCGCTTCTTCCACGTTGTCGAACTGAACGTCCAGACGGTGTTTAGAGACGTTAATGCTCGGGATCTTTTCCGCGCCCAGGCAGACGCGCGCCATGGCGGCCACGGTTTCAGCCGGATACTGGCCCGCAGCGGTTTCCGCAGAGAGCATGACCGCATCGGTACCGTCCAGCACGGCGTTAGCCACGTCCATAACTTCCGCACGGGTCGGCATTGGGTTAGTGATCATGGATTCCATCATCTGAGTGGCGGTGATCACCGCGCGGTTCAGCTGACGCGCGCGACGAATCAGCGCTTTCTGAATACCCACCAGCTCAGGGTCGCCGATTTCAACGCCCAGATCGCCGCGCGCAACCATCACCACGTCAGACGCGAGGATCACGTCATCCATGGCGTCCTGATCGCAAACCGCTTCCGCACGTTCAACCTTGGCGACGATTTTTGCATCACAGCCTGCATCACGAGCCAGACGACGCGCATAGTTCAGATCTTCGCCGCAGCGCGGGAAGGAGACGGCCAGATAGTCAACGCCAATCAGCGCCGCAGTCACGATGTCCGCTTTGTCTTTATCGGTAAGTGCCTCTGCAGAGAGGCCGCCGCCCAGCTTGTTGATGCCTTTATTGTTGGAGAGCGGGCCGCCGACGGTAACTTCGGTGAACACTTTCATGCCCTGAACTTCCAGTACCTTCAGCTGCACGCGACCGTCGTCGAGCAGCAGGATATCGCCTGGCACCACGTCAGCCGGCAGGCCTTTATAGTCGATACCGACTTTCTCTTTATCGCCTTCGCCTTTGCCCAGGTTGGCATCGAGCAGGAATTTGTCGCCGATATTGAGGAAAACTTTACCTTCTTTAAAGGTCGAAACACGAATTTTAGGGCCCTGTAAATCGCCAAGGATAGCAACGTGGCGGCCCAGTTTTGCTGCGATTTCACGCACTTTATCGGCACGTAATTTATGGTCTTCTGGCGTACCGTGAGAGAAGTTCATACGCACCACGTTGGCGCCAGCGGCGATAATTTTTTCAAGATTATTATCGCGGTCGGTGGCCGGACCTAAGGTGGTTACGATCTTGGTTCTGCGAAGCCTTCTGGACATGTAATACTCCGTTGACTGAAACAACTTTGGTGTTGCGTGAACATTGAATCGGCCTTCATCTGCCGCAAGGCAGCAAAGAGGGGACCGAATGCCGTAAGTCGTACATCTTAGTTATTAGGGAACATCGCTCTTTATAAGCAATTCTTTATCAAAACGCGATTCCTTCAGCGCTTCCTTGACCCGCTTCAAGTTATCCCGGAATTTTGCGCCCCGACGCAAGGTAAAACCGGTCGCCAGCACGTCAATCACCGTAAGCTGCGCCAGACGGGAGACCATCGGCATATAGATGTCGGTGTCTTCCGGCACGTCGAGAGTAATTGCCAGCGTCGCTTCACGCGCCAGCGGCGTGCCCGCCGTGGTAAGGGCGATCACCATGGCATCGTTTTCACGGGCCAGCTGCGCCAGCTCGACCTGACTCTTGGTGCGGCCGGTATGCGAAATCAGCACCACGACGTCATCCTCACTGCAATTCATACAGCTCATGCGTTGCAGCACAATGTCATCGGAGTAAATCACCGGGACGTTAAAGCGGAAAAATTTGTTCATGGCGTCATGCGCCACGGCCGCCGACGACCCGAGACCAAAGAAGGCAATCCGCTTGGCCTGGGTGAGCAAATCCACCGCGCGATTCACGGAGCTCATATCCAGAGACTGACGAACGTGATCAAGCGAGGCCATGGCCGACTCAAATATTTTCGCGGTGTAGGCATCAACGCTGTCGTCTTCATCCACATTACGATTAACATAAGGGGTGCCGTTAGCCAGACTTTGTGCCAGATGCAGTTTAAAATCAGGAAAGCCGCGCGTTTCCATGCTGCGGCAAAAGCGATTGACCGTCGGTTCGCTAACACCCGCTTCCTGTGCCAGAGCGGCGATGCTTGAATGGATCGCCTGAGCGGGAGAGGCCAGAATGACCTCGGCCACTTTTCGCTCGGATTTGCTAAGGTGTTCCAGTTGAAACTGGATTTTTTCCAGCATGTTCATGTTAACAGGACGCTCATGGGTGTAAACGATTTCATAGATTGATGAAATCGTGATTCGATTTAGCCGATATTACCCTTGCGGCTTCCATAAAGGGTAACAATCGACAAGATAATGTTGTTGTTTTTTTTCATTACTTGATCGGTGTCGGGTTTTGCTGTGACCCTGTTGCGCAAAGAATCGACGCTTGTTGCGTCATTACGCCACCGTAACCCGCTGACGGGTGAAAAATCGCGGTATCGCACGCGACGTTAAGCGCTAATGGTTTCGGGAATGACGTAAAAGCAGTACAGTGCATTGTAATAAAATTACAACGATACCTGGCAGAAGCACCAGGTGATCCAACTGAGGAGAATGACATGGCGGTAACGCAAACAGCCCAGGCATGTGACCTGGTCATTTTCGGCGCGAAAGGCGATCTTGCACGCCGAAAATTGCTGCCTTCCCTGTATCAACTGGAGAAAGCGGGCCAAATTCACCCGGATACCCGTATCCTGGGTGTCGGGCGCGCCGACTGGGACAAGGACGCTTATACCAAAGTCGTCCGCGAGGCGCTCGAAACTTTCATGAAAGAAAAAATTGATGAAAGTTTGTGGGATACCCTGAGTGGACGCCTCGATTTCTGCAATCTGGACGTGAATGACGTCAGCGCGTTTACCCGCTTAGGCGCGATGCTGGATCAGAAAAACCGTGTCACCATTAACTATTTCGCCATGCCGCCAAGCACCTTCGGCGCCATCTGCAAAGGGCTGGGTGAAGCCAAACTGAACGCCAAACCGGCTCGCGTCGTGATGGAAAAACCGCTGGGTACCTCACTGGCCACCTCGCGTGAAATCAACGACCAGGTGGGCGAGTTCTTTGAAGAGTGCCAGGTTTACCGTATTGACCATTACCTCGGTAAAGAGACGGTACTGAACCTGCTGGCGCTGCGCTTTGCCAACTCCCTGTTTGTGAATAACTGGGACAACCGCACCATCGACCACGTGGAAATCACCGTGGCGGAAGAGGTTGGCATTGAAGGTCGCTGGGGTTACTTTGACCAGGCCGGCCAGATGCGTGACATGATCCAGAACCACCTGCTGCAAATTCTGTGCATGATTGCCATGTCCCCACCGTCTGACCTGACGGCTGACAGCATCCGCGATGCAAAAGTGAAAGTGCTGAAATCGCTGCGCCGCATCGACCGCTCCAACGTGCGTGAGAAGACCGTTCGCGGTCAGTACACCGCCGGGTTTGCACAGGGCAAAAAAGTGCCAGGCTACCTGGAAGAAGAGGGCGCGAACAAGGCCAGCAACACCGAGACGTTTGTTGCGATCCGCGTGGATATCGACGACTGGCGCTGGGCGGGTGTTCCATTCTACCTGCGCACCGGTAAACGTCTGCCGGCCAAGTGCTCCGAAGTGGTGGTTTACTTCAAAAACCCGGAACTGAACCTGTTCAAAGAGTCATGGCAGGAGCTGCCGCAGAACAAACTGACCATTCGTCTGCAGCCGGACGAAGGGGTGGATATCCAGATCCTGAACAAAGTGCCGGGCCTGGATCATAAGCACAACCTGCAGACCACCAAGCTGGATCTGAGCTATTCCGAAACCTTCAACCAGACGCACCTGGCTGATGCTTACGAGCGTCTGCTGCTGGAAACCATGCGCGGCATTCAGGCGCTGTTCGTGCGTCGCGATGAAGTGGAAGAGGCGTGGAAATGGGTCGACTCCATTACCGAAGCCTGGGCGGCCGATCAGGATGCGCCAAAACCGTATCAGGCGGGCACCTGGGGACCTGTGGCGTCGGTGGCGATGATCACCCGCGATGGCCGCTCCTGGAACGAGTTTGAGTAAGATAATCCTCTAGCTCGAAAGTGTTATTTTACCGGTAACATGATCTAACACAGCTAGTGGCATAATTTTCAACTTTTAAGCTCCGCGTGGATTCACCCGCGGAGCTTTTTTTATTACACTGCCGGAAGTGATTTTGCCCCTGAGCTCCGGACAGCAAGCGTTTCAGCGTTGTTAACAACTGCCAGCGACTTTGTAAACTCCCGAGCCCGGACAGATAAATGAGAGGAGCTTTTATGAATCCGATATTGTTACGCGTAACACAGCGCATTATCGAACGCTCGAAAGAGACCCGTTCGGCCTACCTCGCCCGGATTGAACAGGCAAAGAGCAACACCGTACATCGCTCGCAGCTGGCCTGCGGTAACCTGGCGCACGGTTTCGCCGCCTGCCAGCCTGATGATAAAGCCTCATTAAAGAGCATGTTGCGTAACAATATCGCCATCATTACCTCCTACAACGATATGCTTTCCGCGCACCAGCCTTATGAGGTTTATCCCGATATTATCCGTAAAGCGCTGCACAGCGTGAATGCCGTGGGCCAGGTGGCGGGCGGTGTACCCGCTATGTGCGACGGCGTGACGCAGGGTCAGGACGGTATGGAGCTGTCTCTGCTGAGCCGCGAAGTGATTGCCATGTCCGCGGCGGTGGGGCTGTCACACAACATGTTTGATGGCGCGCTGTATCTCGGCGTGTGCGACAAGATTGTCCCGGGCCTGGTGATGGCTGCGCTGTCGTTTGGCCATCTGCCTGCGATCTTTGTGCCGTCCGGCCCGATGGCAAGCGGCCTGCCGAACAAAGAAAAAGTCCGTATTCGTCAGCTGTATGCGGAAGGGAAAGCAGACCGCCAGGCGCTGCTGGAGGCGGAAGCCGCGTCCTACCATGCGCCGGGGACCTGTACGTTCTACGGTACGGCCAACACTAACCAGATGGTCGTGGAATTTATGGGGATGCAGCTTCCAGGCTCGTCCTTTATCCAGCCGGATGCACCGCTGCGCAAGGCGTTGACCGAGGCCGCGGCCCGTCAGGTCACGCGACTGACCGGCAACGGCAACGAATGGATGCCGATGGGCAAAATGGTCGACGAAAAGGTCATCGTCAACGGGATTGTTGCGCTGCTGGCAACCGGGGGGTCAACTAACCACACCATGCACCTGGTGGCCATGGCGCGTGCGGCGGGCATCCTGATTAACTGGGATGATTTCTCTGAGATCTCTTCCGTGGTGCCTCTGATGGCACGCCTCTATCCGAACGGCCCGGCGGATATTAACCACTTCCAGGCCGCAGGCGGCGTACCGCTGCTGATGCGTGAGCTGCTGAAGGGGGGTCTGCTGCATGAAGATGTAAACACCGTGGCGGGCTTTGGCCTGCAGCGCTACACCCAGGAGCCGTGGCTGAACAACGGCGAGCTGGACTGGCGTGATGGGGCGAGCGCCTCTCTTGATGCGCAGGTGATTGCCACCATCGATAAACCTTTCTCTCCTCACGGTGGCACCAAAGTCCTGAGCGGTAACCTCGGTCGTGCGGTGATGAAAACCTCAGCCGTACCGGAAGAGAACCAGATTATCGAAGCGCCGGCGGTGGTGTTTGAAAGCCAGCACGACGTATTACCCGCCTTTGATGCCGGTCTTCTCGACAAAGACTGCGTGGTGGTGGTGCGTCATCAGGGGCCAAAAGCCAACGGGATGCCAGAATTACATAAACTTATGCCACCACTTGGTGTATTATTGGACCGCCGTTTCAAAATTGCACTGGTGACCGATGGGCGCCTCTCTGGCGCATCCGGTAAAGTGCCTTCAGCCATCCACGTGACGCCGGAAGCATACGACGGCGGCCTGCTGGCGAAAGTGCGTGACGGCGACATGATTCGCGTTAATGGCCAGACGGGCGAGTTAACCCTGCTGGTTGATGACGCAGAGCTGGCGGCACGTCAGCCCCATATTCCTGACCTGAGCGCCTCGCGCGTGGGGACTGGACGCGAAATGTTTGGTGCGCTGCGTGAGAAACTCTCCGGTGCGGAGCAGGGCGCAACCTGTATTACGTTTTAAGACGACTTGATTTTAACGATCTGGCGAGAGAAGACTCTGATGAAAAACTGGAAAACAAGTGCAGAAGCAATCCTGACCACTGGCCCTGTCGTGCCGGTTATCGTGGTAAACAAGCTGGAGCACGCTGTACCGATGGCGAAAGCGCTGGTTGCGGGCGGCGTTCGCGTTCTGGAAGTGACCCTGCGTACCGCCTGCGCGATGGACGCTATTCGCGCTATCGCCAAAGAAGTGCCGGACGCCATCATCGGTGCGGGTACCGTTCTTAATGCACAGCAGCTGGCCGACGTGACCGAAGCGGGCGCACAGTTTGCCATCAGCCCGGGCCTGACCGAGCCGCTGCTGAAAGCCGCCACCGAAGGCACTATTCCGCTGATCCCGGGTATCAGCACCGTTTCTGAACTGATGCTGGGGATGGACTACGGTCTGAAAGAATTCAAATTCTTCCCGGCGGAAGCGAACGGCGGCACCAAAGCGCTGCAGGCGATTGCGGGTCCATTCTCTCAGGTGCGTTTCTGCCCGACCGGCGGTATCTCTCCTGCTAACTACCGTGACTACCTGGCGCTGAAGAGCGTGCTATGCATCGGTGGCTCATGGCTGGTTCCGGCGGATGCGCTGGAATCAGGCGACTGGGATCGTATCACCAAACTGGCTCGTGAAGCGGTTGAAGGCGCGAAGCAGTAAGTCATTCGCCGCATGAGAAACGGGCCTTACGGCCCGTTTTTTTTATCCTGCTACCTTAACGTTTGCTGCGGCCACTTTCGCTCTCGCCACGGCGGCGTCCACGTTATCCCCGGTGGCTAATGCCACGCCAAGACGACGGGAGCCATCGATTTCCGGCTTGCCGAACAAACGCACCTGCAGCCCTGCGCCCACCGCCGCGTCGACGTTATCAAACGTGACGTTCTGGCTGGTTAACTGCGGCAGGATCACCGCCGAGGCGGCCGGGCCGTACTGGCGGATCCCGCCGACGGGCAGGCCGAGGAACGCGCGCACGTGCAGGGCGAATTCGGAGAGATCCTGCGAAATGAGCGTGACCATGCCGGTGTCATGCGGGCGAGGGGAAACTTCGCTGAAAATCACGTCATCACCGCAAACAAACAGCTCCACGCCGAACAGGCCGTATCCGCCCAGCGCCAGAACGGTCTTGCGGGCAATCTCCTGCGCACGTTCCAGCGCAAGGGCGCTCATCTGCTGCGGTTGCCAGGATTCGCGGTAATCGCCATCTTCCTGGCGGTGGCCAATCGGATCGCAGAAATGGACGCCGTCAACGGCGCTGACGGTTAGCAGGGTGATCTCGAAATCAAACTTCACCACGCCTTCGACAATTACGCGACCGGCTCCGGCGCGGCCACCTTGCTGGGCATAATCCCACGCCTTGTCCAGCGTGCTGCTGTCGCGAATGAAGCTCTGACCTTTACCGGAAGAGCTCATCACCGGCTTAATGATGCACGGGTAGCCAATCTCCCCGACGGCCTGCAGGAACGCGGCCTTATCGCCAGCAAAACGATAGCTCGAGGTGGGCAATCCCAGCTCTTCCGCCGCCAGGCGACGGATACCTTCGCGGTTCATGGTCAGCTTTGCGGCTTTCGCACAGGGCACTACGCGCTGGCCTTCCTGTTCAAGGGCGATCAGCGTATCGGTGGCGATGGCTTCAATTTCCGGCACAACGAAATCCGGTTTCTCGCGCGTAATTAGCTCGCGAAGGGCATCGCCATCCAGCATGTTAATCACATAAGAACGATGGGCGACGTGCATGGCGGGTGCGTCGGCGTAACGGTCTACGGCAATGACTTCCACGCCTAAGCGCTGACACTCAATGGCGACCTCTTTCCCCAGCTCGCCCGACCCTAACAGCATCACTCGCGTCGCCGCAGGTCGCAGCGCGGTTCCTAAACGAATCATAACAATCCCCCTGAAAAAGTTGCGCGCAGTATAAACGAAAACGTTTGCGTCTGTCTTGTGCAGGGCTCAAGGCGCGGGCAGAAATTTGCGCTTCTTTAGCCCGTCCAGACATTTCCTGACGCCTGCTCGCTTACGCTGTGGAGCATGTTCACCGTTAAGTGAGGGAAACCATGTCTGGCTGGTTAAATCAATTGCAATCCCTGTTAGGGCAGAAAACATCCACCTCTGGCGAACAGGGGCTCAGTAAACTGCTGGTCCCCGGGGCGCTCGGCGGGCTGGCAGGCCTGCTGGTCGCGAATAAATCCTCGCGAAAATTACTGGCAAAATACGGCACAGGCGCGCTGCTGGCCGGCGGTGGCGCCATCGCCGGCACCGTACTGTGGAATAAATACAAGGACAGGGTACGGACCGTGCACGGCGATGAGCCGCATTACGGCGAGCACACCTCGCCGCTGGATCTGCGGACCGAACGGCTGATCCGTGCGCTGGTCTTTGCCGCGAAAAGCGACGGGCATATCGACGATATGGAACGATCGGCGATTGAGCAGCAGCTGCGCGAAGCCGGTGTTGAAGAGAAGGGAAGAGCGCTGGTGGCACAGGCGATTGAACAGCCGCTCGATCCGCAGCGTCTTGCGCAAAGTGTGAAAAATGAGGAAGAGGCGCTTGAGCTTTATTTCCTCAGCTGCGCCGCCATCGATATCGATCACTTTATGGAGCGGAGCTACCTTAACGCGCTCGGCGACGCGCTGAAGATACCGCAGGATGTGCGCGAGGGGATTGAGCAGGATATCAAGGAGCAAAAACAGGCGTTGCAGGGATAGCAATCGCCGTTCCGGCCATGTTTCGCTTGCATCATGCGCGGGTTTTGCCAACCTTATAGGGTGTAAAACTTAAAAGAATGATGCTATGCCACCGAAAGCCCGACGTACTCCTTATGCGATCGTCACGCATGGCGATACGCGCATAGACAACTATTACTGGCTGCGGGATGATTCGCGATCCCGGCCAGAGGTGCTCGACTACCTGCACGCGGAAAACGACTATGGCCGCAAGGTCATGTCCAGCCAGCAGACGCTTCAGGACCAGCTGCTGAATGAAATGGTGCAGCGCATTCCCCAGCGCGATATCTCCGCGCCCTGGACCAAAAACGGCTATCGCTACCGCCATATTTACGAGCCCGGCAATGAGTATCCCATCTACCAGCGTCAGTCGGTGTTAAGCGCCGAATGGGACGAGTGGGATATTCTGCTGGATGCCAACCAGCGCGCCGCCCACAGCGAGTTTTATACCCTGGGCGGCATGTCCATTTCCCCGGATAACGCGGTGATGGCGCTGGCGGAGGATTACCTCTCCCGTCGCCAGTACGGCCTGCGTTTTCGCAATCTCGAAACGGGCAACTGGTATCCGGAAATGCTGGAAAACGTCTCTCCGGATTTTGTCTGGGCGAATGATTCAGAGACGGTTTACTACGTTAAAAAGCACGCCTCCACGCTGCTGCCTTACCAGGTATGGCGACACACCGTGGGAACGGACTCCGCAGACGACGAGCTGGTCTATGAAGAGAAAGACGAAACGTTCTATGTCAGCCTGCATAAAACCTCTTCACGCCACTATGTGATTATCTTCCTTGCCAGCGCGACGACGTCTGAAGTCCTGCTGCTGGACGCCGAACTGCCCGATGCCCAGCCGCTCTGTTTCCTGCCGCGTCGCAAGGATCACGAGTACAGCCTGGATCACTTCCAGCACAGCTTTTATTTGCGCTCGAATCGCGAGGGCAAAAACTTTGGTCTTTATAAAACCAAGGTGCGCGATGAGCGCAAGTGGGAGGTGCTTATTCCCGCGCGGGATCAGGTGATGCTGGAAGGGTTCACCCTGTTTACCGACTGGCTGGTGGTGGAAGAGCGCCAGCGGGGGCTGACCAGTATCCGGCAAATCAACCGCAAAACCCGGGAAGTGGTGGGGATTGCGTTCGACGACCCGGCGTATGTGACGTGGATTGGCTTCAACCCTGAGCCCGAATCGTCGCGGTTGCGCTACGGCTACTCGTCCATGACCACGCCGGACACCCTGTTTGAGCTGGATATGGCAACCGGGCAGCGTCAGGTGATCAAACAGACCGAGGTAAAAGGCTTTGAGTCCGAAAACTACCGAAGCGAGCACGTGTGGGTCACCGCCCGCGATGGGGTGGAAGTGCCCGTCTCGCTCGTCTATCACAAAGCACATTTCCAGAAAGGCAAAAATCCGATCCTCGTCTACGGCTACGGCTCTTATGGTTCCAGCATGGATGCCGATTTCAGCAGCAGCAGATTAAGCCTGCTCGATCGCGGCTTTGTGTTTGCCATCGCCCATATTCGCGGCGGCGGTGAGCTGGGGCAGCACTGGTATGAAGACGGGAAATTCCTGAAAAAGAAAAACACGTTTAATGACTACCTCGACGTCTGCGATGCGCTGATTGAGCAGGGCTATGGCGATCCGCAGCTCTGCTTTGGTATGGGAGGCAGCGCGGGCGGCATGCTGATGGGGGCGGTTATCAACCAGCGTCCCGACCGCTTTAAGGGGGTTGTCGCACAGGTTCCGTTTGTTGATGTGGTTACGACCATGCTCGATGAATCCATCCCACTTACAACCGGGGAGTTTGAAGAGTGGGGGAATCCGCAGGATGAGATTTACTACCGCTTTATGAAAGAGTACAGCCCGTACGATAACGTAGAGGCGAAAGCCTATCCCCATATGCTGGTAACCACCGGTTTGCATGATTCTCAGGTGCAGTACTGGGAGCCGGCAAAATGGGTGGCGAAACTGCGCGAGCTGAAAACCGATGACAATCTGCTGCTGCTGTGCACGGACATGGACTCCGGACACGGCGGGAAATCGGGACGGTTTAAATCGTACGAAGGGGTGGCCCTGGAGTATGCCTTTTTGATAGGCCTGGCGCAGGACACGCTGCCAGGCCGTGCGGAGCGTTAAGCCTCACCCAAATAATGTTTCAGGGTTAAGCGCAGCTCCGGGCTCATTTTGTCGAGGTTGTTATACAGCCAGCGCAAATAGCCCGGGTCTTTATCCGCAATATCCGACACCGCTTTGCCCCGGTATTTACCAAAGGTGAACGTGGTCAGCAGCGCAGGGCGACCGGTAATCGTCGCCATATCATCCGGCGTCCAGCCAGAGATATTCATAATATCAATGAGCAACGCGGCGGTGATATAGCAGTCATACAGCGCGCGGTGATGGTGAAGCCCCTCAGGGGTACGAACGCTGAGCTTGCGGGACTTGTACAGCGCCATGTTACTGTATTTGATCCCCGGCCAGAGGCGGCGCGCCAGCTTCATGGTACAAATCCATTCGCCTGGCATTTCAGGCAACACCCGGCGGTCAAAGCTGGCGTTATGCGCGACGTACCACGGGCTACCGTAATAGTGGGGAATGATCTCTTCTATCCACGGCTTATCCGCCACCATCGATTCGGTAATGCGATGGATAGCCATAGCCTGCGGGCTGATGGGGCGATCGGGACGCACCAGATGGCTCATTGGGTTGACGATTTTACCGTCAACCACATCGACAGAGGCCACTTCCACAATTCCGCCCTGAAGATCGCAAGTTTCGGTATCGATGACGCGCAGCATTGAAAACTCCTGAGCTCAAAACGCTTAGCCTAAAGGAATGATATCGCCTTGCCAACCCCGTCTGCTGAGCGTACCGGTCAACAGCAGCTCGCCTTTATCCGCCCGGACGATGAGCTGGCCTCTTTCATCCCACAGCGCGCTGCCGCCACAGGCATTCGCCATTAACACCGCAATGGCATATTTATGCGCGAAGCGCTGCAGGGAGCTGATGGACTGCCGCCAGCGGTGATCCCCCACAGACTGACAGCTGGTAACAAGCGTAGCCCTGGGATCGAGGAGGGGAGAATCGGCGTGTGCATCAATAATGGTAAGCTGTTTATCCCCCGGAATCAGGCTTGCACCGCTACCCTGCGGGTAGCGCAAAATGCTCTGGCGCGAGGGTGAAAATAGGGCGAGGCCTTTCTGGCGCTGGCCATTCCGCTCAAGGGGGAGCCCGGCAATAACCGTAATCCGGTAAAAATGGGCCGCGTCAAGCAGAGGTTCCAGCTGCGCGTCGCCGGGTGGGGGAGGTAACGTCAGCGTACCTGACCCCGTTAACGAGAGTTCAGGGAAGACCAGCAAATCGCACCGCTGCCGTGCTGCTTCAGCAATGAAGCGGAGGTGGTGCGTAACGTGCTCATCAATACTCTGGTGCTGCCCGCCATACTGGGCTGCCGCTATATTCCAATGTGACATCGTGACTTCCTTATACACTGAGTCGCAGAGATTTAAGAATACACCTAATTTTATCAGGGCTTTCTTATCCTGGCAGATTCCGCGTAAGGAAGTGTAACGACTCGTTAAGCTTATTTAACTTTAGGCTCGTACGGCAAACGAGAGAGGTTGACCGATGCGAGACGGTGGGCGATTAACCTTTCGCGAAACCAGTCGCGCAGATGGGCGGGTTGTTCACGTTCTACCACTTCAGCCACGATGGGCATGTTGTAACGCTCTTTAAAAGCGACGCCAGCGGCAGCGAGATCGACATTCACTTTATCCATCTCGTCCTGAGGAAGGGCGGCCAGATTGATCTTCATTACCTTCTCCTTATTATGCGGCGGCAACGTTACCGCGATTGCACGACGATGACAAGCGGAGGTGGGATGATCCTCGACTCGTTTATTATACAGCGTTATTCTTTAGCATACAGACATAACAAAAAGGAATGATTGCGATGGGTTTCTCCGCTTCCCGCGCGGTATGCGCACTGGTTTTTCTGTCCTCTACTCTCGTTACGCCCTCCGCGCTGGCGCATGCGCACCTTAAGCAGCAGATCCCGGCAGCTGACAGCCTGGTAGCCGCACCGCAGGCGCTAACGCTGAATTTTTCTGAAGGTATCGAACCTGGGTTCAGCGGCGTGGTGGTAACGGATGCGCAAAAGCAGGTCATCAGGACGGGTACCGCTACGCGAGATGAAAAGAACAAGGCTCAGCTCACCGTGCCGCTGGAGCAAACGCTGACGTCCGGGACCTACCAGGTCGACTGGCATGTGGTCTCCGTAGACGGCCATAAAACCACAGGCAGCTATCACTTTAGCGTGAAATAGCATGCTGGCGCTGTTTTATATCGGGTTGCGCTTTATCCATTTCGCGGCGCTGATGCTGGTTTTTGGCAATGCGCTTTACAGCGTCTGGTTTGCGCCTTCCTCTCTCCACCGCATGATGTCCCGGCGTTTCCAGCGGCAGCAGAAAGTGGCGTCCTTACTCTGCCTGGCGTCTGCACTCCTGATGTTTATGCTGCAGGGCGGATTGATGGGGAGCGGATGGGGCGATGTGTTTGCCCCGGCGGTCTGGCGCAGCGTGATGCCCACACAGTTTGGCGGCGTCTGGCTGTGGCAAATTATACTTGCGGCGATTACGGTCAGCGCGGCATGGCTCGCACCGCTGAAAGGCTCACGGTTGCTATTGCTCGCAATGGGCCAGCTTATCCTGCTCGCTGGGGTAGGGCACGCGGCGATGAACGAAGGCCCGTTAGGGGCTTTGCAGCGTGTTAATCACGCTATTCATCTGCTGTGTGCCGCAACCTGGCTTGGTGGCTTACTGCCGCTGCTGTTCTGCATGCGGCTGGCGAAAGGTGGCTGGCAGAATGCTGCCATCTATACCATGATGCGCTTCTCGCGCGTGGGCCATTACGCCGTCGCAGGCGTGCTGCTCACCGGCGTTGTTAATTCGCTATTGATACTGGGCGTTCATATTCCCTGGCAGGCTGGCTACGTGCAGTTTTTGTTGTTCAAATGTGCGCTGGTGGCGTTGATGGTGGTAATTGCACTGGCAAATCGGTATTTTCTGGTGCCACGGTTTCGTCCGGAGACCGGGCGAGCACAACAGATTTTTATCAGGATGACACAGGCAGAAGTGGTACTGGGGGCACTGGTGCTGGCAGCGGTCAGCCTGTTCGCTACCTGGGAACCCTTCTGACAAGGTTAAATATCATATGAAAAAGACAGTACTTTCTCTCGTATTGCTGGCCTGCACGGGTAGCGCTATTGCCGCACCGCAGGTTATCACCGTCAGCCGTTTTGAAGTGGGTAAGGACAAATGGGCGTTCAATCGCGAAGAGGTGATGCTGACCTGCCGTCCGGGCCATGCGCTGTACGCGATCAACCCGAGCACGCTGGTGCAATACCCGTTAAATGATATTGCTGAGCAGCAGGTAGCCAGCGGCAAGAGCAGCGGCCAGCCGATTAGCGTGATTCAGATCGATGACCCGGCTCATCCGGGACAGAAAATGAGTCTGACACCGTTTATCGAGCGCGCCGACAAGCTCTGCTAACGTTCAGGTTTCCAATAAAAAACCGCAGATGCTTGCGAAAGCACTGCGGTTTTTTACATTTAATGATGCTCTGGCGCTTTTTTTCCGACCGCTTTAACTGTGGACTGGAAAACCTGGCGTCGTCATCTATTCTTAAAAGGCAAGGCGACTTAGCCTGCATTAATGCCAACTTTTAGCGCACGGCTCTCTCCCAAGAGCCATTTCCCTGGACCGAATACAGGAATCGTATTCGGTCTCTTTTTATCTGTATGAAAGTAAACGCGAAAGTCCAACGCTATCTTTCTCATACAGCGCGCACATCCTGTACGTCTTGCTAAAACATAACACAACACAGCATGCGTAAGTCCAGCCCTTTTTGCCTGTTTTGTTAAATTTTTGTGTGCAGTTAGCAAAAGCAGGCGCCGCGCTTAAAAGCGGGATTTTACGGATGCCTCAATTTCATCAAGCAGTTCAAAGCGACGGCGGTATTCGGCACGCTTTTTACTGGCAATGTCTTCAAGGGATTTGCGTTCCATCTGCAGCGGGAGTTGCCAGCAGAAGGCGGAGAGCTTTTTACCGTCCAGCGAACCCCAGAATTCATCATAGCTGGCATGGAAATGACGGCCTTTACTGAGGCGATAGCGCAACGCGCGAAAAACGTGCCCCTCATCGCTGACGGCAAAAATGGCCCGGACGGATGACTGCGCTGCCAGCTGGAACAGGACTTCCATCAACACTCTTTTGGGGAACAAGCCGTGACAGGCGCGGGTGGCTTGTTTAATGGCATCCCGCGTTACGTTCCGCCGGGGGCCCTGAAGCCCGCCAATGACCATGACCTGCTGGCCATTGCTGCGTGCGACGCTGAACGTCAGGCTGGCAAGTACGGTATTCTGATGGTCGCGCAGCCACAGCGTGCTTTCACCTTCACGTTCGGCTTTTCCAGCAGAAGAGGCATTGACGGTAAAGATCGCGTCGTTTTTGGCTCTGAACTGGACGAACGGTTGCTCCTGCGGACTGGTCAGCGCCTGGGCGAGGCCGTTATCTTTCAGGCTATCAATCCAGTGGTAATGGTGAATGATAGCGTCAGCGCGATCGTTCGCCGTCAGACCGCGCATCAGGTACTGGCGATGGGTCTTGCTGGGTAATGTAATTTGAGAGGCAAGCAGTTTGTCGAAATCGTCTCGGCCTGAAAGGGCTTCCAGCATGCGATGGGTGGAAGACCAGAACAGGAGCGAACGTAAAAAGAACTTGAGTCGATAATCGCGTTTTTGCCAGATAGGCCCCGGGATGCGTTCGCCTTTCACCAGCTCGGAAATAATGTTTGTGCGATGCGGATAGAAAACATCGTTATGCAGGTGTGTATTAGACACGTTGAGGCCCTCGTTTTTTTCTACCCTTATTCTAAAGAGTCAGTAAAAAGGGATTAATAGTGCGAGGATCTATATTTCCGTTTGGTTTACCGTTTGTTTGATTTGGTGAGGGCTGCACCTGTCTGTTGTGTTTTCTGCGGCGGCTATACTACTAAAGGGAGGCCTTATGTATCAGCGAATAGAGGGGCAAATGTGGCGTCACGTCTGGGTTGTCAGCGATATACATGGCTGTTATCAGTGGCTTATGGATGAGCTTAAACGCCGTCACTTTAACCCGTATGAGGACTTACTCATTTCTGTAGGCGATATGATCGATCGTGGCCCTGACAGCGTGAAATGCCTGCAGTTAATGAATGAAAAATGGTTTCGCGCCGTGCGCGGTAACCACGAGCAAATGGCTCTCGACAGTCTAGATAATAACGATTTTGCGCTCTGGACGATGAATGGTGGAATGTGGTTTGCACAACTTGAACGCGACCAAAAACAGCTCGCGCTGGGGTTGCTAAATGCCTGCCGCAGTTTACCGCATATTATAGAGATAACCTGTGCTAACGGTCTGAATGTAATAGCCCATGCCGATTATCCGGCAGCCGAATATTGCTGGCAAAAACCGGTCAGCGCCCATCGCGTTTTATGGGACCGCGAAAGGTTAATGGGGTTTATGGTAGGTAAAGGGCAGGGCATCAGCGGCGCGGATCATTTCTGGTTTGGTCATACGCCCGTCGACAGACGGTATGATTTTGATAATCTCCACTACATTGATACGGGGGCTGTTTTCGACGGCTACTTTACGCTGGCGCAGCTTCAGTAATAAATAACCCGCCTTCGGGCGGGTTCTTTTTAGGTCAGGCAAGGCGCATGACCCAGGCATCGGTTTTGCTATCGTAATGCTCACGGTAAAGGACAGAATGTTCGCCATCAAGTAATGCCGGGACGCTGGTATCTGCATCCCATGCATCGAGCTGCATGCACAAATCCGGGTCGGATTTGCAGGGAATACTTAACGTTCGATCGCCTTGTGCTTCGCCGCGCAATTCTGCGTCGTCGATCTCAAAAGCGCCAATACGCACGCTGGTTTTCGTCATAGTGCTCTCCGGGTCGGTTGTCAAAATCTGGTATGACCAGTGCGATCACCCATTTTTGATCGTAGACAAGGAGAGCAAAATCGCCAGTAAAAAAATGCGCTTTTTTTCAGGCTGTGCGATCGTTACCGGTAAACAGTCGGCCATCACGAACCAGCTCGCGCGGATAGCTGTTTTTGAGGCGGGAGCCGACTTTTTTTGCCAGTCCCAGCGGATATCCCTGATACGTCACCACCACTTCATCGCCTGACGGCGTGCTTTCAGGATAGACATCGCGACCGCGATACCACTCCTCTGCTTCCTGATGCGTCAGGGCAAAGGTATTCTCGTGCCCGGCAAGCGCGATGACGGCCTCGTGCTGCCAGCGATAGCCTTTATTATGGACCTCCGCAAGGCGGATCCCGATGCGGGAGAAGCGAACTTTGCCAATAAGCGGCTCAATATTTGCCGGGAACAGCCAAATCTCCTTATCTCGCTGCCAGAGATGGAGCGTTTCATCCCAGCTAAGTCCGGCTTTACCCGCGGCAAGAGTGACCTGCCCGGCGTCACGGCCTTTTAGCGGCGCGAACGGGAAATTGCCGACCTTGAATTTAGGGGCTGGCAGGGGAGCAACCGACTGCGTTTTGCGCAGACGCGCCACAAAGAACCCTTCGCAGTCGTAAATTTGCGGGAACACATGGAGGAAACCTTCAGGTGTGACGGCTTCACGCGCTGAGGCAAACATATCGTTAAGCGGCAGGAACTCGACTGCATCCGGATACTGCGCTTTCAGCCACAGACAGACGTCTTCGTTTTCATCGCGGTTGAGGGTACAAGTTGAATAAACCAGCGTGCCACCGGGGCGCAGGGCATGAAAGGCACTCTCGATCAGCTCTCGCTGCGTGGCGGCGATCTCAAGATTGCTTTCCACAGACCAGTTTTTCAACGCATCGGGATCTTTACGCACCACCCCTTCGCCGGAGCAGGGGGCGTCCAGCAAAATGGCATCAAAGGCTTCCGGTAAGGCAGCGCCAAACACGCGTCCATCGAAGTGCGTCAGGGCGACGTTATGAATGCCGCAGCGGCTGATGTTGGCATGCAGCACTTTCACGCGGCTGGCGGAAAACTCGTTGGCGAGGATCGCCCCGCGGTTACCCATCCGGGCGGCAATTTGCGTGGTTTTCGAGCCGGGCGCCGCCGCGACGTCCATCACCCGTTCGGGCGCATTACCCTCCGCGAACAGAGCGGCAACCGGGAGCATTGAGCTGGCTTCCTGAATATAGAACAGACCGCTCAGATGTTCAGCGGTACTGCCCAGCGGCACGGCGTCTTCATCATCGCGTTCGATCCAGAACCCCTCAGCACACCACGGGACTGGCGTCAGCTGCCAGCCGTATGGCGCGACAAGCGTCAGAAAATCTTCGACGCTGATTTTCAGTGTGTTGACGCGAATACTCCGGCGCAGCGGGCGCTGGCAGGCGGCAATAAAATCGTCTAACGACAGGTGAGAGGGAAGCGCCTCGCGCATCTGCGCCAGGAATTGTTCAGGAAGAAATACGGAGTTTTGAGCCACGGGCACACCACAGGGAAAAGTTCAGGTGCGCAGTGTAACATAAAGGCTCCGGCGCGTTGACACCGGAGCCTTTCAGATTAACGCGGCAGGGCCGTTCCCCATTCGCGCCACTCTTTCGGTTCACTTTCGAGCAGCAGGAAGTGTTTACCCGACTGCGCTTTCGGCGCCAGCGGCGTTCCCGGCGGTGTGGCAAACGCGATACCGCCGCGAATGAACTGGTTGAAGGTGCCGGTTTTCACCACGCCTCCTGTCAGGCCGAAGTCCAGCGAATAGCCGGATGCCAGCCAGAATACCGAGTTATTACGGACCAGGTGCTGGTACCGTTCACTGATACGCAGTGCCACCATCACGCGGTCAGAGAGCGTACCGAGCGTCAGGCCCGTGACCGTACCCACCTCAATGCCGCGGAACAGTACCGGCGTGCCGATGTTCAGCGAGCCCGCTTCCGGCACTTCCACGACGATGCTCAGACCGCCAAGGTAGCGCGAGTCGGTGATCGTCGCTTCCTGCAGCTCAAAATCACGGCGGGCATTGCCCTGGCCGGGCTCAACGTTGATGTACGGCTGCAGGATGGTGTCGAGATGCTCAACGCCTGCGGCCGAAATCTGCGGCGTGACCACCGAGAAGCGCGAACCCGAACGGGCGAAGGTCTGCACATATTCCGGGTAAAGCACGGCGGTGGCCTGAACCTCGTTACGCGCCGTGATCAGCGTCAGCTTCTGGATCTGGCCGATATCAATGCCCAGATAACGGATTGGCATGCCCTCCGCCAGCTTGCCGGCATCAAACGCGTGCAGGGTAATTTGCCCGCCAACCGCACGCGCGGCGGTTTCGGACGGGAAGAGAATGCGTTTATCGCCTTTGCGCAGATTCGCCCCCGCACCGCTGAGGTTATCGAAGCTAATCGCCCCGCGCAGCGCGCGTGAGAGCGGGGAGGCCTGCACGGTCAGCCCGTTGCCGTTAAGCTGAACTTTCGCGCCGCCCTCGGCCCAGAAGACGCTGTTTGGCGTCAGCAGCTTGCGGTACTCCGGCTTGATATGCAGTTCTATATCAAACGCGTCCGCACGGGGGCGTACGGTGATGACTTCCCCGACTTCAAACTTGCGATACAGCACCACGGAGCCTGCCTGCACGTCCGGCAGCGTCTCGGCGCTTAACGTTAGCGTGGTGGTAGGGAGATCGCTCAGGCTGTTTTCAATCGCTTTCTCCAGGTTGGCATACAGCGGGTAGCTTTCGCGCACGGGGCCTTTATTGCCCGGCAAAATACGGATACCGCCGTTAACCCATTCGCTGGCGCTGGCCCCGAGGAACTCCACGCCGTCCAGACCTACCTTCACGTCGACGCGGCTGTTCACCACGAATTTACTGTCTCCGTGCACCAGGTCGCTGTATTGCGGATCGATGGCGACAGAGAAGCTCACTCCGTTCGCGGAGAGCGTACGCTCCAGCACCTGTCCGACCTGCACGCCGTGTAAAATCACCGGCTGGCCGGCTTCGATACCGTAGCTTTCTGGTGCATTCAGCGTGACGGTTACCACACCCGGCTTTTGCAGCAGGGCTTTATCCGCCGGGGCAATCACGAAGCTATTGCTGGGTTGACCATCGCCGGGGATCAGCTCAAAAGTATTGCCGGTCAGCAGGGTGCTGAGGCTGGCATCGTTCAGGGAGAGCTTTGGACTGCGCATTTCGATGCGCGTCTTTTCGCGCAGGAGATCGACCACGCTTGGATCGACCGTCATCTCGCCGGTGACCGAGCCGCCCGGGTTGAGCGTCATTTTGGTGAGCTGGCCAACCTGCAACCCCTGGTACATCAGCGGCGTTGAACCTGCTTTTAGTCCCTTAGCATCGGGCAGGGCGAGTTTGACGATCACGCCGCGCTGGCTGTGCGCCAGGTCAGCGTACAGTCCGAACGTGTCATCGGCCGTGGCAGGGCTTGAGTTTTCCGGGGAATCAAAGGCAATGGCGCCATTCACCAGTGCGGCAAGGCTCTCCAGCTTCACCTTCGCTCCGCTCAGGCTGAGGTCTGCGTCCACGCCGGACACGTTCCAGAAGCGGCTGCCTTTTTTCACCAGGTTAGTGAAGCGACGCTCGATCAGAACATCAATGGTGACGCCCTGTTTATTCGGGTTGATCGCGTAGTCGTACACGCGGCCAACCGGGATTTTACGGAAATAGACCAGAGAGCCACTGTTCAGAGAACCGAGATCCGGCGCCTGGAGATGGATCATCAAATCGCCGTTATTGAGACGGTATTTGGGCTGTGTATCCAGCGCCACAAAGTGATCCTGAGGCTCACCTTTACCCGGCATCATGCCGATATAGTTACCGCCCACGAGCGCATCCAGCCCGGACACGCCGGCCAGAGAAGCCTTCGGCGTCACCAGCCAGAACTGCGTTTCGCTGCGCAGGGCATCTTGCATGTCAGATTTAATACTGACCCGCACCTGTATCTTGTTCAGCCCTTTTCCAAGGGAGATGTCCTGAACCGTACCGACCTCAACCCCCTGGAAGCGAACGGGGGTTCGCCCGGCAACAATGCCGTCAGCGGTCTGAAAATCAATCGTGACCGTACTTCCGCGATCTTCATAGCTCGTCCAGATAAGCCAGCCTGCAATCATCAGCGCGATGACGGGCAGCAACCAGAATGGCGAAATGCGGCGTTTTGTTTTAATTCTCGCTTCAGTCGGCGAAGCGGGGGTTTCCTGACTCATGTGCATCCCAAAGTAAGCGGCTATCCAGCCATTCCACAGCAAGAATAGTCAATATCACCGCAGAGCCGAAATAAAAAGCCGCGGGTCCCATTGTAAAAGCAAGTAACTGGTCGCGATTGATTAGCGACATCATCAGCGAAATCACAAACAGATCTAACATTGACCAGCGGCCAATCCAGGTGACGAATCGCAGAAGCAGAATACGGGTACGTAGGCCTTGTTCACACTTAAAGTGAATGCTGATAAGCAGGGTAATCATCACCACGACTTTGGTAAAGGGAACCAGGATACTGGCAATAAAGACTATCGCAGCCACCCCAACGTTGCTGTGCGCAAGGGAGATAATGCCCGAAAGGATAGTATCCTCCTGACGCCCGCCATTCACGTAAATAATGGAAATAGGCAGCATGTTGGCCGGGATCAGAAACACCAGGGAGGCGATCAGCGCGGCCCAGCATTTTTGTAGGCTGTTGTTGCGCCGCAGCCTTAATGGAATGTGGCACCGCGGGCAGCGTCCACGCGCGTCGGGCAACCCGGTATAATGGCATCCCAGACAAACGCGGAGATTTTCATCAGGACGCGTGGCGGGGCGCTGAGGATAAAATCGCTCCCAGAGCTGCTCAACGTTCAGATGTATCAGCGTCAGGATGCTCAGCAATACCAGACAGATGAAGGCAAAGAGCCCGATGCCGGGCTGCAAGAATGCATAGTCCTGCACCTTTATCGACGCAACGCCCACGCCCACCAGATAAATATCCAGCATCACCCACTCTTTGAGTTTATCCAGCATCAGCAGCACCGGGCGAAGATTCATGCCAAGAATATTGCCAAACCAAAGATAGGCAATGGCGGCGACCAGCACCAGCGGCGCGCCGACGGTGCAGAACAGCACCATGGCAGCGGTGATGGGATCGCCCTGACGGGTCATCTGCCAGATACCCTGCAGAACGTTGGCATCAATACGTACGCCAAGCAGGTAGAGTTTTAGCAGCGGCTCGCTCCAGGCGAAGGGCATCAGCAGCAGCATGGTGACGGCCATCGCGGCAAGGCGAGTTAACGACCAGTCGCGACCGTCACGAATTTTGGCGTCGCAGCGGGGACAAAAGGCACTTTGGTGCGATTTCATCTTCGGCAACATAAAAAGCGTATCGCACTGGGGGCAACGCTGATAATGTGCACGGGGCAAAGCTTCGCTTACCGTATGGACAGTTATCTTTCTTGTCGGCGTAATTTTGGTTGTTTTTAAGGCCATCAGCTGCGCACAAATAAGTATTGTTGAAAGTTATAATAACTCATGAATGGATTCATCTTGAGCATGAGCGCATTTAATGCTTATTTTAATAGGCTCTGCGGTAATTTTGTAAGACAACCAAGTGATTGAATAATGAACAAAACAGAATTCTACGCGGATCTGAACCGCGATTTTAAGGCATTGATGGCGGGTGAGACCAGCTTCTTAGCCACTCTGGCAAATACTAGCGCATTGCTGTTTGAACGTCTCTCTGACGTGAACTGGGCCGGCTTTTACCTCCTGGAAGGTGAAACGCTGGTACTGGGGCCGTTCCAGGGCAAACTGGCCTGCGTGCGCATTCCGGTAGGGCGCGGCGTATGCGGCACGGCTGTGGCCGAAAATCAGGTACAGCGTGTGGAAGACGTTCATGCGTTTGACGGGCACATTGCCTGTGATGCCGCCAGTAATTCTGAAATCGTTCTGCCGCTGGTGGTAAAAAATCAGATTATTGGCGTTCTGGATATCGATAGTACGGTCTTCAGTCGCTTTACAACCGAGGACGAACAGGGGTTGCGCGAGCTGGTAGCGAATCTCGAAAACGTACTCGCTGCAACCGATTATCAAAAATTCTTTGCGAGCGTCGCAGGATAATCAACGGATAACGTAGCATTTACTGATAGCGTCATTATAATGACGCCTGTTCATGCCTGCGCTTGTTGGCAACGTCCGTTGTAATCAGGAAATTTCATGGAAAATCAACCTAAGTTGAATAGCAGTAAAGAAGTTATCGCATTTCTGGCCGAGCGTTTCCCGCAGTGCTTCAGCGCGGAAGGTGAAGCTCGTCCCCTGAAAGTCGGTATTTTTCAGGATCTGGTGGCGCGCGTTGAGGGGGAAATGAACCTCAGCAAAACTCAGCTGCGTTCCGCCTTACGTCTTTATACTTCGAGCTGGCGTTACCTGTACGGTATCAAAGCGGGCGCGACGCGTGTGGATCTCGACGGCAACCCTTGTGGTGAGCTGGACGAGCAGCACGTTGAGCACGCGCGTAAACAGCTGGAAGAAGCCAAAGCACGCGTTCAGGCACAACGTGCAGAGCAGCAAGCGAAAAAACGCGAAGCCGCAGCGGCAAACGGTCAGGAAGAAGCGCCTCGTCGCGAGCGTAAGCCACGCCCAGCGCCGCGTCGTCACGAGAATAACGATCGCAAACCGCGTGCTGACAAACCAGCAGCTAAAGCCCCGCGCGCCCCTCGTGAAGAGCCGCGCCATACTCCGGTTTCAGACATTAACGCCCTGAGCGTTGGTCAGGCGCTGAAGGTAAAAGCGGGTAACAATGCTATGGACGCCACCGTACTGGAAATCACCAAAGATGGCGTTCGTGTACAGCTGACTTCTGGTATGTCAATGATTGTACGCGCAGAACACTTGTTGTTCTGAAACGGAGGCCAAGCCTGGCATGAACACTTTTTTTAAGCTCACCGCGCTGGCGGGCCTGTTTGCCATAACAGGTCATGCTTTTGCAGTGGACGATATCACCCGTGTTGATCAAATTCCTGTACTCAAGGAAGAGACGCAACACGCGACGGTGAGCGAGCGCGTGACCTCACGTTTCACCCGTTCGCACTATCGTCAGTTCGATCTCGATCAGGCCTTTTCGGCCAAAATCTTTGACCGCTATCTGAACTTGCTGGATTACAGCCATAACGTTTTGCTCGCCAGCGATGTCGAGCAGTTCGCTAAGCGCAAATCCGAGGTGGGTGACGAGTTGCGTTCAGGCAAGCTGGATCTGTTTTACGATCTCTACAACCTTTCGCAAAAGCGCCGCTTTGAACGCTATCAGTATGCGCTGAAAGTGCTGGAACGTCCGATGGACTTTACCGGTACCGACACCTTTAATCTGGACCGCAGTAAAGCACCCTGGCCGAAAGATGAAGCCGAGTTGAATGCGCTGTGGGACAGCAAAGTTAAATACGACGAACTGAGCCTTAAGCTGACCGGCAAAGATGAAAAAGAGATCCGTGACACGCTGACGCGTCGTTACAAATTTGCCATTCGTCGTCTGGCGCAGACCAACAGTGAGGATGTCTTCTCGCTGGCCATGACTGCCTTTGCTCACGAAATCGATCCGCACACCAACTATCTCTCTCCGCGCAACACCGAACAGTTCAATACCGAAATGAGCCTGTCTCTGGAAGGTATCGGCGCGGTGCTGCAGATGGACGATGATTACACGGTGATCAATTCAATGGTCGCGGGTGGCCCGGCATCCAAAAGCAAAGCGATTAGCGTAGGCGATCGTATTGTGGGTGTAGGACAAACCGGCCAGAACATGGTCGACGTGATTGGCTGGCGTCTTGATGACGTGGTTGCGCTGATCAAAGGCCCGAAAGGAAGCAAGGTTCGCCTCGAAGTTCTACCTGCTGGCAAAGGTACCAAAACTCGTATCGTTACCCTGACCCGCGAGCGTATCCGTCTGGAAGACCGCGCGGTGAAAATGTCGGTGAAAACCGTGGGTAAAGAAAAGGTGGGCGTCCTGGACATTCCTGGCTTCTACGTCGGCCTGACAGACGATGTGAAAGTACAGCTGCAGAAGCTTGAAAAGCAGAACGTCAGCAGCGTTATCATCGACCTGCGCAGTAACGGCGGCGGTGCGCTGACGGAAGCGGTTTCACTCTCTGGCCTGTTTATTCCATCTGGACCGGTGGTTCAGGTGCGCGATAACAACGGTAAAGTACGTGAAGATGCCGACAACGACGGTGTGGTCTACTATAAAGGCCCGCTGGTGGTCCTGGTTGACCGCTTCAGCGCCTCCGCGTCTGAAATCTTTGCCGCTGCCATGCAGGACTATGGTCGTGCGCTGATCGTCGGTGAGCCAACCTTCGGCAAAGGTACTGTTCAGCAGTATCGCTCTCTGAACCGTATTTACGACCAGATGCTGCGTCCGGAATGGCCTGCACTGGGCTCGGTTCAGTACACCATACAGAAATTCTACCGCGTGAACGGCGGCAGTACGCAGCGTAAGGGCGTCACGCCGGATATCATGATGCCGACAGGCACGGAAGAGACTGAAACCGGCGAGAAGTTTGAAGATAACGCGTTACCGTGGGACAGCATCAATGCCGCGACGTACGTGAAGGCGGGCGACATGACGCAGTTTGGTCCTGAACTGCTGAAGTCACATAACGACCGCATCGCGAAAGATCCGGAATTCCAGTACATCATGAAGGACATTGCTCGCTTCAATGCCCTGAAAGATAAGCGGAATATTGTTTCTCTGAACTACGCTCAGCGAGAGAAAGAGAACAACGAAGACGATGCAACGCGTCTGGCGCGTATCAACGATCGCTTTAAGCGTGAAGGGAAGCCTCTGCTCAAGAAACTGGACGATCTGCCTAAAGATTACCAGGAGCCCGATCCGTATCTGGACGAGACGGTGCATATCGCCCTCGACCTGGCGAATCTGGAAAAAGATAAGCCTGCCGTACAGCCCGCTCCGGCAAAATAACCTCCCAACAGGCACAAGAAATTGTGCCTGTTTCTTTTTGTTCTGCATCCTTCCGTCAGCCTGATTTCCAATTGTGTAAAGTTGTGTCTTTCTGGTGACTTACGCCCGCCGGATGCTTGAAAATAGTCGCAATACCCATACGATGTGGGTAATCGCATAGTGCGTTTTGTTAAACTGAGGTAAAAAGAAAATTATGATGCGAATCGCGCTCTTCCTGCTCACCAACCTGGCGGTAATGGTGGTTTTCGGGCTCGTGCTAAGCCTGACAGGAATTCAGTCGAGCAGCGTTCAGGGTCTGTTGATTATGGCGCTGCTGTTTGGTTTTGGTGGCTCTTTCATTTCCCTGCTGATGTCGAAGTGGATGGCTCTGAAATCGGTAGGCGGTGAGGTTATCGAACAACCGCGTAACGATATGGAACAGTGGCTGATGAATACGGTGGCCCAGCAATCCCGTCAGGCTGGGATCGCCATGCCGCAGGTAGCCATTTACCACGCTCCGGATATCAACGCCTTCGCCACCGGTGCCCGTCGTGATGCGTCACTGGTTGCCGTCAGCACCGGGCTGCTGCAGAACATGAGCCGTGACGAAGCCGAAGCGGTTATTGCCCACGAAATCAGCCATATCGCTAACGGTGACATGGTAACCATGACCCTGATTCAGGGCGTCGTGAACACCTTCGTTATCTTTATCTCCCGTATTCTGGCGCAGATTGCGGCAGGCTTTATGGGTGGTAACCGCGACGAAGGCGAAGAGAGCAACGGTAACCCGCTGATCTATTTCGCTGTCTCCATGGTTCTGGAACTGGTGTTCGGTATCCTGGCCAGCATCATCACCATGTGGTTCTCCCGTCATCGTGAATTCCACGCGGATGCCGGCTCTGCGAAGCTGGTTGGTCGTGAGAAAATGATTGCGGCGCTGCAGCGTCTGAAAACCAGCTACGAGCCGCAGGAAGCGAACAGCATGATGGCTTTTTGCATCAACGGTAAATCGAAATCGCTGAGCGAGCTGTTTATGTCTCACCCGCCGCTGGATAAGCGTATTGAAGCGCTGCGCAGTGGGGAATACCTGAAGTAACTCTGAAGATGCAGTCTGAGCCGGGCGGAGGAAACTCCGCCCGGCTTTTTTTATGCCTGTAACCTGGGCTGGGTCACCCGCAGTCCGCTGACGACAGCCGCGAGGGTGGCAAGGGCACCCGCGGTGAGGAGCGCAACGTGGTTACCGTTTTGTCCGGCGAGGTTAAACATCAGGGCGACCAGTGCCGCACCGGTGCTTTGCCCCAGCAGGCGCGCGGTACCCAACATGCCACTGGCTCCTCCGCTGCGATGGCGCGGTGCGGAGGTGATAATGGTGTGGTTGTTCGGCGACTGGAACAGGCCAAAACCGGCACCGCAGAGGATCATGCGCCAGATAATATCCAGATCCGTAGGTTGCGAGGGAAGCAGCGCCAGCGCAAACAGACCCGTCGCCATGACTGCCAGCCCCAGCGCGCCAAGTAATCCGGCATGCACGCGCTCTATTAAATAACCTGCCAGCGGTGCCATCACCATCGTGGCCAGCGGCCACGGGGTTAACAGCAGGCCGGTCTCCACTTCTGAACGTCCAACTACGCTCTGCAAAAAGAAGGGCAGAGAAACCAGAGCCAGCATCTGAGCGCAGAATGAGCAGACAGAGGTGCAAATGGAGAGCGAAAAGAGGGGGATGTGCAGCAGGTCAACAGGCAGTAAAGGCACCGGGAGAGTGAGCTGGCGGCGAACAAAGAAGAAACCTATGACCAGCAGCGCGAGCAGTTCCACTCCGGTAAGCACCAGCGATTGCCCCTGCGCAAAGCCGCTCAGGGCTGTAATCAGCAGGCCAAAGGTAAGGGCATTCATCACCGCACTCGCGACGTCGAACCGCGGCATGGTGCTTTTGGGGCCGTTAGCGGGCAGGAAACGCAGGGCAAAGAAGATGGCCACGATACCCAGCGGCACGTTAATGGCGAAGAGCCATTGCCAGGATGCAACGGAAAGAATAGCCGCCGCAATGGTTGGCCCGGCGGCGGAAGAGACGGCGACAATAAACGAGTTTATTCCCATGCCGCGCCCCAAATGACGCTGCGGATAAATTAAGCTAATCAACGCCGTGTTTACGCTCATGAGCGCCGCGCCACCAAAACCTTGCGCAATGCGTGCAAGCGTCAGGGTATGCAGTGAATCAGAAAGGGCACATAACAGTGAGGTAATGGTGAAAACCACCAGACCACACTGATACACCCGACGGTAACCGAACATATCGCCCAGGAAGGAGAACGAGAGCAGGGAAACCACAATCGCAATCTGGTAGGCGTTAACAATCCAGATCGAACTGGCGGGGGAAGCATGCAGGTCGCTGGCGATGGTTGGCAGGGCAACGTTGGCAATTGCGCCGTCAAGGACGGCCATTGAGATACCGATAATGATGGTCGCTATCGCGCCATACCGCTGGGGTAACGGCAGGCCATCGGAAAGATTCTTTTCCATTAGGGTTAAAAAAGCTCAGCGTGAAATTATTCTCAGGGTAACTATTTTAGCATTGTTACTGCCGCGATATGTCGCAGATTTGTAACGAAGTAAACGCGGATTGATTGCAGGTGACATGACGGGAACTTATAATAAAAACCGGTTCTGATTTTTATAAAACACTCTCTATGAGGTGGTAAATGGCTATTGCGGATTTGGATAAACAGCCAGATTCTGTTTCTTCCGTGCTGAAGGTGTTTGGCATCTTACAGGCGCTCGGGGAAGAGCGTGAAATTGGTATTACGGAGTTGTCGCAGCGCGTGATGATGTCGAAAAGCACCGTTTATCGCTTTTTGCAAACCATGAAGTCACTGGGCTATGTTGCACAGGAAGGCGAGTCAGAAAAATACTCTCTGACCCTGAAACTGTTCGAACTCGGTGCCCGCGCGCTGCAAAATGTTGATCTGATCCGCAGCGCTGATATTCAGATGCGTGAAATCTCGCGCCTGACCAAAGAGACCATCCATCTCGGTGCGCTGGATGAAGACAGCATTGTTTACATCCATAAAATCGACTCCATGTACAATCTGCGCATGTATTCGCGCATTGGTCGTCGCAACCCGCTCTACAGTACCGCCATTGGTAAGGTTCTGCTGGCATGGCGCGATCGCGAGGAAGTGAAGCAGATCCTCGATGGCGTGGAATACAAGCGCAGTACGGCGCGAACCATTACCAGCACGGACGAACTGTTAACGGTGCTCGATCGCGTGCGTGAGCAGGGGTATGGCGAAGATAATGAAGAACAGGAAGAAGGGCTGCGCTGCATCGGCGTTCCGGTGTTTGACCGCTTTGGCGTGGTGATCGCGGGCTTAAGTATCTCTTTCCCAACCCTTCGCTTCTCTGAAGAGCGTCTGCACGAATATGTCGCTATCCTGCACACTGCCGCACGTAAGATTTCTGAACAGATGGGCTATCACGACTATCCGTTTTAATCTCTGTTCGCATAAAAAACGCCGCAGAAGTTGCGGCGTTTTTGTCAGATTAAACCGGTTGATTAGCCATTATCGATGACAACGGACGTTTTACGCAGTACAGGACAGTTCGTTAAGCCAATGATCCCGCTGTCCGAATGCAGATACTGTGCAGTGCTCAGTCCTTGTGCCGTTAAATACTTACACTGAATGCCTAAGCCGGCTGCGTTTTCGGTGCTTCCCACGAGCACACCATAACCCGTTAACAGAAGGCCAATCCAGACGATGGCCAGTGCAATAATTGTTCGAATGATTAAGCGCATCATTACCTCTTTTATCGTTGTTATCATACAGCTAGCGTAAACGGTTTACGCTATGAAACAAGTGCACGATTCTGAAAAAAGCGCGATGGCGGTACAGTTAGTCCTTGTTTAAGATAACCGTGATAACCTGGTTACATCAGGTCTTTAGACGGAGTGTGGAGTGAAAAAAATACGCTGGGTGATTCTGATTATCGTGCTGATAGCGTGCGTGGTGTTATGGACGCAGACTATCAATGTCATGTGCGATCAGGATGTACAGTTTTTTAGCGGCGTCTGCGCAATCAATAAGTTTATTCCGTGGTAACACGCATTTTTTCTCAAGGTGATTTCCTTCCTTCGCGCCAGTGGTAAAATAGACGTTTTTATTGAGGTGGTGAAATGGGTGAGTTACTGAATTCAGGGCTGCTGAATATGGCATCCCTGATGATTTCTTTGGTTGTTCTGCTTGTGGGGCTGGTCATCTGGTTTTTCGTAAACCGGGCCAGTTCGCGTACGAACGAGCAGATCGAACTGCTGGAAGCGCTGCTCGATCAGCAAAAACGTCAGAATGCGCTGCTGCGCCGTCTGTGTGAAGCTAACGAGCCGGAAGAGAAAGACGCGCCGAAAGACGCGGTCGCTGAAGATAACAAAGACGAAGACGACTTTATCCGCCTGGTGGCTGAGCGTTAATCTTTTCGTGCTGGGAGGTGGCTGTGGTCTGGAAAAATCCCTGGTATGACCCCTCCCTGAAACATCACACCCCAAATGGCTTTCGTAATACCCACCCTGCAGAACATCAACCCGGCGACCTGGACCGCTGGCGTAAAGCGCGTAAAGAAGCCGGTTTGCCGAAACCCCCCGCGCTGGGTTATGAAGATTTTATCCGTCAGTGGTGGCAACCCGCCGAGCTAACGCAGCCTCAGGAAGATGGGGTGTGGTGGCTGGGACATGCGAGTGTGTTACTCCAGCTAGACGGCAATATCATCCTTACCGACCCGGTTTTTTCACAGCGCGCCTCTCCGCTCCCTTTCCTGGGACCACAGCGTAAGACGCCTCCTGCACTGTCTGTCGAAAAACTGCATCAGCTTGATGCGGTCGTCATTTCCCATAATCATTACGATCATCTTGATGATGCGACCATTCGCCGTATTCTCAAACGCTTTCCCGACGTGAGTTTCTTTGTTCCGTTAGGACTGGCCGCCTGGTTTCGACGTCGGGGAGCAAGGCGCGTGGTGGAGCTCGACTGGTGGCAGAGTTTCACCTGGCAGGGGATGACGCTGACCGCCGTACCTGCGCAGCACTGGAGTATGCGCACGCCGTGGAACCGCAATCGCTCATTATGGTGCGGCTGGGTCATGGAAGGGCGGCATCATCGTTTCTGGTTTAGCGGTGATACAGGGTATTCGCCTGAACTGCTGTTGATACCTGAACGTCTGGGGCCTGTTGATGCTGCCGCGTTACCGGTGGGGGCCTATGCCCCACGATGGTTCATGGCTGTACACCATATGGATCCGCAATCTGCGGTGGCATTGTGGCAGCAGCTGGGTTGCCCTCTGGCGTTTCCCATTCACTGGGGGGTGTTTGAACTGGCAGATGAAGCGTTGGATGAGCCGGTGCAGGAGTTAACTGACGCGCTAGATAATTTAGCACCAGTTAACCATTCTTTCAGGATACTGAAAATTGGCGAATATTTATCCTTATAAACGACGCGATAAATTGTTGCATATATTCTGTAGGTAAACGCGCTTAAGAATGTTTTATTTTTATCGAAACGTTTTGCTTGCCTTGTTTTGATGCAGAGCCATAAAAATTTCATTATTTTGGTGCATAACACTGTTTATTACCTGATGCATTTTAATACAGTCGGGCGCGCGTTATTAACGCTGTTTTTTTTCTGAAACAATTTGGCCGCGTTACAATGATTTAAGCATAAGTTTTCACAAATTGTTCTAACTCAATCAATGCGTAAAATTTCTTTTCCCGGTTGCTGGACGCTTTGTAATGATTGAGCTATGTTAAAAATGTCTTAGATTACAGCGGCCGTGCAAACAGCGTTGGATCTTTGTTGCGAAGCAGGGCTGTCTGTATGTGATGCGCATAATTGTGCAAAACCTGACGGGCACTGTTCGAATTTGTGCGGCGGATCGAGACATGTTTAAAAATGGCTTGCCATATTAAACATTGTGTGTGATAACACGTTTTGGGTCAAACGAGGTACAGTTCTGTTTATGTGTGGCATTTTCAGTAAAGAAGTCCTGAGTAAACACGTTGTCGTTGAATACCGCTTCTCTGCCGAACCTTATATTAGTGCCTCATGCAGTAATGTCTCAGTTTTATCTCAGTTAATGCCTGCGGGCTAAGAAAACACTCTAAGGAATTTTGCAAATGGCAAAGATTAAAGGTCAAGTTAAGTGGTTCAACGAGTCTAAAGGTTTTGGTTTCATTACTCCTGCTGACGGCAGCAAAGACGTGTTCGTACACTTCTCTGCAATCCAGGGTAACGGCTTCAAAACTCTGGCTGAAGGCCAGAACGTTGAGTTCGAAATTCAGGATGGCCAGAAAGGCCCTGCTGCAGTTAACGTAACTGCTATCTGATCGAACCACTGCTGACTGAAACGCGCCGCGTTTCACTCTCAGACATAAAGCCTCGCATAACGCGGGGCTTTTTTATGCCCCTTATCTTTCAAAATATTACGATCCACGGCCTTGTTAGTACCTTGTTGCAAAGCTGCGAGGTTAGTAGCACTGTTTCGCCACCTTCCTCCCGGCTTTTCCCGTTAAATCAGGGCGTTGTTTAACAGCCCTGGGGTTCAGGTGAAGAAGAAATTGATAACGGCCACTGGCAATTTCACGCCAGCGCGTTTTGCTCTGCTCTGTTTAGCTATTTTTTGTAGTCTGGCTTTTTTGCTGGGCCGCGTTGCCTGGCTGCAAATTATCAAGCCTGACAATCTGGTGAAGCAGGAAGATATGCGATCCCTCCGCCAGCTGGCGATTGACGCGCCGCGCGGCATGATAATGGATCGTGAAGGCCGACCGCTGGCGGTGAGCGTGCCTGTCCGGGCCGTATGGGCCGATCCCAAAACGGTGCTGGCAAAAGGGGGCGTCGGCGCTGATGAACGCTGGCAGGCGTTGGCAAATGCGCTGCATCTCTCCCTGGATACGCTTTCGGCTCGCATCAACGCCAGTCCACAGGGGCGTTTCATTTACCTTGCCCGTCAGGTCGATCCTGCGCAGGCAAAGTGGATCGATAAACTGAATCTGCCCGGCATCAATTTACGCGATGAGTCCCGCCGTTTTTATCCTGCCGGTCATGTGGCCGCGAACCTGATTGGTTTCACCAATATCGACGGACAGGGCATTGAAGGCGTGGAAAAAAGCTTCAATACGCAATTGACGGGCAAGGCCGGGGTGCGGCAGGTAAGGGAAGACCGCTATGGACGCGTGGTTGAAAACCTGACCGAAGTTGCGCCCGCGCCCGCGCACAACATTCAGTTGAGTATTGACGAGCGGCTGCAAACCATTACCGAAGATGCGCTCGATAACGCCGTGGCCTGGAACAAGGCTGAGTCAGGCGCATCGGTGTTAATTAATATCCCAACCGGGGAAATACTCGCCATGGCGAGCTATCCGGACTTCAACCCCAACAATCGGGAAGGCGCGACGATAAACGATTTCCGCAATCGCGCGATCAGCGATACGTTCGAACCCGGTTCGACCGTCAAGCCGCTGGTGCTGATGACGGCCCTGCAGCAGGGGCTGGTCCAGCCGGACAGCGTGATTGACACTCACCCGTATAACCTTGACGGGCATCGTATCCGCGATGTGGGTTACTATCCTGAACTGACGATGACTGGGATCCTGCAAAAATCGAGCGACACCGGCGTATCCCGGCTCTCGCTGGCGATGCCCGTTCAGCATCTTATTGATACTTACCGAAACTTTGGCTTTGGCACCAATACGGGGCTTGGCTTAACGGGTGAGAGTGCGGGACTGTTGCCACAGCGTAAATACTGGAGCCAGCTCGACAGAGCGACCTTTGCCTTCGGCTACGGGCTGATGGTAACCCCGCTCCAGCTGGCGCACGTCTACGCCACCATTGGCGGCTTCGGGCTTGAGCGTCCCCTCTCCATTACCCGTATCGATCCCCCCGTCATTGGCCACCGCGTCATGCCGGAAGAGATTGCGCATGAAGTGGAACACATGATGGAGAGCGTGGCGCTTCCCGGCGGCGGCGGGGTTAAGGCCGCCGTTCGTGATTACAGGGTGGCGGTTAAAACCGGTACGGCGAAGAAAATTGACGATAGCGGAAAATATGTTGATAAATACGTGGCTTACACCGCGGGCGTTGCGCCTGCCAGCGATCCGCGCTTTGCCCTGGTGGTGGTAATTAACGATCCCCAAAACGGGGCCTACTACGGTGGTGCCGTTTCCGCCCCTGTCTTTAGTGAGATTATGGGTAACGTGCTGCGTCTGGAGAACGTGAAGCCTGACGGGCTACCGGCGGGTTCCGATCACCTCATCGTTATGCGCTAACCGGGCGTTTATAACCAGGGCGAATAGCGGTACACTTCGCCCTTTGATTATGCTCCGGAGTTACCATGTCCTTCAGTTGTCCCCTTTGCCACGCGGTCCTGACGCGCTCAGTTAAAAGTTATAGCTGTCCGCAGGGGCATCAGTTTGATATGGCGAAAGAAGGCTACGTGAATCTTCTGCCGGTACAGCATAAGCGCTCCCGCGATCCCGGGGACAGCGCTGAGATGATGCAGGCACGCCGCGCGTTTCTGGACGCCGGACACTATCTGCCGCTGCGGGAGACTGTCGCGCAAATACTGAACGATATTTTGCCTGGTTCATCAACCGCCATGCTCGATATCGGGTGCGGGGAAGGGTACTACACCGCGCGGTTTGCAGAGGTTGCACGCGAGAAGGGCGCGCTGACGTTTGGTCTGGACGTGTCGAAAGTAGCGATTCGCGCGGCGGCAAAACGTTACGCTGACGTGACGTTCTGCGTGGCGTCCAGCCACCGGCTGCCGTTTGACGATGCCAGCATGGACGCGGTTATCCGTATCTACGCGCCCTGTAAGGCCGAAGAGCTGGCACGCGTGGTGAAACCGGGCGGATGGGTGGTCACCGTTACGCCAGGGCCGCGTCATCTGATGGAGCTGAAAGGGCTTATCTACGACGAGGTGCGTCTGCATGCCCCTCATTCTGAACAGCTGGCCGGGTTTACCCTGAAGCAAGCGCAAAGCGTGGCGTATGACATGACGCTCAAAGGGGAAGAGGCTACCGCGCTGCTGCAGATGACGCCGTTCGCGTGGCGGGCAAAACCGGAAGTGTGGGAAGGATTAGCTGCACTCTCAGCATTTTGCTGCCAGACTGATTTCAGTATTCACGTCTGGCAGCGCGAAGATTAACCCGCGAAGTGTGCCCAGAGGATCTGGGCACCAATCCCAATTAATACAATCCCGCCCAGGATCTCGGCGCGTTTACCCAGCAGTGGGCCGATAAACCGTCCGACCATTATTCCCAGCGTGGACATAATCAGCGTTGCGCAGCCAATGGCCAGCGCGGTGGCGATAATATTAACCTGCAGGAAAGCCAGACCGACGCCGACGGCCATCGCATCCAGACTGGTGGCGATGGCCGTGGTGACCAGCAGCCAGAATCCGTGACGGTGCAGTGGCTCCTCAGCTTCATCATCAGTACCGCGAAAACCTTCGATCACCATTCGCCCGCCGAGAAACACCAGCAGGACGAACGCAATCCAGTGGTTCCACTCCAGTACAAACTGGCTGGCAAGCATGCCAAGGCCCCAGCCGATAAGGGGGGTCAGCGTTTCGATAGCGCCAAAAATCAGGCCTGTGCGCAGGGCTTCTGAGAATTTAGGTTTGTGGAGCGTGGCACCTTTCCCGATGGAAGCAGCAAAGGCGTCCATGGACATGCCAAAAGCGAGGAGGATCGTAGCGGAGATATTCATAACAGCGTCCAGACCGGGGATATCCATATGACACATCACTGCCCCCAGTAAACAGCAGTTGATGTATCTATGGTCTCGCCTGATCGCTTTGCACATAAAATGTGCTGAAAACGATCCGTACGCGCCACGTTTTTCAACGAGTATGTTGACACGTACATTTCCTGTGAACAGGAAATCGGCTACTCCCCAACGACGGGCGCAACCTTAACATATTTTGAGAATATAAAACAACAATGAAAATGCATTATTTAAAACGCTTATTGATAACGATTTTCATTTGTCTTTAAGCGTGAAAATAGCGTTAAAAAATAGAGATAAAATTAACGTTCTGGATATAGCTTCGGCTATATTTCGTGCGCAAAATAGACACTGAATATAGCCATTGCTATATATCTAACTTATTGAGTTTTAAGGAGTAGGTTGTATATTCTTTCCAGGTCGTCAATATTCTTCACCCGGATAAGCAGGCGACGCTGTTCTAATTGCATAACCAGCACACCGTCTTCGGATAAATTCATCTCTTTAATACGGTTATATTCTATCCATACGTTGGCGAAGAAAAATCCACGGGATTTAAAAATGATTTTCGGCGTGCGGATCCAGAACAGATAAATCGCCATTAATGCCAGCGCACATAATAACCATGTGGTTAATATTGCACCATGGCTGGTGACGTTATTGTAAATAAGGATGACGATGAGACCGGCGAAGATAAACGCATCCACGCGCCCGCGTCGCAGAAGGGGAAGGGAGAGCAGCGTCTCGCCGTGACGGCGGGGCATGATGAACTCGTCATAGATCGCGTAAGCCAGAAGGGCTGCAATAAATAAAACCAGTACGATGTCCGTGACAGTCATTCATCCTCCAGAAAACAGATAAAAAAACCGGGGGCAAGCCCCCGGCGTCTAACGTTATTGCTTTACAGGCCCAGCAGACCTACAGCGTAGCCCGCGATACCGATGACGAAGAAGCCAACGATAATCCACAGCGGGTTCACTTTCTTACGCAGCAGCCACATACAGGCGAAGGTCAACAGCAGAGGGACCAGACCAGGCATCAGCTGGTCCAGGATAGTCTGCACGGTGGTGACGCGGGTCTGGCCATCCTGCCCGGTGATGGTTGAAACCACCAGCGGGATGTTGACGTGCGTCCACTTGTTAACCAGCGCCCCCATGACAAACAGGCCGAGGATTGATGCCCCCTCAGTCAGTTTCTGCAGGAAGCCGCCGCCCATGTCCTTAACGATGTCCACCCCTTTACGGTAGCCGTAGGCCACGCCGTAGTAACGGGTCAGCAGGCGCACGGCGTTGAACAGGATGAAGAACAGCAGTGGGCCCAGCAGGCTGCCGCTCATCGCGATACCGGCACCCAGTGCCGCAAAGACCGGACGCACGGTACCCCAGAAGATAGGGTCACCAACGCCGGCCAGCGGGCCCATCAGACCGACTTTGATACCGTTGATGGCACCATCGTCAATCTCTGCGCCGTTCGCTCGCTGCTCTTCCATCGCCAGCGTAACGCCCAGAACCGGAGCTGCTACATAAGGATGGGTGTTAAAGAATTCCAGGTGACGCTTGATCGCCTGACGGCGCGCTTCGTTGTTTTCCGGGTACAGGCGTTTGATCGCCGGTACCATGGAGAAGCAGAAACCCAGCGCCTGCATACGTTCGAAGTTCCATGAACCCTGAAACAGGTTAGAACGGATGAACACGCCACGAATATCACCCGGAGTGAGTTTTTTCTCGGTGGTAGTTTTTGTCATATCAACCATTTCGCTCACCTGTTAGTCCAGTTCGTTATCGAGATCGTTGTTACCAGCAGCCTGCGCTGGGGCACCCGCGACGCGGTTATATTTCGGGCTGAGCTGGATGTAGAGAATCGCCATCACCGCACCAATCACACCCAGCGCAACCAGGTTGAAGTTGGTGAATGCAGCGGTCACGAAGCCGAGGTAGAAGAACGGCATCAGGTAGCCTGCGCGCATCATGTTGATGACCATCGCATAACCGACGACCACGATCATACCGCCCGCGATGTTCAGACCGCCGGTGACCACTTCAGGAATGGCGTTCAGCATGCTCTGGACTTCACTGGTACCGACAGAGATCGCAACGATGACGGCTGGGATCGCAATACGCATCGCCTGCAGGAACAGGGACGAAACGTGGATCCACGACAGTGCCGTGAGGTTACCGTTGTCAGCCGCCTTATCCGCCGCGTGCTGGAAGGCCACGGTGATAGTACGAACGATGATGGTCAGAACCTGGCCTGCGGCTGCCAGCGGGATCGCCAGGGCGATACCTGCACCAATACTCTGGTGACCGGCAATAACCAGAACGGTAGAAATGATAGAGGCCAGCGCGGCATCGGGCGCAACCGCCGCACCGATGTTCATCCAGCCCAGGGCGATCATTTCCAGGGTACCACCGATGATGATACCGGTTTTCATGTCACCCAGAACGGCCCCAATCAGCGTACAGGCCACCAGAGGGCGGTGGAACTGAAATTCATCAAGTACGGATTCCATACCCGCAATACATGCGACGACGAACACCAGCACAATCTGAAGAGTGGTAATCTCCATTGCACTTCTCCTATTACATAAACTTTATGTGAGAACCGGCGCGGGCTTATTTCCCAACTTTGCCGATCAAATCCATCATTTTCAGTTTTTGATCCGTGGAAACCTTACGGGCTTCCAGCTCAATACCGCGCGCATTCAGCTTGTTGAATGCTTCGATATCTTTCGCATCGACTGAAATGGCGTTGTTGACCTGCGTTTTGCCCTGACGGAATGCCATACCACCAATGTTCACGGAGGTGATTTTCACGCCGCCTTCAACAATGCGCTCAACGTCTGTCGGGTTAGTGAACAGGAGCATGACGCGTTCACCCGCATATTTCGGGTTGTTGTACACGCGGATCATCTTGGCGACATCCACGACGTGCGCGGTAACGCCAGGAGGAGCAACCTGAGTCAGAAGGGTTTTACGAACGGTGTCGGCGGCTACTTCGTCGCTGACCACGATAATGCGTCGAACGTTGGTCTCTTTGGTCCAGCGCGTGGCAACCTGGCCGTGGATTAAGCGGTCATCAATACGGGCAAGGCCGATAACCATGTAATCATTCGGGCCCATCGGTTTTGCCGGCGCTGCCGCTTTCGGTGCCGCTGCAGGCGCAGGGGCTGGTTTTTCTACCGGCTGCGCTTTCAGGGCTTTTACCCCTTCGCGACCGGTTTCAACGGCCAGGGCCACCAGTTCGTCGAAAGACGGATTGTCGTCGCGCGCCATGAAGGTTTCCACCAGCATGGGGATATTTACCCCGGCGACAACTTCATAGTGCTCTTTATCGACGACAATGCGGCTGGCAGCATTGAACGGGCTGCCGCCCCATGTATCAACGAGAAACAGCACGCCCTTGCTGGTATCCAGCTTCGCGAGTTGAGCGTTGTACTTCTCAATCAGCGTCTCGGCGTTTTCACCGGGAACGAAATCGATCCAGCCGACGTTTTCCTGCTCGCCCAACAGCATCTCTGCCGTTTTGAGTAGCTGCTCAGCAGCCCAACCATGTGTGCCTATGACAATAGCAATGGTCACTTGCTACCTCCTTTTATTATCATTAATACGCCTGCCGGGCAGTCGTACTGAGAATCGTATTGGCGAACCGAATCGATTCAGATAAGGGTTAGAGTTCAAAAAACTAAGACTTCCGCGAATTATTTTAGATAGTGAAAAAATAATTTATGTGATGAAGATCCGTAATTTAGCCACACGTGACAGATTTATCTTAAGGTTACAGCCCCAGTGTTACAGATCTTTGCAAAGGAACGTAAATCTTTGCTAAAAATGCATTGTGTCTGATATGTTTAGCCTCCGTTTAATTGTTCAGGAGTATAGGGCTACAGCCCACTATATGGACCGTCACCGACGTCAGTCATCTTCCAGGCCATTTCGCGCCTTTTTCACCGGCGATCCTCGCCACGTATCGACTCTGTCTTCCTCTGTTTTGCCCACGTTGAGTGGGGCACCGTTTCGTCATTCCTTTAGCAGGAGCTTGTCATGGAATTCTTAATGGACCCGTCAATCTGGGTAGGATTGCTCACGCTGGTGGTGCTGGAGATTGTTCTCGGCATCGATAACCTGGTGTTTATTGCCATCCTCGCGGACAAACTGCCGCCAAAACAGCGTGATAAAGCGCGTCTGATTGGTCTTTCGCTGGCGCTGGTCATGCGACTGGGCCTGCTGTCCGTCATCTCCTGGATGGTCACGCTGACCAAACCGCTGTTCTCCGTCATGGATTACACCTTCTCCGGCCGTGATTTGATCATGCTGATCGGGGGGATATTCTTGCTCTTCAAAGCGACGACTGAGCTCCATGAGCGGCTGGAAAACCGGCAGCATGACGATGGGCACGGCAAAGGCTATGCCAGCTTCTGGGTAGTGGTGCTGCAGATCGTGGTGCTTGATGCGGTCTTCTCGCTGGATGCGGTGATCACGGCGGTCGGCATGGTGAACCATCTGCCGGTAATGATGGCTGCGGTCGTTATTGCAATGGCGGTCATGCTTCTGGCCTCGAAACCGCTGACGCGTTTCGTGAACCAGCATCCCACGGTGGTGGTCCTGTGTCTGAGCTTCCTGCTGATGATCGGTCTGAGCCTGGTGGCCGAAGGCTTTGGCTTCCATATTCCGAAAGGCTACCTGTACGCCGCGATTGGCTTCTCGATCCTGATCGAGCTGTTCAACCAGATTGCGCGCCGTAACTTCATTAAGCAGCAGTCTAATCAGCCGCTGCGCGCCCGTACCGCAGATGCCATTCTGCGCCTGATGGGCGGTCGTCGTCAGGTGAACGTTCAGTCTGATTCCGAAAACCACAACCCGGTTCCGGTTCCGGAAGGGGCGTTTGTGGAACAGGAGCGCTACATGATTAACGGCGTGCTCTCTCTGGCCTCTCGTTCACTGCGCGGGATCATGACCCCGCGCGGGGAAATCAGCTGGGTTGATGCGAACCTGAGCGTGGATGAAATTCGTCAGCAGCTGCTCTCTTCACCGCACAGCCTGTTCCCGGTGTGTCGCGGTGAGCTCGATGAGATCATCGGCGTCGTGCGGGCAAAAGAGATGCTGGTCGCCCTGGAAGAGGGCGTCAATGTCGAAGCCGTTGCTGCCGCATCGCCTGCGATTGTCGTGCCGGAAACGCTGGATCCGATCAACCTGCTGGGCGTGCTTCGCCGCGCGCGCGGTAGCTTTGTTATCGTTACCAACGAGTTTGGTGTGGTGCAGGGGCTGGTGACGCCGCTGGACGTGCTTGAAGCGATTGCCGGTGAATTCCCGGATGCCGACGAAACGCCGGAGATCGTCGCCGACGGCGAAGGCTGGCTGGTTAAAGGAACGACCGACCTGCACGCGCTCTCGCACACGCTGGGGCTGGAAAACGTGGTTAACGATGAAGAAGATATCGCGACCGTTGCCGGTCTGGTTATCGCCGTTAACGGGCAAATCCCGCGCGTAGGTGATGTGATCGAGCTGCCGCCGCTGCACATTACGATCGTCGAAGCCAACGACTATCGCGTTGATATGGTCCGCATTGTTAAAGAACAATCTGCCCACGACGAAGATGAGTAAGTCTGCTTAACGCAGCGGCATTAAGGGCACGATGTGCCCGTTATGACGCGCTGGCGGGGGAGTACGTCCCGCCAGCCAGTCTGGAAAGTCCCGTAGCGGCATCGGCCGCGCATAGAAAAACCCCTGCAGGACAGGTACGCCATGGCGGCGTAAATATCGCGCCTGCTCCTCCGTCTCGACCCCTTCAGCCACCAGTTCGATATTCAGCCGCTGACCCAGAGCAATAATGATATCCGTCACCGTTGAATTCACGGCATCTGTGCCAATGGCCGTGGTAAACGACTGGTCGATTTTCAGCACGTCCGGGTGCAGCTTTTCAAGCCAGGAGAAGGAGCTGTTTCCGGTGCCAAAATCGTCGATGGCGAGCTTCACCCCTTTACGATGCAGTTCGCGCACGATGCGATAGTCCGCATCCAGCAGCGCATCCCGCTCCGTTAATTCAATCACCAGCTGCTGGCGCGGATGGGCGCTGAACCAGAGGCGGTTCAGGTCCTGCAACAGCACCGCGCGACGGAAATGGCTGGCGGCGACGTTAATACCGATGTGAAAACCGGCGCTGGAGGGGAAGTAGCCTATCTGGCGCACCGTTTCGGCGATCACATAACGGGTGAGGGGGACAATTTGGTTGTGTTCTTCGGCCAGAGGAATAAACACCTCCGGTGAGATCCACCCCTGACGGGGGTTATTCCAGCGCAGCAGGATCTCAACGCCGGTGCATTTCTGGGTACGGGCATTCACCAGCGGCTGGCAGAAAAGTTCAAATTCCCGCGACGCGATCCCCATGTCGATCTCCCAGGTGAAGCTCATCCGGTTTGCCGTGGCCAGCCAGGCGAGATAGCCCAGCAGCAGGCTGAGCATGAGCCCCAGCGGCAGCTGGGCTGGCAGGCTTTTTAAGGCAAGCTGTCCAGGGCCTGGCCCGCTGACCGTAATGGTGAAAGGATTTCGGGATGATGACTGCTGGAAAATAGAGCCATCCTCATCAAACGTCAGGCTGTCGGTGACGCGTTGACCATAGCGCAAAAAGCGATCGCCCACGCTTAGCGCCACGTCATTGATGAGCGGACGCTGCGGCTCCAGAATCATTTTGGTGATCAGATCGATATTGATGATTTCGATGATGCCATCTTCACCGCTCCCGGAGACGGGATACCACTGGATCACTATCGGGCTGCCCTTCAGCAGCCACTGGTCAGTCGATAAAATCAGTTTTGCGGTGCTGGCGGGTAATTCCGAAAGGAAGTCGCGGACGGGCACATCGCGGCTTCCGAAAATACTCGAGCAATACAGGATACCGTCTTTAATCAGGGCGATGGAGCGCACCGTCTGCAAAATGGCGGCCTGCTTTCTCAGGGCCAGGTGCGCCTGCGGGCACGGCTGACCGACCAGCGGCTGTAGCACGCTGCGGCGGTTTTCTAAAGAAAGCAGTATGTTATCAAGGGCGCGAACGGAATGGCTGGTAAAATCGAGGATCCGCTGCTGGTTAACGTTGCGCTGTGAAATAAAGCGAATGCCTAACGTCAGGATGAGCGTAAGGAGCGCAACCGCCACACAGACGATAACGCGTTTTCGGCGATAGTTTTTAATGATCGTTTGTGCAGTTTGCATGAACGGTCGCCTGATAAGCCACCAGCCACAAAAGCCGGACGCAACAGTGAAAGTGTAGTGGGGAAAGCAGAAGGAGACGAGGAAGAAGAGGGAAATTCGCCCATCCGTTGCAGATGGGCGAAAGGCAGTATTAGTCGCACTGCACCTTAATGGCCAGGCCACCACGGGACGTTTCGCGATACTTCGCGTTCATGTCTTTGCCCGTTTCGTACATGGTTTCAATCACCTTATCCAGCGATACGCGAGGTTCGCTGGTACGGCGCATCGCCATACGTGAGGCGTTGATGGCCTTCACCGATGCAATCGCGTTACGCTCGATGCACGGCACCTGCACCTGGCCTGCGACCGGGTCACAGGTCAGACCGAGGTTATGCTCCATACCGATTTCTGCCGCCACGCAGACCTGCTCAGGGCTTGCGCCCAGCAGCTCTGCAAGGCCGGCCGCCGCCATAGAACAGGCCACGCCCACTTCACCCTGGCAACCGACTTCAGCACCGGAGATGGAGGCGTTCATCTTGTACAGCGCACCGATGGCACCTGCCGCCAGGAAATAGCGGATGTAGATATCCGGCGTAACGGGCTCAATAAAGTGGTCGTAATAGGCCAGCACCGCGGGAACAATACCGCACGCGCCGTTGGTTGGCGCAGTCACGACGCGGCCACCGGCGGCGTTCTCTTCGTTAACCGCCAGGGCAAACATGTTCACCCAGTCGACGACGTTCATCGGGTCGTTGGAGAATTTGTCTGTGGTCACCAGCATGCGGCGCAGGGCAGAGGCACGACGCGGCACGCGCAGCGGACCCGGCAGGACACCTTCGGTGTTCATCCCGCGATCGATACAGGCACGCATGGTTTGCCAGACGTTCGCAAAATAGTCTTCAATCTCTTTTTTGCTGTGCAGCGCCAGTTCGTTCTGCATCACCATGCCGGACAGTGAAAGACCGGTCTGTTTGCAGTAACCCAGCATCTCGGTAGCCGACTTAAACGGATACGGAACGCTGACGTCGCCAACGCTGTCTTTGCCAAAATGCTCTTCATCCACGATGAAGCCACCGCCGATGGAGTAGTACGTTTTGCTGTAAATCTCTTTTTCACCGCTAAAAGCGTGAATGGTCATGCCGTTCTCATGCAGCGGCAGGTTGTCGCTGCGAAAACGCATGCCGTCATCCTGCGGGAAATCGACTTCCTGCTGACCGTTTGCCAGCAGCAGGCGGCCGCGTGTTTCCACGTCGCGGATGAATGCCGGAATGGCATCAATATCTACGGTATCCGGCATATTGCCCGCCAGACCCATAATAATGGCGATATCGGTGTGGTGGCCTTTACCCGTCAATGACAGCGAGCCGTAAACATCCACGGCGACACGGGTAACGCTTTCCAGTAATCCTTTTTCGACCAGATCATCGACGAACTGTTTACCGGCCTTCATCGGGCCAACAGTATGGGAAGACGAAGGGCCAATTCCCACTTTGAACATGTCGAATATACTAATCACTTTCACACTCCTGACAGGGTTACCGGGGTTCCAGTAACGATGTTATAACTGCGCATAGTGTAAGAGGGAACACCGACCTCGGCTTAACTATTCACATGAATTAAACTAATGGTTGGCGATGGGTTTTGCTAATAGCGCGACGCGGATCGCAAACCTGGCAGAAGAGGGTAGAATGTAAAGTATAGTCAAGGCTTCAGGCCGATTTGCAACGCCAGCTCACGAATAATGCCCGCCGTCATGCCCCAGACAAAATAATGCTGATACCAGGATAACCACACCCGATGGTCATGCCCCCGGCGTTGGATATCCAGCGGGTGATAACGACTCAGTCGAAGGGCCTCTTCCAGCGGCATTTCAAACACCGCTGAGACTTCATCGACGCTGGCGTGATACTGCAGGTCCGGCGGGATAATACCGACCACCGGCGTAACCTGAAAGCCGGTGACGCTGTTGACGGGCGGCAGCACGCCGATGACCTCAACCGCTTCCGGCGGAATGGCGACCTCTTCCTGCGCCTCCCGCAGCGCGGCGGCAATCAGCGAGGCGTCGGTGCTATCGACTGCGCCACCCGGAAAGGCGACCTGACCGGCGTGCTTGCGTAAATGGGGGGAACGCTGGGTGAGCAGCAGGCCCGGCTGCGCGCGACGCACGACCGGGATCAGCACGGCCGCCTGGCGTTGATTCAGCGCTTCGCGGTTGACCTGCGGTCGTAATAGCTGAAAGCGAGATAAAAAGTCATCCAGCGTCAGGTTCTCTTTTTCCACCCGTGATTACTCCAGTTGTTTCAGGATACGGTTAACTTTATCAAAGGTTTCCTGATATTCCGCATCGACCTGGCTGTCGGCGACAATGCCGCCCCCGGCCGAACAGTATACATTTCCGCCGCAGGCGGTCAGCGTGCGTATGGTAATGCTGGTATCCAGCGTGCCGCACAGGCTGATGTAGCCGATACTGCCGCACCAGGCGTTGCGGCGCTGCGGCTCCAGCTCATCAATGATTTCCATCGCCCGCACCTTTGGGGCACCGGTGATAGAGCCGCCCGGAAACGCGGCGCGCAGCAGATCGCAGGCCGTGCGTGAATCCGGCAGCCGTGCGGTAATCGTACTGACCAGATGATGCACGGCCGGGAACGGCTCGACGACAAACAGTTCCGGCACGCGCACGCTGCCCGGAACGGCCACGCGTCCGATATCGTTGCGCATCAGATCGACAATCATCAGGTTTTCTGCGCGGTCTTTCGGCGAGGCGGCCAGTGTTTCCGCCTGCTGGCGATCGGCATCGGGATCCGCAAGGCGCGGCAGGGTGCCTTTGATCGGGCGGGTCTGAATAGTGCCCTCCGCCAGATGGATAAAGCGCTCGGGCGACAGGCTCAGGATAGCTCCCTGTTCCAGACGTACGAACGCGCTGAACGGCGCCCTGTTGCTGGCATTCAGACGGGTAAACGCCTGCCACTCATCTCCCTGATAGGTCGCCTGGAAACGCTGCGCAAGGTTGACCTGATAACAGTCGCCGCTTTGCAGATACGCCTGAACGCGCGCGAATTTTTCTGCATATTCCGCTGCGCTCATATTCGAGCGCCATTTTGAGGTCAGCGTGAACGGCTGTGCCGGAGCAGCCTGCTGCGCCTCAAGCCAGGCCAGACGCGCCTGCACGTCACGATGGCTTAGCAGTGAAACCGTTTTTTTCTGGTGATCAACAATTAACGCCCAGTCATACAGCCCGACGGCCATGTCTGGCAGGGAAATATCCGCCTGCGCGTGCTCGGGTAGCGTTTCGAAACGACGGCCTAAATCGTAGCCAAACAGGCCCAGCGCGCCTCCCTGAAAGGGAAGGTCCGGGTTCGGCGTGGCAGATAAGCCCAGCGCGTTAATTTCCTGCTGAAGCAGCATCAGCGGATCGACCGTTAACGACATGTCATGGGGCGTCAGCGTCTTTAGCGGATCGGCTACCAGGATATCAAAGCGGCTGTAAGGGTGGTCCGCGTGGCCGGAATGCAGCAGCATCGCAAAAGGAAGGTGGCTCAGGCGGTCAAACCAGAATTCCGCAGCGTCTGTGCGCCAGGGCAAGGTAATAACAGTGGGGAAGCGCATGTTCATGTGTGGCATACTACCGGGCAGCGTGAAATAATTAGCGCGAATAATTTAGCAGGAGTTGACGATGTTTGCAGGTTTACCTTCTCTCAGTCATGACCAACAGCAGAAAGCGGTTGAACGCATTCAGGAACTGATGACCCAGGGTATGAGCAGCGGAGAGGCGATTACCGTTGTCGCTCAGGAGATTCGCGCCAGTCATACCGGCGAGCGGATTGTGGCGCGATTCGAAGATGAAGATGAAGATGAAGAAGAGTAACCGGGCTTAAACCGCCGCGATAATCTTGATCTCAACCTTATACTCCGGTTTCATCAGCGCGGCCTGTACGGTGCAACGTACAGGCGCGTGACCCGCCACGACCCATGCATCCCAGGCTTTGTTCATTGCCGCAAAATCGTCTTTGTTTGCCAGGAAGATCGTCGCATCCAGAATGCGGGATTTGTCGCTACCTTGCTTAGCAAGTACCGCATCAATTTGCGCCAGGGTGTTAGCCGTTTGCTCGAAGGCATCCGCGTCCAGGTTAGCCGGTACGCCGGTGTAGTACAGCGTCTGGTTATGGATCACCACATCAGACCAGCGGGCTTCGGCATCAATGCGCACAATCGTCATAAACGTTTCCTCGTTATTTTTCGTCATCAGGCGGCAAGACTGCCATATTGTTCCGTCGTCGTCACTATTTGGGGTGGCACTGGAGAGGATGGGCTGACATAATCCCTGTGCAAAAATACAGTGAGAGAGCACCCGTGGCAGACGATTTTTCCCCTGAAGGTCAATTAGCACAGGCCATTCCCGGCTTCAAACCGCGTGAACCTCAGCGGCAGATGGCGCACGCCATTGCGCATGCCATTGATAAGGCGCAGCCGCTGGTGGTGGAGGCCGGAACCGGCACGGGAAAAACCTACGCGTATCTCGCTCCGGCGCTGCGGGCCAAAAAAAAGGTCATTATCTCGACGGGGTCGAAAGCCCTGCAGGATCAGCTCTACAGCCGTGATTTGCCCACCGTCGCAAGAGCGCTGAAATACAAAGGCCGACTGGCGCTGCTGAAAGGGCGATCCAACTATCTCTGCCTGGAGCGTCTCGAGCAGCAGGCGCTGGCCGGCGGCGATCTGCCGGTACAAACCCTGAGCGACGTTATTATTCTTCGCGCCTGGGCGAACCAGACGGAAGAGGGGGATATCAGCACCTGCGCGAGCGTGCCGGAAGACTCACCTGCCTGGCCGCTGGTGACCAGCACCAACGACAACTGCCTCGGCAGCGACTGTCCGCTGTATAAAGACTGCTTTGTGGTAAAAGCGCGCAAAACGGCGATGGATGCCGATGTGGTCGTGGTCAACCACCATCTGTTCCTCGCGGATATGGTGGTCAAGGACAGCGGCTTTGGTGAGTTGATCCCCGAGGCGGACGTCATGATCTTCGATGAAGCCCACCAGCTGCCGGATATCGCCAGCCAGTATTTCGGCCAGTCGCTCTCCAGTCGCCAGCTGCAGGACCTGGCGAAAGATTTCACCATTGCTTACCGAACCGAATTGAAAGATACCCAGCAGCTGCAGAAGTGTGCCGACCGCCTGGCGCAAAGCGCGCAGGATTTCCGGTTACAGCTCGGCGAGCCGGGCTATCGCGGTAACCTGCGCGAACTGCTGGCGGACAAAAATATCCAGCGCGCGCTGCTGCTGCTCGATGATGCCCTGGAGCTCTGCTACGACGTGGCGAAACTGTCGCTTGGCCGTTCCGCGCTGCTGGATGCCGCCTTCGAGCGTGCCACCCTCTACCGCGGACGGCTCAAGCGGCTGAAAGAGATTAACCAGCCGGGGTTCAGCTACTGGTACGAGTGCACCTCACGCCATTTCACGCTGGCGCTCACGCCGCTGACGGTGGCGGATAAATTTAAGGAAGTGATGGCGCAAAAGCCGGGAAGCTGGATCTTCACGTCGGCAACCTTGTCGGTGAATGACGATCTGCACCACTTTACCGGGCGTCTGGGCATTGAGCAGGCGGAGTCGCTGCTGCTGCCTAGCCCGTTCGATTACGAAAAGCAGGCGCTGCTCTGCGTCCCGCGCAATCTTCCGCTGCCTAACCAGCCGGGCGCGGCGCGCCACCTGGCGGCGATGCTAAAACCGATGATCGAGGCCAACAACGGCCGCTGTTTTATGCTCTGCACCTCTCACGCCATGATGCGCGACCTCGCGGAGCAGTTCCGCGCCACCATGACCTTGCCGGTGCTGCTGCAGGGTGAAACCAGTAAAGGGCAGCTGCTGCAGCAGTTCGTCAGCGCCGGTAATGCCCTGCTGGTGGCCACCAGCAGCTTCTGGGAAGGAGTCGACGTGCGGGGGGACACCCTTTCGCTGGTGATCATCGATAAGCTGCCGTTTACCTCCCCGGACGACCCGCTGCTGAAGGCGCGTATGGAAGACTGCCGCCTGCGCGGCGGCGATCCGTTCGACGAGGTACAGCTTCCGGACGCGGTGATTACCCTCAAGCAGGGGGTAGGGCGCCTGATCCGCGACGTCACCGATCGCGGCGTGCTGGTCATTTGCGATAACCGGCTGGTCATGCGCCCTTACGGCGCCACCTTCCTTGCAAGCCTGCCGCCCGCGCCGCGGACGCGGGACATAAAACGCGCGGTGCGTTTCCTGGCAAACCCAACGGCGGAGTAATTTACCCCGGAGTGTGCTAAGATGCGCGCCATTTTGTGACTGACCCTTGCGAGAGCGCGACGACCCATGCGAATTCTGGCTATTGATACCGCAACAGAGGCTTGCTCTGTTGCTCTGTTGAACAACGACGCTGTTTCTGCTCATTTCGAAGAGTGCCCGCGGGAACACACCCAGCGCATTCTGCCCCTGGTAAAAGAGATTTTAACCCGGAGCAATACCTCCTTAACCGACCTCGACGCGCTGGCCTTTGGCCGCGGCCCCGGCAGCTTTACGGGCGTACGCATCGGGATTGGCATTGCGCAGGGGCTGGCGCTGGGCGCCGAGCTGCCGATGATTGGCGTCTCTACTCTCGCCACTATGGCGCAGGGCGCATGGCGCATGACCGGAGCAACCCGCGTCCTGGCCGCGATTGACGCCCGCATGGGCGAAGTCTACTGGGCCGAATACACCCGCGACGAGCAGGGCGTGTGGCACGGTGAAGAGACGGAAGCCGTGCTTAAGCCGGAAGCGGTCACTGAACGACTGAAACAGCTCTCCGGTGAGTGGGCGACCGTCGGCACGGGCTGGCCGGCGTGGCCTGATATGGCGAACGACACCGGGGTGACGCTGGTGGACGGCAACATGCTTCTGCCGGCCGCTGAGGATATGCTTCCCATTGCCTGTCAGCTGCTTGCAGCAGGAGAAACCGTTGCCGTTGAACACGCGGAGCCGGTTTATTTGCGAAACACCGTCGCGTGGAAGAAACTTCCGGGCCGCGAGTGAATCTCAGTAACAGGAACTGAGAAAAAGGAGTCGCATCATGGCGGTTCAGACTAAAGCAGTACGCCTTATTATGGCAGGCGCGGTAGCCATAGCACTGAGCGGATGCGTTTCCGTTCCTGATGCGATCAAGGGCAGCAGCCCGACGCCCCAGCAGGATCTGGTTCGGGTGATGAATGCGCCTGAGCTGTACGTCGGCCAGGAAGCGCGCTTCGGCGGTAAGGTGATCGACGTGCAAAACCAGCAGGGGAAAACCCGCCTGGAGATCGCGACCGTTCCGCTGGACAGCGGCGCGCGTCCCGTACTGGGCGAAGCCTCCCGGGGACGCATCTATGCGGACGTCGGTGGTTTCCTCGACCCGGTTGATTTTCGCGGACAGCTGGTGACCGTCGTCGGGCCGATTACCGGCGCCGTGCAGGGTAAAATCGGCAGCACGCCGTATAAATTCATGACCATGCAGGTCAACGGTTATAAACGCTGGCGGCTGGCGCAGCAGGTGATCATGCCGCCTCAGCCGATCGATCCGTGGATGTGGGGACCACACCCTTATCGTTACGGCTACCCGGGCTGGGGCTGGTATAACCCGGGACCTGCACAGGTACAAACGATCGTTACTGAGTAACTTACTGTTATTATTACTAAAGAGACAGCGGCTCAGCCGCTGTCTCTGTTTTTTTACGGCTACAACGAAAAAAAAGAGTGACGCGCTTCGCAACCTTAAATCTGGGCAATTAATAAACTGGTACGCTGAGTTAATATAATGTTAACAAACTGTTTATTATCGGGGTTGTGATGACGACGAACACTCAGTTCAGAGGTGATGCATTGAAAAAGGTTTGGCTTAACCGTTATCCCGCAGATGTGCCTGCGGAGATCAATCCTGACCGTTATCAATCCCTGGTGGAATTATTTGAGCACTCGGTAAGGCGCTACGCGGATCAGCCCGCATTTGTGAATATGGGCGAGGTGATGACGTTCCGTAAGCTTGAGGAGCGTAGCCGCGCGTTTGCGGCCTATCTTCAGGAAGGGCTGGGGCTGCAAAAGGGGGACCGCGTCGCGCTGATGATGCCAAACCTGCTGCAATACCCGGTGGCGCTGTTTGGTATCCTGCGTGCCGGGATGATCGTCGTCAACGTTAACCCGCTGTATACCCCGCGCGAGCTGGAGCATCAGCTGAACGACAGCGGCGCGGCCGCGATTGTGATTGTGTCCAACTTTGCCCATACGCTGGAAAAAGTGGTCGACAAAACCCAGGTGAAACACGTCATCCTGACGCGCATGGGGGATCAACTCTCCACCGCCAAAGGCACGCTGGTTAACTTTGTCGTCAAGTACGTCAAACGTCTGGTTCCAAAATATCACCTGCCGGATGCGATCTCTTTCCGCCGTGCGCTGCACGCGGGCTATCGTATGCAGTACGTCAAGCCGGAAGTGGTTTGCGAAGACCTGGCCTTCCTGCAATACACCGGCGGTACCACCGGCGTAGCGAAAGGCGCGATGCTGACCCACCGCAACATGCTGGCGAACCTGGAACAGGTTAACGCCACTTACGGGCCGCTGCTGCACCCGGGTAAAGAGTTGGTGATCACCGCGCTGCCGCTGTATCACATTTTCGCGTTGACCATGAATTGCCTGCTGTTTATTGAGCTGGGCGGTCAGAACGTCCTGATTACGAACCCGCGCGATATTCCGGGGCTGGTGAAAGAACTGGCGAAATATCCGTTCACCGCCATGACCGGGGTGAACACCCTGTTTAACGCGCTGCTTAATAACAAAGAGTTCCAGCAGCTGGATTTCTCCACGCTGCATCTCTCTGCGGGCGGCGGCATGCCGGTTCAGCAGGCGGTGGCCGAGCGCTGGGTGAAGCTCACCGGCCAGTATTTGCTGGAGGGCTATGGCCTGACGGAATGTGCGCCGCTGGTCAGCGTTAACCCGCATGATATCGACTATCACAGTGGGAGCATTGGTCTGCCGGTCCCTTCCACCGAGGCCAAACTGGTCGACGATAACGATAACGAAGTCGCGCCGGGCGAGCCTGGCGAGCTGTGCGTCAAAGGTCCGCAGGTGATGCTGGGCTACTGGCAGCGTCCCGATGCGACCGACGAAATCATCAAAGACGGCTGGCTGCATACCGGTGATATCGCAGTGATGGATGACGAGGGCTTCCTGCGCATCGTCGATCGCAAGAAAGACATGATCCTCGTCTCCGGCTTCAACGTTTATCCGAATGAGATCGAAGACGTGGTTATGCAGCACAGCGGCGTGCTCGAAGTGGCGGCCGTAGGCGTTCCTTCCGGCAGCAGCGGTGAAGCGGTCAAGATATTTGTGGTCAAGAAAGACGCTTCACTGACGGAAGAGGAGCTGATAACGTTCTGTCGTCGTCAACTGACGGGCTATAAGGTGCCGAAACTGGTTGAATTCCGCGATGAGCTGCCGAAATCCAACGTCGGAAAGATATTACGACGAGAATTACGTGACGAAGCCCGTGGCAAAGTAGACAATAAGGCCTGAGCTTCACGCTAATCGCCCAGACGCCGGTTAAGCCGGCGTTTTTTATGGGCGCAAACAAAAGAGAACCCGTTTTGAATTACCAGATGATCACGACCAATGACGAGCTGGCTTCGCTGTGCGAAGTGACGCGCGACTTTCCTGCCATTGCCCTGGATACCGAATTTGTCCGTACCCGGACGTACTATCCGCAGCTGGGTTTGATTCAGATGTACGACGGTAAGCACGTGTCGCTGATTGACCCTCTCGGGATTACCGACTGGGCACCTATGCGCGATCTGCTGCTCGATACCGCCGTGACGAAATACCTGCACGCAGGCAGTGAAGATCTGGAAGTCTTTCTGAACACCTTTGGCATCATGCCTCAGCCGCTGATTGATACGCAGATCCTCGCAGCATTCAGCAATCGTCCTCTCTCATGGGGCTTTGCCGCCATGGTAGAGGAGTACACGGGCCTGGCGCTGGATAAAAGCGAATCCCGCACCGACTGGCTGGCGCGTCCGCTTACCGAGCGTCAGCTGGAGTATGCGGCAGCTGACGTGTTTTACCTGCTGCCAATTGCCGGACAGCTGATGAAAGAGGCAGAAGCCTCTGGGTGGCTCTCCGCGGCGCTGGACGAGTGTCGTATGACCCAGCAGCGTCGCCAGGAAGTGGTTGACCCGAAAGAGGCCTGGCGCGATATCAGCAACGCCTGGCAGCTGCGTACGCGCCAGCTGGCGTGCCTGCAGCTGTTAGCGGACTGGCGTCTGCGGAAAGCGCGCGAGCGCGATCTGGCCGTTAACTTTGTGGTTCGCGAAGAGCATCTCTGGGCGGTCGCGCGCTATATGCCGGGCAGCCTCGGCGAGCTGGACAGCATTGGGCTTTCGGGCAGCGAGATCCGTTTCCACGGCAAAACCCTGCTGGCGCTGGTCGCAAAGGCGCAGGAATTACCCGAGGACGTGCTGCCTGAACCGCTGCTGAATCTGATGGATATGCCGGGCTATCGCAAGGCTTTCAAAGACATTAAAGCGCTGGTGCAGGAAGTCGCAACGGAAAGCAAACTGAGCGCTGAACTGCTCGCATCACGCCGTCAGATTAATCAGCTGCTGAACTGGCACTGGAAGCTGAAGCCGCAGAATGGCGTGCCGGAGATGATGGCGGGATGGCGCGGCGAATTGATGGCCGATCGCCTGAATACGCTGCTGGAAGGTTATCCGAGATAAAAAATATGCCGGGCATAGGCCCGGCATATCCCCCGGTGGCGCTGCGCTTACCGGGGCTACAAAATCACAAACCTACGGACGCGACTCTTCTGCTTCCGGGAGCGTAACGTTCAGCTCCAGAATCGAAATATCTCCGTCTTTTTGTTCCAGCTGTACCGTGACCATCTCCGGGTCAATCTGCACGTACTTACAGATCACTTCCAGGATGTCCTTGCGCAGCTGCGGCAGGTAGTGAGGCTCGGCGTCGCTACGACGACGCTCCGCAACGATAATTTGCAGACGTTCTTTTGCGATGTTGGCGGTGTTCTTTTTCCGCGAGAGAAAAAAGTCCAGTAATGCCATAACTTATCCTCCGAACAGGCGTTTGAGGAAACCTTTCTTCTCTTCTTCAATGAAGCGGAAAGGACGTTCTTCTCCCAGCAGACGGTCAACGGTATCGGCGTAAGCTTTACCTGCATCTGCCATTGTATCAAGGATCACTGGCTCGCCCTGGTTAGAGGCGCGTAACACGGACTGATCTTCCGGGATGACGCCCACCAGTTTAATGCGCAGGATCTCAAGCACGTCTTCCATGCTCAGCATGTCACCTTTGTTCACGCGGCCCGGATTGTAGCGGGTCAGCAGCAGGTGCTCTTTAATCGGGTCTTCGCCATTTTCCGCACGGCGGGATTTAGAGGCGAGGATCCCCAGAATACGGTCTGAGTCACGCACGGATGAAACTTCAGGGTTAGTGGTGATGATCGCTTCATCTGCGAAGTAGAGCGCCATCAGGGCACCGGTTTCGATGCCGGCAGGGGAGTCGCAAACAATGAAGTCGAACTCCATCTTTTTCAGCTCGTCGAGCACCTTTTCCACCCCTTCACGGGTCAGGGCGTCTTTGTCACGCGTCTGAGAAGCCGGAAGAATGTAGAGGTTGTCGGTGCGCTTGTCTTTGATCATCGCCTGGTTCAGCGTGGCATCGCCCTGAATGACGTTCACGAAGTCATACACGACGCGACGCTCACATCCCATGATGAGGTCGAGGTTACGCAGACCGATATCGAAGTCGATAACGATGGTTTTCTTTCCCTTCTGGGCCAAACCAGTAGCGATGGCCGCGCTGGAGGTGGTCTTGCCAACGCCTCCTTTACCCGAAGTAACAACAATAATGCGTGCCATAGAAATTCCTTGTTAAAAAGGGATCAATTCAACGGTTGAACGGTCAACGCGTCGTCTGCCAGAAGCAGGCGAGCCGCTTTGCCATAAAATTCGGCTGGGATCTTGTCGCTCAGCCAATATTCACCTGCGATGGACACCAGTTCCGCCGTCAGGTGAGTACAAAATATTTGCGCATCACGATCGCCACTTGCACCCGCGAGCGCACGTCCACGCATCATACCGTATACGTGAATATTGCCATCTGCAATCAGCTCAGCGCCAGCACTGACGTGGCTTGTAACAATTAGATCACAGTTTGGTGCATAAATGCGCTGACCGGAACGAACCGGTACATCAATCATTCGCGTTTTTGTGACGGTAGTAACGTTTTGCACCGCAGGAGGGGGCGTTTGCACGGCAACGGGTGCCGCACGTGGGGCTTTTTCTTTGCCCTCGTTCAGAAGGGGCAGCCCCGCACGGTCAATTTCCGCTTTCAGCTCAGTATCTTTACAGCCGCTGATGCCCACAATACGTAGCCCGGTAGAGGAGACGGCCTGCTGGAGAAGTTTCCAGTTAACCGGAGCCTCAAGACCGCTAACGTTAATAACTACAGGGGCGTGTTTCAGAAAGGCGGGAGCCTGGGCGATTTTGTCTTCTAACGCCTGACGAATAACCTCGGGTTTTGCATCATGCAAATGTACCACTGATAAGGTGAAGCTACTGCCTTTAAGCTCGATGGGCGTGTTTGACATCCTGGCCTTACTCAATTTGCTATTAACCGCAACCACTCGCTGCGATATTCCGAAGAGTATCAGGCATGTTATAGTCAGGAGTATATTGAGGCAAGCAACCACCCATTAATTCAGAGTAAAAACATGTTTTGTGTGATCTACAGAAGTACAAGCCGTGACCAGACCTATCTTTATGTCGAAAAGAAAGACGATTTTTCACGCGTGCCTGAAGAATTAATGAAGAGCTTTGGCCGACCACAGCTGGCGATGCTGCTGCCGCTCGATGGTCGCAAGAAGCTGATAAATGCCGATCTGGATAAAGTGAAAACGGCATTAGCCGAACAAGGCTATTATTTACAGCTTCCACCGCCACCCGAGAATTTATTAAAACAGCATCTTGAGGCGAACGGTAAAAAATAGTCTCAACTGTTTTCGGTCACAACACATCAACCGTTTAGGGGTCGAGCATGTATCAACATCATAACTGGCAAGGTGCATTACTGGATTATCCCGTCAGCAAAGTGGTTTGCGTGGGCAGCAACTATGCGAAACACATTCAGGAGATGGGCAGTGCGACGCCAGAAGAGCCGGTCCTGTTCATCAAGCCAGAAACGGCGCTTTGCGATATCCGCCAGCCGCTGGCGCTGCCGCAGGGGCTGGGGGCGGTGCATCACGAGGTTGAGCTCGCGGTGCTGATCGGCGCGACGCTGCGTCAGGCCTCGGAAGAGCATGTTCAGAAAGCGATTGCCGGATACGGCGTGGCGCTGGATCTGACCCTGCGCGATGTGCAGGGCAAAATGAAGAAAGCAGGGCAGCCGTGGGAAAAGGCCAAAGGCTTTGATAACTCCTGTCCCATCTCGGCGTTTGTTCCGGTGAGCGAATTCAGCAACGACCCGCAGGACACGCCGCTTAGCCTGAAGGTTAACGGCGAAATCCGCCAGCAGGGCACCACGGCAGATATGATCCATAAGATTGTGCCGCTGATTGCCTACATGAGCCGCTTCTTTACCCTGAAACCGGGTGATGTGATCCTGACCGGTACGCCTGAAGGCGTTGGCCCGCTGCTCAGCGGCGATGAACTGGAAGTCGGGTTTAACGGCCTGTCGCTGAAAACCCGCGTGCTGTAACCCAATCTTGCCGCCTGAAGAGGGCGGCAAAACTTGCAACAACGTGCCAGACTCGTTATAAGGTGCGCTTTCTTTTGACGTGTGGACATCCTGATGAACGACATCCCTTTCTGGCAAAGCAAAACTCTCGACGACATGACTGACGCAGAATGGGAATCATTGTGCGACGGCTGCGGCCAGTGCTGCCTGCACAAGCTGATGGATGAAGATACGGACGAGATCTACTTCACCAACGTTGCCTGCAAGCAGTTAAACATCAAAACATGCCAGTGCCGCAACTATGAGCGTCGGTTTGAATTTGAGCCGGACTGCATCAAGTTAACCCGGGATAATCTGCCCACCTTTGAATGGCTACCGCATACCTGCGCGTATCGCCTGCTGGCGGAGGGGAAAGGCCTGCCTGACTGGCACCCGCTGCTGACCGGCTCAAAAGCGGCGATGCACGGCGAGCGTATCTCCGTGCGCCACATTGCGGTGAAAGAGTCCGAGGTGCGTGACTGGGAAGACCACATCATGAACCACCCGACCCGTTGAGAATAAAAAAACCCGCCGAAGCGGGTTTTTTATTGTGCGCTGTTGTGTCGGGTGGCGCTGCGCTTACCCGACCTACAAAACCGTAGGCCCGCGCAAGCGAAGCGCCGCCGGGCAAATTAGCGCCCAAAAAGATCGCGTTTCTTCGGCTTAAACGGCTGAGCAATCAGCACCAGCAGCGCCACGACGAGGTAGGCAGCAAAAATACCCACCAGCCACTGCGGCATCTCCAGGGTCAGGAATTCCCACTGACGAACGGAGCAGTCACCGGATGCAACAAACACCTGCGGCAGCCATTTATCCAGCGGCAGCCAGCTCGGGAAGCGGGCGGCAAAATCACAGGTCATAAACGGTGACGGATGCAGCTGCATCATGGTGTGCTGCCAGGAGAGTTCAAGCCCTTTCCAGGCGCTGTAGATCCAGATAGCGATACCGGCATAGCGAAGCGGTGATTTTGGCGCAATGGCGCCGACCAGGCCTGCACCCATAATGCCGAACAGCGCGCAGCGTTCGTAAATGCACAGCACGCAAGGCTTAAGTCCCATTACGTGCTGGAACCACAGCGCGACCATTTCCAGCGCAAAGGCGGTCAGGGCCATTAGCAACCACGCTCCGCGACCGCGGGAGCACTGGTTTAAAAATCTCAACATAATCATTTCCCTGGAACATGCTTAGAAAGCGCAGTGTAAACGAATTCGTTTTTTGCGCCACCTGTACCTGGCGAAATAAAACGTAATTGGATGTTTATCGTGCGAAAAGGCAAACGGGCAGCGAACTGCCCAAGATGCATTGTTTACTGCGCCGCAAGTATACCCGCTTGTATCAGCCATTGCGTACAGGGAATGAGGGTAATTTTGACGCAAAGCAATCCCACGATCGTGAGCACTATCGTATACGGCAGCGCCATCCATACCATCCTGCCATAGGAAAGACGTATGAGCGGCGCAAGGGCGGAAGTCAGCAGGAACAGAAAGGCGGCCTGTCCATTGGGCGTCGCCACCGACGGCAGGTTGGTGCCGGTATTGATTGCCACGGCCAGAAGCTCGAACTGTCCGGCGCTGATGACGCCTTGCTCCATTGCAGCCTTAGCCTCGTTTATATAGACCGTCCCGACAAAGACGTTATCGGAGATTGACGAGAGCAGACCGTTGAACAGATAAAACAGCGTCAGCTGAGCATCCGGCGCGGCCTGTAAGACAAAGGCAATAATCGGCGCGAACAGGTGCTGGTCGATAATCACGGCAACGACCGCAAAGAACACCGCCAGCAGGGCGGTAAACGGCAGGGCTTCGGTAAAGGCTTTGCCGATGGCGTGTTCATCCGTCACACCGGTAAAGGTGGTGGCGAGAATAATGACCGACAGGCCAATCAGCCCCACTTCGGCAAGATGGAGCGCCAGCGCCGCGATAAGCCAGACGCCGATAATCCCCTGGGCGATCAGGCGCAGCGTCTCCTGGCGCGTGCGCTGGCTCCGGCTCTGCAGATCGAATTTATGCAGCTCCTGACGCACCGGGTCCGGGAGCTGCGCGCCGTAGCCAAAGAGACGAAACTTCTCCACCAGCAGACAGGTCGCCAGACCGCAGATAAGCACCGGTACGCTCACCGGCGCCATTCTCAGGAAGAAATCACCGAAGTGCCAGCCCGCCGCTTTGGCAATGATCAGGTTTTGCGGCTCGCCCACCATCGTCATCACGCCGCCCAGCGCGGTACCGACGCCGGCATGCATCATCAGGCTGCGCAGGAAGGCGCGAAACTGCTCCAGTACGTCACGGTTATGCGCCTCGACGTGGCTGTCATCCTGCAGATCTTCGCCCGGGCGAGAGGAGGCGACACGGTGGTAAATACCGTAGAACCCAACGGCTACGCTTATCACTACCGCGACAACCGTCAGCGCATCCAGGAAGGCCGACAGGAATGCTGCCGCCAGGCAAAACGCCAGCGAGAGGAACATTTTCGACGGAATGCTGAGCAGCAGACGGGTGAAGATAAACAGCAGCAGCTGCTTCATAAAGTAGATGCCCGCCACCATAAACATCAGCAGCAGAAGCACTTCAAGATTAGACGCCAGCTCGGCTTTGACGTGTTCAGCGCTGGTCATACCGATGACCACAGCTTCAAACGCCAGCAACCCGCCCGGCAACAGGGGATAACATTTCAGCGCCATGGCGAGGGTGAAGATAAACTCCGCCACCAGCAGCCACCCGGCAATGAACGGGCTCACGCTAAAGATAAGAGGGTTAACGACCAGGAATACCAGAAGTATCAGTTTGTACCAGTCAGGAGACTGGCCTAAAAAGTTGCGCCACAGCGCGCGCCCAAAAGAAATTTCCACGACAGACGTCCTTCCCCGTCAAGTAAGACAAAACACCAGTATACGCAAAAATCGCGGCCTGGAGGCGGATAAGGCCGGATTGTAAATTTCATAAAAATGAAACGGCGATCCCTCTTTTCTCTCTTTGCCGCGCTACCTGCCACTGCACGCCTCTGGTATGATGAGTCCAATTTGCTAAAGCTGTGTAATGGAAATCTCACTATGGTCATTAAGGCGCAGAGCCCGGCGGGTTTCGCGGAAGAGTACATCATTGAAAGCATCTGGAATAATCGTTTCCCCGCGGGGTCCATTCTTCCAGCTGAACGCGAACTCTCTGAACTGATTGGCGTCACTCGCACCACGCTGCGTGAAGTGCTCCAGCGGCTGGCGCGTGATGGATGGTTGACGATCCAGCACGGTAAGCCGACGAAAGTAAACAACTTCTGGGAAACCTCGGGGCTGAACATTCTTGAAACGCTGGCGCGTCTCGATCATGAAAGCGTGCCGCAGCTCATTGATAACCTGCTCTCCGTTCGCACCAACATCGCGACGATCTTTATTCGTACCGCGTTCCGTCAACATCCGGAAGACGCCCTGGCGGTGCTGGCCACCGCGAACGAGGTGGAAGATCACGCCGACGCGTTTGCCACCCTCGATTACAACGTGTTTCGCGGCCTGGCGTTTGCCTCCGGCAACCCGGTATACGGACTTATCCTCAACGGCATGAAAGGGCTCTATACCCGCATCGGCCGCCACTACTTTGCCAATCCGGAAGCGCGTAGCCTGGCGCTGGGCTTCTACCACAGGCTGAGCAAGCTCTGTACCGAAGGCCTGCACGATCAGGTTTATGAAACGGTGCGCCGCTACGGTCACGATTCCGGTGAAATCTGGCACCGTATGCAGAAAACGCTGCCGGGTGATTTGGCGATTCAGAGTCGCTGAAATAAAAAACCTCTCGTATGAGAGGTTTTTTTTCGCCCGGTGGCGCTTCGCTTACCGGGCCTACAAAACCCGTAGGCCGGGTAAGGCGTAGCCGCCACCCGGCAAAAAACTACAGCGTATTCAACCGCGCCGGGCAGCGTTCCAGCAGCTCGACGCTCCCGTCTTCGTTCTGCTGCTCCAGCTGCACGTCAAAGCCCCACAGGCGATGCACATGCTTAAGCACCTCTTTACGCCCTTTATCCAGCGGCGCGCGGTTGTGCGGGATATAGCGCAGCGTCAGGGAGCGGTCACCGCGCAAATCCACGTTCCACACCTGAATATTGGGCTCAAGGTTGCTCAGGTTGTACTGGGAAGAGAGGCGAGAGCGGATCTCACGGTATCCCTCCTCGTTGTGGATTGCAGAAATCTCCAGGTAGTTGTTTCGGTCATCGTCCAGCACGGTGAAGAAGCGGAAATCACGCATGATTTTCGGCGACATAAACTGGCTGATAAAGCTCTCATCCTTGAAGTCACGCATCGCAAAATGCAGCGTTTCCAGCCAGTCAGAGCCAGCGATATCCGGGAACCAGTACCTGTCTTCTTCCGTCGGCGACTGGCAGATGCGCTTGATGTCCTGGAACATGGCAAAGCCAAGCGCGTACGGGTTAATCCCGCTGTACCACGGGCTGTTGTAGGGCGGCTGGAACACCACGTTGGTATGGCTGTGGAGGAATTCCATCATGAACCGCTCGGTGACTTTCCCTTCGTCATACAGATGGTTGAGGATGGTGTAGTGCCAGAACGTCGCCCAGCCTTCGTTCATCACCTGCGTCTGCTTTTGCGGGTAGAAATACTGGCTCACCTTGCGCACGATGCGCAGGATCTCACGCTGCCACGGCTCCAGCAGCGGGGCGTTCTTCTCCATAAAATAGAGCAGGTTTTCCTGCGGCTCGGACGGGTAACGACGCGCTTCGGCGATCGTTTTTTCCTCCTCACGCTTCGGCAGGGTACGCCACAGCATGTTCACCTGGCTTTGCAGATACTCTTCGCGGCTTTTCTGCCGGGCTTTCTCCTCCTGCAGGGAGATCTTCTGCGGGCGTTTGTAGCGGTCAACGCCGTAGTTCATCAGCGCATGGCAGGAGTCGAGCAGTTTTTCCACTTCGTCCACGCCGTAGCGCTCTTCGCAGTCGGTAATGTATTTACGGGCGAAGATGAGGTAATCGACGATGGAGCTGGCGTCGGTCCAGCTGCGGAACAGGTAGTTATTCTTGAAAAAGGAGTTGTGCCCGTAGCAGGCGTGCGCCATCACCAGCGCCTGCATGGTAATGGTGTTCTCTTCCATTAAATAGGCGATGCACGGGTTGGAGTTAATGACAATCTCGTACGCCAGCCCCTGCTGGCCGTGCTTGTACAGCCGCTCGGTTTCAATAAATTTTTTACCAAACGACCAGTGCGGATAGTTAATCGGCATCCCGACGCTGGAGTAGGCGTCCATCATCTGTTCGGACGTGATGACTTCAATCTGATGGGGATAGGTATCCAGACGATAGAGTTTTGCGACCCGGTCGATTTCGGCGAGGTAGACATCCAGCAGCTCGAAGGTCCAGTCGGGTCCATCGCTCAGACGTGTGTTGTCCTTGTTCAGGGAATCAATAGTAGCCATTAGCGCGCCCTCGTTGTGGGTGCTCTCTCTGTCTGGAGAGCCTCCTTTCAAGCATAGATCAACGTGTTAAAAAGCGTGCTGGGGCAGAAATTTTTTCTTTGCGATTTCGCGTTTTTGATACGGCAAAAAAACGGTTCCTCGCAGCACATTATGCTGGTTAAAAATAACGCGCAGCAGGAGATCCCAAATTAGCACTATCCCCTGATGCTGGGGGATGTGTGAGGTAAGTCACCATAAAAAAGTCGTATGTTGAATAATATTTTCAACTAGGTTATCAATCTGTAATTAGAAGATTGTTCTTTTGCACATTATGGAGTGGCTATGCGTGTTGTCATACTGGGAAGTGGTGTCGTTGGCGTAACCAGCGCCTGGTATTTAAGTCAGGCGGGACATGACGTAACCGTTATCGATCGTGAGCCAGGCCCTGCGCTGGAAACCAGCGCGGCGAATGCCGGGCAAATCTCTCCGGGCTACGCGGCACCGTGGGCTGCGCCGGGTGTTCCGCTGAAAGCGATTAAGTGGATGTTCCAGCGCCACGCGCCGCTGGCCATCAGCCTTGACGGCACGCAGTTCCAGCTGAAGTGGATGTGGCAGATGCTGCGCAACTGCGACACCCGCCACTACATGGAAAACAAAGGGCGCATGGTGCGCCTGGCGGAATACAGCCGCGACTGCCTGAAAGCGCTGCGCGCGTCGACCGGAATTGAGTACGAAGGCCGTCAGGGCGGGACGTTACAGCTGTTCCGCACCGAGCAGCAGTACGAAAATGCCACCCGCGATATCGCCGTGCTGGAAGATGCCGGCGTGCCGTACCAGCTGCTGGAAGCCAGCCAGCTTGGCCAGGTTGAACCGGCGCTGGCGGAAGTGGCGCATAAGCTGACGGGCGGCCTGCGCCTGCCGAATGATGAAACCGGCGACTGCCAGCTCTTTACTCAGCGTCTGGCGCAAATGTGCGAGCAGGCGGGGGTGAAATTCCGCTTTAACACCTCCGTCGACAAGCTGCTGTCGGAAGGGGAGAAAATTTACGGCGTGAAGTGTGGCGAAGAGGTGATCAAAGCGGATGCCTACGTCATGGCGTTTGGTTCGTACTCCACCGCGATGCTGAAAGGCATTCTCGATATTCCTGTTTACCCGCTGAAGGGCTACTCGCTGACCATTCCGGTGAAAGAGGAGAGCGGCGCGCCCGTGTCGACCATTCTGGATGAGACCTACAAAATCGCCATTACCCGCTTCGATAACCGCATCCGCGTAGGCGGCATGGCGGAGATTGTCGGCTTCAACACCGAGCTGCTGCAGCCGCGTCGTGAAACGCTGGAGATGGTGGTGGGGGATCTCTTCCCGCGCGGCGGTTTTGTTGATCAGGCGACCTTCTGGACCGGTCTGCGCCCAATGACGCCAGACGGCACGCCAATTGTCGGACGCACGCCGTACAAAAATCTGTGGACCAATACCGGACACGGCACGCTTGGCTGGACGATGGCCTGCGGGTCCGGACAGCTGCTGAGCGATCTGATTTCCGGGCGCACCCCGGCAATTCCGTTTGACGATCTCAGTGCCGCGCGCTATCAATCGGGGTTTACGCCTTCGCGTCCACAGCACCTACACGGCGCGCATAACTGAGGAGTTGTCATGTCCCGTCCTGTTCTGGCCCAGCTGAACCTGCAGGCCCTGAAGGATAACCTGCAAATTGTTCGCCGGGCAGCACCTGGTGCTCGCGTGTGGTCGGTGGTGAAAGCGAACGCCTATGGCCACGGTATTGACCGTATCTGGAGCGCGCTGAGCGCGACCGATGGCTTTGCGTTACTGAATCTGGAAGAGGCCATTCTGCTGCGCGAGCGCGGCTGGAAAGGGCCCATCCTGCTGCTGGAGGGGTTCTTCCACGCCGACGATCTGCCGCTGCTGGACAAGTACCGGCTGACCACCAGCGTTCACAGCAACTGGCAGATTAAGGCGATTCAGGATGCGAAGCTTCATGCTCCGCTGGATATCTATCTCAAGGTCAACAGCGGCATGAACCGCCTGGGCTTCCAGCCCGAGCGGGTGCATACGGTCTGGCAACAGCTGCGCGCCCTGAAAAACGTCGGTGAAATGACGCTGATGGCGCACTTTGCCGACGCGGAAAAACCGGACGGTATTGCCGATGCCATGGTGCGCATTGAGCAGGCGGCAGAAGGGCTGGATTGCCCGCGCTCGCTGTCAAACTCGGCGGCCACGCTGTGGCATCCTGAGGCGCACTATAACTGGGTGCGTCCGGGAATCGTTCTGTACGGCGCGTCGCCCTCAGGCCAGTGGCAGGATATCGCCAACAGCGGTCTGAAGCCGGTCATGACCCTGCGCAGCGAAATTATTGGCGTACAGACCCTGAAGGCCGGTGACGCGGTGGGCTACGGCAGCCGCTACCGGGCAGCGGGCGAGCAGCGCATTGGTATCGTGGCGGGCGGCTATGCTGACGGCTACCCGCGCATCGCGCCGACCGGTACGCCAGTCCTGGTAGATGGCGTCCGCACGGGGACGGTGGGCACCGTATCAATGGATATGCTGGCCGTTGACCTGACGCCATGCCCTCAGGCGGGCATTGGTTCACCGGTCGAGCTGTGGGGTAACGAAATCAAAATTGATGATGTGGCGGCCGCGGCGGGAACGGTAGGGTATGAACTGATGTGCGCGCTGGCACCGAGAGTGCCGGTTGTGACGGTGTAACTTGTCAGTGTGCCGGGTGGCGGCTTCGCCTTACCCGGCCTACAAGGTACGCAAACGTAGGCCGGGTAAGCGTTAGCGCCACCCGGCAAAAAACCGCTACTCCACGTCCTCTTCCCTCGGCCTCAACCCCACCTTCCGTACCGCGTTATCTTCTTTTTCGGCAACCGTCCAGATCATTCCGGCAAACTCCACCTGGTCTCCCACGACCGGGGCAGCGCCGAGACGCTGCTGGATGATTTCGCCCAGCGTTTGCTGGTTATCACCGTCTTCAGCGCCCTCATCCAGACCGTAAATCAGCGCCACATCCGCAAACCTGGCGCTGGCTTCCAGAATAAAATCGCCGAAGAAACGCTGGTCCAGCGCCACCGGAGGCGACTGACTGAACAGCTTGCCCAGCGCGGGGAGGTCTCGCTCGCGGCCAATCACGCACAGAATATCCCCTTCGCGCAGGCGGGTGCTGCCGGTAGGGTGCAGCAGGACATTGTCGCGGAACAGGGCGGCAATGCGCGTTTCGGCCGGCATGTGCAAATCGCGCAGCGAGGCCCCCACGCACCATTTGTCGGCGCTCAGCTGATAGACAAGCTGTTCCCACGGGTTTTCAGGGTGAATATCGAGCCCGACGCGGGATACCGGCCAGCCCACGGGAGGGACCACCACTTTGGCTTTTTTCGCCGCCCACCCGAGCGACGTTCCCTGGAAGAGCAGCGAAATCAGCACCACGAAGAACGCCACGTTAAAGAACAGCCGCGCGTTATCCAGTCCGGCCATCATCGGGAAGACCGCAAGAATAATCGGTACCGCGCCGCGCAGGCCCACCCAACTGATAAATATGCGCTCGCGCAGGTTGAAGCCGCGAAACGGCAGCAGGCCCGCAAACACCGACAGCGGACGGGCGAAGAAAATCATCCACGCAGACAACAGCAGCGCCGGAATGGCGATCGGCAACAGGTCCGATGGCGTAACCAGAAGCCCCAGCACCAGGAACATGCCGATTTGCGCCAGCCAGGCCAGGCCGTCGAAGTTCTGCAAGATGGCATGGCGGTTGCGAATAGGGCGGTTGCCCATCAGGAACCCGCAGAGATAAACGGCGAGGATACCGCTGCCGTCCAGCGCCGTGGTAACGGCAAAAATAAGAATGCCGCCGCTCAGCGCCAGCAGCGGGTAAAGCCCCAAAGGCAGCGATATGCGGTTGATTGTCTGCTGTAACAGATACCCTCCCGCCAGGCCGATGAGGATCCCCAGGCCGAACTGCTGCAGGATATGCCAGGCAAACATCCAGCTCAGCCCGGTTTCGTGCTGCTGAATCATCTCGATCAGCGTGATGGTGAGAAACACCGCCATTGGATCGTTACTGCCGGATTCAATCTCAAGTGTAGAGCCTACGCGTTCGTTAAGCCCTTTACCGCCGAGCAGGGAAAACACGGCTGCCGCATCGGTTGAGCCCACGATGGCGCCAATCAGCAAGCCTTCCATGATATTAAGATGGAAGAGCCACGCGGCCATCATCCCGGTGAGGCCAGAGGTAATCAACACGCCGACCGTGGCGAGCGACAGCGCGGGCCCCAGAGCAACGCGAAAGGAGCTCGCCTGGGTGCGCATCCCGCCATCAAGCAGGATCACGGCCAGCGCAAGGTTACTCACCATGTACGCGAAGGGGTAGTTGTCGAAGGGGATACCGCCGATGCCATCAATGCCGGCCAGCATGCCGATGGCAAGAAAAATAACAAGAATTGGTATGCCAAGACGCGATGAAAATGAACTTAATAAAATACTGCTGGTTACAAGGACCGAACCCAGAATGAAAAGGCTGATTATCGCTGCGGCATCCAATGTTCTCTTACTCCCACCTCAATGTTAACGCTGTTACTAAAACCCTAACATATTAACGACGGCAACAGCGTTTTATTAAGCGGGTATAACGGCTTTTTTATGCCTTTATGACAGGATGGCCGCTGATGGTCAGCCGGCTGCCCGAATCATTTTGAACCAGGGAGGCGTGCGCCCCCAGCGCCAGGGTGACTGTTTGCTGCTCATGACCGAAATCCAGGCCGGTAATGACCGGAATATCCAGCCGCGAGCGAACGAAGTCGACCATGGCTTCAAGGGTGTAACCCGCGTCATAATCATTCGGCGCAGAGCCGCTAAAGCTGCCCAGCACAATCGCGGACTGGCGCTCAAGAATACCGGCATGATAAAGCTGCAATAGCATGCGCTCGACGCGGAACGGATGTTCGTTAATATCTTCCAGCACCAGAATGCCGTCCTCGATGTGCGGCATCCACGGCGTTCCGATAAGCGAGACCAGCATCGCCAGGTTGCCGCCCCAGAGCTGGCCTTCGCACTCCCAGTGAGGTCCATTCCCCTGCCACTCAACGCTGTAGGTTGAATTGCGCAGCGCGCGCCAGAAGTGTTCCACGGTAAACGTATCCAGCTCCGGCGCACCGAAGTTGCCGGCCAGCATCGGGCCGCTGAAGGTGATGACGTTATGCAGGGCCAGCAGCCCAAGCTGGATGACGGTGAAATCGCTATGGCCGCAAATTAGCAGCGGATCCTGCTGCTGGCGCTGCGCCAGGCCCTGCCAGTCAATGCTCTCCAGCAGACGGCTTGCGCCATATCCGCCGCGCACCGCCAGAACGATTTGGTTTTCACCCTTCAGGTTCACCAGACTATTGATATCATTCAGCCTCTGCGCTTCAGTGCCGGCAAAGCGCTGCTGGCGGCGGGGGATAATTGTCTGATTTTCTACCTGATGGCCGGATTCCAGCAAACGCTGAACGCCCCGCTGCGCCGCGTCCTGGTTAATGCAATAGCCCGACGGCGCGATGAGATGAAACTGAGACATGGCAATTCCTTGCTGAATGAGAAACTAATTGTCTATATCATGCCGCTTAAACGCTGCCTGCTTCAAGGGGCGGCGCACTGCGATGACCGGCTATAAGGATAGATGACGTGAAATTGAGATGGTTTGCTTTTTTGATTGTGTTGCTCGCTGGCTGTAGTTCAAAGCATGATTATCAAAATCCGCCCTGGAACCCTGAAGTGCCGGTAAAGCGGGCCATGCAGTGGATGCCAATCAGTGAACAGGCCGGAAAGGCCTGGGGCGTCAGTCCGCGTCTAATCACGGCGATTATTGCGGTCGAGTCCGGCGGTAATCCTACGCTTGTCAGCAAGTCCAACGCGGTGGGGCTGATGCAGCTTAAAGCGTCTACGGCGGGCAGAGAGGTTTACCGCTACATGGGCTGGAGCGGCCAGCCGTCGACCAGCGAGCTGAAGAACCCGGAGCGCAACATTTCAATGGGTACAGCCTATCTGAGTATTATGGAGCATGGCGTGCTGAAGGGGATTGAGGACCCGGAGGTGATGCAGTACGCGCTGGTGGTCTCTTACGTTAACGGTGCCGGTGCGTTGCTCAGAACCTTCTCCTCTGACCGCAAAGAGGCGATAGAAGAGATTAACGGCATGGACAAAGACGAGTTCTTTGAGCATGTCGCGAAAAATCACCCGGCACCACAGGCGCCTCGTTATATCTGGAAAGTTCAGAAAGCGATGGATGCCATGTAATGCCGCAGACGGGCGGCGGTCACGCTGCCCGATTTTCCCTACAGAACTTTATTTGCGCGTTCGCGCGCCTCTCGCTCCAGCGAATAGATAATGCGCTGAAGTTCACGCTCTGCACCGGGTCCGACATTCAGGAAACGGAAACTCAGGCGCGGCGTGGTGATGGTTTCATTTTTGCTGTCCACGACGGTGCGATCGCTGATGGCAATCAGCTGTGCATCAAAATAAAAACGCCCCCAGCCGCCCATATCCAGCTCGATTTGCGTAAACCGCATGCCTTCTACCAGTCCGTCAGGTTTCGGCGTATCCATCAGCGCGCCCATACCGCCCAGCGACAGATCGAAGAGGCGAAAGCGGATCTCCTTTTTGTCCGGCATTTTGGCCTTGCAAAAATAGGCGGGGTGAAGCGGGGCGCTGATGCGGAAGTATTCACGGCGCTGGACAAACCAGAGATTGGTGGGAAGCGGGGTAGCAAAAGCAGGGAGTCCCTGGTATTCGCTCAGTTCCAGCCGCGACAGGACAAACTCCACTTTGGCCCCCTGCGTTTCGGCCATCACCGCGACATTCTCCGCTTTCAGCGCCGCACGGTTTTCATGCTCCTGGCTGCCTAAATCAATCACCAGCCGCTCCTGCGAGGCGTCAAGGATCTTGCTGATGAACTGATTATTCGACCAGCTGATGCGCAGCGGCACTTCGCCTTTTTGCAGGTCGCGTAATACCCCTAATACAGCCAGCGGATTTTGCTTGAGGAACTGCTCACTGTAATGACTCACGCCGGATGGCTCCTTGATTGATGACAGACTGTCTTAGCGTTATCGGCAATCGGCAATGAAACTTAATACAAACCGGTGAGTTTTTTTTGCCTGTTCAGGCAAAGATAAGTCGGTGAGATGAAAATGATTTTCCGGCGATGACCTATACTTACGTTAGCTGCGCAGAAGGTTTTCTGCACATGCGTTAAACCTGCAAGAGGGCATCGCTATGGGTATCATCGCCTGGATTATCTTTGGTCTTATCGCTGGCGCTATCGCTAAATTGATCATGCCGGGAAACGATGGCGGCGGCTTTATTTTGACCTGTGTACTCGGGGTCGTTGGTGCGGTTGTGGGCGGCTGGCTGGCGACGATGTTTGGCTTTGGAGGCAACATAAGTGGTTTTGACCTGCACAGTTTCCTGGTCGCTGTCGTGGGTGCCATTGTTGTGTTGGGCATATTCAGGTTACTGCGACGAGCATAAAATGACATAAACGGCTCTCTGCGGAGGGCCGTTTTTTTTACCTGAATATTGATTTGTTAATCGAAATGATAATAATTGTCGTTCCGTATTGCATCTAACAACAAGACGACATTATGAATACCTCACGTTTCACGCTTTGCGCCCTGGCAGGCGCCGTCACGCTGGCATTGCAGGTCCAGGCGTTTGCCGAAGAATCCACCATCGTCGTCACGGGCTCAGAGCAGGGCAGCGCGCTGCCGGCCTGGACAAACAGCGCCACGAAATCCGCCGTGGCCGAAAGTAAAACGCCGCAGGTCATCACGACCCTCTCTGCGCAGGAAATTGAAAAGCGTCACGCGAATTCCGTGAACGAAATCCTGCGCTATGCCCCGGGTGTCTCTACGGAGGTGAGGGGGAATACGTCGTACATGAGCGAATATAAAATTCGCGGCTTTACCGTCGACCAGGAGTTCTACAACGGGCTGCAGCTGCCCTATAACGTCACCGGCAATACCAAAGCCCGCATCGATCCGCTGTTGATTGACAGCGTGGATATCCTGAAGGGCCCTTCATCGGTCCTTTACGGCGGCGGCTCGCCGGGCGGGCTGGTAAACATCCAGAGTAAAAAGCCGCAGCGGGAAGCCCGAACCGAGATTGGCGTTAATACCGGGACCCGAAACCTGAAAGAGGGCTATCTCGACTCAACCGGGCAGATTGCCGACAGCGACTGGAACTATCGCCTGCTGGGCAAAGCCACGGAAAATGACGATCAGCCGCACACCACCCGGTATGAAAACTACCTGGTTGCCCCGTCCGTCACCTGGCAACCCGACAGCAAAACTCGCCTCACCCTCGATGCGCTGGCGCAAAATACCCCAAGCCTGACGCCGTCGAACCCGCTGCCGCTCGCCTACCTGCGATCGAAATACGCGGGCAAGCGCGATTACGCCGGCGATGAGTGGAGCGGGTTTAAGCAGCGGCAGTGGATGCTGGGCTACAGCTTTGAACACGAGTTTGACAGCGGCTGGGGCTTTAACCAGAAGGCGCGCTATTTCGACGTCGACACGCATCAGCGCAGCGTTTATGCAACGGGCGCGGGGAGCGAGGTTTATCAACTCAACCGCTTTGCCTACACCACGGATGAAGATCTGAAGAGCTTCAACATCGACAACCAGGTGACCAAAACCGTTGCGCTGGGCGAGTGGAAACACCACCTGCTGGCCGGGTTTGACTATCAGAAGCTGAACTCCCACTTCCACTATCGTTACGCATCTGCCACGCCGGGCATTGATATGCGCAATCCGGACTATTCGCAGATCGACGATAGCGCGCTGGGGCTCTATACCGCCCAGAAAAACCGTCTGAGCTACCAGCAGAACGGCTATTACCTGCAGGATCAGGTTGAATTTGGCGGCTTAAATCTGCTGGGTAGCCTGCGCTACGACGATTACCGCTCCGTCACCACCAATTATCTGCAAAACGGCGATAAGGCCTGGGTATCGCAGGATCGCGTCACCAAACGCCTGGGCGCGCTGTACGCCTTCGATAACGGGATTTCGCCGTTTATCAGCTATTCCGAAGGGTTTGCCCCGGTGTCGCCGCAGGGCACGCTCTTGGCGAAAGACGTCAAGCCCACCACCAGCAAGCAGGTGGAAGGCGGGGTAAAATACCTGCTGGCGGATTACGCCACCACCTTTACCGCCTCGGTGTTTAACATCCGCCAGAAAAATGTCGTCACCTCCGATCCGGGCTTCCTGAACTATCGTCAGACCGGGGAAGTAGAATCCAAAGGGGCGGAACTGTCTGCCATCAGCCGTCCGACGGACAACCTGACGCTGATTGCCAACTATGCCTACACCCACGCGATCAATACGGAAGATGATAAGTACAAAGGTAAACGCCCAACGCAGGTGCCGGAGAACGCCTTCAACCTCTGGGGGGACTACACCTTTGAGAACACCGCGCTGAAAGGGCTGATGCTGGGCGCAGGTGCACGCTACACCGGGCCAATGGAAATCTCTCCGGCTAACGATGCGGGTAAGCTGGGCGGCACCACGCAGTACGATCTGTCGGCATCCTACCGAATGGGCGAAATACTGCCTTCGCTGGCAGGGCTAACGCTTAAGGCCAGCGCGCAGAACATCACCAACAAAGAGACGCTGACCTGTTACGACGCGACAAACTGCTGGATTGGGCGTGACCGAACGTATCAGCTCGGGGCGAGTTACAGCTTCTGATCAAAGCCCTGTGAGTTCAAAATGTAGGCCGGGTAAGGCGTAGCCGCCACCCGGCAATACACTTACTGCGCCGCAGCTTTCACCGGCGCAGCCTCGTCATTCGCCGCAGGCTGTTTCTCCGGCACGCTGTCGCACGGTTTCTCTTTCGGGCAGACCAGGTCCAGCATCTTCAGCGTCACGCCGTTGCTCCAGCCGAACCCATCCTGCAGCGGATACTCTCCACCGCCGCCACCGGTACCGGTTGTCGACACGTCATACTTCTCGACCAGTTTCTTTTCGCGATCGTAGGTATGCTGAACGTTCTTCAGGAAGCGCCAGGTCACATCCATCGCGACCTTATCTTTCCCGTAATTCTGCAACCCTTCGGTCGCCACCCACTGCAGGGGAGCCCAGCCGTTAGGCGCATCCCACTGCTGGCCGCTGTTGACGGTGGTGGTCGCGATCCCGCCCGGCTGCAGCAGGCGTGATGAGGTCGCCGCGGCGACTTTATCGGCACGATCCTGCGCCGCGGCCTTCACGTAAAGCGGGAACAGGGCCGCAGCCGTGAGCTGATTGCGAACCTTCTTGCTCTTCAGATCGTAATCGGCGTACCAGCCCTCTTTATCATTCCACAGGTGGCTTTCGATAGCTTTCTGGCGCGCGGTAGCCAGCGCCTCGTATTTGCTGGTGCTGGCAGCATCGCCGCTCTCCTGGCTTGCCCGCGCCAGCAGTTTTTCCATCTTGAACATCAGGGCGTTCAGATCCACGGGGACAATGCTGGTGGTCCGGATGGTGCCGAGTTTTTGCGGGTCATCCATCCAGCGTGAGCTAAAGTCCCAGCCCGAAGCTGCCGCCGAACGCAAATCACGGTAGATCTCGGTCGCCGATCGGTTAGGGTTACTTTTGGCGGTATTCACATCATCAAGCCAGGATTCCGGGCGCGGGGTATCGCGATCGTCCCAGTAGCGATTGAGGACGGCGCCGTCATCCAGCTTCACCACGCGCTTGTTGGCCTGGCCCGGTTGAAGGGCGTCAACGCCGTCCATCCAGTAGGCATACTCTTTCTCCATCTGCGGACGGTATTTCTCCAGCGCATCGCTGTCGTGGGTCGCCAGCAGTTCAACCATCAGCGAGAAGAACGGCGGCTGAGATCGGCTCAGGTAATAGCTGCGATTGCCGTTAGGAATATGCCCGAAAGTGTCGATTTCATAGGCAAAGTTATCCACCATGTCGCTGATTTTGTCCCAGTGACCGCTTTCCGCCAGGCCCAGCATGGTGAAATAGCTGTCCCAGTAGTAAACCTCCCGGAAACGACCGCCGGGCACAACGTAAGGCTTCGGTAACGGCAGGAGAGAATCCCATTTATTGCTGGCTTTATCGGTGGTGCGCGTCAGCACGGGCCAGAGATCGTCAATGTGTTCACGCAGGCTTTGTCCGGCAGGCGGGACGTATTTTTCACCTTCACCCGGCAGCGTAAAGTTCACCTCGACAAAATGGCGTAAATCAAACCCGGACTGACGACGCTGCATGCGGTAGTCGGCAAGGATCGTCAGGGGATCGCTGTTAGGCACCGCATCGGCAAAGGTTTTTTGATCCGGGAAGAGTTTGGCACTCTGAACGTCGCTGAAGAGGGGCCCGAGCAAAATATCCGGTGAATTCGTCTGGCCAGCGTTCATCTCTTCCGCGGCGCCAGAAGCGGCAGCCGCGAGCAGCGCACTGCCCAGAACCAGAGGTAAGAGGCGAGGGCGCAGCTTTTGAGGGGTTATCATGGGTGCTTCTCCTTATTCACTGAGCAGCAGTTACGCTGTCTTAATCACCAGAAAACCTTAGTCGAATATGCCGCGCTTCGCGTGTCGAACATCGCATTTTGCACAAATCCAGACTATTTACCGTTGCGCTTAATGCCGCACGTGATGCGGTGAAATATTGATATTGTGAATATTTAAAAGGTACGGGAAATAAATTGCGATCCGTTGCACATAATGTGCCCGCTGAATTCTTTCTTTTAATTATCACGATCACATAAAGCAAAAAACATAAGTTCCTGGTGAAAAAACATAATGGATCGCGGCGTCACTCTCAGGCGAAATTGTCGCAACAAAAGAAACCGGTTTCATAAATGAGGAGTTACGCTATGTCAGTTGCAGAAAAAATTCCGGTCAAAGAAAAAATAGGCTATAGCCTGGGAGATGCAGCGAGTCACATTGTATTTGACTCATCGGTGGCCATTCTGGCGTATTACTATACGGATATATATGGATTACCGCCTGCCGTAATGGGAACCATGTTTCTTCTGGTGCGTTTATTAGATGCCATTACCGATCCCGTTATGGGGGCAATTGCCGATGCGACGACAACGCGCTGGGGGCGTTTTCGTCCCTGGCTGCTGGCGATATGCGTACCTTTTGCGGTGAGCTGCGTACTGGTTTATTCCATTCCGGACTTTACCGAAACCGGAAAAATTTATTATGCCGTCGGGGCGTATATATTTATGACCCTGATGTATACCGCCATTAATATCCCGTATTGCTCCCTGGGGGCGGCGCTCACCTCCGATCCGCGTGAAAATCTCTCGTTGCAGTCCTGGCGATTTGCCATCACCCCCATTGGCGGCGCACTTGGCACAGCCCTCATTCTGCCGCTGGCGGACTACCTCTACCCGGGCGACAGAGCGACCGGTATTCAGGTGGCGATGGCGCTTTTTGGCGCGATCGGCTGTCTGATGTTTATCGTCTGTTTTGCGACCACAAAAGAGCGCGTGCAGCCCATCAAAGAGGAGAATCTGAATATCGCCCGCGACGTTAAAATTCTCTTCCGTAACGATCAGTGGCGCATTCTCTCCATCTATAACTTTATGATGCTGGTGGCGGTGGTGATTCGCGGCGGCGCGGTGGTCTATTACGTCAACACCGTGCTGAACAAAGGGGCGGACATCATCTCGTTCTTTATGCTGGGCGGGATGCTGGCCTCGATGTTTGGCTCCGTGCTGGCTCAGCCGTTTGGCACCCGTTTTTGCAAGGTCAAACTCTCGTTCTGGATCAATATTCTGAATGCGGCATTAGGCGTCGCCTGCTTCTGGCTGCCGCTGGAGTTCTGGGTTATTCCCCTGATCGCCCACGTGCTTATTCAGATTGTCCAGGGCGGTAACGGTGCGCTGCAGTGGTCTATGATCACCGATGCGAATAATTACGGTGAATGGAAAACCCAGCGTCGTATTACAGGCATGAACGTTGCGGCCAATATATTCGTGATTAAATTAGGCGTTGCCGTCGGCGGCGCCATTCTCGGCTGGGTGCTGGCCTGGTATAATTATGAGTCCAACAGCACTGTACAATCGGAATCCGCTGTTCAGGGCGTCATTCTGCTGTTTACGCTGATCCCATCACTCTTTTATTTACTCACCGCCTTCTCAATTAAGTTTTATAAATTAACGGAAAACGTCATGAATGGCGTGGTGAGCGATTTAAATAAAGGCGAGTTCGCTAACTCTTAATGGTTTATACCCTAAATAATTCGAGTTGCAGGACAAAACGGCTTGCCGTTTTGAACAGCGCTTGCGCTGGCCCCAAAGGGGCGAGGCCACAGGCCGAGTAACGCGGCAAAGGAGTGAATCCCCAGGAGCTTACATAAGTAAGTGACTGGGGTGAACGAGTGCAGCCAACGCACATGCAACTTGAAGTATGACGGGTATAAGTAGTAAGCCGATAATTCATGCGAAGTATCGGTGAGGTTCTCTGTGTCCGTCAGGAAATAATGATTAACTCACGAGGATGGAGTCGATGAAAGTGAAAACCCTTGCACTTATTGTCAGTGCGTTTTGTACTACCGGAGCAATGGCAGCAAAAGATACTCAGCGTCTGGAGGATAAGCTGGCGCAGCTGGAGGCGCGTCTCGAAAAGGCCGAAATCCGGGCGTCAAAGGCGGAAGCACAAATTCAGGTTCTGGAAAAACAACAGCAGACCGCAGTGGCCGCCAGCCCGGTTGTCGTTGAATCCACAGAGCCTGCGACAGCGCAAACGGCACCGAAGCTGACGTTATCCGGCTACGGCGATATTAAGTTTTATGGCGACGTTGAATTTAATATGGACGCGGCCAGCAAGACCGGCAGCTTAACGTCCATGAAAACAACGGCCAATAAAGACTGGGCGCCCGGCAGCCACGAGCGCTGGGATATCAACGGTCGTCTGCTGCTGGGCTTTGACGGATATAAGCGCATGGAAAACGGCAATTTCGCCGGCTTCTCCGTGCAGCCGCTGGCTGACCTGACTGGCAAAATGAACCTTGATGATGCCGTTTTCTTCTTTGGCACGGAAAACGACTGGAAGGTGAAAGTCGGGCGCTTTGAAGCCTATGACATGTTCCCGCTGAATCAGGACACCTTCGTTGAATATTCCGGCAACACGGCCAACGATCTCTACAGCGATGGTTACGGCTACATCTACATGATGAAAGAGGGACGCGGGCGTAGCGACAGCGGCGGTAACTTCCTGCTGAGCAAAACCCTGGGAAACTGGTATTTCGAGGTTAACACCCTGCTGGAAGACGGCAGTTCGCTGTTTGTTGACCAGCAGTATCACGGCGTGGACCTGGATAATGAAAAAAACGTCGCCTACGTCCGACCGGTCATTGCCTGGCAGGAAGGCAACTTCTCGACGGCTGTCGCGATGGAGAGCAACCTCGTCAACAACGCCTATGGCTACCGCGATGCATCGGGGAAGTGGGTAGACCAGTCTGACCGCACCGGCTACGGCTTCACCATGACCTGGAACGGGCAAAAAACCGATCCGGATAACGGTATCGTGGCGAACCTGAATACCGCGTATATGGATGCCACGGACGAGAAGGATTTCACCGCAGGCGTGAACGCCTTATGGCGTAATTTTGAGCTGGGCTATATCTACGCGCATAACCAGATCGATAACTTCAACACCGCGAACTTCGACGCTGACTGCGACGGCGACTGCTGGGTGACCGATCCCGGGGATTATGATATTCACACCATTCATGCTTCATACCTGATCCCGAACGTGATGAAGATGAAGAATTTCAATATTTATCTTGGGGCGTATGCGTCCTGGGTGGAAGCCCATCCGAAAGACGGCGATGACCGAAATGACGATCGCTATGGCGGACGCGTGCGCTTTAAATACTATTTCTGATGCCTCACGCCAGTCAGACCTCTTCCGGGGTCTGGCTGGCTTCCCGCAGCGTGCCGGGCGCATGCCCGATAATCCGCTTAAACGCCCGGCTAAACGCCGCCAGCGATCCGTACCCCAGCCGCAGCGCGACCGCTTCAATGGACTGATTTTCATGGCGAATGTACTGAATGGCCAGCCGCATCCTCAGCTCGCTGAGATATTTGGCCGGGGTGGTTCCCGTCGCGGCCAGAAACCGTTCGGCAAACACGGAGCGGGAGGTACCCGCCTCTTTTGCCAGATCCGCCACGCTCCAGTTCAGGCCGGGCTGCTGGTGCATAGCGTAGATGGCCCGGCTCAGGCGAGGATCGCGCAAGACCTGCACCCAGCCCGTCGCTTTTCCACAACCCGCCTCGACCCAGCCGCGCACGATCAGCGCCGCCACCACGTCGGCCAGCCGGGCGAGGATCCCGGCGAACCCGACCTGTCGCGTCATTGATTCGCGCTCCATCGCCGCGAGCAGCGGATGAATTTCCGGCCAGGTGGACATCAGGCGGCTGACCATCATCACTTCCGGCATCGCCTTGATCAGCGGCTGCATCCCGCCCAGCTCGAAATCCATGCACCCGCTAAAGATGATGGTGTTCTCGCTCTCCGGGCAGGGCTCACAGGTAATGGCGCAGACCGAGCTGCAGATAGGTTCACTGGGAAAGTCGCTGACCGGGGTAATGGTGGCCTGCTCGTCGGAGAGCAGGGCATGAGAATTACCGCCCGGAATAAACAGGGCGTCCCCGCTGCTCAGTTCGAACGTCGCACCGCTCTCCATTCGCAGCAGGGCGCTGCCGTGGCTAACGAAATGAAACTGCGCTTTACCGGGCGCCTGATGGAACGCAACGCCAAACGGCGAGCTGGCTTCAATCCGCCGGTATTTCACCCCTGACAGGCGCATGCCGCGTAAAAGTTCGCTGATCAAATCGGGTGACTGTACGGTCATGGCGCAACTCCGGACGAATAATCAATAAGTGGAGATTATATGTCATAGATCGTCCAGGGTGAACCTTCTATGCTTTTGCGACAGTTGTCACATTTCTATAACGGGAGAAAAACAGATGAATTCATGTGTCGCGGCGAGCGAGGCGGTAACGCCTGCAAAACCCGCCTGGCGGGCCGTCTATTCACTGGGGCTGGGGGTGTTTGGCTTGATTACGGCAGAATTTCTGCCCGCCAGTTTATTAACGCCCATGGCCGCGAGCCTGGGCGTGAGCGAGGGAATGGCCGGACAGGCCGTGACCGCCACCGCACTCGTGGCGCTGGTGACCGGGCTGCTGATTACCCCGGCAACCAAAAGTATCGACCGCCGCTGGGTGCTGATGTTTTTCTCGGTGCTGCAAATCATCTCTAGCCTGCTGGTGGCCTTTGCGCCCAACCTGCACGTCCTGCTGATGGGGCGCCTGCTGCTGGGGGTTGCCATTGGAGGATTCTGGGCAATGTCGACGGCCACGACGATGCGTCTGGTGCCGGCGGATAAAGTGCCGAAAGCGCTGGCGGTGATCTTCTCCAGCGTATCGATTGCCACGGTGGTTGCGGCGCCGCTGGGGAGCTATCTTGGCAGCCTGATTGGCTGGCGTAACGTGTTTATCCTCTGCATTCTGCCAAGCATGCTGGCGCTGCTGTGGCAACTCTGGGTCCTGCCGTCCATGAAGCCGGAGAGCAGCGGGAGCCTGAGCACGCTGTTCCGCGTGCTGCGTCGTCCGGGGATGATCGGCGGCATGCTGGCAACCATTTTGATCTTCAGCGGCCATTTTGCGTTCTTCACCTACCTGCGTCCGTTCCTGGAAACGGTAGGGCAGGCGAGCGTAGAGACCATTTCACTGATCCTACTGGGCTTTGGACTGGCCAATTTTGTGGGCACCTCCGTTGCCGGACATCTTCTGGCGCGTAATCTGCGACTGACGCTGGCGCTGGTGCCGTTCGCCATGGGCGTTCTCGCCCTCACGATGGTGGCGTTTGGTCATCTGGCCATGCTGGACGGATTCCTGGTCGCGCTGTGGGGCTTTGCGTTTGGTCTGGTTCCGGTGGGCTGGTCAACCTGGCTTGCCACCACCGTTCCGGATGAAGCCGAAAGCGCAGGGGGGCTGCTGGTAGCCTCAATTCAGCTGGCGATAAGCGCCGGTGCGGCCGGGGGCGGGGCGGTCTTTGATCTCAACGGTGCCAGCGGCGTATTCGCCGGCAGCGGCCTTCTGCTGGTAACGGCAATGGTGATTGTGTTTATGGGCGTGAAGGTTAAGGCGGAGTGATCTTTTCCCTCTCCTGCGGGAGAGGGAATTTATAGATATCTATTATTCTAGGCAGTCGCTCTTTCATTCCAGGTGTCTTTAAACATTATATTTCCGTCACAATATTTCCATTCGATTGATTCATATCGCAGTTCGACTTCTTCCATATGAGCACTCGCGATACCTAGCGGGTGCAATAAAGGGGGGATCCTTGTTATCTTGACGTTTTCCAGGATGATGTTGAAGTATTCACGCTCGATCCCGGCGTCATTGATTTTATACATTTTGATTAATGCCGTTTTGAATGTTTTTCCTGTACAGACGGCACGAAACAGATAGGGGGTGACGCGATCTATTTCTTTTTCAAAGGAAATTGGGACATGAAGTCGTGTTCCTGTCAGTTTTCCCGTATTGGAATCGGTGGGGATCCACACCGAGTGGTTAAACGATTTTAGTTCGGTAGAGCCCAATCTCGTAGGCATTAAACACTCCCCTGTAATCGGGGCGTTATTTTCATCTGTAAGCCATATATGTGCTGGTGTAGACATTTATTTACCCTTTGTTTTGTAGCGAAATGCAATGAAGTAAACAACTAATAAAATAATCCCAAAAATCCTTAGTGCAATTTCTTCATCTTCTATAAAACTCACTACGACAGCACCTAGAATGACAACGAATATTCCAGTGCCATACCAAAAAAAATCATACATAATATCTTTTAAAAAACTTTTTAAAAATTGCATCAAAAATTCTTTTATAGATTTCCACATTATCGCATCATTTTATTTAGCGCATCAGCAATTTCACCATCGGATGCAGTGTTTAAGTTAAGATATCCGGTCTTCATTATCACGGGTTCAATAAGAAAATACATCATTTCCAGCTTTTCAACATACAGCGCATGGTAAAACAACGGTTGGAATTTTTTCAGTGTATTTGCGCTGTCTGCCGCATGCTGGACTATGGCGTAAAGGTTTAATACGCTAATTACACCTCCTGTGCCCCAACCAATTTTTTTCATAAATGCACTTTGTACGGCCGCGTTCATGTTATTACCATAACAGATGTATGACGTGACGGCATAAATCAACCCATTCTTAGATACCTGCTTTACTGAGTAGTTTGTTGTAAATGGTATTATTCTCTCAAGAATGTTTTTTCTTTGGCTATTGGATTTGTTACGAAGCATCGTTTCAATATAAATCCTAACCATTCTAAAAATTACATCTCTATGCTTAACGAGCTGTGCTACTCCTTCTAAAAACCTTAAATCTTCATAACCTAATCGTTTACATACATCCTGGTAATTATCCGTGAAGCAAGACGTATAATAGAGTAAGCGTGTTGTAGCATCGCCAAGATTATTTAAATATTCAATAGCTCCGTCTCTCACCCCAGCTACGGCGCGATCAAGCCTTAAAGCAAGTTCTTTATCGGACCCTATTTTTTCGATAATCGATTTACTGTAATACATAGCCTGTCCCTGTTGTGTACAGAGTTCATCATGGGCTACGTTGTCACCTGTGGACAGCGATCGCACTCGCATTTTTAAAAGTAAAATAAAGAATATCCACTAACCTATTTTCTAAGTTAATGGGTGCTTTTTTATAATTGATGTGATGAATTAGCAGCCGTTGAATAGACTTAGGATTATCTTAATTTATTAATTCTGCGAGGGGGGAGAGATATTTTGAATAATGATATAATGTGTAGGCCGGGTAAGCGCAAGCGCCACCCGGTATTAAAGTAAGACTTACAGCCCTTTCTTATCCATAAATACCGCCAAATCCACCAGGCGGTTTGAGAATCCCCACTCGTTGTCATACCACGCCAGGATCTTCACCATGTTCCCGCCAATCACCAGCGTGGAAAGCCCGTCAATAATTGAGGAGCGCGGGTCGCCCTGGTAATCGCTGGAGACCAGCGGCTCATCGCTATACCCCAGAATGCCTTTCAGTGGCCCGCTGGCGGCAGCGTGACGGAACGCGTCGTTCACCTCTTCGGCGGTCACGTTGCGGCTGAGCGTCACCGTTAAATCCACAACCGACACCACCGGAACCGGCACGCGCAGGGAATACCCGGTCAGTTTACCGTCCAGGGAGGGGATCACTTTCCCCAGCGCTTTCGCCGCGCCGCTGGAGTAAGGCACAATCGACAGCGCCGCCGCGCGCGCGCCGCGCAGATCTTTCTCCGGCTGGTCGTGCAGCGCCTGGCTGTTGGTGTAGGCGTGGGTCGTGTTCATCAGGCCGTGCTCAATCCCGAACTGCTGATGCAGCACCTGCGCAGCCGGCGCCAGACCGTTTGTGGTGCAGCTCCCGTTACTGACCACAGCGTGGCGGGCGGGATCGTACTGCTCGTGATTGACGCCCATCACAATCGTCAGGTCGTCGTTCTTCCCGGGAGCGGAAATGATGACGCGCTTAGCGCCGCCGTGGGTGATATGCACTGCCGCTTTTTCTCGTTCAGTGAAGAAGCCGGTGGCTTCAATCACCACGTCAACGCCGACATCGCGCCACGGAATATTCGCCGGATCGCGTTCGCTAAAGACGGCGATACGCTGCCCGTCTACCTGCAGCGCGCCGTCGGCCGCTTCAACGGGCGCGGGCAGTTTGCCCAGCAGGGAGTCATGTTTCAGCAGATGGGCGAGGGTTTTGCTGTCCGTCAGATCGTTAATGGCCACAATCTGCAGATCCGGGTTACCCAGCGCCGCGCGCAGGAAATTACGTCCGATACGGCCGAAACCGTTAATACCGACCTTAACCATGGTGCACTCCTTATCTTTCGTTGTCTGGAGTCACTGTAGGCGTCCGGTGCCGTGGCGTAAACGACAAAAAAGGATCATATTACGCCATTTTTCGGCAGTGAAAGCGCTGGCGATATTCGCCCGGGGTGAGGTGGAGCTGTTTCTCGAACACGCGCCGCAGGTTAATGCTGGTGCCAAACCCGCTTTGCCCGGCAATGCGCTCCAGGGAATCGCTGGTCTGCTCAAGCAGCTGGCGGGCTGCGGCCAGACGCGCTTCGGTCACGTAGCGGGCAGGAGAGAGGCCGGTTTCACGGGTAAACACGCGGGTGAAATTACGCGGGCTCATCGCCGCCTTTTCGGCCAGATTTTCCACGCACAGGTCGGCGGTGAGATTTTGCAGCATCCAGGCCTGCAGCTCGCTTATCGGGCCCGACGTGCCGGGCTGCTGCAGGCTGTAGCGGCTAAACTGCAGTTGTCCCCCGGGGCGGCGCAGATACATTACCATATCCTGCGCCACGTCGCGGGCGAGGGTAAATCCGTAGTCGTCCTCCACCAGCGCCAGGGTCAGATCAAACCCGGAACTCACGCCGCCGGAGGTCCAGATGGGACCGTCCTGAATATACAGCGGGCCGCCTTCGACCCTGATCGACGGATACTGAGCCTGCATTGTCTCCAGCAGCCGCCAGTGGGTGGTCGCGCGACGACCGTCAAGCAAACCGCTCTGGGCCAGCAGCATCGCGCCGCCGCATATAGAGGCGACCCGCCGGGCGTGCGGCGCAGCAAGGTGCAGCCAATCGACCACCGCCGTGCTCTCCTGCTCGTTCATGCCGCGTCCGGTGATGATAATGGTATCCAGCGGTTCGCGCGGATCCAGCTCCGGCAGGCGGTAATCCGCCAGCAGATTCAGGCCGGACTGACCGTGGATCACCTGGTGAGGCTGGGTTGTGGCGATGATAATCCGGTAGCGGGGTTGGGCAAGCCCTTCCGGGTGCAGCCGGTTGGCCTGCATCAGAATGTCGGCGATACCGGCGGCTTCAAACAGCATGCCGCCGTCAGGAACGATAATCAGGATCTTTTTCATGTCCTGAAAAGTACCTTTATTACAGAATAAGTCAAGCGGCGGGCGAGCCCTACGTTTCTGGCAAAGCAAAGCGATTTAAGTTGTTTGTTATTTCAGACGTAATCCCCGATCGTCAGGGCTCTGTCTCTGGCGAAACGGCGTCTGAAGGAATGGGTAAACGAAACTCCCTCTATTTGCATCCGCAACAACGCAATCAAATCCACCGTCTCGCATCGGGATTCCTGTGGCGAAGCGAACTGCCCACATGGCTGTTAATTATGACCATTTATGCTGGCTGGTTTGGCACGCTGGCGTTCTGGCAAACGCTCGGCCTGCTGCCCGCCACGCTGCTGCTTATCGGGTTTACCGCCTGGTATATGTCCCTGCAGCACGAGCTTATCCACGGACACCCGACGCGTTTTGCGTGGCTTAACCAGCTGTTTGGCACGCTCCCGCTGGCGGTCTGGTATCCGTATGGCCTGTACCGGGATTCCCATCTGGCCCATCATCGGTACGATAGCCTGACTCATCCGGTGGATGACCCTGAGTCGTACTATTTTACCGATGAGAGCTGGGCGCGCTTTACCCCGTGGCAGAAGCGCGCGATCCGCGCCCGGAACACCTTCGCCGGTCGTTTGATGCTGGCGCCGCTGCTCGATATTCTTCAGACGCTGGGCAGCGCCGCGGCGGCGTTTCGCCATCTTCATCTGCGGGCAATGGCGATGTGGCTGGTGCACGGTGTGCTGCTGGCGGCACTTTTCGCCTGGATGACGCACGTCGGTTTTTCACCCGTCTGGTTTGTGCTGGCGGTAAGCTATCCGGCGCTGGCGCTCACTAAAGTTCGATCGTTTTTTGAACATCGCGCGGCGGATGACCCGCTCGCGCGCTCCGTCATTAACGAGGCGGGGCTCTTCTGGCGGGTGCTGTTTTTGAATCTCAACTACCATTCAGTACATCATGATTTGCCGGGTGTTCCCTGGTACGGGCTGAGGGCGATCTACCTGCAAAACCAGGAGGCGTACCGGGAGCGAAACCACGGTTTTCTCGTCAGGGGCTACGGTGAATGGCTGCGCCAGTTCTGGACCCGGCCCGTCGACGTCACCGTTCATCCCGGAGTGCAACAAGGGGAAGGTTATGAGTAACCTGCTGACGTTTCCCATGTACGCCGTGGATCGCGCCGACACCCGCGCGCTCTGGCTGGCGGTAAAGGGTTTACTGGTTGCGCGCGGTGTGCCCGTCGATCGTGACCCCGGCTGGCCGGAGTCTGACCTGCTGACCCACTGGCAACAGCCTGAGCTTATCCTCAGCCAGGCCTGCGGCTATCCGCTGGTCACGCAGCTCCCTGACGTGCAGGTGGTCGGCTGCTTTCACTACACGGCACCGGGCTGCGAAGGGATCCACTACCGCAGCGTTCTGGCGGTGCGCGAGGAGGATAGGCATCTCACGCTGGCTGATTTTCGCGGACGCCGGGCGGTCTGTAATTCCCCGGACTCGCAGTCCGGCCACCGTGCGCTGCGAAAAAAAGTGGCTCCCCTGACCGCTGACGGTCCGTTTTTCGCACAAACGTCCTTTAGCGGTAGCCATCGGCAGTCGCTGATTGATATCAAACGCGAGGCAGGGGATATTGCGGCCATCGACTGTGTTACCTGGGCGCTGCTGCAGCGTCACGAGCCGGAGCGGCTTGCCGGGCTGGCGGTCATCGACCACACCCCCCTGACGCCAGGGCTGCCGCTCATCACCTCGCACAATACCTCGGCTGAAACGCTGAGCGCCATTCGCGATGCGCTACGCGCGCTGGTAGATTTACCGGAACACCGGGACGTTTGCGACGCGGTGCTCATCGGCGGTTTTAGCGCGGTGACGCGTCAGGCTTATGCCTCATTGCGCGAATGAAAAACCTCCTGCGCGTCGGTAAAACAGCGCAGCGCCAGCGAGGAGACGGGCTTCTGCCTGCGCATAATCAGGCCGACGGGGGCCTCAATATTCGCGTCGGCGATGGGGACTATCCGAAAATGACCGTTCAGATCTTCCAGCCCGTTATTCAGCGGCATCACGGCGCAGCACACGCCGCTCTGAACCGCCTGAATGATCTGGAACGTGGAGTCGCTTTCAAAAACGGACGTCGGTTCGATACCGGCCGCGTTAAAGCTGGCCTCCATATGCGCCCGGTAGTGCATCCCTTTGGTCAGGAACCCCAGCGGAAAATCCATCAGATCGTGCCAGGTCAAACCCTCCTGGCGTAGCTGGAAGTGGCGGATGTCGTGCAGCAGCCCCATCTTCGTTTTGGGCAACTGGATTACGTCGAACAGGCTGGTGTCGATACTGTTAAGGTAGCAAATCCCCAGTTCGAGCTGGTTACGGCTGACGCCGTCGGCAATCTGCGCTGAGGACATGGAATAGAGGCTGTAGGTCAGCTCCGGGTATTTTTGCGTCAGCAGACGAATAAAGATCATTGGATCCACGCTCGCTAGCGGCACCATCCCCAGCCGTAATTCACCCACCACCTGGCCTTTGCACAGCGCGGCTTCCGCCTGTAACCCGTCGTGCGCGGCCAGCAGGGTGCGAGCCCATGCGAGGATGCGTTCTCCCTCCGGCGTAAACCCTTCAAAGCGCTGCCCGCGCACTATCAGCACCAGCCCCAGCTCCTCTTCCAGGCTGCGGATGCGCATGGAGAGGGTCGGCTGGGTAATGTTGCACTGCGAGGCCGCTTTACCAAAGTGCCGGGTCTGGTCGAGCGCGATTAAGTATTTTAACTGTTTAATATCCATCGTTTTCTCCGCGCGAACGGCCTTACAGCATGCGGATCTCTTTTGAGCGCAGGGTGATGCGAACCGGAACGGATTTATAGGACGGCGTTCCGCTGTCCTTATCCAGATAGTCGAGCGGTACCAAGACGTTGGCTTCCGGGTAGTAGGCGCCGACAGAGCCCGGGGCGATGCTGTAGGCCACCACGGTGATGTCTTCCAGCCGCTGCGCGCTGCCGGGCAGGGCGGTTTCAATATCCACGCGGTCACCGTGCTCCAGTCCTGCCTGCGCCATGTCGTCTTCGTTCATAAACAGCACGTCGCGGCGGCCAAACACGCCACGGTAGCGGTCGTCCAGGGCGTAAATGGTGGTGTTGTACTGGTCGTGGCTGCGCAGCGTGATCAGGCGCAGAACGTGCTTGCCTTCACCGCTGGCGTTCTCGTGAACGCCGTCGAATACCGAAAACATCGCTTTTCCCGTCGCCGTTGGCCAGATACGCTGCGTTGGCGGTAGCGGCATCCGGAAGCCGCCGGGAACGCGGATCCGCGCATTGTAGTTCTCAAAGCCCGGAATGGTCTGCTCGATCAGATCGCGGATTCTGTCGTAATCCTCAACCAGCGTTAACCAGTCCACGCGGGTGGCGGGCAGGGTGGCGCTCGCCATGCCGGCGACGATAGCGGGCTCTGAACGGAGCAGCGGTGAGGCCGGCTTCAGCTTGCCGGAAGAGGCATGCACCATCGACATGGAATCTTCGACGGTGATGGACTGACGACCGGTTGCCTGAACGTCCAGCTCGGTGCGGCCCAGGCACGGCAGAATAAACGTCTCTTTGCCCACCAGCAGATGCGTACGGTTCAGCTTGGTGCCAACGTGGACGCTGAGCTCGAGGGACCCCATTGCCGGGAAACCGCGTTCATGATCGGGCATCGCCACCGCAAAATTGCCGCCGAGGGCGATGAGCGCTTTTGCCCGGCCGTCGATCATCGCCTGCGTCGCCTGCACCGCGTCGTGTCCGTGGTGAGACGGCGGTTCAAAGCCGAACACCTCCTTCAGACGGTTCAGGAAGGCCGGCGTGGGTTTCTCGCTAATCCCGACGGTGCGGTTTCCCTGCACGTTTGAGTGGCCGCGCAGCGGGCAAATACCCGCGCCCGGCTTGCCGATATTCCCGCGCAGCAGCAGCACGTCAGCGATCAGCCGCACGTTTGCCGTGCCTTTATTATGCTGGGTGATCCCCATCCCGTAGGTAATGATGGTGGCCTTCGATTTCGCATAGGCTTCTGCGACCTTTTTGAGCGCCGCCTGGCTCAGGCCCGACTCGCGCTCGATATCGTCCCAGCGGGTTTGCGCGATATCGGCGGCAAAGTCCGCAAAGCCCTGGGTGTGCGCCGCAATAAACGCGTGGTCGAGTACGTCACCGCCTTCGGCCTCCATCTCCAGGAGATGTTTGGCAAGGCCTTTCAGCGCGGCGGCGTCGCCCCCGGCCTTCACCTGGTAATAGGTCGAAGCGATATCCGTGGAGCCGTAGGTGGCCATTTCAATCACGCTTTGCGGATCGGCGAAGCGTTCCAGGGCGCGCTCGCGCAGCGGGTTAAAGACGATGATCGGCACATTGCGACGCGCCAGCTCGTGCAGGGTACCCATCATTCGCGGATGGTTGGTGCCGGGGTTGTGACCGATGGAGATCACAAGCTCGGTTTTGTCGAAGTCGTCCAGCGAGACGGTGCCTTTCCCGATGCCAATCGAACGCGGCAAACCGACGCTGGTGGCTTCATGACACATATTCGAGCAGTCGGGGAAGTTATTGGTGCCGTATTCGCGGGCGAACAGCTGGAACAGATACGCCGCTTCGTTAGAGGCTCGCCCGGAGGTATAGAACTCGACCTGGTCCGGTTCGAGCCCGCGCAACACCTCTCCGATGCGCTGAAACGCCTCGTCCCATTCGACGGGCCTGAAGGTATCGCTGTCGCGGTCATAGCGCAGGGGATGCGTCAGCCGACCGTAACCTTCCAGTTCAAAGTCCGATTTTGCCAGCAGCGAGGTGACGCTGTTTTCCGCCAGAAACGCGGGTGTCACGCGCTTGCTGGTGGCTTCCCACGTCACCGCTTTGGCGCCGTTCTCGCAGAACTGGAACGTGGATTTGTGTTCTTTATCTGGCCACGCGCAGCCCGGGCAGTCAAAACCGTCAGGTTGATTGGTGCGCAGCAGCGTCGCGGGGGCATCAAAGGTATCCATCTGGGTACGTACCGCAATGGCCGTGGCTTTTAACGCGCCCCAGCCGCCTGCAGGACCATCATAGTGTCTGATACCGGGCACTGAGCGTCTTTTACTGTTCATACCAACTCCTGATTTGTTCGGTCTTACGGCGACTAAGCCAATAAATCACTGAAGAAGACGATAAGCGACAGCAATGGCGGCCGGATGTCTGTGCGCATCCGATACGGCAAAGTGCCTTATCTTAAATTCTTTTTATTACAATTATTTATCAGATATGTCGCATAAATATTTAAAGAAATTATAACGAAATTTTATCATTTTAATAATAAATATTATCTATCACCCGTTAGGTGAGATAGATGGTGGCGAGCGCAGGAGGATGTAGTACCCGTTAAACTTCGAATGAAGTTTTCGCACGGTGAAAAAGACAATATCCGCGCCTGGCAGGCGATCTGGCGCATCGGGTAACGCGAGCGCGGCAGGAATGTTTACTCAGGCTTAATGATTAATGGATATAATTTATGCCCTCGAGGGTAATTATCACATCGTGAAATATAAAGTTATTTTGAGGCGTGAAATTAACGCCAGTCTGCATAAGTGAAATAATCCCATTTTGATCATTAATTACGACGAATATTAAAGATACCCTGTTAGTGCAACAAATAATTCATCGTCAGTATATTGTTCTGACATCAGCAATACGCGAATTCTACTAATTATGGTAGTGGCGATAATAGCGACATTGCGTTAATGAAAGTGATTCTCTTTTGTGTTTTTTATTTATAAAACATAAAGTTATGTCGTTGTGGGGTGAGGGAATAAGAGGGCTTAGGCCACGTCGGGTTTTTTTCTCAGATTAATCCTATAATCTTCCGACTGCTTCATTTACCATCAGTTACGCAGCGGTAAATATTGAATTGATACGAAGCTCATGTAAACTTGTTTACCGTTTGTCAAAATATGTCAGGAAGACGCTGGGCCTTATTCCGGAGGGCTCGTGCGGTAGCTATGCCCTTAAAATAGTAACGCCCTGAAAATATCCTGGCTATTTTAACAATAGCACTTAAGTCAAACTTCATCCCCTTATCTCCATCATCGAAATATCGCTACGGAAAAGCATATGAAAATGCGCGTACTGTTTTCACTTCTGTTTGTAATGGCGGTGGCGGGCTGTAAAGCGCCGCAGAAACCTGTGATCAACGACGATACGATCGAGACCAGCCAGGTCAACGGCGTAACCTTAACCCACCGTCACGCCGTTACGCCGCCGGCAGAGTTCACGCCGGTCAACGAGCCGTATCGTGCCATGTATCCGGCCTCCCTGATGAGCCGTCCTGACTTTGGCGGCAAGGTTATCCGCAACCTCGAGACCGGTAAAACTTATGTGGTGCTGGGGCAGGTTGAACACTACTGGATGGCGCTTGCCGATGAAGGTAACGAGCAGCTGATTGGTTACGTCCCGATGCGCGCCGTTATCAAGGCCGATCAGTACGAAGCCACCGTGCGTAAGCAGGCCATTCGTCCTAAGGCGCGTAAAAAAGCGACCTGCGTTGATGTCGACGGCAACAGCAAAGCCTGCAAAGACAGCGCTAACGGTACCTGGATCCTGAACTAAACGGCTTTCATGAGCGCATTTTTATGAATAATAAAAATTTTCATAAGCTGTGGTTATTCTTTTACGCGGTGATTTTCGCCCTTGTCGGTGGTTGTACGTCGTCTTCACACAGCGACCCCTCCCGCTACAATCTGCAGTTTCAGGCTCATCCACAAATTAATGACTCTGCGCCGCTTAAGGTCCGGGTACTGTTGCTGAAATCCGATGCGGATTTCATGTCCAGCGACTTCTACTCCCTGCAGAACAACGCGTCAGCCACGCTTGGCGCGAATCTGCTGAACAGCGATGTGTTCTTCCTGATGCCGGGACAGCTGTCGAAAACCCTCAGCGGGCAAAGCTCTCCGGAGGCCCGCTACATCGGCGTGATGGCGGAATATCAGATGCTGGATGGCAAAAAATGGCGCGTTTCACTCCCTCTGCCCGTGCCTGGCGAAAATCACATCTATCAGTTCTGGAAATGGTCCGCAGATGAACTTCAGGCCAACGTCTTCCTCGACGTGAACGGCATTCGGGTCATCAGCCAGTAACGCGTTCTAAAACAGGAAACACATCATCATGACCAAAGCAGAAAAGGTCGTCTGGACCGAAGGCATGTTCCTGCGTCCACACCATTTTCAGCGGACTGAAAGTTATCTGCTCAACCATGTTCGTGAATGGGGTGCGCTGCAGCGCTCTTACCTCTGGGGCTTTCTGGACGTTGAACTGGATGAAGCGATGCTTCGCCAGGGATGCATTGCCCTGAGCTACTGCAGCGGGTTGCTGCCGGACGGCACCTTTTTCCAGGTCCGTAACGGGCGCAACGGTCCTGTGCCGCTGAAAATTCCTGACAACCTCACCAATGAAAAGGTGGTGCTCGCGCTGCCGGTTCGCCGCGGCGAGAGAGAAGAGGTGATTTTCAGCGAAGAGCCGGCCTCGCTGGCGCGCTTTATCGCGTTCGAGCAAGAGGTGGAAGACGATAACGCCATGTCGGTGGGGGACGCCACCGTCCAGTTTGGCCGCCTGCGTCTGACCCTGATGCTGGAAAAAGACCTCACGGCCGAATGGACCGCCATCGGCGTGGCGTTTGTAGCGGAGAAACGCAACGACAACCACGTGCGCCTCGATAACAGCTACATCCCGCCGATGCTGAACGCCAATAACAGCCCGCAGATCTACAGCATGATCAACGATCTGCACGGCTTACTGGTGCAGCGCAGCCAGCAGATTGGCGGCCGTCTGCGCCAGCCTGGCCGCTTTAACACCTCTGAAATGATCGAGTTTACGCTGCTGTCGCTGGTTAACCGTCATCTGGGCGAGGTGTCGCATTTAAAAACCCTGCCGCTGCTGCATCCGGAAACGCTCTGGCGCAGCTGGCTGCCGTTTGCCACAGAGCTTTCTACCTGGACGGCGCAACGCACCGCTGAAAGCGTGCTGCCGATTTACGATCATGACGACCTGGCAAACTGCTTTAGCAAGCTGATGCTGATGCTGCGTCAGGGACTGTCGCTGGTGATGGAAGACCACGCGATTCAGCTGCCGCTTAACGAACGCTCTCACGGTCTGAACATCGCCACGGTGCCGGAAACCAGCATGGTGCGCGAGTTTGGCTTCGTGCTGGCGGTCAAAGCCAATGTGCCGGGCGAACACCTGCAAACCCATTTCCCGGCGCAGATGAAGGTCGCGCCGGTGTCGAAAATTCGCGATCTGGTCCAGCTGCAGCTGCCGGGCATTATGCTGCGCGCCATGCCGGTCGCGCCGCCGCAGATTCCGTGGCACGCCGGCTACAGCTACTTCGAGCTCGAGAAGGGCAGCGAGCTGTGGCACGAGATGGATAAGTCCGGCGCATTCGCCCTGCATCTTGCAGGGGAGTTCCCGGGGCTGGATATGGAGTTTTGGGCCATCCGTAGCCCGACAGAATAATAAAGCGAGCGCTTAATATGCAGGAACGACAGGACACCGGCAGCGATGCCGGGTTTACCGGAGCCAGTAGCAACAATCAGCTGGTGGCCGCCGCCAATCCGCTGCTCAATGCGATCCCGCAGATCCGTCATTCGGTGTCGCATGACGATCAGGTGGCGCTACGCCAGCGTCTGATCGATGAGATTCGCCGTTTCGAAGTCCGCTGCCAGCAGGCCGGGCTGCCTTATGAAGTGATCGTCGGGGCGCGTTACTGCCTGTGTACGGCGCTTGATGAAGCCGCCGCGCTCACCCCCTGGGGCAGCAGCGGCGTCTGGTCAAGCAATGGCCTGCTGGTGACGTTCCATAACGAAACCTGGGGCGGCGAGAAGTTTTTCCAGCTGCTGGCGCGCCTGTCGCAGAACCCGCGCGAACATATCCTGCTGCTGGAGATGATCAACTACTGCCTGCTGCTTGGATTCGAAGGGCGCTATCGGGTGCTGGACAATGGCCGCACCCAGCTTGAGACCATCAAACAGCGTCTGTGGCAGATGATCCGCGGCGTGCGCGGCAGCTACCCGCCGCCGCTCTCACCCCATCCGGAAGATCGTCCGGTGCTGCGCAAGCTCTGGCGGCCGATGGTTCCCCTGTGGGCCTGCGTGGCGCTCGCCGGCTTTATCGCCTGCCTGTTTTATATCGTGCTTAACTGGCGTCTTGGCGATAACACCAACCCGGTGCTGGCGAAGATTTACCAGTCCCAGCTGCCGGAAACCACTATTCAGCAGCCGGCTCGTCAGCTGCCGGCGGTGCTGAACCTGCGCGGCTTCCTGAAGCCGGAAATCGAGGCGGGCCTCGTCGCGGTGAAAGACGAAGCGGATCGCAGCGTCGTTATCCTGAAGGGTGACGGGCTGTTTGCCTCAGCTTCTACCGTGGTGCGCGACCGCTATGAGCCGGTGATCAACCGCATTGCGCAGGCGATGAATAACGTTAGCGGCAAAATTCTGGTGGTGGGCTACAGCGACAACGTGCCGATCCGCAGCGCGCGCTTTGCCTCTAACTATGAGCTCTCTCTGGAACGAGCCCGCTCCGTACAGAAAATGCTGCAGGGAAGCCTCTCTCAGCCTGGCCGCGTGAAGGCGGAAGGGCGGGGCGAGATTAACCCGGTGGCGCCGAACACGACGCCGGAAAACCGCGCCCGTAACCGCCGTGTGGAAATTACTCTGCTGGTGTCGCCTGAAAATACGCAGGCCGAGCTGAACGGATTGCCGCAAGGAAACTAAGGATGCTGACTACACTTCTTTCCATTTTGACCAACCGCATTCTGTGGAGCTTCCTCGGCGTAACGGCGCTGGCGGCGGTGATCTGGATGATTGGTCCCCTGTTGTCCATCGTGGACACCCGGCCGCTTGAGTCCGAACAGAACCGCATAATCAGCATCGCCGTGGTCTACCTGCTCTGGGCGCAGGGCCACATTTTGCCGCGGCTGTACAATGCCTGGCTGAACCGCAAGCTGATGGACAAGCTCAAAGAGAACACCGCCAGCCCGGAAGCGGCGGATCCGCAGAAGCGGCTGAACAGCGAGGAGCAGATCCTCGCCAGCCGCTTTGATGAAGCCGCGCAAATGCTGAAAAAAGCGCACTTCAGCAAAGCGGGACAGGGTGCCCAGTGGACCCAGCGCTTCAGCACGCAATATCTCTATCAACTGCCGTGGTACGTGATTATCGGCGCGCCGGGATCGGGTAAAACCACGGCGCTGGTCAACTCCGGGCTGCAGTTCCCGCTGGCGGATCGTTTCGGTAAGACCGCGCTGCGGGGCATCGGCGGCACGCGCAACTGCGACTGGTGGTTTACCAACGAGGCGGTGCTGCTGGACACGGCAGGGCGCTACACCACGCAGGAGAGCGAGCAGGTGCAGGACGCCGGCGAGTGGCTGGAGTTTATCAACCTGCTGCGCAAGTATCGCCGCCGCCAGCCGATCAACGGCGTCATCATCACCATCAGCATTTCTGACCTGCTTACCCAGTCAGCCGAGGCGTCCCGCCAGCAGGCGGTGAATCTGCGTCAGCGTCTGTCCGAGCTGCATGAACAGCTGGGCATCCGCTTCCCGGTGTACGTGATGGTGACCAAGGCCGACCTGCTTAAAGGCTTCCGCGCCTGGTTTGCCGACTACGACAAAGCGCAGCGCGACCAGATCTGGGGCTTTACGCTGCCGTGGGAGCAAACCAAACACGCCGACTACGACCTGATGGGCAACTTCCAGCAGGAGTTTTCGCTTTTACAGCAGCGCCTCGATGCCGGGCTGCCGGAAACGATGCTGAAAGAGCACGACGCGAAAGCCCGTGCCGAAGCGTATCTCTTCCCACAGGAGTTCGCCGCGCTGCGTCCGCTGCTGGCAGATTACCTGAGCACGGTCTTCGCCCGCTCCAACTTCGAAACCGAATTCTCCCCGCGCGGGATCTACTTCGCCAGCGGCACGCAGGAAGGCATGCCGTTCGACCGCGTGATGGGCGAACTGAACCGTGCGCTGTCGCTGCCGGAAGGGGCGGAGGCGGATCGCTGGGATTCAGTCAGCAAAGAGGCCCCTATCCCGGGGGCGAAAGGCCAGAGCTTTTTCATTAAGAACCTGCTGCAAAACGTCATTTTCCAGGAAGCCGGGATCGCCGGAGAAAACCGCTGGTGGGAACTGCGCAACCGGGCCGTGATCTGGTCCGGCTACGCGGCGCTGCTGGCCCTGCTGGTGATTCTGGGCGGGCTGTGGCTGACCAGCTATGCCAAAAACAAGGCCTATCTGGAAGAGGTGGATGCAAAGGTGCCGCTGCTGGACCAGCAGAGCAAAGCGCTGCAGAACCAGACCCAGCGTGACCTGTTCGATCTGCTGCCGCTGCTGAACGGTCTGGTTGACCTGCCGAAAAGCGACGCGTTTGACGTGAACGACCCGCCCGTTTCCCGCCGTATGGGGCTTTATCGTGGGGATGACGTTAGCGATGCTTCCCAGTCTCTGTACCAGAAAGCGCTGGATCAGATGCTGCTGCCCGCCGTCGCCATGCACATTACCACCTGGCTTCGCAACGACAACGGCAGCGATGTGGAATACAGCTATGAAGCGCTGAAAGCCTATCAGATGCTGTATCAGCCGAAGCACTATGACGGCAAATTCCTGCACTCGTGGGTGATGCTCAACCTGCAGCGTAACCTGCCGCAGAACGTCACGAAGGCGCAGCTGCAAGAGCTTGAATGGCACCTGACCCAGCTGCTGGAGCCGAAGATTCAGGCCTCCCCGTACGCGCAGGATGAATCTCTGGTTGCGCGCGAAAGGGCGATGATCAACCAGCAGCCGCTCTCCACGCGGGTGTACGGTCGTCTCAAGCGCCTGCTGGAGCATGATGAAAACCTGAAGCCGGTCTCCCTTTCCGACCTGGGCGGACCGCAGAGCGAGCTGGTCTTTTCACGTAAAAGCGGCAAGCCGGTGAGCGAAGGCGTGCCGGGGCTCTATACGCCGGACGGCTACTGGAAAAGCTTTAACGGCCAGATTGACAGCGTCACCACCGCCCTGCACGAGGACGACGCCTGGGTGCTGGGGGCCGCCACGGCGCAGGAAGATAAACAGCAGATCGATAACGCCGTGCGCCAGCTCTACATGCGCGACTTTATCGCTAACTGGGATCGCTTTCTCGCCGACATTCAGCTGAACAACAGCGCCGACCTTTCCCAGCGCATCAACACCGCACGCCTGCTCTCGGGCGCAAACTCGCCGCTGCGCCGTCTGGTGCAGAACCTGAGCCAGGTGCTGACGCTGTCGCGCAATGCGCCCGCGCCAGAAGATGCGGGTAAAGCGCAGGATCAGAGCAACCGCGCCACCCGTACGCTGGAAGCGCTGTTCAGCAATAATGACAATGCCCCGACGCAGGCTGCCGTGGTCACGCAGGCGCCGGAGCAGCTGGTGACCGACCACTATGCGCCGATGATCGAGCTGGCGCAGCCGCTGGAGAAGGGCGGGAAGACCATCGTATTTGACGATTTTCTCAAGCAGGTGGACGAGCTTTACCGTTATCTGACCGCCGTACAGGACGCCGCCAACAGCGGCATGCCGGCACCGGGCGGCGAGGCGATCAGCCGTCTGCAGGCCAGCGCCGGTCGTCTGCCGGGCGGGCTGCAAACCATGTTCAGCAATATGGCGGTGGGCGCCAGCAGCGATACCCAGCGCCGCGACCTGGAAAACGTGCGTAAGCGCATCAACGTTGAGGTGGGCGGGTTCTGTCGCCAGGCGATTGCCGGTCGCTACCCGCTGGTGCGCAGCGCCAGCACCGAGGTCACCCCTGACGATCTCGCGCGCATGTTTGCCCCCGGCACCGGGCTGATGGACGCCTTCTTCCGCGACAACCTGACCAATAAAGTGGATACCACGCAGGCAAACTGGCGCTTTATGCCGGGCATCGACGGTAAAACGCTGCCGGGAAGCGAAGGGCTGCTGAGACCGTTCCAGCAGGCCCAGTCCATTCGCGACGCCTTTTTTGCTAATGGCGCAACTACGCCGTCTTTCAAGGTGACGGTACGCACCGTGCGAATGGATAACACCATTCTGAACCTGACGCTGGACGTCGACGGCCAGCTGCTGCGCTACAGCCACGGCCCGCAGGCCGTGCAGATCATGAACTGGCCGGGGCCGGGCGGCACCAACCAGGTCCGTATGCAGCTGGGGCTGGCGAACGGCAGCACGGCGACGCTGGTGACGAACGGTGCCTGGGCGCTGAACCGCTTCTTCGATAAAGCGAGCACCAGCCCGGGCGCGGGGAGCCTGAGCCGTCAGGCCACCTTCAACGTTGACGGACATCAGGTCACGCTGGAGTTTGCGCCAAACAGCATTCGCAACCCGTTCCAGCTTCCTCGTTTCTCATGCCCATAACCGCAAGGACAGCCGTATGACGAATACCCCTGCGATGAACCGCTACAGCTGGTATGGCAAATTACCCAGCGCCGGAGATTTTTTGCAGCGCCGCTTTCCTGACACCTTACAGCGCCAGTGGTCCCACTGGTTCCAGGTTGGTCTGCTGGCCTGGCAGCAGGAAGAACTGCGCAGCGGCGAGCGACAGTTCCACAAAGCGCCGGTCTGGAATTTTGTTGTACCGCCTATGCTGGGCAGCCAGATGATCCAGATGGGCTGCCTGCTGCCCGGCCGCGACAGCGTTGGCCGACAGTACCCGGTTTGCCTGCAGCTGAGCTTCGCCCCGTCAGAGTGGTCGACTAATCTGCTCAGTCAGGCCGAGAGCTGGTATCAGCAGCTTGGACGCCTGGGGCTGCACGCGGTGCGCAACAGTTTTTCCGCCTCGCAGCTGGACGAGATGTTGATGTCCATTCCGGCACCGCAGCCCGTCGAGCCGCAAAAGCGTTCCGATATCCTTGATGTGATTGGCTATGACGAGGACGGCCAAAGCACGCTGGGCTGGCCTCAGGCGGCAGAGTGTTTTGACCCGCTTCGTCAGACCAGCTACTGGTGGACCAACCGCTGCGACGGCTACCCGCTGTACACCCACGTTCACAGCGGTAACTTTACCGGGCAGCTTTTCACCCTGCTGTTCGATCCGGCAGGAGGCGCCCGCCCGGGCCGTCACGGTCTTTATCCGCCTATGTTTGAATAAGCAGGGATCTTATGAATATCGAAGAATTTCTCGCGCCAATAAGCCCCGACAGGCCCTGCGGCGAAAACCTGGAGTACGACGCTGACTTCCAGCTCATGAATCAGGCAGGGCAGGGAAAAGCGGAACAGCAGTTTGGCGACACCATCATCCCGGCGGAGCCGGCTGACTGGAACACGGTTGAAAAATACGCCACCAGCCTGCTGAGCCGCACCAAAGATCTTCGCGTGCTGCTGGCGTTAACCCATGCCTGGACGCGCCGCCGCGGGCTCGCGGGCTACGCAGACGGATTGCTGCTGGTGCAGGAGGCGCTCGCACGCTACTGGGAGACGCTTTACCCGCTGCTGGAAGAGTTTGGCGAAACCGATCCGTTCTACCGCATTAACGCCCTGGCAGGGCTGAGCGATAAGTCTGACCTCACCGTCGCCGTGCGTAATGCCTCGCTTCTGCGTTCAAACGGCGATGAAATTTCGCTCCGGGATGCCCAGGCGCTACTGGACGGCAGTAAGACGGAATGCCCGGACTATCCCGGCGGCCGTCCACGGCTGATTGACGAGCTGGCCCGCGGCGACCAGCCGGGAACCGCAGCGGTTATCGTCATTAACGAACGCCTGCTGGCGATTCGCGATCTGCTCACCGGCTATCTCGGCGAAAGCGGGGTACCGGAGATGGAGCAGCTCCTGAAAACCGTTGGACTGGTTGCCAGCGCCTGTCAGGTGACCGACATCAGCAAGCTGCTGCCGAACCGGGAGGCGCAGGCTGAACAGCACGCCGAGCCGCAGCCTGCGGCAGCGCAACCCGTTCAGCAGGTCACCGACTGGCGCAGCGTGCAGGTCACCAGCCGCGCCGACGCGCAGCTGATGCTGGAAAAAGCGAAGCAGTATTTTGCACAGTACGAACCGAGCCACCCGGCACCGCTGATGATTGAGCGGGTGCAGCGGCTGTCAGAACTTAACTTTATGGACATTATTCGCGACCTGGCGCCAGACGGCGTTAACCAACTGGAAAACATCTTTGGACGCCGCGAATAACGCGTCCAGGCATTATGACGACAGGCATGGAGCCTGCCGTTTCACCTTCACCGCGCATCTTTGATGGAGAACATCATGGCAATGAGTAACAGTGGGCAGAAATTCATCGCACGTAACCGTGCCCCCCGCGTGCAGATCGAGTACGACGTAGAGATCTACGGTGCAGAACGTAAAATTCAGCTGCCGTTCGTGATGGGCGTCATGGCCGATCTGGTCGGCAAACCGGTGGAAAACCTGCCGGCCGTGGATGAGCGTAAGTTCCTCGAAATCGACATCGACAACTTTGACGAACGCATGAAGGCGCTGAAGCCGCGCGTGGCGTTCCAGGTGGATAACACCCTGACCGGAGAAGGCAAGCTCAACGTCGATCTGACCTTCGACAGCATGGACGACTTCCTGCCGGATGCGGTGGCCCGCAAGGTTGAGCCGCTGAACAAGCTGCTGGAAGCGCGTACTCAGCTCTCCAACCTGCTGACCTACATGGACGGCAAAAACGGTGCGGAAGAGCTGATCGCTAAAATTCTGCAGGATCCGACGCTGCTCAAATCCCTGAGCCAGTTGCCGAAAAATGACGAAAGCGCGAAAGGTAGCGAGGAATAATCAATGAGCAACCAGACTCAACAACACGAGCAGCAGGCGGGTCAGGCGTTCAGCCAGGATGAATTCAGCGCGCTGCTGAACAAAGAGTTCCGCCCGAAAACCGACCAGGCGCGCTCCGCCGTAGAAAGCGCGGTTAAAACCCTGGCGCAGCAGGCGCTGGAAAATACCGTCACCTTCTCAAACGATACTTACCGCACCATTCAGAACCTCATTGCGGGTATCGATGAGCAGCTGTCACAGCAGGTCAACCAGATTATTCACCACGACGAGTTTCAAAAGCTGGAGAGCGCCTGGCGCGGTCTGAGCTACCTGGTGAACAACACTGAAACCGACGAGATGCTGAAGATCCGCTTTATGAGCATCTCCAAGCAGGAGTTGGGCCGTACCCTGAAGCGCTACAAGGGCGTGGGCTGGGATCAGAGCCCGATCTTCAAGAAGATCTACGAGCAGGAGTACGGTCAGTTTGGTGGCGAGCCGTTTGGCTGCATCGTCGGCGACTACTACTTCGACCACAGCCCGCAGGACGTTGAGCTGCTGGGTGAAATGGCGCGCATCGGTTCTGCGGCACACTGTCCGTTTATCACCGGTACCGCACCGGGCGTGATGCAGATGGAGTCCTGGCAGGAGCTGGCTAACCCGCGCGACCTGACCAAGATCTTCCAGAACACCGAATACGCCGCCTGGCGTTCACTGCGTGAATCTGAAGATGCCCGCTATCTCGGTCTGGTGATGCCGCGCTTCCTGTCGCGCCTGCCGTACGGCATTCGCACGAACCCGGTCGACAGCTTTGACTTTGAAGAGCAGACCGACGGCGCGAACCACAACAGCTACTCCTGGGCGAACGCCGCCTATGCGATGGCCGCCAACATCAACCGCTCCTTTAAAGAGTACGGCTGGTGCACCTCGATTCGCGGCGTGGAGTCCGGCGGGGCGGTAGAAAACCTGCCGTGCCACACCTTCCCGAGCGACGACGGCGGCGTGGACATGAAGTGCCCGACCGAGATCGCCATCAGCGATCGTCGTGAAGCCGAGCTGGCGAAAAACGGCTTTATGCCGCTGGTTCACCGCAAAAACTCCGACTTTGCCGCCTTCATCGGCGCGCAGTCTCTGCAAAAACCGGCGGAGTACCACGACCCGGATGCCACCGCTAACGCGCGCCTGGCGTCTCGTCTGCCGTACCTGTTCGCCTGCTGCCGCTTTGCGCACTATCTGAAGTGCATCGTGCGCGACAAAATCGGCTCCTTCCGCGAGCGTGAAGAGATGGAGCGCTGGCTGAACGACTGGGTGATGAACTACGTGGACGGTGACCCGGCTAACTCCTCTCAGGAGACCAAGTCCCGCAAACCGCTGGCGGCTGCGGAAGTGCAGGTGCAGGAAATTGAAGACAATCCGGGCTACTACGCCGCGAAGTTCTTCCTGCGTCCACACTACCAGCTGGAAGGCCTGACCGTTTCCCTGCGTCTGGTTTCTAAACTGCCGTCGCTGAAGACGAAGGACGCGTGATAAATGTAGCCGGCCCATTGGGCCGGCAACTTTTCGGTGAATACGAGATAGCTAATGAATTTGACTGTGAAAGCGTTAGTACGGAAATTCATCAGCTATTTAACCATTTATATGTTGCTAATAATTTCATTCATGCTGTTTGTGACGGTATCCGGCTACTATTTTTTTATCTTTAGCTGGCCGGAAGATGTTCCGCGAATTGCAATGCATGGGTTCTTATGTGCTGGACTTAATTCATTAGCGATAGGCATATACGTTGTCGCAGAGAAATGGAAAGACAAAATCTAATATTTTACGTGGGCTGAGGCTGCGGGTCCTGGGGCAAAGGATATAAGGTGAAACATTTCTGTTTTTTCCTCGCATTTATGACTTTTTATGTGTATGCCGGAAATAACTATCCTGATTTTTATCATCAGCAAACATACCGGCAGGTTTTAAAAGATTTAGTTCTGGTGCGCTGTCTTGCGCAGGTGGCAGATAAAGGCAGCCAGTTTTCTGCTGATGCGGCCCGCAGTGCGAGTGCATTTATTGAGTGGATACCTTTTGATGCCGAAAATGGCACTGATAAAGTGGATTCCCTCATTGGAAAATATAAAAATCAAATTAATGGTTTTCATTCAGAGAGAAAACCTGATGTCAAAGGCGTAACCTTAAACTGTTTACGTCTTTATCATAGCGATGAACTGAATAAGCTGGTTCCGCAGGTCATCATTGGCGATCCTGATCGTACCTGGATTCAGGATAACCCGCAGTAGTAAAAGACTTCACATTCTTTCCGTTCATTCAGGGGGAATGTAAGACTGTCAAATGACACGGGTCATTTGATGTGAGGCAGAGGTAAAATATGGACGGTTTTATTCAGCCCCATGCTTTCCTGTTTGCCATATAAGTGCTTTTTCGAAAGCAATATTGTTCATCCACGAAGAGTAGATATTATGGCTATTGATATGTTTCTGAAGGTCGAGGGTGTTACTGGCGAATCTAAAGATTCTAACCACACCGGCTGGACTGATATTACCTCCTTCTCCTGGGGCGCTTCCCAGCCAGGTAATATGAGCGTTGGCGGTGGCGGCGGTGCCGGTAAAGTTAACTTTAACGATCTGCACGTTAACGCCCTGATCGACAAATCCACCACAGCAATCCTGAAACACTGCGCCAGCGGTAAACACCTGACCAAAGTTGAGCTGTCCGTCTGTAAAGCCGGCGGCCAGCAGGTGGAATATACCCGCATCACGCTGGAAGATGTGCTGGTCACTTCTGTTCAGTACACCGGTGCAGACAACGGCGATACCGTTGGTGTGACCTATGCATTCCAGGCTGCGAAAGTGAAACAGCAGTACTGGGAGCAGACCACTGCCGGTGGTAAAGGTGCTGAAAGCAGCGCTGGCTGGAATATCAAAGAGAACAAAGAAGCGTAATTGTTCATCCTTGACCGGGGTTTTGCCCCGGTCATGATGATTGGTTCAATATCCGATGTGTGCAATGGAAAGAGCGATAACGGTTATACCCATTGTATTATCATGTAGCACCTGCATATCCCATCCTGCACAGTTTCAGAGTCTAACTGTTAAGACTCCCTGTTTTGGACTTTCGAATAACACCAGGATCAGTGAGCCTGTGTTAGTCTATGAGCCTTCAATATCCCGAGGGGTAGGTAACGAATGGTAAACAATTTTCTCTCCAGGGGCATTTGCTCCCAGCCACATTTTAAAATCTGAAGAGTGTCTGCTCTGGGATAAAGTGGACTGGCAGTCAGGAGAGTATGATGTGGTATTAAAGTCGTGAATTTATAATACGGATCTTCGATATGCGGCTCGCTTTATTATCAGTGTAAATGCTAAAGGCGTGTTATCGCTAGCTAAAACAGAATAGGTGAGTTTTCAAACGTTGCCGATTTTTAAGAAAGTGTCAACGTTTGGATACTAGTTCAACTCCATCTTATTTGAATGTGAGTGCTTATTTGTGAAAAGCAAAGGGAATGAATATGGCTAGTCAATCATTAGTTAATCCGGGATATTGTATTGTTCAGCAACCCGGAACCCTGGATTTCCAGGCAAGACTTTTATTCAACAATCCAAATAGCGATGCTGCTCGTTATTTCATGCAAGTTAATAGCGATGCGCAATGGTCAAAACCTGGACAGATGTTGATTCTTGATGTACCGGGAAGTAATAATTCTGTGCAGCTTAAGCAATTACAAATTGCCAAAAAGAAAGTTAATAGTGCTCTGGCCGATCTTAACTCTGGAGAGGCGAACTTCTTTAATCAACATTTTAGCACAATAGCCGCAGTTACTAATTTTATGGATAAGTCCCTTGGTGTCGTTGCTGATGCAGGCGAAAAATATTTCAGCGACATAGAAAGAAAACTTAAATCCATTGAGGTGGCTTATCAGAATCAGTACAGGACACAAGGAACATTAATAAGCCAGCAATTTTTCGTTGAGCGTCAGCGCCTCTTTTCTGAGTTAGATGGCTTATTAAATAAATTGTCCAGGTTGACATTGAAGATGAAACCCTATGACGAATTGAAGCATGCATTAGGGTTGTCAAGCAGATCAATTGTACATGAATGGAGTACGGCTGGCGTCGCTTCTATTCGTGGTTATTCAACTTATATCGATAATGCCTCTAAGGCCGCTCGTTTTCTTAAAGCGGGTGGCTGGCTTGCAATAGGTTTTGCAGGTGCAAATACCACTAATGAAGTTTACAATGCATGCACCGTAGGACGTGAGCAGAGTTGCGCTAAAGTCGCTGTGAAAAAATACAGCAGCTTTGGTGCAAGCCTGGCAGGGGGTATTTACGGTGGTAAATACGGAGCCATGGCAGGTGCTGGTGTATGCGTTGCGCTTGGTGTTGCGACGGGGGGCGTCGGATTACTCGCCTGCTCCATTGTCGGTGCGGCGGCAGGTGGATACGTTGGTGGTGAGATAGCGGGCGGAGCGACTGAGTATATGATGGATAAAATATGGTGAATATTGAGAATTTACTATTAATCCTTATCGTGGCTTTATTCCTGATTGTGGTAGTTATGGATCTGTTCAGTTCTCGTTACTTTAAAAAACACGAAGCTGATTATAATCAATTACTTTCAGACTACCGGCGCAAAGGATATGACCTGGATCTTGTGACAAATTACGCTTCTTTTTTTGGTTCACTGGCTAATTACCAAAAGATAATCTGGTTTGTACGCCTTTATAAAGGCGTCAAAATGAAGTTTACTCATGAAAGGCCGGTGCAGGAAGAAGCTTATAAATACGTGCAGTCATTACCGGATGAAAGAATTGGCTGGATACTAAAGTTACATCGTCGTTATAAATTACAGGCGTTAATATTCACTCTATGGCTCATTGTTGGATTATATTTTATAACCTTCATTAAATAGTTTTAGTTTTCACTTTCTCAACGGATAACAATCATTGGGTGTCCCGACTGCCGGTGCAGGAACGCTTGTTTGCGGATTAATCGTAGGTGCTGCTGGAGATACGAAAGTAGATGGGTTTGTTGGCGAGAAGATCGGTATCTTAATATTCAGTGGGGAATGATGTGATTGCTAATGATATTTTCTCCATTTTTGTGATTTTTATTTTTGCTCTGTTCTTAATCCTGACGGTTACTTTTTATATTGATTATCGAAAGCACTCAAGTGAAGTTTTGGAAATATATAATGCATTAACGCAAGCTAGATTATTAAGGAAGGAAGATTATCAAGTTTGGGAAGGCTTGGGGTTCTGGGGTTTCGGTTTCCGTATCACAATTTTATCAAGGTTATTACGGGGGGGAAGCGTTAAGCTAACCGACTCTCGAAGGCTTCAATCTCATGCATGTCATGATGTTTTGTCCGGCTTTGAACTCTCCTGGGTTTATTCATATGACAAAAAAATTAAATTCACTATGGCTATTTTTATACTGCTTTTAATTTTGGTGAGTATTAATGAGATATAATTTTTCATTGTCTTTATGATTGATTTTGTAGGCTTAACCCCCAAACGCCGCCGTTCTCGCCCCGAGAGCGGCAGCGTTTGAGCGCTAATCATACCAGCAGGAATACGCCATGCGATTCACGATTATTTCTACGAAACCCGGTCATCAGCCGCCGCAGAGCAGCTGTGATTTTTACGCCCCGGGCGGCACCATTGGGCGCGGTACGGATAACAATCTGGTATTGCCGGACAATGACCGCACCATCTCGCGTCTGCAGGCTATTGTTCACGTTGACGCCCAGGGTGAATGCCGCGTCACCAACCGTGGCAGCGTCACCCGCGTGGTATTAAATGACATTCCGCTGGAGCGGGGACGTCAGGTTGAGCTGCAGGATGGCGACATTCTCGGTATTGATGAATACCGCATCGAAGTGACCGAGCTTATCCACGATACGCAGCCGGTGAGCCGCATGGCGGCCAGTATGCAGCAGCAGGCTCGTCCAGCCGCGCCAGCGCCCGCTCAGCAGCCGAAACCGGCGAGCGCCGCCCCGCGCGGGAAGACCGAGCCGACAGCCGTGCCAACGGAAATCTGGGATAGTCTGATGCAGGAATTCTCTATCTCCGACAGCATCTCCAGCAACCGCACAAAGCCGCAGCCCGCTGCATCGCACGATCCCTTCACCCAGCCCGCGGCGCCGGAGCGTAACGCCGAAGATCCGCTGGCGATGTTTAACGACAGCGATCCGAAGCTTGAGCGTAAGAATGTCGACCCGGACACGCTGTTCAGCGATGAGGCGCTGTTCAAAAAAGAGAGTATTTTTGACGACGTCACCCCGTCAACGCTGGTGCCGCCGAGCGAGACAACCCCCGTGCAGCCTGAAGAAGAGGCGACGGATGAGCTCGACCCGCTGGCCCTGTTTGGTGGTAAGGCCAGCGCACCCGCCGCGCGTAATGACGACCCGCTCGGGCTGATGGGCGGCGCGCCGTTGACCCATCCGGACGACATTGCCGACGAAAAGCCGGAGCCGAAAACGGAGCCTGCGCCAGCGCAGGAGGAGGACGTGCTTGCCGCTTCCCCGCTGTTCGCCCCTGAGCCGCAGGAGGCCCCGCGCGCTGAAGAAGAACCCGCGCGTCCGGATTACGCAGGTTTCACCATGCCTACGCCGCAGGCCGTTGCGCGCAGTAGCGCTCAGACACCTAAGGGCCGTCTGCGCATTGACCCGGTCAATAACGCCGCCTCCCCAACCGCCACGGCGAACAGCGGTGAGAAAGGCGAGGTGTTGCATGGCGAGCTGCTTGAGGCGCTGCTGGAAGGCATGGGCCTGAGCGAAATGCAGCCGGTGCCGCAGTTTGACCGTGAAAATATGCGTCAGTTGGGCCAGATCCTGGGCATGTTCTCCCAGGGGACCGTGGCGCTGCTTTCCTCGCGCTCCATCCTCAAGCGCGGCGTAAAAGCCGATATGACCATGGTGCTGGACGATGCCAACAACCCGTTCAAGCTGTTGCCGACCGGGAAAACCGTCCTGATCCAGATGTTCGGCACGCCGATGCCGGGCTTTATGCCGCCGACCAAATCCGTGCGCGACGCGCTGATCGATCTGCAGGCGCACCAGCTGGGTATGATTTCCGGTATCCGCGCCATTATTGCCGCGATGCTGCAGTCCTTTAATCCGGAACAGCTCGAAGAGCAGGCGAAGCAAAACGGGATGACCTCTCGTCTGGCGCTGCCGGGAAGCCGCAAAGCCGCCCTGTGGGACTATTTTGTTCGCAGCTACGGTGAGACGGCCGGCGAGATTGAAGATGACTTCCACACCCTGTTTGGCGAAGCCTTCCTTCATGCGTATGACATGGAGGTGAATCAGTACAAAGACTCACAGAGCGGATCGGAAGACAAATGAATATCGCAACGGCTTCTCTCTCCCGCCAGGGGACGCGCGCCAGCAACCAGGATCAGACGGGAGAAACCATCGGGGAACGTTCAGCCTGCTTTGTCGTCTGCGACGGCATTGCCGGCCTGCCGGGCGGTGAGGTTGCCGCTGAACTGGCCCGCAACAGCATTATCTCCCGCTTCGATGGCGACAAACATCTTAATGCGCAGCATATTCGCGACTACGTGCAGACCGCGAATCGCACCATTCTGAGTGAACAGCAGGCCGTTCAGGACTATCGCCGGATGGGCACGACGCTGGTCAGCCTGTTCATTGACCGGGATTACGGCCTGGCCTACTGGGCGCACGCGGGCGACAGCCGCCTGTACCTGTTCCGCCGGGGATGGCTGTGGCACGTCACCACCGACCACAGCCTGGTGCAGCAGATGAAGGATGCCGGGCACCAGACCGAGAACCTGAACAGCAACCTGCTGTATCTGGCGCTGGGGATTGAAAACGGTGGGCCGGAAGCCAGCTACAGCGACGTGGTGCAGGTCGAAGACGGCGATGCATTCTTACTCTGCACCGACGGCTTCTGGCACGGCGTCAGCGAAGAGCAAATGAAGCAGTCGCTGCATATGGTCAATACGCCACAGGAGTGGCTGACCTTAATGAACCAAATCATTCAAAAGAATGGCGAACAGGAGGGGAATGCTCAGGATAACTATACTGCTCTGGCGGTATGGATGGGCAACCCTCAGGACACCACTTTGCTGCACACCCTCTCTGATGCAGCACAATTTCTTCCCTGCGGAACTGATTAGACACACAAGGAACGATATGAAACTTTGGCTATCGGGTTTGGCAATTCTGGCGGTGACCTCCACCGCACAGGCTGAAAATTTCCGCATCGTGCAGTCTCCTGCGCAGAAGCTGGATATCTGGATCGACAACATCAAAGACAACACCCCGCAAAGCTGGTGTAAGCCAGAGGTGGCGCTGCGTATTGTGGCGAACGGCAAGAAAGACGTCTCCGTGCTGGAAAACTTTGTGCCGCGTCTTGGCTCACTGCTGGAACACCAGTGCAGCAAAGTGAATAAGCTCAGCTGGACGCTCAACGATCCGGCGGGGACTACGCTGGCGCAGGGCACGGCAGGCAAAGCGCAGGAGTGGGCGCTGGTGGTGAAACAGGCGCAGGCCGAGCCCGCCGCGACCCCGACCGCAACCGCAACTGCGGCCAGCGGCGCGTTGCTGCCGCCAGACCAGAACGTGGCAGCCAATACCGTCGCCGCCGACCGCACGCCGTGGCAGGAGTTTACCCTTCAGGACGGCTGCCACCTGCGCACCTTCTGGGAAGGCGGCGCTTCCGCACCGGCGCTCTTCATTCCGGATTCTGACACCACCCGCTGCGGTAACGGCAGCTGGCTGAGCGGACACACCGTTATTTCTCAGTCCCGCAACGGTGGGCAGAAAGAGATGGCGGTGACCTACATTCATGGCTTCCCGGTGGCGGGGCTGAACCAAAGCGCTGACCCGGAAAACGCGCTGATCACCTCCGTTAACAAAGAGCGCATGGTATTCAGCACCCCGAACAGCGACCAGAGCTGGATGATCCTGCCTTACGATCCCACCCTCAACAGCTGGAAGAGCAACGGCACGGTGGCGGTAGAAATTTCGCGTGAAACCGCCAGCGACGATGCCAAACTGCAGGCGCGTATCGCCGCGGTGAAAAAAACGTGGGGCGCCTGGGTTGCACCCGGCACCCCGCTGAATATCGTTCTGATTGACACCCTGCGCCCGCAGTTGCGCGATCCGGCAATCGGCGCATGGCGCGCGGCGAATTAAGGAGTGGCTATGAATACGCTCTATCAACACCTGGCGGGTGAGACGCTCGGCGACGCGCTGGCGCGTCTTGAAGCCGAAATTAAAGCCCGTCCGGCGGATGCCGATCTCCGCGCCGCGTTCGTGCAGTTTTTAACCCTCAGCGGCAACTGGACGCGGGCGCTGACCCAGCTGAAAAGCTGGCTGGCGCTGAAGCCTCAGGCGAAGCCCACCGTCACGCTGCTGGAGCAGTCCATTCAGGGCGAGCTGCAGCGCGCGCAGGTGATGGCCGGCGCGCAGCGTCCTGCCATGCCTGAAACCCAGTGGCCGTGGCTGACCACCCTTGCCGCGGCGCTGTGCGAGGAGCGCGAGCGCGCGCAGGCGCTGCGTCTTGAAGCCCTTGACCAGGCTCAGGCAAACCCGGGCCGCATCGTCCTCGAAAACGAGGAGACGCAGGCTTTTGACTGGCTGATGGACGGCGATGCCCGTCTCGGCCCGGTGTGCGAAACAATTGTTAACGGCCGCTATTTCTGGCTGCCGTTTAGCGCGATTGCGGAGATCCGTTTCCAGGCTCCGGCCAGCGTCACCGACCTGGTCTGGCGCCATGCGCTGGTGCGTCTCACCGACGGCACGGAGCAGGTGTGCCAGATCCCGGCGCGCTATCCTTTTGCGGACGATGCTTCCGATGCGGTCAGGCTGGCGCGCACCACCGAGTGGCGTGCGCTCGACGAGGACGGCACCCTTTACGAAGGGATGGGGCAGAAAGCCTGGCTGAGCGAGCAAAGCGAAAGCCCGCTGCTGACGCTAAGCCTCGTGACGTTTGCGACGGATGGAGCCGATGAGTAAGCCCGCTGGCGAAGGCGATCTGCTGCGCAGCGGCTGGCAAGCCCGCAGCAAGCAGGAGAAGGTGGGGGCGCGCGACAAAATGCAGCCCTCGCTGCTGGATCGTCTCACCGATAACGACCCGGAAAAAAAGCGCGAGTCGGCCAACAGCAATCTGATCACCCACGCCGCGCTGCGCCGCAACGTTCTGCGGGATCTGCAGTGGCTGTTTAACACCATCAACCATGATGCCTCCGGTGATTTGAGCGCCTTGCCGCACGTGAACCGCTCGGTGGTTAACTTCGGCGTCGCCCCGCTGGCCGGGAAGCGAATGTCGGATATCGAATGGCACGATATTCAGCGCAAGCTCACCGAGGCCATCATCAATTTTGAACCGCGCATTTTGCCGCAGGGGCTGCAGGTTCGCTGCGTGTCGGATACCTCCTCGCTGGATTTGCACAATGTGCTGTCCATCGAGATAAAAGGGCGCTTATGGTGCGTGCCGTACCCGCTGGAGTTCCTGTTTCGCACCGATGTCGATCTGGAAAACGGCCATTTTGAACTGAAAGATGCGGGGTAATCATGGAAAGTAAACTGCTCGAGTATTACAACCGCGAGCTGGCCTACCTGCGCGAAATGGGGGCCGAGTTTGCCGAACGCTATCCGAAAGTTGCCGGACGGCTGGGCATGCGCGGTATCGAAGTGGCGGACCCGTACACTGAACGCCTGATGGAGGGCTTCGCCTTTCTCACCTCCCGCGTGCAGATGAAAATGGATGCGGAGTTTCCGCGCTTCTCCCAGCGCCTGCTGGAGATGATTGCGCCGAACTACCTCGCGCCCACGCCCTCGATGGCGATTGCCCAAATTGAGCCCGACAGCAGCCGGGGCGACCTGAGTAAAGGCTTTATCGTGCCGCGCGGCACCATGATGGACAGCCTGGCGCTGAAGAAAACGGGCGTCACCTGCAGCTATACGACGGCGCACGACGTCAACCTGCTGCCGCTGAAAATCGACAAGGTTGAGCTGGGCGGTGTCCCCGCAGACCTGCCGCTGACGCAGCTGGGCCTGAGCCAGCGGGGGATTAACAGCGCCTTGCGGATCCGCATCGCCTGCGACGGTCCGCAAAACCTCGGGCACCTGGATTTTGATCGTCTCGAGTTTTTCCTCAGCGGCCCGGACATTGAAGCGCTGAAGCTGCTGGAGCTGGTGATGGAGCACCATGCCGGGATCGTCTGTCAGACGGTCAGCCAGCATCCGCAGCGACAGCTGCTGGCGTCGGACGCGCTGCGTCAGGAGGGCTTTGGGCCTGACCAGGCGCTGCTCCCGGACGACCTGCGCAACTTTGACGGCTACCGTCTGCTGCAGGAGTATTTTGCCTTTCCGGCCCGTTTCCGCTTTATCAGCCTGAGCGGTCTGAGCAAGCTGATTCAGCGTTGCGAAAACGAAAAAGCCTTTGATATTTTCATCCTGCTGGATAAGTCGGATGAACAGCTGGAGCGCGTGGTCGACGCCAGCCATCTGGCGCTGCACTGCACGCCGGTGATCAACCTCTTCCCCAAGGTGGCCGCCCGGCAGAAGCTGAACGAAGGCCAGCACGAATACCATCTGGTGGTCGATAACATCCGGCCGCTGGACTATGAAATTTACGCCGTAAATAAAATTTTCGGCAGCGCCGACGGGCAGCGCGACGACCAGACGTTTCGTCCTTTCTGGAGCACCTGGAGCGGTGACGCGGGCAACTACGGGGCCTATTTTTCGCTGCGCCGGGAGCAGCGCGTGCTCTCTGAGCATGCCCTGCGCTACGGCACTCGTACCGGCTATATCGGCTCGGAGGTGTTTGTCTCGCTGGTGGATGAACAGCACGCGCCGTGGCAGGAAAACCTGCGCTACATCTCTGCCGAGGTACTCTGCACCAGCCGCGATCTGCCGCTGATGCTTCAGCAGGAGCTCGGGCAGTTCATCATGGCCGACTCCATGCCGGTGAAGTCCCTTACCCTGCGTAAAGGGCCGACGCCGCCTCGTCCGGCGCTGGCCGAAGGGTTCAGCACCTGGCGGCTCATCAGCCAGCTGCAGATGAACTACCTCAGCCTGATGGACAGCGAAAATGAAGACGGCGCGGCCGCGCTGCGCCAGCTGTTAGGCCTGTACGCCAACCTGGCCGAAACGCCGGTTGCGCGTCAGGTTGAGGGCGTTCGCCACTGCGTGCTGGAGCCGGTTCACCGCCGCGTGCCGGAACCCGGTCCGGTCGTTTTCGCCCGCGGAATTGGCATTACCCTGACGGTGGACGAGCGGGCGTTTTCCGGCGCCAGCCCCTGGCTTTTCGGCAGCGTGCTGGAGCGCCTGTTTGCCCGGCTGGTGTCGATTAACAGCTTCACGGAATTCACCCTGAAAAGTCAGCAGCGCGGCGAAATTGGCTACTGGGCGCCGCGGATGGGTAAAAGGGCGCTGCTATGAGTGACGTTGCTGCCGCACCGCTGCGCGTTCACCGCCTCACGCCGCTGCCGGACAGTTTCTGGCGCGGGGTGCGCGAGACGCCGTGGCGCTATGACCTGTTCCAGCTGCTAAGGCGCATTGACGCCCAGGGCGGCGAGCGCTATCCGCTGGGACGCGCGCCGTTGCCGAAATTTGAGCCGTTACGCATCGGCCAGCAGCCGTCGATGAGCTTTGCGCCTTCCACGCTGGCGCAGGTACGACAGCGGGAGGAGAGCGGGCTGCACGAGGTCTCTATCCTCAGCTTCGGCCTGTTTGGCCCTAACGGTCCGCTGCCGGTCCACATGACCGAATACGCCCGCGAGCGTATTCATCATCATCAGGACAGCAGCCTGAGCGCGTTTGCCGATCTGTTCCACCATCGCCTGACGCTGCTGTTTTACCGCGCCTGGGCGGACGCGCAGCCCGCCGTCTCCCTTGACCGCGCCGACAACAGGCGCTTTGAGGGATACCTGGCCTCGCTGATTGGGATGGGGCAGCCGGGCCAGATGAGCAAAGGCAGCCTGAGCGCCCATGCCCGCTTTACCCACGTCGGGCACCTGACCCGTAACGGGCGGGATCCGGAGGGGCTGGAAAAGATCCTGCGCAACTATTTTAAGGCGCCGGTCAGGCTGGTAAGCAACGTGCCGCAGTGGATGCCGCTCTCCGCGCGCGAGCAGGCGCAGCTGGGAGCAGGGCGCCGCATGCCGCGCATGGGCGAATCCGCCTTTCTGGGCGTTGCGGTGCGCGACGTGCAGCATAAGTTTCGCATCGAGATTGGCCCGCTGAGCGCGGAGGAGTACAACCGCTTCCTGCCGGGCGAGGCGTGGGTCACCGAACTGCGCGACTGGGTGCGCCAGTATGCCGGGCTGGAATTTGAGTGGGAAACGCGGGTGATCCTGCGCGAAGACGCGGTGCAGGGCACCACGCTCGGCGGTGCCGGGCGATTAGGCTACAGCACCTGGCTGGGCCACCAGCCCCAGCCTGTCCCGCGTGGCGATCTGGTGTATCGCGCAGAGCGGTAATCCTTCCGTATACCGAATTATTGTTAATGGAAACTAACATGTCAGAAATTAGCCGTGCCGTGCTTTTCGGCAAACTGGATACGCTGTTATTTACCTCTCTGGAAAGCGCCACCGCGTTTTGCAAGCTGCGCGGCAACCCGTACGTGGAGCTGGTGCACTGGCTGCATCAGCTGATGCAGCAGCAGGAGGGCGATCTGCAGCAGGTCATCCGCCACTTTGCCCTCGACGAACAGCAACTGACGCGCGATATCGTCGCCGCGCTGGACGCCCTGCCGCGCGGGGCGAGTTCTGTTTCCGATCTCTCCGAACATATCGACAGCGCCGTGGAGCGCGCCTGGGTTTATGGCTCGCTGAAGTTTGGCGTCAGCCGTATTCGCGGCGGTCACCTGCTGATCGGCCTGCTCAAAACCTGGAACCTGGCCAACGTGCTGAAAAGCATCTCGGCGCAGTTCACCCGTCTTAACGTCGAGGTGCTGATTGAGCAGTTCGATGCCATTTGCGCCAACAGCAAAGAGACGCAGCAGGCCGCAGCCGCGGTTGATGCACCGGCGGGTGCGGTACCGGCTGCGCAGGGGACGCTGGCCCAGTACGGCCAGGACCTGACCGCCCGCGCTCGCGAAGGGAAAATTGACCCGGTTGTCGGGCGTGATGAAGAGATCCGCCAGATGGTCGATATCCTGATGCGCCGCCGTCAGAACAACCCGCTGCTGACCGGGGAAGCCGGGGTCGGCAAAACGGCGGTGGTGGAAGGGCTGGCGCTGCGTATCGCCGACGGCGACGTGCCGGAGCCGCTGCAAAATATTCAGCTGTGGCTGCTGGACATCGGCATGCTGCAGGCAGGCGCCGGCATGAAAGGCGAGTTCGAGGCCCGACTGCAGGCGTTAATCAATGAAGTGCAGTCCAGCGCCACGCCGATCATTCTGTTTATCGATGAGATCCACACCCTGATTGGCGCAGGCGGCCAGCAGGGTACCGGCGATGCCGCCAACCTGCTGAAGCCAGCCCTGGCGCGCGGACAATTGCGCACCATTGGGGCAACCACCTGGGCGGAATACAAAAAATACATCGAGAAAGATCCGGCGCTGACCCGTCGTTTCCAGACGGTGCAGGTTCACGAGCCGGACGAAGCGAAAGCCGTTCTGATGCTGCGCAGCACCTTGTCGCCGCTGGAGACGCACCACCAGGTCCTGCTTCTCGACGAAGCGGTCAGCGCGGCAGTGAAGCTGTCGCATCGCTATATTCCGGCGCGTCAGCTGCCGGACAAAGCCGTTGCCCTGCTCGACACCGCCTGTGCCCGCGTCGCGGTCAGCCAGAGCGCGCCGCCGGCGCAGCTGGAAGACTGCCTGCGCCATCTCGCCGCGCTGGACGTGGAAATCGATATAGCCGAACGCGAAGCGCGCGTCGGTGCCGGTGACGCCGGGCGCGTCACGGCATTACGCGCCGAGCGCGACGCGTATGAAACCAAACGTGAAGCCCTGGCCCAGCGCTGGGAAGAAGAGCGCAGCCTGGTGCAGGAGATTATCCGCCTGCGCGCGGCGCTGTTCGCGGCGGGCGATGAAGATACCGCCGAACTGCGCAGCCAGCTGGCGGAGCAGCAGCAGGCGCTGAACGCCTTACAGGGCGATGAACCGCTGCTGTTTGCCGCGGTGGATGAAAACGTTGTCGCTGCGGTGGTCTCTGACTGGACCGGGATCCCGCTGGGCCGGATGGTGAAAAACGAGATCGACGCGGTGCTGAACCTCGCCGACACGCTGAACCAGCGGGTTATCGGACAGCGTCACGGTCTGGATCTGATTGCCCGCCGCGTCAAAACCTCGCGGGCGAAGCTCGACGACCCGAACAAACCGGTGGGCGTCTTTATGCTGTGCGGCCCGTCTGGCGTCGGTAAAACGGAAACCGCGCTGGCGCTCGCGGAGTCGCTGTACGGCGGCGAGCAGAACGTCATCACCATCAACATGAGTGAGTTCCAGGAAGCGCACACCGTTTCCACCTTAAAAGGTGCACCTCCGGGGTACGTAGGGTATGGTGAAGGCGGGGTATTAACCGAGGCCGTTCGCCGTCGCCCGTACAGCGTAGTGCTGCTGGACGAAATTGAAAAAGCGCACCCGGACGTCCACGAGATCTTCTTCCAGGTCTTTGATAAAGGCTGGATGGAGGACGGCGAGGGGCGCCACATTGATTTCCGCAACACCATTATTATTCTGACGTCGAACGTGGGCACCGACCTGATTAGCGCCATGTGTGCCGATCCGGAGCTGATGCCGGAGCCGGATGCCCTGAGCGGCGCGCTGCGCCAGCCGCTGCTGGAGGTGTTCCCGCCCGCGCTGCTGGGCCGTCTGCTGGTGGTGCCGTACTACCCGCTCAGCGACGATATGCTGGGGCAGATTGTTCGCCTGCAGCTCAAGCGCATCCAGCGTCGTCTGGAAGAGAATCACAACATCATATCTGAGTTTGACGACAGCGTGGTGGAACAAATTGTTCAACGCTGCACCGAGGTGGAGTCCGGCGGCCGCATGGTAGATGCGATCCTCACCAACACCTTGCTGCCTCAGATGAGCCAGATATTACTTACCGCCAGCCGTAGCGACGAGCAGTACCGACGTCTGCACGTCACCTGCGAGCAGGGCGAGTTTCACTGTCAGTTTGCCGCGTAATAATCATCAAGAGAACTGTAAAAGATGACGGATAATGATAACAATCGGACTGTCCCAAACGCGCTCCCGGTCGGGTACCGCTTCAACGAGTTTGAAATCAAAGAGGTGATCGGCGGCGGCGGTTTTGGCATCGTTTATCGCGCGTGGGATCACCAGCTCGAACGCACTATCGCTATCAAAGAATTTATGCCTTCCTCGCTCGCCGTGCGCGGCGACGACATGACCCTGGTGCTGCGCAGCGAGCGCTTTGGCAAAGCCTTTTCCGCCGGCCTGAACAGCTTTATTCAGGAGGCGCGCCTGCTGGCGCGCTTTAACCACCCGAACCTGCTGCACGTCCTGCGTTTCTGGGTGCAGAACGACACGGCCTACATGGGGACGCTGTTTTACAGCGGCACCACGCTTTCGCGCCTGCGCGAACAAAAGCCGGAGCTGATTAACGAAGCCTGGATCCGCCGCACGCTGCCGATGCTGTTTGGCGCGATCAAGACCATCCACGACGAAGGCTATCTGCACCGCGACATCTCTCTGGATAACATCCAGATCCAGGATAACGGCCTGCCGGTACTGCTCGATTTCGGCTCCGCGCGCCGCACGATCGGTAACCTTTCTGACGAAACGGAAACCATGCTGCGCCCGGGCTTTGCGCCGATTGAGCAGTACACCGACGATAACGAAAGCGAGCAGGGGCCGTGGACGGACATTTACGCCCTCGGCGCCGTGCTGCGTACCTTGATTGTGGGGTCGCCGCCGCCGGTCAGCGTGGTGCGCTCCATTCAGGACACCTGTAAACCGCTGGTCGAGCTGATGCCGCAGGGTTATTCCATTCCGCTGCTGCAGGCCATCGACCGCGCGCTGGCGCTGCACATGGAGGACCGTCCTCAGTCTATCGACGAGTTCGCCGCGCTGATTGAGATGCCGGTTGCCGGTATTAACGACGTGCTGACGGCGAAAAAGCCCGGCACGATGCTGGTTCCGGTCGAAGACGAAAGCCCGGCTTCGGCACTCGACTGGCGTCGCTACAAGATCCCGGGCATGGTTGCCGCGGGCGTGCTGGTGGGCGTCGTTGCCGGCGCGATGCTGTTCAGCGGCGGTGGCCATGACGCGCCTGAGCAGGCTGCACAGGCACCGTCCGAGACGCGTCCGGCTGAAACAGCCGCAAACGCGCCGGACGTGAAGCCAGAAACGACGACGGTGAACGAGCAGGCGACTGCGCCAGCAGCGGCGCAGCAGACGCCACCGCCTGTCGAGGCCAGCCCGGTTGCGTTGGTTTATATCCGTATTCTCGACGGCGAAACGCTGAAAGTGAACGGCGAGCCAAAAGCGCTGCGTCCGGCGAATAACGGCTACGCGTCGCTCAAGCTGCCAGCCGGCGAGGTGAAGATTGAACTGCAGGGCAACGGCAGAACGCGCAGCCAGACGCTGGATATCGCCAAGCCGGGCACCTGGCTGGTGAATCCGTAAGTCAGGCAGGGACAGGGAACAGGACGGAGCGAATGTATAACATTAAGTTTGTCTATCTTTTCAGCGAGAACGTCTCGCCAGCGCTTTTTGCGAAAATTATCCGCCCGTCCGTCGCCGGGCAGTGGATTATGTCGGTGCCCGACAATTCGCTGCGCTCGCTGTTCACGCGCTACGATTTGCTGCGAACCATCACCGGTGCGAATCCCTATCAGTCCGGGCGCGATACGCGCAAGCTGATAGCGCAGGATCTCGATATGGGCAGAATCGTTGCAATTGACGAAAGTTTTCGCAGCTGGTCATCGGTAACGGAAATCTTTTACATCAATGCCAAAGGGCGGCTGCAGGCCGCCTCGCTCACCGGGCTGGGCTGGTACCCGGTAAGCACTATCGTCGATCGTTACGAAACGATGGTGCGCACCTATGGTTCTCGCCCTGCGCCGACGGAGCTTCCGACGCAGGTGGTGAAATCCAAAGCGGCGCAGGTGCCTGACCAGCCGACGCCGGGCAAAGACGGTAAAACCTACGCGGCACAGCTGCAGAATATGACCAAAGCCGAACGCTGGCAGGCCCGTAAGGACCTGATTGCGAAGGGCAACAACAGCCTCTACCCGGATGCGCAGATCGCGGCTAAACGGCTAGCGGCGAATAACATTGCCGTGGAGAAAGCGAAGCTTGCGGAAAATGTTTATAAGACCGTTAACCCGCTGGAAACGACGCCGGGCGTGCCGGAGGGGTGGACGGATATTAGTAATGACGCAGCAGCGCTGAAGAAGCTTGGGCTGAACAGCAAATCACTTTTCGACAATACAGCCTCTCCTGATTTTCTGGCCCGCGTATATCAACCCGACCCAGAGGTGTTTGGTCGTGATATGAACCCAACGTTGGTTTTCCGAGGATCACGACAACCCGAATTTTTCCCCATGAAGAACATGGCTGACTGGAAAAATAACGGTGCGCAAGGGCTCGGAATGGCGTCAGATTATTATAAAAGAGCAGTGGGTCTTGGCGAACAACTCTCTAAATCCGGTCAACAAGTGGACATTGCGGGCCACTCTTTAGGGGGCGGATTAGCGTCTGCTACCGCGATGGCCAGCGGTATGCCGGGATGGACCTTCAACGCGGCCGGTCTGCATCCGGGTACCGTAGAGAAATACGGCGGAAGTTTATTGGGCAGTACGGAAAATATTCAGGCTTACCGGGTTGAAGGTGAACTGCTGACAAAAATTCAGGAAGTTAACCTTTGGGAAGATTTCAAAACGGTTAAAGGACACGTGCCGGCGCTGATAGCCAAAGAAGAGCTTTCTGCCGTCATGCCTAACGCTGCCGGAATAGCACACGACCTTCCGGGGGGAACGGGAGGTGCTCTCGATCGCCATGGCATCGATCAGGCGATTAACTGTATTGAGCAACAGAAAGATGAAGACATCGCAATTATCGGGAGTCGCGCGTGAAATCATTGATTACTGGCTGGATAGCGCTTTGTTTAATGTTTATGGTTCAGGGGTGCAAGCAAAATATGGATTTAAAACCAGACAATTACTTCAGTGGTCAGCAGCTCGCAGTCGCGCGTGCAATTGAAGCCGGTGAGATGAATGAGGTTATTAAATTAGCGTCGCAAGTAGACCTTAATAAACCCGGTAAAGAGGACATGACGCTGTTATTTTGGGCGGTGATGAACGCAATTAACGATAAAAAAACACCGGAACAGCTAAAAATTATTACCGCTCTGATTAAATCGGGGGCAGATCCGCTCCAGCCAAGGCCTAAAGGAGAGAGCAGTCCGGCTGAATATGTGCTGAAAGCGGACAGTGGGGTCTGGATAAAGGCAATGCTGGAGGGCGGATTATCGCCGGATGCGAAGGATAAAACGTTTGGGGAACCGATTATCTTCGAGACCCTCGAAGCAAAAAACACCGATACGCTGCAGGCGATGCTTGACGGTGGAGCGGACATCAATATTACCAATTCACTGGGTAATACGTTGCTGATCGCCGCGCTGGACTTTCACTCTTACGACCATGTCCTGCTTTTGCTGGAGCGCGGCGCAAACGCTGAGATCAAGGCGGATAATGGCTGGACAATGGCCAACCAACTGCAGCGTTATCTGAACCGGGCGAAAGAGGGGAGTGACGAATATCAAAAGCTGACTGAAATCAAAGACACGCTTATTCAGCATGGCGGTAAATGGCCTCCTGCACCGGTGAGTCAGTGATGTTGTTAAACAGTTCGCTTCCTTGAGCAATGATGAGTGTTAAAAAGCAGGTATTCATTTTCTGGGGAACGATGGATGCGCTGGCTGTTGCGGTCTACTGCGCGCAGTCCGTGCGCCATGACAGAGTCCCCTTTGTATCCGATATATCCTCTTTCAGTGCGACAGGAAACTGGCTTTCTGGTGGTGGATCCGGCGTTCTGCTGCTTTTCTTTATTCTCGATTTCCTGTTGCTGTTGTCGCTCTTTGCCTCGGCATGGTGCTTTCTGACCGGGAAGCCTTTCGCGAGCAGACTGGCGCTCTGCCAGGAAGTTTTTCGTCTGATCTCCTTCCGGTACTCGGTGACCCTTTTCCCGCTGTTGTTGAATCTCGCGGGCGCCTCAAGCGTCTGGCTGTACAGTGTTTTGTTTATATTTTCAGAGTTTCTTAAGATCTACTCTCTGTGGATACATCAATACGGAAGGACGCGTAATGCTCGATCTTCACAGTGACGATGCTGTGGTTATCCACAAGAGGCGTTGTTCAAGCTTCATCGGTTTCCTTTGTGTGCAAGGGTTATGATCGTTAACGCTGGTGAGTACAAGCATAAGTCCCGTCACCAGATTCGCTCCAGCGGTTATGTTATCGATACGCTTGAGGCCGCAATGTGGGCGGTATGGCATACGGATAATTTCCGTGATGCGATCCTTCTTGCCGCCAATCTGGCGGATGATGCCGACAGCGTTGCGGCAACGGCAGGTCAACTGGCCGGTGCGTTATATGGCTATTCAGGTATTCCGCAGAAGTGGAAAGATAAACTGGTCCAACACGAACGTCTCGTCAGCATGGCAGGGGAGCTATTTCACAGTGCACCTGAGGATAACTTTCTTTAACGTTTCTGACGCATAAGAGCACCGGCGCATATCCAAAACCACTTTGTCAAAATTAGCTTTACGTTCAAACACGTTTTCAGCATAAACCATTACGGAATACAGATTATGCTCAACCGAATTACCGTTCAGCTCCCGGTCGAGGGGCTGCTCTTCTGGAAACTTTCCGGCCGCGAGGCGATGTCCGAGTCGTTCGCCCTGACGCTGACCCTGCTCGGCACGGATGCGCGCATTGACCGCAGCAAATTGCTCGGTCAGCCGGTCACGGTGACCATCCCGACGCAGAACCTGCTCAGCTCCCGCTATATCAACGGCAAAGTCACGCGCGTGGCGGTGAGCGCCGTTGAGCTGACGGGCACCCGCTACGCGGTGTACCAGCTGACGGTGGAGCCGGACCTGTGGCCAATGAAGCGCGACCGCAACCTGCGTATCTTCCAGGGTCAGACGGTGCCGCAGATAGTGAAGACCCTGCTGGGAGAGCATCAGGTCAACGTGGAGGACAAACTCACCGGCAGCTACCGGGTGTGGGACTACTGCGTGCAGTATCAGGAGTCGAGCCTGGACTTCATCAGCCGCCTGATGGAGCTGGAGGGGATAGCGTATTACTTCAGCCACGAGGCCGACAAACACACCCTGGTGCTCACCGACGCCGCCACCCAGCACCAGCCGTTCAGCGGCTACGAGGTGATCCCTTACCACCAGACGCCGTCCGGCGGCAGCACGGATGAAGAGGGTATCGGCCAGTGGGCGCTGGAGGACAGCGTCACGCCGGGCATTTACAGCCTCGATGATTACGACTTCCGAAAGCCGAACGCGTGGCTGTTCCAGGCGCAGCAGAACCCGGCGTCGCCGAAACCGGGCAGCATCGACGTGTACGACTGGCCGGGACGCTTTGTGGAGACCGGGCATGCGGAGTTCTACGCCCGCATCCGTCAGGAGCGCTGGCAGGTGGAGCACCAGCAGATTCAGGCCACCGCCACGGCGGCGGGCATTGCGCCGGGCCACATCTTCACCCTGACCAACGCGCCGTTCTTCAGCGATAACGGCCAGTATCTGGTGACGGCGGCGGGGTATCACTTCGAGGAGAACCGCTACGCCAGCGGCGAGGGTGAAACCATTCACCGCACCGATTTCACGGTCATCCCGGCGTCGGTCTCTTATCGCCCGGCGCAGAGCACGGCGTGGCCGCGCACCTACGGCCCGCAGACGGCGAAAGTCGTGGGGCCGCAGGGGGAGAGCATCTGGACGGACAAATACGGTCGCGTGAAGGTGAAGTTCCACTGGGACCGACTGGCGAAGGGCGATGACACCAGCTCCTGCTGGGTGCGCGTGTCGAGCGCCTGGGCGGGCCAGGGCTACGGCGGGGTGCAAATTCCGCGCGTCGGCGATGAGGTGGTGGTGGACTTTATCAACGGCGACCCGGACCGGCCGATAATTACCGGTCGCGTATACAACGACGCGAGCATGCCGCCGTGGGCGCTGCCGGCGGCGGCAACGCAGATGGGTTTTATGAGCCGGACGAAAGACGGCTCGGTCGACAACGCCAACGCCCTGCGCTTCGAGGACAAGGCGGGGGGCGAGCAGGTGTGGCTCCAGGCCGAACGCAACCTGGATATCAACGTCAAAAATGATGAATCCCATTCGACTGAAAAGAATCGAACCCAATTTGTGGGAGAGGATGAAACATTACGGGTTGTCAAAAATCAGAATGCGGGGGTTAAAGGGAACGTCATCTGCCTGACGGGTAACAGTCGCAGTGACAAAGTGGTTAACGACTATATTCTTTCAGCGGGTAATACGCTGAGGCTGGAGTGCGGCGAAAGCGCCATTGAATTATCGAAAGATGGCAGCGTTAATATCATTGGCAATAATTTTAACTTTACCGCTAAGCAGAATGCGCAAATCAACACGCTTGGCGGTGAACTGCATTTGAATCCTGCCGGTGGAAGCAATGCAATCAATCCTCCTGGGGCATCCCACCAGACGGCAATCCAGCAGGAAGTGGATGGCTTTTTTGTTTTCAACGCCAATAAGTAAACGTATTCAGGCTGGTACATAACCGACAACCCCGTCACCTTAAGGCGCCGGGGTTGTCGATGGGATAAATTGTAATGCACTGGTTTTTCTTCCTTTTCTTTTTGATCCTGGCGCTGGCGGTTATCTGGAATGAAAAGAACGCTTTTAATAAAAAACAGTGGATAATAACGGGCCTGACGTTGGTGCTTGTTCTGCTTTCTACGGTTGTAATTGGTTTCTTTTTGAAATGGCTGGCGCAGTCATTTTTATTATTTCCTGTCGCGGTGCCAAAAAAATACTCCATCATCATTTCTATGTCTCTCCTGTGCGTCTGGGGTATGAAATTTGCCGTCGCTTTGCTGTGTACTCTATTTTCAGGCGTTATGGCCGCGCATAAAAAAATGAATTTTCGCAATTATGAAAAGATCTCCCTGATGTCACGCACCGTAGCGCCGCCCTTATTTGTCTTCGCTAAACTCCTTCTCTCGTTAGGGTGTGTCCTTATGTTTTCAGGCCTGTGGCTTAAGTAAGCGTTGCGATTGACGCTGCTTCGTGGCCGCTGAAACAACGATGTTGCATTTACGGAATACAGATTATGCTCAACCGAATTACCGTTCAGCTCCCGGTCGAGGGGCTGCTTTTCTGGAAACTTTCCGGCCGCGAGGCGATGTCCGAGTCGTTCGCCCTGACGCTGACCCTGCTCGGCACGGATGCGCGCATTGACCGCAGCAAATTGCTCGGTCAGCCGGTCACGGTGACCATCCCGACGCAGAACCTGCTCAGCTCCCGCTATATCAACGGCAAAGTCACGCGCGTGGCGGTGAGCGCCGTTGAGCTGACGGGCACCCGCTACGCGGTGTACCAGCTGACGGTGGAGCCGGACCTGTGGCCAATGAAGCGCGACCGCAACCTGCGTATCTTCCAGGGTCAGACGGTGCCGCAGATAGTGAAGACCCTGCTGGGAGAGCATCAGGTCAACGTGGAGGACAAACTCACCGGCAGCTACCGGGTGTGGGACTACTGCGTGCAGTATCAGGAGTCGAGCCTGGACTTCATCAGCCGCCTGATGGAGCTGGAGGGGATAGCGTATTACTTCAGCCACGAGGCCGACAAACACACCCTGGTGCTCACCGACGCCGCCACCCAGCACCAGCCGTTCAGCGGCTACGAGGTGATCCCTTACCACCAGACGCCGTCCGGCGGCAGCACGGATGAAGAGGGTATCGGCCAGTGGGCGCTGGAGGACAGCGTCACGCCGGGCATTTACAGCCTCGATGATTACGACTTCCGAAAGCCGAACGCGTGGCTGTTCCAGGCGCAGCAGAACCCGGCGTCGCCGAAACCGGGCAGCATCGACGTGTACGACTGGCCGGGACGCTTTGTGGAGACCGGGCATGCGGAGTTCTACGCCCGCATCCGTCAGGAGCGCTGGCAGGTGGAGCACCAGCAGATTCAGGCCACCGCCACGGCGGCGGGCATTGCGCCGGGCCACATCTTCACCCTGACCAACGCGCCGTTCTTCAGCGATAACGGCCAGTATCTGGTGACGGCGGCGGGGTATCACTTCGAGGAGAACCGCTACGCCAGCGGCGAGGGTGAAACCATTCACCGCACCGATTTCACGGTCATCCCGGCGTCGGTCTCTTATCGCCCGGCGCAGAGCACGGCGTGGCCGCGCACCTACGGCCCGCAGACCGCGAAAGTGGTCGGGCCGCAGGGGGAGAGCATCTGGACGGATAAATACGGTCGCGTGAAGGTGAAGTTCCACTGGGACCGCCTGGCGAAGGGCGACGACACCAGCTCCTGCTGGGTGCGCGTGTCGAGCGCCTGGGCGGGCCAGGGCTACGGCGGGGTGCAGATCCCGCGCGTTGGCGATGAGGTGGTGGTGGACTTTATCAACGGCGACCCGGACCGGCCGATAATCACCGGTCGCGTGTACAACGACGCGAGCATGCCGCCGTGGGCGCTGCCGGCGGCGGCAACGCAGATGGGCTTTATGAGCCGGACGAAAGACGGCTCGGTCGACAACGCCAACGCCCTGCGCTTTGAGGACAAGGCAGGTGCAGAGCAGGTGTGGATCCAGGCCGAGCGCAATATGGACACCAGCGTTAAGAATGATGAAACGCACAGCGTCGGCGGCGAGCGCAGCCACTACGTGAAGAAAAACGAGCTGCATCGCGTGGAGGCTAATCAGATCCAGGCGGTGAAAGGTGGAACCGAGATCCTGACGGGGAAAGGCAAGCTGGATGCGGCGGTGGAACAGTACGTTATCGCTTCCGGAACAAAGCTGAGACTTGTCTCCGGCGAGAGCGCCATTGAGCTTAACGCGAACGGCAAAATTAGCCTGATCGGCAAAGAGTTTAACTTCTTTGTTGAAGGGGATGGCCATATCACGACGGGCGGTAAGCTGCACCTGAATACCTCTGGCACGAAACCGGGCACCACGGCGCCGGGCGCGGGGCACAAAGGAGATATTGATGCGGCAGTTCAGGCGAAATTCACGCCGCCGAAAGAATAACCGCTTACTGTCTGCCGCCATGTTGTCCATAACGGCCCTTAAAATCCTTCAGCAATATTAGACGCGGATTCCCCAATGAAATATACCCTCCAGGAAGGTTCTTTTTCCCTTTTCCCTGCGGCCTGGCAGGATAACAGCATGAACATTATTCGCGATGACGAAAGCGGGCTGTCCGTGGTGGTCAGCCGCGGCGTTATCCCGGATGGCAGCGATTATGAGAAAGAGTTCCACCGCCAGTGGGACGTGATGCGCCCTCAGATGGGCGAGGTCGTTCAGAGCGAGTTCCAGCGTGTGAAAGCCGGGCCTGACGGCACCATCAGCGGTCTGGAAGTTGAAACCAACTTTGACCATAACGGCCAGCGCCTGTGGCAAAAACAGCTGGCCGTGCAGACGCCGGGCAAACCGGTGTTGATGATTTTCACCCTCTCGGCACTCAGGACATTCACTGAAGAGGACGAGGTGCGCTGGAGCGCGCTTAAGCAGAGTCTGACGCTGAACGACAACCGGAATGTGTAAGGCATGAGCGATAACAACGCGGCCCGTAAGGGCGACGAGATTATTCACTCCAGCATTTTTGCGGACATCACCAGCATTGTGGCGGAAGGTGCCGCCTATGCGGTGATCGGCGCGGCGGTGGGTGCCGCCGCTACCGTGGCGGCGCCATTGCTGGGGGCAGGAGCTGCAGCCGCAGGCGTGGCGGCGATTGGCTCCAGCTGTCTGTTAAGCGGCATCATAGGCGGCGTGCTGGCCAACGTGGCGGGGATCACAGACGATATCAGCAGTGCCGCCGAAGGGTTAGGCAACGCGATTTTCCCGCCGTCGCCTGCGGGTAAAATCACTACCGGCTCCAGCAACGTTCTGACCAATGCGCTCCCCGCCGCGCGCGCGGCCGGGACGCTGACGCCAGCAGATACCCCTTCACCTGAGCCGCAGTCTCCGGGCAGCTTTGCCGATTACGCGGGCATGCTGCTTTCCGCTGCCGGACAGTTTGGCAGCGAGATGTGGCAGCCGAGCGTGGCGTCTGCCGCCGCGGGAACCTCGCCGCTCGAAGAAGATAAGGTGGCGTGTGAAAAGCACTCCGGACCGCAGTATCTGGCTGAAGGCTCGAAAAGCGTCTTCATCAACGGCCAGCCTGCGGTGCGTGCGAAAGATCGCACCACCTGCGAAGGGACCGTTTCCGATGACGTCTCTCCGAACGTGATTATCGGCGGCGACACGCTTACGGTTCGCGATATCAAAAGCGGCAAAACGCCGGGGCTGGCGCTGGGGATGATTGCGCTCTCTCTGCTGCGCGGCCGTCCGGGCAAGATTTTGAAAAACATGCCCTGCGCGCTGGCGGCGGCCGGCGGCGGGATGCTGGCCGATATGGCCGTCAATGCCGTGTTTGGCTCCTCGCACCCGGTGCATGCCGCCACCGGCGTGAAGGTGCTGAATGACGATGATGAACTCGATTTCTCGCTGCCGGGCCGCTTCCCGCTTCGCTGGCAGCGCAGCTACAACAGCCTGACCACCCGCGAAGGGCTGTTTGGCCTGGGCTGGGCTACCGCCTTTGACAGCTATCTGACGCTGGAAGAAAACAACGCCACCTGGTACGACGAAACCGGGCGCGAGCTGAGCTTTGAACTGCCGCCTGTTGACCGCGCGTTTTACAGCATCAGCGAAGGCATTATCATCCGCCGCAATGAGAGCGGCGACGTGGCGATTGCGGACGATGACGGCGCGGTGTGGCGTTTGTATAAACCGACACGCGCGAACCCCTTAATCCTGCGTCTGGCCTCCCTTAGCGATGAATACGGCAACGCGCTGCTGACGGAGTGGGACGAGCACGGCAGGCTGGTTGGTCTTCACGATGAGCCGCGAGCGATAGACGTCACCCTGCGCTATGATGACGAGCGGTTCCCGCAGCGCGTGACCGCCGCCAGCCATTTCGACGGCAGCCGTACCTGGCCGCTGATGCAGTGGGGCTACGATGCGCGCGGCCAGCTGGCGAGCGCGACGGATGCCTCTGGCGTCGTCACCCGCGAATACCGCTATAACGACCACGGCCTGATGATCTGGCACCGCCTGCCGGGCGGGCTGGAGAGCGAGTACCGCTGGAAAAAATTTGACCACTGGCGCGTGGTGGAAAACCGCACCAGCACCGGCGACGGCTGCCGCTTTACCTATGATTTAGCCGCCGGGCTAACGACCGTCGAGCACTATGACGGGCAGACGCGTCGTCACTACTGGAACGCACAAAGCCTGATCGTCCGCTTCGTAGATGAACGCGGTGAAAACTGGCGCTACGAGTGGGATGACAACGAGCTTCTGACCCGCCGCATCGATCCTCTCGGGTACGCTGTTACCTTCGTTTATGACGAGATGGGCAACCGGGTGCAGGAGATCGACGCCGACGGCAATGCCCGCACCACCACCTGGCTTGAGCACCGCGCGCTGCCGTCTGCGATTATCGAAGCCGACGGCAGCGCCACCCGGTTCTGGTACGACGAACATCACGGCCTGAAGCGCGTGGTGGACCCGATGGGGCAGACCACGCTGCTGCGCCGGGACGAGTTTGGTCAGGTCGTTGAGGAGGTCGATGCCGCCGGCAACAGCCGCTACCAGGAGTACAACGAGGCGGGACAGCTGGTGGGCGCGACGGACTGCTCTGGCCGCACGACCCGGTATCACTATCATCCGCTGGGCTGGCTGGTGACCGAGACTGGGGCCGACGGTGAAGAGACGCGCTATCGCTACGACGCCGCTGGTCGCCCGGTGCAGCTCGATCGCCCGGAGGGCTGGACGGAGTCGCTCAAATGGAACGAACGCGGCCTGCCGGTGAAGCATGCTGGCGCGGATGGTAAAGAAAGTGAGTTCAGATACGATGAGGCCGGGCGCTTAACCGCCACGCGTAATGCTCAGGGTGAGGAGGTTCGCCGCCGCTGGGACAGCCGGGGGCGTCTGATTGCCCTTGAAAACGAAAACGGTGAAGCCTATGGGTTCCGCTGGGGAGCTGACTCACTGCTGCTGGAAGAGGTAGGGCTCGATGGCGTGGCCTCGCAGTATCGCTACGACGCCTGCGGGCGTACGATAGCGCGTACCTTTGCCGCCGGTCATCCCGAAGCCATTACCCACGCCTTTGCCTGGAGCGCGAGCGGCCAGCTGGTCGCCCGCACCACGCCGGAAGGACAGACCCGCTACCACTACACCCCGTCAGGGCTGCTGAGCCGGATTGGGCTGCACCCAGCGCTTTCAGCCGACGCCTGGAGCACCGAGGCAGAGCAGGAGCTTGCCTTTGAATATGACGCGCTCGGTCGCGTGACGCGCGAAGCGGGCGAGCATGGGGAGCTGGCGTGGCTGTACGACGCCCTGGGCAACCGCACCTCCGTTACGCTGCCGGATGGCCGCGAGCTAAAACAGTTCTACTACGGCAGCGGGCATCTGCTCAGCATTGCTCTCGATAAGCTGTCGGTAACCGACTTTACCCGCGACGAACTCCACCGGGAGACCAGCCGCACGCAGGGGCTGCTGACCACCCGCAGCGAATACGACCGTCTTGGCCGCCTGCATCGCCGGGATGTTTTCACCGGTAACGCCCAGCGCCCGTCGCCGCGCCGCTGGTCCCGCCGCTGGGATTACGACTATCGCAATAACCTGGTGCGGGAAGAGCGGGACGATAACCCGTTCAGCTGGTACCGCTGGCAGTACGACAGCGCCGGGCGTCTGCTCGTTCAGGACGGTACGCTGCCCGGCCAGGAGCAGTGGTGCTGGGATGCGGCCGGTAACCCGCTCGACGGATCTGCTGAGAAAATCACGCACAACCGCCTGACGCAGTTGAACGGCATTCGCTGGCGTTATGACATCCACGGCCGCACCGTGGAGAAGGATAACGGTCAGACGCGCTGGCACTACCGGTACGACGGCGAGCACCGCCTGACGGAAGTGATTAGCCAGCCGCGGGACCGCAACAGGCCGCAGACGCAGGTCAGCTTCCGCTACGATCCGCTTGGACGCCGCATCAGCAAAACGCGCCAGCAGATGTTGGGCGGTCAGCCAGTCGGCAAGCCGGTTATCACCCGGTTTGTCTGGGAAGGGTTCCGCCTGCTGCAGGAAATGCACGGGGATGTGCCGCTGACCTACGTTTACAGCGACCAGGACAGCTATGACCCGCTGGCGCGTATTGACGGCGCTGATGCCCCGGAGATCTTCTGGTTCCACTGCCAGCCCAACGGCACGCCGGAGCGGATGACGGATGTCGAAGGGCTCGTGCGCTGGGAAGGCGTTAACAGCGCCTGGGGCAAGCTGCTGCGGGAAAGCGAAACGCAGCTATCAGGATATTCCCAGAACCTGCGCATGCAGGGGCAATACCTGGACCGTGAGACAGGGCTGCACTACAATTTGTTCCGGTATTATGACCCGGACTGCGGAAGGTTTACGCAGCAGGACCCGATAGGGCTGGCGGGGGGGATAAACCTTTACCAGTATGCGCCTAATGCGTTGGGGTGGGTGGATCCGTGGGGGTTGAGCCGCGAGTGTAGCGGTAAAACGAAACCTGATTTCTATGTCGGTCCAGCGGGGCCAAGCGCTACAATGCCTTCTACAGCCTATCGCTATATGAGGTATCTTGAGGATGACGGTACTATTAACGCATGGGTGCCTAAAACATTTGAATCCAAATCCGCACCAGTCACTTATTTTGGTTTTGATAAATTAGACTCCGGTCGCACAGTAAGAGATGCATTCCAGATCAAAGGAGCAGATAAATTGAATCCACTTGATCCTTTGGATAAATCATGGAGTGATGGACGTCTTAGAGCTGAGTTTGATACGCTTCAATTATATGAAAATGGTGTTCCGCAAGTGCGAACCCCGAGAATGTTCGGCGATAGACCAGGAGCGCCACTTGAACCGTTTACTAAGGCATACCCTGAATACGGCCAAGGTAATGTTCAACAGCTGCATGCTGAAAATAGAGTTATTAATTTCGACAAGATTGATATTCTGCCAGAGGAACCATGATAAATTTACAATCTTATAATGAAGTGTTAGATTTCCTGGATCTGTTTTTTCAAAAATATATCCTTGATTCTAATTGTCTGCAGGATATGCAATCTATTTTAGATGATTGTCGAAAAGAAAAAATGGTGGCTATTCGAGCTATAGATTCATGTTTTATGGAATATAGGCGAAAGACTCAAGATTATAGAATCCCTACTCATGAGGAACAGGAGATATGGAGACAGCTATTCAATATATGGCAGTAAAACATTAAATAAACAAATGGCAAAATGGTTCTTTTCTTAATATTTAGTATTATTTTACTAAGGTTATACTATTACCATCGGTATCAGGAGGTGATCTCTTTTTTTTGAATGTGTTAGTATAATTCAGGAGTAAAAGCGATGACAGAAGAAGAGTTACGAAAGAATCTTGTTTTTTTAATAAAAAAATATGTTCAGGAAAGTCAACAGGAAGCATTTTATGATGACATATCAAAGCCTGATGTGCCCGTAAAAGGTATTTTAGCTGACTTTAATAAAGTCAAAACAAGAACTATTGATGAAGCGGATGGAGATTTGATACGTGATATTTACTTTTATTTTTGCTAACAAATAGTTTTGCGGGGAATTAATTTTTCAGGTTGTTTGTTATACTTTTTTTTATGAAGGGTGAACAGGTTGATGCATGGGGAAGGGTAAATGACTCTTGACTCGTCCCAATCCTTATCCTCCTCTCTGAGAGTTAATGGGATTATACCAATTACGGCTTTTGTTTTATATATCATGCACTACGCTGATTTCCTTCTTTTAACTTTATTCAAAACCTGTTCGCCGCTGATGATAATCTGTTCGAAGAACGATTGAGAAAATTACCCATAACCGCCTGCTGCAGGAGGTGCACGGGGACGTGCCGATGACCTAAGTATACTGCGACCAGACAGTGATGACCCGCTGGCACATACTGACGACGTTAATGCCCCAGAGATCTTCTGGTTCCACTGCCAGCCCAACGGCACGCCAGAGCGGATAGTGGATATCGAAGGGCAGATGCGCTGGGAAGGGGCGAACGGAGCCTGCGTAAGCTACTGCTGGAAAGCGAGACGCAGATATCCGGGTATCTCCAGAATTGGATGTGCCAAACAAACCAGTGTATGAAATCAGGAATGCCTATCATGAATTACGATTCATATAATGAAGTACTCGATTATCTCAGGTTTTTTTTCAACGTAAGAGTGGACTCATCTATTTATTTAGAAAAACTAATGACTTTGATTGAAGGATCTCGCACTGAAAAAACGGTGATAATAAGAGCAATTTATGAAACGTACATGCAGTATGTAAAACAAAATAGAGATGGCATAAAGATTAACGCTGAGGAAAAAGAAATGTGGATTGACTTATTGCACCATTGGCAATAAGACTTTATTGTTGTGCGGGCGTCATTGTAAATGGTTATAACAAATATAATTTGTACACGGAAAATGTTCCTCATATGGATGTTCTCATGTTGAGTCAATTATATCATTAAGATCTTGTCACACGATCAAAAGTAAAGCAGGGCAACATGATTGAATTAAAATTTAAACCGATTACAGGTGAACTAAATCTTGATGATCTGCCTTTGGAAATTGATACTGAAGAAGGTTTTTGTAAGTGTGATTTATACCGCGAATTAGTAAAGCACAAAGCTGTTAAGAAAACCATGCCAAATCACTTCCTTGTTGACTCAGCAATGTTTTCCGATAAAGAATTTCAAGTTACTATACGCCCAGTGTGCTATGGTTTTCCTTTTATGCTTCATCTTGTTGATAAAAACAGTCAATACTATAAAGCATTAAATGATTGGAATGCTCGAACTAATATTCACATGCTAAATGAATCAGTAAAAAGCTTGTCTGATTGGCTGAAAGAATCACTTAACCTGGACACGCCTGATACCACGGAAACAGACATCATTAGGTGGAACTTTGCGTGGGGGCGGGTTTCAGTCTCATATGAGACAAAGTCGTTTAATCATGGGATATATATAGTTTGGAATATAACGTAGTTACTTCCAGACAAGGTTGTTTAGATATGTTAGAAATGAAACTTGATGTTCATACTGGATTTGTAGCAATTAACAACTACCCAATCGAATTAAAAGATGTTGATACTTTTAAAAATTCCGCATTTTACAAGTTCTTCTCGCCATTGACTAAAATAGGTTCTTTTTATTTCGCTATTGATAATATCAAATGGAAAGATCAAATTTTTATTTTGGAACTGAGGCCTTCAGCATTTTCTTTTACTCCATCATTATTCCTTACTAGTAAGGATGGAAATTTTTATAAAACGCTAGAGGATTGGAATAAAAGGGCTAGTCTGAGTAATTTATCGGATGAGCAGCAGCGTTTGACAGCATGGGTTGAGAGTGAAATAACCTCAAAGCCTAAGCTTAAAATTACACCCCCCCCATATGGAATTCAATGGGAGCATGAATGGGGAAGTATTGTTGTACAGTCTAATGAAAAAAGCTTCGATTGTGGTATTTATATCGAATGGAATGTTTGACTAAACAATGTTATTAATTAATAAAACCCCTCATTTTCTTCTCGCCTTACTTTTTTATTAATAAAGTTAAAATCTAAAAAAATGAAAATAACTAATCGACTGAAAAAGAAGATATTAGTCCTGGATGGCATTGATAATGACTTTATAGATTATGGCGCAAAAATAGCATGCCCTGAATGCGAGGGTGTAATAGTCTATTCCATCGTAAACTCATATGAGTTTGACTCGCTCTCTGAAGAGGTAAAATATTTTTTGGTTAAGAAAATGAGAGGAGTGAAGCTTGTTAGCGAACATAATGAATTTAGCTATGATGAAAGCCAATTACATGTTTCGAAAAAAGCATGTTCAAGTTGTTTAAAAGAATTTTCTATTGTATTAACGTATAAAGAGGTACAGCCAGCCCGATACCGGGTATATCTTATGGGACTTTTTGAAGGTGACTTGAAACAGATCAAACTTTAAAAATTGAGGTTTACCAATGATTACAAATCTCATTTGCATTAAAGAAAATGACCTGGTTCAATGGGCGTGTGGTGAAAGTAACATAATGGTTAGTATGCCATTTTTAGACTATGCAATGGTCGACTCAACACGCCAGTTAGTCTTTGCGTTAAGCAAGCCAAGGCCACTACCAACCGTTTTGACCATCTTCAATGCGCAGGGAGAAAAACTATTTTGGTCTGCACCTCCTGAAGGCGCATTTTTCTATTACTTAACTTTCAACCTGTCAAAGGAAGTGGTTGTAGTCTGTAGCTATGCGGAAAAGCAAAACGGCTGGCATGATTGGTTTTATTCCTGGGATATGAAGCGTAATGCTTTGTCTCAATTGGGCCCTGCGTATTAACATCAAAAGCGCCAAAAAACGATAACAATAAACGGTGGCAAAAGAGGGACTGTATCAGCAGTTCCAACAAGCGGTTTAAAAGCAGAGCTAGGAGGCAAAGGATGAGCACGGTTTACATTGTCATTTTAACCTATATCAAACCCCTTGAAGAGGTTGACACAGCGATACCCGCTCATGTGGCGTGGCTAAAAAAGGGTTATGCAGAGGGGATATTTCTGGCTTCCGGAAGACGGATCCCAAGAACCGGTGGAGTCATTCTCGCCAAATCTGAGAGTCTTGCCGCTCTTGAAGAGCGCTTGCGCGAGGATCCTTTTCAGGCGTTAAAGCTTGCGACTGCCGAAATCATTCCCTTTGAACCCAGTTTGAAGGCAGAACTTTTAGACAACGTGTTTTGACGCCGCAATAAAAAAATCCACGCCAGGGCGTGGATTTTTTTGACTCAAGACGAATCAGACGTTAAACAGGAAGTTCATTACGTCGCCATCTTTAACGATATAATCTTTCCCTTCCGCACGCATCTTGCCTGCTTCTTTCGCGCCTTGCTCACCCTTGTAGGTGATGAAGTCTTCAAACGCGATGGTCTGCGCACGAATAAAGCCTTTCTCGAAGTCGGTGTGGATTTTACCCGCCGCCTGAGGTGCAGTTGCACCCACAGGGATGGTCCACGCACGCACTTCCTTCACGCCAGCGGTGAAGTAGGTCTGCAGGTTCAGCAGCTCATAGCCTGCGCGGATCACGCGGTTCAGACCCGGCTCTTCCAGACCCAGCTCGGCCATGAACTCTTCACGGTCGGCATCGTCCAGCTCGGCGATATCGGATTCAACGGCAGCGCACACGGCAACAACCACAGAACCTTCAGCCGCCGCAATTTCACGCACTTTGTCGAGGTACGGGTTGTTCTCGAAACCGTCTTCGTTAACGTTGGCGATGTACATGGTTGGCTTCAGGGTCAGGAAGCTCAGGTATTTGATTGCCGCTTTGTCTTCTTCAGTCAGGTTTTTCAGCGCGCGCAGCATGCCGGCGTTTTCCAGCTGTGGCAGACATTTTTCCAGCGCAGCCAGTTCCGCTTTCGCGTCCTTGTCGCCGCCTTTGGCTTTCTTCTGCACGCGGTGAATCGCGCGTTCGCAGGTGTCGAGGTCAGAGAGCGCCAGCTCGGTGTTGATGACGTCGATGTCGTCGGCCGGATCCACTTTGTTGTTGACGTGGATAATGTTGTCGTTCTCGAAGCAGCGCACAACGTGGCCGATCGCTTCGGTTTCACGAATGTTGGTCAGGAACTGGTTGCCCAGGCCTTCACCTTTGGATGCGCCTTTTACCAGGCCCGCGATGTCCACGAATTCCATGGTGGTTGGCAGAATGCGCTGTGGCTTAACGATTTCCGCGAGCTGATCCAGACGCGGGTCAGGCATTGGCACAACGCCGGTGTTAGGTTCGATGGTACAGAACGGGAAGTTCGCCGCTTCGATACCCGCTTTGGTAAGCGCGTTAAACAGGGTGGATTTGCCCACGTTTGGCAGACCGACGATACCGCATTTGAATCCCATTTCTAAATCACCTTAATATCTTGATAATCAATCCGTTAACGATAACCGACTGATGAAAAGTAAATAACTACGCCTATTATACACGTAACCCGCATGACGCGCGGTAAAAATGCCGTACCGGGTGGATTATTGCGCTTTGAAAGCGTGTAAGCGGTTTGTCGCTTTGGTTAGCCCGTCTTTCAGCCAGATTTCGGTGCAGCGCGCCGCTTCGTCTACCGCTTCGTCAATTAGTTTCTGCTCTGAAACCGGGGGTTTACCCAGAACAAAACCGACAACTTTGTTTTTATCGCCCGGATGGCCGATTCCCACGCGCAAACGGTGAAAATTCGGGTTATTGCCCAGCTTGCTGATGATGTCTTTAAGACCGTTGTGGCCGCCGTGCCCGCCACCCAGCTTGAATTTTGCCACGCCAGGCGGGAGATCCAGCTCATCGTGAGCCACCAGAATTTCATCCGGATTGATGCGATAAAAGGTTGCCATTGCCGCCACGGCTTTACCGCTCAGGTTCATAAAGGTGGTGGGCACCAGTAAGCGAACATCCGCGCCTGCAAGGTTGATACGTGAGGTATACCCGAAGAATTTAGGTTCTTCACGCAGGGGAGCACGTAACCGCTCGGCCAGCAGATCGACGTACCATGCCCCGGCATTGTGGCGGGTGGCCGCATACTCTGCGCCCGGGTTGGCGAGGCCGACAATCAGTTTAATCGTCACGATTCAATTCCTAATGGGTTCCAGATCTGGCGCGTAGTTTACTGTCTGGCGCGCCGCTTGACAAAATTCTGCGATCTTCACAGTGAGATACGAATAATTACTTATTTGAACAATTAGAATTTCAAGCTGTTCAAAGTCTTATTTGTAAACTTTTGTTTGGGAGTTATCTGTAATTGTGATCATTCACGCAACTCATAAAAGGGGCGTTGTCTATACTTTACACACAAGGATTAGGGGCTTTTCCCCTGACTACCCAAAGTTCCGGAGGTGACACATGAAACGCAAAAACGCTTCGTTACTCGGTAACGTGCTGATGGGATTGGGGCTGTTCGTGATGGTAGCCGGCGTGGGTTATTCAATTTTAAACCAGTTGCCGCAGTTTGACCTCCCGCAATACTTTGCACATGGCGCAATATTAAGCATCTTTGTTGGCGCAGTATTGTGGCTGGCAGGGGCTCGCGTGAGCGGCCATGAGGAAGTGTGTGACAAATACTGGTGGGTGCGCCACTACGACAAACGCTGTCGTCGCGACCAGCATAAGCACAGCTAGTGCTGCGATATCGAACACCGAAACGGCTCCCGAGGGAGTCGTTTTTTTTTGCATCAAGGGTTGACCCTCACGTAACGTAAGGCTCCAGAGTGGCGGCACTGGCAAAGAAAAGGAGCAGTTATGTTGATTCAGGTGGGTGAGCTGGCAAAACGGGCCGGCATCACCGTGCGAACATTGCATCACTATGAGCAAACAGGGTTGTTGCTGCCTTCTGCCAGAAGCGCGGCAGGCTACCGGCTTTACAACCTGGCGGATGTTCAGCGTCTGCACATGATCCAGGCGCTGGCAAAAGCGGGGCTGGAACTTGCTGACATCAGGGATTTTCTGGAACAGGAGTCGCTATCGTTAACGGAGCTCCTCGATGCGCAAATCAGCCTGCTGGATAAGCAGCTGCGCAGCATAAATACGCTGCGCGACCGGCTGATGGATTTACGCACCGGGCTTCTCGACGATGCGACCCCGGATCTGGAATCCTGGCTACAGACTCTGGAGTTAATGAATATGTACGATCGCTGGTTTAGCAAAGAAGAGTTACAGCAGCTGCCGTTTGCGGTGCAGAAGGATGCGCTGGCGGCTATCTGGACGGGGCTGGTTGCGGAGGCCAGCGCGCTGCTGGAACAACGTGTACCCGTGACTGACGCGCGGGCGATGGACCTGGCTACGCGCTGGATGGCTCGCCTGGAGCAGGACACGGCGGGCAGGCCGGAGTTTCTCACCCGGCTGAACGACATGCACAGCGTTGAGCCACAGATGCAGGCGCAGACCGGCATTACGCCGGAGATGACCGATTACATTACGCGGGCGTTTGCCGAATCGAAGCTTATTATCTGGGAGAAATATCTCTCTGCCGAAGAGATGGCATTTACCCGTAAGCACTACTTTGACCGCATGATGGAGTGGCCGCCGCTGGTGGCGAAGCTGCACCAGGCGCAGCGGGAACATCTCGACCCTGCCTCTGACGGTGCGCAAAAGCTTGCCGAAAACTGGCTGGCGCTGTTCCAGTCTTACGCGGGCACGAACCCGGAGACCCAGCAAAAGTTTCGCGTGGCCATGCAGCAGGAGCCGCATCTGATGAAGGGAACATGGATGACGCCTGCCGTGCTTGGGTGGCTGCAGCAGGCTATCGGGGTGATGATGCAGAGACGTTTCTCTGCATCAGGTGGCTCACAGATCCGCTAACGCGGCTTCACGGTTTGGGTAGAAGGAGAGTCGGCCAGGGATAGGCTGCACGCCCGCGCGCGCCATGGTGCGCAGGGGCTGGAACTCCAGGTTACTCACCCGCAGCTCGCAGCCTTCCGGCAGACGTTTCACAAAGCGCTGGAAGGCATCCAGCCCGCCGGCATCCAGCACCGGTACGGCATCCCACTTCAGCACCACAATCCGCTTGCCCGCGATGCGGGACTCCAGATCGCTGAACAATCCTTCCGCCGCGGCGAAAAACAGCGGGCCAATCACGCGCAGCACCAGCACGTCATCAGGCACCTCCACGTTAACCGGGGAGAGGCGCGTCATCTGCGCAATGCGGCGCATAAACAGCAGGGAAGCGAGCACGATCCCTACGCTGATGGCGATGACCATATCGAACAGCACGGTCAGCGACATGCAGATTAGCATCACGATGATGTCGTCCTTCGGCGCGCGACGCAGCAGGTTCACCACCTTATGCGCCTCACTCATGTTCCACGCCACCATCAGCAGCAGCGCCGCCATTGCAGAGAGCGGGAGCCAGGAGAGCCACGGAGCTAGAATGAGTAGGGCGAGGATCACCAGCACGGAGTGGATAACCGCAGAAACCGGTGAGGTTGCCCCGGCGCGCACGTTTGCCGCAGAACGGGCGATAGCCGCCGTGGCCGTAATACCGCCGAAGAACGGCGCGATGAGGTTGCCTAATCCCTGGCCGACCAGCTCGCCGTTCGCTTTGTGCTTTGTGCCGGTCATGCCGTCGAGCACCACGGCGCAGAGCAGGGACTCAATCGCCCCCAGCATCGCCATAGAGAACGCCGCAGGAAGCAGGGCGCGAAGGGAGTCCCAGCTTAGGGTAAAGCTGGAGCCGGGCATGTCCCACGGCAACACCAGCTGCGGTAACAGCTGCGGAATGCCGCTGCCCTGTGAACCGTCCGCCAGAACATAGTGGAACTGCGAGCCGATGGTGGCAACGTGTCCGCCGAGCATATTCACGACGGCCATCACCGCACAGCCCAGCAGCAGCGCGGGAAGATGGCCCGGTAGACGAATTCCCAGACGAGGCCAGACGATCAGCGTACCCAGCGTCACAATCCCGATGGCGGCGTCGCCCAGGTTCGCAGTCGGCAGCGCCATAAACAGCGCGCCCACTTTTTGCAGGTAGTGTTCAGGAACGTGAGCCATTTGCAGGCCCAGGAAATCCTTGATTTGCATCGTCCCGATGGTGATACCGATCCCGGAGGTGAACCCCAACGTCACGGAAAGGGGGATGTACTCGATCAGGCGCCCAAAGCGGGCCAGGCCAAACAGAATTAAAAAGACCCCGGACATCAGGGTGGCGACCAGCAGGCCTGCCAGACCAAACTGCTGCGAAACGGGGTAGAGGATCACCACAAAAGCGGCGGTCGGGCCGGAGACGCTAAAGCGTGAACCGCCGGTCAGGGCGATGACGATCCCGGCAACGGCCGAGGTGTACAGGCCGTACTGCGGTGCAACGCCGCTGCCAATCGCCAGCGCCATCGCCAGCGGGATGGCGATAATGCCGACGGTGATCCCGGCAATCAGGTCACGTACAAAGCGTGACGAGGTGTACTTCTCTTTCCAGCAGGCGTCGATGAGGGCGCGAAAGGGCAGAACATGTGAGGAGGTTACGTTTTTCACAATTATCTATCATCCGTATGCGCATCATCTGTCATATGAATGGCAGGTGAAGGAGGCATTAATCATACAAATAAAACCCAGAGACAAAAAAACCCGCCGCAGCGGGTTTTTGGGCCGTGTCCGATTAGTGTTCGAACATTGCAGAGATGGATTCTTCGTTGCTGATACGACGAATCGCTTCGGCCAGCATCCCGGACAGGGTCAGGGTACGCACGTTTGGCAGTGCCTTGATCTCGTCGCTCAGTGGGATGGTATCGCATACTACAACTTCGTCAATAACGGAGTTGCGCAGGTTGTTTACCGCATTGCCGGAGAAGATCGGGTGGGTCGCGTAAGCGAACACGCGCTTGGCACCACGCTCTTTCAGCGCTTCAGCGGCTTTACACAGCGTACCGCCGGTATCGATCATGTCGTCAACCAGCACGCAGTCACGGCCAGCCACGTCACCGATGATGTGCATCACCTGAGAAACGTTAGCGCGCGGACGGCGTTTGTCGATGATTGCCATGTCGGTATCGTTCAGCAGCTTAGCGATAGCGCGAGCACGTACCACGCCGCCGATGTCCGGAGAAACCACGATTGGGTTGTCCAGGTTCAGCTGCAGCATGTCTTCCAGCAGGATTGGGCTGCCGAATACGTTATCAACCGGGACGTCGAAGAAGCCCTGGATCTGCTCTGCGTGCAGGTCAACGGTCAGTACGCGGTCAACGCCGACGCTGGACAGGAAGTCAGCGACAACTTTAGCGGTGATTGGCACACGCGCGGAACGAACGCGACGGTCCTGACGGGCATAGCCGAAGTAAGGAATAACAGCAGTGATACGGCCTGCTGAAGCACGACGCAGGGCGTCGACCATAACAACCAGTTCCATCAGGTTGTCGTTTGTTGGAGCACAGGTGGACTGGATGATGAAAATATCACCACCGCGTACATTTTCGTTGATTTGTACGCTGACTTCGCCGTCGCTAAAGCGACCTACGGCGGCGTCGCCGAGGGAAGTGTACAGGCGGTTGGCAATACGTTGTGCTAGTTCCGGGGTGGCGTTACCAGCAAAAAGCTTCATATCAGGCACGAGAAGAACCTCAGGCATGCGTCCAGTGGTGGATAGCGTTCGCCGCAAACTGTGCGGGCCAGGCGAAGGCTATCCAGGCGGTGTATTAAAGAGCGCGATGCAACGTCTGGAACAGGGTGACGTTGTCACCGAAACTCAGTCTGCGCCAGAATGGCGTGCTGCAGGGGGGACGTGTTCATCCCGCGCGCTACAAAACCATGCAGCCAAACCGGCGCTTGCTCAAGCACCTGACGAGCGGCGGATTCGGTGTCAAATTCAGCAAAGACACAGGCCCCTGTACCAGTCAGGCGCGACGGCGCGTATTCTAACAGCCAGGAAAGCACCGCATCAACCTCGCGAAAACGTTTTCTTGCGATATCCTCGCAATCGTTGCTGAATTCACAATTTAATAACGTTTCTATTGACCGAACCGGGGTATCTCTTTTCAGGTCTGGATCTTTAAAGATGACCGGGGTCGGAATGCTTACGCGAGGGTGGGCCACCAGATACCATTTTTCCGGCGGTTCAGCCGGGGAGAGGATCTCACCCACGCCCTCGGCAAAGGCCGCGTGACCGCGCACAAATACCGGGACATCCGCGCCCAGCGTCAGGCCTAAAGCGGCCAGCTCGTCCTGCGACAGCCCGCAACCCCAGAGGTGGTTCAGGGCAACCAGCACCGTGGCGGCGTTAGATGAGCCACCGCCCAGCCCGCCGCCCATCGGCAGACGTTTCTCGATGCGGATGTTCGCACCGCTTCCTGCCGGCAATCGTCCGGCGTCTGCCGCGGCTTTCATCAGCAGGCGCGCAGCGCGAACGATCAGGTTGTCCTCATGTGCCACGCCTTCGACCGGCGTCAGGAGGCAAATCTGCCCGTCCTGGCGCAGCTCGATAGAGATCGTATCGCCGTAGTCAATAAACTGAAACAGCGTCTGCAGGGTGTGGTACCCGTCAGCACGCTGGCCGGTAATGTATAAAAACAGGTTCAGTTTTGCCGGAGAGGGCCAGTGGGTCATCATTTAACGATCCAGTTGTCCATTTTCAGCTTGATGCGCTGGCTGCCCTGGGTCAGTTCCATATTCGATGGCAGCGACGGTTTACTCTTGCCGTCATAGTCGTTGTACACCACTTTCCAGGTTTTGCCGTTCTGCGTGTAGCTCATCTGGCTCAGGCGGTATTGATCGTCAAGCGTGTAGTCGGTTGCCTCACCCGGCAGGCCAAGGATCCACTGGCGCAGGCTGTTGAGCGGGATAGGCATTCCGGTCAGCTTGCGGATCATCTCTTCGGCATCGGCCGCGGTGTAGTGCTGGCCTTTATTATCGGTGATCTGCGCTTCGCCCGGCTTAGCGATAAGCTCCAGCTCGGTGCTGCCCAGCGGGTTCAGCAGCAGCAGGCGATAGTTGTCCTGACCCGTTTGCTGCCAAAAGAAACGTGCATAAACCTTTTGCTCGTCAGAGAGATAGGCGAAGGCGCCGCGGGTCTGGTACTGGCTCAAATTACGGACGTCCTGCTGGTGCTGACGCCACTGCGGTGAATCAGGGCTTTTGCCCGGGCCTTTTGGTTGGGTGACGGTACATGCGGTCAGAACCAGTGCCGCCAGCGGCAGCAGGCGAATCAGTCGGGTCATAATGAGGACAAATCCTTGAGATACGTTGCAGTTATGACTGTTAATGCTAGCGTCGAAGGGGGCTACCGTCTACGTTCAAATTATCTCAAAGCGTGGCGTAAGCTATTACTCCGAAAGGGGGCAGTCCCTTTTATTGATCTCGCGCATCCTGTATGATGCGTTCTGCTAACCTTATTAACGCTGGTACTACTCCCGCTCAACATGACCCTATTAGCACTCGGCATCAACCACAAAACGGCCCCGGTTTCGCTGCGAGAACGCGTTACGTTTTCGCCGGATACGCTTGACCTGGCGCTGGACAGCCTGCTTGCACAGCCGATGGTGCAGGGTGGCGTGGTGCTCTCGACGTGCAACCGTACCGAACTGTATTTAAGCGTGGAAGAGCAGGATAACCTGCATGAAGCGCTGATCCGCTGGCTATGCGACTACCACAACCTTAATGAAGACGAGCTGCGCAACAGCCTGTACTGGCATCAGGACAACGATGCCGTCAGCCATCTGATGCGCGTCGCCAGCGGGCTGGATTCGCTGGTGCTGGGCGAGCCGCAAATTCTGGGGCAGGTGAAAAAAGCGTTTGCGGATTCGCAAAAAGGGCACCTGAAGGCCAGCGAGCTGGAGCGCATGTTCCAGAAATCGTTCTCCGTGGCGAAGCGTGTGCGAACCGAAACCGACATTGGTGCCAGTGCGGTTTCTGTTGCTTTCGCGGCCTGCACCCTTGCGCGCCAAATCTTTGAATCCCTCTCAACCGTCACCGTAATGCTGGTGGGAGCGGGCGAAACCATCGAACTTGTGGCGCGCCATCTGCGCGAGCATAAAGTGAAGAAGATGATTATCGCCAACCGCACCCGCGAACGCGCGCAGGTGCTGGCGGATGAAGTGGGGGCAGAGGTGGTTGCCCTGAGCGACATCGATGAACGTCTGAAAGAGGCGGACATTATTATCAGCTCTACCGCCAGTCCGCTGCCGATCATCGGTAAAGGGATGGTGGAGCGCGCGCTGAAGTCCCGTCGTAATCAGCCTATGCTGCTGGTGGATATCGCCGTTCCGCGCGATGTGGAGCCGGAAGTCGGCAAGCTGGCTAACGCCTACCTCTACAGCGTGGATGACCTGCAAAGCATCATTTCGCACAACCTCGCTCAGCGTAAAGCGGCGGCGGTTCAGGCGGAAACCATTGTCGAGCAGGAAACCAGTGAGTTTATGGCCTGGCTGCGCGCGCAAAGCGTCAGCGAGACCATCCGTGAGTACCGCGGACAGGCGGAGCAGGTGCGTGACGACCTGACTGCCAAAGCGTTAGCGGCCCTTGAACAGGGTGGCGACGCACACGCAATAATGCAGGATCTGGCGTGGAAACTGACCAACCGCCTGATCCATGCGCCAACCAAATCTCTTCAGCAGGCAGCCCGTGACGGGGATGATGAACGCCTGACTATTCTGCGCAACAGCCTCGGGCTGGAATAGCGCCCTATACCCATTTTCTAAGACAAGGTGCACTTACGCCTATGAAGCCTTCTATCGTCGCTAAACTGGAAGCTCTGCACGAGCGCCATGAAGAAGTACAGGCGCTGCTCGGCGATGCCGGGACCATTGCGGACCAGGAACGTTTTCGCGCGCTTTCACGTGAGTACGCGCAGTTAAGTGATGTTTCTAAATGCTTTACCGACTGGCGACAGGTTCAGGAAGATATCGAAACCGCGCAGATGATGCTCGACGATCCTGAAATGCGCGAGATGGCGCAGGAAGAGTTACAGGATGCGAAAGCGCGTTCTGAAGAGATGGAGCAGCAGCTTCAGGTTCTTCTGCTGCCGAAAGATCCGGACGATGAGCGTAACGCGTTTGTGGAAGTTCGCGCCGGTACCGGCGGTGACGAAGCGGCCCTGTTTGCCGGGGATCTGTTCCGCATGTACAGCCGCTACGCCGAATCGCGTCGCTGGCGCGTGGAGATCATGAGCGCCAACGAAGGCGAGCATGGCGGCTACAAAGAGGTTATCGCCAAGATCAGCGGCGACGGCGTGTACGGCCGTCTTAAGTTTGAATCCGGCGGCCATCGCGTGCAGCGCGTGCCGGCCACTGAATCCCAGGGTCGCATTCACACCTCAGCCTGTACGGTGGCGGTGATGCCGGAGCTGCCGGAAGCGGAACTGCCGGACATCAACCCGGCCGATCTGCGCATCGACACCTTCCGTTCCTCCGGGGCGGGCGGTCAGCACGTTAACACCACCGACTCCGCCATCCGAATTACCCACCTGCCGACCGGCATCGTCGTCGAATGTCAGGACGAGCGTTCGCAGCACAAAAACAAAGCCAAAGCGCTGTCCGTGCTGGGCGCGCGTATTCACGCGGCGGAAATGGCGAAACGCCAGCAGGCGGAAGCGTCTACGCGTCGTAACCTGTTAGGCAGCGGCGATCGCAGCGACCGTAACCGCACCTACAACTTCCCGCAGGGCCGCGTGACCGACCACCGTATCAACCTGACGCTCTACCGTCTGGACGAGGTAATGGAAGGTAAGCTGGATATGCTGATTGAGCCTATCGTGCAGGAATACCAGGCCGACCAGCTGGCGGCGCTGTCCGAGCAGGAATAATGGATTTCCAGCGCTGGTTACGCCAGGCCACCGGTGAGCTTTCAGAAAGCGAAAGCCCTAAGCGCGACGCCGAAATTTTGCTTGAGTACGTGACGGGCAAAGCCCGCACGTATCTGCTGGCCTTCGGTGAAACCGAACTCACCGCAGAGCAGGAGGCGCAGCTGGCCGCGCTGCTCGCCCGCCGTAAAACCGGCGAGCCGGTGGCGCATCTGGTCGGGGAACGCGAGTTCTGGTCTTTACCCCTGTTCGTCTCAGCGGCGACGCTGATCCCGCGCCCCGACACCGAGTGTCTGGTGGAGCAGGCGCTGGCGCGTCTACCTGCAGAGGCCTGCCGCATTCTCGACCTCGGTACCGGCACCGGTGCTATCGCGCTGGCGCTCGCCACCGAGCGGCCCGATAGCGCGGTAACGGCGGTCGATGTGATGCCCGACGCGGTGGCGCTGGCGCAGCGTAACGTGGAGCGACTGGGCGTGGCTAACGTGACCGTGCTGCAGAGCAGCTGGTTTAGCGCGCTGGAGAAGCAGACCTTCGGAATGATTGTCAGTAACCCGCCCTATATCGACGAGCAGGACCCGCACCTGACTCAGGGGGATGTCCGCTTCGAACCGCTGACGGCGCTGGTCGCCGCCAACGACGGGTTAGCCGATCTTGACCATATTGTGACAACGTCACGACAGCATTTACGTCCCGGCGGCTGGCTGCTGGTGGAGCATGGCTGGACGCAGGGTGAAGCCGTGCGTGCGCTCTTTACGCAGGCGGGTTACGCCGCCGTCGAGACCTGCCGCGACTATGGCGGTAACGAACGCCTGACGCTGGGGCAGTGGCCGTGAGCCTGTTTACCGTACTTATTACCGTCCACCTGATTTCCGTTGCGCTGACCATCGGCTTTTTCATCGTGCGTTACTGGTGGCGCTACAGCAATAATCCGCTGATGGATGCCCGCTGGGTGCGTGTCGCGCCGCACTGTGTCGACACGGTGTTGTTCCTTTCCGGTGCCGGGCTCATGTGGAAGACCGGCTATCTGCCATTTACTGATAAAGGCGCATGGCTGACTGAAAAGCTGTTTGGCGTTATCATCTACATCGTTTTGGGTTTTATCGCGCTTGGGCGTCGTCGTCCGCGCAGCCAGCAGGTTGGGTTTATCGCCTTTCTGCTGGGTCTGGTGGTGCTGTACATCATCATTAAACTCGCCACCACAAGAATACCGTTACTGGGGTAAGTCATGAGGTCCTTAGCCGATTTCGAATTTAATAAAGTGCCGCTCTGCGATGGCATGATCCTGATTTCGGAGATGATCCGCGACGATTTTACGTCGCAGTATGTCTACGATGAGCTGGAGAGTCTGGTTAGCCTGGCGCGCGAAGAGATCAATCAGGCGCGTCCGCAGGACTGGCAGCTGGAGAAGCTCCTTGAGCTTTTCTACGGCGAATGGGGTTTCTGCGACACGCGTGGCGTGTACCGCCTGTCTGACGCATTATGGCTGGACCAGGTCTTAAAAAATCGTCAGGGTAGCGCGGTTGCGCTGGGCTCTATTTTGCTGTGGGTCGCGCACCGTCTGGATATTCCGCTGGTGCCGGTCATTTTTCCAACGCAGATGATCCTGCGTGCAGAGTGGCTGGACGGTGAGATGTGGCTCATTAATCCGTTTAACGGCGACACGCTGGATGAGCATACGCTGGATGTCTGGCTGAAAGGCAATATCAGCCCGGTGGCCGAGCTCTTTAATGAAGATCTCGATGAAGCCGACAACGCTGAAGTCATCCGCAAGCTGCTGGATACGCTGAAGTCCGCCCTGATGGAAGAGCGTCAGATGGAGCTGGCCCTGCGCGCCAGCGAAGTGTTGCTGCAGTTTAATCCGGAAGATCCGTACGAAATTCGCGACCGCGGGCTGATTTATGCCCAGCTCGATTGCGAACACGTGGCGCTGAACGACCTGAACTATTTCGTCGAGCAGTGCCCGGAAGATCCGATCAGCGAAATGATCCGCGCGCAGATCAACGCGATCTCGCACAAGCAAATTACACTGCATTAATCTTAATTCCGATTCACACCTGAATAAGGCGATCCTATGAAACAAAAAGTGGTTAGCATTGGTGATATCAACGTGGCAAACGACCTGCCGTTCGTGCTGTTTGGCGGTATGAACGTGCTGGAATCCCGCGATCTCGCTATGCGCATCTGCGAACACTACGTGACCGTGACCCAGAAGCTGGGCATCCCGTACGTGTTTAAAGCCTCTTTTGACAAAGCCAACCGCTCCTCCATTCACTCTTACCGTGGCCCGGGCCTGGAAGAGGGGATGAAAATCTTCCAGGAGCTGAAACAGACCTTTGGCGTGAAAGTGATCACCGACGTGCACGAAGCCTCTCAGGCGAAGCCTGTGGCTGACGTGGTGGACGTGATTCAGCTCCCGGCGTTCCTGGCTCGCCAGACTGACCTGGTCGAAGCGATGGCGAAAACGGGCGCGGTGATCAACGTGAAAAAACCGCAGTTCGTGAGCCCTGGCCAGATGGGCAACATCGTCGATAAGTTTATCGAAGGCGGCAACGACAAAGTTATCCTGTGCGACCGTGGCGCTAACTTCGGTTACGACAACCTGGTTGTGGATATGCTGGGCTTCAGCGTAATGAAGAACGTCTCTAACCAGTCTCCGGTTATTTTCGACGTGACCCACGCGCTGCAGTGCCGCGACCCGTTTGGCGCTGCGTCTGGCGGCCGTCGTGCGCAGGTAACCGAACTGGCGCGCGCCGGTATGGCGACCGGCCTGGCAGGTCTGTTCATTGAAGCGCACCCGGATCCGGATAACGCGAAATGCGACGGCCCGTCCGCGCTGCCGCTGGCTAAGCTGGAGCCGTTCCTGAAACAGATCAAAGCGATTGACGATCTGGTGAAAAGCTTCGACGAGCTGGATACCAGCAAATAATAAAAAACCCGCTTCGGCGGGTTTTTTTATGTTTTCTCCCTCTCCCTGTGGGAGAGGGTTGGGGTGAGGGCATCAGGCGGCACCGGATCAATCTTACGCAAATATCGTCATCAGATACGCAATAAACAAGGCCATATGCGCCGCCCCGTTCAGCACGTTGGTGCGCCCGGTAGAGAACGAAATCTGACACAGCAGTAACGATGCCACCATCACAATCATCTCTGGTGCGCCCAGCGCAAACTGCAGTTCGTTGCCGGTCATAAAGGCAATCAGCGTCACCACCGGTACGGTGAGTGAAATGGTCGCCAGTACCGAGCCGAAAAAGAGATTCATTGCGCGCTGAACCTGATTGTTCAATACGGCCTTCAGCGCGCCCAGCCCTTCAGGGGACAGAATCAGCAGCGCCACCAGGAAGCCGGTAAACGCCACCGGCGCGTTCAGCTCGGTTAACAGTGTCTCGAGCGGGTTGGCGTTCATCTTGGTCACGGCAATCACCGCAATCAGATGTACGATCAGCCAAACCGTATGCCACGCGCTGCTGTGGGCCGACGGCTTACCGTGGTGCGGGTCATCGTCGTCGCCGTCGTCTTCATGCTCGTACACAAACAGGCTCTGGTGCGTTTTCGTCTGTATCAGCAGGAATACGCCGTACATGGCGGCGGAAATGAGCGCGACCAGCAGCGCCTGGCCGGTAGAAAAGTTTGCGCCCGGCAGCGCCATCGGGAAGACCAGCACAATAATCGCCAGCGGGAAGAGGGCAATCAGATACTGTTTAATGCCGAACAGGTTCATGTACTGGGTTGCGAATTTGCGTCCGCCCAGTAACAGAGAGAAGCCCACCAGGCCGCCCGTCACAATCATAATGATTGAGTAGAGCGTGTCGCGCATCAGCGTCGGTGCGGCGTCACCGGTCGCCATAAGCGCGGAAATCAGGCTGACTTCGAGAATAACAACGGAAAGGCTGAGAATTAACGATCCGTACGGTTCGCCCAGACGGTGGGCCAGTACGTCCGCATGGCGAACAACGCTAAATGCGCTGGTTAAAATACCGACCAGAGCCAGAATATTGATACCAACCACCACTGGCAGTGACTGACTGCTTCCCCAGAAGAGCAGCACAGCCAGTGCCAGAACCGGGAAAATGAGTGACGACTCCTTGTGGCGGGTCTTTACCGCCTCGTGTGTTGCTGTCATGTGCTTCTCCATCAATGCAGGTGCTTGTAATTATAGATACATTTTTGAGGTCATTAAATTAACAGATCTCTGTTAAATACCCTTTATTTTTTACTTAATTTTACCCTTTGTCATAATTTCACTGCTTGATGTCTATAATGCGTAATTTGCATTTAATACTCTTTAAATAACAGCAAATTATAATTCATAGTTATCCATAAATTTCTGTCGGGTGGCACCCTGACGTATCGTCGTCCACACTTATCTCTTTAGCCAAAAGAGAGGTTAGTGATGCCCTATAAAACGAAACGCGAATTACCGGATAACGTACAAAACGTGCTTCCCGCTCACGCGCAGGATATCTACAAAGAGGCGTTTAATAGCGCCTGGGATCAGTATAAAGATAAGGACGATCGCCGGGATGATGCCAACCGTGAAGAGACGGCGCACAAAGTCGCCTGGGCCGCAGTAAAACATGAATATGAGAAAGGGGACGATGATAAATGGCATAAAAAGAAATAGCCGTGAAATTATTCGCTGCCTTCATTTTGACTTTTCAGGCGGTTGAACTTTCGTTGTATTGCAACTGGTCCGCTAATTGCTTATCGTTATTTAACTGCTGGCAAAATGACCAGCACCTAAGGCCGGGAAGGCGAATTACAGATGTCGCAAGGAAGCATGCAGTGGCGGAGGTGGAAAGTGTTAACGCGTGATTTCTTAATGAAGGCAGATTGTAAGACGGCATTTGGTGCTATTGAGGAATCGCTTCTCTGGTCAGCTGAACAACGTGCGGCGTCGCTCGCTGCCACGCTTGCCTGCCGCCCGGATGATGGCCCGGTATGGATTTTTGGCTACGGTTCGCTGATGTGGAACCCGGCTCTGGAATTTGTCGAATCAGCAACGGGTACGCTCCCTGGCTGGCATCGGGCATTTTGCCTGCGCCTGACGGCCGGGCGCGGCAGCGCGTGCCAGCCGGGGCGCATGCTTGCACTGAAAGAGGGCGGACGCACCACGGGCGTAGCGTATCGCCTCCCGGATGCCACGCTGGAAGAGGAGCTCACGCTGCTCTGGAAGCGTGAAATGATCACCGGCTGCTACATGCCGAGCTGGTGCAAGCTGGAACTGGACGACGGACGCACCGTCAATGCGCTGGTCTTTATTATGGACCCGCGCCACCCGCTGTATGAAGCGGACACCCGCACGCAGGTGATTGCCCCGCTAATTGCCGCCGCCAGCGGGCCGCTGGGCACCAACGCGCAGTATCTCTTCTCCCTCGATCAGGAGCTGACCCGCCTCGGCATGAAGGACGATTGTCTGAATGAGCTGGTGGTGAAGGTGAAGGCGCTGCTGGAAGGGAACCCGCTCAACGGTACGCTGCGACCGGGTTTTGCCTGATAATACGCCCGGCTCGCCGGGCGTTTGATTTTATGCGGCCACGTAGCTGACGGAATGCTCCAGCGACTGACTGTGGCTGTCGATCAGCACATCCCACGTGCCGGTATACGGCACGGTAAGCCAGGCCTTATCGTCCTGTACGGTCAGAATATCCGCCTGGGACTGTTTTTGCGCTTTCGAACTCATCAGATGAATACGACAGCGTTCTGAGCAACGCACCACTACCGTATCCCCGCCAAACAGTTTCAAACTTGTTTTTACCAGTGCCATTTTTTACCCCGTAGTCTTAAACAACGCTCTCCCTGCTGCCATATCCGAGCGTGATGTTGTTCACAATTCACTCATGGCATAACACCAAAGGGGGAGGGTCGGGATGCTGATTTTGATCAAAAAATGGCATAACGATTAAACAAAAATGACAAAATTCCTCAAAATTTCCGCTGGCGCGCGTTTTACCCGCTAAACGCGCGCCGGAAGAACATTAAATGCGGAAATGGCCGGCGGTTTCAGCAAGGTCGCCCGCCTGGCTCTGCAGGGCACCCGCGGCGGCGGCGGATTCCACCACCAGTTCGGCGTTCTGCTGCACCATGCGGTCGAGATGGGTCACCGCGTGGTTGATCTCGTGAATGCCTTTCATCTGCTCGCTGGTGGCGATGGAGATTTCGCGCATGATGCCGGAGACGCTGCCGATGCTGGAGCGGATCTCATCCATGCTTTCGCCTGCCAGATGCACGTAGCGGGAGCCGGTAGCCACGCTGTCGGTGGTGGAATCAATCAGCGATTTGATCTCTTTCGCCGCCTGGGCGCTGCGGCTCGCCAGGTTTCGTACTTCGCCTGCCACCACGGCAAACCCGCGACCCTGCTCCCCGGCACGGGCCGCTTCTACAGACGCGTTCAGCGCCAGGATGTTGGTCTGGAAAGCAATACCGTCAATCACGCTGGTGATATCGCCAATTTTAGCCGACGCAACTTCAATAGACTGCATGGTGCTGATCGCCTGCGATACCACCTCGCCGCCGCGCGCCGCGGCCGCGGAGGCCTTGCTCGCCTGGTCGTTCGCTTCGGCTGCCGATTCATTGGACTGCGTCACGGAGGCGGTGATCTGCTCTACAGCGCTGGCCGTCTCGCGCAGGCTGGACGCCGCCTGCTCGGTACGCCCGGAAAGATCCTGGTTACCTGCGGCAATCTCCTGCGCGGCATTTTTCACCGATTCACTGGCATCGCGAAGCTGTACCATCACCACCGAGAGCTTATCGCTGAAGGCGTTAAAGGCCTGAGCAATCTGCGCGACTTCGTCCTCGCCGCTGTCCGGAAGTCGCTGCGACAGATCGTTGGTCCCGTTGGCAATGTTGTGCATCGCGTCGCGAATGTCGGACAGCCGCTTCAGCAGGCGGGCAATCAGGAAATGGACGATGACCGCGCTCAGCAGCGCCAGGATCACCAGCGAAATCGCCGACGCTTTAAGCAGGGAATGCATGCCGGAGGTGGCGTCGCCGCTGTCGAGGGCGACGACCAGCAGCCAGTTCGTGCCCGGCACGGCTGTCGCCACGAAGGTTTTCTCGACGTCGTTCAGCGTTCCGTCGACTGGATTACCGCCTTTCAGGGCAGCAAAATCGATGCCTTTGATCGTCTCAGCAAACGGTTTAAGCGTCAGGGCCGGATCGTTAGCCGCAATAACGCTGCCATCGCTGTTCAGAAGTAACCCGCTGCTGGCCGGGGTCGGATGGATCCCGCGTACGTTAGCCACCACGCTGTCCATGGCCACATCGCCCGCCACAACCGCTTTCAGGGTGCCGTTTTCTTTCACCGGCACGGCGAAGGTCACCACCAGTTTGCCGGTACCGGCGTCAACGTAGGGCGCCGTGACGACCGGGCCGTCCGTGCTGACCACCTGCTGATACCAGGGGCGAATGGTCGGGTCATAATCCGCCGGGACGCCCGCAGGCTCGGAGAATTTCGCCGTTTTGCTGGCGTAGCCGACATAGACGTTGGTGAATCCACCCGCCTGCGCGAGCTGTTTAAACGCCGGAACCGGGTCGTCACTCAGCGCAACGCTCTGCGCGGAGGCAATGACCGTCATCTTGCTTTTTACCCAGTCGGCAATCGCCGTGCTATGGCTGGCGCTGGTGCTGGTCAGGATATCGCGCTGGGACTGCTGGTTATCCTGGCGCGTGACCTGGAAGTTGATAACGGTATTCAGGAGAAGGGCGACGACCAGACAGCCTGCCGTCGCGACGATGATGCGTGCACGAATGGATCTGAACATAAGTGAAATACCTGCTGTGTTGTTTCCATGCCTATCGGCAACCCCGCAGGTAAACTTGATGCTGAAACCGCGTCCATAAGAAAATAATATTTTTACGGGTTTATTATTAAAAAGTTAATACTTTATCGGCGGACAGCGTCCACTCGGCCAGCTCAACCAGCGTACCGATTTCGACACCCTCAATCAGCGGCAGGCCGGTAACGCCGCGGCCGTCGGTGCAGGTCTTGCACAGCTTCACCGGCACGTTTTGCGCGGTCAGGATCTCCAGCATCTGCTGGATGTTATAGCCCTCTACCGGCTTCTGGCCCTTCAGCCCGGCGGTCACCGCGTCCGACATCAAAAAGAGCCGTAACGCCAGGTCGCTCTCTTTTTCACGCAGCGCAATGGCCAGACGCAGGCTGTTAAAAAGGGATTCGCTGCCGTAGGCCGCACCGCTGGCGACGATCACAATCTTTTGCATGTTGACTCCTGTTCTTATAAAGGCACGAATATTGCTTAACTTTCCCGAGTTTCGCTGTTCTGGAGAGTAAGCATGACATTAATGGCTGGCATTTTGCCAGGGGCCGCCGAATGGCTCCAGCGCGCAAAGGTGATGCGCCGGGAGCAGTTCAGCAAGCTGGCACAGTTGGGCGTGCTTGTGCATGGCATTAGCCAGCTGGCGCACATGTTACAGTGCGAGCGCGGGGCGTCCAACGTCTGGCTCTGCTCACAGGGTAAGCTTTATGCCCCTGAATGCAAGGCCAGCCGGGCGCTGGTGGATGAAAACCTCGCTGCACTTTACGGCACGCTTGAAGCACAGTCTCCGATCCCGGGAAGTTCCGTCTGCGAACGCATCGGCGGCGCGCTGCTAAGCCTGGAGATGCTCCCCGCGCTGCGTGACGGTGTGATTAAGCGAACGGTAACCGCACCGCAGGCTATGGAGCACTACTCCCGCATGCTTCGCCATCTGCTTAGTATCGTGCCGCAGCTCAATGACAGCATTGACGATCCGCAAATCGCCGGGCGTTTTGTTGCCCTTTATAGCCTGATGCAGGGAAAAGAGCTGGCGGGACAGGAGCGGGCGCTGGGGGCGATTGGCTTCACGCAGGGCTTTTTCGATGATGTGACCCGCCAGCGGCTGGTTGACCGCATCGACGGACAGCAGGCCTGTTTTGAGATCTTTCTCTCGCACAGCGCCGCCGACGTCCAGACCACCTTTTCCCTGAACTGCCAGCCCGATCGTGAAACGGAGCAGCTGCGGCGCGTGGCCTGCACCCGCCAGCCTGCCGCAGACGATGGCCATACCGCGCTGGCCTGGTTTGCCCTGCAAACCGCGCGCCTTGAGCATCTGCGCGCGCTGGAGGAGACGATCATCGCCGATCTGATAGTCGCGGTGGACGAGCGTATTTACCGTGACGAGGCGTACGCGCCTCCTGCCGATGAGCAGGACGAGCCGCCCGTCCGCTATCCGGAAAAACCCTTACTCACCCTGGTGCGCCAGCAGGCGCGTGAGATAGAGCAGCTTTCGCGTCAGCTTGCGTCCTTGCGCGATACGCTTGAAGAGCGCAAAACCATTGATAAAGCGAAAAGCGTGCTGATGACTCATCAGAATATGAGTGAGGAACAGGCGTGGACGGCGCTGCGCAAAATGGCGATGGACAAGAACCAGCGGATGGTGGATATCGCCCGCGCGCTGCTGATGGTGAAGACTCTTTGGCAGGTAACCCCAAAGGAGTAGCTGCACGGTTAGCGGGCATTTTGTGCCTGATTGAGGTGCGAGAAGGCGGGAAAATGGCCGTTAGCGCCGCGAAAACAGCGTGTTAAAACCTGGCATTCACTTTGCATTATCTGATTAACCATTTTTGACGATGCGCCAACGGCGGTGCATTCGTCTTCGGGATAAAGGCGTCCAGCGGTGCTTCGGCACCGTCGGGCGCTTTTTTTTGGCTTTTTTTCGGGAGTGGTCATGGCGGATTTGTCGAGACGGCGGTTTTTGCAGGCCAGCATGCTGGCGAGTGGCGCAATGCTGTTACCGGGTATCATGCAGGCCGCGTGGGCGGCAGGCTCGGATAAACCGGAGCAGGAAACGGTACGCATCGGGTTTATCCCGCTGACCGACTGCGCGCCGGTGGTTATCGCGGCGCTGAAAGGGTTTGATAAAAAATACGGCATTACCATCGTGCCCACCAAAGAGGCGAGCTGGGCGGCGGTGCGCGACAAGCTGGTGGCGGGCGAGCTGGATGCCGCGCACATTCTCTACGGTCTGCTGTACGGGCTGGAGCTGGGTATTGCCGGTAAGCCGCAGCAGATGGCGAACCTGATGACCCTTAACCAGAACGGCCAGGCGATTACCCTCTCAGGCGATCTGGCGGAGAAGGGCGTTCGCGACCTCGACGGCCTGAAAAAACTGATTGGACAGCAGGCGCCCGGCACCTACACCTTCGCGCACACCTTCCCGACGGGGACACACGCCATGTGGCTTTACTACTGGCTGGCCAGTGCGGGCATTAACCCGTTTGACGATGTTCGCACCGTGGTGGTACCGCCGCCGCAGATGGTGATGAACATGCGCATCGGTAACATGGTCGGCTTTTGCGTCGGCGAGCCGTGGAACGCGCGCGCCATCAACGACCGCATCGGCTTTACCGCCGCCACGTCGCAGTCCATTTGGGCCGATCATCCGGAAAAAATCCTCGGCACGCGTCGCGAGTGGGTGGAGAAAAACCCGCATACCGCGCGAGCGCTGGTCAGCGCGGTACTGGAGGCGGCGCGCTGGATTGATGCTTCCCCGGAAAACAAACGCGAGACCGCGCAGATCCTCTCTCGCCGCGCGTGGCTGAACACCAAAGAACAGTACCTCACCGGGCGGATGCTGGGCGAGTACGACAACGGCCTGGGCACGCGCTGGCAGGACACCCACCCGATCCGCTTCTTTAACGAGGGGGCCGTCAGCTATCCGTATCTTTCCGACGGCATGTGGTTCTTAACCCAGTTCCGCCGCTGGGGTTTGCTTAAATCCGCGCCGGACTACGCGGGCATTGCACAGCGCATTAACCAGACCGCAGTCTGGCAGGATGCCGCCGCGGCGGTGGGAGGCATTACCGCACCGGCGTCACCGCTGCGCAGCAGCACATTGATGGACGGCACCGTCTGGAACGGTACCGACCCGGAAGAATACGCCAACCGTTTCGCCATTCATCGTAAAGGGGCCTGATTATGCAGCAACTGCAAAAGACGACATCACACGAGACGCCGGAGAGTGGGGAGGTGATTATTCTGCCTCCGGTGCAGATTCGCCGCCGTAAGCCGACGTTCGCGCGCCGGATTAACGGCATCCTTCAGCGCATCATCCCGGCGCTTCTGGGGCTGGGGCTGGTGGTGGTGCTCTGGCAGCTGGCCGCAATCAACAGCAAAGGATTCCCGACGCCGCTCAGCACCCTGGATTCGGCACTCACGCTGTTCGCCGATCCCTTTTACCGTGACGGACCCAACGACATGGGAATCGGCTGGAACGTGCTCGCCTCGCTGCAGCGCGTGGCGGTGGGCTTTGGCCTGGCCGCGCTCGCCGGGATCCCGCTCGGCTTCCTGATTGGTCGCTTCACCTTTTTCTCGCGCATGTTCAGCCCGCTCATCGCGCTGTTGCGCCCGGTCAGCCCGCTGGCCTGGCTGCCTATCGGCCTGCTGCTGTTCCAGAAAGCGGAACCGGCCTCCAGCTGGACCATTTTTATCTGCTCAATCTGGCCGATGGTGATCAACACCGCCGAAGGGGTGCGCCGCATCCCGCAGGACTACCTCAACGTCGCCCGCGTGCTGCAGCTCTCCGAGTTGACCATCATGCGCCGCATTCTCTTTCCCGCGGTGCTGCCGGCGGTGCTGACCGGGGTGCGCCTGTCCATCGGCATTGCCTGGCTGGTGATTGTCGCCGCCGAGATGCTGACCGGGGGCTTAGGGATTGGCTTCTGGATCTGGAACGAGTGGAACAACCTCAACGTCGAAAACATTCTCATCGCCATCGTCATCATTGGCGTGGTCGGGTTACTGCTGGAGCAGGGGCTGATGCTGATCGCCCGCCGCTTTAGCTGGCAGGAAAAATAAGGAGCGAAGATGAAACCGATAATTCAGGTCCAGGCCGTGAGCCAGCGTTTTTCCACCGCCAGCGGCGAGTTTCTGGCGCTGCAGAACGTCTCTTTTGATATTCACGAAGGCGAAACCGTGAGCCTGATTGGCCACTCCGGCTGCGGCAAATCGACGCTGCTGAACCTTATCGCCGGCATTACCCTGCCGACGGAAGGCGGGCTGATTTGCGACAACCGTGAAATTGCCGGGCCAGGGCCGGAGCGTGCCGTGGTCTTCCAGAACCATTCGCTGCTGCCTTGGCTCACCTGCTTCGACAACGTTGCCCTGGCGGTGAATCACGTGTTTCGCCACACCATGAGCAAGGCGGAACGCCGGGAGTGGATTGAACACAATCTCGATCGCGTGCAGATGGGGCACGCCATGCATAAGCGCCCGGGGGAGATCTCCGGCGGCATGAAACAGCGCGTCGGGATTGCCCGCGCGCTGGCGATGAAGCCGAAAGTGCTGCTGATGGATGAGCCGTTCGGCGCGCTGGACGCGCTGACCCGAGCCCATCTGCAGGACTCGGTGATGCAGATCCAGCAGGCGCTTAACACCACCATTGTGCTTATCACCCACGACGTGGACGAGGCGGTGCTGCTCTCCGATCGCGTGCTGATGATGACCAACGGCCCGGCGGCGACCGTCGGGGAGATCCTGAACGTTGACCTGCCGCGCCCGCGTAACCGGGTGCAGCTGGCGGACGACAGCCGCTATCACCATCTGCGCCAGCAGATCCTGCATTTCCTCTATGAAAAACAGCCCAAAGCGGCGTAACGGGGCAGCCATGACGCGACTGATCGTTATCGGCAATGGGATGGCAGCAGCGCGGCTGATTGCCTCGCTGACGGAGCGTGCTCCCGGTCGCTTCGCGATTACCGTGCTGGGCGACGAGCCTGAACACGCGTACAACCGCATCCTGCTCTCTCCGGTGCTGGCCGGGGAAAAACAGGCGGAGCAGATCCGCCTGCAGGATGACGCCTGGTATGAGGCCCGGGGGGTGACGGTGCGAAGGGGAGAAAAGGTGCTCGCGGTAGATGTGGCGAAGCGACAGGTCCGTACTGCACACACCACGCTGGCCTGGGATGAGCTGGTGTTTGCCACCGGTTCAACGCCCTTTGTGCCGCCCATCGCCGGCGGCGATGCGTCTCACGTGTTTACCTTTCGTCGGCTGGCGGATATCGACGCGATTCAGGCTATCTCCGGCCCGGCGGTGGTGCTGGGCGGCGGCGTGCTCGGCGTAGAGGCCGCGGCGGCGCTCGCAAACCATTGTGACAACGTCACGATGGTGCATCGCGGGGCGTGGCTGATGGAACAACAGCTGGATCGGAAGGCTGGCTTCCTGCTCGAGGAGGCGCTGGCGGAGCGCGGGGTGCGCTGCGCGCTGTCGTCCGGGATTGCGTCCATCGCGGCGGACTCGGTGACGTTATCTGACGGTAAGCGAATGGGCGCCGCCCGGGTGGTGTTGACAACGGGGGTACTGCCCAACATCTCACTGGCAAAAGCCAGCGGCGTCCGCTGCGCCCGCGGCATTGTGGTTAACGCCCAGATGCAGACCTCCGCGGCGAACGTCAGCGCCATTGGCGAATGCTGCGAGATCGACGGCCAGACCTTTGGCCTGGTTGCCCCCTGTCTGGCGCAGGCGGATATCCTCGCCGCCCGGCTGGCCGGTGCAGGTGTAGCGTCTTTTGCCCCAGCGGACAGCGGGATGCGGCTCAAGGTGACGGGAATCGAACTGTTCACCGCCGGTCGCGCTGCGGAGCAGGCGGACGACGTGGTCTGGAGCGCATGGGATCCGCTGACCCGCCACTACCGACGCTTATTGATTCATCGCGGCGCGCTGGCTGGCGTGCTGCTGATGGGCGACTGCCGCAGCGCGGCGACATTTACCGATTTACTGGCAACGGCTGCGCCCGCCCACGCGGACTGGCTGTTCGATCGTTTCACTACGCAACCGCAGGTTGCAGGACAGAACGCTATGACAAAACCTACTCTGGTGGTGGTTGGGCACGGTATGGTCGGCCATCATTTCCTCGAAGATTGCGTCAGCCGCAATTTGCATCAGCAGTATCAGATAGTTGTCTTTGGCGAGGAGCGCTATGCCGCCTACGACCGCGTACATCTCTCCGAGTATTTTGGCGGCCGCAGCGCGGAGTCGCTCTCGCTGGTGGAGGGCGATTTCTTTGCCGACAACGGCATTGAGCTGCGCCTGTCGCAGCAGATCGTCGCTATCGATCGCGACGCGCGTGTGGTGCGCAGCGCCAGCGGGCATGAAACCCACTGGGACAAACTGGTGCTGGCGACCGGCTCATACCCGTTCGTCCCACCTGTACCGGGCAACGATCTGCCGGGCTGCTTTGTCTACCGCACCCTTGACGATCTGGACGCGATTGCGGCCCATGCGGCAGGCTCCCGCCGCGGCGTGGTGATTGGCGGTGGGTTGCTCGGGCTGGAAGCGGCTAACGCCCTGAAACAGCTGGGCCTGGAAACCCACGTGGTGGAGTTTGCCCCCAATCTGATGGCGGTCCAGCTCGACGGCGACGGCGCGGCGATGCTGCGCAAAAAAATCGAGGCGCTGGGCGTTGGCGTTCACACCAGTAGAGCGACGACGGAGATCGCCCCCGCGGACGGCGGGCTGGTGCTTCGCTTCGCCGACGGCGAACAGCTGGAAACGGACATGGTGGTCTTTTCTGCGGGCATTCGTCCGCAGGACGCGCTGGCGCGCAGCTGCGGGCTGGCTATCGGCGAGCGCGGCGGGATCTGCATTGACGACGGCTGCCGGACCTCCGATCCGAACGTGCTTGCCATCGGCGAATGCGCGCTGTGGGAGGGGAAAATCTTCGGACTGGTCGCGCCCGGCTATCAGATGGCGCGGGTGGCCGCCGCCGCGCTGGCGGGTGAGGATAAAACCTTTACCGGTGCGGATATGAGCACCAAACTCAAGCTGCTGGGCGTGGACGTGGCCTCGTTCGGCGACGCGCACGGGCGCACGCCGGGCGCGCTGAGCTATCAGTGGACGCACGGTCCGCAGCAGATCTACAAGAAAATGGTGGTGAGCCACGACGGAAAAACGCTGCTCGGCGGCGTTTTGGTAGGCGATGCCAGCGAATACGCCACGCTGGTGCAGATGATGCTCAACGGGATAGCTCTGCCAAAAGAGCCGGAGACGCTGATTTTACCCGCGTCGTCCGGCAGCGCGCCAAAAGCGCTCGGCGTGGCGGCGCTGCCGGAAAGCGCGCAAATCTGCTCCTGCCATAACGTCAGTAAAGGCGATATCTGCCGGGCGGTGAGCGCCGGCGCGACCGACATCGGCGCCGTCAAGCATTGCACCAAAGCGGCAACCGGCTGCGGGGGTTGTAGCGCACTGGTGAAGCAGGTGATGGAGTTCCAGCTTTCCGCGCAGGGCGTGGAGGTGAAAAAGGATATCTGCGAGCACCTCCCGTACTCGCGCCAGGAGATTTACCACCTGGTGCGCGTTAACCATATCCGCACCTTCGACCAGCTGATTAGCCGCTACGGGCAGGGGCACGGATGTGAGATCTGCAAGCCGCTGGTGGGGTCGGTGCTGGCCTCGTGCTGGAATGAATACCTGCTGAAACCGTCACACCTGCCGCTGCAGGACACCAACGACCGCTATTTTGCCAACATCCAGAAGGACGGCACTTACTCCATCGTGCCGCGCATGCCCGCAGGGGAAGTGACCGCCGACGGGCTAATTGCCATCGGCAAGATTGCGAAACGCTACAGCCTTTACAGCAAAATCACCGGCGGCCAGCGTATCGACCTCTTCGGTGCCACCCTTGAGCAACTGCCGGAGATCTGGCAGGCGCTGGTGGAGGCCGGGTTTGAAACCGGGCATGCCTACGGGAAATCCCTGCGCACGGTGAAATCCTGCGTCGGGTCGACGTGGTGTCGCTACGGGGTGCAGGACTCCACCGGCCTCGCGGTCAGGCTGGAGCACCGCTACAAAGGCCTGCGCGCGCCGCACAAAATCAAAATGGCCGTCTCGGGCTGTACCCGCGAATGCGCCGAGGCGCAGAGTAAAGACGTCGGGGTCATCGCCACGGACAAAGGCTGGAACCTCTATCTGTGCGGTAACGGCGGCATGAAGCCGCGCCATGCGGATCTCTTCGCCAGCGATCTGGACGACGAAACGCTGATCCGCACCGTAGACCGTTTCCTGATGTTCTACATCCGAACGGCAGATCGCCTGCAGCGCACCAGTACCTGGATGGATAATCTGGAAGGCGGTCTCGACTATCTGCGGGAGGTGATCCTTAACGACAGCCTGGGCATCGCCCACGAGCTGGAGCAGGAGATGACCCGGGTGGTGGAAACCTACCAGTGCGAATGGCAGACCACGCTTAACGATCCGAACCGTCTGGCGTTGTTCCGCACCGCTGTGAATGACGCCGCAGTGGATCGCAACGCGCGCTGGCAGGAAATTTGCGGCATCGACGACATTCCGGAGCAGGCGGGCATTGGCGCGCGGCTTGGGCGTAAGCCGATTGCGCTGTTCCGCTTTGGCGAGTTCGTTTATGCCCTCGACGATCGGGAGCCGGGCAGCAGCGCGAACGTGCTTTCCCGCGGCATTCTTGGCGATGCGGCGGGGGAGCCGGTGGTGATCTCTCCGCTGTATAAGCAGCGCATTCGCCTGCGCGACGGCTGTCAGGTGGAGAGCGGCGAACCCGCGGTGCGCGCCTGGCCGGTCAAAATTGAAGACGGCAAAGTGTGGGTCGGAAACGACGCTCTGGTGATGCGTGCGGAGGCCTCATGACGGAAACCCGGACAACCTGCCCCTACTGCGGGGTGGGCTGCGGCGTGGTCGCGCGCGTGGAAGGCGAAACGGTCACCGTTCGGGGGGATGAAGCCCATCCCGCGAATGCGGGACGGCTGTGCGTGAAAGGGTCAGCCCTGGGGGAAACGACGGGCCTGCAGGGACGATTGCTGCACCCGGTGGTTGACGGCGTTGAGGTGGGCTGGTCACAGGCGCTGGGGGCGGCAGGCGAACGGCTGCGGGACATCATCGACGCTTATGGGCCGCAGGCGGTGGCGTTTTACGCGTCCGGGCAGTTGCTTACCGAGGACTACTACGCCGCCAATAAGCTGATGAAAGGGTTTATCGGCGCGGCGAACATTGATACTAACTCCCGGCTGTGCATGTCGTCGGCGGTTGTCGGCTATAAACGCGCCTTCGGTGAAGACGTCGTGCCGTGCAGCTACGAGGATGTGGAAAGCAGCGATCTGGTGGTGCTGGCTGGCTCAAACGCGGCCTGGACGCATCCGGTGCTGTATCAGCGGCTGGTGCAGGCAAAGCACAACAATCCGGAGATGAAGGTGGTGGTCATCGACCCGCGCAGAACCGCCACGTGTGATATTGCCGACCTTCATCTGGCGCTCGCGCCCGGCAGCGACGCCGGGCTGTTTGTCGGTCTGCTTAACGTGATTCAGGGAACGGACGCGTGGCCGATATCCCGCGTGGCGGCGTTTTGCGGCCTCTCGCCGCAGGATATTGGCACGTTTTACGACTGGTTTATGACGGCGCCCCGGGCAGTTACGCTCTACACCATGGGGATTAACCAGTCCTCCAGCGGCAGCGACAAATGCAGCGCCATCATTAACGTTCACCTTGCCAGCGGGAAATTTAACCGTCCGGGCTGCGGCCCGTTTTCGCTGACCGGACAGCCTAACGCGATGGGCGGAAGGGAAGTGGGCGGGCTGGCAAATCAGCTGGCGGCGCACATGAGCTTTGAGCCTGAGGATCTCTCGCGGGTGGCGCGTTTCTGGGGAACGGAACGGCTTGCGCAAACCCCTGGACTGATGGCGGTGGAGCTGTTTGACGCCATTGCCCGCGGCGAGGTGAAGGCGGTGTGGATCATGGGCACCAACCCTGCCGTCTCGCTGCCGGACAGCCACGCGGTGTGTCAGGCGCTGGCAGGCTGCCCGCTGGTGATTGTCTCTGAGGTGATGAACGATACCGACACCGGTCGGTTTGCCCATATTCGCCTTCCGGCGCTGGGCTGGGGAGAAAAGGACGGCACGGTCACTAACTCGGAACGGCGCATTTCGCGCCAACGCGCGTTTCTGCCCGCGCCGGGCGAGGCAAAGCCAGACTGGTGGATCGTCGCGCAGGTGGCAAAGCAGCTGGGCTACGGCGACGCGTTTGCCTGGCAACATCCGCACGAAATTTTTTGCGAGCATGCGGCGCTGACGGCCTTTGAAAATGACGGCGCGCGGGCGCTAAATCTTCATGACCTGGATGCTCTGACCCGTGAGGAGTGGCAGCGGCTTGAGCCTTATCAGTGGCCGACGGGGGAGTTTCCGCGCCGAAACATCGTCCCCGTTAACCCTCTGCCGCACGGTGCGACGGTCAGCGCATTATATCCGCTGATCCTCAACTCCGGGCGCATCCGCGATCAGTGGCACACCATGACCCGAACGGGATACGTGGCCAGACTGATGCAGCATATCGCCGAACCGTTTGTCGAGGTTTGCCCCGCCGACGCCGTTCGGTTTTCCCTGTGCGACGGCCAGCTGGCGCGCATCAGCTCGCCGCGCGGCGTCATGGTGGCCAAAGTCCGCGTCAGCGGCGGACAGCGCGAAGGGGAGGTCTATGCCCCGATGCACTGGAACGCCGGGTTTGCCCGCCAGGGAAAGGTGAATGCGCTCGTGGAAGGGCGCTGCGATCCGGTTTCGGGCCAGCCGGAGAGTAAACAAACCGCCGTCAGAATCATGCCCTGGCGGCCCGCCTGGCAGGGAGAACTCTACGCCCGCGAACGGCTGGAAATGCCCGCTTCGGTTTACTGGTGGCGCAAAGCGTCACGCCTGACGGTGGTGGGCGATAAACCGCTGCTGTCGTGGATAATGGATTACGCCAGCGGCCGGGGCTGGCAGCTGCAGGTTGCTCAGTCCGGTGAGCGCAGCAGCGTGCTGGCCTGGCATGAAGGCCAGCTGATGCTGGGTTTCTGGGAGGGCACCGCGCTACCGGCGCTGGCGCATGCGGTGATAGAAGCCGCTTTTCAGTCGCCACCCTCGACACCCGCAGAACGCCACGCCCTGTTGAACGGGCAGGGCACCGGCGCGGCGGCGGACCCGGGGCGCATTGTCTGTAGCTGTTTCAGCGTCGGGGAAAACGCGATACGAGAGGCGATTGCCGGAGGGTGTGATTCCGTCACCGCGCTGGGGGCGACGCTGCGCTGTGGTACAAACTGTGGCTCCTGCGTGCCGGAGCTGAAAGGGCTGTTTGGATAGCGGTGTAAGGGTGTCAGGTGGCGGCTGTGCCTTAACTGACCTACAAATTCGTGTCGCCCCGTAGGTCGGGTAAGGCGCAGCCGCCACCCGACAATAATGTTCAGGATAATCCTGGATTTTCCGTTAAGCCTGCATTTCACTGCTTATCGCGTTAACATAAAAAGAGTTGCCTTATGAACACAGGTTCTTATTTACGACGTTGATGGCTGTATCGTCCCGCATTCATTTGCTGTTTATACTCTCCCTTTTTACGGCCGGAGCCGTTCACGGTGCGCCGAATTCCTTTATGCATCAGGCGCAGAATCCCTTTGATAATAATGGGGATAGTTTGCCCGACCTCGGCATGGCAGCGCCAACGGGCGAGGGAGAGAAGCACCTGGCCGAAATGGCCAAAGCGTTTGGTGAGGCCAGCATGACCGACAACGGCCTCACCACCGGCGAGCAGGCGCGGCAGTTCGCGTTTGGTCAGGTGCGCGACGCGGTGAGCGGCGAAGTGAACCAGCAGATTGAGTCCTGGCTTTCGCCCTGGGGAAACGCCAGCGTGAAATTACTGGTGGATAACGACGGTAAATTTAACGGCAGCAGCGGGAGCTGGTTTATCCCCTGGAATGATACTAACCGCTACCTCAGCTGGAGCCAGCTTGGCCTGACGCAGCAGACGGATGGCCTGGTCAGCAATGCCGGAATAGGGCAGCGCTGGGTCGCCGGGAAATGGCTGCTGGGCTACAACACCTTTTACGATAACCTGCTGGATGAAAACCTGCAGCGTGCCGGGCTGGGGGCGGAAGCGTGGGGGGAGAATCTGCGGCTGTCAGCGAACTATTATCAGCCCTTTGCCGGCTGGCGCGAGCGCTCAGACGTTCAGGAGCAGCGCATGGCGCGCGGGTACGACGTGACGGCCAACGCCTGGCTGCCGTGGTTCCATCACCTGAACACCAGCGTCAGCTTCGAGCAATACTTTGGCGATAACGTCGACCTGTTCAACAGCGGAACCGGCTATCACAACCCGGTGGCCGTCAACCTGGGGCTCAACTATACCCCCGTTCCGCTGGTCACGCTGACCGCCGCGCACAAGCAGGGCGAGAGCGGCGAGAGCCAGAATAACCTCGGGCTGAAGCTTAACTACCGTTTTGGCGTGCCGCTGTCCAAGCAGCTTTCGGCCAGTGAAGTCGCCGCCACGCGTTCCCTGCGCGGCAGCCGCTATGACTCGCCGGAGCGCAGTAGCCTGCCGGTGATGGAGTTCCGTCAGCGCAAAACGCTGTCCGTCTGGCTGGCAACGCCGCCGTGGGATCTGAAAGGGGGCGAGACCGTCATGCTGAAGCTGCAGGTTCGCAGCACGCACGGCATTCGCCAGATCCACTGGCAGGGTGATACCCAGGCGTTAAGCCTGACGTCGCCAGCCAAAAGCAGCAGCAGCGACGGCTGGAGCGTGATTATGCCTGCCTGGGATGGTAGCGAAGGGGCGACAAACCGCTGGCACCTGTCGGCGGTAGTGGAAGATGAGAAAGGCCAGCGCGTCTCGTCCAATGAGATCGTGCTGACCGTGGTGCAGCCGCTGGTCGCATTACCTGACAACGACCCGCGCTGGAAGCTGCTGCCCGAGGAGTAGTCCTTAGAAAATGCGTTCCTGATGGACCCACACGGCGGCCTCAACGCGGGATTTTAATTTCATTTTCTTCAGCATATGTTTCACATGTACTTTGACCGTGCTTTCGGTGATATCCAGGCGGCGGGCGATCATTTTGTTCGGCAGCCCCTGGGCAATGAGCTTGAGAATGTCGCGCTCGCGCGGCGTTAGCTGGCTGACGTCACGGTCGGAGGTGGCGCGGTTTGCCCGCAGGCTGGCGGCCAGGACCGGCGTTAAGGCCTCGCTGAGCACCATCTCGCCCGCCGCAGCCTGCTGCAGCGCCTTAAGCAGATCTTCCGGCTCCATATCCTTCAGCAGATATCCATCCGCCCCGCGCTTCAGCGCCGTGACCACATCCTCTTCATGGTTCGACACGCTAAAGACGACGATGCGGCCGGAAAGCGATTTCTCCCGCAGCTTGTCGAGGGTTTCCAGACCGTTCATGCCCGGCATGTTCAGATCGAGCAGGATCAGATCGGGATCGAGGGATTCGGCAAGCTCAATGCCCTGTTCGCCGTTGCTGGCTTCGCCCACCACGGTGATATCGGGCGCCATGCTGACCAGCTGTTTTACGCCAGTACGCAGCATCGGATGGTCGTCGATCAACAGGATGGATGCCGGTTCCTGATTAGTCATGGGTTTCTCCTTGAGCAGTTATGAGCGGTTTCTCGGGAATAAAGGTGACGACAACTTCCGTGCCACCCGTCTCTCTCCGGCGAACCTGGCAATCACCGCGCAGGCTTTGGGCGCGGTCTCGCATAATAATTAAACCGTAGTGGTTCGTTCGTTCGGCATTTTCCGGCACGCCGCGGCCGTTGTCGTGAACCGTCAGCTTCACCTGATTGTTGTGCTGGCTGACGGTGACCGTTACCGCCGTCGCGTCGGCATGCTTGAGCACGTTGCTCAGCGCTTCACGGGCGATCTGCAGTAAATGTATGGCCTGATGGGAGGGGACAAACCGCGGCGGCAGCTGGTAGTCCAGCTTCACCGGGAACCCCAGCCGGGCGCTAAATTCGTGACAGCTGGACTCCAGCGCCGGGCGCAGGCCCGGCTCGGTTAGCTGCAGACGGAAGGTGGTCAGCAGCTCGCGAAGCTGTATCCAGGAGGTGTTCAGCTCGTTGCGGATCTGGCTGAGCAGCTGCTTATTGCTTTCCGGCATCTCCGCATCCTGCATCTGAAGGCAGCTCACCTGCATTTTCATACAGGAGAGCGACTGGGCGATAGAGTCGTGGAGCTCGCGGGCGATGGTCGCGCGCTCTTCCATGACGATCAGCTGCTGCTGCTTTTCCTGATGCCTGTCGAGCGCCAGCGTGGCCGTTAGCTGTTCGACCAGCGTATCGACCAGCTGCTGCTGGTCGTGGCTCAGGTGACGCCCCGCCGGCAGGGTTGCCAGCAGAATACCGTACTGGGTGTGGCTGTCCGTCAGCCGCCACTTCAGGGTGGTGCCGCTGGAGGTGAGCGGCGGCAGGCCGCGAGGGCAAAGATGGCAGCCTTTGTCATCGCAGGACATATCGGACTGACAGGTAAATTCCTGATGGTTATCTTCGTCTTCGACATCGTAGACCCGCAGCTCAAGGTCGTGAAGCAGGGTCAGATTTTGCAGGCCGTTCAGCACCGGCGAGAGGCGTTCGCATAGCGGCACCTGCATGTGCAGACGGCGGTTGGCCTGCCACAGGAAGGAAAGGATTTCGTTTTTCTGCTCAAGCCCCGCCGTTTTTTCCTGAACGCGCTGCTCCAGCACCGCGTAGCTCTCGGAGAGTTCAGCCGACATGGTATTCAGCGCCTGGCCGAGCATGGCCATCTCGTTGCGCCCGCTGATGTGCGTGCGCTGCGTAAAATCGCGTGCGGTGACCGCGCGGGCCATCGCCAGTAGCTGTTTCCAGGGATTCAGGAGCCGCGCGCGGAGCCAGACGATGGTGAAGATCAGCAGTAGACCCATAAACAGCGCCATCGCGCGGTGTACCATCACCACACGGTCGATGCGGAGTTCGGTAGTTTGGTCAAAAGCGAAGACCAGCGCATCAATGCGCGAGACGAACCCCGCCACGTCCTGCGCAACGGCCGCGGTACTGCGCGCCTGTCTCAGGCCCGGCTGCAGCTGGGTGTGCCAGTACCCCTGAAGGGCTTTAAGCTGAGATTGTTGACCGGCGCGAATGGCGGCATTTTCCAGCTCGGGGCTGAACGCCGTGCGCTCCATTTCATCAAGCAGGGGCCTGTCGTCCTGCGTCAGGGGAACCGATGCCAGCAGACGATAACTCTGCATGCGTAGCGAGCCTGCCTCATTAATGGCATGCGCATTACCCTGTACCCCCTGTACCAGCCAGCCGGAGATCGCCATGCCGGTCACGCCGATGGCGGTGGACAGTAAAACGATCAGAGCGACCTGATTCACGAGCGTCAGCGGTGATAAACATCTTTTTAACATAGCGTGGGCGTGCTCCTGACGTGGCCTGCTTGCAGGAATGGCGCTATTCTGGTGCATACCCTGGAGTATACCCATACCAATAAAGGATTACCCCTAAATTGCCAATGGAGTAGGGGGAAGGTGGTGGGGGTAGCAAGGAGCCGTCAGTACCGTGAAAAACCACGTCTTTTTTAGCGAATTAACCTACTCACTAAGGATAACACCTTTTTTTGCGCCGCAAATCCTCCCACTTTTCCTTTGATTTATATCAACTTACCGCCGCCCTAAAACCCTAATGTTTGCAGCATCATTCGAGAATCAGAGGTGTCTATGAGTCACTCATCCGCTCCCGAAAGGGAAAATGGTGCCGTTATTACAGACTGGCGTCCAGAGGATCCGGCGTTCTGGCAACAGCGCGGCCATCGTGTAGCAAGCCGGAATCTTTGGATTTCCGTTCCGTGTTTGTTATTAGCGTTTTGCGTATGGATGTTGTTTAGTGCGGTGGCGGTTAACCTGCCAAAAGTTGGATTTACGTTTACGACCGATCAGCTGTTTATGCTGACCGCGCTTCCGTCGCTGTCAGGCGCGCTGCTGCGTGTACCTTACGCGTTTATGGTGCCGGTCTTTGGCGGCCGTCGCTGGACGGCGTTCAGTACGGGAATCATGATCGTCCCGTGCGTGTGGCTCGGCTTCGCGGTGCAGGATACCTCCACGCCGTTCAGCGTGTTCGTGATTATCTCCCTGCTGTGCGGTTTTGCGGGCGCGAACTTCGCCTCCAGCATGGCGAACATCAGCTTCTTCTTCCCGAAAGCGAAGCAGGGCGGTGCGCTGGGCATTAACGGCGGTCTGGGGAATATGGGCGTCAGCGTGATGCAGCTCATTGCCCCGCTGGCGATCTCGGTCTCCATTTTTGCGGCCTTTGGCGGCGGTGGCGTTGAGCAGGCGAATGGTTCTTACCTGTACCTGCAAAACGCCGCGTGGATTTGGGTGCCGTTCCTCGTGATCTTCACCCTCGCATCCTGGTTCTTTATGAATGACCTGTCCGCGTCGAAGGCGTCGCTGAGTGAACAGCTGCCGGTGCTGAAGCGTGGACACCTGTGGGTGATGGCGCTGCTGTATCTGGCAACCTTCGGTTCGTTTATCGGCTTCTCTGCGGGCTTTGCGATGCTGTCGAAAACCCAGTTCCCGGAAGTTCAGATCCTGCAGTTTGCCTTCTTCGGACCGTTTATTGGCGCCCTGGCGCGTTCGCTGGGCGGTATGGTGTCTGACCGCCTGGGCGGTACCCGCGTGACGCTGGTTAACTTCGTTCTGATGGCAGTCTTCTGTGCGCTGCTGTTCCTGACGCTGCCCGTCGACGGACAGGGCGGTAACTTCATCGCCTTCTTCGGCGTGTTTATGGTGCTGTTCCTGACGGCCGGGCTGGGAAGTGCGTCTACCTTCCAGATGATCTCCGTGATCTTCCGCAAGCTGACCATGGACCGCGTGAAGGCGCAGGGTGGAAGCGAAGAGCAGGCAATGCGTGAAGCGGCGACCGATACGGCTGCGGCGCTGGGCTTTATCTCTGCCATCGGCGCGATTGGCGGCTTCTTTATCCCGAAAGCGTTCGGTATCTCTCTGGACCTGACCGGCTCTCCGGCGGGTGCAATGAAAGTTTTCCTCGTCTTCTATATCGCCTGCGTCGTGATCACGTGGCTGGTATATGGCCGGAATAACAAGAAAAATAAGTAAGTATGATTATCCGTTTACGCGGCCTTCGGGCCGCGTTTTTTTGGGGTAACAATAGTTACAACATACTGACAGGCCTGCAGCGAAAGCCTGCGGGTAACACCGTGATGGCCATCGCTTTACGGGGCGCTCTACCCCTTAATACCCAAGATGTTAAATTTCACCCTGCCTTTTGTACGATAAAATAAAAATAACGATATATTTCATATTGATACGGAATTTATAAAGATACCGCTTTGGTGGTATTTGGTATAACCCCTCGCCAGAAAGTCCCTCGTCGTCTTGATCGTTATCAATTCTCCCTCTCTTTCAGGGCGTTACCTTCGCTGCAAATCAGCAATGTCGATTTAGAGAGCCACAGGCTCCACACAGGAGATACCCGATGAGCAAATTTTTGGACCGGTTTCGCTACTTCAAGCAGAAGGGTGAAACTTTTGCCGATGGGCACGGCCAGGTTCTGGATACCAACCGGGACTGGGAAGACGGTTACCGCCAGCGCTGGCAGCATGACAAAGTCGTCCGTTCAACCCACGGCGTGAACTGCACTGGCTCATGTAGCTGGAAGATTTTCGTAAAAAACGGTCTGGTGACCTGGGAAATGCAGCAGACCGACTATCCCCGCACCCGCCCGGATATGCCAAACCACGAACCGCGCGGCTGCCCGCGCGGCGCCAGCTACTCCTGGTATCTCTACAGCGCTAACCGCCTCAAATACCCTCTGATGCGCAAGCGCCTGATGAAAATGTGGCGTGAAGCGAAGGTGCAGCACAGCGATCCGGTTGATGCCTGGGCGTCTATTATCGAAGACGCGGACAAAGCGAAAAGCTTCAAGCAGGCTCGCGGCCGCGGTGGCTTTGTGCGTTCTTCCTGGAAAGAGGTGAACGAGCTGATTGCCGCCTCTAACGTCTACACCGTTAAAACCTACGGTCCTGACCGCGTGGCGGGCTTCTCGCCCATCCCGGCGATGTCGATGGTCTCTTACGCCTCCGGGGCGCGCTACCTGTCGCTTATCGGCGGTACCTGCCTGAGCTTCTACGACTGGTACTGCGACCTGCCGCCGGCGTCTCCGCAGACCTGGGGCGAGCAGACCGACGTGCCGGAATCCGCCGACTGGTACAACTCCAGCTACATCATCGCCTGGGGCTCTAACGTGCCTCAGACCCGTACGCCGGACGCGCACTTCTTTACCGAAGTGCGTTACAAAGGCACCAAAACCGTGGCGGTCACCCCGGACTACGCCGAAATCGCCAAGCTGTGCGATCTGTGGCTGGCACCGAAACAGGGGACCGATGCCGCGATGGCGATGGCGATGGGCCACGTCATGCTGCGTGAGTTCCACCTTGATAAGCCAAGCCAGTACTTCACCGACTACGTCCGCCGCTACACCGACATGCCGATGCTGGTCATGCTCGAAGAGCGTGACGGTTACTATGCCGCTGGCCGCACGCTGCGCGCTGCCGATCTGGTGGATGCCCTGGGTCAGGAAAATAATCCTGAGTGGAAAACCGTCGCGTATAACAACAACGGCGAGCTGGTGGCGCCAAACGGCTCTATCGGCTTCCGCTGGGGCGAGAAGGGCAAGTGGAACCTTGAGCAGCGTAACGGCACGACCGGCGAAGAGACTGAACTGCGCCTGAGCATGCTGGGTAGCCAGGACGAAATCGCCGAGGTGGGCTTCCCGTACTTCGGTGGCGAAGGTTCCGAGCACTTCAACAAGGTTGAGCTGCAGAACGTTCTGATGCATAAGCTGCCGGTCAAACGCCTGCAGCTGGCCGACGGGTCGACCGCGCTGGTTACCACCGTCTACGATCTGACCATGGCGAACTATGGCCTGGAACGCGGTCTGGGCGATGAAAACTGCGCAACCAGCTATGACGACGTGAAGGCCTACACTCCGGCCTGGGCAGAACAGATCACCGGCGTTCCTCGCGGGCATATTACCCGCATTGCACGTGAATTTGCAGAAAACGCCGACAAGACCCACGGCCGTTCGATGATCATCGTCGGTGCGGGTCTGAACCACTGGTATCACCTCGATATGAACTACCGTGGTCTGATCAACATGCTGATCTTCTGCGGCTGCGTTGGTCAGAGCGGCGGCGGCTGGGCGCACTACGTAGGCCAGGAAAAACTGCGTCCGCAGACCGGCTGGCAGCCGCTGGCGTTCGCCCTCGACTGGCAGCGCCCTGCGCGCCACATGAACAGCACCTCCTACTTCTATAACCACTCCAGCCAGTGGCGCTATGAAACGGTCACCGCGCAGGAGCTGCTGTCGCCGATGGCGGATAAATCCCGCTACAGCGGCCACCTGATTGACTTCAACGTGCGCGCAGAGCGCATGGGCTGGCTGCCGTCTGCGCCTCAGCTGGGTACTAACCCGCTGCGCATCGCGGAAGAGGCGAAGAAGGCGGGGATGTCCCCGGTGGATTACACCGTTAAATCCCTCAAGGACGGCTCAATCCGTTTCGCGGCAGAACAGCCGGAAAACGGTAAAAACCATCCGCGTAACCTGTTTATCTGGCGCTCCAACCTGCTGGGCTCGTCCGGTAAAGGCCACGAGTACATGCTGAAATACCTGCTCGGTACCGAAAACGGTATCCAGGGTAAAGATCTCGGCAAGCAGGGCGGCGTGAAGCCGGAAGAGGTGGAGTGGAAAGACAACGGCCTCGACGGCAAGCTGGATCTGGTGGTGACGCTCGACTTCCGTCTGTCCAGCACCTGCCTGTACTCCGACATTGTGCTGCCAACCGCGACCTGGTACGAAAAAGATGACATGAATACCTCGGATATGCATCCGTTTATTCATCCGCTGTCTGCGGCCGTTGACCCGGCGTGGGAGTCGAAAAGCGACTGGGATATCTACAAGGACATCGCGAAGAAATTCTCTGAAGTCTGCGTGGGACACCTCGGCAAAGAGACCGACGTGGTGACGCTGCCAATCCAACACGACTCCGCTGCCGAACTGGCGCAGCCGCTTGACGTGAAGGACTGGAAAAAAGGCGAATGTGACCTGATTCCGGGCGTGACCGCGCCGCACATTATTCCGGTTGAACGTGATTACCCGGCAACGTACGAACGCTTTACCTCTATCGGCCCGCTGATGGAGAAAATCGGTAACGGCGGGAAGGGGATTGCCTGGAACACCCAGAGCGAAATGGATCTGCTGCGCAAGCTCAACTACACCAAAGCGGAAGGCCCGGCGAAAGGCCAGCCAATGCTGAACACGGCGATTGATGCGGCAGAGATGATCCTGACCCTGGCGCCGGAAACCAACGGCCACGTCGCGGTGAAAGCCTGGGCGGCGCTGAGCGAGTTTACCGGCCGCGACCATACGCACCTGGCGACGAATAAAGAGGAAGAGAAAATTCGCTTCCGCGATATTCAGGCGCAGCCGCGCAAGATTATCTCCAGCCCGACCTGGTCTGGCCTCGAAGATGAACATGTGTCTTATAACGCCGGCTACACCAACGTTCACGAGCTGATCCCATGGCGCACCCTGTCCGGTCGTCAGTCGCTGTATCAGGATCACCAGTGGATGCGCGACTTCGGTGAAAGCCTGCTGGTGTACCGTCCGCCAATCGACACCCGCTCCGTGAAAGCCGTGATGGGGGCGAAATCGAACGGTAACCCTGAGAAGGCGCTCAACTTCCTGACGCCGCACCAGAAGTGGGGTATCCACTCCACCTACAGCGACAACCTGCTGATGCTGACCCTGTCGCGCGGTGGTCCGATTGTCTGGATGAGCGAAACGGATGCCAAAGATCTGGGTATTGAAGATAACGACTGGATCGAAGTGTTCAACAGCAACGGTGCCCTGACGGCGCGTGCGGTGGTGAGCCAGCGCGTACCGGCCGGGATGACCATGATGTACCACGCGCAGGAACGTATCGTGAACCTGCCGGGTTCAGAGATCACCGAGCAGCGCGGCGGGATCCACAACTCCGTGACCCGTATTACGCCGAAGCCGACCCATATGATCGGTGGCTATGCGCAGCTGGCCTACGGCTTTAACTACTACGGCACCGTAGGATCGAACCGCGATGAGTTCGTGGTGGTACGTAAGATGAAGAATATTAACTGGTTAGACGGTGAAGGTAATGACCAGGTACAGGAGAGCGTAAAATGAAAATTCGTTCACAAGTCGGCATGGTGCTGAATCTGGATAAATGCATCGGCTGTCATACCTGCTCGGTCACCTGTAAAAACGTCTGGACCAGCCGTGAAGGTATGGAGTACGCCTGGTTCAACAACGTGGAAAGCAAGCCGGGCACCGGCTTCCCGACCGACTGGGAAAACCAGGAGAAGTGGAAGGGCGGCTGGATCCGTAAAATCAACGGCAAGCTGCAGCCGCGCATGGGTAACCGAGCGATGCTGCTGGGTAAAATCTTCGCTAACCCGCATCTGCCGGGCATCGACGATTACTACGAGCCGTTTGACTACGACTACCAGAACCTGCACAACGCGCCGGAAAGCAAACACCAGCCGATCGCCCGTCCTCGCTCGCTGATCACCGGTCAGCGCATGGACAAAATTACCAGCGGTCCAAACTGGGAAGAGATTCTGGGCGGCGAGTTCGAAAAACGCGCCAAAGACCAGAACTTCGAGAACATGCAGAAGGCGATGTACGGCCAGTTCGAAAACACCTTCATGATGTATCTGCCGCGCCTGTGCGAGCACTGCCTCAACCCGGCGTGCGTGGCGACCTGCCCGAGCGGCGCCATCTACAAGCGTGAAGAAGACGGCATCGTCCTGATCGACCAGGACAAGTGCCGCGGCTGGCGTATGTGCATCACCGGCTGCCCGTACAAAAAAATCTACTTCAACTGGAAGAGCGGCAAGTCTGAGAAGTGCATCTTCTGCTACCCGCGCATTGAAGCCGGTATGCCGACCGTCTGCTCCGAGAGCTGCGTAGGCCGTATCCGCTACCTCGGCGTGCTGCTGTACGACGCGGACGCGATTGAAAATGCCGCGAGCACCGAGCACGAGAAAGATCTGTATCAGCGTCAGCTGGACGTGTTCCTCGATCCGAACGATCCGAAAGTGATTGAGCAGGCGCTGAAGGACGGCATTCCGCAGAGCGTCATTGACGCCGCGCAGCAGTCTCCGGTGTACAAAATGGCGATGGACTGGAAGCTGGCCCTGCCGCTGCACCCGGAATACCGCACACTGCCGATGGTTTGGTACGTGCCGCCTCTGTCACCGATTCAGTCAGCCGCGGATGCGGGCGAGCTGGGCAGCAACGGCATTCTGCCGGACGTGGAAAGCCTGCGTATCCCGGTCCAGTACCTGGCAAACCTGCTGACCGCAGGCGATACCCAGCCGGTACTGCTGGCGCTGAAGCGTATGCTGGCGATGCGCCACTTCAAGCGTGCCGAAACCGTGGACGGCGTGACCGATATCCGCGCGCTGGAAGAGGTCGGTCTGACCGAAGCACAGGCGCAGGAGATGTACCGCTACCTGGCGATTGCTAACTACGAAGACCGCTTCGTGGTGCCGAGCAGCCACCGTGAGCTGGCCCGCGAAGCCTTCCCGGAGAAAAACGGCTGTGGCTTTACCTTTGGCGACGGCTGCCACGGGTCAGACAGCAAATTCAACCTGTTCAACAGCCGCCGCATCGACGCCATGGATGTGACCAGTAAAACGGAGCCGCACTCATGATTGAACTCGTCATTGTTTCGCGTCTGCTCGAGTACCCGGATGCTGCGCTTGCGCAGCATCAGCAGGAGCTCTTTGATGCACTTGCGGCATCTGAAAACCTGGATAAAGAGGATGCCCAGCGGCTTGGCGTTTTCCTCCGCGACCTGTTAGCGCGCGATCTTCTCGATGCGCAGGCGGACTACAGCCAGCTGTTTGACCGCGGTCGCGCAACCTCGCTGCTGCTGTTTGAACACGTTCACGGCGAGTCCCGCGACCGCGGTCAGGCGATGGTTGACCTGATGGCGCAGTACGAGCAGCACGGCCTGCAGCTCGACAGCCGCGAGCTGCCGGACCATCTGCCGCTCTATCTGGAATATCTGGCGCAGCTGCCGAAAGAGGAGGCGCTGGGTGGTCTGCAGGACATCGCGCCAATTCTGGCGCTGCTCGGCGCGCGTCTTCAGCAGCGCGAGAGCCGCTACGCGGTATTGTTCGATCTGCTGGTGAAGCTGGCCAACGCGTCGGTCGACAGCGAAAAAGTCGCGGAGAAGATCGCCGATGAGGCCCGCGACGATACTCCGCAAGCGCTGGATGCCGTCTGGGAAGAAGAGCAGGTGAAATTCTTTGCTGACCAGAGCTGCGGCGAGTCTGAAATCTCTGCTCACCAGCGTCGTTTTGCCGGAGCCGTTGCCCCGCAATATTTGAATATCTCTAACGGAGGACAGCAATAATGCACTTCCTGAATATGTTCTTCTTTGACATCTACCCGTATATCGCGGGCACCGTGTTCCTGGTGGGAAGCTGGCTGCGTTATGACTACGGCCAGTATACCTGGCGCGCTGCCTCCAGCCAGATGCTGGATCGTAAAGGGATGCACGTGGGCTCTAACCTGTTCCACATCGGTATTCTGGGCATTTTTGCCGGCCACTTCCTCGGGATGCTGACGCCGCACTGGATGTACGAAGCGTGGCTGCCGATTGAGGTGAAGCAGAAGATGGCGATGATCGCCGGCGGCGCATGCGGCGTGATGACCCTGGTCGGGGGGCTGCTGCTGCTGAAGCGTCGTCTGTTCAGCCCGCGGGTGCGTGCAACCACAACTGGGGCGGACATCCTGATCCTCTCCCTGCTGATGGTGCAGTGCGCGCTGGGCCTGCTGACCATTCCATTCTCGGCGCAGCATATGGACGGCAGCGAAATGATGAAGCTGGTCGGCTGGGCGCAGTCGGTGGTGACCTTCCACGGCGGAGCATCTTCGCACCTGGACGGCGTGGCGTTTATCTTCCGCGTTCACCTGGTGCTGGGGATGACGCTGTTCGTGCTGTTCCCGTTCTCTCGTCTGGTGCATATCTGGAGCGCGCCGGTGGAGTACCTGACGCGCAAATACCAGATTGTACGCGCCCGTCGCTAATTTGCCGTTTTGATACCAACCCCGCACTCGCGGGGTTTTTTTTCGCCCCAGCCTAGGTTGTTGCCCGCTGCTGCAAAAAGGATCAGCGCACCGCCCGCCAGCTGCGTCAGGTTCAGCGAGTGCCCAAATACCAGATTATCGACAATAATCGCCACCACCGGATAGATAAACGACAGCGAACCGGTAATGGGCGTAGGCAGCTTTTGAATGGCGCTATAGAGCAGCTGATACATAATGCCGGTATGGACGATGCCCAGCGTCAGCAATATTGGCCAGGGAAAATCGCCGGAAATTGAGGGCATGCGGGCAAACGGCAGAAGCATCACTACGCCGGTCAGCACCTGAATAAAGGCAATATGCTGTGGCGCAATCGACCTGAGTTTGCGGGCAATGATGGCCGTCACCGCATAGAAGAAGGCCGCGGCCAATGCCAGACCGATTCCGGCGAGCCAGCTAGCGCCGTGTGCTCCGGTTAACTCGCTGGAGAGCAAAATAACCACGCCGCCAAAGGCGAGGAACAGCCAGCCCCATTTCACCATGCTGACGCGCTCGCCTAAAAACATCCCCATCAGTACGAGCATAAACGGCTGGGTGTTATATACCACGGTCGAAAGACCAATCGAGATCCGTTCATAGGCGGCGAAGAGCAGCAGCCAGTTCACCACTAATGCCACACCGCCAAGAATAGCCAGCAGCAGCGTTGCTCGGGTTAGGGGGCTAAAAGGCTTTGGGCTTATCCGAATAAAAATAAAAAGCGCCATTGCCCCGATAAGGCAGCGCCAGAACACCACTTCCGTCACTGGCAGACCGGAAAGTAATACAAATGCGCCAATAGAGCCGGAAATTAACATCGCCAGGCTCATCTGCCAGACGCCTTTATGGAAATCACGCATCATCCACCTCCTGATTAATGACGCTATTGTCGAAAATTGCTGACGGGTTTTACAGGGGTGATATAAGGTTGAATACGTTAATGACTTTTTAAAATTAGGTGAAAACGATGGAATACCTTCTTGATGATATCGACCGACAAATTTTGGCCTGTCTGGTCGAAGATGCGCGCATGTCCCTGAAGGTGCTCAGCGGGCGTATCGGTCTGACGTCACCCAGCACGGCAGAGCGCCTGAAAAGGCTGGAAGAGCGCGGCGTGATTCAGGGGTATGGCGCACGGGTGAACCTGGCGGCGTTAGGGTACACCCTTCAGGCGCTGGTGCGCGTACGGCCGTTGCCGGGGCTGTTGCATAAGGTTGATAAGTATATTCAGGCGATGCCGGAGTGCATTGAGAGCGACAAGGTGACCGGTGAAGATTGTTTTGTTATCCGGCTGGTGGTGCGGTCAATTGAGCAACTGGATGTGCTGCTGGACGGACTGGCGGAACATGCCCAGTGCAATACGTCGATTGTGAAGAGTTCACCCGTGACGCGACGCTTGCCGCCGATGTAGCTGTCTGTTGCCGGGTGACGGCTGCGCCTTACCCGGCCTACGAAGGTGGACTCGGTTCGATTTTGTTATGATTTTTAAAAGTGATGGTGGTGGGGGAAGGATTCGAACCTTCGAAGTCGATGACGGCAGATTTACAGTCTGCTCCCTTTGGCCGCTCGGGAACCCCACCAGGGGTAATTCAAATTTTGAGGTAATGCTGAGAGATGGTGGTGGGGGAAGGATTCGAACCTTCGAAGTCGATGACGGCAGATTTACAGTCTGCTCCCTTTGGCCGCTCGGGAACCCCACCACGGGGTAATGCTATTTACTGGCCTGCTTCCTGCTGGAAGCGGGGCGCATCATATCAAATGAGACGCCCCTGTAAAGCATTCCTTTAGCGAAATGAAGCTGTTTGCCTGCTTTTTATCCGTAAAGGTGCAAAGCTAATCAATTCATTTCTCTGGGATTAAAGAATAATGGTTCTGTTGCCGTAGACGAATACCCGCTGCGCCAGCACCTGATAGAGCGCGCGGCTGAGTACGTTTTTCTCGACGTCACGTCCGGCGCGCATCATATCTTCAGCGGTGTAGGTATGATCCACATGAATCACGTCCTGCATGATGATAGGGCCTTCGTCCAGGTTGTCATTCACGTAGTGCGCGGTAGCACCGATGATCTTCACGCCGCGCTCGTATGCCTGATGGTATGGGCGAGCACCAATAAAGGCCGGCAGGAACGAGTGGTGAATGTTGATGATCTTGTTCGGGAAGCGGGCAACGAAGGATGGCGTCAGCACGCGCATATATTTCGCCAGAACAACGTAGTCCGGGTTATGTGCTTCAATAGCCTGCGCCATCAGATCGTCGTGTTCCTCACGGGTATGGCCTTCGTGGCTGACCAGCTCGAACGGAATATCAAAACGCTCGACCAGCGTGCGCAGCGTCTCGTGGTTGCCGATAACGGCAGCAATTTCGACGTCCAGACCACCGTAGTTTGCTTTCATCAGCAGGTCGCCAAGACAGTGTGCTTCTTTGGTCACCAGAATCACGACGCGGCGTCGGCCGGCGGGAGTCAGTTCGCGCACGGAACCTTCCGGCAACGCGCTGTCCAGATCGGCAAGCAGGGTGTTGTCGTTGAAAATTCCTTCCAGTTCGGTACGCATGAAGAAACGACCGGTACGGTGGTCAACGAACTCGTTGTTCTGCACGATATTCAGTTCATGTTTGTAGCAAATGTTGGTAATTCGTGCGATCAGTCCTTTTTGATCGGGACAGATGGTGCGCAGAACTTTACGTTGTAATGATTGCATCGCCGGGAAATCCTGTTTGTATTTGCGAAGTCTGGGTTGTCAGGCGTTACTGCCCGCAACACTTTTTAAATTTTTTACCTGAACCACAAGGACAGGGATCGTTACGACCAAACTGTGGACGCGTTCCGTCAATATAATACCATTGCCCGCTTTCCCGTAAGAACCGGGAACGTTCAATAATGGCTCCGGGCTTATTATTCTCGCTAAAGCGGGCAACAAAGCTGACATAGCCTTCATCTGCATGACTCCCGGTTGAGGATTCATAGACGGTAAGGCCAAGCCACTGCGTATTCGCGAACCCGGCTTCGATGTCCCGTCTGAATTCGGCCATGTGGCAGGACGGGTGCCAGGTTTTGATCAGGTAGTCTGCGTCTTTGATCACAAAAGCAGTGTACCGTGAACGCATGAGGTGTGACGGGTCTGGTGCAACCTGATCGCCAGAAAGATATCGCTGGCAACATAGGCTATACTCCAGAGCGCTACCACAAGGGCAGAGTTGAGACACTATTCTCTTCCTGGAAAAAAAAATAAGGGCGTAAAACGCTTCGGGTAGCACTATGTTAACTGAGGCGTTGCGTTGACGCTATGTCAGGAATCCAGGGGACGTAAAACAGGGCTAATGAGAAAGGTTAAAATTGGACTGGCGCTGGGCTCAGGTGCAGCCCGGGGATGGTCACACATCGGCGTGATTAATGCTTTAAATCAGATGGGTGTTGACGTCGATATCGTTGCAGGGTGTTCAATAGGATCGCTTGTCGGCTCCGCTTACGCGTGCGGGAAGCTGCCGGACCTCGAAACCTGGGTGCGCTCCTTCAGTTACTGGGACGTGCTTCGTCTGATGGACCTCTCATGGCAGCGCGGCGGGCTGTTGCGCGGCGAGCGCGTCTTTAACCAGTTCCGCCAAGTTATGCCTCTTGAAGACTTCACCGATTGTCACATGCCTTTCGGCGCCGTTGCGACGAACCTCAGCACGGGTCGCGAACTTTGGCTAACCGAAGGGGATATCCATCTTGCCGTGCGTGCCTCCTGCAGTATGCCGGGGTTAATGGCGCCTGTCCCACACAACGGTTACTGGCTGGTTGATGGTGGCGTCGTGAACCCGGTGCCCATCTCGCTCACGCGTGCAATGGGGGCTGACATCGTCATTGCCGTGGATCTGCAGCACGACGCTCACCTGATGCAACAGGACCTCATGCCGGTCAACCTCCAGAGCGAAGACGCAGAGGGGGAGAAACTGGCCTGGCATGAGCGCCTGCGCGGAAGAATCGGGCGTATGGCCGCGCGACGCTCGGTTGCTGCCCCGACGGCGATAGAAATCATGACCACGTCAATCCAGGTCCTTGAGAATCGCCTCAAGCGCAATCGTATGGCAGGCGATCCGCCAGATATTCTTATTCAACCGTACTGTCCGCAAATCTCTACCCTTGATTTCCATCGGGCTGAGGCCGCCATCGCAGCGGGCTCGCTAGCCGTCGAAAAGAAAATGGACGAATTGTTGCCTTTTGTGCGAACAGCACGCTAAGCACTTTTTTTGATTACTTCAGCAAAATCTGACAGGCGATAGTGCCGATCGCATGCCACTATTTAGTTACTGTCAGCCAGGGGAGGAAACATGACGCAACCATTGGCCGGAAAACACATTTTGATTGTAGAAGACGAGCCCGTTTTCCGATCGCTACTGGATTCGTGGTTATCCTCACTGGGGGCAATCACTTCACTGGCTGAAGATGGCATCGACGCGCTGGAAAAAATGATCAGCATTACGCCCGATTTGATGATTTGCGACATTGCGATGCCGCGTATGAACGGGCTGAAGCTGGTTGAACATCTGCGTAACGAAGGCAACCAGACGCCGATTCTGGTGATATCTGCCACAGAGAACATGGCCGATATCGCTAAAGCGTTACGTCTCGGGGTGCAGGATATTCTGCTTAAACCGGTCAAAGATCTGAACCGGTTGCGGGAAACGGTGTTAGCGTGCCTGTATCCGAATATGTTTAATTCCCGGGTAGAGGAAGAAGAGCGCCTTTTCCAGGACTGGGATGCCCTGGTAAGCGATCCGCCTGCCGCGGCGAAACTTTTGCAAGAGCTTCAGCCGCCCGTTCAGCAAACCATTTCGCATTGCCGAATAAATTATCGCCAGCTGGTGGCCGCAGACCAGCCTGGACTCGTGCTGGATATTGCACCCCTCTCTGATTCCGATCTTGCATTTTATTCCCTCGATGTCACCCGGGCGGGGGATAATGGTGTATTAGCGGCGTTACTCCTTCGTGCGCTATTTAATGGTTTATTGCAGGAACAGTTATCGCATCAGGGGCAACGGCTGCCAGAGTTAGGCAGTTTGCTCAAACAGGTAAACCAGCTTTTTCGTCAGGCGAATTTACCCGGACAGTTCCCGCTGCTTGTCGGTTATTACCACAGCGGTTTAAAGAATCTTATCCTCGTTTCCGCCGGCCTCAACGCTTCCCTGAATACCGGAGAACATCATATTGAGGTAAGTAACGGTGTGCCGCTTGGAACATTGGGGACGGCGTATCTTAATCAAATTAGTCATCGCTGTTCCTCCTGGCAGTGCCAAATTTGGGGGGCCGGGGGACGACTGCGCTTAATGTTGTCCACGGAATAAGCAAATGGATCGTAATTTTAAGATTGCTTTACCTGTGTTTTACGGGGAGTGCTACTATCGCTGCCCAGATTCATGCGTATTTATCCTAATTGATCGGCAACGCGTTCTTTTCAGACCCGGACTGTGGGGCGAGGCTGATATACTTAACGCGTTATTTATTGCATAAAAGTTCAAAACTTGAACAGCTCAGGAGAATTTGAATGGCTGCCCTAAATTCGAAAGTCAGAAAGGCCGTCATCCCGGTAGCGGGATTGGGGACCAGGATGTTACCAGCAACTAAGGCGATTCCGAAAGAAATGCTGCCTCTGGTTGATAAGCCATTAATCCAGTATGTCGTTAATGAATGTATCGCTGCCGGCATCACGGAAATTGTGCTGGTTACACATTCATCAAAAAACTCTATCGAAAACCATTTCGATACAAGCTTTGAACTTGAAGCCATGCTGGAAAAACGCGTTAAGCGTCAGCTGTTAGAAGAAGTTCAATCTATTTGCCCTCCGCACGTCACCATTATGCAGGTTCGTCAGGGGCTGGCTAAAGGTCTGGGCCACGCTGTGCTTTGTGCACATCCTGTTGTGGGTGATGAGCCTGTGGCGGTAATTCTGCCTGACGTTATTCTGGACGAATACGAATCCGATCTTTCTCAGGATAATCTGGCTGAGATGATCAAACGTTTTGACGAAACAGGCAGCAGCCAGATCATGGTTGAGCCTGTAGAAGACGTGACGGCTTACGGTGTGGTTGACTGCAAAGGCGTTAACCTTAACCCGGGTGAAAGTGTCCCGATGATTGGCGTGGTAGAGAAGCCCAAAGCCGACGTAGCGCCTTCAAACCTGGCCGTAGTAGGTCGCTATGTCCTGAGCGCTGAAATCTGGCCTCTGCTGGCGAAAACGCCTCCAGGAGCAGGTGACGAGATCCAGCTGACTGATGCCATCGATATGCTGATCGAGAAAGAGACCGTTGAGGCTTACCATATGAAAGGTAAGAGCCATGACTGCGGTAATAAGCTCGGTTATATGCAGGCATTTGTTGAATATGGCATTCGCCACAATACCCTTGGCGAAGAATTTAAAGCCTGGCTCAAAGAGAGCGCAGGTATTAAGAAATAAGCCACGACAGCAGATGTTAGAAACCGGTGAGGCGTTGCCCACCGGTTTTTTTATGCCCATAACACACCGGAAGCCTGCCTGAAAGTAAGCGCCCTGAAATAGCTGAATAACGCTTTATGACAGAGTGTAAGGGGATGTTTGCGATAAATTTTGGTTAAAAAAAATCCCGCATTATGCGGGATTTTTCTGAATGCGGCTTGATTAATCCTTGATCAGGAAGTCATCCAGCTGTTTACCTTGCTCATCCATGGCTTTCTTGATAACAGCAGGAGTACGACCCTGGCCAGTCCAGGTTTTAGTTTCGCCGTTCTCGTCAACGTAGCTATATTTAGCAGGACGGGCAGCACGCTTAGCTTTAGTACCGGTTTTAGCTGCAGCCATGCTGTTCAGCAATTCATTTGGATCGATACCATCAGCAATCAGCATTTCACGATATTGCTGCAGTTTACGAGTACGCTCTTCGATTTCAGCAGCAGCAGCGCTTTCTTCTTCGCGACGTTCATTAACTACAACTTCTAATTTTTCCAGCATTTCTTCAAGCGTTTCGAGGGTGCATTCTCTTGCCTGCGCACGAAGAGTACGGATGTTGTTCAGAATTTTAAGTGCTTCGCTCATTGTAGTAATCTCAAACTTATAATGGGGGGTGGTTTGTTGACCTAATAATAGAGCCATAAATTCAGTTGTGCAATAGCCAGGAATGTAAGGAATTCAAAAAATACTAAATAATGCCGCTATTATTAATTACGCTAACTTAAATTTCATCACCCGACAGTCTCGCTTGTTATCACGTAAACCTGCTTAACCCGGTCGCTTGCATCTTTTTTTTGTGACATTTACCGCAGGAATTATAGTTGCGGTGGAGAAATATCAGCCTTTCGTATTAGTTCCCATCAGTGATGTTAAGACAGAAATAGTTAATAAATAGTGAATTTTAATGAACGGTGATTCCACTATAAAAAGAAGTGTTATGTTTGGTGGAACTTATAACATATTGGCCTGGCAAAATGAGTTTACTTCCTGTTTTAACGGATTATTTTTGAAAACAGAAGGCCCGGATTTGAGCTGCGAACCGCATCGTGTGTGCGCTGTATCGCTGATGACCCGACAAAATATGGTACAATCAATCATTGGGAATATTACACATTGATTAGGGTTTTACGGCCAATGGCACAACTTTATTTCTACTATTCGGCAATGAATGCCGGGAAATCCACCGCATTGCTGCAGTCCTCGTACAATTACCAGGAACGAGGGATGCGTACCGTTGTTTATACGGCTGAGATAGACGATCGCTTTGGTGCAGGGAAGGTGAGTTCCAGAATAGGCCTCTCGTCGCCGGCCAGGCTGTTTAACCCGAAAACTGACCTGTATGAGGACATTCGTACAGCGCATGCCGCTCAGCCCATACACTGTGTGCTGGTGGATGAGAGCCAGTTCCTGACGCGTGAACAGGTGCATGCGCTGTCAGAGGTGGTCGATGAGCTCGATATCCCCGTTCTTTGTTACGGGCTGCGCACGGATTTTCGCGGTGAGCTCTTTGCCGGCAGTCAGTATTTGCTCGCCTGGTCAGATAAGCTTGTTGAACTGAAAACGATCTGTTTTTGCGGCCGCAAAGCCAGTATGGTGCTTCGTCTCGACCAGGCCGGAAAACCTTATGCAGATGGCGAGCAGGTAGTGATAGGCGGGAATGAACGCTATGTTTCGGTCTGTCGTAAGCATTATAAAGAAGCGTTGTCTGTTGGCTCGCTGACGGCGATTCAGCACGACAACAGAAAGTAACGTCAGCTTTATTATTCGGATTATTCAGACATAAAAAAAACCCGCCATACAGGCGGGTTTTTATTATTAGACTGTCAGTTAAGCGCTTTTCTTCGCTTTCTTGTCAGCTTTAATAACTGGAGCTTCTGTTTTCACAGCGGCAACGTCGTTTTCTTTGAACTCACGGCCGTAGAAGGTATCCAGCAGAATCTGTTTCAGCTCGGAGATCAGCGGGTAGCGCGGGTTAGCACCAGTACACTGGTCATCGAACGCATCTTCAGACAGCTTATCTACGTGAGCGAGGAAGTCAGCTTCCTGAACGCCTGCTTCGCGGATTGATTTAGGAATACCCAGCTCGGCTTTGAGGCTTTCCAGCCATGCCAGCAGTTTCTCAATCTTCGCAGCAGTACGGTCGCCCGGTGCGCTCAGACCAAGATGGTCAGCGATCTCAGCATAACGACGACGTGCTTGCGGACGGTCGTACTGGCTGAAAGCAGTCTGCTTGGTTGGGTTGTCGTTCGCGTTATAACGGATAACGTTGCTGATCAACAGGGCGTTCGCCAGACCGTGAGGAATGTGGAACTGTGAGCCCAGCTTGTGCGCCATTGAGTGGCAAACACCCAGGAAGGCGTTAGCAAACGCGATACCGGCGATAGTTGCTGCACTGTGAACGCGTTCACGAGCAACCGGGTTTTTAGAACCTTCGTTGTAAGATGCTGGCAGGTTTTCTTTCAGCAGCTTAAGCGCCTGCAGAGCCTGACCGTCAGAGAACTCAGACGCCAGGACAGAAACGTAAGCTTCCAGGGCGTGAGTCACGGCATCCAGACCACCGAAGGCACAGAGTGACTTAGGCATCTCCATGACCAGGTTCGCATCAACGATAGCCATATCTGGCGTCAGTGCATAGTCAGCCAGTGGATATTTCTGACCCGTTGCATCATCCGTTACAACCGCAAACGGTGTAACTTCTGAACCGGTACCGGAAGTGGTCGTTACCGCGATCATCTTCGCTTTCACGCCCATTTTCGGGAACTTGTAGATACGTTTACGGATGTCCATAAAGCGCAGCGCCAGCTCTTCGAAGTGGGTTTCCGGATGTTCGTACATAACCCACATGATTTTCGCGGCATCCATTGGGGAACCACCACCCAAGGCGATAATCACATCAGGCTTGAAGGAGTTAGCCAGCTCAGCACCTTTACGCACAACGCTCAGGGTAGGGTCAGCTTCAACTTCAAAGAACACTTCAGTTTCAACGCCAGCCGCTTTCAGCACAGAGGTGATCTGGTCAGCGTAGCCGTTGTTGAACAGGAAACGGTCAGTCACGATGAGCGCACGTTTGTGGCCATCAGTAATCACTTCATCCAGCGCGATTGGCAGAGAGCCACGGCGGAAGTAGATAGATTTCGGAAGTTTGTGCCACAACATGTTTTCAGCTCGCTTAGCAACGGTTTTCTTGTTGATCAGGTGTTTTGGACCAACGTTTTCAGAGATGGAGTTACCACCCCAGGAACCACAACCCAGAGTCAGGGAAGGTGCGAGTTTGAAGTTGTAAAGGTCACCGATACCACCCTGGGAAGCAGGGGTGTTGATCAGGATACGCGCAGTTTTCATCATCTGACCGAAGTGAGCGACGCGTTCTGGCTGGTTATCCTGGTCGGTGTACAGGCAAGACGTGTGACCGATACCGCCCATAGCAACCAGTTTCTCGGCTTTTTCTACCGCGTCTTCGAAATCTTTCGCACGGTACATTGCCAGCGTAGGAGACAGTTTTTCGTGTGCAAACGGCTCGCTTTCGTCGACAACTTTGACTTCACCGATCAGGATTTTGGTTGTTGCCGGAACGGTAAAGCCTGCAAGTTCTGCAATTTTGTATGCTGGCTGACCTACGATAGCGGCGTTCAGCGCGCCATTTTTCAGGATGATGTCCTGAACCGCTTTCAGCTCTTTGCCCTGCAGCAGGTAGCCGCCGTGGCTGGCGAAACGTTCACGAACGGCGTCGTAAACGGAGTCTACGACAACAACAGACTGTTCGGATGCACAGATAACGCCGTTATCGAAGGTTTTAGACATCAGTACGGAAGCAACAGCGCGTTTGATGTCAGCAGTTTCGTCGATCACAACAGGTGTGTTACCTGCACCCACACCGATAGCAGGTTTACCGGAGCTGTATGCTGCCTTAACCATGCCAGGACCACCGGTCGCCAGGATCAGGTTAATGTCCGGGTGATGCATCAGCGCGTTGGACAGCTCTACAGAAGGTTGGTCGATCCAGCCAATCAGGTCTTTTGGTGCGCCGGCAGCGATAGCGGCCTGCAGGACGATATCCGCAGCTTTGTTGGTCGCGTCTTTCGCACGTGGGTGTGGAGAGAAGATGATTGCGTTACGGGTCTTCAGGCTAATCAGCGATTTGAAGATAGCAGTAGAGGTTGGGTTAGTTGTCGGAACAATACCGCAGATAATACCGATAGGTTCAGCGATGGTGATAGTACCGAAGGTGTCGTCTTCAGACAGCACGCCACAGGTTTTCTCATCTTTATAGGCGTTGTAGATATACTCTGAAGCAAAGTGGTTTTTGATCACTTTATCTTCAACGATACCCATGCCGGATTCGGCAACGGCCATTTTAGCGAGAGGGATTCGAGCATCTGCAGCAGCCAGTGCGGCCGCGCGGAAGATTTTATCAACCTGTTCTTGGGTGAAATTGGCATATTCACGCTGGGCTTTTTTAACGCGCTCAACGAGGGCGTTCAGTTCAGCGATATTAGTAACAGCCATAATGCTCTCCTGATAATGTTTAAACTCTTTTAGTAAACCAGCGCTCGATACGTCACTCAGTATAGTCAGAGCCGATACCACTTGCGTAACACAAAGTAAAACAAAGAGTTACTTTCTGCTTCAGCACACTAATTTACTAAAAGAGCCTTACCTTAGCATCATCCATTTTTGTCAGGCGATCTCCCTGGGGGCGTAACCAAGATTACTCACTTCTGAGTACCGAAATCATGATCTGCGTCAATTTTTCACCAAGCTGATACCTTTCAGCAGGGTTATTTTGTTGTGATTTTTCCAGTGTTAAATAATTACGTAAGTATTGGAAGTGGCGCTATCATTGATTATACATATGTTTAACATCCTGAAATGATAACGTTTTGGCACAGATTTCAAGTGAAGTATGCTGATAAAAAGGGTATCTTCAGCGCGATTTCTCATGACACATTCTCAGTCCCGGGCATATGTATAAGCGGAGCAAAACGTGATCCAAACGCTCTTTGATTTTCCAACGTATTTTAAATTTTTTATTGGTTTGTTTGCCCTGGTCAACCCGGTGGGGATCATTCCTGTCTTCATTAGTATGACGAGTTACCAGACGGCAGCGGCCAGGAATAAGACCAATCTCACCGCTAACCTGTCTGTGGCTATCATATTGCTGACCTCCCTTTTTCTGGGGGATGCCATTCTTCAGCTCTTCGGGATTTCGATCGATTCTTTCCGCATCGCGGGTGGGATCCTGGTGGTGACTATCGCCATGTCCATGATCAGCGGGAAGCTGGGTGAGGATAAACAGAACAAGCAGGAGAAATCAGAAACCGCCATCCGGGAAAGCATCGGCGTGGTGCCGCTGGCATTACCGCTCATGGCCGGTCCTGGCGCTATCAGTTCAACCATTGTCTGGGGCACGCGTTACCATAGCCTGATGCATCTGATTGGTTTTTCAGTCGCCATCGCTCTTTTCGCGCTCTGTTGTTGGGGCGTATTCCGTATGGCGCCGTGGCTGGTGCGCTTGCTGGGGCAGACGGGCATTAACGTCATTACGCGTATCATGGGCCTGCTGTTGATGGCGTTAGGGATAGAATTTATTGTCACGGGGATTAAAAGCATTTTCCCCGGCTTGTTACACTAATATTTCATATGAAAGAACGGAGCGTCGGCTCCGTTTTTTTTACGTGATTATCAGCAAATCATATAACTAAAGTTGAAATGCTCACATATCATAATAAATTCTACTAATAATGTTCATCTCTTGTATTTCAACAAGTTATTAATTCCGCCTCAACCCGCCTGCACATAAAACCTTCGATCGCTCTGTTATTTTACTCACATGATACTCTGGGGCTTGCTGAGAGATAACCGAAATGATATTAGTAATTTCAACATTCCCTTAGATGAATGTGCTAAATAATAACCAGTTGTTAAATTTTTGTACAAAATCACCCGATGATGGCGCAGCGACGCGCTTGTAGAGAAAATTCTCTCTATCATATTGAATATCATATGTTTTTGATGGTGTTTGATGTCTGGCAGGGCTGCCCCCAAAGATACGGTGTTCACCGTAAAAGAGAATTGCTTAACAAATTTGCAAAATGTATTGGCGCGCGTTTACGCCATTTGATACTTTCCGGCCTAATATTTTGCAGCATAAAACAATCAGATGAGAATTATTTTCATATAGTTCTCTTCTCAGATATCCAGCACGGGTCTCAGACAGGGGAGGCCGGTGAAGAATCGACGCAAGACGGCCATACGAGCGGTCAGTAATAAAAAAGTCGGTGATAGCAAGCAGTAAAAGAAGAACCTGACAGCAGCAAAAAAAACTCCTGCGCTGTACAGGCCCCAACAGGGGATTACACAGCTGGCGAAGGCCAGTAATTATAATGAGTGGAGTACCAACACAATGTCCATCATCACAAAAAAAAATCTGGTAGCGGCGGGGATTTTAACTGCGCTAATCGCGGGCAACGCTGCAATGGCTGCGGACGTTCCTGCAGGAGTTCAACTGGCCGAGAAGCAGACGCTGGTTCGTAATAACGGTGCGGAAGTTCAGTCTCTTGATCCGCACAAAATTGAAGGTGTTCCTGAGTCTAACGTTAACCGCGACCTGTTCGAAGGCCTGCTGGTGACGGATGTAGACGGCCACCCGGCACCGGGTGTGGCAGAAAAATGGGAAAACAAAGATTTCAAAGTCTGGACCTTCCATCTGCGTAAAGATGCGAAATGGTCCGACGGTACCCCGGTTACGGCCGAAGATTTCGTTTATAGCTGGCAGCGCCTGGCGAACCCAAACACCGCCTCCCCGTATGCGAGCTACCTGCAATATGGCCACATCGCCAATATTGATGACATCATCGCGGGCAAAAAGCCGGTTACCGACCTGGGCGTAAAAGCGATTGATGCGAACACCTTTGAAGTGACGTTGAGCGAACCTGTTCCGTACTTCTATAAGCTGCTGGTTCACCCGTCCGTCTCTCCGGTACCAAAATCCGCCGTGGAGAAATTTGGTGAAAAATGGACGCAGCCTGCCAACATCGTGACCAACGGCGCCTATAAGCTGAAAGACTGGGTGGTCAACGAACGCCTAGTTCTCGATCGTAACCCGCAGTATTGGGACAACGCGAAAACCGTGATTAACCAGGTGACCTACCTGCCAATCTCTTCCGAAGTGACTGACGTTAACCGCTACCGCAGCGGTGAAATCGACATGACCTATAACAACATGCCGATTGAACTGTTCCAGAAACTGAAAAAAGAGATCCCGAAAGAAGTTCACGTCGATCCGTACCTGTGCACCTATTACTATGAAATCAACAACCAGAAAGCACCGTTCACTGACGTGCGTGTACGTACTGCGCTGAAGCTGGCACTGGATCGCGATATTATCGTGAACAAAGTGAAAAACCAGGGCGATCTGCCGGCGTACAGCTATACCCCTCCATACACTGATGGTGCAAAACTGACTGCGCCAGAATGGTTCAAAGAAACGCAGGAACAACGTAACGCAGAAGCGAAGAAACTGCTGGCCGAAGCGGGCTACACCGCTGACAAGCCGCTGACCTTCAGCCTGCTGTACAACACCTCCGATCTGCACAAAAAACTGGCTATCGCCGTTGCCTCAATCTGGAAAAAGAACCTGGGCGCAAACGTGAAGCTGGAAAACCAGGAGTGGAAGACCTTCCTCGACAGCCGTCATCAGGGCACCTTTGATGTGGCGCGTGCAGGCTGGTGTGCAGACTATAACGAACCGACCTCCTTCCTGAACACCATGCTGAGCGACAGCTCAAACAACACCGCGCACTATAAAAGCCCGGCGTTTGACAAGCTGATTGCTGACACGCTGAAAACCACTGACGAAGCGCAGCGTACCGAACTGTACTCTAAAGCTGAGCAGCAGCTGGATAAAGATTCCGCGATCGTTCCGGTTTACTACTACGTTAACGCCCGTCTGGTGAAACCGTGGGTAGGTGGGTATACCGGTAAAGACCCGATGGATAATATCTACGTTAAAAACTTGTATATTATCAAGCATTAATGGCAATGAGTGGGGCGGGCATGCTCGCCCCACGGTGTCTAACCAACGTCACATTATATAGGCACACGCCAGAAGGTACGGGCAATGTTGAAATTTATCCTGCGTCGCTGTCTTGAAGCGATTCCAACGCTTTTTATTCTAATTACGATTTCCTTCTTCATGATGCGTCTTGCACCGGGAAGTCCATTTACCGGTGAGCGTACGCTACCGCCAGAAGTTATGGCGAATATCGAAGCGAAATACCATTTAAACGATCCTATCTCCACCCAGTACTTCAATTATCTGAAGCAGTTGGCCCACGGTGATTTTGGACCGTCATTTAAATATAAAGACTATTCCGTTAATGACCTGGTGGCGTCCAGCTTCCCAGTTTCGGCGAAATTGGGTGCTGCGGCATTCATTCTGGCCGTCGTTTTCGGGGTCGCCGCTGGCGTTATCGCCGCGCTCAGACAAAATACCAAATGGGATTATGCCGTAATGGGGGTGGCGATGACCGGGGTAGTTATACCCAGCTTCGTTGTCGCGCCATTACTGGTAATGATATTTGCCATCACGCTGAAGTGGCTGCCTGGCGGCGGCTGGAACGGCGGGGCATTAAAGTTCATGATTTTACCGATGGTGGCATTATCCCTGGCTTACATCGCCAGTATCGCGCGTATCACCCGTGGTTCAATGATTGAGGTGCTGCACTCGAACTTCATTCGTACCGCGCGCGCAAAAGGGCTGCCGATGCGCCGGATTATTTTCCGCCACGCGCTCAAGCCGGCGCTGTTGCCCGTGCTCTCCTACATGGGGCCTGCCTTCGTCGGGATCATCACCGGTTCAATGGTTATCGAAACGATCTACGGTCTGCCGGGCATTGGCCAGCTGTTCGTTAACGGCGCGCTCAACCGCGACTATTCGCTGGTGCTGAGTCTGACCATCCTCGTCGGTGCGCTGACCATTCTCTTTAACGCGATCGTCGATGTGCTGTATGCCGTCATCGATCCGAAAATCCGTTACTAACGCTGGAGCACGCCATGATGTTGAGTAAGAAAAACAGCGAGGCGCTGGAAAACTTCAGTGAAAAACTGGAAGTAGAAGGCCGTAGCCTCTGGCAGGACGCGCGCCGTCGCTTTATGCACAACCGTGCAGCGGTCGCCAGTCTGGTTGTTCTGGTAATTATCGCGCTGTTTGTGACCCTGGCGCCGATGCTGTCGCAATTTACCTATTTCGACACCGACTGGGGCATGATGTCCAGCGCGCCGGATATGGAATCCGGCCACTATTTTGGCACGGACTCTTCCGGACGCGATCTGCTGGTGCGCGTCGCTATCGGTGGCCGTATCTCGCTGATGGTGGGTATCGCAGCCGCGCTGGTGGCGGTGATCCTGGGCACGCTTTACGGCTCACTTTCCGGCTATCTTGGCGGCAAAGTGGACTCGGTAATGATGCGTCTGTTGGAAATCCTGAACTCCTTCCCGTTTATGTTCTTCGTCATCCTGCTGGTGACCTTCTTCGGCCAGAACATCCTGCTGATCTTTGTGGCCATCGGGATGGTTTCCTGGCTGGACATGGCGCGTATTGTTCGCGGCCAGACGCTGAGCCTTAAACGTAAAGAGTTTATCGAGGCCGCGCAGGTAGGGGGCGTCTCTACCGGAAATATCGTGGTTCGTCATATCGTTCCCAACGTGCTGGGCGTGGTGGTGGTGTACGCCTCACTGCTGGTACCAAGCATGATTCTGTTTGAATCCTTCCTGAGCTTCCTTGGGCTGGGTACGCAAGAACCACTGAGCAGCTGGGGCGCGCTGCTGAGCGATGGCGCAAACTCAATGGAAGTCTCACCGTGGCTGCTGCTTTACCCGGCGGGTTTCCTGGTCGTCACCCTGTTTTGTTTTAACTTTATCGGCGATGGCCTGCGTGATGCCCTCGACCCGAAAGACCGTTAAGGAGCGCCGTCATGACAATTATTGAAACGGCCACTGCGCCACAGGCGCAACAGCAGAGCAATCTTCTGCTGGATGTGAAAGACCTCCGCGTGACCTTTAAAACGCCGGACGGGGATGTTACCGCCGTCAACGATCTCAACTTCAACCTGCGTGCGGGCGAAACGTTGGGGATCGTGGGTGAATCCGGATCGGGTAAATCCCAGACCGCCTTTGCGTTGATGGGGCTGCTGGCATCGAACGGTGTGATTGGCGGTTCCGCAAAATTCAACGGCCGTGAAATCCTCAACCTGCCGGAGCACGCGCTGAACAAGCTGCGCGCCGAACAGATCTCGATGATTTTCCAGGATCCGATGACCTCGCTTAACCCGTATATGCGCGTTGGCGAGCAGCTGATGGAAGTGCTGATGCTGCATAAAGGTCTGGGTAAAGCAGAGGCCTTTGAAGAGTCCGTTAAAATGCTGGATGCGGTGAAAATGCCGGAAGCGCGTAAGCGTATGCGCATGTTCCCGCACGAGTTCTCCGGCGGTATGCGTCAGCGCGTGATGATTGCGATGGCGCTGCTGTGCCGGCCAAAACTGCTGATTGCCGATGAGCCCACCACCGCGCTGGACGTCACCGTTCAGGCGCAGATCATGACCCTGTTGAACGAGCTTAAGCGTGAGTTCAACACGGCGATTATCATGATCACCCACGATCTGGGCGTGGTTGCGGGCATTTGTGACAAAGTGCTGGTGATGTATGCCGGTCGAACCATGGAATACGGAAATGCGCGCGATGTGTTCTATCAGCCTGCGCACCCGTATTCAATCGGCCTGCTGAATGCGGTCCCGCGTCTCGATGCGGAAGGGGAAGCGCTGCTCACTATCCCGGGCAACCCGCCAAACCTGCTGCGCCTGCCGAAAGGCTGCCCGTTCCAGCCGCGCTGTCCGCACGCGATGGAAATCTGCAACAGCGCGCCGCCGCTGGAAGAGTTTGCACCAGGCCGTCTGCGCGCCTGCTTTAAGCCGCAGGAGGAGCTGGTATGAACGCATTAGATGAAAAACGCAACGTGCTGCTCGAAATCGCAGACCTTAAAGTGCATTTCGACATCAAAGACGGCAAACAGTGGTTCTGGCAACCACCAAAGACGCTGAAAGCGGTGGATGGCGTGACGCTGCGCCTGTACGAAGGGGAAACCCTGGGCGTGGTGGGCGAATCCGGCTGCGGTAAATCGACCTTTGCGCGAGCGATTATCGGTCTGGTAAAAGCCACCGGCGGCAAGGTGGCCTGGCTGGGTAAAGATCTGCTGGGCATGAAGCCGGACGAGTGGCGCGACGTGCGCAGCGATATCCAGATGATTTTCCAGGATCCGCTGGCGTCACTGAACCCGCGTATGACCATCGGTGAGATTATCGCCGAGCCGCTGCGTACCTATCATCCGAAGATGCCGCGTCAGGAAGTTCGCGATCGTGTTAAGGCTATGATGATGAAAGTGGGCCTGCTGCCTAACCTCATCAACCGCTATCCGCACGAATTCTCCGGTGGCCAGTGCCAGCGTATTGGTATTGCGCGCGCGCTGATCCTGGAGCCGAAGCTGATCATCTGTGATGAGCCAGTTTCCGCCCTGGACGTGTCCATTCAGGCTCAGGTCGTAAACCTGCTGCAAAAGCTGCAGCGTGAAATGGGGCTGTCGCTGATCTTCATTGCGCATGACCTGGCCGTGGTGAAACACATCTCCGACCGCGTGCTGGTGATGTACCTGGGCCATGCCGTGGAGTTGGGCACCTACGATGAGGTGTACCACAACCCGCTGCACCCTTACACCAAAGCGCTGATGTCCGCGGTGCCGATTCCCGACCCCGATCTGGAAAAGAATAAAACGATTCAGCTTCTGGAAGGGGAATTGCCCTCGCCGATTAACCCGCCGTCGGGCTGCGTCTTCCGTACGCGATGTCCTATGGCCGGGCCGGAGTGTGCGAAAACGCGACCGGTTCTGGAAGGCAGTTTCCGACATGCGGTTTCCTGCCTGAAAGTAGACCCGTTATAATCGCAAGGGCTGACATGATGTCAGCCCTTATTTTTTGCGAGGTTACTGTGTCGCGTTTATTCACGTCAGCCCGTCGGCGGCTTTATCATTTATTATTCGATCCTGAAACGGTATCCGGACGACGCTTTGAAGGTCTTTGTGGTTTATTTGCGCTCCTCAGCGTGGTTGTCATCTTTATTGAATCGGGTGCCGGGACGCAATATCACCTGACGTTTGACGAATGGCATATCTTTGTCTGGCTTGAGCTGGCGATAACCCTGGTCTTTACCGCTGAATACATCCTCAGAGTGGTTACCTGGCCTAACCCGGCCCGATATGTTTTTAGCTTTTGGGGGATTATTGATTTAGCCACCATCCTGCCGCTCTATGTGATGTGGCTGTGGCCGGAAATCAGCCTGAGCTATGTCTTTGCCTGGCGCGCGATGCGCGTTATTCGGGTATTACGTATTCTGAAATTACTGCGGTTTATGCCGTCATTGCGCATATTCTGGAGTGCGATCGTCAGCGCGCGACATCAGCTTATTCTGTTCTATTCTTTTATTGCCATCGTCATGATTGTTTTCGGCGCGCTGATGTATTTAATAGAAGGGCCGAAATATGGCTTTACGACGCTCAATGCGTCGGTGTACTGGGCGATTGTGACCGTCACGACCGTGGGCTACGGCGATATCACGCCCCATACGCCACTGGGCCGCATTGTGGCGTCAGTGCTGATCTTGATTGGATATTCGGTGATTGCGATCCCGACGGGACTCATTACTACGCACATGAGCAACGCATTTCAGAGTCGCAAGCAGCAGCGTAAATGCCCGAGCTGCCATCAGGGCGAACATGAACACAGCGCGCGGTTTTGTAACCGTTGCGGAAGTGAATTGCCGGAGTAAATAAAAAAGGCTGCAATCGCAGCCTTTTTTATTATTCGCGCCAGAGAATATGGCACAGCTTGTGGTCTTTCTCGCGACACAGCAGGACGCGGGCGAAGATGTCGTTAATTTCACCGCCATCTTCATCGGCCAGCCCAATCACCACTTCGGCAAAGAAGTCAGGATTAAGGTCAAAATCCACGTGCTCAGCCCAGTCTTCTGACGGGTCGAACAGTTCAGCGCCGCCGCGCTCTTCGAACTGCAAATTAAAGAGGATCACGTCTGCGGGATCGAGGTTATCAACCGCCAGTTCGAGAAAAATGTCATAGGCCTGCTCGAGCGTTTCGTCTTCGGTCAGGCGATTGTTCAGATCCATTTCCATGATGACTACCTGTTTAACATCGTTGGGCACGTTTTACAGCAACGGACTAAAGAAGTAAAACAGTCGTTCGGCAATTCTCTGCCACAGCGGACGTTTTACCCACAGTCTGGCATCCAGCAGCCGCGAGCGGGAGATATAATCATCCTGCACCGCCGCGAGATCGCCGCCAAAGCCGGCATCATCAATGACCAGCGTGATTTCAAAGTTTAGCCACAGGCTGCGCATATCCAGGTTGACCGTCCCCACCAGGCTCAGCTCACCGTCGACGAGAACGCTCTTGGTGTGGAGCAAGCCGCCCTCAAACTGGTAAATCTTCACCCCCGCGGCCAGCAGTTCGCTAAAGAATGCGCGGCTGGCCCAGCCCACCAGAAGGGAGTCATTTTTGCGTGGCAAAATGATGCTTACATCGACACCGCGCTGCGCGGCGGTGCAGATTGCGTGCAGAAGATCGTCGCTCGGGACAAAGTAGGGCGTCGTCATGATCAGATATTCACGCGCCGAGTACGTTGCCGTCAGCAGTGCCTGATGGATCAAATCCTCCGGGAAGCCCGGCCCGGAGGCAATGGTATGAATAGTGTGACCGCTGGCCTCCTCAAACGGCATAATATTGCCGTCCGGCGGCGGCGGCAGAATACGCTTGCCGGTCTCTATCTCCCAATCGCAGGAGTAGACGATGCCCATGGAGGTGGCAATCGGCCCCTCCATGCGCGCCATCAAATCCACCCACTGGCCAACGCCCGAGTCCTGCTTGAAGAAGCGCGGGTCAACCATGTTCATGCTGCCGGTGTAGGCAATATAGTTATCGATCATGACCATCTTACGATGCTGGCGGAGATCCATCCTGCGCAGAAATACGCGCAGGAGATTCACCTTCAGCGCCTCTACCACTTCGATACCGGCATTGCGCATCATGCCCGCCCACGGGCTGCGGAAGAACGCCACGCTGCCCGCGGAGTCAAGCATCAGGCGGCAATGAATGCCGCGCCGCGCGGCGGCCATCAGCGACTCAGCGACCTGGTCGGCCATGCCGCCGGGCTGCCAGATGTAGAAGACCATCTCGATATTATGGCGAGCCAACTGGATATCACGGATTAACGCCTGCATAACGTCGTCGGACGAGGTCAGGAGCTGGAGCTGATTGCCTTTTACGCCGCCAATCCCCTGGCGCAGCTCGCAGAGCTTAAACAATGAGGAGGCGACGCTGCTGTTCTCCTCAGCAAAGATATGTTTGCAGGCTTTTAGATCGTGAAGCCACTTCGCGGTCGAAGGCCACATGGCGCGGGCCCGCTCGGCGCGGCGTTTACCCAGATGAAGCTCACCGAAAGAGAGATAGGCAATAATTCCCACCAGCGGCAGGATATAGATTATCAGAAGCCAGGCCATGGCAGAGGGTACGGCTCTGCGCTTCATCAGGATGCGTAACGTCACACCCGCGATTAACAGCCAGTATCCTAAAATGACCAGCCAACTCACCACGGTGTAGAAGGTTGTCATAGGTAAAAAAATCCTTTTGAAAGCGTATTGTTAAGAGTGTACGCATCAGGATTCATCTGGCAAATAAAAACGCCAGGTAAAAGCGCTGGTTTGCTGCCGGGTTGGGTTTATAATGGCCTTTCTTTAAGAGAAAAAGTGTTAGAGAAAGAGTTGTAAACATGAAGCGCAGTAGAACAGAAGTAGGGCGCTGGCGCATGTTGCGACAGGTGAGTCGTCGCAAGGCTCGTTGGCTGGAGGCACAATCCCGCCGCAATATGCGTATTCACGCCATCAGAAAATGTGGAATGACCAGACACCGTAACGCGTTGCTGTTCGCCGTCCAGGATATCTGAGAACCATGAGGGCACCGTAATGGTGCCCACTGTTTTTATAGCGTCTGATTTTTGGGAATAGCGTATTTGCAGCGATGTTCCTGTTGTGTTTAGCAAAAGGAGGGAGAAGTGTTTGCGGAGTTTGGTGTACTTAATTTCTGGACGTACGTTGTCGGCGCATTTTTTATTGTGCTGGTGCCGGGGCCAAATACCCTGTTTGTGCTGAAAACCGGGATCGGTCACGGCGTTAAAAAAGGCTATCTCGCCGCGACAGGGGTATTTATCGGCGATGCGGTACTGATGTTTCTGGCCTGGGCGGGCGTGGCTGCGTTAATCCAGACCACTCCGGTGCTGTTTAATATCGTGCGCTATCTCGGCGCTTTCTATCTGCTGTGGCTGGGCGGTAAAATGCTCTGGTCGGTGATCACCCGGCAGAATCATGCTCACGAGAGCGGAACCGAGCCTGCCAGTGCGATCATGAAACGCTCGCTGGTATTAAGCCTGACGAATCCAAAAGCGATTCTATTCTACGTATCGTTCTTCGTTCAGTTTATTGACGTGAATGCTGAGAACACAGGTACCTCTTTCCTGATCCTCGCCACCACGCTTGAATTGATTAGCTTTATATATATGAGCTTCCTGATCTTCTCCGGCGCGTTTGTGACGCGTTATCTGAAAACCAAAAAGAAACTGGCAAAGCTGGGGAACGGGCTGATAGGGCTGCTGTTTGTCGGGTTTGCGGCGAGGCTAGCGTCGCTACATTGATTGAATGAAAGGCTCCTGCGGGAGCCTTTTTAATTCTGTTTGACAGCCCCTCACTATTTAGTTGTATAGTACAACTAAATAGTGAGGGCATAACATGCACAGTGAAACTCCCGTAGTCAGCATTATCCGTAGTTCCTCGCGTCTGATGGTGCGAGAGCTAGGTTTTATGGCTTCCACTCTGGCGTCAACCCATTACTCACCCTCGGCCGTGCACACCCTCGTCGAAATCGCGTTGCGCAAGGAGATGACGGCGGGTCAACTGGTGCAGCTGCTGGGTCTGGAAAAGTCCAGCGTCAGCCGGATGCTGGCTCGCCTGATTGCCGCGGGTGAACTGGAAGAGGTGGTCTCCACTGACGATGCCAGAGCAAAATGTCTCAGGTTGACTGCGAAAGGCCATGAGACGGTCAAAAAAATTAATACCTACAGCAACGAGCGAGTTGTCTCAGCGATAAAGTCCCTGGAGCCCGCTCAGCAGCAAACCATCTCTCAGGGATTATCCCTTTACGCCAACGCGCTGCTGGCGTGTCGTGAGACGACTGTCGATACCCGCCCCGACGAGCTTAAGATTGTGCAGGGTTATCTACCCGGCATGATTGGCCGCATTGCCGAAATGCACGGGTGCTATTACGCCCGAGAGCATAATTTTGGTCGCTTCTTTGAGGCCAAAGTGGCCGCAGGTCTGGCTGAGTTTAGTGGTCGGCTGGACAAACCCTGTAACCAGGTCTGGCTGGCGGTGATGAACGACAGGATCGTGGGGTCGGTGGCAATCGATGGCGAGGACTTAGAACAGGGCGAAGCCCACCTGCGCTGGTTTATTATCGACGACGGCTGTCGGGGCCATGGCGCGGGAAGAAAATTACTTACCGAAGCCATGCGTTTTTGCGACAGCATCGGGTTTTCAGCCGTGCATCTCTGGACGTTTAACAAGCTGACCGCCGCCCGGCGGCTGTACGAATCGTTTGGGTTTACGCTGATGAAAGAGTGGGAAGGCGACCAGTGGGGAAGCCTTATGACGGAGCAGCAGTTTACCCGGCACAGAGACGCGTAGCCGCCGCCATAAAAAAGGCTCCTTTCGGAGCCGCTTGGTATCAGAACACTTTCTTATACGGTCGAACCGTCACCTTCGCATACACGCCCGCAGCAACGTACGGGTCAGCGTCAGCCCAGGCCTGAGCGGCTTCCTGGGATTCAAACTCGGCAATGACCGTGGAGCCCGAAAAACCAGCGGCACCCGGATCATTGCTGTCAACCGCAGGCATTGGGCCAGCGGTCAGTAACCGGCCTTCATCCTGGAGCAACTGCAAACGCGCGAGGTGGGCAGGGCGAACAGACTGGCGTTTTGCGAGTGAATCAGCAACATCTTCAGAGTAAATCACGTAAAACACGGCGAAGCTCCTTAACCGATAAAAGTGTCAGTTACGTTATGTGAAAGGGCAAACGACTGCAATGTAAAATAAAAACAATGTTAATGTCCTGATCTGAATGCGCCTTTTTTGGCCTCTTATGCGCTAAAGTTGCGCCAGAGCAAAGTGTCTTATTGAATATGATTGCTATTTGCATTTAAAATCAGTGTTCGGTTTTTTAACGTTGATGATTATGACTTCGATGACCCTTGATTTACCTCGCCGCTTTCCCTGGCCGACGCTGCTTTCCGTCGTGATTCACGGTGCCGTTGTGGCGGGTTTGCTGTATACCTCGGTTCATCAGGTTATTGAAATGCCAGCACCCGCGCAGCCGATTTCGGTGACGATGGTATCGCCAGCGGATCTCGAACCGCCGCAGGTTGCACCTCCGCCGCCACAGCCGGTTGCTGAGCCGGAGCCAGAACCCGAGCCCGTTCCGGAGCCGCCGAAGGAAGCCCCGGTGGTTATCCATAAGCCTGAACCGAAGCCAAAACCTAAGCCGAAGCCAAAGCCGGTGAAGAAGGTCGAAGAGCGTCCGAAACGCGAGGAGCGCCCGGTTGAACCGCGCGCGACCCAGCCGGTTGAAAATGCAGCACCTTCACGTCCGGTAATGAACAATACCGCAACGACCGCAAAGCCGACGGTAACCGCGCCAGCGGGTCCGCGTGCCCTGAGCCGCAATCAGCCTCAGTATCCGCCTCGCGCTCAGTCCTTACGTATTGAAGGCCGCGTGCGGGTGAAATTTGACGTCACGGCGGAGGGGCGCGTTGATAACGTGGAAATCTTGTCGGCTCAACCGTCTAATATGTTTGAGCGAGAAGTGAAAACGGCTATGCGCAGATGGCGTTATGAGCCCGGCAAGCCTGGTAATGGGCTGATAGTGAACATTGTTTTCCGCCTGAACGGCGGGGCGCAGATGGAATGAAAAAAGCCTCCTGATGGAGGCTTTTTTTTGCCTGTCGATCAGGCCTGCGGAAGCTGACGAGGTTTACCCTCGCTGTCCACTGCGACGTAAATAAACAGCGCTTCGGTGGCCTTGTAGCGCTGCCCAATCGGCTCAGATGAGACTTTTTTGACCCATACTTCAATGTTGATTGAAATAGAGGTGTTGCCGCGCTTGACGCAGCGCGCGTAGCAGCAAACCACATCACCCACCGCAACCGGGCGCAGGAAGGTCATGCCATCCACCCTCACGGTGACCACACGCCCATGGGCGATCTCTTTTGCCAGAATTGCGCCGCCCATATCCATCTGCGACATCAGCCAGCCGCCAAAAATATCGCCATTGGCATTGGTGTCAGCGGGCATTGCCAGTGTGCGTAAAACCAGTTCGCCCTGAGGGGCGTTAGTTGTTGTCATTGTTTTAACTCGTAACGGAAGACTTCAGGCGGGATGCTACTATGATTTTGAGGCGGAGAGAATAGACCAGAACGCCTGTCGTTAACGTCCTGGTCAGTCATTAATCAGTGCTTGTCGTCCTGCGGCATGTGGCGATAGATATAGACGCCGCTTAACAGTGTGAAGATAAGCGTCAGCGCGGTCAGGCCGAAGACCTTAAAGTTGACCCAGATATTCTGCGGCAGCCAGAAGGCGATATAGATGTTGGCGAGGCCGCAGAGAATAAAGAAGACCGCCCAGGCGATATTCAGACGCGACCAGACTTCCTGAGGCAGGGTCAGCTCCTTGCCCAGCATGCGCTGGATCAGCGGCTTTTTCATTACCCACTGGCTGATTAGCAATGCACCCGCAAACAGCGCGTAAATCACGGTCACTTTCCACTTAATAAATTCATCGTTGTGGAAGAACAGAGTAAGCCCGCCGAACACGGCGACCAGGACGAACGTTATCAGCGCCATTTTTTCGACTTTACGATAGCGGACCCAGCTGTAGATCAGTACAACAGCGGTCGCAACGATCAGCGCAGTGGTCGCGGCATAAATGTCATACAGCTTATAAAAAGCAAAAAAGACCACGAGCGGTAAAAAATCAAGAAACTGCTTCATTCTGTGATTCCATCTTCTGAGCGGGGCGGGAGACAGCGATGTCCCCGCCTCAGGATTACTGACGAATTAACATATACAGGCGGAACAGATAGACCAGCAGTACCGCTGAAATAAGATTGCTCAGCGTATTCGCCACCACTGCGCCAACGTTTGGCGTCAATACCGCAAAATTCGGTGCAAACAGTAACAGGAGCGTTTTGGCGAGCAGCCAGCCGATCACGGCGGGAGCCACAAGACGCATATTAGCCCATGCCAGTCTGATGCTGCTGCGCATCGCGGTAAAAATACCCATTTTGTCCTGCACAACCATGACAGGGGCAAAGGAGAGCACGATAGCCAGTAACACACCCGGCACCACGACCAGCATAATCCCCATTTGCACCAGCAGGGTGGTTAAAAAAATCAGGATAAACAGCTTAGGCAAGACCGGTGCGCTGGCACCAATCGCCCGTAAGGCGCTGACCCGGTGACCCGCCGATACCAGCTGAATCATCAGTAAAACGCCGCCCGCCAGAACCGCATTACCAATAAGGCCTGAGAAGGTGGATGCGGCAGAGGCCCGCAGCAGAATTTGCTGCTGCTCCGGCGTCATGTTTTGCACCAGCTCAAACAACCCCACGCTTCCCGCAAGATGGTCGCCCTGGCTCAGGCTGGCAATCTGTTCTTCACTCGGTGAGAACGCATGACCCAGCACCACCGTGATAAAGGCGCAAAGCAACGCGATCAGTAAAAAGGTTATGAACTGATTGCGGAAAAAGTTTCCCGTGTCACGGTAGACAGACTTCGCCGTGATAGACATGCACTCTCCTTGAGTATTGCAGGTGTTAATTAGCCGGCAATTGTACACCGGATGCGCCTGCTGTGGCAGCATCAAGGCTTGTATGGAAAAGCATATCTTTGTAAAGCGGCGGTAATCCAACGCGCGCCCGGGCGCGATTGCAGGATTCATTGACCTGCCCATCTTCTCCCGACATGGCAAATTCCCGGCACGGGCTGGGACGATCCTCATAGATAGAACACCGGGTAGAAACCCCGGGCTCACCCTGTAGTGCCGCACAGCGGACCTGTTTTTGGTTCGTGCCGCTCATGCAGCGCAGAAAAGGCGTTAGCGGCTCGGTGAGATGAACCGGAACGGAACCGCCGCCATCGCTGGCTTCGGCCCAGTAGAAAGAGACTCGAAAATACGCACAACAGGCTCCGCACGTCATGCACGGGTTTTTATCACTCATGGCACACCTGCAAATGAAGAACGCATCAAATCAACTTGTGAGAGCGCTAAATTATCCAGCCGCCATAGGAAGAGCAAGAGGGGGAAATGAGAAAATTTTGTAACTGTGAAATGCCAAAAATTGATATGGAAACAACTTATTGCTTTTTGATGTGCCACAAAAAATTAACCCAGATCAATGAATGTTAACTTACTGGTTTTAATGTGATCTGTGGCAGATCACTTATTACTCATTTGTGAGTATATTCTCACCCGCGATTAAAACCACAACGATGGAGCGGATATGAAAAAATTAGCGGTGGCAGCCCTTGTATTAAGCAGTCTCTCTGGCGGCGCGTATGCGCATGAAGCAGGCGAATTCTTTATTCGTGCCGGTTCGGCTACGGTTCGTCCAACTGAAGGTTCTGATAACGTGCTGGGGATGGGCGGTTTTAACGTCAGTAATAACACCCAGTTAGGGTTAACCTTTACCTATATGGCGACGGATAACATTGGTGTTGAGCTTCTGGCCGCAACGCCTTTCCGTCATCGCGTAGGTCTTGGACCAACCGGTGATATCGCCACGGTGCATCATCTGCCGCCAACGCTGATGGCGCAGTGGTACTTTGGTGATTCAAGCAGCAAGGTGCGTCCTTATATTGGCGCGGGCGTGAACTACACCACCTTCTTTGATGAGAAGTTTAACGATACCGGGAAAGAGGCCGGTCTGACCGATCTCAGCCTGAAAGATTCGTGGGGGATGGCAGGGCAGGTCGGGCTGGATTATCTGATTAACCGCGACTGGTTAATCAACGCCTCCGTCTGGTATATGGATATTGATACCGACGTACGCTTCAAAGCGGGCGGTCAGCAGCAAAGCATCAGCACTCGCCTCGACCCGTGGGTATTTATGTTCTCTGCGGGTTATCGTTTCTGATCTCCCGTCAAACTGGCCACGCGGTGGCCAGTTTGTTTTGCACGCTTCAAAACGACGGATACACCGGTCGCTCATCAAGTTTTACGCAATGCCTCAGGACCTTTTCCCCATCATATAAATAGCTGAAAGCGTCGCTGGACGTGGAATGGAAAAGAATATCGCCATTCGCAAACGGGATAATTTCGGTATCTCCCGCGCGCTTGTGTCCCGCACCGGTTTCGAAATGACCGCGCCAACTTTCCTGCGTATGGTCGTAAACGTGCAGAATAATCTCGACGAGCCCTCTTTCCGGACAATTAAGGCGCAGGAAGGTAGATGAGAAATTCAGGGAGAGTGCGTGAAAGGGAATCAATAGGGTGAAAACCAGTAAAGCTCGTAAATACATCAAACCGCTAAAACCTCCTTTAAAAGGGATATAAGATTTTACTTAAGTCGAAGGTTTGGGTTTTGCCGTGGATCAACACGCCTTACAATTCAAAGCGATAAAGGCCCCTTACGAGGCCTTCAGCGATCATTTTTGAATCAAATAGCGAATGGTCGGGCCATCCTGCTGGATGTCCAGCACGGTGTAGCCGTGATTTTTGGCATCCAGCGGAATGTTGTTAATGGACTGCGGGCAGTCGCTCACCACTTCCAGAATTTCACCTTTTTTAAGCTGCGGGAGCGCTTCAAGCGTCGCGACGGCCGGGTAAGGGCAAGGTTCACCGACCATATCCAGGCGGTAGTCAGGCACGATATCTTTCATGCAGCATTCTCCTGCGTTTCAGTTTTGACGGTGGCACGACGAAAGAACCGTTTCTCCTGCGCGACGACCAGTAAAAAAGCGACAAGCAGCAGGCCATAGGTGACCAGCAGGCCGCCGAGCGGACCGAAAGTGCTTAGCAGGTTGACCTTATCCCAGCTAGTAGCCAGAGCCGGGGAGAGATCGTCCCAGAAGTACGCCAGGATCGTTGAGCCAATAACATTCCCCAGGCCCACCCACCAGTAGTGCACCTGACCTTCAACAGCGCGGTACATCCAGCCAGTTTCACACCCGCCGGCCAGCACAATTCCGAAGCCAAACAGCAGACCGCCAATAACCGCGTTAGGACCGGCCCACATGATTTTGGGTTCGACGCCTAGCTGAACATAGCTGAAAATCCCGATGGCGCTGACCGCCATCCCGGCGATAATCGCCTTCGCCATCATCGTGCGGCCGGTGATCCACATATCGCGAAACGCTGAGGTGAAGCAGATCTGTGCGCGTTCAATGAGCAGGCCAAAACCCACGCCGAACAGCATTGCCAGACCGAGTTTGGGCTGGTTCATCGCCGTACACAGTGCCCACGCCACCATAGCCAAAAACACCAATATACCGAGGCGGAAACGGCGACGCGCCTGAGAGGGCTTTTGCGTCAGCGGCGACGCGGCGCTCACTTTGACCATTTTGACGGGAATACGAAACAGCGGCAGAAGGGTAAATTTAGCGCCAAAGTAAGAGCCGATGGCCGTAGCGACAGCAAAGAACCAGGCATGCAGCGAAAATTGAGGGATCCCGGTAAAGAAGGCGGCAAGGTTACACCCCATCGCCAGGCGCGCGCCGAATCCGGCAATGATACCGCCGGCAACCGCCTGCAAAATGCGGATCCGGCTTTTGGGCATCCTGAGCTTGACGTTATTTGCCCACAGCGCAGCAGCAAAACAGCCGCCGAACATGCCGATGATCATCATGCCGTCGATGCGGGTTAGCGGCGTGCCGTCCAGATGAATGAGTTTAAAGTATCCCCACTCTTCGGTATGCACGCCAGCCAGTTGCAGCAGTTGCCCACCCCAGCGGGTGAACTCGCCGGTAACTGCCCAGAAGGTGCCTGTAATGCCGAAGTAGTAAGTAGAGAGAATGCCCGCCGCAATGACGGCCGGGACAGGTGACCAGAACTTAACCAGGTAAGTCTGTTTGAAGTATTGCCATGACATGAATAAGCCTCTGAACTCAGAAGGTTAATACTGAAAAGAGACCAGATAATACGCTTATGGCAAGGGTTGAAAAGCCATTCACACCGAAAATATCGACAGGATCAATTTTGACCTAATCCTTTGGTGACGATGGGCACGGAAGGGGAACCGTCTGGCTGGAATGCCAGACGGTAGAAGGGTTATGCTTTGCGCGTCGCGGCTTTCATGCCGCTTACGAACGCTTTCAGCTCGGCCAGCATCTGCTCTGGCTTGTCCACGTTCTTCTCAATGATTTTGACGATAGCAGAGCCGGAGATCGCACCTGCCGCTTTCGCCTCAATCGCCGCGGTGACCTGATCGGGAGATGAAATACCGAAGCCCTGCAGCGGAGGTGCAGCGTGGTATTCAGCCAGCTTTTCCACCAGATGATGCAGCGGCAGCGCCGCCTTGTTCTCAGCACCGGTCACGCCCGCGCGGGAGAGCAGGTAGGTATACCCGCGTCCGTAAGAGGCAATCTGGCGCAGCAGCTCGTCATCAGCGTTAGGTGGGCAGATGAAAATCGGGGCGACGTTATGGCGCATCGCCGCCTGGCGGAACGGCGCAGATTCTTCAACCGGCACGTCGGCTACCAGCACCGAGTCAACGCCCACCCGCGCGCACTCGGCATAAAATTCGTCGATGCCGCGGTTAAACACCAGGTTAGCGTACATCAGCAGACCAATAGGAATGGTCGGGTGCTTCTGGCGGATCGCGGCCAGCATCTCGAAACACTGGGTTGGCGTCACGCCCGAAGCAAATGCGCGCAGCGTCGCGTTCTGAATGGTTGGGCCATCCGCCAGCGGGTCAGAGAACGGAATGCCCAGCTCCAGTGCATCAGCGCCGGCTTCAATCAGGGTGTCAATAATCTTCAGCGACTGTTCCGGGCCCGGATCGCCCAGAGTGACGAAGGGAACGAACGCGCCTTCCTGGCGGGATTTCAGCTCTGCAAATACGTTATCGTAGCGTTCCATCAGATTTCCCCTCGTGCTTTCAGAATATCGTGAACGGTGAAGATATCTTTGTCACCGCGACCGGAAAGGTTCACCACCAGCAGCTGTTCTTTTTCCGGGTGTTCTTTAATCATTTTCAGCGCATGTGCCAGCGCGTGCGAAGACTCCAGCGCCGGGATGATCCCTTCGCTGCGACACAGCGTTTTGAATGCTTCCAGGGCTTCGTCATCGGTAATGGAAACATAATCCGCGCGACCGGTGCTGTTCAGGAAGGCATGCTGTGGCCCAACAGAGGGGAAATCGAGACCGGCAGAAATAGAGTAAGACTCTTCAATCTGGCCTTCATCGGTCTGCATCATTGGTGCTTTCATACCGAAGTAGATCCCTACGCGGCCATGCTTCAGCGGCGCGCCGTGTTCGCCCGTTTCAATTCCGTGGCCGGCGGGTTCAACGCCAATCAGGCCTACGCTGGTGTCGTCAATGAAATCGGCAAACATGCCGATGGCGTTAGACCCGCCGCCAACGCAGGCGATAACGGCATCCGGCAGGCGACCCTCTTTTTCGAGGATCTGCGCTTTAGTTTCTTCACCGATCATGCGCTGGAATTCGCGCACGATGGTCGGGAACGGATGCGGACCCGCAGCGGTACCCAGCATATAGTGCGCGGTCTCATAGCTGCCAGACCAGTCGCGCAGCGCTTCGTTACAGGCATCCTTCAGCGTGGCGGAGCCGCTGTGCACCGGGATCACTTCGGCGCCCATCAGACGCATGCGGAACACGTTCGGTGACTGACGCTCAACGTCTTTCGCGCCCATGTAGATGCGACACTTCAGGCCGAGCAGGGCGCTGGCGAGCGCGGAGGCGACACCGTGCTGGCCCGCGCCGGTTTCAGCGATGATTTCGGTTTTGCCCATACGCTTTGCGAGCAGCGCCTGACCCAGAACCTGGTTGGTTTTATGGGCACCGCCGTGCAGCAGATCTTCACGCTTCAGATACAGCGTGGTTTTCGTGCCTTCCGTCAGGTTACGGCATTTGGTCAGCGCCGTTGGGCGGCCCGCGTAATTTTTCAGCAGGTCGGTGAATTCAGCCTGAAACGCCGGATCTTTCTGCGCGCTGACAAAGGCTTCTTCCAGCTGGCGCAGCGCGGGCATCAGGATTTGCGGGACGTACATCCCACCAAACTCACCAAAATACGGGTTAAGTAATGTCGTCATCTTCTCTTCCTTAATATGCACGCAGAGTTTTAAACACTGAGGCCAGTTTGCTGGCATCTTTTATGCCGGGTTGGGTCTCTACGCCTGAATTGAAATCAAGGCCTGCGCAGCCGGTTTTGGCGGCTTCAACACAGTTATCCGGGCTTAATCCACCCGCCAGCAGGACGTTGTCCAGCTTTTCGCCGTTCAGCAGCGACCAGTCAAATCGCTGGCCCGTGCCGCCCTGGCCGTTATCGAGGACGTATTTGTCCACATGGCTCAGGTTTCGCGCGGGCAAGGTATCGCCGACGCTTTGTGCTTTCCAGATCTGCACCTGAGGCGCGAGAGCGGTTCGCAGGGCATCGATATACGCCTGATCTTCGCCACCGTGGAGCTGCACCGCGCTCAGAGATAACGACTCGGCTTTTGCCACGACATCTGCGATATCCGCATTGCGGAACACGCCGACATAGCTGAGAGGGGCCGCGGCGATCACCTTACGCGCCTGCTCTTCGCTCACCGCCCGAGGGGAGGTATCCACGAAAATCAGTCCGCCGTAAATGGCACCTGCTTCATACGCGGCCTGGGCATCCTGTTCGCGGGTTAAGCCGCAGACTTTGTTTTCACCCAGCAGCACGCGTCGCACGGCAGCATTGAGATCGTCATGCTCCATCATGGCGGAGCCAATCAGGAAACCGTTAGCAAAGTGGCTCAGCTCTCGTACATGGGCGTAGCTGTTAATCCCGGACTCGCTGATAACGGTTACGCCCGGGCCCAGGCGCGGCGCCAGCTGGCGCGTGCGGTTGAGGTCAATCGACAGATCCCGCAGATCGCGGTTGTTGATCCCGACCACTTTGGCCCCAAGTTCGATGGCGCGTTCCAGCTCCTCTTCGTTGCTAACTTCGGTCAGCACGCCCATATTCAGGCTGTGCGCGACGGCAGCGAGCTGGCGATACTGTTCGTCATCAAGCACCGAAAGCATCAGCAGGCAGGCATCAGCCTGGTAGAAACGCGCCAGCCAGATCTGATACGGGTCAATAATAAAGTCTTTGCACAGGATCGGCTGCGGCGCGATGCCGCTGACGATCGGCAGAAAATCGAAGCTGCCCTGAAAATATTTTTCGTCCGTCAGCACCGAGATAGCTGACGCATGATGCTTATAAATGCCGGCAATACGCGCCGGGTCGAAATCGTCACGAATAACGCCTTTAGACGGGGACGCTTTTTTGCACTCAAGAATAAACGCGGTGCGCGCACCCTGCAGGGCGTCATAGAAACGACGGCTGCTCGGGACGACGTCGTTCTGGAAACTGGCAAGCGGCTGCTGTTGCTTGCGGGCTTCCACCCAGATGGCCTTGTCGGCAACGATTTTCGCTAAAACGGTCTGCATTCTTTACCCTCTTGCCGCAAGTGCGGTAACGCGATCGTAAGCTGCACCGGAGCGCAGTACATCCAGAACTTTTTGAACGTTGGCCTTCAGGTCTTCCTCACCGTGCAAACGCATCAGCATGGCGACGTTGGCAGCAACGGCGGCCTCATGGGCGACCTCACCCTTACCTTGTAATAAGCGCGTCAGAATGTCACGGTTTTCTTCCGGCGTACCGCCTGCCAGCGCTTCCTGATGATACGGCGCAAGGCCGAAGTCGGCAGCGTCCAGCTGGTAGCTCAGAATCTCACCGTCGCGCAGTTCGGCCACCAGCGTCGGGGCATGCAGCGACACTTCATCCATACCGCCGCTGTGCACCACGGCGGCACGCTGGTAGCCCAGGACGCGCAGCGTTTCTGCAATCGGCAGGACCAGCTCCGGGCTATAGACGCCAATCAGCGCCAGCGGCGGGTGAGCCGGGTTGATCAGCGGCCCCAGGACGTTAAACAGCGTGCGGGTTTTAAGCTGCTGACGAACCGGCATCGCGTGGCGGAAACCGGTGTGATACTTCGGCGCAAACAGGAAGCAGACGCCCAGATCATCCAGCGCTTCACGGGAACGCTCGGCGTTCATATCGAGATTAATACCGAATGCGGCGAGCAAATCAGACGAGCCTGACCGGCTGGAAACGCTGCGGTTACCGTGTTTCGCGACCTTCAAACCACACGCTGCCGCCACGAAGGCGCTGGCGGTGGAGATATTGATGCTGTTACTGCCGTCACCGCCGGTGCCGACAATATCGGCAAACTGATAGTCCGGGCGCGGGAACGGCGCGGCATTTTCCAGCAGGGCCGTGGCGGCGCCGGCGATCTCCTGTGGGCTTTCGCCGCGCACTTTCATGCTCACCAGCGCGGCAGCCAGCTGCTCAGGCTTCAGCTCGCCGCGAACCACCGCGGAGAAGAGCTGGTGGCTCTCCTGCTGGCTCAGGGTCTGAGCCTGGTACAGTTTTTCCAGAATTGGCTGCAGGGTGTTGGTCTGCTCCAGCTTCTGTAACGCCCAGTCCAGGGTCTGTTCCAGCAGACGGGCACCGTGGGAGGTCAGGATCGATTCCGGGTGGAACTGCATGCCGCAGACGCGGTCAGCGTCGTGACGTACCGCCATCACCATTCCTTCAAACGAGGCGTTAATGGTCAGTCCGGCGGGAATGTTGCTTCCGACCAGCGAGTGGTAGCGTGCAACCGGGAGCGGATTCGGCAGCCCGGCAAACATCGCCTGGCCGTCATGTTCGATGCTGGACGCTTTACCGTGCAGGATCTCACCCGCCTGGCCGACGTAGCCGCCGTAGGCTTCAACGATGGCCTGATGGCCCAGGCAGATGCCGATAATCGGCAGCTTGCCGCGCATGCGGGTCAGCAGCTCGGGCATACAGCCCGCCTCGCTCGGTGCGCCAGGCCCCGGGGAGAGCATCAGCACCGGGTTTTGCATGGTTGCCAGACGGTCAATCAGGGTCTGCGCCGGTACATGGTTGCGATAGATAACGACGTTATGACCATTCGCACGCAGCTGATCTGCCAGGTTATAGGTAAAGGAGTCGATATTATCGAGCAGCAGAATATCAGCCATCAGAAAATCTCCTGTGCATGGTGTGCGGTTGCAATGGCGCGAAGGACCGCACGTGCTTTACTGCGCGTTTCGTCAGCTTCAGACTGCGGAACAGAATCAAGAACAATCCCGGCTCCCGCCTGTACGGTGGCAATGCCGTCTTCGACATAGGCGGAGCGGATCACGATGCAGGTATCGAGGTCACCGTGGGCCGTGAAGTAGCCCACCGCGCCGCCGTAGCTGCCGCGACGGCGCCCTTCGGCTGCGGCAATCAGCTGCATGGCGCGCACTTTCGGCGCACCGCTCAGGGTGCCCATGTTCATGCAGGCGCGATAGGCGTGCAGCGCGTCGAGATCGTGGCGCAGCTCGCCGACCACGCGGGAGACCAGGTGCATCACGAACGAATAACGGTCAACTTTGGTCAGGTCCGCCACGTAGCGGCTGCCCGGGGTGCAAATGCGAGCCAGATCGTTACGCGCCAGGTCAACCAGCATCAGGTGCTCGGAGAGCTCTTTGTGGTCGGTACGCATTTCAAGTTCGATGCGGCTGTCCAGATCGCGATCCAGGGAGCCGTCGGCACGACGCCCGCGTGGACGGGTTCCGGCAATCGGGTAGATCTCAATCTGGCGGCTGGTGGCGTCATATTTCAGCGAGCTTTCCGGCGACGCGCCAAACAGCGTGAATTCGTTGTCCTGCATAAAGAACATGTACGGGCTTGGGTTACTCTTCTTCAGCACGTCATAGGCCGCCAGCGGGGACGGGCAGGGCAGTGAGAAGCGACGGGAAGGCACCACCTGGAAAATTTCCCCGGCGCGAATTGCCTTTTGCATCTGGCGAACCACGGCACCGAACCGATCGTCCGTCTGGTTTACATCGCATGTCATTTTTTCCACGCGCTGCACCGGCAGCGCAGGTGGCGCTTCGCGCATCTGCTGTTCCAGTTGTGCGATACGGTGTTCGAGGCGTTCTTTCTCCGCGCTGGACGGCGTGAACAGGCTAGCCTGAATGCGGGTGTACTTTTTCTGATGGTCGATCACCAGCAGGGTTTCAGCCAGATAGAAGCAGTAATCCGGGCAGCGGTTACCCTGTTCCGTTTCCGGCAAATCTTCGAAACCGGCAACCAGGTCGTAAGCAAACAGCCCGCCAAAAAACATCGCTTCACGTTCCTCTGCCGGCACGGTGACCAGATTCTGCAGCAGGCGGAAGGCATCGAAAACGGAAAGAGAGCAGAGCCGCGCGTCTTCGTCCAGTAGCTGGCTGACCGCCGGGAAATGCAGAATGCGCATTTCCGGGTGGCGTTCATTTTCAATACCTGAAGGCAGAGCGGCATCCAGCAGCGGCAGAAGCGATGCGCCATTGTCCGACAGCGCCTTGATCGTGACGGTATCACCTAACGCGGTAATGCGCAGTGCGCTATCAACCAGCAGCAGACTCTTGAGATCGTCCTTGCTGTCGATATCCGCAGATTCCAGCAGCAAGGTCGCCGGACGGGCACCGCACACCTGATGAAACAGGGCAGTAGGGTTGTGACGATAGGCCGCCTCGCAGGTCAGCAATTCGAGGTGTGGTTTGGCTGTTTGCATTATGTTGTTCTCATTTTCTGTTCAAAAAAAAGCCCGCTTGGTAGCGGGCTGGGTATCTGTTTGCATTTCGCAGACGCGTGACACTGCCCGAAGATCAGGAAGTACGCCACCAACCGTGCAGAGTGAAATGTGCTGTCATTTTCAGATACCTTTCTCGTGTGAACTTGCGTACTAGTTAACTAGTTCGATGGCGTATTGTCAACCCTTGATTTCAGAATTTCGCGTTAAGTCGGTATCATGGTGGTTTCGGATGTCTCCAACCTGTTATGGGAAGTGCTTTGAGCGATACCACCTACGCCATTATTTATGATTTACACAGCCATACTCAGGCCTCTGATGGCCTGTTGACACCCGAAGAACTGGTTCACCGTGCCGTTGAAATGCGCGTTGGCACGCTGGCGATAACCGATCACGATACGACAGATGCCATTCCGGCGGCGCGCGCCGAGATTGCCCGCAGCGGGCTGGCGCTGAACCTGGTCTCCGGCGTCGAGATATCCACGCTCTGGGAAAACCACGAAATTCATATCGTTGGCCTGAACATCGATATAGAACATCCGGCACTTCGCGCGTTTTTGCAAGAACAAAAAACGCGCCGCAACCAGCGTGCAGAGATGATCGGCGAGCGTCTGGAAAAGGCGCATATTCCGGGCGCGCTGGAAGGCGCGCAGAAGATGGCGAACGGCGGGGCGGTGACTCGCGGCCATTTCGCCCGTTTTCTGGTTGAGGCAGGCAAAGCAACGACCATGGCGGATGTCTTTAAAAAGTATCTGGCACGGGGGAAAACCGGATACGTTCCGCCACAGTGGTGTACAATAAAACAAGCTATTGATGTGATTCATCATTCTGGCGGTAAGGCCGTGCTGGCCCATCCGGGACGGTATAATCTTTCTGCTAAATGGCTGAAAAGACTGCTGGCACACTTTGCCGAATGCGGCGGTGAGGCGATGGAAGTCGCCCAGTGTCAGCAGGCGCCCAACGAGCGTGCGCAGCTCGCGACCTATGCCCGCCAGTTTGGCCTGCTTGGGTCACAAGGGTCTGATTTTCATCAGACCTGCGCCTGGATCGAACTGGGGCGCAAGCTCTGGTTGCCCGCTGGCGTTGAACCTGTCTGGCAGCTCTGGGAACAGCCGCAGCAAATTGAAGAGAGGGAAGTATGAGTCAGTTTTTCTATATCCATCCGGATAACCCGCAGCCGCGCCTGATTAACCAGGCCGTGGAGATCGTCCGCAAAGGCGGCGTGATCGTCTACCCGACCGATTCAGGCTACGCGCTGGGCTGCAAAATTGAAGATAAAGGGGCAATGGAGCGCATTTGCCGTATTCGCCAGCTGCCGGACGGCCATAATTTTACCCTGATGTGCCGCGACCTTTCTGAGCTGTCGACCTACGCCTATGTCGATAATGTGGCGTTTCGCCTGATTAAGAACAACACGCCGGGTAATTACACCTTCATCCTGAAAGGGACAAAGGAAGTACCGCGTCGTCTGTTGCAGGAAAAACGTAAAACCATCGGCATGCGCGTGCCGTCGAACCCGATTGCGCAGGCGCTGCTGGAAACCCTCGGTGAACCGATGCTCTCTACCTCGCTGATGCTGCCGGGAAGTGAGTTTACCGAGTCCGATCCGGAAGAGATCAAAGATCGCCTCGAGAAAGTGGTCGAGCTGATTATTCACGGCGGTTATCTCGGCCAGCAGCCGACCACCGTCGTCGACTTAACCGAAGATGCCCCGGAAGTGATTCGTGAAGGCGTGGGCGACGTAAAGCCTTTCTTGTGAATAAGGTTTTTAATGCCTGAAATTAAGGGGAGAGCGGAGGCTGGATCTTTCCAGCCTTTGGCGGTTATCTCACTTTATTGGAGATGAGCAAAACCAAAACAAGGCAGATGGCACTACCGAAAAATGCTGTGATTAAGAGGTTATCCACTGAACGCGATAAGTCATCTATGATCGCTTCACATAGACGGGCTTCCATCTCACCTGTTGAAGGGGGGCCGTTGTATTTCCGGGTTAACCCAAAATCAAGCACTGGGATCATCAGGGCGATAGCGTAGATGGCGAAAACTAAAGCAATGCTTCCCCACCGAAGAATTGCCTTTGTTCTACTCGTCAATGTCATACGATCCACCTAAAACGCCGCCAATCGTGCCACCAGAATAACCCGTAGATGATCCAACTGTTGACGCACTGTTAGCAAGTCCTTCCTCCACTCGTCCTGTTAGACTTTCAGAGTTCGGCTTGAAGTGTTCGATGTTCAGATACTGTTCTCTGAATGTGCTGGTAACTTCCATAACGTTCATTGAAGACAGATCGCCGCTCTTCTCCGTCAGGTAACGCTGTAAAGATACAGGAATAGTGAACTCTTCTTCAGTATCGATACGAAGTTGCGTTGTTGTGGATGTGTAACTGGTATCGAAGATTTTAGTCCCAGCCTCTCTGAACACTTGCACTGTGTGGGTTGTGCAGTTACTGCCAGTCAGATCGTAAACATCAATCACTTTTCCGCGCCGTTTGGTACGATCTCCCATCGCAGCAGTCAAAACTGGTGTTTTACCTGAGTTCCATAGAGATTCAAAAATCCTGCGGGTTTCGTCAGGTGTAACGTCATCGATCTGGAATACTCTCGCATGGTATTTGTAGAGTTCTTCACGGTAATAAAGACGCGCATCATCGCCAGTTAGGAAGTTAAGAATCCCATCGCCCGTTAATGTAGCGGGGCCTTTCCTACCAAAGCGCCCGTAGGTGTAAACGTAGATCGAGTTATTCTCATGCACCGAAACGAAAGCGTGTCCTGCGTCGGTGATTTCAGTCCAGATGTAAACGCCGTTGAATAGCGAGTTATCTTCTGGCTTGCAGGTGTCAGCAAAGCTGTTTTGTTTCTTCGCTACCTGTGCGTGCTGCACTGGCTCTACAGGCGCTATAGCCCAGGAAGGGGTATTAACCTCAATGGTACCAGGCGCGATAAGAAAATTAGTACCCTGTGGACAACCGCAGAGGATTTCCGCACCATCCACGGCGACTGCAGCGCTATTTGAGCAGCGAGGATCTCCGCTCACAATTACCCCCACTTTTCCGCATTTCGGGCAAGGAGTGGTCTTATCGCCGATGTAGAGTTTCCACAAGCCCATAACAGACATACCGGGGCGGGCGGCAATACATTGTGCACCTGTAGAAGTTTTATCTCCGTGTAGACCAACGTTCTTACCGTGAACCGTGCAGCCTCTGTTAACCAATGCCATAGTGACCGCCTTATTTCAGAAAGTTTTCTGGCAACGATTCCCCTGCTCGGACTACTCTTCTTCCGGCATTTTGTGGGCAGCTAATAATTTCATCGCCGTTATCAAGCGAGCTACCAACAAGGGCGATTGATCCACCTGGAGTGTTTCCCGCACCATTGGTGATCTTCGCGGTCGTTCCATCTGGGTAACGCACTTCATCGCCAACACGAGACACGTTTAGCATTGTGCCGTCATCAAGTTTGATCTGCTGTCCGTTATATTCACTGAAAACTTTCCCACCATTACGTGTCAAGCTGCCCTCTGTAGCGATCAGATAAGCTGCTGTAACTGGATGAGCGAGATTGTAGGCGTTTTGTTTTTCGATGAGAGAACGGGTTTCCTCGTTCATTCCGGCGAATTGTTCGGTTGTAAATGGTGACTTGTCAAAGGCTGCCAGCATCTCTGGTGTAAGGTTGTTGGTGTACTGTTTCATAAATCCCTCTACTTATTATGGATATAATCGTAGCGGTCATTTTACAAGCAATGGTTACATGCGCAACAAGTATTAGACATAAGCAAAACTGCGTTTCGTAATAGATGGTTATCAGTACCGAGAGTCAGACGAACAAAACTTGTTGAATCATTTAGTCTAAAGTTAGTGTAGTATGTGCGCCCACGAATCATTGTGTGTGACAGCCTGTGTGGCATATTGTTTGCCATGCTGTGTACCATGAAATAGTTACATATCAGTGAGTTAAGTTGTTATTGGTGCTAACTCGTTATTTTAGAAAGTACACCAGACGCCTGTGAAGGCGACACCTGAGGAAGCTCAATGAGCGAGAAGTTACAGAAAGTGCTGGCGCGCGCCGGCCACGGTTCACGCCGTGAAATCGAAGCCATTATTGAAGCGGGCCGCGTGAGTGTGGACGGTAAAATCGCCACGCTGGGCGACCGCATAGAAATCGTACCGGGGCTGAAGATCCGCATCGACGGTCATCTTATCTCCGTAAAAGAATCCGCTGAGCAGATCTGCCGCGTGCTGGCTTACTACAAGCCGGAAGGCGAGCTGTGCACCCGCAACGACCCGGAAGGTCGCCCGACGGTGTTTGACCGTCTGCCAAAACTGCGTGGCGCTCGCTGGATTGCCGTCGGTCGTCTGGACGTGAACACCTGCGGTCTGCTGCTGTTTACCACCGATGGTGAACTGGCGAACCGTCTGATGCACCCGAGCCGTGAGGTGGAACGCGAATACGCCGTGCGTGTATTTGGCCAGGTTGATGAAAATAAACTGCGCGATCTGTCGCGCGGCGTTCAGCTGGAAGACGGTCCTGCGGCGTTCAAAACCATCAAATTTACCGGTGGGGAAGGCATTAACCAGTGGTACAACGTGACGCTGACCGAGGGCCGTAACCGCGAGGTGCGTCGTCTTTGGGAAGCGGTGGGCGTCCAGGTTAGCCGTCTGATCCGCGTCCGCTACGGCGACATTCTGCTGCCAAAAGGTCTGCCGCGTGGTGGCTATACCGAATTGGATCTGACGCAAACCAACTACCTGCGCGAGCTGGTTGGCCTGACGCCAGAAACCACCTCTAAAGTGGCGGTAGAAAAAGATCGTCGTCGCATGAAGGCGAATCAGATTCGCCGTGCGGTGAAGCGCCACAGCCAGGTGAGCAGCAACCGCCGCTCCGGCAGCCGTAACAACAATGGTTAAAAACGAAAGCCCGGTCAGTGACCTGGCTTTTTTTTAATAATCAATCCCGATTTGCGCTTTGATGCCCGCATCGAAGGCGTGTTTCACCGGACGCAGTTCACTGACGGTATCTGCCAGCTCCAGAATATCCCTATGACACCCGCGCCCCGTGACGATAACCGTCTGATGCGCTGGGCGGTTTTTCAGGGCTGTCAGCACGGCCTCCAGCGGCAGATAGTCGTAGGCGACCATGTACGTTATCTCATCCAGCAGAACCATATTCAGCGTGGGATCGGCCAGCATCCTTTTGGCGTGCTCCCAGACGGCAAGACAGGCTGCGGTATCGGTTTCCCGGTTCTGCGTGTCCCACGTAAACCCGGTCGCCATCACCTGAAACTCTACGCCGTGAGGCTCAAGTAAATTTCGCTCGCCGTTGGGCCATTCGCCTTTGATAAACTGGATAACGCCGACTTTCTGCCCATGGCCGACCGCGCGGATGGCAGTACCAAACGCGGCAGTGGTTTTCCCTTTGCCGTTGCCGGTAAACACGATGACGATCCCACGTTCGTCCTGCGCTGCCGCGACGCGTGCGTCGACCTGTTCTTTCAGACGCTGCTGGCGCTGCTGATGCCGTTCTTCACTCATTGCGAAATTCCCGGTTTACGGCCCGGCTGGGCGTCAAAGGTCATCCCGGTCTTGCGGCGGCTGTCGTCGCCCATCAGCCAGAGATAGAGCGGCATAATATCGGCCGGGGTTTTCAGCTTCTGCGGATCTTCGCTCGGGAACGCGCTGGCGCGCATTTTGGTGCGCGTACCGCCCGGGTTAATGCAGTTCACGCGAAGATGGCGGCTCTGATACTCCTCCGCCAGCACCTGCATCATGCCTTCGGTGGCGAATTTTGATACGGCATAAACACCCCAGTTTGCGCGCCCTTCGCGGCCTACGCTGGAGGAGGTAAAGACCAGGGAGCCTGACTCGGATTTGAGTAATAAAGGAAGCAATGCCTGGGTGAGGAAAAACGTGCCGTTGACGTTAACCTGCATCACCTGCTGCCAGATATCCGGATCCTGTTCATCCATCGGGCGCACCTCGCCAAGCAGACCGGCGTTATGCAGCACGCCGTCGAGCCGTGGATAGTGGGAGCTGATGCGTCGGGCTAATTCCTGACACTCCGCGGGCGTACAGGTAAGTAAATCGAGCGTATACCACGGAACCGTAGTGCCGTATGCGGCCTCAATCTCCTGAGCGACGCTTTTCAGTTTTTCTTCGTTGCGCCCTATCAGAATAACGTTCGCGCCGTATTCGGCGTAGGTCAGGGCTGCCTCGCGGCCAATCCCATCGCTGGCACCGGTGACAAGAATGATCCGGTTCTGCAGCAGATTTTTTTGCGGTTGATAATGCACGGTGGCTCCTCAGGTGCCCGGTGATTCAGTGGCACCTTCATAATGACTTTTCGGCTTTATGCCCGAATTAGCATGAGAATTCAATCAGTCTACAGGACGCATTACTGTAAAATTAACAATTTGCAAATATTTAAACTACACGCCGGGGATTCCTGAAGGCGGCTCGCAGAGGTAATGTCACGAGCGAGACGCATGGGCAGGGCTGTTGTACACTGCCGTGAAAGATTCGTGGTTAAATCAAGGTGGAACGCGTGGAATTACTTTCTCAATATGGGTTGTTTTTGGCCAAAATCGCAACGGTGGTGATTGCCATTGCGGTGATTGCCGTTCTGATTGTCAACCTGACGCAGCGTAAGCGTCAGCGTGGGGAGTTACGCATCACCCGCCTGAGCGAGCAGTATAAAGAGATGCAGGAAGAGATGTCTCTCGCGCTGCTTGATAGTCATCAACAGAAACTGTGGCTGAAGGCACAGAAGAAAAAGCATAAACAGGATGCCAAAGCGGCAAAGGCAAAAGCGAAGCTCAATGTGCCGCAGGATAAGGCCGCGCCACGCGTTTACGTGCTCGATTTTAAGGGCAGTATGGATGCGCATGAAGTTTCCTCTTTGCGGGAAGAGGTCACCGCCGTTCTGGCCGTGGCGACCCCGCAGGATCAGGTTGTTGTGCGTCTTGAAAGCCCGGGCGGTGTAGTTCATGGCTATGGGCTGGCCGCTTCGCAGCTGCAGCGCCTGCGTGAAAAACAGATCCCGTTGACCGTTGCCGTGGATAAAGTGGCGGCGAGCGGGGGGTATATGATGGCCTGCGTGGCGGACAAAATTGTTGCCGCGCCGTTCTCCATTATTGGTTCAATCGGCGTGGTTGCACAAATACCGAACTTTAATCGCTTCCTGAAAAATAAAGAGATTGATATCGAACTTCACACGGCGGGTCAGTACAAACGCACTCTGACGCTGCTGGGGGAAAATACGGAAGAAGGGCGTCAAAAATTCCGTGAAGATCTCAACGAAACGCATCACCTCTTTAAAGACTTTGTGCACCGGATGCGCCCAGCGCTTGATATCGAACAGGTGGCGACGGGTGAGCACTGGTACGGGATCCAGGCGCAGGAGAAGGGGCTGGTGGATGAAGTCGGTACCAGCGACGACCTGCTGCTCAACCTGATGGAAGGCCGGGAGCTGGTTGGTGTGCGCTTTACCCAGCGTAAGCGACTGCTGGATCGCTTTACCAACAGTGCGGCAGAGAGTGCGGACCGCCTGCTGCTCCGCTGGCTGCAGCGCGGACAAAAACCGCTGCTGTAAACAAAAACGCGAGGCATATGCCTCGCGTTTTGCATTAATCGATCAGGTGATATTTCTCTGAAAGCGTATGCGCCAGGTATTTAAACATGTTAAACACGGCGGTGCTTTTCGGGGTTGGTAACCCCTGTTCGTCAAGGAAGTATTCGCCGCTGAAAATCAGCACCCCATTACGCTGCTCTACGCCGGTGGCTTCAATGCCCGCCAGCGTATCTTCATGGTCACGGATAAGCTTGTTTGCTTCGATAAGCAGAGAGGCTCGGTCAATAGGTTGGGTCGTATTCTGCATAATCCACTCCTTAAACAGTGACAATAGTCTACGCCGAGGGCGCTTTGGGGGCAAATTTTCCCTGTAATGTGAGGGGATAAGGTACCGGGACCTGGCTGGCAGGATTTGCTTTTGCATGCTAATAAAGTTGCGTAACGAATTTTATCAGGTAGAGTGTGCGCTTTCGTCATTCTGGCAACAGAATTGCTTGACATTCAACCTGGAATTCGTCACGAATTACACGAGATGTGAGAAAAATACCCGAAAACTCAATCACCTGGGCGTTTTTTGTTTGACGCTCAGTAAGTCAAAGGGGTTGATATCTCCTGACGCAGTCGCAATATCATTGGCTCGTCGTCAGCGGAAGGGAAATCAACGTGCGGCGTATTCCTGGAAGAATTAAATTAGGTAAAGGTGAATATGGGTAAAGCTCTCGTCATCGTTGAGTCCCCGGCAAAAGCCAAAACGATCAATAAGTATCTGGGTAATGACTACGTGGTTAAGTCCAGCGTCGGTCATATCCGCGATTTGCCGACCAGTGGCTCAGCCAGCAAAAAGAGCGCAGACTCTACCTCCACCAAAGGGGCTAAAAAGCCTAAAAAGGATGAACGTAGCGCGCTTGTCAACCGCATGGGTGTTAACCCATGGCACAACTGGGATGCACAATATGAAGTGCTGCCCGGGAAAGAAAAAGTCGTTAACGAGCTGAAGCAGCTTGCTGAAAAAGCAGACCACATCTATCTCGCAACCGACCTTGACCGCGAAGGGGAAGCCATTGCGTGGCACCTGCGGGAAGTGATCGGTGGTGATGACAAACGCTACAGCCGTGTAGTGTTTAACGAAATTACGAAGAATGCGATTCGTCAGGCTTTTGAAAAGCCGGGCGAGCTGAATATCGACCGTGTAAACGCACAGCAGGCACGTCGCTTTATGGACCGTGTAGTGGGTTACATGGTTTCTCCACTGCTGTGGAAAAAGATTGCCCGTGGGCTGTCCGCAGGTCGTGTGCAATCGGTCGCAGTGCGTCTGGTCGTTGAGCGTGAACGCGAAATTAAAGCCTTCGTGCCGGAAGAGTTCTGGGAAGTCGATGCCAATGTGACCACGCCGGGCGGTGACGCTCTGCCGCTGCAGGTAAGCCACCAGAACGACAAGCCTTTCCGTCCAGAAAACCGCGACCAGACCATGGCCGCCGTAGCGCTGCTGGAAAAAGCGCGCTATCAGGTGCTGGAACGAGAAGACAAACCGACCAGCAGTAAGCCTGGTGCGCCGTTTATTACCTCGACGCTGCAGCAGGCTGCAAGCACGCGTCTGGGCTATGGCGTGAAGAAAACCATGATGATGGCCCAGCGCCTGTATGAAGCGGGTTACATCACCTATATGCGTACCGACTCAACCAACCTGAGCCAGGACGCGGTGAACATGGTGCGCGGTTACATTGGTGACAATTTCGGTAAGAAATACCTGCCGGAAACTGCTAACCAGTTCGCCAGCAAAGAGAACTCTCAGGAAGCGCACGAAGCGATTCGTCCTTCCGATGTCTCTGTGTTAGCCGAATCGCTGAAAGACATGGAAGCCGACGCCCAGAAGCTGTATCAGCTGATCTGGCGCCAGTTCGTTGCGTGTCAGATGACGCCAGCGCAGTACGACTCCACCACGCTGACCGTCGGTGCGGGTGATTTCCGCCTCAAGGCGCGCGGTCGTATCCTGCGTTTCGACGGCTGGACGAAAGTCATGCCAGCGCTGCGTAAAGGTGATGAAGACAGAACGCTGCCGGCGGTTAACAAAGGTGACGAACTGTCTCTGGTTGAATTGATCCCGGCTCAGCATTTCACCAAGCCGCCTGCGCGCTTCAGCGAAGCCTCTTTGGTGAAAGAGCTGGAGAAACGCGGTATCGGTCGTCCGTCAACCTACGCATCCATCATCTCGACGATTCAGGACCGTGGCTACGTACGTGTTGAAAACCGTCGTTTCTACGCGGAAAAAATGGGTGAGATCGTCACTGACCGTCTGGAAGCCAACTTCCGCGAGTTGATGAACTACGATTTCACCGCGCAAATGGAAGACAGCCTCGACCAGGTCGCCAGCCATCAGGCGGAATGGAAAAAGGTGCTCGATAGCTTCTTCAGCGACTTTACCGACCAGCTTGAAAAAGCGGAGAAAGATCCTGAAGAGGGCGGCATGCTGCCTAACCAGATGGTACTGACCAGCATCGACTGCCCAACCTGTGGCCGTAAGATGGGGATCCGAACTGCCACGACGGGCGTTTTCCTCGGATGCTCCGGCTACGCGCTTTCGCCAAAAGAGCGCTGCAAAACCACCATCAACCTGGTGCCTGAGAATGAAGTTCTCAACGTGCTGGAAGGTGACGATGCGGAAACGAACGCTCTGCGTGCCAAACGCCGCTGCAAAAAATGCGGCACGGCGATGGACAGCTACCTGATCGATCCAAAACGTAAACTGCACGTGTGCGGTAATAACCCAACGTGTGATGGATATGAGATCGAAGAGGGTGAGTTCCGCATTAAAGGCTATGACGGCCCGATTGTGGAGTGCGAGAAGTGTGGTTCTGAAATGCACCTGAAAATGGGGCGTTTCGGTAAGTACATGGCGTGCACCAACGACGAGTGTAAAAACACGCGTAAAATTCTGCGTAACGGTGAAGTGGCGCCGCCGAAGGAAGATCCGGTTCCGCTGCCTGAGTTGCCGTGTGAGAAATCCGACGCGTACTTCGTGCTGCGTGACGGCGCTGCGGGTGTCTTCCTGGCCGCCAACACCTTCCCGAAATCGCGTGAAACGCGCGCGCCGCTGGTCGAAGAGCTGCATCGTTTCCGCGATCGTCTGCCTGAGAAACTGCGTTACCTGGCCGATGCGCCGCAGCAGGATCCGGAAGGCAACAAAACCGTGGTGCGCTTTAGCCGTAAAACCAAGCAGCAGTATGTTGCGGCGGAAAAAGAGGGTAAAGCGACCGGATGGTCAGCCTTCTTTGTCGATGGCAAATGGGTTGAAGGCAAGAAATAATCTTCCCTTACCGTAACTTACCTGTAAAAGGGCCGGACTTCCGGCCCTTTTTTATTGCCTTGTTATTATTTTTTGTTCCGTACTATACAGTCAGGCTATAAATGATATAGTGGTTATAGTTAACCTGTTTTTTATTATTAAATCGTCTTAAGCGATTGACCGCGTGCGCTAAATCGGATGGTCTGGCATGAAATTACAGCAGCTTCGTTATATCGTTGAGGTGGTGAATCACAACCTTAACGTCTCTTCCACCGCCGAGGGGTTATATACCTCTCAGCCGGGCATCAGCAAACAAGTTCGTATGCTGGAGGATGAGTTAGGTATCCAGATATTTGCCCGCAGCGGGAAACACCTCACCCAGGTGACGCCAGCAGGGCAGGAAATCATCCGCATCGCGCGGGAAGTCCTCTCTAAAGTCGATGCGATTAAGTCTGTCGCAGGGGAGCATACCTGGCCGGATAAAGGCTCGCTGTATATTGCCACCACGCATACTCAGGCGCGCTATGCGCTGCCGGGTGTTATTAAGGGCTTTATCGAGCGCTATCCCCGCGTCTCTTTGCATATGCATCAGGGCTCGCCAACGCAAATTGCGGAGGCGGTATCGAAGGGCAACGCGGACTTTGCTATCGCGACGGAAGCCCTTCACCTGTATGACGATCTGGTGATGCTCCCATGCTACCACTGGAACCGTTCGATTGTCGTGACGCCCGATCACCCGCTGGCGGGCAAGGGATCGGTGACTATTGAAGAGCTGGCACAGTATCCTTTAGTGACCTATACCTTTGGCTTCACCGGGCGGTCTGAGCTTGATACGGCGTTTAACCGGGCAGGATTAACGCCGCGTATTGTCTTTACCGCTACCGATGCCGACGTTATTAAGACCTATGTCCGGCTTGGTCTGGGGGTGGGTGTTATTGCCAGCATGGCGGTCGACCCGGTGTCAGACCCTGACCTGGTGCGCCTTGATGCGCATGATATTTTCAGCCATAGCACCACAAAAATTGGGTTCCGCCGCAGCACCTTCCTGCGTAGCTATATGTATGATTTTATTCAGCGCTTTGCCCCTCATTTAACGCGTGACGTGGTTGATACCGCCGTTGCATTACGTTCAAATGAAGATATCGAAGAGATGTTTAAAGATATCAAACTCCCTGCAAAATAATCACACCCGGTATCTTTCCCTCACGGAAAGATACCGAAATAACCCCTCAAAGCTAAATTAGAATTATCTTCATCTACGCTTCCTGTCATATAATGTCAGTATCCTTTTAATTGGTGTGGTTATAATGTCGTGAATTGGCGACAAAAGTAGAAACTAATTAACGGCTACGCAAATTTTTCTTTTCAATTATTTATTTCTGGTCAAAAGAATGAATATTTCCTGGGTGCCGGTGCGTAAATTCACTGGCTTTTCGGCTAAAGTTTCTTTAGGATTTATCTCAACAGATGATTAATTGTACCAATTGTTTGGTCCTAAATGATAAGCGATATCGATTGTATGAGGTTAGCAATGCCTTCAGGAAGTGAAGAACCGCAAAGGGATCCTGCGCTCAAGCGTAAAGCCTGGCTGGCGGTCTTTCTCGTTTCCGTCCTGTTTTGGGTGGCAGTTGCTCTCCTGGCCTGGAAATATTGGGGTTAAATATGGCAGTGACGGTTCGTACAGCAACGGTAAAACAGATGTGTCAGCATCGTGACAATGGTCACAGAGGGCGTAAAGCACCTGCGACTGTTGTACCCGCGTCCTGGAAACTGACGCCGCAGCAGCAAGCGTTTATTGATGTGTTCGCAGAAGACGAACCCAAAAAACAATAATTTAGTTTATTGCCTAATGGTGCAAATAGTGTGAATAACGACTCTGCACTTTTGTACTCTTTAATAAATACACATCAGCAATATAGCACTGAGGTCTAACCTCGGAACTTTTTATAAATAATGCCTGGTGTCCCTATGATGAATAACATGACGTCTCACAAATACTGGTCATGGATCGGCGTTTTTACCGTGTCGATTCTGTTCTGGAGTCAGCTCATCTGGTTGGCCCTCCACTAAATTGTAAAACCTCGCTACGGCGGGGTTTTTTGTTTCTCCCCCTCTGGACCAATCCGAAATTTATCAATTTGGGTTGTTATCAAAACGTTACGACATCTTTGTGTTATCTTTAATTACGGCCCTGATAATTGTCAGGGCATCTCTGTGATTAAGGAGGAGCTTATGTCGTTAACCCTACGCGAAGCCAGTAAGGACACATTACAGGCAGAAAATAAAACCTGGCATTACTACAGCCTGCCGCTGGCTGCCAGAACGCTTGGGGACATTTCGCGTTTACCCAAGTCATTGAAGGTTTTACTGGAAAATCTGTTACGCTGGCAGGACGGTGACTCCGTCACCCTCGACGATATCCAGGCGCTGGCCGGGTGGCTTGAGAATGCCCATGCCGACAGAGAAATTGCCTACCGCCCGGCGAGGGTCCTGATGCAGGACTTTACCGGCGTTCCTGCCGTGGTTGATTTAGCCGCGATGCGCGAGGCCGTTAAGCGTCTCGGCGGTGATACGGCAAAAGTGAATCCACTTTCCCCTGTTGACCTCGTCATTGACCACTCCGTCACCGTTGACCACTTCGGCGACGATGATGCCTTTGGTGAGAACGTGCGTCTGGAGATGGAGCGTAACCACGAGCGCTACGTATTTCTGAAGTGGGGGCAACAGGCGTTCAGCCGCTTTAGCGTGGTTCCACCGGGTACTGGTATTTGTCACCAGGTTAACCTTGAATATCTGGGCAAAGCCGTCTGGAGCGAACTGCAGGATAAAGAGTGGGTGGCCTATCCGGACACGCTGGTGGGCACGGACTCCCATACCACCATGATCAACGGTCTGGGTGTGCTGGGCTGGGGTGTCGGCGGTATTGAAGCGGAAGCCGCCATGCTCGGCCAGCCGGTTTCCATGCTCATCCCGGATGTGGTGGGCTTCAAGCTTACCGGTAAACTGTCTGAAGGCATTACCGCTACCGATCTGGTGCTCACCGTCACCCAGATGCTGCGCAAGCATGGTGTGGTAGGCAAGTTTGTTGAATTCTACGGCGACGGCCTGGATTCGCTGCCGCTGGCCGACCGCGCCACCATCGCCAATATGGCGCCGGAATATGGTGCAACCTGCGGCTTTTTCCCTATCGATGACGTTACGCTGGAGTACATGCGCCTTAGCGGTCGTAGCGAAGAGCAGGTGGCGCTGGTGGAGGCGTATACCAAAGCGCAGGGCATGTGGCGAAATCCGGGCGATGAACCGGTCTTCACCAGTTCGCTTGAGCTCGATATGGGCAGCGTCGAGGCGAGCCTCGCCGGGCCTAAACGTCCTCAGGATCGGGTTGCGCTAACTGACGTGCCGAAAGCGTTCGCTGCCAGCAATGAGCTGGAAGTGAACGTGGCGAAGAAAGACCATCGTCCAATCGACTATGTTCTGAACGGTCATCAGTATCAGCTTCCGGACGGGGCGGTGGTTATCGCAGCCATTACCTCCTGCACCAATACCTCGAACCCCAGCGTGTTAATGGCGGCCGGTTTACTGGCTAAAAAAGCGGTAGAGCTTGGGCTAAAACCTCAGCCGTGGGTCAAGGCCTCGCTGGCACCGGGCTCCAAGGTGGTGTCGGATTACCTGGCCCAGGCCAGGCTGACGCCGTACCTCGACGAACTGGGCTTTAATCTCGTCGGCTACGGCTGTACGACCTGTATCGGTAACTCCGGTCCGCTGCCTGAACCCATTGAAACTGCAATCAAGCAGGGCGATCTGACGGTTGGCGCAGTCCTTTCCGGTAACCGAAACTTTGAAGGGCGAATTCATCCACTGGTAAAAACCAACTGGCTCGCCTCGCCGCCACTGGTGGTGGCTTACGCCCTGGCAGGGAACATGAATATCAACCTGGTGACCGATCCGATTGGTCACGATCGCAAGAATGACCCTGTCTACCTGAAAGATATCTGGCCGTCATCGCGTGAAATCGCCCTGGCCGTTGAAAAGGTCTCGACCGAAATGTTCCGCAAAGAGTATGCGGAAGTCTTTGAAGGTACGCCGGAATGGAAAGCCATTAACGTCGCAGGTTCGGATACCTATGACTGGCAGGATGACTCGACCTATATCCGTCTGTCGCCGTTCTTTGATGAGATGCTGGCCGAGCCGGCACCGCTTAAGGATATCCACGGCGCGCGCATCCTGGCGATGCTGGGGGATTCGGTCACGACCGACCACATCTCTCCGGCGGGGAGCATCAAAGCCGATAGCCCGGCAGGCCGCTATCTGCAAAGCAGGGGGGTGGAACGCCGTGATTTTAACTCCTACGGTTCGCGCCGCGGTAACCATGAAATCATGATGCGCGGCACGTTTGCCAACATCCGCATTCGTAACGAAATGGTACCGGGTATTGAAGGAGGCATGACGCGCCATCTGCCGGGGACGGAAGTCGTGTCGATTTATGATGCGGCCGTGAAATATCAGCAGGAAGGAACGCCGCTGGCGGTGATCGCTGGCAAGGAGTACGGTTCCGGCTCAAGCCGTGACTGGGCAGCGAAAGGTCCGCGCCTGCTGGGCGTTCGTGTGGTTATCGCCGAATCGTTCGAACGTATTCACCGCTCGAATCTGATCGGTATGGGGATCCTGCCGCTTGAGTTCCCGCAGGGCGTGACGCGCAAAACGCTGGGCCTGACCGGAGAAGAGCAGATTGATATCAGCGATCTGCAAAACCTGAAGCCGGGTAAAACGGTGCCGGTGAAGTTAACGCGGGCTGACGGGAAAACCGAGGTGCTGGAATGCCGGTGTCGTATCGATACGGCAACCGAGCTGACCTATTACCAGAACGACGGCATTTTACATTATGTGATTCGCAAGATGCTTGATTGATAAAGCGAGCCCGGCACCCGTGCCGGGCTTTTAACGTTTACTCGTTCAGAAGATGGCCCATTTTGGCCGCTTTGGTATCTAAATAATGGGCGTTTTTCGGGTTACGGCCGACAATCAGCGGGACACGCTCAACGATATTGATCCCGGCTTCGGTCAGGATCTCCACTTTTTTCGGGTTATTGGTCAGCAGGCGAACTTCATCCACGCCCAGCAGCTTGAACATATCGGCACACAGGGTGAAGTCACGTTCGTCAGCGGCAAAGCCGAGTTGGTGGTTCGCTTCAACGGTATCGTAGCCCTGATCCTGAAGCGCGTAAGCGCGGATTTTATTCAGCAGGCCAATATTACGGCCTTCCTGACGGTGATAAAGCAGCACGCCGCGACCTTCTTCAGCAATATGAGAAAGGGCCGCTTCCAGCTGGAAACCGCAATCACAGCGCAGGCTGAACAACGCATCGCCGGTAAGACACTCTGAGTGTACGCGGGACAGCACCGGCGTCTGCCCTGAAATGTCGCCATACACCAGCGCGACATGATCCTGTCCGGTTGCCAGTTCTTCAAATCCGACCATCAGGAAATCGCCCCATGGGGTTGGCAGTTTGGCTTCTGCCACACGTTTAAGCTGCATGTGATTCTCCAGAGTAGGCTGACACGTTTCGCGTCTTTGCCCTGTTTTGCTTTCTGTATCAGTTCATTTTGCCACAAGCTCAGCACGTTCGCCTAATGGGCGCCACGCTATATGAACGTTAAACGCACGATCCGACATCTCCACCCAGCGAATAAATTTCAGTTATGATTGTGGCGCTTAGCGAAAAAGGAGAAGACATGCTTTCGATCGCCAGACGTACGGCAGCAGGTGCGGCCATTTTACTGATTATGCCTCTGGCCGTATGGGCCTCAGGGTGGATGTGGCAGCCCGGGCAGAACGCCACGTGGCTGAAATCGTTATACTGGATAACGGAAACGGTCACCCAGCCGTGGGGGATCATTACCCACGTGCTTCTCTGCGCCTGGTTCCTGTGGTGTTTGCGCTTTCGTCTGCGCGCGGCGCTAATGCTTTTTGCGATCCTCGGTGCTGCCATTGTTATTGGCCAGGGCGTAAAGTCCTGGGTGAAGGATCGCGTTCAGGAGCCGCGTCCTTTTGTCGTCTGGCTGGAAAAAGCGCATCATGTTCCGGTAGATGAGTTCTACAATTTAAAGCGTAAAGATCGCGGTGCATTGGTAAAAGAACAGCTTTCGGAACAGCAGGATATCCCGAAGTTTTTGCGTAAGCACTGGCAAAAAGAGACGGGGTTCGCGTTTCCTTCCGGTCATACCATGTTCGCGGCCAGTTGGGCGTTGCTGGGGGTTGGGCTGTTATGGCCAAGACGTCGAACGGTCACTATCGCGATTTTGCTGGTCTGGGCTACGGGGGTGATGGGCAGCCGCTTGCTGCTGGGTATGCACTGGCCGCGGGACCTGGTTGTCGCTACGCTTATTTCATGGCTGCTGGTGACGCTGGCGACCTGGCTTGCTGAACGATTCTGCGGCCCGCTAACACCACCGCCAGAAGAGAAAGAAGAAATAGCCGAAAGGGAGCAAAGCGACGCCTGACGGTTGATATTCCGTGTTTCGCCCATAAATCCATGGCTGGCGCGTTACTTTTTCCGTTTCGCGCCCGTCACTAAAATGGTAGTTTATAAGGCTGATTGCGGTGAGTTGAACACACTTTATTCGCTTGAACCACATAACGGGAAGTAATGTGAAATATTTACTCATTTTCTTACTGGTATTGGCGATTTTTGTCATTTCAGTCACATTGGGTGCACAGAACGATCAACAGGTGACGTTTAACTATCTGCTGGCCCAGGGCGAGTATCGCGTGTCGAGCCTGCTGGCGGTCTTATTTGCTGCGGGCTTTGCCATTGGCTGGCTGGTTTGCGGTCTGTTCTGGTTAAAAGTCCGTGTCTCTCTTGCGCGCGCTGAACGTAAAATTAAACGACTCGAAAATAACATTGCGCCTGCGTCCGACATTCCGGAAAGCTCCGGTGTGCCGGTCGTGAAGGAATAATCGACTATGCTGGAGTTGTTGTTTCTGCTTTTGCCTGTCGCCGCAGCCTATGGCTGGTACATGGGCCGCAGAAGTGCGCAACAAACAAAACAGGATGAGGCCAATCGTCTCTCCCGCGACTACGTTGCGGGGGTGAACTTCCTTCTGAGCAATCAGCAGGACAAAGCGGTAGATCTGTTCCTCGACATGCTGAAAGAGGATACCGGTACTGTTGAAGCGCATCTCACCCTGGGTAACCTGTTCCGCTCGCGCGGTGAAGTCGATCGCGCCATCCGTATCCACCAGACCCTGATGGAAAGCGCCTCACTGACCTACGATCAGCGTCTCCTTGCGGTGCAGCAGTTGGGGCGTGATTACATGGCTGCGGGGCTGTACGACCGCGCTGAAGATATGTTCTCGCAGCTGGTGGATGAAACGGATTTCCGTATCGGTGCGTTGCAGCAACTGCTGCAAATTTATCAGGCTACCAGCGACTGGCAGAAAGCCATTGATACGGCTGAACGACTGGTGAAGCTGGGTAAAGATAAGCAGCGCGTTGAGATAGCCCATTTCTACTGCGAGCTTGCTCTTCAGCAGATGGGCAATGACGACATGGACAAAGCCATGGCGTTGCTGAAGAAAGGAGCCGCCGCAGACCGCAATAGCGCGCGTATCTCCATCATGATGGGGCGTGTCTTTATGGCGAGTGGCGATTACGCCAAAGCCGTTGAGAGCCTGCTGCGCGTCATTGATCAGGACAAAGAGCTGGTCAGTGAAACGCTGGAAATGCTGCAAACCTGCTACCAACAGCTTGGCAAGCAGGAAGAGTGGGTGGCATTCCTGCGTCGCTGCGTGGAAGAGAATACCGGTGCGACCGCGGAACTGATGCTCTCAGACGTGGTGGAGCAGTATGAGGGAAGCGACACCGCGCAGGTTTATATTACCCGACAGCTGCAGCGTCATCCGACCATGCGGGTATTCCATAAGCTGATGGATTATCACCTGAACGACGCTGAAGAAGGGCGTGCCAAAGAAAGCCTGATGGTGCTGCGCGACATGGTTGGCGAGCAGGTGCGAAGCAAACCGCGCTATCGTTGCCAGAAGTGTGGTTTTACCGCCTATACGCTCTACTGGCATTGTCCTTCCTGCCGCGCATGGTCCACCATTAAGCCAATTCGTGGCCTGGACGGGCAGTAATTTTTTAAAACCCCTCACTTTAGTTACAACATACTGTTTCTTCTCTCACATCTTCAGGCTCCGTGCGCTTTGCCGGCCTGGCAGGAAAGCAAATGGGTTCTGTCAATTTGCGGCGACGGCAGGTAGAATGCTCGCCGTTTATCTGTTCCGCGCCGCTGCGCGCCCATAGACGAAAAGGGCTGGTCATGACGTCTGTTACATCCTCCACTTCCCGCATAATTACGGATTCTCCTGTTGTTGTTGCGCTTGATTACAATAAGCGTGACGCTGCACTGGCGTTTGTCGACGGTATCGACCCTCGCGATTGCCGTCTGAAAGTTGGCAAAGAGATGTTCACGCTGTTTGGACCGCAAATCGTTCGCGATCTGCAGCAGCGCGGCTTTGACGTTTTCCTCGACCTCAAATTCCATGATATCCCGAATACTACAGCGCACGCCGTGGCTGCAGCCGCCGATCTGGGCGTATGGATGGTTAACGTCCATGCATCGGGTGGGACGAGAATGATGACGGCTGCCCGTGAAGCGCTCCTGCCGTTCGGCAAAGATGCGCCACTGCTGATTGCGGTCACCGTGCTGACCAGTATGGACGAAAGCGATTTACGCGACCTCGGCGTGACGTTGTCACCTGCCGAGCATGCTGAGCGTCTCGCGCGTCTGACGCAGCATTGCGGACTTGATGGCGTCGTCTGCTCCGCGCAGGAAGCGGTGCGTTTTAAATCAGTGCTGGGTCAGGATTTTAAGCTGGTCACCCCGGGGATCCGTCCTGCTGGCAGTGAAGTTGGCGATCAGCGCCGTGTTATGACGCCTGAGCAGGCGCTGGCTGCTGGCGTTGACTACATGGTCATCGGGCGCCCGGTGACGCAGTCTGCAAACCCGGCAGAGATGCTTAAGGCTATCAACGCGTCGCTGAAAAAGGGGGCATAATGACCGATTCCAACAGTCGTCTGGTCTACTCAACCGACAGCGGGCGTATCGACGAACCGAAAGCGAAAGCCGAGCGTCCGAAGGGAGACGGAATCGTTCGCATCCAGCGTCAAACCAGCGGGCGAAAAGGAAAAGGGGTCTGCCTTATCTCCGGAATTGACCTGGATGATGCGGAGCTGACAAAGCTGGCGGCCGAACTGAAAAAGAAATGCGGCTGCGGCGGTGCCGTGAAAGACGGCATTATCGAAATCCAGGGTGATAAACGCGATTTAATAAAATCGCTGCTGGAAGCCAAAGGCATGAAGGTCAAACTGGCGGGCGGCTAAAATAAATAAGCCACGGCAAATGCCGTGGCTCGTGTTATATACGTGCGTATGTCAGACCTGAAATGCGTTCAAATATCACAATACCGCGGAAGGCTTATAGAATAATTATTTGCCGACCTGGTGACCGATAATACCACCGACAGCAGCGCCACCTAATGTACCCAGCGTACTACCATCCGTTAATACTGCACCACCGAGAGCACCGGCACCGGCACCAATCGCGGTGTTACGGTCACGTTTAGACCAGTTAGAGCATGCGCTCAGGGACATAGCTACAGTGATTGCCAGAACAGCGGCGGCTAATTTTTTGCTGGTTAAGGTCATAATACTTTCTCCTGAATTATCGATTCACGGAAAGATGTACACGTTAAGTATAGACTAATCGAATACTTAATTCTGTTCTCCGTGAAAGCTGGTCGCGCAGGCGTTACGTAATCACGCAGGTGATAGTCACTTCCTGTTATATCGCTAACATTAATTTTACGACTTTAGGGCGAGTTAAACAGGTAAAAACTCTTAAAGAAGTACCAGGAATCATCTCAGAGAATGAAGGGCGAGAGCGCCCGAAATTCGGGCGCACAGGGGGCTCAGGCGGTTGTTTTAATAATATTGACGATGAGACCGTCATCTTCCAGTTTATTACGGTGCTCTTCGCGTAAACGTTCGTCAGTAATAACGCGGCTAAAGCGAGAAAGAGGCCCCATCGTATACGGATGGACGGCGCCGAATTTAGAGCTATCGGTGAGCACAATGGCTTCACACTCTTTTTCCAGTACGGCATTCACGACGTCAGAGCGCATCATATCCCGGCCGGTGAACCCCGTCTCAGGCTGCCAGCCGTCAATCCCGATAAAGGCCTTACTGAAATGAACCTGCTGGACGTACTGGCGGGTCAGCGGGCCGACCATGCTTTCACTTTTTTTCTGGTAAATACCGCCCAGCAGAATGACCTCGCAGCGCGTCTCTTTGAGCAAATGCGCGATATAGCTACTGACGGTGATGATGGTAACGTCTTTTTGATCGGCAAGCGTGCGCGCCAGAAGGGCATTGCTGCTGCCGTTTTCAATAAAGACCGTTTCACCATTGTTCACTAACGACGCGGCAAATTCCGCCAGTTCACGTTTGAGCGCGTAGTTGTTCATCATGCGCGTCTCAACGTCATCGCTGTCCAGCGGGACGGCATAGCCGTGCGCGCGACGCAGGTAGCTCTGTTTTTCCAGCAGATTAAGATCCTGGCGGATTGTGACTTCAGACACGCCGGTCGTTTTAGCGAGATCGACTACGCTGACGCGTCCCTGATCGATGACCATCTGCAAAATGAGTTGTTGTCGGGAATTCATAGCATCCATTTAATAAAGCGAAACGAGGTCGGAAACGGTGGGGTTAAACTTCCCACGGCGCTTTGGGCTGTCTGTTTTCGGGAGGCACGTCAGCACCGTTCTGAGCAAGAAGTTCAGACTTCAGGATCTCAAGATTGCGGATAGCAGAGTGATAATCGCCTGCCACCAGGATATCCAGCACGGTATCAATACGTTGTGCTACAGCTTGTGCATCAATAGTCGACATAATCTCACCCCCAGGCGCGAAAAGTTAATATTTTCAATGATGCAGAAATTAGGATCAAAAGAGAAGGGAAAAAATACAATAACTAAATTACTTAAACGGAAGTGATAAATTTATTCCCCCTCATGTAGCGGGCTTATTGAGTGGATTAGTCTAAAACTGCGCGCAACGCGCTTTTTTATAAGAGGAATGAGACTATGACCGTTATCAATCAGCCTACCTGCACACTGTTTACCGATACTGAACGGTTCACTCAGCTGTCAGGGTATTACGAGGCGGAGCGACGCACAGTCTGGATGATGCTGCGGGCCCAGCCGCGTCCTTGCTTCAACCACGCGTTAATTGAGGAGATCATGAACTTTTCATGGCTGGTTCGCCAGTCTGGTTTTGCGGTTGATTTTTGGGTAACCGGTTCGCTGGTTCCCGAGATGTACAACGTGGGCGGTGATTTGCAGTTCTTCGTCGAGTGCATTCAGAACGGACGTCGGGAAGCGCTGCGGGCGTACGCGCGCGCCTGCGTTGATTGCGTCCACGCGGCATCTCGCGGGTTTGATGCGGGCGCCGTCTCTCTGGCAATGGTCGAAGGCAGCGCGCTAGGGGGCGGGTTTGAGGCCGCGCTGGCGCACCATTTCGTTCTGGGTCAGCGCGATGCCCGTTTAGGTTTCCCGGAGATTGCCTTCAATCTCTTCCCCGGCATGGGGGGATATTCTCTGGTTGCACGCCGTTCAGGCATGAAGCTGGCGGAGGAGCTCATCTATAAAGGGGAATCCCATACTGCGGAATGGTACGAACAGCGCGGGCTGGTGGACGTCCTGTTTGAACCCGGCCAAAGCTATGTTTCCACCAGAACCTTTATCGATACGCTGCGGCCAAAACTGAATGGCGTAAGGGCGATGCTGCGCGCCCGTACGCGCGTTCTGCAATTGCCTCGCAGTGAACTGATGGACATCACGGAAGACTGGGTTGATGCTGCTTTCTGCCTGGAGCCGAAAGATATCGCCTACATGGAGCGTCTGGTGATGCTGCAAAACCGCCATCAAGCGGCGGGTTTGCGTAAAGCCAGTTAACGCTGTTTACGCGCTTGATATCGTTTTAGCCATCGCTCGAATGCGGCAGCGGGCATCGGCTTAGCAAACAGAAAACCCTGCCGTTCGTTGACGCCGTTCTTGGTCAGAAAGGCGTCTTCTTTTGCACTTTCAACCCCTTCGGCAATCACCTGCAGGTTCAGCGCTTGCGCCACCGCGACGATGGCGCGCACCAGAGACTGGGAAATTGACTGCTTATGAATATCCCTGACAAAGGATTGATCGAGCTTGATGGCGTCGATGGGGAAACGGGCCAGCTGGGAGAGGGAAGAGTAGCCAGTACCAAAATCGTCCAGGTGAATTTGCGCCCCGAGCCGGCTGAACTGCTGGATCACCGAGAGCGCCAGCTCTTCGTTCTCAATAAGACAGCTTTCGGTTAATTCAACGTCGACGGGGCAGTATTCAAAGTTAAGATCTTTTAGCGCCTGCTTTAAATCACTGAAGATAGTCTGGTCGGCCAGCTGTCGCGCTGAGACGTTCACGGCCACGCGCAGGTTTATCCCCTTATCGCGCCATTTCGCCACCTGTCGAACCACGTCGAGCATGACCCAGCGCCCCAGCGGCACAATCAGGCCCGATTCCTCGGCATAAGAGATAAACTCCAGCGGCGGAATCAAGCCGCGTTCCGGCGATTGCCAGCGGACCAGTGCCTCAAGGCTTCTGATCTCCCCGCGCCAGGTTATTTTAGGCTGGTAGTGGATCAGGAGCTGATCGTTATCTAGCGCTTTACGCAGGTTGGTATCCAGCCAGAGATACTCAAACACGCGCTGGTTCATCTCGGGCGAGAAGACGCAGAACTTGCCGCGACCGTTCTCTTTGGCGGTATACATGGCGGTATCAGCGTTACGAATGACGCTTTCCCGGTCGTTTCCGTGCTGCGGAGCGAGGGCGATGCCCAGAGAGCAACCGGTGTAAATCTCAATCAGACCGATTCTGAAGGGCTGGCGCAGGCGGGTCAAAATGCGCGACGCCATCGCTTCCAGTGAACCCTGAGAGGTATTGGTGGCCATGACGATAAACTCATCGCCGCCAAGTCGCGCCAGCACCTGTCCCTCATCCAGACAGCTCAAAATGGCGAGAGCGACGGCCTGTAGCAGCTGATCGCCAAACATATGCCCGTAGGCGTCGTTGACCTTTTTAAAGTTATCCAGATCGAGATACACCACGCCAACCTGCGTATCGCCGCGGCTGGCGATGGCGTCGGAAATCAGTTCATGGATGGCATTGCGGTTTGGCAAGCCGGTGATGGTATCGGTATTGGCCAGCACGCGCAGCCGCTCCTGCGCGCGGCGCTCCTCGGTAATATCGGTACCGGAACAGATAAGGAAAATTTCATTTTTACCGCTGCCGCTGTGAACGAATTTGTTTCTGAACAGAAACAACCGCTGCCCTTTACGCGTTTTAATCCAGCGTTCGACCTCGTAGGAGCTGCCGTTACGGAAGAAACCGGTGATATTACGCTTTGAGGCTGCCGCTTCGCTGCGGCTCATAAACAGCTTAAACACGTTCTGACCAATCACTTCGTGTTCTTTCAGGCCGGTATATTCTTCGCTCAGCCGGTTAAAACGCTGAATATTGCCGTTTTGATCGAGGATAACAATAACGGAGTTGGCCTCTGAGACAACCTGTTCCGCGAAAGAGAGACCCTGAGCCAGATCGCGCGCGACGGAGGGCGTATCGTTCCAGGCGGACGCGGTGCCGGCCCACTCGTTGCGGGTGATTTTGCGCCCCACGAGATGGACCGGAACATCTTCTCCGTACAAAGAGAGCGACATGGAGATGCTGGAGGTAATCACGGTTAACTGACGGATGAGATCGGCCTGTTCATCGTCCAGCGACACCACCTGCGTGACATCGGCGTTTTCGCTGGTGGCAAGGTGCAGAGCATTGCTGTCAGCTGACAGGCGCCACCAGGGGCTGTGCGTCCCCATGTAACGAAACAGCAAATTCTGCTCCAGATCGTCCATCATGTCTTCTCCCGCCGCTGTTCATTAGCGCACAAATTATTCATTTGCAGTCGACTTTTCCGTTGCGAAACAGCGGCAAAACCGAAGTGAACTTATTGTTTTTCCCTGTTTTCTTATATTAAAACGAGTCGGGTAAAAAAGAATACTCAGCGTATAAAAATTCACGTAACCGAATATAACAACACTCTTTTACTTTAGATAATTATGGCGAGTTTGGGCGGCAGTAAACGGAAAATAGTGTGAAAAAATGATGATTTTGTGGTGGGGATAAAAAGAAAATTGTCGGCCCCTCCGGAAAGGAAATGGCCGACAATTTAACAAGTTATCAGGCGACAGGGCGCGCGATAATACTGCGGGTTTCCATGCGGACTTCGGCGATGTTTACGTCAATCACGTCTGTGACTTTGTAAACTGTTTCACCTTTAATTTGCACCGTCCCGTTTTCCTGACTGCAGACCATTTCATCGCGCACGGCATGCAGGAACGGAGCAGGGATAAAGGCGACAGCGCCGTTATCCACCAGGCGGACGCGCATACCGCCGCGGCTGATATCAATGATCTCAGCAGCGAAACGGGTATCCGTACCGGCTTTATCCTGCAGGAAGCGCGCGTACAGCCAGTCTCCCACGTCACGCTCTGCCATGCGGTTCAGGCGGCGACGTTCGGCCATCTGCAGCGTGGTATCGTCCTGAGGACGCGCGATCGTTTCGCCTTTGATAATCGCTTTCAGCAGACGGTGGTTAACCATATCGCCATACTTACGGATTGGAGAGGTCCAGGTAGCGTAAGCTTCAAGGCCAAGACCAAAGTGCGGGCCTGGCTCCGTGCTGATTTCCGCGAAGGACTGGAAGCGACGAATGCGGCTGTCCAGGAAACCGGACGGCTGCGCGTCCAGCTCACGACGAAGTTTGCAGAAGCCCGGCAGCGTCAGTACCTCTTCCGGATCAACATGCACATCGTGATTCTTCAGCAGGGCCGCCAGCGCTTCGGTGTTCGCAGGATCAAAACCGGTGTGGACGTTGTAAATGCCGAAGCCCAGCTTGTCGCGCAGCACGCGTGCGGCACAAATGTTGGCAGAAATCATCGCTTCTTCAACAATGCGGTTCGCAATGCGCCGCGGCTCGGCCACGATGTCCAGCACTTCGCCTTTTTCACCCAGAACAAAGCGGTAATCCGGACGGTCTTTGAACACCAGCGCGTGGGTTTTACGCCACTCGCCGCGGTTCAGGCAGATACGCTGCAGCAGACGAATCTGCGCGGCAATAGCGTCTGATTCAGGGTTCCAGCTGCCGGTATTTTCAAGCCAGTCGGACACGTTATCGTAGGCCAGCTTGGCTTTCGATTCGATGGTAGCGGCAAAGAACTCGATATCGTCTTCAATCGCGCCATCCGCTGCGATGGTCATGCGGCAGGCAAGGACCGGGCGCACTTCATTGGGGCGCAGCGAGCAGAGATCGTCTGACAGCTCGCGCGGCAGCATCGGAATGTTGAAGCCCGGCAGGTAGTTGGTGAAGGCACGGATTTTCGCCGCGTCATCCAGCTTGCTGCCTTCGGCAATCCAGGCGGTGGGATCGGCAATGGCAACCGTCAAATGCAGTTTGCCATCGGCGCTCTCTTCAGCGTAGAGCGCGTCATCCATATCTTCCGTGCTGGCGCTGTCGATAGTGACAAACTCCAGGGCAGTGAGATCGCGACGCGTCAGACCTTCGTCCTGCATCTCCGTCGCTACGCCGTTAGGTGCTTCTTTTTCAAGATTGTGACGTGCGAGCGTGACCCACCATGGCACGAAATGGTCGGCACCAAAGGTGATGAACTGGGTCAATTCAGCATAAAAACTGCGATCGCCTTTCAGAGGATGACGGCGCATTTCTGCTACGGCCCAGTCACCTTCTTTAAAATCATGCTCAACACCGCGGGCGGCGCGGCATGGGATGGCATCTTTCAGCAGGGGATGATCCGGCACGATAGACAGACGATCGTCTTTTCTCTGCACCTTACCCACAAAGCGGGTCAGGAACGGTTCGATCAGTTCTTCCGGCTCGGCGGATTCTCGTTCCTTTTCGGTATGAATGACGGCCATGACGCGGTCGCCATGCATCACTTTCTTCATATGCGGTGGCGGAATGAAGTAGCTTTTCTGCGCGTCAACTTCAAGGAAGCCAAAGCCCTTTTCCGTGGCTTTTACGACCCCTTCTGCACGCGGCGTCTGGGAATGCAGTTGCTGTTTAAGCTGCGCTAGCAGCGGGTTGTCCTGAAACATAATGTTCTATTTTCGTAGCCATTGAGCGGCTGACAGTTTTACGCGATTCTCACTGTCTCAGCAAGCGGTCTTTGGGTAATTAGTATGGTTATTCCTCTTTGCCAAACGCGACTTTCAGACGCGTAAGCCAGCCATCAAACGCGCTTTGGGTAAGCAGAGAGATCGCCTGTTCGGCAGAGAGTCCTTGATCCGTGAGCGGGGTAAACTGTGCGGCACTGAAGCGGTCCGGAGAGCGCGTCAGCAGTTCGACCGCTGCCGAAAGTGCAGGAGAAGTCAGAGAAATCTCTTCGCGACTGTTGATCAGGATTTCTCCCGTCAGGTCGAGCAGCGACGGCTCATGGCAAAGAACCGGCGTCAGCGCCTCAAGCGCGGGTTCTGCCTGCCAGCGGGACAGCGACTCAAGCTGATGCGCACTCGCATAGCGCAGCTCGACAACCGGCAAAAGCGGCGCCCAGGCCTCGTGGCTCGCGGGCAGGGTGTGTGGCTGAATATGATGGCCCGGCAACCAGCGAACGGGCTGGCCTAACAGCGCCTGAAACACCGCGACCACGCGCGCCTGAAAACCAGTAAAGCCGATAATCTGGTTAATCACCACAATGTCATATAGTGACAGGCCAACCTCATCAAGCTGGTTCTGCGCTTTATCATCAATGACATCAGGGGAGCTGGAAAGCTGGCGGGCATACTGCGTGATTTGCGCCAGGCGTTGGTTGCTTTCGCGCGAGGAGTCCGGGCCGGGTAGTGGGGCGAGGAGGGCGGCGTAATGGTTACAAAGCCGCTGAACGCCACAGGCCTGTGCGACCGTCAACGCGGTACTGAGCCGATCGTAGGCGCTGAGCGTATGCAGGCGGTTCACGGGAATCGAGAGCGGAAACAGCTGGTGGCATAAGGCTCTGGCAGGGGCAAGCCAGCCAGTACAGGCGGCGACAATCTCATCAGGCAAAGCTAAATCGAGCAAAAAACGATCGTCGACGTTAGCGGCTTCGGGCACCAGAGGCAGAACATCCGTCTGCGCGTGGTTTGACTGGGTTTCGTGGTACCAGTGGCCTTTGCCGGAAAAACGGCGTTGTTCCATGTGCGTTCCTTGATCTCAAAATGGCGATCAATATCCTGGCGTAACGCAGATAAAGGGAAAAATATTGTTAGGTGATAACAAATAGCAGAACGGAATAACGGAGGAGTGGTGCGGGGGAAAAACTCTCTTCCCGTGGGGGAAGAGAGTCACAGCTTATTTAATTTCCAGCTCGTTCATTGCAGCGATGTTGAAGCCGCCGTCAACGTGAACCACTTCGCCGGAGATACCCGCGGAAAGGTCAGAGCACAGGAAGGCTGCAGAGTTACCCACATCTTCAATGGTAACAGTACGACGAATCGGGGTAACCGCTTCGCAGTGTGCCAGCATTTTACGGAAATCTTTGATGCCGGAAGCTGCCAGGGTGCGGATAGGACCAGCAGAGATGGCGTTAACGCGCACGCCTTCAGGACCCATTGCGTTCGCCATGTAGCGTACGTTTGCTTCCAGAGACGCTTTAGCCAGACCCATGACGTTGTAGTTAGGGATAGCACGTTCTGCACCCAGGTAAGACAGGGTCAGCAGGGCTGCGCCCGGGTTCAGCATCGCGCGGCAAGATTTAGCCATCGCAACGAAGCTGTAGGAGCTGATGTCGTGAGCGATTTTGAAGCCATCACGGGTTACCGCGTTCACGTAGTCGCCGTCCAGCTGGTCGCCAGGAGCGAAGCCGATGGAGTGAACGAAGCCGTCGAATTTCGGCCATGATTTTGCCAGTTCAGCAAACATGCCATCGATGCTTTCGTCTTGTGCAACGTCACATTCCAGAACAATGCTGGAACCCAGCTGTGCGGCAAACTCTTCAACACGGCCTTTCAGCTTGTCGTTCTGGTAGGTGAACGCCAGCTCAGCGCCTTCGCGATGCATTGCCTGCGCGATGCCGTATGCGATGGACAGTTTGCTGGCAACGCCAGTCACCAGAATGCGCTTACCGGAAAGAAAACCCATAGCTTTAATCCTTATATTCATTGCTTATTTTGCCTTGTAATTCATAGCGTTACAGGCAGTATTTCAAAATCATTCGAAATTAGCTCGAAATTATAGCCCACTCACAGCCCCTTGTGTCACGATTTTTCTCGCTCTTCTCCGAAGACGCATGCCCTACGTTATGGGGCGCGGACGCGCGGGGGCGCAAAATTTCAGCATCCGTCCAGTATATCACCCGGCAACGGCTTCACCTCATCCAACCAGCGAGGAAGCGCAATCCATCAACGGATTCACGCTTTTCTGATTCTGTCGGTGAAACGCGCGATGACGATAAAGAAAACCGGTACGAAGAAAATGGTGAGAAGCGTACCGCTAATCATGCCGCCAAATACGCCGGTGCCGATAGCGTGCTGAGTACTGTCGCTTGCCCCCGTGGCCAGCATCAAAGGAACTACTCCCAGGGTGAAGGCTAACGAGGTCATCAGAATAGGGCGCAGCCGCTGGCTTGCAGCATGCACCGTTGCCGCCAGGACCGGTTGCCCTTCGCGATGAAGCTGCCTTGCAAACTCAACAATCAGAATGGCGTTCTTGGCGGACAGGCCGATCAGGGTGATAAGACCAACCTTGAAGAAAACGTCATTCGTCATGCCGGCAACAGAAACGGCTATCATCGCGCCGAAAAGACCCAATGGCACAACAAGCATTACCGCAAACGGAATGGACCAGCTTTCATAGAGGGCAGCGAGCACCATAAACACGACCAGTATCGACAGAACGATAAGACCTGGAAGCTGAGATTCCGATTTTCGCTCCTGCAATGAACTCCCGGCCCACTCGCCCGCCATGCCCTGGGGTAAATTTCTCGATAAACTCTCCATAACCTTCATGGCGGTACCGCTGGATTCACCCGATGCCGCACTTCCGGTAATGCGTAGTGCAGGGTATCCCTGATAACGGGTCAATTGCTGCGGGACAACGTTCCAGGAGAGTGTGGCAAACGTTGATACAGGCACCATCTGGCCCATCCGGTTTTTCACTGGTAATTTCAGTAGCTGCTCAGGCTGCATTCGATAAGGCGCATCGGCCTGAACGATTACCTGCTGAACGCGACCGTTATTCGTATAGTCGTTGACGTAATTTGAGCCCATTGTGACGGAGAGCGTCTGGTTGATTTCATCAAATGAGACGCCCAGCGCTTCCGCTTTTTCTCTGTCAACCTGGAGCGCAAGGCTGGCTCCTTCCGGCAGGCCATCTATGTAGACATCACTGAGTTCAGGGCGCTGGTTGGCCTGCTGAACCAGTAAATCGGCCGCCTTCTTTAAAGCCTGATAGCCCAGGCCGGTTCTGTCCTGCACGTACCAGGTGAATCCGGATGAGGTTCCCATGTCGGAAATCGCAGGAGGAAGCAGGCTCATCGTGACGGCATCAGAAACGTTCGCCATGCTTTCTTGTATATGGTCGGCTTCATCTTGCGCTGTCGAACCCTGCCGATTTTTCCAGTCCTTCAGCGTGGTGAAGGCCATGGCCGAATTCGGTCCTGAACCTGAAAACCCAAACCCCAGGATCGTAATGTTGCTTTCGATATCCGGTCGGGTCGCAATTTCCTCTTCAAATTTTTTAACCACTTTCAGGGTTCGCTGCGTTGTGGCGTCAGACGGCAGCTGTATTGAGGACATAAAATAGCCCTGATCTTCATCCGGCAGAAAGGACGTTGGCAAAGACGACAATCCAAAAAACAGCGCAGCGCACAGCGCAACGTACAGGAGCAGCATACGCCCGGTGCGTTTCAAAACGTCACCCAGTCCGGCCTCATAACGGGCTGTGAGCGAACGAAAGCGCGCGTTAAACCCTTGCGCGAACCTTCCACCTCCGCGCTTATCTGCCCAATGCGGCTTGAGTAAGGTTGCACACAGGGCGGGCGTCAGCGTCAGGGCAAGAAACGCCGATAGCAGTATGGAGACCGCCATTGAAATGCAAAATTGTCGGTAGATAATCCCGACGGAGCCTTCTGCAAATCCCATGGGTATAAAGACGGCGGTAAGCACCAGCGTGATCCCTATAATCGCCGGTGTAATTTCCTGCATGGCTTGCCGCGTGGCTTCCCGTGGGGAGAGGTTTTTTTCTTCCATCAGTCGTTCGACGTTCTCCACGACCACAATGGCATCATCAACGATAATCCCTATCGCCAGCACCATGCCGAACATCGTCAGAATATTGATGGAGTATCCGCTCAGTAACATCACAGTGAAGGTGCCAAGAAGCGCGACGGGCGCAACAATCGCCGGAATAAGCGTGCAGCGTAACTTATGCAGAAACAGCAGCATAACAAGGAAGACCAGGACCATCGCTTCCACAAATGTTTGTACGACTTTCATGATAGAAAATTTTACAAACGGGGCCGTATCGAAGGGTACCGTAAATGCCATTCCTTCGGGCAAAACCTGCGAAAGCGCGTCGATGCGATCCCGTACGCCAGAAGCCGTGCTCATCGCATTTGCGCCTGGTGACAGCTGTATTGCGGCAGCTGTTGCATGAACCCCATTTTCGCGTATACCAAAGGCATAACTTTGCAGGCCAGATTCAACACGTGCAATATCGGACAATTTCAGCCGGGCGCCGGACGCGTCAGATTTAAGGGTGATATTCCTGAACGCCTCTACTGAAGAGAATTGCCCCTCCACGGTGATAGGATAGGTTACCCCTTGGCCTTCCGTCGTCGGTTCATCTCCCGTTCGGCCTGGCGAAACAAGGGCATTTTGCTGGCTGACCGCGGTAAGTACATCGCTTACTGAAAGCCCGTAAGCGTGGAGCTTCATCGGATCCAGCCAGATGCGCAGCGCTTTTTCGCCGCCAAACAGCTGAACTTTCCCTACGCCGGGCACGCGGCGAAGCTCATCGCTGACGTTTCGGGCGAAATAATCGCTTAAATCGGCTTCCTCAAATTTACCTGCCGTGGACTTCAGCCCCACCATCATTAAAAAACCTGAATTTGCGGCCTCGACGTTAATGCCGTTTTGTCTTACCGCCTGAGGTAAGCGCGGCTCCACAATCTTAATCTGGTTCTGAAGGTCCATCTGCGCCAGCTTGATGTCCGTGCCGGGCTTAAACGTCACGGTAATCGATGCGGAACCGGTTGTGTCGCTGGATGACTCGAAATAGAGCAAATTATTTACCCCGGATATTTCGCGCTCAATCAATGACACCACTGACGTATTCATGACATCGGGGCTGGCGCCAGGGTAGCTGACGGAAATAATGATCCCCAGCGGAGCCACCGCCGGATACTGGGCTACCGGTAAACGAGGAATTGAGAGTACGCCCGTCAGGACGATAAAAAGCGCCACTACCCAGGCGAAAACGGGGCGTTCAATAAAAAAATGAGGCATTAAATTAACGTCCAGATACGTGGATTTCGTCATCGGTTGATACGCGTTTACCGATGTCCCTGAGCTGCGAAAATTTCTCAAGAAGCTGCGGTGCATCATCGAGGCTCGTGGCGAACATCCACATGTATGTCATCACGGAATAAATATGTCCGGCGTTGATCCCGGTCGAGCGCGTCATCCAGATGATAGTCAGCGTAAAAAGCACGGCAACGAGTATGCCCACCCATAAATAGCCCCACGCCTCGCGGTCTGATAATGCGATACGTAAACGTGCAAGCGTGGCGTAATGCCGGTGAAGGGTGGCGGAGCCAGCTTTATGAACATAATCCACTTCTTTTTCCAGACGGTTATTGAGCCGCATGAATAGCCATTCATTTTTACGTGTATACCCACAGACAAATCCCATCAGGATAAATACGATCGCAAAGCACAGGACGCCGGCCCAAAACTCAATAAACAGCAACATGATCGCGGCACCAAAAAGTGAACTTAGCGATGTAATAAGCAGGGGGAGGTGCATTTCAAAGAAATCCACATACTCTCGCGAGAGCGTGACCCTGGCGGCGATGGCCGAATGGTTAAGCTGGTATTTGCGCTGTGCAAGAACCACGGATACCGCAAGTCCGGCGTAAATGCGCGCAAACGTGCGAGTATCAACGCTCCGTCTTGCCGCGCCGATGAACCACATACAGAGCACCATCAGGCCATACAGCGCGGCGTGAAGCGTCTCACCCGCGAGAATGGCATTTATCGCAATACCCGCCAGAACGGGATAGAGCAAAAAAGTCACGTTTTCCGCCACAACCAGGAGAAAGGTGACAACCAACTTTTTCCGGTGTCGTATCGCGAGTTTTTTTAGAGCGTGCATGACGCCGGCGGTTTCAGAAGAGCGAAGATTACGATTGCGGTTCATCATTATGGGCAACAAGTATCAGACTATTTAAGTGAATTATTTTTTGTACAAAAATACGTAGAAAAGAGTCTACGGCGCGCCTGTTAAGCGGCAATGTGCGGTTTATGGAGGATGTGTGGAGCGAAACAACGCGATGGCTTAAATCATCCTCATCATGAGGTACAGCGGTGAACCGCCAAAAAAGATGATCAAATAGCATTCGTAGTAAAAGACCAGATCGTCGATATCAGGCATCGCGTTTAACAGCACAGTGAACGTGATGATGAGATAAACGAAAATCACCATCAGCCAGAAGGCAATGACAAGTAACTCTGTGAGCGCACCGGCTTTCTGTTGTATTACCAGGGTGACAACCGACAATGCGATGCAGCCATAGATAATGGGTGAAGAAGGCAGCGTCGAGGCGACTTGTTCATCCATTTTGTGTATTAGCACCAGCCAGGCATAAAGTAATCCCCACGACAGCAGCAGGAACAGAGAATATACGCCGATTTTTTTAGGGGAGAGATATTTAGAAAGTTCCATGTTCATTATTTCAGCAAAATTCATAAAGTCTTAATGAGTTAGGGTTAATTGGCAGCATTCAATGAAAAGGTTTAGGCCTGAATAGTTATTTTGAACGGGTATTGTCGAGTCTTTATTGCCGGAATGTGTAGCCTGTGTGGAGAAATAGCCGGGCATTTAAATCAACCTCAAAATTTTCGCGTCAATGGCACTTTTTCCCGGAGGCTGTGTCTTATTGTGCTGAAGATATTTGATAGCGTGCTAAAAGGGATTTCACCCGCGGAGTAAAAATGAACAAAAATGCGCTGATCCTTGTTGTTGAAGATGAAGACGAAATCGCCGATATACTCATGAGCTACCTGGAGCGTTCCGGAATGAAAACGCTCAGGGCCAGGCAGGGCGAGCAGGCAATAACGCTAAACCGCCTCCATAAGCCGGATCTCATATTGCTGGATATTCATTTGCCCGTATGTGATGGCTGGAGCGTACTCACCACGCTTCGTCAGGAAAGTTCCGTGCCCGTCATTATGGTGTCCGCCCTCGATCAGGATGTCGATAAGCTCATGGGGCTGAGGCTGGGCGCGGATGATTACGTGATCAAGCCCTTCAACCCTTCCGAGGTTGTCGCACGGGTTGAAGCGGTGCTGCGAAGAACAAAACCCGCGGTTCAGCAGGTGGGTTCGATGCCTCTCAGAACGCCATTTATTACGGTCTATCCGGATGATTTTTACGTGGAGGTCACCGTGGGCGCAGAGGTTATCTCCCCGGTATTAACGACGACCGAATTTAAGTTACTGACCTGGCTGGTGAGATATCCGCGAAAGGTGTGTTCCCGCGAGGAGTTACTCAACGCGTGTCTGCCTGAGGGCGATACCCTCGACAGAACGGTCGACAGCCATATGAGCAAGCTGCGTAAAAAACTTGAGCTTGCCGGCCTGTATGGCGTTCCCGAGAGTATCAGGGGAATGGGCTACCGGCTTGGGGAAAAGAAATGAACAAAGAGACAGTTCTGAGTCGCCAGATCTTAACGTACATGCTGTTGCTGACGTTTACGATAATTGCCATCGCCATACTGGGCTCCTGGTTTTTTTACTCTTTTATTCTTGATCGCCTTCCCGGCGGCGCAGCTGCGGGAGATGACGAGCAGATGACGATGTGGGACTGGGTGTGGATCGGGACAGCGACAACCATCAGTCTGATCATTGCCGTATTTTTTACGGTAAAACTCTCGTCGCGAATACTCACCCCGCTAAACGCGGTCGCGTCCAGCCTGAAAAAAATCTCGCAGGGCGATCTGGACGCCCGGGCGTTTTGTGCCAGTTCCCGGCTTGGCGAGGTCAACCACCTCGTCACGGATTTCAATGAAATGGCGGAAAAACTCCAGACGCTGGATATCCAGCGGAAATCCTGGAATGCCGCTATTGCGCATGAGCTGAGAACGCCGGTCACCATTTTGCGCGGACGGCTTCAGGGACTGGTTGACGGCGTTTTTGCCCCGGATCCGGTGCTGTTTAATAACCTTCTCAAGCAGACGGAAGGGTTAACCCGTCTGATTGAAGACCTTCGGGTGATCAGTTCAGACGGTGGAGCGGGATACACGTTATATCAATCCAGAACCGATTTAAAAGGGACGATACAGGACGCAATCGACACTTTTATCCCCGAGTTCAACCGTCAAGAATTCACTATTAATACAGAACTGAGGGAGCAGCAATGTGTCTTCGATCCGTTGCGTATCAATCAGTGTCTGACCGTTTTGTTTGACAATGCATTGCACTATTCAACCTCGCGCAAACTGATCGTGAAAAATGGGGTTTCAGATAAAGGAAATTATATTCTTATTCAGGACGGGGGACCGGGCATTCCCCGTGAGTTTCATGATTTCTTGTTTCATCCCTTCCAGCGCGATAATGGCGCCAGACAGGTGAACCCGGAGGGCTGTGGGTTAGGCTTATCGGTGGTAAAAGCCATCATGCTTGCTCATGGTGGCGATGTTACCTATACCTTATCGACGCAAAATCACTCGATTTTTAAACTCACCTGGCCCAGTACCTGAGCTTCAGCGGCAGATCAAACGTGCCTGCCCGTGGAGAGCGGTAAATGCCATATTTTCCCTAACCTTGCATCCCATTCCCGTGGGGTAATAGTCAGCTTACCGCGTCTCGGGCTCAGGGTTATTTCACTGAAATAGATTTCATGCTTTTTTAGCATCAGATCAACGCGGCAGTAGTCAATGCCATCCGCCAGCTCCTGGGATGCCAGCAATGCCTGTCTGAACAAGACCGGTTCGCCTGGCTCAACCGAAGTATTGGGATATTCCATCTGGAAAGGCTGTAAATTCCACTGCCTGTCGTAAACGTTGATAAAGCCGTGGCCATTACTATCCGTAAAATCCGCTTCTACGTAGTGGGCAATGCCATGAAAGCAGTGAATTCTCAGCATTTCCGGCGTGGTGTTTCTGTCTGCCTCATCAAAGAGATCGACAAACGGTTCGCAAAGTATCATCGGGGTAATGTTTTTGTACTGCCATTCACGTGTGGTGTAGTACAAATTCTTCCTTAATGCGAAATCCAGCTTTTTACACGCTTCCCTATAATTAAATTGCGCTTTGTTTTTGCACACTATTGTGCTGCCGCTATCATGATTGCACTTAAGGACGAATTTGTCCGGGAGTGTTGTGAAATCAATTTGCGACGCCTTGTTATAAACGCCAATTAACGGCACCGTTTTCACCCGTTTGGTTCTTGATGTCACGTATTCCCGAACGGCGAGTTTATCGGCAAGCATTGTGTAGAGGTCATTGCGATCGTACACCAGGCGATGACATATCTTTTCACTCAACGTAGTGGGCGATTTAATGTCAGGGTCTTTCCCTGAAATTTTTTTGAGTCTGCTGGTATGGAAATTCAGGTCCGTCATTAAAAAAGAACGGCATTTTCTGATGAGATACTCGATGTATTTGAGTAAGTAAGTTGCGTTATTCATTTCTTCTCCTCCGTAATGTTCGGGTATTCTGGAGAAGAACTGTTGATTGATATTGATTAGAATATGGAGCAGAGGTGGAGACGCAAATTTAAAGGATTAAATAGCCTGAACGGACTATTTAATCCTTATATTAGCAATGTAATCTTTGTTTACCGTCGTGCCTAGCGGTCTTTTCGCCACGCGTCAGCTGTCAATGCTTCACCGAAATGACCGGCAATCAGTCGTTTTGTCAGTTCGTGGAGCGGGGAGGCCATTACATCCGCCGTGCTGCCGCGCTCGACGACTTCCCCCTGGTGCATGACCATCACCTGATCGCTGATGTGCTTCATCATCCCCAGATGCTGGGTGACGTAGATATAAGAGATACCCTGTTTTTCCTGTAGCTCCAGCATCAGGTTAATCAGCTGCGAACGCATCGACATATCCAGCGAGGCAAGCGCTTCGTCAGCGATGATTACTTTCGGGCGCAAAATCAGCGCGCGCGCCAGACCCAGACGCTGTTTCTGACCAGGGGCCAGCATATGCGGGTAGTAGCTTTCGTGATCCGGTAACAGCCCAACCATGCGCAGGGTTTCAAAGACGCGCTTACGGCGCGCCTCCGGCTCCAGGTCGGTGTTCAGGCGCAGCGGAAAATCGAGGATCTGCGAAATACGCTGGCGTGGATTAAGCGAGGTAGACGGATCCTGGAAGATCATGCGGATGCGCTGGCTGCGGAAAGAATAATCCCCGAACGCCAGAGGATGGTCGTCAATCAACACTTCGCCTGCGGTAGGTTCAACCATGCCGGCGAGCATTTTCGCCAGGGTCGATTTCCCTGAACCGTTCTCGCCGATGATCGCCAGGGTCTGTTTTTCACGCAGGGTAAAGCTCAAGGGTTTTACCGCTTCGACGGTTTGACGGTGAAACAGCCCCGTACGGTAGCGAAAGGTCTTACTCAGGTTGCGGACTTCCAGCAAGGTTTCGACCATTTCACTCTCTCTCCATGTTCAGCGGGAAATGACAGGCGTAAAGATGATTTTTGGCTCCGGTCAGGCGAGGCGTCTCGATACATTTGCGTTGAGCGTAGGGGCACCGTGGGCCCAGACGGCAGCCAATCGGCAAGGATTCCAGCAGCGGAATCGCCCCTGGCAGAGTATTCAGGCGGCTCTTGTGCGGCATGGCGCTGCCAAAATCCGGAATGGCGCGAATAAGCGCCTGCGTGTACGGATGATGCGGCGCGCCAATCAGATCTTCACTCGGCGCGGTTTCGACCGTTTGCCCGCAGTACATCACATCGATTTTGTCCGCCCATTTGCTGAGCATTTGCAGGTCATGGCTGATCAGCAAAATAGTGGTGTTGTTATTCTGGTTGAGACGCGACAGCAGGCGGAAAATTTGCGCCTGCGTGGTGGGCTCCATCGCGTTTGTGGGTTCATCCGCAATCAGCAAACGCGGCTGATTGGCCAGGGCGATGGCAATCATCACTTTCTGACACTCGCCGTCGGTCAGCTCATACGGGAAGCTGCGCATCGCGTCTTTGTGATCTTTGATCCCGACGCGGTGCAGGAGCTCAATCGCGCGACGCTTGCGCCAGCCCACGCGCTGCCACCAGCGGCCTTTAAAGGTCCAGCCGGGAATGTTCTGCATCAGCTGTTTGCCCACCCGTTCGGACGGGTCGAGACAGGACTGCGGCTCCTGAAAAATCATCGAGACGTTATGCCCGACCAGCTTGCGCCGCTCGCGAGGGGAGAGGCGCAGCAGGTCGATATCATCAAAGCGCATTCGGTCGGCGGTCACGCGCCAGTTGTCTTTCGCCACGCCGCAGATGGCTTTGGCAATCAGGCTTTTTCCGGAGCCGGATTCTCCCACCAGCCCGCGAATTTCACCCTCAGCGAGGGTGATGCTGATGCGATCGACGGCTTTAACCCAGCCTTCACCGGTTCTGAATTCAATGGTGAGGTTACGAATATCAAGAAGCGGCATTATTGCACCCCCGCGTTAATTGCACGGCGAATACCGTCGCCCAGCAGGTTGATCAGCAATACGCTCACCATGATCGCCGCGCCTGGCAGCATGACCGTCCACGGCGCAACGTAGATTAACTCCAGCGCGTCACCGAGCATCGCGCCCCATTCAGGCGACGGCAGCTGTGCGCCGAGGTCGAGGAAGCCGAGCGCAGCGATATCCAGAATCGCCATCGACAGGGCGCGGGTGATTTCGGTGACCAGCCCGGCGGCGATGTTTGGCAAAACGGCAAACCACAGAATGTTGAAGGTCGTCGCACCGTCCAGACGGGCCGCGACAACATACTCTTTCTCCAGCTCGTCGTGCACCATGCTGTAAACCGATCGCACGATGCGGGGCAGAATAGCCAGCCAGACCGCGAACATGGCATGCGACAGATGCGGACCGGCAAAAGCAACGACAATGATCGCCAGCAGCAGAGAGGGAATGGAGAGCAGCGTATCAAGAATGTGGTTAAGCACTGCCGAGCGCAGGCCGTGCGTGGAGCCCGCAAAAATGCCCAGCGCCAGTCCGCAGACAGTGGCCGCGAGCGTCACCACAAATGCGCCGCCTACCGTCGGGGCGGCACCGCTCAGCAGGCGGCTCAGCACGTCGCGTCCCAGATCGTCCGTCCCCAGGAAGAAAGAGACTTCACCGTAGCGGGACCAGGAAGGCGGCAGCAGCTGATAGCCAAGGAACTGCTGGTCAATGCCATACGGCGCAAACCACGAGCCAAAGACGCACAGCAACACCAGCCCGGCGCAGCCGTAAAGGCCGATCATTGCCGTGGTGTCACCATAGAATTTACGCCACACGGTACGCAGCACGCCGGGCGTGCGCTTTTCACTGTATACGCTATCGTAAGGCATACCATTCCTTATGCTTCAATGGGTTAGCCATAGCACCCAGAATATCGGACAACACGTTAACAATAATCACCAGCGAACCAATTACCATCACACCCGCGGAAATAGCCGCATAGTCCTGCTGGCGTATAGCGTTAATCAGCCACCGGCCCAGTCCGGGCCAGCTAAAGACCATTTCGGTGATCATGGCCAGCGTGAGCATGGTGGAAAACTGTAATCCCAGACGCGGAATAACCGGCGGCAGCGCGTTGTGCAGGACATTGCGGCGCAGTATGGTCAGGCGCGATAGCCCGCGCGTGGCGGCGGCTTTGACGTAGTTTTGATCAAACACTTCGATGGTGCTCAGGCGCATCAGGCGGATCACTTCAGTCGTTGGGGCCACTGCCAGCGTCAGCACCGGCAATACCATATGGCGCAGGGCGCTGACAATCATCTCATGGCGCCACACGGAATCGGACAGCCACGCGTCGATGATGGCAAACCCCGTCACCGTTTTCACCGTGTAGAGCAGGTCAAAGCGGCCGGAGACCGGGAGCCAGCCCATCGTCAGCGAGAAGAAAAGCGTCAGCAGCAGCGCCAGCCAAAAGACTGGGATGGAGAAGCCGAGCAGGGCGAGAGCGCTGATAAACTTATCCTGCCATTTATTGCGATAAATCCCGGCCAGCATACCCACGGGGATCCCGACCATCAGGGCAAAGCCGAAGGCCAGAATGCACAGCTCCATTGTGGCCGGGAAAACCTCTTTCAACTGCTCGGAAATCAGCTGCCCGTTAATGCTGGACACGCCAAAATCCCAGTGCAGCAGCCCGTTGAACCAGAAGAGCCAGGCATCCCATAGCGACGATCCCTGGAGCGGGGCGTGGGGCGTGAAATAGCTCAGGCTGAAGCCGACAAAGTTCAGGAAAAAGAGCGTCACCAGCAGCAACAGGAGCCGACGTAAGGTAAAAATAATCATGGTTTTTTCACCTCTTGTTCTTTTTCACGCGACACGCCGGCGAACGAGGCGTTACCGAACGGGCTCAGCACCAGGCCTTTAATATCATAGCGATAGGCCTGGAGACGCAGGGAAGAGGCCAGAGGCAGCACCGGCAGTTCCTGGGCCAGGATCTTCTGCGCCTCGTCATAGGCGTCGATGCGTGAGGCCAGCTGTTGGGAAGCGAGCGCTTTTTGCAGCACGGCGTCAAACTCCCTGTTACACCAGTGGGCGTAGTTAGTCTGCGAGTTTATTGCCGCGCAGCTCAGCAGCGGCCGGAAGAAGCTGTCCGGATCGTTACTGTCGGTTGCCCAGCCGGTCAGGGTTAAATCATGATTCATGTCCATCAGGCGCGCCTCCTGGAAACGGCCTTCAACCGGTACGATGATCACTTTTACGCCCACCTGCGCCATATCCGCCTGCAGCAGTTCGGCGGTCTTGAGTGGGCTCGGGTTCCACGCCTGGGAACTGGTCGGCACCCAAAGCTGCAGCGTAAGGTTTTCCGCCCCCAGCGCCTTCAGCTGTTCACGCGCTTTTGCAGGGTTGTATTCCGTAATTTTAGCCTCACCGTCATAGGCCCACGAGGCGCGCGGTAAAATTGAGGCGGCGGTTTCCGCCGTGCCGTAGTAGATCGACTGCATCAGGCGCTGGTTGTTAATCGCCAGCGCCAGGGCATGACGAACGGCAGGGTTATTCAACGGTGGCTTATCGGTGTTAAAGGCCAGATAAGCGATGTTCATGCCGGGACGTAACGTCAGGCGAAGGCGCGGGTCGTCGCGCAAAATGGTGAGTTGGCTGGCAGCAGGCCAGGCGAGCACGTCACATTCCCCGGTGAGCAGTTTCGACAGACGTCCTGTTCCGCCAGAACCCAAATCAACCACCACCTGAGGCATCAGCGGGGTACCGCGCCAGAAATGTTCATGGCGCTGCAGACGAATATATTGCCCGGCGCGGTATTCGGCCAACTGGAACGGACCGGTGCCGACCGGCTGGCGATCGAGCTGCTCCTGACGATCTTTCTTCGTCAGCTTCGCCGCGTATTCGGCAGACATGACGGACGCATAGTGGGTAGCCAGGTGCCAGAGGAAGGATGCATCCGGGCGCGTCAGACTGAATTCAACCGTCCGGTTATCCAGCTTGCGCACGCTTTTAACCGTATCGGCAAACTGCAGGCTGTCGAAATAGGGGAAGTTGCTGCCGTTAACGTTATGCCACGGGTGATTGCGGTTAAAAATGCGCTGGAAGGTAAAGACCACGTCGTCCGCATTCAGCTTGCGCGTGGGGGTAAACCACGGGGTGCGCTGGAACGTGACGTCATCGCGCAGATGAAAACGGTAGGTAGCGCCGTTATCCAGTACTTCCCAGCTTTCCGCAAGCTCGGGTACCAGACGGTAGGTGTAAGGGTCGACATCAAGCAGACGATCGTAAAGCTGTGCGGCAAGGGTATCCACAATCAGGCCGCTGCCCGCTTTCTGCGGGTTAAAGGTATCCACCTGGCCGCTCACGCAATAGACGAAGCCGCTGTCACGAATGTCAGGCTGTGGCGTTTGCTCGGGCGCAGCTAAGGCCAGGCTACTGAACAGACCGAGTGCAAAAAAGGACGATAAAACCAGACGCATAATTTTTAAGGTATTTTATATGAAGTGGCTATCTTACTAATTTTAAACGACATTATCCAGTGTCGTTTATCCCTGAGGGCATCCTGGGGCAGGAGCGTTTGCAGTCGCTCATTCAGCATGCCTGCCTGATCGGCGTTCATACCAACTATCCACTTTGAATATACCTCATACACCATCTTAGCATTTTCACGGCCCATCTGACTCGCTATAAACGAAGGTTTCGCCCCGGCAGACGCCATCCAGTCAGTCACCGTATGGCTTAGCTGAAAAAAATAACTAAAGATTTCTTCCTGTAATCTTATGACTGACATTAATATTGGCGAATTGTCTTAAAATCCACTCATTGATATTAATTTCGACATGAAATTTCATAATAATGTGCACGGTGTTTATATCGCGCAAGCAACACGCAAGTATGCGAATTTTTATAGTGGATGCGTATTGTCATAAGAAATATTCAGTAAAAGCATGTTTGCCCAAGTAATTGTTGCCGTCATGATAATGATGGTTTATATACTGGCTCTCTGAGCCAGCAATTTGACTGAGCGAAAGGGGTGTCAGAGAAAAATGAAACTCTACAACGTTTAGGAAAATCACATATTTCATGTAATCGACCCGAATGTCGATTGCCTGTTAATTTGTTGGGTTTCGATATTCATCGTGATGTGGTTTCAATAATGACGTCTAAAAGTCACTTTAAAATGTGAAAATGGCTAAGATATCAAAGGCTTATGGATGAGTAAACCCTTGCAGGTATTTAAGAATTTTACACATGCGCGCTTGCGGTTGTTTGTGATTATTGCTTTTTTCTCTTCAGTAATAAATGTGCTGATGCTTACGCCTTCAATTTATATGCTGCAGGTCTACGATCGCGCGCTGTCATCCGGGAATACGACAACCCTCTTTATGTTGACCTTGTTGGTGTTATTTATGTTCACCATCATGGCACTCATGGATTATGCCCGGGGCATCATCATTATCAGATTAGGTAATCAGTTTGATAATGCTCTTTCGCCTGTACTGTATACCGCAGCATGTGAAAGCAATCTCATTAAGCGTAGCCCTAATGCCGGGCAGGCTATCAGCGACCTCGCCGTCATACGCCAGTTTGTTACCGGTCCAGCGTTATTCGCCGTTTTTGATTCGATCTGGTTTCCAGTCTACATAGGCGTCATTTTTCTTTTTAATACCTGGCTCGGATTGTTCTCTCTTTCAGGCGCGTTTGTGCTGCTGGCTCTGGCTTTTATTAATGAAAAAATAACGCGTCAGCTTTTAAATGAAGCGGGTGGTTATGCCCTGGTGTCTAATCATCAAGCTAACAGCACCTTGCAATGTGCTGAGACGCTGCAGGCGCTGGGGATGACTGAAAACGTCAAGGCGCGCTGGTGGCGAGCACATCGACAGTTCCTTTACTGCCAGAGTGCGGCCAGTGAACGTGCTGTTTTTATGTCTGCCATCACCAAAACGGTACGTATGGCTCTCCAGTCGCTCATGCTGGGGCTTGGCTGCTGGCTGGCGATTCTGGGGGATATCTCGCCGGGCATGATGATCGCAGGCTCTATTTTGCTTGGAAGAGCGTTGGCACCGGTTGAACAACTCATCAGCGTGGCGAAAGGGTACCGGTCAGCTCGCCAGGCATGGGGGCGCATGGTTCATTTGACAAGCGAGTTTCCACCGGCGCTGGAGAGCATTCGTCTGCCGGAGCCACAAGGGCTGCTCACGGTGGAGAATGTCACCGTTTTCCCGCCGGGAAACTCCCGGCAGCCCATACTGCACAATATCAATCTGCGGGTTGAACCGGGTGAGGTACTGGGGATTGTGGGGGCCAGTGCATCGGGAAAATCCTGTCTCGCCAAGGTGTTATGCGGTGTCTGGCCCGCCGGAGAAGGGGATGTCAGGCTGGATGGCGCAGATATTTATCAATGGCAGAAGCAGAAGCCAGGTCCCGGAATCGGTTACCTGCCGCAGGATGTTGCGCTCTTCACGGGAACCATCGCTGAGAATATTGCGCACTTTGGTGAGATTGATTCAACGCAACTGATCGCCACTGCAAAGATGGCCGGCATTCATGAAATGATTTTGCGCATGCCTGAAGGCTATAACACCCTGACCGGCGAGCAGGGTACGGCCCTTTCGGGCGGACAAAAACAACGCATTGGCCTGGCACGTGCGCTGTACGGCAACCCGGCGCTGGTGATCCTTGATGAGCCCAACGCTAACCTGGATGAATCGGGCGAAAAGGCCTTACAGCAGGTCATCCGACAGCTTAAACAGCAGAAGAAAAGCGTCGTCATCATTTCTCATCGTCCGGGTATTTTGCCCCTGACCAGTCACCTGCTCGTGCTGGAGGGGGGGAAATCAAAGCTTTATGGCCCGACAGAACAACTCTTACAGCAGTCAACTCGCCCGGTGAATCAGACCAAAAGCGTCCCCGTAGAACAAGGAAAAGCCCATGCATGATACCGATGCGCTGAAGACGCCTCTTGTTGACGTCATTCCCTTTGTCCGCTTTGGCTGGATCGTGCTGCTGGCAGGCCTGGGCTCTTTTTTGCTCTGGGCTGCCCTGGCTCCTCTGGATAAAGGGGTTGTGTCATCCGGAACAGTGGTGGTCGACGGATACCGTAAGGCCATACAGGCTCCCATCGGCGGCGTGGTGACAAAAATCGCGGTCAAAGAGGGTCAGACGGTACATAAGGGCGACCTGCTCGTGATGCTCAGCCAGCAAACCTCACTCGCCCAGTTCTCCACTGCGCGCCAGCATTATCTGACTTCGCTTATTGCTGAAAGCCGTCTTCGATCGGAACTGGCTGGCATGCAAACGCTGACGTTGCCCCCTGAGGCTGAGGAAGAGGCCCTGCAGGATGCCATGAAGCCAATTGTCTTACAGCAAAGCCAGCTTATGCATGCCCGGCAGGAGGCGCTGAAAAACGCCCAGCAAAACGACGCTGAGGCCATCGCGGGGCTGGCGCGCCAGCGTGATTCTCTTTCCAGAACCTGCGAGACGAAAGAGCGAGGACTCGCGCTGGTAAATCGTCAACTTAAAGACCTGAAGCCGCTGATGGAGGAAGGCTATTTTCCCCGTAACCGCTTTCTTGATATCCAGGTGCAATCTGCGTCACTGGCGGGCGAGGTGGGGGAAACTCGCAGCAAAATAGTGGAATTAGGTAATCAGATTGAGCAGCTTAAGCGCAGCATGCAACAGCGGTTGATTGACAACCGGAAAGATATTGAAACGCAGATCGATCAGCTTCGCCTGCAGGTAAGTGAGAGTAAAAAACAGCTGACGCTCTCCGATGTCGATCTCTCGTTGACCCGAGTCGTGGCACCACAGGACGGTGTGGTAATGAACCTCGCGCTTGCCAGCGATAGCGCGGTAGTGAGTGCGGGAGAGCAGCTTTTGGAGCTTGTCCCGCAGACATCCCCCCTGACTGTAGACTCACATATCGATGTGGCCTTGATCGATAAAGTTCATAAAGGCATGCCTGTCACCCTGATGTTCACTGCCTTTAACCAGCAAAGCACGCCAAGGATCCCGGCCCAGGTATCACTGGTTTCGGCGGATCGCCAGACAGATCCCACTACCCAGCAGCCTTACTACAAGATTCAGATCGCCGTTTCGCCAGAGGGCATGAAAAAGCTGGAAAGTGAAGATATTAAACCCGGTATGCCGGTAGAGGTCTTTATTAAAGCCGGAGAGCGCTCGCTGTTGAGCTATCTGTTGAAACCGATTGTGGATCGAGCGACGCGGTCGTTCATCGAGGAATAATGATGCTGAGTGCACACTTTACACGCGTTTTATATTTTCTCGCACTGATGGCGCCGTTTTCAGCAGGTGCCTTGACACTTGCACAGGGCTGGTTTATGGCGCTGGATAACGATCCCCATTACCGTGCTGCCGTTAAGGATCAGCTTGCCGGGGAAGAATACATTCCCATTGGCCGAGCCGGGTTGCTGCCAAAAGTCAGCGTCAGCTATCAGCGCGCACCGCGTAACTGGCAGCGGCAACAGTACCAGCAGTCAAATGTGCTGGGTGAGCGTTCTGAGGTGGTGCAGCATCAACAATATGACAGCCATTCGGGATCGCTTACCGTCGTTCAGCCGCTGTTTGATTACGACGCCTATGCGGGCTATCGCATCGGCATCATCAAAAAATTGCAGTCTGATGAACGCTACCGAAGCAGCCTGATTGACCTGCAAAACCGCTTCATTACCGCATGGCTGGATGTTGCTGAGGCACACCAGCGGCTTCAGCTTGCAGCCCTGCATCGCCAGGGTCTGGAAGAGCAGAAAAAGCAGACTCAGCGACAGTTTGAATCCGGAGAGGGGTCAATAACGGATGTCACGGAAACCGCGTCTGCGCTCAGCCTTGCTGTTGCTGATGAGGTAGAAGCGCGGGATACGCTTGATACGGCAAACGTTGCGCTTTCAGCGATAGTGGGCATGGTTCTGTCGGATACTTCAGCGCTGCCGATGCTCGGTGAAAAGCCCCTTAAGCTTCCGCTGGCATCGAGAGACTATCAATACTGGGAACGAAAAGCGTCCTCGCATAACCCCGATATTCTGTCTGCCGGGCACAGCGTGGAAGAAAAGCGCTATGAAATTGAACGCAGCCGCGCTGGCGCGCTTCCCCGAATACAGCTTTACGCAATGCATTCTGAGAATGACTCCAGCAACGATAACACCATCAATCAGAAATATCGTACCGACAGCATAGGAATGCGCGTCAGCATGGATTTGTTCTCCGGCGGAGGCGTGTCCGCTTCCGTGCGCCAGGCGGCGGCCCGCTATGAACAGGCAAAATATCTTCACGACGCGCAGCGGCTGGTTACCTATAGCGAAATCAAAAAATCATTAAATAAATGCCTTCATGCGCCAGAGCGCATTGCAGCCTATGCCTCCGCGGTGGAAGCCGCCAGGCGACAGGTTGAAGCGACCCAAAAAAGTATTCAGGCTGGCCAGCGTATGAATATTGATTTATTAAATGCGGAACAATCTTTCTATAAAACCAAAGTTGAGCTTACTGCTGAAAAACATGCTGTCATTAAAGCATGGGTCAGTTTGCTCGCGCAGACGGGTGAAATAAATAATGACAACGTTATGTTGCTTAATTCTTATTTCGCTCATTAATTGTCAATGTTAAACAGAGGGACAGACTATGCCTGTATTTGATTATCAGGGCGAGAAAAACACGCAGCTTATTAAGGAAGCGCTGACTATTGAAAGTATCAATTTTGGTGCGGCGACCTATGCTGATTATATCTATACGGAAGAAAATGGCTGGAAAGTACTAGACGGTGCGACGCTCAACTATAGTGGTTGTACTAATCCCTATGGTGCTTTTTATGGCGAAAGTCTTCTTGAGTCGAGCGCCGAATGCAACGTCATGGGGAAATATGATGCTAATGGTAAGCTGGTGAACATAGGAATTAGCTTCTGGGGGACGGGCACTTACGCGGCCGCGCCTTCACTTCAGCATACCGTTAACACAGCGATGGATACCGTCAGCGATGTATTCTCTGCGCTAATCGACGGCTATGCAGATAACTATGTTCTCAATGCTTATAAAAACCTCATGAGTTCAGTGGCTGCGTTTGCCACCGCAAACGGCCTCACCGGTAATGACGTCATCGTCACCGGGCATAGTCTCGGTGGACTGGCTGTTAACAGCATGGCGACCCTTTCCGCGCAGGGCCAATGGGATAGTTTTTTTGAGGACGCGAGCTATGTCGCTTTTGCCTCTCCGACTCAGAACCTTGCCGATGATAAGGTTCTTAACATTGGTTATGAAAACGACCCCGTGTTTCGTGTTTTAACTGGCCATAGCCTGTCTCTGGACAGTTTATTTAATCATGACACTCCGCTTGAGACCTGTACCAACAACCTTGTCTCTTTTAATGATTACTATGCAGGCCTGACCAGCGATTGTCAGTTCTTTTCGATCGCGAATATGGCGTCGTGGGCCGGGCATTCAGGCCAGGGATATACGGACGGCGCGTTGCGAATTATGGATTCTGAAATCTATGATTTCACGCATCAAAACTCCAATATTATTGTTTCCAACCTTTCTGAGGCGTATCGCTCGACAACCTGGGTTTCTGATCTTAATAAATCCGTAACCCATGTTGGTTCGACGTTTATTATTGGTACAGAGTCGAATGATTTATTACAGGGTGGAAAGGGCAACGATTATCTTTGCGGGGGTGGGGGCGATGATAGTTTCAAAGACCACAGCGGCTATAACGTTATTTATGGCGGCGCGGGAAGCAATACCTACGTAACGGAATGTAATATCGCCGATTTTACCTTCAGCCACGACACCGAGGGAACGCTGTACTTTAAGTATTCCACCGGGGATGTTACTCGGGCAGAAGATATCCATTACGTTAATGCTGACCACACGTTGTTCAGCCTGTTTGGCATTAACTTCAACCAGAACGCTACATGGCAGGTCACCGATTATGGGTTAGAAGGCGATAGCGGCTCAATCGCCTATGCGAAAAGCTATTATGCTGATACATCTAACAGTTTCACTATCTCGACCGCCAGTAATGACAGCTGGTTCTATTCAGGGGCAAATGACAGCGATATCAACATTGCCGGTAACAATAATAATGTTGTTTCCGGGTTTGCAGACGACGCCATTCACCTCAACGGCAGCGAAAACACGCTTCTCTTCTATGGTGATTTTGGTCACGACACTGTCTATAACCTCTCAACCAGCGACAGCCTGATCTTTATGGCTAACCAGAGTATTGCAGACAATGACAGTTATCTTAACCATCTGTCGTTTGACGGTGATAATGCGTTACTGACCTATGGTGAGAGCAGTGTCACGCTAGTGGGTGTTAATACCGATATGCTTTCACAAATGCACATAGCGGTAGCATGAGTCTTATCCCCGCGGGATGCTCCGCGGGGATAAGTTCCGTCTAAACTTTTCCAACTTCATAGCGCTGTCGTCCGCTTCCGGCTGTCAGCGCATGTGATGTTTTTTGAGCAATGCCCTTAATTGATGGTAGGTCAGACCCAGCAGTTCAGCCGCGCGTTTCTGGTTATATTTCGCTGCCTTCAGGCTTTGTTCAAGCAGCCGTTGCTCCTGGTCATGCTGGAACTGACGCAGATCGAGAGGAAGTGAGGGCGCATCGCCCGCGATCGCCGGTGCGGCAGCGGGTGACGTACTACGCTGAAAAGGATCGATAATGATGTTGTCCAGCTCTGTCTCGCTGCTCCCGTGGCGGTACACTGATCGCTCCACGACGTTTTTCAGCTCGCGGATATTTCCCGGCCAGCGGTAAGCAAGCAGCGTCTCCTGCGCATAATCGCTGAAGCCGGGGAACAGCGGCAGGCCAAGTTCACGGCACATCTGAATTGCAAACTGTTCCGCCAGCAGCATGATGTCGCTTTGACGCTCGCGCAGCGGAGGAAGCTGAACGACGTCAAAGGCCAGCCGGTCAAGCAGATCGGCACGGAATTTTTCCTCCGCCACCATCTCCGGCAGGTTGGCGTTAGTGGCGCAGACGAGGCGCACATTGACCTGCAGCGGCTGGCTACCGCCGACGCGTTCCAGCTCGCCGTACTCAATCACGCGCAGCAGTTTTTCCTGCACCAGCATGGGGGCGGTGGCCAGTTCATCAAGAAACAGCGTGCCGCCGTCGGCGCGCTCAAAGCGTCCGGGATGGCGTTTCTGGGCGCCGGTAAACGCGCCCGCTTCGTGGCCGAAGAGCTCTGTGTCGAGCAGGTTTTCATTCAGCGCCGCACAGTTAAGAGAAATGAAGGGGCCATCCCAGCGCCCGGATAAATAGTGCAGACGGTTGGCTATCAGCTCCTTACCTGTTCCACGTTCACCGATGATGAGCACCGGTTTATTGAGCGGTGCAAGGCGGGAGACCTGTTCCAGCACTTCCAAAAAGCTGTTTGCTTCGCCGAGTAAATTGTCTTTGTATCCAGGCATGATGAAATTAACCACTCCTTAGTGTTATTCACCAGGTAAGAATAGTCAGTCGCTGCCTGAAAATCAATCAGGATGAGTAAAATCAATAAGATAAAAAGTTGGCATGGGATTTGTATTATCTGTACAGCAGGGCATCGCCCGATAACAGAAATATGAGGATTAGATTATGGGTATTTTTTCTCGTTTTGCCGACATCGTGAACGCCAACATCAACTCTCTGCTCGAGAAAGCGGAAGATCCGCAGAAGCTGGTACGTCTGATGATTCAGGAGATGGAAGACACGCTGGTCGAAGTGCGCTCTACCTCCGCCCGCGCGCTGGCTGAAAAAAAGCAGCTGACGCGTCGTATTGAGCAGGCTACCGCTCAGCTGAACGAATGGCAGGAAAAAGCGGAGCTCGCGCTGCGCAAAGATAAAGAAGATCTGGCCCGTGCGGCGCTGATTGAAAAGCAGAAGCTGGCGGATATGGTTGCTACGCTTGAGCATGAAGTGACGCTGGTGGATGACACGCTCGCCCGTATGAAGAAAGAGATTGGTGAACTTGAAAACAAGTTGAGCGAAACGCGCGCGCGTCAGCAGGCGCTGACCCTGCGTCACCAGGCGGCAAGCTCTTCCCGCGACGTGCGACGTCAGCTGGACAGCGGCAAGCTGGATGAAGCAATGGCGCGTTTTGAATCGTTCGAGCGTCGTATCGACCAGATGGAAGCGGAAGCCGAAAGCCACGGCATCGGTAAGCAGAAGTCGCTGGATCAGCAGTTCGCCGATCTGAAGGCCGACGATGAAATCAGCGAGCAGCTGGCGGCTCTGAAAGCCAAAATGAAGCAAGATAACCAATAATAATGCCTGCGGCACCTGAGCGTGCCGCATCATAAGACAAGGAGTACACATGAGCGCGCTTTTTCTGGCCATTCCCCTGACTATTTTCGTGCTGTTCGTATTGCCGATTTGGCTATGGCTGCACTACAGCAACCGTTCTTCACGAGGCGAACTGTCCCAGAGTGAACAACAGCGTCTGGCACAGCTCTCCGACGAGGCGAACAGAATGCGCGAACGCATTCAGGCGCTGGAGTCTATTCTGGATGCCGAACATCCAAACTGGAGGGATCGTTAATGTCTGGACTGAATCTAAACAAAAAGTTGTGGCGTATTCCGCAGCAGGGGATGGTGCGCGGCGTCTGTGCCGGGCTGGCCCACTATCTTGATGTCCCGGTAAAGCTGGTGCGCGTGGTGACGGTGCTTTCGATCTTCTTCGGTCTGGCATTTATTACCCTGGTAGCGTACATCGTGCTGTCGTTTGTCCTTGACCCGATGCCAGAAGGGGAGCTGGCTGCCGAAGGGGCTCCAACCAGTAGCGATCTCCTCAATGCCGTTGATGAGCAGCTCGCAGCCGGTGAGAAGCGGCTACGGGAAATGGAACGCTATGTCACGTCGGATACCTTTACGCTGAGAAGTCGTTTTCGTCAGCTTTAAGAGAGAAATGAGATGAAACAACACTGGCAACAGGCCGGTCAGAAGGTAAAACCCGGCCTGAAAATCGCAGGTAAACTGGTCCTGCTGACCGCGTTACGCTACGGTCCGGCGGGTGTGGCAGGTTGGGCGATAAAATCCATTGCCCGCAAGCCGGTCAGAATGGTGCTGGCCGTGGCGCTCGAACCGCTGTTGCAAAAAGTGGCAAAACGGCTTTCACGCCGCTATTTATCCTGATAATTCTCACTCGCGCCAACCCCTTCTTTTCCCAAAGAAGGGCCAGGGACGATTAACCGCATTTCCGCTTTTCCCCCTTCTTTCTTTGCGGCAGCTCACAATACTACGCTGAGCTGCTTTGCAATCGCGTTTTTCTGCCTCCCGGTCCGTTGACAGATATTTTTCATGGGAGTAGATTGCGTTCCGTGGGACCGCTACCATGGAAAATAAAAATGAACGCAAAAATTAAAGAACTCATTAATCTTATTTACGGGGAATCGTTTTCTGAAGCACAGCGTAATGTGCTGCTGGAAAATATTGGAAAGGCCGCTTCCGTTATTACTGAAAAGCGTAAGGCGGGGTGGGATGAAAAAGACGTTGTTCTGATTACCTATGCCGATCAATTTTCGGCGAAAGGGGAGAAGGCACTGCCGGTTTTTACACGTTTTTATAACAAGTGGCTTTCTCACTCTTTTTCTCACGTCCATCTTTTACCATTTTATCCATGGTCTTCTGACGACGGATTTTCTGTCATTGATTATCATGAAGTTGCACCTGAAACCGGAACGTGGCGAGATGTTGCCGAATTAAAACAGTCAACCAGCTTGATGTTTGATTTCGTCTGCAACCATATGTCTGCCAAAAGCAAATGGTTTGCGAATTACCTTAAGCAAATACCCGGGTACGAAGATTTCTTCATTTCTGTCGATCCTGAAACAGACTTATCCGCGGTGACTCGCCCGCGCGCATTACCTCTTCTTACGCCTTTCACGCTTCATGATGGCAGCGTGCGACACTTGTGGACCACCTTCAGCGATGACCAGGTCGATCTCAATTTCGCTTCTCCGCTGGTGCTGATTGCGATGGTAGACGTCCTGCTGCATTACCTGATTGAAGGTGCGCGTTACATTCGTCTGGATGCCGTTGGGTTTATGTGGAAAATACCCGGAACATGCTGCATCCATCTTGAGCAAACCCACCAGCTCATCCAGCTTTTCCGCGCCATTACCGAGGCTGTGGCCCCCGGAACGGTGATTATCACTGAGACGAACGTTCCGCATAAAGATAACGTTGCTTACTTCGGTGACGGTGAAAATGAAGCACAGATGGTTTATCAGTTCTCTCTGCCCCCGCTTGTTTTGCATGCGGTGCATTGCCAGAATGTGCGTGCTCTCAATCAGTGGGCAGCGTCGCTAAAGCTGCCCTCAACGAAAACCACCTGGTTCAACTTCCTGGCCTCGCATGACGGCATTGGCCTTAATCCGTTACGTGGAATTTTACCTGAGTCAGAGATTCTTTCACTTGTGGAAAAACTGCAGGCCGAAGGGGCGCTGGTTAACTGGAAAAATAACCTGGATGGGACACGTAGCCCGTATGAAATTAATGTCACCTATCTGGATGCATTAAGCCCAGGTGACAGCAATGATGATCATCGTATCGCACGGTTTATTCTGGCTCACGCCGTGCTTTTAAGCTTCCCGGGTGTACCTGCTGTCTATATTCAAAGTATTCTTGGTTCCCGTAATGATTATGCTGGCGTTGAACGCCTGGGATACAACCGTGCGATAAACCGTGAGAAATACATCGCAGGACAAATTGATAGCGTGCTTGAGGATAAAACCAGCCTGCGTTATCAGGTCTATTCCAGATTAAGTCATTTAATTGCGCTGCGCCGGAAAGAAAAAGCATTCCATCCTGACGGTGAGGCTTATTTTAGCGCGTCGGGGGAGCATGTTTTGAAAATTATTCGTGTTGCGGATTCTGGCGAGAAGATAACGGCAGTATTTAATTTCAGCGATCGCACTCAAAGGATTGAATCTGATATTCAATCCGGAAGGGAGTTGATCGCCGGAAAGGATATTACAGATACGGCTCTGACCCTTACTCCATGGCAGGTGTTGTGGATTAAAGAAAACTAAAAAAGGACCTTAAACATGAGAATGCCCAGAATTGTGCTGATATCAGCACTGGTTTCGTGCGCCTTGTTATCAGGCTGCAAGGATGACAAACCGTCTGCTGTCACGATTGAGTTTATGCACTCGTCAGTAGAACAGGAGCGTCAGGCGGTTATTACGAAACTGATCGAAAAGTTCGAGAAAGAGAATCCTGGTATTACCGTAAAACAGGTGCCGGTGGAAGAAGATGCCTACAACACCAAGGTGATTACGCTGGCCAGAACGGGGGCATTGCCCGAAGTGATCGAAGTCAGCCATGACTACGCAAAAGTCATGGACAAGGAGCAGCTGCTGGATCGCAAGGCTATCGGCGAAGCCATTAAGGCGGTAGGGGAAGACACCTTCTATGACGGTATCCTGCGCGTCGTGCGTACGGAAGACGGCTCTGCCTGGACAGGCGTCCCCGTCAGTGCCTGGCTGTCCGGCGTCTGGTATCACAAGGATGTGCTTGCCGCGGCGGGTATTGAAGAGCCGCGTAACTGGGAACAGCTGTTGAAGGCCTGCCAGAGTCTTAACGACCCGGCAAAAAAACATTACGGCATTGCGCTGCCAACCGCAGAAAGCGTGATGACCGAACAGGCATTCTCTCAGTTTGCCCTGTCCGGCGGTGCAAACGTTTTTGATGCTAAAGGGAATGTCGACATCGATACCCCTGAAATGGCGAAAGCCCTGGCGTTTTACAAAGCCCTGGCCGCAACCACCATGCCTGGCTCCAACGATGTCATGGAGATCAAAGACGCCTTCATGAACGGTTCTGCGCCAATGGCCGTTTACTCCACCTACATCCTGCCGGCGGTCTTTAAAGACGGAAATCCGTCCAATCTGGGCTTTGTCGTCCCCACAGAAAAAACGTCTGCAGTCTACGGCATGGTCACATCTCTGACGATCACCACCGGCCAAACCGAAGATGAAACGAAAGCGGCAGAGAAATTTGTCACCTGGATGGAACAGGCTCAACACGCCACTGACTGGGTAATGATGTCCCCGGGTGCGGCATTGCCAGTGAACAAGCTTGTGGTCGGCACGGATACCTGGAAAAACAACGATGTGATTAAAGCGTTTGGGCAACTGCCTTACGAACTGATCGCACAGTTCCCGAATGTGCAGGTGTTTGGTGCGGTGGGAGATAAAAACTTCACCCGCATGGGGGATGTGACGGGGTCCGGCATTATCAGTTCCATGGTGCATAACGTTACGGTGGGGCAACAAGCTCTCAGCGCGACCTTAAGCAACAGCCAGAAGCGACTGACTGACCTGATTTCACAACGATAGGAGCGCTTTGCGGAAGGAAATTATGAAGACGTTGTTTTCTGGTCGTTCAGATATGCCTTTCGCCATGCTGCTGTTGGCCCCCAGCCTGATTTTACTGGGGGGCCTGGTGGCCTGGCCGATGATTTCCAATATTGAAATCAGTTTTTTACGCTTGCCGCTTAACCCGCGCATTAGCGCTGTGTTTGTCGGGCTCGACAATTACATTCGCATTCTCAGTGATGCGGCATTCTGGCATTCGCTGTGGATGACGTTCTGGTACACGGCACTGGTCGTGATGGGGAGCACGGTGCTGGGGCTGGCCGTAGCAATCTTCTTTAACCGGGAGTTTCGTCTGCGAAAAACGGCGCGTTCGCTGGTGATTTTGTCCTATGTCACCCCGTCCATTTCGCTGGTATTTGCCTGGAAATACATGTTCAACAACGGCTACGGCATCGTGAACTATCTGGGCGTTGACGTGCTGCATCTGTATGAGCAGGCCCCGCTGTGGTTTGACAATCCTGGCAGCAGCTTTGTGCTGGTGGTGCTGTTCGCCATCTGGCGTTACTTCCCGTACGCGTTCATTTCGTTCCTGGCAATTTTGCAGACCATTGATAAATCGCTGTATGAAGCCGCTGAAATGGACGGAGCAAATGCCTGGCAGCGTTTTCGCATCGTCACGCTGCCCGCGATTATGCCGGTGCTGGCAACGGTGGTCACGCTGCGCACTATCTGGATGTTCTACATGTTTGCGGATGTCTACCTGCTGACGACCAAGGTCGATATTTTAGGCGTCTATCTTTACAAAACTGCCTTCGCTTTCAACGATTTGGGTAAGGCAGCGGCTATCTCCGTCGTGCTGTTCGTGATCATCTTCGCGGTGATTCTGCTGACCAGAAAAAGGGTTAACCTCAATGGCAACAAATAAACGCGTGCTGGGTCGTATTGGTTTTTATCTGGGGCTGGCGGTGTTTCTGGTCATCACGCTGTTCCCGTTCTTCGTGATGTTAATGACGTCCTTAAAGAGCGCGAAAGAGGCGATATCGCTTCACCCGACCATACTGCCGCAGGAGTGGACGCTGCAGCATTACGTCGACATTTTTAACCCGCTGATTTTTCCGTTCGTGGACTATTTCAGAAACAGCATGGTGGTGTCGTTGACCTCATCGGTGATTGCCGTGTTTCTCGGCACGCTGGGGGCTTACGCCTTATCCAGACTGCGTTTTAAGGGCCGCACGACGATCAATGCGAGTTTTTACACCGTCTACATGTTCTCCGGGATATTGCTGGTGGTACCGCTGTTCAAAATCATCACTGCTCTGGGGATCTACGACACCGAGCTGGCGCTGATTATCACCATGGTGACCCAGACGTTACCGACAGCGGTGTTCATGCTGCGCAGTTATTTCGACACCATTCCGGACGAGATTGAAGAAGCCGCGATGATGGACGGCCTCAACCGTCTGCAAATCATCTTTCGCATCACCGTGCCGCTGGCGATTTCCGGCCTCGTATCGGTGTTCGTCTACTGCTTTATGGTGGCGTGGAACGACTACCTGTTTGCGTCCATTTTCCTGTCCAGCGCCAGCAATTTCACGCTGCCGGTTGGGCTGAATACGCTCTTTAGCACGCCAGATTATATCTGGGGTCGCATGATGGCGGCATCGCTGGTGACGGCGCTTCCGGTGGTCATCATGTACGCCCTGTCTGAACGTTTTATTAAAAGTGGTTTGACCGCCGGCGGCGTGAAGGGCTGAGGCAGTCAATTTTAACAAGGAGTCAGTCATGAAAAAATTAGTTGCGACCGCGCCTCGTGTGGCGGCGCTGGTGGACTATGAAGATCGTCAGGTTGCCGTACATGAAGTGAAAATTCGTGCACGCTTTGGCGCACCAAAACATGGAACTGAAGTGGTGGATTTCCGTGCGGCAAGTCCGTTTATTGATGAAGAGTTCAACACGGAGTGGCAGATGTTTACCCCGCGTGAAGAGGGCTCGGCGCGCGGGATCGAATTCGGTAAGTTCCAGCTGGGCAATATGATTGTTGGCGACATTATCGAATGCGGTGATGACGTTACAGAATACCAGATTGGCGATCGCGTCTGCTGCTACGCACCGCTGCAGGAGACGGTCATTGTGAATGCCGTCAACAACTACAAGCTGCGCAAAATGCCGCAGGGTGCCTCCTGGAAAAACGCCGTTTGTTACGATCCAGCGCAGTTTGCGATGAGCGGCGTACGCGATGCTAACGTGCGGGTAGGCGATTTTGTGGTGGTGGTGGGGCTTGGTGCGATTGGGCAGATTGCGATCCAACTGGCCAAAAAAGCCGGTGCGTCAATCGTCATCGGCGTCGATCCTATCGAACACCGTTGCGAGATAGCCCGTCGTCACGGTGCCGACCACTGCCTTAATCCGATCGGGACTGATGTCGGTCTGGAAATCAAAACGCTGACCGGGAAACAGGGCGCGGATGTGATCATCGAAACCAGCGGCTTTGCAGATGCACTGCAGTCCGCGCTGCGCGGACTCGCCTACGGCGGCACCATCTCCTACGTCGCCTTCGCGAAGCCGTTCGCAGAAGGCTTCAATCTCGGTCGCGAAGCGCATTTCAATAACGCGAAGATTGTCTTATCGCGCGCCTGCAGCGAACCCAATCCGGATTATCCACGCTGGAACCGCAAACGTATTGAAGAGACCTGCTGGGAACTGCTGATGAACGGTTATCTCAACTGCGAGGACCTGATCGACCCTGTGGTCACCTTTGCCTCCAGCGCTGAAAGCTACATGCAGTATGTCGATCGGCATCCTGAACTGAGCATCAAAATGGGCGTCACTTTTTAAGCTAAGGAGAGCAACAATGAAAATCGCAACCCAAAACCAGGCCTTTTTCCCAACCTCGATTCTGGAGAAGTTCCAGTACATCAAAGCGATGGGTTTTGATGGCTTTGAAATTGACGGCAAACTGCTGGTTGAGAACCTCGATGAGGTGAAAGCGGCTATCCACGCCACGGGGCTGCCGGTGACAACGGCCTGCGGCGGATATGATGGCTGGATTGGCGACTTTATTGAAGAACGTCGTCTGAACGGTTTAACTCAGATTGAACGCATTCTGGAAGCCCTGGCGGAAGTGGGCGGAAAGGGCATTATCGTGCCTGCAGCGTGGGGGATGTTTACCTTCCGCCTGCCACCGATGACCTCTCCACGCAGCCTTGAAGGCGACCGCAAAGCGGTGAGCGCTTCGCTACGCTGGCTGGATGAGGTGGCGGCGCGCACCGGAACGACCGTCTATCTTGAACCGCTGAACCGCTACCAGGATCACATGATCAACACCCTGGCGGACGCGCGTCGCTATATCGAAGAGAATGCGTTGAAGCACGTACAGATCATCGGCGACTTCTACCATATGAATATCGAAGAAGATTCGCTGACGGAGGCGCTGCATCGCAACCGGGATCTGCTTGGCCACGTCCACATTGCCGATAATCATCGCTATCAGCCGGGAAGCGGTAGCCTGGATTTTGCCAGCCTGTTCGATCAGCTGCGCGCGGATCGTTACCAGGGCTATGTGGTTTACGAGTGCCGTGTGCGCGCCGACGATCCTGCTCGGGCTTACCGGGATTCACTGACTTATTTGCGTGGATGCTAAGGATGGCGAGCGCGATGAGTCCTTCAACACCTTCGCTACTGCGCGTCGCCATAATTGGCGCCGGGCAGGTCGCGGAAAAAGTACATGCCTCGTACTACGCCACGCGCGGTGATGTTCAGATGGTGGCTGTCATGGATAGCCACCCCGAACAGGCACAGGCGTTTGCGGAACGTCATGCCATCCCTTCTGCATGGCATGACGTGCGAGAGATGCTCGGGGCGGTTAAGCCGGATGTGGTGAGCGTTTGTTCGCCTAACCGGTTTCATTTTGAACACGTTATGGCAGCGCTGGATGCAGGCTGCCACGTGATGTGCGAAAAACCGCCGGCAATGACCCCGCAAGAGGCCGAACGGATGCGTAACGCCGCGCGCAAGGCGGGAAAAGTGCTGGCGTATGATTTTCACCATCGCTTCGCACTTGATACGCAATTGCTGCGTGAGGCCGTGATGAACGGTGCGCTGGGTGAAATTTATTTCACCACGGCCCAGGCGCTTCGGCGCTGCGGAGTGCCGGGCTGGGGCGTCTTCACAAACAAATCGTTACAGGGCGGAGGACCTCTGATTGATATCGGCATTCATATGCTTGATGCCGCGATGTACGTCCTGGGGTTCCCGGCGGTAAAAAGGGTGACGGCGCATAGCTTCCAGAGGCTGGGAAACCGCAAAAGCAGCGGCCAGTTTGGCGCGTGGGATCCCGCTCAGTTTACCGTTGAAGATGCCCTGTTTGGCACCATTGAATTTTGCAACGGCGGCATTCTGCGTCTGGATACGTCGTTTGCGCTCAATATTCGTGAGCAATCGATCATGAACGTCGCATTCTGCGGTGAAAAGGCGGGGGCCACGCTGTTCCCGGCGCACATCTACAACGACGAGGCCGGTCTTTTAGTCACCCTCACGCAGCGTGAGGAAGCTGATGACCAGCGCCATCTGCGCAGTATGGATGCCTTTGTACGGCATGTGCAGGGAGAGCCCGTCATGATTGCTGATGCAGAGCAGGGGCTGGTTATCCAGCAGCTTGTCGCCGCGCTGTATGAATCAGCAGAAACAAGGGAAAGCGTGACGTTATGCTAAACGTGTCTGTCTTAACCGATCCGGGCTTTTGTCCACACAGCCTGAATAAATACGCCTCCATCATGGCCTGCGGTAATGGCTACATGGGGATCCGCGCTACGCACGAAGAAGATTACACCCGGCAAACCCGAGGCATGTCTCTTGCGGGTCTCTATCATCAGGCGGGTCGTAACGAGACCACTGAACTGATTAACCTGCCAGACATTATCGGTGTTGATGTTGAGCTGGATGGCGTCAATTTCACGCTCCTGTCAGGCGAAATCCTTGAGTGGCAGCGCGAGCTGGCGTTTGCCAATGGCGAACTCCGTCGCAGCGTCCTCTGGCGCTCGCCCGACGGGAAACGCTATCGGCTGGAAAGTCGTCGTTTTGTGTCGCTGGACCAGCTGCCGTTAGCGGCAATGCAGCTCTCGATCACGCCTCTTGATGCCGCCTCGCAGGTGGTACTGAAAACCGGCATTGACGCAACGCAGACCAATAGCGGCAGACAGCATCTGGATGAAATGTCGGTCAGAGTGTTCGACCAGCATTACATGCAGGGCGTGTATGAAACGCAGGACCGAGTCTCAGATGTTGTTGTGTCGGCGTTTTGCCAGCTCTCAACAAAGAGCGACAGCTGTTTCACCGCTAAAAATCGTCGTCTCAGCGTTCATCATTCGCTGACGATTGCGCAGGGTGACACTGTCACGCTCGAGAAAATCGTCTGGGTTACGCATCGCAGTGATAAAGCCCTGCCGCAGGAGTCTTTCGCTCGCGACGCGCTGGCCGATCTCAAAGTCTGTGCGGCACGGGGCTACGATGCGTTGCTTGAGAGCTCATTGTATGCCTGGAAAGAGGTCTGGCTTGACGCTCGGGTGGAAGTGACGTCAGCGGAACGCCAGGATCAGATCGCGCTGGATTACGCCGTCTGGCATCTGACCACCATGACGCCAGCCCATGATGAGCGAAGCAGTATCGCCGCCAAAGGGCTGACGGGAGAGGGGTATAAAGGCCACGTCTTCTGGGATACCGAAATTTTTCTGCTGCCTTTCCATCTCTTCACGCGTCCCCTGGTCGCCCGTAGCCTGCTGCGTTACCGCTGGATAAACCTGCCCGGGGCGCGGGAAAAAGCCCGGCGCAACGGCTGGCCTGGTGCGCTATTCCCGTGGGAAAGTGCTGCGAGCGGTCAGGAGGAGACGCCGGAGTTTGCCGCCATTAACATCCGGACGGGCACGCGCCAGAAGGTGGCGTCCGCGCTGGCGGAACACCACATCGTGGCGGACATCGCCTGGGCCGTCGTCGCGTACTGGCAGGCAACGCACGATGATGCCTTTATGCGCAATGAAGGTCTGACGTTGCTGATGGAAACCGCCGCCTTCTGGATGGGGCGCGTAACGGATATCCATGGTCGTCTGGAAATCCATGACGTGATTGGACCGGACGAATACACCGAGCACGTGAACAATAACGCCTATACCAACTATCTGGCCTGGCATAACGTTGCCTGCGCGTGCCGGTTTATGGCGATGTTTGGGCGCGAGGATGAAGGTTTTACGCAGAATGCCACACGGTTCCTGACGCGCTTATGGCTGCCGGAGGCCAATTCAGACGGTGTGATCCCACAGGATGACACCTTCATGGCGAAACCTGCTATCGATTTGAGTCGCTATAAAGAGAAAGCGGGTAAGCAGACCATTTTGCTCGACTATTCCCGCGCGGAAGTGAACGAGATGCAGATCCTAAAGCAGGCTGATGTGGTGATGCTTAACTACCTGTTGCCAGAGCGGTTTACGTCGCAGCAATGTGTCGCCAACCTGGCGTTCTACGAGCCCCGTACGATCCATGACTCTTCGTTGAGCAAGGCCATTCACGGCATTGTGACTGCCCGCTGCGGTGATACCGAAGGAGCCTATGCCTTCTGGCGTGATGGTGTCGCTATCGATCTGGGGGACGATCCGCACAGCAGTGATGACGGTATTCATGCCGCAGCCACCGGCGCGATCTGGTCCGGCGTAATTCAGGGATTTGCCGGTATGCAGATTATGGAAGGGGAGTTGCATCTTGCGCCGAAATTACCAGTCCACTGGCGAAGACTTGCTTTTCCGTTGCGCTGGCGGAACGCACGGCTGCGCTTCACGTTTGAAAATGACGTTTTAACCATCGATACCACCGCGCCCGTCACGTTAACCCTGTGGGGTAAAACGGTGTGCATATCGGCGCGGCAGACACTGACGCGTAGGGAATTTCTTGCACCTTTTAATGGGACCGCTACCACGGAGGCCAGCCATGAAGCCTGAAGCCGTTGTATTCGATCTTGATGGTGTTATCACCGATACCGCGCATTTGCACTTTCTTGCCTGGCGTGCCGTGGCGCAGGAGATTGGCATTTCCATCGATGAGGCTTTCAACGAGGAACTGAAGGGAATTAGCCGCATGGAATCTTTGCAGCGCATCCTGCGGCAGGGTGGAAAAGAGGGGGCGTTTAGCGACAAACAGTGCCTGGCGCTGGCGAGTAAAAAAAATGCGCTTTATGTCCAGTCTTTGGCGTCGTTGACGCAGGACTCTCTGCTTCCCGGCATCCGCGACGTACTGGCGGAAATACGTGCGGCGAAGGTCAAAATCGGGCTCGCCTCCGTTTCCCTGAATGCGCCTGGAATATTGCATGCGCTGGGTATTCAGAACGCTTTTGATTTTTGCGCCGATGCCTCACTCATTGTCTGTTCGAAACCAGACCCGGAGATCTTCCTCGCCGCCTGCTCAGGTCTGAATGTCCGTCCTGAAGCGGCCATGGGGATTGAAGATGCCCCCGCCGGCGTTGAGGCGATCAACGCCGCGGGAATGCTATCGGTTGGGATTGGCTCTGGCCTGATCCATGCGGGTTTACAGCTTCATTCAACGCGGGAACTGACCTGGAAATGCCTGACCGATTTCTGGGCATCCCGGACGTATTGATAAGGAATTAACAATGGCCCAACTGTCACTGAAACATATTCAGAAAATATACGATAACCAGGTCCACGTGGTTAAGGATTTCAATCTCGACATTGAGGACAAAGAGTTTATCGTTTTCGTCGGTCCGTCAGGCTGCGGCAAATCGACGACGCTGCGCATGATTGCGGGGCTGGAAGAGATCTCCGCGGGTGAACTGGTCATTGACGGCGTTTGCATGAACGACGTGCCAGCCAAGTCGCGCGACATTGCCATGGTATTCCAGAACTATGCGCTTTATCCGCACATGACGGTTTACGACAACATGGCGTTTGGCCTGAAAATGCAAAAAATTGCGCCCGCGGTGATTGAGGAGCGCGTTAACTGGGCGGCCCAGATCCTCGGTTTACGGGAATATCTTAAGCGTAAGCCGGGCGCGTTATCGGGCGGCCAGCGCCAGCGCGTGGCGTTAGGCCGGGCGATCGTGCGCGAAGCGGGCGTCTTCCTGATGGATGAGCCGTTATCCAACCTTGATGCCAAGCTTCGCGTGCAGATGCGGGCTGAAATCAGCAAGCTGCACCAAAAGCTCAATACCACGATGATTTACGTGACCCACGATCAGACGGAAGCGATGACGATGGCCACCCGTATCGTTATCCTGAAGGATGGCATTATTCAGCAGGTGGGGGCACCGAAGCAGGTTTATAACGAACCGGCGAATATGTTTGTTGCAGGTTTCATCGGCTCACCTGCCATGAACTTTATTCGCGGCGCGCTGGACGATCGTTATTTCGTGACGGAAACCCTGCGCCTGGAGATCCCGGAAGAGACGCTCGCGGCGCTCAATAACGCGGGATATCAGCGTAAAGCCGTGGTCTTTGGGATCCGCCCGGAAGATATTCTGACGCTTCAGAACCGTGATGACGACATTGCTGCGAAAGTCAGCGTAGCCGAATTGACGGGGGCGGAGTTCATGCTCTATGCCACCGTTGGCGGGCATGAGCTGGTTGTTCGCGCTGGAGCCGCGAATGATTATGCCGCAGGGGATAATATCGGCATTCAGTTCGATATGAATAAGTGCCATTTCTTCGACGCTGAAACCGAAGCGGCTATTAGATAAGAAAGGTGTTCGCCGGAAATGAAAATTTCCGGTTTTTTTGTTTGTTACTTATAAAGGGAATATTTAATGAGTACTCTACTAAAAAGTGCTGCGCTCGTTCTGTGCGCAGGAGTTAGCTACGCACAAGCATCAGAAACAGCTAAGCAGTGGGAATTTAATATTGGTGCAATGTATGAAATTGAAAACGTCGAAGGTCAGGGCGACGATAAAGATGGATTATATGAACCTTCCGTGTGGTTTAATGCAACCTGGGATGCGTGGACGCTTTCACTGGCAATGTATCAGGAAGGACCTGTTGATTACAGCAGTATGACCCGCGGCACCTATTTTGATCGTCCTGAATTTGAATTACGCTATCGCTTTATCGGCACCGAAGATTTTACACTCGGCCTGACCGGCGGTTTCCGTAATTATGGCTATCACTTCAAAGATGAACACGGCGCGAAGGACGGCAGTGCAAATATGCAGCGCTATAAGGTTCAGCCTGACTGGGATATTAAATTAACCGACGACTGGCGTTTTGGCGGCTGGTTTGCCATGTATCAGTTCGCCAACGATCTGGAGAAAACCGGCTATGCTGACAGCCGCGTCGAAACCGAAACGGGCTTCACCTGGACCATTAACGAAACCTTTGCAGCAAAAGTGAATTACTATTTAGAACGTGGATTTAATATGGACAGCTCTCGTAATAACGGCGAATTTTCGACGCAGGAAATTCGTGCGTATCTGCCCATTTCGTTAGGCCAGACCACGCTCACGCCTTATACCCGCCTGGGGCTTGACCGCTGGTCTAACTGGGACTGGCAGGACGATCCCGAGCGTGAAGGACATGATTTCAACCGGCTCGGTCTCCTCTACGCCTATGATTTCAACAATGGTTTATCCATGACGCTGGAATATGCTTACGAGTGGGAAAACCATGATGAAGGCGAAAGCGACCGCTTTCACTATGCGGGTGTTGGCGTAAACTACGCGTTCTGACCAACGGCGCGCCAGGGGCATTAAGCCCCTGGTTTTAGCGAAGTGAGGCAGCCAACAAAAAATGGGTATCAACAAGCACTTTTTGCGGGGCGGGATGGCCGGCAATACGCCTGAAAAGAAGATCGCAACTCTCTTCACCCAGCTTACGGGTGGGAATATCAAAGCCGCCCGGCGCTGGCGTTAAAATGAGAGACAGCATCGGGTCACTGTATCCGGCTATCACTACCTGCTCTGGGATCATCAGATTTAACTCATCCGCCGCGCGATAGAGGCTGAGTAACTTCATGCTGTCGGTAGCAAAAACCGCATCAGGCGGAGTGGGTGAGGATAATAATTCAAGCGCCGCCGCAAGCGCGCTCTCATGGGTATATCCCCCATCCATGATCCAGCCCGGGGTAAGGGCAATGTTATGCTTTTCCAGGCTGGCTTTATAGCCTGCAAGACGATCAATCGAAACATGATAATCAAGTGGCGCATGCAGACAGGCAATTTTACGGCGACCATTTTTAATAAAGGTTTCCGTCAGCGTTGCGCTGTCATGAAAATTATCCGTATCGACGGAATATATATTCTGATAATCACCTTCCACTTTACCGATGACCACTACCGGTACGCCATAGGGATCCAGCGTGCTGAAAAAGGATTCATTTGCCGGTGAACTTAGCATAATGATCCCTTTGATCATCTTCTGTTTTATTTTACTTACACATTTCAGCAGATCGTCTTCACTGCTTTTTGACGTTTGCAAAATAACATCAAAACCTTCCTCTTCCGCTTTTGCCGTAATGGCATGAAGGACATCGGAGAAAAAAGGGTTACCGGCGGTGGTTTTGGTTGAGCGGGTCGAAATAACCATAATGGCGTCGAAACCCGAAGAGGTCAGGGCACGGGCCAGTTTGTTGGGTTGATAATTTAATTCGTCAATCGCCTTCAGCACTTTTTCACGCGCTTCGGGAGAAATATTGGTTTGTTTATTCAGAACGCGGGAAACGGTTGATTTCGATACGCCCGCAACCCGTGCGATATCATAAATGGTGGGTGACATACACCTTACTCACTCCGGACTGACAGCAATGCCGTTCATCTTACTGGAGAGAAAACGGCAATAGCAATAAATAAGAATTGATAATCAACGATCTGCCCCCATTTATTGTATTCTGAAGCAATGCATTCAAGGCTTCCGGGCAACGAAGGACGGCGATGAAGCGACTTAAAAACGAACTCAATTCACTGATGAACCGCGGCGTTGACCGTCATCTGCGTCTGGCGGTAACAGGGCTGAGCCGCAGCGGTAAGACGGCGTTTATCACCGCGATGGTGAACCAGCTACTGAACCTGCACGCAGGTGCGCGCCTGCCGCTGCTGGGCGCGGTGCGGGAAGAGCGTCTGCTGGGCGTTAAGCGCGTCCCCCAGCGCGATTTTGGCATTCCACGTTTTACCTATGACGAAGGGCTGGCGCAGCTTTATGGCGATCCGCCCACGTGGCCGACGCCGACGCGAGGGGTCAGTGAAATTCGCCTTGCGCTGCGTTTCCGCTCCAATGAATCCCTGATGCGCCATTTTAAGGATACTTCCACCCTGTACCTGGAAATCGTCGATTACCCCGGCGAATGGCTACTAGACCTGCCGATGCTGGCGCAGGACTACCTTAGCTGGTCCCGGCAGATGACCGGGTTATTGCAGGGGCAGCGCGCCGAGTGGTCGGCCAAATGGCGTCAGCTGTGCGCAGGCTTAGACCCGCTTGCCCCGGCCGATGAAAACCGCCTGGCGGCCATTGCCGAAGCCTGGACGGCGTATCTGCATCAATGTAAGCAGGAAGGGCTGCACTTCATTCAGCCGGGGCGTTTTGTTCTGCCGGGTGATTTAGCGGGCGCGCCGGCGCTTCAGTTCTTCCCGTGGCCGGATGTGGATGGGGCTGGCGAGTCGAAGCTGGCGCAGGCCGACAGACACACCAACGCCGGAATGCTGCGCGAGCGTTACAATTACTACTGTGAGAAAGTGGTCAAGGGATTCTATAAAAACCACTTTCTGCGTTTTGACCGCCAGATTGTGCTGGTGGATTGCCTGCAGCCGCTTAACAGTGGGCCACAGGCATTCAACGATATGCGCCTCGCGCTGACGCAGCTGATGCAAAGTTTTCACTACGGGCAGCGGACGCTGTTCCGTCGTCTGTTCTCACCGGTGATCGACAAACTGCTCTTTGCGGCCACCAAAGCCGATCACGTTACGGTCGACCAGCATGCCAATATGGTGTCGCTGCTGCAGCAGCTGGTGCAGGACGCCTGGCAAAACGCCGCCTTCGAAGGGATCAGCATGGATTGCCTGGGGCTCGCGTCCGTGCAGGCGACGCAAAGCGGCCTGATTGACCTCAACGGCGAGAAAATACCCGCATTACGCGGAAATCGACTCAGCGACGGCGAAGCGCTTACCGTATATCCGGGCGAAGTGCCCGCGCGGCTGCCGGGCCCGGCCTTCTGGCAGAGCCAGGGCTTCCAGTTTGAAGCCTTCCGTCCGCAGGTCATGAGCGTCGACCGGCCGTTACCGCACATCCGTCTGGATGCGGCGCTGGAGTTTTTGATTGGAGATAAATTGCGATGACGGAACCGTTAAAACCGCGTATAGACTTTACCGGAACGCTTGAGCAAGAGCAGCAGGAGGCGTTTAAAACGGCGCAGACGTTCAGCGGCACGCAGGCTGATAACTTTGCCCCGGCGCTGACGGAGGAGCCTGACGTTGAGGAAGGTCCCGCGGAGGCGGCCGTGGAAGCTGCGTTGCGTCCGAAACGCAGCCTGTGGCGTAGAATGGTGACCGCGGGTCTGGCGCTGTTTGGCGCAAGCGTGATTGGGCAGGGCGTACAGTGGACCATGAATGCCTGGCATACCCAGGACTGGGTCGCGCTGGGCGGGTGTGCCGCGGGTGCGCTGATTGTGGGGGCGGGCGTCGGGTCGGTTGCCACCGAGTGGCGTCGGCTCTGGCGTCTGCGACAGCGCGCGCATGAGCGTGACGTCGCCCGGGATCTGCTCCACAGTCACGGCACCGGCAAAGGCCGTGCGTTCTGTGAAAAGCTGGCCAGCCAGGCCGGGATCGATCAGTCGCACCCGGCGCTTCAGCGCTGGTATGCCGCAATTCATGAAACCCAGAACGATCGGGAAGTGGTGACGCTCTATTCACATATGGTTCAGCCGGTGCTGGATGCTCAGGCGCGACGCGAGATTGGCCGTTCTGCGGCGGAATCAACGCTGATGATCGCCGTTAGCCCGCTGGCGCTGGTCGATATGGCCTTTATTGCCTGGCGCAACCTGCGCCTGATCAACCGTATCGCAAACCTTTACGGCATAGAGCTGGGTTACTACAGCCGGCTCAGACTGTTTAAACTGGTTCTGCTCAATATCGCGTTTGCCGGTGCGAGCGAGCTGGTGCGCGAAGTGGGAATGGACTGGATGTCGCAGGATCTTGCGGCGCGTCTTTCTGCCCGTGCCGCCCAGGGAATCGGCGCCGGATTACTGACCGCACGTCTGGGAATTAAAGCGATGGAAGTCTGCCGCCCGCTGCCCTGGATCGATGGCGATAAGCCCCGGCTGGGGGATTTCAGGCGTGAACTGATCGGCCAGCTCAAAGAAACGCTCAATAAAAAACCTGCCCCGTGAGGTTTTGTTCACTAATCGTGCTGGCTGTCAATATTTCTTGACAGCCATCTTCCTGATCGCCGTGTTCTGACATATCATTTTACTGTTATTGGCTTAAAACGGTGAATTTCCCATGCGTCTTGAAGTCTTCTGTGAAGACCGTCTCGGTCTGACCCGCGAATTACTCGATCTTCTTGTTTTGCGTAGCATTGATTTACGTGGCATTGAGATCGATCCTGTCGGGCGAATTTACCTCAATTTTGCCGAAATTGAATTTAATACATTCAGTAGCCTGATGGCGGAAATCCGCCGTATCGCTGGCGTTACGGATGTACGCACCATTCCCTGGATGCCGTCTGAGCGTGAGCACCTGGCGCTGAGCGCGCTGCTGGAAGCCATGCCGGAGCCGTTCCTCTCCCTGGATTTGAAAAGTAAAGTGGAGCGCGTTAACCACGCGAGCTGCCAGCTTTTCGCACAGAGCCAGGAGAAGCTCAGCAACCACAACGCCGCGCAGCTGATCCCGGGTTTCAACTTCCAGCGCTGGCTGGACAGCAATCCGCAGAACACCCATAGCGAGCATGTAGTGATTAACGGGCAGAATTTCCTGATGGAGATCACGCCGGTCTATCTGAAAGGGGAAGGGAATACCCGCGTGTTGACCGGGGCGGTGATCATGCTGCGGTCGACGTTACGCATGGGCCGTCAGCTGCAGAATATTTCCAGCCAGGATGTGGGCGCCTTTAGCCAGATTATTGCCGTCAGCCCGAAAATGCGCCATGTAGTTGACCAGGCACGCAAGCTCGCAAGCCTGACCGCGCCGCTGCTGATTACCGGCGATACCGGCACCGGGAAAGACCTGCTGGCGCACGCCGTGCACCTGGCGAGCCCGCGTGCGGCAAAACCGTATCTGGCGCTTAACTGCGCCTCAATCCCGGAAGATGCCGTCGAAAGCGAGCTGTTTGGTCATGCTCCGGAAGGCAAGAAAGGGTTCTTCGAGCAGGCGAACGGTGGCTCTGTGCTGCTGGACGAGATCGGCGAAATGTCGCCGCGCATGCAGGCTAAGCTGCTGCGTTTTCTGAACGACGGAACGTTCCGCCGCGTCGGTGAGGATCACGAAGTGCATGTGGACGTGCGCGTCATTTGCGCCACCCAGAAAAACCTGGTCGAACTGGTGCAAAAGGGGATCTTCCGCGAGGATCTCTATTACCGCCTCAACGTCCTGACGCTGAATATTCCCCCGCTGCGCGATTGTCCGCAGGACATCATGCCGTTAACGGAGCTGTTTGTGGCCCGCTTTGCCGACGAGCAGGGAGTTCCGCGTCCGAAGCTTTCTGCCGATCTCGGTACGGTGCTAATGCGCTACGGCTGGCCGGGCAACATTCGTCAGCTTAAGAACGCCGTCTATCGTGCGCTGACCCAGCTCGAAGGCTATGAGTTGCGTCCGCAGGATATTCTATTGCCTGATTACGACGCCGGAACGGTATCGGTAGGCGAAGAGGCGATGGAAGGTTCGCTGGACGACATCACCAGCCGTTTCGAACGCTCGGTGCTGACGCAGCTGTATCGCAGCTATCCCAGCACCCGCAAGCTGGCAAAACGTCTTGGCGTCTCGCACACCGCGATTGCGAATAAGCTCCGCGAGTACGGTTTGAATCACAAGAAGGGTGACGAATAACAAAAAGCCTCTGTAAAGAGGCTTTTTTATTTTGCGCTTATTCCTTCGCCAGAGGCGTGGTCACGATTTCGGTTTTTGTCTCTCCCTGAATCGACGCAATCCGGCTTTCGACGTCTTTTACCTGCTGCGGGCTGTGAAGCAGGGTATAGGTCAGGTCAAACTGCGCGCTGGCGCCAGGCTGCAGTTGCTTAACGCGCTTCTGCTCGCGTTCAATGGTGACGGGATAGGCGTAGCTGGTACCCGGCTCAATGCCCGTGACATACCCTTGCTTCAGCGTGTCGGTATTTTTCCATAAGGTCAGAACGGGCAGCTGACGGGTGTCAAACTGGATTGACGCGCCTTTATCGCCGGCTTTATTGACCACTGCCGCGAGCGTTTCATGCTTATTGTCCGCAAGTGGTTTGATGTTAAAGACCATCTCATCAAAGCCTTTTGTCGGCCCGGCATAGGTTTGCCAGTCGTTAACGCCCGCTTTTGCGTAATCATTGAACGGGCTCACGCTTACCGCTGGCGCAAGGAAACGTGCGCCTTCTTCGAGGATCGGCGTCCCGAAGTTGCTGTGATAGATGATCTGGTAATCATGAGGATAATCTGCATGGTTTGTCAGCACGTCGTGCAGGCTGAACTGGTTGGTTCCAGGAACGTAACGCAGCTCGGTCATGGTTTGCAGATCCGCTTTTTTAAACGTGCTCTCCTTGATCAACCCCCGAACGCGGATCTCATGCGGAGCGGCATCCGCAACCTCGACTTCTACCTGCGATACTGGAGTATTACCGGCCTTGCCGTGAAGGGTATAAATCTGTCCGTCAGCGGTGACCGGGTGTCCTGTCCACTCATAGCCACAGCGCACCATCATCTCGTTGAAACCATCCAGCCAGCCGAGACCGTTTCGGCTTTCCAGATTGATATACGCCGGGTTCACAACTTCTTTAACGGGCGAATTCCACCCCAGCCGGGTGCCAAACCCTTCAACGTGCAGAAGGTTCATCCCGCGCGTCGGGCTCAGGGAAATGGTCAGACCGCCTTTACTGCTAATAACGATGATTTTACTGCCTTCCTGTTTACCGCCGTGTAAGATTTTTTGCTCAATGCTGAACGTTTGATCTTTAACGTTCAGCTCATCACTGGAAATCTTCCAGTTTCCTTTTTCTACGCTGCTTTCAGCGCTTGTCAGCACCCAGGTTTTAGCCGCTGCATGGCCAGAAATCAGTACCGCAAGGAGCGAAAAAGCGAGTTTGATCTTCATATTTTATCCTTTTTGCTGAAACGATTATTTTCTTTCGTAAGCAAATCTAATGTTTAGACAGAAAGGGAAATGTGATGAGCCTCACTGGAGGAAAAAACAGGCAATTTTAACGATAGCAGTGTGCTGATGGTCACGTTAATGTTGGATGTATGAGTTTTTGTTGCATAATTAATGTGAATTTCGAGTGCTCATGCTTTAACGATTCAGCTTAACGGTAATAAAAAACCCCGCCGTGGCGAGGTTGATAATTAATTGTATAGAATGCTCAGTACTTATTATGCTTTCAGCACGTCCAGCGCGGCAGCGTAGTCCGGCTCGGTGGTGATTTCGTTAACCAGTTCACTGAAGACGACAGTGTCGTTTTCATCAAGAACCAGTACGGCACGAGCTGCCAGACCTTTCAGAGGGCCTTCCGCAATGCTGACGCCGTATTTCTCGAGGAAATCCGCGCTGCGCAGGGTGGAGAGGGTAATGACGTTGCTCAGGCCTTCGGCACCGCAGAAACGGGACTGGGCAAACGGCAGGTCAGCGGAAATGCACAGCACAACGGTGTTGTCCATTTCAGTCGCCAGCTGGTTGAATTTACGCACGGATGCGGCACAAACGCCGGTATCAATGCTTGGGAAAATGTTCAGCACTTTGCGTTTACCCGCAAACTGAGCCAGTGTGACGTCAGACAGATCTTTAGCCACCAGAGTAAAAGCCTGCGCTTTGCTGCCAGCCTGCGGAATGGAACCTGCAACAGCAACCGGGTTGCCCTGGAAATGAACGAGTTGTGACATAGATATCTTCCTGTTTACATATAGTTAACGTCGGGGCTAGTGTATGCCATCAGCGGATAACACGGCAAACCAAATTTTTCGCCTTTCCGGGCCGCAAGGAGTCAGTGATGAGAAGCGTTAAGGTCTACGAAGAAGCCTGGCCATTGCATACCCCGTTTGTGATCTCCCGCGGCAGCCGAAGTGAAGCCAGCGTGGTCGTGGTTGAAATCGAAGAAGAGGGTTTTAAAGGCGTCGGGGAATGTACGCCTTACCCGCGCTATGGGGAAAGTCTTGCCTCAGTGATGGCGCAGATCATGACCCTGGTCCCTGACCTGCAAAAAGGGCTGACGCGCGAGGCGCTACAGCAGCGTTTACCCGCCGGCGCGGCGCGCAACGCTATCGACTGCGCGCTCTGGTATCTTGAGGCCGCTAAGCAGCAAAAATCGCTGACGTCATTGCTGAGCGTGGCGCTGCCGCAATCGGTCGTGACCGCGCAAACGGTCGTGATTGGTGAACCGGAACAGATGGCAGCCAGCGCAAAAGCGCTGTATGACGCCGGAGCCACGCTGTTAAAAGTGAAGCTCGACGATCGCCTGATCAGCGAGCGGATGGTCGCCATTCGCTCGGCGGTTCCCTCAGCCACGCTGATTGTTGACGCCAACGAGTCATGGCATCCCGAAGGGCTTGCCGCGCGGTGTCAGCTGCTGGCTGACCTCGGCGTGGCCATGCTGGAGCAGCCTCTGCCGGCGAAGGACGATGGGACGCTGAAGAATTTTATCCACCCGCTGCCCGTCTGTGCGGATGAAAGTTGCCATACCCGCGCGAATTTGAGCGAGCTTAAGGGCAGCTATGACATGGTCAACATTAAGCTCGACAAAACCGGTGGGCTGACAGAAGCGCTGGCCCTGGCGGCGGAAGCTCAGGCACAGGGGTTTTCACTGATGCTGGGATGTATGCTCTGCACGTCCCGGGCGATCGGCGCGGCGCTGCCGCTGGTCAATCAGGTCCGCTTTGCCGATCTGGATGGCCCGACGTGGCTGGCGGTTGACGTTTCACCGGCGCTCGATTTCACCAGCGGCGTGCTTCATCTCTGAGGCTGCCAGCGCAGAAGCTCCATCATGGCTTTCAGGTATTTTTCGCTGGCTTCGTCGGAGGAGATCGGCGGGAATTCAGCGGTGATGCAGGGCAAGCTCAAATCGGCGCACCAGCTGCCGAATGAACCGGGTGTTTCATAGCCCACGCTGGTGACGAGCGGCAGGGCGAACGCCTGTGCCAGCCAGGCGCCCAGCTCGGAGTGGCGCGGATCTTCAATACACGCCAGCGGATCGTGGAAGGAGACAACCCAGGCAGGGTGGATCTTATGGATAAGCTGGCACAGCGCCTGCGTTTCCGGCTCCGAGCCGGGTTTGTCTCCCGTCAGCAGGACCACGTCCCGCTCCTCGGCGGAACTGTTCCAGCGATATACCGTTTCCCCGGCGCGCCAGTTTGCTGCCGGAAAATTACGGTTCAGGTCGACTCCTCTCGCATTAGCCCGTAACCCAAGCTGACAGCCGTCCGGATTCACGGCAAGAATGACGTGATGACGTCGCAGAGCTGGGGTGAGCGTGCGCAGCGCGCACGAGAGCGTGACGACGGACGAGTTCTCATCCCCGTGCGTGCCGGCAATGATCAAACCGCTGTCGCGATCGGCATCGGGTGCCGGGAACCAGATCAGCGATGCACCTAAGAATGAGCGGCCATATTGCTCAGCGCCCGGTGGAAAGGCGCCGCGTTCCGCTCGTGGTCGGGTGGTTGCCATACGAAATCCTGATAAAGAAGTCTCTACTGGCAGTGTTGTGCAAAACCCGCGGTTAATCAAATAGTTTCCATAACGGCTGAGAATTGCCTTAAATCACTATTCAGGAGTAAGTTATTTGCAATTCTCTTTGTCGAAACAAATAATTACGCATCTGCTTGTTACCTGAATTCATTAAAGGGGATCTTATGAAGCATCCTGTTTCGCGTCTTTTCGCCGCACTGTGCCTGTGCGGACTCTCTACACTCTCGTACGCTGCTGATGTGCCACAGGGCACGGTACTGGCGCAAAAACAGGAGCTGGTCAGACATATTAAAGACGAACCGGCTTCGCTCGATCCGGCGAAAGCGGTGGGGCTGCCGGAGATTCAGGTGATTCGGGATCTTTTCGAAGGGCTGGTGAATCAGAACGAGAAAGGGGAACTGACCCCGGGCGTGGCAACGCGCTGGCAGACCAACGATAACCGTATCTGGACGTTCACCCTGCGCGATAATGCGAAATGGTCTGACGGTACGCCGGTTACCGCGCAGGATTTTGTCTACAGCTGGCAACGCCTGGTTGACCCGAAAACGACCTCTCCGTTTGCCTGGTTTGCGGCGCTGGCGGGTATCAACAACGCGCAGGCCATCATAGACGGTAAAGCGGCGCCTGATACCCTGGGCGTGACGGCGGTGGATGCCAGAACGTTACGCGTCCAGCTGGACAAACCGTTGCCGTGGTTTAGCAACCTGACGGCAAACTTTGCCTTCTATCCGGTGCAAAAAGCGAACGTTGAAAGCGGTAAAGAGTGGACGCGTCCGGGATCGTTAGTCGGTAATGGGGCATACGTTCTGAACGACCGCGTGGTGAATGAAAAGCTGGTTGTCGTGCCGAATACTCACTACTGGGACAATGCGAAAACCGTCCTGCAAAAAGTGACCTTCATTCCGATTAATCAGGAATCGTCCGCCACGAAACGCTATCTGGCAGGGGATATTGATATTACCGAATCGTTCCCTAAAAACATGTATCAGAAGCTCCTGAAGGAGATCCCGGGGCAGGTCTATACGCCACCTCAGCTCGGCACTTACTACTATGCGTTTAACACGCAAAAGGGCCCGACGGCCGATTCACGGGTCCGTCTTGCGCTGAGTATGACTATCGATCGCCGTATTATGGCGGAAAAGGTCTTAGGTACAGGTGAGAAGCCGGCCTGGCATTTTACCCCTGACGTGACGGCGGGCTTTACGCCTGAATCTTCACCGTTCGAACAGATGTCTCAGCAGGAGCTGAATGCGCAGGCGAAAACCTTGCTGCAGGCCGCAGGCTACGGTCCTCAGCGCCCGCTGAAGCTGACCCTGCTGTACAATACCTCGGAAAACCACCAGAAAATTGCGATTGCGGTGGCGTCCATGTGGAAGAAAAACCTCGGTGTGGATGTCAAACTGCAAAACCAGGAGTGGAAAACCTATATCGACAGCCGCAACACCGGCAATTTTGATGTAATCCGCGCGTCATGGGTGGGGGATTACAACGAGCCCTCTACCTTCCTGTCCCTGCTGACCTCCACCCACAGCGGCAATATCTCGCGTTTCAACGACCCGGCTTACGATAAGATCATCAACCAGGCGACGCTGGAAAGCACGGCGAAAGCGCGTAATACGGACTACAACATGGCGGAGAAAATCCTCATGGAGAAAGCGCCTATCGCGCCCATTTACCAGTACACCAACGGTCGCCTGATTAAGCCCTGGGTGAAAGGTTATCCTATCAATAACCCGGAAGACGTGGCGTATAGCCGGACGATGTATATTGAGAAGCACTGACGAGGCCGGTTTCTACGGTAACTATCGTTAATAAGAGTAACATCGAGAACTGGCGCATCTGGCGCCAGTTGTTTTTTTATTCCCGAAAAGTGTCTGTTTCAAAAATAATCGCATGGATAAATTATGACGGATGAAAAGAAAGACAAACCCTCATTTCCGGCAGGCTTAGGTATTATGGATAAAATCTGGGAATGGCAGTGGATCATACGCTTCATCTATATTGTCCTTTTCGCCGATCTGGCGCTGCTGGCTTACAGCGGACAGGGGATTTTGACCTGGCCCGTACAGGCCATTAGCTGGACCGAACATATTGGCTTCTTCTGCGTCGCGCTGGCAGGTCTGGGGCTGATAGCCACAACCCTTATGCCCGTTGTCGCCAATGTCTTCAGGCAAGTGCTGAATGCGATCGTATACAGTAGCGTCTTCCCGGATATTCTTCGCCCGCAGAGCGATTACCAGAGACACCCCGGTGAGGTGCCCTCAAGGGAAGTGCTTGATTTAGCGTTGAAAGAGAATAATCAGTTTTTACTTAATTACTATGAAAAACATGATTCCGCCTGGCGCCGTAAATTCAGTGAAAGATTCAAAGTTGGCGATTTACTTTTTGGGCTGCTGTTTTTCATGATAGTTGATTACCATCCGCACTGGTTCAGTCACTCTCAGCATTCCTTAGCCAGGGACCTTTTCAATCTGGGCGGTGATGAGGGCTTTATTATCTTCTCTATCATCCTCATCACTGTATTTAGCGCCCTGATGAATATCTGGTTCGGCAAGTGGGACTGGGGGCACATTTATTATCCGCCGCTGTACCGTAAGAAAGAAGAAGCGCGAAGAAAACAGCGCGAGATGGAAGCGGAATGGCGTCGGCAGGATCGATGAATATTGTCTTGTGAATCTGCGCCCGCTCAGGCTGAGCTGGCGGGAGCAGATATTGCTATTCTAACAGCGCATTAAACTTTGCCAGCCACTGCGGATGGGCGGGCCAGGCGGGGGAGGTCACCAGGTTGCCGTCAACGTGAGCCTGATCGATGCCGATACTGGCGTAGTGTCCGCCGCTGAGGCGGACTTCAGGGGCGCAGGCCGGGTAGGCGCTACAGGTTCGTCCTTTCAGTATGCCAGCAGCAGCGAGCAACTGCGGGCCGTGGCATACCGCTGCGATCGGTTTACGCGCGGCGTCGAATGCCTGTACCAGCTTTAACACGTCCTCATTTAGACGCAGATATTCGGGCGCTCGTCCGCCGGGGATGAGCAGCGCGTCGTAGTCCTGCTCCTTAACAGTGGAGAAGTCGGCGTTGAGGATAAAGCGGTGGCCGGGTTTTTCACTGTAGGTCTGTGCGCCGTCAAAGTCATGGATCGCCGTCATGATGTAGTCGCCCTTCGGTTTGTCGGGGCAGACCGCATCGACCTGGTGGCCAACCATCTGTAACGCCTGAAAGGGCACCATGGTTTCGTAATCTTCGGCGTAATCGCCAACCAGCATCAGGATTTTCTTGCTCATCATTCCTCACCTTTATCATTAACGATGATTAAGATATAGCCTGGCATGGCTGAAGTGCCGGAAATAAAAAAGCCCGTCAGAGAACGGGCAACATAAGCAAGTGAATAAGTGATTCGTTATCAACGTTGTTGGAGGATAACGCCGCGTATCTTACGCGGCGGGCGGTAATACCGGAACCTGACAAATTCGGTAGGTGAAACAAGAAATTAAACGTGCGTTACAGTGCGTCGAAGGTGGGGTAAAGGCTATTTTCAAGAAACTCGACGAGATACCAGATTTCACCGCTAAAGATAAGCCAGAAGCCAAATATAATAAGGAATAAAATAATTATGGTGAGTATTATTTCTGTTTTTCCCATTGGAGATTTTACCCACCTGACGTCATTTTATTCGAGGTGGCATTGTAGCGGGGCTTTTCCTGATACACCAGTTTCATGCAGCAAGGACTTTATTGCGTCCGTCATTTTTAGCACGATACAGCGCATCGTCGACGCGCTTAAACAGCTCATCAATACTCTCCCCCAGATTATGCCGCGCCACGCCAATGCTGACGGTAAACCGAGGCAAGCCCGGGATCGTAATACGGGCAACTGCCGCTCGGATCGACTCGGCAATCTGTAGCGCGGCGTCAAGAGAGGTATGCGGCAGCAGGATGACGAACTCTTCGCCACCCCAGCGGAACACCATGTCGTCTTTCCGGCTGCAGGCTTCAAGCGTTCGGGAGAGGGCGATAAGCACCTCATCGCCTTTCAGGTGACCGAACAGATCGTTGATGTTCTTGAAATGATCGGTGTCCACCAGCAGCAGGCTAAACTGCTGTTGCGCAGGAAGATGATTGAGGTTGCTTTGATCGGTAATGGTGTAGAACTGGCGACGGTTGAGTAATCCGGTCATGGAGTCGCGTAAAGCAGCATGTTCCAGCTCCTGCTCCAGTCTTTTTTGCTCGGTGATATCGTGGATGATGCACAGCATCAGCTTGTCACCGTAGATCTCGATGGGCCCTGCATACGTCTGGACATGGCGCGTGGAGCCGTCGGCAAGCCGATGAACAAAGTTGAGCGGCTTATGACCGCCGGGCAGCGCGGCAATTTCAGTCATTATGGGCATCACATCTCGCCCCAGGGTATTTATTTCCCAGGTATGTTTACTGCACATACCTTCGTGTGAATAACCGTAAAAATTGAGCGCGGCCAGGTTAGCATCGACAATTTGGCCGTCGCGGGCAGGATCGATTAACAGCATCGGTGCGCTGTTGGTGAGAAAAAAACGCGCGTAAAACCCCTGTTTTTTGCGCTGATAGGTGGCGGAGCGGCTGGCCTTCAATCCTGAGACGATTTGCGGGAAGATCCCCTCAAAGACAATCACATCACCCCAGGGCGCGTAGTGGGCAAGCGAGAGACGACAGCTTAACGGCACGTCGTGTCCATCCCGGCTGATTGTCCAGATTTCAATGATTTCCTGCTCTGTTTTCAGTTCAGGAACATACATCGACAGCAGGGTTTGCGCATTTGCGGAATAGGTCCCTTTGCGCAGCAGGTCGAGAGTTTTATCTCCCATGAGCTGCGTTGCGGCCATATTCGCAAAAATAATCTGTTCCGACACGGGTGAAATGAGCCACACGGGTGTTTTAATTACATTCAACGCATCAAAACAAGGTTGCGACATAGGCGTTTCCTGTTCATCGGCACAATGTGCCTGACAGTCATGGCAGAATGAACTCGCGTGCACTCCTCTGAAACATACTCTACTTAACCCCGTCAGGCATGATTTTTTTGTGAAATAAATGCGGGGTCCGTTTGAATTTTATTAATGGGTATAATTTGCTTATCTGAGTTTTTCTGCAGCAGCAGCCACGGCACCTGTTCGGCAGGTAATGGTCGTGAGAAAAGGTAACCCTGCAGGTAGTCGCAGCCGAGACGGGTGAGAACCGCCTGCTGCTCTTCCGTTTCGATCCCTTCTGCCACCACATTCATCTCCATGGTTCGGGCAATACTCATAATGGTTTCGACCAGCTTGTAGCTTTTTTCATTTTCCAGCATCGACGTGACAAAGCTTCGGTCGATTTTAAGCTCTTTTGCTGGAAGCACGCTCAGCATCAGCAGGTTGGAATAGCCCGTGCCAAAATCATCAATCGAGACGACGATCCCTGCACGATTAAACGCATCCAGCAGCTCAATGCTGCGGTCGAGGTTTTTAAGCGCGGTGCTTTCCGTCACCTCGAGGATCAGCCTGGCGGGCGACAGGCTGTATTTTTCCAGCATCGACGAGACGATATGGAAGATGTCCGGCTGTTCGAACTGGACGGGGGACAGGTTGAGCGACAGCGTCCACTGGCTGAAACCTTGCTCAGTCCAGAAATGAAGCTGTCGGCACGCCGCTTCAATAGCCCAGTTCCCCACCGGAATGATTAAGCCTGTTTGTTCCAGCGAAGGGATAAACAGGTTAGGCAGTAAAACGCCTTGCTCAGGATGCCGCCAGCGCAGAAGGGCCTCAAAACCATGAATAGTCTTATCTTCCGCATGCCAGGTTGGCTGGTACCACAGTTCAAACTGATCGCGCTCAAGCGCCTGAGAGAGTTCCTGTAAAAAACCGGGCTTTGCCGGGACCGCGGTTGACATCTCGGTTCTGTAAATTGCCCAGCCGTTGCGGCCCTCTTCTTTGACGTGGTGTAAGGCTGCATCCGCCTTGAGTTTCAGCTCATGCAGCGTTTCGCCATCCTGAGGATAGAGGCTGACCCCCGCGCTGATTGTCGTGCTCAGCGTGTGTCCGCAGAGCGAAAACGGACGACGCATATCGTCGAGCAGCGCGGTGAGCAGGCCGTTGAGCTTTTCGTCGTCACATTCAGGCACCAGCAGGATAAAGGCGTCTCCGCCAAGCCTCGCCAGGGTCATCTCACGCGTGAGCCGGGCCGTGATGCGCTGGGCAACGGTGATTAACAACTCATCGCCAACGCTGTGCCCCCAGGTGTCGTTAACGCGCTTGAAGTGGTCGACGTTCAGGAAAATGACGGCAAATGGCTTCTTGCTCAGCAGCGCGCTGCGCAGACAATCCTGCATGCGGATATCCATCTGATGGCGGTTTGCGAGCCCTGTAAGCGCGTCAAAGCGCGCCTGTAGCTCAAGCTGGCGGTTGAGCTGCCGCAGGTTATCCGTCAGCCGGCCGGTGCGCCAGTGAGAATCGATAAGCGAAATAATAAGCATCACGCCGAGCAGGCAGAGGGTGGTGACCGACACCCAGATGGATAACCCCAGCTCGCCGATCCCGCCGGGGAGGGTATGCGACGTTTCCTGAAACTGCGCGGCACTCATGCCGGTATAGTGCATCGCGCAAATGGCCGCGCCCATGACGAAGGCCGCGAGAAGGCGATCGATAAAGACCCCTTTGTGTTTATCTCGCAGACGGAAAGCCAGCCACAGCGCCGCGCCGGAGGCAATAACGGCAATGACCACGGACAATGCCACAAGGCGTCGATCCCAGATGATACTCTCGTCCAGCATCAGGGCAGCCATACCGGTGTAGTGCATAGAGACCACGCCCGCGCTCAGGAGCGTAGTGGCAAGGATCAGTCGTCCAGGAGAGAGTTTTTTACCCGTAACGGCGATATTAATGGCAGTGGTTGAGGCAGCCACCGCGACGCCCAGAGACGTAAGGGTTAACCAGAGGTCGTAGCTCATCATCATTGGCATTTGCATGGACAGCATGCCGATGAAATGCATCGACCAAATCCCGATGCCCAGCGTTACCCCACCAGCAAGGCGCCAGAACAGGGCAGCCTTACGGCTGGAAAGCGGTATTTTTCCGGCACTGTCCAGCGCCACAAAGGAGGCAATAAAAGCCACCAGATAAGAGATAGCGATCAACACAGGGTCCCACGATATATTGAGCATTATGCAATCCCACGCCTCAGAGGGTTACCGATTTCGCCTGCCAGCACATCTTAATCTGGCAGCAAACATGCGCATTCAAACAATATGAGTTATTTATCGTGAAAAATGACCGGTCATATTAATACTCTACAGCTCATTAAGAATATAAAATATATTCTCTTTGTTAACGTATTAAGCATTGCTAAACAAAAACGAATAACAGTAGCAAAGCGCCTTAAATATGAGGGCGATCGTATCGTCTCACCGCAGAGAATGGTATCGCTTCACATGGCCGGAGACCAGTATCGCAGCATGCCGGGAATAACATTTTCACTAATACGCTCTTTTTGTCTGACTTAAGCAAAATCTCAGGTTGCTAACGGCGAAACAAAAAACCAGCGTCGTTTGCGAGGAAAAACCGCTGCGCCAATGCTATAAGTCTAAATGCCGACCAAAATATAAAACGTGGATATCATCATGCTAAAAAATATTAGTGTCAGGACCTTTATTATCGGGTTCCTTTTATCTCTATTTTTGGTAAATGCAGGTGTCGTTGTTCTATTTTCCAGCAATTCCTCTCTCTTTATTTCCCTTAACGTAATCAACTTCGTTGCGCTATTTTTGCTCTGGCTCTATATGACGAAGTATCTTGTGACGCCGATCAATACGGTGAAGAAAAGCATCGAAGAGGTGACTGCGGGCAACCTGGGCGTGTCTATTCCCGAGTTTGGCAACAACTGTGCGGGTCGACTCATCCCGGGGATCAATAGCCTTTCCGGCAACATTGCTACGCTGGTGCGCGAGATCAGGGCGTCATCGCAAACCGCCATGACCTTATCGGACCAACTCTCGCAACGTAGCGCGCAGCTTTCGGTTAAAACCGAGCAGCAGTCCGCATCTTTAGTGCAAACCGCAGCCAGCATGGAACAAATGGCGGCGAGCACCAAAAACAATGCTGATAACACCCGCCTGGCGAGCGAGCAGGCCAATGTCGCGACGCTGCAGGCGCGCAAGGGCGGGGAGCTGATGGGGCAGGTCGCCACCAATATGCAGTCCATTACTGAATGCGCACAGCAGATGACGGAGATTATTTCCCTGATCGACGGTATTGCATTCCAGACCAATATCCTGGCACTCAACGCGGCCGTTGAGGCGGCGAGAGCGGGAGATCATGGCAAGGGTTTTTCTGTGGTCGCGGAAGAGGTCAGAAACCTGGCGCACCGCAGCGCAGAGGCGGCGAAGAATATCAAAACGCTGATTGAAGTGACCAGCAATAACGTTACGCAGGGCGTTACCGTGGTGTCACAGGCGGAGAAGAATATGCATGAAATCGTGACGGGCTCCGGGAACGTCAGCCGGCTGATGGACAACATCTCCGCGTCAACGTCAGAGCAGGAGAAAGGCATTTCTCAGATCACGCTGGCGCTCTCGGAGCTGGAGCGGGTCACGCAAAGTAACGTGGCGATGGCAGAAGAGCTCAACGGTTCCTCTGATGTGCTGCGTAATCAGGTGATTGAGCTGCAGGCCCGAACGCGTAATTTCAGGCTTGACCAGGGCTCCCTATCGTCATCACCTGCCGGCTCGCCATCCTTCCTTCCTCGGCCAGAACACTCTCTCTGATTGAACCTCAAAGCCTGGCGTGCCGGGCTTTTTTTTCGCCTCTCGTCAGCATGTTCATTTCCTGAGCGATTTCAGCGCGATGGGAAACATAGTTGTTGCTTAAGCCCTGATGGAGGCTAGACTGACACCGAAAGAGCTAAAAAGGTGGAGGTGCTGTGGAAAGCATTAAAGGATCTGAACTTAACGTTCCTGACGCAGTTTTTGCGTGGGTGCTGGATGGTCGCGGCGGTGCACGTCCGCTGGAAGACAATGATGTGATCGACAATGCGCATCCCTGCTGGCTACATCTGAACTACACCCATACGGACAGCGCTGACTGGCTGGCCTCGACCCCGCTCTTGCCTAATAACGTGCGCGATGCGCTGGCGGGTGAGAGCCTGCGTCCCCGCGTGAGCCGAATGGGGGACGGTACGCTGATCACCCTGCGATGCATTAACGGCAGCACGGATGAACGTCCGGATCAGCTGGTTGCGATGCGTGTCTATATGGACGACGGGCTGATTGTCTCCACCCGGCAGCGTAAAGTCCTGGCGCTGGATGACATCGTCAACGATCTGAAAGAGGGTACCGGGCCAACCGACTGCGGCAGCTGGCTGGTGGACGTGTGTGACGCGCTTACCGATCACGCGAGTGAGTTCATCGAAGAACTGCACGACAAAATCATCGACCTGGAAGATAACCTGCTCGATCAGCAGATCCCGCCCCGCGGTTTTCTGGCCTTACTGCGTAAGCAACTGATCGTGATGCGCCGCTATATGACGCCGCAGCGCGACGTGTACGCGCGTCTGGCCAGCGAAAGGCTCACCTGGATGAATGACGATCAGCGACGCAGAATGCAGGATATCGCCGACAGGCTGGGCCGCGGGCTGGATGAGATTGATTCCTGTATTGCCAGGACGGCGGTGATGGCGGACGAAATCGCGCAGGTCATGCAGGAGTCGCTGGCGAGAAGAACCTATACGATGTCTCTGATGGCGATGGTATTTTTGCCGAGCACGTTTCTTACCGGGCTGTTTGGCGTGAACCTGGGCGGCATTCCAGGCGGCGCGTATCGCTACGGCTTTACCGCGTTTTGCGTCATGTTAGTTGTTTTGATTGGTGGTGTTGCATGGTGGTTGCATCGTAGTAAATGGCTGTAAATTTACGCTTTTTTCACCTTTCACAGAGATCAAAACGCTCTTTTAATTGAGCGAAGTCAATAAAACTCTACCCCGTAAGGTGCAATATTACTCCCGCAGGTGAATGCAACGTCAAGCGATGGGCGTTGCGCTCCATATTGTCTTACTTCCTTTTTTGAATTACTGCATAGCACAATTGATTCGTACGACGCCGACTTCATAGTCGGCTTTTTTTTGCCTCCTGATTCTCAGCGTCTACCCTAAAAGGGATGACAGCAAATTCTGGAGGGAATGATGAGCATCCTTAGCGCTCTGCTACTGCCACAATGGCGTCAATCCGATCCCATCCCCACCGATCCGGTGCCGATGCCCGATCCCATCCCGCGTCCTCAGCCGATGCCCGACCCGCCGCCAGATGAAGAACCGATTAAATTGTCGCATCGGACCGCGAGATCTGCGAGGATACGCGCCATCTGACCGCAAAGATGACCACGAGAGACTACTGTGACCGCTTTTTCTACCCTGAATGCTCTGCCCGCCGCCCAACTCGATAACCTCAACGAGTTGGGTTACCTCACGATGACGCCCGTCCAGGCGGCCGCCTTGCCCGCTATCCTTGAAGGCCGTGATGTGCGCGTGCAGGCGAAAACGGGCAGTGGGAAAACGGCGGCATTTGGCCTTGGTCTGTTGCAGCATATCGATGCGGCGCTTTTTCAGACCCAGTCTCTGGTGCTGTGCCCGACCCGCGAGCTGGCGGATCAGGTCGCGGGCGAACTGCGTCGCCTGGCGCGCTTCCTGCCAAACACCAAAATTTTAACTCTGTGCGGCGGGCAGCCGTTCGGCGCGCAGCGTGATTCACTCCAGCATGCGCCGCACATTATCGTCGCGACGCCGGGCCGCCTGCTGGATCACCTGCAAAAAGGCACCGTCTCGCTGGATGCGTTACAAACGCTGGTGATGGATGAGGCAGACCGGATGCTGGATATGGGCTTCAGCGATGCGATTGACGAGGTGATCCGTTTCGCACCGGCCGATCGCCAGACGCTGCTGTTCTCTGCGACCTGGCCGGAAGCTATCGCCGCCATCAGCGGGCGCGTGCAGAGAAACCCGCTCACCATTGAAATCGACAGCGTAGATGCGCTGCCCGCCATTGAACAGCAGTTCTTTGAAACCTCGCAGCAGGGAAAAATTGCACTCCTGCAGAAGTTGCTGAGCCAGCATCAGCCCGCGTCCTGCGTGGTGTTTTGTAACACGAAGAAAGACTGTCAGTCGGTTTGTGATGCCCTGAATGCCGCCGGACAGAGCGCATTGTCGCTGCACGGCGATCTGGAACAGCGCGATCGCGATCAGACGCTGGTCCGTTTCGCCAACGGCAGCGCCCGCGTTCTGGTTGCAACCGACGTTGCCGCGCGTGGCCTGGATATTAAATCGCTTGAGCTGGTCGTGAACTATGAGCTGGCGTGGGATCCTGAAGTCCACGTTCACCGTATTGGCCGTACCGCGCGCGCGGGAAACAGCGGCCTGGCCATCAGCTTCTGCGCACCGGAAGAGGCGCAGCGCGCCAACATTCTCTCTGAGATGCTGCAGATTAAGCTGAACTGGATGAACGCCCCTGCCAGCGTCAGCCTGGTGCCGCTGGAGGCTGAAATGGCGACGCTGTGTATCGACGGCGGTAAAAAAGCCAAGATGCGTCCTGGTGATGTATTAGGTGCGCTGACCGGGGATGTCGGTCTGGACGGGGCGGATATCGGTAAGATTGCGGTCCACCCGGCGCATGTCTATGTGGCGGTTCGCCAGAGTGTTGCCCATAAGGCATGGAAGCAGCTGCAAAACGGGAAAATCAAAGGTAAAACCTGCCGCGTACGTCTGCTGAAATAAAGAATGAAGCGTCTCAGAAGGTCCTTCTGAGACGCTAATCGCTTACTTCACTTCAAGCACGTTCAGACGCAACTCTTCAAACTGATTGTCATCGTCTTCCGGCTGCCAGCCTGCAGGCTGCATGGGGATATCTTCCCGGTCAAACGCCAGATCGCCGCCATTCACCACGTCTGAATCGTGGTTGATGCCTTTGAAGTCAAACAGCTCAACGTCCGCGAGATGTGAAGGGACGACGTTCTGCATCGCGCTGAACATGGTTTCGATACGTCCCGGATAACGCTTATCCCAGTCGCGCAGCATGTCACCAATCACCTGACGCTGCAGGTTCGGCTGAGAGCCGCAGAGGTTACATGGAATGATCGGGAACCCTTTAGCCTGAGAGAAACGCTCAATATCTTTTTCGCGGCAGTAGGCAAGAGGGCGGATCACAATGTGTTTGCCGTCATCGCTCATCAGCTTAGGCGGCATGCCTTTCATCTTGCCGCCGTAGAACATATTAAGGAACAGCGTTTGCAGGATATCGTCGCGATGGTGGCCCAGCGCAATTTTGGTCGCGCCCAGCTCCGTCGCGGTACGATACAAAATGCCGCGGCGCAGACGGGAGCAAAGAGAGCAGGTGGTTTTCCCTTCCGGGATTTTCTCTTTCACAATACCGTAGGTATTTTCTTCGACAATTTTGTATTCAACGCCCAGGTTTTCGAGGTATTCCGGCAGAATGTGCTCCGGAAAGCCCGGCTGTTTCTGGTCAAGGTTGACTGCCACCAGGGAGAAATTCACCGGCGCGCTTTGCTGAAGATTACGCAGGATCTCCAGCATGGTGTAGCTGTCTTTACCCCCTGACAGGCAAACCATGATGCGGTCGCCTTCTTCAATCATGTTGAAGTCTGCAATGGCTTCGCCCACGTTACGGCGCAGTCGCTTTTGCAGTTTATTCAGGTTGTATTGCTCTTTTTTGTTAATTTCTTGATTCTGTTGCATTTAATGCTACCTTCGGAGCCAGTAGGGGCAAAATTTATTCAGCGTGTGAGCTTATCGTTAAGCGTCAGCACCTGTTCGCCATTCATTTCTTCAATCCACGCACCGTAGACTTCATAAACCATTTGCGCGCTTTCATGCCCCATCTGGCTGGCTATGAAAGACGGGTTAGCGCCGGCAGATAACGGCCAGCAGGCAAAAGTATGCCGCGTATGGTACGGATTCCGGCGGCGAATACCAGCACGTTTTACAGCTGCGTTAAATCTGGAACTGATACTCGATAAAGCGTAGTCGGCTTTCCTCCCACTTTTGTGCACAGGCAGGCAGGAAGACAAAGGGTTGCACGTATTGGTTTTGTAAATATATTCTTATGGGGTTATCTGTATGGTGAATCTCCCCATGCATTTTCTGTAACTTTTATCCCATTGGAAGGGGTTAACGTGTTCAAGCTTAATTTATCTCTCATGGCGGTTTTGCTCCTGTCAGGCTGTAGCTCCGATCTGGTTCTCAATCCACCTAAGCAACCAGAATACAAGTCGATGCCTGAAATAACGCAGTCTGTGACGCCATCACAACAGCGCGCAATCATGGCTGGCGAGCGGCCTGACTGGTCAGAAAGAATGCCGACTAATACAATAAAACGGTATTAATAAACACTTATCCTTCAGGGCTGCCGTTCGGCGGCCTTTTGTTTTCCTTCAATCTGGTGTGCAAGGAAATTTCTGACGCCTGACGTGGTATTTCTTTCTTTATCAACCATGCTTAAGACGATGACAATTCAAACACTTCAGCATTATTGAAGCGGCAACTTTACTCTAATCGAGAACTCTAAATGCGCCACGCATCTATCCCCTTAGCTGCAGCCACGACAATTTTTATGCTGGGCGTTTTTATCATCAATTTACAGGTTTGGTATTCGGCACGTGCTGACAGTCTTGCAGGGGCACACTTTGTTGTAAGAAACCTGAACGTCATGCTTAAAGAAGCCCAGCATGCTACCCAGTTAGCGATGCAGCTTGCTGATAATGAGTGTGATACTGAAGGACAATATCGGCTGGGTACCGAAGCGGCATTACAGCCACACCTGAGAACCATCGTTATTCTCAAAAGATATGCGGTCTGGTGCTCTTCGTTGCCGGGTAATCGCGTATTGTTGGTCAACAGCTCTGCGCTACCGGAATCATCATTGTTGCTTGTCCCTTCGGGAAGTACGGTAAACGGGCTGCCGGTTCTCTTATACCAGACAAACTATGCCGGAAGCCGAATCATAGTAAGTATTAGCGACAGCCATATCCGGGATGCTCTGGACGTACCATTAAATGGCGTTAAGTACTCACTCAGAGTAGGCGATCGTATTTTAAGCCTGTCAGGCGATGTGGTAACGGGAGTCGATTCAAGCAAAAAGGTATTAACGGTTAAAGCCCCTGATTATCCTTTCGCAATTCAATTTAACTCTCCACCCCTTTTTAGCCTGACGAGATTATTTAACCGTGCCGGAGGCCTGTTGTTATTCCTGCTTATCATTTCTTCGCTTCCTGCGTATATTCTTCAGAGATATCTTTCCAGGGATATTTCGCCGGAAGAGTCGCTGCGCACCGCCATTTACAGAAATGACATTATTCCCTATTACCAACCCGTAGTGAGCGGTAAAGAGGGATCGTTGCGCGGGGTAGAAGTTCTGGCCAGATGGAAGCATCCACAGTCAGGGTTTATCTCCCCCGCGTCGTTCATTCCTCTCGCTGAGAAATCCGGCTTAATCATTCCATTAACCCAGAACTTGATGCGTCAGGTTGCGGCGCATATGAATTCTATCTCTACGTTGCTGCCAGAAGGGTTCCACGTCGGCATTAACTTCAGCGCGTCCCATATCGATGCCTCCACCTTTGTTGAAGAGTGTCTCCGCTACAAGCGCAGTTTTATTCGACAGGATCTTAACCTTGTCATTGAGGTGACCGAGCGTGAACCCCTTCATATCGATGAACATCTCGTTAAGACGCTGAATGAGCTACATAAGATTGGCTTTGCCATTGCTCTGGATGATTTTGGAACGGGATATTCTGGTCTGTCCTACCTGCAGGCTTTGCACATTGATTACATCAAAATCGACCAAAGCTTTGTTGCCAGGGTTAATGCCAGTGAGGATTCAACCGTTATACTTGATTCGGTACTGGAACTGGCAAAAAAATTGTCAATCAGTATTGTGGCTGAAGGGGTTGAAACACAAGAGCAGCTTGATTATCTCACCCGCAACCACATCAAGTTTTTACAGGGTTTTTACTTCTACAAACCCACACCGTTTAAAGAACTGGTAAAAGTCCTTTTGTCGAAGCCTAAGATTAAAGTGAGGGTGGAGTAACGTTTATTCACTTTTCAACGTTTCAGCCTGATACATGCGTAAGATAGCGTATAATGCGTCTTCGAAAACCACTTAACAGCTTTGTGGCCTGAACGATGACTCTCAATCGCTTTTGTTATGTACTCCTGATTTTCGCCGCCGTCAGTAGCCTTCTGACCCGCAATCCGTTGATCGTCTGGTTTCTACTGGTCAACGTGCTGACGATGAGTATGTATGGCGTCGATAAAATGGCTGCGCGCAAAGGCCTGCGCAGGGTCCCGGAAGCCACGCTGCTGGTCTTCGGCGCGACGGGCGGCTGGCCTGGCGCCATTGTGGGCCAGCAACTCTTTCGCCATAAAACCCAAAAGCAGCCCTTCAAAACCTACTTTTTCATCAGCGTCGTCGTCAGCATCGCTGTGATGGCGGCAGTTTACGCTTTCTTGCCTGTTTCTCCTTTGTGAAGGCATCGCACATCGCTAATTAATCCGCCATCACTGCCAATAGTAGTAGGACTATTCTTAAGGGGTTGCTGTTTTTTGCACAATCTGAATAATACGTGCAACAACACGGACGACAACATCCCATGAAAATAGAATCTATTACACTGGCAGTGCTGGTGGTCTTTTCTGCGCCTTCCTGGTCCGCTTTTCAGGAGCGGGAATATAATACCTGGTATATAAAAAACGCCGTTCTTTATGATATGACGCAGACCTCCGAAGGGTTTCCTGTCATGGTAAGCGTCTCTCAGCCAGGAAAAAAATCCGCTAATTTGCTGGTGTCATATATTACGGAAGGCCGTTGTGGTGAGAATTACCTGCCGCTTAACGTGAACGGTAAAGTGCTGCCTGCCAAATATCACTGTGTACAGGTGGGGCAGAACAGAATTGAACATTTTTCGGTAATTGATGCGGACAGCGTGAATGACATGGTGACGCATTTGAAATCAGATTTTACTCTTCTTCTGCAAAACGATATCAAGATTTGGGCCGCAAATATTAAAACGCCAAAATACGGACTGTCGCCGCGATTCTAAATGTGGGATGTTTTTTTTGACAAGAATTTAAATGGCGTGATAATTATGTGGAAATTAATGGTTTCAGAGCATGACTAATCAAGTTGAGGAGTAAGTGGCCTCGTTTTTTTACGTATTTAAATAAACTGTATGCTAAACGGTACAATACAGCCTAAGTAAACCTTTCTGTAATTATGGATAAAGCTCACTACCAGACTTACGCTTGCTAGCGACTTTTCGTTGTTCAGCACAACTTTATTGGTAAGGAGCAGAAAATGTCACAACGTAATAGCCTTGATTTACTAAGCCGTAAAGAAGGAATGTGTTTGCTAGAGCAAAGCATGGGGTTTGTCTGGCAGGCAGCACTTCGGGCGGTCGCGGTAATAGGCGTTGCAGATCTTCTGGTAGAAGGAAAAAAATCCGTTAAGCAGTTGGCGAAGGAGCTCAATGTCGATAGCGACTATCTTCATCGAATCATGCGCTTATTATCCTCGCGTGGTGTGTTCAACGAATTATCCGAAACGGAATACGGTCTTAGCCACTCAGCGCAATTCCTGCGTTCCGATCATGAATTTTCCTTACGTGCGGCGGTGATCATGCTGACAGACCAAACGTTCTGGCAGCCAGCGGCTAAATTGGATGAGTTATTGCAGGGCAAACCTGTTTTTAATGAGTTGTTCGGCAAGCCTTTTTACGACTACTGGCAGCATGACGAGAGTGTAGCTGATAGCAACATTTTTCATGCCGGTATGGCCTCTATGTCATCCGTGGAGAATGAAGTCATTGCAGAAACTTATTCGTTCCCTCAAAACGCTGTCGTTGCCGATATCGCTGGTGGGCTGGGTAATTTATTGCTGGCAGTTTTACGTCGAAACCCGACCATAACAGGGATCCTGTTTGATCAAAAAGACGTACTGGCGCGGAATCGGCTGCACCTTTTGAATGATAACCGTCGATGGAAGACTGTAGAGGGCAGCTTTTTTGAATCTTGTCCCGCAGCGGACATTTATCTACTTAAATATATTTTGATGGACTGGCCTGATGAGAAAGCAATCCAGATACTTCAATGTTGCAGAAATGCAATGAAAGAAAACGCCCGTTTATTAATTTTTGAACCGCTTATCAAGAAAGACAATAATGAGCAGGGAAGATTTGAAATTGACCTTCTTCTTTTAACAAGCTTTGATGGCGGGCGTGCTAGAACAGAGCTTGAGTATCAGATCTTGTTTGAACAGACCAAACTTAAGCTAAACAAAATAATAGACACCCGTTCGTATCTGTCGATTTTAGAGGTCGTACCTGTCTAAATGTGTCCGTCATTTCGTTTTAGCGTTTTCCTGCTACGCTTGTTTGTTGTACCAGGAGCATGAATATGAAAAACAAAGACGAACAAACAGGATTAGTGGGGCTGGCGATTGGGGCGGCCGTTATTGGGCTGGTTTCAGCGCAGAAACCGATCCATCGCAACAGTATTGTCGATGAACTGGTCAGGCTCGGTAGGCAAAAAGGCGATGGTGTAGAAGATGAGGTTTTCGTTAAAGCCGCCGAGCTGGTCAGAAAAGGGATATAGCCAATGGTTAAAAGTCGTAATGCGAAGCTCTCTTTTCCAGAAAAAGGGGCGAGTCAGGCCTGATTACCGCCTGGCCACTCTTCAAACAGCCTGGCTATAGTGGAGAGTGGTTAACTGAAACAGGAGAAATTATGCTCTGTGTTGAAAAAGACGACCCGCGTGAGGCACCTGAATCAGGGGACAAAAAGCCTCAACCCGTGAAAAAATAACGTTACGTATACGTTTATCCGCCACCAGCACTGCTGGTGGCTTTTATTTCACAGTAACAAGGTTAACTGCCATCCAGATGGTTTAACAGAGTGCCGAGATGCCCGACAATATCAGCAAAATCAAAAATTAACGCCATCCAGATTAGCGCTAAAAGAGTAAGTACGGCAACGGATACACGACCAAACAACACTGTTATCCTTAGTGATGAAAAGGCTATCACCGCAGTTTAAACAGCTTTTTCTCAACTGACCCTCAACCACACGACTCCGGTACCTCTTTTTTGTGACAAGCTTCAAAAAAGTAAGTGAGCCCGCATCATAATGCGGGCTCTGACCATCAGAACTGGTAAACCAGACCTAACGCTACGACATCATCTGTGCTGATGCCGTTATCTTTGTAGAAGTTGTCATCTTCATCCAGCAGGTTGATTTTATAATCAACGTAGGTGGACATGTTTTTGTTGAAGTAGTAGGTAACGCCTACGTCAGCGTATTTAACCAGATCCTGATCGCCCTGACCGTTGCCCAGCTCTTTACCTTTTGACTGCAGGTAGGAAAGGGACGGACGCAGGCCAAAGTCGAACTGGTACTGCGCGGTCACTTCGAAGTTCTGGGTTTTGTTCGCTACGGCGTCGGTGGTATCGCCATACGGCGTCATATTGCGGGTTTCAGAATACATTGCCGCCAGATAGATGTTATTGGCGTCGTATTTCAGGCCCGCGGTCCATGCATCCGCTTTGTCACCGCCCGCGGTGGTGTTCATCACCTGCTCGTTGGTACGGTCAGAAGAGGTGTACGCGGCACCCGCAGTAATCCCCATGCCAAAGTCATAGGTGGTAGAAATACCGAAGCCGTCGCCGTTCTCGTGACGGGTGTCGCGACCGTTGTTGGTGCCTTCCTGGTTGTTGCTGGCGTCTTCATTTTTGCCCTGATACTGCAGCGCAAAGTTCAGGCCCTGAACCAGACCATAGAAGTCGGTGTTACGGTAAGTAGCTACGCCGTTGGCACGACCGGTCATGAAGTTGTCGGCTTTGGTGTAGGAGTCGCCACCGAACTCAGGCAGCATATCGGTCCAGCCTTCCACGTCGTACAGGACGCCGTAGTTACGACCGTAATCGAAGGAGCCGTAGTCGCCCACTTTTACACCGGCGAAGGCCAGACGCGTCCAGGACTGATTATTAGAACTTTCCGTGTTGTTAGCCTGAATGTTGTATTCCCACTGTGCATAGCCGGTCATCATGTCGTTGATCTGGGTTTCACCCTTGAAACCCAGACGCATGTAGGTCTGATCGCCGTCAGCACCTTTGTCATCGGAGAAGTAGTGCAGACCATCTACTTTTCCGTACAGATCTAATTTGTTACCGTCTTTATTATAAATTTCTGCCGCATGCGCAGCACCAGCCATTAACAGAGCCGGAATCATCAGAGCCAGTACTTTTCTTTGCATTATGATATTCCTTTGCAGTTGTTTTTATTTAATTACCTGTTGAACTTTCCGAATGAGAAAGTTGTCTCATGCTAAATCACTCCCGTGTAAGAGTAATAAAATATAATTGTTACGAACTAAGTAAAATCTAAACTGAATAAATCAGTAGAAATGGTCATTAGTTTGATGAATGATTTAAAATTAAGTATATTAAATTAAAATTATTAATCAGGGTTTAATTACGTTAATCTCAGCGGCGTTATATGCCTTTAAGATTATTTATCCATAATCGCTATGAATGTTATTTGGGAAACTAAAGAGATATTCATTGATTATCTGGATTAGCCCGGTGTGAAGACTCCGGGCTTTTTTTATGGCAAAAAAAATGCCCGGGCAAGCCGGGCAGGGAAGTTAGTCGCTGGTTGATTTTTCGGCTTTACCCGCCATCTGCGCCAGGAAATCATAGCGTTTTTGCAGATCGGCCGCCGCGTCTTTCCACAGCTGCTCAGCCACTTCCGGCTGCTGCGCGTTAAGGCGACGGAAGCGCTGCTCCTGCATTAACGTCTCGGCCAGGGCATCAGACGGCGGACGCGAATCCAGCGCCAGCGGTAATTTACCCTCATCTGCACGGCGCGGATCGAACCGGTACAGCGGCCAGAAGCCGGTCGCCGTCAGCTGTCGCATCTGATCGTGGCTGAGCGCCAGGTCGTAGCCATGCTCTTCGCAAGGGCTGTAGGCAATGATCAGCGACGGTCCAGGATAGGCTTCCGCTTCCTGAATTGCTTTCACCGTCTGGTTAAGCTGTGCCCCCAGCGAGATTTGCGCGACATATACGTGACCGTACATCATCATGCTGACACCGAGATCCTTGCGCGCCTTGCGTTTACCGTGTTCACCGAATTTGGTCACGGCGCCTAACGGCGTGGCTTTCGACGCCTGACCGCCGGTGTTCGAATAACATTGCGTATCCAGAACCAGGATGTTGACGTTTTCGGTCAGGCTCAACACGTGATCCAGACCGCCGAAGCCGATGTCGTAGGCCCAACCGTCGCCGCCAATCAGCCAGATCGATTTTTCGACCAGGGCGTCCGCGTCGGTCAGCAGCTGTTCAGCACCCGCCACGCCCTGAAGCGCCTTACGCAGCTCAGCAACCTGCTCACGACGTACTTCTGGCGTTGCATCCGCGTGAAGGGCGTCATTGAGCTCGGCTGGGATCTGACCGGCAAACTGTTCCAGCAGGCGCATCACGCGCGCCCGGTGCTGGTCGACGGTCAGGCGGAAGCCGAGACCAAACTCGGCGTTATCCTCGAACAGCGAGTTTGCCCACGCCGGACCGCGGCCGTTGGCGTCGGTGGTATAGGGGGTAGAAGGCAGATTGCCGCCATAAATCGAGGAGCAGCCGGTTGCGTTGGCAATCAACATCCGGTCACCGTACAGCTGGGTAAGCAGCTTGATATACGGCGTTTCACCGCACCCGGAGCAGGCACCGGAGTACTCAAACAGCGGCGTGATCAGCTGTGAAGTTCGAATATCAATACGTTCCAGTTTACTGCGATCGATTTCCGGCAGATTCAGGAAGAAGTCATAGTTGACCTTCTCCTCTTCCACGTGCTCCAGACGCGACATCATATTGATGGCTTTGATCTCTGGATTCTGCCGATCTTTCGCCGGACAGACTTCGACGCACAGGTTACAGCCGGTGCAGTCCTCAGGCGCGACCTGCAGAACGTATTTTTGTCCGCGCATGTCACGGGACTTCACATCCAGCGAATGCAGGCTGGCCGGCGCGGCTTCCATCTCTTCTGGTGAAACCACTTTGGCACGTATGGCAGAGTGCGGGCAGGCCGCCACGCAGTGGTTGCACTGAGTACACAGCTCTTCTTTCCAGATGGGGATCGCTTCGGCGATGTTGCGTTTTTCCCAGCGGGTGGTGCCCATCGGCCATGTCCCATCCGGCGGTAGCGCAGAGACGGGCAGGGCGTCACCCAGACCGGCCAGCATCGCCGCCGTCACGGTCTTCACGAAGTCAGGCGCCTCGTCGGAGACCACCGGAGGACGGTTCGGGCTTGCGCCATTGACCGGCTGCAGCGGCACCTCGAACAGCGACTCGCGCGCCAGCGCCAGCGCCTGCCAGTTGCGCTCGACCAGCTCCTGCCCCTTGCTACTGTAGCTTTTGGCAATCGCACCCTGCAGCTCCACCAGCGCGCTGTCGCCCGGCAGGATGTTGGTCAGGTGGAAGAAGGCCATTTGCATAACGGTGTTGATACGCGCCGCCAGGCCGCATTCACGGGCAATTTTCGCGGCGTTAACCACATAGAAACGGGCTTTTTTCTGGTTCAGCACCGCCTGAACTTCCTGCGGCAGGCGCGCCCAGACTTCATCAGCGCTGTACGGCGTATTGAGGAGGAAAATACCGCCGGGTTTCAGGCGCTCAGCCATCTGGTATTTATCGATAAACTGCAGCTGATGGCAGCCAACAAAATCAGCCTGAGAAATAAGATAGGCAGAGCGGATAGGCTGTTCGCTGACGCGCAGATGGGAAACGGTCAGGCCGCCGGCTTTTTTAGAGTCGTAGACGAAGTAACCCTGGGCGTACCACGGCGTTGAGTTGCCGATGATTTTGATGTTGTTTTTGGTCGCGGAGACGCTACCGTCGCTGCCCAGACCATAGAACAGCGCCTCAAGTTTAGCCGTCGACGGCAGGGTGTTTTCCGGCAAGGCCAGGGAGAGGTTGGTTACATCATCATAAATGCCGACGGTAAAGCGCGGCTTGGGCTTCGCCTCGCTTAGCTCGTTAAATACCGCCAGCACGCAGTCAGGGCCAAACTCCTTGGAGGACAAACCGTAGCGCCCCCCGATGGTGCGCGGCAGCGTTTCACGTTCACCGTTGTTAAAGGCTTCTGCCAGGGCGGTCATCACATCCAGATACAGCGGTTCCGCCTGCGCGCCCGGCTCTTTGGTACGGTCGAGCACCGCCACCGCGCGCGCGCTTTCAGGTAAAGCGGAAAGCAGATGTTTAGCCGAGAACGGACGATAGAGACGCACTTTAAGCACGCCGACCTTTTCTCCGCGCGTCAGCAACTCGTCAACCACCTCTTCGCAGGTGCCGATGGCTGAACCCATCAGCACAATCACCCGTTCTGCCTGCGGATGGCCGTAATATTCAAACGGCTTATATTCCCGGCCGGTCGCGGAGGCAAAGTCGTTCATCGCCTGTTCAACATGGTCGTAAACCGCGTTGTACCACGGGTTCGTGGCTTCGCGGGACTGGAAATAGGTATCCGGGTTCGCCGACGTTCCGCGAATAACCGGGTGTTCCGGGTTAAGGGCCCGGGCGCGATGGGCGTCGATCTCCGCCTGCGGCAGCAGGTTCAGGATAGTATCGTCAGCCAGCGGGACGATTTTATTGATTTCGTGCGAGGTGCGGAAACCATCAAAGAAGTGAATAAACGGAACGCGGCTTTTGAGCGTGGCGATATGCGAAATTAAGGCAAAGTCCTGGGCTTCCTGAACGTTGCTGGCGCACAGCATTGCGCAGCCGGTCTGGCGCACGGCCATCACGTCAGAGTGATCGCCAAAAATCGAGAGCGCGTGGGTCGCTACGGTACGCGCGGCGACGTGCAGAACGAAGGGGGTCAACTGGCCCGCGAGTTTGTACAACGTAGGGATCATTAACAACAATCCCTGAGAAGAGGTAAACGACGTGGATAGCGCGCCTGTCTGAAGCGCACCGTGTACCGTGGCAATTGCACCGGCCTCGGACTGCATTTCAACCACTCGCGGGACATCGCCCCAGACGTTTTTTAACCCGTTACCCGCCCAGGCATCCGCCTGCTCAGCCATGGTGGAGCTCGGCGTAATCGGGTAGATGGCGATAACTTCACTGGTGCGAAACGCGACTGAGGCAACCGCACCATTACCGTCAATAGTTTGCATAGGACAACACCCTTACATTGCGCAAAAAATAGGGGTCTGTATTACGGCAACAAACCCTGAATATTATCTGTGTATTCTAGCAAACGGGTGATTTTTCGATTTTCGCTTTTGTGTCCTCGGTATTCTCGCCATCAATGAGTAGATCAAACTTTTGGCGAAAAAATTGCGAGAAATTGTTTCAGGAGCGCATAAATACGCACTTCCGCTCTCGACGACGCGGGATGTGATGCCTATTATGCATAGGTTTCGCATTATTCATGGGGGAGAGAGCATGCGCTCAGCATTTTTGGTAGGGTGTGCCGCATTATTGTTGTCGGCATGCAGCAATGAACCTGTCCAGCAGGCAACGGCAGCCCACGTGGCGCCGGGAATGAAGGCGGCGATGTCCAGTTCCGGTCAGGCTAACTGCGCGATGATTGGCGGTTCGCTGTCGGTTGCCCGCCAGCTTGATGGTTCTGCTATCGGGATGTGCGCCTTGCCAAACGGCAAACGCTGCAGTGAACAGTCGCTTGCCGTTGGAAGCTGCGGTAACTACTGATTAGTCTGCGCGCTTAAACATCAGCGTTTTATCAGCTGTCGCCAGCGTTAACTGGTCTTCTGTCAGGTCGACCTGCGCCCCGTTGCGCAGCATGTCGCCGATGGCCTGATCCAGCTCATTCAGCTGCGGTTCAGTACAGAGTTTGCGCGTCATGGCCAGCGTTTTCACCTTAAGCTCGCCTTCGGACAATTTCCCCTGTCCGTTAAAGCGGTTACACATCGCACCAGACACGCTGATGTTATTAACCAGGCTGATATCTGGCAGCGCGCTAAAGCTGATTTCAGGCTGCGCTGTCGCGGTCTTCACGGCCTTACCGTTCACATTTTCCAGCACAAAGCGGTGGTTTTTCAGTTGCTCCGGCTGTACGGAGGCTTTGCCCGGATTAACGCAGCCGGTAAGGACAAGACTAATAACGCTTATCGCAATGAGCTTTTTCATTTTTCATCTCAAACTATAAATACTGTGAATCTTTTTCCAGTGTAACGATACTCCGCGGTGCGTTAATGGGGTTTATCTGAAAGTGCGGGGGGAAGTGCCGGGCAACGCAGCGGATGCCCGGGTGACGTTAATGAGATTTAAACCCTGCCGCCGTCATCAGCATACGGAAGAGCATGCTGACAGCCGCCAGCGCCAGTACGCTGCCGCCCCAGATAATGGCCAGCCAGAGTAATCTTTTCCAGACCGGTTGTTGCATCAGTGATATCCCTCCCCATGCTGAACTTTGCCGCGAAATACGTAGTAGCTCCAGAAGGTGTAGACCAGAATAACGGGAATGATCAACAGCGCGCCCACCAGCATAAAGCCCTGGCTTTGTGTCGGCGCGGCGGCCTGCCACAGGGTGATCGACGGCGGAATAATGTGCGGCCAGATGCTGATCCCAAGCCCACTAAAGCCGAGGAATATCAGCCCCAGCGTCAGGATAAACGGTCGGCTATGGCTGTCGGGATTGTTCAGGCAGCGCCACTGATACAGGCTAAAAATCACCACCAGGGCCGGGACAGGCAGCAGATAAAACAGGTTCGGCAGCGTAAACCAGCGCGCAGCGATGGCCGGGTGCGCCAGCGGCGTCCAGAGGCTGAGCGCCGCCATAAACGCCAGCAGCACGAGTAACAACGTTTTCGAGACCTCACGCATCCGCTGCTGCAGCGCGTTTTCGCTTTTCATCACCAGCCACGTAGAGCCTAACAGCGCATAGGCCACCACCAGGCCCGCGCCGCAAAACAGGTTAAATGCGGTAAACCAGTCAAAGGGCCCGCCGGTATAGGCCCGGCCGGTGACGGTAAAGCCGTTAATGACGGCACCCACCGTCACGCCTTGGGTAAACGTCGCCAGAATGGAACCGCCAATAAACGCCTTATCCCAGAAGGGGCGGTGCGCCGGGGTGGCTTTAAAGCGAAACTCAAACGCCACGCCGCGGAAAATAAGTCCGATCAGCATTAACGTCAGCGGAATGGTCAGGGCATCAACGATCACCGCATAGGCTAGCGGGAATGCGCCGAAGAGGGCGGCTCCGCCAAGCACCAGCCAGGTTTCATTTCCGTCCCAGACCGGCGCAACGCTGTTGACCATCACGTCGCGATCGTCGGCGTTTTGCGTTGCCGGGAACATAATCCCTATCCCCAGATCAAAACCGTCCATCACGATATACATCAGCGTGGCGAAGACGATGATCACAAACCAGATAATGGAAAGATCGATACCCATTATGGCAGCTCCTTATGTTCAGCGGTGACGGCAGAAAGCGGGCGCGCCGGACGTCCGTCGGACTCGGTGGCGAAAGATTCATGCGGCTGCGGGCCTTTTCGGATGAGGCGCACCATGTAGCTGTAACCCACGCCGAATACCGAGGTGTAAACGACGAAGAAGGCCAGCAGGCTCACGCTCATATGCAGATCGCCATGGGCAGAAACCGCATCCTTCGTTCGCTGGAGTCCGTAGACCACCCACGGCTGGCGGCCCACTTCGGTAGTGATCCATCCGGCCAGAATCGCAATCAACCCGGAGGGCCCCATCAGCAGCGCAAACCACAGGAAAGGGCGGGAAGAATAAACGCGCTTTTTATAGCGCAGCCAGAGTGCCGCCACGCCAAGCAGCAGCATCAGCATGCCCAGGCCCGCCATAATGCGGAAAGACCAGAAGACGATGGTGGAATTCGGACGGTCTTCCTTCGGAAACTCTTTGAGTGCCGGTACCTGCTTATCCAGGCTGTGCGTCAGGATGAGGCTCCCCAGCGCCGGGATCTCCAGGCCAAAGCGGGTGCGCTCCTGTTCCATATCCGGCCAGCCAAACAGCAGCAGCGGGGTAGGCTCGCCCGGCGGATTTTCCCAGTGCCCTTCGATGGCGGCAATTTTCGCGGGCTGGTGCTTTAAGGTGTTCAGCCCGTGCATATCGCCCACCATGGCCTGGATGGGCGCGACGATCAGCGTCATCCACAGCGCCATTGAAAACATTGCGCGGATGGCGGGGGTATTATTGCCGCGCAGCAGGTGCCATGCCGCAGATGCGCCAACAAACAGGGCGCTGCTCAGGAACGCGGCTATCGACATATGCAGCAGGCGGTAAGGGAAGGAGGGGTTAAACACCACGGCGAACCAGTCCACCGGTACCACCTGACCGTTGACGATCTCATAGCCCTGCGGGGTCTGCATCCAGCTGTTCGATGAGAGGATCCAGAAGGTAGAGATAATGGTGCCCAGCGCCACCATGCAGGTGGAAAAGAAGTGCAGTCCCGGCCCGACTTTATTCCAGCCGAACAGCATCACGCCGAGGAACCCGGCTTCGAGGAAGAAGGCGGTAAGCACTTCATAGGTCAGCAGCGGGCCGGTAATGCTGCCGGCAAACTGCGAAAAACCACTCCAGTTGGTGCCAAACTGGTAGGCCATCACCAGCCCGGAGACCACGCCCATGCCAAAGTTGACGGCAAAAATCTTCGACCAGAAATGGTACAGCGAGCGCCAGACCGGATTTTTTGTTTTCAGCCACAGGCCTTCGAGCACGGCAAGATAGCTGGCGAGACCAATGGTGATGGCCGGGAAAATAATGTGAAAGGATACGGTAAACGCAAACTGTATCCGCGCAAGGTGAAAAGCATCTAAACCAAACATGCAAAACTCCGCGATGTAATTATGTCGATGCCATTCTAAGCCGCGCCAGCTCTGGGTTGCAGAAACAGACAGGACCTATTTACCTATAACAGTTTGCCCACTGTATAACCTCATTCCCCAAAATCTCAGCAAAACTCTTCCTCATTACTGCTCACTTACTGAGTGGCAATAAAAGTCCATCCTTCATAGCGCTCGTCATGGTACATCTCCGTTATTGCAGCAGTTTTATGCCCCAGAAACTGCTGGATATCGATATGCCAATATGAGCTCAGCAGCGCGCGAACATGGTGCGAGCTGTGGCTTTGTTAGTGGGATTGCCCGAGCTGTTTCTCTTCGTCTATCTGAACCTGACCATGCAATTTAACCTTTCCCTTGATTTACAACCTTGTTGAAAATTGGTAGAAAAGCTCTTCTATACTTATGTTTAATCTTAGTTTTCAACGTCCTGCGTGACATAAGTAGGTTCCATATTTTTTTCTTTTTAATATGGATAGCCTGAGCATCTTCAGGAATGTTAATTGTGGAGTTTTTAGCTTCGTCAGAAAGATTAATTGGATGAGGCACAACTGAATATACGTCAACCAATGACATATCTTCGAACAGGCCCCATTTATCTGCTACTATCCAAATAGGATTAAGTCCTTTAAGTAAAGAAATTGCTGCTTTGTTATTGATAATATAACTATGCGTTGTGGTTGCGTGTAATGTTTTATGCAAACAATGCTTGTTTGTTATATTTTGCAAGGTTTTTTTGAAGAATTTATTAGAGCGGCTTAATAAAATAACCGAGGGACGACCAGCAGGGATGCTGATACGTTCCATAATGTTTTTAAACTCTTCATCCAAAACAACATCATCTTCAAGAATCAGCGCATTATCTATATTCTCATCAATCATTTTTTTATATATTTTTTGATGACTTAATGCGCATCCGATCTCGCCCGGAAGGAATGCGTAGTTCACCTCAGCGGTGACACGCCCCCTCTCTTCTTCAGACATCAGTCTGCCATCTACAGCCTCAATAAACTCAGCCGAAAGCCCAAGCGAGCTTATCTGAGCTTCCATTTTTTGACGTCTCTCAATTGAATGCTTTAGGTTTACGATAAAAATTTTCATGTTAATCCAATGTTAAAAACTCAATGCATCAGGGCAAGTGCGCTTCATTATCTAACTTTCCCCAGCACTTACGTCAATTCATCTTCACTCAATGTTAACTGAGAGCCCATAAAAACAAAACCTTGAGGAGAGTAAACTTCGAAGGGTAGCACCCCAAAAAATTGCACATTTGCCCAATAACATAATTCTTTTTGAAAAAACAAGTCTTGAACTTCGATTCACGCAAAAAAATGCTGTGTATGCATACAGTGTTTGCGGGGGCCCATGGCTCAGTTTTATGAAAATGACTGTGTTTTTCGAAGTGCGATTTTTTCTCGAGCACAGCGGAAGACTCGCTGTAACCACGCAGAGGTCTGCTGAACAGTGGGGCAAGTGAGATGGTACTAAACGGGGTTATTGCCATCAAAATATCATTCGTGGGTTTTGATCAAGCGTAATTCGCAGTTTTTTACTTTAAGTCTTGTTGGCTTTCATAAGAAATCCATTGCATCAAGACGACTCTACGAATCATCCTGTCAGATGATTCACTGTAGTATTTGTGATCGAATAGTCATCACAAAAACCGAAACAATAAATTTTCCAGCATGTGTCGTGATTACGCCATTCAGCATCTGAATTGCGTGCAGGACATGGGGTCGACTCCACAGAACCTATAACCATGATACCAACTTATTTAATAATGTAAGTGTTCATAGTTTGAAGATGTTGAGAAACCCTGAGTGGACAAAGGACCATACATTCTGAGCAAAGCGGACTGGAGCGGTCTTCAGCATCGCTTTTTGTCTTAGTTAGTAGCCAGTTGTTCATTAGCATCTTATTAATACGACCCGACCTGTGTGGTAAATAGGCAAAACCTTTATATAAAATGTTTATTTTTCATTAGGTTATGTTGTTTTGAACGAAAGTCATTTCCATGAATGCTTTAACCCGCAGCGTGGATTGCGGAATAAAAACACTTCTTTTATGAATTTTCCGCATAATACTGCTTGCCTTGTCGTCAGCGTCGTGCGTTAATGGTCTTCTGGTTTTGAGTCCAAATAAATATCTGACGTAGTTTTATAAAGCAGTTCTCATCACGTTGTGCCTCTCCGCAGCCTCTCTTGGGTCTTTATCTACTTTCCGATTAGTTTTGTTTAAAACCATTATTGCCCAATCGGCCCATTAGTAATTTACGTTTTACGTTTCAGGAGAATCCTATGACTTCTTATATCCATTTTCGCTGCCCGTGCTGTCATGGCTCGCAGTACCGTACCTCAGTCTTTGATGTGTCTGAGAAAAACCCGCTCGGCGCGAAATGCATCTTTTGCAAATCGTCGATGATTACGCTCGACCACCTGGCCGCTGCGCGTCAGGCGCAAAGCCACATCACCGAGTACCGTAAGTAATTCATTTTCAAAACTATAACAGTTAGCTAAATCTTCTCTTTTTCTCCTGCTGATATACACTGTCAGTCATAAGGAGAATCTGATGAAAAAATACCAGCGTCTGGCGCAACAAATTATCTCGCAGATTGAGCTTGGCGTATGGCTGCCGGGCGATAAGCTGCCTTCCCTGCGAGAGCAGGTGGCGAGCAGCGGCATGAGTTTTATGACCGTTGGCCACGCGTATCAGATGCTGGAAAGTCAGGGGCGCATTGTCGCCAGACCGCAGTCGGGCTATTACGTTGCCTCGCGCCCGACCGCACAACAGCCTGCGCCACCCGCTCAGGTGATGCGTGACGAAGCGGTGGATATCAACACCTACATCTTCGAGGTCTTACAGGCCAGCCGCGACCCCTCCGTTGTCCCTTTTGCTTCCGCGTTTCCCGACCCCCGGCTTTTCCCGCTTCAGCAGCTCAACCGCTCGCTGGCAAACGTCAGCAAAACCGCGACGGCGATGAGCGTGATTGAAAACCTGCCGCCGGGTAACGTCGATCTCCGCCACGCCATTGCCCGCCGCTACGCGCAGCAGGGAATGAACATCTCCCCCGAAGAGATCGTGATCACCGCCGGCGCGCTCGAAGCGCTCAATCTCAGCCTGCAGGCGGTAACCGAGCCCGGCGACTGGGTGATTGTCGAAAACCCCTGTTTTTACGGCGCGCTGCAGGCGCTGGAACGCCTGAAGCTCAAAGCCTTGTCGATTGCAACGGACGTCCGCGAGGGGATCGATCTCAACGCCCTGGAGCAGGCGCTGAATGACTACCCGGTTAAAGCCTGCTGGATCATGACCAACAGCCAAAACCCGCTTGGCTTCACGCTGAGCGCGGAGAAAAAAGCGCAGCTTGTCGCGCTGTTAACGCAGCACAACGTCCCGCTGATTGAAGATGACGTCTACAGCGAGCTTTATTTTGGGCGTGAAAAGCCGCTCCCGGCGAAAGCCTGGGATCGTCAGGACATGACGCTCCACTGCTCGTCCTTTTCAAAATGTCTGGTGGCCGGTTTTCGCATCGGGTGGGTCGCGGCGGGAAAACACGCGCGGCGCATTCAGCAGCTGCAGCTGATGAGCACGCTCTCAACCAGCTCTCCCATGCAGCTGGCGCTGGTGGATTACCTGGCGACCAAGCGCTACGACGCCCATCTTCGCCGCCTGCGACGAACCCTGGCCGAGCGAAAACAGCAGGCCTGGCAGTCACTCCTGCGCCATATGCCTGCCGGCGTCAAAATTCATCATAACGACAGCGGCTACTTTTTATGGCTGGAACTTCCGGCACCGCTGGATGCGGGACTTCTGAGCGAAAAGGCCTTAATGCACCACATCAGCATTGCTCCCGGAAAGATGTTTTCCACCTCGGACGCGTGGACGCCGTTCTTTCGTTTTAATACCTCGTGGGCCTGGGGAGAGCGGGAAGAGCAGGCGGTCTTTCAGTTAGGGAAATTAATTAGCAGCATGCTGGAATAATTTTCCTCGCCCGCAATTAAATAATCATTTCTTATCCTGATGACGGCACTGTGAATATTTCGCGGTGCCGTATCATAGGAAATCTGCATACCGTCTCTCGCGGCTAACTCCTTGTCTATAATCCAGTTAACGGGGAATGCGCCCTCGGTCACACCTTGATGAAATTTCCTTAAGCCGCACGGTGCGGCGCATTTGCGCGGTCTACGTTTAATAAGGGAGATATTTTTACGGCACGGCTGCCGCTAAATTTCATTGCGACAGGAGTAATTCTTATGAGCAAAAAATTTGCCCGCAGCAGCCTGTGTGCGCTCGGCATGACTATCATGACAGCGCAAGCCGCAGAACCGCCGAAGGCCATTGGCGACGGGGAAGGACGGCTGGATATTATTGCCTGGCCGGGATACATCGAACGGGGGCAGACGGATAAAAACTATGACTGGGTCACCCAGTTTGAAAAAGAGACCGGTTGCGCGGTCAACGTCAAAACGGCGGCCACGTCGGATGAAATGGTCAGCCTGATGGCGAAAGGGGGATACGACCTGGTCACCGCGTCGGGTGATGCGTCGCTCCGCCTGATCATGGGTAAACGCGTTCAGCCGATTAACCCCGATCTCATCCCCAACTGGAAAACCCTCGATGCACGGATGGTGAAAGGAGAATGGTTTAACGTCGGCGGTAAAGTCTACGGCACGCCGTACCAGTGGGGGCCAAACCTGCTGATGTACAACACCAAAACCTTCCCGACGCCGCCGGACAGCTGGAGCGTGGTCTTTACCAAACAGGATCTGCCGGACGGTAAAACCAATCAGGGACGCGTTCAGGCCTATGACGGCCCGATTTACATCGCCGATGCGGCGCTCTTTGTCAAAGCCACTCAACCTCAGCTGGGGATCAAAGACCCGTATCAGCTCACTGAAGAACAGTATGCGGCCGTGCTCAAGGTGCTTCGCGATCAGCATGCCCTGATCCACCGCTATTGGCACGACACCACCGTTCAGATGAGCGACTTCAAAAATGAAGGCGTTGTGGCTTCCAGCGCCTGGCCGTATCAGGCAAATGCCCTGAAGGCCGAAAACCAGCCCGTAGCCACCGTCTTCCCGAAAGAGGGAGTAACCGGCTGGGCGGACACCACCATGCTGCACGCGCAGGCAAAACACCCGATGTGCGCCTACAAGTGGATGAACTGGTCGCTCACGCCAAAAGTGCAGGGCGATCTGGCCGCCTGGTTTGGCTCGCTGCCCGTCGTCCCGGAAGGGTGTAAGGCCAGCACGCTGCTGGGGGATAAAGGTTGCGAAACAAACGGCTATAACGAGTTCGACAAAATCATGTTCTGGAAAACCCCTATCGCAGAAGGCGGCAAATTTGTGCCTTACAGCCGCTGGACGCAGGATTACATCGCCATCATGGGTGGCCGTTAATCGCCGGGAGCAGAACATGACGTACGCGGTAGAGTTTAATAATGTTTCCCGCCTGTACGGCGACGTGCGGGCGGTGGACGGGGTCACCATTGCGATCCGTGACGGAGAGTTTTTCTCCATGCTGGGGCCTTCGGGCTCCGGCAAAACCACCTGCCTGCGCCTGATCGCCGGTTTTGAACAGCTGTCAGGCGGCACGATTTCTATCTTCGGCAAAGAGGCGAGCGAACTGCCGCCCTGGGAGCGGGACGTGAACACCGTGTTCCAGGACTACGCGCTATTTCCTCATATGTCGATCCTCGATAACGTCGCCTACGGGCTGATGGTAAAAGGCATCGATAAGAAAAAGCGCCATGCGCAGGCCCGTGACGCCCTGGAAAAAGTGGGCCTGAGTTTTGCCGTCGCCCGCAAACCGTCGCAACTTTCCGGCGGCCAGCGCCAGCGCGTCGCCATCGCCCGGGCGCTGGTCAATGAGCCGCGCGTCTTGCTGCTGGACGAGCCCTTAGGGGCGCTCGATCTCAAACTGCGTGAGCAGATGCAGTTCGAGCTGAAGAAACTTCAGCAGGAACTCGGCATCACCTTTATTTTCGTCACCCACGACCAGGGTGAAGCCCTTTCCATGTCCGACCGGGTGGCGGTATTCAATAACGGACGCATCGAGCAGGTGGATACCCCGCGCGATCTCTACATGCGGCCGCGCACGCCGTTTGTCGCCGGTTTTGTCGGCACGTCCAACGTTTTTGACGCGGCCCTTGCGCAGAAACTGTGCGGCATGGAAGGCGCTTATTCGCTGCGCCCGGAACATATTCGCCTTAACGAGAGCGGTGACGTTCAGGTTCAGGGATGCGTGCAGGCCGTTCAGTACCAGGGCGCCGCCACGCGTCTGGAGCTGAAACTTGCTGACGGCGCAAAACTGCTGGTGAGCCAGGCCAACCTCAGTGACGCCTCGCCGCTGAGCGGCGTTACGCCGGGGCAGGTCGTTATGGCGTCATGGTCGCGCGAGGCGATGATCCGCCTTCACGAGGAGAGGTGAAATGGATATGAGCGTTGCGCATCCTCCCGCCTCTCGCAGCGGCCTGAGCCGCCTGACGGCACTACTCTGGCGTAGGCCGTCGCTCGGGCTGTTCCTGCTTCTGCTTGCACCGCTGATGTGGTTCGGCATCGTCTATTTAGGATCGCTGCTGACCCTGCTGTGGCAGGGGTTTTACACCTTTGACGATTTCACCATGGCGGTCACGCCGGATCTGACCCTGGCGAACATTCAGGCGCTCTTTAACCCGGCAAACTACGACATCATCCTGCGCACGTTAACCATGGCGATTGCGGTGACCATCGCCAGCGCCATCCTGGCGTTCCCGATGGCCTGGTACATGGCGCGATACACCCGCGGCAAGTGGAAAGCGTTCTTCTATATCGCCGTGATGCTGCCGATGTGGGCGAGCTACATCGTCAAAGCCTATGCCTGGACGCTGCTGCTGGCGAAGGACGGCGTGGCGCAATGGTTTCTCAGCCACATGGGGCTGGAGCCGATCCTGACCTCGCTCCTTACGCTCCCGGCGATTGGCGGCAACACCTTGTCCACCTCCGGGCTGGGGCGGTTTCTGGTCTTCGTCTACATCTGGCTGCCGTTTATGATTCTGCCCGTCCAGGCGGCGCTGGAACGCCTGCCGGCTTCTTTACTGCAGGCCTCAGCCGACCTCGGCGCACGACCCCGACAGACCTTTCGCTACGTCGTTCTGCCGCTGGCGATCCCGGGTATTGCGGCGGGCTCGATATTCACCTTTTCCCTGACGCTGGGGGATTTCATTGTTCCCCAGCTGGTGGGGCCGCCGGGCTACTTCATCGGCAATATGGTCTATTCCCAGCAGGGGGCTATCGGCAATATGCCGATGGCCGCCGCGTTCACACTGGTTCCCATCGTGCTGATTTCTCTCTATCTGGCGTTCGTGAAGCGTCTGGGAGCATTCGATGCACTCTGAACGCGCACCGCTGTTCCTGAAAGTGGCAGCATGGGGAGGGGTTATCTTCCTGCACTTCCCGCTGCTGATTATCGCAACCTATGCCTTTAACACCGAAGACGCCGCCTTCAGCTTTCCGCCGCAGGGGCTGACGCTGAAGTGGTTTAGCGTGGCGGCGGGGCGTGGCGATATTATCGAATCCGTGACGTTGTCACTTCAAATTGCCGCGCTTTCCACCGCGATAGCCCTTGTGCTTGGCACGCTTGCTGCAGCGGCGCTGTGGCGAAGCGAGTTTTTTGGCAAGAATGCGATCTCACTGCTGCTGCTGTTGCCGATTGCGTTACCGGGGATCATCACCGGCCTGGCGCTGCTGACCGCATTCAAAACCATCAACCTTGAGCCGGGCTTTTTCACCATCGTGGTGGGACACGCCACCTTTTGCGTGGTGGTGGTGTTTAACAACGTGATTGCCCGGTTCAGACGCACCTCCTGGAGCCTGGTGGAAGCGTCGATGGATCTCGGGGCCGACGGGTGGCAAACCTTCCGCTACGTCGTGCTGCCCAATCTGGGTTCAGCGCTGCTGGCCGGGGGAATGCTGGCGTTTGCCCTGTCGTTTGACGAAATAATCGTCACAACGTTTACGGCGGGACACGAGCGCACGTTACCGCTGTGGCTGCTTAACCAGCTCGGGCGTCCGCGCGACGTACCGGTCACTAACGTCGTTGCACTGCTGGTGATGCTGGTGACAACCATCCCCATTCTGGGAGCCTGGTGGCTAACCCGCGACGGCGAGAACATTGCCGGCAGCGGGAAATAACATTGATTTCAACAGGACAATGCTATGCAAACACATCTGCTGATTAAGGGTGAACTGGTTGCCGGAGAAGGCGAGAAACAGCCGGTTTATAATCCGGCCACCGGAGAGGTACTGCTGGAAATTGCCGAAGCCTCGCTGGCCCAGGTCAACGCGGCGGTTGAGGCCGCTGACCAGGCTTTTACCGACTGGGGGCAGACCACGCCCAAAGCGCGCGCTGAGTGCCTGCTGAAGCTGGCTGACGCCATTGAGGCGCAGGGTGAAGAGTTTGCCCGGCTTGAGTCTCTCAACTGCGGCAAGCCGCTGCACTGCGCCCTCGGGGACGAAATTCCGGCGGTGGTCGACGTTTTCCGCTTCTTTGCCGGGGCGGCCCGCTGCCTGAACGGGCTGGCCGCCGGAGAGTATCTTGATGGCCACACGTCAATGATCCGCCGTGATCCGGTGGGCGTGGTTGCTTCTATCGCGCCGTGGAACTACCCGCTGATGATGGCCGCGTGGAAGCTCGCACCCGCGCTGGCCGCCGGAAACTGCGTGGTGATCAAACCCTCCGAAATTACGCCGCTGACGGCGCTGAAGCTGGCGGAGCTGGCAAAGGATATCTTCCCGGCGGGCGTGCTTAACGTGCTGTTCGGTCGCGGTAAGACGGTAGGCGATCCGCTGACCGGGCATGAAAAGGTCCGCATGGTCTCGCTGACCGGTTCGATTGCGACCGGGGAACATATCATCGGCCATACGGCGTCCTCCATTAAACGCACCCACATGGAGCTGGGCGGAAAAGCGCCGGTTATCGTGTTTGATGATGCCGACCTGGATGCGGTTGTCGAAGGCGTGAGGACGTTTGGTTTCTACAATGCCGGGCAGGACTGTACGGCGGCCTGCCGTATTTATGCTCAGAAGGGAATTTATGCCCAACTGGTGGAAAAACTGGGCGCAGCGGTAGCCAGCCTCAAAATGGGCGCCCCGGAGGATGGGAATACCGAACTGGGACCGCTCAGCTCGGCGGCCCATCTTTCACGCGTCTGTCAGGCTGTCGACCAGGCGAAAGCACTCGGCCATGTTCGGGTCGTCACGGGCGGGAGCAAAAAAGAGGGGGCGGGCTACTACTTCCAGCCAACCCTGCTGGCGGGAGCAAAGCAGGATGATGCCATCGTTCAGCGGGAGGTGTTTGGCCCGGTGGTGAGCGTCACCGAGTTTGACGACGAGGCGCAGGTGCTGGCCTGGGCGAACGATTCACAGTACGGGCTGGCGTCGTCGGTCTGGACGAAAGACGTGGGCCGCGCCCATCGTCTGAGCGCGCGCCTGCAGTACGGCTGCACCTGGGTGAATACTCATTTTATGCTGGTGAGCGAAATGCCGCACGGCGGCATGAAATTATCCGGCTACGGAAAGGATATGTCGGTATACGGGCTCGAGGATTATACGGTTGTCCGGCATGTGATGATAAAACACTAACATGTGAATAAGTGGCTGTAATATAAATAAATTATATTATGGCCACTTTATTGTGGGGCATCTGTGGGGCATTGAAGTCAAAATTTGTGTTCAGCAGAGCTACCTGGTCTCCGTTTTGTTCCGACATCCATTTTCCATAGACGTTGAAAACCATCTGAGCATTAGTGTGTCCCATCTGGTTTGCAATGAAACTCGGGTTCGCCCCGGCACTTAATGCCCAGCAAGCGAATGTATGACGAGATTCATAAGCTTTCCTGTGCCTGATGCCTGCTCTTTTCAACAGGTGATTCCATGAAGAGGCTATCGACCCTGGTATATAGCAAATGCTTTTGGATGGGTAACGCGCCGAGACATTCGGATTGAAAACAAAGGTACATATGTCAGTTCTTTGTTTACCGTACTCCCTCAGATGAACAACAATTTCGTGCTGCTCTTTCATGCGGGTAAATTGCATCTGACTTTTCAGTGCCTCTATAGCTGGCTGGGTGAGGTTAATTGTCCTTATGCCGCTTTCCGTTTTAGGTGGTGAGAAGTGATCAGAAATCGCCAGGTTTCTGTTTACCTTTATCGTCCAGTTGACGGTGTCAACATCCTCCCAGGCTAAAGCACAAATTTCACCATGACGCATGCCGGTACTTACGGCCAGAACCCACAGATTTCTGAACTGCTGGTGATTAGTAGCCTGAAGTAAGCGCATAAACTCTTCTTTGGTGAGCGGGTCAGGCTCTGATTTCGATTTTCTGAGTGGACGAATATCAGATATGACCGAGCCATTTGTGTAACCGTTCCGCTCCGCAAACTTAAGCATCTCGAGCATCACCGCCATATAGCCGTTCACCGTTCGTACCGTTCTCCCTTTTTTGTGGGAGCGCTCAAGAGTTTTACCGATGAGCTGATAGCCAGTTAGAAGTTCATGCCTGAGAGACATGAGGTCCTCGTGGGTAAGTGCTGAAATGGGCATCTCATCATCCAGAATGCGAAGGCACATTTTCACGTACGACGTATACCGCATATGGGTGTTCTTCGCCAAAACCGTTTGCTTCAGGGCCAGCCATTTGTAAGCCAGTTCAGAAACGGACATCTTCAGTTTGCGATCGTCATTAACCTGAGCTCGCGGTGAATTAGGGAACTGAGCGGTATAGTCGAATGTGCCGGTCCTGATGGCGTAGCAAATCGAAGTCCTCAACTCACCAGCTATCTTTCTGTTTTTGGGTGTGTCTGGAACGCCAAGACTTTCACGAACCCGCTCACCCTGGTACATGAACCACAGGCGCAATGAGCCCCCGTGATTCTCAACCCCGGTTGGATATTTAGACATGCCTTTTCCTCGTTGTTAAACGCAGGGCTATTTAAGCAGATTTCTGGCGCGGGATCGCCGGGCGTTGCTTTTCAACCCAGTTATCGACTTCGAAACGGTTGTAAAGGATAGGTGAGTTGTCTTTAGGCTGAAGGTCGCCGGAGTAGTGCTTATACTCGCGCCCCTCAAGCCAGCTTTTTTCACGGGCCGACTTGATTGCATGCTTTGTCAGCCCGGTTAATGCAATCAGTAGTTCTTCTGATACCCATTTATTGGGCACCAGTTGGATCGTATCGCTCATGAGTGTCTCCAGGCAAAAAAGAACCCGGCGCGGGGCCGGGCAAAAGGGATAACGGAGCAGTGCTTTCGCACCCAATAGCCAGCTCATAACTGGCTATCAGTTGCGTCAGTCTGTGAAATAGCAGAAGTCAGAACTGCGCGTTCGCACAGCAATCCACCCAGGGGCTGGTTTTCCTGTTCTTGCTGCTACATGCCACGAAACATACTGCATTTGCTGCGTATTGCTGCGCCAGTGGTTCATGCCAAGCAGACGGCGCGCTGCCGCGTTACTCTTCATAATCTCTCCTTACGCCGCGCGCTGGGCGCGCAGCTTCTTCAGGTGTTCTGCTGTTTCGATTTCTTCGGCGATCCGCTCGGCCTGTGCTTTGGTCAGCGGTTCGAATTCGTGTTGAAAGCGGCCCATGCTGGCAATGCAGGTGCGGCCGTTGCGGATGTAGTGGATGACTTCGTGGGTAGAGCGAAGGATTTTGCAGGGCGCGCCGTGGCGATCAGAGTAATACTCCCCAGGCATCAGGAAGCTAAAAAGTCGACTCTTCATGTTTCTCATCTCTTTTAGCGCGGGCTAATTGATGAGCGGCCGACGCCTCTTCCTCGGTGTCGAAACGTCCAAGAGAGGTTCTTTTCCCATCGATTGAAATGTGCGCCTCCCAACGACCATGCTTGGTAAGGCTAACCCCTTTGCAATTTGATGTGCAGCCACTCCTTTTCCTCTGATTCTTGGTCTGATCAGACTGAGTGGCCCATCGACAGTTCCCGGGGAAATACCCAAGATTATTGTCAATCCTATCGATGGTCATTCCGCGTGGCCTTTCACCCATATCAGCAAAGAACTCGCTGAATTCATGCCAGCGGTCACAAACGGCAATCCCACGACCTCCGTAATTTTTGTAATTTACATTGCTGGGGTTTTCGCACCGAGACAGCATTGCGCACCACGTTCCATAAGTTTCAGAACCATGATGGCCATGCTTAGTCCTGAGCCTGACGGAAACCTCCCGGCTCAGGCAGCCGCAAGATTTAGTAAGGCCAGATTTAACCCTACTGATAACTGCGACGGTCTCATTTCCGCATTCGCAGATGAACCTGCCTTTCCTGTTCTTGCCGCTCTCCCTTGGAAGGCGCTCGATCATTGTTAGGCGCCAGCGCTTTTCCCCTTCCGAAAAATTCTCAATCATGTGAATTAACTCTCTGGATTATCCTGAACATTGGGACCACCTTTGACGAAGATCACCCAGTGGGTTTTGTCTGACTTGCCGGTGCGCTGCCAGATGATCGGCTTCTCGTCGGTAAGCGCCAGGATATTGCTTACCGGGATCTGCGTTTCGTTCCATTTGAAGATGAGCACACCGTGTGGCCACAACACTCTGAACGCTTCGGCGAAGCCTGCACGCAAATCGTCGCGCCATGTTTCTTTGTTAAGCCGGCCGTACTTTTTCCCCATCCATGCATTATCACCGACACGCTCGAGGTGCGGAGGATCGAACACGACGACAGGGAAAGTGTTATCGGCAAAAGGGAGGGCGCGAAAATCGGCAATAAGGTCCGGACTTATAACCAGTTGGCGACCGTCGCAGAGCTCATGCTGCTCGGCGCGGATGTCACTGAACACGGCGCGATCGTCCTGCTTGTCGAACCAGAACATTCGCGACCCGCAGCACATGTCTAAAATTGCCTGCTGCATTACAATCCCCTCTGCTTATTCTTCAACTCAATGACGCCCTGGCACTCCGCGCACGTCTGGCAGCCGGGAACGGCAGCGCGCCGAGGCTCGGGAATTGGTTCGTCGCATTCCGCGCAATACTCTGCTGATGCGGCGTTACGGTTGAAACGGTGAGCGGAAAGGGCAGCGTTACGCTGAAGCTCTTCTATCTCTGCTGCGGTATCGATGATGTCCATGGTCAATGCTCCCGGAACTGTCGGTTAATTCGGTTGTAGATGAACGCCAGCAATAAAAAAGGCCGCTTTAGCGACCTGGCGATTATTGATGTCATGGCTGAATCCACCCCTTGCCTTTGACGTGCTGGATGACACCAAGCTTCCTGAGCGACTGGAGTCGGCGGTCAAGGATGCGGAAGACGTCCATTGGGTGCTTTCCTTCTGCCTCAGCAATGACGAGGCACTCCTGTCTGACGGAAGGGTTAAATATCTTCGAAAACGAGGTTGGCTGAGCGCCGATAGCGCTTAACACTTCGCTATCCAGTTTCGCGTATTTGGTCACGATTCAACTCCAAACCGCCCGTTAAGGCGGCCAGTTTTGACGACGAACTCCAGGAGGCTAACTCCCAGAGCTTCAATTTTCTTGTGATGCTTGTTGATGATGGGAGGCACCGTTTCGTTCCAGTTAGGCTTTGGCTTCTTGCGCATGGCCTGCTGGATTTCTTCGGTGCAGCGGCGGCAGGCGGCGCGGATGGCGTTGTCTGTTTCTGGCGTCATGCGGCCTCCGTTTTCACAACATCAATGGCGCAGCCTGGCAGCAATTCAACTGAGGCGGTGGCGCACTGATTGCCCCAGTGATGCCAGCCTGGAGCCGCGCTTCGGCTGAACAACTCAATGCGATGCACATCACCGTAAAGCAGCTCCAGCCGGTGCCGTACTTCCCACGGCTTTTCGCTGTGCGCGCCCAGCGGGCTGTAGACCACCTGCTTAATCCCGGCGTGCTTTCGCTCAAGCCCGGCGCCGCAGGTAGCAATCAGCAGATCTTCGGTATTGGCCCGGGTGTGGTTGCCGCCGTTCATGCGCGTCTCGGCGTTAAGCAAATCGAGGAAGTCGTAAAAGTCGGCAACTTCCCCCTCGGCCAGCTCCTTGTTGATGCGCAACTCGGCGTTCTGATTCAGCTTCACCCAGGTAAAGCCCTTCATCGTGCGAACGGTGAAGCCCCAGGCCTCTGCCAGTTCGATAGCCTCCTGGTTATGCGTGCCGGTGTACCACATCGCCAGCACTGCGTTTTCGGCGGCAAGCTCCCACACAGGCAGGCGCTTGATGTCGATTAACTTCATGGTGGAGTAGTGATCGGCAGCGGCTCCGTTACTGATGGTGTTGCCGTAAGACCAAGGCGGGTCGGCGTAGATAAGAGAGTATTTTCCGGTCATACATCCTCCCGCTCCGGATCGTTAACATCCCAGCCATTACGCTCCATATTGGTTTGCAGCCGCTTATCTCCGACCTCTTCAATGCTTCGGCCGGTAATCTCTGCGACTTCAGCGTTTGAGTGTCGCCACAGCAGCGCCAGCTCTTCAAGAGACCACGCTTTCATAGCACTGACTCCATTTCGTCGATGTAGAGGCCCTGAGCAATCAGGCGGCTACGGCGGGCGGCGCGAGCAATGCACTCCTGCCGCCTGCCTTCCTGCGATTGCTCAATGGCGCGCCGGGTGAACAGCCGCGATTTGCCCTGCGGCGTTACAACCTTAGGCTTCGTGACCAGGTCGAATGTACGGTCACAGATGCCGTCCTCGTTAAGCCATTTTTTCGACTCAACGATCTGCGCTATCTGCCCGGTGCCGCGGGTAATGCCGTTGGCAACCCGGTTAAACTCGATGAGCGTTACGCCAAATTTATCGGCGATTTCGCTACCGGTTACCGGGCGGCCGCGCGTCTGAATCATCCAGATAACGCGCTCACGAAGGCCTGAGAATTGCCCGGTTCGCCCGGGCCTGCGGTAGAAGGGTGTGCGTTTCATTTCCACTGCTCCCCGAATGTGAAGCCGATCTCCGCCAGGGCCTCGTCCATCTTCTCGATGAACTCCGGCACCATTTCGTTGAAATCTGACATGTACTGCGGATCCCGCTCAACGACTACATGGTGAATGCCTTCTCGCTTCATTCGTGGGTCGTAATTTGCAAAGAACCAGGCGTCTTTGCCGGTCACCCACATGCTGTACTGTACCTGGGCCATGTACGCGGACTTGATCGCTTCGAAACCCCCGAGACGAAATTTCATGAAGTCTCGAGAGGTGAAAGGGCATTTAAGCTCAAGGCCGAACCCGTTATTGCACAGGCCGTCAGGGGAGCACGCGGTGCGCATGCTCTCGTCACGGAACAGGATCGGCGACTCCGTGACTTTCACGTCGGTGGTGAACTCGAAGAGGGTACGAGCATCTTCCTCGTACTGCTTACCCCAGGCCAGTGACTTGGCGTTAACCTCTGGCGCTACGCCGGTGCATACCTCGGCGAGCAGCGTGTGGAAGTAGGACATCTTCATGTCTGTCCATTTCTTTCCCGATCTTGGCTTGGCAATGACGTTGTGTACTTCTGAGGCGGTGATGACGCCGAGGCGCAGCCGGTGCCACGCCTCATCGCCCTGTTGGATAGTGGTTACGTCAACACCGGTACGGGCAAGGATAATTTCAGGTGTCATGTCAGCAGTCCTTATGGTCATCCCACGGTCCGAATCCACCCACGTAAACGAAACCTCGCGATGTATCGCTCACATGTTTTTCGCGCTGTAGCCGCTCAATTGAATTTCTGTCAATTGCCGCCTGGCGCATCTCAAGTGACTGATGACCTCTGCGACGACCATATTGCTTCCAATAGGCAGCGCAGGACTTACTGCAAAACTGTGCCCATCCTCTTTTTCGATCAGCAACGCGGGCCATGAATTTGTCCGGGCAACACTTGCAGGTCACTTCAATGGTTTTCCCAGTCATGCTGCCGCCTTAGCTTTTTTCTGAAGGAAGTTGAAACCTTTCTGTGCCTCTTCTTCAGTGAGGTCTGACGCCTCAAGAATTGGCCGTTTGAAGATGTCGCTGCACACCGGGAGGAAGTCTTGCTCCCAGTCTTTATTCAGCGATGTTAAGAGATCGGTGATCGCCTGAAGCGTTTCTTCGCTTGCTGCTGGTGGAAGTGCTTCTGTGGTGTTGCGAGGCGTGACGTCACGGATATCAACGTCCAGTGATTTGCCTTCCATTTCTTCGGCGGTAGGCTGCTGTCCAATCTCAGGCCATGCCTTACGCAACGCCTGAGCTTCCGCGCATTTCGCCAGCTGTCCGTACGGGCGCTTTTTCCACATCGCGTTCGGCGCCGTGGTGTCGCGGCCCCCGGTGGCGTAGTTTTCAATCCAGTATTCTTTGGCGCTGAACTCGACGATCTCGCCGCTGGGCATGCGCTTGTAGACGGTATATTTGCACCACTGAGGGAAGGTCACCTCGACACCAGTAAGCGTCTGAGTTACGTCGGGCCCGAACTCAGGCTCACGGGCCCCGGCATAATCTCCGGAACGGTCTGCCTGAATGCGGTAAAGCCCGATGCCCGGCATGACCACGTCGCGCCAATCACCTTTACCTGTTTTCGAGTCTTTGACGTACATCGGAACGAGGTGGACAGGTTTGAGCAACGGATCCAGCTGGCGGGCGCGGCAGTAGTCAAGCGCCATCATTACCGATTCGTCTTTGGCGCCAGGGTAGATGCTGTTCTTCAGCGCGCTCCAGGTGGAGACGTCGACGCCTATCTCTTGAAGCGCCGTCGCTGTGATTGTTAATTCGTTTGCCATCGTTAATCCCCTCAAAAATTAAAACGGGCAGCCGGTACGGTGTTCCCAGTCGTATTCCGCCTGGGCGTAAGCAACTGCCGAAATGAAATCGTTGTAGGCCTCGCCAGCTTTATCGCTGCGAAGTCCTTCGTACGGGCTGGAGTCAATCGGGACCGTGAAGTGGAAGAGGCCGGACGGCTCTTTTGGCATCATGTCGATGATTTCCCGAGCCCGGTCGTCGATCCACTTCTCTTTCTCGTCGGTGATCTGCTGCTCAGCCCAGCGCCGATCTTCGATGCGGTCGTAAGTGAGGTATGCGTTCATGGATGAACTCCTGAAATTTGGATGTGCAGATCCCGCCCGCAGAAAGCCAGGCCGATCGGTTGAATAGGGTGGTTACTGCTGCGCGATGGATTTCGCCGGGAACTCGCCGTTGCGGAGGATGCTTTCTACTGGCCAGCATTCAGCTGTTACTTTTTGCTCTGTAGCTGCCTGGCCGCATTCCTGCTGGCTGTCGTAAATACCGAGAATGACGTCCTGATAATCACCGTTGGTCATTGCCACGGTCAGGACGAGTGCGAATAAAGTTTCCATCAGTGAAGAGTCCTCCCGATGGCGACGGCGTAAAGGCGCTTTGCTTCTTCCCACGCTGGAGCATTGCGATGGAGCACCGCGAACGACGCGAGCCGTTGGGCCTCTCTGATCTGTTGCTGGTTTACCATGATTTCCTCTTGGCCTTATCGCGGCGAACGGAACGGTTAATACAAGACTTCTGCGCTAATGGGCGGTGGATGGCCGCCGGTTGTCATAACTAAGCCGCCTCGGTGAAGCGACTGAGGTATGAGGGGACGGATTTATTAGAAGTAAGTGGTTTTTTCTGAGTGACTGATATAATGTTTTTTAAAAATCAATTGGATAAGGATAAAACTGATGCAGATTAAAGTTGGCGATAGAGTAACTACTAAACGTAGTCCTGGACGTTGGGGGAAAGTGACAAAAGTTACTAATCCAGATGATCCCGTCTTAACGAAGGTAGACATCACCTACAGAGACGGAAGTACTGAAACCGGAGTACCGATTGGTAGTATTGATGAGCATCAACCATAAAATTAACTCATAGCGTGCCCCGGCATAATCCGGGGCTGTATGTTGGTTTTCAGTCGTTACTGTTACCTGTTACATAACTCCTCCGATTCGGTGTGCCGCGTCGAAAAGGGTGGCAGCGGCTAGCTTGGAACTATCAATTCATTAACGCGCTGTGACCTGTTTGCACTTGCGTTGCCCAGTTACATACAAAGCGACTTCTGGTAGGCAAGCAGAACCTGAACTTGTCTCTTTACCGAACATCGAAAGCGTATTGGATAGGTGGATTGCCCGGTCAACATTGCTCATGCGCTTTGGTTTCCCCTGAGATGCGTCAGAAGCTGCCTCAGTGCGTCGTTTAGCCATCAGTTCGCCACGTTTAAGATAACGCCGTGTAACGCTGTTGGTTGCGATTAAAGTGGTCATACATCCTCCAGTGGTTGTTTTAGGGTGAATGCACCTGCTATCACGCTGTTCCGGCAGCGCTTTTTACAGGCCGGCTCGACCTCACAGGATTAATTTGAGTCGCGCATTCACTCCAAAGCAACTTCCTTTGGTCTCCCACAAGGGCGGGAGAAAATACCCCATCATGTTAAAGAGCTGAGACTTCATTCCGTGACTCGGTACTGCGTCATGCTGATGGAGTAAGAATACTTCAGGTATTCAATTGTGTAAATACTCTGGGTATTTATTTTAAATGCATGAATGGTAAGGTCATGAATATAATAGGTATTTATTTTGTGAGTGTGTGACTTTTGGCAGGAGATGTGGATGGGGGAGGGCATGCCCGGATATTGCGCCGGGCGTTTTCAATTTTCAGTCTGCGAAAGTTAAGATGATGATCCCTTTTAGGATATCAACGGCTAGTGAAATGGCCATGGCGATGCCAAAGATAATCCATGCAACTGAAATATCACTCTCTCCACCATAGATAAAACCATACTCAGGATCGGGTATAAAGGTGGCGCCTTTGTAAAGCATGTAGCAACTACAAACGTAAAGCGCAATGCCTGCTATAGCTTGAATAGCGCTCAGTGATAAAATTACAAACCTGGCACCTTTGTGCTTCCAGGCTTGGTGAATTTTTTCCGAAAGTTTTCTCGTTAACTTTTTGTATCCAAGTCCATACATTGTCGATATAAACAACATTGCGAAAAAACTACCAATTGCGTAACCCAGCATCCATGTCTCCTTGTTATGAATTAAATTAGCCTCAGCTTAGTCTCTACTGCAACGCCTATAATCCTGCAGTTGCCGTTCACAGGGATAAGTGGCCATGCTGGATTTAATCCTTTCAGATAATGTTGGCCGCCGTCGATAATTAATTTTTTGAAGGTTGCTTCGTTTGAATCGGATAGCTTAGCGATTACCAAACTACCGTTGATAGGCTCTCTTCCCGTATCGAAGAGGACATACGTACCCTCGGTTATGCTCAAACCTACAGGGGCGGTCATTGAGTCTCCCTCCACCTTTAACCAGAACGCGTCGCCCTGAATGTGTGCGTCCGATTCGAGCCATAAATCGACATCTTTAAGTGTGTACGGCTCACATGCCTCGCTCCATGAACCTGCCTGAACGCTACTTAACACTGGATATCGCTCCCCTTGTCGGTATGCTCCAACAAACTTAACGTTTGATTCGCCACTTAAGCTTTCAGCTTGCTCCGCCGCTTTCGCTGCGAGGGATTTGCTAAAGTCGGCAATTGAGACCTGAAGCAATCGGGCAAATCCAGACGCCATCTCTACGTTAAGAGCATTCCTGCCGTTGAGGTAATGACCTACAGCACCCTGAGTAATTCCAAGCTCGTCAGCGATAGTGTATTGAGTTACGCCCAACTCTTTCTTTTTCGACTCATACAAAGCTTTGAGACGCTTAGCATCTTCGAGCTGTTCTGTCGTCAGGGATTTTTTTGTCTCCATAACCGGCATTGTAATACCAGTACTATTCATATTAAAAATACCTGTAATATTGATTGTTATAAATACCTGTAGTATTCTCATGGCGTGGTAACAAACGGAGAGTGCCTATGAACCGAATGACACTTGCTGATTACGCGAAGAAATATGGGCAGGCAAAGGCCGCAAATGACTTTGGCGTAATTCAGTGTGCTATCAGTAAAGCCATCCGTGCTGGACGTAACATCATCGTTACTGTCCAGTCTGATGGAAGCGTTGTCGGAGAGGAGGTTCGTCCTTTCCCAAGCAATAAGAAAACAGACTAACAACCCGCTCTTAAAAAATCTGAGCCACCGCCAACGTGGCACCTCATTCAAGCATCGCACTACCCAGTGCGTGGTAACCAATTAATCTTTTTGGAACACAAAATGCATTCACTTATATATCAGAAGCATAACAACTTTTTACCCGGCGTGATGATAAACCGCGCTCAAGCTAAAGCGGCGCCAGACCACGAAAAGATCCGCGATGCGGTCCGGGCATGGTCGTCAGCGCTGGACAATCAGGACGTCGTTTCGGCGTTGATCATCAACGAATACCGGGAGCAGGGCGGGACCGCCATTAGCTTCCCGGAGGACATCAGCCGGGCGCGCCAGAAACTCTTTCGCTTCCTGGATAACCGCTTCGACTCCGAGCAGTACCGCGAGAACGTTCGCCAGCTGGCACCGGCAATCATGTCCGTCCTGCCGCTGGAGTATCGAAACCGCCTGGCGCCGCAGAACGACACGATGTCGCTGATCGCATCCGCGATGAAAGAGTGTGCTGAAGCTAAACAGGCCGTGCTGCTGGACGCTCCAGAGCATCAGAAGCTGAAAGAGGTAAGCGAGGGTATAGCGTCGCTGTTCCGCCTTATGCCTGAGCAGGTAGGTCCGCTAATGACGATGGTCACGTCGATGCTGGGGGTTATGTGAGAACTACAGAAATGGCGAAAGCCGGTCTGCGCGAACAGAACCGACTTTCTGGTGCAAATCGTTTGGACTCTTTGCAGGAGTAAGTATGTCAAACACCGCTGAAATTATCAATTTCCCAAATAAAACCGAACAACCGGGAGGTCGTATGGCCGACCTGTCGAACGGGTATACCAAGGTCGCTAACGAGATCCAACAGCTTAAGCCTCGCCTGAGACTGTCAGGCCGGGAATGGCAATGCTTTGAGGCGGTGATCTGGCTTACCTACGGCTGGAACAAGAAACAGGACCGCGTGACAAATACGGTTATTGCCGAGCTTACGGGCATGAGCGATACGCATGTATCGGACGCGCTTAAGTCTCTCGCAGAACGCAAAATCATCTTTTCACAGAAGCAAGGCATGATGAAAATCGTCGGAGTAAACACTGACCTTTCAGCCTGGATTTTAGACAAACCGGAAACGGGAAGAAAATTCCCGAAAACGGGAAAATCCTTCCCGAAATCAGGAATAACCTTCCCGAAAACGGTAGACACCCAATACAAGAACAAGAACAGTATTAAAAGATCTTCGTCCGAGAATTCTGACGAATCCTCTGACGCACGTCTCGAGAAATTTTTATCAGCTCACCCTGACGCTGTGGTTTACACACCATCCGGTGCCAAGTGGGGAACTGCTGAAGACCTAAAAACCGCCCAGTGGATTTCCACCAGGGTGAAGCTGATTAACCCAACCTGCAAAGCCCCGGACATGACCTCATGGTCTAACACCGTTCGCCTGATGCGCCAGATAGACAACAGGACTCACCAGGACATCTGCGCGCTGTATGACTGGGCCAGCAAACATCACTTCTGGCAGTCAAACATCCTTAGCCCTGAAAGCCTGCGTAAGCAGTGGGACAAGCTGACGATGCAGCGCAACGCAGGTGGTGAGCAACGCGCCGCTAAGCAAGGCCTAGACTTCAACAACACTGACTGGATCTATGGGGTGATGCCATGAAATCTTTTGCTGAGCAGTTACGTAATCACGATCGCGAGCAGATGAGTCGCATAGCCCACAACCTGCCTGAGCAGTACGAAGAGCGCCCACGGCTTGAGCAACTCGCGCTGATATTCAACAACCTATTCAACGAGCTTCGCGTTGCATTCCCGGCAAGCATCGCGAACTTTCATACCCAGGCTGACGTGAACGAATTCCGACGTCAGTGGCTCATGGCGTTCCAGGAGAACGGTATTTACTCCATGGACCAGGTTGAGGCCGGTATGCGTGTGGCTCGTAGCCAGGAACGCCCATTCCTGCCATCGCCGGGGCAGTTCGTCGCCTGGTGCAAGCAGAGTAGCGGCGCGCTGGGTATCACCGTTGATCAGGTGATCGCCGAATACTGGGACTGGCGTAACCGTTCGTTCGAATTCACTTCCAGTGAGCAATTCCCCTGGTCGCAGCCGGTCATGTACCACATCTGCGTCGAGTTGCGTCATCGCTGCACAGAGCGGCAGTTAACGCATGGTGAGCTGGCACACGAGGCGGGCGACCTGCTGGATATGTGGGAGAAGCGCGTCACCGAGGGTAAGCAAGTGCCACCGGTACGCCGGGCAATTGCAGCGCCGACTGCCGAACACGGGCCGACGCCGATTCAGCTGCTGCAGGCGAAGTACAACCGAAATAAGTCGAACTGAAGATAACTGAGGTTGGGATGTTGCCAATATGTGTTGTTGCGCCTGATGACTGAATTACTGTACAACAGATACAGGGTAAGATCTTCCATAACCTATGTTATTGATTTAGAATTGCATAAAATATGGTGCATTATCTTAATTATATTTCGAGGGTTTATGGGTCTCTATATACAAAATGAAATTATTAGTGACTTGAAGAAAACTAATAGCTATCTAACAATAAACATTCCTGACAAAAAAGCTTATGACACTGGAATCTATAACAATGAAGTTGACGGTGGTGCGTTTTTTTATGGGAAATTACTGGGTCTCTGGCGGGAGTTTTATAATTTAGCTGAAAACTACAGTGTATGGCTAGATAATAATACGCAGTATTGTCAAGAGAAAAATATTTTAGGTTTTTATTTTACATTGGATGATTATACAGAAAATAAATTCTTATTTTTATCTAGACTTGTGGAGGTTTTATATGAATACTATTTCTGGACAGGCCATTATTCGCACTTAATAAGTGATAAGGAAATTGATAAGCTTGTTCAATATTATACTTATTCAAATTACAATGAAAAAGATCTCCTGTGGGTTAAAGAGAAGATGCAATATGCTCTCATGAGATGGGTGTTAACAAGTAAACGCTTCATAGAAGCGAAAGATTTCCTTTCGAGCTTAAATGAACATAAAGAAATTGCTATCAGATCGGAAGCCATAAGAGATGCAGAAAGTAAAGTTCAGATAGAAACTCTTACAAAGGAGTCTCTGTCATCGATAAGTGACAGATTCAACACGATTGTTCATGCCATTAAAACAGATGCGGAGGAAGTGAAAAAATTGGCTAATGATGTTGGCAAGTCATTAGAAGAAGTTAAAGCCCTGGAGGAGAGAGTTTCCAAATTAAGAACTAAATATAATTTTGTTGGGCTAAGTTCAGGATTTAGTCAGATAAAAGATAAGAAAGAGGAAGAATTAAGGACATCGGAAGTAGCTTATAAAAATTTATTTGGCTGTATGTTTATCTGCCCTTTAGCAATACTTTTGATCCATGTTTTCTTTCCAGAAAAGTTGCCGCAAGGTTACAATATTTTACAAGTATTTTTGCCTTTTATTACTATTGAAATGGTGATGCTTTATTTTTTCAGATTGTCTTATTTAGAGGCTAAATCATTGCGCGCGCAACTTTTACAAATAGATTTAAAGCTCAGCCTTTGTTCCTTTATTGATAATTATGTCAAATATAGAAAAGAACATAACACGAATGTCAGAAAGGTTCTGGATAGCTTCGATTCGGTAATATTTAGTCCAATACAAGCAAATGAAAACAATATTCCATCAATGTTTGATGGTATGGAAGCTTTGGCAAATTTAGCAGATAAAATTATAAAAAAATAGCAAACACATCTTCATTCATATCACTTCCAAGGTATATTTGATTTTTCTTAATCAACACGCCATAATCATGTCATCGAAGCCTGAAAACTTCGATGACTTCTTCGCATTTAAGGGGAATTAAATGCGACCACAATCTGAACTCCTCACCTTGTCTCAGATGCAGCAATGCACCTGACATTTTCTGCATTCTGCGATTTCCGTTAAGGAGGCCTAATCCATTAGACGCCGTGATGCTCGTGCTGCACACTTGGGGTGTAATTGTGTTTGGCGGACAGTTTTCGGCGGTGCCGAAGGCCTGAAAAAATCATATGTTGTACAGTTGAAACTGACATATAACAGGTGTTATATAGAAATATCTCTCGCGAGATATCCAGAAAGGTGGGCCTGATTTTGTCCGAGTTTTTGTATTCCCCCGCATGCCCTGTAGAGCATCACATCTAAGTGTCTGATCAGGGATTTAAAGATTGGAGTAGTGATAGCAGAGTGGCGACAGAGGCAGTGCCAAAGTCTACCGGAAAGCACTGGGTGCTTTCAGCTCTCGCCCTGGCTGTGATGGGCAAGTGGTTAAGTCATGGAAAGCTGAGGGATCAGATAACCGCATCGCCAGAGGAGCATGCCCGGAGTGAGTCCGGCCAGCCAACCAAAAGCTGTGTGAATACGCATAAACTCGGCCTGCCAGTCGACCAAATAAACCGCCTATTGACGGTTTTTTTTCGTCATCTTTATTAAGGGATCACAATGAATGAAGCATGGGCGGCCATAACAGCAGGAATTATTGCTGCAGCGGCAGGGTGCATAGGTTTAGTGATGACCAAGGAAAATAAAACTTCCGAATTTAGGCAGCAGTGGATACAAGAGTTACGTTCGGTTCTAACCGAATATAGCTCGACTCTTAGTGCGATTCGTACAAGCGTGAGTATGGGTAAAAAAACTGATGCATCAGAGTTTAAAAAAATTAACATGCTGCTTTGTGAATTGCATCTAAGGATAAATTATTCAAAGCAATCCACTGAGGAGAAAAAGCTCAATGAGGCTTTGACCGAACTTCAAGACAAAGCCTTAAAGGGTTCGACAGATTTTGCAAGTTCACAAGAAAAATTTACAGCTGCATCATTTGCAGTTCTTAAAAAAGAGTGGAAAAGAGTAAAGAAAGGGGAGATGATTTATCGGGTTTGCATGTATCCATGTTTGTTTATTACTGGGGTGTCTGTTATCGCCTCCTTGGTATATATGGTTAGGCATTATGAAGCGATTTGGCATTTAATCGTAAATTGATTTTCTGTAATCAACCCGCCATAATCATGTCATCGAAGCCTGAACAACTCCGGTGACTTCTGCGCATTTAAGGGGACTTAAATGCGACCACAATCTGAACTCCTCACCTTGTCACAGATGCAGAAATGCACCTGCGATTTTCTGCATTCTGCGTTACCTCTCGGAGGTGGCGTATGAAACAGCACTACTGCATCGTTAACGACACCGTTAAAGACAACCTCATAGCGTACATTCGCACTTTGCCGGTAAACCCTCGCGCTCCGATGGTCGTCGAGGCCCGGGAAGAGACCCGCACAGACAAGCAAAATCGTTTGATGTGGCCGCTGCTGAAAGACCTGTCTGACCAAGTTGTCTGGCACGGCGAAAAGCTGACCCGCGAAGAGTGGAAGGACCTCATCACCGTTCTGGTGAACCAGACCCAGGACCAGGAGCAAAAATCCGCGCCGGGCATCAACGGCGGCCGCGTATATTTCGGCGTCCGCACATCCAAATCCAGCAAGCGCTACATGGTCGATGTCATCGAGGCGATTTACTGGTTCGGTACCGACCGCGGCGTGAGGTTCTCCGAAGCATCCAGTAAGCGCATCGCATGGGCGCAAGAGTGGAGGGCTTCCCGTGGGTAATCCTCTCGCACGCGTCATCACCAACGAAATCTTCCGCGTTCCGGCGCGCCGCCAGCGCAAGCCCGCGGTTAAGCCGTCCGAAATCCCGACCATGAAGGACTACACAGCCCGTCTGGTAGATCAGAAATGGCTGCGTCTCGCGGCGAGGAGAAACCATGCGTAAACCATCCCGCCGTAAGTGCAAAGTATGCGGCGAATACTTCGTGCCGAAATTCCACGATATTCGGATCCGCTGGTGCAGCCCGGAACACGGAGCAATCCTCGCATTGGAAGAGCGCGAGAAGGAGAAGGTGAAAGCCGCTGCTAAGCGCATTAAGGAGCAGAAAGAAGCCGAGAAGGTCGGGCGCAAACGCCGCAAGGCCAAGCGCGAGTCACTCAAATCTAAATCTCAGTGGGATAAAGAGGCTCAATCAGCTTTCAATCGCTACATCAGGATCCGCGATGAAGGTAAGCCATGTGTCAGCTGCGGCAATCCACTTATTGGCAAAAGCAATTACCTAACTGGAAGCGCCATTGACGCCAGCCATTACCGTTCGCGTGGTGCGGCCTCACATCTGAAATTCAACACATTCAACGTACATAGTGCCTGCACACGCTGTAATCGCCAGTTGAGCGGCAATGCTGTCGAGTATCGCATCCGTCTTATCGACCGCATTGGCCTGGAACGAGTTGAGCGTCTTGAGTCTAACAACGAGCCGCGCCGGTTCGATATCCCATATCTGAAGCGCATCAAATCCATATTCACCCGCAAAGCCCGGTCGCTGGAGAAGCGCCGCGCACGTCAACAGGAGCACGCAGCATGAGCAAAATACAGTACCCAATGACTACCGCTGCTGTCTTTGATGACGTGGTGTATCCGATCCATCTTGATGGCGCTCACCAGATAGAGCGCGAGGTATCCGGCGCAATCAATTGGTTTTGTCGCTGGAACAATGAGGAAAAAGCTGTAGTGAAAGCGCACGTCCTTTTCAGTTGCTGGGGCCTTTACCTGACGTACGAACAGCTAATGGCGGAGGCAGCATGAACCACGCCGACTTCCTCCGGTACCAGGCAGAAAGCGTTAAGCGCGCCAGCATGCCGCCAGTAGCAAAGCACAGCCAGAAAAAAACCAACCAGCCACATAAGGAAGCCGCATGAACAGTCAGCAACTGGAATACGTACGTCAGCAGCTCATTGTGGCGACCGCAGATCTGAGCGGGGCGACGAAAGGGCAACTGGTAGCCTTCGCCGAGAACGCACAATTCACCGCGACGGCGCGCAGCCGGGGGCGTAAGAAAATCACTGACCCGGTAACCGGCCGTAAAGTTAACCCTGACGGCCCGGCGATGAGCGGCAGCCAGTCCCGTGCCAAAGGCACATCAATTGCGCTGGTTAGCCCGGTAGAGTTCGGCACTGCGTCATGGCGCCGCGCTGTGTTGTCGCTGGAAGAGCACCAAAAAGCGTGGCTGCTCTGGAACTACAGCGAGAATATCCGCTTCGAGTACCAGGTTGCGATCACTCAGTGGGCTTGGGCAGAGTTCCGGGAGCAACTCGGCACGAAGAAAGTGGCCGGCAAGACGATGGAGCGCCTGACGAAGCTTATCTGGCTGGCGGCGCAGGACGTCAAAGCGGAGCTGGCGGGCAAGGATGTATATCAGCATCAGGACCTGGCGGCTCTGTGTGGCGTCAAACCGGACAACTGGTGCCATAACTACGCCGATTACTGGCGGGCCATGTGCGCCATCTTTAAGCGGCTTGATGGCGATTCTCTTCTCTGCGCTGTGAGAACACGATCACAACAAAAAGCGACTTTTTCGCAGCAAGGTATTGCAAAAGTCAATTAAATAGCATACATTTCATGTGAATCTGATATTGTGCCATTGTTATATTCAGTGTCAGGAAAAGCCTTTTAAGCCACTGGTTAAAGCCGGTGGCTTTTGTTTTAATATTTGCTCTAATATCAAACTCTAAGGTTTTCCCAATGGGCACCAAAAGATATGAGATCTATGTTCCTGATGATTTTTCAAATACAGAAGCAGCATTTAGGGATCTTATAAAGCAGCATGCACATTACTTTGAAGGTTATGTCATGGCTGATTATCGTGGCGATGCACGATATACCTATCAATCAGACAGTTTTGAGGTTACCGAAGTCTGGTATGAAAAAGGCGATCCTGCTGGCTCTTTTGAGTTTGAGGTTGATGTTCAGTATTTCGAAGGTTGTAAGGATAGGAATTATTTAGATCAAGAAGCAAGAACTGCAGAATTTTCTCTGGATAAATCTAAAAAGTGTCTGGTTTTTGAGTTGGATGAAACTATCTGGAATCCAGATAATTAGTATTATGAATGAACTGAGGCCGCAGAAAAGCGGCCTTTTTTGTATCTGCACAACAGGAAAGAGCATTGGCGTGAAGGGCTCATAACCCAACCCACGCAGCCGCATGGAGTTGCAGAGAAATGCTCAGAGCTCTGTCCGTTGTGGTGTAACTCAATTCCCGCTTGCGGGTTAGATGGGTAGAGTAATGCATCAACTGGCTAACGCCAGCGGGTTAGGCATGATGCTGATGCCGGTCCCGAGTATCGGTTCGAGTCCGATCGCCACACACTAAACCCAGCCAGGGTATTTACGGCCAGAGAGCCGACATTGCCTTACCCTTATCTTCCCGGCCTATCGCCGGGTTTTTTATTTCAGGCTCCGGGAATCATCATCGACACGCCTACTTGTTAAATCGTCCCGAGGGCCTGACCCTATTCAAACACACACAGCACCCGCTAACTACGCGAGGTGAGAGCATGTATCGCATGGAAAAAATAACCACTGGTGCTGCCTATGGCGCTTCAGCCGGGAGCATCCTAAACGGCATGCTTAATGCCTACAGCCCCGAGCAGTGGAACGCTATCGGCGTGCTGGTGGGTATCATCATTGCCGTACTGACGTATCTGACGAATCTCTATTTCAAGATCCGCGAAGACAACCGCCGCAGCAGGAGCCGAGATGAACCCGACACTCAGGAATAAGCTGGTGGGTGCCATTGTTGGCGGATCCGGAGCAATCACCATTGCTGCAGTAATGCTGGGTAATGCGGATGGCCTGGAGGGTCGGCGCTATTATGCCTATCAGGATGTGGTCGGCGTCTGGACTGTTTGCGATGGGCACACCGGTGCCGACATTCGCCGCGGTCACCGTTACACCGATAAAGAGTGCGACAACCTGCTTAAGGCAGATCTGCGAAAGGTGGCAAACGCCATCGACCCGCTGATCAAGGTTCGCATCCCTGAACCTACCCGCGCCGCACTTTACTCCTTCACCTATAACGTGGGCTCTGGCGCCTTCGCCAGTTCCACGCTGCTGAAGAAGTTGAACGCTGGTGATGTGCCGGGGGCATGCAAAGAACTGCAGCGCTGGACGTATGCCGGTGGTAAGCAGTGGAAGGGGCTGATCACACGACGCGAGATTGAGCGTGAAGTTTGCGAGTGGGGCCAGAAATGAGCCGATTAACCGCAATCATCTGCGCTGTCGCTATCTGCCTGCTGGTCTCCATGGCCTGGGCAATTAACCACTACCGCGACAACGCCATCACCTACAAAGGCCAGCGCGACAAAGCCACTGAGAAACTCAGCCTGGCGCACGCCACCATCAAAGACATGCAGACCCGACAGCGTGACGCAGCGGCACTGGATGCTAAATACACGAAGGAATTGTCCGATGCGAAAAAAACCATTAACGATTTGCGTCGGGATGTCGATTCTGGCGCTAAACGGCTGCGCATCGCCGCAACCTGCCCTGGAGTGTCAAAAGCCACCTCCGCCACCGGCGTGGATGATGCAGGAGCCCCCGAACTTACTCCAGACGCTCGACGGAATTATTTCGATCACCGGGACGGAATCGCAACCGCTGACAAAATGATTCACGGCATGCAGGACTACATCAAAGAGCAGTGCCTTAAGTGATTCATCACCCAAATAACAGAGCCTGACTTCGGTCGGGCTTTTTTATGCCCGAATTTCACCGCGCACCGCAGCGCATTCAAGCCACGTCGAACCATACCCTTTGAAATGAGCCTTTGAGGAAGTCAGTTAGTGCTGGCGAGCCTCGACGGGCTGATTTCCTATGCGGCAAAGGTTCATCTCAAAGAAAGGTACACGCTATGAATAATCCGTCAGTTATTCCGGCTTTCAACTTCCGAGAAATGGTGCAAGCCAAAAACGGAGAGGTCGTTACCACATCCAGAAAAGTTGCCACGTACTTCGGCAAGCGTCACGGCGATGTGCTCAGGAAAATCGAGCAGGTTAAGGCTGATTGCTCGAGTGAATTTAGCCAACGCAATTTTGCGTCGGCTGATTATATCGATGAGCAGGGTAAGGTACGCCCGATGTATAGCTGACGAAAGATGGCTGGATCATGGTTGTGATGGGGTTCACCGGGAAAGCTGCTGCGGCTATCAAAGAAAGCTACATTTTAGCGTTCAACTGGATGTCTGAGCAACTTAGCCGTCGCCTTGCCATGGGTGAAGAAATGCAGCACCGCTATGCCATCAAAGAAACGCGATCAAAGCTGAAAGGAACGATCGGCAGCCGGTTGATGAACGAGCGGAAGAAAGAGAAGCGCGTTCTGGAGCTCGAGCATGAGCACATCATGCAGGTAACGCAGCCGGAATTACTTATTGGCTGATCGCGGCATTACAGGAGCCCTTCACTGAGGGGCTTCGATAATGGCGCACCTTGCGACGCGCCAAAAAACTTAAGCCTTGTGGAAGTTTTCCTTTGCTTCATTAATAAGATCGGAAGCGATTCTATGGCTGCTTGGATGCGAGTTGCCAATAAGTTTCTTAACCGTGTCTTCTAACTCAAGTAGTGCGCTGTTACTTCCCGCCGATCTTGCCAAGTGAGTCAACATTGCTACTAAAAGGGCTTCGTGGGCGACTGCATGCTGTTCATTGGTTGTATCTACACGTAGCGGGCTTCCAGATGAACGTAAGCTTGATAGGTTAAAAGAAGACATTTTACCTCCTGTTAATAATGGGGAAATCAACCGCCATAAAGGTATATCACGATGTCCGACATCTACCAAATCACGCTAACCACCCAGACAGGCGAAACATTCACGGGCAAGATGTCACGACGTCAGCCTGAGCTGGTAAACGGGTTTGTGCCCCTGGCGACCGAGACGGGTCAGTGGTTGTATTTCGCTCCTGCTGATGTAAAGCGAGTGGAGTTCACGCCTGTACCGGAAGAGCAGACCGAACAGCCAGCAGAACAAACGACGGAGTAACCCATGGATAATGATGACGAGCGCAGGCCTTATCCGCCAGTTAACTTCATCGACTCCGAGAACTGGCAGCCATACACCAGGCTGATCCCCGCTAATGAAGTGCATGAGTGGATAAACCGGCAAATCATCAGCGATACCGGCAGCATCCACAACCATGACCATGAGCACCTGTTAGAGGCTGACCTCTGCTTTATGTGGGCGTCGGACTCGTTCGCGAAGAAGGGGCGTTTGGTTCTAGGTCAGGCCGAACAGGTAATGCTCCGCGCCGGTGGCTGGCAAAAAGCCAGAATGGAACAGCAGATGCATGAATGGTTCGGGCGAATACCGAAGTTCATCATCACGCTGGCGGCCGATTACTGCTCACAATGCAGTGACCTCGAGTTCTGCGCTCTGGTAGAGCATGAGCTTTACCACATTGCCCAGGCCACCGATGATTTCGGCGCGCCTAAGTTCAACAAAGAGACCGGGCAGCCAGTGCTTACACTGCGCGGCCACGACGTCGAAGAATTCACTGGCGTCGTACGTCGATACGGTGCCAGCAAAGAAGTGCAGGAGCTCGTTGACGCGGCCAATGCGCCAGCTGAAGTGGCTCACATTGATATAGCCAGGTCATGCGGCACATGCATGTTAAAGCTGGCCTAACAATATGACTGATTATGACAGGCAGGTAATCCATGGCGACACTGAAAGGTGAGGTCAAAGCCTTCATCGTTCAGTCTCTTGCCTGTTTCGATACTCCATCCCAGGTGGTTGAGCTGGTCAAAAAAGAATTTGGCCTGAGCATCACTCGTCAACAGGTCGAATCCCACGACCCGACGAAAGCAAACGGCAGGGGGCTGGCGCAGAAGTGGGTTGAGTTATTCCACGAAACCCGTAAGCGCTTCCAGACCGAATTAAGCGACATCCCGATCGCCAACAAAGCCTATCGTCTCCGTGCGCTTGATCGGATGATGACCCGCGCTGAGGGAATGAAAAACATGGCGCTGGCTGCCTCGTTGATGGAGCAGGCAGCCAAAGAGGTTGGCGACGCGTACAGCAACAAACAGAAGGTCGAGCACACCAGCCCGGACGGAACCATGACGCCACAGCCTACCATTATTCAGCTACTCCCCGTTGAGCCGAAAGCATGAGTAACGCCGTTCAACTGCCGATCCCCGCGAAGCTTGCGCCGCTGTTCACTGCCGTGAATAAGCGCTACCGGTGCTCGCATGGTGGGCGTGGCAGTGCCAAGACGCGCACTTTTGCGTTGATGACAGCCGTAAAGGCGTATCAGTCGATGATGAACGGGGAATGCGGTGTGGTGCTCTGCGCGCGCGAATTTATGAACTCGCTGGAAGAGTCGAGCATGCAGGAAGTTAAACAGGCGATCCTGTCTGTTCCCTGGCTGGCTTCCAACTTTGATATCGGCGAGAAGTACATCCGCACCATCGACAAGAGCGTTAACTACGTGTTCTGCGGTCTGCGGCATAACCTCGACAGCATCAAGTCTAAAGCGCGCATTCTGCTGTGTTGGGTCGACGAGGCTGAATCAGTCAGCGAAATAGCCTGGCAGAAGCTGAGCCCAACCGTTCGTGAGGAAGGTTCAGAGATTTGGGTGACATGGAACCCGGAGCGCGACGGTAGCGCCACGGATAAGCGTTTCCGCAAAGAGGCTGGCGACGACTGCATCACCGTTGAAATGAACTACACGGATAACCCGTGGTTCCCTGACGTGCTGGAAGGTGAGCGACAGAACGATCAGCGACGCCTCGACCCGGCAACATACGCATGGGTGTGGGAAGGAGCCTATCTCGAAAACTCTGATAAGCAGGTGCTGGCCGGGAAATACCGGATCGCTGAGTTCTCGGAAAACCTCTGGAAAGAGGCCGATCGCCTGTTCTTCGGTGCTGATTTCGGTTTCGCCAAAGACCCTAACACGCTGGTGCGTTCGTTCATCCTGCACAACCGGCTATACATCGAGTACGAGGCATACGGGCAGCAGACAGAGCTCGACCACATGCCAGAGCTATACGACAACATCCCCGGATCGCGTGACTGGCCAATTAAGGCCGACTCGGCACGACCTGAGACAATAAGCTATCTCAAGCGGCAGGGCTTCAACATCTCAGCTGCCGAGAAGTGGCAGGGAAGCGTTGAGGATGGGATAGCGCATCTTCGTGGATTCGACGAAATCATTATCCACCCGCGCTGCAAGAACGTGGCGCGAGAGGCCCGCATGTGGTCGTACAAAACGGACCGCATCACCGGTGAGGTATTGCCGAAACTGGCCGACGGCTATGAACACTGCTGGGACGGTATTCGCTACAGCCTCGACGGACACATTAAGCGTAAGGGCCAGATGGCCGGGATGATGATTCCTAAAAGACTTAGGCAATGAGTTAGGCGATAAGACGTAAAGAACATTCTGAATGAGCCGATAATTATCTTCTCAACAACAGGAGGATAATATGGACTATTGGTTTATCTCTTATGAAATGGTAAATGCGCAAGGTCAGAGGGGCAAAGGGCATGGCTTCTTTCCAAAAAATGACGATGAAGACATTGAGGAATTCGCCAAACGCATCATGGATCAAGTTAGCAGCAATCACGGCTGCGATCCGGATAAAGTAGTTTTAATATCATTCAATCGCGTTTAATAAACAACACTGTTCTAAGGTCGCCACCGCGGCCTTTTTTATTGCCATAAATCCACCAACGGACAATCCATGACTGACAAATTAACTCTCGCCGTCAACCATGCGTTGAACGATGCGCGGATGGCGCGCGCCCGTATGGGGCTGATGGCGCCGACGATGGGGCTGGACAACAAGCGCCATTCCGCATGGTGCGAGTACGGCTTCCCTGAACAGGTAACCTACGAAAACCTATACGCCCTGTACCGACGCGGCGGCATAGCTCACGGTGCCGTTGAGAAGTTGGTGGGCAAGTGCTGGCAGACTAACCCGGAGATCATCGAGGGTGACGATGCCGACGAGAGCGAAAACGAAACCGCCTGGGAGAAAAAGTCCAAACAGGTATTCACCAACCGATTCTGGCGCTCATTCTCTGAGGCGGATCGCCGCCGTCTTGTCGGTCGTTATGCAGGCATCCTTCTGCACATCCGCGATGAAAAAGACTGGAATCTTCCGGTAACCAAAGGGCGAGGTCTTCAGAAAATATCTGTGGCATGGGCCGGATCGCTCACGGTGAGCGAGTGGGACACAGGCCTGAACTCGAAGACGTACGGCCAGCCGAAGATGTGGCAGTACGCCGAACGGTTGCCAAATGGTTCAAGTCGCCGCGTCAATATCCACCCCGATCGCGTTTTCATCCTTGGTGATTACTCAGACGATGCTATTGGCTTCCTTGAGCCAGCTTATAACGCCTTTGTGAGCCTGGAGAAGGTAGAGGGCGGATCCGGTGAGTCATTCCTGAAGAACGCCGCGCGGCAGCTTAATGTCAACTTTGAGAAGGAAATCGACTTCAACAATCTCGCGTCCCTTTATGGCGTGAGCATTGACGAGTTGCAGGACAAGTTTAACGAAGTTGCCGGGGAAATGAACCGTGGTAACGATGTTCTGATGACGACCCAAGGGGCTACGGTCACACCGCTGGTGACTGCTGTGGCTGATCCGTCAGCGACCTATAACGTCAACCTGCAGACCGCTGCCGCAGGAGTTGATATCCCGACGCGCATTCTGGTTGGGAATCAGCAGGCAGAGCGCTCCAGCACCGAAGACCAGAAGTACATGAATGCCCGCTGTCAGTCTCGACGCGTTGACCTCTCTTTCGAAATAGAGGACTTCTGCGACAAGCTTATCGATCTGCAGATCGTCGACTCAGTCAGCCATAAGGCTGTTATCTGGGATGACCTGAACGAACAGACCGGTACTGAGAAGCTCACAAACGCCAAGACGATGGGCGAGATTAACCAGACCATGCAAGGAAGCGGAGATAGCCCGGCGTTTAGCCGTGAAGAAATTCGCACAGCGGCTGGTTACGAAAATGACGATGATCCGCCGTTGGGAGAGGGGGATGATGAAGAAGGTAAAACCTCCAATTCTTCCACGTAACTACCAGGATCCAACCGGAGCTGATGCGCTGGAACGCCGGGCAATGAAAGACTTCGCCAGGCGGATGAATAAGATTGGCAAAGCGTACAAATCAGCACTCGACAAGATACCTTCCTCCCTCGCAGTAAACGCCAGATACGAATACCAGCTAAACCCAACGCTACTTTCCATCATCCTGAACGATGCCAGTTACCTGGTGGATCAGGTGCTGCTTGAAGGTGGCGATTATGACCTGTGGTTTTACGAGTACATCGATCTGGCTTCGGAGAAAGGGACCGGGCAGTCGTTCTACAACCTCAGCCAGCAATCTCCAGTGTATGCCGCAGGGCGCGAATCACTGGCCTCCATCCTCGCAAGCGACCCGTATCAGCAACGAATGGCGCTGGTGCATGCCCGTGTATTTGAGGAAATGAAGGGGCTGACAGCTGACGTTAAGCGCGACATGGCGCGCGTGCTGACAGATGGTGTTGGCCGTGGTCTGAATCCGCTGGACATTGCCCGCAACCTGACAGACCAGACCGGCATCGAGAAGCGCAGGGCGAACCGGATAGCGCGGACTGAAGTTACTACCGCGCTGCGCCGGGCTAAGTGGGATGAAGACCAGGAGGCGAATGACCTCTTCGGTCTGAAAACGCTGCTGGTTCACATCTCGGCGCTTTCACCGACAACCCGGCATACCCATGCAGTGCGCCACGCCCACCTCTACACCAATGAAGAGGTTCGTGACTGGTACAGCAAGGATGGCAACTCCATCAACTGCAAATGCAGCCAGCAGTCGGTGCTGGTGGATGCGGACGGTAAGCCGGAATACCCGGACACCATCACGAAACTCAAACAGGAATATAAATCGATGCAGGCGCGCGGTTACGCCTGGGCGGAGAAATAACTATGCCTATGCAGGTCAACATCACCACGAAGGTGAACAGCCAGTCTATCCGGCGCGAAACATACAACGGGCGTGAGCACCTGGTGCTGCCGAGCTACACGCTGCCAGCAAACGTCGTCATGAACGGCGGTCTGTACACGCAAGAACAAATCGACGCCCACTATCAGGGGCTGGAAGGCACCCTGGCACCGCTTGGGCATCCTCAGGTTAACGGTCAGTTCGTGTCTGCTTTCTCCCCGGAGGGTATTAACGCAGGCCATATCGGCGCGTGGAACCGCAACGTTAAGAAGTCCGGTAATCGCATTTACCTCGAAAAGTGGGTTGATGTGGCCCGTGCCAGTGAGTCAGAAGGCGGTAAAGAACTACTTGAACGTGTCGCTGCTATTGAGCGCGGCGAAGACGTTCCGCCGATTCATACCAGTGTTGCCGCTTTCCTCGATCAGCTTGAACCCAACGATCAGCAGCGCGCCACAGGTGCTGAGTGGGTAGCTGATATCCACGGCATGGACCACGACGCGATCCTTCTGCACGAAGTCGGAGCGGCAACCCCTGAGCAAGGTGTTGGCCTGATGGTTAACGCTGATCTGGCGCAACCGCTTAAGGCGAACTCAGGTGCGCTGGTTGGCGAATCCTACCGGGAGCGCGAGCAGCGTCTCGATCGGGCGGCCAAAGCTAAGTTTGCGCCGGGCACGGATGAATATGCCTGGGTTGCTGACTTCACTGACTCGCAGGTGGTCATCGTGCGAAATGGCGGTGATGCTCAGGTTTACGGTTACTCCGCTGATGGCGGGAAGATCACTATCGACGATACCGGAACCGCAGTGGCGCGCCAGGAATCGTGGGTGGCCGTCGTGGCCAACAAATTGAAAGCTCTATTCACACCGCAGGAACAGCCTGCACCAAACCACAAAACGGAGGGCGACATGCCTTTAACCAAAGAAGAACTGGAACAAATCGGCAGCATGATCGGCCAGGCTGTTGCGACCAACACGGAAGCGGCTATCAAGCCTCTCGCGGAAAAGGTTGATGCGCTGCAGGCCAATCAGAAGCAACTCGCTGACACTCTGACCGCTAATACTCGCGCTGAAGAGAAAGCCAAACGTGAGGCGGTAGCTAAGGTCCATGGCGATATCGTCGCGAACGCGCTGTCTGGAGAACCCCTGGACGCGATGTTTAAGTCGCTTGGCGAAGCTGCTCCGCTTGGCGCTAACAATGCACAGCAGCACAAAGAAACCGGCGCACCTGCCGCTGACGAACACTTCAAGTAAGGAGCCGGAATAATGCCACGTTATCGTCGCGTTAATATCGACGGTCAGTCTCTGTACAAGACCGAAACCCGCACTACGGCCGCAGCGCTGCTTCCGGGCACCGCCGCAATCATCAACTCTTCCGATAAATTTGCACAGGCCACTGCGCTGACCGGCCGCCTGTACATCATCGATGTCGGTTACCACCAGGGCCTGACCATCACCGAATCAATCCCTGCAGGTGATTCCGCTGTCGGGAACTACATCGAAGAAGGCCGCGAGTTGGCGCTGCGCTGCCTGCCTGGTGCGTATAAGAAAGACAGCCCGATCAAGCTGGGAACTGCCGGTCAGTTCACCCTTGCAACCTCCGACACTGATTCAGTGATCGGCTACAGCCAGGATGAATACACCATCGCCGCCAGCACCACCGACTTCATTCGCGTGCGCATGCGCGTTGGCACTGTCGCCGCAGCTGGCGCGTAACAAAAGGACAAACACATATGTACTTCTCTAAAGAGACGCTGGCGACAAACTCCCGCCTCGGCGGCCATTGGAACGAGCTGTGGGCGAACCGCAACATGTGGAACCGTCAGCACGATTCCATCATTGCAGCTAACCGTGCTGACATGACTCCAGACATGCTTGCCTGTAACGCCATTGGCGGTTTCTCCCGTGATTTCTGGGCTGAGATTGACAACCAGGTGCTGCAGTTGCGCGATCAGGAAGTCGGAATGGAAATCGTGAACGACCTTATCGGCGTTCAGACGGTACTGCCGGTTGGTAAAACTGCCAAGCTGTATAACGTGGTTGGCGACATCGCTGACGACGTGTCAGTAAGCATCGATGGTCAGGCGCCGTTCTCCTTCGACCACACTGACTACGCGAGCGACGGCGATCCGATTCCGGTGTTCACTGCTGGTTACGGTGTTAACTGGCGTCATGCTGCTGGCCTGAACTCTGTTGGCATTGATCTGGTGCTGGACTCGCAGATGGCGAAGATGCGCAAGTTCAACCAGAAGCGCGTTAACTACTACCTGAACGGTGATTCAAAAATTCAGGTTCAGTCCTACCCGGCGCAGGGCATCAAGAACCACCGCAACACCAAGAAGATTAACCTCGGTTCTGGTGCTGGTGGTGCGAACATCGACCTGACCACCGCCGACATGACCGCGATCTTTGCGTTCTTCGGTAAAGGCGCATTCGGCACCACCGCACGCACGAACAAGGTCGCCGCATACGATGTGATGTGGGTTTCTCCGGAAATCTGGGCAAACCTGGCGCAACCATACGTGGTTAACGGAGTTGTAAGCGGAACTGTACTGCAGGCTGTGCTGCCGTTCGCACCGGTGAAAGAAATCCGTATGAGCTTCGCGCTGACCGGTAACGAGTTCATCGCGTACGTTCGTCGCCGTGATGTGATCTCTCCACTGGTGGGTATGGCTGTCGGCGTTGTTCCGCTGCCGCGTCCACTGCCTAACGTTAACTACAACTTCCAGATTATGTCTGCTGAAGGTCTGCAAATCACCGCAGACGATCAGGGCCTGTCTGGCGTTGTCTACGGCGCTAACCTGGCGTAAGGAAACAGCATGGCTAAATACGAAGTTGTGCGCCCGTGGTTCGGCGTGAAGGTAGGGCAGGTGGTGGAGTTGAAAGAACTGCACCCGGCTCTGAAGTCTAACGTCCGTCTCATGAATGGTGAGGCAGGCGGAGAACTCACTCCGTCGACGCCTGATGCCGGTACCGGTGAGAAATCTCGCAAAGAGATTATTCAGGGCCGCCTTACTGAGTTGGGTATTGAGTTCAAAGGCACCCTGGGCGCTGAAAAGCTCAGTGAGCTGTTGCCGGATGGCGAACTCGAAAAGCTTTTCCCTGCTGAATAACAGCCGCCGCTAAGGCGGTTTTTTTATGCCCCGCTCCGGCGGGGTATTTCACGGAGTCGATAATGGTAACTCTAGAACAGGCGAAGGAGTATCTGGAGAGCCAGGGAATTACCATTCCCGATTTTGTTCTTCAGGCTCTAGTCGACCAGGCCAACAGCATTCAGGAGTGTCTCGATGCGCATTATCCGGCATCGACCGCGCTGCTGATTCAGCTCTATCTGCTGGCGCTTATTGGGCTCGGACAGGGGGATAAGTACATCTCCAGCCACACCGCCCCGAGTGGGGCGTCAGAATCATTCCGCTACCAGTCGTTCACTGATCGCTGGAAGGCCTCGGTTAACCTGTTGCGCGGGCTGGATAAGTACGGCTGCGCCTCCTCGCTAATTCCTGCCGACCCTACTGCCGCCCCGGCATTCGCTGGTATCTGGATCGGGAAGGGCGGCTGCATGTGCGGGGGCAAGTGATGACGTACAAATCAGTTAAGCACGGACTCCCGCGCTCTTTCACTCGCGTCTGGGTGATGACCGACACCGGGCGGGAGCCTACCGGCTACGTGAAATCGGACGGCGAGTGGCATATCAACTGTGAGCGCATTCGGGCGACTGGCGCGAAGGTGCTGCGCTGGAAGGAGGGCTGATGTCATCGGTAGCAAACTGGAGCTATACCGCCACGGCGACTATCTGGCGAAAGCTGGAAGGTAACGACGAATACGGCGATCCGCTGGGCTACGCCGAGCCTGAGCAAATCCTCTGTGATTACGAGGGCGGACTCAGCAAGAAGTTAGCCAGTCTGGGAGCCGAAATCGTCGTGAAGAATACCGTCTGGACGGAGTTCGCGCTGGCGGCTGCGGGTGATTACCTGCTGATTGGCGTTTCGACCGAAGCTGACCCGGTTATGGCCGGTGCTGATGAAGTGCGGCAGGTTATCCGTTACGCCGACACGTTTGAGCGTCTGGCGGATGATTACGCCATCCTGACTGGAATTTGATAAACCTGTGCAATAATGGCCCAAAACATTAACTGGAATGACAGGTGATGGGCTTTCAATATTGGCTTGCGGTATGTGGAATTTTTCTGACCGGCCCCTTTGCGTTTGTTCAGTCGATTATCTTTTTGCGACGAGGTGTCTACACCAAGACATTCAAGGGAACGACGCGAAAGGAGTACATCCATAAAGACATCAAACCAATTGAATACTGGTTCAGCGTTATTGCTCAAATGATTATTGGCGTTGTAATGATTGGATTTGGATTCTGGTTATTAGATGACCTACCTGTCTTTCATAGTTGGTACAGTGAAATCCACGCAATGCTCCCTTTTTGATTCACCTTTTAAATGACATCAAACCTCGCTCAGGCGGGGTTTTTTATTGCCTGGAGAAAGCCATGGGCATCAAAGTGAAAGGCATCAGCCAGGCGAAGAAGCACCTGAACGATGTCATCAACGACGTTAAGGGCCGCAAGGTAATTCGCGCGTTGCAGTCGGCGATGATGCTTATCGGCACCCGGGCGGCATATTACACCCCGATCGACACCTCAACTCTGATTAATAGCCAGTTCCGCGAAATCGACGCTAGCGGGGTGCTCATCACCGGGCGCATCGGTTACTCAGCCAACTATGCCGCGTACGTGCACGAAGCGTCAGGCAAGCTGAAAGGCCAGCCGCGCGCGCACTTCGGCGTGACTAGCAACCGGTCTGAGTTCGGCCCGCAAAAACCGAAAGAATTCGGTGGCGGGACAGGAAAGGGCAACTACTGGGATCCGCATGGTGAGCCGCAATTCCTAACCAAAGGCGCAAATGACGAGCACGATAACGTTGATGCGGTGATGCGCAAGGAGCTTTCGCTATGACACCCATGATGCACGAGCGCGTGCGCAATATGTTCGGCGACGCCGGGCTAACGGCCGGGTTCACGGTGCAGCAGCTGATGTACGACGACCCGGGTGACCTGTCGAAGGCGATCATGGTGTTCAGGCCAAACGGCGGCTCGAACATCCGCACAGACCTCGGTTCTGAGTATCATGTCCTCGTCGACGTCGTAGGCGCGAAAGATAAGCGCAAAGACGCGCTCAATGCTGTGCAGCGTATCGTCGACTACGTACAGGCCAACCCCATGGCTGACGAGTGTGTCGGCTACATCCAGAACATGGGCGCCATCCCCGCGCCGGTGCTCACAGAAGAAGGGCGAATAGTCTTCCGACTCCAGTTCGCCTGCACTTACGGCGAATAGCCATTCCCAACCAAATAACCCGCTTCGGCGGGTTTTCTTTTATACGTCAAAGAGGAGTTTCACATGGCTAATTGCCAGAACTCGAACGAGCGCCTGTTCGGCGGTGCGGTCGTGCTGGAAGTCGCCGATGGCTGCCCGGACGTCAAACCACTCGAAGGTGAGTGGATGGCGCTGGCCGCTGGTACGTCGAAGGGCTTCGACTTCAACCCTAACTCGGTTACCTCTGATGCGGATGACGGCGGCGGCTATGTCGAGACCATCATCACCAACAGTGATTTCACCCTGAGCTTTGAGGGTGAAGTGCGCAAGAAGGACAAGCTGGATCAGTACGGTGTCGGCAAATTCATCAAGTATTTCGCTGACGAGCTGAAGGCCAAGCGTCAGCCTGGGATCTGGGTGCGCATGGACTACGGCCCGGTCGAATTCGTCGGTTATATGAACATCACGGCGCTGAGCTCTGACGGCGGTACCAATGACATCGTCACGTTCTCCACCGAGTTCAAAGTCGGCGATGCAACCACCATCGAAGTGAACGAACTGACTGCTGTAGCAGTGACTGGCGTGACCGTAACCCCGACAACCAGCACCGGCACGGCGGGCGGTACCAGCACCTTCACGGTGAACATCGTACCAACCGGAGCTACCAACAAAGAATTCACTGTGGCGACTACAGACGCGACCAAAGCAACGGCCACCGCCTCCGGCAACACCGTTACCGTGACTCGTGCTGCCACCGGCAGCGCGCAGATCATCATCAACACCGAAGATGGCAACTTTGTGGCCGTGCATACGGTAACCGTTACCTAACGGACATTCCAAAGGGCGGCGTGCTGCCCTTGATAATGACCGTTTACTGGAAGGCCTATGACCGCTTTAACCGATATTGGCGAACTCTCTATCAGCGACAGCCGCGAAGGCGGGAAAGATTACCTGCTTCGTCCTTCATTTGAGTCCATGACCAGGATCGGCACACCGGAAGAGATTGTTCAGGCGTATGCCACGATCCACGGCAATGAGGTTGCTCAGCTCATTGATGTATGCGCAGGCACGCTGGGGCGCTTCCCTTCCTGGCTACATCCATCCTTCAATCGCGCCGCTGAGAAACTGCTATCAACGAGCATGCTGGTGCTGCAGGCGTGCTGCGATGACGATCTGACACCGATGATCGGAGAGTGGAAAGGGTGGCGGCATTGCGTCGTTTACCGACCCGGGCAAATGCCGAAGAACGACCTCATAGTAGTGGCGCAGCACCTCATGCAGCACGGTGTCGTCGGAAAGGCAAAGGTTCGCCAGCTGCAGCGCCACGAAACCGGCGAGCGAACCACAGAGTTTAAGGCCTTCGACTACATCATCGCGGCACGTAGTCACTTTGATATGAACCTTGCAGAAGCCTCTCAGTTAACGATGACCGAATTTCAGATGCTGTTGGCAGCGAAATACCCTTATCAAAAAGGATTCACTCGCGAAGAGTACGACAGCATCGCGGAGGCTTACATAGCTAAACAAAAGGCCAGAAGATCCCCTGACATTCTCAAGAGTAGTAATTCTACTACTTAGGATGGTAATATCATCGTAAATGTCATATAGCTTATCAGTAGGTTAAAATGTTAGTAAAAGCCAGTGCAAATGGGAAAACTCTAATAGAGTCAGGTTGCTTTCATAGCATTATTAATCCATTGGCGGCTTCCGAGCCTCTTAAACTTGTTTATGACGGGTTAACTATTTCAATTGAAACAGAAATTTTGCCCGAAAGTGAATCTAATAAACAGGGTGTTAATGCATACGTTAGGAATGGAGAAGTCTTTTTCATTCACAAGGTAATTGTGCCTATTATGAATGAAGCTGTAGGTCTTGTTATTCCTGCTGAGATTGGTAAAAAATCTAATGGATTAAAGTTATTTTTAGCTTGGCATTCTTTTATCAGAAAAATCGGCGAAAACCAAATTTCTGTCATTACTAACTTTTCTCTTTATGAGGGGGCGTAATGTCGGAGCCTTTTGTTGCATCTGAACCGGATATACCAAACAACAATATTGAAACTACAACTCCTTCTGTACATCAAGGTGGACTAGGTGGCGTTAGTGTTGCAGGAACGATTGCCAAAGAGATCGGAACTGGTGAGCACGCAAAAGACTCGTTCATTTGGACAACTCTAAAATACTGTTTCTATCTAGGTGGGTTATTTAGTATTTGTTTACTGCTTGTTTTTTTTCATTTTTCATTCGATCTTGATTCGCCTGAAAAATTTGACATTGTAAGTGCCCTTAAAGATGTCTGGTCAATATTTACCCCAATACTTACTTTGGCCTTGGGATATGCATTTGGTAAAAGAGAAGCTTAAATAATTTAGCTTAATAACCCGCTCCGGCGGGTTTTTTTATGCCCGGAGAAAGATATGGCAAGTGAAAAAAACGCCGGTAGCATCGTTTATGAAATCAGCGCCGACGTTGAGCCGCTGCTGCAGGGCGGGAAACAAGCCATCGATGCTCTGGATAAACTGGATGCTGCGGCCCAGCAATCCGGTAAGGGAATGGATAACCTCGACCAGAGTACGTCTCAAACTGGATCCGCGTTTACTGAACTGGCTGGTTATGCCAACTCCATGGATAACCAACTGCGCAAGCTGAACACCAACGTGAGCGGAATTGCCCGCGCAATGGAAGAGGCCCGCAGCGGTACCGGCGGCGCGAGCAGTGAATTCAGCCGTGCCGATTCCATCATCGAGGCGCTGGGTAACCAGTTGGCTGTGCTGGATGAAGCGCAGGAGAATGGCGCGCGTAGTGCCGCAGTCCTGGCTGCACAATTGCGCGCAGGGTCGAAAGCGACAGACGAAGAAAAGCAGAAGATCGGCGAGCTTACCGGTCGCCTGTATGACTTGAAGACTGGCGTTGAAAATGGCGCAAAGGGCACTGGCACCTGGAAAACCAGCATGCAGCAGGCCGGGTACCAGGTTCAGGACTTCATCGTACAGGTGCAGGGCGGGCAGTCTGCGCTGGTGGCATTTGCTCAGCAGGGTTCGCAGCTTGCCGGGGCGTTCGGGCCTGGCGGTGCACTCGTTGGCGCCATAATCGCTCTTGGTTCAGTACTGGCTGGCGTGCTAATTACTTCGCTCAATGGCGGTAAAAACGCCATGGATGCGTTGAAAGGCGCAGCTGAAGCGATGGATAAGGTGATCACCATTTCCTCGCAAGGTGTGGCCGCGCTTTCCGACAAGTATGCTGCCCTGGCGCGCGTAAATGCCGACGTGGCTACTTTGCTGCGCAATCAGGCGCTGCTCGAGTATAACCAGGCCATCTCAAAGATTCCTAAGGCCATTAGTGACGCGTCTGATGCTTTCATCACGTTAGGCGATCGCGCACTGGCTGCGGTCGGAGGGGCGTCTCCAAGCATCAAGAAATTCAATGATGAGCTTTCTGCGCTTGGTGTTACCACCACAGACTGGAGCCAGGCCATTCAGCAGGCCAACAGCCAGGGGCAATATGCCTCTGGCATTGTGAACTCTTTATCTTCAACGGTCAGCACGCTTTCATCCCGCCTGGGAATCAGCAAGCAATCAGCGTTTGATCTGGCAAGAGAACTATCAGACCTGAGCAATAACCCTTCACCGGAAGCACTTCAGGAACTGGCGAAAAAACTCCAGGAAATGCAGTCCTCATCCAAAGATGGGCAGTCAGCCATTGCTGAGCTGGCTGGTAAGCTTGTCGATCTGGCAAGAGAGGCAGCCAACGCGAAGATCAACGTAGACAGCCTGAATAAGTCCACGGATAACCTTACCGCCGGGCAGAAGAACCTGATCAAACAGTCCGAGCGCAACCTGGCACTCTCGAAGTTGCAAGGCGAGGCCCGAGCACGGTTGCAGGCTCAATACGCTGCCGAAGATGCTGGCTTTGCGAAGGATGATCCGCACGCCAAGCAGATGGAAGATGATGCTGCTGCTACGTACAAAAATACGCAAGCGCAGAAAACACTTCAGTCTGAGCAGAAGAAAGGGGCATCACAGTCCGAATCTATTGCTCAGAAGCTGGCGAACCTGAAACAGCAGTCAGAACTCGCTGCCGATTCAACGAATAAGCTGAGCCGAGAGCAGGCTATTCTGAATGCGCAGCAGTCGCTCGGGAAAGGTGCTACTAAAGAGCAGATAGCACTTGCCGGTCAGTATGCGGCCAAAAAATGGGACACGGCCAACGCCATTAAGGCGCAGGCGGCAGCCGAGAAGCTCCTGCCAGAAGCGCGCGAAAACGCCAGCTATAAGCAGGATGTTGATGATCTGAATACCGCTCTTGCTGCGAAGAAAATCAGTCAGGAGCAGTTCAATCAGACATCAGAGAGACTGGAAGCAACCCACCAGGCCAACCTTGCGAAAATCCGTGCCGATCAGGCCGTCAGCCCGCAGCAGGAAGCTGCTGGCGGCGTGGACCCAGTGCAGCAACTGGCGAATGAAAATGCCCGTAAACTCGCGCTTATTCAGGCATACGAGCAGCAGGGGATCATTACTCACCAGAACGCTCTTATGCTGCGCGCTACTGCTGACAGAGAGTACGAGCAGGCGCGCATAGCGGCGCAATGGGAGATCTTCCGTAATCAGAGCGCAGGTAATGAAGCACTGGCGGCGTCATTTGACGCACTGGCTGGTAATGCGTCCAATGCCTTAACCGGCATCATCACCGGGAGCATGTCAGCTTCTGATGCTCTGCGCTCGATCGGCAATACCGTCCTTAACAGCCTTATCAACACCTTCGTGCAGATGGGCGTTGAGTGGGTGAAGTCGGCCATCATGGGGCAAACGGCCACTACTGCTGCGGTTGCAGCATCCACCACGGCACAGGCGGCGGGTATTGCCACAACGACGGCTACGTCTACCGCGGCGGCGGCGGCCACAACTGCAGCATGGACGCCGGCGGCTATCATGTCATCCGTAGCTTCATTCGGTGGTGCAGTAGCAATTGGCCTTGGCGCGATGGCCGGCATCCTCGCACTGACAGGAAAGCGCAAGAACGGCGGTCCTGTTTCGGCTGGCGGGATGTATCAGGTCGGCGAAGGCGGAATGCCGGAGATTTACCAGGCCAGTACAGGTAAGCAGTACATGATACCGGGCGACAACGGCAAGGTGATCAGCAATAAGGAAATGACTGCCGGAGGCGGTGGCGGGGTGATTTTGAATATCAACAATTACTCTTCAGCGTCGGTCGATGCTCAGGCAACGCAGGGCAGTGACGGCACCTGGACCATCGATGCATTTATCGCTGACATGAATAATGGTGGACCAGCAAGTCAGGCGATCACCAGCAATTTGAACGTTAAGCGCACGCCAAGGGGGCAGGGCTGATGCCAATTATCGACTATCCCGACTGGCTGCCGCTGGCGCAGAAGGCCAGCAAAAACATGACGCTCGATACCGGTTTCCAGACCGATCAGCCAGCGGTCGGCCCGGCTATTTTCGAGAATCAAACCGACGACCTGAAAGTGACCTGGTCGCTGACATGGATATTCACCCTGGCGCAGGAGCGCGCTTTCCAGCAGTGGCTGCGCAGCCCGAACTATCTCAACCGCGGCCTTAACTGGTTCCGTATGAATATCAACCTTGGCGGCAGTGGCCTGCAGCTGCAGGAGCTTCACTTCACGCAGATGCCGGTGCAAACCAGTATCGACGGCGGGGTGGTGACGTGGACTGGGACCGTTATTGCGAACCACCTCTACAACGCCGATGACGAGTTTGATGACGTTATTGTTGAACTGCCGCCGCCTTGGGATTCGTGGCTGGATATCGTTGTCACTGGTTATCCGGACGGTCGCGATCCGGAATCATTGCCGAGGGTGCCGTAATGCCGAGCTTCAGGGAGTATAAGCAGCAGCGGCCAACGCGCGGGCTGTACGACACCATTACGTTCTACCATCCATCCTTTGGCTATGTGCGCCTGGTCGATAAGCAGTTCTTCCCTAAAACGCTCGCCAGCCAGACGTACACGCCAGCGCGCTTTGAAATCGAAGAGAGCCAGCAGAGCGGAACGCCGGTGATCGACGCGACGGTGAAATTAGGGCGGCTGTCGTCGGATATCAAATCGCTGATGAAGCAGTGGAAAGGGGCGGCCAGGCTGACGGCCATCACGGCCACCAGGCAGGTCTTCGACAGCGGTGACGTTTCCGTGCCGATAAAGTCGTGGCAACTATACGTCAAGACTGTGGATATCGACGCCGACTCCGCGTCGGTCACTCTGTCCGTCACCAATCCGCTGAACAACAACATCGGAAGGCTCTATGACCCAACGGAATATACCGGCCTGCAGTACCTCTGATTTTGTTCGGAAGGTGATCGGCGTGCCGTGGGCTAACCGGGCCTGCTCGTTCGATAGGGTCGACTGCTGGGGCTTGTGCGTGCTGTATTACCGGCACGTTCTCAGCATTGAACTGCACCAGACCCCGGACTACGAAGCCGGTGAGGACTTCTTCACCTGCTATCAGGGTGATGTCGTTTTCTGGCGCCCGGTCGACAAGCCAGTTGAGGGCGGAATATTCGTCGGGTACCGCGGCGCGCAACCGGCACACGTTGGCCTGGTACTGAACCGTCAGGCGCTGCACTCGCGCGGCGAGAATGGAAGCGTACGCATGGATTCATTGCTGGTCATTCAGCGGGCATTCACTAAAGTGGAGTTTTTCGAATATGGCGCTGGTTGAGATATCGAACTTTCCAGGAACGCCTAAGCTGCGTTGCAGGGTGCCAAACGGCACCCTTTTTTATGACTGGCTGGCGGCCAATGACGCTAACTTTCACCGCGATCTGTTGATCGTCCGCAACGGCGTAAAGCTGGGCGAAGATGATGAGCTGGCGTTTGAGCTTAGCGAGCTGGACAACATCCAGATTTTCGACCAGCCAAAGGGCATTGTCGGCGATATCCTCAGCCCGATATTCAAAGTTGTCGGGTCCGTATTTTCCTTCCTGGCGCCTAAGCCGGCAATCGCAAATACTGGTGGTAACACCGTTGACTCGCCAAACAATAGCCTGACCGGTCAGACAAATACCGCGCGCGTCTATAAAGCCAAGCCGGACATATACGGGCAGGTGCGTTCTTTCCCGGACCTGATTCAGGAATCGCTATTTGAGTACATCAGCACTGGCGCGCGAGATGGTGGTAAGAAGTACGTGACGGAATGGATGTGTATTGGGATCGGCAAGTACGATTACGAGTCTGTGCGCTACTCAGAATCGAGCCTGGGGAGTATGGCGGGAGCTGAATACCAGTTCATTCAGCCGGGCGAGGTCATCCCGACTATTAACGAGGGCTACAGCTTCGATGACGTCGACGGGCAGGAAGTCCCGGGCGCGAACCAGGGCGAATCGTTCCCTGTTGAAACCGCGACAGCCAACACAGTGGTCAGCGGCACGTATGCCGGTGGTCAGATAGCGGTGAAAATAGTTAAACAGGCGGAATTTGACTATTTCATGGGCCTGGTATTGCCGCATGCCGTCACGTTCGACATAAACGTCACTTACGCGACTGCCTCTGGTTCGGTAACTACTGACGCCACGTTCTCCGGCACGCTTGTTTCAGCTGTCGAGACAAACGACGGCGCGGTGATAAACTCAGTACGCTGGTACACCTTCACCATGGGCGACCTGGATGGCCCGCCCGATATTCCCGCTACCGCAACGATCAACACGACGAAGTTCGTGCTGAACGACAACGAGGCGCTGGTCGTAGGGCCATTCTTTTCGCCGGTTGAATCAACGCAGTTGTGGATCCATACCCAAAGTAGCCTGGGTCCGAAGAAGCAGACCAACTGGAAGGTGGTGCTGTGGAAAATTGATGACGACTACAACATGATTCCTGGCACTCAGCAGACGCTGGTGTTCAAGCAGACAACCTGGCACAAGCAGGATAGCGAGACATTCTACCGGACCGACAAGATAGTGCCGACTGGCGGCTTCGGGAAGTACGCCATTAACCTGCAGCGCACCGATAACTCTGGTGATGCGTCGATACTCAAACTTGAGGAAATCCACGCCGTAAACGTCCGAACAAACGTTGTCCATCCAACTGATACGCTGGTGCGCGTGAAGGTGAGGGCTACAGAGAACGCGCTGGGCAGCCGGGACCGCAAATACAACGCCCTGGTGACGCGGCACACCATCACGTACGACCTGGACACGCAGACGGTTGATTACACGCTGCGACCGTCTCGCTCGTTCGCTGATGCTGTGGCGCACACCTGGCTGATTATGGGCGAGCAGTCGGTCAGCAGCATCGACCTGTACGGGTTGTACTCAATCGCCGAGAGCCTGCCTGATGAACGGCTGGGTTACTTCGACTACACGTTTGATGACGAGAACGACTCGCTAGGCGACCGTGTGCAGGCGATCTGCAATGCGGCGTCGGTGGTGGCGTACTGGGATGACGGCGTGCTGACGTTTACTCGCGACCAAAAAGTTGATTATCCGGCGGCCGTATTCAACCGGGCAAACATGAAGACGGATGAGTACAAAATGACGTACGAGGCTACTCTTCCAGGCGGTTACGACGGCGTGCAGGTGTCCTACGTTCACCCGACCACGAACAACAAGACGTACATCAACTACCGTGTTCTGAACGGCGTTATCGTCGAGCAGGAAGCGGAGAACCCGAACAAGATCGAAATTGTCGGCTTCCGTAACGAGTATCAGGCGCGCGAACGCGCGCTGCGCGAAACGAAGCGCCTTATCTACTCCCGGGTGAAGATGAACGCCAAAGTGTTTGAAGACGGTATTATCCAGGTCGGCAGCGTCATTCAGATGCCTGATATCTACGACAGCAACCAGCAGCAGGGTTACATCACCGGCCGCGCCGGCGATAACTTCGATACCAGCGAACCGATCACCTTTTCCGGGGATATGTACGTGCTGGTGACCGACAGCCTGGGTAATCCGACGCTGCGCTATCCGGCGACGGCCCGCGGTGACACGAAGTACGGCTTCACCGCGGCAATACCCGACATTCAGCTCAACATATGGAACGGAGACACTGTACAGCTCCCGTCGCGCTACCTCATTGCGACAGTGGAGGAACTGGACAGTCAGCTATGGACGGTCAACAGCATCAAACCGAACACAGATAACACGGTATCTCTGACTGTCGCGGAATACAGCGACGCCATCTACCAATAAGAACCGTCCCCCGACCAACCGAACCCGGCCACAGTGCCGGGTTTTTTTATGGAATCAATATGAACTGGAATGAATTATTTAATTACGAAAATGGCAATTTGTTCTGGAAGATACAAAGGCAGGGACGCGCAAAGAAAGGAAGCAAGGCTGGATATCTTCATCACCGAGGATATTTAATAGTCAAAGCATATGGAGTTTTACGACCTGTTCACAGAATTATTTGGGAGATGCATAACGGCCCAATCCCTCAGAATATGGAAATCGACCACATTAACAGAATTAAATTAGATAACAGACTAGAGAATTTAAGGCTTGCTACCAGAAGACAAAATGCATGCAACATTAGCACCAATACCTCTGGGGTTCCTGGTGTTTACTGGTGCAAACAACAATGCAAATGGAGAGCAAGGATATTTGTTAATGGCAGGAATATTCATCTTGGTCTCTTCCAAAACATTAATGACGCAGCGGCAGCAAGAATAAAGGCTGAGGCAGAATTAGAGAGAATTCCTGGAGAATCGATTTTATGAGTACACAACCTACAAACCTGCCTGTCCCAAGTGAATCCCCCCTCGACCTTAAGTTCAACGCCGGGAAAATTGACGAGTTCGTTACGTCATTTTCTCAGTGGTATGTTGATCGCTTCGGAGTCCAGCACTACACGATTGAAGGGCTCAAGCAACTTGTGTTGCAGCAGATCTATAATCTTGGCTGGAATCTGAAAGGTACATTCCAGGGGGGCGGGACAGTGTCTGCTGCAGGAGATTTGCTGCAGGATACTACATCATTAATTTGGTATCGCTGGGATGATCTGGCGACCCTACCTAAAACCGTACCTTCCGGCTCCACTCCGTCATCATCTGGAGGAATCGGACCAGGTAAATGGCAGGCTGTTGATGTTTCTGCCACTTTAACGCAAAAGATTATTTCAGCAACTGGCGATCTTACGATTGATGCCGCATTAGATAACATTTCAGTATCAGCATACGCGATTAAAAACAGGCGTCTGCTGGGGTATGCAAATGAAAAGTTAAGGAAGGGAGAGACTCTTTCGATCGTTTGTGTCGGCGATAGTGTCACGGCGGGCTACGACACAACATCTTCTGATAAAGTTCCGGCTGACAATGGCGACTGGGCAACTCATGCGCCTACAACTTATCCGTCACGCCTGGCATCAAAATTAAATTACTTCACTAATGCAACCGTAAATGTTGTTAACAGAGGATACAGTGGTGATACTGTAGTTGCAGGATATAACCGATGGACAACGAATCCTAACTGTCATGTTGCGCACATTATGTATGGGCTCAATGACTCAGGTAACGATTTGGTTGAATACGGAAACTATATTGAAAAACAGATCAGGAAATATATTTCCTGGGGTTGCGGTGTGGTAATTCATACAACTACAGCGGTAAGATTTGGTAATTTAAATAACGCTGGGGCGCGATTTGCTCAGCATGCAAGAAGTATTGCAAAAGCTTACGACTGTCCTATATTTGAAAGTGAAGGAGTGCATCAATACTGCGATTACAAGTCTGTTTATAGTGATGACATTCACTTTAACAAGGCTGGATATGCAAAATATGGTGATGCCGTTTGTTCCTTCATTCTGTCTGGTGGATGGGTAAGAGAACAGATTAGGAATATCTGCACATACACAGCCCAGCAACCTGGGAGGTCAACGGAAGGTATTGGCTGGTTTGGTAAAAACGTTTCACTCGGGAACAATGATTTTGCATATGTCTGGAATGGACAGACAGGCAGTATGAACGCAAATCTGAATGCTATTCACTCATTCTCTTTTTTCCTGGATGCTGAAGCTGCAAATGTTTTTATCGTGGGAAATATCCCATCTGGCGCAACTGTTATCTGCTCAGACCCAGCAACCACCGTCGATGGCTATGAGGCTTCAAATAAAGTACAGCCTAAGTTCCTGAGAAAAAGCATTGTTGAAACTAAGCCATACTCCCCCTCATCAAGAGCGAGTCAGCAAGGTAAAAAAACGTGGCTAGGAACGCTCGTGGGAAGAGGGTGGAAAACGGTCGCTATTTACAATCCAACCTCGATCCAGGGCTTTGTTAACTACTTTATTGTTGAGCCTGAAAGCCCTGAGGACGTGTCGCAAACAAACTCTGGTGTTGTGCCAGCTAAGAAAGAAATATACACATACAAAAACCCGGTTACTGGTCGAGCAAACCCGGATACAGCGCTTCCAGCAACTACAGTCATGCCAGCTAAAGTGTATTTTCCCTTGCCAAAGTCTTTGTACAGAGCATCTCAGCCGTGGTCTTCTTTCTTTGACTCTCTGACTATAGAAATAGTCACAAAAACTGTTGCCTCTGCTGGAGGAGCCACCTATAACGGCGTGCATAAGATGATCGCTTACCAGGACGCCGGTGCAACACTTGCTATTGGTAGCATGTTCAAATCAGCAGCAAATTGCCTGACTCCGTCAAGCGCCAAGCTTGCATGGCAAGACCCCAATAATGCAGCAGGAACCATCACCGACGGAGCGATCCCTCCAAACGCCAACAGGGACGCGATTATGTTTTTACTTCTCGAGTTCCCAACAGCACCGGCAGGGTATTTTTCAGTTGAGGTTACTTGCAACGCTCAACTGGATAGTTATGGGGCATGGCTTGATTAATTAACTTAACTTCCCACATCATTTCTTACTGGATACAATGTGATTTTATCCCCTTCGAAGTCACATCTGTAAGTTAATGATGTGGGAGTAACATCAATAAAATCTGCCTTAACAACTGATAAATTTTTATCCCCTCCTTCAATTACATCTAAATTAAGAGATATTTTATTTTTGAGTAGCGCCCATACCAAGTCTTTACATGTTGAATCATTGTTTGATGCAGCCGCTGAAGCAGAGAAGAGAACAATCGCAACTGGTAATATAAATTTCGTGTGAAACATGCCTGACCCTTATTTGATTCCGCAAAATTTGGATGTGGTAATTTACAATGAGCCAGGACATGCAGTCCAGTACAAAAGGGGGTTTTTACATGACCAGAAATGATCCAACCATCATCTTCATAAACAGACTACCCAATGGTGCTTCTGTTAGCATGGATTCCGCGTAATGCTAAGCATCCCCGCTGTTCTGCAACCTTTCCGTAATCTAGATGGGCATGCTGACAACCTATCTAAGCACTGCCTTCCATAGATGTTTTTGCGTAGTTGATGTAGAATTATCAAAAAATATCAATAGGTAATGTCTATGAAAAGGATTCATTGGGTAGACTCTGCGCGATTTGTCGCCATTTTGATGGTTGTTGTTACCCACTGCCACGATAAGATGAAAATCGGCAATGTTCTTGTAAGCAGTTTGTTCTATTCAATAGATAGACTCGGTGTTCCTATTTTTTTGATGATATCAGGAGGTCTCATTCTTCCAGGCTTGGAAAAGAAGGACCCGATTGAGTTCTATAAGAAAAGAATTCCACAATTCTTATTTTTGATATTTATTTATACGGTATTTACCAATATGTCTGGAATGATATTTGAAGAGGGAAGAGGCGTTATTGATTCATTGTTGTACTCGTCGATATATCTGAATGGCATAATCCCCTCAAAATCAGGTTATGCAGCTCATATGTGGTTTATGTACACGATTATCGGCCTGTACATTATAGCTCCATTTCTTGCAAGGATGCTTAGCTTATGCTCAACCAGATTAATTTGTCTATTTGTTGGTGTTTGCATTGTATTTAATTACATACCTTATGTATTCAGTGAGTTTTTCCCATTATTTGATATTGGTTTGCTAAAAAGAATGGGATCTGATTTTACCGGGGGGTATCTTATCTATATGGTAATAGGTTACCTCCTTATCAATAGAATTAATATTGACTTAAAGTCACTTCACATTGTTATACCTTCTGTTTTAATAATCTTTGCAGGATGTTTATTCCTGGCTTATGAAGATGTGTCACGGAATAGCATACTTAGCTCATATCATTGGTATAGTGCTTCAATATTTATCTTAGTAATGTCGGTATCCTCCATGTTGTTGATAAAGGCTTTTATGGATGGAGAGTGCAAAGCTGTGGTTTCAAGCATATCAAAATATTCATTTGGTATTTATCTTATTCATTACGCCGTGCTTTATGCAATAAAGCCATTGATTACGACATTTGCTTTGCAAGTAGGCGAGGTCGGTGCTGTGTTGCTACTATTCGTGCTCGTGATGCCCATTAGCTATGTTCTTGTCCGGATCATTGGCGCACTGCCTGGTGGTAAGTTCTTGACTCAGTGATGTCGTGAAGAGGTAGTGTTAAATTTACTATTTTATACCTTGATCGTTACCACCTTTCGATAATACTGTATATGCATACAGTTAATTGGTGAGGTGATTATGTCACGTACAACAGACATGCATGCCGCCTTTGTTGCGGCTCAGGAGCCATTCATTCCTCCTTCTTCCTGCATTGTCGAAACGCAGGAAGGCTTTGATTTTATTGATAGCTCATCGCTTTGCAAGCGCGGAGACACATTGCTCATCTGGTTTTGCGGCCGCCAGCAGCATGCGTACTGGGCCGGTGACGCACTCATTACTGATGATGGTGAAGCCATTGAAGGCGAGGCGCTTGATGATGTTCGCCTGGTAGGTGTAGTTACGCATACCATTCGCCCAGTTGTTTCAGACGAAAATCCCTTCATGTAGTATTCAAAGTGAGCGATCGACACTCTTCCTTCTGAAATTTACAAATACCAAAAAACCAATAGCGTTGTAGGCTTAGAAACGAAGCGGCCAGGAAGTAGCCAAACATAAACAACCGGCCATCTTGATCAGTGCCTCAGTTAAAACTACTGTATATAAAAACAGTATTCGAGGTGTGCATCATGGAGTTCTTCAGACCGGCAGAGTTACGCGAAATTATTGCTATCCCGCTCTTCAGCGATTTAGTGCAATGCGGCTTCCCAAGCCCGGCAGCTGACTACGTAGAGCAGCGCATCGATCTCAATGAATTGCTTGTGTCCCATCCCAGCTCGACGTATTTCGTTAAAGCTGCCGGCGACTCGATGATTGAGGCCGGGATCAGCGATGGCGATCTGCTGGTAGTCGACAGCTCGCGCACTGCTGAGCACGGTGACATTGTTATCGCCGCTGTGGAAGGGGAGTTCACTGTTAAACGCCTGCAGCTGCGTCCGACCGTGCAACTCAATCCTATGAACAGCGCCTACAGCCCGATTGTTGTTGGCAGCGAAGACACGCTGGACGTTTTCGGCGTCGTGACTTTCATCGTGAAATCTGCGAGCTGAATATGTTTGCGCTCTGTGATGTGAATTCGTTCTACGCATCATGCGAGACGGTGTTCAGGCCAGACCTGAGAGGGCGACCAGTGGTCGTTCTCTCGAACAATGACGGCTGTGTAATAGCACGCAGCGCCGAGGCCAAGGCCGCTGGAATTACCATGGGTGAGCCGTTCTTCAAGCAAAAAGAGTTGTTCCGGCGCGCTGGTGTTGTTTGCTTCAGCAGTAACTACGAACTTTACGCTGATATGTCCAACCGTGTAATGACGACGCTCGAAGAAATGAGCCCCCGCGTCGAAATTTACAGTATCGACGAAGCTTTTTGCGACCTGACCGGCGTTCGTAACTGCCGGGACCTTACCGAGTTCGGCAAGGAGATCCGCGCAACGGTTCTGAAGCGTACGCACCTGACGGTTGGGGTTGGAATTGCGCAGACAAAAACGCTCGCTAAGCTGGCCAATCACGCCGCAAAGAAGTGGCAGCGTCAGACTGGCGGGGTAGTTGACCTGTCCAATATCGATCGCCAGCGCCGACTCCTTGCCCTGGTGCCAGTAGAGGATGTATGGGGCGTCGGCAGGCGCATCAGCAAGAAGCTCAACGCTATGGGCATCAAAACGGCTCTGGACCTCTCAGAGCAAAGCACCTGGATTATCCGTAAACACTTTAATGTGGTACTCGAGCGAACCGTCCGGGAGTTACGCGGCGAGCCTTGTCTTGAACTGGAGGAGTTTGCGCCGGCAAAGCAGGAAATTGTCTGCAGCCGGTCCTTCGGCGAACGCGTGACAGAGTACGAACAGATGCGCCAGGCCATTTGCAGCTATGCGGCGCGTGGCGCCGAAAAGCTTCGCGGCGAGCATCAGTACTGCCGCTTTATCTCTGCGTTCGTGAAAACCTCACCATTCGCGCTTAATGAGCCCTATTACGGTAACAGCGCTTCAATGAAGCTTCTCACGCCCACCCAAGATTCCCGCGACATCATCAACGCCGCGGTAAAGTGCCTGGACAAAATTTGGAAGGATGGGCACCGGTACCAGAAAGCGGGCATTATGCTCGGTGACTTCTTCAGTCAAGGTGTGGCCCAGCTCAACCTGTTTGATGAGAACGCGCCGCGCGAAGACAGTGCGCAGCTGATGCAGATCCTCGACCAGCTCAATGCCAAAGGCGGTAAAGGCACGCTCTACTTTGCCGGGCAGGGCATACAGCAGCATTGGCAGATGAAGCGAGAAATGCTTTCGCCGCGGTATACAACGAGATACTCAGATCTGCTTAGAGTCCGATAAATTTTCCTGATGTCTTGGTTCGCTTTGCGCCATCAACAGACATTGGCTGAATAGAAAGCAGCCGTGATGTGTTTTCATTAACGCTGGTTACGTTAGAATAGGCTCGCTGAAAACGAGAGAACTGGAGTACAAATGTTTGCTGATTTTGGTATCGTGAATTTCTGGACGTATCTGCTTGGGGCGACACTGATAGTTCTTGCTCCTGGCCCTGAAACCATGTTTGTGATTAAAACAAGCATTACGAGCGGCATCAAACGAGGCTTTGCTGCAATATTTTCCATTCTCATGAGTGATGTACTTCTGGTCCTGCTGGCATGGTGTGGGCTGGCTGCGGTCATAAGCTCAACCCCTGCCTTGTTTAACGCCATAAAATACGCAGGTGCTGCATATCTTTTCTATCTCGGTGTCCAGACGATACGCACTATTTTTAAGCCAACTGCCGAAACGAGTGAGGAAAAGAAACCTTCAACTGATGCTAGGGGCATCATCGGGCGCGGAATGCTGGTTACTCTACTGAATCCCAAGACGCTGCTGTTCTATATCTCTTTTTTCGCCCAATTCATCAATGTTCAGGCTGAACACTCGTGGATGGCGTTTATCATTCTTGCTGCGGTAATGTTTGCGATTACTCTCGTTTATTTCGGCTTCCTCGTTTTCTGCGGCTCTTATCTGCTTAGCCGGCTGAAAGGCAACCGTAGGTTATCAACCATTGGAAACGCACTGGTAGGTATGTTCTTTATAGGGTTTGCAGCTCGACTCGCAAGCGCATCTTCCTGACTGTACAGATAAACCGCCGTGAGGCGGTTTTTTTACGTTGTTTCGCTGGATAGAACGTCCGCATGTCGCTTATTTCGAACGTGCCAGGTCTCATTTGTCCTTTCATCGCGCAGTCTCTATTAGCTCTGGCCCTTGATTCTTCGCATTACCCACGGCGCGCGTCACGGCGTGCCAGATAAACTTGTCGGCGGGCACCGATCCGTCGGCTGCTATCTCTTCCGCTTCTTTCCCTCCAACATCCTGACGCATCCATTCCCGGGCCGCTTCAGGTGACAAGACCAGTGGCCGGCGGTCATGAATATCGACCAGACCTTTATCAGCTGCAGATGTCACTATCAGAAAGCCTTCCGCTTCGTCTCCGCGCTCGAACGGTGTGCTGCCGATTGCTGCCATGAAAATGGGTTGGCCGTCGGACCGGTGAATGAAGTAGGGCTGTTTCTTGTCGCCTTCCTTTTTCCATTCGAACCATCCATCGGCGAAGCAGATCGCCCGGCCATGCTGCCAGAGAGGTTTGAACATTCGGCTGGTGGCCGCAGTCTCGACGCGAGCGTTAATCAGCGGCGGCTTATCCCACCACCCGGGCGCGTAGGACCAAAGAACCGGATCGAGGTTCAGCTGCTCGTCGCGTTCGCTCAGCAGCAGAACTTTGGTACCTGGTGCGACGTTGTACCGGCCAATGGGTTCCGGGTCAAAGGCAATGTCACGATCGGCTTCATTGGCCAGGTATGCCAGATATTCTTCGCGGGTTTGGGCTTGTGCAAAACGTCCACACATAGAAACCTCCAGCCAGATGTCAGACTGAAAGTATAGGGCAGGGAGAAAAAGTAGCGCGCGCTGGTTAAGTCTTACAAACGGATTTGGGGCGATTATGCTGATGAGGATGAAATGCGTAAAGCGGGGCGTTGCGAAACTGGAAGGAGCTACGCAAAGTTATGTGGTGGGGCATGGTTGGGGCAAAAAATTAGCGCAAAACAACTCAAAACCTCATAAGGCAGTGATTCGTCTTGCGCTAATGCTTTGGTTTTAGCTAGCTTCTGACTTACTTCAACTCAGTTCGTCAAAAAGATGCCGCACATGATGATAAAACACTAAGCATCATGCCCGGCGGCCAGTACCGCCGGGCGTTTTCTTACCAGCCACAAACCTCGTGCTCATTTTCCGTGTCGTAAGCGCGAACGGTATTCACCAGATCCTTCACCACGTCTGCGGCGACGTCCGGAATGAGCAACTCCATTGGGGCGTCTGTTTCATAGTCCACCGAGACGCCGTTGCTGTTGTTGGTCACGGTCACGGTGTACGTTGCTTTACCCACGCTGTTACTCCTTATGTGTATTAACCACTTTTCCGATACCTGCGCCCTGAAGCGTAACCTCAGGGTCGGCAAAAAAGTCGATATTGAAATACGTATCGTCGGTCAATAACTCAATGCGGTGCCATTTTTGCGGCGGTGAGATGCCAAACGATCCGGCTTCTATCACCAGCTCCAGATCCGGTTCTGTCGCGTCTGCATCCGGGAAGCCAAAATAGCGCACGGCGCCCTGCATCACGGACAAACGGCCGTAGACGCTGGCTTTCGTATTATGATGGGTGAAAAGGGCTTTTGGTGCCGTGTCTTTGTTCCAGAATGGCGTGGAGCGGGTATGAACAAAATTCTCAGGAATACGTAGCATAATGGTTTCCTCGTAAGTGCAAGCCACTTAAAGCGACCTCAGTACCTCGGGTTCGACGAAAAAGTCGATGTTGAACAGCGTGTCATCGGACATCACTTCGATGTGGTGCCATTTCTCAGGCGGAAAAACGCCGAAGTGACCGGCCTTGATAATCAATGTGCTGTCAGGCTCGGGAGTCAATTCATCGGCATAGCCTAAGTAACGTACGGCACCCTGCATCACGGTCAGGCGAGGATAGACGCCCGGGCGGGTACCCGTGTCGAGATGACGCTGAAAGATCCCGGCAGGAGCGGTGTTTTTATTCCAGAAAGGGGTGGAGCGGGTATGAATACAACTCGGCGGAATGCGCAGCATATTGCCTCCCATGAATGTCTGCCTTTATTAGACGCCTTTTCAGAATTCAAAATTTATCAAAAAGTGCATTTAATATACATGTTATCAATAAAGGTTATTGTTCACTCTCCCGGCTTGTTACACAGAATACTCAGTTGTTATTAGCCTTAATATTTAAGTGGTTATTGTGTAACGAAAAAACTTGATCTGTATCAACATATGACGCATATTGCGTGCGGTTATTTTTTCGGCTCTGGTATCAAGAATGACGTTGTATCAAAAGATGTTGGTTTTTTACGCAATCATGGCTTCCATCTGCGCATTAATTACCTGGTTCCTCTCCAAAGACCGCAAACGTATCCGCCTGCTCAGCGCTTTTCTGGTGGGATCAACCTGGCCAATGAGCTTTCCCGTTGCGCTGCTGATCTCGCTTTTCTGAAGCACGCTTCCCGTTTTAAAAGATGAACGTAGCATTCCGGATGTGATGGCTGTATAAATACACAGTTAGTCATAAAAGGAGTGCTTATGAACAGTTTTTACTCGCAGCAGGCCGGCTGCACCGTGCGCTGGCATGATTTGCCTGGCACAGGCGATCCCGTGGTGTTCATTCACGGGCTGGGCTGCGCCGCTTCCTATGAATATCCCCGTGTCGTTTGTGACCCTTTTTTTGGCGCGCGCAGAGCCATTCTCATCGATCTGCCCGGCAGTGGTTACAGCGACAAACCTCTGCACTACTCCTACCGAACAACTGACCAGGCCCGTGTCGTCGTGGAGCTGATTAACCATCTCAAGCTTGATGCCTTATGGCTTTATGGTCACAGCATGGGCGGCAGTATTGCTATCGAAACGGCGGGGCTGCTGGGCACCCGCGTTAAGGGACTGATGGTGTCAGAACCTAATTTTCACGCGGGCGGGGGCATGTTCAGCCGGTCTATTGCGGCACAAACCGAGCAACAGTTTCTGGATCAGGGCTATGACGCCATGCTGCGGGCAGAAACCACGGCGTGGGCGGGGTGCCTGCAGAGCAATGCCCCTTATGCAGTCTGGCGCGGTGCATCGAGCCTGGTGGAAGGCGTTGAGCCAGACTGGGAGGCGCAATTCCTGTCACTCCCGTGCCCGGTGACGTTGATTTTCGGCGAGCTGTCGCTCCCTGATGACGACGTGGATAATCTGAAGCAGAAGGGCGTTGCGGTGAAAATTATCCCTGCGGCGGGGCACTCAATGTCGTGGGAAAACCCCTCAGCGCTGGCGCAGACGCTAGCGGACTGTATGGCCCGCACTGCTGCGGGCCAAAAAATCAGAATGTAGGCCGGGTAAGCGCAGCGCCACCCGGCAAGAAAAGGCGGCTATATTGCTAATCAGCGCAATAACGCGTGCAACGCCTGACGCGCACCAGGCTGGACATCATGCGGGTGCTGGTAATCAATGTTCTCTATCGCGCGGCTATAGAGCGCAACCAGCCAGTCGTAAACGTACGCGGTAGCCGCATGCACGGGCTGTTCCCCCAGGCGCGTCAGGCGGGGCTCAGCGCTGCTGACCACTGGCGTAATGAAGATTGCCTGACCCTTGCGGATGCGGCTTGCCGGACGCGTCGCCGCGGGCGTCTGGTCGTAACCCAGCCAGCCAATGAAGTTACCCATTACGGCATGCAGCTGCGCAGCGCTGCTTTTGTCCGCTTCGACAATACGCTGAAGCTGCTGAGGCAGATCCAGCCGGTAGCTGGTGATAACCAGAACATCCGCGATTTGCTGTAACACCGCGGGTTCCAGCCCAAGACGGGCGGCCGTGGCCTCATTGCGGCTCCACTGACGCAGATGATTAATCCACACCCTGTGCGCCAGACGCGCTTTGTCTTTTGTCTGGAGCAGTCCGGCGCTTTCCTGGGCGCTATCGGCAAACAGGTCAATGCTATCCGTAAACAGCCCGTTAACCTGCTCCTCGCGCGGCTGCTGAACGGCCAGCAGCGTTTCAAAGGCTTTTAGCGGCGGCAGCAGGCCATCAAGCAGCTCGCCGTGGCGGGCGGCGCTGCTTTGCAGCGTGCGCACCATGTTTTCTGCCTGAGCGCGTCGGGTACCGGGCTCTTCAACCAGCGGAGTCAGGTAGCTTTGCATCAGCGACGAGAGCTCCTGGCGCAGCGCGTTTTTCAGCGTGCTGAGACGCTTTTGTCGCTGCGCGGGCAGCGTGGCCTGAGACAGCCACTCGATGACGCGCTGCATGCTGTGGCTGTCCAGCGCCTGCAGCGTGCCCCAGCGTAAGCCCGGTTTCCCGAGCAGATGCTGTACGGCTTCATCAAGATTCTGCCGGGTGGTAAAGCGAGCGTCGTGCGGGGTAATGGCCCATACCAGGCCCGGCAGGGCAGAGTCTTCAGCGGGCTGCGTCTCTTTGACCCAGTTCATCAACACTTTTGCTTTTTTGGCCGTCTGTTCGTGGTGCGCCGTCGCATTGCAAATGACCAGCACATCCGGCTGCAGCTGTTGACGGTAGTGCTCGAGCAGCCACTGGGATTTTGCCTGGCGCAGCGGGTCGGCACGGTTATCTTCGAAAACCGGGATATCAACGATATCGACGTTATCCAGCGCGCCGTTCTCAACCGGCAGCACCAGCTCGCGGGTCAGGAAGGCAAGCACATCGACGGGAACGCTGATGGCGTTGAGCATCTCACCGTTATTCAGCGGATGAAGCAGCGTCTCCTGCGCATCCTGAAGGGCCGGCGTGCCGTCGTGCGTCAGGAACCCTTCACCCGGCAGACCAAAGCTGTCCACCAGCAGGCTGAGCGGGGCGGCAAGCTCGCTCGCGTGGCTGGTCTGATGCAGCACGTGAGCCAGGTTTAACCACTGCTGGGTCAGCTCCTGCTGCTCGCCCCACAGCAGCGACCAGACGCTGGCCCGGGTGCTGAGATCGAGCGAAGGCACCAGCTGTGCAAACGCATGCCACAGGGCATCGTCAATTTGCTGTTTGGCGGCGGGCACCGTGCTCTGCCAGAAGCGGGCAATCGCGCCCACTTCCTGAGCCGTGATGCCGGGTACGCCCTGCGGCTGGCGCAGGCCGCGCCATTTTTCCAGACGCGTCTCAATGACCGCCTTATCCACCGCGCGCATCTGCGGATGCAGCGTCGTGCGGGCAATAAACAGCTGTACCAGCTCGGCCTCGGTGACCAGACTCAGGCGCAGCGGGAACGCCTCATCGGATACCGCCGGGGTTTCCCGGGTGAAGCGGACGGCCATATTGGTCAGGGCATGACCCGGATTGATATGCGAAAAATAGTCAAAGGTGCGCTGACCCGGCGTCACGTTCAGGCGTCCATTGCCGCTGCCGCACAGAGACAACAGCAGGTGCGCTTTCGCACTCTGCGAATGGCCGTAAAGCCCGATGCTGCTCTGGCGCGTCATGGCGCGTTCAATGGCCTGCTCCCGCGCCTGCGCCGCGTTGATGCGGGCAAGCAGGGCGTCGGCATCGTTATCCAGCACAGGGGCGTTCAGCCGCGTCTCATTAATCCACCCGATTAAGGCCTGAGTGGTGGTCGTCGTCGCTGTCATTTCAGGTATACGCTCCCGCTGTCGATCCAGTAGTGGCTGCCGCTGTGTCGGCGATCGGCCAGAGTATTCAGTTTGAAGGTTAATGCGTCAGGTGCCACCGGCGTGCCGTCCTGCAGCCAGGCATCGCTCAGCTCGAAGGCCTCCGGACCCTCCTGCTTGCTGCCGCCGCAGAGCTTGAGTCGCACGTTCAGCACGCCGTCGCCGGCAATCGCTTTCGCCAGTTCAGCCGAGTTAATGCTGAGCGTGTAGAGCGGCGTGGCGGGCCAGCGCGCGTTCGCCAGCTGGCGGAAGCCGAGGGTGACGTTACCGCGCAGCGGGAAGTGCAGACGTGCGTCGAGCTTCGCGCCCGGCTTATCGAGATCGATATCCTGATACCAGACGTTTTCCTCGCGCAGGGTGTTGACGGTGTTATCCAGCACGCCCAGATAGCGCACGGTTGAATACGCGCCAATGTCCGCGGCTTTAAAGTTGAAGCGCGGCAGGCGCAGGTCGAGCGCCAGGCTGCAGAGCATGGCCCCCACGGCGGCCGTCGATTTCGGGTTGCCAATGCGCCCCTGCTGGCTGAACGGATACCACTCGTGCACCTGGTATTTATCCAGCCAGACGATGCGGTTGACCGGCACTGGCTGCAGATGGCGAATGAGCGCCTGAACGCCGGGCAGGCAGCCAGGGCGACCGGTGATCAGCAGAATATCGCAGCTGTAATGCGAAATTGCCTCACACACCGCGTGGAGCGGTGAGGCCAGCGTAAACTGCCCGGCCAGCATCGCATCCTGCATTTCGCGGAAATTGACGTGCAGCGGCACGGCGAAGAGGTCAAAAGCGTCTGAACCCGCAGGCAGGGCATGATCGATCGCCTGCTGCAGGTAATTCATTACGTTGCGGGTCGGTTTCTGCGCCAGGAGATCGCCAAAGGTGGCATGCAGACCGGCCAGCGGATCGTCAACGTCGCTCGACTCCCATGCGGCAAGAATGGCATGGCCAATCGGCATAAAGAGCTGAAGTGCCGTTTGCTGGCGGAGTACGGCCTGGGTATCAATGCGCCCGGAGTCGCCGAACAGTGAAGCCATCAGCAGCGAGGCGTCCGCAATACCGGATTTCTGCAGCTGCGTTTGCAGGGCGGGCAGCACGTAGCGTTGGATCACGTCGAGAAGCGTGTCGTCGCCCGCCACCTTAAAGCCTTCGCGGAACAGCAGCTGCGGGGTAATTTTGACGTTATTGCCGGAGCCGTCGTCCAGCTGATAGTGGGTGATCGCCATATCCGTTGTGCCGCCGCCGATGTCGATGGAGGCAACGCGCAATGCGCGACCCGGCTGAATACCCGGCTCAGTGGCGCGGTCCGGACGGGCAAGGGAGGCGAAGAAGGCTTCCGTCTGGCCGCCAAAACGAGAGATTGCTTCGTTATACAGCCAGACCAACTGGCCGCAGCTGGCTTCATCCCACTCCATCTGAATTTCAGGCACCGGCACCACGCTCTTATCCTGCTGTTTGCGGGTGACAAAATCCTCATCCTGCGGGTGCCAGCCCATCGCTTTCCAGACGATAGCGATGGCTTCGAACATGCGGCGACGGAAAATCTCGCGCTCCTGCTTGGGCATGGCGGAGGGCAGCGTCAGGATCAGGGTGCGCAGCTGGCGTGGAGACGCCGGGAAGCCCAGACGCAGGCGCGTGGCGACGCTGTTGATCTGCCCCAGAGCCTGAGCCAGCAGCTCGCACAGCATGTGCGTCATCAGCGTGCTGCGGCTGTACTGCGGCGAGAAGACCGGCAGCCGCTCGTCCTGCGGCAGCGTGAAGAGCGGCTCTCCGTCATCGTTCATCAGGTTCATCAGCGGAAACGCGGTGGCAAGCGGCTCACGCTGGGTTTTGCTGTTCATCTGGCTAAAGCGCCAGTCCTGCACCACCGGCGTTTCATCCCACAGGTAGCGACGCGGGCTGGAGATGCCGCTGTTGCCTTCGGTACCCAGACGCTGCATCGCCAGCTTGCGGGCTTCATCGCCGACGCGGACAATCGACGGCCAGACAAAGGCATCTTCGCGACCGCTTTCAACCGAGAAGTGCTGCTTGCCAAAACGCGCTTCGGAAAACTCGAGGCGGCTGGTGAACAGCGGCTCATTCAGGAACTGCGGCTCGCTTAACGAGCGTACCTGCAGCTCGGCGGTCTGGCGCAGCCCATCGTTCGCATCGCCGTGGTCCTCGATAATGACGCCGCAGGTATGGGTATTGCCCACGTCGAGGATCAGGTCGACCGGAATGGCAGGCGTGCTGAGCGTATGGGTAACAAATTTCACTTCCGGCACGGTGAGCTGCTCGCCGAGCATGGTCAGCACGTTGAGCCAGTGGGCCTGATACTCAAACCCGCGCATCGCCTGCTGGAGATCGCGTTCCGAGCGGTTCTCAACGCCGTCGGCGTACTGGGTAAAGGCCTCGCGCAGCCAGCCATCAATCCAGGTCTGGTCGAGGAAGCTTTCAACCTCATTGTCTCGCCAGGCCAGCGCGAAGCGGGTGCCGTTCAGAATATCGTTTTCGACCGGGGACAGAGCGGACGTGGCATGTTCGGCAATCTGGCTGTCAAGCGCGAGGGTCACGCGGTGCGTATTGCCAGCCGTGTCGGGGGTATCCAGCTTGCGCACCTGGACGCGGGCCCAGTTATCCGGCCCTTCAACAAAGGTCCGCGGCGGGTTGAAGCGCAGGAACGGAACCGGAAGCCAGACGCCATCGAGCACGGCCAGCGACTGATGCAGCGGGATGGTGGTTTCCGGTTTGACCACTTCAGGCTGCCCGCCGTTCGTTCCCGGCAGGGTGTAGCGCCCGTTGACCAGGTCGAAATCGAGTCGCAAAAGCGGGCCGTTCGCGGTTTTACGTACGAAGCGCCCGTGGCTGGCGGTGTCCTGCGGCGTCAGGCCGAAATCAAGGAACTGCACGCCGCTGTTAGCGATAAGCGTGACGCTTTGTTTATAGTCGCAAAGATTTACCAGCATAGGATCAGGCACCTGCTTTCTTGAACGTCAGTGGGACGACGGTATTTGCGTCATAACGGGCGCGACATTCTGCGATATCGCTGGCGCCAGCTTTACAGGCAACCTCCGGCATCGGGTAGCGGGAACCGTCGGTGCAGCGGGCATGACCGCGACTCTTAATCATCAGCTCGCCGTTGCTGTGCAGCCCGGAGAACACTTCCGCGCGGCAGACAACGTTATCGCCGTGGACAACGCGGGCGAAGCCTTTATTGTTCTGGATCTGATAGCGCAGCGACGGCGGCTTGCCGGTCACCGGATCTTTCACATCGAGCATGGCGCGCCAGGTTCCGTTCAGGAAACGCGTGGATCCGGCTTTCACCTGGTTCGCTTCCATCACCATGGCATCTTTCGGGATGGCGACAATCACCACCGGAGCGGGCTGTGGCGCAGGAACTGGAGCCGGTTCTTTTTCTTTGCTCGCCACGACTTCAGCCTGATGCAGCGGTAAGTTCATGGCCAGCGGCTCAACCGCCTTAATCGGCTTTGGCGCAATCTCTACGGGCTGAGGGGCGGGCGCGGGCGCGGGCTCGGCGGAAGGCGCCTGTTTTGGCCACAGCAGCGGCGCGGCGATGGCGGCAACAATCACGGCGGCAACCGGCAGCGTCCACAGGGGGATACGGCGCTTTTTCGCGACAATTGCCGGGGCCGGTTCCTGAATGGGTTGCGCAACAGCCGGAGCTGGCTCGGGTTCATACAGATCATCCGGCGTAATGCGCACCACCGTGGAAGGGGCGATCAGCGGCTCGTCAGCGTGCTCAAAGGTCATCACCGGTTCGGGTTCTGGCTCGGGTTCAGGATCTTCAATGACAACGGGGGCAGGCTCAGGGATCAGCGATTCACGCAGGCAGTCGAGGACATCGTCGCGCGCATTTTCGTTCAGGTTTACAAAGCCCCAGAAGCTGATGACCGGCTTTCCGTCCACCAGGAACAGGAAGTTTTCCCCCGGGAACTGGAATGCCTTCGACAGCAGAGAGCCAAAAAGCTGCTGCGCGGTTTTGGGCGACTGGAGGCATTTCTTGCTTAACGATTCGACGCTGGCAAGCGTGTTTTCCAGATAGCGTAGGGCGTGGTAGCGGTCATCTTCATCGGCCGCTTTCCAGCTGGTCACGTTCCCTTCAACAGGGGAGTACCAGTCCACGCGATCGCCACTGTCGTTGACCTGAGGAATAGCCAGACAGTCGACGATGGCCTGTTGTTTGCGCAACCGGAGCGCTTCCCGGATTTGTAACGCTGATTCAAAAACGGCTTGTCCGCCGCCGCCAACGGCCTGAAAATCATCCAGGTTACCGCTGCGTAAAAGAGTTTTTGCCACGATTTGATCCCATATACTTCTTCACACCGTTACTTTAACGAAACGACGAAGCAAACAAACGGAGGAAGAGACGCCAAAAGGGCCGATTTCTTGCGGCATAGAAAGTGACGGTTGTGCTTGACGAATAATGGCACTTAAGGCAAATCATTTTTTTGGGCGCTGGCTGTAAAACCAGCGAAAAACGCGGCTTTAGAATAACCTGATAGTGTTTCGTTATTTGCCAGGTCATAACGCCTGTGCTGTTATTACTGTCCTATATAATAAAACTGTCAGGGTTATAACCATGTCTACAGGGAAAACACTGCTCGCCCTTGCGCTGAGCGCTTTTTTACCGGCCGGTGCCGCGTGGGCGGCAAACAACGACACCCTTATTTACTGTTCTGAAGCGTCCCCCGAGTCGTTCAACCCGCAAATTGCCAGCTCTGGTCCGTCTTTTGTGGCCAGCTCTCAGGTGCTGTATAACCGCCTGATCAATTTCGACCCGGTGAAAAACACCCCGGTTCCGTCGCTGGCAGAGTCCTGGACGATTTCACCGGACGGCAAGACCTATACCTTTACCCTGCGCAAAGGGGTGAAGTTCAACAGCAATAAATACTTCAAACCAACGCGCGACTTTAACGCCGATGACGTTATTTTCTCGGTCATGCGTCAGAAAGACCCTAAGCACCCGTACCACAACGTGTCGCAGGGCAACTACGAATACTTCAACGATGTGGGTCTGGATAAGCTGATCCAGGACGTTAAAAAGGTCGACGATTACCACGTTCAGTTCACCCTCAGCGAGCCTAACGCCGCGTTCCTGGCCGACTGGGGGATGGATTTCGCCTCTATTCTTTCCGCTGAATACGCCGACGCGATGCTGAAAAAAGGCACGCCTGAGAACGTTGACACCTGGCCGATTGGGACCGGGCCTTATGTCCTCCAGCAATACAAGGTGGATTCGCTGATCCGCTATGTTGCTAACCCGAACTACTGGGACGGCGAGGTTCCAACGAAGCATCTCATCTTCTCCATCACGCCAAATGTGGAAACGCGTCTGGCGAAGCTGCAGACCAACGAGTGCCAGATCGTTCCTGCGCCGTCCCCGGTGCAGTTCGACGTTATCAGGAACAACAAGGACCTGACGCTGCACGCCGTCGATGCGCTGAACGTCGGCTACCTGGCGTTTAACACCGAGAAAAAACCGTTTGATAACGTGCTGGTGCGTCAGGCGCTGAACTACGCGACCGACAAGAAAGCTATCGTTAACGCGGTCTTTATGGGATCGGGCACGGTGGCAAAATCGCCGATCCCGCCAAACATGCTGGGCTTTAATAAAGACCTGAAGGACTACAGCTACGATCCTGAAAAAGCGAAAGCGCTGCTGAAGCAGGCCGGGCTGGAGAAGGGCGCGGAAGTCACGCTGTGGTCAATGCCGGTTCAGCGTCCGTACAACCCTAACTCGCGCCGTATCGCGGAGATGATCCAGAGCGACTGGGCTAAAGTCGGCGTGAAGGCCAAAATCGTCTCCTACGAGTGGGGCGAATACCTCTCCGGAATGCGCAAAGGCGAACATGACTCCGCGCTGTTTGGCTGGATGTCCGATAACGGCGATCCGGACAACTTTGCCGACGTTCTGCTGGGCTGCAACAGCATCAAAACCGGTTCAAACGCCGCGCGCTGGTGCGATAAGGGGTATGATGGTCTGGTGCAAAAAGCGAAGCTGACCAGCAACCCGGCCGAGCGTGCGAAACTCTACGGCCAGGCGCAGGAGATTTTCTACCAGCAGGCGCCGTGGATTGCGCTGGCAAACGGTAAAACGTTCTATGCGACCCGCAGCAACGTGACGGGATACAGCGTGAGCCTGATGGGCAGCGATTTCTCGAAAGCGAAGCTGAACTGATCTTGTGCCCGGTGGCGCTGCGCTTACCGGGCCTACGGTTCCCTCTGTAGGCCGGGCAAGGCGTAGCCGCCACCCGGCAATTCTCAAGGAGTGACAATGTCACATTTAAGCGAAGTTATCGCCCGCGTCGATGCCGCGATTGAAGAGAGCGTCATCACCCACATGAATGAACTGCTGATTGAACTGAGCGATGACGCTGAGCTGGGCCGCGATGAACGCTACGTCCAGCAGCAGCGCCTGCGTACCGCGATTTCGCATCACGGCAAGCAGCATAAGGAAGAGCAGGAGGCGCGCCAGGAACAGCTCACCAAGGGCGGCGTCATTCTGTAACGCTTAAAACTGGCGTCGCGCCACCAGCCAGGCCCCCACGACCAGCATCACCGCGCCGCACACCGGGCCTATCAGGGCGCGCAGCGGAATGCCGTTGCTTCTCAGCACGTCCATCACCAGCCCGCCGATGAGCTGGCTTGCTACCAGTACGGCGATAGTCGTCGCCGCGCCAACGCTCTGATACCCGCTTATGCTGGCAAACACGAAGAACGACCCCAGCAGCCCCGGAATGAGTGTCCACCAGCGTACCGTTGCGGCCAGCTCGCTAAACCCGGCGACGCCCTGTTTCAGCAGCAGAATGCTGACAAACAGCACAATGCCCACCAGGGAATTCAGCAGCATCGCGATAAGTATGGTGGAAGAGGACTGGGTGATTCGCACCATTAAGGTGTTTTGCACCACCAGACCAATGCCCGCCGCCACCAGAAACGCCAGCGTCAGTGACTGATTCATGGGATGGCGTCCGGGTCGCTGCGCTCGTCCAGCTGCAGCTGCATAAAGGTTAAGTCCAGCCAGCGGCCAAACTTGGTGCCCACCTGTGGCATCTGTCCCGTCGTCACAAATCCCAGCGTTTCGTGCAGATGAATCGAGGCGTGGTTCTGCGCTTCAATTCCCGCCACCATGACGTGTTTGCCGATCTGACGAGCCTCAATTATCAACGCCTTCATCAGCGTGCGGCCAATGCCTTTGCCCTGATGCCCCGGGTGGACATAAACCGAGTGCTCAACCGTATGGCGAAAACCGTCAAACGCGCGCCAGTCGCCAAAAGAGGCGTAGCCGGTGATAACGCCGTCTTCTTCGCTTACGAGAACCGGGTAACCCGCGAGCGTGCGCGCCTCAAACCAGGCGATTCGGTTATCGGTATCGACGGTTTTATCGTTCCAGATTGCGGCGGTATGCAGCACCGCGTGGTTGTAGATCTCTCCTATCGCAGCGCAGTCTTCTTTGCAGGCGTGACGAACGATCATGATTAAACCTCTGTGTGTTGTTCACTATAGTATTACGTTGTTGCTACGATATTACACAACCGTATAGCCCGAACGCTACGGCATAAGCCATATTTTTTTGTTATCAAAAGCTCATTGAAATGCCGTTCATACACTATAGTATGACGTCATGAACACCATAACAGACACGATGAATCAACGGATTAGCGCAAGAATTCGCCTGGAGCGTGAGTCTCGCGGATGGTCCCTGAGCGAGCTTGCCGACCGGGCAGGCGTCTCCCGCGCCATGATCCATAAGATAGAGCGCGGGGACAGTAGCCCAACGGCCACCTTGCTTGCCCGCCTGTCTGGCGCGTTTGGCATCAGCATGTCCACGCTGATTGCCCGGGCCGAGATGCAGGAGGGCAAGCTGCTCCGCCTGGCAAACCAGCCCGTCTGGCGCGACCCGCAGACGCACTATCTCCGCCGCCACGTTTCTCCCCGCACCGATCTGCCCATCGACCTTGTTCAGGTTGAGCTGCCTGCGGGCAGCGATGTTCCGATGCCTGCATCTTCATACGCGCTGGCGCGTCAGCTTATCTGGCTGCAGTCCGGCGAGCTGGTGTTTCAGGAGGGCGATACGCGCCACGAGATGCACGCTGGAGACTGTCTGGAGCTGGGGCCGCCAAATGACTGCCGATTCATCAACGAAACGAATGAAACCTGTATCTATCTGGTTGTACGGCTTAACCAGTCTGGCTCGTAATGCTAATGCGGTAACGCCGATCGTGAGCCAGGCTGTAATGACATTTGTACCAGAAGGAGATCCCGATGAATCAACCTGTTTCGCAAAACCGCCGCTGGGTACTGGCCTCTCGTCCACAGGGCGCGCCGGTCGCGGAAAATTTTCGTCTGGAAACGCAGCCTGTTCCAGCGCCTGCTGAGGGGCAGCTTTTGCTCCGTACCGTCTGGCTGTCGCTGGACCCTTACATGCGCGGCCGCATGAGCGATGCGCCATCCTATTCGCCTCCGGTAGAGCTGGGTGCGGTGATGGTGGGGGGCACGGTCAGCCGCGTTGAGCAATCCCGTCACCCCGATTTCAAACCCGGTGAGTGGGTGCTGGGCTACAGCGGCTGGCAGGAGTATGGACTTTCAGACGGCAGCGGCCTGGTGAAGCTCGGCGAAAGTCCGACTCATCCTTCCTGGGCGCTGGGTATTCTGGGCATGCCGGGCTTTACCGCCTATATGGGGTTACTGGATATCGGGCAGCCCAAAGCGGGCGAAACGCTGGTGGTCGCCGCGGCGACGGGCCCGGTGGGCGCGACCGTCGGGCAGATCGGCAAAATCAAAGGTTGCCGGGTGGTCGGCGTTGCCGGTGGTGCTGAAAAATGCCGCCATGCCGTTGAGGTCCTCGGGTTTGACCTGTGCCTGGACCACCACGCCGCGGATTTTGCCGAACAGCTGAAGCACGCCTGCCCGAAAGGAATTGACGTTTATTATGAAAACGTTGGCGGAAAGGTATTTGATGCCGTTCTGCCGTTGCTGAATACCTCCGCCCGCGTGCCGGTTTGTGGCCTGGTGAGCGGCTACAATGCGACGGGCCTGCCTGACGGGCCGGATCGCCTGCCGCTTCTGATGGCGACCATTCTGAAGAAACGCATTCGTATGCAGGGCTTTATCATCGGCCAGGACTACGGGCACCGCATTAAGGAGTTCCAGGAAGAGATGGGGCGCTGGGTGCAGGAGGGTAAAATTCACTATCGTGAACAGGTCACGGACGGGCTGGAGAACGCCCCCGAAACGCTGATTGGCCTTCTTGAAGGGCGCAACTTCGGCAAAGTCGTGATTCGCGTCGCGGGTGACAATAAATAAACAGCTTTATGGCGGGGTTTCCCGCCATATTTATTTGTGAAGATACGATATATTGTCTTTAATTAATGGACATGGCATTTCGCGCCTTCATCCCGGATGAGCCCGAAACCGATAAAAAAATGACGTTTGCTTTTTTTGCTGTTTTTACGTACTTCCCACCACCAGGCATGACGATACAGGATATATCGGACCAGCGTCGTTTTATTAAAACTGGCGTTTAAAAATAGCATTAAGTTTTAGCTACAGGAATTGAACATGCTTGATTTGGATCACTTAGAAAAAGCCCAAAGGATCAGTCTTACCATGCAAGTTGAACTCAGTTTGAAAGGCGCGTTAATTACGGGCTCACTCAAACCTGGGGCACGACTGATTACGAAAGAGATCGCCGATAAATTAGGTACCAGTATTACACCGGTTCGCGAGGCGCTTTTGCGCCTGGTGTCATCAGGGGCGTTACACGCCACGCCGGCGCAGGCATTTCTGGTTCCGGAGGTGTCGCTGGAGCGGTACAACGAGATTAACGCCATCAGAAAACAGCTTGAGCCAATGGCGGTTGCTGCCGCATGCCAGAATATGTCAGACGGCAAGCTGGAGACGTTGCGCAAAATGTCAGAGGTATTCCATGAGGCCATGCGCAACGGAAACGTTCAACAGGCATTGCATGCGAACCGCGTCTTCCGGTTTACACTGTATCAGTATGCGGAAATGCCCACGCTTAACGCGTTAATTGAACAGCTCTGGGTGCGCATCGGGCCCTGTATGAACTATCTGCACCAGGAGCTTAACGACATTAAAGCGTCGACCTATCACTATGACGAACTCCTTTCCGCCCTTGAGCGAAGAGATGTTGATGCCAGCCAGAAGGCGATCGTTAAGGTGATTGATGAGGCGAATTCTCTTTTACAGCGACAATATTTTAACTAAGCGATTATTTAACAGAGCGACTATATACCGCGTCTAATTATTTATCTGGTGAATAACTCCTGATGGCTTATTGCCATCAGGAGCGTTATTTTATTTATAAAATAAACTTTTCTTTTTGCTTACTCGAAGCGATAAGAGACCGACAGGCCGACGCCGTAGTTACGGCCTGGTGCAGGCTCGTAATAACGCCCGTTGGATTCGTTGACAATAACTGAGCCGACGTACTCTTTATCGAACAGATTATCGACGCGACCAAAGACGTCCATGCCCCAGTTGCCGTAGTTGAATTTATACCCGGTATTTAGCCCGACCACGGTATACGACGGCGCTTTCGCCGTGTTCTCATCATCGGCCATGATATCGCTCATGTAGCGCACGTCAGAACCCGCGTACCAGCCCTCTTCAGGCTGCCAGCCAAACGAGGCGTAACCCATGTTGCGGGCGATGCCCGGCATGCGGTTACCGTTGCAGTCTGCGTCGCCGCATACGTTGGTGCGGTAGGTGGCGTCCAGATACGTCCACGCCAGCTTCAGCTTCCAGTTCTCAGCAAACTGCTGATCGAGGGAAACCTCCACACCCTGACGACGAGTTTTACCGGCATTTTTATAGCTGGTACGTCCGCCAGAGCTGGCGTCCACCACAATCTCATCATCCGTATCGGTGCGGAACAGGGCAGCGGTCAGCAGGCCATTGCCGATGCGGGTTTTGCTGCCCACTTCATAGGTGTTGTTGGTGGATGGCTTCAGGCCAATGTTCAGACCGCCCTGATTATCGGCGCGGTAGGAGAGCTCGTTGATGGTTGGCGTTTCAAAGCCACGCCCTGCAGCGGCGTACAGATTCCACGCGTCCGTCACGGCATATTTCACGGATCCGGCCGGGAGCCATTTGTGATAGCTTGCGTCGCCGCTGTCATCGCCATTGCCCGGCGTAACGTAATGGTCGTTGGAATCGAACCAGACCGAGCTGTAGCGCACCCCCGCATCCACTGACAGCTTCTGCGTCAGCTGCCAGCTCGTTTGCAGATACGGATCGACGTTCCACATCAGGTTACGTTCGTTACGACGTTTGTCACCCTTCACGCCGTAATCCGGCACGCCGTTGTTCATCACGAAGTTTTCGTATCCGCGACGATCTTCGCTCAGGTTTTCGTAGTTCAGACCGGTGGTAAAGGTGACCGGCACCAGCAGCTCGCCACGGTGCGTCCAGCGGGTATCTATGCCCTGATAGTGGCGCTGCATATCAATCACCCCGCCGGAGTGGGAAGGTTTGAGCTGCGGCTGATAGGGAATCGACTGGTACTGCGTCATTTCACGCTCGCCGGCGTACATCATCACGCTGAGGTCGTCCTGCGTGCTGAGCTGGCGGTCGTAGCGCAGGCCGGCCTGGGTCTGCTTAATAGTCTTACGCGTGTTGTACTGATCGCCGCGCGGAGACTGTCGCGGGTTGTCCCGCCACTCCTGATAGTTCAGCCCGCCCGGATCGTTGGCCTTCATGTCCACGCTGTTGAAGATAAGCGTCAGCTTGCTGACGTCATCAATCCGCACGCCCAGCTTAGCGTTGGCGAGGTTCTTCCGCGCGCCGCTGTGGTCGCGAAACCCTTTGGTGGTGAAGCGGGTGGTGGAAACGGTGTAATCCACATCGCCCGCGTGGGTGCCATCACCCATCGCGCCGGTGGCTTTCATGCCGTAGCGCCAGGTCCCGTAGCTGCCGTAATAGCTGCTGGCTTCAATGGTCGGCGGCTGCTGCCCGGTTTGGGTATTGATGTTAATCACGCCGCCAGAGGCGTTGCCGTACAGGGCAGAGAAGGGGCCGCGCAGCACTTCAACGCTCTCCACGCTGGAGAGATCGATGTTGGAGGTCTGGCCCTGTCCGTCCGGCATGGTGGCAGGAATACCGTCGACGTACATACGGATACCGCGCACGCCGAAGGTTGAGCGGGCGCCGAACCCGCGCATCGAAAGCTGGAGATCCTGCGCATAGTTCTGACGGTTCTGAATTTGCAGCCCCGGGACGCTGCCGAGGGACTCAGACAGGTTGATACGAGGCGCGGCATGGCGCATATCGTCGCCATTAACGACGCTGACCGCCGCTGGGGTATCGAGTTCCGATACGGTTTGCGGCGTGGCGCTGACGATCATGGTTTGTTCTTCCGCGCTCAATGCGCTAAGCGGCGCCAAAATAACGGGAACCAGCAGCAGCGGGAGAGAAGCCTTACGGGCAGAAATGATTTTCATGAATAAAACCGGTTGTGGTGTATAAACGAACCAAATGGAACATGTCCATACATGTTAAATGTTTTGTAAATGTTTTGAAAACTATAACCGCACATTGCGTTAATGAAAGGCGAAACGGGAAAGAAAAACTCCACATTCGTTTGATTAATGATTACTATTCTCATTATCAAAAGGCAATGCCACGACGTTGCCTGCCGGAAGTGATGTCAGCAGAAAACCCTCTTTTCAGAAAAGGAATTGTTATGTCTTTACGTCATCTGAGCTCGCCGCGTCTGAGCGTGTCGCTGCTGTCTGCCGCTTTACTGTTTGCCGGAACGTTCCAGGCGCATGCTGCCGAAGAGGTGCTGCGCAAAGCGGTGGGCAAAGGGGCGTATGAAATGGCGGTGAGCCAGCAGGAGAACGCGCTGTGGGTGGCAACGGCGCAAAGCCGTAAAACCGACAAGGGCGGCGTTGTCTATCGTCTCGATCCGGTCACGCTGGACGTCACGCAGGCCATTCATAGCGATCTCAAGCCCTTTGGCGCCACCCTTGACGGCGCGAGCCAGACGCTGTGGTTCGGCAACACCCTCAACGGCGCGGTAACGGCCATTGACGCCAAAACGGGCGACGTAAAAGGGCGTGTGGTTCTGGATGGACGTCAGCGTAGTGACACCGTTAAACCGCTGCAGCCGCGCCAGCTGGTGGCAGACGACAGCACCCACACCGTTTACATCACGGGCGTGGGGAAAGAGAGCGTGGTTTGGGTAGTGGATGGCGCAACGCTGAAGCTGAAAGAGACCATTGCCAACACCGGTACGTACGGCACCGGCCTGGCCCTGGACGCGCAGGCGAAACGTCTCTATACCACGAATGCGGACGGCGAACTGGTGACGATTGATACGGCCAGCAACAAAATTATCAGCCGTAAAAAGGTGCAGGATGACGGGAAAGAGCACTTCTACCTGAATCTGAGCCTCGACGCTGCCGGTCAGCGCGCGTTCCTGACCGATTCAAAACAGCCGGAAGTGCTGGTAGTGAGCCTGAAAGACGGCAGCGTGATCGAGAAAATCGCCGCGCCGGAATCGCTGGCCGTCCTGTTTAACCCGGCCCGCAACGAGGCCTACGTGACGCACCGTGAAGCTGGTAAGGTGAGCGTGATTGACGCGAAATCCTATAAGGTCACCAAAACCTTCGATACGCCGGTCTACCCGAACAGCCTGGCGCTCTCAGCGGATGGCAAAACCCTGTACGTGACGGTGAAACAAAAATCCACCCGCCAGCAGGAAGCCACCCAGCCTGACGATGTGATTCGTATTGCTCTGTAAGATGGGATTGCCCGGTGGCGCTGCCGCTTACCGGGCCTACAAAACCATGAAATGTAGGCCGGGTAAGGCGAAGCCGCCACCCGGCTTTTTTATTAACGCGAGGTTTCTTCTACCAGCGGCGCGTCGTGTTTTTCATCGTCAGGATGAACCGGCGCGGTGCTGTGGATTTCGTGAACGCGTTTACGCACGCCAAACCAGCCGGCAATCAGCAGCACGGCCAGCAGCGGAATGGTCGCGATGGTGTAGGTGCCGTTCGGGTAGTCGAACGCCATCAGCACCAGCACGCTGAACAGGAAGAGCAGGGTGAGCCAGGAGGTCACCGGCGCGCCAGGCAGCTTAAAGCTGACGTCAGCCGCTTTCCCTTCTTTAATGGCTTTACGCAGACGCATCTGGCAGACCACGATAAAGGCCCAGGACGCGATAATACCCAGCGCGGCCACGTTCAGAACGATTTCGAAGACCTGAGACGGGACCAGGTAGTTCAGGAACACGCCGAAGACGTAGACCACCAGCGTCGCGAGAATGCCGGCGTACGGTACGTGCTGCTTGCTCATTTTTGACATGAACTTCGGCGCAGAACCGCCCATGGACATGGAGCGCAGGATGCGACCGGTAGAGTAAAGGCCGGAGTTCAGGCTGGAGAGCGCCGCCGTCAGCACCACGATGTTCATGATGCTGCCTACGTAAGGCACGCCCAGCTTAGAGAAGAAGGTCACGAACGGGCTCTGACCCGCCTGGTAGGCGTTCCACGGCAGCAGCAGAACCAGCAGCACCACGGAACCCACGTAAAACAGACCGATACGCCAGATCACGCTGTTGATGGCCTTTGGCACCATCGTCTGCGGATCTTTACATTCCCCTGCCGCTGTACCCACCAGCTCGATGGAGGCAAAGGCGAACACGACGCCCTGAACCAGCACCAGCGCAGGCAGCAGGCCGTGCGGGAAGAAACCGCCGTTATCGGTTATCAGATGGAAGCCGGTGGCATTGCCGTCCAGCGGCTTACCGCTGCCGAGGAAGACGGTACCGACGACCAGGAACACCACGATGGCCAGCACTTTTACCAGCGCAAACCAGAACTCCATCTCCGCGAACCACTTCACGCCGATCATGTTCATGGTGCCGACAATCGCCAGCGCGCCAAGCGCAAAGACCCACTGCGGCACATCGCCAAACGCGCCCCAGTAGTGCATATACAGCGCAACGGCGGTGATATCGACGATACCGGTCATCGCCCAGTTAACGAAGTACATCCAGCCCGCCACGTAGGCCGCTTTTTCACCGAGGAATTCACGGGCGTAAGAGACGAAGCTTCCGCTGGAAGGGCGATGCAGTACCAGTTCGCCCAGCGCGCGTAGAATGAAGAAAGAGAAGATCCCGCACACCAGATAGACCAGGGCGAGAGCCGGGCCAGCCATCTGCAGACGTGCACCCGCACCTAAAAACAGACCCGTTCCGATAGCGCCGCCGATGGCGATCATTTGAACCTGACGGTTGCCCATCGCTTTGTGGTAGCCCTCTTCGTGGGAGTTCAACCAGCGACGTTTAGCAGCATGATGATCGGCTGCGCTTTTATTGCTTGTTTTCATTGAGTTACCTGTTTGCCTGTCTGAACCATTATCGTGATAGTCCTGCCTGGCAGAAAGCAATACAAACGATTGCTTCTGCGCAAACACATGTCGCCTTCCCAGTCATTCTGCGTATGGATAAGGCGAAACATGGCGAGGCATCCTACCTGCAATTCATAAGCGACGCAAAATATAACCGTGCCGAAAGTGATGCACGTCGAAGGAAATCGTGTGGTCAGAGCAGACGGCGATCGCAACACGCTGAATCGTGGTGCGTTTTTAGACAAAACAGTTGTGGGGTTGATTATTTAATCATCAGATTCGCTTAATAATTACCAGGTGGTAAAGTTTATGGCTGCCGCAGGGCATCCAGCAGTAACCGGAAAGCGGTAGTGTGTTGGCGACGGCTGGGATAATAAAGATGGTACCCTTCGAAAGTGGGGCACCACGGCTCAAGGACGCTGACTAACCGCCCGTCATTCAGCGCCGCCAGAACAGACGCTTCCGGCACGTAGGCGAGTCCGAGACCATTCTCAGCGGCGTCGATGCGCTGGGACAGGCTGTTCAGCGTAAGCTGCCCCTCAACCCGCACGCGCAGCTCGCGCCCGCCGCGTTCAAATTCCCACTGATATAGCCCCCCACGCGTGGGCAGGCGCATGTTGATGCAGCGGTGGTCAGCGAGCTGCTCCGGCGTGTGCGGAACGCCAAAGCGTGCCAGATAATCCGCGGAGCCGACGACGGCCATGCGCATGTCCGGAGCGATACGCACCGCAATCATATCTTTTGCCACCTGTTCACCCAGGCGTACTCCCGCGTCGAAACGGCCGTCCACGATATCCGTCAGGCCGTTATCGACCGTCACCTCGACGCTAATCTCCGGATACTGCAGCATGAACCTCTTCAGTATCGGCCAGAGCACGGCGTCCATCGCGTGCTCGCCGGCGACGATGCGGACAGCGCCTGCGGGTTTGTCGCGGGCGCTACGAAGCGCCGCAAGCTCCTGCTCGATCTCCCGCAAGTGCGGGCTTAAGCGCGCAAAGAGCTGCTCACCCGCCTGGGTGGGCACTACGCTGCGGGTTGTGCGGGTTAACAGGCGCACGTCTAACCGCGCTTCAAGCTTGCGCATGGCATGGCTAAGGGCCGATTGCGAAACGCCCAGCTGCGCCGCTGCGCGCGTAAAGCTGCGCTCGCGGGCAACCACCATAAAAGAGAGCAGGTCGTTGAAGTTATCTTTTAGCATCGCGGTTGCCTCTATTTATGAATTTCAATCATATTTCCTATCTGATTATGCACGCTAATCGTTCGGAATGCTTTGCGCTACTGTTAACGCAACAGACAACGAGGAGCACAAGATGAAAATTATCCGCAGCGGTTCATTACCTTCAGCACAGGGGCCGGAAGCCTGGTTCACCGGCACCGTCCGCATTGACGCGCCCTTTCAGGCGACCGAACCTGCCCGCGTCGGCGGGGCAACCGTGACCTTTGAGCCTGGCGCGAGAACGGCGTGGCATACGCATCCCCTGGGGCAAACGCTGATTGTGACGCAGGGGCGCGGCTGGCTACAGGAGTGGGGCAAAGCGGCGGAAGTGCTGAACCAGGGCGATATCGCCTGGATCCCACCCGGCGTGAAGCACTGGCACGGGGCAAGCGCGCAAACGGCGATGACGCACATCGCCATCGCCGAATCGGAAAACGGCAGCCCGGTAGCGTGGCTGGAAAAAGTCACCGACGAGCAGTACCCGAACGGCTAACCGCCAAACACGGCAATCGCCTGCTGCAGGCGCGTCGCGCGCTGCGTCAGGTGATTCGCGGCGTGGGTGACGTTATCCACCATCCCCGTATTGGTGTGGGTCATGGCGCCGATACGGGAGATGGACGCGTTGATGAGCGTTAGCGCCTGGGTTTGCTCCTGCGTGGCGTGGCCGATCTCCTTAATAAGGGAGGAGACCTGCAGAACGTTTTCGATCATCACCGTCAGCTGCGTTTCGGTCTGCTCCACTTTCTCCACGCCCGCGTTAACGCTGGCAACGTTTTTCTCAATCAGCGCTTTGATCTCTTTCGCCGCCGTCGCCGAGTGCTGCGCAAGATTGCGCACCTCAGCCGCCACCACGGCAAACCCGCGCCCGGCCTCACCGGCGCGCGCCGCTTCAACGGCAGCATTCAGCGCAAGAATATTGGTCTGGAAGGCAATACGATCGATAACGCCGATAATATCGACAATCTGGCCGTTATCCTGCGAGACGGACTGCATCATACCGATGGTTTCTTTCATCATCGCTTCACCGCAGCGGGCGCTGGCGCGGGTGCGATCCGCCATCTCCGTGGCCTCTTTCGCGGTTTCCGCCGTCTGCTTCACCGCGCTGGCGATCTCCTCCACCGCAGAAGCGGTTTGCTGCAGAAAGTCTGCGCTCTCTTCGGAGCGCGTCTGCAGCGCTGCACCTTCTTTCGCGACCTGCTGGCTGATGGTGCCAATCCCGCTGATTTGCGCCCCGACGTCGTCGACCAGAGAATTCAGGTTTAAACCGGACTGATTCACCAGGCGCATCATCAGCCCGATGTCATCGATCCTGTCAAAATGGTAATAGGTCGTTTTACGCCCTGAAACCACGCGCTGCATCTGTTGCACGATGGATTTTAACGGCCGGGCGATCTGCGCGTGTAGATAACAGGCGAGGGCAATAAACAGCAGCACCAGACTTCCGGCCTGAACGCGACTATCCGAGAATAAATATATCGCCAGGCAGGAGAGTAATGCTGTTGCTGCAATACCAAGGTGGATTCGTTTGCCGGTGCTGAGACGTTTAAAGAGCGACATAAAGGAAAATAAACCGCGCCGGATTAACAGCCCTTTATAAAAACGATGATGTTTTAATTCATTATTACGTACTTTCTCATACAGTTTTTCACTGGCCGCGATCTCTTCCCGGGAGGGAATATTCCGCACGGAAATATAGCCCGTGAGGATTTCATCCTGCCAGACCGGCGTCACGTTAGCCCGCACCCAGTAATGGTCGCCATTCTGACGACGATTTTTCACCATCCCCGTCCAGGTCTCACCCTGCTGCAGGGTAAACCACATATCGCCAAACGCCCCGGCAGGCATGTCGGGATGGCGGATGAGGTTATGCGGTTCACCCAGCAGATGTTCTTCTTTATATCCACTGGCTTCAATAAAAGCGGAATTGGCATAGGTAATATGACTTTCTGTATCGGTGGTCGACATTAGCGTCGAACCATCGTTAAGCAAATACTCGTTTTGTGTAACGGGAGTGTTACGCCTCATGAGTAACTCCATAATTATGTGCAAGAATAAAAACACCCGGAAAACGCTCAGGTAAGATTAATATGATTATTTTTATAGCTGTCTGGGGCTATTCTCTCTGAAATTAATATTATTCGAAATAGCCCCATTAATTATTTTTATAGGGTTAGTTACAGCGAATGTAATAAAAATGAAAATATTTCCAGACGCGCTTTTTTGAACCGCTTTAAATAAATGACCTAAGCCAAACTGAAAGAGAGAGATCGCCTCCCAGGGAAAATTACCCTGCTGAAATAGCGTTTCGTTAACAGGATGAAAACGTTATTATTTAGTCAGTTTTCGTTAACGGGGTGAGGCTTAAGTGAAAATTAACGTCATCGGAACCAGCGGGAGTGGAAAAAGCACCCTGGCGAAGCAGATTGCGGCCGAACTGGCGATTCCCTATATCGAGATGGACAGGCTCTACTGGCGCCCCGAGTGGCAGGGTACTCCGGACGATCTCTTTGAGGAAAAGCTGGAGCAGGCGCTACGGGCGTCGCCAGACTGGGTGCTTGACGGTAACTATAACCGCACGCGACCCATTAAATGGCGTAACGTCGACGTTGTGGTGTGGGTAGATTATGGGTTTGTCCGCACACTCTGGCAGGCCGTCATCAGGGCCATCAAACGGGCCTGGCACAAGCACGAGCTCTGGCCCGGCACGGGGAACAAAGAGAGTTTTCGGCGCGCGTTCTTCAGCAGAGAGTCCATTATCATCTGGACAATCAAAACCTGGCGCAATAACCGCACGCGTTATGCAGCCGATCTGCAAGATCCGCGCTACGCGCATATCCGCTTTGTCCGCATAACCCGCCGCGAGCAGGCGGAAACGCTGCTTGCCTCCCTAAAGTCTTATTCTTAGCATGGTTTTATATATCTGATTTCCGGCAAACCAAATGTAAATTAATTGTTTCTCAGTGGTGAAATGCGCCTTTAATAATGTCGACATGTTAAGTCAAACGAGAACGCAACATGTCATGGCGAATCAGCATTCTGGATAAAAGCCCCATCGCTGAAAATGAAACGGCTGCCGATGCACTGGCGCGTACCCTTGCGCTGGCGCAGCAGGCAGAAAATCTGGGCTATCACCGCTTCTGGATTGCCGAACACCACAATACCCCACAGCTTGCCAGCCCCTCGCCGGAGCTGCTGATTGCCTGGATCCTCGGGCAAACCACGCGGATTCGCGTCGGCTCCGGCGGCGTGATGCTCCAGCACTACAGCCCTTATAAAGTTGCCGAGAATTTCAACGTCCTGGCCGCGCTGGCGCCGGGCCGCGTGGATCTCGGCGTCGGAAAAGCCCCCGGCGGCCTGCCGCTCTCGACCCGCGCGCTGCAGCAGGGTCTGAATCAACAGGAAAAGGGCAGCTTTGCCGAACAGCTGGCCCAGCTCGATCGCTGGATCCGTCCTGAACATCAGTCAACAGAAGAAGCTGTGCTTGCCACGCCGCTGCCGCCGTCACCCGCGCAGGGTTTCCTGCTGGGAGCGAGCACTGAAAGCGCGCTGCTGGCCGCCCGGCTTGACTGGCACTTTGTCTTCGCCGCGCACCTGAACGGCGATCCGGACCTGCTGCGTGAGGTAATCGCCACCTGGCGTGAAAACAGCACCCGCGAGGCGATTGTGGCGGTGCAGGCGATTGTCGCGCCGACGCAGGCCGAAGCGGAATCGCTGGCGCAGAAGGTGGAAGTGTGGGGCGTTGAGCTGGCCAACGGACAGCGCGTCACCGTCGCCAGCGAAGAGCAGGCTTACGCGTTTGCGCGCCAGGCGGGAAGTGAACCGGTGCGCATTGCGCGTCGGGCGCAATCTCTGCTGGCGGGCACGGCGGAATTCGTGCTCGAACACCTGAACGCCCTCCATGAAACGTGGGGCATTGACGAATTTATTATTGATACACCGATTGCGAATGGCGCCACGCGCGTGGCGTCCCTGCGGCTGCTGGCCGAGGCGCGTCTTAACAGGGAGGTTACAGTATGAGCTTTGGCGAACAGCTGATTGCCTGGCGGCGCGAGCTGCACCAGAACCCGGAGCTGTCGGGTCAGGAAGTGGAAACCACCGCGCGCCTGCGCCAGTGGCTGACAAACGCGGGCATTGCGCCGCTGCCTTATGAGCTTTCGACCGGGCTGGTGGCGGAAATCGGCACCGGCAGCAGGCTGATTGCGCTGCGCGCAGACATTGATGCTCTGCCGATAGAGGAGCGCAGCGGCGTGCCGTTTAGCTCGCAACGTGCGGGGGTCATGCACGCCTGCGGACACGACATCCACACCAGCGTGATCCTCGGCGCGGCGCTGAAGCTGAAAGAGCGTGAAGCGTCGCTCGACGGGCGAGTGCGGATCCTGTTCCAGCCTGCGGAAGAGAACTTTGGCGGCGCGAAGAGCATGGTGCGGGCCGGTGCCCTGCGCGACGTGAGCGCGATTTTCGGTATGCATAACGAGCCCGGCCTGCCGGTCGGCGAGTTCGCCACCCGCGGCGGGCCGTTCTATGCCAACGTCGACCGTTTCGTGATCCGCATTACCGGCAAGGGCGCGCACGCCGCACGTCCGCACGAAGGCAACGACGCCATCGTGCTGGCGAGCCAGCTGGTGACGGCGCTGCAGAGCGTTGCCAGCCGCAACGTCAATACGCTGGATTCGGTGGTGCTGAGCGTGACGCGCATTGCCGGCGGCAACACCTGGAACGTGCTGCCGGAAAGCGTCGAGCTGGAGGGCACGCTGCGAACCCATCGCACGGAAGTGCAGCAGAACGTGAAGGCCCGCGTGGGCGAAATTGCCGCCGGGTTTGCCAGCGCCTTTAGCGCGCAGATCGATATCACCTGGTATGCCGGGCCCACCGCGCTGGTGAATGACGAACGCTGGGCCGATTTTGCCACCTCGGTTGCCCGGGAAGCCGGTTACGAAACCCGGCACGCGGAGCTGCACATGGGCGGGGAAGATTTCGCGGTCTATTTGCAGTCCATTCCCGGCGCGTTTGTCAGCATTGGCAGCAACAGCCCGTTTGGTTTACACCACCCGGCGTTTAACCCGGATGAAGCATTAATTGAGCCCGCTGCCCGCTATTTTGCACAGCTTGCGGAAAAAGCCCTGCAACACGTTTAATTCTGAAGAGGTGAATATGTCTGCACATCGTCAACTGCGGCTGGGGACCATTTTGCATGGTGCATCCGGGAATATGTCCGCCTGGCGTCACCCTGCGGCCGTCGCCGATGCCAGCATCAATTTTGATTTCGTTAAGGCGACGGCGTTAAAGGCGGAAGAGGGCAAACTCGATTTCTTATTCGTTGCCGACGGCCTTTATATTAACGAAAAGTCGATCCCGCATTTTTTAAACCGGTTTGAACCGCTGACGGTGTTATCCGCGCTCGCCAGCATCACCTCGCGCCTGGGGCTGGTGGGAACCTTATCCACCTCCTACAGCGAGCCCTTTACCACGGCGCGTCAGTTCGCCAGCCTCGACCATCTGAGCAACGGCCGCGCGGGCTGGAACGTGGTGACCTCACCGCTGGAAGGGTCGGCGAAGAACTTTTCCCGCGAAAAACACCCGGAACACGCGCTGCGCTACCGGATCGCCGATGAGTATCTTGACGTGGTGAAAGGGCTGTGGGATTCCTGGGAAGGTGATGCGTTCGTACGTAATAAAGAGAGCGGGCAATTCTTTGACGCGTCAAAGCTTCACGCCCTGGATCACCACGGTGATTTCTTCCAGGTCGCCGGGCCGCTGAATATTGGCCGCACCCCGCAGGGGCGTCCGATTGTATTCCAGGCCGGCGCGTCGGATGACGGGAAAAAGCTGGCGGCGAAACACGCCGATGCCATTTTTACCCATCACGAAACCGTCGAGGAAGCAAAGGCGTTTTATCGCGACGTGAAGCAGCAGCTGGAAACGCACGGCCGCCGCGCCTCTGATTTACATATTTTCCAGGGCGTCAGCGTGATTGTGGGTAAAGACGCCGACGACGTGGAAAACCAGTATCAAACCACGGCGGCGCTGGTGTCGATTAACGATGCCCTTAATTACCTCGGGCGTTATTTTGAACATCATGATTTCAGCCAGTATCCGCTCGACGAACCGTTCCCGGATATCGGCGACTTAGGCAAAAACAGCTTCCGCAGCACCACCGATGAAATCAAGCGTAACGCCCGCGAGCGCAGCCTGACCCTGCGTCAGGTGGCGCTGGAAGCCGCTTCGCCGCGCCCGCGCTTTTCCGGTACGCCGGAGGAGGTTGCGGACGGCCTGCAGGCCTGGTTCGAAGGCTATGCCGCAGACGGCTTCATCATTCAGGGCGGTACGCCGGACACCTTCCCGCGCTTTGTTGACCAGGTGGTGCCCGTGTTACAGGCTCGCGGCCTGTTCCGCACCGACTACCCGGGCACCACGCTGCGCGAGAGCTTAGGCCTGGACGAGCCGAAAAACGCCTTCACACAACAATAAAAGAGAACACCGCTATGCAGAAAACATCGCTTATTCTGGCGCTTGCGCTGGCCTTTACCCCTGCCGTCTGGGCAGAGAATGTGAATATTAACGGCACCGGCGTGAGCATTGAGGCTAATAAAACGCCGATCAACACCGCCAAAAACGGTGATGCCATCGCCCAGTTGCCGAAAGACTACCGCTTCGCCGTGCCGGGCAAATTCACCGTGGCGGTGGCCGCGCTTAATTCGCCGCCGCTGACGGTCTTCTCCGATGACAACAAAACGCTGTTGGGAAGCGAGGTCGACGTTGCGCGTCTGGTGGCGGACAGCCTCGGGCTGGAGCTGAACGTGGTGCCGACCTCCTGGGAAGACTGGCCGCTGGGCGTGGCCTCAGGGAAATACGATGCGGCTATCAGCAACATCACCGTCACCAAAGAACGCAAACAGAAGTTTGATTTTGCCACCTACCGCAAGGATTCCCTCGGCTTCTACGTGAAATCTGCCAGCCCGATTACGTCCATTGAGAAAGCGGAGGACATCGCCGGGCTGCGGATTATCGTGGGCTCCGGTACCAATCAGGAAGCCATCCTGCTGGCATGGAATGCTGAAAACCTGAAGAAGGGGCTGAAACCCTTTACCCCGATCTACACCAAAGACGATGCGGCACAAACCCTGGCGATCCAGTCCGGGCGCGCGGACGCCTTCTTTGGCCCGAACGTGATTGGCGCGTGGAAAGCCGCGCTGACGGGTAAAACCAAGCTGGTCGGCAGCGTCGACGGCGGCTGGCCGAAGGCGGCGCACATCGCGGTAACGCTGAAAAAAGGCAGCGGCCTGGTCGAGCCGGTACAAACCGCGCTGAACGGCGCTATCAAAAGCGGCGATTACGACAAGGTGCTGAACCGCTGGGGTGAGGGCGTTGAGCGCATCCCGAGTTCAGAGGTGAACCCGGCTGGCCTGGGTGATTAAGGAGGCGCGATGAGCGAACAATTTCGTGATGTTTCGCCGGAAGACGCCGAACTCCAGCCCATTATCGAAGGGTTGTTCGGTGAATACGCGGCCCGTTACGGGGACTACTTCTCTAAGGATGCGGAAGTCGAGCTGACGGAGTGGTATCTGGCGCCGCAGGGGCTGTTTATCGTCCTGGAGCGCGATGGTGAAATCATCGCCACCGGCGCCTACAAGCCCTTTGACGAGCGGACCGCAGAGATTAAACGTATCTGGACCAACAAATCCCTGCGTCAGCAGGGACTTGCCGGGCGCGTGGTGCAGGAGCTGGAGCGCAGGGCGGTGCTGGCAGGGTATAGCCAGATCTACCTGACAACCGGTTTTCGCCAGCCGGAGGCGGTCAGGCTCTATATCAGCCAGGGCTACCAGCCGCAGTTCGATCTGAACCGGGATCCGGAAGAGTATAGCCAGCCGCCGTTTGACGGCCGTCTGCGCTTCACCAAAACGCTGGTACGCGAAGCGTTCAGTCAAACCGCATGAGGAACGACGATGAGCAACGTTGAAACCATTAAGGTGGTCCCGGCGCGATATCCGCTGCGGGCCGTCGGCGCCGCGGTGGCGCTGTTTGTCCTGGCGGTCGTCATTCAGTCCGTGGCCTTTAACCCGCGCTGGGAGTGGGCGGTATTCGCCCGCTGGTTCTTTGACCCGGTGATCCTCGAAGGCGTCGGCCAGACCCTGCTGCTGACGCTGATCGGCACCGCGCTGAGCGTGGTGATTGGCGGCATGCTGGCCCTGGCGAGACTCTCTTCGTCCTGGCTGTTGAGCAGCCTGGCGTGGGCCTACATCTGGCTGTTCCGCTCGCTGCCGCTGATCGTGGTGCTGATCATTCTCTACAACTTTTCCTATCTCTACGACACGCTCTCTCTCGGCGTGCCGTTCACCGGCATCACCTGGGGCAGCTTTGAAACCATCAACGTGCTGGGGCAGTTCTCCACCGCCGTGGTAGGACTCACCCTGGTGCAGAGCGCCTACACCGCCGAGATCATCCGCGGCGGATTCCTCGGCGTCGACCACGGGCAATATGAAGCGGCCGCCGCGCTCGGCCTGCCGGCCTGGCGCCGCACGGTGCGCATTATTTTGCCGCAGGCGCTGCGCACCATTCTGCCTTCGGGATTCAACGAGATCATCAGCCTCGCCAAGGGCACGGCGATGGTGTACGTCCTGGCGATGCCGGAACTGTTTTATACCATCCAGATGATCTACAACCGCACGCAGGAGGTGATCCCGCTGTTGATGGTCGGGGCCGCCTGGTACCTGGTGATTACCACCTTCTTGTCCGCTATCCAGTACGGTGTTGAACGCGCGCTCGCCCGCAGCGAACGCCGCTCTGCCGTTAATCAGAACCGCGCCACCCGTCGCAGCCGTTCTGTCACCACCGCACCAGCACAGGAGCCCGTCCATGCAAGCCTCTCCTGAAGGACACATTTCGATTACCGGCGTCAGCAAGTATTTTGGTCGCCATAAGGCGCTCGACAACGTCACGCTTGAGATCCCGCCCGGATCCGTGACGGTGATCCTCGGGCCGTCCGGCTCGGGCAAATCGACGCTGCTGCGCACCATTAACCACCTGGAGCGCGTCGACGAAGGCTTTATCCAGATAGACGGCGATTACATTGGCTATCGCCGTCAGGGCGACAGGCTCTACGAACTGAAAGAGAAGGAGATCCTCAAGCAGCGCATCAACGTGGGCTATGTGTTCCAGAACTTCAACCTCTTTCCGCACCTCACGGTGCTGGAAAACCTGATAGAGGCGCCGGTCGCGCATAAAAAGCTCAGCAAAAAAGAGGCGGTGGAAAGGGCGTTCAGCCTGCTGGACGTGGTTGGGCTGCGGGATAAAGCGGACGCCTGGTCCCGCCACCTTTCCGGCGGTCAGCAGCAGCGCATTGCCATTGCCCGCGCGCTGGCGCTGCGCCCGCGCGTGATGCTGTTTGATGAACCCACCTCGGCGCTGGATCCGGAGCTGGTGGGGGAAGTGCTGGACGTGATCAAAAAGCTGGCCCGGTCCGGCACCACGCTGGTGGTGGTCACCCACGAGATCGGCTTTGCCCGGGAGGTGGCGGATCAGGTGGTGTTTATGGTCGACGGAAAAATCGTGGAGCAGGGCAGCAGTGATGAGGTGCTGAATCATCCGTCGCACCCGCGAACGCGCCAGTTTCTCTCCAAAGTCTTATAAGGAGCGCCAATGAAATACGGACTTCTGGCGGGGCTGATTTTTTCAGCCGCCAGCCACGCCAGCATTGATTTAAAAGCCAACGAGCAGCCGCTGCCGGTGACGGTCGATCCGAAGGCGGTGGCGAAGATCCCCGCGAATTACCGGTTCGTTGAACCGGGGACGCTGACGGTCGCCATTTCGGCGCTGAACTCCCCGCCGCTGGCGCTGCTGGCCAGCGATAACCGAACGCGGATTGGCAGCGACCCGGATATCGCTCGCCTGCTGGCGGGCAGCCTGGGGCTGAAGCTGAAGCTGGTTCCGACGGCGTGGGAAGACTGGCCGCTGGGGATCGCCTCCGGGCGCTACGACGTGGCGCTGGTGAACATTGCGGTGACCGAACAGCGTAAAGAGAAGTTCGATTTTGCAACCTACCGGGTCGATTCGCTGGCGTTTTCGGTGAAATCCACCAGCGAGGTGCAGTCCATTAAAAACGCGGAAGATCTGGCGGGGAAAAAGGTGATTGTCGGCTCTGGTACTAATCAGGAACGTATCCTGCTGGGCTGGAACGAAGAGAACCAAAAGGCAGGGCGGGCGCCTGCGCTGCCGGTCTATCTCCACGACGATGCCTCGGGCAACCTCTATATTCAGTCCGGCAGGGCGGACGTGTTCTTTGGCCCTCAGTCGGTTTCTGCCTACAAAGCAGCGCTCACCGGCAAGACACGCGTGGTTGGTTTAGGGCCGAAAAAAGCCTATGTCGCCACCACCACCAAAAAAGGCAACGAGCTGGTGTACGCGCTGCAGGCCGCGCTAAACGGTGCGATTACGTGCGGGGATTACCAGAAGGTGCTGGCGCGCTGGGGCGAGCAGGGCGAAGCGGTAGCGCAGTCGGAGGTCAACCCGCCTGGGATAACCTACTAATGGTGCTCTACACTTAGGGTTTTCATCCCTGAGGGGGCAACATGATTAAACTCTATGGCGTACCCGGCTGGGGCTCGGCAATCAGTGAAGTGATGCTAACCCTGGCTGATATCCCTTATCAATTTATCAACGTGGACGGGTTTGACCAGCCCGGTCCGCAGCGTGAGCTGCTGCACAAGCTGAATCCGCTGTGCCAGGTGCCGACGCTGGAGCTGGAGAATGGCGCCATCATGACCGAAACGGCGGCAATAGCCATGATGGTGCTCGACAGGTGTCCCGATCTCGCCCCGCCCGTAGGGCAGGCCGAACGCCAGCAGTTTCAGCGTTTGCTCATCTGGTTTGTGGCGAACGTCTATCCCACGTTTACGTATGCCGACTATCCCGAACGCTGGGCGCCGGACGCGCCGGAGCAGCTGCAGAAAAACTGCATCGAGTACCGGAAATCCCTCTATTTGTGGTTCGAAGAACAGCTCAGCGCGGACCCGTTTGCGCTGGGTGAACGGCTGACGCTGCTGGACGTGTATATCGCGGTGGCGCGCACCTGGGGGCCTCGACACGCCTGGTTTGCGGCCAATACGCCGAAACTAACGGCCGTCGCGGATACCGTATGCCAGCTGCCGGAACTGCACAAGGTGTTAAAGGTCAACGATATTATCTGATAACGTGGAGCCCTGACTCACAACTGGAAGCCTGCATATGCCACACGTAGATATCAAATGTTTTCCCCGTGATTTGAACGACGAACAAAAAACCGCCCTGGCGGCGGATATTGCCGAGGTGATTATTCGCCATTTCAACAGCAAAGACAGTTCCGTGTCGGTGGCGTTGAACCAGGTGAATCAGGAGGACTGGAAAGCGCAGGTCTGGGATACCGAAATAGGACCGAAGCTGGACGAGCTGATTAAGAAGCCCGGCTACTCCATGTAGGATCTTGTGCCGGGGAGCGGATCCGATCTTCCCCGGCTTTCCCCGTCTTCTCTTCCCGCTTTTCGCAAAAATCGATAAAAATGCGTTTTGTCTTATCCGCTACACTTTACGTTTCTGACTGAAATTCATAAATCCTTAGGAAAGATCTTCAACAGAATCAGTTAAGGACAGACACGTTAAAGGATAATTTTCTGATGACAAAATTACCGCGGTTTTCCCTCGCCTTTCTTCACCCCCGCTACTGGCTCAGCTGGGCCGGCATTGCCGCGCTGTGGCTCATCATGCTGCTGCCTTATCCGCTGTTGTTTCGAATCGGTCACGGCCTGGGGCGGCTGGCGATGCGCCTGCTCCCCCGGCGCGTCGAGATTGCCCGCCGCAACCTTGAGCTTTGCTTTCCTGAGATGAATGAGAATGAACGCGAGACGTTGCTGCAGCGTAATTTTGAATCGGTAGGCATGGGGGTGATCGAAACCGGGATGGCATGGTTCTGGCCAGCGTGGCGGGTGCAGAAATGCTATACCGTGGTGGGCTATGAGCACATGGAAAAGGCGCGGGCGAAAGGCAATGGCGTGGTGCTCGTGGGCATGCATTTCCTCACCCTTGAGCTGGGCGCGCGGATCTTTGGCATGCTTAACCCCGGCATTGGGGTGTATCGTCCTAACAATAACGCGCTGCTGGACTGGCTGCAGACGCGCGGCCGCCTGCGTTCCAATAAAACCATGCTCGACCGCCATGATTTAAAAGGCATGATCCGCTCGCTGAAGCAGAATGAAATTTTGTGGTACGCCCCGGATCACGACTATGGCAAAACCAATAGCGTCTTCGTGCCGTTTTTTGCGGTGCCGGATGCCGCCACGACGGCGGGCAGCTATATGCTGGTCAAAAGCGCGCGGCCTGCCGTCATCCCCTTCGTGCCGCGGCGCAGGGCGGACGGCTCAGGTTACGAGCTGATTATTCTGGAGGATATCGGTGAAGCGCTGCAGGGGGGAGATAAAGAATCCGTTGCGACGCAGATGAACAGGGCAATTGAGCGCGCGGTACGGATGGCACCAGAGCAGTATATGTGGCTGCACCGTCGCTTCAAAACGCGTCCTGAAGGCCAGCCTGACCGGTATGCCCGCCGCAAAACGGCGGCACCGCGGGCTGATATTCTGTCCGTCGACGATTTTTCCGACCGCTCGGGCGTACAACACTAAAACAGCACCAGGGCCCTCACCGCGCGGTGAGGGCATGACCGATCCTACAGCGCGGAGCGGCGGTAAGGCGCATAGTCCGCCTGCCACCAGGTCTTCTCGATGCGCGCCATCAACGTCTCATCATCTATCGCCGGGGCAACGCCCTGGGCAATTGCGGCCCGTGCCACGGCGACGGCTATCTGGCGTGACACCGTTTCAATACAGTCAACCGGCGGCAGCAATCCCCCTTTTTCCGTGGTAACCAGCGGAGACTGCGCCGCCAGGCTGCGGCTTGCTGCCATCAGCATCTCTTCGGTTACCCGGCGCGCGTTGCTGGCCAGAACCCCTAATCCCAGCCCCGGGAAAATATAGGCGTTGTTACACTGGGCGATGTCGTACTGCGTGTCCTGCCAGAAGACCGGGGCAAACGGGCTGCCGGTAGCCACCAGCGCGGCGCCCTGAGTCCAGGCGATAAGATCCTGCGGCTGAGCTTCTGCCCGTGACGTCGGGTTCGAAAGCGGCATGATAATCGGGCGCGGGCAGTGGCGATGCATCTCTTTGACAATCTCTTCGCTAAACAGCCCCGGCTGGCCCGAAACGCCAATCATCACCGTTGGGTGTGCGTTCTTCACTACGTCCAGCAGGGAAATATTCTTCGTCTCTACCTGCCAGCGGCTAATGGCGTCGCGCGCGGTGAGCAGGTTTTTCTGGAAATCGAGCAGGTTGGTCATGTCGTCGGTCAGCAGGCCGAAGCGATCGACCATGAAGATCCGGCTGCGGGCTTCGGACTCGGTCAGGCCGTCATCCACCATTAGCGCCACAATTTTTTCTGCTATCCCGCATCCGGCGGAACCGCTGCCCAGGAAGACCACGCGCTGGTCGCGAATGCGCGTGCCCGCGGCATGGGCCGCCGCAATCAGCGTACCTGCGGTAACGGCTGCCGTTCCCTGAATGTCATCATTGAAGCAGCACAGCTGGTCGCGGTAGCGCTGGAGCAGTCTGGTGGCGTTTTTCTGGGCAAAGTCTTCAAACTGCAGAAGAACGTTGGGCCAGCGCGCCCTGACGGTGCTGACAAACATATCCATAAACTCGGCGTATTGATCGTCGCTGATGCGCGGATGACGCCAGCCCATGTACATCGGGTCGTCCAGGTGCTGCTGATTATTGGTACCGACGTCCAGCATGATCGGCAGGGTAGAGGCCGGATGGATCCCCCCGCAGGCGGTATACAGCGACAGCTTGCCAATCGGGATGCCCATTCCGCCGATACCCTGATCGCCAAGCCCTAAAATACGTTCCCCATCCGTCACTACAATTACGCGGATGTCGTTGCGCGAGAAGCTTTGCAGCATCTCATCAATGCGATGGCGGTTAGGCCATGAAATAAATAACCCGCGCGCGCGGCGATAAATCGTCGAGAAATGCTCGCAGGCTTCACCCACGGTCGGGGTATAGATAATTGGCAGCGTCTCTTTCAGATGCAAACGCAGGAGATTATAAAAGAGGGTTTCATTGGTATCCTGAATATTGCGCAGATAAACATGACGGGAAATATCACTTTTAAAATGGCAGAACTGCACCCAGGCACGTTCGGTTTGTTCTTCAATGGTTTCAACGTTGTGCGGCAATAGCCCATGCAGGTTAAAATTATCCCGCTCTTCTTTAATGAACGCGAGCCCTTTATTTAATAACGGGTTCTCCAGCAGTACGGCTCCGTTATAGGGCGTATACAGCACTTCTTTGCGAGACATGGTTAACTCCTGATTATTTAAAAGGCGAGTAAAAACAGCGGCTTTAATGATTTTAAAGACACGGTATTTGTGTGATTGATTGTGGGGTAATTTAGCGCCTGGCTAGCGGAGCAGGAGTGATAAAGTTCACATTCTTTCTGGTTTTATTAATTTCAAAAAGGAATGCATTGATCGCCGCGAATAACTTTAGTTACATAATGATGAATTAAATTATTTAAAAGGAAAGCGTTATTATGTTCACATTTCTCTTCGGGGATGCATGTTAATTTCACCCTGAGCCTGGTTTTAGAAAAGGCCGCATAATTCATTATTTATATTTAAAAATATTTATTTTATCAGGAATAGTTTCCAGCCTATTCCTTTATCTGTATATCCGAACACAATTTTCAGGTGATTATATGAAAGATAATCCTGTACCGACTTCTGCGCTGCCGACCTCGCGTTTCGCCTTTGGGCTCAATACCGAGGTTGGCGCTGTCCCGCTGATGCTGTTTGTCGGGATTGCCGCCATTGTGGCGACGTCCGCCTGGGCAGGGCTACTGCCGAAAAATATGATTGGCGGACTCGCGGTCATCATGACCCTCGGCTTCGCGTTTGCCAAAGTAGGGCGTCAAATCCCCCTGCTGAAAGACATCGGCGGCCCGGCGATCCTGTGCCTGATGGTGCCCTCCGTGCTGGTCTACTTTGGCGCATTCGGCCAACAGACCCTTGATACGGTGCATCTGCTGATGAAAGAGGCGAATCTGCTCTATTTCGTCATCGCCTGCCTGGTGGTCGGCAGCATTCTGGGGATGAACAGGGTACTGCTGATCCAGGGGATGATGCGCATGTTTGTTCCGCTGGTGGCAGGGACATTCATGGCCGTGCTGAGCGGGCTCATTGTAGGATCGCTGTTTGGCTATACGCCTTACCACACATTCTTCTTTATCATCGTTCCGATTATTGGCGGCGGGATTGGCGAGGGGATTTTGCCCCTGTCCCTGGCCTATTCGGCAATACTGGGACACACGCCGGACGTCTACGTTGCGCAGCTGGCACCCGCTGCGGTCGTTGGGAACATCTTCGCCATTATTTGTGCAGGCTCGCTGGCGCGTCTCGGGGCAAAACGTCCCGCGCTTACGGGTAACGGCATGCTGACCCGAAGCAAAGAGGACGCCAGCCTGTTTACCGGGACGCAAAGTGCTCAACAGACGGATTTTCATCTGATGGGCGGCGGGTTGCTGATGGTGTGCGCGTTTTTCATCGTCGGTGGATTGTTTGAAAAACTGGTCCACATTCCCGGCCCGGTGCTGATGATCCTGATTGCCGTCCTGTGTAAGTACTTCAGGGTAATCCCGGCCTCCATGGAGCAGGGGGCGCACAGCTGCTATAAATTCGTCTCGGCCGCGCTTGTCTGGCCGCTGATGATCGGCCTCGGGATGTTATACGTTCCGCTTGAGAGCGTGGTGTCGGTCTTCTCGGTGGGATACGTGGTGGTGTGCGGCTCGGTCGTGATTGCGATGGCGCTGAGCGGCTACTTTATTGCGTCGCGTCTGAATATGTATCCCGTGGAAGCGGCCATTGTGACCTGCTGCCACAGCGGTCTGGGCGGAACGGGGGACGTGGCTATTTTGTCGGCCTCTAACCGGATGTCGCTCATGCCGTTTGCGCAGATTGCCACCCGCATCGGCGGCGCGTCGACGGTGATTTTCGCCACGCTGCTGATGGGATGGATTATGGCGCACTGATCTGAAACGTCAGGATGCTGAATCGCAACGACATTTTCAGGATGCCGCTGCGGTTCAGTCCTTTATAAATATCACCGCGCTGTATAGAATTACCGCATCCACAGCGACGGGATACCACACGATGACCGGAAGAGTTGATTATCAGATTGAAAAATATCTCCTTACCGAAGCCGCCGAGCCGGAGCGCCTGACGCGCCAGTGGGCAGAGGTGATGGAGGAGTGTCGTGAGCAACAGTCCGGTGCAGAGGAGCGGCTGCGTCTCGCGTTGCTTAATGTGGATTACGTCACCAGCTTCGAGCTGCCCTTCAGACTACTCCTTACCCGTGCACCCCAGCTGATAGATGTTGTCAGAAAAGAGCTTCAGCTCAGTCAGAAAAATGTTCTGTTCAACGGCAAGCGCTTTGGCTGCGTCTATAGCCTCAAAAGGGATCTCGACGGAATACCTGACGAATTTACCTATCAACTTAAAACGCGTATCCAGCGCAGTGACGCGACAGGATGCAGTGAAGTGCCTTACCGGCAAATTGCCCAGCAGGTTAAAGCCCCGAAGGAACGCCTCAAACTGGCGCTGGAAAACGGACTGTCGGTGACGGCACTCGACGGGCTTTTGTGGTTTGGCATCCAGCGTATCGCGGCCGATGTGCAAAGATTACGCAAGACAGGGATGAGGATCGTGACGTCCGACGCCGAGGTGTTTGATACGCTCACCAAAACCACCCGGCGGATCCCGGTCTATCGCCTGGAAGGGACTGAAATTATTTAACCTGCAGCAGTATCTTCATCAGCCCGGGAAAACGGGCATCCAGATCCTCTCTGCGCAACGAAATCATATTTTCTCGTCCCTGCGGACGCTGCCAGATGACGCCGCTGTCGCGCAACACGCGCCAGTGGTGTGTCATTGTCGATTTCACTACATCCTCCGGGCGCAGCGCGTTGCAGCTGAGTTCGCTGCCGTCGGCCAGCCGACGAATAATCGACAGCCGGAGCGGGTTGCCGAGGGCAAACAGCACATTTTCCAGCAGTATTTGTTCAGTTTCGGGATGGTTAGGGATCATCGTTTTCCTGCGTGTGGTGTCAGATTGAGCTATATCAACAATAGGTCAACCATTAAAAAATAGTTCGATAATACTCGTACAATAGGACTATTATAGCAAACGAACGAATACACGACCATACCGGTCGTCACACACAGGTCATAGAGACTTAAGGAAATATCATGCCCCGACCCATCCCCCTCGAACGTTATCGCAACATCGGTATCTCCGCGCATATCGATGCCGGTAAAACAACCACCACCGAGCGCATCCTGTTTTACACCGGGATGAGCCACAAGCTGGGTGAAGTACACGATGGCGCGGCAACAACCGACTGGATGGCGCAGGAGCAAGAGCGCGGGATCACCATTACGTCCGCGGCCGTCAGCTGCTTCTGGCCGGGTATGGACAGAGGGTTTGAACCGCACCGGATCAATATCATCGACACCCCGGGGCACGTGGATTTCACCATTGAGGTGGAACGCTCCATGCGTGTTCTCGACGGAGCCGTGATGGTGTATGACTCAGTGGGCGGCGTGCAGCCTCAGTCCGAAACCGTCTGGCGTCAGGCGAATAAGTATCACGTGCCACGTCTGGCCTTCGTCAACAAGATGGACCGTCCGGGCGCCGATTTCTTCCGCGTGGTGCGGATGATGCAGGAGCGCCTGAAGGCGAATCCGGTACCGATTGTGATTCCGGTTGGCGCGGAAGAGCATTTCACCGGCGTGGTGGATCTCATCAAGATGCGCACCATTCTGTGGGACGATGCCACCCAGGGCATGGTGTTCACCTATGCGCCCGTGCCGGATGACTTAGTGAAAACCGCTCAGGAATGGCGGGAAAAAATGGTCTCTGCGGCGGCGGAAGCCAGCGACGATCTGATGGATAAATACCTGGAAACGGGCGATCTGGACGAAGCGGAAATCATCAGGGGGCTGCGTATTCGCACCATCTCGGGTGAAATCCAGCCGATGCTGTGCGGCAGCGCGTTCAAAAACAAGGGCGTGCAGCGCATGCTCGATGCGGTCATTGAGCTGATGCCGTCGCCGCTGGACGTGCCGGCGATTGACGGCGTGGATGAAAAAGGGCAGCACGCGGAACGTCACCCCAGCGATGACGAACCGTTTTCGGCGCTAGCGTTTAAGCTGATGAGCGACCCGTACGTTGGGCAACTGACCTTTATCCGCGTTTACTCTGGCGTGTTGCGCAAAGGCGACGCGGTGTATAACCCGGTGAAAGGGAAGAAAGAGCGTATCGGGCGTATCGTGCTGATGCATGCCAACGATCGCCACGAGGTGGACGAACTGCGCGCCGGGGATATCGCTGCCTGCGTTGGGCTGAAAGATGTGACCACGGGTGACACCTTAACCGACCCGAACGCGGTGATCACGCTTGAGCGGATGGAGTTCCCGGATCCGGTTATCTCGCTGGCGATCGAACCGAAAACGAAAGGCGATCAGGAGAAAATGGGGATCGCGCTGCAGCGTCTGGCGGCGGAAGATCCGTCTTTCCGCCTGCACACTGACGAAGAGTCCGGCCAGACCATTATCTCCGGGATGGGTGAGTTACACCTGGAGATTATCGTTGACCGCATGAAGCGTGAGTTTGGCGTCGAGGCGAACATTGGTCGTCCGCAGGTAACCTACCGCGAAACCTTGCGTAAAGCGGTGAAGGATATCGAAGGCAAATTTGTCCGTCAGTCCGGCGGCAAAGGGCAGTACGGTCACGTAGTGCTGAGCCTTGAGCCGACCGACCCCGGCAGCGGCTTTACGTTTGAAGATGCCACCAAGGGCGGCGTGGTGCCGCGCGAGTATATCCCGTCTGTTGAGAAAGGGCTGCGTGAAGCCATGAACAGCGGCGTTCTGGCGGGGTATCCGGTTGTCGATGTCAAAGCGACGCTGACGTTTGGTTCGTATCACGAAGTCGACTCCTCGGAGATGGCGTTCCGCATGGCGGCGATCCTCGGCTTTAAAGATGGCGCTCGCAGGGCGGATCCGGCGATCCTTGAGCCAATCATGCACGTGGAGGTGGAAACACCAGAGGAGTACGCCGGTAACATTATGGGCGATCTCTCCTCCCGCCGTGGCATGGTGCAGGGGATGGAAGAGCAGTACGGAAGCCAGATTATTCGTGCTGATGTGCCGCTGGCCGAGATGTTTGGTTACGCCACGACTTTGCGCTCGATGTCCCAGGGACGCGCGACGTACACGATGGAGTTCCATCATTTTGCGGAAGCCCCGCGAAATGTTGCGGATGAGATTATTGCGCGGCGTGCGAAGTAGTACGTTTACCCTCTCCCTTATAGGGGGAGGGTTTTCTCAATCCGGCGCCTTCACCATCTTCCCACTCGCCACAAACGTCCCGGCTCCAAGGTGATGCAGCGTATTCAGCTTATCGCCGTCAAACTGCCAGCGTCCGGCGACAAACGCGCGTTCATCTGCTGCCGCCGATACCACTTCGCCAAACAGCGTATCGTACTTTTCTGCCGCCGATGTGGCGGGTAATAATCGACACTCCATCCACGCCAGACATTTTTCTTCAATGACCGGCAGGCAGAGTTCGGGGCCGTTTACGACCGGGATCCCGTAGCAGTTGAATTTGTCTTCATCACGCCCGCTGACGCTACCCACCGCGTAAGTCCAGTTGGCCGCCGCCACGCCGGGGATGACGATGCCAAACTTCCCGCTGCGTTCTATCAGTTCGCGCGACCAGGCGCTTTTATCCACCACAATGGCAATACGCGGCGGTTCAAATTCGACGGGCATTGACCATGCGGCGGCCATCACGTTGCGTCTGTCCAGGGCTTCATCCCGGCTGGTAATCAGCACGGTAGGGCCGTGGTTCAGCAGGCGGCTGGCATGACGTAATTCAACAGGGCGAAAGTGGCTCATAGGTCCTCCTCGTAAACAATCGAGTATGCAGAAAAAGCACGGAAATCAAAGTGAACGCGTAAAATTAGTTTATAAACAAAACATCACTTTTAAAGGAAACTGATGCATGTCTCCCTTTCTGACTGCCTATTTTGCTCGCATCGGCTGGAAGCAACCGGCTTCTGCTGATATCGACACCCTGCGCGCGCTGCACTTACATCACAACTGCGCGATCCCGTTTGAGAATATCGATGTCGTCCTGCCGCGCGAAATTCATCTTGAAGACCCGTGTCTGGTCGACAAACTGGTGACCGCCCGTCGCGGGGGATACTGCTTTGAGCAAAACGGCCTGTTCGAGCGCGTCTTGCGCGAAGTCGGGTTTACGGTGCGCAGCGTGCTTGGGCGCGTGGTATTGGCTAATCCACCACAAATGCCGCCGCGCACGCACCGCCTGCTGCTGGTGGAGCTGAACGGCGAGCGCTGGATTGCCGACGTTGGGTTTGGCGGTCAGACGCTGACGGCGCCGATTCGCCTGCTGGCCAACGAAGAACAGGAGACGCCGCACGGGCTTTATCGTCTGCTGAGCGAGGGGAATGACTGGGTGCTGCAGTTCCGTCATCACGAGCACTGGCAGTCGATGTACCACTTTGACCTGACGACGCAGTATTTCAGCGATTACGTGATGGGGAATTTCTGGTCGGCGCACTGGCCGCAGTCGCATTTCCGCCATCATCTGCTGATGTGCCGCCATCTGCCGGACGGCGGCAAGCTGACGCTGACCAACTTTAACTTTACCCACTGGCAGAATGGCCATGTAGAGGAGCAGATCCATCTTCCCGACGCTGCGGCGCTGTATCAGCTGATGCAGGAACGCTTTGGGCTGGGCGTTGACGATCCGAAGCATGGTTTTTCACTGGCAGAACTGACGGCGGTCATGGCGGGGTTTGATACTCACGGGAAATAACCTGGACCGCTATCGCCCGCGAAATTCGCGTCGATAGCGGGAAGGCGACGTATTCAGCAGATTGTTAAAGTGACGTCGCAAGGACGTTGTCGAGGGAAAACCGACGCGCTCAGCAATGTCATCCACCGGCTGGTCAGTTTTTTCGAGATAGCGTTGCGCGACGATAATGCGTTGATTAATCAGCCAGCGCGAAAAACTCTCCCCGGTTGTTTGCTGAAAACGGCGGGTGAAGCTGCGTCGGCTCATGCAGGCCTTTTCCGCCACGCAGTCCAGTGTGAGTGCGAGCTGAAGATTCTCCGTTGCCCACGCCAGCGCATCGGTGAAATAGTCCCCGCGACGCGTATTCTGAACCGGCAGCTCTACATACTGCCGCTGCCCACCCTGGCGGTGGGGGGGAACAACCAGCAAGCGCGCTACGCTGTTTGCCACTTCTGCTCCCCATGCCTGACGCACCAGATGCAGGCAGCAGTCAATGCTGGCCGCCGTTCCCGCAGATGTGACAACGTCACCATCATCAATATAAAGCACATCTTTGTCCATTTGCACGGAGGGATAGAGGCGCTGAAAGTCAGCCGCCCATCGCCAGTGCGTTGTCGCAGGGCGATGTTCCAGTAACCCCGAGGCGGCAACCACAAACGCACCCATGCATAAGCCCACAATGCGTGCACCCGCAGCATGGGCCTTTTTCAGCGCCAGCAAGAGCTCGGAATCTGGGTCACGATCGGGAACATCCCAGCTTGGGACGATCACCATATCCATTCCTGCCAGAGCATCAAGCCCACGCTCAACAACGATCGAAAATCCGGCATTTGTCTTCAGTACGCCGGGCGTCGTGGCGCAAACGACCAGCTGACAAAGGGGCTCGCCTTGTGGCGTGAGCGCTTTCTCAAACACGGCATACGGCACCGAAAGGTGAAAAGGGATGATCCCATCAAATACCACAATACCAATTTTCAACGTCATAAAAGCCTCCATGTGCCAGCCAGTATAGAAGTCTGGCTGGCGACAGGGATCAAGTCCGGTCTTATTTTGTGACCGGCAATGCCATAACGTCTTTGGCGGTCATTACCTCAGCGAATACATCGGCCACACCGGCTAATGCCGCTCGTTGCAGTGTTTTGTGATCCACCACGCCGCCCTGGCCATCGTCCAGATCGCGTGTTGCCGTTGCATCTTCAGGAATAATCACGCTGTAACCCAGCGGTACAGCGTCACGTGCGGTTGACGAAATACACATGTGCGTCATCAGGCCAATTACGATGACCTTTTTAATTCCTTTTTTCTTTAATTGCGCATCCAGATCGGTGCCAACAAAAGAGCTTGGGGTCGCTTTGGTGATAATGGTGTCTTGTGCAGAAGGTTGCAGATCGTTATGGAATTGCGCATAGATGGACCCTTCGGCGAAGATCGGGCTATCCTTCGGCCCTATATGACGCACGAAGTAAACTGGCAGCCCTTTTTGATGGGCATAGTCGACCAGTTTCTGGCTGTTCTTCAGTACCTTTTCACCATCCGGGATAACCATCTGACCACGAAAATCTTTTGATGCGTAATATTCGTTTTGAATATCCACCACGATTAACGCGGTTTCAGAAGCCGATAAGGATGGGGTTGCCGCTGCGCCCGTCATCGCGCGAATGGTTTTGCTATTCATGCTGGTTGTCTCCTGTGCGATAGCATAAGTTGAAAATGCGCTCATCATGCCGATCATCAATGCCGTACGAAAAAATGGTTTCATCACGATAACTCCCTCTATGTTGTGTTCGGGAGTCATTATTTCGCATAGTCGCCAACGGCAGGAGTCACCTGGAGAACAAATAAGGGTACTTTTGGGCCAATATGAGACGGCTACAGCTGAGTAAACTTGCCTATCCACGGGCTGCTGTGTTCGCCAGACCACAGATGTAAAATCAGCTCGCGGAATTTTTCCGCCGCCGGGCTAAGCGGTGTTTCCCGGCGTTGCACAAGCCCCAGCGTTCGGCGTATGACGGGTTCAATCAGCGGGCGACTGACAAGGACGTGATGTTCATCGGTCGGCATCGCCAGACTCGGAACGACAGACACGCCGAGACCCGCTTCCACCATCCCCAGTGACGTTGACAGATGACGCACTTCATAAAACCAGTTCGGTTTCCAGGCCATTTTCTCGAAAGCCTGATCGATAAGCGAACGGTTCCCGCTGGAACGTCTTACCCCAATCAGCTTCATTCCGGCCAGATCGTCCCATGTGACCAGCGGTTTTTTCGCCAGTTCATTGTCGCGCCGGCAGGCCAGAACAAAGGGTTCATTCACCAGCGGCGCAAAATCGATATTAGGATGTGTGATGTTTATCATATTTATGCCGAAATCTGCGTCGCCATTTAAAACCGCTTCGAGACAATCGCTGGCGCTGTGCTCAAGTATGCGGATCCGGATGTTTGGGTAGTCATTGTTATAATCTCGTATCACAGATGGCAGAAAATAGAAGGCCGCGGTAGGGATACAGGAAACCGTAATCACGCCTGCCTGATGCGTCGCCATCTCTTTAATACTCAGGATTGAGCTTTCATAAAAATCGATTAAATTCCTTGCTTTAGGTAAAAACTCTCTTCCCACCGTCGTAAGCTTAACGCTGCGCGTCGAACGCTCAAACAGCGTGGTTCCCAGGCTCTCTTCCAGTTTCTGAATTCTGCGTGTTAACGCCGGTTGTGAAATATGAAGAAATTGCGACGCTTTTGTAAAACATCCGATTTCTGCAATTTTTACAAACGCTTGTATTCCCTGTAATTCATGTTGCATATCCGCATCCCGCTCTCGATTTTCTTTAACCACGATAACGCAGTGGTTATTAATGTGCAAAACGTATTAATTCTGCTTTTTTTGACATTAGAGTTATCAACTGGAGTGTGAAAACCTTATTGCGTTCCTGATAAAACGAAATGAGAAAAACACATGTTAAAGATCCCTTGCGTATTAATGCGTGGCGGTACGTCAAAAGGCCCCGTTATTCTGGCCAGCGACCTGCCTGAGGAAACCGAAGAGCGCGACGCGGTGTTACTCAGCTTGATGGGCGCAGGCCATGAACTTGAAATTGACGGCATTGGCGGTGGAAGCCCGCAAACCAGTAAGGTGGCCATCGTCAGTCCTTCCGACAGTCCGGATGCAGATGTGGATTATTTATTCGCACAGGTGATGGTGAACGAACGTCGCGTCGATACCACGCCAAACTGCGGCAATATGCTCTGTGCGGTGGGACCCTTTGCGATAGAAAAAGGGCTGGTGAAGGCGCAAAGCCCGGTGACAACGGTGCGGATCCGTAATCTTAATACCGGAACGCTGGTTGATGCGGAAGTGCAAACGCCTGATTATCGGGTCACCTATGAAGGCGATACCCAGATTGACGGTGTTCCGGGTACGGCCGCACCCGTTGGCTTAACCTTCCTGAATTCAGCGGGTTCCAAAACAGGAAAATTACTCCCGACTGACAGCGTCACAAACGTATTCGACGGTATTGACGTTACCTGCATTGATATGGCAATGCCGATGGTATTGATTGAGGCATCGGCCCTGGGGAAAACAGGAGGAGAGTCACCCGCGGAACTGGATGCCGATACGGCGTTTAAAGCAAGGCTGGAGAGCCTGCGCCGTCAGGCGGGCGAGGCGATGGGCTTAGGGGATGTGTCAAACAAAGTGATCCCTAAACCGGTTCTCCTCAGCCGGGCGCGCAACGGCGGAACGCTTCAGGTGCGGTATTTCATGCCACACACCTGCCATAAATCACTGGCCATTACCGGCTCGATTGGTATTTCGACCGCGACGCTTATAGAAGGCTCCGTCGCCGCTAAAATTGTCGCCGATCGCCCAAAAGAGCGCTTTACCAATATTATTGATATTGAACACCCAAGTGGAAAAATATCCGTGTCATTGTTGAGGGACGGGAACAATATTGAAAATACCCGAGCCGCGGTAATTCGTACCTCCCGTAAGCTATTTGAAGGTGTCGTCTGCGTGCCTGAAAAAATGCTCTCTGAAGTTGATTAAGTAAAAGCCAAACTAAGAAATAGTTCTACCTTAAACAATTATACTCTGTACCTTAACTATAAAACTGAGGTTATTATGGCGTTAACGCATGCTAACAATACCCTGAAAGCGCCCGTTCCTGTAAAAGCCAGCGCGCATATTCGCGTAATTCTGGCACTCGCATTATCCGGGCTAGCAGAACTTGCTTCTCTGTTTTTTATTCAGCCACTGCTTCCGACGCTGGCCGTTGAATATAATGTTCCGGTCAGCCAGGTGAGTATTATCTTATCTGCAGAAACGGCCTTGCTGGCAATTGGGTTGCTGTTTACCGGGACCTTATCCGACCACTATGGCAGGAAGCGCTTAATTATCGTCTCCCTCCTGTTGGGCGGCATTCTGACGCTGCTCTGCCCGCTGGTAGAATCCTGGGCGATGCTGGTGGCGCTGCGTGCGGTGATTGGTCTGGCGCTAAGCGGTATCGCTGCGGCGGCCACCGCCTACATCAGTGAAGAGGTCGCACCGGTGGCGGCTGGCATCGTGACGGGCTATTTTGTCTTCGGCAACTCGATGGGCGGTATGTCCGGCCGTATTGTTGCCAGCCAGCTTATCGATCACGTTTCAATCAATGTCATCTTTTACGGATTTGCTGTCAGCCTGATAGCGGTTGCCGTTCTGGTGAAGTTCCTGCTGCCTGAATCTAAAAACTTCAAGCCTACGCAGAGCCTTAACGCCATGCGTATGGTGAAAGGGGCGGCATCGCACTTCAAAAATAAAAATCTGGCGCTGGCGTTTGTCATCAGCTTTATTATCTTCGGCGCATTTACCTCACTGTATAACTATCTGGCCTTCTTCCTGAAAGGTGAACCGTTCCATATTTCACCGGCAAATGCAGGCCTGCTCTCCTTTAGCTTCGCCCTGAGTTTCTTTACGGCTCCGCAGGCAGGCCGCTTATCGGCAAAATATGGCGCAATGAAGGTCCTGCGCGTGTTGTTCCTGATCATGGCGTTCGGCATGCTGCTGACGCTCACGTCGAACGTTGTCACCTTTATTGTTGGCGCCGTAATTTTTACCGGCTGTTTCTTCGGCTGTCACTCTATCGGCTTAAGCTGGGTCAGTAAAAATGCAACCCATGCAAGAGGCCAGGCCGTCGCGCTCTATTTATTCTTCTACTACATGGGCGGTTCGGTGATTGGTTTTATTAACGGTTTTGTTTTCCATTCGATGGGCTGGCAGGGGATGACCGGATTTATTCTGGCATTGCTCGGGGTTGGCGTTGTGGTGGCGACGTATCTGGCATCCGGTAATAAACCGGTACTGGTACCCGCCCAGTCCGCAGAATAAAAGTCAGGCAATGTGTTCACGCCCTGGGGCGTGAACACAGAAAGAACACGTATATCAATCGGGTATTATCATGAAATTAGCAAGCTATATTCATCAGGGCCGTAAAAGCTACGGGATTTATACACCATCCGGCTTTATCGATTTGGGTAATAAAATCGGCCATCAATATGCGACATTGAAAGACCTTCTTCACTGGGATGCGGTAGACGTCGCCAGACAATATCTCGATTGCCCGGTGGATATTAGGCCTGAAGAAATCACCTTTTTGCCCGTTATAGAAGAGCCCGGAAAGATTTTCTGCGTGGGGATGAATTACGCTGAAAAAAGAAAAGAGTTTGCTGAGACGAATAATGCCCCCACGCTGTTTATCCGTTTTCCTGATTCGCAAACCGGGCATGCGCGGCCGGTGATAAAACCGGTTCTCTCCAGCGAGTTCGATTACGAAGGCGAGCTGGCCGTGATCGTCGGTAAACCCGGTAGCCGAATTGACGTTAATAACGCGCTCAGCCACGTCGCGGGATACAGCTGCTATATGGACGGCTCCGTGCGCGACTGGCAGCACGCCTGGTTCACCGCCGGTAAAAACTGGACGCAAACTGGCGCCTTCGGCCCGTATATGACCACGGCGGACGAGATCCCCGACCCTCACGCATTGACCATTCACACCTGGCTGAACGGCATGCTGGTTCAGAATGACTCCACCGGCAGCATGATCCACAAAGTGGCGGATCTTATCGCCTACATCAGCACGTTTACCTCTCTCAGCGCCGGCGACGTCATTATTACCGGTTCGCCGGGCGGCGTCGGCAAAAAGCGTAATCCACCTCTGTTTATGCACGACGGCGATCGCGTTGAAGTGGAGATCGAAAACGTTGGCCGACTGGTCAATACCATTGTGGAAGCTCAACCGCAGCCGCAAGCGTTAGCTGTCTAAACGCTCAGGAGAGAGAAGATGTACACCGCCAGAACACCCGAATTTGAGGTTATTAACGCCGGTAACGCCCAGTCCCGGGAAGAGGTCGTCCGCTTCCTGGCCCGCAACGGTTTAGGCATTGATGATGATATTGAGCAATTTATTGTTGCGCGCTATCAACGCCATCTGGTCGCCTGCACCGGCATTGCGGGTAACACGCTGAAGTGCATCGCGGTGGATCCCGCGTGGCGGGGCACGTCGCTAAGCCTGACGTTAATCCATGAAGCCGAGCTTCAGGCGGCGCAGAACGGTGAACATCAGCTCTTTCTTTTTACCTGTCCGGATAACGTGAAGTCGTTTCGCGGATGCGGGTTTTATCCGCTGGTGACGGTCGAGAACCGTGCGTCATTAATGGAGAATACGCCGGTAGGTATTCATCGTTATTGCAGCCAGCTGCGCCACCGTCATTTCGCACCGGGGAAAAATATTGGCGCAATTGTGATGAACGCCAATCCGTTCACCCTCGGCCATCAATATCTTATTGAGCATGCGGCAAGCCGGTGCGACGCGTTACATGTTTTCGTGGTCCAGGAAGATGTCTCGGCATTTTCGTTTAAAGAACGGTTCGCGATGGTCAGGGACGGATCGCGGCACCTGCCGAATGTCATCGTCCATCCGGGGTCGGCGTATATTATTTCGCGCGGGACATTCCCGGGCTATTTCCTGAAAGATAAGCAGGTCATCGATAAAACCTACGCGGCAATTGACCTCATGCTGTTCAGAAATTACATCGCCCCCGCGTTGAATATTAATCATCGTTTCGTGGGGACCGAGCCATTTTGTCCGTTAACCGCCGAATATAACCGGGCGATGCATCGCTGGCTGGAAGAAGAGATGAGCACAGCGGCTCGTATTAGCGTACACGAAATAGAAAGAAGAACGGACGGTAATAATGTGCCGGTATCGGCTTCAGCCGTTCGTCGTTTATTAAAAGAAAACAACATCGCTGCCGCCAGTCGCATGGTGCCTGCCACTACGCGCGCGTTTCTGAATAACGGAAAACAGCATCAGCCCTGTTTATCCGAGCCGCTGACGGCAGCGGTTTAAGCGCATTATCACAGGAAAATGAATATGAAAATTGTGCAAGCCGCGATGGCGGGAACGCTGGAATCCAGCGATCTGATGGTCAAGGTCAGTCCCGTCGAGAGCGGGCTGGATGTGGTCATCCAGAGCGAAGTGTATAAGCAGTTCGGCGACCGAATTGCAGAGGTGGTCTATGAAACCCTTGCGGCGTTCAATATCAAGCAGGGGCTGATCGTTGTCGATGATAAAGGCGCGCTGGACTGCGTGATCCGCGCCCGCGTGCAGGCTGCACTGCTCAGAGGTACAGCCCGGGAAGACATTGCATGGGAAACGTTATAATGAAAAAGTTACGCCGCAGTATGTTATTTATTCCCGGTTCAAGTGCAGCCATGCTGTCGACGGCATTTATCTATAAACCAGACTCAATTATGTTTGACCTGGAAGATGCCGTTGCGCTGAAAGAAAAAGACAGCGCGCGTCTTCTGGTATTTCACGCGCTGCAACACCCAATGTACAACGATATTGAAACCGTTGTCAGAATTAACCCGCTTAATACCCCTTTTGGTTTAAAGGATCTGGAAGCCGCCGTCAGGGCAGGGGTGGATGTTATTCGTCTGCCGAAAACCGACACACCGGAAGATATTTATCAGCTTGAACGTGAAATCGTCCGCATTGAAGAAAGCTGCGGGCGTCCTGTTGGCTCAACGAAATTAATGGCGGCAATCGAATCCGCCGTCGGCGTCATTAATGCCGTTGCCATTGCGAAATCCTCCGACCGTTTAATGGGGATTGCGCTCGCCGCCTTTGACTACGTGATGGATATGCAAACCGAGCGGGGCGACGGGACCGAACTGTTCTATGCCCGCTGCGCCGTACTGCATGCCGCTCGCGGGGCAGGGATCGACGCTTTCGACGTGGTATACGCCGACGTGAATGACGAGGCCGGTTTCCTGAAAGAAGTAGATCTCATCCGCCGGATGGGCTTCAACGGAAAATCGCTGATTAATCCGCGACAAATTGAAATTCTTCACAACGCCTACGCGCCTACGCAGGAAGAAGTGGATTACGCCCAGCGCGTGATTGCTGCCGCAGAAGAGGGAGAACGCAACGGACTGGGGGTGATTTCGCTGAACGGAAAAATGATCGACGCGCCAATCATCAACCATGCCCGCGTGGTTATCGAACGTAAAAATGCCTCGGGCATTCGTCAGTAATCCCTTATACCGCAAGCGACAGGATGAATAATGAAAAGTCTCACTGAAAACCTGCAACACATTCCTGGCTCTCGCCGTGAGTACGTCGCCTTCAGCGGCGCTAACGCGACGACGCCATATCTTGCTGACGCTCAGCAAAAGTCTCAGCGCAAACTTTTTGCCAGCGTGGACGACGTGCTGTCCCGTTGCGATCTGCATGACGGCATGACCGTATCCTTTCATCACGCGTTCCGCGAGGGCGATAAGGTCATTAATTACGTGATGGATAAGCTGGCTCAGCGCGGTCTGAAAGGGATCACGCTCGCGTCCAGTTCGTTGATGTCGTGCAATGCCCCACTTATTGAACACATTCGCAGTGGCGTGATTGGCAAAATCTACACCTCCGGCATGCGTGGCGAGCTGGCGGATGCGATTTCACACGGGCTGATGGACGAGCCGGTACAGATCCACTCCCACGGCGGGCGGGTGAACCTGATTCAGAAGGGTGAAATTGCCATTGATGTCGCTTTTCTGGCGGTGTCCTGCTGCGATGAATATGGCAATGCCAGCGGCAACGGCGGCACATCGCAGTGCGGCTCGCTCGGTTACGCCATGGTCGACGCGCAATATGCCAAAAAGGTGGTCTTGCTCACCGAAACCCTGAAGCCGTTCCCGAACCTGCCGGCCAGTATCGTTCAGGACCGGGTTGACTATGTGGTGCAGATTGAGAGCGTCGGCGACCCGGCAAAAATCAGCGTAGGCGCCGCCAGGGTCACCAGCAATCCACGTGAGCTGATGATTGCCCGTTCTGCCGCCGACGTTATCGAACACTCTGGCTATTTCCGCAACGGCTTTTCCATTCAGACCGGTTCAGGTGCGGCGTCTACCGCCTGTACGCGGTTTATGGAAGCCCGTATGCGCAAACACAACATTGTCGCCCGTTTCGCGCTCGGCGGGATCACTGGCAGCATTGTCGATCTGCATCAAAAAGGGCTCATTGAAAAGATCCTCGATACGCAAAGCTTTGACGGCGCCGCGGCCGCGTCCATGACCGTCAATCCCGGCCATGTAGAAATCTCCACCAACGTCTATGCGAACCCGGCTGCAAAAGCCGCCTGCTGCGACAGGGTGGACGTGGTCATCCTCAGCGCGCTGGAGGTGGACACGCAGTTCAACGTCAACGTGCTGACCGGTTCCGACGGCGTGATGCGTGGCGCGTCGGGCGGGCATTGCGACGTCGCCGCGGCGGCAAATCTCACCATCGTGGTTGCCCCGCTGATCCGCAGCCGAATTCCAACCGTTGTCAGGCAGGTCACCACCCTGGTGACGCCGGGCGAAAGCATTGACGTTCTGGTTACCGATCACGGTATTGCCGTGAACCCGGCGCGTCCGGAGATCCGCGAACGTCTGATTAACGCCGGGCTTGCCGTCGTCGATATCGATGCGCTGTATCACAAGGCGCTGCTCATCTCAGGGCAGCCTAAGCCTGTGGAGTTTACTGACCGGATCGTGGGTGTGGTGCGCTACCGCGACGGCAGCGTGATTGACGTGGTTCGCCAGGTTAAGGAGTAATTCCCATGACGGATAAAGCCTCGAACGTGAAGGTTTCTCTGGAACAGGTGCTGAACGCCAGAGAACAGCGAGCCCGCCGCCAGCAGGCGTGGCTGTTTCAGTCGGATCATACGGTGGTGTCCGTCACGCTGGTCTGGCCGGGGGAGGTGAAGGATACCGCGCTGGCCAGACGGGTGATGGCCGCTGCGAATGACGCACTCGGTGACCTGTTCCGGACCCATCAGTGGACGGTCTGCCGCCAGCAGATCCTGCTGCCAGTCACGGGGCCGGAAGCGCTCTGGTCGGTGGCGGCACCCGCGTGGATGATCAAACACGTGACGGCGCATCTGGAAGATAACCATCCGCTGGGGCGCCTATGGGATATTGACGTGCTGTGTCCAAAGGCGGGCCTGCTGAAAAGAGACGCCATCCAGCAACCTATGCGCAAATGCTTTATCTGTCATGAACCTGCTCACGCTTGCTCCCGCATGCGACGTCATTCGCAGGCCGAGCTCACGCGCGTAATTGAGGCGTTAACCGATGACTACTTCGCTTGCCAGATGTAATGCGCCAGACGTTCAGCAACCCTTCGCGGAGCTGGCGGCCGAGGCCCTGTACCGGGAAATTCGCTTGACCCCGAAACCGGGTCTGGTGGATCGCGTCAACAGCGGGGCGCATAAGGATATGGATTTCGCCCTGTTCATGAGCAGTATCGCGGCGATTGCCCCCTGGTTCTCGACGTTCTTTAACGTTGGCAGAGAGACGGCTCATCTTGCTGGTCCGCAAACGCTGCGGGCAATAAGGCCAACCGGTCTGGCCTGCGAACAGGCGATGTTTAACGCCACCGGCGGGGTGAATACCCATAAAGGCGGGATTTTCTCTCTGGGGCTGCTGTGTGCCGCGGCGGGGCGTCTGACGCAAAAGCAAGAAAACCTCACGCAGCGCAGCCTGTGCGAGGAGTGCAGCGCAATCTGCACGGGCATCGTTGAGCGGGAGCTGAATAATCGCGGCGTGGCGAAGACGAAGGGCGAGCAGCAGTTCAAAGCGTACGGTTTCACCGGTGCCAGAGGTGAAGCGGAAAGCGGTTTTGCCACCGTCCGCCACGCTGGCCTTCCTCACTTTGAAACCGCACTGCGCCGGGGAGCCTCTGAGGACGAGGCGCTGCTGAGGATGTTGCTCGGGCTGATGGCGTCGAATCCGGACACCAATCTTGTTTCACGTGGTAGAACGAAAGGGCTGAATTATGCCAGACGCTATGCCAGACGAATATTATCCGTGAAACATCTGACGCTGGAAAAATTAATTAACGCCTTAACCAGCATGGACGTTCAGTTTATTCGCCGGAACTTAAGCCCGGGAGGGAGCGCAGATCTTATCGCCGTCGGATGGTTATTGTCGCAGTTTCCGTCCGAATAATCGAAAAAGGAAAACGTCATGATTGAACAACGCCTGCAGCAGCTCGGTAACGTTTATACCCCTATTCTGGTTCCGGGGCTGAGAGACAGCGATGAACATCACTGGCAAAGCTGCTGGGGGCGGCGTTTTCCTTTCTGGAAACGGATCCAGCAGAAAAACTGGTTCGAGCCCGATATTGAAAACTGGGTCTCCGCCATTTCCCGCGAGCTGGCAGCGTGTCAGCTGCCCGCCATCCTCGTCGGCCATAGCTTTGGCGCGCTGGCGTCATGCCGGCTGCTGCAAACGCGGCGGGTAAACGTCGCCGGGGTGGTGATGGTCGCGCCAGCAGAGCCCGCCTTTTTCGGCCTGGAAGAGTCCATTCAGCCAGCCTCATTACCGGTTCCCTGCCTGATGTTTGCCAGCAGAAACGACCCCCTGATGCCTTTCGCGCGCGCTCAGTTCTGGGCGGCATGCTGGGAGGGGCAATTAATCGATATCGGGGAGGCCGGCCATATTAATGCCGAATCCGGATTTGGTGAATGGCCTTACGGGCTCGAACGACTAACAGAATTTTGTGAACAACTTTAGCTTTAACAGGAGAACCTATGTTAGATGATTATAATCAGCACCTGAACGCGCGCGCTGAATCGGGTATTCCGGCAAAACCCTTAACGGCGGAACAGACCGAGGCGCTTATTCATCGCTTAATTCACGATGCACCCGCAGATCATCCGCGATTAATTGATTTATTAACCCGTTGCGTTCCCCCGGGCGTCGATCCTGCGGCAAAGTTAAAAGCCGAATTTTTATTTAAGCTGGCACTGCAGGAATACCGTATTGACGGTCTCTCTCCCGAAGCGGCCACGACGCTGCTGGGTTCCATGCAGGGCGGCTATAACGTTCAGCCGCTGATCGATCTTCTGGACCACCCGAGCCTGGCACCGCTGGCCGCACAGCAGCTTTGTTCGACTATCCTTATCTTCGAAAAATTCAGCCAGGTTGAAGCCAAAGCGCTGAACGGTAACGCCCGGGCAAAAGAGGTGCTTCATTCCTGGGCAAATGCCGAGTGGTTCACCCGCCGTCCGGCGATGCCTGAAAAAATCACCCTGACGGTGTTCAAGGTTCCCGGCGAAACCAATACCGATGATTTGTCTCCGGCACCGGAGGCGTGGTCACGCCCGGATATTCCGCTGCACGCGCTCTCCATGCTCAGTAACGCCAGGGAAGGGGTTGAGCCGGATGAGCCCGGCGTGCGCGGGCCTTTGCGCCAGCTGGCAGCCTTAAAAGAGGCAGGCTGGCCGCTGGCGTACGTCGGCGACGTCGTGGGAACCGGGTCATCGCGCAAATCCGCCACCAACTCGATCTTATGGCACATCGGGAATGATATTCCGTTCGTGCCGAATAAGCGTAACGGCGGGTTTGTGTTTGGCGGCAAAATTGCCCCCATTTTCTTCAACACGCTGGAAGATTCCGGTGCCTTGCCGGTAGAGATGGACGTCTCCGCGCTGACGACCGGGATGCTGATCGATCTGTATCCCTACAAAGGTGAAATTCGCGAAACGGAAAGCCAGCGTCTGGTGACGCGCTTTACGCTTAAAACCGACGTGCTGCTGGACGAAGTGCGCGCCGGCGGGCGGATCCCGCTGATTATCGGACGCAGTCTGACCGCGAAAGCGCGGGAATCGCTGAAGCTTGCGCCTTCAGATGTCTTCCGCAAGCCCGCCGCCCCTGCGCCATCCGCAGCCGGTTTTACGCTGGCACAAAAAATGGTGGGTAAAGCCTGCGGCGTTGCGGGGATCCGTCCCGGACAGTACTGCGAGCCAAAAATTACGACCGTGGGCTCACAGGACACCACCGGCGGGATGACGCGCGACGAGTTAACCGATCTTGCCTGCCTGACGTTTTCAGCCGATCTGGTGATGCAGTCTTTCTGCCACACCTCGGCGTACCCTAAGCCCGTCGACGTTCAGCTGCATGAAACCCTGCCGCAGTTTATCACCCGTCGTAACGGGGTTGCGCTGAAACCGGGGGACGGCATTATCCACTCCTGGCTTAACCGCATGCTGCTGCCGGATACGGTGGGCACCGGAGCCGACTCCCATACCCGCTTCCCGCTGGGGATCTCGTTCCCGGGCGGCTCCGGGCTGGTGGCGTTTGCCGCCGCGACGGGCATTATGCCGCTGGATATGCCGGAATCGGTGCTGGTTCGCTTTACGGGCGAGATGCAGAAAGGGATCACCCTGCGCGATCTGGTTCACGCCATTCCGCTCTATGCCAGAAAGCAGGGTCTGTTGACGGTCGAGAAAAAGAATAAGCGCAATATTTTCTCGGGCCGGATCCTCGAAATTGAGGGGCTGGAAACACTGAGTGCAGAGCAGGCGTTTGAGCTGGCTGACGCTTCCGCTGAACGGTCCGCTGCCGCCTGCGTGATGCGCCTGGCGGAGGACAAGGTCGCGCAATACCTGCGTTCCAACGCGGTCCTGCTGCGCTGGATGGTAAAGCAGGGATATGAGAACGCCGACACGCTTGAACGACGCATCGCTGAAATCGAGGCGTGGCTGGCTAACCCGTCGCTGCTGTCGGCCGATCCTGATGCGGAATATGCCGCAGTTATAGACATCGATCTCAATGAAATCACCGAACCGGTGGTCTGCGCGCCAAACGATCCGGATGACGCCCGCTTACTTTCTGAGGTGGCCAGCACGCCGATAGAGGAGGTCTTTATTGGCTCCTGCATGACCAACATCGGTCATTTCCGCGCTGCGGGTGAAATCCTGGCCGATGCCGGTGAAAGCCAGGCGCGGCTGTGGATCGCGCCTCCGACCAAAATGGACGCCCGGCAGCTTTCCCGTGAGGGCTATTTTAGCCAGTTTATTAAGTCGGGGGCGCGAATCGAGCCCGCGGGTTGTTCCCTCTGCATGGGGAACCAGGCGAGGGTGCGCGAAGGGAGTCACGTGGTATCGACGTCCACCCGAAATTTCCCGCATCGTCTGGGAACGAATGCCAGCGTGTTCCTTGCCTCGGCGGAATTAAGCAGCGTCGCGGCCATACTGGGTAAAATGCCAACCGTTGAAGAATATTTACGCTATACGGATAAACTTCATGGTGCGCGTGAAAATATCTATCGCTATCTCAGTTTTGACACCCTGGCCGAATATCAAATCACAGAAGGTGATAATATCCCGGTTGTTAGCGTGTAGTTTCTTATTATTTATTTAGCAAATGTATTTATCCGGCAGAGGCGTCTCTCAGGAGAATTCTCTGCCATTCAGGGACCCTTTTCTCATGGGTGAGATATGCTTAAATCCAATGTTTTAAAAACAATCTTACTTGCCGTAATAATATTATTATCAATATTTATTCCTCCGCCTGATGGATTAAGCAAAGAGGCGTGGATACTGGCAGGGATATATTTATCCGCTATCGTTGGCCTGGTCATTAAACCTTATCCCGAACCCGTTATCATGCTCGTCGCGGTCGCGTTAACCTGTTTTACCGTAACAAAATTTCCGGATTCACCTGTCAAATCAATGGATGTGCTGAGCGGATACGCCTCAGGCACGACCTGGCTGGTGTTCAGCGCCTTTACGCTTAGCGCGGCGTTCGTTACGACCGGTCTGGGAAAGCGGCTTGCTTACTGGTTTATCCTCAAATTTGGCAGTACGACGCTAAGGCTGGGGTATGTCACCGCCTTGCTGGACCTGGTGCTGGCACCCGCCACGCCCTCCAATACCGCGCGGGCAGGTGGGGTGGTTTTCCCGATTATTAATAGCATCGCGACCGTACTAGGCTCAACGCCAAAAGAGACACCGTGCAAGGCTGGCCGTTATTTAATGGTCAATGTCTATATGGTCACTAAAACAACCAGCTATATGTTTTTAACGGGCTTTGCCGGGAACGCGTTAGCGCTTCAGCTCATTTCAGATATTTTCCATATCCATATTAGCTGGATCGGCTGGATGCTGGCGGGCGCCCCGTTGGGATTATTGATGCTGTGTATTATTCCCTATATTTGCTACCGAATTGCCTCGCCGGAAATTAAGCATATTGATAATGTCGCGATTGCGACCAACGGACTGGAAAGCCTCGGGGCAATGAGCCTCAAAGAGAAGGGGCTGGTGGTTATTTTTATCGCCGCTTTATTGGGCTGGATCTTCTCACGTCATCTTGGTCTCACTGAATCCGCCGTCGCTATTATCGCGATGGGGGCGGCGCTGCTGTTTAATATTATCGGCTGGAACGATGTCCAAAAAAATAAAGGCGGCTGGAATACCCTGATGTGGTACGGGGGCATCATCGGTCTGAGCGCCACCCTGAGCAAGGAGGGATTTTTCCGCTGGCTGGCGGATTTCCTCTCTGCGCATCTGGATTTTCTCAGCGCCGGTAATATGACCATCGTGATTATCGTGTTTCTCAGCGTGCTGGTTCGCTATTTCTTCGCCTCTGGCGGGGCATACGTCGCGGCCATGGTGCCGGTGTTTGCCACCGTGGGTCTGGTCACCGGAACGGCGCCCGTCCTGTTGGCGCTTGCGATTCTGTTTTCCAATTCCTACGGCGGGTGTATCACGCACTATGGCGGCGCGGCAGGACCTATTATTTTCGCCGCAGGGTATAACGATATTAAGTCATGGTGGGCAATCGGCACCGTCGTGGCGCTGTGCACGTTTCTGATCCATATGGTTTGCGGCATTCCGTGGTGGAATTTTCTTCTGCAAAACGGCATGCTTCAGTCTTAATCGCCCGGTGGCGGCTACGCCTGACCGGGCCTACAGCCCACGCGGCGGCATTACTTGAAGGCACGTTGATATGGAAATCGTATTACGAAATAAATTCAGTTCATTGGGAATGTTTCTGGGGGGAATTGCACTTATTCTCTCTATCGTTCAGTTTTCATTCGGACCGTTTTCTCCAAAGCCGCCAGCGCTTGAGGTTATTGTTGCTGAGAACGTTTCGGCTGTAAAACAAGGGATAATTGCGGGGCTAAAGGGAGAGAGTCCTGCTGCCCGAACCGAAAAAACGACGGTTGATATCGACAGCATCCTTCTTAACGCCGGGCTTATTCTCGCTGTTGTGGCACTGGGACTATCGTTCATCGGAGGAATGTGCAAGGAGAGCCGTTGGGGTATCTCTGGGGCACTGCTATTCTCAGGGCTAACGCTTACCTTTCATGCCGTGCTGCTTGCGTTCGGGCTGATCGCCGCGGTGTTGCTGCTGTTATTTATTCTCTCTCTGGTTACCGGAGGTTCCCTCGGTTGATGATAGCCCGGTAGCGGCTACGCCTTACCGGGCCTGCATGATTTTGAACGTAGGTCGGGTAAGGCGTAGCCGCCACCCGACAAAATCAACGGCGCGATCTCACCACCTGATACCGACGGGTAAAATACTCAAACGGCGCGCTCCATACGTGCACCAGACGGGTGAACGGGAAGATAAGGAAGATCGTCATCCCCAGCACCAGATGGATGCGGAAGATCGGCGCTACGCCGCTCAGCATTTCTGATGAGCCTCCCTTAAACGTCACGATCCCCTGCGCCCAGCCCACCAGCTTCATCATTTCACTTCCGTCAGGATACTGCGCGGAGAAGGGGATGGTGGTCAGCCCCAGGATGCACTGGATCAGCAAAATGCTCATGATGATGATATCCGGCGTGGTGGACGTGGCGCGCACGCGCTGATTGAACAGGCGGCGGTAAAGCAGCATAGACCCGCCAATCAGCGTCAATACGCCGCACACCCCGCCCGCCATCATCGCCAGCTGCTGCTTAACCGCGACGGGTAAAAACCAGGCGTACATCCAGTGCGGGGTTAACATGCCGAACAGGTGTCCGAAGAAAATCCCCAGGATCCCGATATGAAACAGGTTAGAGCCCCAGTTCATGCCGCGCTTGCTGAGCATCTGGCTCGACGAGGCGCGCCAGGTGTACTGCCCGTAGTCGTAGCGCAGCCAGCTGCCGAGGAAAAAGACGGTGGCACAGATGTAGGGGTAAATGTCATAGAAAAACACGTTCAGGTAATGTGTCATTTTGGGCCTCCGGCGCTGACGTCCACGTACTGAGGCGCGACGTCCTGGCTAAAGCGTCGTTGATATTGCTGCATCGGCGAGCTGTCGCACGATGTGGCGTTGTCTTCGATAAACTTGACCTGTTCCTCTTCCCATACGGCGTCCAGAGCCTGACGGGTATCATCCCGTTTTTCACCGGACACCTGTTTCGCCACGCTGTCGCTGGAAAGCCGCGTTTCCGCCAGCGCCAGCAGGGCGTCAAACAGCTGGTAATGTGCCACGCCGCGCTGCTTCAGGCGTCCCCCAATCAGCGCCAGGATCGGCGCGACGTTTTGCAATCCTTCGCGCGCTTCGTCGTCGGTGACGATGCTGAGGTATTCCAGGTAGAGCGGCAGGTAGTCCGGCAGCTCGCGGCAGTCCAGCTGGAGCCCGGCTTTCTCGTACTGGCTCATCAGGTCGACCATCGCCTGACCGCGATCGCGGGACTCCGCGTGAACGTGCTCGAACAGCAGCAGCGACGTCGCGCGACCGCGCTCAAAAACTTCGCACCACTCGGCCTGTTTATCCAGCAGCGGGGCGTTCAGGTGCTGCCGGGTAAACGGCAGCAGCGCGGGCGCGTTCTGCTCAATCAGCGAAAGCGCTTCGTCACGGCTTTCCCACAGGGTCTCATCGGGATATTCGATCAGCAGCGCGATGATTTTGAGGATTTGCATTATTCTCCCTCCCCGTGTTCGCGCACCTCGGTGATGTTGATCGCATCAATGCGGCTGCTGTTGAAGAGGTTGAATTTGGTGTCGGAGCCGTGGCAGCCGTCGCCAAAGGTGAAGCCGCAGCCGTTTTTCTCCGGGAAGGCGTCGCGCGCCATTTCGCGGTGGCTGGTTGGGATCACGAAGCGGTCTTCGTAGTTAGCAATTGCCAGGTAGCGGTACATCTCTTCAACCTGCGCTTCGGTCAGGCCAACCTCTTCGATGGCGCGGGTATCGGTCACGCCTTCCACGGTCTGGGAGCGTTTGTAGTGGCGCATCGCCATCATGCGCTTCAGGGCGCGCAGCACCGGCCCGGTATCGCCCGCGCTTAGCATGTTCGCCAGATACTGCACCGGAATGCGCAGGCTCTCTACGGCAGGCAGGACGCCGTCGCTCTGCGGCAGGCCGCCGGCGTCCGCGTAGGACTGGATCGGCGACAGCGGCGGCACGTACCAGACCATCGGCAGGGTGCGGTATTCCGGATGCAGCGGCAGGGCGAGCTTCCAGTCCATCGCCATTTTATAGACCGGCGAGCGCTGGGCGGCGTCAATCACGTTCTGCGGAATACCCTGCTTCAGCGCTTCCTCAATGACCGCCGGGTCGTTCGGGTTCAGGAACACGTCGCACTGGCGCTCGTACAGATCGGTTTCATGCTCGGTGCTGGCGGCCTCTTCAATACGGTCCGCGTCATACAGCAGCACGCCGAGGTAGCGGATGCGCCCGACGCAGGTTTCCGAGCAGACGGTCGGCTGGCCGGACTCAATGCGCGGGTAGCAGAAGATGCATTTTTCTGACTTGCCGCTCTTCCAGTTGAAGTAGATTTTCTTGTACGGACAGCCGCTGATGCACAGACGCCAGCCGCGGCATTTGTCCTGGTCGATCAGCACGATGCCGTCTTCTTCGCGCTTGTAGATGGCGCCGCTCGGGCAGGTGGCGACGCAGCTCGGGTTGAGACAGTGCTCGCACAGGCGCGGCAGGTACATCATGAAGGTGTTTTCAAACTGGCCGTACATCTCTTTCTGGATCTTCTGGAAGTTGCGGTCGCGGGCGCGCTTTTCGAACTCGCCGCCCAGCAGCTCCTCCCAGTTGGGTCCCCAGACGATTTTATCCATCCGCTTGCCGTCAATCAGCGAGCGCGGCCGAGCGGTAGGGAGGTGATCGCCCTCCGGGGCGCGGTGCAGATCCTGATAGTCAAAGGTAAAGGGCTCGTAATAATCGTCAATCTGCGGAAGGACGGGGTTAGCGAAAATTTTCGACAGTACGCCCATCTTGCCGCCGAGGCGTGGAGTCAGCTTGCCGGTAATGCCGCGGATCCAGCCGCCTTGCCACTCCTCCTGATCTTCCCAGTTTTTCGGGTAGCCGATGCCCGGTTTAGTTTCGACGTTGTTAAACCACGCATATTCCATCCCTTCACGCCCGGTCCAGACGTTCTTACAGGTGACCGAGCAGGTGTGGCAGCCGATGCATTTATCGAGATTCAGAACCATGCCAACCTGTGAGCGTATTTTCATTTTTTCGCCTCCTGTACCTGATCCCGACCTTCGCCATCCAGCCAGTTGATGTTTTTCATTTTGCGGATCATGATGAACTCGTCGCGGTTAGAGCCGACGGTGCCGTAATAGTTAAAGCTGTACGCCAGCTGAGCGTAGCCGCCGATCATGTGCGTCGGTTTCGGGCAGACGCGGGTCACCGAGTTGTGGATCCCGCCGCGCCGTCCTGTCACCTCTGAGCCCGGGATGTTCAGGATGCGCTCCTGGGCGTGATACATCATGGTCATGCCCGGCGGCACGCGCTGGCTGACCACCGCGCGGGCGGTGAGGGCGCCGTTGGCGTTGAAGGCTTCGATCCAGTCGTTGTCCTCAATACCCAGCTCGCGGGCGTCGGTTTCGCTGATCCAGACAATCGGCCCGCCGCGCGACAGGGTCTGCATCAGCAGGTTTTCGCTGTAGGTGGAGTGGATGCCCCATTTCTGGTGCGGCGTCAGGAAGTTGAGCGCTTTTTCCGGGAAGCCGTTCGGCGGGATCTCGCGCATATGGCTGACGCTGCGGGTATCAATCGGCGGACGGTAGGCTACCAGGCTTTCCCCGAAGGCGCGCATCCACGGATGATCCTGATACAGCTGCTGGCGGCCCGAAAGGGTACGCCACGGGATTAGCTCGTGGACGTTGGTATAGCCCGCGTTGTAGGAGACGTGCTCGCTCTCAAGACCGGACCAGGTCGGGCTGGAGATGATTTTGCGCGGCTGCGCCTGAATATCGCGGAAGCGGATCTTCTCGTCTTCTTTATTCAGCGCCAGGTGGGTGTGGTCGCGCCCGGTCAGTTCGCCGAGCGCTTCCCAGGCCTTGACCGCCACCTGACCGTTAGTTTCCGGCGCCAGGGCGAGGATCACCTCGGAGGCGTCGATCGCCGTTTCAATCAGCGGACGACCTTTCGCCGGACCGTCGGGCTTGACGTAGTTCAGCTTGCCGAGGAAATCGACCTCGTTCTGCGTGTTCCACGATATGCCTTTTCCGCCGTTGCCGAGCTTGTCCATCAGCGGACCGAGCGAGGTGAAGCGTTCGTAGGTTTCCGGATAGTTACGCTCGACGACCGCAATGTTTGGCGCGGTTTTGCCGGGGATCAGGTCGCATTCGCCTTTGCGCCAGTCCTGAATATCAAACGGCTGGGAGAGCTCCGCCGGCGAGTCGTGCTGCAGCGGCTGCAGCACCACGTCGGTTTCGGTGCCCAGATGCCCGACGCAGACCTCGGAGAAGACTTTGGCGATGCCTTTATAGATCTCCCAGTCGCTGCGGGACTCCCACGCCGGGTCGACGGCGGCGGAGAGCGGATGAATAAACGGATGCATATCCGAGGTATTCATATCGTCTTTTTCATACCAGGTGGCGGTGGGCAGGACGATATCCGAGAACAGACAGGTGCTGGACATGCGGAAGTCGAGCGTCACCAGCAGGTCGAGCTTGCCCTCGATGGCGGCGGTCTGCCACTCCACCTCTTCAGGCTTCACGTCATCGGTCGAGCCGAAATCCTCGCCCTGAATGCCGCTCTCGGTGCCGAGCAGGTATTTCAGCATGTACTCGTGGCCTTTTCCGGACGAGCCGAGGAGGTTAGAGCGCCAGACGAACAGGTTGCGGGGATGGTTTTTACCGTTGTCAGGCTGCTCGCAGGCGAAACGCACGTCACCCGATTTCAGCCCCTGCACGGTGTACTCCTGCGGCGTCATGCCTGCCGCCTCCGCACGGGCTTTAACGTGCAGCGGGTTAAGGTTGAGCTGCGGGGCCGACGGCAGCCAGCCCATACGCTCGGCGCGGACGTTGAAGTCGATCAGGTGGCCAGTGAATTTCGAGGCGTCCGCCAGAGGGGAGAGCAGCTCCTGCGCGGTCAGCTTCTCATAGCGCCACTGGCTGGCATGATTGTAAAAGAAGGAGGTGCTGTTCATCTGGCGCGGCGGGCGGTTCCAGTCCAGTGCGAAGGCCAGCGGCAGCCAGCCGGTCTGCGGTCGCAGCTTCTCCTGGCCCACGTAGTGGGACCAGCCGCCGCCGCTCTGCCCGACGCAGCCGCAGAAGACCAGCATGTTGATCATCCCGCGGTAGTTCATGTCCATGTGGTACCAGTGGTTCACCCCGGCACCCAGAATGATCATCGAACGACCGTGCGTTTTGTGCGCCGTATCGGCAAACTCGCGGGCGATTTTTTCTATCAGATAAGCGGGCACGCCGGTAATCTGCTCGCCCCAGGCGGGCGTATAGGCCTTAATCTGGTCATAGCTTTCTGCGGCGTTGCTGTCTTCCAGACCGCGATCGAGACCGTAGTTAGCCAGCACCAGATCGTAAACGCTGACCACCCGTTTCTGGCTGCCGTCGGCAAGCGTCAGGGTTTTGCTCGGCACGCGACGCGTCAGCACCGGCTCCTGCTTCACGCTGCGGAAATGCGGGTTTTCGTTGCCGCCAAAGTAGGGGAACGCCACATCGGCAACGCTATCGTGGGTAATCAGCAGGGAGAGGGTCAGCTCGGTTTCATGGCCCGCGGCCTGCGGCTCCAGGTTCCATTTGCCTTTTTCTCCCCAGCGGAAGCCAATCGATCCGTTTGGCACCACCAGGTTCCCGGCAATATCAAAGGCGACGGTCTTCCATTCCGGGTTATTGGCTTCCCCCAGCCCGTCAACCAGGTCCGAGGCGCGCAGCATGCGGCCCGGCACGACGCGGCCGTCCGCCTGCTCGTCCAGCAGCACCAGCATCGGCATGTCGGTGTAGCGGCGGCAGTAGTTGAGGAAGTAGTCGCTGGGGTTATCGAGGTGAAACTCTTTGAGGATCACGTGGCCCATCGCCATCGCGAGGGCGCTGTCGGTGCCCTGTTTGGGCGCCAGCCACTGATCGCTGAGCTTCGCGACCTCCGAGAAGTCCGGCGTGATGGCGACGGTTTTGGTGCCTTTGTAGCGCACCTCGGTGAAGAAGTGGGCGTCTGGCGTGCGGGTCTGCGGCACGTTGGAGCCCCAGGCGATGATATAGCTGGAGTTGTACCAGTCGGCGGATTCCGGCACGTCGGTCTGTTCGCCCCAGGTCATGGGGGAGGCAGGGGGGAGATCGCAGTACCAGTCATAGAAGCTCAGGCAGGTCCCGCCCAGCAGGGAAAGATAGCGCGTGCCAGCGGCGTAGGAGACCATCGACATCGCCGGGATAGGGGAAAAACCGGCGACGCGGTCCGGGCCATAATTTTTGATGGTCCAGACGTTGGCGGCGGCGATCAGCTGGTTCAGCTCCTTCCAGTTCGAGCGGATAAACCCGCCGTGACCGCGCGCGCGCCTGTAGCTCTGCGCCTTTTGCGGATCGCTCTGGATGGCGTCCCAGGCCAGCACCGGATCGGTATGCTGCGCCAGCGCCTCGCGCCAGAGTTCAATTAACTTGCGGCGCACCAGCGGGTATTTAAGACGGTTGGCGCTGTAGAGATACCAGGAGTAGCTCGCCCCGCGCGGGCAGCCGCGCGGTTCATGGTTGGGGAGGTCGGGGCGGGTGCGGGGATAGTCGGTTTGCTGCGTCTCCCAGGTCACCAGACCGTTTTTGACGTAAATTTTCCAGCTACAGGAGCCGGTACAGTTCACGCCGTGGGTCGAGCGCACAATCTTGTCGTACTGCCAGCGCTGGCGGTAGCTGTCCTCCCAGTCGCGGTTGGTGTGATACACCTGCCCGTGCCCATCGGCGAAACTGTCGCCTTTTGTTTTGAAGTAGCGGAAGCGGTCCAACAGTTTGCTCATGACATTTCTCCTGCTTCGATAGCATTGCCGGAGGGTGCTGCATCACGCTCCGGCTAAGAGGTCGTTATTATTTTTGTGCGGATTTGCGGCCATACACCAGCCAGGTAACGAGCACGCAGACGATGTAAAACACGAGGAACACCTTCATGGCGCCGACCGGCGATCCGGTCATCGCCAGGGAGGTGCCAAAGGCTTTGGGGATGAAGAACCCGCCCACGGCACCGATGGCGGAGATAAAGCCCAGCGCGGCAGCGGTTTCGGTCACCGCTTCATGCTGCGCCTGTTCGTCCGTTCCGCCCTGCTGCTTCACGCGGGTAAGGGTGATCTGGCGAAAGATGATGGCAATCATCTGGAAGGTGGAGCCGCTGCCCAGCCCGGCGGTGAGGAACAGCCCCATGAAGACCAGATAGAAGGCGATAAAGCTGCCGGAGCCCGTGCCGGGCAGGGTCAGGAAGATCAAGGCGCTGAACGCCGCCATAAAAATGAAGTTGACGAGCGTAACGCGTACCCCGCCCAGTTTGTCAGAGATCATCCCGCCCGCGGAACGCGCCAGCGCGCCAATCAGGGGGCCAAAGAAGGCGAGGTGAAGGATGTTAACGTCGGGAAACTGGGTTTTTGACAGCATGGCAAAGCCTGCCGAAAAGCCGATAAACGAGCCGAAGGTTGCGAGATAGAGCAGGCTCAGCAGCCACAGGTGAAAGCGTTTTAGCACCGGAAGCTGGCTGGCGATAGAGGCCTTAGAGCTGGCGATATCGTTCATGCCAAAGAAGGCGGCAAGGGTGGCCAGCAGCAGCAGCGGTGCCCAGATCCAGGCGGCATTCGCCAGCCACATCGTGGAGCCGTCATCCTGCGGTACCCCCTGCACGCCCAGGAAGGTAAACATCGGCAGGAAGATCACCAGCGGCGCGATCAGCTGCATCACGCTGACGCCCAGGTTGCCCAGCCCGCCGTTAATACCGAGCGCGCTACCCTGTTTTGCCTTGGGGAAAAAGAAGCTGATGTTGCCCATGCTGGAGGCGAAGTTGGCGCCGGCAAAGCCGCAGAGCAGGGCAATCACGATAAAGACCCAGTAAGGCGTCGCGGTGTTCTGAACGGCAATCCCCAGCCAGACGCAGGGGATAATCAGGATGACGGTGCTCAAAACCGTCCAGTATCGTCCGCCAAATATCGGCACCATAAACGAGTAGGGGACGCGCAATATCGCACCGGAGAGAGAAGGCAATGCCGTTAGCATAAAAAGCTGGTCAGTGGAGAAAGTAAATCCGATTTTATTCAGGTTGACGGCAATCGCGCTAAATAACATCCATACGCAGAACGCTAACAGCAAACAAGCGACTGAAGTCCACAGGTTTCGCCGCGCGATATGTTTTCCTTTATTCTCCCAAAATTGCGTATTTTCCGGTTTCCAGTTACTCAACAGATGCGGATTATTCTTCTCACTTTGTTGTGACATATCACCCTCTTGCTTGCCAAGATGAAGATAAAAAACAAATGAAAACAAACGGATAGTTGTAGGTGTGTTGACTGGTTTATTGGATGTTTTTGGATACAACTGAAAGGATAGATAAAAAAACGAACCCTTGAGTTTAGAAAGGAAATAAGGGTTCGCTTAATATGTTACTAATTGTAAGCGCAGCGGTAAATAATACTCCGTCAGGAGTATTAACCCAATTCGAGGGAAATCAGCTTGTCGAGATGCTTATTAAGCGCCGCATCGTCCATCCCGGGCATATTTAATATGGTGATCCCGTCAAGCCCGCAAACCAGCCCGATCAAACGCCAGGCGATATTTTCCGCACGGTCGTTAAGCGTAAAGGCACTGGACTCCGCCCCGGCGCGGATAATCGCCACGGTCTCCTGATGCCACATCTCCATGGTCAGGACATACGCCGCTTTGATTTCGGGGTCCCGGCTGGCGAGTATCTGCGCTTCCCGCCACAGGCGAATGTAGGGCTCAAACCCGCCGTCATCGCTGCCGAGCATGGCGTGAAGCCGCTCGCGCCAGGTGGCGTTTTCACCCAGCATGTCGGCATCCAGCAGCTCGCGGATCAGACGCACAAAGGACAGCGATTTTAGCTCGCCGCCGGAGGTGAAGTGGTGGTGAACCTGACCGGTCGCGACGCCGGCTTCAGCGGCAATGCGTCGCACCGTCATGGCCGCCAGCCCTTCGGCCAGCGCCACGCGCATGGCGGCCTGTAGGATAGCTTCCCGCCGTTCATCCTTGCTCAGATATGGCATGTTTACTCACTCTCAATGGGAACGAAACGAGTGTAACAAAAAGCTGGACACTCGTTCAACTTTACGTAGGATCGCATTCTGGACATGTGTCCATGTTTAAAAAGAAAAGGAAATTTATGTTTCGTCAGTGGTTAGCGTTAGTGATTATCGTGCTGGTGTATATCCCGGTGGCGATCGACGCGACGGTGCTGCACGTGGCGGCGCCGACATTGAGCATGACGCTGGGTGCCAGCGGTAATGAATTGCTGTGGATCATCGATATTTACTCGCTGGTGATGGCGGGTATGGTGCTGCCGATGGGCGCCCTGGGTGACCGCATTGGTTTTAAACGACTGCTCATGATTGGCAGTACGCTGTTTGGACTGTCGTCCCTGGCGGCGGCGTTTGCCCCGTCGGCCGGTTGGCTGATTGCGGCGCGCGCCTCGCTGGCGATCGGTGCGGCGATGATCATTCCGGCTACGCTTGCTGGGATCCGTACGCTGTTTGTCGACGCCCGCGACCGTAATATCGCGCTTGGCGTCTGGGCGGCGGTGGGGTCCGGCGGGGCGGCGTTTGGTCCGCTGATCGGCGGTATGCTGCTTGAGCATTTCTACTGGGGATCGGTGTTTTTGATTAACGTGCCGATCGTGCTGGTGGTGGTTTCGCTGGCCGCGCGTTTTGTGCCGCGTCAGCAGGGCCGCCCGGAGCAGCCGCTGAATATCAGCCATGCCATCATGCTGATTGTGGCGATTTTGCTGCTGGTCTACAGCGCCAAAACCGCGCTAAAAGGCGCGCTGTCGCCGTGGCTGGTTGCCTCCGCGCTGGTGACCGGCTCGGTGCTGCTGTTTGCCTTCGTGCGTATTCAGCTTCGCGCTCGCGTACCGATGATCGACATGCGCCTGTTCTGCCACCGCATCATCTTGAGCGGCGTGGTGATGGCGATGACCGCCATGATTGCGCTGGTCGGCTTTGAGCTGCTGATGGCCCAGGAGCTTCAGTTCGTTCACGGCTTTACGCCGTTTGAAGCGGGCATGTTCATGCTGCCTGTCATGGTCGCCAGCGGGTTCAGCGGACCGATCGCGGGCGTGCTGGTTGGGCGTTTGGGGCTACGCATCGTCGCGGCCGGCGGAATGGGGCTCAGCGCCGTCAGCTTTATCGGCCTGTCGATGCTCGACTTCAGCACCCAGCAGTGGCAGGCGTGGGGGCTGATGGTGCTGCTCGGCTTCAGCGCCGCCAGCGCGCTGCTGGCCTCGACCTCCGCCATTATGGCCGCCGCGCCGAAAGAGAAAGCCGCCGCCGCAGGGGCGATTGAAACCATGTCCTATGAGCTGGGGGCCGGGCTGGGGATCGCCATTTTTGGCCTGCTGTTAACCCGCAGCTTCTCGGCGTCGATTGTGCTGCCGCAGGGGCTGAATGCATCTCTCGTCGACAAAGCCTCGTCATCCATCGGTGAGGCGATGAAGGTGGCGCAGGATCTGACCCCGACCCTGTCGGAGTCGGTCATTGAGGCGGCGAAAAGCGCGTTTATTACCTCGCACAGCGTGGCGCTGGGCAGCGCGGGCGGTATGCTCCTGCTGCTGGCCGTTGGGATTTGGTTCAGCCTGGCGAAGGTGCCTAAGTAGTAAAACAAGCCTGGGTTAAACCCAGGCTTGATCACGTTATTATTAAAGATAAAATTATTTCCTTTCGGTAGCATTTTATGTTTCTTCAGCTAAATTGATATTTGTACATCTTGTACAGTTCTCATACCTCGCAAAGAGTATGAGTCTTTTCCATTCGTTCACGGGTACCTGCAATGTCAATAATACTTAGCTGGGATGAGAATCCAACATGCGCAGCATGGTCAGAACAACTCTTAAATTCTATACAACAGCACATCATTTCACTTGAGACAGGCCAACCAGATAATTTCATTTACGGTTATTCCGCTCTTTCTGCTTCCAACAAGCTGCGTTTTTGGGCAGAGTTTGTTATTAAAATAATTGCGTACGAATCTTCTTTTGACCCTCATTGCATTTATCAAGAGCCTTATCCACTAAATGAACTATCAGTGGGTCTATTACAACTCAGCTATTCAAATAAAAATTCATATCATCTTGAAGAAATTAGTGAGGAAAATAAAAGTCTTGAAGATCCTTTAATTAATATTCGTTGCGGAATGATAATATTAGCCTATTGGTTAGAGAAAGATGGCGTTGTTGCGCAGAACGCTCATGGAGGAGCAAGGTATTGGTCTGTTTTGCGAGAGGAACATCATTTAGAAGACATTCGTATATATGTAAAAGAGATAGTTGGGCTTTAGAGTTAAGATAATTCATAACCGGAGTCGAACCATGAAAAAATATGCTTTAATAAGCATTATAGGATTGTGTGGTTGCGTATCGATCCCTGACACATCTATACCTATTCAGAGTAAAATTGAAGCCTCGAACATAATACCCGATCAAAATGTCATTTCTTCAAAGAATGGATTGCTGGCTAATAATTTATCTGGGATAATTGGTTCTGCTTGTATTCCAGATAAGCAAGGGCGATGTAATATAAGTGATCCTAAACTCACTGCGTCACCTTGTCTAACCAGTACTGCTAAGGTAGCTTTAAAACTAAGCGCAGACCCTTCACCAATCAGACATTTTTTGATCGACAATAAAACAGAAGTAAGTAGTAATGCTGCAAGCCTTATAGATTTAAATGTCACTAATAATGAGGTTAAGGAAATTACTGTGAGCGTAATAGCTAATGCTATCGCACAAGACCCAACTGATATGAATGATGGCTTTCCAGGAAGACGACAGTTAGCAAAATGTTTAGATGATAAAATAGAATTGTACGGTATAAATCATGTTTATTGGATCAAGTCAGCAAATGTTATTAGTGTTAAAACTGTATCCTATAAAGAGGTGACTGGCGCTGGCGGCTTAACTTTTTCAGGGTTTGGCTTAAAGGGTAAAGTTTACAATAGAGTGGGGGAAGAAACGACTGATTTCTTGATAGGGCTAGATATCAAAGATATTGATCTTCCTAATCTTACAGTCTCTAATGTTGGAGATAATGTAAATCCAATAATTATTAGGAGCCGGGAAAGAACATTGAAATCCATTGAAGATATTAATTCATTCCCTAACGTAAAAAACGCTTTTAATTGATACTTTCGTGATGACGTAGCACGTATTCATATCTGGCGGACTAGCCTCCGCATGCTGAATATGTGCCGCGTCATCCAGATTATCCGGGTTATTTTTCTTGCGCGGCTGCAAATACGCTGTGTAACAACACGTTCGCCCCTTTCTCCGACCATTCCGGGAGGATCCTCTCCGCTTCGTTATGGCTTATGCCTTTCACGCAGGGGATAAATATCATGCTGGCAGGCGCAATCTTGCTGACGTAGCAGGTGTCGTGTCCCGCACCGGAGACCATCGGCTTCGACGAATAGCCCAACTCCGCCACGGCCTTCTCCGTGCGGGCCAGGCATTCAGCATCAAACGCGATGGGCGCATAGTCAAAAATGCGTTCAACGGCAGCCGCTACGCCGCGCAGGCTCAGGCTTTCAGCTACCTTATGCAGCGCCGCTTCCATGGCTATCAGCGCCTCCTGCGAAGGATGGCGAAACTCCACGCTGCATACCACGCGAGACGGCACGACGTTGCGCGAGTTCGGCGTAACCTGCGCCATGCCGATCGTCGCGCGTCCGTCTGGGGCATGCCGATAGCCAATCTCTTCCACCTTGAGCGCCAGCTCGGCGAAGGCGGTCAGCGCGTCGCGGCGGCTGTGCATCGGCGTCGTTCCGGCGTGGGCGGCGAAACCGTCCAGCGTCAGGGTAAACCAGCGCTGGCCCATTGCTGCGCGGACGAGCCCGATATCCAGACCTTCATCTTCCAGAATCGGGCCCTGTTCGATGTGCAGCTCGTAGCAGGCGTGAACCGGAAACGCGCGAGCCGGGATGTCACCGCGATAGCCGATTGTTTCAAGCGCCTCGCGGACCGTGACGCGCTTGCTGTCCATCCGGGCGTAAGCAAACGCCTCGGTTAGCTGGCCAGCCCAGACGCCAGAGGCGAGCATGGCTGGCGCGAAGCGCGCGCCTTCTTCGTTGGTCCAGTTCACCAGCACGATATCGCGTTCCGTCTCAACGCGATGGTCATTGAGGGTGCGCAGCAGCTCCAGCCCGGCCAGCACGCCGTAAACCCCGTCGTAGTTGCCGCCCAGCGGCTGGGTATCCACGTGCGAGCCGGTCATGACCGGCGCGAGCGCCGGGTTTTTCCCCGCGCGACGGATAAACATGTTGCCCATGCTGTCGACGTCGCAGGTAAAACCCGCCTCCTGCGCCCAGTCGCGCAGCAGGTTACGCGCAATACGATCTTCCTCGCTCAGCGCCAGGCGAGTCACGCCTCCGGCGGGCGTGCCGCCGATCTGCGCCATCATCTCAAGCGTTGACCACAGCCGTTCGGCGTTGACGCGGATCATGGCTTGTCCTTAGTGCTGCGGTAGCGGAAATCACAGCACGCGCCGCCCTGCATGATGGTGGTGGTCCGGGTCAGCTTCACGTCCGGCGCATAGCCAACGATGAACTTTTCATCGCGCGCGCAGGAGAGCAGGTGGCCAATTTCGCCCAGCCCCATCTCGTGGTACATCTCCGCGTAGCGGCAGCGGGTGACGTTGTAGTTGTACTGCTGGTCGTCGGCGTCGATCACCTTTACGTCGAGGGCGTTATCTTTCTCCCACAGATACTGCAGGGCGATAAAGCTTTTGACGTCCGCGCCGTTGGGCTCTTTGCTGGCAAAGGTTTTGCCAGCGTCAATCGCGGCCTGCTCAATGGCCTCGCCAATGACCGCCTGGGCCCGGGTTTTCCCTATCTCGCGCACCAGGATTTCATAGATTGGCTTAATAATTTCTGCTTCAATTTTGCGGCGGGCGAGAATGCCCAGCTCGTTATTATCACTCATCACATTGCCTCGCTGCGTTACTTCGCTTTTGCGCCGCCCAGCACGGTCTGCGGCTGCCATTTGCCGTCGACAACCTTGTAGACCGTGAACGACGGTGATTTCAGGTTGCCCTCTTTATCAAACGCGATCTCTCCTGTAACGCCGGAGTAGCTGATGGCGCGCAGGGCGGGCAGGTAGCCGGACGGCTCCACGGTGTCTGCTTTTTCCATTGCCGCCACCAGCACGCGGGTGGCGTCATAGGCGAACGGGGCGTGCAGTTCGATATGGGTGTGGTAGCGGGCCTGATAGGCCTGTTCAAACGCTTTGCCGCCCGGCATCTGGTCAACCGGCAGGCCTGGCTCCAGGGCGACAACGCCTTCACCCTCTTTTTGCGCCAGCTGCAGGAACGTCTGGCTGACGAATCCGCCTGCGCCCATCAGCGTGGCATTCATGCCCAGCTGTTTGATGCGGCGCGCCAGCGGTGCGGCCTGGCTGTCGACGCCGCCGAAGAAGATCAGATCGGCATTTTTACTGCGAATCGCGGTCAGCACGGCGCTGAAATCGACCATTTTGTCATCCACGTACTGACGATCGACAATCTTCACGCCCTGTGCTTCAAGCGACTTAATAAACTGGTCCGCCAGACCCTGACCAAAGGCGGTACGGTCGTCGATCACCGCAATGCGTTTGGCCTTCAGGGTATTCACCGCGTACTGGCCGGCGAGCTGGCCGCCGTCATCGTCGTGGCCCATTACGCGGAAGCTGGTGTCAAAACCCTGTTTGGTATACGCGTGACCGGTCGCGACCGGTGCCACCTGTGCGATGCCCGCATCGTGATAAACGCGGGCCGCAGGAATGCTGGTACCGGTGTTCCAGTGACCCACCACGCCCGCCGCGCCGCTGTCGACCAGACGCTGCGCAACGGCCACGGCGGTGCGCGGGTCGGACTGATCGTCTTCGGACTGCAGCCTGAAGGTCACCGCCTTGCCGCCGATGATCGGGTGCTGCTTGTTGATGTCATCGATAGCCAGCTGCGCGCCGTTTTCCAGATCTTTACCGATACGGGCAGACGGGCCGGTGAGCGGGCCCGCCAGGCCGATAACCACGGTTTCGCTGTCAGCGGCCCACGAGGACGTTGAGGCAAAACCACCGAGCAGAATAGCGGCGCTGAGCGCACTGATTTTTACTGTTTTCATTGTATTTCCCTGATGTTGGCTGGTGTTGTTAAACGGGCATTTCGCCCAAATAAATCTGTGCAATCTGGTCGTCATCGAGCATCGCTTTCGACTGACCGTGATGAACGATGCTGCCGCTGTCCATTACCCACGCGCTGTCGGTTACCTCCAGCGCCAGGCGGGCGTTTTGTTCAATAAGCAGCAGGGCGACGCCGCGCTCGCGCAGGCCGGCGATAACGGCAAAAATGTTTTCGACCATCTTCGGGGCGAGGCCCATCGACGGTTCGTCGAGGATCAGCAGGCGCGGCTGGCTGAGCAGGGCGCGGTTAAGGGCCAGCAACTGCTGCTCACCGCCGGACAGCAGACCGGCAAGCTGGTGCTGTCGCTCGCCCAGACGCGGGAAGCGCTCGAAAATGGCATTCATTTCACGCTTAACCGTGACGGTGTCACGCCTGAGCCAGGCGCCCATCTGCAGGTTTTCCAGTACCGTCATGCGGGAGAAGATCCCGCGGCCCTCCGGAACCATGACCAACCCGTCGCGAAGCAGGGCGTCGGGGCCGTGTTTGCCTACCGCTTTACCGTTAAATTCAATATTGCCGCTGAAGCTTTCCAGCCCGGTGATGGCGCGCACGGTGGAGCTTTTTCCCGCGCCGTTAGCGCCGATCAGCGTAGCCTGTTCGCCCTCGTGCAGGGTAAAGGAGACGTCGCGTACTGCCTGAATGCCGCCGTAATGCACGTCCAGACGTTGGACCTTAAGTAATTCAGACATGGGCGTTGCCTCCAAGCCAGGCGGCGATCACTAAAGGGTCTCGACGCACGCTTTCCGGCGTGCCGCAGGCGAGCGTTTTGCCGTAATCCAGCACCGTCAGGCGATCGCAGATGCCCATCACCAGCTTGACGTCATGTTCAATCATCAGCAGGGTTTTGCCGTCATCGCGGATGCGGATGAGCAGATCGCCGAGCGCCACCTTTTCCGCCGCGTTCATCCCGGCTGCGGGCTCGTCCAGCGCCAGCAGGAGCGGATCCGTTGCCAGCGCGCGTGCGATTTCAAGGCGACGCTGGTGACCATAGGCCAGATCGCAGGCGCGATAGTGGGCGAACTGCGCAATGCCGGTATAGTCCAGCCAGTGCCAGGCCAGCTCGCGGGTCTGCTGCTCTTCCGCGCGGGCGCGTTTGTGACGGCTCAGCGCGGCCCACAGGCCGTTGCGAGTGCGCACGTGGCGGCCGACCATCACGTTTTCCAGCACCGACATGTCGTTAAAGAGGCGCACGTTCTGGAAGGTGCGGGCAATCCCGGCGGCGGTGACTTTCTCTATCTGCTTCGGGAAATAGGGCTTATCGGCAATCGTAAACTCGCCGCTGTCCGCCGGATAAAGCCCGGTGATCAGGTTAAAGCAGGTGGTTTTTCCCGCCCCGTTGGGGCCGATCAGCCCGTAGATCTCGCCCTTGTTTACGGTAATCGACACATCATCCACGGCAGTCAGCCCGCCGAAGCGTTTTGACATATGGCGTACGGTTAACAGACTCATGCCTTCACCTCCTTGTGGCGTACCGGCCAGATGCCGGAAGGACGTACCAGCATCACCAGCACCAGCGCCAGGCCGTAGAACAGCTGACGTAACACTTCCGGGTCAATCAGCACCGAACCGAACAGCGCCTGCTGAACCGGGGCCGCCTGGCTGCGCAGCAGCTCCGGCAGGGCGGTGAGCAGTACCGCGCCGAGGATCACGCCCGGAATGTGCCCCATGCCGCCCAGCACCACCATCGCCAGCACGGCGATGGATTCCTGTAACGTGAAGGATTCCGGGGAGACAAAGCCCTGAAACGCGCCGAAAAGTGCACCCGCCACGCCGCCAAAGGAGGCGCCCATCGCGAAGGCCAGCAGCTTATAGTTACGCACGTTGATGCCCATCGCGCGGGCCACATCCTCATCTTCACGGATGGCGTGCCAGGCGCGGCCAATACGGGAATGCTGCAGGCGCAGGCAGACGAAAACGATCGCGATAATCACCACCATCAGCAGGTAGTACCACAGCCACAGGGCGGGCACTTTCACGCCGAACCAGTGGTATACGCCGCTGAACTTCAGGCCGAACAGGTTGAGCGTATCTACCCCGGTAATGCCCTTGGCACCGTTGGTGATGTTCACCGGACGATCGAGGTTACGCATCAGGATGCGGATAATCTCCCCAAAGCCGAGGGTCACTATCGCCAGATAATCTCCGCGCAGCTTAAGCGTGGGGGCACCCAGCAAGATGCCGCAGACGGCCGCCACGAGCGCGGCCAGCGGAATGATGAGCAGATAAGAGGTGTGCAGTCCGTCCGGGAACCAGACGCCGAGGATCGGGAATACCTCCAGCAGGTGTGGCGACGCCATCAGCGCCGCGAGGTAAGCCCCGACCGCGTAAAAGGCGATAAAGCCCATGTCCAGAAGGCCGGTATAGCCGACCACAATGTTGAGCCCCAGCGCCAGCATGATGTAGAGCAGGGCGAAGTCGATAACGCGCACCCAGTAGTTGCCGCCAAGCTGCGTGGCCACCACGGGCGCAACCAGCAGCGCAAGACAGAATAACGTCATGCCGGACCAGAACTTGCGCGTCGTTGCCGGAGCCTGGAGTTGAAGAGTTGTCATAGTGTCCCTTACGCTCTGTTTGCCACGCGCTCGCCCAGCAGGCCTGCCGGACGGAAGACCAGCACCAGAATCAGCACGATGAAGGCAAAGACATCCTGATAATTGCTGCCGAACACGCCGTGGGTCAGTTCACCCAGGTAGCCCGCGCCCAGCGCTTCGATAATGCCGAGCAGGATCCCGCCAATCATGGCGCCACGAATGTTACCAATGCCCCCCAGCACGGCGGCGGTGAAGGCTTTGATTCCGGGCAAAAAGCCCATCGAGAAGCTGGCGTTGCCGTAGTTGCTGGCCATCATGACGCCTGCCAGCGCGGCAAACGCTCCGCCAATGGCAAACGTCAGGGTAATGATGGCGTTCGGGTTAACCCCCATCAGCGTGGCCACGCGCGGATTTTCCGCAACGGCGCGCATACCGCGACCCAGGCGCGTGTATTCCACCAGCAGCCACAGCCCGGTCATCACCGCAAGCGCCAGCGCCACGGTGACAATGCCGGTGACGGTCACGATGGCGGGCGGGTGCATTTCACTTCCCGACGTAACGGCAATCGGATCCATGGGCAGGATCTGCGGGAACATCAGCGGGTTGCGCGTCCAGATAATCATCGCCACGGTTTGCAGCAGGACCGAAACGCCGATACCGGAGATCAGCGGCGCCAGGCGCGGGGCGTTGCGCAGGCGGCGGTAGGCAAAGCGCTCGACGGCCATGGCCAGCAGGGCGCAAACGGCCATCGACACCGCCAGGGCAACGCCGAGCTGCAACAGCAGCGGCATGAGCGGGAAGGCGGAATTCAGGGCGTTAATGACGGAGAGCGTGGTGAGCGCGCCGACCATCAAAATATCGCCGTGAGCAAAGTTAATAATGCGCAAAATGCCATACACCATGGTATAGCCCAGCGCGATCAGCGCGTAGATGCTTCCCAGCATCACGCCGTTGATCAGTTGTTGTATGAGTGTATCCAACGTTTGTACCCGCAAAGTGCTCTTTCTGCGGCTACCATCTAATAAATGAATTAAATTGTAAAATACGCATCTATTATTTCTTATGATAAATAAATATTGTTTTATCTTTATGATTTATATAAAGATAATGAAAACCTGTTTTTGGGTAAAAAGCCTAAAGAAATCAACATATGAATAAAACAGAACAATCAGTTGGCCTGTCTGCGTATGCAGAAAGTCGCCTGGCAAACGATCCGCCGCTTCGCGCCGTGCGTGCCTTTGAGGCCATCGCCCGGCTGGGTAGCGTCACGCTGGCCGCGCAGGAGCTGGCTATCTCTCCGTCGGCCGTCAGCCATCAGCTCAAGGTGCTCGAAGGGTATCTGCAAATGCCGCTGACGGAGCGTCAGGGGCGCAGGCTGGTTCTGAGCCAGCACGGGCGTGAATACTACCGCTCGATCCGCGCGGCGTTTAACGTGCTGCGCCAGGCGACGGAGCATCTGGCGGAGCAGGCGCAAACGCGCCAGGTCACCATCAGCCTGATACCGCTTTTTGGCATGGGGTGGTTTATCCCGCGTTTGCCTGCATTTATGCGCGCCAATCCGCAAACCGAGATCAATGTGGTGTATGCCAACCACCGTAACTATTTGAGCGACGCGTCGGACATGTCGATTCGTTTTGGTAACGGTCAGTGGGCGGGCTATCAGAGTGAAAAGCTGATTTCCGGGCAGATGGTGCCGGTGTGCAGCCGCGCGTTTTTGCGCGTGCATGGCCATATCGACACCCCTGAGCAACTGCTGCAAATGCCGCTGCTGCACGATGAGGAGCGTACCAGCTGGCCGCAGTGGTTTCAGCTGCAGGGGGTAAAACGTTCTCTACGGCGCAGCGGTCCCCTGTTTGAAGACGGGCTGTTGACGCTGGCGGGCGTGCAGGCTGGTCTGGGCTGCGCGCTGATGCGTGAGCCGCTGATCGCGCCTTATCTCGAAAGCGGCGAGCTGGTGAAGATATTCGACTCACCCATTGACGACGGACGCGACTATTACCTCTGCGTGCGTGCCGATTCAGAGATGACCGAGGACGGTAAGCTGCTGCAAAACTGGCTTCGTCGGGCGGCAGGCGTTGAATCGCTTACGGCGTAAGCAGGCACTGTTTATCCAGCGCTTCAATTTCCGAACCGCTGTACCGCGCGTATTGCCCGGTCAGGCCAAAAAACGCAGGTTGGGTTTCAGTGTAAATTTCCGCGGCGAGCACCAGCCGGCGTCGCTCATCTTCGCCCATTTCAAGCAGCGTCCAGGGAATGAAATAGCGTGACGTTGCGGTCAGTTTGAACCACAGCGGGCAGCCGCAGCCGGGACAAAACCAGCGTTCACCGCGCGCCGATGACGCGAAATGAGAAGGGGCGATGGAGTCTTGCTCAAGAAGCGGTTCGCCCTGCGGCTCAAGATACATGGCAATGCCGCCCGACCACTTCTGGCATTGCGTACAGTGGCATGCGTACACGTCAAAATTGTTGAGGCTCACGCTGAACTGACTCATTCCGCACAAGCAGCGTCCTTTGAATATGTGCATGGCGTACTCCTTTTTGACGCCAGAAATCCGTATAAAAAAAGCCAGCCACATGGGCTGGCCTTTTATCGTGACAAATCTTAGAACTGGTAGGTCAGGCCTACAGCTACGATGTTGTCGGTAGCAACGCCAGTTGCTTTGGTGAAGCTGTTGTCGTCAACCAGGTTGATTTTGTAATCAACATAGGTAGACATGTTTTTGTTGAAGTAGTAGCTCGCGCCAACGTCAACGTATTCAACCAGATCCTGGTCGCCGTATGAACCCAGGTCTTTACCTTTGGATTTCAGGTAAGCGATGGATGGACGCAGGCCGAAGTCGAACTGGTACTGAGCAACAACTTCAAAGTTCTGAGCTTTGTTCGCGATATAACCGTCACCGAAGTTGGTCATGTTGCGGGTTTCAGAGTAGGTAGTTGCCAGGTAGATGTTGTTCGCATCGTATTTCAGGCCAGCAGCCCATACTTCTGCGTTCTCACCGCCAGCGTTAACGGTGTTAGCGACGCGACCTGCAGCAACCTGACGGTCAGTACGGTCAGATTTCGCGTAGGTTGCACCAACGCCGAAGCCGTCCATTTCATAGGTAGAAGACAGACCCCAGCCGTCACCGTTCGCTTCGGTGATGTCATTACGATCGTTTTTACCCTGGTACTGAGCGGCAACGTTCAGACCGTCAACCAGACCGAAGAAGTCGGTGTTACGGTAGGTTGCAACGCCAGTCGTACGACCAGTCATAAAGCCATCAGTCTGGGTCCAGGTATCGCCACCGAACTCTGGCAGAACGTCAGTCCACGCGCCGATGTCGTAAGCAACACCGTAGTTACGACCGTAGTCGAATGAACCGAATTCGTTGAATTTCAGACCCGCGAATGCCAGACGGGTTTTGTTGCCGTCAGCACCCTGGGATTCAGAACGGTTGCCTTTGAACTCATATTCCCACTGGCCGTAACCGGTCAGCTGATCGTTGATCTGAGTTTCACCTTTGAAGCCCAGACGAACATAAGTTTTGTCGCCGTCGTTATCAGTATCATCAGAGAAATAGTGCAGACCTGTTACTTTACCGTACAGATCCAGCTTGTTACCGTCTTTGTTATAAACTTCAGCCGCGTTTACAACGCCTGCTGCCAACATGGAAGTCACTGCCACTGCAACTAATTTAAGTTTCATCTTAAATATTCCTTATAATTTTCTTAGGTATTTCCTGAGCCACTTTGAACAATTTCTAAACGAGGCTAATCGTCAATGGCATGCTATTTTTAAAAATCTTGTAGTCCTATTTCAATAATAAGTTTCAAATTATTAGTAATAATTTCAGTTAGTGTGATCGAGATCGGGTAAATGACGGTGAAATGGCGTGAATTGATGAATATTCATTCAATTTTTTGCGTGATTGATTGCCGGTAATATAGTTACGTGGTGGTTTTATAAAAAATGGTAATTATCGGTATTTTCGTTCTTTTGGTGGAGCTTGAGTGGCTATTTAAGCCGTAACGCCTTGTTTTAAACCTTTAATGTACGGAATTTCCGTTCTATTAAATGAAATAAACAGAAACACACTATTGCACTTTGTGCTATTAAGAGCGTGAGTATTCGCAAGTAACTAATCACGCAGTGGTGTCAATTTATGTCAATGGAAGTGAATGGAAATTTACGAAAGGACGCTAATATAAACAGAATCTAAACACGCGCTCTACTGGCCTGACGAATATTTTGGCGTGCGCTCACATATTAAATTTATGTTAATTTTTTGCTGTCGGGATAAATATTACCCGACAGCAAAACTGGCATTATTTTCTGGTGGCGTACCAGCAGAGCAACGACCCGACGCAGACCATCAGCGCGCCTTGCCAGAACGAGAAGGAGAGCGGGGAATTCAGCACTGCGGCGGCAAGCGCGGCTGAGAGAACCGGGGTGAAATAGGATACGGCAGCCAGTACCGTGACGTTACCGTGAAGGATGCCAATATTCCATGCGGCGTAACCAAACCCAAGGGCGATTCCGCACATCACGAGTTTTACCACCACCGGAAGCGTGAACACCATATCGGGCTGATCGCTGAGGGCATATTTCACCCACAGACTCAGCGCTGTCAGCAAAACAAACAGGGTGATACCGTTTTGCCCTTTCGCAAATTTACTGGTTACGGTGCAGTAGGCCGCCCAAATAAATGCCCCGGCGAATGCCAGCGCATAGCTCAGCGGACTGGACACGATATTGCGGGTGATTTCATCAAGATGTAACCCCTGTTCGCCCCCTAATACCCAGCAGACGCCCAGCAGCGAGATGGCTAATCCGGGGATCACCCACAGGGTAGATTTTTGACCATTGAACAAAATGGCAAACACAATCGTCAGGCTTGGCCAGAGATAATTCACCATACCGACTTCAATGGCCTGAGGGCGCGTTGCGGCATAGCCCAGCGACAGCGCCAGGCATATTTCGTAGCTGACAAATAAAACGCTGCCAGCAATAAGATACCGGGGCGAAAACCGCCTGATATCAGGAAATCCTACTGTTACCAGACACAGTAATCCGCTGAGGGTGTATATCATCGCCGCGCCGCCTACCGGCCCCAGCCCTTCGCTCACGCTGCGAATAAGGCCGACCATGGTGCTCCATAACAGTATTGCCGCCAGCCCAATAAGCGTTGCTCTCTTTCTGTCCATTACTTAGCCATTGCAATAAAAATCAGAGGGAAAATGTAGCGCATTCATCCTGACGCTGTCGCGAATTATTCTCTTAAGCCGTTAATCAAAAAGGGGTATTTAACCGTACCGGAGGTGACTATTAAGGGGGGGAAGGGAGATGACCTTGATTTGACGCAAAAAAAACAGGGGCATTGCTGTTAGTTTGCGCCACGAAGTCTTATCAGATAACGAGGACAACAATGGACGTCAGCCGCAGACAATTTTTCAAAATCTGCGCGGGCGGTATGGCCGGAACAACAGCCGCTATGCTGGGATTTGCGCCCAAAATGGCACTGGCTCAGGCACGCAACTATAAGCTGCTGCGCGCGAAAGAGATCCGTAACACCTGCACATACTGCTCCGTGGGTTGTGGGCTTTTAATGTATAGCCTGGGCGATGGCGCGAAGAACGCCAGAGAAGCGATTTACCACATTGAAGGGGACCCGGATCATCCGGTGAGCCGCGGCGCACTTTGCCCCAAAGGGGCGGGTCTGCTGGACTACGTGCACAGCGAAAACCGCCTGCGCTACCCGGAATACCGCGCGCCGGGCTCTGACAAATGGCAGCGTATCTCCTGGGATGAGGCCTTCTCCCGTATTGCAAAATTAATGAAGGCCGACCGCGACGCCAACTTTATTGAAAAGAACGCGCAGGGCGTGACGGTCAACCGCTGGCTCTCCACCGGGATGCTATGTGCCTCAGCGGCAAGTAATGAAACCGGCATGCTGACGCAAAAATTTGTGCGCTCTCTCGGCATGCTGGCGGTAGATAACCAGGCACGCGTCTGACACGGACCAACGGTAGCAAGTCTTGCTCCAACATTTGGTCGCGGTGCGATGACCAACCACTGGGTTGATATCAAAAACGCGAACGTCGTGGTGGTGATGGGCGGTAACGCCGCTGAAGCCCATCCGGTGGGGTTCCGCTGGGCGATGGAAGCGAAAAACAACAACGATGCGACGCTTATCGTCGTCGATCCGCGCTTTACGCGTACGGCATCGGTGGCGGATATCTATGCGCCTATTCGCTCCGGCACGGACATTACGTTCCTGTCCGGCGTACTGCTGTACCTGATTGAAAACAACAAAATTAACGCGGAATACGTTAAGCATTACACCAACGCGAACCTGCTGGTGCGGGATGATTTTGCCTTCGATGACGGGCTGTTTAGCGGCTATGACGCCGAAAAGCGCCAGTACGATAAGTCCTCCTGGAACTATCAGTTCGATGAGAACGGCTTCGCGATGCGCGATGAAACGCTGACGCATCCGCGCTGCGTGTGGAACCTGCTGAAACAGCACGTGTCACGCTATACGCCGGACGTGGTGGAGAACATCTGCGGCACGCCGAAAGCGGACTTCCTGAAAGTGTGTGAAGTGCTGGCCTCTACCAGTGCCGCTGACAGGACCACGACGTTCCTGTACGCGCTGGGCTGGACGCAGCATACCGTCGGCGCGCAGAACATCCGCACCATGGCGATGATCCAGCTGCTGCTCGGCAATATGGGCATGGCAGGCGGCGGCGTGAATGCCCTGCGCGGTCACTCCAACATTCAGGGCCTGACCGACCTCGGCCTGCTGTCCACCAGCCTGCCGGGCTACCTGACGCTGCCTTCGGAAAAGCAGGCGGATCTGCAAACGTACCTGGCGGCGAACACGCCAAAAGCGACGCTGCCGGACCAGGTGAACTACTGGAGCAACTATCCGAAGTTCTACGTCAGCCTGATGAAATCCTTCTACGGCGACGCGGCGCAGAAAGAGAACGACTGGGGCTATGAGTGGTTACCGAAGTGGGACCAGGCCTACGACGTTATCAAATATTTCAACATGATGGATAAGGGTAACGTCACGGGGTACATCTGCCAGGGCTTTAACCCGGTGGCCTCGTTCCCGGATAAAAACAAAGTGGTTCGCAGCCTGAGCAAGCTGAAGTACATGGTCGTTATCGACCCGCTGGTGACCGAGACCTCCACCTTCTGGCAAAACCACGGGGAATCGAACGATGTCGATCCGGCGTCGATTCAGACCGAAGTGTTCCGCCTGCCGTCCACCTGCTTCGCGGAAGAGGACGGCTCCATTGCCAACTCTGGCCGCTGGCTGCAGTGGCACTGGAAAGGTCAGGACGCACCGGGTGAAGCGCGCAACGACGGCGAGATCCTGGCCGGGATTTACCATCGCCTGCGCGAGATGTACCGCACCGAAGGCGGCAAAGGCGCTGAGCCGCTGCTGAAGATGAGCTGGAGCTATAAGCAGCCGGATCATCCTGAGTCGGAAGAGGTAGCGAAGGAAAATAACGGCGTGGCGCTGGCCGATCTCTACGATGCGAACGGCAATCTGGTGGCGAAGAAAGGCCAACTGCTGAACAGTTTTGCGTTGCTGCGCGATGACGGGACTACGGCCTCTTCCTGCTGGATTTATACCGGCAGCTGGACGGAGCAGGGTAACCAGATGGCCAACCGCGATAACGCTGACCCGTCCGGGCTCGGCAATACGCTGGGCTGGGCATGGGCGTGGCCGCTGAACCGCCGCGTGCTGTACAACCGCGCGTCGGCGGATATCAACGGCAAGCCGTGGGATCCGAAGCGGATGCTGATCCAGTGGAACGGCGCTAAGTGGGAGGGGAACGATATCCCGGACTACAACACCGCCGCGCCGGGTAGCAATACCGGGCCGTTTATCATGCAGCCGGAAGGGCTGGGACGCCTGTTTGCCCTCGACAAGCTGGCGGAAGGGCCGTTCCCGGAACACTACGAGCCGATGGAAACGCCGCTGGGCACCAACCCGCTGCACCCGAACGTTATCTCCAGCCCGGTGGTGCGTATCTACGAAGATGACGTGCTGCGCTTAGGCAAAAAGGACAAATTCCCGTACGTGGGGACGACCTACCGCCTGACCGAGCATTTCCACACCTGGACCAAGCACGCGCGGCTTAACGCCATCGCGCAGCCGGAACAGTTTGTGGAAATCAGCGAAACGCTGGCGAAAGCGAAAGGGATTGCCAACGGCGATCGCGTGAAGGTGAGCAGCAAGCGCGGGTTTATTCGCGCGGTGGCGGTGGTCACTCGCCGTCTGCAAACCCTGAACGTGCACGGTCAGCAGGTGGAAACCGTCGGTATCCCGCTGCACTGGGGCTTTGAGGGGGTGGCGCAGAAAGGCTACATCGCCAACACCCTGACGCCAAACGTTGGCGACGCCAACTCGCAAACGCCTGAGTACAAGGCGTTTCTGGTCAACATCGAGAAAGCGTAAGGAGCGATTAGATGGCGATGGAAACACAAGACATTATTAAGCGCTCCGCGACTAACCCGATTACCCCCGCGCCTCGCGCGCGGGATTACAAGGCAGAAGTCGCCAAGCTTATTGATGTCTCCTCCTGCGTGGGCTGCAAGGCCTGCCAGGTGGCCTGCTCGGAGTGGAACGACATTCGCGACGAAGTGGGGCATTGCGTTGGGGTTTACGACAATCCGGCGGATCTGAGCGCCAAATCCTGGACGGTGATGCGCTTTAGCGAAACCGAGCAGAACGGCAGGCTGGAGTGGCTCATCCGCAAGGACGGCTGCATGCACTGTGAAGATCCGGGCTGCCTGAAGGCGTGCCCGTCTGCCGGGGCGATCATTCAGTACGCCAACGGGATCGTCGACTTCCAGCAGGACAACTGCATCGGCTGCGGCTACTGCATCGCGGGCTGTCCGTTTAATATCCCGCGCCTCAATAAAGAGGATAACCGGGTATATAAATGCACTCTGTGCGTCGATCGCGTCAGCGTCGGCCAGGAGCCTGCCTGCGTGAAGACCTGTCCAACCGGCGCCATTCACTTTGGCACCAAAAAAGAGATGCTGGACGTGGCGCAGGCGCGGGTGGATAAGCTGAAAGCGCGCGGCTATGAGAATGCGGGCATCTATAACCCGCAGGGCGTGGGCGGCACGCACGTCATGTATGTGTTGCACCACAACGACCAGCCAGAGTTGTACCACAACCTGCCGAAAGATCCGGCGATCGATACCTCGATCAACCTGTGGAAAGGGGCGCTGAAACCGCTCTCTGCGGCGGGCTTTATCGCCACCTTCGCCGGGTTGATTTATCACTATATCGGTATTGGGCCAAACAAAGAGGTGGATGACGATGAGGAGGAGCATCATGAGTAAGTCGAAGATGATAGTGCGCACAAAGTTCGTTGACCGCGCCTGTCACTGGACGGTCGTGATCTGCTTCTTCCTGGTGGCGGTGTCGGGAATTTCGTTCTTCTTCCCGACGCTGCAGTGGCTAACCGAAACCTTCGGCACGCCGCAGATGGGGCGCATTCTACACCCGTTCTTCGGCGTACTGATTTTCGTGGTGCTGATGTTTATGTTCGTGCGCTTTGTTCATCACAATATCCCGGACAAGCAGGATATCCCGTGGGTGAAAGGGATTGTTGAAGTCCTGAAAGGCAACGAGCATAAAGTCGCAAAGGTGGGCAAATACAACGCCGGGCAGAAGATGATGTTCTGGACCATCATGAGCATGATTTTTGTGCTGCTGGTGACCGGGGTGATTATCTGGCGACCGTATTTTGCGCACTATTTCCCGATCCAGGTGGTGCGCTACGCGCTGCTGATCCACGCGACCTCGGCCATCATCCTGATTCATGCCATCCTGATCCATATGTATATGGCGTTCTGGGTGAAAGGCTCGATTAAAGGAATGATTGAAGGGAAGGTGAGCCGTCGCTGGGCGCAGAAACATCACCCGCGCTGGTACCGTGATGTGGAACGGCTGGAAGCGAAAAGGGAAAGTACGGAAGGAATGAAGTAAACCCTGCGCCGTCGGCTTTGCCCGGCGGCGCTGCGCTTGCGCGGGCCTACCAGGCAGGCCTTACGTCATGTCGTCGTCAATAAACGATCAATTGCCGCTATAACGTCATGACGTGCGAGGCGTAAATTACAAACAAAGTCTTTAGGACTGATTTTTCGATTATTAATATTCGTTATCATTGGCGAATAAATCAGAAACGTTTCAAAATCGATATTAACGCCAGGAGCCAACTGGCTCTGCCATAACGGTAGCCTATTGTTTCTCGCGAGCGGTACGATTACGCGTGTAGCCAGATCGTCAAAGCAATCATCCTGAATAAGCATATAGTAAGGTAGCCTGTCCCGAGTTGCGGCGGACGTATTACGATAAACATTAAATTGTCTCAGCATTAAAGCACCCTGAAAAAATCATCATCAGTAATCGTTCCATGCTTCTCTACAAACTCATTCATTGCCCGTATAAATGCACGATCTTCTTCTGAGGGCTGACGCCGTCTGGCCTGACATTGTTCTCCATGACTCAAGGGCTTACGCGATGTGATGTTCTGGCTCGACTTTGTTTCTGCGGTATGTTTCATTTTTACCTCCTTTGTTGGTGCGGTCATTATCAACCGCAGCCAACAAAAAACAATACCGTTTCCCCTGGTAATCTACATTCTGCGAGCCGCCTTCCAGTAATATTAAAACCTTTCTGAAATATACCGGAACGGGTATTTCGTTGGCTTCACCTTACCTATTTTACGCTTCGGTAAATCGACCTTTTCAACGTGCAGTTCTTTATACGGAATCTGCGAAAGTAGATGCGAAATAATATTCAGACGCACGCGCTTTTTATCTTCTGAACGCGCCACAAACCACGGTGCCCAGGCGGTATCGGTGGCTTCAAACATGGCGTCGCGGGCGCGGGTGTACTCGTCCCACAGGTTAAAGGATTTAATATCCATCGGCGAAAGCTTCCAGATCTTACGACCATCGTTAATACGGTCGCGCAGGCGGCGCTCCTGCTCTTTAGGCGTCACCTCCAGCCAGTACTTCAGCAGGATGATGCCGGCATCGACCATCGCTTTTTCCATGACCGGCGTGCCGTCCAAAAATTTCTCAACCTGTTCCTCAGTACAGAACCCCATTACCCGCTCCACGCCCGCGCGGTTGTACCAGCTGCGATCGAAGATCACAATCTCGCCCGCCGAAGGCAGATGCGGTACATAGCGCTGAAAGTAGAGCTGGCTTTTTTCTTTATCCGTCGGGGCAGGGAGCGCAACAACGCGAAACACCCGAGGGCTGACGCGTTCGGTGATCGCTTTAATGGTACCGCCTTTGCCGGCGCCGTCGCGTCCTTCAAAGACGATACACACCTTTAGTCCTTTGGCGACGACCCACTGCTGGAGCTTAACCAGTTCCACGTGCAGACGGCGGAGCTCTTGTTCGTACTCTTTGGTCTTCAGCACGGGTTTAACCACGCTATCTGCGCTCGCTTTGGTCACGGTCGCTGCTTTGGTTTTCTTCTGCTTTGCGTTTCCCATGATAATCCTCATCTCCGGATCGGGTGATGTGCTTAGAAGGAACTAACACTTTGAAGTGTAATGCTGGCCTGCAACCTCCGCGGGAATTTTTCACATGTGTGTCTGATAAGCGTGTTTCTCTTCATCAGGTAACGGGTTAGAATGGTTAAGGATACTGTATGAATAAACAGGTGGGTGTGATGGCATTGATTTTTGAGGGCGAAAAAATCGGTCGTACTCGTTTTACCGGCGAGAAAATAGAGAATGCAATCTTTCGTAATTGCGACTTTTCAGGCACGGATTTAACCAGCACGGAGTTTATTGGCTGTCAGTTCTATGACCGGGAAAGCCAGCAGGGCGGTAAGTTTACCCGGGCGCAGCTTAAAGATGCCATTTTCAAAAGCTGCGATTTATCGATGGCGGATTTCACGCATTCGAATGCATTAGGCATCGAAATCCGTGAATGCAGGGCGCAAGGGGCTGATTTTCGCGGGGCCAGTTTTATGAATATGATCACTACGCGTACCTGGTTTTGCAGTGCTTACATAACAAAAAGCAACCTGAGCTATGCCAATTTTTCGAAGGTGGTTCTGGAAAAATGCGAGCTGTGGGAAAACCGCTGGAACGGTGCGCAAATCCTCGGTGCCACCTTCAGCGGCTCGGATCTGTCGGGGGGCGAGTTCTCCTCTTTTGACTGGCGAGCAGCCAATTTTACCCACTGCGATCTGACCAACTCAGAACTGGGTGAACTGGACGTGCGCGGTATTGATTTGCAGGGTGTCAAACTGGACAGCTATCAGATTGCCCAGCTGATGGAGCGGCTTGGCATCGTGGTTTTGGGCTAGCGGTATTCACAACCTTACCTGAATTAATGGATTAACCTGTCAGCCAGCTGATTTGAACTGGCTCACCATACAAGATTATTCAATAATGCCCGTCGCGAGTGATTAACCAGTGGTTGAAGTATGAAAAAGACAATTTTTTCGTTGGCACTGAGTACCTTTGGCCTGGGAATGGCTGAATTTGGCATTATGGGAGTGTTAACCGAGCTGGCAAATGACACCGGCATTTCAATTCCCTCTGCCGGGAATATGATCTCGTTTTATGCCTTCGGGGTGGTGATTGGCGCGCCGATTATGGCGCTGTTTTCAGGCAAGCTCTCGTTAAAAACCACGCTGCTGTTTCTGGTGGCGATGTCCGCCGTCGGAAACGCCCTGTTTACCTTTTCAACGTCCTATCTCTTGCTGGCGGCGGGGCGCTTAATTTCAGGATTCCCACACGGCGCAATTTTCGGCGTCGGGGCGATTATCCTCTCGAAAATTGCGCCACCGGGGAAGGTGACGGTCGCGGTGGCCGGGATGATCGCCGGCATGACGGTGGCAAACCTGGTGGGCGTTCCACTGGGTACCTGGCTTGGGCACCAGTTCAGCTGGCGCTATACCTTTTTCCTGATTGCCGTGTTCAATGCGCTGGTGATCCTTTCAGTGCTGCTCTGGGTGCCGGACATCCATGACAAATCAGAAATTAAATTGACCGAGCAGTTCCATTTTCTGAAGAAACCAGAACCCTGGCTGATTTTTGCCGCCACGATGTTTGGCAACGCCGGCGTGTTCGCCTGGTTCAGCTTCGTTAAGCCGTTTATGGTCAACGTTTCCGGCTTCACCGAAGGCGTGATGACCATCATCATGATGCTGATGGGCCTTGGCATGGTGTTGGGCAATCTGTTGAGCGGTAAGCTCTCGGGCCGCTTTAGCCCGCTGCGCATTGCGGCCACCACCGACATGGTGATTGTCGCCTCGCTGCTGCTGCTTTTCGCCTTTGGCGAGCTGAAAACGGCCTCGCTGGTGATGGGCTTTATCTGCTGCGCCGGGCTGTTCGCGCTCTCTGCGCCGCTGCAAATCCTGCTTCTGCAAAATGCGAAGGGCGGTGAGATGCTGGGGGCCGCGGGCGGGCAGATGGCGTTTAATCTCGGTAGCGCGATTGGCGCATACTTTGGCGGGATGATGATTACCCTCGGCTTTAGCTGGAGCTACGTCACGCTGCCTGCGGCGATACTCTCTTTCTCGGCCATGAGCGCGCTGCTGATCTACGGTTATCTGCGGGTCAGGCAGGATCAGGCTAACGCTCGCGCGCTAGCCTGATCGGGTCAGGCAAGCCAGGGCTCGCCCAGGGTCAGCATCAGGCGGTTGGCCCAGGCGAAGAAGGCCGCTGACTGCACCAGGTCAAGCTGCGCTAAGGTATCCAGCCCCTCTTTTTCCAGTGCGGCAAGGTGCAGCGGCGTGGCGGCAGGCGGCGTAACCGACAGCGCTGCCGCAAAGTTAATTTCCGCCTGCCAGCGCGCGGACTGTCCCTCGCTCAGGGATTGCCCCGGACGCACCGCCAGAAGCGCCTCTACCGCGCCGTCATCCTTTGACAGCTGGCTGGCTTTACGCGCATGGACAGATGCGCAGTAGATGCAGCCGTTAATTTTACTGGCGACCGTTGCGGCCAGCTCGCGCTCGGCGCGCGGCAGTCCCCCCGGAGTATAAAAAATCCCTTTATCGGTCAGCGTGCGCTGTTCAAGCACTGGCAGATTGCGCCCCAGCAGGCGGAAATAGTCGGAATCGGTATGACCAAATTTCGCCAGTATGGCAACCTCATCGTCGCGGAAATCCGCCAGCGGTTTAGCGGCCAGCCACGGCTCCCAGCCCAGCTCCTGCTGGGTGAACGCGACGGGAGCCGCCTTCCCGGTGGCCGTGGTTGCGGTCGTGTGCCAGATGCCCGCGGCCACCGGCGTATCGCTTGCGGCGACGGGCCTGTCGTTAAGCAGCCGCAGCCCGGCAATCAGTCGGCTCTGGAAGCTCACAAACGCGATGAGCTGCGCCAGGGTAACGATACCTTCCTTGCTCCATTCCGCCTGGGTCAATGCCTTTAACGCGGTCGGCGTGGCTTCAACGGGCGAGAACGTCAGCAGGCGCGCGAAGTTCAGCGCCGGGGTCAGGCGGTCTGAGGTGGGGTCGGCCAGGCCAAACCCCGCGTAGTGCGCGGCCAGCGCCTCCGCGCTGTGCCATCTGGCCACTTTTGCGGCCACGGCGAAACGCTCGTCGAGTGCAAAATCATCATCCTGCTGGCTAAAGAGAATTTCATAGCTGCCCTGCGCGTGACGCGTGGCGGCATCCCGTGCGGCGCGCGCCTCTGCCAGAGGGGAACCGGGTTTAATTTCCGCCAGCTCGGCGAGAATGTCCTGACTTAATGACATAGGTGTCTCCTCAAAGTATGTGGGGGGCGATATGTTCGGCAATCAGCTCAATGGAGCGCAGCGTGTCGCGGTGCGTGGGCTCAACCGAATGGACCTGGAACGAGATATCCGTGGCGCGCCTGAGAATGGAGTCGGCGTGCAGTGAACGCAGTACCGTCTCGGGTGAACCGATATGGGCGTCAAACTGGCGGCGATAATCGGTGACGGTGTCACCTTTAACCGCGTGTCCGGCAGCGCGATGCTGCTGTGCCTGCTTCGTCAGGCCCGGCGTTGCCACCTTCAGCGCATAGTCATCGCTGTCGGCGACGAACGCGGTACGGGAGGTGAGAATGCGCGGCGCGATGCCCGCCGGCAGCGCCTCAAGGTAGGCATCCACAATCGGGTTCTGGATTTCATCGAGCGTGAGATCCGGCCGGTCCGCGGGGCGCGGCTGCGTGCGGGAGAGCATTAAGCCGTGTCCGGCCTGTGCGGCACGCACTGCGCCGTCTACGGAGAAGGTGGCAATCCAGATGCGGTCCGCCAGCTGCGGTGCCGGTGGGTATAAATGGTTATCCGGATGGGCGAGCGAATCGCCGCGCCAGGCGCTCTGGAGCACGTGCAGGTTCTCGGCAAACGCGCTCGCGCGCGCCTCAAACGTCAGGCCGAACGGCAGGAATGAGGTGGGCGTGCCGCCTGACCCCAGCCCGACTTCAAGACGTCCTTCGGCGAGTAAATCAAGCACCGCGGCATCTTCCGCCACGCGCAGCGGGTTTTCCATCGGCAGGGTAATGATGGCCGTGCCCAGGCGGATGGTTTCGGTATGCGCGGCCGCGTGCGCCAGAAACAGCAGCGGAGACGGCAGCCCGCCTTCGCTTTCGTGGAAATGGTGCTGCGCAATCCAGGCGCTGTCGAAACCGTGGCGTTCAGCGTGGCGTATCTGTTCTGTTGCCAGACGGTAGCGCTCCTTCGGCGCGGCGTCGTCAAGCAGGCGGGTGAAAAACCCCAGGCGTTTTCGCGTCATGCGAACTCCTCCGTAGCGGGTGAAAAATGGGGAATGGCGTCAATCAGCTCGCGGGTATAGGCGTTCTGCGGCGATGCGAATAAGGTCCCGACGTCGCCGTGCTCGACCACCTGACCGCTGCGCAGCACCGTGACGCTGTGGGCGATCCGGCGAACCGTGGAGAGATCGTGCGTAATAAAGAGATAGGTCAACCCCAGCTGCTGCTGCAGCTGCTGAAGCAGAGCCAGGATCTGCGCCTGGACAGTGACGTCCAGCGCGGAGGTGGCTTCGTCCAGCACCAGAATGGTTGGCTCCAGGATCAGCGCCCGGGCGATGGCAACGCGCTGGCGCTGTCCGCCTGAAAGCTCCCGGGCGGTGCGGCTCAGGAGTTCGACGGGCAGGGCAACCCGCTGCGCGACCGTTTCCACCCGGGCCTTACGCACCGCTTTGCGCTGGCGGGAAAAGTTCTTCAGCGGCTCTTCGATAATGTCAAACAGCGTCTGACGCGGGTCGAGAGAGGCAAACGGATTCTGGTAAACAAACTGGATCTTCTGGCGCAGCTGACGACGGGCCTCGCGGCTGAGCGTGGTGGCATCGATATCGTCAATAATGACCTGCCCGCTGTCGGCCTGTTCAAAGCCCAGCAAAATACGGGCGAGGGTGGTTTTCCCGGAGCCGGATTCACCGACCAGCGCATGCGTGCTGCCGCGCCTGACGTCAAACGTTACCCGATCCAGCGCCTGAAGCTGATGGCCTTTGCCCAGCGAGAACCGTTTGCTGATGTCGCGGGCGCGAATGGCCGGTGACGCGAGCGGCAGACCGGCCACCGGGGCGATGGTCAGGCGCTGGCCCTGGAGATCGCTCAGCAGCTGGCGAGTGTAGGCGTGCTGCGGCGTGCGGACGATATCGGCGGTATTTCCCTGTTCCTGAATTTCGCCATCGCGAAAAACCAGCAGCCGGTCCGCGCGCTCGGCGGCCAGCGCCAGATCGTGGGTAACAAACAGGACGGCGGTTCCCGATTCTCGCCGCAGGATATCCAGCAGGTCGAGAATGCGTTTTTGCACCGTCACGTCCAGCGCGCTGGTGGGCTCATCGGCAATGATGACGTCCGGGCGCAGCGCAATCGCGATGGCAATCAGCACGCGCTGCTTCATGCCGCCGGAGAGCTGATGCGGGTACTGCTTCATGCGCTGCTCGGGGTGGCTCAGGCCGACCTTTGTCAGCAGGGCGAGCACCTGCTCGTCGCGCTGGTGAGCCGTGACCTTTTGGTGCAGCTGAATAATTTCGCCGACCTGCGCGCCGATGGTTTTTACCGGGTTGAGTGAATTACCCGGATCCTGCGGAACCAGGCTAACTCGCGCGCCGCGAAGGGTATCGAGACGCTTAGCGGACCACTGGCTTATCTCCTCGCCGTTGAGAATGATTTTCCCCGCATCGCGCCGGGCGTTATCGGCCAGCAGACCGATGATCGCCTGCGCCGTGGTCGTTTTGCCGGAGCCGGACTCGCCGACAAACGCCAGCATTTCTCCTCGCCCGAGCGTGAAGCTGACGTTATGCACCACCTCTCGCCACTGGCGCGCGGTGCGGTAGCTGATGGTGAGGTTTTCTACCGAGAGTACGGTCATTTCAGGCCTCCGCTGAACTGTTGGCTGATACGGTTGGTTGCCAGCACCACGGCGATAACGGCCAGTCCGGGGAAGGTGGTTAACCACCAGGCGGTAGAGAGATAGTTACGGCCTTCGGCAATCAATAAGCCCCATTCCGGCACGGGCGGCGGGGTGCCGTAGCCGAGAAAGCTCAGCGTGGAGAGCGCCAGGATGGCCTGACCAAACTGCAGCGTGGCAAAGGCGAGCACGGCGGTTAAGGCGTTGGGCAGGATGTGTCGCCACAGCACCGCAAAGAACGTCCCGCCGCTGCCATACGCCGCTTCGACATAATCCGTATGGCGGATGCGCACCACTTCACCGCGCGCGAGGCGGGCGAAGCTGGCAATCGAGGCTACGCCCACGGCAATCGCGGCGTTAACGGTGCCAAAGCCGAGCAGAATAATCACCGTCAGCGAGAGCAGCAGAGACGGGATGGACAGCAGTACGTCGACGAAACGCATCAGCAGAGACTCGACGCGTCCGGCGAACGCCCCGGCAACCACTCCTAAACCGGTACCCACCAGCAGACCCATCGTGACGGCGGCCAGCGCCGCGCTCAGGGAGTGGGAGGCGCCATAAACGATACGCGCGTAAACATCGCGGCCAAGCTGATCGGTGCCGAGCCAGTGGCCGGCCTGCGGCGCCAGGCGCTGTGCGCCCGCGATGCCCTCAATCGGGCTGTAGTGGGTTAACAGGCCGGGCGCCACGGCGGCAAAGAGAGCGATAATAATTACCGCCCATGCCAGCCACAGTCCGGGCTGCCATTCGACACCCTGCCAGGTGGGGACGCGTTTTCGCGCGGCGGCTGCGTAATCGACAAGGCTCATGATGCACCTCCGGAAAGGGGTTGCAGACGGGGATCCAGCAGCGGCATCAGCAGATCCACCAGCAGATTGATCAGGACAAAACCGAGGGCGGAAATCATCACCACCGCCTGAAGCACGGCAATATCTTGGTTATTCACCGCCTGCTGGGTCAGTTGCCCGAGTCCGCTGCGGCCAAAAACGGTTTCCGTGATCAGCGCTCCGGCAATCAGCTCGCCCAGCAGCAGCCCGGCAATATTCAGCACCGGCAGTAGGGCGTTGCCCGTCACGTGACGCCACAGAACGGCGGTTTCACTCAGCCCTTTGGCCCGGGCAACGGCAACAAACGGCTGCGTCGCCACCTGGTCCAGGCTGCGCATCAGGATTTGCGCCAGCGGGGCGGAGATCGGGATGGCGACGGTCACGATCGGCAGGATCAGCCCCTGCAGCGGCGTCGGGTTAATTACCGGGATCAGCCGCAGCTGAAAAGAAAAAAGCTGGATCAGGGCAATGCCCAACCAGAACGTCGGTAACGAGATAAACAGGACCGGCAGAGACTGGAGGGTATTGCTCAGCCAGCGCAGACCCGGCAGCCGCGACGCAAAGGCCAGCGCAAACGCCAGCAGGACCGCGAGTAAAAACGCGGGCAGGGCGAGGCTCAGGGTATCCGGCAGGTTGCTGGCAATCAGCTCGCTGACCGGCACGCCAGCCTGTAACGAATAGCCGAAATCCCCGCGCAGCATCGCCAGCAGCGTGTGGCCGTACTGCTGCCACAGCGGGCTGTCTGTGCCGTAAGCCACGCGCATCTCCTCGATTTGCGCCGGGCTTAAGCCCAGATCCGGGTTCTGAAATTTAATCAGCACCGCGTCGCCCGGCAGCACCTGGAGCAACACGAACGAGAGGGTAAAGGCGGCCCACAGCACCAGTAGCCCGTGCCCAAAACGTTGAAGAAGTGCGTGGCGCATCGTCGGCTCCTTAGTGTTTCTCAATCCACGCGCCGTAGAACGACGGGCGGCCTACTGCTTCAAAGCTCACGCCTTTCAGCCACGGGGCGCCGGCGAAGACCTGCGGCTCCTCGAAAATCGGAATGACGTAGGCGTTATCCAGCAGGTAACGCTGGGCATCGCCGCTCAACTGCAGGCGTTTTTGTGGATCGACCTCGGCGGAGATATCGACCAGCAGTGCGTTCAGCTTGTCGTCGCGGAAGTTTTTGACCTTGTCGCTGGAGCCGCCTTTCTGCAGCAGCGCGTCGCGGTTAGCGGGGTAGAACATGCTTTTCACCACGTCAGGATCGGCGCGGCCCACTTCGGAGACGGTTAGCGGCGTTTTCAGCGGGTCAAGGTTATCCAGCGTGCGGCTGCCAGCGTCGCCGGCTTTGACGCTCAGGGCAACGCCCACCTGACGCCACTGCTGGGCAACCAGCTGCAGCACCTCTTTGTTTTGCGGCTGCGGCAGCGATTCATACACCGTCAGCGCCAGCCGCTGCCCGTCTTTGGCGCGGATCCCGTCGCTGCCCGCTTTCCAGCCCGCCTCGTCCAGCAGCTGGTTAGCTTTTGCCGGGTCGAAGGTCAGCTTGTCGCTGAGGTCGACAAAGCCTGCGGCGGAATCGGCAATCACCGACTTCGCCTGCGGATAGTTGGCCGAGAAGAGGGTCTCGACCACCTGTTTGGCATTGGTGGCGTGCAGCAGCGCCTGACGAACGCGAATATCGGCGACCAGCGGGTTGTCCGGGCGGAAGCTGATGCTGTCATTCACGCCGCGCGTCGGGGCGGCGTAGATCTTATAGCCCTGGTCCGTCGCCTGCTTTTCGTCATACGCCTGCACCTGGCGGATAAAATCCGCCTGACCGGCCAGCAGGGCACCGACGCGCACGCTGTCCTCCTGGGTCACGATGAACTTGATGCCGTCCAGATTGGCCGGCCCCTGCTGCGCCAGATTTTTGGGTCCCCACCGGTAGTCTTTGCGGGCTTCGAGCGTCACTTCGCGGCCGAGCTTCTCGTCCTTCACCACAAACGGGCCGGAGCCGATGATATGGCGGGCGTCTCCCAGTTCTTCAAAGTTGCGCTTCAGCGTGCTGAGCGAGACCAGGCCAGAGCCAATCGTGGCGGTACCCTGCAGGAATCCCGGCGACGGCTTTTTGAAGTAGAACTTCACCGTCAGCGGGTCGACCACTTCGCTGCGATCGTAGTTATTGATCACTTCGGACACCGGCAGGCGCTGCGCCTTGTTGCCCAAACCGTAGGTATCAAAGTTTTTCGCTACGGCGCTGGCGTCCAGCGGCGTGCCGTCGGAGAAGGTGATCCCCGGGCGAATTTTAAAGGTGTATTCGGTTTTATCGGCGTTGGTGGTCCAGCTTTCTGCCACCCACGGTTCGACCTGCAGCGTCTTTGGGTTCTGCCAGGTCAGCTTGTCGGTGATTTGGTTCAGAATGCCGCCGTTCGGGTAGAAGCCGCCGGCGGGCGGGTAGAGGTTTGTGTGCGCCTGCTGCTCCAGATAAATCAGCGTGCCGCCTTTGACCGGCGCATCAGCGGACCAGGCTGCGGTTGTCGTCAGAATGAGCGCCGTCAGCAGCGGCAGACGAAATGGGGTTTGCATGGTGAATTCCTTTGTTATCTTCTTGTTAGCGTCGGATTCATCATCGGACGCGGGGGAAAGCAAGGGAACAAAGGAATTAAGATAAGGATTGCCGGAAAATGGCTATAAAAAAACCGCCCCGGAGAGGAGCGGTGATGAACGGTGAACGATTACGAACGTAAGTCGATCACCATACGGCCACGGATCTGGCCCTGTTCCATCTCTTTAAAGATGGCGTTGATGTCCTCGATCGGACGCATCGTGACTTTCGGCACCACTTTGCCTTCTGCGGCGAACTGGAACGCTTCCTGCAGATCCTGACGGGTGCCGACCAGCGAACCCACCACCTGAATGCCGTCCAGCACCAGGCGCGGAATGTCGAGGCTCATGGCTTCCGGCGGCAGACCCACCGCGACCACGCGGCCACCGGCACGCACGGCGTCTACCGCCGAGTTGAATGCCGCTTTTGCGACGGCGGTGACGACAGCGGCATGCGCGCCGCCGGTTTTTTCCTGCACAATTTTAGCGGCATCTTCGCTGCGGGAGTTGATGGTTAAATCCGCACCCATGCTTGCCGCCACCTTCAACTGCTCGTCGTTAACGTCAAGGGCGATGACTTTGGCGTTAAAGACGTTTTTTGCATATTGCAGCGCGAGGTTGCCCAGGCCACCCAGACCGTAAATCGCAATCCACTGGCCCGGTTTGATGCCAGACACCTTCACCGCTTTATAGGTGGTCACGCCGGCGCAGGTAATGCTGCTTGCCGCCGCGGATTCCAGACCGTCCGGCACTTTTACCGCGTAATCCGCGGTGACGATGCACTCTTCCGCCATGCCGCCGTCAACGGAGTAGCCGGCGTTTTTCACATCGCGGCACAGGGTCTCGTTGCCGGTATTACAGTATTCGCAGTGGCCACAGCCTTCAAAAAACCACGCCACGCTTGCGCGGTCGCCGACCTTCAGCGATTTCACGCCAGGGCCGACTTCTTTCACGATCCCAATCCCTTCATGGCCCAGGATAACCCCGGTTTTGTCGCCGAAATCACCATTCTTCACGTGGAGATCGGTATGGCATACGCCACAGCACTCCATCTTCAGCAGGGCTTCCCCGTGCTTTAGCGGGCGTAAGGTTTTTTCGGTGACGTTGACCTGGTGGTCCTGTGTGACAACAGCAGCCTTCATGTGTATCTCCTTGTTCATGATAAGAATCTGCATAGCAGGTGTAATACCCCTTAAGGATTAATACATTAGCCTGGTAATGCAAGGCTGCCGCAACATAATGTCATCATTTGATTCGATTTCAGATTAAGAATACGGCGATCCTCTAATAATTAAGGGGGGAAAATGCTGGCCCGGCGAGGTGCTCGCCGGGCGCAGGCTTACAGCTGTGCTTCTATCTCCTCAATCTCCTTACGCCATTGCGCCTGCAGCTGCGGCTTTTGATGCTTCGGCTTGCGCGCCAGATCGTCTTCCAGCAGCGTTTCCAGCGCAACCAGCCGTTCAAGCAGATCGTCATACGGCGAGGGTTGCACCGTCGCGGCGACAGCGGGCGCAGCGGATGTCAGTAGCCCCGCGCTTTCACGCAGCCGCTCAAAAACCGCTTCTGCATCGTGCCACTCGCTCAGCGTTCCCTCTTCAATCAGCCAGAAACGGTTGCAGCTTTGGCTGATTAACTGACGGTCATGGCTGACCAGCAGCACGCCCCCTTCGAACTGCTGAAGGGTTTGCGCCAGCGCCTCTTTGCCTTCCATATCGAGGTGGTTGGTTGGCTCATCCAGCATCAGCAGGCTGTAGCGGGCAAGCGTCAGGCCAACGAACAGCAGGCGCGAACGTTCGCCGCCGCTGAGCGTGCTGACTTTTTGCCCGTGACGGGACCACGGGAACCCGGCGCTGATGAGCGCCATCTTCCTGTTTTGCGGATCGGGTGCGAAGGGCTCCAGCGCGTCGAGCAGCGTGGCATCATCCGGCAGCTGGTTCAGCGTCTGGTCGTAATAGCCCGGCGAGACGCGCGGATGGATTTTCAGCCCGCCGTCCGCCAGCTCATCGGTAAAATGTCGCCAGATAAGCCTCATCAACGACGATTTACCGCAGCCGTTACGACCGACAATCGCCACGCGATCGCCGCTTTTCAGCCGCGCCATTTCGATGTTAAACAGCGGCGGTAGTCCGGGCGCCGGCGGGACGCCGAGATTTTCCATCTCCAGCAGACGGTCCGCCCGCAGCGCGTCACCGCGCAGGGTTAACGTCCACGGGCTGCCCGCCGTGAGCGCGGTCTGGCTCTCTTTGAGCCGTTCAACCTGTTTTTCCATCTGTTTGGCTTTGCGGGCCAGGTCTTCGTTGTCGTAAACCTTGCCCCAGGTCGCCAGACGTTTGGCGCTGGCCGTCACGCGGTCGATCTCCTTTTGCTCCGCCTTGTGGCGCTGCGCGTCGCTTTCATCTTTTGCTTCAAGCGCCTCGCGTGCCGCCGTGCAGGGAAGGGCAAAGTAGTGCAGCATCTTATCGCGCAGGATCCAGCTGCCGTTGGTGACGGCATCCAGCAGCTGCCTGTCGTGCGAGACCAGCACGAAGCTGCCTGACCAGTTCTGTAAAAAGTGCTCCAGCCAGAGCATGGTCGGCAGGTCCAGGTGGTTGCTGGGCTCATCAAGCAGGAGCAGGTCCGGCTCGTGAATCAGCGCCCGCGCCAGCAGCAGGCGGGTGTGCTGCCCGCCGCTGAGCGTGGCGGAGTGCAGCGACATATCCTGCGGCGTGAAGCCCATGCCCGCCAGCAGCGTTTCGGCTTTCCAGCGCAGGCTGTCGCGTTCCGCTAAGGGCAGCTGGGCCAGGACGGCATCCAGCATGGTCAGCGGTAAAATAGCGTCCGGGAGGTGTTGCTCAACGCGCGCCATCAGGCAGTGCCCGGCCAGCGCTACCGTTCCGGCAGCAGGGGAGTCAGTGCCGTCCAGCACCTTCAGTAGCGTACTTTTGCCGCAGCCGTTATCGCCCAGCAGACCAATGCGGTCGCCTTTTTTCAGCGTAAAGGAGAGAGAGTCGAAGAGCGTGCCAAACGCCGTATCAACGCGTAAAGATTGTGCAGTGAGTAAAGTGCTCATTGTTGCTTACCCAAGAGTTACAGGCATGTTTATGCCTCGTCAAACATCGCTGACGATAACTCAGTAAGCCCGAGAGAAGGGATTTCAGGGGTTGGTGTCTTCGCTCAAGCAGAAGTTATCGCAGCACGATACCGATAACGCTTGAGCTGGTGCGATCACCAAATGTATGTGAAACATTGAAAATTTCACAGTACAGCATAATTGGCCTCCTTATATATTCAGTGGGTTAATGGATTAAGGGAGTGTAGCGGGGGAAAAGGGGTTTGGCTAGTGGGTATTCGATAGTGTGGTCTGTTCCCCTCACCCTAACCCTCTCCCGGAGGGAGAGGGAACGGTCGGAACACAGAGTTAAATCGAGGTGCGGCGATAGCTGCGGTATTCAGGCTTCCAGAAGTTGTCGTCGATGGCCTGCTGCAGCGCGTCGGCAGAGGTTTTCACCGCCACGCCCTGCTGCTGCGCCATTTTACCTACCGCGAATGCGATAGCGCGCGACACCTTGTGAATGTCTTTCAGCTCTGGCAGCACCAGACCTTCGCCGTCGTTGACCAGCGGCGAGTGGCCCGCCAGGGTCTCGCTTGCCGACATCAGCATTTCATCGGTGATGCGGGACGCGCCGGAGGCGATAACGCCCAGACCAATGCCCGGGAAGATATAGGAGTTGTTGCACTGGGCAATCGGATAGGTTTTATCCTTCCACACCACCGGATCGAACGGGCTGCCGGTGGCAACCAGCGCGTTGCCTTCGGTCCAGGCGATAATGTCCTGCGGCGTTGCTTCCACGCGTGAGGTCGGGTTGGAGAGCGGCATCACGATAGGGCGTTCGCAGTGCTTGTGCATCTCGCGAATAATCTCTTCGGTGAAGAGACCGGTTTGCCCGGAAACGCCGATCAGAATATCCGGCTTCACGTTGCGCACCACGTCCAGCAGGGAAAGGACTTCGTTGTCGGTATCCCAGTTTTTCAGGTTCTCGCGCTTCTGCACCAGTTTAGTCTGGAACGGCAGCAGGTTCGGCATGCCGTCGGTCAGCAGGCCGAAGCGGTCAACCATGAAGACGCGGGAGCGGGCCAGCTCTTCGCTCAGGCCTTCGCGCTGCGTCTGGGCAATAATCTGCTCGGCGATACCGCAGCCCGCGGAGCCTGCGCCCAGGAAAACGATTTTCTGGTAGCTCAGCTGGCTGCCGGCCGCGCGGCTGGCGGCGATAAGCGTCCCCACGGTCACGGCGGCGGTGCCCTGAATGTCGTCGTTAAAGGAACAGATATCATCGCGATATCGGTTCAGCAGCGGCATCGCGTTTTTCTGCGCGAAGTCTTCGAACTGCAGCAGCACGTCCGGCCAGCGGTGCTTCACGGCCTGGATGAAATCGTCAACAAACTGATAGTACTCGTCGTCGGTAATACGCGGATGACGCCAGCCCATATAGAGCGGGTCGTTCAGCAACTGCTGGTTGTTGGTGCCGACATCCAGCACGACCGGCAGGGTATACGCCGGGCTGATGCCGCCGCAGGCGGTGTAGAGGGAGAGTTTACCGATTGGGATCCCCATCCCGCCAATGCCCTGGTCGCCAAGGCCGAGAATACGTTCGCCGTCGGTCACCACAATCACTTTGATATTGTGGTTCGGCACGTTCTGCAGAATATCGTCCATGTTGTGACGGTTCTGATAAGAGATGAAAACCCCGCGGGAGCGACGGTAGATCTCGGAGAAACGCTCGCAGGCCGCACCCACTGTCGGGGTGTAGATCACCGGCATCATCTCTTCCAGATGGTTCTGCACCAGGCGATAGAAGAGGGTCTCATTGGTGTCCTGAATGTTACGCAGGTAGATGTGTTTGTCGATCTCAGTTTTGAAACCCTGATACTGGATCCACGCGCGCTCTGCCTGTTCTTCAATGGTCTCAACCACTTCTGGCAGTAAACCGAGCAGGTTAAAGCTGCTGCGCTCTTCCATGCTGAAGGCGCTGCCTTTGTTGAGCAGGGGGAATTCGAGTAAAACCGGTCCGGCGTATGGGATGTATAAGGAACGATGTTTTTTCAGTTTGTTGTCCATGTCACTCACTCTTTTTATGAAGATCCGTCCCTGACACTGCTGTTTGTCATCTTTCTGGCCTGTGCGCTGGGGTGCGGTCAGGCGGTATTATAAAGGAGCTAAATATTAATTACCGCAACACATAAACAAAAACACCATCGGGATTACCGATGGTGTTCTGGATCTTAGTCTGGAACTTACTTGCCGGCGTGGCGTTTTCTGCCGGTGGCGTGAGTGACTTGCGTTTCATGGTCGCCTTCAATCACCACTTTACGCTGATTAGAAAGCTTGTAGTTCAGTCCCAGAATATGGCGTGCCTGACGGTTCGATTTCATGTTAACTCCTCAATCCTGTTGATAGTTTTAAGGACCAGTTTGCTTACGCAAACGAAATGTAACCCCTTAGGTTGCAGATCCAGCTTAGCAGGTTTTTACAAGGGTGCGTTTTGCCCGCTGACGACGTAATTAATGGTCTGCTGGTAGATGTCACTGAGGATGTCATTATCCGTGGATTCCACCCACTTGGTGAGTTCCATCAAAATGTCATCTTCAGTCACAGCACCGTGCTCGGCGTGAAGACCCTGCGCAATCGCGTTAACGAGTTCAGGTTGTGCTGCTGTGGTATTAGCCGGGTAATAAGTAAACATGCTGCCTCCGTGTCGTTGTCTGTTTAATGGTACGGCTCGCAAAAAATTTAATTCACAAACAGAATGGCAAATATTTTCCCGGTTGTGGCTCAGATTCATCTTAGAAATAAAAATGATATAAGTGCATGCTTTTATGCGCTTTTAGACGGAGAGGATATATCGACGAGTAACGGCGGGGATATTATGAGGGTGCTCCTGCTATCACGAATATATAGCAGGAGCAGAGGTTAAATTACCACTTCATTTCGCCGGTATTCACCTTCGCGCTTAATTCCAGCGAGCTCTCTTCCGCCAGGCCCGGATACTGTTTTTTCAGGGTGCTGATAACGCCTGCGGAATCTTTATGTGCGGTTAAGGCTTTTTCAAAGCGCTGCAGATAGTCGCGGGTAAAATCAATCGCGCCAGCGCCCGCCGGTGGGGTGCCCAGATAGTGTCCCGGGATCACGCGTTCTGGCTTGTGCGCGGCCATAGCCTGCAGCGTGTCCTGCCACTGCTTACGGCTTTCCGGGGTCTGGGTGTCTGCCGTCCAGACGTGAATACCCCAGGCTACCCCGGTGCCGCCGAGGATCGTTTTCGCTGACGGGATCCACACATAGGCCGCGTAGCTGTCCGGCTGTTCGATATCGACCTTTTCCCCGTCAACCATAAACGTGGTGGAGGCGAGAACCTGCGGAACAATCAGTTCCGTTGGCGCACCGTCTTTCATCTGCGGGCCCCAGAAAGCCAGCTTGGCGTCTTTAGTGGCCTTGATATGGTCAACCACGTGCTGCGTGGCCACCACTTTGGCATTCGGGAAGGCTTTGACCAGCGGCTGCAGGCCAAAATAGAAATCCGGATCGCCGGAGGTGATCACAATCTTATTCAGGGTTTTACCGCTGCGGCGAATTTTCTCTACCAGCGCTTCGCCATCCTTCACGCTGAACTGCGCGTCAAACAGCACCGCTTCCTTCGGGCCGGAAACCAGCGTGGAGGAGACCGCGAAAATGCCTTTTTCCTGCGGGTTGTAGGTATCAACGTTCAGCTGTGCGGCAAACGCGGCCGGCGTGATAAGGGTGGAAAGCAGGGCAAAGTGAGTGAGTTTCATGCTGTTGTCTCTGTTGTTCAGGAATGTCTCTATTGTACGGATATTCGCATTTGCCAGAATTCCTGAAACAAGACATGCTTAGTTTCATAAATCGAGCAAATGGAGCTTATATGGATCGCGTTATTGCCGCTCAGGTCTACAACCGGATATGCGAGCTGGGAAGCTTGAGCGCGGCGGCCCGCGCGCTGGGCATCTCCCGGCCGATGGTGAGCCGCTACCTTGAACAGATGGAGAAGTGGGCGGGCACGCGGCTGGTAAACCGCTCGACGCGCAAGCTGACGCTGACCGCGGCAGGGGAAAAGGTGCTGCAAAAAACGCGGACGCTCTCGCAGATCTCGCAGGAAATTGAGGGCCAGTCGGAGAAAGATCTTCCGTCAGGCACCCTGCGGGTGGCCTGCGCCCACTTTACCGCCATGCATATGATTGCGCCGGTTCTGCCCGGCCTGCTCGCACGCTACCCGCAGCTGCGCGTTGAGCTTGACGTGAACAACCACCCGGTGAGCCTGGTGGGAGAGCGTATTGACGTCGCCGTGCGTATTACCGACAACCCCGAACCCGGGATGATTGCCCGCCGGCTGGGGGAATGTCGCTCGGTGCTCTGCGCTTCGCCGGACTATCTGGCACAGCGCGGCACGCCCGCCAGCCCTGAAGAACTCGCGCAGCATAACTGCCTGCACTACAGCTTCTTCGCCGGGCAGTCCTGGCACTTCCTGACGCCGGAAGGGGAAAGCCTGAGCGTGGCCGTCAGCGGCAACCTGAGCGCCAGCATCTCTTCGCTGCTGATGGACGCGGCGATCAAGCACTGCGGTATCGCCATGCTGCCGGAGCGCGAAGCGCGTGCCGCGCTGGAGCAGGGGTTGCTGGTGCCGGTACTGGAGGCGCTGGAGCCGAAGCCGCTTGCCATCCACGGCATTTACCAGTCCCGGGAATATCAGCCTGCCGCGCTGCGGGTGTTCCTTGATGAGCTGGCCCGCTATCTGGCATAAGAGGCGATTACTTTGTCTTTAGCCAGGGAGACGTCGTGCTCCAGAAAATAATATCGGCCCCGAGATAATTTTCTGCGAACCGATCAAATTCAGCTTTGGTGAAGGGTTTACCGGTCTGAGGATTCCTGTAAGTCAGGGTCGGTTCCTGAACCGCCATCGCGATGAGCGGCAGCGTCTGTTTATTTTTATTGAAGAAAGGATAGGCATTCTTCATGTGTGCCTTGCGGTTGGGAACAATGTCCGGCCCACCCAGGCCGACGCTGTTGGCGCTGGCCCAGGCAAAAAGACGCCCCATGTAGTTGTGGTCATTATCCCATTCGCACGGCCAGAAGTTCACGTATTGCACAACGTGTGATTTCTGAAAAGCCTTTCGCGCAAAGGCCAGGTTTTCCATTTCTCCCGTAAAATAGGCGTCGCAGGTAAACCCGGCGGGCGGATTTTTTTCGTCGAGATCGATGGCGGTTTCAGGCAGGTTTACCCCATATACCTCTCCGTCAAAGCGTTTCGCAAGGGCCGCCAGCAGCGCCTGGTAGCGCTGGCGCACGGCGGGGTCCCACTGACGCGCCACCCATCCTGAACCGACGGGCTTGCCTTCGCCGGGGTTATCGAACTGCGGTGCAATTCCGCCACCGTATTGCTTATCGTGCATCAGATAATCCGGCACGTAGCGGGCGTCCGGCTCGAAGAAGCGATCCTGAATCTGGATAAAGAGCTTTTTCCTGGCACCCTTAAGACGTGCCAGGTCCCGTTCAATGCGCGAGAAGTCGTAGCGATCTTTCTCTGGCTCAAGCGCGCGCCAGTTGTAGACGATCTGCACGCCGCCGATGTCGCTTCGCGCAACGAGCGGAAACGCCGCGTCGAGATCGCCGGAGCTGGTATAGATAAAGTTCTCCGGCGTTTTCGCCAGTGGAGACAACGATAAAGCCAGCGTGGTTACCGCAACGGCCATCCTGATTTTTAGCGCCATAGGTTTATCCTTTTTTGTCGGTACAGCAGGTGTCAGTCCCGGAATTGTCTGTGTTCCAGAGTGGGGCAGATGCGTAGTCTATACTTAACCCTTTGTAAGCCAAAAGGAGAGCAAGAATGACTATTCATAAGCACGGTTCGGCACACTGGTCTGGCGACATTAAGCGCGGGAAGGGAACTGTTTCCACCGAGAGCGGCGTTCTTAATCAGCAGCCTTATGGTTTCAATACTCGCTTTGAGGGTGAAAAGGGGACCAACCCCGAAGAGCTGATTGGCGCGGCACACGCGGCCTGTTTCTCGATGGCGCTGTCGCTGATGCTGGGCGAAGCGGGCTATACCGCCGATTCCATTGATACCACCGCGGATGTGTCACTGGATAAAACCGACGGCGGCTTTGCCATCACGAAGGTGGCCCTGAACAGTAAGGTGACCGTCCCGGGCATCGCCCCGCAGCAGTTCGATGGCATTATTCAGAAAGCGAAAGCGGGCTGCCCGGTTTCGCAGCTCCTGAAAGCCGAAATTACGCTGGACTATAAGCTTAACTAAGCCAGAGCCGGGTTCGCGCCCGGCTATCCCTTCAGCGCGGCGGGGAACACCTCCGCCAGCCACGCAATAAATACCTTAAGACGGTGCGTTAAATGTCGGTTTTGCGGGTATACCACGTGAAACGGATAGGCGGCAGGGCGCCAGCTGCCCAGGATCGCCGTCAGCGTACCCGCCTGTAAATACGCGTTAGCCGAATACTCAAAGGTCTGCACAATCCCCAGCCCCGCCGCGGCCGCCGCCAGGTGGGCATTGCTTTCATTTATGCCGAGATAATGCGGAATGTTGATTTCCAGCGTCTCGCCGTTCTCTCTGAAGCGAAACGGAAATGGCCGCCCGGTGACGGGCGAGAGGTAGCTGATGAGCTTGTGGCCGTTGCACAGCTCCTGCGGATAGGCCGGAACGCCGTGATTTTTCAGGTAGCCTGGCGTCGCGCAGGTGACCATTTCGGCGTTGCCAATATGGCGGGCGATGAGGGTTGAGTCGTCCAGCGGGCCGCCGCGGATCACGCAGTCTACGTTACCGCCGATCAGGTCCACCGGACGATCGGCCACCCCAAGGTCGATGCGGATATCCGGATAACGCTGCATGAAATCAGGCAGCAGGGGGATGAGCACGTCCCGGGCGGTGGAGCCGCCCACGTCAACCCGCAAATGCCCTTTTGGCGTCGCGCGGGACACGCGAAACGAGGTGTCGATATCTTCGATATCTATCAGGACCCTGAGCGCTTTTTCATAGTAATCCGCCCCTTCCGGCGTTGCGACAACCCGGCGAGTGGTACGGTGCAGAAGGCGTATCTCCAGATGCGCCTCAAGCGATTTTACCAGCTTGCTCAGCGTGGCGATGGGCATGTTCAGCGAGTCCGCCGCGCGGGTAAAGCTGCCGGTTTCCACCACCCGCGTGAAGGCACGCATCGCCATGAGCTGGTCCATGATGACCTCTGATTGTTTCTATAGGTGAATAGTCATTTTCATTTTTGCCCATTTTTCACTAATGCCGCAAGGGCTAAAGTCTGTTCAACGCGAGCGAAAGCGCGCAACGCAAACCCAACAAAAGGTAAATGACATGAACACGACTCTCTCAGGAAAAATTGCACTGGTCACCGGCGGCAGCACCGGTATTGGTCTTGCCACGGCGCAGGAGCTGGCAGCACAGGGCGCGAAGGTGTACGTCACCGGCCGACGTCAGGCCGAGCTGGACGCGGCGGTGGCAGAGATTGCTTCTGGTGCAGTGGGCATTCGCGCGGACGTCTCTAAGCTTGCCGATCTGGACGAGGTCTATGCCCGGATTGCCAAAGAAGAAGGCCGCCTTGATATCCTGTTCGCCAATGCGGGTGGCGGCGATATGCTGCCGCTGGGAGCCATCACCGAAGAGCAGTTTGACCGTATTTTCGGCACCAACGTCCGCGGGGTGCTGTTTACGGTGCAGAAGGCGCTGCCGCTGCTCTCTGCCGGATCGTCGATTATTCTGACCGGCTCGACGGTCTCCGTTAAGGGGACGGCAAACTTTAGCGTCTACAGCGCCAGCAAGGCCGCCGTGCGCAACTTTGCCCGCTCCTGGGCGCTGGATCTGCAGGGCCGGGGGATCCGCGTCAACGTGGTGAGCCCGGGCCCGATCAAAACCCCGGGGCTTGGCGACCTGGTGCCGGAAGAACAGCGTCAGGGGCTGTACGACGCGCTGGCCGCTCAGGTACCGCTCGGGCGTTTAGGCGCGCCGGGTGAGGTGGGTAAAGCGGTGGCGTTTCTGGCCTCCGACGCGGCCAGCTTTATTAACGCCATCGAGCTGTTTGTAGACGGCGGGATGGCGCAAATCTAATCCAGACTGCGCCAGCAGCGAACGTCACGGTCCTCGCGAGAGGGCTGTAACGGCTGGGGACGTTCACACCCCTGCGCTGCCATCGGGCAGCGGTCGCGGAAAAAACAGCCTTCGGGCAGGCGGCGGTTGCCGGGAAGCTCCGTTTTGCGCAAGGCCAGGTTTTCATCCAGCGGTTCACCGGTTCGAGGTACTGAGTCGAGCAACAGGCGGGTGTAGGGATGGCGCGGTTCTCCCAGAACCTGGGCGGCGCTGCCCAGCTCGACAATTTGCCCGAGGTACATCACCGCCACGCGGTCGCTCATGTGCCTGACCACCGAGACGTTATGCGAGATTAACACGTAGGTCAGATTACGCTGCTGCTGCAGCGTCACCAGCAGGTTGAGGATTTGCGCCTGCACGGAGATATCCAGCGCGCTGGTGGGTTCGTCGAGCACGATAATATCGGGGTCGGACGAGAGCGCCCGGGCGATGGCGATGCGCTGGCGCTGCCCGCCGGAAAAGGCGTGCGGAAGCCGGTCGAGATATTCCGGGCGAATGCCGACCTGCTGCGCCAGATTCTCCGCCAGCTGGCGGCGTTCCCGCTCGCGGCTGCGCTTTTGCACCCACACCGGCTCGGTGATAATGCGCCAGACCGGCAGGCGCGGGTCGAGCGAGGAGAGCGGGTCCTGAAACACCATCTGCATGCCGCCCGCGTGGTGCGCCCGCTGGCATGCGCCGGTGCTGGGCTTAAGCATGCCCATCAGCAGCTGGGCCAGCGTGCTTTTCCCGCAGCCGGATTCCCCGACGATGCCGAGCGTTTCTCCCCTGCGGATCTCCAGGTCGAGCCCGTTGAGGGCGTGGACCTGCTCCGTTACGCGGCCCAGCCAGTTTTTGCGCGCCGCAAAGTTCACGTGCACGCTATCCAGTTCCAGCAGTACGTCAGACATGGTGTTTCTCCCGTTGCGGATACCAGCAGGCGGCCTGTTGGCCCTCTGCGCCGTTGGGCTGCAGGCGCGGCGTTTCGTTGCATTTCGCCCCGGCGGCAAAGCAGCGCTCGCGGAAAGCGCAGCCCTGCGGAAGCTGGCTGAGGTTGGGCACCGTGCCGGGGATGGCGGGAAGCAGGGCGCGCGGCTCGCCGTTTTCCGGCGCGCACTGCAGCAGGCCAATGGAGTAGGGATGCACGGGGCGGTGGATCAGCGTTTGCGTGTCGCCGCTCTCGATCACGCTGCCCGCATACATCACGTACATTCTGTCGCAGAGCTGCGACACCACGGCCATATCGTGGCTGATAAACAGCACCGAGGTGCCGCTGGCCCGCGCCTTATGCTTCAGCAGGCGCAGCACCTGCAGCTGGACGGTGACGTCCAGCGCGGTGGTCGGTTCGTCGGCGACGATCAGCTCCGGCTCGCAGGAGAAGGCAAGAGCGATCATCACCCGCTGGCGCATGCCGCCGGAGAGTTCGAACGGATAGCGTTCCATCACCGCCTTCGCGTCCGGGATTTGCATCTCTTCCAGCAGGGTTATCGCCTTTTGCTGCGCCTCACGTCGCGAAAGCGGCTGATGCTGGCGGATCACCTCCATCATCTGTTTGCCGATCCGCCGCGTCGGATTGAGGGCTGTCATGGGCTCCTGAAAAATCATCGCCACTCTGGCACCGCGCCACTGGCGAAGCTGTTTCTCGGACGCCGTCAGGACGTTTTCGCCGAGTAATGTCACCTGACCATGATGAATACGGTAGCTCCCCTCCGGCAGCAGCCGCATGGCGAGCATGGCGGTTACGGATTTACCCGATCCCGACTCGCCCACCACGCCGACGATTTCGCCCCTTTCGATCTCCAGCGAAACGTGGTTCAGCGCGTGGACCTCCCCGCGAAACACGGGGAAGCTCAGGTGCAGGTCTTCAATGCGTAATACCGGTTCGGTCATCACTGTTTTCCTCCCGATTTCGGGTCCAGCAGATCTCGGATGCCATCGCCAAACAGGTTAAAGCCCACGGCGGTAATCAAAATCGCCGCACCGGGAAACGCGCAGTACCACCACTGGTCCAGCACGTAGTTACGGCCAACGGCCACCATCGCGCCCCATTCGGCGGTGGGCTGCTGCGCGCCCAGGCCAATAAACCCGAGCGTGGCAGCCATCAGTATGGCGCTGCCGATATCCAGCGAAGCCTGCACAATCAGCGGCGGCAGGGCGTTGCGCAGGATATGCCAGCTGATCAAATGCCAGCGGGATGCGCCGAACGTGCGGGCGGCCTGAACGTAGGTAAACTGGCGCACCACCAGGGTTTGCCCGCGCGCCAGGCGGACGTAGAACGGAATGCGGACAATCGCAATCGCCAGCATGGCGTTAAACAGGCTCGGCCCGAGCGCGGCGGCCAGCGCCATGGTCAGCACCAGGGAGGGAATAGAGAGCATAATGTCCATCACCCGCATGATGATGGCGTCGCCGCGCCCGCCCAGCACGCCGGACAAACAGCCCAGCAGCGAGCCGATGCCGCCCGCAATCACCACCACCGCCAGCCCGGCGGTAATTGACTGCTGGCTGCCGGCCAGCACGCGGCTGAACAGGTCGCGTCCCACCTCATCGGTGCCAAACCAGTGCTGCGCGGACGGCGCCTGCAGGCGGGCGGTCAAATCCAGCGCGTTCGGGTCATGCGGCACGATCCACGGCGAGGCCACCATCAGGAAGAGCATCGCCATCATAATGACGCCGCCGACAATCGTGAGCGGGCTTTGACGCAGCATCCAGAACAGCTTTGCCCAGTTGATGCGTTGTCTGGCGGTTTTAACAGCCGCGGGCGTTTCCTGAGTTAACATCATTCGGCACCTCCGCGCCCGATTCGCGGGTCAATCCACAGGTAAAGCAGATCGACCACCAGATTAACCAGCACGTAGGCCAGCGAAACAACGACGGCAAAGCCCATCACGGCGGGGAAATCGAGCGCCTGTATGGATGTCACCACCCACGCGCCCATGCCCGGCCAGGCAAAGACGGTTTCGGTCAGCACGGCGCCGTACAGCAGATCGCCCAGCGCCAGCCCGAGCACGGTAATCGACGGGATCATCGCATTCGGCAATGCGTAGCGCAGGACGATGTACCAGCCGGGCAGGCCGCTGGCGCGGGCCGTGCGGATGTAATCCTCGCTAAGCTGCTCCAGCATCGCGGACCGGACCTGCCGCGCCACGATGCCCAGATGCACAAACGCCAGCGTCAGCGAGGGTAAAATCAGGTGCTGAAGCGCATTGAAAAAGACCTCGCCGTTGCCCTCCAGCAGCGCATCCAGCAGATAAAAGCCGGTGACGCGCGTCGGCGGGTCGAGCCAGTCGTCCAGCCTGCCGCCGCCCGGCAGAAGCTGCAGATGCCCATAGAACAACACGATGACGCCCAGGCCCAGCCAGAAGGCCGGGGTGGAGATGCCGGTCATCGCCATCAGCCGCACCAGATGATCCAGCCAGCGGTTGCGGTACACCGCCGACAAAATCCCCAGCGGCACGCCGATGACCAGCGCCAGGAGCAGGGAGCAAAAGGCCAGCTCCAGCGTGGCGGGGAAAAAGGCCCTCAGATCTTCCGCTACCGGGCGTCCGGTGCGGATAGACGTGCCCAAATCACCGTGGGCCAGGGCGTCCACGTAGCGGCCAAACTGAATATACAGCGGCCGATCCAGCCCCAGCTGCTGGCGGATGTTCTGCACGATTTCGTCGCTGGCGCGGTCGCCGGCCAGCAGACGGGCCGGATCGCCGGGGATCAGGTGCGAAATAATAAAGGTGATGATACAGACACCGGCCACCACCAGGAGTAACCCCCAGCAGCGCTGGCGCACGATGCTCCAGAACGTCATACACTTTCCCCCGGCGAGAACCGTTATTTGCTCATGGTGGCGATGTTGAACACCTGCTCGAGCATCGGATTAAAGGTGAAGCCTTTGACCTCTTTGTTCATCGCCAGCTGATAGTTCTTCTGGAACAGATAAACGTAGGCCGCCTCGTCAATCACCACCTTTTGCGCCTGCTGGTAATCTTTGGTGCGCTCCGCCTGGTCCGTGGTTTTCAGCGCGGCCTGCAGCAGCGAGTCGACCTCTTTGTTCTCATAGAACGAACGGTTGCCCGGCAGCCCTTTTTTGTCTGATTCAAACCAGTAGTTCATGAACATATACGGGTCGGCAAAGTCCGGGCTCCAGTTGCCGATGGCGATGTCGTAATCGCCTTTGCCGACGCGGTCGCGCATGGTGGCGTTCGCCAGCTTCTCCAGCTTGACGTTAATGCCGATCTTGCCAAGGCTGGCCTGGGTTGAGAGGGCGATAGGCTCCCAGTTCGGATCGTTGTCCGAGTAGAGGAAGGTCAGGCTGGCGGGCTTGTCTTTGACCTTCTCCAGGGCCGCTTTGGCTTTGGCCTCGTCAAAGCTGTACTGCATGGCCGTGGCGTCAAAGCCCCACATGCCTTCCGGGATCGGGCCGCGCATCTGCTTGCCGTTGCCGCTCAGAATGCCCTTCACCATGCCCTGGTAGTCCGTTGCCCAGGAGACGGCCCGGCGTAAATCCACCTGGTTGAGCGGGGCTTTGCCGTTGTTAAGGTAGAGGTAAGTCACGCGCAGCGAGGGGTACTCCGCGACGGCGACTTTTCCTTCCTGCTTCAGGGCCGCGAGCTGATCGACCGGCAGGGAGTCGGCAATGTCCAGGTCGCCGCGGGAAACCTGCAGCCGGCGGGAGGCGCTTTCACCGATAATTTTCACCGATACGCGCTTAAAGTGCGGCTTCTCGCCCGGCCAGTGGGGGTTTGGCACCAGGATCAGCTGCTGGCCTTTCTGCCAGCTTTTCAGCATAAACGGCCCGGAACCGGCGGTGTTTTGCGCCAGATACCCGCGCGCGTCGTCCGCGGCATTGGCCTTCAGCACCGCCGGGTTAATGATGGAGGCCCCGTCGTTCGCCAGGGTGTACAGGAAGGGCGCGAACGGCTGGCTGAGGGTGAATTTCACCGTGTGGTCATCAACGGCGTCAACTTTCAGATCTTTCGGGAAGGCTTCGGACGGCCCCTGGCTGAGCTTGAGCAGGCGTTCAAAGGAGAGTTTTACCGCTTCTGCGGTGACCGGCGTGCCGTCGGAGAATTTCGCATTATCCGCAAGGGTAAAGGTCCACTCCTTCTGGTCGTCGGACGCCTTCCAGCCCGTCGACAGATCGCCTTCCACCTCGGTGGAGCCCGGCTTGTATTTGACCAGGCGCTGATAGGACGGATAGGTAACGGTCCAGTCGTTGTTATCGATGGTGATGGCCGGATCGAGCGTTTGCGGGTCGGCGGCTTTACCGATCGCCAGCATGTCTTTCGGGACGGCAGCCAGCGCCAGCGGGGCGCTCAGGAGCAGCGTGGCGGCAATTACGGTCGAGAGAAGCGATGTTTTCATGGCAGTGCTCCAGGTTCAAAGAGGGGTGTGCGTCAGTGGAAAACAGGCAAAACGGTCATCAAGCAGCGGATAGCCGGCGGCGTTCGGCAGTTCGAAGTGCCACCATTCGCTGGCGATCCCGACAAAACCGCCGCCGAACATGATGGCGTTCAGCAGCAGACGGTTGCGCTGGGCGTGCGGCGGCACGGAGGGGTGATACGGATGCGAGCGGTCGTGCATTTCGTCAAAACCGGCCCCCATATCCAGCACGACGTTATCTTCGTCCATTAGCGTGACGTCGATGGCCGTGCCGCGGCTGTGGTTGGAGCCAATCGCCACGTCAACCACATATTCCGGGTTCGGGCAGGCATCCCACAGCTGGGCCTGCGCCTGCTGAGGTCGATAGGCGTCGTAGACCACCAGCTTCAGCCCGGCAAGCGCGGCAATGCTGATGGCTTTTGCCAGCGCGGTGGCGGCGTCGGTATGCAGCAGGCACAGCGCCTCCTGGTAGATCGGGCGGCCGGTGATGTTGTCGGCGGTGGCGTACTTCAGATCGATATGCAGCGTGGGAAACGTCTTCGCCACATCAATCAGTTCACTCTCTTCGGGCATAGCTCCGCTCCTTTAGCGTTCGAATTGACCAAACTCTTGTTGTAATTGTCGGTTGATCGCCAGGCGCGCCGGAAGCGCGTCACCCAGCGCTTCCACCACGCCCGACAGCAGCAGGTTGAACAGACAGCTCACGGGGGCAAGTGAATCCCAGAAATGACCGGTATCGGTTTTCACCTGCAGCAAATCAATTGCGTAATCCCGCGCCCACGGGCACCAGATGTCGGTGATCAGGGCCAGCGGAATGCCTTTCTCGCTCGCGACGCGGCAGTACTGGCGCGCCATTGCGGAGTAGGTGCGGGTATCGGTCAGCACGACGTAGGGATGCGAAAACCCTGAGTTCAGGGACTCAACCCAGCTCCCGGATGCCCCCTCTGAATAGCTCACGCGCGGGCGGAGGTACTCGAGGTGGCTGAAGAAGGCGTTGGCAATCCCTCGCGTGGACTGGATCCCCAGCACAAACACCGCGTCCGCGTGGGCCAGGTTGTGCACCACCTGACGGAAGGCGTCCGTTTGCGCCAGCTGATACACCTGCGTGATGGCGTCCACCTCCAGCGACAGAGCGTGCTGAAGGCGGTTGGGCAGGGGGCGCTGCTGCTGCCAGGAGTCCAGCCGCTCGTTCATACCCCAGGGCTGATACGGGTCGCGCAGGCTTTTTTTGGCATCTTCCAGGTTGCGATACCCGAGCTTGCGCAGAAAGCGCCCGACGGTGATCCCGCTGGTCCCGCTCGCCAGACCTACGCTCTCCGCCGTTTCAAACGGGATTTGCGCGGCGTGCGCCAGCAGCCAGCTCGCAACCCGCTTTTCGCTGGGCGTGAGCTGGCTGAAGGTCGCTTCGATACGGCTCAACATCTCGGGTTTCGTCGTCATACCGCCTCGCTGTTAACAGGCTGTCAATGGCCGGATTTGTGTTACCTGGTTAACAATGCATGACGCGTGCCATGTTCACAGGAGGGCGAAAACCCGCTGTGCCGTAAACTTCATGCAATATTTAATTAACCAATGATCAACATTTGTGCAGCGTAGTTCACTTTTGGTGCACCGGCTGAAGCGGCAGGTATGAATTTGGTGAATACGTCAGCCTGTTCACATTTTTGATAAGATAGAAGCACTGTGAACATAAAAAGGATCCCGGCATGGCGAATTTGCCCTGGCGAGTCAGCGTGCGCCTGATGGCGCTTGCAAAGAAAATGGCGATGGTCGTGGGGATCGTGCTGATCGTCCTGCTGGCGGTGCGGGTGTATCTCTCGCAGCAGGGGCCGGAACTGCACCTGTGGCATACCTGGCGGGCCGATGAGATGTCCGTGCGCGAGCTGGACAAGGCCGATTTTGCCGGGTATATCGCCCGGGAAAACGCCATTTTTGCCGATCTGGATAAGGCTGTGACGGCGAAAACTGAGCGCGAAGAGCGCACGCCGCTAAACCGCTATTATCGCCAGAGCCTGGTGTGGCCCGGTCAGTTTTCACCCGATGCTAACCGCTCATTTGTGCTGATGCCTGCCGGAAAGCCGCGCGGCGCGGTAGTGCTGCTGCACGGACTGACGGACTCGCCTTACAGCGTCAGGCACCTTGCCCTTAACTACCAGCAGCACGGCTTTGTGGCCGTCGTCCCGCGCCTGCCCGGACACGGCACCGCGCCCGGCGCGCTGACCGGCGTTGACTGGGAGATGTGGCAGGCGGCAACGCGCCTTGCCGTGCGGGAAGCCACGCGTCTGGCGGGGGAGAATGTGCCGCTGCATCTGTTGGGCTACTCCAACGGCGGCGCGCTGGCGATGAAATATGCCCTCGATGCGCTGGACGCCCCTGCGCTGCGTAAACCGCAGCAGGTCATCCTGCTCTCCCCGATGATCGGCGTGACGGCCTTTGCGCGGTTCGCCGGATTTGCCGGGCTACCGGCGCTGCTGCCGGCGTTTGCCAAAGCGGCGTGGCTGAATATCGCCCCGGAATATAACCCGTATAAATACAATTCTTTCCCGGTGAACGCCGCCCGCCAGTCGTGGCTGCTGACGAAAGCCCTGCAGGAGCAGATTGGCCGCGCGGCGCGGGAGCAGCGCCTGGGGCAGCTCCCGCCGGTGCTGGCGTTCCTGTCGGTAATGGATTCCACGGTCAGCACCCGCGCGGTGGTGACCGGTCTGTTTGACCAGCTGCCGGCAAACGGCAGCGAGCTGGTGGTATTTGACATCAACCAGGCGGCGAGCTTCCGCCCGCTGTTCAAGCCGTCGTCCTGGACGGCAACCTCGGCGCTGCTGCCGGTGGCGCAAAGGCGTTACAGTGTCACGGTTGTCACCAATGCGGACGAACGCAGTTTCTCGACGGTCGCGAAAACAACGCCGGCAGGCAGCACCCGCGAAACGGTCGTGCCGCTTGGGCAGTCCTGGCCGCAGGATGTCTATTCGCTGTCGCACGTTGCCGTGCCGTTCCCGCCGGATGACGATCTCTATGGCCGCGAGCCAGGCGTGAAAAACCGCTACGGCATCAGTCTGGGGACGATAGCGCTGTGGGGGGAGACGTCGGTGCTGAGCGTCGGAAAAGAGGCGCTTATGCGGGTCACCTCGAACCCGTTCTACGATTATATGCAGGAGAGGATCGATAGCCGGATCGGGGACGGGGGAAAGTAACGTTCCCTTGTGGCGTGAATATGTTAGGTCGCATTGATTAAGTATGTTAAATAGTAGCTTCAAGGCACCGCTCTTTCTCATCGGAACCCATTTTTGTGCTGACTACTCTAATCTACCGAAGCCAGTTGAATTTATCCCAGCCGTCTACAGAACTGCGGGAGCTGGTGGAGCGCGCCAGGGGCCGTAACGCAAAGCTGAATATTACCGGTGTACTCCTTTCTAAAGGGAGCGACATCCTGCAAATTCTTGAAGGATCGGAAGAGAGCGTGGTCAGCCTGTTCCATACCATCCGTGATGACAAGCGGCACAGTGGGGTGGTTGAACTGCTGCGGGACTATGGTCCGCGCAGGCGTTTCGAAAACGTCGGTATGCTGCTGTTCGATCTGCAAACGCAGTCGCCGAAAGAGGTGCTGCAGTCGGTTCTGCACTACAGCAAGCTGGACAGCTATCTGACCTCCGACGATCGGGTGTTCAAATTCATTCAGACGTTTATTATGGGCAAGCGTCCGTCTCCGTCAGGAGCACGCTACGTTCCTGAAAAATGGACGCTTTCACCCGAAGCGTTACCCTTTGGCGAGAGCCTGGGCCTGATTGCCGGTCAGTCCTGTCAGTTTGCGCTCCAGCCCATTGTCGAGCCCTCGGAAGGGAAGATCAGCTCCCTCGAGGCCCTCATCCGCGGCAACGACGGCGGCAGCCCGGAGCACTTCTTCAGCACCCTCGACCCGGAAAAAATCTACGAAGTCGATCTCCAGACGAAAGCGTATGCCTTTGCGCTGGCGGAAAAGCTGGGCATTGGCAGCCATAAAATTGCCGTAAACCTGCTGCCCATGTCGCTGGTGAACGTCCCCAACGCCGTGGAGTTCCTGGTCAGCGAGATTAAAAAACATGGACTGCAGCCGGAGCAGGTGGTGATTGAAGTCACCGAAAACGAGATGATTTCCGGCTTCAACCAGTTTAATAGCGCCATCAAGCAGCTTCGCGGTGAGGGCGTTGGCCTGGCGATCGATGATTTTGGTTCCGGCTATGCCGGTCTTTCTCTGCTGACTCGCTTTCAGCCGGACAAGATTAAAATCGACCGGGAAATTGTCAGCGATATCCACCTCAGCGGCGTGAAGCAGGCGATTGTGCGCTCCATCATCAGCTGTTGCTCCGACCTTGAAATTACCCTGGTGGCCGAAGGCATTGAGAAAATAGAGGAGTGGTGCTGGCTCGAATCTGCCGGTATCCGCCGCTTCCAGGGCTTTCTGTTTGCCCGCCCGCAGCTTGACGGCGTTGGTGATATTTACTGGCCGCATCTGGTGCGCTAAGTCATTTTTCCGTCCCCGTTATTTCCCCTTTGCCCTGCCTGTGCTTAAATAGCTAAATCGGTTTAACATAGTTTAGCTGCGAGGAGCACATGAAGAAAATCTGGGTACTGGGCGATGCGGTGGTGGATCTGCTGCCCGAGGGAGAAGGCAGATTGCTGCAGTGTCCCGGTGGGGCACCGGCAAACGTTGCGGTCGGCATTGCCCGGCTGGGCGGCCAGAGCGCCTTTATCGGCAGGGTTGGCGACGATCCCTTCGGGCGTTTTATGTATAAGACGTTAGTGGATGAGCGGGTCGACGTACGGCAGATGCGCCTTGACCCGGCGCACCGCACCTCGACGGTGGTGGTCGATCTCGACGACCATGGCGAGCGCTCGTTTACGTTCATGGTGCGCCCGAGCGCCGATCTGTTTCTGGAACCCGACGACCTGCCGTCGTTCAGCGCCGGGGAGTGGCTGCACGTCTGTTCCATTGCCCTAAGCGCAGAGCCGAGCCGTTCTGCGACGTTTCAGGCGATGAAGGCCATCAGGGAGGCGGGCGGCTACGTCAGCTTCGACCCCAATATTCGCCCGGACCTCTGGCCGGACGAGAACGCGCTGCGCCGCTGCCTGGAGCAGGCCCTGCAAAGCGCCGATGTGGTGAAACTCTCCGTCGAAGAGCTGGCGTTTTTAACCGCAAATGAGCAGGTGAACGCCGGCCTGGAGGCGCTGATGCAGCGCTGCCCGGCGCGTCTGGTGCTGGTCACCCAGGGCAAGCAGGGCGTTATCGCCTGGCATGAGGGCAGCGTAAAACACTATCCGGCAACCCCCGTTCAGTGCGTCGATACGACCGGCGCGGGAGATGCCTTCGTGGCGGGCCTGCTCTACGGCCTTGCCGCCGGTCAGGATTTAACGCCGGTTATCGCCTTAGCCCAGCGCTGCGGCGCGTTAGCCACTACCGCCAAAGGGGCAATGACCGCATTACCCTGGCAGCACGATCTGTAATTCCTCCCTTCACTGGCCGCCATCCGGCGGCCTGAATTGTCGCCTCGATCACACTTACTAAATCGGTTTAGCAAAAAAGATTGCCGATCCAAAATTCACCGGTTTAGTATCAGCAACCTAAACCGGTTTAGCAATTTAGCACGTTTAATGACTTCTTTTAGGGATGCGACAAAATGTATAAAAAACGCAGACTTGCCGTGATGATAGGCATGCTGGCCGGTAGTACCTCTGTTTTTGCCCAGACGGATATGTCCACTATTGAAGCGCGTCTTGCCGCGATGGAGCAGCGCCTGCAGGACGCGGAAACGCGTGCGCAGGTAGCTGAGAAGCGCGCCACGGCGGCAGAACAAAAAACGCAGCAGCTGGTTGCCGCTCAGCAGCAGGCGCAAACGACAACCCAGGAGGTGGCGCAGCGCACCACCGCGCTGGAGAAGAAGGCGGATCAAAGCAGCGGGTTTGAGTTCCACGGCTACGCCCGTTCTGGCCTGTTGATGAATGACGCGGCCTCCAGCAGCAAAAGCGGTCCCTACCTGACGCCAGCCGGCGAAACCGGCGGTGCGGTAGGGCGTCTGGGTAACGAAGCCGATACCTACGTTGAGCTGAACCTGGAGCACAAGCAAACCCTGGACAACGGGGCGACCACCCGCTTCAAAGCGATGCTGGCCGACGGTCAGAGAACCTATAACGACTGGTCAGCCGACACCAGCGATCTCAACATTCGTCAGGCCTTCGCGGAGCTCGGCAACCTGCCTGATTTTACCGGCGCGCTGAAGGGCAGCACCTTCTGGGCGGGTAAGCGCTTTGACCGCGACAACTTTGACATTCACTGGTTAGACTCCGACGTGGTGTTCCTGGCCGGTACCGGCGGCGGCGTCTACGACGTGAAATGGAACGATTCGCTGCGCAGCAACTTCTCCCTCTATGGCCGCAACTTCGGCAGCGTGGAGCAGACCGACAATAACGTTCAGAACTATATCCTCACCATGAACCACTTCGCCGGCCCGTTCCAGCTGATGGTGAGCGGCCTGCGCGCGAAAGATAACGACGACCGCAAAGACGCCAACGGCGATCTCATTAAAACGGATGCCGCCAATACCGGCGTTCATGCGCTGGTGGGCCTGCATAATGAGAGCTTCTACGGCCTGCGGGAAGGGTCCGCCAAAACGGCGCTGCTGTATGGTCACGGGCTGGGGGCGGAGGTCAAAAGCATCGGCTCCGACGGCGCGCTGCTGTCTGAAGCGGATACCTGGCGCTTTGCAAGTTACGGTGTCACGCCTGTCGGCGGTGGCTGGAGCGTTGCGCCCGCCGTCCTGGCGCAAAGCAGTAAAGATCGCTACGTCAAGGGCGATAGCTATGAGTGGGTAACGCTCAACACCCGTCTGATTAAAGAGGTCACCCAGAATTTCGCGCTGGCGTTTGAGGGAAGCTATCAGTACATGGATTTAAATCCGGAAGGCTATAAGGACCGGAACGCCGTCAACGGCAGTTTCTACAAGCTGACCTTTGCTCCCACGCTAAAAGCGAGCAAGATCGGCGACTTCTTTAGCCGTCCCGAGCTGCGCCTGTTTGCCACCTGGATGGACTGGAGCAGCAAACTGGATAATTACGCCAGCGATGATGCCTTTGGCAGCAGCGGCTTCAACGCCGGCGGGGAATGGAACTTTGGGATCCAGATGGAAACCTGGTTTTAACCCATCCCGCTCCCGCCCGGCGGGAGCGGTTTAAACATCATAAAAAATGAAGTCAGGCAGAGGTATCTATGGATTTTGATAATATCGCCCGCGCGCTTATTCCGCTGCTCGGTGGCAAAGAGAACATCGCCAGCGCGGCGCACTGCGCAACGCGTCTGCGTCTGGTGCTGGTCGATGACGCGCTGGCCGATCAGCAGGCTATCGGCAAGATCGACGGCGTAAAAGGCTGCTTTCGCAACGCCGGGCAGATGCAGGTGATTTTTGGAACGGGCGTGGTCAACAAGGTTTACGCCGCGTTTATTCAGGCGGCGGGGATTAGCGAATCCAGTAAATCTGAGGCCGCGGACCTGGCGGCGCGCAAGCTGAACCCGTTCCAGCGCATTGCCCGTCTGCTCTCCAACATCTTTGTGCCGATCATTCCCGCGATTGTGGCGTCCGGTCTGCTGATGGGCCTGCTCGGCATGGTGAAAACCTACGGCTGGGTCAATGCGGATAACGCTATCTACATCATGCTGGACATGTGCAGCTCCGCGGCGTTTATCATTCTGCCTATTCTGATCGGCTTTACCGCCGCGCGCGAGTTTGGCGGTAACCCGTATCTCGGCGCGACGCTGGGCGGCATTCTGACCCACCCGGCGCTGACCAACGCCTGGGGCGTGGCGTCGGGTTTCCACACCATGAACTTCTTCGGCCTTGAGGTGGCGATGATTGGCTATCAGGGCACGGTGTTCCCGGTGCTGCTGGCCGTCTGGTTTATGAGCATCGTGGAGAAAAACCTGCGCCGCGTGATTCCGGACGCCTTAGACCTGATCCTGACGCCGTTCCTCACCGTCGTGATCTCCGGGTTTATCGCCTTGCTGATTATCGGCCCGGCGGGGCGCGCCCTGGGGGATGGTATCTCCTTTATCCTCAGCACCCTTATCGCCCACGCGGGCTGGCTCGCGGGACTGCTGTTTGGCGGACTTTACTCGGTGATTGTGATCACCGGTATTCACCACAGCTTCCACGCCATTGAAGCCGGGCTGCTGGGGAATCCGTCGATTGGCGTAAACTTCCTGCTGCCTATCTGGGCCATGGCGAACGTGGCGCAGGGCGGCGCCTGCCTGGCGGTGTGGTTCAAAACCAAAGATGCCAAAATCAAAGCCATTACGCTGCCGTCGGCGTTTTCTGCGATGCTGGGCATCACCGAAGCGGCCATTTTTGGTATCAACCTGCGCTTTGTTAAGCCGTTTATCGCCGCGCTGATTGGCGGCGCGGTGGGCGGGGCCTGGGTGGTATCGGTGCATGTCTACATGACTGCCGTCGGGCTGACCGCCATTCCTGGCATGGCCATCGTGCAGGCCAGCTCGCTGCTCAACTATATTATCGGCATGGTGATTGCCTTCGGCGTGGCGTTTACCGTCTCACTGCTGCTGAAATATAAAACGGACTCTGAATAATGACGTTACCTTCCCGCTGGCCTGCGATCCTGCAGGCCGTTATGCAAGGCCAGCCGCGGGCGCTCGCGGACAGCCATTATCCGCAATGGCACCCCGCGCCGGTGACGGGGCTGATGAACGATCCCAACGGGTTTATCTGGTTTGCCGGCCGCTACCACCTGTTCTATCAGTGGAACCCGCTGGGCTGCGAGCATCGCTTTAAGTGCTGGGGGCACTGGAGCTCTGCGGACCTGGTGCACTGGCAGCATGAGCCGATGGCGCTGCTGCCCGATGAAAACTATGACCGCAACGGCTGCTACTCCGGTAGCGCCGTGGATAACGAGGGCGTTCTGACCCTGTGCTATACCGGCAACGTCAAGTTCGATGACGGAAGCCGCACCGCCTGGCAGTGCCTGGCCGTGGAACAGCCGGACGGGACCTTTTCGAAACTGGGGCCGGTGCTGGCGCTGCCTGAAGGCTACACCGGACACGTGCGCGACCCGAAGGTGTGGCAGCACGACGGGATGTGGTACATGGTGCTCGGCGCGCAGGATCTGCAAAAGCGCGGCAAGGTGCTGCTGTTTAAGTCAGCCGATCTGCACGCCTGGACGTCCTGCGGGGAAATCGCCGGTGACGGCGTCAAGGGCCTGACGGATGCGGGGTACATGTGGGAGTGTCCGGACCTGTTTGCGCTCGACGGGACGCACGTCCTGATCTGCTGTCCGCAGGGGCTGGCGCGCGAGCCGCATCGCTATCTCAACACCTATCCGGCTGCCTGGATGAGTGGGGCGTTTGACTATGCAAGTGCCACATTCGATCACGGTGAACTGCACGAGCTGGACGCGGGCTTTGAGTTTTACGCCCCGCAAACGACGCTGGCGGAAGACGGCCGCCGCATTCTGATCGGCTGGATGGGCGTTCCGGACGGGGAAGAGATGCTTCAGCCCACGCGGGCGCACGGCTGGATGCATCAGATGACCTGTCCACGCGAATTACGCTACCGTGACGGCAGGCTCTGGCAGACTCCGGTGCGCGAGCTGGCGGCGCTGCGCGAAGCAGAGCACAACTGGCAGGGGCACGCCAGCGCCGCACCACACCTGGACGCGACGCGCCTGGAGTTTGAGCTGAGCGCATCGCGCGCGCGCGTCGATTTTGCCGGCGCGCTGCGTCTCACCATCGATGAGCAGGGCGTGCGTCTGGAACGCGCGAGCCTGAAAACCGGTGAAACGCTGACCCGCTACTGGCAGGGCGATGTCCGTCATTTGCGCGTCCTGTGCGACCGCTCCAGCGTTGAAATATTCATCAATCACGGTGAAGGGGTGATGAGCAGCCGCTATTTTCCTGACCATCCGGCCCGGGTGCGATTCGAAGGTGCGTCCGACATCACATTACGCTACTGGTCGCTGCGCGCCTGCATGATAGAATGAGGGTTTTGGCAGCCGGATCTAAGTCGTTGTGAGAAAAACAAAACGCGTCACCATTAAAGACATCGCGGAACTGGCGGGTGTGTCAAAAGCCACCGCCAGCCTGGTACTGAACGGGCGCAGCAAAGAGCTTCGCGTGGCGGAAGAGACGCGCGAGCGCGTGCTGGCGATTGCAAAAGAGCACCACTATCAGCCCAGCATTCACGCCCGGTCGCTGCGCGATAACCGCAGCCACACTATTGGTCTGGTGGTTCCGGAGATCACCAACTACGGTTTTGCCGTCTTTTCTCACGAGCTGGAAACGCTGTGCCGCGAGGCGGGCGTTCAGCTGCTGATCTCCTGCAGCGATGAAAACCCGGGGCAGGAGACGGTGGTGGTGAACAACATGGTGGCGCGCCAGGTGGACGGCCTGATTGTGGCCTCCAGCATGCTTAACGATGCGGACTACCACAAGCTGAGCGAGCAGCTGCCCGTTGTCCTTTTCGACCGCCACATCAACGACAGCGCGCTGCCGCTGGTCATCACCGATTCCATTACCCCGACGGCGGCACTGGTGGCCGACATTGCGCGCCTGCATCCCGATGAGTTCTACTTCCTCGGCGGGCAGCCCCGCCTGTCCCCGACGCGCGACCGCCTGGAAGGGTTTAAGCAAGGGCTTCGCGACGCTGGCGTAGCGCTGCGCCCGGAGTGGATCATTCACGGCAACTATCACCCGAGCTCCGGTTACGAGATGTTTGCCGAGCTCTGCGCCCGCCTGGGGCGTCCGCCGAAAGCGCTGTTCGCCGCCGCCTGCGGGCTGCTGGAAGGGGTGCTGCGCTATATGGGCCAACATAACCTGTTGCAAAGCGATATCAGGTTAGCCAGTTTTGACGATCACTATCTCTACGATTCGCTGACGATCCCCGTGGATACCATCCGCCAGGATAACCGCCAGCTGGCGTGGCACTGCTTTGATTTGATTAGCAAATTGATTGAGGGCGAGACACCGGAACCGCTGCAGCGGAAGCTGGATGCCACCCTTCAGCGACGCTATAAGCCAGCGGTATAGGCCGGATCGATATACCCGTCATACTTCAAGTTGCAGGTGCGTTGGCTGCACTCACTCACCCCAGTCACGTACTTATGTACGCTCCCGGGGATTCGTTCCCTTGCCGCCTTCCTGCAACTCGAATTATTTTGGGTATACATCAATAACTTTAATTAATTTAAGTTTTGGAAGCGCCGATAACCATAAGGAATAATTTTCCTTGAGGTATTGGTTTATGTCGTTGAAAAAGTCGTCCCTGATCGTCCTGTTCTCGCTGCTTTTCTTCTTTGTTGTCAGCACCGTCACCAGCGTTGGCCTCATCATTAAAAGTAATAATTCCCTGGATAACGTGAACAAAGAGATCCAGGTTGTGCTGTCCATTATTGACCCCATCAACCACAGCCGTACGCTGCGCGTGCGGGTGATGGAATATGTGAAGATGGTGGAAGCGGGCAACTCGGCTGACGAGTCTACGAAGCTTGCCGCAGTAAAAGAGGCGCTGACCAAAGCGGACCACGCCTTTGCGGCCTTTATGGCGTCGCCGCGTCTGACGGATGAAGCCCCGCTGGTGAGTGCCTATCAGGATGCCTGGCAAAACTACCGCAACCAGGGGCTGGCGCCGCTGATCGATGCCGCCGCGGCGCACGACGTCGCCAAATTTAACGCGCTGATCCCGGAAGTGTCCCGCCTCGACCGCCAGTACGAGATCGTTCTCGACCAGGTGCTTTCCGTCCACCAGAAATACGCCAAAACCCTGAACGAGGATGCGAGCAGTAACTTCATCTCCGGCCTGGTGATTATTGCCGCTATCGCCTGCCTGTTTGTGGTGGTGATTATCGCCGTCAGCCTGCTGATGAAGCGCTTTGTCTTTGCGCCGGTGAACCTGGCGCGCGAGCACTGCAGACAGATTGCGGCAGGCAAGCTGGACATTCCGGTGCCGGTGAAGGGGAGCGCACATAACGAAATCGATCATCTGATGAGCTCGATGGAGCAGATGCGTCAGGCGCTGCTTGCGACCATCGCCCAGGTGCGCGATGCGAGCCATACTGTGACGCACGCGGCCCAGGAGATTGCCTCCGGGAATATCGACCTGGCTTCACGCACCGAGCAGCAGGCTTCTGCATTAACCCAGACGGCGGCCAGCATGGAAGAGCTGAGCGCGACGGTGGCGAACAATACCGACAACGTCTATCAGGCCGGGAAACTGGTGCAGGACGCGGTGAAAAATGCCCATACCGGTGAAGCGGTGACCCGCGAAGTCATCGACACGATGAATACCATCGCCGCGAACTCGAAGCGCATCGAAGACATTACCAGCGTGATTAACAGCATCGCCTTCCAGACCAACATCCTGGCGCTGAACGCGGCGGTTGAAGCCGCACGCGCCGGCACGCAGGGCCGCGGCTTTGCGGTTGTGGCCAGCGAAGTGCGCACCCTGGCGCAGAAAAGCGCGGTGGCGGCTAAAGACATCGAGAGCCTGATTGCCCAGTCTGTTTCCAGCGTGAAAAACGGTGCAGAGCTGGTGAGCCGCTCGGGCGAGGTGATTGACTCGATTATTTCATCGGTCAATAAAGTGAATACGCTGATGGAGCAGATCTCCGTCGCCTCTGAAGAGCAGAGCCGCGGGATCAGCCAGGTCGGGCAGGCGGTGACCGAGATGGATGGCGTGACCCAGCAGAACGCTGCCCTGGTGCAGCAGTCCGCCGCGGCAGCGGCCTCGCTGGAAGAGCAGGCGCAGCAGCTATCGCGGAGTATTTCGAGTTTTAGTTTGCCGGTGCAGGCTTGATTGTATTAGGGAGGCTCCGCAGGGGGCCTTTTATTAGCTTAAGCACTGAAATATAGCTCTGTATAAACATGGGAATTAACTGGATTAATTAAACATGTTGTTTATAATGTAGGTGGTATTGTCCGTTGAAGAATTGAGGTGGCATAAGCAGTAAAAAATTGGTGGGTGTTATTTTATATTATAATGTTTAAAATCCTTGATGGGTATTCATTGATTTTAGTAAATGCAAGCATTAATATATAAGATGCAGCACAGTCATGCGACTTTCTGAAATGAATTTATCTTGCCGTTTTTTTGTCTATAAGTGTTAATAATTAAATGTAATAAAGGAGTTTAAAGGATGGTACAGGAAATTGAGCTTGGGGATTGGGTTGAATTCAGAGAAACAGTTGGACAAATGTTCGGTGGGGTGAGCCGATATATTTTTAGAGGTCAATCAGATCGAGAGTGGAAACTCGAAAGCACTTTAACTCGGTTAGTGCAGCAAATCTCAAGGGATTTTAATTCACATGCCTTGGAGGAAATGCAGAAAGATAATTTTCGCATGAGGATTAGAGGGTTAAGGGGGAGTAATCCTTCTAAATTAAGTGATGAGGAAATATGGTGTCTTGGACAACATTATGGCCTATGTACACCTCTTTTGGACTGGAGTGAATCACCTTATATTGCAGCATATTTTGCGTATGAAAAGGTCAATACATGTTCAAGTGGTTGGCGTACTATTTTTGCTTTAGATAGATTAAATCTTGAGAAAAAAATTCAAGAAATGGACCTGTCTGATGAGTTTAAGTTTATTCAACCATTGCAAGATGATAATAATCGAATCATTGCGCAGGCAGGTTTGTTTACAAAAACACCAACTAATACTGATCTGGAGGCTTGGTTAATAGATAAGGAATTAGAAAGCTACCTTATAAAATTGCATGTTGAGGATGATTACAGATTAGATGCAATTAATGATCTGAAACTTATGAACATAATCGGCTCTACTATCTATCCTGACTTACATGGTGCCTCTGTTGCATGTAATATGTTGATCGAAAATATTTCTGATAATCATGAGTTGAGGAAGAATGTTAATGCAACTTTGAAGGCGCTTTTTCCAGAGAAATATAGTTAGCATAACTTTCAATTTCATATGGAAATTATAACTGTGGAGTGTTTTATGATGTTAAATAGAATACATATTCTGATTGGCGCTTTAGTACGCAGAAAACTGGCTCTATCTTAATACAATACTGATGCTAATTTATCCGCCGGATGTGTCAATACAGCGATATCAGGCTGCAAATCTGGTTATGTGGGTCCGAACATTTTTTATTTTTCCTGACAATATTTTGACTCCTCATCCGTCTACCTCATCACAAGCCATAATCAGTTACTGTAAACGAGGTAAACACCATGAGAGATTTTGAAATGCACGGCAGAGGTCACGGGCGCCGATTTGGTCGCCACCGTATGGGCAAGGGCTTAGTCATCGGCGCGGTGATTTTCATCGTGCTCGGCCTGCTGGTCATGTCTCTGTGGAACGCCTTGCTCCCAGCCATCCTCGGCGTTAAGGCCATTGGATTCTGGCAGGCGCTGGGCATTCTGGTGCTGAGCCGCATTCTGTTTGGCGGGTTAGGTTTCCGCCCCGGGATGTTTGGTGCGCACCGCCGGATGCACGAGCGCTGGATGAACATGACGCCAGAACAGCGCGAGGCGTTTATTCAGCAACGTCGCGAAGGGTTCGGTCGCCACGGTCGCGGCCACTGCGGCTGGCACGGTCATCGTGACGAAAAACGCGATGACGCTACGCCAAAAACGCCGGAAGCAGAGTGAGCGAGATGAAAGCCGGGGAGGCGGGCGGATCCATGCTGATGTCGGCGCTCAATGCCTGCCGCGCCCGGCTGAAAGCCTTTATTCGCGGGCGGACGTCCGTCCGCGATGATGCCGACGACATTTTGCAGGAAGTGACGTATCAGCTGATGAAAGTGGAACAGCCGGTCGAAAACGTCGCCGCCTGGCTGTTCCGCGCGGCGCGTAACGAAATGACCGACCGGGCGCGTAAGAAGCGCGAGGTGTCGCTCTCCGGCTATTTTACGGGCGAAGACGAGGAGGGTTTCCCGGAGGACGAGCTGGCCGAAACCCTGTTCGGCGTGCCGCACACGCCGGAAGAGGAGTACCTCAAAACGCTGCTGTGGGAAGAACTGGGGCAGGCACTGTCTGAACTGCCGCCGCCGCAGCGCGAGGTGTTTGAAAAGACCGAACTTCACGGCTACAGCATTAAAATGCTGGCAGAGGAGACCGGCGCCAGCGAACAGGCGCTGTTATCCCGCAAGCACAAGGCGGTGCTGTTTCTGCGCACGCGGCTGCGGGACGTCTATGACGCCCTCACGGGCGAATAGCGGCGACAGACAAAACCTTACACTTCCGGCACTTGTAGATTCATCACTATCGTTTATGATCGGGGCGTCTTGTTACTCTGGAATGTTATGCGCAACCGTCAGCTCCTCGGAAAATGGCTTTTGATCGTCACCTGTCTCGCGATGGCAATTTGCCTCGTGCAGAAGGCGGTGTATCTCAACCATTTTTTACAGGGACTGGATCCGCAGATTTCTCTGAGTGCAGATGCCCCGGCTCAAACCAGCAGTACTGAACAATCCGGCCCGTCGCCCTGTCAGCTCGGCGCACACTCGCTGCTTTGCGCGCAGCCGCTGTTCTTCGACGGTGCACTGCCTGCCATTATTATCTTCTTCGCGCTGCTGCAGCTCTTTACGCAAGGGCGGGCATTTGCTCTCGCAGAACAGCCCGTTCAGGCACCGCCTCCCCGAATACACCTGAAAAACTGCGTTTTCCGTGAATGAAAAACATCGTCACCGCACGATAATTTTTCACTGTTCACGGAGTAATACATGGTTAACCTCTTCAGGGGATTCGTCTTCCTGTGGCTGTCCTGCATCGGCATTGCCCATGCGGCGGACACGGGCTGGCTGGTTTCCCCAAAAAACGATCACGCCCGCATCCGCCTTCAGGCGGAGAGGGAGCAAACGCACATTAAAGGCCTGCTCACCGTTGAGCTAAAGCCCGGCTGGAAAACTTACTGGCGATCGCCGGGCGAGGGCGGCGTGGCGCCGAAAATCAGCTGGCCGGAAGGCGTAACGGATAGCTGGTCCTGGCCGGTCCCGTCACGCTTCGATATCTCCGGCATGACCACGCAGGGCTATCACGATAGGGTGCAAATCCCTATTACGCTCGACGGGGTGAAGGGCGACGCGCTCGACGGGACGCTCACGCTCTCCACCTGCAGTAACGTCTGCCTGCTGACGGACTACCCGCTGCACCTCGATTTTACCCAGCCGGTGGATGACGGCTTCCGCAGCGCCTTCGAGCAAGCAATGCGCGCCGTGCCGGGCACGTCGGGCGTTGCTGCCGATTTGTCCGCCTGGCTCTCTGACGGCAGCCTGGTGGTAACGGGAACGGCGGACGGGAAATGGGAGAATCCGGGGATCTACTTTGACCCGCTGGAGGGCGACATTCTGCCCGGCGATCCGGTCATTACCCACGACGGCAACCGGCTTCGGGTAACAGTGCCCGTTACCGATGAATGGGGCGATAAGCCCTCCTCTCTTGAGGGCAAAGCCCTGTCGTTCGTGCTGACCAACGGCGACCGGGCGCAGCAAACCTCACTCACCGTTGGGGCAACGCCTGACGCACCCTCTGCGCCTGACGGGATCGGCAAAATGGTGCTCTTTGCGCTGCTGGGCGGGCTGATCCTGAACCTGATGCCCTGCGTACTGCCGGTGATGGGCATGAAGCTAAACAGCATCCTGCACGCGGGCTCGGACAGCCGTACGATTAGGCTGCGCTTTCTGGCCACCAGCGCCGGGATCGTGACCTCCTTTATGCTGCTGGCCGCGATGGTCACCGCGCTTAAGCTGGCCGGCGCGTCGCTGGGGTGGGGCATTCAGTTCCAGAACCCGTGGTTTATCGGCATGATGGTCGCCGTCACCTTCCTGTTTGCGCTGAACCTGTTTGGAACCTTTGAGATGCTGCTGCCCTCAGCCGCCGCAGGACGGCTGGCAGCGGCAGGGGGAACGGGGATTGGCGGCAGCTTCTGCGAAGGGATGTTCGCCACGCTGCTGGCTACCCCGTGCTCCGCGCCGTTCCTTGGTACCGCGGTCGCCTTTGCCCTTGGCGCGCCGCTGCACGCCCTGTGGCTCATCTTCCTGATGCTCGGCCTGGGCATGAGCCTGCCGTGGCTGTTTGTCGCCCTGGTACCGAAAACGGCCCTGCTGCTGCCTAAACCCGGGCGCTGGATGAACACGCTGAAAGTCGTTCTCGGCCTGATGATGCTGGCCTCCAGCTTCTGGCTGGCAACATTGTTGAGCGTGCATCTGGGCGAGTCGGTCACACAGGTCGTGATGCTGGTTCTGGTCGCCGTCGCGCTGGCGCTGTTCGCGCTGAAGGGGCAAAAATCCTCGCCGCTGTTCTGGATCGTGGTCATCGCGCTGTCGGCGTTCGGTGGGTATCAGGTGCGCGGGCTGCTTAACGCGCCGCCTGACGCGTCGGCGCAAAATACCGCGCAGGCCATACCGTGGCAGCCGCTCAGCGAAGAGGCCATCGGTCAGGCGCTGGCGCAGGGGAAACGGGTGTTCGTGGATATCTCTGCCGACTGGTGCGTGACCTGTAAGGTGAACGAGCATCGGGTGCTCAATCAGCCGGACATCATTGCCGCGCTGCGCCAGCCGGACGTGGTGGCCCTGCGCGGAGACTGGAGCCAGCCTTCTGCAATGATTGCGGATTTTCTGGCGAAGCGAAACCGCTACGCCATTCCGTTTAACGCGGTGTATGGCCCCGGCCTGCCTGACGGCGAAATTCTCTCGCCGCTGCTGGACAAGCGCACCCTGGTCACCACCCTGAACAACGCAAAAGGCTAACCGTGTTATGAAAAAATTCCTTATTACGCTTCTGCTCCTGCTGGCCCCGGTTCAGGTGTTTGCGGCCCAGCCGCTGACGCCGGACCAGGAGCAGCGCGCGCAGAAGATGGTGTATGATTTTCTGTTTAACGATCCAAACTCCCCGCGCATCGGCGCGAAAAACCCCAGGCTGACCCTGGTGGTGTTCACCGACTACAACTGTCCGTACTGTAAAAAATTCGATCCGTACCTGGAGAAGATTGTCGAAAAATACCCGGACGTGGCGGTGGTCTTTAAGTTTTTACCTTTCCGCTCGGAAAGTTCGCTGACCGCGGCGCGGGATGCGTTAACGCTCTGGCGTCAGGATCCCGGGCAGTTTATGAAGCTGAACCACACCCTGATGGCGAAGAAGGGCTACCACGATGACGCCAGCATTCAGGAGGCGCAGAAGCGGGCTGGCGTGAGCGTCACCGCGCCGGATGACGAGAGCCTGCTGACGATCAGGCGCAGCACGATCGTCGCGGAAAAAATGGGGATCCAGGGAACGCCCGCCACGCTTATCGGCGAGGGATTGCTTCCCGGCTGGGTGCCTTTTGAGCAGTTCGATGAAATGGTCAGCGACGCACTGAAAAACCGCTAACCTGAAGGGGGCGTAATGCCCCCGACAAACCGGAGAGGGAAATGAAAAAATTACTGTTACTTTCGGCGCTGGCGACGTCAGGGCTGGTACAGGCCGCTGAAGCCATACCGGACGTGGTGAAGCACTTCAGCGAGCAGCAGAACATTAAAATCATCAAGAAGCTGGATGCACCCGGCGGTGCGCCAGCCTGGCTGGGGCAGTATCAGGACATGGGCGTCACGCTGTTTTTAACGCCGGACGGCAAGCACGTCATCTCAGGCTATCTGTACGATGATAAGGGAAAAAACCTCAGCGAAGGGATTTTCCAGAAAGAGATCTACGCCCCGATGGGACGCGAAATGTGGAAGACGCTCAACGCGGCGCATCCCCTGAAGGAAGGGGCGGATAACGCCCCGCGTAAAGTCTTCGTCTTCGCCGATCCGTTCTGCCCGTACTGCAAGCAGTTCTGGTCCGAGGCGCAGCCGTGGGTGAAGGCCGGTAAGGTTCAGCTCAACACGCTGCTGGTGGCGTTTCTCAACCCCAACAGCGGACGTAACGCCGCCGCGATCCTGAATGCGAAGGATCCGGTCTCTGCCTGGCGCGAATACGAGCTTTCCGGTGGGAAAAAGTTACCGAAGCCAGAGGGCGAGGCTTCCCGCGAAACGGTAGCGATACTGCAGAAGCACCAGGCGCTGATGGACAGCCTGGGCGCTAACGCCACGCCGGCCATTTATTACATGAATGCGGAAAATGAGCTGCAGCAGGTGGTAGGTATGCCGGATGCGCAGCAGCTTCAGGCGATGTTCGGGCCGAAGCCGTAAAAAAAACAGGCAGAAACGGGGCGTTTCTGCCTGACATTCACTTAGCTGCCCCAGCGTCCTTTCAGGTAGTTCACCGCCTGCTGCGTCTGCGGCTGGTTCAGGTAATCTTCCCGGAACAGGATGGTGCCGTTGACGTTGGGCAGCGAATCGTTGAGGTCGAGCTGCTTTTTCAGCTCCGGCACGCCGCCCTGAACCGTCCAGTCCGGCTCATTTTTCGACGGCTCGCCCACCTTGTAGAATGCAATGCCGATATACAGGCGAGTGTGGGTCGGCTTCACCACGTCGGCCCACCATTTGGTCAGCACGTCGTAGCGCGCGGCATCCCGCGAGAAGGGCCAGTAAATCTGCGGAGCGATGTAGTCCAGCAGGCCCTGCTGCACCCACTGACGCGTGTCGGCGTAGGATTCATCATAGGCCGCGGCGCCGCGGGTGTCGGATCCTGCCGGGTCAAACGAGCGGTTACGCCACACGCCCGCCGGGCTGACGCCGAACTCCACGTCGGGCTTTGTCTGTTTAATCGCCCGGGAAACCTGGACGATCAGCTGCTGCGTGTTGTGTCTTCGCCAGTCGGCTTTTGAGGCAAATCCCTGGCCGTACTGCCGCCAGGTCTGCGCGTCATTGAGCGCTGAGCCGGGCGTTTCGGTATAGAAGTAATCGTCAAACTGCACGCCGTCTATCGGATAGTTCGCGACCACTTCGGTCACCACCCGGGTTATCCAGTCGCGAACTTCCGGAATGCCTGGGTCGAGCACAAAGCGGTCGCCCGAGACGCGCACCCACTCCGGGTGCTGGACATAGACGCTGGACGGGGTCTGGTATGACGTCCGGTTCAGGGCGGCGATAGTTGACGGCTTCGTGTTGGTTGACACGCGGTACGGATTGAACCAGGCATGCACCTTCATGCCGCGCTTGTGCGCTTCATCGAGCATAAACTGTAGCGGGTCGTATCCCGGATACTCGCCGATGTTGCCCGTCAGCATATCCGACCACGGTAAAATTTTTGATGACCAGAGCGCCGTGCTGTCCGGCTTCACCTGGAAAAATACCGTGTTAATGCCTAGGTGCTTCAGGTTGTCGAGCTTGCTGGTCAGCGCCTGCTTTTGCATTGCGATACGCTGGTCAGCGCTGCGGCCGTTCACCGAGGCCACCGGTGGCCAGTCGAGACGACTGACCGTTGCCAGCCAGATCCCGCGCATCGGCTCGTTTGCCTGCTGCGTCGGTTTGCTCGCGGTGGGAAGAGGGGTAACCAGTGACTTTGGCGGTTTTGAGGAGCAGCTCACAAGTAAAAGCGCGCAGCCAGCCAGCGCACCAATCCGTTTTACGTGTCGCGTCATTTGCGTATTAGCTCTTTGTAATCCGACTGTTGGCCCAGGGATTAAAGGCGGGCGCCTCCTGTTCAGTGCTCACCTCATCGTCGAGAGAGTCCAGATACAGGGCTTCAACCTCCGCGCGCGCCCACGGGGTACGGCGCAGAAATTTCAGGCTCGATTTAACGCTGGGATCTTTTCTGAAACAGTTAATTTTGATTCGGTCACCCAGCTCGCTCCAGCCATATTTCGCCACCAGGGCGTTGACCATCATCTCCAGCGTTACGCCATGCAAAGGATCTTTGGAAATATGTGCAGTCATAGGCGTCCGGATGTCTCGATTTTCAGGGGAATGGGGTAAACGCTGAAAGGGTACAAGAAAGCAGGGGAAGCGGCAATTTTCCTTTTCCCCTCGCTCACTTTATAACGGACTCCGTGCGCTGATTTTCACCGATAATTTTCCCCGCACTGTTTTCAATCGTGAACCGAATCGACACGTCATCCTGGCCCGCGGGCGTGGCCGTCAGCGTTTTGACCCTCGTTCCCGAGTCTGCAGCGATGGTCATCGTCATCGTGCCCTTTTCCAGGACCTTATCGCGCTGGGTGATGCGCCAGGTCAGACGGCATTCACGGCACGGTTTCCAGGTGTCGTTGATGGCCCACAGATGTACGGTCGCCGCCGCGCCGGATTGCCACTGTGCGGTGACCGGTTCAATGGAGGGCAGAATGGGCTGATACGCGCGTTTTAAGGCGTAAAAACCGGCTTTTGGCTTGCGCAGGTAGTCCACCACGCCCCAGTTGATGGAGGGCCAGGTTTCGACAAACATGAAGTGGAACAGCGCCGTTACCGGCTGGTATCGTTGCCGGCGGTAGCTCTCTGCTGCCGTGGCCACCAGCTGCGACTGATACGCCTGGGTATTGCGGATCATCTCCTGAATGTTGTTTCCGCGCGGGATACTGGCAAATTTAAACGTCTGAAAGGGCTGGAAGTTATGGTATTTCCAGACGGTCCAGCCGGGATCGTCGGCGGCGGTGGTTTTTGGCCAAAGGTACGACGCCGGGATGATGGTTTTTAGCGTGGACAGGCGGGGAAGCGCCTGCGCGCCGAACTCGGTAATGATCCCCGTTTTGGCCGGTGCCAGCAGGTCGCGCACGGTACCGAAATACCAGCCCGCCCAGTAATGCTCCTCGACGGCGGAAAAGCGGTGCACGATGCGGGAGGTATCTTCGGCAAGCGTGTCCGCCACCCGCTGCGTGAGCGTGCGGTTCAGGTCTTTGTTCCAGTCCGGGAAGCGTTTTTCCATCCACGGCGAATTCCAGGGCGGTTCGTTATGCCCGCCCCAGACAATGATGGCGGGAGAATTACCGAACTGTTCCATCATTTCCCGCGTCTGCCGCACCGCATTTTGCGTAAAGGCGTCGCTGCTGTCGTAGCCCCACTGCAGCGGAACATCCTGCCAGATCATCATGCCCATCTCATCTGCAACGTCATACAGCGCGCGCCCGGCAACGTGTCCGTGCACGCGTATGGCGTTGGCGTTCATGGCTTTTACCAGCCGCAAATCGCGACGATATTTCTCTCGCGTCATGGTGCCGAGCCAGGGGGAACCGATGTAGTTGCTGCCCTTAATGAAAAGGCGCCGGTCGTTAATGAGCCAGCCTTTATTGTCGGGTTGCTCAACGATCTTGCGCAGCCCGGTGCGGGTGACCGCCGTATCCATCAGGCCGATTTCGTCCCGCAGCGACGCGCGAACGTGATACAGGTGGGGTTTTCCCGTGCCGACGGGCCACCACAGTTTCGCCCCCGGCATGGGCAGCGTTACCTGTGCGGAATGGGCGCCGCTTTCGAGGGCCACCGGAAAGTCTGCCTGGAAGCGTTTGCCGCTGAAGTTTGCTGGCGTGGCGGCGAGACGCAGGGTAGCCTGACCCTTGTGAAGTGCGCGATAGCGAATCTCAGCCTTCAACGTCGGGTGCGCCAGCCCCTGCGACCAGTCGGGCCGCAGGATGAGCTCATCAAGGGTGGCGCCCCGGCTAAGATGCAGCCTGACCGGCGCCCAGATGCCGCCTGAGTTGGCATCCTGTCCTTCCGGCGACCAGGCGCCTCCGGGACGCGTGTCATGCTGATTAAGAATTCCCTTCATGGCCGTTTTATGCAGCGGCCAGACCTTGTGCGGATCTTCGTAAGGGCTATCCACTCTGACCACGAGCCGGTTGTGACGTTGTAACGCAGCGCTGGCGTCCAGCGAAAAACGCTGGAAATAGCCCTCATGCTTGCCCAGCGGCTGGCCGTTCAGCGTGACATCCGCCAGGTAATCGACGCCGTCAAACACCAGGGTGCTCATCACGTCGGGCGGCTGCGCGGGCAGGGAAAACGCGTGCTTATACCAGAGCGCCCCCTGGCGATCGTACCCGGCGCTGTACCAGTTGGCGGGGACCTTAATCGGGCTCCAGCCTGTCGCGGGAGGAGGCGCAGGGGCGTTGGCGTCCTGAACCTGCCAGGTGCCCGCCAGAGACCAGCTAACCGGTAACGGGTTCGCCGCCAGCGGTGGGATAAACAGCGCAAAGAGCAGCGCGCAGCTACGTGTCATGGTTCGTTTACCCCGCGCGCGTTGAGCCACGCCGTCAGGCGCAGCGATTCCTTTTGAAGACGCTGGTTTAGCGTCGCAAGCTGTTGCCCCTCCAGCGCGTGCGCCTCACTCTCCAGCACCTGCAGCTGCCGGGCGAGTGGCCCGAAATCCAGCGTGACGGCTTCCCCGCGCAGCTTGTGGGCCGCGCGCCGCAGCGCTTCACGGTCATCGCTGTCTATAGCCCGGCTGATAGCGTTCATGGCCTCCTCCAGCCCTTCGCCAAACAGGGACAGCAGCTCCTGAACCAGGGCCGGGTCGTCGGCGCACTGCTTCAGCAGGCGCGCTTCATCCGGGAAGGCGGAGGGTTCATCGTGCCGCGGGAGCACGCGGGCAATCTCCTCAGCGAGACGCTCCTGGCTGATGGGTTTGGCAATGTAGCCGTCGAAGCCCATGTTAAGACAGCGCTCTTTATCCCCCTGCATGGCGTGTGCGGTCATGGCGACGGTGGGTTGAGCCGGTCCGGGGCGGAAGCGTTCCTCCTCGCGAAGCAGGTGAATGGCGGTCTCACCGTCCATCTCCGGCATCTGAAGATCGATCAGCAAAATGTCCCACGCGCCCGCGCGCCAGCGTTCAAGCAGCGCGACGCCGTTGTCGACGATCTGACAGGTATGGCCGAGCCGCTCCAGCAGGCGCGCGGCGACCTTCTGATTGACCAGGTTATCTTCAGCCAGCAGGATCCGCAGTCCCGCCGCGCCAGTCGCGGCGACCGTTGCAGACGCAGTTTCACCCACGGTTTTCGGCGAACGTTCAAACGCCGCGGCAATAGCCTGATGCAGCTCGTCCTGGGCGATAGGCTTATGCAGATAGTTTTTGATCCCGATCCGCTTGAGCATATTGATATCAAAATGCCGGCTCATGGAACTCAGCATAATGATATGGCTATCGGTAACCTGCGGCAGAACCGAAAGCTCAAGGGCCAGAGACACGCCGTCCATCTCCGGCATCTGTGCGTCCAGCAGGATCAGCGGCCAGGACGGTCCAGCGGTAACCCGATTAATGGCCTCGCAGGCGTTGTTGACGCAGGTGGGTTTCAGCCCCATCTGGCTGAGCATGGCGGCCAGCAGGCGCAGATTCGTTTCGTTATCATCCACGACCAGCACGGGCTCACCGTTAAAGCGATGGCTGTGCGGGCGTTCCTCCGGGGCAAGAAACTGCGTGGCAAGCGGCAGGAAGAACGAAAATTCGCTGCCTTTCCCCGGCTCGCTGGTGACCGTTAACTCGCCGCCCATCGCCGCTACCAGCCGCGCCGAGATGGTTAGCCCGAGCCCCGTGCCGCCGTATCGGCGGGTGGTTGAGTTATCCGCCTGGCTAAAGGCTTCAAAAATGGCCTTCTGCTTATCGGCGGGGATACCTATTCCGCTGTCGCGCACCCGAAAACGCCAGTGGCTCTCGCTATCGCCGGGCTCAACAACCAGGATGACTTCCCCGTGGTGCGTAAATTTCAGCGCGTTGCCCAGCAGATTGGTCAGGATTTGACGCAGCCGGGCGCCATCGACCATCAGCACGTCGGGGACGTCGGGGGCAATATCCACCAGAAGCTCAATGCCTTTTTCGCTCGCACCCGGCATGTGCGGGCGAATAAGCGACTGAATAAACGGGCGAACCGAGACCGGCTCTGCCTCCAGCTCCACTTTGCCGGCTTCAATACGGGAAAAGTCGAGAATATCGTTGATGATATGCAGCAAAGACTGCGCTGAACTCATGACCAGCGTCAGGTAGTCACGCTGGTCGGCGCTGAGGGCGGTATCCAGGCACAGCTGGGTCATGCCAATAATGCCGTTCATCGGCGTGCGAATTTCATGGCTCATGTTCGCCAGAAACGCGCTTTTCGCCTCGTTGGCCTTCCTCGCGTCCTGGGCGGCGTTGATGGCCAGTATTTCAGCCTCTTTACGCCGCGTAATATCCTGTAGGGTGCCAATAACGCGCTCGGCGTTTCCCTCAATGGAGAGCGTGACCACCTGCCCGGAAAGCATCATCCAGCGCAATCCTTCGCTGGGGTGATGCACGCGAATTTCACACTCAAAGACCGGGCGGTGATCCTGCTTCGAGGCGTGAAGCGCCTTGCGCAGCGCGGCGAGATCGTCTTCATGGACCTGGTTGAGCAAAAAACGCACCGGATATTGCCACTGCGTTCGCGACTGGCCCAGCATGGCAAGCAGGGTGTCGTTCACCTGTAGCGCGTCGCCGGAAACCTGCCAGTCCCAGATCCCAATGTGGATGGATTCCGCCGTCAGCAGAAAATCGTCGTGCAGCTGGTGGCGCGCCCGCTGCGCTTCATCCAGCTCCGTGATATCGCTGTGCAGGCTGACAATGCCGCCGTCCGCAAGGCGCTGATGCTGCACGAAGATCCGCCGCTGGCCCGCCTGCCGCACCTCACAGTGTTTATCCTGCCGACAGTTGCGCACGACCGACTCGCGCAGCGTCTGGCGAAGGCCGGGATCGACGTTGTAAACCGCGTCGATAAAGCGTTCCGCCAGCGCTTCAAGCGTTGTGCCCACCTTTAGCCACGGGGTAATGACCGGATAAAAAAGGGCCACGTTGTGATTCCAGGCCTGCAGGCGTTCATCGCGGTCATAAATCATGACGGCGGCCGGCAGCGCGTTAAGATCGTACGTGAATGCGCTCATCATGATCCTCCCTACGCGCGGTAATGCAGTTCTGCCTGTCGGCGGAGGTATTCCAGCCCGGGCGCGATCGCCATTGCCCAGGCCGTCAGGATCTCATCGTCGCACTGCGGATCGCGCTCGCTGACCGCGTTCAACATCGCCTCGCGCCACAGGGCAAAAAAACGCGGGGGGAGATGAAGACCGTCGTCGCTTTGCTCCCGCGCCAGGCGCTCGAGAAAATCAGGCACGATTAACGCCCCGTCTACCGCAAGCATGGCGAAGAAGCTCTTAAACAGGGTCTGCTGACCCTCCCGTTCCGGCAGGCGAGAGAAATGCAGCTCCGTCTCGGGTGACATATGGACGAAGGCGTCATAGAACGTCTGAAAAAACGCCGTTTTATCATTATCCGGAAAGACGCGGTTCAGGCTGGATTCAAACAGATCGCGGTAAAATTTCACGGCGTCCTCCTTACAGCGTTTTCGCCAGGTAGACAGTGCCCGACAGGCGTATAGTCATCTGCCACACGGCGCGTAAAGTAGCTCTCTTTCTTAGACCGGCGGGCGTCAAACAGGGGCCCGGCGTTGTGTTTAAAGAAAAGGGCTTCCAGAACCGTGGCGTTGGTGGAAAGGGTTAGCGCGGCGTTGGTATCGCCCGTGGCCTCCAGGCGGCCTTCGTACCAGCCTTTTTGCGGATCGTTAAGATGCTTTGTCACCGACATCAGCACGTCGGTGTACGGGACGTCCCACAGGGCCCACAGGGCGAAGACCGCTTTGGTCGAAACCTGGGCGAAGCGGGTGTAGTCCCGGCCATCATCGCCGACGGAATTCCAGGCGTAGCCATTTCCCCAGACCGTATCCTGAATATGCCAGGGCGCCTGTGGGAGCGAGAAATCTGCCCTTGCCGTCAGGATCTTATCGGTCTCCCAGCGGCTTTTCTGGCTCAGCCAGACGTTTTCCGCCTGCTTGCGCAGGCGCTGTTGCCGATCGGCCGCAACGCCTTCGGGCTCCCAGCCAAACTCCAGGCCCGGCAGCATGTAGGGAAGGGTGGTAATCAGGGAGGGCTGCCATGTGGTGCGCGGATCGCGGGCGTCCACGGCCAGGCGCCGCTGCGCGATAATGACGTGGTGTGCCGGCGGCGTAAACGCTTTTTCCGGGGAGAATCCCCACAGATGAAACGCCGTCGCGGCATATTCGCTTTCGCCCAGGCGCAGCTCCTCGCGAACGATCGGCTGGCCGTTTTGCAGGGAAGATGACCACAGTTCGCCTTCACCATCGATGACCGGGCAGAAGTCCCACCGCAGAATGATTTTATCCAGATACTCGCCGTACTGCGGCTCCCGCTCTGCGGTGAGGCGCAGGGCAAGCATCAGACGCGCCATGTCGCGCGCGGACCAGCCATTTTGGGCGGGCTTGCCGCTAAAGTCGACCGGCGTCGCCGTCTGGCTGGAATAGAGACGTCCTGGCGTTCGGGCCCCGGTCAGCATCAGGCGGTTGAGGGTGCCCATCAGCCGCGTCAGGCGGGCGTCATACTCGTCCTCATGAATCAGCCCCAGCTCTTTTGCCGCCAGCAGGGCGATTAGCGTGTCGCCCATTTGCCAGAGCGTGACGCGGGGCTGTTTGTCGCTTCCGTTGACCAGCCCGGTTTGCGGCTGGGTATTGTTGACGAAATAGCGCCAGGCGATCGCCGCCCATTTCCGTTCTTCCGGCGTCAGGGCAGCAATCCGCGCGCTGGAGTGCCAGCCTCCGGCGATAAGCCAGCGCCAGCCGGCGCCCTGGTGGCCAAACAGGGCAAAGGCGATTACGCCAGCGAGGAGTAATCCCGCGAGCCCTCTGGCTATGGTTTTAAGCATTGCGCAGTCACCGGAGGCAGTTTAACCGGCTCGTCCGCGCTGCATGATGCGCACTGACAGGCCTGGCAGGCGGGTTTGGTGCGCTGCGTGACGCCGGTCCGGTCGCACCAGCTTTTTACGGCCGGTGTGCTCGTGAGGAACGGACGGCTGCGCAGCGCATTGTTCTCTTCAAACTGATCGAGCAGCTTTTGATCCCACAGAGACGGGGCAAACTCCTTGCTCTTCGGGTTGTTGGTGTTGAAGGCCAGCAGTTTTCCCTCTTTTTTGAACAACAGGGCCTCAAGCATGATGCCGTTATTGTTCGCGGTGAACTCTTTGATCGGCCCGTCACCGTTTTCATACAGCCCTTCGTAGTAGCCTTTTCCCTCTTCGTTGGCATTCTCGATGGTGTTCAGCAGGCGATCGGTATAAGGCGAGTTCCACAGCACCCACATCCCCAGCGCCGCCTTCAGTGAAATTGCGGCAGCGTTAGGAACGAACTGGCCCTTATCGGTGATCGTGTTCCAGTTGTACCCGTCGCTGAAGACGGTGTCATAGACGAAGTAAGGGGCTTTATCGAGCTGGTGCTCCGAGCGCGCGGTGAGGACGCCGGTGATGGTATAGCGGTTCTCCTGAGCCTGATAAACGCGGTCGGCAAAGTTTTTCATCCAGGCCTGGGAGTAGTCGCGCGGGGCGTTATCCCGGTCGGTCGGTTTATCGAAGCCGAACTCCAGCCCGTAAAGCAGGTAAGATTCCGTCACGACGTAGTTATGCTGAGACGTATTGCGCGGGTCGCGTGAATCATACGGGACCAGCACGCAGTAGATTTCGGCCAGCTCGTACGGCTGCGGGCGGCTGGCTTTACAGGTATTGAACCCCCACAGCTGGTAGCCCGCCGCACCGTACTCTTCATATCCCAGGCGGCCTTCCTGAACATACTTCGGCTGGCCGTTCTCCAGATAAGCTCCGTAGAGGGTGCCGCAGGGGTCGATCGCATGGCTGAAATCCCAGCCGAGCACCACGTTATCAACGCTGTTGCCATATTCCGGGTAACGCTCTTTGATGATTTTCAGCCAGACCAGCATTCGCCCGATATCCAGGGCCGAGAAGCCAATTTCGCCGGGCTTGTTGGTATAGTCCACCTTCTGGCCGCTGATGGTGTTATAGGCTTTGTTGGGAAGCTCGTTGCGGAACAGCACGAGGGTGTTTAGCGTGGCGAGAAATTTCAGCATCCGGCGGTCGAATTCCGCTTTATCAATGAGCCCCAGCTCGCGCGCCGCCGTCAGTGCGGCCAGGTAGGAGGCGCTGTCCCACATGGTAGTGGAGGGATATTTATTAACCGCATTCACCAGGCCCGTCGTGGGCTGATAGTTTGAGACGAAATACTGCCAGGCATTTTTCGCAATGGTCATCTCTCTGGCCGTCAGCTCTCCGCTGCGCGGGGGGTAATTCGATGCAGGCAGCCCGGTTTCCGCACGCACGGTCGATAGCGCCAGCCAGCAGATCGTTATTCCCGTGAGCAGGTGGAAAAGGATCGAAGATCTTGGCTTCATGGCGTTGCTCCTGCAGCAGTAGATGAATGGGAGGGCACGTTGAGGCAGGCCAGACAGAGCATCTGGCCGTGCGCGATGTAGGACAAGCTTTCCAGCACAATGGCGTTGGTGTCTGCGTCCACGACGCCATTGACGCTGTTATTAAGGTTGAAACCGCGCTGCCAGCCTTTACCCGGCACCAGAAGCGGCAGAACCTGCTGGCGCAGCGCCTCGCTCCAGCTGTTGCGGAACAGGGCATACCAGGCAAACGCGGTGCGGGTGGAGGCGATCGCCACCTTCTCCGGCACCTCTTCGCGCAGGGCGCGCGCCTGAACCGGCTGTCTGTTGGGCAGATCGTTAACATAATCCGGCGCCGGTTCGGCGTAATCGGTGCTAATCGGCGGTTTTGGCGTGCTCAGGCTATGGCGCCGCTGCTGCATCTGCATAATCCGCCACGCGATTTCGGCGCTCTGCGCGTCAAAGCCCAGCTCAAGGCCGGTTAACAGATAGGGAAGGCTGATCAGGGAGGTTTGTTTACCCCAGGGCGTGCGTAGGCCTTCATCGGGAACCATGATCCCATCCAGATCGATCATCTTTTGTCCTTCAGGCGGGTTGGTGACCGCCAGACCTGCCGCGCTGTCAATTAAGCGCAGCGTATGGCTGGCATAGAGCCGATAGCCAAAGCTGTCCCGCTGTTCGTCGTCGGCCATCGTCCAGTGATGGAGCGGCACGGCCGCCTGGCTTTGGGTGTTGTTTTCAATCAGCGTTCCGGTGCTCCACTGGGTGAAGAGATCGCGTATGGCCGCCGCGTGCTGGGGATAGCGCCACAACAGGGCCTGAAGCGCCGTTAGCAGGCGGCTGAGGCCTATTGCGGAGGCGTCAGGTTTTCCCAACATCTTCAGGGTATCGGCATGGTAATACGCAGCAGGGAGGCCTTTCTCGTTGAGCGGCAGCTGCCCCAGCGTGAACAGGGCCGCGCTGATCCTTTCGTCAAACTCATCGGTGGAAATAATATTGAGCTGCTCTGCGGCAGCGGTCGCAAACAGATAGCTTCCCACGCTCCAGAGGCTCAGCCAGGGTTCACCGTCGCTGGCGTTCGCCAGGCCGTTGGGCTGGGTATTGTTCACGAAGTATTGCCAGGCCACCCGGGCCCAGATCGCCTCGTCATAGGTCAGCTCGCGTTTTGCGGGCAGCGGAGGGAAATCTTTGCTAAGCGCAATGCCGCCGCTGCTTTCCACGCGCGAAGGCATTTGCTTCTCAACCCAGACCACAATGGCAAACCCGAGCAGGAACCCCAGCAGAATAGTGAGATAGCTACGCGCGGAAAGCAGCGCATCACGTGTCCTCATTGACTGACCTCTCCCTCTTCAGCAGGCGTCCACATGGCCGCGAAAATCAGGGGCAGCATGGCGGCGATGTTCACCGCACCCCAGAAAATATTGATGACGTAACCGGAAGGGTCGTCAACCTGGCCGCGAGCAACCTGGATCCCTCCCCAGATAAGCCCCGTCAGAGTCAGTACCACGATGGCAATCTGCGGCTTCACCAGGTAGAGAAAGCGGCCCGTTTGCCTCTCTTTTGGCGTGACGTGAAATTTGATCTGCTCGCCCCGCAGTACCGTATTGAGCGCGCGCAAATTCATGGAAAAGAAGGAGAGGTAGGACGCCCTGCCGTCCCAGGCCGAAATCCCCCATGTACCGAACATAAAGGCCAGCTCGGAGAGGATAAAAAAGGGGAGAAAATGGAGATAGAACGGCGTCGACCAGGCGGACACCGGCGGAATGCCGGTGAACAGATAGATAATGGGCGAAATCAAAAACACCGTGTTCCACACGCAGGCCATATACGACCAGAAGGTGGTGGCATACATCAGCGTCTGGGGAAGTGAAAGCCTGAAGCGACGACGGCTGAAGATGTTGTCGTGGAACAAAATATCCAGCGAACCTGCGGCGTATTTAAAGCGCTGGATCATCCAGGTCAGCATATCCTGCGGGGAGAGCATCTTCGACTCAACGCGCGGGTGCATGACCGAGCGCCAGCGTCGTGCGGCGTCACCGTGCAACAGCACCGAGGTATAAATATCCTCGGAAACGTGAAATTTGTAGGGCGTGAGCTCGGTGTCAAACGCCACGTGCGGGCGCATCGCCTCCTGCAGCGCTTCCCGCGTTTCGTCATCGCGGATGTCGCGGGTATGGCGATGGATCTCCTCTTCGACGGACCAGACATAGCTTCGCAGCGCGGCCTGCATGACCGCCTCGCGACGGTGGATGGACGCCGCGCCGCAGCAGAATGCCGCGTTGGCCCAGTTGCGCCGACGCAGGATCACATCATAGAACATGCGCGGATCGTTAAAAAACGGGTCGCGGCCAACCGTGACCGGGCCGACGCACTTTTGTATCAGCCAGCCCAGGCCGTAGCCCAGTTTTCCGGCTTTCCGCTGGCCCCAGCGCGACAGGTTTTCCCCTTCCGGGAGATCGAAGAACCACTGCGGCGTCTGCACCCAGGCCACATCCGGGTCGCGGAAATAGCCCAGCGTATGGCTGAGAAGTGTGGGAAAAACCCGGGTGTCGGCATCGCAGATAACAATAAAATCGCCGTCGGTGTGCTCAAGACCGTTGCGCAGATTGCCGGCCTTAAAGCCGATGTTGGTCTGACGGCTGATATAGTTAACGCCTTCCTCTTCGCAGACGGCTTTCATCTCGGGTCGGCGGCCGTCATCAAGCACGTGGATGCGGTAGTCAATCGGGTACGGGTAATCCATGTTCAGGGCATCGCGGATGGACAGCCTGACCAGCTCGGTGTCTTCAGAGTAGGTGGCAATGAACAGATCCACCTTGACGGGGCGGGGCTCTACGGCCTCTTCTGGCGACAGGCATTCGTTGATTTCGCCCGGGGGCGGACTCTGTGGAGGATCCTGCTCCTTCCACAAATTGATGGTAAACAGCACGGTGCCAATCCACGCCAGGGTTTCGGCGAGAACCAGCGGAATGGCATACCATAGCGCGTCCGTATTCAGGGATGCCGTCCAGCGCCAGTAAATATAATTTGCACCCAGAATAAGCGCCGCGACCGCTAACACCTGCCAGGTCATCATTACCCAGCGCGGTGTTTTTAACGGTTCCGGAGGTCGACGATGTTCAAAACGGGAAAAATAAAAATCCATAGTTCCGGCGTTCCTGATTCCGTGAAAATGCAGACCCATTCTGCTGCGCAGGCACTTGCCCGAAAGCAAAAGAAAATAGCGACTAAACAAGATTTAAGGTAAGTGTAGAACGCTGAATAAAAGTGTCCAGCGACGTTCATTACTATTATTTAGTGGGGATTAATTCGATTTAAACTCAGCTTAATTATTCTCATCAGCCTGCGATAAATTGCGGATACTATTCCTTTAGGCTATCTAGTTTATTTAGAACTTAATTTTCGTTTCCAGGCAAAGGACACCCTATGAGCCATGTTGCGCCGCCGCTTGCGCAAGAAGATGAAGCTAAATCAACAGCATGGCGGTACTCCGTTGCAGGCGCTCGGGATCTGAGAATCGACTTTATGCGCGGCATCGCCCTCGTCATGATGGTGGTGGCACATACGGAAGTGATGTCAGTATTTAATATATTCTCCTGGGAGCGTTTTGGGTTAACAACGGGTGCAGAGGGTTTTGTTATTCTTTCGGGTTTTATGCTTGGCATGCTGAATCGCGCGCGACTGCAAAAAGTGGTGTTGCTCACGGTTTCATGGGGACTTTATCTCAGAGCGTGGAAAATATATCGCGTAAATATCATTGTCATAGTCTCTTTTATTTTTCTGGCCTGGGTCCCGCATATTAATGTTTTCGAGGTCACCCATTTTACCGACCGCTTTTCGGGTGAAAGCTGGTCGCTTTATCCAGTTACGCCGCAAATTAAGGAGACCTGGTTCAACATCATTCTCTATTTGCAGATTGGCCCCCATCAAACCCAAATTCTGGGGCTGTATATTTTTTTGCTGCTCTTTAGCCCCCTGTTTTTAGGGATGCTGCAGAAGGGAAAAGTCTGGTGGCTGCTGGGCCTGTCGCTGGTGGTGTACGGTCTGTGGCAGCGTTGGCCGCTGCGGCTCACGCCGTCGGAATTCGAATTCGCCTTTCCGCTGCTGGCCTGGCAGTTCATCTTCGTTCTGGGCATGGCCAGCGGCTGGTATAAAGCCGAATTGCTCTCGTTTGCCCGCACGCCGGCAGGTCACGTGGTGGTGGTCGCGCTGGTGACGGTATCGCTCGTTCTGGGGTTTGTTGCCCAGAATCATACCAACCCGTTTATGCCCCCGGCGCTGCTGATGCACGTCATCCCGCCTGACAGTTTCAACGCGTTTTATCACACCTGGGCGGCGAAAAATGGGCTGGGCCCGGTGCGGGTGTTAAACGATATCGCCCTGATGGTCACCGTCTATCTGGTCCTGACATACTGCTGGACGCCGCTCAACCGCCTGCTGGGATGGTTCCTGATCCCGCTAGGCCAGCATTCGCTCTATACCTTTATTTTGCATGTGTACGTGGTGCTGCTGGTGAGCCAGTTCATCACCTTTGATTTATGGCGTCATGCCTGGATAGAAAATACGTTAGTGCATGCGGCGGCGCTGGGCATGTTGTGGCTCATGGCGAAATACAACGTCGCCGCACGCTGGATACCTAACTAAGGATGGCGGTTATGCGCGAAAAATGGCTCCTGGCGGGCGTCTTACTCGCCGCAATACCCGCGGCTGATGCGGCGCAAAGCGGTGAAAATGAAACCCTTCGTGATAAAAACGGCGAACCTGTTCAGGCTGGCGTCTTTACCAGCCGCTGGGGGCGTTTATTCTCGGGGAATGACAAAAAATTCTCTGGGGCCCTGAGCTTTAGTTCGGGGCTGAAGGAGCAGTGGATGAGCATTCCGAACAGTTCAGACACCGCCACGGAAAAGAAAAAGATTAACCAGACGCTGAATCTCAGCCTTCAGTATTCCCCCTATAGCTTCTGGTTTGCCAACATCACCTCCCGCTTGCCGGTGAGGGATACCAGCCGCTACACCGCAGATTTTCGCTACAGCTTCGGCTATGACGACTGGCACGCCAATACGGTTAGCCTGGTGTACAGTAACTACGGCGATAACCACTTCTGGACGTCGGGGAACCGAAGACACACCTATTTCGAACAGGGCGCCTTTACGCTGGCCTATAAGTTTTCACTGCCGAAGCCGGTTGAAAACGCGCTCCTGATTAATAAAGGGGACTCCATCATTTGCCAGACCGGGTACAGCTGGGTTCCGCGCTACTATGACCTCAGCAGCGATGACATCCGCAAAAATAAAAACGTGCTGCTGGGCGGCTGCGGCTATACCTTCAAACAACACTTTTTTATTCGCGCGACGGCATTCTGGTTTCCGGACAGCAGCCAGCAGCAGCCCTGGAACGGCGATTATAGCTACAGCTTCGGCTATGCCGGCTATACGCCGGGATCGTTCTCCATTCAATACGCGAACTATGCGGGAACGCGCTATCCGGGGCACGGCAACGGTAACGCTAAGTTCAGGGAAGGGACCGTGAGCCTCATCTGGTTCTTACCGCTATAGGAGAGATGTATGTCGGCGCTGCACGTGTTAATCGTTGAAGATTCCCTGATTTATCGCCGTCTACTCTGCCGGATGCTCACCCAGTGGGGGTATATCGTGAGCGAGGCGGAAAACGGCGTTACCGCGCTGGAAATATTGTCCAGCCAGCCGGTCAGTATGGTGATAAGCGACTGGGAAATGCCGGAGATGGACGGACTAACGCTCTGCCGGACGATCCGCAACCGCCAGTTTGGCCACTATGTGTATGTGATTCTGCTCACGGCCCGCGAGAATGCGGGGGACCTAACGCGGGGTTTCGATGCCGGGGCCGACGATTTTTTAAGTAAGCCGGTTGAACAGGCTGAGCTCCGGGCACGACTCCACGCCGGCGTCCGAATTCTGACGCTGGAGGCGACCCTCGCGGCGCACAACAAGCGTCTGAGTGAAGCGTTACGCCAGATTGAACAAGATCTTGAGCTGGCGGCGCGCGTGCAGCACTCGGTGTTGCCTTCTCGTCGCCTGCGCTACGGGGACTACTTTTCCGACTGGCTTTTTCTGCCGTCTGCCTGGGTCTCGGGCGATGTCTTCAATATTTTTCCGCTGGATGCTCATCTGGGGTTTTACTGCGTGGACGTGTCCGGCCACGGGGTGGGCGCCGCGATGATGTCCCTCGCGGTTGCGCGTCAGTTCCTTCACGGCCGGGTGGTGGACCGTTTTCTGTTTACCGAAGAAGGGGGCATTCAGTCGCCCGCTGAGGTCGTCAGAATACTGAACAGCCGCTTTTGCAGCGACGAGAGCGAGATCACCAGCTATTTCACCATCATCTACGGGGTGATCGACCCCGAGAGTGGCCGGGGGTTATTGTGCCAGGCCGGGCATCCTACTCCCGTCATTGTGAACGCCGACGGCGCCGTCACGTCCGTGGGCGATGGCGGACCGCCGGTTGGGCTGATGCCCGACCTCAGCTGGGAGGATGTGGCTTTTACCCTCAACGCTGGTGATCGCTTATGCTTATTCAGTGACGGTATTACGGAGTGTGAGAACGTCAGCGGCGAGCAGTTTGGCCCGCAACGCCTCGAACGCTGGCTTCATGAGCATGCCCGGCTCCCGGTTGACGAACTTCTGCCGCGGTTCGGTGACCACCTGACCGGCTGGCGCAACGCAAACCGTGATGAACCGACCGCCTTAACCGATGACGTTTCACTGCTCGTGATTGAGCGTCAGGGAGAACAGAATGATTATTAACACCGAACGATTACCGCAGGCCAACGTTCTCACGCCGGCGGTCCGGCGGCTGGATGCCTCCGTTGCCGCGACCTTTAAGGCCTCGGTGACCGAAGAGATTGGCAGCGATCGTAAAGCCTTGATCGTCGACTTTAGCAAAGTGGATTTCATCGACAGCAGCGGGCTGGGGATGCTGGTGTCGTTGTTCAAGCTGATGAACGGGAAAGGGGAGATGGCGCTGTGTTCCCTGAACCCCGGGATCATGAATATGTTCACCCTGACCCGAATGGATCGCATATTCCGCATCTATCCGGATAAAAGCAGCGCGCTTGCGCAGCTGGGGCAGTAAATGCTGACGACGGTGCAGACACAATTTCCGGCGGATCTCGGCTCCCTGACGCTGCTGGCCGGCTGGCTGGGAGAGAGGATGAACGCGCTTGCCGTTGACGACGAGTGGCGTTTCGCGCTCGATCTCGCCGTCTGCGAAGTGGCGACGAATATCATCCGGCACGCGCTGCATGAGGACGCCTCGCGCACGTTCAGCGTACGCTTCGACATCCGCGACAGCGATGCCTGCATTACGTTTACCGACGCGGGTGACGCGTTCCCGCTGGAGCGGCTTGATGCCGCCAGACGAGACCGTTTTTGTGAAATATCGCCGCTGCTGGAGAGCGGCAGGGGGCTGATGCTCATTTTGCTGAGCGTCGATCGTTTCTCGGTGGAGCGAGAGGCGGGTGAAAATATTGCCACGCTTGAAAAGAAAATCAGCGTATGACCCGTGGGCCATACGCGTTCTATTTCCTATTTCGTATTGCCAGCAAACAGCTCTGGCGCCCACGGACGTGGGTCAACCTCCATAAACGGCGCCCGTTCGAAGCGATCCTTCAGCGCCCACGGCACCGTGCAGTCGAAGATGGTCTTGCAGGAAATCCCATTGCCGCGAATTGAGGTGCTGTAATCCGGCGACTGCGACGGATCCAGCTGGTGGCCGCGGATCCCCGGGATGTTGGTGATGCTCACATCTCCCTGCATGCGGGTGGTCATCGCCCACAGAATGTCGTCGCTGTCGAAAATATCCACGTCTTCGTCGACCAGAATAATGTTTTTCAGCTCCGAATAGGTGGCTAAGGCGATGAGCGCCGCCTGGCCCTGGCGTCCTTCGTCAGACGGCTGGCGTTTTTTCACCTGCAAAATACCAAGGAACTTGCCGCCGCCCGCGGTATGCGCATAGACGTTTTGCAGGAAGCCCGGAATGGCCTCCTCAACGGCATTACGGATGCTGGCCTCCGTCGGCAAACCGGCCAGCGTGGTATGTTCTTCCCCCGGGCCCACCAGCGTTTGCAGGATTGCGTGGTTTCGCATGGTCACGGCCTTCACTTTGATCACCGGCAGGGACGGGTTCGCCTCGCCGCAGTAGCCCGGGAACTCCGGCATCGCGTGCCCGGTGTTGGTGTGCTGATCTTCCCTGACGCGCACGCCCGGCAGCAGTTCGCCTTCAATGATGATTTCCGCCCGCGCGATGGCTTTCTCTTTTACCGCCACGCCCTGCACCAGCTCTACCGGCTGCTGGCGCAGCGCCCCGGCGACGCCAAGCTCGTTGTAGCCAAACGGCGTGGTGGGGGCCTCAAAGCACGCGCCGATATAGATGGCGGGATCGAGCCCCATGTTGATCGTCACCGGCAGCGGTTTACCGGCCTCTTCCGCCTTTTTGCGGAAGACTTCGATGTGGCGCCCGGCGGCAAGGAACATCGACAGCTCGTCGCGCTCCTGAACGCAGAGGCGGTGGATGGTGACGTCCGTCAGCGAGCTGTCTTCCGGATCGCTTGCCAGCACCAGCCCCAGACAAAAGAACGGACCGGCATCAATCGGCGTGTTTGTCGGCGCCGGAAGCAGCTTGCGCAGATCGAAGTCAGGATCGTCAGCGTAGAAGACCTGCTCCTGACACGGGGCCTGCGCTGCCGGGACGACAACTGGCGCAACCGGCTTTTTCACCGCCTGGCCGACGTGCTTTGCCAGCTCAGAGGGCTCGCAGCCTAGCAGAAGCGCCGCGCGCTCGCGGCTGGCGTGCATGCCCACCAGGATGCGGGAGCCCGGATAGCCCTTCACGCTGTTGAACATCATCGCCGGGCCCGTGCGGGTTGGACGTTTTACCGTGCCGCCCGCGCCGATATGACGATAGACTCCCGCCAGCTCCGCGTTGGGATCGACCGGATAATTGGTTTCGATATACTGCCCTTCATGGCGCTGCAGCAGGGCGATGGCGCTTCTGAGATCGTTAATTGGGTTTTCCATATTTTCCTCCCTCGGTTGAATACCTCCATTCTTATGGCAATGACCAATAGCATCAATTGCATCATTACTGCTAAATTGATAAGTAAATTCATATCAAAAAAGGAAGCGTTCCGTGCAGTTTCGTCAGATGCGCAACTTCATCGTCGTGGCCGAAGAGCTCCACATGCACCGGGCCGCAGAGCGCCTGAACATGGCGCAGCCCGCGCTGAGCCAGCAGATAAAGGCGCTGGAGGAACGTTTAGGCGTTACGCTCTTTAGCCGGGCGAACCGCCGCTTAACCCTGACGCCCGCGGGCGACGCGTTTCTGATGAAAGCCCGGCTTGCCATCTCCCTGACCGAACAGGCGGTTCTGGACGCCAGGCAAACGGCAAGGGGAGAGCAGGGGGTGTTAAACCTCGGGTGCGTGTCGAGCGCGATGTTCGACGGCAGGCTGCCCGCTGCGCTGCGCCAGATGCACAGCCGCTGGCCGGCCATCACCATGTCGCTGATGACGGGAAACGTGCAGACGCTCTACGCCGCCGTGCAGAGCAACCAGCTGGACGTGGCCATTATCCGGGCGCCGCTGCCGTCGCTGCCTGACGATCTGCAAAGCCGCCCGTTCGCCTCGGAGAAAACGGTGCTGGCGCTGTATCGCCAGCATCCGCTGGCAGGCTCCGCCGCGCTGACGCTCTCGTCGGTGAAAGACGAAAAATGGATCTCCCTGCGCGACCCGGAGGGAATGGGGCTGGAGCAATACTTTTATGACGCCTGCAGCGGGGCGGGATTTCAGCCGGACGTGGTGCAAAACGCGACCGACGTGCCCACGGTGATAAGCCTGGTTTCTGCCGGGTTTGGGCTGGCGCTGCTTCCCGCCTCGGCAAAGGCGGTGAGCGTCGAGAACGTTGTTTACGTGGACATCCTCGACCGGCTGCGGGAGAGCGAGCTGACGCTGGTTTGCCACCGGATTATTCGCTCAGAGGTGCTTAAAAAGTTTATGGTTACCCTCGATCACACCTGACGTCCGGCGGCCTGCAGCAGCTGCTTGCGCAGCCAGGTATTCGCCGGGTCCTGGCTATTTTTCGGGTGCCAGTACATGTTGATGGTAATCGGCTGGAGCGGCAGCGGCGGCGCGAAGAGATCCAGCGTGCTGGCAAACTGTTTCAGCATCCGCTCCGGCAGGGTGCACACCAGGTCGGTACCGGCAACTAGCGCAGGCGCCACGGCGTAGCTCTGTGTCGACATGGCAACGTGCCGCTGGTGGCCCAGCCCGGCGAGGGTTTGATCGACAAAGCCAGTAAAGGGATCCCCCGCCGAGGACACCACCAGATGAGAGAGGGCGCAGTAGCTTTCCAGATCTAACGCTCCTGTCCCGCGCGGATGGCCTTTGCGCTGCGCGGTGGCGAACGCGTCGTCGATGAGTTTGCGTCTTACCCAGCCGTCATGGGCGCCCGCGCTCACGCCGATGTAGATATCCACATCGCCGTTTTCCAACTGCTGCGGCAGTTCGGCCATCACAGGCAGGGCAAAGCGCAGGCGAACGCCGGGGGCAGCGGTGCCCACCTGGTTAAGCAGCCCGGTGCCCAGCATCAGCGCCGGGTTTTCATGCAGCGCGATAACAAAGGTCCGGCTGCTGGTTTGCGCCTCGAACGCGGTGGGGGCAAACATCGCGCTGATGCCGCGCAGCACGCTCTCCACCTGCGGCCTGAGCGCTTCCGCTCTCGGCGTGGGTAACACCCCGCGTCCATACGGGGAGGGAATAAACAGCGGTTCGCCAAAGAGCGAGCGCAGGCGCGCGAGACGGGCGGACATCGCCGGCTGGCTGATGCCCAGCCGCGCGGCCGCATGGGTGATGTTCCTGTCCTGAAGCAGGGCGTCCAGAGTCAGGATCAGATCTATGTCCATCTCAGTAACCCGCGTCATCCTATTTCGCGCCGCTGGCGTCCCGGTTGGTATAGGTTACCGGTACCCAGGCATAGCCGCCGCTTTCGCCTTTGGTCACGTAGCCGATACCCGGGAAAGGCAGATGGGGCGCGGCAACCAGATCTTTATTTTTCACAAAGTCCGCAAACGCATGCTGGCGCACGCCTGCCGCTTTGTTCTGATCTTCATCGTAGGTAATGGTCACGTCAGGCTGCGGGAACTGGATCGCCGCGGCGTGAATAATGTCGCCTACGAAGGTGATCTTCTCACCTTTGCTTTCAAGGGTGTAAAACGCTGAACCCGGCGTATGTCCGGGATGAACCGTGCCGGTAATGCCCGGCAGCAGTTCAGAAGTGCCGCTAAACGGCACGACCTTGCCGGCGTCCAGATAGGGCTTTAAGGTCTTCTGCGCGACGGTAAAGTAGTTTTTGCCGTAGCCGGTTTTTTTCTGGTTGTCGTCGTTAAAGAAAAAGTCGATGTCCGGTTTGCCCACGAAAACGCGCGCGTTGCTGAACACCGCCTTGCCGTCTTTCACCAGGCCGCCAGAATGGTCGGAGTGGGCGTGAGTCAGCAGGACTTCAGTAATGTCCTGCGGCTTAATTCCCTGCGTGGCGAGGCTCTCAATCAGACGTCCGCCGTTGCCGGGGCCAAAAAGCTGGCCTGAGCCGGTATCCACCAGAATTTTATGTCCGGGCATCGCAATCAGGAAGGCGTTGATGGACACCTCCGCCGGGTTGGTCTGGTAGTTTTTCGCCAGCAGTGCATCAATGTTTTGCGGCGTTGTCCGGCGCAGCAGCTTGTGCAGATCCTGCGCGACGCTCCCGTCGGTAAACGAGGTGACAAGCACATCGCCGACCTGAACGCTGTATCCGCCCGCCGGTTGTTTAACAACGTGCTGGGGCGTCTGTGCCGACACCTGCAGCGCAGGGTAGAAAAGCAAAGAACTGGAAATCAGCGTGGACAGGGCAAGTTTTTTCACGGTAAGCATACGAGTCTCCTTTGAAAGCGCTCATCTTACTTCTCCGTAAAATTATAAGAACCTGCCTAATAATGATAGGACCTATAAACGAGATGGATAGTAAACCGAAGGGCCGGTAAGTCGGGCGATGCCTTTCCCGGCCAGTAAGATATTATTTTTTCAGGGGGGCGTTCCAGCTGTCTGGCGTGGCTTTCGACCAGGCGCCATAAGCGGCGTTAGGCAGCACAATCCAGTCATCGCCGAAGTGAGCTTTGCTGGCCTCAACCAGCTCGCGCTGCTGCTCGCTCGGCTTTTTGTTTTTAAACTGCACGGCGAAATCCGGCAGGCTGTCGCCAAACAGCATGACGATCTGCTGCTTTTTGAGGATGCTCTGGCGACGCTCTTCCTTGCTGACCGTATCCAGAAGCACGCTTTCGTTAGAGACCTGCGGAAGGCCGAGGGCGTTTAGCGTCTTCAGCGTGTCGGCTTTGTTTTCCTGCATGCGATCCGAGACATAGTAAATGCGGACCTTGCTTTGATTAACGTGGTCAAGAAACGCTTTCGCCCCCGGGATTAATCCGGGTTTTCCCTGTTTCTCCCAGTCGCTCCAGGTGTCCCATTTTGTAAAGTCGTGACACTGCTCCGCGTCGCGCACCAGCAGAGGGGTGTTGTCCAGTACCGTTTCATCCAGGTCCATCACCACGGCGTAATTTTCAGGCATTTTCAGGTCTTTTAACTTTTCGTTAAAACGCTCGGTGGCAAACCGATACGTCTGCAGCTGAAGGGCCATAATCTCTGCCGATTTCTGCTGGTAGCGCAGCGCCATTTCGTACGCTTTGGGTTCACACAGGTCGCGCTCAGCGGCCGTCGCCGCTGTACTTAAAACAGGTAATGCCAGCAGTAATGCCTTCGCCATAAAATTCACGCTTCTTTCCTCAACGCATTGTTTAAAATCCGCAAAGAGTAGTGAAGTTCAATGACAGAAATATGAAGGCCGCGTCGCTAGGCCAGCATGTAATACCAGAACAGGGCGACCTCGTCTTTTTCCGGCAAGGCGTTGTATAGATAACGATCGTATCCGCCCAGGGTAAAGCCGTAATGGCGGTAGAAAAGACAGGCAGACACGTTCACGTTTTGCGTCTCAAGACGTAAACCGGCGGCATTCACGCTGCGGGCCCAGACGTGGGCGGCGGCCATCAATTTTTGCGCGGCGCCGGTTCTGCGTTTTGTGCGCTCAACGGCAATATAATCCACTGAAATAAATTTATTCCAGCCCATTGAAGCGATAATAAATCCGGCTATTTCACCGTCGTCCGTTTCCGCAATAAGAAATATAGCGTCCGGATTGACGCAATGGTTTTCAAGGGTTTGGATGTCCAGCTCGTAGGTTTTTGTCCACGGCTCGGCGACCGCCTCAATATGCAAATCACAGTGGATAAACGGCTCTCGGGCGATGTGGCTAATGGTGAAAGAAAAGTCACAGCATTCAAGACGGACGAGGTCAGTATTTAATCCTTTTCGAATCTGCATAGTATTCCCGGTAGTGAGTTATTTCATAAAGAATAGACGAAGCGGTTAAATTCGCTGGGCTAACACACTTTTAATCCTGAACTAAGCTTGTACTTCATTCCGCGTAAAATGTGGGTCATTCGAGGACAATGAATGGAATTCAGGACATTTCAAAAGCAGTGGGGTACTGAGTTTATTTCCGATGACGTAGTCCGTTTTCGCGTCTGGGCAGAAGGACAGAAAAAACTTACGCTTCGTCTGACCAGCGCCGACGTGCCGATGACGGCTGTCGGCGCTGGCTGGTTCCAGGCAGACGTACCCGGCGTCGCGCACGGCGCAGAGTATCAGTTTGTTTTGCAGGACGGCATGACGGTGCCCGATCCCGCGTCGCGCGCCCAAAAAGGGGATGTTAACGGGCCTTCCGTGGTTATCGACCCCCGACGCTACTCGCCCGTCAACCGGGACTGGGCAGGGCGTCCGTGGGAAGAGACGGTCATTTACGAACTGCACATCGGCACCTTCACCCCGGAGGGCACTTTCCGGGCGGCCATCGACAAGCTGCCTTATCTGGCAGAGCTCGGGATTAGCCAGCTTGAAGTGATGCCCGTCTCCCAGTTTGGCGGCTCCCGCGGCTGGGGGTATGACGGCGTATTGCTGTATGCCCCGCACGCCGCCTACGGCACGCCGGAGGATTTCCACGCGTTTATTGACGCCGCGCACGGCCTTGGGCTTTCCGTGGTGCTGGATATCGTGCTTAACCACTTCGGCCCGGAAGGAAACTATCTGCCGCTGCTGTCACCGGCGTTTTTCGATGCCGATCGCACCACGCCCTGGGGCAACGGCATTGCCTATGAGGTGGAGCCGGTCAGGCAGTACATTACCGACGCGCCGCTCTACTGGCTGACGGAATATCGTCTGGATGGCCTGCGCTTTGACGCCATCGACCAGATTAAAGATACCTCGGATACGCACGTTCTTCAGGAGATAGCCGAAAAGATCCGCGCGGCGATCCCGCACCGACACGTTCACCTGACCACGGAAGACAGCCGCAACGTGATTTTCCTGCACCCGCGGGATGAACAGGGCAATACGCCGCTGTTCACCGCCGAGTGGAACGACGACTTTCACAATGCCGCCCACGTATTTGCCACTGGCGAGACCCACGCGTACTACCAGGATTTTGCCTTTGAACCGGAGAAAAAATTCGCCAGGGCGCTGGCCGAAGGGTTTGTCTACCAGGGTGAGGTGTCGCTGCAAACCGGTGAATCCCGCGGGGTGGAGTGCCACACGCAGCCGCCGCAGTTCTTCGTCGATTTTATTCAAAACCACGATCAGACCGGGAATCGCGCCCAGGGCGAGCGGCTTATCACCCTGGCGGGTGCCGACAGGACGCGGGTGCTGCTTGCTGCGCTGTTGCTTTCCCCCCACATCCCGCTGCTGTTTATGGGCGAGGAGTTTGGCGAAACGCATCCGTTCCTGTTCTTCACCGACTTTCACGGCGATCTGGCAAAGGCCGTGCGGGAAGGGCGCGCGAAGGAGTTTACCGGCCACGCCGGGCACGATGAGGCCGTACCCGACCCGAACGACGTGAATACGTTTAATCGCTCAAAACTCGACTGGAACAAAATCGCCACCGATGAGGGCAAAACGTGGCTGCGCTACACCCGCCACCTGCTGACGCTGCGCCATCGCTATATCGTTCCGCTTCTGCATCAGGGCGGCGCCGTTAAGGGCCAGGTGCTCAGCACCGCGCCCGGCATGGTGGCGGTGAGCTGGCGCTTCCCGTCGGGAACGCTCTCTCTGGCGCTCAATATCGGAGCGAAGCCCGTCGCGCTGCCCGCTCTTGCGGGGGAGACGCGCTTTGCCTGGCCGGAGAACCACGACGTTTTACCCCCGAACGGTATTGTCGTTCGCTTTGCTGATGGAGAAGCATCGTTATGATCCCTTCCGCTACGTACCGTATTCAGTTTCGTAATGGCATGACCTTTGACCGCGTCGTCGCGCTGGTGCCGTATCTGAAGGATCTCGGCATCAGCCACCTCTATGCCTCGCCGGTGTTTACCGCCACAACGGATTCAACCCACGGCTATGACGTGACTAACCCGAATGAAATTGACCCCGCCATCGGCGGACGAGAGGGGTTTGACCGCATGGCCGCGGCGCTCAGACAGGCCGGCATGGGGCTGATTCTGGATATCGTTCCGAACCATATGTCCACCTCGCTGGAAAACGCCTGGTGGCGGGACGTGATTGAGCACGGCAGGCAAAGCCGCTACGCCCGCTATTTCGATATCGACTGGTCACGGCCGCTCACGCTGCCGTTTCTCGGCGACACCTTTGAGGCGGAGCTGGAGAAGGGGGCCATCACGCTAAAACGTGACCCTGTCACGAGTAAGGCCGCGCTGGTTTACTATGACGCAGAGTATCCGCTCAACCCCGGTACGTACAGCGAGGAGAAGAGCATTGCCGCGCTGCACGACGCGCAAAGCTGGCGCCTGATGTCCTGGCGGGAAGCGCCGAAGCAGCTTTCGTGGCGGCGCTTCTTTGAAATAACCGGGCTGGTCGGCGTTCGGGTAGAAGATGAGGCGGTCTTCGACGATACGCACCGTCTCATTCTTGAGCTGGTCCACGCGGGCGTGGTGGACGGCCTGCGAATCGACCACGTCGACGGCCTGGCCGATCCGCTGGGCTATCTGCAGCGCCTGCGGCAGGAAGCCGGACCCGACTGCTACATTACGGTCGAAAAAATTCTCGCAAAGGGAGAGCAGCTGCCCGCAGACTGGCCGATCTCCGGCACCACCGGCTACGAGTTTATCGCCTCGCTGGCGGAGGTGCTGGTCGACGACGCTAACCTGCCGCGCCTGGAGAAAATCCACGACGAGACGCTGGGGAGCGCGGTCGATCGCCACGCCGAGCTGCGCGATGCCAAAGGCCTGATGACCGATCGTAATTTTGAGGGCGAATTCACCACGCTGTTAACGATTGCGGCCGATCTGGCCCAGCGCAATGGCGTTGCGCTGCCGCGCGACGAGATCCGCCACCCGCTGCGCGAGCTGCTTATCGCCTTTCCGGTGTACCGCACCTACGGCACCCCCGAGGGCTTAACCCCGCCGGACGTGGCGCTGCTCAACCGCGTGGTCGCCAGCGTGGAGACCTCCGAAGCGGCGCTGAGCCTGATTGTGCGCATTCTTACCGGCGATCTGCCGGACGCGTGCCGCGAGTCCGCCGCGCTTTTCAGAACCCGCTTCCAGCAGCTTACCGGGCCGCTGATGGCGAAGTCGGTGGAGGACACGCTGTTCTTTCGCCACAACCTGGAGCTGGCGCTTAATGAAGTGGGCGCCGACCCGACGCCGCGCGCGTTCTCGTTATCCCGCTTTCACCAGGAGATGCGCATTCGCCTTGCCCGCCAGCCCGACGCGCTGCTGGGCACCTCCACGCACGACACCAAGCGCGGGGAAGACGCCCGGGCGCGTCTTTACACCCTGACGGAAGCCCCGGAACAGTGGGGGGAAAACCTGGCCCGCTGGCGGCAGATGAACCAGACCGAGGTGCGTTTTCTCAACGACGGTACCGCGCCGAACGCCGCCGATACCTGGATGATCTATCAGGCGCTGGCGGGCGTCTGGCCCGCCACGCTGTCGCCGGACGACGCCGACGGATTGACATCACTGGAAGAACGTTTCCTTGGCTTCCTCGAGAAAGCGCTGCGCGAGGCGAAACAGCGCACCGACTGGATCGACAGCAACGAGAGCTATGAGAGCGTGGTGCTGAGCTACGCGCGGCACCTGCTTTCCCCGGACAACACCCTGTTCCTGCATGATTTCAGCGAGGCGATGCAGCCCTTTATCCGGGCCGGGCTGATGAACAGCCTCAGCCAGACGGTGATCAAGCTGACGGCTCCCGGCGTGCCGGACATCTATCAGGGCAGCGAGGCGCTTAACTTTAGCCTTGTCGACCCGGATAACCGCCGGGAACCGGACTTCCCGGCCCTGGTGCAAAACCTTAGCGCGGCGGATGCCGGCGTGTTTAACGACCCGGCCTGCTGGCGTGACGGGCGGGTAAAACAGTTCGTTACCGCCACGCTGCTGCGGCTTCGTCCGCACTACGCGGCGCTTTTCCGCTATGGCGACTGGCTGCCGCTTAAGGTTACCGGCGAGCGCGAGGAGAATCTGATTGTTTACGCGCGCGTTAAGGGCGACGAGGCGCTGATTGTAGCCGTGCCGCGTCTGGTGTTTGACGTCAGCGGTAACGACAAACTGTGGGTGAATACCACAGTCGCGATACCAGATGAACTGGCCGGGAAGCGCTATCGGGATCTGTTCAGCGGTGAAAGCCGCATTCTGCAAGAGACGCTGGATTTAACGCCAGAAAAGGGATGTGTATTGGTTCTGCTTACCTGCGAATAACCGTGGAGAACGAAAAATGTCAAAGGATACCAGGTTTGAAATTCGGGCCGGTCACGGCCAGCAGTTGGGTGCAAATTACGACGGGAAGGGGGTGAACTTTGCGCTGTTCTCCGCTCACGCCGAGCGGGTGGAGCTCTGCCTGTTTGACCCGTCCGGGAAAACGGAAATCGCCCGGCTGGAACTCCCGGAATATACCCATGAGGTCTGGCACGGCTACGTTCCCGATCTGAAGCCCGGCGCGCTGTACGGCTATCGCGTCTACGGCCCTTACGACCCGGAAAACGGCCATCGCTTCAACCCGCATAAGCTGCTGATTGACCCCTATGCCCGCGAACTGGTGGGCGATATCGACTGGAACGACGCCCATTTCGGCTATGAGCTGGGGCATGACGAGTTAGATTTGAGCTTTGACGCGCGCGACAGCGCGCCGTTTACGCCGAAATGCCAGGTCATCGACCCCAATGCCTTTGACTGGCAGGACACAAACCGGCCAAACGTTCCCTGGCCGCACGCCGTCGTTTATGAAAGCCACGTGAAAGGCTTTACCCAGCTTAACCCGGCCATACCGCCAGAACTGCGCGGCACGTTTGAGGGGATGGGGCATAAAGCTTCTGTGGATTACATCAAGAGCCTGGGCATTACCTCGGTGGAGCTGCTGCCGGTTCACTGGTTCCCGGACGACCAGCACCTGCTCGACCGCGGCCTGAAGAATTTCTGGGGCTATAATACGCTCGGCTTTTTTGCCCCGGCGTCGCGCTACTATGGCCCGGCGGGGATCCAGGGCTTTCGCGATATGGTGCGCGCGTACCATGATGCGGGCATCGAGGTGATTCTGGACGTGGTGTATAACCACACGGCGGAAGGAAACGAGCTCGGCCCCACGCTCTCGTTTAAGGGGATCGATAACTACAGCTATTATCGCACGCTGCCCGATCAGCACCGGTACTACATCAACGACACCGGCACGGGAAACACGGTCAATACCTCGCACCCGCGCGTGCTGCAGATGGTGATGGACTCCCTGCGCTACTGGGCGGAGTCGATGCACATCGACGGTTTTCGCTTCGACCTTGGGACGATCCTGGGCCGCGAGCCCGAAGGGTTTGACCCGCGCGGCGGTTTCTTCGACGCCATGACCCAGGATCCGGTGCTGTCCCGACTGAAGCTGATTGGCGAACCCTGGGATATCGGCCCCGGCGGGTATCAGGTTGGCGGTTTCCCGCCGGGCTGGGGCGAGTGGAACGACAAATACCGCGACACCGTGCGCGAGTACTGGAAGGGGGACAACGTCTCCACGGACTTTGCCGCGCGGCTGCTCGGCTCCGGCGACCTGTACGATCTGCGCGGGCGTCGTCCGTGGGCCAGCGTCAATTTCATCACCGCCCACGACGGCTTTACGCTGAATGACCTGGTGTCGTACAACGAAAAGCATAACGCCGACAACGGCGAGGACAATAACGACGGCCACAACGATAACCGGTCGTACAACTACGGCGAGGAAGGGCCAACCGAGAACCCGGACATCATCGCCACCCGCGAGCGGCAGAAGCGTAATTTCCTGACCACGCTTTTATTTTCACACGGCACGCCGATGCTGCTGGCGGGCGATGAGTTTGGCCGGTCGCAAAAGGGCAACAATAACGGCTACTGTCAGGACAGTGAGATCTCGTGGATCGACTGGAAGGGGCTTTCTGAAAACGACGCCGCGCTGCGCGAGTTTACCCAAAAGCTGATCGCCCTGCGCGCGCAGCAGCCGCTGCTGCGCCGTGAAAGCTGGCGCGACGGGCTGGAGATCCGCTGGTTCAATGCCGGAGGCGGGGCGCAGCAGGCCGAGCAGTGGGATGAAGGCTCGACGCTGGGCGTTTCCATCAGCAGGCCGGATCTCAGGCAGGAGGAAGGCGTCTGGCACGACGTGCTGATGCTGTTCAACCCGTTTGAAGGCACCGTGCCGTTCCAGATCCCGCAGTTTGGCGAGGGGGGATGGGTGCTGGAACTGTCCACGGCGGATGACGCTGCCGCCGGGACAGCCATCACCGAAACCGTCGAGTACGAGCTGGCCGGACGCAGTATTACCCTGTTCAGACGTCCTTAGCCCTAGAGTGATGCCGCCGCGCGGGCGGCGGTGTCATACAGGGAGGAGATCGTGCGTAGCAGTTGCGCGGTTTCTCCAATCGATTTCCCGGCAATGCCGCTCTCCGCGTGTATCGCAATTAAGCACGCTTCCCGCACGTCCCGGTACTTCATGCACAACGCTTTCCCTTCCTCGGTGGTGGAGAAAAAGAGCTCTTTGCCCGCTTTCTCGCTCGTCACGTAGCCCGCTTTGACCAGCTTTTTCAGGGCATAGGTCACCACGTGGGTATCTTCCACGTTGAGAACGAAGCAGATATCGGCCAGCTTTTTCTTGCGATCGCGGTGGTTCACGTGATGCAGCAGCGAGACGTCAAAGGCACCCATGTCCGGCTCGCCCGCTGCGGTCATGCAGCGCACCATCCATTTATTGAACGCGTTGCTGGTCATGATCAGCGCGTATTCCAGCTCTGATAGCTCCGCGCAGCGCTCGGACACCAGATGGCGGGAGGAGACGATCCGGCCGTCGTTGATATCGTCGTGATGGGGGGTAGCACTCTTTTCTGAGGTCATAACGTTCCTTAGCCAGAAATGTAAACTCATCGATAAAATAAGAACATTTTATTGATAAATTGTTTACATGTTTTTGAGGTTCAGATATAGCTTTTTAGCGCAGGTTTTGCGAAACCTGCCAACAAAACACAACATCGCTCGCCGCAAATTAAAAAAATAGCCGTCGGCGCGCAACGCTCACTTTGGATAGGGTAATCGTTATGGACGGTACTACGCTGTTGCCGCTGATCGGGATACCGATCGTGGTTATTGGTTTTGCACTGCGCTTCAACCCGCTGCTGGTGGTCGTGGTGGCGGGGCTGGCGACGGGCCTGCTGGTCGGAATGGATTTCGGCATGCTGCTGGAAACCTTCGGCGAGAAGTTCGTGAACAGCCGCTCGCTGGCCACCTTCATTCTGATCCTGCCGGTGATTGGCCTGCTGGAATATTATGGGCTTAAGGAGCGCGCGCAGGCCTGGGTGGCGAAGATCGCCAGCGCCACCTCGGCGCGCATCCTGATGCTTTACTTCGTGGCGCGTGAGGGTACCGCCGCGCTGGGGCTGATGTCTCTTGGTGGCCATGCCCAGACGGTGCGTCCGCTGCTGGCCCCGATGGCCGAAGGGGCGGCGCTGAACGAATACGGCGAACTGCCGCAGCACATCCGCGATAAAATCAAAGCCCATGCCGCCGCGTGCGACAACATCGCGGTCTTCTTTGGGGAAGATATCTTTATTGCCTTTGGCGCGGTGCTGCTGATTGACGCGTTCCTGAAAGAGAACGGCATTGAGGGCATCGAACCGCTGCATATTGGCCTGTGGGCCATCCCGACCGCGATTGCGGCATTGGTTATTCATATGACGCGCCTGCTGCGCCTCGATGCCAGCATCCGTCGGGACGTGATGGCCTGGCGAGCGGAGCAGGGTACGCAGGAGGCTGCGCAATGATGACGCTTATCAGCATTAACCGCGTGTACTACCTGATTGGCTTTGTCGTGATGCTGCTGGTCGTGATGACCCTGCGCGATCGCGCCAACCCTAAGCGCTTTACCACCGCGCTGTTCTGGTTCCTGTTTGGCGGGATCTTCCTCTTTGGCGACCTGATGGTGCAGGAGCTCGGTAAATCCCTGGCGTACCGGATCATCGGTGGTGGCGTCATCGCCATTGCGCTGCTGGCGGGCTTTGGCCTGGTCGGGAAAGGGCACTATAAAATGTCCACCGAGGAGGAGCGCGTCGCGTCGTCTAATCGGCTCAAAAACTGGCTGTTCCTGCCTGCGCTGATGATCCCGGTGGTGACGGTGATCGGCACCCTGTTCCTGAAAGGGGTGTCGGTTGGCGGCGTGTTCCTGCTCGATCAGAAACAGCTCACCCTGGCGGCGCTTTGCGTGGCCTGCGTCGCGGCGATCCTCACCGGCTGGTGGCTCACCAAAGGCACGCCGCTGCATGCGGTTCGCCAGTCTCGCCGCCTTGTCGATACCATCGGCTGGGCGGTGATCCTGCCGCAGATGCTGGCCATGCTCGGCGGGGTCTTCGTGGTGGCGAACACGGGCGACTCGGTGCAAAAGGTGGTGAGCCTGTTCGTGAACCCGGATAGCCGCTTCATGCTGGTGGTGATTTACTGCGTGGGTATGGCGCTCTTTACCATGATCATGGGTAACGCCTTTGCGGCCTTCCCGGTGCTGAGCGCCGGTATCGCCTTGCCGTTCCTGATTAACGTGCATCACGGCAACCCGGCACCGCTGCTGGCGATTGGCATGTACGCGGGCTATTGCGGCACGCTGATGACGCCGATGGCCGCGAACTTCAATATCGTTCCCGCCGCGCTGCTGGAGCTCAAAGACAAATATCAGGTGATCAAGATCCAGATCCCGACCGCGTTAACCCTGCTGGTGGTGAACGTGTTCCTCATGTACTTCCTCGTGTTTCGCTAAGGAGCTGTTATGGAATTAACGCAACATCAGGCTGACGCGTTTGCCCGCATGCCTTTGACCTATTTGCGCCAGGAATACCCTAACCACATCATGCACCTGCTGAATGATGATGGCGACGTGCTGCCGCCTCGCGAACTGCACCCGATTTTCTACGGCTGTTTTGACTGGCACTCGGCGGTGCACGGCTACTGGCTGCTGCTGCGCTGCGTGCGTCTTTATCCAGATTTGCCGTGCCGGGACGCGATCGTCGCGCTTTTTGACGAGCACCTGACCGAAGAGAACGTGGCGAAGGAGCTGGCCTATTTCACCGCGCCGTTCCGCGCCTCGTTTGAGCGCCCGTACGGCTACGGCTGGCTGCTGGCGCTGGCCCAGGAGCTGAAGCAGTCGTCGCTGCCGCAGGCCGCAGGCTGGTATCAGACGCTCGAGCCGCTCACCCGGGACATTCGCAACCGTCTGGTGGACTACCTCGGCAAGCTCACCTATCCGATCCGCGTCGGGACACACTACAACACGGCGTTTGCCCTCGCGCTGGCGCTCGATTACGCTCGTGCCGTGCAAGACCGCGCGCTTGAGCAGGCGATTCTGACGGCGGCGGAGCGGTTTTACCTCGCCGACACGCGCTACCCGGCGCATTACGAACCCGGCGGTGATGAGTATATTTCCGGGGCGCTGACGGAAGCGCTGCTGATGAGCAAGGTGTCGAAGGACTTCCCGGCCTGGTTTGACGCGTTTCTGCCGGAGGTCGGCTCCGTTACGGCACTGATGAACCCGGCGGAGGTGAGCGACCGTACCGACCCGAAAATTGCCCATCTGGACGGGTTAAACCTCAGCCGCGCGTGGTGTATGAAGCATATTGCCCGCGCGCTTACCGCCAACCATCCGGCGCAGCAGGCGCTGCGTGATGCGGTGGCGAAACACCTGACGGCGAGCGTCGAGCATGTGGTCGGCAGCCACTACAGCGGCGGGCACTGGCTGGCGAGCTTTGCGCTGCTGGCGCTGGAGTAAACAACCGAGTCGTCTTTTTTGCCGGGTGGCGCTGCGCTTACCCGGCCTACCTTCTTCACCGTTGTAGGCCCGTACAAGCGCAGCGCCGCCGGGCGAATCAGGCTGATGCCCGAACCGCTGGGCGCAGCCTGCTCAGGCTAAACAATACCGAACCCGTCGACGCGATGACGGCTATCCACAGCGCAAAATGCACGGCCCGGTCATGGTCTGACCCGGTCGTCGCAAGCAGCACCCCCACCGCGGCGGCCCCCAGACATTGCCCGAACGTCCTCACGATCGACAGCACGCCGGAGGCATAGCTGGCATGCTCCCGCGCCACGTTAGAGAGCATTTCCCGGTTATTGGGGCTCTGGAAGCAGCCGAAGCCAATCCCGCAAACCAGACTGCGCAGGCAGATATTCCACGCGGAAGGGCTGTCGGGCAACGTCGCCAGCAGGACCAATCCACCGACAAAAATCATCAGCCCGAGCGTCGAAATCAGCGGCGCGGAAATCGTATCTGCCCAACGCCCCGCGTGCGGCGCGATCAGCACGATGCCGATCGGCCACGGGGTGAACAGCAGCGCGGAGACCACCGGGCTGTAGCCATAGACGCTCTGAAACAGGAACGGCAGCGCGATAAACGTGATGCCCTGGCTTACAAACGAGGCCAGCGAGGTCAGCGCGGCGAGGGAAAAGCGGGCATTTTTGAACATCACCGGCGGCAGTAAAGGGTTTTGTGCGCGCCGGATACGCCAGATAAAGGCGAGGGCGCTGACCAGCGCGAGAAGCCCCCAGCATACGGCTTCCCGGCTAACGTGCTGCGTCACGCTCTGAAGGCTGTTGGCCATCATGATCGCTGATCCTAACAGTACGGCGGAAAGCACGGCGCCCGGCGCGTCAAAGGGAGTCCTGTCGGTAGCCGTTTCCCGCGGCAGCGCCCGCCACGCCAGCAGCAGGGCGATGCTGCCGGGAATAATGTTAATGGCGAATAGCCACTGCCAGCTCAGCGCGTCCAGTATCGTCCCGCCCAGCACGGGGGCAATCGCCGTGCTGGAGGCGATAAGCAGGGCGTGCAGCCCCAGAATGCGGCCAAGCAGCCGTCCCGGGAAAACGGAACGCAGGATCGCCGGGGCGATACTCAGGGTGGCCGCGCCGCCGATGCCCTGCAGAATGCGCATCCCGGTTAGCATTTCCGGCGTGGTTGCCAGCGCGCAGCCGAGCGAGGTGAGCGTAAAGGTGGCAAGCCCGGCCAGAAAAACCGGGCGGTAGCCCACGCGCGCCGCCAGCGCCGCGAAGATGGCTAACGTCATTGCCGCTGACAGCAGGTAGCCGTTGGCGAACCAGACCGCAACGTTCGCGGGAACCTGCATTGCGCCCGCCATGGAGGGCAGCGCGATGTTGATCATGGTGCCGTCAAAGACGCCCATCAGCGTGGTGGTCATAACGGCGGCCAGGACCCGGGCGCGTTCATGCCCGGGTAAACCCTCGTCGCCGGGCAGGTTTGAAAATAGCGTCATCGTCGTCACTCCGGATAAGAATATTGATGACGAAACTATAATCATGCGATATACAGGGCGGAAGACGCAGCGTTTGCACTTAATCGTTGCATATAACGCCTTATCTGAGGATTCACCGTGTCCGATCCTGATTTTAACCTTCTGGTTGCGCTCGACGTTCTGCTGGCAGAAGCCAGCGTGGCGGGCGCGGCGCGACGCTTAAACCTGAGCACCTCCGCCATGAGCCGCACCTTGAGCAGGCTGCGGGAGGTGACCGGCGATCCTATTCTGGTACGGGCCGGCCGTCATATGGTGCTTACGCCCTGGGCCGAAGCCACCCGGGACCGCGCCAGAAGCGCGGTGCATGAGGCAAGGGCGGTGCTCCAGCCCTCGACCGACGCGCTGAAGGTGGAAAGCCTCGAGCGGCTGTTCACCATCCGTGCCAACGACGGTTTTGTGGTGGCGTTTGGGCCACTGTTAATTGCCGCAGTGGCGAGCGTTGCCCCCGGGGTGTGCATCCGTTTTTCGCCGAAACCTGAAAAAACGTCGCGCTATTTGCGGGAGGGGCTTGTCGATCTGGAAATCGGCGTGCAGGGCAATATGGGGCCTGAAATACGGCTGCAAAGGCTGTTCCAGGATCGGTTTGTTGGCGCGGTGCGCAAGGGGCATCCGCTGTCATTACAGTCTGAGATCAGCCTGAGCGAGTATATCGCCTGGGGCCACGTGGTGGCCTCACCGGACGGCTCGCTGCACGGGTTTGTTGATGAGGCGCTGGCGGAGCATGGGCTGAAGCGCAAGGTCGCCAGCGTCGTGCCAGGTTTTCCGACGGCGCTGTCCGTGGCGCTGGCCTCCGATCTGGTTGCCATGGTGCCGGCGCTGTACCTGCTCAACCAGCCGATGACCGAGCGCGTGCACGTCTTTGAACTGCCCTTTAAGACCCGAGCTATTACGGTTTCACAGATGTGGCATCCGCGCATGGAGCGAGACCCGGGGCACCGCTGGCTCAGGGAGAAGGTGCTGGAAGTCAGCCGCGCGGTGCGCTGATGGCTCAGGCAACCTTTCCCGGCACGGTGAGGATGAAGCGCGTCGACACCGCGTCCGATTCCACGCGGACTTTGCCGTGATGCGCGGTGACGATGGACTTCACGATGGCAAGCCCAATCCCGCTGCCTTCCCCTTTACGCTGCCTGGACGGATCGACGCGGTAAAAGCGGTCGAACAGCTTCGACAGATGCGCCTGCGGGACCGGCGTGCCGGGGTTTTCCGTTACCAGCTCAACGTCGTTATCCCGCTTTCTGAGGGAGACCGTCACCGTTTTCCCCGCTGGGGTATAGCGCAGGGCGTTGGAGAGCAGGTTGTTGATGGCGCGTCTGAACATCTGCGGGTCGCCTTCTATCAGGCAGGGCACCCCGTGAAACGCCAGCGTGACGTTGCGCTCTTCCGCCCAGGCCTCAAAGAAGTCGAAGACTTTCATCACCTCCGCGCCGAGGTCAAACATCACCCGGTCAGGGATCAGCTGATTGTTATCCGCCTGCGCCAGGAAGAGCATGTCGCTGACCATTCGGGTCATCCGGCTGTACTCTTCCAGGCTTGAGTACAGCACGTCTTCCAGCTCCTTCTGCGTCCGGTGCTGGCTCAGCGCAATTTCCGTTTGCGTCACCAGGTTGGTGATCGGCGTTCTGATTTCGTGTGCGATATCGGCGGAAAAATTAGCCTGCCGGGTAAAGACATCTTCTATTTTCCCCATCATATGGTTGAACGAGATAACCAGCTGCTCCAGCTCAACGGGGACGCGGGAGGGCTCCAGCCGCGCATCCAGATTTTCGGAGGTGATATTTTTAATGGCGGTGCTGACGTTACGCAGGGGTAAATGCCCCTGGCGAACCGCGATTCGAATGACGAGCACAATCAGCACGCTAATCACCGCGGCGATCGCGAACAGATTCTTTTTCAGCGCCTCAAGGTAATGCAGATGGAAATTAATGGAGAGCCCGATCAGCATGACGTAGTCCTGCGTTTTGCCCTGCAGCGTCGCCGTCCCTGAAGAGGCGATAATCCGGTAGGTTTCCATCTTCATGTCGGACCCGGCATGCATGGCCGGAGCCTGGCCCCCGACCGTCCAGAGAAATACGTCCCGTGCCTGCCGGTGTTGGCTAAAGTTCGCCGCGTTCATCGCAGGGCGCAATGCCGCCCCCTGCGCCGAGCTGAAAAGGGTATTTCCCTGCGGATCCAGAAGCAGTACGGCAACGTTGCGGTAGCTGGCGATCGACTCGTTGATCTTACTGATTTTCTTTTGGTCGGGATCGGCCGGGGATTGCAGTATGCGGTGCATCGCGGTGCTGATTTGCTGCAGGTCACTGATATCCTGCTCGGCGAAGTGCTTTTCAACGGAATGCAGCATAAACCAGGTAAAGGCGAAGAAGGCCAGGATCGTGGAAAGGCTGATGAAAAAGGTCAGCCGCAGGGCGAGAGAAAAAGGGCGCCTGGGGAGCTTAACGGGCATCCGGCACCTCCAGCATATAGCCCACGCCGCGCACCGTCTGGATCAGCTTCTGTTCATAGTCGTTATCGATTTTCGCGCGCAGGCGCTTTACCGCCACGTCAATCGCGTTCGTGTCGCTGTCAAAGTTCATGTCCCACACCTGGGAGGCAATCAGGGAGCGGGGAAGCACCTCGCCCTGATGACGCATGAAAAACTCCAGCAGGCTGAACTCCTTGCTGGTGAGCAGGATGCGATTGCCCGCCCGGTTCACCTTTCTTGACACCAGGTCAACCGTCAGGTCGGCCGCCTGAAGCTGGCTTTGCGCAATCACCGTATTCCCGCGCCTTAGCAGCGTTCTGACCCGCGCGAGCAGCTCAGCAAAGGCAAACGGCTTAATCAGGTAATCGTCCGCGCCCAGCTCAAGCCCCTTAACCCGGTGCTCAATTGTGCCGAGCGCCGTCAGCAGCAGTATCGGCATCCCTTTGCCGGCCGAGCGGAGCATGCGGACGATATCCCAGCCGTTCACGTCGGGCAGCATGATGTCCAGAATCAGCAGGTCATAGTCCGCGGTCATGGCGAGGTGGTATCCGGTCAGGCCGTTGTCCGCGTGGTCCACGACAAACCCCGCCTCCGTCAGCCCCTTGCTGAGGTACTCACCGGTTTTCTTTTCATCTTCAACGATCAGTATTTTCATCTTGCTCCCCTGACTGGCTGCTGATGACATTCTATTGCGCCCGCGACCGTTAACAATGACTTACGCCATAAATGACAACATTGTCATTATCCTGTCACCCGTCAAACAGGATGCGTTCAGTAGAGTAGCCCTAAAAATACTCTGGAATTCATTTGAACCGCTATGTTCCTGTTAAAACGACTCAGCATCACGACGGTATTTATCCTGGCAGGCTGCGTCTCGCTGGCCCCTGAATACCCGCGCCCGGCGCCGCCGGTGCCCCAGCAGTTTTTGCTCTCGCGTAACGGCCTGACGCCTTCGGCATCAGGGTATCAGGACACCGGCTGGCGCAATTTCTTCGTCGACCCTCAGATAACGGAACTGATTACCGAAGCCCTGAAGAACAACCGCGACATTAAAATGGCCGCCCTGAAGGTGGAAGAAGCCCGGGCGCAGTTCAGCGTGACGGATGCAGATCGTTATCCTCAGCTGAATGCCTCCTCGGGCATCACCTACAGCGGAGGGCTGAAGAGTGACAAACCCACCACGCAGCAGTACGACGCGGGGCTTGCGCTTAGCTACGAACTCGACTTTTTCGGCAAGCTGAAGAACATGAGCGATGCCGATCGACAAAACTTTTTCGCCAGCGAAGAAGCCCGTCGCGCGGTGCATATTTTGCTTGTCTCTAACGTGTCGCAGAGCTATTTCAACCAGCAGCTGGCGTATAAACAGCTGCGCATCGCGCGGGAAACGCTGAAAAATTATCAGCAGTCTTACGCGTTCGTTGAGCAACAGCTGGTGACGGGCAGCACGAACGTCCTGGCGCTGGAGCAGGCCCGGGGGCAGATTGAAAGCACCCGGGCAGATATTGCCAAAAGAGAGGGGGAGCTGGCGCAGGCCAATAATGCCCTGCAGCTGGTCCTCGGAACGTATCGCGCGCTGCCGGGCGACGGCGGAATGAACGCCCGCGATATTGCGCCGGTAACGCTGCCGCCCGGTCTTTCATCGGCAATACTGCTGCAGCGTCCGGATATTATGGAGGCGGAGTATCAGCTTAAAGCGGCCGATGCGAATATCGGCGCGGCGCGCGCCGCCTTTTTCCCGTCCATCTCCCTGACCAGCGGGCTTTCTACAGGCAGCACGGAATTATCCAGCCTCTTCACGTCCGGGAGCGGCATGTGGAACTTTATTCCCAAAATAGACATTCCCATTTTTAATGCGGGCAGAAATAAAGCCAACCTGAAGCTGGCCGAAATTCGCCAGCAGCAGTCGGTTGTGAATTACGAACAAAAAATTCAGTCCGCTTTTAAACAGGTCGCCGACGCGCTCGCGCTGCGGGACAGCCTCAGCCAGCAGCTTGCTGCGCAGCAGCGGTATCTTGATTCGCTAAACATCACCCTGCAGCGTGCCAGAGGGTTATATACCAGCGGCGCGGTGAGCTATATCGAAGTATTAGACGCGGAACGCTCGCTGTTTTCCACGCAGCAAAATATCCTCGACCTTATTTATGCCCGGCAGGTTAATGAAATTAATCTCTTCACCGCGCTGGGCGGCGGCTGGGTCGAATAACCTCATTTAATGAAAAGGAATATAAACATGCGCAATTCACTTAACGCCGTTGTATTTGGTGCAATCATTATGTTTTCCGCCGGCCTCCAGGCCGAGGCTCATCAGCACGAAGGGATGAGTGCCGCCAGCGAAGGGCGCTCAGAGCAGATTATCACCGGAACCGGCATCGTGAAGGAGATCGATCTCACGAACAAAAAGGTCACGATTGCACATGAAGCCATCCCGGAAATTGGCTGGCCCGCGATGACCATGCGCTTCACCTTTATTCAGGCCGACGAGAGCATCAAGGCCTTAAAAGTCGGCAGCCGCGTTAATTTCTCATTTGTTCAGCAGGGCAATCTCTCTTTACTCAAGAGCATTAAATAGCGAGAAACGGCATGGCCTCTTTAAAAATAAAATATGCTGCCGTGATAGCCAGCAGCCTTATCGCGGGAGGGCTTATCTCGGTGACGGCATGGCAGGCTCTGCATTCATCGGCAAAAACAGAAAATAGCGCGCCGGAAAGAACGGTGCTTTTCTGGTATGACCCGATGAAGCCCGACGTTAAATTCGATAAGCCCGGTAAGTCGCCGTTTATGGATATGGATCTGGTGCCGAAATACGCGGACGAGAATGACGATAAAAGCGGTGCCGGTATCCGTATTGATCCGACGCAGGTCCAGAACCTGGGGTTAAAAACGCAGAAGGTGACGCGCGGAACGCTGAAGTATGCCCAGACGATCCCGGCGAACGTCAGCTATAACGACTATCAGTTTGTGATTGTGCAGGCGCGCGCGGAGGGTTTCGTTGAGAAAGTGTACCCGCTGACAATCGGCGATAAGGTGAAGAAAGGCACGCCGCTGGTTGATATCACGATCCCGGACTGGGTCGAAGCGCAGAGCGAGTTCCTGCTGCTTTCCGGCACCGGCGGTACGCCCACGCAGATAAAAGGGGTTCTCGAGCGGCTTAGGCTGGCCGGCATGCCGGACGACGATATCCAGCGGCTGCGCGCGACCCGCGCTATTCAGACCCGCTTTACCATCAGGGCGCCTATCGACGGCGTCATCACGGCCTTTGACCTGCGCACCGGCATGAATATATCGAAAGATAAGGTGGTGGCGCAGATTCAGGGGATGGATCCGGTCTGGATCGGCGCGGCGGTCCCTGAATCCATTGCTTATCTGCTGAAAGACACCTCGCAGTTTGCCGTTTCGGTACCGGCCTGGCCGGATAAATCCTTCCCGGTTGAAAAATGGAACCTTCTGCCAAGCGTGGACCCCACCACCCGGACGCTGCAGGTGCGTCTGCAGGTCTCAAACAAAGATGAGCTGCTGAAGCCGGGCATGAATGCGTACCTGAAGCTGAATACCCAAAGTCAGGAGATGCTGCTGATCCCGTCTCAGGCGGTTATCGATACCGGCAAAGAGCAGCGGGTCATCACCGTTGATGCAGAGGGGCGCTTTGTGCCGAAGCCTGTCCACGTTCTGCATGAATCTCAGCAACAGTCCGGTATCGGCTCTGGCCTGAATGAAGGGGATTCGGTGGTGGTCAGCGGTCTGTTCCTGATTGACTCGGAGGCCAATATTACCGGCGCGCTGGAGCGCATGCGCCAGGCTGAACCCGCTGACGACGCGCATTCAGGCCATTAAGGAGACGATGATGATTGAATGGATTATCCGGCGGTCGGTCGCCAACCGTTTCCTGGTGATGATGGGCGCGCTGTTTCTCAGCGTCTGGGGTACATGGACCATCATCAACACGCCGGTCGATGCCTTGCCCGATCTGTCTGACGTTCAGGTGATTATCAAAACCAGCTATCCCGGCCAGGCCCCGCAGATTGTTGAAAACCAGGTGACCTATCCGCTCACCACCACCATGCTGTCGGTTCCCGGCGCAAAAACCGTGCGCGGGTTTTCTCAGTTTGGTGATTCGTACGTGTACGTTATTTTTGAAGACGGGACCGATTTGTACTGGGCCCGTTCTCGCGTGCTGGAGTACCTGAACCAGGTGCAAGGCAAACTGCCCGCCGGCGTGAGCTCCGAAATCGGCCCGGACGCCACGGGCGTGGGCTGGATCTTTGAGTATGCGCTGGTGGATCGCAGCGGAAAACACGATCTCGCAGAGTTGCGCTCGCTGCAGGACTGGTTCCTCAAGTTTGAGCTGAAAACTATCCCGAACGTCGCCGAGGTAGCGTCGGTCGGCGGCGTGGTGAAGCAGTACCAGATTCAGGTCAACCCGTTAAAACTGTCTCAGTACGGCATCAGCCTGCCGGAGGTTAAGCAGGCCCTTGAGTCCTCTAACCAGGAAGCAGGGGGATCGTCAGTTGAAATGGCGGAAGCGGAGTATATGGTCCGCGCCAGCGGCTATCTGCAGACGATGGACGATTTCAATAACATCGTCCTCAAAACCGGCGAGAACGGTGTGCCGATTTACCTGCGCGACGTTGCCCGCGTGCAGACGGGGCCGGAAATGCGCCGCGGGATTGCCGAGCTGAACGGGCAGGGTGAAGTGGCGGGTGGCGTGGTGATCCTGCGTTCGGGCAAAAACGCGCGCGAGGTCATTACGGCGGTAAAAGATAAGCTGGAGACGCTGAAGGCCAGCCTGCCGCAAGGCGTTGAGATTGTGACCACCTACGACCGCAGCCAGCTTATCGACCGGGCCATTGATAACCTGAGCGGCAAGCTGCTCGAAGAGTTTATCGTGGTGGCCATCGTCTGCGCGCTGTTCCTCTGGCACGTCCGCTCCGCGCTGGTGGCGATTATCTCTCTGCCGCTTGGCCTGTGCATCGCCTTTATCGTCATGCACTTCCAGGGGCTGAACGCCAATATTATGTCCCTGGGCGGTATCGCCATCGCCGTTGGCGCGATGGTCGATGCCGCCATCGTGATGATTGAAAACGCGCATAAGCGGCTGGAAGAGTGGGATCGTCAGCATCCCGGGGAAGACATTGACAACGCCACGCGCTGGACCGTGATCACTAACGCTTCCGTTGAGGTTGGTCCGGCGCTGTTTATTAGCCTGCTGATCATCACCTTATCCTTCATTCCGATTTTTACCCTTGAGGGTCAGGAAGGGCGGCTGTTTGGCCCGCTGGCCTTCACGAAAACGTACGCCATGGCGGGCGCGGCCGCGCTGGCCATTATCGTTATTCCGATTCTGATGGGGTTCTGGATCCGGGGGAAAATCCCCGCGGAGAACAGTAACCCGCTGAACCGGCTGCTGATCGCAGCCTATCATCCGCTGCTGCTTAAGGTGCTTCGCTGGCCAAAAACCACCCTGCTGGTTGCGGCCTTGTCCATCTTCACGATTATCTGGCCGCTGAGCCAGGTGGGCGGCGAGTTCCTGCCGAAGATTAATGAGGGCGATCTGCTGTATATGCCGTCAACGCTGCCGGGCGTCTCTCCGGCAGAAGCGGCGGCGCTGCTACAGACCACGGACAAGCTCATCAAAACCGTTCCTGAAGTGGCCTCTGTGTTTGGTAAAACGGGTAAGGCAGAGACCGCAACGGACTCCGCACCGCTTGAAATGGTGGAAACCACCATTCAGCTTAAACCCGAGGACCAGTGGCGGCCCGGCATGACGATTGACAAGATTATTGACGAACTCGACGAGACGGTTCGTTTGCCTGGCCTGGCGAACCTCTGGGTACCGCCGATCCGCAACCGGATAGACATGCTTTCCACCGGGATCAAAAGCCCGATAGGCATCAAGGTGTCAGGGACCGTTTTGTCGGATATCGACGCCACGGCCCAGAGCATCGAGACGGTAGCCAAAACGGTGCCGGGCGTGGTGTCGGCCCTGGCTGAACGTCTGGAGGGCGGGCGCTACATTAATGTCGATATCAATCGGGAGAAAGCCTCCCGCTACGGGATGACGGTGGGCGACGTGCAGCTGTTTGTTTCATCGGCCATCGGCGGTGCGACGGTGGGTGAAACGGTGGAAGGCGTCGCGCGGTACCCGATTAACATTCGCTATCCCCAGGACTACCGGAACAGCCCGAGCGCGCTGAAGCAGATGCCGATCCTGACGCCGATGAAGCAGCAAATCACGCTGGGCGATGTCGCGGAGATTAACGTTGTTTCCGGCCCGACGATGCTGAAAACGGAAAATGCCCGACCTGCGAGCTGGATCTATATTGATGCCCGCGGCAGGGATATGGTGTCGGTGGTGAACGACATTAAGACCGCCATCAGCCAGGAGGTTAAGCTGAGGCCGGGAACCAGCGTCTCTTTCTCCGGGCAGTTTGAGCTGCTTGAGCATGCCAACAGGAAGCTAAAGCTGATGGTGCCGATGACGGTGATGATCATCTTCATTCTGCTCTATCTGGCGTTCCGACGCGTGGATGAGGCGTTGCTGATCCTGATGAGCCTGCCGTTCGCGCTGGTGGGAGGGATATGGTTCCTGTACTGGCAGGGCTTCCATATGTCTGTCGCAACCGGCACCGGGTTTATCGCCCTGGCCGGGGTGGCGGCAGAATTTGGGGTGGTCATGCTGATGTATTTACGCCATGCCATTGAAGCGCATCCGGCGCTGTCCAGGCGCGAAACCTTCACCGAGCAGGGGCTTGATGACGCCCTTTATCATGGCGCCGTGCTGCGCGTGCGGCCAAAGGCGATGACCGTCGCGGTGATCATTGCCGGTCTGCTGCCCATTCTGTGGGGGACCGGTGCCGGGTCAGAGGTCATGAGCCGGATAGCGGCACCGATGATTGGCGGGATGATCACGGCGCCGCTGCTATCGCTGTTTATTATTCCTGCGGCGTACAAGCTGATCTGGTTGCGCAGGCATAAAAAGCCATAAAAAAACCGCCGGCAACGGCGGGTTTTCTACGGGATGAATGCTTAGCGCGCCTGGCTGATAAGCTTGCGCCAGGCTCTGTTATGCAGAGTAAACAGCAGCATCTTATAGAAAGCGGTAGAGAGGATACAGCTGCCGCTCAGCCCCAGCATGATAATACTCACCAGCGCTGCGGTCAGGCTGACGCCCGGAGCAGCGCTACCGCTCAGCGCGGCCAGCAGGTAGGCTGCCGTTAATACCAGGCTTATCGCCGCCAGCGTAAGGTGTAACCGCACGGCGCGCATGCTGCCTTTGCCCATCATAAACATCGTCACGCCGTTAATGCCGGCGAACAGCAGGGCGACCAGCACAACCCACGCGAATACGCGTTCGGCCGGCTGGCCGAGTGCGGCGAGTACGCCATACCCCAGCCACAGTTGCGGAATGGCGAAACTGACAATCACCCCAAGCGTACTGACCGCCGCTGGAATACCCATGGTGTGTAGTCCCACAGGCTTACCCATTTCGTCGGCCAGTTGCGTCTTCAGCTGCTGCAGCTGTGTCGGTGCGGCATGGTTTATGCAGGCGGCCACCTCGTTACAGCGTTGCAGGCGAAGGGATATTCTTTTAATCATATAAATAATCAACGTTTCAGCCTGTTTCCCTGGAAGCAACAAATGATTAAATTTCACCGGCAGACTTTCTCAGCACGGTAATATCCCTCTTAGGCGACTCACCAAACATCCGCGTATATTCCCGGCTGAAATGGGATAAGCTTTCGTAACCGACAGCATAGGCCGCTGTGGTGACATCGTAATGCTCATTCAGCATGAGTCGTCTGGCTTCATTGAGGCGCAGCCATTTCTGATACTGGAGCGGACTCATTCCCGCAAGCTGCCTGAAATGTCGGTGGAAAGAGGGCGTGCTCATCTGAACCCGACTCGCCAGCTCCTCGATGCGTAAAGGCGAAGCAATATGGGTCTTTAACCAGTCGATAGCTTTACCGATACGGTAGCCATGGCCGTCTACTGCTGCAATCTGTCTGAGATGATCGGACCGATCGCTCATCAAAAGCCGGTAATGTATCTCCCGTTGAATCAGCGGGCTGAGAACAGGAATGGCTTCAGGCTCGTCAAGCAATGAAAGCAGGCGGCAGAAAGGCTCCAGCAAAACATCTGTCATGGTTCCTATACCGACACCTGTTCCCGCATCGCGTTTTTTCACTGGCGGCAGGCCGCCCTGCGTAATTAATTCCATCAGCACGCGTTGATCAAGTTTATAGGCTATGCCGACGCACGGCCGAGATACTGATGCATGTAACACTTCCGAACTGGCTGGTAAGTCGAGAGAGGTGATCAGGAATTTTTTCGCATTATAGGTATAAGGTTCGCCTCCAACCCACATTATCTTCTCGCCGTTAGCCACCAGAACGATGCTCGGTGGAACCAGGCAGCTCACCGGAGGGGCAGGTTCGTTCCGCCGGAATAATTCCAGCCCTTCGACAGCAGTGGGAAAATCACCGGTATCGGGCGTGCGCTGAGCAATATTCCGGGAGAGTTCGTCGAGTCGTTTCTCAACCGACTTGTTTGAAATCATTCTGTAACGCCTCACATTTGTTGCGTCTATGCAACCCCGTCAACTTACCTGTTATGAATGCTGAAATATACGGTTTGGCCTCAGGTTAATAGGATCGGGCAAATAATGCAGAGTATTTTAATAACATATTTCTTTAATGATATTCAAAATAGCAACAACGCAACCCGTACCGAATTCGGTTCCTGAAAATTTAATGTAAGGTTTTGATATCATGACGCTAAATTCTTCAACTCGTTTTTTTAATGGTGCACTCCTTGCCGGTGCGATGGCTCTGATTTCAACAGAATCTGCGGTTGCCCAGCCTGCACCAGGCACAGCAGACTCTTCGGCGCGTCTGGTTCAGACGTGGGATAAAACCTTCCCAAGGAGCGACAAAGTGGATCATCAAAAAGTAACGTTTAAAAACCGTTACGGCATTACGCTTGCGGCAGATGTGTATCTTCCTAAAGATCGCGGGAATAAGAAGCTTGCTGCGCTTGTTATTTCCGGGCCTTTTGGCGCGGTAAAAGAGCAGGCTTCAGGCCTTTATGCCCAGACCTTAGCCGAGCGCGGATTCGTGACGCTGGCTTTTGATCCGTCTTATACCGGTGAAAGCAGTGGGGAACCCCGCAATATCGCGTCACCTGATATTAATACTGAAGACTTTATGGCAGCCGTCGATTTTATTGGACTGCAACCTTACGTGGATCGCGAGCGAATCGGTGTCATCGGTATCTGTGGCATGGGGGGGATTGCCCTGAACGCAGTTGCCGTGGATAAACGCGTAAAAGCCGTTGTTGCCAGCACCATGTATGATATGAGCCGCGTGATGTCGAAAGGCTACAATGACAGCGTAACACCTGAGCAACGCGAGCAGGCTCTTGAGAAGATGAGCCTCCAGCGCTGGGAAGATGCGGCAAACGGGAAACCGGCCTACCAGCCAGCTTACAATAAACTGAAGGGTGGGGAAGCACAGTTCCTCGTGGACTATGCGGACTACTACATGACCAAACGCGGATATCATCCACGAGCCGTCAACTCAGGGAACTCATGGTCCGTGACAACGCCGATGTCCTTCATGAATTTCCCGCTGATGACTTACATTAAGGAAATTTCTCCGCGTCCAATCCTGTTTGTTCATGGCGAAAAAGCGCATTCGCTTTACTTCTCCAGAACGGCATATGAAGCGGCAAATCAGCCTAAAGAGCTTCTGATTGTTAAAGATGCCACGCATGTCGATTTGTACGATCGTATGGATAAGATTCCGTTCGATAACATCACGGCATTCTTCAATAAGTATCTTAATAAGCGATAACCTTCTCAGTAACCGGTGCAGTGGCCAAAAGGCCATTGCACTTTTATTATTTTGATAAAACCGATTATTACTTTGATAAAAACGGCGCTGCTCGGGAATCATTCTCAGGCAGCGCCGTTTTCGATGGACGCTTTTCACACAACGGCGCGGTTTTTACGCGTGCGCAATCACAAAAACGAACCCTGATGTTCACCTCGTTGATCTCTGGCACAAATCTTGGATTTGTCCGTAGCGATGGGCTTTTCCCGTGGCTACTTACAGGATTGATAATAAGGGGAGCATTATGTGTGCTTTGCGTTCAGCGTCGCCAGGGCGCGTGGATGGGTTGGCGAAAGTCAAAGGAACCGCCATATATGGCGATGATACAACACTGCCGGATATGCTCTACGGCGTGTGTCGCTATGCGGATATTCCCGCAGGAAAAATCGACGAGCTGGATCTTAGCGACGCGCTGGCGGTAGACGGCGTGGTGAGGATTGCCACCTGGCAGGATATTCCCGGCACGCCGGTGGTGGGCGTTATCGTTAAAGATTACCTGCCGATAGTCAAAGACGAGGTGGTCTTTCACGGCGACGTTATCGCCGTTGTCGCCGCAACCACCTATGAAGCGGCGTGTGAAGCAGCTGATAAAATCCACGTGCGCTACACGCCGTATGCGCCGCTCACCGACGTGGAAGCGGCGCTGGCGCCCAATGCACGGCGAATTCACCCGGAGCGCGACGACAATATTGCCGCACATCACCACACCATTAAAGGCGATATCGAAAAGGGATTTGCTGACTCCCTGCATATCCTTGAACGCGAATATGAGGTCGGCTTCCAGGAACATGCCTATATTGAACCGGAAGTGGTGCTGACCTGGCTGGACCCTACTGACGGCAGCCTGATTATTTCCGGCTCTATTCAGAACCCGCACCGGGTGCGCAGCTTTGTGGCCAAATTTATGGGCTGCCCGCAGAGCCAAATCAACGTCAAGCGCGCGGTCATGGGCGGTTCGTTTGGCGGTAAGGATGACGTTATCGATCATCTTGCCTGCCGCTCGGCGCTTCTGACGCGCCTGACCGGGAAGCCGGTCAAGTTCGCCTATACCCGCGAACAGTCCATCATTGAAAGCTGCAAACGCCACCCCTACAAAATGAAATACAAAGTAGGGCTGAACGACGCCGGACGTATCCAGGCAATGAAAATCGATATTCTGGCCGACAGCGGCGGCTATGCGGCCTCATCGCCGTTTGTCACCTGGCGATCTTCCGTACAGGCGGCTGGCCCGTACGCGATCCCCAACGTGCATATCGATGTTAAGGCGGTGTACACCAATAACAGCTATACCTCTGCGATGCGCGGTTTTGGCTCGCCGCAGGTGGTTTATGCTAATGAATCATTGATGGATGAAATCGCCGAGTATCTCAATATCTCACCGGTTGAAATTCGTGAAATCAATGCATTACGTCAGGGCGATACGTCCGTGACTGGCCAGGTTTTCGATCAGCATACGGTGTCGGCATGCGAGGTGCTGAAAAAGGCGGCCGCCTCGGCGGAATTTATGGCGAAGCGTAAGCATTACCACGCGCTGAACGAGCAAGGCGGCGTGTATCGCTACGGCATTGGGTTGGCGCTCAGCTATCGCGGTTGCTCCATTGGCGCGGAAGGGGTTGATACCTCAACGGCGTTGATTCAGGTCAACGAAGATGGCAGCGTTAATCTCTCTACGTCGGTATCGGAAAACGGTCAGGGCCTACAAACCACGATGTCGCTTATCGCGGCTGAAGCTTTCGGGATAACGATGACCGACATCCACTTCAGCGAACCGCCCACCTCAGTGATTGGCGACGGCGGCTCGACCGCCGCCACGCGCGGGACGATGGTTGGCGGCGGGGCGATTCTGGATGCCGCGGAGAAAATTAAGCGGCGCATTCTGAGCGTGGTGGGCGAGAGCATCGGCGCGACATGCCTTGAAGATACCTGCTGGCAGGACGGTTTTATCATCAATAAACAGGATGATAGCCGGCGCATAGCGTTTAAAGATGCGGTCAATAAAACCAAATGGGCCAGCGTCAGCCTCACCGAGTACGGCTGGTTTGTGCCGCCGCCGATCCACTGGGATGAAGAAAAAGGCTGCGGCAGCCCGTATTTCACCTGGGTATATGGCTGCCAGGTTGCGGAAGTGCGGGTCAACACCAGCACCGGTAAGACCGACCTGCTGCACGTGACCGCCGCGCATGACGTGGGCCAGGTGCTGAACCCGGTCGGCTTTGAGGGCCAGGTATGCGGCGGCATTGCACAGGGCTTTGGCTACGCGCTGCTGGAAGATTTTAATATTGAACACGGGCAGGTGAAGTCCGAGAACTTTGACAGCTACCTGCTGCCGACCATCAAGGACATTCCCTCCATTACGGTGATCGGGGTGGAAAACCCGGATAAAGCGGGTCCGCTGGGGGCGAAAGGCATTGGCGAACCGGCCACCGAGCTGGCGGCCGCCGCCATCAACAACGCCGTGAGCTTTGCGCTGGGCACGCGTTTTAACCACCTGCCGTTGACGCTGGAGCAGGTGATTCTCGGCTATAACCTGAAAAAACCGGCGCGCCAGAGCGAGCTGATGATTGAGCAGGAGAATAAAAAGCAGGTGCTGCGGCTTACCGACGTCACGGTGACGCGGCCGAAGAGTCTGGATGAGGCGCTGGCACTGCTAAAAAGTGACGGTGTCACTGCAATTGCGGGCGGGACAGATGTCATCGTGCAGGGGCGGCTGCAAACCAAACCGGTGAGGCTGGTTGATATCTCCCGCCTCAGCGAGCTGACCGGGATAACGGAAGATCCGCAAAGCCATGAGGTGTCCATCGGCGCAGCGGTCACCTTTAACCGTATTACCGACCATCCGCTGCTGCGCGAACGCTACCCGCTGCTGGTGCAGGCCTGCCATACGGTCGGTTCTCACCAGATCCGTAACCGCGCAACCATCGGCGGCAATATCGTCAACGCCGCGCCGTGCGGCGACTCGATTCCGCCGTCGATTCTTTACGATGCCAGCATCGAACTGCGTTCCCACACCGCCGCCCGCCGCATGTCGCTGGCCGAGTTTCTGCTCTCGGGCTACAAAACGCAACGCCAGCCGGATGAGCTGCTCACTCGCGTGATTCTCCCGGCTCCGGCGCACCCTAAAGCGAAGGGGTTTTACCATCAGTTGGGGCGGCGAAACGCGCTGAACATTACCCGTCAGAGCTTAACCGCGCTGCTGGAGTTCGCTGCTGACGGTACCGTCAGCTACTGTCGGCTGGTCGACGGCGCGTTGTTCAGCAAACCGCAGCGTCTGCTTGACGTTGAGCGCTGTCTGCTGGGGCAGCGCATCACGCCGCAAACCATTGATAGCGCCTGCGAGGTGCTGGACAAGCTGATTTATGCCGCCATCGGCAAACGCTGGTCCGCCGCCTATAAGCAGCCGGTTTTTGTCAGCATGTTCCGCGACATGATGGCGCAGGCATCCGCTCAATAATCAGTGAAAGCAGGGCACCTGGCGCCCTGTCGAGGACAAAACAATGAGTGTCATTAAAGTGAAGGTCAACGGCAAACTGGTAGAAGCCAAAGTTGAAGGCAATATGCGTCTGCTGGATTTGGTCCGCAACACGCTGAAGTTAACCGCAACGAAGGAAGGCTGCTCTATTGGTGAATGCGGCGCCTGTACGGTGATGATGGACGGCAAAGCGGTCTGTTCCTGTCTGGTGCTGGCGGAACAGTGCGATGAAGCGGAAGTCACCACCCTGGAAGGGCTAAACGACAACCCGATTACGCAAAAACTACAGTATGCTTTTGTGGAGAAAGGCGGCGTACAGTGCGGCTTCTGCACGCCGGGCGTGCTGGTCAGTACGACCGCGCTGCTGCAGGAAGTGCCACAGCCGAGTGACGAACAGTTGAAAGACGTGCTGGAAGGGAACATATGTCGCTGCACCGGCTACCAGCCGATTCTTGATTCTATCCACCACGCGTTAAAGTCATAACGCGATGATGGCGCGCCGGGGAGGTTCAGACCTCCCCAACAGCGCCGTTTACGCGTGACCCTCGCTACATTCACGCAGCCGTGCTTTAAGCTTCGCATACTCTTCTGCAACGTAGCGCTCTGCCGCCGCCTGATCGGTAATCGCCTCTACCCGTACCGCGCAGTACTTATACTCCGGGGTCTTAGTGATGGGGCTGAGGTTTTCCGTGACCAGCTCGTTACAGGCGCCAATCCACCACTGGTAGGTCATGTAAATGGCTCCTTTGTTTGGCCGTTCGCTCACGTTCGCCCGGGTAATAATCCGCCCCTTACGCGAGTTCACCCACACCAGCGCCTCATCGACAATGCCTAAACGCGCCGCGTCGGCGGTGTTGATCTGCGCATACCCCGGCTCATCCGCCAGCGCAGAGAGCGCCGAACAGTTCCCGGTCATCGAGCGGCACGAGTAGTGGCCCACTTCGCGCACCGTGGAGAGCACCATGGGAAATTCCTCGGTCAATTTGTCGATCGGCGCTACCCAGTCGCAGGTGAAAAAGTGCGCCAGCCCGTCTGGCGTGGAGAAACGATCTTTGAACAGCCATGAGGTTCCCTTATCCGCTGGAGATTCATCGCGACACGGCCACTGCACGTACCCCAGCTCGCCCATTTTCTCATAGGTGGCACCGAAGAAATCCGGACACAGATGGCGCAGTTCATCCCAGATTTCCTGCGTGTTACGGTAGTGCATCGGATAACCCATGCGGGTGGCGATTTCGCTGATAATCTGCCAGTCGGTTTTCAGATCCCACTGTGGCTCCACCGCTTTATAGAAGCGCTGGAACCCACGGTCGGCGGCGGTATAAACGCCTTCATGCTCACCCCACGATGTGGAGGGCAGGATGACGTCTGCCGCAGCCGCGGTTTTGGTCATGAAAATGTCCTGCACAATTACCAGCTCCAGCGTCTCAAACGCCTTGCGCACCGCCGACAGCTCGGCGTCGGTTTGCAGCGGGTCTTCCCCCATGATGTACGCCGCACGGACTTCGCCCTGTGCCGCGCGGTGCGGCAGCTCGCTGATGCGATAGCCGGTATGCGCCGGCAGGCTCTCAACCCCCCAGGCTTTCGCGAACTTCTCGCGGTTTTCGGCCACTTTTACGAACTGATAGCCCGGATAGGTGTCCGGTAGGGCCCCCATATCGCAGGCTCCCTGTACGTTATTTTGCCCGCGAACCGGGTTGACGCCGACGCTCGCTTTGCCAAGATTGCCGGTCAGAATCGCCAGGCTGGTCAGCGCGCGCACCGTTTCGACTCCCTGATAGAACTGGGTGACGCCCATGCCCCACAAAATCGTGGCCGTTCGCGCGCTGGCGTACAGTCGGGCGCAGGCGCGAATGTCCTGCGTGCTAATGCCGGTAATCTCTTCAACCGATTCCGGCGGATAGCCTTCGACAATGTTACGGTACTCCTCAAAGCCTTCAGAACGCCGGGCAACAAATGATTTGTCGTAAAGATCCTCCGCAATAATGACGTGGCCAATGGCATTCAACAGCGCGATATTAGAGCCGTTTTTGAGCGCCAGGTGCATATCGGCGATGCGGGCGGTTTCAATACGCCGTGGATCGCAAACGATAATTTTTGCGCCATTTCGCTTCGCATTAAGCACATGGTTGGCGACGATAGGGTGAGAATCTGCCGGGTTGTAGCCGAAGATAAACACCAGTTCGCTGTTATCAATTTCAGTGATGGCATTGCTCATTGCGCCGTTACCGACCGACTGGTGCAGACCTGCAACCGAAGGGCCGTGTCAGACGCGCGCGCAGCAGTCGACGTTATTGGTACCGATAACCGCGCGGGCGAATTTTTGCATCACATAGTTGGTTTCGTTGCCGGTACCCCGCGAAGAACCGGTGGTTTGAATGGCATCAGGGCCATATTTCGCTTTGATTTCGCTAAGCCGCGTGGCGACGTAATCCAGCGCTTCATCCCACGAGACCGCTTCCAGCTTGCCGCCGCGCTGGCGGCGTATCATCGGCGTTTGCAGGCGCGGCGTCAGAATGCGGGTATCGTGGACAAAATCCCAGCCGTAGTAGCCTTTCAGGCACAGCGTACCCTGGTTGTTTTTGCCCATTGCCGCCTCGGCGCGAACGATCCGCCCGTCCTCAACCACCAGCTGCAGCTTGCAGCCAGCGGCACAGTAAGGGCAGACGGTGGTCACTTTTTTCATCATGGTTCTCCAGATAAGCGTGACATCCTAAAAAAACAGCCAAAAATCAAAGCGGCTGCGTACCCCAAAGGCAATGGCCTGCTGGACGGCGGGCAGGGTCATTAACGCCAGCACCAGCAACGCCAGTATGATTCGGTTTTGCATTATTCCCCCCCGCTGTGTTGTGGCTGTTGGCCCTTCTGGACCTTGCGCAGCAGCAGCCACATACGAACGGTGCGTACCGCCATATTTCGCGCCGCGGCGCTCGGCGGCAGCGGATCGGGTTCCGGAATATCGTGAGAGATACGCAGCGGCACGCTGCCGTTGAGCGTCAGGTTGGCGACGATTGCCGTGAGCGTCCCGATGGTGATACCGCTGTGGAGGAACAGCTGCATCATCGGCGGGAACTGGGCAAACAGGTTCGGTACCAGGACCGGCATCATGCCCAGACCCAGCGTCAGTGCTACCACCATGCCATTGTTATTGTTACGGTAGTCGACCTGGCCAAGGGTACGAATACCGGAGACGGCGACCATGCCAAACATCACGATCCCGGCGCCGCCGAGGATCGGCTTTGGGATCAGCACGACCAGCGCGGCCATTTTCGAGAACAGGCCCATCAAAATGAGAATCGCCCCAGAGACCGATACCACAAAGCGGCTGCGTACGCCGGTCAGGCCGATCAGGCCGACGTTCTGCGCAAAAGCGGCATAGGGGAAAAGGTTGAAGAAACCGCAAAGGGTGGTGGCCAGCCCGCAGGTGTTCAGGCCGTTGCGCAACATGGTGGCATCCACTTTCTTACCGACGATATCGCCGGTGGCCATAATCGAGGACATGGTTTCCACCATCACCACGACCATGACCATGGACAGCAGGGCGACGGGAACGATATGAAACTCAGGGCGGGCAAACTGCATGACCGTCGGCAGATGCAGCCACGGGGTGGCGTTCACCAGGTGAAGGTCGAGCGGCTTGAAGAAGCTCCAGAGGATTGTGCCAATAATCAGCCCGATCAGCACCGCCGTGTTTTTAACCACTCCGGTGGCGAAGGTGTACAGGTTGAGAATGATGACCAGCGTAATCGCGGCCATCAGCAGGGAAAATAGGTCGCCGAAGCCTTGCATTTCCGTGCTCCCGCCGCCTATCCACCCGCCGGCCACTGGCATGATCGACAGGCCAATCAGCGTGACAATACTGCCCATCACCACCCTGGGAAAGAAACGAATCAGGCGACTAATCCACGGCGCGCAGCAGAGGATAAAGATCCCCGAGACAATTACCGAGCCGGAAATGGCACCGATACCGTACTCTTTGCCAATCAGCACCATCGGGATCAGCGCGGCGAAGGTGCAGCCCTGAATCAGCGGCAAACGGCAGCCGAGCCAGGGACGAATCCCCATCGACTGGACGATGGTTGCCGCGCCGCAGATAAACAGATCGGCGCTAATCAATAGAATGATGTGCTCGGCGGGCAGGCCAACGGCGTTGCCGACCACCAGAGGAACGGCCACCGCGCCGGCGTACATCACCAGCACGTGCTGCAGTCCGTAGAGAATCATTTGCGTTATCGGCAAAACCTCATCGACCGGCGCCGTTGAAGCCGTCGAGCGTGAGGCAGGAATGGCAGAATCTTTCATGAGGTGGTTATCTCCTTTACGACTTTCGCTCGGTTGAGAGCGGAAGTTACGATTCGAAGGCAGTTGCCTCCCTGAACTGATGTCGCCATCAGCGTGTTGCGCGCACGGCGATAACTATGCGTAAGCTGTGCCAGAATTAACCGTTTAGCGGAGCAAAGAATATTTTTGTGAATGGAGTCACGACTTGTTGAAAATAACTACGCGGTGGCGAAACAGGAATGAAAGAGGGGATAAATACCCGGGTATCACTATGAGAGTAACGCTCTCATTTTGGTATCGAATAAGATAAAAGACGCCGCCGCGGAAAAATGAGAATAATTGTTTATTTGACCTGCATCGCAAAAAATAACCCCAGCAGACGCGCAACCCAAAATGCGCCTGAATATTGCATCGCGACCCTTGATGAATATCTGAATAAAAGGGAAGCCAATGAACCGATTTATTGTGGCTGATGCCACCCGCTGTATTGGTTGTCATGCCTGTGAGGTTGCCTGCGTGACCGCTCATCATCAGGATAACTGGCCGCTGCAGCGCCGCGATTTCACGCCGCGCATTCAGGTTGTTTTCCACCGTAAAGAGAGCCGTACCGCCACTTGCCACCACTGTAACGACGCGCCCTGCGTGGCGTCCTGCCCAACGGAGGCGCTCTATTTCGCTAACAACAGCATTCAGCTGAAGCAGGAAAAATGTATTGGCTGTAAGAACTGCGTCATCAGCTGTCCGTTCGGGGCTGTCGAAATGGTCGCTGCCAATGAAGACGCGCCGCTGCTGGCGCAGAAATGCGATCTGTGCAGCGAGCACCCCAGCGGGCAACCGGCCTGCGTGGCCACCTGCCCAACGCAGGCGCTGCGCCTGATGGATGAGCAACAGCTTGAAAATATCCGCCGCGAGCGCCAGACGCGTACCGTACTCGGGCAGCCGGTGCAGCCGCGCCAGCCGCGGCTTCGTGACATATTCCTCGCTAAACCCCCTCGCGTCGGGGCGAAAAAGGTCGACCCAGCGCTGCGCAAATCGCATTTCGAGGAGATTTACTACGGTCTGGGCTGCTCAGAAGCGGAATATGAGAGCGAACGCTGCCTGAGCTGCGCGCAGAAAGCATGGTGCAACTGGACCTGCCCACTGCATAACCACATTCCCGATTTTATTCGCCTGGTTAACGAAGGAAAAATCATTGAAGCGGCGGAGCTGTGCCATCAGAGCAGCTCATTGCCGGAAATTTGTGGTCGCGTTTGCCCGCAGGATCGCTTATGCGAAGGGGCCTGCACGCTGAAAAACGAGGGGGGCGCGGTGGCGATTGGCAATCTCGAACGCTACATCACCGACAACGCGCTGGCGATGGGCTGGCGTCCGCAGGTGGCTGGCGTGACGCCGCGCAAGGAGCGGGTTGCCATTATTGGCGCGGGGCCTGCGGGGCTGGGCTGCGCCGATGTTCTGGTGCGTGCAGGGGTGCAGGTGGATGTCTTTGATAAGCATCCGGAGATTGGCGGTCTGCTGACGTTTGGCATCCCGCCCTTCAAGCTGGATAAAGGGATCCTTGGCATGCGCCGGACGATCTTCAGCGAAATGGGCATTCAATTTCATTTAAACCAGGAAGTTGGGCGTGATATCGACTTTAACGATTTGGTCGCCAATTACGATGCGGTATTCCTCGGCGTCGGCACCTATGGCCTGATGGCCGCGGGACTGGAAGGTGAAGACGCACCTGGCGTGATCCAGGCGCTGCCGTTCCTGATCGCCAGCACCCGCGAGGTGATGGGGCTTGAAGAGAGCGCGGAGTACCCGCTTATTGATATTCAGGACAAGCACGTGGTGGTGCTGGGCGGCGGTGATACCGCGATGGATTGCCTGCGTACGGCGGTGCGGCGCGGAGCCGCGAGCGTGACCTGTGCCTATCGTCGCGACGAGCTGAGCATGCCCGGCTCTATAAAAGAGGTGGTCAACGCGCGGGAGGAAGGTGTGGAATTCCAGTTCAACGTCCAGCCGCAGTATATCCAGCGCAACCGTAAGGGGCAGGTCAGCGCGGTCGGCATGATTCGCACCGACATGGGAGAGCCCGGGCCGGATGGCCGCCGCCGTCCAAGGCCGATTGTGGGCTCTGGCTTTGAGCTACAGGCGGATGTGCTGATCATGGCATTTGGTTTCCAGGCCCACGATATGCCGTGGCTACGCGGCCACGGCGTTCAGCTGGACCGCTGGGGGCAAATCCGTACCGGCGGCAGCGGTCGCGGCACCACGCAAACCAGCAACGACAAGATTTTTGCCGGCGGTGACGCGGTGCACGGCGCTGACCTGGTGGTCACGGCGATGGTGGCGGGGCGTCAGGCCGCCAGTGAAATGCTGACGCTGTTTAATAGCAAGGAGGGCGCATGACCAGCTTTATCATGGCCAACCTGGCGTCCTGTATTGGCTGTCGCACCTGCGAGATAGCCTGCGCGCTGGAACATGCCACAGAACATGCAGCGTTCGCGCCGCGCCTGACGGTGCTGCGTCTGAATACGCTTAGCGTGCCGGTAATGTGCCATCAGTGTGAAAATGCCCCCTGCGTGGGGGCGTGCCCGGTGGGCGCATTAACCATGGGGGACGAGCGGGTGGAAGCCGATGCCGCCCGCTGTATCGGCTGTCAGAGCTGCGTGGTGGCCTGTCCGTTTGGCGTGATTACTGTCGAGGTAGCCAAAAATCAGTCAGCGACGATTGTGAAGTGCGATCTCTGCCACGGGCGCGAGCGCGGCCCGGCCTGTATTGACGTCTGCCCAACGGCAGCATTAAGTAAAATCACCGGCGAGGCGCTGGCGGAAATGCAAAAGCAGCGCAAGATAACCACCGCATTCTGACGTTATAGCCGGGCGTGGCCCGGCCATACGCGACCGGGCCTGATGTTGTGGTTCAGTCTAGCCCATCCATTCGTTTCCACATCTTCGCCGCCACCTTACGCGCTTCGGCGAAAATCGGCTCGCAGTCGAAGGTAAACTGGCGGTTTTCATAGACCATCACGCCGTTGACCATCACGCTGTGCACGTTGCCCGAACTCATGCCAAAGGCGATATGCCCGGCGATGTTCTCCGCCACTAACGGGGTAGGCGGCAGATAATCGCACACGGTGAGATCCGCTTTATATCCCGCGGCAATACGGCCAAACTGCGCATTGAAGTTGCGGCTGAGCAGGGTATTACCGTTGCTGAGCGCCCTGGCAAAGCCGTCTGGCCAGAGCGGGCCACCGGCGTCGCGGTGTTTGAAGAACGCGAACTTCAGCTCTTCAAACATATCGGAACCGATGCCGTCGGTGCCCAGCGCCAGGTTGCGGTAGGCGGTGAGCTTGTGGTTATAGCCCACGTGGTTATTCATATTAGAGCGCGCGTTATGCACCAGGAAACCGTCGCGTTCGTTCAGTAAGGCGATATCGGCGTCGGAGAGATACAGGCCATGCGCGATCAGCGTCTTAGGGCCGATCAGGTCAAACTCCGCCAGGCGAACCAGCAGATCCTTAGCGTAATGATGATGGCTATGCGAGACGTCATAGCTGTCCTCCGCCGCGTGGATATGAAGCCCGCGACCGGTCGCCTTCACCGCTTCGCTTAGCATCGATAAACCTGCATCGGTGACGGTAAACGGCGCATGCGCGCCGATATGCGCCTCGACCAGGTATGGCGCATTCCCCGCTTCGCGCGCGCGGTCTATTTCGCGCGCAAAGCGGATATTTTCTTCGACGCTGGCCTGGAGCTCCTGCTGTCCGCCGTTACGATCGGTGGTTTCAAAGCAGGTCATGCCGCGCAGGCCCACCTTCACGAAAGCGTTACGCAGCTGGCTCAGCGAGCCGGCAATGTAGTTCGGCGAGGCATGATGATCGATGACCGCCGTACAGCCGCTGCGAATCGCCTCCATGGCGCAGATAAGCCCGCTATAGTACAGCGACTCTTCGTCCAGCGCGCGGTCGAGCCGCCACCATAGGTTTTTCAGCGTGGAGATAAAGTCCGGGCTCGGGGCGATATTGGCCTGAATGCCGCGCGATAATCCCGAATAGAAGTGGTTATGGGAACAGACCATTCCCGGCATCACCAGCCTGCCGTGCATCTCCTTGATTTTTGCCTGCGGGTATTGATGGCCAAGATCGTGTCCGACGGCGACGATGTCCGTGTTTTCGATTACGATGTCGACATTTTCCTGCACCATCGCCGGGTAGAGTTGGGCGATAGTGGCGTTTTTTAGCAGTAGCTGACTCATACTTCAACGGCCCCCAGAAGATAGTGATGATGGCGATAGACATGGCTGATGATGCGGCACATGGCTTCCAGCTGCGGTGGTATCTGATTGAACTGCCCGCCGTCGTCGAGCGTCAGCAGCCAGGTTTGAGCGTTCTGGCGAATATGGACGCGGTTCCCCTCGACCAGGAAGCCCGGATTGCTGCTGTTGCTGAAATCCTGCGGCAGGCTGAAGACGGTAATTTTGTCTTTATACGGTTTGCCCTGCCATGGGCAGAACTGGGCGCAGTTGCCGCATTCGTTGCAGTAGGCGTCGAGGTGCAACGTCTGAAAGCGGTTTTCGAATCCGGGGACGGCAATCGACACGTTGGCGCGGTTCGGGCAAACGTCCACGCATTTACTGCACACATAGTTGCATTCCAGGCAGCGTGCGGCTTCCTGAGCGACGAACGCGTCGCGATCGTCTTTGCCTACGCTGGCGACCACAATGGCGCCTTTACGCCGGTACACTTCAGCGGGATCAACCTTGTTCCAGTGCTTGTCGCCATGATGGCTGCGGATATTTTCCCGGGCCAGAATCGTCTCCGTTGCCCGACGTGCGTTGCTGATGGCGGAAACAATTGAGGACGGTCCGCGCTGTACGTCGCCAATCAGGAATACCCCCGGTTTGCGGGTTTCACCATCGGCGTTCACCTCCGGCCAGCCGCGCGCGTCCAGCGGAACGCCCATCGCGGCCAGCGCTTCTCCGTCCTGTTGTTCACCAATGGCGGTAATCAACGTGTCTACCCGTAACGTACAGGTTTCTGCTGTCTCTACCGGGCGGCGACGGCCTTTTTCATCGATCTCACCCAGCGCCATTACGCGTACGGTTAACGTCCCGTCGGCATCGAATCGCTCTGGATTATTCAGGAAGCGGAAGGTGACACCATCGTGTACGGCTTCTTCATACTCTTCACGCCAGGCTGGCATCTCCTGCTGCGAACGGCGGTAGATGACGGTCGCCTGCTCAACGCCCGGTACGCGTAAGGCCGCACGGGCGCAGTCCATTGCGGTATTCCCCGCGCCAACGATAGCCACGTGCTTACCTAACTGCAGGTTATCGCCCCGGTTATATTCACGCAGGAAGGACAACGATTTACGCACGTTCGGGTTATCACCCTGGAGCTTCACGCCGCTGTTTTTATCGGTGCCGGTGCCGACCAGAACGTAGCGGAATCCCTGCTGCTGGAGCTTTTCCACCGTCAGGTGTGGGTCGCAGCCGTAGACAATATTGACGCCGTGACTCACCACAAAGTCGATATCCTGCTGGATAAGCTCTCCGGGGATGCGGAACTGAGGAATAATGTTGCGCACCACGCCGCCGGCGTTAGCTTCGCGCTCGAATAACGTGACGCTGTAACCTTCGCGCGCCAGGAAATACCCCGCGGCCAGACCTGCGGGTCCCGCGCCAATCACCGCAACCGGGTGCTGGGTGCCTGAACCGGCGGGTTTATGCCAGCGACGCTGATATTCATCCCAGCCTTTTTCGAGGGCGATTTTCTTCAGTTCACGAATGTTCAGCGCGCTGTCGTAGTCGAGGCGCGTACAGTTGTACTGGCACTGATGGTCGCAAATATGGCCGGTAATCGCCGGCAGCGCGTTGCGCTGATAGATAAGCTCCAGCGCGTCAACGTAGCGCTGTTCGCCCATCAGCCGAATGTACTCGGGGATATCCTGCTTGATAGCACACGCGCTGACGCAGGGAGCGACGTAGCAGTCGGTCAACGGCAGCTTTTCACCCACATCAATCCGGTCGTCCGGTTTCCAGTGCTTCTGGGTATAGGCCATGCTGACCGCTTTTTCCGCCAGCGCGTTCAGGCGCTTAACGTCAACCTGCGTCATTTGCCAGCCGTCGGCCTGTTCCAGCTCGCGCATGCATTCGCTTAAGCGCAGGTAGCCGCCGGGTTTCAGCAGATCGGTTGCCATGGTGATCGGGCGAATGCCGGTCTCGAAAATATCGCGGATGTTGAGCTGGCTCGCGCCGCCGGAATAAGAAATCGGCAGCTTGCCGTCAAACTCGCGCGACAGCAGGGCGGCGACGTTAATCGACAGCGGGAACAGCGCGCGCCCGGACATGTACATCTCGTCGCCGGGCAGCGCGCCTTTGTTGTTCACCGTACCAAGGGTGTTGGTTAACTTCACGCCGAAGCCCAGATTCTTGCTTTTAGCGAGCGACATCAGGCGCTTGAGCATCGCCAGCGCCTGGTCGATTTTCAGGTCGTGGTCAAACGACGCTTCGTTCAAACCAATATAGCCAAAGCCGCAGGTATCGAGAATTTCACGAACCCGCTTGAAGCCCAACAGCGTCGGGTTGAGTTTCACAAAGGTATTCAGCTGCTTTTCTTCCAGCATATAGCGGCAGATCGCTTCAATTTCGTCCGGGGGGCAGCCGTGCATCGTAGAGAGCGTCACGCCCTGAACCAGTTTTGCCGGAATGCGGCTCGCCAGCGCGGCTTTTTCTGGCTGATGCAGTCGCAGCCAGCGGTCCAGCGTGTCCCGATACCGGGCAAATTTCGGCTGCGAACCCGCGTTCATCATGTTGTCGATAAACTGCTGCATTGGCGGCTCTTTAATGCCCTCGAGGTTATAGCCAACGCTCATATTGAAGATAAACGACTTACCGTTTTTGACCGGCGTTAGCGGCAGGATCTCCTCCAGCAGGTGTAGAATAAACCACGCCTTCAGGTACTCATCCCAGGCTTTCAGCAGGGTAAATTCAGTGGACCATTCGGTGTTGAAGCATTCGTCTTCGGCATCAATACAGGGCTTTTCCAGCTCCAGGCGGTCGAGGATTTGTACCGTTTTCAGTTCGATAAACCGCCCGCCGGTGAGCCAGGAGGTAATAATGTTTTGCGCCAGCTGGGTATGCGGACCCGCAGCCGGGCCAATCGGCGTGGCGCAGGTTTCACCAAATACGCTCACCTTATGCGGGGCGTGCGCTGAATAAAACTGCTGCTCCGGAATACCAAAGATGGAACGATGATTCTGGTATTCATCAACAATACGCGTTAAGAGTTCCTCAAACGGAACGGGACGCATGATATCGCCCATAATCCTCTCCTTAGACTTACCTGTTAAATCATAGTGGTCGGTATTGCGATAATTCCGACGGGTAAGGGGAGCTCAGCAACAATCACGCCAGAAATTGAATTCATAGACGGAATGGGCGTAAAAACGTGAGGAAAGTCTAAAGTTAAAACGACTTTAAAGAGAGAGGTTGGGGCGTTGATGCGAATTCAAATCACTCACCTGAAGGGCGTTTTTTTATTTCTCAAAAACGACAGTACCCTATCAAATTGATAATATCATTTGCGCAAATCTTTATTTTCACCCTTATTGAGTCGGCTATAATCTTCCGGCGTATCAATATCGAGAACGATCGCTGGATTATTGATCGGGATCTGTCGGCAGAGGCCGGTAAGCAGCGACTGGCGTACCGATGTCTGCTGTTCTCCGCTTAAACAGCGCCGCAAATTGCTGGTGGATGTGAGGATCGGGTGCCCCGGAATCCCTCCGTAATAGGGCATCAGCGTGCCTTCGAAGCGCTGTTCCCACAGGCCATAAAAAATAGCATCGTCAAGGCACGGCAGGTCTCCGTGGGTGATAAAACAATAATCATGACGTAATGCCTGAAGACCCGCTTTTACCGAAGAATAGAGCCCCTGGCGGAAGTCAGGATTATAAACGAGCGTCATGTTCGGGACCGATGAATAACGCGCCATTAACTCTTGATGGCGAAATCCGGTCACTAAAATAATATGCGAGCAGCAGCGTCGCGCATTTTTAATACTTGCATCAAGTATTGTGCCACCTTGCCAGGGTAACATCATTTTCCATTGCCCCATCCGGGAGGACAACCCCGCGGCGGTAATAATACAATCGACCTGCATTTTTGCTCCTGAATAGAGAGATAATGCGCAACATGGAAAATATACCGCACGCTGACGAGCTGTTATGTGATTTAAACGCCACTGCCGGCCCTTTGCTGATCGCCGCCGTGGGAGCAGGCGGCAAAACCAGCACCATGTTCTGGCTGGCAGAGCTGTTTCAGCAGGCGGGGAGGCGCGTGTTGCTGACCACCACCACCCACATGTTTGTCCCCCACACGCTGCCTGTGACCCTCTGTCGCGACCCGCAGGCGCTGCCCGCCGCGTTCTGGCAGCGGCCGCTGCAGGCGTGTTTTTCCGCCTGGCTGCCGGAAGCGGGAAAGGTCAGAGGCTTCACGCCAGCGCAGCTGGATACGCTCATGGCGAGCGGCCAGCCGGACATCGTGCTGGTAGAAGCTGACGGCGCTCACGGTTTTGCACTTAAAGCGCCGGATGTGCACGAACCTTGCATCCCTTATTCCTGCTGTTGCGTAGTTGCCGTTACCGGAGCGGGGATGCTCGGGAACCCCGTTGGTCCAGCTACTGTCCACCGCTGGCCACTTTTTTCCCGCATCACCGGCGCCACGGCGCATGACGCGCTGACGTGGCCGATGCTGCATCGCCTGGTTCAGCATCAGGAAGGGGCGTTTAAAGGCGCGCCGACGGGCTGTCGGCGTATCTGGCTGCTCAACCGGCTTTCTCAAAATGAGAATTTGCAGCCTGGCAATTTGATAATGAGAAACGACGTCGACGCTATCTGGGCCGGTTCGGTCCAGTCGCGTCCGGCGATTACGCGCAGACGAGTGAGAAAGTGACTCCATTCTGGGGTAATGAAGGGATATCCATTTGAGGTTGTTATGAATATTTTCTCAGAAGCGGCAAGACTCGAAGCACAAAACCGCCCGTTCGCGCTGGCACAGATCGTCGACAGCCGTGGTTCCACTCCCCGACATTCCGCACAGATGCTGGTTCGTGATGATGGCAGCATTGTCGGCACCATCGGCGGCGGCATGGTCGAACGCCGGGTGATTGATGAAGCGCTTGATGCCCTGCGTGAAAAGGCCTCGCGCATGTTTCATGGCCGAATGGCGCGCACCGGGGCCGATGCGGTGGGCTCGGACTGCGGCGGCGCGATGTCGGTGTATATCAGCGTTCACGGGCTGCGTCCCAGGCTGGTGTTGATTGGTGGCGGGCACGTGAATCGCGCCGTAGCGCACAGCGCTGCGCTGCTCGGTTTTGAGCTCGCGGTAGCGGATATTTATCCGGAAAGCCTCAATCCTGAACGTTTCCCGCCGTTCACCCAGCTGGTACACGCCGAGAGCTTTGGCGCGGCCGTCGATAAGCTGGCCGTTCAGCCTGATAACTATGTCCTGATCGCTACCAATAACCAGGATCGCGAAGCGCTGGATAAGCTGGCCGTACTGCCTACCGCCTGGCTGGGGCTGCTGGCCAGCCGTCGCAAGGTACAGGTGTTTTTACGTCAGCTGCGCGAAAACGGCGTCGCGGAGGAGCATATCGCCCGGGTGCACGCGCCGGTGGGCTACAACATTGGCGCTGAGACGCCGAATGAGATCGCCATCAGCGTGCTGGCGGAGATATTACAGGTCAAAAATAACGCGCCGGGCGGGCTGATGATGGCCAGCGACTCTCCCACGCAGCCGCTGCAGGTAGCCATTCGCGGGGCGGGGGATATTGCGACGGGCGTGGCGCTGCGGCTGTGGCACGCCGGGTTTAAAGTGGTGATGCTGGAGGTGGAGAAACCGACGGTGATCCGCCGTACCGTGGCCTTTGCCCAGGCGGTTTTTGACGGAGAAATGACGGTAGAAGGCGTGACCGCGCTCCGCGTCGATTCCGTCCAGGAGGCGATTCAGGTAGCGGATAACGGTGTGATTCCCGTGTTGGTTGATCCGCTGTGTAAATCGCTCCGCGAGCTGAATCCTGGCTGCGTGGTAGATGCCATCCTCGCGAAAGAAAATCTGGGTACCCACTGCGGGCTGGCGCCGTCGGTCATTGCGCTGGGGCCGGGTTTTTGCGCGGGTATCGACTGCCATGCGGTGATTGAAACCAACCGTGGGCACTGGCTAGGTCAGGTTATTTATCAGGGCCGCGCGCAGGACAACACCGGCGTACCGGGTAACATTATGGGGCATACTGCAAAACGGGTGATCCGCGCGCCCGGCGCGGGGGTGATGCGCTCGCGCGTGAAGTTGGGCGATATCGTCGAAGAGGGCGAGGTGATTGCCACCGTCGGCGAGACGGAGATTCGGGCACCGCTCAGCGGCATGGTGCGCGGGCTGCTGAACGACGGTCTGATGGTGGATAGTGGTTTTAAAATCAGCGATATTGACCCACGCGGCGATAAGGCTGACTACACCAGCGTATCGGATAAGGCGAGGGCGATTGGCGGTGGCGTGCTGGAGGCGCTGATGACGCTGACTAACAAACGTATTAAACAGCAAAATCGTCGCCCGGTTGAGGCGTAAGTCAACGGCGGGGCGGCTCAAAACCCGCCCCGGCGTCACTTGTTGCGGTCGGTCGACGTTTACCCTTCGATAATCGTGCCGGTTTTTCCTTCAATACCTTCTTTCGCTTTGCTCAATACGGTAATCAATGCTTTACGCCCCGGACGAGAGCGGGCAAAGGAGGCTGCGGCCTCCACTTTCGGCAGCATAGAGCCTTTGGCAAAGTGGCCCTCGGCAATAAAACGGTCGGCATCGCCTAAGGTGAGTTTATCCAGCCACTGTTCGTTGGGTTTACCAAAGTTAATCGCCACTTTCTCCACAGCGGTCAAAATGATGAGCATATCGGCATCAATCATCGCCGCCAGCTTCGCGCTAGCCCAGTCTTTATCAATGACCGCGCTGGCGCCGCGAAGATGATTCCCCTCGCGGATCACCGGGATCCCACCGCCGCCGGCGGCGATCACCACATGGCAGGCATCTATCAACGCCTTCACCGTCTCTTTTTCAATAATATCGACAGGCTGCGGCGAGGCGACCACGCGACGATATCCGCGCCCTGCGTCCTCTTTCAGGATATCGCCTTTCAGGGCCAGCTGTTCCGCTTCTTCTTTGCTAAAGAAGGAGCCGATAGGCTTGGTTGGGTTGCTGAACGCCGGATCGTTGGCGTCGACTTCCACCTGGGTAATCAGCGTGGCGACCGGAATATGCATATTGCGCGACAACAGTTCCTCGCGCAGCGCATTTTGCAGGTCATAACCGATATAGCCCTGGCTCAGCGCCACGCACACCGACATCGGCAGCATCGGGGTATGGGCATCGGTTTTGGCGGCCGCTTCAAACGCCAGGTTGATCATCCCTACCTGCGGACCGTTGCCGTGCGTCACCACCACCTGGTGGCCGTGAGCAATCAGGTCGACGATGGCCTGCGCGGTTTGTTTAACCGCCTGCATTTGCCCGGCCAGGTCGTCGCCCAGCGCGTTTCCGCCCAGCGCGAGTACAATTTTTTTACTCATGACATCCTCTCTTTAAGATGATATTCCGCTCATGGGGATCGGAGCGGAAGAAAAAGGGGCGCGACGCAGGAAACGGCCCTGTCCGGCGACGCCGCTAAAGCTCCCGTTGCTGAAAATCACCCGGCCGTGCGACAGCGTCTGGCAAATTGAGCCCTGACAGATAAACCCTTCCCACGGTGAATAGTCGGCGTTGTCGTGCAGCATTTCGTGACGAATGGTGGTGGTGCGGCGCGGGTCGATAATCACCACGTCGCCGTCCGCGCCCGGCGCCAGTACGCCTTTTTGCGGCCACAGGCCGAACAGCTTCGCCGGGTTGGCGCTGGTAAGCGCCACAAAATGCTCGGGCGTGATGCGTCCGGTCATTACCCCATGGGAGAACAGCAGCAGCAGACGGTTTTCTACCCCCGGCAGGCCGTTCGGGCAGCGGCTAAAATCGCCGTTCGATAAATGCTGACGCTGGGCCATCGAAAAGGCACAGTGGTCGGTGGCCATCACGTCGATCGAACCGTCGCTCACCCCGCACCACAGCGCGTCATTGTTACTGGCGTTGCGCAGCGGCGGGCTGAGCAGGTACTTCAGCGCATCCTCGCGTTCATAGCAGCGCTCATCGAGTAGCAGATACTGCGGGCAGGTTTCAACCCATACCGGCTGATGACGTGAACGCGCCAGCTTCAGGTATTCCAGCCCCAGCCCGTTCGACAGGTGCACAATGTACAGCGGCGCGTTACCGGCGAGCTGCGCGAGGTTAATCATGCGGGCGATTGCTTCCGCCTCGCACTCCAGCGGCCGACTCAGGGCGTGATAGCGGGGCGCGGTTTTTCCCTGGGCCAGAAACTCAGAGCGTTTAAGGGCAATGGCCGCGTCGTTTTCCGGGTGTACGGTGGTGAGCGCGCCCGCGGCGTGCAGATGACGCATCGCCTGCAGCACATCGTCGTCGCTCAGTTTGTACTGGTAGGTTAAATAGAGCTTAAAGCTGCTGATCCCCGCATCGACCATCATCGGAATTTCATCGAGAATGGCGTGGTTGATGTGCTGAATGACGCCGTGAAAGCTGTAGTCAATCACCGCTTTGTAGGCGGCGTAGCCGCGATAGGTTTCCAGTTGGTGACGTAATCGGCAGCCTGCCGGGCCAAATCCCATATGATCGACGATGGTGGTCGTACCGCCGCAGGCTGCCGCGCGGGTGCCGGTAAAGAAATCGTCACAGCTGCGGGCCAGGCCGGTATCAATATTGAAATGGGTATGAACATCAACGCCGCCGGGCATTACGTAGCAACCGCTGGCGTCGATCGTTTCACAGGGTTGTTCAACGGTGATGTTATCGGCCAGCTCGCTAACGAGGCCGTTTTCAATCAGCAGGTCCTGCCTGGTTCGTCCGTCGGCGTTGACGACGGTGCCGTTTTTAATCAGTACGCGCATATAAACTCCAGATTCCCGCCGCGAACGGCGGGAGGAATAGCGGACTACAGTGACTCGGTGGCCAGCCAGCTCAGCGGAATAGCGGCATACATTGCGGCGCAGGTGACCAGGTGAGACTTCCAGGTTTTTTCGTTTGGCGCGTGGGCTTCGGGCTCTTTACCTGGGCCAAAACCAATCACCGGAATGCCGTGACGGCCCATGATTGAGACGCCGTTGGTGGAGAAGGTCCACTTATCCACTACCGGAGCCTTGCCGAAGAGTCCTTCATACGCGTTGCTCAGCGCGCGCACGGTGAAGTGATTCTCTTCCACTTTCCAGGTCGGGAAGTAGCATTCGGTTGGATATACCAGACCGGTCCACGATGGGCGGTCATAGTTGTACATGGAGACAACCGCACCGGCTTTTTGCACCGCAGGCAGGGCGCGAATTTCGTCCAGCGCGCCTTCCCAGGTTTCACCCCAGGTCAGACGACGGTCGATGGAAACGGCGCAGCTGTCGGCAACCGCACAGCGGCTTGGCGAGGTGAAGAAGATTTCCGAGACGGTGAGGGTGCCTTTACCCAGGAATTCGTCGTTGCCCAGCTTATGGGAGAGATCCTGCAGCTCGTTGAGAATCGGCCCCATTTTAAAAATGGCGTTGTCGCCGCGTTCCGGCGCGGAGCCGTGGCAGCTAACGCCAGAAACATCCACGCGAATTTCCATGCGCCCGCGCTGGCCGCGGTAAATCTGACAGTCGGTGGGTTCAGTACTGACCACAAACTCCGGACGAATACCGGACTGTTCGATAATATACTGCCAGCACAGCCCGTCGCAGTCTTCTTCCTGCACCGTACCGGTCACCAGCAGGGTGTATTCATCTTCCAGCCCCAGATCTTTGATAATTTTTCCGGCGTAGACCATGGACGCCATCCCGCCTTCCTGGTCCGACGCGCCGCGCCCGCCGATAAGTTCGTCGGTTTCCATGCCCTGATACGGGTCGAAGCTCCAGTTTTTGATATTACCGATGCCTACGGTATCAATATGCGCATCCATCGCCACCAGGCGCGGGCCGTGGCCAATATAGCCCAGCACGTTGCCCATAGGGTCGATTTCCACTTTATCGAAGCCGACTTTCTCCATCTCTTCTTTGATGCGGTGCACCACGCGTTTTTCGTCGCAGCTTTCGCTTGGGATGGCGATCATATCGCGCAGAAAGCGGGTCATGTCCTGCTGGTAGTGGTTGGCTTTTTCAACAATCAGTTTAAAAGGAATATGCTTAGCCATGAGGATGTTCTCCAGTTCTTAATTGGTAAGGGTTATTGCGCAGCCGGATGCTTGCCTTCCCAGACGATTTCCCGGTAATGCTTCACGTCGGTATCGCCCTCGGTGCTGACGATCAGCACGACGGAGCGGCTATCCAGCTGCAGCTTATTCATCAGCGCATCGCGCTGCGGGTGGTAGTGAACGGCGGCGAGCACGCCAAGACCGACCGCGCCGGACTCCCCGGAAATAACGCGCGGATCGTGTCCGATCGGGTTGCCCAGCACTCGCATACCGAGTGCGGAAACCGCGTCCTGACACGAGATAAACTGGCTGGCGCAGCTGCGCAGGACGTCCCACCCGAGCGGGTTGGGTTCACCGCAGGCAAGCCCCGCCATGATGGTGGCCATATTGCCGCCGACGTTGACGATTTGCCCCTTCACCCCGGAGCGGTAGAGACAGTCGGCTAGTTCAGGCTCAACGATAACGGAATGCAGGTTATCCGCGCCGTAAACGTCGACCAGATAACCCAGTACGCCGCCGGCCAGTGCACCCACGCCGCCCTGTAAGAAAACGTGCGTCGGGCGGGCGATGCCCATTGCCGACATCTGTTCGACGGCTTCATCAGCCAGCGTGGCGTAGCCCTGCATAATCCAGGTGGGGATTTTGGTGTAACCCTCCCATGCGGTGTCCTGGAGCACCTCCCAGCCGTTTTTCTGCGCCGTCTGCATGGTGAAACGCACGGTGTCGTCGTAGTTCATGTCGGTAACGATGCATTCCGCGCCCAGGCGTAAAATGGCGTCCACGCGTTCCTGCGCCGAACCTTTCGGCATATAAATCACCGCGTTCTGGCCAAGCTGCTGCGCTGCCCACGCCACGCCGCGACCGTGGTTACCGTCGGTGGTGGTGGCGAAGGTCATTTTCTCTTTAATGCGTGACTTCAGGCCCTCAAGCGACAGTTCGTTGATATCCAGCTGATACTTTTCACACAGCAATTGCGCAATCGCGTAAGAACCACCGAGCATCTTGAAGGCGTTAAGGCCAAAACGCCGCGACTCGTCCTTCACCAGAATTTTGCTCACGCCGAACAGGGCGGCCAGATCATTAAGCGCGTATAGCGGCGTCGGCTGATAGCCGCTAATTTTTTGATGAAAACGGCGCGCCTGTTGCGCAGGCTGGCGCGAAAACAGCGGCGACGTTTCGCCGGTGTAAAAACGGTTATCGGCAATATCCATTTTCAGTGAGAAAGCAGACATACTCTGTCCTTATTCGTCATTACGGGGAGAGATGCTGGCCCACAGGCCAGCAGGGAAGGCTATTTGATGCGTTTTTGCGCTTCGGCCAGCAGTTGCTCCAGCAACATGCCCGGCTTCGCGTATTTACGGCAGAGGATCATGGCAGCGATGATGTACGGCTTCCAGCTGGCCTCTTTGTAGGTGGCGATACGGTATTTTTCGAACACGGCTTCGGTGACTTCGCCTTCATTGCAGGAGACGCCGGTAATATCTGCGGGCAGGCAGTGCATATACAGCGCATCGCCGTCGCGGGTTTTTGCCATCATCTCTTCGGTGCAGTGCCAGTCTTTATGCTGGGCATTCTGCGCCAGGCAGGCTTTCTCCAGCGCCTTCAGGCCGTCGCGATCGTTAGCGCGCAGTAGCTCAGTACGCTGCTCCATGACCTGATACGGCGCCCAGGATTTCGGGTAGACGATATCGGCATCTTTAAAGGCTTCCGCCATATCCGTCACCTGGCGGAAGCTGCCGCCGGACGCTTTGGCGTTGTTTTTCGCCACTTCAATCACGTCAGGAATCAGGTCGTAGCCTTCCGGGTGGGCGAGGGTGACGTCCATACCGAAACGGGTCATCAGGCCAATAATGCCCTGCGGCACAGAAAGAGGCTTACCGTAGCTTGGGGAGTAGGCCCAGGTCATAGCAATTTTCTTGCCTTTAAGATTCTCCAGCGACCCGAAGTATTCACGTAACCACGCCAGATCGGCCATCGCCTGCGTAGGGTGGTCAATATCGCATTGCAGGTTAATCAGCGCCGGACGCTGCGGCAGCACGCCTTGCTTGTAGCCATCATCCAGCGCTTCGCCAACCTCACGCATATAAGCATTACCCGCGCCAAGATACATGTCATCACGAATACCGATAGCATCGGCGCAGAAGGAGATCATATTTGCGGTTTCACGCACCGTTTCACCGTGGGCAATCTGCGATTTTCCTTCGTCGAGATCCTGCTGCGCCAGCCCAAGCAGATTCAGCGCCGAGGCATAGGAGAAGCGGGTACGGGTAGAGTTATCGCGGAATACCGAAATTCCCAGCCCGCTGTTGAACACGTTGGTGGCGATATTTTCCGCACGCAGCGTTTTTAACGCTTCCGCGACGTCCAGCACCTGCTTGAGTTCATCCGGCGACTGTTCCCATGTCAGCAGAAAATCCTTCTCATGCAGATTGGAATTCAGCGTGTTGATATCCTTAATCAGTTCGTTAACAGTTTTCATATTTCAATCCTGGTCGTGAATGACGGGCTTATTGATTGCTGGTTACCGCTGCGGCAAATGCCAGCGCTGATATTTCACTAACAATAAGCATGCCAATTTCAAAACGACCTGATTAGCCGCGGATGAAACAGTGGAATTATGAGAGGGCTGTCACGAAAAAGTAGCCGCTGTGGCGATGGATAATAAAAATGACGGCGAGCAGTTTTGTTATATGTTTATTTGTACAGGCTGTGTTTTCGCGAAATAAAAGACTTTCGCGAGAGAAGTGCGCCAAATTGATAAAATCATCATCAGAATTATCACATTGATATAAAAATGTGATACCGCCTCCATAATTGACGCAAGAATCGAAAAAGAGAAGGCACCTGCATCAATTATTGCTAAGGGCTGCGGTAGTATCATTACAGAGAAATAAACGTTGTCGTTCACCCAGTTAGCTTTCAGTGAGTGATATTATGATACCTTGCAGTTCGTCATCTATTTTGATGCAGATTCAGCCAACCATTCAACGTTTTGCCCGCATGCTCTCCAGCGTACTCCAGCTTGAAGTTGAGATTGTCGATAATACCCTGTGCCGCGTGGCCGGTACGGGAAGCTACGGTAAATTCCTTGGCCGAAAATTAAATACAGACTCGCGACTTCTTCGTTACATTATTGAAACAAAAAAAGAGAAGGTGGTGACCCATTCGCGTTTCGACCCCTTATGCAAAGGGTGTGAGAGTAAAGAAACCTGCAAAGAAAAGGCCTTCCTGGGTACACCGGTGATTTATCAGGAACAGTGCGTTGGCGTTATTAGCCTGATTGCCCTGACGCGCGAGCAGCAGGAAAGAATCAATGATAACATCACCGAGTTTTCCGATTATGTTCGTCACGTCTCTTCAATATTTGTCTCCCGTTTACTTGAGGATCAGAGCGGCGGCGACAATATCCAGAAAATGTTTTTAACGATGCTTGACAATATGGACCAGGGTGTACTGGTTGTCAGTCAGGAGCAGAAAGTCAAATTTGTTAATCAGGCAGCGTTAAAAATCCTTGGTGTGAGCCAGGGGAATATGGTGGGTAAAGAGATTCACTTTCGGCCTCTGACGTTCGCGCAAAACTTTATTCGCGGTCACGTTCAGCACGTCATTTCTATTGATGATAAGAAAGAGCTTATTATCGGTCAGCTGCATGCCATTCAGGATCAGTGGCTGTTTCTGATGGCGTTTCATCAATCACACTCTTCGGCAGAGATTACCGCGCCGCAGGAAGGGCCGCAGATTGAACAGATGGTCGGCGAGTGTCGCCCAATGCGTCAGTTGAAAAAGCTGATTACCCGCGTGGCGCCCAGCCCATCAAGCGTGATGATTGCCGGGGAAAGCGGAACCGGTAAAGAGGTGGTTGCGCGTGCGGTGCACAAGCTGAGCGATCGCAAAGATAAGCCGTTTATTGCCATCAACTGTGCCGCCATTCCCGAACAGCTACTGGAAAGCGAGCTGTTTGGTTATGTGAAAGGGGCCTTCACCGGCGCGTCAGCCAACGGTAAAACGGGGCTGATTCAGGCCGCTAACCATGGGACGCTGTTTCTCGATGAAATTGGCGATATGCCGCTCACTCTGCAAGCCAAGCTGCTGCGGGCCATTGAATCGCGCGAGATCCAGCCGGTCGGGGCTAGCCATCCGGTACCGGTGGATATTCGAATTATTTCCGCCACCAATCAAAACCTCGATCGGTTTATCGCCGACGGTAAGTTTCGTGAGGATCTCTACTATCGGCTTAACGTCATTCCGTTACGCCTGCCGCCGCTGCGTGAACGTCAGGATGATATTGAACTGCTGATTCACTATTTCCTGCATCTGCATACCCGTCGGCTGGAACTGGTGTACCCGGGCGTAGCGCCGGAGGTGATTACGCTGCTGAAAAGCTACCGCTGGCCGGGTAACATTCGTGAGTTGAGCAACCTGATGGAGTATCTGGTCAACGTGGTCCCATCCGGCGAAGTGATCGATATCTCGCTGCTGCCACCAAACCTGGTGAGCAGCGGTAAAACCGGCGAACGCGAAGGAGCGGCAGGGACAACGGGAGGCAGAGTCGCAAAAGAGGAGGAGGGTGTAACCGGGCTTGAAGAGATGGAACGGCAGATGATACGCGATGCCCTAAGCCGTTATAGCAACAAGAAACAGGCGGCAGACGAATTGGGTATCGGGATTGCCACGCTGTATCGCAAGATCAAAAAATACGAGCTGACCGTTAGCTAAACTCTGGTCCTGGGCTAATGGCTGGAGACAGGAACGCTTTGTCATAATAGAGGAGGAAAGACCCCAACAGATTATACGAGGCTTATCACCTCAAATATCCAATTTAACATAATATACATTATGCGCACTAACGTCTAAGTACGCTTATTGTAGCATCTCAGTCTCACCATCCCATGGATTCAATTAAGGACCTGCACACATCCACTAAATGCATATCGACTTTCTCACTGCTCCCCGGCATGACGTTGAAATGACCTCCCGAACGAATCACCGCAGCACCCTGTTGATATAACCCTGTAAATCCTCAGCCAGAAAATCAAATACCGTTTTACAGGCCTGGCTATGGCGTAAGTCCTCATGCATCACCAGCCAGACGTCGAGATGAAACGCAAAGAATTCAGGCATTATCCTCTGCAACGGCACTGGAAAATCGGCCAGCTGTACCTGACACATCCCGATCCCGGCTCCTGCGCGTATGAGGTTTAATTGTGCAATATCACTGTCAGTTCGCACGTTAAACCGATCGCGGTTAAGCTGCGGGAATTGCTTAAGCGACTGTAAAATAAAGGGAGTTACAGTATCGAAACCCACAAGCGTATGGGTAAATAGCTCATCAATACTTTCCGGTGCACTATGTCGCGACAGATAATCCGGCGCGGCATGCAGACCTATTTCAATCTTCCCCATCCGACGCGCAATCAGTTGATCCTGCACCGGCGTGGTCATGCGGACGGCAACATCCGCTTCCCGGTTCAGTAAATCCTGAACGCGATTAGACAGAACCAGCTCAACGGCTATCTGTGGGTATGCTTCCTTTATTCTGGCGATCGCCGAAGGCAGAACCTCCGTGCCGATAATTTCGCTGGCAGCGACGCGCACCACGCCACGTAACCCGGTTGCGCCGGGACTGAAACTGGCAGCCGACCGCTCAATCATCATGGCGGTGTTTTCCATCGTTTGCGCATGGCCTCTCAGCTCGGCGGCGGCATCCGTGGCCTGCAGCCCTGTCTGCGAACGGGTAAATAGAACAAGACCAAGGGCTGATTCCAGTGCCGCAATGTGGCGCCCGGCGGTTGGCTGGGTGATGGCAAGCACGCGTGCGGCCCCTGATAAGGACCCTTCTTTCATCACGGCCAGGAAGGTGCGATACCATTCCCACGGGATATTTAGCTTCATACAAAAATGCATACCTGTTGGCTTATATTATGCAATTACATTTAGCCCGCGCGCTCATTAAGATGTCAAGCAGATATCCAACAAGGGTCTGACGATGAAAAACACAAATAAGGTATTCATACTGGGCGCAACGGGCGGGATCGGCGGCGAAATTGCCCGTAAATTGATCCGTAACGAATGGGATGTTCGCGCATTGCGCCGCAGCGTTCCGCAAAACGACGAGCACAATAAACGTATTACATGGTTAAGCGGTGATGCGCAGAATGTAAAACAGGTTGAGGCTGCGGCGTCAGGGTGTAGCGTGATTGTCCATGCCGTTAACCCGCCGGGCTATCGGAACTGGGAACAGCTGGTTTTGCCCATGCTGCATAACACCATCAGCGCAGCGGAGCGAAACGGTGCTTTAATCGTTCTTCCGGGCACGATTTATAACTACGGTCCGGATGCGTTTCCCCTCTTACGTGAAGATTCTCTCCAGAATCCTGTTACCCGAAAAGGAGCCATACGAGTGCAAATGGAGCAGGCACTCGAAGCCTATGCTCAGCGTGGCGGCAAGGTGCTGATTTTGCGGGCTGGCGACTTTTTTGGTCCCCACGCAGGCAACAACTGGTTTTCACAGGGATTGGTCAAACCGGGGCAACCACCGAAGGTAATTAGAAACCCTGGGAAAACCGGCGCAGGCCATCAGTGGGCTTATCTGCCGGATGTCGCCGAAACGCTCGCAGCACTGCTGGCGCGTCGGGATGAGCTCGAGCCGTTTGCCAGTTTCCACATGCGTGGGCACTGGGATCCTGATGGGACAGCGATGACCGCAGCCATAAAGCGTGTCGCGGAGCGTGCCGGTATTAAGGCGAAGGTAAAGTCATTTCCCTGGTGGCTTATCTCTATGATGAGCCCTTTTAACATCACACTGCATGAAATGCGGGAGATGCGCTATCTTTGGGAGCAGAAAATAGAGATGGATAATGCAAAACTTATGGCCTTTTTAGGCCATGAACCGCATACCCCTCTTACCGAGGCCGTGCATGCCACATTAGCTGGTCTGGGCTGTATTTAACATAATCCTAACCTGCACGTTTACAAAGGGTTGAAAGATGTCTGATATACTTCAGCTTTTGAAAAAAGCAGCCCTAAGCAAATGGAAATTGAATTAAATAAAAGCATTAAAGAGAGAATCTTCCATGCTGTCATTTTTGAAGTGATAGCGAACGTTATCATCGCGCTGTCGCTTGCCTGGCTGATGAACGTGTCGATACTCCAGTCAGGCTCGCTGTCCGTGATATCTGCCCTCACCGCGACGGCCTGGAATTTTGTGTTTAATAAACTCTTTGACTCGCTGCAGAAAAAACACCGCTTTCAGCGAACCTTCCTCATTCGTGCAATCCATGCGGTTGGTTTTGAAGCGGGACTGATCGTCACCTTAATCCCTGTCGCAATGGTTATGCTGAATTTAACAATGACTGAGGCATTTTTTGTTGAGATTGGGCTGGTGCTGTTTTTCCTGCCATACACGATGCTGTTTAACTGGCTTTACGACTACCTGCGCTGGACATTTGTTGGACGGAAACGGTCAGCCATGTAGCGGTTGTGCGCTATAACGCACAATGGTAAACTGGCCCTCTTGATTGACCCTAAGCAGTGAGGCGCCGCGTTATGAACAAACTTCTTATACTCTTCCCCGTTCTGTGCTTAAGCGGCTGCGTGGATTTGGGTAAAATTGGAACGCATCCGGAAGTGGCTTCCTTCTATATCAATCATCCAAAAAGCCAGGTTGCAGATTGCCTCATATACGCATCAGCCAGAGAACATTTATCGCTGGAATTTGATGATACCCTTCCTGACGGTAGCGAAAGATATAATCTGCAGGATAGCGATTCTACCGATGTTGCCTGGGTCGAAGTCAGTAAATTCAGCGGAAAACAGACTTCCGTAGAATTTTATTATGCGCCTCACGATCCTGGGTTGCATAAATCAATTCTGTCTATAGTGGATCAGTGTAAAAAATGAAGAGGAAGATAAAATGCGTAATCTCCTGACTAAAGGCATTTGCCTTGCGTTAGCGTTGTCCGCGGCCGGGGCGGCTCAGGCCGTTGAGAAAGAGAGCCATGGCGACAAGTTTACCGGGATCACTATTTTCGCTCAAAAAGAGTCTCAGGGAAGCCAATGGAACAGCGTAACGGGCGAAGCGAAATACATGGTCAGCTATAAGGTGACGCTGGATAACGCGTCGGGTAAAAGTATTGAGCCGGGCAAAGATAATAAAATATGTTTCTTTCTGTTTGATAAAACCGGAAAAACATTTATGAGCACCGGCATTCAACTGGAAATGTTGAAAAAATACGAACCTCGGGACAACAGAACGGGTGAGGTTTATTTTACCAGTTCAAACCCTGACGTTTTAAATATGCCATTTGTCCGTTTCGGCATGGGTAAAGACTGCATAAATTGATGTCTGTCACATTGACGCGTTCTTTAGCATGTTCGATATCCCTCTCCTTCTATACTCTTTATTTCTCTCTTTTATAAGGAAGGAACAATGTTCGATCATGTGAAATTCGGCGTCAGTGATTATGAAAAAAGTAAAACCTTTTTCCTCGAGGCTCTTCGGCCGCTTGGCGTGGCACTCATTGATGAAGGCACGCCAGACTACGGTGTCGAAATGAGTTCAGGCGACGTTTCGCTCTGTCTTTTTCAGACCAATGAAAAACCAGCGCCTCTGCATCTGGCGTTTGTGGCCAACACGCGCCAGCAGGTCGATGCGTTTTACCATGCCGCCCTGCGCGCCGGCGGACACGATAACGGCGCGCCGGGGTTGCGGCCATACGGTGAAAATTACTATGCCGCTTTTGTCATCTCGCCTGATGGTCATAACATCGAGGCGGTGTGCCATGCGCCGGAGAGCCCGTAGCTCAACGCTTCTTCAGTCACTATCTGAGGTCAACAGGACGGATACCCCCTTTTCCGATACCGCACGGATCCAGTCCTTATCGGTATTATCTTCAACCACGATAGTGTTCACAGAGGAGACATCGCCAATCACGAACGATGACGCGGTGTTTATTTTCTCCGGAGACGCCAGGACAACCGTCTCGGCGGCTCTGCCGGAAAATGCACGTTTGATGCTTGCCTCTTCAAAATCACCGGTGGTCAGCCCTGCCTCAGGGTGGATGCCGGTCACGCCCATAAAGAACAGGTCCGCATGTATATTTTCAATGCCTTCAATGGCCGCTGCGCCGACTGCGACAATCGAGTGTTTATACAATCGACCGCCGATCAGTATCACCTCGATGGAAGGACGATCGACAAGCCCCAGGGCAATACTCGGGCTGTGCGTCACCACCGTGATACGCAGGTCAGTCGGTAAAAACGTAATCAGCTCCGAGGTCGTCGTGCCGCCGTCGACGATAACCACCTGGCCTGATGAGATCAGCTGTGCGCCTTTGCGGGCGACCCTTTTTTTCGCATCCATCTTCACCGATTGACGCTCGGCGAATGGCGCAATAGCGGAAGATGAAGGCAGCGCGCCGCCGTGAACGCGCTGCAAACGCCCTTCTGCCGCCAGCTCGCGTAAATCACGCCGGATAGTGTCTTCTGAGACGTCGAAAAGAATGCTGAGCGCCTTAGATTGGACCTGGCCTTCGGCTTCAAGCTTTTCGAGGATCAATTGTTTTCGCTGGCTGGTGAGCATCATGAATTCCTGATGTTGCATGTTTTATCTTGAAGTTGCACGATAATGCTGTTTATGATGATTACTCTACGTAAGGAGGAACAAACGTGCAATCAAAACGTGCAGATGTGCGCATCATTAATAGTGAAACGCTGTCAGATAACTGGTACGTCCTGAAAAAATTCACCTTCGACCTGCAGCGACGCGACGGCGAATGGCAGCGTCAGCATCGGGAAGTCTACGATCGCGGGAACGGCGCGACGATTCTGCTCTACAACCGTGATAAAAAGACGGTGATCCTGACCCGCCAGTTCCGTTTCCCCGTCTTTATCAACGGCCATGAGGACGATTTGATCGAAGCCGCTGCGGGGCTGCTGGACAATATGGATCCCGAAAGCCGCATAAAAGCAGAAGCGGAAGAAGAGACCGGGTTTCACGTTTCACGCGTTCAGAAAATCTTTGAGGCCTACATGAGCCCGGGCTCCGTCACGGAAAAACTCTACTTTTATCTTGCCGAGTACCAGCCTAAAGACAGAACCGGCGCAGGCGGCGGGATCAAGGCAGAGGGAGAAGATATCGACGTGCTGGAAATGACGCTTGAAGAGGCATTACGCGGCATTGAAACCGGCAAGATTGTCGACGGGAAGACCATCATGCTGCTTTATCATGTTGCGCTCAAAGGCATTCTCTAGCCTGCCGCTCTCCGGACACCTGCCGCCGTGCAGGTGTTTGCCTGTGCTATTCTTGCAGAAGCCTGCAAAACGGAGAACCGAAGATGGCCGACTGGAACCCCTCTCTTTACCTGCAATACGGCGCAGAAAGAACGCGACCTGCCGCTGAACTCCTCGCCAGGATCCCGCTGGATGATGTTACCACCGTCGCTGATTTAGGCTGCGGGCCAGGAAACAGCACGGCGCTGTTGAGGCATCGCTGGCCGTCGGCACATATCACCGGGGTGGATAACTCCCCCGCAATGCTCATGGAAGCACGCGCCGCGCTACCTGACTGCGACTTCGTTGAGGCCGATATCCGCCGGTACAGGCCCGAACAGCCGCTGAGCCTGATTTATGCCAACGCCTCGCTGCAGTGGGTCCCTGACCATTACGAGCTTCTGCCTCACCTTGTCTCTCTGCTTAGGCTCAACGGCGTGCTGGCGATCCAGATGCCTGACAACTGGCTTGAACCCACTCACGTGGCGATGCGTGAAGTGGCGCTGGAGCAGGACTACCCTGACCGCGGCCGCGAACCTCTCCCGGGCGTGCATGCCTATTACGACATTTTGTCGGAGGCGGGCTGTGACGTGGATATCTGGCGGACAACCTATTTCCACAAAATGAGCTCGCACCAGGCGATTATTGATTGGGTAAGCGCCACCGGTTTGCGCCCGTGGCTCCAGGAACTGAATGAGAGCGAGCAGAAACGGTTCCTGAAACGCTACCATGAACTGCTCGAAGAGCAGTATCCGCTCCAGGAAAACGGGCAGATACTGCTGGCTTTTCCGCGGCTGTTTATCGTGGCGCAACGTCAGCCCTGACCCGGCTATGAGCGGGCTTCTTTGAGCAGTTGCTGAATAACCTTCTCCTGCTGCTCATAATCCCCTTCGCCAAAGGCGGTGTAGCGCAGCTGCCCTTTGGCATCAAAATAGTAATGCGCTGGCCAGTACTGGTTGCCGAAAGCATTCCAGATTTGATAGTTGTTATCCGTCACAACCCGATACGGCAACTGCCATTTGGTAACCGCATTTTTTACCGACGAAAGCGGTTTTTCCCAGGGATATTCCGGAGTGTGGACCCCAATCACCACCAGACCCTGCGGCTGATACTTTGTGGCCCAGTCCCGCACGTGGGGAAGCGTGTGCTGGCAGTTGATACAGTCCCACGTCCAGAAATCGATCAGTACAACCTTGCCGCGCAACGATTCAGGCGTGACAGGGTCACCGTTTATCCACCCTGTTCCACCGCTGAGCGAAGGCAGCTGGCTGCTGGGCTCGGTCATCACTACCGGCTGGAGCTTTACCGGCGCGGCTGCGGGTTTCGCCAGAATCAAGAGCGCGGTCTCCAGACGGTCCGCGATGCCGTTTGCCCCTTTCAGCAGCGAGGTCATCCCCGTCGCGTTTAAGACGACCGCCGCTAACATCACTACTCCTGCCCCCTGACGGAGCTTCGCCATCAGCGCCGACTTTGCTCTTAACGGCGCCATCAGCGTGCGGCCGCCGACAGCGAGCAGGCCCAGCATCAGCGCGCATCCGCTGCCATAGGCGGCGAGAAGTGCACCAGTGGCGATGGCCGAATGTCCCGCAATGTTAATGCTGAAAATAGCGCCCAGAATGGGCCCCGCGCAGGGAGACCAGAGCAGCCCGACCGCAAGCCCGGCCAGAAAAGCCGATGCCGTGCCGCGCGTTTGCCCGCTTCGGGCGTTAAGGACGTTCCCGGCGCTGACCGCAGGGCCCGCCATGCGCTGGGCGAAGGACGGAAAAATTAAGGCCAGCGCGGCGGCGGCAAGAATCAAAAGCGCGACCCAGCGCCCGACTATGGTTGCCTCCGTTATCCACTCGCTGGCGACGGTGACGACCATCGCGACCAGGGTGAACATCACGATCATCCCCGCGAGCAGTGCCAGAATATGTCGACGCTGCCCCTGAAAACCGGCGAACAGCAGTGGAATAACCGGGAGCGTACATGGGCTGAGCAGGCTTATCATCCCGCCCAGAAAAGCGATTACCAGAAACATAGTGACCTCACAAAACAAGTCCTGCGACGCTGCAGTGAGGCTATTTCATCGTGCTGATGTGTTCAGGATGTGTGTAAAAGCGCGGGATTTGTCTGGCTCTGTATCTCCCCGGCCGGGAGATACAAAGCCGTACAATTAACGGCGCGGAAGCGTAATGGAGACCTGCAGCCCGCCCCCGGCGCGGTTCGCCAGGTTCAGCTTTCCGTCAAGCTGAGCGGTGAGCTGCGCGGCAATCGCCAGGCCGAGCCCCGTCCCGCCGGTATCGCGATTGCGCGATGTTTCAACCCGATAAAACGGCTGTAATACCGCCTCAAGCTCGGCTTCGGGGATCCCCGGCCCGTCGTCCGCAATGTGAATAACCACCTCGCTGTCAGACGAATCATCCAGGGTTATCGCGGCGCGCTCGCCAAATTTGAGCGCGTTATCCACCAGGTTGGTCATTACCCGACGAAGCGCCTGCGGACGCGTAACGATCGGCAGGCGGGCATCGCCTGCATGAAACTGCACGTTTTTACCGATGTCCTGATAATCGCAGGCGATGCTGTTGATCCAGGCGTTGAGTTCCAGCTTCAATGAGGTCTCTTCCAGTGATTCTGATGACCGGGCATACGCAATCCCCTCCCGCACCAGACGCGTCATGCTATCAAGATCGTTCAGGAGCTTGTCGCGAAGTTCAGGTTCCCCCGCCATTTCGACGCGCAGCTTCATGCGGGTAATCGGGGTCTGGAGATCGTGCGAAATGGACGCCAGGATCTGCGCCCGTTCCCGGAGGTAAGACTGAATGCGCGCCTGCATCGCATTGAAGGCGTGCGCTGCCCGCTGCACCTCAAGCGGCCCGTTCTCCGTCATTGGCGAGCTGGCCGCGGGATCCAGTGAATCCACCGCGCGGGTAAACTGTGAAAAAGGCCGCACCACCTGTCGCACGGCGAACCAGGAGCAGGCCGCCAGAAGCAGCAACTGCAGGATGAGCACAGCGGGCAGCCAGCTGGCGACGGGCGGCATGCGCGGGATCAGATCAATGGTCAGCGGCGCGCCGTCGCTGAGCGTCAGATGTGCCTGAATATGCGAAATGGCGCCGGGAACCGCGGTAAAGCTGAGCGGGTACTGTGTCGCGAGCGTCGCTTTCAGGGTGCGGATGGCATCCTGCGAACGCTTATCCTTCGGCGCGGGTCCGGGCTCACCGGTGCCCAGGATATAGCGGTAGTTACCTCGTTCAAGACGCGGAAGCCACGCGGCGCGTTCGCTGGCCGGTAACCGGTTTAAAATGGCGACGCTGGTTGCGACATCGTTTTCCAGATTACCGAGCATCACCGTGCGGGCGCTGTGCATTCGTTCAACCATGACCAGCGTCAGGCTCAGGGCGTTAGCCAGCAGCAGACCCGGCAGCACGACCATCAGCAAACGGGCCAGCAGCGAGCGCGGCCAGAGGGTCATTCGTTAACCTCTTTGATGATGACCGGCATCGTAAAGACGTAGCCTTCGCTGCGAACGGTTTTGATATAGGCGGGCGTGCGGGCATCTTCATTCAGGCGCTGGCGAACCCGGCTTACCAGCAGGTCGATGGAGCGTTCAAACAGCTCGGCGTCGCGACCCTGCGTCAGGTTGAGCAACTGGTCCCGGGTGAGCACGCGCTGAGGATGGTCAAGGAAAACGCGCAGCAGGCGATATTCGGCACCGCTGAGCGCCACAATCACCCCTTCCGGATCGATTAAGTGCCGGGCGACGGTATCGAGCTGCCATTCACCGAACATCACCAGCCGCCCTGCTTCCGTTACCTGTAAATTGGGCGGCATCGTGCGAAAGCGCCGTAAAATGGCCTTGATGCGCGCCAGGAGTTCGCGGGCGACGAAAGGCTTCACCACGTAGTCGTCCGCGCCCATCTCCAGGCCGAGGATCCTGTCCGTCTCCTCGCTGCGCGCGGTGAGCATCAGGACTGGCAGATCTTTATGTTTGCCGCTGCGCAGCTGTCGGCATAGCGTGAGACCGTCATCGCCGGGCATCATCACGTCCAGCACCACCAGGTCGATATGCTGTTTATCCAGCACGACGCGCATCTCCTTGCCGTTGGCCGCGCCCGTGGCGCGATAGCCAGACTTAACAAGATAGTCGACAATCAGTTCACGTATATCCCTGTCGTCATCGACGACAAGGATGTGGTCAATATGCTCCACCGAAATCTCCAGACCGAAGGGTAACGTACTGAAAATAGCACATTTCAGAGTTTATCAGCGTCGACAACGGCCTTAACGAAATCCTGCGGATCTTCCTGAGGCGGGTTGTGCCCCACGGTTGCTCCGAAGGTCCGGTGCTCATATTTGCCGGTAAATTTACCCGCATAGGCCTGCGGTGCCGGGTGCGGCGCGCCGTTGTTTCCGCCTTCGATGGTGATAGTTGGGACGGTAATGTTCGGCAAGGCGGCCAGTTTTTGCTCGTAGCCGTCATATTTCCGCTCCCCTTTCTCCAGCCCTAAGCGCCAGCGGTAGTTGCTGAGCGTCACCGCGACGTGATCCGGGTTATCGAGCGATTTGGCGCTGGCGTTAAAGACAGCATCGCTAAATTTCCAGTCAGGCGATGCCTGCGACCAGATCAGGCGAGCGAAGTCATGCGTGTTTTTGGCATAGCCTTCTGCGCCGCGTGCGGTGGCGAAATAGAACTGATACCACCACTGCTGCTCTGCTTTTGGCGGCAGCGGCTGTTTACCAATCTGCTGGCTGCTGATGAGATACCCGCTTACAGAGACCAGTGATTTCACGCGCTCTGGCCACAATGCCGCAACGATATCCGCCGTACGAGCTCCCCAGTCGTATCCCGCGAACACCGCCTGCCTGATATTCAGGGCGTCCATCAAATTCACAATGTCTTTCGCCATGGCCGAAGGCTGGCCGTTGCGCGGCGTTTTTGCCGACAGGAAGCGCGTGGTGCCGTAGCCGCGCAGCGAAGGCACAATGACCCGGTAGCCTTTTGCCGCCAGCGCGGGTGCGACCTCGGCGTAGCTGTGAATATCGTAGGGCCAGCCGTGTAGTAAAATGACCGGTTGGCCATCTTTGGGGCCGATGTCGACATAGCCGATATTCAGATCGCCGGCATTAATCTGCTGTGGACGATCAAAGGCGGCCGCGACGTTTGTGCCGGTGGCTTCGGCCTGGCAGGACATCACGGTGGCAAGAGAAACGGTCATTGCAAGGGCTGAGTAAGCAAGTTTGCTGAACATGTTGGTATCTCCGGTTGAGTACAATTCACGGGGATATAACAACACCTCAATGTATAGCGGATATGTGCGAAAGCGGGTTTATTGCAAGCCTGTGTATGCATCAGCGACGCGGATACAGTGTGATACAAACACAGGCGTTTTAGCTTAAAGAGAGAGGCGGTAGCGGACGTAGTCGTCAGCCTCGCCGTATTTGTCATAGAGTTTACGCGCCGGGTTGTTCTCCCGGGTGACCCAATACAGTTTTGCCCACCCTTCGCGCTTGCCTTCCGCTATCAGAGCATCAATGAGCGCCTTCCCGGCACCCGCTCCCCGTTCGGTGGCATCAACAAACAGATCTTCCAGGTAGCAAATGGGGGCCGTTGACCAAGTGCCTTCGTGGAGAATGCACATCGCGAAGCCGATGACCTTTTCGTCTTTCTCTACCACGCGGCAGAACATCGGGGAATGCGCGGAGAGCGCCCTTTCCCACGTCGATACGGTAACCGACTCATCGAGAAAGCAGTCATAAAAATGGGTGTAGCCGTCCCACAGCGGTCGCCAGTGGGAGTAATCGTCTGCGCGTAAAGGTCTTACCGTGACAGCCATGCGTTCCTCACATTACACATTGATCGCCATTTCAAAACAGCGTAAATCAGCGCCCGCCATCCGCGAGTGATGATATTTTTCGCTCAGCGTAGCAAACCCCAGCTTCTGGTAAAACGACCGGGCGTTAGGAGTTGCATCGAGCGTCAGGCGGGTTATCCCCCGGCTGCGGGCCTCCTTTTTGAGCGCCTCGATAATCCGGGTCGCCATGCCTTTACCGGATGCCGCAGGCAAGGTGAATATCGCCTCCAGGCAGTGGGTATCCAGATCCAGGTAGCCGGTTGCCGCAATCTCGCCCTTTTCATCTTCCACCACGTAAAATGGGTATTCAATGACCATTTGCCGGTAGCGTTCGGGCATCAGATCGGGCGTCCAGCGCGCAATGACGTCCGCGTCGTAACTGGCTTTACAGCCGTGACGAATCGCCTGATTGCGGATATTCCAGAGTATTTCGGCCTCCTGCGGCTTCGCTTTACGTAACGTCATATCACCTCTTTAACGGCTATTTAACCGGATTTCACGTGCCAGTCTGGCAAGACGCTGAGTGCGACAGTAGAGGGTAAATAGCACAAAGCCGCTGCTGTTCATCACCCCCCGACAAAGTAACAGCGCGAAGCATGCAATGACCAGTGGCCAAAGGCTCCCGTCATGAGATAACAGGAGATGCAGCGCCTGAACGAGGGTCATGACCAGCAGAATGATGAACACTGCCATAAACCCCAATAATCCCGACGTCTTCCCTCGGGCCAGAAGCACGCTGATAACAATGAGCGCGCCTGTCATTATTAATGATGGTACGAAAAAGCTCAGTGCATGGTGTAAAGGTGACAACCCCCGCAACGCGCTGAGAAAAGGCAGCAGATTTAACGCAAACGCCACTAAAAACAGAGGTAACAGCGCCGCTACCGGGTAAGGATTTTGACGCGGAAGCTCGCTGAGGGGACGAGAAAAATACTGTTCCATCTCGGGGGTGGAATGTTTCAAAAGACGGGTATCACGATGAGCAATAGCCTCTTCTATCTCTTTGCCATGCTGCAGGAGATCCTGGAAAACACGTCCGGTTAAAAATCTCAGAAATCTCATCAGAATACCGCCAGCGACTGAATGGTACCGATAATATATTTGCCAGTCCGTGGTAAGTTACCGGGAGCTGCAATAACGCCACTTACCGCACTCCCTGCCAATGCTGCGGCACTTGTCACCACTTGCCCAAGCTGTCGAGTAAGTTCTACCTGAACCGGCCCGGTTGGAAAGCGTTTCGGGTAAAGGCCTGCTCGTATAAGAGCCTTAATTTCTTTGTTGCTAATACCGGGGTTCTGCGCGCGAATTATCAATTCGGTTAAACGAGCTCGATCCTGACGAGGATAGCTTTTTAACCACTCGGTAGCTTTCAAGGAAGATACAGATTTCATTGCACGCCAGGTTGTAACGGCTTCTTTTAACGCCCCTCCTGCGCTTGCTAACGAAATTACATCTAGCGATGTAGAGGTGGCGACGTACCATTCTTGCGTATCGAGCCAGGCAACATTATCGCCACCGTTTTCAACCAAATCATAGATTCGATAAAGGCCGTTAACGCATTGCAACCCGGTCGCAAGGGTGCCTGCGTAGCCAATCGCCACTAAAACACCACTTCCTCCTGCTGTAAGAGGGGTTGCTGCCGTGCCGGCAAGCATTACCCCCCCAGTGACGATCATCGCCCCACAGGATAGTACCGTCGACGCAAGTTCAGTTCCCATTGATGTAGAGGTCACGGCGTCAGTTAAGGATTTACCTATGCTGGAGGCGGATGGTTGTGCGCTCGCTTTAGTTACGATTACATGGGTTACAATACCACTTTGACCATTTGGATGACGCTGACCAGAGCGAACCAGGTAGCGTTGGGCACCATCAGAATAAATGATCCCTGCCTGAGCGAATTCGCGATTACAGTCCATTGCGGAACCCAGTGCCTTAAAATCGAAATCTACAGCGCCAAAACCTGCCATACGCGCAAAATCATAATCGGGTAGATTTGTCTCAGGATTCATTCCAGGCAAAGCCATACATTACTCCTTTTTGTGTGGGTAAATTAACCCAACTAATCTGACGGTAATCGAAGGATCTGCAGAGCAAAATTTTGGTGGTAAATAAGTAACAACGCAAATAAATAGAATGTGATAGAGATGAAAATACCAGAACGCAAACAAAATCATAACGCTTAAATATGGAGATCCGCGGATGACAATACCAACCCTCACGACAGAACGCTTGCTGCTAAAACCGCTGGTTGCTGAAGATGCCGCCCAGATACAAAAGCTCTATCCGCGCTGGGAGATCGTCCGCTATATGGTCTCTTCCGTGCCCTGGCCCTACCCGGATAACGGCGCGGAGAACTATGTCAACAACGTTGCGCTGCCGGATATGGCAAAAGGGATTGCGTGGTTCTGGAGCATCCGCCGTCGCGAGGTGCCGGACGCGCTGATGGGCATTATCTGTCTGTACGATGTGGAAGATAACAACCGCGGGTTTTGGCTGGCGCCGGAGTTTCAGGGACAGGGATATATGCGCGAGGCCAGCATTGCCGCAACGGATTACTGGTTTAATACGCTGAACAAACCCGTACTGCGCGCGCCGAAGGCCGCCGCTAACAGCCGCTCCCGCCGTATTTCAGACAGTAGCGGCATGCGGCTGATCAGAACGGAACAGAAAGCGTACGTCAGCGGCATGCTCGATTCCGAGCTGTGGGAGATCACCCGCGACGAGTGGAACGCCCGTCAGGTCAGCTGATAGCGCTTATCCGGCATCAGCCTTTCCGGAATGTTCTCTTCATCGTTCATCTGCAGCAGATCGCGTTCCATCATGTTGCAGATGGCGTCCAGCGGCAGGTCGTTATTTTCTGTGCCAAACGGATCTTCCAGTTCTTCCGCCAGGGTATCCAGCGAGATAAAGGTGTAAGAGATCAGGGCCGAGACAAAGGGCGTCATGTAGTGCAGATCCACGACCAGCGCGAACGGCAGCATGATGCAGAACAGATACACCGTGCGGTGCAAAATCAGCGTGTAGGCGAACGGCACCGGCGTTGTTGCAATACGCTCGCAGCCGGAAAGGACGATGGACATGTCGTTCAGACGGTTGTTCAGGCTGTGGAACAGAATGTCTGAGAGTTGCCCGTTACGCCGCCGCACGGCCAGCCACTCCCCCATGATCAGCAAAATACGGTTCGCCGGCGAGTTGGCGTCCATGACTTTACGTAAATCATCCGCAGCAAGATAGCGAGAGAGTTGCTCAGCGTTCAGTTCCCGGCGCAGGGTCATGCGCAGGCAGTTGGCGAAAGCAATCTGCAGACGGACAAACTCGCCCAGGTGCTTATCGTCGGGCAAGGTGTTTTTTACCTCGCGAAACAGCGAGCGTGCCGCTATCATCAACTGCCCCCACAGCAGCCGGGCTTCAACGTAGCGGGAATAACAGGCGTTGTTCCTGAAACCCAGAAAGATCGCGATCGCCACGCCGAGAATGCTAAACGGCGCCACGGTAAATTTGATGCCCAGCGAGGAATACCACGGCAGCATCAGGATAACGGCAATAGAAAGCAGGAAGTTGAGCAGCAATCGGGTATAGATCTTGGGAAGTACCGAACCGTGCCAGACGAAAATCAGTTGTAGCCAGTGCTGTTTAGGACGAACAATCATAGTGAGATTCAGGAAAGAAAAGAGCGCGGCTATTAAACGTGATCCCCCTCACAGTTGCAAGCATGTTAATGGAACATTGCATTTTCTCTCCTGATTAGCGAAAACCGCACGGTGCTGAAGCTGTTTTTTAAAAATAGGGCAAATAGTATGTTGTAACTAAATGGTATCGTATTTAAACCCGGCCGAAGCCGGGTGAATTGATTAGCAAAGCGGTTTAACCGCGGCGCGCATGCCCTTCAGCAGAATCGCATCCAGGTCCAGCGTGACCTGGTCGACAAGACCGCTCACCTGCGTCAGATCCTGCTCCCAGTGCTCGCTCACGCTCAGCACCGAGTGTACCAGCTCGCGGGTACTCAACTGGCGATCCCGGTGCTGCGCCCAAAGCTGCTGATAACGTTCCAGCCAGGACGCATCGTCCTGAACCGGATAGCTCTCCCCGTTACGCTCCGCGCGATAAAACGCGATCAGCGCCGCTAAGGCAAACGTCAGGCGCGCAGGTAATTGCCCCGTCGCCTTCTGCCCTGCCAGCAGCTGCGGCAGGATGCGGGTGCGGTATTTGGTCATGCCGTTGAGCGCGATGGAGAGCAGCTGGTGTCTGATGTAGGGGTTACGAAAACGCCCTGTGACCGCGCTGGCAAAAGATTCCAGCTCTTCACGCGGCAGATCGAGCACCGGGATAATTTCCTGATAAATCGCTTTCTCGACGAACGCGCACACCTCTGCATCGTTCATCGCCTCGCCTACCGTGTCCAGCCCCGCCTGGAAGGCGACCGGCACCAGCGCGGTGTGTGCCCCGTTCAGGATGGCGACCTTGCGCTCTTTATAAGGTTTGATGTCATCGACAATCAGCACGTTCAGCGGGTGCTTATCCAGACGAAGCTCGCGCGCAAGGGATGCCGGGCCCTGAATCACAAACAGATAGAAATGTTCGGCCGTATCAAGGAACCCATCGTGGTAACCCAGCTCCGCTTCCAGCGTGGCCACTTCATCGCGCGGGTAGCCCGTCACGATACGGTCAACCAGCGTCGAGCAGAAGCTGTTGGCGTCGTTTAGCCAGCGGGTAAAGGCGGCAGGCAGCGCCCACTCCTGCGCATAGCGCAAGACGAGTTCGCGCAACGCATCGCCGTTGTAGTCAATCAGTTCACACGGAATGATGACCCAGCCTTTGTCCGGCGCGCCGTTGAAGTGGCTAAAGCGCTCAAACAGCAGCCGCGTCAGCTTCGCCGGATAGCTCACCGCAGGGGCATCGTCGAATTTGTCACCCGCGTGGTAGCTGATGCCGGCTTCGGTGGTGTTCGAGAAAACAAACCGCATGTCCGGATTGTGAGCCAGCTTCAGAAACGCGTCATAGTCGTCGTAGACGCTGATTTCACGGTTAACGGAGCGGATAAGTCGGGCGTCGCTCACCGCCTCGCCCTGCTCATTCAGGCCACGAATAATCGTGGTGTACAACCCATCCTGCGTGCTTAGCGACGGCGGGAAGTCGCTCTTGATCGGGCGAACGATGACCACGCCGGCGTTAAGGTCGGTATGTTCGTTCAGCAGGTCGATTTGCCAGTCGATGAAGGCGCGCAGGAAATTGCCTTCACCAAACTGAATGATACGTTCCGGATAGTGCGCACCGGGAAAATCACGACGGTTGAGAGTGTCCACGTTGGGTTCCTTTTATAATTAGTCATACAGCCTGATAAGATTGGTACGATAACTTATCAAAACTTAACGACCAGAAACCCTGTTTTGATCAATCCGCGGTGCGGTTGTGCAAAATAATTATAAGAACTTATAGAACACGGACGTGGCCGTCATGGCTCCGTCCGGCATCAGCGCATAGCGCGGGATCTCACCGACCTTTTGCCAGCCGGCGCGCTGATAGAAGGTCTCGGCCCCGCTGCCGGTGGAAGTATCGAGCACCAGAACGGAGATGTTCCGGGCCCTGGCCTCAACTTCAAGCGCCTCCATAAGCGCCATCGCGGCCCCTTTCCGGCGCGCTTTCTCATGAACCAGCAGCTTCGCCACGTCCGCGCGGTGCGGCTGGTTTTCCGGCTGGTCGACGATCAGCTGCACCGTGCCAATAATGCCGTCCTGCGGGTCGACGCAGGCCAGCACGAGACGCTCGTTGCGTCCTGCGCTTTCTGCCATACCGCGCCAGAAAGAGCGGGCCTTATCGAGGCTAAAGGGAAGCATAAAACTGACGGATGCCCCGCCGTTTACGCAGTTTTCGAGGATCCCGGCCAGCGTATCAAGATGGGTAAGGATTTCTTCCCGGGTGAGGGTTTTGATTTGCAGTGAGGTATTCATTGTTTTTCCTTACGTTGAATACGCTCACTCTGCATTTAACATCTTCGTAACGCAAACGGATCTGACATAGGCTTTTATTATGTCAACGGGACCGCTGGCGCTGCTGCTTCATGGCATACATCTTGTCATCGGCATCCTTCAGCCACTGGTGAAGATCGTTACCGTTATGATCGAATTCACTCAGCCCCCACGAGAACAGCAGCGACCACGGGTGAAGCTTCCGGGCGTTGTAGTTTTCCACCTGCTCGGCAAGATACTGCATCGCAATCCAGGCGCCCTGCTCGTTGGTATCCGCAAACAGCACGGCGAACTCATCGCCGCCGTAGCGCACCAGCAGATCAGCCTCGCGGAAGGAGGCGCGCATCAGCTGCGCCATGACCTTCAGCGCCTTATCCCCTTCCTTGTGGCCGTAGCGATCGTTAATTTCCTTGAAGCGATCCAAATCCAACCAGGCGAGCGTTAGCGGCTCAGCCCGGCGTCGGGCAACGGAAAGCGTGAATCTCACGAGCTGATTAAAGCCGCGACGGTTGAATAACCCGGTTAACTCATCCGTGGTCGCAGCGCTGATTGCGGCAAATTCATCTTCGGCCAGCGCGCTAAGATCGCCCAGAACGGCAAGATCGGCCGCGGAAAATTCCCGGGGCGCGTAATCAATCAGACACAGCGAGCCCACGCTTGCGCCATCGCGCAAGCGCAGCGGGAAGCCCGCGTAGAAACGCACGCGAGGTTCACCGGCCACCAGCGGATTATCCGCAAAACGATCGTCCTGCAGCATATCCCCCACCACCAGCGGTGCTTCGGTGAGGATCGTATGGCCGCAAAACGAGATGTTACGCGGAACGGTGTCGGGCGCCTGACCGTCGGCCGACTTCACGATCAGTGAATGCTCGTCAATGAGGTTGACCATCGCCAGGGGTACCTGGAAGAAGCGTTTCGCCAGGCGCGTGAGCCGGTCGAATGCCGGGGAACTGTCGATCTCAAGCAGGCCCGATTCGCGCAGTGAATTCAGTCGGTCCTTTTCATTTTCAGGGGTTGCAGGTGCTTTCATAATGTCTCCTGACGTAAAGCTTTACTAAAAGCGTAGCTTAAACAGAGACATTGTCAGTGTGTTAAGCCGCTTACTATTCACGTCAATGCCTTATGACGATTAACGCAGCTCTGTTTCGCTCCCGGCGGGCGCAGCAACGTGCTCGTCCGATACCCGGGCGCTGGTGCGGTTTCGACCCGCTTTTTTTGAACGATAAAGATGATCGTCCGCTTCGGCCATCAACGCGTTGAAGACCTCGGTCAACTGCCATGACTCAGACTTTCCGCTCCCGAGGCCAATACTCACCGTCAAATGGAGCGGTTGCTGACGCCATGTAAAAGGATGATTGGCAACGGTCGTTCTGATACGTTCCGCCAGCGAGTAGCCGCTTTGCGCATCGCCAGAGTTGACCACCACCGCGAACTCTTCTCCGCCCATGCGCGCGACCATTCCGTCTTCCCCGACCACCTGCTGAACCTGGCGAGCAAACGACGCCAGTACGCGGTCCCCACACTCGTGGCCGTAGTTATCATTAATGCTTTTGAAGTAATCGATATCCAGCAGCATGACGGTCAGAAAACGCGAATGGCGGTGCGACTCTTCATGCTTAAGCGCCTCATAAAGCCCGGAGCGCGAATAGACGTGCGTTAAGAAGTCATAATCCGCCCGCAGCGAAACCTGGCGGATAAGTGAATTAATGGCTGCCATGCTCACGGACACCATCACCGGGCAGATCGCCATCGTGGCAATACCCAGACGGGCTGAGAACATCATGGGGGTCGTAAACGGCGTCGCCACGGCAATGTTGATTACCGAGTTGGCGACCAGAATGATTTCAACTGCTCCCGTGATAAACGTCAGCAGGCAGGTCGCAGGCAGCGAGTAGCGAACCGCACACCAGATAAGCGCGGGCAGCGGAAAGGCGAGACTCCCCGCCCCGCCAATCACCACCGACGCGGCCACCGAGACGAGCAGCGCGATAACCGGTAACAGCTGCTCCAGACGTAGCCTGAATTCACGCACGGGCATGCCTATAGTGAGCATACACGGCACCACCAGCACGCCGGTTGAGAACTGCTCGCTAAACCAGTCGGCAAACAGCGGCCAGAAGGTATGACTGTCGATCCCGACCGACCCTACCGCGCCGAGCAGCGCGCAAAGCAGCGCCGCTATCAGGCAGTAGTTAAACAGGCGTAATGCGTTAAGCGGATCGGGGGTTTTCTTCATCAGCCGCCTGTCGCGCTGAACCAGCACGGCGACCACGACGATAAAGATCATGTTAGACAGGTTAATCACCACCGAGGCCATACCCCAGTTGGTCGTTACCGCGTCGTACAGCAGCATGGCGACATAGCACACCGCATAGTAATGCAGGCGATTCAGGTAAACATAGCGGGCGAAGATCCCTGCCATCACGCCATTCAGCGGCCAGAACAGCGACAAGGCCTCAACCAGCCGGAGTTCCGCGCCCACAAAATAGAATAAGGTGGTGAGAATAAAGATCGTCGTTGCATTACGCAGCGGCGCGTCCGGTTGAAAGAACCTGAAGGCAGTGAGAGCAGAACGCATTAAATATCATTCCATATGATAGCTTATGGCAATTATTGCGGTCGTCAGCGTTGTCGGGACTAACTTAGGATGCATCTATAACACAATTACAACAGGAGCATAACTCGTCAAATTTGGGTGTTCATCTGTAACACCAGCCAATGGTGGATCACGCCGACGATGTAATGCTGCTGTTGCGCCGTGAGTGCAACCCCCGCCGGAATGCTGTGCCACTTAGCCAGGCAGCCCCGACAGCAGGTGGCCGTAGCGTGCTGGGCGATAAACACCGGATGACCGCGCATGGGAGTCTGCTTACCGTCGTTTGCGGGGTGTGCAGGCGCAAGGCGCTTTTCGACAAAATCAGCGGCATGCTGGTCAATGGTGTCGGGGCCTTTGTCCCAGCAGTACCGGCGTTCCTTCTCGCCTAAGCGAAAGCGCGAACGAAAGGTCGATTGCGCCAGGCGGGAAAAGAGAGGATCCAAATCAGACATCAGTATACGGACCGCCCCAGACGCTGGGTCAGTTTCTCCAGAACCGCCACGCCGGCGAGTGAATTTCCCGTTTCATCCAGCTCCGGGCTCCAGACCGCAATCGCCATTTCATGCGGCACAATCGCCACGACCCCGCCGCCGACGCCCGATTTCGCCGGTAAGCCGACGCGCCAGGCAAACTCCCCGGCGTTTTGATACATCCCGCTGGTTGCCATCAGCGCGTTAACCTGGCGGGCCTGTAGCGGTGATACCACTTCCTGATCGAGATGCGGCGCGTGCCCCTGGTGCGCCAGGAACAGAAACGTTTGAGCCAGCTCAACGCAGCTCATTTTCAGGGCGCAGTAATGGAAGTAGTTTTGCAGCACGGTCGCCACGTCGTTATGGAAGTTGCCGAAGGATTTCATCAGCCACGCGATGGCCGCGTTACGGGCGGAGTGTTCAAACTCAGAGCGTGCCACCAGCGGGTCGTAGACAATATCGTCAACGCCAGAAAGCTGGCGAACAATCTCAAGCATGCGCTGGCGCGGCGCGCTGAGGCGGCTTTGTAGCATATCGCAGACCACCAGCGCCCCGGCGTTGATAAAGGGGTTTCGCGGTTTGCCCTGTTCGATTTCGAGCTGGAGCAGTGAGTTAAAAGGCTGGCCGGAAGGATCTTTGCCCACGCGCTGCCAGATCTCGTCTTCTTCATACTGGCGCATCGCCGCAACCAGACTCAGCACTTTAGAAATGGACTGAATGGAAAAACGTTCTGCCGCATCGCCGGCCTGGAACCGCTGTCCGTCGATGGTACAGATAGCAATCCCCAGCTTATTCCCGCTGACCGAGGCAAGGGCCGGAATATAGTCGGCAACCTTCCCCTTTCCCAATAACGGACGAACCTGCGCCAGAATCTCGTCCAGCATCTCATTATGGATGACCGCAGCCACACTTTGCTCCTTGCCCTCAGGCTAAAACGGGCTGCGAGTATAACAGAGGCTTATGTATTGCGTCAGGCGCTAAGACGAAAACGCGAAACGGCCTGCAATAAAAGATCGGATTGCTTTTGCAGACGTTCCGAGGCCTCCGAGGCGTCAGAGACCAGCCTGTCCGTCTGGCGTGAGACCTGATTCAGCGCCTGAAGCTGACGCGTCATCTGATGAATACTCTCCCCCTGGCTGAGCGTGGCGGTGGAGATCTCATTCAGCAAACTGCTTAAATTGCCCACCAGACCGGTGACCTGCTGCAAATTATCCTCCATCAGGGTAACGGCGCGGGAGCCGTCCTCAATGCCCTGCAGGGAGCGGTTGATCAACGCCTGGATGGTCTGCGTCGAGTGGCTGCTCTTTCTGGCTAACAGTCCGACCTCCCGGGCGACGACGGCAAAGCCGCGCCCCTGGTTTCCGGCATGGGCAGCCTCAATGGCGGCGTTCAGCGCCAGGATGTTCGTCTGAAACGCGACGCTGTCGATCATCGCCACGATCCCGCGCATCTCTGAAGATCGGTCGACGATCGCCTGCATCGACGCATTCACGGTAGACATCATTTGGTCGCCGCCCGCGGCAGCCAGACGCGCTTCATCCGCCCGCGAGCTGGCGAGCCGGGCATAGCCGGTGTTCCCTTCCACATGGGTTTCCAGCGCCGCGATATGCGCCGTTACGTCCTCCAGCTCTTTCGCCTGGCGCGCCGACTGCTGGTACAGCTTCTGGTTACCCTGCGCGAGGGTGCCAATGTTCTCCACCATGGTGGCGGTCGCATGGCTAACCTGGGTTACCAGCTGCTGCAGGCCGTGCTGCATGGTGGCAATACTGTCGCTAAGCTGCCCGACTTCCCGGTTAAAGCGCCTGACGTCCGGCGGCGTGGCGGAGAGATCCCCCGCCGCCAGCTGGTTAATATGCGCAATGAGCCGGCGCAGCGGCGTAATCACCCACCGGGACATGCCAAACCAGACGGCAGCGGCGATGGCCAGCAGGAGCACCGGCGCAAACATAAATAACGTTTGCAGCCCGGAGAGCTGCGCCATCAGGCTCTGACGCCCCTGCATGGCCTGCTTCTCGCTTGCCTGCTGATAGCGCGCATAGTTGTCGTTAAAATCAGTCTGAAAAGCCTGAGACGGTACGGCAAAAAAAGCGTCGATGGTGTTGGTTTTCATCAGCCCTTGCGCCTGCTCCTCGATCGCGCCGTAGAAAAGCTGATAGCTGTTCACCAGGGCATCGTCTTTCGGCGGGTTCAGCGCCAGCCAGGCCTTCCACGCCTGCTGAGAAACCGCCAGCGCCTTTTGCGCGTCATCCATCAGGCTGTGCCAGCTTCCGTCGGAGCCGGTCTCTTTATCCTGCATAAACCAGACGCCGGAGCGGTTAAGCAGATCGCTTGCGGCCAGAAGGGAGACGCGGGCCAGATCCAGCCTGCTCTGCTGCTGCCAGGCCAGCAGATTGCGCTGCTCGTTGCGCTGGGCTTCGTTCAGGGAGGCGTTAAGCAGGAATGACGAGGAAAGCTGCAGCGCGGAGAAAAGGCCAATGATACAAAAGATACCCGTCAGCAGGCCAAAACGACGAGGAGTGAGACGCTGCGCAATACGGCGAAAAATTTGCGTTAGGTTCATGATTTTCTTCATTAACAATGCGTTAGACGCGTGGGAGTCTACGAAATGAAAATGACAGAACCATTGCAGAGAAATGACAACGGCCCTCGTGATGAGGGCCGAATAAATTACACGCGATCCTTCCACACCGTCTGCACGTTGCAGAACTCGTGAAGGCCAAAGTGGGAAAGCTCGCGGCCAAAGCCGCTTTTCTTGACGCCACCGAAGGCAACGCGCGCGTCGCTGGCGCTATAGCCGTTGATAAACACGCCGCCGCACTCCAGCTCGCGCGAGAATTTATCCGCAAGGGCTGCGTCAGCGGTAAAGACGGTGGCAGACAGGCCAAAGTCGCTATCGTTGGCAAGCGTCAGGGCGTGCTCCGCGTCTTTCGCAACCGTAATGGCCGCGACCGGGCCAAACAGCTCCTGGCGGAAGGCGGTCATCTCAGGCGTCACGTTGCCGAGCACGGTCGGGGCGTAATAATTGCCCTCACCGCTGATTTTCTCCCCGCCCAGCAGCAGCGTTGCCCCTTCTGCCAGCGTGGCCTGCACCTGCTGATGCAGTTCATCCCGTAGGTCGTAACGCGCCATCGGGCCAATAAAGTGCTCTTCCCGATCCGGTGCGCCCAGCTTCAGCGCAGAAACGGCCTCGACAAAACGTTGGGTAAAGGTCTCTGCGATACCCTCCTCGACGATAAAACGCTTCGCCGCGGCGCACACCTGCCCGGTATTCTGGTAGCGCCCCGCCACCGCCGCCTTCACGGCAAGATCGAGGTCGGCATCGTTGAGAACGATAAACGGATCGGAACCTCCCAGTTCAAGCACGCATTTTTTCAGCGCAGCCCCGGCCTGAGCGCCAATTGCCGCGCCGGCACGCACGCTGCCGGTGACGGTCACCGCCGCAATACGCCGATCGTTAATCGCCTGGCTGACGCCGTCATTGGTGGCATTCACCCAGCCAAAAACGCCGGCAGGAATACCGGCGTCAGCCGCTATCTGCGCAATCAGTTCGGCCGAGCCGAGCACGTTTGGCGCGTGCTTGAGCAGATAGCTGTTTCCCGCCAGCAGGATGGGCACCGCGCCGCGCAGCACCTGCCAGAGCGGGAAGTTCCACGGCATCACCGCGAGAATCGGCCCCAGGGGGCGGTATTCAATCACCGCGTTATGGTTTTCCACTAGGGTGGGTTCCGCATGCAGCATCGCCGGGCCGTGCTCGGCATACCAGTCGCACAGCGCGGCGGATTTTGCCACTTCCGCCCGCGCCTGAAGGATGGGTTTTCCCATTTCACGGGAGATCGTCTGCGCCATCTCTTCAGCGCGGTTTCGCAGCGCGGCGCCGAGATCGCGCAGCTTCTGCGCCCTGTGGGAAACGCTTTCGCGACGCCACTGGCGATACCCCGCGTCGGCCTGAGAAATGGCGCGTTCAACCTCTTCCGGCGTCGCCCACGGATACGCGGCGAGGGTTTCACCCGTTGCCGGGTTAACAGAGAGGGCATGTGTAGCAGATGAATAAGTCATGTTGTTCTCCACGTATTTCGGTTGATTGATTGTGGTCCACTCTGCTATTTCTTAAAAATGAATAATATTAACCACCTTGTTCACGAAACGAGAATGCTATGGACTTAACCCAGCTTGAAATGTTTAACGCCGTCGCGCAGACGGGCAGCATCACTCAGGCGGCGCAGAAGGTGCATCGCGTGCCGTCCAACCTGACAACCCGCATCCGCCAGCTGGAAGCTGACCTGGGCGTTGAGCTGTTTATTCGTGAGAACCAGCGTTTGCGTTTATCCCCCGCCGGGCATAACTTCCTGCGCTACAGCAGGCAGATCCTGGCGCTGGTGGATGAGGCGCGCATGGTCGTGGCAGGCGATGAACCGCAGGGGTTATTTGCCCTCGGCGCGCTGGAGAGTACCGCCGCCGTGCGCATCCCTGAAACGCTGGCGCTGTTTAACCAGCGCTACCCGCGCATTCAGTTTGCCCTTTCTACCGGGCCATCCGGGACGATGATTGACGGGGTGCTGGAGGGAACCTTAAGCGCCGCCTTTGTGGACGGGCCTCTGTCGCACCCGGAGCTGGAGGGTATGCCGGTCTACCGGGAAGAGATGATGTTGGTCACGCCTGCCGGGCAGGCGGAAGTCTCACGCGCCGCAGAGGTCAGCGGCAGCGACGTTTACGCCTTTCGCGCGAACTGCTCGTACCGTCGACACCTGGAAAGCTGGTTTCATGCGGACAGATCCACGCCCGGCCGCATTCATGAGATGGAGTCCTATCACGGCATGCTCGCCTGCGTTATTGCGGGTGCGGGCATCGCGCTGATGCCGCGCTCGATGCTGGAAAGTATGCCGGGACACCATCAGGTTGAAGCCTGGCCGCTGGCGGAAAACTGGCGCTGGCTCACCACCTGGCTGGTGTGGAGGCGCGGGGCGATGACCCGCCAGCTGGAAGCCTTTATAGCGCTGCTAAACGAACGTCTACAACCAGCGCCTTCTCCATAAACAGGCTGAGCGGATCGTCAACGTACGGGGCAAACGCCTGGCGCATTTCGTATCCGCACTGCTCGTAAAGCCGCACCGCGGCGCGCTGTTTGATGCCCGTCTCCAGCCGTACCGTATGGCAATGACGGCTCAGGGCCTCATCTTCCAGGGCGGCCAGCAGCGTCTCGCCGAGGTGCTGCCCACGATGAGCCGGGTCGATGTAGACCCGCTTCATCTCCCCCGTTCCGTCGCCGTTGAGCACGATGGCCCCGCAGCCGACCGCCTGAAGCTGCTGGTCGCGAATGACCATCAGGATAAGCGAGGCTTCCGGCAGCGCAGCCAGGTCGAGCAGATGATTGCTTTCGGCGGGATAGAGTTCGCTCTGGTAGCGGTCAAGCGCCGCGATCAGGGTGAGAATGTCCGGATGACGTGCAGATGCAGAGGAAATGGAATACATGGCAGGCTCCTTGCTAGTTTATTTTTAACATAGCGCAGGCCTGCCGGGGTGCTTCATAGTATTAACTTATGTCATGACGCCAGCGTCAGCGGGATATCCAGCGCCCGAAGCTGCGCCTGCGTCGTTTCATCCAGCCTGCCGTCGGTGACGATATCCGTGAGGGTATTGAGATGCGCCACGTTAAACAGCGACCAGGCTCCGTACTTGGAGCTGTCCGCCAGCAGCACGCGACGTTTTGCATTGGCAAGTAAATCACGCTTCAGCGCGGCCTTCTCTTCCGTTGGCGAGGTTATGCCGCGGGTGATATCCCAGCCGTTGCAGCTGACAAAAGCCACGTCCGGCCAGACGTTTTGCAGCAGGCGACGCCCGTGTTCACCGATGCAGGACTGGCTCGAGTCATCAATGCGCCCGCCGATGATCGTCACCTCAATCTGGCGGAACTCCGAGAGAAACAGCGCGATGTGCAGGTCGCTGGTGATCACGCGAAGCGGCAGATGCGTCAGCTGGCGCGCGAGTTCAATCATCGTGGTACCGGCATCAAGCACAATGGCGTCACCCGCCTTAACGAAGCTCGCGGCCGCGCTGGCGATGGCGTGTTTCTCCGCCAGGCTGCGCTGCATTTTTTCATGCGTCGTGGGCTGGGAAGGAATAAACCGGTTGAGGGTGACCCCGCCATGGGTACGGCTGATCACCCCTTCCTGATCGAGCTTGATCAAGTCCCGGCGAATCGTCGCCGGCGAGGCATCGGTAATCGCCACCAGCTGATCCACCGTCACCAGATTGTGCCCTTTCAGGTAATCCATTATCTGCTCTAACCGGTTATATCCCTTCATATCATTCCCGTGTGATTTGCATAGCCAACTGAATAGACACCGTCATGCTCTCAGACTTGGCTTTACCGGTCCATGCAATATCGAACGCGGTTCCGTGGTCTGCAGAGGTACGGATAAACGGCAAGCCGGCGGTGATGTTCACCCCGTCGTAAAAGCCGAGCAATTTTAGCGGAATATGCCCCTGATCGTGATACATCGCAACGACCATGTCATACATTCCTTCGTGGCATTGCATAAATACCGTATCCGGCGGACACGGTCCGGTGACGTTTAACCCCTGCGCTTTCATCGCCGCAACGGCCGGGCCGACAATTTTGATCTCTTCATCACCAAACAGGCCGTTCTCCCCCGCATGCGGGTTAACGCCGGCAACCGCGATGCGAGGATGCTCAAACCCGACGCGCTTGAGGAAGCTATCCGCAATGCCAATCACGGTTTTTACCCGATCCTGATTGAGCGTATCAAGGAATTTGCGCAGCGCAATATGGGTGGTGATGTGAATCACCTTCAGCTTATCGGTATACAGCACCATGGCGTAATCTTTGCTGTTGGTCAGATGCGCCAGCAGCTCGGTATGCCCCGGATAAAGGTGACCGGCCAGGTGTAGTGCCTCTTTGTTCAGGGGCGCCGTTGCAATTGCTTTCACCTCGCCCGCCATCGCCAGCTCGGTGGCGCGCTTCACGCAGCGATAGGCCAGATCCCCTGCCGCAGCCTGCACGACGCCCGGCTGGAGCGCATCGGGTTCCGCAAGCGGTTCGTCAAGCACGTTGATCACGCCAGGGGCAAAACGCGCGTCGCTCACCGCGTCGATAATCCGCATATCCGCCTGCCCGGCGATCCCTTTCTCCAGCACCCGCTGCAGTGTTCTGGCACAGCCGACCACCACCACGGGCGCCCCTGACAGCTCGCCCCCGGTGAGGGATTTGATAATGATTTCCGGGCCAATGCCGGCCGGGTCACCCATGGTTACAGCGATGATTTTAGTCACTCAGTCTCTCCTCGATAAAATGCAAAACCTCAAGCAGCGTCTCTTCCTTTCCGAAGCCCCCTGCTTTGGTCATTACCGGCCGCTGCCAGCTACAGCCCAGAAATTGTCCGACCGGTACGCACTGTGCGATGCACCCGGTAATTTCAAACCCGCGGGCATCCAGTGCCCTGGCGACGGACATCGCCACATCGCCACCGGAGACGTACAGCGCGTCCGGCTCGTGCACCGCAAGCACCTGTCGGGTCAGCTCGCCTAAAAACGTACAGATCTTTTCGCCCAGACCCGCGCGGGTGACGTGATGCTGCAGGCAGAGCTGCTCCACCTGATGGCGAGCCTCGAGGCCCGCGCAGGTATGTACGATGCAGTGATGCCCAGCCTGGAGCACCCGCGCAATTTCTTCGATATAACTGGCCGCGTCGCCACGCAGCGCGTCATTCACATCAATGAATACCGACGTGACGCCCCTCTTGCCTTTAGCCCGCGTAATTTGTCGTTGAGCGATCTCACTCATCGAGCCCACCACGGCCAACAGCTGTTTGCGTCGCGCCGGGGCCAGATGGCGGGCCAGCGCATCGCACAGCCCGGCCGAGCCCACCAGCAGCGGGGTCTGCGCGCAGCCCAGCGCGGCGGTGATAATGGCGTCCAGCTCCTCGTCGGTCTGCGCATCAACGATGATCCACTCCATTCCCTGCGCCAGTTCGGCTGTCAGCGTTTCCACGGTCACGTTTTTAACGCTCACGTCGGTAAACAGGTCAGCAATAGCGGCAGACGGGACGGGCGTTTTGGGATCGCTGGCAAATTCGGTTTCATTCACCGGAATACCGTTTACCAGACACCTGCCGTGCCGCGTGATGCGCCCTGCCGCGGGGTACGCCGGGGCAACAATCACCTGGCGCTTGCCGCTTAACGCCTTCAGGGCCTGTGCTTCCGCCCCCGCGTTGCCGCGCAGCGTGGAATCCATCTTTTTGATGAGCCAGCGGGCATCTTCGATATCCGCCCCGAGCGCGGCCACCTTTTCCGCCGCCTGCGATGCCCGCAGCGCCCGGGAATCGGTGTTGACGATCAGCGCATCGGTCGGCTGGGTAAAAGGCGTATGAAACGCCACGCTGACTTTTTTGCCGCACAGCGCCAGGCTGACGCCGGCATCGTTAGCGCCGGTAAAGTCATCCGCGACGACTACCACCTCTCTGTATAGATTGTTCACTTTCATCCCCACTCCGGGTTCGCCTTTCCTGTTAATGATTATATTCAATCATGATTGATTATATGTGAGCAAGATCAAGTTAATCAGTTTGCGAATAAATTATAAATTTAGCCACACGATGACCATGAAGCGTCTTATTTGAGCGAAATCAATCATGGGCACAGAGACAGGAGAAAAGCGTGGTAACAATCAACAGCACCATTATTAGCGGCGCGAATGCCATCGCCGCCATCAGGCCGTTACTGACTGATAAAGCGCAGCTTTTGCTGGTGACGGACGGTAATATTGCGCGTCTGGAGGCGGCAAAGCAGATCCGCGCGATCCTCGAAGAGGACAACCGCCGCGTCACGATTATCGACACGGTGCCGCCTGAACCCTCCCACCATGACGTGAGCCAGCTGCTCGCCGGGCTAACGGGAACGTTTGGGCTGGTCGTCGGGCTCGGCGGCGGTAGCGTCCTGGATGTGGCCAAGCTGCTTTCCGTGCTCTGCCATCCGCAGTCACCGGGGCTGGAGAGCCTGCTGGCGGGCACAAAACCCGTGGCGCGCATTTCCTCGCTGCTGATCCCGGCCACTGCCGGAACCGGATCGGAAGCCACGCCGAACGCCATCCTGGCTATCCCGGAGCAAAACACGAAGGTGGGCATTATCTCCCCCGTCCTGTTGCCCGATTACGTCGCTCTGCTGCCGGAGCTGACGACCAGCATGCCCGTACACATAGCCTCATCCACCGGGATTGATGCCCTGTGCCATTTGATTGAGTGTTTCACCTCAACGGTCGCCAACCCGGTCAGCGATAACGCCGCGCTGATGGGCCTGTCAAAGCTGCTCAACAACATTGAAACGGCCTGTGCCGAACCGGGCAACCTGCTGGCGAAGCTGGAGATGCTGTGGGCGTCTTACTACGGCGGAGTCGCCATTGCGCACGCCGGCACGCATCTGGTTCACGCCCTTTCCTATCCGCTCGGCGGCAAATATCACCTGCCGCACGGCGTCGCCAACGCCATTCTGCTGGCGCCCTGCATGCGAGCGGTGCGTCCACACTGCGTGACGAAATTCGCGCAAGTCTGGGATTTGGTGCCCGGTGCGGTGACGACGCTGTCAAACGAGGAGAAATCCGACGCGCTAGTGGATTACTTTGCCGCGCTGGTGCGCAGGCTCAACCTGCCGGACAACCTGGAGACGCTGGGTGTCCCGCGCGAGGACATCGCCGCACTGAGCGATGCGGCCCTTAACGTTAAGCGGCTAATGAACAACGCCCCTTGCCAGGTCAACCATGACGAAGTGCAGGCAATTTACCGGACGCTGTTTCCCCAACATTAATATCGAAGGAGTGAGAAATGCGAAACACAATCAGGGGCGTGCTGACGGCCATCGTGACCCCCTTTGACGCGGAAGGCGCGCTGAATCTGTCTGGCCTTAAACGACAGATCGACCGTCAGCTCAGCGCGGGCAACGGCATCTTCTGCGGCGGCACCAACGGCGAGTTCTTCGTGCTGAACGAAGAGGAAAAAATCGCCGTCACCCGTACCTGTGTGGAAACGGTTGCCGGGCGCGCCCCGGTCGTGGCGCACATTGGGGAGATCTCAACCCGCGACACCATCCGTCTGGGAAAAGAGATCGCCGCCCTGGGCGTCGATGCCGTATCCGTCATTACCCCTTACTTCGTGCCGCTAAAGCAGGCTGAGCTCTTGGCGCACTACACCGCGATCGCCGACGCGCTGGCCGTACCGGTATTTCTGTACAACATACCGGCGCGTACCGGCAACACCATAGAGCCCGCCACCGCACGCGCCCTGGCCGAACATCCCAACATCATCGGCATCAAGGACAGCGCCGGGAGCTACGAGAGCCTGCGCGGATTCCTCAATGCGGTAAGCGACGTTGACGGGTTCGACGTGCTCAACGGTCCGGACTCGCTGATCCACCAGGGCTTCGTTGACGGCTGTTCGGCCTGCATTTCCGGACTGGCGAACGTGGCGCCGGCGGCCATCAACGCCATCTGGTCCCGCTTTAACGCGGGTGATATCGAGGGTTCCCGCCTGGCGCAGGAGAGCGTCACGCAGCTGCGCACCGATCTGTACAGCGTGGCGTTTTCGCCTGCCGCCGTCAAAAAAGCGCTGCAGCTCATGGGAGAAGAGGTCGGCGAGAGCCGCTATGCCGTGGCGTTTAACGATAAGCAGCTTGCAGAGATACGCCGAATAGTGACAACGTCACGCATTTAACCGGCGTGGGTTTCGTCCATAAGAATACCGGGTGCCTGAGGTGCCCAGGATTCACTCGCCCTGAAGAGAGGCAAAGATGAATAATTTTACCGCTGAAGATACCCTGATCATCGTGGGCATAGTCATTGCCTACATCCTGTTCACCACCTGGCTGACCTTCCGGATCCGCAGTAAAAACTCCGGGGACTTTATGGAAGGCTCCCGCGCGATGCCGGCGTTTATCGTCGGGATCCTGCTTATGTCCGAGTATATCGGCGCTAAATCCACCATCGGTACCGCACAGGCGGCGTTTGAAGACGGGTTTGCCGCGTCGTGGTCCGTAATCGGGGCCGCGATTGGCTTCCCGCTCTTTGGCCTGTTGCTGGTAAAGCGCATCTACAACACCGGGAAAATCACCATCTCGGGTGCGATTGCTGAAAAATACGGTAACAGCACCAAAAACATTATCTCCATCATCATGATCTATGCCCTGCTGCTGGTTAACGTGGGGAACTACGTCAGCGGCGCGGCAGCCATTTCCACGGTACTTAAAGTGAATCTTCCCGTGGCCGCCTTTATTACGGCCATTGTCAGTACCTTCTATTTCGCCTTTGGCGGCATGAAGGGCGTGGCCTGGGTTACGGTACTGCACAGCGCGCTGAAATACTTCGGCATCCTCGCCATCATGGGCTTTGCGCTGTCAAAAACCGGCGGTTTTACGCCGATGATTGAAAACATGCCGGACTTTTACTGGACCTGGGATGGCAACATCGGCGCGTCGACTATTTTCGCGTGGCTGATTGGCACCATCGGCTCCATCTTCTGTACCCAGTTTGTCATTCAGGCGATTTCCTCCACCAAAGACGTGAAATCCGCCAAACGCTCTACCTGGGTCGCCTTCTTCTTCTGCCTGCCGATCGCGCTGGCCATCGCGGTAATTGGCGTGGCGGCAAAATACCTGCACCCGGAGATCGACAGCCTCTATGCGATGCCGATTTTCCTGCAGGATATGAACCCGTGGCTGGCCGGCCTGGTGACCACCTCTCTGGTGGCGTCCATCTTCGTCAGCGTCAGTACCGTTGCGCTGGCCATCGCCTCCCTGGTGGTCAAAGACTTTTACGTGCCGATGCGCAACCCAACGCCCGAGCAGGAGTTTAAGGCCACCCGCTGGATCTCCCTGCTGATTGGCTTCCTGCCGCTGATTTTTGTGCTGCTGGTGCCTGAAGTGCTGAAGCTCTCGTTCTTTACCCGCGCCATTCGCCTGTCGATTTCCGTGGTGGCCGTCATCGCCTTTTACGCCCCGTTCTTCCGCAGCACCCGCGGTGCCAATGCGGGCCTGATTGGCGCCTGCGTCGTGACCTCGGTCTGGTATCTGCTGGGCGATCCTTTCGGTATTAACAATATGTATATCGCCCTGATAACCCCAGCCGTCATCATGGCCATCGACCGCCTCTTTCCGGGAAAAGCGCAGGGTAAAGCGCCAACCCCCGCTCAAAATAATGGAGTCTGATATGTCTGTAACCGTAACCCGCGACGGGATTCTTCGCCCGCAACAGGATGCTCACGTGAAAGCCGCCATGCTGCCTTCCTCTTGCCCACAAAACCACGCGGCGAACCTGCTGCCGCTGCCGGACGGCTCGCTGATGTGCGTCTGGTTTGGCGGTACCCAGGAAGGCATTGCGGATATCTCCGTATGGGGTTCACGCCTGGCGCCGGGCAGCCAGCAGTGGAGCGAAGCGGTAAAACTGTCGGACGATGCCACGCGTTCCGAACAAAACCCGGTTCTGTTCCTGTCCCCGGACAACGTGCTGTGGCTGCTGTGGACCGCGCAGGTTTCCGGGAATCAGGACACGGCCATCGTGCGCTATCGCCAGTCCCGGGATCTGGGTAAAACCTGGGGGGATATCGCGACCCTGCTCGATAAGCCGGGCACGTTTATCCGCCAGCCGATTGTCGTGCTGGACAACGGCAGCTGGCTGCTGCCGGTGTTTTACTGCCGCACCCGGCCGGGTGAGAAATGGGTCGGCAATGACGATATTAGCGCGGTAAAAATCACGGAAGACGGTGGCAAAACGTGGCGCGACGTCGAGGTGCCGGAGAGCCTGGGCTGCGTGCATATGAACATCACCCCGCTTCGCAACGGCACCCTGGTGGCGCTGTTCCGCAGCCGCTGGGCGGACAATATTTATTACAGCCAGTCAACGGATAACGGTGAAAGCTGGTCCGTACCGGAGCCCACGGAGCTACCCAATAACAACTCGTCTATCCAGGTGACCACGCTTGCGAGCGGTGAGCTGGCGCTGGTCTTTAACGCCATGAGCGCCGCTGGCGCGCGGGAACGTCGCACCTCGCTATACGATGAAATAGACGATGGAGACGGGCGCAAGGAGCCAGTTGTCACCCACGGTCGGGCTGCCTTCTGGGGCGCACCGCGCGCGCCGATGACCGTCGCCATTTCGCCGGACGGCGGGAAAAGCTGGCCATGGCAACGTCATCTGGACGAGGGGGATGGCTACTGCATGACCAACAACTCGCTGGAAAAGCTCAACCGCGAATTCTCCTATCCCAGCATCAAGCAGGGTCCTGAAGGGGATCTGCATATCGCGTACACGTACTTCCGCCAGGCCATCAAATACGTGCGGGTGACACCAGAATGGGTCAAGGAGTCAGTATGATTATCGGACATCTCAACGCCCTGCCGCTGGCAGGGCTCCCGCCGGCGCTGTACGCCCTGCTTTCGCGCCCGGACTGCACGCTTAAGGCGCTTAGCGAACGCGATGACGGGCGCTGGCAACCAGACGATGCGCCATGGTTTTGCCACGTCGGCCCGGCGCAAACCCAGCCGCGTGCCGAGCGGCATACGGAGTATCATCATCAGTGGGCGGATATCCAAATCGTGTTAGCCGGTGAAGAGCACATATACGCTGGCGCGCTTCCCGCAGGCCGGCCGGGGGACGAGGAGCGCAAGCCGGATCTTTTTATTGCTTCATCCGCCGAACACAGCGTGAGGATCCGCTTGGCCGCGGGCGACTTTGCGGTGTTTTGTCCCGGTGAACCTCACCAGGCGCTGTGCGCCGCAGAGGCACCGATGACCGTGCGCAAAGCGGTGTTTAAAATTCCGCGCGCGATGCTGGAGGTCTGATATGCGCCACGCCGTCGTTACCGGAGCCAGCTCCGGAATTGGGGAGGCCATCGTTAAGCGTTTGCTGGCGGAGGGCTGGCAGGTCACCGGGCTCAGCCGACGGGCCGTGATGCCGGATACCCCTGAATTCACCTGCCTTCGCGTTGATATCACCGACCCAGACGCGCTGAGCAGCGCCCTGCACACCATCGCCACGCCCGGGGCGGTGATCCATGCCGCCGGGATGATGGCCGCCGCGCCGCTGGGCCAGCTGGAAAGCCGCGTTAGCGCGTCACTGTGGCAGCTTCACGTCATGGCCTGTGAGGCGTTGTTTAACCATTTTGCCCCCGCAATGGCCCCGGGTGGACGGCTGGTGGCGATAGGCAGCAGAACCTCCCGCGGGGCAGCGGGACGATCGCAGTATGTTGCCACCAAGGCGGCGATGGTGGGGATGGTCAGAAGCTGGGCGGTGGAGCTGGCCCCGCGCGGGATAACCGCTAACGTGGTCGCGCCGGGCGCCACCCAAACGCCGATGCTCAGCGCGCCGGGGAGAGAAACTTCGCCCCCCAAATGTCCGCCAATCGGGCGTCTCATCGCGCCTGAGGAGGTGGCGGGACTGGTGAGTTTCTTGCTTAGCGACGACGCCGCCGCCATCACCGGCCAGGAGATGGTGATATGCGGCGGCGCCTCACTCGGCTAGCGCAGGAAGATGCGCCCTTTCAGATACAGGGTCGCTTGGCCGCCAATCAGCACGCGGTCGCCCTTCAGCTCGCAGCGCAGGTCCCCGCCACGGTACGATACCTGGCGGGCGTTCAGTGACGTTTTACCCAGCTTTTCGCTCCAGTACGGGATCAGCATGCTGTGGGCAGACCCGGTGACCGGATCTTCCGGTACCCCTTCCCCCGGGCAGAAGAAGCGGCTGACGAAGTCATACTGCTCTCCCGGCGCCGTCACGCAGACCATTTTATCCAGCGGAAGCATCGCCCCAATATCCGGCGTTAACGCTTCCACCTGTTGCTGGCTCTCCAGCACCACCATGTAATCGCGTCCGACGCGCACCTCTTTCGCCTCTGTGATGCCCAGCGCGCTAAGCAGCACCACGGGTGGGTTTTCGACAGGCTCCGTCGTCCACGCGGGGAAGTTCAGCGTCAGCCAGTCGCCGCTGCGTTTTACGGTCAGTTCGCCGACAAAGCGCGTGGTGAAGGTGATTTCGGTATGCGGATAATCAAGGTATTCGAAAATGACGTGTGATGCGGCAAGCGTGGCATGGCCGCAGAGGTTAATTTCATCCAGCGTGGTGAACCAGCGCAGCTCAAACCCGCCGTCGGTGCGCACGAAAAAGGCAGTTTCAGACTGGTTATGCTGCTGCGCCATTTTGAGCAGCGTCTCGTCCGGCAGCCACTCTTCGAGAGGACATACCGCTGCGGCGTTGCCGCCGAAGGTTTTGTCGCTGAAGGCATCCACCAGATAAAAATCAATTTCCTGCATTGTCTCTTCCTCTCTTGTTATGGCTATTTAGCGCAGAAAAACTGTGCCTTTCAGATAAAGCGTGGCCTGTCCGCCCATCAGCACGCGCGAGCCTTTCAGCTCACAGCGTATATCGCCGCCTCGTGCTGAAACCTGGCGGGCAAACAGCGTCGTTTTACCCAGCTTCTCGCTCCAGTAGGGGATCAGCATCGTGTGCGCGGAGCCGGTAACCGGGTCTTCCGGTACGGACACGCCCGGGGAGAAAAAGCGGCTGACAAAATCGTATTCCCCCTCACCGCGCGCCGTAACGCTCACCTTATGCTCGCCAGGCGTCATTGCCGAAAAGCGCGGCGCGAGGGCTTCAACCTGCTGGCGATTGTCCAGAACAATCAGCCAGGCGCGCCCTTTACGGGCTTCTACGTAGCGGCTGATGCCCAGCGCCGAGAGCATCTCCGGCGGGGGCGTCTCTTCATGGGTTGGGCATGCCGGGAAGTCCAGCGTCATCCACTCCCCCTCCCGGCTGACCGTCAGGCGACCAGACGCGGTATCGAAGTGGATCCGCGAATCGGGGTAGTCCAGCTCGCTAAACAGGACGTGCGCCGCCGCGAGCGTAGCGTGGCCGCAGAGGTTGACTTCGGTAAGCGTGGTAAACCAGCGTAGCTCAATGCCGCCTTTGCTGCAGACGAAAAAGGCCGTCTCTGACTGATTATGCTGCTGCGCCAGTTTCAGCAAGGTCTCGTCGGGTAACCATTCCTTGAGCGGGCAAACGGCGGCCGGATTGCCGCCAAACGAGGTCTCGCTGAACGCATCGACCAGATAAAAATCAATCTCCTGCATTGTCTTACCGCCTGTTTTTATTGTGTTGTTCTTTTATATTCAATGAAAACAGCGTCCCCGGCTACCGCTTTCATAAGGTAAATATTGAGATCTGCATCACATAATGGTTGAGTTTTCGCCGTTCAACGTTTTAAGATCGTCTCCTCTTCTTTTCAGCAACGAATCTCCGACATCCCTATGACAACGAACACAGTTTCCCGCAGGGTTGCGTGGCTACGCGTGGTCACGCTGGCCATTGCCGCGTTTATTTTTAACACCACAGAATTTGTTCCGGTTGGGCTGTTGTCTGACATCGCTGAAAGTTTCCAGATGGAAACGGCTCAGGTGGGCATTATGTTGACCATCTACGCCTGGGTGGTGGCGCTGATGTCCTTGCCGTTTATGCTGCTGACCAGCCAGATAGAGCGGCGCAGGCTGCTGATCGGGCTGTTCGTGCTGTTCATCGCCAGCCATGTTTTGTCGTTTATGGCGTGGAATTTTACGGTGCTGGTCATTAGCCGAATCGGCATTGCCTTTGCCCATGCGGTGTTCTGGTCGATCACCGCGTCGCTGGCTATTCGCCTGGCGCCGGCGGGTAAGCGCGCTCAGGCGCTGAGCCTGCTGGCGACAGGTACCGCGCTGGCGATGGTGCTGGGTCTGCCGATTGGCCGCATCGTGGGGCAATACTTCGGCTGGCGTACCACCTTCTTCGCCATCGGCATGGGCGCGCTGATTACGCTGGTCTGCCTGATAAAACTGCTGCCCGCGCTGCCCAGCGAGCATTCTGGCTCGCTGAAAAGCCTGCCGCTGCTGATGCGCCGCCCCGCGCTGCTGAGCATCTACCTGCTGACCGCCATCGTGGTGACGGCCCATTACACGGCGTACAGCTACATTGAACCGTTTGTGCAGGTTGTGGCGGGCTTTAGCGCCAGCTTTGCCACCGTCTTACTGTTGATCCTCGGCGGTGCGGGCATTATTGGCAGCGTGCTGTTCGGTAAGCTCGGCAACCGCCATGCCTCCACCCTTGTGAGCAGCGCCATCGGCCTGCTGCTGGCCTGCCTGCTGCTGCTGATGCCCGCCGCGGGCAGCGAGAGCCATCTGGCGATCCTCTGCCTGTTCTGGGGCGTGGCAATCATGGTGATTGGCCTGGGCATGCAGGTGAAAGTGCTGGCTCTGGCGCCGGATGCAACGGACGTGGCGATGTCGCTCTTTTCCGGCATTTTCAATCTGGGCATTGGCGCGGGGGCGCTGGTGGGAAATCAGGTCAGCCTGCACGTCTCAATGTCGGCGATTGGCTACCTGGGCGCCATTCCGGCGCTGGTGGCGCTTGTCTGGTCAGTGCTCATCTTCCGTAAATGGCCGGTGGCGCTGGAGGAACAGGGGCAGCACGGGTGAGGGTTGTTGGTGCCGGGTGGCGGCTTCGCCTTACCCGGCCTACGAAATCCGTCTTTTTGTAGGCCGGGTAAGCGCAGCGCCACACGGCAATCACATCAATGATAAGTCTTAATAATTTCCAGCACGCCGTTAATAATAAACTGCACGCCCATACAGACCAGTAAGAAGCCCATCAGACGGGAAATCGCCTCAATGCCGCCCTTGCCTACCCAGCGCATAATGGCGCCAGAGCTGCGCAGCGACGCCCACACGATAACCCCGATAATCGCAAAAATCAGCGGCGGCGCAACCGTCAGCACCCAGTCCGGGAAGGTTGCGCTGTCGCGCACCGTCGACGCGGAGCTGATGATCATCGCGATGGTACCCGGCCCCGCCGTGCTCGGCATGGCAATCGGCACAAAGGCGATATTCGCACTCGGTTCGGTTTCCAGCTCTTCGGATTTGCTGGCCGCTTCGGGCGACTCATGGGCCTTTTGCGCCGGGAACAGCATGCGGAAACCGATAAAGGCCACGATCAGCCCCCCGGCGATGCGCAGGCCAGGGATGGAGATCCCGAAGGTATTCATTACCACCTGGCCGGCGTAATAGGCCACCATCATGATGGCAAACACGTACACCGAGGCCATCATCGACTGATGGTTCCGCTCGGCGCTGTTCATATTCCCTGCCAGCCCGAGGAAGAGCGCCACCGTCGTTAACGGGTTAGCCAACGGCAGCAAGACCACCAGCCCAAGGCTGATTGCTTTAATTAAATCCAACATAGTGCGTTGTTGTCCTTATCCATATTTAACTCAGCAATTATAGGGGGAAAGTGTGTCATTCAGCCACGGGCGCAACGTAAGGATTATTTTCCTTGGGAAAAGATAACTGACAGTTATCTATATGATTTGAAAGACCTCAAAAAAAGTTCATGAAACGTTTTAGCAATTCGTGGCATCGGCCGACTCATTCAGTTGACTTATACTTGCCTGAGCAATAATATCTGCCGTGACTAACTACTTGCCAGGGCAACCATTGTGAAAAGCACCAGTGATATCTTTAACGACGTTGTTCCGCTGGGTCGTCTTATTCATATGGTAAATCAGAAAAAAGATCGCCTGCTCAACGACTATCTGTCACCGCTGGATATCACCGCAACACAGTTCAAAGTGCTGTGTTCCATTCGCTGCGAAGTGTGTATCACACCGGTTGAGCTGAAAAAGGTGCTCTCTGTCGATCTGGGTGCGTTGACCCGCATGCTCGATCGTCTCGTCTGCAAAGGATGGATAGAACGAAGCCCTAACCCCAATGACAAACGCGGCGTACTGGTGAAGCTGACCAGCGATGGCGCGGCCATGTGCGAGCAATGTCATCAATTAGTAGGACAAACACTGCATCAGGAACTAACAAAAAACTTAACGGCAGATGAAGTGGCAACCCTTGAGCTCTTGCTGAAGAAAATACTGCCGTAAACAGAAAAAGAGGTATGACGATGTCCAGACGCAATACTGACGCTATCACCATTCATAGCATTTTGGACTGGATCGAAGATAACCTGGAATCGCCGCTCTCCCTTGAAAAAGTGTCTGAGCGTTCAGGTTACTCCAAATGGCACCTGCAACGGATGTTCAAAAAAGAGACCGGCCATTCATTAGGACAATACATTCGCAGCCGCAAGCTGACGGAAATTGCCCAGAAACTGAAAGAAAGCAATGAGCCGATCCTTTACCTGGCGGAGCGTTACGGATTTGAATCGCAGCAAACCCTGACGCGTACGTTCAAGAACTATTTTGACGTGCCGCCTCATAAGTACCGAATCACCAGCGTGCCGGGCGAATCCCGATACCTGTATCCGTTAAAACACTGTAGTTAATCATCGCCTGTAACAGACGTAACCGAGGAAATCATGAAAGTTACCGCCTCCGCCGCCCTCGCCTTGCTGGTGCTGTTCTCCAGCCAGACCTTCGCGGAGCAAACCCCTCGTGCAACGCAGCAAAATAATCCTGATACGATGATTTTGCCGTCAGCACATGACCAGACGCCTTATGATTTCAACCATATGGGTGCTGGTAGCGACAAATCCGACGAATTAGGCGTGCCTTATTATAATCAGCACGGCCTCTGATTCGTTTTTGCCCCGCAGACGCGGGGCTTTTTTTATGCCTTTCTTACCCGCGTCGCCCGACGCACGCGCAGGCCAAAGACATTAATGTACAGCCCGGCCATGATCAGCACGGCGCCCAGCAGCTGCAGCGCGCTCAGCGTTTCATCCAGTAACAGTGCCGCACTGGCAAGCCCCACCACCGGAACCAGCAGGGATAACGGCGCGACGCGCCAGGTTTCATAGCGGCCCAGCAGCGAACCCCAGATCCCGTAGCCCACAATGGTGGCGACAAAGGCCAGATAGACCAGCGAAAGAATGGTGGTCAGGTCGATCTCGACCAGGCTGTTGAGCATGACCTGCGGGCCATCCAGAATCCACGCCGCGACCATAAACGGTAAGATGGGGATCAGGGCGCTCCACACCACCAGGGACATCACCTGCGGGCGCGCCTCGTGCTGCATAATTAGCTTGTTGAAGATATTCCCGCAGGCCCAGCTCAGCCCCGCCGCCAGCGTCAGCATAAAGCCCAGCAGCGCCACGTGCTGACCATTCAGGCTGGCCTCTATCAGCACCAGCACGCCAAACACCGCCAGCGTAATTCCCGCCAGCTGTTTACCCTGCAGGCGTTCGCCAAACACAAACGCGCCGAGAATAATGGTAAAGAACGCCTGTGCCTGTAAGACCAGCGAGGCGAGACCGGCCGGCATACCGAACTTGATGGCGCAGAAGAGAAACGCGAACTGGCCAAAGCTGATGGTCAAACCGTAGCCCAGCAGCAGTTTTAAGGGGATTTTGGGACGGGCGACGAAGAAGATGGCCGGGAACGCAACCAGCATAAAACGTAAACCGGCCAGCATAAGCGGAGGCATGTTGTGCAGCCCCAGCTTGATGACCACAAAATTGAGTCCCCATACTACGACCACCAGCAACGCCAGCAGCCCGTCTTTACGCGTCATACCCTGCCCCTGAATTATTAATAATTTGTTAACACTTCAAGGTAACAGAAAAAAGTACGCCACGAGAAGATCATTAATTCTGGCAGTCAGGCGAAGCACTTACGGATAAATTGGGCGCTATACAAGCCCCTTATGTCGTGATACTCCTTTTAGAACACAACATAAAAAAGCATAAGCATTTGTCGGGCAGGAATATGAAACCATCTCTCAGGCGCTCAACCGCGGCGCTGCTGGCATCGTCATTGTTATTAACCATCGGTCGGGGGGCAACGCTGCCGTTTATGACCATTTATCTCACGCGCGTCTACAGCATGAGCGTCGAGAATATCGGTTATGCCCTGACGATTGCGTTGACCATTGGCGTGGTATTCAGCCTGGGGTTTGGCATTCTGGCCGACAAATTCGATAAAAAACGCTACATGCTGATCGCCATCGTGGCCTTTATCACCGGATTTGTGGCGATCCCGCTGGTGGGTAACGTCACGCTGGTGGTGCTGTTCTTTGCGCTGATCAACTGCGCCTATTCCGTTTTTTCGACGGTGCTTAAAGCCTGGTTCTCCGACGTGCTGACCTCCAGTGAAAAAGCCCGCGTTTTTTCGCTGAACTACAGCTTCCTGAATATCGGCTGGACGATCGGGCCGCCGATTGGCACCCTGCTGGTGATGTACAGCCTGCAGCTCCCGTTCTGGCTGGCGGCCTTCTGCGCCGCGCTGCCGCTGGGGTTTATCCATTTTTTTGTGCAAAAGAGCGTGGCGATAGATACCGCCGAGGAGAAGATGCCCTGGCAGCCGTCGGTACTGCTGAAGGACCGCGCGCTGTTCTGGTACACCCTCTCTGGCCTGCTCGCGTCATACGTCGGCGGCTCGTTCGCCACCTGCATTTCACAGTATGTCCTGGCCGCGCATGCGGACAGTAATTTCGCCGAAAAGGTGGTCGCCGTGGTGCTGCCCGTCAACGCCGCCGTGGTGGTGACGCTGCAGTATGCGCTGGGTCGCAAGATCTCTGCCCGCAATATTCGCCCGCTGATGACCGCAGCCACCCTGTTTTTCATCGTGGGGCTGGCCGGCTTTATGTTCTCCGGTGAAAACCTGGTTTACTGGGGCATCGCTGCCGCCATCTTTACGCTGGGCGAAATTATCTATGCTCCGGGGGAATACATGCTGATCGACAACATCGCCCCGCCGGGGATGAAAGCCAGCTACTTCTCCGCCCAGGCGCTGGGCTGGCTCGGCGCGGCGGCAAACCCGATGATCACCGGTATTATCCTGACCAACCTGCCGCACTGGTCGCTGTTCGTGATTATGATGGCCGCCATTGTGGTCGCATGGCTGATGATTTTACGCGGGATGAGCGTGAAGGCGTGGTGCGAAACGCCCAACGTGGCGTAGCGCCTGTAGGCCGGGTAAGGCGGAGCCGCCCCCCGGCAACAGCAACAGCCTAGTGGTGCAGCATCTCCTCCACAACCTGCTGTTTATACATCTCGTTCGGATAATAGGTTGGCCAGTTATCCATCTCCTTCAGCAGCGCCTCGTGGGAGGTGTTGCCCATAAAGATGTGGAAATGCGAAGAGGCCTTCGGCGCGATGGTGTGGTCGCTGAACTGAACAAACTTCGGTGCCTTGCTGCCGGCATCCTTACACTCAAACAGATAGCGAACGCCCTTTTTCCCCGATGCGTAGGTCAGGATTTTGTAGCCGCTGTAATCATAGCGACAGCTGCTGACCGTTTTGCCCTTATGAAATTCCATCACGTTATTTTCGATGCCGATGGCATCCACGTCCGTCGCGTAACCCGTGCGATAATAGGCTTTTACCTGGTCGAAGGATTTGCTTTTATCCTTCCGGGCCTTTTGTTTAAAGACCGGATCCAGCGAGCCGTCCTGCAGGAAGGGATAGACGGACTGCCAGGTACCGTCCCAGTCCGACAGCGGTCTGTCCTTAACGTCTTTGTCCTCAAAGACGCCATTCGCCGCCTTTTGTTCCGCTTCGCTCATCGCGTGCCCGTGTGAATGGGCAAACAGCTGGCCGCTGACCAGCATCGCCCCCAGAGTCATGGCAAATTTCCCAATATGTGCAGCCAAAATAACACCCTCGTTCCGTTTTATAAGAACCATAATGTTATATTATAACATTTCAGATCGCAACCAGCCCGCGAACGCCCTCCTGCTCCATGTTTTCTCCCCGCCCGCGCTGAATAATGGTGCCGCGCGACATCAGCAGGTAGCTGTCGGCCAGCTCGGCGGCAAAGTCGTAAAACTGCTCCACCAGCAGGATCGTCATATCCCCCCGGTTCGCCAGGGTGCGGATCACCTGGCCTATCTCCTTAATCACCGAAGGCTGTATGCCTTCCGTGGGCTCATCGAGGATCAGCAGCTGCGGGCGGCTCGCCAGCGCGCGCCCAATCGCCAGCTGCTGCTGCTGCCCACCGGAGAGATCGCCCCCGCGGCGGTGCTTCATCTCTTTGAGCACCGGGAACAGCTGCCAGATCTCGTCCGGCACCTGCTTCGCGTCACGGGGGGAAAAGCGCGACAGCCCAAGCAGAAGGTTCTCCTCCACGGTCAGGCGCGGAAAAATCTCCCGTCCCTGCGGGACGTACGCGACGCCAGAGTGCACCCGCTGGTGCGGCTTGCTGTGGGTGATCTTTTTCCCCTGCCAGATGACCTCCCCGGTTTTCGCCGGGATCAGCCCCATCAGACACTTCAGCAGCGTGGTTTTCCCTACGCCGTTGCGCCCCAGCAGGCAGGTGACTTCGCCGGTGACGGCCTCAAAGCTCACGCCGCGCAGGATATGGCTTCCGCCGTAATACTGATTCAGTTCGTTGACCTGTAGCATCACCTCTCCTTAACGTCCCAGATAGACCTCAATCACCTGCTCGTTGGCCTGCACCTCGCGAAGCGAACCCTCCGCCAGCACGCGCCCCTGATGCAGCACCGTCACGCGATCGGCGATGGTTTCCACAAAACCCATGTCGTGCTCCACCACCATCAGGGAATGTTTCCCCGCCAGCGTTTTGAACAGCTCTGCGGTATATTCCGTTTCTGCGTCGGTCATCCCGGCGGCCGGTTCATCCAGCAGCAGCAGGTGCGGGTCCTGCACCAGCAGCATACCAATCTCCAGGAACTGCTTTTGCCCGTGCGAAAGCAGTCCGGCGCGGCGGTCCCGCTCGTTGCTTAGGCGAAGCAAAACCAGCATTTCATCGATACGGTCGCGCTGTTCACCGCTGAGCGTTGCCCGCAGGCTCGCCCAGACGGATTTATCGGTTTTCATCGCGATTTCCAGGTTTTCCCACACCGTCAGCGCTTCAAAAACCGTGGGTTTCTGGAATTTACGCCCGATGCCCTGGCGGGCGATGGCCGCAGGCTCCAGCCCGGTCAGATCGACGGACTGATCGTAAATGGCCCGCCCGCTTTTTGGCCGCGTCTTGCCGGTGATCACGTCCATCAGCGTGGTTTTACCTGCCCCGTTGGGCCCAATCACGCAGCGCAGCTCGCCCACGCCGATATTCATCGTGAGATCGGTCAGGGCCTGAAACCCATCAAAATTCACGTTAATGGATTCAAGCTGAAGCACCGGATCGGTCTGCTCGCGGTAGCGGTCGCCGGGCAGCTGGCGGGTGAATAACCCTTCGGCTGGCTGCATTATTTCTCTCCCTTACGAAACAGGCCGTAGACGCCGCGCGGTAAAAACAGCGTGACGGCGATAAAAATCAATCCCAGAAACAGCTGCCAGTACTCCGGCATCGCGACGGTGAAGAAGCTCTTCGCCCCGTTGACCAGCGCCGCGCCAATGACCGGTCCCACCAGCGTGCCGCGCCCGCCCAGCGCCACCCAGATGGCGGCTTCGATCGAGTTCGTCGGCGACATTTCGCCGGGGTTGATAATGCCCACCTGCGGAACATACAGCGCCCCGGCCAGGCCGCACAGTACCGCAGAGAGCGTCCACACCAGCAGCTTGAACCCGCGCGGATCGTACCCGCAAAAGGTCAGGCGGTTTTCGGCGTCGCGAACGGCGGTCAGGATGCGGCCAAACTTGCTCTTCGCCAGAGCAAACCCGGCGCCCAGCGCCAGGAGCAGCAGCAGCACGGTTGCCAGAAACAGCGCGACGCGCGTGGTGGTTTCCGTCACCGAAAATCCGAGCAGCGTGGTGAAGCCGGTAAAGCCGTTATTGCCGCCAAAGCCGGTTTCGTTGCGAAAGAACAGCAGCATCCCGGCATAGGTCAGCGCCTGGGTCATAATAGAGAAATAGACCCCTTTGATCTTCGAGCGGAAGGCAAACCAGCCAAACACCAGCGCCAGCAGTCCGGGGACCAGAACAATCAGCACCAGCGCCCAGGCAAAATGCTGGGTGCCCCACCAGAACCACGGCAGTTCGCTCCAGGAGAGGAACGACATAAAGGCGGGCAGACCGTCGCCGGACGCCTGGCGCATCAGGTACATGCCCATCGCGTAGCCGCCCAGGGCAAAGAAAATGCCATGCCCCAGAGAGAGCATGCCGGCATAGCCCCACACCAGATCCAGCGCCACCGCCACGATGGCGTAGCAGAGGATCTTACCGAGAAGGGTCAGCATCCAGGTCGATAGCGCCAGCGGATGCGTCGCGGGCAGTAAGGCAAAAAACGGCAGTATCAGCAGGCACACCACCAGCAGGCTGCCGGCAATCTGCGTTGTGCGCGGCGCTTTACGCGCCAGCGTTAAGGTCAGCGGCTGGCTCATCAGTCAATTACCCTCCCTTTCAGCGCAAACAGTCCCTGAGGGCGTTTCTGAATAAACAGCACGATCGCCACCAGAATCAGGATCTTACCCAGCACGGCCCCCATCTGCGGTTCAAGAATTTTGTTAAAGATCCCCAGGCCAAACGCCGCGGCGACGCTGCCTGCGAGCTGGCCAACCCCGCCAAGAACGACTACAAGGAACGAGTCGATAATGTAACCCTGGCCCAGCTCCGGCCCGACGTTACCGAGCTGGGAAAGCGCCACGCCGCCCAGGCCCGCAATGCCGGAGCCAAGCCCGAAGGCCAGCATATCGACCCGGCCCGTCGGTACCCCACAGCAGGCGGCCATGCTGCGGTTTTGCGTTACCGCGCGCACGTTCAGGCCCAGGCGGGTTTTATTCAGAATGAGCCAGGTGAAGAACAGCACCAGCAGCACGAAGCCCAGCACCACGATGCGGTTCCACGGCAAGGTCAGGTTGGCAAAAACCTGCACCCCGCCGGAAAGCCAGGTCGGGTTCGCCACCTCCAGGTTCTGGGCGCCAAAGGTCATGCGCACCAGCTGGATAAGCATCAGGCTAATCCCCCATGTTGCCAGCAGCGTTTCCAGCGGACGGCCATACAAATGGCGAATCACGGTGCGCTCCAGCACCATCCCGATGCCCGCCGTCAGGCAGAATGCGACCGGCAGCGCGATAACGGGATAGAGCCACAGCCACTGGGGAGCAAGCCCGGCCATCGCCTGCTGCACCATCCACGTGGCATACGCGCCCAGCATCAGCATCTCGCCGTGCGCCATATTGATGACGCCCAGCAGGCCGTAGGTAATAGCAAGCCCCAGCGCCGCCAGCAGCAGCACCGACCCCAGCGACAGCCCCATAAACGCCTGGCCCAGCAGGTCGCCCCACATCAGCCGATGCTGGATCTGGCTAAGGCTCTCCTGCGCGGCTGCGCGAACCCCGGCGTCAGGCTCGGTTTGTGCCTGAGTAAACGGGGTAAGCCTGGACTCCACGTCCGGATCGTCAGACTGCCCGAGCCGTTCGACCGCCCTGCGGCGCACCTCTGCCTGCGGGCTGGCAAGCTGGAGATTCGCCACCGCCAGCAGCAGCGCCTGACGCGCCACCGCGTCCGTTTCATCCTTTAGCCGGGTTTCAAGAAATGCCAGCATCGCGGGCTGGGCATCCCGCTGGAGCTGGCGCGCCGCCGCGCGCCTTTCGGTAACGCTGTCACTGACGAGCTGATGGGTGGCGATGGCCGTTGCAGCAAGCACCCGCAGGCGGTTAGTCAGGCGAACGGCTTTGGTTGGCCCTGCCGCCGCCTGGCTTTCGCCGAGCGGAAAGACGTCGCCATTACGCTGTGCAAAGGCGTGCTTCTGCGCGTCGATGTAGAGGTTTTCCTTTTGCAGCGCCTGGAGCAGCGGCAACCTTGCCGCATCCGGCGACGCAGCCCACTGCGTCAGCAGTTCCGCCTGCTGGCTGCGGCTGGCGGCAACAAAACGATCGGCGTCCGATGCCTGCGCCATCCCTGGCAGCAGTCCGGTAAGCCATACAAGCGCGACAAGCGTGCGTATGAGGTTCATGGCTTTCTCCCTGCGGTGATGGCTTAGTTGCTGGCGGTTTTCATCGGCTGGTCGGGTTTTTTATCATTCCCAGCAATGAACGGGCTCCATGGCTGGGCGCGTACCGGCTGTTCCGTCTGCCACACCACGTTAAACTGGCCGTTGCCTTCGATTTCGCCAATCATGACCGGCTTGTGGAGGTGGTGGTTGGTGGCATCCATGGTGAGCGTAAAGCCAGACGGCGCCTTAAAGGACTGGCCGGCCATCGCCGCGCGCACTTTATCCACGTCGGTGCTGCCCGCTTTTTCCACCGCCTGCGCCCACATATGGATACCCACGTAGGTGGCCTCCATCGGGTCGTTGGTCACCACGGTATCGGCGTTCGGCAGCTTATGCGCTTTGGCATAGGCTTTATAGTCCGCCACGAAGGCCTGGTTGGTCGGGTTATCGACGGACTCAAAGTAGTTCCACGCGGCCAGGTTGCCGACCAGCGGCTTGGTGTCGATCCCGCGCAGCTCTTCTTCACCCACGGAGAACGCAACGACCGGCACGTCCGTCGCCTTCAGCCCCTGGTTAGCCAGCTCTTTGTAGAATGGAACGTTGGAATCGCCGTTGATGGTTGAAACCACGGCGGTTTTCCCGCCCGCGGAGAATTTCTTGATGTTGGCGACGATGGTCTGGTAGTCGCTATGGCCAAACGGAGTGTAAACCTCTTCGATGTCCTTATCCTCAACGCCTTTTGAGTGCAGGAAGGCGCGCAGGATCTTGTTGGTGGTGCGCGGGTAGACGTAGTCCGTGCCCAGCAGGAAGAAGCGCTTCGCCGCACCGCCGTCTTCGCTCATCAGGTATTCCACCGCCGGGATGGCCTGCTGGTTCGGCGCCGCGCCGGTATAGAAGACGTTCGGCGACATTTCCTCGCCTTCATATTGCACCGGGTAGAACAGCAGGCCGTTCAGCTCTTCGAACACAGGCAGGACGGATTTTCGTGATACCGACGTCCAGCAGCCGAACACCACCGCCACTTTGTCCTGACTTAACAGCTGGCGCGCCTTCTCGGCAAACAGCGGCCAGTTTGAGGCCGGGTCAACCACCACCGGCTCCAGCTTCTTGCCCAGCACGCCGCCTTTCGCGTTGATCTCGTCAATCGTCATCAGGGCAACGTCTTTCAGCGGGGTTTCGGAGATCGCCATGGTGCCGGAAAGAGAGTGCATGATCCCCACCTTGATGGTATCGGCCGCCTGCACGCCGAAACTCATTCCCATAGCAACGACAGAGGCAGACAACGCGAAGGCTTTTAATAAAGTACGACGGTGCATATTTTCACTCCTGAAAAAGAACGCTGTGCGAAGACGTCCGTTACGGCGTGGACGCGGAAAAAATGTCTCAGCGAAGCAGGAGCAAAAAGGATGCCAGAATGGAGAAAGCGCTATTTCAGGACCTGGAAAGCGCGATGTAAAGAGAACGACTCAGAATGGCACAGCGCTGCACTTTTATAATGCAGCGCCGGGAAAGCGTGATTACCAGACTTCGCTGGCGATCTGCGTCACCAGACGGACTTTGTCCCACTGCTGGGTTTCGCTCAGGCTGTTGCCCTCTTCGGTAGAGGCAAAGCCGCACTGCGGGCTGAGGCAAATTTGATCTTTCGCCACGTACTTCGCCGCCTCTTCCAGACGGGCTTTAATCCCTTCCGGGTTCTCCAGCTCGCCGTTTTTAGTGGTGATAAGACCCAGCACCACCTGCTGCTTGCCCGGGCGAACAAAGCGCAGCGGCGCGAAATCCCCGCTGCGGTCGTTATCATATTCCAGGAAGAACGCGTCAACGTTGACCGTACCAAACAGCACTTCCGCCACCGGCTCATAGCCGCCCTCGGAGATCCAGGTTGAGCGGAAGTTACCGCGGCAGACGTGCAGGCCGATAGTCAGATCGTCCGGCTTGCCCTCCAGGGCCTTGTTCAGCACGCGGGCATAGATGCGCGCCAGCTCGTCGGCATCATCACCGCGCTCGCGGATCTGGCGGCGCTGATCGTCCGAACAGAGGTAGGCCCAGACGGTGTCATCCAGCTGCAGGTAGCGGCAACCCGCGTCGTAGAAGGCCCGGATGGCGTCGCGCCAGGTGGTCGCCAGATCGTCGAAATAGACGTCCAGGTCCGGATACACGGTCGCATCGATGTCTTTGCGACCGCCGCGGAAATGCAGCACGCTCGGGCTTGGGATGGTCATTTTCGGCTGTGCATTACCGCTGATGCTTTTCAGATAGCGAAAGTCTTCCAGCATCGGATGCTCGCCGAAGCCCAGCTTGCCGGTCACGCGCACGCCGTGGGCTTTGGTTTGCACCCCGTTGAACTGAATGCCCTGCTGTGAATCGTAACGCTCAACGCCCTGCAGGCCGTCGAAGAAGTCGAAGTGCCACCAGGCGCGGCGGAACTCGCCGTCGGTGACCACGTGCAGCCCGCACGCGCACTGCTGCTCAACGACGTGGCGGATAGCGTCATCCTCAACCGCACGAAGCTGTCCGGCGTCGATTTCGCCGCTGGCAAACTTCTGGCGAGCCTGTTTGATCGCATCCGGGCGTAAAAAACTGCCGACTACATCGGCGCGGAACGGGGCGTGGTGTCGTTGCATGGAAATCTCCTCAGCCTGCCGGCGATAATTGCCGGCAGTGATAATTCATCATTTGAAGTTTTAGACTTCTGGATGTCTAAATGTCCAAAAAAGATGTCATACCTGTCCTGTTCCGGCAAACGAGAAAATTTCACGGGTGTTGAAAAAAATTCATGTTAACAGGGCGGCGGCGGTTTCGCTGCTGGCAAAGGCGAACTTTTCATCTTCCCAGCCGGTGATGCCCCCGAGCATGATTTTGACCGGCAGCCCGAGACGCGCCAGCTTCAGCGCGGCCCTGTCCGCGCCGTTACAGTGTGGCCCCGCGCAGTAGACGACGAACAGCGTGCCTTCAGGCCATTGGGCCATGCGCGCCGCGGTAATCTGGCTCCACGGCATATGCAGTGCGCCAGGCACGTGACGGCGGGCAAACTGCTCCGGGCTCCCCACCACGTGCAGCAGCACGAAGTCCTGCTCGTGGTTGGCGATAGCGTGATGCACGTCCGCACAGTCGGTCTCGACGCTCAGGCGACGCAGAAAATGGGTGACGGCCTCCTGCGGCTCGGCAGCCGGAAATTCAGTAACATAGCTCATGTTTCTTCCTCATCTTTGGCGTTTGTGATAACACTACTCTATCCACAAATTCAGCTCGTGAATGCGCTCGCGTATGCCAGAAAACAGCAAAAAGATGACAAACTTAAGACAAACTCCCCGCCCGAAGGTGGTCGTGCTGGCGTATGACGGCCTGTGTACCTTTGAGTTTGGCGTGGCGGTGGAGATCTTCGGCCTGCCGCGTCCCGAGCTGGGAGACGAGTGGTATCGTTTTGCGGTGGCAGGCGTAGATAGCGGTGAACTTCGGGCGACGGGCGGGATCCGCATCATTACCGACGGCGATATTTCCCTGCTTGAGTCTGCCGACCTGATCGTCGTACCGGGCTGGCGGGGTCTGGATGCACCGGTTCCGGACGCGCTCTGCAGCGCCTTACGTCAGGCCAGCGCGCGGGGCTGTCAGCTGCTCTCCATCTGTTCGGGCGTGTTTGTTCTGGCTGCCGCGGGGCTGCTGAACGGGCGCAAAGCCACGACGCACTGGCGCTACCTTGACGCGCTTAAGGCCCGCTACCCGGACATCGACGTGGTCGAGGATGTGCTCTACCAGGACGAAGGGAATATACTGACCTCCGCAGGCAGCGCGGCGGGGATCGATCTCTGTCTGCACGTCGTGCGCCGGGACTATGGAATGGAAACCGCCAACAGCGTGGCGCGTCGGCTGGTCATTCCCCCGCACAGGGACGGCTCGCAGCCGCAGCAGCTGAGCCGCCCGGTCGCGCAGCTGCGGGAAAGCCAGCGTCTGGGCCAGCTGTTTGATTTTTTGCATACGCATCTTGTTGAGCCGCACAGCGTCGACTCGCTGGCGCGTCGGGTTGGCATGAGCCAGCGCACCTTTCTTCGTCGCTTCGAGGCGGCAACGGGAACAACGCCCGCGCGCTGGTTACTCAATGAACGCCTGTTGCGGGCCAAAGATTATCTGGAAAGCAGCCGTTTAAGCATCGACAGCATCGCAGAACAGACCGGGTTTGGGCAGGCATCGACGCTGCGCCATCATTTTCGCCAGCAGTTTGCGCTTTCCCCGGCCCAGTATCGCAAACAATTTTCACGTCCCGACGCTGCCCGCTGAGGAAGCAGTCTGGATATCGCCATGTTGATTACGCTGGAATACGGAGCACCTGATGGTTACCACACACGTTTTTATCGCGGTCAGCCTTGATGGCTACATCGCCCGGGAGAATGACGACATCGACTGGCTGCTGCAGCGCGATGACCCGACAGAAGATCATGGCTATGCGGCGTTCATCGCCGACAAAGAGTGGATTGTGATGGGCCGGGGGAGCTACGAGAAGGTGTTGACCTTTAACGCATGGCCTTATGACCGCCCCGTGCTGGTACTCTCCCGACAGTTGGCCAATACTCCCGTGCCGGAGACGCTGAAGGGCAAAGTGCAGTTTTCAGGACGTACGCCAAAGGAGGCTCTCGACGATCTGGCCGTGCAAAACGTCCATCGCGTCTATCTTGATGGCGGCCGGGTGATACAGTCGTTCCTGCGCGAAGGGCTGGTCGCCGATATGGTTATCACCACCGTTCCGGTCCTGCTCGGGTCGGGAAAACCGCTGTTCGGCACCCTTCCCCGGGATATCGATTTAACGCTGGTATCAAGCCGCAGCTTCCCTTCGGGCCTGGTGCAGTCGCACTATCGGGTAACGTCATAAAGCCACGCCAGCGCCGCTGCGGGCAAAAAAAAACCGCCATTAACTGGCGGTAAATGCTTGCATGGATAGATTTGTATTTTGGTCTCTACGTCCCGACACTCCATGGCCGGGCAGCGGATCCCTTACAACCTACCACTATTCATCTTAACGAACCCTAAACAGCGCTATTAACCTGCCTGGGTATTGATTTGCAAATAACGCATCAGGCCCTGCTCCGCACTCTCTCTGGCGTCATCATTGATGGCCTCAAGATAAAACGAACGCGAAACGCCATACGGTGCTTTTTCAGACGGATATACGGCAAACTGGAATGTTTTTCCGCGCGCTTTGTGGGTACAGCCTAATTCCCAGCGTTCGTCATTAATTTTGGTGCTATTACAGTCGACGTGACCGTAATCGCTGGTTAAATAAGACCCTACGCGAGCTTCTGCAGAGTGAATATATTCCGGTTCATCATCGTTGATATAGCGAAACCCGGCGGTTGCCCCAACGGCGACCACGAGAAGCGCAAGCATCATTATTTTTTTCATTTAACAGACCCATTCCTTAGCCAGAGGATTCCTATTATATAGGATTATTCTCTAAATCTAATGTCCAATTTTGTACCAGAAATGGCGGTTAATCATCAGTAAATTAATTTTAAGAAAAATCTCACTCCGGCGTAAATTCGACAAAACCTGACAATCACTTTGCGTTAATTTGAATTACCGAATAATAACACGATGGAATTATTGGCATGATAGCTCCGCGTTCTCATTCAGCGGTGAAACCATGATAAAAAAAGGGTTATCTTTCGTCATGCTTATCTGCGCGCTGTTTTCAGGCCAGATTATGGCCGGACACAAAGGGCATGAATATATATGGGTAAAGAATGTGGAGCATCAGCTTCGTCATGAAGCCGACAGCGATGAGTTGCGAAGCGAGGCGGAAGAGTCGGCGGAGGGTTTGCGCGACCACCACCTGTGGCAGAAATCGCGCAAACCGGACACGCACGTTCGGTAATTAGCTGCCCTTGCGCTTTGGCAGGGTTTTCATCAGATCGTCGGGGCTAACGGACGCCACAATGCTGCCGGGCTGCGGCATTTTGAAGATGTGGTTTTTCATCTTGCCAATCACGTGCATTTCGCAAGGACGGCAGTCAAATTTGAGGGTCAGAACTTCGTCCCCATTCACCAGCTGCATCGGGGTGGCCTTCCAGCTTTTGATATTCCCTTTCGCCTGCTTCGGACACAGGTTAAACGCAAAGCGGAGGCAGTGCTTGGTGATCATCACCGGCACGTCGCCCTTCTCTTCGTGCGCTTCATAGGCCGCGTCGATCAACTGCACGCCGTGGCGATGATAGAACGCCCGGGCCTTATGGTTGTAGACGTTGGCGAGGAAGGACAAATGCGTATCCGGGTAAACGGGCGCCGGAACGGCTTCGGCTTTACGGCTGCCGCGCGGATACTGCGCCAGGCGCGCGCCATCGAGCATCTCTGCCGTTTCGCGACGGAACTGGTTAAGCAGGCTGTTCGGCACGAACAGCGCGTCCGGCAGATTCACGTCAATAGCGCGCGCATAGTAAATCGTCTGCCCCAGCTTCGCCACACCGTCCTTCAGGCTGTTAAGCGCTTTTTCCGCGTTGTTTGCCACCTCGAACAGACCGTCAAGCGTATGCGTCACGCTGATCCCATCCTCACAGGTCATGGTCAGAATAAGCTGCTCTTCCCAGCCGCCCAGCTCAATGTCCACCGCGATGCGGCGTTCGCTGGAGGTTTTCAGCAGCGCCTGCTGCCAGTTATGATCGAGGTTACGGTTAAGCGCCGCGTTCGGCCGCGCTTTGTAGAGATCGGCCGGCATTTCGTTCGGCCACACGCGGTAGCGGTTCTCACCGGTTTTTTCCACCGTATTGGCGCGGAAGCCCACCACCTCACGCTTGATCATCACGTTAAGGCCGTCGCCGTTCGCCAGCGGCTCCGTCACTTCAACGTCAAGGTGATCTTTCGCCACCTTCAGCACTTCGCCGACCGGTAAACCGATAAACTTCGGTGAATCAAACGCGCCGATATCCCCTTTACGGGCATTCACAAAATAGTCCGTGCTGCCGCGGTGGAACGTTTTGTCCGTCGACGGAATAAAGAAATGCTCTGTGCGACCGGCCGACGCGCGCGCCAGGTCGCCGCGGTCTTCAATAATGGCGTCCAGCATCTGGCGATAGTGCGCGGTGATGTTCTTCACGTAGCTCATGTCTTTGTAGCGCCCTTCAATCTTGAAGGAACGCACCCCGGCATCGATCAGCGCGCCCAGGTTAGCGGTCTGATCGTTATCCTTCATGGAGAGCAGGTGTTTTTCAAACGCCACGACGCGTCCCTGATCGTCTTTCAGGGTATACGGCAGGCGGCAGGCCTGAGAACAGTCGCCGCGGTTGGCGCTGCGGCCCGTCTGGGCGTGGGAAATGTTGCACTGGCCGGAATAGGCGACGCACAGCGCGCCGTGGATAAAGAACTCAATCGTCGCGTCGGTCGCCTGATGAATATCGCGGATCTGATTCAGATTAAGCTCGCGCGCCAGAACGATCTGCGAAAAGCCAACGTCGGAGAGAAACTTAGCTTTCTCTACCGTGCGGATATCGCACTGGGTGCTGGCGTGCAGTTCAATGGGGGGAATATCCAGCTCGAGCACGCCCATGTCCTGAACAATCAGGGCATCGACGCCGGTCTGGTAGAGATCGGTAATCAGACGTTGCGCAGGCTCTAGCTCATCATCATGAAGAATAGTGTTCAGGGTCACGAACACTTTCGCCCCGAAACGGTGGGCGAACGGCACCAGTTCAGCAATATCGCTCAGGCTGTTGCTGGCGTTATGGCGGGCACCGAAGCCAGGGCCGCCAATGTAGACGGCGTCTGCCCCATGAAGGATCGCTTCACGGGCAATGGCGGCGTCGCGGGCCGGGCTTAAAAGTTCAAGATGATGGGATTGCAGGCGCATACTTCGTCGTTATCCGTTATGGTCAAAATGGCGGCTATTGTAGTCAGAAGTATGCGTCAGCGAAACAGTTTTGCGTCGCCTCAGCGGGGATAATGAATCAGGGAGTGAAAATGCACCGTCCGGTCGCTGCTGTTGCGGTAGGCGTGCGGTTTATCGCCGGCAAAACGGACGCCCGAATCGGCGGAAATTGACTGCCATTCGCCGTCAATTTTCATCTCCAGTTCGCCGCTGATGACCACCACGTGTTCGATCACTCCCGCCTCGTGCGGCGTGGACTCGCTCAGGGCACCGGGTGCCAGCGTGATGGAGAAATGATCGAACCGGAGCGTCTCATCCCACGGGAAAAGCGGTTTAACCACCATCGCCTGCTGCTGCGGGTCAAACACCGCCTGGCGGTCCGCCTCCGGCGTGATGAACGTGGAAAACGGGACGTTCAGCCCTGTAGCGATTTTCCACAGCGTCGACACCGTTGGGCTGGATTCATTGCGCTCAATTTGCCCGAGCATGGCTTTTGACACGCCGGTTTCGTCCGCCAGCTTCGACAAACTCCAACCGCGCGCCTGACGCAGCGTTTTCAGCGTTGTTGCAAGATGTAGTGTGATGTCCATGTTCCCTCCTGGTGATGCGTAGCATACCACTTGTACGCTATAGCGCACAGTGTTACCTTATCTCGGACGTTATAACGCACAATGGAGTTTTCATGCGCCCTTCCTCACATTTTGTTCCCACCGTACTGGCTGGGTTTGTCGCCGTTCTGGTGGGTTACGCCAGTTCGGCAGCCATCATCTGGCAAGCCGCGGCTGCGGCAGGCGCCAGCGCGCAGCAGATAGCGGGCTGGATGACCGCGCTGGGAATTGGAATGGGCGTCAGCACGCTGGCGCTTTCCTGGTGGTATAAAGCGCCCGTGCTGACCGCCTGGTCAACGCCCGGCGCGGCGCTGCTCGCCACCAGCCTGCACGGCGTGACGCTGGCTGAAACGATCGGCGTATTCATCTTTGCCAATGCGCTCATTTTACTCTGCGGCATCACCGGCTTATTCGCCCGGCTGATGAAGTTGATCCCCCATTCCCTTGCCGCCGCCATGCTGGCAGGCGTGCTGCTACAGTTTGGCCTGCACGCGTTTGCGCACCTGGAGGGACACTTTCTGCTGTGCGGCAGCATGATTGCGGCATGGCTGATAGCAAAAGCGCTGGCCCCGCGCTATGCCATCGTGGTCACGCTGCTGGTGGGCGGTATCGTGGCATGGGCGGGCGGTGACGTTGTCACCGATAGGCTTACCCTCTCTCTGGTAATGCCTGAATTTATTGCCCCCGCCTTCACCTTTACCAGCCTGGTGAGCATTGGCGTGCCCTTCTTCCTGGTGACCATGGCTTCGCAAAATGCGCCTGGCTTCGCCACGATGAAAGCCTCCGGTTACCCGCTGGCGGTCTCGCCGCTCATTATCGTTACCGGTGGACTGGCGCTGCTGCTTTCGCCCTTTGGCGTCTTTTCCATTTGCATTGCGGCGATTACCGCCGCCATTTGTCAAAGCCCGGACGCGCACCCGGATCCCGCAAAGCGCTGGCTGGCAGCCATCGCTGCCGGCGGTTTCTATCTGCTGGCGGGGATTTTCGGCGGGTCCATTACCGGGCTGATGGCCGCCCTGCCGCTCAGCTGGATCCAGACGCTGGCCGGTCTGGCGCTGCTGGGAACCATCAGCGGGAGCTTGTATCAGGCGCTGCATCACGAAGCGGAGCGCGACGCGGCCATCGTCACGTTTCTGATGACCGCAAGCGGCGTCACGATCCTGGGGATTGGCTCGGCATTCTGGGGGCTGGTGCTGGGGGGCGTGTGCTATGCCCTGTTTTCACGCGCTCGCCGCGCGTAGCTGCGACGGCGTGATGCCCGTCACGCTGCGAAAGCGGTTGCTAAAGTGGCTGGCGGAGTTAAACCCGCAGGCCAGCGCGATGTCCGTCAGCGGCGTTGAGGTGTGCTGCACCAGGGCTTTCGCTTTTTCCATTCTCCTTTGCATCACGTACTGATGCGGCGCCAGCCCCGTCGACTGGCGGAACATGCGGGCAAAATGGTATTCGCTGAGGGCGGCCTGGGCCGCCAGTTCGGCCAGCGTCAGGGGCTGGCCCAGGTTCTCTTCGATAAACGCCAGCACGTTACGCAGAACAAACGGCGATAGCCCGCCGGTGACGACCGGCAGCTTCCACTGCACGTTTGAGTAGTTTTGCAGCAGATGGGTCAGGAGCAGCGTAGAGGCCGTGCTCAGGGTGAGCTGGTTGGCGTGCTGCTGCCAGTCGCAGCCAAGCAAAAACTGGCGATACAGCGCGGTGATCTTCGGATCGCTGCCAAAAATACGTTCGTCCAGGGTCAGCGAAAGCGGCCGCTTGTCCCAGATTTTTTCGCCCACGTCGCGCAGGTGTTCATCGGTACAGTAGAGATGCACAAACGACAGATCGTCCCGGATATCCCACGTCGATTCGCTCTCTTTGGGCATCAAACAGAAACGGTCCGGCCCCCCGCCGTTCTTCCAGCCGCCCGGCGTTTTTTGGTAGCTTTCGTAACCGTCTGCCACGTACAGGCTCAGGGTATGATGGTTACTTTTTACCGTTATCGTATCGTGCTTGTTGTACCACGCTGCCAGCTGAATACCCGAATTCAGCGAGACGGTTTCCCGCAGGACTGCATTCTGTTGGCAAAGCGTTTCAAAGGTATCGTAAGCGTGAGACATAACCATTAGCGCGTGATGGACTGGAATGTCAGTCTAAGAAGAGTTGTCTTCCGTTGCCAGTCCCCGGTAAAGAAAAAAGCGCAAGATTTTGCAAGTCCACCGCAAGCGGGTGAAAGCCCTTTATAAAATGCGGCGCCATACTGCGGGCTTCGGTGGTTTGAGAAGAGAAAAATATGAACGCATTACTTTACGGACTGGTGGTCATTATCTGGGGAACCACCTGGATTGCCATTTTCCTGCAGCAGGGCCCCGTGGCGGCGCCCGTCTCTATTTTCTGGCGCTTCGCCGTCGCCAGCCTCACGATGGTGGTGGTATTACTCGCCCTGCGCCGCCTGCGCAAGCTGGCGCTGCGGGATCATCTCTTTTGCATGCTCCAGGGATGCTGCGTTTTCTGCTTTAACTTCTGGTGTTTTTACGCCGCGGCCTCGCACATCAACACCGGGCTGGAATCGGTGATCTTCTCCATGGCCGTGCTCTATAACGCCATTAACAGCTTTATTTTCTTTGGACAGCGCCCGCCCGCGCGTTTCTGGACGGCGGCGGCACTGGGCCTGGTGGGGATCGTCACCCTCTTCTGGGACGATCTGCTGGCCAGCGGCTGGAGCGCGTCGCTCCTGACGGGCATCGGTCTTTCCGCACTCGGTACCTACGGCTTCTCGCTGGGCAATATGATCAGCATGCGCCATCAGCGCCGAGGCCTTGAAACCATGACCACCAACGCCTGGGCTATGCTCTACGGCACGCTGGTGATGGGCTGCATTGCGCTCTTCAGAGGCGACAGCTTCACGCCGGAGTGGACCACCAGCTACATTGGCGCGCTGCTCTATCTGGCCCTGTTTGGTTCGGTGATTGCCTTTGGCGCTTACTTCACGCTGGTGGGACGCATTGGCCCGGGCAAAGCGGCCTACAGTACGCTGCTCTTCCCGCTGGTGGCGCTCTCCATCTCCACGGTGTATGAAGGCTACGTCTGGCATTTCAACGGAATTATTGGACTCTTGCTGATTCTGGGGGGGAATATGGTGATGTTTACCAAACCCGAAACCTGGTTCAGACGCCTGCGCACGGCGTAAATAAAAAGGCCTGCAATACGCAGGCCTTTTTAGGTTATTTTGCGGTCTTTTTCACATCAAACATGGTGGCGTCGGTCGCCATATCATCAACAACCTGCTTCAGCGTTGCAAAGGTCATCGGCGTATTTGCGTTATTCAGCTCTTTACCTTCACCTTTACGCACTACCTTCATAACCGGCTTGTTGGTGGCCGCATCGATCAGCTCACCTTCAAAGTAAAGGTGGGTATCCATGGTGCGATGTCCGGTTGCCATCTGCGTACCGGCAACCACCAGCGCAACAGGCACCACTTCATAGAACTGCAGTCCCTCTTTCTGCGAACTCACCCCGGTAATGGCACCGCGGAAAATCAGGCTGTGTTTACCCGGCGTGGTGACAATCGGCTTACGGGTACCAATAGCAGTTTTCATTTTGTTATTGGTGTAATTCAGCAGCTCATCAAGCGTTTTTTGACCAATCTGTGTTGTCGGTTTAGGCGCAGGATAATATGTAATCGGCGTCCAGATAATACTGTCGTAATTAGCTTCGTTATAAGAAGGATCAACCCAACGCAGCGTAGGTTTACCCGTCGCAGACGTCGTCTGCTGTAATCCTGAATAGTCTTTTAAAAAGCCAGAATATTGTTCGGGAGCGGCGACTTTAGAAGAACAGCCCGCCAACGCCAACAGACCAGTAAGCACTGCAACTTTAAAAAAAGTTTGAGTACGCATGATAGTTTTCCATGTTATCTGCAAGTATGCATTTGAAGTTATAGCAAAAGACTGGTGGGTTTGTTGTGACAAAAAATGATGCCGGGAGCACAAATTGCGAAAAGACTGCCCGGCCACGTGCCGGGCAGTGAAAAATTACTGATTTATATCCAGCTGCCAGAACAGATGTTTGCCAAACGGGTCGATTTCATAGCCCTTCACTTCCTTGCGCACCGGTTCGAAAATCGTCGAATGCGCAATCATCACCGCGGGCATCTGGTCATGCATGATCTGCTGAGCCTGTTTATACAGCGCCACGCGTTTATCATGATCGGTTATCGATTTCGCCTCGGCGATAATGTTATCAAACGGCTTGTAGCACCATTTCGCCGAATTCGACCCGCCGTTTGCCGAGGTGCAGGTAAACAGCGGGCCAAAGAAGTTATCGGGATCGCCCGTAGCGGTCGTCCAGCCCATCAGCGCGGCCTGATGCTCTCCGCCCTTCACGCGTTTTAAATATTCGCCCCATTCGTAGGTGACGATTTTGGCCTGTACGCCGACCTTCGCCCAGTCCGCCTGAATCATCTCCGCCATGCGTTTCGCATTCGGGTTATAGGGCCGCTGGACGGGCATTGCCCATAAATCGATGCTCATGCCGTTGGCAAAACCGGCCTCTTTCAGCAGCGCTTTGGCTTTTTCAGGATCGTACTCGTAGTCCTTAAGCTCGCTGTCGGCGCTCCAGACGCCCGGCGGCAGCAGATTCTTCGCCGCGGTGCCGGTACCGTGGAACACCGCGTCAATAATCGCCGGTTTATTAATGGCCATCGCCAGCGCCTGGCGAACTTTTACGTTATCCAGCGGCGGCTTTTGGGTATTGAACGCCAGGAAGCCGGTATTCAGTCCGGGCTTGCTCATCAGATTGATGTCTTTGTTGGCCTTCATGCGCGGCAGGTCGGCCGGGTTCGGGAACGGCATCACCTGACATTCGTTCTTCTCAATTTTGGCAAACCGCACGGAGGCATCCGGCGTGATGGTAAACACCAGCCTGTCCAGCTTCGATTTCCCCTGCCAGTAGTCGGCAAACGCCGTGAACAGGATGCGGGAATCTTTCTGATACTGCGCCAGCTTAAACGGCCCGGTGCCGATCGGCGCCATATCCACCTTCTCCGGCGTGCCCGCTTTCAGCATCGCGTCGGCATACTCCGCTGAAAGGATCGAGGCAAAATACCAGGCCAGGTCGGCGACAAACGGCGCCTCCGGGTGCGCCAGGGTAAAGCGTACGGTATGGTCATCCACTTTATCAATAGCGGTGATCAGGCTGCCAAACTCCAGGCTTTCGAAGTTGGAGTAGCTGCCGTTCGAGACGTTGTGGTACGGATGGTTGACGTCTTTCTGGCGCATAAACGAGAAAATGACGTCATCGGCGTTAAAGTCGCGGGTCGGTGTGAAGGATTTGTTGCTGTGGAACTTAACGCCTTTGCGCAGATGGAAGGTGTAAACCTTGCCGTCGTCGCTCACCTCCCAGCGCTCTGCCAGGCTCGGCACCAGCTCCGTGGTGCCGGGTTTGAAATCGACCAGCCGGTTATAGACCGGCACGGCGCTGGCGTCCACGCTGGTTCCCGAGGTGTACAGCTGAGGATTGAAGTTTTCCGGCGATCCTTCGGAGCAATACACCAGCGTTTTTGCGGCGACAGCGGAACTGACCGTGAGTGCAGCAAGCGCCAGCGTGAAAGTTGCGAGTTTGCTTGTCATCATTTATTCCTGTCTTTTTAATTCGACGGCTAATTAATTCTTTTGCCATTTCATAAATAACATTAAAGTGAGATGGCAAACACCCGAAAAATAAATAAGGAACAAATCACTATGGGCTCGCCGCTTTCCAGACAATTAACGCATCGTTTTTTCCGCTATCTCGCCATCACCAGCCAGAGCGATCCTAAAGTGAAAACGCTGCCCTCAACGCCGGGCCAGCACGACATGGCGCGGGAACTGGCGCAGGAGCTGGCACAGCTGGGTTTAGACGACATCGTGATTGATGAATTCGCCACGGTGACGGCGGTCAAAAAAGGCAACGTGCCCGGCGCGCCGCGCATCGGCTTTATTACCCATATTGATACCGTCGACGTGGGATTATCACCGGATATTCATCCACAAATATTAACGTTTACCGGTGAAGATCTCTGTCTGAATAAAGAAAAAGAGATCTGGCTGGGGGTGAAAGAGCACCCCGAAATTCTGGCTTACCCGAACGAGGAGATTATTTTCAGCGACGGGACCAGCGTATTAGGCGCCGATAATAAATCTGCGGTCACGGTGGTGATGACGGTGCTGGAAAACCTGACGGCGGAGCATCAGCATGGCGATATCGTCGTGGCGTTTGTGCCTGACGAAGAGATCGGCCTGAACGGCGCCAAGGCGCTGGACCTTAAGCGCTTCGACGTCGACTTCGCCTGGACCATCGACTGCTGCGAGCTGGGCGAAATTGTCTACGAGAATTTTAATGCGGCAGCCGCTGAGATCCGCTTTACCGGCGTGACGGCGCACCCGATGTCCGCCAAAGGGGTGCTGGTGAACCCGTTATTAATGGCAACCGACTTTATCAGCCACTTCGACCGCCAGCAGACGCCGGAATGCACCGAGGGGCGTGAAGGCTATATCTGGTTTAACGGCATTCAGGCCGGGCAGAACGAGGCCGTCCTTAAGGCCAATATCCGCGACTTCGACAGGGACAACTTTGCTGCCCGCAAGCAGCAGATTGCCGACGTCGCCGCGCGGATTGCCGCCCAACACCCGACGGCCAGCGTGGAGTATCGCATTGAAGATACCTACAGCAATATCAGCAATGCGATTGGCGAAGACAGGCGCGCTATCGACCTGATGTTTGAGGCGATGGAATCGCTCGGCATCACGCCGAAACCGACGCCCATGCGCGGCGGTACCGACGGCGCGGCGCTCTCGGCAAAAGGGTTACTCACGCCGAACTTCTTTACCGGCGCGCATAACTTCCACTCGAAGTTTGAATTCCTGCCGCTGTCGTCGTTCGAGGCGTCTTACCGCACCGCCCTGCAGCTCTGCCTGCTGGCCGCCCGTTAGGCGGGCTTGCGCGCCAGCATCGTGGCAAAGCGCAGTTTGATGCGGTTCCCGTTTTCGTCGGTGCGGTGCAGTTCGCCGGGCTCTTCGTTGTACTTGATGAGCTCCCAGCCTTCATAGTAATTGCTCAGCTCACCGCTTTTGAACGCAAACGGGAAGCCGACGGTGCAAGGGTAATCCACCGTATCCATGGCGGCGACAATCAGGTTGTAGCCGCCCGGCCGGGTGCAGCGCTGCATGTTGGCGATAAGGCCCGGGATGGTGCTGGCTTCCAGGAACATCAGCACCACGGTGGAGAGAATAAAATCATACTCGCCGTCAAAGCTCAGGCCGTTGAGATCTTTAATTGCGGTCTGAAGATTCTTAATCCCTTCTGCCGCCTTGATGCGCTCGATATTGTCGATGCTCATCGGGTTCTTATCCCACGCGGTCACGTCGTACCCGTTGGCCGCAAGGTACAGGCTGTTACGGCCGTTGCCGCAGCCCAGGTCTAGCGTTTTGCCCGGTTTAACCTTTTCCGCGCTAAACAGCACTTCTGAGTGCGTACGGGTTAAGCCATATTTCTCTGTGAAGTAATTCTCATCAACGGTCATCATTTTTCCTCAGATTGCATAAGCAGTGCTTTATCAGTGCGAACCAGCAGTTTGCCCTGAAGTAGCAGAATCAATGTACGCACCAACAGCCAGCCAATAATGGCGTTGGTGAAGATAAACAGCGGCACGGCGATGGCGTGGAAAAAGCCCGCCGGACTGCTTTGTCCCAGATGCAGACCCGTGGTTGCCAGGGCCGAGACGCCAAAGGAGAAGCTCCAGAATGAGGCATTGAACGGCTGGGACAGGGTCCATGGGATCAGGCGCAGCATGAACAGCAGCTGCAGCAGGCCATAGCCAAACAGCATTTTCGCAAACGTATCCGCCTGACCGCCATTCACGCTGAACCAGGCGCTACAGGCCACCAGCGCGGGCGCCAGCTGAATCCCGAGAGACGTGCGCAGTGCGGCGGGCAGCTCTCCGGCGCTGCGAAGGCGTTGCAGAATGACCGGCTCAAGGCTGAGCCAGGAAAAGACGCCCGCGCCGAGGAAGACCAGCCCTGCATCGTGAAACCCGAGGGCGCCGCACGCCATCGCGCTGATAAAATTGTTCGCCACCGTGGGCAGATATAATCCAGGCGTGGTCGCCTCTTGCGGATGTTTCCCGCGCCATAGCCCGGCGCTTTGCCAGGCCGAGTACGCAAGCTGCACCACTACGCCAGTGCCAAACAACACCAGCGAGACCGGGCGGAACCAGGGTACAAAACCGATGGCGACCAGCATCGTCGTGGCCGGGAAAAGGCTGACAAAACTGCTCGTCACCGGGTGCCGCATCTCTGCCAGCACGCTGCGCGGAAAACGGATCGCGCGCGTCAAAAACGCGACCGTTAACAGAAACCAGCACGCCACCGCAAGGGCAACCAGGCTCTCCCCCGGCCAGCGCGTCACCGGCCAGCGCGTCACCGGCCAGAGGGTGCTGGCGTATCGCCAGGCAAAGCCCATACCGATGATGCCAAGCACCATGCCAAAATACCCGGCGGGCAAGTTAAGCGCCTGTTGGGAATTATTAAATTTGCTCATTAATTTTAATTTTTAAAATGTATTTTAAATGCCATTTTAAGGGGTTTCTGCAGCGGATGCCAGCACAACGAAAGGTCAAAAGTTTGCTACGTTTAGTTGAGACGCCTATCAGAGACCGCACGATGAAAAAGTACCGACTCAGCGATGAAACCCGCCTCTGGCAGTGGAAAAGCGGCGAGACCTCCCACTCCGCCACGCTGCGGCAGATTATCGCCACGGCCGATTTTAACGACGTCGTGGCCGGCACGAAGGGCGGCTGGATTGACGAAGAGCGCGCCCTCTCGCAGGACGGCAATTGCTGGATCTACGACGAAAACAGCGTGGTATTCGCCGGCGCAGCCGTGTCCGGCAACGCGCGTCTTACCCTGCCCTGCATCATTAGCCATGATGCGCGTATCGGCGACAGCTGCTGGCTGGACGGTGCGGAGGTGAGCCACGGCGCGCGAATAAGTGACAACGTCACCATTCAGCAATCCTGCGTGCGCGGCGAGTGCCATATTTACGGCGAGGCTCGTATCCTGCACCACAGCGTGGTCATTGCGGCCAAAGGGCTAACGCCGGACCGTGAACAGATCCTGCAAATCTACGATAAGGCGACGGTGAGCCAGTCGCGCATTGTGCACCAGGCGCAAATCTACGGCGAGGCGATGGTCAATTTTGCCTTTGTTGAGCACCGCGCCGAAATATTCGACAACGCTATCCTCGAGGGTAACGACCTGAATAACGTCTGGGTGTGCGACTGCGCAAAAGTCTACGGCAACGCCCGGGTGATAGCCGGTTTTGACGACGATGCCATCCCGACGGTGCGCTACAGCTCGCAGATTGCGGAGAATGCGGTAGTGGAAGGCAACTGCGTCATCAAGCATCACGTCCTGATTGGCGGTCAGGCATGGCTGCGCGGCGGGCCGATCATGCTGGACGATAAGGTAGTGATTCAGGGACGGGCGCGGATCAGCGGCGATGTGCTGATTGAGCATCGGGTTGAAATCACCGACGATGCGGTGATTGAAGCCTTTGCCGGCGAGAGCATTCACCTGCGCGGCGAAAAGGTGGTTAACGGCGCTCAGCGCATCACCCGCACGCCGCTGCTGGGCGCGTTATAGGGTATAAATTTTCCCGTAGAGGTTCACGTCGTCAAAGCGGCCGTTAAGGTATTCCGCTTCCCGCAGGCACCCTTCCAGCGTAAAGCCGTTGCGCAGGGCAACGCTGTTGCTGCTCTGATTCGCGACCCGACACTTAATCACAAAGCGGCGGATCTCCCCGCGCTCGGCGTAGTAGCGCATAAACGCCTGCAGCGACCGAGAGAGAATGCCCTGCCCCTGGTGGTCTTCATCCAGCCAGTAGCCGATGTACCCGGCTTTGTTGGTCGGTTCAATCGTGTTGAACGACAGCACACCGACAAGCGCGTCACCCTTGAAGATCAGAAACATTTTGGCGTAGCCGCGCTGGTGCAGCATCTGGTTACTCTGCACGTTGCGGCGGGTATCGTCCTCGCTGCCCACGTGCTGCGCCCAGTCAAAGGCGGTTTGCAGCCAGGTTCTGTTTTTTACGACGAGGTTGTGCAGATCGGCGGTATAGCGATCTTCGACGGCGCGAAGTTCGATAGCGTCAGAGACCGGGATAATTTCGGATTTTGCTGCGGTCATTGCCCCTCACCCTAACCCTCTCCCACAGGGAGAGGGAATCAATCGTTAACGCATTACCCGGTCATCAACGTACTGACGTTTGTCCGGCGCTGGCGGGAAATACTGGTACAGCCAGGTTTCGCTGATGGCATCGCCCTGGCAGCGCAGGAACAGGCGCATATCCACCGGCTCCGTTGAATCCGACGTCGGGTACCAGTCAAACAGAATACGGTATCCGTCAAACGGCTCGACGTAGAGGATCTCAACCTGCTTCGCTTCACCGCTGGAGAGCGTAATCACCGGCTCGATACCTTTCGGCGCTGCGGCCTTCAGGTCGCCGCCGACGAAGTCGATGGCAAAGCGGCGGGCCCACACTTTCGGGTAATTCTCGCCCGGCGCCCAGCCTTCCGGGAACCCGCCCATACCGGTGCGGGTGGCGAAGACGTTGGCCAGCGGAGAACGCACCGGCGGCATGGCGCTCCAGTACAGGCGATATTTGAAGTCCAGCTCGTCGCCCGCCTTGACGGCTTTTTCCGGCTGCCAGAAGCAGACCACGTTATCCAGGGTTTCACCCGTCGTCGGGATCTCCATCAGGCCAACCGAGCCTTTCCCCCAGTCGTTGCGCGGTTCAACCCACAGGCTCGGACGCTTGTTATACCAGCCCATCACGTCCTGATAGTGCGAGAAATCGCGATCGAGCTGCAGCAGGCCGAACCCTTTCGGGTTTTTATCCATGTAGGCATTAAACTGCAGCTTCTGCGGGTTGTTCAGCGGACGACAGATCCACTCTCCGTTGCCGCGCCACATCGCCAGGCGATCGGAGTCATGGATTTGCGGGTGAATGGTGTCACACATGCGGCGTTCGTTATTGCCGCAGCTGAACATGCTGGTCATCGGCGCGATGCCGAGCTGCTTAATGTCCTTACGCGCGTAGAGGTGGTTTTCGACCTCCATGATCACCTGGCTCTTCTCGCAGTGGATCACAAACTTATAGGCACCGGTGATGCTCGGGCTGTCGAGCAGCGTATAGACGGTAAACGTGGTATCACCCGGCTTGACGGTTTCAAACCAGAAAGAGGTAAAGTCCGGGAACTCTTCAGGGGTGTCGGTAAAGGTATCGACCGCCAGGCCGCGTGCGGAAAGGCCGTACTGGTAGGTGTCATCCACCGCGCGGAAGTAGCTCGCCCCCAGGAAAGAGACGATATCGCGACGCGCCAGCTCCGGCGCCTTAAAGGCGCGGAAGCCTGCAAAGCCGAGATCGCTTTGCCCCTCCAGCTGTTTGGTATCTACGCTCGTTTCACCGTAGCTGAACAGCTCAGGACGGAAGTGGATCTCGCGCGCCATCGAGGTGGATTGATCCAAAGAGAACATCCGCACGCGGCGGCGGAACCCCATCCCCATATGGAAGAACTGTACGTCCAGCTGACGCCCTTCAACGTTGTTCCACAGAGACTGTTTTTCATCGTACCGGATGGCGTTGTACGCCTGCGGCGTCATGGTTGCCAGCGTATCCGGCAGCGGGCGCGGCGCGCCACCCCATGGGGTTTTCGCCAGGTCATGCGCCATGGATTGCAGTACGGAGAAGTCAAAACGACGGCTCTGACCGTCAGCGATGTCAGAGTCAGCAGCGTATGCCGCTTTGGAAAACAGGGAAGCAAGGCCGGATGTGCCGCTCAGGGCTGCCACTGCCAGCGAGCCTTTTAGAAAACGTCTGCGATTCATGCCTGGAAAAACGTCCTTATGGTCGTGTGAATGTGTTTCGCGCGCGGCGAAATGACGGCAAGAAAGAACGCACAGCCTAAACAAAAATGGTTAAGAATCCAATTGTTGGCCGGTGATTATCTGAACAAAGTGAGAAATATTTTCTGTCGACCAGAACGGCCCGAAAGTGGTGTAAAGAAAGCCTGGAAAATGTGTATAAAAATGCCCCGGTGCGACATCACTCACCGGGGCCAATGAGGCGGTTATTTTACGCTGACATCGATACCCGGGAAGTACTTATCAGCGAGTTTAGCGATCGTGCCGTCGGCACGTACTTTATCAATCGCGGCATCAAGCTGCTTTTTGGTGGCCTCGTCCCCTTTACGCAGCCCAAAACCGATCCCACTGCCGAGGATAGTGTCGTCTGACACCGGTTTGCCGATAAAGCCAAACCCTTTACCCTGCGGCTTGCTGAGGAAACCTGCCTGCCCGGCCGCGGACATCACCAGCGAGGCGTCGATACGGCCATTCAGCAGATCGCCCCAGGCCATATTCTGATCTTTATAAGACACCACGGTGACACCCTGCTTTTCCCAGTGCTCTTTGGCATAGGTTTCCTGGATGGATCCCTGCAGCACGCCGATGGTTTTGCCCTTCAGCCCTTCTGGCGTTGCCTCGACAGCCGTGCCGGCCTTGCCAACGAGCTGCGACGGAATACGGTAAATCGGCTGGGTAAAATCAATGCTCTTGCGGCGCTGCTCGGTGATGTTCATCGCCGAGTTGATGGCGTCAAATTTCTTCGCCACCAGCCCCGGGATCAGCGCATCAAATGAGGTTTCCACCCAGCTGCACTTCAGCGCAGCCGCTTTGCAAATGGCATTCCCCAGCTCAACGTCAAACCCTTCCAGCTCGCCCGCCGCATTGCGGCTCTCAAACGGCGGATATTCCGCTTCCAGACCGTAACGCAGCTCGGTGGCCGCGAAGGAGGAAAAAGTACACAGCAATCCCATGCCGACAACTAACGCGCGTAATTTCATCTACAACTCCTCAGCGTGGTTTAACCCGACACAGGGCCTGGGCACCTGCCCGTAACGTCGCCTCATCTTTCGCAAAAGAGAGACGAATCAATTTATTGTCCGTACCGTCCGCATAAAACGCCGACAGCGGGATGGTGGCAACGCCGTACTCAACGATCAGCCTTTTCACCAGCTCGCTGTCGCGCTCGTCGCTGAACTGGCTGTAGTCCGCCAGCATGAAGAACGAACCGGCGCTCGGCAACAGCGTAAACGGCGAATCGGCCAGCAGACCGTGCAGCAGATCGCGTTTGCGCTGGTAAAACGCCGACAGCGACAGCCAGGTTTGCGGGTCGACCATATGTTCAGCAAACGCGTGCTGCATTGGCGTATCGGCAGAAAACATTAAAAATTGATGGACTTTACAAATCTCGTCCATCAGTACCGCCGGGGCAACACAGTAACCCACGCGCCACCCGGTGACGTGATAGGTTTTTCCGAAAGATGAGATAATCACGCTGCGCTCCGCCAGCTGCGGGTGCGTGGCCATCCCGTGGTGCGGCTCACCGTCAAACACCACGTGTTCGTACACTTCGTCAGACAAAATAATGATGTCGGTGTTGCGCGTCAGCGCCGCCAGCTGCTGTAGATCGTCGGTGGAGAAAACCTGACCGCTCGGGTTGTGCGGCGTATTGATGATGATCATGCGCGTGCGCGGGGTGATCGCGGCGCGAACCTCGTCCCAGTTGACGGCAAAATCCGGCACCGTAAGCCTGATGGCGATTGGGGTTGCCCCCTGCAGGCGGACAATCGGCGCGTAGCTGTCAAATGACGGCTCAAAGTAAATCACCTCATCGCCCGGATGCACAAGCCCGCTAATCGCCGAATAGAGCCCTTCGCTGGCGCTGGCGGTGACTAGCACCTCGCTGGCAGGGTTATACTGCGTGCCGTAGAGCGTGGCAATTTTATCGGCAATGCGCTCTTTGAGCGGCTGCAGGCCGGTCATCGCCGCGTACTGGTTATGCCCCGCCTCCATTGCGCGGGTGACGCCCGCGATAAGCTTCGGGTCGCAGGAAAAATTCGGTGCGCCCTGAGAAAGGTTAATGGCGTTATGCTGCGCCGAGAGCTGGCCGATAACGGTAAAAATGGTGGTTCCCACATCTGGCAGTTTGGAGCGCGTTTGCACCGGCGTTCGTAAAGTCATCCTGTTACCCTTCTCATGGTCTTTGCATAACTATTCAAACAACAAGTTCGTTGTCGGGACAATCGAATTGTTGTCATAATAGCCATGAGAAAAATGCATAGCTGAGGGTTTTCCATGTCGCGCCGTTCGCTCCCGCTCAATGCCATTGACGCATTTTTAGTCACCGCGCGTCACCTGAATCTTACCCATGCTGCCGCCGAGCTTTGTCTGACGCAGGGCGCCGTGAGCCGCAAAATTGCCTCCCTTGAGGCGTGGTTTGGCTTTCCGCTTTTTGAACGCCACGCGCGCGGCTTACGCCTCTCTTCGCAGGGCAGCGCCCTGCTGCCGGAACTGCAGTCGGCTTTCGAACGCCTGCTGACCGTGGCCGATCAGGCCCGCAGCCAGCAAACCGTGATCCGGCTCAAGGCCCCCACCTGCGCGATGCGCTGGCTGGTGCCGCGCCTGCTGGAGGTGGAGCGCGAGCAGCCGGAACTGCAAATTGCGCTGACCACTACCACCGATCACAACGTCAATTTCAAAACCGAATCCTACGACGCGGCCATCGTGTTCGGCACGCACATGAGCGCGGGCGATCTGCTGTTCGAAGAGGCGCTCACCCCGGTGATAAGCCCGGTGCGGGCAGGTGCAGCGCTGGGATCGTTGACGTTTCTTCACCCGACAAGGGACAAGACAGACTGGTCGCTGTGGCTGACAAAACAGGAAGGTCCCGGCTTTGTCATGCACAAAAATCAACACTTCGACACGATGGATCTGGCGATCACGGCCGCCATTCAGGGGCTCGGCGTTGCCATTGCCGACGAAACGCTGGTGGCCGAAGATGTCCGGGCCAGAAGGCTGATACGGCCCTTTGAGACGAGCATAAAAACCGGCGCAAGCTACCGGCTGGTGCTGCGCGAAACGCCTGGCGAGGAAAACGGGCTGGCGGCGTTTCGCGCGTGTTTGCTTAATCGAGGCTGACGTGGTGCTTCATCACCCGTTTAAAGAGGCTCATGCGGGCGCGCATAAAGCGGTTTTCAAGCCTGAAACCTGCATGTTTATTCACGCCTATGCGTAGCAGAACGTCCCGCCCTTTGCGACACGCGGGCCAGCGCGTCGGCCCTGGCAGGCTGTCGCGACGACCGGCGTCACGCGCAAAGCTCACCCAGTAGTCGGCCACCTGGGCAGCAAACTGAAGATCCCGCGCGTTGACATACTGGCGCGAGGGTTCCACCTGGCCAAGCGTGTCGAAGACGTAGGGAACCTCGTTGCCGTGCCAGGCGCCGTTGACATAGGTGGCGTGTTCCGCTTCGGCGACATAGTCAAACCAGTAGCGCCAGCACAATCCGCCGACGCGCTGCTGGGCCTGCATCACCACATAGCCCATCGTCGTAAACGCCATGTCGCGGCACACCTGCCTGCCCAGCTCTTCATCGCCCTTCACGCCCGGATAGAGCAACTTAATCAGCCCCAGCCCGAAGCGGCGCTCCCGGCGCAGCTTCTGGATTTGCCCCGCGAGATCGATGCCAAACACCGCCATCACGCTGGCTTCGTCGCTGTTAGAGCCAATCATCACCGGCACAGGGTGCTGGCGGGCGGCGAAAAAGACGTCCAGCATGGCCTCCGGCAGAACGCAGTCTCCGGCGATGGGCGCCGGGGCCACGTTAAGCGGCGCGGTTAACGGCCAGAACACGTCGGGTGGAATGGCGCGCAGCTCCTCGGCCGTTGCGTTCTCCAGGCCAAAATGGGCGGCCAGGGCTTCTCCTTTCCGTAGCGCCTGTTCGCGCGGCGTGTCCGGCAAGGTATAGCCGCTTTGGATAATCGCCTTATGGAACAATCCCTTTGCGAGGGGCGATGCCAGCAGCGACAGCACGCTGCGCGCGCCAGCGGATTCGCCAAACAGGGTGATATTGGCAGGATCGCCACCAAACGCGGCGATATTGTCCCGCACCCATTCAAGGGCAGCTATCTGATCCAGCAGGGCAAAATTATGCACCACGCGGTCTTCTTCCCCTTCCAGAGCAGGATGGGCGAAAAAGCCGAGGTGGCCGAGACGGTAATTGAGGGTTACGACAACCGCGCCGCGCGTGGCCAGCGCTTTGCCGTTATACGGCGGCAGGCCACCGGCGCCCAGGGTAAACCCGCCCCCGTGCAGCCAGACCATAACCGGAAGCGGCTCCGCACGCTCTGTGGGAGACCAGACGTTAAGATAGAGACAATCTTCAGAAAACTGGCCCGGATCGCCGCCGCCCAGCTCCTGACAATACTCGCTGCTTTGCCAGCTTGAGGGCGAAAAAGCCGTAGCCTCGCGAAGGCCCTCCCAGCGCACAGGCGGCCGCGGCGAGCGCCAGCGCCACTCACCCACGGGCGGCTCGGCGTAAGGGATCCCGTACCACGCATGAACGTCTTTATCAGTAAAACCAGCCAGTGCGCCGCAGCGCGTTTCAACCACAGGGGCGGAAGGATTTTGCATAACGACCTTATTTTTTCCATCACACCCCAGCAGAGTAACGATTTCAGAGCAAACCGCAACGCTGTTTGCTGCGCGTTTCAGCCTCCTCATAGAGGGTAAACTCGTCATACACCGGGCAGCCGAGCGCCGCTTCAAACGCATCGCGGCTGGCATTGCCGTGGCTGCGCGCCTGGGTTTCATTCCCGAGATTGGACTGGAATATACCGGCGGCGCTGACCGGCAGGAAATCTTCATAGGTGATAGGCTGGGCAATCACCCATCCGCGCTCGATCAGGGGCTGCGGATCGTCGCCGGGACGGAACGCATGACGATGGGCTTCTCCGGCAGGCGTCAGACGGTAGCGGAAATAGGCCAGCTCCTGACGGCGCATTAACAGCTCGCTGTCCGGGAAGGCGCTAAACATCTCCCGCAGATGCAGCTGGTGCGTCAGGTTATCTTTACCGGTGCCGGCCTGGGCGAGCAGGCTATCGTACAGCTCGCGGCCTTTCGGGGTCAGCGCCACGCCGCGCTGCTCAATCTCACCGAAGCGCGCGGTGTGGGTACCCTGATGTTCACCGGCAAACAGCACCGGCTCTTCCAGCGCCTTGAAGCTGGTTTGACGCAATAAGACGGGAACCTCGCGACGCGGCGGCCCTTCAATCAGAACTTTAGGTTCAATGCCGTACTTCGGCATCAGCTCCTGCACCCGGTCAATATCCAGCGTGCGCGGCGTCAGGTGATTAATGTGGCAACCCGGGAAGCAGACCACATCGGCAATCAGGCGGTGCTCGTTGTGCAGCGCCTGATAGGTTTCCCGATCGACGGTCGCATGACGGTGCCACCGGAAGGTTTCCAGCGCTTCCTGCACAAACTCGTGCGCCTGCGCGTCAGTGAACTGCCCTTCTGCTTCATACAGGTCGAGAAGCGCCAGACAGCGCGGGGTAAAGATGTTCCGGTGAGACAGGATCTCCGCGGCACGCTCGCGCAGCGCGACGTTCTCAATCAGTTCGAGGCGCAGCAGTGAGGTAAAGATACGAAACGGGTTACGGCACAGCGCGGCATCATCAATCGGGCGAAACGCCGTGGAGTGAACCGGCACCCCTGCCTGGGAGAGATCGTAATAGCTGACCGGGTACATGCCCATAATGGCAAATATCCGTCTCAGGGTGGAAAGTTCCTCCGCCGTACCGACGCGGATCGCCCCGTGACGCTCCACGTTCAGGCGCGCAAGCTCATCGGCGTTTGCCAGATGTTCATGTAATAGTGGGTTGTTTTCCAGAACCGCCAGGTTGACGTCTGCAACCAGTTCAAGCAAGGTGCCGTACTGCGGAACTTCCTGCTGGTACATCGCCGACATAGCCTGCGAAAAGTGTTCCCGAATGTCATCAGCCGTGATGGTGTTCGCCATGATGTCATGCCTCCAGTGAATATTACCTGGAGTGTAGAGAAACCCGTTCCTTCCGGGGGGAAGAATTTCTGAATTGTGATCTTAAGACGACAGTGGTCAAACCGTGTGCTATGGGCCCTCTGAACGGGTCGTACATCAACCAACCTTTCTTCTCGTCCGCTTCTCCAGTTTTTTATAATTATTTAGGGTTCCGCTTTCTAGCTATAAAGGAGTATTTTTTGACTGCGCGCTGTCTAAAAATTAGACGGAATGAGTACCCCTTTATTTTTATCTTCATCTTTCAGCTTTTTAGCGAAAACTTAGGATTAATCTGAGCATTTGTTTACAAGTCCTTCCCGCTCATCCATATTTCCGCCCGAAGCGAAGCGTAAATTTACAAATATTTAAAAATAACGCAGCCGTGAATGACGAGTTGCATTTGACGCACACCGCACAGCGACTAGAGTTATTACTCGAACGACGAGTGATACGGAATATTTTCGTATCGAACTGACATAACCAATATATTATTGTGAGGTTTAATATGGCAGAGCATCGTGGTGGTTCCGGTAATTTCGCTGAAGACCGTGAAAAAGCATCAGAAGCTGGACGTAAAGGTGGCCAGCATAGCGGTGGCAACTTTAAAAACGATCCGCAACGCGCATCTGAAGCGGGTAAGAAAGGAGGACAGAACAGTCACGGCGGAGGCCGTAAATCTGATAACTCCTGATCTTATTTAAAACTCTTTTAATAAAACCTGAGAGCATGCTGCGGGCTGAAAAGCTCGCAGTACCCTTTCATTATTTTACCGGAGCGTAATTATTATGAATATGAAAAGCGTCGAGGATGTCTTTATTCATCTTCTGTCGGATACCTACAGCGCGGAAAAACAGCTTACCCGCGCGCTGAGCAAGCTTGCCCGCGCCGCGTCGAGCGAGAAGCTGAGCGCAGCCTTTACCGCACACCTTGAAGAGACGCAGGGTCAAATCGAACGTATTGACCAGATTGTCGAACAGGAAGACGGCATCAAAATCAAGCGCATGAAATGCGTAGCGATGGAAGGCTTAATAGAGGAAGCCAATGAAGTCATTGAAAGTACGGAAAAGAATGAAGTACGTGATGCCGCGTTAATTGCCGCTGCGCAAAAAGTAGAGCATTACGAAATAGCCAGCTACGGTACCCTTGCCACACTTGCTGAACAACTGGGCTATAAAAAAGCCGTTAAACTTCTCGCCGAAACTCTGGAAGAAGAAAAAGAAACCGATCTTAAACTCACCGACCTGGCCGTTGGAAATATTAACCAAAAAGCGCAAAAATGACGCTGTAACACAGGTTAAATAAAATGAGCATCAGTCCCAGGACAATTAAACGGTGCCATTTAACGGCAGCTATAATATGGTTCATTCTCGCTATCCCTTCCGTAATATGGTGGAAGAACAGCGTGCTGTGGGTCATTATTATCAGTATTTACGCTAATATTGTCGGCCACTTATCTGGCTACAGTGCCGCGCGTGCCGATCAGGCTGCTGAAAGTGAGACCAAATAAGCGAACCCATTATGAGGATACAATGATGAATCACGTAGAACACTACCATGACTGGCTACGCGATGCCCATGCGATGGAAAAGCAAGCCGAATCTATGCTGGAATCCATGGCCAGCCGTATCGATAATTATCCTGATGTTCGCGCAAGAATTGAGCAACATATTAATGAGACAAAACGGCAAATTACATTGCTGGAGGAAATCCTCGACCGTAATGATATTTCTCGTTCGGTTTTAAAAGACTCAATGAGCAAAATGGCGGCGCTGGGTCAGTCCATCGGCGGCATGTTCCCTTCTGACGAAATCGTGAAGGGTTCGATCAGCGGCTACGTGTTCGAGCAGTTTGAAATCGCCTGCTATACCTCCCTGCTGGCGGCGGCCAAAAAAGCGGGCGATCTCGCTTCGGTGCCTGCTATCGAGACCATTCTGGCGGAAGAGCGTGAAATGGCCGACTGGCTGATCCGTCATATCCCGGAAACGACGGAACAGTTCCTGCTGCGTTCAGACGCGTCAGGTGTCGAAGCGAAAAAATAATCCACAGGAGAGTGAGCATGTTTCGACACGTAAAACAGTTGCAATACACGGTTCGCGTTGCTGAACCCAACCCTGGCCTGGCCAATCTTTTACTGGAACAGTTTGGCGGGCCGCAGGGCGAGCTGGCCGCCGCCTGCCGGTACTTTACGCAAGGCCTGAGCGATGACGATCCCGGCCGTAAAGATATGCTGATGGATATCGCGACCGAGGAGTTAAGCCACCTCGAAATCATCGGTACCCTGGTCGGTATGCTGAATAAAGGCGCGAAAGGCGCGCTGGCGGAAGGGGTGGAAAATGAGGCCGAGCTGTACCGGTCGATGACCGAAAACGGTAACGACAGCCACATCACCTCCCTGCTTTACGGTGGCGGCACCCCGCTGACCAACTCTGCGGGCGTGCCGTGGACGGCGGCCTACGTCGACACCATCGGCGAACCGACGGCGGATTTGCGCTCTAACGTGGCCGCCGAGGCCCGGGCGAAAATCATCTATGAACGGCTGATCAACGTGACCGACGATCCCGGCGTCAAGGATGCGCTGGCATTTCTGATGACGCGTGAGGCGGCGCATCAACTCTCCTTCGAGAAGGCGCTGCAGTCCATACGTAATAACTTCCCACCGGGAAAACTGCCGCCAATCGAGGAATTCACCAACAAGTACTACAATATGTCTGAAGGTGGAGAGGTTCGCGGAAGCTGGAACAGCGATAAACATTTCGATTACGTTGAGTCACCCCAGCCTGCCGTGGACGGCGGAGACGGCAGCGCAAGCGTGACGCTGACGACCGAACAGGCAACCCTGGTCAAGGCCATGTCTGCCCGCACGAAGTCCGATCCACACGCCGACCCGCTGACCGGCGCCGAGCTGGGTGCCGGTAAGAAAAAACCGTAATCGGTTTTGCCGGGCAGTCCTGAGCTACCCGGCAATTCTCGTGCCCCATCGTCTCAGAGGTACGGACCATGTTCGAACTCGATGCATTTCATCTGGCCAGAATTCAGTTCGCTTTTACCGTCTCGTTCCATATCCTGTTTCCCGCCATCACTATCGGGCTCGCCAGCTATCTGGTGGTGCTGGAAGGCATGTGGCTGCGCACCAGAAACGACGTCTGGCGATCGCTGTACCACTTCTGGCTAAAGATATTCGCCGTTAACTTCGGTATGGGCGTCGTGTCCGGGCTGGTCATGGCGTACCAGTTTGGTACCAACTGGAGCGGATTCTCCCAGTTCGCGGGCAGTATTACCGGTCCCCTGCTGACGTATGAAGTGTTAACCGCCTTCTTCCTGGAAGCGGGCTTCCTCGGCGTGATGATGTTCGGCTGGAATAAGGTTGGTCCGGGCCTGCATTTCTTCTCGACCTGCATGGTGGCGCTCGGCACGCTGATGTCGACCTTCTGGATCCTCGCCTCCAACAGCTGGATGCACACGCCGCAGGGCTTCACCATTCAGAACGGCCAGGTTATCCCTGAAGACTGGCTGGCAATCATTTTCAACCCCTCCTTCCCGTACCGTCTGATCCATATGGCTATCGCAGCCTTCCTGAGCAGCGCGCTGTTTGTCGGCGCATCGGGCGCCTGGCACCTGCTGCGCGGTAACGATACCCCCGCCATCCGGACCATGTTCTCCATGGCGATGTGGATGGCGCTGCTGGTCGCCCCCATCCAGGCCGTTGTGGGCGATATGCACGGCCTGAACACGCTTGAGCATCAGCCGGCCAAAATTGCCGCCATTGAGGGGCACTGGGAAAATCCGCCCGGCGAGGCCACCCCGCTGCTGCTGTTTGGCCTGCCGGATATGGAAGAAGAGCGCACCAAATACGGGCTGGAGATCCCCGCCCTCGGCAGCCTTATCCTGACGCACAGCCTCGATAAGCAGGTCCCGGCGCTGAAGGACTTCCCGAAAGAGGATCGTCCAAACTCGACCATCGTTTTCTGGTCCTTCCGCGTTATGGTTGGTATGGGGCTGCTGATGATTACCCTGGGTCTGGTCAGCGTCTGGCTGCGCTATCGCCATCGACTTTACCACTCGCGCCCGTTCCACTGGTTTGCCCTCTGCATGGGGCCCGCCGGTCTGCTGGCGCTGCTGGCGGGCTGGGTGACCACCGAAGTGGGCCGTCAGCCGTGGGTCGTCTATGGCTATCTGCGCACGATCGACGCGGTCTCGCTGCACAGCACCCTTCAGATGAGCATTAGCCTGCTGGCGTTCTTCGTCGTCTACTCGTCGGTGTTCGGCGTGGGCTATGTTTACCTCATCCGGCTGATTAAGAAAGGCCCTCAGCCTGTTGATACGCTGACGTCAAACACCTCGGGCACGCCCGCGCGTCCGCTGTCTGCCGCCGAGTCTGTTCCGGAAGAGGAGAAAATCTGATGGGCGTCGATATCTCAGTTATCTGGTTTGCCATCATCGTGTTTGCCACGCTGATGTACATCATCATGGATGGCTTTGATTTGGGGATCGGCCTGCTGTTTAACTTCGTGGGCGATGCCAGAGAGCGTGACGTGATGGTCAACAGCGTGGCGCCCGTCTGGGACGGTAACGAAACCTGGCTGGTGCTCGGCGGCGCGGGGCTGTTCGGCGCGTTTCCGCTGGCCTATGCGGTCATTATTGATGCGCTGACCATCCCCCTCACCGCGATGCTGATCGGCCTTATCTTTCGCGGCGTCGCCTTTGAATTCCGCTTTAAAGCCACGCCCTCCCACCGCAAATTCTGGGACTACTCCTTTGCCGGCGGCTCCCTGCTCGCCACCTTCAGCCAGGGGGTGGTGGTGGGCGCCGTGATTAACGGCTTCGACGTGGAGGGGCGGCGGTTCGTCGGCTCGGCGCTTGACTGGCTCACCCCTTTCAACCTCTTCTGCGGTATCGGGTTGGTCGTCGCTTACGCGCTGCTGGGCACCACGTGGCTCATTATGAAAAGCGAAGGCGCGCTGCAGGCCCGCATGCGCGAGCTGACCCGCCACGTACTGCTGGCGCTGGTGGTGGTTATCGCCGTAGTGAGCATCTGGACCCCGCTCGGCTGGCAGTACGTGGCCGACCGCTGGTTCACCTTCCCCAACTTCTTCTGGTTCCTGCCGGTTCCTCTGCTGGTCGCGCTCTTCAGCGTGCTGATCTGGCGGCTGACGCGCAACCCGGAGAGCCACGCCCGCCCCTTCCTGCTGACGCTGGGGCTGATCTTCCTCGGGTTTAGCGGGCTCGGCATCAGCCTGTGGCCGAACATTATTCCACCGCGCATCACCCTGTGGGAAGCCGCGGCGCCGCCTGCCAGCCAGCTGTTTATGCTGGTTGGGACATTACTGATTATTCCGGTGATTCTGGTGTACACCGCCTGGAGCTACTACGTCTTTCGGGGCAAGGTTTCTGATACTGAAGGTTACCACTGAGGGATGCTATGACGGACTGGCATACGCGAGCCATTATTTATCAGATTGATACCGCACTCTTTTATGATTTGAACGGCGATGGCTGCGGGGACATCGCCGGAATAGCGGCCAAGCTGCGCTATATTCGCCGCATGGGGGCGACGGTCATCTGGATCACCCCGTTTTACCTCACCCCCTTTCTCGACGAAGGCTACGACGTCAGCGACCATCTTCAGGTGGACCCCCGCTTCGGAAAACTGGCGGATATCATCGCCTTTATCGAGCAGGCCCGGGAGCTGGGCATGCAGGTCATTATCGAGCTGCTGATCCAGCACACCTCGGACGCACATCCCTGGTTCCAGCAGGCCCGCCGCAGCCCGGCGTCACCCTATCGTGATTATTACCTGTGGTCGGATAACGACGAGGACGACACGACGCCCATGTTCCCCGGCGTGGAAAAGAGCATCTGGACCTGGGACGACGAGGCGGGACAATACTATCGGCACATGTTCTATCGTCACGAGCCGGATCTGAACCTGACCTCTCCCGCGGTGCTGAAAGAGATTGAGAACATCATTCTTTTCTGGCTCAAGCTGGGCGTGTCGGGTTTTCGCCTGGATGCCGCCTCCCACCTCACCACGCAGGCGGGAAACGGTGATGAAAAAAAAGGCCTGTGGATCCTCGAACATATACGCCGTCTTATTGAGCAGCATAATCCGGAGGCGATCCTGCTGGGTGAAGTTGACGTCGAGGTGGAAACCTATCGGGACTACTTCGGCAATAATGACCGCCTGAACCTGGTGCTGAACTTCTGGCTCAACAAGTATTTCTACGTCAGTCTGGCGAAGAAAAGCGCCCGGCCGCTGCGCAATGCGGTAAAGAAAATGATCGTCCCGCCCGACTCCTGCTGTTTTGCCAACTGGCTGCGCAACCATGACGAGCTGGACCTGGAAGGGATTAGCCAGAAGGATAAGCAGTTTGTGCTCGACACCTTCGCCCCTGATGAAGAGATGAACGTCTACCAGCGCGGGATCCGCCGCCGCCTGGCACCGATGCTGAACGGCGATCGGAAGCGGCTGGCGTTCTGCCACGCCGTGCTCTTTTCCCTGCCGGGCGTCCCGGTGATGCGCTACGGCGATGAGATAGGCATGGGGGACGATCTGGAGCTGGAGGAGCGTTATGCCGTGCGCACCCCCATGCAATGGGCAGGGTCACAGGGGGGTGGTTTTTCCGCCGCCGATCCGGATAAATTTATTGCCCCGATTATCGACCACGGCCCCTACCGCTACCAGAAAATCAACGTGGCCGATTCGCTGCTCCACCGCAACTCGCTCCTGCACCGGATTATTGATATTGCCAATACCCGCTCGGAGTTTCCCGAGATTGCCGTTGCGCCGTTTCGTCTCATCACGATCGATGATGACGCGGTGCTGGGGATCTACTACGAGACCGACGAACGCAGCATCCTGACCTTCGTTAACTTCAGCGACGAGCCGGTGCAGTTCACCGCAAAGGGGATCCGCAACGCCACCTGGACCGCCTGTCTCGCGGACAAGCGCTACGATGATGCGCTGATTTGCGGCAAAACCGTTCAGCTCACGCTTGGCGGATACGGCTATCGCTGGTTCTGGACGCACCGTAGCGCGCTGCGCTAATTATTTTCGGCGGGCGAGCAGGCGCGTTAGCATAATCCCCGCCACCGCGAGAGCCCCTAGCGCCACTTTACCCGGCATACCTGAAGTGACGGACGACGCGCGGTTTTTCGCCTCGTCGGTGAAGCGGCCATGGATTTTGTGCAGGTCGTTAACCGGCCGATCGAGATAGTCCTGGCGATCCGGCGCGTTCAGATCGTCGGTCATCTGGCCTTCCCAGGCTTTTTTCACCATCAGCCGGTCAAGAAAACCGGGGAAGAGAAACTGACCGACAATCGACTGGATGGTGCTGCTGCCCACCCACAGCTCCCGTACCGGTTTTTGCGCCACCCTGAAAATAGCGCTGGCAGCGACCTCAGGCTCAAATACCGGCGGCACCGGGCGCATCGCCCAGGCGAACTTATTCCGCGCCCATTCGAACTGCGGAGTATTGAGCCCCGGCATCTGGACCATCGAAAGCTGAACCCGGCTGTTCTCATGCATCAGCTCGGTACGCACCGCATCGGTAAACCCGCGGATCGCCGCCTTGGCCCCGCAGTAGGCGGACTGCAGCGGAATGGAACGGTAGGCCAGCGCCGAACCCACCTGGATAATCACGCCCCTGTCGCGGGGAATCATCAGCTCCAGGGCGGCGCGGGTGCCGTTCACGTAGCCGAGGTACGTCACGTCAGTGACGCGGCGAAACTCGTCCGCCGTGAGGGTACGAAACGGCGCCAGGACGGCCCCCATGGCATTATTCACCCAGACATCAATCGCGCCGAGGCGATACTCAATCTCGTTAGCGGCATCCACCACCGCCTGGCTGTCGGCGACATCCGCCTGCACGGCGCGTGCATTGACGCCAAACCGCCGTAGCTCTTCCTGCGTGGAGTGCAGGCTTGCTTCATCCCGGGCGATAAGCCCCACATCGTAACCTGCCTTTGCAAAGCGCAGCGCCGTGGCTTTTCCCACGCCCGCCGTTCCGCCAGTAATCACTATGACAGCCATACAACCTCCGCGTGCGTTTAGCCGTTATTCCCGTCCGACAGCGTTGTCACCAGTTCAGCCAGCGAAAAATGCACCGCTTTTTCCACCACGTCCTGACAGTCGCCGGAAAACAGTACGGTGCGGGTTTTCGTCTGACCACATATATTCCAGGCAAAGCAGACCGTCCCCGTCGCCGTGCCATCGTCGCCCCCTTCCGGGCCTGCGTATCCGCTGATGGCGATGCTGATATCAGCCTCGGCAATGTCGCGGATACTGGCGGCCATCTCGGTGACGGTCTGTTCGCTGACGGCGGTATACCGCGCGAGCGTCTCAGGACGAACGTTGAGGATCCGCTCTTTCGCGGCATCGCTGAACACGACCAGGCCGACGTCATAAAAATCGGCGGTGTTCTCTTCCGCACACAGCGCCACCGAGAGCTTTCCTCCCGTGCAGGATTCAGCCGTGGTTAAGCGAAGCCCGAGGTCGGTTAATTTACTCGCCAGCTTTTTTGTCAGTTCACCCACGGTATTATTGTTGTCGTGAAAAAGATTGCTCATCTTGCCGCCTCTTATTTCTCGAAAGGAATGATTGAAATATGTCCATTGCGCTCAAGTATGGCATATTTGATTTTACTCATTTCCGTAATGCCATTATTCTGACGCGCTGACACCAGAATATCATCGCAAGACACATCGACTTTTTTAAGTTTATCTGCTAAAGGGACGCCGTTCTCAACCAGAATCACGGGGGTACCATCAAGGATATTCTCTACCGGGGAGAAATATTTCTTCATCAGTCCGAATATAATATCAACCACCACCAGGGTGGTAATCGTAATCATCGCGCCGGTGACGGAAAAATCTTGTCCAAGAAGCGCCTGCTGCGTGGCCTCACTAATAATCAAGAGCAAAATGAGATCAAAACTGGTCATCTGCAGCAGGGCGCGTCTCCCGGCCACTTTAAATACCACCACGAGGAACAGATAAATAGCCAGCGCGCGTAAGACCATATCCATATCAGCCTCCTACGGGTAAATAAATTGCCAGATGGTCATTTCCGGCTCGTCGTTGATGCGGATGACGGTGTTCCATTTACCGGCGATGGAAGGCGTCGTAAAGAACAACACAGAGAAGGTGTCCGTCTTTTTCAGGTTGTTGTAGACAAAATAGAGGGTATTCCCGCGGCTGAACATGCTGTCCGGCTGCGGCCAGACGCTTCCCGGCTCATACGCTTCGCTGCTCTCGCTGGTCATGCTGAGGGTATACTTTCCCTCCGTTTGCACCGGAAACGTCAGCTGCATCCGCGTCTCTGTCTCGCGTCGTCCGAAGCGTTCGTAGTTTATGGTCAGTGAGTTAGCGGAACTCGTTTTGGCCGTGTCGCTCACCATTCCGCTTGAAAACAGACCGGCAATGGCGGCGACGATAATAACCAACAGAACAATAAATCCAACCTGACGAAATGCGTATTCAAACGTCAGCAAACGATAACTTTCATCTATCCCGGGTAACTTTTCATTTTCACGCTTCATGGCCGTCGTCACCGTTCCGCTTATTATCCGATAATTTTGATTTCTAACGCGAATGTTTTTAGGACTTATCACATTTGCCACATAAAGGAATAGCAACAATACTTAATAAGTCAAGACAACCAAAATGAAGGATATCAGATGAAATTATCGCTTATTTCCGCTTTTTTGATATTTCTGGTTCCGGCCGCATGGGCAGATAATAACGGCGGGTTACAAAAAGGTGAAGCGCCGCCGCCACCGCACGCTCTCGACAGCGGATATCGCGGAACCGACGACGCGCGAATTATGACCATCGATCAGGCAAAACAACTGCACGATGGTGCAACAATTTCACTGCGCGGTAATCTTATTGACGGTAGCGGCGATAAGTTTCTATTTCAGGATAAAACCGGAAAAATCGACGTTATTATTCCCCAGGCAGTCTTCGACGGCAGAACGGTAAAACCCGATCAGATGATTAGCATCAACGGTTCGCTTGATAAAAAATCATCCCCTGCCGTCGTCCGTGTCGATCGTTTGCAGAAATAATTCAGCGAAGCGTTAACGCTGCAACTATCCATCAAATCTCACCCCTTGGCTTAAGGAGTCAGCTATGAGTGATACACAACGTAAGAACGCTTACCCGCAGCCCCCGTTCCCGGAACAGCCGCAAACGCCGCCGGGACTGGCATCCGAAATGCAGCCTGTACCCGATCACGGGGAAACAAGTTACAAAGGGCATGGCCGTCTTGCCGGCAAAAAAGCGCTGATTACCGGTGGCGATTCCGGTATTGGTCGCGCGGTGGCGATCGCCTATGCCCGTGAAGGGGCTGACGTGGCCATCAACTATCTCCCGGAAGAAGAGAAAGACGCGGTTGAAGTCATTGACCTGATCAAAGCTGAAGGCCGTAAGGCCGTCGCGCTGCCGGGGGACATCCGGGACGAAACCTTCTGTCAGAATCTTGTCGAAGAAGCCGTCTCGAAACTGGGCGGGCTGGACATTCTGGTCAATAACGCCGGTCGCCAGCAGTTCCGGGAATCGTTAGAAGAGCTGACCACCGAGGATTTTGACGCGACGTTCAAAACCAACGTGTATGCGCCTTTCTGGATCACCAAGGCGGCGCTGCGCCATCTGAAAGCGTCGTCCGTTATCATCAACACCTCCTCCGTTCAGGCGGTGAAGCCCAGCCCCGTCTTGCTGGACTATGCCCAGACGAAAGCCTGTCTCGCGGTATTTACCAAATCCTTAGCCAAACAGCTGGGGCCGAAAGGCATTCGCGTTAACGCGGTCGCCCCTGGCCCTTACTGGACGGTACTGCAATCCAGCGGCGGCCAGCCGATGGAAAAAGTGAAGGAGTTCGGTGGCGATACGCCGCTGGGACGTCCGGGTCAGCCGGTGGAGATTGCTCCCCTGTACGTCACGCTGGCCTCTGATGAATGTTCCTTTACCTCCGGTCAGGTGTGGTGTTCTGACGGCGGTGACGGCGTGATCTAAACCGCTTAGCTATTCCCCCTCCGCAATGAGCAATAAATGAACAAGGACGTTCGCTTTTATCCCCTGCCGAAAAATTTGTTGTAACTCAAACAGATCAAATGTTAAAAATATTTTGCTATCAGGTTATCAAAATTAAACAACTTAACTTGTCACCCGCATCGCTCTGTTTTTAACATCGCCTATGGAAAAAAATGGTCTGTTCAGTCAGCGCATACGCTTGCGCCATTTGCATACATTTGTGGCCGTCGCTCAACAGGGAACGCTGGGGCGTGCGGCTGAAACTCTTAACCTGAGCCAGCCCGCGCTCTCGAAAACCCTCAACGAGCTGGAACAGCTTACCGGTGCCCGGCTTTTTGACCGCGGTCGGCTGGGGGCTCAGCTAACCCTCGTCGGCGAACAGTTCCTCACCCACGCCGTCAAAGTTCTGGATGCGCTCAATACCGCAGGCCAGTCCCTGCACCGAAAAGCAGAGCAGGCCAGCGAGGTCGTGCGCGTGGGAGCTCTCCCTACCGCGGCGCTGGGCATTCTTCCACCGGTCATCGGCCAGTTCCACAAGCAGCAGCGGCATACCACCATTCAGGTTGCCACTATGAACAACACTATGCTGCTCGCGGGGCTGAAATCGGGCGAGCTGGATCTCGGTATCGGCCGAATGTCCGACCCGGAACTGATGGGCGGTCTCAATTACGAACTGCTGTTCCTGGAATCCCTGAAGCTGGTGGTGCGTCCCGATCACCCTCTTTTGCAGGATACCGTCACGCTAAGCCGCGTCACGGAGTGGCCCGTTGTGGTTTGCCCGAAAGGAACCGTCCCGCGCCAGGCCGCCGAAACATTGCTGCAGATGCAGGGATGTACGCTGCCTTCAGGCTGTATCGAAACGCTTTCGGCCTCGCTTTCACGCCAGCTCACGCTGGACTATGACTACGTCTGGTTCGTCCCCTCCGGGGCGGTGAAAGACGATTTGCGTCAGGGAACGCTGACCGCCCTGCCGGTGACCTCCCCCGGCGCCGGTGAACCTATCGGCATTTTGACCCGGGTGGATACCCCGCTTTCTGTTGGTGCGCAAACGCTGCTGAGCGCCATTCGTAAATCGATGCCGGTCTGAGATCTTTCCCCACCTGACCCTCTCCGAAAGGCTGAGGGTTCTCCAGTAATTTTTTTACCTGAAGCGATGTACGCTGTCTCAGGAAAATGAATACCTTACAGCGATATCCTGGTCCGGCTGTAAATCGCCGAAGCGTTTCCGTAAGGCCGGGGCGAGGCGCAGGGATGCGCCGAGAGGGCGTGGCCTGCAGGGATGCAGGCTCATGCCCGACCCGATAGCCTGAAGGAATAAGCTGAGGGTACCGCGAAGCGGCGATTTACCGCCGGGAGCCCGGGTCGCCAGGGTGGTGGCGATTGAGCCACCCTGGCACGTTCACCGGTCATGTCGTTACAGAGTAGCAAGGAACATAAAGTGAACGGAATGACCACCTGAGCCGTATGTCCCCCCTCACCCCAGCCCTCTCCCTCAATGGAGAGGGGGTTATTTGTGCAGGCATTATTTTATGGGAAACCCTCAGCGACAGAGGGGCAAGGGAACTGCGCCGTCCTCTAATCAAATAATGCGAAATCATTCATTAACAATTGCGTAAAACAATTTAACAGTTTTATCATAGCCGCGAATTCACCAAATGGTTCGCACGCTATTTGTTTAAGGTGATTTCAACCGCATTCAATGCGCACAACACCGTAAAAAGCATTATCCCCCGACAGCTTATTACCCAAATGGTACACACCAGCACAGTTCTGATACATCGGGGGGTTTAAGGAGACAGAAATGGCATTTGGCAGCGCGCCGCGCGGGATACCTCGTATTCTGCAGTGGCTTCTTGCCGGACTGATGATACTCATCGGTCTGGCCGTCGGCGGGTTGGGCTTTAAGCTCGCCACCGTGGGCGGAAGTAGTTACTTCCTGATTATGGGCGTGGTGATGGTGATTGCCGCGATCCTGATTTTCCTCAATCGCACCAGCGGGATCGTGCTTTACGGCATCGCCTTTATTGCCTCGCTGTTCTGGGCGGTAAGCGATGCGGGCTGGGATTTCTGGCCGCTCTTCTCCCGCCTGTTTACCTTTGCCGTTCTGGCCTTCCTCTGCGCCATCGTCTGGCCTTTCCTGCGCGCCGCGAATACCGGCACCGCGGTGCACAAAGCACCAGCGTTTGGGATCGCGGCCGTGCTGGCCGTGGTCATGCTGGTCAGTCTGGGGTGGATGTTTAAGCCGCAAACCCTCGTGGCGGCAAACGAGCCCGTGCCGGTTAAACCCGTCGCGCCCGGCGAGCAGCAAAAAAACTGGGAGCACTGGGGCAACACCACGCACGGCGACCGCTTCGCCGCGCTGGACCAGATTAACAAGCAAAACGTCAACGACCTGAAGGTCGCCTGGGTTGCGCACACCGGCGATATTCCGCAGAGCAACGGCTCCGGCGCGGAAGATCAGAACACCCCGCTGCAGGTTGGCGACACGCTCTATGTCTGTACCCCGTACAGCAAAGTGCTGGCGCTGGACGTGGATTCCGGTAAAGAAAAATGGCGCTACGATTCCAAAGCTACGGCGCCTAACTGGCAGCGCTGCCGCGGTCTGGGCTATTTCAAAGACAACTCAAACGTGACAATGTCACAGGCAGACACACAGCCTGCGGCCTGCCCGCGCCGCCTGTTCCTGCCGACCACCGACGCCCGCCTGATTGCCATCAACGCGGATACCGGCAAGGTTTGTGAAGACTTCGGCGACCATGGCACCGTTGACCTCAGCGTCGGCATGGGCGAAATCAAGCCCGGGTATTATCAGCAGACCTCCACGCCGCTGGTTGCCGGGAATGTCGTTGTCGTCGGCGGACGCGTGGCGGATAACTTCTCCACCGGTGAACCGCCGGGCGTGGTGCGGGCATATGACGTTCACACCGGCAAGCTGGCCTGGGCGTGGGATCCGGGTAACCCGAACCTGACCGGCCTGCCGCTGGAAGGCCAGACCTACACGCGCGGTACGCCGAACGTCTGGTCTGCGATGTCTTACGACGCTAAGCTGAACCTGATCTACCTGCCAACCGGCAACGCCACCCCGGATTTCTGGGCGGGCGAGCGCACCGCGCTGGACGATAAGTACAGTTCTTCCATCGTCGCCGTTGACGCGACCACCGGTCAGGTCCGCTGGCATTTCCAGACCACCCACCACGACCTGTGGGACTTCGACCTGCCTTCCCAGCCTCTGCTGTACGACCTGCCGGACGGGAAAGGCGGAACCACGCCTGTGCTGGTGCAGACCAGCAAGCAGGGCATGATTTTCATGCTTAACCGCGAAACCGGTAAGCCGGTGGCGAAGGTTGAGGAACGTCCCGTTCCGGCGGGTAACGTTGAAGGTGAACGCTACTCTCCGACCCAGCCGTATTCCGTTGGCATGCCGATGATTGGCAACCAGACGCTGACCGAGTCCGACATGTGGGGAGCGACGCCTGTCGACCTGCTGCTGTGCCGCATTCAGTTTAAAGAGATGCGTCATCAGGGCGTCTTCACCCCGCCGGGCCTCGACCGGTCCCTGCAGTTCCCCGGCTCTCTCGGCGGGATGAACTGGGGCAGCGTCTCCGTTGACCCGAACAACAGCCTGATGTTCGTCAACGATATGCGCCTGGGACTGGCAAACTACATGGTGCCGCGCGCTAACGTAGCGAAAAACGCCAGCGGCATTGAGATGGGTATCGTTCCGATGGACGGCACGCCGTTCGGCGCAATGCGCGAACGCTTCCTGTCGCCGCTGGGCATTCCGTGCCAGAAGCCGCCGTTTGGCACCATGTCGGCCGTTGACCTGAAAACCGGCAAGCTGGTGTGGCAGGTTCCTGTCGGCACGGTAGAAGATACCGGCCCGCTCGGCATTCGCATGCACATGCCAATCCCTATCGGGATGCCGACGCTGGGCGCATCGCTCTCTACCCAGTCCGGCCTGCTGTTCTTCGCCGGCACGCAGGATTTCTACCTGCGCGCGTTTGATACCGCCACCGGGAAAGAGATCTGGAAAGACCGCCTGCCGGTCGGCAGCCAGTCCGGCCCGATGACCTACGTATCGCCGAAAACCGGTAAACAGTACATCATCATTAACGCCGGCGGCGCTCGCCAGTCGCCGGATCGCGGTGATTACGTTATCGCCTATGCGTTACCCGATAAGAAGTAACGGATGAAAAAAGGGACCGAAAGGTCCCTTTTTTTTGCCCGGTGGCGCTACGCCTACGCGGGCCTGCAAATACAAGTAGGTCGGGTAAGGCGAAGCCGCCACCCGACACAACACGCCGCTCAGAACGTCTCCCAGTTATCCCCGGAAACCGCAGCCGCCGGACGCAGCGGCGCGTTCTTCGCCACTGGCGCAGACGTTGCCGCGCGCCCTTGCTTCGCGCCGCTCAGACGAAACGCGCCGACCGCCTCGGTCAGACGCGCCCCCTGCTCTTCCAGAGACGCCGCCGCGGCGGAGGCCTCTTCCACCAGCGAGGCGTTTTGCTGGGTGACCTTATCCATCTCGGAAATCGCCTGGCTGACCTGCACAATACCGCGGCTCTGCTCGTCGGACGCGGCGGCAATTTCCAGCATGATGTCGGTCACGCGCTTAACCGCATCGACGATCTCATTCATGGTGTGGCCGGCGGCAACCACTTCACCGGAGCCCTGGTCGATCAGCGAAACCGATTCGTTGATCAGGCTTTCGATCTCTTTTGCGGCATTCGCACTGCGGCTTGCCAGGGTACGCACTTCACTTGCCACCACGGCAAACCCGCGCCCCTGCTCGCCCGCGCGCGCCGCTTCGACCGCCGCGTTCAGCGCCAGGATATTGGTCTGGAACGCGATGCTGTTAATTACGGCGGTAATCTCAGAGATCTTCTTCGAACTGCTGGAGATATTGCCCATGGTTTTCACCACGCCGGAGACCATCTGACCGCCGCGGCTGGCTTTGCCGGAGGCATCTTCCGCCAGCTTGCTGGCATGGTGGGCGTTATCGGCGTTCTGCTTCACCGTCGCGGTGAGTTGCTCCATGCTCGCGGCGGTTTGCTCAATCGCCGCGGCCTGCTGCTCGGTGCGCGAAGAGAGATCGGTATTACCGGCAGAAATCTCGCTGGTACCGCGGTAGATCTCCTCTGCACCCTGGCGTACGGTGCCCACGGTATTTTCAAGCGAGTGCTGCATGGTTTGCAGATCGCGCGTCAGGCGGCCAATTTCGCTGCGCCCGGCTACGTCGTCCGGCATCGTCAGGTCGCCTTTGGCGATATTTTCGATACGCTTCGCGGCGCGCTGCAGCGGATTGATCACCGTGCGGCGCAGCACAACAAAGGTCATTGCCGTCAGCACCAGCGCCAGCGCAAACGCGCCCACCATAAACATCAGGCCCAGCTGCGTGCGGCTGTGCGCCTGCGCGGTCAGCGCGCTGGCACGGTCGGTACGGATCTTAATCGCCTTCAGCAGCACGGCGTTGTACGCGTCATCCAGCGGGCGCGCCGTTTCGTTTTCGTGGTTGATGATCGCTTCGAACATGCCGTTTTTGGCGAATTTCACCATCGGCTGCATGCCCGCAACATAGGCGTCGTAGCGCGCCTTGAGATCCGCATCCAGCGCCTGGCCCTCAGCGGTACGCACGGCACGATTCATATAGGCGGTAAAGCTATCCTGGGACTGCTTAATCCGCGTTTCCGCCTCGCTGATGTTCTGCTTCATAGCATCCATCTCCGCGATACGGCTTGCCGCACCGGCGTGGATCAGGTTAATACGCGCGGTTCGCAGATGGTTTGAGCTGTTCGAGAGCCCCATACGCACCTGAATTTCGGATGTGACATCCTGCTGGTCGCGATCGGCCTGCAACAGGAAATATCCAGCCAGGCCCGAGCTCAAGCCAAAGAGCAGAATAATGCCACCGAGAATGGAGGAAAACAGCGGAACCAGCCTGATGTGATGCAAGAAGCCCAGCTTGCGCTGCGCCGGCATCGAAGTAGTGTTGTCCATGACCGTCGACTCTCTTGTAGGTAAGATGCGTAAAAACACGCCTGTCAGATAGTCATCGGCACGGTTGGGATTTAGATTACGGCTAAAAACGCCGCACTGGTCACACTTTAGAGAAGATTATTAAAGAAACGCCAGCGGCTAAAACCGCTGGCAGAAGAGTTACTTGTCGCCGAAATGAATAACGGTGCGGATGGATTTTCCTTCGTGCATCAGATCGAACGCGTCGTTGATCTGCTCCAGCGGTAAACGGTGGGTAATGAACGGATCGAGCTGAATCTTCCCGGCCATGGCATCTTCAACCATACCCGGAAGCTGGGTACGGCCCTTCACGCCGCCAAAGGCGGAACCGCGCCACACGCGCCCGGTGACCAGCTGGAAGGGACGGGTTTTAATCTCCTGGCCCGCACCGGCCACGCCAATGATGATGCTCTCGCCCCAGCCCTTGTGGCAGCACTCCAGCGCGGAACGCATCACGTTAACGTTGCCGATGCATTCGAAGCTGAAATCAACCCCGCCGTCGGTCATCTCAACGATGACATCCTGAACCGGTTTGTCGTGGTCTTTCGGGTTCACGAAGTCGGTCGCGCCCATTTCACCCGCCAGCTTGAATTTCTCCGGGTTGGTGTCGACCGCGATGATCCGACCGGCCTTCGCCTGGACCGCGCCCTGAATCACCGCCAGACCAATACCGCCGAGACCGAACACCGCCACGGTGTCGCCCTCTTTGACTTTTGCCGTATTGTGCACCGCGCCGATGCCGGTGGTTACGCCGCAGCCCAGCAGGCAGACTTTATCCAGCGGCGCCTGCGGGTTCACCTTCGCCAACGAGATCTCCGCGCAAACGGTGTATTCGCTGAAGGTGCTGGTGCCCATGTAGTGATAAACAGGCTCGCCGTTATAGGAGAAGCGGGTGGTGCCGTCCGGCATCAGCCCTTTCCCCTGAGTGGCGCGAACCGCCTGGCAGAGGTTGGTCTTGCCGGATTTACAGAACTTACACTCGCCGCATTCCGCGGTGTACAGCGGGATCACGTGATCGCCGGGTTTCAGGCTGGTCACGCCCTCGCCCACTTCCACTACAACACCGCCCCCTTCATGGCCCAGCACCGCCGGGAAGACGCCTTCCGGATCGTCACCCGACAGCGTAAACGCATCGGTATGGCATACGCCGGTATGGGTGATTTTGATCAGCACTTCGCCTTTCTTCGGCGGTGCCACGTCGATTTCAACAATTTTGAGCGGCTGGCCGGGACCAAATGCAACTGCAGCGCGAGATTTCATATTGTCTTCCCCTATTGTGAGATGTGTGGGTTTATTTTAGATAAGAGCGCAGCAAATGGCCGACTTCTGCCATGCGTACGGCCCGCTGATCCGGCGTCGTTTCCCCCGTCACCAGCTCGTCTTTGAGGTGAATTTCGACCATTTCGCCCATCAGGCCATTCGCAGCCCCGCGCACGGCGGCAATTTGCTGCAGGATGGCCAGACAGGGGTCGCCCGACTCCAGCGCGCGTTCAAGGGCATCAACCTGCCCACGAATGCGGCGGACGCGAGTAAGAATACGTTTTTTATCTTCGGGTGAATGCGGCATACGCCCTCCTGATACTATAGGGGGGTATGGTATTTTAGTTACCTCATTATGTAAACCTTCCAGGTTGAGTTGCGATAACAACAGCACATCTTCGAAAATCCATCGACCACACTAATAAAACAAAAAGAACAAATAACCAACTGAAATATATAATCTTTTAATAACATTAATTGCCTAACAGAATTAAATCTCTCGTTGTCTATTGACCCTTTTATCTACAAAAGGAGTTAGCACATGACATGGAACAAACACGCAGCCGCCGTGCATGCACGCCAGAATGCCGGCATTTCATCGCAAAAACGCTGTGGGGAATTTACTCGTAAGGCCATTCGGGCAGGTGGAATTGATATAGGAAATGCACCTTACGCTAAAGACTATGGCAATAACCTTGAACGGGCAGGATTTCATGTCTTAGGGCAAGGCGAAACATTACAGGAAGGCGATGTGGTTATTATTCAGCCTTATGATGGAGGAAACCCTGCAGGTCACATGGCGATTTATGATGGCATTAACTGGTACTCTGATTTCAAACAACGAGATATGTGGTCTGGTCCAGGATATCGTTCTGCGTGCCCTGCTTACAAAATTTACAGGAAAAACTGATGCGTTATGTTCTTTTGATAGGTCTGTTACTGACAGGATGTACATCCCAGATGGATACGCCGGAAAAACGTACTCATGATTTCTATACTTTCTACCTCACAGCCTTTGTTACTGACAGCAAAGAAGATGAGATCAATTCACCAAAAATGCGTGAGTATATCGCGCGAGATACCCTCTCCCGACTACAGAAAATTCTTTCTCTCTATGAGCAGGAAATTATCGATTCCGACTATTTTACCTATACACAGGACTATGCAGCGGAGTGGATCCCTGACCTAAACGTAAGTAAAGCGATAAATTATGCGTCGGGAAAAGTTGTTAACGTTGACCTGGGTACGGGTAATGGAGAGAAGACGCAGTTAAAAGTGTTTCTGCGCAATGAAGACGGTAAATGGAAAATTTATCGCGTCACCGATGCGAGCCATCATTTCGAACAGTATATTTTTGACGAGAAGGCTATTGCGGCCGCACAACGATATGCCGCCAGTATACCCTCCCCATAATCACTCTGCCTTATGCAATGCCAGGGCATTGACCTGGCATTTGTATGCCGAACGCCCTTGTGAACTCATTGCTCGGTTAAACAGGTTAGAGCCAGAACACGATCGCAAGTGCCAAGGAAAAACTTCGCCAATAATGAATTTAATTAGCAAGATCGGTCAGGATTCTGGTCGACCGGTCAGGCAAAGTGGGTCATCAGGAGGATGCTATGAACGATGCAACCAATACTGCGTACCGCGAGCGCTTCACGATGATGTGCGACTATATCGCCCTCCATCTCGATGAACCGCTCACGCTGGAGAAGCTCAGCGCGTTAGCCTGCTGTTCACCTTATCATTTTCACCGCCAGTTTCTGGCGTTCAGCGGCCTGCCGCTGTATCGCTATATCCAGTGGCTTCGCCTGCGTCGCGCTTCATGGCGACTGGCGTTTAATCCACAGGATAAGGTGATTGATATTGCGCTCGATGCTGGATTCCAGAGCCCTGAATCGTTCAGCCGTGCCTTCAGAAACGCGTTTGGAAAAAGCCCGCGTCAGTTTCGGCAGCAGCCGGACTGGCTAAGCTGGCACGAGCGCGTACCGAAAATGACCTTTCAGGAGCAAAAAACGATGGAAGTTAAGATTGTCGATTTTCCCCAAACCCGAGTAGCGATGCTGCAACACCGTGGCAGTCCCAATCGGGTTAATGACAGCGCAGCGAAATTTATCGCCTGGCGTAAAGCCACTGGCTTATCGCCAGTGCGCGAAAGCAGCACGTTTGGTATAGCGTGGGACGACCCGGCGACTACGCCTGAAGAAGCTTTTCGTTTCGATATATGCGGCAGCGTTTTTGAAGCGATACCGGAAAATACGTTCGGGGTTGGCAACGGTGTAATTGATGGGGGGCGTTACGCCGTTGGGCGTCATTCTGGCTCGCTGGATAACATATCCACCACGGTATGGGCGATGTTCCGGAACTGGCTGCCCGCAAGTGGCGAAACGCTGCGTGATGCGCCTGTATTCTTCCATTACCTCAATTTTATTCACGAGGTGCCGGAACATGCGCTACAAACGGATATCTACCTGCCGTTAGATTGATTATCCCTTGTTCACCACCCTTTCTGCCGGGTAGCGCTGCACTTGCCCGGCAGTATCCTGTGTTTCATCGAATCCAGGATCGGGCATTATCTTACATTAGTAAATCTGAATAGTTTCCCTCCGAAATGCACGCATATAAATTCGAATTCAGCCATTTTCTATAGCAAAGCTAAAAGAGGCTGCCTGTAGCAACCTTTATTCTGCGGAATCGATAAGCAACATTAATAATAATGCAAAAGCCTTATGAACCTTAAACCCGGTAACGTGTTGAAATGAAATGATTTCAGTCATGATTAAATTTTCTTTAATAATCCAGGTCTATACTTAATCTTATTTTCCGCATTCATAATCTGCAAGCGGTCAAAATCGAACCACTCCTCGTTCAAGTCAGGTAAATAATTCAAAACAATTACCGAAGCCATATTACGCAAGCTGTTGTTATATATAGATAAAAATCATGCAACCATAAAATAACGATCAATATCAATGAGTTACATCGTTGATCAATACCTGATCCCATGCTAAACCTAAATCCAGGTAAAAATATCTTATGGAGAAAAGCATGATGTCGTGGCGAGTATTAAGTTCTGTCATTTGCCCTAACACAGGAATCGTTTATTCGCACATTGTTGGTTTAAAATTATTAAGATTAATAATTTGGTACGAAAGTGACATCTATCTTTTGCCCGGAGACAGAATACATACGACAAAAAATGGAATTTTTGTAAATGGCGTATTCAACCAAATATCCCTTTATAACGTCTCGCCTTACAATGAGAACCTGTGGAATGAGATAAAAAACAAAATGGCCTGCCCTTTTAATAAAAACCTGGATGCTGAAGGCTGCTCATATGCTGAGTATTGCAATGCGCGCAAATGCCCGCACGGATTTGAGACCACCCCTTTAATAATAAGAGTTCCGCGCGATAGCTAATCATTTAATGCATTAACGATCGCTTGCGGAAGGCGCGAAGTCATTTCTTAATACGTATACCATTAATCATTTATCGCCCTGTTGTGCCAGCACCTGCAGCTGTTCCTTAAGCCAGCGGGTCGCGCCCCGCTGGCCGCTGCGTTTATGCGAGTAAATTTTCACTTCAAACGTGCGTATCGGGAACGGTAAGGCAAATATCCTGAGATCCGCTGCTGCCATAAGCTTCTCAGCGGCATACCGGGGAATTGCCATCAGCAGATCGCTTTCCGCCACGATAAACGGCGCGCTGAGCATTGACGGCGTTTTGATCGCGATTTGTCGGGTATACCCAAGCTGCTCGAGCCGCACATCCAGAACGCCCTGCTTCTCATTCCACGGCGTCACCACCAGGTGGCGGGCCGCGAGATAATCCTCCAGCGTCAGCCTCGTCCGGCTTGCGTTGCTGATAACCACATACTCATCTTCAAACCAGCCGATCTCTTCCAGTTCCGGATGGCGGATATCATCCTCGGTGCTGAAACCCAGCGCCAGATCTACCTCGCCCGCCAGCAGCTCCGTCAGCGCCGGGCTGTGCGGCAGATAGCGAAGTTCAAAACGCAAACCCGGGGCTGCAAGCTGCAGCCTGTGCATCAGGGCCGGGAAAATGCAAAGCGCGGTAAAATCCGTAATCGCAATCTGCAAGCTCTCGGTGCTGCTGGCCGCGTCAAACTCCGGCTGCGGGGCCAGCTCGTGATTAAGGAACGCCAGTGCGGAAGCAATTGAAGGCGCAAGCTGAGAGGCATACACGCTGGGGGACATGCGATGCCCCTCCCGAAAAAACAGCGGGTCATTCAGGGTGGCGCGCAAACGCGAGAGCGCATGGCTGAGGGCGGATGTGCTCATCGCCAGCTCATCGGCGGCAAGCCGAACGGAACGGTGGCGGTAGATGGCATCGAAAACGGGCAGCAGGTTTAAATCAAGGCGTCTCAGCGCAGGATGCATAATATTCATCATTTGTTGATTTCATTGCACTTAATTCTTCGGACAATACTCCGTATGCTTAACGCCATCAATCGAAACGCACGCAAAAAAACAGGATAAACAATGAGCATCACCATTCGTCAGGCTCGCCCCGAAGATGCAGCGGCGATATACGCCATGATTTACGAACTGGCGGTATATGAAAAAGCGCCGGAAGAAGTGGTTACCACGCCGGAGGAGATCCGGGAAACGCTCTTTGGCGCAGGGACTAAAACCGAGGCGTTGATCGCGGAGTTTGACGGCAAGACTGCCGGCTATGCCGTGTTCTTTACCAGCTATTCAACCTGGCTCGGACGCAACGGTATTTATATGGAAGACCTGTACGTTTCTCCGGAGTATCGCGGTAAAGGCGCGGGCAGAGCGCTGCTGAAGCATATCGCGCAGCTGGCGGTAACGCGGAAGTGCGGTCGCCTTGAATGGAGCGTGCTCGACTGGAACCAGCCCGCCATCGACTTTTACCTGAGCATTGGCGCGCTGCCGCAGTCCGAATGGGTACGCTATCGTCTGGATGGCGAAGCGCTGCTGAAATTTGCCGAATAACAGCCTTTCACTGCGCGAAGATCCCGGCCGGGCGGGATCTTCCTGCGCCGCCCCCGTCCGTGCCGCCTTAAAAGATGCTGAGTCTGTGCTACCATTCCATAAATTTCATAAACATATTGCAGAACGCCATGACGACAGCCCCCTTTATCCGCCCTCAGCTCACCCTGCCAGACGGTGCCGACAAACTGCTGCTGCACTCCTGCTGCGCCCCCTGCTCGGGTGAAGTGATGGAGGCCATCCAGGCCTCGGGAATTGACTACACCATTTTTTTCTATAACCCCAATATCCATCCACAAAAGGAATACCTCATCCGCAAGGAAGAGAATATTCGGTTTGCGGAAAAACACGGCGTGCCCTTTGTTGATGCTGATTACGACACCGATAACTGGTTTGAGCGTGCGAAAGGCATGGAGTGGGAACCCGAGCGCGGCGTCCGCTGCACCATGTGCTTCGATATGCGCTTCGAACGCACGGCGCTCTATGCGGCAGAAAATGGCTTTAGCGTCATCAGCAGCTCGCTGGGGATCTCCCGCTGGAAGAACATGCAGCAGATAAACGACTGCGGCCAGCGTGCGGCAGCGCGCTATCCGGGCATGATCTACTGGGACTACAACTGGCGCAAACAGGGCGGTTCATCCCGCATGATTGAGATCAGCAAGCGGGAGCAGTTCTACCAGCAGGAGTATTGCGGATGCGTTTACTCGCTCAGGGACAGTAACCTGCACCGCAAGTCTCAGGGCCGCCCGCTTATCCGCATTGGCACCCTGTATTACGGTCAGGATGAGAATGAGAAATAACGGGTTTGCGGCATAGAGATATATCCGAAAACAGCCGCATCGGGTACCGAAATTAGCCTTTCGTCTCTCACATCTGCAAAGAGAGGCTATCCTTTAAGTATCAACACAAGGAGGCAAAAATGTCTGATTTCGGTACCGATAAAAACACCCAGTTCGCTGAAGACAAAGCAAAAAATAAACTTGATGAACTTGCAGGCTCAGCGCAGCAGCAGTTTGGTGAATTTGTAGATTCACCAAAGCACCAGGTAAAAGGCGCAGCAAAAAAATATGCGGCCCAGGCCAGCGATGCCGTTTCTGATGTTACTGAAGCGGTCAGAAATAACCCCCTCACCGGCCTCGTTGCAGCGGGTGCAGTGGGTATCGTTCTCGGCCTATTGCTGGGTCGAAAATAAATAAAGGCCCTTCGGGGCTTTATTTTTTCTTAGCTGAACAAGCGCACCATGCGGTCCAGCTCTTCCTCTTTCACGGCTCGCGATAAATAATAGCCCTGAAAGTTCTTGATCCCCATCGCGACTAATTTTTCAAACTTTTCCTCACTATCAACCCCTTCGGCAATGCAGTCCGTTCCCGTCATGTCGCTATAAATCTGTATCGCTTTGATCAGATTATAGTCGTTGTCATTTGCCACAAAATGCTCGACGATGTCCCTGTCCAGCTTGAGCCCGTCAAAATGTACCTGCCGCACCGGGAACATGGTCTGGTGATTAGAGAAACAGTCATCCAGAAACAATCGACACCCCGTATTGCGTAAATACCGCATGGTTTCCGGGATCCTCTTATCCTTCGTGACGTCAATATCCTCTGCAAATTCAAAGACCAGCTTTTCGGCCCATTGTGGTTTGAGCAACATACTGATGGCTTTACGCGCCATATCCGGCAAGGCATTTCCGGAAGCCAGTCGGGGAGGAATGTTAACCGAAAAATAATATTTTCCATTATATTTATTAATTCCAGAAATGGCAGCATGAATGACTAACGCCGTCATTTTTAGCCATATCTCATAATTGGAAATATCGGTCAAAAAACTGGCTGGTTTAACAATTTTACCGTTTTTATTCCAGCGAATAAGAATTTCAAACCCTACACCTTTCTTATCACGATCGGTAATGATCTGGTAGGCAGGAAATATCTCTTTATTATGTAATGCTTTAAAAACCTCTACTTCCTTATCCGTAAACCCTGCATTTTGACTCTGACGCTTAATGCTACCTTCCGCTTTGAAGTTGTGAGGATCGTGCAGCCAGCGTTTAATCAAGTGTAATTTCAGCACGCCTTCCTTGCGATGGGTATATACCGTTTTATTGGAAAGTGCCATTTTGTCGCAAAGTTCTTTGACCGACATACCGCGGTAGAAATGTAATAAAACGTCTACCTCTCTTCTCGTTAACCATTTTAAATTTTCTTGTGCAGAAATATCCTTATTGTAATCGCGCAAAAGGCGCGAGCGGTCCTTAAAGCCCTTATGGTACGTGTCGAAACAGCTTATAATATCAGAAATGCTGGCAATACGAATTAATGATAACTGATGGGTGTTATTTAAAAGGCTGCCCAGCGTGCGGTATAACCAGCCATCAGGTATATCACCATACAGCGTGACGCGTCGAATAACCGGAAGCGCATTAAGTACGGAAGCCAGCCGCTTCAGGCTCTCCAGAAGACCGATGATACCCTTCCCGAGAAACGTGACGATGTGAGCATTATGATTTACAACAATATTTTCCACATCCTGTGAGGATACCTCGTCTCCGTCAAAGTGAATATGCGACGCCTGTATTCCGTACTTGTTAAGCATCAGACTATATCCCTGGAACGTGAAGCCGCAGGCTGAGATGACATATGATTGTTCATCGCAAGCCCCATTTCTGAGAGAAAATTTGTGGGTCATAACCTGCTCCTGGGCACCAAAGCGCCATTTCTAATTTTGAATGCGTAAAATTTAATGCACCTGCTTTGAATATTGATTTTAGCGTACCAATGCCGGGTAAGAAACAGTTCCCAGCGGAACATCTTTGCGTTTATCACCCAATGCCATACCACCCGCAAATATACTTTTCTTTTCAAATAACCTCGGTAAATACGTCATTCTCAGGGTATAATGAAAATTCCGAAAAAGAAGACTGGATACTTCATCTATCGGCTCATTCAAATACGAGAAAAATGCTATGGATAATCATATCTCATCCAGGGCCTTGCTACATCGAAGGGATGTCATAAAGAACAACCCGCGTTTTAGTGAGGCAATATTAGAGCACTACACAATTAATGACACCATCTACAAAAAACAACCATTGTTCTACAAGACGATGCTGCAGGAATCACGATTCAATATTATCCTCTCCATGTGCTGTTTTATTTTTGGCAATCAGGCCGAATCCGTTTCAGAAATTAAAGAGCTGTGTTCTCGCTATAAGATAGCCAGCCCCAACAGCGTTATTGCGATCATTACGATACTCAGAACCACCGGGCGCATCCGGACCTGGCGCTGCACGGAAGACCGACGTAAAACCCGAATCGCGCCAACCGAGAAAGGGTTGAATGAACTTAAGCGTTATATGTCCGGCGCATTTTTGCCGGTGAGTATTCTTTACCCGGCATTTAATATAAATGTTAACCTGCTGGATAATGACGCATTGAGAAATAACTTCTTCCGCCGTGCGGCTGAATATCTGTTTCGGGGTTTGACGTTCAGAAAGGTGTTACCTGAAGTGGGATTATTTATCGATAAGGACGGTGGGCGAATGATTATGCTCTATATTTACCTGCAGGCCATGAAAAACAAATCCGCTCACGGTGCCGTTATTGAATATTCCGCCAGCACGCTCGCCAAAGAATTTTTTGTTTCGCGCATCCACGTCAACCGGATTATCAAATCGGCACAGGAGGCGGGCTATCTGAAAGATCGCGGTGATGGTCGGATGTCGATATACCCGGCATTTATCGAACTGGTCGAAAACTATGCCGGATTGTATTTTGCGTACGTCACGCACTACATTAACGTTGTACCTAAAGAGCGACGCCCTGTTCATCACATGACGTCAACGGTATAAGCCAGCAGGCGTTCGGCATCCCGAACGCCGTTTCCCTATCTTTCCCGCAGCGCCTCTTTGGCCTTGTTCAGCGGTTTCAGCAGATAATCCAGGATGGTTTTACTGCCGGTTTTTATGTCAACGGTGGCAATCATGCCCGGAAAGACCGGGAAGTCTTTTCCCTGCTTATTGGTCAGATGGTTGCTGTCGGTACGGATATAAACGCGATAGTAATAAACATCTCTCTTCACCTCGTCCTGCAGGGTGTCCGGAGAAATCATGGTCACTTCTCCTTCCAGCCCGCCATAAATGGAGTAGTCATAGGCCGTAATTTTTACCAGCGCTTTCTGGCCTGGATGGATAAACGCCACGTCGCGCGGTGAAATTTTCGCCTCAACCACCATCTGGTCGTCTAACGGGACCAGGCTCATCAGCTTTCCGTTCGGCGGGATAACGCCGCCCACGGTGGTGACGTCAATATCCTTCACGATGCCGCGCACCGGGGCATTGAAGGTCAGCCTGGTCAGGGAGTCTTCGCGCCCTTTCATCACCGAACGCTGGGCTTCAATCTCCGCGTTGGCTTTCGCCAGCTCTTCGCGGGCGCGAACGTAATACTGGTTTTTCATCTCGGTGATTTTATTCTCAAGCTCGTTTTTTTGACGCTCAAGACGTAACACCTCAACCTTGCTCGCCGCCCCCTGCGTCACCAGCGGACGGGTGAGCGATAGCTCGCGCTGAACCAGCTCGGCGCCCTGCCGTAAGCCGGCCAGCCCTTTTTCGAGACTTTCGCGACGGGACTGGTAGAGCGCCGTTTCCTGTTTGACCAGTTCAACGTCGTCATCCAGCTCGTCGGGGAACGCGAGTTCCGTGTCGTTTACCTCGGCCTTCAGGCGCGCGGCGGTAGCCAGCGCGGCATTCAGACGAGACTCACTCTCCAGCACGCTTGACTCGGTTTTCGTGCGGTCAAGCTGCGCGAGCTGCTGTCCGCGTTCGACAATATCGCCTTCGCGCACCATCAGGCTGTGAATAATGCCGCCTTCAAGGGACTGAATCACCTGCTCGTGAGAAGAGGGGATCACCTTGCCGCTGCCGGTCGTGACTTCATCAAGGCTGAACAGGCTTGCCCAGGCGATAAATGCCGCCAGCAGGGCGAACAGAGACCATGCCACCAGGGTAGAGCGCGGCAGGCGCGGCTCTTTCAACCGACTATTGAAACGCGAGAAATCACTCATGCCGCGCCCTCCTCTGCAACCGCCGCAGGCTTCATGGTCACGGTGCGCTGTGCGGCTTTTTGTGGCGCCATGCCGTGCTGGTGCAGGATCGCGTCGCGCGGCCCGTCCATCACCACCCTGCCGTTTTCCAGCACAATGATGCGGTCGACCAGGTCCAGAATCGGCAGGCGATGCGTCGCCACCACCAGCGTGCGGCGTTTACCCAGCCATTTGTGAAGATGCTGAATAAACTGCTTCTCGCTCATTTCGTCCAGCCATGCGGTAGGCTCGTCCAGCAGCAGGATAGTCGGCGAGGTAATCAGGGCGCGCGCCAGCAAAAGCGCCTGACGCTGACCGCCGGAGAGACCAGCTCCGCCCTCGTTGATGATGTAGTTCAGCCCCATTTTCTGCTTGCGCACAAACTCCAGCGCGCCGCTGTTGACCAGCGCCTGATGAATCTCGTCGTCGGTAGCGAGCGGGTTGCCCATCACAATGTTGTCGCGAACGGAGCCAAAGAACAGCCGGGCCTGCTGGCTGAGCAGCTGCATGTCGCGACGCACGTCGGCCGGGTCGAGATGATTTAGGGCAATATCGTCCAGCAGAATGCTGCCCTGCTGCGGCTCCTGCATGCCCGCCAGAAGCTGCAGCAGCGTGCTTTTACCGGAGCCATTGCGCCCGAGCACCGCCACGCGCTCTCCGGCGCGGATCTGCAGCTTGCTGATGTTAAGCACGGTGAGTTTCTCTTCCTCGTCGTAGTAAAACCCCACGTCCTCAAGGGCATAGTCGCCGCGCAGGTGGGCTTTGTGCACCTTCTTGCCGTGCTGCGGATCGTCAATCGGCCGCTGCATCAAATCGTCCAGCCCCTTGCGGGCCACTTTTGCCGATTGCCAGCGCGAGAGCACGCCAGAGATCTGCGACAGCGGCGCGATGGTCCGCGACGCCAGGATCGAGGTCCCGACCAGCGCCCCGGTGGTCATATCACCGCTGATGACCAGGTAACAGCCCACCAGCAGCACCACCGCGTAGACAATCGACTGCACCTCCTGCGTCCAGGTCAGCAGCAGGCCCGTCAGCCAGCGCTGCTTCATGCCGACGCTGGCGGCCACGTCGTTGGTGTTATTCCACTGGTTCTGAAAGCGCTGCTCGGCGCGCATCAGCTTGATGTCTTCAATGCCCTGCACCGCTTCCACCAGCGTGGCGTTACGAATGGCGGATTCACGCATCCCTTCGCTGGAGAGTTTCCCCAGCGGGCGCTGCACCAGCAGGCCCGGAATAAGCAGCAGCGGTACGGCGAGCAGGACCACCAGCACCAGCGGACCGCCAATCATCCACAGAATAAAGACGAACAGCAGGAAGAACGGCAGATCGGAGAGCGCCGCAATGGTGGTGGAGGTAATCAGCTCGCGCACCGACTCCAGCTCGCGAATTTGAGCGATAAACGATCCGGTTGATTTAGAGCGCGCGCCGTTTTTGATCCGCAGCGCGTGGGCAAAGACGCGTTCTGAGATGCGCAGGTCGGCGCGTTTCCCCACCACGTCAGAAATATGCACGCGCAGCATGCGCATGATGAATTCAAACAGAATGGCAATCATCACGCCGCCAAAAAGCACCCACAGCGTGGCCTCCGACTGCGACGGGACGACCCTGTCGTAGACCTGCATGGAGAAGACCATGCCGGAGAGCGCCAGCACGTTGGCGACCAGCGCCACCAGCATAATGTCGCTGTAGCGTCGCCAGTCCTTCAGCGCCAGCTGCCAGAACCAGTTTTTCTCATACGGTTTAATGTAGTCATCCACGCGGGCATCCGGCGTGGACTCGAGCGGGCGCAGCACCATCAGCCCCTTTAGCCGTGGCCCGAGCTCGTCACGCGTCAGCGTTGTCTCCAGCCCCGCGTCGCCGCTGAACTGCAGGCTGACGTTGCCTTCGCTGTCCATGCGGTTAATGACCGCAATCTGGCCGCCGGTGAATTCCGCCAGCAGCGGCAGTCGCCACGGATCGAGGGATACCGCTTCAGCCGCCACCGCACGCATCCCCAGCCCAAGCTGGCGCGCCATCTCCTCCAGCACCAGCTGGCGCGGAGACTGGCTTTCATGGTTAATCGTGACCCGAACATGCTCCGCCGAAAAGTCCAGCCGATAGTGCTTCGCGATGATGAGCATGCCCTGCAGCCAGGGTTCGTACTGTGGATGTGTCTTCATAATCTCCGGGTTAACGCAATTCGTGTAAAGAAACGCCAAAAGGCCGCGGGGATCGCTCCCCGCGGCGTTGTTTTACGCAATTAACAGCTGATGGTTCGCCAGCAGCGTCGCCAGATCCGTCTGCACGCCGTTCAGCGTCACCAGGGTGGTTGGCGAGAACTGGCCGCCGGTACCGTCCAGATCCACCTGGATTTCGGTATTGCTGCCGTTCTGCACCACGCGGATGTAATCGGTGATATTGCCCGCGCTGCTGTCCAGCGTAGCCACGCCATTCACATAGCTCGCCGAGCCTGTGCCGGTATAGCCGCTGTCGGAAAGCAGATCGCGCAGGTCAATGCGGTCCGTGTCCGCGGTCCCTTCCCAGGTGCCGACCGTAAAGCCGTTCACCACGTCGTGACCGTTACCGCCCGTCGCATCCGAGGCGTTGATCAGCTTATAGAGCAACGTATCGTGACCGCCGCTGCCGATGTTGAAGGTGTCGTTCCCGCCGCGGCCTTCGAACTGGTTATCACCGCTGTTGCCGGTAATGACGTCGTCGAAGTTCGAGCCGTTAATTCCCTCAATGTTGAGCAGTCGTGACGTCCCGAACCCGGTGTCCTGCGCGGTAGAGAGGCGCAGGTCAACGGTCACGCCGGAGGTCGCATTGCGGTAATCCACCACGTCCATCCCGCCGGTGTTGCTCCAGGTGTCGTAGTCGGAATGGGTATTCCAGCCGCCGGAGCCGTTATAGGTATAGGTGCCGTCCTCTGCGATAAAGGTGTCGTTATACCCGGTGCCGGTGATGGTCCCGCTGTGTCCGCCGGTGGCCGCTTCAGCCGTCAGCACGTAGCCCTCTTTGCCGTTACCCGCCTCCAGACCGCTCCAGGTGACGTTATCCGACACGCCGTTGGTGATTTTCACGATCTCTGCCGAATAGGTTTCGTTCGGATCCAGGCCGTAGAAGCTCACCAGCGCGGAGGTATCGTTCGAGCCGATACCGGACTGGGCGTTGATGATCTGCGACGCCACCAGCACGCCCGCGGCGTTATACAGGTTGACCGTGTTGCCGTAGTAGGCGTTGATGCCCTCGCTGTCGACGATGTGCAGATGCATCGCGGTACCGTCAGCAATGGTTTTGCTGTTTTGCACCAGCACCACCTTGCCGTTCTGCTGCGACACCAGCAGATCCTGCGCGCCGTCCCAGTTGTAGTCCACGGCCGCCACGCCGGTGACGTTCGCCAGCCCTGAAGCCAGCTGGCTCGATGTCCAGGTGGAGCCGTAGCCGTTGTTGGTGAACAGGGTCGCCGTCTGCGAGCCGCCGTAGGTGCTGAGCTTGACGATGTCCATCTGCCCGTCGCCGTTCCAGTCCACCGCCACCGACAGATAACCCGCCGTGGCGTTAGAGGCCTCCACCGCGCTCTTGGTAGCAGAAAGCTTTCCGGTACCGTCGTTGTAGTAGATCACTCCGCCGTTGTTGTTGTAGCTGCTGCCCAGGTACAGATCCATATAGCCATCGCCGTTGAAGTCCGCCCACGTCATGGATGCCGCCGTGGTGGTATTCGAGGCGTTCCCTACAAACACGTTAGTCAGGTTTTGGCCGATGGTCAGCGTCCCGTTACCGTTGTTGTTAATCACGGTTAACGAGTTCCCGCCACTGCGGTTGGTGTGCTGAACCACATCCACGGTGCCGTCATTGTTAATATCGACGCCGGAGATCTCACGCATGGTGGTGAATTGTCCCCAGAATCCCGCGCCGCCATAGGTACCGTCAGGCGAAAGTACCCCATTGTTATTGATCAGATAGGTGATGGAGTCAGCACCGGCATCGCCGTACGCCAGGTCCAGATAGCCATCCCCGGTTTTATCGTAGGCAATGACGCCGCCGTACCAGATGGTGGTCCCCATCGCCAGCTGGCTGGCGTTATAGGTGCTGCCATCGTAGGTCCACATCACCTGCGTAGAGCCCGAGTAGGTGGTCTCGGTCGCGAAAATGTCCTGCGTGCCGTTACGGTCAAAGTCGGCGGCGGTCTGGCTCACCACGTAGTAGCTACGGGTGTTGGTCAGCGTATTGCCGGCATAGGTCGAGCTATCGCTGCTGGAGTAAGACTGTCCGTTAGCAATGATATTCCACAGGCCGCTGCTGTTCATGCCGAGGGTCATGGTGGAGTTGTTGCTGTTCCCCGCCGTGGTTGCCCAGTCGGTATTCACCGAGGTGGTGTCAATCACCAGGCTGCCTGTCGCCGTACCGGTGGTATTGCCGTTACCCGCACTGCTCTTCACCTGCGCCGTCACGCTGTAGCTCGACACGCCCAGCGCATCACCGTCCGGGATCTGCAGATACCAGGTATTGTGATCCGGATCGACCACCACCGCGCCGCCGGTCTGGGACGTGTAGGTTTTTCCGTTCACCGTCACCACCAGGTATTCGCCGTTCACCAGATCGGCAGAGACCGTGCCGTTGACAATCGGCGTGGTGTCCGACGTGGTCTGCGCGGTAATCGCCGCCGTGGTGGTCGGGATGCTGGTATCGACGTTCAGCACAAACCCGTCCGATTCCGTGTAGTTACCGGCCCTGTCGGTGACGCGCACGATGTAGGTGTGGTTGCCGTCGCTCAGGCCGTTGTCCTGGAAGGACCAGCTTGCGCTGCCGTTCATGGTCACCTGCCCGAGCAGGATCCCGTCACGATAGAGCTGCACAATTTCACCGTCGTCCGGGGCGCGGTTAAGCGTGCCGTTGATCAGCGGCGAGTTATCGTCCGTTGCCACCGCGCTGCCAAAGGTACCCTGACGCTCGCCTTCGCCGTCGGTATAGCTCACTACGCTGCCGACCGTGGTAGGCGGCGTGGTATCCACCGTGACGACCTGAGACGCGGTAGATCCGACGTTGCCGGCCTGGTCGATAATCCGCACCTGGTAGGTGTAGTCTCCGTCAGGCAGATCGCGGGTATCGGTGTAGCTCCAGCGCAGGTTGGTGACCGTGGTATCGAGCCAGGTATTCCCGCCGTCCAGGCTGATCTGCACGCGCTCGTCGCTCGCCAGCGCGCTGCCCAGTGAGCCGTTGATGGTCAGCGTGGTGTCCATGGTGATGAAGTCACTCGCGGACTGGCCGGTATCCTCGCTGATGCTGTCAACGGTGATGCCGTACTGCGGCGCCTGCGTATCCACCGTTACCGCCTGCGCGGTGGTGGCCCCGACGTTCCCCGCCTGGTCGACCACCCGCACCTGGTAGTTATGGCTGCCATCGGTCAGGGTACGCGCGTCGCTGTAGCTCCACTGCGTACCGCTTACGGTCGCGTAAACCCAGGTGCTGCCGCCGTCCATACTCACCTGTACGAATTCACCCGCGCCGAGTTCTGCGCCGAGCGTTCCGTGCAGCGTGTACGAGGTGGAACTGGTCAGGAAGTCGTTATTGTCGAAGCCGGTATCCACGGTGATGTTATCCACGGTCACCGTAATCGCCGCATCCGGGGCGACCGTATCGACGGTCACCTGCTGATGAGCGCTAGCTCCTACGTTACCGGCGGCATCCACCACGCGAACGTAGTAGTCATAGGTCTGGTTACCCAACGTGCGGCCGTCCACGTAGTACCAGCTGTTACCGGTGACGATGACGTTCTGCCAGGTATTGCCGCCGTCGATGCTGATCTGGGCGTATTCCCCGTCGGCCAGCGTTGCGCCGAGCGAGCCGTGCAGCGTCAGGGACGTATCGTTAGTGATAAAGTCGCTGCCGCTCAGGCCGGTATCGTCACTGATGCTGTCGATGGCGATCGTTTTGCTGGCGTCAGGTGCAACCGTATCAATGGTCACCACCTGGCTGGCAGTGGCACTGATATTGCCCGCGTCATCAATCACGCGCAGCTGGTAGTTGTAATCCCCGTCGGCCAGCGTGCGGCCATCAACATACGTCCAGCTCAGGCCGCTGACGCTGACGTCGATCCAGGTCACGCCACCGTCGAGGCTGATCTGCGCGTGGTCGCCGCTGCCGAGCGCCGCGCCGAGCGTCCCTTTCAGGCTGATCTGGTTGTCGCTGGTGATAAAATCGCTGCCGGACAGGCCGGTATCCTGTGTGATGGAATCGACCGTAATCGTCGTCGCCGCAGGCTTCGTCAGGTCAATCACCACGTCCTGGCTGTCCGTTGCCCCCACGTTCCCGGCGTTATCGATCACGCGCACCTGGTACTGGTACGTACCGTCCGTCAGGGTGCGGCCATCGGCGTAGCGCCAGGTGGTACCGGTCACCGTCAGGTCAATCCAGGTGGTGCCGCCGTCGAGGCTGATCTGCGCCTTCTCGTTATTGCCGAGCTGCGCGGTCAGGGAGCCGTTGACCACAACGTGGCTGTCGTTGGTGATGAAATCACTCGCGCTCAGGCCGGTGTCGTTTTGCAGGGAATCAATCGTAATTCCCATCGACGGCGCGGTCAGATCGACGGTCACGGTGTGGTTATCGCTGGCGCTGTTGCCGATGGTGTTGCTCACCTGCGCGTTAATCACGTAAGAACCGCCGTCCGCCAGCGCGGTCACGTCCGCGCTTCCGACCGTATAGCTCCAGGTGCCGTCATTCTGCACGGTCGCCGTATAGGTTTTACCGTTCAGCGTAATGGTCACCGTCTGGCCCGCCGGGGCGTCGGTGGTGCCGCTGACAGTCAGCGGCGTGCCGTGCTCGGCGGCGTTGACGATATCGTCCTGCGCAAAGGTGTTAATGGTGATGGTTGGGACATCGCCGTTGAGCGTCACGTCGTGCGTTGCGCTCCCCGGGTTGCCCGCCTTATCGCTCACCGTAGCCGTAATGGTGTAATCCCCGTCGCTCAGGCCGAGGAAGTCGCGGCCCGGCACGAAGACCGACCACGAACCGTCGGCTCCAACGGTCGCCTGATAGCTATGCCCGTTAAAGGAGACGGTCACCGTCTGGCCCTGCTCCGCCGTGGTGGTGCCGCTGACGGTCTGGCCCGCCAGCTGCTCGGCGTTGTTGACGATATCGTCATCGGCCACGGTGCTGATGGTGACGGTCGGCGCGACGGTATCCACCGTTAAGGTATGCGTGGTCTGGCCGTTATTACCCGCCTTGTCGCTCACCGACGCGGTGACCGTCAGCGCGCCTTCCCTCAGGCTGGCAAGATCGGCGGCCGGAACGTCGAGCGTCCACGTGCCGTCGTTTGCCACGGTGGCGGTGTAGGTTTTGCCGCCCAGCGTCACGGTGACGGTCTGACCCGCCTCGGCGCTGGAGGAGCCGTGAACCGTCAGCGGCTGCTGCGCTTCCGCCGCGTTCAGGACGTCGTCGCCGGACAGCGTCGCAATGCTCACGACCGGCGCAGTGGTATCCACGCTGATGGTATGCGTTGCCGAGGCGCTGTTGCCCGCGCTGTCCTGCGCCGAAACGGCCACCTGATAGCTCGCGCCGTCGGCCAGCGCGCCCACATCAGCGGCAGGAACGGTTGTGGTCCATGAGCCGTCGCTTTGAATGGTGGCCGTGTAGCTCTTGCCGTTCAGCGTCACGGTAACCTGCGTGCCGCTGGCGAACTGCGCGCTGGAGCCGTTAATCACCAGCGAGGCGCCCGCCTCTGCCGCGTTGATGACGTCATCGCCGCTGAGGGTGTTAACCGTCAGCGCCACGGAGGCGGTGTTGACCACCACATCATGGGTCTGGGTGCTGCTGTTGCCCGCGCTGTCGGTAATGGTCGCGCTGAGGGTCACGGTGCCGTCGGTCAGCCCAGAAATCACGCTGGCCGGGACGCCCACGCTCCACTTACCGCTGGCGTCAACGGTGGTGGTGTACTGGTTCGAACCGATGGTGATAACCACCTTATCGCCGACGTTCGCGCCGGTTGCCGTGCCGCTGACGATCTGCGCCTGCGCGTGCTCCACGCTGTTAATGACGTTATCGCCCGCCACGACGTTAAAGCTGACGGTCGGCGGCGTGGTATCAAGCGTAATCGCTTTACCCGCGCTGCCCGGGTTACCCGCGGCGTCGCTTACGCTGACCTGCACGGTGTAACCGCTGTCCGCCAGGGCGGACAGATCGGTACCAGGAACATTGACGCTCCAGACGCCGCCCTGCTGCACCTGCGTGGTATAGCTCTTACCGCCGAGCGTCACGGTCACCGTCTGCCCGACTTCCGCCGTGGTGGTACCGGAAATGGCTACGCCCGCAGCCGCCTCGCTGCCGTTAATCACGTTGTCGCCAGCGACCGTATCAATGCTTACGGTAGGCGCGGTGGCGTCAACGCTGTACTCGCGGCCCGCCGAGGCGCTGTTGCCGTGGGCGTTGGTGACGCTCACCTGCACGCTGGCATCGCCGTCCTTCAGACCCGCAAAGTCTGCAGACGGTACGGTAGCCGTCCAGTTACCGTCGGCGTCCACTTTCGCGGTGTACGTCTTGCCGCCAAAGGTGATGGTGACGGTCTGGTTTTCCTCCACGTTCGAGGTGCTGCCGGACAGCAACAGATCCGCGCCTTTCTCCGCCGCGTTAATCACGTCGTCTGTGGCAATCGCGTCGATGCTGATAGCCACTGCTGACAGATCGACAGTCACGTCATGGCTGATGGTCACCGGATTGCCCGCGCTGCTCTGGCCTGCAACGGTGACGGTGACCGTGCCTGCTGCCAGGGCCCCGACGTCTGCCGCCGGGATCGCCGCACTCCATGTGCCGTCTGCCAGCACGGAGGCCGCATAGGTTTTGCCATTGACGGTCACGGTAAGCGTGGTGCCCACCGCCAGCCCGTCGCTGGAACCGGTGACGATCAGGTTCTGGCCATGCTCGATGCTGTTAATCACGTCGTCGCCCGCCACGGTATCAATACGCAGGCCCGGCAGGCTGGCGTCTATAGCGATTTCGCGCTCGCCCGTTCCCGTATTGCCGTGGCCGTTGGTCACCGTCGCCGACACCGTCAGATCGCCGTTGCCCAGCGCCGTCAGGACAGACTCCGGCACGTTAACGGACCAGGTCAGATCGTTCTGTACCGTCGCGGTGTACGTATTGCCACCGAGTGTCACGGTGACGGTATTGCCCGCTTCCGCGTTCGCCACTTTGCCGCTGATGGTCTGGCCCGCCGCCACTTCCGCCGCGTTGATGACGTTGTCACCCGCCACGGTGTTGATGATGACGGTCGGCAGCGCGGTATCCATCAGCAGGTTCGCGGTGTTATTCACGCTGTTGCCCACGCCGTTGGTCGCGGTCGCACTCAGGGTGTAGCTGGCTTCGCCCAGTCCCGCCAGATCCGCTGCCGGAACGGTGAGGCTCCAGGTCCCGTCTGCGGCCGTGGTTGCAGCGTACTGCTTGCCGTTGAGGGTGACGGTCACCACGGTGCCTTCCGTCAGGTTGGCGCTGGTGCCGCTCACGCTCAGGTCCTGACCTTTTTCCACCGCGTTCAGCACGTTATCGCCGCTGATGGCGTTGAAGCCCACGGACGGCAGGCCGGTATCGACGGTCACGTTATGGCTGCCGGTACCGGTATTGCCCGCCGCGTCTGTCACTGACGCAGTGACGGTCACGGTGCCGTCCTGCAGAGCAGAAATCACGTTCGCCGGTACGCCCACGCTCCAGTTACCCGCCGCGTCCAGCACGGTGGTGTACGTCTGGCCGCCGATGGTGACGGTGACCTTATCGCCCGCTGCCGCGCCGGTGGCGTTTCCGCTGATGATGTGCGCCTGAGCGTGCTCGGTGATGTTAATCACGTCATCGCCCGCTACGGTGTTGATGGTTACCGCAGGAACGGTCACGTCCACCGTCAGGTTGTGGTCAACGGAAGACGGGTTACCCGCTTTATCGCTAACTGATGCGGTGACGGTCACGCTGCCGTCGTTCAGACCCGCAAGGTCGGCCGCCGGAACGTTCAGCGTCCAGCTGCCGTCTGCGCTTACCGTGGCGGTGTAATCCTTGCCGTTCAGAGAGACGGTCACGGTCTGGCCCGCTTCGGCGGTGCTGGTGCCGGAGACGGTCAGGTCAGACTGCGCTTCGGTGGCGTTCAGAACATCGTCAGCCGCAATCGTATTAATGGTCACGGACGGCGCGGTCGCATCCACGCTGTACTCGCGGCCCGCCGAGGCGCTGTTGCCGCTCACGTTGGTGACGCTCACCTGCACGCTGGCGTCGCCGTCCTTGAGGTGTGCCAGATCCGCAGACGGCACGGTATAGGTCCAGTTACCGCTGTCGTCTACTGTCGCGGTATAGATTTTGCCGTTCAGGCTGATGGTCACGGTTTGCCCGGCTTCCACGTTAGTGGTCGCACCGGAGAGCACCAGATCCGTGCCCTTCTCCGCCGCGTTAATCACGTCGTCAGCGGCGATGGCATTGATACTGATGGCAACGGTCGCCAGATCGACGGTCACGTCGTGGCTGATGGTAATCGGGTTACCCGCTGAACTGTCGCCGGTAACGCTGATTTTGACGGTGCCTTCCGGCCACGCGCTCACGTCGATGGACGGAACAGCCGCGCTCCAGGTGCCGTCCGCCAGCACCGTGGCTGCATAGTCTTTACCGTTGACGGTGATGGTCAGCGTCGTGCCCGGCGCCAGCCCGTCGCTGGAGCCGGTGACGATCAGGTTCTGCGCGTGCTCGATGCTGTTGACGACATTGTCGCCCGCCACGGTATCCACGCGCAGGCCCGGCAGGTTAGCGTCGATAGCGATTTCGCGCTCGCCGGTGCCGGTGTTGCCGTGGCCGTTGGTCACGGTCGCCGTCACGCTCAGGCTGCCGTTGCCCAGCGCGGTCAGCACGTCAGACGGCACGTTCACGGACCAGGTCAGATCGTTCTGCACCGTTGCGGTGTAGCTGTTTCCGCCAATGGTGACGGTGACGGTATTGCCCGCTTCGGCATTCGCCACGGTGCCGCTCAGGATCTGGCCTGCCGCCACTTCCGCCGCGTTGATGACGTTGTCGCCCGCCACGGTATTGATGGTGACGGTTGGCAGCGCGGTGTCCACCAGCAGGTTCGCGGTGTTGCTGACGCTATTGCCCACGCCGTTAGTGGCGGTCGCGTTAAGGGTGTAGTTAGCCTGACCCAGCCCGGCCAGATCCGCCGCCGGAACCGTCAGGCTCCAGGTGCCGTCCGCCGCCGTCGTCGCCGCGTAGTTTTTGCCGTTCAGGCTCACGGTCACCACGGTGCCTTCTGCGAGGTTGGCGCTGGTGCCGCTCACGCTCAGGTCCTGGCCTTTTTCCACCGCGTTCAGGATGTTGTCATCGCTGATGGCGTTGAAGTTGACCGACGGCAGGCCGGTGTCGACGGTCACGTCATGGCTGCCGGTACCGGTGTTGCCCGCCGCGTCGGTGACGGACGCCGTGACGGTCACAGTGCCGTCGCTGAGGCCGGAAATCACGCTCGCCGGTACCCCCACGCTCCAGTTGCCCGCCGCATCCAGCACGGTGGTGTATGTCTGGCCGCCGATGGTGACGGTGACCTTATCGCCCGCTGCCGCACCGGTGGCGGTGCCGCTGATGATGTGCGCCTGAGCGTGCTCGGTGATGTTAATCACGTCATCGCCCGCTACGGTGTTGATGGTTACCGCAGGAACGGTCACGTCCACCGTCAGGTTGTGGTCAACGGAAGACGGGTTACCCGCTTTATCGCTAACTGATGCGGTGACGGTCACGCTGCCGTCGTTCAGACCCGCAAGGTCGGCCGCCGGAACGTTCAGCGTCCAGCTGCCGTCTGCGCTGACGGTTGTGGTGTAGTCTTTGCCGTTCAGCGATACGGTTACCGTCTGGCCCGCTTCGGCGGTGCTGGTGCCGGACACGGCCAGATCGCTCTTCGCTTCGGCGGCATTCAGAATATCGTCGGTCGCCAGGGTATTGATGGTTACGGACGGTGCGGTCGCATCCACGCTGTACTCACGGCCCGCCGAGGCGCTGTTGCCGTTCACGTTGGTGACGCTCACCTGCACGCTGGCGTCGCCGTCTTTCAGGCCCGCCAGATCGGCCGCTGGCACCGTGGCGGTCCATTTACCGTCGGCATCGACCGTGGCGGTGTAATTCTTGCCGCCGAAGGTGATGGTGACGGTCTGGTTTGCTTCCACGTTCGAAGTGGTGCCGGAGAGCACCAGATCCGCGCCCTTCTCGGCCGCGTTGATCACGTCGTCTGATGCAATGGCGTCAATACTGATGGCGACGTTCGCCAGATCGACCGTCACATCGTGGCTGATGGAAACCGGATTACCGGCGCTGCTCTGGCCGGCAACGGTTACTGAAACCGTGCCCGTACTCAGTGCGCCAACGTCCGCTGCCGGGATCGCGGTGCTCCAGGTACCGTCCGCCAGCACGGTCGCCGGATAGGTTTTGCCGTTTACGGTCACGGTCAGCGCCGCGCCCGCCGCCAGCCCGTCGCTGGTTCCGGTGATGATCAGGTTCTGCCCGTGCTCGATGCTGTTGATCACGTCATCACCCGCCACGGTATCCACGCGCAGGCCCGGCAGGTTCGCGTCTATAACGATTTCACGCTCGCCCGTTCCGCTATTGCCCACGCCGTTGGTGACGCTGGCGGTCACGGTCAAATCGCCATTACCCAGCGCGGTGAGCACGTCAGACGGCACGTTAACGGACCAGGTGAGATCGCTCTGCACCGTTGCGGTGTAGCTGTTGCCGCCAATCATCACGGTCACGGTGTTGCCCGCTTCGGCATTCACCACCTTACCGCTGATAGTCTGGCCGGCTGCCAGCTCCGCCGCGTTAATGACGTCGTCACCTGCAATGGTGTTGACGATTACCCCCGGCAGAACGGATTCCACGTTCACGGTGTGTGACGTGCTGGTATTGTTGCCGACGCTGTCCGTTGCCGATGCGGTAACGGTGTACAACGCTTCACCCAACGCGCCGACCTGCTCCGCCGGAACGGTAGTCGTCCATTTCCCATTGCTATCGACCATCGCGCTGTACGCTTTGCCGTTCAGCATCACGGTTACTACCGCGCCTGCCGCCAGGCCGGAAGCCGTACCGGAGATCGTCAGATCCTGGGTTTTCTCGGTGTTGTTGATCACATCGTCACCGGAAACGGTGTCAATGGTCAGCACCGGCGCGGTCAGGTTAACCTCCACGCCGTGCGTGGCGCTGTTGCTGTTGCCCGCTTTATCGGTCAGCGCCGCAGTAATGGTGTAATCCCCGGCGGCCAGCGCGGTGACGTCCGCCGCAGGCACGCCCACGCTCCAGTTGCCGGAGGCATCCAGGGTGGCGGTGTAGGATTTGCCGTTGAGGGTTACGGTGACCACGTCGCCCGCCGCCGCGCCGGTTACGGCGCCCGTAACAATCAGAGCCTGCGCATGCTCGGCGCTGTTGATCACGTCGTCGTCGGAAACGATGTTAATGGTCAGCTGCGGGACGGTGGTATCGACCAGCACGTCGCGATCCGCAGAGGCCGGGTTGCCCGCCTTATCAGACACGGCGGCGCTGATGGTGTAGTTGCCGTCGGTAATACCGCTCAGATCCGCGGACGGCACGGTCACGCTCCAGCTGCCGTTCGCCTGTACGGTGGTGGTGTAATCCACGCCGTTCAGCGTTACGGTGACGGTCTGGCCCGCTTCGGCGTTGGTCACGCCGTTAACGACCAGATCCTGCTGCGCTTCGGCCGCATTGATGATGTTGTTGTCGCTGACAATTTCAATAGATACCGTCGGCGCGGTGGCGTCCACGCTGTACTCTCGGCCTGCCGACGCGCTGTTGCCGTTCACGTTGGTGACGCTCACCTGCACGCTGGCATCGCCGTCCTTCAGGCTGCCCAAATCGGCAGACGGTACGGTCGCCGTCCAGTTGCCGCTGGCATCGACCGTCGCGGTGTACGACTTGCCGCCGAAAGTGATGGTAACGGTCTGGTTTTCTTCCACATTGGTCGTCGAGCCGGACAGCACCAGGTCCGCGCCTTTCTCCGCCGCGTTAATCACGTCGTCGGCGGCAATTGCGTCAATGCTGATGGCGACGTTTGCGAGATCCACCTTCACGTCATGGCTGATGGAAACCGGGTTGCCCGCCGTGCTTTGGCCTTCCACGGTCACGGTGACCGTGCCCGCGCTCAGCGCGCCGACGTCTGCCGCCGGAATGGCTGCGCTCCATGTCCCGTCCGCCAGCACGGTTGCCGCGTAGGTTTTGCCGTTGACGGTGACCGTCAGCGCCGAGCCGCTCGCCAGCCCGTCGCTGGAGCCGGTGATAATCAGATTTTGCGTATGTTCGATGCTGTTGATCACATCGTCGCCCGCCACGGTATCGACGCGCAGGCCCGGCAGGTTGGCATCAATAGTGATGTCGCGTTCGCCGGTTCCGGTGTTGCCGTGGCCGTTGGTGACGCTGGCTGACACCGTCAGTTCGCCGTTACCGATGGCGGTTAAGACCGTGGACGGCACGTTGACCGACCAGCTCAGATCGTCCTGAACCGTCGCGGTATAGGTATTGCCGCCGACTGAAATGGTGACAGTGTCACCGCTCGCCGCACCGCTCACTTTGCCGCTCAGGGTCTGCCCGGCAGCCACTTCCGCTGCGTTAATGACATCGTCCGTGGCGACAGGGTTGATGGTGACCTGCGGCAGCGCGCTGTCGACCAGCACGCTGTGGCCGGTGCTCGCGCTGTTGCCTGCGGTGTCGGTTACGCTCGCCGACACCACATAGCTCGCTTCACCCAGCGCAGAGACGTTTGCCGCCGGAACGGTGACGCTCCAGCTGCCGCTGGCGTCGGTGGTGGCCGTATAGCTGATACCGTTCAGGGTCACCGTAATGGTGGTTCCGTCCGGCTGGTTGCTGGTGCCGGACACCAGCAAATCCTGGCCTTTCTCGGTCGCGTTGATCACGTCGTCAATCGCCAGGGTATTAATGGCAACCACCGGCGCGGTCAGGGAGACGTCAAACTCGTGCGTCGCGGTGGTGCTGTTACCGGCTTTATCGGTGAGGGTCGCAGAGATCGTCTGCTCGCCGTTTGCCAGCGCACCCACGTCCGTCGCCGGAACGCCCACGCTCCAGCTGCCGGACGCATCCAGCATGGCGGTGTAGTCTTTGCCGTTAAGGCTCAGGGTAATCACGTCGCCCGCCTGCGCGCCCGTCACCTTGCCGGAGACGATCAGCGCCTGGCCGTGCTCGGCAATATTCACGATGTCGTCGCCCGCAACGATGTTGAATGAAATCTGCGGTACGGTGGTGTCGACCAGCACGGAGGCCCCCGCGCTGGCCGGGTTGCCCGCCTTATCGGCAACCGTTGCCGTCACGGAGGCATTACCGTCCACAATGCCCGCCATGTCTGCCGCAGGGACGTCGAGCGTCCAGCTGCCGTCCGCCTGCACCTGCGCGGTGTACTGATTGCCGTTGAAGGTCACGGTGACCGTCTGGCCTGCTTCGGCAGTAGAGGTGCCGCTCAGGGTCAGATCCTGCGCCGCCTCTGCCTCGTTCAGCATATTGTCATGGCTGATGGTGTTGATGGTCACCGTCGGCGCGGTGGTATCGACGCTGAATTCCTGCGCCGAAGACGCCGCGTTGCCGTTCACGTTGGTGACGCTGACCTGCACGCTGGCGTCGCCGTCTTTCAGGCCGCTCAGATCAGCTGACGGTACGGTCCAGGTCCAGTCGCCGTTGGTATCCACCGTCGTGGTGTAGGTTTTACCCGCGAAGGTGATGGTCACAGTCTGACCCGCTTCAACGTTGGACGTGGTGCCGGAAAGCACCAGGTCCTGGCCTTTTTCCGCCGCGTTGAGCACGTTATCGTCGGTTACGCTGCTGATGGTAATGGCGACAGGCGCAAGATCGACGTCCACGACGGTGCCGATAGCTACCGGGTTGCCGGAGGCATCGTGCGCGCGGGCGCTGATGTTCAGCGAGCCGTCGGTCCACTGCGAAACGTCCGCCGCAGGCACGGCCGCCTGCCAGGTGCCGTCCGCCAGTACCGAGGCAGAATAATCCTTGCCGTTAATAGTGACGGTGACGGTGCTTCCCGCCGCCAGATCGGTACTTGAACCGGACACGATCAGGTTTTGAGTGTGTTCGATGACGTTAATCACGTTATCGCCCGCCACGGTATCAATACGCAGGCCCGGGAGCTGGGCGTCAATGGAGAAGTCGAGAGAAGACGAGCCGGTATTGCCGTGCGCGTTGGTCACGCTGGCGGATACGGTCAGGTCGCCGTTGCCGAGCGCGGTCAGCTGGCTCTCGCTTAGCGGCAGGCTCCAGGTCAGATCGTCCTGCACGGTAGCGGTATACGTCTGGCCGCCAAGAACAATAGTGACAGTGTCACCTGACACCGCGTTCGTCACCTTCCCGGTCAGGGTTTGCCCTGCGGTCACTTCCGCCGCGTTGACGATATTGTCGCCCGCCAGCGTATTAATCGTCACCACCGGCAGCGAGCTGTCCACCAGCACATCGTGTGAGGTTGAGGCGCTGTTGCCGACATTATCTGTAACGCTCGCCGTCACGGTGTAATGGGCTTCTCCCAGCGCGCTTACGGCCGCGGCCGGGACGGTCACGCTCCAGTTACCGCTGGCGTCGGTGGTGGCGGTGTAGCTGATGCCGTTCAGGTTAACGGTGACGCGTGTTCCTTCAGGCTGATTGCTGGTGCCGGAGAGCAGCAGATCTTCACCCTTCTCGGTCGCGTTAATTACGTCGTCCGCCGCCAGCGTGTTGATACCGATGACAGGCGTCACGGTATTGACCACCACATCCAGGGAGCTGCTTCCGGTATTGCCGGAGCGGTCGGTCACGGAGACATCGATGGTCCAGGTACCGTCCGCCAGCCCCTGCACGACAGACGCGGGCAGGCCAAGGCTCCAGTTCCCCGCCGCATCCACCACCGTGGTGTAATCGACGCTGTTAATGGTGACGGTCACCCGATCGCCCGCTGCCGCACCGGTGACGGAGCCGCTCAGGATCTGCGCCTGTGAATGGGCGAGCTGGTTAACGGTATTGGTGTCAGTGACAAAGTCGTTAATGGCCACCTGCGGTACGGTGGCGTCCACCAGCCCGACGCGGTCGGCGCTGCTGGCGTTGCCCGCCACGTCGCTCACGGTTGCGGTCACGGTAACGATGCCGTCGGCCAGGGCACCGACGTCAGACGCCGGCACGCTCAGTTGCCACGTACCGTCCGCCTGAACCGTGGTCTGATACGTTTTACCGTTCAGGGTCACGGTGACCGTCTGGCCGGCTTCCGCGGTGCTGGTGCCGCTTAACGCTAAATCCTGCTGCGCTTCAGCCGCGTTGATAATGTTGTCGGCGGTCAGGTTATCGAGCGTAATCACCGGCGGCAGCGTATCGACCGTAACCACGCGGGACGCGTCGGCGCTGTTGCCGCTGACGTTTGTGACGCTGACGCTCACCTGCGCGCGTCCGTCGATCAGGGTTTCCATAGCGCTGGCGGGCACGGTCAGGCTCCAGGAGCCGTCCTGCTGCACCTGTGCGGTAAAGGTCTGGTCGGCAAATTTGACCACCACGGTTTGCCCTGCCTCCACGCCCTGCGTCTGGCCGGAAAGGGTTAAGTCCGCGCCTTTTTCTGCCGCGTTCAGCAGGTCGTCGCCGGAGACGGTATCAATGGTGACCGCCACGGCGTTCAGATCGAGTTCAATCGGGTGTTCAGCCGCAACGGCATTGCCCCAGGCATCTATCGCGCTGACATTCACCGTCATGCCGCCCGCCGTCCAGGCCTGCAGGTCCGCCGCCGGAACGCCAATCTGCCAGTTGCCGCTGGCGTTAACCGCGGTGACGTACTCAACGTTGTTAATGGTGACGACAATCTGCGTCCCCGCGGCCAGATGGGTACTGGAGCCGGTGACGCTCAGATCCTGCTGCTGTTCAATGGCGTTGATCACGTCATCGCCGGAAATGGTGTTGACGCGCAGGCCCGGCAGCTCCGCGTTGATATTGATATCACGCTCGCCGGTGCCGGTATTGCCGTGCGCGTTGGTGACGGAGGCGCTGAAGGTCAAATCGCCGTCGCCGAACGCCTGAAGATCCGCTGCCGGGATTTTCACGCTCCAGGTAAGATCGTTGCCCACCGTCGCGGTATAGCTCTTTCCACCCACTGAAATAGACACGGTATCGCCCGCCGCCGCGCCGGTAACGCGTCCGCTGAGGGTTTGATCGACGCCCGCTTCGGCGTTATTGACCAGGTTGTCACCCGCAAACGTATTGATAATCACCTGCGGCAGCACGGTGTCCACCAGCAGATTCGCCTCGGCAGAGCCGCTGTTACCCACGCTGTCGGTGCCGCTGACGCTCACGGTATAAAGGGTGTTCGCCAGATTCAGCACGTCAGAAACCGGCACCTGAACCGTCCAGATACCGTTTTCAACCGTGGCCTGATAGTTAACGTTGTTTAACGTGACGGTGATGGCGCTGCCGTTCGGCAGGTTGCTGGTGCCGCTCAGGCTCAGGGGCTGCATGGCCTCCTGCGCGTTCAGGACGTTATCCTGGCTGATGGCGTCAATCGTGAATTCCGGCGGGTTGCCGCTCAGCGTCACGCCGTGCGTCGCGCTGCCGGTGTTGCCCGCGGCATCAGTGACGGAGACAGAAATCGTGTGGTTACCCTCACCGAGCGCGCCGATGACGGAGGCTGGAACGCCAACGCTCCAGCTGCCGTCGGCAAGCACCACACCGGTGAAGGTCTGTCCGCCAACGGTCACGGTCACCACGTCGCCTGCCGCCGCGCCGCTCGCCTTCCCGGAAACGATCTGCGCCTGGCCCTGCTCGCTGGTGTTCAGAATGTCGTCACCCGCGACGGTGTTGATGGTCACAACGGGAGCGGCGGTATCAACCGTGACATCGGCGGTGGTGGAAGAACCGTTACCCGCTTTGTCGCTGACGTTGACCGTCAGGGTGTGCCCGCCGTTAGCCATCGCCTGCACTTCACCGGCAGGAAGCGTGACGGACCAGGTGCCGTCGCTGCCCACGATAGCCGTGTGATTTTTACCGTTCAGCGTGACCGTCACAATCTGGCCCGCTTCCGCATCGGTTTTACCGCTAATCGTCAGCGGCTGATTATGTTCAGCGGCGTTAATGATATTGTCCTGCGCGATTGCGTTCACGGAGAGCGCAGGCGCAACGGTATCAACGCCAATCGTCTGGCTGCCGCTCACGGAGTTCCCCGCCGCGTCTTTGCCGCTGACGTTCACCGTCCAGGTGCCGTCTCCCAGCGCCTGCGCGTCTGCTGCAGGCACCTTCACGCTCCACGCGCCGTTTGCCCCGACTTCTGCGGTATAGGTTTTTCCGTTCAGCGTGACGGTCAGCGACGTTCCCTGCGCCAGGTTTTTGCTGGCCCCGGAAAGCGTGAAGCCCGCGGACTGTTCGCTGGCGTTGATCACGTTATCGCCCGCCGTGGTGGCGAGCGTCACGGCGGCCTCGGCCGTTGAGACGGTTACGGTGATGCTGCCCGCAGAGGTGGTTTTGCTGCCGTCGATCTGTACGACCGACCAGGTGTGCTCCCCGTCGGTCTGTGTCGGGAGTTTTACCGTCCAGGTGCCGTCCTTCGCGACCATGGCGCTGGCGATGGTGCTGCCGCCGCTGTCTTTAATCTGAATGGTCGCGCCCGGCTGCCCGGTACCGCTGAAGGTTGGGGTGTTGTCGTCCGTGATCTCTTTTGCACTCAGCACACCCTGCTTGTCACCCGCATTATCCGTCAGCAAAAAGGTCGGCGTGGCGCTCTCAACCTCTTTGGTATTATCAATAACTTTCGTTTTTGTTTCGCCGTCACCGCCGTGAGCCAGCAGCGCCCCAATGGCACCGCCGCCTAACGCCGCGCCCGCAATCCAGCCCCACGGCGCATCGCTTAAGACATTTCCCTGCTCGAGGAAAGGTTCAATACTGCTAATCGGTGTGGCCTGCGCGGTGAGCTCGGTCACCGCTGCGCCTGACGCTTCCCCGGCATCGGCAAAAGAAATATGCGTGAGTTCCTGACGATCGTTGAACACCAGCTCTGACTGATTATGCGTTTCAGGATCTTCGACAAAATAGTTACTGCAGCGGATCACGCTGCCATCTTTCATATAAATGAGGAGGTCTTTCCCCTGGCGGACATAGCGCGCAACATCCTGAGCAGAACCCTGGATTTCAATCACGCTCGGCGATGAAATGGATACCGACAGATTTCCTTCGCCGGTTAATTTCGTTTTCTCCGCCGTTTTGCGAATGATGACATCAACAACTTTTATGTTACTCATATTTCTCTCCTTGCAGGTGCACGGATCCCTGTGGATATGTCCACAAGATGGATGTAGCTATCCCTGGGAAAATCACCCATTATTATCAGACTTATTTCGCGCAGAATGGCGCGTCTTTTTTAACTCAAATCAGGCAATTTTTCGGCGGCGCTTTTTTCAATTCCAATAAGCGGCATAAGATTATCTATCGCAGATGCGTAATTAATCGCCGAGCTCCAGCCATCATATTCAGCCATTATTTTCGCCGAGGTGGCTTGCCATACATCCTGCTCAACGCTGAGCAGATCGTTAATGCTCCGCTTGCTCAGGGTATATTCATTTTTATAGACAGCGCGGGCGCGTAACGCATTTTCAAGCTGTAACGTGCCGGCTTCCATTCTCCCGCGCGCGCCCACCCAGTCGGCCTGTGCTACGGAGGCTTTTTGCAAAACATCAAATCGCGCCTGGTCGACCTGAGACGATGCCATGGCCCGCGCCCCTTCGGCCTGCCGCACGCGCGCGGATACCGCGCCTCCCTGATACAGCGGCGCATCAATATTGAGCTGTATCTGGTCGTCCCAGTATGAGCGGTTGTCCGACTCATAGCGGGTACGTCCTCCTTTGAGGCTTAGCGTTGGCCAGTGCTGAGATTTGGCCGTTTCCACACCATATTGCGCCGAACGTTCCATATTCTGCGCCGCCATCACCGCCGGAATCGCGGCATAATCGATGCGGTTGAGCGAATCTTGTTCGACGGCAAGCGTCTCCGGCACCGGGGCGTACCTGTCAGCCTGCATACCGGTCAACACAGCAAGCCTGGCGCGGGCGCTGCTGAGCGCGGCGTTATATTGCGCGACCGTTGCCTGCATTCCGGCGATACGCGTGCGGGTCTGGAGTTCATCAGAGGTGGAGCTCACGCCTGCATCCGCCCGGAGCGTGGCCAGCTGCTCAACGTTTTTCAGCGCCTGAACGTTCTCTTTCGCCGCCTGTAGCAGATCGCTATAGCGTTTCACTTCCACATAGCTGAGGGCCGTTTTCTCCGCCACATCAGAGAGCGTGCTCATTAGCTGGAAACGGTAGCTATCACGCTGAGCAGTAGACTGACTGATACTGTTGTTGGTCTTACCAAAATCGTAGACCAGCTGGGTCAGGCTCAACCCCCAGGCCGCTGAATTTCGCAGCGATCCGCTGGAATCTGTCGTCTGGCTGTGGCCCGTACTGCCGTTTAAGGATATTTGCGGCATCCAGCCACTGCGCGCTTCATCTATTTGTGCCTGACCTATTCCCAGCCGGGCAGCCTGTTGACTTACAGACGGGTCGCGATCGATGGCGAAAAGAATACTCTCCTTTAACGTAATCGAGGAAACCGGAGCAAAGCCAGACTGTTCGATATTGGCGGTAGCCATATTCATGGCCAGAAAAATTAACGCCAGCGCAGTCGGAAATCTGATCAACATATAATTTCGCAATATAGTCATTTTATCTCTTTACTCTGCGTGATGCTCAAACACGTAACCCAAAAGAGGTATAGATAATCAGACAAATATCTTTTTTATCTCCCGCGTCGAATTTCAGATATAAGCTCCCCTGCCCATTTCCACAGGAAATGAGAATCAGCCAAAGCCCTATATGAATTTAGGAATTTACTTACTTTTTAAACTGGTTTGCAGCATAACAAAATGTGGTATAGGCAACTACACCCACAATGTTAATGTGGTGTTACAAATAAGAAAAATCCTGCGGTTTCTGAACAAATCCACTTAAGATGCATTTCAAATAAAATAAATAAAGTCATTGTTATTTAAATCAAATTTAAAAACCGACAGGTGGACATATTTGCGTTAATTTCAATGCGGGTCAGACACAAAGATTTTCAAAGAACTGTCAACTTACGTAATCGCCCTCACATTTGCGACATTAAATTCCATGCGGCCACATAATCATAAATTTTAATTTCGAAATTAAATCTCAAAATGAAATCTTATGCTAAAATCAGCCAACATAATGGTTATATAGCCCAAATAGTTTAGAAAAACATAACATTAACATCGTGGTTAACATTCCAGAACGCATTAATTATATTTGATCAATATAATTTTAATAATCACTCAGTGGACATTTCCCCTGTACGCCCTGTTCTAACGACGCGTTGTGCTTTCTTCTGCGACAAAATGCTGTATTATGCAAACTATTGCGACATTTTGCAGGATTACTGCCCCATGCACAAAACCGCACGTCAACGCTACGTCCTTGACATCCTCAGTGAGCAAGGCCAGGCCAGCATCACCGAACTGGCAGAAAAGCTACATGTTTCAGCGGATACCATCCGTCGGGATCTGACCGACCTTGAAAACCAGGGCCTGGCGCAGAAGAACCACGGCGGCGCCATTGCACTCAACCTCTCCGCCATGAATCGTCAGGGCCGCAATACGCTGCTGGCGGATGCCAAACAGCGTTTAGGAAAACAGGTCGCGCAGCAGGTTCCACCGGGCTCTACCCTGTTTCTGGATGCCGGAAGCACGGTGATGGCGGTCGCCACCTTTCTTAAGGGGCCGCTTACCGTCATTACCCCTTCCCTGGATATCGCCCAGCATTTTAGCGACCGGGAAGATATTGAGCTGATCCTGCTCGGCGGGAAATGGGACCAAAAGCAGCGCCTGTTTGCCGGAAGCGCCACCTTGTCGCTGCTGTCCCGGTATCGGGCAGATATCGCCATTCTCGGGGCGTGCGCCATTCATGCCGAGCTCGGCCTGAGTGCCGGTAAAGAAGCCGATGCCGAGGTTAAACGGGCGATGCTAGCCGCCAGCCGTGAGCGCTGGATTGTCGCCGACCATCTGAAGGTCAACCGCTGCGAACCGTATCTGGTTTCCGGGCTATCCACCCTTCAACAACTCTTTTTAGATCGTCCCTGGCCCGAGCTTGGGGACCATAGCGCACTGCAGGTCACGGTGTGCGCGCAATAACGTGGAGAAGGTCATGAGTAAAGTTCAAACAATCAACGTTGCGCTGATCGGGTACGGATTTGTGGGTAAAACCTTCCATGCTCCGCTGCTCCAGTCTGTGGACGGGCTTAAGCTGGCCGTCGTCTCTTCCCGGGATGAAGAGAAGGTTAAACGCGACCTGCCGGACGTACAGGTAGTGGCGACCCCGGAAGAGGCCATTCAGCACCCTGATATCGATCTGGTGGTGATCGCCTCCCCCAACGCCACGCACGCCCCGCTGGCGACGCTTGCCCTCAATGCAGGTAAACACGTGGTCGTGGATAAGCCTTTCACCCTCGACATGCAGGAAGCCCGCGACCTGATCGCGCTGGCGGATGAAAAGCAGCTTCTGCTTTCCGTCTTCCACAACCGCCGCTGGGACAGCGATTTCCTCGGCATTAAGCAGATAATCGAGCAAGGCACGATCGGCAAGATTAAACACCTGGAGTCGCATATTGACCGCTTCCGCCCGGAAGTGCGCGTGCGCTGGCGCGAGCAGAACGTTCCCGGGAGCGGCCTGTGGTTTGACCTCGGCCCTCACCTGATCGACCAGACGCTGCAGCTCTTTAGCCTGCCGCAGTCGGTGCAGGGGAATATCGCGACGCTGCGCGACGGCGCGGAAATTAACGACTGGGCGCACGTGGTTTTAAACTACCCGGAGCACAAGGTTATTCTTCACGCGAGCATGCTGGTGGCTGGCGGTACGGCACGCTTTACCGTTCACGGGGACAAGGGCAGCGTGGTGAAGGCCAGAATCGACCAGCAGGAAGCGCAGCTGCTCTCAGGGGTCATTCCCGGCAGTGAAGCCTGGGGCGAAGACAGCGACAGCATGGTGTTCTATGGGGCTGACGGCGCGCCGCAGACGATTGCCACGCCGAAAGGGGATCAGCGCCAGTATTACATCAACGTGCGCGATGCGTTACTCGGAAAAATCACCAATCCTGTCCACCCTGTTGAGGCATTAGCGGTGATGGCCGTGCTGGAAGCGGCGGTGAAATCGTCGGAGACCGGGTCAACGCAGCCGCTGGCGTTAACGGCTGAAGAGCGTGCTCTGCTAAATTAAAAAACAAACCGGGTGGCGCTGCGCTTACCCGGCCTACCATTCAGAGCCGTTTGTAGGCCCGTGCAAGCGAAGCGCCGCCGGGCAAGAGGACTACTGACGCTTTTTCGGCATCATGCGCAGGAGGGTATTATCTTTCCAGAAGTAGTGATGCATCAGCGCCGCCGCCGCGTGCAGGCCAATCACAAAATAACCCAGGTTCGCCAGCGTTTCGTGCCACTCTTTTAGCGTATCCACCAGGTCAAAATTGGATTCCGCCGCATGCGGCATCACCAGGCCAAAAGCAAACCAGTCGCTGCCCCGGTTGTACATCATCACAATGCCAATCAGCGGCAGCGCAATAAACAGCAGATACACCACCAGATGCCCCAGATGCGACATGCCCGTTACCATGGCTTTAGGCTTCGGTTGAATCGGCGGCGCGCGGAATTTCAGGCGCACCAGCAGACGCGTCACCATCAGCACCAGAATGCTGATACCGCAGGAGACGTGGATCATATTGATCGTCGGACGGGCGGTGCGCGGGAAGAAACCTTTGAACTCCATGGCGCAGTAGGCGACGATGATTAACAGAAACACCAGCCAGTGGATGCCGATTTGCAGGCTTGTATATTTAGTGCGCATGTCATTTTCCGATTAAAAACAGTTATCGCGCCAACATAATCCCCTTTCCTTAAAAATTCATTAACTTTTCTGTATGGTTTTTCAAATACTTCCCCCCGCATGAAGCATCTTCAATTGCCGCCCTGCCCGTCATGGTCTAAGCCTGGATGAGTTCAAACTGTCGCATCGACACGTTTACAGGAGAACACCATGAGTAAAATTGGCATTAACGGATTTGGACGCATCGGACGCCTTGTGCTTCGTCGCCTTCTTGAAACCCAGGACAGCAACACCGTCGTCGCCATCAACGACCTCACCTCGCCCAAAGTGCTGGCCTATCTGCTCAGGCATGACTCAAACTACGGTGGCTTCCCGTGGAGCGTGGATTTCACCGAAGACGCGCTGATTGTGGATGGCAAAACGATCGCGGTATACGCCGAAAAAGAGGCCAAACATATTCCGTGGAAAACCGCAGGCGTGGATATCGTCGTTGAATGCACCGGTTTTTATACCTCTGAAGAGAAATCCAGAGCGCATCTGGATGCGGGTGCCAAAAAAGTGCTGATCTCCGCGCCCGCGGGTGAGATGAAAACCATTGTGTTTAACGTGAACGACGACACCATCGACGCCAGTGACACCATCATCTCCGTCGCCTCCTGCACCACTAACTGCCTCGCCCCGCTGGCAAAAGCCCTGCACGACGCCTTTGAAATAAAAGTCGGTACCATGACCACTATTCACGCCTATACCGGTACGCAGGCGCTGGTAGATGGCCCTCGCGGGAAAGATCTTCGTGCCTCGCGCGCGGCGGCAGAGAACATCATTCCCCACACCACGGGCGCCGCAAAAGCCATTGGCCTGGTGATCCCGGCACTCAGCGGCAAACTGAAAGGCCACGCCCAGCGCGTGCCGGTGAAAACGGGTTCGGTGACCGAGCTGGTGGCGATTCTTGGCAAGAAAGTGACCGTTGAGGAGATCAATGCCGCGTTGAAAAAAACGACCCAGGGCAATAAATCCTTTGGCTATACCGATGAAGAGATTGTGTCGTCGGACGTCATCGGCTCGCACTATGGTTCGGTATTTGACGCCACGCAGACGGAGGTCAGCGAAGCTGGCGAGCTGCAGCTGGTGAAGGCCGTGGCCTGGTACGACAACGAGTATGGCTTCGTGACGCAGCTGGTACGTACCCTCGATAAATTCGCAAAACTGTAATCGCCATGACGGATGGTGATGCCATCCGTCATAACATACTACGCAGAAATGACTTTTTATTTTTCACGCTGTTTTGCGAATAATATTATTCACAAAATCTTTGAATTCACCACCAATCATCATTAGAACTTCTAAAATCAACTTTTAAATATAGTTGCTTTAACTTTATAAGCCATCCCAATAATATAATCACAAGACAGGCAATCACGCCCGTCACGATAAAAACCCTCTTTATATTGTTAAGGAACAACAATGAAAAAAGTAATTTTGGCTTCTTTAATTGCACTGGCCAGCGCTTCAGCTTTCGCAGAGCCTACCGCTGTATTAAAAGTACACGGAACGTTAACTAACTCTGCCTGCTCACCTTCTATTGGTAATGGGGGCGTTGTCGATTACGGTTATATACGTCTTGGCGAATTATCCGCCACCTCGAATAACAAACTGGGTCAGAAACAGGTTCCGGTGACCATTACCTGTACGGCGCCAACCAAAGTGGGCTTTACCGTTCTTGATAACCGCGGCGACAGCAATGCGCAGCTGCCTGTGGATATTGGTGGTAACTTAAACCAGTCGGCGAAGTATTATACCTACGGCGTGGGCACCACGACCGAAGGCGTGAAAATTGGTAACTACGGCATGTGGATGACAGACATTATGGCGGATGGCAATGCGGTAGACTCTGTTGCCAACAACCACGACTGGAGCTCAGAGATCTGGAAAAAAACCGGTATTCCACGCAGCGATGCGTTTCAGACCGTTGCCTTTGCTGCAACGGGGACAACCACACCGATGGCTATCACGACGGCTAACTTTAACTTTGTCACCAACCTGACGATTCGCGATACGTCTACGCTGGCTATTACCGACGATACCGCTCTCGATGGTCAGGCCACCATGACGCTGGTATATCTCTAATAACGTCCTTTGCTTATACCGGTTCAGCTATCGTCTGAACCGGTACTTTTATCTAAGTTAGATTCACATAACAAATAAAAGATGCTTCTTTTATTTGTCGCTTGATCACGTCTTTATTTTTTCTACAAAGCACATTCAATTTTAATAAATATACGAAAAACACAATAATAAATATTATTTGCGCCAGCTGGGTATGGATGCTTTCGCGGCGTTCATTTACCCGCCCCACATAAATCACATTCACACAAAGGAAATCAAGGATGAAAAAAGTCATTCTGGCTGCACTTCTTCCGCTGAGCATTTCATCAGCTTTCGCAGATCCAACCGCCGTTATGAAGGTGAAAGGTACTTTAACCAATGCAGCCTGCACGGCTGAACTGGGTAATGGTGGCGTTATTGACTATGGTATGATTCGCCTCGGTGAATTATCTAACCAGGCAGTCAATAAGTTAGGACAGAGACAGATCCCGGTTTCAATTAACTGCACCGTGCCGACCAAAGTAGGATTTTCTATGACGGATAATCGCAGTGATTCCAACCCGCAATTACCTGTAGATATCGGCAATAATCCCGACCAGACTGCAAAATATTACACCTACGGTGTTGGCACAACGACTGATGGTGTGAAGATAGGTAATTACGGTATGTGGATGACAGATATTACAGCGGATGGTAAGGCTATTGATACCATAGCTCGAAACCATGACTGGCCGACAGATCACTGGCAAAAAACTACTATCCCTCGCAGTGACGGATATCAGACATCCGCTTTCGCAGCTCCGGGAACAACTACTCCTGTAGCAATCACAACGGCCAGCTTTAACTTTGTAACCAATTTAGTGCTGCATGATACTTCAACGCTGGCCATTACCGACGATACCGCGCTGGATGGTCAGAACACCATGACGCTGGTTTATCTGTAATCGTTCACGCTTTATTCATACCGGGTCAGCGGCTAACGCTGGCCCGGTATTTTTTTGCGCCCGCAGTTATTGCAGAGAACGGCTCGCGAGGGCATCTTTCAACGTGGCGTCGTGACGTAAGATGCGCCATGCCGCTTCAACCTCCTCGGGAAACGTCACGTGCGCAATAAAGTCACGCCCCGCTGGACCGTAACCGTTAGCGTCGTCACGCAGCCGCGGCAGCTCCCCCAGCACCAGCGTTAAATAGCGTTCTACCGTCCAGAGCCCTTCGTTATCGCCGGTAAACGCCAGCCCGTCTTCACTGTTTTGCAGCACAGGCGTCACGCCGGGATGACTAATCCATTCCGGCGAAACGGCTTCATCCCGGCACTCGCGGGCGAAGGTCGCCATCGTGCGGCGCTGCATGGTCGGGTCCTGCACCACGAGGACCCGTCCGGCGTTCAGACCCTTTTGCTTCATCATGTGCCAGCTAAACCGGGCGTTCTCGCCGCAGTTCGTTGACTGATCGTCTATCAGAATTTTGTCTGCCGGAATATTCCAGAACTCACGTGCGATATCGGCGAGGATTGCCGCCTCGGCCCGTCCGGTGGTGGGAAGGGTGTTATAACGCGGATGTTTCGCCACCGCGGCATACAGGAAGGTGGTTGAGTGCCCGATACCGCCGCTTATCAGCAGCGGGATGGCCTGGTCGGCCGCTATCTGACAGGCGGCCTCAATTGCAGGGATGACCGCATTCCCTGCAAGGATCACGGCATCAACAGGCTGATGATGGCGATCGTCCTGCGCAAGCCACGTGCCTACGGTGTTGACGGCATTCAGCGTCGACTCGGGCAGAGAAGGAAAAAGTGCCAGCGTCATCGTTATCTCCTTACAGCGTTTACGTTCAGAATACTGCACGCGCCACGGCTGAACAGGGGATCGCTCCTGAAGCCAAAACGCCTGTCACTCTGCATTTTCTGGCATTTTATTGAAATAACCAGAAACATCCAAAAACAATTGGGTTGCACCTGCATGTTATGCTTTTGATTATCCGACATACAAAACATCATGCCAGTCAAACCGCATGCCAAAGCACCAGCCGCTGCTAATTTCACCGTAATCTGACCAGTTCAGCCCCCGCCTTGCTTGCCAAATGCCCTATCCAACCCTAAGTTGCTTAACAATTTCACAACCTTTTTATTACTGCGAGTTGCACCTGAAGCGCGCCAGGTGACACCGCGTTCATCCTCTCTGCGGCGGAGCTTCAGGTCATGACACAACATGAAAGTACAACGACGGTTTTACGCAAAAACAAAAAGGTATTAATTGCCAGCCTCACCGGCAGTTCCATTGAATGGTTTGACTATTTTCTCTATGGCACCGCCGCCGCGCTGGTGTTTAACAAGATTTTTTTCCCGATGGTCGACCCGGTTATTGGGCTGATCCTCTCTTATCTTTCGTTCTCGCTCACCTTTTTTATCCGCCCTATTGGCGGTGTCCTCTTCGCCCACATCGGGGACCGTATCGGGCGCAAAAAAACGCTGGTGCTGACGCTGTCGTTAATGGGCGGTGCAACCGTCATGATTGGATTGCTCCCCACCTATGAGATGATTGGCATGTGGGCACCCGCCCTGCTGATCCTGATGCGCATCATTCAGGGCATGGGCATTGGCGGAGAATGGGGCGGCGCACTGCTGCTGGCGTATGAATACGCGCCCGAAAAACGTAAAGGCTTTTTCGGCAGCATTCCGCAGGCGGGCGTGACCATCGGTATGCTGATGGCGACCTTCATCGTCTCGCTGATGACGCTGTTCAGCGAGGAAGATTTTCTCTCCTGGGGGTGGCGCATCCCGTTCCTGCTCAGCTCAATTCTGGTCTTGATCGGGCTGTGGATCCGTAAGGACATCGACGAGACGCCTGATTTCCAGAAAGTAAAACAATCGGGCCAGGTGGCGAAAGCGCCCCTGCGCGATACCCTGAAACACCACTGGCGTGAAGTGTTGATTGCCGCCGGTCTGAAGGTCGTCGAAACCGCCCCGTTCTACATCTTCTCGACGTTTGTGGTGAGCTATGCCACCACCACGCTGACGTACCAAAAATCTCAGGCGCTGGAAGCCGTGACCCTGGGCGCGCTGGTTGCCACCATCATGATCCCGTTGATGGGGCTGCTCTCCGATAAAATAGGTCGTCAGCGCATGTATGCAGTCAGCGTCGCCGTGCTCGGCTTGTTTATCGTGCCGTGGTTCATGCTGCTCAACACCGGCACGACCTGGGGCATTGTCCTCGCCACCGTCATCGCCTTTGGCGTGCTCTGGGCGCCGGTAACGGCGGTATTGGGCACCCTCTGTTCTGAAATTTTCAGTGCCAACGTGCGCTACACCGGCATCACCCTCGGGTATCAGCTGGGGGCCGCGCTGGCAGGCGGAACCGCCCCGCTGATCGCCACCGGTCTGCTGGCGAAATACGACGGCGACTGGGTGCCGGTAGCCTGGTATCTGGCGGTGACAGTCGTAATCTCGCTCATCGCCATTTTCTGCGCCAGCCGGGTCAAACCAACACCAGCCGTCCAGGCACAACCTGACCACATCTGACCTTTCAGCGGCCCTCCCCGGGCCGCTCTTTTTGTTCAAGCGTCCTCTCAACATTTGATTAACATGCGATAATCATATTCACTTGAATTATGTTTTGCGGCAGACGTAGAATCGCGTGCCCGTTAATTCTTCAATTTTTTCAAAGGTAAACAACGTTATGCGCCTGCCCGAACGCGATCCTTATGCTCCTCGCGAGTGGCAGCCACACGAGAAACCCGCCCTGCTGGGTTCGCCTTCCACGCCGGAGCACAGCACGCCCAAACGGATTGCCTACGGCATCGTAGGCCTGCTGGTCTGCCTGACGGGCGCGCTGGGCAACGCGGTCGTCACCGCCAATCTACAAAACCTTCAGGGCACCTTCGGCGCCTGGTCTACGGAGATTGCCTGGCTGCCCGCGGTCTATGTTATGACCAACATCTCCATTAACCTGCTGCTGGTTAAGTTCCGCCAGCAGTATGGTCTGCGCGCCTTTACGGAAGGTTTTCTGGTGCTGTACGTGCTGGTCACCTTTTTCCACCTGTTCGTTAACGACCTGAGCTCGGCGCTGATGGTACGCGCCGCGCACGGAATGGTGGCCGCCGCGCTCAGCTCGCTGGGGATTTACTATCAGATCCAGGCCTGGCCTGCGAAGCATCGCCTGAAGGCGCTGACCATTGGTATCACCGGGTCGTCGCTCGCCATTCCTCTGGCCCGCCTTTTTTCAACCGAACTGCTGCAGCTCGACGAGTGGCGCGGGCTCTATTTCTTCGAACTGGGGCTGGCGCTGATCTCCCTGGCCTGCGTGATAGCCTTAAAGCTGCCGCCGGGCGACCGGCGCAAGGTCTTTGAGAAAAAAGACTTTATCACCTTCTTTTTAATGGCCCCCGGTATGGCCCTGCTCTGCGCAGTGCTCTCTTTAGGCCGTCTTGACTGGTGGTTCGAGGCGCCGTGGATCGGCTGGTCGCTGGCGTTATCGCTGGTGCTGATTGTGGCTGCCATCGTTTTTGAACATAACCGCACCAACCCGCTGCTGAACACCCGCTGGCTGTCGAGCGGCAGCATCGTTCGTCTGGGGCTGATCATGCTGCTGATCCGTATCGTGCTGGCGGAGCAAAACACCGGCGTCATCGGCTGGCTGCAGTACGTCGGGTTACAGAACGAACAGATGACGCATCTGGCGTGGTCCATTTTCGCCGGTATCGTCTGCGGGATCGTCACCAGTTGTCTGACCATCAAGCCGACGAAGCTGGCGTGGCCGATAATCACCTCGCTGGCGCTGATGATTGTTGCCTCGCTGCTCGACAGTCAGTCCAATAACCTGACCCGGCCGGATCAGCTGATGCTAAGCCAGTTCCTGCTGGGCTTCGGCAGCGCCTTCTTCCTGGCGCCCGCCATGCTGGCCGCCATTGGCGGCGTAATCGCCGACCCGCGCAACCTGGTCAGCTTCTCGGTGATGTTTGGCATGAGCCAGAACCTCGGCGGCCTGCTGGGCTCCGCTATCCTCGGCACCTTCCAGACCTGGCGCGAGAAGTACCACTCCAGCCTGCTGGCGGACCAGCTCACCACGCTGAATCCGCTGGTCAACGAGCGGATTCAGCTTTATACCCAGATGTACAAAAGCCTGATTGGCGACAGCGCGCTGCTGGGCACCCAGGCGATAACGCAGCTGCAAACGGTCACCGCGCTGGAGGCGAATATTCTGGCTTATAACGATACTTATCTTCTGACGGCGAGTATCGCTGCCGCCACGCTGGTCTGGATTTTATGGCGCTTGCTGCGCCTGCGCATCACTGCCCGTATGGCGCTGAAGAACGCCACCGGCAACAAATAATTGAAATAGTTCTGGAGAGTTTATGAGTCAGCAGGATGCCGCCAAAGAGCAGGCCAACACCCGCAAAAATGTGCGCATTGTTTCCGTTTTCACCGCCGCTGCCATCGGTATTGTCGGCGTACTGGCGATCCTTTATGCGTGGCAGCTCCCGCCGTTCACCCGCCACGCGCAGTTTACCGACAACGCATACGTGCGCGGTCAGACGACGTTTATCAGTCCGCAGGTCAATGGTTACATCACAGAGGTGAATGTTCAGGACTTTGTGCAGGTCAAAAAAGGCGACCTGCTGCTGCAGATTGATGACCGCATCTATCGTCAGCGGGTGCATCAGGCCGAGGCGCAGCTGGCGATGAAAATTGCCGCCCTGAATAACAACCTGCAGCAGCGTAAAAGCGCCGAGGCCGTCATCGCCAAAAATGACGCTGCGCTGAAAAATGCCCGCGCCCAGAGCCTGAAAACTCAGGCGGATTTAAAGCGGGTGAAAGAGCTGACAACTGACGGCTCGCTCTCCATTCGCGAGCGCGACGCGGCGCTGGCGAGCGCAGCCCAGGGCAGCGCGGATATCGACCAGGCGAAAGCGGCGCTGGAGATGTCGCGTCAGGATCTGCAGACGGTGATTGTGAACCGCGGTGCGCTGGAAGCGGATGTAGAAAACGCCAAAGCGGCGCTGGAGCTGGCGCAGATCGACCTGCAAAACACGCGTATTGTGGCCCCGCGCGACGGCCAGCTCGGCCAGATTGCCGTTCGTCTCGGGGCGTATGTGACCGCCGGGACCCATCTCACCACCCTTGTGCCGCCGCAGCACTGGGTGATCGCCAATATTAAAGAGACCCAGCTCGCGGAGCTGCGCGTCGGTCAGCCGGTGAAATTCACCGTCGATGCCCTCAATAACAAAGCGTATCAGGGCCGCGTGGAGAGCATCTCTCCGGCAACAGGCGTTGAATTCAGCGCCATCACGCCGGATAACGCCACCGGGAACTTTGTCAAAATCGCCCAGCGTATTCCGGTGCGTATCGAAGTGCTCGGCAAGCCAGAGGCGTCCGCGCTGCTGCGTCCGGGCATGTCGGTGCAGGTGACCATTGATACGCGGGAGGCGAAGCAATGACCCTTCGCCCGATAACCGCGCTGGTGATGGCGGTCATGCTGGCCGGATGCCAGTCCGTCGATGTCAAACCGGCGCAGCCGACGCTGCAAATCCCCACGCAGTGGCGCACCGTCTCAGGCCCTGCCAGCCCGACGGAGCAGCTCTGGTGGCGCAATTTTCATGACAACAACCTGAACCGGTACGTGGACCAGGCGCTCGGGCATAACAGCGATGTCCTGATCGCCCGCGAGCGGATAAACGAGTATCAGGCGCGGGTCTTTGCAGCCGACGGCAGCCTGTTCCCCTCGCTCGACGCGGGCGTAACGGGGACGCGCGCCCGTTCGCAATCCGCCGCAACCGGGCTGCCGGTCTACGGCACGCTGTACAGAGGAAGCCTGACGGCGAGTTATGACGTTGATATCTGGGGCGTTAACCGCAGCACCTCGCGCGCTGCCGAAGCCTCGCTGGAGGCACAAAAAGCCGCCGCCGCCGCCGCGGATTTAACCGTCGCCTCGTCCGTGGCATCCGGGTATGTCACCTTGCTTTCGCTCGACGAACAGCTGCGCGTGACCCAGTCCACGCTGAAATCGCGCGAAGAGGCATTTAACCTCGCGAAGCGTCAGTTTGAGACGGGCTACAGCTCGCGCCTGGAGCTGATGCAATCGGATTCCGAACTCCGCTCAACACGGGCGCAGGTTCCGGTGCTGCAGCACCAGATAGCACAGCAGGAGAATGCCCTGAGCCTGCTGCTGGGGAGCAACCCGGGCGACGTGGCGCGCAGCGAAAGCTTTGCGGCGCTGACGCCGCTGAAGCTGCCGTCGCAGCTGCCCTCTACGCTTCTGAACCGCCGGCCGGATATCGTTCAGGCCGAGCGACAGCTGGTGGCGGCGGACGCCTCGCTTGCCGCGTCGCGCGCCAGCCTGCTGCCGTCGATCAACCTGACCGCAACCGGATCGATTCAGGATCGCACGCTTTCAGGCCTGCTGGACAACCCGCTTCAGCTCTGGAGCGCAGGGGGAAGTATTCTCGCCCCGCTCCTTAACCGCCAGGCGCTCAACGCGCAGGTGGATATTTCTCAGTCCCAGCGCAACCAGGCGCTGTACAGCTACGAGAAAACCGTGCGTAACGCGTTTGCCGAAGTGAACAACAGCCTTGATGCCATTACGCGCTATCAGGAACAGCTGACGGAGCTGCTTGCCCAGCAGGATGTGGCCCAGGAGACCCTGCGCATTGCGCAGAATCGCTATCGCAACGGCTATTCATCCTACCTGGACGTGCTGGACGCGCAGCGCACGCTGTTCTCGGTCCAGACCAGCGTCGTGCAGGTGAAAAATAACCTGCTGCTGGCGCAAATTGATTTGTATAAAGCGCTGGGCGGCGGCTGGGCCAGTGCCTGAAAACCTGCCCGGTGGCGCTTCGCTTACCGGGCCTGCATTTCGCCCCGTAGGCCGGGTAAGCGAAGCGCCACCCGGCGATTAATCCTCAGGAGTCACTCTATGCAACAACAGTGGTCTGCAGTCGATAATTTCATGATTTCTTCGCTTATTCCTGAAGATGACGTGCTGAGTCAGGTCCTGGAAAACAACAAGCGCGCCGGGCTCCCCGAGCATGACGTTGCGGCCAATCAGGGGCAGCTGCTGGCGCTGTTCGTGCGCATGACGCAGGCGCGGCGCGTCCTGGAGATCGGCACGCTGGGTGCTTACAGCTCCATCTGGATGGCGCGCGCACTGCCGCCGGACGGAAAGCTGATCACGCTGGAGGCCGATCCCACGCATGCCGACGTTGCGCGTCAGAATATCCACCTCGCCGGGCTAAACGAGCGTATTGAACTGATTGAAGGCCCGGCTCTGAACTCTCTTGAGAATTTCGGTGACGTTCCGCCGTTCGACCTGATCTTTATTGATGCCGATAAGCCAAACAATCCCGGCTATCTGGAGTGGGCGCTGCACTACTCCCGTCCGGGTACGTTGATCATCGGCGATAACGTGGTGCGCGAAGGCGAAGTGGTTAACGGGCAAAGCGACGACGCGCGCGTGCAGGGCGTGCGTCGGTTTATCGAGATGATTGGGGATAACCCGCGCTTAACCGCCACCGCGCTGCAAACGGTGGGGGTTAAGGGATGGGATGGGTTTACGCTGGCAATTGTAGAACGATAACCATCCGGGTGGCGGCTACGCCTTACCCGGCCTACATATTCTCCCGTAGGCCCGGTAAGCGCAGCGCCACCGGGCAAGGGTTTTAACCAGAAATCTGTTCCATCGCCTGCAGGATACGCTTATCCGAAATCGGATACGGCGTACCGAGCTGCTGGGCAAAGAAGCTAACGCGCAGTTCCTCAATCATCCAGCGGATCGCCTGAACGTCTTCATCGTCGCGGCGCGCTGGCGGCAGCTTGTTGAGCCACAGTTGCCACGCCTGCTGCACGCTTTCCACTTTAAGCATCTGCGCGCGATCGCGGTGTGGGTCGATGGCCATCTTCTCCAGACGTTTTTCAATTGCCTGCAGATAGCGCAGCGTATCGCCGAGACGGTTGAAGCCGTTGCCGGTGACAAAGCCGCGGTACACCAGCCCCGCCATCTGCGCCTTCACGTCCGACAGCCCCAGCGCCATGGTCATATCGACGCGCCCTTTCAGGCGCTTGTTGATATTGAACACGGCGGTGAGGATCTGCTCAACCTGTTTGGCAATCTCTACCACGGTATCGTTCAGCTCCGCGCGCACCTTTTCATGAAGCTGTGCAAAGCCCTCTTCCGTCCAGACCGGGCCGCCCGCCTCGTGAATGAGTTTGTCCACGCCGCAGGAGATGCAGTCATCGATCAGGTCCAGCACCTTGCCGTACGGGTTAAAGTACAGCCCCAGCTTGGCCTTGTTCGGCAGCTTCTCGTGCAGATACTTGATCGGCGACGGAATGTTCAGCAGCAGCAGGCGACGCAGCCCACGCCACATCATCTGCTGCTGTTCCTGCGGGTTATCAAACAGCCTGATCGCCACGCTGTCGCGTTCGTCCACCAGCGCCGGCCAGGCTTTGACCTTATAGTTGCCGCGTTTCTGCTCGTAGCTTTCCGGAAGCTGACCAAAGCTCCAGATGTGCAGCCCGCTCTGCTCGATGCCGTCGTCCGCCACCGCAGAGAGCGTCTCCTGGACTTTGCCTTTCAGGGCTTCCTTCAGCTCGCTCAGGGAACGCCCTTCCAGCAGCTTTTTATTTTTATCGTCCACCACGCGGAAGCTGATTTTCAGGTGATCGGGCACCTGATCCCAGTTCCAGTCGTCGCGGTCAATCGTTGTGCCGGTCATGCGGCGGAACTCACGCTCCAGCGCATCCAGCAGCGGCAGCTCCAGCGGCGTGACGCGGCCTAAAAAAGCTTCCGCATAGTTCGGCGCGGGAACGAAGTTACGGCGCACCGGTTTCGGCAGGGATTTGATCAGCGCAATCACCAGCTCGCGGCGCAGGCCAGGGATTTGCCACTCAAACCCGCTCTCATCCACCTGGTTTAGCAGCGGCAGCGGAATGTGAACGGTCACGCCATCCGCGTCGGCCCCCGGCTCAAACTGATAGGTTAAACGCAGCTTGAGGTTGCCCTGATGCCAGAAGTTCGGGTAGTCGAGCTTGCTGACCGACTCCGCCCCCTCTTTAATCAGCATGCTCTTTTCGAAGTTGAGCAGGTCCGGCGTCTCTTTGCTGGCCTTCTTCCACCAGCTGTCAAAGTGGCGGGCGGAGATCGCTTCGTGGCTGATGCGCTGGTCGTAAAACTCAAACAGCGCCTCGTCGTCCACCAGAATGTCGCGGCGGCGGGACTTGTGCTCAAGCTCTTCCACTTCGGCGCGCAGCTTCAGGTTTTCGCGGAAGAAGGCGTGACGCGTCTGCCAGTCGCCCTCCACCAGCGCATGGCGGATAAACAGCTCGCGGCTCAGCGCCGGATCGATCTGGCTATAGTTCACCTTACGCGCGGCTACCACCGGCAGGCCGTAAACCGTCACCTTCTCGGTGGCCATCACCGCGCCCTGCGCGCGCTCCCAGTGCGGCTCGCTGTACGAGCGCTTAAGCAGGTGCTGCGCCACCGGCTCAACCCACTCCGGATCGATACGCGCGGCGATGCGTCCCCACAGGCGGCTGGTTTCCACCAGCTCCGCGACCATGGTCCATTTCGGCGGCTTCTTAAATAAGCCGGAACCCGGGAAGATGGAGAAACGGGCGTTGCGCGCGCCGGTATACTCCTGCTTCTCAGCGTCCTTCATCCCAATGTGGGACAGCAGGCCGGTCAGGAGTGCGATATGCACTTCGCGGTACTCCGCCGGCTCGCTGTTGACCGGGATCCCCAGCTCTTTCACCACCTGGCGAAGCTGGGTATAGATATCCTGCCACTCGCGCACGCGCAGGTAGTTGAGGAAATCCACGCGGCACTGGCGGCGGAACTGGTTCGAGGAGAGCGCTTTCTGCTGCTCGCCGAGGTAGTTCCACAGGTTCACGAAGGCGAGGAAATCGGACTCTTTATCGTGGAAGCGACGGTGCTTTTCGTCAGACGCCTGCTGTTTGTCCATCGGACGCTCGCGCGGATCCTGAATGGAGAGCGCCGACGTAATAATCATAGCCTCGCGCACGCAGCCGTGCTTCTGCGCTTCCAGCACCATACGCGCCAGGCGCGGGTCGACCGGCAGCTGGCTGAGCTGGCGGCCCAGCGGCGTCAGCTTATAGACCGTCGCCTGCTCGTCGGTGGTAATCGCCCCGAGCTCTTCCAGCAGACGTACGCCGTCCTGAATGTTGCGTTTGTCCGGCGCTTCGACGAAGGGAAACGCCGCGATGTCGCCCAGCCCCAGCGCGGTCATCTGCAGGATAACGGACGCCAGGTTGGTGCGCAGAATTTCCGGGTCGGTAAACTCCGGGCGCGACAGGAAATCGTCTTCGGAATAGAGACGAATACAGATCCCTTCCGACACGCGGCCGCAGCGGCCCTTACGCTGGTTGGCGGATGCCTGAGAGACCGGCTCAATCGGCAGGCGCTGGACCTTGGTGCGGTAGCTGTAACGGCTGATGCGCGCCGTGCCCGGATCAATCACGTATTTGATGCCCGGCACGGTTAGCGAGGTTTCCGCTACGTTGGTCGCCAGAACGATGCGGCGCCCACCGTGCGGCTGGAACACGCGGTTCTGCTCGCTGTTTGACAAGCGCGCGTAAAGCGGCAGAATTTCTGTGTGGCGCAGGTCGCGCTTGCTGAGCGCGTCGGCGGTATCGCGGATTTCGCGCTCGCCGCTCATGAAGATCAGAATGTCGCCCGCGCTTTCGTTGCCCAGCTCGTCAACGGCATCAAAAATGGCCTGCAGCTGGTCGCGCTCGGTATCATCCGCCTCTTCAACAATCGGGCGATAGCGCACCTCCACGGGATACGTGCGGCCTGACACCTCGATAATCGGCGCATTGTTGAAATGCTTCGAGAAGCGTTCCGGGTCGATGGTCGCGGAGGTGATGATGATTTTCAGATCCGGACGACGCGGCAGCAGCTCTTTCAGGTAGCCGAGCAGGAAGTCGATGTTCAGGCTGCGCTCGTGCGCTTCATCGATGATGATGGTGTCGTACTGCATCAGCAGGCGATCCTGCTGGATCTCCGCCAGAAGAATACCATCGGTCATCAGCTTGACCATCGTGTTGTCGCTAACGTGGTCGCTGAATCGCACCTTATAACCGATGCAGCCGCCCGGCTCCGTCTGCAGCTCTTCGGCAATGCGGTTCGCGACGGTACGCGCCGCCAGACGACGCGGCTGGGTGTGGCCAATCAGCCCTTTGATCCCGCGGCCGAGCTCCATGCAGATTTTCGGCAGTTGGGTGGTTTTCCCCGAACCGGTTTCGCCCGCGACAATCACCACCTGGTGGTCGCGCACGGCCTCGAGGATGTCTTGTTTTTTCTGACTGACGGGCAGGTTTTCCGGGTAGGTAATCGCCGGACGCGCGGCTTCGCGCAGCACAACTTTCCCTGCTGCCTGTTCAATCTCTTTCGCCATCTCCTGGTAAATGGCCTGTTGAGCATCAGGATTTTTAACCTTCTTCACGCCGTGCAGACGGCGGGCGAAGCGCTGTTTATCGCGCAGCGTCAGAGAATCAAGCTGTTGCAGGAGCATCGGGAAGGTTAATTTTTGTTGTTCTGTCATAGCGTTAAAGGGCAGTACACGCCCTGATAAACTCTCTTTTTAATGATTGCTATAGAGTACCACATTGACGCCTTTCGCGCCTTATTCAAAAAATTCGAACATAGGCTTCGATATATTGCGCTATCTCTGTGGCAGGATTGTGAATAGAGTGTCAACAAGCAACGGGGCAACCCCCTTCAATCAAATGCAACAACAGGAATCACCCATGAGCAAAGTATTAGTTTTGAAATCCAGTATTCTGGCAGGGTACTCTCAGTCTGGTCAGCTGTCTGATTACTTCGTTGAACAGTGGCGTGAACAGCATTCTGCTGACGAAATCACCGTGCGTGACCTGGCTGCAAACCCGATTCCTGTGCTGGATGGCGAGCTGGTTGGCGCGCTGCGTCCAGGCGATGCACCGCTGAGCCCGCGTCAACAGGAAGCCCTGGCCCTGTCCGACGAGCTGATTGCTGAACTGCAGGCGCACGACGTTATCGTGATCAACGCCCCAATGTACAACTTCAACATCCCTACCCAGCTGAAGAACTACTTCGACCTGGTGGCTCGCGCTGGCGTAACCTTCCGTTACACCGAGAACGGCCCTGAAGGTCTGGTAAAAGGCAAACGCGCTATCGTGCTGACCAGCCGCGGCGGTATCCATAAAGATACCCCAACCGACCTGGTTGCACCGTACCTGAGCCTGTTCCTGGGCTTCATCGGCATCACCGACGTGAACTTCGTGTTCGCGGAAGGCATCGCTTACGGTCCTGAAGTGGCGACTAAAGCGCAGACCGATGCGAAAGCCGCCATCGACAGCCTGGTAGCAGCGTAAGATTTCGCCCTCTCACCGCCCGGTGGGAGGGTTTTTCTTTTCCCCCGCATTTCGTTATCATCCGCTCCCACTCTCCAGCCGGGCGGCCTGATGTCTGCGATTATTGATTCTTTTATTGCCCCACCGTGTCACGACGACATTGAGATCCTCTGGCAGGATGAACATCTGCTGCTCATCAATAAGCCTTCCGGTCTGCTCAGCCTCTCGGGCAAAAATCCGCAAAACCTCGATTCTGTCCACCATCGTCTGGTCCAGACCTTCCCTGGCTGCACGCTGGTGCATCGTCTGGATTTCGGCACGTCCGGGCTGATGGTGGTTGCGCGCAATAAGGCCATCAACGCCGCGCTCTGCCAGCAGTTCAGCCAGCGCAGCGTGGAGAAAGGCTACAGCGCCCTGCTTTGCGGACATCTGGAAAACGATGAGGGAATAATAGATGCGCCGATTGCCAAAGATCCGGCGCTGTTTCCGCTGATGTCGATCTGCGCCATCAGCGGAAAGCCGGCACGCTCTCGCTACCGGGTCGTGGAGCGGTTTTATCAGGGCGCAGATCTGCCGTTAACGCGGGTGATGCTTACCCCGGAGACCGGGCGAACCCATCAGCTGCGTATTCACTGCCAGCAGCTGGGACACCCGATTCTGGGTTGCGATCTGTATGGCGGTCTTGAAGCGCCGGGAACGAAAGAAGCGCCCCGGCTGATGCTGCATGCCAGCGAGTTGAATTTTATTCATCCCGTGAGCGGAGAGCCGGTTAACGCCCGTCACGCCGCCCCGTTCTGAAGGGGATTTACCACATCAAATCGTCCGGGATTTTGAAGTCCGCGTACGGATCGTCTTCATCCTGCTCTTCCTGGCTGAGCGCGCTGTTTAATACGATGCTGTCGGCATCGCGCTGGGCAATTTTGTCCGCCACCACCGCCGGGATAATCGCGTATTCACAGTCACCGCTGGCGTTGATGACCAGGCGGGCAATCGCCAGACGGCCGTTGATCAGCTGAGCCTGGGTTGGCTTGTCGACCTCGATTTTTTTGATCAGATTACCGTCGGTGAAGTTAAAGGTGATGTTGCCCCTTGAGACGGTGATGCGGTTCATCTCAATCAGCTGCTTCACCTGCGCCTTAAACTCTTTCGCCAGCACGGCCTGCTTCTGCTGCTCGCTCAGCAGCTTGTCGCGCTCGATCTGCGCTTTCTTGTTCTCTTCTACCGCTTCCCGAGCTTCACGTGCCTGAACGCGTGATTTCTTTGCCGTGCGCTGAACTTTCGCCGCCTTTTTGCTGCTGACCAGGCCCGCTTTGAGCATCTGCTCTTGTAAGGTGAGTTTTGTCATGATCTTTCTAAACCGATTGGAAATTTTGGGGATTATAGCGGGAATTGAAAGGAAATAAAAAATCCCTCCTCCCTACAGCCGCTTAACGACGACGGAAAAGTGCATATCACAGACATATCACCAGCTTCGCCCGGCGGCGCTGTGCTTGCACGGGCCTACAAACGACGCTGAATCGTAGGCCGGGTAAGCGCAGCGCCACCCGGCAAGAAAGGCAGCAATACCTCGAGCATTACACTTCATGAACTTCCCTCATGTTGCAGTGAAATTAAGTCACTTCCCCTGCGCCACGGGCTCAGGCATAAATTATGCATTGGTAACTTCTTAGCAACATGAACTTAGGATGCATAATCACAATGAGCAAAGCTTTCACACATACCCTTAAGCGCAGTTGCTTCGATGAGAATTACAACCCGTCAGAAAATACGCGTACGACCACCAACTTTGCCAACCTGGCGCGCGGGGAAAAGCGTCAGGAAAACCTGCGCAATACGCTGGTGATGATCAACAACCGCTTTAACGCCCTGGCGCGCTGGGATAACCCAAATGCCGATCGCTACGCGGTTGAGCTTGAAATTATTTCAGTCGACCTGAACATTGGCGCGAAAAAACCGTTCCCGGCCATTGAGATACTGCAAACCTATATTGTCGACAGAAAAAATAACCAGCGTATTCCCGGTATCGTCGGGAATAACTTCTCGTCTTACGTGCGGGATTACGATTTCAGCGTGCTGCTGCTGGAGCACAACAAGAACCAGCAGCACTTCAGCATTCCGGAAAAGTTTGGCGAACTGCACGGCAATATTTTCCGCCACTTTGTGAAGTCACCTGAATACAAAGAGAACTTCAGAAAAGCGCCGGTTATCTGCCTGAGCGTCTCCAGCAAGGATACCTACCGCCGCACGGGAAATCAGCATCCCATTCTCGGGATTGAGTATCAGCCGGAGGGCGAATCATTAACGGAACAGTACTTCGCGAAGATGGGCCTGAGCGTGCGCTATTTCATGCCGGAGAACAGCGTGGCGCCTTTCGCGTTCTTCTTCACCGGGGATTTACTGAGTGATTACACCGATCTGGAACTGATCGGCACCATCAGCACGATGGAAACGTTCCAGAAAATCTATCGCCCGGAGATTTATAACGCTAACTCGGCAGCGGGGCTGTGCTATCGACCGGATCTGAACCAGCAGGATCACTCCTTCACAAAAATTGTGTATGACCGTGAAGAGCGAAGCCGCCTGGCGATTGAACAGGGTCGATTTACCGAAGAGTACTTCATCAAGCCTTACAAACACATTCTTGAGCAGTGGTCTGATAACTACACGCTTTAATACATCAAAAAGGTCTTTTATTATGAAAACATTGCTCCCGACTTCTACCGCTGGCAGCCTGCCGAAGCCGACCTGGCTTGCACAACCTGAAACGCTCTGGTCCCCCTGGAAATTACAGGATCGGGAATTGCTGGCGGGTAAACAGGATGCGCTGCGCCTGTCGCTGGATGAGCAGATCCGTGCGGGTATCGATATCGTCAGCGACGGGGAACAGACCCGCCAGCACTTCGTCACCACCTTTATTGAACACCTGAGCGGCGTCGATTTTGAGAACCGCCAGACGGTGCGCATTCGTAACCGCTACGACGCCAGCGTACCGACCGTGGTCTCTGCCGTCGCAAGGCAGAAACCGGTCTTCGTGGACGATGCAAAATACCTGCGCCAGCTTACGGATAAGCCGATTAAATGGGCTCTGCCGGGGCCGATGACCATGATCGACACCCTTTACGACGCACACTATAAAAGCCGCGAAAAGCTGGCCTGGGAATTCGCCAAAATCCTCAATCAGGAAGCGAGAGAATTAGAGGCCGCAGGCGTCGATATTATCCAGTTTGATGAGCCGGCGTTTAACGTCTTCTTTGACGAAGTGAACGACTGGGGCATCGCCGCGCTGGAGCGCGCCATCGAAGGGCTGAAATGCGAAACCGCGGTACACATCTGCTACGGATACGGCATCAAGGCCAATACCGACTGGAAAAAGACGCTCGGCTCAGAGTGGCGCCAGTATGAAGAGGCCTTCCCTAAGCTCCAGACCTCTAACATCGACATCATCTCCCTGGAGTGCCACAACTCCCGCGTGCCGATGGATCTGCTGGAGCTGATCCGCGGTAAAAAAGTAATGGTCGGCGCGATCGACGTGGCAACCAACGCCGTCGAAACGCCGGAGGAAGTGGCCGATACGCTGCGCAAAGCGCTGCAGTTTGTCGATGCCGACAAGCTTTATCCGTCAACCAACTGCGGCATGGCTCCCCTCTCCCGCGAGGTTGCTAACGGCAAGCTGAGAGCCTTAAGCGCGGGCGCGGAGATCGTCAGACAGGAAATCCTGGCGAAATAACCGTCCGGTTTCCGGGTGAGGCGTTAACGGCCTCGCCCGGAGAGCCGTCATGCAAAAAGATCTCTCAGCCAGCCGTGCACGCTTTCTGAAGACAGATGCGCTGGCGCCCGCGATATCTCATTCCCGCCCCTGAGTGCCAGCAGCGCAGGCAGGCCGCGTACGCCGAGGCGGGCGGCCAGCGCCGGATTCAGGTCAGCGTCAAGATAGCGCGTATCAAGCCGGTCGGTCAGCGGGATGACCGTCTCCTGAGCCAGAATATGCCAGAGTTTTCGGCAGTGTACGCAGCGTTCTGCGCCGACAAACAGCAGCACAGTCCCCTCCTGTTCCAGCTCGCTTTCATCCTGAACCGGCCTGAACCGGCTCTCCGCCACGCGGAACAGTTTCGGACTGCGGAGAAGCGTATCGTTATCCGTCGCGACGCACAGCGCATCGGCACCTTTACTGTAGGGCTGCACCCCGGCGACCCGAACCACGCTTTGCGCCGGGCCCGCAGCAGCCGCACCTGGCTGTCGCAGCGCTCGCACGTCCACCGGCTCAATCGGCGTCTCAACCGGCTGGCTCAGCTGCGGGATCCAGGCGTAGGGAATGCGGTACGCGCGGTACACCATATTGTTGTTCAGCGTTTTTCCCCACCAGGGAGAGATATACTCCCAGACAATTTCATGATCGCGCGTCACCTCGAAGATCCGTCCGTTTGATCCTTCGTTAATCAAGGTATTGCCGTTCTCCAGGCGCTGCATATTGCTGATGTAAGGGCTGTAGAATCGGTAGGAATCGGTCGGCTGGGGCAAGTTTGCCTCGTACGGCGAGTAGCGCCACTCGATGTCCAGCGTGACGGGGTTGATTTCCAGAATCCGCGAATAATCTCGCCAGGCGTTTTTCACGCCGTCCGCCGAGGCCGGGTTTGGCGCGCCGTACCCGGCCCAGCCGCCGTTGTCAAAGATCAGGATATTACCCGCCCCGGGCAGCCCATGGGGGATCATATGGGCGTGATGCTGGCCGATAATCCAGCCGATGTGTTTAAGCTCCGGCTTGCTGTAATCGGGCCCCAGCTGCCAGACGATGCGTCCGCTACGCTTATCAATAATGGCGATGATGTTCGACTCTCGTGCATCCCAGATAATGTTGTCGGGATGGAAGCGTTCATCTCCTGCGTCATACCATCTGTTCGGCCCGAGCGCCGACATCGAGTTGATATGCATCCAGTCGCCCATTCCGCCGCCGCTGGCGCGCATGTTCGGGTTATTGTAAAGCGCGGTTTTCGCCGCGTCGTCGAAGCCCAGCTCGTGAAAATGGTCGCTGCAGCGCCACTCCCACACTACATTACCCTGCCAGTCAACTTCGATGATGGTGTCATCCAGCAGGACCTTGTCTGAAATTGCCTCGTTAACCAGGTTGGTATGGGCGAGGATCAGCGTATTGCCCCCATCGACCTGCGGCTCCAGCCCCGGCGCATAATAGCCAACCGGATTGCCAGCGCGCTGATAGTCATGATGCGCCCTCGCCATCCAGCGCGGCTCGTGGCCCGGGTCGCCGATCTTTTCGTAGCGGTCAAATTTCCAGGTGACGTTCCCCTCCCAGTCCACCTGAATCAGGTCAAGCATGTCCTGCATTCCGTAGCGCGGGTCGCGTTCGCCGCTGTGCCCGAGGATAGCCCCACCGGGCAAGATTTTGTTCGGAAAGCCGTGCAGCTCCGGCCATTCCCGCACTACCGTGCCGTTCATGTCCACCAGTACGGCACCGTGTTCAGTGGCCTGAAAAAGCGTATAGCCGCTCCAGGCGCGCGCCGGATCGTACAGCGTTGCGCCGGTGGGAAAGACGGAAGGATGTCCCATGTTATTACTCCTTAATTGAATGGTCAGGATGAGGTAATCAGGTTTCGTATCTGGCGACAGGCTGCCGTGAAGGCAGCATCGTCACGCTGGCGAGGATGAGGCAGCGCCAGGCTAACCACGTCGCGTATGCGTCCGGGCCGCGGGGAAAGCACCACGATCCTGTCCGCCAGCGCTACCGCCTCCTCAACGTCGTGAGTGACCAGCAGCGTGGTGGTGCCTTCACTCTGGTGGATGTGCAACAGCTCCTGCTGCAGGGTGTGGCGCGTCAGGGCGTCGAGCGCACCGAACGGCTCGTCCAGCATCAGAATTTGTGGGCGGGCAACCAGGCCGCGAGCAATGGCGACGCGCTGGGCCATCCCGCCGGAAAGCTGCGCGGGTAGCGCGCCCTCGAACTCGGTGAGCTGCACCCGCGCCAGCATCTCCCGCGCGCGCTGGCATTTGGCGGCACGGCTCAGTTTTTCATCCGCCAGCCCCAGCATGACGTTGTCGATCACACTCAGCCAGGGGAACAGCCGGGGTTCCTGGAACACGATGCCGCGCTCTTTGCCCACGCCGGTGACCAGCTCGCCGCTGATGCGGATTTCTCCCTGCGTCACCTCTTCAAGTCCGACCAGCATGCGCAGAAGCGTCGACTTACCGCAGCCGCTGCTGCCCACCAGCACCACCAGTTCACCGGCAGCGATGTCGAGACTAAAATTTTGCAGCGCCGTGACCTGCTGCCAGGTTTTACGCACATGTTGAAATGAGACCAGAGTTTGAGCGGTCATGATGGCTCCTGTTGGCGCCAGCGGGTGGCGCGAAGTTCCAGTAAACGTCCGGCTTTATCCAGCGCTGCGCCGGTGAGACCGACCAGCACCATGCCGCAGAGAATGGTGGGCATATCCAGCAGCTGCTGGGCGTTAATCATCAGGCTGCCGATCCCGGCGCCCGAGGACATGAAGTATTCCGCGCCAATGTTGCCAAGCCAGGCGTAGATCATCGCCAGCCGCAGCCCGGCGAAAATACCGGGTGCCGCGCCGGGAAGGATCAGCATCCGCAGGCGCGTCAGGCCGCCTAAACGCAGCACGCGCGCCACTTCGTCCAGCTGCGGGTTACGCTGCTGCACGGCCTGAAGGGTGCTAAAGAACATCGGAAAGAACGAGGCCTGGGCGATAAAGACGATTTTACCGACGTTATCGTTGCCCACCCACGCGGTCAGCAGAGGTAGCCACGCAAAAAGGGCAATATGGCGCAGCACGTTGAGCGATGGCGTCACGATCTGCCCAGCTCGCGGCCGCAGCGCCAGCAGTAATCCGCAGAGCAGGCCACCGGCAATACCCGCCGCCCCGCCCGTAAAGGCGCGCCCGAGGCTTGCCAGTATCGCCGTCGCCAGCTCCCCGCTTGCCGCGCCCTGCATAAAGCGCCCGGCGACCGTCAGCGGCGAAGAGAACAGCGCCCCGTCAATCCATCCCCATCGGCTAGCCAGCTGCCACAGCGCCAGCAGCAGAACCGGCAGCTGCAGCGCCTGCCAGCTGGCCTGCGGTTTCCAGGCAAGACGTCCGACGGCGGGCTGGGGCCAGAACACCAGTCGGGAAAAGGCCCGATTCGCCGCCCACTCCATCAGCATGCCGCTGAAGCCCACCACCGCAATGGTGACGAAAACGATATCCAGCTGAAAAAGCTGACGCCCCCAGACCATCAGGTAGCCAATGCCCTCCGACGAGGCAAGCAGTTCAACAACGATCAGCGACACCCAGGCCTGAGAGAGCGACAGCCGCAGGCCGGTGAACCAGCCCGGCAGGCTCGCGGGGATCACCAGCCAGCGAAGACGCTGCCAGCGGGAAAAATTCATCACCCTGGCGGCCTCGCTCAGGGTATGGGGCACGCTGGTTACCGCCTGCTGCGTGTTGATCGTCATCGGCACGATGGTGGTTTTGATGATTACCGCCAGCTTCAGGCCGTTATCGATCCCGAACAGCACCATAAACAGCGGGATCCACCCCAGGGTCGGGATTTGCGCCAGCGCGTAAAACAGCGGCTCCACGCGACGCGCCGCACCGGGAACCAGGCCGAACAGCGCGCCTAACAGCGTGCCGGCGAACGCGCCTGCCAGCAGGCCCAGCAGCAGATGCTGCAGGCTAAACGCCCACTGGGAGAGAAGGTCTCCGGCCAGGAGCGAGAGCGCCGTGTCGGCGACCACCGAAGGCGCGGGTAAAATTTGTTCCGGCATCCAGTGGCGCTCTACGGCGATGAACCACAGCAGCAGCAGTAGCGCGGGCAATATCCACGGCCAGCCGTTAAGTCGTATTTTCTGCCTTCCGGATGAGCCCGTTTTTAAAATTATCTGCGACATAGTGCTTCACGTTTAAACCCGTCATGCCGCTATAAAACCCCGCCCCGCTCCCCTCCGTCATTGCGTTACTCGAATAATCCCGATGCAACAAATGCATTTCAGCCTGCCGGACTCGCTGGCGCTGATTTAGCTCATTTTCACCTGTTCTTTGCTAATAAAAGCATTTAACAGCGGGCCGGGCGGCTCATTAGGGTGAGAAAAAAACCTCGGAGTAACTTGTTATGATGAAAGCATTTTTTAGTCGCGCTCTGCTGCCGCTGGTGGCCGCCTTCGCCCTGACGGGGAACGCCAGCGCCGAAGCGCTGCACGCCATTCGCATCGGCGTTCCGGATCAAAGTGCGGGCAGTAAGCCCTTTATTGAAGGCCCGGTCGGCATGGCGTACATCCGCCACCAGCTTGAGGCAGTGTTCAAACCTCAGGGCGTAGAAATCCAGTGGCAGTTCTTTAAGGGTGCGGGTCCGGCGGTGAATGAAGCGCTGGCAAACCAACAGCTTGATTTTGTCTACCTTGGCGATCTGGCAGCCATCATCGGCAAAGCGAACGGCCTTCCCACGCGCCTGCTGCTGGGCAGCCGCGGGTCGGAGTCTTACCTGGCGGTCACCCGCGCCTCGGGTATTAAAACGCTGGCGGATTTAAAGGGTAAACGGGTCGCGGTCTATCGCGGTACGGCGGACCAGCTGGCGTTCGATCGCGCCCTGCAAACCGCCGGGCTCACGGAAAGAAACCTGCAGGTCATTAATCTCGACTGGAATGCCGGAAAAGCGGCGCTGGCGGCGGGCCGCGTGGATGCCGTCTGGGGCGGCGTGTCTCTTCTGGCGTTGCGGGGCGATAAGATCGACGTGGTGGTAAAGAGCGGCGATTCCGGTCGTCAGAACACCACGCAGGCGGGGTTCCTGGGGACACAAACCTTTATTGACGCCTGGCCGCAGGCGACGCAGCAGATTATCGACGTGCTGGTGAAGAACGCGGCAGAAATCAGCGATCCGAACAACCGCAACGCCTGGTCCGCTGAAATGGCGCAGCAAAGCCAGATCCCCCAGGCGCTCTTCCTGGAAGAGCTCCGCCCCGACGACCTTAACTTTACCACCTCACCGCGCATCGACCCGTTCCTGACGGACAGCTTCAGCCACAGCGTTGAACAGGCGCAGGCGTCTCGCCTGATCCGCAGCGCCTTTGATGCCCGACAGTGGGCAGAGGGAAAATTCGTCGAACAGGCGCTCATCGCGCTGAAGCTGGAAGCCCGCTGGCCGCAGTACGATGCCGAAGGTCAGCCGCGCTAAACCTCCTCCTGCTCCAGCAGCTGAAGAGCGTGCTGGCGGTCAACGTGGAGAATAATGTCGATCATCTTCTCGACCAGCGGCGGCTGGGTCGCATGAACCGGGGAGATAATCCCGAACCGGGTCTGCATCAGGCGCCACTCTTCCGGCAGATCGCTGAGCTCCAGCTTGACCAGGCGGTGGCTCTGCTGGCACAGCGCAAAGCCGTCCTCGCTGGCGAAGCTGACGGCGTGCGTATGGGCCAGCGTAGAAAGCAGCGCATAAATGTGGTCACACTGAATTGCCGGCGAAAAATCCTGCTGCTCGCTCAGGGTTGCCAGCACTTTGCGCACGCCGGGCGGCAAATAGGGTGCGGCAAACGGATAGCGGAGCATGGTCTGGACGGAGACGGGTCCCTCCTTCGCCAGCGGGTGATCGGCGTGGCAGATAAAGAAACAGCGCTGCGGGCTCAGCGGCTGAACGCGAAGCTGGGGATCGAGTTCGGCCTGCCAGCTGTCGGCGACGACGAACGGATAGTGGCGAGTGGTCAGCGCCTGATGGAGGGCAAACCAGTTATCAACCTGAAACCTTACCTTCGCCTGTGGCATGCTGCGGTGGAATGCCCCCACCGCGGCGGGGATCAGCCGCGCCGACGGTGCCGGGCCGCAGCCGAACATCACTTCGCCGGTAAGCGCCTCCTCCGCCTCGCGCATCTGGCTGCTTAGCTCAACGTTCAGGGCCTGAAAGCGGCGAGCATAAGGAAGCAGCGTTTGTCCGTGCAGCGTCAGGGTGGGCAGCTTGCTCTGGCGATCGAATAAAGGATGCCCCACGCTCTGCTCCAGCGCCTGAATGCTTCGGCTAAATGCGGACTGCGAGAGGCAAACCGCCTCCGCCGCCCGGTTAAAACTGCCGTATTCAACCAGCGCGACAAAGTTGCGAAGTTGGCGAAAATCAAGGTGCATGGCCCAATCATCCTCTGTTGATATCCCTTAACACTACTGGATGCCGGACCCGTCACGCAATCCCGGCTTGCCAGTACGGCGGCGTGCCAAAGCGCTCGACGTAATAATCAATCACCGCCCTGACGTTAAGGGGCGGATGTCGGGCATCGGGATAGATCGCCGCGATAGCCTGTTGTTCCGTATTAATCGCACACTCCAGCGCGGGCAAGAGCGGAATCAGCTCGCCGCGCTGGAGCTGCTCGCTCACCAGCCAGTCCGGAAACAGCACAATACCCATCCCGCCCAGCGCCGCGGCCAGTAACGCTTCGGCATTATTCGAGGTCATCAACGGCGTCACGGGATAGTGTGTCCACGCCTCGCCCGCCCTGCGCAGAAGCCAGCGGTTAGGCCCTGACGAGCCGCGATAGACCAGACAGCGATGGCGGTTCAGATCGTCCGGCCCTTCAGGCGCACCGTACTTACGCACGTAGTCTGGCGACGCGGCCAGGTGATACACCTGCTGCCCGAACACCCGCGCGTGAAACGAGGAGTCCGTCAGCGCGCCAATCCGGAAGATAACGTCGGCGGCATCCCGGTGCGGGTCGATAAAATCATCGGTCAGCGCCAGCTCTACGCTCAGGCGCGGATAACGTTCCGACAGGCCGGGAAGGCCGGGGGCAATGTGCTTCTGGCCGAAAAACACCGGTCCGTTAATGCGGATCGCGCCGGACGGCTCCTCCGCGCGCGCGTCCAGCTCTCGTCGCGCCTCGTCCAGGTTTTCCGCCATCGTCCGGGCATAGCGAATAAAAAGATGGCCGCTTTCCGTGGGGATGACGGCCCGGGTATTGCGGTAGAAAAGCTGTTGCCCGAGCGCATCCTCAAGCTGGTGGATCACGCGCGATATCTGCGAGGCCGATATCCCCTGCCGCCGCGCCACAGCGGAGAAGTTCTGCGCTTCATACACGTCAATGAAGATCAGCAGCGCGCGAATGTTGATGTTGCTGGCGTCAACCATTAATGCATTTCTCGCAAAGGTGTTTCCACCATTATGGCATTTTTCTCACTGGACAACCCACGTAATCTTCTTCGCCTGAAAACGGAGGAAGAAGAATGCAGTTGGTTTTGATTTTACTGGTGATTGCTGGCGGGATGGGCCTCTCCGTCGAGGCGGGACTGCTGGGCCCCCTGGGGGGAAAAGTCGGCGATTTATGGGCGACGTTCAGCATTTTTGGCGTTGGCGCCGCGCTGACGTTTCTGCTGATGCTGTTTTTCAGCCCGCGTAACAGCCCGTCATTTTTCGCACAGCCCGGCTGGCAGCTACTCGGCGGCGTGCTCGGTCCTGTGTACGTGGTCATCCTGACCGTGGCTACACCCGCCATCGGCATTGCCATGACCATGATTGGTATTCTGGCCGGCCAGGTCTTTAAAAGCCTGATCATCGACCACTACGGTCTGCTGGGTTCACCGCACAGGAAGATCAACGCGAAGCGCATTATTGCACTGGGGTTCATTATTGCGGCACTGGTTCTGGTCGCGCAGGGGTAACGTATGACACTGATTATGATTCTTCTGGCCGTATGCGGCGGCGCGACGCTGAGCATTCAGGCCGCCATTAACGGCCAGCTTGGCAGCAGCGTGGGCGTATTCAAAAGCGCCTTCCTGACCTTTTCCGTCGGTGCGCTGGTCACCGCCCTGCTCATCTTCTTTTTTGAACCCAAGCAGGCGGTCACGCTGCTGGACGTGCCGAAATGGCAGCTCCTCGGGGCGATGTTCGGCGTGCCCTACATTGTGATCATGGTGCTTGCCGTGCAGCGCATCGGCACCGCCGTCGCCACGGTGGCGGTGATATTCGGCCAGCTCGTCATGAGCATGCTGATTGATAACTTTGGCTGGTTGAACAATCCCGCTATTGCGTTTTCACCGAGCCGTCTGGGGGCGGTGGTGTGCCTGGGGATTGCCCTGTACTTCATCTACTCCAGCAGCAAAACCGGCGATGTTCGCGACTAAGCTTCCGTATTCCGGGTAAAGAACAGCGTCACCGTGGCGACGGTGACGCCAAATTTCTTCATCTCGGTTTTATTAAACAGATGGGTCTCATCCTGCAGATACATCCAGTCGTCAAACTTCAGTAGCCAGGTGCTCCCGCTGGCTTTTACGTTCATGCTGTAATGCCAGTTAAAGGCGTTGCCCGAGGCTTGCCCCGTGGCAACTCCTTCAATATCCCCTGCCGTTCCCTCGTAGCGATCGTTCCCCACGCGCCGAATATGCCATACCCGCTGCTGCTTCTCGCCGTCGTCGTAAACAAAGTGCTCATTGAGCGTCAGCGTATCGCCGATAACGTCCCCGGCGATCTCTACGTGAAAGCGGCGGAGCTGTTTACCGCTGCGATCCTGCACCATCCCCCACGCTTCGGTTTTACCCTGGAAATAGTGGAAAATATCCAGCCGCGGCTGCTGCTGGCGATACTCGCTCACCTCGGTGCTACAGCCTGCCAGCAGCATCGTCAATGCCAGCGCCATCATCAGGATACGTTTCATTTTTGGCCTCCGATTAACTGCTGACGCAGCTCAGGATATTGCGTGCGGGGATCGAGCCAAATGGCCAGAAAGCGGGTGCTGAACGCCTCCGACTGGCGCGGGCCCAGTGGAATAAACGTTTTCCGGGTGGCCGGCTCGCGATACCAGAACTGCCCCTGCCCGTCATTGAGGACAAAGGCCAGCTGCGAGCCCGGCCGGACATCCGGCCACAGCGACTGGAGCATCCGCAGCCAGGCTTCGCTTTGTGGTTCCTGCGCCAGGATCCCCTGCGCCTGCCACTGGTCGCGCGTCGCCTGGACCAGCTCATCGCGATCGATGTCGCGGGCGTAGGTAATAATCAGCGCCTGATTCGGGTTCCCCTGGCCGTAACGCCCGTCGGGGGTAAGCAGCTGAGAGGTATAGACGGTGAACGGTCCCCAGGTCAGCGTGGCGTCCCCCACCTTGCGCCAGGCGAGCCAGTCGGCCGCCTGGGCCGCGGGCATGACGATCGTTAAACAAAGCAGCAGAACCACAGCTCTCATTTTTGTCTCCCCATCAGCAGGTGGAAAAACAGCATCAGCACCAGCCAGCCCGGCGCCATCCAGCTGACGACGATAAAGGTCGGCTCCAGAAACCTGATCCCGCCCAGCCGCTCGCCGAACAGATAGGCCACCGGCCCTCCCGCGGCGGCCAGCAGGGTCAGCAGCCAGCCGGGCAACGTGGTGGTGCGCGTAAGCTGCGTCCAGACGGTGGCGAACATCAGCCACAACGCCACCATCCATAGCGGCATCAGGGACTCGCCCGTGAAGGCAATAAGCCCGGTCAGGGCCCAGAGCGCGTCCAGCAGGCTGCCTGCGGCCGCCAGCCCGATGGCGTAAAAACGGTATGCAGGCGGTAACAGCAGGCACGCCAGGATCGCCAGCGCAAGCCAGATAATCAGGCCCTGTTCGCGAAAGAGCACCACCAGCGCCCAGTAAAGATCGAACGCGACGGCCAACAGGAAGACCTGAAGGTAGCGTCTCATACGCGCTCGGCGGTGAGCTGCACCACGCTAATGGTGCGGGCGTTAAACCCGGCTTCGCAGTAGCCAAAGTAGTACAGCCACATCCGGCGGAACCGTTCATCGAAGCCGAGCTTTTCAATCTCCTGCCAGGCATGAACAAAACGCTGCCGCCAGTGGGCCAGCGTGCGGGCGTAGTCCGGCCCCATGTCGAAGAGATTGCGCACCACGAAGTCGGTGTGGCGCGTCATCAGCTCATTCATCGCGGTAATGCTTGGCAAAAAGCCGCCGGGGAAAATGTAGCGCTGGATAAAATCAACGCTTTTGCTGTAGTCGCGATAGCGCTGATCCTGAATGGTGATGGCCTGAATCGCCATCCGTCCTCCCGGACGTAGCCGCGCCTGGCAGGTGCGGAAGAACACCGGAAGATAGCGCTCCCCTACGGCCTCAATCATCTCTATCGAGACCAGCTTGTCGTACTGACCGGTGAGGTCACGATAGTCGCAGAGCAGCACCTCGACCCGATCCTGCAGCCCGGCGCGGGCGATCCGCTCCGTCGCCCAGACGTACTGCTCCTGCGAGAGCGTAGTGGTGGTCACCCGGCAGCCATAATGACGGGCTGCGTATTCCGCCATCGCGCCCCAGCCGGTACCGATTTCCAGCAGGTGATCGCCCGGACTCAGCGCCAGCTGTTCGCACAGGCGCGCCATTTTGGCCTGCTGGGCCGCCGTGAGATCCTGCTCGTCAGCGGTAAACAGCGCGCTGGAGTAGAGCAACTCTTTATCCAGAAAATGGCCATAAAAGGTGTTGCCCAGATCGTAATGGGCCGCAATATTTTCCCGCGCCTGCGCTCGGGAGTTACGCCGGGTCCAGTGGCGCAGCCGCTCCAGCGGCCTGCCGAGCAGGCGAAACCCTTTTTCCAGACGGCCAAGCACCTCGCCGTTGATCGCCAGCAGTTCCAGCAGCGGCGTAAGATGCGCGGTTTCCCATTCGCCGTCCATCCAGGCTTCTGCCGCGGCCAGGCTGCCGCCCGTCAGGACGCGCCAGTAGACGCCGGGCGAGAGGATCTGCACGTCGGCGTGCAGCGCGGAGGATGCCTCGCCAAAATGAAAGGTCTGCGCCCCTTCTCGCAGCGTGAGCGAGCCGCCGCGAATGCCGCTTAACAGCCTGAAAAGCAGCCAGCGCGCGATGCGGACGTTGCGCGGGATATCGGGTTCTAGCGCAAAGACGGGATCGGTCATGAGCGTTCACTCCTGCTGACGGGATGGTTATACAGCGGCACGCGCTTGAGCCACAGGCGCAGCGCCTGCCAGTAAATGGCGAAAACGGTTTTCAGGGTCATCAGCGGGATGCGCAGCAGCAGCGAGCGCAGCGCCGGGCGGGTCAGAGGCGCCCTGCGCAGGGCGAGCGTGGCGTCAAACACCTTCGCTTCCTGATGATTTTCAATGTGCATATGCAGCGTGTTGTCCGGGCTGTTAAAGCGCCAGTGGTAGATCATGTCCATCGGGTTGAAGGGGGAAACGTGAAACGCTTTTTCCGTGGGCTGCGCATCCTGCCCGTTGACGGCATAGTAATGACGTTCATTCCACGGCGTGTTGCGGACCTCAGCCAGCACCCAGCGCAGGATTCCCTTCCCGTCATAGCAGTAGTAAAAGTTGACCGGATTAAAATGCAGCCCGAAATAGCGCAACTGCGTCAGGAGCATAACCCTCCCGTCCGGACGTTCCCCGGTCAGGCTCTCCAGCCTGCTCAGCGCGTTCTCCTTAAGCGGCGCGCCGAGCGGATAGTCCGCGTCATGGAACGAGGCGGCGGCAAAGCGATTGCGCCGCACGCCGACGGAGGCCAGCAGCGGCAGTTCATCCAGATCCAGCCAGGCCATAAACACGCTGTAGCTAAATTCATGGGTTTTCGGCTGAAGGCGGCGGTGGCGTAATACGCCGTGATAGAGGCAGCTGTTCATCTCAGTTCCCCTCTCCGGCCGCTATCGCATTGACCACGTCCAGCGCGCTGCGCACGCCATCTTCATGAAAACCGTTGTACCAGTAAGCCCCGCAGAACCAGCTCCGCCGCTGACCGTTGATCTCCCCGCGGCGCGCCTGCGCCCGCCAGCTTTGCGGGTTAAACAGCGGATGTTCATAGATAAAGCGTTGCCAGACGAAGCGTTCGTCCACCGGCGTTTCCGGGTTGAGGGTGACGCAGAACAGCGGGCTGCCCGCAGGCAGCCCCTGCAGAATGTTCATGTTGTAGGTGACGCAGGCGCTGGCCTGCTCCCGATCGCTAAGGCGGTAGTTCCAGCTGGCCCACGCCCGCTGGCGCACCGGCAGCCAGCGCGGATCGCTGTGCAATACCACCTCGTTGCGCTGCCAGCCGATATCGCCCAGCACCTCGCGCTCTGCGGGGGTCGGGTCGTTAAGCATGGCCAGCGCCTGGGCGGAGTGGCAGGCAAAAATCACCTGGTCGAAGGTATGGCTGGCATCGTCGAGCTGGAGGGTGACGCCATCCGCCTGACGTTTCACACGCTGAACAGGCGCGTTCAGGTGCAGCGTCAGACGATCGCCAAGCTTGTCGAGCATCGCGCGGATATACTCCCGCGAGCCGCCCGGGACGACGTACCACTGCGGGCGATGGGTGATATCCAGCAGGCCGTGGTGGTCAAAGAAGCGTAAAAAGAGCGGCAGCGGAAAACGCTTCATCTCCTGCAGCGAGGATGACCAGATGGCGGCCCCCATCGGCAGAATGTAATGGCGTGCAAAAAACGGCGTGAAGCCGTGCTGGTCCAGAAACGTCTGCAGCGTGGCGTTCGGGTCTACCTCACCGTCCAGCGCCGCTTTCGCCAGGCGATTGAAGCGGACAATCTCGCCCAGCAGCCGCCAGAATGTCGGATTCACCAGGTTTCGGCGCTGGGCAAACAGCGATGTCAGGGTGTGACCGTTGTACTCAAGCCCGGTCGCGGGATTGTGCACCGAAAAGCTCATCTGCGTTTTTTGCCCGCTGATGCCCAGTTCGCTGAGTAGGCCCATAAAGCGCGGATAGGTGCGATCGTTGTAGACGATAAACCCGGTATCGATCGCAAATGTGCCCTGCGGCGTCGCCACGTCAACCGTTGCGGTATGCCCACCAGGCGTGGTGCCCGCTTCAAACAGGGTCACCTGATGGTGTCCGGCCAGCCGCCAGGCGCAGGTTAGCCCGGCGATGCCGCTGCCGATAATCGCAATCTTCATGAACGCACCATCCTGCGCAGCAGCGCGCGCTGCAAAAACGCGGGTAGCCCGGAGAGCAGCCGCAAAATGAAGCTAAACCCGGACGGAAACGCGATGTGCATATTCCCTGCCGCCAGCCCGGTACGGATCGCCCTGACCGCCTCGTCGACGCTCACCCTGCCCGGCATGGCAAAATCGTTTTTCCGCGTCAGGGGCGTATCAACAAAGCCCGGCGAGACAACCGTGACGGAAACGCCTTTTGGCTCCCAGTCCAGGCGCAGGCTCTCGGCAAACCAGCTCAGCGCCGCCTTGGACGCGCCGTAGGCCTCCGCGCGGGGAAAAGGCAGCCAGTGGGCCATCGAACTCACCAGGACCACGCGGTTGCCCGCAACCAGCTGCGGCTGCAGTGCCTCAAGGCAATTCACCGGGCCGAGGAAATTTGTTGCCATCACCCGCTCCACCAGCGCCGCGTCCACCACGCCCTGCTCGAGGTATTCGCAGGTCCCGGCGCAGAGAATAATCAGATCGGCATAGCTGCCGGTCAGGGCCTGGCGACAGGCGTCCCTGTTCGTCATATCGAACAGGCGAACGGTGAGATTTGGGCAGGTTTGATGCAGGGCTTCCAGGCGTGCCGGATCGCGCCCGCAGGCAATCACATGGTAGCCGTCAGCGGAATAGGATTTCGCCAGCCCGGCACCTATGCCCGAGCTTGCCCCGGTAATCAGCACCGTCTTCATGATTTGACCCTCCGCTTCACGCCGCGCACCGCCCAGCCAAGCAGAGGGAGATGTTCGTAGATCATCTCTCCCGCATCGTAGTAGTCCCGCTGGTGCGTGATGAGATCGTTTTCCGTCTCCACCACTGAACACCCCGGCAGTTCGAGCGGCTCTCCCCCGGCAATGCGCGGGTGCGACCAGTGCATCACCCAGGTCACAGCAAAACGGCTGTCGCTGCACAACGGCGGATCGATGGTAAAACGGCAATGCTCGACGTTAGCCAGTAGATGGGTGAAGTAGCGCTGAAGCGCGAAAATCCCGTCATGCTCGCCAAACGGGTCGATAAGCGTGGCATTTGAATGATAAAGCCCCGCCAGCGCAGACGGCGGCTGGCTATCCAGTGCGGTGTAGTACTCAACAAACCGACTCACGACAGAGGGCAAAGTGCTCATGGGTCACATCCTGGCTGTAAACAACGTGGCGTAATGGCATAATTAAAACTTACACAATTAACGTTATTTGTCCAAGTTTGTGGCAATATATTTTTTATTTTGGTGATATATCAATAGGTTGAGGCGAGATAAAAAGAGAGGGTTTTGCAAGCCGGATAAGGCATAGCCGCCACCCGGCTTAAACTTTCAGGTTATCCTTAAGGCAAACTCGCCGGGCATCTTCCAGGCTTATTCTTTTTAATTCATAAGGATGCCTGACATGAAACGTTTCTTTCTCTCCCTATTCTCCAGCCCGGAATCCTTACTGCAGGTAATGAGCCAGCAGGAAATTATTGAAGCCGTCGAAGATGGCGATCGCATCATCATCGACCAGGACGGGAACGCCTCGGTGAACTACAAAAGCAACGAGGTGCGGCAGGATTTTCTGCGTCACGTCGACACGCTGAAGAGGGCCTGATATGGGAACGGCGATATTTATGGTGCTGATGGTATGCGGGTACTGGTACACCAGCCGCGACCTGTCGACCCGCTTTAAAATCAAGCGATCCTTCGGCTGGGACGTCTATTTTCTGGTGGCGCTGTATGGCTGTATTTTCGTTCTGCAGGGCGTGATTGCCACGGGTCTGCTCTGGCTGCTGCTGCTCGGCCTTTCCGCCGCCAACAACGCTTTCCACTTTGCCTCACCGAAATATACCGACTGGCAAATCGACTTTATGAACTGGAGTTTTTTAGGCATTCAGGCACCGGTGGTCGTTATGCTGGCGTTTGCTATTCTGTTTTGCCTCTACCGCTCTAACTGGGCGGGCAGCGCCAGGCTGGACGGTGAAAGCCGGAAAAAGCTCTACAAACGCCTTGCCCAGTCGAGCGGGATAGAACAACTGCTGTACCAGTGCATGGAGCAAGGCGAGCTGGCGCAGGTCACGCTCCGGTCGAGGCGGATTTACATCGGCATGATCCACACCGCGACGCTGGAATATGAAAAAACGGCGAATATCGTGCTGATCCCGATGTTGAGCGGGTACAGGGACGAGAAGACGATGAACCTGCGCATTGAGAATAATTACAGCAGGTGGTATGCAGAGCACGACATTACGCTCGACTCAGAGCCCCGCAGCGCAATGTCATTTCGCAAGGTCATTTTACTCAATCAGATCGAGAGCCTCTCATTGTTCGATCCCGCCAGCGCCAGCGCGCTGTCGCTGGCACAGCAGGACGCGCTTTCTAAAGAGGCATCCCCATAATTCTGAGAATGCTCTGCTGAGAAGCGGTTTCGAAAACGACGTCCTTCAGGCAGAGCATGCCCTGCTTTTGGTAGAAGCGGTACGCACCCGCGTTCTGCTCAAGCACCTCCAGCCAGAAATAGGTTTTCCCCTTGCTTCGGGCCATGTCGATGATTTCGCTGAACATGACCTGCCCATAGTTCTTGCCGGTTTCAGCAGGATCGAGGTAGAGCTTGTTGAGGAGCACGCCCTGCTTGTCCGTTTCTGGAACCAGGGCCTCCCAGGTCACTTTCATGAACCCCATGGGGCGGTCGGTTTCAGCTACAAACCAGGAAACGTGGCTCTCTGCCAGGCTCCGCTCAATTAGGGAAGGAGCATACTCGGCGTCCAGAAAATCCTTCATCTCTGCGTCTGACACCCACAGATGCTGAAAATGGGCGGGATAGATGCGGTATCCCAGCTCGCTTAAAAGCGTTGAATCCGCCACGGTGGCCTGTCGAATTCGAAGAGTCATGGAGGGTATCCTTACTAACCGCTTTAGGTGTGATGCCGTGCGAAACGAGAAAGACAAAAACAGTTACATTCTTGCCGCATATATTATTGCGGTGAACGACCTTAAGTACAGCCCGCGTATTATGGATCTCGCCCGACACACCAAAACGGGTGGGTAAAAACTCTCACCAGATCGCGCTAGTCTGCCTGATTTGAATGGATGACCAGGACTAACGATTAGAACGTATGGAAATTATTTTGATGCGGCATGGAGAACCCCATTACAGGGGCGCGCCAAGGGTCTCGTGCAGGGAAATGACCGAATGGATCGACAGCTATAACCTCTCTTCGACGGGCAGCGACAGGCCGCCTGAAAAGGCTCAAATTCAGGCGTACCGCGCGCTCACGTTTCTCAGCAGCCCTCTCCCGCGAGCCCTTTCATCGTTGAAAACGCTGGGGTGTGAACCGGATTTAATTGATGAGGTTTTTCGGGAAGCAGAGCTGCCGGTGTTCCGTATTCCGGGGTTACGGCTATCGCCTTTTTACTGGGCAGCGCTGTTTCGCGTTCTTTGGCTCTGCGGCCTGTCTGGCGAGGCAGAGTGCGTGAGCGTCGCAAAAGAACGTGCCGTTAAGGCGGCAGAAATCCTGGTGAATGTCGCGAAGGACTCTGACGGCCCCGTCTTGCTCATGGGGCACGGAATGATCAATCGGTTTATTGCGAAGGAACTGATCGCATCAGGCTGGAAAGAACAGACTTCCCGGGGTACCGGTTACTGGGGAGCGGGGATTTACAGCCTTGTGTAAGGGTACATACTGACACCGAGGATTTTTTCATCCTCGGCGCTTGGGTCATAGCGTCTGGCCAAGAATAACGCGATCAAACAGACGGTCTCCCAACCAGAGACGCATGCGGATGAGCATCTTTGCATACTTGCCGGCTGCATAGCGTGTACGCGGATGAGGGCTTTTAACGGCGCGGGCAACCACGTCCGCAATCACCTTCGGATCGCTGCCTCTGCCATTCCCGTATGCATTTTTGACCGATTTAGCCACCTTTTCCACGAGGCGAGCGTAAGGGCCATTTGCTGAACGTTTAACTATATTGCTGCTGACCACATCACCAAAGCCTGTCTCGATTAAACCCGGTTCAACAATCACAACCTTAATGCCAAACTCAGCCACTTCAAGACGCAGACAGTCAGACCATCCCTCAAGCGCATGTTTCGTTGCGTGATACCAGGCTCCCAGAAGGGTGTAAATCTTACCCCCCATAGAGGTGATATTAATAATGTAACCGCTGCGTCTGGCGCGCATGGCCGGGATCAGCAGTTGCGTAAGGCGGGCCGCACCAAACACGTTAACCTCAAACTGATAGCGAGCTTCATCAATACCGATCTCTTCTACCGGTCCATAGAGCCCAAAACCCGCGTTGTTGACCAATACGTCAACCCCACCTGTCTGCGACATGATGGTGTTCACTGCAGCCAAAATGTCTTCATCACGTGAGATATCCATCCGCAGAGGGTACGCGCCAAGCTGGGCGAGATCGTGCATTTTCTCAACGCTACGGGCAGCAGCGTAAACCTGATAGCCATCCTGAATAAGACGACGGGCGATGGCTTTGCCCATACCTGACGATGCACCGGTGACCAGCGCAGTTTTTTTGTCCTGAGTAAACATAGATACCTCGGTGAGTAGACTGTGGCTAGTTTGCCCTCCTTCGACCTCATGTTAACTAGCGTATCGCGCCATGTGACTAGCAAACTGCGCCATCAGAGCGATAAATACGCGCGTGTTTACTCAAGACGCATGGTTGACCTGGCCGCTTCAGGGGTCTGGCCGGTCCAGGTCATAAATGCGCGATAGAATGAATTAGGATCTTCGAACCCCAGCAAAAATGCGATCTCATAGCCGGAAAGACGCGTATTGCGAAGATAATGGCGGGCCAGGTGTTCGCGACACGCGTTGACGAGGTTGCGGAAATTGTCCCCTTCCAGCTCAAGCCTGCGCTGCAGCGTGCGCTTGCTCATTCCCAGGCGCTCCGCCGTTTTTTCGATAGTCGCTTCGTTACCGGGAATAAGTTCCAGAAGTACTGAACGTACGCGCTCAGCGGTTGAGGCCGTGTCATCTAACTGACCGAGACGACGCTGCAGTTCCGGTTCAAATACCTGCCACATTCCCTCATTTACCGTTAAAAAAGGCCGAAGCGCATCGGCTGCGGAAAAAGTGATGGCGGGATGTTCTCCGTATTGCACGTCAGTACCAAAGAAACGTGAAAAGTGGCTGTTCTGAACCACTGACGGTAGCGCAGAAACGCAGATCTTTAAGGGGGTAACCGGTTCGCGGGTTCCCAGCCGCAGAAGCTTGAGCAGGAATCCCAGCTCTGCCACCTGCAGAAACGGCGGAAGATCTGTCGCAAAAAGCCAGCGCGGTGAAACGGTCAGGTTGCCGTTGTGATCCACCTTTGTCTCCAGAACCATGGGCGCAATAAGCTGTTTATATCTGGCCAGACGCTGGACGGCCTGCATCATATTGCTGCTACACAGTGCGGCAAAGAGCGGTGGATCAAATACGTCCGCTGAGATCAGTTCAATAAGCGGAACGGGAAAGGCCGGATCGTTCGATTCGGCCTCCAGCGCGTCCCAGAAACGGATGTATTCATCCGTATCAAGCCCCCGCGCTTTTTGCACAAACAGATCGTCAGGTAATCCTGCCCTGCGAAGAATGCGTTCTGGCTCGAGCCCCGCGTCTTTCAGCAGCGTTTTCCAGCTTATATCGAGCGCGAAAGTGCGGTTATAGGCCATTTGCTCATTTCCGGTGTGAAGGTTATTGAACGCTTAGCATTATTGTTCATCAACCGATGAACGAGCGCAACGCAGTAACGAGGAGGAAAGCTTTTTAAACGGGATCTCGCCAGTCATTTTTCCCCTGTTAACCCTGATAATGCCTTCTTCAATGGTTTGATGACATCAGCTGTATTCACGCCCATTTGCGCATGAATAATTGCGCCGTCAATCAGCAGCATGATCTCGCTAACGACGCCCTCGTCAGCGGTTTTCGTCAGCAACGCAATGATTTTCTTTGTTTCTATTTTATGGTTGCGGCAAATCTCTTTAATTTCGCTTTCAATATCTTCAGATTTTGCCTCTGCGCTGGCGTTAATAAACGCGCAGCCGTGAAACTCGGGCGAAACAAACCATTCGTGAAGCGTTGCGGATAATGCATCAGACGCTGTCAGGCCTGCTTCGAGATGTCGACGCAGCGTAGTTTCAAACCAGTTAATCCATATTTCATGCCGGTACTGTAAATAGGCAAGAATAAGTAAACTTTTACTCGGAAAATGGCGATAAAACGTCACCTTCGTCACTTTCGACTCTCTAATCAGCGTATCTACCCCCGTGGCTTTGAAACCTGTGGAATAAAACAGATCGTGCGCCGTATGTAATATTTTATCCCTGACGCTGATTTTTTTATCGTTACTCATGACGGGTGTATTCACTTTTCGGCAGCCTCTAAAAGGAGTGTTGACAGCGTTATTTTTCAGGCATAGATTAGCGCAAGTAGACAGACCTGTCTACATAATAACAGACAGAGGTAATCGCAATGAACACACGTCCTCCTTTACCGCCCTTCACGCGTGAAAGCGCCATCGAAAAAGTCAGACTGGCAGAAGACGGCTGGAATAGCCGCGACCCGGCGAAGGTCGCGCTGGCCTATACGCTGGATACTCAATGGCGCAACCGCGCGGAGTTCGCCACCAACCGTGAAGAGGCACAGGCGTTTCTGGAGCGGAAATGGAAAAAAGAGCTCGATTATCGTCTGATTAAAGAGCTCTGGGCGTTTACGGATAACCGCATCGCCGTTCGCTATGCCTATGAATGGCATGATGATTCCGGCAACTGGTTCCGCTCTTACGGCAATGAAAACTGGGAATTCGAACCGGACGGACTGATGAAGCGCCGTTTTGCCTGCGTAAACGATATGCCGATAAAAGCCGCTGAGCGACTGTTCTACTGGCCGCTGGGCAGACGCCCGGACGATCACCCCTCATTGAGCGATCTGGGATTATAGTATTGTCGCCAAAATAAGAGATAGCGCGCATTTCGGTGACCACCTCAGGACTACGCTATGAGCGGTTTTCAGGAGGAACAAAATATGAAAAAGCTTCTGATATGTTGTTTGTTCGGTAATACCGCAAACGCTCTTGCCAAAAAAATGCAGTCCCTGGCAGAACAAGAAGGCTCTCCACTGATGATTAGCGCCGTTGGGCTGGATAACTTCGCCAGCGTCGCCCCCGCTTTCGACGGTTTTCTTATCGCGCCGCACATTCAGTACAAACTCGATGAGATACACGCAACGGTGGGCAATACGCGTTCAATCGCTATCATTGAGAGTCTTCCCTACGCGTCGCTGGACGCGAAGAAGGTGTTGAATTTCGTGAAGGAGCAAATGCCTGAACTGGCTGCCTGAGAGACAAGGCCGCATCGCTATTGCGGCCTCCTCGCCCCCGCTGACAGATAGATGCCATAGCGCGCGAAAAACAGTGATACACTTACCCCCACCTGGTTGATCGTCCCGTCTGAACGGTTCACGACGAAAACGAATGTAACCAAAATACGAAATGGTCACTCGTTGTCAATCGTAGCCCGTCACGCTAAGCTTAAATAATGACTAAAAATATGAACGCCCCATCAACGCGTGGTCCCCTTGACCACTCTGTCAGAGAGCAAATCGTCGAAGCGGCTTTTGAGCACTTCGGTCACTATGGCTATGAAAAAACCACCGTGGCCGAACTGGCTAAATCCATCGGTTTTTCAAAGTCCTACATTTATAAGTTTTTCGATTCCAAACAGGCTATTGGTGAAGTGATCTGCGCTAACCGCCTGGAGTTGATCATGGCGGCCGTGCTTGCGGCCATCAAAGATGCGCCGTCAGCAAGCGAAAAACTACGCCGTCTTTTCAAAGCGCTCACCGAGGCAGGCAGTGAGCTGTTTTTCCACGATCGTAAGCTTTACGACATTGCCGCCGTTGCCGCACGCGAGCAGTGGCCGTCGACTGAACGGTATGCAGAAAGCCTGATGAAGCTTATCGAGAGCATCATTATCGAAGGCAGGCAGGCCGGCGAGTTCGAGAGAAAAACGCCGCTGGATGAGGTCACCCAGGCCATCCACATGGTGATGTGCCCTTATATTAATCCCGTACAGCTGCAGTACAACCTCGAAACGGCCCCCGCTGCTGCTGTGCTGCTCTCTTCGCTGATTTTAAGAAGCCTGGCCCCCTAATTTGTGACCATTGACTTTATTGGTCACTAGTCAGAGAATGCGGATACCGTCCTGTTACGTCGATAAGGTTTCCCCATGCTCAGGCTCACTTCTGCCCGCGTTGCCGTTTATCTCCTGCCGTTTGCCCTGGTGGCGTGCGGCGATAATTCCGCGAGTGACGATCCGCGCACTCAGCCACCGCTCGTCAGATCCGCCTCTGTCGAGCTTGCGAACAATACCGCCCGCGCCTTTACGGGGGTGGTGGTCGCCAGAACGCAAAGCGATTTAGGCTTCAGGGTTCAGGGCAAAATCCTCGAACGCCTGGTGGATACCGGGCAGACCGTCAAGCAGGGCCAGCCGTTGCTGCGCCTCGATCCGGTTGACCTCAAATTACAGGCCCAGGCGCAGCAGCGCGCGGTGGATGCCGCCCGGGCGCGTGAGCGAAAAGCGTCCAGCGATGAGGCGCGCTATCGCGGCCTTGTGGCATCCGGCGCCGTATCTGCCTCGGAGTATGACCAGATCAAAGCCGCGGCCGATACGGCCAGGGCCGAGCTCAGCGCGGCCCGCGCGCAGGCTAACGTGGCGCAAAATGCCACGGGCTACGCCGTACTGCTGGCTGATTCAGACGGCGTGGTGATGGAAACGCTCGCTGAACCGGGCCAGGTCGTCAGCGCCGGTCAGGTGGTGATCCGGCTTGCCAGAGCGGGACAGCGCGAAGCGCTTGTGCAGTTCCCGGAGACCTTGCGCCCTGCCGTCGGCAGCGAGGCGCAGGCCACGCTGTATGGCAATGAAAAGCACCCGGTCACCGCAACGCTGCGCCAGCTCTCTGATTCAGCCGACGCCGCTACCCGCACCTTTGAAGCACGATACGTCCTGGAAGGCGCCCTGGCCAACGCGCCGCTGGGGGCCACCGTCACGTTGAACATTGCAGACGCGAAAGCGCAGGGCCAGGTCATGCAGGTTCCGCTGGCCTCGCTCTACGATGCGGGCAAAGGCCCCGGCGTCTGGCGCATTTCCGCTCCGCCAGCAAAGGTCGCCTGGACGCCCGTCAACGTGCTGAGCGTGGGTGAAGCTGCGGCGCAGGTCACGGGCGGCGTGAAGCCCGGCGAGAAGATCGTTGCGCTAGGCGCGCATCTTCTGCACGAGGGTGAAGTCGTCAGGCTTGCCGTACAACGCGATGCCACTCGCTCGGAGAACACGCCATGAGCGGAAGCCGCTTTAACCTGTCAGCACTTGCCGTTCGCGAGCGTTCAGTCACGCTGTTTCTGATCGTTCTCGTGACGATTGCCGGTATTTACGCCTTTTTTGGGCTTGGACGCGCGGAAGATCCGCCCTTCACCGTAAAGCAGATGACGGTGATCACCGTCTGGCCGGGTGCCACCGCGCAGGAAATTCAGGATCAGGTTGCCGAACCGCTGGAGAAGCGCCTGCAGGAACTCAAATGGTATGACCGGACGGAAACCTATACCCGCCCCGGCATGGCCTTTATCACCCTGTCATTGCAGGACAAAACGCCGCCCGCGGAAGTGCAGGACGAGTTCTACCAGGCGCGCAAGAAGCTTGGAGACGAGTCCCAGCGTCTTCCGGCGGGTGTCATCGGCCCGATGATGAATGACGAATTCGCGGATGTTACCTTTGCACTTTTTGCCCTGAAGGCGAAAGGCGAGCCCCAGCGGCAGCTGGTACGCGATGCCGAAGGCCTGCGCCAGCAGCTTCTGCACGTGCCTGGGGTGAAGAAAGTGAACATTATCGGCGAACAGGCCGAACGGATTTATATCTCCTTCTCGCACGATCGTCTGGCGACGATGGGGCTCTCGCAGCAGGATATTTTCAATGCGCTTAACAGCCAGAACGCGTTAACTGCCGCGGGCGCCATTGAGACCCGGGGCGCGCAGATATTCATCCGTCTGGACGGTGCTTTCGATGAACTGCAGAAGATCCGCGATACGCCATTTGTTGCTCAGGGGAAAACGCTCAAGCTCTCCGACGTGGCAACGGTAGAACGTGGCTACGAAGATCCTCCGACGATGCTGATACGCAATCAGCACGAGCCCGCCCTTCTGCTGGGCATCGTGATGCGTGAAGGGTGGAACGGTCTGTCGCTGGGTAAAGCGCTGGATGCGGAAACGGCAAAAATTAATGATGCCCTGCCTCTCGGCATGACCCTGACCAAAGTCACCGATCAGTCCGTGAATATCCGCTCGTCGGTTGATGAGTTTATGATCAAATTCTTCGTCGCCCTGCTCGTGGTGATGGTGGTCTGTTTTGTCAGCATGGGCTGGCGCGTGGGCGTGGTGGTCGCGGCGGCGGTCCCGCTGACGCTGGCGGTCGTCTTCGTGGTGATGGAGGCCGCGGGGATTAACTTTGACCGCGTCACGCTGGGCTCCCTGATCCTCGCCCTCGGCCTGCTGGTTGATGATGCCATTATTGCCATCGAAATGATGGTGGTGAAGATGGAGGAAGGTTACGACAGAATCAAAGCCTCAGCCTATGCCTGGAGCCATACCGCCGCGCCCATGCTGGCGGGTACTCTGGTGACGGCCATTGGCTTTATGCCGAATGGTTTTGCCCAGTCGACCGCCGGGGAATACACCAGCAATATGTTCTGGATTGTCGGCCTCGCCCTGATTGCGTCGTGGTTTGTCGCCGTGGTGTTCACCCCTTATCTGGGTGTGAAGATCCTGCCGAACATCCCGAAAGTGAAAGGCGGCCATGCCGCCATCTATAACACGCCACGTTACAACCGTTTTCGCCAGCTGCTTGGCCGCGTTATCGCCAGAAAATGGCGGGTGGCCGGCTCCGTGGTCGCCATCTTCATCATGGCCGTGCTCGGCATGGGGATGGTGAAAAAACAATTTTTCCCGACCTCCGATCGCCCGGAAGTGCTGGTTGAGGTACAGATGCCCTACGGCACCTCGATTGCCCAGACCAGCGCCGCCAGCGCAAAAATAGAAGCCTGGCTGAGCAAGCAGCCGGAAGCCAAAATCGTTACCGCCTATATTGGTCAGGGTTCACCCCGTTTTTATCTGGCGATGGCCCCCGAACTGCCCGACCCTTCATTTGCAAAAATCGTGATCCTGACGGACAGCGAGACGTCTCGCGAGGCGCTGAAGTTCAGGCTCAGAGAGGCCGTCGCCAGCGGCCTTGCGCCCGAAGCGCGCGTGCGGGTGACGCAGCTGGTTTTCGGCCCCTACTCTCCCTTCCCGGTTGCCTGGCGCGTGTCGGGACCGGACGTCGATACCGTGCGCGGCATCGCGGATAAGGTAAAAGCCGTGCTCCAGGCAAGCCCGATGATGCGAACCGTTAACACCGACTGGGGATCGCGGGTGCCCGTTTTACACTTTACCCTCGATCAGAACCGCCTGCAGGCCACCGGCTTAACTTCCAGCGCCGTCGCCCAGCAGCTCCAGTTTCTGTTATCGGGCGTGCCGATTACCGCCGTGCGGGAAGACATTCGTTCGGTAGAGGTGATGGGCCGCGCGGCGGGCGATATCCGCCTCGATCCGGCAAAAATCGAGGGCTTCACCCTTGTGGGTAATGCGGGACAGCGTGTTCCGCTGTCTCAGATCGGCAAAATTGAGATCGGCATGGAAGACCCGCTTCTGCGCCGTCGCGATCGCACCCCAACGATTACCGTGCGGGGCGATATCGCCGATAACCTTCAGCCGCCGGACGTGTCAACCGCCATCATGAAACAGCTCCAGCCGATTGTTGATGCGCTGCCGGCCGGCTACCGCATCGACATGGCGGGGTCGATTGAAGAATCGGGCAAAGCCACGCAGGCCATGTTGCCGCTCTTCCCAATCATGATTGCCCTGACGCTGCTGATCATCATTCTGCAGGTGCGTTCACTTTCGGCGATGGTAATGGTGTTCCTTACTGCTCCGCTGGGGCTGATAGGCGTGGTGCCGACCCTGCTGATCTTTAATCAGCCGTTCGGCATCAATGCCCTGGTGGGCCTGATCGCCCTCTCAGGCATTCTTATGCGCAATACGCTGATTCTGATCGGGCAAATCGATCATAACCAGAAGGACGGCCTCGATCCGTTCCAGGCGGTCGTCGAGGCGACGGTCCAGCGTGCGCGCCCGGTATTACTCACCGCCATGGCCGCCGTGCTGGCGTTCATTCCCCTGACGCATTCCGTATTCTGGGGAACGCTGGCCTGGACGCTGATCGGTGGAACGCTGGGCGGGACGATAATAACGCTCGTCTTCCTGCCCGCGATGTATGCGATCTGGTTCCGGATCCGCCCTGTGGAACAACGCGTGCAGCCCACCACGGAAAACGTGTAAACTACCATCGGTAGATAACTATATTGAGGAAAGCATGGTTGTTAAGCGCTTAAGAAAAGAGGACCGCCGCGTGCAACTGCTGGAAGTTGCGCGTGGAATTGTCCGCCAGCAAGGCACGGAGGCACTGACGCTGGGCTATCTGGCTGAACGGGCCAACGTGACAAAGCCTATTCCCTACGATCACTTCGGCGATCGCGAAGGGCTGCTGATGGCGCTGTACCAGGATTATAGCGATCGGCAGCTGGCGAAATTCCGTGAGACGCTGGCGGTAGACAGCAAAACGCTGGAAAAGACAATCCGCTTTTTCAGCGCTGCCTATATCGATTGCGCGATAACCGCCGGGCCGGAAACCGGGCCGATCGCCGCGGCGCTGTCCGGTTCCCGCGCGCTGCAGACGTTTCGGGAGGCCTGCGTGGCCGAATGCGCCGACTGCCTGCGCACCGCGCTTTCTCCTTTTATCGTGCTGAAAGGTGTTCAGGGTGAAGCGGTGCTGACGGCCATCATTGGTGCCGCGGACGCGCTCAGTAGCGCCGCGGGTAACGGCGTGCTCGCCCGAAATGTGGCGGAAGATATGCTCAGCGGCGCCATGTCCGGCGTGCTGGAGACCTACGCCAATAGCACAAAATGATCGTAGAAGGCGGATTGACACCTAAGTTACCAATAGTAATATAGGTGTCAATTCACTCCCCTGTTGAGGTTTCTATGTCTGCTACAAACGTCATCAAGAATGCGCTGATCGTGACGGCTCACCCTGTCGAAAATTCGTTATCTCATTCACTGGCAGATCGCATTGCCGGAAAGCTTCGCGAACAAGGTATGCAGGTTGAAATTGCCGACCTGCATGCCGAAGGCTTTAATCCGGCCATGTCTCGCCCCGATCTGGATCTGTATCACGGTGATGCCAGCGCCCTCCCCGACGATATTCTACGCGAGCAGCAGCGCGTCGAGCGTGCGGATATGCTGGTGTTTGTCTTCCCGGTGTACTGGTGGTCGGTTCCCGCGCTGTTGAAAGGCTGGTTCGATCGCGTACTGACCCTGAACTGGGCGTATAAGGTGGCCGACGACGGCCGGATCGTGGGCAACTTACGGGATGTTCCCGTTCGCCTGATTGCCACTGGCGGTAGCGATCTCACCGGATTTGATAAACACGGCTATTCGACGGCGATTCAAACGCAGATAATCGAAGGGGTATTTGGCTTCTGCGGGTTGAAGAACGTTAAGCTCGATATCCTCTACCAGGCAGACACGGCGACGCCTGAGCAGGTTGAGGATTTCCTGCAAAGCCTCGGCAATATTAAATAATATCAGCCAGTGAACTTTATATCATCCGGGCGCAGCAGCACTGGCTCACAGCCACAGGGGAAAGCCCGGCAATCTTTGTCCATTGTCTGCCTGACTCCTTTAAACTTCATGTGCTGGCTCTGGTGCACTGAGAGCCATCAACCCCGTATTAGCCAATCCGGAAGAATTCAGAGCCAGTCTGATAAAATAGAGCAGACATCCCGGCCTTCATTTAGCACTACGATTGCAGGTGGCAGGGCGGTAGAAAATGATTTCAGGGTCACCTTCATCAAGGTTGTCTATGTAACCGCTTGGTCTGAAGCCCAACCTGACAAACAACTCCTGCATCTGCCTGTTCGACATGTTGGCGGAACCGAACAATTTCGAGTCGGTGAAAGCTGACTCGAAATGTCTAACAATTGCTGTGCCTAACCCCTGGTTACGATATTCTACGCCTACCATCACCATCTCAATAAAAGGCTGGTCAAAGAAATGGCGCGTTAATACGCCGTAAGCGACCACCCGATTATTTACCTCTGCAACACAACAGCACGCCGACCTGAGCCAGTAACGAATTTGGTCACGTCGCGCCATGCTCTCTGCGGCAACTGAGTCGATGGCGCAAAGCGCCTCATAGTCATCAATACTGGCTGAACGTACGCACATGATCTCATCTTCTCCGTTGTAGCCAACTGCAATAGTTGTCAGAGTCCGAAGTAGGCTTTTTGAAACTTAATCGCAATAAACTGTTTTTTCATTGTGTTACGGAACTCCCTTTTTATACTTGACCATCATAATAAAAAGTTGAAGACAGTTCTCTAAAGAAGAAAATGTGACATTTTAAATTTGCAATAACACGTTGCACCTACTGATGTTGGTGTATTGAAGAGAATCTCTCACCAGGGCTATAACTGGACACGATAGTTGCGTTAACAGCGAAATAAACAAAGGTCATTGCATGGTTAAGTCAGTTCAGCCAACAACCCCCCTCACCACCACCGACACCTTCGGCGGCGTGGGCGTATCTGTAGCGAACGACTGACAAACAGAACCTCATCCCCGCCAATCTGGACGGGGAAATGTGTCTCCGTTCATCACCTTTTGAATGGAGAAAGAAAATGGTTTCATCTGACAATGCTCTCTTAGTTATCGACATGCAGCAGGGACTGTTCAATGACCCGGTTTCCCCCTGTTCCGCCGATGCCGTTCTGGCAAATATCCGTTTGTTAATAGCCAAAGCGCGTCACGCGCAGGTGCCCGTCTTTTTTGCCCGCCATACCGGGCCTGATAACTCTCCGTTTTCAGAGAAGAGTCCGTTAACAATCCTGCTACCCGAACTGGAGGTGAAGCGTGAGGTGGATGTTGTTTTCACAAAGCGCTATCCCAGCTGTTTTCGGGATACCGTATTGCAGCGTGAACTTAATCAGAGAGGCATCAAACAGCTGGTCATTGCCGGGATGAAGACAGAGTTTTGTGTCGATACCACTTGTCGGATTGCACCGGAACTGGGTTTCAGGACGGTATTGATTTCAGATGCACATACCACAATTGATAATGAATATTTATCTGCCAATGACATCATTACTCATCACAACAGCACGCTGGCAGGCCCATTCGTGACGCTGTCGACTGCCAGTGACTGGCATTTTAATACGGTCAGTTGAGTCAGCGGGATCTTGTCTATCTTGCCCGGCTCGCCTTTACGCGCGCCGGGCACCGGAGGGTATCTCTACAGGGTAAAACCACCGTCACCCACCTGCGCCTGAGCGTACCATTTCATCAGCTCGGCGGTGCCGGGCGCGTTTTCCGCCGGTGACCATGGGGCGGTATCGTGCTCAGCCACGGGCTGGTAACCGCCGTGTTTTACCTCAAAAATAACGCCGCCTTTATCAAGCGACAGCACGGCATGCCAGGTCCCTGCGTCCATCTCCAGCACCCTGCACTCTTCACCTAACACAACGCGCTGGGTCACGGTACCGTTGTCATCAAAATTCAGCACCAGAAAGCGGCCGCTAAGCGCGGTCAGCAGTTCAAACGTGTGCGGGTGGCGATGGGGACGAACATAGGTACCGGGCTCCATCGCAATGGCCAGACGCTGCACCGGGTCGCTCAGTTCAGGATGTAAATTACGATGCGCGCGTAAGCGAGGGGAATTTGCGGCCTGCTCGCTCTGTTGCTGCAGGTCACTGAAAGTAATTTGTTTCATATACACCTTTATGAATGGGGTCAGCTGACGGCAACCCGCTTGCCGCAAGACGTTATACCATTTGGAACAGTCGCTGAGCCATGGCATTTGTGAAACAAATCGCTGCAGGGAGAGATTACACGAGGCTGATGTCCGAAGCGCCACTTTTCGCGGCGACAGCGCGCACAACGTTGAGTAAAACTCACACTGATTCTCACTATTTATCGTTTTTCAAACACGTTTATCTTGAAATACCATCCGCACATCCCTGGGATATATTTATCACGTCTAAAAATAATGAATACCAAGCCTGTATGGAGCACCTATGACACTCGATGTTTTATTCCGTGTGACGAAAATTATCGCGGCACATAAAAACAGTACCGGTGAAAGTTTACATGAAATAATAAAGATTCTTTCAGCAGAAAAAGAGAGCTCAGAAGCACTGTCACCTTTTATCCATCGGCTGCATCTGCTCTCTTTCGCTCAGGGCAATCCAGGCAACGCCGAAGAGCTGCTGGCAGCGCATTTACCAAAAGATGACGGGATCCTCCCACTGCTTGACTTCGCGGACTGGCCCCGGGTACGTTACGCAGCATCAGGCGAAGTGCAGACGCCGGAATCAGAGGAGTATTTCCGTAAAATGACCTCGGCTGCTAATCTGTTACGTTCAGCGCTGATCGATGCCGAACGCGCCAAGGGAACGCCTGCGCTGTATATTCTCGATAAATTACTCAACCTGAATAGCGCCCTGCCGGAAAGATATAGAAAAATGGCAAACATTCCCTACGCGTAAATACATTTAATATGCAGGACATCCGGTAAGGAATATCCTGCATTGATATTGTTAAAGCCGTTTTTCATCGTATTCAAGACAGACGATATCCAGGGCGGGAACAACCGGCGAGTTAAGGTTAAGCCAGTTCAGCAGCCGTTCAATACTCTGCGCTCGGAGCGAATTTTTCGGCCAGACAAGATAGTAGCCGTCTCCCGTGGCGATGGCTTCCCTGAAGGGCAATGCGAGCAAGCCACTTTTCAGGGCTTCCAGCGTGAGACGAAGGTCCGCCATCGCGACGCCGTGTCCGTTCATGGCGGCCAGGCTTCCCTGCTCCAGGGTGTCGAACACTATTCCGCCGCTTACGTCGAGCCCCGGGAATAACCCCGTCCTTTTCAGCCAGCGGCGCCAGTCACGTCGGTCCGGGGAGGGATGAATAAGATCGCACTGCGGAAGATGCTGTCGGGCTGATTCAAGCAAGGATGGGGTGCAAACCGGAACAAGCCATTCACTGAAAAGCAGCCGGCTCTCTGTTGCTTCGCCAAAATAGCCATTACCGAGGAGGATCGCGCAATCGTAAGGCTCACGGCTGAAGTCAACCGTGTCGAAGTCCATCCAGACGCTGGCAATTTCGATTTTGGGTTTCGCATGGTTCTCGCGAAAGGTTTTCAGGACATTAAGAAGCCATCGCATCGTCAGGGTGCTGGGCGCCTTAAGACGCAGAAGGTGATTTTCACTTTTGAATGCGCGGCAGGCCCACTCGATGCTGGTGAAGCTTTCGCTAAGATGACCGGCCAGAATGCGCCCAGCATCACTGACCTCGACTCTCGGGCCTTGCCGCTTAAAGAGCTCACAGTCGAACCACATTTCAAGCGTCCGGACATGTCTGCTGACCGCCCCCGGCGTGATGTTGAGCGCTTCAGCGGCCTTGCTGAAGGAGTTCAACCGCGCGGCAACTTCAAACGCGCGCAGGGCATACAGTGGAGGTAAGGACATAATTTCCCTTTCGGTGAGGTTTATTCATGCTGTGGTTTTATCGGTACCCGGCGACGTATCCACCTCGTCCTCGGGCGGGAACGCCAGCAGTAACTCCCTGAGCAGGGACTCAAGCTGCGAGCGCTGTGCGTCAGATAAGTTTCTCAGCAGCGCATTTTGCGTTTGGGTATGAACGAGCAGCGCCTGTTCGATACGCTCCAGCCCGAGGGACGTCAGGCTTACGAGGGTGCTGCGCTTGTCATAGGGATCGGCAACTCGCCGGATAAGCCCCTGTTGTTCGAGGTGCGTAAGCCGGTTCGTCATCGCCCCGGAGGTGATCAGTAGCGATTTATACAGCTGCGTGGGCGAAAGACAGTACGGCTCTCCGGCGCGACGCAGCGTGGCGAGCACGTCAAATTCGCCCTCGCGAAAGCCAAACGGCGCCATGGCCTGCGCGCGTTTTTTTCCCAGATGCTTCATTAGCCTGAGCATTCGGCCAAAAATTTTCATCGACGAGGCGTCCAGCTCAGGCATGGCGCGGTTCCACTGGTCGACGACGAAGTCTACATGGTCTTTCATTTTCACCCCTGATGGCGTGGGAATTTATCGTGTTGTGCGGTACATCTTACACAAAAACACATTTTATCTTAACGTTAAGATAAATGCTCGCGGCGATTTGCCCGGGCTATTCACAACCGAAAAGGATTCCATGTTGAAACGCACGTCTCCAGTACTCTTCGCCCTTATCGCGTTTATCGTCGGGTTGAACCTGCGCCCCATTCTGGCATCTGTCGGGCCGCTTTTTTCCGTGCTCCAGCGCGAAGCGGGACTGACGGCCACACAATTCAGCCTGCTGACCACCCTGCCGGTCGCGATGATGGGTCTGGCCGCCCTGTGCGGCCCCTGGCTGTTAGCCAGAGTCGGTGCCGTCCGGGGGATCGCGATCGGTCTTTTCATCCTGCTGGTGGCCTGTTTATTACGCGGGTTGAGCGCTTCGCTGGCGGGGCTGATGGGCACAGCGTTACTGGGCGGGGCCAGCATCGGCACGATCCAGGCATTAATGCCCGCCCTGATTAAAAAAGAGTATGCCCAAACGGCCAGCACGGTCATGTCGCTGTTCAGCACGGGCATTATGGCGGGTGCGGCACTAGCCGCCGCCAGCGCCGAACCGTTGTTTTCGTGGCTGACGCTGAAACCGGCGCTGGCCATGGCAGGCCTGTTGGCACTGCTTGCGCTGATGCTGTGGCTGGCCCTCGTAACGCGTTCGCAAAGTGAAAATACGGCCCACGAAGCCGTTACGCTCACCGCCTCCCGGACAGGGTTACTGCTGCTCTTTTTCGGCGTCGGGACGGGAGCCTATACGCTGGTGCTCGCCTGGCTGCCTCCGCTCTATATTCAGGCGGGATGGTCCGCACGCAGCAGCGGCTATATGCTGGCCTGGCTGACGTTAACCGAGGTGGTCGCAGGGTTTGCCGTCTCCGCGCAGATTGATAAATTCCCCGACCGCCGCGTTCCGCTGATTACGGTCCTGCTGCTGCTGCTCGCAGGATTACTGTGTCTGGTCTTTGCGCCGGGCACCACGCCGGTGTTATCAACACTGCTGCTTGGCACAGGGATCGGTGCCCTCTTCCCGCTGTCGCTCATCGTCACCTTCGATCACGCCCGCACGCCCGCGCAGGCCGGGAAGCTATTGTCTAACGTTCAGGGAGGGGGATATATGATTGCTGCGCTAATGCCGTTAATTGCGGGGATTGTTCGCGACAGCGCTGTTTCACTAACCAGCGCATGGCTGGTCATGAGCGCGGGTGTTATCCTGCTGATCGTCATCGCGCTGAAGTTTAAACCCGTCGTGAAAGCGCAACCGCGGTGAATGCGGTACCCGATTTGAGAGCCGTACTATAAATTTTCCAGCCAATTAAGGAGTGGATATGTCGCAGACGTTACCGGGAATTGATGTCTTATTTATCGCCGGCTTCGGGCCTATTTCGCAAAGCATCGACGCCAGCACCGCGTTTTATGTCCAGACGCTCGGTTTGCCGCTGAAGCCGATGGAAGGAAATGCCGACTATCTGCTCACTGAAGAGAGCCAGTTGCCGGGCGCGAAGCATTTTGCCGTCTGGCCGCTCTCACAGGCGGCAACCTCCTGTTTTGGCGAAGCGCACTGGCCCTCTGAATACCCGATACCGCAGGGATGGATTGAATACGAGGTGCAGGACCTGGATTCCGCTACCCGCATCCTGAGCGAAAAAGGCTATCGCCTGCTGGTGCACAACCGCATCGAACCGTGGGGACAGACCGTTACTCGCCTGCTCAGCCCGGAGGGCCTGCTGACCGGCCTGACAATCACGCCGTGGCTGCGCGGGTAAACGGAATTTATTGTGGCGCCGGTTACAGTGAGTCAACTGACTGCTATTTTGCACCGAGCCGGTAATGATTTAAATATTATCGGCCACCTCCTTCAGGCGGCCCAAAGTTAAATATCGCCCCTTACGTCAAATTATAAAAAAAATTACCAAAACTGGCAGTTGATTCTTATTTGTGTGGCTTTTAACATTTCCCTGCAACTCATTGATTAATTTGTTTTAGGGAAATAAAAATGACAAGAAATATTGTTGCGGGAATGATGATGGCCGCGTTTTCAGGGGCGGTATATGCAGGTACCTCACAAGTCACACCGGATTTTTCACCGGAAAGCTTCACGGTTTCAGCGTCCGCCGGGATGCTGAGCGGAAAATCTCACGAGATGGTTTATGACGAAGTCACAGGAAGAAAAGTTAGCCAGCTGGACTGGAAAATAAAAAATGTCGCTATTCTGAAAGGCGATATTTCCTGGGACGCGTACTCATTCTTGACGCTGAACGCCCGCGGCTGGACCTCTCTGGCATCAGGCTCAGGTCACATGGATGACTATGACTGGATGAATGCCAAACAATCCTCCTGGACAGACCATTCAAGCCATCCTGCGACCAACGTGAACTATGCCAATGAATACGATCTCAACGTAAAAGGCTGGATCTTCCAGGGCGATAATTATAAAGCGGGCATCACCGCAGGTTATCAGGAAACCCGCTTCAGCTGGACGGCGACCGGTGGTTCTTACAATTACGACAACGGCGCCTATCAGGGGAATTTCCCGGCAGGCGAACGCGGCATTGGTTATAGCCAGCGCTTCTCTATGCCGTATATTGGCCTGGCAGGACAGTACCGCTTTAATGACTTTGAATTTAACGCCCTGTTCAAATTCAGTGACTGGGTTCGCGCGCATGATAACGACGAGCACTATATGCGCGATCTGACCTTCCGCGAGAAGACTTCTGATTCCCGCTATTATGGCGCATCCGTTGATGCCGGATATTACGTGACGCCGCACGCCAAAGTTTTTGCTGAATTTACCTATAGCAGTTACGAAGAAGGTAAAGGCGGTACGCAGATTATTGATACCAATACCGGGCAGTCCGGCTCTATTGGCGGGGACGCTGCGGGAATTTCTAACCACAACTATACCATTACAGCGGGTCTGCAATATCGCTTCTAATTCAGACGTTAAAACAGACCAGGCCCCTTACGGGGCCTGAGATTGATGACAAACCCTGCCATCAACATTTTTGCCGGGTGGCGCTGCGCTTACCCGGCCTACATTTCACACCGGGCGAAACCCACAAATTGCACTGTGTCAGCAGTCTGAAATTTCGGTTTCGGGTAAATCGATGATAACCAGTGTGCCAAAGCTGCCGATTTCCACCGTATGAGGCACGCCCGCTTTGGCTATATAAAGCTCGCCCGAGCTTACAGAGATTTTTTTGCCGTTAACACTCAGTTCCAGACGACCGTCAATGACCAGTAATCCCTCGTCGTACTCATGCACCTCTTCAGTGACCGAGCGCTCATCCATTCGCAGAATTTTGAGATTTGTTTCCCCAACGCGGCCTAGTACATGAGAGCGCCAGGCCTCATTTAATGCATCTGCTTCAGTCTTAAGGTCATAAAGCGACATACGGTCGTTTCCTTTGATATTCGTATGGAGCATTTATGCCATATAAATTCTCTTTCGCTATATAACAAATCGGGGAAAACAAGGCGAAAAACAGACTAAAGAAAGGCCATCAGGCCCGCTCCAATCGAAGACGCTTAGCTTTCCAGGGCAGCCAGAATCGCTGCTTCCATTTTCTCGGGCTTTGTCATCGGTGCAAAGCGCTTGAGAGGTTCCCCGCTGCGTCCGATCAGGAACTTCGTAAAGTTCCACTTAATACGCCCGCCCAGCACGCCGGGCAGTTCGTTTTTCAGATAACGAAACAGCGGGTGCGCTTCAGTTCCATTTACCTCTACTTTCTCGAACATCGGGAAACTGACGCCGTAGTTGATGTAACAGGTTTTTGAAATATCATCGGCACCACCGGGTTCCTGCTTACCGAACTGGTTGCAGGGGAAGCCAAGCACCACCAGCCCTTGTGCCCCGTATTTCTTGTATAGCGCTTCAAGCCCGGCGTACTGAGGCGTGAAGCCGCACTGGCTTGCCGTATTCACGACCAAAACCACTTTACCCGCGTAGTCGGCCATAGGGATCGGTCGGCCATCCAGGCTGGTCGCTGTAAGTTGGTAAAAGCTAGTCATATAATGCAGAACCTGTTCTGTCCAAATCCAGGATTTGGATACAAAAATTATCATATCGCCAAACAATTTTGACTGTACTGTAAAATATAACATGAAATTTTATTTATTCTTCACGCATGCAGCCAACACGAATTGTATAATGAGGAAACAATGGTTGCATCATTATTTTATTGTTGAATATAAATAACTTTGGTGAAAGCGCCATTACATCATAGATGTTATCTAGAATTAATCTAAAATTACTTTTAAATACAGGAACATATGCATCATCCGCTATTACATAAACATCTTCATGGCCAAATGCCAGTTCATACAACCTTTCATCCACGAGTTCAAAATCAGTAAAATCCATTTGCGACCACAATAGCCCTTCGTTATGAAAGGGATAGCGATGAAAAGTATCTATCGCAACGCAAAGCCTTTCTCCTTCGATAATTTCAAAATCGCCACTCAACGCCGCTTGGCATTCAGAAAACAATGACATATCAACCCCTTAGAAATCTTAATTTTATCTATTATATTCTCTTAATGGGCTTGTAAATTCAAGGATGATTAAAAATTTGCGTCACATGAAACCGTTCTGGTAAATGAGGTACGGGATGAGGCAATAAAGGATCGTAATACACACCGTCGTGGCAAGCAATCCAGTGGCGCACTCCATTTTTAACATTATTCCAGCGCCCATGAAATATACCATCGATTGTAGGTTCGCTAGTCCCAGCGTGTCTTCTAAACGAAACGTTCTCTAACCCGATATACAGCAAAAATCTTTTCATTTGCGCAAGATTGACACGCTTATATTTATCGCAGAAACCATTTCCCATCGCAATTGTTAACGTTTCCTCATAACTCTTTTGCAGTAAACGGGCCATTACGGCAATACCACACCCTTCTTTTTTGCATGGCTGCATTACATGCATATAGGTCATATTAAGTTCTCCTAAGCTTGATGTTTGGCGTATGAGTAGGTCATTATTCAGAGAGGGATATTCAATTCAGTGAGGCTGCTCCTCTTTTAAACCACTCCCTCTCACTTGTTTTAGAATTCTATAATTGTTTCAATGAATAAGAATTAGAGACACTGGATCCATCGCTATAAATCTCTGTGATAATGACTTTTTTACCCTCGATAGAATATCTTACCGTACTGTCCGCCGGATCATCCCTCCAGCGACCGGTACTCTCAGGATTATCTGAAGCCCACATAACCTGATCGCCAATGAGTTTGCATTTGATTGCCCAACGGGTACCATCGTTTTGTCTGATGTAATGTACATAAGCAATGCCGGATTCAACCTTATCCAGCTGCATGATCTTATGGTCGCGGCCAAACATTGCCGCTGAAGCAGCCTTGCAAATCTCACCAACCGTGACTTCAGAAGCTTCTGCTGGCGCAGTAAATATCAGAGGGACAAGAAGTAAAAATTTTTTCATCCGAATCATCCATTTTTTATTTTCATAAATTACGTTTAACACCTATTTTATTATCGGCTCTGTGACGCATTCCTTGACAACAATAAAGCGTTGCGACGTCAAACTGGTTAAGAAACCACCACCCCGACTCAACCAGCTGTTAAATTTCTGCAACGGATTGCCTGAGGCAAATTAAGTGAGTAATATCCGCTCTTTCGGGTAAAGAAAAATGTCTGTAACCGATTCACTTCTCGCTTTCTCCTTCGCTGCACTCTTGCTCACCCTCACCCCGGGCCTGGACACGGCTCTCATTCTTCGGACAGCCTGTGCTGAAGGGGGAAAAAAAGCGTTTCAGGCTGCACTTGGCATTGATGCTGGCTGTTTTATATGGGGAGCGCTGGTTGCGCTGGGTCTGGGTGCTCTGCTGGCGGTTTCAGAACTGGCTTACACGGTGCTGAAAGTTTGTGGTGCCGCCTACCTAAGCTGGCTGGGCTTGCAGCTGCTTATACGCCCCCGGACGTCCTTCAGTCACAGCGATAGCAATGCCGCTTCCCGGGGAAACTGGTTTATCAGAGGGATGCTTGGGAATGTGCTTAATCCCAAAATGGGTATTTTCTATGTCTCTTTTTTGCCTCAGTTTATACCTGCCGGACATTCCCCTTTTCTCTGGACGTTTTTCCTCGTCGGCATCCACGTAACAATCGGGACGATGTGGTCAGCCACGCTCATCGTATCCACGCATTTTGCGTCGGCGATGTTGAAAAAAAGGCGCGTTGTCACCGCTATGGACAGGGTGACAGGAGGATTGTTTTTATGCTTCGCGGCTAAACTTGCTCTGGGTTCGAGATAAGCTCACTACGTCCGCTTCTCCCGCGAAGCGGACCTTCCACCTTACACCGCCGACTTCGGCCGTAAATTCTCGTCAAACGTCAGCCGTTTCCGCTCAGGCTCAACCTCGCGCAGCGGCTCCACCTGATGCATCGTCAGCTTGCAGCGTTCGACCAGCACCTGATACTCCCGCGTGCCCTGCTGTTTCCAGGCCAGCTCCTGCTCGCTCAGCTCGCGGATCGCTTTGGCCGGGCTGCCGATAATCAAATGGTTAGCGGGCATCTCCGCTTTCGCCTTCACGAACGCCGCCGCGCCGACGATGCTGTTTTCACCGATGACCGCGCCGTCCATCACCACCGCGTTCATGCCCACCAGCGCATTGCGGCGGATAATGCAGCCGTGCAGAATGGCGCTGTGGCCGATATGCCCGTCCTCTTCCACCACCGTGTCCTGCTCCGGGAAGCCGTGCATCACGCAGTTATCCTGAATGTTCGCACCGTCTTTCACCACGATACGACCAAAGTCTCCGCGCAGGCTGGCATTCGGGCCGACATACACGCCTTTGCCCAGAATCACGTCGCCAATCAGCACCGCCGTTGGGTGAACATAGCTCTCGTCCGGCACCACCGGCGTCAGGCCGTCAATTTGATAAACAGGCATCTTCACTCCTTATGCGCTCGTAAGACCACCAAAGCGTTGATAGTAGAGCGTGCCGGGCACGGGCAGTTCGCCGACGGAGGTTTCGCCCTTCTCGCTGACAAACGCCAGCGCCCCCGGTGCCACACGCTGATAAATATTGATGCAGAGCTGTCGGGCGCTTTGTCCCGCCCAGTGCGCGGGCAGTAACTCTTCCGGCAGCAGCGGGTCTTTCAGCACCACGCGACGATAAAAGTGAATCAGTAACAACTGGATCTGGAAGCAGCGTTCCGGCGTCAGCTCCTCCGGCGCGGCCTCTTTCAGCAGCGGCAGCAGCGGGCGGAACGAGCTGATAAACGTCTCGTACATCGCGTTTTGCTCGGTCAGCTGCCAGCACTCTTCTACCCGTGAGCGCAGTGCGGCGCGGGAGAGCGCCAGCGGCGAATGGGCTTCAAAGAAAATCACGTTTTCCGCCACGCCGGCATCGTGAAGCAGAGACTGCACGTCCGCCAGATGCTGCGACGGCGAGGCCATCAGGCTCGGCGCCAGCGTGCCAAACCCCTGCCAGATAAGCTGTTTTTTAACGTCGGCAAGGGTGTTTTTATCCAGCCCCTCGGAGAGCAGCAGTAACCATTTGCCGTCCCAGGCGGGCAGTTCCGCGCGGTAGATCTTGTTTTCTGCGCGACGCGTCAGGCGCAGGCCTTTATCGCTCAGACGGTAAAAGCTGCGCCGCCCGATGCGCGAGACGTCCAGCCAGCCCTCTTTGTTGAGGCGAAACAGCGCGGTGCGCACGAAGCGCTCGCCAAACCCCATGCCTTCCAGCAGAGCGGCAAGGCTGCCGAGCCAAATCTCCCCGCCGCGATGGGAAAGCGCGTCACCGTATAACGAAGAGATAAGCGACGTCCCGCTGACGGGAACGGAGCTAACCGCGTGCTGGATAAAGGCGTCGAGTTTATTCATGTGATTCATTCTGTTGTTATTTTTGTCCTGGATGAATCATAGCATACGAATTTGGGGTGTACCCTCACCCTCTCCCAAAGGGAGAGGGAACTTAATACACCCTCTCCCTTTGGGAGAGGGCTGGGGTGAGGTAAATTCAACCGTTGGCTGCCACTTTACGCAAATCAAACACCCGGCAGGCTTTCCCCTCCGAGCGCGGGATGCTGCCGCAGTTGACGATCGTCACGTCGGTGGAAATCCCGACCATCGATTTGATCCGGTGGCGCAGCTGGTGGCACACCTGACAGCGCTGCTCGTGGGTCAGCGTCAGGCTGCTCTCTTTCAGCTCCACCTTCACGGAAAGTGAATCAAGATGGCCGCGGCGGTTCACCTCCAGCTGGTAGTGCGGAGAGAGATGTTCGAACTTCACGATCTCCTCTTCCAGCTGCGACGGGAAGACGTTGACCCCGCGGATGATCAGCATATCGTCACTGCGACCGCTGATGCGGTCCATACGGCGCATACTGCGTGCGGTCGCCGGCAGCAGACGCGTCAGGTCGCGGGTGCGGTAGCGGATCACCGGCAGCGCCTCTTTGGTCAGCGTGGTGAACAGCAGTTCGCCCTGCTGACCGTCATCCAGCGGCGTGCCGTCATTCGGGTTGACGATCTCCGGGTAGAAGTGGTCCTCCCAGATAGTTGGGCCGTCGACGGTTTCGATACACTCCATCGCCACGCCCGGCCCCATCACTTCGGAGAGGCCATAAATGTCCAGCGCCGTAATGCCCAGGCGTTTTTCAATTTCGCGACGCATGGCCTGCGTCCACGGCTCGGCGCCGAAAACGCCCACGCGCAGGGAACAGCTGCTGGCATCGCCGCCCATCTGGCGCTCAAGCTCTTCAATCAGGTTAAGGCAGTAGGATGGCGTCACCATGATCATGTCCGGCTGGAAATCACGGATCAGCTGGGCCTGTTTCTCCGTCTGGCCGCCGGACATCGGGATCACCGTCGCGCCTAAACGCTCGGCGCCGTAGTGCGCCCCCAGCCCGCCGGTAAACAGGCCATAGCCATACGCCACGTGAATTTTGTCCTTCGCGCTGCCGCCCGCGGCGCGCAGGGAGCGGGCCACCAAATTGGCCCAGTTGTCGATGTCGTTTTGCGTGTAGCCCACGACGGTCGGTTTGCCAGTGGTGCCGGATGACGCGTGAATGCGCACCACCTGCTCCATCGGCACAGCAAAGGTATCGAACGGATAGTTATCCCGCAGGTCCTGCTTAGTGGTGCACGGGAATTTACGGATATCCGCCAGCTCTTTGAAATCGTCAGGGTGAACGCCCGCGGCGTCAAACTTGCGTTTGTACATCGGCACGTTGTTATAGGCGTGGTGCAGCGTCCATTTCAGACGCTCGGTTTGCAGCGCCTGTAACTCGTCAAGGGAGGCCGTTTCAATCGGATCAAGCTTTGTTGTATTTGTCATTGTAGGGTACTCACATTGTTTTTATGCTCAAACACGCTCAAGGATCATGGCAATGCCCTGACCCACACCGATGCACATCGTACACAGCGCGTAGCGCCCGCCGCGTCGGTGCAGTTCATTGCTCGCGGCCAGCGCCAGCCTGGCGCCGCTCATCCCCAGCGGGTGGCCCAGCGCAATCGCGCCACCGTTCGGGTTGACGTGTGCGGCATCATCCGGCAACCCCAGCTGACGCAGCACGCCCAGCGCCTGCGCGGCGAACGCTTCGTTAAGCTCAATCACGTCCATATCGTTAATACTAAGTCCGGCGCGCTCCAGCACCTTACGCGTGGCGGGTACCGGGCCGAGCCCCATCAGACGTGGCTCCACGCCTGCCGTTGCCATCGCCACGATCCGCGTGCGCGGGATTAACCCCTGTGCCAGTGCCATCTTCTCACTGGCGATGAGCAGCGCCGCGGCGCCGTCATTGACGCCGGAGGCATTTCCCGCCGTCACCACCCCGTTCTTGCGGAACGGCGTTTTTAGCCCGGCGAGCTGCTCGAGCGTGGTGTCCGCGCGCGGGTGTTCATCCACGCTGAACGCCGTGACCGCGCCCTTTTTACCCGGCACCTGCACCGGCACGATCTCCTGCGCCAGAATGCCGTTCTGCTGCGCCCGAGCGGTACGCTGCTGGCTGCGCAGCGCGAACGCGTCCTGATCGGCACGACTAATATTTAACAATTCAGCTACATTCTCTGCCGTTTCCGGCATAGTGTCAGTTCCGAATTGCTGATGCATGAGCGGATTCACAAATCGCCAGCCGATGGTGGTATCAAAGATTTCCGCCTGACGCTGAAACGCGGCGGTGGCTTTGCCCATCACAAACGGCGCGCGGGACATCGACTCCACGCCACCCGCGATCAGCAGGTCGCCGTCGCCTGCCTTAATGGCGCGTGCTGCAAAACCAATCGCGTCCAGCCCCGACCCGCACAGGCGGTTAATGGTGGTCCCGGAGACCGTCTGCGGCAGCCCGGCTAGCAGCGCCGACATGCGCGCCACGTTGCGGTTATCTTCCCCCGCCTGGTTGGCGCAGCCGTAAATCACGTCGTCAACCCGCTCGAGGTCGAGTTGCGGATAGCGGGCCAGCAGCGCGCGCAGCGGCACGGCGCCGAGATCGTCGGTTCTGACCGCAGAAAGCGCGCCGCCGTAGCGCCCCACCGGCGTCCGAACGCCATCACAAATAAATGCGTCACGCATTTGCCTCTCCTGTCACGCTGCCGCCGATGCGGTGAGATTTCCCGCGAAAAAGGGCGACGGTTTTCTGTTGTTGGTTCTGGATTTCAATGTCGTACACGCCGGTCAGCTTGCCCTGATGCATCACCCGCGCGGTGGCGGTAAGCGTGTCACCGGCAAAGCCCGGACGCAGAAAATCAATCGAGCAGCCTGAGGCCACCGCCGCCAGCCCCTGGCTGTTGCAGGCGTAGGCAAAGGCGGTATCTGCCAGGGAAAACAGCTGCCCACCGTGGCAGGTTTTATGGCCGTTAAGCATCTGCGGGGTGATGGTCATGGTCACCACCGCGTAGCCGTCGTCCATGTCGACAATGTCCATCCCCAGCGCCTGCGCGCAGGCGTCCCGTTCGTACATGACGCGGGCGTTATGCCAGGCGTTATGACTCATAGCTACTCTCCAGAAGCGCGCGCTGGCGCAGCAGTGAACAGGGGCGATAGCGTTCTTCGCCGTAATGGCGCTGCAGGTTCTCCAGCAGGGTCAGCAGGCGCTGCCAGCCCAGACGCTCGCCCCAGCCAATCGGGCCGCTCGGGTAGTTCACGCCGAGGCGCATGGCGGTATCAATATCCTTCTCGCTGGCGACCCCTTTTTGCAGGGCATCCAGCGCTTCGTTGGCAATCATCGCCACCGTGCGCCAGATCAGCAGGCCGGGATAATCGGCAATTTGCACCACCCGTTTTCCCTGCTGCTGCAGGTAGCGGATGACTTTTTGCGTCGCGGTATGGGGGTTGCTGGCCGCCGCCGCAATGACCGCCACGTCGCCCTCCATGCGGTCAACCACCACCACCGGGCCGTTAAGACGCAGCGCCAGCGCCTGCGCGGTTTCACCCTGCGTTTCAACCAGAAACACGTCATCAACTTCGGTGACACCGTCACGTCTTTTTTCCACGCGCATCGGGCTGTAGCTGTCATTCACCGCCTTGACCCACTGCACGTCGGGTTTGCCACTCTGCCAGTCGTAAACGCCCTTCCCGCTCTTTTTGCCCAGCCGTCCCGCGAGCACCAGCTCCTGCTGCACCAGCGAGGGCAGAAAACGACGCTCCTGCCAGAAGGCGTTAAATACCGAGCAGGTCACCGCAAAGTTAACGTCCTGACCAATCATGTCGGTCAACTCCAGCGGCCCCATCGGGAAGCCGCCGCCTTCGCGCAGGGCGGCGTCAATGACTTCAGGCGCAGCCACCTGCTCTTCCAGCGCGCGCCAGGCTTCGGAATAGAACGGACGCGCAACGCGGTTAACGATGAACCCCGGCGTGGACTGGCAGCGAACGGGCTGTTTCCCCCAGTTCAGCGCCAGCTCGCACAGCGCGTCGGCCACTTCCGGTGAGGTTGCCAGCCCGCTCACCACTTCCACCAGCTTCATCACCGGCGCCGGGTTAAAGAAGTGCAGCCCCGCAACGCGCTCCGGGTGGTGCACGTCCGCCGCAATCGCGGTAATGGAAATGGAAGAGGTATTGCTGGTCAGCACCGTCTGCGGCGGGCAGATCTCAGCCAGCTGCGCGAACAGCGCCTTTTTGACGTCCAGCCGCTCGGCGGCCGCTTCAATCACCAGATCGGCCGCAGCAAGCGCGTTGATATCCGCGGCCGGAAGCAGCCTGGCAAGGATCTGCCTGCCGGCATCGGCGGAAAGTTTTCCGCGCGTCACCCGGGAGGCCAGGCGCTGGCGGATCCCGTCGATGGCGCGTGATATCGCATCGCTGGAGATGTCGTAGAGCAGAACCTGATGGCCGTGGCTGGCCGCCACTTCGGCAATGCCGGCGCCCATCGTGCCGCTGCCAATCACGGCGACAGTGCGTATGTTCAGCATCTTATTTCCCCGTAAAGTTCGGCGCGCGCTTCGCCAGGAAGGCGCTGACGCCCTCGCGGTAGTCGTCGCTGCGCCCGGCCATGCGCTGATAGTCGCGCTCGAGATCGAGCTGAGCGTCCAGAGTGTTGGTTTCTGCGGCATTGATGGCCTGCTTGATCAGCCCCAGTCCGAAGGTCGGCTGAGAGGCAAAATGCAGCGCCATCTGCTGCGCAGTAGCGGAGAGCTGGTCGTCATCCACCACTTGCCAGATCATCCCCCACGCCTGCGCCTGTTCGGCGCTGAGCTTGTCGCCGAGCAGCGCCAGCCCCATGGCGCGGGCGCGTCCGGCCACGCGCGGCAGCAGCCAGGTGCCGCCGCAGTCCGGGACTAAGCCGAGCTTGCTGAAGGCCATCACAAAGTTGGCGGAGCGCGCGGCAATCACTATGTCGCACCCCAGCGCCAGCGTAGCCCCCGCGCCCGCCGCCACGCCGTTGACCGCGCAGATGACCGGTTTCGGCAGCTTTGCCAGGCGGCGAACCAGCGGGTTGTAAAAGGTTTCAACGGACATGCCGAGGTCCGGTGCCGGGCCGTTGGGGTCGACGTTGCGGTCGTTCAGATCCTGACCGGCACAGAAGCCGCGCCCGGCGCCGGTGATCAGCAGGCAGCGAACGGTGTCATCCCGCTCGGCCTGCTTCAGGCATTCGGCAAGCTGCTGATGCATCACGTCATTGAAGCTGTTCAGACGCTCCGGGCGGTTCAGGGTAATCGTCATGACGCCCTGTTCTACTTGACTGAGAATAAATTCCACAATTAGCGTCCTTTAAAGTCGGGAGTGCGTTTTTGTAAGAAGGCGTCGATGCCTTCCCGGCGGTCTTCGGTGGCAGAAAGCAGCGTAAAAAGCTGGCGTTCCTGCGCCAGCCCGGCCTGGAGCGGCACCTCCTGAGACTGGCGCAGGGCCTGTTTCGCCGCCTGCAGCGCCAGCGGCGAATGGCGGGCCATCCGTGCCGCCTGCTTCAGGGCATACTCCAGCGTCAGCGCTGCCGGGAAAACGTCGCTAACCAGCCCGGCGCTCAGCGCCTGCTCTGCACAGATACTCTCGCCGGTCAGCACCATTTTGCTGGCAAGCGATTTCCCGACGCAGCGAATAAGACGCTGGGTACCGCCCGCGCCGGGCATAATGCCGAGCGTGATTTCCGGCAGGCCGAAACGGGCGTTGTCGCCGGCGATAACCACGTCGCACAGCAGCGCCAGCTCGCAGCCCGCGCCCAGCGCGAAGCCGTTCACGGCGGCGATCAGCGGTTTAGGAAACGCGTTGATTCGCGCCCACAGCTGCGGACGGATATCGTTCAGGGTGGCAGGCAGGTCTTTCTCTGCCATTTCACTGAGATCGGCCCCGGCGGCAAAGCAGCGCTCGCTGCCGTAAATCACGCAGACGGCGACGTCAGCATCCGCAGCGGCGGACTCTAGCTGCTCGGCAAGCTGCGTCAGCAGCGCGTTGTTCAGGGCATTGCGCGCCGCCGGACGGTTCAGCGTCAGCTGCAGCACGCGCCCATGACGGGTAACGGTCAGTTCGCTCATGCCATCCCCTTCGCGTCAAAATCCACGATCACGTCAGCGGTTAACGGCAGCGACTGGCAGCTCAGCACGTATCCAGCGGCCAGCTCGTCCGGCTCCAGGCTGTAGTTGGTCGCCATGTCCACCATCCCGCGCAGCACTTTGCATTTACAGGTGGCGCATACGCCGCCCTTGCAGGCATACGGCAGATCAGCGCCCTGGCGCAGGGCGGCATCGAGAATACTTTCATCGTCCGCCGTCAGGGTGATTTCCCGGTCGCGTCCGTCCTGACGCACGGTCACTTTCTGGCCTTCCGCCTGCACGTTCACCGCGCGTTTAACGGCGCGTTCTGGCGTATTAAAGCGCTCAAGATGAATGGATTTTTCCGACATCCCCAGCGCCTTCAGCGCGGCTTCCGCGTCGTCCATCATCGCTGAGGGGCCGCAGATAAAGGTTTCGTCGTACTGGTGGAAGTTGATCAGGGTTTTCGCCAGCGCCTGCAGTTTTTCCCCGTCGATGCGGCCGTAGAGCAGATCGCTGTCCAGCCGCTCCTGGCTGAAGATGGAGACCAGCTGCAGCCGCTGCGGGTATTTGTCCTTCAGGTCCGCCAGCGCCTGGCGGAACATCATGCTCTGGCTGCTGCGGTTGCCGTAGATCAGGGTGAGATGGCTGTTCGGTTCGGTCGCAAGCGTGGCGGAGATTATCGCCAGCATCGGGGTGATCCCGGAGCCTGCCGCAATCGCCAGATAGTGACCTTCTCGTTCAGCCCGCGGCTGGTAGCCAAACAGCCCCTGAGGGACCATCACCTCAAGCGCCATGCCCGCTTTGATCTCATCCCGGGCATAGCGGGAAAAGCGCCCGCCTTCGATGGCTTTGACCGCCACGCTGATCTCGCCCGGGGCGGTACTCCGGCAGATGGAGTAGCAGCGGCGCAGCTCGTCCCCGTCAAGCTTCGTTTTTAACGTCAGGTGCTGGCCGGGGCGGAAGCGGTAGGCTTCCTGCAGCGCCTGCGGCACCGCGAACGTGATGGTCACCGCATCGCGGGTTTCGGGTTCCACTTTTGCCACTGTTAATGAATGAAACGTTGTCATGGCAGCCTCAAATACATTTGAAATAGTCGAATGGCTCACGGCAGGTATTGCAGCGGTAGAGCGCTTTGCAGGCCGTCGAACCAAATTCACTGATAAGCGAGGTGTCGGTGCTGGCGCAGCGCGGGCAGCTCACCTCGGCCGGGGCGTGCGCGTGGCAGCTATGCCCCACGGGCGGGCTGATGCCGTAGGCCCGCAGGCGCTCGCGCGCGTCGGCGGTCATCCAGTCGGTGGTCCAGGCGGGTTCAAGCTGGAGCACAATGTGCACCGGGGTAAAGCCGTGGGCGGTCATCGCGTCGCGGATCGCCCCCAGCAGGTGTTCCGTTGCCGGACAGCCCGAGTAGGTGGGCGTGAAGCCGATAACCCAGCCTTCACCCTGCGCCTTCACGCTGCGCACCATGCCTAAATCGGTGATGGTTAATACCGGCACTTCCGGGTCCGGGATCTGGCTTAACAGCGACCAGATCTCAGGAATTTGCGCGGGCGCGATGTCGACGAGGCGTTGCATAGCGTTCTCCTTTACCACTGCTGACCGGGATACGCGCGCTGGAGATACTGCATTTCTGCCAGCATCGGGCCCAGATGTTCGGTATGCAGCCCCTGCTTGCCCCCGGTGCGGTACGCCGCCTCTTCGGGCACCTGCAGGCAGGCTTCATTCAGACCGGCAAAGACTTCGCTTTCCCACGGCTGGCGCAGGAGGCGTGGGTCAACCGCCGCGCCGGCGTCAATCAATTCCAGCTCAACGTCATCCGCCTCAAACAGCTCCGCCGTAAAACGCCACAGGCTGTCGATGGCCTGCTGCATTTTCTGCGCGGAGATTTCGCTGCCGTCGCCCAGCCGCACCAGCCAGCCGCGGCTAAAGCGCAGGTGGTAGCGCGCCTCTTTAATCGCTTTGGCGGCGATGGCGGCAAGCTGGCCGTCGCGGCTTTGGGTCAGCCGTTCGTACAGCGCCACGTTCCAGGCATCCATCAGGTACTGGCGGGCAATCGTGTCGGCGAAGCTGCCGTTCGGCTGCTCCACCAGCAGGACATTGCGGAACTGGCGCTCGTCGCGACCAAACGCCAGGGTGTCTTCATCTCCCTGGCCTTCAAGATCTGCGGCATAGGTCAGGAAATTGCGCGCCTGGCCCAGCAGATCGAGACCGATATTGGCGAGCGCAAGGTCGATTTCCAGCTCCGGCGCGTGGCCGCACCAGGCGCCCAGACGCTGGGAGAGCACCAGACCGTTATCGCCCAGACGCAGGGCATAGGCAGTCACTGAATTCATTCTTTGCCTCACATATGCTCGATGCCGTCGGGAATGGTGTAAAACGTCGGGTGGCGGTAAACCTTGCTTTCCGCCGGGTCGAAGAACTCGCCGCTCTCTTCGGGCTGAGAGGCGACAATCTCGCTCGCCTTAACCACCCAGATAGAGCACCCTTCGCTGCGCCGGGTGTAGGCATCGCGCGCATTTTCCAGCGCCATGCGGTCGTCGGCGGCATGCAGGCTGCCCACGTGACGGTGGGATAACCCTTGTTTGCTGCGTACGAACACTTCGTACAGCGGCCAGTAGACATTGCTCATGGTTATTTCCTCTTATGCGGCCTGACGGGCGCGCTGTTTTTCGGCGTGCGCCAGCGCGGCTTCCCGCACCCACGCGCCCTCTTCCCAGGCTTTACGCTTGGCGGCCAGGCGTTCGTGGTTGCAGATGCCGCGCCCGCTAATGACCTCTTCAAACTCCTGCCAGTCGATCTCGCCGAAGCGGTAGTGGCCGCTCTCGTCATCAAAGCGCAGGTCGGGATCGGGCACCGTCATGCCCAGCATCTCCACCTGCGGCACCGTGTTGTCGACAAAGCGCTGGCGCAGCTCGTCATTACCGAAGCGCTTGATTTTCCACGCCAGGCTGCGGGCGCTGTTCGGCGAGTTGTCGTCGTTTGGCCCGAACATCATCAGCGCCGGCCACCAGAAGCGGTTTATGGCGTCCTGCAGCATCTGGCGCTGGGCCTCGCTCCCCTGCGCCAGCGCCATGCAGGCTTCAAAGCCCTGACGCTGGTGGAAGCTCTCTTCTTTACAGATTTTCACCATCGCACGGGCATACGGACCGTATGAGGTGCGGCACAGCGCCACCTGGTTGACGATGGCGGCACCGTCTACCAGCCAGCCGATCACGCCGATGTCGGCCCAGCTCAGGGTTGGATAGTTAAAAATGGAGGAGTATTTCATCCTGCCGTCGAGCATCTTCTGGTAGATGTCTTCCCGCGCACAGCCCAGCGTTTCCGCCGCGCTGTAGAGGTAGAGCCCGTGTCCGGCTTCGTCCTGCACTTTCGCCAGCAGGATCGCTTTTCGGCGCAGCGTCGGCGCGCGGGCGATCCAGTTCCCTTCGGGCAGCATGCCGACAATTTCGGAGTGCGCATGCTGGCCAATCTGGCGGATCAACGTCTTACGGTAGGCGTCAGGCATCCAGTCCTGAGGCTCAATCGCCGTCTCCTGCGCTATGCGCTGCTCAAACCGTTGTTCTTGCGTCACGTCATCACCTTTATGATTCGTTAGTTTGCAAATTAAAGCGTAATGTTGAATCACTTTGTTTTTTAAAAGTTACACAAAGGTTAAATACAACCCCAAGAATTGTTTCCTTGTTTTGTGATACCGCTCGCAAGGCTTTTGCTTTAGGCCTTGCAGGCAGCGCCTTTTAGCGAGGAGATTCAGCACGCCGGATCACAATGTTAACAATTCATTAAAACTCAGCTTGATTTTTATGATTCACGATCAAACTATTAATAGTGAAATTACGTAACATTTGGAGATAAGCGATGCAGCAGTTAGCCAGCTTCGTGTCCGGTACCTGGCAGTCTGGCCGGGGCCGCGAACGCACTATTCATCACGCCATCAGTGGCGAAGCGCTGTGGAGCGTGACCAGCGAAGGGCTGGACATGGCGGCCGCCCGCCGGTATGCGATTGAGCGCGGCGGTGAAGCGCTTCACGAGATGACCTTTATCGAGCGCGCTGCCATGCTGAAGGCGGTGGCAAAGCACCTGCTTGGCGAGATAGAGACGTTTTATGCCCTGTCCGCCCAGACCGGAGCGACGAAAGCTGACAGCTGGGTCGATATTGAAGGCGGCATCGGCACCCTCTTCACTTACGCAAGCCTGGGTAGCCGCGAGCTGCCGGACGACACGCTGTGGCCGGAAGATGAGTTAATCCCGCTGTCGAAAGAAGGCGGCTTTGCGGCGCGCCACGTTCTGACCTCGAAGTCCGGCGTGGCGGTGCACATCAACGCCTTTAACTTCCCCTGCTGGGGCATGCTGGAAAAACTGGCGCCGACCTGGCTTGCGGGGATGCCCGCTATTATCAAACCCGCTACCGCTACCGCACAGGTAACGCAGGCGATGGTGAAATCCATCGTGGACAGCGGGCTGGTGCCGGACGGTGCCATCAGCCTAATCTGCGGCGGCGCGGGGGATCTGCTCGACCAGCTCGACAGCCAGGACGTGGTGACCTTTACCGGCTCCGCCAGCACCGGGCAAAGCCTGCGCGTACACTCGAATATTGTGGCGAATTCGATTCCGTTCACCATGGAGGCGGACTCCCTGAACTGCTGCGTGCTGGGTGAAGACGTCACCCCGGAACAGCCGGAGTTTGCCCTGTTCATCCGGGAAGTGGTGCGCGAGATGACCGCCAAGGCCGGGCAGAAATGTACCGCTATCCGCCGCATTATCGTCCCGCAAAGCCAGGTTGACGCCGTGAGCCAGGCGCTGATTGCGCGTCTGGAAAAGGTGGTGGTTGGCGACCCTGCGCAGGAGGGGGTGAAGATGGGTGCGCTGGTCAATGCCGAACAGCGCGCGGACGTGCAGGAGAAAGTGGAGCAACTTATCGCCGCAGGCTGCCAGATCCGCCTGGGCGGCAAAGCCGATATGCAGGCCGCGGGCGCGTTCTTCCCGCCAACCCTGCTGTTCTGCCCGCAGCCGGATGAAACCCCTGCCGTTCACGCGACGGAGGCTTTCGGCCCGGTTGCGACCCTGATGCCGTATCGCAATGCACAGCACGCGATGCAGCTTGCCCGCGCGGGCGGCGGCAGCCTGGCGGGAACGCTGGTCACCGCCGATTCGGCGATTGCCCGTCATTTTATTGCCGGTGCGGCGCGCGCCCACGGGCGTATTCAGATCCTTAACGAAGAATCGTCAAAAGAGTCCACCGGCCACGGTTCCCCGCTGCCGCAGCTGGTCCACGGCGGCCCGGGCCGCGCGGGCGGCGGCGAAGAGCTGGGCGGCCTGCGCGCGGTGAAGCACTACCTGCAGCGCACCGCGATCCAGGGCAGCCCGACGATGCTGGCCGCCATTGGCAAACAGTGGGTGCGGGGCGCAACGGTGCAGGAGGATCGCGTGCATCCGTTCCGCAAATACTTTGAGGAGCTACAGCCGGGCGACAGCCTGCTGACGCCGCGCCGCACCCTGACCGAAGCGGACATCGTGAACTTTGCCTGCCTGAGCGGGGACCATTTCTACGCCCATATGGACAAGATCGGTGCGGCGGAGTCAATTTTTGGCGAGCGCGTGGTGCACGGCTACTTCCTGATTTCCGCCGCGGCGGGACTGTTTGTCGACGCGGGCGTCGGGCCGGTGATTGCCAACTACGGCATGGAAAACCTGCGCTTTATCGAGCCGGTTAAGCCGGGCGACACCATTCAGGTGCGTCTGACCTGCAAACGTAAAACCCTGAAGAAACAGCGCACCGCGGAGGAAAAACCAACCGGCGTGGTGGAATGGGCGGTTGAGATTTTCAACCAGCACCAGCAGGCCGTGGCGCTCTACTCCATTCTGACGCTGGTGGCGCGCCAGCGGGGCGATTTCAGCTAAGTTTCCCCCTCACCCTGACCCTCTCCCCAATGGGAGAGGAATCCCAGTAATTTTTTAACCGAAAGCGATATATGTTGCTTCAGGTAAATTAATGGCTTACAGCGATGCCCTGGTCCGGCTGTAAATCGCCGAAGCGTTTCCGTAAGGCCGGGGCGAGGCGCAAGGATGCGCCGAGAGGGCGTGGCCTGCAGGGATGCAGGCTCATGCCCGACCCGATAGCCTGAAGGAATAAGCTGAGGGTACCGCGAAGCGGCGATTTACCGCCGGGAGCCCGGGTCGCCAGGGTGGTGGCGATTGAGCCACCCTGGCACGTTCACAGGTCATGTCGTTACAGAGTAGCAAGGAACATGAAGTGAACGGAATGACCACCAGAGCCGTATGTACCCCCTCACCCCAGCCCTCTCCCTCAAGGGAGAGGGGGTCGTCTGTGCTGACATCATTTGTGGGGAGAGGAAATGGCCCGGCATGTGATGTATCCCCGCTCTTTTTTTAACCTGGCAAGACCAACAAATAACCTGGCAGATGCAGGCAAACGCTTTTCTCATGGGCCTGTCAGGATAAGGCTGTCACAACACAATAAACACAACAAGATGAGGTCTACGATGGGAAGCAATTCTTCTTTTTCTGCCCGTAGAACGGCGCTGGCCATGGCCGTTGCGCTGTGTTGCGCCTGGCAATCCCCTGTTTTCGCCCACGGCAGCGAGGCGCATATGGTCCCGATGGACAAAACGCTGCAGGACTTCGGCGCGGACGTTCAGTGGGATGATTACGCACAGATGTTCACCATTGCGAAAGACGGTGCCTTTGTGAAGGTCAAACCGGGCGCGAAAACCGCCATCGTCAACGGCAAAACCCTCAAGCTTGAGGTGCCGGTGGTCATGAAAGGCAACAAGGCCTTTATCTCTGACAGCTTCATCAACGATGTTTTCCAGTCAGGTCTTGACCAGACCTTCCAGGTCGAAAAAAGCCCCCACCCGTTAAACGCGCTAACGGCGGACGAAATTAAGCAGGCCGTTGAAATTGTTAAAGCCTCAGCGGATTTTAAGCCGAATACCCGCTTCACCCAGATTGCCCTTGCCGAGCCAGAGAAAGCCAAAGTGTGGGACTTTGTGCTTAACGGTACGCCTGTGGATTCCCCCCGCCAGGCGAAGATCGTGATGCTCGATGGAAAGCACGTTATCGAAAGCGTGGTGGATCTGAAGGATAAAAAAATCCTGCGCTGGGAACCGGTGAAAGACGCGCACGGCATGGTGCTGCTGGATGATTTCACCGCGGTGCAGCAGATTATCAACGAGAGCACAGAGTTTGCCGAGGTGCTTAAAAAGCACGGCATCACCGACCCGAAAAAAGTGATTACCACGCCGCTGACCGTGGGCTATTTCGACGGTAAAGACGGCCTGAAGCAGGAAGATCGCCTGCTGAAGGTGGTGAGCTACCTCGACGTTGGCGACGGCAACTACTGGGCGCACCCGATTGAGAACCTGGTCGCCGTGGTGGATCTTGAGCAGAAGAAAATCCAGAAAATTGAAGAAGGCGCCGTTATTCCGGTGCCCATGACTCCGCGCCCCTATGATGGCCGCGACCGCGTAGAGACGCCGAAAAAGCCGCTCGACATCACTGAACCGGAAGGCAAGAACTACACCATAACCGGCGACAGGATCCACTGGCAGAACTGGGATTTCCACCTGAGCCTCGACTCCCGCGTCGGCCCGATGATTTCGACCGTGACCTATAACGACAACGGCAAAAAGCGCCAGATTATGTATCAGGGCTCCTTAGGCGGGATGATCGTCCCGTACGGCGATCCGGACGTCGGCTGGTACTTTAAAGCCTATCTCGACTCCGGCGACTACGGCATGGGCACCCTGACCTCCCCGCTGGTGCGCGGGAAAGACGTGCCGTCTAACGCCGTGATGCTCAATGAAACCATCCCGGATTACACCGGCGCGCCGATGGAGATCCCGCGCGCGATCGCCATTTTCGAACGCTACGCCGGGCCGGAGTACAAGCATCAGGAGATGGGCCAGCCTAACGTCAGCACCGAGCGCCGGGAGCTGGTAGTGCGCTGGGTGAGTACCGTTGGCAACTACGATTACATCTTCGACTGGGTGTTCCATGAAAACGGCACCATCGGCATTGACGCCGGCGCGACGGGTATCGAAGCGGTGAAAGGCGTGCAGGCGAAAACCATGCACGATGCCACCGCCAAAGACGACACTAAATACGGTACGCTGATCGACCACAACATCGTGGGCACTACGCACCAGCACATCTACAACTTCCGCCTGGATATGGACGTGGACGGCGTCAACAACAAGCTGGTGGCGATGGACCCGGAAGTGAAGCCGAATACCGCCGGTGGCCCGCGCACCAGCACCATGCAGATCAATCAGTACGATATTGATACCGAGCAGCAGGCGGCGCAGAAATTCGACCCGGGCACCATTCGCCTGCTGAGCAACACCCGCAAAGAGAACCGCATGGGCAACCCGGTTTCGTACCAGATCATCCCTTACGCGGGCGGTACGCACCCGGTAGCGACCGGCGCGAAATTTGCCCCGGACGAGTGGATTTACCATCGCCTGAGCTTTATGGACAAACAGCTGTGGGTGACCCGCTACCACCCGGATGAGCTCTACCCGGAAGGTAAGTTCCCTAACCGCTCAATCCACGACACGGGCCTGGGGCAGTACAGCAAGGATAACGAGTCGCTGAACGACCAGGATGACGTGGTCTGGATGACCACCGGCACCACCCACGTGGCGCGCGCGGAAGAGTGGCCGATCATGCCGACGGAATGGGTGCATACCCTGCTTAAACCTTGGAACTTCTTCGACGAGACGCCAACGCTCGGGAAGAAAAAAGACGATAAATAACCACCTACCGGGCAATTGCCCGGTTTTTTTTGCCTCTGCAATTGAGGTTCGTCCAGGCTTGCTTATAGTTACTGATATCTCACCTGCATGATTTATCCCCCGGACGGGAAAAGACTTTATGGAAAAAAGAAAAAAAACGACACTTGAACGGGCAACCTGGCCGACGCGCCATGCCATGGTCATGCATGGACTGGCGATGAACCTGCCGTGGCTGGCTTTCGTCAACGTTAGCTTCGCCGTGATGATCCTGCTGCGACATATCCTGCTTAAGGCCGGCGATCCCCTTTATCCAACCACACCGCATCTGACGAAAATGGTCGATGCCTCAATGCTCGGGATTATTATCCTCTCTGCCGCGCTGGTCCTGATGGCCTGGCGGCGCATTGCCGGCATCAGCGCGGTGCTGTTTATCTGTAGCGCCATCTGGTCGGTAGCCTGCTTCTGGTTTATAACCCAGCTGCTGCTGCCTCACGTCTGGCCGCTGTGCGTCATTTTATTGCTCGCTGGCTTAACGGCGCTCTACTTTTACCCTGAGGGGTTAGTCGCCTTTGTGCTCCCGCTCTGGATCACCCTGCCGGTCGCCAGCTGGCGGCTCAATGACGGTCTCAATCTTCACTTCGTCGTCATCTGGAGCGTTTTTACGCTGATCCTCATCTGCGGGCGTTTCATCCTGTTAAGCTGGTTTGACGAAGCCTGGCGGCGCAACCAGCAAAATCAGCTGCTGATCTCCAGGCTGGACGCGCTGGCGCATCAGGACCCGTTAACCAAAACCGCCAACCGCCGGAAAATGGAAGTGGTGCTGGAAAACGCCGTTGAGCAGAAAAAAGCCTTCTCTGTGATCATGCTGGATATCGACTATTTCAAGCGCTACAACGATACCTACGGGCATCAGGCGGGTGACGAATGTCTGACGCGCGTGGCGCGGGTGCTGAAGCAGTCGGTGCGTACACCTGAGGATGTGGTCTCTCGCTACGGCGGGGAAGAGTTTCTGGTGATTCTGTTTAATTGCCCTGAAGCCATCGCGGAAAAGGTTGCCCTGCGTATTCAGGACGGCCTGCGCGCGGAGTCTATACCGCACGGCGCCTCAACCGTCAGCGACCACGTCACCGTGAGCATGGGCATTGCGAGCATGGCGGAGGGGTTAGCCGGCACCGAGATCATCGCACGCGCCGACGCGGCGCTGTACCGGGCGAAAGAGGCCGGGCGGGATCGGGTATGCCGCTGAGTCCGGCGGCTATTCCGTATGCCGCTCGGCGATCCACTTGCGGTATTGCCCGGGCGACATTCCCGTCACGCCAGCGAATGCGCGTCTGAATGCCGTGTCGTCAGCGTAACCGCAAGCCTCAGCAATCTGCCCTATCACGTTCCCCGGCTGCTCCAGGAGCCGCATCGCCTTTTCAATTCGCATGCGCGTCAAAAAGTTTTTGGGGCTTTCATTCATCTCTTCCGCCATTTTTCGGTGCAGGGTGCGGGTGGTCATATTCAGCACCCGCGCAAGCTGCTCCACGGTAATCGCCGGATTTTCATACCGGACGATGTGCTCCGCTTTCATAATCATCGGGTGTACTGAGTTTAAAAAACCAGCCGGCGCGTAAACCTGCTGAGACATCGGCTGGCTGTCAGCCACGGCCATATCGGCCGTCAGGCGCGCCAGCTTCTGCCCCGCGTGCAGACGAATGATGTGCAGCGCCAGATCAACCCACGAGAGCGGACCTCCGGAGGTGATAATCCGCGCGTCCTGCACCAGCGCCTTACCCCAGACCGGTTTGCTGAGCGGATAACGCTGGCGAAAAGTGTGGTAAAGCCACCAGGTCGTGGTGCATGTCCGACCATTTAGCACCCCCGCCTCGGCGAGAACCAGCCCGCCGGCACAGGCTCCCGCCAGCATCGCGCCTTGACTATGCAGGCCCCGCAGCCATTCTCCCGCCTCGTGGACCGCCGCTGGCGAGACCGGGCGCTTTTGTTCGTCAAGCTTCATCCCGCTGACAATCACGAGATCGAAGATTCCGCCGGTGGTAAAACTCCCGTCGGCGTCAATCAGCCGGCCCTGTGCGTCCGGAACCGGCGTCCCCTCCGCCGTGATGATGGCCGCTTCAAAAGCAGAAATGCCCTCGCCGTCCGGCTGTTGGGCAATCACCTCATTGGCCAGCCAGAACATATCGCAGAGCCCAGCCATGGCTGACTTCATGCTGCCGGGTAACGCTAAAATGCCAATTTTCATGATTCAGGCCTGAGCAGAATGTCTGATTTCGTATGTTAACCGTCATTTCGGACACTACAAGCGTCATTACACCTCTCGTTACACTGTGCTTCACCGTTACTCAGAAAATTACGTCACGCCTATGAAACCGACACGCTTGCCCGCTCTTCTCACTTTGCTGTGCCTGGCCGCGTCGCAGCCAGTGCAGGCGCGGATTAATAACATCGTCCTCGTGCACGGAGCCTTTACCGATGGTTCCGTCTGGCAGGCGGTAATCGGCCGCTTGCAGTCCCGGGGCTACCACGTCACGGCGGTGCAGAACCCCCTGACCTCGCTGAAGGATGACGTCGCCGCCACGGAGCGCGTCATCGATCGCCAGCAAGGGGATGTCGTCCTTGTCGGGCACTCCTGGGCCGGCGCGGCGATCGCCCAGGCGGGCAATAACCCGAAGGTGAAGAAGCTGGTTTTCCTTTCCGCCCTTGCCCCCGACAGCGGAGAATCGGTCGACTCTCTTCTGACCCGACTTAACGCGCCGATGGCGGACATGCGCCCGGATAAGCAGGGATTCATCTGGCTGGACGATCCCGTCGCTTATCAGCGCGTGATGGCCAACGACCTGCCTCTAAAACGCGTAAAAGTGCTTACGGCTACCCAGCAGCCTATCGCCGCAGGCGCCTTTAGCGAGAAGGTTGAGCTCGCCGCCTGGCGTGAAAAGCCCTCATGGTATCTGCTGACCGAAGACGATCGCGCCCTCTCTCCCGGCGTCCAGCAACAGCTTGCCGGTGCCATGCACGCCACCGTCATGCGGATTAAGAGCAGCCATATGTCGATGATTTCCCATCCGGATGCCGTCAGCCAGCTTATCGAACAAGCAACCCAGCCCGACGTAAAGGAAACCAAAAATGAAGATCCTGCATATAGATTCAAGCATTAACGGCGAGTTCTCACTTTCACGTCAGCTGACGGCAGAGGTGGTTCGCCAGCTCGCGTCAGACAAGGTGGTCTACCGTGACGTCGTTAAGACGCCCGTTGCCCATCTCACCGGCACCGTTGCCGCCGGCTTCCGGCCGCTGCGGATAGCCACGGACGCGACGACGGAAGACGTCCGCGAACACCGGCTGTCCGGGGAGCTGGTGAACGAGTTTCTCGACAGCGACATTATCGTGATCGGTGCGCCTATGTATAACTTCTCCGTCTCAACGCAGCTTAAAGCGTGGTTAGATCGACTGGCCCAGCCGGGAAAAACCTTCAGCTATACCCCGACGGGCCCGGTGGGACATGCGACCGGCAAGAGGATTATTGTCGTCTCCACCCGAGGGGGGATCTATCACGGTACGCCAATCGCGGACATAGATTTTCAGGAGCGATACCTGCAGAAGTTTTTTGGCTTTCTGGGCATCGACAGCGTGGAATTCGTGCGTGCTGAAGGGGCAACGCGCGGTGAGGAGATCCGCGCTAAAGGCATTGCGCAGGCGTTTGACGCTATTCCGTCCGTCATCGCCGCCTCGCTAAAATAGCCATCGGGTGAAAGCATGCCGGGTAAGCGCAGCGCCACCCGGCTTGTTTTTAATACCGCACGCACACCGATTTGGTTTCGCACCAGCCGTCCAGCCAGTCCGGGCCGAAGTCGCGTCCGGTGCCGGACTGCTTCATCCCGCCGAACGGCAGGTTGGCGTCGATCAGCGTATGGCTGTTCACCCATACGGTGCCCGCCTGCAGCCTGTCGGTATACTCCAGCGCCTTGCTGATATTCTGCGTCCAGACGCTGGCCGTCAGGCCATATTCGGTGTCGTTTGCCAGCTGGAGCGCCTCTTCCCCGTCGGAGACGCGCACCAGGTTGACCACCGGGCCAAACACCTCTTCGCGGGTCAGCCGCAGCGCGGCATCCGGGTTCACCACCAGCGTAGGCGAAACGTAATAGCCTTTGCCTTCCGGGCCACGGTTCCCGACGATCAGCTCCGCGTGGCGAGACTTCGCTTCATCGAGGAAGGTCTGCACCTTGTCGCAATGCGCACGCGACACCAGCGGGTTGATAAACGCCTCCGGCGACATGCCCGGCCCGACGCTCAGGGATTTCACCGCCTGCTCAAACCCGCTGACCAGCGTGTCAAACAGCGGCGCTTCAATATAGATGCGGGAGCTTGCCGCGCAGACCTGCCCCTGGTTCAGGAAGCTGCCGGTCATTAAGCCTTCTATCACCCACGCCGGGTCGGCGTCTTTCAGCACAATGGCCGGGTTTTTGCCCCCCAGTTCGAGGGTCACCCCGGTCAGCGTGTCCGCCGCCGCGCGGGCAATTTGCTTGCCCGTTGCCGTCGAGCCGGTAAAACTGACCTTGGCAATATGCGGATGCGAGGTCAGCGCCGCGCCACACACCGCGCCGCTTCCGGTCACCACGTTAAACACGCCTTCCGGAATGCCGGCTTCGCTGGCCAGCTCCGCCACGCGCAGCATGGTCAGCGGCGTGGTTTCAGACGGTTTAATGACGATAGAGCAGCCCGCGGCCAGCGCTGGCATCACTTTCCACATCCCGATCATCAGCGGGAAGTTCCAGGGCACAATCCCGGCCACCACGCCAACCGGCTCTTTGCGCGTCCACGCCTGGTAGCGTGCGCCCTGCGGCAGCGGAATGGAGAGGTCGAGCGTTTTACCCGCAATTTTGGTGGTCAGCCCGGCGGTATAGCGCATCCAGTTCAGGGTGCAGCCGACTTCAAAGGCGCGGGAAATGTTGATGGATTTGCCCTGTTCCAGCGTTTCAAGCTGGGCCAGCTCCTCGCTGTGCTGCTCAACCAGATCGGCGAAACGGAGCAGGATCCGCTCGCGCTCCGCCGGTAATTTTCCGGCCCAGCTGCGGGCGACAAAGGCGCGCCAGCCGGACATAACCGCGCGGTCGACGTCATCGACGCTGGCATCGGCAGTTGAGGCAATCACCTCGCCGGTGGCCGGGTTGTAGACATTCAGCCGTTTTTCACTGTCCGACGCGGCCTGACGCCCTTCAATCCACAGGCCATGATGTCGGTCTAAAAACTGCTGCACGGCAGGCTGAATAGCCACCTGTGATTCAGACATAGGATACTCCTTCGTTATTATTCGCAGGGTGTTAATCCAGTCTAAGAGGGGTTTCGCATTCTCGCTTTTGTCTCTGTGACATTCGCTTTGCCACCTGTGACAGGCTCCGCAAATCGTGATAATTCCGTCTTATATCGCTGTCCCCGGTGAGTGTTCTTTCCTATAGTCAGCCCCAGAGCTCTGACAAAATGCAACACAAATGCAACAATGCGAAAATGTTGACGGTGCAGTGAGAGAAGCGATGGCGTGTGCAAGCGAGCAGGAACAGTATCAGCAGTGGCTGGCGCAAATTAACCAGGTTTGCGGGCGCTTTAACGCGCGTCCTCTGGACGGAAAATTCTTCGGTGAACTGGAAACCAGCTACGCGCGCAGCCTGAAGCTCAGTACCGTTACCGCTGGCGGCGTTAACCTGTTCCGCTCTCGTCAGGAGATCGTTCAGAGTAACGATGCCTGGTTCTATACCGTGTTCCAGCTAGAAGGCAGCGCGGAGATTGAACAGGACGACCGCCGCGCGGTGCTTAAAACCGGTGATATCACGCTGCTTGACGCATCGCGCCCCTGCTCAATCAACTGGCAGGAAAAATCCCGCCAGATTTCTTTGCTGGTCCCCCGCCAGATTATTGAGCAGCAGTGTCGGTTTCAGGAGATAAGCTGCGCGCTCCCCCTTTCCCGCTCGTTGCCGACGGTCCAGCTGAGCCATCGCCTGTTGATGGACAGCATGAGCAACGCCGACCTGAGTGACCGGGAGAGTGAAGCGGCGCTCGAGGCGATGGTCTGCCTGCTGCGCCCCGCTTTCCAGCAGCGCGAGCTGATTCAGCCGCGTAAGGAACGCCAGTTCCAGCACGTGGTGGCGATGATTGACGACCATATTCAGTCTGAATCTCTGCGCCCGGAATGGATTGCCGCCGAGAGCGGAATGTCCGTGCGCAGCCTCTACCGCATGTTTGCCGAGAAGGGGCTGGTGGTGGCGCAGTACATCAAAAACCGTCGTCTGGATCTCTGCGCGCAGGTGCTGCGCTCGGCCGGGGATGATGAAAAGCTGGCGGGGATTGGCTACAGCTGGGGGTTCACCGACCATAGCCATTTTTCAACGGCATTTAAGCAGCGTTTTGGCGTCTCGCCGGGCGAATACCGCAGGCGCTACCGCTAGCTACTTCCTGAGCCATTTTCCGTTAATGCCCTTCACGTACTCGCCCGGCTGCGCGCGAGAAACCAGTTTTTGACCCGCCATTTTCGCCACTTCATCGACAGGCAAGTTATTGCTGTCGGCCAGCTTCTGGTAGTTTTCCGCGCGCGCCGCGTTAATACGGCTGACCAGCGCCAGCGTTTCCGCGTCCTGTTGAATCGGGGCAAGATAGCCGCTGAGGGTTTCCCCCACGCGCCCCTGCGACCGCGCATCGTTTAAGGTCAGCGCAGCCGCCTGCACGTTCAACCCGACTGCCAGTAAAATCAGAGCTAATCGTTTCATGACGTCCTCAGAACAGATCGCTGCGCGATTTCAGCAGGGTTTCAACGTCTTTATCGACCTTAATATGGATCTCATGTTCGATTTTGACATTCATATTGATGGTAATCGGCTCCTTTGGCGCAGCGACTTCAATACGCGGCGTACAGCCGGTCAGTAGCGCGGCAACGGCAACGGTGAGCACACCAGCCATCTTTTTCATTGTTGTTCCTCACTTTCCTTGCCAGTCAAACTGCGGGGAGCAGGTATCGCCGCATGTTGCTCAAACCAGGTTTGCAGGTTGTCTCCAAAACGCAGGCTGCGCCAGAGGGTAAAGACATTCTCGTCATGGGTATAGTTCAGGTTGACGGAGCTGCTTTTGCCATCCACGCGGCTGGTCCCCTTGATGGTTGCCTGCATGGTTAATTCACCCAGGTTATCTAAATTGATTCTCGTCCACGAGCGCGAAATTTCCATATAGCGGAGCCAGTTAATCGCGGCGCCCGCTACCATATTATCTTTCACGATGGCGTCTGCCGTGTCTTTATCGATTCGCAGCGTCATGGGACCCGGGTTGGTCAGCCAGCCATCTTTAACGATCCATTTTTCATTGTCCAGCCAGAACGGGAGCGCCCCGCTGACCGGGCCCGACATGGCAAACTGTTTCGGATTAACGGCGCTGATCAGTTCGCTCGAGGAGATATTGTCCACGCGCAGCAGGGCCGGATCGTGCTGCGGCATCCTCAGCTGCTGCATGGTGATCTTCCCGCCGAGGGTTTCCACCTTCACGTTGGTGAGCAGAAGCGGATTGTCCTCCGTCCAGGGATAATCCCCCTGTAAGTCGGCGGTGATGTTGCGCGCGGTCACCAGGTTTACGACTTCGCCAATGCGCAACGTGACCGGGCCGCGCGTGCCCAGGGACCAGGTCCCCTCGCTGAAGCGGAACGGCAGCACAAAATCAACTCCGTTGATCTGGTTATCCGGCATCCAGGCGCTGCCGGACTTCAGCACCCCGTGCCCACCCGCTTCAAAGCCCTGGTCGGCCGCCGCCGAGAAGGCGACCTGCGCATAGAGTTCCCCGTCGCGCAGCGTCATTTTCCAGTCCGGCGGGATCAGAGGCTGGAATACGGTGAGCGACTGTTTCGGCCACCAGGCCTGCCCGCGAAGGCGTACGCCATCCCAGCGACCGTTGACCTGCACCGGGCCGATTTTGTCCGCATGCAGGTCGCCCTTAAACTGGAATATCGTCGGGTCGGTGCCGTCGACGCTGAAGGTCAGGACCGACGGCGGCAAAAAGCTGCCGCCGGAGAAACGGGTTTGCCCGGCGTTGAGCGACAGCGCACCGCTGAAGCTCGGCTTAGCGGGATCGCGGAACCAGCGCACCGGCCGATCCAGCACCAGGCGCGGCTTGCTAACTTCCATCGTGCCGTACTGGAGCTTGTCAAAGCCGGTGGAGAGCGCCGTCAGCTCGATAAGCTTGTCGCGCCACTCGCCTTTTCCAGCAACGTCCCAGCGGGCATTCATCGGCGTAAAGCCGCCTTTCCCCCAGTAGCGCCACTGCCACAGGCCGTTGTCGGGTAAAAAGTCGTTGGCCTGTCCGTCCAGGTGGAGCTCAAAGTCGCCCATTTCGTTTTCATGGGCGCGCAGAATGGCCTGTAGACGTCCGTCCACGCCCTTCTGCGTCAGCTTAACGCCCGCCAGCGGCCAGCGGATTTCATCGATATCGAGTGAGTTGATGATGCGCCCGCGCGAGCGGAGCAGCGCGCCCGGCTCAAAGTCGAGCTGCGGTTCATACAGGCTACCGGTCAGTTTTGCCGGCAATCTGGCGTAAAGAATGAGATCGTTTTGCTTCGCCTCGCCGCTCAGGTGCAGCGGCATGTCGCTGTTTTCCATGCTGAGCCTGCCGGGACCAATATTCAGTACGGCGTTGCCTTTGCCCGCATCGCCGTGCGTCAGCACGTTCAGTCGTCCGGTCAGAGTGGCTTTCTCCAGCCCCTGCTGCCAGTTGTCGGCGCGAAGCGAAACGCGCCCGCTCAGCGGCATACCGGAAAGATCCCAGTTCCAGCGCCCGTCGCTGATATTTAGCTGTTCCGCGGTTACCTGCCACGGCAGGTCGAGCAGCGGATCGGGGTTGTCTCGCGCCATCACCACCAGCTGCCCCTGATTCTCTTCCCAGTCGAGATCGGCATCGACCAGGGACGTTAACTGTGGCACGTTAAAGGTCGCGACCGCGTGGCCCTTCACCGGTACGCCGTCCGGAACCAGCGGCAGGGTGAACTCGCCCACCAGCTTAATAGGCTGCGGTTGATCCGGAAGCTGAACGTCGAACTGGCTGACGGAGAGCGTCTGGCCGCGAAGCGTTCCTTTAATGCTGACCTGCTCGCCTTTGTAGGCGATCTCCTGGCTTGAGGGGGTCAGCGACGCGTTCAGCTCCCCCTGCCACTGCTGCCAGGGGGAAAGCGTCAGACGATGAACGGTGAGCCAGGTATTGGGCAATACCGCCTGCCACTGGGCCAGCGTTTTGGGGGCAACCGTTGACGGCGCGGACTGGGGAATTTTGCTGAGGCAGACCGAGTTTAAATCCAGCGCGCCGATATCCAGCTTCCAGCGGCTGGGATGTGACAGCGTCACGTTATTGATGCGGGCAATCTCGCAGTCTTCAACCAGATAGCGGAGATCGGGGATAACCAGCGCGTGACGAGTGAGCCTCGGGCTCTCTTCGAAAGCAATGCGCGTCCCGACGGGCAGCCAGATCCCGGCGAGCGTCGGTACCCACTGGGCGAGCGTCATCAGCAGCGTCAGCGGCACCAATATGAACAGCAGTAAAAGCGCAAATGCGGCTTTGTATTTACCCTTCATGGGCAGTTAATATCCTGATTTAGCGAAAGAATTAAGCCGACAGTGCCGATCATTGTCGCATGTTTAGCCAGTTAGTTGAAGGGAATGCCATTTTTAAGGATAGATGCTCTAGAATAATTGATAGAACTTATTGAATTCAATAATATTTTAGAAATTGTAAGATAATTTTAATCATGCTAACGTGAATGTAAAATCACTGGAGAAAGTCTTATGAAACTCGCGGTATATAGCACAAAGCAGTACGACAAAAAGTATCTGCAACATGTTAACGAGGCTTACGGGTTTGAGCTTGAATTTTTCGACTTTCTGCTGTCCGAGAGAACCGCCAAAACGGCGCACGGCTGTGAAGGCGTCTGCATCTTTGTTAACGATGACGGCAGTCGTCCGGTGCTGGAGGAGTTGAAAAAACAGGGAGTGAAATACATCGCCCTGCGCTGCGCGGGATTTAACAACGTGGACCTCGACGCGGCGAAAGAGCTGGGTCTGAAGGTGGTTCGCGTGCCGGCGTACTCCCCGGAAGCGGTCGCGGAACATGCGATTGGCATGATGATGTCGCTCAACCGTCGTATTCACCGCGCTTATCAGCGTACCCGTGACGCCAACTTCTCGCTGGAAGGGCTCACCGGCTTTACCATGTACGGCAAAACCGCCGGCGTGATCGGGACCGGTAAAATTGGCGTGGCTGCCCTGCGCATTCTGAAAGGCTTCGGCATGCGTCTGCTGGCGTTCGATCCGTACCCAAGCGCTGCGGCGCTGGATCTGGGCGTGGAGTACGTCGACCTGCCGACCCTGTTCTCGCAGTCTGACGTGATCTCCCTGCACTGCCCGCTGACGCCGGAGAACTACCACCTGCTCAATCAGGCGGCGTTTGACCAGATGAAAGACGGCGTGATGATCATCAACACCAGCCGCGGCGGATTGGTTGACTCCCAGGCCGCTATCGAAGCGCTGAAGACTCAAAAAATTGGCGCGCTGGGGATGGACGTGTATGAGAACGAACGCGATCTGTTCTTTGAAGACAAGTCTAATGATGTGATCCAGGACGACGTGTTCCGTCGCCTCTCTGCCTGCCATAACGTGCTCTTTACCGGGCACCAGGCGTTTCTGACCGCCGAAGCGCTGATCAGCATTTCAGAAACGACGCTGGGGAATTTACAGCAGCTGGAAAAGGGTGAAGCCTGCCCTAACGAACTGGCTTAAGCCCAACGCCGGGTGGCGTCTATACCTCACCCGGCACGTTTGTTTCCCTGCTCCGGTGAGCAACGCGCCACCAGAGCAGAACGGCCAGCAGGGCAATCGCGCTCAGTACGCTGAATGCCGTCGCAAATGAGTAGTGCCCCGCGATCGTGCCGGTTAACGCCGGACTCATCGACGCCCCAACCCCCTGCATCAGCATCACCACGCTCTGCCCGGCATTGACGTGCCCGCTTCCGCGCAATAGCACCACAATAAACGACGGTACCACGACACCCAGGATCCCGGCGGCCAGCCCGTCGAGAATTTGTACCGGAATCATCATCAAGGGAGCGTCCGTGGACGCCGCCAGCGCCGCGCGCACCGGCATCACCAGCAGCGCCAGCATGATTAAGCGCCAGTAGCCGTAGCGCTCTATGCGATGAGAGACCCAGATGGCGACGGGGATCATCACCGCCTGAGAGATGATGACGGTGCCCGCCGCATACAGGCCGGGGTTAATCGAGGCGGGGGCCGCTGCAACCCTCATGCTCAGCATCGGCAGCAGCGCGGCGTTTGCCAGGTGGAACAGCAGCAGCGTCAGGCCGGTCACAAACAGCGCGCGGTTTTTCATCAGCACCGTAAAGCCGGGAACCGGCAGGCTCTCTGAGGATGACAACCCCCGCGCGGCATTGTTATCGATATCGCCGCTGCGAATGGCCAGCAGCGCGCACAGTGTTAGCAGCGTCGTGCAGGTCATCAGCAGGAATATCCCGCCGACGCCCCAGTACCAGGCGATGCCGCCCGCAATCAGCGCGGTAGCAAAGTTGCCGCCATGATTGAACGCCTCATTTCTGCCCATCTGCGCGCTGAACCCGCTCTGGCCGGTCAGCCCCAGCGTAATCCCCGCAATTAGCGGCCCGACAAACGCCGCACAGATACCCGTTACTATCTGCGAAATAGCCACGATACCGCTCTGCTGACTAAACCAGAGCAGAAGCGTACTGAGGGTGATGAGCAGGCACACCAGCGCCAGCACGGTCCGCTTGCTACGTGAGGTGTCGGTGATGAACCCTGCCGGTAGCGTGGCCAGTAACCCCGCCAGACCTCCTGCCGTCATCAGTATGCCGATATCATCGGGGGTCCAGTGACGTTCGGTCAGAAAAATACCGAGAAAGGGACCTAGGCCATCGCGAACATCTGCGATGAAAAAACTGGTCAGGCATAATGCCCGCAGCGAACGAAGAGACATACTTCCTGCCTTTGCATGTTATCGCCGGTAAAAAAGCAAAATGTAGTTTATCGGGTGTTTTTGAAAATCAGATGACGTCTTAAAACACTCATCCCGAACTTAAACAATTCATAACGGACGTGGCTTTTTCGCTTTACTGAACATCACTCCTGATTATACTGGCACTAAATTTATACAGGAGCTCTTCGTTGGAAAGCCATTTTATATTTGATACGAAGGTAAGCTGACGCGAATTTCTCGCTGCTTGCCTTCACGGTGGGCAGCAATCCTCTTTAAGCGATTGCATCCCGACACATAAAGTACCGCTCAATTGTGGGGCATCGCGATGTTCATGTTTACACATTCACTCTTTCCGCCACCCTCGTCCTGACATGCTACGTGTTTAGGGCGTCATGGTGTCTTTTATGAAGCACTGACGCTTATTATTTAATAATGTTAACAGGCGACAGGCTGATGTTCCCTTATATCTCTCATCTGCTCGCAGCGATGCTGCTGGGCGCAATTATTGGCGCCGAAAGACAATGGCGCCAGCGTATGGCCGGGCTTCGTACCAATGCACTGGTCGCCACGGGCGCGGCGGTGTTCATTTTAAGTTCCGTGTCCACCTCACCTGACAGCCCGGGGCGCATCGCAGCGCAGATAGTCTCCGGAATAGGATTTCTTGGCGCAGGCGTCATTATGCGCGAGGGGATGAATATCCGTGGCCTGAATACCGCCGCAACGTTGTGGTGCTCGGCCGGAATTGGCGTATTATGCGGCTTAGGGCAGTTCTGGAATGCCGCCATGGCCAGCTTGATTATCCTTTGTGCCAACATATTGCTTCGTGAAGCCGCACAGAGGATTAATCAACTGCCTGCGATCCATGAGGGCGAAAAATGCTATGTCCTGAAAATCACCTGCAGTGATGAGCATGAAGATGCGGTGCGGCAAAGTGTGCTAAGCATGGCGAAAGAGTTGACGATTAGCGTGAAAGGCATTTATTCCACCACGACGCAGGCGGAAGGAACAACCGAAATTCGGGCTGAGGTGATTACGCGCGAAGAATATCGAAAATTACTCGATCAGATTATGGGCACTATTGGCGGAAATAAAATTATTGCGTCCGTAAGCTGTCACGCAATTTGAAAAAATCGGGCGTTACAAAAGAAAATTCACGCTACTCACCCAACCCGACAGACAAAGTCTTCTCACGACTTTTTGCGCGAATTTTTTACAGGAGAATAGTTCCGGAAGTGTTAAGGACGAGTACCTTGCTGAGGGAAAGGCATCCCCCTCAGCAAGCGTTCGGTTGTTTACCCTTCCCTGTTCACGCACAGAGCAAACGGCGACTGTAAGTTTCCTATCAACCAACCATTACTGGAAGGCTCAACTCTCAGCTGGCGAACCGTTCCATCCGGGACATAAAAGAAACTGCTTTTGAAGCTCTCCTCATCGGCCGTGTCGCGGTGAGTTTTCACGTAACGCGTATCCATTATGGAGATCTCGCCGGGCCTGTTCATTTCATAACTGAACAATACTGTTCTTGAGATAATTTTAGACCCTTTATCAGAGTGAATATTTCCTGACAAGACAGCTTGACCATCATGGTTTTCGTCTAAACGAAAGACCAGATCCAACGTCGCAATGAAATCAGGATCCTGATGGTTATAGCGTAGAATAGTTGAGCAGTTAACTTTTAGAAAATTTTGATTCTGCCGTTTGTGTACATAGAACCAAACAGATAACGCCAGCACAACGAGTAGAAGTATAGCAATCAACCCTGTTTTTTTAGTGAGTGCGTTCATAACCATTCCAATAGTTATTTAGACAGGAAATGTATTTATCGTTTCTTGACGTACATCGACTGATGAAAGCTCGTCCCTTGTTGCCGTAAAGATATGACTCAGAAACCTGATACAAGAATGAGGTTCCGTCCAGACAGTCAATTCCATTGGCCTTTGCCAACTCGATGAACAAGTCTTTTTTTTGTTCAGAAAGCGATGCGGAATTTCTTTGTACAGTGTATACAGGGCACGATCCATACTTAAAGAGAAAATAAGTCTTCAATTCTCTTACCTGAGCCAAGTCTTTGGATGGAACCCTAAGCCCTAAAGTAATCAAGGTCGCGCTTATTAAAAAGACTGTCAATGCCAGAGCGATCGGTAAATGTCTATATTTAACCCGCACGAGCGAGAGTTCTTTTACTACTTGCGCATCATTTTTTTCATCTTCTAACCGAGGCTCATCCTCAATAATGGATTGAGTCTGAACCCTTACCTCGACATCACTATTAAACATAAAACCAACGCGAGGCACCGTAGTAATACACTCCTCGACAATCCCAAACTGTACGAAATGCTTTCTAAGTTCGGAAATGTATTTGTTTAGCGTGTGACTAGAAGAACGGAGACCATGAGCATCCCATACGCTATCCAGAAGTTCATTTCGCGTCAGAACATGACCATGCTTTTCCAGAAGACATGCAAGAAGTCTGTTCATTGTCAGGGTCAGAATGACAGTAGAGCCTTCGTCTCCGGATGGCCATATAGCACCATCTTCCGAGCGATAGAAAACCCTATTATCAATCACGAAAACCATCTCTGACTCCTTATCCATGATGGTAATTGAATGGTTTCTCTCGTTTCTCCAACTTACGGAAACCCATCAGCCTCTTTGTTTCATCCTAGCACAGCCAGGCGCAGCAGCAGTTCTTGCAGTAATATTGCTTGTAAATGGATTAATTCTTAGAGCATTGATTTGTAATTTAACAAATTCACGATACATATACCTGCATTGCGTTTTTGGTTGATAGGATTATTCGCAGAAGTGAATGAGCAGGTTCTTAATCTCCAGGAGTAGTCATCCGCCCTACCGCCATTCACAGTCCCGGGAACGAAGAGACAGCTCGGGTAGCAAATCCAGTAGATAAGGAGCGATATTATGATAAGCACCAAAATGCTCATGAAGGCAGAACGTTTCTTCATCAAAGCTCGTACAGTGATTAGAGAAACAATCTTATCAGCGGAACTGACTGGTGCTGAATTTGTTCCCTTCATTCAGCCCGTATATTGGGGAGATAAGATAGTAGGCGGAGAGGTTTTACTCAGAGTTCTCAAAGATGGAATTTACCACTCCCCAGAAAAGTACCTTTCAGCAATGGAATCATGTGAAGTGATTAATGATGTCACATGCAGCTTGATGTCTAATGTTAAAACCTACTTCGAAGACTATGAAGGAACTCTACCTGAAGACTTTTATCTTTCCTTCAATATCTGTGCGAAACAGCTGAACTCTCCAAGAGTTATTGAAGCAGTGACGAACTTTAAGAAAGTATTCGACGGACGCATTGCTGTCACACTAGAAATTGTCGAACGTGGAACAATGAACCTGGACGACTTTGCACTCGATGCTATGCAGCAACTTACTGAGTCAGGTGTGCGATTTGCGATTGATGATTTCGGCAGCGGGAGTTCATGTCTTAAATATATTGAACATGCAGGTTTCTCAACAATCAAAATTGATAAATGCCTCACAATTGCCAGCAATGGATCATTAATCTATTCCGCGGTGATTGATTCCATTGTCACTCTCGCAGAGCGGCTGAAAATTCATGTCATTGCTGAAGGTATAGAAAATAAGGAACAACTATCGCTTTTGAAAGATAAAGGGGTGGATATTTTTCAGGGTTATCTATTTTCAAAACCTGTAAGCATGCACGAGTTTTGCACGCACATATAACATTTTTCAAAAGCATAAACACAGCAATTCGCAACCTTTCATGGAACAGCATTACTTAAATAACAGTAGTGCACTCAACCTATTTGTTACAGATTTAAAATTACCACCGAGGACAAATTATATATGTCAGCTAACTTCCCAAACTCTCCAGAGCTTCCGTCATGCTCAGGGCCGGACGGAATTCTTTATGATTTTAACTATGGCGCGCGCGTTTTGCTTCCGGAAGGAAAATGGCACGTCATCTTAATGGATGACGACAGCGGCAATATTCTCTTCAGCTGTGACTCAGAAGGCGGTTGGGTTACCAGTAATAAAAAATATTACGTCCGTTTCCGCATTCAGGTATTCCACCAGGGATCGACTAGCCCGATCCTGGATGAAACGCTGGATATGAAGGACAAGCCCGTTGTTATCTTTTTCCCTACGGGCACGCTGGGCGACATGCTTGGCTGGTTCCATTACGCAGAGCGTTTTCGCCAGCTGCACCGCTGTCAGCTTGAGTGCGTTATGGGGCAGGAAATTATCGAGTTGCTCAGCGCGCAATATCCGGAGATCACGTTCTCCACAAAGGACCATCTGCAAACGGTAAATCCCTACGCGTCCTGGTATGTCGGCCTTTTCTTTAAGGGAGACACAACTCATCAGCCCATCGATTTCAGGAAGGTCGGTTTCCACCGCAATGCTGGCTATATCCTCGGGGTCGATCCGCGGGAGTGCCCTCCCCGACTGAAGCTGGATGCGGAAAGAAAAATAGCGGAGCCGTATGTCTGCATCGCCGCGCAGTCTACCAACCAGGCGAAGTACTGGAACAACGGCCATGGCTGGGCCGAGGTGGTTGCCCACCTTAAATCTCTGGGTTACCGGGTGCTGTGCATTGACCGCAATGCGCATTACGGCCAGGGCTTCGTCTGGAACCACATTCCTCAGGGCGCCGAAGACTTCACAGGGGACATTCCGCTCCAGGAGCGTGTGGACCTGTTAAAGCATGCAAGCTTCTTTATCGGACTGGGCAGCGGGCTGTCATGGCTTGCCTGGGCGTCCGGGATCCCGGTGGTGTTAATCAGCGGATTCAGTCTCCCCAATAGCGAATTTTACACCCCCTGGCGGGTATTCAGCAGCCATGGCTGTAACGGCTGCTGGGATGACACGTCCGTTGATTTTGACCACGTGGATTATTTGTGGTGCCCGCATCACAAGAACACCCCCCGACAGTATGAGTGCACGAGTCTGATAACCGGCAAACAGGTCATCGGCATGGTGGACCGTCTGCATTCAGGATTAGTTGATAAGTAAGGGACGTAAATATGAACAAGATATATACCACGGTCTGGTGCGAGTCGCGCCAGCAGTGGATTGTTACCTCTGAACTCGCGACCGGGTCCGGTCGCCCGAAGCTGACGCCGAAGAAAAGCGCACTGGCGTTACTGCTGGGGGCAATGCTGCTGCCATCAGGACCGGCCATAGCCGCGGATTATGTGGGTGTAACTGTCACAGGTGTACAAGGTATTCATGCAGGAGATACGGCCACCTCCACCACCATTAACAGTGGCGGTGGTCAGTTCATCGATAGTGGAGGTTATGCCACTATCACCAGCATCAAGAGTGGCGGTTCTCAGCATATCTCCAGTGGTGGCTCGGCCACTTCCACTACGATTAGCGGTGGAGGACAACTCCTCTCCGGAGGCACCGCCTTCATAACTACCATTGGCAACAGTAATAATTATGTAGGTGGCTATCAGAACATATTTAATGGTGGTTCAGCCACCTCCACCACCATCCACATTAGTGGTATCCAGCGCGTTTCAAGTGGTGGTTTAGCCACCTCCTCTATCATCAACGCCTTAGGTACCCAGCACGTCTTTAATGGCGGTTTGGCCGCCTCTACGACCATCAATAACCAAGGCTATCAGCACATCTCCAGTGGCGGCTCGGCCAATAAGACGATAATCAGCGGCGGCACTCAATACGTATCAAGTGGAGGCACAGCGACTTCTACAACCATTCACAGTGGTTTTCAGCGCGTTCAGGGCGGCTCAGCCAACTCGACTACTATAAACAGCGGTGGTTTTCAGATAATCTCCAGCGGGGGGGCGGCCACGAATACCATTATCAGTGGGGGGATACAGCGCATCTCCAGTGGCGGCTCGGCCACCACTATCACCATCTACAGTGGTGGTAATCAGACTATCTACGATGGCGGCTCAGCTACCTCCACTTACGTCAGCAGCGGTGGTAATCAGAACATATCCAGCGGCGGCTCGGCTACCTCCACTTATGTCAGCAGCGGTGGTAATCAGAACATCACCAGTGGCGGCTCGGCCACCTTTACTTCCATCAACTTTGGTGGCCACCAAAACGTCTACAATGGCGGCTCGGCCACCTCTACTACTATAAATAGCGGTGGTAACCAGTACATATCAAGTGGCGGCTCGGTCATTGATACCATCATCAACATCTGGGGCTTTCAGCACGTCTCTGATGGCGGATCAGCCACCTCTACGACTCTCAATGGTGGTAACCAGTACGTCCATAGTGGTGGGATAGCCACCGGCACTATCGTCAACAGCGCTGGAACCCAGTATGTCAACAATAGTGGTTTGGCCACTTCTACAATTATAAACAGCGGTGTTCAGGGCATTTACAGCGGAGGCATGACCACTGACACCATCATCAACAGCGGTGGCAGTCAGCACGTCTCCAGCGGTGGTTTGACCCGTGACACCACCATCAACACCTGGGGTTATCAATACGTCTATGCCGGAGGTTCGGCGAATTCTACCACCATCGAAGGTGGTGGACAGTACATCCTAAGTGGCGGCTCAGCCACAACTGCTGCCATCACTAGTGGAGGCTATCAGCACGTCGAGAGTGACGGTTCAGCAACCTCTACTACTATAAATGCTGGTGGTGTTCAGTTGGTTTCTAGTGGCGGCTCGGCCACTGATACCACCATCAGCGATGGTGCTCAGTACATCTCAAGTGGCGGATCGGCCACTTCTACCACAATCAATAGTGGTTATCAGTACGTCTACAATGGCGGCGCGGTCACTTCTACCACAATCAACAGCGGTGGTCACCAGCTTGTCGAGGGCTCGGCCACTTCTACCACAGTCAACAGCGGTGGTAGTCAGGGCGTCGATGGCTCGGCCACTTCTACCACAATCAACAGCGGTGGTCATCAGAACATCTACAATGGCGGCTCGGCCACTTCTACCACAATCACCAGCGGTGGTACTCAGAGTGTCTCCAGTGGCGGCTCGGCCACTGATACCACAATCACTAGAGGTCATCAGTACGTCTATAATGGCGGCTCGACTACTTCTACCACAATCAGTACTGGTGGTTGGCAGTACGTTTCAAGTGGCGGCTCGGTCACTGATACCACAATCAAACTCGGTGGTTCTCAGAGCCTCCGCGGCTCGGCCACCTCTACTACCATCAGTGGCACTCAGTTCGTTTACAATGGTGGCTCGGCTTCCTATACCACCATCGGCGGTTTTGGCTCTCAACAACTATCCGGGGGGGCGGCAACCTCCACTACCATCAACAGCGGTGGTAGGCAGGTGATCTCCGCCGGCGGCTCGGCTACTGAAACCACCATCAACAGCGGTGGTGAACAGAACATCTTTAATGGTGGCTCTGCCACCTCCACGATCATCAATAGAAGTGGTACTCAGCACATCTCAGGCGGCATTGCCACCTCAACGACCATCAACAGTAATGGCCAGCAAAATGTCTCCAGTGGCGGCTCGGCTACTGGTACCACAATTAGTGGTGGTTCTCAGCTCGTCTATGATGGTGGGAAGGCCAACTCCACAACTATCGGAGGCGTAGTCACCTCTACTACCATCTTTACTGGCTATCAAAACGTCTCCAGTGGCGGTTTGGTTACTGATACAACAATCAATGCCTGGGGCAAACAAAACGTCTTCGCTGGCGGCAAGGCAACCTCCACGACTATCAACGATGGTGGGAATCAGTATGTCTCCAGTGGTGGGTTGGTCACTTCTACTGACATTAGTAGTGGTGGCAGGCAGCACGTCTATAGTGGAGGTTCGGCAACGTACACAACCCTCAACAGCAACAGAGGTTATCAGTATGTTGAGGGCGGATCGGCTACCAGTACCACACTCGGTGGTGGTTTTCAGCACGTCTTCAGTGACGGTTCGGCCACTGACACCACCATCGATAACTATGGCTACCAAAGTATCTACGCTGGCGGTGAGGCTACCTCCACGACTATCAACAGTAAGGGTTCTCAGTACGTCTCCAGTGGCGGCTTAGCAACGCACACCACCATTAACAGTGTCGGCAAGCAGCACGTTTCCAGTGGCGGCACTGCCACATCAACCACCATTAACAATGGTGGTATTCAGTACGTTTCCAGTGGTGGTGCTGCCTCGAATACCACTATCAGCAGTGGCGGTAAACAGCACGTCTTGAATGGTGGCTCGGCCACCTTAGCTATCATCAGCAGCGGCGGTAATCAACTCATATCCAGTGGCGGTACTGCTAACAGCACTACCATCTATATGTATGGAAGACAATACGTTGAGAGTGGCGGTACGGCAATCAACACCACTCTCAGCAGCCTCGGCTGGCAGTACGTTTCCAGTGGTGGCTCGGCTACTTCTACCACAATCAACAGCGGTGGTGCTCAGTACGTCTCCGCTGGAGGCATCGCCACCTCTACTACCATCAGTGATGGTCAGCAGAAGGTCTTCGGCGCGGCCTCCTTGACTATTGTCAGCAGCGGTGGTCAACAGAACGTCGAAGGAGGGACTGCCACCCATACCACCATCGAGGGTGGTATTTTGCGCCTCTACGATGGCGGCTCGGCCACATCGACAACCATTAACGAGGGTACTCAGGATCTCTGGAGCGGCTCAGCAACCTCTACGACCATCAACGGCGGTTTTCAGGTAGTCCGTGGTGGCAGTACTACCACCGGAACCACCATCAACGGCGGTCAGTCCTGGCTGAAATACGGGGCAGTGGCCGACGGCGAAACCAAAGTGAGCTCCGGTGGCGAACTACTGATGGACGCCGGCGCTCTCGCAAAGGACGTAAACATCCAGGGAGGCACCCTGTCTGTCAGCGACCTTACTGATGCCACAGCCAGCCTGACTCCGGCTCAGGTTGATAAGCTCACTATGAACGGCGGTAACGTCAACTTCCTGCGCAACAGCGATGGTGAATTTGCGAAGCTAACGATTACAGAGCTGAATGGCACCGGAAACTTCCTCTTGAACACATCTCTCGCCGATCGTAAAGCCAACTTCGTCACTATCGAACAGGGCACTGGTAATTTTGGTATTGCCGTGGCTGACTCCGGTAAAGAGATATCAGATCACACTGATTTGACGCTGAACCTCATCCATGAGAAAGGCGGAGACATTGATTTTGAAATGATCACAGCTTCAGGGCGAAGCATCAGAGTCGTGGATGGCGGCACGTACATGTACACCCTGTACAGCCAGCAGGACAAGGACGGCCTCACCGGGGGTAACGTCTGGTATCTCGGTGCCATGGATGACGGTGGCGAAACCCCTGGCGGTGAGAATCCGGGCGGTGAGAACCCGGGCGGTGAGAACCCGGGCGGTGAGAACCCGGGCGGTGAGAACCCGGGCGGCGAAAACCCGGGCGGTGAGAACCCTGGTGGTGAGAACCCGGGTGGTGAGAACCCTGGTGGTGAGAACCCGGGTGGTGAGAACCCTGGTGGTGAGAACCCGGGCGGTGAGAACCCGGGCGGTGAGAACCCTGGTGGTGAGAACCCTGGTGGTGAGAACCCTGGTGGTGAGAACCCTGGCGGTGAGAACCCTGGCGGTGAGAACCCTGGCGGTGAGAATCCGGGCGGTGAGAACCCTGGTGGTGAGAACCCTGGCGGTGAGAACCCTGGCGGTGAGAACCCTGGCGGTGAGAATCCGGGCGGCGAGAATCCGGGCGGTGGTGACAACGGCAACGCAGGAGGTAACGGAAATGGCGGTAAGAAGCCAATGACCACACCTGCAACTGATGCCATTCTGGCCATGTCCAATGCAGGTCTGAACGTCATCCATTCCGAGCTGGATGGCCTGCGCACGTATCGCGCGAGTCTGGATAAAACCGGACCAGAAAGCAACGTATGGGGACACTACCTCGGCAGTAAAAGTGACATTGATACAAGCAATGGCGCAGCCTATAAGTTGAGCCAGAACGGACTTGAGATCGGTGCTGATACCCGTACTGACTTTGACCGAGGCAGCGTTGTCACTGGCGCATTCATGTCCTTTAGCGATAACAAAGTGAAACATGCCCGCGGCGGCACAAGCAAAATCGACAGCTATGGTCTTGGCCTGTATGCCACGTGGTTTGACGCCAGTGGGTTCTACGCTGACGGCGTAGTGAAAGGTAACCGTCTTAACAACAAACTGAGAGCAGTTATGACTAACGGAGGTAAAACCGGCGGTGACTGGAAGCAGTATGCACTCAGCACCGCCGTTGAAGGTGGTTATCAGTTCGATCTCAATGATGATATAAGCATCACGCCTTATGGACGCCTGGCGTTTGTTCAGATGACGAGTGAGGATGTGAAACTCAGTAACGGCATGAAAGGTAATACGGGCTCACCGCGTTCTGTCACGGGTGAAGCCGGTGCGAAGATTGCCGGGAAGTTCAATATTGGCTCGACTGAGTTCAAACCTTATCTGTCAGCTGCAGTGCTGCAAGAGTTTGCTAGCTCAAACGAAGTTACGATCAATGAGCGCAATCGCTTTGACAACAACGTCAAAGGCACATCAGGCAAGTACGGTCTGGGCGCTTCAGTCAATGTTGGCAAAGACGTAACCTTGTACGGTGAGGCTAATTATCGTCAAGGCAGCCAAATCGAAACACCGATTCAGGGTGTGGCAGGTATCCGTATCGGATTCTGATGTTACCAGAGGGGCCTTAGGGCCCCTTTTCACTTTGTTCTGAGATGTTCAGGTTTTTTTATGCCTCACATGATTTTGACGAAAGATGTATTTTTGAATAAAGCGCTGTCTGTCATTCTCCAGCAAGCGTCCCCCAGCAGAAAGCTTTGCATCGTAGATATTGAATCATTCAGAAGCCTGGGAGCCATTTTCAACCTTCTGAAAAGGAAGAAACTTACGGAACACCATCAGGTGATCTTCATCGGTGGCAAGGATGTCAGTTCAAGGGTCCTGCAGCCACTTGTGACGATTTACAGGAAATCCTGCTTTATCGAGTTTCGAAAACAACTCACTAGCGGGCGGATGCATTCTCCTGAGTATGTGTTAAATCACATTGCGCGCTGCAGGAGTCTCAGCATGCTTTCAGACCAGGAAAAAAAGACTCTCTTTGCCCTGCTGGATACTGATGACACTGTTGCGGCTGCAAGGAAAATTTACCTGTCACCCAAAACTGTCTATACCTACACCAATAATATAGGGCACAAACTTAACCTCAATTCGATACTTCAGGTCAGACAGTTTATTCACTCAGAATTCGAATAGCCGTTGCGTGAAAAATACAAGAAAACCGGGCGCGAGCCCGGTTCTGCTACCAGCTAACGGTAACGCTATTCGCTCAACCCGCGATTCTCCAGCATCGGTTCAATCTTCGGATCGTGCCCGCGCCAGTTCCGGTACAGCTCCGCTAAATCCGTGCTGTTACCGCGAGACAAAATCGCCTCGCGGAATTTTTGCCCGTTTTCACGCGTCAGCCCACCCTGCTCGACAAACCACTGGTAGCCATCGTCTGCGAGCATTTGCGTCCACAGGTAGGCGTAATACCCTGCCGCGTAGCCCCCGCCAAAAATATGGGCAAAATAGCTGCTGCGATAGCGCGGCGGCACGGCGGGCAGATCCAGCCCCTCTTTTTTCAACGCTGCCGCTTCAAAATCTTCCACGCTCGACACGGCCTCACCGATGCCGTGCCAGTTCATATCCAGCAGCGCGGCCCCCAGCAGCTCCGTCATGTCATAGCCCTTGTTGAAATGCGTCGCGTTGAGCATGCTTTCCCGCAGCGCGTCCGGCATCGGTTCGCCGGTTTCGTAATGGCGGGCATAGTGGGTAAACACCAGCGGGTGGCTGGCCCAGTGCTCGTTGATTTGCGACGGGAATTCAACGAAGTCACGCGGGGTATTGGTGCCGGACAGCGTGGCGAAGCGCTGGCTGGCAAACAGGCCGTGCAGCGTATGGCCAAACTCGTGGAAGAGGGTTATCACGTCGTCCCAGGAGAGAAGCGCGACGCCGCCGTTAGCCGGTTTTTGGTAATTACAGACGTTGTAGATCACCGGACGGGCAGCAAACTCGAAGGATTGCTCGACGAAATTCCCCATCCACGCCCCGCCCTGCTTGGAATCGCGTGCAAAGAAGTCGCCGTAAAACAGCGCCATGCCTTCTCCCGTATGGTCGAAAATTTCCCACACGCGGACGTCCGGGTGATAAACCGGAATATCGAAGCGCTCGACGAAGCGGATGCCAAACAGCTGGCTGGCCGCCCAGAATACGCCATCCTGCAGCACGGTGTTGAGCGCAAAATAGGGCCGGATTTGCGACTCATCGAGGGCATATTTTGCCTGGCGCACGCGCTCCGCGTAAAAAGCCCAGTCCCAGGCCTGGACGGTGAAACCACCCTGCTCGTCATTAATGACCTTCTGAATATCGGCCTGCTCGCGTTCCGCGCGAGCGCGGGCGGCAGGCACAATGCCGCGCATAAACTCCAGCGCGGCCTCCGGAGTTTTCGCCATCTGATCGGCGATGCTCCAGCTGGCGTAATCCTCAAAGCCCAACAGGCGAGCCTGTCGCGCGCGCAGCGCCGTCAGGCGAAGGATCAGCGCGCGGGTGTCGTTTTCATCCCCTTTCTGGGTACGCGTCCAGCCTGCGTTGAACAGGTTTTCGCGCGTCTGACGATTGCGCAGCGCTGAAAGCGCGGGCTGCTGGGTGGTGTTCAGAAGCGGGATCAGCCAGCGATCGTTTAGCCCTCGCTCCGCGGCAGCCTGCGCAGCGTCAGCGATCTCAGCGGCGCTCAGCCCATCAAGCTGGTGCGCATAATCCACCACCAGCCCGCCCGTCTTATCGGCAGCCAGCAGACGCTGATTAAACTGGCTGGTCAGGGAGGCCGCCTCGGTATTCAGCGCCTTCAGCTCGGCTTTTTCTGCCTCATTCAGACGCGCGCCGGCCAGAATAAACCGCTGATACATCTCCTCTACCAGCCGGTGTGATTCGGCATCCAGCGCGGCGCGGTCCTGCCAGACGCTCTCCACGCGGGCGAAAAGCACGTCGTTCAGCCAGATATCGTTCGCCAGTTCGGCAAGCTCGGTAGAGAACTGTTCCTCCAGCTCCTGCAGGTACGCATTGGTGTGCGCGGAGGTCATGGCGAAGAAAACGCTGCTGACGCGCGAGAGCAAAGCGCCGCTTTTCTCCAGCGCCAGCACGGTATTGTTGAAATCTGGGGCAGCCGTTTGAGAGATAATGGCGTCAACGTCTGCCCGCTTCTGACGCAGGGCTTCATCGAAAGCAGGACGATAGTGGCTGTCGTTGATTTCATCAAAATGGGGAGCCTGGTATGGCAACAGGCTGATTTCAAAAAAGGGATTGGTGGCCGTCATCTTTCACTCCTGAGTACGGGTATCCTCCCAGAGTAGGCCAGGCCGCCATCCCCTGCAATGCCGTCATACAAATGTTGCCTTAACGCACCCTCTGCGGCCGTGCTATGTTAGTACAACACAAAAAGCGTTGAGGAACAGTGAGATGATTATTTTAGTTACCGGGGCAACGGCAGGTTTTGGTGAAAGCATCACGCGTCGCTTCGTCGCCAACGGGCATAAGGTTATTGCGACCGGTCGCCGTCAGGAACGTCTGCAGGAGCTGAAAGACGAGTTAGGCGACAGCATCCTGACCGCGCAGCTGGACGTACGTAACCGCGCGGCCATTGAAGAGATGATTGCCAACCTGCCCGCCGAGTGGCGCGCCATCGACGTGCTGGTCAACAATGCCGGTCTGGCGCTGGGCATGGAGCCCGCCCATAAAGCCAGCGTGGAAGACTGGGAAAACATGATCGACACCAACAATAAAGGGCTGGTCTATATGACCCGCGCGGTCCTGCCGGGCATGGTCGAGCGCAACCGCGGCCACATTATCAATATCGGCTCTACCGCCGGGAGCTGGCCTTACGCAGGCGGCAACGTCTATGGCGCGACGAAAGCGTTCGTGCGCCAGTTCAGCCTTAACTTGCGTACCGATCTGCACGGCACCGCCATTCGCGTCACCGATATCGAGCCGGGTCTGGTAGGTGGCACCGAGTTTTCCAACGTCCGATTCAAAGGCGATGACGCGAAAGCGGGCAAAACCTACGAAAATGCTAACGCGCTGACGCCGGAAGATGTCACCGAAACGGTGTGGTGGGTGGCGACGCTGCCAAAACACGTCAACATCAATACCGTAGAAATGATGCCAGTCAGCCAGAGTTTTGGCGGACTTAGCGTTCATCGTGGCTAAATCTGCCCTTCCCGGCCTGCGGGCCGGGTCTGTTTCGGGTCATAAAAGAATGGTAGTATGTTCAGGCTAACTCTCTGAGAAATGACAACTCATGGCCGCTGAATCGCAACTTAATCCTACCCAGCCCGTTAACCAGCAAATCTATCGCATTTTGCGACGTGATATTGTCCACTGCCTGATCCCGCCGGGAACGCCGCTCTCTGAAAAAGAGGTGTCCGTGCGTTTTGACGTTTCCCGCCAGCCGGTGCGTGAAGCCTTTATTAAGCTTGCGGAAAACGGTCTGATTCAGATCCGCCCGCAGCGCGGCAGCTACGTGAACAAAATTTCACTTTCTCAGGTTCGTAACGGGTGTTTCGTTCGTCAGGCCATTGAATGCGCGGTGGCGCGGCGCGCCGCGGCGCTCATCAACGACAACCAGTGTTACCTGCTGGAGCAGAACCTCCATCAGCAGCGCATTGCGATTGACCGCAAGCAGCTCAATGACTTCTTCCAGCTTGATGATGAATTCCACCAGAAACTGGCGCAAATTGCGGATTGCCAGCTGGCCTGGGACACCATCGAAAACATCAAGGCCACCATCGACCGCGTGCGTTACATGAGTCTCGATCACGTCTCTCCGCCGGAAATGCTGCTCCGGCAGCATCATGATATTTTCAGCGCGCTTGAAAAACGCGACCAGGACGGCGTGGAAAAAGCGATGACGCTGCACCTGCAGGAAATTAGCGAGTCCGTGCAGCTTATTCGTCAGGAAAATAGCGAGTGGTTTAGCGAAGAGTAATATTACGCCGCCCCCTTTCGGGCGCGGCGACAGGGTTAGCGAACGACTAATACCGGAATAGTGGCGTAGCGCAGGATTGTTTCGGCATTTGAGCCCAGCAAATGCGTAGTGATGCTCGGATTTTTCGACCCGATGACGATGACGTCATATTCTCCTTCTTTGCTGAGCTTGATGATCTCATCGCGGACGTTGCCAAAGCGAACCATGCTGTGAATATTCTCAGGGGAGATATCGAACAGCCTTTTAAGCTCGTTCATTTTCTTCCCGGATTCTGCGGTCATATACTCTTCAAACTTTTTAATATCGGCATTGAATCCCCGCAGCAGAGACCGACTGCTGGCAGGCAGAATGTTGACCAGGGTAATCGAGGCGCCCTCAGCCTTCGCAAGGTTAGCCGCGTGGCGCACCGCTTTGTCGCTCAAATCCATTTCAAACACATCAACAGGCATCAAAATCTTCTTATACATAAGCCTGACTCCTTATTCCGATGAAGGGTTATTTCCTGAACCCAGCATGACACCGGGAATATAAACCAACCCTCAACGCTTCCCTGTCGAAACTATCAGTAAAAGAAAATAACTGTCTGGTTTGTAAATTACCGTCGTGAACGGTCAGCGCCCGGCACAATAAAGAAAAAAGTGTGAGTTTGATCAAAAACAAAAAAATGAAGCGCGGACAGGCGTATTTATATGCCCCGTGAACGGCAAACCTGAAATAGCGCCGTAACGAACAGGTTAGAGAGGAGAAAATACCATGATGACATACGACCGTAACCGCAATGCAATCACCACTGGCAGCCGCGTCATGATCAGCGGCTCAAACCAGTTCGGCGTGATTAAAGCGATCCACAGCGACGGTCTCAATGCCGAGCAGGTGCGTCGTAGTAAAACGGTGGAAGTGGAAGGATGCGAAGGTAAGTTCGAACCGATCGAGCTGATTCGCCTGGGCATGCACTAAACCGCGTGCAGACATGCCGCCGCGCACGGCGGCATGTGCTGAATTACCGTTGAGACACGTACTGGGCCACGGTCGCTTTCGCGCCCTTTTGCAGTAACGTCTGGTATGCCTTCATCACCGCATCAACAAAGACTGATTCCTGCGGTAACTCTTTGCCGAAGATGGCCTCGATGCCGAGCAGCGCGTTGACCCGACTTTCCCCCTCCGTACTTCCCTTCACTGCCGCCTGAATAACCGCCAACTGCGGGTCGCTCACGTCGATGGCGTTGCCCTGCTCATCCACGCCGCCGACATAGCGCATCCAGCCGGCCACGCCCAGCGCCAGCAGCGGGAAAGGTTTCTGATGCACGAGGTGCCAGCGCACCGAATCCAGCATACGCTGTGGAAGCTTCTGGCTGCCGTCCATTGCAATTTGCCAGGTACGGTGGCGCAGGGCCGGGTTGCTGTAGCGGGCAATCAGCAGATCGGCATAGCGCGCTAGATCAACGCCTTTCACTTTTAAGGTTGGCGCCTGTTCGTTAAGCATCAGCGCGTGGGCGGCGACGCGGTAGTTCTCATCTTCCATGCACTCGTTGATATGCTGATAACCCGCCAGATAGCCCAGGTACGCCAGGAACGAGTGGCTGCCGTTGAGCATGCGCAGCTTCATCTCTTCAAACGGAATGACGTCTGACACCAGCTCGGCACCGGCCTTTTCCCATTCGGGACGCCCGGCGACAAAGTTATCTTCGATCACCCACTGGCGGAACGGTTCACAGGCCACCGCGGCGGGATCGCGTACGCCGGTCAGTTGTTCGATTTTATCCAGCGTTTCGGACGTAACCGCGGGCACGATACGATCCACCATGGTGGAGGGGAAGGTAACGTGGGCTTCGATCCAGTCCGCCAGCTCGCCGTCTACCGCACGAGCGTAAGCGCACGTCACGTTGCGCATCACGTGGCCATTCTCGGGCATGTTGTCGCAGGACATCACGCTGAACGCAGGCAGACCCGCCGCTTTGCGCCGCGCCAGCGCTTCCACGACCACGCCAGGCGCGGATTTTGGCTGGTGCGGGTTTTGCAGGTCGGCAACGATAAACGGGTGATCGAGCATCAGTTGCCCGGTCGCCGGCGAATGGCAGTACCCTTTCTCGGTGATGGTCAGCGAGACAATCGCCACCTGCGGTTCGCACATCGCGACCAGCACAGTCTCGAGCCCGTCGACCTGCGCATGCAGCGCCTTTTTGACTACGCCAACCACGCGGGATGTCCACGCATCGGCGGACATTTCCGCCACGGTATAGAGCTTATCCTGCGCGTTCAGATCGGCAATCTGCTGCTCGCCGCCAATCAGGTTTACTTCACAGTAGCCCCAGTCGCTTCTGTGTTCAGCCGCGAGAATGTCGGCATACACTGCCTGATGCGCGCGGTGAAAAGCGCCAAACCCTATATGAACAATGCGTGCTTTAAGGCTGTTGCGATCGTACTGAGGCAGCGTCGCCCTGGCCTGTAATAACGTGTTTTCCATGATTATGACTCGTTAATTAGAAAGCTGTGGATCGCTGCCGCTTTTTGTGAAGCGGCAGCGCCTGCTGACTACACCAACTAGAATGGCAGTCGGGGTAAGAGATTGCTGCCATCCACCATACTGATACTGCCGTTTGTGATTTTGATTTATATTAACTTTTGGTCATGTGGTGTGACATAAACATCAAGCTGTGTGACAGGTTTCAAAAGATATAAACCATCACCTCTCTTCTGAACTTAATGTTTTCCCCACTCCTGATACTCGCTCTCGCGCCGACGAGGCGCAGTTTCAGGCAGGGTCAACAGGCCCACCACCGAGATCGCGCCAAGGACAATCACGTAGGCCGCCATGCCATAGTAGTGGCCGTGCGTCATTTGCAATATTTTAACCGCCACCAGGCCGAGAACGCCGCTGCCAATCAGCGAGCCCACCTGCCAGATCAGCGCAATGCCGCTACAGCGGATATGGGTCGGGAACAGTTCCGGAAAATAGGATGCCTGCGGGGCATAGCACATGCTGTGGCCGAAGGTAATCACGGCAATCATCGCTATTTGCGTCAGCCAGTAGCTGTCCTGATTGATAGCCATAAAGAACGGCACGATAGCCACTACCTGCAGAAGTGCACCCATAATGTAAACCGGCTTGCGGCCAATCCTGTCGCTGAGCGCACCCATGAGCGGAATCGCAAAAATCTCCAGCAGAACAGCGACGATCATCGTTTCCATCAGGATCGTGGCGCTGAGACCGTTGGCTTTCCCGTAGGCCAGCACGATAACCGTAAACATCGCGAACGTGCAGGCTTCAATTAGCTTGGCACAAACGCCTTTTGCCACAATGCCCGGATAATCTCGTACCACTTCTATCACCGGGCGAGACTCTACGGCTTTGGTCTCACGGATTTTGGCAAACACCGGAGACTCATCAATGCGCAGGCGAATAAACAAACCAACCAGCACCAGTACCGCGCTGAGCAGGAAAGGAATGCGCCAGCCGTAGCTCATCATCTCTTCAGGCGTCAGGACGATGTTGAGCAAGGCAAACAAGGCCATCGGCAGCAAGAAACCCGCCGGCGCCCCCACCTGTACCCAGCTGGCAAAGAATCCGCGTCGTTTGGGCGTGGAGTATTCTGCCGTCATCAGGACCGCGCCAGCCTGTTCGCCGCCCACGCCAAACCCCTGCAGTATGCGGATCAAAATCAGTAATACCGGCGCCCAGATGCCAATTTTTTCATACGTAGGCAGGAGGCCGATACAAAATGTTCCTAGCCCGACGATCAGGATAGTCATCACCAGCGCTTTTTTACGTCCGACTTTGTCGCCGATATGGCCGAACACAATGCCGCCGACAGGACGAGCCAGGAAGCCCACCGCATAGGTTGCGAAGGCGGCAAGCGTGCTAATCAGCGGGTCGCTGCTCGGAAAAAATAGATGACCGAAAAACAGCACCGCGGCCGTGCCATAGGCAAAAAAGTCGTAATACTCGGCCGCGGTACCAATCGCCGAAGCGGTCGCCACGCGCTTGATAACAGGGGTGTTATCCACTTCATTGTTTACATCAACTGAACTCACCATATGTTTGTTCCTGCCGAAAAGAGATTAGATGGATCGCGTGCTGCGTTGGGATAACCCCTGCTGCGCCGTGTGTTCCGCAGCGTCTTCTGCAAGACTCAAATCACGGTCGCGCACCTCTGGCATCATGATCGCCGAGATCAGCCCTATCACGGAATAGGCCACCAGCATGGCAACAATTGGCCACCAGGAGCCGGTCATATTGCAGAAGATCCCCGCCAGCACCGGACCAAAGCCCACCGCCACCAGACCGCCCGCCTCTTTTGAGATAGCCATGCGGGTAAAGCGATTCCGTGAACCAAACATCTCCGCCATGGTGATATTTTCCAGCGCAAACAGCCCCAGTACGGCGAAGTTATGGATAACGATGATAGAGAGCATGATCGTTCCCGGCGCATAGCTTTTATCGACGATGATCGACAGCATCGGATAGGCGAGAATAATGGCCGAGATATTGAGGATAATGTACGGCAAACGGCGCCCAACTTTATCAGAAAGCCAGCCCAGCAGTGGGATGGAGATAAACCCGAGAATGGAGCTGATCATCAGCGCGTCGGTAGGGATGGCTTTATCGAACAGCAGCGTCTGGACCAGATACCCGGCGAGGAAGGTCTGGATCAGCCCCGAGTTACCCGCCTGACCAAACCGCAGTCCGGTCGCCAGCCAGAAGGATTTACTTTTCACCATTGAGCCCAGCGAGGTGTCCGGCACCGCGCGTTCTTCGTCATTTACTTTCTCGAAGACCGGGCTCTCTTTCAGGTTCATTCGCAGCCAGATAGCAAAAATCATCACCACAACGCTGGCGAGGAACGGCACGCGCCAGCCCCAGGCGAGCAGCTGTTCGCGGTCGAGGGCAAAGAACATAATGGCCCAGATAGCCGTTGCGCTCAGCGTCCCACAGTTGGTGCCCATCGCCACCAGCGAGGAGATGATGCCGCGTTTTCCTTTTGGCGCGTACTCCGCCAGCATGGTCCCGGCCCCGGAGATCTCGGCCCCGGCACCCAGCCCCTGAATAATACGCAGCGTTACCAGCAGAACCGGGGCGAAAATACCGATCTGCGCGTAGGTCGGCAGAACGCCAATCAGCGTGGTGCAGATCCCCATCATGGTGATGGTGATAAACAGCACCTTCTTGCGGCCGATGCTGTCGCCCATTCGGCCGAAAATAAAGGCCCCGACGATGCGCGCAATATAGCCCGCGCCGTAAGTTCCCATCGCCAGGATCAGCGCCATCGCGGCAGACTGTTCCGGGAAGAAGATCTCATGGAAGACCAGGGCCGCCCCCAGCGAGTAAAGCTGAAAGTCCATAAACTCCAGGGCGGTGCCCAGCCAGCCGGAAACGGCGGCTTTCACCAGATCGGAGGTGGTTCTTTGAGGTTGTGCTTGCGTCATAATGGCTATCTCTGAAAGGTAAGATGCGTACCACTTAGAGCCTGTCTGCGCAGGCTCTTAACCGCTTATAGGATTATTGGCCGAACGTGAGTAACACTTTGCAGCACTGCCGCTGGTCTTTCTCAAACAGTTCGATGGCGTCTGTAACGTGTTGATAGTCAAAGGTATGGGTAACCAGTTTTTCGGGGTCGATTAGCCCCTTTTCCAGCCAGTCGATGACGACCGGGAATTTGTTGGCATTCAGGCGCGAGGAGAATATCGCCAGCTCTTTGCCGGTGATACCCTGCTGAATGACCTGGCTCGGCTCGCTGGAGAAGCCCATCAGCACGATGCGCGCTGCCGGAGAAGCCAGGGTTACCGCCTCCTGCAAAATCGTCGGATGGCAGGCGGCATCAATGATTAACGTCGGTTTAATGCCTTTTTCGTCCAGCGCGGCCTGCAGCGACTGCTCGCCGTTATTCAAGACCCAGTCCGCGCCGCTGCGCTGTGCCATCGCCAGCCGTTCGTCTATGCGGTCAACCACGATAACCTGCTTCACCTTGTAGACGCCCTTCAGCGCCTGCACGGTGACCAGCCCCATTGGGCCCGCGCCGTAAATCAGCGCAACGTCATGTTCAGTGGGACTGGCCTGCCCCGTCACGTTGGCGGAAATGGTGAAAGGCTCAACCATGACGGCGTGTTTATCCGGGATCGCATCCGGCATGGGCCAGGCATTTTTAGCGGGCACTGCCGCATATTCGCTGAACCCGCCGTCGCGGTGAACGCCCAGCACCACCAGCGAGGTGCAGACGTTAGGCTTACCCACGGAGCACGGGTAGCAGTGCCCGCAGCTGATCACCGGATCGACCGAGACGCGCTGGCCCAGGCGCGCGCTGTCAACGCCCTCGCCCACGGCGTCAATCACGCCAAAAAACTCATGGCCGATGACGCGCGGATACTTCGCAAACGGGTTATGCCCGCGGTAGATGTGGCTGTCTGAACCGCAAATCCCGGCCAGTTTAACCTTAACGCGCACTTCACCTGCGCCCGGCAGCGGGAGTGGACGCTCTTCAATAACCAGCTGGTTCGGCTGTTGAATCACTACGCTTTTCATCGTTCGCTCCTCGTTTACCAGTTCCACAGCGTGCCGTCTTCAAGGCGGGCGACCGGCAGATAGGCAGGATCGTACGGATACTTCGCTGCCAGTTTTTCATCAAATTCGATGCCCAGGCCCGGCTTGTCGCCCGGATGCATATAGCCATTATCAAACCGCCAGCTGTGCGGGAAGACCTCCAGCATCTGTTCGGAATAGCCCATATATTCCTGCACGCCAAAGTTCGGTACCCACAGGTCGAAATGCAGCGCGGCCGCGTGGCACACTGGCGACAGATCCGACGGGCCGTGTGAGCCGGTACGCACCTGGTAGAGCGAAGCGAAGTCCGCGATGCGACGCATCCCGGTGATCCCGCCCGCGTGGGTAATGGTGGTGCGGATATAGTCGATAAGCTGCTCTTCTATAAGCTGCTTGCAGTCCCAGATGCTGTTGAACACTTCGCCCACCGCAATTGGCGTGACGGTATGCTGACGGATAAGACGGAAGCAGGCCTGGTTCTCCGCAGGCGTTGGGTCCTCCATCCAGAACATGCGGAATTCCTCAATGCTCTTGCCGAAGCGCGCCGCTTCGATCGGCGTCAGGCGGTGGTGCATGTCGTGCAGAAGATGCTCGTTGAAGCCGAACTGATTGCGCACCGCGTCGAACAGCTTCGGTGTGAAATCGAGGTATTTTTCGGTGGACCAGAGCTGCTCTTCCGGCCAGTCGCCTTTGGTCGCAGGCTCATAGGCCAGCCCTTTCCCTTTGGCCATACCGTAGGTGGTTTTCATGCCCGGCACGCCGCACTGCACGCGGATCGCCTTAAAGCCCATCTCTTTATGGCGGGCGTAATCTTCCAGCACGTCGTCAATGGTGTGGCCGGTAGTGTGACAGTAGACCATCACTCCTTCACGGGAGGCACCGCCAAGCAGCTGATAAAGCGGCATGTTGGCGGCTTTGGCTTTGATGTCCCACAGCGCCATATCCACGGCGGAGATGGCCGACATGGTGACCGGGCCGCGTCGCCAGTAAGCGCCCTTATAGAAAAACTGCCAGATATCTTCAATGCGGTGCGCATCGCGGCCAATCAGCTGGGGGCAAAGGTGATCCTTCAGGTAAGAGGCCACGGAGAGCTCGCGACCGTTCAGCGTAGCGTCACCGAGGCCGACAATCCCCTCATCGGTGGTGATTTTTAGGGTGACAAAGTTCCGCCCCGGGCAGGTAACAAACACGTCAGCCGCGACAATCTTCATAATTCCTTTCCTTACATCGTTCGTTGTGATGCTGGAAATTTACCCACCAACCCTACTACCATACAAGTATAACGATCATAAAATCAGCGAACGATCACAAAATCCGGGGGCTCAGGCCCGCCCCCATCCCGCCACAATAATCAGCATACCGCACAGGGCAATCAGCGCGCCGGCCCAGTCGTACGCGCTGAGCCTGACGCCGTCCACCACGCGTAACCACAGCAGCGCCGTACAGACATAGACCCCACCGTAAGCCGCGTAAACGCGGCCGCTGGCCGCCGGATGTAGCGTTAACAGCCAGACGAACAGGGCCAGCGCAACGCCCGCCGGGATCAGCAGTAATGCGCTTCCCCCCTTCTTCAGCCAGAGCCAGGGCAGGAAGCAGCCGATGATTTCGCAGAGCGCGGTGGCAAAAAAAAGCAGCGTCGTTTTAAGCATATTTCACATCAGGTGAGGATTTATTTAGACATCATACCTGATGATGCCCTTTACTTTTCCATACTTGCTCCGCAGGTATGCCGTGATTTCGCTTTGGTGTAGAATCTGTACGGGGTAACTTGATTATCTGCACCCATTTAAAAGGAAACGCTATGACCACATTAAGCAAACGCCTTTGTCTGACAGCCGTGCTGGCGCTGTCATCGTTCGCCTTTGCCGCCTCTGCGACAGCGGAAACCAGCAAGCTCATTATTGAGTCTGGTGACAGCGCGCAGAGCCGTCAGAACGCCGCCATGGACAAAGAACAATGGAATGACACCCGTAACCTTCGTCAGAAGGTTAACAAACGTGCTGAAAAAGAGTGGGACAAGGAAGATGTCGCTTTTGACGCGCGCGATAAGTGTCAGCAAAGCGCAAACGTCAACGCCTACTGGGAGCCCAATACCCTGCGTTGCCTGGATCGCCGCACTGGCCGTACGGTAGCCCCATAATGCCGGCTCCCTGCGACATTAAGCTCCGCCCGCTGGAGCGTGAAGACCTGCGCTTTGTCCACCAGCTCGACAACAATGCCAGCGTGATGCGCTACTGGTTCGAAGAGCCTTACGAGGCCTTTGTCGAGCTGTCCGATCTCTACGATAAGCACATTCACGATCAGAGCGAACGGCGTTTTGTGGTTGAGTGCGAAGGCGAAAAAGCCGGTCTTGTGGAGCTGGTTGAAATCAACCACGTTCACCGCCGGGCGGAGTTCCAGATCATCATCTCCCCTGAGCATCAGGGAAAAGGCCTTGCCTCACGGGCGGCGAAGCTGGCAATGGATTACGGATTCAACGTTCTGAATCTCTACAAGCTTTACCTGATTGTGGACAAAGAGAACGAGAAAGCGATCCATATCTACCGCAAGCTGGGCTTTATGGTGGAAGGTGAGCTGATTCACGAGTTCTTTATCAACGGTGAATACCGCAATACCATTCGCATGTGCATCTTCCAGCATCAGCACCTGGCCGGACACAAACCGTCAGGTGCCAGCCTGCTGAAACCTACCGCGCAGTGAGATGAATGACAAACCCTGTCATCAACAATCGAGTTGTCTTTCTTGCCGGGTGGCGCTTTGCTTACCCGGCCTACACTGTGCAAAATATGTAGGCCCGTGCAAGCTTAGCGCCGCCGGGCGAAGTAACCTGCGCGGCTTTACTCTCAGTAATATTCGATCGTGTTTTTGATGGTGTACTTGCGCTCCACGGCGGGTTTGACGCTATCGTCCGTGATGGTCAGATCGCAGCTCACCGGATTATTGTGGCGATCGTAGTCGCAGCTCTGCGTCACGTTGCCCAGCGGCTTGTCGTTCAGCATGCTGACTGCCGAGTAATCCATTCTTTTGCGAACGTCTTTAGACGGCGTGGCCTGGACGGAAAGATGCTGATCCCCGGAGACGGTGGTTTTGCCCAGCGGGTAGCCATCCGCATCGTAGCGATACTTCACTTCCATCTCTTTGCCGTGCGCCGCCACCACAAAACCGTTGTCGTCGGTATCCCACGTCACGCCGGCTGATGGCAGTTCGGCCAGCTGGCATTTCCCCTGCAGCTTCACTTTCCGCTGCTGGGTTTCCGCATCAAGGTAGTAATTGGCATCCAGCACCAGCGCCACGCCGGTGTTAGCCTCCAGGTCGTGCAGCTCCAGCGTATCAAAACACCCTTCCGCCGACACGGTACCGGCGATCCGTTTGGACACTTCACCCTTCTCGTTGAACAGCGTCTGGGTAAAGTCTTTGACCGGGCCGCGAAGAGGATCAAAATCAAATTCGTTCGAAAAGCTCGCCATCTCGGGCGTAAACGACAGCGGCGCGGAGCTGTTGTCGCACCCCACCAGTGCTGCTGCCAGTAGCGTTATCGCTGCGTATTTCTTCACATTCATTACCGTACAGGGAGATTATTCCCAATCATATTAGCAAATACAGTTGTTTACACGAAGCCTGCTAAAATTAATCTACACACAGAGAAAAGGAGCTACAGATGAAACGGTTACCCTGGATTACCGCCCTGCTGTTAATGAGTGCCTCAACGGCCGCGCTGGCGGCGCCGGATTCCTGCGAGCGCGTGAAAAACGACATTCAGCAGAAAATTATCAACAACGGCGTGCCGGAATCAGGCTTTACGCTGAGCATTGTGCCGAACGACCAGGCCGACCAGCCGGGCACGCAGGTGGTGGGCCATTGTGCTAACGACACCTTTAAAATTTTGTACACCCGTACAGGCAGCGGGGCTGTGGACGCTCAATAATTTACCCTCAATCTCCGTTGATTTGATGAGGATTAAGATCTAATACCCCCAAATAAGTAACACTCACCCCATCATTAGCCCGGTTGTAATTACGGGAAAAATAATACGCAATTATAATGATGGGGTGAGCCATGTCCGATACTGAACATCACGGCGGAATTAGCCGTCGAACACTCGTGAAATCTACAGCCATAGGTTCTCTGGCGCTTGCCGCAGGCGGTTTGTCGTTGCCCTTTGGCGTGAAACGCGCTGCCGCCGCGGTGCAAAACGCCATGAACGCTGCCGAAGATAAAGTGGTCTGGGGCGCCTGCTCGGTCAACTGCGGCAGCCGCTGTGCATTGCGTCTGCACGTGCGTGACGACGAAGTGTACTGGGTCGAAACGGACAACACCGGCGAGGATATTTACGGTAACCATCAGGTGCGCGCATGCCTGCGCGGACGTTCTATTCGCCGTCGCATTAACCATCCTGACCGCCTGAACTACCCGATGAAACGCGTGGGCAAACGCGGTGAAGGAAAGTTCGAGCGCATCACATGGGATGAAGCGCTGAACGCCATCACCGCCAGCCTGAAAGACGTGGTGGCCAAATACGGCAACGAAGCGGTTTACATCAACTACTCCTCCGGCATTGTCGGCGGCAATATCACCCGCTCCTCTCCTTATGCTTCACTGGTGGCGCGCCTGATGAACTGCTACGGCGGTTTCCTGAGCCACTACGGCACCTACAGCACGGCGCAAATCGCCTGCGCGATGCCCTACACCTACGGCAGCAACGATGGTAACAGTACGTCCGACATCGAAAACACCAAACTGGTGGTCATGTTCGGCAATAACCCGGCGGAAACGCGCATGAGCGGCGGCGGGATTACGTACTATCTGGAGCAGGCTCGCGAGCGCTCTAACGCCCGCATGATCGTTATCGACCCGCGCTATACCGACACCGCCGCCGGACGTGAAGATGAATGGATCCCTATTCGTCCGGGCACCGATGCCGCGCTGGTGGCGGGTATCGCCTGGGTCTTGATCGACGAAAACCTGGTCGACCAGCCGTTCCTGGATAAATACTGCGTTGGCTACGACGAAAAAACGCTGCCGGAAGGCGCGCCCGCTAACGGTCACTACAAAGCGTATATTCTCGGCCAGGGCGAGGACAATACGGCGAAAACCCCTGAGTGGGCCTCCCGCATTACGGGCATCCCCGCCGATCGCATCATTAAGCTTGCGCGCGAAATTGGCTCCGCAAAACCGGCCTATATCTGCCAGGGCTGGGGGCCACAGCGTCAGGCGAACGGGGAACTGACCTCCCGCGCGATCGCGATGCTGCCAATCCTGACCGGAAACGTAGGCATCAACGGTGGTAACAGCGGCGCGCGTGAGTCGACGTACACCATTACCATCGAGCGTATGCCGCTACCGGATAACCCGGTCAAAACGCAAATTTCCTGCTTTAGCTGGACGGACGCCATCGCCCGCGGGCCTGAGATGACCGCCCTGCGCGACGGCGTGCGCGGCAAGGATAAGCTGGATGTGCCGATCAAGTTCATCTGGAACTACGCGGGCAACACCATCATCAATCAGCACTCCGATATCAATAAAACCCACGACATCCTGCAGGATGAAAGCAAGTGCGAAACGATCGTCGTCATCGATAACTTCATGACGTCGTCGGCGAAGTACGCCGATATCCTGCTGCCGGACCTGATGACCGTCGAGCAGGAAGACATCATTCCTAACGATTACGCCGGGAACATGGGCTACCTGATTTTCCTTCAGCCCGTGACCGCGCCGAAGTTTGAACGCAAGCCCATCTACTGGATCATGAGCGAAGTGGCGAAACGCCTCGGCCCGGATGTCCATCAGAAATTCACCGAAGGACGCACGCAGGAGCAGTGGCTGCAGTACCTGTATGCCAAAATGCTCGAAAAAGACCCCAAGCTGCCGTCCTATGACGAACTGAAAAAAATGGGCATTTATAAGCGCAAAGATCCAAACGGGCACTTTGTGGCCTATAAGAAATTCCGCGAGAACCCGGAAGCTAATCCGCTGAAAACGCCGTCGGGCAAGATTGAAATTTACTCCAGCAAACTGGCGGACATTGCCGCCAGCTGGGAACTGGAAAAAGATGAAACCATCAGCCCGCTGCCCGTCTACGCCTCGACGTTTGACGGCTGGGATGCGCCCGAACGCGAGCAGTTCCCGCTGCAGCTGTTTGGCTTTCACTTCAAGGCCCGTACCCACTCAAGCTACGGCAACGTCGACGTGCTGAAGGCGGCCTGCCGTCAGGAGGTCTGGCTTAATCCTGTTGATGCCGAAAAACGCGGCATTAAGAACGGCGATACGGTGCGCGTCTTTAACGACCGCGGTGAGGTGCGAATTGAAGCGAAAGTCACGCCGCGCATCATGCCCGGCGTCAGCGCCATGGGCCAGGGTGCCTGGCACGATGCCAATATGAACGGCGATCGCATCGACCACGGGTCATGCATCAATACCCTGACCACGCACCGCCCGTCACCGCTGGCAAAAGGCAACCCGCAGCACACCAACCTGGTGCAGATCGAGAAGGTCTAGAAAGTGAAGCGGGTGACCGTGGTTTATTCTATGGTCTATAAATTGGTTTAACACAGTCGCGCGGGCATCATCCGCGCGAGCAAGGAAGATGTAATGAAAGACGTCTCACAGCGTGAATCGTTCGCGTTTAGCGCCCGCGTACTGGGCGCGCTGTTTTATTTCTCACCCGACAGCGAACAGGCTGCGCCGCTGGTGCAGGCTCTCACCGCTGGCGACTGGGTTCAGGACTGGCCCCTGCCGCCGGAAATGCTGCAACCCGTTGCCGCAACCTTTGCCGCGCCTGCCGATGAGCCGCTGGCGGACGCCTGGCAACGGCTGTTTATTGGCCCTTATGCCCTGCCCGCTCCGCCATGGGGTTCCGTCTGGCTTGACCGCGAATCCGTACTGTTTGGCGACTCAACCCTCGCGCTGCGCCAGTGGATGCGGGAAAACAGCATTGCTTTTGAGATGCAGCAGAATGAGCCGGAAGATCATTTCGGTACCCTGCTGCTGCTGGCGGCGTGGCTGGCCGAGAATGGCCGCGAAGCGGAGTGCTCTCAGCTTCTTGCTTGGCACTTGCTGCCGTGGAGCACACGCTTCCTCTCGGTGTTTGTCGACAAGGCCGGGCACCCGTTTTATACCGCGCTGGGTCAGCTTGCGCAGCTGACGCTCGCAGACTGGCGTTCTGCGTTACTTATTCCGGTTGCGGAAAAGACGCTCTATCGCTAAGGGGTGTGGCTTGCTCGCGGGTGGCGAGCAAGCCTTCTACCCGAATTTGGTTTACACCTCTGCACCCGATTCACTCGCACTCTCTTTGCTTTGAATGAACCGGAGTGCCAGATAAAGATCTGGCGCAAGAATCATGTCATCATCATTCATTGTTGGCCGACTATCTTTAAACCAGCGCGTTAGTTCCGTTTTCCTGCCCGCCAGGATTAACGTCACCTGCCGAGCTTTAAGGTCGCGCTTTAGCTCATTTATGGTTGCCAGGACGCTGATGTCTGAATAGGTGAAGCAAGCCACGGCATCAATAATCACCCATTTAGGCTGTAACGCTGCACCATCAACTAAGTTCAACACCCGGCGTTTAAAATAAGCCACATTAAAATAGGTCAACGGTGAGTTAAATCGATACATCAGCACGCCCGGAACCATTTTAATATCGGTTGTATTACCTAATGAGTGAATCATTCCATCTTCGTCAATTCCCAGTAAGTGCTCAGAAGGACGAAACACGGTACGAAGGAATTGTAACAGGCCAAGCAACACCGCAAGGCCGATCCCCTGGATAACGCCGATAATTAAAACACAGCCAAACGTGAAGAAGGCCAGGCGAAATGCCTGTTTATTTCTTCGTCTCAGGTTCCATAAACCACGTAAATCAATCAATGACCAGGATGCATACATTAGAACGATACCTAATGCAGATACCGGAATAAATTGTAATGGCTGAGTGAAAAATATCACCACGATGCCGATGAGTAAGGCAGCGACGATGGAAACCAGCTGACTTTTCCCACCAACGGAATCATTAACCGCGGTTCGGGAATCGGCTCCACTGATAGCAAACCCTTGAGATAATCCCGACATGAGGTTTGCGATACCCAGTGCCCGGAACTCTGCATCAGCATTGATTTCATAGCCATTTTTCGCGGCGAAACTGCGGGCGGTCAGCATCAGACTGACAAAACTGACCAAAGCCAGGTTCAGCGCCGGGATGACTAAATCACGCATGGGACCAGGCTGGAACGCTCCCCAGTGAACGACAGGTAACCCCGGCTGGAAGCCGTCCCCTCCAATGGTGGCAATACCGTACTGTTGCGCAGAGGTTCCCCATACCAGTGCCGTTGTTATGACTATGGCAATCAAAGGTGCTGGCCAGTGGCGACGATACGTTTTAATAACTATTAAAATAATTAACGTTACTAGCGATATTCCTATCGTTAATAAATGGCTGTCTGAAATTCGGCCTGGCAAAGCCATTATTTTCTCAATAACCTGGGCTTCATCTAGCTTTATCCCCAAAACCTTGCCTAATTGCCCGACAATAATCGTCACGGCTACGCCATTAAGCAACCCCGTAAGAATGGGATGAGAAAGCAGATCGGCAAGCGCGCCCAGGCGAAATTTACTGGCAAGCAGGCACCATCCGCCCATCATCAATGTCATGACGATCGTCAGCTGCCAGTGCAGTTCGGGATTTCCCGCAGAAAGAGGAAACACGACGGCCGCAATCACCGCGCAGGTCGTGGCATCAGGGCCCACAATAAGCTGACGTGAAGAGCCAAACAGTGCGTAAGCTATCATCGGTAAAACGCAGGAATACAGCCCTACTATTGCCCCAACCCCCGCCAGCTCAGCATAAGCAATAGCAACGGGTAGCGCGACAGCCGCAACGGATAACCCGGCTTTAACATCATCTTTTAGCCAGCTTTTATCGTAGGCTAACAAATTTTGTAACCCAGGCATGAAGTTCAACAATAGCTTTCCGAACACGTTATTCTCCGGACATGAATATTACCCGCGAAATGTTGGCACACTTTTAAGTGAGGTTCTGGCTTTCAAATGCTCCGGACGGAGGCCCCGCCGCTCGGGTCCTGTAAATACTTAACTACTTTGATTGGTGTTAAACATAGTTCAAAAACGACCGATTAGCCGAAGGTGGAGCCGGCAGCCAGGTCGCCGACGCTGTGACCCGTTATTGGTAGTTGAAAAGAGATCAGGAAATACGGAAGAATATATAAATATTACTGAAACTTAAATGGATTGCGGGGTAAGAAATGGAAATGTCTCAGGCAGTAAAGAAAATCGCGATGGTGACTCTACTGGTGAACCTGGCCGCGGGATGTGCACCGCTACACCCTTCCGGTTGCCATAAGACCACTGCAACGGGTAGTTGCGGTTCAGGACGCTGGGACGATCGGGATGAATGGGGCGCGCAGGCGCGGGCAATCAGGGCGGCAATCAATGCCGAAATTGAAGAGCCGCAAAACTGGAAAGGGAAAAACTGCAGGTTGCATATTGAATTTGCTCCGGATGGCACGCCTTTAAATATCTCAACCAGCAACGGTAATAGAGCCTACTGCGAAGCGATAATGTCAGCCGCCCAAAAAGCCAAATTCCCGGCCTTCAGCAATCCGGAAGTTTATAGAGATTTTCAAAAATCCCGCTTCGACATGCGCGGATAGCTTCATGTCAGAAGCGGCCATCGGCTGAATTGAAAGTAGCCATGATCTGTTTTCATTATTGCCGGTCACGTTAGAATGACCTCGTTTCGCAGGATGGAAATCCGGTCTTCGCTCATAGAGGTATACATGAACATCACCATCTGTAAACCATACGAGTATGATGATTTAACGGATATTTTTATTGAGATGGAAACTTACTATAACCCGAAGCTTTGCTTGACCAGGCGTGAAATGTCCTTATATCTGAAGGAAAAGGTCTTTGCTGCCGACTCCAGTACAGAGGTTCACAAAGTGGTTTGTGATGGAGTCATCGCTGCGTTTTCATGTATATCTGTGCTGTACCCCTCACCGCGTTTCAGTGGGCAAATGTTTATCAAAGAGCTTTTTGTTTCTGCTCCTTTCAGAAGAAAAGGAATGGGGAGAAAGCTTATGGGGTTTATAGCCAACCGCGCCAAGGAGCGCGGCTGTTTGCAACTCGACTGGTTATCGGTGGCGGCAGATCCGTTGGCACAGAAGTTTTATGAATCTCTCGGTGCGCAGATTATCAAGAGCGTTAACTATCACAGGGTTTATGATCAAACATTAAATGAGCTTGCCCGCAGCGCCGACTAAAGTATTATTGAGATGATTACGTCTCAGCTTCAGGAGAGTAATGCTGACAAACGCATGCCAGCTTATTCCCATCGGGATCGCGCAGATAGGCAACATAAAAATCGGGGCCGTACGCGGGTCGTGTACCCGGCGCGCCTTCATTCTTCCCACCCGCAAGAAGTCCTGCTGCATGGAACCGTCTGACAAGGTCCGCGTTTTCTGCCCTGAATGCGAACATTGTCCCGTTTCCAGCCGTTGCGGGATGCCCGTCAAAAGGTGGACAAATACAAAAGCTGAACCCCTCATCCGGATTATTTTCATCTCCCCACATTGCCCACTCCTCTGTCCAGGCTGGCAGACGTGAATAGCCAAGCACTTTAATAACAGCGTCATAAAACGCCACGGAGCGCTGAAGGTCATTTGTACCTACAGTGATATAAGTCAGCATTTTTTCATATCCTTTTTGCCGTTTATCTGAGCAGACATTATACCTCAGCGTCTATGAATTAAGAGGCCAGAAAAAGGCTGCATTTGCCCCTTGTAAGAGCGTGGAGGAATGGGTTGCGGAACATGTTCTGTAAGGTCATCTCAGCCCCCCAACCCGTGACGTGAGTATCACAAGTTTCCGTATGTATGCTAAAGTTTATACTGCTGCAGCCCCAAAATTACCTCTTATAATTTCAGTACGTTAGATAGAGTGAGCGAATATGGATAATATTCCGCATAAGCAGATAGGCTGGAAAAGATACCCCGTATGGCTGTGGTGCGGAGTTTTTTATCTGATTACATTGCATTGCTCTGCAGATGAAATAAATTTGTATTCAATAAACACTGGCTCATACGTTTATCATCTGACACATAATCGCGGACAATATACGGAGAACTTTGAAAATAAATTTATATCCGTGGAGAGGAAATTCTCAGATACGTCGAAATACAGCGTGGTGCTCGGCACAATGAAAAACAGCTTCAATGACAGATGCCTGGCTGCCGGCGTAAGAAGAGATTGGGCCGGATGGGATAACGGTTGGGTTTTTAAAGGAATCTATGGCTATGTAGGTGAATTTTTCTTTGATACTTTCGATGATTGTGGCGACCACGGCTCATACCATGATTTTAAAAAAGCGACAGGAATAGGATTTTCTCCCTACATATACCATGGATTCCAGTATAATTTTACATCTTATTTTGGAATGGATGTGGGTATTATCATACCCTCCGTATTTGTCATTACAGCGCAATGGAGTTTTAGATAAATCCTTCAACCGCGAGTGCAGTGCTGTTACTGCATAATTAAAGCATGAGGTTTGAGACGGTCGCCAGCAATGCGGACCGCCCCGTTCTCGAAACCGGAGCGGCTCAGATTAGCGTAAGTGCGTGCTCAAAACGTTAAGCAGCCGCAACCAACAGTCAAAAGCTATACGTCACCTTCAAACTTCCCGTAGGCGACGTCTTGCGATGCACAATCGGGCTGTCGGCGGCATCTCCCGCCAGCTGCGTCACGCCCGCTGCGGCAAGCACGCTCCAGCGTGAGGTGAGCCTGTGGGTCCAGTCAAGATTCAGCGAATACGCATAAATTCCGGCACCGGCGTCATGTCGGGCAAATCCCGATGCGGCCGACTGGGCGGCGCTGACCCCATAGTACGTTTGCATATACTTGTCGGATCCCCAGCTGCCGGTCAGCGCCAGCGTGACCGCATTATTTGGTGAAGTATAGAGCGGACTGGAAATGCCGAAGTGTACCGCCTCACCATTGTCTCTCTCAGAAACCGGAACCTCAGCCTGCAGCTGCAGATTAAGCCAGTCGGTCACCCTGTATCCCAGCCCGGGCACCACGATAGCCGAGCCTTTTATCTCGCCCATCCCACGCAGCTCGTCGCTGCCGGAGCTGATCGAATCGCTGCTCACGTCTTTATCTTTACGGCCTATGCGATAGCTCAGCGCCGCGCTGTAATCCAGGTTGCCGATGTTATTGCCGTAACCGATCCCCCGCGTGGTGCCGATAAAAAAACCATTGGCCATGGAGTAATCCACCACCTGCGCCGCGCTGACGCGGGTTTTATCTGAACCCGAATAGCGTGGCGCGACGTCCACGCCGCCCCCGAGGGTTAACACATTGCTCTGGCCCTGCTCTGCCGCTAGCGTTGGGGAGGCCAGTAGGGCCAACACGATGCCCGGTACGATGTTTTTCAGGCGGCGGCCCGGGAATAAATGGGGGAACGTACGACGCAGTTCGATGTTTCTCATTAAGGAAGTCCTTATGGATTCAAATGATGACGATGCAGGCGGTTAAACGCCAGAACGCCCATTTTGAATACTGACCCTAAGGTTCTTATGAGCCGAAAATGAAGAAAGACTGAAGCGCGCGCGGGTGCTGTAAACCGGACAGATTACCTGATACCGTTTTTTTCTTAAGATGTTCTTCATTCACTGCCGATACAGTAACTAATGTGAAAATTCTACTTATTGAAGACGACCTGGATCTCGGCAACGGCGTACGTATCGCCCTCTCAGATCAGGGATTTGACGTTATATGGGTTCGCCGGAAAGAGGATGCGCTGCATCAGCTTAACGTCTGCGTGCCCGAACTTATTTTGCTCGACCTGGGGCTTCCCGATGGCGATGGCATGAGTCTGATGACGCGATTGCGCCATCAGCTTAAGGGGATCCCCGTTATCATCCTGACGGCGCGAGGGACGCTGCAGGATCGCCTGTGCGGGCTGGATGCGGGCGCAGACGACTATCTCGTCAAACCCTTTGTCCTCGCCGAGCTGCTGGCGAGAGTACGAGCCCTTGCGCGACGCAGCTACGGTTTTGAGAATGAGGCAATTGAAATTCGCGGGCTGTCTCTGCACGTGCCGACGCGTCGCGTGACGGTGAGCGCGCGCCACGTTGACCTGACGGCTAGTGAATACGCCCTGCTTGAAACGCTGATGCTGCGCGCAGACCGCGTGCTTACGCGACGCTTCCTGGAAGAAAGGATATTCGGCAACAAAGAAAACCTCAGCAACGCGCTCGACGTGCATATGGGTAACTTGCGGCGGAAAATCGGCGACGGATATGTGCGAACGGTACGTGGGGTCGGGTATGTCATTGATACCGTCTCTGTCCAGAAGGTGACCGGTTAATGCGAAGCTTTTGGTATCACCTGAGACGCCCGACGCTGGTGCGGCGAATTATCATCGCCCAGATGCTGCTGCTTACCCTGCTGTGGTGTCTTTTTTTAACCTTTATTCTGTGGGAGGACCTGCGCAGCCCTCCCATTCTCACGGGCAGCAAGACGTACGAAACCCTTTTTACCCTGGTCGAACGGATGGACGAACGCCCGCAGGATCGTACCGCCGTGCTGGCAGCGTTCAGCAAAGCGTTGCGGGAGGGCTATGGCGGCGGGGAAGATCCCGCGCTGTCAATCAACTTCATCGTGCGCAAAAATAACGCGATTGTTTTTTCATCGCCTGGTGCACCAACGGGGGTAACCAATACCCGGCTGGGGGAAATGCAGCGTGTTCAGAGCGACGGCCGTACCTGGACCAGCCGAACCCTTAAATCCGCTCATTCCGACGTTGAGGTCACCCTTTTTACCCCGGCCGGCGGCTGGAACTTCTTTATCTACCTGAACTCGCGCGGGTACTACATCATGCCGCTGCTGGTCTGTATTCCTTTTCTTCTGTTCCCCGCGTGGATGTCGATCCGCATTGCGATGCGCCCCTGGAACAAGGTGGTCAATGAAATTACGTTACGCACGCCTGACGATCTCTCCCCCTTAAAAGCCGTTCCCAGGCACAGGGAGCTTCGCCAGATGGTGGACGCAATCAATGACTTCCTTGCCAGAGTGCGTGAAAGCGCTGAAAGGGAGCGGGTTTTCATTGGCGATGCCGCGCACGAGCTGCGGACTCCCCTCGCGGCAATGCGCATCAACGTGGAGGCGCTGCAGTCCTGGGTCATCAGCGAGAGCCAGCAGGAGCTGCTTGCGGGGGTTATTCGCAGCAACAGCCGCGCTGCGCGCCTCGTCAATCAGCTGCTGCTGATGATGCACAGCGAAGCGCGCATTGACACGGACATGGAGCCCGTGCCGCTGACGTCGCTCATCCAGGAGCGAATGGCCGAGCTGGAACCGTTAGCCTCTGCGCGCAGGATCGAGCTGGAATTCTTCGCTGAGGATGAAATCTGGATCGCAGGCGTCAGGGAACGCCTGATGTCGCTGGTTGATAACCTCATTGAGAACGCCGTGAAGTACAGCCCTGAGGGCGGTCGGGTTCAGGTCGACGTGCGTGCGCTCGATCGCTGCACGCAGCTGCGCGTTTCCGACGCAGGCCCCGGTATTCCGGCGGAACTGCGGGAGCGCGTATTCGACAGGTTTTTCCGCGACCCGAATCAGATGCAAAGCGGAAGCGGCCTAGGGCTTGCCATCGTCAAAGCGGTGGCGCAGCAGCACAACAGCAGCGTAAACCTGAGCACTTCAGCAGAAGGCGGTCTCATGGTGACGGTCGACTTCCCAAACCGCACGTTTAGCTAAACCGAAACAGGGTGTTCGATCGCAAATGCCGCAGATTGCTTCAAAATAATTACCGTATTTGTTATATTGTTGTTTATTGCTTATTCACCTCTGCGGTGCCAAAAAGAACAAGATTCACCGCAACCCAGGATACAAAAATGCTAGATTACCGCTTCCCGACAGCTTTGCAGATGGTTCTCAGCGTAGCGATGGCGGAGCAATTAGGTGAACGTTCGACGAGTGCGATTCTGGCCTACGGCCTGGAAGCGAACCCGAGCTTCATCCGCAAACTGATGGTTCCGCTCACGCGCGACGGCATTATCGTCTCTACGCTTGGCCGCAATGGTTCTATTCATCTTGGCCGCCCTCCGGAAGAGATCACCCTGCGCGATATCTACCTTTCGGTCATCGAAGATAAAAAGCTGTGGGCGTCGCGCCCTGACGTGCCGGCCCGCTGCGTGGTCAGCGCAAACGCATGCTGGTACTTCAAGTCGATTTCCGAAGAAGCCGAGGAGGCTTCGCTGGCGGTACTGGCCCGCCATACCGTGGCAAGCGCCCTGGAAGAGGTCAAAAAGGCCGATACCAGCGGCTGCGATCCGGTGCCTGAACTTATCGCCAAGTATAAAGAAGCGCTTTAACTTTTCTTGAGTGCAAAAAAAACCGCCTTCACAGTGAAGGCGGTTTTTTATTATCTGTAACGTCCCTACGCAGGCAGAACGTCCCTTTCCTCTTTTTTCCCGCGCGTTACGAATTTACGCAGCGTCACGTAAAACACCGGCGTCAGGAACAGACCAAACAGCGTCACGCCCAGCATCCCGGAGAACACCGTGATCCCGGTGACGCCGCGCACTTCGGCACCCGCGCCGTGGCCGAGGATCAGCGGAATGGTCCCGGCAATAAAGGCGATGGAGGTCATCACAATCGGGCGTAAACGCAGGCGGCACGCCTCCAGCGCGGCCTCCATGATCCCTTTGCCCTGAATTTCCAGCTCGCGGGCAAACTCCACGATAAGAATGGCGTTTTTACAGGCCAGCCCCATCAGGACCACTAGCCCCACCTGCACGAAGACGTTGTTATCGCCGCCGGTCAGCCAGACGCCGAACAGCGCGGAGAGCATCGTCATCGGCACGATGAGGATCACCGCCAGCGGCAGCGTCCAGCTTTCATACAGCGCCGCCAGCACCAGGAACGCCAGCAGTACCGCGACCGGGAAGACGATCAGCGCCGTGTTCCCCTGCGTGGCCTGCTGGAAGCTCAGGTCCGTCCATTCAATGTTCATCCCGTTCGGCAGGATCTGCTTAGACATGCCTTCGAGCTGCGTCATCGCCTGCGTGGACGAGAGCACGCGCGGGTCGGCATCGCCAATCAGATCCGCTGCAGGGTAGCCATTGTAGCGAATCACCGGGTCCGGCCCGTAGGTAGTGCTGATTTTCACCATACTGCCAATCGGCACCATTTCGCCCTGGCTATTGCGGGTGCGTAAGTTCGCAATATCCTCCACGCTGTCGCGGAACTGCCCGTCCGCCTGGGCCATCACGCGCCAGGTACGCCCGAACTGGTTGAAGTCGTTCACGTACGACGAGCCCAGATAGGTTTGCAGCGTACCGAAGAGATCGGTCAGCGACACGCCCTGCGCTTTCGCCTTATCGCGGTCAACCTGCACGTCCAGCTGCGGCACATTAGCCTGGTAGGTCGAGATCGGGAAATGCATCCCCGGCGTCTGCATAATCGCACCGGACATGGTGTTCACCGCGTTTTGCAGCGCGCCATAGCCCAGACCGGCGCGATCCTGAATGTACAGGGAATAGCCCGACCCCTGGCCCAGCCCTAAAATCGGCGGCGGCAGGATGGAGAAGCCAAAGCCCTCCTGGATTTGCGCGATTTTCGCGTTGATCTCCGCGTTAATTTCCGCCGCGGAATGTTTACGCTGGTCAAACGGCTTCAGGCCAAAGAAGACCGTCCCGGTATTCGGCGTGTTGGTGAACTGCAGCGCATTCAGCCCCGGAAACGCGACCGCATAGTCCACGCCTTCGGTATTCATTCCAATCTCGCTCATTTTGCGGATCACCGCGTCGGTGCGCGCCAGCGAGGAGCCTTCCGGCATTTTCACGCCGCCAATCAGGTACAGTTTGTCCTGCGTCGGTATAAACCCGCCGGGTACCGCTTTGAACATCACGCCCGCCGCGCAGAGCAGTAGCAGATAAACGACAAACACCGAGCCGCGACGTCCGAGCGTTTTGCCCACCAGCCCCTGATAGCCGTTCGAACTGCGGTGGAAAAAGCGGTTAAACGGACGGAAAAGCCAGCCGAACAGGCGATCGATAAGCCGGGTCGGAAAATCTTTCGGCGCGCCGTGCGGCTTTAGCAGCAGAGCCGCCAGGGCTGGCGAAAGCGTCAGCGAGTTAATGGCGGAGATCACCGTGGAGATGGCGATCGTCACCGCAAACTGCTTGTAGAACTGACCGGTCACGCCCGAGAGAAACGCCATCGGGACAAACACCGCGCACAGCACCAGCGCAATCGCGATAATCGGCCCGGACACCTCTCGCATCGCCTGATGCGCCGCCGCAAGCGGCGCCAGCCCCTCTTCGATATTTCGCTCGACGTTTTCCACCACCACGATGGCGTCATCCACCACGATACCGATGGCCAACACCAGCCCGAAGAGGCTCAGGGTATTCAGCGAGAAGCCCAGCAGGTAGAGAATGCTGAAGGTACCCACCACCGAAACCGGCACCGCGATCAGCGGAATGATCGACGCGCGCCAGGTTTGCAGGAACAGAATCACCACCAGCACAACCAGCACCACAGCTTCCAGCAGCGTTTGCACCACCGCACGGATGGAGTCGCGAACAAATACCGTCGGATCGTAAGGTGCCGCCCACTTCATATCCGCAGGGAAACGCGTGGACAGTTCGTCCATTTTGGCGCGCACCGCGTTAGACAAGTCGATGGCGTTCGCCCCCGGCGACTGGAAGATACCAATCCCGACCGCGTCTTTATTGTTGAGCTGGGAACGCAGCGCGTAGCTGCCGGAGCCCATTTCGATACGCGCCACGTCGCGCAGGCGAACGACCGAACCGTCCTGCGCCGTTTTCAGCACAATATTGCCAAACTCTTCTTCGGTGTGCAGACGCCCCTGAGCGTTAATGGAGATCAGGAAATCGCTCTCTTTCGGCAGCGGCTCGGCGCCAAGCTGTCCGGCAGAGACCTGTACGTTCTGCTCCTGCATCGCCGTGACCACGTCCGAAGCGGTCAAGCCGCGGGACGCCACCTTGTTGGGGTCCAGCCAGACGCGCATCGCGTATTCGCCGGAGCCGAAGATCTGAATCTGGCCGACGCCTGGCAGGCGCGCCAGTTCGTCCTTCACCTTCAGCGTGGCGTAGTTGCGCATGTACAGGGAGTCGTATTTACCGTTTGGTGAAAACAGATGCACCACCAGCGTCAGCGTCGGCGACTGTTTCTGGGTGGTAATACCCAGACGCCGCACGTCTTCCGGCAGTCGCGCCTCGGCCTGCGCGACGCGGTTTTGCACCTGAACCTGCGCCTGATCGGGGTCAGTCCCCGGACGGAAGGTCACGGTGGTTACCAGCACGCCGTCCGAGCCCGCGACGGATTTCATATACATCATGTTTTCCACGCCGTTGATGGCTTCTTCCAGCGGCGTCGCCACGGTCTCGGCAATCACTTTCGGGTTGGCGCCCGGGTACTCCGCGCGCACCTGCACGCTTGGCGGCACGACGTCAGGATATTCGCTCACCGGCAGCAGCGGGATGGCGATTAACCCTGTGATAAAGATCAGAATCGACAGGACGGCGGCAAAAATCGGCCTGTCGATGAAAAAGCGGGAAAAGTCCATGGGTTGGATTCTCAGGTCAAAGGATCAGTTGAGGGCGGTGCTGGCGGTCATGGCGACGGTTTTGGCGTTCACCGGCATACCCGGCATAAACACTTTTTGTAAACCATCGATGATGACTTTATCGCCAGGGTTCAGCCCCTGCCGCACGATGCGTAAACCGTCTGCCAGACGCCCCGGCGTAATGTCGCGACGCTGCGCTTTCCCCTCTTTATCGACGATATAGACGTATTTGCGATCCTGATCGGTCAGCACCGCTTTGTCGTCGACAAGCGTGGCTTTGAATTCCGCGCTGCCCGGCAGGCGTACGCGGGCAAACAGTCCCGGCGTGAACTGACGCTGCGCGTTATCCAGCAGCGCGCGCATGCGGATGGTGCCGGTGCTCGGCGTGAGCTGATTGTCCAGGAAGTCGACTTTGCCCTGATGGGGATAACCCTCCTCGCCCGTCAGGCCAATCTCAACCGGTAGCGCCATATGGTTGCTGGACGCCCCCTGCCCGCTGCGGGCAAGATTTTGATAGTGAAGGTAGGTTGACTCGTCCACGTCAAAGTAGACGTAAACCGTCTTCTGCGAGACCAGCGTGGTGAGGACGCTGGCGGTGTCACCCGCGGTGACCAGATTCCCGCTGGTGATCAGCGCCCGGCTGGCGCGGCCGTCGATAGGCGCGGTCACTTTGGTGAAGTCCAGGTTGAGCTGCGCCGCGTCTACCGCCGCCTGCGCGGCGCGAATGTCGGCCTGCGCCTGAACGGCGGCCGAGCGACGCTGCTCCCACTCTTCCCGTGAGACCAGGTGAGTATTGATCAGCTTATCGGTGCGGTTAGCCTCGCTTTGCGCCAGGCTGGCCTGCGTTTTGGCTCTCGCCAGGTTCGCCTGCGCCTGTTCCAGCGCGGCGCGATAGGTTCTGTCATCAATGGTGAACAGCACCTCGCCCTTCTTCACTTCCTGGCCGTCGGTGTAATTCACCTTATCAATGTAGCCGGAAACGCGCGGGCGCAGCTGAACGCTCTCCACCGCTTCAATCCGGCCGTTAAAACTATCCCACTGGCTAATGGATTTCACGACCACGTCAGCGGCGCTGACGGCGGGCGCGGGTGGCGCGGCGTTTTGCGCGACGCTGTTATCACACCCGACGAGCAGCACGGAGAGGAACATCACCCCCAGCGCGCTCGGATAAACGTTACCCCAGGTTTTTTGCAGGCTCATTGTTTTTATTCCGGTATTGGTAGCCGCCGGGCAAGACGCTGCGGGAGACGCCGCGCCACTTCCTTTGTCCGGTAGCTGGCTTAAGGCCATTTGTGTCGTTCATCGCCACAAAACTGTAACAGTTGCGAATACACTATCGCGGCGATTGTAGGAAGGCGCTTAATTAAGTGCAAGAATAATTGTTGCACTTTATGTGCTATTTGAGCCGATGTTAAAAGACCCGTTTCGGTCAGGGATTTAAATGCAACAATAAAACTTGCAATTAATACAAAAACGCGCCACCTTTAAATGCAACAGACAAAGTTACTTTTAGATATTCTGCGTGGGGGTACCCAGATGAACACTGGCGCATTTATGCATGATTTACTCGACTGGATCGACAACAACCTGGACAGCCGTTTGGACATTGAGTCCGTCGCCAGGCGATCCGGCTATTCAAAATGGCACCTTCAGCGCCTGTTCAAAGAACATACGGGCTATCCCCTCGCCGGGTACATTCGCGCGCAAAAGCTGAAAAAATCGGTTGAGCGGTTATCCCACAGCGACGAACCGATTCTGAACGTGGCGATCGCGCTGGGCTTTGACTCCCAGCAGTCCTTCAACCGCAGCTTTAAGCGTCAGTATGGTCAGGCGCCTGGGGCATGGCGGCGGAGCATGGGTGGCCCGGAAACGCAGCAGCTACGCCAGTAATGCATATTTTGCTGCAACTTCGATCTGTAGCTGCTACACTGTATATAATTACAGTATAGCGAGGTGCACGATGGCTGTTGAAACAAAATTTGTTGTCGTAAGAAAAGGTGAAGAGAAAATGACTTTTGCCAGTAAGAAAGAAGCTGACGCTCACGACAAGCTGCTTGATATGGCAGACGCATTCACCGACTGGCTGTTGCAAAGCGGAATGCAGATGGACGAAACGCAGGCTGAAAACCTTGGCCTGTATTTCGCCGAGCAGAAAGAGACCGTGCAGCATATTCTGCGTACCAGCAAGCTTCCCGATGTCACTGCCCCAGCTGCAGCGGATAAACCAGAATCCGATGCGGCTGACACGAAAAAAATCAGGGCCGTGAAAGCGGCCTGATGGTCTGAATAATCATCACCTATCCGAAAGCCGTAAGCAGATAACTGCTTACGGCTTTTTTAGTCAGAAAATGAAAAGAGTCAAGGAGATGGCGTGCGGCAAGGAATGCAGGAAAAAATCATCAGGATCTGTAATGCAAAAATCGCCGCTAAGGGAAGCGATGTTGGGCTCTCGTTTTATGCTTTCTTTGCTAATAAAAATGACGACCCTGAACTGCTTATGGAAGTGGCGCACTGGTGGATTATGGTGATGAAACTGGACCATTTTGAAAAGGCAGATAAGATCAGAAAGCTTGTTTTAGCCATGTAACACCTGCGCTCAATGCAGAACCTAAGCTTCAGGAGATTTCCCGCTTAATGCCAATGGCGGACGTTGATACTTTCCTCATCGCTAATATCAATAAGTTAGAATAAATACGCTCACATTGATTGTCTTAACCACTCACTCAGTGTGAGAGAAAAAAGCAGGCTAGGCGGCGCATCTTTCACATCATGAATCTCTTTTATGTATTGCAACCCTGCTTTTTGAAGAACTTTCTGCGATGCCACGTGATTACTTCTTACTACGGCAGATATCTCAGTCAGCTTTAACTCACCAAATCCATATCTGATAGCGCTTTTCGAAAACTCTGTTGCCAGACCTTTTCCCCATGCCTCTGTGGCGAAACGATATCCTAAATTATTAATTACGATATCCGCATAACTGCTGACGCTCAGACCACCAAAACCAATAATTCTTTCAGGACTTTCCTGTAACGCGATTGCCCAGTTTCCAAAGCCGTGAGTTTCCCAGTGGTTGATCCAACGGGCTAAGACAGTTTGTGCATGCTGTAGGTCCGGATAGGGCCCTGCTGGATTAAAGGTGTTCGTAGCCGGGTCGCCATAAATTCTGAAAAGATCATCCAGGTCAGACGCCGTTACGGGGCGAAGATGCAGTCGGGAGGATTGAAGTTGCAAAACACTTTCCTGAATAATGAGCTGATGAGCTTAGTGATAGAACTGTTTTTATAGTAAGAAAAAAGCAGGTTCGCAACACCGTGCCAGGAATGGATGCTAGCGTCATTTATCATCTCACCTTCTGCAGGATTGCTCTGAACATTTCCACCTCGCTATCTTTCATGTTTGTATTAGCCGCTTCCCAGGAACGCTATTTATTTTTAAAGCGTGATGGCCGGTAACGTTGTGGGAATGCATTACTCTGACCGTCGCATAATTCTTCAGAAACCAGTCTGCCAATCGTCGCTGCGCACGTCACGGCTGGGTGCATTGAAGCGACGTAAACTGTCCTGCTCTCATCCGTAAAACCAAGAACGGGACACCCATCCTGAATAACAGGACGCTCTCCTGTTGAGTGCTGAATGAGAGCAGCCGACTCTGCGCCCGTGAGCCTGCTTCTTACCGCGCGTTGTGCAGCCTCCACCGTTTCTCTGACGGTGCCGCTTGCCGGGTAATCTTCTGCGGCTAATAACTCACCGTTGCGCACTTGCCGAACCTCAATATCATCACCTGAGACGATCGTATTGACCACGCGCTGGGGGACCGTAAAGCGCAGTAATATAGCCGGTGATGACAGAACCGGAACATGGATACCCACCCGCTCAGTCAGCGCTGGAATACCTGTCCCACAGGCCAGCACGACGCAATCTGCGTCCAGTTTTCCCCGCGAGGTCAGGACGCCAGTCACCCTCCCCTCCGTCATGCAAAGATCCGTAACGGTTGTTTGCGTATTTAGCACGATGCCTTTTTCACAGGCTTTTTCGAGCAATAGTCGCGTTGCGCTGGCGGCATCAATGGCGCCATCTTTTACAGCATAGCGGGCCTGTGGGGGAGGATTGTTCAGGGCAGGCACAAGACGGGTAATTTCAGCCTTATCGAGTAGACGTTCGTCCTGCAGGCAGGACCCGGATGCTGCGCCGTAGCTTAACGAACCACTCCATTTAATGTTAAGTTCCGGTATGTGTTCTTCCAGCCTGTGCCAGTCCGCAAGTGCGATGCGCCGGATAAACACGTCTGTCGCATCATCCCTCACCCCACCGGTCAGCCAGCCAAACGCGCTGCCGGTTGCACCTGACGCAGGCATATCCTGTTCAACGAGGGTGACGTCAAATTCACTGTGGGCGAGATGCCATGCGATGGATACGCCAGTGATCCCAGCACCTACGACGACGATCCTTTTTTTATGGGTCACGGTGCCCTTCTCCTGCGCGGGAAACATGTTCATGCCAAGATGCGAAAGTAATCTCTTACAGGTTATTTTGTAGGATTGCAAAACTCGTGGGTACGGCGGTTCATGACGGCGGCTTTTCAACCGCCGGGTCCCTTTCAAGTAACGAAACTGCTTCTACAACAATAAAAGTTGGCGATGACTGAATTGGATCAGTGAGCGGGATACCAACAATGGGTGTAATTGTTATCAAGTATTAGCAGGAAATTGCAGGGGCTCTTATGGACAAAAGAAAAGCGTAATCACATGTAGACTCAGCCAGGATTTCAACGTTAAAGCAGTCTTTACCCCCGGAGAATGCCAGATGTTTACCCATATGCGTATTGCCAAACCCGTCACAAATCTCGAAAGGTCTTTTCAGATGTACAGCCAAGGACTAGGTCTGCATAAAATTGCTGAATTCAACGATCATGACGGTTTCAATGGAATAATGTTAGGACGGGGAGACTTACAATGGCATATAGAGTTCACCTTTTGCCATAACCATCCCGTTCAACCCTTGCACACTGAAGAGGATTTACTCGTTCTTTATTATTCGGATGAAAATGAATGGATGCGTGCCTGCAAAAGAATGCTCGAGGCTGGTTTCAGAGTGTCAACGTCGTTCAACCCCTATTGGGATGTTAACGGAAAAACATTTGTTGACCGCGACGGATATAGAGTGGTCATGCAAAACAAGGCATGGGCATAACCTCAATAAATATTTCTTTGTTGCCACCACTTGCTGCAAGCTTAACGTCCGCTCCTCGCTCACAGCGGACTTTCAACGCAGGTAACTCATCCGCTAAGTGCCAGGAGCGGACGTTGCTAACACTTGAATATACTCATCCGCGGGGCCCGGTCAGCGCAATATGGCAACCTAAGGCGCTGTTGTGACATCAGCTTGTAAAGTAGTATGTGTTCTTCTGCTGTTCACACTTTGGATACTCAGTGACATTGCAAGCAACCTGGCTTGAACAGCCTAAGCCTAGTGATGAAAGGGAAGGTGTTTCGATCATCGACGTCAATCCCTTTGGCGCTAATGGAGAAAAGGATCGACGACTGTTAATCAGTAAGGGCGGTGAGCCCATTGTAATTTTACAGTTATATATACATGCCGATGAGGATGGCTGCCTGATTTCCAGCGCCTTTTGTGATTTCCTACTGAATGAATCCCAGGTGGCAATCATTTGTGACGACCACTTTCATGTTGTTGAGATGACCACACACTCGTTCAGAAGCCATCCACTAGGTGATTAACGTTGGCCATATTTATTCAGTTCCTGACATCCATTCTGACAGGCTACATAATCGGGTTCTGGTCACCACTTACTGCCACGTTTTTCTGATGGATATTGCTGCGGGCATTCTCTGGAAATCTAGGCAGTGCGCCATTGATGGCGTGATCATTACATCGATAGAGAATGAGACGGTGCTGGGCCTGGGAGAGTGGGACCCGCCAGGAGGTTGGGAACCTTTTAAGCTCGATCTTAAAATGGGCATCCCGATTTGAAGAAGGGGGACCCCTCAAGGTCTTCGGCCGGCGCGGACGTTGCATTCCAGCAATTATTGCCTTAAGAGTTAATGTTCGATTGTGATGAGGACAAACACTATGCTCCTGGAGACGCTAAAAAGACTTGAGTGCTCTCTTCATAGCATCAGGCGGAAAGATCGGGTATGGCTTGAACAGATACTCCACGATAGATTTTGCGAAATAACACGCTCAGGTGTAGTCGTTGATCGTACTCAGACTATTGAAGCGCTTTTAAGTGAAGATAATGTTCCGGCTATTCTTAGTCGTGATTACCGGCTTATCAGCGTTGGAAATAATTTCGCAATATTGCACTACAGAACTGTTAATCCAGATGGCAGTCGTGCAACCCTACGTTCTTCATACTGGGTATTTTCTGCGGACGGGCAATGGAAATTGGTATTCCATCAGGGAACGCCAGAGGCAGGGAGCGTATAGATGCCAGATACAATGTCTGCTCCTCGCTCGCAGCGGACCCTCAACGCAGGTAACTCATCCGCTAAGTGCCAGAAGCGGACGGATGTTTATCCGCGAAGCTCCCTTTTTTATATACCCATAAAAATTAAGCTATTGGCCGGTGTTGCCGATATTAGTTCTTATGATTAAACAACGGGAAGTATGAATGAATAGTTTGTTATCGAGATCACTTTCAATTGTGTTTACAACTCTGCTACTGACGGCCTGCTCTGGCGTTCGCGACAATTCTGCAAAGTCGTACACATACCACGCTGAACATAGCATCGCCTGGAATATCAGCAATGCATCGGGTATGGATCCTTTTAGCGATGCCCAGGTCAGCCACTCTCAAAACGAAATGTTCAGCCGCACGGATTACGATTTTACTTTTCCGATAGTGGAAAATGATAAATTGAATGAAGCGTCATTGCCTTTAACCCCGTTACTGCAGTATCGACCAACGGGTATGGGCGTGGAAGAGTGGCAAACCGATGGAATTCTGGCGTGGATCCCTACTGAACTGGCCCCTACCCCCGAGGCGGCATCTCTGGTGCTCTCAGATAAAATTGAATCTGCTGTGCTAGCGACCTTAACAGAATCTAAACGCAAACATGGCGATGTCCGTAAGGGAGAGGGATATAATAACTGGTTAGGAAAATACGTGTTTCAGACCAATGAATCCCGCTATCTGGTCGTTAAATTTGCAGATAAAGATGCGGGATGTGAGCTTCCAAAAAATGGATATTTTGATCCTGCAAGCCAGAATAGTCCGACCTGCGGCTTTTACACCAGCTTCCACGACGCAGAAAAAATTGTTCGCACTCCTGACTTCATAGGTGCGAATGCGACCGGGAAAAGTTATCTCGTAAGGCACGATGGGTTAAATGGAAGTCACCTCAGCCCGGTATTTATAAACAGCGCCGGTCAATCGGATGCAAAAAATCAGCGTATGAATTACGCCTTCATGCAACAAGTTAGCCGCCATCTTCCAGCGTGGGTAATTATCTACCTCTCACCCAAAGAAGATAAGGGTTTACCTGCCGTTGTATTACAGCAAGGGAAAGTGCATTTTTTCTTTCGCGAAAAATAAAGCTGATCGCATAAGCGGTTGATCTTAATGTCCGCTCCGTGCCAGAAGCGGACATTGATAACATCGCAATATCTTAATTTATGGGGAGCAGTTCACGGACGTTGCTTGCTCTTAGTAACCAATAGTGGGCACGCGACTAATACAATTTATTACTTTTTATTTTATGCCCCACTGAGATTTAACGAGCCAAAATATTTAACGAGTTCAATAATTGAGTATCCAGCGTTTCAGTTGCAGGTGTTGGTAGTCCGTTCGCAATGCGATAATTTTTTATTGACTGCCTTGTGGAAGGCCCCATTATGCCGTCAATATTCCCGTTATAATAACCTTTGTCCAGCAAAGCGAATTGAACCCGCATGATTAAGCGCTTACGCTTCTCTGTACCAGAAGTCAGCCCATTACTTGCACGGTTAGCTTCTGTAGTTCCACCAGAATTCGCAGTAGTAGAGTTGTTATTGTCGTTAGAACGAAGCGAACGCACAGAGGAAGAGGATGATGAGGAACTTGTTCCTGAACTTGAAGACCCAGATGAACTTGGTGAGCTGTATGTTTTTGGATAATAAGGAGTGCTGCCACCATAGTACCCGCCACCTGATGATGATCGGTGAGAACTATGGCTTCGATGGGAGCTATGACTGCGATGCCCTGCAATGTAGAATGGAACTTCGGTGTTAAGTGGGGCTATCACTAAATCATGTTCATTAAGAGTCATACCAGGCAAATCACTTGCTCCGGTGGATGAATCACTTGCCCATACAGAATTATTGAGCGCCAAAAATCCCGGAAGTAGAGCAGCAAAATTAAATTTTTTCATAAAATTGGTCTCGGTGGTTGATGAAAACGGCCTGTTGAGGAACTGAAATAACCAGTACAGGAAGACTTCTGAGTGCATTCATCACATTCTTTAGGATAGTAATTTTTCCAATCAGAGATCGACTGAGCAGCAAGCTCCCAAGCTCTTTCAGGAAGATGACACAAAGGATAATTAAAAATTGTTAGAGGTATACCTGACCTGTGTGCAGCGTCTATGGCGGAGATTATTTTCTCACTATAACTGCTGTGCTCAATGAAGACTGTTGACCAGTTCTTTCGTGCCCAACCGATAGATTCCAGCCCCATAAGGGAAATCTGATTGATGTTAGAGAACACACGGCCAACGAACTCTACAATATCATCCAATTCTGTATAGTTAGCCAGTGTCGGAATAACTCTAAGTTCGATATTAATCCCTGAGTTTCCTGCATTAATTAACCCCTTAACCGTTTCATTAAATGCGCCATCATTCCCTACCAGATGATCATGCACAAGTGATCTTGATGAGTAGAGCGGAATACCAAAGGTGATTTTGATCTTTTTGCTTCGCTTTGCCATTTCCTGAGTAAAGTTGGTATCAGCAAATTTGCGTCCGTTTGTTAAAACATGCAAAGCAGTATCTGGTGAATTCTCGATGATAAAATCAATGAAGTGAAGGAAATCATCTCCATATAGCAAAGGTTCACCACCGCTGACCCCAACAACTCCATCCAAACCAAATGAAGCTATAGCAAGAGCTGATTGGGTAAGTAGCCAGTCATCATTTGATTTCTTTGGTGGCTGCGAACAAAACAGACACAAGTTATTGCAGCGTTCCGTGACTAAGACAGTATTATGATTGGCTCTGCGAGACAGAATAACGCGTATCATATTGCCATTGTTGATTATCCCAATATCTCCATCTTCAATCGACTCAAATAATTCAGTGCTAATAACAGAGTAATCAAAGCATGGTTGAATGGCATCATTATTGCCTTCAGCAACTACCAGTAAATTGGGCAAAAAGAATAAAGGGTTCGCTGGTTTTTGTTTGCATAACCGATAGAACCCCTTGGGCACATTCTTTTTTGAAGCAAAATGAAAGATATCGTTCCTGATAACCTCAGACATATGCCCATCCTTTTAGCATCTCAGCCTTCGGACCACCTTCTGAGATGGAGTTCATCAGATACCTGAACATCCCCTTGTGATACTGACAAAACGTTGAACGACTCCTATCACCGACAGGTTCACCTTGTACACTTATGTTCTGGCATGGGTCTGCACCGCAAAATGGTTGATACGCGCATGTATCACAACCTGGCAAAGCAAAATTGAACGATGAACTCAATACTGCGTTATAGTAAGGACTCTTGGAAAATGATAGCGTCTTAACCTCACCCGCACTGAACTCCGTTTCAGGATTCACCTTCTGCAACATACGGCTCTCATCGCTACCATATACCCGACCGTCATAATTGAAAAGAATACTGTTAAGCACGACGCCACTTGGCGACTTCAAATCCGCATAACCACTAAAACCGGGATTGAAGATCCTTTTCAGATGAATGGAGGCCGAATGTTCCACAACCCTTATCCCTTCATTGTTGATCTTAAGGATTTCATCTATCAACGAGGCATAGAAACTTAAGTATTCGTCCATAGAAAAGGTGAACGATGCTTTTTGTGCAAACCCATAGGGACTAACAGGTCGGATAAACATGTCCTTGAGGCCAAGAGACAAGTGAGCTTGGACAATCGATTCAGGATGCCTGATAAGATCTTTAGTAACTGTAGTAACCGTTGCAACGCGACCAGCGCCTAAAGACCGTTTGATAGCCTCTACTCCTGATACTGTTCTACTGTAAGCAAGCCCATGTCCAAGAATTCGATTACTGTTGTGAACAACTTCCTCACCATCAAGCGAAACAGAGAACGTTATGTTCCTGTCTCTCGACCATTCAAGCATATCCTCATTCAAGACAGACAGGCTTGATGCTATCACCATCTCAAAATCGGTGCTTCCCAGCGTTTCAGTACATTGCTCATAGATAGACTGAATTAAATCGAACCGCAAGAGTGGCTCTCCACCCTGTATCTCTATCTTGTAAGGTGGTATCGATAGTTTTTTGATAGTCGAAATGATATGAGGGATGAGATCGGGATCTAGATCATAACCAGAGGCGTTCACTGAAGCTCTACTGACCTGACAATACTTGCAGGTATGGTCGCAACGCAATGTGGGCACAATCATGAAAATTGGCCTGATCGCCAGTTCATTCATCAATCGTTTTGCAAAAGCAGAACTTAAAGCATAGGGAGCAATAGCTGATGAGCTTTCGTTGGTTATGAACAGCTTGCTTTCTAGTGCGTTTGATTGCTCCGCACTGATTTGCTCATCAGAAAGATCAAGCAGCTCTTGCTCATTAATGAAGTGATGAAAGCCAGCGAGGTTGCTTATAAAAACCCGTCCATTAGGCAATCTGTCAAAATTGAATGGCATCAATTCCATTACGAAAGCCTTTCATCTACGCTGCGAAGCACTTTATGGACAATAGAATCTCTCAACGCCCCTGTTTTATGCTGTAGCTTTTCTCGCAAAGCGTAATCATTCAGCAGCCTCTCGAATTCATAGAAGCATTCGGGACTATCGTTTTCAAAAGAGATTGTCCAAGAGGAGAGCTCCTCAAGGAGTTTCCATCGAGTAAGTGGAGTCATCCAGTATAGGCTATTGCGTATAACCCACTCAGAATAAATTTCTTTTTCAAACGTTCTTTCGCACATTGCCATTACCTTTCAATGCAAATAATCACGATCAACAACTTCTTTAAAGCGGATTTTTCCTATGGAAATTATGATACAACATATCTATCGATATGTTACAGGTGACTAGCGTGCCGTTGATCAATACATCGCAACGTTCGTAATGCCATCACCAATTGTGAACTTCTGCTTCTCGCTAATAGCAGACCTAACGTTACCTACCCCCTCAACTTCCCCCCAACGCTACCAGCCACAAAACCTGGTAGCTATACAAACACGCCATATTCTCACGTTAATACGCATTCCCCCCTTCCCCGAGGAAACGCGCATGACCCCACACCCGCTACGCCAGATAATCGAATCCTGTGACCACGCCATCACCACCAAAAACTATGACGCGTTGATGGAGTACTACGCCGAAGACGCAGCCCTGGTCGTTAAACCCGGCATGACCGTTAAAGGCAAAGAAAACATCCGCAGCGCGTTTATTGCCATCTCTGATTATTTTCAGGACCAGCTGATCGTCGAACAAGGGGAGATGCAGGTAATCGAAGGTGGCGGCAATGCCCTCGTTATCATGGAAACCGTTCTGCGTTTTCCTGATGGTCAGGGTGGGATAACGGAAATGTCCCGCCGCGCAACCTATGTTTTTCGACAGGAAAGCGACGGTCGCTGGCTTTGTACCATCGACAACTCCTACGGAACGTCGCTTCTGGATACGGGGAACGCATCACGTTAATCACGCTTTCAAAGGGGCGCTACCGCCCCTCCACGTCAGCGTACTTAATGCGCAGTAATGCTCGGCTCCTTCACAAACTCAGCCAGCAGCCACACCATATCGTGCAGCAAGCCCGTAAGCTCTTTCGCTACGTGAGCGGGCAGCGTTCCACCCATAACCGCTTGCGTCAGCGCCAGTGCATAGTCCACCTGAGTCAGGGTGTCCTGCCAGCAGTCCGGCACGCAGGAGTTCATTTTCTCCTCCATGATCAACTGCGCGATCAGGTCCGGCGGAAGATCGACATCGCAGAGTTCCCGCAGCTTGCGCAAAGACTGAAGGAGACGCTCGCAAAGCACGGTAAACAGCTTCGCATCCTCGATTTCGACCAGCACGCTCACCAGCGCGGCGCAGCTGTCAGCGACGTCAAAAAGATCGGCATCAGCCGGAAGCGGCCGGGAGATAAGGTGCAGAATGACGTTTTCGTCAGACGGGAGATAAGTCAGGGTTGGGATAGTAGCCATACAAGGCATCCTTCTATATGTAGTTCATTAAGCCACCCAGTAAGTTCCTACGCTCGGGGGGTAGCGCTGACAGAGGTAGGAATACCGCCCATATAGAAAAACGGCCAGCCTTGCGGCTGCTCCGCCAGCGCCACCGCAATTGTAACGGGATCGGTGCTGCCGCGACATACGAAATGTCACTATATGGTAGATACGGGTTCCTACGCCCGATTGCGGATATGCCGCAACGCAGGCACTTTACGACTCCGTAGAAATTAATAAAAGACATAACCCTTGGTTACAGAGGGTTACTTTGCGGTTTGCGAGGCGCCTTCCAGAAAGACAACGCGGCCCTAAACTTTAAGGGTATCAATCACCGCTCTCGCTGGGCTTCGACTCCCAGCAGTCCTTCAACCGCAGCTTTAAGCGTCAGTATGGTCAGGCGCCTGGGGCATGACGGCGGAGTATTAGCTGTCGTGAAACGTTAACCGAACGTTTTTAGGGTCAACGAACTTACCGTCGGCGGTAACATAGGCGCTATTCACCACTTCTCCACTTTCTTTGTCTGTTAAGGCAATATGCGGTGCGTCATGCAGTATGTTTTTATGACCCCACTCCATCAAAGAGAAAAGAATCGGCGCAAGGCTGCGGCTTTTGGCGGTGAGAACATACTCATACCGTTCACGCGCCCCTTCTTCCTGATAAGGGATTTTGCAAAGCAGGCCGAGTTCAGTCATTTTTTTTAACCGGTTCGCCAGCGTCTGCCTGGTGATTTTTGTATGATCCCGTATCGTTTCAAAGCGTGTTACCCCATAAAACGCCTCCCTCAGAATCAACAAAACCCATTGATCGCCAAGAAGCTCAGCGGCCGCCGCTAGCCCACAAAGCTCAGGTAATAAGTACGGTAATGATTTATTTTTTGACATGTCTTCGTTTGCCTCGTAATCTGAGTATGATTTCAAGACTCAGTTATTTAAGGAGAATACAATGCCCTTCGTAAATGTGCAAACCATTAAAGGAATGATGAATTCGGAGCAAAAAAAAGAACTGCTACGTCGTATGACTGACCTTATTGTTGAAATTGAGGGAAACGGCGATCCTGAATTCCGGCGTTCAGTATGGATCCGTATTGACGAGCATGAACCGGAACAGTGGAGTCTTGGGGGAATACAGCCCACATCTGAAATGATTGCTGCAAAATTTGCCTCACCACAGCGGTCCTGATTTATTTTTAGTCATAGCTCACCGGCGGGCAGTTTGAATGTCCGCTCTCCTGATGTTATGCCGCCCTAAATTTTCAGCGTATCGATCACAGCCCTCAGGGCGGGCGACACGTTGCGGTGCGGATAATAGAGGTACAACCCGTCCATGCGCAGGCTGTAGCGCTGCAACACCCGGATAAGCGTTCCGCGCTCTATATCGTCAGCCACCAGCTCCACCGGAACATAGGCCAGCCCAAGCCCCAGCCGGGCGGCTTCGGCTTCCATGTAGCTGTCAGACAGCGCCCATTGCCCCTCTGGCCGATGGGTGATTTTTTTCCCGTCCTGCACCAGCTCCCACTGATAGTCACTACCGTCGGCAAGCTGGTAGGCAATGCACGGATGCGCCACTAAATCCGCAGGCGTCAGGGGAAAACCGTAGCGTCTGAAGTGTTCCGGGGCAGCCACTGCGGCCATTTCCATATCAGGCGTGATACGCACGGCAATCATTCCCTGCCCCACTTCCGGCCCCAGTCTGACACCCGCATCGAACCGCTCGGCGATAATGTCGACGAAGCGGCTTTCATTCATCAGTTCCAGCCTGATGTCCGGGTATCGCTGTTTAAAAATGGCGAGCTTTGGCAGCAGACATTTGTCGATGGCGTGCTGGCTGGCATTAATGCGTACCGTACCGGACGGCGTCTGGCGGTAGTGCGCCAGCGTCGCCAGACCCGTATCAAGCGCATCGAACGCGGACTCGGCGGTCTGATAGAGCTGCTCCCCGGCGTGGGTCAGCGACAGCTTGCGCGTGGTGCGGACCAGAAGCTGAACGCCCAACCGCTCTTCCAGCTCGCGAACCGAGCGGCTAATCCCGGATTGCGCCAGCCCAAGCCGCTGCGCAGCCGCCGTGAAGCTCCCCTCCCTTACCACCTGCATAAACAGGTACAGCTCATTGTAGTTTTCCCGCTTTGCCATCGTGACTCGCCATTTATAACAAGCTGGTATTAATCCTAGCAGCTTTCGGCCTCTAATCAGCACTATTTCTGCTAACTATAATGACCGCAACACAACACCACAGGGTCCATTTTCATGAAAACATTCACCCAAAAACTGTCCGTTGCGATGCTGCTATGTGCATCATTAAGTGGAGTGACAACAATGAGCTATGCTGAGACGACCAACCCAAACGCGCCTGTTTCGATGGTGACCACTTGGGACAAAACCTTCGCCGAGAGTGATAAAGTCGACCACCGTAAGGTGGCTTTCCAGAACCGTTACGGAATCACGCTGGTGGGCGATCTGTATTTGCCTAAAAACCGCGGCGACCGCAAGCTGGCGGCCATTGCCGTGAGCGGGCCGTTTGGCGCGGTCAAGGAACAATCCAGCGGCCTGTACGCCCAGACTCTGGCGGAACAAGGGTTTGTCACCCTGGCATTCGATCCGTCTTACACGGGCGAAAGCGGCGGCCAGCCGCGCAACGTCGCGTCTCCTGATATCAACACCGAAGACTTTAGCGCGGCGGTTGATTTCCTGGGGTTACAGAAAGAGGTTGATCGTAACCGCATCGGTATTCTCGGCATCTGCGGCTGGGGCGGTATGGCGCTGAACGCGGCAGCCATGGACACCCGCGTGAAAGCGGTCGCCACCAGCGTGATGTACGACATGAGCCGGGCGATGGGTCACGGCGTCGGCGACGGCAAAGATCGTTATTCAACGTCCGATCGCCGTGCCGTACTGCAGTATCTGAACGAGCAGCGCTGGAAAGATGCCGAGCGTGGCACCTTTGCGCACGGCGGCCATGACATCTATGTCGATGCCAACGGCAAGGTGACTGCTGCGGAACGTATTCTGCCGGACGCGTTACCCGCCAACCCGAATCCGGTACTCAAGGAGTTCTTTGATTACTACCGGATGCCGCGCGGCTTCCATGCCCGCTCAGTCAACTCCACCGGCGCATGGACCGCGACAATGCCGCTGTCGTTTATGAATATGCCGCTGCTGAGCTATGCCGGCGAGATCGCTATCCCGACGCTTATCGTGACCGGTGAAAAGGCGCACTCCCGCTACTTTGCAGAAGATGCGTTTAAAACGGTCGGCAGCAAGCAGAAGGAACTGGTGATTGTCCCGGGCGCAAACCATGTCGATCTTTACGACAACGTTGCCGGGAAGATCCCGTTCACCCGGTTTGAAGAGTTCTTCAAAACCAGCCTGAAATAAACCCCTACGCCACCCGTTCTGCGCGGGTGGCTCTTCGCGAAAAAAGACTATGTCCTCACTGAGCCATACCTCACCACAACACGCTGAATATGCGCACTGGAGCGGCGTTTTTGCCATGACCCTCTGCGTATTTGTTCTGATTGCATCTGAGTTTATGCCCGTCAGCCTGCTTACCCCTCTCGCCAGATCGCTGGAAGTCACAGAGGGGCTTGCCGGTCAGGGCATTGCCATCTCCGGCGCGCTGGCGGTTCTGACCAGCCTTTTCCTTTCCCAGCTTGCCGGGAATATGAATCGTAAATACCTTCTGCTGGGCATGACCCTGCTGATGGCACTCTCGGGGATGGTTATTGGTTTCGCCTCGAACTATCTGACGTATATGCTCGGCCGCGCCCTAATCGGTATTGCCGTCGGCGGGTTCTGGTCCATGTCTGCCGCAACGGCCATTCGCCTTGTTCCCCCGCACCAGGTTGCGCGCGCGCTGGCCATTTTCAACGGCGGTAACGCGCTGGCAACGGTGGTGGCCGCCCCGCTTGGCAGCTACCTTGGCGCCACCATTGGCTGGCGCGGCGCATTTCTTTGCCTGGTGCCGGTGGCGATAGCGGCGTTCATCTGGCAGTGTTTTAGCCTGCCGGACATGCAGGGGCGTAAAAGTGGTACATCTCAGGGAAGCGTTTTTCGGCTATTCCGCCAGCCTGCGGTTTCCGTCGGTCTGATGGCCTGCGGCCTGTTCTTTATGGGTCAGTTTGCGCTGTTTACCTATTTGCGCCCGTTCCTTGAAACCGTCACCCAGGTCAGTGGAACCGGTCTGTCGCTGATTTTGCTCACCATCGGCGTCGCGGGTTTTGTGGGCACCCTGTTCGTTGCCGTGGTGCTTAATGCCGCGTTTTACGTGACGCTGATCGCGATCCCTCTGCTGATGGCCGCCATCGCAGTCGCGTTAATTCTCACCGGGCATAACGTGTGGATCGTCGCCCTGCTGTCAGGCCTGTGGGGGATGCTGGCAACGGCGGCGCCAACGGGATGGTGGACGTGGATTGCGCGAACGCTGCCGGAGGATGCCGAAGCCGGCGGTGGACTGATGGTCGCGGTGATCCAGCTCGCTATTGCGCTCGGTTCAACGGCGGGCGGTATAGCGTTCGATCGCTACAGCTGGCAGACCACGTTTGCCCTGAGTGGCATCGTGCTCCTCTGTGCGGCAGCGCTGACGTTTCTGCTTTCGCGTCTTCACAAACAACGCGCCGGATGATTTTTTGCCCCTTGTCTGCCTCGCTGGTGTATTGTTTTTAAACAATGACATCCAGTAAAGGACATCTGCGCAATGATCAGCATCCTCGGTAAAACCACCTCCATCAACGTTCGTAAAGTGCTCTGGACCTGCGAAGAAGCGGGTATCGCTTACCGGCAGGAAGATTACGGCAGCGGTTTTGCCTCGACGGAAACGGAGGCCTTCCGCGCCCTGAACCCCAACGCCATGGTGCCGGTACTGATTGATGGCGATTTCGTGCTGTGGGAGTCCAATTCCATCTGCCGCTATCTGGCGCGCAAGTCCGAACGTCACGATCTGCTGCCCGCAGAACCGCAGGCCTGCGCCAACGTTGAGCGCTGGATGGACTGGCAGGTATCGGAATTTAACACCGCCTGGCGCTATGTTTTCCCGGCGCTGGGACGTAAAAACCCGGACTTTAACGATCCCGAGCGCATTGCGGCGGGTATTAAAGAGTGGAACCACTGCGTCAACATACTGGAGAACCAGCTGCAGCGCACCGGAGCCTTTGCAGCGGGCGAGACGTTTACCCTTGCGGACGTAGTGCTTGGGCTGTCGGTGAATCGCTGGAAAATGACGCCGTTTGATAAGCCTGACGTGCCCGCGATTGAGGCCTGGTTTGAACGCCTTAACCAGCGCCCGGCGTTTTTGCGTCACGGAAATAACGGCATGATTTAACGCATTACCCACATCTTGAGAAAGGGTATTTTATTTAATTACTAAACCCGTGAAGTCGTCAGAGGGAATAATAATTAAGCCATATCCTGGACAGCCCGTTACGCCGCTTTGCTAGCCTGAATATTCAGGCAAAGTTCAACCCGGAGGTATTCTTGCTGATAAGACTCAAGAAAGAACGAACGCACCAGGAGGATCGCCGGCTTGCTCTCTGGCTGGCGACCTCTGCAGGTTTGCTGAACGCTATCGCCCTCGGGGCTTTCGGCTTTTTCCCCTCACACATGACCGGCAACACCTCTCAATTATCCAGCGAAGTCTCTTCCACCGATCTGAGCGATATTATTTTTTTCGGCTCGATTATTCTCTCTTTTGTGGCAGGCGCAATCATTGCGCGCACGATCGTGATATGGGGCATTATCCATAACGTCAGGCTGGTTTTTTGCCAGATCCTTTTTGTTGAGGGGTTATTACTGAGCGGCGTCTCTTTTTACGAAATGTATTTTCATGCCCTCACCAGCAACCGCGAGATTATTCTTTTTCTCTGCGGTCTGATGGGTATTCATAATTCCACCTCCACGCAGCTCTCCGGCGGACGGGTGAGATCGACGCATATTACCGGCACGCTGACGGACGCGGGCATATCCCTGGCCTCCGTTATGGTGGCGATGCTGCGCAGGGATTACTCCAAAGATACGGCGGCGCAAAAAAGCCAGCTGAAAACCCACTTAACCACCCTGTTCTCGTTTATTACCGGCGGTATCGCAGGGCTGCTGCTGTTCAGGTGGGTCGGGTTTAACGCCATGCTGGCGCTCGGGCTGATGCTCACGGTGGTTGCCACCGTCTCAATTATCACCGTCTCTACGCGGGTGCGACGAGTCCGTGCTGCCGTCTGAGCGCTGCAACTGCCCCAGCAGGCGCTGCATGTTGTCGTCACAGGAGATCCCATCCGGCCTGCTGGTGATGCTTGCGACCAGCGTCAGCAGCTCTTTTCGGTTTTCCTCGAGCTGCTTCTGCATCGCCTCTATTTCAGCAATGCGCGTCTTAAGGGACTGGACCAGTCCCTCATGATCCCAGCGCTGTTGCGGCTGCGGCAGGAAGCGGCGTATTTGCTCGAGGGTGAATCCGGCACGCTGCGCATTGTCGATGATGTTCAGCAGCGCTGCCGCATCGGTGGAATACGAACGGTATCCGTTCCCCTGCCTGACCGGTCGCGGCAGTAAACCTTCCGCCTCATAAAACCGAATGCGCGACGGGGTAATTCCCGTCATTTTCGACAGCTCGCCAATTTTCATTTCGTCAGCTCTGGCATATTGACCTTAAAGTTAACTTTAAGCTTAAACTTTTGATACGGTCAACCGGATCGTCATCTCATCAGGGAGCTACCATGCAAACTATTCTCGGCGCCAGCGGGCAAATTGCCCGTGAACTGACCCGCGAGCTTAAACGCCAATACACCGATGATATCAGGCTGGTCAGCCGCCATCCGCAGAAAGTCAACGCCAGCGATATCACGGTGGCGGCCGATCTCCTGGATGCGCAGCAGACGCAGAAGGCGGTTAGCGGCAGCGACACGGTCTACTTTACCGCCGGTCTGCCGCCTGACTCCGCCCTGTGGGAGCGTCAGTTCCCCACCATGCTGGACAATGCGCTGGAGGCCACGCGAAAGGCTGGCGCAAGATTCGTCTATTTTGACAATACCTACATGTACCCTCAGAGCGACGTGCCGCAGACCGAAGAGACACGCTTCGCGCCCCGGGGACGAAAAGGAAAAGTCCGTGCAGCAATGGCCAACCGGGTGCTGGACGAAATGCAGCGGGGCGACATTCCCGTCATCATCGGTCGGGCACCTGAGTTTTACGGGCCTGACAAAACGCAGAGCTTCACGAATACGCTCATTATCGACAGGCTGAAGCAGCATAAACGACCGCGCGTTCCGGTCCGTGACGATTCGCTTCGTACGCTCATCTGGACGCCGGATGCCAGCAGCGCGCTCGCCCTGCTGGGCAATACGCCTGAGGTCTACGGGCAGACGTGGCATTTGCCGTGCTGGGACGAAAGGCTAACGTATCAACAATTTGTGACCCTCGCCTGTGACATCTTCGGCCAAAAGGCGGATTACGTCGTGCTCGGCAAGCTGGCCTTCGCCGCGACGGCGCTGTTTTCACAGGGGGCCCGTGAAATGCGGGAGCTGTTGCCCAGGTACGACGTTGACAACCTGTTTGATTCAACGAAATTTAAGCGCCGCTTCCCTGATTTTGCCGTCACCTCCTACCGGCAAGGGCTGGAGGTAATCTGGCAGGAATGGAGAGCAGGAGACGCTAAAACCGCATAATTTCCGTGCCGCTCTAACGCGTGGGTGACGCTAAAACGTGACAGTGTCACATTCAAATCTTCTCTTTAGGACTATTCTGCCCGCCACATATCAGGCCTTACGCCATAAGGCCTGACCTGATGTTGTCACTATTTTCATAGGGTTACTGATTTCACCCCTTCGCTGGAACCCTTCCCAAACGCTTGCTATAGGTCATCTACCCCTGCCGAAACATGGCATAACAACAGGCAACCGGCGGTTGCTATAACGCATGCGCACAGGGAGACACACCGCAATGCACCCATTACTCAAACGTTCGCTGCTGTTCGTCGGCGCCATTATCGCGGTCCTCGCCCTCCTCGTCTGGGGCATCGGGCTGGAGACGATTAAGGCGCGCCAGGTTGACCTGGTTTATCTCGGGCAACAGCACATGATTCTGGTTTTCTCGTCGATGTTCTTTGCCCTGCTGGTCGGTATTCCTGCCGGTATCCTGCTGAGCCGCCCGGCCGCGCGGGGTATCGCCGAATACGTGATGCAAATCTTCAACGTCGGCAACACGCTGCCGCCGCTGGCCGTACTGGCGCTGGCGATGGTGGTGATTGGCATCGGCGATACGCCCGCCATCATCGCCCTGTTCCTCGCCTCGCTGCTGCCGATAGTTCGTAATACCTACGCCGGGCTGTGCTCGGTCCCGGCGTCGCTGCTTGAAGCGGCAAACGGGATTGGGATGACCAAACGGCAGCGTCTGCGCCAGGTCGAGCTGCCGAACGCCTGGCCGGTCATGCTCTCGGGGATCCGCATCGCCACCGCTATCAACGTTGGTACCGCGCCGCTGGCGTTCCTGATTGGCGCCAGCAGCTACGGCGAGCTGATTTTCCCCGGCATCTATCTGAACGATTTCCCGACCCTGATCCTCGGCGCGGCGGCTACCGCCCTGTTCGCCCTGATCCTCGATACCCTGCTGGCGGCGCTGGGTCGCGTGATGAGTCCCCATCTCGCTCGATAACTATAACAAGGAGCTTTTATGAGACTGTTTTCCGGCCTGACGGCGCTGTGTGCCGCGGCGCTGTTCACCAGCCAGGCGATGGCGGCCCCGCTGATTCTGGCAACCAAGAGCTTTACCGAGCAGCATATTCTCTCGGCGATGACCGTGCAGTACCTGCAAAAGAAAGGCTTCCAGGTGCAGCCGCAAACCAATATCGCCACGGTGATTTCCCGTAACGCGATGATCAACAAACAGATTGATATGACCTGGGAGTACACCGGCACGTCATTAATCATCTTCAACCATATCAACAAGCGCATGTCGCCGCAGGAGTCTTACGAGACGGTGAAACGCCTGGACGCGAAGCACGGTCTTGTCTGGCTCAAGCCCGCCGACATGAACAACACCTATGCCTTCGCCATGCAGCGCAAGCGCGCCGAGGCGGAACATATCAACACCATGTCAGAGATGGTGGCGAAGATTGAACAGGTTCGTAAAACCAACCCGGACAAAAACTGGCTGCTGGGCTTAGACCTCGAGTTTGCCGGGCGCAGCGACGGCATGAAGCCACTGCAGGCGGCCTATAACCTGACGCTGGATCGCCCGCAGATCCGTCAGATGGACCCCGGTCTGGTCTACAACGCGGTGCGCGACGGCTTCGTCGACGCCGGTCTGATTTACACCACCGACGGTCGCGTGAAGGGCTTCGACCTGAAGGTGCTGGAGGATGACAAAGGCTTCTTCCCGAGCTACGCCGTCACCCCGGTGGTGCGTAAGGACACGCTGGAGGCCAACCCGGGCCTGGAAGAGGCGCTCAACACCCTCTCGGCCCAGCTCAACAACGACGTTATCACCGAACTGAACAAGAAGGTGGATATCGACCATCAGTCACCGCAGCAGGTCGCCCGAGATTTCCTGCGTAGCAAACAGCTGCTGTAGGAGGCGCTATGGAGACGATTCACTACATCCTCGATAACTGGGACTACCTGCTGACCCTGACGCTGCAGCATCTGTGGCTGGTGGCGCTGGCCGTGGGCTTAGCCATTCTCATCGGCGTTCCGCTGGGCATTTTGATTGTCCGCCACAAGTGGCTGGCGACGCCGGTGCTGGGAATAGCCACCATCGTGCTGACCATTCCGTCCATTGCTCTGTTTGGCCTGATGATCCCGCTGTTTTCGCTGATCGGTCAGGGGATTGGTGCCCTGCCCGCGATTACGGCGGTGTTTCTCTACTCGCTGCTGCCGATTGTACGCAACACCCACACCGCGCTCGACAGCCTGCCGCCGGGCCTGCGTGAAGCCGGACGAGGCATCGGCATGACCTTCTGGCAGCGTCTGCGCTGGGTTGAAATTCCGATGGCGCTGCCGGTGATTTTCGGCGGCATCCGCACCGCCGTGGTGATGAACATCGGCGTGATGGCGATTGCCGCGGTGATCGGCGCCGGCGGTCTGGGCCTGCTGCTGCTCAACGGCATCGGCGGAAGCGATATCCGCATGTTGATTGCGGGCGCGCTGATGATTTGTCTTTTAGCGATTGTGCTCGACTGGCTGCTGCACCGTCTGCAGGTGGTACTGACTCCGAAGGGGATTCGATAATGATAAAACTGGAAAACCTCACCAAACAATTTTCACAGAAGCACGGCCAGACCTTTAAGGCCGTCGATAACGTCAACCTGAACGTGCCCGAAGGGGAAATGTGCGTCCTGCTTGGCCCTTCCGGCTGCGGGAAAACCACTACTCTCAAGATGATCAACCGCCTGATCGCCCCGAGCAGCGGGACGATCCTGATTAACGGTGAAGACACCAGCGGCATGGACACCGTAACCCTGCGCCGCAACATTGGCTACGTGATCCAGCAGATTGGCCTGTTCCCGAACATGACCATTGAAGAGAACATCACCGTCGTACCGCGCATGCTGGGCTGGGATAAAGCGCGCTGTAAAACCCGCGCCGAAGAGCTGATGGATATGGTGGCGATGGATCCCCACAAGTTTCTCCACCGCTATCCGCGCGAGATGTCCGGCGGGCAGCAGCAGCGTATCGGCGTCATCCGCGCCCTGGCGGCGGATCCGCCGGTACTGCTGATGGATGAACCCTTCGGCGCGGTGGACCCGATCAACCGCGAGGTTATCCAGAACCAGTTCCTGGAGATGCAGCGCAAGCTGAAAAAAACCGTCATGCTGGTCAGCCATGATATCGATGAAGCCCTGAAGCTCGGCGACCGTATCGCGGTATTCCGTCAGGGGAAAATTGTCCAGTGCGCCAGCCCCGATGAGCTGCTGGCGAAGCCGGCGAATGAGTTTGTCGGCTCGTTTGTCGGCCAGGACCGCACGCTGAAGCGCCTGCTGCTGGTCTCCGCGGGCGACGTGACCGACCAGCAGCCAACCATTACGGTGCGGGGCTCTACGCCGCTTCCCGACGCCTTTGCGATCATGGATGATAATGACATTCGTGCCGTAACGGTGGTCGACGAGAACGGCAAACCGCTGGGCTTTGTGAAGCGTCGCGAAGCGCGCAACGCCAGCGGTACCTGCGCCGACATCCTGCATCCGTTCCGCATGACCGGCAAAGCGGAAGACAACCTGCGCGTGGTGCTTTCACGCCTGTATGAGAGCAATACCAGCTGGATGCCGATCGTGGATGAGGACGGGCGCTACAACGGCGAGATTTCGCAGGACTATATTGCCGAGTACCTGAGTTCCGGCCGTACGCGCCGGGCGCTCAATATTCACAGCGACGGCTAACCTTTCCGGCCGGGCATCGCCCGGCCTTTTCGCACGCAGACCTTTTGCTAACCCCGCGATTTCCCGCCACAATATCGTATCGTCCTCGTTAAAACGCGACCCATGCAACGTCTTCATACCTACCCCGACATCCGCGCGATGTTTCGTCGCCTGCTGATTGCCACCGTCACCGGCGTGCTGGCCGCGCTGGCCGTTGCGGCGTTCCGCCACAGCATGTACCTGCTGGAATGGCTGCTTCTCAGCAACGACAGCGGCAGCCTGGTGAATGCCGCCGCGTCGCTCTCTCCCTGGCGGCGCGCGCTGACGCCAGCCCTGGGCGGGCTGACCGCCGGGCTGCTGCTCTGGGGATGGCAGCGGCTGACCGCGCAGCGCCCTCACGCCCCCACCGATTATATGGAAGCGCTGGAGACCGGGGACGGCCAGTTTGATTACGGTGCCAGCCTCGTGAAATCCCTTGCCTCGCTGCTGGTCGTTGCCAGCGGAAGCGCCATCGGGCGTGAAGGGGCTATGATCCTGCTCGCCGCCCTCGCCGCCTCCTTTTTCGCCCGGCGCTTTACGCCGAAATCAGAATGGAAGCTCTGGATCGCCTGCGGTGCCGCGGCCGGGATGGCCAGCGCCTACCATGCGCCCTTGGCCGGAAGCCTGTTTATTGCTGAGATTCTGTTCGGCACGCTGATGCTGGCCTCGCTCGGCCCGGTGGTTATTGCGGCAGTCGTGGCGCTTCTCACCACGCAGCTCCTGGCACCCGGTGCCGGCTCGCTCTATGAGGTCCATCTGAGCGGCACCCTCAGCGCGGCGGATTATGCCCTGCTGGTTGCCATGGGCCTGCTGGCGGGTCTCTGCGGGCCGCTGCTGATGTGGCTGATGGCATTCAGTCATTCTTTATTTTTGCGCCTTAAACTTTCGCCGCCGTGGCAGCTGGCGCTGGGCGGTTTGATCGTCGGGCTGCTGTCCCTCCTCACGCCAACGGTATGGGGGAATGGCTACAGCGTGGTTCAGGCTTTTCTGCTCGCCCCGCCGCTGCTGACGGTGATTGCCGGGATGTTTGTCTGTAAACTGCTGGCGGTGCTGGCAAGCAGCGGCTCGGGCGCGCCGGGCGGGGTGTTTACGCCCACGCTGTTTGTCGGCATGGCGACGGGGATGCTGTTTGCACAACTTTTCGCGCTGTGGTTACCGGGGTCTGAAACGGCGATTTTGCTGGGTCTGGCGGGGATGGCAACGCTGCTCGCCGCGACCACGCATGCGCCTATTATGTCGGCGCTGATGGTCTGTGAAATGACCGGGCAGTATTTTTTACTGCCCGGCTTGCTGGTCGCCTGCGTGGTGGCGTCCGTGCTGTCGCGAACGTTACGCCACGACTCGGTCTACGGTCAACACGCCACCGAGGGAAGAGAGATCGATGTACTGCGCTAGCTCGCGCTGCTCGGCGCGAGGCAGATAAGGCAGTTCACCCACCAGCGGCCCAGGCAGCTTGGTGCTCAGCACGTCGATGATCTCGGCGTAGTGCGCCAGGCCCGGGTTGATGCGGTTTGCCACCCAGCCAATCAGCGGCAGGCCGTCATTGGCAATCGCCTGCGCCGTCAGCAGCGCGTGGTTGATGCACCCTTCCTGGATACCCACGACCATCACAACCGGAAGCTGTTCCTGCACCACCCATTCAGACAGCGGGCGCAGGTCATTCATCAGGCTGCGCCAGCCGCCCGTGCCTTCAACCACCACGTGATCGACCTTCTCGCTCAGGTTCGCCAGGCCGTCGGACAGCAGCGGGTAATTAATCAGGCCGCTGTGCGCCACGCTGCTCTCGTCTTCGCTTAACGCAATGGGGTTGACCGCGTGATAAGGCAGTTCCAGCGACGAGACGCTTTGCAGCACCAGGGCGTCTTTATTACGCAATCCCTCTGGCGTCTCTTTACTCCCTTTTGCGACCGGTTTGTACCCTGCCACGCGTTTACCGCTTGCTGCAAGAGCCTGCAGCAATGCGCGGGATACAACGGTCTTGCCGACAGAGGTATCTGTACCAGTAACAAAGAAACGCTTAAGCATGACTCACTCCACCTCTTGGGTATGCTTCGAAAATATAAACCAGGTAAATAATTCAGTGGTGGAAGTCTACGGGATGCGTGCGCTACCCGGCTTGAGATAGCGCAATTTTTCTTACATCTGCGGAAAAGAGTTAACCCTGTAACAGGCGGATCAGCAGCGAGCCGTTATACATGGCGTCTTTGACCAGCGCCGCGCCGGCCATCGTGCCCTGGTTGGAAAACTGGGTGCTTTCTACCGCAATATTTTTGCTATAGGCGGGCAGCGACTGCTGGTGAATGCAGGCCGAGATCGCCGGGAACAGGATCTCCGCCGCCTGGCTGAGCGGCGAGCCAATGAGGATTTTTTGCGGGTTAAAGAGGTTCACCATAATCGCCAGAATGCGGCCAACGTTATTCCCCACGCCGGTAATAATGTCCTTCGCCAGCAGATCGCCCTGGCGCGCGGCGGCGCAGAGTGAATCTACCGTTAGGGGTTGGCCGTGCAGCGACGAACTCATGGACTGGCCGAGCCGCACCTGCGCCAGTTCCAGCACGCTCTCCACGCTGGCAATGGTCTCCAGACAGCCGTGGTTCCCGCAGTAGCAGCGCTTGCCGTACGGGTCGACCTGGGTATGCCCAATTTCCACCAGGCTGCTGCTTCCGGCGTGGAGAAGACGTCCGTCGGTGATCACGCCCGCCCCGACGTTATGGTCGATGACCACCTGAATCACATCCCGCGCGCCGCGGGAGGCGCCGAACAGCGCCTCCGCCATGGTCCAGGCGCTGATGTCATGCTGAATATAGACCGGCACGCCGGTGTGGTTTTTCAGTACTTCGCCCAGCGGCATCTCTTTGACGTCTTCATAAAACGGCATGCGGTGAACAATGCCATTTTCGGTATCAATAATGCCCGGCATGGTGATGGCAATCGCGGTTAAGCGCTCAAGCCGCTGCTGGTGACGAATAAAGAAGTGATCGATGTGCGTGACAATCGCATCGAGAAGCGGTTCTTCCGCGTTGAGGGGCAGTTCAAGCCGGTCTTCCACCACCAGCTTGCTGCTGAGATCGCGCAGCGCGAGGAAGATCTCCCCCCGGCTGATGCGCAGCGACAGGTAGTGCCACGCTTCCGTCTCGACCACCAGCCCGACGGCCGGACGGCCGCGGCTGCCCGGCTCCTGAATTTCCGTTTCCTGAACCAGGTGCGCTTCCAGCATTTCGCGGACAATCTTGGTGATACTGGCGGGTGCCAGCTGTGCCAGGCGCGAAAGATCGATACGCGAAACCGGACCAAGCTGATCAATCAGGCGATACACCGCGCCAGCGTTGGTCTGCTTAATCTGATCGATATGCCCTGGCTGACTATCAGCAACCACCTCGTACTCCCTTATTTTCGAGCTTCGAAATAAACTGTGGGCTATGGTGAAGCACTTGCATGGCTGTCGTCAAATATTTACTTAGCCATGTGATTTACCGCACATTTTCGCTCACTTTTCCCTGGAAATATCACCCTAAAGAGGCGGTGATGAGCTGCTGTTTGAAGCGCTGCGCGGCATGGCTCTGTTCACGATGTTTTGACCAGACCAGCCACATCTCTGAAACGGCGTCCTCTTCGGCGATGGTCACCCAGCGCATTTCGCGCAATTGTACCCTTTTAAAGGAGGCCGGGAGAATAGACACCCCCAGCCCGGCGGCGACCAGGCCAATAATGGTCATCGCTTCCCCGACTTCCTGGGTAATGACCGGCGCAAGGTCGTAGCGGCGCATCAGCCCCAGAATATCGTCGTACAGCCCCGTCCCGACCTGCGGGTCAAAAAAGACGAACGGCTCTTTTGCCAGCTCTGCCAGCGACACCGACGGACGCGACGCCAGCGGATGATCGCGCGGGATCATGGCCATCAGCGGCTCGCGCAGAATGACCTGCCACGCCAGCGTATCCGGCAGTTGGGTATTACGCATCAGCCCCAGATCCAGCGAACCTTCGTTCAGAGGCGCGATCTGCTCGCGGGTATTGATTTCGCGCGTCTGAATGTGAACATCCGGGAAATGGCGACGAAATGACGAAAGGGTCTCCGAGACGGCGCTGATAAACGGCGCGGACGAGGTAAACCCGATTCGCAGCTCTCCCGCTTCCCCGAGATACAGCCGTTCTGCCCGGGCGGCGGCATCCTCGACCATGCTCAGGATTTGTCGGCTGTCGACGAGAAACTGCTTTCCCGCCGCCGTCAGGCTCACGCTGCGGTTGGTGCGGGCCAGAAGACGCGCCCCGACCTGCTGTTCCAGGATCTGAATCTGCTGGCTTAACGGTGGCTGAGAGATGTTCAGCCGTGCCGCTGCGCGGCCAAAATGCAGCTCTTCGGCGACGGCGACAAAGTAGCGGAGATGACGCAGCTCGATATTCATATTTTTAAAGTATCATTTGAGATTATTAATATATTAGACAGAATATTTACATTTTCCTACCCTGAAGAGGTGGTCATACCCGTCACCAGAAATCACGGGGATGTTTAAGCAAGGAAACTGTGTGAGTCGTACAACTTCCATTGATATCGATCCGGCCAGCGACATCAATGATTTACCCGCCGCATCGCAGCCGGTTCAGTTTATTAAACGTGGTACCCCCCAATTTATGCGCGTCACGCTGGCGCTTTTTTCCGCCGGTCTGGCGACCTTCGCCCTGCTCTATTGCGTTCAGCCGATCCTGCCCGTGCTTTCGCACGAGTTTGGCGTATCGCCTGCCAGCAGCAGCATTTCACTCTCGATTTCTACCGGTATGCTGGCGGTTGGCCTGCTCTTTACCGGGCCGCTTTCCGACGCCATTGGCCGCAAGCAGGTGATGGTGACGGCCCTGATGCTGGCCTCGGTCTGTACGCTACTCTCGACCATGATGACCAGCTGGCACGGCATTCTGGTGATGCGCGCGCTGATTGGGCTATCGCTCAGCGGCGTGGCGGCGGTCGGGATGACCTACCTCAGCGAGGAGATCCACCCGAGCTTTGTTGCCTTCTCGATGGGGCTTTACATCAGCGGGAACTCGATCGGCGGGATGAGCGGACGCCTGCTGAGCGGGGTGTTCACGGACTTCTTTAGCTGGCGTATTGCGCTGGCCGCGATCGGGTGTTTTGCGCTGGCATCAGCCCTGATGTTCTGGAAAATTCTGCCGGAGTCGCGTCATTTCCGTCCTACCTCCCTGCGCCCGAAAACGCTGTTTATCAACTTCCGCCTGCACTGGCGCGACAAGGGGCTGCCGCGCCTGTTCCTGGCAGGCTTCCTGCTGATGGGCTCTTTCGTTACGCTGTTTAACTATATTGGCTATCGCCTGATGCTCTCTCCGTGGCACCTGAGCCAGGCGGTGGTCGGCCTGCTTTCCGTGGCGTACCTGACCGGCACCTGGAGCTCGCCGAAGGCCGGGGCGATGACCGCACGCTATGGGCGCGGTCCGGTCATGCTGTTCTTCACGGCGATGATGCTGCTCGGCCTGCTGCTGACGCTCTTCTCCTCCCTGTGGCTGATTTTTGCCGGCATGCTGCTCTTCTCCGCGGGGTTCTTCGCCGCCCACTCGGTCGCCAGCAGCTGGATTGGCCCGCGCGCGCGTCGCGCCAAAGGCCAGGCATCGTCGCTGTATCTGTTTAGCTATTATCTGGGTTCTAGCATCGCCGGGACGCTAGGCGGCGTGTTCTGGCATAGCTACGGCTGGAACGGCGTGGGCGGGTTTATCGCGCTGATGCTCTGTGCCGCACTGCTGGTGGGAGCAAGTCTTCATAAACGTCTGAGATAATAAGCCTGCGGGCTGATGCCCGGTTAGACGAGAAATGAGAAAAACGGCACCAGCGTACTGGTGCCGTTTCACGTTCAGGAATCCCAGGCCTGCTCTATCTTAGCGGCTTCAAACTGCGGAGGCGGTTTGCGGAAACGGCGCGTCAGCCATGTCAGGTAAAGGATCCCCAGTGCCGCCCAGATGAGGCCAAGCGTCAGGGACGTCGCTTCGAGGTTTATCCACAGCACGCCGACCGTTACGGCACCAATGAGCGGCAGCAGGAGATAGTGGAACCGATCTTTCCACGTTTTGTTCAGCCCCTTGCGCCGCCAGAAATGGTTGTACACCGAGAGATTAACAAACGTAAACGCCACCAGCGCCCCGAAGTTGATCAGCGCCGTCGCGGTCACGAGATCGAAGTACAGGGCCGACAGCGCCACTATCCCTACCATAATGACGTTCAGGGCCGGAGTACGCCATTTCGGATGCACGTAGCCAAACACCCGCTCCGGAAAGACGTTGTCACGCCCCATCACATACAACAAGCGTGAAACGCTGGCGTGCGAAGCCAGGCCTGAAGCGAGCGTATTCACGAACGTGGTACACAGAAACACCGACTGGAAGAGCTTGCCGCCCACGTACAGCGCAATTTCCGGCAGCGCGGCGTCCGGGTTCTTGAAGCGCGCGATCGTCGGGAAAAAGAGCTGCATGAAAAACGAGGCGATGATGAATATCAGCCCGCCATACAGTGCGGTCAGGAAAATGGCTTTGGGAATCACCCGCGCCGCGTTTGGCGTCTCTTCCGACAGCGTAGTAACCGCGTCAAAGCCGAGGAAAGAGAAGCAGACGATAGTCGCGCCGGTAATAATAGGGATCAGGTGTGCGTTCTCGCTGATAAACGGCTGGAGCGACCAGACGGTACCAACGCCCTCTCCCTTGTGCAGGCCATGCACCACGAGTATGACAAACACCACCATGATGGCGACCTGCACCAGCACAAACAGGGTGTTAAAGTTGGCGACCAAATTAACGCTCTTCAGGTTCGCCAGCGTCAGGATCGTCACAAACCCCACCACCCAGACCCACGGCGGCACTTCAGGGAACAGCGCGGAGAGGTAGATCTTCGCCAGCAGCACGTTGATCATCGGCAGGAAGAGATAGTCCAGCAGCGATGACCAGCCGACCATAAAGCCCAGGTGGGGTCCGATCGATTTCTGCGTGTAGGTGTACGCAGAGCCCGCTTCCGGGAACTGTCGTACTAATTTACCGTAGCTGATGGCGGTAAACATGACGCCAGCCAGCGCCAGGAGATACGAGGCGGGCACGTGGCCATTGCTGATGCCGGACACAATGCCGAAGGTATCAAACACGGTCATAGGGGTGAGGTAAGCCAGCCCCATCATGACCACCTGCCAGAGCTTGAGGGAGCTGCGCAGCCGGGTTCTTCCGGCCATGCCCGGCGAGTCAAGAGAGGTATTAGTCGCCATATACCGTCCCCCCCATGCTTACCGTGGTTTGCAATCGCGTTGACCTTAACGCAAACCTGCTTAGCAAAGGGGGAAGTTGTAAAGAACACACGCCATCGTACCAGCGCACCGTCTCTGGCTCACACTCACAGCAGGAGCCTGACTGGCCCCCTTCGCCCTGCGGATAGTTGAACATCTGCATCATTTCCTACCTCGTCACACAGTGTCGTTAAGAAAATCCCTGTGCCGCCTGCGCTCCATAACGCGACTCCCGGGAGATAGCTGGCGTGCCAGCGAACAGTTAGGCCAGGCTCCGCGCAGGCCGTTTGGTGATACATATGCGATGAAACAAAGCGGCCCCTTATCGGGGCACGTCATCAGGCGTTTTTCAGCATCCACTCAATTTCAGTTTCGGTAATCAGGCGTTCAAACTGCAGCAGTTCATCATTCTTGCAGGCGTGATAGACGTGGCAGAAACGTTCGCCCAGCCGCTCTCGAAGACTATCGTTTTGCATAAATTCCCACAGCGCATCGCTCTGACGAATCGGGAAAGGCAGCCCGTCCTGCTCCAGACCATTGCCTTCCACTTCTTCCTGCAGGGGTAAATCGTTATCCAGCCCATGTAAGATGCCGGCAAAAATCGCCGCCATCACAAGATACGGGTTTGCGTCTGCTCCCGCCACCCGGTACTCGACCCGGTGGTTATGGCGATCGCCGCAAGGGATACGCAGGGCAACCGTGCGATTATTGTGTCCCCATGACGCCTGCGTCGGCACGTACATTCCCGGCTGGAAACGGCGGTAGGAGTTGACATTCGGCGCCAGCAGCGCCATGGACGCCGGCATCAGGTCGATCATCCCGGCCAGCGCGCGCTTCAGCAGCGCGGAATCCTCGCCGCTGGCGTCTGCAAGCACGTTTTCGCCTCTGTTGTTCTGCATGCTGATGTGGATATGCATCCCGCTGCCCGCATGCTCTTCATACGGCTTTGCCATAAACGTGGCGTGCATCTTATGTTTTTCCGCCATCTGTCTGACGAGTCGTTTCAGCGCCAGCGCATCATCGCAGGCATCGAGCACGTTTTCCGTATGGTGCAGGTTAATCTCAAACTGGCCCGGGGAGGCCTCAGCCACTGCCCCGTCGGCGGGGATCAGCTGCAGCTGCGCCAGTTCGTCAATGTCATTCAGCACGTCAGCAAAGTGGTTCAGGTTATCAACCGAGTAGACCTGACTCTGCGTGTTACGCACGTCGGTGCCCGGCGCGCAGGGTGGCTGCAGATAACCCTCGGCATCGCGTTTACGGTCAAGCAAATAGAACTCCAGCTCTACCGCTACCACGGGGAACAGACCGCGCTGGCGCAGCTGCTGCCAGAGTCGGTTGAGTACGTTCCGCGGCTCAACGTCAAAGGGAGCGCCATCTTCATCGACCATGGTGAGCTGCACCTGACCAATGTACTCCGGGTCGGCGGCGGACGGCGTCAGGGTGCCCGGCACCGGTACGCAGATACAGTCCGGCTCGCCGAGCTCCTGCCCCAGGCCCGCCTCTTCCACGACGTTACCCAAAATGTCCATGGCGAAAACCGAAGCCGGGAAATAGCAGCCTTTTTCAAGCTTGCTCAGTCCGGCAACCGGGATGCGTTTGCCGCGAAAACAGCCGTTCAGGTCGGTCAGGAGGACATCAATAAACTGGGTGTCAGGATACTTTTCTAAATAGCGCTTCACTTCCTGCGTAAAGGCGCTGCCCCGCCTCTCATCCGTGTGCTGCACAAAGTTCTCAACTTCTACGATATTGGTTTCCATGATTTACCACCGTTTTTGGATTTGCGTTCGCTGCTCTGGACTGTCAAATATAATGTCCACCCTATCGAATCTGTATGCAAACAAATTGTTTGTCAAATGTTAAATTAAGTTTGCAAAAGGCAGATCCCGTTGCTAGATTGAGAAAATATTGAACGAAAAGGCCGTTTAACAGGCGATAATGGCCTAAATTTAGTCCACTTTGTGAGGGCGATCATGGAAAATATAATGAACAAGCCAGTTATTGGCGTGGTGATGTGTAGAAACAGGCTTAAGGGTCATGAGACCCAGACTCTGCAAGAAAAGTACCTGAACGCCATTATTAACGCGGGGGGCTTACCTATTGCCTTACCGCATGCGCTGGCGGAGCCAGAGCTCATTACCGCTCTGCTGCCAATCCTGGACGGGATTTACCTGCCGGGCAGCCCTAGTAATGTGCAGCCGCACCTGTATGGTGAAAACGGCGATGAGCCTAACGCCGATCCCGGGCGAGATCTTCTGAGCATGGCGCTGATTGCCGCCGCGCTCGAAAGGCGCATCCCCATTTTCGCCATCTGCCGGGGGCTGCAGGAACTGGTTGTTGCAACGGGAGGGACGCTGTATCGTCGCCTGTTCGAGCAGAACGACCTGCTTGAGCACCGGGAAGATCCTGAACTGCCGGTTGAGCTACAATACGCCCCGTCTCATGAGGTTCAGGTTCACGAGGGAGGACTGCTGTCTCAATTAATACCAGGCTGTAACACATTTTGGGTAAACTCGTTACACGGGCAAGGTGCACGAACGTTAGGACCACGGCTCCGCGTGGAGGCCCGCTCAACGGACGGGCTGGTCGAAGCGGTCAGCGTTCATGACCACCCTTTCGCCCTCGGCGTGCAATGGCACCCCGAATGGAACAGCAGCGAGTACGCCCTGTCACGTATGTTGTTTGAAGGTTTTATCACCGCCTGTCAAAGCCACATTGCCGAGAAGCAACGGCTTTGACCACTACCGTAAAGGAAATGCAACTATGAGCGATGACGGACTGGCGCCAGGGAAACGTCTGTCTGAGATCCGCCAGCAGCTGGGTCTCTCGCAGCGGCGTGCCGCCGAACTGTCTGGGTTAACACACAGTGCCATCAGCACCATTGAACAGGACAAAGTCAGTCCTGCCATCAGTACGCTGCAAAAGCTGCTGAAAGTCTATGGGCTGTCGCTCTCGGAATTCTTTTCGGAACCGGAAAAACCTGATGAACCGCAGGTGGTTATTAATCAGGACGACCTTATCGAAATAGGCAGTCAGGGTGTTTCGATGAAGCTGGTTCATAACGGAAATCCGAACCGTACGCTGGCGATGATTTTTGAAACTTACCAGCCTGGAACCACGACCGGAGAGAGGATCAAACACCAGGGTGAGGAGATCGGTACGATACTGGAAGGTGAAATAGTGCTGACCATTAATGGCCAGCCTTATCACCTGGTTGCGGGGCAGAGCTATGCCATCAATACCGGCATACCGCACAGCTTCAGCAACACCTCGGCAGGCATCTGCCGCATTATCAGTGCCCACACCCCCACCACGTTCTAATTACCACTCGGTCCCGGCGTAAGCGCGCTTACGCCGGGACAAATAAAAACGATTAATGTCGGCATTTTACGGGTTAATTCCCGGGATGCCCCACGGCTTCGTATTGCCTGAAACGGCCATGCCTTTATTTATCTGATTGCGAAAGAAAGGAGTGAATATGCATTTTCAGCACCTGACTTACTGGCAGGATAAAGCAAAAAACAGCGCCATTGAGACCCGGTTATTTATTAACGGCGCCTATTGTGACGCCGCCGATAACGCCACGTTTGAAACCGTCAACCCCGCTACCCAAAAGACGCTGGCGAACGTGGCCCGGGGCAAGCAGGCGGACGTGGACCGCGCGGTTCAGGCCGCGCGTGAGGTATTTGAGCGCGGTGACTGGTCGCAGGCGTCTCCGGCGCAGCGCAAGGCCGTGCTAAATAAGCTCGCCGATTTAATGGAACGCCACGTCGAAGAGCTGGCCTTACTGGAAACGCTGGACACCGGTAAACCCATCCGCCACAGCCTGCGCGACGATATTCCCGGCGCGGCGCGCGCCATTCGCTGGTACGCCGAAGCGGCGGATAAAGTCTACGGCGAAGTGGCGCCTACGGGTCCGGGCGAGCTGGCGATGATCGTGCGCGAGCCGATAGGGGTTGTAGCGGCCATCGTCCCCTGGAACTTCCCGCTGCTGCTGGCCTGCTGGAAGCTGGGCCCGGCGCTGATCGCGGGCAATAGCGTAGTATTGAAACCGTCGGAGAAATCGCCCCTCACCGCCCTGCGGCTGGCCGGGCTGGCGAAAGAGGCGGGCCTGCCGGACGGCGTGCTGAATGTGATAAGCGGTTACGGCCACGAAGCGGGCCAGGCGCTGGCGCTGCATCCGGAGGTGGAAGTGCTGACGTTTACCGGCTCTACCCGTACCGGCAAGCAGCTGCTGAAGGACGCGGGAGAAAGCAACATGAAGCGCGTCTGGCTGGAAGCAGGCGGCAAGAGCGCCAACATTATCTTTGCCGACTGTCCGGATCTGGACAAGGCCGTAAGCGCGACCGCCGCCGGGATTTTTTATAACCAGGGGCAAGTCTGTATCGCCGGCACCCGCCTGCTGCTCGAAGACAACATCGCCGACGACTTTCTGGCAAGGCTGAAGGCGCAGGCCCGCCACTGGCAGCCGGGCGATCCGCTCGACCCCGACAGCACGATGGGAATGCTCATCGACGCCGCGCACGCCGATACCGTCCACACGTTTATTCGCGAAGGAACCCGGAAAGGTACGCTGCTGCTGGACGGGCGGGAACAACCATGGCCTTCCGCAGTCGGCCCAACCGTTTTTGTCGACATCGACCCTGCCTCCCCGCTGTGCCGGGAAGAGATTTTCGGGCCGGTGCTGGTCGTCACCCGTTTTAAAACCGAAGAGGAAGCCTTAACGCTGGCCAACGACAGTGAATATGGGCTTGGCGCGGCGGTATGGACCCGCGACCTCTCCCGCGCACACCGCATGAGCCGCCGCCTGAAGGCAGGCTCGGTCTTCGTCAATAACTATAACGACGGTGATATGACCGTACCCTTTGGCGGCTATAAGCAGAGCGGCAACGGTCGCGATAAGTCCCTGCACGCGCTGGAAAAATTTACTGAACTGAAAACCATCTGGATTGCCCTGGAGCCTCAATCATGACCGAACATACCACCAGCTACTACGCGGCCAGCGCGAACGCTTACGAACCTTTCCCGACGCTTAACGAGTCCATCAGCTGTGACGTGTGCGTGGTGGGCGGCGGCTATACCGGCCTCTCCTCCGCGCTGCATCTCGCCGAAATGGGCTACGACGTGGTGCTCCTTGAAGGGGCGCGCATCGGCTTCGGCGCCAGCGGACGCAACGGCGGCCAGCTGGTTAACTCCTACAGCCGCGATATCGACGTGATTGAGAAAAACTACGGGCCCGATGCCGCCAGAGTCCTCGGGAGCATGATGTTTGAAGGCGGGGAAATCATCCGGGAGCGTATCCAGCGCTATCAGATCCAGTGCGACTATCGTCCCGGCGGGCTGTTTGTGGCGTTAAACCATAAGCAGCTGGAGACGCTGGAGGAGCAAAAAGCCAACTGGGAACGCTACGGCAACACGCAGCTGGAGCTGCTGGACGCCAGCGCCATCCGCCGGGAAGTCGACAGCGAACGCTATACCGGCGCGCTGCTGGACCGCAGCGGGGGGCATATTCACCCGCTGAACCTGGCGATCGGCGAAGCGGACGCCATACGCCTGAACGGCGGGCGGGTGTATGAACAGTCCCCGGTTACCGCCATTCAGCACACCAGCCCGGCCGTGGTGAGCACGCAGCATGGCCAGGTGACGGCCCGCTACGTGATCGTCGCCGGGAATGCCTATCTGGGCGACAAGATAGAACCGGACCTGGCAAAACGCAGCATGCCCTGCGGCACCCAGGTGGTGACCACCGCCCCGCTGACGGAGGAGGTAGCCCGCACGCTGATCCCCAATAACTACTGCGTGGAAGATTGTAACTATCTGCTGGATTACTACCGTCTCACCGCCGACAACCGCCTGCTGTACGGCGGTGGCGTAGTCTACGGCGCGCGCGATCCGGACGACGTCGAGCGCATGGTGATGCCAAAGCTGCTGAAAACCTTCCCTCAGCTGGCAGGCGTCAAAATCGACTACCGCTGGACGGGCAACTTCCTGCTGACCCTGTCGCGCATGCCGCAGTTTGGTCGTCTGGATAAAAACATCTATTACATGCAGGGCTACAGCGGCCACGGCGTGACCTGCACCCACCTGGCCGGACGGCTGATCTCGGAACTGTTGCGCGGTGACGCTGAGCGCTTTGATGCGTTTGCCAACCTCCCGCACTACCCCTTCCCGGGCGGTCGCAGCCTGCGGATTCCATTCACGGCGATGGGCGCGGCGTATTACAGCCTGCGCGATCGTCTTGGCGTTTGATCGTTTCGATAAAAGGGTATCTGACATGAGTAACCAGGAATTTCATCAGCGCAGACTTTCTGCCACCCCGCGCGGCGTAGGCGTAATGTGTGATTTCTTTGCCCGCACGGCGGAGAATGCCACGCTTACCGACGTGGAAGGCAACGACTATATCGATTTCGCCGCCGGGATCGCGGTGCTGAATACCGGCCATCGTCATCCTGAACTGGTGGCCGCAGTGGAAAAACAGCTTCACCAGTTCACCCACACGGCCTACCAGATTGTGCCGTATGAAAGCTACGTTTCATTAGCCGAGAAACTTAACGAGCTGGCCCCGGTGCAGAGCCCGGCCAAAACGGCGTTCTTCACCACGGGCGCGGAAGCGGTGGAAAATGCCATTAAAATCGCCCGGGCCCACACCGGCAGACCGGGCGTGATTGCCTTCGGGGGAGGTTTTCACGGCCGAACCTATATGACCATGGCGTTAACCGGCAAGGTCGCGCCCTATAAGCTGGGATTTGGCCCCTTCCCGGGGTCGGTTTATCACGTGCCGTATCCCTCCGAGCTGCACGGCATCACGACGCAGGATGCCGTCACGGCGATAGAACGACTGTTCAAAGCGGATATTGAGGCGAAACAGGTGGCGGCGATTATTTTTGAACCCATCCAGGGCGAAGGCGGATTCAACGTCGCCCCGCCAGAGCTGGTGGCCGCCATCCGCCGCATCTGTGACGAGCACGGGATCGTGATGATTGCCGACGAAGTGCAGAGCGGTTTCGCCCGTACGGGCAAACTGTTTGCCATGGAACACTACGCGGACAAGCCTGATCTGATGACGATGGCTAAAAGCCTGGCAGGCGGAATGCCGCTGTCCGGCGTGGTAGGCCGCGCCGGGATCATGGACGCGCCGGCTCCCGGCGGTCTGGGGGGGACCTATGCAGGCAACCCGCTGGCGGTGGCCGCCGCGCACGCGGTGCTGAAAATTATCGACAACGAGTCACTGTGCACGCGCGCCTGTCATCTGGGCGATCGGCTGAAAGCCACGCTGGAGGAGATTCAGGGCACCTTCCCTGCGCTCGTGGCGATAAGGGGGAGAGGATCGATGATTGCGGCGGAGTTTTTTGATCCCGAGAGCCGTGAACCTTCGGCCGCCATCGCGCAGGCGATCCAGCAAAAGGCGCTCGCCCAGGGCCTGCTGTTGTTGATCTGCGGCCAGTACGGCAACGTGATCCGCTTCCTTTATCCGCTGACCATTCCGGATGCCCAGTTCACTCAGGCGCTGGCGATCCTGCAACAGGTTATGCGCGATAAGGCCTAAGCGCCCACCGAAAACCGTCTGCCGGAATGCCGGCGACGGTTTCAACGGTGGAGGTCTGCATAGATTTCCTCCGCGTGGGAAATGTTGGGGAATTTGCTCTGTTTCATTGTATGCTCCCTGAAACACATCCCTGGCAAGAGGAAATAAGAATTGCAAAAAACATCCGCCTATCAGTCACTTGTGAAAACCTTCCAGCGCCTCTCCCGCTTCTCGCACCTCTCCTCCATCGCCAGCTGGGACATGTTCACCATGATGCCGCCCGGCGGCAGCGCCGCGCGCGGTGAGGCGCTGGCGGAGATGAGCGTCCTGCAGCACCAGATCCTGACCGATAAGAAAGTGGGCGACCTGCTGGCTGCGGCGGCAGGTGAAGAACTCAATGATGTCGAACAGGCCAACCTGCGCGAAATGACGCGTCACTACCAGCAGGCCTCGCTGCTGCCGGAATCGCTGGTAGAAGCCAAATCCCTGGCGGGCAGCAGGTGTGAGCACGCCTGGCGCACGCAGCGCCCCGCTAACGACTGGCAGGGCTTTTCCGCCAACCTGAAAGAGGTGGTCAAACTCAGCCGCGAAGAGGCTCGCCTGCGGGCCGAAGCCAAAGGCTGTACGCCGTACGACGCGCTGCTGGATATTTTTGAGCCCGACATGACCAGCGCCCGTCTGGACGTTCTGTTCGGCGATATGAAATCCTGGCTGCCGGATCTGCTGGCAAACGTGGTGGAAAAACAGGCTCAGCGGTCGTTCGTTCCTCCTCAGGGCCCGTTCCCGACCGCGACGCAGCGCGAGCTGGGCCTGGAAGCCATGAAGATGCTCGGCTTCGATTTTAACGGCGGTCGACTGGACGTGAGTGCGCACCCGTTCTGCGGCGGCGTACCGGAGGACGTGCGCATCACCACGCGCTATGACGAGGATGAACTGCTCAGCGCGCTGTTTGGCGTGATCCACGAAACCGGGCACGCGCGCTACGAACAAAACCTGCCGCGCGCGTGGGCAGGACAGCCGATTGCCCTGGCCCGCTCAACCGCGATCCACGAATCCCAGAGCCTGTTCTTTGAGATGCAGCTGGGACGCAGTGAAGCCTTTCTCAAGCATCTTCTCCCTGCGGTGCACGCCCGCTTTGGCAGCCAGGCAGCGTTCAGCGAAGAGAACTTTATTGCCTGGAACCAGCGCGTGAAGCCGGGCTATATCCGCGTCGATGCGGACGAAGTGAGCTACCCGGCACACGTGGTGCTGCGCTATGAGATTGAGCGGGCGCTGATCAACGGCGAGATTGAGGTGGACGATATTCCCGCCCTGTGGGATGAGAAAATGCAGGCGTGGCTCGGATTATCCACCAAAGACAACTACCGCAACGGCTGTATGCAGGATATCCACTGGACCGACGGCGGTTTTGGTTACTTCCCGTCTTATACGCTGGGCGCCATGTATGCCGCGCAGCTGTTCCACGCCGCCAGCACCGCGCTGCCGGGGCTTCAGGCCTCCATCGCCGAGGGCGATTTTTCCGCCCTCTTCGACTGGCTGCGTCAGAACATCTGGCAGCACGGCAGCCGCTTTACCACGTCGCAGTTAATTACCCAGGCGACGGGTGAAGATCTGAATATCCGCTACTTCCGCGAACATCTGACCTCCCGTTATTTGTAATCTGTTTGGCCGGGGGTGAGGGACCTCCAGTAGAAGAGCCGTATGTTCCCCCTCACCCCAGCCCTCTCCCTCAAGGGAGAGGGGGTCGTCAGTGCAGGTATTATTTTCTGAGTAACCCCGGCAATGTACATATGGTTACACGCCGATACCAATCACTCACGGAAACCTCGAATTTACAGGGATATAGTTATTTCAACGGCCCCGCAGTGGGGTTAAATGAAAAACCAAATTCGAGGGTATGAGAATGAATAAAGTATTAGCTCTGGTTGTTGCCGCTGCTATGGGTCTGTCTTCTGCTGCATTTGCTGCTGACACTACCGCAACTGCTGCACCGGCTGCCGCGCCTGCTGCAACCACCACCGCTGCGCCAGCAAAAGCGGTTCATCATAAGAAACATCACAAAGCTGCAGCGAAAAAAGAAGCCGCTGCACCAGCAACCGCAGCGCCAACCGAGCAAAAAGCGCAGGCTGCCAAAAAGCACCACAAAAAAGCCGCTAAACCGGCTGTAGAGCAGAAAGCGCAGGCTGCTAAAAAGCACCACAAACACAAAAAAGCGACCAAACCAGCTGTAGAACAGAAAGCTCAGGCTGCTAAAAAGCATCACAAAAAAGCAGTAAAACACGAAGCTGCTAAACCAGCTGCACAGCCAGCTGCGTAAGAATACAAGCTTAACCGTGCCCTCCGGGGCACGTTGGTAAACCGGCGCTGAACCGGAACAGGTTCCGCGCCGTTTTTTTTATCCGGAGGGCGTATGCTGCGACGCTATCGGTTTGAGCTGATTCTGATCCTGCTTATTTTATGCGCGCTCATCGCCAGCCGTTTTTATCTTTCCTGATTGTAGCACGCTGATTTTACTCCCACTTTCGCGCTGTCCCGTCTATAGTATTTTCATAGGGTTCACTTTTAATAATCATAATTACCCCCACCAGAGTGTGATATGCGTAAATCTGTTGTGTTGTTACTGGGAACGTTTGGTCTTTTTTCTGGATTTTCACATGCGGATGATGGCGGTGATGACACCATTAGCGCGAAAGAGCTAAAGACGCTTTTTTTCGGTCATGACGATCGCACGCGCGTCACCGATCCTACCCAGGCGCCCTGGGATGCGATAGGCCAACTGGAAACCGCCAGCGGTAACTTATGTACTGCAACGTTAATTACCCCGCAGCTTGCCCTGACGGCAGGCCACTGTCTGTTAACTCCGCCAAACGGCAAGCCGGATAAAGCGGTTGCCTTACGTTTTGTTTCGCAAAAAGGCCTCTGGCGCTATGAAATCCACGGCATTGAAGGCCGGGTTGATCCGTCTCTTGGCAAACGCCTGAAACCGGACGGTGACGGCTGGATCGTGCCGCCGGGGGCCGCCTCATGGGATTTTGGCCTGATCGTTTTGCGCTACCCGCCTTCAGGCATTACCCCGCTGCCGTTATTTGACGGCGACAAAGCCGCGCTCACCGCCGCGCTGAAAGCCGCCGACCGCAAGGTGACGCAATCGGGCTATCCTGTCGACCATCTGGATACGCTTTACACCCACACTGACTGTATTGTGACGGGCTGGGCGCAAACCAGCGTGCTTTCGCATCAGTGCGATACGCTGCCGGGTGACAGTGGTTCACCGCTGATGCTGAAAACGGATAATGGCTGGCAGCTGATTGGCGTTCAGAGCTCTGCCCCGGCGGCAAAAGACCGATGGCGCGCAGATAACCGGGCCCTGTCCGTGACCGGTTTCCGCGACAAGCTTGAAGCGCTGGCGCAACAGTAAATCAGCACCTTCTGACCTGATGTAACGCCCTGATTGACTCAATCGGCATCGGCTGGCTGAACCAAAACCCCTGCAGTTGATCGCAGCCAGCCAGCCGCAGCAGCTTCATTTGCTTCTCGGTTTCGACCCCTTCTGCCACCACCGCCATGCCCAGCGCATTGGCGATACGCACCGTGCCGCTCACCAGCGCCGCCGCCTGCTCGTCGTTGTCCACCAGCCCGGCCAGCGATTTATCGATCTTGATGGTGTCGAAGTTAAAACGCCGCAAATACCCAATGCTTGAATAGCCGGTACCAAAGTCATCCAGCGCCACCGCGGTGCCCAACGCTTTGAGATTGGCTATCGCCATGCGGGCACGCTCCGGGTTTTCCAGCACATAGGACTCCGTGACCTCAAGCTGCAGCCGGTTGGCCGGGAAACGGGTGGTTTCCAGCACGCTTGCCACTTTTTCTTCAAAGGCGGGATCGCGAAATTGTGCGGGAGAAATATTCACCGAGAGCTTTAAGTCACCGTACGGCTGCAGATCCTGACAGGCCCGCTGCAAAACAAACTGGCCCAGTTTGTAAATCAGACCGCTGGTCTCCGCAATGGCGATAAAGGCATCCGGGCCAAGCGGCCCGTCCGGACGACGCGGCCAGCGCACCAGCGCTTCGACGCTGCTCATTTTCTGGCTGCGGGCGTCAATAATGGGCTGATACCAGACCTCAAACTCATCGCGCTCCAGGCCGAGGCGGATCTGATTTTCAATCGCCAGCTTGCGCTCCCGGGCGCTGTTCAGCTCCGCGTCGTAGTGGGTGATACGCCCTTTCCCGCTCATTTTTGAGTGATACATGGCAATATCGGCGCGGCGAAACAGCTCGGAGCTGGTGCACTCAATCAGGGTGCCGCTGGCGATTCCGATGCTGGCGCCAATATGGATGGTGCGTTCCCCCAGTCGAACTGGGGTGTTGAGATAATCCAGCACCGATGCGGCAAACGCGGTGGCCTGTGCCTCAGCCTTGTCACCGCCGATGGTCATGGCAAACTCATCCCCGCCCATTCGCGCCAGCATTCCGCCCGGCGGCACGCGTTCATTCAGCGTTTTCGCAATCGCCACGATGAGATCGTCACCCACGCTGTGACCGTAGATGTCATTCACGTCCTTAAAGCCATCCAGATCGATAAACACCACGCTTTTGACGTCGATATCACCGCGTAAACTCACCCGGTCCAGCGCCTCGATGAGCGCACGCCGGTTCGGCAGATGGCTCAGCCAGTCCGTTCTGGCAACCAGACGCGCCTGGCTTTCTCCGCGCGCAAGCTTGTACAGCCCCACGCTGCTCACCAAAATGAAAAGCAGGATCAGCCCCGACGCCAGCACCACAATCTGCCGGATGTCAGAAGAGGCCGCCCGGGCGGCTTGCGCCCCCGGAAGCCGCGCCTGCCAGTTCAGATAGCCGACTAACTCCCCCGCCGCACTGCGCAGCGGCATGCTGCGATCGTTGATTTTGCCTGGGGAATAGCTGAGGTTATCGATCTGAAAGGTCGCTCCCAGGTCGGATAATATTTTGGCGTTCAGATGCCGGGTAATCACCAGATAGCGGCGCGTTCCGTCGGTCACCTGTAATCTTCCGACCATCGGGCGAATCAGCCCTATTCCGACAAAGGCGACACCGTGGCGCGTCTGGCTGATCCCCGAATAGATATTTTTTTCACCGGAGAGCGCTCGCCTGTGCTGGTCGATAAGCGCTTCGAGACCCTTGCCAAAGAAGTCGAGGTTTTTCTCGTAGAAGCGCTGGCTCTGAAACGATCCCCAGATGACCCTGAAATGTTCATCAAGCACAAAGGTCCCGTCATAGAGATTGTTGATTTTAAAGCCGGCACCCCAGGTGTTATACAACCAGTCGGTATCCAGCGCGGGACGGTAGGCCTCCCGCACCGCATCGTCCCAGACGGCGTTATCAAGCACCAGAGAGGAGACGCGGTTAACCGAGGTTTGAATGGCCCCGTGCACGGAAAGCGCCGAGCGGTGTTCATCAATTTCGTTGGTTTTGGTGCTGATAAGATGCAGAGAGAGATAAAGCAGTGCGACGATGGAAATAATTAAGCCGATCCCCGCCATGAAGACCATGGCAAACAACGTTCTCGCATTGGGAATATTGCGCCAGCTTAATGTGCGATACATCAGCCATCCTCTTCACTGTTTTGCTTTTCTAAGCGTAATACAGGCAGCGAATTTCGCTGCCTGTAAATCATAGCGAGAGGTCTGTCAGGCGAGTTTTATCATGATCATGCCGGCAAGCAGCAGCATGAGGCCGATCCAGCCCTTGTTATTTAAACGCTGACCGAAGAGTACCCAGCCTGCGGCCAGCGTGGCGGCGATACCAAAACCGCCCCACAATGCATAGGCCACCGACAGGTCGATCCCTTTTACCGCCTGGGACAGGGCGCTGAACGCCCCCAGCACCGCGGCAATCGACAGCAGGCCGTATACTTTACGGCGAAAACCATCGGAGAATTTCAACAGGACGTTCGCCAGGATTTCCAGCACGATGGCAAGCCCCAGCCAGGCCGCATGAACCCACTCAAACTGTTGCATGGTTCTGCTCCTTCGGCTGTTTAGTCGGTTTACGGGTACCCGATTTAATCAGCACAATACCCGCCACCAGCGTCGTTAAGCCGGCGATCTTCATCGTTGTTAATGTTTCGTCAAATATCAGCACGCTGAACAGCGTAATCAACAAAATACCGATCCCTTCCCACAGGGCATACGCGACGCCCAGCGCGATTTTCTTCACCGCAAACGAGAGGAAAATATAGGAAAGTGAAATCATCACCAGCATTAAAATAAAACCGGTGTTGCCATCGCTGATGCTGGCCCATTTCATCGACAGCGTGCCGGTAATTTCAGCGATAATCGCCAGGGCTAATAAAATCCAGTAAAACATGATTTTCTCCTGCTTGAGAATATAATCCATCGTGGCCCGCTGCGTGCAGCAAACCAAAAAATACGAATTGAAATCAGATAGCTAAGCGCTTAGCGCCAGCTCAGGCAGAAGATATGACTATAGTGCGGTGCGCCAGTGTTGCTCACCAGAAAGCAGGAAGAAGGAGGTGGAAAATACAGCGGTTTTGTTTGAAGCGTACGTCCTGAACAGATTGTCCATAAAATTACAATTATCCGCGTTGTTGCTTCTCGTCTTTGCGGATGAAAATTGTCCTCGGTAGTTAAACACACCAAATTTGTACCATAAGCTAAGATTTTACTCAAAGTCTTTGCAATTCTTTACCCACCTCGTTTGATTTTGGTTAGTTTATTGCAGCGCCTTTCACCTTTATTATAAATATAAAGAAAATTTCGGAGTCACCATGGCTAAACCCATCATTACCCTGAACGGGTTAAAAATTGTCATCATGCTGGGCATGCTGGTGATCATACTGACAGGCGTTCGCTTTGCCGCCGACATTATTGTGCCCTTTATTCTGGCGCTGTTTATTGCAGTGATCCTGAATCCGCTGGTACAGCGCATGACGCGCCTGCGCATTCCGCGCGTGCTGGCGATCACGCTGCTCATCAGCATCATTATTGTGGCGATGGTGTTGCTGGTGGCGTATCTCGGAACCTCGCTGAACGAGCTGGCGCGCACGCTGCCGAAATACCGCTCTTCGCTGGCGATACCGCTGCTGCAGCTTGAACCCTGGCTGCAGCGCGCGGGTATCGAAGTCTCGGTTGAGGAGCTGCTGAAATATATCGACCCGAATGCGGCCATGACTATCGTCACCAGCCTGCTGGCGCAGCTTTCCAATGCCATGACGTCTATTTTTCTGCTGTTTTTAACGGTGGTATTCATGCTGCTCGAGGTGCCTCAGCTGCCGGCAAAGCTGCAGCAGATAATGGTCCGTCCGGTTGAGGGGATGGGGGCGATCCAGCGCGCCCTGGACAGCGTCTCCCGCTATCTGGTGCTGAAAACGGCCATTAGCCTGGTCACGGGCGGGGTCGTCTGGGTCATGCTACTGGCGCTGGACGTTCGTTTTGCCTTCGTCTGGGGATTGCTGGCGTTTGCGCTTAACTATATTCCCAACATCGGGTCCGTGCTGGCGGCGATCCCCCCTATCCTTCAGGTGCTGGTTTTCAGCGGACTTTATGACGCGCTGATTCTGCTGGCCGGCTATCTGGTCATCAATCTGGTGTTCGGTAATATTCTTGAGCCACGGATGATGGGCCGGGGGCTGGGACTCTCCACGCTGGTGGTCTTTTTGTCCCTGATATTCTGGGGCTGGCTGCTCGGCCCCGTAGGGATGCTGCTCTCCGTTCCGCTGACCATCATCGTCAAGATTGCCCTGGAACAGACGGCGGGCGGGCAAAGTATCGCCGTGCTGCTGAGCGATATGAGCCATCAATAGCGGTCAGTCCGTCATCGACAGGAGGGGCTTGCAGGTCCTTCCGCCTTCGCGCCAGGCACCGATCGCTCTCTGCCATTCCGCCAGTGGGTACACCGTCACGTCGCTGTACTGGCTGGCGGGCAAGCGAAGCCAGATGCGATCGAACTCCGCGCGCCACGCCTCCGCGCTGAGCGCATCCAGGCCGTTACGGATATGGAACCACGCCACGCGCGGCACGGGCCGTTGCTGTCTGAAGGGTTGACCGCTCAGCAGCCCGTAGCAGACAAACATGCCCTGCTCGGGCATCACGCTGAGGATCGCTTCCGCAAGCGGCCCGCCGGTGGCATCGTAGACGAGGTCGCTACGCGCGGCGATGGAGCCGATCCTCTGTGCGTCATGCTGCGCGACAGGAATAATACCCATCGCCTCCAGCCTTTGCGCATGAACGGCGGAGCGGTGAATTCCGTACACCGCTTCCGCCCCCGCCTGACGCGCCCACTGCCCCAGCAGGATGGCGCAGTCAGAACCGGCAGCCGTGAGCAGAACCCGCTTTCCCCGAGGCGGGTAGCGGGTGAGCATCATCTGCGCCGCCAGCGGATTGATATAGGCCCGCGCGGCCAGACGTGCGTCGATAGCGTCCGGAACGGGAATGGCATACTCTGCCGGGCAGTCAACATAGCGCTGCCAGGTGCCTTGTCCGCGCAGCGGCAGAACGCATTTACCCAGCAGATAATCAAACGGCGCGGGTGCCTGGATGACAACGCCGACACCTTCATACCCCGCTACCGCCGGTAGCGGAGTTCGGTGGCGATAGGCGCCGGTAATGGGGATAAGATCGGACGCGTTTACCGGAGAAAACAGCATCCGCACGCGGAGATGACCCGGCGCAAGCGCGCCCGGCGGCGCGGCTTCAGGTTGCAGGACTGATTCTGGCTCGCCAAAGCGGCGATACCACAGGGCCAGGTTTTCCATAACGATCTCACGGCTGATAGCGAAACGACTACTCGCGCCAGCCCATTGCCGGTGCGACATGCTTGAGAATGGACTCAATCACGTGCGCATTATAATCCACACCCAGCTGGTTCGGCACGGTCAGCAAGAGCGTATCAGCCTCGGCAATCGCCTCGTCCTTTTTCAGCTGCTCAACAAGCTTGTCCGGCTCTGCCGCATAGCTGCGCCCGAAAATGGCGCGCGTTTTCTCATCCAGGTAACCCACGCTATCGCTGTCGTTGCGGCTGGCGCCGAAGTACATCCGGTCGCGGTCGTCCATCAGCGCAAAAATGCTGCGGCTAACCGACACCCGCGGCTCGCGCGCGTGCCCCGCGTCTTTCCAGGCCTGACGGTACGCGCGGATCTGTTTTGCCTGCTGAATATGGAACGGCTCACCGGTTTCATCGTCTTTCAGCGTTGAGCTTTGCAGATTCATTCCCAGTTTTGCCGCCCACACGGCCGTCGCGTTTGAACCGGCGCCCCACCAGATGCGCTCGCGCAGCCCTTCTGAATAAGGCTCCAGGCGCAGCAGCCCCGGCGGATTCGGAAACATCGGCTGCGGGTTAGGTTTGGCAAACCCTTCACCGCGCAGCACTTCAAGCAGCACCTCGGTATGACGGCGCGCCATATCCGACTCGTTTTCCCCTTCCTGCGGGACATAGCCGAAATGACGCCAGCCATCAATAACCTGCTCCGGAGAGCCCCGGCTGATGCCAAGCTGCAAACGCCCGCCGGAAATCAGGTCCGCCGCGCCCGCATCCTCGACCATGTACATCGGGTTTTCATAGCGCATATCAATCACGCCCGTCCCGATTTCGATGGTTTTCGTTTTTGCGCCAATGGCGGCCAGCAGAGGGAACGGCGAGCTAAGCTGTCGGGCGAAGTGGTGCACGCGGAAATACGCGCCGTCTGCCCCCAGTTCTTCAGCCGCAACGGCTAAATCGATGGACTGCAGCAGCGTGTCGGCCGCCGAGCGCGTGCCGGACTGCGGCGAGGGCGTCCAGTGACCAAAGGATAAAAACCCGATCTTTTTCATAACCATATGTCCCGATAATGCTTTACGTACTCGTTACTTTACGCATTACCTGCGGAGAATAAATGCCGTTTATTTAACGGAATGATTCAAATAAATTGATTGAATGGAGGGGTTCGTCATTACCATTCATAATGGGATATAATATTCCCCACTCTTTTTATGGCAGGTAAAACCGGCAATGGCTTTGATCCCCAAAAACTACGCGCGGCTGGAAAGCGGCTATCGCGAAAAAGCATTAAAAATCTATCCATGGGTGTGTGGACGCTGCTCGCGCGAGTTTGTCTATTCCAATCTGCGTGAACTCACGGTTCACCATATCGATCACGACCATACCAATAACCCGGAAGATGGCAGCAACTGGGAGCTGCTGTGCCTGTTTTGCCACGATCACGAACATTCGAAATACACCGAAGCGGATCAGTACGGTACCACCGTGGTTGCCGGCGAAGACGCGCAAAAAGACGTGGGCGTCGCCACGTTTAATCCCTTTGCTGATTTAAAAGCGATGATGAATAAGAAGAAATAATCGTTCACCGCCCATACCTGCCGTATGGGCGGCTCAGGAAAAGGATATAAGCCATGGACACCCTCCGCTGCTACTGGGATACGTTTTATACCGCCTACGGTTTACTTTTCACGAGAATAATTAGCCTCATACTCCTGGTCTGGCTGTGCCATGATTTTCTGCGCCGCATCAGGAAAAACGCCGCGGACGCCGCCGATGCCGCTGGCCCGATAGCAGAAGCCGATGCCCGGGAGCGGTATCAATGGCGTTTTCAGCTGTGGTCATTGCGAACGGTACAGATCCTCTGCCTGCTCTCTCTTTTCTGGATGCTTATTAAGGGGCTCTTTGCCTGACCCTTTCCCGGGTTAAAATGTCCAGGTGATTGCGGCGGTTGCAGCCCCCTCATTACGCCGCATCACGATCGGGCTGTCATTCGCATGGTCGCCAGGCCAGTATAGTCCGCGCTCAGAACCGTTCCCCAGTGAGCATCGAACTGATGGCTTCAGGTCAGACTGGTGTCGACGCCATAAAATCCACCCGGGTGCAAAATTAACGCACTTTCTGCGGCTAAACTGCGCAAACGAACCCACGCCCCGCCTGCTGAACGCCGTCGAACAGATTGGTGCGCTGTGTCACGCGCTGGCTGTTTTCACACCAGACTCTCCAGCCATTCGGTAAAGACCCGCACCTTGCGGGAGAGATGGCGGTGTGGGTAGAGCAGTGACAGCCTGCGGTCCGGGGAGCGATAGTCCGGCAGGACTTCAACCAGAAGACCGCGGTCAAGGTAAGGCTGGAGAAAGAGGTTCATCCCCTGCATTAACCCCAGCCCGGCCAGGCCTGCCGCGATGTAGGCCTCGGAGTTATCCACGACAAGCTTACCGGGTAGCGCAATCTCCGCCGTGCCTTCTGGCGTGCTAAACGTCCACGGATGAATCTGTCTGCTGCTGTTGTTAATCCAGTTGATGGCCTGATGCTTTCGCAAATCATCCAGCGTTTCTGGCGTACCGTGTTGCGCCAGCCAGGCCGGGCTGGCACAGGTCGTAATTTTAATGTTCCCGATTTTACGCGCGATATAGTCGCCGTCGCCCAACTCCCCCACCCGCAGCACGCAGTCCAGACCATCCCGCAGCATATCCCGACGGCGGTCCGAGCTGCTCAGAATGATGTCAATCTCGGGATGCTGGCGATAAAAATCAGGCAGGTTCGGTATCACCCGCAGCGCCGCAAAAGAGATGGGCATATCCACCCGCAGCTGCCCGTGTATTGCCCGGTCAGCGCCAAACGACTCCAGTAATTCATCCGCCTGCGCCAGCAGGGGTTTGCTCCGGCGATAAAACGCTTCTCCGTCCGGGGTCAGGCTAATTCGACGCGTGGTGCGTTGCAGCAGCCGCGTGCCGCTGTGCTGCTCCAGTACCTGCAACGCTTTGGTGACGGCCGGGCGATGGACCTGCAAATTTTCCGCCGCCTGGGTAAGGCTCCCGGATTCGACAATCTCAATAAAAATTCTAATGGATTCAAAGAGGTTTATTTGCATAAGGGATACTTTTGCCGCGAGCAGGATAAGATTATTATTAATTTTATAACAGTGATGAATATTTTTGGCTATTTTTCCTAACAATCTTGCGCCCTACACTCTCCTCCATTCAAACGTAAGGGAGAGTCTGCTATGAAAAATAACCGTATCTGTCAGATCCTGGGTATCGAAAAACCTGTTATTCAGGGACCACTGTCCTGGCTCACTGACGCCCGCTTAGTCGCTGCGGTCAGCAATGCCGGCGGGCTTGGCGTGCTGGGCCCCAACGCGGGCTTAACCGCCGACACTGCGGTCTCCACGCCGGAAGAGACCGCCGAAAAAATGCGGGAAGAAATTCGTAAAACGAAGCGGCTGACCGAAAAGCCCTTTGGCGTGAACCTGATCCCCACGGCCGTTAACGACGTCTGGACAGGGCCTATCCTTCAGGTGGTGAAAGAGGAAGGCGTCAGGGCCGTGGTGTATACGGGCTATGGAGAAGGCAGCATTATTCCGGCGCTGTTCAGTGAGCTAAAAGAGGCGGGCATCGCCATCATCTACCGCGACATCAACCCCACCCCGGAAAACACCCGCCTCGCGGAAGACCTGGGCGCAGACATTATCGTTGCCACCGGTTTTGACGAGGGCGGAACGTTACCCGCCACGGCGCTTGGCACCTTTTCCATCGTGCCGCTGATTGTCGATGCCGTGAAGCACATTCCGGTGATGGCGGCGGGCGGCATAACCGATAATCGCACCGCCAGAGCGGCGCACGCCTTAGGCGCTGAAGGCGTGTTTGCCGGTTCGGTCTTTATCAGTACGGAAGAAAGCCGCGTGCCGCAGAGCGTCAAAGAGAAAATTGTTGCCGCCAACGGCCTCGATTTGCTGCTTTTCCGCACCGTGCCCCATTACTACCGCGCTCTTCCCGGCAGGCTGGCGGAAAAACTGGCGGCGATGGATAAAGCTGGCGCAAGCAACGACGCGCTGGGCAAGGCGATGGGAGGATTACGGGGCCTGCGCCTGGGCATGCTGGAAGATAACACCGATGAGGGCTATATCGCGCTCGGCACGGGGATTGGGAATATTCACAGCGTGAAAAGCGTAGCTGAGGTGGTTAATGCGTTAACGGTTGAGTAAACCCTTACCCCTGATGCTCCGGACGCTGCCCACGGGCGGCGTCCGCAAACCGTCTGCGGTTATTTTTCACATATTGAGGATTAAGCGTTCTTTAACAACAGCGTCAGGATTGGCTCTTTTTACCGCTGCCAGAAAAGCCGTGAAGTTATGATTCCAGAGGGTAAGATTGTTATAAAACTGCACCTGCTTTTCATTAGCACCGTCACGGTAAATAACAATCCAGACCCGTCTGCTATTTATCTCGGTATTCCCCGGCCCGACCTTAATGATATTAGCCAGCGCAATTTTACGGGTGGCGTTGTTTTTAACTTCATATAAAAACTGGTCATCATAAAACCAGGTTTTACCTGCATTCCCGCCAAATATCGAGGGGTTGGCAGATATCTTTTTCATCCCGTTGCGGTCTGTAATGATGCGTTTTGCCTGGCGAATGCGCCTGACAAAAAATCCTGACAGGATGAAAAGCGCAATCAGGGGCAGCGCGACTGATATCATTTTTAGACTCTCGTGCATATCCCTGCCCCACCATCGATTATTCTCAACGCGTGAGTATAACGCGCCGCTCGTTGATGACAACAACCCTCACGGTCAGGGAATAATCCGCGCAGCTCTCAGCTGCGCGAACAGGCTGAAGAACATCTCATCGGTCGCCTGCATTCGCGCGAAGCCCGACCGCCGGAGCTTGCTCCCGTCACCGAACATGTCGTAGTTCCAGCTAAAGACGAAATCGGCAAAATGCCCGTCGCTCAGCTGCAGAATATCCGCTTCCACCAGCCGCTCCCCGGCAAGCTCGCGCCATACGCCGCGATAGTCCGTAAACAACTGATGAAATGACAGCTTCACCGGCGGTGCAGTGTCCAGCTCAAACCAGCGTGCGATGCGCGGCCACAGCTCGCTCCAGCGCCAGATATCGCCATTGTTCACGTTGAACGCCTGATTCTGTGCCGCAGGTGACGCGGCGGCCCACAGCGTGGCTTCGGCCAGCAGACCGGCGTCAGTATGATCGACGATGCTGTGCCAGGCCTGTTCCGAACCGGGAAAACGCAGCGGTAATCCCTGAGCCTTACACAGCGAGGCGTACAGGGCGATGCTCAGCGCAAGGTTCATGGTATTGCCCGGCACCGGGCTTCCCACGACGCCCGGCCTGATGGCGTTCCAGTGCCAGCGTTTCCCCCGCTGAAACTGGCTGAGCCACGTGAGCTGCGCGGCGTTAAACTCGGCCCCCGGCACGCCGGGATCGCTTTCCCGCGCCGGGGTTTTAAACGGCCCCAGATGCGCGCCATAGACTTTGTACCCCTGCATCAGGCTTACCGTCTGCAACGGTGCCGTTTTTTCAAGCGTGCTGACAAGATTGCACAGCATGGTGACGTTTGGCTCAACCATGTCCGTCCAGCTCGCCGCGTTCGCCCAGGCGCTGTAAAAGAGATGGGTGATACCTTTCAGGTTACTGAGCGCCCGTGCGCTGTCCTGCGCGTCCAGTAAATCGACGTTCACCATCGAAATGCCGTCCGGATGGGTTACCGCGCGGCGGCTGAGGCCGATAACCTCCCACTGATGATGCAGGAGCGTGTTGACAAGCTGTCTGCCGACAATGCCGCTGGCTCCCGCGACCAGAGCGACGTTGTGTTGCTGCCTTTTATCCATGGTATTTCTCCAGAATGGGTGACAGACGCAGTGTCATATATTATTTTTTTAGCGGATATCCCTTTCATCAGATGGCACTTATCAGAAAAATCATTAAATGAATAATAAGCTCAACGCCATTTCCACGTTTCTCTGCGTTGCCGAAGCGGGCTCATTTTCTGCTGCCGCCCGCCAGAGCGGGATGAAACAGTCCGCCGTTAGCCAGCAGATCGCCGCTCTTGAGCAGGAGCTCGGCGTGGTGCTACTGCATCGCACAACGCGCACCATGAAGCTGACCGAGCAGGGAGAACGTTACCGCCGCGACATGCAGCTGCTGCTGGACGCCATGCGGGAAGCGGAAAGGCAGCTGAATCCCGTTGACCACAAATTTCAGGGAAGCGTGCATATCCAGCTGCCGAGCGGCCTGGGCCAGATCGTCTTGCCCCATTTACTGGCGCTGCAACGCCTGCATCCGGAACTGCATCTGATGATTTCCCTTGATGACCGCATTGCCGATCTGGTGACGGAGGGCGTGGATGTCGCGATACGGCTGAGCAGCGAGCCCCCGCAGGCGCATGCGGCTCGCGTGCTGACGCGCATTGAGACCGCGCTGTTTGCCGCCCCCGGCTTTCAGGCGGTGCACGACGTCAGCGAGCTCGCAACGCTGCCGCACGTCCGATTTAGCGGCATCCCGCCGGATGTTCCGCTGAAGCTGATATCAGATGAGGAAACCCTCGACGTGAAGGTGAATACCGTTTTCCGGGCCAATACCAGCGACGCGCTGCTGCAGGCGCTGGAGGCAGGCATCGGGGTCGGCGGCATGCAGCGACCTCTTGCGGCCCGCGCGCTGCAGGCCGGCACGCTGGTGCCGGTATTGCCCGGCTGGCGGTTACCCGATCGCGTTCTCTATGCCGTCTACCCTGACGCCCGCTTTATTCCGCACCGCGTCCGCAGCGTCGTGGGCGTGATTGAGCAATTACTGCCTGAAATAATAAAGAAAAGCTGAACGTTGCTGCCGCAAATCGCGTGCATTTTTTAATCGCAAGGAATAGAGTATTTTCACCGTCTTCTTCTTTGTCTGGAGCACGTATGCCGGATTACCGTTTTTTCCAAAAAGGCCCGGACCTTATTGCAATTGAGAGCGCAAATACCGACGCGGCCGCTCAGCTGATCGCTCAGGGGTTTGAAAAACAGTTTGAGGAGATCGGCGCCGCGGATGAAAAAGAGGCGCTTACCCGCCTTGCGGATATCCGTAAAAATAATGACATCGATCGCCATAACTTTCTGGCCGGTGCGGGCCAAATGCCGTGGATCGGCGTGCTGACGGCTGCGGCAACCTGGCTGACGCAAAAGAAATAGCGCCACGATTATCTCGCCACCGGCAAATCGGCGTATCGCGTCGTATAGGCCGGTGACAGCATCTCACGCTTCATCGCCCAGGACTTCTCAATACCCTGCCCGGCAAACCATATTTTCCCTTTACCGGAATGATTTACGCTGTCGATTATCTCCATCAGCGCCGCGCTGTTGGCGCGCAGCCGATTATCGTCAAACAAATTAAGCTGGGCGACGCCGCTGCTGAAAAAGTCCGCCAGCATCACCCCGGCCTTCATATAGCGATAACCGTCGAGCCATATCCGCCCCAGCGCTTCCGTGGCGGCACGGATGATATCCCGCGAGTCATTGGTGGGCGTCATCAGGGTGACGGAGGCCTGATTGCCGTAATAAATTTCGTTGTCCGCATGCGGGCTGGTGCGCACAAACACGCTGATAAAACGGCAATATTGATGCTCGCCGCGCAGTTTTTCTGCTGCCCGCTCCGCGTAGGCGCAAATCGCCTGATGCATTTCTTCATATTGGGTAATGCGGTGTCCAAACGAACGGCTACAGATAATTTGCTGCTTCGTGGGGGTGAACTCTTCCAGGTCAAGGCAGGGCTCGCCGCGAAGCTCGCGCGCCGTGCGTTCCAGCACCACGTTAAAATGTTTGCGAATGACCCAGGAGGACGCATCCGCCAGATCCAGCGCCGTGGTAATCCCCATTGCGTTAAGCTTTTTCGTGATGCGCCGCCCTACGCCCCACACCTCCTCTACCGCAACGTTTGCCAGCAGCTTACGCTGCCGCTCGCGACCCGACAGATCGACCACGCCGCCGGTGCCGGCCCATCGCTTCGCCGCATAGTTAGCCAGCTTGGCCAGCGTTTTTGTCGGGGCAATGCCGACGCCAACGGTTAAGCCCGTATTTTTAAAGACCTGCGTGCGCATCTGGTGACCAAACGCTTCCAGCGACATGCAGTGACTGACCCCTGACACGTTCACGAACGCCTCGTCAATCGAGTAAATCTCTATTGCCGGGGCGAGATCGGTCAGCGTCTGCATCACCCGACTGCTGAGATCGGCATACAGCGCATAGTTCGAGCTAAAGACGTAAACCCGCGACGGATAGCCTTTCTCTTTGAACTTAAAATACGGCTCACCCATTTTTATACCGAACTGCTTTGCCTCCCGCGACAGGGAAATAATGCAGCCGTCGTTATTGGAAACCACCACGATGGGCTTCCCCTCCAGATCGGGGCGGAACACCTTCTCGCAGGAGGCGTAGAAGCTGTTCACATCAACCAGCGCGAACATGTTTATGCGTTTTGAGGGTGTGGGTGACAACACCGAAGATTTGCAGCTCCTCTTCGGACTGAAAGGTAATCGGCTGATAGCGGGTATTATGTGGCAGAAGTCTCAGCACCGGACGGGTCTGCAGCTCTTTCACCGTAAACTCACCGGCGACCGACGCAACGACGATATCCCCGTGTTCGGCGTTTAACGAACGGTCAACCACCAGCAGATCGCCGTCGCCGATCCCCGCCCCAATCATGGAATCTCCACTCACCTTGATAAAATAGGTCGCACTGGGGTGTCTCACTGCCAGCCGGTTAAGATCGAGACGATCCTCCACATAATCCTGCGCCGGGCTGGGGAAACCACAGGCAACACGCTCTAAAAATAAAGGTAATTCAATACATTGGTTTGGATGATAAGAAAAGAGAGTGTCCATAATGCCTTTCTCGCCAGATACTGTATATAAATACAGTATTACGGATTATGGCCAGGGATCAAGGTCATTTCCGGAGGCGACCCCAAACGCGTTGAAGTTTGAGCGGATTTAATTTAGCTGCATCCTCTGTCCGGAACGCGCCTCATGGTTCTTCCTGGTTAGCGTGAGTAGCCCTCCTGGTACAAGTCATTTTAAAGTCATACATCAATGACTTATTTATCACTTACAAAAAATGAATACGCATAAAATTAAATCACTACATCCTCACTTCATGTTGACTTTAGAGTCAGATAGAAGCATATTTTAGAGCACGAATTAACAAGACTTACTGGAGACCGTTTTCTATGCCAGCCCGTGATTATCCAGACAAGCGCGTTGCACGCGGTGTGGCAAAGGAGGCCGATCTCAGGATGTTGAGCGCCCGCATCGATCCCGACCTGATGGAGTACATCAGAATCACCGCCTTTGAGACGCGTAAGAGCAAGCAGGAGATCGTGGCGGAAGCATTAGCGCTTCACAGACAGAAAAGTCAGACAGGACCATAAGCACGCAAAGCCCTTCGGGCCTTGCGTCTGTCACGATCAGTCCATCAGCGAATTCAGCGTTTCCAGGGCTTCAGGCGGTAACCGCAGCTCGCCTGCCGCAAGGTTTTGCCGCAGATGCGCCACGGAAGAGGTCCCCGGGATCAGCAGGATATTCGGGGAGCGTTGCAGCAGCCATGCCAGCGCAACCTGCATTGCCGTTGCGCCCAGCGAGTCGGCAACAGCCTGCAGCCCGGAAGACTGCAGCGGCGTAAAGCCCCCCAGCGGGAAGAATGGCACATAGGCAATCCCCTGCTGCGCCAGCAGATCCACCAGCGCGTCGTCGCCCCGGTTCACAATGTTGTACATGTTCTGCACGCACACCACCGGCACCATCTTCTGCGCCTCCGCGACCTGGGTGGCCGTGACGTTGCTCAAGCCAATATGCCGCACCAGCCCCTGCTGCTGTAATTCAGCCAGGGTGGAAAGCGGTTCAGCAATCGACCCTTCCGCCGGCCCGTGCGCGCTAAACATGATCCGCAGATTCACCACGTCCAGCGCGTCAAGCCGCAGATTACGCAGGTTGTCATGCACCGCCTGAGTCAGTTCCTGGGCGGAGAATGCCGGTAGCCAGGCGCCTTTGCTGTCGCGACGGGCACCGATTTTGGTGACGAGCGTCAGATCGTCCCGGTAAGGATGAAGCGCCTCGCGGATCAATTGGTTAGTCACGTGAGGGCCATAAAAATCACTGGTATCAATGTGGTTCACCCCCGCCGCCACGGCTTCACGTAACACCTCCAGCGCGGCCTGCTTATCCTTCGGAGGCCCAAAGACGCCCGGCCCCGCCAGCTGCATCGCGCCATAGCCCAGTCGTTTAACCGTCCGCGTTCCGAGCGCGTACGTCCCGCTTTTATCAATGCTGCTCATGCTGACCTTCCTCATAAAAATGATCCGGATTTACAACGGGTTCCTTCAAGGACCCTGTAGTTAAGCGCAAGTTAATTAAAGTTTAAATTCTCTACGACGATAGTAATGAAGTACCCCTGCATTTTCCCTAACGGACGACCGCTATGCTGAAAAATCTGCACGTGATTACCGGTATCATCTTTGCCCTCACCATATTCTGTCTGCTGCAAGTTGTCACGGGAGGGTTGTTCTACTCTGCCGTCAGCAACGATCGCCACAACTTCCAGAATTCTGGCGTGCTCAATGCCCAGCAGGAAAGCCTGAGCGACAGCGTGAACACGCTGGTGAAAACGCGCGTCACCGTGACCCGCGTGGCGATCCGCTACCTGAAAAACCAGCGCGATCCGGCTTCCCTTGCGGCGATCAATAAACTGCTTGGCACCGCAGGTGACTCGCTGGCAAAAGCCGAAGCCTATAACAAAGAGTGGCAGAAGCTGCCGCAGGTTAAGGGCCAGGAGGCGGCATTAACCGACGAGATGCAAAAGTCCTGGAACCAGATGCACGAAGTGATGCGTTTGTCGATTGAGTATCTGCGCGCCGACAACTACCAGGCCTACGGCGATCTGGACGCACAGCAGGCGCAGGACGATATGGAAGCGGTCTATAACCGCTGGCGCGCCGAAAACAATACCCTGCTGAAGGCCGCAACCGAAGAGAACCAGAGCAGCTTCACGCAGATGCAGTGGACGCTGGCGGCGATTTTGCTGGCCGTTATCGCGGTGCTGGTGGTCATCTGGCAGGGTTTACAACACCTGCTGTTAAAACCACTCCACTCCATTATGAACCATATTCGCGCCATTGCAGGGGGCGACCTGACGCAGGATATCGCAATCTCTGGTCGCAACGAGATGGGTCAGCTGGCCGCCGGCCTGCATGAGATGCAGCAGTCGCTGGTGACCACCGTCAGCGCCGTACGCGGAAGCACCGATTCCATCTACACCGGCGCAGGCGAAATTGCCGCAGGAAGCAACGATCTTTCCGCCCGCACCGAGCAGCAGGCGGCCTCGCTCGAAGAGACCGCCGCCAGTATGGAAGAGCTGACGGCGACGGTTAAGCAAAACTCCGATAACGCCCGTCAGGCTACTCTGCTGGCGAAGAACGCCTCTGAAACGGCCGCGCGCGGCGGTCAGGTGGTGGATAACGTGGTTCGCACCATGACCGAAATTGCCGACAGTTCGCAGCAAATTGCGCATATTACCGGCGTCATTGACAGCATCGCGTTCCAGACGAACATTCTGGCGCTTAACGCGGCGGTGGAAGCCGCACGCGCCGGGGAGCAGGGTCGTGGATTTGCGGTGGTCGCGGGCGAAGTCCGTACGCTGGCGAGCCGCAGCGCGCAGGCGGCGAAAGAGATCAAAGGGCTTATCGAGAATTCCGTCAGCCGGGTGAATACCGGTTCTGAGCAGGTTAGCGAGGCCGGTACCACCATGAAGGAGATTGTCGCCGCCGTGACCCGCGTGACCGATATTATGGGCGAGATTTCATCGGCCTCTGACGAGCAGAGCCGGGGTATTGAGCAGGTGAGCCTGGCCGTTTCGCAGATGGACAGCGTGACGCAGCAAAACGCCGCGCTGGTGCAGGAGTCCGCCACGGCGGCGGCGGCGCTGGAAGATCAGTCCGAACAGCTGCGCCAGGCCGTAGCCGCGTTTCGTCTGAACGGAAAAGAAAAAGCGGTAGCCCCACGCCCGGCCAATGTGAAAACGCCACAGCTGCTGCGCCCGGCAACGACAGCCGCCTCTACCGACAGCAACTGGGAAACCTTCTGAGTCACCGGCGGGCGAGAAAATCGCCCGCTAGCGGCTGCGCTTGGCGTGCCGCTCCCAGTTCTCCTGTTTCGCTTCATCGGATTTGCGCAGCGAGACATAGCATGCCCCGCTGCCGCCGTGATGCGGCAGCGCCACGCAAAAGGCCTGCACTTCCTCGAACTCGGTTAACCAGCGCGCCAGATAGCTGCGCACCACGTTCGGATGTGAGTTCTGCTCGCGCCCTTTCCCGTGAATGATAATCAGGTTGCGTAACCCGTCGCGCCCGGCCTGGCGAATAAACGAAAACAGCATCTGGCGGCAGCGTTCCGCGGGCTGGCGTAAGAGGTTTAAGCTGGCCTGGCGGGCGTATTTACCCGAGCGCAGCTTATCGATAACGCCCTGCTGTACCCCTTCGCGCTTGAACGCCAGCGGCTCTTCGAGGGGCAGAACGTCAAGAAAGTCCAGCGTCAGGAAGTTATCCAGCTGTTCATTATCCACCTCTTCGCGCGCCCGGGTATTGCGGCTGGGCTGCCAGTGAATATCCGCGCAGCGCTTCAGGGGCTGAACATCTTCCATGGCGTCAAGAAAAAAGGATTTGTCGTCAGGGTTCATGGGCGTCCTCCGGCTACAGCTGAGGACGGTACTATACCTGCGCCTGAGGCAGGCCTCAATCACCGCTGTACGCCGTCGTGCGCCATAAATATTAACCCGATGAATATATATAGTATTTATTAAATGAATTTAAACATGACTTAACTAAAATTTCAGCAAGGATAAAATAAGTGATTTGTGTTAAATTTTCGTAAAATCAAATACTCAACCCCCTTCCCTTTTTCGGGAAAGGTGTTATACCTAAATAAACCTGCTTCATGGAAATAATACTCAGGATTGGCGAAAGGACGCACTGCTGTGTGTACTGGAGGATCTGTCTGATGTCGGGCAGATCCTGTTTTTTTATGTTTTCATTTTCACGCGACGACTATTTTTCTCGCTTCCCTTCTGAACTGCGTAATTAAAGATTCAGCAAGAGGCGTCTGACGTGAATCACGGCGCTGAATTAAATAATATGCCGCTTTTGGAAGCGATTCGACCACCGGGAGCATGACCAGGCGGTGCGCCAGCAGCGGGTCGCAGCCCAGCTCCTGCGGCAGTATGCTTAGAAAATCACTTTGCGCGACGAGGCTAATACAGGAGGAGAATGTTTCGCAGACAACGCCGATTCGCGGTATTTGCGAGCGATGATTAAATACTTCTTCCAGCTGCTTATAATAACTTCCCCGCGGCGTTGGCATTGTCCAGTTATAATGCAGCAGCTCATTAATAGAGGTTGCCCCCGTCGCCGGATGCCCTTCCCGGCAAAATACCGCAAACGGCTTTTCGAAGAGCTTTTCAAACGTAAATTCGTGGTCGTAAGGCCCCTGATAATAGGTGTTGATGGTGAAGTCCAGCTCACCCTGGCGTAATTCATTGATCATCGACACCAGCTGCCCTTCCATAATCCTCACCTTGACCTGCGGATGTTGCGCGTGAAAGCGGGTGATCACGGCGGGCATCAGGCTGCGTGAAACGCTGGCCCCCATCCCAATATTGATCTGCCCGGCCAGCTCACCCTGCCGCTGACGGATATCATCCTGCGCCGCGCGCAGCTCTTCCAGAATCAACCTTGCGCGCTGGTAAAAGCCCTCACCGCATTCGGTCAGCGCGACGCCCTTACTCCTGCGCACGAAAAGCTGCGCCGCCATGCCCTCCTCCAGCTCTTTGATGGATTTGGTCAGCGCCGGCTGCGAAAGATTCAGCGTCCTGCTGGCACCGCGAATGCTGCCCTGACGCGCGACTTCAACAAACGCCCGGATTTGATGAAATTTAATCTGAAATGACATAGCCCGACCGATAACCGTTGTTTATCAGAGTAAAGAAACTGTCATCTACTTTAATGGAAAGGGATGTGCGAGGGTAATTCCTGAACGGTTAAAACTGTGAAAAATCGGTTAGTGATAAGTAAAAACTATCACAGCGTGAAGCAGTTCACATATTTTAATGATGACGGGAAGAGATATGAACACACTGGCGCAGTACATCCAGACCTTAACGCCGCAGCTGAGCGCATGGCGCCGCGATTTTCACCATTTTGCGGAATCCGGCTGGGTAGAGTTTCGCACCGCGGCGAAGGTCGCGGAAATCCTGGACTCGCTGGGTTACGCGCTGGCGATGGGCCGCGACGTCGTGGATGCCGAAAGCCGTATGGGGTTACCTGACGAAGCTACCCTGGCGCGCGAGTTTGCCCGCGCCCGCGCGCAAGGCGCCCCCGAGAAATGGCTGGCGCCGTTTGAAGGCGGGTTTACCGGTATTGTGGCAACTCTGGATACCGGCCGCCCTGGCCCGACCCTGGCGTTTCGCGTGGATATGGATGCCCTCGACCTAAGCGAAGCGTGCGATGAAAGCCATCGCCCGTTCCGCGACGGGTTTGCCTCCTGCAATCCGGGAATGATGCACGCCTGCGCGCACGACGGCCACACCGCGATCGGGCTGGGTCTGGCGCAGGTGCTAAAGCAGTATGAAGCGCAGCTCAGCGGTACCCTCAAGCTGATCTTCCAGCCTGCCGAAGAAGGCACGCGCGGCGCGCGCGCCATGGTTGCCGCCGGGGCGCTGGACGACGTGGACTATTTCACCGCCATCCATATTGGTACCGGCGTGCCTGCCGGGACGACGGTGTGCGGCAGCGATAACTTTATGGCGACCACCAAGTTCGACGTGAGCTTTACCGGCGTGGCCGCACACGCGGGCGGTAAACCGGAGGACGGACGTAACGCCCTGCTCGCAGCCGCGCAGGCCGCCATCGCCTTGCACAGCATCGCCCCGCACAGCGAAGGCGCGTCGCGGGTGAACGTCGGCGTGCTGCAGGCGGGCAGCGGACGCAACGTGGTGCCCGCCAATGCCCTGATCAAGGTTGAAACCCGCGGCGAAACCGAAGCCATTAACCAGTATGTCTTTGAACGCGCGCAGGCGGTTATTAACGGCGCGGCCGCACTCTACGGCGTTAAGGCAGAGATGCGCCTGATGGGGGCTGCCACCGCCAGCTCGCCGACGCCGGCGTGGGTGGATTATCTGCGCGAACAGGCGAGCCAGGTTTCCGGGGTTGTTCACGCCATCGATAAGGTGAAGGCGCCAGCAGGCTCCGAAGACGCCACGCTGATGATGGCCCGCGTGCAGCAGAACGGCGGCATGGCCTCCTATATGGTGTTTGGCACGGATTTGAGCGCCGGACATCACAACGAAAAATTCGACTTCAATGAGCAGGTCATGACTATCGCTATCGAAACGCTGGCGCGGACTGCGCTCAATTTCCCGTGGACGCGAGGTGTGTAATGCAGGACAACTACGCTTTTATTACCGATGCGATCGACACGCGATGTCGCACGTTAACCGACATTGCCGACGAGATCTGGGATCATCCTGAAACCCGCTTTGAAGAGTTCTGGTCAGCCGCGCGGCTCGCCAGCGCGCTGGAGGCCGAAGGCTTCACGCTGACACGAGAGGCCGGCGGCATTCCAAACGCCTTTATCGCCAGCTTCGGCAGCGGGAAACCGGTTATCGCCCTGCTCGGCGAATACGATGCGCTGGCAGGGTTAAGCCAGCAGGCGCACTGTGCGACCGCGCAATCCGCCACGCCGGGGGCAAACGGCCACGGCTGCGGGCATAACCTCTTAGGCACCGCGGCACTTGCGGGGGCAGTGGCGGTGAAAAGCTGGCTGGAGCAGCACGGCGGCAGCGGGACGGTGCGTTTTTACGGCTGCCCCGGCGAAGAAGGCGGCTCCGGGAAAACCTTTATGGTACGCGAAGGCCTGTTTGACGACGTCGACGCCGCCGTCACCTGGCATCCGGAAGCCTTCGCCGGGATGTTTAACGTCAGCACGCTGGCGAATATTCAGGCCGCCTGGCGCTTTCACGGCGTGGCGGCGCATGCGGCCAACTCTCCCCATCTGGGGCGCAGCGCGCTGGATGCCGTAACGCTGATGACCACCGGCACAAACTTCCTCAACGAACACATCATCGAGAAAGCGCGCGTCCATTACGCCATTACCGATACCGGCGGGATTTCGCCCAACGTGGTGCAGGCGCAGGCCGAGGTGCTGTACCTGATCCGCGCCCCTGAGATGGCCGATGCGCAGCAAATCTACGAACGTATCGAGAAAATCGCCCAGGGCGCGGCGATGATGACCGAAACCACCGTCGAGTGCCGCTTTGACAAAGCCTGCTCCAGCTACCTGCCGAACCGCACGCTTGAGGCGGCGATGTATCGCGCCCTGCAGCACTACGGCACGCCGGCCTGGACGGAGGAAGAACGCGACTTTGCCCGCGAGATCCGCGCCACGCTGACGCCAGACGATCTGCAAAACAGCCTCAAGAATATTGCCGCAACGGGGGGTGAAGCCGGAAAAGCCTTTGCGCGTCGTCATCAGCAGACGCTGCTGGTGGATGAAGTCGCCCCCTATGCCATCACCGACAACGTGCTGGCGGGTTCAACCGACGTGGGCGACGTCAGCTGGAAAATGCCGGTCGCCCAGTGCTTCAGCCCCTGCTTTACCGTCGGCACGCCGCTGCACACCTGGCAGCTGGTGGCGCAGGGGCGTACCTCCATTGCCCACAAAGGCATGCTGCTGGCCGGAAAAGTGATGGGTGCGACCGCGCTCAATCTGCTGCAGGACGCAGCGCTGCTGAAAAAATGTCGTGAAGAGTTTGACCAACACATACAAGAAAAACCGTACGCGTGTCCGATCCCTCAGGGCGTGACACCGTCACCTTTAAAATAAAAAAACACAACACAACAACACAACACTCCCGAGGAACGCCCATGAGTATGTCATCCATACCTTCGCATTCCCCATCCGGTAAGCTCTATGGCTGGGTTGAGAGGATCGGCAATAAAGTGCCGCACCCTTTCCTGCTTTTTATCTATCTGATTGTGATTTTGATGGTCGCCACCGCCGTACTCTCCGCCTTTGACGTGAGCGTGCGCAGCCCGGCCGACGGTAGCCTGGTGGCGGTGAAAAACCTGCTCAGCGTTGACGGGCTGCACTGGTTTTTACCCAACGTGATTAAGAACTTCAGCGGTTTCGCCCCGCTGGGCGCCATTCTGGCGCTGGTGCTGGGCGCCGGGCTGGCTGAACGCGTGGGCTTGCTGCCCGCGTTAATGGTGAAGATGGCTTCCCACGTCAGCGCGCGCTACGCGAGCTACATGGTGCTGTTTATCGCCTTCTTCAGCCATATCTCCTCCGACGCCGCGCTGGTGATCATGCCGCCGATGGGGGCGCTGATCTTCCTCGCCGTCGGGCGTCACCCCGTGGCGGGCCTGCTGTCGGCGATTGCCGGCGTGGGCTGTGGATTCACCGCTAACCTGCTGATTGTCACCACCGACGTGCTGCTGTCCGGCATCAGCACGGAGGCGGCGAAAACCATCGATGCGGCCATGCACGTCAGCGTGATCGACAACTGGTACTTTATGGCCAGCTCGGTGATTGTCCTGACGATTGTTGGCGGGCTGATTACCGATAAGATCATCGAGCCGCGGCTGGGTAAATGGGAAGGCCGTAGCGATGAAAAGCTGGAAACCCTGAGCAAAGAGCAGCGCTTCGGCCTGCGCGTGGCCGGCGTCGTTTCGCTGGCCTTTATCGCGCTGGTGGCGCTGATGGTGGTGCCAGAAAACGGGATATTGCGCGATCCGGTAAAACATACCGTCCTGCCCTCGCCGTTTATCCAGGGCATTGTGCCGCTGATTATTCTTTTCTTCTTTGTCGTCTCGCTCGCCTACGGTATCGCCACCGGCAAAATCCGCCGCCAGGGCGATCTGCCGCAGCTGATGATCGAGCCGATGAAGGAGATGGCGGGCTTTATCGTGATGGTGTTCCCGCTGGCGCAGTTTGTGGCCATGTTTAACTGGAGCAACATGGGCAAGTTTATGGCCGTTGGCCTGACCGACGCGCTGGAGGCGGCCGGGCTAAGCGGCGTGCCCGCGTTTGTCGGCCTGGCGCTGCTGTCATCCCTGCTGTGCATGTTTATCGCCAGCGGCTCCGCCATCTGGTCGATTCTGGCCCCGATCTTCGTGCCGATGTTTATGATGCTGGGCTTCCACCCGGCTTTCGCGCAGATCCTGTTCCGCATCGCGGACTCCTCAGTCATTCCGCTGGCGCCGGTTTCGCCGTTTGTTCCGCTGTTCTTAGGCTTCCTGCAGCGCTATAAACCGGAAGCCAAACTGGGTACCTACTATTCGCTGGTTTTACCGTACCCGCTTATCTTTTTAGGGGTATGGCTGGTGATGCTGGTCGCATGGTATCTTGTCGGCCTGCCGATTGGGCCGGGGATCTACCCAAGGCTGAACTAAAGGAATGAGGATGCTGAGATTACTCGAAGATAAGATTGCGACGCCGCTTGGGCCGCTGTGGGTGATCGCCGACGAGCAGTTTTGCCTGCGCGCCGTTGAGTGGGAAGAGCACAGCGACCGCATGGAAGAACTGCTCGCTATTCACTACCGCTCCCAGGGGTATGAACGTATCCACGCCACCAACCCGGGCGGACTGAGCGACAAGCTGGCGGCGTACTTCGAAGGCGATCTTAGCATCATTGACACCCTGCCCACCGCCACGGCAGGCACGCCTTTTCAGCGCGAAGTGTGGCAGGCGCTGCGGGCCATTCCCTGCGGACAGGTCATGCATTATGGGCAGCTCGCGGAGCAGTTAGGTCGCGCAGGCGCTGCACGCGCAGTGGGTGCCGCGAACGGCTCTAACCCGGTCAGTATCGTGGTGCCCTGCCATCGCGTTATTGGCCGCAACGGCACCCTGACCGGCTATGCCGGTGGGGTACAGCGAAAAGAGTGGTTACTGCGTCACGAAGGGTATCTCTTGCTCTAGATCCCAGGCTTTTTGTGCTTAATTTTCTTCCGGTTAGGCTAAAAATCCATAATCAAGCTGTGGAATTTCAAGAAGATGGCGACACGTTGCCGTCTCTTGTCCTTATTGAGGGTTTGTCAGGCTTACGTACTTACCAAAAAGATGTTAAAATTGACCAATATCAATTAAGGCTTGAGCAAACCTATGATCCCGGAAAAGCGAATTATACGACGCATTCAGTCTGGCGGTTGTGCTATCCATTGCCAGGATTGCAGCATCAGCCAGCTCTGTATCCCGTTTACCCTGAATGAGCATGAACTCGATCAGCTTGATAATATCATCGAGCGCAAAAAGCCTATTCAGAAAGGGCAGACGCTGTTTAAAGCGGGAGACGAACTGAAATCGCTCTATGCTATCCGCTCTGGCACCATCAAGAGCTATACCATCACCGAACAGGGCGACGAACAGATCACCGGCTTCCATCTGGCGGGTGACCTGGTGGGCTTTGATGCTATCGGCACGGGCCACCACCCAAGCTTTGCTCAGGCACTCGAAACCTCGATGGTTTGCGAAATCCCGTTTGAAACCCTGGACGATCTGTCCGGCAAGATGCCTAACCTGCGTCAGCAGATGATGCGTCTGATGAGCGGTGAGATCAAAGGCGATCAGGACATGATTCTGCTGCTTTCCAAAAAGAATGCAGAAGAGCGCCTGGCTGCGTTTATCTACAACCTCTCCCGCCGCTTCGCCGAGCGTGGTTTCTCGCCGCGTGAGTTCCGTCTGACCATGACGCGTGGCGATATCGGTAACTACCTGGGCCTGACCGTGGAAACCATCAGCCGTCTGCTGGGTCGTTTCCAGAAAAGCGGAATGCTGGCCGTTAAGGGTAAATACATCACAATCGAAAACGGTGAAGCGCTGGCCGTTCTTGCCGGGCATGCCCGCAACGTGGCATAACGCCCCAACGGTGTCCTGTCAGACCGATAAATTTTCATGATTTATTGGTCTGGCATATATACACCTTCGTTATTCGACATTTTCACCGCAGCACGTCCCCGCACAGCACCCGAAAGGTTCTCGTTGAGGTTATGAATTGAGAGAAAGTTTGTTTTTCGTTTCAGTCGTGATTGCCTCAGTGACCTTTATCTTCATCTGGATCATGCTTGTTGGCCCAATGAAGGGGGAGGAAAAAACCTATGTTCAGGATTCCACGACCTTTGCGATAGCGGTGATGGTGCTGCTGTTTATTGCGTTTATCGCGGTCACCGCGACGGTGCTGTTCCTCTGATAATTTTTCATGAATTATTGATCTCGCAAAAACTCCCCTCTGTTTCATTCAGGATATATAGGTTACTCTTTTAATTACAGACTGTGGTGACAGTAGTAAGGAGACCTGTATGGCCAAGTATCAAAACATGCTGGTAGCTATCGATCCTAATCAGGACGATCAGCCGGCATTACGACGTGCTGTGTATTTGCATCAACGGATTGGTGGCAAAATCAAAGCGTTTTTGCCGATCTATGACTTCTCGTATGAGATGACCACCCTTCTGTCGCCTGACGAGCGCACCGCTATGCGTCAGGGCGTCATCAGCCAGCGTACCGCGTGGATCCGTGAACAGGCTAAATATTACCTGGAAGCGGGCGTACCCATTGATATCAAAGTGGTCTGGCACAACCGACCTTTCGAAGCCATCATCCAGGAAATCGTTGCCGGTGGGCACGACCTGCTGCTGAAGATGGCGCACCAGCACGACAAGCTGGAATCCGTGATCTTCACCCCGACCGACTGGCATCTGCTGCGTAAATGCCCCTGCCCGGTCTGGATGGTGAAAGACCAGCCGTGGCCTGAAGGCGGGAAAGCCGTCGTGGCGGTCAATCTCGCCAGCGAAGAGGATTATCACAATTCGCTGAACGAAAAGCTGGTGAAAGAGACAATCCAGCTTGCTGACCAGGTCAATCACACCGAGGTGCATCTGGTTGGCGCCTACCCGGTCACCCCGATCAATATCGCCATTGAGCTGCCTGAATTTGACCCGAGCGTGTACAACGATGCGATCCGCGGTCAGCACCTGCTGGCCATGAAAGCGCTGCGTCAGAAATTCAGTATTGATGAGAAAATGACCCACGTAGAAAAAGGGCTGCCTGAAGAGGTCATCCCGGATTTAGCCGAACATCTGCAGGCCGGGATTGTGGTGCTGGGTACCATAGGCCGGACCGGCATTTCTGCCGCGTTCCTCGGCAATACCGCTGAACAGGTGATCGACCATCTGCGCTGCGACCTGCTGGTTATCAAGCCGGATGATTACCAGACACCGGTTGAGCTGGACGATCCGGAAGACGATTAACCAGTAAGATGAAAAAAAAACCGTCGGGGATCCGGCGGTTTTTTTTGCCGGGTGGCGGCTTCGCCTTACCCGGCCTACGGGTTTTGTAGGCCCGGTAAGCTTGCGCCACCGGGCTTTACCCTGTCAGAGTGATTTCAGAATCGCATCCACGCTGGCTTTAGCATCGCCAAACAGCATATGGGTGTTCTCTTTGAAGAACAGCGGGTTCTGTACCCCGGCATAGCCGGTATTCATGGAGCGTTTAAAGACAATCACGTTCTGCGCCTTCCACACTTCCAGAACCGGCATCCCGGCGATTGGGCTCCCCGGATCGTCCTGTGCAGCAGGGTTAACGGTATCGTTGGCGCCAATGACCAGGACCGTGTCGGTATCAGAGAAATCATCGTTGATTTCATCCATTTCGAGCACGATGTCGTACGGCACTTTCGCTTCCGCCAGCAGCACGTTCATGTGGCCAGGCAGACGCCCTGCCACCGGGTGAATACCAAAGCGAACCTTGATCCCGCGCGCGCGCAGCTTCTCTGTGATCTCTGCGACCGGATACTGCGCCTGCGCCACCGCCATGCCGTAGCCCGGGGTGATAATGACCGTGTGCGAGTTTTTCAGCATGTCTGCGGTATCTTCCGCAGAAATTTCACGGTGCTCACCCACTTCTTCATCCGCGCTGGAAGAAGCCCCGTCGGTACCGAAGCCACCGGCGATTACGCTGATGAACGAACGGTTCATCGCCTTACACATGATGTAAGACAGAATCGCACCCGAAGAACCCACCAGCGCACCGGTGACGATCAGCAGGTCGTTGCTCAGCATAAAGCCCGCCGCCGCTGCCGCCCAACCGGAGTAGGAGTTCAGCATTGAGACGACCACTGGCATATCCGCGCCACCGATGGACGCCACCAGGTGCCAGCCAAACGCCAGCGCAATGATGGTCATTACCAGCAACGCCAGTACCTGCAGGCCCACGCTTTCGGTACGCACGAAGACCACCAGCAGCACAAACGAAACCACCAGCGCCGCCAGGTTAAGCTTATGACGGTTTGGCAGCATCAGCGGTTTAGAGGAGATCTTCCCGCGCAGTTTGCCGAACGCAACAATGGAGCCGGTGAAGGTAACCGCACCGATGAAGATACCGAGGAACACTTCCGTCAGGTGAATGTTCACCAGAATCGGTTCCAGACCCGGCGTGTGGTACAGATAGCTGTTGAAGCCCACCAGCACCGCGGCCAGACCCACGAAGCTGTGCAGAATGGCCACCAGCTCCGGCATCTCGGTCATTTCTACGCGTTTTGCCAGGCGAATACCAATCGCGCCACCGATGATCATCGCCACCAGGATCCACGCCACGTTGCCGGTGTCCGGCCCGAAGATGGTGGCAATCAGCGCAATCGCCATCCCGGCGATACCAAAGTTATTTCCCTGCTGAGACGTTTCGTGTTTGGAAAGCCCCGCCAGACTGAAAATAAACAGGATTGCAGCAACAATGTATGCAGCTGTCACTAATCCTCCAGACATATGCTACCCCTTAGCCTTTACGAAACATTTTCAGCATGCGCTGAGTCACGGTGAAACCACCGAAAATATTGATACTGGCGATCAGCACCGCGATAAAGCTCAGGAAGCTGATCCAGCCGCCGTGACCAATCTGCAGTAACGCCCCCACGACGATGATCCCGGAGATGGCGTTGGTTACCGACATCAGCGGCGTATGCAGCGCATGGGAGACGTTCCACACCACGTAGTAGCCTACGACGCAGGAGAGCGCGAAGACGGTAAAGTGGCCGAGGAACTCTTTCGGCGCGACGTCAGCCAGCCAGCCGAACAGAATAATCACCAGCGCCATGATCGCGTATTTGCGCCACGGGGAAGCCGGTTTGGCGGGTTCTTTAGGCTCTGGCGTCGCTTTTGGAGCAGCCTGAGGCTGGGCAGAAACCTGAATCGGTGGCGCAGGCCAGGTGATTTCACCTTCACGGACCACGGTGACGCCGCGCACCACTACATCGTCAAAATCAACGGTGATATTGCCGTCTTTCTCTTTGCAAAGCAGCTTCAGCAGGTTGACGAGGTTAGTACCGTACAGCTGAGAAGACTGCGTAGGCAGGCGGCCCGGCAGGTCGGTATAACCGATCACCTTCACGCCGTTAGCGGTCGTGGTAACCTGATTCGGCACGGTATATTCGCAGTTCCCGCCGTTTTGCGCGGCCAGGTCGACGATCACGCTGCCCGGCTGCATGGAATCAACCATCTCACGGGTGATCAGCTTCGGCGCAGGTTTACCCGGAATCAGCGCGGTGGTAACAATGATGTCAACCTCTTTTGCCTGGGCGGCGAAGAGTGCCATTTCGGCTTTGATGAACGCTTCGGACATCACCTTCGCGTAACCGTCACCGCTGCCTGCTTCTTCCTTAAAGTCCAGCTCAAGGAATTCGGCGCCCATACTCTGGACCTGTTCCTTCACTTCCGGACGGGTGTCAAACGCGCGCACGATAGCGCCCAGGCTGTTTGCCGCACCGATTGCGGCAAGACCCGCCACGCCCGCACCAATCACCATCACTTTTGCCGGCGGAACTTTACCCGCAGCCGTGATTTGACCGGTAAAGAAGCGACCAAACTCGTGGGCAGCTTCCACAATGGCGCGATAGCCAGCAATGTTTGCCATGGAGCTCAAGGCATCCAGCGACTGCGCGCGCGAAATACGCGGCACGGAATCCATCGCCATCACTGTCACGCCGCGGGCCGCCAGCTTCTCCATCAGCTCAGGATTTTGCGCAGGCCAGATAAAGCTCACCAGCGTCGTCCCCGGATTCAGCAGCGCAATCTCACTCTCTTCCGGTGCGTTTACCTTCAGAATAACCGGCGACTGCCAGACGTCAGCACCGTCCACCACTTCCGCGCCAGCCTGGATAAAGGCCTCGTCATCGAAACTCGCCAGCTTGCCCGCGCCGCTTTCAACCGCGACGGTAAAACCCAGTTTTAGCAGTTGCTCCACCGTTTTCGGTGTTGCCGCTACGCGGGTTTCATTGGCTAACCGTTCTTTTGGTACCCCAATACGCATAGTTTTCCCTTCCATCGGTTTTTGATGATGGTTTATCGATAAATGCCCGCGGTTTGTATCAATTTTCACCGTCGCGCGAGCGACGAGATATGATTAACCCCGGAAAATAAAACAGTAACAAACTGTCTATAACCTACTGAAAATAGCGCCCGCGATCTACCGCCAGAAAACACTATTTCTTACTTTATCTGTGAAAAATAAGCGATCGGCATCACTGACAGTGATATTTACCTTAAATTCATCGCCGGAACCGATAAATCGCGCAAACGAAGCGGTAAAAACATGATATAGCGCCATGAGAGAACAAGTTATTAACATTAAATTAACTTGTAAAAGTCATATGCTTTATCAGTTTTACTTGTCAAACGCCTGTTTTTTCAACATATCACTAAATGTTATCGAATTCGGTGATTGAGTGAGCACAGGCTGTGAAAAATGGCGCAGACAGCGACGGGTTTTAAATGCAATAATCGGGACCGTCTCAAATTAACAACAATACCAGTACATGGTTTGCGCAAGGCGAAGGATTATTTTTATGAAGCTTAAGAACACACTCCTGGCGTCCGCACTTCTTTCCGCGACCGCCCTGTCTGCGAATGCCGCAACAGAGTTAACGCCGGAGCAAGCGGCAGCGTTAAAACCTTTTGACCATACGGTCATTGTGGGTCGTTATAATTCTATTGGCGATGCCGTCGCCGCTGCATCAAAAGCCGCTGATAAAAACGGGGCGGCCTCGTTTTACGTTGTGGACCAGTCTGATTACGGCAACAGCGGTAACCAGCGCGTGACCATTGCGCTGTTCAAAGACAATGCGCCAAAAGCTGACGCACCGAAAAACCGCGTGATCAACGGCGTGGTTGAGCTGCCGAAAGATCAGGCGATTGAGCTGGAACCTTACGACACCGTCACCGTTCAGGGCTTCTATCGCAGCCAGCCTGAAGTGAACGATGCCATCACCAAAGCCGCGAAAGAGAAAGATGCATACGCTTTCTACATCGTGCGTCAGGTCGATGCTAACCAGGGTGGCAACCAGCGTATTACCGCGTTCATCTATAAAAAAGATGCGAAGAAACGTGTTCTGCAGAGCCCGGATGCCATTCCGGCTGATTCAGAAGCCGGTCGCGCAGCGATAGCGAAAGGCGGCGAAGAAGCGAAGAAAGTGGAAATTCCTGGCGTAGCAACCTCTGCTGCACCAAGCGCTGAAGTGGGCCGTTTCTTTGAAACGCAATCCACGAAAGGCGGCCGCTATTCCGTTACTCTGCCAGACGGCACCAAAATTGAAGAGCTGAACAAAGCCACTGCTGCGCAGATGGTGCCGTTCGACAGCATCAAGTTTACCGGCAACTACGGCAATATGACGGAAGTCTCCTATCAGGTCGCGAAGCGTGCGGCGAAGAAAGGGGCGAAGTATTACCATATCACCCGCCAGTGGCAGGAACGTGGTAACAACGTGACCATCAGCGCCGATCTGTACAAGTAACAAAATCGTTTACGAAAGGCGGCGCAATGCCGCCTTTTTTGTTACTTTTTTTGAATTTCTGCCCCACGTCATTGCATGCTTTCGTTACACTCCGTAAAATCCCGCGCCTTAGTGTGATCCACCATTTTTATGCGCCTGTGCGAAATAATTATTCTGGATTTGGACCTTTCATAACAGGAAGCCAATGGAAAAGAAACTTGGCCTGAGTGCTCTGACTGCACTCGTTTTAAGCTCAATGCTGGGTGCGGGCGTATTCAGTTTGCCGCAGAACATGGCGGCCGTTGCAAGCCCTGCCGCGCTGCTCATTGGCTGGGGCATTACGGGGGTTGGGATATTGCTGCTGGCCTTCGCCATGCTGCTGCTCACCCGCATTCGCCCGGATCTGGACGGCGGCATATTTACCTATGCACGTGAAGGTTTCGGCGAGCTGATTGGCTTCTGTTCCGCGTGGGGGTACTGGCTGTGTGCCGTTATCGCCAACGTCTCCTATCTGGTCATCGTCTTCTCGGCGCTGAGTTTCTTTACCGATACGCCTGAGCTACGCTTCTTTGGCGACGGAAATACCTGGCAGTCTATTGTGGGCGCCTCGGTATTGCTGTGGTTCGTCCACTGGCTGGTGCTGCGTGGCGTGCAAACGGCCGCCAGCATTAACCTGGTGGCAACCCTCGCGAAACTGGTTCCGCTTGGCCTGTTCATCGTTCTGGCGTTTATTGCGTTCCGTCTCGACGTGTTTACGCTCGATTTCAGCGGCATGGCGCTGGGCGTCCCTGTCTGGGAGCAGGTGAAAAACACGATGCTGATAACCCTGTGGGTGTTTATCGGCGTTGAAGGCGCGGTCGTGGTTTCGGCCCGGGCCCGAAATAAACGTGATGTCGGTCGTGCCACGCTGCTGGCCGTGCTTGCTGCGCTGGGCGTGTATCTGCTGGTGACGCTGCTGTCGCTGGGCGTGGTAGCGCGTCCTGAACTGGCTGAAATGCGTAATCCGTCAATGGCAGGGCTGATGGTGAAAATGCTCGGTCCCTGGGGCGATGTGGTGATTGCTGCGGGACTGATCGTCTCAGTTTGCGGGGCTTACCTGAGCTGGACCATCATGGCGGCTGAGGTGCCGTTCCTGGCCTCTACGCATAAAGCGTTTCCGCGCCTGTTTGCCCGTCAAAACAAAAACAGTGCGCCGTCGGCCTCACTCTGGCTGACCAACATCAGCGTTCAGGTTTGTCTGGTGCTGATCTGGCTCACAGGTTCAGACTATAACACCCTGCTGACCATCGCCTCGGAAATGATTCTGGTACCCTATTTCTTAGTGGGTGCGTATTTGTTAAAAATTGCCTCACGCCCGGCGCATTATGTCGTGGGTGTCGGAGCCTGTATTTACGGCCTGTGGTTGTTGTATGCTTCCGGGCCTATGCATCTGCTGTTGTCGGTGGTGTTGTATGCCCCGGGTCTGCTGGTGTTTATCTACGCCCGCCGCACGCATCAGCTGGAGAACGCGCTGAAACGCCGTGAAATGGCATTAATTGGAATGTTATTGGTTGCTGCCGTACCGGCAACCTGGATGTTGGTGGGATAGCATCGCCTTTCCCATTGTTGTACTGCAAAGGAGAATACGATGGGAAATGCACAGCTTCGCCCAATACTGATTACCGGTGGAGGCCGCCGTATCGGCCTCGCCCTCGCCCATCATTTTCTCAACCTTCGTCATCCGGTTATTGTCAGCTACCGTACGGAATATCCGTCAATTGAGGGGTTGCGCAAAGCCGGGGCGGTTTGCATTCAGGCTGATTTTTCGACCGATGACGGCATTCTGGCCTTTGCGGAAAAGGTGAAATCCACCACGCCGGGGCTGCGCGCCGTGATCCATAACGCCAGCGCCTGGCGGGCCGAAAAACCCGGTACCTCACTCAGCGAAACGCTCTCAGCCATGCTGCAGATCCACGTTAATGCGCCTTATCTGCTTAACCACGCGCTGCAGGATCTGCTGCGCGGCCATGGGCATGCAGCGGGGGATATCATCCACTTCACCGATTATGTGGTGGAGCGCGGGAGCGACAAGCACATCGCCTATGCGGCCAGTAAAGCCGCTCTGGATAACATGACGCGCTCGTTTGCCCGCAAGCTCGCGCCCGAGGTGAAGGTGAACGCCATCGCCCCGGCGATGATTCTGTTTAACGAAAACGATGATGCGGAGTATCGCCAGCAGGCGCTGAATAAGTCGCTTATGAAAATTGCCCCGGGCGAGAAAGAGGTAATCGACCTTGTGGATTACCTGCTCACCAGCTGCTACGTCACCGGCAGAACGTTTGCCGTGGACGGCGGCCGACCGCTGCGCTAGTGAAAGCGGCTCCAGAAGAAAATTAACACCCAGGCGCTGAGTCCCCAGCAGACCACCGCCCCGCTCAGCGCCAGGGGAAGACGCAGAAAACCGGTGAAATACCACAGCGAAAGCAGATAAAGAAAATAAGGGATGATAGACCACATGCCAAATACGATGGTCGTGCGTAACGCTTCCGTACCGCGCTCAGACGCAACAATATAGTGGGCGATAAGCGCAAAGGTCGGGAAGAGTGGGATTAGCCCGGCAATATAGTAATTTTTCGTTTTTGCCAGAACGCCAATCAGTAACACCACCAGCGCACCCAGCGCGGCTTTGATCGCCAGCCCCATACTTTTTCCTATAACAATCAAATAACAATATGAGCCAGAATAACGTAACCGGCGTTAATTTTGAAAGATTAATGGAAGGTTAAGGTTCCGCGGTGTATGTTGGCTTTTTTCACGAAAACAGACGTTGTATGAATAAGATTGTTTATGTTGAAGACGAACCCGAAGTCGGGCAATTGATCGCGGCCTATCTGGGTAAACATGATATGGACGTCATTGTTGAACCTCGCGGCGATCGTGCCGAAGAGGTGGTCGTCCGTGAAAACCCGGATCTGGTGTTGCTGGATATCATGTTGCCAGGAAAAGACGGCATGACGCTCTGTCGCGACCTGCGCGCCCGCTGGGATGGCCCTATCGTACTCCTCACCTCCCTGGACAGCGATATGAACCATATTCTGTCGCTGGAGATGGGGGCCAATGACTACATTCTGAAAACCACACCGCCTGCCGTTCTGCTTGCACGCCTGCGCCTCCACTTACGCCAGCATGCCAGCGTTGAACGCGAAGCGCCCGCACCTTCTCTGACGCCGCACAAAGCGATGCGTTTTGGGACGCTGTCGATTGATCCGATCAACCGCCAGGTTCTGCTTTCCGGTGAGCTTATCCCCCTCTCAACCGCAGACTTTGACCTGCTGTGGGAGCTGGCGACGCATGCCGGGCAAATCATGGACCGTGACGCGCTGCTGAAAAACCTGCGTGGGGTAAGCTATGACGGAATGGATCGCAGCGTCGACGTTGCGATTTCGCGACTGCGCAAAAAACTGCAGGATAACGCCACCGAGCCCTATCGCATCAAAACCGTGCGTAATAAGGGCTATCTGTTTGCCCCGCACGCCTGGGAAACCTGATCGCGTCCCCCCCATAACATAACCTGCGCGAAAAGAAGGCATTACGCGACATTGCCCTTCTTTCGCGCGTTTATTTTTACGTTTGCGCAACAATTAACTTGCTAAGCCCGCGAACTATTCCATAATTACCTTCTCGACTCTCCTTTCTTCAGCTCGCCCCCTCTGGCGACCGTTCTACTCATTTTCGCCGTGAAGCTTTCACGACTTCTCTCCCATAAATCTTGAAATGAGGATTTAAGCCCATGAAATATGTATAGCTACAGTCACGTAGAAGCCATCAAAACCAATCTTGAGTGGATTGTTAATCAGGCAACGCTTGGCCATTCCACTCCCTCACGCGCCGATCAAAAAGCGCTCTTTGATCTCCTTGAACTCATCCAGTCTTACGAAATTCTCCTGGATTTAATTAACGAATTCGGGACCGATGTGATCGATACGCACATTGCGGAAGGCCTGGACGTAACTGAAAAACTCATCGCCAAGGTAAAAAACAGCGCGAAAGCCATGTAACACGTTCAACAGACATGAAAAACGCGAAGGCTTTTCATGTATATTCTGCATATAGCGTTTTTTCGGTGAGATCCAATGAAAAAGCTGTTTGTGCAGTTTTATCTTTTGCTGTTTGTCTGCTTCCTGGTCATGACCATGCTGGTCGGGCTGGTGTATAAATTTACCGCCGAACGTGCGGGCAGGCAGTCTCTGGATGACCTGATGAAAAGCTCGCTGTATCTGATGCGCAGCGAGCTGAGAGAGATCCCACCCCACGACTGGGCTAAAACCCTGAAAGAGCTGGATCTGAACCTGTCGTTCGATTTACGCATCGAGCCGTTGAAAGATTTCGTGCTGGATCCGCCCGCCATGCAGCGTCTGCGCGATGGGGACATCATCGCGCTGGATGAGAAATATACCTTTATCCAGCGAATTCCGCGCAGCCACTACGTGCTGGCCGTCGGGCCGGTGCCCTATCTCTATTATTTGCATCAGATGCGTCTTCTGGACATGGCGCTGATGGCCTTTATCGCCATTTCGCTCGCGTTTCCGGTCTTTATCTGGATGCGTCCGCACTGGCAGGACATGCTGAAGCTCGAATCCGCCGCGCAGCGTTTTGGCGAGGGGCATTTTACCGAGCGTATTCACTTCGACAGCGGCTCCAGCTTTGAACGTCTGGGCGTGGCCTTTAACCAGATGGCCGATAATATCAATGCCCTTATCGCCAGCAAGAAGCAACTCATTGACGGGATTGCGCACGAGCTGCGTACCCCGCTGGTTCGCCTGCGCTATCGTCTGGAGATGAGCGAGAATCTGACGGAAGCGGAGTCTCAGGCCCTTAACCGCGATATTGGTCAGCTTGAAGCGCTGATCGAGGAGCTGCTGACCTACGCGCGTCTCGATCGTCCGCAGAACGAACTTAACCTCAGCACGCCGGACCTGCCTGACTGGCTGCAAACCCACATTGATGATGTCCAGAGCGTGAACCCGCAGCGCACGCTGTTGACCCGCGTCACGCCGGGCGATTACGGCGCGCTCGATATGCGCCTGATGGAGCGCGTGCTGGATAATCTGATCAACAATGCCATGCGCTACAGCGAAAGTACGCTCCAGATTGGCCTGGATTTGCAGGGCAACCAGGCCAGCCTGACGGTTGAGGATGACGGACCGGGGATTGCCCCGGAAGCCCGCGAAACCGTGTTTGAACCGTTTGTTCGCCTCGATCCGAGCCGCGACCGCGCCACCGGAGGATGTGGCCTGGGTCTGGCGATTGTCTACTCTATCGCGCAGGCAATGGGCGGCACGGTGCATTGCGAGGAGAGCGAGCTTGGCGGCGCGCGCTTCTGTTTTAGCTGGCCGGTATACCATAACATCGCCCTTCCCGTTTCTGCCTGACCTAAACCGCACGCTGGCCTGACCCAGCGTGCTGTGCTATATGATAAGTATGTTGTAACTAATGAGAGTGTTTATGGCAACCTACGATCTCATCGAAAGGCTGAACAGCACCTTTCGCGAAATAGAGCACGAGCTACTTACCCTGACCGAACGTTTGCAGACCTGCCGCCTGCTGGCCGCGCGCGTCTTTACCCTGCCCGACGTGGTCAAAGGGGCCGAGCACGATCCGCTGGATACCATCGAGGTGAAACAGCATATTGGTAGCGCCGCACTAGAGCTTGCGATGAAACACTATCGCCATCTCTTTATCCAGCAGCAGTCAGAACAGCGCAGCAGCAAGGCGGCCGTGCGCCTGCCTGGCGTGATCTGCCTGCAAACCGATGCCGCAGCGCGCGAGGCGCTGGAAAACCAGATTGCCCACATCAACGCCCTGAAAGCGACGTTTGAAAAGATCGTCACCGAAGAGTCGGGCCTGGCCCCTGCCGCCCGGTTTGAGTGGGTGCACCGCCAGCTTCCGGGGCTGATTACCCTGAATGCCTACCGCACGCTGACGGTACTGCACCACCCCGCCACGCTGCGCTTCGGCTGGGCGAACAAGCACATCATTAAAAACTTCACCCGGGATGAGGTTCTGGCGCTGCTGGAAAAAAGCCTGAAGGCGCCGCGCACCGTCGCACCGTGGTCGCGTGAGCAGTGGATCGAGCGCCTTGAGCAGGAATATCACAGCATCGCTTCACTGCCGGCGGATACGCGGCTCAAGATCAAGCGCCCGGTGAAGGTTCAGCCCATCGCCCGCGTCTGGTATTCCGGCCAGCAAAAACAGGTGCAATACGCCTGCCCGACGCCGCTGATTGCGCTTTATGATGCCGATAAGGGAGCCATCGTGCCGGATATTGGCGAGCTGTTGAATTACGATGCTGAAAATGTTCAGCACCGTTACAGACCTCAGGCGCAACCGCTACAGCTGATTATTCCGCGGCTGCACCTGTACGTGGCGGGATGATTATTGCAGACTGCCGACCATCGCTTCCGGGCGTACCCAGGCGTCAAACTCTACCTCAGTCAGATAGCCCAGCGCCAGGGCGGAGGCTTTCAGCGTTAGCCCCTCTTTATGCGCTTTCTTGGCAATCTCGGCGGCCTTGTCGTAGCCGATATGGGTATTGAGTGCGGTCACCAGCATTAATGACTCATTCAACAGCTGACTGATGCGCTCGCGGTTTGGCTCAATGCCCACCGCACAGTGCTCGTTAAAGCTCTCCATCCCGTCCGCCAGCAGACGAATCGATTGCAGAACGTTGTGGATCACCATCGGGCGATAGACGTTCAGCTCGAAGTTGCCGGATGCCCCGCCCATGTTGACGGCCACGTCGTTGCCCATCACCTGGCAGCAGAGCATGGTCATGGCTTCGCACTGGGTCGGGTTAACCTTACCCGGCATGATAGAGCTGCCCGGCTCGTTTTCCGGAATGCTGATTTCACCGATACCGCAGCGTGGACCGGAGGCCAGCCAGCGCACGTCGTTGGCGATTTTCATTAATGATGCTGCCAGCCCTTTCAGCGCGCCGTGGGTATGAACCAGCGCATCGCAGGTCGCCAGGGCTTCGAACTTATTGGGTGCGGTAACAAACGGCTGCCCGGTGATGGCTGCAAGCTCCTCCGCCACGCGCACCGCGTATTCAGGGTGGGTATTTAACCCGGTACCGACCGCCGTACCGCCGAGCGCCAGCTCCGCCAGGTGCGGCAGGCTGTACTCAATATGCTTCAGATTATGTTCCAGCATTGCCACCCAGCCGGAAATCTCCTGCCCGAGCGTCAGCGGCGTGGCGTCCTGCAGGTGCGTACGGCCAATTTTAACGATATCGCGGAAGGCCTGCGCCTTCTCGTTGAGCGTGGATTTGAGCACGTTGAGCTGGGGGATAAGCTGCTCGCGGACAGCGATCACCGCCGCCACGTGCATCGCCGTCGGGAAGACGTCGTTAGAACTCTGGCTTTTGTTCACGTCATCGTTCGGGTGAACCTTGCGCTCCATGCCGCGCACGCCGCCCAGCAGCTCGCTGGCCCGGTTCGCCAGTACTTCGTTCATGTTCATATTGCTCTGGGTACCGGAACCGGTCTGCCAGATGGCGAGGGGGAATTCATCGGGATGCTTACCCGCCAGCACTTCGTCGGCAGCATTAATGATGGCGGTGGCCTTGTCTGCCGCCAGCAGGCCCAGATCCTGGTTTACTTTCGCGGCTGCACGTTTGGTCAGCGCCAGCGCCTGAATCAGCGAGACGGGCATTTTTTCGGTCGAAATACGGAAATGTTCCAGCGAACGCTGGGTTTGCGCGCCCCATAGCTTGTCGCCTGGAACCTCGATTGCGCCCATAGAGTCTTTCTCATGGCGTACCGTTGTCATTACTTTCTCCTTGATAACACTGTCGGGATTGCTCACATGCTTAAGGGATAAGTATTGATGACTTCTGAGAAACGTTATGGCGCTTTGTGCGCTCTTTAATATGTCGGGTGACGGCTACGCCTTACCCGACCTACGAGAATGTAGGCCGGGTAAGCGTCAGCGTCACCCGGCTTTTTAAATTACTTCACACAGGCCGAACACTGAGAGGACTGGATCTGTTTGAAGAAGTCGTTACCTTTGTCATCCACCAGGATAAACGCCGGGAAATCTTCCACTTCAATTTTCCAGATAGCCTCCATACCCAGTTCCGGGTATTCCACGCACTCAAGGCTCTTGATGCTGCCCTGCGCCAGCACCGCAGCCGGGCCGCCGATGCTGCCGAGGTAAAAGCCGCCGTGCTTGTGGCAAGCGTCCGTCACCTGCTGGCTACGGTTGCCTTTCGCCAGCATGATCATGCTGCCGCCGTTGGCCTGCAGCTGGTCAACGTACGAGTCCATACGGCCAGCCGTGGTGGGGCCTAACGAGCCAGAGGCATAGCCTTCAGGCGTTTTCGCCGGGCCCGCGTAGTAGATCGGGTGATCTTTAATGTACTGCGGCAGCCCTTCGCCGCTGTCCAGACGCTCCTTCAGCTTCGCATGTGCGATGTCGCGGCCCACGATAATCGTGCCGTTCAGGGAGAGACGGGTCGAGACCGGATACTGCGAAAGCTGCGCCAGGATCTCTTTCATCGGACGGTTCAGGTCAACGCGAACCGCTTCGCCCTCGCCCGCTTTACGCAGCGCTTCCGGGATGTATTTGCCCGGGTTGTTTTCCAGCTTTTCGATCCAGATGCCGTCGCGGTTGATCTTCGCCTTGATGTTGCGATCCGCAGAGCAGGACACGCCCATCCCGACCGGGCAGGATGCGCCGTGACGCGGCAGACGGATCACGCGCACGTCGTGGGCAAAGTATTTGCCGCCAAACTGCGCGCCGAGGCCCAGATTGCGCGCTTCTTCCAGCAGCTCCTGCTCAAGCTGAACGTCGCGGAACGCCTGGCCGTGCTCGTTACCTTCGGTGGGCAGACCGTCGTAGTATTTGGTTGAGGCCAGCTTCACGGTTTTCAGCGTGCTTTCCGCCGACGTACCGCCAATCACAAAGGCGATATGGTACGGCGGGCACGCCGCGGTGCCGAGCGTGCGCATTTTCTCAACCAGGTAGTTCTTCAGCTTGCCCGGGGTGAGCAGCGCTTTGGTTTCCTGGTAGAGATAGGTTTTGTTGGCTGAACCGCCGCCTTTGGCGATACAGAGGAATTTGTACTCGTCACCGTCAACGCTGTAGAGATCGATCTGCGCAGGCAGGTTGGTGCCGGTGTTGACCTCTTTATACATATCCAGCGCCGCGTTTTGCGAATAGCGCAGGTTGTCTTCGATGTAGGTGTTGTAAACGCCGTGCGCCAGCGCCGCTTCATCACCGCCGCCGGTCCAGACGCGCTGGCCTTTTTTACCGACGATGATCGCCGTGCCGGTATCCTGGCAGGTCGGCAGAATGCCTTTTGCCGCGATATCGGAGTTACGCAGGAACTGCAGAGCAACGTATTTATCGTTTTCGCTGGCCTGCGGGTCGCTCAGAATATCGGCAACCTGCTGCTGGTGCGCAGGACGGAGCATAAACGACGCGTCGTGGAATGCGTGCTGCGCCAGCAGCGTCAGCGCCTGCGGATCCACCTTGAGGATCTCTTGTCCTTCAAACTCAGAGACGGAGACATGATCGCGGGTTAACAGGTAATACTCGGTCCGATCCTTACTAAGCGGGAAAGGATCCTGATAATGGAAGGGTTTATTCGACATTGTTCTCTCACTTACTGCTTCGGTCTGTTTATTCAGGGCAGATGTTCCGCTGCCCGGCTTAAAAGCGAGTCAGCTTATCCTACACAATTTTTTAACAAAAACTGAGACTAGTACGACTTTTTACATCCACAGGTTACTTCCATGTGGTTTATTGCTTTAATACCCGGAGTGAATTCCTTAATTGAATCAGGGCTTGATAATGCAAAAACTCATTAACTCGGTGCAAAACTACGCCTGGGGAAGTAAAACTGCGTTAACGGATCTCTACGGTATCGCCAACCCGTATAACCTGCCGATGGCAGAACTATGGATGGGGGCGCACCCGAAGAGCAGCTCAAAAGTTGAAGACGCCAGCGGCCAGGTACGCAGCCTGCGCGACGCGATCGACGCCGATAAAACCGCGCTGCTGGGCGACAAGGTTGCTCAGCGCTTCGGCGAACTGCCGTTCCTGTTTAAAGTGCTGTGCGCCGACCAGCCGCTCTCCATCCAGGTTCACCCGAACAAGAAAGCCTCTGAAATTGGCTTTGCAAAAGAGAACGCGGCGGGTATTCCGTTAGACGCCGCCGAGCGTAATTACAAAGATCCTAACCATAAGCCGGAGCTTGTTTTTGCGCTGACCCCATTCCTGGCGATGAACGCGTTCCGCGAGTTTTCAGAGATCGTCTCTCTGCTGCAGCCGGTTGCCGGCGCGAACAAGGCTATTGCCCACTTCCTCGAAAACGCCAATGCTGAAGGCCTGAGCCAGCTGTTTGCCAGCCTGCTTAACATGCAGGGTGAAGAGAAATCCCACGCGCTGGCGGTGCTGAAAGCGACGCTAAACACGCAGCAAGGTGAGCCGTGGGACACAATCCGCCTGATTTCTGAGTTCTACCCGGACGACAGCGGCCTGTTCTCCCCTCTGCTGCTGAACGTGGTGAAGCTGAACCCGGGCGAAGCGATGTTCCTGTTCGCAGAAACCCCGCACGCCTACCTGCAGGGCGTGGCGCTGGAGGTGATGGCCAACTCCGACAACGTGCTGCGCGCGGGCCTGACGCCGAAATACATCGACATCCCTGAGCTGGTTGCCAACGTGAAGTTCGTGGCGAAACCTGCCGCAGAGCTGCTGACGCAGCCGGTCAAAAACGGCGCAGAGCTGGACTTCCCGATCCCGGTTGAGGATTTTGCCTTCTCACTGCACGACCTGAGCCAGACAGAAACGACCATTGCGCAGGAGAGCGCGGCGATCCTGTTCTGCGTTGAGGGCGAAACTTCTCTGCATAAAGGTAGCGAGCGTCTGGTGCTCAAACCGGGCGAGTCGGCGTTTGTTGCGGCGAATGAGTCTCCGGTGAGCGTAAGCGGTACCGGTCGCCTGGCGCGCGTTTTTAATAAGCTATAGGCACTTACTGAATTTTATAACAACTCTTGCTAAGCTAGTGTCAGGCTTTATATCTCCGGGCGGTTTTTACCGCCTGGTTTCATTTTAGGGATAGTCGCAATGAAAAAATCGGTCGTAGCGGTTGGAGTGATTGTAGCGTTAGGCGTGGTCTGGACGGGTGCCTCCTGGTTTACCGGGAAACAGCTGGAAGGTCGTCTGGCGGAAATGGTGGCGCAGGCGAACGGAGAGATTAAGCGCAGCGCGCCGGAAGCGGGTCTTGAGCTAAGCTACCAGAATTATCAGCGCGGCGTGTTCACCAGCCATATGCAGGTGGTAGTGAAGCCGGCGGCAGGTAATCAAAATGGCTGGCTGAAACCGGGCCAGAGCGTGGTGCTGGACGAGGTGGTGAGCCACGGTCCGTTCCCGCTGGCGCAGTTAAAATCGTTTAATCTGATCCCATCAATGGCGTCCCTTCATACCGTGCTGGTGAACAACGACCTGACCAAACCGCTGTTTGACCTGGCGAAGAATGAATCACCTTTCGAGATCGACACCCGCATCAGCTATGCCGGTGACACCAGTTCCGATATCGCTCTGAAAGCGCTGAACTACGAGAAAGAGAATGAGAAAGTCGCCTTTAGCGGCGGTCACTTCAAGCTTGACGCTGACCGCGACGGAAACGTCTTCTCCCTGACGGGTGAAGCGGAAAGCGGTCTGGTCAATGCCGTGAACGAATATAACCAAAAAGTTCAGCTCACCTTCAATAATCTGAAAGCCGACGGCAACAGCCGAATGACCGACTTTAAAGAGCGCATCGGCGACCAGAAACTGTCTCTCGACAAGGTTGCCATTGCGGTTGAAGGCAAAGAGATGGCCGTGCTGGAAGGCATGGATATCAACGGTACATCCGACGTTTCCAAAGACGGTAAGAGCATCAACACGCAGCTGGACTACACCCTGAAGAGCCTGAAGGTACAGAATCAGGATCTCGGTACCGGCAAACTTTCGCTGAAGATCGGCAATATCGACGGCCAGGCGTGGCACGAATTTAGCCAGAAATACAGCAAAGAGAGCCAGGCACTGCTGACCGATGCCGCGCTGCAGCAGAACCCGGAGGTGTACCAGCAGCAGGCCATGGCGGTGCTGTTCAACAACCTGCCTATCCTGTTGAAGGGCGAGCCGGTGGTAACCGTTGCGCCGCTGAGCTGGAAGAACAGCAAAGGCGAAACCAGCTTTAATCTGTCTCTGTTCCTGAAAGATCCAGCAACCGCAACGGGCGAACCTCAGACGCTGGCGCAGGAAGTGGATCGCAGCGTGAAGTCGCTCGACAGCAAGCTGACCATCCCGATGGATATGGCGACCGAGTTTATGACCCAGATTGCGAAGCTGGAAGGCTACGGCGATGAAGACGCCGGCAAGCTGGCGAACCAGCAGGTGAAAGGCCTGGCGGCGATGGGCCAGATGTTCCGCATCACGAAGGTGGACAACAACACGATTTCCACCAGCCTGCAGTATGCCAACGGCCAGGTGACGCTCAACGGCGATAAAATGCCGCTGGAGGACTTCGTCGGGATGTTTGGTATGCCGACGCTGGGCATGCCGGAACCGGCTGAACCCGCAGCGCCAGCCGAACCGGCAGCGCCGCAGCAGTAAACAACAAAACCCCTCGCATGAGGGGTTTTTTATTGCCCGTTAAATTTTCCATCCCATCAGGAAATCCAGCAGCAGCGCGTTCACTTTCTCCGGCTGCTCCTCCTGGGGCAGATGACCGCACTCATCAATACCGTACGCCCGCAGGTTATCCGCCATTTCGGCCCAGATGCTTTGCATATCGAAGAGCTTGCCAACCGCGTGAAAGTCATTGCCCCAAAGCGACATTACCGGGCAGGTAATTTTTACGTCAGCATCTGCCAGATCCTGCGCCACATCCTCTGCGTTGGCGCGATAGTCAGCCATTGCGCCCCGCACGGCACCCGGCGCCTGATACGCACGTACATAGGTGTCAAACGCCTCGCCGCTGATGGTAGACGGGTCGTAGGTCCAGTCCGAGAAAAAGTGGCGCAGCCATACGTTTTCTCGACCCGCAATCAGGGCTTCCGGCAGGTCGGGCACAAGATGAAACAGGAAGAACCAGTATGCACGCGCAATTGTAGCATTCAGATCGCGCGCCACGATACGCGTTGGCACGTTGTCCATCACCACCAGGCGGTCAAGTAACTCGGGATAATCTTTCGCAAAGCGGGTCGCAACCCGCGCCCCGCGATCGTGCCCTATCAGCACCACTTTCTCCAGACCCAGCACCCGCATCAGTTCACGGATGTCACGCGCCATGTTCCGTTTATCATAGCCGGAGGCCGGTTTATCCGTTTCCCCATATCCGCGGAGATCGGGCGCAATCACGCGATAGTGGCGGGATAAAACCGGCATCTGATGGCGCCAGGCATAGTTTGTCTCTGGAAAACCATGCAAAAGAATAACCGGCGCGCCTTCACCCTCTTCGACCACAAACTGACGGATACCGTTTGCCGTTACGGTGTAACTTTTCATGCGGATAACCTCACTTTATTTCAGCAGAGGCACATGGGCTGCGCGTTGATAAGGACCGTAATTTACCGGATTCCAGCGGTAGCCCTGCTGCCAGGCGGTGATATGCCCGATACCCGGGAAAGGCAGATGCGCCGCGGCCATCAACTCGCCGTCTTTCGCCAGCGCGTTAAATTCCTGCGCGCGGGATGATACGGCTTTTTTCGGTTCGACATCGAAACGAATAGACACTTCAGGATGCGGGAACTGGACGGCAGGAGCATGTATCAGATCTCCAGTGAAGTTAATAGCCGTTCCCTGTGAAGCAAACCGATAAACGGTGCTGCCGGGCGTATGGCCGATGGCATAGGCCGTCTGGACTTCAGGAATAGGCGAAGCGGGCGGGACAAAGGTTTTGAGATGTCCGGCTGCTTTATACGCAGCCAATGCATTCCTGGCGATAGCGAAATAGGCTTTCGCATTCGCAGGCGCGCTCGCTTCCTTAGCCGGATCGAGCCAGTAATCGGCCTCCCCCTGCGGCACATAAACGGTCGCATTGGGGAACAGCGCCTTACCGTCCGCATCGCTCAGGCCACACACGTGGTCAAGATGAAGGTGGGTCAGGAAAATCGTATCGACCTGCTCAGGGCGATAACCTGATGCGTTCATATTGCCGATGAGCTGGCCGGCTGTTTCCGCCATGCAGTGCCCGCCCCCGCTGTCAATCATGACCAGGTGTTTACCGGTATTCACCAGAAAGGCGTTGAAGGCGGTAGGCATGCGCTCGGCATCGATTTTTTGTTGTGCCAGCAGTTTGCGAACCGCGTCGGGTGAAAGGCCTTGCAACAGCGTGGGCGAAAGATCGTTATAGCCGTCGAACAGCGCCGTCACCTCGTACTCCCCTACGGCAAGGCGATAATAGCCGGGGACCTGCTGTTTCATCTGCGCGGGTGCATCTGCCCACGTTGCGCTCGCAAACAGCAGGCCGCTGAACGCCAGAACCGTTTTCAACTTTTTCATTTTCACTCCACATTCATGTTTATCAGGATGTGAAGAGACTATGGCAGCGTAACGACAAATAATGTAGATATGTAATTTGATAAGTCAGCATAACGAAAAACGAGATAATGAGACTGGAAGATATTGAAGTTTTTGTTGAAGCCGTCAGGGCGGGTAGCCTCGCCGGCGCCGCGCGTCGGCTCTCCATGAGCGCCATGACCGCGTCGCGCGCCCTGACTCATCTCGAAGCGGAGCTGGGGGTTCGGCTGGTACACCGCACCACGCGTTCGCTCTCGCCCACCAGCGACGGAGATATTTTTCTCCCTCACGCGCAGGCGCTACTGGAAGATAAAAGCAACGCGCTTGCCGACCTGTTTCCCGACGGGACCCACCTTTCCGGACGCCTGCGCATTACCGCCTCAGCGGGGTTTGGCCGGAAGATTGTGGCTCCCATGCTGACCCGGTTCATGCAGCAGCATCCCGCCCTGCAGGTCGATTTACTCGCCACCGACGAACAGGTTGATATTGTCGGCAAAGGCATAGACGTGGCGTTGCGCATTGCGCCGCTGCGCGATAACCGGCTCGTTGCCCATCGCCTGTGCCATAACCCTCGCGACCTCTGCGCCAGCGCGGAGTATCTGGCAGCAAACGGTTATCCAAAATCGCTTAACGACCTGGCGGCACATAGCTGTCTGACCACGTCAGACACGGTCCACTGGTCTTTCGAACAGGGCGAACAGCGCTACAAACAGAAGGTATCGGGACGATTCTCCGCGAACTCTGTCGAGGCCATTTTCGAAGCCTGCCTCGGCGGGATGGGCATCGCCAATCTATCTCGCTGGTACGTAGAACCGGCGTTCAGAGAGGGGAAACTGGTACGCATCGTCCTGGAGGATGCCCAGCCGGAATCACTGGCCGTGTGGGCGGTTTATCCGACCTCCCGCCTGATCCCGGCAAAAGCACGAAAGTTTGTGGAAGCCCTTGAAGCCGAGCTGCTGCTCAACCCGCTTACGCAAAATACCTGAGGTTATTTCACCGTCACTAACCGCGCCGCCACAATCTGGTGCCCGGCCTGGACATCCGTATTGTCGATGCGCTGCATGATTCTGTCCGCCAGCGTGTAGCCCATCTCCCGCGCGGGGGTCGTGGCCCAGACGATCGGGAGATCGTCCAGCGCGTTTTCGCCGACGTCGGCGAACGCCCCCAGCGCCACCTGATGGCCGAAGAACGTTTCTACCCCACCCTCGCCGCTCTGGCGTCCGGCGCGGATCAGGCCAAACCAGGCGCCCATGGCAATCACGTCGTTATAGCAAATCACGGCGCTGATCGTCGGGCTGCTTCGCAGCAGCGCGCCTATCGCTTCCGCCGCTTTCTTCTGGCTGGATTCACACTCCACGACCCATTCGCTGTGGAACGGCAGGCCGTATTTAATCAGCGTCGCGCAGTAGCCGCCTACCCGCTCGGCGCGCGTCAGGGATGAGCTTTTCCCGCCCAGCCAGGCGATGCGCTGATGCCCGCGACGAATAAGATGTTCGGTCAACATTTGCGCGGCCTGCATGTTATCCGGTCGCAGCGTATCGGCCTCGTCCAGGTAGCTGGCGCGTGAAGCAAACACCAGCGGTACGCCTTTTTCGGCGGCTCGCTCGCACAGCTCGCTGCCCACGCCCGACGCCCCGGCGACGATCACCCCGTCTACCCCCTGGTTTAGCAGCATATCGAGCCGGGAGAGGAGCTGTTCGGCCTCGCGCCCGCCGTGCAGCAGAAAGACCATTCGCCCCTGCGCTTCAAGCGCTTCGGTTAACCCTGCGGTCAGCTCCGCATAGAACGGTGACGTCAGGTCGCGGACAATCAGGCCAATCACCCCGCTTTGCCCGCCGCGCAGCGCCGACGCCTGGCGATTACGCACAAAGCCCAGCTGCTCAACCGCCTCGTTAACCCGCTGGCCGGTTGCGGGCGAGATACGCCCTTTCCCGCTCAGCACCAGAGAAACGGTGCTGACGGAAACCCCCGCCGCCAGCGCGACATCGTTGATGGTGATTTTTTTCGCTACAGCCATGTGTCGGCGTGACTCCCTGAAATGAGATCGGTAAAACGTTTTATCAATACGTTATCTTTATACTACCAGTCAAAGCCTGAGAATGTGATTTAGCGCGCACTAAACTTTGATAAAACGTTTTATCTTCTCGCAGCATTGAGGCAGATAAACTGATTTTAACAATAAAGGAGTCGTTTTATGACGGCGAAAGCAGCACAAAAAATATCGCTGTGGGAATTTTTCCAGCAACTGGGTAAAACCTTTATGCTGCCCGTGGCACTCCTCTCGTTCTGCGGGATCATGCTCGGGATCGGCAGCTCGCTAAGCAGTAAAGACGTCATCACGCTGATCCCGTTCCTCGGCGCGCCCGCGCTGCAGGCGATCTTTATCTGGATGAGTAAAGTCGGCTCCTTCGCCTTCAGTTTCCTGCCCGTCATGTTCTGTATCGCTATCCCGCTGGGCCTGGCGCGCGAGAACAAAGGCGTCGCGGCGTTTGCCGGGTTTGTGGGTTACGCGGTAATGAACCTTGCGGTCAACTTCTGGCTCACCGCAAAAGGCATTCTGCCTACCACCGATGCTGCGGTGCTGAAAGCCAACAACATTCAGAGCGTAATTGGCATTCAGTCTATTGATACCGGGATACTCGGGGCGGTGATCGCCGGGGTGATCATCTGGATGCTGCACGAGCGCTTCCACAATATCCGTCTGCCGGATGCCCTGGCCTTCTTCGGCGGCACCCGCTTTGTGCCAATTGTCACCCTGGTGGTGATGGGCCTGTTTGGTTTGATCATTCCGCTGATCTGGCCTGTCTTCGCGATGGGCATCAACGGCATTGGCCGCATCATTAACGGTGCGGGAGACTTTGGTCCGATGATCTTCGGCACCGGCGAGCGCCTGCTGCTGCCGTTTGGCCTGCAGCATATCCTGGTGGCCCTGATTCGCTTCACCGAAGCGGGCGGTACCATGGAGGTGTGCGGTCACGATGTGAGCGGCGCGCTGACCATCTTCCAGGCGCAGCTGAGCTGCCCGACCACCCACGGCTTCTCCGAAAGCGCAACCCGCTTCCTGTCTCAGGGTAAAATGCCGGCCTTCCTCGGCGGCCTGCCCGGCGCCGCGCTGGCGATGTACCACTGTGCACGCCCGGAAAATCGTCATAAAATTAAGGGCCTGCTGATCTCCGGTGTGATCGCCTGCGTCGTGGGCGGTACCACTGAGCCAATCGAATTCCTGTTCCTGTTCGTTGCGCCGGTGCTGTATCTGATTCACGCCGTGTTAACCGGTCTGGGCTTTACCGTGATGGCGGTGCTGGGCGTCACCATCGGAAACACCGACGGCAACGTGATCGACTTCGTGGTGTTCGGGATCCTGCACGGCCTGTCCACCAAGTGGTACCTGGTGCCGGTCGTGGCGGCTATCTGGTTCGCGGTGTACTACGGCATCTTCCGCTTTGCAATCACCCGCTTTAACCTGAAAACACCGGGTCGTGATGCGGATACCGCCACCAGCGTAGAACAGGCGGTTGCCGGGACCGTGGGTAAATCCGGCTACAACACCCCGGCCATCCTGGCGGCGTTGGGCGGTGCGGATAACATCACCTCTCTGGATAACTGCATTACCCGCCTGCGTCTGTCGGTGGCGGATATGTCGAAAGTCGATACCAACGCCCTGAAAGCCAACCGGGCTATCGGCGTGGTACAGCTTAATCAGCACAATTTGCAGGTGGTCATCGGCCCGCAGGTGCAGTCAGTGAAGGATGAGCTGGCCACCCTGATGCGAACAGTTGAAGCCTGATGCCTCAACCCCCTCGCCATGAGGGGGTTTTACGTTAAGGAATAAAGCATGTTTGATTTCTCAACCGTCGTGGATCGTCACGGCACCTGGTGTACGCAGTGGGACTACGTTGCGGACCGCTTTGGTGCAGCCGATTTGCTACCCTTCACCATCTCCGATATGGATTTCGCTACCGCCCCCTGCATTACCGACGCGCTGCATGAACGTATTAATCACGGCGTACTGGGTTACAGCCGCTGGAAAAATGACGAGTTCCTGGCCGCCATCGCGCACTGGTTCCAGCAGCGCTTTAACAGCCGGATTGATACTGAAAGCGTTGTGTATGGGCCTTCCGTCATCTATATGGTTTCCGAGCTGATACGGCTCTGGTCAACCCCTGGCGACGGCGTGGTGGTCCACACCCCGGCATATGATGCCTTTTACAAGGCCATTGAGGGCAATGGGCGTCACGTGGTGCCCGTTGAGATGCAAAAACAGCCGGCAGGCTGGCAAGGGAATATGGCTGCCCTTGAAGCCGCCCTGGCGAAACCCGAAAACAAAATTTTGCTGCTGTGCAGCCCGCAAAACCCCACCGGCAAGGTCTGGACGCGGGATGAACTGACGTACATGGCGGAGCTGTGCGCACGCTATGACGTGGCGGTTATCAGCGATGAAATCCATATGGACATGGTGTGGGGTAATCATCGCCACACGCCGTGGAGCGCGGTTGCGCGCGGCAAATGGGCGCTACTTACTTCCGGCTCGAAAAGCTTTAATATTCCGGCGCTCACGGGCGCTTACGGCCTGATCGGTGATGACGAGAGCCGAAACGGCTACCTCAGCGCGCTAAAAGGCCGCGACGGGCTCTCTTCCCCCGCCGTGCTGGCGCTGACGGCGCATATCGCCGCCTATCAGCAGGGAGCGCCTTGGCTGGATGCCTTACGCCATTATCTCGAAGAGAACTTGTTGTATATCGCTCGCGAATTAAACGGCGCTTTTCCGAATCTGAACTGGCAGCCGCCGGAAGCGACCTATCTGGCCTGGATTGACCTGCGTCCGCTGAACGTTGACGATCGGGCTCTGCAAAAGGTGCTGATCGAGCAGCAAAAGGTCGCCATCATGCCGGGATATACCTACGGAAAAGAAGGAAACGGTTTTGTGCGGCTTAACGCCGGCTGCCCGCGTAGCAAGCTTGAGCAAGGGGTCCAGCGCCTGATTGCCGGCATTAATACGCTCCTGTGAACAATTTGCGCAACGGAATATTCCCTTGCGCAAATAGCTTTTTACCCCGTTTTGTTTTTATAATATGGCGCACTTTAACCAGAAAAGAGTGCGACCATGATTGATACACGCCTGCCTTTAACTGATATTCATCGTCACCTTGACGGTAACATTCGTGCCCAAACCATCCTCGATCTTGGCCGCCAGTTCAATTTAACGCTTCCCGCTCAGACGCTTGAGTCTCTGATCCCGCATGTACAGGTGACCTCTAATGAACCGGACCTGGTCAGCTTCCTGAGCAAACTCGACTGGGGCGTGAAGATGCTGGCGTCCCTTGATGCCTGCCGCCGCGTGGCCTTTGAGAACATTGAAGATGCGGCCCGCAACGGCCTGCATTACGTTGAACTGCGCTTCTCGCCGGGCTATATGGCGATGACCCACGGCCTGCCCGTTGCGGGCGTGGTGGAAGCGGTCATTGAAGGCGTGCGTGAAGGCTGCAAGACCTTCGACGTTCAGGCCCGCCTGATCGGCATTATGAGCCGCACGTTCGGCGAAGCCGCCTGTCTGCAGGAGCTGGAAGCGCTGCTGGCCCATCGCGATGCCATCACCGCCGTCGACCTTGCCGGCGATGAGCTGGGCTTCCCGGGCAGTCTGTTCCTCTCCCATTTCAACCGCGCGCGCGATGCCGGCTGGCACATTACCGTGCATGCGGGTGAAGCGGCGGGCCCGGAAAGTATCTGGCAAGCCATCCGCGAGCTGGGCGCCGAGCGCATTGGTCACGGCGTGAAGGCGATTGAAGATAGCGCCCTGATGGATTTCCTGGCGGAGCAGCGTATCGGGATTGAGTCGTGTCTGACGTCCAACATTCAGACCAGCACCGTCGCCTCACTCGACAAGCACCCGCTGAAAACCTTCCTCGAGCACGGCGTGCTGGCCTCGCTGAACACGGACGATCCGGCGGTACAGGGGGTAGATATTATCCACGAGTACAACATCGCCGCGCCGCAGGCGGGTCTGAGCCGCGATCAAATCCGCCAGGCGCAGATCAACGGCCTGGAAATTGCCTTCCTGACGCCTGCAGAGAAGCAGGCGCTGAAAGATAAAGTGGCTCGCGGTTAAGCATTTGCCGGGTGGCGGCTACGCCTTACCCGGCCAACATACATATTTAAACCTTATGCCAGACAGAGCGTGGCGCGATGTTTGGCAGATTCGATGCCCAGCTCAATCAGCTCCATGATCTGAATCGCCTGGCTGGCCGGAACCGGATTCTCCCCCGTTCCGTTCAGCGCATCGCGAACGGCCGCATAATACGCCGGATAATTCCCCGGGATTGTCAGCAGCGTTTCCTCGACCATCTCCTCACCTTCCACCCGCGTCACAACGCCGTCGCGCATGTCATAGCCCCAGTCTTCCTGCGGCAAGCGTTCGCCGTTTTTCAGGCGGTCCTCCTGCGGATCGAGACCAAACTTCACGTAGCTCCCGCGCGTGCCGTGAATAATGTACCGGGCCGACTCGGCGGCCGCGACCATCGTGCCGTGCAGCACAATCCGCCGCTGCGGGTAACTTAATACAGCGTGGAAGTAATCGGTTGTCTGCGCCCCCGGCCTGAGCTGGGCCAGATCGACCGTCATGCTCACCGGCAGACCAAAAAGATTTACGGCCTGATCCAGCAGATGCGGGGCTAAATCGTACCAGATGCCGCTGCCCGGCCCGGCCTGCTCGCGCCAGCGGTTGCGAACCTGCGGGCGGAAACGGTCAAAGTGCGATTCAAAAAAGGTAATCTCCCCAAGCGTGCCTTCGCTGAGAAGTGCTTTCACGGTCAGAAAATCGCTGTCCCAGCGGCGGTTGTGGAAAACCGACAGCAGCCTGCCCAGACCTTTTGCCAGCGCGTCCAGCTCGCGCGCCTGGGACAGCGTGACGGTAAAGGGCTTATCGACAACCACGTGCTTACCGGCTTCCAGCGCGGCCTTTGCCAGCGGAAAGTGGGTATCGTTCGGCGTGGGGATAACGATTAAATCAATATTCGGATCGTTGAAAAGATGCTTAGGCTCAGAGACAACCGGCACGGAAGGCCAGTCGGCATGAACTTTAGCGGCATCGCTGCTGGATACCGCCGCCAGCGCCATCCCCGGCGTACCGGCTATCAGAGGCGCATGAAACGTTTTGCTCGCGTAGCCGTATCCAATTAGCCCGACGCGGATATTATCACTCATAGTGCCATCCTCTTTTATGACGTTCTTATTTCATACTGGCTAGTCTGGCTTTACCACAGATTAATAATGAGCCATATGACGTAAAATAGCAGGTTGTACCGGCTGTTTTTGTTACATAGTATTAACCTGCTGATTTTGTTTAAGGGAACCGTTCCCAAAGCCCTTGCCGCCGGGAAGCGCTCGCTGTAACATTTGCACCCAGTATTTATGGATAAAGTACAATTACGAATTATGACGTCAATAATTAATCGAATCATTGAATTAGCGGGATGGATTGTTCTTGGGGTATCGGTCATTTTGCTCGGCGTTGCCAGCCATATCGATAACTACCAGCCGCCGGAGCCTGTCACTGTCGCCCAACCTAAGTAACCGGTTACCGCAATAAAGAGTGACATAATATGTCAGTTACGTATTGCCAGCCCTGGTGAACACGGTTAACCTTCTCTTCCAGGCATCGTCTGATGCCTGAATTTCAGCAAAGAAAACTCCTAATTTCGTCACGTTACCTGAGTGGGCTGTTTACGTCTTTATTAATCCGTTTATTATTCGAACAAATTACCTTAACGGGTATTACTCACTTTTATATGGAAACTTATTAATATGACAGTTCAGGACTATTTATTAAAATTTCGCAAGATCAATTCGCTTGAGAGCCTGGAAAAACTGTTTGACCATTTGAACTACACCCTGTCGGATAATCAGGACATCATTAATATGTATCGCGCCGCTGACCATCGCCGTGCGGAGCTGGTCTCCGGCGGCCGTTTGTTCAACGTGGGCGAAGTGCCTAAATCCGTATGGCGTTACGTTTTATAAGAAAGTAGCCATCCGCGCGAAATGTTATATACTCTCCGCCCTGCAAACTGGCTGTACAACATTTCGCGCAGATTATGGGAGAGTTCATGACCGCAACGCCTGGAGAACGCATTGGAGGCTGGTTAATCGCCCCGCTGGCATGGCTGCTGGTTGCTTTATTAAGCGCATCACTTGCGCTGCTGCTTTATACCACCGCGCTGGTTACCCCTCATGCTATCCAGACCCTGATGTCGCAAAGCGTGCTTAATATTGCGCTGTGGTTTGTGTCGTTCGTTTTCGCGATAGGGATGTGGTACTACACGCTGTGGCTGACCATCGCCTTCTTTAAGCGCCGCAAGAGCGTGCCTAAGCACTACATTATCTGGCTGCTGATTTCGGTCCTGCTGGCGGTGAAGGCGTTTGCTTTTTCGCCCGTTTCTGACGCCCTGGCCGTTCGTCAGCTGCTTTTCCCGTTGCTGGCCGCCGCGCTGCTGGTGCCCTACTTCAAGCGTTCGACGCGGGTGAAAAAGACCTTCGTGAACCCGTAATAACCCTACAGATAACCTGTTGTCGCCTGCGTGGGTTTGTCCGATAATAGGCGGCTTTTTTATTTCAGGCTAAATAATGACCGATTACTTACTGCTCTTTGTCGGCACCGTGCTGGTGAACAACTTCGTTCTGGTGAAGTTCCTTGGCCTGTGTCCGTTTATGGGCGTATCCAAAAAGCTGGAAACGGCTATGGGTATGGGGCTGGCGACGACCTTCGTTATGACGCTGGCGTCCATCTGCGCGTGGTGGATCGATACCTGGATCCTCATCCCGCTGGGGTTAACCTATCTCCGTACGCTGGCCTTTATTCTGGTTATCGCGGTGGTGGTGCAATTTACCGAAATGGTGGTGCGCAAAACCAGCCCGGCGCTCTATCGCCTGCTGGGTATCTTCCTGCCGCTGATCACCACCAACTGCGCCGTGCTGGGCGTGGCGCTGCTGAACATCAACCTTGGCCATAACTTTATGCAGTCGGCGCTGTATGGTTTTTCTGCGGCAGTCGGTTTCTCGCTGGTCATGGTGCTGTTCGCCTCTATTCGCGAACGCCTGGCAGCAGCGGATATTCCAGCGCCCTTCCGCGGTAACGCGATTGCGCTGGTGACCGCAGGTTTAATGTCTCTGGCCTTTATGGGCTTTAGTGGTCTGGTGAAGTTGTAATGAATGCTATCTGGATTGCCATCGCCTCTATCAGCGTTTTGGGGTTGGTGTTTGGCCTTATACTGGGTTACGCCTCCCGCCGTTTCGCGGTAGAGGACGATCCTGTTGTTGAGAAAATAGACGAGCTTTTGCCGCAAAGCCAGTGCGGGCAGTGTGGCTACCCCGGCTGCCGCCCCTATGCCGAAGCGGTAGGCATTCAGGGTGAAAAAATTAACCGCTGTGCGCCCGGTGGCGAAGCGGTGATGCTGAAAATTGCGGCCCTGCTTAACGTCGATCCGCAGCCCGTTGACGGCGATGCAGAGGTGCAGGAGCCGGTACGCGCCCTGGCCGTGATCGACGAAGCGAACTGCATCGGCTGCACCAAATGTATTCAGGCCTGCCCTGTTGACGCCATTGTTGGCGCAACCCGCGCCATGCACACCGTAGTGGCGGATCTGTGCACCGGCTGTAACCTCTGCGTGGCCCCCTGCCCGACGCAATGTATTGAGCTGCGCCCGGTTGAAACGACTACCGAAAGCTGGAAGTGGGATCTTCAAACCATTCCGGTTCGCAATATTCCTGTGGAACAACATGCTTAAGTTATTTTCTGCTTTCAGAAAAGAGAAGATTTGGGACTTTGACGGCGGTATTCATCCACCGGAAATGAAAACCCAGTCCAACGGCACCCCGCTGCGTCAAATTCCTCTGGCGACGCGCTACGTCATGCCGCTCAAGCAGCACATCGGTGCCGAGGGTGAGCTGTGCGTGAAAGAAGGCGATACCGTGCTTCGCGGCCAGCCGCTGACCTTTGGTCGCGGACGTATGCTGCCGGTACACGCCCCGACCTCCGGTAAGGTGGCGGCCATCGCCCCTCATACGGTGGCTCATCCGTCAGCGCTCTCCGAGCTGAGCGTAATTATTGAAGCCGACGGTGAAGACCGCTGGATCGATCGTGACGGCTGGAGCGACTACCGCTCCCACAGCCGCGAAGCGCTTATCGAGCGAATTCATCAGTTCGGCGTGGCCGGCCTGGGTGGCGCAGGCTTCCCAACCGGGGTCAAGCTGCGCGGCGGTGGCGATAACATTCAGACGCTGATTATTAACGCCGCCGAATGCGAACCGTACATCACCGCCGATGACCGTCTGATGCAGGATTGTGCCGCCCAGGTGGTGGAAGGTATCCGCATTCTCGCGCACATTCTGCAGCCGCGGGAAGTGCTGATTGGTATCGAAGACAATAAACCGCAGGCTATCTCTATGCTGCGCGCCGTGCTGGCCGGTAGCCATGATATCAGCCTGCGCGTCATTCCAACCAAGTACCCCTCTGGCGGCGCAAAACAGCTGACGCAAATACTCACCGGCAAGCAGGTTCCGCGCGGCGGACGCTCTTCGGATATCGGCGTGCTGATGCAGAACGTCGGCACCGCGTATGCCGTGAAGCGCGCGGTGATTGACGGCGAGCCGTTAACCGAGCGCGTCGTGACGCTGACCGGTGAATCGGTCTCTCGCCCGGGTAACGTCTGGGCGCGTCTGGGTACGCCGGTGCGTCATCTGCTGGAACAGGCTGAATTCTGCCCGGGCAGCGACCAGATGGTGATCATGGGTGGCCCCCTGATGGGCTTTACCCTGCCGTGGCTCGATGTGCCGGTAGTTAAAATCACCAACTGTCTGCTCGCACCTTCACCGACCGAGATGGGCGAAGAGCAGGAAGAGAAAGGCTGCATTCGCTGTAGCGCCTGCGCCGATGCCTGCCCGGCGGATCTGCTCCCGCAGCAGCTGTACTGGTACAGCAAAGGCCAGCTGCACGATAAAGCGAAAGCCCATAATCTGGCCGACTGCATCGAATGCGGCGCCTGCGCCTGGGTCTGCCCAAGCAACATTCCGCTGGTGCAATATTTCCGCCAGGAGAAGGCTGAGATTTATGCCATCTCGATGGAAGAAAAACGCGCTGCGGAAGCCAAGGCGCGCTTTGAAGCGCGTCAGGCGCGACTCGAACGCGAAAAAATCGCCCGTCAGGAGCGCCATAAGCAGGCCGCCGTACAGCCTGGCGAGAAAGATCAGGATGCGATTAACGCCGCGCTGGCGCGCGTTCGCGAGAAAAAAGCGACCGCGGCGCAGCCTGTCGTGATCCCGGCAGGTGAGAAACCTGACAACAGCGAAGCGATTGCCGCGCGTGAAGCACGCAAGGCCGCAGCGCGCGCTCGTCAGGCTGAAAAAGCGCAAACGGCCGAGGCGGGTGCTGAAGTCGATCCGCGTAAAGCCGCCGTTGAAGCGGCGATTGCCCGCGCCAAAGCCCGCAAAGCCGGAGAGCAGCAGGTGGTCGTCGAACAGGAAGCGGTCGATCCACGCAAAGCCGCCGTTGAAGCGGCAATAGCTCGCGCCAAAGCCCGAAAAGCCGCGCAGCAGGCACCAGCGGCAGAATCAGAAGCAGAAGCACCACCGGTCGACCCGCGCAAAGCCGCCGTCGAAGCGGCAATTGCCCGCGCCAAAGCCCGTAAGGCAGCGCAGCAGGAAGAGCAACCGCAGGCCGCCAACGATGACCCGCGTAAGGCCGCCGTTGCCGCCGCCATCGCGCGCGTTCAGGCGAAGAAAGCCGCACAGAAAGCAGTTAACGAGGATTAAATGGTTTTCAGAATCGCAAGCTCCCCTTACACCCACAATCAGCGCCAGACGTCGCGCATTATGATGCTGGTCTGCCTGGCGGCACTGCCGGGCATTGCCGTCCAGTGCTGGTTTTTCGGCTGGGGAACCCTGTTCCAGATAATCCTGGGCTGTGCCAGCGCTCTGGCGGCGGAAGCCCTTGTGCTCAAGCTGCGCAAGATTCCCGTTGCCCGCATTCTTGCCGACAACTCCGCGCTGCTGACCGGCCTGCTGCTGGCCATCAGTATCCCGCCGTTTGCACCGTGGTGGATGGTGGTTCTCGGGACCGTTTTCGCCGTGATCATTGCCAAACAGCTGTATGGTGGCCTGGGCCATAACCCGTTTAACCCGGCGATGATTGGCTATGTGGTGCTGCTGATCTCCTTCCCGGTGCAGATGACCAGCTGGCTGCCGCCGCACGAGATTGCGGCCACGGTTCCGGGCTTTATGGATGCCCTGCACGTTATTTTCACCGGCCATACGGCGCTCGGCGCTGATATGAACGCGCTGCGTATGGGCGTGGACGGCATTAGCCAGGCTACGCCTCTCGATACGTTTAAAACGTCCCTGCATGCCGGGAACAGCGTTGAGCAGATTATGAAATCTGCCATCTATAGCGGCATGCTGGCCGGTGCTGGCTGGCAGTGGGTCAACCTGGCGTATCTGCTGGGCGGGCTGTTCCTGCTGCAGCAAAAAGCCATTCGCTGGCATATTCCGGTCAGCTTCCTCGTGACGCTGGCGGTCTGCGCCACGCTGGGATGGGTATTCTCTCCTGAATCACTTGCCAGCCCGCAGATGCACTTGCTCTCCGGGGCGACCATGCTGGGCGCCTTCTTTATCCTGACGGATCCGGTTACGGCGTCAACGACTAACCGCGGGCGCCTGATCTTCGGCGCGCTGGCAGGGCTTCTGGTATGGCTCATCCGCAGCTTTGGCGGATACCCGGACGGCGTGGCCTTTGCCGTCCTGCTCGCCAACATTACCGTTCCGCTCATCGACTATTACACGCGTCCGCGCGTGTACGGCCATCGCTAAGGGTTTCGCCATGCTAAAAACGATGCAAAAACACGGCGTCACGCTGGCTGTCTTCGCCGCGGTTCTGACGGGCCTGACGGCCCTGGTCAATGCGTTGACTAAAACCACGATAGAAGAGCAGGCCACGAAGCAGCAAAAAGCGCTGTTCGATCAGGTGATCCCGTCCGATTTCTACAATAATGACCTGCAAAAAAGCTGCTTTGTTGTAGACGCGCCGCAGCTTGGGAAAGGTACGCACCGCCTCTTTATCGCCCGCAAAGGCGATAAACCGGTAGGCGCGGTCATTGAAGCGACGGCGCCCGACGGCTATTCCGGCGCCATTCAGCTGCTCGTCGGCAGCGATTTCTCGGGCACGATACTGGGCACCCGCGTGACGGAACATCATGAAACGCCGGGTCTTGGCGACAAAATTGAAACCCGCCTGAGCGACTGGATCCTGCACTTTGCCGGTAAAGTTATTCATGGTGAAGGGGATACCGCGTTTGCGGTGAAGAAAGACGGAGGCGAGTTCGACCAGTTCACCGGCGCGACCATCACGCCGCGCGCGGTAGTGAACGCCGTAAAACGAGCCGGGCTGTATGCTGAAACGCTGCCCGCGCAAATCAACAATCTTCCGGCCTGTGAGGAGTAATCATGAGCCAGGTTAAAGAAGTTATCGTCCAGGGATTGTGGAAGAACAACTCCGCGCTGGTGCAGCTTCTGGGGATGTGCCCGCTGCTGGCGGTGACGTCCACCGCCACCAACGCGCTCGGTCTGGGTCTGGCGACCACGCTGGTGCTGACCCTGACCAACCTCTCCATCTCTGCCCTGCGCCGCTGGACGCCGTCGGAAATACGTATTCCGATTTACGTCATGATCATTGCGTCGGTGGTCAGTATCGTCCAGATGCTGATTAACGCCTACGCGTTCGGACTGTACCAGTCGCTGGGGATCTTTATTCCTCTTATCGTCACCAACTGTATCGTGGTCGGTCGTGCGGAAGCCTTCGCGGTGAAAAACAGCCCGGCCATGTCGGCGCTGGATGGTTTCTCCATCGGCATGGGCGCCACGTGCGCCATGTTCGTGCTGGGCTCGCTGCGCGAGATCCTCGGGAACGGTACGCTGTTTGACGGCGCAGACGCGCTGCTCGGCGGCTGGGCCAAAGCGCTGCGCATTGAAGTGTTCCATACCGATACGCCATTCCTGCTGGCTATGCTGCCGCCTGGCGCGTTTATTGGCCTTGGCATGATGCTGGCGATAAAATACCTGATTGATGAAAAACGTAAGCGCCGCGCGGCAGAGCGCAGCGTCCAGGAAGGGATACCCGGGAAGGCCTCATGAATAAAGAAAAGCGCATTGCGATCCTGACCCGTCTGCGGGACGAGAACCCGCACCCGACGACGGAGCTGAATTTTACCTCTCCGTTTGAGCTGCTGATCGCCGTGTTGCTCTCTGCGCAGGCTACCGACGTGAGCGTCAATAAAGCCACCGCCCTGCTCTATCCGGTCGCCAATACGCCGAAGACCATGCTGGAGCTGGGCGTGGAAGGCGTTAAGTCCTACATCAAAACCATCGGCCTGTTTAACAGCAAAGCCGAGAACGTCATTAAGACCTGTCGGATCCTGCTGGAACAGCACGGGGGCGAAGTGCCGGAGGACCGCGCAGCGCTGGAAGCCTTACCTGGCGTGGGGCGTAAAACGGCGAACGTGGTGCTTAATACCGCGTTTGGCTGGCCCACTATCGCCGTTGATACGCATATTTTCCGCGTGTCTAACCGGACGAACTTTGCGCCGGGGAAAAATGTCGAGCAGGTCGAAGAGAAGCTGTTAAAAGTGGTTCCCGCCGAATTTAAGGTTGATTGCCATCACTGGCTGATTCTGCACGGGCGTTATACCTGCATTGCCCGTAAGCCTCGCTGCGGCTCCTGCATTATTGAAGATCTCTGCGAATACAAAGAAAAAGCCTATTCCTGATTATCCAACCCCTTACCAAAAGAAGGGTAATCGCATGCTTTTCTTTTGGCCGTTATTTGTTCGACATTCAATTCCCCTGACCTGTCACTTGTTCGGTCGTTTAACGCTCAAACAGGTTAATAGTTTTTTCATGGCCAAAAATTTCTATACATCTGTGATCGCGATCACCCTGATAACTTCATGTTGATTTTTTGTTGTCAAAGTCTACCTAAACCCTCTGTGGCATAAGATATCCCCGACCCAAAACCGAATATAAGACCAGTGATTTTTCAGATTATGGGCTATATGACTGGAGCAAACGGCAAATAGCAGAACATATCGCCACAAGCCGGTAATGAAGGGTAATTGCCAGACGAAAAAACTACCTTTACTCATCGTATGAAATTTAACGCTGAATAACATTTGTGTGAACCGACGATTATACCACTCCAGATATATGTAACAGATTATTACAAACGTATTGCCAGATGGGACAGGATAGTGAACATTACCCGCCGTTTCTCCTCCCAATATAACTATAAGGCGGATGGGCTACGGCCTTCACGCGATGAACACCCCCGTTAATATGGGATGTAAAAAAAGAGGTATATGTGTCGACTGCAAACAATAAACCAACAGATGAAAGCGTGAGTCTTAACGCTTTTAAACAACCTAAAGCGTTCTATCTCATCTTCTCAATCGAGTTATGGGAGCGTTTTGGTTATTACGGCCTGCAAGGGATCATGGCGGTTTACCTGGTAAAACAGCTGGGTATGTCCGAAGCCGATTCCATCACGCTGTTCTCCTCCTTCAGTGCTCTGGTGTACGGCCTGGTCGCTATCGGCGGCTGGCTGGGTGATAAAGTTCTCGGAACGAAACGCGTCATCATGCTGGGTGCCATTGTCCTGGCGATTGGCTATGGCCTGGTTGCATGGTCAGGGCACGATGCCGCTGTGGTGTATATGGGTATGGCGACGATTGCCGTCGGTAACGGTCTGTTCAAAGCGAACCCGTCTTCCCTGCTCTCTACCTGCTATAACAAAGACGATCCGCGTCTGGACGGTGCATTCACCATGTACTACATGTCCATTAACATCGGTTCGTTCTTCTCTATGCTGGCAACCCCATGGCTGGCGGCGAAATTCGGCTGGAGCGTGGCGTTCGCGCTGAGCTTCGTCGGTATGCTGATCACCGTGGTGAACTTCCTGTTCTGCCGCAGCTGGGTTAAAGATTACGGTTCAAAACCGGACTTCGAGCCTGTGCACATGGGCAAACTGCTGGCGACCATCGTGGGCGTGGTGATCCTTGCCGCGATCGCTACCTGGCTGCTGCACAACCAGGGTATCGCACGTGCGGTTCTGGGCGTGGTTGCACTGGGTATCGTGGTTATCTTTGCGAAAGAAGCATTCGCCATGCAGGGGGCTGCCCGTCGTAAGATGATTGTGGCGTTCATTCTGATGCTGGAAGCGATTATCTTCTTCGTCCTGTACAGCCAGATGCCAACCTCTCTGAACTTCTTCGCGATTCGTAACGTTGAGCACTCTATTCTGGGCATCGCGTTCGAACCCGAGCAGTATCAGGCGCTGAACCCGTTCTGGATCATGATCGGTAGCCCGATTCTGGCCGCTATCTATAACAAGATGGGCGATCGTCTGCCGATGCCGCACAAGTTCGCTATCGGCATGGTGCTGTGCTCCGGCGCGTTCCTGGTGCTGCCGCTGGGTACCAAATTTGCCACCGACGCGGGTATCGTGTCCGTTAACTGGCTGATCCTGAGCTACGCGCTGCAGTCTATCGGCGAGCTGATGATCTCCGGTCTGGGTCTGGCAATGGTTGCACAGCTGGTTCCACAGCGTCTGATGGGCTTCATTATGGGTAGCTGGTTCCTGACCACGGCCGGTGCGGCAATTATCGCCGGTAAGATTGCGAACCTGATGGCTGTGCCGGAAAACGTCACCGACCCGCTGGTCTCTCTGAACGTCTACGGTACCGTGTTCATGCAGATTGGTATCGCTACTGCGGTTATTGCTGTCCTGATGCTGCTGACCGCTCCGAAACTGAATCGTATGACTCAGGATGACGACAAAACAGCTGAAGCGACCAAAACCGCTACCGCGTAATATTATTGAGAAACGACGAGCCGCTAATGCATATTAGCGGCTTTTTTTTTATCCTTTCGCGCACTAACATAGCTGAAACCTCAGCAAAAAGGAGTTACCGATGAAACTGTTCTACAAACCGGGCGCGTGCTCTCTTGCTTCCCATATCACCCTGCGCGAGAGCGGCAAAGATTTCACGCTGGATGGCGTTGATCTGATGAAAAAACGTCTGGAAAACGGCGATGACTATCTTGCCATTAACCCGAAGGGACAAGTTCCGGCGCTCTTGCTGGATGATGGTACTCTGCTGACCGAAGGTGTCGCGATTATGCAGTTCCTGGCCGATAGCGTGCCGGATCGCCAGCTGCTGGCGCCGGTCAGCACGATTTCGCGCTACAAGACGCTGGAATGGCTGAACTACATTGCGACCGAACTGCACAAAGGCTTTACGCCGCTGTTCCGTCCGGATACGCCGGAAGATTTCAAACCAACCCTGCGTGCCCTGCTGGAGAAAAAGCTCCAGTACGTCAACGCATCGCTCAAGGACGATCAGTGGATTGGCGGGTCGCGCTTCACGATTGCCGATGCGTATCTCTTCACCGTGCTGCGCTGGGCGCGCGCGGTTAAGCTGAATCTCGAAGGGTTAGACCATATCGCATCGTATATGAAACGCGTGGCGGAGCGCCCTACGGTGGCTGCGGCGCTGAAAGCGGAAGGGTTGAACTAACCGAGCGGCCTGTGTTGCCGGGTGGCGCTGCGCTTACCCGGCCTACAAATTCCGTAGTCCCGTGCAAGCGCAGCGCGGACGGTGTCTAAAGCTGCGTTGCGCTGAAATAGTGCTCCGGCTTCGCGATACGATCCTGTGCCGCAACCACCTGCAGTTCATATTCCTGCATCGCTTTCGTCGCAATCATGATTTCATACACTGCCGCTGTGACATGCTCCAGCGCGTCGCGCAGCGTTGCCCCCTGCAGCAGTTTAACCAGCAGCAGACCGCTGGTGACATCACCAACTCCTACCGGTTGCCGCACGCCAAAATCCACCAGCGGACGGCTGATATGCCAGGCGTCGTCTTTCGTTACCAGCAGCATCTCAAAACGCTCCTGGCTCATCCCCGCGCGCGCGAGGTGTTTTACCAGCACAACCTCTGGCCCCTGGGCTATCAGCTCACGAGACGCGCTTACCGCCTCTTCCACGCTGTTCACCGGACGCTCGCAGAGAATTTCCAGCTCGACCAGGTTTGGCGCAATGATATCGCTGGCGGGCAGCGCATGGCGGACGTGGAACTCGGCAACGCCAGGTGCCACGATGCAGCCTTTTTCCGGATGCCCCATGACCGGGTCGCAGAAGTATTTTGCCGACGGGTTTGCTGCTTTCACCTGGCGGACGATGCCGAGGATATGCTCCCCCTGCTCCGCCGAGCCCAGGTAACCGCTCAGTATGGCGTCACAGCGCTTGAGCTGGTCGATATCGGCAATCCCCTGCACAACCTCGGTGAGGTGCGAAGGCGGCATCACGCAGCCGGTCCATTTGCCGTACTGCGTGTGGTTGGAAAACTGCACGGTATTGAGGGGCCAGACGTTGACGCCTAGGCGGCGCATCGGGAATTCCGCTGCGCTATTGCCAGCATGTCCAAAAACAACGTGGGACTGAATGGCGAGGATGTTCTTCATTTTTTGCTTACCAAACCCTGAAAAAACAAAAAGGGGCGTGGTTTCCCACGCCCCTCGAGACTGTTAATTATTTCCAGCAGACAAGGCAGTAATTTTTCTTACCGCGACGCAGCAGAGTGTAGCGGCCATACAGACGGTCGCCGTCAACGAAGGTGTATTCCGGGTCAGCCTGTTTTTCACCGTTGATGGTGATCGCGTTAGAGGCGATGGTTTTACGCGCCTGACCGCGGGAAGGCTGCAGCTCAGAGTCCACCAGCGCCTGCATCAGGTCCGCCCCTTTTTCCATCTCAACCATTGGCACGCCATCCTGCGCCAGCTGTTCGAAGTCCGCTTCGCTCAGATCGCTCAGGGTACCGTTGAACAGGCTTGCCGTAATGCGTTTTGCCGCGGCCAGACCGTCTTCACCGTGGACCAGTTTGGTCACTTCATCCGCCAGCACGTACTGAGCACGTGGCGCTTTACCGCTGTTCTTGTCTTCTTCTTCCAGAGCATTGATTTCTTCAATGTCCATAAAGGTGAAGAACTTCAGGAAGCGGTAAACATCGGCGTCCGCCGTGTTGATCCAGAACTGGTAGAATTTGTACGGGCTGGTTTTCTTCGGATCGAGCCATACCGCGCCGCCTTCAGTTTTACCGAATTTGGTGCCGTCTGCTTTGGTGATCAGCGGAACGGTCAGACCAAAGACCTGGTTCTGATGCAGGCGACGAGTCAGATCGATACCGGAGGTAATGTTACCCCACTGGTCAGAACCGCCAATCTGCAGGGAAACGCCGTGCAGTTTGTTCAGGCAGGCAAAGTCATACCCCTGCAGCAGGTTGTAAGAGAACTCGGTAAAGGAGATACCCTGGTCGTCACGGTTCAGACGCTGCTTCACGGCTTCTTTGTTAATCATCTGGTTAACAGAGAAGTGCTTGCCGATGTCACGCAGGAAGGTCAGCACGTTCATGCTGCCAAACCAGTCGTAGTTGTTTGCGGCAATCGCGGCGTTATCACCACAGTCGAAGTCGAGGAACGGTGCAACCTGTTTGCGGATCTTATCCACCCACTCCTGCACGGTATCTTCGGTATTCAGCTTACGCTCGGCGGCTTTAAAGCTTGGGTCGCCAATCAGACCGGTCGCGCCGCCCACCAGGGCAACAGGCTTATGGCCTGCCATCTGGAAGCGTTTCAGGCATAACAATGGAACAAGATGCCCCAAATGCAAGCTGTCAGCGGTGGGATCGAAGCCGCAATAGAGCGCGATCGGGCCTTGCGCCAGTCGCTCTGCTAACGCTTCCTCGTCCGTCACCTGGGCCACGAGGCCCCGCTCTTGCAATTGTTTAATCAAGTTACTGCTTGCCATCAAATTCTCCATGTATAAACGACTGCACCTTTGCCGGTACACGACTTTTCGCCTGATGCGAAAGGACCATAGAATAAAGCGCAAGCGCGGTGTGCGCTAGCGCTTAAATCAACAAATTTCGGGGATTACGGTGCCAGTCTGTCGATTTTCCAGCCGCCATTCTCACGCTGGTATAAAAAGCGGTCGTGCAGGCGATGTTCGCCGCCCTGCCAGAACTCCATCTGCTCAATCGGGATACGGAAACCGCCCCAGAAACTCGGCAGAGGAATTTCACCCTGATGGAACTTCTGCTTTAGCTCGAGGAATTTACTTTCCAGCACGCCGCGGGCAGAAATGCGGCTGGACTGTTTTGATACCCAGGCGCCAATCTGGCTGTCACGCGGACGGCTGTGGAAATATTTCACCACTTCCAGCGTCGAGAGACGTTCCGCTTTGCCTGTCACCATCACCTGACGTTCCAGCATGTGCCAGGGGAACAGAAGACTGATACGCGGATTGTTTTCTAAATGATGCGCTTTGCGGCTGCCCAGGTTGGTATAGAACACCAGTCCTTTCTCGTCATAATGCTTGAGCAATACGATGCGCTGATACGGTTGGCCGTTTTCATCTACCGTCGCGACAACCATCGCCGTTGGGTCGGCAAGTTTCGCTTCGCAGGCCTGCTTCAGCCAGCGTTCAAAAAGCACGAGGGGTTCAGCGGGAAGGTCCTGACGGCGCAGGCCGCCTTTGGTGTATTCACGGCGCAGATGCGCAATTTGCTGCAGTTCGTCGTTATCTGACATGGCGTTAGCTGACATTGAGATTGGGTGGCGCTATTGTGCGCCGCCCCTGTGAAAATCTCAACGCTTCGGGTTTTCGAGCTGGCAATTATTCAGCACAATGCGGTCGCGTTTGTAGACCGTGGCGCTGTCGCCTTTTGACCAGAACACATAGATACCGTCGGTATAGCGCGCGCCGGAGGCCGACATCCCCTGCTTCAGCGTCAACAGCTTATTGTCGTAAACAAAGCTGGCTTCCTGGCGCGGATTATTCAGCTTCACGGTCAGCGGTTTTTCGTCGCAGCGATACTCCAGCGTATCGGTCTGCATGCGCTCAACGAGTTGGTTATAGACGCTGCATCCTGACAGCAACAAAGGGGCGGCAATAAGAAGAAGTTTTTTCATGGGCGTATTCCGAAGACTTTCCTGGTCCTGGAGGGCATGCCTGCCCTCCTGTTTCATTCCATTCTAACGACGACGCGCCGCGCTGAATTTCAGTTAACTCTGATTATGACGCGGATTGGCCGGGAAGATCGCCCCGAGAACGCTCGCCTCACGCGCGCCGGTTACCGAGGGCAAGTTGCCCGGCAGTCCGGCAATGGTGCGCCAGGCAAGCCAGGCGAAGGCCAGCGCTTCCATGTCATCCCCACTGATGCCGGCTTCATCGGTCGTCGACACTTCGATACCCGGCAGTAGCCCTGCCAGACGCGCCATCACCAGCGGGTTGCGGCTTCCGCCACCGCACACCAGCAGGCGTTCACATCCGCCGCTGAGAAGCACCTGTTCGGAGATCGACACGGCCGTGAGCTCAGCAAGCGTCGCCTGAACATCCTGCGGCGCGAGTGCCGGGAATGGCGCCAGCTGGCGCTCAAGCCAGCTTAAATTGAAGTATTCACGTCCCGTACTTTTCGGCGCCGGTAAGGCAAAATAAGGATCGCTCAGCATGGACTGCAACAGCGGGATAATCACTTTCCCCTCGCTCGCCCACTCCGCGTTTTTATCATACGGCTGGCCGCACTGACGCCAGATCCAGGCATCCATCAGCATATTGCCGGGGCCGGTATCGTACCCGCGGACCGGCTGCCCCGGGATAAGCATCGACAGATTAGCAATCCCGCCAATGTTGAGCACCATCCGCCGCTCTGTTGGGTGTGCCAGCAACGCCTGATGGAACGCCGGGACCAGCGGCGCCCCCTGACCGCCAAGCGCAATGTCGCGACGGCGAAAATCGCCGACCACCGTGACACCCGTTTTCGCCACAATCTGGTTGTTATCGCCGATTTGCAGCGTATGCGGGGCATCGCCGACGGGCTCATGCCAGACCGTTTGTCCGTGACATCCAATGGCCACTACATCCTGCGGACGAAGATGTTCTTTTTGCATCAAAGCCTGCACCGCATCCGCAAACAGCGCCCCCAGGCGAACATCGAGTTGTCCAAGCTGGGAGAGGGTCAGCTGCTGCCCCTGACAGATACTCAGAATATCCTCTTTCAGTGAAATGGGGATTGGCCAGGTCAGGCTCGCCTGCTGCGCCACCATGTTTTCGTCAATGGCGGCCAGAACGACATCTACTCCATCCAGACTGGTGCCTGACATCACCCCAATGTAGCGACCCGATTTCATGCGCTTTCCTTACGTTGCGTGGGCTAAGGATATCCACTCAACCATAAACGGCGCCGCTTTGCCATCCGGCGATAATATTTTTTAACAATGTCAGACGGGTAGCACGGGCGGATCCTGTTTATGTCTCGTTAAGTCAAATTCAAGTACAATTTTCCTATTGTTAGTGCAAAGATATGAACTATGGCCCCTTATGCCATATAATTTAGCCATTACGGATGCCCCCGATGGGGCGTTTTTGGTGAACAGGAGATTCAAATGATTTTACGTGTACTGGGCGTTTCGCTGATTGGTTTAACTCTGGCTGGCTGTGTGAACGACAGTTCACTCTCTGGCGACGTTTACAGCGCTTCTGAAGCGAAACAGGTTCAGAACGTGACTTACGGTACCGTTGTTAACGCACGCCCTGTACAGATTCAGGGTGGCGATGAAAACAACGTGATGGGCGCCATCGGCGGCGCCGTTCTGGGTGGTTTCCTGGGTAACACCGTTGGCGGCGGTACTGGCCGCTCTCTGGCGACGGCCGCAGGCGCCGTTGCAGGTGGTGTAGCGGGCCAGGGCGTTCAGGGTGCGATGAACAAAACTCAGGGCGTAGAGCTGGAAATTCGTAAAGACGACGGCAGCACTATCATGGTTGTACAGAAACAAGGCAGCACCCGCTTCTCTGCAGGCCAGCGTGTTGTTCTGGCAAGCAACGGTAGCCAGGTGACCGTTTCCCCACGTTAATAAAAAGTGGATGTGGTCATTCGACCACATCCATTTACAATATATATCACTCTCACAAATATATTTACAAAATACATTCACCCCATCAATTATTAATCACACCGTATATTGTTTCTGCGCAAAGTATTTATTGCACTAATTGTTTAGACTGTTCGCAATTACCTTTTCTTCATTGTTCATAATTTTGTCAGAAACCAATATGCTTGCGAACCGTCGTTCTCTAAAGAGTCGTTATATCGCGTTCTGCCTCGGCTGCATTGTTGTCATCGGGATATTACAAACTCTATTTTTAAAACTCGTTGAATGGGTTCCTTCCTTTTCACCGCTTTTATTCCCTACGCTCACCATTTTCTTGCTGGTGTTTCACCTGTTTATTGCCTGTTTTATGGCGATGAAATACTGGTGTGACAGAAGACGCATATATCTGATAGCGATCGCTTTCGCCTTTGCCGGTTCGGCATTGCTGATGGTTGGAACGCTGTCCAGCTTCCCGGCCTGGCTCGACCTCTATCAGTTCAACGTCGTGAACTACAACGATGCGATGATTTACTATATGTTCCGCCATCTCTTAATGGCGGTGCTGATAATCATTGCAGCAATACTCTATACCACGCGCGATTATCCCGTTTCCCGGCTGGCGCATATCTCCATTGTGAGCGGTGCATTTCTCTTTACCGCCTGCACAGTGGGCCTGGCCTGGATCTATTCCAGCCATTCACCACTGTTATCTATTGACCTGGTTGATAACGAAACCCGTCAGTTTATGGTTCTCTGGAGCCAGTTCATTAATATTTCTTTAATTGTCCTGTGGGTGGTGACATTAGCAACGCTGATGTTTGTCACGCGCGTGCGCAATTTATTCTGGGTGGGCGGTAATTTTCTTTGCGTCTGCTATATCGTCACGCTATCAATGCTGCTCGCGGGCGGACATGCCGAAGATATATCCTGGTATCGCGCCCGGTTATTTGAAACGGTCGCCACGCTGCTGATTATTTTTGTGCTGCTCTACGATGTCTTCAGGCTGTATCGCGATTCGCACGTAAAGTATCAGCAGTCCTATCAGAACTCGATCCGCGACCCGCTTACGCGCCTTTATAACCGCAGTTATTTCTATGAATCGTTAAACCAGGCGCTGGATATCGCCAAAGCCAACCGCCCTGTCTCCGTCATCGTCAGCGATCTCGATCGCTTCAAGCGTATCAATGACACCTACGGGCATCTCCAGGGCGACAAAGTCCTGCAGTTTGTCGCCAACCTGCTGATGGATTCCGTGCGCCCGCAGGACATCGCAGCGCGCATAGGGGGGGAAGAGTTTGTTCTGATGCTGGCTAACACCTCACCAGAGGCGGCATTCCAGGTGGCGGAACGCATACGGTTAAATCTTAGCAGCTTCGATAGCGCCAGCAGCGGGGGGCAGTTACCGGAGCCGATCACCATCAGCATGGGAGTGTTTACGGCAACGTCATCGGCGATAACCGCGGAAACGTGCGTGGAGAATGCCGACAAAGCGATGTATGAAGCGAAAGAGACTGGTCGTAATCGTGTGGTCGTCTTTAAGTAAAAAAAGGCCTTGCTGCTGCAAGGCCTTGTTGTTCGTCAGTCGCGCGACTGCAGCTCATGGATGTTTTGCTCAAGGCGTCCAATGAGGCTGATGAGCATCTCCAGCTCCGCCGGTGAAACGCCTGACAGGATTTCACCGCGCGTTTTGGTGATCACGGCTTCCATTTCAGTGATGATAGGCGCCGCTTTCTCGGTAAGCTTAATCCGCTTAGCGCGACGATCGCTGGCGCAGGTTTGCCGGGAGATCAACCCCTTCTCTTCCAGCTGGTCAAGCGTGCGCACCAGCGACGGTTGCTCAATCCCTATCGCTTTTGCCAGCTGAATTTGCGACTGATCGGGCGGCAGCTGATGAATGTTATGCAGCGTGACCCAATGCGTCTGTGTTAATTCCAGAGGTTTCAGGCGATGGTCAATCAGAGCACGCCAGACGCGTACCAACCTTGCCAGATCAGAACCTAATGGCGATTCCAATTTCATCTCCTTATAATTAGCTTGCTAAGTTATTATACTGATTTTAGAATAGTGTGCAGCATTTGTATTGCCAAAACAAATGCAATACTGCATTCATCGAACTTAAAAGTATGACTTACACTGAATTGTGATGCTTCATCATACTAAGACAAGCCAACGCGGCATTCTGTTCACTGCAAAGGATTTCTGCCCGTGACGTTTTTTCATCGCTCAGAGGGTTTACCCCTTCAGGACCTGATCTTCGGTGCGTCAGTCTACTTTCCTCCCCTGTTTAAAGCCGTTCTGGTGGGCTTTATTCTCTGGCTCATCGCACATCGTCTGCTTCGCGACTGGATGTACTCCGGCGAAATCTGGCATCCCATGTTGATGGATCTTTCCCTGTTTGCCCTCGCCGTATGCGCGGGCCTTGCTGTCTTGACGGTGTGGTGACTATGCCCCTGAAAACGCTGAAGTACTTTTCCACCCTGTTTGTTCTTGCCCTCGCGCTGGTTGCGGGCTGGTGGATGTGGAATTTTTATATGCAGTCGCCCTGGACACGCGACGGCAAAATTCGCGCTGAACAGGTCAGCATCACCCCTCAGGTATCGGGAAGTATCACGACGCTGCTCGTTAAGGATAACCAGTACGTTAAAAAGGGTGATGTTTTATTCCGTATCGACGATACCCCGTACCACATCGCGATTCTGAATGCCGAGGCGCAGCTGGCGAAAGCCCAGTCTGACCTGGCGAAAGCCAACAACGAGGCCAACCGCCGCCGGCATTTATCGCAAAATTACATTTCAGCGGAAGATTTAGACACCGCGAATATCAACGTGAAGGCTATGCAGGCGAGCGTCAACGTCGCCGAAGCCACGCTAAAACAGGCTCAGTGGGAGCTGACGCAAACTGTTATCACCGCACCGGTTGATGGCTGGGTGACCAACCTTTCCGCCCGCGTCGGGAACTATGCCACCACAGGACAACCCGTGTTTGCCCTCGTCGACAGCCACTCCTTCTACGTCGTGGGCTATTTTGAAGAGACCAAGCTCCGTCATATCCGCGAGGGGTCGCCTGCCGCGATAACGCTTTACAGCGGCTCGCAAAAGTTACAGGGTCACGTATCCAGCATTGGTCGGGCCATTTACGACCAAAGCGTTGAAACGGATTCAGGGCTGGTGCCGGACATTAAGCCGAACGTCCCCTGGGTGCGCCTGGCCCAGCGCGTTCCGGTTCGCGTGGAGTTTGATCGTTTACCGCAGGACATCACTCTGGTATCCGGCACCACCTGCACCGTCTCCATTGGAACCGGCGAGTGAAGCTGCCGGTTTTCTCCTGGCAAAACACGCCGTGGATGAAAGCGACGCGCCCCCAGTGGCGCTATGCGCTGCGAAATGGCATCGCCATGTGCCTTGCGCTGACCGTCGCCTATTATCTGAACCTGGATGAACCCTACTGGGCGATGACGTCTGCCGCGGTGGTGAGTTTTCCCACGGTCGGCGGCGTGATCAGTAAAAGCCTTGGCCGTATCGCAGGCAGCCTGCTGGGCGCCACCGCGGCGTTGATTATCGCCGGCCATACGCTGAACGACCCGTGGCTATTCCTGCTGAGCATGGCGGCATGGCTGGGATGCTGTACCTGGGCCTGCGCCCATTTTACCAATAACGTCGCCTACGCCTTCCAGCTGGCGGGCTATACCGCCGCCATTATTGCCTTTCCGGTGGTTAACGTGCTCGACACCACCGAGCTGTGGGATATCGCTCAGGCGCGCGTCTGTGAAGTCATTGTCGGGATCCTCAGCGGCGGCTTCATGATGATGATCCTGCCCAGCACTTCCGACGGCACTGCGCTCATCACCGCGCTGAAAACGATGCATGCCCGCTTGCTGGAGCATGCGAGCCTGCTGTGGCAACCCGTTACCAGCGATGACATCCGCCTCGCGCATGAAAAGGTTATCGGGCAGATCCTGACGATGAATCTGCTGCGTATTCAGGCCTTCTGGAGCCACTACCGATTTCGCCGCCAGAACACCCTGCTTAATTATTTACTGCACCAGCAGCTGCGCATGACCAGCGCAATCTCCAGCCTGCGCCGGATGCTGCTCAACTGGCCAACGCCCCCTGAAAACACCCGGGCCGTGATTGAAACGCTACTCGCGGCCCTTGCGCGCCCGGATGCAGACACCTACACGATCGCGCGGATTATCGCCCCGCTCGCCCCGGTTGATGAGTACGACTACCGCCATCGCGCCTTCTGGCAGCGTCTGAACTACTTTTGCCGGCTCTACCTGCGCAGCAGTCGCTGGATTAATGCGGTCGAGAATGCGACCCCGTTGACAGAATTTAACGTTCCAGGCAGCACGGCGCTTGCACGGCATACCGACTATCTGGAAGCGCTGTGGAGCGGTTTTCGCACCTTCTGCGCGCTGATGCTGGTGGGTGCGTGGAGCATCACCACGCAGTGGGAATCCGGTACGGCGGCCCTGACGCTGGCCGCCATCAGCTGCGTGCTTTACTCCGTCGCGGCCTCGCCGTTTAACTCCCTGACGCTCCTGCTGCGCACGCTGGTGCTGCTGTCGCTGTTCAGCTTCGTGGTGAAGTTTGGCCTGATGGTGCAGATAAGCGATCTGTGGCAGTTCCTGCTGTTCCTGTTCCCCCTGCTAACCACTATGCAGCTTCTGAAGCTGCAAATGCCTAAACTGGCCGGTCTCTGGGGACAGCTGATTGTCTTTATGGGCTCGTTTATCTCCGTGACGAATCCGCCGGTTTACGATTATGCCGATTTTCTCAATGACAACCTGGCAAAGATCCTGGGCGTAGGGCTGGCGTGGCTTGCTTTCGCGGTGTTACGTCCCGGCTCCGATGCGCGCAAGAGCCGCAGGCATATCAGGGAGTTACGGCGGGGATTTGTCGACCAGCTCAGCCGTAAACCGCATCTGCGTGAAAGCGAATATGAATCGCTGGTTTATCACCACGTCAGCCAGCTGAATAACAGCCAGGACGCGCTTTCACGGCGCTGGCTCTTGCGCTGGGGCGTCGTGCTGTTGAACTGTTCGCACGTGGTCTGGCAGCTTCGCGCATGGGAAACGCGTTCCGACCCGCTGTCGCAGGTGCGTGATGTGTGTATCTCCCTGCTGCGCGATGTGATGAGCGAACGCGGCGTCCAGCAGCGACCGCTGGAAACCACGCTGAATGAACTGCAGCGGATCTGCGATACCCTCGCACGGCATCATCTGCCCGCAGCCCGCGATTTGGCGTCGATAATCTGGCGCCTGCACTGCTCGCTGTCGCAGCTGGAACAGGCGCCACCGCCCGGAACGATTGGGGATCAGATCACGCCGCAGGCATAACGTGCCCCGCCGCCGCCAAGCGGTTTAGGGCTATCGGACATATTGTCGCCGCCGACGTGAATCATCAACGCTTTACCTTTTACCTCATCCAGCTTTTTCAGACGCGGCGCAACAACGGGCTCTGTGGTTTTACCGTCGTTATTCACCACCAGCACGGGCAAATCGCCCAGATGCCCCATGCCTTCCGGGCCCTCATGTTTGCCGGAGTGCTGTGGATCAAGGTGACCTCCTGCCGCTTCCGCCGCAGACGGTTTGCCCTCTTTTAATGCGGGCTGACAGCTGCCTTTAGCATGAACGTGGAAACCATGTTCGCCGGGAGGGAGTGCTTTGAGGTTGGGGGCGAACTCCAGCCCTTTATCGGTTTCAGTGATTTTCACCGTTCCGATGGACTGGCCTACACCCTGAGAGGTGACGAGATTCATTTCCACTTCGTCGCTGGCTGCCTGCGCCCCTGCGCAAACAACCAGCGTGACCAGTGCCAGAGCAAAACGCTTCATATGACCTCCGCTGGTTATTTTTTGCCCCTTAAGTGTATACCAGGAGCAAAGATTTCACCGGAAAGTCACCGTCTGGCGGTTTATGGCACGTCGTAACCCAGCGCGGCCTTGCGGATGCGGAACCACTGCTGGCGGGTCATCTGAAGCTCTTCTGCGGCCAGCGCAGAACGCACGCGTTCGATTTTACCGGAACCGATAATGGGCAGCGGTTTTGACGGCAGGCGCAGGATCCACGCGTAAACCACCTGTTCGATGCTCTCAGCGTTCAGTTCGCGGGCGATGGTTTCAAGCTCGTTGCGCAGCGGCTGGAATTCATCATCATTAAACAGGCGCCCGCCCCCCAGACACGACCAGGCCATCGGGCGAATGCGCAGCTGCTGCAGCTGATCGAGGGTACCATCCAGCAGCAGCGGCTGGTGTACCGGGGAGATCTCAACCTGATTCGTGGCCAGGGTAAACGGCAGACGTGACTGAAGCAGTGCAAACTGCGCCGGGGTAAAGTTTGAAACGCCGAAGTGACGCACTTTTCCACTCTGATGCAGATTCAGGAAGGCTTCCGCCACCTCATCGGCATCCATAAGCGGGTCCGGGCGGTGGATTAACAGCAGGTCGATACGATCGGTCGCCAGATTGACCAGCGACTGCTCGGCGCTCTTGATGATATGCGCGCTGTCGGTGATGTAATGACCGAGGGCATGTTCAGGTTTAGCCGTGGTGGCAATCCCGCACTTCGTGACGATCTCCATGCGGTCGCGGAGTGCCGGAACCAGCTTGAGCGCCTCGCCGAAGGCGGCTTCACACAGGTAGCCACCGTAAATATCCGCATGATCGACGGTGGTGACGCCTAAATCGATATGCTCTTCAATAAAGCTCGCCAGCTGGAGGGGAGACATATTCCAGTCCATCAGGCGCCAGTAGCCCATCACAAAACGGGAGAATTCTGGCCCCTGGGGGGCAAGGGTAATTCGCTGAACCATAACATTTTCCTCAAGGACGTAATGTCATGAGTATACGCAATTACCGTGTTAAAAAAGTGAAGGCTGCTGCGGTTCTTCGGTCTCACCGGCTTTGTTTGCGCGTATTTTGCGCAGAAGTCGCTGTCGGCAAAGGCGAAGAACCTCTTGTTTTTGCGTGTCGCTAAAGTTTTGCCAGTTAAAACGCTCATCACGGGTACGCATGCACCCGCGGCAATACCCGCGTTCATCTACCTGACAAATACCCCGGCACGGGCTCTGGATGGGGAAAAACTCCAGCTGCTCTGCCACACTCACCTCCAGATAACCACTCTCACCTACAGTGAAGACGTTAAACGCGCCACGTGCAAGGGCTTTACCACAGATTTGTGGCATTAAGGTTTCACTAATCTTCCCTCTTTATACTCGGCCCATCAATACAATGACAGGTTTCCCGTTCGATGTGGTTAATCAAAAAGTTACAATGTAACGACATTAAATTTACTCTGGGCTGTGCACTCTTTTTTACGTTGATTAATGGGCTGTTTATCCAGCGCAGCTGGGCGATTATCGCCCCTGTACATCTGCACGACATCCTCTTTGCCGCGTCCGTACCGCTGGTGCTTTTTTGCGGCTGGGTGATTGTCTTTAGCCTGCTCAACATCCCGTATATCCGCAAGCCGCTGCTGATTGTCTTAACCATCGGTTGCGCCGCAGCGACCTATTTTATGTACACCTACGGCGCGGTGATCGATCAGAACATGATTGTGAACGTGTTCGAAACCAACTCACAGGAAGCCACCGCCCTGGTCACCCCGCAGATGATTCTGTGGATTGCCCTTGCCGGCCTCGTTCCCTCGGTGGTGCTGGCGTTGACCCGCATCCGTACCGGAAAATGGTGGTATGCCCTGCTGACGCGCGTTGCCGCGATGCTCGGTGCCCTGCTGGTGATTATCCTTATTGCGGCGCTGTTTTATAAAGATTACGCGTCGCTGTTTCGCAACAACAAAAGCATCGTCAAAATGGTGACCCCGGCGAACTATGTCAGCGCCGTGGTGAAGTACAGCAAAATGCGCTGGTTTGCAGGCGATCAAACGCTGGTGCGGATTGGCGAAGATGCCCATAAAGGGCCATTGATTTCCGGTCAGCAAAAGAAAACCGTTCTGGTGCTTGTCGTCGGCGAAGCGTCTCGCGCGGCAAACTACTCCCTGAATGGTTACGGGCGTGAAACCAACCCGGAGCTGAAAAAGCAGGATGTGATTAACTTCCCGCAGGCCTCCTCGTGCGGGACTGAAACCGCCGTTTCCGTTCCCTGCATGTTCTCCGGCATGACGCGCAGCAAATACGATGCCGACCTGGCTCATCATCAGGAAGGGCTGCTCGACGTGCTCAACCATGCGGGCGTCAACCTGCTGTGGCGCGACAACGACGGCGGCTGTAAAGGTGCCTGCGATCGCATACCCCATACCGATATGACGCAGTGGAAGCTGGACCAGTTCTGCAAAGACAAATCCTGTATCGACGATGTCAATTTCTACCGTCTGGACAACGTGCTGGATGGCCTGAAGCAGGACACGGTGCTGGTTATCCACCTGATGGGCAGCCACGGTCCGGCGTACTATCGCCGTTATCCGGATAATTTCCGTAAGTTCACCCCAACCTGCGATACCAACGAAATTCAGGATTGCGATCATCAGGCGCTGATTAACACCTATGACAACACCATCCTGTATACCGACAGCATGGTCAGTAAAACCATCGATACGCTGAAAGCGCGCCAGGCGAGCATGAACACAGCCCTGATTTACCTCTCGGATCATGGGGAATCACTGGGTGAAAGCGGTATCTATCTGCACGGTACGCCGTACATGCTGGCACCGGAGCAGCAAACGCACATTCCGTTTATGTTCTGGCTGTCCCCGGACTATACGAAAAACTTTGGCATTAACGAACAGTGCTTACGTAACCACGCTGCAAAAAATGCGGTTTCCCAGGACAATTTGTTCTCGACCGTGCTGGGCATGATGGACGTGAAATCAAAGGTTTACCAACAGCAGCTGGATATTCTGAACGCATGTCGTCAGTAAACTCGCTTGCATTAGACCGAACGGTCTATTAGAGTGCGGCCATGAGCAGAAATACTGAACACGATACCCGCGAACATTTACTGGCTACCGGCGAGCGGCTTTGCATGCATCGCGGGTTTACCGGTATGGGGTTGAGCGAACTGTTAAAAACCGCCGAAGTACCGAAGGGGTCGTTTTATCACTACTTCCGGTCCAAGGAGGCTTTTGGCGTGGCGATGCTGGAGCGTCATTATGCTGCCTACCACCAGCGTCTGGCGACCCACTTTGCCTCGGGTGAAGGTAACTATCGCGATCGTGTTCTGAACTACTATCAGGAAACGCTGAACCAGTTCTGTCAGCAGGGCATTATCAGCGGATGCCTGACGGTCAAACTGTCTGCCGAAGTGTGCGATCTTTCTGAAGATATGCGCACGGCGATGGATAAAGGTGCCAGCGGCGTTATCGCCCTGCTGGCCCAGGCGCTGGAGAAAGGCCGCAATGAAAAAACGCTGGCCTTTTCCGGCGAACCGTTAACCCAGGCGCAGGTGTTATATGCGCTCTGGCTAGGTGCTAACCTGCAGGCAAAAATTTCGCGCAGTGCCGTGCCGCTGGAAAGCGCGCTGGCACATGTGAAAAACAGCATTACTGCGCCTGGCGTATAGCAGGCGTTTTTTTTAATTCATTACTAGTCGACTGGTCTACTCAGGAGTCTTTATGTCAGCTGAAAAACTCTTTACCCCCTTGAAAGTGGGTGCCGTCACGGCGCCAAACCGCGTGTTCATGGCTCCGCTTACCCGTCTGCGCAGCATTGAGCCGGGCGACATCCCAACCCCGCTGATGGGTGAATACTACCGTCAGCGCGCCAGCTCTGGCCTGATCATCACCGAAGCCACGCAGATTTCTGCTCAGGCTAAGGGCTACGCGGGTGCACCGGGTCTTCACAGCCCGGAACAGATTGCCGCATGGCAGAAAATCACCGCTGGCGTTCACGCTGAAGAGGGTCGTATTGCGGTCCAGCTGTGGCATACCGGTCGTATCTCTCACAGCAGCATTCAGCCCGGCGGCCAGGCTCCGGTCTCCGCTTCGGCCCTGAGCGCCAATACCCGTACTTCCCTGCGTGATGAAAACGGTAATGCGATCCGCGTGGATACCTCTATGCCACGCGCCCTTGAGCTGGAAGAAATCCCGGGCATCGTTAACGACTTCCGTCAGGCCGTGGCCAACGCGCGCGAAGCCGGCTTTGACCTGGTTGAGCTGCACTCCGCGCATGGCTATCTGCTGCACCAGTTCCTGTCACCGTCCTCTAACCACCGCACCGATCGGTACGGCGGCAGCGTCGAAAACCGTGCCCGCCTGGTGCTGGAAGTGGTTGACGCCGTTTGCCAGGAGTGGAGCCCGGACCGTATCGGCATTCGCGTTTCCCCAATCGGTTCTTTCCAGAACGTTGACAATGGCCCGAATGAAGAAGCCGACGCGCTCTATCTGATTGAAGAGCTGGCGAAACGTGGTATTGCGTATCTCCACATGTCCGAGCCGGACTGGGCTGGCGGTAAGCCTTACACTGAAGCGTTCCGTCAGAAAGTGCGCGAACGCTTCCACGGCGTGATCATCGGTGCGGGGGCCTATACCCCTGAGAAAGCCGAAGATCTGATTAATAAAGGGCTGATCGATGCCGTCGCGTTTGGCCGCGACTACATCGCCAACCCGGATCTGGTTGCCCGTCTGCAGCAAAAAGCGGCACTGAACCCGCAGCGTCCGGAAAGCTTCTACGGCGGCGGCGCGGAAGGCTACACCGATTACCCTTCTCTGTAATCTCGCCATTGTTCATTGATAGCGGCGACACTTCGCCGCTATACTAAAACATCGTTTCTGTTCAAAAAAAAACAGTCTGTTCCACAGGTTAATGAGGAAATTATGCGCCTACTTCACACCATGCTGCGCGTTGGCGATCTGCAACGTTCGATTGATTTCTACACTAACGTACTGGGTATGAAACTGCTGCGCACCAGCGAAAACCCGGAATACAAATACTCGCTGGCGTTCGTGGGCTACGGCCCGGAAACGGATGAGACGGTTATCGAGCTGACCTACAACTGGGGCGTAGACAGCTACGAGCTGGGCACGGCATACGGCCACATCGCGCTGGAAGTGGACAACGCGGCTGAAGCCTGTGAACGCATTCGCAGCAATGGCGGTAACGTTACGCGCGAAGCGGGTCCGGTAAAAGGTGGCACCACCGTGATTGCGTTCGTGGAAGATCCGGACGGTTATAAAATCGAGCTGATTGAAGCCAAAGACGCCGGTCGCGGTCTGGGCAACTGATCCCTCAGGGCGCAACGTGCGCCCGTAGTTTTACTGCATCACCCGCCAAAATTTGCCATAATGCGCTCTGCTTTTTCCCCCATGTAAGAGACCCTGATGTCCGATAACGCTCAATTTAGCGGTCTGTGCGACCGTTTTCGTGGTTTTTATCCCGTTGTCATTGATGTAGAAACAGCCGGATTTAACGCTAAAACCGATGCGCTGCTCGAAATTGCCGCCATCACGCTGAAGATGGATGAACAGGGCTGGCTTACACCGGACACCACGCTGCATTTCCACGTTGAACCTTTCGAAGGGGCAAACTTACAGCCGGAAGCACTGGCGTTTAACGGTATCGACCCGCATAACCCGCTGCGCGGTGCGGTCAGTGAATATGATGCACTGCACGCCATTTTTAAAATGGTGCGTAAAGGCATGAAAGAGAGCAACTGCAGCCGCGCCATCATGGTGGCCCATAACGCCACCTTCGATCACAGCTTTACCATGGCCGCCGCGGAGCGCGCGTCGCTCAAGCGAAACCCCTTCCATCCTTTTGTGACCTTCGACACCGCCGCACTGAGCGGCCTGGCGCTGGGACAAACGGTGTTATCTAAAGCCTGCATCACGGCCGGAATTGAGTTTGACGGCACGCAGGCCCACTCCGCTCTGTATGACACGGAGCGCACAGCAGAGCTGTTCTGTGAGATTGTCAACCGCTGGAAGCGCCTGGGCGGCTGGCCGCTACCGATGGGTGATGAGGCCGATCGCCAATCGTAGGTCGGGTAAGCGCTGCGCCACCTGGCAAAAAAAAAGCGACCACATAGCGGGTCGCTTTTTTATTTCCGCAGAAAATTACTCTGCGTCCGGCTCTTCAGTTTTGTACTTAGCCGCCGTCTCTTTGATCAGCTGCTGCAGTTCGCCGCGCTGATACATTTCAATCAGGATATCGCAACCGCCAACCAGTTCGCCGTCTACCCACAGCTGTGGGAAAGTCGGCCAGTTCGCGTATTTAGGCAGCTCAGCGCGGATGTCCGGGTTCTGCAGGATATCAACGTAAGCAAAACGCTCACCACAGGCTGACAGCGCCTGAACCGCTTGCGCGGAGAAGCCGCAGCTTGGCAGCTTCGGAGAACCTTTCATATACAGCAGAATCGGGTTTTCAGCGATCTGGCGCTGGATTTTTTCAATAGTGGTGCTCATGTCTTGCTTCCTTTAACTTCTGTTACGGCATTCGTCTGACATTGTAGCGGTTCAGACTGGCATCGGAAAATAACATTTTTGTCACGTTTATACATTCTACCCCGAGTCACGAAAAGTTGCATTGCAAATGGTGTTTAACCCTGCGGCAGTCAGGGTTTTGCTTAGGGAATGGGCAAATGTGCGACAGAACGATGAATTTTTTTGCACTTGCTAACGAAACACGATTGTAGATTGAAAAATGCTATTAACTTTCTGGGTTTTTATGGATTAGAATCGACGGGCTTTGTAAATCACACGCGGGTATTATTGATGACCTGCATTTATCAGGGGACTGCCCAGTGGCGCGGATAAATAAAATCTCGATCACGCTCTGTGCTTTACTGTTTACATCACTCACTTTCACGCCAGTGGCAAACGCCTCTCAGCAGGCGCGGCATTCTGCCGTACAAAAAAACCATCTGGTGAAAACCACAGAACGTAAGAAAAAAACCACCGCTAAGAACGACAAGAAAAAAACAGCCACACAGACTAAAAAGACCGCTTCCAGCAAGACGAAAACAAAATCTTCCCGCACTGCCCACACCGCCAAAAGCAAAGCTTCGCAAACCGCCGCCAACCTCGTTACTGAAAAATGCATCACGCGCAAAGGCCACAAGGCGAAGTGCACAAAGGTCTCGAAAATAGCGGAAGTGCATAAAGTGCGCGTACAGAAAGCGCAGAAAACCGCGATGAACAAGCTGATGGGGCAGATTGGAAAACCTTATCACTGGGGTGGCAGTTCGCCACGTACCGGTTTTGACTGCAGCGGCCTCGTCTATTACGCCTATAAAGATCTGGTCAAGTTCCGCATTCCTCGTACTGCCAATGAGATGTACCACCTGCGCGATGCTTCCCCGGTTGACCGTGGAGAGCTGGAAAATGGCGATCTGGTGTTCTTCCGCACTCAGGGCCGCGGCACGGCTGACCACGTTGGCGTTTATGTCGGCAACGGAAAATTCATCCAGTCACCGCGTAGCGGCCAGGATATTCAGATCACCTCTCTCAGTGAAGACTACTGGGTACGTCACTACGTCGGCGCGCGTCGCGTGATGACACCGAAAACCATTCGCTAACCCCTGCCCTGCCACGCCCGTGGCAGGGTAAGTTCCTCTTTTGCATACCCTTTCAATTTGCTATCCTGTCCCTGTTGTCTGTGTGGTTATTGGCAACGCAAAATACAATAAGGAGAGAAGCAATGTCGTTCGAATTACCTGCACTACCGTATGCAAAAGACGCCCTGGCACCGCACATTTCTGCGGAAACCCTGGAATATCATTACGGCAAGCATCACCAGACGTACGTCACCAACCTGAACAACCTGATCAAGGGCACCGATTTCGAAGGCAAAACGCTGGAAGAGATCGTCCGCAGCTCAGAGGGTGGCGTATTTAACAACGCCGCTCAGGTGTGGAATCACACCTTCTACTGGCACTGCCTGGCACCGAATGCCGGTGGTGAGCCTGCCGGTGAACTGGCTGCCGCCATCAACGTCGCATTTGGCAGCTTCGCGGATTTCAAAGCGAAGTTCACCGATGCCGCGATCAAGAACTTCGGCTCTGGCTGGACGTGGCTGGTCAAAGAGGCAGATGGCAAACTGGCTATCGTTTCTACGTCTAACGCGGGCACCCCGCTGACCACCAGCGCGAAGCCGCTGATGACCGTAGACGTTTGGGAACACGCTTACTACATTGATTACCGTAACGCGCGTCCTAACTACCTGGAGCACTTCTGGGCGCTGGTTAACTGGGACTTTGTGGCGAAGAACTTCGCCGCGTAAGAGACACGCAGAAGGGCTCGCCCTTCTGCGTTTTTGGTTTATTCAGCAGCGCAGGCTGCTTCCGGCTGTTTACGACCCGACATCATCACCAGCAGCAGGCCGAGGGCGGCAATGATTGCCCCCATCACCGGCACAAAGCTGTACCCCAGCCCCCCTGAAATCACGGCCCCACCGGCCGCCGCACCGAGTGCATTGCCCAGGTTGAAGGCACCAATATTGACCGAAGATGAGAGACCCGGCGCTTCATGCGCGACACGCATCACGCGCATCTGCAGCGGTGGAACCACGGCAAAGGTTGCGGCACCCCAGACGACCATCGCAATGGCGGCCCCGTACTCATTACGCGCCAGCCACGGAATGGCGATCATGATGACAATCAGCAGGGTTAAGAAGCCCTTCAGCGTCCCGCTCACGGAACGGTCGGCAAATTTCCCACCCAGATAGTTGCCAATCGAGAAGCCCACGCCAATCAGCACCAGCATTGCGGTAACAAAGAGAGGCGTCGCGTGTGTGATGTCATGCAACACCGGCGAAATGTAGGTGTAAAGGGTGAACATCGCCCCTGCCCCCAGGACGGTGGTGAGCAGCGCGGAGAGCACCTGCGGGCGCATCAGCACCGAAAGCTCTCTGCGCACGTCAGGACGTTCCCCCGCTCTGCCTTTTGGCAAGGAGAAGAACAGCGCCACCATGGCAATCACGCCTAGCCCGGCGGTCGCCAGGAAGGACATACGCCAGCCGATCGCTTCACCCAGCCAGGTCGCCGCAGGCACCCCGCCAATGTTGGCAATCGTCAGGCCCATAAACATGGTTGCCACGGCGCTCGCCTGCTTGTGTTTTGGCACCACGCTTGCCGCCACGACCGACCCCAGCCCAAAGAACGCGCCGTGGTTAAGGCTGGTCAGAATGCGAGACAGCATCAGCGTGGTGTAGTCCGGCGCAATGGCGGAAAGCACGTTGCCCAGGGTGAAAATCGCCATCAGGAAAATCAGCGCATTGCGGCGCGCGCGGTGCGAAAGGAGAAGCGTCATCAGCGGCGCGCCTACCATCACGCCGATTGCGTAGGCGCTGATTAACATGCCTGCAGCAGGGATCGAGACGTCCACGCCCCGGGCAATAACAGGCAGTAACCCCATCGGGGAGAATTCAGTGGTGCCAATCCCAAAAGCGCCAATCGCCAGGGCCAGCAGGGGAAAATTGATTTTCATGCGTCAACTCCGGATGCCGTGTCATATGGGGACACAGAACAAAGAAGCCGAAAGCATGACATCAATCACAAAAAATGAGAAGTTAACAAAATGGCAAAAGATTTTTGCATGAGAAGTAACAATTGGGGCGATCGGGAGGGAGAACGCTCTCCCTCCGCGTAAATCAGTGCAGCGCAGCCGTCAGACCGGCAGCGACAATCAGAGCCAGCACAATAACGGTGGTGAACAGCGAAAACTTCAGATCGGAACTCATCAATTTTTCTCCTTTTAATCCCCCCACGAAAAGTGAGCCTGCTCATTTTTGCACAGTTTACGTCAAAAATCTTCCTGGATTTAAACTGATAAACACTTTACCTCTTCCCCTTTTCATCAAGATAGGACAAAATTCCACGCTAAATTTATTAGCGTACCGGCCATTGACCCCCTCCTGACGTCCCGTGTCGTTTTCCCGGCGTGCCGCAACTCAACATTGCGAAATAAGGGTGAGAGAAGGCAAACGTTTACCTTCAAGTTTTTCAGGAGTTTAGGATATGGTCTGGAGTGACATTTAATGGCAACAATTAAAGACGTAGCAAAACGCGCAAACGTTTCCACTACAACCGTATCACATGTTATTAACAAAACCCGCTTCGTGGCGGAAGAGACGCGCAATGCCGTCTGGGCCGCGATCAAAGAGCTGCACTATTCGCCAAGTGCGGTTGCGCGAAGCCTCAAGGTTAATCACACCAAATCTATTGGATTGCTGGCCACCAGCAGTGAAGCGGCCTATTTTGCCGAGATCATTGAAGCGGTTGAGAAAAACTGCTTCCAGAAAGGCTATACCCTGATTCTGGGCAACGCGTGGAACAGCATTGAAAAACAGCGCGCCTACCTGTCGATGATGGCGCAAAAGCGCGTTGATGGCCTGCTGGTGATGTGTTCCGAGTATCCGGAGTCCGTGCTGTCCATGCTCGAAGAGTATCGCCATATTCCGATGGTGGTGATGGACTGGGGCGAAGCGCGCGCGGACTTCACCGATTCCGTTATCGATAACGCCTTTGAAGGCGGCTATATGGCCGGTCGTTACCTGATCGAACGCGGTCACCGCGAGATTGGCGTGATCCCGGGTCCGCTGGAGCGCAACACCGGCGCGGGCCGTCTGGCCGGCTTCATGAAAGCAATGGAAGAAGCGCTGATCAACGTGCCGGAAAACTGGATCGTGCAGGGCGACTTTGAGCCGGAGTCGGGCTACCGCGCTATGCAGCAGATCGTCTCCCAGCAGCATCGTCCGACCGCCGTATTCTGCGGGGGCGACATCATGGCGATGGGCGCGCTCTGCGCCGCCGATGAGCTGGGCCTGCGCGTACCGCAGGATATTTCCGTGATCGGGTATGATAACGTGCGTAACGCGCGCTACTTTACGCCAGCGTTGACCACCATTCACCAGCCGAAAGATTCGCTGGGCGAAACGGCCTTCAATATGCTGATGGACAGGATCGTCAACAAGCGCGAAGAGTCGCAGTCCATTGAAGTTCACCCGCGCCTTATCGAACGCCGTTCCGTTGCGGATGGTCCGTTCCGCGACTACCGTCGTTAATCGCTCTACGGGGCCAGCTACGCTGGCTCCCGTAACCACTCTCGGTTGAGCGTTTCGCTGTCTCCCAGATAATCCAGAAGCCAGTCCATGGCGGGTGAGACGTCATTTTGCTGCCAGGTGAGGCAGCAGGCCGCATCCGGGAAGGGATTCTCCAGCGTCAGTTCAACCCATTCTCCGGTATCGATTTTTGGGCGCGCAAAGTGCACGGGCACCATCGCGACGCACAGCCCGGCGCTGAGGCACGTCGCCGACGATTCCCAGTCAGGGGCCACCACCCGCCGCTGGTTATCCAGAAGCCAGGTGATACGCTTGGGCAATGAACGGGAGGTATCCTCCAGCACCAGTGAAGGCCAGTTGCGTAGCGTATCGTCGCTCAACGGCCCTTCCATTGCCGCCAGCGGATGATCGCGTGCCACCACGCACTTCCAGCTCAGCATGCCCATATCGCGAAAGGCGTAACGTCCCCCGACCGGGATCGCCTGCGTGGCCCCAATCGCCATCTCTGCCCTGCCGTCCGCCAGCGCATCCCAGACGCCGTTGAACACCTCCTGCGAGACCCGCAGCTCGACGTCAGAAAAATGCCGATAGAAATCGACGATCATTTGCCGGGTGCGTTCCGGCTTAACGATATTATCCACCGCGATGGAAAGATGCCCCCGCCAGCCGTTGGCGATCTGCTGACACTGTTCGCGGGTGATCTGCATTTTTTTGATAACAGAACGCCCTTCCTTCAAAAACCACGCGCCTGCGGGTGTTAATTCCACATCACGGTGGCGCCGCTCAAACAGCGGCACCGCCAGCCACTCTTCGAGCTGACGCACGGTGTAGCTGATAGCCGAAGGGACGCGGTGCAGCTCCTGCGCCGCACCGCTAAAGCTGCCGTTACGCGCGACAGCATCGACCACTTCAAGAGAATAATCTGACCACATTTTCTGCCTGCAAAATTTTTGAATGCACCCGCCAAATATTAGCGTTTCACAAGCGGCTTTGCACTCCCTACACTCAGCGCCAACGTACACCTGCCTCCTTAAGGAGAATAAAATAATGCAACCCAGGAAAGGTTTTTTAGTCTGGCTCGGCGGCTTAAGCGTGCTGGGCTTTTTGGCCACCGATATGTACCTGCCGGCTTTCGCCGCTATGCAGGAAGATCTGCAGACGCCTGCCGCAGCCATCAGCGCCAGCCTGAGTTTGTTCCTCGCCGGTTTTGCTTTCGCACAGCTGCTCTGGGGACCGCTCTCGGATCGCTTTGGTCGTAAACCGGTATTGCTGCTGGGTCTGGCCATTTTTGCCGTTGGCTGTCTGGGGATGCTATGGGTACGCGACGCCACCTGGCTGCTGGTGCTGCGCTTTATTCAGGCCGTGGGCGTCTGTGCCGCTGCCGTCACCTGGCAGGCGCTGGTTACCGACTACTACCCGGCTAACCGCACAAACCGTATTTTCGCCACCATTATGCCGCTCGTGGGACTCTCGCCAGCCCTTGCTCCGCTGCTGGGCAGCTGGATCCTCGCGCATTTTGACTGGCAGGCCATTTTTGCCACGCTGTTTGCCATCACGCTGGTACTAATGCTGCCGGCGTTTGCCCTCAAGCCCGCGCATAAAAAAGAGGCGCATGCTGACGCGAAGCCAATCACCTTCACTTCCCTGCTCGGCACCAAAGCGTATCGCGGCAATGTCCTGATCTATGCCGCCTGCTCGGCGAGCTTCTTCGCGTGGCTCACCGGCTCGCCGTTTATTCTGCACGATATGGGATACAGCCCGGCAGCCATCGGGCTGAGCTACGTTCCGCAGACCATCGCGTTCCTGGTGGGCGGATACGGCTGTCGCGCAGCGCTGCAAAAGTGGGAAGGTCAGCAGATGCTGCCATGGCTGCTGGTGCTGTATGCCCTGAGCGTTATCGGGACCTGGGCCGTTGGCTTTATTCCGGGCGCCGGTCTGGCTGAAATTTTGATTCCATTCTGCGTGATGGCCGTCGCGAACGGGGCGATTTACCCTATCGTCGTAGCGCAGGCGCTCCGTCCGTTCCCGCAGGCGACAGGACGCGCCGCCGCGCTGCAGAACACCCTGCAGCTGGGTTTGTGCTTCCTGGCAAGCCTGGTGGTCTCCGCGCTGATTGCTACGCCGCTTCTGACCACCACCAGCGTGATGCTGGTGACCGTTGCGCTGGCGGTAATAGGCTATCGCATGCAGGCCTCCGCGCAGCGTGAGCAGGATAACCGCGCTCAGGTTGAAACGTCACATGCGTAATTGCGCCAGAAATCATGTTAATTTTCAGTGATTAGGTTGCTAAGAATTTTCTATTGAATCACCAAATTTTGAGGCCTATACTAAATTTGGTTCGATTAAATACGATAAATATTAAGCGTTAACGGGAGCCGGAGTGCTCCCGTTTTACCATGGAAGGCATTTTCGGCAAGGGTTATCTCCCTTCCTCTGTTCTACGTCGGATACTAGCCTCGCGGTATTTACCGTGAGATTTCTCACAAACCAAAAAAGCGTCTACGCTGTTTTAAGGTTCTGATCACAGTAGGGTGATGGAGAAGCTATGAGTTCATCGTGTATAGAAGAAGTCAGCGTTCCGGACGATAACTGGTCCCGGATCGTCAGTGAACTGTTGGGTCGTGCAGGCATCACTATCAACGGATCTTCGCCATCCGATCCCCAGGTCAAACATCCCGACTTTTTTAAACGCGTGTTGCGTGAGGGATCGTTAGGACTGGGAGAAAGCTATATGGACGGCTGGTGGGAGTGCGAACGGCTGGATATCTTTTTCGCCAGCGTTTTGCGTGCCGGTCTGGAAAATCAACTCCCCCGCAACCTGAAAGACACCCTGCGTGTCGCCTCTGCCCGACTGTTTAATCTGCAAAGTAAAAAACGCGCGTGGATCGTCGGCAAAGAACACTACGATCTTGGCAACGACCTGTTCAACCGCATGCTTGACCCTTTCATGCAGTACTCCTGCGCCTACTGGAAAGACGCGTCGACGCTTGAAGAGGCTCAGCAGGCTAAGCTGCGTCTGATTAGCGAGAAACTGCAGCTACAGCCCGGTATGCGCGTGCTGGATATCGGCTGCGGCTGGGGCGGGCTGGCGTACTTTATGGCGAAGCACTATGGCGTCAGCGTGGTCGGCGTCACGATTTCAGCGGAACAGCAAAAAATGGCGCGGGAACGCTGCCAGGGTCTAGATGTGGATATCCGGCTGCAGGATTACCGTGACCTGAACGAACAGTTCGATCGTATCGTTTCCGTGGGTATGTTCGAGCACGTTGGGCCGAAAAACTACGACACCTACTTTGAGGTGGTGGATCGTAATTTAAAGCCGGACGGCATCTTCCTGCTGCACACTATCGGCTCTAAGCGGACCGACAATAACGTTGACCCGTGGATCAACAAATACATCTTTCCGAACGGCTGTTTACCGTCCGTTCGCCAGATTGCCAACGCCAGTGAATCCCATTTCGTTATGGAGGACTGGCATAACTTTGGCGCCGATTACGACACCACGCTGATGGCATGGCATGCGCGTTTTCAGGAGGCCTGGCCAGAGATTGCGGACAACTATTCTGAACGATTCAAACGGATGTTTAGCTATTATCTGAATGCCTGTGCGGGCGCGTTTCGCGCGCGGGATATTCAGCTCTGGCAGGTGGTTTTCAGCCGTGGGATTGAACACGGATTGCGTGTCGCACGCTAAAAAATAACCCCGGAAATCCGGGGTTGTTTTTTATTCTTCTTCGACGGCCTTTATTATTGCGGCTTCTTTTGCTGCCAGCACGCGTTCAACCGTATCGACCACCGCCTGGGTTTGCGGATCGATTTCGATATTCACGCGATGCCCCAGTTTTTTCGTACCCAGCGTGGTGCGCTGCAGCGTTTCAGGAATTAAGTGTACGCAAAAACGCGTTGGCGTTACTTCCCCCACCGTCAGGCTAATCCCATCGATGCCAATAAATCCTTTATAGAGGATGTATTTCATTAATGAAGGATCCTGCATTTTGAACCAGATTTGACGGTTATTTTCCGAGGTGACGATTTTCGCCACTTCCGCGGTGGTCATGATGTGCCCGGACATCAGATGGCCGCCAATCTCATCGCTGAACTTCGCCGCCCGCTCAACGTTGACGGTATCCCCCACCGCCAGCTCGCCCAGGTTGGTGATGCGCAGCGTCTCTTTCATTAAATCAAAGCTGATCTGGCTGCCGTTAATTTCGGTTACTGTCAGGCAGCAGCCGTTGTGGGCAATCGACGCGCCGGTTTCGATGCCCTCAAGCATATATTCCGGCAGCTCGACAACATGAGTACGGAAATTAGGTTTTTCATCAATGGACACCACTTTGGCGGTGCCCTGCACAATACCAGTAAACATGCTTACAACTCCTGTTTTTTCCGGACGGTGGTGACACCGTTTAATCCCACCACAATAACAGTTGGAAAAACAGGTTGCCAGCGGAGCGCATTTACTGGCGATTTTTTCACTAGATAAATAGCTAAAGCCCGCTACAATAGCTGGCACCCCCCTGCATTTTCTTCTTGCTGCCCGTTTCGGCGGCTTTTTTAGTCTCTCAAATAACTACAAAATAAAGGTGTTCACGTGCAGAAGTACATGAATGAAGCGCGCCAGTTATTGGCACTGGCTATACCAGTGATCATCGCGCAAGTGGCCCAGACCGCAATGGGATTTGTGGATACGGTAATGGCAGGTGGCTACAGCGCCACCGATATGGCGGCCGTGGCTATCGGCACGTCAATCTGGCTTCCGGCCATCCTGTTCGGCCACGGTCTGCTGCTCGCGCTCACGCCTGTTATCGCTCAGCTCAACGGCTCGGGGCGTCGCGAACGCATTGCCCATCAGGTCCGTCAGGGCTTCTGGCTGGCAGGGTTTGTCTCCGTGCTGATTATGGTCGTGCTCTGGAACGCGGGCCATATCATTCGCGCTATGCATAATATTGACCCGGCACTGGCTGATAAAGCCGTGGGCTATCTGCGTGCCCTGCTCTGGGGTGCGCCTGGCTACCTCTTTTTCCAGGTGGCGCGTAACCAGTGTGAAGGCCTGGCGAAAACCAAGCCTGGGATGGTGATGGGCTTTATTGGTTTGCTGGTTAATATTCCGGTTAACTATGTCTTTATTTACGGCCACTTCGGGATGCCGGAGCTTGGCGGCGTCGGCTGCGGCGTGGCGACGGCTGCCGTTTACTGGGTGATGTTCTTCTCCATGCTCACCTTCGTGAAGCGCGCCCGTTCAATGCGCGATATTCGTAACGAGAACAGATTTAGCACCCCGGACTGGAACATCATGACCCGTCTGGTGCAGTTAGGGTTACCGATTGCCCTGGCACTGTTCTTTGAGGTAACCCTGTTTGCCGTGGTTGCCCTGCTGGTCTCCCCGTTGGGTATCGTGAACGTGGCCGGGCACCAGATTGCGCTGAACTTCAGTTCCCTGATGTTCGTCCTGCCGATGTCGCTGGCGGCGGCAGTGACCATTCGCGTGGGCTTCCGCCTGGGACAAGGCTCTACGCTGGATGCGCAAACGGCCGCCCGGACCGGGCTGGGAGTCGGCGTCTGCATGGCCATCTGCACGGCGCTTTTTACCGTTGCGCTGCGCGAGCAGATTGCCCTGCTCTATAACGACAGTCCGGAAGTGGTCGCGCTGGCCTCGCACCTGATGCTGCTGGCCGCTATATACCAGATCTCGGACTCCATCCAGGTAATTGGCAGCGGCGTGCTGCGCGGATATAAAGACACGCGTTCGATCTTCTTTATCACCTTCATCGCCTACTGGGTGCTGGGACTGCCGACTGGCTACATACTTGCCCTGACCGATCTGGTGGTTGAACGCATGGGTCCGGCTGGGTTCTGGATGGGCTTTATCATCGGCCTGACGTCGGCGGCGATTATGATGATGATGCGAATGCGCTTCCTGCAGCGCCAGCCGTCAACGGTCATTTTGCAACGCGCTGCACGTTAAATACGCAGTAGCCGCCAGCCGGCGGCTACTTTCTCTTCACTTTGCGCGGTAATAAAGCAATCGCGTGAAATCAGAGAGAAAAATGCATTTTCCCTCTTGCCTCATTGGGGCTGTGCCGCTAATATTCGTCCCCGTTGTCACCGACAACACGTTGCGTTCATAGCTCAGTTGGTTAGAGCACCACCTTGACATGGTGGGGGTCGTTGGTTCGAGTCCAATTGAACGCACCATTATGCGTCCGTAGCTCAGTTGGTTAGAGCACCACCTTGACATGGTGGGGGTCGGTGGTTCGAGTCCACTCGGACGCACCATTTCAGTCCTGAAATGGTGCAAATCCTCTTCTGATATCCTGAATTTTCCTAATCCCTCATTTTCATTACTGTTCTCCTGCTACGCTTTCCTCATGGAAAAAAGAGAGGAAAACCGTCGATGAAGAAAATCGCCATTATCGGTTCCGGCCCTACAGGGATTTACACCTTTTACGCACTGCTTAAAAACCCCCAGCCGCTTTCGGTCTCCGTCTTTGAACAGGCTGAGGAAGCGGGCGTGGGTATGCCCTACAACGACGACGATAACTCTCGTCTGATGCTGGCGAACATCGCCAGCATTGAAATCCCGCCACTGTTTATGACCTATCTCGACTGGCTCAAGGGCCAGAGCGACGCCCATCTGGCGCGTTTTAACGTTGATAAAGCCCGTTTGCATGACAGGCAGTTCCTGCCCCGGATCCTGCTCGGTGAGTATTTTCGCGACAGCTTTCGCTCAATCGTTGAAGAGGCTAAAAAGCGGGGGTTTCAGGTTGATATCCATGAATCCGCCCGCGTGACCGACATCATGCCCTCGGAGGTCGGCGTCACGCTTGCAGTCAACGACAGTGCCTTTCCTGAACGCTTTGACCTTGCGGTTATCGCCACCGGACACGTCTGGCCAGACGAAGACGAAGCCACCCGCGCGTTCTTCCCAAGCCCGTGGTCCGGGCTGATGGACGCCAGCATTCCTCCGTGCCGCGTTGGTATCATGGGAACATCGCTAAGCGGTCTCGACGCGGCCATGGCGGTAGTGATGCAGCACGGTGCGTTTCGCGACGATAAATTCGTGCTGGATAAAGGCAGCGAGGCATTAAACATTGTCCTGATGTCCCGAACGGGCATTCTGCCTGAAGCCGATTTTTACTGCCCTATCCCTTACGAACCATTATCGGTATTAACCGAACGCGCGGCTGAAAGCGAGATTGCCAAAGGAGCGGATGGCCTGCTTGACCGCATCTTCGCCCTGATGGTGAAAGAGCTTCAGCTCGCTGACCCGGCGTGGTGTGAGAAAATGTCTCTGCACAGGCTGACTGCGGACAGCATTCGCGAGGCCTGGTTTGAGGATCGTAAACGGCACGGCCCCTTTACCTGGGCGCAAGAGAATCTCAACGAGGTTGAGCGGAACAAACGCGAACGGCGCACCGTGGCCTGGCGCTATACCGTGCTTCGGCTGCATGAGGTGGTTCAGGAGATCGTGCCCCATCTTAGCGAACGAGACGCGAAACGCTTCAAGCAGGGGCTGGCCCGGGTATTTATCGACAACTACGCGGCCATTCCTCCGCAGTCTATCCGCAGGCTTCTTGCACTTCGCGAAGCCGGCATCATTAGCGTGGCTGCGCTCGGCGACGATTACACGCTTGACGTTGGCAGCGACCGGACGGTGATAACCACTCAAGAGAGGGTTTACCGTTTCGACGTGTTTATTGACGCGCGCGGACAAAAGCCGCTCAAAACGAAAGATCTGCCCTTCCCGACGCTGCGCAGACAGCTGGAAACAACGGGCGAAGAGATACCCGACATCGGTGAGGATTACACCTTAAAAGCGCCTGACACCGTTCGCGGACGCATCGCCTTCGGCGCGATACCGTGGCTGATGCACGATCGTCCCTTCGTTCAGGGGCTGGCGGAGTGCGCTGAGATTGCAGAGGCGATGGCGAAGGCGGCAGAAAAACCCGCGTCGGGGTTACGGCGAAGATTGCCGTACAGCGAGAACTGACAGGGCTTCCATGCCCTGCTGGTGCTGATTACTCGAAGTAGACTTCCGGGTTTTCAGACAGGGAGACGAAGGTTTTCGTCGCTTTATCCAGCGCAAGTATTTTGCCGCTTTCAATGTCGTACACCCAGCCGTGCAGGCGGATGGAGTTATTGCGCAGGCCCACCGCAACGGACGGATGGGTCTTAATGTTGCTCAGCTGCGCAAACACGTTCTCCTGCACCATCGCATTGACCTTATCGATCGGCTTATCCCAGGTTTTCTTCTCCACCACGGCTTTTGCCGCGTCGGAATAGCGCAGCCAGTGCGACACAGCCGGCATGGGCTCCAGATTCGCGTTATCGGCAATCGCCTTCATCGCCCCGCAGTTGGAGTGTCCGCAAATCACGATATCCGTGACGCCCAGTGCCACAACGGCGTATTCGATAGTGGCAGACACGCCGCCAGGCTCCGGCCCGAAAGGCGGCACGATGTTGCCAGCATTACGAATGACAAAGAGTTGTCCCGGCTCTTGCTGGGTGACCAGCTCCGGGACCAGGCGGCTGTCGGAGCAAGAGATGAACAGCGCTTTGGGATTCTGGCTGGACGCTAAACTGCGGAAGAGTTCTTTACGTTGCGGGAAAATCTCTTTTTGAAAGCTGAGAAAACCTTCAATGATATGTTGCATAGCAATGTCTCTTTTATCTGTTTTAGTTTAGGCATGATCGAGATCACACTCGTAAAGTTTACCCATCGTGGTTTACTTCAGACAAGCAATATATTTCTGGCCCGACCGCTGCACGATCTCGTCCGCACTGGCCTGGATGTTCTGCCCCTCGAACGCGCCGTACAGGCGTGCAAACGTTTTGCCTTCCAGATGACTGACAACAGACGCCACGGTGCGAGCCGGCAGCGGAAGATAATTCGGATAGCTCCACATAAACGAAACAGCGTCTTTGCCGGGCGTGACCTGCAGGATATCCCCCACCAGCAATACCCCTTCCCCCTCCTGCCAGTGCAGTACCGTTCCGCCGGCAAAATGCCCGCCGAGACGCAGCAGGGTGAGCGACGGGAAAACCTCCAGCACATCCCCCTGCCAGAAATGAATGGCCGGGCTGCCGCGCATGACCCACTCCCTGTCGCTGGCGTGCAGATATACCGGCGCATCAAACGCCACGGCCCACTCCTGCATGGTGGTGTAATAGTGCGGGTGCGAAATCGCAATCGCGCTGATGCCGCCGAGCGCGGTGATGAGCGTTTTAGTGGCGGGGTCGAGGTTGGCAATACAGTCCCAGAGAATATTGCCGTGGGGCGTTTGCATGAGCAGCGCCCGCTGGTTGATAGCAAACGCGGGGACCGTTTTAATAGCGAACAGCCGCGGCTCCAGCTGCTGCCATTTGTTGGTATGCGTGGCGGTTACGGTGTCGAAATCCGTCCATGCCTGGCCCGAAGCAGGCACGTACTGGCGTTCATCCTCGCAAATCGGGCACCTGTCCGGCTGGGCGTCATAGGCGGTTCCGCAGGTTTTACAGAGTGTAATCATGGGCTCTCCTCAGCAATAAAGCACTGAGTATGGCAGGGATTATCGTTATGTGCTGCGAGGTACATTGCCGGCTTTTTTTGCCCTATACTGTGCCAGAATCACATACTGAACAGAGCAGGTGCCACATGGAAATTGATCTCGATAACTTAGTCTTTAACGGTCTGGATGAAGCCGAAGAGCGTAATGCGGAACGTCTGGACGATGCGGATAAAAAAGCGCAGGCGATTGTCGCCGACGACGACTGCGGCGATGCCTGCAAGATCTGATAAAAAAGCACCGGGAAACCGGTGCTTTTTTTGTGTTACTTTTTGAGCCCGTCAATGGCTGCCTGCGCGCAGGCTTCATCAAGATGACCGCCCGGCGCTCCGCCGATACCGATCGCCCCGATCGTCTCATCGCCCTCTTTCACCGGCAGGCCACCCGCCAGCAGCAGGAAGCCTGGAATGTCACGCATGTTTTGCGCACCGGCGTTGCTCTGCGCCGCTTCCATCACTTTGCCTGACGCATTCTTTGCGCTGAGCGCCGTCCAGGCTTTCATCTCACTGGCTTTAACCGTGTGCGGGCCGGCATTGTCCGTGCGCTGTACCGCTTTTACCACGCCTGCACGGTCAACCACGGTGACCGTCACCTGATAATTTTTTGCCGTACACGCCTGAATAGCGGACGTCGCCAGCGCGTTCGCCTGGGCCAGTGAGAGATTCTTTTGACTCAACGTATCGGCCTGCGCCGCCAGGCTCAGGCTACCTGCGGCCAGTGCCGCAACTATCATTAATTTTTCATCGCACGTCCTCGCGTGTTGGTAGACAGAGCAGAGGTTACTCAGCCGCGCGATAAAAGGTAATTCGGTTGATTACGCACTCATCCTGGTAGTTATACGGATTGCAATTTGTCGTATTCCCGGATCGCCTGGACCAGGCTGCTGACGCCAAGCTTGGTAAACGCCGCCGCGCGGTGCGCTTCCACCGTTCGCGGCGAGAGGTTCAGCCGTGCAGCCGCCTCCTTGTTGCTGAGCCCTTTCATCAGTTCGCCCAGCACTTCATGTTCCCGGGCGGTCAGCTGTGCGAAACGCGCCTTAACCCGGGACGTTTCCTGCCAGTCGGCAAAGCGGCGCTGGCTTTCTCCGAAGGCCTGACCCACCGTTTCGATAAGCTTGTCGGCATCCAGCGGCTTGGTGAAAAACTCAAAGACGCCGTTATGGAATGCCCGACGGCAGGCGTCAACGGTGCCGTGTCCGGTCATGATAATCACCGGCAGCAGGGGCCAGGGCCAGCTGCCCTCCTCCAGCCAGGCGAGTCCGCCTTTGCCCGGCATGCGCATGTCCAGCAGCATACAGCCCACCAGCGCCGTATCCCCGGCATGGGTAGCGATAAAGGCATCGACGCTTTCAAACGTTTTTACCGGCCAGCCCATCCCCGAAAGCAAAAACGCCATCGACTCTCTGATGGATTCATCATCATCAATCAGCCAGACTGTTTTATCCATGCTTCGCCTCCTTTCCGTGCGCCAGCTGTAGTCGGATCTGCGCCCCGCCCTGTGGGGCGGTACCCAGCGTAATCGAGCCGTTCATACGCGTCATCAATGACTCCGTTAAGGTCATCCCCAGACCGATACCCACTTCTCTGCCGCTGTAAAACGGCATGAAGGCATTCTGTAACGCCTCGGGGCTAAAGCCCGGGCCGCCGTCGGTGACGACGATCAGGACGCCGCTCTCGTTCTTTTGACTCTCAATTTTTACCCAACCGGCAGTGTCCGGCTGCTGGGCCTGAATGGCGTTGCTGAGCAGGTTATGCAGCACCTGTTCCAGCCAGAGAGGGTCAGCCAGCACCGTCGTTGCTTCCGGGGCAAACGCATGGCTGACCATAATATGTTCGGCCCTGCGCTCGTGCTCCAGCAGGTTCACCACCTGCAGCCAGCAGTGCACCAGATCGGTTTCCCGCAGGATCACCTTCTCCTGCACAACGTGCTCGCGAAAACGGGTCAGCAAGGCGCTAATACGCTGCGTTTGCGTCAGTGCGGCCGCCAGCGCTTGCGACACGGCCTGCCCATTGTCCTGCTGCAGCTGGCGCTGCGCGCCCTGGATCCACGTCTGCGCCGCGGTAAGGGGCTGGTTTATCTCATGCACAATTCCAGCGGTGATCTCCCCCAGGGTATTAAGCCTGGCGTGCTGGTAATAGAGCGCCCTTTGCTCGGCCTCTTTCCGCGCTTTACGCTGCCAGAGCACCACGCTCGCCAGCGCAACCACAATCCCCCATGCAATGAAAAGTAAGGGATAAATAAACGCGTTAACGCCGAGCCAGGCCGGCTGTGAATCGGCCTCCAGCGTAAAAGGTTGAGTATGCTGCGGGAAGGTGCGTTGCCAGTGCCAGAAAGCATCAGGCGCCTGCTCGTCGCCGTTCGGCTTAAAGCGGATCCCGAGGTGATTGAAAGGATGATGGGCGTTCAGGATCGGGCCGAGGTCTACCAGCACGCGGATTTGACGCCAGGGGTTGTAAAGCCAGTACTGCACCGCGTGGGCAGGCTCAACCCGCGGCGCATTAAGCGCCCGTCCGGTGGTTTTTTCCAGGGCAAGCAGCTGGGGGAATTTTTTGCGCAGGGCGGCAATATCTTCATCGCCGTTCAGAAGCGGCAGTACAGATTCATTTTGCGTCAGTACCGCGCTTAGTTCAGCAAAGAGTGCCGCGAACTCGCGATCGCGCTCCCAGAACTGGCGGCGGATTTGTTCGGCGTAGAGCAGCACGCCGCTGATGAGGCAGACTATCGTCCAGGCAATAATACCGCGCTTGAGAAAAGGGTTCTTCATTCCGTTAACTGAGCAGACTCAACCGTCCGTCGACATTAACAGCTATCCGGGGTCAGAACAAAATCCAGCACACCTCGTTCCAGTACATTTCGCGCGTGCGGCGCAATTCAGCGTGACGTTTTATCATGGAACCACTCCGGGTCAATGTTGGCTACGTCTACGCCATACAGGCTGGCGACAGGCAGGATTGACTCAAGAACACGTTGCGCGCTGTTCTCCGCATTCACTGGTCGGGTCGCAAAAAACCGCCGTAACGTGCTGATCCATTTTTTCATTGTCTCAACCTCTCTCGCTTAACCTGTCCTCAGTTAAACACCCAATTTCCACCCAAGGGAAATACCAAAATCCACTGTCGATGTGCAGGATTTGCAAATAGCGCCCCGTTCTTTTCACTCTTCATTAACACCTTGTTCACTAATGCTTTTTTGCTAATAACAAAGAACGATTTCTTATTTGGCGATAGCTTTCGCTTATGGGAGCGTAGCGGGGTAAAACAAAAACAACGGGATGGCGAATGACTATGGCAGCAAATATGAAAGGGTTTACAAAACGGACACTGGTTCTGGGATTGCTGGCGGCCGGGAGCCTGCTTTCAGCGCAGGCGCAGGCCGATCAGCTGGCGGATATTAAGGCCGCAGGGGTGGTAAAAGTGGCCACCTTTGACGCCAACCCGCCGTTTGGCTCCATTGATGCCAAAACGCACGAGATCGTGGGCTACGACGTGGATTTCGCCAACGCGCTGGCAAAATCGCTCGGCGTGAAGCTTGAACTGGTTGCCACCAATCCGGCCAACCGCATTCCGCTGCTGCAGTCCGGCAAAGCGGACCTGATCGTGGCGGATATCACCATCACGCCAGAACGCGCGCAGGTGATTGACTTCTCGACGCCTTACTTTGTCACCGGCCAGCAGTTCCTGGTTCCGGTAAAATCCCCGGACAAGCTTGATGACTACAGCCGGGCGCGTATTGGCGCGGTAAAAGGCACAACGGGTGAACAGGCGCTGCACCAGCGTTTCCCGCAGTCCCGCGTGCTCTCGTATGACGACATTCCGCTGGCGCTGACGGCGCTGCGCAACGGCAACGTGCAGGCCATTACCCAGGACAGCACCATTCTGGCCGGTCTGCTGGCGCAGGCGCCGGACAAAGCGAACTTCAAAATTCTGCCCGACCTGCTGAGCAAAGAAGAGATTGGCGTCGGGGTGAAAAAAGGTGAAACGGCGCTGCTGAAAGCCGTCAACGATGAGCTGGTCAATCTTGAGAAGAACGGCCAGGCGGCAAAAATCTACGACGTCTGGTTTGGTCCAGGCACCCCTGCCCCACAGCCTCGCGCCTTTAAAATAGAAGCTAAGTAATATGCTCTCAGGTTTATTTTCACACTCCGCGGCCGGTGCCGCGGATTTTTCACATCTGGAACAGGCCAGCGTCGAGTTTCGTCATGTGGACAAACGCTACGGTGACCATCAGGTTTTAAACGACATTAACCTCACCATTACGCCCGGTGAAGTGGTGGCCATCCTCGGCCCTTCGGGCTCCGGTAAATCCACCCTGATTCGTCTTATCAACCAGCTTGAAACCCTGAGCGGCGGGGAGATTCTGGTCGACAACAAGCCTACCGGCAAACTTTCCGGTACCGGACTGCGCCAGCTGCGAAGCCGCGTGGGGTTTGTGTTCCAGCAGTTCAATCTTTACGCCCATCTTACCGCCAGCCAGAACATCACCCTGGCGCTGGAGCACGTTCACGGCTGGAAGCCGCAACCGGCCCGGGAGCGCGCGCTGGCCCTGCTGGAGAAGGTCGGGATGCTGGAAAAAGCCCACCATTTCCCGGCAGAACTTTCCGGTGGACAGCAGCAGCGCGTGGCGATTGCCCGCGCCCTGGCCTCTTCACCACAGATAATCCTCTTTGATGAACCCACCTCCGCGCTGGATCCGGAGATGATTGGCGAAGTGCTGTTTGTGATGAAAGCCCTCGCCCACAGCGGGATCACGATGATTGTGGTGACCCATGAGATGCAGTTCGCCCGGGAAATTGCTGACCGGGTCGTCTTTATCGACGGGGGACAAATTCTGGAAGTTGCGCCGCCGGCGCAATTTTTCAGTCGGCCCTCGCATCCGCGCGCGCAGCGGTTCCTGCAAAAGGTGCTGAACCCGCTGCATCAGGAGCATCTGTAATGCCCGCGCTCGACTGGCAGGGGGTACTGACCGGACAGCCTCTGCAGTGGATCTTCTCCGGATTTCTCACCACCCTGTGGGTGACGCTTGCGGGGGTTATGCTGGCCAGCCTGCTCGCACTGCTCTTTATGCTCCTGCGCCTTGCCGGCGGACGCGTCGGGAACGCGGTCGTCAGCGGCTGGGTATCTTTGTTTCGCAATACCCCGCTGCTGGTCCAGCTGCTGTTCTGGTATTTTGCCGCCTGGAACGGACTGCCGCAGGCGTTTCGCGACGCGGTGAACGCGGATCACAGCTGGTCAATTCTGCCCGGCGACGTCTGGTGGTTTACGCCCGAGTTCCTCTGTTCGGCCTGGGGATTGGGCGTTTTTACCTCGGCGTTTTTAATCGAAGAAGTGGAATCGGGATTGCGTTCTGTTCCGGCCGGGCAGCGCGAGGCGGCGCTCGCCCAGGGTTTCTCCGCGTGGCGCCTGTTTCGTTACATCCTTCTGCCGCAGGGGCTGGCCAACGCCTGGCAGCCCGTTGTGGGGCAGTATCTTAATCTGATGAAGCTCTCTTCGCTCGCCAGCGGGATTGGCTTCGCCGAACTGACCTATCAGGTCAGGCAGATTGAAAGCTATAACGCGCACGCGCTGGAGGCATTTACCCTCGGCACCGCACTCTATCTCCTGACCGGTCTGGCGATGGGGATGGTGCTGGTGCGCATCGGACCTCAAGCGAAACGTAAGCGCCCGATCGTCGTCACCTCAGGGAGTGAGAAACATGATTGCCGGACTTAATGTCATCACCGATAACCTCGACTATCTGCTGTGGGGACGCGCGGCAGCCGGTGAACCGGGTGGCGTATTGCTCTCGTTGATGATGGCGGCTGGCGCAGCGGTCATCGCCCTGCCCGGTGGAGTCGCGCTCGCGTGTCTGTCCTGGCGCTATACCGGGTTCGTGCGAAAAACCCTCTTTTTATGGGCAGAGCTGATTCGCGGTATCCCGCTTATCTTCGTGATTTTCTGGATGTGGTATCTTCTGCCGCTCATCACCGGAGGCGACCTGCCGGGGGCGCTGACCGTCACGCTGGCCCTGGCCTGGTTTACGGCGGCAACCGTCATGCACTCGGTGCTGGCCGGGCTTAACGCGCTGCCGTCCGGGCAGTACGAGGCCGCGCTGTCGCAGGGATTCAGCACCCAGCAAACGTTGTGGCGCGTGCTGCTGCCACAGGCGCTGAGGAATATTCTGCCGTCGCTGGTGGGGATTTTTATCAGCCTGCTGAAGGATACGTCGCTGGCGTTTATCGTGAACGTTCCTGAACTGACCACGGTGGCGGGACAGGTCAACAACCGGGTGCAAATCTACCCGGCGGCCATTTTTATCTTTACGGGCGTGGTCTACTACCTGCTCTGCTGTTCGCTCGAGCAGCTTGCGAAGCGCTGGCGCATTACCCGGCCAGCGCTTTAACCACCGTTTCCATCGCTTCGGTTGTCAATTCACTGCGCTTAACGCGCTGGTTCGCCAGCGCGGTACGCAGCACCCCGGCAATGACAATATGCTTTGGCTCCTGCCCTAAATCACGCATCTCAAGCACGACCTTCCCGACCACCCGGCACATCTCCTGATACAGCGCTTCATCTTTGGTCACGTTACCCATCGTCATCACTCCATTGCCTTTTAAACGTTGAGCTTAAATGATTCTCCTGCCGGATACAAAAAAGAAGCCCGGCGAGTTCCTCGCCGGGCTTCATCTGTAAAATCAGCTAATTAGTTGTTTACTGGGATGACCGCGCCTTTGTACTTGGTGCGGATCCAGTCCTGAATCTCTTTGGAGTGCAGCACGTTCACCAGCGCGACGATGTCTTTCTTCTTCTCGTCACCGCGATGAACGGTAATGATATTGGCGTACGGGTTGTTTTCACCGCTCTCTACCGCAATCGGGTCGTGAACCGGATCCAGACCGGCGTCTATCGCGTAGTTGGCGTTAATCACCACCGCATCGCCTTCGTTGTTGTTATACATCTGCGGCAGCAGAGACGCTTCAACGTTAGGCGTGAACTTCAGCTTTTTCGGGTTCTCGACGATATCGCTGATGCGCGCGGTCACTTTGTCGATGCCCGGCTTCAGCTTGATCACGCCCTCTTTCTCGAAAATAGAGAGAATGCGCCCCTCTTCAGAAACGGCGTCACGCATGATGATCTTGCCGCCTTCCGGCAGGTCTTTCAGCGACTTGTATTTTTTGGAGTAGATGCCGATGGGCTCAATGTGGATCGCGCCCGCGCTGACAAAATCGTAGTCCTTGTCGCCCGCGTGATCTTTCAGCACGCTGTTCAGGTAAGGGATGTGCTGGAAATAGTTCGCGTCAATGTCATGACCCGCCAGCGCGGTGTTGGGCAGAATGTAGTCCTGGAAAGGTTTGATCTCCAGGTCGATACCCTGCTTCGCCAGAATCGGCTTTGCCTGTTCCAGAATTTCGGCGTGCGGCGTGTTGGACGCGCCCACGGTCAGGGTGTCGGCCCAGGAGGCGAAGCTCAGGGCGCTCAGGGTTGCAGCGGCGATCAGTGTCAGTGTCTTTTTCATGATGTGGTTCCTGTGTGTATTTATTAGCGTTTATCTAACAGAGAAGTAATGGCGTCGCCGCAGAACTGGATAATGAAAACGATGATCAGAATGGTCACCGTTGCCACCAGCGTGACGTCACCATGGTTGCGCTGGAATCCTTCCAGATAAGCCAGATTTCCCAACCCGCCGGCGCCAATCACCCCCGCCATGGCGCTGTAGCTCACCAGCGCAATCAGCGTTACCGTAATACCCGATACCAGTGCAGGTGATGATTCCGGCAGTAAAACCCGAAACACTAACGTGCTCAGTCGCGCGCCCATCGAGCGCGTCGCTTCTATCACGCCTTTATCCACTTCACGCAGGGCGATCTCCACCAGGCGTGCGTAGAACGGTGCCGCGCCTACAATCAGCGCCGGCAGTGCCGCGTTGGCGCCAAGAATGGTGCCGACGACGGTTTTGGTAAACGGGATTAGCAGGACGATCAGAATGATGAACGGAATGGAGCGGAACACGTTCACCACAATCGAAATGACGCTATAGACCGTGCGGTTGTGGAACAATCCGCCGCGCGCGGTTAAAAACAGCGCCAGGCCCAGCACGATACCCAGCACAAAGGTCGCCACGCCGGACAGTGCGGTCATGTACAGCGTCTCCAGCGTCGCCGCCCAGAGCTGATCCCACTTGAGATGCGGAAAGAGATCTTCAGCCATGTTTAATCACCTCGCCTTCAATATCGCTGTGCTTCAGGTCGGCGAGGATATTGTTCAGTTGTTCATCGGATGCCACTACCTGTACCCAGAGCTGACCAAACACGCCGTGGGCGGTTTGCGTCATTTTCCCGTGCAGGATGTTAAACGGCAGGCCGTAGCGCAGGGTAAGCTCACCCACGATCGGTTGATGCGTGCTGTGACCGGTGAAGGTCAGCCTGATAACCGTCCCTTCCAGATCGTTTGCCAGCTCGGTGTTGAAGGTTTCCTCTTCGGCATACTGGCTCACCTGGCGGACAAACTGCTGCGTAATCGGCTGCTGCGGATGGGTAAAGACGCTCAGCACGTCCCCCTCTTCCACCACTTTACCGTTCTCCATCACCGCCACGCGGTCGCAGATTTTGCGCACCACGTGCATCTCGTGCGTGATCAGCACGATGGTCAGCCTGAAGCGTCGGTTAATGTCCAGCAGCAGATCGAGGATCTGATCGGTAGTCTGCGGGTCGAGCGCGGAGGTGGCCTCGTCGCAAAGCAGCACGTCAGGATTATTGGCCAGCGCGCGCGCAATGCCCACGCGCTGCTTTTGCCCGCCGCTCAGCTGTGACGGGTACGCATGCTCGCGGCCTTTCAGGCCGACAAGGTCGATAAGCTCGGCCACGCGGGCCTTAATGTCGGCTTTCGGTACGCCGGCAATTTGCATGGAGAACGCGATATTCTCACTCACCGTACGCGACCACAGCAGGTTGAAGTGCTGGAATACCATGCTGATCTTCAGACGCGCCTGGCGTAAGGCTTCGCCTTTAGCCGCGGAAATGTTCTGCCCGTTGATGGTTACGCTGCCGGTGCTGGGTTTTTCCAGGCCATTGAGCAGGCGAATAAGCGTACTTTTACCTGCCCCGCTGTAACCGATAATCCCGTAAATCTGCCCCTGTGCTATCGTCAAATTGACGTTATCAACGGCCGTGAGTGCCACCTTTCCGTTGTCAAAAACCTTCGAAATATTGCTCAGTACAATCATTCTTATTCGTTATCCGTGCCGCCCGCGGCGGTTTAGCAGTATGGATGTCCAAACGATAGTAAACAGCCGTTATCAGCTTTTAAATGAACAAAAAAGAATGTGTTATTACTTTGGGGAATAAACAGCGGATTTACCGGGTGGGAAGCATTTAGACCAATTTCAGCATTGATTATCTGCCAGATGCATATCTGCTGGCTGACACGCGCAAAAAACGGTCATTTTTGCAGCATTTTACACCAGTATAGCCATCCTCACATCCAGACAACTTTACGTCTTGCTGTCCTGACATCCAAAAACGTCATTTATATTCCTTTCTGTTCTAAAAGGCAGTGAATGGTTCTTTATTGCGAAAATTTCACCGCCCTATCATCCCGTCATGACATCCAGAAAGGAAAACATCATGACGATTTACCACTCCGTCACCGAACTGATTGGCCGTACCCCGCTTATCCAGCTGCACAAGCTTGATACCGGTCCCTGCTCGCTGTTTCTGAAGCTGGAAAACCAGAATCCCGGCGGCTCCATTAAGGATCGGGTGGCGTTGTCGATGATTAACGAAGCGGAGCGTACCGGCCAGCTGCAGCCGGGAGGCACGATTATTGAGGCAACGGCGGGCAATACCGGTCTCGGCCTGGCCCTGATCGCCGCCCAGAAAGGCTACTCGCTGATTCTGGTGGTGCCGGACAAAATGAGTCGCGAGAAAATTTTCCACCTGCGCGCGCTCGGTGCTCAGGTGGTGCTGACCCGCTCCGACGTCAATAAGGGCCATCCCGCCTATTACCAGGATTACGCCCAGCGTCTGGCCAATGAGCTGCCCGGCGCGTTTTACATTGACCAGTTTAATAACGAAGCCAATCCGCTGGCACACCGCACCACTACGGCACCGGAACTGTATGAGCAGCTTGACGGCAGGATCGACGCCATCGTGGTGGGGGTCGGCTCAGGCGGTACGCTGGGTGGCCTGCAGGCGTGGTTCGCCGAGCACTCTCCGCACACGGAGTTTATCCTCGCAGACCCGGCCGGATCCGTACTGGCCGACCAGGTGGAAACCGGGCGCTACCACGATGCAGGCTCATGGCTGGTTGAGGGGATCGGTGAAGACTTTATTCCTCCGCTGGCCCATATCGAAGGCGTGAATCGCGCCTGGCGCATCACCGATCGCGAAGCGTTCACCACCGCGCGCGATCTGCTGAAAACGGAAGGTATTCTGGCAGGCTCCTCCAGCGGCACGCTGCTGGCGGCCGCGCTGAAGTATTGCCAGGCGCAGACCACGCCGAAGCGCGTGGTGACCTTCGCCTGCGACAGCGGCAACAAATACCTTTCGAAAATGTTTAACGATGACTGGATGCGCCAGCAGGGGCTGATCGCGCGCCCTCAGGCAGGCGATCTCTCCGACTACATCGCCCTTCGTCACGATGAAGGCGCCACCGTCACCGCCGCCCCGGACGACACGCTTTCCACCGTCCTGGCGCGCATGCGTCTGTATGACATCTCCCAGCTGCCGGTACTGGAGAACGGCAAGGTGGTGGGCATTATCGACGAATGGGATCTTCTGCGGCACATCGGCGGCGACGGCGATCGCTTCGCGCTTCCGGTGACGGCGGCCATGACGCGTCAGGTGGAATTTCTGGATAAACACGCCCCGGAAAGCGCCCTGAACGCCATCTTCGACCGCGGCCTGGTGGCCGTAATTAATGATAACGACCGCTTTCTGGGTCTGATTACGCGCAGCGACGTGCTGACCGCATGGCGCAACCGTCTACAGCAATAAAGGAATAGATGATGAAAAACCTGGCAACCCTGAGCGTCCACAGCGGCGAGTTCAACGACCAGCACGGTGCGGTGATGCCGCCAATTTACGCGACCTCGACGTTTGCGCAACCCTCTCCCGGGGAACATACCGGCTATGAATATTCGCGCAGCGGCAATCCCACCCGTCATGCGCTGGAAACCGCCATCGCCGAACTGGAAGGCGGTACGCGCGGTTACGCTTTCGCCTCCGGCCTGGCGGCCATCTCCACGGTGCTCGAACTGCTGGATAAAGACAGCCACATCGTCGCCATTGATGACGTTTACGGCGGTACATACCGTCTGATCGAGAACGTGCGCAAGCGCAGCACCGGCCTGCAGGTCAGCTGGGTTAAACCGGACGACCTGGCCGGACTCGAGGCCGCCATTCGTCCGGATACGCGTATAGTCTGGGTCGAAACGCCAACTAACCCGCTGCTGAAGCTGGCGGATCTCGCAGCTATTGCGGCGATCGCCCGTCGTCATAACGTTATCAGCGTGGCGGATAACACCTTCGCGTCGCCGGTTATCCACCGTCCGCTGGAGTCGGGTTTCGATATCGTGGTGCACTCCGCCACCAAATACCTGAACGGCCACTCCGACGTTGTCGCCGGGCTGGCGGTGGTGGGAGATAACCCGGCGCTGGCGGACAAGCTCGGCTATCTGCAAAACGCGGTGGGCGGCGTTCTGGATCCGTTCAGCAGCTTCCTGACGCTGCGCGGTATCCGCACGCTTGCCCTGAGGGTCGAAAAGCACAGCACCAACGCGCTGGCGATTGCGCAATGGCTGGAGCAACATCCTCTGGTCGAAAAGGTTTTCTATCCCGGCCTGGAATCGCACCCGCAGTATCAGCTTGCCCGCACGCAGATGGCGCTGCCCGGTGGGATGATTTCCGTCGTGGTAAAAGGCGACGCGCAACGCGCAACGGAAGTGATCCGCAACCTGAAATTGTTTACCCTCGCGGAAAGCCTGGGCGGCGTGGAAAGTCTTGTGAGCCAGCCTTACAGCATGACGCACGCCTCTATTCCGCTTGAGCAACGGCTGGCCAACGGCATTGTGCCGCAGCTGATCCGCCTGTCAGTGGGGATTGAAGATCCTAAAGACCTGATTGCCGACCTCAGCCAGGCGCTGCAAAAATAGGCAAAGCGCGGCAGGTCAATCACCTGCCGCCATAAGTTGTCATTATGGCTTAACGCCTTGATAACAATATTATGTGAAACTGCACAGATTATTTTTGAAACACCGTTTCCATTTTCCTTTTATCTTAAAATCAGCGTATAATGCGCGCCTAATCCCTGGTGAATGGTTTCAGCGCTTGGAATACACAAAACAACGTACAACTTCTCCTCTCCTTCGTTGGGCTGTCACTCAGGCACACTTTCTTCTGCACGCTCATTTGATGTCTCCTATCCTTAGTGCGTGTCATATACTCTTTTGCAACACAGGTTTGACTCCGCGGCGGTGCGCCCCCGGAGCGAGATTTCCATATCCTTCCCAACTTAAAGACTAAGACTGTCATGAAAAAGACGAAAATTGTTTGTACTATCGGCCCGAAAACCGAATCTGAAGAGATGCTGACCAAAATGCTGGACGCCGGCATGAACGTGATGCGTCTGAACTTCTCCCACGGTGACTATGCAGAACACGGTCAGCGTATCCAGAACTTGCGCAACGTAATGAGCAAGACCGGTAAAAAAGCCGCCATCCTGCTGGATACCAAAGGTCCAGAAATCCGTACCATCAAGCTGGAAGGCGGTAACGACGTCTCTCTGAAAGCGGGCCAGACCTTCACCTTCACCACCGACAAATCCGTGGTCGGTAACAATGAAATCGTTGCAGTGACCTATGAAGGCTTCACCAGCGACCTGTCCGTCGGGAACACCGTGCTGGTAGACGATGGTCTGATCGGTATGGAAGTTACTGCTATCGAAGGTAACAAGGTTATCTGTAAAGTGCTGAACAACGGCGACCTGGGCGAGAACAAAGGCGTTAACCTGCCGGGCGTCTCCATCGCGCTGCCAGCCCTGGCTGAAAAAGACAAGCAAGACCTGATCTTCGGTTGCGAGCAAGGCGTTGACTTCGTTGCCGCTTCCTTCATCCGTAAGCGTTCCGACGTGGTTGAAATCCGTGAGCACCTGAAAGCGCACGGCGGCGAGAAGATCCAGATCATCTCCAAAATTGAAAACCAGGAAGGCCTGAACAACTTCGACGAAATCCTCGAAGCGTCTGACGGCATCATGGTTGCCCGTGGCGACCTGGGCGTTGAAATCCCGGTTGAAGAAGTAATCTTCGCGCAGAAGATGATGATCGAGAAATGCGTTCGCGCGCGTAAAGTGGTTATCACCGCCACGCAGATGCTGGACTCCATGATCAAAAACCCACGCCCAACCCGCGCTGAAGCAGGCGACGTGGCAAACGCCATCCTCGACGGTACCGATGCCGTTATGCTGTCCGGCGAATCCGCAAAAGGTAAATATCCGCTGGAAGCGGTGTCCATCATGGCCACCATCTGCGAACGTACCGACCGCGTGATGAAGAGCCGTCTGGACTACAACAACGACAGCCGTAAGCTGCGCATCACCGAAGCGGTCTGCCGCGGTGCAGTAGAAACCGCTGAGAAGCTGGAAGCACCGCTGATCGTCGTTGCCACTCAGGGCGGTAAATCTGCTCGCGCCGTGCGCAAATACTTCCCGGATGCGACCATCCTGGCGCTGACCACCAACGAAACCACCGCTCGTCAGCTGGTGCTGAGCAAAGGCGTTATCCCACACCTGGTGAAAGAGATCGCCTCTACCGATGATTTCTATCGTCTGGGTAAAGAAGTGGCTCTGGAGCTGGTTGATCGCGGTCTGGCACAGAAAGGCGACGTTGTGGTCATGGTTTCTGGCGCGCTGGTCCCAAGCGGAACCACCAATACCGCATCTGTTCACGTGCTGTAATAATTCCCGAACGAATTAATTTTGATAAAAAGCGCCCGCCGGGCGCTTTTTTTATTTCTGGCATTAGCCAAAGTCATTCAAAATGCAAATCGGGTTTTTCTATTTAATTGCGAATTATCTAAGATGAATCCGATGATAAATGCCTTTTTTTCCTTAGATTTTTGCCCGAAAAGGGCTGATTCGATGCTTCTTTGAGCGAACGATCAAAAATAGGTGTATTCCCATCAAAAAAATATTCTCAACCCAAAAAACTTTGTGTAATACTTGTAACGCTACATGGAGATTAACTCAATCTAGAGGGTATTAATAATGAATCGTACTAAACTGGTACTGGGCGCGGTAATCCTGGGTTCTACTCTGCTGGCTGGTTGCTCCAGCAACGCTAAAATCGATCAGCTGTCTTCTGACGTTCAGACTCTGAACGCTAAAGTTGACCAGCTGAGCAACGACGTGAACGCAATCCGTTCCGACGTTCAGGCTGCTAAAGACGACGCAGCTCGCGCTAACCAGCGTCTGGACAACCAGGCTACTAAATACCGTAAGTAATAGTACCTGTTAATAAAATGGCGCACATTGTGCGCCATTTTTTTTGCCTGCGTCAAACGGCTACTGCGTCACCTTCTCCCCTTCATCTTCCGCTACCGCAGCGGACACCCGACTGTTCTGCACGGACAACACGTTATTACTGGCTGACGGGCCGCTACCTGACGACACGACAACCGGTATCCCGGCGCGGCGTGACAGGGCTTTATCAATAAGCGCCTTATCGCTTCCCGCCTGAGAAACAAAGGTCGCAAAGTCTGCGGAATGGGTAATTGGCGAGACCTGTGGGTTTTCGCCTTCTGCCTGCGCCAGCGGACGGTGGACCTCAATATAGCGTTTACCGTCCGGCTCAACGGAGAACTTCACCGGTTCATTGATAATCTGTACCCGCGTGCCCACCCGCACCTGTTCGAACAGGGCTTTAATGTCCGGGGCATTCATCCGCATACAGCCCGAACTGACCCGCAGACCGACGCTGTCCGGCGCGCTGGTGCCGTGGATCAGATATTCCCCATTACCCACGCCTAAACGCAGTGCGAAGCGTCCCAGAGGGTTATTTGGCCCGGCAGGGACCACCGGAGGCAGTTTAATTCCCTGCTCCAGAGAGCGTGCTCTGATGCCCGCTGTGGGTGTCCAGGTGGGATTAGGGATTTTCTGGCTCACGCGCGTGGTCGTGACCGGCGTTTCCAGCCCCAGCTGTCCGATGCCGAGCGGGAAAACCTGAACAATGTTTTCTCCCGGCGGGAAGTAGTAGAGCCGAAGCTCAGCGAGGTTAACGACAATGCCCTCGCGCGGCGTGTCCGGCAGCAGCATCTGCGACGGGATGGTAATAACGGTTCCCGGAGCAGGGTTGACCGGCGCGATGGTATTGTTTGTTTCCAGGATCACCTGCGCCGCGGTATTAAACCGGCGGGCGATGGTCTGCAGCTTATTATCCCCTTCCTGTATCGTGTAGGTTTGATTTTGCCCAATCAGACGACTGCCTGCGGGCGGCAACGGATAGTCCATCGCGCGGGCCGAATTAAGGGCGCCGAGCGAACTGAGAAGTAATAGAGTTATTAGAGACGCGCGCTTCATGCTGAGATTCCTTATTCACCGGCAGGATGCCAGAAAGCTGAAAAACCAGCGAGGCGGGAACCACCTCGCGAAACAGAATGAATGCTGTTCTGTAAGTCTAGCTAAGGATTGCAGCTTTGGCGCGGATGGCGCGAATCATCGCTTCCAGTCCCTGAGAGCGGGACGGGGTAAGGTGCTGGGTCAGGGCCATTTTTTCAAACCACGGGCGGACGTCGAACGCGACAATATCCTGCGCCGACATCCGGTGATAAAGAATAAAGACGACCGCAATAAGCCCTTTGACAATGGCAGCATCGCTGTCGCCGTGTAATTCGACAGTGCCGTCATCAGACTGCGCCATCACAATCCACACCTGGCTCTGACAGCCCTGAATAATGTTTTCCGGACTATGCGCCTCTTCGCCGAGCGGCGGTAAGCGCTGTCCCAGCTCAATGATATAGAGATACTTCTCTTCCCAGTTTGCGCAACGCGAGAAGTTACGCAGTAATTTATCTTTGTCCGGCAGCTCTGCCATCTTTCGCCTCTCCGTTAGCCCAGCAGCTGGTGAATGCGTTTTAGCCCCGCCACCAGCCTGTCGACCTCTTCCGTTGTGTTGTACATCACCAGCGATGCGCGGCACATTGCCGGTACCTGGTAAAACGCCATCAGCGGCATGGCGCAGTGGTGCCCGGTACGGACCGCTACGCCGTAGTTATCGAGGAAACTGCCCACGTCATAGGCGTGGTGTTTTCCGAGATTAAACGCGATCACCCCTTGCCGGTCGGCAGGTCCGTAGAGGGTAAGATCCGGTACGCTGGCAAGCTGGGCAAGCGCATAGTGCATCAGCAGCTGTTCATACTCCTGAATGGCATCAAGGCCAATCGCAGAAACGTAGGAAACCGCCGCCCCCAGCCCGATAATGCCCCCGGTGTTGGGCGTGCCCGCCTCAAAGCGCCACGGCGCGCGGGCGTAAGTGGTCCCTTCTGAGAGGCTAACGGTGGCGATCATCGACCCGCCCCCTTCCCACGGCGGCATCGCCTGCAGGATGTCTTCTTTCACGTACAGCACGCCAATCCCGGTCGGGCCATAGAGCTTGTGTCCCGAGAAGACGTAGAAATCGCAGTCCAGCGCCTGGACGTCCACCGCGTGGTGCATCACCGCCTGGGCACCGTCAATCAGCACCTTCGCGCCCGCCCGATGTGCCTTTTCGACGATCTCTGCGACCGGGTTTTCGGTTCCCAGCACGTTGGAGACCTGGGTAACCGCCACCAGCCGCGTTTTATCGTCAAGCAGTGCGTCTAGCTGCTCGAGCTGAAGCGTCCCGTCGACGTTCAGCGGGATCACCCGAAGCTGCGCGCCAGCGCGCTCGCAGAGCATCTGCCACGGTACAATATTGGCGTGGTGCTCCATCTGGGTGATGATAATGTTATCCCCCGCGTGGACCTGCGCGTTGCCCCAGCTGTTGGCGACAAGGTTGATCCCTTCGGTGGTTCCGCGCACGAAGACCAGCTCTTCGGGCGAACGTGCATTGAGGAAGGCGGCCAGTTGCGTACGCACGTTTTCCATACGCTGGGTCGCCTCGGCGCTCAGGGTATGGATACCGCGATGTACGGCGGCATAGCCGTGGCGATAGAACTCAGCTTCCGCATCCACCACCTGATTCGGCTTCTGCGCGCTGGCCGCGCTGTCCAGATAGGCCAGAGGAAGACCGTTTACTTCACGGGTCAGAACCGGGAAATCTGCCCGTACTTTCTCGACGGGAAAACTCATGCTGCGCCTCCAGGCAGACGCTGGCCAATACGCTCCAGCACCTGCTGTTTTAACTGACCATCCAGCAGCGCTTCCGTCAGTTCAGCGGCAAACGCATAGATAATCATTTTCTGCGCCGCCTGCTGGTCAATACCGCGGGAACGCAGGTAAAACATCTGCTCGTCATCGATTCGTCCGACCGTCGCGCCGTGGCTGCATTTCACGTCGTCGGCGTAGATCTCCAGCTGCGGCTTGGTGTCTACCTCCGCCAGGCGGCCTAACAGCAGATTATTGTTGGTCATCTGCCCGTCGGTTTTGATGGCGTGCTTCGCCACGTTAATCAGGCCGTTAAACACCGCGCGCCCTTTATCACTCACGATGGTTTTGTGCAGCTGGCGGCTGTTGCAGTAGCCTTTGTTGTGCTCCAGCCAGGTGCGCGTATCGCATACCTCTGATTTAACCGGCATCGCCAGGCTGTTGATGCGCAGCGTGGTGTTTTCACCGTTGAGCTGCGTGCTGGTGTTGTGGCGCAGCACCGCCCCGCCGAGCAGGAAGCTGTGGCTGTATGCCGCCGCATCCTGGCCCAGCACGATATCGTTATGGGCAAAGTGATGGCTCTGCGCATTCTCAAACGCCAGCTTGACGTGGTGAAGCTGCGCGTTAGCGGCGACGTTCATCGTCAGGCGCGACCCGGTAAAGTGGCGGGCGTCGTTGAGGCTGACGTAGTGCTCGATTACCGTGGCCTCCGCCCCCTCCGCCAGCTCAAGATGGTGGCGATAGTGCGCGGTGTTGATTTCGTCGCCGTCCAGACCCTGAGTGATGTGCATCAGCAGCAGCGGTTTTGCCGGGCGCTGGTTACGCTTCACGCGGATATGCGTCACGCCGCGGGCCAGGCTCTCGGTCAGGTGCAGGAAGACTTCAGGCTGAACCGGAGCGCTCAGGCGCTGGCGATCGTCGTTAATCTCAACCTCAAATCCGCTCTCCTGGAGGGCGTCGCTCAGCTCGGGGCGGAACTGACCGTCGACGAACACCAGGCGCTGGGCATCGACATTCAGCGCCAGCGCGTCGCGCTGCGGCGGGGCGATTTCCGCCAGACGGGTCACAAACTCGGCGTTCAGCAGGCCATCAAGCGGGGTGTATTTCCAGTTCTCATGCTTGCGCGTCGGCAACCCGAGCCGCAGCATCTGCTGCAGATGCTGCTGCGCCTGCTCGGAGCGCGTGCCCCCCTGGGCTTCAAACAGCCGGTGCCACTGCTGGAGCGCATTACTGCTGTTCGGTAAGCCAGCCATAACCCTGCTCCTCCAGTTGTTTAACCAGCGTAAAATCACCGGATTTCACAATACGCCCCTGGTAAAGCACGTGAACGTAATCCGGCTTGATGTAGTCCAGAATGCGCTGGTAGTGGGTGACGATAATAAACGAGCGCTTGCCGTCGCGCAGGGAGTTCACCCCGTCAGCAACGATCTTCAGGGCGTCGATATCCAGACCGGAGTCGGTCTCATCCAGTATGCACAGCTCGGGCTCCAGAACCGCCATCTGCAGGATGTCGTTACGCTTTTTCTCGCCGCCGGAAAAGCCGACGTTGACCGAGCGGGTCAGCAGATCTTCCGGCATTTTCAGCAGCTTGATTTTCTCTTCCATCAGGTCCTGGAAGTCGAAGCGGTCCAGCGCCTCCAGGCCGCGATACTTGCGTACCGCATTCAGCGCCGTCTGGAGGAAGAACTGGTTGCTGACGCCCGGAATTTCTACCGGATACTGGAAGGCCATAAAGATGCCTTCTCCCGCGCGATCTTCCGGCGACATCTCCAGCAGGTTTTTCCCGTGAAACTCGACCGAGCCGTGGGTCACCTCATAATCTTCGCGGCCCGCCAGCGTCGCAGAAAGCGTACTTTTCCCGGAACCGTTCGGCCCCATGATGGCGTGAACTTCACCCGGCTTAACGTCAAAATTGAGGCCACGCAGGATCGCTTTGTCTTCTACGCTAACCTGTAAATCTTTAATGCTTAACATGTGCTTTCCTTAACCGACGCTGTGTTCAAGACTAATGGCGAGGAGTTTTTGGGCTTCAACGGCAAATTCCAGCGGCAGTTCAGAGAACACGTCCTTACAGAAGCCGTTAACGATCATCGAGATGGCATCTTCTTCGCTGATCCCGCGCTGCAGGCAGTAGAAGAGCTGATCTTCCCCAATCCGCGACGTCGTCGCCTCATGCTCAAGCTGGGCGGTGTTGTTACGACATTCAACATACGGGAGGGTGTGCGCGCCGCAGTCTGCGCCAATCAGCATCGAGTCACACTGGGTAAAGTTTCGCGCGTTAGTGGCCGTCGGCATGATTTTCACCAGCCCGCGATAGCTGTTCTGGCTGTGCCCGGCAGAGATGCCTTTCGAGATGATGGTCGATTTGGTGTTTTTACCAATGTGGATCATCTTGGTGCCGGTATCCGCCTGCTGATGGCCGCTGGTGAGCGCCACCGAGTAAAACTCACCGATGGAGTTATCCCCGCGCAGGATGCAGCTCGGGTATTTCCAGGTGATGGCAGAGCCGGTTTCTGACTGGGTCCACGACATCTTGCTGTTTTCACCTTCGCACAGCGCGCGCTTGGTGACGAAGTTCAGGATGCCTCCGGTATTGCCGTCGCCGGGGAACCAGTTTTGCACCGTCGAGTACTTCACCTCGGCATCTTTATGGATAATGACCTCCACCACCGCCGCGTGCAGCTGATAGCTGTCGCGCACCGGGGCGGAACACCCTTCGATGTAGCTGACGTAGCTGCCTTCGTCAGCCACCAGAATCGTGCGCTCGAACTGACCGGTTTTTTCCGCATTGATGCGGAAATAGGTCGAGAGCTCCATCGGGCAACGTACCCCTTTCGGCACGTAGATAAAGGTGCCGTCTGAGGCCACCGCCGCGTTGAGCGCCGCAAAGAAGTTGTCGTTAGAGGGCACCACGGTCCCGATGTACTTTTTCACCAGTTCCGGATGATCGTGAATGGCTTCGCCGAAGGAGCAGAAAATGATCCCCTGCTCGGCCAGCTTTTCGCGGTAGGTGGTCGCCACCGAGACGGAGTCAAAAATGGCGTCCACCGCCACCTCTTTCCCCTCACGCACCGGCACGCCCAGTTGGTTAAAGGCCTCTTCTACCTCTTTGCTGAGGAAGCTGTTTTCCGCGCCGGTTTGCTGCACCGCGCCGGGCTGCGAGGCGCAGGTGTCATCACAGCTGCCGCAGGAGGGCGCGGAGTAGTAGCTGTAGTCCTGATAGTTCAGCTTGTCATAATGCGCTTTCAGCCAGTGTGGCTCTTCCATCTCCAGCCAGGCGCGGAAGGCGCTCAGGCGAAATTCCAGCATCCACTCGGGTTCATTACGTTTCGCCGAGATCGCCCGAACGACATCTTCGTTGATGCCTTTCGCCAGCTCGTCCGTCTGCAGCTGGGTGAAGAACCCCTCTTTATAGTTGAGGTGCCCACCGCTCCAGGTATTTACTTCACTCGTTGCTTCAGTATTACGAGACATAGTACCGCCTATACCCCAAAGCTTTCGCCGCAGCCGCATTCGTTCTGGGCTTTCGGGTTATGAAATTTGAATAACTGGTTTAAGCCTTCGCGGACGTAGTCCACTTCGGTGCCGTCGATAAACGGCATGGCCTGCAGCGCGACGTACAACTTTGCGCCGTCCGTTTCGAATACCAGGTCATCCTTCTCGGGTTCGGTGACAGTGTCGAGCACGTAACCGAAGCCTGCGCAGCCGGTCTGTTTGACACCTAAACGCACGCCGAGGATCTCGGGCTTTTTCGCCACCAGCTCGTGAATATGCGCCGCCGCCGCCGGCGTGAGCGTTAAGCCGCGCCAGGCAAAATCGGCAGGATTAAAGGTTTCTGAATGCAGTTCCATAGGTCCACCTCATCTGATAAGCCATCAGGGCATAACACCATGTTAGTGATAACGATTATCACTTCAACCCTCTGACAGCAGGGGCATTCGGCTAAACCGCCCTTTTTGGCTACTTTTATTAAGCATAGACCCTGTAGGAAGATGCAGGCAGGATGGATTTATTTGTTCAATATATTGATTAATAATGCATTTCGTCACGGCATTTATGACGGAGAGGAGAAAAGTAAAATATGCATCGGAAATGCCTATTTTTGAGATAGCTTTGGTGAGGAAAGAGACAAAAACAAAAAAAGGCCCTCAAGGCCTCTCACGATCAGTGATGAAATGAGACAGCAAAGCCCTGCTCACGCCAGTGGTCTAGCTGTTCCTGCTGGCGAGGCGTTGGCGATTTTCCCGTCCAGACGAAGATTTTTTGCCCGGGGAAAAGCTCGGGACGCGGTGAGTCAATCGGTTCAGCCAGCACGTCAATGTGCCAGCCCTTTTGCGATAAGCGCGCGGCTTCGAGCCACAGATGGGTTCGATCATCACATTCCCAGCCAATAAGGAGAGCGTCCTGACCGGCTTTCTTGCGGGACTCCGCCAGACTCGCAATCGCGAATTCGATCAGTACGCCGTCAAACAGGCTCGCCATGTGACGCACGGTGTTTTGATCCTGGTTCATTCGCTGACGGACGGGAGAGAGAATATTGTCAATCAGCGGATCCATCGCGTGATCGCGGCGGAACTCGCCTATTTTGGCGCGCAGCTTTGCCGGGCTGGCGTAGCGCAGAACGGTCATCATCTCTTCCTGGAACGAGACCCAGTTGCCCTGCGTCAACACTTCCTTGTTTTCCAGCAAGGCTTTCACTTTTCCGACCGAAACGCCGCTTTTCATCAGGCGTTTGATCTCTTCAATGCGCAGAATATCTTCATCGTCGAACTGACGATGACCCCCTTCGCTGCGCTGCGGCTTCAACAATCCATAACGGCGCTGCCAGGCACGCAGCGTAACGGGGTTGATACCGCATCGTTCGGCCACTTCGCCGATACTGTAATAGGCCATTAACTCCCTCACGCTCAGAACTTCCATACCTAACTGCACCAACCTTATCAGATTGTACACACCATTTGTATAACTAAGACCGCATTTTGCTCAGGTGAATGGGCTGCTTCTCCCCCTCACCTGTTAATACATTGTTGTATAAAATTTGCAGTTCGTACAGTTAACTCTGCCCGATGTGTACAGCTTTATCAGAAATCGAATTTCTTCTCTGGCCACGCAATAGCCGGAATACCGCCGTGCCGGGGGCTGGCAAAAAGATGTCCCTGGAACTGGGAAATTCCCGCGGACTCCAGCCACATCCACTCTTCCGCCTTCTCCACGCCCACCGCGCAGAACTGGATCTCGAGCGAGGAACAGCATTTGATAATCGCCTGAATGATGGCCTGTCGGGGGCCGCTTTTGTGCACGTTCGCGACCAGATCGCGATTAATCTTAATTCTGTCCGGCTGGAACTGAGCCAGCAGCTGTAGCCCCGCAAAACCGGCGCCAAAGTGATCGATCGCCACGCTGAGGCCCGCACTTTTGAGCTGCCTGACCGAATCGGTGAATTCATCAAAACGGGAAATGGCTTCGCTTTCGGTAAACTCCACCACAATTTGCTCGGGCACAAACCCGTTTGCTTCAATTGCGGTGAGCAGGAAATCCACGGCATTGGGAATGTTAACCAGCGTCATGGGCAGCAGGTTAAGGGATAACGTCTGGTCCTGTAACCCCAGCGCGCTGGCCATGGAAAGCGCTACCTGCTTGCTCTGCAAATCAGATGCATATACCTCGTCACGCGGGCGGTTAGCGAAATAGACGCCAGGCGAGCCGCCGTCAGGGGTGCGGATAAGCGCCTCCCAGGAGACCACCTGCTGCATAAACGGATCGACAATCGGCTGGAACGCAAAGCTGCAGTCCGCTCCTTTCGCGACCACCTCAGGCTGTGCGGACAAACGCGTTTCTTCGGTAACGAAATCCCATGAATCCGCCGGCGGCAGTTCAAAATAGTTTGCTTTTTCAGTGGCTTCGACAAAGGTACGGAAAAACTGCAGCGGACGGTCGTTATACGTCAGCTGGTAACGCGTCGTTCCTTTGTTTAGCACCTGCTGCAGCACCTCATCCCTGTCGAAGTGGCGCAAATCAAAAAGCTCCATCCCCACCTTGCCAAAGCGCCGGACAGGCCCGTGGTCGCGCATCAGCTCCACCACGTTATGGTGGCGCGGGTCATTACAGATCTGCTCATAGATTGCCGTTACGTGCTCCACTGGCCCTTCAAGCAGCTGGAAAAAATGCGTGCCGTTAAACAGCAGGATCCCCGTCACATTGGATTGCCGGTTTTTACTATTGGCAGCAGCGACCATTGCTTCCAGCGCTTTCACTGGAACGTCCTCGCAGATATGACTGCGGTAAATGATGGTTGTGAGCATGCTATTCCTGGGGGTTAGGGTTTTGGCCACGAAAACGGTGGATAAGGATCATTTATAGCACATTAATTGCCTGACAAATAATTTACATCTCAATCATTTACGGCAGTTATAGAAACATTTTTCTGTGCTGTACAACTTACCAGTGCCGGCTCATTTTGTACAATATACCCTGTAACGTTACCGGTTCGTGACAAGATTGTAACTCACTGAAAACAAACTAATTTATAAAATATATCATAAAAATATTAAAAATCTGTACATTTTAAGTGTACAGATTTAGAAATTGTGTATACCTTAATTGTAACGTTAGTGATTACAAAATTTTACAGGAGCGAAACATGCAGCAGAAAGGTTACGCCACAGATTCCGCAGCAGCGATCGCACAGTACTTCGAAAAGGCCGCGCTTCCTACTCAACAGGAGACGCTGGGTCAGGTGGTTGTCGAAATCCTCAGCGACGGGCGAAACCTTAATCGCAAATCGCTCTGTACCAAACTGCTCAGCCGCCTCGAAAAGGCCGAGGGGCCGGAAGAGGAAGAGCATTACCACATGCTGCTTGGTCTGCTCTTCGAACGGTAAGGTTATGAATAGCAGTAACGCAGACCGACTGATCGACCAGCTTATCGGTGAAGCCGTTCTCTCTCTTCTTAGGGAGCGGGGGCCAGTGACAACCGAAGGATTGCTGCAGCGTCTGCGGAGCATGAAAGAACATGAAAAGGATCCCCGGCGGCGGGAGACACTTGCGGTGGTGATTGCCGAAATCGGCTCAAACAGCATCGCCTTTACACGTCGCAGAACCGCGCAAGGACGAACGAAAAGAGAGGGACCTCTCAACGATAACAGAGACAATGTTGTGCCGTTATTTGGAAGTGGAAAACCGTCCGATCCCAAAAAAATACATTGACTGCAATTTAACAGCTACGGTGAGAACAAATGAGACAAAATATTCAGCTTCAACCCGAATACCATTCTGCTTTTTTAGACAGTGCGCTGTCGGAATACTTCCGTCACGCAGGCGATCGTTTTGCTGAAGAGTCCGCTGTTTTTTCTACTGCAGTACGCTGTGTTCTGGCCTCCGAGGGGCATCTGTCTAATAAGGCAATCATCCTCTGGCTCATTCAGACGCTGGAAGCCACCCACGACGTGGTTCAGGCGGATGTGATTCGTAAGACCCTCGAAATCGTGGTGGGTTACACGATGGACGATCTTTAAGTTCCTGCGCTCAACGCCCCCTAACGTGTCATCGTCAAAACTGACGAACAGCCTGACGATGACACGCGCCTTCCCCACTTAACACCCTGTAAATCAGCAAAGCCAACCTGGCACGGTTCCTGCTTACCTCCGTTTACGGGACTGGGTTTTCCAGTCAACTTTGCTTCATTTCTTAACAGGTCTGTTATTGATGAAAAAGATCGCCAGCGTCTGCCCGTACTGCGGTGCAGGCTGTAAACTAAACCTTGTCGTTGAAAATAACCGTATCATCCGTGCCGAAGCGGCAGAGGGGGTCACAAACCAGGGCACCCTGTGTCTGAAAGGGTTTTACGGCTGGGACTTCCTCAACGATACCCGTCTGCTCACCCCGCGCCTGACTCAGCCGATGATCCGCTACCACAAGGGCGAGGCATTCACGCCCGTTACCTGGGAAGAGGCTATCCGCTACACCGCCCACAGGCTCAGCAGCATTAAAGCGCAGCACGGACCGCGGTCGATCATGACCACCGGCTCCTCCCGCGGAACCGGCAATGAAACAAACTATGTGATGCAAAAATTTGCCCGCGCGGTGCTGAACACCAACAACGTGGACTGCTGCGCGCGCGTCTGTCACGGCCCTTCCGTTGCCGGTTTACAGGAAACGCTCGGCAACGGCGCAATGAGCAATTCAATCAACGATATTGAAGACTCAAAATGCCTGCTGGTGTTTGGCTATAACTGCGCGGATTCCCACCCTATCGTCGCCCGCCGGGTGCTGAAAGCGCGTGAAAACGGCGCAAAAATTATCGTCTGCGATCCGCGACGCATTGAAACGGCGCGTATTGCCGATCAGCATCTGCAGATGAAAAACGGCAGTAACATGGCGCTGGTCAACGCCTTTGGCTACGTGCTGCTGGAAGAGGAGCTGTACGACAAAAGCTACGTGGCGCGCTTTACGGAAGGGCTTGAGGCCTACCGGCAGACGGTGAAAGACTATGCGCCGGAGAAGGTTGAACATCTCACCGGGATTCCCGCCCGCGACGTTCGCCAGGCGATGCGCACCTTCGCGGCGGCCCCTTCAGCCACCGTGATGTGGGGAATGGGCGTGACCCAGTTTGGTCAGGCCGTCGATGTGGTAAAAGGGCTTTCCAGCCTGGCGCTGCTAACCGGCAACCTGGGGCGACCGGCCGTTGGCGTCGGTCCCGTGCGCGGTCAAAATAACGTACAGGGCGCCTGTGATATGGGCGTGCTGCCGAATATGTTCCCCGGCTATCAGGATGTTACCGATCCGGCGGTCAGGCAGAAGTTCGCCGATGCCTGGGGGATTGACGTTAAGGCGATGGACGATCGGGTCGGAACGCGCATTACCGAAGTGCCTCACCTTGCGCTGGAAGGCAAGGTCAAAGCCTATTACATCATGGGGGAAGACCCGCTTCAGACAGAGGCCGACCTCGGCCTGGTGCGCAGCGGTTTTGAAGCGCTCGATTTTGTCGTGGTTCAGGACATCTTTATGACCAAAACGGCAGAAGTGGCTGACGTTCTGCTCCCTGCAACCTCCTGGGGTGAACACGGCGGCGTCTTTACCTGCGCCGACCGTGGCTTCCAGCGTTTTGGCAAAGCCATTGAGGCCAGCGGCAACGTGAAGCGCGACTGGGAAATCATCAGCCTGCTCGCCACCGAGATGGGCTACCCGATGCATTATGACTCCAACCAGCAGATCTGGGATGAGATGCGCGAGCTGTGCCCGCTCTTCTACGGCGTAACGTATGAAAAAATGGGCGAGATGGGCCACGTGCAGTGGCCGTGCCCGACGCTGGACCATCCCGGCACACCGTACCTGTACAAAGATAATCAGTTCGATACCCCGAGCGGTAAGGGGCAGTTGTTCGCCGCACCGTGGCGCGCACCGGCGGAAACCCCGGATGCAGATTTCCCGCTGGTGCTCTGTACGGTACGCGAGGTGGGGCACTACTCCTGTCGCTCCATGACCGGGAACTGCGCCGCGCTGCAAAGCCTGGCCGACGAGCCGGGCCGGGTGCAAATGAACCCTGTCGATGCGCACAAGCTGGGCATTACTGACGGGCAGCTGGTCTGGGTGCGTTCGCGTCGCGGCAAAGTGATTACCCGCGCCAGCGTCAGCGAACGCATCAACGCCGGGGCCGTCTATATGACCTATCAGTGGTGGATTGGTGCCTGCAACGAGCTGACGCAGGATAACCTCGACCCTATCTCCAAAACCCCGGAAACCAAGTACTGCGCGGTGCAGCTGGAGGCCATTGAGGACCAGCGCTGGGCGGAGGATTACGCGGCGTCTGCGTATCAGTCCATGAAGTCGCGGCTGATTAGCGCGGTGAATGTATAAGGAAAAAGAGGCTCACCCAGTGAGCCTCATCCCACTGATAAAGTGCGATTTGTGAGTTTCTCCCGGCGGCGCTACGCCTAGCGTATTACCCGGAGTTATTGACCAGAAAGTCACGCAGCATGTTCGGGCGATTGTTCTTCTCCACCATTTTGCGAATCAGAGCAATCAGTTCAAAATCACTTCGCAGATTGAATTTCTGCATCATCATATACTTATGCGTAAAAACGGTTTTATCGCTCATCTTCAGCACGCGGGCGATCTGCACCACTGATAATCCCCTGTAGAAATTGCCCATAATGCGAATTTGCTGCGGTGATAGTATTTTATACTGACATTCGAAACAGCTAATTTTCTTCCAGATATAACCGGGTGACTGCACGCTATGCCAGGCAATAAACAGCACCTGGCTTAGATAATCGAGCGAGGCGCTGCGGGGAATAAAAATAATATCCTGAAAACAGGACGGCAACGCTGAAAAACGCAGGGCATCCTCAACCAGACCTATCACGATACCTTTCTGTCGCGCCTGCAATTCAGGAAAACAGGTGAGCGTCTCTCCCTGACATAGCGTAATAACGATAATATCCGCCGTACTGACGTTATCGTGGCTAAGCTCAACGCCAAAGTGGATTTCCCGCTTAAAATTGCGCCAGAAGAATTCCATAAGGAAACGCCGCAATCCATGGTGAAAAAATTGATCTGTCTCTTGAATCAGGATATTCAGCATAGCGAGTACCAATGTCTGTTAATCAATAAGGCTTATACCCTAAATAATTCGAGTTGCAGGACAAAACGGCTTGCCGTTTTGAACAGCGCTTGCGCTGGCCCCAAAGGGGCGAGGCCACAGGCCGAGTAACGCGGCAAGGGAGTGAATCCCCAGGAGCTTACATAAGTAAGTGACTGGGGTGAACGAGTGCAGCCAACGCACATGCAACTTGAAGTATGACGGGTATATCAACACGCTTGTGTCTTAGTTGTATTGCATCGTCATGACAACAACTGCACTGATACTCCCTGGCGTCGCACCACCGCTAACCGATTCAACCGCAGCCTGCATGGCCATGGTGGCGGTTCTGTCTGCTGCAATAGTTTGCGTTATGCTGGAACCCGTTCCCTTTAGCGTTCCCGTTCCGGCCTCACGCATAGCAACCGCCACATTTGTCGCCGATCCGCTGTTCATATAGTAGTCTGCCCCGGCAACCGGATCGGGGCTTCCGGTAAACGAGACCGTGACGCTGCGGGTTCCCGCCGGACACTGAGTAAACAGCAGGTTAAAAGGCACCGGATCGGATGATGACCCCGGCGTCGCCATATTGGTGGCCTGTATATTCCCGAGGTTAATATCCATGCTGGTGCTCCCGCCGTTAAAGATACAGGGCGAGGCAATGATATTTCCCGTGACGCCAAGATTTACGCTGTCAGCAGCGAAAGCGTGCCCGCAGAATAAAAGCAGAATAAGCCCGCGCTGATAATGTAATTTCATTGTTCCACCCGTTACTGATACGTCAAATTAAGCGTGGCGGACGCATTCGCGGAGCCGGACTCGACGGAGGTTAATGTCTGGTAATAACGCGCCGTTAACGGGAGCGTCTCTTGTCCACCCGCAGACTGTTTGAGCAACAGACGGCTATTTAATGCCAGCGGCGTACCGTTATATAAAAGCTGCACGCCAACACCTTTTGCAGTACCGGCACTCCCCTCTCCCGTTAAGGCCATAACGCTGGTATTTGCACTGTCAGGATTCTGTATTCCGCTGAGCGAGACCGTAATATTGGTGCCAGCGCTGCAGGTTAATCCCAGGTTTTGCGTATTCTGCGCCACGCCCGGCGTGGTCCCCACCACGGTACCAAAGGCGGATGCGGAAATATCACCGATCGGGAACGTCAGCTGCGGCGTGGCGATCGTGCATGCCAGGGCGTTGATGGTTCCGCCGGTAAGCTGCTCGGTCAGCCCGTCACGATAAACACCGTCGCTGCCCTGGAGCGTCACCACGCCAATGACCCCCGGGGTTAAAGCACCGGATGACACCGGGCCGGTCACCACCAGCTCGACTCTACCGCCATACCAGTCCACATAAGAGGTCTGCGCACCGTAAGAGAACGTATTGCTCGGGTTCTCGAAATAGGCATTCGATGAAAACCGAATACCTATGCCGCTGATGTTGGTGTTATACACATGATTGCCGTAGCTGCTCAGCGTGGCGTTGTTATACCGCATGCTAAAACCCAGCATTAACGGATTGGTACATCCGGTAAGATAGGAGCTCGTATACGTTCCTGCGCCGGAAAAAATCACCGTGCCGACAGGTGCATCACGTTGAACATTAATTGTTCCCACCGACAGCGTCGACAGCTGCGGCACGATCGTCGTGCAGGTCCCGGCCCTGGCCTCTTGCCAGCCACACAGACAACACAGCAGTAAAATAACGTTGATTACCTTCATATTAATGCTCCTGGCGACACGTGGCGCTAATGTCAGCGATGCCACCATATTGAGATCCTTGCGGCAGATTAAAATCCGCCCGACACTGCTGGTGGGATTGCGTCCCCCATGTCGCCAGAACGGTGCCCTGTTCACGCAGGCCGGTTAAATACACCTGACCGCGATCGCCGACGATAAAACTGCTGCTGGCATCGCCCTCCAGCGTGACCACCGCGCCAAACGGCACAAAACGGTTATTGTCCGTTAAGGTCATCAACGCCCGACGCCCCACTTTGGAGAGATAATCCGCTTTCACGACCGCACCGCGTGTCGGCGTGACCGTGCGCGTGTTGATCTCCAGCTCCACATCATCAGGCATATTCTCAGGATCGAGGGCGAGATCGTTTTTCCGGTACACGGAGAGGTTATTTACCACCGTATAGCCCCGGTAATCCGTACGCACGCCAGCCTGATTGCGAATATTGACGCCATGCGCGCCAGGAGCTTTGATTAACGCGTTGGTTTCGCCCTGCGGCTGAGACAGCGTAATGCCGTCAGCATGCGCGAGGATGCCGCCCTGTAAACCATAATTCAGGCGCTCGCTACTGCTGTCGTAGCCATAGCCCGCCGTGACCTCGCCGTATGTGCCTTTATAGTCGCCGTTCATATTGCCGGTATAACCCACGCCATCTGTGCCGTAACCCTGCTGGATATTCCAGTTCAGGGCGCTGTTTTCGAGAGCAACCCCGTTCATGCCGAGACTGTGCGTTGTGCCATTATTCTGACTGACGTTCAGGCCATAGTTGGCCCACGTCTGCGGCAGAAATGTGTCCAGCGGCATGCTGACGGTAAACGCCAGAAGCTGGTCGCGATCGTAGGCATTTGTACTTCCACCAGGGGAAGACGCCGGGGTACCATTTTTACTGTATGTCCAGGTCACGCCATAGCTGATGTTGTGCCAGTAGTTGTTGTAACCAACGCTCCAGGACGCCATTGATCTGGCAGCATTCCAGTAATCTTCCCGTGCGGCGCTAAGCGTCAGCGCGCCCAGGTCGCCACCCAGCGTCTGGCTCATCGTCAGCTCAACGCGATTGCGCCGTCTTTCCTGAAGCGCGCTGCTGTCCCCGAAAGAATCCAGCACTTCCTGCATCCCGTAATAGCCACGGGTTGAATACCGGTATCCTGCAATCGAAAAATTCGTGCCGGTATTCAGCAGGTTCTTGCTGTAACGCGCGCGCAAGGACTGCCCCTGCGTCTTTGCGGTACCCTCCGGTGACGACCAGGCCTGGGTGATATCTGCGGAAAGCGCACCGAAATCACCCATGTTTTTCCCTACCCCGAGCGCAAGCGACCGATACTTGCCGGAGCCCTGCTCGCCGCCATAGAGCGTGATGCCATCCTGCAGGCCATAAATCGCGGCGATCTGCCCGAACGGGGTTTTCTCCACGCTGCTGTTATAAGAGCGATACTGTCCCGCGGAGAGGGCGTATTTCAGTCGCCCTTCGCGCTGCAATACCGGTACCGAGGCATACGGCAGCGTGAAATGCTGCTCGCTGCCATCCGCCTCTTTGATGGTCACGTCTAAGTCGCCCGCACCGCCGGTGGGGTACATATCGGTAATCTCAAACGCGCCCGGTGCCACGTAGCTTTGGTAGATCTGGTAGCCATTCTGGCGAATCACCACCTGCGCATTGGTACGGGCAATCCCGCGAACCACAGGCGCATAGCCCTTCAGGGAATCCGGCAGCATGTCATCGTCCGACGCCAGCTGGACGCCGCGAAACGGCATGCTGTCAAAGACATCCGCCGGCGCGGAACTGTCCCCGACGGTCAGCTGCGCTTTCAGCGGGATCACGGCGCGTTGCAGGTAGCTGTAGACCGTGTCCCATCGATCTTTTCCGGAAGCATCCCGCGACCAGGTAGTGTAGTTGCGTAAACGCCATGGCCCGACATTGATCCCCGGACGCAGGTTCGCATATTGGCTATTGCTGCTGGCCCGCTCCCCCGTTTTCGCCCGGCTGGTCGCCCCGCTCAGGCTGTAGTTAAGCATGGCTGCGGTTATCCCTTCATCCCACATCTGCGGCGGTACATAGCCTCTCGCCGGCAGATCGATGGCTGCCTGAGGGATGCTGAGCACCAGGCGCAGGGCGCTAAACTGGAAATCCGAACTGGCCTGCGGTATCGCCTGAAGATTGACACATTCGCCCTGTTCCGTGCTGAGTGCGGGAAATAATGCGGTTTTTACCCCCCACCGTTTTAATTGTTCAATACTCAGGCACGGCTGCAATATCTCATCGCCGTTCGCGTTTTTGCCCGCGGAAAAGCGAATATCCCCCGTCTCCACTAATGCGTCGTCAACGATAATATCGACATGGTAGTTTCCCGGCGCCTGAGAGCCTGATTCAAAAGCCGACAAATCGGCTTTATCCATGCCGGGATTGTCCAGCTCAATCAGATCCGTGTTAAATGCAACACTGGCACAGAGCGACGGAGAGGATCCGGCAAACGCCAGGGCGATAAAGGTCGCCAGGCGCGCAGGCCGCATCCTGTTTATTACTTTCATGACGAATTACCTGATGAATACGGGCGTTGCCGTTTGCTAACACATTACAAACTGGCCTGATGTAAAACGCCGGGACTGCCATAGTCGTTAATGATTTTAAACGTGAGTGAATTTCCCCTGACCTCATTTGGTAATGCAAACCGGGCTGAAGCGCCGGGTAAAACATACGTCACGTCATCCAGTTTTTTTCCCGCCAGCGTAATTTCATTAAAATTAATGACGAATTGCGTAGGGTTTTTAACCTCGAGGTTATCCCCGATTCGTTGCCAGGTTAATTTACTGGCCTGTTCCTCTGGTGTTGACGCCCGGAGACCTTGCGGACGGTAAATCAATTTGATGCGGGTTTTCACTGCAATTTGCAGGGAGTTCGTCTGTTTTGATGCCGATGGGATCGCTTTAATATTCAGCCAGAACAGACTCTCCCGCTCCTGTGGCAGTGCGCCCGTCATCACTATTCGCTCAATGTTTTTTTGCCCGCCATCCAGTCTATATAATGGCGGTGTAATAATAAAAGGCGCTTTATCTGAGCTCCCTTCCTGCATATCTATCCATGACTGAATTAAATAAGGCGCACTGTCAGGGTTATTTATGCTTATTGACGCTTCCTTTTTAGCCCCATCGAATATGAGACGGGTGCCGCCAATAATGACGCCGGCGCTGGCTGTGCTCAGCGTGAGCGCAGACATCGCCAGGGCCAATCCTGTTGTTGTGATAAAACGCATGATAAACCTCATACAACAAAGGGGCCGGGTGGGCCCCTTAATGATTCTGAAACTATTAGTTGTAGACCACTGAGAAGTTAGCGACAGAGTTTGCCGGGCCGGCGGTGACTGTCGCTGCGGTGGAAATATACTGGGCATAGAAACTCAGGGTATTATCCGCCGTGCTGCTCAACGCATAGCTATAGCTGTTGCTGCCATGAAGCGGGAGATCCGCTTTATCTGCCGTCATCAGGTTTATAGCCACCCCGATAGCCGCACCCGCCGCAGACGAATCAATCGCCAGCAGGCTGGCATTGGTGGCATCCGGCGTACCATCAAAACGCACTTTGGCGTTGGTAACCGTCACCGGGCAGTTTTTCAACACAATATTAAACTGCGTTGCTGCCGTTCTGGCCCCGGTAGTAGGGAATTCCGTTTTATAATAATCCCCTAATACCACTACCTGATTCTGAGAAGCGACATCCACATCGCAGGCGGAATCCAGAATATTACCGTTAAAATTAACGGTACCGGCGGCGGCAAAAGCGTGCGTTGTTGCCAGAGTGGAGCCGATTGCCAGCATTGCTATCATCATTTTATTTTTCATAAGTAAATCCTGTATCACTTTATTTATTACTGAAATCCAGACAAAGCGGTTTAATGGTGTTCACGCCCGCCTTACCTTGTCATCTATATACTGCCAGGGGCCCATTAAATAACATCGCTTCGCAGCTCAGGTTAAACATTCCGGGTTATGCCTGCTGACGAGTAAAATTTATACAACTCTTTTTCAGCGCACAATCTATTTTGAGGTCTAGCTGTAGACTCGCCCTTAACAAAAATAAAACATTTCCCTAAGAAACACCTTACCCCTACTACTTCAGGTCTATTTTTAGACCAGTAACACAATTACTTAAAATTCAGAAAATTAGGTTATAACAGCTTTCAGGTCTATTATTAGACCTGCCTAAATCATTCCCTGACATGCTGTTTTTTAAGATAATTCTCTATGCCGATCAAAAAATGATCGAATCAGTGAGTGAGGTATCTGATGAACACGCGAATGGCACCGGAATTAAGTAAAGAACGCTCAACCGTGTTGGGTGTAAAACCCTTTGAGCACATTGAAAAATTAATTGATAACATCCTTCCCTTTGCAGAAAGACGGATCGTGTTAAAAGGTGATATCGTCCATTATTATCAAAACGATATTCGCCAGTGTTTTTTACTTACCCAGGGCAGCGTGGCCTTACACCGCCGCGGCGACGGCATTGTGCTAAATTCTGAATCATCCCCCTTTATTCTCGGCGTGAGCAGTCAGTTTTCCTCCGAGCATCTTTATGTCAGGGTTCTGGAAACCGCCGAAATAGCAGCCGTTTCGCTGGAGTGCTTTAACCATGTGGTTGCACAGCAAAACTTATGGGAGCATTTTTCAAAGCTGCTGATTTATACGGCTTCACGCGTGTATGAACATTGCGCGCAAATATCGCAAATGTCGGCCTATGACATCATTCGTTTTCAGCTTGTTGAACTCATGCAGGAGCCGGACGCAATACGGCAAAATATTACTGCGGCGGCGTATATAAAAAGCCGAACGTATCTTTCACGAAGTGGGATCATGCGAATACTGGCGGAATTACGCACCGGGAAGTACATCACCATGGAGCGTGGAGTGCTGCTTGACGTTCACCATCTGCCGCGAAAATATTGATAGCCGGCGTGCCTGCTTCCAGGAGAAGCGCTATAATTAGCCAGGTTATTTTTAAGGTTGTCGGCTACCATGTCCCTTCCAGAAAAGTCTCACCGGGGTTCCCCCTACGCGCAAGAGCTTATTTCTCACCTGTTGCCTGATTGCACAACGCGACGTACCGCTCGCGGCGAGCGCCTGGACCTGCAAATCAATGGTCAGGGAATGTGCTATTTAATTCTTGAGGGGACGGTCGCCGTCTACCGAAGAAGCGATGATATGATGCTGTCTACGGCCCGCAGCCCCGCCGTCTTCGGCCTCGCTAACCTCACCGACATTTATTTTAATGACTACCTGAAGACCGTCAGCCCCTGTCTTATCGGAACGCTCACCACCGAACGGCTGAATGAGATTATCAAAGAAAAGGCGCTATGGGGGTTACTTTCTAAACAGCTCATGTTTGTTTATAGCCGTCTTTATAACAACGTGATGCCGCAGGGTGCGCCGACGGCGTATGAGATGATTCGCCAGCAGCTTATGAAGCTGATGGAGGAAGAAGAAAGCTATCGACTGGGCGTGACGGCGGAAAGGTATATCAGAGAGAAAACCCAGCTTTCCCGCAGCGGCGTGATGCGCATTCTGGCGGATTTAAAAACCGGCGGATTTATCGAAATGGAAGAAGGCAGGCTTATCAGAATCAACAAACTCCCCGCCCGATACTGAATTTCAGACACAAAAAAGGCCGCTGTCGCGGCCCTTTTATTCTCTCAATGGACGTGAACGCCCAACCGCCAGGCAAAGTAGATCTCTTCTTTCAGCTCATTCGAAGAGAGCGCCAGCAAATCTGTAAATTCCAGCTCAAGCTGTTTCAGCTTTTTCAGGTATTGCGCCGGAGACAGGTTGCTTTTATCGCGACGTAAATATTCAATTGCCAGCTGTGTTGGGGTTATTTCAGTATCCATGATGTCCTCGCTTATGTACAAAACCTGACCAGTATATCACAAGCGACTGGCTAGTTTTTGACCAAAGGCAAAACATCTGAAAACTTTACACAACCGCCGTCGTCAGCCGCGACGAGCAGCACAGGCGATCCTGCTCATCGAGAATATCTATCTGCCACACCTGATGGCGGCTACCGGCATGCAGGGCGCGACAAACGCCGCGCACGCGCCCGCTGCGCACCGAGCGAATATGGTTAGCGTTAACCTCAAGCCCGACAACCTTCTGCTCCCCTTCGGTGCACAGATACCCCGCCACCGAGCCCAGCGTTTCGGCGAGCACGACGGATGCCCCGCCGTGCAATAAACCAAACGGCTGATGGGTGCGATGGTCGACGGGCATGGTGGCCTCAATCTCATCGTCGCCAATGCGGATGAACTGGATATCCAGCAGCCCCACCATATTCCCCTCGCCCATGGCGTTCAGCGCCTGCAGCGTCACGGCACGTTTCCAGATCATCCAATTATCTCCAGTAAAGCCTGCAATGGGTGACGCACGCCGTTACCCTCTACCCGTTTTACCTGACTGCGGCAGGAGTAGCCCGTCGCCAGGCAGCGGTTTCGCGGCAAACGCTGCATCGCCTGATGCCAGGACAGCTCATAGATGCCGAGCGAGTTGGCGTGGTTTTTCACTTCGTGTCCGTAGGTGCCGGCCATCCCGCAGCAGCCCACGTTGACGCTCTCCAGCTTCGCGCCGAACCGGGCAAAGACGGACGCCCACTGGCCGGGTGCGCCCGGTAGCGCGGTCACTTCCGTGCAGTGGCCGAACAGATACCACGGTTCACCGCTGACATCCTGAACCGCTTTGTCGTCCAGGGCCATCGGCAGCCACTCGTGCACAAGCATCACGTTGAAATCGCCGCGCTTATCGCCCAGCGTCTGCCTGTATTCATCGCGATAGCAGAGCACCAGCGCCGGATCGACGCCGACCATCGGTATCCCCAGCTGCGCCACGCGATTCAGGAAGTCAGCCGTTTTCCGCGCGGTCTTCGCAAAGCGCGTCAGGAAGCCTTTGATGTGCTGCGCCTTGCCGTTCGGTGAGAACGGCAGTACCACCGGCTGATAGCCCAGCTTTTCCGACAGGCGGATAAAGTCCGCAACCACCTGCGCATCGTAGTAGCTGGTAAACGGATCCTGCACCACCAGCACCACGTTCGTTTTTTGCTCAGGGGTAAGCGCCTCCAGCTGTTCCAGGGTCATGTTCGCCGAGCGATGCCCGACGAGCTGGCGCTGCAGAGACGGCACCGACAGCAGCGGGAGATCGACCATCCCGATGTGTTTTTCGGAGAGCTTGCGCACCAGCGGCTGGTTGATAAAGAAGTTAAAGGTCTTTGGCGCACGCGCCATCAGCGGCGCGTAGCTTTCTACCGTCGCCACCAGATGGTCCCGCACCGGACGCAGATAGCGCGTGTGGTAAAGCTGCAGGAAGCGCGAGCGGAATTCCGGCACGTCGATTTTAATCGGGCACTGGGTGGAGCAGGCTTTACAGGCCAGACAGCCGGACATCGCCTCTTTCACCTCATGGGAGAAATCGTACTCGCCCTTGTTGGCATGCCAGCTGTTGCGGGTGCGCTCAATCAGCGAGCGCAGGCTGGCCCGTTTTTCCGGCAGCTCCTGCTCCAGCTTGAGCGGATCAACCCCGCGGTCGGCCAGCAGACGCAGCCATTCGCGCACCAGCGTCGCCCGCCCCTTTGGAGAGTGGATACGGTTGCTGGTGATTTTCATCGACGGGCACATCGGGCTTTTGGCATCAAAGTTAAAGCACAGGCCGTTACCGTTGCACTCCATCGCGCCGCGCCAGGAGGAACGCACCGCAATCGGGATCTGTCTGTCGTACGTGCCGCGCTTTACGGCGTCCACCTGCAGCATCGGGGCATCGACACCTTCAGGCGGGCAGATTTTACCCGGGTTAAGGCGGTTATGCGGATCGAACGCCGCCTTCACCTTGCGCAGCTCCGCGTAGAGCTGCTCGCCGAAGAATGCCGGGCTGTATTCCGCGCGGAACCCTTTTCCGTGCTCGCCCCAGAGCAGGCCGCCGTATTTAGCGGTTAAGGCCACCACATCGTCGGAGATCTGCTTCATCAGGATCTCCTGCTGCGGGTCGCACATATCCAGCGCCGGACGCACGTGCAGTACCCCGGCGTCAACGTGGCCGAACATGCCGTAGCTCAGGCCGTGGCCGTCCAGCAGTGCGCGAAACTCAACAATATAATCCGCCAGATGCTCGGGCGGAACGCAGGTATCTTCGGCAAACGGAATCGGCTTCGCTGCGCCTTTCGCATTGCCGAGCAGGCCCACGGCTTTTTTACGCATCGCATAGATACGCTCAATACCGGCCAGGTCGTTACAGAGCTGCCAGCCGATTACGCCGCCTTCGCCCTGGGCAATCAGCTCATCCAGCCGCTGGCAGAGGGTGGTGACCTGGCGCTCAATCAGCGCCGCATCATCACCGGCAAATTCGACGATATTGAGGCCCAGCATCTCTTTATCCGGCACGTCGGTAATCAGCTCGCTTACGGAGTGCCAGACAATGTCTTCCCGGGCCAGATTGAGCACTTTAGAGTCGACGGTTTCCACCGACAGCGCCTGCGCTTCCACCATAAACGGCGCATTGCGCAGCGCGGAGTCGAAGGAGTCATATTTGACGTTCACCAGGCGACGCACCTTCGGCAACCGGGTGATATCCAGCCGCGCCTCGGTGATAAACGCCAGCGTCCCTTCGGAGCCGGTGAGCACGCGGGTTAAATCAAACTGGGTCAGATCGTCGTTAAAGACGTGACGCAGATCGTACCCGGTCAGGAAGCGGTTCAGCCTGGGGAATTTGTCGAGGATCAGCTGACGGTTGTCGCGGCAGCGCTCCAGCACGGTACGATAAATACGCCCGATGGCGGTGTTATCTTTGCCCAGCGTTTCTGCCAGTTCGACCGCCATCGGCTGGGTATCAAGGATATCGCCCCCCAGCAGAACCGCCCGCACGCCCAGCACGTGATCGGAGGTTTTCCCGTAGACCAGCGAACCCTGGCCGGAGGCATCCGTGTTGATCATCCCGCCTATGGTCGCGCGGTTACTGGTGGAGAGTTCGGGCGCGAAGAAGTAGCCGTAAGGCTTGAGATACTGATTAAGCTGATCTTTGATAACGCCCGCTTCGACCCGCACCCAGCCCTCTTCAGGGTTGATCTCAATGATGCGGTTCATATAGCGCGACATATCAATAATGATGCCCTGGTTCAGCGCCTGACCATTGGTCCCGGTGCCGCCGCCGCGCGGCGTAAAGACCAGCGAGGCGAAGCGCTCCTGCGTGGCCAGCCGGGCAATCAGCGCCACGTCGGCCGTTGAACGAGGGAAAACGACGGCATCGGGAAGAAGCTGGTAGATACTGTTATCGGTCGCCATCGTCAGCCTGTCGGCATAGTTCGTGGCGGTATCACCTGTAAAACCCTGTTGCTCCAGTGCCTGCAAAAAATTAAGCACCAGCTGAACGACGCCAGGTGCCTGAGAAATCTGTGGGATCATCACTGTCGACCCTAATTAGAGTTGTATGAAATCGTTTGCGTGTATCTTAAAAGTTTTATCACATTTTTTTCTTATAATCTCTGCTGAATTACAGGCAGAATTCGCCTGTCAAAAACCGCTGAGATCATTAATGATTAGAGAGACGCGGTTTTCCGTTCCCGCCAGCCCCGCTGGCGTTCTGTTAAGGAAAGTTTCATTTATGGTCAATCTTCGCCAGCCCAGGGATGTTGCGCAAATTTTGCTGTCGGTGCTGTTCCTGGCCCTCATGATTATTGCGTGTCTGTGGATTGTTCAACCCTTTATTCTCGGCTTCGCCTGGGCTGCGACCGTTGTCGTTGCCACGTGGCCTTTGCTGCTGCGCTTGCAGAAGCTGCTGTTCGGCCGCCGCGGGTTAGCCGTGCTGGTCATGACGCTCCTGTTATTCCTGCTGTTTATTATTCCCATTGCTCTGCTGGTGAATAGCCTGGTGGATTCCAGCGGTCCGGTTATTCGCGCCATTACCAGCGGTGACCTGACGCTGCCGGATCTCGCCTGGCTGAACAGCATTCCGCTGGTGGGTGCCAAACTTTACAGCGGCTGGCATAGCCTGCTGGAGATGGGCGGCAGCGCGCTGATGGCAAAAGTCCGCCCGTATATTGGCACCACCACTACCTGGTTTGTGGGTCAGGCGGCGCATATCGGCCGCTTTATGATGCACTGTACCCTGATGCTACTCTTCAGCGCCCTGCTCTACTGGCGCGGCGAGCAGGTGGCTTTAGGGGTTCGTCACTTTGCCACCCGCCTGGCGGGTAAACGCGGTGACGCCGCGGTACTGCTGGCAGCGCAGGCGGTGCGTGCGGTTGCGCTGGGCGTGGTGGTCACTGCGCTGGTGCAGGCGGTACTGGGCGGTATCGGTCTGGCCATTTCCGGCGTACCGTACGCCACCGTGTTTACCGTGGTCATGCTGATGACCTGTCTTGCGCAGCTGGGACCGCTGCTGGTGCTGGTCCCCAGCATTATCTGGCTCTACTGGACGGGTGATACCACGTGGGGAACGGTTTTGCTGGTCTGGAGCTGCGTGGTCGGCACCATGGATAACGTTATTCGTCCGATCCTCATCCGCATGGGGGCAGACCTGCCGCTCATTCTGATCCTCTCCGGGGTCATTGGTGGACTGATTGCCTTTGGCATGATCGGCCTGTTTATTGGCCCGGTGCTTCTCGCCGTCACCTGGCGCCTGTTCTCCGCCTGGGTGCATGAAATTCCGCCGCCGGCAACTGACCCGGACGTGATTTTGAGCGAACTGGAAGAGCTGGAAGAGAAAAACACGCATTAAGTTTGTTTGCCGGGTGGCGCTAACGCTTACCCGGCCTACATTCCCTCGCACAATACTTTAACACCGCTAAAGTATTTATTCGTTACTCACTGGTCAGACCCGCAGTTCCTGCACTAAACCTGCCTTTAACCTCAAGAAATCTTTACGTCTCTTTAACTATTGAGACGAATCCGATCGACGCTAAAAGATGACATGCCTACTATTAGCACACGGTTATAAATCAACACCTTGATTTATAAGCATGGAAATCCCCTGAGTGAAACAACGAATTGCTGTGTGTAGTCTTTGCCCATCTCCCACGATGGGCTTTTTTTTATCCTGATTACGCGCGCGTCACCTGACAGGTACTCAGCATCCGCCACGCCGCTGGCAGCACCCGCGTTTCCCCGGTCACATTCACCGTGACCACCTCACGGATATCCGCCGACGATGCGCCAACCTGCATCTCAAACTCTCCCGGTTCAACGATGCGTTTCCCGTCCCGACGGGTAAAGTTGAACATCTCAACCGGTAACGTAAAGGTGAGCGTGGCGCTTTCGCCCGGCGAGAGCGTGACGCGCTGGAAGGCCTTCAGCTCCTGAAGCGGTCGAACCTGCGTGGCAACCTTATCTCTGACGTAAACCTGCACCACCTCGCTGCCGCTGCGCTCCCCGGTATTGGTGATATCCACGCTCAGCGTCACCTCACCGTCAACCGGTACGTCGGCTTCCGCCACCCTCGCGGCCCCCCAGCTAAACTGCGTCCAACCGAGGCCGAAGCCAAACGGGTAACGTGAACCGAAATGGAACGCATACGGCGTGCCGCCGCTTTTGAGCTTGTGATTGTAGTAGTACGGCATCGCGCCGGCGCTTTTCGGCACGCTCACCACCAGGCGCCCCTGCGGCTCGGTACGCCCCGTTAAGACGTCAGCAATGGCCCAGCCTCCTTCCTGCCCCGGCGCCCACGCCACTATCAGCGCCGCCACCTTATCCTCCAGCCCCTGAAGGTTGTACGGACGCCCACCTGTCATCACGACAATCACCGGTTTGCCCGTCGCCACCAGCGCCTCCAGCAGCTGTTGCTGCACGCCCGGCAGATTCAGGGAATCGGTATCGGAACCTTCCCCCACGGTGCCGCTCTGGAACAGCCCGGCGAGATCGCCCACGCAGGCCACCACCACATCACTCTCCTGCGAAGCCTTCACGGCCTCGGGGATAAGGGCGGTGCTTTGCGATACCGGCGACTGCTGCATCGGTTTGCCGCCGCTGTCGCCCGGGAAGACCGGCGCACCCGCCATCCGTTTTTCGATGATGTGACACCCTTTGGCATAGCGGACCTGAGAGGCACCGAGATAGTGCTCCAGCGCCGCGCGCGGGGTCGTCACCTGCGAGGTCTCTTCCACCATATCGCTGATGATCAAATGCACCGGGAAGCTGTAGCCGCTGAGCAACGCCAGCGGGTCGTCCGCCGTCGGCCCCACCACCGCCACCCGGGGTTTGCCGCCGAGTGGCAAAATGCCGTTATTCTCAAGCAGCGTTAACGATTTACTCGCCACGTCCCGCGCGACCTGGCGGGTTGTCTCATTTTGCAGATCGATACCGTTTTCATCGGCATACGGCTTTTCAAACAGGCCCAGGCGGAATTTTTCGGTCAGCACGCGGCTTACGATCTCATCCACTTTCGCCATGGAAATCAGCCCACGCTCAACGGCCTCGTCCAGGTGGCGCGCGCAGTCATCCTTCGGCAGCTCAACGTCCAGCCCGGCGTTGAACGCCAGCGCGGCAGATTCGGCCGCATCGTGGGAAACGCCATGGTGCTGGTGCAGAAGGCTGACGCCGCCGTAGTCGGCGACAACGATCCCGTCGAACCCCCACCGTTCGCGCAGAACGGTGGTCAGCAGGAAGCTGTCGCTGTGCCCCGGCTGATTGTCGATATCGTGGTAGGCCGGCATCACCGAACCGGCATCGGCCAGCTTCACCGCCATTTCAAACGGCAGCAGGAAGGTATCGTTAAGCTCGCTAAAGCCCAGGTGCACCGGGGCATGGTTGCGCGCCCCTTCGCTGAACGAGTGGCCCACGTAATGTTTCAGGGTCGCCAGCAGGTCGCGCTTGTCGCCCTGCAGCCCTTTCACGTAGGCGGTGGCCATCACCCCCACCAGCCAGGAATCTTCCCCGAAGGTCTCTTCGGTTCGCCCCCAGCGCACGTCGCGGGACACGTCCAGCACTGGCGCCAGCCCCTGCTGACAGCCGACGGAGCGCGCCTCTTTGCCAATCTGTTCTGCCGCCCGCTGCACAAGCGCCGGGTCCCATGTTGAACCATAGTTCAAAGACGACGGGAACAGCGTGGCCTCTTTGCACAACAGCCCCACCAGACACTCTTCATGGAACAGCGCCGGTATGCCGAGACGCGTCTCTTCCATCATCATCCGCTGCAGGCGGTTAGCCGCGCGCACGCCGGTTTTTGCATCAACGATATGGGTGCCCAGCGGTCGCGTAATCTGCCCGACGCCCAGCTTTAGCCGCTCGCTGAGCGCAGCCTGCTCGCTCACGCCGGCGAATTCATCGCTCAGGTCGCTTCGCTCGCGGTGGTTGCCGTTTTCATCGAGGATCAGCCAGTACGCGTGCATCTGGGCGAACTTCTCTTCCGGGGTCATGCGCGCCAGTAGGTCGGCGACGCGCTCGTGCACGGGACGTCCCGCGTCCTTATAGATAGCTGTCATGTTTTACTCCTGTATTGCGGAAGGGGTTGCCGGGCTGAGCTGCCCCGCTTCGGGTCTTACTTCACGTTTGCCAGCCAGCTCCCGGGCAATGGAATCCACCAGCCGGCTGTTGAGCTTGTAGATGGCGAGCAGCGCGACCATGCAGAGGAACAGCGCGCAAGGGATGAGGGTAAACAGGGCGTTGATGGTCGAGAGAACGCTCGGCGCCTGGGTTGCCTGGCCGGGGGCGTAATCCACCATGCCAAGCACCCAGCCGACGACCGCCCCGCCCAGCGCCAGGCCAAACTTGATGGCAAACAGCGCGGTGGAGAACACCAGCCCATCCAGACGACGGCCGCTGCGGTGCTCTTCGTAGTCGACTACGTCGGAGAACATGGTCCACTGGAGCGGCGTGGTGAGGTTTTGCACAAAGCTGAAGACAATGTTGAGGCCAAAGATGAGCCAGACCTGCGAAGGCGGCAGGAAGAAAATCAGCGCGCCGAAAATGACGAAGGAAATAATGGTCCACTGATAGGCGCGCACGCGGTCAAATTTCCCCAGCAGCCGTTCAGATAATAATGCGCCGCTTAAGGAGGCCACCATTCCGGAAACAATAAAGGCAAAGACCAGATCCGGGCGCAACAGCACGTAGTTGACGTAATACATCGTGGCGGAACCGCGCGTTACCACCGCCGTTAACAGCAAAATATTAAACAGGAACACAATACGCCACTGGCTGTTTCCTGCCAGCAGTTTTAAATCGGTGAGCATGGAGCCGGAGGTATCATTGCGCGGAGAATAACGCTCGCGGGTCATCAGGAAACAGCAGAAGAACAGCACAATCCCCAGCAGCCCCATCAGGCTCATGGCATAGAAATAGCCTTTCTGCACGTTGCCCTGGCCTAACAATGAGACCAGCGGCAGGGCAATAACCGTCACAATCAGCCCGCCGATAAACGACAGGCCAAACCGCCAGGACTGCAGAGAGTGACGCTCGCGCGGATCCAGCGTCAGCGCGCCGGGCATGGCGCAGTAAGGCACGTTAATGGCGGAGTAAATCAGGCTTAAGATTGCATAGGTCACGCAGGCATAAACGATTTTTCCCGTCGGCCCGGCGTCCGGGACATAGAAGGTGATCAGGCAGCTCACGCCAAACGGAATGGCAAACCACAGCAGCCAGGGGCGAAAACGACCGTGCCGCGTTTGCGTGCGGTCGACGAGCGCACCAATGCACGGGTCGACAAACGCATCGACCACGCGCACCACTAAAAACATGGTGCCCATTATTGCGGCGGGCAATCCAAAAACGTCGGTATAGAAGTAAGCAAGAAATAACGTTGCCGTTTGCCAGACCAGCGCGCTGGCCATATCACCTAAGCCATAGCCTATTTTATCTTTGGTACGCAATACAGAGGAGATTGTCATTGTTATTTGCCTTTTTATCAGGTTAAAACGTATTTCAACCAGTTGCGCATCATTGGTAGGGAAATGCGCAGTAAGGCTCAAGTATTAGCAACGCTTTGCGCGCTAACAATTGTCTAAATTAACAGGCAAATTATGATATTTGGTTTTTTACTTTATTTGTGATGGGGAGCAAATAAGAGAGGAAATAAAAAAAGCGAGGAGTTATCTCCTCGCCTTTATCCGTTTTTAAGCGGTTACTTGTTCAGTTCCGCCAGGCTCAGCCAGGTTTGCACCACGGTGTCCGGGTTCAGGGACAGGCTATCAATCCCCTCTTCCATCAGCCATGCGGCAAAGTCTTCATGGTCGGATGGACCCTGACCACAAATCCCGACGTATTTACCCTGCTTCTTCGCCGCGCGGATGGACATGGAGAGCAGCGCTTTCACCGCCTCGTTACGCTCGTCGAACAGCTCAGAGACCACGCCGGAGTCACGGTCCAGACCCAGCGTCAGCTGCGTCATGTCGTTCGAGCCGATAGAGAAGCCGTCGAAGTGCTCGAGGAACTGCTCGGCCAGCAGGGCGTTGGACGGAATTTCACACATCATGATGATCTTCAGCCCGTTCTCGCCGCGCTTCAGCCCCTGACGCGCCAGCTCGTCTACCACTGCTTTCGCCTGGTCCACGGTACGCACGAACGGGATCATAATCTCCACGTTGGTCAGCCCCATGTCGTTGCGCACGCGTTTCACCGCGTCACACTCCAGCGCGAAGCAGTCGCGGAAGCTGTCGGACACGTAGCGTCCGGCCCCGCGGAAGCCCAGCATCGGGTTCTCTTCTTCCGGCTCGTAGCGCTCGCCGCCCACCAGGTTAGCGTATTCATTAGACTTAAAGTCCGACAGGCGCACGATCACGCGTTTCGGATAGAAGGCGGCGCCCAGCGTCGCGATCCCTTCGGTCAGACGGCCGACGTAGAACTCTCTTGGAGAGTCGTAGCCTTTCATCATCTCGCGGATTTCGTTCTGCAGCTTCGGCTCCTGGTCGTCAAACTCCAGCAGCGCGCGCGGGTGAACGCCAATCATACGGTTGATGATGAATTCCAGACGCGCCAGGCCAACGCCTTCGTTCGGCAGGCACGCGAAGTCAAAGGCGCGGTCCGGGTTACCGACGTTCATCATGATCTTCAGCGGCAGGTCCGGCATGGTATCTACGCTGGAGCTCTTCACGCTGAAGTCGAGGATATCGGCGTAGACGTAGCCGGTATCGCCTTCGGCACAGGAGACGGTTACGTTCTGCCCGTCCTTCATGCGCTCGGTGGCGTCACCGCAGCCGACAACTGCAGGAATACCCAGCTCGCGCGCGATGATGGCGGCGTGACAGGTACGGCCACCGCGGTTGGTGACGATAGCCGCGGCCTTCTTCATGATCGGTTCCCAGTCCGGGTCGGTCATGTCGGTTACCAGCACGTCGCCGGGCTCTATGCGGTTCATCTCGCTAATGTCGTGGATCACTTTCACCGGACCGGCACCGATGCGGTGACCGATGGCGCGACCTTCCGCCACGATTTTGCCCTGCGCGTGCAGCGTGTAACGCTCCATCACCTGACCACGTGAACGGACGGTTTCCGGACGCGCCTGCACGATGAACAGCTTGCCGGTGTTACCGTCTTTCGCCCATTCGATATCCATCGGACGGCCGTAGTGTTTTTCGATCTGCACCGCCTGCTTCGCCAGCTCTTCTACTTCGGCGTCGGTCAGGGAGAAGCGGTCGCGCTGCTCCTGCGGCACATCTTCAATTTTCACCTGCTTGCCATGCTCCTGGGTCGGGGCATAGATCATGCGGATTTTTTTCGAGCCCATGGTGCGACGCACCACCGCCGGGCGGTTAGCCGCAAGCGTAGGCTTGTGAACGTAGAATTCGTCAGGGTTAACCGCACCCTGGACCACCATCTCACCCAGACCCCACGCAGAGGTGATAAACACCACCTGGTCGAAGCCGGATTCGGTATCGATGGAGAACATCACGCCGGATGAGCCTACGTCCGAGCGAACCATACGCTGAACGCCAGCGGAAAGCGCGACGCCGCGATGGTCATAGCCCTGATGCACGCGATAGGAGATGGCGCGGTCGTTAAACAGGGACGCAAAGACGTGCTTCACCGCCACCAGCACGGCATCGTAACCCTGGACGTTCAGGAAGGTTTCCTGCTGTCCGGCAAACGAGGCGTCCGGCATATCTTCTGCGGTTGCAGAGGAGCGCACGGCAAAGGAGGCCTGCGCATCGTCAGCGGAGAGCTGGTTGTACGCGTCGTGAATGGCTTTTTCCAGTTCCGGCTGGAAAGGTGTGTCGATGATCCACTGGCGGATCTGCGCCCCGGCTTTTGCAAGCTCGGTGACGTCATCAATATCCGTTTTATCCAGCAGGTCGTAAATGCGCTGGTTAACACCGCTCTGGTCTAAAAACAGATTAAAGGCATCGGCGGTGGTGGCAAACCCGTTCGGTACGGAGACACCCATACCCGACAGATTTGTAATCATTTCACCCAGGGAGGCATTTTTGCCCCCAACTCTGTCTACATCATTCATGCCGAGTTGGTTATACCAAAGCACCAGCGGTGACGAGCCATTGTTGGACATCGAAACAATCCTTTTGTGATATTTGATCGGAGTAAGAAACACCTGACTACGTATTTATACTGGCATAATTATTTCCGCTAAAAAAACGGTGAATCGTGTAAGCAATTTAAATTTTCAACTTTTCGGATACTTTCCCATCAACGATTAACCCGATGATTCCTCTATATTCAGCCAGAAACCCCAAAAATAAAGTCGCTATTTGAAAAATGAAATCCACTTTTCAGGAAAATCAAAAACAGTGTTTCATTCATAATTAGGATAAGTTCTTTGCTGTGTAATTTACTTTTTTAATTTATGCTTTCAGACAATTAGGTCTGATATTCAGGGTGAGTAAAATGGATAGTGCTGTCGATCGCCACGTTTTTTATATTTCTGATGGTACGGCGATCACCGCCGAGGTGCTGGGCCACGCGGTGATGTCGCAATTTCCCGTTTCGATTAACAGCATCACGCTGCCGTTTGTCGAAAATGAGAGCCGCGCCAGGGCGGTGAAGGACCAGATTGACGCTATCTTCCAGCAGACCGGCGTGCGCCCGCTGGTGTTCTACTCTATCGTCATCCCCGAGATTCGCTCCATCATCCTGCAAAGTGAAGGCTTCTGTCAGGATATCGTGCAGGCGCTGGTGGCGCCGCTGCAAAGCGAGCTTAAGCTCGACCCGACCCCTATCGCCCACCGTACCCACGGGCTTAACCCCGGCAACCTGATTAAGTACGATGCCCGTATCGCCGCCATTGACTACACCCTGGCGCACGACGACGGTATCTCAATGCGAAATCTCGACCAGGCGCAGGTGATTTTGCTTGGCGTATCGCGCTGCGGCAAAACCCCGACCAGCCTCTATCTGGCGATGCAGTTCGGCATTCGCGCCGCGAACTACCCGTTTATCGCTGACGACATGGATAACCTGGTGCTGCCCGCCGCCCTGAAGCCGCTGCAGCACAAGCTGTTCGGCCTGACGATTAACCCGGAACGCCTCGCCGCCATCCGCGAAGAGCGCCGCGAAAACAGCCGCTACGCCTCCATGCGCCAGTGCCGAATGGAGGTCTCCGAAGTGGAAGCCCTGTACCGCAAAAACCAGATCCCGTGGCTGAACAGCACCAACTATTCCGTTGAAGAGATTGCCACCAAAATTCTCGACATCATGGGGCTTAACCGCCGCATGTACTAATATGCTAGTACATTAACTCAGATTCAGGTATCATCATCGGCAACAACGGGGCGGTGTCGCCCCGAACTTGAAATCAGCAGGGATTGGTTTAAGGTGATGCCCATCACTTCCCGGTAGTCTGCCGATGAAGCAAAAATTTTCTGAGACATTCCATGAATAAAACCGATGAACTCCGCACTGCGCGCATTGACAGCCTGGTCACGCCGGCTGAACTGGCACAGCGGCACCCTGTTTCCGCCGCCGTCGCGGAACATGTGACGGCCTCCCGCCGACGCATTGAAAAAATCCTTAATGGTGAAGACAAACGTCTTCTGGTGGTGATTGGGCCTTGCTCCATCCACGATCTGGATGCCGCGATGGATTATGCAAAACGGCTCCAGGGGCTGCGGGACAAGTACCAGCATCGCCTTGAGATCGTGATGCGTACCTACTTTGAAAAGCCGCGGACCGTGGTGGGCTGGAAAGGGCTGATTTCCGACCCTGACCTCAACGGCAGCTATCGCGTGAATCACGGGATTGAGCTGGCGCGGAAACTGCTTTTACAGGTCAACGAGCTGGGCGTGCCGACGGCGACCGAGTTTCTCGATATGGTGACCGGACAGTTTATCGCCGATCTGATCAGCTGGGGCGCAATTGGCGCACGCACCACCGAAAGCCAGATCCACCGTGAGATGGCCTCCGCCCTCTCCTGTCCGGTCGGCTTTAAAAACGGGACCGATGGCAACACCCGTATCGCAGTTGATGCCATCCGCGCAGCCCGCGCCAGCCATATGTTCCTGTCGCCGGACAAGAGCGGTCATATGACCATCTACCAGACCAGCGGTAACCCGTACGGGCACATCATTATGCGCGGCGGGAAGAAACCCAATTACCATGCAGAAGATATTGCGGCGGCCTGTGAAACGCTGGCCGAGTTCGACCTGCCGGAGCATCTGGTGGTGGATTTCAGCCACGGTAACTGTCAGAAGCAGCATCGCCGCCAGCTGGACGTCTGCGATGAGGTTTGCCAGCAGATCCGCAGCGGCTCAAGCGCCATCGCGGGCATTATGGCCGAAAGTTTCATCAGGGAAGGGACGCAGAAAATCGTTGCCGGGCAGCAGATGGTCTACGGCCAGTCGATCACCGACCCGTGCCTTAGCTGGGAAGACAGCGAACTGCTGCTGGATAAGCTGGCAGCTGCGGTTGATTCTCGCTTCTAAAATCCAGCCCTTCTCCCTCTCCCTGTGGGAGAGGGTCGGGGTGAGGGCATCTGACCGCACTTCACCCCCAAATTTGATCCCCTCACCCTTTTTTCACAAAAACGCTTGCCGTGAATTTGCAGTTTATTGATAATGATTATCATTGTTACATTGATTGTTATTTATAAGCATTATGTCACGTACGGATAACAGCGCGGCAACGCCAGCAAAAACACACACAGCGCCAGCCCCCACCGAGCGTCGGATTGACAGTAAAGCCCTGCTCGGCGATGAGGGGCGGGTCATTATCGAGCATGACGGCCAGCGCTATCTTCTGCGCCAGACCCATGCCGGAAAACTGATCCTCACGAAATAAACCTAAAAAATACGCCAGCCACCCAGGTGACCCCCAGGCAGCCAGCGCTTTTCAATTCTTATGGAGAGTTGCTATGCCACACCTGCCTTCCGCGTCTTTACGCCCGTCACTTCTGGCGCTGTCGATTGTCAGCGCCCTGCCGGGCATCGCGTTTGCTGCCACAGACGATATTACCGTGACCGCCACGGGCAACGCCCGCAGCGCCTTTGAAGCCCCCATGATGGTGAACGTGATTGACGCCAGCGCGCCGGAGAAACAGACCGCCAGCTCGGCGGCCGACCTGCTGCGCAACGTCCCCGGCCTGACGCTGGACGGCACCGGGCGTACCAATGGCCAGGACGTGAACCTGCGCGGCTATGACCGTCGCGGCGTGCTGGTGCTGGTTGACGGCGTGCGCCAGGGAACCGATACCGGCCACCTGAACAGCACCTTCCTCGACCCGGCGCTAATTAAACGTATCGAAGTGGTGCGGGGCCCGTCGGCCCTGCTGTACGGCAGCGGCGCGCTGGGCGGCGTGATTTCGTATGACACCGTCGATGCAAAAGACCTGCTGGATCCGGGTAAAAACAGCGGTTACCGCGTGTTTGGTACCGGCGCGACGGGCGATCGTAGCCTCGGCATGGGGGCCAGCGCCTACGGCCGCACCGATACGCTGGACGGTCTGGTCTCCTGGTCCAGCCGGGATCGCGGTGATATCCGCCAGAGCGACGGTGCCTCCGCGCCTAACGACGAATCCATTAATAACATGCTGGCGAAAGGCAGCTGGAAGATTGACCCGGCCCAGACACTGAGCGGCTCCCTGCGCTACTACAACAACGACGCCCAGGAGCCGAAAAACCCGCAAACCACCGGGGCGGACAGCAGTAATCCGATGACCGATCGCTCCACCATTCAGCGTGACGCGCAGCTGGGCTACGCCATCGCCCCGGCCGGAAACGACTGGCTGAACGCCGACGCGAAGGTCTACTGGTCCGAAGCGCGCATTAATGCCCAGAACATCGACGGCAGCGGTGAGTTTCGCAAGCAGACGACCAAAGGCGGCAAGGTGGAAAACCGTACCCGCCTGTTCACCGAAACCTTTGCAGCACACCTTCTGACCTACGGCGGGGAATATTACCGTCAGGAACAACGCCCCGGCGGCGCGACCACCGGCTTCCCGGAGGCGAAGATCGACTTCAGCTCAGGCTGGCTGCAGGATGAAATTACCCTGCGCGACCTTCCCGTCACCCTTCTTGGCGGCACGCGCTACGACAACTATCGCGGCAGCAGCAACGGCTACGACGATGTGGATGCCGATAAGTGGTCATCCCGCGCCGGGTTAACCGTCAGCCCGACCGACTGGCTGATGCTGTTTGGCTCTTACGCGCAGGCGTTCCGCGCGCCCACCATGGGCGAGATGTATAACGATGCCAAGCACTTCTCCATCGGCAGCTTCTATACCAACTACTGGGTGCCAAACCCGAACCTGCGCCCGGAAACCAACGAAACGCAGGAGTTCGGTTTTGGCCTGCGCTTTGACGATCTGATGCTTGCCAACGATGCGCTGGAGTTCAAAGCCAGCTATTTCGACACCAAAGCCAAAGACTACATCTCCACCACCGTCGATTTTGCGGCGGCGACCACCATGTCCTATAACGTCCCGAACGCCAAAATCTGGGGCTGGGACATGATGGCGAAATACTCGGCCGACCTCTTCAACCTCGACCTGGCCTATAACCGCACGCGCGGGAAAGACACCGATACGGGCGAGTATATCTCCAGCATCAACCCGGATACCGTCACCAGCAAGCTGGACGTTCCGGTGGCGCAAAGCGGTTTTTCCGTCGGCTGGATTGGCACCTTTGTCGATCGCTCAACGCACATCAGCAGCAGCTACAGCAAGCAGCCGGGCTATGCGGTCAACGACTTCTACGTCAGCTATAAGGGCCAGGAGAAGCTGAAAGGCGTGACCACCACGCTGGTGCTCGGCAACGCCTTTGACAAAGAGTACTGGTCCCCTCAGGGCATTCCGCAGGACGGCCGTAACGGCAAGATTTTCGTAAGCTATCAGTGGTAATTCCCGTCGGGGCAACTATTCAGAAGGATGAAAACAATGAATCACTACACGCGCTGGCTTGAGCTAAAAGAAGACAATCCCGGTAAGTACGCGCGCGACATCGCCGGCTTAATGAACATCAGCGAAGCAGAGCTGGCCTTTGCCCGGGTGGGTCACGACGCCTGGCGACTGCGCGGCGACATCCGCGAGATCCTGAGCGCGCTGGAAGCGGTGGGCGAAACCAAATGTATCTGCCGCAACGAATACGCCGTGCACGAGCAGGTAGGGAGCTTCACCAACCAGCACCTGAACGGTCACGCCGGGCTGGTGCTGAACCCGCGCGCGCTGGATCTGCGCCTGTTCCTCAACCAGTGGGCAAGCGCGTTTCACATCAGTGAAGCCACCGCCCGCGGCGAGCGGCAGAGCATTCAGTTCTTCGACCACCAGGGCGATGCCCTGCTGAAGGTCTACGCCACGGATAATACCGACGTTTCCGACTGGGGCGACGTGCTGACCCGCTTTATCTTTGCCGATAATCCACCGCTGGCGCTGAAGGTGGCCGATGTCCCGGCTCACGCAGAAAACGCGCAGGCCGCGATCGTGGACGCAGAGTGGCGCGCCATGACCGACGTCCACCAGTTCTTCGGCCTGCTGAAGCGCCACAATCTCAGCCGCCAGCAGGCGTTTCGCCTGGTGGGTGACGATCTGGCCTGCCGGGTCGATAACGCCGCACTGGCGCAGCTGCTGGAAGCGGCCCGCCGGGACGGAAATGAAATCATGGTCTTCGTCGGCAACCGCGGCTGCGTGCAGATCTTCACCGGCGCGGTGGAAAAGCTGGTGCCGATGAAAGGCTGGCTGAATATCTTTAACCCAACCTTTACCCTGCATCTGCTTGAAGGATCCATTGCGGAAACGTGGGTTACGCGCAAGCCGACGGCTGACGGGCACGTCACCAGCCTGGAGCTGTTTGCCGCCGACGGGACGCAAATCGCCCAGCTGTACGGCCAGCGTACCGAAGGCGAGCCGGAGCAGAGCCAGTGGCGCAGCCAGATTGACGCCTTAACGGCGAAAGGGCTGGCCGCATGAAGCGGTGGCTTGCCCTGCTCAGCGCCCTGCCCCTGCTGGCGTTTGCAGCGCCGCAGGAGAAAATCGTCACGCTCGGCGGCGACGTCACCGAGATTGTCTACGCCCTCGGCGCGGCGTCTTCGCTGGTGGCGCGCGACAGTACCAGCCAGTGGCCGCCGGCGGCGAACGCGCTGCCGGACGTAGGGTATCTGCGCCAGCTCAATGCGGAAGGGATCTTATCCATGCGCCCCACGCTGGTGCTGGCCAGCGCCCAGGCGCAGCCGTCTCTGGCGCTAAAGCAGGTTGAGCAAAGCCACGTCAGGGTGATCGCCATTCCCGCCGGAAACGACCTGAGCGTCATTGACGAAAAGGTGCGGATCGTCGCTGAAGCGACGCACCGCGAGGCCGAGGGGGAAGTTCTGCGCAACACGCTGCGTCAGGCGCTGTCGGCGCTTCCCGCGTCGCCGCTCAACAAGCGAGTGCTGTTTATTCTCAACCACGGCGGGATGACCGCCATGGCAGCTGGACAGCAGACCGGCGCGGATGCGGCCATCCGTGCGGCGGGCCTGCAGAACGCGATGCAGGGGTTCACCCGCTATCAGCCGCTGTCGCAGGAGGGCACGATCGCCAGCCGGCCTGACCTTGTGGTGATTTCGCAGGACGGAATCAACGCCCTGGGCGGTGAAGCGAATCTGTGGAAGCTGCCCGGCCTGGCGCAAACCCCGGCAGGACGGAACAGGCAGGTGCTGGCGATTGACGATATGGCGCTGCTGGGCTTTAGCGTGCGAACGCCACAGGCCATCCAGCAGCTGCGCAGCAAAGCGGAGCAGCTGCCCTGATGTCCCGGCGGATTGCCTTATCGTTATGGATGCTGACCGCGATCCTGACCGTCATGACGCTCGCCGCGACCGGGGTTGGGGCATTACGCCTGCCGGCCAGCCTGCTGTGGGACGACAGCGACGAGGCGCTGCGTCAGATCTGGCTGACGATCCGCCTGCCTCGCGTGCTGCTGGCGCTGGCGATCGGCGGTTCACTGGCGCTGGCGGGCTGCGTGATGCAGGGGCTGTTCCGCAACCCGCTGGCGGACCCGGGCCTGCTCGGCATCAGCAGCGGCGCGGCACTTGCCGTCGCGCTGTGGGTGGTGCTTCCGCTCTCGCTGCCTGCGCTGGTGATGCTGTATGCCCCAATGCTGGCGGCGTTTCTCGGCGCGCTGGCCGCCACCCTCGTGATTTTCCTGCTCAGCCGGCAGCGTGACGCATCCCTGTCGCGCCTGCTGCTGGTCGGCATTGCCATCAACGCCCTGTGCGGCGCGGCCGTCGGCGTGCTGTCATGGCTCAGCAACGATGCCCAGCTTCGCCAGCTTTCGCTCTGGGGAATGGGCAGCCTCGGCCAGGCGCAGTGGTCAACGCTGCTGGCCGTCGCGTCGCTGATGGTGCCTACCGCACTGGTTATCTGGCGTCTGGCAGGCGCCCTCAATTTGCTGCAGCTGGGCGAAGAAGAGGCGCACTACCTCGGCGTGGACGTCGCTACCGTGCAGCGGATCCTTTTACTGTGCAGCGCCCTGCTGGTGGCCGCCGCCGTGGCGGTCAGCGGCGTTATCGGCTTTGTCGGCCTGGTGGTGCCGCACCTGGTGCGCATGTGGCTGGGGGCTGACCACCGCGCCGCGATCCCCGGCTCGGTGCTGGCCGGCGCGTTGCTCCTGCTGGTTGCCGATACGCTGGCGCGCAGCCTGGTTGCCCCGGCGGAAATGCCGGTTGGCTTATTGACCAGCCTTCTCGGCGCGCCGGGTTTCCTGTGGCTTATCTTTCGTCGCGGAGGTGCGCATGGCTGAACGCTATGGTGCAGAAAACCTTGTTTTTCGCGCCGGGCAGCGGACGCTGATCAACGACGTGTCTCTGACCTTATCTCAGGGCGAGCTGGTGGCGTTGATTGGCCCCAACGGCGCCGGGAAATCAACGCTATTGCGGCTGCTTACCGGCTATCTTAAACCGGCAGCAGGACGGTGCAGCCTGGCGGGCACGCCGCTTGCGGCCTGGCAGCCTGATGCGCTCTCCCGCTACCGGGCAGTGATGCGCCAGAACACGCAGCTCGGATTCGACTGGCCGGTTGAGGCGGTCGTCGGTATGGGGCGCGCGCCCTGGACCCGCACGCCTGAAGCGTCAATTATTGAGGAGGTCATGGCCGTTACCGGCTGTTTACCGCTGGCGGGCAGGCGGTTTGCGGCGCTTTCCGGCGGCGAGCAGCAGCGCATCCAGCTCGCCCGCGCGCTGGCTCAGCTCTGGTGCGACGGCGCGCCGCGCGGCTGGCTGTTCCTTGATGAACCCACCTCTGCGCTGGATCTCTACCACCAGCAGCATCTGCTGCGCCTGCTGAAATCCCTGACCCGTCGGGGACATCTGCACGTGTGCGCGGTGCTGCACGACCTTAATCTGGCGGCGCTGTGGGCGGATCGCATCCTGCTGCTGCACGGCGGGAAAATCGTGTCGCAGGGGGAACCGGACACCGTTTTACAGGCCGATACGCTGGCGCGCTGGTACGGGGCGCAGGTTTACGTCGGCAGACATCCGGCTCACGCCGCGCCGCAGGTGTTTCTCACCCCCTGACCGGGCTGGTAAAAATCCTTCAGCGTTTCCAGCAGGACATGGGCCGCTTTAGAGAGCTGCGTGTGCCCCGGGTGGATCACTCCGATACACTTTTCAATGGGCGGGCTGTCCAGCGGAATACAAACCGCCCCCAGCGACGCCATCTGGGTCTCGCACAGCGCCGGCACGGCGCTGCCGCCCAGCCCGCTTGCGACCATTCGCCCTACCGTCACCAGCTGATGGCTCTCCAGCGCGACGTCCAGCCTTCTGCCGCTTCGCGCCAGCTCCTCTTCCATCATCAGACGCACCGCCGAGGGGCGCTGTAGGGTAATAAAATCCAGCGTCAGCAGCTCTTCCCATGCCAGGCGCTTCTTGCGCGCAAGCGGGGAATCTTTTGGCACAACGGCAACAAACCTGTCGAGGCCCAGCGGGGTAAACAGCAGGTTGTGCGTTGGCGCAGGCTCAAACGCGATGCCCATCTCCACGCGCCCCTCCCGCACCATCTCGATGACCTGCTCGTTAATGACGTCATGCACGGTGACGTTGATCCCGGCGTGACGGTCGCGAAACGCTTTTAGCACCTCGGGTAAGACATTCGCGGCAAACGACGGCATGGCCGCAACCGAGATTTTGCCGCGCTGCAGGGTAAAGCACTGGTGCATCGCCTCTTCGACATTATCCCAGTCGGCAAGCAGCTGCCGCGCCATCGGCAAAAAGGTCTCGCCCTCCTGCGTCAGCGCCACCTTGCGCGTGCTGCGCTGCAGCAGCGGCCCGCCGAGAGCATCCTCCAGCGCTTTTATCGTCAGGCTGAGTGCCGGCTGAGACAGATTCAGCCGTTCGCTGGCGTGCGCGAAGTTCAGAGTGTGAGCTACCGCTAAAAACGCGCGTAACTGTTTGACACTCATTCTCATTTTTCATCCTGTTAACTAATTGAAAAAATTTAGTTAACAGGAAATTAATAAAAAAATCCAATGAGTGGGTCACAAATTCAAAATTAACAAATGAGTCGCCACCCCTAATGATACCGGCACGGCTAACGGGAGGGGTAACTATGGCAGGACTGGATAAGCGCGTCGGCAGCTATGCGCAGGCGCTGGATGGGCTGACGGACGGGATGACCTTGCTGGCGGGCGGCTTCGGCCTGTGCGGTATTCCTGAGAACCTGATTGCCGAGGTCAGACGCCGTCAGGTGCAGGGTCTGACGGTGGTCTCTAACAACTGCGGCGTGGATGGCTTCGGCCTCGGGATCCTGCTTGAGACCCGGCAGGTCCGTAAGGTGGTGGCCTCTTACGTCGGCGAGAACGCGCTGTTCGAGCAGCAGGTGCTGAGCGGCGAGTTGGAGGTTGAACTCACGCCTCAGGGGACGCTGGCCGAAAAGGTGCGCGCGGGCGGCGCCGGGATCCCCGCCTTTTACACCGCAACCGGCTACGGCACGCCCGTGGCCGCGGGCAAAGAGGTGCGCCAGTTTGCGGGTAAACATTACGTCCTCGAAGAGGCCATTACGGGTGATTTTGCGCTCATCAAAGGCTGGAAGGCGGACTGGTACGGCAACGTTATCTATCGACATACCGCGCAAAACTTTAATCCGCTGATGGCAACGGCGGGCCGGATAACGGTTGTGGAAGTAGAAGAGATTGTTCCACCGGGGGAGCTGCCCCCGTCGGCCATTCATACCCCGGGAATTTACGTCGACAGGCTGATCGTCGGCCAGTTTGAAAAACGCATTGAGCAGCGCACGCTGCGCGCGGAAGGAGTGTGACGATGTTAACCCGTGAACAGATGGCCATGCGCGTCGCCCGGGAGCTACGCGACGGTTACTACGTCAACCTGGGGATCGGCATCCCTACCCTGGTGGCGAATTATATTCCGCCAGGGATGGACGTGATGCTCCAGTCGGAAAACGGTCTGCTGGGGATGGGCGCGTTTCCCGATGAGCAGAGCCTCGACGCTGACATGATTAATGCTGGTAAACAGACCGTGACCGCCCGGACAGGCGCTGCCATTTTCGACTCGGCCCAGTCGTTTGCCATGATCCGCGGCGGCCATGTTGACCTGACCGTGCTCGGCGCCTTTGAAGTAGACGTCGAGGGCAGCATCGCGTCGTGGATGATCCCCGGAAAAATGGTGAAAGGGATGGGTGGCGCGATGGATCTCGTCGCCGGGGCGCAGAACATCATCGTGGTGATGACCCACGCCTCAAAAAGCGGTGAGTCAAAGCTGCTCCCGCGCTGCACGCTGCCGCTCACGGGCGTGGGCTGCATCCGCCGGGTGTTAACCGACCTGGCGCTGCTTGAGATCGAGGACGGCGCGTTCATCCTGCGAGAATACGCCCCCGGCGTCAGCATCGACGACATCGTGGCAAAAACGGCCGGGAAAATCATTGTGGCGGACGACGTTCGCGAAATGCGCTTCAGCTGAGGGCTCTGCATGAAACAGGTCATGATTGTCGGGGCAACGCGTACCCCTGTCGGCAGTTTTCGCGGATCGCTCGCGCCTCTCTCTGCGGCTGAGCTGGGTGCCGCAGCGGTCCGTCGCCTGCTTGAGAACAGCGGTCTTAGCGCTGAGAAGATTGACGAGGTGATTTTCGGTCAGGTGCTGACGGCGGGATGCGGGCAAAACCCGGCGCGCCAGACGGCTATCGCCGCCGGATTACCCGTCACCACGCCGGCGACAACGGTCAATCTGGTGTGCGGCGCGGGCTTAAAAGCGGTGCAGCTCGCCGCGCAGGCGATCCGCTGCGGTGACGCCGACGTGGTTATCGCAGGCGGTCAGGAGAGCATGAGCAACGCCCCCTATCTGCTGGACGGGGCGCGAGCAGGATTACGTTTTGGCCATACGGGCCTGCAGGACAGCATGATTACGGACGGTCTGTGGGACGCGTTCAACGATTACCACATGGGTATCACCGCTGAAAACGTTGCCCGACAGTACGGTATTTCTCGCGAGCAGCAGGACGCCTTCGCCGCCCGATCGCAGCAAAAAGCGGCGTCCGCCATTGAGTCCGGTCGGTTTGACGCCGAGATAGCGCCGGTGACGGTGAAGCAGGGCAAAAAGCCGCCGCAGGTTGTCAGCTGTGATGAACAGCCCCGGCCAGGGACCACCGCCGGGCAGCTTGCGCAGCTGCGCCCCGCTTTTTTGCACGAGGAAGGCACGGTCACAGCAGGCAACGCCTCGACGCTCAACGACGGTGCCGCTGCGGTGCTGCTGATGAGCGAGGAACGCGCCCGGGAGAGCGGGCTGCCGATCCTCGGACGCATCGTGAGTTATGCCGTGACGGGCGTCGACCCGTCGGTGATGGGCATCGGTCCGGTCAGCGCCTGCCGGACGGCGCTGGCGCGGGCGGGCTGGACGCTGGATGACGTGGACCTTATTGAAGCCAATGAAGCCTTTGCCGCACAGGCGCTGGCAGTGGGCCAGCAGCTCGGCTGGGATGAGCGCAAGGTGAATGTCAACGGCGGCGCGATTGCCCTCGGTCATCCGATTGGCGCATCCGGCTGCCGCATCCTCGTGACGCTGCTGCACGAAATGCAGCGCCGTGACGTCAAAAAAGGGCTCGTCACCCTGTGCGTAGGCGGCGGGCAAGGCATCGCCCTGACCGTCGAGCGTTAAACATCTCGTTAGTACCCGAATATAACAAGAGTAAGGAGTCGTAATGAGTGTGTTAATTGCCCTGGGGGCGCTGGCACTGCTGATGCTGGCGGCCTATCGCGGATATAGCGTGATTTTGTTTGCGCCGATTGCGGCACTCGGCGCCGTGCTGCTGACCGACCCGGGCGCCGTCGGCCCGACGTTTACCGGCCTGTTTATGGAAAAAATGGTGGGCTTCGTCAAGCTCTACTTCCCGGTATTCCTGCTGGGCGCGGTGTTTGGCAAGCTGATTGAACTCTCCGGTTTCTCACGGTCCATCGTCGCCGCGGCGATTCAGATCCTCGGCCGTCGCCACGCGATCCCGGTGATTGTCCTCGTGTGCGCGCTGTTAACCTACGGCGGCGTGTCGCTGTTTGTGGTGGCGTTTGCGGTGTATCCGTTTGCCGCCGAGCTGTTCCGCCAGAGCGGCATCCCTAAACGGCTGATCCCGGCCACCGTGGCGCTCGGAGCATTCTCGTTTACCATGGACGCCCTGCCCGGCACGCCGCAGATCCAGAACATTATCCCCACCAGCTTCTTCGGCACTAACGCCTGGGCCGCGCCGTGGCTGGGGCTCATCGGCTCGCTGTTTATTATCTGTTTTGGCCTGCTGTGGCTCGAGCGCCAGCGTCGTAAGGCGCTCAATAACAACGAGGGTTACGGCACGGATCTGAAAAATGAACCGGAAACGCCGGACAACATTAACCTGCCTCACCCGCTGATTGCCATCTCCCCTCTGCTGCTGGTGGGGATCCTCAACCTGCTGTTTACCCGCTGGATCCCCGGCTGGTACGGCACAAGCCACGAGCTTACCCTGCCCGGACTGGCGAAGCCGATTGTGACCGAGGTCAGCAAGATCACCGCCATCTGGGCGGTGGAAGCGGCGCTGATCTCCGGTATCGTGCTGGTGCTGATTTTTGGCTTTCGCAATATCCGCGGACGCCTGGCAGAAGGCAGCCGCACCGCGGTCAGCGGTGCCATTCTGGCCGCAATGAACACCGCTTCGGAATACGGTTTTGGCGCGGTTATCGCCGCCCTGCCCGGTTTTCTGGTGTTATCCAAAGCGCTGGCGGCGATCCCGAATCCGCTGCTTAATGAGGCCATCAGCGTGACCGTTCTGGCGGGGATCACCGGCTCGGCATCCGGCGGGATGAGCATTGCTCTGGCGGCCATGGCCGACACGTTTGTCGCTGCCGCCCACGCAGCCAATATCCCTCTTGAGGTGCTGCACCGCGTGGCCTCCATGGCAAGCGGGGGGATGGATACCCTTCCCCATAACGGCGCGGTGATTACCCTGCTGGCGATCACCGGCCTGAGCCATCGTCAGGCCTACGGCGGCATTTTCGCTATCACAATCATTAAAAGTCTGGCAGTGCTTTTTGTCATTGCCGTGTTCTATCTGACCGGCATTGTGTAAGGAGAAAAAAATGAATCTGAACGGTAAAACCGCACTGGTGACCGGCTCAACGAGCGGTATTGGCCTGGGGATCGCCCGCGTGCTGGCGAAAGCCGGGGCACAGGTGATCCTTAACGGTTTCGGCGACAGCGAATTGGCGCGCGCTGAGATTGCGCAACTGGGCAAAAAGCCGGGCTATCACGATGCGGATCTGCGCGATGTCCTGCAGATTGAAGCCCTGATGCGCTACGCCGATACGCAGTTCGGCGGCGTGGACATCCTGGTCAACAACGCGGGCATACAGCACGTGGCCCCGGTTGATGCATTTCCGGTAGAGAAGTGGAACGACATTATCGCCATTAACCTTTCAGCGGTATTTCACACCAGCCGGCTGGCGCTGCCTGCCATGCGGGAGAAAAACTGGGGGCGCATCATTAATATCGCCTCGGTTCACGGGCTGGTGGCCTCAAAAGAGAAGTCAGCTTACGTGGCCGCCAAGCATGGCGTGGTGGGCTTTACCAAGTCGCTGGCGCTGGAAACCGCCCGCACCGGTATTACCGCAAATGCGCTCTGCCCCGGCTGGGTACTGACGCCGCTGGTGCAACAGCAAATCGACAAACGCATTGCGGATGGCGTCGCGCCGGATCTGGCGCGCGACCAGCTTCTGGGGGAGAAACAGCCTTCCGGGGAATTTGTCACCCCGGAACAGCTGGGCGAACTGACGCTGTTTTTGTGCAGCAACAGCGCCGTGAACGTACGCGGCGCCGCGTGGAATATGGACGGCGGCTGGGTTGCGCAGTGATTTGTCGGCCGGGTAAGCGAAGCCGTCGCCCGGCAAACAGGGTTAGCTCGAGCAGCTGACCTCCAGCCGCTTGCCCCAGTCAGGCGGGCGGCTGACGTAGTCATCATCCCGGTCGGCAAACGGCGTGCGTAACGCCACGTGCAGGCGGTGCAATTCGTCGTATTCGCCCTGCTCTGCCTGCTCAATCGCCCGCTGCGCCAGCCAGTTGCGCAATACCATCGCCGGGTTAGTGGCGTTCATCTGCGTCTGGCGGGTAGCGTCATCCACCTGCTCCTGCTGCAGCCGCGCGCGGTACTGAGCAAACCAGTCGTCAAACGCCTGCCTGTCAATAAACTCGTCGCGCAGCGGCGAGGCCGCGCTGTGCTGCTCCGTCTGGCCCAGCATTCGGAAGGTTCGGGTGTAATCGCTGCCCTCACGCGCCATCAGAGCAAACAGGCCGTTGAGGATATCGTTATCGCCCCTCTCCTGCGTCACCAGCCCGAGCTTGATGCGCATCAGCGTGCCATAGTCCCTCAGCAAAATGTCCTGATAGCTGTCGAGGGCATCGTTCAGGGCATCCACGTCGATAAACGGCGACAGGGTTTGCGCAAGTCGCTGCAGGTTCCACAGGCCGACCGCCGGCTGGTTGTCAAAGCTGTAACGCCCCTGGTAGTCGGAGTGGTTGCAGATGTACCCAGGCTGATAATCATCGAGGAAACCAAACGGACCGTAGTCAAAGGTCAGCCCGAGGATCGACATATTGTCCGTATTCATGACGCCATGGGCAAAGCCTACCGTTTGCCAGCGGGCAATCAGGGTGGCGGTACGGGCCACTACGTCCCTGAACCAGAGAACGTATTTATCCGCCTCGTCTTGCAAATGTGCCCAGTGGTGACGAATGGCAAAGTCCGCAAGCTGGCGAACCTTGTCCGGCTCGCGGCGATAGTAAAAGTGCTCGAAATGACCGAAGCGCAAATGGCTTTGCGCAATGCGCATCAGCATTGCCCCTTTTTCCATCGTTTCGCGCGCAACCGGCGTATCGCTGGTAACAATCGACAGCGCGCGGGTGGTGGGGATACCCAGCGCATGCATCGCTTCAGATCCCAGGCATTCGCGAATGGTTGAACGCAGTACCGCACGCCCGTCGCCCATTCGCGAATAGGGGGTAAGACCTGCGCCTTTCAGGTGCCAGTCAACCGTCTCCCCGTTGGAAAGCTGCTGTTCGCCGAGCAGGATCCCCCTGCCGTCGCCCAGTTGCCCCGCCCAGACGCCAAACTGATGTCCGCTATAGACCTGCGCCAGAGGTTGCATACCGGCGAGCAGCGTTTCGCCTCCCCAGACGCCTGCGCCCGCTGAAGGCTGAAACAGCTCAGGCGGAATAGCCAGCTCATCTGCCAGCCGGTCGTTATGCCATATAAGGCGTGAATTTTGTAACGGTGTTGGTTTGAGTGCGGTGTAAAAGCCAGGCAACTCGTCATGCCAGTGAGCAGTAAAAGACAGGGTCATAAGTCCTCCTGCTTTTAGTGTAGAGGGTTTACCCGGACTTAAACACGGGCGAAAGTAAGGGTTATCGCTGCTGAACCAGCGTAGTGACGTGTTCGGCAGAGACGGCAGGCCAGAGCGCCCCCTGCATTGCGCCAAAATTGAAGGACAGGACGCGCTGCAACAGGCCGTGGTCGTCAATGCCGGAGACGATCACCGACTGGCAGTGCGGCGTGATTTGCCAGAGGATGGCGCGCATAAATGGCTCAAAAGAGAGCTCCGGGGCACGCTGCTGAATGAAACCTTTATCGAGAATGACCCGTTTAAATAATCCGTCATAGACTGCTTTGAGCGATGCAGCGCCTGCGCCAAAGTTTGCCAGAACCAACGGGAAATGGATCGCCATTCTCGCCAGCTGCAGATCGTCCTTTCCGTTATTTAAACCTGGATAGTTCTCATTAACAGTAAACTCAAGAAACGGATAACGCTCAAGGATTGAAACAGCGTTCCCATTACTTAATAAAAACTCAACAATTACAGGTGTAATATTGATCCATGCAATTAACTGATGCTGAATAAAAAACAGTTTGCAGGTATCAAGCAATTGCAGTTTTTCGTTAAACAGTTCTAACTCTTCGGCTGCTGAAAGCCTTGGGATAACGAGCTCAGTGGGGATCCTCACATCGCTGCCGACGCCAGTAAAGTTAACCAGAATTTCTAAACCTTTAAGCTCACCTGCACTATTACGGGCAGGCAGAAGCAGCAGTTCAGACTGGTAAGCATTATCTAGCGTAATAATCATTGCACTCGCCCCGCATTAAAAATGAGAGAGGACATCCTGGAGCAATTGCCGACACAATTCCACTGTCTTGATTTTAATAAGATTAATTTCATTAGTTCCGTATTAATTTTCAGATTTATCCCTGAATCTAAAATAGATCTTATCCTGGTTACAGAATAATAGCCAGTTTTAGATAAAACAGTCACATGTGGACTTCGCTAATTTAGGTAAATTTAACTTTAATCATCTTATTTGAGAAAACGGCATGATTTATTAGTTACCATGCCGTCATAAGAGATGTGTCCGACGCAGACTATATACGTCGTGCCTGCCAGAAATTTTTACGCCAGTAAACATTATCAAGAGAAGAGCGCATCACGCCGCGGCTGGTTGAGGCATGAATAAACTGATTATCTGTATCATATATCCCCACATGAAGACCGCTTTCACCCGATCCGGTTTTAAAGAAAACCAGGTCCCCTGGCAGAAGTTCGTCTTTATCAATTTCAGTGCCGATTTCAGCCTGCTTGCGCGTTTCGCGCGGAAGCTGTAAATCAAACTTGTCGCGAAATGTCATCAGAACAAAGCCGGAGCAATCCACACCACCCCGGCTCATGCCGCCGTAGCGATAGGGCGTACCGCGCCAGTTGCTCAGCTGATCGTTCAGGCTGGCGATGACGGTGATCGAATCTGACAGCCGTGGGTTAGGCGGCGGGGCACGATGGCTGCTGCATCCCGCAAGAAAGAGTGCTGCCATCAGGAGAAACCAGAATCGCATTTCAGACGAATCCTCTGCTTTTTTTGTTCTTTTCGTAATTTAGCGTGCAATCGCGCTCACAGGCAAGAAACGGTTACTCTTGGCCGGTAGAAATCAGCATCTTATGTCCCTCTATATCCAGCCTGCGGAACGACATATTGTACGCGCGGGCAAGATTGGGCGGCGTAAGAACCCGATCCCGCGTGCCGCTGGCGATCATCTTTCCACGCGAAAGTAGCCACACCCGGTGAGCATGACGCAAGGTATGATTGAGGTCATGACTGCTCATCACCACCGCGATGCCTTTTCGGCTCAGGGCGCTTAACAGCGTATCCAGCGCCGCCTGCTGCGCCACGTCCAGGCCGCTCATGGGTTCATCGAGAAGCAGCAGCCGCCCGTGAGGGTTACCGGCCGGGTGGATCTGAACGATGACTGCCGCCAGACGCACCCGCTGCCACTCTCCCCCGGAAAGCTGGCTGACATGCCGGGACAGTTTATCTTCCAGCCCCAGGGCCGCAGCCACGTCCGTCAGCAGTGCCGTATGTTGTTTGTCGTGCAAATGCAGCATCAGATAGTGCCAGACAGGCATGGCAAAGGGAGGCACCTGCTGCTGCACGAGGTAACTGCGCCGGTGCGCCAGCGAGACCGGCGACCAGTCGGCAAGCGCATGCTCCAGCAAGGTTATCTGCCCTGCTCCGCCGGTCAGGCCTGCCATCCGCGCCAGCAGCGTGCTCTTCCCTGCGCCGTTCGGCCCGACAAGATGCAGGATTTCGCCCGCATTGAGGGTACCGGTTATCGGCTCCAGACGTCCCTTCTCGGCAACGTCCGTGAGCTGCATCAGCAACGACATTATTTCGCCAGCGCCAGCTTGATAGATTCCATGACGATCGGATCTTCAGGCGTCATATCCGGTGAAAAACGCTGAACGACCTGGCCATCACGGCCAATCAGGAATTTTTCGAAGTTCCACAGAATGTCGTCCGGATAGAGCGGCGCGCGGCCTTTGCTTGCCATACGTTCATAAAAACCGCTTCCTTCCGGCGCAACGGCTTTCGGTGCAGCAGCGATGAGCTTCGCATACAGCGGATGGCGATCGTCACCGTTGACGTCAATTTTGCTGAACAGCGGGAACGTGACGCCGTAGGTGGTGCTACAGAACGTTTTGATCTCCTCTTCGCTGCCCGGCTCCTGGCCCAGGAACTGGTTGCACGGGAAACCCAGCACGGTGAAACCGTCTTTCTCCCAGGCCTTCTGAATGTTTTCCAGCTGCTCGTACTGCGGCGTCAGGCCACATTTGGATGCCACGTTGACGATGAGCAGCACGTTGCCTTTGTAGCCTTCAAGCGTGGTGTTATCGCCATCAATGGTGGTCACTTTCGTATTCAGGATATCTGACTGCATAGTATTTCCTCAGATTGTCGGTTTAACGTCCAGCTTTTAATAGTAGCCAGATAAAGACCGGCGCGCCCAGCGTGGCGGTCACTACGCCAATGGGCAGCTCGGCGGCTGTCAGGGCAAGCCGGGCGATAATATCCGCCACCAGCAGCGTGACGGCACCGGCAACAGCCGAGGCCGGAAGTAAGGTTCGATGGTCCGTGAGGCCACACAGACGCAGCATGTGCGGAATAACCAGCCCGATAAAGCCAATCGCCCCCGCCAGGGCGACGCTGACGCCGACCAGCCAGCCAATGGCGATGACCAGCACATTACGCCAGAACCCTATCGGCATGCCGAGCTGGCGGGCAGAGGTTTCACCCAACGCGAGCATATTCAGCGGCTGCGCCTGCAGGGTAGCCCACGCGATAACCGGCACCAGCAGCGCCATTAGCCAGCCCTGGTGCCAGTCAACGCCGCCAAAGCCGCCCATCATCCAGTACATGAGCTGGCGCAAGTCAAAGGAGGTCGAGAAGTAGACCGCCCAGGTCATCAGCGCGCTGCAGATAATCCCAAGCGCCACGCCCGCAAGGAGCAGACGGCTGGTGGATAAGTGCCGTCTGGCGAAGCGAAGAAGGATCGCGGTTATCAGCAATGCGCCAAGAATTGCGCTCAGGCTAATTCCCCATCCGGAGAGTTCTCCCCCGCCCAGCATCACCGCCGCAATTAGCCCCACGCCTGCGCCATTCGACACGCCGAGTAGCCCGGGCTCCGCCAGCGGGTTATCAAACAACGCCTGCATAATGGTGCCGCACAGCGCCAGCGCGGCGCCTACCAGAATCACCGCGACGGTGCGCGGCAGACGAATTTGCCACACGAAGAGCTGCCCGTCAGGCCCCCACCAGCTTTCTGGCCCTATCCATCTCTCGCCGGCGCAGAGGCTCACACCCGCGGCGACAATGAGCAACAGCACCAGCAAAAGCAGGCGACGTCGATCGGAACGGTGCTGGTGATGGGCATAATCAAGCATGTGTATGGTTATTAGTAGCGTGAGATGTAATTGATTTTACGGCGGGTTTGCCAGAGAGCGCAAAGAAAAAAGGCCGCGTGGGCGGCCTTTTTGGTTAGTTCATATTACTCTGCTTTGGGCGTTGCGTTTTCGACACGGCTTTTTAACTTCTGGCCGGGTCTGAAGGTCACCACGCGGCGGGCTGTAATGGGAATATCTTCCCCCGTCTTCGGGTTACGGCCCGGACGTTGGTTTTTGTCTCGCAAATCAAAATTACCAAAACCGGAGAGTTTTACCTGCTCACCATTTTCCAGAGCACGACGGATCTCTTCGAAAAACAGCTCTACCAGCTCTTTGGCATCCCGTTTGCTAAGCCCAAGCTTATCAAACAGATATTCTGACATTTCAGCTTTTGTAAGCGCCATAGGTTCAATCCCTCAATGATGCCTGGAATCGCTCTTTTAATGCCTCTACACATTTGGCGACGGTAGCGGCAATCTCCTCTTCTTCGAGTGTACGGCTGGTATCCTGAAGGATAAGGCTAATAGCGAGGCTCTTGAAACCTTCTGCTACGCCCTTGCCGCGGTACACGTCAAATAAGTTTACGCCAACTACCTGATTTACGCCAACTTTCTTACATTCGGCCAAAATATCTGCTGCGGGCACATTTTCCGCGACCACAACTGCGATATCACGGCGGTTTGCCGGGAAGCGGGAGACGTCCTGAGCCTGAGGAATCACGCGGTCTGCCACCAGGTTCCATTCCAGCTCGAACACGATGGTACGGCCGTTCAGGTCTAGTTTACGCTCCAGCTCAGGGTGAACAACCCCAATGAAACCAACGCGTTTGCCGTCTAAATAGATGGCCGCGCTCTGGCCCGGATGCAGGGCCGGGATGGCTTCCGCGCGGAATTCAATTTCAGATAATTTACCGGTCAGATCCAGAATCGCTTCCAGATCGCCCTTCATATCGTAGAAATCAACCGTGCCTTTTGCCAGGTCCCAGTGCTCTTCGTAGCGGTTACCGCTGATGGCGCCAGCCAGCATGAGATCCTGACGGATGCCTAAATTTGCCTGATTATCCGGCACAAAGCGCAAACCGCTTTCGAAAATTCGCACGCGGTTTTGCTGGCGGTTCTGGTTATAAACGATAGTGCCCAGCAGGCCCGTCCAGAGGGACAGACGCATTGCAGACATTTCGCTGGAGATTGGGCTTGGCAGGATCAGCGCTTCCTCGCCCGGGTGGATCAGCTGCTGCAGTTTTGGATCAACAAAGCTGTAGGTGATCACTTCCTGGTAGCCTTTGTCGTTCAGCATGGTTTTCACACGCTTCAGGGACAGGTCGGCTTCACGGTGGGAGCCCATCACCAGACCGGCCTGGACAGGTTCGTCAGGGATGTTGTTGTAGCCGTATACGCGGGCCACTTCTTCCACCAGATCTTCTTCGATTTCCATGTCGAAACGCCAGGATGGCGCAACGGCTTTCCACTCGTCCTGACCTTCGGTCACGTCGCAGCCCAGACGCTTCAGGATATCGGTCACCTGCGCATCGGCAACGTGGTGGCCAATCAGACGATCCAGCTTGCTGCGACGCAGGGTGATGGTCGCGCGCTTCGGCAGAGTCTCTTCACTGGTAACGTCAATAACCGGGCCCGCTTCGCCGCCGCAGATGTCGATCAGCAGACGGGTGGCACGCTCCATCGCTTTATACTGCAGAGCCGGGTCAACGCCGCGCTCGTAGCGGTGAGAGGCATCGGTGTGCAGGCCGTGACGACGTGCGCGACCGGTGATGGAAAGCGGGCTGAAGAATGCACATTCCAGCAGCACGTTTTGCGTCTCATCGTTCACGCCTGAGTGTTCACCGCCGAAGATACCGCCCATTGCCAGCGCTTTGCTGTGGTCGGCAATAACCAGCGTGTCAGCGTTCAGTTTCGCTTCGCTGCCGTCCAGCAGAACCAGGGTTTCGCCCTCTTTCGCCATACGCACCACAATACCGCCTTCGATACGATCTTTGTCGAACGCGTGCATTGGCTGGCCCAGCTCCAGCAGGACGTAGTTAGTCACGTCAACTACCGCATCGATAGAACGGATACCGCAACGACGCAGCTTCTCTTTCATCCACAGCGGGGTTGGCGCTTTAACGTTGATCCCTTTCACCACGCGACCAAGGTAGCGAGGACATGCATCCGCAGCGTCAACCTGAATAGGCAGTACGTCGCTGATGGTCGCTTCAACCGGCGCGATCTCCGGCGCGTTCAGCTCGGTCTGGTTCAGCACGGCAACGTCGCGCGCTACGCCGATGATACCTAAGCAGTCAGCGCGGTTTGGCGTGACGCTGATTTCGATGGTGTTGTCATCAAGCTTCAGATATTCGCGGATATCGGTACCGATTGGCGCATCCAGCGGCAGCTCAATGATGCCGTTGTGATCGTCGGAAATACCCAGCTCGGAGAACGAGCACAGCATGCCTTCAGACGGCTCGCCGCGAAGCTTAGCGGCTTTAATCTTGAAATCGCCCGGCAGCACCGCTCCCACGGTCGCCACGGCCACTTTCAGGCCCTGGCGGCAGTTTGGCGCACCGCAGACGATATCCAGCAGACGGTCACCGCCTACGTTAACTTTTGTCACGCGCAGTTTGTCAGCGTTAGGGTGCTGGCCGCACTCTACCACTTCGCCGACGACCACGCCGTTGAAGGCACCGGAAACCGGCTCAACGCCGTCCACTTCCAGACCCGCCATGGTGATCTGGTTAGAAAGCGCGTCGCTGTCCAGCGTGGTGTTCACCCATTCGCGTAACCACAGTTCACTGAATTTCATTGTTCTGTCCTGCCCTTATTTAAACTGTTTGAGGAAACGCAGATCGTTTTCGAAGAATGCACGTAAGTCGGTCACGCCGTAGCGCAGCATGGTCAGACGTTCCATGCCCATACCGAACGCAAAGCCGGAGTACACTTCCGGATCGATACCCACGTTGCGCAGCACGTTTGGATGCACCATCCCGCAGCCCAGCACTTCCAGCCATTTGCCGTTCTTACCCATCACGTCAACTTCCGCGGACGGTTCAGTGAACGGGAAGTAGGACGGACGGAAACGAACCTGCAGATCTTCCTCAAAGAAGTTGTTCAGGAAATCATGCAGCGTGCCCTTCAGATTGGTGAAGCTAATGTTTTTATCAACGATCAGACCTTCCATCTGGTGGAACATTGGGGTGTGGGTCTGATCGTAGTCGTTACGATAGACGCGGCCCGGCGCGATAATGCGGATTGGCGGTTCCTGATCCTTCATGGTGCGGATCTGAACGCCTGAAGTCTGGGTACGCAGCAGACGCGTAGCGTCGAACCAGAAAGTGTCGTGGTCAGCGCGTGCCGGATGATGGCCAGGAATGTTCAGGGCATCGAAGTTGTGGTAATCATCTTCGATTTCCGGGCCAGTCGCCACGGTAAAGCCGAGCTCACCGAAGAAACTTTCAATGCGGTCAATCGTACGGGTGACCGGATGCAGACCGCCGTTTTCAATACGACGACCCGGCAGAGAAACGTCAATCGTCTCTGCGGCCAGACGCGCATTCAGCACCGCGCTTTCCAGCTCGGCTTTACGCGCGTTCAGCGCCTGCTGAACCTGCTCTTTGGCCTCGTTAATCACCGCACCCGCTGCCGGGCGTTCTTCTGGCGGCAGTTCACGCAGGGTTGTCATTTGAAGGGTCAAATGCCCTTTTTTACCAAGATATTCGACGCGGACATTGTCTAACGCGGCAACATCTGAGGCCTGATTAATGGCGGCTGTTGCACTGGCAACCAGCTCTGCGAGATGTGACATGATTTTCCTCATTATGTCGGTGCAGACACCGATTTGGTGGAGTTATTCTCTCAAATTCAGGCACAAAAAAAGCCTCCATCGGGAGGCTTATCTGGCGCTGTTTTTCGTTTCATCTTTCACGCGCTAGCCTCCTGAATTCAGGTGCTAAAGTAAAAGAAGAAGCGGAAAATAGCAGCATTCATGCTTGCGTTACCTTGTAGGGTAAAAACCGTTAAGACCTTATTGAAAAGCCTGGACGGGTAAAAGTCAATGTTCTGATGATGTTAAAACAAAAGAGGGAGCAAAGCTCCCTCTCTCAACTGGCTTATGCCAGTGCTGCTTTCGCTTTTTCGACCAGAGCGGTGAACGCTACTTTGTCGAATACTGCGATGTCAGCCAGGATCTTACGGTCGATTTCAACAGAGGCTTTTTTCAGGCCGTTGATGAATTTGCTGTAAGAAATACCGTTCTGACGTGCTGCTGCGTTGATACGCGCAATCCACAGTTGACGGAACTGACGCTTACGCTGACGACGGTCACGGTAAGCGTACTGACCTGCTTTGATAACAGCCTGGAAGGCAACGCGGTAAACGCGTGAACGCGCACCGTAGTAGCCTTTAGCTTGTTTCAAAATTTTCTTGTGACGTGCACGTGCAATTACACCACGTTTTACGCGAGCCATATGTGCTCTCCTGTATCTATATTCTTAGTAAAAAAATTAAACGTTAACGGCTTATGCGTACGGCAGGCACGCGATAACCAGACCCAGATCGCCTTTAGAAACAAGGCCTTTTGGACGCAGGTGACGTTTACGCTTAGTAGATTTTTTGGTCAGAATATGACGCAGGTTTGCGTGCTTACGCTTAAATCCACCACCACCGGTTTTTTTGAAGCGCTTAGCAGCACCGCGTACGGTCTTAATTTTTGGCATCTTAATAACTTCCACTTCGCATTGTTAAATAAACGAAACATAGGCGAACAAAACCTATGAAACCCGAAGGCTCCACAGATTTTGCTGCTTGAATGCCTTACTGTTTCTTCTTAGGAGCGAGCACCATGATCATCTGGCGGCCTTCGATCTTCGTAGGGAAGGATTCGACTACTGCCAGTTCACTCAGATCGTCACGGACGCGGTTAAGCACTTCCATACCGATCTGTTGGTGGGCCATCTCACGACCGCGGAAACGCAGTGTGATCTTGGCCTTATCGCCATCTTCCAGAAAGCGAATCAGGCTGCGGAGTTTTACCTGATAATCGCCATCGTCGGTACCAGGACGGAATTTAATTTCCTTAACCTGGATAACTTTTTGCTTCTTCTTCTGTTCCTTAGAAGACTTACTCTTTTCATAAAGGAACTTGCCGTAGTCCATGATACGACAAACTGGCGGTTCGGCGTTAGGGCTGATTTCAACTAAATCTACTCCAGCTTCTTCAGCTTTTTCGATCGCTTCTCTCAGACTCACAATCCCCAGTGGTTCACCTTCAAGATCTGTTAAGCGAACTTCCTGGGCGCGAATCTCGCCATTGATACGATTCGGACGTGCCGTTTGAACTCGTTTTCCGCCTTTAATACCTTATTCCTCCAGTTGTTGAAGACTGCGGCTGCGAATCTCTTGTTGCAGCTTCTCAATCACTTCACTTACGTCCAGGCTGCCCAGGTCTTTACCACGGCGGGTACGAACGGCAACTTTGCCTGCTTCCACCTCTTTATCACCACAGACCAACATATATGGGACACGACGTAAAGTGTGCTCGCGGATTTTAAAGCCAATCTTCTCATTTCTCAAGTCTGCTTTTACGCGAATGCCCGCATTTTGTAGTTTCTGCGTCAATTCTTTAACGTAATCTGCCTGAGAATCGGTAATGTTCATCACCACGACCTGCACTGGCGCAAGCCAGGTTGGGAAGAAGCCTGCAAACTCTTCGGTCAGGATGCCGATGAAGCGCTCCAGAGAACCGAGAATTGCGCGGTGAATCATTACCGGCACCTGACGCTCGTTGTCTTCGCCAACATAAGAGGCGCTAAGACGCTGAGGCAGGGAGAAGTCCAGCTGTACAGTACCGCACTGCCATGCGCGATCGAGGCAGTCATACAGGGTAAATTCAATTTTCGGACCGTAGAATGCGCCCTCACCCAGCTGATATTCGAACGGAATACCGTTCTCTTCCAGCGCGACGGCGAGATCCGCTTCTGCACGATCCCAGGTCTCATCGCTACCGATACGTTTTTCCGGACGCGTTGAGAGTTTGACCACGATCTTCTCGAAGCCAAAGGTGCTGTACATATCGTAGACCATACGAATACAGGCGTTAACTTCATCACGTACCTGATCTTCCGTACAGAAGATATGCGCATCATCCTGAGTAAAGCCACGAACGCGCATCAGACCGTGTAAGGCACCTGATGGCTCGTTACGGTGGCAGCTACCAAACTCCGCCATACGCAGCGGCAGGTCGCGGTAGGATTTCAGACCCTGGTTGAAGATCTGAACGTGACCCGGGCAGTTCATTGGCTTAATGCAGTATTCACGGTTCTCAGAAGAGGTGGTGAACATCGCATCTTTGTAGTTGTCCCAGTGGCCGGTTTTTTCCCACAGCACACGGTCCATCATGAACGGACCTTTCACTTCCTGATACTGGTACTCTTTCAGCTTGGAGCGTACGAAGGTTTCCAGTTCACGGAAGATGGTCCAGCCATCGTTATGCCAGAACACCATACCCGGCGCTTCTTCCTGCATGTGGTACAGGTCAAGCTGCTTACCGATTTTACGGTGGTCACGCTTCGCGGCCTCTTCCAGGCGCAGCAGGTACGCGTTCAGGGCTTTTTTATCGGCCCACGCGGTACCATAAATACGCTGCAACATCTTGTTGTTGCTGTCGCCACGCCAGTAGGCGCCCGCGATCTTCATCAGCTTAAAGTGATGACAGAAGCGCATGTTCGGCACGTGCGGTCCACGGCACATGTCGACGTATTCTTCGTGATGGTACAAGCCAGGCTTGTCATCATGGGAAATATTTTCGTCAAGAATAGAGACCTTATAGCTCTCGCCGCGCTTCACGAAGGTTTCACGCGCTTCGTGCCAGCTGACTTTCTTCTTGATGACGTCATAGTTCGTTTCGGCGAGCTCGTGCATACGTTTTTCGAGCGCGTCGATATCTTCCTGAGTCAGGGTGTGGTCAAGGTCAACGTCGTAGTAGAAACCGTTGTCAATAACCGGACCGATCGCCATTTTGGTGTTTGGCCACAGCTGTTTGATGGCATGGCCTAGCAGATGCGCGCAGGAGTGACGAATGATCTCCAGACCTTCTTCGTCTTTCGCGGTGATGATTGCAAGCGTCGCATCATTTTCGATGAGATCGGAAGCATCCACCAGCTCACCGTTAACACGGCCGGCGATAGTCGCCTTCGCGAGACCAGGACCGATGTCCAGGGCAACATCCATTGGGCTAACAGCGTGGTCGAAATGGCGTTGGCTGCCATCAGGAAGAGTAATTACAGGCATTTTATATCCTTATTTGCAGTGATGCCCCACACATAAGAGCATATACAAAGAAAATAATCGTGATTTGACAATAGATTACGACACCATCTGACCAACAATCGTCAAATTGGTTCGTCATCATTCACCTGCTGAAATCAGACAACGTCGGATTTACAGTAAGCCTTGCAATGTTAACACTAACAAAAGGGAGATTGCACCCTCTGCCGGCAGATTGATGCGCTGGCACTTTCGCATGAATTTGCAGGTTGCATATTCCCGGTGCTCGCATTCCAGAAATGCTGGGCTACTCTTGAACAGGTCTTTAAACCCAAAGGTGCATACCATGAACGTATCAAGTAGAACGGTTGTGATATTGAACATCCTTTCAGCCACAGGTTTATTGTTGATTCTCGCCGAACGATTCCACTGGTTCTGAGCCTGACCCTACGCTGGCATAACCCAATCGATCCTGAGAAGGGGCATATTTCCGCCCTGTTTGGTAGAATGTGGGTATCAACGAACAAGGATTAGGTTATGCCAACAAAACGATTTGCCGTAAAACACTGGAAAATGGTGCTGGTGCTGATTGCCATCTGCGGCGCAATGCTGCTACTTCGTTGGGCGGCAATGATTTGGGGCTAGAAGTGAATATCGGTAATCAGATGAAACATCAAAAGGTCAGGAGAAACGGGCCGACATCATCGGCCCGCCATCATTACATTTTATAACCCAGTGAAATCGTGGTTCTGCGATCGGTATGATCCGGCGCAGTTTCTGGTGGTGAAGAGTTCCAGGTCACGTTGTAGGCTACTTTCAGACCAAAGTGTTCGTTGATAGCCACGTTCAGCGCCGTCTCAGAGTTCAGCGTCGTATCGTCGGCACCAAATACAGAAACACCCTGGGTGAATTTGGTGTTGTCAGTCATCTGCCAGGCATAGGTACCGGAAGCGTAACCGAGCGGTTGGGTTTTGGTATCGCCATCGGTGTACTCGTCATAACGCACACCCGGACCGAATTCAAAGCGGAAGCTGTGCACCGGACCGTTCAGGAACTGGCGACCATAACCGGCGGTAAACACATCGCGCTGACGATAACCGTTGTAACGGTCGGTTAACCAGCTTGCCTGACCAAACAGGTAGTCATAGTCAGTCATGTTGTAACGGCTACGTCCGCCTACCGCATATTTCTCGGAAGAGCGTTCGTCATTGGCGGACGTATTGCTGGCATTACCCCACAGAGACCAGGCGGTGGTGTTACCGTACCAGGTGAGCGTACTGTCCGCCGTCAGAGAGGAGCTTTTTGTGTTACCGGATTGTGCCAGATACCCTGCGTTCAGGTTACCTTCAAAAGGTTTTTTCGCGGTGGTGGGATCGTCCATGACAGTAAAAACGGTATCATCGGCGGCTGCGTTCATAGCTGCAAACACGCCACCCGCCAGCATCAGTGCAGCGGGAACTGTCTTTAAAAGCTTCATTTTATTAAGGAGTCCGTACAACAAAAAAAGAGACCACACGGTCCCGGAATCTTTCTTGAGGATCAATGACAAGGCGTCCAGAGAAAGGTAACAAATTATAAAAAGCCGCAAATAACATAGCAATGATTTCTTATTTCATTTTTTGAATAAGAACGATCCCAAAAAGCGTTTTATTTTATATAAGCCGCACCGCATTTTTCGTCATTATTCATATTTAAAATCATACTGTTATTTACATTGCCTTCCTGCTAAATGGTGCCAGGCTATTAAGAACCCATGCTAAAAGGAGGTAATGATGGTTTCTATCTACACCCTGACGCTCTCCCCTTCCCTTGATTCCGCAACCCTGACGCCGCAGATTTACCCGGAAGGTAAATTGCGCTGTAGCGCCCCGGTCTTTGAGCCCGGCGGCGGTGGTATCAACGTGGCGCGCGCCATTACGCACCTCGGCGGCAAAGCGACGGCAATCTTCCCCGTCGGCGGTGCCACTGGCGAACACCTGGTCTCTCTGCTGGCAGATGAACAGGTGGCCGCAGAGACCGTCGAGGCCAAAGACTGGACGCGGCAAAACCTGCATGTCCACGTGGAATCAAGCGGCGAACAGTACCGTTTTGTCATGCCAGGCGCGAAACTCAGTGACGATGAGTTTCGCCAGCTTGAAGAGAAAGTGCTGACGATAGAAAGCGGCGCGCTGCTGGTCGTAAGCGGCAGCCTGCCGCCCGGCGTCAGCACGGAAAAATTAACCGCATTAATTCAGGCCGCGCAGCAGCGCGGGATCCGCTGCATTGTCGACAGCAGCGGCGAGGCCCTGCAGGCGGCTCTGGTGCCGGGCAATCTTGAGCTGGTCAAACCCAACCAGAAAGAGCTAAGCGCACTGGTCAACCGCGAGCTGACGCAGCCTGACGATGTTCGCACCGCCGCGCAGGAGCTGGTACGCAGCGGCAAAGCACGACGCGTCGTGGTTTCCCTTGGCCCTCAGGGGGCGCTGGCCGTCGATGAAACGTCGTCCGTTCAGGTTGTCCCGCCGCCGATGAAAAGTCAGAGCACGGTAGGCGCTGGGGATAGCATGGTGGGCGCCATGACGCTGAAACTGGCGCAGGGCGCGTCGCTGCTGGAAATGACGCGTTACGGCGTGGCGGCAGGTAGTGCCGCAACCATCAACAAAGGCACGCGTCTTTGTTCGCTGTCCGATACGCAAAAAATTGTCGATTACCTGTCCCAAAATTAACCCCTGTTCCCCTTCATCGTTATGAAGGGGAATGTCATCCCCGAGTCGCCAAACGCAAACTATCGACTATGCTAAGAAAACTTCCATGATAACAATGAGGTGAATTATGAGCAGTGGTGACATCACCCGCTACGTCGTGACCATCAACCTTCATGCAGCATCGCTGACCGAGCTGAATGAGCTCAACAATGCCTTCACCCGGGCTAATTTTCTCCTCACGCTCACGGATGACGAGGGCAATGTTCATGATTTAGGCACGCTGACATTCGGCCTGATCAGCCCACTGAGCCAGGAAGAGGTTCATGCGCTGAGCGCCAGTCTGGTGGAAAGCGTGACCGACAAGCCAGCCGAAATTGACGTGGAAACCTGGGAAAGCTGGCATAAAAAAGAACAATAAGTGCCCTGCATGAATTTAAACCGCTCAGGTGTGCGTTAGTTCGTATTTTTTTACCGCAATTATGCGCTAACTTTATGATCTGGCAGACAACATGGGAGAGACAACATGTGGCAGGCTATCAGTCATCTTTTAAGTGAGCAACTGGGTGAAGGTGAAATCGAACTGCGTAACGAACTGCCAGGCGGAGAAATCCACGCCGCGTGGCATTTACGCTACGCAGGACGCGATCTTTTCGTTAAATGCGACGAGCGAGAGCTGCTCCCGATATTTACCGCCGAAGCCGATCAGCTGGAGCTATTGTCGCGCAGTAAAACGGTGACCGTCCCGCAGGTCCTGGCCGTGGGTAGCGACCGCGACTACAGTTTCCTGGTCATGGAATATCTCCCTGCCCGTCCGCTTGATGCCCACAATGCTTTTATTCTCGGCCAACAGCTCGCGCGCCTGCATCAATGGAGCGACCAGCCGCAGTTTGGTCTCGATTTTGACAACGACCTTTCCACCACGCCACAGCCCAACGCCTGGCAGCGCCGCTGGTCGACGTTTTTTGCCGAGCAGCGCATTGGCTGGCAGCTTGAGCTGGCCGCTGAGAAAGGGCTGGAATTTGGCAACATTGATGCCATCGTTGAGCATGTTCAACAGCGTCTGGCATCCCACCAGCCTCAGGCGTCTCTACTTCACGGGGATTTGTGGTCCGATAACTGCGCGCTGGGTCCCAACGGCCCCTACATCTTCGACCCGGCCTGCTACTGGGGTGACAGAGAGTGCGATCTTGCCATGCTGCCGCTGCACCCTGAACAGCCGCCGCAAATTTACGACGGGTACCAGTCTGTTTCCCCTCTGCCGCCCGGTTTTCTCGATCGTCAGCCGGTGTATCAGCTTTATACGCTGATGAACCGTGCCATTCTTTTTGGTGGTGAACACCTCGTTAACGCACAGCGCGCGCTCGAACGCATGCTTGCCGCCTGAGAAGATAACGGGTGGCCTTACCGCCACCCTTATCGGTTACAGAAAGCCGAGCAGTGAGAAGAAGAAATACCCCGCCACAATGATGAGCACGGGAAGGATATAGAGCGGGAAAATCTGCAGGAAAATGGTATGACGCGGAACAACAATGCGGGATTCAATCTGCTCCCGACTCATTCCTTCCGGGCCTTTGGCCTGCTCCAGAATAAGCTGGTCCTCAACGCCTTCGCGTAAAAAGCGCGTCTGGCGGCTCATTCGCGCGCCAGAGGCCTGCAGGGCCAGGGCGACGAAGATCAGGGCGTAGATTATCCAGAAGCCGATATTCAGCTGATGCTGAAAATCCGGAGTGGGCGAGTTGAACCAGAAGACATTCAAAAATGGCGTATTAAAACGCATCATCTCAATCATGACATGAGCGAAATCAAGCATTACCGCATTGATACCCGGCTGTTTTTCGCTGTGATCGTACATAAATTTGAGCACGGAAATCAGCGTAGAAATGACGGCGGGAATAAAAATCACCCAACCCGCAATACGTTTTAAGACCGCGATGCGTCCAGCTTGTTGATACGTCATCAGTTCCTCTTCATAAAGACGCGTTATTTGTGCCTAAGTCTACCTGCTGGTCATCAATTTCGCCCGCTCTTTAAAAGCAATATGCTAAATTGCAGAGTGTGCTTAGCACTTATCGTCTGTCGAACACCCTGGATAAGGAGACGTTGTGATGTCGACACCGCGCCAAATACTTGCCGCAATTTTTGACATGGATGGATTACTGATCGATTCCGAACCGTTGTGGGATCGCGCCGAACTGGACGTCATGGCTAGCCTTGGCGTTGATATCAACCGCCGTAATGAACTCCCTGATACGCTGGGGCTACGCATCGATATGGTGGTTGATCTGTGGTTTGCCCAACAGCCGTGGATTGGACCCGATCGCGATGAAGTGACCGCACGCATAATCAGCCGCGCCATTTCGCTGGTCGAAGAGAACAGGCCGCTGCTGCCCGGCGTGCGTGACGCCGTCGCGCTGTGTAAAGCTCAGGGGCTGAAGGTCGGTCTGGCATCGGCTTCACCGCTGCATATGCTGGAAAAAGTGCTCACCATGTTTGAGCTGCGTGACAGCTTCGACGCCCTGGCGTCCGCTGAAAAGCTGCCTTACAGCAAACCACACCCGCAGGTTTATCTGGACTGCGCCGCTAAGCTGGGACTTGATCCCCTCAACTGCGTTGCGCTGGAAGATTCCGTTAATGGTATGGTGGCGTCGAAGGCCGCGCGGATGCGCTCCATTGTGGTGCCCGCTGAAGAAGGCCGCCACGACCCCCGGTTTGCCCTTGCCGATGTGAAGCTCACTTCACTGACAGAGCTCACCGCACGGCACCTGCAGGGCGGTTAACGCTTCCCGCCGGTTTGTGACAAACAGTTACACCGTCACCTCTTCCGCCTACTGTATAAAAACCCTATACTGTATGAATTGACAGTTTCGTGGGTTTTATCATGACGGCGGAAGGCCACCTGCTTTTTTCAATTGCGTGCGCAGTATTTGCCAAAAACGCTGAACTCACTCCCGTGCTGGCGCAGGGGGACTGGTGGCATATTGTCCCTTCCGCCGTACTGACCTGTCTGCTGCCCGATATTGACCACCCGAAATCCTTCCTCGGGCAGCGCCTGAAATGGGTGTCGAAACCCATCGCCCGCGCGTTCGGCCACCGGGGGTTTACGCACAGCCTGCTGGCCGTGTTTGGCCTGCTGACGCTTTTCTATTTAAAAGTGCCCGAAAGCTGGATTGTCCCTGCCGATGCCATTCAGGGGATGGTGCTGGGTTATTTAAGCCATATCCTCGCCGATATGCTTACGCCTGCGGGCGTGCCGCTGCTGTGGCCCTGCCGCTGGCGCTTTCGTTTTCCCATCCTTGCCCCGCAGAAAGGTAACCAGCTAGAGCGCGCCCTGTGCATGGCGCTGTTTGCTTACGCCGTCTGGATGCCGCAAACACTGCCCGAAAACAGTGCAGTCCGCTGGTCTTCTCAAATGATAAATTCGCTGCAATTTCAGTTCAATCGCTTTATTCATCACCAGATTGAACAGTAAACCAACAAAATCATTCCGTTTGTCATAAACCATTCCATTTGGATATAAGCGCTACATCACACTTCTGCTAACCTTCCGCCAACAGGATCGGTAAAAACCGACCCGATAATAAATCAGGAGAACGGGGATGAATTTTCCACTCATCGCGAACGTCGTTGTGTTCGTTGTATTGCTATTGCTTCTCGCGCAGGCGCGCCACAAACAGTGGAGCCTGGCGAAAAAGGTGCTGGTTGGTCTGGCCATGGGTGTCGTATTTGGTCTGGCACTACAGGCGATTTATGGCTCCGATAATCCAGTTCTGAAAGATTCTATTCAGTGGTTCAACATTGTCGGTAACGGCTATGTCCAGCTGCTGCAGATGATCGTTATGCCGCTGGTATTCGCCTCTATTCTGAGCGCCGTTGCGCGCCTGCATAACGCAACCCAGCTGGGCAAGATCAGCTTCCTGACCATTGGTACACTGCTGTTTACCACGCTGATTGCCGCGCTGGTGGGTGTGCTGGTGACCAACCTGTTTGGCCTGACCGCCGAAGGTCTGGTTCAGGGTAGCGCTGAAACGGCGCGTCTGACCGCGATTCAAACCAACTACGTGGGTAAAGTGGCTGACCTGACGGTACCGCAGATGGTGCTCTCCTTCATTCCGAAGAACCCGTTTGCTGACCTGACCGGCGCGAGCCCAACCTCCATCATCAGCGTGGTCATTTTCGCCGCCTTCCTCGGCGTGGCGGCGCTGAAGCTGCTGAAAGACGACGCGCCAAAAGGTGAGCGCGTGCTGGTTGCTATTGATACCCTGCAAAGCTGGGTGATGAAGCTGGTTCGTCTGGTGATGCAGTTAACCCCCTACGGCGTTCTGGCGCTGATGACCAAAGTGGTTGCCGGCTCTAACCTGCAGGACATCATTAAGCTGGGTAGCTTCGTTATCGCCTCTTATCTGGGTCTGGGCATTATGTTCGTGGTGCACGGTATCCTGCTGGGCGTGAACGGCGTCAGCCCGCTGAAATACTTCCGTAAAGTGTGGCCAGTGCTGACCTTCGCGTTTACCAGCCGTTCCAGCGCCGCGTCTATTCCGCTGAACGTTGAAGCGCAAACCCGCCGTCTGGGCGTGCCTGAATCCATCGCCAGCTTCTCTGCCTCCTTCGGTGCGACCATTGGTCAGAACGGCTGTGCGGGTCTTTACCCGGCCATGCTGGCGGTGATGGTTGCTCCAACGGTGGGTATCAACCCGCTGGATCCGGTCTGGATCGCTACGCTGGTCGGGATTGTTACCATCAGCTCCGCAGGCGTTGCGGGCGTTGGTGGTGGTGCAACCTTCGCCGCACTGATTGTGCTGCCTGCGCTGGGTCTGCCTGTGACGCTGGTTGCGCTGCTGATCTCCGTTGAACCACTGATCGACATGGGACGTACCGCGCTGAACGTGAGTGGCTCCATGACCGCCGGTACGCTAACCAGCCAGTGGCTGAAGCAGACCGACAAAGCGATTCTGGACAGTGAAGACGACGCCGAGCTGGCGCACCGTTAATTACTGTTGAAATAAAAAAACCGCCTGATGGCGGTTTTTTTATGGCAGTTATTCTTCAACCTCTTCATCCTGGCGGATCTGCATCGCCCACCGCTGCGCTGACTCCGGCACCGTAAACGTGGGAGAGCGACGGAAATGTTCGCCGATCAGCACAAAGGCCACGTATTTACCCCTCAGTTGCCAGACATCACGGTACCCCTCCACTTTCAGGGCATGGTCAGGCGGCGCGGGCTCAACGCGGGGCACATAGCTAATAACCTGGCGGTTTTGTTGACGAAGAGGTTTCATAAGCGACGGGTTCACTAAAGCAAATTCTTGAAGCAGGAAAATTCTATGATAGCCGATTCTGCTACCTTCCGTCGCGCCCCGCGTGGGCGAGAAGGCTCCTTTCGTTAATGGCGGCATGTGAAAACTCTTAGTTCGCGAGCCATTTCACGACATTGTTCTATCCTTAATAGGGTTTTTAGCAATGAATCAAGGAGAATCGTGCAATGTCGAACAAAGATAAAACACATCAGTCACCCATTCATGGCACTGAAGAATCTCAACCGGGCATGGACTCTCTCGCCCCTTCTGACGGCTCTCACCGCCCCTCCCCTGGCCCTTCTGCCCCAGGCGAACAGCCTACCGCACCGGGCAGTATGAAATCCCCGGACACCGGGAACGAGAAGCTGAAATCGCTTGAGCCACACCGGAAAGGTGGCGAAGGTTTTGCGCTGACAACCAATCAGGGCGTACGCATCGCCGATGACCAGAACTCCCTGCGCGCCGGGACGCGCGGGCCAACCCTGCTGGAAGACTTTATTCTGCGGGAAAAAATCACCCATTTTGACCACGAACGGATACCGGAACGCATCGTCCACGCGCGCGGTTCCGCTGCGCACGGCTACTTCCAGCCTTATAAGAGCCTGAAAGCGATCACCAAAGCGGATTTCCTCTCCGACCCGGATAAGATCACCCCGGTGTTCGTGCGCTTCTCCACCGTGCAGGGTGGCGCGGGGTCGGCCGACACGGTGCGCGATATCCGCGGCTTTGCCACCAAGTTTTATACCGAAGAGGGTATTTTCGATCTGGTCGGCAACAACACCCCGGTGTTTTTCATTCAGGATGCGCATAAATTTCCTGACTTTGTCCATGCGGTAAAACCTGAGCCCCACTGGGCCATACCGCAGGGCCAAAGCGCGCACGACACCTTCTGGGACTATGTCTCCCTGCAGCCTGAAACCTTGCACAACGTGATGTGGGCGATGTCAGACCGGGGTATTCCGCGCAGTTATCGCACGATGGAGGGATTCGGTATTCATACCTTCCGTCTGATCAACGCCGAGGGAAAAGCCACGTTTGTCCGTTTCCACTGGAAGCCGGTTGCGGGTAAAGCCTCCCTGGTGTGGGATGAGGCGCAGAAGCTGACCGGGCGCGATCCGGATTTCCATCGCCGCGAGCTGTGGGAGTCCATTGAAGCGGGTGACTTCCCGGAGTATGAACTGGGCCTGCAGCTCATTCCGGAGGAGGACGAATTTAAGTTCGATTTCGATCTCCTTGACCCAACCAAGCTGATCCCGGAAGAGCTGGTCCCGGTTCAACTGGTGGGTAAAATGGTGCTCAACCGCAACCCGGATAACTTCTTTGCCGAAAACGAGCAGGCCGCGTTCCATCCGGGGCATATCGTGCCGGGGCTGGACTTCACCAACGACCCGCTGTTACAGGGACGTTTGTTCTCATATACCGATACCCAGATCAGCCGCCTTGGCGGGCCGAACTTCCACGAAATTCCGATTAACCGGCCAACCTGCCCGTACCACAATTTCCAGCGCGACGGGATGCACCGTCAGGATATTGATACCAACCCGGCCAACTATGAACCGAACTCCATCAACGATAACTGGCCGCGTGAAACCCCTCCCGCGCCGAAACGCGGTGGATTCGAATCGTATCAGGAGCGTATCGACGGCAACAAAATTCGCGAGCGCAGCCCGTCGTTCGGCGAGTATTACGCCCACCCGCGCCTGTTCTGGAACAGCCAGACGCCGATTGAGCAGCAGCACATTATCGGCGGCTTCAGCTTTGAGCTCAGCAAAGTGGTGCGCACCTACATCCGCGAGCGCGTGGTCGATCAGCTAGCGCATATTGATATTCAGCTTGCCCAGAGCGTGGCGGATAACCTGGGCATCACCCTGACCGACGAGCAGCGCAACCTGGCGCCGCCAAAAGAGGTTAACGGCGTGAAGAAAGATCCGTCGCTGAGCCTGTATGCGGTGCCGGGCGGCTCGATTAAAGGCCGCGTGGTCGCCATCCTGCTGAACGACAAAACCCGCGCCAGCGACGTGCTGGGGATCATGCAGGCGCTGAAAACCCAGGGCGTGCACGCCAAACTGCTCTATTCGCGCATGGGCGAAGTGACCGCCGATGACGGCTCCGTACTGCCGGTGGCGGCGACCTTTGCCGGTGCGCCGTCGCTAACCGTCGATGCGGTGATTGTGCCGTGCGGGGATATTGCCAGCCTGCTGAACAACGGTGATGCCGTTTATTACCTGCTGGAAGCCTATAAGCACCTTAAGCCGATCGCGCTGTCCGGCGATGCGCGACAGTTTAAAGCGCAGCTGAAGGTGTCCGAGCAAGGTGAGGACGGCATTGTCGAAGGCGATAACGTTGACGACGCGTTTATGACGAAGCTGTTTGATCTGCTCGCCGCGCACAGGGTGTGGTCGCGCAGCAGCAAGATTGACCAGATACCGGCGTAAAAAAAGCCGGGTGGCGCTTGCGCTTCCCCGGCCTACATTTCGACTGGTTTTGTAGGCCCGGTAAGGCGAAGCCGCCACCGGGCTTTGTCTTAAAGATCCCTGAACGTCCCCAACCGATACCCGCGCTCGGCAATCGCGTATTTCAGCGAAGCCGACGTCAGCACGTCCAGCTCCGCCAGACGCGGCCAGCAGTAGGCACTCTTACGCACGGTATGATCGACAAACGCCGGGTGCGCCATCACTTCCACCGACGTTTCACCGCGGGCAGCGGAATCATCCAGCACCTTCAGGAACAGCGCTTCGTCGATCTCCTCGCCATAAAACGCGCTGCTGAACCCCTGCGTTGTGGCAACAGTGACCTCCGGCAAGCCGCGCACCTCGCGATCCACGCGCATTGCGACGCCTTTGCGCTGTGCAAACGCTGCGACAATCGGGAAAATCGCCGGGATCATATGCACGTGGTGATGGCTGTCGATGTGCGTCGGCGCCTGACCAAACACGTCAACAAAGCGGTTGAACTGACACTCCAGCTCGCGGGCAATCTCTTCAAGCGGCAGAGCGCCCTGCTCCGCCAGTTCCCAAATCCACTTGCCCAGCTGTCCGTCGCGCGTCAGGCCAGGCATCGGCGAAAGCGGCATTCCGAGCGTCAGCACAAAATGCATGCCGACGCCCAGCGCTGGCACTTCGCGGCTCAGCTGCGCCGCGTGTTCCACCGCTTCACCATTGACCATCGCCGTTGTCGAGGTCACAACGCCCCCGCGACAGGCTTCAATAATGCCGTAGTTCTGACCTTTCGAGAGGCCAAAGTCATCAGCATTAACGATCAGCAGGTTTTCCATTGTGCATCCTCTTATTGCTGTTTGAACTTCAGCTTCTCGATCGTGGCGGCAAAGTTTGGCAACCATTTCTCATGCGCCAGAATCATCTCGCTGGCCAGCTGCTCCGCATCGCGGTCGGAATGCACCAGCGGACTGAGGTTCAGCGCCAGCAGCACGTCATTGAGTTCGCCGCTCAGCGCCGCGTTGCTGGCAGCCACTTCAAAGCCTTTAATCGTGTGGATCAGCCCCATGACCTTATCATCAAAATGGGTAATGCGTGGATGGGGTTTTGCGCCGTCGCGCCCCAGGATGCAGGTCATCTCAACGGCCCAGTCGGCAGGGAGGTTGTCGATGTGACCGTGATGCGGCACGTTAACGTAGTGCTCCGCCTGCTTGTCATTGTAAATGGCGTTGATGACTTCACACGCGGCATCGGAATAGTAGGCCCCGCCGCGCTGCTCCAGTTCTTTCGGTTTGACGTTCAGGTTCGGATCTTTGTACAAATCGAACAGCTGCTTCTCAACTTTCTGCACGACCTGAGCGCGCGCGCCGCCCTTATAGTACTCGCCCATTTCGATGGCCAGCATCTCTTTCTGCTTGAAGTAGTACAGCAGATAGGAGCACGGCAGCAGATTCAGCGAACGAATCAGCCCTTCGCTGAACGGCAGATCGAAGATGTTTTTCACCGACGCCGCCGTCAGGCGACCGGAGGCCACGCCGTCAAGCAGTTCGGCAAAGCGCGATTTTCCGTTCACGATGACATCTTTAATAAACACCATGTGGTTCAGGCCGAACAGATCGATGGAGAGATCGTCGCTGTCGCTCAGCTCCAGCACGTCACGGATAAACATCTTCATGCCAATCGGAATATTGCAGACGCCGATAAAGCGTTTGAAGCCGGTGTGACGATACACCGCCTCGGTGACCATCCCGGCCGGGTTGGTGAAGTTAATCACCCACGCGTTCGGGCAAATCTCTTCCACATCTTTGATGATGTCGAAAATCACGGGAATGGTACGCAGACCTTTAAACAGGCCGCCCGCGCCGTTAGTCTCCTGCCCGAGATAGCCGTGGCTCAGCGGAATCCGCTCGTCCAGCTCGCGCGCTTTGAGCTGGCCCACGCGCAGCTGGGTGGTGACAAAGTCTGCATCCTTCAGCGCCAGACGACGATCGAGGGTTTTGTGTACGGTCAGAGGCACGCCGGCTTTCTCAACCATACGCTTACACAGGTCAAAAATGATATTCAGCTTTTCCTGACCTTCCTCAACGTCAACCAGCCATAATTCGCTGACCGGCAATTCGTGATAACGTTTCAGGAAACCTTCCAGTAATTCCGGGGTATAGCTGCTGCCGCCACCAATGGTTACGACTTTTAATTTATTCTGCATAATATCTCCCTTTGCGTATCAGGTTAACCGCCTGCAAGGTATAGCGTACTCTTCCCGCTAAATGGGCAAGCAATTAATTCAATATTTGTGGCGGATAATCCGCCGAAGGTTAATTAATTACCGTTAAATTCTTCCGGTAACTGTTCGGTGTAAATGACGTAAATTTCTTAAAGGTTTTAATAAACAGGCTGGGGCTGCTGTATCCTGACTCATAGGCAATATCGGTGACAGAGTAGTTGGTAATTTCCAGCTGTTTTTTGGCAAAGTTAATGCGGATTTCATTAATAATCTGCACGGGCGTTTTACGATAATACCGCTGCGTCGCGCGGGTCAGATATTCCTGGGATTTACCCGACAGGGAGACCATATTTTCCAGCGCATTTTCGCTGAACTGGCCCTTATCGTGCATCAGTTCAACTGTGCTCCGCAGCCACTGCGGAATATCATCCGTCACCTGCTGCTCTTCACGATGATGGCGCAGTCGATTCATCACGTAGAAGGTTACCGTTTCAATAAACTCATCAAATTCATTGTCGCGGAAGTTAAGCGAGGCGATAACCGTTTCAATCCAGGTCATAAACTCGTTTTTGACCCGATAGACCTGTGATGCCACAAAGCAGAACGGCACCAGCGGCAGGTAGTGCTTCTCAAAGAAGCGTCTGCTGACGCCCACGTTCAGAATGCGGGTCGCACCAAATTCGTAAAAGCTCTGGTGATGGGAGCCCATCGGCAGGAAGACAAAATCCCCTCGCTCGAGCAGAACGCGCTTGCCGTTGATCTCCTGGTAGTAGCGGCCGGTCAGAACAATCGTGAACTCGTAGTAGTCATGCTGGTGCAGACCGCTCGCGCTCTCCGTTTTGTTGTAGATAACCACGTGAAAATTCTTGCCATTAAACAGCTGCTGCTCAAGTGCGGTTTTAATTTCCATCGTGCTGACCTCCTGCTACTCAGTCTGACTTACTGCATCTTCTCGTGAAGCTCGATTAACTCCGCCACCAGCTCGCGCGCCAGCATTGACGTCATCAGGTGATCCTGCGCGTGGACCAGCACCAGGCTGACCTTCATTTTTCCTTCGCCCTGGTCACCTTCAATCAGCTTTGTCTGCACCAGGTGCGCTTCATTCAGCGCCGTACGGGACTGGTCCATCATGGTTTTTGCGGCGGCGAAATCCCCCTGCTTGGCCTGCTTCAGTGCGGCATATGCCAGGCTGCGGGCCTGCCCGGAGTTGATGATAAGACCCATCACCACTTCTTCGAGATCGTTCTCTGCGGTTTCTTCTGCAACAATACTGTCCAAATCTAACATCTTTAAGCTCCTTGTGGCTGGCGCGGGTTGCCCCGCGCCGGTCAATCTTAGAATTTCAGTGAGAGGGCAATATCCTCTTCGCTCTCTTCTTCATCGATGATGGTGGCGGCTTTGTTTGCAATCGCCACAAACGGCATGTAAAGCAGGGTTGCAATCCCGAGGTTGAATATCGCCAGCAGGAAGGCCGCAACGCTACCGTTGGTGTTGAAGAATGCACCCAGACCCGCCGGCATGGTCCACGGCGCAATGTTGGTGACCGGTGGAATGATGCCCATGTAATACGCCGTCAGGGTAATAGCGGCCAGCAGCGGCTGAACCAGGATGAACGGGATGAACATCACCGGGTTCATGATGATTGGCAGACCGAACAGAATCGGTTCGTTAATCTGGAAGATGCCTGACGGCAGCGCCAGTTTAGCCACCTGACGGTAGTCAGCGCGACGAGAGACAATAAAGACCGCGATGATCAGACCCAAGGTCGCCCCGGTACCACCCAGGAAGATATAGGAGTCAAGCATCGGCTTCGCCCACACATGGAAGGTTTTACCCGCTGCCAGCGCCGCGTCAACGGAGCCGTACTGCTGGTAAAGCGCAACGTTTTCCAGTGCCCATGGGGTCATAATCCCGCTGTCCAGCGCGGCCAGTGCCAGTGAACCATGCACGCCGAAGAACCACAGCAGAGAGGTGAAAATCACATACGCCCAACCGACCACGCCACCCATCGCCGCCAGCGGCGTAGAGATAGAGTCCATGATGATCTGGTGGAAGTTCGTGCCCCAGTGAGAAAGCGCCCAGGCAATAATCCCCATAATGGAGAGAATAATGAAGCCTGGAATCAACGCGGAAAATGAACGAGAAACGGAAGCCGGTACGCTATCCGGCAGGCGGATAACCCAGTTTCGACGGATAATAAAGGTGAACATCTCCGCCACCACCAGACCGATAACAATACCGGAGATGATGTTAGCCCCACCCAGCCAGTTGGCGCCCACGGCATAGGCTTCACCGACGCTATAAGGGGTTACGGTCATAAAGGCAGCAACGGATAATAACCCGGCAGCCAGTGGATCCACTTTCCGCTCTTCTGCCAGCGCCATCCCAATAAAGAAAGGCGCCATCAGCGACATAATTCCCAACGTACCGTTATAGACGTTGCCGCCGATGGCTTTTAAACCGTTAAGGGTTTCAATAGTGGACGCGTCTAACCGAATTCCTAATGAATAAAAGAAGGAACCTTCACCAAAGCTCAGAAAAACGTTGTTAATTAAAACGAACATGGCCCCGGCCAGCGTCAACGGCATTAACTTAATAAAGCCGTTTTTGATGGCATTAACGTGAGGCTGCTTTCCTATTTTAACAGCAAAAGGAAGGAGTACCTTTTCAAGTGAAGCGATGACTTTACTCATAGGAAAATACCCTTAAATGCCGCAACAGAGGTTACGGCGTAATTGTGTGTGAAATAACTCTTTGACGGGAAAAATAAAAATTAATTAGCAGCTTTTTTAATGGCTGCCACAGCAGCTTTCAGTACACCTAAACCATCAATCTTGCCGTACAGCCCCGAGTCGATCACCTCGACCGGTTTATTGGGTAACAGTCGTTGAATTTCGGGCAACATATAGGCAATTTGCGGCCCCAGTAAAACAACGTCGGCGGTCGGGCCTTTTTCGCCCGCCAGCGTCTCTGGAAACGCTTCGATCACCACAGGAACTTCATACTTTTCAGCCTGCGCACGCATCTTTGACACCAGAAGTGAGGTTGACATGCCCGCTGAGCAGAACAGGTAGATATGTTTCTTTTCCATCGTAATTTCCCTCTTGTATGACTACCTGCCATCGCGCTATCACTCGACTCGCTGTCCCGGCAGACAGGTAGCTTGCGTACTGTTGTTTATCGTTGGAGTGAGTATACGCAATGGTACAGACAGGGGATAATTCTGGATAGACTCAAATTGTCTCTCATTGACCTGGCTTGTTGACTACCTTCACATTTCGGGCAAATAATTCGCGCAAAGAAATAAGATTTACGTATGCATAAAAAAACCGGCCCATGGGCCGGTTTGTTAACATACTCAGGTAAGCAGCGTTACTGCGCCTTAGGTGCCTGCGGGTCGGTGTCGTATTCAGCACAGGTCTGATAGCCGGAGTTAATCACATGACCGGTATCATCCAGGGCGACAAAGTAGGTTTCTGCCTTACCATCACGTTGACCCAGGATATAGGTCTGGCAGGTCCCTTTCGCATGAATCATCGTCACTTCAGAAGAAGGTTTACCGGCAATCGCCGCCACCTGCGAACGGGTCATCCCTTTTTTGACGTCTTTCACTACGGGCTGCGTAAACTGATCCTTGGTGCGATCGTAAGCCGTACACCCTGCCAGCATAGTCAGTACCGCCGCTGCGCTAAGAATTCCTGCTACGTTCTTGTTCATATTCCGTCCTCTTGTTTATCAGCGTGTTATCTAAGCATGGGATAAAAAGTACTATTGTTCAACTTTGTGAATTGCGCCAGACGAATTTCGGAAAATTCTAATAAAACAACGATAACCTGCTAAAACGGCGCAAATTAGCGCACTCGAAACTGTGATCCTTGTCGTTTCTCGCCCAAAGGGTTAGTTTTAACAGTTAACACATTCCGTTTATGTACTGCATATGGAGGGCGTGATGGCTCTGCAACAAGAGATTATTCAGGCACTGGGCGCGAAGCCCACGGTAGATGCAAACGAAGAGATCCGCCGCAGCGTGGATTTTTTAAAATCGTACTTAAAAAAGAACGCTTTCCTGAAGTCCCTGGTGCTGGGCATCAGCGGGGGTCAGGACTCTACCCTGACCGGTAAACTCTGCCAGATGGCGATTTCAGAGCTGCGCGACGAGACGGGCGATGAGACGCTGCAGTTTATCGCGGTACGTCTTCCTTATGGCGTACAGGCGGACGAGCAGGATTGCCAGGACGCCATTGCCTTCATCCAGCCTGACCGCGTGCTTACCGTCAATATTAAAGGTTCGGTGCTGGCAAGCGAGCAGGCGCTGCGCGAAGCGGGCATTGAGCTGAGCGATTTTGTTCGCGGCAACGAAAAAGCCCGCGAGCGCATGAAAGCGCAGTACAGCATCGCCGGAATGACCAAAGGCGTCGTCGTCGGCACCGATCATGCAGCGGAAGCGATCACCGGTTTCTTCACCAAATACGGCGACGGCGGCACCGACATCAACCCGATCTTCCGCCTCAACAAGCGTCAGGGCAAGCAGCTACTTGCCGCGCTGGGCTGCCCTGAGCACCTGTATAAGAAAGCACCGACAGCGGATCTGGAGGACGATCGTCCCTCCCTGCCGGATGAAGCAGCCCTTGGCGTCACCTATGACAACATTGATGATTATCTGGAAGGCAAAAAGCTGGATGACGGTACCGCGAAGATTATCGAAGGCTGGTATCTGAAAACCGAGCACAAGCGTCATACGCCGATTACGGTGTTTGACGATTTCTGGAAGAAATAGCCAACATTTTTGCCCAGCGGCGCTTCGCTTGCAGGGCCTACGGTTTCGCGCTGTTGTAGGCCGGGTAAGCGCAGCGCCACCCGGCTCTTTTTTAACCACCACACACCTGCTACACTGTATACCTGAACAGTATATGGAGCAGTATGTGAGCAGGCGTCAATCCGCCCCGCGTCTTGAGTTTGAAGCGGCGGCAATCTACGAATATCCCGAGCACCTTCGCCCCTGGCTTGAGGCCTTACCTAAACAGCCGGGCGTGTACATCTTTCACGGCGAAAGCGACACTCTGCCGCTCTATATTGGCAAAAGCGTCAATATTCGCAGCCGGGTGTTATCTCATCTGCGTACGCCGGACGAGGCCGCCATGCTGCGCCAGTCGCGACGCATCACCTGGTTCCAGACGGCGGGAGAAATGGGCGCGCTATTACTGGAAGCGCGTTTGATCAAAGAACAACAACCGCTGTTCAACAAGCGCCTGCGCCGCAATCGTCAGCTCTGCTCCCTGCAGATAACCGCCGGCAAACCGCAGGTTGTCTACGCGCGCGAGGTCGATTTTTCGCATGCCCCAAATCTCTATGGGCTGTTCGCGAATAAACGCGCGGCACTTCAGGCGCTGCAAACTCTGGCGGACGATCTACAGCTTTGCTACAGCCTTTTAGGCCTGGAGGCGACCACCCGCGGGCGCGCCTGTTTCCGCTCCGCGCTGAAGCGCTGTGCTGGCGCCTGCTGCGGGAAAGAGAGCGTCGAGGCGCATCACGCCCGGCTCCTCGCAGGTCTGGCGACCATCAGCGTTAACTGCTGGCCCTGGGAAGGCGCCGTTGCGCTAAAAGAAGTGGGTGAAGCGATGACCCAGTACCACATCGTCAACAACTGGTTCTGGCTGGGCGCCGTCGACGATATCAACGACGCGGCAACCCTGTTGCGCACGCCCGCCGGATTTGACCACGATGGCTACAAAATTCTCTGTAAACCTGTTTTAGCCGGTAAGTTTGAGGTCATTGAGCTCAATGGCCCGGCAGCCATGTGATTTCGCTGAACAACAGGGTGCCCTGGGGCTCCAGCAGACGCAAAGTATGGCTCCCCTCCTCCCAGCTGGCGCCCTGATCGGCTGTCAGCAATTTATCGCCCAGCTGCCACGCACCGCTTAACACGAAAACCACGCCCCCGCGTGAGCCAAAGGTGGTAAAGGTACGGTCGGCAACGCGCACCTTCGCCTGACAGCAGTCGCGACGGGTCATGATGTTGAAGTCCATCGCCATCTTTCCATCCGAAAGCAGCGCCTTTACCGGCAGGTCGCCGGCAAAGCTGTAGGGCTGATGGTGCTTGAGGGTATGAAAGAACGCCTGACCGGCATCGAGCGTCACCTCCCCTCCTTCCAGCAAGGTAATCACCCGATCAACGCCGGGAAAAGAGGAGAATTCGCCGTTGCTGGCGATAGTCGCGATACTGGCACGCCAGTGAAAATCGCGAGTTGCGGGAGGGAAACAACAAATCTCGCGCGTTTCGCCAGCACCATTGCGCCAGAGGCTGACCGGCATCTTACGGATATCAAAGAACTCCATCACCACTCCTGAATGGCACAACCCGTGCCAGGGCAAGGATATCGCTATCGTTGCTGTCTTGTTTGTTATCGTTGGGTATTTACAGACACAGTATCGGCAGCAGAGCGGACAGGCCTTAGCAGAACGTTAATAAAAATTCTAACGCCATGACTCTACAAACATTCTCTGACGCGACTACAGGAGAATACCGCGCTGGCGGCGGCAGACAAGAGGGCTGGAAAGAAAAACCGCCGGTCCTGTCCACAGCGGTTGCGCTTTTGTGGACAGGATCCCGGCGGTCTTAAGAGAGTGAACCGATTATTCGGTTGGTGCTGGCATTTTACCTTCCATCGCCGGACGTTCTGTCAGACGCTTCTCAAAATTCGCATTAAATTGCTTTTTCTGTTCCGGAGTCAGAATGTTGTAGATCTTGTTCTGAGTTTCCATGTGAGCCAGCATGCGGGCTTTGTGCTGCTCGGCCATTTTGTCGATCTGCGCTTCGGCTTTTGCCTTATCGAAGCTGTCGCTGGCGATGATGTCATGCATCGCACGACGCTCTTCAAGCGGAGGACGTTTCATCTCGTCGCGCTCGCCTTTCCTGATGTCGCGGATCTGCTGCTTCTGCGCATCCGTCAGGTTGAGATCCTTAAACATCATCATCTCGTTGTGCATACCCGGCTTGCCTTTATGATGCATCATCATTTTGCCTTCAGCAGGCGCGGCAGTGGTGGTCGCGGTATCTGCGGCGAACGCCATGCTGGTAGCGCCCAGAGCCAGGGTAGAAGCAACAAACAGTGCAGTAAACTTACGCATAATTTATTTCCTTTCTTTCAGTTATTCTTCGGCGCTGTGCCGTGTTGACGAGATTAACTTTACGGGGTTTATCGTCAATTAGTCAGAGCAACGGTAAAACAATGAAAGTGTAAAAAACAAATTTTCGCCAAATGTGGAGGAAATAAGGATAAAGCGCGGAGAGTTGCAACAAAAAATATTCAATGCGATGATTTTAAAGAAATTTAGCAGAAGTATAGCGAAGTGAAGATTAATAATAAAGCAATTCACCAGGAATATTCCGCAAAAGAAGGGTGAGCGCTTTAATCGTTAAGAAAAGAGGTTGTATTTCCCCTCCCGGATGACGAGAGGGGAAACGTTCAGGATATTTTTTCCAGCATCAATCCTGCCCGCAGGCCAAACGCCACGGTGGGGTTAGGGAATAATACATACTCGGTTGTTTTGTGCACCTCGTAACGCTCTTCGCCATCTTCCGCCAGCAGCGCCCCTTTGCGGAACGGCGTGAAGTTCAGGGTGTGCGCGGCCATATGAAGCAGGAAGGCATCGCTGCGGCGCGTGATCTGCTGTACGACCCGATACCGCTCAACGGGCTGGTGCGCGTGCTCGGGCGCCGTCCCGCCCAGCAGCGCCCGAAGGGCGAGATGCGTTGGCGCAAAGCGGGACAGATCGTTCTGGCCGAACGGCAGCGCTTTTCCCAGCTCCAGCGTGCAGGCCAGCGCGCCGAAATGTTCGCAGGTAAAGTGGGTAAACGTCCCGCCCGGCGACTGATGAAATACCAGCGCCTCCAGCCCGGCGTCACCCAGCCAGCTCAGGAACGCTTCATCCCACGGCTGATTGCGCTGCGGCAGGACGCCAAAGCGGACGTGGTAAGAGGCGCGGATCGCCGTATGCAGATCGAGATGCCAGCGCGCGGGCCCCGCCTCGGCAAAAAACGCGGTCACGACGTTCTCCAGCCACTGTGCCCGCGCCGTTTCGTCACTCTGCGGAAACTGCGACCAGCGCCCGCCGAACATGCGGTTAATGTCGCTCACCAGATACCGCTTGTTTTGCGCCAGCGCAGGCGGATTACCGAGCACCACCAGCACGCGGCACTTGAGCGCGATCTCACCCCGATACAGCGCGCGCAGCAGCAGGTCAACAATCTCAACGGGCGCCGTTTCATTCCCGTGAATGCCCGTTGAAAGCAGCAGCGACAGCGCGCTTTTTGCGTCCGGCGTCAGCTCAAGCACCCCGCGCCCCAGCCAGCGCCAGCGAAATGAGGGGCCCTCCCCCTCGCGCTGCTCCGGCGTTTCGTCGGCCAGGGTCAGCGCCAGTAAATTTTCCATACCCACTCCTTAGCGCTGGAACGGATAAACCGATCCCAGCTGCAGGATTGATGTTAACGCGTCCAGCGCCTCGCGCCCTTCGCGCAGCAGCTGCGGGTCGACCAGGTCAGCCTGCGTTAGCCGGTCGCGATAGTAGCGTTCAACCCAGTCATTCAGCCGCGTAAAGAGCGTATCGTTCATCATGACCGCCGGGTTCACCGCCTGCATTTCGTCCTGGGTTAACACCACGCGCAGACGTAAACAGGCCGGACCGCCGCCGTTGGCCATGCTTTCTCGCAGGTCAAACACGCGCAGCTCGTCAATCGGGTTATCGGCTTTCACCAGCTCCGTCAGGTATCGCCACACCCCTTTATGATCCTGCGACTCCTGCGGCAGGACCAGCATCATGCTGCCGTCGTCGCGGCTCAGCAGCTGGCTATTGAACAGATACGTTTCGACCGCATCCTGCACGCTGACCGCCCGCGTTGGCACCTGAATCGGCATAAAGCCGGGCACGCGTTCATGCAGCGTGGCGAGCAGCTTATCCTGATGGGCAAACGCCTGCTCGTGGCAGAACAGCACCTGGCGGTTAGAGACGGCAATCACGTCGTTATGGAACACGCCCTGGTCGATCACCTGCGGGTTCTGCTGGGCAAAAATCACCTGTGAAGGATTGACCTGGTTCAGGCGGGCGACCGCCTGGCTGGCCGCCAGCGTCTGGCGGGCGGGATAGCGAACAGGAGCGGAATGACCGCCCTCCTCGCGTCCGTAGATAAACAGCTGCACCCCGGGATCGCCGTAATCGCCCCCCAGACGGTTATGGTTGGCCGCGCCTTCGTCGCCAAACATCGCCACCTGCGGCAGAGCCTGATGCACCTCAAAGTGGGCGTCATGTTTAAAAATGGCGCGCAGCACGCGCTCGGTGGTTTCCGCTTCGGTGGCGCGGTGGAATTTATTGTTCAGGTTCGCCACCGTCAGATGGACTTTGCCATCCAGCGTATCGGCTGACGGTGCTACGGTCGCGGCGTTTGCGACCCACATCGAGGAGGCGGAGCTTGCCGCAGAGAGCAGGTGCGGCGTCTGCGTACCCGCTTTTTCGACCACCTGCTCATCGCTGCCGGTGAAGCCGAGCTGGCGTAACACCGCCACGTTCGGGCGTTCCTGCGGCGGTATCACCGCCTGCAGGAAACCGGCATCCGCCAGCGCCTTCATTTTTAGCAGCCCCTGCTTCGCTGCCAGCTTCGGGTTGGAGACCTGAAAGCGGTGCTTCGTCGAGGCTTCATTGCCAAAGGAAAGACCGGCGTAGTGGTGCGTCAGCCCCACCAGCCCGTCAAAGTTGACCTCACGCGCTTTCATGACGATCCCCTCCGGTAAAGTCCAGACCCGGGTTGAGCGTTTCCGGCAGCGTCAGCGCCGGGGTTTCCAGACTCGCCATCGGCCATGCGCAGTAATCCGCGGCATACCACGCGCTGGCGCGATGGTTGCCCGACGCGCCCACGCCGCCGAACGGCGCGGTGCTCGCCGCACCGGTAAGCGGCTTGTTCCAGTTCACAATCCCGGCGCGCGCTTCCAGCAGCAGCTGTTCAAACTTCTCGCGATGCGGTGAAATCAGCCCGCTCGACAGACCGTAGCGGGTGTTATTGGCCATCGCAATCGCCGCATCAAAATCGTCGTAGCGCCAGACGCACAGCAGCGGGCCAAAGACCTCTTCATCCGGCACGTTGCTCGCCCCGCTCATCTCAACGATGCCCGGCGTCAGCAGCGAGGTGCCCGGCTGTGCCTGCTTCGGCTCGAGCAAGGTTTTCGCCCCGCGCGCGACGTGGTCCTGCCAGGCCTTCAGCACGTTCAGCGCGGCCTGCTCGGAAATCAGCCCACCGATAAACGGCTGCGGGTCGGCGTCCCACGCGGCTGGCACCAGACGCGCGCTCACCTCGACCAGGCGTTTCAGGAAAGCATCCCCCTGCGCGCCTCTTTTCACCAGCAGACGGCGGGCACAGGTGCAGCGCTGTCCGGCGGTAATAAAGGCGGACTGAATCGTCAGGTGCACCGCGGCGTCGATATCGTCAGGGTCTTCCACAATCAGCGGGTTGTTGCCGCCCATCTCCAGCGCCAGAATTTTCTCCGGCTGCCCCGCCAGCTGGCGATGCAGTTGATAGCCCGTACCGGCGCTGCCGGTAAACAGCAGGCCGTCGATATCGCTCAGCGCGCTCAGCGACTGACCGGTTTCGCGCCCGCCCTGCACCAGATTCAGCACGCCCGGCGGCAGGCCAGCCTGTTCCCACAGCTTCACCACCGCCTCGCCGGTAAGCGGCGTTAGCTCACTCGGTTTGAAGATAACGGTATTGCCCGCCAGCAGCGCGGGCACAATGTGGCCATTCGGCAGATGCCCCGGGAAGTTGTACGGACCAAACACCGCGAGCACGCCGTGCGGACGGTGGCGCAGCGTGGCCGCACCGTCCGGCATGTCGGTGTGCTGTTCGCCGGTGCGGGTGTGGTACGCCTTCACCGAAATGGCGATTTTATTGATCATCGCCGTCACTTCCGTTGCCGCTTCCCAGCGCGGCTTGCTGGTTTCTGAGGCGATGACGCGCGTCAGTTCGGCTTTGTTCGCCTCCAGCAGCCCGGCAAATTTTTCTACCATCGCCTGGCGCACGGCGAAGGGCTGTTTTGCCCACGCCGGAAACGCGCGGCGAGCGGCATAGCAGGCCTGTTCAACCTGCGCGGCGCTGGCGTCATGCCCCTTCCAGAGCACCTCTTTTCCAACCGGATTGGTCTTTACGCGCTGCTCGCCTTCGCCCGTGACCCAGTCACCGTTAATCCATAATGTCATGCTGTTTTCTCCTCAGGGCAGAGACGCACCAGGCGAACCGTATCGCCGGCGTTACATTTCAGGGCATCCAGTTCTGCAGCCGTCAGCACCAGACGTTCACATTTCGGGTTGGTACGCACCAGCATGGCGCGGAAGTTGGCGTAATTTTCGTTCGACACCAGGCATGCCGGCCAGTCGCCCGGCGCGGGCTGACCTTCAGCTACCTCAACCAGCCGGCTTTTGCGGATTGCGCGTACGCGGTCAATATCGCATTCAAGCGTTGGCCCACCGTCAAAGATGTCGACGTAGTTACGGTAGCGGAAGCCCTCTTTTTCCAGCACCGCGCGGGCAGGCGCGGTTTGCGGATGCACTTCTCCGATCACCGCCTGTGCTTCCGGCGTTAAGAAATGGGTATAGATAGGATGCTTCGGCATCAGCTCCGCGATAAACGCTTTCTGACCGGTGCCGCAGAGATAGTCCGCCCGGCTGAACTCCATCGAGAAGAAGCGCTCGCCCAGGCTCTCCCAGAACGGCGAGTAGCCTGTATCGTCGATCACGCCGCGCATCTCAGCGACCACTTTTTCGTTAAAGCGATCGCGGAAGGCGGCCATAAACATAAAGCGCGATTTGGAGAGCAGATAGCCGTTGCCCTCTTTGCGCCACGCCGGGTCGAGAAACAGCGTGCAAAGCTCGCTGGCGCCCGTGTGGTCATTGCAGAGAAACAGCGTGGGCAGCGCGTTATAGACGTTCAGCTCTTTCGAGGCGTGAACCATGGTGCCGACGCGGTAGTTGTACCACGGGTCGTTAAGCCCGACGGCCACTTCGATGGCGCAGATCCCGGCCACGGTCCCCGTGTCGGTGTCTTCCAGCACGAACACATACCCCTGTTCGCTTTTTGGTAACGTCCCCTGCCAGGTTTGCAGGGCGCGCTCGATGCGCGCCGACAGCGTTTTTTCATCGGCAGGAAGCGAGGTCAGCCCGCCTCCCGTCTTACCGGCAAGCTGCATGAGCCCGGCAATATCGCCGCGCTCAACGGGACGGATGACCATCATGATGACACCCCGGACTTCACCTGTTCACACGCCAGCGCAAAACGATCCAGACCGGTTTGCACCTCTTCCTCGCTGACAATCAGCGCAGGGGCAAAACGCACCACGTTGGCACCGGCAATCAGCACCATCACGCCCATTTTTGCCGCTTCCTGTGAAATAAGTTTAGCTTTCCCGGCAAACTCAGGGGTGAGCTCGCAGCCAATTAACAGCCCCAGCCCGCGAATTTCTTTAAACATCCCCGTTTTGCCATTGATGGCATTCAGGCGTTCAACGAACCAGTCGTGACGCTGCTTAACGCCCTTCAACACCTCAGGGGTATTAATGATGTCGAGCACCTGCCCGGCAACGGCGGTGGCCAGCGGGTTCCCGCCGTAGGTGGTGCCATGGGTGCCCACGGTCATCACGCTGGCGAATTTATCGGTGGTCAGCATCGCCCCAATCGGGAAGCCGCCGCCCAGCGCCTTGGCGGTAGACAGGACGTCCGGCGTGACGCCGTAGTGCATATAGGCATACAGCTCGCCGGTGCGGCCCACGCCGGTCTGTACTTCATCGAAAATCAGCACCGCATTGTGGCGATCGCACAGCTCGCGCAGCCCCTGCAGGAACGCTTTTTGCGCCGGAAGGACGCCGCCCTCACCCTGCATCGGCTCAACAATCACCGCGCAGGTGGTGTCGTTAATCAGCTCGCTGGCGGACTGCACATCGTTATAGACGCCGTGACGAATATCCGGCGGCAGCGGTGCGAAATCCTGCGAGTAGGAAGGCTGGCCGCCTGCGCTCACGGTAAACAGCGTGCGTCCGTGAAACGCATTTTTAAACGCCACGATTCCGCTCTTGTGCGTGCCAAACTTATCGTGCGCATATTTGCGCGCCAGCTTCAGCGCCGCTTCGTTGGCTTCCGCCCCCGAGTTACAGAAGAAAACTTTTTCGGCAAACGTCGCGTCGATCAGCTTTTTCGCCAGGCGCAGCGCGGGTTCGTTGGTAAAGCCGTTGCCGGTATGCCAGAACTTCGCCGCCTGGTCGTTCAGTGCCTGACGCAGCGCCGGGTGCGCATGACCCAGCGCGTTCACCGCAATCCCACCTGCAAAGTCGATATACTCTTTACCCTGCTGATCCCACAGGCGCGAGCCTTCCCCACGAACCGGAATAAAAGCCGCCGGAGCGTAAACCGGCATCATCCATTCATCGAAATTTTCACGCGTAATTGACAGAGACATAGCGACCTCATCCGGTAAATAAAAAGTTATTTGAATGTTAAATAATTGAGTATTTGCACTGTGAATGTAGATTGCAGCCTTCGTGCCAGCCAGCGATAAAAATGCATAAACGGGTTGAGGCAACAGAATATCAATGAGTTACAACATGGAGTTATTCATTATTATTGCATAAAAAGTGAATATTTTTACGACAAGCGGCGCTTTGCCGCATGAAAATCAGAAAGAGTATGCACAGGCCAAATATAATTCTGGAATTGTGATCGCTCGCGAAATTTATCGGTCATTTACGCCCTGTTTGGGGGCGAAGCGCGTCAGAATGGTGCAAATATTGCACCACCGGCATTATCTGTCGCAGTTATTGGTCGATCCCCGTAACAGTTGACGCAAATTCTGCTACCATCCTTGCACTATTCACCTTGCACTGGCAGCGACTATGAAATTTGTCTCTTTTAATATCAACGGCCTGCGTGCCCGCCCTCATCAGCTTGAAGCTATCGTTGAGCAACATCAGCCAGATGTGATCGGCCTGCAGGAGACCAAGGTTCACGACGATATGTTCCCCCTCGAAGAGGTGGCGAAACTCGGTTACAACGTCTTTTATCACGGTCAGAAAGGACACTATGGCGTCGCGCTGCTCACCAAAGCGCCGCCGGTTTCCGTGCGTCGCGGCTTCCCCGGCGACGGTGAAGAGGCACAGCGCCGCATCATCATGGCGGAAGTGCCTTCCGCGCTGGGGAATATCACGGTCATTAACGGCTATTTCCCGCAGGGTGAGAGCCGTGACCATGAGACCAAATTCCCGGCCAAGGCGAAGTTTTATCAGGACCTGCAAGACTTCCTGACAACCGAGCTCAAAAAAGAGAATCCGGTGCTAATCATGGGCGATATGAATATTAGCCCGACGGATCTGGATATCGGTATTGGCGAAGAGAACCGCAAACGCTGGTTGCGTACCGGCAAATGCTCCTTCCTGCCGGAAGAGCGCGAGTGGATGGAGCGCCTGCTGGGCTGGGGCCTGGTGGATACCTTCCGCAATGCCAACCCGGAAACGCAGGACCGCTTCTCGTGGTTTGACTACCGCTCAAAAGGCTTTGACGACAACCGCGGTCTGCGTATCGATCTCCTGCTGGCCAGCTCGCCGCTGGCGGAGCGCTGCATTGAAACCGGAATCGACTACGATATCCGCAGCATGGAAAAACCGTCTGACCACGCGCCGGTGTGGGCTAAATTCAAGCTGTAATAACGCGTGAACAGTCGAAAAATCCTTTTCCTGTGCGCCCTTCTGGGCGCATTTATTCTGACGTTTAGCCTGCTTCCCCCAGGCACCCTCTCTCTGGAAGGGATTAAAACTCACCAGCAGGCGTTACTCTCCCACGTCGACCGCGCGCCATTACAAAGCGCGCTGATCTTTTTTGCGCTCTATGTGCTGGTCTCCGCCCTGTCGATACCCGGCGCGGCGATCCTGACCCTGCTGGGCGGCGTACTGTTTACCCTGTGGGAAGGCACCGTGCTGGTCTCGTTTGCCTCGACGCTCGGGGCCACGCTTGCGATGCTGGCCAGCCGTTATCTGCTGCGGGACTGGGTGCAGCGCCGGTTCGCCCAGCAGATGAAAACGGTGAACGCCGGCATGGCGCATGACGGTGCGGGCTATCTTTTTGCCCTGCGCCTGATGCCGCTGTTTCCGTTTTTCCTGGTGAATTTGCTGATGGGGCTGACCCGCATTACGGTGAGGCGCTACTGGTGGGTCAGCCAGGTCGCCATGCTGCCCGCCACGGTTATCTTTCTGAACGCCGGGCGCGAGCTGGGAAAAGTGTCCTCGCTTCGCGATATTTTATCGCCGGGCATGATATTCGCCTTTACACTACTGGGGTTATTACCGCTGGTCACTCGCCGGCTGTTTGCCCGTAACCCCTCTTCGTTAAAAAAGTGAGGCATTATGCGCCGTGTGCGTTTTTGCGCGTTTCTGACCGGTCTGCTGCTGGCAGCCCCCCTCTGTGCCGCCGACGGCTGGCAGGCTATCCAACAGCAGGCCAAAGGCCAGACCGTCTGGTTTAACGCCTGGGGCGGCGATCCGGCGGTCAACCGCTACCTGGAGTGGGTCAGCGGTGAGATGCAAACCCACTATGCCATTACCCTCAAAATCGTCCCGCTGGCGGACGCTGCCGATGCGGTAAAACGGATCCAGACGGAGGCCGCCGCAGGGCGTAAGACCCACGGCTCAGTCGACCTGCTGTGGGTCAACGGGGAAAACTTCCGCACGTTAAAAGAGGCTAACCTGCTGCAGGCCGGATGGGCACAGACGCTGCCCAACTGGCGCTATGTCGATACCCGTAAACCCGTAACGGAAGATTTTGCTATTCCCACCGACGGAGCGGAGTCGCCGTGGGGCGGCGCGCAGCTGACCTTTATCGCCCGCAAAGCCAGCATGCCGACCCCGCCGGCGGATGCTCAGGCGCTGCTGGCTTACGCTCGGCAGCACCCGGGCAAGGTCAGCTATCCTCGCCCACCCGATTTTACCGGCACGGCATTTCTCGAGCAGCTGCTTCTGACGCTCACTAAGCACCCGCAGGCGCTGCAAAAGGCACCCGATAACACCTTTGCCGAAGTGACGGCACCGCTCTGGGATTACCTGGACAAACTCCACCCGCTGCTGTGGCGAGGGGGAAAAGACTTTCCCCCATCACCCGCGCGTATGGATGCCCTGCTTACCAGCGACAGTCTGAACCTGTCGCTGACCTTTAACCCGGCGCATGCGCAGCAAAAAGTCGCCCGCGGCGAACTGCCCGCCGACAGCTACAGCTTTGGTTTCCACGGCGGAACGATTGGCAACGTCCATTTTGTGGCGATTCCGGCGAATGCCAGCGCGAGCGCAGGCGCAAAGGTGGTCGCCAATTTCCTGCTTTCACCGCAGGCGCAGATCCGCAAAGCCGACCCGGCCGTCTGGGGAGACCCGAGCGTGCTGGATGCCAGCACATTGCCCGAAGATGAAGCAAAACAGCTGATGGCCCACACGCCACAGGGCCTGCCGAAGATGCTTGCAGAGCCGCAGTCCGCCTGGGTAAACGCGCTGGAGCAGGAATGGCTGCGTCGTTACGGCACCCGCTAAGCGGGCTTGTCTGGCTGGCGATGGCGGTTATCTATCTGCCAATCCTGCCCGCCGGCGCCATGCTGCTGGCACCCGCGTTTTCCGTGACAAACTGGCAGCTGCTGATCAACGACCCGCAGTTGCCTCAGGCAACCGTCGCCACGCTGGTATCCACGCTCATCGCCACGCTGGGTGCCTTGCTGATTGCCCTTCTTCTCGTCAGCCTATTCTGGCCCGGCAAGCGCTGGCGACGCCTCACTACGCGCCTGCCGTGGCTGCTGGCAATCCCCCACGTGGCATTCGCCACCAGCGCGTTACTGCTGTTTGCCGAGGGCGGTCTGTTTTATCAGATTTGTACCGTCTGTACGGCTCCGTTTGACCGCTACGGCGTAGGGCTGGGCGTAACGCTTGCCGTCAAAGAGAGCGCGTTTGTGCTGTGGGCGATTTACGCCGTGCTGCCGGAAAAAAGGCTCGCACAGCAAAAGATCGTCCTGCAGACCTTCGGTTACGGACGGTTTCAGATACTTAACTGGCTGCTCCTTCCTGCGATCGCCCCTGTCCTCGGGGCGGTGATGCTGGCGGTGCTGGCGTGGTCGCTGTCTGTCGTGGATGTGGCGATCGTTCTCGGCCCCGGAAACCCGCCTACCCTGGCCGTGCTGGCCTGGCAGTGGCTGAGCCAGGGCGACGCGCAGCAGCAGGCAAAAGGGACGCTGCTGTGCCTGCTTATCCTTTTGCTGCTCGCCGCGCTGGCCGCCCTGGGGTACGGCCTGTGGAAGGCATGGCGCCGAACGGTTCCGGACCTCAGCGGGACGCGCCGCAGGTCTCAGCGCGCTCTGCCTGAACGTGCACTCAGCGGCTTTCTGCCCGCGTGCGGCGCAGCGTGCGCCGCGGTGCTGTTCATGCTGGCGCAGCGGGACGACGTGGGCCCCGTGGGGACCAGCCTATCCTTCGGCCTGCTTTCAAGCCTGATCGCCCTGGTCGTCTGCGTTCTCTGGCTGGAGTGGGGGCCGCAGCGCGGCGCGGCGTGGGTGTGGCTGCCGCTCGCCCTTCCGGCACTGCCGCTCGTCACCGGCCAGTACGCGATGGCGTTGCGTCTGGGACTCGACGGGCACTACGCCGCCGTGCTCTGGAGCCATCTCCTGTGGGTGCTACCGTGGATGCTGCTGGTACTGCAGCCCGCCTGGCGCCGGATCGATCCCCGGCTTATCCTTACCGCCAGAACGCTCGGCTGGCGGCGGGCAAAAATCTTCTGCCTGCTGAAATGCCCGCTGCTGCTGCGCCCTGCGCTGCTGGCCTTTGCCACCGGTTTTTCCGTCAGCATGGCGCAATACATGCCGACGCTGTGGCTGGGCGCGGGGCGTTTCGCCACGCTGACCACCGAGACCGTCGCGCTCAGCAGCGGGGGCAGCATCCCGGTTCTGGCGAACCGGGCGCTGGGGTTACTGCTGGTCACGGGCGCGGTGTTTGGCCTTGCCGCACTGCTATCACGGCTCGCGGGCCGCTACCGACAAGGATTACGTTAATGCTGAAGGTAAACCATCTCACCATCGAACCGCTTTTCCGCGAGGTCAATTTTTGCGTTCCTCGCGGGGAGATTGTCACCCTGATGGGCCCCTCCGGCAGCGGGAAATCAACCCTTTTTGCCTGGATGGTCGGCGCGCTGTCGGACGATTTTCAGGCACGGGGCGAACTGTGGCTCGACGCGCGCCGCTGCGACGGTCTTCCCGTGGAGTCTCGCGGGCTGGGCATTCTCTTTCAGGACGCGCTGCTCTTTGACCCTTTCAGCGTCGGGCAAAATTTGCTGCTGGCGTTGCCTGAGCGGATTGTTGGTCGCGCGCGTCGGGAAGCGGTCGAGCAGGCGCTGGATTCCGCCGGGCTTGGCGACCGTTACGCCAGCGATCCGGCTACCCTTTCCGGCGGGGAACGCGCCCGGGTCAGCCTGCTGCGTGCCCTGCTCGCTGAGCCGCAGGCGCTGCTGCTGGATGAACCGTTCAGCCGCCTCGATAAAACGTTGCGGGCGTCATTTCGGACATGGGTATTTGACGCCGTCCGCGCGCGCAATATCCCGGTGGTGCTGGTCACGCACGATGAAGACGATATTCCGCCCGGCGGCGAGCTGATTGAGATTTCTCGCTGGCAATAATGTGCTAACGCAATGTTTTCCGTTTCGGGAAAGACGACAATGCCCCCCTCTTTAATTGACGTCAGGTTATTCGATGAAACGTGTTTCTCAACTGACCGCGCTGGCCCTGCTCTGCGGCCTCGCTTCTTTTTCCTCTCAGGCGGCTGATATGCCCAACGCGATGACGCTGTCTCAGCTTCAGACACGGCACGGCACGCCCGTCGACACCCGCGCCAGCGCGTTCTATAACGGCTGGCCGCAAACGCTCAGCGGCCCCTCCGGGCATGAACCTGCCGCACTCAACCTGGCAGCCGCCTGGCTGGACGCGATGAGCGACGAGCAGATTGCGCTCTGGGCCAAACAGCACCAGCTCACACCTGCGACGGCCATCGCGCTGTACGGCGACGAGCGCGATAACCAGGCGGTGAAAGCCCGTCTGGAGAAAGCCGGATTCCATTCTGTTTCGCTTCTGAGCGATGCCCTGCAGACGCCCGACCGCCTTCAGCGCCTGCCTCATTTTGAACAGCTCGTCTACCCGCAGTGGATCCATCGGCTCCAGCAGGGTAAACCCATAACCGCCGCGCCGGCGGGCGACTGGAAAGTGATTGAGGCCGCCTGGGGCGCACCGAAGTTTTACCTGCTGAGTCATATACCCGGCGCGGGCTACATCGACACCAACGAGGTGGAAAGCGAGCCGCTGTGGAATAAAGTCGCCGACGATAAGCTGAAAGCGATGCTGGCGAAGCACGGGATCCGCCACGACACCACCGTCGTGCTGTATGGCCGTGACGTTTACGCCGCCGCGCGCGTGGCGCAGATTATGCTGTATGCGGGCGTGAAGGATGTGCGCATTCTCGATGGCGGCTGGAAGGCGTGGTCGGATGCCGGCCTGCCGGTTGAGCGCGGTACGCCCGCGAAAGTCACGCCAGCCCCTGATTTTGGCGCGCCGATCCCCGACCAGCCGCAGCTGATGGTCGATATGGAACAGGCGCGCGGGATGCTGCACCGCCAGGATGCCTCCCTGGTCAGCATTCGCTCGTGGCCGGAGTTCATCGGCGAAACCAGCGGCTACAGCTACATCAAGCCAAAAGGTGAAATTGCCGGTGCCCGCTGGGGCCACGCGGGCAGCGATGCCACCCATATGGAGGATTTCCACAACCCGGATGGCACCATGCGCAGCGCTGACGATATTGCCGCCATGTGGAAGCGCTGGAATATTCTGCCGGAGCAGCGCGTCGCGTTTTACTGCGGCACCGGCTGGCGGGCGTCAGAAACCTTTATGTACGCCCGGGCGATGGGCTGGAAGAACGTCGCCGTTTATGACGGCGGCTGGTACGAATGGAGCAGCCACCCGCAGAACCCGGTCTCCACCGGCGAGCGCGGGCCCGAAAGCGCCCTCTAAGCGTGACGTGACTTCAGCGTCACATAGCCGCTCCAGATGCGCGTTGTGGTGGTCATCCAGCACAGCGCGCCAAATACCCACGCAAACAGCGCAAAGTGCGCCGGAAACAGGCAGCTCAGCACAAACAGCGCGATGGTCTCCGTCCCTTCCGTTAACCCACCGATGTAATAAAACGACTTGTGCGCATAGCCGGGGTTGTCGATGTCGTGCTTCGCAGCCAGCGCCGCAAACGCCAGAAAGCTGCTGCCGGTGCCGATAAACGCAAATAGCAGCCAGGCGGCAGGCAGCGCATTCTCAGCCGGTGCAGCCAGCGCAAAGCCAAACGGCACCAGAGCGTAGAACAGGAAATCGAGCGCGATATCGAGAAATCCCCCCGCATCAGTCAGCCCTCTCCGACGCGCCAGTGCGCCGTCCAGACCATCCAGCAATCGGTTAAGCACGATGGCGACAAGCGCGGCCGGGTACCAGCCGAGGGCCAGAAACGGCAGCGCCAGCACGCCGACGGCAAACCCGGTCAGGGTTAATCCGTCGGGCGTAATGCCCGGCCTATCCAGCACGGACACCAGACGATTCAGAGCCGGTTTTATCCGCGGGTGCAGGTGGCGATCAAGCATGGGGAGTCTCTTTAAACGTGGCGCACAGGCCCTGAGCGGGAATGTCCAGGGCGGCGTTAAAGCGGGCCGAGAGATTCTGAAACGCAATGAGCGCCGTCATCTCGGTGATGGCATCATCCGTGAAGTAGCGTTTCAGCGCCGTTCTGATTGCCTCATCCGCCCGGGGTGGCGTGGCGGTCATCGCCTCGGCGTAGGCCAGCGCCGCGCGCTCTTGCTCGGTGAATAAGGCCGAATCATGCCAGCTCCCCACGGCCTGAACTTTATCCAGCGCACCGCAGCGCTCGGCCAGCCGCAGGCTGTTGGCATCAATACAAAACGCGCAGTGACAGAGTTGCGACACTCGCGTCATGAGGAGTGAACGCAGCACGGGCGTCAGGCGCGCGCGGTGACGCTCCAGAAACCCGACAAACAGCGCCACCAGCCAGAAAAGACGCGGCATGCGCCCCCACCAGCGCGTGGGGTTAAGCACGGCGCCAAAGTGTTTTTTCTGCATGGCGGCAATCGGTTTTAAACTCGCCGGAAGGGCTGGAATGGGCTCGACCCAGGTGGACGTCTCTTTCACCGGATTCTCCTGATGGCTGGACTCTGACAAAGGGCACGATAATATGGTGCTTTACGTTATCAAGTATTGACGCCCATGCTAAAAACAATCGATGTCGTTGCGGCCATCATCGAAAAAGACGACAAAATTTTACTGGCGCAGCGCCCTGCCCACGCTGACCAACCCGGAATGTGGGAATTTGCAGGCGGAAAAGTAGAAGCCGGAGAGACGCAGCCCGAGGCGCTTGTTCGCGAACTGTGGGAAGAACTCGGCATTAGGGCGCAGCCGGGGCAGTACGTGGCAAGCCACCAGCGGGAAGTCTCGCAGCGGATAATCAACCTGCATGCCTGGCACGTGCCCGCTTTTAGCGGCGAGCTCACGGCGCACTACCACAGCGCGCTGGTGTGGTGTACGCCTGACGACGCGCTCGGCTACGCCTTAGCCCCCGCGGATATTCCGCTGCTCGAAGCCTTTATGGTTTTACGCGACGCCAGACCAGCGGGTTCGTGCTGATGGCGCGCTCGTCGCGCTGGCACTGCAGCAGAATGCCGTCCGCTTTCACAACGGCCCCTTCCGAGTAGTTCTGATTCTGATAGATGCAGCACTGATTGCAGGGCTGCACCGTTTGGTTCTGGCCGCTGGAGCTAAAAACCTCCGGCGGCACGTTCACTTCCACATCCGGGCGAATGCGGTCAGCCTGCGCGCCTGCGGTAAAGATCAAGCATAGCGCGGTGAGTACATAACGGTTCATAGACACATCTTCCTGTTGTTCCTTGATAATGACTATAACGGTAAACCCGAGCGGAACCTTTAATTTATCTTTTCATCGCTTTTAGTTATGACCAGGCCCGGGTCATTAATTTCCCTTTCGGCATGAATTTCTGCTTGCTTCACAAAGCGGTGCGGGTGATATAGTCAAAAAAACAACACAAATCGCATAAGCAATATACATAAATGACTATAAGAGGTTCTTATATCTATGGATCAGACACGCTCTCTGGAAAGTTTCCTTGCCCATGTTCAGCAGCGCGACCCGCACCAAAGCGAGTTCGCCCAGGCCGTTCGTGAAGTGATGACCACCCTGTGGCCCTTCCTTGAAGAAAATCCGCGCTATCGTCAGATGTCGCTGCTTGAACGCCTGGTAGAGCCAGAGCGCGTGATCCAGTTCCGCGTGACCTGGGTGGACGATCGGAATCAGGTTCAGGTTAACCGCGCGTGGCGCGTGCAGTTTAACTCCGCCATCGGCCCGTTTAAGGGAGGGATGCGCTTCCACCCTTCCGTGAACCTGTCGATTTTAAAATTCCTCGGCTTCGAGCAGACGTTTAAAAACGCGCTGACCACGCTGCCGATGGGCGGCGGTAAAGGCGGAAGTGATTTCGATCCCAAAGGCAAAAGCGAAGGCGAAGTCATGCGTTTCTGCCAGGCGCTGATGACCGAACTCTATCGCCACCTGGGCCCGGATACCGACGTACCGGCGGGTGATATCGGCGTGGGTGCCCGTGAAGTGGGCTTTATGGCCGGGATGATGAAAAAGCTCTCCAACAACAGCGCCTGCGTCTTCACCGGTAAAGGGTTGTCCTTTGGCGGCAGCCTGATCCGCCCGGAAGCCACGGGCTACGGCCTGGTCTATTTCACCGAGGCCATGCTCAAGCGTCACGGCTTAGGCTTTGAAGGCATGCGCGTGGCGGTGTCCGGCTCCGGTAACGTGGCGCAGTACGCTATCGAAAAAGCGATGCAGTTTGGCGCTCGCGTGGTGACCGCTTCAGACTCCAGAGGCACGGTGGTGGATGAAGCCGGATTTACGGCGGAGAAGCTGGCGCGCCTGTGCGAAATTAAAGCCAGCCGCGATGGCCGTCTTTCAGACTATGCCGCGGAGTTGGGTCTGACGTATCTGGAAGGCAAACAGCCGTGGAGCGTGCCGGTGGATATTGCCCTGCCGTGCGCCACGCAGAATGAACTGGACGTGGATGCCGCGCGTACCCTGATTACCAACGGCGTGAAGGCGGTGGCCGAAGGAGCAAATATGCCGACCACCATCGAAGCGACCAATCTGTTCCTGGACGCGGGCGTGCTGTTTGCGCCGGGCAAGGCCGCCAACGCGGGCGGCGTGGCGACCTCCGGCCTGGAGATGGCGCAAAACGCCGCGCGTCTCGGCTGGAAGGCGGAGAAAGTGGATGCACGCCTGCACCATATCATGCTGGATATTCACCATGCGTGCGTGGAGTACGGCGGTGAAGCGTCGCAAACCAACTACGTGCGCGGCGCGAATATCGCCGGGTTCGTGAAGGTGGCGGATGCGATGATTGGGCAGGGTGTGATTTAAGTTTTCGCTGCGTTCTCGCCCTGTAGGCCCGGTAAGGCGTAGCCGCCACCGGGCTTTTTTCAGGCCGCAGAGCTGTCTTTCGCCGGGTGGCGGCTACGCCTTACCCGGCCTACGGTTAAGAGGCTGCCGCGCTCTTTTTCTTTTTAAACGGTTTCTTCGCACCGCCCGGTGCCACCATCCCCCGAAACCGCTTCACCGGCGTGCTGCGCGCCTGGTCGATCAACTGGTAAAGCGTCCCCACCAGTGGCTGCATAAAGTCCTGATAGCGGCACTGCTTTTCGCTGATCTGCGTCAGCACCGATTCCCAGTGCGCCGTCATGTCCGGCCTGGCGGCCAGCTCCGGCAGCGAATGAATCAGCGCGCGTCCCGGCTCTGTCGAATGGATATAGCGTCCTTTTTTCTCGAGAAAACCGCGCTTAAAGAGTAGCTCGATGATCCCCGCGCGGGTTGCTTCCGTGCCGAGGCCGTCGGTGGCGCGCAGGATCTTCTTCAGATCTTTATCCTGCACGAACCGGGCGATCCCGGTCATGGCCGACAGCAGCGTCGCATCGGTGAAATGGCGCGGCGGCTGGGTCTGACGCTCCACCACTTCCCCTTTCTCGCACAGCAGCTCATCGTCTTTGGCGACGACCGGCAGCGGCGTACCGTCGTTCTCCTCGTCACGCTCTTTGTTGCCCAGCAGCGTGCGCCAGCCTGCTTCCGCGAGGAAGCGCGCTTTGGCGATAAACTTCCCTTTCGCGATTTCCAGCTCGATCACGCACTTGCGGAACACGGCGTCCGGGCAGAACTGCATCAGGTACTGACGGGCAACCAGGTTATAGACTTTCGCTTCGTTCTCGGTCAGGTTGACGCTGCTGGCGCGGGCCGTCGGGATAATCGCGTGGTGGGCATCCACCTTTTTGTCATCCCAACAGCGGTTATGGGTGTCCGGATTGACGGCTGGCTGCGGGAGCAGATCCGGCGCGTGGACGCCGATGGCGTTCATCACCGAATGACGACCGGCAAAGTGCTCTTCCGGCAGATAGCGGCTGTCGGAACGCGGGTAGGTGATGAGCTTATGGGTTTCGTAGAGCTTCTGGCAGATATCCAGTACGTTCTGCGCGCTCAAGCCAAACCTTTTTGCCGCCTCAATCTGAAGTGCAGACAGCGAGAACGGCAGCGGCGCGGGTTCTGATTCCCGTTTATCGTTATAGCTGGTCACGATAGCGGGCTGACCGGTAATGCGGTTAACCACGTGCTCCGCCAGCGGACGGTGCAGCAGGCGCCCCTCTTCATCCTGATACGATTCGCAGGCGTCGCTCGGCTGCCAGACCGCGGTAAAGCGCTCGTCTTTCGGGGTGACGATATGCGCTTTCACTTCAAAGAAATCTTTGGCGACGAAGTTCTCAATCTCTTCGTCGCGACGCACGACTAGCCCCAGCACCGGCGTCTGCACGCGCCCCACTGAAAGTACGCCCTGATAGCCCGCATTACGCCCGAGAATGGTGTAGGCGCGGGTCATGTTGATACCGTACAGCCAGTCCGCGCGCGCGCGGGCTAAAGCCGAGACGCACAGCGGGATGAACTCGCTGTTGGCGCGCAGGCGCGAGATCGCACGTTCAACGGCCTGAGGGTTGAGGTCGTTGATCAGGCAGCGCTGAACCTGCTGGCGCTTTTCCGGCGCCAGCTCAAGATAGTCCAGCACTTCATCCACCAGCAGCTGTCCTTCCCTGTCCGGGTCACCCGCGTGAACGATTTCAGCGGCTTCATGCAGGAAGCGCTTGATCACGTTCAGCTGTTTGGTAACCGAAGGTCGGGGCTGCAGGCGCCATTTTTCAGGCACGATGGGCAGATCGTTCAAATTCCAGCGGGCGTAGCGGCTGTCATAGACATCCGGCTGCGCCTGCTCAAGCAGGTGACCAATACACCAGGTGACCACCTGCCCGTTACCGCACTCGATAAAGCCGTCGCCCTTGCGATGCGGTTTAGGCAGCACGTCGGCGATGGCGCGGGCCAGGCTCGGCTTTTCGGCAATAAACAACCGCATCGAATTAACGGATCTCAATCATCGGTCGGCCACCGCGGGCGGTGACCAGCTCGCCGATCGCCGTCAGGGTAATGCCAAACTCGGCAGCCGTTGCCTGAACCTCGGCTTCGGACTCCGGCGTGACCGCCAGCAGCAGGCCGCCGGAGGTTTGCGGATCGCACAGCAGGTTGCGCCATTCTTCCGGCATTTCGCCCATCAGGTGACCGTAGCTGGCGAAGTTGCGCTGGGTACCGCCCGGGACCGCTCCCTGAGCAATATACTCTTCCACGCCCGGCAGCTTCGGCACGTCCTGATACCAGATTTGCGCCTGCACGCCTGCGCCCTGACACACTTCGGAGAGATGCCCCAGCAGGCCAAAACCGGTCACGTCGGTCATCGCCTTCACGCCGTCGATATTGGCGAAAGCGGCACCCGCGAGGTTCATCTGGCACATAACCTCTGTCGCCAGACCTTTGTGTTCCGGTTTCAGCAGGGATTTTTTCTCAGCGGTGGTCAGCACGCCAATGCCCAGCGGCTTGGTAAGGAACAGCTTGCAGCCCGCCTGCGCGGTACTGTTGCGCTTCACGCGTTCGGTCGGCACCACGCCGGTGACGGCCAGGCCGAAGATAGGTTCCGGCGCATCGATAGAGTGACCGCCGGCCAGCGCAATCCCCGCCTGCTGGCAGGCGAAACGCCCGCCATCAATCACCTCGCGGGCCACTTCCGGCGGGATGGTGTTGATCGGCCAGCCCAGAATAGCGATGGCCATAATCGGTTTGCCGCCCATGGCGAAGATATCGCTGATGGCGTTGGTGGCCGCAATGCGCCCGAAGTCGAACGGGTTGTCGACAATCGGCATAAAGAAGTCGGTGGTACTGATAATGCTGGTGCCGTTACCTAAGTCATAAACTGCAGCATCGTCGCGCGTTTCGTTGCCGACAAGCAGGTTCGGGTCGACAAACTTCGCCTGTTCACTGTGCAGGATGGTCTCCAGCACCTTCGGGGAAATTTTACAACCGCAACCGGCTCCGTGGCTGTATTGCGTTAAACGAATGGTTTGCTCGCTCATGGACGTCTCCTGTCATCTCAATCGCGCTATGGTAGCGCTCATTCCATAAAGAGGTAAGTATGACTGTCTGAATTCTGCGGCAGATGCTCAGAATCCAGACAGTTTAGCGCGGGTTATCAGAAACGGCTGACGAAAGGCGTGGTGTCCGGCACGCTGATGGTGCTGGAGGCTTTAAGCTGCGGGGTACCGAGATAGAGGAAACCGACAATTTTGTCATGCTCGCCGCAGCCAAAACCGTCACGGACTACCGGGCTTTCGGTCAGCGGACCGGTGCGCCAGATACCGTTAAAGCCTTGTGCAACGGCGGCCATTTGCATCGCCATCACGGCACAGCCTGCGGACATTTCCTGCTCCCAGACCGGCACCTTATGGTCAGCCTGGCATTTTGCCACGACGGCAACGATCATTGGGGCGCGGAACGGGGCATTGCGCGCCTTGTCGATCCCCTTCTCATCTTGCCCTGCGGCAACCGCGCCCTGCTCCAGCAACTGACTGAAACGATCGCGCCCTTCGCCTTCAATCACAAAGAAGTGCCACGGCTGCAGCGTGCCGTGATCGGGGGCACGCATACCGGCACGCAGAATGTTCTCCATCTGCTCGCCTGCCGGGGCAGGTTCGGCCAGACGGGAAGCGCTACGGCGGTTAACAAGCAGTTCAAGTGCGTCCATTGGTTAACTCCTTTCTTGAGATTTACTCACAAAATTAACACGACGGCAGATTTTGTTACAGCCTGGCAGGCGATTCCTGCTGACAAGTGGCGGTTGGGTCATTACGATAACCCAACATTACCGTCCTGTGGCGACGGAAACAGTCATTTTCTGGTTAGGGAGAATACATGCGAACCCTTTGGCGAATCATTGCCGGTTTCTTTAAATGGACGTGGAGACTGCTCAACTTCGTCCGCAATCTGGTGATGAATATCTTCTTCATCTTCCTGGTTCTGGTTTGCGCGGGCATCTGGATGCACATCAGCAGTGCAAATCAGGCGCAGCATTCAACGCGCGGCGCGCTATTACTCGATATCACCGGCGTGATTGTTGATAAGCCGTCCACCAGCAGTCGCCTGAGCGTGATTGGTCGCCAGCTGTTTGGCGCAACCTCAGACCGCCTGCAGGAAAACTCCCTGTTCGATATCGTCGATACCATCCGCCAGGCCAAAGACGACCGGAACATCACCGGGATCGTGCTGGATCTGAAAGATTTTGCCGGAGGCGATCAGCCTTCAATGCAGTACATCGGTAAAGCGCTGCGCGAATTCCGCGACAGCGGCAAGCCGGTGATTGCCGTGGGCGACAGCTACAGCCAGGGGCAATATTACCTGGCGAGCTTTGCCAATAAAATCTGGCTCTCCCCGCAGGGCACGGTCGATCTGCACGGCTTTGCCACCAACGGTCTGTACTACAAGTCTCTGCTCGACAAGCTGAAGGTCACCACCCACGTCTTCCGCGTCGGGACCTATAAGTCTGCGGTTGAGCCGTTTATCCGCGATGACATGTCCCCTGCCGCCCGTGAAGCGGACAGCCGCTGGATTGGCGAACTGTGGCAGAACTATCTGGGCACCGTTGCCGCTAACCGCCAGATTACGACCGAGCAGGTGTTCCCTGGCGCACAGGGCGTGCTGGACGGTCTGCGCAAGGTTGACGGTGATACCGCGAAATATGCGCTCGATAACAAACTGGTTGATGCCCTGGGCACCAGCGCCGAGATTGAAAAATCCCTGAGCAAACAGTTTGGCTGGAGCAAAGAGGACAAAAATTACAGCGCCATCAGCATGTATGATTACTCGACGAAAAAACCGAATGAGAATGGTGACAGCGTTGCGGTCGTCTTTGCCAACGGTGCCATCATGGACGGTCAGGAGACCCCGGGTAACGTGGGCGGCGATACTACCGCGTCACAAATCCGCGATGCTCGCCTCGATCCGAAAGTGAAAGCGATTGTCCTGCGGGTAAACAGCCCTGGCGGCAGCGTCAGCGCCTCTGAGGTGATCCGCGCTGAACTGGCTGCGGCGCGTGCCGCCGGCAAGCCGGTAGTCGTATCCATGGGCGGAATGGCCGCCTCCGGGGGTTACTGGATCTCAACGCCAGCCAACTACATCGTGGCCAACCCAAGCACGCTGACCGGCTCGATTGGCATCTTCGGGGTGATCAACACCGTAGAAAACAGCCTGGATTCTCTGGGCGTGCATACCGATGGCGTTGCGACCTCCCCGCTGGCGGATGTGTCGGTGACAAAATCCCTGCCGCCGGAAGTCTCTGAGATGATGCAGCTCAGCATTGAGAATGGCTATAAACGCTTTATCACCCTCGTGGCGGATTCGCGTAAAAAGACGCCTGAGCAGATCGACCAGATTGCACAGGGCCACGTCTGGACCGGCCAGGATGCGAAGAGCAACGGTCTGGTTGACAGCCTGGGCGACTTCGATGACGCGGTGAAGAAAGCCGCCGAGCTGGCGAAGCTCAAGCAGTGGCATATCGAGTATTACCAGGACGAGCCGTCGTTCTTCGATATGGTCATGGACAGCATGTCCGGCTCGGTACGCGCCATGCTGCCGGAGGCAATTCAGGCTTACCTGCCTGCGCCGGTTGCCACGGCGGCGAAAGCGATGAAGGCGGAAAGCGATAAGCTCGCGGCCTTTAACGATCCACAGAGTCGTTACGCATTTTGCCTGACCTGCGCGAACGTCCGTTAAAAACCGTCCCCTCTTCCCGCGAAGAGGGGATTTTTTTCTTTTGAAGAACAAGAACTCACTACCATGCAGAAGAAATCGATTTATGTAGCCTACACTGGCGGTACCATCGGTATGCAGCGCTCTGAAAACGGCTATATCCCTGTCTCCGGCCATCTTCAGCGTCAGCTGGCGCTGATGCCAGAATTCCACCGTCCGGAAATGCCTGACTTTACTATCCACGAGTACGAGCCGCTGATGGACTCCTCCGATATGACACCGGAAGACTGGCAGCACATCGCGGATGACATTAAAGCCCATTACGACCAGTACGACGGCTTCGTGATCCTGCACGGCACAGACACCATGGCCTTTACCGCCTCGGCGCTCTCCTTCATGCTGGAGAACCTGAGCAAGCCGGTTATCGTGACGGGCTCGCAAATTCCGCTGGCGGAGCTGCGCTCGGACGGGCAGATTAACCTGCTTAACTCCCTGTACGTTGCGGCGAATTACCCGATTAACGAAGTGTCGCTGTTCTTTAACAACCGCCTCTATCGCGGGAACCGCACCACCAAAGCCCATGCCGACGGTTTTGACGCCTTCGCCTCACCAAACCTACAGCCTCTGCTGGAGGCGGGCATTCATATCCGTCGTCTGGGAACGCCGCCTGCGCCAAACACCGCCGGCGAGCTGATCGTGCATCCGATCACGCCGCAACCGATTGGCGTGGTGACCATCTACCCGGGTATCTCGGCGGACGTGGTGCGTAACTTCCTGCGCCAGCCGGTGAAAGCGCTGATTTTGCGCTCCTATGGCGTGGGCAATGCGCCGCAGAACGGCGAATTCCTGAAAGAGCTTCAGGAAGCCAGCGAGCGCGGAATTGTGGTGGTGAATCTGACGCAGTGTATGTCCGGTAAAGTCAACATGGGCGGCTATGCCACCGGCAACGCGCTGGCGCATGCAGGGGTGATCAGCGGCTTCGATATGACCGTTGAGGCAACGCTGACTAAACTTCACTATTTACTGAGTCAGGATCTGGATATTCAGTCCATTCGCAGCGCGATGATGCAAAACCTGCGCGGCGAACTGACGCCTGACGAATAAGGAGGTCTCATGAAGCAACGCGCCCTGCTCCTGGTCGATTTGCAAAATGATTTCTGCGCGGGCGGTGCGCTGGCCGTCGCCGAAGGTGACAGCACCGTTGACGTGGCAAACACGCTGATTGACTGGTGCAAAGCCCGCGGTGAAGCGGTTGTCGCAAGCCAGGACTGGCACCCGGCTAACCACGGCAGCTTTGCCAGCCAGCACCGCGTTGAGCCTTTCACTCAGGGTGAACTCGACGGATTGGCGCAAACCTTCTGGCCGGATCACTGCGTACAGCAGACGGAAGGCGCGGAACTGCATCCGCTCCTGAACCATAAAGCCATCGACGCGGTGTTCCATAAAGGTGAAAACCCGTCTATCGACAGCTATAGCGCGTTTTTTGATAACGGGCATCGCCAGAAAACCGCGCTGGACGCGTGGTTACGTCACCACGAAATCACGGAGCTGATTGTGCTGGGCCTGGCAACGGATTACTGCGTGAAGTTTACCGTGCTGGACGCGCTCCAGCTAGGCTATACCGTCAGCGTCATCACCGACGGCTGCCGCGGGGTGAACATTCAGCCGCAGGACAGCGCCCAGGCGTTTATGGATATGGCCTCTGAAGGGGCGACGCTGTATACGCTGGAAGACTGGCTGGAGACGCAGGCGTAAGCCTTTTTAGCCGGGTGGCGCTGCGCTTACCCGGCCTACAAAACTACAGAAAGTAGGCCGGGTAAGGCGAAGCCGTCACCCGGCATTTCTTCCCCAATCCCCATAAAGTGAACTCCCTCGCATCCTCAGCGCAGCGGCAATGCTATTCTCGTCAGGCTGTTTTTTCGCCACGCCTTTTCCGTGGCGTGGTTAATTTTATTATGTCAAAGAGGAACTTGTATGAAACGTATGCCTTTGCTGGCAGCATTGCCCCTGCTGTGCGCTTCCGTTGCTTCTGCCAGTACCCTGATGTCCGTTGGCTACTTTAACGGCGGAGGTGACGTCACCGCCGGACCGGGTGGCGATATCAATAAGCTGGACGTCCGCCAGATTACCCACCTGAACTACTCGTTTGGTCTGGTCTATAACGATGAAAAAGACGAAACCAACGCCCCGCTGAAAGATCCGGCGAAGCTGCATCAGATCTGGCTGTCACCCAAAGTCGCCTCCGACCTCGCATTAATCCCGATCCTGCGTAAGCAAAATCCACATCTCAAAGTCCTGCTCTCCGTTGGCGGCTGGGGCGCCCGTGGCTTCTCCGGCGCGGCGGCCACCAAAGAGAGTCGCGCGGTGTTTATCCGCTCCGCGCAGGAGATTGTCGAAAAATACGGCCTGGACGGAATCGATCTCGACTGGGAGTACCCGGTGAACGGTGCCTGGGGGCTGGTTGCAAGCCAGCCCGCCGATCGGGATAACTTCACCGCCCTGCTGAAAGAGATGCGCGCCGCCTTTGGGCACAAAAAGCTGGTGACCATAGCGGTGGGCGCCAATGCGGAAAGTCCGAAAAGCTGGGTGGATGTGAAAGCCATCGCTCCCCTGCTCGACTACATCAACCTGATGACCTACGACATGGCGTACGGTACGCAGTACTTCAACGCCAACCTGTATGACTCCAGCGCCTGGCCGACGGTGGCCGCCGCGGACAAATACAGCGTGGATTTTGTGGTGAACAACTATCTGGCCGCCGGGCTGAAGCCGCAGCAGATGAACCTCGGAATCGGTTTCTATGGCCGCGTGCCAAAACGTGCGGTGGAGCCGGGCATTGACTGGACCAAAACCGACGCGCAAAAAAATCCGGTCACCCAGCCCTACTTCGGTTCCCAGGAGATTGAGTTGTTCAGATCGCTCGGCTATGACCTGACCAAAGATACCTACGTGAAGTACAACGATATCGTGAAGAAGCTGCTGAACGATCCGCAGAAGCGTTTTACCGAGCACTGGGATGAACAGGCGAAAGTCCCGTGGCTGTCGGTGAAAGGTGCCGACGGCAACGCGCTGTTTGCGATTTCGTATGAGAACCCGCGTTCCGTTGCGATCAAAGCGGACTACATCAAAGAGAAAGGTCTCGCCGGAGCAATGTTCTGGGAGTATGGCGCCGATGACGAAAACCGGCTAGCGAAGCAGCTGGCGGAGTCGCTCGGGATCCCGCACAAGTAGTGAAGCAATCAAACCCTCTCCCTGTGGGAGAGGGTTTGATGAGGCCATCAACCCTCGCCGTTATTGCATTTTTATCGTCGCAATCGGCTTCGGCGTGATGCCAAAGTCCTCTTTCAGCTCGCGCTTGCTCTTCATCACCATCTGGCCCTGGGTGTCGATCGTCATGTGCTGCGCGTCGGTATTATTGCGCGCCTGCCACAGCATCACCAGCTGCAGGCTGTTCTCTTTTTGCTCCGGCGTCAGCGCAACGCCATCGGGCCATTTTCCCAGCTCGACGGCGGTCACCAGACGCTGATAAATCTCCGGCGTCATGCCGCTAATCATGTCATCAATATTCACAATCGCGCCCTTTCAAAGGAATAATTTGCTGAATCGTTTTTTCAACCCTTAACCTGATCACCGTTTTCGTCGTCAGTGAAGCTCATTGAGGCCGAATTGACGCAGAAGCGCTCACCCGTTGGCTGAGGGCCATCCGGGAAGACGTGTCCAAGGTGCGCATCGCAGTTACCGCAGCGAATTTCCGTGCGCACCATACCGTGCGACGAGTCGGTCAGGTAGCGGATTGCCTCATCGCTCACCGGCTCGTAAAAGCTCGGCCAGCCGCAGCCAGAATCAAATTTCGTTTGTGAATTGAACAGGGGGGCATCACAGACCAGGCAGTGGTAGACGCCGTCTCGCTTGTTGTGCAGTAAACGCCCAGTGAACGGCGGCTCCGTTCCGTGATTCTGCGTCACGTAAAACTGCATTTCTGTGAGGTTTTTTTTCAAATCGTCAGGGTTACGTTGGTTCGACATATGCTTACATCTCGCTGTAGAAACAGACATCTTTTAACCCGGATTCTAACAAAACATTAACACCCTTGCGTGCACTTTTGTTCTAAACTTATGTGTCGCGAAAAGGCGGTCAGGCAATTGTGATCATGTTCACATTTTTATCCTGCGAGGACTTTAAAATTCCGGGCGCAGCCCCCATGTGGTTGCAAGCTCAAAGGGAAAGTGAGGCGAGTCAGTCGCACAAACGTTAGTCACAGGATTGATTTGTCGCAATGATTGACACGATTCCGCTTGACGCTGCGTAAGGTTTTTGTAATTTTACAGGCAACCTTTTATTCACTAACAAATAGCTGGTGGAATATATGACTATCAAAGTAGGTATCAACGGTTTTGGCCGTATCGGCCGTATTGTTTTCCGTGCTGCTCAGAAACGTTCTGACATCGAAATCGTTGGTATCAACGATCTCCTGGACGCTGAATACATGGCGTACATGCTGAAGTACGACTCAACTCACGGTCGTTTCGACGGCACCGTTGAAGTGAAAGACGGCCACCTGGTTGTTAACGGCAAAACCATCCGCGTTACTGCTGAGAAAGACCCAGCTAACCTGAAATGGAACGAAATCGGTGTTGACGTTGTAGCTGAAGCTACCGGTATCTTCCTGACCGACGAAACCGCGCGTAAACACATCACCGCTGGTGCGAAAAAAGTTGTTCTGACTGGTCCTTCCAAAGACAACACCCCAATGTTCGTTCGCGGTGCAAACTTCGAAACCTACGCTGGCCAGGACATCGTTTCCAACGCATCCTGCACCACCAACTGCCTGGCACCGCTGGCTAAAGTTATCAACGACAACTTCGGCATCGTTGAAGGTCTGATGACTACCGTTCACGCGACCACCGCTACTCAGAAAACCGTTGATGGCCCGTCTCACAAAGACTGGCGCGGCGGCCGTGGCGCGGCTCAGAACATCATCCCATCCTCTACCGGTGCTGCTAAAGCAGTAGGTAAAGTACTGCCAGAACTGAATGGCAAACTGACTGGTATGGCGTTCCGCGTTCCAACTCCTAACGTATCCGTTGTTGACCTGACCGTTCGTCTGGAAAAAGCTGCTTCTTATGAAGAAATTAAGAAAGCAATCAAAGCTGCTTCCGAAGGCGCAATGAAAGGCGTTCTGGGCTACACCGAAGACGACGTTGTATCTACCGATTTCAACGGCGAAGTGTGCACTTCCGTGTTCGATGCTAAAGCAGGTATCGCACTGAACGACAACTTCGTGAAACTGGTTTCCTGGTACGACAACGAAACCGGCTACTCTAACAAAGTACTGGACCTGATCGCTCACATCTCCAAATAAGTTGAGATGAGTGTTTGATCCAAAAAGGCGACTTCGGTCGCCTTTTTTATTGTTTTTAGACAGAGGATTGCTTAATGATTAATAAAATTTTTGCACTTCCGGTAGTCGAACAACTTACCCCTGTGCTCTCCCGCCGTCAGATTGACGGTGCCGACGTTATCGTCGTTGACCATCCGCGCGTGAAAGCCTCCGTGGCGCTGAACGGCGCTCACCTGCTCTCCTGGAAACCGGAAGGTGAAGCCGAAGGTTTGTGGCTGAGCGATGCGACCTCTTTCAAAAAAGGGGCGGCGATCCGCGGTGGCGTACCGATCTGCTGGCCGTGGTTCGGCCCTTCCGCACAGCAGGGTTTGCCTTCTCACGGGTTTGCCCGTAACCAGCAGTGGACCCTGAAAGCGCATAATGAAGATGAAAATGGCGCAGTGCTGACCTTTGAGCTGCAGGCAAATGACGAAACCCGCGCCCTCTGGCCACACGATTTCACCCTGTACGCCCGCTTTAAGCTGAGCAAAACCTGCGAAATCGAACTGGAAGCCCACGGTGAGTTCGAAACTACTGCTGCCCTGCACACCTACTTCAACGTGGGTGATATCAGCGCAGTGAAGGTGAGCGGCCTTGGCGATACCTTTATCGACAAAGTGGATAACGCTAAAGAAGGTAAGCTGAGCGACGGGGTACAAACGTTCCCTGACCGTACCGATCGCGTCTATCTGCACCCTGAAGCCTGCAGCGTGATCCACGACGGTGCCCTGAACCGTGGAATTGAAGTGGTTCATCATCATCACAGCGACGTGGTGGGCTGGAACCCGGGTCCGGCACTTTCTGTCAGCATGGCCGACATGACGGATGAGGGTTATAAAACGTTTGTCTGCGTGGAAACTGCCTGCGTGAGCACCCCGCAAAAAGCAAGCGACGAAAAACCGTCTCGTTTAGGGCAGACGATTAAAATCGTGAAGCGCTAAGGCATTTCGCCTCCCCTGCTTCACTGCACCATACCAAAGCAAACGGGGCGCAAGCGCCCCGTTTTGATGCACTGAGTGCACGATTTAAGTGCGCAATCAGAACTTGTAGGTCACACCGACAGAGAAAATGCCTGCCCAGGATTTATCGACCATCGGGCTGTCTTTCACTTCATCGCTCAGGCGCTCATAGCGACCGGTACCGTATACGCTCCAGTCACCGAGGAAGTTGTAGCTCGCGGTCAGCTCAAGGTAGGGATCCCAGCCGTCATCAGCGCTATAGCTTTTCAGACCACTGCGGCGAGACTCGTTTTTAGACACACCGTAATAGTAGTCGTTGTAGTTCTCGCTGTTGTACTGCACACCGATACCTGGCGTCAGGGTCAATGCACCGTTGGTGTAGCGATATAACCACGCCAAATCCCAGATAAAGCCGTTGCTGTTATCCAGCGTATCACCCGCAAGGGCCGTACGCAGGAAGCCATACTGAGTGTTATGCACATATGAGAGACCGGCCATCATGGTGCTTTTACGCTTGTCGAGCTGGCGAAGCGCGTGGCTGTCGCTGTCTCCCGGCTTGAAGTGCGTTGGGTCGTAGTAGGCCATGATGGAGAGCTTATCGGCCGTATCGTTCCAGAGATAGTAGCCGCCGCCTAAGCCGCGGAACCAGAAGTTATCGCCTTCATAGGTGACAACCGGAACGGGATAAACATCACGGTCATACTGCTTGTACGGGCTGTTAATCACACCAGCACCCGCACCAACCGTCCACTGACTTTCCGCCTGTGCGGTGCTCACTGCGGTCGCGGCAAGGATGCCCAATGCCAGAAGTTTGAGTTTGGTCACAATCCATTCTTTCCTGTAGTCAAATAATCAGCGGATGAAGTGTAACCGCCATTCCCGTACATCCCAAAATTTTTTGCCTGCTAATCAGTCTGATTAACCCGTTATCTTTAACTTTTCAGATGACAGCCCGCTTTCATTTATATGACCACCGCATGAAAAAGGGGCTTTTGTCTTAGAACCACAGTGGAAATTTTTGGATGAGTTATTGATATGTCATTGAAAGTAGTTTTTATCAGCATGCAAGTTTTGCAAATGCCATCTACGCTTTAATTTAAGAAGAGTTTTCCTGAACACCCTGCGGTTCTTAGCGTCTGACCTGGCACACAGGTTGCTGCTCTGGCAGTGAGGTGCGAGAGATTCTCTTCCGGGAGCCTCCACTACTCATACGAACGGCTCTTATCCTGTGCTAAAAAACGAAAGGACGGCATGCCATGAATATATTCGATCACTATCGCCAGCGCTATGAAGCTGCCAAGGACGAAGAGTTCACACTGCAGGAGTTTCTTACCATCTGTCGGCAAGATCGCAGTGCCTATGCCAATGCGGCAGAACGGCTATTGATGGCTATTGGTGAGCCAAACATGGTTGATACTGCCCTGGAACCCCGGCTTTCCCGTCTCTTTTCGAATCGGGTCGTCGCCCGATACCCGGCGTTTGAAGAGTTCTATGGTATGGAAGATGCCATTGAACAGATAGTCTCCTATCTGAAGCATGCCGCTCAGGGTCTGGAAGAGAAGAAACAGATCCTCTATTTACTCGGCCCGGTGGGTGGCGGTAAATCGTCTCTGGCTGAACGCCTGAAGTCGCTGATGCAGCGCGTCCCTATCTATGTGCTGAGCGCTAACGGCGAGCGCAGCCCGGTGAATGACCATCCGCTGTGCCTGTTTAATCCGCAGGAAGATGCGCAAATTCTGGATAAAGAGTATGGCATCCCGCGTCGCTATCTCGGCACCATCATGTCGCCGTGGGCGGCTAAACGCCTGCACGAGTTTGGTGGCGACATCACCAAGTTCCGCGTTGTGAAAGTCTGGCCATCCATTCTCGAACAGATCGCCATCGCCAAAACCGAACCCGGTGATGAGAACAACCAGGACATCTCGGCTCTGGTGGGTAAAGTCGACATCCGTAAGCTGGAAAACTTCGCGCAGAATGACCCGGATGCCTACGGTTACTCCGGCGCGCTGTGCCGCGCTAACCAGGGGATTATGGAATTCGTCGAGATGTTTAAAGCGCCGATCAAAGTGCTGCATCCTCTGCTGACGGCGACCCAGGAAGGAAACTACAACGGGACGGAAGGTATCTCCGCCCTGCCGTTTAACGGAATTATTCTCGCTCACTCGAATGAATCCGAATGGGTGACCTTCCGTAATAACAAAAACAATGAGGCCTTCCTTGACCGTGTTTACATCGTCAAAGTGCCTTATTGCCTGCGAATCTCCGAAGAGATCAAAATTTACGAGAAACTGCTCAACCACAGTGAGCTGGTGCATGCTCCGTGCGCGCCGGGCACCCTGGAAACGCTGTCTCGCTTCTCCATCCTTTCGCGTCTGAAAGAGCCGGAAAACTCCAGCATCTACTCGAAAATGCGCGTCTATGACGGTGAGAGCCTGAAGGACACCGACCCGAAAGCGAAATCGTATCAGGAATATCGCGATTACGCCGGGGTCGATGAAGGGATGAACGGCCTGTCCACGCGTTTCGCGTTTAAGATCCTCTCCCGGGTCTTTAACTTCGACCACGCGGAAGTGGCGGCCAACCCGGTTCACCTGTTCTACGTGCTGGAGCAACAAATCGAACGCGAGCAGTTCCCGCAGGAGCAGGCTGAACGCTACCTTGAGTTCCTGAAAGGTTACCTGATCCCGAAATACGCCGAGTTCATTGGCAAAGAGATCCAGACGGCCTACCTTGAATCCTATTCAGAATACGGGCAGAACATTTTCGACCGTTACGTCACCTATGCTGACTTCTGGATCCAGGATCAGGAGTACCGCGACCCGGATACCGGCCAGCTGTTTGACCGTGAATCCCTGAACGCCGAGCTGGAGAAAATCGAGAAGCCTGCCGGGATCAGCAACCCGAAAGACTTCCGTAACGAGATTGTGAACTTTGTCCTGCGCGCCAGAGCGCACAACAACGGGCGCAATCCAAACTGGACCAGCTACGAGAAGCTGCGCACGGTCATTGAGAAAAAAATGTTCTCCAATACCGAAGAGCTGTTGCCGGTGATTTCGTTTAACACCAAAACCTCAACCGATGAACAGAAAAAGCACGACGATTTTGTCGACCGTATGATGGAAAAAGGCTACACCCGCAAGCAGGTTCGCCTGCTCTGCGAATGGTATCTGCGCGTGCGTAAATCGTCTTAAAACAAGTGCCCGGCAGCGTTTAGCACCTGCCGGGCCTACAAAATGCAAGTTGGCAAATGCAGTACGGGGGGTATATGACCTGGTTTATTGACCGGCGTCTTAACGGCAAAAACAAGAGCACGGTGAACCGCCAGCGCTTCTTGCGTCGTTATAAAGCGCAAATTAAACAGTCTATCTCCGAGGCCATCAACAAACGCTCGGTGACCGACGTCGACAGCGGCGAATCTGTCTCCATCCCCACCGATGACATCAGCGAACCGATGTTTCATCAGGGGCGAGGCGGCCTTCGCCATCGCGTACATCCAGGTAATGACCACTTCGTTCAGAACGACAGAATTGAGCGTCCTCAGGGCGGCGGCGGTGGTTCAGGAAGCGGTCAGGGACAGGCCAGCCAGGACGGTGAAGGCCAGGACGAATTTGTCTTCCAGATCTCGAAAGATGAATATCTCGACCTGCTGTTTGAAGACCTGGCGCTGCCGAATCTGAAAAAGAATCAGCATCGCCAGCTTAATGAATATAAAACCCACCGCGCGGGCTATACCGCCAACGGCGTGCCCGCCAATATCAGCGTCGTGCGTTCGTTGCAGAATTCGCTGGCGCGGCGCACGGCCATGACGGCAGGGAAACGTCGTGAACTGCGCGAGCTGGAGAGCAATCTGAAGGTCGTGGAAAACACGGAGCCGGCGCAACTGCTGGAAGAGGAGCGCCTGCGTAAGGAGATCGCGGAGCTGCGGGCGAAGATTGAACGGGTCCCGTTTATCGACACCTTCGACCTGCGCTACAAGAACTACGAAAAACGTCCGGAACCCTCCAGCCAGGCGGTGATGTTCTGCCTGATGGACGTCTCCGGCTCAATGGACCAGGCCACCAAAGACATGGCGAAGCGTTTTTATATTCTGCTCTATCTGTTCCTGAGCAGAACCTATAAGAACGTCGAGGTGGTCTATATTCGCCACCATACGCAGGCTAAAGAGGTGGATGAACACGAGTTCTTCTACTCGCAGGAGACCGGGGGCACCATCGTCTCCAGCGCGCTGAAGCTGATGGATGAAGTGGTAAAAGAGCGTTACGACCCGGCGCAGTGGAACATTTATGCCGCGCAGGCGTCGGATGGCGACAACTGGGCTGATGACTCACCGCTGTGTCACGACATTCTGGCGAAGAAAATTCTGCCGGTGGTGCGTTACTACAGCTATATCGAAATCACCCGTCGCGCGCACCAGACCCTGTGGCGGGAATATGAACATCTGCAGTCGATGTTTGATAATTTTGCCATGCAGCATATCCGTGACCAGGATGATATTTATCCCGTGTTCAGGGAGCTGTTCCACAAGCAGTCTGCGACCAGCAACGCATAATCCAACAGCCAGCGAACTCGCTGGCTGTTCTCTTTCGACCCCGTTCATCCCGTGGTAATGTAGAACGCTGCATACTGGATTATCACCGGGAAAATCGTTATGACTGATGACGTTATTGGGGCGGGAACCCACCAGCAACTGATTGCCTTACTCACCGAGCAGGGCGCGCGTTTTCGCGTCATGGAGCACGAGGCGGTCGGGAAATGTGAAGCGGTAAGCGAAATTCGCGGAACCGATCTGCGGCAAGGCGCAAAAGCCCTGGTCTGCAAGGTGAAGGGAAATGGCGTAAAAAAACACGTGCTGGCGATCCTGGCCGCCGATCTTCAGGCCGATCTCAGCCAGCTTGCCGGTCATTTTGGCGGCCTAAAAGCCTCACTCGCCAGCCCGGCCGAAGTCGATGCCCTGACCGCCTGCGTTTTCGGCGCTATCCCGCCCTTTAGCTTCCATCCTGATTTGGCGCTGGTCGCCGACCCGCTGCTGTTCGAGCGTTTTGACGAAATCGCGTTTAACGCCGGCCTGCTGGAGAAATCGGTGATTATGGATACCCAGGACTACCTGCGCATTGCCCGTCCTGAACTGGTGACGTTCCATAAAGGATAGTCATAACGGCTGGCAAAACGGTCAGCCATTTTTTTCCAGAAAAAGCACCGACGCGATAAGAATTACGGCTATCGTCAAAAATGATGAAGAGATAATCAGCGTTTCAATAAACATTTGATCGTTCATGATGCGATCCCTTTTACCCCGTTTAGCCTTTTTTACCCCCTTAGGATGACAATAAAATGACAGCTACGGGTCAGAAAGGTGAATACGGCGAGGCTGAAACGATTCGTATGAAATAAATATCACCGCTGCAAAAATAGCTTTCATTCTCACCATTATGTTACCGGTATCACGAAAAGGTGTTTCCGTAACGTCATTGCCAAATCTCGCAATTGTTAACGACCGTGGCGTGGTTAAACATGCTAATCAGCACGTCTCATAAATAAGCCTTACACGAGCCAGGTGATTAACATGACCGATAAGATTACCCGCAAAGAAAAAATCAGCTATGGGCTGGGAGATATGGCCAGCCATATTGGGCTGGATAACGTCATTATATTTTTAACGTTTTATTATACGGACGTTGTGGGATTACCGGCAGCATTTGTGGGGACGATGTTCCTGCTGGCCCGAACCGCGGACGCGATTATCGACCCGGCGATGGGCTATATTGCCGACCGCACCCGCACGCGCTGGGGAAAATTCCGACCGTGGATGCTGTGGCTGGCGCTGCCGTTTGGCGCAAGCTGCCTGCTCACCTACGCCGTGCCGGAATCTCTCGATCTGCACGGTAAGATGATCTTCGCCACCGTCAGCTACACGTTGATGATGATCATGTACACCGCAATCAATATTCCCTACTGCTCAATGGGCGCGGTAATAACCCCTGATAACGACGCGCGTATTTCCCTGCAGTCATATCGTTTTTTCCTGGCGACGCTCGGCGGCGCGCTCTCGACGTTCTTCATGATGCCGCTGGCAGAGTTTTTAGGGGGTGACGATAAATTACTGGGCTACCGCTGGGCAATGGCGATTATGGCTACGGTCGCCGTGATTATGTTCTGGATCTGTTTTGCCAATACCCGGGAGCGAATTAAAGCCCCCGCCACGCATAATAATTATCTGGCGGAGCTACGGGATTTATTACGGAATGACCAGTGGCGCGTTGTCGCGGTGCTGGTATTAACCAATATTGGTTTTGGGGTTATTCGACTCGGCGCAATGATGTATTTCGTCACCTATTATCTCGGCAGCGCCAGCTATTTTATGTGGATGCTGGGAGCGCATATTCTGGGAAAAGCCGCCGGCAGCGCGCTGGCAAAACGTCTTACGCACAGTTACAGCAAAGTGCAGATGTTTGGCTACTGCTCCATCCTGGCGGGCGTGCTCAGCATTGCGCTGTTCTTCGCGCCGAAATCTGTCTTCCTTCTGGTTCCCCTGACCTTCATCGTCTCCACGCTCTATCAGGCCACCACCACGCTAATGTGGGTGATGATGGCGGACGTCGCCGACTACGGCGAATGGAAGCAGGGTAAACGCATGGACGGCGTGATCTTCTCGACGTTCCTGGCCGTGCTCAAGCTGGGCATGGCGATCAGCGGGGCCATTGTTGGCTGGACGCTGGGATCCAGCGGCTATGTGCCAAACGCCCCGGAGCAAACGGCTACCGCGATGTACTGCATTATCGCCCTCTTTACCATCGTTCCTGGCGCGCTGTCGCTCTGCGCGTTCGCCACACTGCGCTGGTACAAACTCGATGACAGCACGATGAAATCCATCCATCTTGCCAAACACAGTGTTTAAAAGGACGCCCTATCCATGAGTGAGCTGATTCAACATTCCAACAGTATTGAATGGCGTTTTGAACGCCAGATCCTGCGCATCGAACCCTGGGGACAAAACAGCCTGCGCGTCCGGGCGACCTGCTCTCCGGCGTTAAGTGACGCACAGCACGCGCTGCTGTCTGCGGCCCCCTGCTCTGCCGACATTACTGCTGAAGCCGAAAGCCTGACGCTTCGCAACGGCAACATCACCGCGACGCTGAACCTTAAGGGCCAACTGGCATTCTACAACCAGCGCGGCGAACTGCTGCTGGAGGAGATGTGGCGGCAGCGGTCAACGGTAGGCATCGGTGCCAGTGAAAAAAGTCAGGATAAGTACGTCAGCGCCCTGAAGCTGGATGGGCGAGAATTCAAGCCGCTGGCGGGCGGGAAATATCAACTCACGGTGCGTTTTGAATCACGCCCCGACGAACGCCTTTACGGCATGGGTCAGTATCAACAGCCGTGGCTGGATCTGAAAGGCTGCACGCTGGAGCTGGCGCAGCGTAACTCTCAGGCCAGCGTGCCCTTCGTGCAGTCCAGCCTTGGCTACGGCCTGCTGTGGAACAACCCGGCGATCGGCGAGGCCAGCTTTGCCAAAAACCAGACCGAATGGCGCGCCCGCGTCACGGGTGAGATGGATTACTGGATCACCGCAGCCGACACGATTGCCGATATTACCCGTCAGTACGTCAAGGCGACGGGGACCCCACCACAGGCTCCGGCCTTTATCAGCGGACTGTGGCAGTGCAAATTGCGCTACCGCACGCAGCAGGAAGTGCTGGAGGTGGCCCGGGAGTATCGCCGCCGCAGCCTGCCGCTTTCGGTGATGGTCATTGACTTCTTCCACTGGCCGAATCAGGGCACCTGGTGCTTTGATCCTGTCGACTGGCCCAACCCTAAAGCCATGGTTGACGAGCTACGCGAGCTGGGTATTGCGCTGATGGTGTCCGTCTGGCCTACGGTTGAGGCGCGCAGCCCGCTCTATCCGGTGATGAAGGCCAAAGGGTGGCTGGTCAGCAGCGAGCGCGGGGTGCAGGTCAACCTCGACTTCATGGGCAATACTACCTTCTTTGACGCCACGCATCCCGAGGCCCGGCAGTTTGTCTGGGATACGGTGAAGAAAAATTACTACGACCTGGGGATCAAACTGTTCTGGCTGGACGAGGCGGAGCCCGAATACCGCGCCTACGACTTCGATAATTACCGCTACTACGCTGGCCCGGTCCTGGAAGTGGGAAACCGCTACCCGCGCGATTTTGCACAGGGGTTTTATGATGGGCTGCAGGCCAGCGGCGAAACCGAGATCGTGAACCTGGTTCGCTGCGCCTGGGCAGGCAGCCAGCGCTACGGCGTATTGGCCTGGTCGGGGGACGTCCACTCCTCCTTCCACGCGTTTCGCAACCAGCTCGCCGCCGGGCTAAACATGGGGCTGGCGGGGATCCCCTGGTGGACCACCGATATCGGCGGTTTCCAGGGCGGGAACGTCAACGATCCGGCGTTCCACGAGCTGCTGATCCGCTGGTTCCAGTGGGCGGTGTTTACCCCCGTACTGCGCATGCACGGCTATCGTGAACCGCAGATCCAGCCGCCGGAGCGCTATCGCGACGGTATACCGCAGTGTAACAGCGGTTCACCTAATGAACTGTGGAGCTATGGAGAAGCCAACTTCGCTATCATGCAGCGCTGGCTCTCCGTACGCGAGAAGCTGCGTCCCTATATTGATGCGCTATACGAGAATGCCCACCGGCAGGGCGACCCGCTTATGCGCCCCCTGTTCTGGCATTACCCACAGGAAACGCAAAGCTGGGAAACGGAAGATCAGTATCTGTTTGGCGAAGATTTGCTGGTTGCGCCGGTCATGCATGCCGGCCAGCGCGAGCGCGAGGTCTGGCTCCCGGCAGGGAACGGCTGGCTGGCGCTTAACGGCGAGCGCTACGCGGGGGGCGAGCGCATTACGGTACCGGCAGCGCTGGAAACCATTCCGGTCTTTATTCGCGAAGGCAGTCCACTGGTGCAAACGCTGCTGAGCTGACGATGGGCAAGTGCCCAAAAAAAGAGGTTTTTTTTGACAAAGGCCTGTTTGCTCACGCATTTGCGCGTACAGTAAGCAGGCTTACTTTTTTTGGCAAGGACCTCTGCATGTTTGACCCTACTCTGCTTATTCTCCTGGCGCTCGCCGCGCTCGGCTTTGTCAGCCATAACACCACCGTCGCCATCTCAATTCTGGTGCTGATTATTGTGCGCGTGACCCCGTTAAATACCTTTTTCCCGTGGATAGAAAAACAGGGCCTGACCATTGGGATAATCATTTTAACCATTGGGGTGATGGCGCCCATCGCCAGCGGTACGCTTCCCGCCTCAACGCTGCTGCACTCGTTTGTAAACTGGAAATCACTGGTGGCGATTGCGGTGGGGATTTTCGTCTCGTGGCTGGGCGGACGCGGCGTCACGCTGATGAGCAGCCAGCCCTCGCTGGTGGCGGGCCTGCTGGTGGGCACCGTGCTGGGTGTGGCGCTCTTTCGCGGCGTTCCGGTGGGCCCGCTGATTGCAGCAGGCCTGGTCTCGCTGTTTATTGGGAAGTCGTAGTCAGGCTGGCCATATAACGCGCCGGCGTCTGACCCAGTCCCTTCTTGAACATGGTGATAAACGCGGTGGTCGAGTCATAGCCCAGTGACTGTGCCACCTGCTGTACCGATTTCCCGCCTATCAAATGCTGTAACGCCACAATCAGCTGCAGCTGGTGACGCCATCGGCGAAAGCTTAAGCCGGTCTCTTTCACTACCAGCCGCGCCAGGTTGCGTTCGCTCATGGCAAAGTGGCTCGCCCACTGCGCCAGCGTCTGCCAGGCCGCGGGCTCTTCCGCCATCTTCTCGCTCATCAGCCGGATTTTTGGATGGGGCGAGACGGGCAGCTGCAGATGCTCCTGACGCTGGAGCGGCAGCTCGTCAAACAGGACGTCCACCAGACGCGAGGTGGCCGCAAGCTGCAGCTGTTCACGCGATTTTTCCGCGAGCGATAAAATCAGCTCCCGCACCAGCGGGGAGATTTTCAGGGTGCAACAGCGCTCCGGCAAGCTTGCTGCCCCCGGTTCAATGAACAAAAAGCAGAGCTGCGCCCCCGGCGTGGCCCTGTTGCTGTGCGGCATCTGGCCGGGGATCCAGACGGCGTACTGGGGCGGTACCATCAGCATGGCATTTTCCACTTCGCAGGTGATCGCGCCGCCGAGGGCCAGAATCATCTGTCCCTTACGGTGATGATGAAGCGGAATATATTGTTCCTCAGCCACTACGCGAATGCGAAATGCGACGGCCGCATCGTGCTGGCTATCAGGATCGTAGCCGTCCAGTCCCAGACCAATCATCAGGTTGTCCGATATGAGCGATAAACTGTCATTTTAGCCTGATTTCAACCGCTGAGAAAATCGGTATTGTGTGCGCTCGCTTGAACGTATGAGAACATAATGACTACTGCTATTCGCACCTCAGGAAAACACGGCGCGCTGTTGATTGCAGGCATCCTGATGATTGCCACTACGCTTCGCGTCACCTTTACCGGCGCAGCCCCGCTGCTCGACACTATTCGTCTTGATTATGGCTTAACCACGGCGCAAACCGGTTTGCTGACCACCCTGCCGCTGCTGGCCTTCGCCCTTATCTCACCGCTCGCAGCCGGCGTGGCCCGGCGTATCGGCATGGAGCGCAGCCTGTTTATTGCCCTGCTGCTGATTTGCGCCGGAATTGCCCTGCGCTCCCTGCCTTCCGCCGCCCTGCTTTTCATCGGAACGGCGGTCATCGGCTGCGGGATAGCGCTGGGGAATGTGCTGTTACCCGGGTTAATTAAGCGTGACTTTCCAGGCCAGGTGGCGAAACTCACCGGGGCCTATTCCCTGACGATGGGCGTCTCGGCGGCGCTCGGCTCGGCGCTGATTGTTCCCCTGGCGCAGGGGGCGGCAGGCTGGCATGGCGCACTGCTGATGCTAATGGTGTTTCCGCTGGTGGCGCTGCTGCTCTGGCTGCCGCAGTGGCGACAGAAGCACGTCGCGACGGTAACCGGCGCTGGCGCGCTGCATAACCGCGCGATCTGGCGCTCGGCCCTCGCGTGGCAGGTAACGCTCTTTTTGGGGATTAACTCGCTGATTTACTACGTCATCATCGGCTGGCTGCCGGCAATATTGCTCAGCCACGGCTACAGCGAAGCGCAGGCCGGCTCGGTTCACGGTCTTTTACAGCTGGCCACGGCCGTTCCGGGGCTTGCCGTTCCGCTGATCCTCCACCGTCTGAAGGATCAGCGTGGGATCGCCGGCGCGGTGGCGTTGATGTGCGCGGTAAGCGCGGCGGGCCTGTGGTTTATGCCTGACATGGCGGTGATGTGGACGCTGGTGTTTGGCTTTGGCTCCGGGGCAACGATGATCCTCGGCCTGACGTTCATCGGCCTGCGCGCCAGCTCTGCACACCAGGCTGCGGCGCTGTCCGGAATGGCACAGTCGATTGGCTACCTGCTTGCCGCCTGCGGTCCCCCGCTGATGGGGAAAATTCACGATACCGCAGGAGACTGGCAAATCCCACTTCTGGTCTGCGCACTGGCCGCCGTGATAATGGCCATCTGCGGTGTGTTAGCCGGGCGAGACCGGGAGATCGCGCCCCGTTAAGCAGTGTGGCACACCAGAGTTTCGCCCGGCGGCGCTACGCTTGCACGGGCCTACACTGAATTGTGCAATCGGAATGTAGGCCGGGTAAGCGCAGCGCCACCCGGCAAGGAAAGCGACGTCGTTATGAATCGCGTGCCGCGCGCAGCATCGCCTGCACCAGCACGACCGGACGCCCTTCCAGCGCGGCACGCTCATGCTGGAATAAGGTGATCACGAAGAACGGGTGCGTAACCAGTTCTGCGGCACGAATTTCTCCCTGGTCATCCCACCCCGTAACATGCATATCACCGCTTTCCAGCGCCTGTGCAAACGCCGGCGACACGCCATAGTTGCAGTGATACCCCTCTTCAATTTCCGGCCTGCCGTAGGCTTTCGCGATCAGCGTATTATTACGCAGCTCAATGGCATCGGTTTTTTCCACCAGCGAACAGGTCAGCGGCGCAATCACCATGGTGCCTTCGGTATCCGTCTCGGCATGTGCCGCATCCGCCCAGCCCAGCACATTTCGGGCATACTCAATTAACGCATGCTGGAACCCACCGCAGGTGCCAAGGAACGGAATGCTGTTTTCACGGGCGTAGCGCGCGGCGATAAATGCGGCTTCCGTGTTTTTATAGGGGCTTGCAGGAACCAGCCAGATAGCATCGTAGCCCACCAGATCCTCAGGGCTTGTCAGCTCCGTGGTGGCAAGCCAGTCGTAATCGGCGGTGAGGTCAAGCACTGCGGCGGCGTCGTCAATGGCCAGCGGGATCGCCTGATGCGCGATAACATTGGGATTGTAATCGCCAACCAGCGCAATACGCAGCGTCGTTTTAACCGGGAGGTGTTCCATGAAAGGTTCCTTATGCCAGAGAATTATCAGATAACATAAGGAACCTCAGACTACCGATCTTCTGCAATTATCACAATACCTTAAATTGGGAGGGTGGAATTATGATTCAGTGCAAACGCGTATACGAACAGGTAGGTCCGGACGACGGTTATCGGGTTCTGGTGGATAAACTGTGGCCGCGCGGCGTTAAAAAAACGGACCTCGCCTATGATGAATGGTGTAAAGCACTCACGCCTTCGAATGAATTACGCAAGGCTTTTCACAGCGAAACCATTGATTTCGCCGCCTTCAGTCAGGCCTATCGGGAAGAGCTGGCGCAGCATGCGGACGAGGGAATGCGCCTGGCGGCGCGGGCAAAAAAACAGACCGTCACCCTGCTCTACGGCGCAAAAAACACGGAGCAAAATCACGCCCTGGTATTAGCCGACTGGCTGCGCCATCTGTAATCAACCGATGGTCAGCGCATCCACGGTTTGCGGTGCTTCATCCGGGGTAAGCGGCATCAGATGTTCGGGGCGAACAAACGCAAAGCCGTGCTGATTGTCAAAGGCGTAAACATCACCTGTTACCAGCCAAAGCGCGCGGTCTGCGGTAGCGGGTAACTGCGTCATGACGCCGTTGACCGGGTTAACGAAACGCATTCCGGGCTGGCAAAGGCCAAACAGCTCAACAGATTTACCAATATTGCGACGGCCAGACGCCGTGCGGGCACCCACGATCATCGCCATGCTGCCCGGTTTAAGCTGAAACATACTTCTCTCACGATAACGGTAGCCAGCAACTGGCTAAGAATAATCCTAAAGAGAAGTGTATCGCAGGCAATATGACTTTGTCACCTGGTGGGTTGCGGACGATCGCGACGATAGAGCGTCCATTCATCGATCACTTCGCCACCCGGTAATTTGCACTCGGTACGGACGCCCTGCGGGCTCTGAACCGGGATCTGTTCCCCGCCTTTCTCCAGGCAATACACGGAAGCCGGGTTCGCCATACCGATAGCGTGTGGCGGTTTCGGCGCATCAGGCGGCGTTGTTTTTGTGGTGCAGGCAACTAAGGGCAAGGCCAGCGCCAGAAGCAGAAATCTCATCACTTTGATCCTTTTGACATCATTACAGGTTAAGGGTAACGGGTCAGCGCCGCTTTCTCCATGATTTCTCCATTTTAACTGCACTTTTCAACACTATAGTGTGGCATGTTCTCGATATGACCAGAGAACATCATTCCGTAATCAAGATGTCTTTGCCCCGGTCTCAACAACGGGGCCTTTTTTCTCGCCCGCTGCCCTCCCGCTGCATATATTAAATTTTCTGTATTCATGTTTTACTATGCCCGAAGTCTAAAAACTCAGCATAACATGCAGATGCAGACGTCTTCTGCCTGGGAGTCACTCTACGTCATGTCGGATATTATCCTTGCCCGTGTTTCAGAAACCCTCGCCACTGAACAATCCCTTGAAAGTCTCGTTCGTCAGCTACTGGAGATGCTGGAGATAGTGACCGACATGGAGTCGACTTATCTCACTAAGGTCGATATCAAAGCCCGGCTGCAGCATATTCTCTATGCCCGCAACAGCAAGCAGATGGAGATCCCCGAAGGGTTAAGCGTTCCCTGGGATGAAACGCTCTGCAAGCGCGCGCTGGATAGCGACACGCTGTTCAGCAACGACGTGCCCGAACGTTGGCCCGAGTGTGAAGCGGCAAAAGCGCTTGGCATTACCACCTACATGAGCATCCCCGTTCATCTTGCCGATGGTTCACTGTACGGAACGCTCTGCGCCACCAGCACGGCCAGGAAACCGCTCAGCGAGCGCGGTGAGCAGGTGCTGAGATTATTCGCCGGTTTAATTGGCCAGTACATCCAGAAAGAGTCGCTGGTCACCCAGCTTCGCGAAGCCAACGCGGCCCTCATCGCGCACTCTTATACCGATGCCCTGACCGGGTTGCCCAACCGTCGCGCGCTGTTTGAGGATCTGACGACCCTGTTTTCTCTGGCGCGACATCTCAAGCGTAACGCCATTATCGCGTTTATCGATCTGGATGATTTCAAACTGATTAACGATCGCTATGGACACGAAGCGGGCGACCAGTTCCTGATTGAAGTAGGCAAGCGTTTGACGGAAGAAAAGCAGCAGGACGATATCATTGGCCGGCTGGGCGGTGATGAGTTTCTGGTGGCCTCGCTGAGCCAGTCCCACGAAGAGGGAGATAACGCGCAGGTCACCCTGCTCAGAACGCGCCTCAGCGCCTGCATTGCCGGTGAATACTGGCTGGGCAGCGTCAATCTCATTTATCCGGGTGCCAGCCTTGGCGTTATCGAAGTGGACCCAGGCGTAACCGATCCGGACACGGCGCTACGCGACGCGGATGCCGCGATGTATCAGGATAAGAAAGGAAAAAGCAAAACACGCTTTCTCGCCATGGATTAACCCCGTACACTCTATGGCGTTTTAGAAACCGAAACAGGTGATGGTATGAGAATAGGGATCCTCTTCCCGGTCGTTATTTTTATAACGGCGGTGATTTTTTTAGCATGGTTCTTTGTCGGTGGTTACGCGGCGCCAGGGGCATAAATGAGAAAAACGACCCTCATTATGCTGATAGTTGCCATTGCGGCATTTGCCGGCACGCAGCTTGGCTGGTGGTAAACCCCAATACGTAAAAAGGCCGCCATCTGGCAGCCTTTTTCAACGCTTTTAAGCCTTAGCTTTTGATCTTTCTGTAGATAAACAGAACAACCAGCGCACCGATCACCGCGACGGCGAAGCTGCCGAAGTTAAAGCCATCGACCTTGCCAAAACCGAACAGCGTACTGATCCAGCCGCCAACTACCGCGCCGACAACACCCAGTATTACGGTGACGATAAACCCACCGCCATCTTTGCCCGGCATGATCCACTTCGCCAGAATACCCGCAATAAGCCCAAAGATAATCCAGGATAAAATTCCCATAACTTTCCTCTCTGTATGGTTTTTGTCATTAAATCAACGACACAAAAAAGAATAGCACAGGATTTGAGAAAGGAAATTTGTGATAAGCATCACAACGAGAGAGTGCGTAATTATTCATCAACGAAATGAACGTTCCACATAAACTGTGGGGTTGCATCTTTTGTTGAGAAAGATTATCTTTCTCAACACTGAATAGTTGAGTGAAACGCTCAGGTATTCAGTACGACATTGCTCACATTGCTTCCAGTATTTCTTGCCCACTCTTGAGTGGGCTTTTTTTTTCGATCACACCCCAACAAATGCGTACCGGTTACGCCCGGCGCGTTTTGCCTGGTAGAGCGCCCGATCCGCGGCAATAATAATGTCCTGCTGGCTGCCTGCGATATCGACAGCACGTGCTGTTGAAATCCCAACGCTTACCGTCACCCGTCCGAATGGGCTGAAAGCATGGGTAATGTGCAGCGAGAACACATTGCGAATAATCGTCTGCGCCAGGCGAAGCGCCTCCTGAATATCCGTATCAGGTAATATCAGCGCAAACTCCTCTCCGCCATATCGCGCCACAATCTGATTATCACGGGTGAGGCTCTCCCTGAGGCTGTTTCCGAGCATTGCCAGACACCGGTCCCCTTCCGGATGACCGTAGTTATCGTTGTATTTTTTGAAGTAATCCACATCCACGATCAACATCGAAATTGGTGCATCATGTGCGGCACAGAGCGCGATTTCCGAGAGGATTCTTTCATCAAAAATGCGACGGTTGTACAGCCCGGTCAGCGCATCCTCAGAGGCGATAATCTTCAGCGCTTTGTTATCCCTTGTTTTTCGGGATAAGTCGGAATACAGGAAGTATGACGCGAAGATGAGTATCGCGGTGAAGACGAAAATGAGCACCGCCAGCTGAATCGCCTGCTTGCGCCAGGGTGCGAGGGCTTCATCAATACTAACGGCCACGGTGGTGACCAGCCCGTAGCGTTTATTTTTCTCATAGGCATAAATGCGCTCGATTTTATCAAACCGGGAGATAGAGCTGGCTATCCCTGTATTTTGTACCTTGAGGTATTTCCTGAAGAGAGGTGAATCAGAAACAATCGTGCCGATATAGGTATTTTTAAAGGGATAACGAACCAGCAACACGCCTGCCTGCGTCGTTAAGCCAATCACGCCCGAGTGACCGATATTAATCTGCCCGTAGAGCGCGAGAAAGTTTTCGATACCCAGCGTTACCACCACAACGCCGTTAAATGCCCCGGTGTCGGTTTCAAGGCGCCGGCTAATGGTGATAACCCATTTACCATTGGTTCTGCTTACCACGGGCTCACCAATAAAAATCTGCTGACTTTTATTTTCCTGGTGATAGATAAAAAACTCTCTGTCCGAGCCTTTGCGGGGACCGGTAAAACTTTCATGCAATGCGGTAAAGATATCGCCCTGCGCATCGTAAACAACCACATTATTAATCTGGGTAAGAAGATTATCCTGATTATTTATCATTCGCTGAATATGGGTCGCCTGCTGCGGGGTCATGCCATAAATTTCGATTATGTCCGAAACGGTAGTAATTAACATTTCACTCTGTCGCATGATCCCCTCAGTATAGACATCAAGGGTATGGCTCAGGTTAGCGACGCTGGTATTAATTTGCTGGATTGACTGCTGTCTGGACGTGGCAATTTGGACGGCAAGCGACAGCGAGATGATCAATGAGACAATGATGACGGTAATGGTTGTTGTGTAAAAAGTATTTTTCACATGCACGAGCTATTCCACCTTATCACGCCTGACATCCCTGGCTGACAACTCTTGTCACTGTAACAAAGCTCCGGATAAGAGGAAAATGAATTGCACTTAAGCATACAACAGAAGCTCGTCTTAATTTTGTTTTACAAACTTACCGTCTCCCGAGGCTTAGATAAAATGACTTTAATAAAGTCTATATAGGAGACGGGTTTACCAAAATAATAACCCTGCAACAGGGTAATCTCATTACGGTTGAGATACTCCAGTTGCTCCTTCGTTTCTACACCTTCAGCTACAATGCGCAACGAAAGTTTTTTCGCCAGGTCTATGACGCAGTCCAGCAGGATCGTTGAATCCTTCTCCTCTGAAACCCGGTTCACAAAGCTCTTATCGATTTTAATATAGTCAATGGCAAGCGCATTAAGGCACGACAGCCCGGAATAACCCGTGCCAAAATCATCCAGCGCGATGACAAAACCGGCGTTATGCAGCGTGTTGAGGTTTTTCACCAGATGAGGATTATCGATCAACGGTTCACGTTCGGTTACCTCAAGAACCAGCTTAACTTCTTTACCCTGAAACCCTTTTCCGAAGACGCGGCAGTCACCAATAAACGAAGGGGCATTGATGTGCCTGGCGCTGATGTTTACCCCGATATGAAACCCATCCGGTAGCTTAGGTAAAAGCGGCTTAAGCTGAGTGACCACTTTCGCCATTAACCCTTTGGTCAGCGGAATAATTAAACCGCTACGTTCGGCAATCGGAATAAAAACATCCGGCGGAATAAAGCCTGATTTTGGATGCTTCCATCTTGCAAGGACTTCAACGCCATATAACCCGCCGGTATCACCGTTCACGATCGGTTGATAATAAGGAACGATTTCCCCGTGCAAAATGGCTTTCCGCAAATCATCTTCAAATGAGGTGCTTTTCCCCTTGTAACGCTGGATCAAAATGCCCACCGTTACGGATAAAGCTAGAACAAGCAGTATCAGACTCCAACCCTGGTGCAACAGTCTGGTCAGGCTAAAAAAGGCAGGATGTTGCCAGGCCAGGCTAAAGGGGAATTGCGTAGATGCCATTAGCGACCCTGCCCACGAGACCGCTTTCCAGGCGGTGACATCACCGTTGCGCGTAAGCATTCTTTCACCGACAACGAGCCCCAGGTCAACGCTGTTGGACGCATTTGCTATAACGTCCTGCAAATGTGCCTCACTGACGCTGACGATGACGCGCCCGCCCGCGATGGGCATCTGGAACAGGAGCACTGGAACACCGTTCACCCGTCGATTGCCGGGTAACAGCATTAATTCTTCATCAGGTAGCGTCTCCGGGTGAACAATCAATACGCCATTTCCGGGAAGGGAAGTACAAATGATTTTACCCTGCTGCTGGATCATGATGGCGCGCAAATGCGGTTTAAGCGCCGCTTCAGTTCCCAACGCCAGCTGTCCGCTACTGGTACACCCTTGAGCCGCAACGCGCTTCGCCGTGTTGGCCGCACTGGTGGCTTCAGCAAGAATGTTTTCTATTTTTTGGGTGCTTACGGTGGCGGTGTGAATATTATTAAGTTTCGCCATCTGCCATAGCTGCCAGTTAACGATCAGTATGCCGCTCAAAAAGAGAATTAGGGCAGTGAGAATGGGGATCGTCACGTTGCGCACGATGTTTTCCTTAATAGAAAAAACAAGCATGGATGTTCTGAAAGAAGAGCCAGAGGCTAACCCGGCGTTGCTATAACAATGAAAAAAGCTTAGCTGAGATTTGTCTTAAAAAACTGATGCTTTCGTATGAGTTCATCCTGCTGAATGTACTCACCTGCCGTGACTATCAGGCTTGTACCCTGCCCTGGCTGTGTTAAGATTTGTGAAATCAGGGAGCGGACAGGATAACTGGAAAATGAAAAAACTCATTGCCGTTGCTATCGTTTCAACGCTTCTGGTCCTCCTGTCTCTTTATGCGGTCAATGCGGTTATCGTGGGTCAGCAAAAGAGCAAACAGCTCGAGATATCGCGTACTCTTTTACATTATTCAGAAGATCTGTCCCAAAGCGTGGCGCTGGCCCTTAAAAGTATTACAACCCAGGGGTGTAATAAAAGCAGCCTTGATAGCTACCGACAAATAAAGCTTAATAGCCTCTATTTCGGCGATATCGGTTTTATCGAGAAGGGGAAAATAGCCTGTACCGCTTTTTGGGGTAAACTCGCGACGCCCGTTGCACTTCCTGCTGAGCTGCATAAAACGCCGAGGGGCTTTCTCCTGGCGCAGTTTTCCAGAAAAGATTTCTTCACAGGCAATGCGGCAATTTATAATAATATTATTATCTTCACCTCCCGCTATGCTTACGATAAGTTCACTCCGGTTACGGCAAGCTATTCTCTGAGTACCACCACCAAAGACTTCGGCAGAACATTTTTTTCGACCACTCCTCAGTTAAAGCAGCAGAGCTGGCTGCATTCGAAGTTGTTTACCCTGACTCTGACGCAGTGCAGTCCCATCTGGGACCTGTGTGTCATTGTGAAGCATCACGACGCTGGGCTGGCCTCGCTACCCCCGTTTATCTTTACGCTACTCGCGGTCATTCTCTATTGTATCTGGGCTGCGATAACGCTATTTGTCTTCCGTATCTATGAAGACCGCTTTTCGCTGGAGCGCACGCTGATCAAGGCCGTCATTACGAATACCATCTGCGTTAACTACCAGCCTATTATTCGCATTCACGATCAAAAAATAGTCGGCGTAGAAGTTCTGTCGAGATGGCGCGATCAAAAGCACGGTGACGTTTCTCCGGAGCTTTTCATTCCGTTAATTAAGAAGATCGGTCTGTATAAAAAATATTATAGTAATATTATCGAAAAATCCCTTTCTGACATTGCCCCGCTTGCGATTAAGCATCAGCTGATTGTCTCCATCAACGTCGGGCGGAAGGAAATTGAAGATGGACAATTCATTAACGTTTTGCGCCGTGTCTGTTTAGCCCATCACCTTCCCTTTTCCCTGATAAAGGTCGAGCTTTCTGAAAAGGCCATTTCTACTGCGGATATTCTCGAGGGATTCTGTCATGAGCTGAAATCTCTTGGCGTAAAAATATCAATCGATGATTTTGGCGTACAAAATTCAAACCTCGCCAGGCTGTCACAGCTTGAATATGATGAAATAAAAATCGATAAGTCGCTGGTGGATGGCATCAGTGAGCATTATAAGCAAAACATATTTGTAATCTTTAGCGATGCCCTTGCAAGATTGAATAAGACCCTGGTTTTTGAGGGAGTGGAGAATGAAATACAGTATCGCTTTATTGCTGACAGATATCCCGATGCGCTGATTCAGGGTTGGTATTTTTCTAAGTCACTCACTCGGAGCGAGCTGGCGAAGCGGCTTACCGGCGTCGCGCCGTGACCCGAAGCCCGGCGCACCCGTATTTTTTCTGCCCGGGCGTTTCTATTTTATTCGCAAAAACATATAGTCGTCACAATCAGACGGTAGATTACCCTGAAGCACACTCTTATTTGGTTAAAAACGTGAAATTATCCTTACTTTTCCCAGTGGTACTCTTTTTTCTGATCGTTATTTTTGCGCTGTTTATCGACACTCCCGCTTCGCATATTCTGCGAAAAAAATGCATGTGGTCCGATAGCGTGATGCTGAGCTGTCTGGCAAAGCATCAGCATAATGGTTTTTAAGGCAGGTTATTCGTTGCCCCATTGATTGAGGAAGTTCGCAATATCATCAATACGAGCAGCGCGGATCCCGGCCTCCGCGGCCATCTCCTGCTGGGCTTCCTCGCTAATTTCCTCATTATTCGCTAAACGGGTGAGCAGCAGCTGGAAATAATGTGCCAGCGCGTCGCGCTCTGACTCACCGACCTGCTCTGCGGCTTCCGTCGCGTACTCATCGGCAATGTCATAATATTTCAGTGGGATATCGTTGTTCATCGCAGTCTCTTCTCAAACCTGTATGGGTCAAGTCATGAGTATATCGGACACCCTGGCTCAACCAAAGCATTGCTTCAGATGAACAACGCAAGCAGCGCTGCGAGAGCGGGTATGGCCTGCACATACAAAATTTTTCGGCTGGCGATCACTGTGCCAAATACCCCGGCAATTACTACGCAGGTCAAAAAAAAGATGGCCACCTGAGTACCCTTTTCGCCGAGCCAGAGGCTCCAGAGCAAACCTGCCGCCAGAAAACCGTTATACAGCCCCTGATTCGCGGCCAGCACGCGGGTGTCGCGCGCAAAGTCGGGACGCAGGTTAAAGGCCTTGTGCCCGGTTCTGGTGTTCCACAGGAACATTTCCAGCACAAGGATATAGAGATGAATTAACGCAACAACCGTGATAAGAACCGTGGCTAACATCGTGCTGTCTCCCGCAGGCAGAGGCAAAAAAAACGGGAACCCTCAGGCTCCCGTTCCGGTATAACCCAGAATCTGGATTACATATTCGCGATAATCGCGTCGCCAAACTCTGAACATTTCAGCAGCTTAGCGCCTTCCATCAGACGTTCGAAATCGTAAGTTACGGTTTTCGCGTTGATCGCGCCTTCCATACCTTTAACGATCAGGTCTGCGGCTTCGAACCATTCCATATGGCGCAGCATCATCTCTGCGGACAGGATGATTGAGCCTGGGTTCACTTTGTCCTGGCCTGCGTATTTTGGCGCAGTGCCGTGGGTCGCTTCGAACAGCGCGCATTCGTCACCGATGTTCGCGCCAGGGGCGATACCGATACCGCCAACCTGAGCGGCCAGGGCGTCAGAGATGTAGTCACCGTTCAGGTTCATACAGGCAATGACGTCGTATTCAGCAGGACGCAGCAGGATCTGCTGCAGGAACGCATCGGCGATCACATCTTTAATGATGATCTCTTTGCCGGTGTTCGGGTTCTTAATTTTCTGCCATGGGCCGCCGTCGATCAGCTCGCCGCCGAACTCTTCGGTCGCCAACTGGTAGCCCCAGTCTTTGAACGCGCCTTCGGTGAACTTCATGATGTTGCCTTTGTGAACCAGGGTCACAGAGTCGCGGTCGTTGGTAATCGCATATTCGATCGCCGCACGCACCAGACGCTTGGTCCCTTCTTCGGAGCACGGCTTAATGCCGATGCCGCAATGTTCAGGGAAGCGAATTTTCTTCACGCCCATCTCTTCGCGCAGGAATTTAATCACTTTTTCTGCATCAGCAGAGTCAGCTTTCCATTCGATACCCGCGTAGATGTCTTCTGAGTTTTCGCGGAAGATAACCATATCGGTCAGTTCAGGATGCTTAACCGGGCTTGGGGTGCCCTGATAGTAACGAACCGGACGCAGACACACGTACAGGTCCAGCTCCTGACGCAGTGCCACGTTCAGGGAACGGATACCGCCGCCAACTGGCGTCGTCAGTGGGCCTTTAATAGCAACGCGGTAGTCGCGGATCAGGTCCAGCGTTTCTGCTGGCAGCCAGACGTCCTGGCCATAAACTTGAGTAGATTTCTCACCGGTGTAAATTTCCATCCAGGAAATTTTACGCTCGCCTTTGTAGGCTTTCTCAACAGCGGCATCAACCACTTTCAGCATTGCCGGGGTAACGTCTACACCGATACCGTCACCTTCGATGAACGGGATAATCGGATTGTGAGGAACGTTAATCTTGCCGTTTTGCAGGGTGATCTTTTTACCTTCCGCCGGAACAACTACTTTGCTTTCCATTAACCTCTCCTTCGAGCGCTTCTGGTTGTTACTGATCTTATGTTAATAAATTGTAATGAGCCCTTCGATAGTACCTGATTGTCCTGCGCCATGAAAGGTCTTCGTTATTAGGCTATAATGCGGCAATTGATAACGCCTGAAAATACCATGAAGAAAACTTCTTTTACAAAACACCGGGTTGAGCGATTCAGCTCGCGACAAGCCACCAGAAGACCGAAAGAAACCCAGCCGACGCGGGTGATTCTGTTTAATAAACCCTACGATGTATTGCCGCAGTTCACCGATGAAGCCGGGCGCAGCACGCTGAAAGATTATATCCCCGTTCAGGGCGTTTATGCGGCCGGGCGACTGGACCGCGACAGCGAGGGACTGTTGGTCTTAACCAACGACGGTGCTTTGCAGGCGAAGCTCACGCAGCCGGGCAAACGTACCGGCAAAATATACTTTGTACAGGTTGAAGGCGAGCCGGATGACGAGACGCTGGCTAAGCTGCGCAACGGCGTGACCTTAAACGATGGTCCAACCCTGCCGGCAGGTATTGAACGCGTGAATGAACCGGAATGGCTGTGGCCGCGCAACCCGCCCATCCGGGAGCGTAAATCGATTCCGACAAGCTGGCTCAAAATCACCCTTTATGAAGGCCGCAACCGTCAGGTTCGGCGCATGACCGCACACGTCGGCTTCCCTACCCTGCGTCTGATTCGCTATGCCATGGGCAATTACACCCTGGAAACGCTGGCAAACGGCGAGTGGCGGGACGTTACCTCTTAAGGAGTTACTATGTTTAAACCTCATGTCACGGTAGCCTGCGTGGTCCACGCCCAGGGTAAATTCCTTGTGGTTGAAGAGAGCATTAATGGCAAAGCGCTGTGGAATCAGCCTGCCGGGCACCTTGAAGCCAATGAAACCTTGCTGCAGGCAGCGAAACGCGAACTGTGGGAAGAGACCGGGATTCACGCTGAGCCCCAGCACTTCATCCGTATGCACCAGTGGATTGCACCCGACAGCACCCCGTTCCTGCGCTTTTTATTTGCCGTTGAGCTTAGCGAAACGTGCGCCACAGCGCCGCAGGATGACGATATCGACCGCTGTCTGTGGGTCACCGCTGACGAGATCCTGAACGCGCCAAACCTGCGCTCGCCGCTGGTTGCGGAAAGCATTCGCTGCTGGCAATCTGCCGGGCGCTTACCGCTCGATGTCATCGGCGCTTTTAACTGGCCGTTTACAGAGGGTGTCAACGGTGGGGGGGCGTGATAGAATACGCCGCCTTGAAGTTCAATGTCGTGAGTATTCCATGTCAGATAACAGCCAGAAAAAAGTAATCGTCGGCATGTCCGGCGGTGTCGATTCCTCCGTTTCCGCCTACCTGTTACAGCAACAGGGCTATAAGGTGGAGGGCCTGTTCATGAAGAACTGGGAGGAAGATGATGGCGAGGAATATTGCACTGCCGCAGCGGATCTTGCCGACGCGCAGGCCGTGTGCGATAAGCTCGGCATTGAACTGCACACCGTTAACTTTGCCGCAGAATACTGGGACAATGTTTTTGAACTGTTCCTTGAAGAGTACAAAGCCGGCCGCACGCCAAACCCGGATATTCTGTGCAACAAAGAGATCAAATTTAAAGCCTTCCTGGAATTCGCCGCGGAAGATCTGGGCGCAGACTTTATTGCGACCGGTCACTACGTGCGTCGTGCAGATGTGAATGGCAAAAGCCAGCTGCTGCGCGGCCTGGACGGCAACAAAGATCAAAGCTACTTCCTCTATACGCTGAGCCACGAGCAAATCGCCCAGAGCCTTTTCCCGGTCGGCGAGCTGGAAAAGCCGCAGGTGCGTAAAATTGCTGAAGAGCTGGACCTGATCACCGCGAAGAAGAAAGACTCTACCGGTATCTGCTTCATCGGCGAACGTAAGTTCCGCGATTTCCTGGGTCGTTACCTGCCTGCACAGCCGGGTAAAATTGTTACCGTCGACGGCGAAGAGATTGGCCAGCATCAGGGGCTGATGTACCACACCTTAGGCCAGCGTAAAGGTCTGGGTATCGGCGGGACCAAAGAAGGTAGCGAAGATCCGTGGTACGTCGTCGACAAAGATGTCGAAAACAATATTCTGGTTGTTGCTCAGGGTCACGACCATCCGCGTCTGATGTCCGTTGGCCTTATCGCGCAGCAGCTGCACTGGGTCGATCGTGAGCCGCTAAAAGGCACGCTGCGCTGCACGGTGAAAACACGTTACCGTCAGACTGACATTCCTTGCACCATTACCGCACTCAATGACGATCGTATTGACGTGCGTTTCGACGAGCCGGTTGCCGCCGTCACCCCGGGTCAGTCTGCTGTCTTCTACAGCGGTGAAATCTGCCTGGGCGGCGGGATCATTGAACAGCGCCTGCCGCTGCCCGCTGTTTAACACGATTGCACACATAAAGGAGACCGTGTGGCGAAGAATTACTATGACATCACCCTGGCACTGGCAGGAATTTGCCAGTCAGCCCGTCTGGTGCAACAGCTGGCACATCAGGGTCACTGCGACGCTGATGCCCTGCACGTTTCACTCAACAGCGTTATCGACCTCAACCCTGGCTCAACCCTGGGTGTGTTCGGCGGCAGTGAAACCAATCTTCGTCTCGGTCTTGAAACCCTGCTTGGCGTGCTCAACGCCAGCAGCCGTCAGGGGTTAAACGCAGAGCTGACCCGCTACACGCTCAGCCTGATGGTGCTGGAACGTAAGCTGAGCGCGGCGAAAGGCGCGCTCAACACCCTGGGCGATCGCATTGCCGGGCTACAGCGTCAGCTCGACCATTTTGACCTGCAGTCCGAAACGCTGCTCAGCGCTATGGCCGGTATTTATGTTGACGTCATCAGCCCGCTGGGCCCGCGTATTCAGGTCACCGGCTCCCCTGCTGTGCTGCAAAGCCCACAGGTACAGGCAAAAGTGCGCGCTTCTCTGCTGGCAGGGATCCGCGCCGCCGTGCTGTGGCATCAGGTTGGCGGTGGCCGCCTGCAGTTAATGTTTTCTCGTAATCGCCTGACTACTCAGGCAAAACAAATTCTTGCTCATTGTTAACCTCCCGGAGTTGCGAATTATGGAATTATCCTCACTGACCGCCGTATCCCCTGTCGATGGACGCTACGGCGATAAAGTCAGCGCGCTGCGCGGGATCTTCAGCGAATATGGTTTGCTGAAGTTCCGTGTTCAGGTTGAAGTACGCTGGCTGCAAAAGCTGGCCGCCCAGGCAGCAATCAAGGAAGTTCCTGCTTTTGACGCCCAGGCAAACGATTACCTCGATAAAATCGTTGCCGACTTCAACGAAGAAGATGCTGCGCGCATTAAAACCATTGAGCGCACCACCAACCATGACGTAAAAGCGGTTGAGTATTTCCTGAAAGAGAAAGTGGAAAGCGTTCCTGCGCTGCATGCGGTGTCCGAGTTCATTCACTTCGCCTGTACCTCTGAAGACATCAACAACCTGTCGCACGCCCTGATGCTCTCCGCCGCACGCAAAGACGTGGTGCTGCCTTACTGGCGTAAAATCATCGACGCGGTGAAAGCGCTGTCCGTGGAATACCGCGATATCCCGCTGCTTTCCCGTACCCACGGTCAGCCAGCCACCCCATCCACGATGGGTAAAGAGATGGCGAACGTGGCGTACCGTATGGAGCGTCAGTACCGTCAGCTGGAGCAGGTTGAGATCCTCGGCAAAATCAACGGTGCGGTCGGTAACTATAACGCCCACATCGCCGCGTACCCGGAAGTTGACTGGCACCAGTTCAGCGAAGAGTTCGTGACCTCGCTGGGCATTCAGTGGAACCCGTACACCACCCAGATTGAGCCGCATGACTATATTGCGGAGCTGTTTGACTGCATCGCGCGCTTCAACACTATTCTGATCGACTTCGATCGTGACGTGTGGGGCTACGTCGCGCTGAACCACTTCAAACAGAAAACCATCGCCGGTGAGATCGGCTCGTCAACCATGCCGCACAAAGTGAACCCAATCGACTTCGAAAACTCCGAAGGCAACCTGGGTCTGGCAAATGCCGTGCTGCAGCATATGGCAAGCAAACTTCCGGTATCCCGCTGGCAGCGCGACCTGACCGACTCCACCGTGCTGCGTAACCTGGGCGTGGGCATTGGCTACGCGCTGATCGCTTACCAGTCCACCCTGAAAGGCGTGAGCAAACTGGAGGTGAACCGCGATCGTCTGCTGGACGAGCTGGATCACAACTGGGAAGTTCTGGCAGAGCCGATTCAGACCGTGATGCGTCGTTACGGTATCGAAAAACCGTATGAAAAACTGAAAGAGCTGACCCGCGGCAAGCGCGTTGACGCCGAAGGGATGAAGCAGTTTATCGACGGTCTGGCCCTGCCAGAAGAAGAGAAAACGCGCCTGAAAGCGATGACTCCGGCGAACTACATTGGCCGCGCCATTACCATGGTCGACGAGCTGAAGTAACGTCCCCTCCCCCCTTTCCGCCCGGAAAGGGGGTTGCTTTTCCCCGGTTTACTCAATGTTTATCCCCACAGCAACATAATCAGCGTTAAACTATTCATACTATTAATTCTGGGAGAAAAGATGATGCGCGTACTGGTTGTTGAGGATAACGCATTGCTACGCCATCACCTGAAGGTTCAGCTTCAGGAGATGGGACATCAGGTGGACGATGCTGAAGATGCAAAAGAAGCCGATTATTATCTCAATGAACACCTGCCGGATATCGCCATCGTCGATTTAGGGTTGCCTGATGAAGACGGCCTGTCGTTAATTCGTCGCTGGCGCAGCCATGATGTTTCCCTGCCGGTTCTGGTTCTGACCGCCCGTGAAGGCTGGCAGGATAAGGTCGAAGTGCTCAGTGCGGGTGCAGACGATTACGTCACCAAGCCGTTTCATATTGAAGAGGTGGCGGCGCGCATGCAAGCGCTGTTACGCCGCAACAGCGGGCTGGCTTCACAGGTTATTTCCATCCCACCTTTCCAGGTCGATCTCTCCCGCCGGGAATTAGCGATCAACGACGAAGTGATCAAGCTAACCGCCTTCGAATACACCATCATGGAAACGCTGATCCGTAACAGCGGCAAGGTGGTGAGCAAAGATTCCTTAATGCTCCAGCTTTATCCTGACGCCGAACTGCGCGAGAGCCATACCATCGATGTGCTTATGGGACGACTGCGTAAGAAAATTCAGGCACAGTACCCACAGGATGTGATTACCACCGTCCGTGGCCAGGGCTACCTGTTCGAATTACGCTAAATGAGACGGATTTTGCGCCATATTTTGCCCCTCTCGCTGCGGGTACGTTTTTTACTGGCAACGGCCGCCGTTGTGCTGGTGCTGTCGCTCTCGTACGGCATGGTCGCCCTGGTGGGCTACAGCGTCAGCTTTGATAAAACGACCTTTCGCCTGTTGCGTGGCGAAAGCAATTTGTTTTATACCCTGGCGAAGTGGGAAAACAACAAAATCACCGTCGAAATGCCGGAAAACCTCAACCAGCAGAGTCCTACCCTGGCCCTGATTTATGACGAAAAGGGCAAGTTGCTCTGGGCACAGCGGGATATTCCCTGGCTGGTCAAAAGCATTCGCCCGGAGTGGCTTAAAACCAACGGGTTTCACGAAATTGAAGCCGATCTCAACACCACCAGCTCGCTGATCCGTGAAGATCGCTCCCTGCTGCAAAAACTCAACGAGATCCGCGCGGATGATGCCGAAACGGAAATGACGCACTCCGTTGCGATTAACCTCTATCCGGCGACGCTGAACATGCCGCAGCTGACCATCGTGGTGATCGACACCATCCCGGTCGAGCTGAAGCATTCTTATATGGTCTGGAGCTGGTTCATTTACGTTCTGGCTGCGAATCTGCTGCTGGTGATCCCGCTGCTGTGGGTGGCGGCGTGGTGGAGCTTACGCCCCATTGAATCACTGGCGAAAGAGGTTCGCGAGCTGGAGGAACATCATCGCGAGAAGCTTAATCCGGAAACCACCCGCGAGCTCACCAGCCTGGTGCGTAACCTCAACCGCCTGTTGAAAAGCGAACGCGAGCGCTATGATAAATACCGTACTACCCTTACCGACCTCACCCACAGCCTGAAAACCCCGCTGGCAGTCATGCAGAGTACCCTGCGGTCAATGCGCAGCTCAAAGCTGAGCGTCGATGATGCCGAGCCGGTGATGCTGGAACAGATCAGCCGTATTTCCCAGCAAATTGGCTATTATCTGCACCGCGCCAGTATGCGTTCAGGCAGCGCGTTGCTGAGCCGGGAACTGCATCCGGTGGCACCGCTTCTGGATAACCTCACGTCCGCCCTCAACAAGGTGTATCAGCGTAAAGGGGTGAACATCAGCCTCGATATCTCGCCTGAGATAAGCTTTGTTGGTGAGAAAAATGATTTCATGGAAGTGATGGGTAACCTGCTGGATAACGCCTGCAAATACTGCCTGGAGTTTGTGGAAGTCTCGGCGCGCCAGACGGATAACGAACTGCATATTATCGTTGAGGATGATGGCCCGGGGATCCCGCGCAATAAACGTGATGTGGTGTTCGACCGCGGTCAACGCGCCGATACGCTGCGTCCCGGCCAGGGCGTTGGGCTCGCAGTCGCCCGGGAAATTGTCGACCAGTACGACGGAAAAATCGAAACCAGCGAAAGTTTGCTGGGCGGGGCCAGAATGGAGGTCATTTTTGCTCGTCAGCAGCCCACATCGAACGATAGTTAACCCGTTATGTGAAAAATGCGAGGATCTCGCAGCCGGGGGGCCGAGCTTCCGTTATAATCCGAGTCAGTAAGAGCCTGCGGAATAAAAAAATATGGATTATCACTTAACACTTAACTGGCCCGAGTTTATTGAACGTTACTGGCAAAAGCGCCCGGTGGTTCTTAAACGCGGGTTCAGCAATTTTGTCGACCCCATCTCGCCTGACGAACTGGCCGGTCTGGCCATGGAAAACGAAGTCGACAGCCGTCTGGTCAGCCACCAGGACGGGAAATGGCAGGTTAGCCACGGTCCTTTCGAAAGCTACGATCACCTCGGTGAAAACAACTGGTCGCTGCTGGTGCAGGCGGTCAACCACTGGCATGAGCCCACCGCCGCATTAATGCGCCCGTTCCGTGCCCTGCCTGACTGGCGAATGGACGATCTGATGATCTCCTTCTCCGTGCCGGGCGGCGGCGTAGGCCCGCATCTGGACCAGTACGACGTGTTTATCATCCAGGGAACGGGCCGCCGCCGCTGGCGCGTGGGCGAAAAAGTGCCAATGAAACAGCACTGCCCGCATCCGGACCTGCTTCAGGTTGATCCTTTTGAAGGGATCATCGACGAAGAGCTGGAGCCGGGCGATATTCTCTACATTCCGCCGGGATTCCCTCACGAAGGTTACTCCCTGGAAAACTCGCTCAACTACTCCGTCGGCTTCCGCGCGCCAAGCGGCCGCGAGATGATCAGCGGATTTGCCGACTATGTTCTGCAGCGCGAGCTGGGCAGCTACCGTTATAGCGATCCGGACGTGCCTACGCGCGAGCATCCGGCGGATATCCTGCCCGCAGAGCTGGATAAGCTGCGCGGCATGATGCTGGATCTGATCAACGAACCGGAACATTTCCGTCAGTGGTTTGGTGAGTTTATCAGCCAGTCTCGCCATGAGCTTGACGTTGCGCCACCAGAGCCGCCTTATCAGGCCGACGAGATTTATGATGCCCTTCAGCAGGGCGATAAGCTGGTACGTCTGGGCGGGTTGCGCGTGCTGCGCATTGGTGAAGAGGTCTTCGTCAACGGCGAGAAGCTGGATTCCCCGCACCGTCCGGCGCTGGAAGCCATTGCCAGCCATCTGGTGTTGACTGCCGAGACCTTTGGCGATGCGCTGGAAGACCCGTCCTTCCTCGCGATGCTGGCCGCGCTGGTCAACAGCGGGTACTGGTTCTTTGAGGACTGAGTCGTAAGCATTTGCCGGGTGGCGGCTGCGCCTTACCCGGCCTACATTCAGATCGTAGGCCCGGTAAGCGCAGCGCCACCGGGCGTTTTTATCGCCGCTCACCCGCCGCAAAATCCTCGATCTCTCCGGCCCAATCGACCGGATACAACCCTTTCTGCACATCCCGATGAAACGTTGAATACGGCCAGTCGCTGACCTTACTGACATAGCCATGTTTCACCGGATTGATGTAGATGTAATCCACATGCCGACGGTAGTCCTCTTCGTTACGGACGGTGTGCTCCCAGAAGCGTGGCTGCCAGATATGGCGCATGTCGATGTTACGGCTAAATGTCTTTTTGATGTCGCGCCAGCGAGCGGAAAAATCACTGTCTCCTTCCGGCAAGGTCCAGATACAGTGCATATGTTCAGGAAGGATGACCCAGGCATTGATTATAAAAGGCTTTGCACGTTTAACCGCAGCAGTTGCGGCACGGAGGCTATCAATATGACGGGTAAGCAAATCGCTCTGACGGTTTTGCAGATTAACGGTAAAAAACCAGGTGCCGCCGGGAACGTAGTGGCGACGATAGTTTGACATGGGCGCTCCTTGCCTTTGTGCCCGGTGGCGCTTCGCTTACCGGGCCTACAATTTGAACGTAGGCCGGGTAAGACGCAGCCGCCACCCGGCTTAAAGCGGCTACCGCTTCGCAGTTAACTCCGCTATCCGCACAATCACCTTCACCGCCTTTTCCATGCCTTCGAGGGTGACGAATTCATGTTTACCATGGTAGTTATATCCCCCGGTAAACAGATTCGGGCACGGTAATCCCATGAATGAAAGCTGCGAACCGTCGGTTCCGCCGCGAATCGGTTTTAATTCCGGTTCAATGTCGCAGTCGCGCATGGCCTGCTGGGCAATATCAAGAATATGCGGATGGGCCATCACCTTCTCACGCATATTGTAATAGCTGTCTTCAATGATCAGCTCGATATAGCAGTCAGGATGTAACCCTTTGCCCACTTTCTTCGCAATTTCCATCATCTTGCGCTTGCGCGCCTCAAAAGCTTTGCGATCGAAATCGCGGATGATGTAGTGCATCTGCGCACTGTCCACGGTGCCTTTAATGCTGGTCAGATGATAGAAACCTTCATACCCTTCGGTCTGTTCAGGGCTCTCTTCCGCCGGGACTTCCGCATGAATTCGCGACGCCAGCGACAAGGCGTTCACCATCACGCCTTTCGCCGAACCGGGGTGAACATTGTTGCCGACAATTTTGATCGTGACGGACGCGGCATTGAAGTTTTCATACTCCAGCTCACCGACACCGCCGCCGTCAACGGTATACGCCCACTGCGCGTTGAAAGCTTCCACGTCGAAATGTTTCGCGCCTTTACCGACCTCTTCGTCCGGCGTAAACGCCACCCGGATATCCCCGTGCGGGATGTTTTTCTCTTTCAGCACCGCCAGCGCCGTCATGATTTCGGCTACACCGGCTTTGTCATCGGCACCCAGCAGCGTTTTTCCGTCGGTGGTGATCAGCGTCTGGCCCAGCAGCTGGTGCAGCACCGGGAACATCACCGGAGAGAGCACTTCGTCACCAATGCCCAGCGCAATGTCGCCGCCGCGGTAGTTTTCAACGATCTGCGGGTTCACATGCTTACCGCTAAAATCCGGAGAGGTGTCGACATGGGAGATAAAGCCAATCGCGGGAATGTCGCCCGGGACATTCGCCGGCAGCGTTGCCATCACAGTGCCTTTCTCGCTTAAGGTGACGTTGACCAGCCCCATGGCGTCAAGCTGCTCTTTCAGCAGGTTTAATAGCTTCCACTGGCCTTCGGTGCTCGGCACCTGGCGAACACCCGGTTTAGATTGGGTATCCAGCGAAACGTACTGTAAAAAACGCTCAAGTAATTTATCCATGCAGTCACCCTCACTTTTTGTGACAACATTATCAATAAGCATCAAAACGCAAATATTGCGTCAGGTCACTTTTATCCCGCAAACGAGAATATTTTCCGTTTATATCGTTATACGTAAATAAATGTAGCTTATGAATCAGTGACAAGGATTGGCGATCGCGGGGGATTGCCGTAGAATGTCCGCCCTCATTACGAGTCACCAAGGTGGTTACACACAAACCCCGCTTCAGTCTGCTGCCTGAGGCGTCTATATGGGACAGCGCAAAAATTGAATACACAATCCCGTTCACGTTCGCCGCTGGTGAAACTGGAACGAATTCGTAAAAGTTTTGATGGTAAAGACGTCATTTCCGACCTCAATCTCACCATCAATGACGGTGAGTTTCTTACGCTGCTTGGCCCCTCTGGCTGCGGCAAAACAACCGTACTGCGCCTTATCGCCGGGCTGGAAAGCGTCGATAACGGCCATATCCATCTTGAAAACCAGGACATCACGCGGGTTCCCGCAGAAGATCGCCACGTCAATACCGTCTTTCAGAGCTATGCCCTGTTCCCGCACATGACCGTGTTTGAGAACGTGGCGTTTGGCCTGCGGATGCAAAAAACTCCGGCGAATGAGATCGAACCGCGCGTCACCGAAGCCCTGCGTATGGTGCAGCTTGAAACGTTTGCACAGCGTAAACCCCATCAGCTTTCCGGCGGCCAGCAGCAGCGTGTGGCCATCGCCCGCGCCGTGGTCAATAAGCCTCGCCTGCTCTTGTTGGATGAATCCCTCTCCGCGCTGGATTACAAGCTGCGCAAGCAGATGCAGAACGAGCTCAAGGCCCTGCAGCGCAAGCTCGGCATTACCTTCGTCTTCGTCACCCACGACCAGGAAGAGGCCCTGACCATGTCCGACCGCATCGTGGTGATGCGCGACGGCAAAATCGAGCAGGACGGCACGCCGCGTGAAATTTACGAAGAGCCGAAAAACCTGTTTGTGGCCAGCTTCATTGGTGAAATCAACCTCTTCAACGCCACGGTGATTGAACGCCTGGACAACCAGCGCGTGCGGGCCAACGTTGAAGGTCGCGAGTGCAATATCACGGTGAATTTCCCGGTCGAAAAAGGACAAAAGCTCAACGTTCTGCTGCGCCCGGAAGATCTGCGCGTCGACGAAATTCACGGCAACACCGAGGCCGAAGGACTCATCGGCTATATTCGCGAGCGCAACTACAAAGGGATGACGCTGGAATCCGTCGTCGAGCTGGAGAATGGCAAAATGGTGATGGTCAGCGAGTTCTTTAACGAAGACGACCCTGACTTCGACCACTCTCTCGACCAGAAAATGGTTATCAACTGGGTAGAAAGCTGGGAGGTTGTGCTGGCTGATGAAGAACACAAGTAAGTTCCAGAATGTGGTGATTGCCACGATCGTCGGTTGGCTTGTGATCTTTGTCTTTTTACCCAACCTGATGATCATCGCCACCAGCTTCCTGACCCGCGACGATACAAACTTCGTGAAACTGGTCTTTACGCTGGATAACTACGCACGCCTGCTCGATCCGCTCTATTTTGACGTGCTGCTGCACTCGCTCAATATGGCGCTGATTGCCACCGTTGCCTGTCTGGTGCTGGGCTACCCTTTTGCGTGGTTTCTGGCGAAACTGCCGCAGAAGGTGCGCCCGCTGCTGCTGTTTTTACTGATTGTGCCGTTCTGGACAAACTCGCTGATTCGCATCTACGGGCTGAAAATTTTCCTCAGCACCAAAGGCTATCTCAACGCGTTTCTGCTGTGGCTGGGGGTGATTGATACCCCAATACGCATCATGTTTACCCCGAGCGCGGTGATTGTGGGCCTGGTCTATATCCTGCTGCCGTTTATGGTGATGCCGCTCTACTCCAGTATTGAGAAGCTGGATAAACCGCTGCTGGAAGCGGCAAAAGATCTGGGTGCCAACAAGCTTCAGACGTTTATCCGCATTATCATCCCGCTGACCATGCCCGGCATTATCGCGGGATGTCTGCTGGTGATGCTCCCGGCGATGGGCCTGTTCTACGTGTCTGACCTGATGGGCGGCGCGAAAAACCTGCTGATTGGGAATGTGATTAAAAGTCAGTTCCTCAACATTCGCGACTGGCCGTTCGGATCCGCGACCAGCATTACGCTGACCGTGGTGATGGGGCTGATGCTGCTGGTCTACTGGCGCGCGTCACGGCTGCTGAACAAGAAGGTGGAACTCGAATGATCGGTCGACTGCTTCGCGGCGGTTTTATGACCGCTATTTACGCTTACCTTTATATCCCGATTATCATTTTGATCGTGAACTCGTTTAACAGCTCGCGCTTCGGCATCAGCTGGCAGGGCTTTACCACCGACTGGTATAGCCTGCTGATGAACAATGATAGCCTGCTGCAGGCGGCGCAGCACTCGCTGACGATGGCGATTTTCTCCGCCACCTTCGCCACGCTGATTGGCTCACTGACCGCCGTGGCGCTGTATCGCTATCGCTTTCGCGGCAAACCGTTCGTCAGCGGCATGCTGTTTGTGGTGATGATGTCACCGGACATCGTGATGGCCATTTCGCTGCTGGTGCTGTTTATGCTGCTGGGCGTGCAGCTTGGCTTCTGGTCACTGCTGTTCTCGCATATCACCTTCTGCCTGCCGTTTGTGGTGGTGACGGTCTTTGCACGCCTGAAGGGGTTCGACGTGCGCATGCTGGAGGCGGCGAAAGATTTGGGTGCCAGCGAGATGACCATTCTGCGCAAAATCATCCTGCCGCTGGCGATGCCCGCCGTCGCGGCGGGATGGCTGCTCAGCTTCACGTTGTCGATGGATGACGTGGTGGTTTCCTCCTTCGTGACGGGACCGAGCTACGAAATACTGCCACTGAAAATTTACTCAATGGTAAAAGTCGGCGTCTCGCCTGAGGTGAACGCGCTGGCGACCATTCTGCTGGTGTTCTCGCTGGTGCTGGTCATTGCCAGCCAGCTTATTGCTCGTGATAAAACAAAATCTCAGGGGACAATGAAATGAAAAAAATGCTCGCCGCTGCGGCACTAGTACTTGGCATGGGTGCCGCACACGCCGATGACGGCAAAACGCTCTACTTCTACAACTGGACCGAGTACGTGCCGCCGGGCCTGCTGGAACAGTTCACGAAGGAGACGGGTATCAAGGTTATCTACTCGACCTACGAGTCGAATGAAACCATGTACGCCAAGCTGAAAACGTACAAAGACGGCGCGTACGATCTGGTCGTTCCTTCCACCTATTTTGTCGACAAAATGCGCAAAGAGGGGATGATTCAGAAGATCGATAAAACGAAGCTAACCCATTTTTCAAACCTCGATCCGGAGATGCTCAACAAGCCGTTCGATCCCAATAACGACTACTCTATTCCGTATATCTGGGGCGCGACCGCAATTGGCGTCAACGGCGATGCCCTCGATCCGAAAACGGTGACCAGCTGGGCCGACCTGTGGAAACCGGAATACAAAGGGAGCCTGCTGTTAACCGACGATGCGCGTGAAGTGTTCCAGGTGGCGCTGCGCAAGCTGGGCTACTCAGGCAACACGACGGATCCAAAAGAGATTGAAGCGGCGTATAACGAGCTGAAAAAGCTGATGCCTAACGTGGCGGCGTTCAACTCAGATAACCCGGCAAACCCGTATATGGAAGGTGAAGTGAATCTGGGAATGGTGTGGAACGGCTCCGCGTACGTGGCCCGCCAGGCCGGCACGCCGCTTGAGGTGGTCTGGCCGAAGGAAGGCGGGATCTTCTGGATGGATAGCCTCGCCATCCCTGCCAACGCGAAAAACGTGGACGGTGCGATGAAGCTGATTAACTTCCTGCTGCGCCCGGACGTGGCGAAACAGGTTGCCGAGACGATTGGCTACCCGACGCCAAACCTGGCCGCGCGCAAGCTGCTGAAGCCGGAAGTGGCTAACGATAAATCGCTTTATCCGGATGCCCAGACCATCAGCAAAGGTGAATGGCAGAATGACGTCGGCGATGCCAGCCGACTCTACGAAGAGTATTACCAAAAATTAAAAGCGGGCCGATAAACGGTGACGCGCGCTTCCTCACGCCGCCTGGACGGCGTGAGGAAGGATTAACTGGCCGCATTCTCCCCAGCCCAGATCGTTGCCTTTCTCATCGCCTCCACCACGTCCTCATCGGACAGACCCAGCGCCTGACGGATTCGGGTTGCTTCGTCCCACTGCTGCTGTTCATAGTAACGGCAAAGGCTGATCATATCGGCTAACCGTCCCTCCTGATGGCACAGCGCGTTACTCACACTCTGCGGCACCGCAATTTGCTTCATCAGCTCTGCCATCGGCAGCTCAAGCAGGGTATCGAGCAGTGAAAACAGGCCGCACATGAACGCATTTTCAGCCAGCGTCGGTTCGTTGATGGTCTCTGCAATCAGCTCGCAGAACTTACCGCGCATCATGCTCAACGGATAAAGCTCGCTGACGGTGTCATTGCCCGCGCTTGCCAGGACCACGACGGCAACAAACCGCCTCAGCTGGTTTTCTCCGAGGTATCTGAGCACCTCACTCAGGGTTAACTTGCTGAAATTACAGGCACCGATATGCTTAAATGCGGTGTGCTTCATGTAGCGCATGATTTTCCAGGACAGCGTCAGATCGGTTTTTATCAACGACTCGATAATGCGAAAATCAGGTTTATTGCGCCCAACTTCCATTTGCAGGCGGAAAATCGCCAACTGGTTTTGCGATAGCCGTTTATATTTAATGACCTCAGGACGGCAGAAAAAATAGCCCTGAAATAGAGAAAAACCTTCTTGCCTGTATTGTTCGAATTCCTCTTTAGTCTCAATTTTTTCAGCGAGATATTTAATATGCCCGGTCAGATTATTACGTTCTTTCAGATACGCTTTAATTTGCGCTAAGGAATAATTTCTGACATCGAATTTCAGTATCGAAATATAGGGTAAAAAAGCATCCCATTCAGGTGCAAGGGTGAAATCATCAAGCGCAAACTGATAGCCGTGCGCGTTCATCTCCTTGACGGCCTGCAGCAGCTCTGCCCCCGGCACCGCATCTTCAAGGATCTCAATGACCACGCTCTCTTTATCGAGCGCTTCACCACTGCGGTCGATGACCATTCTTGACGGGAAATTAATAAACGACGTATGTGTGCCTGCGATGCGCTGGGACGGCACGCATAAAAACTGGTCCGATATCATTCTGGATGTGGCATATTCCGCCGACACGTCCGGAAAACGGTTTGTCATCCCATCTCTGAAAAGCAGCTCATAGGCCACCGTCTTCATCTCAGGGTTAAAAATGGGTTGTCGCGCGATAAATCCGTACATATCCCATCCTCCTCTACAACTTTATATTTATTAGCATCCTCTTTCTACACCACGATAACGAGCATTATCGAGCGCTATTTTGATTGAATGCACAAAATAAAAGCATCCACACTAATTAACGGGATTTAATATTATGGAAATTTAAATTAAATATATCCGGCGCTCTACAGAAAGAGGACGAAATATCCGATAAGTACTGAGTGCCTGCCCGACATGCACGCCATTACGGGAGATGAGAATGAAAGACGCCATGGTCCGGAAACAAAAAATAAGAGTCAAGACGTTGATGCTATTGTCCATTTTCCTCACCGTGACGGTGGGCTTTACGGCAACGATCGGGTTTATGATGTGGCAGTGGATGGCGCAGCAGGAGGTTCTGGCCAAAAAGCATATTCGTCAAATTGCCGAGGTGCAATCCTTGCACGTCAGCAAACAGCTGGATTCTGCCCTGGCTGCCGCCCGGGATATGGGCAACAGCGCCCTGGCGCTGCGCGAGGCGGGCGTGAGCGATCGTCAGAGCCTTAACCAACTGCTCATCCACTACCTCTCCGCTCACCCACAGTTTCTCTCCATGTCGATGGCCTTTGAGCCCAACGCGTTCGACGATAAAGATGCCACCCTGGCCGGTCAAAGCGGTGAAGATCCTGCCGGGCGTTACGCCCGCTACGTCGACCGCGACGCCACCGGCAAACCGGCATTACACCTGCTGACGGATATCGAAACGCCCGGCAGTGGAGATTACTATCTGCTGCCGAAACAACGGCATAAAGACGTGATCATCGAGCCCTATATTTACCCCTACAACGGCGTGGACGTGATGCTCACCTCGATTGCCGCCCCCATCATGCGTGACGGTCAGTTCCTGGGGTCGGTCACCTCTGACTTCTCCCTGGCTACCCTGCAATCTACGATTGAGGCGATTAAACCGTGGAACGGCACAGGCTACGCCCTGCTCCTTTCAGCCGGTAACAACGTGGTGTCCAGCCCGGACAAACGTGCGGCAGGCAAGCCTTACGCGGGCCTGATTGCGGGTCATGAGGTTATACGAGCTAACGATCCGCTGCTGAAGGAAGAGGTGTTTATCACCTGGCAGGAGATCGCCGTCGGTAACAGCCAGACGCCGTGGAAGCTCGCCATTGTCACCCCGGTCAGCGAAGTCATGGCCGAAGCGCGCGCATTTTTACTGAAAGCCATCGTCCTGATGGTGTTAAGCATCGTTGCGGTGAGCCTGGTGATGGCCCAGATCTTTACCCGCAAAGTTGACCGTCCGGTTGGAGGAGAGCCTTCGGAGGCCGCGGGGATCGCCCTGGCCGTTGCCCGGGGGGATCTGAACAACACCATCCCGGTTCGCTCCGGGGATATCCACAGCATTTTTTATGCCCTGCACACCATGCAGACGCAGCTCAAGCGCATCGTCGACAACATCAGCGAGGCCAGCCATTCCGTGCACGGCGGCACCAGCGAAATTTCGGCGGGCAACCTTGACCTCGCCTCACGTACCGAAGAACAGGCGGCGGCAATTGTTGAAACGGCAGCCAGCATGGAGGAGATTTCGGTCACGGTTAAGAATAACGCCGACAACGCGCACAAAGCCACCACGCTGACCGATCGCGCCGCGAGCCTCGCCGGGCATGGCGAAACGCTGGTGAACGACGTGGTCGTTGTGATCGGAGAGATTGATGAGAGCGCGCGTAAGATCGGTGAGATTAACAGCATCGTCGACGGCATCGCCTTCCAGACCAATATCCTGGCGCTGAATGCTGCCGTTGAAGCGGCGCGCGCGGGCGAACAGGGGCGCGGCTTTGCGGTAGTCGCAGGGGAAGTGCGCAATCTTGCCCAGCGAAGCGCCAACGCGGCAAAAGAGATCTCTCAATTGATTGCCGAGTCCTCAGGCCGCGTCAGCAAAGGCGTTGAGCTGGTCAATGAAACCGGCGTGATGATGAAGCAGGTGATTGAGGCGGTGTCGCACGTGCATCTGGTCATCAACGATATTGTTCAGGCGCTGGACGAGCAGAATCGGGGGATTAGCCAGGTCAGCACAGCCGTTAATCAGATGGACAGCACCACCCAGCAGAACGCCTCTCTGGTTCAGCAGATCTCTGCGGCGGCGCTCTCACTGGATGAGCAGGCTAAATCGCTGGAGAAGACGCTGGCGTTCTTTCATTCATAAATAATAAGGCACCCGCAGGACGGGTGCCTTTTCACGCGATTGCCGTTACAGCCCCTTCAGGAGCTTGTCGACAAACTCCGGAACGACCGCGCTTGCCAGGCCATAGTGTTTCTCTTCAAACTCGCTGCCCACCTGACTGGGTTCGAGGTTAAGTTCTACCGTATGCGCACCGTGCAGTCGCGCTTCGTGAACAAACCCCGCAGCCGGGTAAACATGGCCGGATGTGCCAATCGCGATAAATACGTCAGCCATGGCCAGCGCGCTGTAGATCTCATCCATGCCCAGCGGCATTTCGCCAAACCAGACCACGTGCGGTCGCAGGCGCGACGGGAACTGGCAGCAGTGGCATTTATCCTCTGGCAACACGTCCTCTTTCCAGTCCAGAACCTGACCGCTCCAGGCGCAGCGAACTTTGAGCAGCTCGCCGTGCATATGGATGATGTTTTTGTTGCCGGCACGCTCGTGCAGGTTGTCGATATTCTGCGTCACCAGCAGAAAACGATCGCCCAGCGCCTCTTCCAGCTTCGCCAGCGCCAGATGCGCGGCATTCGGGGCAATCTCTGGCTGGAGGAGCTGGCGACGGCGGGCATTGTAGAATGCCTGCACGAGATCCGGATCGCGGGCAAAGCCCTCCGGCGTGGCGACATCCTCCACGCGGTGCTCTTCCCACAACCCGTCCGCCGCGCGGAAGGTTCGAATTCCTGACTCGGCGGAGATCCCCGCCCCGGTCAGCACCACCACTCTGGGTTTATCCATCGCTTCTGGCATCATTCTGTCTCTGAAAAAGATCCGCTGGCGCAAGCGCTCACGTAAGCGGCGTTTATTTTTGCGAAAACGGCTGAGTCGACCCTGGCGACGCGACAGCATAGAAACCTCGTAAACTAATCGGTGAGATGAAGGAATGCGGCTCCGCGCATGCCTCCTGCGTCCCCGTGTCGCGCGCGTTCAATACGCGGCACGCGGGCAACCGGCAATAAATGTCGGGGCAAACGCCCGGACAACCGTTCCGTAATCGCGGTAAAGTTTGAAAGCCCTCCCCCTATCACCAGCAGATCCGGGTCAACGATGGTGAGAATATTTCCCAGACATACCGCCAGCAGATCCAGATAGCGCTCGACGTGCTCACGCGCCTGCGCATCACCTTGCTCCCACAGGGTAATGATTTGAGGGGCCTCAAGTTTCTGATGATAGAAGTGTTCGTAAAGCCATGCAAACCCGCGGCCGGAGAGATAGTTCTCAATACAGCCGTGTTGCCCACAGCCGCAGCGGGTCAGCGGAAAATCACGCCCGACGACGTCCAGCGCGTCCACCGGCAGGCGGATATGGCCAAACTCCCCAGTGATGTAGCTGCGCCCGGTGATGGGCTTCCCATTGATCACAATCCCCCCGCCGACGCCGGTGCCGAGGATCAGCCCCATCACCAGCGGATAGTGACGGAATTCATCGTCCCAGGCTTCTGAGAGGGCAAAGCAGTTGGCATCGTTGTCTAAACGCACGTCGCGTTCAAGGAGGGCAGAGAGATCGGCGCGCAGCGGTTTGCCGCTGGCAGCAGGCACGTTAGCGGCATACAGCGTGCCGTCGTCGGTTTCGGGCATCCCCGGAATGCCAATGCCGACGCTGCCTTTGACGCCAAAGCGTTCATCAGCCTGCGCCACCAGCGCGGCAATGGCGGTTAAAAACGCGTCGTAGCTTTCGCGCGGCGTGGGAACGCGGGTTTCCCACTGCAGCTTAAGGTCTTTATCAAACACGCCGAGCGCAATCTTGGTGCCGCCAATATCAAATCCGTAATACATAACGCATTCCTCTTTTAACCTGGCGGCCCGAAAGCCGCTAGATCATGACGTAATTACTGGCCACTTAATACCCTCGCCGGATCAATTCGGCTTGCGCGACGCGCCGGATACCAGCTTGCCAGCAGACTCAGTAAAAGTGCTGTAACCAGCACATAAAAAACGTCCAGCCAGTGCAGTTCAGACGGCAGGAAGTCAATAAAATAGATGTCACCCGACAGGAACTGGTGGCCAATGAGCTTTTCAATGCCGTTGATAATCGGCGTCAGCTGCAGGGAAACCACCACACCAATCACCACGCCGCAGAGGCTGCCGAACAGCCCCGCCAGCAAACCGTACCAGACGAAGATGGCGCGAATAAGACCATCTTTTGCCCCAAGGGTACGCAGCACGGCAATATCACCGCTCTTGTCTTTGACCGCCATCACCAGCGTCGAGACGATATTAAAGCACGCGACGCCGATCACCAGCACCATCGCCAGATACATAATGGCGCGGATCATCTGGATATCACGGTACATATAGCCGTAAGTGCCGATCCAGCTCTTGATGTAGACGTAGTTATTGGTCACGCTGCCCGCGTCACGTACCAGTTTGTTGGCGTTAAAGACGTCGTTCACCTTGATGGCAATGCCCGTCACGCTGTCGGCCATGTCGAGATACTGGCGCGCATCCTCCATCGGCACCATCGCAAAGCTATGGTCAAGCTGACCGCTCAGCTGAAGAATACCGGTGACGTGCAGGCGCACGCGTTTAGGCTGCTGCAGTTTGTGATCGGCGCTGGCGTTGGGGATCATGATCGACACCCAGTCGCCCTGCTTTACCTTCAGCGCATCCGCGACGCCTTTACCCATGATGATTTGCTGCTCGCCGGCCTTAAAGTTCGCCCACGCGCCGTTCTGCACATATTTCGGCAGCGCGCTCAGACGTTCCTCCTGGGCGGGATTCACCCCTTTCACCTGAATGGCGCGCAGGTTTACCCCGCTCTCCACCAGCCCGGTAAAATTAATGTAGGGCGCAGCAGCGGCGATGCCCGGGACCTTTTCCACTTTGGCGAGGGCGTCGCTCCAGTTGCTCCAGGGCTGGTTAACCGGTTCGATTTCCCCGTGCGGCACCACCGCCAGAATGCGGTTATTCAGCTCTCGCTCGAAGCCGTTCATGGCGCTCAGGCCAACAATCAGCACCGCCACACCCAGCGCGATACCGATGGTCGAAATGACGGAGATCAGCGACACCATGCCGCCGCGACGGCGACCGCGGCTAAAGCGTAGCCCGATGAGTAACGATAACGGTGAAGCCATTACTCCGCTCCCATCAGAGTCAGTTCTGCATTCAGATGGCCGTCGCGCATCTCAAGCTGGCGCCCCATGCGTTTTGCCAGCTGCAGATCGTGGGTTACCACCAGAAACGCGGTGCCCTGCGAGGCGTTCAGCTCGCCCAGGAGCTGGAAAATACTGTCCGCATTGCGCGCATCCAGGTTACCGGTAGGCTCATCCGCCAGCACCAGACGCGGGTTGTTCACCAGTGCACGGGCAATCGCCACGCGCTGACGCTCGCCGCCGGAAAGCTCCGACGGACGGTGGTTACCGCGATGGCCCAGCCCTACCGCTTTCAGCATGTCGCTGGCGCGGGCGTTAATTTCTGCCGGTTTCTTTTTGCCAATCAACAGCGGCATCGCCACGTTTTCCAGCGCCGTGAAATCCGGCAGCAGGTGGTGGAACTGGTAGATAAAGCCCAGCTCGCGGTTACGCAGCTCGGCCTTCGCCGCGGAGGACATTTTGCTCATCGGCTGGCCGGAGAAAATCACGTCGCCGTTGGTTGGGGTATCCAGCCCGCCCAGCAGGTGTAATAAGGTACTTTTGCCGGAGCCAGAGCTACCGACAATCGCCATCATCTCGCCTTCGCCCACGCTGAAGCTCACATTGTGCAGCACGTCAGTCTGCACAGAGCCTTCCTGATAGCGTTTGGACAGGTTGTCGCATTGCAACAGGATCTTATTCATAACGTAAAGCCTCAGCGGGTTGGGTGGCGGCGGCGCGCCAGGAAGGATAAAGCGTAGAAAGCAGCGCAATGGCCATCGCGGCCAGCGCAATACCGACCACCTGCAGCGGCTCGATAGCCACCGGCAGCGCCGCGCCATCAAGCAGCGCGCCAATGATCGGCATTAAGTTATTAAGCTGGCTGGCAAGCAGCGCGCCCAGCGCCGCCCCGAGCAACGCCCCGATAATCCCGGCGCTCGCGCCCTGCACCATAAAGACCGCCATGATCTGGCGCGGCGTGAGCCCCTGGGTTTGCAGAATGGCGACTTCGCCCTGTTTTTCCATGACCATCAGGCCCAGCGAGGTGATGATGTTAAAGGCAGCTACGGCCACGATCAGGCTCAGCAGCAGCCCCATCATGTTTTTTTCCATGCGAACGGCCTGGAAAAGTTCGCCTTTACGCTCGCGCCAGTCCTGCCATTTCGTGCCGTCCGGCAGCTTTTGCTGGCTGAGCGTATCGACCTTCAGCGGCGCGTCGAGCCACAGGCGCCAGCCAGTGATATTCCCCGCCGGATAACGCATCAGGCGTGATGCGTCCTGGATGTTAACCAGCATCTGGTAACCATCGACTTCGCTGTTGGCAGCAAAGGTACCAATTACGGTGAACAGACGCTGGCTTGGCAGGCGACCCATCGGCGTAAACTGGCTGGCTGAAGGCACCATCACGCGCAGCTGGTCGCCACGGTTGACGCCAAGCTGGCCGGCAAGCTGTTCACCCAAAATAACGTTGTATTTTCCGGCTTCGAGATCGGTCTGCTTCACGTTAACCAGGTATGGCGTCAGCGGATCGTTTTGCGCCGGGTCGATACCCAGCATCACGCCGACCGCCACGCTGCGGGCACTTTGCAGCACCACGTCGCCGGTCGTCAACGGCGCAACGCGCGTGACGCCCTGTAACTTCGCCGCGCTTTCCGGCAGCTGCTGCGGGTTAACCGAACCGTTGGTAGATGAGAGTACGGCCTGCGGCATCAGCCCCAGGATGTTGTTTTGCAGCTCGCGCTCAAAGCCATTCATGACGGAAAGCACCGTCACCAGTGCCATCACGCCAAGCGTGATGCCAATAGTCGAAAGCCAGGAGACAAAGCGACCGAAGCGGTCCGCGGCGCGCCCACGCATGTAGCGTAAGCCTATGAAGAGTGCGACAGGTTGATACATGAAATCCGTCTGTTTGCTGATAGCAGACCCACGAGTATATAAGCGAATCCGTTAAGCGTAAATGACTGAAACCGTAAGCTTTGGTAATCATTTTTCCGAAAAATTCAGATAAATCAGGGTGCTAACAGCTGAAAGTGCACCTCGCAACCTCCACCTTTTCCGAAAAACCTCCTGATACAGACTGTTACCCATTACATCCTGGTTTCGTTTTAGAACAATTGCTCGTTCGTTTATGGCAATAAGGTAGTTGCGAACAATGAAGCAAAAAGCATTATGGATTAACCAGATAAAAGGGCTGTGCATCTGCCTGGTGGTTATCTATCATTCGGTCATCACGTTTTATCCGCATCTGATCGGGCTACAACACCCGTTCTCTGGCCTTCTCGCCAAATGCTGGGTCTATTTTAACCTCTACCTCGCACCGTTCCGTATGCCGGTCTTCTTCTTTATTTCTGGCTACTTGATCCGTCGCTATATTGACGAGGTGGGCTGGCGCGCCAGTCTCGACAAACGCATCTGGAGCATTGTCTGGGTCCTGGCGCTGTGGGGCGTCCTGCAGTGGCAGGCGCTGAGCCATCTGAACGCCTGGCTGGCACCAGAGCGTGAGCTTGCTACCTCGTCGAACGCGGCCTACGCCGACTCGTTCTCAGGATTTGTGCGCGGGATGCTCACCGCCAGCACCAGCCTGTGGTATCTGTATGCCCTGGTGGTCTACTTCACGCTGTGTAAACTGCTGAGCCGCTGGAAGCTGCCGGTACTGGGACTGCTGGCGCTGGCAAGCATCGCGATCAACTTCCTGCCGCTGCCGTGGTGGGGAATGAACAGCGTGGTACGCAACATGATCTACTACAGCCTTGGGGCGTGGTATGGCGCAGAGCTGATGGCATGGATGAAAAACGTCAACCTGCGCCGCATCTGGCCGGCGACAGCCGCTTTCGCTGCCGTCTCGGTGGTGCTGTGGTTTGCTAACGTTCCGCTGCTGCTCTCCTTGTTGTCGATTGTGCTGATCATGAAGTTGTTCTACAGCCTTGAGCAGCGCTATGCCGTTCATCCGCACAACCTGCTTAACGTGATTGGCTCAAACACCATTGCGATCTATACCACCCACCGCATCTTAATCGAGGCCTTTAGCCTGTTCCTGATTGGCGAGATGAATGCCGCATACTGGCCGGTCTGGGCTGAGCTGACTTTAATTCTGGTCTACCCGTTTGCTAGCCTGCTTATCTGTACCCTTGCCGGGCTTGGGGTGCGTAAACTCTCCACCGCACTGTTTGGGGACATTCTCTTCTCTCCTCCCTCAACGCTCAGTCTGTCACCGACCACCCGTTAATGCCCTCTCCGCCCCCGCTTCGGGGGCGTATTGCCCCGCCGTGCGGTTCCGATTTGCTTATGCAAAACGATCGAGGATAATAAAGACATTGCGTATCAGTGATATGCCCCAATACTGTTGGTATATCCATAAGAGACTCTGACATAGCCATGCCTGAACACTATCGTTATTCCTTGCCTGTCAAAGCGGGCGACCAGCGCCAGCTGGGTGAACTCACGGGCGCGGCGTGCGCCACGCTGGTGGCAGAAATCGCTGAGCGTCATCCTGGCCCGGTGATACTGGTTGCCCCGGATATGCAAAACGCCCTGCGCCTGCACGACGAAATTCGCCAGTTCACCGATAGCCTGGTGTTCAGCCTGGCCGACTGGGAAACGCTGCCGTATGACAGCTTCTCTCCGCATCAGGAGATCATCTCCTCGCGCCTGTCGACGCTCTATCAGCTGCCAACCATGCAGCGCGGCGTGCTGATTGTGCCGGTGAACACCCTGATGCAGCGCGTCTGTCCGCACAGCTACCTGCATGGCCACGCGCTGGTGATGAAAAAGGGCCAGCGCCTGTCCCGTGATGCCCTGCGCGCGCAGCTTGACGGTGCCGGCTATCGCCACGTCGATCAGGTGATGGAGCACGGGGAATACGCGACCCGCGGCGCGTTGCTCGACCTTTACCCAATGGGCAGCGACCAGCCGTATCGTCTGGACTTTTTCGATGACGAAATCGATAGCCTGCGCGTATTCGATGCCGACACGCAGCGCACGCTGGAAGAAGTGGAGTCGATCAATTTACTGCCCGCGCATGAGTTCCCGACGGACAAAACCGCTATCGAACTGTTCCGCAGCCAGTGGCGCGACAGGTTCGAGGTGAAGCGCGACGCCGAACATATTTACCAGCAGGTCAGCAAAGGCACGCTTCCTGCCGGGATCGAATACTGGCAGCCGCTGTTCTTCAACGAGCCGCTGCCGGCCCTGTTCAGCTACTTCCCGGCGAATACGCTGATTGTTAACACCGGCGATATCGACGCCAGCGCCAGCCGCTTTGAAAGCGAAACCCGCGCCCGCTTTGAAAACCGGGGCGTTGACCCGATGCGTCCGCTGCTGCCGCCGGAAGCGCTGTGGCTGCGAACCGATGAGCTCAACGCCGAGCTGAAGCGCTGGCCGCGTATGCAGCTTAAAACCGATTCGCTTGCCGATAAGGCCGCCAACACTAACCTCGCCTTCCGGACGCTGCCGGACCTCGCCGTTCAGGCACAGCAGAAATCACCGCTGGATAATCTGCGCAAGTTCCTCGAATCCTTTACCGGCCCGGTAGTGTTCTCCGTTGAGAGTGAAGGCCGTCGTGAAGCGCTCGGTGAACTGCTGGGGCGCATTAAGGTTGCGCCGAAGCGCATCCTGCGTCTGAGCGAGGCGACCGGAAACGGTCGTTACCTGATGATTGGCGCCGCCGAGCACGGGTTTATTGATACGCTCAACAACCTGGCGCTGATTTGCGAAAGCGACCTGCTGGGTGAGCGCGTCGCGCGTCGCCGTCAGGACAGCCGTCGAACCATCAATCCGGACACGCTGATCCGTAACCTGGCCGAGCTGCATCCGGGCCAGCCGATTGTTCACCTGGAGCACGGCGTTGGCCGCTATCAGGGCATGACCACGCTGGAGGCGGGCGGCATCAAAGGTGAATACCTGATGCTGACCTACGCCAACGACGCCAAACTGTATGTCCCGGTCTCCTCCCTGCATCTCATCAGCCGCTATGCGGGCGGTGCCGAAGACAATGCGCCGCTGCACAAGCTGGGCGGCGACGCCTGGGCACGCGCGCGCCAGAAAGCCGCGGAAAAAGTGCGCGACGTGGCGGCCGAGCTGCTGGATATCTACGCCCAGCGCGCGGCTAAAGAGGGCTTCGCCTTTAAGCATGATAAAGAGCAGTATCAGCTGTTCTGCGACAGCTTCCCGTTTGAAACCACGCCGGATCAGGCCCAGGCCATTAACGCCGTGCTGAGCGATATGTGCCAGCCGCTGGCGATGGACCGCTTAGTCTGCGGCGACGTCGGCTTCGGTAAAACCGAAGTGGCGATGCGCGCCGCCTTCCTTGCGGTTGAAAACAACAAGCAGGTGGCGGTGCTGGTGCCAACCACCCTGCTCGCTCAGCAGCACTTTGACAACTTCCGCGACCGCTTTGCCAACTGGCCGGTACGCATCGAGATGCTGTCGCGTTTTCGCAGTACCAAAGAGCAGACCCAAATTCTGGAGCAGGCCAGCGAGGGTAAAATCGACATTCTGATCGGCACCCACAAGCTGCTGCAAAGCGACGTGAAGTGGAAAGATCTGGGGCTGCTGATCGTCGACGAAGAGCACCGCTTCGGGGTACGTCACAAAGAGCGCATCAAAGCGATGCGCGCCGACGTCGATATCCTGACCCTGACCGCGACGCCTATCCCGCGAACCCTGAATATGGCGATGAGCGGCATGCGCGATCTGTCGATTATTGCCACGCCGCCGGCGCGCCGTCTGGCGGTAAAAACCTTTGTCCGCGAGTACGATAATCTGGTGGTCCGTGAGGCCATTCTGCGTGAAGTGCTGCGCGGGGGACAGGTCTATTACCTCTACAACGATGTGGAAAATATCCAGAAAGCGGCGGACCGGCTGGCGGAGCTGGTACCGGAAGCGCGCATTGCTATCGGTCACGGGCAGATGCGCGAGCGCGAGCTGGAACGGGTAATGAACGATTTCCACCACCAGCGCTTTAACGTGCTGGTGTGCACCACCATCATTGAAACCGGTATTGATATCCCGACGGCCAATACCATCATCATCGAACGTGCGGATCACTTCGGTCTGGCGCAGCTCCATCAGCTGCGCGGCCGCGTCGGACGTTCGCACCATCAGGCCTACGCCTGGCTGCTGACGCCGCATCCGAAAGCGATGACCACCGACGCGCAAAAGCGTCTGGAAGCCATCGCCTCGCTGGAAGACCTCGGCGCAGGCTTTGCGCTGGCCACGCACGATCTCGAGATCCGCGGTGCCGGTGAACTGCTGGGTGAGGACCAGAGCGGCTCGATGGAGACCATCGGCTTCTCGCTCTATATGGAGCTGCTGGAAAATGCGGTCGATGCGCTGAAGGCCGGACGCGAGCCGTCGCTGGAAGATCTCACCAGCCAGCAGACCGAGGTCGAGCTGCGTATGCCTTCCCTGCTGCCGGACGATTTCATTCCGGATGTGAATACCCGACTGTCGTTCTACAAGCGCATCGCCAGTGCGAAGAAGGAAAACGAGCTGGAAGAGATTAAGGTGGAGCTGATCGACCGCTTTGGTCTGCTGCCCGATGCGGCGAGAAATCTGCTGGATATCGCGCGCCTGCGCCAGCAGGCACAGAAGCTGGGCATTCGTAAGCTTGAAGGCAACGAAAAAGGCGGCGTGATTGAATTCGCCGAGAAGAACCACGTCAACCCGATGTGGCTGATCGGTCTGCTGCAAAAACAGCCGCAGCATTTCCGTCTGGATGGGCCGACGCGCCTGAAATTTACCCAGGAGCTGACGGAGCGCAAAACCCGTATGGACTGGGTGCGTAACTTTATGCGTCAGCTGGAAGAGAACGCGATCGCGTAATCGTCTCCCCGGCAGCACGGCGCTCGCTGCCGGGGCATAATTTACAAACTCTTTGCACTTCCCCTGGATTTCCCGACACGCTCATTCGCCATAATTATCGTTAACTGCTTATAAAACAATAACCTTATAATTAATATGGATTATGGTGATGATGACCTCTACGCGTTTTACCCGATGGATATGTTTTTTCGCGCTGGCCGCAGCGGTAGCGATAACCCTTCCTGCGCGCGCCAATACCTGGCCACTTCCGCCTCCCGGCAGCAATGTGGTCGGGCAAAATCAGTTTCACGTGGTGGAAAATAACGGCGGATCGCTGGAAGCGATTGCCAAAAAATATAACGTCGGCTTTTTGGCTTTGCTGCAGGCCAACCCCGGCGTTGACCCTTACGTGCCGCGCGCCGGTAGCGTGCTGACGATCCCCCTGCAGACCATACTCCCGGATGCGCCGCGTGAAGGGCTGGTGATAAACCTTGCCGAACTGCGTCTTTACTACTATCCCCCTGGCAAAAATGAAGTGACCGTCTACCCGATAGGCATTGGCCAGCTGGGCGGCGACACCCTAACGCCAACGATGGTCACGACCGTTTCGCAGAAGCGGGCAAACCCAACCTGGACACCGACCGCCAATATTCGTGCCCGTTATAAAGCGCAGGGTATAGAGCTACCGGCAGTTGTCCCTGCGGGGCCAGATAACCCAATGGGGCATCATGCGATCCGCCTTGCCGCATACGGCGGAGTGTATCTGCTGCACGGAACCAACGCTGATTTCGGGATCGGTATGCGCGTCAGCTCCGGCTGTATCCGTCTGCGCGATGACGACATCAAGAAGCTGTACAACGTCCTGGCGCTCGGCACGAAGGTCAATATAATCAACACCCCGATTAAGGTCTCTGAAGAGCCTGGCGGCGTAAGGCTGGTCGAGGTGCATCAGCCGCTGTCGAAAAATATTGGCGACGATCCGCAAACGTTGCCAATTAACCTTAATGCAGCACTGATGAGTTTTAAAACCAGTGCCAGCACGGACGAGACGGTAATGGAGTCCGCGATGACGACGCGGTCAGGTATGCCAACGGACGTCACGCGACACCACGATAACGCACAGCAGTCGATATAAAGCACTGCTCTGCTAGCGGCCCCCTCCTGCAGTAAAAGAGACAGGCATAGCGTGATTACGCCATGCCTGTCTCTGAATATGTCAGACTGACTTCCACCATGTTCTGGTACCGGAAAGCGTATTTGCATACAGGCAAAAAAAAAGCGTGTAGCGTGGAACGTAAAAAAAACAGTGAACCCTTATTTCTTAGGTATATCTTATTTCTGATGAAATACTGATAGTAACAGCAGGACAATATCTTAAAACCCGATTTTTATCCTCTGGAAAATGCGTAACGCCGTTTCATATTTCAGCCATGTCAGCATGAAGAATCACCACTACAAAAATGACGACATATAAGTCCTTACACTCTATATTTAATAGCATTTAATTCCACAAATCCAGTTAAGACCATTTCATTTGTGATTATTTCCTAAAACGGGAGAATTAGCTCAAGGCATAATAATCATTGTATTCGACAGCAAGCCTTGCAATAAGTCGAAATTAATTTTCAGCACTTTGGTTATAAATACTCAAATGCCTTCTTCTTTCAATTAAATAATTGCATACGATTGTTCGTCGTAACGGATAGTATATGAAAAGATTTAAACTAAGCACTACTGCGGTGTTAATCAGTAGCTTATTGTTCGTGAACAATGCTATTGCGCAAATCGAAGAAATCAATAATGCCAACGGCGTTATTTCCGGAAGCGGCGTGATTGCCAACGGTGGCGTTTACAAGGTTATCGGTACCGCAGGTGAAAATAGCGTCATTTCAGTTGCGGATAACGGCAGCGTTACCGTGAATCACAACGGCGGCTCTCCGCTGATCATGGGCTGGGGTGAGTTCGAGAATGGCGATCTTCTGATCACCAGCGGCAGCGTTATCGTCGCCAACAGCGGGACAATCAACTTAGGGAGTGGTTCGACTATTAATACCACGTATGGCGATCTGATCGAGGGCACGGTTCCCAACCGACCTGATCTTCCACTGGATAAAGATTACCAGTTTGTGTTTGCCTTAGGCGTCACTACGACGGGCGCAATCAGCGCGGCTAACCTTGCTAAAGAAGGGAAAATCGTTGCCGACGACCTGACAATCAATATGAGCCACCAGCGTGACGATAAGTTTGTCGTTGGGATCCATGGTGAAAAGGCGAATGCGAACATTGATTTGACGGGGTTAACCACCGTTAATACTACGGCACTCGGTAACGAAAGCCTGGCGCTGGGTATTTATGCCAAAAACGGCACGCGGGTTACCGCTGACGATTTGCGCCTGACCAGCACGGGACAGATGTATGCTGTGGGGCTTTCTTCACAGTCCGTTGAAGAAAACGCTCGCTCCCTCATCACCTATAACAATGCGGTGATTACATCCGTGGCCGATGATTTTGCCGATGGTATCAGCACCGCTGGCGGTCACATCGTCGCTCAGGGCGATACGCAGATCGACATCACCGTCAATAAGACCGGCGCGATAACCTCGGGGATCTGGGTATCAGACGGACTCGACGATATCGATTTAGACTCCTACTTCACCAGCCACGGTAAAATAGCGCTCGCCCTGAACGCCGGTGCGGACGGTACGGAACTTCGCGGGGCGGAATCCGTTGGCTCGTCGGAACTGACCACCCAGGATCTGGCCATCTCGATGAATACGAACGGGCATCAACAGACCAAAGGCACGGGCTTGTTTGCCTCAAAAGATAGCGCGCAGACGCCGGGGAACCTCGTCGTTAATGGCAAACTGAACGTTGACGTTGCGGATACGACCCGCAGCGGCACATGGCACTACATCCACGCGGATAAAGGCGGCAGCATTGCGCTAAACGGCGAGGCGAGCCTGGGCGTGAACTTCAACGATCCAGATACCATTGCCATTCTGGCGGAGAACGCCGATTCTCGCGTGTCGGCGGCTGGGCAGAAAATGCAGGTCGTGGGTACCGTTGAAGCGAAAGATGCAGGGCTGGTCGATCTTAGCGCCGTAGGGGCGTCCCGTTTCGACGGCGGCTTTCTGACCAGCACTGGCGGTACTAACAACCTGTCGCTGGCAGAAGACTCCGTCTGGAATATGACCAAAGATTCTCAGCTGACTAACCTGACGCTGAATGAATCGACGCTGAATTTTATGCATACCTCCGCGCGGATGCAGCGACAGACGCGTGACGCTGCCACGTTCAAAACCCTGACGGTGGACGGTGATTACGCGGGCAGCAACGGCAACCTGGTGATGAATACGGCGCTTGGCGATGACAACTCCCCTACCGACCGCATGATTGTCAACGGTAATACCAGCGGCACCACCAACGTGATGGTGCTGAACGCAGGCGGGACAGGCGGCCTGACGACGAACGGGATTGAGCTGATCGCCGTTAACGGTAACTCTGCCGGTGAGTTTAAACAGAATGGCCGTATTGTTGCCGGGGCGTATGACTATACCCTGCAGCGCGGCGCGGGTCAGAACGCCGCAAACTGGTACCTGAGCAGCGCGCTGACGCCTGAAATACCAGAAACGCCAGAACCTCCAGCGCCGCCGGAACCCCCCGTTCCGCCAGAACCGACTGAACCAACAGAACCTCCGGTGAAGCCTGAGCCACCTGCGCCGGTCAATCCACCCGATCCGGTGACGCCAGCCTCTCCGACACCGGTACCGGCTGTTGAACACGCGGTGCGTCCAGAAGCCGGTCTGTATGGTGTTAACCTGGCTGCGGCTAACACGCTGTTCAACACCCGTTTACATGACCGTCTGGGTGAAACCCACTACGTTGATGCCCTGACCGGTGAAGCACGCGCGACCAGCATGTGGCTGCGTAACGTGGGCGGCCATACCCGCCAGCACGACAGCAGCGGCCAGCTGAGCATGCAAAATAACCGCTATGTAATGCAGCTTGGCGGTGACGTGGCGCAGTGGAGCAGCAATAACGCTGACCGCTACCATCTGGGCGTGATGGGCGGCTATGCCAACCAGAAGAGCCGTGCAGAAAACCAGCGTAACGGTAACCGTGCTACCAGCAGCATCGACGGATACAGCGTCGGCGTCTACGGTACCTGGCTGCAGGACAACGAAAGTAAAGAAGGCACGTATGTTGATACCTGGGTGCAGTACAACTGGTTCAACAACACCCTTTCTGGTGATGACGTTGCTACGGAGACGTACAAATCAAAAGGCTTCACCGCTTCTGTGGAATCTGGTTACACCTGGAAAATGGCGGACCTCAGCGAGCGTAGCGCGCTGTATATCCAGCCGAAAGTGCAGATAACCTGGATGGGCGTGAAGGCGGACTCACACAAAGAAGTCAACGGTACCCGTGTAGAAGGTAACGGCGACGGCAATATTCAAAGCCGCGTTGGCGTGCGTCTGTACGGCCATGCTCACAACAAGCTGGACGATGGCAACGACCGTAACTTCCAGCCGTTCGTGGAAGCCAACTGGATCCACAATACTAAAGACTTTGGCGCATCGCTTAATGGTGAAAAAGTGAATCTGGCGGGCAACCGCAACATCGGTGAACTGAAAGCGGGTGTTGAAGGTCAGCTGTCGAAGAATGTCTCTCTGTGGGGCAACGTAGCTCAGCAGGTAGGTACCAAGGGATACAGCGATACGCAAGGTATGCTGGGTATAAAATACAGCTGGTAAGCAGTATGAATAAAAAAACGCCCTGCTCATGCAGGGCGTTTTTTATTGCAGTGGCATAAATGAGGGTTTATGCGTGGCTTATTTGTAGATTACAGCCGTGCCGTGCAGCGTGTTAGGGCCGGTCACAGAGGTAATACGGAAAGATTTCGCCCCCATCTCATCAGCTTTTTGCGCCAGCTGGCTTTCCAGTGAACCCAGGTTAGTGCCGGCAGATGCGGAGATAGTCCCGACTTTATGCTGGTCAGCAGGTGTGGATTGCACTTCAACGGCAGCAAAGCTTGCGAAAGAGAGTGAGCTCAGAACGGCGGCAGCGATGAGGGTTTTTACGTTTTTCATGATTTTTACCTTTAGGCAGATGATTGTTTAGGTCGTTAGTTATTTACTTAACGATCGATAGGTAAATCATAAATGTGATCCAGGTCACTCGTCAACATAATTTTATAATGAGCGTTAACTTAATTTTAAAGTCGTTATTTTTCATAATGATATGATTAATTTATTTTTAAGCATTCAGCGCTGGTGGTGGCATGCGTTTATTTTTATAATGGTTATTCAACAAACCAACAGAGGACCAACGGCAAATGACAACCGATGTCACGAGTTGTGCGAAGAAAAGCCGTGGCCGACCAAAAGTGTTTGACAGGGATGCAGCGCTTGATAAGGCCATGACTCTCTTCTGGCAACATGGGTATGAAGCAACCTCGCTTTCCGATCTGGTAGAAGCCACCGGAGCCAAAGCGCCGACGCTGTATGCTGAATTTACCAATAAAGAGGGGCTGTTCCGGGCGGTGCTGGACAGGTACATTTCGCGCTTTGCGGCGAAACACGAAGCCCAGCTATTTTGTGAAGAAAAAAGCGTTGAGCAGGCACTGCGTGACTACTTCACCGCCGTCGCCACCTGCTTTACCAGTAAAGACACGCCTGCTGGCTGCTTTATGATTAACACCTCTGCCACCCTTGCGGCATCGTCTAAAGAGATCGCCAATACGGTGAAATCGCGTCACGCCATGCAGGAGGAGACGCTGAGCGCGTTTTTGGCTCAGCGCCAGCAGCGCGGTGAAATCCCCGCGCACTGCAACCCTCAGGTGCTGGCGCAGTACCTGAGCTGTATTTTGCAGGGGATGTCGATCAGCGCCCGCGAAGGGGCTTCACTGGAAAAACTGCAGACTATTAGCGACACCACTCTGCGGCTGTGGCCTGAGCTGCTCAAAATCTGACGCAAAAAAAAAGCTCCTCAGCCTGAGCGCATGAGGAGCTAAGTTCAGAGAACATCTTTTTTACACTTTGTTATTCAGAACCAGCTGGCCATTACCGTCCAGAGGGATTTGCGTGCCTGGGTCTTTATCCATGCGGATTTTGCCCTGCTGATCGCCAATTTTGTACGTCACGTCATAACCCAGCATTTTCTCCGACTTGTCATAGACGGTTTTGCAGCGCTGCTGAGTTGTGGTGTAGGTATCGTTATCCTGCATCGCGCCCTGCACCTGGTTACCGGCATAGCCACCGCCCAGCGCGCCGACCACGGTCGCCACATCTTTACCGCGGCCACCGCCAAACTGATGACCAATGACCCCACCGGCTACCGCACCCAAAACAGAGCCGGCAATACGGTTTTCATCCTGAACAGGACGACGGTGAGTCACGGAGACGTTGCGGCACTCCTGACGAGGGGTTTTCACGGTTTCTTTAATCGGAGTAGCAGAAACCACCTGTGCATACTGCGGGCCGCGATCTAATACGTTCAGACTGGCAACGGCAGCCACACCTAACGCAGCCGCGACGCCAATCCCTATACCCGCCAACATTGATTTATTCACGGGACTTCCTCCTTTGTTGCTATTGGTAACAATTTTGCAATGGAGGCACGGCTTCGCCAATCAGATAAAGGATCAAAAAAGAGGCGTTGAGGGGGGATATATTCTATTTAGGAGAACTCTTAAGCACGCATTCTGTGATCTGCAGCACGATATGCTAAAAACTCCCTCCGGAAGGCCCGGAGGGAGTGAAAGATTAGTGCAGCTTCAGACGCGGACGGATCACGCGGTTGATTCTGCCCACCAGCATCATCAGCCCGGTTTTGAAGTAGCCGTGCAGCGCAATCTGGTGCATGCGGTAAAGGGATATATACACGAAGCGTGCAATGCGCCCTTCTACCATCATTGAGCCACGCATCAGGTTGCCCATCAGGCTGCCGACGGTTGAGAAGTTAGACAGCGATACCAGAGAACCGTGGTCTTTGTAGACATAGGCTTTCATTGGCTTACCTTTGGTCTGCGCCAGAATGTTGTGCAATACCAGGCTCGCCATCTGATGCGCCGCCTGGGCGCGCGGCGGTACGAAGCCGCCTTCAGGACGCGCGCAGGAAGCGCAGTCGCCGATAGCAAAGATGTCAGGGTCGCGGGTAGTTTGCAGCGTCGGCTCAGTCACCAGCTGGTTGATGCGGTTCGTTTCCAGGCCACCGATCTCTTTCATAAAGTCAGGCGCTTTGATACCTGCCGCCCAGACCATCAGATCCGCTTTGATGTACTCGCCGTCTTTCGTGTGCAGGCCACCTTCGTCGGCGCTGGTCACCATGGTCTGCGTCAGCACCCGCACGCCCAGTTTGGTGAGTTCATTGTGCGCCGCACCGGAAATACGCGGCGGCAGCGCAGGCAGAATACGTTCACCGGCTTCGACCAGCGTGACGTTCAGCGCTTCGTTGGTTAACCCTTTATAGCCGTAGCTGTGCAGCTGCTTCACCGCATTGTGCAGCTCAGCGGACAGCTCAACGCCCGTCGCACCGCCACCAACAATGGCGATATTCACCTTACCGTTCGCACCCATATTGCTGGTGTACTTCAGGAACAGGTTCAGCATTTCCTGATGGAAACGACGCGCCTGATGCGGGTTATCGAGGAAGATACAGTGCTCTTTCACGCCAGGCGTGTTGAAGTCATTGGAGGTACTGCCCAGCGCCATGACCAGCGTGTCATACGCCAGTTTGCGTTCAGGGACCAGAAGCTCCCCTTTTTCATCACGCAGCTCTGCCAGGGTAATGGTTTTGCTTTCACGGTTGATGTCCACCACCGAGCCCAGCTGGAACTGGAAATGGTGGTTGCGCGCGTGCGCCAGATAGCTGAGCGCGTCCACGCCCTCGTCCAGAGAACCGGTCGCCACTTCGTGCAGCAGCGGTTTCCACAGGTGGCTATGGTTACGATCCACCAGCGTAATTTTGGCTTTTTTACCGCGGCCCAGCTTCTTGCCCAACTGTGTCGCCAGCTCCAGCCCGCCTGCTCCACCGCCTACAATCACTATCTTTTTCAATGGCGTAGTCAACGTGACCCCCTCAAATTATTAACCAATTGTTAATTAAAAGTTATAAAAATAACCCTTAATTAACAACAGGTTACAGCACTGAAACCATTCAGGTGCATCGAGAATAACACGTCAGGCGCATTGGTCATACCAAAATTGATATGCATCAAGTTTTGATGGCTTAAAAGTAGACAATTCTGGTCAAAAAGAAAGCCCGGCACGCTTTCGCGTCCGGGCTTCTGGACCTGTTTAAGGGGCTTAACCCAGCGTTTTAAAGGCTTTGATACGCTGCAGGTGCGGAGAGATGTTCTTGAACTTGTGGGTCTGTTCTTCGTCCCAGACGATCTCATAGTAATGATGCAGCAGTTCTGCAGCCCGATGGCTGTTGAGCGCCTCATCGTTACGCGACAGGATCACCAGGCAGCGGTCGCGGTTTTTCTCCCGAAAATTGCTGACGCACTTGGTCGCAATATCGACATACTCTTCCGGGCGGTCAATTTTGCCTTCCATGTTCTCGTTCGGGAACAGGTTAGGATTGAACACCACCTGGCGGATGTCACACAGGAAGCCAATCCGCTCCGCCCAGTAGCCGCCCAGCCCCACGCCGCAAATCAACGGGCGATCGTCGACGTTGAGCTGCAGCATCTTGTCCACTTCTTTGAGCAGATGCTGCATATCATGCTTCGGGTGGCGCGTGCTGTAGCTGATCAACCGGACATCCGGATCGATAAACTGCAGCTGCAGCACCTTCTCATGATTACCAGGACTGTTAGAGTCAAAACCGTGTAAATAGATGATCATCGTCTTCTCACCACGCTACGCCTTCCGGGAGGGTTTACAGGCTGGCTTTATGTGCCTGCCAGCGCTCATTCAGGTCTTCAAGCCGGGCGTTGACCGTCTTCCAGCGCGCCGAATCCATCAGCTCCTGACGGCTAAATGAACCTTTATGATACAATTGTGTAACACGCTCTGCATTGATCGGCGACAGGTTATCCAGCACGCTAACGGCACCTTTACGATTATTGCAGACCAGGATCATATCGCAACCTGCGTCCAGCGATGCCTGACCGCGCTCTGCGTAGCTGCCCATAATCGCCGCCCCTTCCATCGATAAATCGTCGGAGAAAATCACGCCATTGAAGCCCAGCTCCTGGCGCAGAACGGTTTTCAGCCAGTGCGGAGAGCCGCTGGCAGGACGTGGGTCAACGTCGCTGTAAATCACGTGCGCAGGCATAATGGCATCCAGCTTGTTATCGGTGATAAGCGACTGGAAAACCGACATATCTTTGGCGCGAATTTCCGCTTCCGGGCGCGGATCGCGCGGCGTCTCTTTGTGGGAATCCGCCGTCACCGCCCCGTGGCCCGGGAAGTGTTTGCCGGTGGTCTTCATCCCAGCATCGTGCATGCCGTCAATAAACCGGGTCGCCATTGCCAGCGCAATACGCGGATCTTCATGGTATGAACGCTCGCCAATGGCTGCGCTGATATGCCCCACGTCCAGAACCGGGGCAAAACTGATGTCGATATCCATGGCGATCATTTCGCTGGCCATCAGCCAGCCGGCGTCCTGCGCCAGTTTTCCACCCTCTTCCGTGCCCAACAGCGCGGCAAAAGACTGGGCTGCCGGCAGACGGGTAAACCCTTCGCGAAAACGCTGCACGCGTCCGCCTTCCTGATCGACGGCCACCACCAGATGATTGCGCGACGCGGCGCGGATCTGACGCACCAGCTCACGCAATTGCGCCGGATCGTGATAGTTGCGGGTAAACAGGATCAGGCCACCCACCAGCGGATGCGCCAGAATTTCACGCTCCTCCGCATCCAGCTCAAACCCTTCTACATCCAACATGACTGGACCCACATCCACCTCTCTTATCCTTTAGTTTGTAACTGACGCCAGGCATCGTCTGCCAGCGCAATAAATTGTTTGTCTCTGGACTGCTGGTAGCGCATTTCAAACCAGCCGGCCATTAACATGATGACCCAGGGACGCCAGCGCCTGACCTGCCGCGTCAGCGCGTCGACGTCAATTTTTGCCGCGTGGGCATAGTCGCTGATGAGCGCCTGCCGCGCAGCGTCACTCTCCGTCCAGACCGCCGCCAGCTCCAGCGCCACATCGCCGTCTCCGGCATATTCCCAGTCGATAAGCCGGATACCCGCTGACGTATGCACAATATTTCCGGCATGAACATCCATGTGCAACGGCGAGAGCCGGATCGGCTGTGGCTCACCCGCTTTACGCAACCGTTTGAGATATGCCAGCCACGTTAGGGTGCGTCTGTCAGGCAGGGCTTGCTGCCAGTAGTGTTCAAGCAGCGGGAATAGCGTGATTCGCCATCCCAGACGTGGCTGCCGGTGCAAATGATACAGCATCGCCGCAAGCGCTGAAGTGTCCGGCAGCGCGCTTTTAACTTCCCCTTCCAGATACTCGACGGCCATCCAGCCCTGTCTGAAAAATCGGGGTTCAGGCACGAGATCTGACGCAAGACGTCTCAGGGCTCGAAACTGACGACGGAAATGGAAAGCAGGCGCGAAGGGATCGTGATTCTGCCGCAAGACCAGACGATGCTCGCCCTGCGCTATAATGCAACTCGCGCCGCCAAGCCCGGAGTGGGCCTGCGGCGCGATAAGGCGATATTGAGGAAAATAGCGTGTCAGAATCTCTTCACGCGTGCTGTCATTGTTGCGTAACCGCACCTTTACCTGACCAGATAATTTCGCCTGTCTGAACCAGCATCAGCTGCATCTGCAGGGCTGGCGTATTCACGTTACCGGTGGCGTTAGAGTACAGCACATACTGTGCGCCAACGTTTCGGGCAATACCGATCGCCTTGCTGCGTGAGCCGAGGCTATCCTGCGGCGACAGGCCCAGCTGCTGTTTCGCGACCGCGAGCTGTTGAGCCGAAACCAGCGTAAACTTACCGTTGTTTGCCAGGGCATTGCGCAGGGTTTCCGTCGCTTCGCCCGCGTTCAGCGAACCGTTGGTACGGTTGTTCACGCTATCGACCAGCAACACGCTGCCTGCCGTCACGCCCTGAGCCTGCAGCATTTTACCGACCATCGGCTGCATTGCGCCGTTCCAGTCGTAATGGCGCACGCGCGGCGTGGGCTGCGACGTTTGGTCCGGATGCTCAATTGGACCCGGCTGTTCCGGAATAGACGGCACAGATGGCACGGTTGGCTGCGGCTGCGCGGGCTGCGTCGGCTGTTCAGTACCCGGTTTAGCCTCTTCCACAGGCGCTGGCTGTTCAGTACGCGTCACACACCCTGCCAGAAACAGAGCGAAAGCTGTCACGAGCGCATAGCGGCTCAAATTTTTAATCAAGATTCACCCCTTAGAGATAAAGATAAAGTCTCACCTTATGCGCACCCAGATAGTTGGCGCTGCCATAGAGCGTTACCGACGATCTTGCCGGAATGGTGACGCTTCGCGGCGCTTCCAGCGGATGCATTTCAAGACCTCTTACGTCATACCAGAAAAAGCGGTAGTGGACCGTCACTGGTTCATGTCTTTCATTGAAGAGCGTAGAGGAGGCAGACGAATTGATTTCACTGATGGTCAACGCGGGTTGCTGCGCCGTGATGCCTGCGGCAAGTACGGAGGATTCCATCACCAGCGTCTGTTCATCATTCACGGGGATCGCCGGGCGCGAGCTGCATCCTGCGATCATCATCGTCACTACCAGCGCTGCAATACGCCCTTTAAGCATGTTAAAGACCTTTGTGTGCCAGCATCGGTCCCAAAGGACGCCCGCCCAGCAGATGCATGTGAATGTGATAAACTTCCTGCCCGCCATGACGGTTGCAGTTCATGATCAGACGGTAGCCGTCTTCCGCAATGCCTTCCTGCTCAGCAATTTTCGCGGCCACCGTCAGCATACGACCTAACGCCACTTCGTGCTCGGTTTTTACGTCGTTTACGGTAGGAATCAGAATATTAGGAATGATCAGGATGTGCGTCGGGGCCTGAGGGGAAATGTCCCGGAAAGCCGTCACCAGTTCATCCTGATAGACGATATCCGAAGGGATTTCGCGACGGATAATTTTACTGAAAATCGTTTCTTCAGCCATGACCTTTTCCTTTTTTGTTTAGTCTGGTGCGATGCGTCCGCTGTTGACACACTCTCTGGATGAGCGCGTGACACAATTCAAGAGTATGAGCGAGTTTCTCCTGTCCTTTCAACCTCCTCCCCCGATTTCTTTCCTGAATGTTTATCAGCTGGATGAAGAGTGACCGCTCCTGCGTCCTGGTGATGTTTTTTAAGACATAAAACCGCACCAATAAAAAAGGCAGCCATTCGGCTGCCTTAGTCTCCCCAGGTCACAACTTAGTTGCTGCGGATGTACTCATCCATTTCGGTTTTCAGGTTATCGGATTTAGTACCGAAGATTGCCTGTACACCCGAACCTGCAACAACAACACCGGCTGCGCCCAGTTTTTTCAGACCCGGCTGGTCTACTTTCGCTACATCGGCAACGCTCACACGCAGACGGGTGATGCACGCGTCCAGGTTAGTGATGTTCTCTTTACCACCGAACGCTGCGACCAGTGCTGGCGCCATTTCGCTGGTTGCGCCTGCTTTGCTGTCTTCTGTCGCATCTTCACGACCTGGGGTTTTCAGGTCCAGTGCTTTAATCAGCACGCGGAAGATGGTGTAGTACGCAACCGCATAGCACGCACCAACGATTGGGAACAGCCACAGCTTGCTGCTGTTACCGGACAGAACGATGAAGTCGATCAGACCGTGAGAGAAGGACGTACCGTCACGCATACCCAGCAGGATACAGATTGGGAACGCCAGGCCCGCCAGAACCGCGTGAATAATGTACAGGATCGGCGCAACGAACATGAAGGAGAACTCGATCGGCTCGGTGATACCGGTCAGGAACGAGGTCAACGCTGCGGAGATCATGATACCGCCCACTTTTGCACGGTTCTCTGGCTTAGCAGAGTGCCAGATAGCAATCGCCGCAGCTGGCAGACCGTACATTTTGAACAGGAAGCCACCAGACAGTTTACCTGCAGTTGGGTCGCCCGCCATGTAACGTGGGATATCACCGTGGAATACCTGACCTGCTGCGTTGGTGAATTCACCAATCTGCATCTGGAATGGAACGTTCCAGATGTGGTGCAGACCGAATGGTACCAGGCAACGCTCGATGAAGCCGTAGATACCAAACGCCACAACCGGGTTCTGGTAAGCAGCCCACTGGGAGAAGGTCTGGATAGCGGAACCGATCGGTGGCCAGATGAAGGACAGGATCACGCCAGTGAAAATCGCTGCCAGACCAGAGATGATCGGAACGAAACGCTTGCCCGCGAAGAAGCCCAGATACTCAGGCAGCTTGATGCGATAGAAGCGGTTAAACATGTACGCTGCAATCGCACCGGAGATGATACCGCCCAGCACACCGGTGTCCGCCAGGTGTTTCGCAGCGATCTCTTCTGCCGGTAAATGCAGAACCAGCGGCGCAACCACAGCCATGGTTTTCACCATGATGCCGTAAGCAACCACTGCAGCCAGCGCAGAAACGCCGTCGTTGTTGGTGAAGCCCAGAGCCACACCGATCGCGAAGATCAGTGGCATGTTAGCAAAGACTGAACCGCCTGCTTCGGCCATCACGTGTGAAACTACGGCTGGCAGCCAGCTGAAGTTAGCAGAACCGACACCCAGCAGGATACCTGCGATAGGCAGTACGGATACTGGCAGCATCAGCGATTTACCGACCTTTTGCAGGTTAGCAAATGCATTCTTAAACATAATTGAGAGTGCTCCTGAGTATTTGTGCTTTTTTTACGCTTTCACGCATTGGCCCGGGGGGAGTACCGTGCCGTGGACAGGACATCTAAGCGCCCTTTATTTATTACACAGAGTAAAATAATTCCCTCTGAGTTTGTTTGACGGCTATCACGTTTCAGCTTAAGGCGGTCGAAAAACTTTCAGTTATTTACAAAAAGCATGTCCGGATGTGTCTAAAAACACCCTCACCGCCCCAAATGAGGCGGTGAACTTTACTCGTTTTACTTATTAATTACGAGCCTAAAAAAAACAGGTGTATCAAACAGATTGCAGGCGGGCGGGGTCGATATGGAACAGCGTAGAGAAGTTTTCCGTCGTGACGCGGGCCAGTTCTTCGATACTGACACCTTTAAGCACGGCCATGTACTCCGCAACGTCTCTCGTCATGGCCGGCTGGTTCTCTTTACCGCGATGCGGTACCGGTGCCAGATAAGGAGAGTCTGTTTCCACCAGGATGCGATCGAGCGGAACATAGCGTGCAGCATCACGAAGCTGCTCTGCGTTACGGAACGTCACGATCCCAGAAAACGAAATATAAAACCCTAAATCAAGCAGTTTACCCGCCGTTTCTCTGTCTTCTGTGAAACAGTGTAGTACGCCACCGCAATCCGTCACATTTTCTTCCCGTAGGATCGCCAGCGTATCGGCACGCGCATCGCGGGTATGAACAATGACCGGCTTGTTAAGCTCGCGGCCAATGCGGATATGATGGCGGAAGGACTCCTGCTGGCGCGGTTTGGTTTCCGGCGTGTAGAAATAGTCCAGCCCGGTTTCCCCCATTGCCACCACGCCCTCTTCCGCTGCCAGTCGGCGCAGCTCCTCAACGTCGTACGCCTCGTCCTGATTCAACGGGTGCACGCCGCAGGAGAACACCACGTTATCGCGAACGCCCACCAGCTCGCGCATCGTGCGATAGCCCGGCAGCGTCGTCGCCACCGCAAGGCAGAATTTCACATCGCGGGCAGCGGCTTTTGCCAGCACGTCATCCACGTTTTTATGCAGGGATTGATAATCCAGGCCATCAAGATGGCAGTGTGAGTCGACTAAAAACATAATGTCTCTCTCAGAGATGGGAAACAGGCGGCTTAACGCCTGGTTGCAGGTAGTGTTCAATACGCAGTAGCTGGTCGGTCAGTAAAAGCTCGCGATTAAGACCAGTCACGGTTAAAAGCTGTTCGCGGCTCTGGCAAATGTCATGAAGCATCGCGTGTAGAACCGCCCCTGAGAGGCGGTTCGCCAGCGTATTCACCAGTGGCCATACGTCCGGGTTAGTCAGCAGCGTTGCTCCTTGCTGGAGTTTGAGCGCATCCAACAGCAAGGAGGCCAGCCAGTGCAGACGCTCATCGGCCGGATCGCCGTTCAGTGCCGGCAGCAAACTTAGCCAGTCCTGGCTATTGAGTGAAGATTCGACGGCACGGCAGAGCGTTTCTCGCTGTGACCAGACGTCAGGTTGCAGTAGTGTCAGTGCCGCCGCGGGCGCACCGCTGCTCAGACGCAATGCGGACAACGCACTTTCAGGTGACGTTGTCACCTCTCGTTCAAGCCAGCTCAGCGCCCACGATTCCTGAGGCACCGCTAGGTGATGAAGACGGCAGCGGCTGCGCAACGTTGCCAGTAATCGTCCCGGATCGCGGCAGGAGAGGAAAAACCACGTTTTTTCCGGCGGCTCTTCCAGGGTCTTAAGCAGGGCGTTAGCCGCCGCCTCGGTAAGCAGCGTGGCGTCTTTGAGCCAGACCACTTTAGCGCCGCCCAGGCGCGCGTGTTCGTACAATTTTTCACTGACTTCACGAACGGCATCAATACCGAGCGCGCTTTTGCCCTTCTCCGGCTCAAGCGTGTAGTAGTCAGGATGTGTGCCCGCCTGCATCAGCTGGCAGCCGCGGCATTTGCCGCAGCTTTTGTGCCCTTCGGGCTGCTGACACATCAGAAAACGGGTGATGGCATAAATCAATGCATCCTCACCCATCCCTGGCAATGCCTGAATCAGTAACGCATGATGCCCCCGCCCCGCCTGATAGCTGCCGATCAGCTGTTCAAAGTGCGGACGCAGCCATGGATACCATTTCATGCCTGTTGCTCCTGTACCCACTGCGTAACGGTCTGCTGAATGTCGCGCGTGACGTCTTCCAGGGATTTCGTCGCATCAATGGTGCGAATAGAGCTGTCCTGTGCGGCCAGTTCAAGATAGCGCGCACGGGTGCGGTTAAAGAAATCAAAGGACTCTTGTTCAATGCGGTCCAGCTCGCCGCGCGCACGCGCACGCCTGAGGCCCACTTCCGGGGTAACATCCAGATAGAGGGTCAGGTCGGGGCGAAAATCACCCAATACGGCATTGCGCAGCGTTGCCAGCATCGTCTGGTCAATGCCGCGTCCCCCGCCCTGATACGCCTGAGTAGACAGATCGTGACGGTCGCCGATAACCCATTTGCCGTCGGCAAGGGCGGGCTTGATCACCGTCTCAACCAGCTGTACGCGCGCCGCGTAGAACATCAGCACTTCCGCTTTGTCAGTGATAACTTCGTCGCCAACGGATTTAATATCCAGCACCAGGCTGCGCAGCTTCTCGGCCAGCTGTGTGCCGCCCGGCTCGCGGGTAAATACCATATCCGCCACGCCAAGCGCGTTGAGCGTATCCACCACCACGTTGCGGGCGGTGGTTTTACCCGCCCCTTCGAGTCCCTCAATGACAATGTATTTACTGCGCATTTTTTTCCTTAAGTGCCTTCAGATAGTCCTGAACAGAGCGATTGTGGCTGGCAAGGTTGGTGTTAAAGGTATGCCCCCCTTTTCCATCAGCCACAAAATAGAGATACGGTGTTTTAGCCGGATGCGCGGCTGCCTTGAGCGAAGCCTCGCTCGGCGTGGCTATTGGGCCTGGCGGTAAACCGCTAATCACGTAGGTATTATACGCCGTTGGCGTCTCCAGATCTTTCCTGGAGATCTTACCGACATAGCTTTCGCCCATGCCGTAGATGACGGTAGGGTCGGTTTGCAGGCGCATGCCGATGCGCAGCCGGTTGATAAACACCGACGCCACGCGATCGCGCTCAGCGGCGACGGCCGTCTCTTTCTCAATGATTGAGGCCATCGTCACAAACTGGTTCCGATCGCTGTATGGCAGCCCTTCCATTCGCCCTTCCCAGGCGGAATCCACTGCGGCGACCATTTTTTTGTGCGCCCGCTTCAGAATCGCCACATCGGTCGTCCCTGCCGTGTACATCCAGGTATCTGGCCAGAACCAGCCTTCTACCCAGTCTGGATGTTCAAGCTTCAGCACCTCGGCTACCGTCTGATAGCGATCGTCTTTTAACGTGTGTTTGATATACGGCGCGTCACGCAGTTGTTTGAGGTAATCGCTCAGGCGCATCCCTTCTACAAACCGCAGAGGGAACTGCGCTTCTTTGCCGCTTTCCAGCAGCTGCAGCATCTCTCTGACGGTCATTCCAGGCGTAAAGCGATAGGTACCGGCCTTAAAATGGGACAGTTCAGGTTCCACGCGCAATAGCCACTGGAATACGCGGGGACGATTGATAATCTTGTCGCCATAGAGCTGTTCCCCAAGCGCCTGGCGGCCGGTTCCCGCTTTCAGGGTAAAGATCGTCTCGTCTTTAATCAGGATCTTACTGTTCGCCAGCTGACGAACTTTCCATACGCCTGCTCCGCCAGCGACGCCCAGCGCAACGATGAGGATAAGGACAAAGCGCAACATTTTTTTCATGACTATCTGGTTTGCTCACATATCGGGGCTAAAAACTGAAACAGCTCGCGCGAAGACCAGCGTTGTTGGCCATACGCACGGACGGGTACAACAGGCATCAGCGCGTTACAAATGACGACTTCATCTGCGGTCTGCAGCGCCGCTTCGCCTGCGCTTACTTCGACAACGCGAAAGCCAGAGCGTGCCAGCTGCTCCAGACAAAACTGACGCATTATCCCGTTAACGCCAGCCTGATCCAGCGACGGAGTGAACACCTCTCTCCCCTGCCGCCAGAGTAAATTAGCCGCACAGCATTCCGTAATGAACCCTTCGCTGTCAAGAACCAGCGCCTCATCGGCGTTCGTCTGTTCAAGATGAGTACGAATGAGCACCTGCTCCAGGCGATTGAGATGCTTAATGCCGGCCAGCATAGGGTTTCGTCCCAGACGGATCGGGCTCAGCGTGAGCGTAACACCCTCATCTCGCCAGCGAGAGTAATGCGCAGGACAGGCAGACACGGAGAGGATACGCGTTGGGCTAAGACACGATGCGGCGCTATAACCCCGCCCACCGCTGCCGCGGGTGATGATGACTTTAAGGACGCCGCTCTGCTTCCCGGATGCCAGCCTGCACATTTCCTGCCGCAATGTGTCCCAGTGCGTAAATGGGATCATTAGCGTTTCACAGCCATGCCGCAGGCGTCGAATATGCGCCTCCAGCAGGCAGACATTGCCGTCCAGAATGCGCGCGGTCGTAAAGCACCCATCGCCGAACTGTATCGCCCTGTCGCTGGCAGGCAGCGCGTCCTGCTCAAGGCCATTGATTAAAAACATGGTGGCTCCTATGCGTAGGCGTTTAGTCTGGCAGGATGTCCTGCAGCCAACAAGAAGAGTAGACGTAATAAAAAAGGTCCGGCAAGCGGACCTTTCTTAAGTGCTATCGGGACTTCAGGATCAGATCTTTTTGAAGATCAGAGAACCATTCGTGCCGCCGAAGCCAAAGGAGTTACACAGGGTGTACTCCATACCGCTAACCTGGCGCGCTTCGTGAGGAACGAAGTCCAGATCGCAACCTTCATCCGGGTTATCCAGGTTGATGGTTGGCGGAACAGCCTGATCGCGCAGCGCAAGGATAGAGTAGATAGATTCTACTGCACCCGCCGCACCCAGCAGATGACCGGTCATGGATTTCGTGGAGCTTACCATTACGCGGCTGGCAGACTCGCCGAAGATAGACTTAACTGCCTGAGCTTCTGCTTTATCGCCAGCTGGTGTAGAAGTACCGTGCGCGTTGACGTAGCCAATCTGAGCTGGGGTAATACCCGCATCACGGATTGCGTTTGCCATCGCCAGCGCAGCACCCGCGCCGTTCTCCGGAGGAGACGTCATGTGGTAAGCATCGCTGCTCATACCAAAGCCAACGACTTCAGCATAAATTTTCGCACCACGTTTTTTCGCGTGTTCGTACTCTTCCAGCACGATCATGCCCGCACCGTCGCCCAGCACGAAGCCATCACGATCTTTATCCCACGGACGGCTTGCCGCCTGAGGATTGTCGTTGCGGGTAGAGAGCGCACGAGCCGCGCCGAAACCACCGACACCCAGAGGGGTACTGGCTTTTTCTGCACCGCCCGCCACCATAGCATCTGCATCGCCGTACGCAATAATGCGCGCGGCCTGGCCGATGTTATGCACGCCAGACGTACAAGCGGTCGCGATAGAAATGCTTGGCCCACGCAGGCCGAACATGATGGTCAGGTGACCCGCCACCATGTTAACAATCGTGGACGGAACGAAGAACGGGCTGATCTTACGCGGGCCACCATTCATCAGGGATGTATGGTTTTCCTCGATCAGGCCAAGACCGCCAATCCCGGAGCCGATAGCGGCGCCGATACGGGATGCGTTCTCTTCCGTAATTTCAAGGCCAGAATCCTGCATGGCCTGAACGCCAGCGACAATTCCATATTGAATGAAGGCATCCATCTTGCGCTGTTCTTTGCGCGAGATGATCTCTTCACAGTTAAAATCCTTTACTAAGCCAGCAAATTTCGTTGCATAGGCGCTAGTATCGAAATGGTCGATTAGGCTGATGCCGCTCTGACCGGCAAGGAGAGCTTTCCAGGTGGACTCTACGGTATTGCCGACAGGAGACAACATGCCAAGTCCGGTCACAACTACACGACGCTTAGACACGTTTGTCCTCCAGGGAGGGATAAAAAAAGAGATTCGTGGGACTAAAAAAGATAAAACTCAGGCGGTCGAATGACCGCCTGGAGATGTTCACTTACGCCTGGTGACCGTTGATGTAATCAATGGCAGCCTGAACGGTGGTGATCTTCTCAGCTTCTTCGTCCGGAATCTCAGTATCAAACTCTTCTTCCAGAGCCATTACCAGCTCAACGGTGTCAAGAGAATCTGCGCCCAGGTCTTCAACGAAGGAAGCGGAGTTCACAACTTCTTCCTGCTTAACGCCCAGCTGTTCGCCGATAATTTTCTTAACGCGTTCTTCGATAGTGCTCATACTCTTAAATTTCCTATCAAAACTCGCTTTCGCGATGGTTTTCGTAGTGTATAAAATGTTGAAAAATTTGCAACTAAATCCCGGCAGTTCGTACCACGATTTTACGTTATTTTGAGGCCATTCGCCCTAATAACGCAAATATTTTTCATCGTGGTTAAACCATATACATCCCGCCGTTGACGTGGAGGGTCTCACCAGTGATGTAACCCGCTTCGTCAGAGGCTAAAAATGCAACCGCACTGGCAATTTCTTTCGGGTCGCCTAAGCGGCCCGCAGGAACAGCTGCCAGCGTACCCGCACGCTGATCATCCGTCAGCGCACGCGTCATGTCCGTTTCAATAAAGCCCGGAGCAACAACGTTTACAGTAATACCGCGGGACGCGACTTCACGCGCCAGCGACTTACTGAAACCAATCAGACCTGCTTTCGCCGCAGCGTAGTTAGCCTGACCAGCATTTCCCATGGTACCAACCACAGAACCGACAGTGATAATACGACCATGACGCTTTTTCATCATAGCGCGCATTACCGCTTTTGACAGACGGAATACAGATGACAGGTTGGTTTCGATGATATCGTTCCACTCGTCGTCTTTCATTCGCATTAACAGGTTATCGCGAGTGATCCCGGCATTGTTTACCAGAATATCCACTTCACCAAACTCTGCGCGAATATTTTCCAGAACAGATTCGATAGATGCAGGTTCGGTCACATTCAGTACCAGACCTTTACCGTTTGCACCCAGATATTCGCTGATGGCCTGAGCGCCATTCTCGCTGGTTGCTGTACCAATCACCTTCGCGCCGCGCGCAACCAGTGTTTCAGCAATTGCACGCCCGATACCGCGGCTTGCGCCAGTCACCAGGGCAATTTTTCCTTCAAAACTCATGGTATTCCTCTTTTATTGCGAGAGTGCCGCTGACATCGCTTCCGGCTCGTTAATCGCCGAGGCTGTCAGGGTGTCAACAATACGTTTTGTCAGACCGGTGAGGACTTTCCCTGGGCCGACTTCATACAGATGCTCAACGCCCTCCGCTGCCATAAACTCAACGGTTTTGGTCCACTGTACCGGGCTGTAGAGCTGGCGAACCAGCGCGTCACGGATAGCTTCCGGCGTGGTTTCGCATTTCACATCGACGTTGTTCACAACGGAAATCGTCGGTGTGTTAAACGTAATTTTTTCCAGCTCAACCGCCAGTTTCTCGGCTGCAGGCTTCATCAGCGCACAGTGAGACGGCACGCTGACAGGCAGTGGCAGCGCACGTTTAGCACCCGCGGCTTTACAGGCAACACCGGCACGTTCAACCGCTTCTTTATGGCCGGCGATAACCACCTGGCCCGGCGAGTTAAAGTTCACCGGAGAAACAACCTGACCTTCAGCGGATTCTTCACACGCTTTTGCAATCGCGGCGTCATCCAGACCGATGATCGCAGACATGCCACCCGTACCTTCCGGCACCGCTTCCTGCATGAATTTTCCGCGCAGCTCTACCAGACGTACCGCGTCAGCAAACGCGATCACACCGGCACAGACCAGCGCAGAGTATTCACCCAGGCTATGGCCCGCGAGCAGCGCTGGCGCTTTACCGCCCTGCTGCTGCCAGACACGCCACAGCGCAACGGACGCAGTCAGCAGCGCTGGCTGGGTCTGCCAGGTTTTGTTCAGTTCTTCGGCCGGACCCTGCTGGGTCAGCGCCCATAAATCATAACCCAGTGCATCGGAAGCTTCACGGAAAGTCTCTTCAATGACCGGATAGTTTGCTGCCATTTCAGACAACATCCCAACGGTTTGAGAACCCTGACCCGGGAACACAAAAGCAAATTGCGTCATTTTTTATTCCTTATCCTAGAAACGAACCAGCGCGGAACCCCAGGTGAACCCGCCACCGAAGGCTTCAAGCAAGACCAGCTGGCCCCGTTTGATTCGCCCGTCGCGTACCGCTTCATCAAATGCGCACGGTACTGACGCCGCAGAGGTGTTGCCGTGGCGATCCAGCGTCACCACAACGTTATCCATCGACATGCCCAGCTTTTTAGCGGTCGCGCTGATGATACGCAGGTTCGCCTGATGCGGCACCAGCCAGTCGAGTGCGGTGCGTTCAAGGTTATTGGCTTCCAACGTCTCATCGACAATGTGCGCAAGCTCAGTCACCGCCACCTTGAATACTTCATTACCTGCCATGGTGAGGTAAATGGAGTTATCAGGATTAACGCGATCGGCGTTAGGCAGCGTCAGCAGCTCACCGTAGCTTCCATCGGCATGCAAATGCGTGGAGATGATACCCGGCTCTTCAGACTGCCCCAGCAGCACTGCACCCGCACCATCACCAAAAATAATGATCGTTCCGCGATCGGTCGGATCGCAGGTACGCGCCAGCACGTCAGCACCGATCACCAGCGCATATTTGACGGCACCGGATTTAACATACTGATCGGCAACGCTCAGTGCATAGGTGAAACCTGCACACGCGGCAGCGACGTCAAACGCCGGACAGCCCTTAATGCCGAGCATGTTTTGCACCTGGCACGCCGCGCTTGGGAAAGCGTGCGTGGCAGACGTCGTGGCGACCACGATCAAACCAATCTGTTCTTTATCAATACCCGCCATGTCGATAGCACGCAGTGCGGCTTCGTAACCCATGGTCGACACGGTTTCGTCTGGCGCGGCAATACGACGTTCACGGATACCTGTGCGCGTGACAATCCACTCGTCAGACGTATCTACCATTTTTTCCAGATCGGCGTTGGTACGCACTTGTTTTGGCAGGTAGCTGCCGGTACCTATAATCTTCGTATACATGTACGCTCAGTCACTTTTAGCTAATACAGATTCCAGGCGAGCGGCAATCCGCTGAGGGACTTGTCGCTGCACCGCCTGCACTGCCTGTTCAATCGCGACAGCAAATGCTCGCTGATTGGCAGCACCATGACTCTTAATCACGATGCCGCGCAATCCTAACAGACAGGCGCCATTATACTGGTCGGGGTTGAGGTGACTGAATCGCCGCGTCAGGCTTTTTTGTAACCAACGCTTTAATAAAATCAGCCACCAGGCGCTTTTTTTACCCTCTCCCTGCGATTTCAGCAGAGAAAGAAACATGCGCACAACCCCTTCCATGGTCTTCAACGTCACGTTTCCGGTGAAGCCATCGCACACCAGAACATCCGTTTTACCCGTCAACAACTCATTGGCTTCGAGATAACCAATATAGTTGATGGAGGGAACCTGTTTGAGCAATTCAGCGGCTTCGCGAATGCTGTCCAGGCCTTTGGTCTCTTCTTCACCAATGTTCAGTAACGCAACACGGGGATTGTTGATCCCGACCACTTCTTCCGCCAGCACCGATCCCATCACGGCAAACTGAGCCAGCATTGTACTATCACAATCGACGTTAGCGCCCAAATCGAGCACCACCGTCTTACCCTTTTGTTGGTGCGGTAACACCGTCACCAGCGCCGGGCGCTCAATACCGTCAATCGGCTTGAGCAACAATTTCGACAGCCCCATCAGCGCGCCGGTATTTCCCGCACTGACGCAGGCCTGAGCGCGCCCTTCTTTCACCAGCTCCAGCGCTATTCGCATAGAACTGTCGCGGCTATTTCGAATAGCCTGCGAGGGCCGGGCATCACTGGCAATAACTGACTGCGCAGGAATAATCTGCAGACGTGAACGTTGTTCAAAGTCAGCTTTTGCAAGTAATGGCGTGATTGTGTCGGGATTGCCGACTAATAGAAGAGTGAGTTGCGAATTAGAATTCAGTGCCTGCAATGCTGCAGGCACTGTCACGGAAGGGCCGAAATCTCCCCCCATGACATCTAACGCCAGGGTTAGACGTGTCAAGGTATCGTCGCAGCCTGGTTCGGTAAATTCCCCGTTTGCACGGGGAAATCCTCACTAAGCCTAATCACGCTGACGCGTGATTACTTAGTGATAACCTTGCGGCCGCGGTAGAAACCGTCAGCGGTGATGTGGTGACGCAGGTGTTTCTCACCAGAAGTCTTGTCTACAGACAGGCTGGTAACTGCAGTCAGCGCGTCATGGGAACGACGCATGCCACGTTTGGAACGGGTTGGTTTATTCTGTTGTACGGCCATGGACCTTACTCCTCAATTACTTACGCTTTAAGCTGGCTAATACGGCAAATGGGTTTGGTTTTTGCGCTTCATCAGGCAGTTCCCCAAAGACCATGTCCGCCTCGGACACTTCACAGTGTTCAGAATCATGCACCGGAACGACTGGCAAGGTGAGGATGATTTCATCTTCAACCAGAGCCAGAAGATCGATTTCACCGAATTCGTTAACCTCAATCGGCTCATACGCTTCCGGGAGTGCTTCAGCCTGTTCGTCAGAACGAACCGGACTGAAACAATACGTTGTGTGAACATGCTGTACAAACGGTTTCCCGCAACGCTGACACTCGAGCGTTACCGTCACCTTTGCATCACCGGTTAAAACGGCGAGACGCTGGTTGTCGATAGCGAACGACATGGAGCATTCTACATCACTGTCCACACTGACTACGGATTCGGCAATACGCTCAGCCTGATCGGAAGTATAGATACCTTCGTAATCGAGGCGTTTTTGAGCCGTACGAACCGGATCAAGAGTCAGGGGTAATTTTACCTTTTGCATAGGGCGCGCATATTAACTTTGTAACGTCATAGAGTCAAAGAAAAAGGCAACCTGAGCTGCCTTTTGCCAATTATTCGCACACATTGCGGCCTGTAGTTTAAAATGGCTGGCATCGATACGCTATATCTGGTGATAAAAATATGCCAAATCTCGTTCTCGCCTCCACGTCCCCCTACCGCCGAATGCTGCTGGAAAAACTCGGGATCCCGTTTGAATGTGCCGCGCCAGAGGTTGATGAGACGCCACAACCGGGCGAGTCACCGCGTCATCTGGTGACGCGTCTTGCTAAAGAGAAAGCACAATCGCTGGCAGCACGCTACCCTTCGCATTTGATTATAGGCTCCGATCAGGTTTGTGTATTGGATGGAGAAATCACCGGCAAACCCCATACGGAAGAGAACGCCTGCCAGCAGCTTTTGCGTGCGCGAGGCAGCATCGTCACCTTTTATACGGGTCTGGCGCTCTATAACTCCGCTTCTGGCCACCTGCAAACGGAATGCGAACCCTTCGACGTCCACTTCCGCCATCTCAGTGAGCAAGAGATTGTGGATTACGTGCGCCGTGAGCGTCCGCTGAACTGCGCGGGGAGCTTTAAAAGTGAAGGCCTGGGGATTGCGCTGTTTGACAAGCTGGACGGGCGAGACCCGAACACGCTGGTGGGACTGCCGCTGATTGCGCTGTGCCAGATGTTAAGGCGAGAAGAGTGTAATCCGTTGACGGTGTGAGCTTTGCGGCCTGATGCCCTCACCCCGACCCTCTCCCACCCGGAGAGGGTGCAAACATTTAAAACGGCAACTTCGTTGCCGTTTTACTTTTACCTTAGCCGCGCAGAACCTTAAGACAGCGTTTCAACTGCTCGTCGAGCGGCGCTTCAATACGGATGATTTCACCCGTATTAGGATGGGTGAACTTCAGCGCTGCCGCATGCAGGAAGAGACGAGACAGCCCGGTGCCCGCCAGCTGCTTATCAAATTCCCTGTCGCCATAGCGGTCATCAAACGCGATAGGATGCCCTGCAAACTGCGTATGCACGCGGATCTGGTGGGTTCGGCCGGTAACTGGACTGCAGCGCACCAGCGTGGCAAATTCATACCGCTCTTCGACTTTAAAGCGCGTTTCGGACGGTTTCCCTTCCTGATTGACGCGCACAATGCGCTCGCCGCTTTGCAGAATATTTTTCAACAGCGGTGCCTGCACCACCTTGACGTGAGACTGCCACTGTCCGCGAACCAGCGCCAGATAATCCTTCTGCATTCCTTTTTCGCGAAGCTGCTCGTGCAAGGAACGCAGTGCAGAACGTTTTTTCGCCACCAGCAGCACGCCGGAGGTGTCACGGTCCAGACGGTGCACCAGCTCCAGGAAGCGGGCTTCCGGGCGCAGCGCACGCAGCCCTTCAATCACGCCAAAGCTCAGACCGCTGCCGCCGTGTACGGCTGTACCTGACGGCTTATTCAGCACAAGGATATAGTCATCCTCATAAAGGATGACGTCACTCAGCGCGGCCACTTTTTGCAGCTTAGGGGAAACCACTTCTTCTTCACGTTCAGCCACGCGCACCGGTGGAATACGCACTTCGTCACCGGCTTCGAGTTTGTACTCAGGCTTGACGCGCTTTTTGTTCACCCGCACCTCGCCCTTACGCAAGATGCGATAAATCATGCTCTTTGGCACACCCTTCAGTTGGGTGCGCAAGAAGTTATCGATGCGTTGCCCCGCGTAGTCATCCGCGATAGCAACCATTTTTACGGCTGGAGTCTCTGTTTTCATGGTTGGCGATTCTAAATATCGTCAGCCATTAGCGCCACTCATTTTTCTATGCTTATATTTACTTTTATCCGGCCTGTCCCCCGTTTCGCGCAATCGATTTGGTGGTTATTAAACCAATCACCACCTTGAAGTGAAGAAACTGTGAGTAACCGGGTGATAATTGGTAAAAGTCATCTTGCTATAACCCGGCGAGCAGTGGAATAATGAAGCCGTTTTCCGTGTTTAATCCAGGTTTTGTAAGGATGTTGACGGAATGACCAATTTTGTCTGACCGATCATCCACGCAGCAATGGCGTAAGACGTATTGATCTTTCAGGCAGTTAGCGGGCTGCGGGTTGCAGTACTTCCCGGTATAAGGATTGTTCTCTGGAGAGTTCTTCCCAGGCAATTCCCCTGATAATTGCGCTGTGTTTCCGTATGAAGCACAGGCAACCGACACTCTGCGCCTCTTAAGCGAGCGACAACCGTGAGGTTGGCGACGTGAATAGACACGAGGCCATCGGTTCATACCCCGGAAAGCGTCACCTTGCCCGCAGCTTTGTCGTCAATGTAAGAATAACGAGTAAGTTACGATGAAAAGAATGTTAATCAACGCAACTCAGCAAGAAGAGTTGCGTGTCGCCCTTGTGGATGGGCAGCGCCTGTACGATCTGGATATCGAAAGTCCTGGACACGAACAGAAAAAAGCGAACATTTACAAAGGTAAAATCACCCGCATTGAACCAAGCCTTGAAGCTGCATTTGTCGATTACGGTGCTGAGCGTCATGGTTTCCTCCCTCTGAAAGAAATCGCCCGCGAATATTTCCCTGCAAACTACAACGCCCATGGCCGCCCAAACATCAAAGATGTTCTGCGTGAAGGTCAGGAAGTTATCGTTCAGATTGATAAAGAAGAGCGTGGCAATAAAGGCGCCGCACTGACTACCTTTATCAGCCTGGCGGGGAGCTATCTGGTTCTGATGCCTAACAACCCGCGTGCGGGTGGTATCTCTCGCCGTATCGAAGGCGATGACCGTACCGAGCTGAAAGAAGCGCTGGCGAGCCTCGAACTGCCTGATGGCATGGGGCTTATCGTGCGTACCGCAGGTGTGGGCAAATCAGCCGAAGCGCTGCAATGGGACCTGAGCTTCCGCCTGAAGCACTGGGAAGCTATCCAGAAAGCGGCGGAAAGCCGCCCTGCTCCGTTCCTGATCCACCAGGAAAGCAACGTTATCGTACGTGCCTTCCGTGATTACCTGCGTCAGGACATCGGTGAGATTCTGATCGATAACCCGAAAGTGCTTGAGCTGGCTCGCCAGCACATCGCCGCGCTGGGTCGTCCGGACTTCACCAGCAAAATTAAACTGTACACCGGTGAAATCCCGCTGTTCAGCCACTATCAGATCGAATCCCAGATTGAGTCCGCCTTCCAGCGTGAAGTGCGTCTGCCGTCCGGCGGTTCTATCGTTATTGATACCACCGAAGCGCTGACCGCTATCGACATCAACTCCGCGCGTGCAACACGCGGTGGCGATATCGAAGAGACCGCCTACAACACTAACCTCGAAGCCGCTGATGAAATCGCCCGCCAGCTCCGCCTGCGCGACCTGGGTGGTCTGATTGTTATCGACTTCATCGACATGACCCCTGTACGCCACCAGCGTGCGGTTGAAAACCGCCTGCGCGAGGCGGTGCGTCAGGACAGAGCGCGTATCCAGATTAGCCATATCTCACGCTTCGGCCTGCTGGAGATGTCACGTCAGCGTCTGAGCCCGTCGCTCGGTGAGTCCAGCCATCACGTTTGTCCGCGCTGCTCCGGCACCGGTACCGTGCGTGATAACGAATCTCTGTCCCTCTCTATTCTGCGTCTGATTGAAGAAGAAGCGCTGAAAGAGAACACCAAAGAGGTTCACGCCATTGTGCCGGTGCCCGTTGCCTCTTACCTGCTTAACGAAAAACGTGCGGCGGTAAGTGCCATTGAAGCGCGTCAGGGTGGCGTTCGCTGCATCATCGTGCCAAACGATCAGATGCAGACCCCGCACTATCACGTGCTGCGTGTGCGTAAAGGCGAAGAGACGACCACCCTCAGCTACCTGCTGCCGAAGCTGCATGAAGAAGAGATGGCTCTGCCATCCGATGAAGAGCCTGCCGAGCGCAAACTGCCAGAGCAGCCTGCATTAGCGACCTTCATCATGCCAGAAGCACCGCCGGAAGCAGCTCTGGAAAAACCTGCTGCAAAACCTGTGGCACAGAAACCAGAAGCCAGGGTGGCGAAAGCCGAGCCAGAGCAACCGGGTCTGCTGAGTCGCTTCTTTGGCGCGCTGAAGAAAATGTTTGCCGGCGAGGAAGTTCAGCCAGAGCAACCGAAAGAAGAGCCAAAAGCGGCCAAACCTGAGCGTCAACAGGACCGCCGTAAGCGTCAGAACAACCGTCGCGATCGTAATGACCGCAGCGACCGTAATGACCGCAGCGAGCGTCGCGACAACCGTGACAACCGTGACAACCGCTCTGAGAATAACGAAGGCCGTGAGCAACGCGAAGACAACCGTCGCAACCGTCGCGAGAAACAACAGCAGAACGTTAATGTTGAAGATCGTGAAATTCGCCAGCAGGCGGGCGATGAGTCTGAGAAGAGCAAACAGCGTGACGACCAGCAGCCACGCCGCGAACGTAGCCGTCGTCGTAACGACGAGAAGCGTCAGGCGCAGCAGGAAGTCAAAAACCTGAACCGCGAAGAGCCTGCTGAACAGCAGGACGGCGAGCAGGAAGAACGTACTCAGGTTATGCCGCGTCGTAAGCAGCGTCAGCTTGCTCAGAAAGTACGCTTCGCCTCCGAAGCAACCGAAGAGTCAACCATTGTCGCCGCTGAAACAAACGAGAGCGCAACCGGTACACAGCTGGCAAAAGTCGACCTGCCAGCGGTCGTTGAAAACAGCGCTGAACAGGATGAAAACGGTGAGAACCGTGATAACGCTGGCATGCCGCGCCGTTCACGTCGTTCTCCACGTCATCTGCGCGTCAGCGGCCAGCGCCGTCGTCGCTATCGTGACGAGCGTTACCCGACTCAGTCGCCAATGCCGCTGACCATTGCCTGTGCCTCGCCAGAAATGGCCTCCGGCAAAGTCTGGATCCGCTACCCGGTTGCTCGCCCGGAGCAGGTAGTTGAAGAACAGCCGGTGACCGAAGAGGTGATTACACCTGTTGCTGTCGCTGAAGAGGTCGTGACTGAAGCCGCTACCATGGTTGAACCGCAGGCCGTTGAGGTTGAAGAAACCCCACACGCGATAGAAGTGGAAACCACGCACCCAGAAGTGATTGCCGCGCCGGTTGATGCCGCACCGCAGCTTGTTGCTGAAGAAGATACCGTAGTGGCTGAGGAAATTGCTGAAGAGGCAGAACCTGTAGCAGCAGTGGAAGAGACAGCTGAAGTTATCGTTGACACGACGACTGAAGAAGTTGTTCAGGACGTTGAGATTGCCGTCGAACCTGTTCGTGAAGCCGAAGAAGCGAAAGCGCCTGAAGTGAAGCCAGCGCCGGTTGTTTCTGCACCAGCCGCTGCCCACGTGGCGACCGCACCTATGACGCGCGCTCCGGCGCCGGAGTACGTGCCTGAAGCCCCGCGTCACAGCGACTGGGTACGCCCGGAGTTCAACTTCGAAGGTAAAGGCGCTGCAGGCGGCCACAGTGCAACGCATCAGGCGACTGCACCGGCGACGCGTCCGCAGTCTGTCGAATAACGACACAGAAAGTAAAAAGCCGACCTTCAGGTCGGCTTTTTTTATGGCTGCTGCACGGGCTTTCTCATCCCGGTGACCTCCGGCATTATCTGCCGCATCAGCTCCAGAAAACGCCGCAAGCGCGCCGGATAATAACGGGACCAGGGGTAAACCAGATGCACCGGTAACGCCGCTGGCTGCCACTCTGGCAGTAAATGCACCAGCCGTCCTTGCTGAATATCATCCTGTACCGTCCAGCTGGATACAACCGCCACGCCAAGCCCGGTGAGCGCCGTATTGCGTGCAACATACAGGCTATCGGTGCTGAGCCGTGGGGTAATAGCCACTCGCGCGGGAGCGGGTGATGCATCGTGAAAAAGCTCCACATGGCGCTGGTAGAAAGAGCTGATGGCAATCCAGGGGAACTGCTGCAAATCCTCCGGGGCGTTTACCGCCGGGAAGCGGGCCAGCAGTGCCGGAGAAGCCACCACCGAACGCGGCACTTCGGCCAGCAGCACGGATACGGTCGCCGGATCGACTTCCACGCCCACCCGAATCGCGCAGTCAAGGTTGTCGCCGAGGAAATCCGCCGAGCGATCGTTAAGCATCCACTCAATCGAAAGCTGCGGGTAGCGCTGCAAAAATTCGGTTAACGGTTTCAGAAGCTGGTCCTGACCAAACGCGTGCGGCGCCCGCACCCGCAATACGCCTACTGGCTCATCTTCCGTCTGCCCCACCTCATCTTCCAGCGCCAGCCAGCTGTCAATCACCCGACGGGCGTGCTGATAGCAGCGCTCGCCGTCATCCGTTAGCCGCGTCGTGTGGGTAGTGCGTAACATCAAACGCACCCCCAGCATTGTCTCAAGCGACTGTAACCGTCGGCTCACCGTGGCCTGGGTTGTTGCCAGCTGCCGTGCCGCCGCAGAGAGTGAACCCGCCTCAACAATCCGGACAAACGTCCGCATAAGCTCTACCCTGTCTATACGCTCAGCTCTTTTCATCGCATTTTCACTTATACGTCCAACGTATAAGCGTTTTACCACCGGGCCCGCTACCGTCGCAAGGCATACTGATAAAAAATAACCTCACACGACGAATGAGGAATAACGTATGAACACAACAACCACTCCCCACGCTGCAAGCCGCTGGGTGATTTTTATGCTGGCCCTGGGGGCTGGTTTCAGCGTGGCATCAATCTACTACGCGCAGCCCCTTCTGCCGCTGATGGGTGCCGATCTTCATCTGAGCATTGAAGGCATGGGGCTGGTGCCCACCTTGACTCAGGCAGGCTACGCGCTCGGCATCCTGTTCCTGCTACCGCTCGGCGATCGCCACGACCGCAGGACGTTAATCCTGATTAAAAGTGCTGCGCTGGCGCTGTTTCTTCTCGGCTGTAGCCTGACCGGACAGCTCCATTCTCTGCTGCTGGCAAGCCTGCTCATCGGCATGGCCGCCACCATGGCACAGGATATCGTCCCCGCCGCGGCAATCCTTGCCCCGGAAGGCAAACAGGGGAAAACCGTGGGCACGGTAATGACCGGGCTGCTGCTGGGTATCTTATTATCAAGAACCGTGAGCGGCGTGGTGGGCGAGGCATTTGGCTGGCGCGTCATGTACCAGCTGGCGGCGGCGAGCATTGCGTTCATCGGGGTGATGATGTGGTTTGTGCTTCCCCGCTTTGCCATTCACTCCACGCTGAGCTATCCGGCGCTGATGCGCTCGATGGAACATCTGTGGCGTCGTTACCCGGCCCTGCGCCGCGCGGCGCTGGCTCAGGGTTTTCTGTCGATTGCCTTCAGCGCCTTCTGGTCTACCCTTGCGGTCATGCTGCTGGAACGCTATCACCTTGGTAGTGCCGTCGCGGGGGGCTTTGGTATTGCAGGTGCCGCCGGTGCGCTAGCTGCTCCGCTGGCGGGGGGGCTGGCGGACAAACTGGGGGCGGGAAAAGTCACGCAGCTTGGTGCAGTCCTGGTGACCGTCTCCTTCGCCCTGATGTTCCTGATGCCCGCGCTGGGGGTCCATGGACAGCTGATTCTGATCGCCCTCTCCGCCGTCGGGTTCGATCTGGGCCTGCAGTCCAGCCTGGTCGCCCATCAGAACCTGGTATACAGCCTTGAGCCGCAGGCACGCGGTCGCCTGAATGCCCTGCTCTTTACGGTGGTGTTTATCGGGATGGCGCTGGGTTCAGCGTTAGGCAGCAATATCTACTCGCTGGCTGGCTGGACGGGCGTGGTCGCGCTGGCGACGGTCTGTGGCGTCATTGCGCTGGCCATCCGTCTGATTGAAAGCGCGCGCGTTGCCTCCGCACCGGCAGAAGCCGCATAAAAAAAATGCCCAATCCAGACGGATTGGGCAGTAAAACATGCCCACTTTCAAGACATGCTCTAAGAGGTCAAGATGTTATTTATTCAGCTGGAACAGAGACATGCCCTGCATATCGCTAAACGCTTTATAAGAGGCCTGCAGGGCCGCCTGCTGCATGGTGTAAGAGGAAATCGCTTCGTTCCAGTCGACGTCAACCAGGTCACTCATCTGCTTGGTCTGACCCAGCGCGCGGTCATCACCCAGCGTATCGAGTTTTTCCAGCTCGTTCATCTTGGTTCCTACATCAGCAACAACTGTCAGGACATTGTTCTGGGCGTTCTTGATGCCGATTTGCGCGTTGGCAATCACCTGGCTTTGCGCCGTTGCGGCAGCCGGATCGTTCGCAATCGGCGTCTTCAGCGACGCAATGGCCGTATCAAGGATTTTGAACATGTTTGTTTCGCCATATCCACCGCCCGGCAGCTCTTCCGCATTACTGGTAATGCTGTTAAAAATCTGCTGACCTGTATGGCTAATCGCCATATTTCGCGCCGTATCGACCTGCTGCGTGATGGCCTCAGTACCACCGTTGTAATCCCCGGTCGCGGCATCAAACGGTGCGCTCTCGGTTTTGTATCCCGCGAAGATAAAACGGCCATTGCCATCCGTCGTGTTGGCCAGGTTCATCAGCTGATCGCGGATCCCCTGAAGATCGGTCGCCAGAGAAAGACGGTCGTCATCGCTCAGCGTGCCGTTCGAGGCGTAAACCAGCTTCTCGCGCACGCTTGAGATCGCGGTGTTGACCTGAGTTAACACGCTATCTTCCAGCGAAACCTTTTGCGTTGCAAAGGTACGCGCGAGGGCGAACTGGCTGTTCTGCGACTGAGATTGCGACAGAACGATGGCCTGCGACGCGGCAATAGGATCGTCCGACGGACGATTGACGCGCTTGCCGGTGGACATCTGCTCACCGTAGCTCAGCCATCTGCTCTGGGAATCGGTGATCCCACGCATGTTTTGCTCGTACATCATCTGGGTGCTAATACGCATTTTTCACCTCAACCTTAACGAATGTTGATAATTGCATCGAAGAGCGTACTGGCAGTTTGTAGAACCTGCGCATTGGCCAGGTAGTACTGCTGATAACGCTGCAAATTGCCATATTCTTCGTCGAGGTTTACCCCAGAGATGGTCTGCTGCTGCTTGATTAACTGTGTTTCCACGTTGGCTTTCGTCTGGCTACTCACCTTCAGTGACGCCGTTGAGCTACCGACGGTACTGACGAGAGAGGCATACGCATCGTTGAAGGTTTTGTTGCCACCGACCACTTTAACGTTTTGTAGATCGAGCAGCTTCTGACCGTTACGGTTGTCGCTTTCACCGCCGTTCTGCACCGACGCCATCGCCAGTTTGGACTCGTCGCTGATCGCCAGATCCATGTTCATGATGACGTTAGAAACAGGCTTCACGGTAAAACTGTCTTTGGTATTTGCCGTTCCGCTCACATTGACGTTAAGGCCATCAAACGACAGATTGCCGCTGGCGTCCGGGGTCATCGTAAAGCTGGTTTTGTCTGACGTGCGGGTGATGGTCCAGTCGGTGCCGTTAAATTGCAGCTTATAATCTGTCGCCTGAACTTGTTTACTGTCCGCCACAGACGCCGTGACAACAGCGGAACCGCCGTTCTTGCTGTTGGACAGCACCGCCGGAGAACCAAAGTCGAACAGCTTGCCGCCAGCATCACCGTTAGCATCAAAACCGGCTTCGTGCTGCGTGTTCATCGCATCGGCAAAGGCCAGTGCCATCTGGTTCAGGCTGTTACGGGCTTTATCCAGATCTTCAGCACGGAAGGTCAGTAAACCGCCTAAAGAACCGGTGGTGATAAATTTCTCCGGGATCTCAATATTGCCCGCCACGTCATCGACATAGGCGATGGTAGTACGAGCCGGATCGGCGCTGGACTTCACGGCCGCCAGCTGGCTGGCTTTGCTGCCCTGCACCAGGCTGTAACCGTTACCGAGAGAGATATTAAACGTGCCGCTATCCTGTACGGAGACTTCCACACCCACGATTTTGTTCAGTTCAGTCACGAGCTGATCGCGCTGGTCAAGCAGATCGTTAGGTGACGCGCCCGCGCCAACGCCGGTCAGACGGGAGATCTGATCGTTCAGATTCGCAATCTGCGTCGCGTAGTTGTTGATCTGAGACACGCTGCTTGAGATGGCGGTATTAACCTGCGCATCCTGGTCACGGAGATACTGATCGTTGGTCTTAAACTGATTCACCAGACCACCCGCTTTCCCCAGCACCGTCTGACGTGCAGCCGGGTCTTCGGCGTTGCTCACCAGGGTTTGCAGGCTCTTGAAGAAGTCCTGCAGCGTGGTGGAGAGCGAGTTGGTGGTATCAGAGAGCACATCGTCGATTTTTGACACCTGCTGATAGCGCGTCGTCAGACCGCTGCTCTGCGTCTGTGCGGCGCGCAGCTGGTTGGTAATGAAAGCGTCATACTCACGCTGGACACCGGAGACATACACCCCGTTACCCACCCAGCCGCCGCCGGTCAGCGTGCTGTTAGAGGCACCTAGCACGGTCGTCTGGCGGGTGTAACCTGCCACGTTGTAGCTTGAAATATTATTACTGACGGTATTGAGTGCCGACTGCGCAGCACTGAGGCCACTCATGGCGCTGTTAATCAAACTGGACATGGGGGTTCCTTTTATACGTTCAGACACGAGTCCTGATGAAGGTTATCGGCAACCTCCACCGGGACTTGAGAACTTTCAGAACAGATTTTCAATATCTGTGCTATAGGCTTTGCTGACCTTCTCGCCCATGGATTTCAGCTGCTGGATCATGCTGGTGAGCTTGCGCGCATAGTTCGGGTCGGTCGCGTAGCCCGCATTTTGCAGAGCCTGCGCCCCCTGCTCCGCCGTCGCCGCCTGCGTAACGGCGGTATAGCGCGGATTGCGGCTCAGCAAGCCCACATAATCGGACAACGCTTCCAGATAAGAGCTGTAGACGCGGAATTTTGCTTTGACCTTCACCGCCGCACCGTTCTCGTACTCGGTGGTGGTGATCTCCGTCGTCGGCCCTTTCCAGCTGGAAGTGGCTTTCACGCCGAAGATGTTGAAGCTCGGCTCACCGTTTTCCTTGCGGATCTGGCGCTGACCCCAGCCCGACTCCAGCGCGGCCTGCGCCAGAATCAGGTGATGCGGCACGCCGCTCTGCTGGCTGGCAAGGCGCGCAGGCAGAGAAAGCTGCGCCAGGAAGTCTTTGCTGTCACCCGAGAGCGGCTCATCGCCACTGTCCGTCGCTTTAGGTATGGCTTTACGCACCATTTGCGTCAGGGCCTGGTTCTGATAACTGGTCACCGTTTCCAGGTCGAACTTCATCGGCACCTGCTCCGGTCGATCCTGAGGCTGAATACCCTGCGCGGCTTCGGTCTGTTTCACAATCATGTCAGCCAGACCGAGGCCTTTCCCGGCGGTCATCTGCTGCGCAATCTGCTGGTCATACATGCTGGTGTAGAGACGCGTTGAATCACTGCTGAACATCCCGTCTTTTGGCAGGGTTTCACGCATGCTCTTCAGCATCATCTGTACAAACATCCCCTCCACCTGGCGGGCGACCGGGCGGATATTCGCCGCCGGGTCTTTGCCTGCTTTGGTTTTCAGTTCGTTGAGCGACTGGGCATCCCAGGCTGCACTGGTCAACAGTTTGCTATCGGTCAGCATTAGATGATTTCCAGTTTGGCGCGCAGGCAGCCCGCGCTTTGCATGGATTGCAGGATGGACATCAGGTCCATCGGCGTTGCCCCCAGAGCGTTCAGGGCGCGCACCACGCTGTTCAGGTTGGCGCTGGAGCGAACGCTCTGCAGTGAGCCGCCGCTCTGGCGCATATCAATCTGCGTTTGCGGTGTCACCACGGTCTGACCGCCACCAAATGGCGTGTTCGGCTGGCTCACGTTCGCAGAGCGGTTTACCGTCACGGAGAGGTTACCCTGCGCGACGGCACAGCTGTCCAGCGACACTTCCCGGTTCATCACGACCGAGCCGGTACGGGAGTTGATGATCACCTTGGCATCCTGTACCGGAACGTTCACTTCCATATTCTGGATATCTGCCAGCATGCGCACCTGGTTGCTGCTGCCCGTGGAGGTACGGATCTGCACGGTGCGCGCATCCAGCGCCGTTGCATTACCGTAGCCGCGGCTGCGGTTGATGGTATCGGCAATTTGCTGGGCCATCGTGAAGTCTTCATTGTTGAGCTGCAGGTTAATGGTATTGCCCGCGCCAAACTGGGTAGGCAGTTCACGCTCAATGATCGCACCGTTGGTGATACGTCCACCGTTAAGCTGGTTCACCTGCACGCTGCTTCCGCCTGCGGATGCACCCGCACCGCCGACCAGAATGTTACCCTGCGCCAGCGCATACACCTGGCTGTCGACGCCCTTCAGCGGGGTCATCAGCAGCGTACCGCCGCGCAGGCTTTTGGCGTTACCCATTGAGGAAACCACCACGTCAATGGTCTGCCCCTGACGCGCGAACGCCGGGTAGGACGCGGTGACCATCACCGCGGCCACGTTTTTCAGCTGCATGTTGGTTCCCGCCGGCACGGTAATGCCGAGCTGGGAGAGCATGTTGTTCAGGCTTTGGGTCGTGAAGGGCGTCTGGGTCGTCTGGTCACCGGTACCATCCAGCCCCACCACCAGGCCATAGCCAATCAGCGAGTTCTCACGTACGCCCTGGACGCTGGTGAGATCGCGAATACGGTCAGCCTGGGCAAACGTTGCCACCAGCGCGAGCGCCACGGCGAAGATCGATTTAAACATGGGTCACCTCGCTTACATCGGCGATAAATTAAGGAAGAAGCGCTGCAGCCAACCCATATTTTGCGCTTCATTGATATAGCCGTTACCGACGTACTCAATGCGCGCATCCGCCACCTGAGTGGACGGAACGGTGTTGGTGCCGCTGATGGTGCGAGGGTTAACCACGCCCGAGAAACGAATGAATTCAGTGCCCTGGTTGATGGCGATCTGTTTTTCACCCACAACGTGTAAGTTGCCGTTAACCAGCACCTGGTCAACCGTGACCGTCAGCGTGCCGCTGAAGGTATTGCTGGCGTTCGCGCCGCCTTTACCGTTAAAGGTATTGCCGCCAGAGGCATCGACATCAGCACGCGCATTGCCGAACAGGCCCTGCAGATAGCGCGGTACGGTATCGAAGCCAAAATTCGTTTTGCCATCGCGGCTGGCATTCGCCGACGAGCTTTTGCTCGCGCTGACGTTTTCCTGCAGCACAATGGTCAATGTATCGCCGACATTACGCGGGCGGCGATCTTCAAACAGCGGCTGATAGCCGTAATTAATCGGCTGCGCGGTCTGGAAAATGGAGCCGTTTACCACTGGCGCGGGGCCAGGAACGGGTTGGGCAGTCGTCGCACCCTGGACCAATGGTTTAGACGGGATCAAAGCACACCCGCTGAGGGTGACAGCCAGAACAGTCAGTATCGGATAACGAAACGCCGCGTTTTTTTGCATTGCCTTCATCTTCGAAAACAGGGAGCCGGTGCGGCGTTTACCGCACCGGACTACACCTTAGAGTTGCGTCAGTTTCTGCAGCATCTGATCGGTCGTCGACACTGCTTTACTGTTAATTTCATACGCGCGCTGGACCTGGATCATATTCACCAGCTCTTCCGCGACGTTTACGTTGGAGGTTTCAACATAGCCCTGATACAGCAGGCCCGCGCCGTTCAGGCCCGGGGTGCTCTCATTTGGCGTACCGGAGGATTGCGTTTCGGTGTAGAGGTTCTCACCAATGCTTTCCAGACCGGTATCGTTCATGAAGGTGGTCAGGTTGAGCTGTCCAACCTGAACCGGCGCGGCCTGTCCCTGCTGAGTCACGCTGACCACGCCGTCACGTCCAATGGTAATGCTCAGGGCATTCGCCGGAATGGTGATCGCAGGTTGAACCTGGAAGCCGCCCGCCGTTACCAGCTGGCCGTTCTGATCGACCTGGAACGAGCCGTCGCGGGTATAGGCAGAGGTCCCGTCAGGCAGCTGCACCTGGAAGAAGCCCTGGCCTTTGATCGCCACGTCTTTGCTGTTGTTGGTCTGAGACAGGTTCCCCTGGCTGTGCAGACGCTCGGTGGCGACCGGACGAACGCCGGTACCGATCTGCAGGCCTGACGGCAGCGTCGTCTGTTCAGAAGACTGCGCACCCGGCTGGCGGATGGTTTGATAAAGCAAATCTTCGAAAACGGCGCGCTGACGCTTGAAACCATTGGTGCTCACGTTTGCCAGGTTGTTGGCAATCACGTCCATATTGGTTTGCTGGGCGTCCAGGCCAGTTTTCGCGATCCATAAAGAACTGATCATAAGGAGTCCTGTTAACTCATAGCCAGAAGTTGGTTAGCCTTGCCCGCGTTTTCATCCACGCTGCTGATGATTTTCATCTGCATTTCAAAACGACGGGCGCTGGCGATCATGTCGCTCATGGCGGCGACCGGCTTAACGTTGCTGCCTTCCAGCACGCCCGACATCACGCGAATGCTCGGATCGGCCTGTAGCGTGGCACCGCGCGTCGCCTGAGCCGCCTGGGTCAGACGGAACATTCCGTCGTCGCCACGCTGTACGTCTTTACCTTCCGCTTTAACCAGCTTCAGACGTCCGACGGGCGCAACGGTATTGGCCGGATCGCCCGGGTTCAGCGCCGAAATGGTACCGTCCGCGGCGATAGTCAGCTCCGAGCCTTCCGGCACGGTCAGCGGACCCGCCTCACCCATTACCGGGTGACCCTGAATGGTTAACTGACCCGTCGCGCTCACCTGGATATTCCCGTTACGGGTATAGCCTTCGCTGCCGTCCGCCGTTTGCACCGCCAGCCAGCCGTCCTGCTGCAGAGCAACGTCCAGCGGGCGTGAGGTGTAATCCATCTGCCCTGGCGTCATATCTGCGCCAGGGGTCGATGCGGTGACCAGCGTACGGGTCGGCAGGGAGAGCCCTTCCACCGGGACCGCGCGCAGCGCATTAAGCTGCGCGCGAAAGCCCGGCGTAGAGGCGTTTGCCAGGTTGCTGGCGGTAACGGCCTGCTGATTGAGCGTCTGGCTTGCCGCGCCCATCGCGGTATATATTGCGTGATCCATTGCGCTTTCCTGTTAGCCGCTTAACGCAGGTTAACCAGCGTGTTGAGGATCTGGTCCTGGGTTTTGATGGTCTGCGCGTTCGACTGATAGTTACGCTGCGCGACGATCATGTTCACCAGTTCTTTACTCATATCCACGTTGGAAGCCTCCAGCGCGCCGTTGGTTAGCTTGCCGAAGTTACCGGTGCCCGCTGTACCCAGCAGCGCTACGCCGGATGACTGGGTGGCAGACCAGACGTTATCGCCTTCCGATTTCAGGCCTTCGTTGTTGGCGAAGTTTGCCAGCACGATCTGACCGAGAACCTGAGACTGTTCGTTGGAGTAGTTTCCTACCACGGTGCCATCGTCGTTGATCTCGTAGCTCACCAGATCGCCAGGCTTGTAGCCATTCTGCGTGGTATTCACAACGCTGTTCGCGCCGGTGTTCTGCTGCATGGAGTTCTGGAAGCTGAGGGAGAAGGTCGCCGCCGTCGCACCGCCGACAGAGCCGGTGGTGATGTTAATGGCCGGCGTGGCGTTTGGCGTTGCGCTCAGTACACCCGCAGCGTTGTAGTTGTAAACGCCCGCCAGGTTACCGTTCGCATCGAAGTTCATCTGCGCCGCTTTCGTCGCGGTAGAACCAGCTACGCTGCCGTCCTGCGTGTAAAGATCCCATTTATTGTCAGCTGTCTTCACGTAGTAGACATACATATTGTGGGCGTTACCCTGGCTGTCGAAGACGGTCACGGTACCTTTTTTGTTATAGGTATCCGAGTTGGTCGCATCGAACGGGGCAGTTTGCACAGGATCGGTTGAGTTCAGGTTGATCTGCTGCGCCGCGGTAGTAGTGGCTTTCGCCGACATCAGCGTATTCGGAATGGTGATAGCCTGAGGGTTCGCACCGGTCTGAATCGTCGGAGGGGTGCCTGCTGCCGGATAGCCTGTGACCTGCATACCCTGCATGTTCACCAGCGTACGGTTTTCGTCCAGCTTGAACTGGCCGTTACGGCTGTAGAATACAGAACCGTTGGAATCGACCATACGGAAGAAACCGTTCTGGCTAATGGCAACGTCCAGACCGCGACCGGTATTGGTAGTAGTACCGTCGGTGAAGTCCTGAGTGATACCTGCGACCTTCACGCCGAGGCCGACTTTGGAACCGGCAAACATGTCTGCAAAGGAAGCAGAACCGGATTTAAAACCATAGGTCGCGGAGTTGGCGATGTTGTTGCCAATGACGTCCAGGTTGGTGGCCGCAGCATTCAGGCCGCTGACCGCTTGAGAAAAGGCCATGACTTACTCCTGATAAGTGTTAGGGCTTAGATAATCTGCCGAACTTCGTCGAGTGTGGTGGTACCAGAGGTACCCAAATCCAGTTTGTTGCCGTCGCTACCTTTAATTACGCCCTGGACCAGCGCGAACTGCAGCGGCTGTGCCACCAGCTGGGTGGTCCCTTTGCTGGCACTGATTGCCACTTTGTAGGAACCGTTCGGCGCTTTGGTGCCGTCGGTCAGGGTGCCATCCCAGGTAAAGGTGTGAACGCCTGCCTTCAGTTCACCAATTTCGATGGTGCGAACCACCGCGCCGGTTGAGTCGGTGATCGTCGCGGTCACTTTGTCAGCCGGCTGCTGCAGTTCAACGCCAAACGGCGTGGTGGTCGTGGTGGCGTTGCCATCGGTGGTGCTGGTGCCCGCCAGGATCGTGGTACCCGGGATCATCACCCCGTGACCAATAAGGCTTGCCGCCTGCAGAGACTGGGCGCTGTTAATCTGGCCAGAGACGGAACCGAGGGTGGTGTTCAGTTTCTCAATGCCGCTCACGGTACTGATCTGCGCAAGCTGCGTGGTCAGTTCGTTGTTCTGCATTGGGTTAGTCGGGTCCTGGTTCTTAAGCTGAGCCACCAGCAGCGTCAGAAAGCTGCCCTGAAGGTCGGCGGCGTTACTCCCCGTCAGGGAGTTAGAACCTGTCGAACTGCTCGTGTTATTAACACCCGAGTTCGTAGGATCATTCACATTTACGGCGATGGACATGCATGTCTCCTTTACTGGCCGAGAGTGAGTGTTTTGAGCATCATGCTCTTCACGGTATTAAGCACTTCGACGTTGGCCTGGTAGCTGCGGGAAGCCGACATGGAGTTCACCATCTCACCCACCACATCCACGTTCGGCATTTTCACGTATCCGCTGGCATCCGCGAGCGGGTTACCTGGCTCATACACCAGCCGGTCCGGTGCCTGGCTCTCTACCACATCCGAAACCTTCACGCCGCCCGTCGCCGCGCCTGGCGCAGCATCGACCTGAAAGACAACCTGTTTGGCACGGTAAGGCTGCCCGTCAGGTCCGGTCACGCTGTCGGCGTTAGCCAGGTTACTGGCGGCCACGTTCAGACGTTTGGATTGAGCGGTTAACGCCGAACCGGCGATATCAAAAATATTCAGCAAGGCCATCTATCAGTTGCCCCCCTGCAGGACGTTCATCATGCCTTTGATTTGTCCGCCGAGTACGGTCAGGCCCGTCTGGTATTTCAGGCTGTTATCGGCAAACTGTGTACGCTCCCGGTCCATATCCACGGTGTTACCGTCGAGTGAGGGCTGATCGGGAATGCGATAAAGTAAATCGGTCGCTGGCGCGGTCATCGCCTGAGCAGGAATATGGCGAGAGGATGTCATGGCGAGTGCAACACCCGTTCCTTCGGCACGTCCACGCTCCATCACCTTTTTGAGCTCACTGGAAAAATCAATATCGCGCGCCTGATACCCCGGCGTATCGGCGTTAGCGATATTGGCGGCTAAAATCTCCTGCCGCTGGGCGCGTAAATTGAGCGCTTCCTGCTGAAAACGTAACGCGGCGTCGAGTTTATCGAGCATGTCTCCTCCGCTGATGGCAAAATTTCAGTTCACAGCTTAAATCTCACCCGGTCTCCCCTATCGACGGAATAAGCGCAAAATGCGTCGCTATTTATTCCGTTGATGCAAAACCACTGCAGGTAGAATTCATTCAACTCTGGAAACGGTGGAACTTGCGATGCAAACGTTAAAACGTGGCCTGGTGGCGACTTTCTTGCTGTTTAGCCCTCTGGTGCAGGCTGAGGGTTTACAGGAGCAGTTAACGACCTTTTTTGCTGAAAAACTGGCAGGCTTTAGCGATGACGTTACCGTTAGCGTGCGCACGCCACCGAATCTGTACCCGACGTGTGACCAGCCGTCATTCAGCGTGGTGGGGTTCACCAAGCTGTGGGGAAATGTGAACGTGCTGGCACGCTGCGCCAATGAAAAACGCTATTTACAGGTTGCAGTTCAGGCGACGGGCAATTATGTTGTCGCCGCCGTGCCCATTGCGCGCGGCAGCGTGCTGCAGGCAAACAGCGTGACGCTGAAACGCGGGCGTCTGGACCAGCTGCCTCCACGAACCATGCTCGAAATAAATCAGGCACAGGATGCCGTCAGCCTGCGCGATGTCGCGCCCGGCCAGCCGATACAGCTCTCAATGCTGCGTCAGGCATGGCGGGTAAAAGCGGGCCAGCAGGTGATGGTCGTGGCCAACGGAGAGGGCTTTAGCATCAACAGTGAAGGGAAAGCATTAAACAATGCCGCGGTGGCGCAAAACGCCCGCGTCAGAATGTCTTCAGGCCAGGTGGTGAGCGGAACCGTCGATGCTGATGGGAATATTCTGATTAACCTATAATCTTTTTAAAGATTTCGCGGCGCTTGCCGATAAATATTCAACTAATGATGATGTCAGGCGCAAACGCCGCGAACCCTCGATGAGGACAACACTATGAGCATTGATCGTACATCAGCCCTGAAGCCGGTAAGCGCTGTACAGCCTCGCGAAACGAATGACGCTGCCCCGCAAAAAGCGCGTCTGGAAAAACCGTCAACGGCCAACAGCACCAGCGTGACCCTGAGCGACGCTCAGGCAAAACTGATGCAGCCAGGCAGCAACGATATCAACATGGAACGTGTTGAAGCGCTGAAAACGGCTATTCGTAACGGTGAACTGAAAATGGATACCAGCAAGATCGCTGATGCCCTGATTCAGGAAGCACAGAGTTTCTTACAGAGTAACTAAGCGTATGAGTCGACTGTCAGAAATACTGGATCAAATGACGGTTGTCCTGAACGACCTGAAAACGGTAATGGACGCTGAACAGCAGCATCTCTCTTCCGGTCACATCAACGGCAGCGCGCTGCAGCGTATTACTGAAGACAAAAGTTCGCTTCTGGCGACGCTGGATTATCTGGAGCAGCAGCGCCGCGCTGAGCAAGATCCTAAGCGTAGCGCCAATGACGATATTATTGAGCGCTGGCAGACCATTACTGAAAAAACACAGCACCTGCGCGATCTTAACCAGCACAACGGCTGGCTACTGGAAGGTCAGATTGAACGTAATCAGCAGGCGCTTGAGGTGTTGAAACCGCATAAAGAAACCGGACTGTACGGTGCGGATGGTCAGACAGCGACTGCGCGCATTGCGGGTGTTAAAAAGATTTCGATTTGAAGCATAACCGACAAATCATGCAGCGGGGAGCACCATAAGGTGAACTCCCCTTTTGGCGTTTATGCCGTACGGCGGGCAAACTCTTTCACCTTGAAGCCCAATACGGCGAGCGTGGCAAAGTAAGCCACCACCCCAACGCCCACCACGGCCATCAGGCGCATCAGACGGTAGGGCATGGTGCCCAGGGACCACTCAGGCATCACGTACAGCATGCCAAGTAACGCGGCAGACATCACCAGTACCGCAACGATCAGACGCATGAGGAAGCTCCCCCAGCCCGGCTGCGGCGTGAAAATATCCTGCTTGCGCAGCTGCCAGTACAGCAGCCCGGCGTTCAGACAGGCCGCCAGACCAATCGATAATGACAGACCTGCATGCTTCAGCGGGCCAATAAACGCGAGGTTCATCAGCTGCGTCATAATCAGCGTCACAATGGCAATTTTCACCGGCGTTTTAATGTCCTGACGCGAATAGAAGCCCGGTGCCAGCACCTTGACGACGATCAGCCCCATCAACCCGACCGAGTAGGCAATCAGCGCGCGCTGCGTCATGGCGGCATCAAACGCGGTGAATTTCCCGTACTGGAAAAGCGACACCGTTAGCGGTTTGGCCAGAATCCCTAGCGCCACTGCGCTTGGCAGGGCCAGCAGGAAGCAGAGACGTAAACCCCAGTCCATCAGGCGGCAATATTCGTCGTGATTGCCGCTGGCAAAACTTTTCGACAGAGACGGCAGCAGGATGGTCCCCAGCGCCACGCCCAGCACCCCGGACGGAAACTCCATCAGACGGTCTGCGTAGTACATCCAGGAAACCGAGCCGGACACGAGGAATGAGGCAAAGATGGTGTTGATGATAAGCGAGATCTGGCTGACGGAGACGCCAAGAATGGCGGGCCCCATCTGCTTAATGACGCGCATCGCCCCGGCATCTTTTAAATTAATGCGCGGCAGCACCAGCATGCCAATTTTTTTCAGATGCGGCAGCTGATAGGCCAGCTGCAGCACCCCGCCCACGGTGACCGCCCAGGCCAGCGCCAGCACCGGCGGGTTGAAGTGCGGCGCGGCGAACAGGGCAAAACCGATCATGCTGACGTTAAGAAACGTCGGCGCAAACGCCGGGACAGAGAAGCGGTTCCACGTATTCAGGATGGCTCCCACCAGCGAGGCCAGCGAGATCAGCAAAATATAGGGAAAGGTAATACGCAGCAGCTGCGAGGTCAGGGCAAATTTATCTGCCGTATCGGCAAAACCGGGCGCGGTCACCATTATTACCCAGGGCGCGGCCAGCATCCCGATGACGGTAACCACGGCCAGGGCCAGCGTCAGCAACCCGGAGACATACGAAACAAATATGCGCGTCGCGTCTTCACCCTGCTTGCTTTTATATTCCGCAAGGATAGGAACGAACGCCTGGGAAAACGCCCCTTCAGCAAAAATACGGCGCAGGAGGTTCGGCAATTTAAACGCGACGAAAAAGGCGTCCGTTGCCATCCCTGCACCAAAGACCCTTGCCACAATGGCATCACGCGCAAAACCAAGCACGCGGGAGAACATGGTCATCGAGCTGACGGCTGCCAGCGATTTTAATAAGTTCATTAACGTGAATTTCCAGAACCATACGGATTTGTAGGCCAGGTAAGCGAAAGCGCCACCCGGCAAAGCCAACAAGCGGCGCTTAGTCTAACCCGATTTCAACGAATTACTATCCGCAGATGTTACAGCGAGTTATTCACTCATGGCTTCGCGCCAGAGCCGTTCCACAATGCGCTGCGCCATAATGGCCTGCTCGCCGGACGTTTCAGGAACCGTCTGATTTTGCACGCAGGTAATAAAGTGGCGGGCGCATCCTGCGAAACCGCGCTGCTCCAGGGTACTCTGCCAGCCGGGCGCCGGGAGCGTCACCACGCCGTTCCCCTTCTCCTCGCGCCACGCCCGCATGTCGGTAATGTCGTACAGCGCGCCGTCAGTGACGGCCTGAACGCATTCGCGCTGGCTGCCCGCGCGACGATGCATGCTGGTCGTTACCTGCAGATGGTCAATTGCGAAGTGATGTTCGGCATAGACCATCTCGCCCTGTTCGTTCGTCAGGAGCGTCCCGCTTTGCAGATGCGCATTGCCGCCGGCGAGCCACAGCGCCGTATCCACAACGTGCAGATAGTCATCCAGCAGCGTGAAGCGCAGATCGTTTGGGCCAATGCTGTCGGTACGGTGCTTATCCATCCGCAGCGAGGCAAGCGTGCCGGACTCCGCCTTCAGCTGCTGGTAAAGCGGCGCGAAGCGGCGGTTGAAACCGACCATCAGCGTCAGGTTTTTACGTGCCGCCAGCTCAATCAGCCGTTCCGCGTCCTGAACATTTTCAGCCAGCGGTTTATCCACGCAGACGTGGACACCCGCATTAAGCAGCTCGCTCACCACCTGATAGTGCGTTGCCGTTGAGGTATGCACAAAGACCGCATCGCACTCGCGGGCCAGATCCTGCAGAGAGGCGGCATACGGGATGCGCCAGGTTTCGCAGATGCGCTCGGCCTTCTCGCGCGTGGGCGACCATGCCCCCTGAAGCGTCCAGTCCGTCGCCGCACCTAATACCGGTAGCCAGGCTTTTTGCGCGATCCCGCCCAGCCCCACTACGCCTACACGTAATTTTTTCACCGTTAGTCTCCCAGGTGTGCCAGCAACGCATCCAGACGCTGTTTCAGCCCGGCGACCTCTTCTTCCAGCGCGTCCACGCGGGCAGCCAAATCGTCATTTCCATCAGTAACATCGGTGATAATGGAATTAACTGAAATATCAATTTCGCCGCTGAAGAGATGCATATAGCGGCTTTCACGCTTGCCCGGCTCGCGCGCCAGACGCGCCACGTAAGGGCCGTCTTCACGTGTGGCCAGCCCTTCCAGGACCTGTTCAACTTCCTGCATATCCGCGAACTCGTGCATGCGGGAGGCTCGCGTGCGCAGCTCGCCCGGTGTTTGTGCCCCACGCAGCAACAGCGTGGTGATGACCGCCACTTCCGCACTGCTCAGCTTCAGGTCGCCAAATTCGGAATTACAAAACCGCTGTTCGTATTTGGTGACGCGGTTGCCGAAGCCGCTCACGGTGCGCAGATAGTGGCGTTTTACCAGCGCATCCAGCACGTCCTGAACGTCATGCTCGCTAAGGTTCATGACCGGCTCGCGGTTGGTCTTCTGGTTGCAGGCCATGGTCACGGCGTTGACGGAGAGCGGATACTGCTCCGGCGTGGTGACCTGTTTTTCAAGTAAGCACCCAATCACGCGCGCTTCTGTACCGTTTAGCTGATACTTCATCTTTTCTCCTTAACGACCTGCAGTCCAGTCCCGGGTGGTTAATGCTGTCAGAACGTGGTCGCGCCACTCTCCGTCTATCAGCAGATAGTCTTTGGCATAACCCTCTTTCTCGAACCCTAAACGCGCCAGCAAATTCCCGCTGCGCTGATTATGCGGCATATAGTTCGCCATAATACGATGGATATGTTGCGTGCGTTGCATGTAGCGGATCGCCACCGTCAGCGCCTCATACATTAGCCCCTGCCCCTGCCATTTCTGACCAATGGAGTAGCCCAGGTAACAGGCGTGAAACGATCCGCGCACCACGTTTGAAAAATTGGCGATCCCGATAATCTCTTTCTCTTCAGGATCGAGCAGCGCGAAATAAAACGCGCTGCCCTGCTTGTGAAATTCCGTAATCATGCTGAGGCGCGCCTGCCAGCCAGAAGGGTAACAATGGCTCTCATCCCGAACGGGTTCCCAGGGTTTTAAAAACTGGCGATTCTCGGCGTAATAATCCGCCAGACGCCAGGCATCACGCTCATGCACCAGACGAACGACCAGCCTGTCCGTTGTCAGACGCACTTTTGGCACATTACTGCGATAGCCAAACATCGATACCACTCCTTCCCGTCACTTCTGCTTACCCATTAGCTTTACTATACCTGCGCCTGTGCCGTCTGTGAAAACAGTGACATACCATTTTGCCCGCTTTTCACATTTTTCGATGAGAACTCTCTATCAAAGCGCGCTTTTGATAAAAAAATATTGTCACGTGCAGGGGTGGGAAAAAACGCAGCGACACCGCAGAATGTTAGCGTGCTCACCATCCTATTTTCCCTGGAGGGAAAATGTCCCGCGTATCACAGGCCAGGAGCCTGGGTAAATATTTCCTGCTGGTCGATAACATGCTGGTCGTACTCGGCTTTTTCGTCGTGTTTCCTCTCATCTCGATTCGCTTCGTCGATCAAATGGGCTGGGCGGCGCTGATGGTCGGTATCGCGCTAGGGTTGCGTCAGTTTGTTCAGCAAGGCCTGGGCGTATTTGGCGGTGCCATCGCCGACCGCTTTGGTGCTAAACCGATGATCGTCACCGGCATGCTGCTCCGCGCGGCAGGCTTTGCCACGATGGCGATTGCCCAGGAGCCCTGGCTGCTCTGGTTCTCCTGCTTCCTCTCCGGTATAGGAGGCACCCTGTTCGATCCGCCGCGCACCGCGCTGGTGGTGAAGTTGATTCGCCCGCAGCATCGCGGCCGTTTCTTCTCGATCCTGATGATGCAGGACAGTGCCGGGGCGGTTATCGGCGCGCTGTTGGGAAGCTGGCTGCTGCAGTATGACTTCCGCCTGGTCTGTGCGGCTGGCGCGGTGCTCTTTATCCTGTGCGCGCTGTTTAACGGCATGTTCCTGCCGGCGTGGAAACTGTCGACCGTTAAAGCACCGGTCCGGGAAGGACTTGGCCGCGTCCTGCGCGACAGACGTTTTGTCACCTATGTACTGACCCTGACGGGGTATTACATGCTTGCTGTGCAGGTCATGCTGATGCTGCCGATCATGGTCAACGACATTGCAGGTACCCCTGCTGCCGTTAAGTGGATGTACGCCATTGAAGCCGCACTTTCCCTGACGCTGCTCTATCCGATTGCCCGCTGGAGCGAACGGCGTTTTCGTCTCGAGCATCGCCTGATGGCTGGCCTGTTCCTGATGACGCTGAGCATGATGCCGATCGGCCTGGTGAACTCACTTCAGCAGCTGTTTACGCTGATTTGCACGTTCTATATCGGCTCCATCATCGCCGAACCGGCCCGTGAAACGCTGAGCGCCTCGCTCGCGGATGCACGCGCCCGCGGCAGCTATATGGGGTTCAGCCGGCTGGGGCTGGCCCTCGGTGGCGCATTAGGTTACGCCGGCGGCGGCTGGTTGTTTGATGCCGGCAAAGCGTTACATCAACCCGAGCTCCCCTGGATGATGCTCGGCGCGGTGGGCTTTATGACGCTCCTTGCCCTGTGGTGGCAGTTCAGCCCGAAACGCAGCGCGAGCGGTATGCTCGAACCCGGCGCATAGCCTTTTCCTCGGGCGGGAATCTCTCCCGCCCCACTTCTCAGTTTTTTCTGCTGGTTTCTGCTATTTCACACTGACATACTGGCGTAACAGGACAGAAGCGCCGATTTTTCGTTGAGGAACACTATGAAGAAAATTGTCTTTGCTGCTGCATTAATTGTCAGCGGTCTGCTGGTTGGCTGTAACCAGCTCACGCAATATACCGTCAGTGAACAGGAAATTAATCAGGCGCTGGAAAAACATAACAATTTTTCTAAAGACATCGGCGTACCGGGGCTTGCGGACGCGCATATCGTGCTCACGAATCTGACCAGCCAGATTGGGCGGGAAGAGCCAAACAAAGTCACCCTGGCCGGTAATGCGGACCTCGATATGTCATCCCTCTTTGGTAATCAGAAAGCCAACATCAAGCTCAAGCTGAAGGCCCTGCCCGTTTTCAATAAAGAGAAAGGGGCCATTTTCCTGCAGGAAATGGAAGTCGTCGATGCGCAGGTTTCTCCGGACAAGATGGCGCCGGTTCTGCAAACCCTGATGCCCTATCTGAACCAGTCGCTGCGTAACTATTTTAACCAGCAGCCCGCGTACGTCTTAAGTGAAGACAAAAGCAAGGGTGAAGCTCTGGCGAAAAAATATGCAAAAGGCATAGAGGTGAAACCGGGAGAAATTATCATTCCTTTCACCGATTAACCTGAAGGGCGCTGCGGCGCCCTTTTTTTTACGGAAAAGTGTGCAAACGAAAACGTTTCCGCTTATGATTTGTGTCCGGCAAAAACAGCCATCCTTATGACTGATTCCTGACAAGCCGGAGCTTCCATGACTGCACAACCCCAGGTTCTTAAAATCCGCCGCCCTGACGACTGGCATATCCATCTGCGTGATGGCGATATGCTGAAAACCGTCGTGCCTTATACCAGCGAAATTTATGGCCGCGCGATTGTTATGCCTAACCTGGTTCCGCCAGTCACCACCGTCGATGCCGCGATTGCCTACCGCCAGCGCATCCTTGATGCCATTCCCGAGGGGCATGATTTTACCCCGCTGATGACCTGCTATCTGACCGATTCACTGGACCCGAACGAAGTGGAGCGCGGTTTTAACGAAGGCGTATTCACGGCGGCGAAACTCTACCCGGCGAATGCTACCACCAACTCCAGCCACGGCGTCACCAGCATTGATGCCATCATGCCGGTTCTGGAACGCATGCAGAAACTGGGCATGCCGCTGCTGGTCCATGGTGAAGTGACGCATGCCGAGATTGACATCTTCGACCGTGAAGCGCGTTTTATCGAAACCGTGATGGAGCCTCTGCGCCAGCGTCTGCCAGCGCTTAAGGTGGTCTTTGAGCATATCACCACCAAAGACGCAGCAGAGTATGTACGTGACGGCAATGAACTTATCGCCGCCACCATTACGCCACAGCACCTGATGTTTAACCGTAACCACATGCTGGTGGGCGGGGTGCGCCCTCACCTGTACTGCCTGCCCATCCTCAAGCGCAACATCCACCAGCAGGCGCTGCGCGAGCTGGTGGCCAGCGGGTTCTCCCGCGCCTTCCTTGGCACCGATTCCGCGCCTCACGCCCGCCATCGTAAAGAGGCGAGCTGCGGCTGTGCAGGCTGTTTTAACGCCCCAACGGCACTTGCCAGCTACGCGACCGTATTTGAAGAGATGAACGCCCTGGAACATTTCGAAGCGTTCTGCTCCCTCAACGGCCCGCGCTTCTACGGCCTGCCGGTCAATGACTCCTTCATTGAACTGGAGCGTAAAGCGAGCCACGTTGAGGAGTCCATTGCGCTGACGGATGACACGCTGATCCCATTCCTGGCCGGCGAAACCGTAAACTGGACGGTAAAACGTTAAAAAACCGAAGCCCCTTGTTGTCAAACCCATAATATACCTGTATAAATAAACAGTATATTACACAGGGGGCATTTATGCGTATTGAAGTCACCATAGCCAAAACTACCGTTCTGCCTGCCGGCGCGCTTGATGCCCTGGCAGGCGAACTATCCCGTCGTATTAACAACACTTTTCCCGACAACGCGGGTGCCGTAACGGTGCGTTACGCCGCGGCAAACAACCTGTCCGTCATTGGCGCTGCGAAAGAAGATAAAGATCGCATCAGCGAGATCCTGCAGGAAACGTGGGAAAGCGCAGACGACTGGTTCATCACTGATTAACACTGCTCCCTCATTGTGTTTTTTGCCGGGTCGCCCCGGCTTTTTTTCGTCTGAACATTCTGGAAGTTCAAATTAATTCGGTATCTTCTTTAAGAATCGTGAACAAGATGGTGTTTTATTGCTCGAACAATCCTAAAAAGCAGAAAAATGTGTTGCCAGCTGTTTATTTTTCCCTTCGGAACCCTTATTACTTGATATACTGAAGATGCTTTCAGAAAAACATGCATTGAACCTCAGAGCCGTTGTCTTCTAACACGCATTAAGGGGGTTATAATGGAAAAGAATAGTGAAGTGATCCAGACCCATCCACTTGTTGGCTGGGATATCAGTACCGTAGATAGCTACGATGCGCTGATGCTGCGTTTGCACTACCAGACCCCGAATCAACTCAACCGTGAAGAAGCGGAAGTTGGACAGACGCTGTGGCTAACAACAGACGTCGCCCGTCAGTTTATTTCTATTTTAGAAGCAGGTATTGCAAAAATAGAATCTGGCGACTATCAGGAAAATGAGTATAAGCGGCACTAACCGTATGCCCACTTTTCACTCAACAGGCACCCTCGCGGTGCCTTATTTATTTCTCCCTTGTCTAACCCCGCGTTGTTAATTACTCTGCTAACAAAACGTAAGTTTACGAGACGCATATGAGATACGACTTAATCATTATTGGTAGCGGCTCCGTGGGTTCCGCCGCCGGTTATTACGCGACACAGGCAGGTCTGAACGTCCTGATGATTGACGCCCATCGTCCTCCCCATGCGGAGGGTAGCCATCATGGCGACACCCGCCTCATACGCCATGCGTATGGTGAAGGCGAGCGCTATGTGCCGCTGGTGCTTCGCGCCCAGACGCTGTGGGACGAGCTGGCGAAACAGACCGAAGAGCGTATTTTCGACCGTACCGGGGTTATCAATCTTGGCCCGGCTCATTCGGAATTTCTCGCCGGCGTCGAACGTAGCGCGACTGCCTTTAATCTAGAGGTTGAAAAGCTTGACGCGGCGGGCATTACGGCGCGCTGGCCTGAAATTACCGTCCCGGACGATTATATTGGCCTCTTTGAAGCCAACTCCGGCGTGCTGCATTGTGAAACGGCGATCAAAACCTGGATCGACCTCGCCGCAAACGCCGGCTGCGCGCAGCTGTTCAACTGTCCGGTGGATGCCATCACGCATAACGCTGATGGCGTTACGGTGACCACTCTTGACGGCGAATACTCAGCGTCACGCCTGCTGGTCAGTGCAGGAACCTGGGTCACACGCCTGCTGCCGGACCTGCCGATCCAGCCGGTGCGCAAGGTCTTCTCCTGGTTCCAGTCGGACGGTCGTTACAGCGCGCAGAATAAATTCCCGGCCTTCACCGGGGAATTACCGAATGGCGATCAGTTCTACGGTTTCCCGTCCGAGAAAGACGCGTTGAAAATCGGTAAACACAACGGTGGCCAGGTTATCTTCTCTCCTGAAGAACGTAAACCCTTCGGCGCCTTCCCACAGGATGGCTCAGAAGCCTTCTCGTTCCTGCGTAATATCCTTCCAGGCGTCGGTGGCTTACTGTATGGCGCGGCCTGTACCTATGACAATACGCCGGATGAAGACTTTATCATTGATACGCTGCCAGGACATGACAACACCCTGCTGATTACCGGGCTGAGCGGCCACGGCTTTAAGTTTGCTTCCGTGCTGGGTGAAATCGCCGCGCAGTTTGCCCAGGGTATCACGCCGCAGTTTGATCTGGCGCCCTTCTCCCTCTCGCGTTTTAACGGATAATCTCAAACGGGCTCCGGACATCGGGGCCCGTTTCATTCACACTGCTATTGCGGAGCGTTATGCGCAGGATCGTTAACTTTCTGATGAATAATATTCGCGAGCATTTTATGCTCTTTCTCTTATTGTGGGCGCTGCTGGCGATTATTGATTTTGTTTACATTGTATTTTATTGAAAAGCCACATTGACAATAATTGACATTAACTTAGCTTTATTGAAACTCTCAATTTCATCTTGCACGAAGACATTGAATTACCTTTATCGATCCTATTCAAAAGCGCTGAAATAAATAAAATAAAAATCAATATACATTTATTTCAGTTGCAATATCACGCCTTCCCGTTCATTTTTACCCTTCGGTTAATGTGAAAATGGACATTCTAATGCAATTGCGTAACTCCTCCCGGCGCTACGGAATAATATCCATAAGTTTGCACTGGATATTTGCTATTGCCGTCTACGGTATGTTTGGACTTGGGCTCTGGATGGTCACGCTCAGCTATTACGATGGCTGGTATCACCAGGCGCCGGAGTTACATAAAAGCATCGGTGTCCTGCTGATGCTGGGGCTGGTTTTTCGCGTGGTCTGGCGACATATTTCCCCGCCGCCCGCCCCGCCGAAAACCCACGGTAAAATGACCCGCCTGAGTGCCGTTGCGGCGCATATCGCGCTCTATGCGCTGCTCTTCGCCATCCTGATTAGCGGCTACCTCATCTCGACGGCCGACGGTAAGCCGATTAGCGTCTTTGGTTTATTTGACGTCCCGGCAACGCTCAGCGATGCGGGCGTGCAGGCCGACACCGCCGGGGTTGTTCACCTCTGGCTTGCCTGGAGCATCGTGATCCTGTCCGTGCTGCACGGGCTGGCCGCCCTCAAACACCACTTTATTGATAAAGACGATACGCTAAAGCGCATGCTTGGCCGCTCGTCCGTTGACTCTGGAGTATAAAATGAAAAAACACCTGCTGGGTATCGCACTGGGTTCTCTGTTATTTACCACCGGTTCCGCGGTGGCGGCTGATTATAAAATTGATAAAGAGGGCCAGCACGCTTTCGTCAATTTCCGTATTCAGCATCTGGGCTATAGCTGGCTATACGGGACCTTTAAAGATTTTGACGGCACGTTCAGCTTTGACGATAAAAACCCTGCCGCCGATAAAGTCAATGTGACTATTAATACTAACAGCGTCGACACGAACCATGCTGAACGCGATAAGCACTTGCGCAGTGCGGAATTCCTGAATGTGTCGAAATTCCCGCAGGCCACCTTTACCTCTACGGACGTGAAGAAAGACGGTGATAAGCTCAATATTACCGGAAACCTGACGCTTAACGGCGTAACTAAACCGGTCACCCTTGATGCTAAATTAATTGGTCAGGGGGACGATCCCTGGGGCGGGAAACGTGCAGGTTTTGAAGCCGCAGGTAAAATTCACCTGAAAGATTTCAATATCACAACGGATTTAGGCCCGGCGTCGCAGGACGTTGAGCTGGTTATTTCGGTCGAAGGGGTTCAGCAGAAGTAATCATTGCGCCCGGCAGGCATTCACCATGCCGGGCGTTATTATTATTCCGGGTCGGGGATACCCAGTTTGGTATTCAGACGGCCGCGTGATTTATTGAAAATCTTATTGCCGTTTTCACGTCCCGCGCGACGACGACGCTGCTCTTCTTCCGGCAGGATGCTCTCTTCACTGCACAGTTCGCTACAGCAGCCGTTAAACTTCTCGGCACAGGCCGGGCACTGAATGAACAGCAGATGACAACCGTCGTTTTTACAGTTGGTATGGGTATCGCACGGCGCGCCGCACTGGTGGCACTGGGCAATGACGTCTTCGGAAATACGCTCCCCCATACGCTCGTCAAAGACAAAGTTTTTGCCGATAAAGCGTACCGGTAAACCCTGCTCGCGGGCGCGGCGGGCATACTCAATAATGCCGCCTTCAATGTGCCAGACCTTATTAAAGCCGTTGTGCTTCATCCACGCGCTGGCTTTCTCACAGCGGATACCGCCGGTGCAGTACATAACGATTTTTTTATCTTTATGTTCCTGCATCATCTCAACCGCTTTCGGCAGCTGCTCGCGGAAGGTGTCGGCGGGGATTTCCATCGCGTTCTCGAAGTGCCCCACTTCATACTCGTAGTGGTTACGCATATCAATGAACACGGCATCCGGGTCGTCCAGCATCGCATTAACTTCCGCAGCTTTCAGATATTCACCGACGTCCGCCGGGTTAAACTCAGGGTCGTCAATGCCATCCGCCACGATGCGTTCACGCACCTTCATGCGCAGCACCCAGAAGGATTTCCCGTCATCATCCAGCGCAATGTTCAGGCGCAAGCCGTTTAGCGCCGGGTCGAACTGATAAAGACAGTCGCGGAAGGCGCTCACTTTGCTTTCCGGTACGCTAATCTGCGCGTTAATGCCTTCGCGGGCAAGATAGACGCGGCCGAAGACGTTAAGCGCCGTGAATGCCTGATAAAGCGCATCGCGGGTCGCCTGCGGATCGTCGATGGTGAAGTATTTATAGAATGAGATGGTCGTGCGCGGTTCGGTTTCAGCCAACATACGCGCTCTTAACATCTCATTCGATACGCGGTTGTGTAACACTGGCATGGTGTACAGTCCTGGAATCGTTAGAGAGAATGAAAAAACGGTCGGCATCATATAGCAAACAAAACCAATTTACATCCACACAATTTACGCTACATTTCACACACCCTGATTAATCAGGCATAACAATTGCTGTATTCGTGCACGTTTCGAAAGCAGATATTTTGGCTATGTCTCAAAAAATGAGACACTAGCAAAACAGGACGTTTGAACACAGGAAAGACATGACCCAGTTACCAAAATTTACTGCTGCGCTTTTGCATCCCCGCTATTGGTTGACCTGGCTTGGCATTGGCTTTTTATGGCTACTGGTACAGCTTCCCTACCCCGTTATTTTCCGGCTGGGCAAATCTCTGGGCCGTTTCGCGCAACTCTTTATGAAGCGCCGCGCCAGAATAGCGTACCGCAACCTTGAACTGTGTTTTCCGCAGATGAGCGAATCAGAACGTCACGACATGGTCTCGAAGAATTTCGAATCCGTCGGGATGGGGCTGATGGAAACCGGCATGGCGTGGTTCTGGCCGGACAAACGCATGGCCCGCTGGAGCGAAGTGACGGGAACCGGCATGGAGCCGGTGCATACGCTTCAGGCCAATCAGACGGGGGTTCTGCTGATCGGCGTCCATTTTCTGACGCTGGAAATCGGGGCGCGTATGTTTGGCATGCAGGCGCCGGGCATCGGCGTTTATCGTCCAAACGACAACCCGGTCATCGACTTAATCCAGACCAACGGCCGCATGCGCTCCAACAAAAGCATGATCGACCGTAAAGATCTGAAGGGTATGATCCGCGCGCTGAAGTCCGGTGAAGTTGTCTGGTATGCCCCCGACCACGACTACGGTCCGCAATCCAGCGTATTTGTCCCCTTCTTCGCCGTTGAAGAGGCTGCCACAACGACCGGCACCTGGATGCTTGCGCGCATGTCCAAAGCCGCCATCGTGCCCTTTGTTCCCCGCCGTAAGCCGGATGGTTCGGGCTACGAGCTGATCATGCTGGAGCCGGAACTCGCGCCGCCGCTTGACGATGCAGAAACCACCGCGCGCTGGATGAACGGCATTGTCGAGAAGTGCATCATGCTCGCGCCGGAGCAGTATATGTGGCTGCACCGCCGCTTTAAAACCCGCCCAAAAGGCACCCCGTCCCGCTATTGATTTTCAGCATGCGGTCCTTCGGGCCGCATGCTGTTTTAGCTTTAAAAGCGCCTCCTCATTGCGGCAATCATAACCCAGGCGCATAATTAGCAGGCTTATTACTCTATGCCTCAGGTGCTCTGCACCTCATTATGCGGATTGTTATGTCACCCTCAGATGCCCCCATAAACTGGAAGCGTAACCTCACGGTTGCGTGGCTTGGCTGTTTCCTCACCGGCGCGGCGTTTAGCCTGGTCATGCCTTTCCTGCCGCTCTACGTCGAACAGTTGGGCGTAACGGGCCACAGCGCGCTCAATATGTGGTCCGGCCTGGTATTCAGCATCACGTTTCTCTTTTCCGCGATTGCTTCACCCTTCTGGGGCGGCCTTGCCGACCGCAAGGGGCGAAAAATCATGCTGCTACGCTCGGCGCTGGGGATGGCGATTATCATGGCGCTGATGGGCGTGGCGCAGAACGTCTGGCAGTTCCTGATCCTGCGCGCGTTGCTGGGCCTGCTGGGGGGATTTATTCCCAATGCGAACGCCTTAATCGCCACGCAAATTCCTCGCCATAAGAGCGGCTGGGCGCTGGGGACGCTCTCAACCGGCGGCGTGAGCGGTGCCTTATTGGGCCCGCTGGCCGGTGGATTACTGGCGGATAGCTACGGGCTGCGGCCGGTCTTCTTTATCACCGCCAGCGTGCTTTTCCTCTGCTTTATCGTCACCCTGCTCTGCATTCGTGAAAACTTCACGCCCGTCGCCAAAAAAGAGATGCTCCACGCCAGAGACGTGCTGGCCTCGCTTAAAAACCCCCGACTGGTGCTGAGCCTGTTCGTGACGACGCTGATTATTCAGGTCGCAACCGGTTCGATTGCCCCTATCCTGACGCTGTACGTTCGCGATCTGGCGGGCAACGTCAGCAATATTGCGTTTATCAGCGGGCTGATTGCCTCCGTGCCCGGCGTGGCAGCGCTGATTAGCGCCCCGAGGCTGGGGAAACTGGGTGACCGCGTCGGGCCGGAAAAGATCCTGATCTGTGCGCTGGTGATTTCCGTGCTGCTGCTTATCCCCATGTCGATGGTGCAATCCCCCTGGCAGCTGGGCGTTCTGCGCTTTTTGCTGGGCGCTGCCGACGGGGCGTTACTGCCCGCCGTGCAGACCCTGCTGGTCTACAACTCCACGAACCAGATTGCCGGACGTATCTTCAGCTATAACCAGTCGTTTCGCGACATCGGTAACGTCACCGGACCGCTTCTCGGGGCTGGGATCTCCGCCAGCTTCGGTTTTCGCGCCGTCTTTATCGTGACGGCCGGCGTGGTGCTGTTCAATGCGGTGTATTCATGGTTCAGTTTATCCCGCGCGTTACGGCCCGTGACGGAATAAGACGAACGCCTGACGGCTTATTTTCGCATTCATACTTGCAGAATCTGATATTCAGCTATTCTTTCCCTAAAACCATCTGAAAAACAGGGAGACACCGATGACCATGTACGCCACGCTGGAAGAAGCTATTGATGCCGCTCGCGAAGAGTTCCTCGCCGACAACCCCGGCGTTGAGGAAGAAAATGCTGACGTGCAGCAGCTTAATATCCAAAAATACGTTCTGCAGGATGGGGATATTATGTGGCAGGCCGAATTCTTTGCCGATGACGGTGAAGAAGGGGAATGTTTGCCGGTCCTGAGCGGTGAAGGTGCGCAGGCCGTCTTTGATGGCGATTATGATGAAATCGAGCTTCGGCAGGAGTGGCTGGAAGAAAATACCCTGCACGAGTGGGATGAGGGCGAATTTCAGCTCGAGCCGCCGCTGGATACGGAAGAAGGTCAAACTGCAGCCGACGAATGGGACGAGCGTTAATTTACGCTATTCGTACGGGCCGTGGCTGGCATCGATGGGCAGCAGCAGCGTGTCGAAAATCAGCGAGAACGGCAGGTCGAGCACGGTCAGGTAGCGCCATGCGGAATCGCGGACATCCCATTTCACGCCCGGGTAGTACTGATTCCCGTGGCCTTGCCCTGGAATGGTGCGACTGATGATACTGCCGCAGCCGCTGAGCAGGCATGCCATCATGACGACGATGATTATTCTCATGGGTAACCTCTAAAAAAATACCGGCGATTAAGCCGGTATTTTATTTGGCGGGTAGCGCTTTGCTTACCCGCCCTGCTTAACAACTTACTTCGCCTTCAACGCCAGCGGGTTCAGCTTCAGTTCTTTATAGTAGTTTACCCACGAAGAATATCTCTCCGGGGCAGACCACACCCGATAGTGAAGTCGCGCCATCGTGACCGGGTCGCTCAACAGCACCAGACGACGGTCGCGGTTGAGTTTTTCCGGGGTCTCGTTCAGCGCTTGCTCAACGTGACGATCGCGGGCAATCTCCAGCACGTGGCTGGCACGATGACGCGCCGTCGCCATTGCCGTTGCCAGGGCGTTGAATGACGGGTTAAACACGGCGTGCATAAAGCCGTCATCCAGCGAGCGATTGCGGTTCTGCTCAAGATAGGTGTCGGTATCCACCAGCACCTGCGGCGGGGAGTACTCTTCCGGGATCAGGAACAGCTTCCAGCGTTTCGTGCGCAGCCCTACCGTTGAACGGCTGGAGATGACGGACACAAACGGCGACAGGATCAGCGAGAAAACAATCGGCGCCAGCCAGAACAGGAAGCGCAGATCCAGCCAGGCCATCCCGGCCGCCCACACCAGACCCAGCAGCAGCTGAGAACCGTGGCGCATGAAGGCTTCGCTCCACGGCGTGGAGTCGTCATCACGCTGCGGTGAGTTCCAGACCACTTCCCAGCCCAGGAACGCGCTGACCACAAACACGGTGTGGAACAGCATACGCACCGGTGCCAGCAGCACGGAGAAGAGCACTTCAAGCAGCAGTGAAAGGGTCACGCGGAAGAAACCGCCGTACTCTTTCGAGCCTTTGCACCAGATCAGAATGATGCTGAGCAGCTTAGGCAGGAACAGCAGCACCATGGTGGAAGCAAACAGCGCAATCGCCAGCTCCGGACGCCACTGCGGCCACACCGGGAACAGCTGGCGCGGTTGCAGGAAGTATTGCGGCTCCGTCAGAGCATGGACGACCTGCAGCGCGGTCGAGAGCGCGAGGAACATAAACCACAGCGGTGCGGAGAGATACGACATCACGCCCGTCAGGAACACCGCGCGGTGAACCGGGTGCATCCCTTTTACCAGGAACAGGCGGAAGTTCATCAGGTTACCATGGCACCAGCGGCGGTCGCGCTTGAGCTCGTCCAGCAGGTTCGGCGGCAGCTCTTCGTACGATCCCGGCAGGTCGTAAGCAATCCAGACGCCCCAGCCAGCACGACGCATCAGCGCCGCTTCCACGAAGTCATGCGACAGAATAGAGCCGGCAAACGAACCCTCACCCGGCAGCGGCGCCAGCGCACAGTGTTCGATGAACGGCTTCACGCGGATAATGGCGTTGTGACCCCAGTAGTGCGATTCCCCCAGCTGCCAGAAGTGCAGACCCGCCGTAAACAGCGGCCCGTAAACGCGAGTGGCGAACTGCTGGCAGCGCGCATACAGCGTGTCCATGCCGGACGCTTTTGGCGAAGACTGAATGATGCCTGCATTCGGGTTGGCTTCCATCAGACGCACCAGACCGCTCAGGCAGTCACCGCTCATGACGGAGTCAGCATCCAGCACGACCATATAGCTGTACTGGTTACCCCAGCGACGACAGAAGTCATCGATGTTACCGCTTTTACGCTTCACACGACGGCGGCGACGACGGTAGAAGATCTGCCCTTCGCCCTGCACTTCTGCAATCAGCTCCATCCACGCTTTTTGTTCTGCCACGCAGATATCCGGGTTGTAGCTGTCGCTCAGGATGTAAACGTCGAAATGCTCCGCGTTGCCGGTGGCCTTGACGGACTCCCAGGTCGCGCGCAGGCCTGCAAACACGCGGTCAACGTCTTCGTTACAGATAGGCATAATCAGCGCGGTACGGTGCTCAGGATTGAGGGGTTCATCCCCGACCGTCGACGCCGAAATGCTGTATTTGTCACGCCCCATCAGCAGCTGCAGGAAGCCCATCAGCGCGGTCCAGAAACCGGCCGATACCCAGCAAAAGAGGACAGCGAACAGCAGGAGGATGCCGCTCTGCAGAATATACGGCAGCAGCTGCATGAAGGAGACCCAGAGATCCTGGCCCATCATGTCCGTTGGGTTGATAAACGCCCAGCCCTGGTAAGGCAGGATGGTTTTCATGTACCAGGTCGCGACGACCGTCTGCGCCAGCGTCAGAAGCAGCAGGATGTAGCGACGGATGGTCCCCACGGTACGCCATTTCTGTTCGGACGCCTGCTCTTCTTTCGTCAGGCGTGACAGATAGCGCGGCGTCACATCGCGCCCGCGCAGGCGATCCCAGAAGCGACCAACCGGGTTGGTGCGCCATGGATCGGGGAACATCGAGGAGCGCGTGGCCTTCGGCATCGCCTGAAGCTGATCGCGTCCTTCGTCGTCTTTAATCAACTGCCCTTCTGCCAGCGAGTCTGGCCATGCCTGCTCCAGACGCGCCTTTACTGACCCGAGCGGCGTATCATCATCACGGGAAAACTGACGATGTTCACCATCCAGCGCGGTGTGAACCGCGCGGATGTCGCTCTTAGGCAGTGCCGCTTTCTCAATATCCGTCAGCGGCATGGCATCAATATATTCAGATGTATTATTCATTGGCAGGTAGCTGGTAGCTCCAGGTTTCACTCAGCGGTTGATCGTTACTGACCAGCGCAGCACGCATTTCAGTCGTCTGTTTCGGATCTTTCACTTTCACGCGCAGGGTCAGGCGCCAGCCTTTGGTGACCGGGTTGTAACGCACGGCGTTCTCAACGATTTCACCGTTATCACCGATGCTGGCCTGAGCGGTAACCGCAGTATCCGGCGACAGTTTCTTCATATCCTGGCCTGCGAAGTCCACGACAAAGGCCACGGTACCGTCAGGCTGACGGATAAGATTAGACTGCTTCACATCACCCGTTGAGCGGCGAGTCTGCATAACATACGCGTTATCCGGCGCATGCAGCTTATCTTCGTCGCGGCTGAAGGTAATGGTGTACTTGAAGTTCATCTCTTTACCGGCTTCCGGCAGCTGATCCGGCGTCCAGTAAGCGACGATGTTATCGTTGGTTTCGTCGTTGGTTGGAATTTCAACCAGCTCGACCTTACCTTTACCCCAGTCACCGTTTGGCGTGACCCAGGCGCTTGGACGCTGGTCATAACGGTCGTCCAAATCTTCAAAGCGGGAGAACTGACGACCGCGCTGCAGCAGGCCGAAACCTTGTGGGTTTTCCATCGCGTAGCTGCTAACGGCCAGATGTTTAGGGTTATTCAGCGGACGCCAGATCCACTCGCCGTTACCGGCATGAATAGACAGACCGTTGGAGTCGTGCAGTTCCGGGCGGAAGTTGGTTGCCGGCGACGGCTGGTTCGGCCCAAACAGGAACATACTGGTCAGCGGCGCAACGCCCAGTTTGCCCACTTTATCACGCAGGTAAACCTTGGACTGCACGTCAACTACCGTGTCGCGACCCGGCATAATCACAAAGCGATAGGCGCCGGTTGCACGCGGGGAATCCAGCAGCGCATAAATGGTCAGACGTTTGTCCGTTGGTTTTGGACGTTCAATCCAGAACTCGCGAAAACGTGGGAACTCTTCACCTGATGGCAGCGCGGTATCAATGGCCAGTCCGCGCGCAGAAAGCCCGTACACCTGTCCCGCGCCAATCACGCGGAAATAGCTTGCACCGAGCATGCTGACGATTTCGTCGTTTTTATCTTTGCTGTTGATCGGGTAAAGCACCTTGAAGCCTGCGAAGCCCAGGTCTTTCACCGTATCTTTGTCGTGTTGCACATTGCCGAAATTGAAGTAATCCGGGCTGTATTTGATCTTACGTACCGCTGTCGCCGTCACTTCATTGATGGCAACAGGCGTGTCGAAGTACATACCCTGATGATAAAATTCAAGCTTGAACGGGGTCTTAATATTGCTCCAGTACGCTTTGTCGTGATTGAACTGGATCTGCTGATAGTCCGCATACTTCATGTCGCGGAAAACGGAGGGCAAGTTACTTTTCGGCGCTTCGTAGCTCTTGCCTGCCATCGATTTTGCCTGTTTTGCGACATCGTCGATGTTAAAGGCCAGTGCCGATGAGGTATACAGTGATAACACTACTGCAGCACCTAACCAACGCATTTTCATCATCTGTGGTTTATGTTTCATAATAAGTAAGCACTTCCCCCTTTGTGTGCTTATATCGATCCGATCCATTTTAATGGAAACTCAGGCAATCCGACAACATTATCACTGCTTTGTTCAGCTGCTGGCTCATGGAATAAGCAAATGAAAGAACCCGCTATTCACTTTGCGTGCTTATCCTGGAGACAGGGTGTCGGTCTTGGTGTAGGGTTGCCTTCGAATGTAACCATTATGAGTCTTAGGGATAAGACGAAAAGTCTGAGAATGCACAAAGTTATATGAGCACATCACCAACAGAACGTGAATATTTCCTCGACTCGATCCGGGCATGGCTGATGCTATTGGGCATCCCGTTTCACATCTCACTGATTTACTCCAGCCACACCTGGCATGTTAATAGTCAGATGCCCTCCTGGTGGCTGACGCTGTTTAATGACTTTATTCACGCCTTCCGTATGCAGGTGTTTTTTGTCATATCCGGCTATTTCTCTTACATGCTGTTTCTGCGCTATCCGCTCAAACGCTGGTGGAAGGTGCGCGTGGAGCGCGTGGGGATCCCCATGCTGACCGCCATTCCGCTGCTGACGCTGCCGCAGTTCATTATGTTGCAATACGTCAAGGGCAAGGCGGAGAACTGGCCAAATCTGTCACTTTACGAAAAGTACAATACGCTGGTCTGGGAGCTGGTGTCTCACCTGTGGTTCCTGCTGGTCCTGGTGGTGCTCACAACGGTCAGCATGTTGATTTTCAGCCGCCTGCGCCTCCATTTGAGTCATAAAGCCGACTCCTTCTTCGCCAACATCACGATGGGCAAACTGACGGTGCTCTTTTTGCTGCTCGGGATCGCCTATGCCGCCGTGAGACGAACCCTGTTTATCGTCTATCCGCCGATTTTGAGCGATGGGTTATTTAATTTCGTGGTCATGCAATCGCTGTTCTACATTCCGTTCTTTTTAATCGGCGCGCTGGCCTTTATTCATCCGAAGCTTAAATCGCTGTTTACCACGCCATCACCGTGGTGCGCGCTGGGGGCTACCCTCGCCTTCGCGGCCTATCTGCTGAACCAGCGCTACGGCAGCGGCGACGCCTGGATGTATGAAACGGAAAGCGTGATCACCATGCTGCTGGGCTTGTGGATGGTGAATGTGGTATTCGCGCTGGGCCACCGTTTGCTGAACTTCAAGTCCAGCCGCGTGACCTACTTCGTTAACGCATCGCTGTTTATCTATCTGGTGCATCACCCGTTGACGCTGTTCTTTGGGGCTTACATTACCCCGCATATCGCCTCCAACACGCTGGGCTTCTTTACCGGCCTGGTGTTTGTGGTGGGGATTGCAATCCTGCTCTACGAAATCCATCTGCGGATCCCGCTCCTGCGTTTCCTCTTTTCAGGAAAACCACAGGCGAAAGCCTCATAAACAACGCGGCGCACAAAGTGCGCCGCGTTTGCTTCAGGTGTCCAGTTCCTGCCCGCGCTGGGTCAGCAGCCGTTGATAAAGGTGCGTGGTTTCTTCATCAAAACAGACAAAGATAACTTTCTCCGGCATCGGTTTTAACGACAGATAGCGGTAAACGGTTTCGACGGCAATCGTTGCAGCGGCCGCTTTTGGGTAGCCATACACGCCGGTGCTGATGGCCGGGAACGCCATGGTTTTGTAACCGTTGTCGGCGGCAAGCCGCAGACAGTTTCGGTAAGCCTCTTCCAGAATACTCGCTTCGTGCCGATCGCCGCCGTGCCATACGGGGCCTACGGCGTGAATGACCGCTCTGGCAGGCAGGTCACCCGCAAGCGTAATCACCGCATGACCGGGAGGACATTCGCCCTGTTGTTGCCGTACGGTTTTACAGGCTTCCAGCAGCTGCGGGCCAGCCGCCCGGTGAATAGCCCCGTCCACGCCGCCCCCTCCCATCAGGGATGGATTGGCCGCATTGACGATGACGTCGACGTGCATTGTCGTAATATCACCATGGATAACTTCAATTTGCGGTTTCATAAAGCCCCTCTGCAACCCGCCTTTTTTGTAAGTGTATCGCAGTGGCGTCAGGGAGAAAAAACTATCAGAAAAAATCCTCTTCCGCCCAGGGACGGAAGAGAGAGCATTAGCGATACTGGATTTCGACAACCGCGAGCGTTTTTTCAGGATTAAGGTATTTCATGCTCAGCGTCGCCAGGTTCGAATCGGACGCCTTGCCGTTAAGCGCCTCTTCATAACTGACCATACGCGTTTGCATACGGTTATTTTCAGGGCATGACATGGCAAATTGTCGCTGTTGCGGTGTGACTTCACAGGGGTCGGCGACAATTGCCCCGCGAAAATGAATCACACCGCCCTCAGCAAAGGTGGCTGAATATGCAGGGAAACTAAAAGCAGAAACGATCAGGCCCAGACCCGCCGCGAGTTGAGCGAAAGAGTTATTCATTACAGGTACTCCTCAATGAAAATCGTCCTTGAGGGGTAAACGCGCTTCATTATGACAAACGAAGTCTCACGTTAAGGAACATAATGACTTGCTCCCTGATATCAGCATAGCTCAACGGTACAGCCCCGCCACATTCTCAACTCATTGATTTAGTGAATGATTATAGCGAGTGTTCCGCTGGCGACCACTGCTGTGATAGATGAAGCGATTTACCATCAGAAACGGTGACAACGATTTTTACCGTGTCGCCTGCGTGAATATTTAAACTCAACCTCATCAAATCAATCGTCTGATTAGCGGGGATAAAAAGTGTGTTTTGCTGTCGGGAAGAACTTTGTCCCCCCTGCCCTTCCCGCACTGAGACAATCTGGACCTGACAATCACATGATTCCGTCAGCATCACCTGCGGAATAATGGTGGTCATATTTTCCTGCTGGGACGTTTTAAAGGTTATCTGACTGGAAAGCGCGGCAAGGAGAATTAAGGTATTCATGATGAACTCCCGAAAAAAAACAGGGCGCATGCCCTGTTTTTTTGTAGCACAGATTTCAGTATTAATACTGATAAGCTGATGCGTGGTTACCTAAACCAATCTGGGTAACGTTGACAGTAGAATTAGAGGCAGTCTGGTCAACAAGTGCACCGTTAAATCCACCGTACTGGCTCACATTCATAGTGGAGTCGTGACTGTTCCACTGGTCAAGTGTTGCGCTGTTGGCAAAACCATTCTGGGTCAGAGAAATGGTGCTGTCATCGGAACCTTGTCCAACATCCGCGCCATTACCGCCACCACTCTGGCTAATAGACAGAGTTGAATTTCTGGCATTAGTCTGCAAGGCGACAGCTGAGTTACCGCCACCGCTCTGGTAAATATTCAGGGTTGAATTTGGGCCATAGCCGCCATGACCGTGACCGTGTCCATGGCCCCAGCCACCTTGATCAATAAGACCGGCCATAGCACTACCAGAAACTACGATTGCTGCAAGAGCTGCCACTTTGATAAATTTCATGGTAAAACCCCCATCGGATTGATTTAAGTCGCCGCGAATAACTAACGTTGAATAACGCGAATGGCCATTTGCGACTGTTTTTGCACTACAACTGCGGTTTTCTGTGTACCGTACTGCGTGATGCTTGCTCTATTACCCGACCCTTTCTGGATAATTTTCGCACTATTTCCAAATCCGTCTTGCGTAATATCAGCATCATTGGCGAAACCGCTCTGAGAGATATACGCAAAATTATAAGTCCCTGATTGATCAACTCGCGCTCTGTTACCTGACCCATCCTGGGAAACGATGGACAGTAATTTTGAACCGCCCTGGCGAACCTGCGCATCATTTAATACGCCCTGCTGACCAATAATGGCTGCCTGATTTAATGACAAACGGCTTAATTCATTAACCGCAAAGTTATATTCAGCGTTAGCCAAATCTGTATTCGCTGCGGCTACAAACCCAGGCACCCCCAGTAATGTAAACATCATAAATAACGATGTGTTTTTCATGTTGTCACCCTGGACCTGGCTATTTTAAATTTCCATCACTGTATAGCTATGGCTTCATGTTAGAACGACTTGTATTTTGTTAACGCGTCGTTACGGTGAAGAGTATGTCGGCTGAAACATTTTAAATATCTCACCCACGCGGCTTATTTTTATTTATCAGGTCACCACAAAGTCGTAATTTTCAGAAAAAATCACTTTAATAAGGCCAGCTTATTTTTTTATAACGCATTTCCTGAAAGCGGGTTGTACAACAGGTGAAAGGCTGTCCACGCTTCTTCCCGCGTTGTTTAAACGTAACGGCAGCAGAACATTTTTTCTCATCACGTGACACGAGACCTGTTTTCTTAAGCTCAAGCCTCGCTCATTAGAGGACTTAGAAATAATCAGTAACTCATACTTGATTAATGTGATTAAAAAATATCAAATAATGTTAGGAATCAATCAAATAAAAATATTTGTATGATTTTTAAAATCTGTGCATCTATATTTATGTGTACAACTTTTTTATCAAATCCCGCCATTCAACACGACGTCATTTTACAAGTTAATATTGATTATTACATTTAGTTACATGTTTAACACTTGCTTTAAACTTCGTAAAAGCTAGATTGAAATTAGATGTACGAAATTGGTTTTATATTTACCTCCCTGTGGAGGTTATGGTTTGTTTCTACACACAGCAGTGCATCATCTGTCAGTATTTCTGGGGTCCTCTTTTAAACAGGAGGACGGCTGCCAGGTGCCAAAAAAAGTGGGGTTTCATCATGTATAATGAAGTCCATAGTTTACATGGTCATACATTACTGTTGATCACAAAACCTTCGTTGCAAGCGACCGCTTTATTACAACATTTAAAGCAAAATTTATCACTGAACGGGAAATTGCATAATATTCAACGTTCTTTCGATGATATTGCACCTGGCAGCATCATTCTTTTCGATATGATGGAAGCTGATAAAAAGCTTATCCATTACTGGCAGGATACTTTAAGCAGGAAAAACAATAATATCCGCGTGCTATTATTGAATACGCCTGACGAGTACCCGTTCAGAGATATTGAAAGCTGGCCGCATATCAATGGCGTTTTCTACGTCACTGAAGAAGAAAATCGGGTGGTAGATGGCCTGCAAGGTATATTGCGCGGAGAGTGTTATTTTTCGCAAAAGCTTGCCAGCTATCTCATCACGCACTCCGGAAACTATCGCTACAACAGTTCAGAGTCAGCGCTGCTCACGCACCGCGAGAAAGAGATCCTGAACAAATTGCGCATTGGTGCTTCAAATATTGAAATCGCCCGTTCGTTATTTATCAGCGAAAATACGGTAAAGACTCACCTTTATAATCTTTTCAAGAAGATAGCTGTTAAAAACCGAACTCAGGCGGTTTCATGGGCAAACGATAACCTCAGGCGTTAATCATATGAAGCGCACCTTGAGTTGGATTGCCGCAGCGGGCTTTCTGCTCGCTGCCGGGAACCTGCAGGCCGTCGAGGTCGAAGTTCCTGGATTGTTAACAGACCATACTGTCTCATCGGTCGGGCACAATTTTTACCGTGCTTTCAGTGATAAATGGGACAGTACCTATACCGGAAATATAACAATCAACGAGCGGCCCAGTGCACGATGGGGAAGTTGGATAACAATAACGGCTAACCAGTTCGTTATATATCAAACGTTTTTATTCCCCACGAAAATAGACTTCGATAAAAACGTAGCCTTAGCGCTGGCACAATCAGAAGACGCTATTAATCGCCTGCAAATAGATAAAGCCCTATTAAGCACCCGCGATTTAGCAAAAGACGAGTTCTAGCGAACCAATATCCGGAGGCTGTCATGCGTATTGCATATGCAGTTGTTTCGATAATGCTGATAACCCCTATAAGTTGGGCCGGGAATATGACGTTTCAGTTCCGTAACCCCAACTTTGGTGGTAACCCTAACAACGGCGCGTTCCTGCTGAATGAAGCTCAGGCGCAAAACTCCTATAAAGATCCCAGCTTTAAGGATCTTGGCGTGGATACCCCCTCCGCGCTGGATAACTTCACTCAGGCTATCCAGTCGCAGATTTTGGGCGGTTTGCTGACCAACATTAATACCGGCAAACCCGGCCGAATGGTGACGAATGACTTTATTGTCGACATCGCTAACAGGGACGGACAGCTCCAGTTGAACGTTACCGATCGTAAAACCGGAAAAACCTCCACCATTCAGGTTTCCGGCCTGCAAACTAACTCAACTGACTTCTAAACAACCACAAAATAAGGACAACGATCATGCAGCGCTTCCTGATATTTGTTGCAGTGTGCTTATTGAGCGGTTGTTTAACTGCTCCACCTAAAGAAGCTGCAAAACCAACATTAATGCCTCGGGCCCAGAGTTATCGTGATTTATCGCATTTACCTTCCCCTACGGGGAAAATATTTGTCTCCGTGTACAACATTCAGGATGAAACCGGGCAGTTCAAGCCTTATCCGGCAAGTAACTTCTCTACGGCAGTGCCGCAAAGCGCCACCGCCATGCTGGTTACCGCGCTCAAGGATTCGCACTGGTTTATTCCTCTGGAACGCCAGGGGTTACAGAACCTGCTGAATGAACGGAAAATTATTCGTGCCGCACAGGAAAATGGCACCGTCGCGGACAATAATCGGACGCCTCTGCAATCGCTGGCGGCGGCAAACGTGATGATTGAAGGATCGATTATTGGTTACGAAAGTAACGTTAAATCGGGCGGTGCGGGTGCACGTTACTTCGGTATCGGCGCAGATACCCAGTATCAGCTCGACCAAATCGCCGTAAACCTGCGTGTGGTCAACGTCAGTACGGGCGAAGTGCTCTCTTCGGTGAATACCAGCAAAACCATACTGTCTTATGAAGTGCAGGCCGGGGTGTTCCGCTTCATCGATTACCAGCGTTTGCTGGAGGGTGAAATCGGCTACACCTCTAACGAACCGGTCATGATGTGTCTGATGTCAGCCATTGAAACCGGCGTGATCTTCTTAATCAACGACGGTATCGATCGCGGGCTGTGGGATCTGCAAAACAAAGCAGACGTGCAGAACCCGATACTGGTGAAATACCGCGATATGTCAGTACCTCCGGAATCCTGACAGGAAGCGTATAAAAAAGGCGAGATACCTATCTCGCCTTTTTTTATTCACTCACCGCAGTGATGTTTTGCGCTTTTTCCCGCCGCGACGCCAGCCAAAGACCGCTGTTTTTCATGGCATAGCCAAACAGCAGCCCCAGCACCAGTGAAGGGACAACCAGCTTCCAGTCACCCAGCCCTGCAAAGGTCGCGCACGCTCCCATAAAGGTGCCCGGCACAAACGAAAGCAGCAGATGCTTAGCCTGAATGCACATCAGGAAGGCGACGACGCCCGTCATGATATACCCCAGCATCTCCAGATGCGGTGCCAGCGCGCTGCCTTTCATGATAACCAGCGCCCAGATAACACCGCTCATCAGCGTGCAGCCTGAGATAAACAGCCCTTTGACGCCGCCCTGCGGACAGGCGAAGTAGGCCGTACAGCCGAGGAACCCGGCCCAGCTGAGCAATCCGAGAGACACGGCCACCCAGCCCCACAGCCCGGAGAGAATGCCCGTCGTTAATGCGATACAAAGTAATATGTTCATGGTGCGCATCTTAGCAGAAGCGCACCATGGAAATGAGATCATTCGCACATTACGTGCAAATCAAAATGAGACGTTGCAGAATTTATGTGATCTAAATCACTCTTCGTTCTCTTCTTCCAGCTCATCCCACATAGCGGCGATCGCGTCGCGGGTCAGCGGAGCCAGCGTTCTCCAGAATGGCGAGGTAGCATGCGCTTCGACCTTACCCAGGAATGTCCCGACCCACGGCAGCAGGTACGTTTCGAACAGGGTTTCGATGGCTTCGTTCTCATCATCCCCGGCGTTGTCTTCAATCCAGGATGCGGCCAGCAGCAGCGTACCGATATGGTCCGCAGGCGTATCGGTCAGCGGCATACCGCGGGTGGAGAGGAAAGCGCGGACTTCCGCTTCCGTTGCCCCTTCCTGCCAGGCAGAACGGTATGGCGAAACGCGGCACTCATCACCGACGAACAGCGCATTGTAATCCGTCGCAATCTGCTGCATGTCGCAGCTTTTTTGCAGACGCTCCAGTAAATCATCCTGCTCCAGCGGCCAGTTCTGCGCCAGCTTACCTTCACGAATTAACGTAAAGAGCGGCACCAACAGCGGGTCTTGCGGCTGGCGATAATAGAGCGTACCCAGCACGCGACAAAGGATGGAGAACTCATTCATTTTTTTATTCCATTACACAATTAAAGATCGGCAAATTCGGCAATCGGTTCCATTCCGCGCGACTCGAGGAAATCGAGCATGCGGCGCGGAGTCACGTTCAGGATTTGGGCTTCCGGGAAGTTAACGTCATTCAGTACTTTCAGACACTCGCTGAAATCACCCAGCGTGAACGCGGTGTGGGAATCTGAGCCCAGCGCCACCATGCCGCCCGCATCGCGTACGGCGGCCGCCACCTCGCGGCAGTTGGCTTCACTGCCCTTACGCGAGTGAACAAAGGAGGAGTTGTTAATCTCCAGCGCCACGCGGTGCTTCGCAGCCGCCTGCGCCACAGCCTGAATATCAATCGGGTACTTCGGGTTACCCGGATGACTAATAATATGTACGTTGCCGCTGGCAATGGTGGCAATCATCGCCGCGGTGTTGGTCTCTTTATCCTGGGGCGCAAAGACTGGCTCGTGAAAGCCGGCAAGAATCAGGTCAAGGGAGGTCAGCATCGGGCCGGTGCAGTCGATCTCACCGTCGGTATTTTTGATGTTCGCCTCAATGCCGCGCAGTATCCCAATGCCGTCCACCAGACGTGGCCAGATCCGCATATTCACAAAATGCCAGTAGTGCGGCGCATCCGCCATGTCCGGGCCATGATCGGTGATCGCAAAAAGCTTGATGCCTTTAAGCTTCGCCTGGGCGATATAATCATGAAGGTTGCTATACGCGTGGGTACTGGCGACGGTGTGCATATGCAGGTCAACGGGATACATCTTTCTCTCCTCTGCGGTTTTTCCAAAGGATAGCAGTTATCAGCGGCGAATATTAGCAAAAACCCGGCGAACGCCGGGTTTCCGTTAGTAACCTCGTTGTCTGTCGACCTGCCCGGTCACCGGGTTGCCCTTTTCCATTTCACTGATGGTATGCGATATATACGCCACCGCTTCAGCCGGACGCGTCACGGCGGCCACGTGCGGGGTCATCGCCACGCGCGGGTGCGCCCACAACGGGCTTTCCGCCGGCAGCGGCTCGCGGCTGTAGACATCCAGCATGGCACCTTTTAGCTTTCCGCTGTCCAGCGCCTTCAGCAGATCGGCCTCGACCAGATGCACCCCGCGCGCCAGGTTCATCAGGTAGCTCTCATCGGCTAACTGGCCGAGCAGGGCTTCATTGATGATCCCCACCGTTTCCGCCGTGTTTGGCAGCAGGTTGATGAGCACGCGCGTGCCGTTCAGAAAGGCCGGGAGTTCATCCATTCCGGCAAAGCTCTCCACGCCCGGATAATCTTTGCGGCTGCGGCTCCAGCAGCGCAGCGGGAAACCCCACGGGGCGAGGGCTTCAGCCACTTTTGAGCCCAGCACGCCGGCGCCGAGAATGCCGATGGTAAACTCATCGCGCTGGTAATCCGGCAACGGCTCCCAGCGGGCCTGCTGCTTAAAGGCCTGATAATCATCAAAGCGGCGGAACCAGTGCAGTACCTGGCTCACGGCATATTCCTGCATTTGCTGGCCCATACCAGTATCTTCCAGGCGGAACAGGGGAATCTCTTCCGGGAGCATTTCAGGATGGGCCTTCAGCTTGCTCAGAATGGAATCCACGCCAGCTCCCAGGGCAAAAACGGCCTTCAGCTTACGACCCTGCAGCATTTCTACCGGCGGATGCCAGACCAGCGCGTAGTCAGCATGTTCGTTATCACCGCGCTTCCACTCGCGAACGCGTGCGCCGGGTAGCGCCGCCGTAAGCGCCTTGATCCAGTAAGCCGTATCAAACGTGGGGTGATAGAAGAGTATATCCATAGTCATTCCTGCCTTTTATTGCGCTGATTTATTTTGCTTTTTAACTGGATTGTCAGCATAACAAATTTATTGCGCGTCTGTGTTGCTGATAAAAAAGGCGCTTTCAGCACATTTAAGAATCAGGTTGCCTGAAGTTTGTCTAAACGCGCTAAATTACTGAAAAAGTGAGTTGACGGCAGTTCGGCTTTTCCTTACATTAGCGCCCGTCCCGGTAACAACGGGATGACAATATGGTGAGGTGTCCGAGTGGCTGAAGGAGCACGCCTGGAAAGTGTGTATACGGCAACGTATCGGGGGTTCGAATCCCCCCCTCACCGCCATATTTGAGATGAGAGCTCGTACGAAAGTACGGGCTTTTTTCTTTTGGATCTCCGCCAGGGGATTCGAACCCTGATACTCCCTGCGCTCTTTATGTCGGGTGGCGCTACGCTTACCCGACCTACAAAAAGCTACTCCTCCACCATCTTCGCATACTCCTCCGTCAGAAAATCCACCAGCGTTCTGACGGACGGCAGTAAACCGCGTCTGGAGGGATAAACGGCGTGAATCACTTCCCGCCTCGGTTCCCACGTCTCAAGCAGCCGAACCAGCTCCCCCGATGCCAGCTGATCCTTCACCATCAAAATCGGCAGCTGCACCACGCCGATACCTGCCATCGCAGCTTCACGAAGCGCGAGCATATCGGTGGTGATCAGCCGGGGATGGTAATGGATCTCCGCTCTGGCGCCGCCGGGGCCGGACAGTTCCCATTTATGGATATGTTTACCCTCATTCATGCTTAGCCCGGGCCAGGCGCTGAGTTCAGACGGGGCAACCGGTTCTCCCATGCGTTGAATCAACGCCGGACCGGCGACCAGACAATGCCCCCTGTCAGCCAGCACCCGTAATACCAGGTCGCTGTCATCAAACGGCCGCGGGCGCACGCGGATCGCGATATCCACCCCCTCACCCACCAGGTCAACCCGCCGGTTGGTCGCCTCAAGCTGAAGATTGATCCCGGGGTAGCGCGCCATAAATCGCGCCAGCATGGGGCCAACGTGGACATGCAGCAGCGTTATTGGGCACGTGATCCTGACGATGCCGCGCGGTTCAGCCTGCAGCGCCGCCACGGCTTCCTCCGCGGCCTCCGCCTCCACCAGCATCGCTTTACAGTGCTGATAGAAGGTCTGCCCGACCTCGGTCACCGTGAACTGTCGGGTTGTTCTATGGATAAGCCGCACGCCAAGGCGCTCTTCAAGCTGGGCAATCCGGCGGCTTAGCCTGGACTTGGGCAGGTCAAGCGCCCTTCCCGCCGCCGCAAAGCCACCGTAGTCGACCACCTTCACAAACCAGACGAAGTCATTGAGATCCTGCATAAACCCTCATCGTTCTATTTTCAGAACAGTGAATGCCATTTTCACTATCTACCGGGATATTAACTCTGAATATAAGCTAATTACATCAACAGAACATCAGGAGTTAATCATGAAAAACGTAACAGGCGTTTATACCGCTCCTCGTCAGCACTGGGTTGGCGATGGTTTCCCGGTACGTTCAATGTTCTCTTATCAGACGCACGGCGAGCCGCTCAGCCCGTTCCTGCTGCTGGATTACGCGGGCCCGTACACCTTTCCGGCAGATGGTGCGAAACGCGGCGTAGGCCAGCACCCTCACCGGGGTTTTGAAACGGTCACCATCGTCTATTCCGGTGAAGTGGAGCACCGCGACTCTACGGGCGAAGGCGGCGTCATTGGCCCCGGCGACGTGCAGTGGATGACCGCAGGCGCAGGCATTTTGCACGAGGAGTTCCACTCCAACGCCTTCTCGCAGAAGGGCGGGGAACTGAAAATGATGCAGCTTTGGGTCAACCTGCCGGCGAAAGACAAGATGGCGACGCCGGGCTACCAGAGCATCACGAAGGACGCGATCCCGGTGGTAACGCTACCGGACAACAGCGGCACCCTGCGGGTGATTGCCGGTCGCTACGACGCGGTTACCGGCCCGGCGCACACCTTCTCGCCGCTGAACGTCTGGGATATCACCCTGAATCAGGGCAGTCACGTCACGCTCAATCAGCCTGAAGGCTGGAGCACAGCGCTGGTTGTGCTTGAAGGCAGCGTCTCGGTAAACGGCACCGCTCAGGCAGGTGAAGCCCAGCTGGTCGTCCTGAGTCAGGAAGGCGACAAACTGCACCTGGAAGCCAGCAGCGATGCAAAAGTGCTGCTGATGGCCGGCGAGCCGCTGAATGAACCTATCGTGGGCTATGGCCCGTTTGTGATGAACAGTAAAACCGAAATCAACGAAGCCATTCGTGATTTCAACTCCGGCCGCTTCGGCCAGATCCGATCGTAATAAAGGAGAGGAAAATGTCTACACCTGCGAATTTTAATGGAGCACGTCCGGTCATTGATGTGAACGATGCGGTGATGCTGCTTATCGATCACCAGAGCGGCCTGTTCCAGACCGTTGGCGATATGCCAATGCCTGAACTGCGCGCCCGTGCGGCAGCGCTGGCAAAAATCGCTACCCTGGCGAAAATCCCGGTGATCACCACCGCCTCCGTCCCGCAAGGGCCGAACGGACCGCTTATCCCGGAGATCCATGCCAACGCGCCGCATGCGCAATATGTTGCCCGTAAAGGCGAGATCAACGCCTGGGATAACCCGGAGTTTGTGGCGGCGGTAAAAGCAACCGGACGCAAGACGTTGATTATTGCAGGCACAATCACCAGCGTCTGCATGGCCTTCCCGTCGATCAGCGCGGTGGCAGACGGGTATAAAGTCTTTGCGGTGATTGATGCCTCCGGCACCTACAGTAAAATGGCGCAGGAGATCACCCTGGCGCGCGTGGTGCAGGCCGGCGTAGTGCCGATGGATACGGCGGCGGTAGCCTCCGAGATCCAGCGTACATGGAACCGTGAAGATGCCGCAGAGTGGGCTGAGGTATACACCCACATCTTCCCGGCTTACCAGCTGCTGATTGAGAGCTACGGCAAAGCGCAGGAAGTGGTTAAAAACAGCGAAGTGCTCGATTCACAGCGTTAATCCCCTGCTCCACGGCGTAAAAACCGTGGAGCTGATTATTGCTTAACCGAACAGGCACTAAAGCTGAAAATCTGCTTGACCGTGTTAGCGCAACTCCCTATAGTAGCGCCCCGTTGCCCCCCAAGCGGTCAGGCAGCAAAACAATATGGTGAGGTGTCCGAGTGGCTGAAGGAGCACGCCTGGAAAGTGTGTATACGGCAACGTATCGGGGGTTCGAATCCCCCCCTCACCGCCATATTTGAGATGAGAGCTCGTACGAAAGTACGGGCTTTTTTCTTTTATATTCTCAGAAAGGGGGGGATGAGAATCCCCGACCGGGGTTCGACAACTGGCGACAGCCAGTTGGACAGACTGAGAGCGAAGCGAACAGGCTGCCCGCAGGGCGAGCGCAGCGAGTCAATCCCCCCCTCACCGCCATATTTGAGATGAGAGCTCGTACGAAAGTACGGGCTTTTTTCTTTTGGATCGCCACCAGGGGATTCGCCCCCTGGAACTCCCGCGTTCTTCATGCCTGGTGGCGCTGCGCTTACCAGGCCTACGGTCAGGTTTTTGTAGGTCGGGTAAGCGCAGCGCCACCCGACAAAAAGCCCGCACAAAAAACAAAGCCCGGTTTCCCGGGCCTTGAACACAACAGCAAACTCAATAATACGCTTGCAGCGTGCGCTGACAGAGCGCCGAGCGCACGCAGTCATCTTTGGTGAAGCGTACCACCCCAATCATCTCATCTTCCTCAAAACGTGACATGGCGTCGCTCAGCCCGGATTTCACGCCGGACGGCAGGTCACACTGGGTAATATCGCCGTTAACGATAACCGTCACGTTCTCCCCGAGGCGCGTTAAAAACATCTTCATTTGCGCAGCGGTCACGTTCTGAGCCTCGTCAAGAATGACGACCGCATTTTCAAATGTACGTCCGCGCATATAGGCGAACGGCGCGATTTCCACCTTGCCAATCTCTGGTCGCAGGCAGTACTGCATAAAGGATGCGCCCAGACGTTTTACCAGTACGTCATAGACGGGCCTGAAGTACGGGGCAAACTTCTCCGAAATATCGCCGGGCAAGAAACCGAGATCTTCATCAGCCTGCAGTACAGGACGGGTAACAATGATTCTCTCCACGTCCTTATGGATCAACGCTTCCGCCGCTTTGGCCGCACTAATCCAGGTTTTCCCGCATCCGGCTTCACCGGTTGCAAAGATGAGCTGTTTACTCTCGATAGCATTCAGGTAGTGCGCCTGAGCCTCATTGCGCGCCACAATTGGAGAATTATCACGGCTGTCTCGGGCCATGCCAATTGCTTCTACGCCACTCATCTGCACAAGCGAGGTGACCGATTCTTCTTCACGCTGTTTATGGCTACGTGAATCCCGTCTCAGCACACGTTTTGCTTCGCGACGAGCTTTGATCACTGCTTTTTGTCTTCCCATGGATAGCACCTTGAGTTGTTGGTATTCATCACACGCGCCAGCTTCGGCACGATTATGCGCACGAACATCAGAGGGTTGGCTTCCTTGTAAGCCATTGCTTGCTTTATCGGATGACGATACGGAACAGCTACGCGCACCGTTCTGCACGTCGGTCGAATCAGATTCTTGAGGGTGGGGGGAGAATTTAGTGGTGAGGAAATCGCTGCCGGAGTCTGAGCCTCCGCGCCGGGTGCTGCGGTTGTTATGTTTACCTTGTCCAGTACAGGACGCAACCATTCGCGATCTCCATAGTGATTCAGCATCACTGCCGGGAACTACCGCTGTCTTATCTTAAGTACATCAGGAGTTATCATAAATGCAACATTTATTTTACCTGAATGCAACTTTTAAGACTGTCCCTACAGGTGGAATCAGTCTCATATAGAAATATTACAGAAATATAACAGCAGGATAGTCATATGAAAAAATAATGTCCCCGCGAACGGTTGCGGGGACGATTATCAGGCTTCAATAAGACCCTGAGCGAGATATGCGTTGCTGTCGCGCACGCCTGGCAAGGCAAAGAAATAGCCGCCGCCGATAGGCTTAATGTACTCTTCCAGCGCTTCGCCGTTTAAGCGCTTCTGCACGGTCAGGAAGCCCTTTTCCAGCTCGTGCTGGTAGCAGACGAACAGCAGCCCCATGTCAAGCTGACCGGCGTTGGTCACGCCGAGGGAGTAGCTGTATCCGCGACGCATCATCAGGCTGGACTGCGTCTCTTTGGTACGCGGATTGGCCAGACGAATATGGCTGTCCAGCGCAATCACATCGCCGTTCGGGTCGCTGGCGTAGTCGGGCACGTCATGCTCGTTCTTCATGCCGAGCGGCGCGCCGCTTTGCTTATCGCGACCGAAGATCGTCTGCTGCTCTTTGAGCGGCGTGCGATCCCAGAACTCCACGTGGAACTGAATGATCCGCACCGCCTGATAGCTTCCCCCCACCGCCCACGCCGGTTCGCCCTGATTTGCGGTTACCCACACCACGTCTTTCATCAGTGCAGCATCGCTGCTGTCCGGGTTGGCCGTGCCGTCCTTAAAGCCCAGCAGGTTCACCGGCGTCTCTTTCCCCTTGCTGCGGGCGGCGTGATCCGAGATAAACCCTTCCCGCTTCCAGCGCACGCTCAGCAGATCCGGCGTGTGCTTGATGATATCGCGCAGGGCGTGGATCACCGTGTCCTGGGTATTGGCGCAAATCTGCAGGAGCAGGTCGCCGTGACAGAGGGCGGCGTCCAGCGAGTCGTTCGGAAAGCGCGTCATTTTTTGCAGCGCTTTCGGCTTCTGTTTTGCCAGGCCGTAGCGTGCATCAAACAGCGATTCACCCAGCGAAACGGTAATGGTCAGGTTATCCGGGGCGATAAACGGCCCCAGAATGCCGGAGTCCATCGGCGGCAGGCGCGGGTTCGGCGTATCGGGCGCCGGTCCGCCGGCGGTGAGAAACGCGATGCGCGTCGTCAGCAGGCGGAACAGGCGCGCCAGATCGGCTTTATCGCTGGCCAGCGAATCAAAGGCCACCAGCATCATTGACGCCTGCTGCGGCGTCAGTATGCCCGACTGATGCTCGCCATAAAACGGCTGCGTCTCCATGCGGGCATTGGGTGACAGCGTGCCGGGCGCGCTTTGCGGTTTCGCCGCATGCGCTACCGGACACCCGCCAGCCAGAGCAAGCGCGCCACCCAGCGCCCCTACCCCTTTTAACAATCGACGACGCGAAGGCTCAACCGCGTCGTTCTCGCTATGCTTGTTCATCGTGCTTAGTCCAGACCCAGTACGCCACGCAGCAGAGAGAGATCTTCCGCCAGGGCGGTAATCGGGCCTTTCAGCGCGTTACGGTCGCCATCGGTCAGCTTGTCGTAAGTTTCAAAGCCGTCTTTGGTACGGTACTTCGCCAGAATGGTGTCGACTTTTTTGAAGTTGGCATCCACTTTAGCCAGCAGTTCGCCGTTCTCTTTCTGCAGCTGAGGTCGCAGCAGGTTAACAATTTTCTGCGCGCCGTCGACGTTGGCCTGGAAGTCCCACAGGTCGGTATGGCTGTAGCGATCCTCTTCACCGCTGATTTTGCTCGCGGCCACTTCTTCAATCAGACCGGCCGCGCCGCCCACCACTTTTGACGGCGGGAAGGCCAGCTCGCTGATGCGCTTTTGCAGCTCCAGCACGTCGCTATTCAGCTGATCGGCATATTTCTCCATCCCTTTGGCAGAATTATCGCCAAACAGGGCTTTCTCCAGCCGATGGAAACCGGTGAATTTCGGATCGGCGGCTTTCTGCTCGAAATCATCTTCGCGGGCATCGATGCTGCCATCGAGGTCAGAGAACAGCTCGGCAATCGGCTCGATGCGCTCGTAGTGCTGGCGGGTTGGCGCATAGAGGGATTTCGCTTTTTCGATATCACCGGCTTTCACCGCATCGGTAAAGGCTTTGGTTGCCGCCGCCAGGTCCGCCGTCTCTTTCGTGACATACGCTTTATACGCGGTAATGGCATCACCCAGGCTCAGCACCGCAGCGCCTTTCGCCGCATCGGCCGTTGCTTCACCTTTGACGATCAGCTTCCCTTTAGGGTTGGTCAGCAGGCCGCAGGTCATCTCATACTCGCCCGGCTGCAGGTTGGCGGTCATCTTCTGGCTGAAGCCAGGGGCGATGTTTTCGCGCTCTTCCACCACCAGAACGCCTTTCAGGATCTCCCATTCCAGCGCTTTCTGGCTGTGGTTCTGAATAATGAACTGGGTTTTGCCGCTGTTAACCGTGAGGGTCATCGGCTCACACTGCTTGTCATTAACGGTGACTTTAACCTGAGGAACATCCGCGCCCCAGGCGGAGAATGCAGAAGCGAACAGCGCGGCAATGCCTGCGCATAACGCACTACGACGGAACTGAATTGCCATGACTCTTCCCTTTAAAAGTATGTTGTAACTAAATCACAAATTACGGCGCAACGCGCGACGCCTGCGTGCCGGTACGCGGCGGCATGGCGAACAGCACCAGCGCCGGAACCAGATAAATAAAGTACATCGCTACTTCGCTGACGCTCGGCGTTTCCTGATAGCCGAAGATACCTTCAAGCAGGGTACCGGTCAGAGAGTGCGTGGAGAGAACGTTGCTGAGGTCGAACGCCACGTCCTGGAAATGGTTCCACAGGCCCGCTTCATGGAAGGCGCGGATCGCCCCTGCCGCCAGGCCCGCAGCCACCAGCAGAATAAACAGGCTGGTCCACTTGAAGAAGGCACCCAGGTTCAGGCGAATACCGCCCCAGTAGAGCAGGAAACCGAGCACCACCGCCGTGGCAAGGCCCAGCACGGCCCCCAGCGGTGGCCAGATACCCACGTCCTGCTGAAACGCCGCCAGCAGGAAGAAAACAGACTCCAGGCCTTCACGCGCGACGGCGAAAAAGACCATCATAATCAGCGCCCAGCCGTGGTTATTGCCCTTTTGCAGCGCGTTATCCACCGCCTGCTCCAGTTGCACCTTCACGTTGCGCGAGACCTTACGCATCCAGAACACCATCCAGGTGAGGATCGCTACCGCAATCACGGCGACGATACCCTCAAACAGCTCCTGCTCTTTCTGCGGGAACTCCCCGGTGGTTTCGTTGATGAGAATACCCAGGCCCAGACAGAGCGCCGCGGCAAGGAATACCCCGACCCACATGACGCCAATCCAGCGCCCGCGCTGGGTCCGCTTCAGGTAGCTGGCGATGAGGCTAACGATAAGGGCGGCTTCGAGCCCTTCACGTAACATAATGAGAAATGGAACAAACATGCCGACACCTTAAATGTTTATCGCGGTCAACTGATGCAAAGAAAGGTAAATTCTTGTGATAGTGATTATCATTACGGCGTAAAGAAACACAAGCGAAATATGTGGTGTTTTGATGACGAGTTGTAAACGCCAAGCCTGATAATAGTTACCTACGTAACGTTCAAGTTTATAAGTTATAACGAAAATGCCCATTTACGCTGATTCAGGGCTGTGGCTAAATATCCGCCTCAAACACCTGGTGAAAATAAATTATGTTTAAAATTGTCCATTTCCTGCTAGCGCTGGTCATTATTCTTGCGCTTGCCTGGCTGGTGAGTTTCGACCGCCGAAAAATTCGCATTCGTTTTGTTTTACAGCTGATTGTCATAGAAATTGCCCTGGCGTTCTTTTTCCTGCACGCCGAAAGCGGGTTATTCCTGATTAAATACGTCTCGGGATTTTTTGAGTCACTGCTTAAATTTGCCGGCGAAGGCACCAATTTCGTCTTTGGCGGAATGGGGGAAAAAGGGCTGGCGTTCATTTTCCTCGGCGTGCTTTGCCCGATTATTTTTATTTCCGCGCTGATTGGTATTCTTCAGCACTGGCGAATTCTGCCGATTTTTATTCGGGTAATCGGCACGCTGCTGTCAAAACTGAACGGTATGGGCAAGCTGGAATCCTTTAACGCGGTGAGTTCGCTGATCCTCGGCCAGTCGGAAAACTTCATTGCCTACAAAGGCGTGCTGGGCGATCTCTCCTCTCGTCGTCTGTTCACCATGGCGGCCACGGCCATGTCGACGGTCTCCCTGTCAATTGTCGGCGCGTATATGACCATGCTCGACGCCAAATTTGTCGTCGCGGCGCTGATTCTGAACATGTTCAGCACCTTTATTATTCTCTCCGTCATCAACCCGGCGCGCCCGGAAGCGGAGCCGGATATCCGGCTTGAAAAACTGCATGAATCGCAGAGCTTCTTCGAGATGCTCGGCGAGTATATTCTGGCCGGTTTTAAAGTGGCGATGATTATTCTGGCGATGCTGATTGGCTTTATCGCCCTTATTAGCGCCGTTAACGCCCTCTTCTCCAGCGTATTTGGCATGAGCTTCCAGCAGATCCTGGGCTATGTATTTTATCCCCTGGCGTGGCTGGTGGGGATTCCGCTAAGTGATGCCTTAAACGCGGGCAGCATTATGGCAACCAAGCTGGTGGCGAATGAATTTGTGGCGATGATTGAGCTGCAAAAAATAGCGCATCAGATGTCCCCGCGTGGGCTGGGCATTTTATCCGTCTTCCTGGTATCGTTCGCGAACTTCGCCTCCATCGGCATCGTGGCCGGGGCGATTAAGGGCCTGAACGAACAGCAGGGGAACGTGGTATCGCGGTTTGGTCTGCGTCTGGTGTACGGCGCGACGCTGGTGAGCCTGCTGTCGGCGAGCTTTGCGGGGTTGGTGCTGTGATGTAATGCCCGGCGGCGCTTCGCTTGCACGGGCCTACGATACAATAACGGCGGGTTATCCCGCCGTTTTTATTAGAACTGCACGCATACCGGCTGGTCGACGCGCATCACCGACTCCTGCGCGAAGCGGGACTTATAAATCCCGCGCAACGCTTCGATGTTCTTCTCGCTCTGCGCATCTTTCCCGTGGATCAGCATCAGCGCTTTGCTGGGCTCACGAGCCACTTTTCCGTCGTTCCCCAGCCACTGCCCGCGCGCGTCAAATACCGTCAAGCCATCGCGAAAGCGTGGCGTCACGTCCTGGTCAACAAACTGCTGCCATTCGTTGCCGGTAATCTGCGCCCCGGCCGGACGATTCAGTCCGAAATAGAGCGTGGTCTGCTGCATCTGGTTTTCCGCTTTGCAGGTTTCCACCGCAGCGTGCTGCGATGGCGCGGTGCAGCCAGCCAGCATCAATAATGCCGCCGCCATTAACCCTGTTTTGATTGTCATGCTTCGCTATCCTCATTGTTATAAGCACATGGATATCACAGGAAATTACGGATTTTGGCAAGAAAAAAGCCGGGTGCGCTTGCGCTTACCCGGCCTACGGTGTTCCGTGGGGAAATTATTCAGGCTGCAGCTTAGACGGCGGCGCGGAGTGGTAATGCGCGTCTGCTTCAGCAAAGCGTTTCTGCATGGCGGCAGACGGCGCTTTACCCAGCAGGCTGAAGACCACGATGCCAATGCTGCCGAAGATGAAGCCAGGAATGATTTCGTACAGGCCCAGCCAGGCGAACTGCTTCCAGACGATAACGGTCACCGCACCGATAATCATCCCCGCCAGCGCGCCGTTACGGGTCATACGTGACCACAGCACGGAGAACAGCACCACCGGACCAAATGCCGCACCAAAGCCCGCCCATGCGTAGCTCACCAGACCCAGCACGCGGTTATTCGGGTTGGCCGCCAGCGCGATCGCAATCAGCGCCACCACCAGCACCATGAAGCGCCCTACCCAGACCAGCTCTTTCTGGCTCGCGTTTTTACGCAGGAAGGCTTTGTAGAGGTCTTCGGTGATTGCGCTGGAGCAAACCAGCAGCTGACAGCTCAGGGTGGACATCACCGCCGCGAGGATCGCGGAGAGCAGAATACCGGCAATCCACGGGTTAAACAGAATCTGCGCCAGCTCGATGAACACGCGCTCGGCGTTCTGGTTGACCGCGCCCGCCTGCGCCGGGTTGTTGTTGAAGTACGCGATACCGAAGAAGCCGACCGCACACGCCCCTGCCAGACACAGGATCATCCACGTCATGCTGATGCGACGGGCATGAACGATGGTGTGGTGAGAATCCGCCGCCATAAAGCGCGCCAGAATGTGCGGCTGACCGAAGTAGCCCAGACCCCAGCCCATCAGCGACACGATGGCAACGAAGTTCAGCCCTTTCAACATGTCGACGTTTTCGATGCTCTTCTGCTTAATCACTTCCAGGGAATCGGCAAAGCCGCCAACGGTGAAAATCACAATCACCGGGGTCAGGATCAGGGCGAAGATCATCAGGCTCGCCTGCACGGTGTCGGTCCAGCTTACCGCCAGGAAACCACCCACGAAGGTATAGAGGATGGTCGCCGCCGCACCGGCCCACAGGGCGGTTTCGTAGCTCATGCCGAAGGTGCTTTCGAACAGGCGCGCGCCGGCCACGATGCCGGAGGCACAGTAGATGGTAAAGAACAGCAGGATAACCACCGCAGAGATAATGCGCAGGATGCGGCTGTTATCTTCAAAGCGTCCGGTGAAGTAGTCCGGCAGCGTCAGGGCGTTATTGTTGGCCTCGGTATGCACGCGCAGACGGCCCGCCACCAGCTTCCAGTTGATCCAGGCGCCCACGGTCAGACCGATGGCGATCCAGCTTTCGGAGATACCGGAGATGAAAATCGCGCCCGGCAGACCCATCAGCAGCCAGCCGCTCATGTCCGATGCGCCCGCAGAGAGTGCGGTGACCATCGGGCCTAAGCTGCGTCCGCCCAGAATGTAGTCGTCAAAGTTTTTCGTTGAACGCCACGCCAAAAACCCTATCAGGATCATGCCAAAGATATAAACGAGAAATGTCACCAGCATCGGTGTGCTAATTGCCATTCAAATTCTCCAAAAGTGTCGAGCGACAACCGTCCGGGTTGCCTTGTTATATAATCACCGGAACGAGGTGACGGTATCTTGTGTTTCGGTTGGGCGCGCTATCCTGCCGTATGCGCCTTCCGCTGACAAACGATTTAACACTGCATTTACATCAATTTCATCCCTGGTTTGATACGAGTTTCCTATAGGTTGCACTCGCTCACGCTTTTGCGGGTTGCACCTTTTAAAAGTGTTAACTCCCGCATAAAAACAGGCTTCCCGCCCAAAAGCCAGTGCGTTTTTCCAGCTAACCATTCGTTAACAATCCATTCATTTCCTGGGTTGCAAACCAGGTCACATTTAGCACGGTTGCACAAAGTTGCAACATGGTGGATATTTCACGCTAACGACCAAACACGATGAAAGAACAACAGGAGCTTTGGCATGGGTATGACCACCATGGGGGTTAAGCTGGATGACGCCACCCGCGAACGGATTAAGACCGCAGCAACCCGCATTGACCGCACGCCGCACTGGTTAATTAAGCAGGCGATTTTTAACTATCTCGAAAGGCTCGAGAGCGATGAGGGCCTGCCGGAGCTGCCTGCCCTGCTGGCCGGTGCAGCGAACGAAAGCGAAGAAGCCCCGGCCGCTGGCGACGAGAATCATCAGCCGTTCCTCGAATTCGCCGAGCAGATCCTGCCGCAGTCCGTCAGCCGTGCCGCCATCACCGGCGCATACCGCCGCGCCGAAACCGACGCCGTACCGATGCTGCTGGAGCAGGCTCGCCTGCCAGAAGCCATTGCCGCACAGGCGCACAGCCTGGCGTACCAGCTTGCCGACAAGCTGCGCAACCAGAAAACCGCGACCGGCCGCGCCGGCATGGTTCAGGGCTTGCTGCAGGAGTTCTCCCTCTCGTCTCAGGAAGGCGTGGCGCTGATGTGCCTGGCGGAAGCGCTGCTGCGTATTCCGGATAAAGCCACCCGCGACGCGCTGATCCGCGACAAGATCAGCAACGGCAACTGGCATTCCCACATTGGCCGCAGCCCGTCGCTGTTCGTCAACGCCGCGACCTGGGGCCTGCTGTTTACCGGCAGACTGGTCTCGACCCATAACGAAGCCAACCTCTCCCGCTCCCTGAACCGCATTATCGGCAAGAGCGGCGAGCCGCTGATCCGCAAAGGCGTGGACATGGCGATGCGCCTGATGGGCGAGCAGTTCGTCACCGGGGAAACCATTGCCGAAGCGCTGGCGAACGCCCGCAAGCTGGAAGATAAAGGTTTCCGTTACTCCTACGACATGCTGGGCGAAGCGGCCCTGACCGCCGCCGACGCGCAGGCCTATATGGTCTCTTACCAGCAGGCGATCCACGCCATCGGTAAAGCGTCTAACGGTCGCGGTATTTATGAAGGCCCGGGCATCTCCATTAAGCTCTCCGCCCTGCACCCGCGCTACAGCCGCGCGCAGTACGACCGGGTGATGGAAGAGCTCTACCCGCGCCTGAAGTCCCTGACCCTGCTGGCGCGCCAGTATGACATCGGCATCAACATCGATGCCGAAGAGGCCGACCGCCTGGAGATCTCCCTCGATCTGCTGGAAAAACTGTGCTTCGAGCCGGAGCTGGCGGGCTGGAACGGCATTGGCTTCGTTATCCAGGCCTACCAGAAGCGCTGCCCGTTCGTCATTGATTACCTGATTGACCTGGCCAGCCGCAGCCGTCGCCGCCTGATGATCCGTCTGGTGAAGGGCGCCTACTGGGACAGCGAAATCAAACGCGCCCAGATGGAAGGGCTGGAAGGCTATCCGGTCTATACCCGCAAGGTTTACACCGACGTCTCTTACCTCGCCTGCGCGAAAAAGCTGCTCGGCGTGCCGAACCTGATCTATCCGCAGTTCGCCACCCACAACGCCCACACCCTGGCGGCGATCTACAGCCTGGCCGGGCAGAACTACTACCCGGGCCAGTACGAGTTCCAGTGCCTGCACGGCATGGGCGAACCGCTGTACGAGCAGGTGACCGGTAAAGTGGCGGACGGCAAGCTGAACCGACCGTGCCGTATTTACGCTCCGGTAGGTACTCACGAAACCCTGCTGGCATACCTGGTGCGTCGCCTGCTGGAAAACGGCGCGAACACCTCCTTCGTTAACCGCATCGCCGACACCACGCTGCCGCTGGACGAGTTGGTCGCCGACCCGGTGCAGGCCGTTGAGAAGATGGCAGCGCAGGAAGGTCAGATTGGCCTGCCGCATCCGAAGATTGCCCTGCCGCGCGAACTCTATGGCGCAGGCCGCGTCAACTCGGCGGGCCTGGATCTCGCCAACGAACACCGCCTGGCGTCCCTCTCCTCTGCCCTGCTCAACAGCGCATTGCAGAAATGGCAGGCCAAACCGATTCTGGAGCAGCCGGTTGCTGACGGCGAAATGCAGCCAGTCATTAACCCGGCGGAGCCAAAAGACATCGTCGGCTACGTGCGTGAAGCCACCGAAGCGGAAGTGGATCAGGCCCTGGACAGCGCGGTGAACAACGCCCCTATCTGGTTTGCCACGCCGCCGCAGGAGCGCGCCGCGATTCTGGAACGCGCCGCGGTGCTGATGGAAGATCAGATGCAACAGCTCATCGGCATTCTGGTGCGCGAAGCGGGTAAAACCTTCAGCAACGCCATCGCCGAAGTGCGCGAGGCCGTCGACTTCCTGCATTACTACGCGGGCCAGGTTCGCGATGACTTCGATAACGAAACCCACCGTCCGCTTGGCCCGGTCGTCTGTATCAGCCCGTGGAACTTCCCGCTGGCGATCTTCACCGGCCAGATTGCCGCCGCCCTGGCCGCAGGCAACAGCGTGCTGGCCAAGCCGGCAGAGCAAACCCCGCTGATTGCCGCACAGGGCATCAGCATTCTTCTGGAAGCCGGCGTGCCGGCGGGCGTGGTCCAGCTGCTGCCGGGCCGCGGTGAAACGGTCGGCGCTAAGCTGACCGCGGATAACCGCGTGCGCGGCGTGATGTTTACCGGCTCGACCGAAGTGGCCTCTCTGCTGCAGCGCAATATCGCTACCCGCCTGGATGCTCAGGGTCGCCCGACCCCGCTCATCGCGGAAACCGGCGGCATGAACGCCATGATCGTTGACTCCTCCGCGCTCACCGAGCAGGTGGTGGTTGACGTGCTGGCCTCCGCCTTCGACAGCGCCGGTCAGCGCTGCTCCGCCCTGCGCGTGCTGTGCCTGCAGGATGACGTGGCCGACCACACCCTGAAGATGCTGCGCGGCGCGATGGCCGAATGCCGCATGGGCAACCCGGGCCGTCTCACCACCGACATCGGGCCGGTGATCGACGCGGAAGCCAAAGCCAATATCGAAAACCACATTCAGGCCATGCGCGCGAAAGGCCGTCCGGTGTTCCAGGCGGTGCGTGAAAACAGTGAAGATACCCGCGAGTGGCGTACCGGCACCTTTGTGCCGCCAACGCTGATCGAGCTGGCGAGCTTCGACGAACTGAAAAAAGAGGTCTTCGGCCCGGTACTGCACGTGGTGCGCTACAACCGCAACAACCTGAACGAGCTGGTTGAGCAGATCAACGCCTCCGGCTATGGCCTGACGCTTGGCGTGCATACCCGTATCGACGAGACCATTGCGCAGGTGACCGGCAGCGCCAAAGTGGGCAACCTGTACGTTAACCGCAACATGGTCGGCGCGGTCGTGGGCGTGCAGCCGTTCGGCGGCGAAGGTCTCTCCGGCACCGGTCCGAAAGCGGGCGGTCCGCTCTACCTGTACCGTCTGCTGGCGAACCGTCCGGAGAACGCGCTGGGCGTGACGCTGGCGCGCCAGGACGCGGAGTATCCGGTGGATGCACAGCTGAAAACCGTGCTGACCCAGCCGCTTGAGGCGCTGATCGCCTGGGCGGAAAAACGTCCTGAACTGCGTGCCGTTGCACAGCAGTACGGCGAGCTGGCGCAGGCAGGCACACAGCGTCTGCTGCCGGGTCCAACCGGCGAGCGCAACACCTGGACGCTGATGCCGCGCGAGCGCGTGCTGTGCGTGGCGGATAACGAGCAGGACGCGCTGGTCCAGCTGGCCGCAGCTATGGCAACCGGCTGTGAAGTGCTGTGGCCGGAAGATGCGCTGCATCGCGATCTCGCCAAACAGCTGCCGAAAGCGGTCTCTGCCCGCATTCACTTCGCCAAGGCCGATGCGCTGCTGACGCAGCCGTTTGACGCCGTGATTTATCACGGTGATTCTGACCAGCTGCGCGAACTGTGCGAGCAGGTTGCAGCCCGCAGCGGGCCGATTGTTTCGGTGCAGGGCTTCGCCCGCGGTGAAACCAACCTGCTGCTGGAGCGCCTGTACGTTGAGCGCTCGCTCAGCGTCAACACCGCGGCGGCAGGCGGTAACGCCAGCCTGATGACCATCGGTTAATCGTGTAAACTCTCCCCGGTGACGCTACGCTTACCGGGGCTACAAAATCACCGTAGGCCGGATAAGCGCAGCGCATCCGGCTTTTTTACACGGAGGGAATGATGAAAAGAGTATTTCTCGCAGGCGCAGCACTGCTGCTCAGCGCCAGCGCGCTGGCCGACGAGTGCGACAAGGCGACCACCCAGACAGAACTCAGTGCCTGTGCGGCAGAGCAGTACCAGGCTGCGGATAAAAAGCTCAACCAGACGTACCAGGCCGCCATCAAACGCGCGGCAGCCCCTCAGCGCGACCTGCTGAAAAAAGCGCAGCAGGCGTGGATTGCCCTGCGCGACGCAGACTGCGCGTTTATCGGTTCGGGTACGGAAGGTGGCAGCGTTCAGCCAATGATTGTTAACCAGTGCCTGGCGGAAAAAACCGCGGAGCGCGAAGCGTTTCTGGCCTCGCTGATGCAGTGTGAAGAGGGCGACTTAAGCTGTCCTCTCCCGCCGGGCTGACGAGGCACGGAACTATTCCCTCTCCCATTGGGAGAGGGTTAGGGTGAGGGGAACTAACGCACGCGGATCCCTTCAATAATCATCCGCTGCACGTTTTCCAGGGTGCTGTGGAAAAACGCCTCGTCCTGGAGCGTTTTCCCGGTCACCGCCTCAACCTGGGCCGCAAAGTCAGCGTAATGCTGGGTGGAGGCCCAAATCATAAAGATCAGATGATGCGGGTCGACCGGAGCCAGCTTTCCGCTGGCGACCCATCCGGCAATAATGGCCGACTTATCGTCAACCAGCTGCTTTAAATCTCCGGTGAGTTCCGCCTGCAACAGCGGCGCGCCCTGCAGCATCTCAAGACAGAATAGCCTTGATGCCTGCGGGTAATCGCGCGACACCTCCAGCTTCAGGCGAATATACTCTTTGATCGCCACCAGCGGGGCTAGCTCTTCGCGAAACGCCTTGAGGGGCGCCAGCCAGATATCGAGGATCTGCTGCATCACCGCGATATAGAGCGCCTCTTTCGACGGGTAATAGTAGAGCAGATTGGTTTTGGACACCCCGGCCTGCTCCGCCACCTGCTCCAGGCGCGTGCCGTGAATACCAAACTGTGAAAAAGTCTCCAGGGCCGCGCTGAGGATGGCCTGCTTCTTGGCGCTCACGGCCTGCGAACGTTTACCTGGTGTTTTCACTGCGCCTTGTGCCATTCCCGCTCTCCTTATTCTGCGTTGCCCTCAGCATAGCAAAACCCCCGTCTCGCCACGACATCCTGCACTCCGATCGCGCATGAGTGCCTGTTTTCTGTGCAATGTTTTTGACCATTTAGTCCACTTTCACACGCATCAACTCACCAACTTCTGATTAACACGTTAATAACACTGCCATTTTCAAAAGTGGCACTGCCTTTGCAAAACGTATTCACCTGCAATGTAGTGAAGAGAGGTTCGTGATGAAAATTGGCGTATTTGTACCGATCGGCAACAACGGCTGGCTTATCTCGACCACGGCACCGCAATACATGCCCACCTTTGAGCTGAATAAGGCCATTGTGCAAAAAGCGGAGCACTACCATTTCGACTTTGCGCTCTCGATGATCAAGCTGCGCGGCTTTGGCGGCAAAACCGAATTCTGGGATCACAACCTGGAGTCCTTCACCCTGATGGCCGGGCTGGCGGCGGTTACCTCGCGTATTCAGATTTACGCGACCGCCGCCACCCTCACCCTGCCCCCGGCGATCGTGGCGCGCATGGCCTCGACCATTGACTCCATCTCCGGCGGGCGCTTTGGCGTCAACCTGGTCACCGGCTGGCAAAAGCCGGAGTACGAGCAGATGGGTCTCTGGCCGGGTGACGATTACTTCTCTCGCCGCTACGACTACCTGACCGAATACGTGCAGGTGCTGCGCGATCTGTGGGGTACAGGCAAAAGCGATTTCAAGGGTGACTTCTTTACCATGAACGACTGTCGCGTCAGCCCGCAGCCTTCGGTCCCCATGAAGGTGATTTGCGCCGGGCAGAGCGACGCAGGAATGGAATTCTCGGCGAAATACGCCGACTTCAACTTCTGCTTCGGCAAAGGCGTCAACACCCCTGCAGCCTTCGCCCCGACCGCCGCGCGGATGAAAGAGGCCGCCGACAAAACCGGGCGCGACGTAGGCTCCTACGTGCTGTTTATGATCATCGCCGACGAGACCGACGACGCCGCGCGCGCCAAATGGGAGCGCTATAAGGACGGCGCCGACGAGGAAGCCCTGAGCTGGCTCACCGAGCAGAGCCAAAAGGATACGCGCTCCGGCGCGGACACCAACGTTCGCCAGATGGCCGACCCGACGTCCGCCGTCAATATCAACATGGGCACGCTGGTCGGCTCGTACGCCAGCGTCGCCAGAATGCTTGACGAAGTATCGGCCGTTCCCGGCGCAGAAGGCGTCCTGCTGACCTTCGATGATTTCCTCACCGGCGTAGAAACCTTCGGCGAGCGCATCCAGCCGCTGATGCAGTGCCGCGCCCACATCCCTGCCGTCACGAAGGAGGTGGCGTAATGACGACCCTTAACGCACGCCCGGAAGCCATCACCTTTGCGCCGGAGCAGAGCGCGCTGATCGTGGTGGACATGCAAAACGCCTACGCCAGCCAGGGCGGCTATCTGGATCTGGCGGGGTTCGACGTCTCCGCCACCCGGCCGGTGATTGAGAACATCAAAACCGCCGTCGCCGCCGCGCGCGCCGCGGGCATGCTCATCGTCTGGTTCCAGAACGGCTGGGATGACCAGTACGTTGAGGCCGGCGGCCCCGGCTCGCCCAACTTTCACAAGTCGAACGCCCTGAAAACCATGCGCAAGCGGCCCGAACTGCAGGGCAAGCTGCTGGCAAAAGGCGGCTGGGACTATCAGCTGGTGGACGAGCTGGTCCCGCAGGCGGGCGATATCGTCCTGCCCAAACCGCGCTACAGCGGCTTTTTCAACACGCCGCTCGACAGCCTGCTGCGCAGCCGGGGCATTCGCCACCTGGTCTTTACCGGCATCGCCACCAACGTCTGCGTGGAGTCGACCCTGCGAGACGGCTTTTTCCTGGAGTATTTCGGCGTGGTACTGGAAGACGCCACCCATCAGGCCGGGCCGGAATTCGCCCAGAAGGCGGCCCTGTTCAATATCGAAACCTTTTTTGGCTGGGTCAGCAGCGTTGCGGAGTTCTGCGACGCCCTGAATCCCCCGCTCGCCCGTATCGCCTGAGGAGACATCTGATGCCGAAATCCGTGATTATTCCGCCGGGCACCAGCACGCCCATCGCCCCGTTTGTTCCCGGCACGCTCGCCGACGGCGTGGTGTATGTCTCCGGCACGCTGCCGTTTGATAAAGACAACAACGTGGTGTTTATCAACGACCCAAAGGCGCAAACCCGCCACGTGCTGGAGACGATCAAAACCGTGATCGAAACGGCGGGTGGCACCATGGAGGATGTGACCTTCAACAGCATCTTTATCACCGACTGGAAAAACTACGCCGCGATTAACGAAATCTACGCGGAGTTTTTCCCCGGCGATAAGCCGGCCCGGTTCTGCATTCAGTGCGGGCTGGTAAAGCCGGAGGCGCTGGTTGAGATCGCTACCGTTGCGCACATCGCGAAGTGAGGCGGCCATGAAACTCTCCGTCTCACCGCCCCCGTATGAGGGTGCGCCCGTGGTGGTCTTTATTTCCGGTCTCGGCGGCAGCGGCAGCTACTGGCTGCCCCAGCTGGCCGCGCTGGAGCAGGAGTATCAGGTGGTCTGCTATGACCAGCGGGGAACGGGCAATAACCCCGATGCCCTGCCGGAGGGTTACAGCCTTGCCCAGATGGCGGACGAGCTGGCCCGGGCGCTGGCGGAAGCCGGGATTGCCCGCTACAGCATCGTGGGCCATGCGCTGGGGGCGCTGGTCGGCCTGCAGCTGGCGCTGGATCATCCCGACGCCCTCACCGCGCTGGTGTGCGTCAACGGCTGGCTGACCCTTAACGCGCACACCCGCCGCTGCTTTCAGATCCGCGAGCGCCTGCTGCATTCCGGCGGCCCGCAGGCGTGGGTCGAGGCACAGCCTCTGTTTCTCTACCCGGCAGACTGGATGGCGGCCCGCGCCCCCCGCCTGGAGGCCGAAGAGGCCCTGGCGCTGGCCCATTTTCAGGGAAAAACCAACCTGCTGCACCGGCTCAGCGCCCTGAAAAAGGCCGACTTCAGCCGCCATGCCGCGCGCGTCCGCTGCCCGGTACAGATTATCTGTTCCGCCGACGACATGCTGGTGCCGTCCGTCTGCTCGTCCGAGCTGCAGGACGCGATCCCGCACAGCCGCAGCGCGGTGATGCGCCAGGGCGGGCACGCCTGCAACGTCACCGAGCCGGACACCTTTAACACCCTGCTGCTAAACGGGCTTGCCAGCCTGCTGCACAGCCATGAACACGCTTTATAAGGAGCTGTAATGAGCGAAGCCATTAACCCCACCGCGCTGGAGACGCTGTTCACCGGCGCACGCACCCACAACGGCTGGCAGGATCTGCCGGTCAGCGACGACGCGCTGCGCGAGATCTACGAGTTGATGAAATGGGGACCAACCTCCGCCAACTGCTCCCCGGCGCGGATAGTGTTTGTGCGAAGCGCGGAGGGAAAAGAGAAGCTGCGCCCGGCGCTCTCCAGCGGCAACCTGGAGAAAACGCTCACGGCCCCGGTCACGGCCATCGTGGCCTGGGACGGCGAATTCTACGAGCGCCTGCCCGCGCTGTTCCCGCACGGCGATGCCAGAAGCTGGTTTACCTCCAGCCCCGCGCATGCCGAAGAGACCGCCTTTCGCAACAGCTCGATGCAGGCCGCCTACCTGATCCTCGCTTGCCGCGCCCTGGGGCTGGACACCGGCCCGATGTCGGGCTTTGACCGGCAAAAGGTCGACGACGCCTTTTTCACCGGCACAACGCTTAAAAGCAATCTGCTGATCAACATTGGCTACGGCGATACAGCCAAACTGTACGGACGCCTGCCGCGTCTGGACTTCGACGATGCCTGCGGGCTGGCGTAAGGAGGTTCGTGATGACACCGGATAAACAAACCTTTCGCGACGCCATGGCCTGCGTGGGCGCGGCGGTCAATATCATCACCACCGACGGCCCGGCGGGGCTGGCAGGATTCACCGCCAGCGCGGTATGCAGCGTCACGGACTCACCGCCCACCCTGCTGGTGTGCCTGAACCGCGGCGCGTCCGTCTGGCCCACGTTCCGCGAAAACCGCACGCTGTGCGTGAATACCCTCAGCGCCGGACAGGAGCCGCTCTCGAACCTGTTTGGCGGCAAAACGCCGATGGAAGAACGCTTCGCCGCCGCCCGCTGGCAGACAGGCGACACGGGCTGCCCGCGGCTGGAGGATGCGCTGGCCTCGTTTGACTGCCGCATCAGCCAGGTGGTGAGCGTCGGTACCCATGACATTCTGTTTTGCGACATCGTTTCGATTATTCGCCACCCGGCACCGCAGGGGCTGGTGTGGTTTGACCGTGGCTACCACGCGCTTATGCGACCCGCCTGTTAACCCGCCTTAAGGAGACAGACCATGTTCGGATTTCCCCACTGGCAGTTGAAATCGACCTCCACAGAAACTGGCGTGGTCGCGCCGGATGAGCGGCTCCCGCTCGGACAAACACTCGTCATGGGCGTGCAACACGCGGTCGCCATGTTTGGCGCCACGGTGCTGATGCCGATGCTGATGGGGCTGGACCCCAACCTCTCGATTCTGATGTCCGGCATCGGCACGCTGCTGTTCTTTTTTGTCACCGGCGGGCGCGTGCCCAGCTATCTTGGCTCCAGCGCCGCCTTTGTCGGCGTGGTGATTGCCACCACCGGGTTTACCGGCCAGGGGCTTAACCCTAACCTGAGCGTGGCCCTCGGCGGCATCATCGCCTGCGGCCTGGTGTACACCCTGATTGGTTTAGTGGTGATGAAGGTCGGCACGCGCTGGATCGAACGCATGATGCCCCCGGTCGTGACCGGCGCCGTGGTGATGGCAATCGGCCTGAACCTCGCGCCGATTGCGGTCAGGAGCGTCTCCGCCTCGCCGTTCGAAAGCTGGATGGCGGTGATCACCGTGCTGTGCATCGGTCTGGTGGCGGTCTTTACGCGGGGGATGATCCAGCGACTGCTGATTCTGGTCGGGCTGATCGTTGCCTGTCTGGCTTATGCCCTGCTGGCGAACGTTTTTGGCCTCGGCAAGCCGGTTGATTTTACGCTGCTTCATCAGGCCGCCTGGTTCGGCCTGCCGAAGATCACCTCCCCCACCTTCAACACGCAGGCGATGATGCTTATCGCGCCCGTCGCCGTTATCCTGGTGGCGGAGAACCTGGGCCACCTGAAGGCCGTGGCGGGCATGACCGGACGCAGTATGGACCCGTACATGGGCCGCGCGTTTGTCGGTGACGGTCTGGCGACCATGCTCTCGGGATCGGTGGGCGGCAGCGGCGTCACCACCTATGCCGAAAATATCGGCGTGATGGCGGTGACCAAGGTCTACTCGACGCTGGTGTTTGTGGCGGCGGCGGTGATGGCGATGCTGCTCGGCTTCTCACCGAAGTTCGGCGCGCTGATCCACACCATTCCGTCGCCGGTTATCGGCGGCGCATCGATTGTGGTGTTTGGGCTGATCGCCGTGGCCGGGGCGCGCATCTGGGTGCAGCACCGCGTCGATCTCAGCCAGAACAGCAACCTGATTATGGTGGCGGTCACGCTGGTGCTGGGCGCAGGCGATTTTGCCCTGACGCTGGGCGGATTTACGATTGGTGGGATTGGCACGGCGACCTTTGGGGCAATTCTGCTTAACGCCCTGCTGAGCCGTCGGGAAGCGACCGCGCCGCAGGGCGAGGTAGTGCATCAGGATTCGTGATTTAACGTCGCGCTGTCATCTCCTGGCAGCGCGTTTTTCTTCCGCTTGAGCTTCAACTCGCTCACCAGCACCCCGGCAACGATAAATGCCGCGCCCACCAGGGCCAGCAGCGGCAAACGCTCCCCGGCCAGCCGCCCGAAAATGCCCGCCCAGACCGGTTCGCCGGTATAAATCACCGTCGCACGGGTTGGCGACACGCTGCGCTGCGCCCAGTTCATGGTGACCTGAATAATGGCGCTAAAGATGCCCAGCCCCAGCGCGACCACGATCAGGCCGGTGGACATCGGCGGCACGGACTCCCCGGCAGGCACCATCGTCGCAAACGCCACCAGCGACGCCGTGGCGAGCTGCACCACCGTCACCCGTTTGACGTCGACATCACCCGCCCAGGCGCTAATCAGAATAATTTCCGCCGCAATGGCAATCGCCCCGATCAGGGTAATGATCTCGCCCGGCCCCAGCGCCAGCAGGTTGTTTTCCGGCCCGGCGAGCATGATCAGGCCGATAAACGCCAGCACGATCCCGATGCAGGACATCAGCCCCGGGAGCCGCCCCAGGCACAGCCATTGTAGCAGCGGCACCAGGGGCACATACATGGCGGTGATAAACGCAGATTTACTGCTGGAGATGGTCTGTAATCCCCAGGTCTGCAGGCTGTAGCCCATCGCTATCGCCACCCCAATCGCTACTCCGGCCTTGAGCTCTTTTAGCGTCAGCCCGCGCAGGGTTTTAAGCGATATCAGCGCCACGGCAATCGCCGCCGTCGCAAAGCGCAGGCCGACAAAGAAGAAGGGATCGCTCAGAGTCACCGCGTACTGGACGGCCAGAAACGTCCCGCCCCAGAACATGGTGATGAGAATCAGGATGGCTTCCTGCGGCTTAACGGAGAATTTGAAACGGGAAACAGACATGCGGCACTCGCAGTTAACAACAATTCTCTAGTGTGCGTTGCCTTTGGTTACAGTTCAATGTTGCAGAAATAAAAAAACCGCCGGGATATCCCGGCGGCAGGGGTTCAACCCGGCGTGTTACTTGCTGCTGCCGTGGCTGTTTTTACCCCCTTTCTTGCCAGCTTCAGATGCGCGTTGCGGGTCATTCTTGAAGTTGCCCCCGCTATGCTGGCCACCTTTACGGCCTGCTTCTGATGCTCTTTCACGGTCTTCTGCGAAATTACCTGAACCACCACGATGGTTTGCCATCTCTAACCTCCAGAATGTGAAACATTAGACATCATATTGCATTCAGTAAAAGAGGATTCTTTCACCTCGCGACACAAGGGCAGTGCCTTTATCTGCGCCGCGTGAAACTAAGCTTAGTGGAATGCCGCTATCCGGCAAGCCGCAGGTAATATTCTGCAACATGAACTCAGTCTTTCGGGTGAGATAACGCGTCGGTGATTCATAAGCCTTTCTTATCGTTTTAAAAATCCGCCGCCGAAAAGTTGTTTCATTTTGCTACAAAGCCTTTTGGTTACCATATTGTTATAAATCAAAGAAATGGCGTTCATTTTTGCAGTCTGGCCGTGATGACATATCTTTAAATGAGCGCAGCGATCCGCTGTCAGAAAAAACAAACGAGGAGTGATGCAAAATGGCAAAAGTTCTGGTGCTCTATTATTCCATGTATGGACACATTGAAACCATGGCTCACGCGGTAGCACAGGGTGCAAACAGGGTGGACGGCGTTGAGGTTGTGGTGAAGCGCGTACCGGAAACCATGCAGGCGGAAGCTTTCCTGAAGGCCGGGGGGAAAACGCAAAATGCCCCGGTTGCTACCCCGCAGGAACTGGCTGACTACGATGCCATTATCTTTGGCACCCCAACCCGCTTCGGCAATATGTCCGGCCAGATGCGTACCTTCCTCGACCAGACGGGCGGCCTGTGGGCTTCAGGTGCGCTGTACGGCAAACTCGCCAGCGTCTTCAGCTCCACCGGAACCGGCGGCGGGCAGGAACAGACAATTACCTCCACCTGGACTACCCTTGCTCATCACGGAATGGTGATCGTGCCGATTGGCTACGGCGCACAGGAGTTATTTGATGTGTCTCAGGTACGTGGCGGCACGCCGTACGGCGCAACCACCATTGCCGGCGGCGATGGCTCCCGACAGCCGAGCAATGAAGAGCTCGCTATCGCCCGTTACCAGGGTGAGCACGTCGCGGGCCTCGCCAAAAAACTGAACGGCTAACCCAACAGGAGGACAAGCATGCCAACTCAAGAATCTAAAGCCCACCACGTGGGCGAATGGGCAAGTTTACGCAACACCTCTCCGGAGATCGCCGAAGCCATTTTTGAAGTCGCGAAATATGACGAGAAACTGGCAGAGCAGATTTGGGAAGAAGGCAGCGATGAAGTGCTGGTGCGCGCCTTCGAAAAGACGGACAAAGACTCGCTCTTCTGGGGCGAGCAAACCATCGAACGTAAAAACGTCTAATCGTTTCCCCCCGCTGCCGCGGGGGGTTCTCTTCTTACTTCGCCGCGCTGTTCATGACCGCATTGAATTTATCGACGGGACAGAAGCCGTTCGCATCCACCGGGCAGCCTTTCAGCTCCAGCGTCACGCGCTGCGCCGGAGACTGCAGCGACAGCACGCTGGCGTTACGCAGCTGCTCCGAACTTTGATAGACATACTCAATTTTCATCAGCTCCTGATTGGCATTTTTGTCATGCCAGCGCTGGAAGACGATTTTGCCGCCAATCGGGGTGCGCTCCTGCTGATCGTGCAGCTGGTACGGTTTGAAATCCAGCGCGGTGAGCAGGGAAGCAATGTTCGAATCATGCCCCACCAGCACGGTAATTTTCGGCGCTTTTGCCTGTTCGGTGACCAGCGTTTTATCGATATATTTCACCAGCGGTTTCGCCACGTTTTGCGCCACCTCGGTGGAGGTAAACAGCGAGTCCTGGTAACCGTTTTTCAGCTTCGACAGCACGCGCCACTGCTGGTCGGTTTTGATTTCCCCCCAGGCCACCTGGTCGGCCGGGAAGCCCTCGTAATACTGCAGCGTGAAGGCATCAACCAGCGAGTTACCCACCTTCAGCGGCCCGGATACGCCAGGCTCTTTTTCATAGTCGGCGCTGAAGGTATCTTTCGCGTCCGCCAGCGAGCAGACCTTTTTCTCTTTGCACGACGGCGAATCGGCGTAGTTCGTCATCTGCTCCAGCAGCTTATAGCTATCTTCGAGCTGCATTTTCTGGCGCTCGGCCTCCATCGCCTTCAGCGCTTTTTCGCGGAATTCAGGTGAGTTATCGGTAATCACCGGGTTGAAGGTCGGGTCCATGGTGCCCATTTTTTCCTGATGGTGCACGGGCACGTCGCAGCCCGGGAACGCGCCGGTAATGAAGAACTGCGCGGTGGCGACGGTACGCTGTAGGCTGTTGGCATAGGCATAAACAGTATCTGCTGGCGGGCATTCGCCGGTCTTGATCATCCCCTGCTGGGCCAGCCACTCGCGCATATAATGGCCCATATAGACCTCCAGCACGCCGCCTTTGGTGGTGAGCTGCCCGCCCGGCACCTCCCACTCAGGCCACTGCTTTGGCGTCGATTGCTCCAGCACGCTGCCGTTGTTGGCAAGCGGCGCGCGCAGGTTGTGACGACTCATGATTAAAACTTGCTCCAGCTGATACCCTTCCGGCGTCTCTTGCGCCTGCACGCCAAACGTTGCTGAAATGGAACCGGCGACTGCCAGCGCGAGTAGTGCTTTTCTCATCCCTAATTCCTCACTCGTTTTAAAATGTCGCGGTCAGTGTGACAGATTGGTGACAATTTTCCGGGAAGCATTTCTCAAACTGATGATTAACCTGCTTACGGTGTGAACCAATTAGTTTTATAATAAAACCACACCCCACCGGAGAATTCGCTGTGAAACGTACCCGCCTTGAAGAGAGCACCTGCCCCGTCGCCCGTTCGCTGGATATCATCGGCGACTGGTGGTCGCTGCTGATCGTGCGCGACGCGCTGCGCGGGATTAAACGCTTCGGCGAGTTCCAGAAAAGCCTCGGCATTGCTAAAAACATGCTGACCACGCGGCTGAAGCTGCTGGTTGACGAAGGCATCCTCACGCTGCGCCCCGCCTCCGACGGCAGCGCCTGGCAGGAGTACGTCCTGACCGACAAGGGACGCGCCCTGCAAACGGTGCTGGTTGCCCTGTCGCAGTGGGGCAATGAATTTTTGTTCGCTGAACACGAATGCGGCACCGTGCTGGTCGACGCCGAACAGCGCAAACCCCTGCGCAGGCTGGCGCTTATCGCCGACGACGGGCGCGAGCTGACGCCTGAGCAGATCGTGGCAAAACTCCCCTCCTGATCGCGCCCGACGGCAAAAGCACAAAATGGCCACCAAAATGGTTGCATTATAGAACCAAATAGCAGAGAGTTTATTCAGTTTCATATTGAAACCAATTAACCCACTCTGCTCCGAGGTAACACACGATGACTACGCAAATCACGAATGCCCTGATTACGGGCGCGTCTTCCGGAATTGGTGCCGTTTATGCCGATCGTCTTGCCGCACGCGGGGCCAGCCTGGTGCTGGTCGCCCGTCGCGAAGAACGGCTGCAGGCGCTGGCCGCCGAACTGCGCGAACGCTATGGCGTGGCGGTCGATGTTCTGGTGGCCGATCTGACGGATGAAGCCGGGATCCGCGCCGTGGAAGAAGAGCTGCGCAGCAATACCGCCATCGATACGCTGGTTAACAACGCGGGCACCGCGCAGATGGCACCGTTCCTCGCGGGTGATGTGGCCCAGCATCAGGCGATTAACACGCTCAACACCACGGCGCTGATGCGCTTAACCTACGCTATCCTGCCGCGTCTGGCGCAGAATAACCGCGGCACGCTGATCAATATCGCGTCCGTTCTGGCCCTGCACGTGCGGGCGGGCAGCGCGCTCTACAGCGCTACCAAGGCGTGGGTGCTCAGCTTTACCCGCGGGCTGCAGGAAGAGTTTGCCGACAGCAACGTGCGCATTCAGGCCGTGCTGCCTGCCGCCACCGCGACGGAGATCTGGAGCCATTCGGGCGTCACGGTTAACGATCTGCCGGAAGGCTCGGTAATGACCACCGACGATATGGTAGATGCGTCGCTGGCGGGTCTGGATCAGGGCGAACCGATCACCATCCCGCCAATGCATGACGCCGGCCTGTGGGATCGCTACGAAACGGCGCGCCTTGAGCTGTTTAACAGCGCGCGCACCGGTATTCCGGCACCGCGCTACGTGAAGCGGTAGCCTAACGCTCCAGCTGGTCGCCGTACTCGCTCATCCAGGCGGCCAGCGGTGAGAGCGCATCCTGCAGGGTTAACCCCAACTCGGTTATCTGATACTCCACGCGCGGCGGGATTTCCGGGTAGACCGTTCGCGTAACCAGCCCGCGCTGCTCAAACAGGCGAAGCTGCTTCGTTAGCTCTTTCTGCGTAATCGGCGCTGCCGCCCGCAGCAGGTCGCCAAAGCGAACGGGCGTATTGAACACAATCAGGCGATAGAGAATGGGGATCGCCCATTTACCGGAAATCAGGTTGACAAACTGCGTCATCGGGCAGGTATACGCCTCAGATTTTTTTTCGCAGGCCACGTCCAGCATTTCTGCCATAGCACACCTCTTGCCTCGTTAGTATCCATTTGGTACCTGGTTTCCTTTCGATACTAACGTTTCTATAGTGCTTTCTCCAGAGACATTTCAGGAGAAGAACATGGGTCGTTTAACAGATAAATATACGCTGATTACCGGCGGCACCAGCGGCATCGGTCTTGCCACCGCGCAGGCGTTCATCGCCGAAGGCGCACGCGTTGCCGTCACCGGGCGCAACCCGGACACCCTCGCCGAAGCAGAGCGCATTCTGGGCGATAAGGCCTGGGTAATCCCGACCGATGCGGGAGATATCACGTCGCAAAAAGCGCTGGCGGACACTCTCGCCGCTCGCTGGCCGCGCCTCGATGCGGTGTTTCTCAACGCTGGCGACGTGACGCACGCGCCGCTGGAAGCCTGGCAGGAGGATGCCTGGGACCGCCTGATGGGCATCAACCTGAAGGGACCGTTCTTTTTAATTCAGGCGCTGCTGCCGCTGCTGAATAACCCATCGTCGGTTATCCTCTGCGGCTCCGTCAGCGCGCGCATCGGCCTGCCCACCAGCAGCGTGTATGCCGCGAGCAAGGCCGCCCTGCTGTCTCTGGCGCGTACGCTGTCGGCGGAGCTGCTGCCGCGCGGGATCCGCGTCAACGGCCTGAGCCCCGGCCCGGTGGAAACCCCGGCCTTTACCAAAACGGGCTTAAGCGAGGAGGCGCTTAACGCAATGATGTCAGAGGTCATTAAGCTGGTGCCGCTGGGCAGAATGGGCTCGACGACGGAGCTGGCAAAAGCCGCGCTCTATCTGGCCTCCGACGAGTCCAGCTACACGGTGGGCACGGAGCTGCTGGTGGACGGCGGGATGGGAAGTCTATAACTCAAAAGGCGCTGATGCCGGTGACAATGCCGACATACAGCGCCGCCCAGACGGCGGCAGAGAGCAGGCTAACCCCGTAAACCTTCGCCACATTGAGCCTGAGCATGCCTGCCGCCAGCGGCACGATATAGCGCAGCACCGCCAGGAAGCGCGCGGTGAACAGCACCAGCACACCGTTTTTCTGCAGCTGATGCTGCACCCGCAAAAATTTACCGGCGTGTTTTGCGGTAAAGCGGGTCACCCATCGCGTGTGCCCCATCCGCTGACCAATGTGGTAGTTTAGCCCCGACCCCACCGTTGCCCCCATCACCACGGCCAGCCACGCCAGCGCCGGATGCATGCTCGCCTGGCTGACGGTAATGCCCGTCAGCAGCATCACCGAGGCGGGAGGCAGCACGGAGGAGATCAGCACCGTCGATTTACTCAGCGCCATCATAAATAACAGCGCGAAAAGATGTGCCGGATAGAGCGCAAAGTGATTCAGCAAAGTATCAAGCCACGTCATTTACCCTCCTCCGATGTAAATATCACTCTTCATTTAAAATGAATTAACTTAAATAAACCCTCAACATCTTATTAATAAGATTCTTCTAAACCGTTCTTAAACATCATTTAAATTCCTGAGCGGCAAAATTAAATAGGCGTATTATCCCTCTCGTTTTATAACGATCTCGTTATGGCGAGGCTCCTGTACAAATACACGTTATCGCTCTGGTGGGTTCGAGAGAACCGGCACAGGGTAAAACAGGCACTGTCGAATCAAGGCTTTGTCAGTATAACTTCCCTCACGGGATACGGTGTACAGTGCTGAACCCAGGACGTGGGGATCTCCTCTTCGACATGCCCTGTCTTGCTCGCCCCTGAGAGATTTTATTATTCAAAGGGAATTCACTATGTCTTACGCTATTCATAACCAAAACCTGGCATTCAATGACAGCGCTATCGCGCAATATATGAATACCGATTTTATCGTCCTCGATATTTCATTATGCGTGGCGCTGGCGCGCGAGCAATTCTTCGAAAAATTAAAAGACGATGATATTCCGTCGCATATTTTTATTGAAGACAATGGCCGCCTGGCGGGCATGATTGCCGTGCGCAAATTGCTGCAAACCGCCGATACGGTACAGCCGGTGAAATCGCTGATGATTTCTCAGTTTTTGCAGGTCAAACCGGAAGATGAACGTGCCGATGTCGCCGGACTGCTGGCGCACGGCGGCGCGGATGTGGTGCCCGTGGTCACCCACGGCAAGCTCGTCGGCTGCCTGACCGAACGCGAAATTGCGCATCTGCTGGAAGATGACGTCACCGAAGATGCCCAGCTTCAGGGGGCGACGCTGCCGCTGGAGAAGCCCTATCTGGAAACCAGCGCCTATAGCCTGTGGAAAAAACGCTCCGTCTGGCTGCTGCTGCTGTTTGTCGCCGAAGCCTATACCAGCTCGGTCATTCAGCATTTCGAGGAGGCGCTGGAGTCCGCCATCGCGCTGGCGTTCTTTATTCCGCTGCTGATCGGCACGGGCGGCAACAGCGGGACGCAGATCACCTCCACGCTGGTGCGCGCGATGGCGCTGGGAGAAGTCCACCTGCGCGACGTCGGGCGCGTGCTGCGCAAGGAGATGACCACCTCGCTGATGATTGCCGCCACGCTGGGAATTGCCGGGTGTATCCGCGCCTGGATGATGGGTATCGGCCTGGAGATCACGCTTATCGTCAGCCTGACGCTGGTGTGCATTACGCTGTGGAGCGCCATTGTTTCGTCCGTGATCCCCATGGTGCTCAAGCGCTGCGGCATTGACCCGGCGGTCGTCTCCGCGCCGTTCATCGCGACGCTTATCGACGGTACCGGGCTGATTATCTACTTTAAAATTGCCCAGTACACGCTGGGGCTAGAGTAAGCTTGCGAGCACCTCATTCACGTGATTGAGGTGCTCACTTCGCTACGCATCGCCGAGCTGATGCGCGATCTCACGCAGCTGCTGGGCAAGCGCCTGCAGGTTTTTCCCCTTCTCCCCTTTTGGCCCGGTGGACTGACGCACCACCAGACGGGCAGGTAAAATCGACGACATGCGCTGGGCATTCTCTTCACCGCTGTCGAGAATACGGCGCACAGCCTCTTTACCCTGCAGATCTAAATCCAGCGATACCGTCGTCAGCGCCGGGTAGAAGAACGAGCTTTCATAGGTGTCATCGTAGCCAATCACCGACTTCTCGCCCGGAATTGAAATCTGCTGCTGATGGAACGCGCTCAGCACGCCGAGCGCCATCTGGTCGTTAGCCACCAGCACGGCGGTAAACTGCGCCGTTTCCCGCAGCATTTGCAACGCTCCCGAATAACCGCTTTGCGCATCCCAGTTGCCGCGAATGACCGATGCTGGCTCCAGGCCGTAGCCCTTCAGGGTCTCGATCCAGCTTTTCAGCCTCAGCTGCGCCGACACGGAAGACGACGGCCCCGCCAGCAGGGCAATGTCGCGATGCCCCAGTTCGTAAAGATATTTGACGCTGGCGCGGGTGCCGTCCGCCGGGTTAAACGAAACGTTAAACACGGAACTGTACGGGTCCACGTCGAGGAACAGGCAGACAATATCATCGTTGTCGGTGGCGATTTTCTGCGCCGCTTCAGCCTCCAGCGGCACGTTGATGATCACCTTGCTCACCAGCTGGGATTTCAGTTCGTTGATGGAATCCTGGATGCTGTGGTTGACGTTCTCATCAATCATTGAGATCAGTACCTGGTAGCCTTCCACATTGGCATAGCGTTTCACCGCCGCCGCAACCTGCGAAGGCGCGTGCAGCGCCAGCGAAATGGTCACCAGCCCAACGGTCTGGCTCTGCTTGCCCACCAGCTGCTGAGCCAGTCGGTTGGGTACATACCGCAACAACTCTATGGATTTCTCCACCTTGCTGCGCGTGGCGTCGGATACATTGGCAGACTTATTCAGTACCCTGGACACGGTCTGATAGGAGACGCCCGCATGGCGTGCCACGTCCTCTAACGTTGCGCTTTTCGACTTCATGGTCCGGTTCCTTATGTTGTTATGCACTGATTGTAACAGGGGTGCTGAAAAAAAACGCTTACCACCCTCTCGCCACAGGCATAACACCATCAAAAAGTATGACGCTCACAATGCCATAATTTGTGTCCAATCTCATTACTCGTAACAAAATTGTCTATTTTATTTGCAGTTAATCACACATTTCGGATCGTGCAATTGCCAGTCAACGGGTTTAGGCATTTTATGACAGTGGATTTGTGAACGTATTACAAAACAATAAGAGGGTTACAATGAACACGACGATCCGCTCTGTATCTGTTGCGTTGGCTGCCGCGCTGGCATCGCCTTCGCTGTTTGCAGCGTCTTCAGTACCGATTGATTTTCATGGATATCTTCGCTCCGGCGTGGGCGTCTCACGGGATGGTGGGATGGAGGAGTGGCAAAAAAACAAAATTGGCCGTCTGGGTAACGAGGCCGACACCTACGGCGAGCTGGAGCTAGGCTCCGAGGTATACAAAAAGAACGACGTCAGTTTCTATCTCGACAGCATGGTGAGCATGGTATCAGACGGCTCCAACGACAATGAAACCACCTTAGATGACGATGCCCAGTTCGGCCTGCGCCAGCTTAACCTGCAGATCAAGGGGCTGATCCCCGGGGATCCCAATGCGGTAATTTGGGGCGGTAAGCGCTACTACCAGCGCCATGACCTGCACATCATTGATACCAAATACTGGAATATCTCGGGATCCGGTGCAGGTATTGAGAACTATACGCTCGGCCCCGGCGCGGTCTCCGTGGCGTGGATCCGCGGCGATGCCAACGACGTGGACTACCGCGTGGATGGCGACAGCGACGTTAACATCAACTACATCGACCTTCGCTATGCGGGCTGGAAGCCGTGGGCGGGCGCGTGGACGGAAGTGGGTATTGATTACGCCATGCCAAATCCGACCAACAAGCAGAAAGAGTACGGCGGGCTGTACGAGGCCGATAACGGCGTGATGGTCACCGGTGAGATCAGCCAGGATATGTTTGGCGGCTATAACAAGCTGGTGCTGCAGTACGCCAATAAAGGTCTGGCCCAGAACATGGTGTCACAGGGTGGGGGCTGGTACGACATGTGGAACTACGTGAACGACGCCACCGGCTACCGCGTGATTAACACCGGCTTAATTCCGATTACCGACAAGTTCTCCTTTAACCACGTCCTGACATGGGGCTCGGCAGACGACACCACGCAGTATACGGACAAATCACGCCTGGTATCGCTGGTGGGGCGCGCACAGTATCAGTTCACCGAGTACGTGCGTCTGATTGGCGAAGTGGGCGGATTCTACCAGGAAGATACTTACACCGACGGCACTAAGTACAAGCAGAGCGGCGAGAAGTACACCCTCGCGCTGGGCCTGGCAGACGGTCCTGAGTTTATGTCACGTCCTGAACTGCGCGTGTTCGCCTCCTATCTGAATGACTCCGAAAAAGGACAATCCTTCGAGGATGGCACGGCCAACAATACCTGGAACTTTGGTGTGCAGGTCGAGGCCTGGTGGTAAATCGTAATTCATAATTTGCGTTAATCGTTATCGTATCTCCAGCAACCTGCAGTCTATTTTACTGCTTTGGGATAGCCATTACTTTGGCTATCCCTTTTTTATATTTACTGATTAAAATGTTCGTCTAATAATTTCCGTAATGTATCAGACTGCCTGCCGAATATAGCGTGCACCTGCTGACCGATAATAATCACCCCCAGCGCCCCCTCATTCTGTAACGCCTGTGAATCGACCTTATTTAAATCTTTTACCGTCACGCGCAGGCGGGTAATACAGGCTTCGACGTGCTCGATATTATCGTCGCCGCCAAATGCCGGAATTAAACGCTGGGTAATTTGACTGTCCATAATACGCCTCTCTGTTATGCAGATAAAAAAATGCCTGCTCGGGGAGCAGGCGTTTTGTGCCTTGTTGCCGGGTGGCGCTGCGCTTACCCGGCCTACGGGTTTTGTAGGCCCGTGCAAGCGCAGCGCCGCCGGGCGGTTCTTACGCTTTACGCCTGAGCACCCGACAGTCCCACGCCAGCAGCACGGTATCGCCCGCCGCGGCGGCGTCGGTCATGCAGTCGGTATACCCCTGCGGCAGCGTGATGAGCTGCTGCTGGGCCGTGTAGTTCTGCACAAACACCCAGGCGGTTTCGCCATCCGTGCGCGCCGTCGCGACCACGCCTGGAGGGAAATCCCCTTCGACTGCGCGCGGCAGCGCCAGCTCGTCGATAATCCCGGCGAAGAAATCGCGCTGGAACGGCAGGTCGTTGCGCGACGCCACGTGCCACGCCTTGCCTTTGCCGAAGCGGTTGACCGTCACCGCCGGGCGACCGGCGTAGAAATCATCCCGGTAGGTCGCCAGCGCCTGCGCGGATTCAGTATGGATCAGCTCGCACAGATGCCTGACCTGATACGGTCCCTGCAGGCCCGCCGCATTGCCCGCCAGCCCCTGAACCAGGTTTCGCTCCCCCTCGCCCAGGCAGTCAATCTCTTCCGCCCAGATGCCGAGGAGCTTGCGCAGCGGGCCCGGGAAACCGCCGAGGTGGCAGAGATCGGTCTCATCCACTACCCCGCTCCAGTAGGTCGTCACCAGATGCCCGCCCGCGGCCACAAAGGCTTCCGCCCGCTCGGCGAAACCTTCGCGCACCATGTAGAGCATGGGGGCAATCACCAGCGCGTAGCGGCTCAGATCGCCGTCAGCGTCGATGACGTCGACCGCGATGCCCTTTTCCCAGAACGGACGATAGTGTTCGTTGACTGTTTTTTCGTACTCCAGCCCCATGTTGCGCGGGCCTTCGGCATCGTCCAGCGCCCAGCGGTTTTGCTGGTCAAAGATAATGGCCACGCGCGCGTCGGTGCGGCCCCCCACCACCTCAGGTAGACGCGCCAGCATCTCCCCCAGACGCGTCACTTCGCGCCCGACGCGGGTATCAAGATGCCCCACGTGATCGATAATCGCACCGTGGAATTTCTCCACCGACCCGCGGCTCTTACGCCACTGGAAGTACTGCACAGAATCCGCCCCGTGCGCTACCGCCTGAATAGAGGAGAGAATATGCATCCCCGGCTTTTTCAGCTTGCTGGTTGGCTGCCAGTTGGTGGTGCTCGGCGTGGACTCCATTAACACAAAGGGTTTACCGCCCTTCAGGCTGCGCATCATGTCGTGGTACATGGCGGTATAGCAGGCCAGCTGCGTTTCGTCTTTCTCCTTGTGCCACATCGGGTAGCTGTCCCAGGAGATGAAGTCGATCGCTTTCGCCAGCTGCCAGTAGTCGTAATCGTAGAAATACTCCATAAAGTTGGTCGTCACCGGCAATTCGGCATTGGCGGCCTTAAGCGGTGCCACCTCATGCCGGCAAAAATCGGTGACCTGCGCGGTATTGAAGCGGTGCCAGTCGAGATTCAGGCCGTGAATCGACACTTCGCCCTGCGGCGCAGGGGACTCAATCTGCGACCAGTCAGTGTAGGTATGGCTCCAGAAGGTGCTCCACCACGCATGGTTCAGCGCGTCGAGAGTTTTGTAACGCGCCTTTAGCCAGTCGCGGAAGCGTTCCTGGCACAGGTTACAGTGACATTCGCCGCCGTACTCATTGGAGATATGCCAGCCCAGCACCGCCGGATGGTGTGAATAACGCTCCGCCAGAAGGCGGTTAATGGTGAAGGTCTTCTCGCGGTACACCGGCGATGACATACAGTGGTTATGCCGTCCTCCGTGCAGCGCGGGGACGCGGTTGCGCCCGACGCGCAGCACCTCAGGGTATTTTTGCGACATCCACGCCGGACGCGCGCCGCTTGGCGTCGCCAGGAAAATATGAATACCTGCCGCATAGAGTTTTTCAATAATATTATCCAGCCACGCAAAATCATATTCTCCTTCACGTGGCTCCAGCTTTGCCCAGCTAAATATGCCCACCGACATGACATTACATTTCGCCTGCTGCATCATGGCGATATCTTTTTCAATAATACCGGGGTAATTCTCCCACTGCTCCGGGTTATAGTCGGCGCCATGCAATAACGCCGCGACCTTTGGACTTAAAGGCGCAAATTTATTCATATTTAAAACGTCCTGAATGGAGATAAAAACTAGTTAAATACCGTTATTGACGGCAGCGCTTTACCCTGGCAATCAAATAACGCCTGATTCTCGCGGGCATTCCCCTCTTTCCATTCGTCATGGATATATTTCATGCCGGCTTTGGTCGCCCACGTGGTGCCCGGGACGGCAATCCAGGTCGGCTCCCAGTAAAAGATGCCCTTGCCGCGATGGTCCGGAACATCAATAACGGACTGCATTAAATCGTGAATATAATCGTACTGGCCCTGAACGGTGCCCGGATAGCCGCCGTCCTTTTCTTCTTTCGCCTGGAAGCTGTTCTCGGCGTTATCGCAGTTCTCCAGCGTATAGCCATAGGCCGCTTCCACCACAATCACGTCTTTGTTATAGCGCCTGCTGATGTCATCCATGTTGGCCTTCAGCGCGCTAATGGGGCCGTTCCAGTAGGTGTACATCGACAGGCCGATGATATCGAACGGCACGTCGCGCTTCGTGATTTCATCAAACCACCAGCGGAAGGTGTCATTTTTGGTGCCTTCGGCCAGATGGAGCATGATTTTCACCTGCTCGCCATCGGTCAGATTCTCTTTTAGCCCACCAATCGCGGCGTTGAGCAGCCCGGCCAGGCGGTCAAATTCGCCGCCGCCCTGCCCCCAGCTTTTCCCTTCCGGCCACAGCATGCCGCCGTTAATTTCGTTTCCTATCTGCACCATGTCCGGCAATACGCCCTCTTTCTTAAAGCGGGCGATCGTGTCGCGGGTATAGTCATGAATAGCCGTTTTCAGCTGCGGGTAGTCCATCTTCTCCCAGGCTTTTGGCTTGAACTGTTTGCCCGGATCGGTCCAGAAATCGCTGTAGTGGAAATCAAGCAGCAGCTTCAGGCCCTGCGCCTTTACGCGCTTCGCCAGCGCGAGGGTGTTTTCGAGATTATTACTGCCGCCGCCGTAGGTGTTGCCGTCGGCATCCTGCGGGTCTACCCACAGGCGCAGGCGCACGGTGTTCACGCCGTTAGCTTTGAGGATCGCAATCGCGTCCTGCTGCTGGCCGCTCTGGTTATAGAATTTCGCGCCATGTTGTTCTGCTTCCAGCAGGGTCGAAATATCCGCCCCCTTGATAAAGTCCGCGGGCATGGCGTTAAAAGGACGCGTTTGCACCCCGCCCGCAGCAAACGCGCTCGCGGCCAGGCCACATGAGAGGCAAACGGCGAGCAAAGCGGGTTTGAGTCTTTTCATGATTATCCCTTTGTGCTCCCGGAGGTCAGTCCGGAGACGAAATATTTTTGTAAGGCGAGGTAGAGGATCGCCACCGGCACCGCAATCAGGACGGCACCAGCCGCGTAGGTGGTGTAGCTGGCACCCATTTTTTGCGCCACCAGGTTATAAAGCCCGATGGGTAAGGTGTATTTGTCCGGGGTGCGCAGAATCGTGCTGGAGAGGATGAAATCCCCCAGCGGCCCGGTGAAGGAGAACAGCGCCACCACCGCCACAATTGGCTTCGATAGCGGCATGATAATTTCGATGAAAATCCGGAAATTACTGGCCCCGTCCATGCGCGCGGATTCATCCAGATCTTTCGGGATGGCGTCTAGGTAGCCTTTCATCAGGTAGGTATTCATCGGGATCATGCCGCCCACGTAGATCAGCACCAGCGCCAGATGGCTGTTGATGAGGCCCAAAAGCTGCGACAGCACGAAGATGGCAATCAGCGCCGAGAACTGGGGGATCATCTGCAGGAGCAGGAACAGCATCAGCCCGTTCTGGCGTCCCTTAAAGCGAAAGCGCGAAAAGGCATAGGCGGTAAAGCTGACGCTGATTAAGGTCAGCACCATGGTCAGGAAGCTGATTTTCATCGAGTTCCAGTACCAGGTCATGTAGTTCACCTGGCCGTTAAACAGGTCGGCGTAGTGCTGCACCGAAAAGTTCTCAGGAATAATTGAGGAGCTGAGCAGGCTATTACCCGCGTTAAACGACGCGCCGACCGTCCACACCAGCGGGTAGATGATAATCGTCGACACCAGCACGATAACCAGCCAGGAGAGCGAGAGGCGTACCCACTTCTCACGTTTAATACTTTGTGATTGAGCCATTGTTACGTCCCTTACGCCATGTCGTCGTTTTTGAAAGATTTGGTGGCGCGGAACTGCCACAGCGCCAGGCCGACGACAAAGATCGACAGCAGGATAGTGATGGTCGCCGCAATCGCGTACTGCGACGACGACATGGTGAGCTTGTAGATCCACGACACCAGGATATCTGTCCCACCCGCATTGGACCCCACCACCGCCGGCCCGCCGTTGTTGAACAGGTAGATGATGTTGAAGTTATTGAAGTTGAAGGTGTATTGGGTGATCAGAATCGGCGCAATCGAGTACAGCACCAGCGGCAGCGTGATGGTGCGCAGCTTGGTCACGCTGCTGGCCCCGTCCATGGTGGCGGCTTCGTACAGATCGTCAGGGATCGCCTGCAGCACGCCGGTGGTCATGGCGAAAACAAACGGGAAACCGAGCCAGGTCTGCATCAGGATCAGCGCCGTTTTGGTCCAGAACGGATCGGTCATCCAGGCTTTCGGCGCAATGCCGAAGAAGGCCAGAATGGCGTTGTTTATCACACCGAAAGAGTCGTTGAACATTCCGGCAAACACCAGAATGGTGACAAAGCCCGGCACCGCCCACGGCAGAATGAAGATGGTGCGGATAAGCGGCTTAAAGCGCAGGTCTTTTTGGTTCACCAGGATAGCCAGCAGCACGCCCACGGTACATTGCAGCGTGGTGGCGAGCAGCGTCCAGACCACCGTCCACTGCAGGACGTCAAAGAAGGTTGAGCGCCAGATGGAGAGCGTGAAAATATTGATGAAGTTCTTAAACCCAACCCAGTCCACCAGCTTAGCCGGCGGCGTGTGGTAAAGATTGTAGTTGGTAAAGGCGATGGCAAAACCGAAGAGGATCGGGAAAACCACCACAAACACCAGCAGAATAAAGCCCGGCGTGATCATCAGATACGGAAAGCCGTCGCTCAGCAGCATCTGATACTGCTTACGCACGCTGTTTAGCCCCAGCCCTTCATCGCGTTTTCGACCGTTGACCCAGGCATCGCGCATCGACAGGTAATACACCATCACGCCAAATGCGGCGATCAGTACGCTAATGATCCCTTCTGCCAGCAGGAAGATGGAGTTATCCCGCGGCACTTCCTCCCCCAGCGTCACCAGCCCCCAAAGTCCTTCGCGCAGGAAATCGGCAAAAACGCCGATAAAACTGGCCAGCAGCACCAGGAAGATAACGCCCTTCAGCCACTGGCGGTGATAGAACTGGCCGAAGCCGGGGATGACCGCCAGCAGCAGGCCGGTCCAGGCGTGACGCCCGGCCCCGTGCGGTCTGGCAAAATTTTCCGGGATGATACTCACAGACAACTCCTTTCAATAAAACGGGAGAGTGGCCTCCCGTTCTGCGACGTCAGAAAATTACTGGTTGCTGGCCTGCATGGCTTCGATTTGCATCTGGACCTGTTTCTCTGCGCTGTCCAGCGCGGCTTTGGGATCCTGTTTGCCGGTCAGGCTTAGCTCCAGCGCGGCGTTGGCCGGCCCCCAGACTTCGCCCATTTCAGGGATACCCGGCATGGCGGTGGCTCGCGCGGCCTGCACCGCAACGGCGCTCGCCTTCTCGTCGTTCTTGATTACCGGGTCGTCGATCATTGCGGTCAGCGGCGGGATCTCCCGCGTGGCCACGTAGCGGGTTTTCACGTACTGCGGCTGGTTGATGAATTCGATAAATTTCTGCGCCAGCGCTTTGTCCTTGCTCCAGGTGGAAACGACGTAGCCTTTCACGCCGAGGAAGGAGCTCATTGGCTTACCGTCCGGCAGCGTGGGCAGCGGCGCCACGCCGTAGTTGATGCCTGCCGCTTCATACGGCTGGAACGCCCACGGGCCGTTGATGACGGCTGCCGCTTTCTTCTCGGTGAACAGGGAGTCGATAGCGTTCAGGCCGTTGTCACCGACTATCCCGGCCGGGAAAATATCGTCAGCGTAGAATTTTTTCAGGTACGTCACGGCTTCTACCGCGCCCGGCTTGTTCAGGCCGACGTCGCTGGCGTTATAGCCGCCCTTGCCGTTTTGACCAAAGATGTAGCCTCCCATCGGGGAGATCGCCCCCCAGCTGTAATAAATCTGATCGAACTTGGCGAGCAGACCGTACTGGTTTTTTGCGCGCTGCTGTTTAGAAAAGTCGTACCAGTCCTGCAGCGAGTTGAGCGGCTTGTCGATGAGATCTTTGTTGTAGATCAGCACCAGCGTCTCAACCGCTTTCGGCACGCCGTAGAGGGCGTTATCCATTTTGAAGGCGTTAATCGAGGCCGGGGTGTACTGTTCGGTCTGCTTAGCCTCCAGATTCAGGGGGGTCAATAACCCTTGCACGACGGCGCCGCCCAGCTGATCGTTAGGAATGACCAGCACGTCCGGGCCAATGCCTGCCGGGCCGTCCAGGCGCAGTTTTTCCAGCTGCTGTGCGTAAGGTGTTTCCTGCACGTTGACCTTAACGTCGTACTGTTTTTCAAAGTCCGCTACCGCATCTTTAATACCGGACGACTTCTTGATGTCTTCCCAGACGTTAAGCTGCGCGGTGGCGTGAGCCTGTACCGCGAGCGTAGAGAGGATCAGAGCAGCGAGTATATTTTTTTTCATTATCAACCTCATGTGAAGGTATAACAATTTTATGGTTGTTATCGCATCTGACGCCCTACAAACCCCGCTATATATCCTGATTAAACTGGCGTTGTACGTCTGACAGCAAATGCCTTTGGTTTGTTATACGCTACCCTTCACATCATGATAACTCTACATAAAACTGTAAGTTGTGTGATCGTCATAACATTAATGGAATATCTATATAGGGTGCATGAATGCTGGAAGTTATAGTCAAGGCAGACAAATTGCACCGTCCGGCCACGTTGAACACAATTGTTATACGTAAAACATACTCGGCGGTTTACCTGGGGAACACTGATGTCGAACATACAATTGAGGAATGTCACCAAGCGCTTTGGCGACACCGTCACGCTCCACAACGTTAATCTTGATATTGAGGACGGTGAGTTTGCCGTATTCGTCGGGCCTTCCGGCTGTGGCAAATCCACTATGCTGCGCATGATTGCCGGGCTGGAGGAGATAAGCGAGGGTGAAGTGCTGATCGGTAACGAGGTGATGAACGACATCGCCCCTTCCCATCGGGGTGTGGCGATGGTCTTTCAGTCCTACGCGCTCTATCCGCATATGACGGTGGCCGAAAACATGGGCTACGGGCTGAAGGTGAATAAAGTGCCGAAAGATCAGATCCGCCATCAGGTCGAGATGGTCGCCAAAACGCTGCAGCTCTCCCACCTGCTGGACCGCAAGCCTAAACAGCTCTCCGGCGGCCAGCGCCAGCGCGTCGCGATTGGCCGCGCTATCGTGCGGAACCCGCGCGTCTTTATGTTCGATGAGCCGCTTTCCAACCTGGATGCCGAACTGCGCGTGGAGATGCGCCTGCACCTCGCCCGTCTGCACCAGGAGCTGAAAACCACCATGGTGTATGTCACCCACGATCAGATTGAGGCCATGACGCTGGCAGATAAAATTGTGGTGATGAACTACGGCAAAGTGGAGCAGATGGGCGCGCCGATGGATCTCTACTACAAGCCGGTGAACAGGTTCGTGGCCGGTTTTATCGGCTCGCCGAAGATGAACTTCATGCCGGCCACGGTTGAAGCATGGCAGCCGGGCGCGCTGACGGTGAGATTGTCGCAGCAGAAGTCACTGACGCTCGCCGTGACCACCACGCCGCTGCAGCCGGGCAGCCAGGTTACGCTGGGCATCCGTCCGGAACATTTAACCACTGACCTTCGCCTGGGCACACCGCTGGAGTTTCACTGCGAAGTGGTTGAACGACTCGGGAACAACACCTATCTGTTTGGCCAGTGTTACGGCCACGACAACGTCAAAATCTTGCTGCCGGGGGACGTTAAATTCGCCCCGTGGCAGAAGATAGACGTGGCCTTCGACGATCGCCACTGCATGGTCTTTGACGAGCAGGATGTCCGGGTGAGCGCGGATATCGAAGATGCGGTGCGTTCGGTGGCTTAACGCGCGCCACCGTCAGCCAGCGCTCTCACCGCCCGCCCAAACGCCTCAATCGCCAGGGCAACATCCTCAGCCACCACCGATTCCGCCGGATGGTGGCTGACGCCCCCTTTGCAGCGCACAAACAGCATCCCGACCGGCCAGCGCTCTGCCAGCGCGATGGTGTCATGCCCGGCACCGCTCGGCAGCGATAATGAGCGCCCCTGCACCGACGCAATGGCGTCCCCTAGCAGTTGCCTCAAGCGCGCATCGCACGGCGTGGCGGCGATCCGATAATACTCCTCGGCGCCAAAGCTCAACCCGCGGCGGGCGGCTATCGTCTGCGCCTGCGCCAGCAGTTCAGTGAGCAGCGCGTCAAGCGGGGCATCCTGCGGGCCGCGAATATCCAGCGAGAGCGCAACCTCGCCGGGGATCACGTTGACCGCACCGGGCAGGCAGCGCAGTTCGCCCACCGTCGCCACCAGATTGCCGCCGCGTTGTTGGGTGGTGTTTTCAATCAGCCCCATCCATTCGGCAGCGGCGGCCAGCGCATCCTTGCGGTGATTCATCGGCACGGTGCCCGCGTGTCCGGCCTCGCCGGTAAAGCGGCAGTTAAGGCGGCGCGCGCCGTTGATGGCTTCCACCACGCCCAGCGCCAGCCCTTCCTGCTCCAGGCACGGACCCTGTTCAATGTGCAGCTCCAGACAGGCGCTGAAATCGTCCTGATGGCGTGCCGCCAGCGCCACGCGGGTGGGATCGAGCCCCGCCTGCACCATCGCCTGCGCCACGCTGATGCCACTGGCATCACAGGTCTCCAGCCAGCCCTGCGGCCAGGTGCCCGTAATGCCCCGGCTGCCTAGCAGGGTGATCCCAAAACGGGTGCCCTCTTCGTCGCCAAAGCCGACAATCTCTATCGCCTGGGCCAGATGCCGCCCCTGCTGATGCAGGCTGTCCACCACCTCGATGGCCGCGAGCACCCCAAGCATGCCGTCGTAGCGCCCGGCGTTGCGCACGGTATCGAGATGCGAGCCGAGCAGCACTGCCTGCGCCCCTTCCTGCGCGCCCTCATAGCGTCCACAGATATTGCCCACGCTGTCCTGCCAGACGGTCATTCCCGCCTGGCGCATCCACTCGCCGACCAGCTGGTTGGCCTGCAGATGCTGCGTGGAGAGATATACCCTCGTCAACGCATCCGGGGTTTCGCTGATGGCGGCCAGCGCGTCGGCGCGCGCCATCACCCGTTCTGCCGCCGGGCTCATTGCGGCGTCTCGCGGCGATAGTGGTCCCACGCGGCCTGCATGGCGGCGCCCTGCGTGGTGGTGAACTTCAGGTAGTTCAGCACCGACTCCAGCGCGCTCAGGGTGGTCATCACGCAGTCCTTGCGCGCGTTGTAGCCCATGGTGCCAATGCGCCACACTTTGCCGTGCAGCGGGCCAAACGAGGTGCCGATTTCAATCCCGAAATCCTCCAGCATCAGCTTGCGCACCTGGTCGCCGTTGACGCCCTGCGGTATCACTACGCCCAGCACGTTGTTCATCTTGTGCTTCAGATCGCCGAAGGTCTCCAGCCCCATCGCCTGAATGCCCTTCAGCAGCACATCGCCGTGCAGTTTGTGACGCGCGATGCCGTTATCCAGCCCTTCCTGCAGGATCAGCCGCGCGCATTCGCGGGCGCCGAACAGGGCGGTGGTCGCTTCGGTGTGGTGGTTCAGTCGCTCCGGCCCCCAGTAGTCCATCACCATGCCGAGATCGAAGTAATTGGAGTAGATCATCTCCTCGTCGCCGTCTCGGTGGGCGTCGGTGCGAATGCCCTCCTCAACGCATTTGCGGCGGCGGATCGCCTCCTCCATGCGCGCACTCAGGGTGATCGGCGACGTGCCCGACGGGCCGCCGAGGCACTTCTGCATCCCGGCCGAGACGGCGTCCAGCCCCCAGGCGTCGGTCTCCAGGGCGTTACCGCCGAGCGACGCGGTGGCGTCGGTGTAGAACAGCACGTCGTAGCGGCGGCAGATGGCCCCGAGCTCCGCGAGCGGCTGCAGCATAGTGGTGGAGGTGTCGCCCTGCACGGTCAGCAGCAGGCGCGGGCGAATACGCTTAATCGCATCCTCAACCTGGTCCGGCGTGAACACCTCGCCCCACGGCACCTCAATGGTATGCACTTCCGCGCGGCAGCGGCGGGCAATTTCGCACAGCAGGTGACCAAAGCGGCCAAAGACCGGCACCAGCACCTTATCTCCCGGGCGAATGGCGGAGACCAGGACGGCTTCAATTCCCGCGCGGGAGGTGCCGTCCACCAGCATCGTCCAGCGGTTTTCGGTGCGGAACACCCCGCGATAGAGCGCCATCACCTCGTTCATGTAGTGGGTCATGGCCGGATCGTACTGGCCGATCAACTGGCTCGACATAGCGCGCAGCACGCGCGGGTCGGCGTTGATCGGGCCCGGCCCCATCAGCAGGCGCTGGGGCGGGTTGATTTGCGGAAAATGTGCGATATCCATTGTTAAGTCCTTATCAGTTGAGGCCGCGCACGGAGGAGATGAACTGCTTCAGCTCGGTGGTCTGCGGGTTGGCGAACAGCGTTTTGCTATCGCCCTGCTCCCAGACTTTCCCCTGGTGCATAAACACCACGCGGTCGCCCACTTCGCGGGCAAAATTCATTTCATGGGTAACAAGTATCAGCGTCATCCCCTCGGCGGCCAGCTGCTCCAGCACCTTGAGCACTTCGCCCACCAGCTCCGGGTCGAGCGCGGAGGTGATCTCGTCACACAGTAATACTTTAGGCGACATGGCCAGCGCCCGGGCAATCGCCACGCGCTGCTGCTGGCCGCCGGAGAGGCTCGACGGGTAATAATCCAGACGGTCACCGAGGCCCACTTTCTCCAGCATCTGCTGCGCCAGCTCGCGGCATTCGGCGGCGCTTTTTTTCAGCACCCGACGCGGAGCCAGCATCACGTTTTCCAGCGCCGTCATGTGCGGGAACAGGTTGAAGCTCTGGAACACCATCCCGACCGAGCGGCTGATTTCGCGCGCCTGTGAGTCCCGGTCGGTAATGGTCATGCCGCCCAGCTTGATGCTGCCGTCCTGATACCCTTCCAGGCCGTTGATGCAGCGCAGCAGCGTGCTTTTGCCCGACCCGCTGCGCCCGATAATGGAAATCACCTGGCCCATGTCGATATCCAGATCGACGCCCTTGAGCACGTGGTTATCGCCGTAGTACTTCTGCACCTGATTAATGGTGATGAGAGGCATTGAATTTCGTCTCCAGATAGCGGCTGTAGCGGGACAGCGGGTAACACAGAATAAAGTAGCCGAGCGCCACCAGCGCAAAGACCTTAAACGGCTGATAGGTCACGTTGGTCAGCATCGTCCCGGCCTTGGTCAGCTCGATAAAGCCGATAATCGACGCCAGCGCGGTGCCTTTGATCACCTGCACGGCAAAACCGACCGTCGGGGCGATGCCGATGCGCAGCGCCTGCGGGGCGACCACGCGAAACAGAGTCTGGCCAAAAGTCAGCCCAAGGCAGCGCGACGCTTCCCACTGCCCTTTTGGCAAGGCGCGAATGCTGCCAAACCAGATGTCGAGCAGAAACGCGCTGGTGTAGAAGGTTAACGCCAGCGAGGCGGCGGTCCACGGCGAAACGTCGATGCCGAACAGCGCCACGCCGAAGAAGGCCAGGAACAGCTGCATCAGCAGCGGCGTGCCCTGGAACAGTTCAATGTAGCCACGGATGATGCGCTTCACCGCGCGCCCGCCCGTCAGGCGCAGCAGCAGGAGCGGCAGGGTCACCACCGCGCCGCCGACAAACGCCACCAGCGACAGCAGCACCGTCCAACGCCCGGCCAGCAGCAGATTGCGAATAATGTCCCAGTCGGTAAAGGTGGTCATCATGCCTGCACCCCCAGCCATTTGCGTCCTGCCGCCATCATCAGCTGGCGCAGGGTAATCGACAGCGCTAAGTAAATGCCGGTTGTCACCAGATAAACCTCAAAGCTCAGAAACGTTCTGGACTGGATCAGGTTGGCGGCGAAGGTCAGCTCTTCATACGAGACCTGCGACACCACCGACGAGCCGAGCATCACGATGATGCACTGGCTCACCAGCGCCGGGTAAATGCGCTGCAGCGCGGGCGGCAGCACCACGCGGATAAAGGTCTGCAGGCGGGTCAGCCCCAGCACGCGTCCGGCTTCCCACTGCCCTTTCGGCGTGACCTGAATGCCCGCGCGGATAATCTCGGTGCTGTACGCGCCGAGGTTCACCACCATGGCCAGCAGCGCCGCTTCCCCCGCCGTCATCTTCAGCCCCAGATTCGGCAGGCCGAAGACGATGAAAAACAGCTGTACCACAAACGGCGTGTTGCGGATGATTTCCACGTAGCCGCCCCAGAGCCGGCTGAACCAGGTGGTGCGTCCGCTGCGGATCGCCGCCCCGAAAATCCCTGTTGCCAGCCCGCCGACGGTTGCCATCACCGTCAGCTGAACGGTGACCCACAGCCCCGCCAGCAGCTCCGGCCAGTACGGCCAGAGCGCTAAAAAATCGAGTTGCTCAGCCATAGACTTAAACGCCGAGGCTTGCCGGCAGCGGGGCCTTCAGCCATTGCTCGGACAGGCCGTTCAGCGTGCCGTCCTTAATGCCCTGCTCAATCAGCGCGTCCACTTTTGCCTTCAGGGCCGGTTCGTTCTTCTTCAGGCCAATAAAGCACGGCGAGTCTTTCAGCATAAAGCTCGGCACCGGGGCTTTATCCGCGTTCTGGCGCGAAATGGCCGCCACCACGAGGTTGCCGGTTGCCACGTACTGCACCTGGCCGGAGAGGTAGGCGGAGAGCGTGGTGTTGTTGTCTTCGTAGCGCTTCACGTCCGCGTCTTTCGGCGCCAGGCCGGTCAGCACCATGTCCTCCACCGCCCCGCGCGTCACGCCGATGGTTTTACCGCTCAGCGCGGCGGCGTCTTTCAGCTCGGCGCCTTTCGGACCAAACACGCCGAGGAAAAACGGCGCGTAGGCGCGGCTAAAGTCGATCACCTTCTCGCGCTCCGGGTTTTTACCGAGGCTTGAAATGACCAGGTCCACCTTATCGGTTTGCAGGTACGGCACGCGGTTGGCGCTGGTCACCGGCACCAGCTGCAGCTTGAGCTTCATCTGTTTGGCCAGATAGCGCGCCATGTCGATGTCATAGCCCTGCGGCTGCAGATCGGTCCCCACCGAGCCAAACGGCGGGAAATCCTGCGGAACGGCAATGCGAATGGTACCGCGCTTCTCGATATCCTGAAGCTGGTCAGCCTTTGCCGGCAGCTGTGTGAAGAGACATGCGGCCCCGGCCAGTGCAATCAACAATTTTTTCATGGTGCTTCCCCGTAACGTTAACATGAAACAAAAGATTCTTTGAATGTAATTTTGCAACTAATGTGCCAGATAAAGCGAAGCGGGGAATATTCTTGCGAAGCCTGATAAAACGCGGACGGGTCGAAAAAACGTGCGTTTCCCCGACCCGACAGCTGCACCATTTTAATGCAAAGCACCAGTCTGATGCCCCATTATCGCTGTTCGAGTTCGTCCAGCTGCTGGTAGAGGGAGGCAATGTCGTGAATGCGCGGACGGCCTTTATCGAGGATCTCATGCAGAAAAGCGTTCGCCAGCAGGTTGATCAGGCTGTTGACCGATGAATAGCTGTCATAGGCCGAGACGCTGTCCAGAGGAGCGCAGAGCTGCCAGCTCGCCAGCGGGAACAGGCTGTGCGCCTGCGGCTCGCACATCAGAAGCACCGGAATACCGCTGCTCTGAAGCTGCTGCATCAGCGGGCGGATAATGCGCGGGCGGCGGCGAAAGGCCATCATGACCACCAGATCGTCCGGCGTTAAATCCACCAGTTCCTCGCTCAGGCTCTGCCCCGGCTGCGGCAGCACCAGCACCTGACCGCGCGCCTGCAGCAGCTGCTGGCGCAGGTGCAGCGCCGCCGGATAGGCGTTACGCATACCGATAATGACGATGCGCCGTGCCTTCACCATGCAGGCCATGGCGTCGGCAAACTGCTGCGCGTCGAGGGCATTGACCCACTGGGTCAGGTTCGCCATCTCTTGCTTATAGTGGCGCGCCAGCAGCGTGTTGCCCTGCACCGCGTCGCGGTTATCGGTAAGCGGCATCCCGCTCTGGCGCAGGGTGCGCAGCTCGTCGCGCATGTCCTTATATTTCTCATAGCCCAGCCGCTTAAACAGACGGCTGACCGTCGCTTTTGATACTCCGCTCAGCTGCGCCAGCTCGGCGCTGTTGTAGCTAATCAGGTCGTCAAAATGATCGAAAATAAAATCCGCCACCCGCTGCTCCTGCGGCGACAGCGATGGATATTGTGCCTTCAGACGTTCATCCAACTGTTCCATAGCGCCTCTGTAACTTTTGTTTCATCACATTGTACCTTTTATGGTACGTATTCATTATACATGCCAGTTTACTGAAACTTTTCTTTCAGAACTGGAACAGCTTTTGCAGCGCCTTGTGACCTTCAGGGTTATGAGGACTCTCTATGCACAGTAATGTCTCCACACGCGGGATGGCCGTTGCGCCCCACCATCTTGCCAGCCAGAGCGCGCTGGCGGTGCTGCGCGAAGGCGGCAGCGCCATTGAAGCAATGGTCGCGGCTGCGGCCACCATCGCCGTGGTTTATCCGCACATGAACGGCCTCGGCGGGGACGGCTTCTGGCTTATCGTTCCCCCGCAGGGCGACCCGATCGCCATTGACGCCAGCGGCGCGGCCGGCTCTCTGGCAACCCTTGCCGCCTACGATGATGTGGCGCAAATTCCCCATCGTGGCCCCCGCGCGGCGCTGACCGTCGCCGGAACGGTGAGCGGCTGGGACGAGGCGCTTAAGGTCTCGCGCGAGATGACCGGCAAGGCGGTGCCGCTGGCCCGCCTGCTGGCCGACGCCATTGACTATGCGCAAAACGGCACGCCGGTCACGCCGTCGCAGGCCCATGCCACGGCGAGCAAATTCGACGAGCTGAAAGATATCCCCGGTTTTGCGGAAACCTGGCTGGTGAACGGTAAGCCGCCAGAGGTCGGCAGCCGCTTTTATCAGCCGGCCATGGCGTCTACCCTTAAACGCCTGGCGGAAGACGGTCTGGATAGCTTCTATCGCGGCCCGCTGGCTGACGTGCTTGCACACGGTATGGAGACGCTGGGTCTGCCCGTGACGCGGGATGATTTACGCGCCCACATCGCCCGGCGCACCGCGCCGCTGAAGCTGCAGCACCAGCAGGGGGAGATCTTTAACCACGCCCCGCCGACGCAGGGGCTGGTTTCGCTGGCGATACTCGGCATCACCGATCGTCTGAACATGGCGGAGGCCGACGATGCCGACACCATTCACCGCATCGTTGAAGCCACCAAGCTGGCCTTTAGCCTGCGCGATGCCCACATCACCGACCCGCGCGAGCTGAAAACCGATATCCAGAACCTGCTTGACCCCGCGGCCCTTCAGGCGTTAGCCGACAAGGTTGACGACAGCCGCGCCGTCCCGTGGGGTAGCGGCAAAGGCCCCGGCGACACGGTGTGGATGGGCGTGATGGATAGCAGCGGCCTTGCCGTGTCGTTTATCCAAAGCATTTATCACGAGTTCGGCAGCGGCGTGGTGCTGCCCGATACCGGCATCGTCTGGCAGAACCGGGGCGCGTCCTTCAGCCTCGATCCCAATCATCTTTTAGCCCTCGCGCCGGGCAAACAGCCTTTCCACACCCTGAACCCGGCGGCGGCGCGCCTTAAGGACGGGCGCGTGATGGTCTACGGCTCAATGGGTGGCGACGGGCAACCGCAGACCCAGGCCGCGCTCTTTACCCGCTACGCGATCCAGGGCGTGCCACTGCAGGAGAGCATCTCCCGCCCGCGCTGGCTGCTGGGACGCACCTGGGGGCAAACCTCGGACACGTTAAAGCTTGAAGGACGCTTCACCGCTGAGACGGTCGCCGAGCTGCGGGCGCGGGGGCATGAGGTGGAGCGCTTTCCGGACTTTAGCGAAGCCATGGGCCACGCGGGGGCGGTTGTTCGCCACCCCAACGGCCTGTTCGAAGGGGCATTTGACCCGCGCAGCAACGGCGCGTCCGCCGGATTCTGAGGAGAAAACAATGACGACACCACAACCCGACTGGCAGGCCTATCTGACGCAGATGGAGTCCGTGCTCGGCGTGGCGCTGGACGATGCCCGCCGCGCCGAGCTGCAGCTGCAGTTCAGCCGCATTGCCACGCTGGCCGCGCCGCTGATGGCCCTGCCGCTCGACGACCGCCTGGAGATTGCAGGAGTGTATAAAGCATGAGGCTACACGAGATGAGTATCGGCGATATTCAGCAGGCGCTCAGCGCAGGCGAGCTGAGCGCCCGCGACATCGCCCGCCAGACGCTGGAGGCGATTGCGCGCGTTAACCCGCAGATCGGCGCCTGGACCGCGGTGACGGAAGAACGCATGCTCGCCGAGGCCGGGAACATCGATACCCTGCGGCGCGAGAAGCGCCCCCTGCCGCCGCTGGCGGGCGTGCCCTACGCGGTGAAGAACCTGTTCGACGTTGCCGGCCATACCACCCTCGCCGGGGCCGAGCTGTTCAGCCAGCGCCCTGCCGCAGCCGCTGACAGCTTCGCGGTACGCCAGCTGCGCAGCGCGGGCGGGCTGCTGACCGGCATGGTGAACATGGACGCCTACGCCTACGGCTTTACCACTGAAAATAGCCACTACGGCACGACGCGTAACCCGCACGACCTCGCGCGCATTGCGGGCGGCTCGTCCGGCGGTTCGGCCGCCGCCGTGGCCGCCGGGCTGGTGCACTTTTCGCTCGGGACCGACACCAACGGCTCGATTCGCGTTCCGGCGTCCCTGTGCGGCATCTATGGCCTGAAGCCCACCTTTGGCCGCCTGTCGCGATCCGGCAGCCATCCGTTTGTCGCGAGCCTGGATCACATCGGCCCCTTCGCCCGCCGGGTGTGCGATCTGGCGTCCGTGTACGACGCGCTGCAGGGGCGTGACGGCAGCGACGGTTTTCAGGCTGACCATCCGCGCGAGCTGACGCGCCCCCTGCTCGACCGCGGCCTGGAGGGCCTGCGCTGCGCGGTACTGGGCGGTTATTTCACCACCTGGTGCGACAGTGATGCGCGCGACGCCGTGGCGCGGGTGGCGAAGGCGCTCGACGTGCAGGATGAGCTGCAGTTTCCGGACGCCGAGCTGGCGCGCGCCGCGGCGTTTATCATCAGCGCCTCCGAAGGGGGAAACCAGTATCTGCCCGCGCTTCGCCGCGAGCCCGAGCGTTTTGAGCCGCACTCCCGGGAAAGGCTGCTGGCAGGCGCAATGATCCCCTCCGCCTGGTACATTCAGGCCCAGCGGTTTCGCGCGCACGCCCGGCAGGCGTTTAAAACCTTATTCGCCCAGGCCGACGTGCTGATCGCCCCGGCAACCCCACGCAGCGCCACGCTGGCGGGCGAGCAGACCATGGAGATTAACGGCCAGCCGCTCCCCATTCGCGCCAGCATGGGCATGCTGACCCAGCCGATTTCGTTTTTAGGTTTGCCCGTGACCACCGTTCCGCTGCGCACCGCGCAGGGAATGCCAATTGGCCTGCAGCTGATTGCCGCGCCGTTTAACGAACAGGCCTGCCTGCGCGTCGCGCGCGCGCTGGAGGAGAGTGTAATCACCGATGCCCGCCCGGCGGAGGTTGCAGCATGATGAATCACGATGACATTAACCTCCCGTGGGTGGTTGCCGAAGTGACCGCCGCGTTTTACCGCTATGAAGACGCGCTGGTGAGCAACAACGTTGCGGTGCTGGACGAGCTGTTCTGGCACGACAAAAACACGGTGCGTCTGGGGGCGGGTGAAAACCTGTACGGGATTGAGGAAATCCGCGCCTTTCGCGCGGCGCGCCCGTCCGCCGGGCTGCAGCGGACGCTGCGCCACACCGTGATCACCACCTTCGGTGAGGATTATGCCGTGTGCAGCACCGAGTTTACCCGCGAGGGCACAGAACGCATTGGCCGCCAGCAGCAGACGTGGGTGCGGTTTGCCTACGGGTGGCGGATCGTGGCGGCGCAGGTGAGTTTGATGGTGTAACGCCAACGGGCATGCGACGTCCTGTAGGCCGGGTAAGGCGCAGCCGCCACCCGGCAAAACACGGCTCAATTATTTCTGAAACGGATGTACGTCCCGCCAGTGGTCAGCAATCTGCTGGCGGGTACAGACCCACACCCGCTCATGCTGCTGCACATAATCCAGGAACCGTTGCAGCGCGCGAAAACGCCCCGGTCGCCCCAGCAGGCGACAGTGCATGCCGATGGACATCATCTTCGGCGCGCTTTCCCCCTCTTCGTACAGCACGTCAAAACTGTCCTTCAGATACGTATAAAACTGCTCGGCGGTATTAAACCCCTGCGCGGTGGCGAAGCGCATGTCGTTCGCATCTAGCGTATAGGGCACAATCAGGTGCGGTTTGCGGGTGCCGTCGCTGCTGGCCACTTCCGTCCAGAAGGGCAGGTCGTCGCCGTAGTAGTCGCTGTCGTAGTCGAAGCCGCCGTGCTCCACCACCAGCTGGCGGGTGTTGGGGCTGTCGCGCCCGGTGTACCAGCCGGTTGGCGGTTTGCCGAACAGGTCGCTCAGAACGTGCACCGCTTTATGCAGGTGTTCGCGCTCCTGGCTGATATCCATGTTCTGATAGTGGATCCAGCGCCAGCCGTGGCTGACCACGTCGTAATCCGCCGCTTTGATCGCCTCGACGATCTCCGGGTGACGCGCCAGCGCCATCGCCACGCCAAAGACCGTCAGCGGCAGGCCGCGCTTTTGAAATTCATTGTGGATCCGCCAGAATCCGGCGCGGCTGCCGTATTCGTAGAGGGAGTCCATCGACATGTGTCTGTCCGGGTAGCTGGCCGCGCCGATGATGTCCGACAGGAACTGCTCCGACCCGGCATCGCCGTGCAGAACGTGGTTTTCCGCCCCCTCCTCATAATTGAGCACAAACTGCACCGCGATGCGCGCCTGATTCGGCCACCGCGCGTGCGGCGGGTTGCCCGCGTAACCGCGCAGATCCCGCGGGTAATCCTGTTCAAAAAGCCCCATGCCACCCCCAAAATTTAAAATGGATTCAATGCCTGAAATTGTCCGCTTAACGCTTTTTTCTCCGGGAACGCCAGGTCCCCGTGCTTGCTGGTCGACAGCCCCAGCGCCACCAGCGATTCCACCATTTTTACCGCCGCGCTGACGCCGTCGATCACCGGCACGCGCAGCTCGCGCGTTAGCTCCTGCGCCAGCGTCGCCATACCGCCGCAGCCCAGCACAATGGCACCGCAGCCGTCCTCTTTCAGCGCCTGTATACAACGCGCGCGCACTTTCTCCTGCGCCATACCGGAGCCGTCCTCCAGCGCCAGCACCGGGAGATCGATAGCGTGCAGCGCCGCGCAGCGATCGTGAAAGCCATACTGGTGCAGCAGATGACGGGCAATGATCAGCGTGCGCGGCAGCGTGGTGACTACCGAGAAGCGCGTCGCCACCAGCGTCGCCATATGCATGGCGGCTTCGGCGATGCCGACCACCGGCCCCTGCGCCAGCTCGCGCGCCGCCAGCAGGCCCGGATCGCCAAAGCAGGCGATGACGTGACCGTCCACGCCCTGCTCTCTGCCGAGTTTGACCTGTTCAAGAACCCCCACGGCGGCGATGGCCTCGTCAAAGTGACCCTCTATAGACGGCACGCCCGCGCTCGGGCAGACCGCGAGAATTTCCGTGCCCGGTGCCGCCACCGCGCGGGCCGCCGCGCCGATGGTTTCCGTCATCGCGAGGCTGGTGTTGGGGTTGATCACTTGTATACAGACAGACATTACGACTCCTTGTGGCCGGCAAACAGCCGGGCAAAATCAGGCAGGCACTCGCCCGCCCGCTCGAAGCAGAGGCTGGCGACGATATGTTCAAAATGGTGCATGAGGGCATCGCTGAGCGGCTGGAGCGCCTTCTGGCGCAGCAGATCCACCAGCTGTTCGTGATCGTTGCAGCGACAGCCCTGACGCCACGGCGCGCCCCAGGTGGCAATCACCAGCGAGGAGCGCTGGCTCAGGCCGGTCACCATCTCCGTCAGCACCTGGTTGCCGGAGATCGCCTGCAGCTGAATGTGGAAATTGGCGGAGTGGCGAATCGCCGCCGGGCCGTCGTACGCCTCGTGCGCCTGCTGCTCCTGGCGAATAATGGCCTCCAGCGCGGCAAGGTGCGGCGGCTGACAGCGGGCCAGCACGTCCGGCAGGTTGGCCACCTCCAGCAGGGCGCGGGTGCGGAAGATATGCTGCGCCTCTTCGACCGTCGGGCTGGCCACGTGTGCACCACGCTTGGGCGTTAGGGTGACCATTTGCACAGCGGCGAGTCGTTGCAGCACCTTGCGGATGCCCGTGCGGCTCACGCCAAAGACCTCGGCCAGCGCCTCTTCCGGCAATTTACTTCCCGGCAGCAGCTGATGTTCGACTATCGCGGTCATCAGCGCCTGGAAGATGGATTCGTCTTTGTCATGCAGGTCTGGCGCGGTCTGCAGGGCATTTATGTTGTTCATTAACCACTCCGTCTTTTACTTTTCGTTATCGAATCGTATACATAAAAATAAAATATTGCATACAAGATTTATTATTTTGGCCTGGATCCTGCAACACCGTTTGTACTCCCACTCAACGGGTTTTCATTCACAGGAGCAGGTTTCATGCCAAACAGTCAAAACGCGCAGCAGGGTACGGCCGCTGATTCCGGTGCGGTTTACAGCCCACGTCTTTGCAATGAGGATCTGGCACCGACGCGTGACCAGAACTGGAGCTGGTACAACATCTTTTCGTTCTGGATGTCGGACGTCCACAGCATGGGGGGTTACGTTGTCGCCGCGAGCTTCTTTACGCTCGGGCTGGCAAGCTGGCAGGTGCTGCTTTGCCTGCTGGTGGGGATTTGCATCGTGCAGCTGTGCGCCAACCTGGTGGCCAAACCGAGCCAGATGGCGGGCGTGCCCTATGCGGTGATCAGTCGTCAGGCCTTTGGCGTCTTCGGGGCCAATATTCCGGCGGTGATCCGCGGCCTTATCGCCTTTGCGTGGTACGGCATCCAGACCTATCTGGCCGCCAACGCCCTGATGCTGGTGGCGCTGAAGTTCTGGCCGTCGCTCTCTTCGCTCACCACCGGCGCGTTCCTCGGCCTGTCGCACCTGGGCTGGATCTGCTTTGCCATTATGTGGGTCCTGCAGGCGATGGTCTTCTGGCACGGCATGAGCGCCATCAAGCGCTTTATTGATATCGCCGGTCCGGCGGTCTACGTGGTGATGCTGGCTCTTGCAGGCTGGATTGTATACAAGACCGGTTTTGACGGCATTTCCTTCACCCTCGCCAGCAAATCCCTGAGCGCGGGCGAGCAGACCTGGCAGATGATCACCGCGACCGCGCTGGTGGTTTCTTACTTCTCCGGCCCGCTGCTCAACTTTGGCGACTTCTCCCGCTACGGCAAAAGCATGGGCGAGATCCGCCGCGGCAACCGCTGGGGCCTGCCGTTTAACTTCCTGCTGTTCTCCATCGTCACCGTGGTGATTGTCTCCGGCACCCAGTCGCTGTTTGGCCGCATGATCACCGACCCGATCGAGACCGTCAGCCGCGTGGGCAACGATCTTGCCGTGGCGATTGGCCTGCTGACGATGATCACTGCCACCATCGGGATCAACATCGTCGCGAACTTCGTCTCCCCGGCGTTTGATTTCTCTAACTGCTCGCCGCAGAAGATCAGCTTCCGCACCGGGGGGATGATTGCCGCCGTCGGCTCGATCCTGCTCACCCCGTGGAACCTGTTCAACTCGCCGGAGCTTATCCACTACACCCTGGACGTGCTCGGGGCGTTTATCGGCCCGCTGTTCGGCATTCTGATTGCCGACTTCTACCTGATTAAACGCGGCAAGGTGTCGGTTGACGATCTGTTCGACGACACGCCAAAGGGCAAATACTGGTACCGCAACGGCTTTAACCCGAAAGCCATTGGCGCGCTGATCCCATCCGTTGCCGTCGGTCTGGTGATTAGCTTTATCCCGGCCCTGCATGAGGTGGCGAACTTCAGCTGGTTCATCGGCGTCTTCCTCGGCGGCGTCACCTACCGCTGGCTGGCGCGGGAAGATCGCGAGACGGCAGGCGCGACGTCGTTCAGCACCCGCGTGGCGACGCAAAAAGAGTAACCCCTCTCTTCGGGCCGCAGCTTATCTGCGGCCCGTTCATTCTGGCACCGTTCTTGCTGAGCCTTATCACCCCGTGATGTACACAATAAGGCAGGAACCATGATGGATTACCAGACAGCGATCCGCGGCGCATTTTTTGATATAGCCCAGGTCAGCGACAGCGCAGACGCGATTGCCCGGCACGCGCGCTATCTTGAGGACGGGGTGCTGTTTATACAGAACGGAAAAATTCTGGCGCACATGGCGTGGCAGAAGGGCGAGCAGTATCTTGACCCTCACAAAGGCTATACCGACCTGCGCGGCAAGCTGCTGCTGCCCGGTTTTGTCGACACTCACGTCCATTACCCGCAAACGGAGATGATCGGCGCCTTTGGCGAGCAGCTGCTGGAGTGGCTGACCACCTACACCTTTCCGGTGGAGAGCCAGTTTGCCGATGAAGCCTACGCGAAAGAGATCGCCGAATTTTTCATTCAGCAACTGGTGAGCAACGGCACCACCACCGCGCTGGTGTTTTGCACGCTGCATCCGGAATCGGTCGAGGCGCTGTTTACCGAAGCCCTGCGCCTGAACATGCGTCTTATCGCCGGCAAGGTGATGATGGACAGACACGCGCCGGACTACCTGAACGAAGACGCGAAGCAGAGCTACCGGCAGACGCGGGCGCTGATCCAGCGCTGGCACCACCGGGGGCGGCTGGGCTATGCCATTACGCCGCGCTTTGCCCCGACGTCATCCCCCGAGCTACTCGCCGCGGTCAGCCTGCTCAGAGAGGAGTTCCCGGATACCTGGCTGCAGACCCATCTAAGCGAAAACCCTAACGAAGTGGCCTGGGTGAGCGATCTCTGGCCGGAGCACGAGCGCTATCTGGACGTGTATCACCACTACGGCCTGACCGGCGAGCGCAGCGTGTTTGCCCACGCGATTCATCTTCACCACAGCGAGTGGCAGTGCCTGCATGACACCGGTTCGGCGGTGGCGTTTTGCCCCACCTCTAACCTGTTTCTCGGCAGCGGGCTGTTTCGCCTGCCCGCCTGCTGGCAGCACCGGGTGCGGATGGGCATCGGCACCGACGTCGGTGCGGGCACCACCTTCAGCATGCTGCGCACCCTGGGGGAAGCCTACAAGGTGGGGCAGCTCCAGAGCTACCGCCTGCGCGCCAGCGAGGCGTTTTACCACGCCACGCTGGGCGGCGCGCACGCCCTCAGGCTCGACGATAGGATTGGCAACTTCGCGCCCGGCAAAGAGGCGGATTTCGTGGTGATCGACCCCGACGTGACGCCGCTGCAGCGCCTGCGCAACCGCCGCTGCAAGGATATTTACGAGCAGCTTTTTGTGCTGATGACCCTGGGCGACGAGCGCAACATCAGCGAGACCTGGGTCAACGGCGAGCGGGTATGGTCAACTGCCCCGGTAGGTTGACCACCCGCCGGGCGCAATCACAAACGGCAGATGGAAGTGCTCGTCTGCCGTTTCTCCCGTCACAAAATCAATTTGCGCGCAGGGGTAGAGCGTGTCGCGACCGGTGTCGCGAAACCACGCGCCGATCTCCGCCACCAGCCGGTAACGGCCTGCGGGCAGAGAGGGAACGAATACGGGGATACGCCCCTGCGCGTTGGTCACGCCCGTGGCGAGCGTCTTCCCCTCCTGCTGGAGATAAACCGTTACGCCCTGCGCCGGTTTGCCCGTCGAGATATCCAGAATATGCGTGCTTAACGTACTCATTCGCTAATGACTCCTTCCAGCCGTAGCAGCGTTATTTCCCGCAGCTGTTCCAGCGCGGCACGGACTTCCTGCGCGTCGCTGTTCTCCAGCCGCGCGTGCAATGCCCGTAAAATGTCTTCACCGCTGCGGCCCTTCGCGCGGATCAGAAAGACCCGTCCAAAGCGGGCTTCATAGCGGGCATTGCCCTCGCGCAGCGCCTGGGCAAGAGCGGCATCGCGGTCATTCACCGCGCCCTGTTCCTCACGCGACAGCGCCGCCTCCGCCTGTGAGCCCGCGGGCTTTTCCCCGATGCGCGGATGCGCGCTCAGGGCTTGCGCGAGCGCCGCGTCGTCCCAGGCTTGCGTCAGCGATTTCGCCGTACTGAACAATTCGTCCCGGTTGGCGTAGGGCCGCCCCAGAGCCAGCGCGTCGGCCCAGCCGGGGAGCGCCACGCAAGGGTGAATCAGCGATAACGCCTTTTCGTGGGGAAGATGATTGAACTCGTGCAGTGCGATCATAGCGTCTCCTTTATTGTCATCCTCCAGGCTCTTGCACAAACCACGCCATTCTAAGCGCAGGTGTGAAACAGTCGATTCCGTATAACTCAACAGGAAATTTTTGATTCATAAAAAGGCACGCTCACCGCGTTTGCGCACCTTAGCAGTGCAAATGCCCCTCCCACAACGCCGTTTTCCCCGCTCTGCAGCCTGGTACGCAAATTGCTGAATGTTTTTTACACCCTGCAAAAGGAGAGAAGCATGAGAGCAATCGTTATTGGCGCGGGTATTGGCGGCCTGAGCGCCGCCGTCGCGCTGAAGAAAGCGGGCATCGACTGTACCGTATTTGAAGCCGTAAAAGAGATCAGGCCCGTCGGGGCGGCCATCTCCATCTGGCCTAACGGCGTGAAATGCATGCAGCACCTCGGCATGGGCGACATTATCGAGACCTACGGCGGGCCGATGCGCTTTATGGCCTACAAGGATTACCGGCGCGGCGAGACCCTGACCCGCTTTAGCCTTGCGCCGCTGGTTGAGCGTACCGGCGGGCGACCCTGCCCCGTTTCGCGCGCTGAACTCCAGCGCGAAATGCTGGACTTCTGGGGGCGCGACAGGGTCCAGTTCGGCAAGCGCGTGGAGCGCGTCAGCGAAGACGACGCGGGCGTGAGCGTGACCTTCACCGACGGCACCACGGCAACCGGCGATTTTCTGATTGCCGCCGACGGCAGCCACTCGGCGGTTCGCCCTTACGTGCTGGGCTACGCTCCGGAGCGCCGCTACGCCGGGTACGTGAACTGGAACGGGCTGGTGAAGATTGACGAAGAGATCGCCCCGGCGCACCAGTGGACCACCTTCGTTGGCGAAGGCAAACGCGTGTCGCTGATGCCCGTCTCCGGCGGTCGTTTCTACTTCTTTTTTGACGTGCCGCTGCCCGCGGGCCTGGCAGAGGATCGCACCACCCTGCGCGCCGACCTCACGGGCTACTTCCGCGGGTGGGCGCCGCCGGTGCAAAAGCTTATCGCGGCGCTCGACCCCGAGACCACCAACCGCATTGAAATCCACGACATTGAGCCGTTCGACAGCCTGGTGCGCGGCAACGTCGCGCTGCTCGGCGACGCCGCGCACAGCACCACGCCGGACATCGGCCAGGGCGGCTGTGCCGCCATGGAGGATGCCGTGGTGCTCGGGGAATGCCTGCGTGAAAACCACAGCATTACGCTGGCGCTGCGGCAGTACGAAGCGCTGCGCTGCGACCGGGTGCGCGACCTGGTGCTGAAGGCGCGTAAGCGCTGCGACGTCACCCACGGCAAAGACATGGCGCTGACGGAAGCCTGGTATCAGGAACTCAAAGAAGAGACCGGCGAGCGCATCATCAACGGTCTGTGCGACACCATTCAGGGCGGCCCGCTAGGCTGAACGAGGGATAACGATGAAAAGAGAACCGACTCCACCCGCCCACTGCACGTTTGAGCCAGAGGACTGGCTGCGCCTGGCGAAATGCTGGCATCCGGTCGCGCGCGCCTGCGACATCGGCCCGGCACCGGTCAAGGCGACCCTGCTGGACGAACAGCTGGTGATTTACCGGATCCACGACCAGGTCGTGGTCGCCCGGGACGTCTGCCCGCACCGCGGCGTGCCGCTGACGCTCGGCTTTCACGACGAGCACGGCATTATCTGCCCCTATCATGGCTTACGCTTCGGGGAGGACGGGCGCTGCAACCGCATTCCGTCCAGCCCCGACCAGCCCGTTCCGGCGAAGCTGAACCTGATTAACTATGCCGTGGAAGAGCGCTTCGGCCTGATCTGGACCTGCCTGGCGTTTGATGCGGAAAACCCCGCCCCGCTGCCCACCATGCCGCACTGGGATGACGACGGATTTCAGCAGATCAACTGCCCGGCGTTTGAGGTGAATGGCTTTGCCGGGCGTCAGGTGGAAGGGTTTCTCGACGTGGCGCACTTCGCCTGGATCCACACCGATACCTTTGCGGATCCGGATAACCCGATCGTGCCGACCTACCAGCCGCAGGAGACGCCGTTCGGCTTCGTGGCGGATTACTGGAGCTCGGTGAGCAACTACCCCGCCAGCTCGGACGTGCAGGCGCCAGAAGGGTTTCAGTGGTTACGCCACTTTGAAATGCACCTGCCGTTTACCGCCACCCTGACAATTCATTTTCCCGGTGAATCCCGGCTGGCAATCATGAACGCCGCGTCGCCCGTTTCATCACGCGTGACCCGCATGTTTGCCCCTATCGCCCGCAATTTTGACCTGCATATTCCGGTGGAGGATGTACATGCCTTTAACCTGCGCATCTTTGAAGAGGACCGCCTGATGGTCGAAACCCAGCGCCCGGAAAACCTGCCGTTGGATCTCACCCTGGAAGCCCATATCCCGGCGGATAAAAGCTCGATTGCCTACCGCCGGGGGCTGAAGAAGATGGGCTTTGGCGAGTTTTTCCTGGTATGACGGAGGCACGTGATGAGCACTATGCTGAGCGTTATCGTTGACGGGCTGTGGCGCGAGGGCGACAAAAGCCTCGCCGTCAGGCTGGTGGCCGAAAACGGCGAAGCGCTGCCGGCGTGGCAGCCCGGCGCGCACGTTGACGTGCACCTGCCCTGCGGCGTGGTGCGCCAGTATTCCCTGACCGGAGCATGCCAGGACGAGAGCTATCTTATCTGCGTGGGCCGGGAAACCGCCTCGCGCGGCGGGTCGCGCTACGTGCACGAGACGCTGCGTCCCGGGCAGAAGCTGATGATTTCCGCCCCGCGCAACCTGTTTCCGCTTGGTCAGGCAGAGCGGGTTTTGCTGCTGGCGGCGGGAATTGGCATTACGCCGCTGTATGCGATGGCCCTGCAGCTGAAGGCGGTCGGAACGCCGTTTACGCTGCACTACTACGTCAGAAACCGCGAAAGCGCGGCGTTTGCCCGCGCGCTTTCCGGGTGCGATGAGTGCGTCATCCATACCGACAGCCCGCGCACCGCGCTGGGAGAGCATCTCCCGGTGGCGCAGGCGGGGCTTCACGCCTGGGTCTGCGGACCCGCAGGCTTTATGGAAAAAGTGCGTGAAGTCGCCACGGCGAAGGGTTGGGATGACGACCATATCCACAGCGAGGCGTTTCAGCCCGCAGCCCCTGCCACAGGCGGTGAATCCGGCGAGATCTTTACGGTCAAGCTGGCCTCCACCGGGGAGCGCTGGCCTGTGCCTGCCGATAAAACCATCGCCCAGGTGCTGCAGGAACACGGCGTGGAAGTTCCCCTCTCCTGCGAGATGGGGATCTGCGGGGCCTGCCTGACGCCAGTGATCGACGGCGTGGTGGATCACCGGGACAGCGTGCAGTCGGAGGCGGAAAAAAGCGCGACGGCGCAGCAGGTGGCGCTGTGCTGCTCGCGGAGCCATTCGGGGGAGCTGGTGATCGGGCTGTAAACCACCTGCACAGTCTTTCTTGCCGGGTGGCGCTGCGCTTACCCGGCCTACATTGCGCAGCCTTTTCAATTGGTTGCACGTTTTATTGTAGGCCAGTGCAAGCGTAGCGTCGTCGGGCGACACTCACAAATCGCACTTTGCCAGCCCGTAAACGGGCTCGCTATCCTGCCACGCGTACTCAATATGACTGGCCTGCTCGCGCGCCAGTGCCCCATCGCCCTGTAATCGCGCCGCCAGGGTAAAGGCAAAATCAAACACGTTGCCCAGCCCGCGGCCGCTTAGCAGATTGCCGTCCTCCACCACGTCGGCATCGACGTAAATGCCATCGCTGACCGTTTTCCACAAATCGCCGGAACAGACATAGCGGCGCCCCTTGAGCAGTCCGTTGCCGCTCAGCACGCGGGCGGCGGCGGAGCAAATCGGGCAGATATATTTCCCCGCGTCATCATGGCGGCGAACGAAGGCAATCACCTCCGCGCTTTTCGCCAGGTTGGCGCTGCCTTCCGGGCCGCCCGGTAACACTACGGCGTCAAAGGTTCGATCGAGGCTGGCTTTCAGGGTGCTATCCGCCACCATTGAGATGGCGTGATAGCTCACCACTTCGCGACCCTCGCCGCAGGCAATCGTCTGCACCGCAATATTCAGGCGGCGCAGGATATCGATGGTGACGATCGCTTCCCCCTCTTCAAAACCGGGGGCTAATAGCACGGCTACGCTTTTCATCTTGCTCTCCATGGCTTCAGGGTTACCAGTACGGGTGCCAAATCTGTCGCAGCCGCGCCAGCAACTCCAGATAGAAATAGTCCCCCCAGCTACAGCACTGATCGACGCCCTTACCGCTGCCCATATGGTAAACCGAGTGCTGCAGCAGCCCTTCGGTCGGATCGTCGTCGTGAGCTAGGTAGTTATCGGTCAGCGACTGCGCAATACGCAGCGCCATCTCCTCATAATACGCGCGGTTTGCGTCGAGCGTCGGCAGCGCCTTGACCAGCTCCAGCAGGCCGCAGGCAGCAATCGCCGCCGCTGAACTGTCGCGCACGGCGTCGGTACCGAGCAGGGCCAGATCCCAGTGGCAAACGTCATCTTCCGGCAGGCGGTTGAGGAAGTAATGCGCCAGGCTGCGCGACAGCTCAACCATCTGCTTATCGCCGGTGTGCTGATAGCTGAGCAGGAAGCCGTAAATGCCCCACGCCTGACCGCGCGACCAGCACGAGGAATCGCTGTAGCCCTGATGGGTGTTGCCAAAGCGCGGCTCGCCCGTCTGCACGTCCATATACCAGGTGTGGTACGTCGAGGCATCCTCACGCACGATATAGTTCGCTGCCTGCCCGGCGTGAGCCGTCGCCGCCTGCGCATAGCGCGGATCCCCGGTCTGTTCGCTGGCCCAGTACAGCAGCGGCAGGTTCATATTGCAGTCGATGATCATTCGCCCCTGCTGCTCCGGGTCGTTTAAGTCACCCCACGCCTGAATAATGTTGGCCGTCGGGTTAAAGCGCTCCATCAGGCGATCGGCAGCCAGCAGCGCCGACCGGCGAGCGGCTTCGTTGCCGGTGAGCCGCCAGGCGCTGATACAGGAGAGCGAATAGAGGAACCCGAGATCGTGCGTTGCGGTGTCGATACGCTGCTCAATGCGCCGGGCGAACGACGGTAAATAGCGCTCGGCGGCTTCGCGATAGTGCGCTTTGCCGGTCATCTCCCACGCCAGCCACAGCTGGCCAGGCCAAAAGCTGGTGGTCCACTCCACGTTATCGGTGCGCGGCCAAACGCCCTTCTCGCAGGCTTCGCCGGGGAACTTATCGCCGAAGGCGACAATATTGTTGTCGAGCTTGCGCGTTACGCGGGTCAGCGCCGCCTCCAGCTTCTGGCTCAGCGCCAGGCGATCGACCTGATGCAGTTCGATCGGCCGCAGCGCTTCGGTGATAACAGATTTGGTCATAACAACTCCTGAATTAATGTTTGGCCGGTTCAACCGGGGCGGTATCTAAAGCCGGAGCAAAGGGTCGTGAAACATCGCGCGTCGACTGGCAGCGCGACAGCGTAAAGGCGGAAATCAGCGTAAATATCAGGGCGCAGCAGCCCATCAGCAGATAGGTATGCTCAAAGCCTATCCTGTCGTACAGGTAGCCGGCTGGCGGAGCGACCACAATTGAGCCAACGTAAATCATCGCCTGGTAGCCCAGCAGGTACATCGTGGCATTAACCCGACGATGGAAATGTTCGGCGATGTATTTGAAGACCGAAATCAGCAGCAGCGCGATCTCAACGCCATAAAACGGTTTGATGATGGAGATAACAATCGGGTCGCTGGTCAGTCCGGAGGCGATCAGCCTTGCCCCTACCACGCAGCCACAGAACAGCAGGCCCCGCTTGGCGCCGTAGTGGTTCACCAGCCACGGGATAAACATCATCATCACGAACTCCATCCCCGACTGGACGGTGCTCAGGTAGCCGTACCAGGCATTCCCCTGCTCTTTGGTGGCGAAGAACGACACGAAGTAGCGCGGGAACTGCTGTTCGGCGATAAACATCATCCACGCCACCCCGGCGACGTAGAGGCTGAACATCCAGAATTTGCGGTTTTTCAGCAGCATCAGCACATCGGCAAAGACGATCTTATTGGCGGAAATAACGCTGTTATTGCGCAGCTGCTCGTCGCCGATTTTGAGGTTCATCAGCACCAGCAGCATCAGCACCGAGGTACCGCTGCTGAGCAGAAAGTTGGCCAGCGGCGTGAAGTTAAACAACAGCCCGGAGACCGAGGCCGCCATCGCCCAGCCCAGCGAACCCCACATTCTGATGCGGCCAAACTCCAGCCCGTACAGGCGGCTAAAGCGGTCGGCGTAGGATTCAGACGCCGCCACGCCGGCGTACCAGCCCAGGCTCAGATACAGCGCGCCGATGATAATCCCCGCCATCGCATGGCTTTGCAGCAGCGGCTGGTACACCAGCGCGAAGAACGGCGCCATCAGCGCAGAAATGGCGCAGACAAAATAGAGCAGCCATTTGCTCATACCGATTTTGTCCATGATGTAGCCGTACACCGGCTTCAGGACCACCGCGAAGACGCCGTTGATGGCGAACACGCTGCCGATGGTGACGCTATCAAGGCCCACTTTCTGGCTCAGCCACAGGGCGTACAGGCCAAAGCTGGATGACCAGGTGAAGAAGTAAAGAAAAACAAAGGTACTCATTTTGTACTGCGCGGCGCGTACGGACGATGATGTGCTCATAGCGATGCCTCCGGGGCCAGAACGAGCGTCGTTTCCTGTCGTGCCGTCACGAAGCGTACCGCGTCATCGCTCCTGAAGGCCTGCGGGCAGCATTGCGGATCGAAGTCGGCGGCGTTTCCCGCCCACACCGCGCTTATCAGCAAATGCGTGCCGGGGTCGAGCTCGCCGCGCAACAGCGGCACCGCTGCGCGATCGGCGAACAGCAGATTACTGTTTGGCGGCGTCAACACCGTCTCGCCGCGGCGGGCGTGCGGATGTAAACAGAAGATGGCCGAGACGTCCTGAGCACTGCGTAACCAGCAGGCGCCGTCACTCTCGTGTGCCTGCGGCTGCGGGCGGTTTGCCAGGCTAAAGCCCCCCTCCGCGCAGTCCAGCGCGCGCCGGGTATTGATGCGATGGACGCGCAGCTGCCAGTCGCCCAGCGCCAGCAGCCAGCTATCAATCACCACGTCACGCCACGGCAGCCAGCGGCTGTAAATGGTGCCGTCAGCGGTGACCACGCGCTGGCATTCGCGGCGGCCGCGCCAGTAGTTGTCCTTTTCGGCCAGCAGCAGCATCGAATCGGGCGCAGCATGGTTCAGGCCGTAGCGCCCGCGTTCAATGGTGAAGCCAAAGCGGGTGGAATAGGCAAACTTGCAGTATTTCGCTTCGGTATTCACAAAGTTGTTCAGCTCCAGCTGGCCGGAAGTCAGCATCCACAGGTGATCGGCCTGATGCACCACCACCTGATCCGCGTGGGCTATCGTGTGCTGCGCGGGCAGCGGTGGCAGCGGCAGCTCAGCCGCCTGCCAGAAGGCATCACCCTCATCTAATGCCAGCACCAGCAGGGTCTTCAGGCCCCAGTACGGCGAACCCGGCGCGTTGTAGTCTTCCGCCATCGCCAGATTGGGGTAGCTGTAGCCAACGCTCAGCACGCCGTCGCGGTCGAATATCGGCTGCTTCAGCCACCAGCGCAGATGGCGCAAAACGATGCCCTTGATCACGCCGGGAGAAAAGACCTCCAGCCCGGCGAAGGCCGCCGCGCTCCAGAACGCAGCTTCGGCAAAGCGGTAGGTCAGGCTACGGCCAAACGGGATCGCCGCGCCGTCTTCGGCAAAGAAATGGATGAAGTCAGAGGAGAAACGCGCGGCCCGGTGACGCAGCGTTGCGCAACGCGTTGGATCGACATCGACCATGAGCTTCGCGTAAATCAGGCCATAGAAATGGAAGCCCATCGAGATGTAATAGTCGCGCGGCCGGCCCGGGCCATCGGAATACCAGCCGTCGCCAAGATAGTAGTGCTCCATGGCAGCAAAATGGTCTTCCAGCGCCTGTTGGTTGGTGGGCATGCCGCAATAATGGAAGCCGACCTGAACCAGAATCGGAAAGAAGTGCCAGTTGTTATCGGGGATCTCCTGGGTCTCGCACTGCTTTAGCCAGCGCCATAAATTCGCTTTTTCCGCCTCAGTGAAGTGTGCCAGTACGGTTTCGCCCGCCAGCGCCAGCAGCAGCCCGTAGGCCGCCATCTCGACGATTCGCTGATCGTAGGGCGCGACGTCGCCCCAGTAATCGGCGTGCTGCGGATTAGTGCCGTTTTTTATCGCCTGTAAGTAGAAAGTGAAGCGTTGCGGCTCACTGCCGCCGGCCAACAGCGGCGTCACGCCCCACAGCAGGCGGGAAAAGGTTTCCATACTCGCGACCTGCTGGCCGTAGTGAGCGGTAAAGTTCGCTAAATCAATGCGGCTGGCGTCATTTTTAAAATAAGGCGCCACCGCGTTCAGCATGTCGTTGACCAGCCGTTGCACCTCTTCCCGGCTTTTCAGTGGGTTATCAAGCTTAATGTTTTCAGGTTGCACAGGGTCCTCCCGCATTACACGAGGGTAGAGATAAGTTATTGTTATTAGGCTTTTTTAAAGCCACGCGTGCGACGTCTGAATGAAGAGTAACTGCTTTTATTCCCGGCGCTGAGTGAGCAGACTCACAAAATTAAACCGCCATTTCATTTTCTCTGGATTTTGTCGATGGGGAGGGGGATAAATTACAAATGATGGCCTAAAAATTTAAATCTGTTGTCCTGGAGGCAAAATGGGTGAAACGCAGCTGCTGGAACGCATTACGCTCGATCGACAGGCCATTTCTTTTAACCGCATGTATACCACCAGCGCGATTTACTACCACTGGCATCAATGCGTTGAATTGCTCTATATTTCCAGCGGCTACGGCATCGTGGTGGTGGATAATCAGCACTACACCGCCCGTCCGGGGCGATTATTTATCTTCCCGCCCTTCCGTTTGCACAAAGTGCAGGTCGATCATAGCGATAAAAACCCCTATCACCGCACCACCATGCACATTGAGCAATCGGTCGTCGAAAGTGCGCTCAGCGCCTTCCCGCGCCATCAGGCCCGGTTCGCCGCGCTGGCCGCCAGCAATCTGCCGGCGCAAATCTACGATCTCAGCGAGCACGCGGCGTTTATCGAGAGGATCCTTGAACAGTTTCAGCGCCTGGAGGGCAACGAGCAGACCGTAGCCTGCGAGGTGGCATTTCTGGTGATGCAGCTCATGACGTTTCTGCCCGAGCAGCCGCAGCCCTACCCGCCGCGCCAGCAGACCGTCGCCTCGCGGATTATGAGCTGGGTCGAAGCCCACTATGCCAGCAAGTTTTCGCTCGACCAGCTAGCCCACGACCTGGGGCTTTCGCGCAGCTATACCTCACGAATTTTCCGCCAGCAGACCGGCGGTAGCATCCACGAATATTTGCTGACCCGGCGGATAAAAAGCAGCTGCGATCTCTTGCGGTACAGCGATGAGAGTATTGACGCCATTGCGCTGGCCGTCGGGTTTAGCGAGGTAACCTATTTCATTACCTGCTTTAAAAAGATGATGCGCCAGACGCCGCTGCAGTATCGGCGAAGTCACCTCAGCGTCAGAACGTCCTTTTCCCGTATTTGAACGTCATTAACAGATCGAAAGGGGTTTTCTGCGCATAAAAAAACCCAGGTCGCATAACGACCTGGGTTTCAAATTTGGCGGAAGCGTAGAGATTCGAACTCTAGAACCCTTTCGGGTCGCCGGTTTTCAAGACCGGTGCCTTCAACCGCTCGGCCACGCTTCCAAAGTGAGGCGCACTATAAACATCTATTAGCGCCTTGTAAAGCAGGAATTTTTCTATTTTTACCCACAGGCGTTTGACTGCGCAAAAAGTCACCCGGTCGCTTCCCCGGCCCGCGCATCTGACTCTTGTACATACCGTAACACAGCAACGCTCATCCTTTTAAATCGCTCTGGTATAGAATGCCCAAAAAAATAAACGGCCATTTGTTGTGTAATTGTTATAAATCTGATTACCCACAGATTGTAGAAATTACTGCCATGTAGTCTTACTGGTTGATGATGAAAATCAAAAATACGCTTTGCTTACATATCCTGATGGCGACCCTGGCCATATTGTTTCTCTGTGTTCATCCGTTAGTGTCGAGCGTCAACCCGCCGCTCACCTTCCAGCCGCTGATTAAATCAATGGCGGGCACGCCTAAAGAACAGGCGGAAAAAATTGCTACCATTTCTCATGCCTTAGAAGGGAATGCTATTTTCTTTATTGGCGCCTCCGAGGTTGCGACCTCAGAAGATGAACATTACGCAGTCTATAATTACTTTAATAAGCAATTGCATAAACCCGTTGTGGCGTATGGCGATGCGTTTGTTGATGACGAAACGCAATTTTTACTGTTCTCACGTTTTAAAAATAGCCTTAACGCAAACAGTAAAGTTGTTTTACTTCTGGCGCCCGACAGTTTTTATTCACAAGGTCTCCCCCCTGCTATCTATGCAGATAATTTCCCGGGCTCTGTGTTTAATCCTCTGATGAAGGATCCGCAGGCGCGCCCGTTACTGGTTAATTATTTAAAACATATTGATGCGAAAGAGATTAGCCATTTAACCTTTGGTCAAATGCGCGTCTTTGGCTGGCACCCTGGTCTGATGTGGGACGAACTGAGTTTCCAGTTTACCAACGTCTGCACCCTGATCAAAAACGACTGGCTGGCCCTGCTCCACGTGACGCCCGAGGCGGTACGGCCGTGGCCGCAGCAGCCAACAGCCCACATTGCGCCTGACTGGGATAAAGAGCTGGCGAACGCGCGCGAGTTAAATAAAAAACGCCAGCAGAGCGCGGCCACCCTGTGGATGGACAAAACGATTTACGAAGAGGACGGTAAGCCGCAGCAGTGGGATGACACGCCGGTGGTGCCTGCGCAAATCGCCGCGTTCAGAAAAACCGTCCAGCTGCTGAAAGATCGTCACGTACAGGTCATTGCTATCGTCGACCCGGTCAACCCCTGGGCGCTTTACAATACCGATACCTTCCGCCCGGTGGATAAGCAAATTAAAACCATTCTGGAAGAGAGCCAGATCCCTTATTTAGATATGTACGCAATGCCTTATCAGAATGGCTGGAACTGGGATCGTTTGCACCCTTCCGAACTGGCCTGGGTTCCTATGATTCGCTTTATTGCACAGAGTTTTAAATAATGAAAATCGCGATCCGTCTTTTTTTCCTTTATCTCCTGCTGGCGATCACCATCGTCGCGTGGACCTCTGTCGATGACAGCATGAGTATGCAGCTGCATTTTGAATATCAAAAGTTCTGAGGCCGAATGATGTACAGCTCAGGCATGTTTTTTGTCTATTTATTTTCATCCGCTCTGGCGTTTGCGCTGGTTAATCGCGTATTGCGCCATCGCCTGACCGGACTGTCGGCGCTGTCGGTACTGACGGCGGTCGGCTGGGGCTATATATTTCAGGGGGATTATATTGTCCCGGCGGCCGTTTTTATCACCTTTTATATGCTCGCTACCTTAAAAGAGAAAGGCTGGTTAAAAACCTGGCAGGCCATTATTTTAACGCTGCTGCCCTTATTTTTAGTGAAGCTGCATTTAAATAACCACTGGGGAATGATCGGCCTCTCATTTATGACGTTCCGCGCGGTGGACGTATTGCTCTATCGCAGTAAAAAAGAGGGGCAGAATTTCCTGCACTATTTCTGCTATCTGTTTATGCCCTTTATTATCCTGGCCGGCCCCATGTACCGCTGGCGGACATGGATGAGCGACGTCAGCAAGCCCGTATTTTCTCTTAACCGCGAGCAGTTTTTGGTGGCGCTAGAGCAGATCGTTACCGGCATTATCCAAAAGTTCCTGTTTGCCATGCTTGTCGATACGTTCGTTGTGCAACCGTGGAGCCACAAGCCGTTTACGCTGGCCGTGGGCGTGGTGATGCCGATTGCCTATAGCGCCTACCTCTACTTTGATTTTGCGGGTTACAGCAATATGGCCATCGGTGCAGGCCGCTTATTCGGCCTGAACATTCCGGCAAACTTCAATATGCCGCTTCTGGCAAAGAACCCGCAGGATTTCTGGCGCCGCTTCCACATCAGCCTGTCTGAATGGCTGCGCGATGTAGTCTTTATGCCAGTGTACATGAACCTGATGAAGTTCAACTTTTTCCGCCAGAACAAAACGCTGGCGCAAAATATCGGTATTTTTTGCACCCTGTTCTGCATGGGCGCTTGGAATGGCCTGGAGCGCCATTACGTCATCAGCGGCGCGCTGTTCGGCGCGATTTCCGTCGCGCATAACATGCTGCTGTGGTCAGCCAAACGCAGCCCGACGTTACACCGTGGATTGCAGTATCCGGCTGTCGCATTTTTGGGGCGAATTCTGACGCTGGGAAGCGCCGCGGGCTCCCTTTACATCTTCAGTGGAATGTCACCTCTATGAAAAATCACTCCGATCTTCAGGAACTGCAGGATTTCTTGCGTGCGGCATTATGCGACCCGGCCTGCCCGCAGCAGTTGGCCATCAGCGGCAGCGACGACGCCTTAAGCTGGCTACAGCTTTCTGCTGCCGTGACGGACTGGGCGCAGCGCTATCGGCGTTGCCAGCCTGCTGCAGGTACGCCGGTTGTACTGTATGGACACCAGCAGGCCGAGTTCGCCGTGGCGATTTATAGCTGTCTGCTGCACAACATTCCGTACATCCCGGTGGACTGCATTTACCCGCAGGAGCGCCTTCGCGAGATCTGCCATCTGGCCAGTGCCCCTTACTATTACGACGTCGCGACCCGGGAGTTCATCGCCACCGGCGAAGCGGGCAAGGTGCTTGAGGAGCAGGATCTGGCCTACATCATGTTTACCTCAGGCAGCACCGGCAAGCCTAAAGGCGTGCAGATTGGGCGTGAAAGCGTTTGGCACTTTATGAAATGGGTCAGCCGGGACTTTTCACTGCCGGAAAAACCGGTGCTGATGAACCACGCGGTGTTCAGTTTTGATCTTTCCCTTATCCCTTTACTGGCGAACCTGGCGATGGGTGGACACATCGTGCTGAACGCCAAAGAGGATATTCATAAAGAGAACTGGCTGGCGCGACTGAAGGCCAACGCGGTCTCCGCCTGGGTTTCTACCCCCTCTTTTGCGTACCAGCAGCTGCTGTCCCCGCAGTTCAACAGTGAGTATTTGCCGGCGCTCAACGTGTTTATCTTCATTGGTGAAGTGCTCAATAAGGCGCTGGTTAAACAGTTACGCCGCCGTTTCCCACAGGCCAAAATCATTAACTCCTATGGCCCAACGGAAGCGACTGTCGCAACAACCGTGGTTGAGATTACGGATGAGATCCTCAACAGCGACAGCGCCGTGCTGCCGGTAGGGGTCATGATGCCTGAAAGCAAAATGGAAATTTCTCCCGAGGGCGAGCTGATTATCTGGGGTAAAAATGTCATGCGCGGCTACCTCGGCCTGCCGCAGGAGAACGCGGAAAAATTACTGCACCGCGAAAATGAAGCGTTTCGCGGCTACCGGACCGGCGATCTGGGCTATGACGCAGGGCTTATCTATTGCCAGGGGCGCAACGATAGCCAGGTCAAGCTGAATGGCTACCGTATTGAAATCAACGAGATCGAAAACCGCCTGCTGGCCATGTCCGGCATCAGCGAAGCAGTGGTTCTGCCGCTGATGAAATCCTGCGGCAGCGTGCTGCGCATTGCCGCGTTCTGCGTGACGGAGCTGCCACCGGATGCGATCAAAACCTCGCTGTCGAAGGTGGTTCCGCACTACATGGTGCCTTCACAAATTATCGTAAAAGACGCTTTGCCGCTGAATCCTAACGGCAAAATTGACCGCAAGCTGCTGGACGCTTACGCCCGCACAAATTAATGACCCCAGGAAAAATTATGGAACAAGAAATTCTCGCCCTGTTCGAAAAAGTGTTATCCCGTAAGGTGGGCTTTCACGATGAACTGATTGAATCCGATATTCTCGACTCCATCCTGGCAGTCGATATGGTGCTGGAAGTGCAGGACGTTTACGGCTGTATGATCCCGCCAACCGACGTGGCGACGGTGCTGAAAACCCCGGCGGACCTGGCCCGCTATATCGAAGAAAACCGCTAATCCGGCAGGCTCTGGAGGTATGCTCCAGAGCCCGTTTCATATCTATTGCCCAAATTACCTGCAAGCCTCCTGCCGTTGTCCAGCCATAATCCGGGTACAAAAAGTTATCTAAAGCACCATAATTGACAGGTGCTTAACCCTTTTGTCAGGAATTCATTATGCCGCCACGTACCGCCAGCGACCTCTATTCAGAAATGAAAAATATGTCCGTTGAAGAGCGGATCCGCTTCTTCTCCCTTTCGCTGGCGGAAATACACCGCGAACTGCAGGAAAGCATCAGCCAGATAGAGTCGATGAAGCAGGCGCTGGAAGAGAGTGAAGAGTACCATCGCCAGCTGGTTGAGACCGCACAGGACGCGGTGATCACCATCGATCACGCTGGGATCGTCGTGAACTGGAACCAGGCAGCAGAACGCATGTTCGGCTGGTCAGCCGAAGAAGCGACAGGCAACAGTCTTGGCGATATGATCGTGCCCGAGGAATTTCGCGAGCAGCACGCGCGCGGCCTGATGCGCTTTAAGGCCGCCCAGCCGTCGAATATTCTCAACCGCACTATCGAGATCGCTGCGCTACATCGCACCAAGGGCGAGTTCCCTATTGAGCTGTCGATATGGCCGCACCAGCAAGCGGGTAAGCAAATCTTTTCGGCATTCATCCGCGATATTACCGATCGCAAACAGCGTGAACATATCGCCTGGCTGCACGCCAACTTTGATGCCCTGACCGGGTTACCGAACCGGAGATTATTCGTTAACCGTCTTGAGCAGGCCATCACACAGGCTATCGCTAGCGACCGGGAAGTGGCGCTGCTGTTTATCGACCTCGACCGGTTTAAACCGGTGAACGATCTCCACGGCCATGCCGTCGGTGATGAATTGCTGCGGCTCGTCGCATTTCGTCTGCAAAGCGTACTGCGCGAAGGCGACACGGTTGCCCGCCTCGGCGGCGATGAGTTTGTCGCCCTGCTCCCCGATTTAACGACCAGCGATCCATTACCCCTGCAAACGGCGGAAAAGGTCAGCGCTGCGCTGGCACAGTCATTTTTGATTAACGAGCTTGTGATTGCCATCTCCGGCAGTATCGGCATCGCACGCTTTCCTCATGACGCTGCCGATGCCGATACGTTGCTCAATAGCGCTGACAAGGCGATGTATACGCGTAAGCGGTCATCGCCGGGGGAACGCTGACGTGGTTGAGGAATGCCTTTAACCAAAATGAAACCAACCGCTTTAACTATTTCACCTACACTTTAGGGGTACTGTCGGTACGGGAAATAGAAAAAAGTCAACTTAATTAAGGCATTAATGATTCGCTGCGCGCTCAGCCGGCGATCGTTTTGTCTTTAACAGAGGAGTCTGCGGTATGGCATTCGTAACAACGAAAGACGGCGTCAACATTTACTACAAAGACTGGGGCCCTAAAGAGGCTCAGCCTATTGTCTTCCACCACGGCTGGCCGCTGAGTGCCGATGACTGGGATAACCAGATGCTCTTCTTCCTTGCGGAAGGCTATCGCGTTATCGCTATCGATCGCCGCGGTCATGGACGTTCGGATCAGGTGAGCGAAGGGCATGATATGGATCATTATGCGTCCGATGCGTCGGCCGTTGTTGAAAGCCTGGACTTACGCAATGCCGTGCACGTCGGCCACTCCACCGGCGGCGGCCAGGTCGCCCGCTACGTAGCCAGGTACGGCCAGCCGCAGGGGCGCGTCGCCAAAGCGGTGCTCGTGAGTTCCGTCCCGCCTCTGATGGTAAAAACGGACGCTAACCCCGGCGGAACACCCGTCGAGGTTTTCGACGGCTTCCGCAAAGCGCTGGCGGCTAACCGCGCCCAGTTTTACCTCGACGTCGCCAGCGGTCCTTTCTACGGGTTTAATCGGGATGGGGCAGACGTTTCGCAGGGTACGATCCAGAACTGGTGGCGTCAGGGAATGATCGGCAGCGCCAAGGCCCACTATGAGGGGATCAAGGCGTTTTCAGAAACCGACCAGACTGAAGATTTGAAAACCATCACGATTCCCGTTCTGGTGATGCAGGGCGACGACGATCAGGTCGTGCCGTATAAGAACGCCGCCCTTCTGCAGGACAAGCTGCTGGCGAACAGCGTACTGAAAATTTATCCGGGCTTCCCACACGGGATGCATACCACCCATGCGGATACCATTAACGCCGACATTCTGGCCTTTATCCGCTCATAGACGTTACGTTCAACGCCACCCAGGGGTGGCGTTGTTTATTACCTCTTAGCGCTTCTGCGCAACCAGTTGGATCATGTTGAAATAGGCCCCGGCGCCCGCGTCCATAATGGGCACCATCATCTCCTGGGCTATCTCGCATTGCATAAACTCATCCCACGCCTGCTGGCAGGTGTCCATTTCCCGCACGGTGGTCAGAATCGCACCGGGCTCTTTTTCCCACAGCGCTTTCCACCAGCAGAGCGGATAGAAATACCACTCGGGGGTCCAGAAAGGTTTAACCACCTCCGGGAGATGCGTTTCGCTGTACTCTCCGATAAACCCGGGAACGGCAACCGCAATATGTCCTCCGGGTTTCAGGAAAGGTAGCAGCGTGCCCAGCATGGCGTCATTGTTGCCAAAGTATTGATAAGCATCCACGCTGACGATCAGGTCAAAGTAGTCATGCGCAAACGGGATCGCTTTTGTGGCATCAACCAGAAGCGGAAAGATTTTCCCGTCCAGACCCCGTTCACTGAAGCGCGCCGCATTTTCACCCGGCGTAATCCACAGATCGGCGGCAAACACCGTGGCGTCATATTTTTCGGCGAGCAGGATAGAAGAGATCCCTTTCCCGCAGCCGAGATCGAGAATGCGCATCCCGGGAGTAATTTGCAGTTGAGCAACCAGCTCCTCGGTAAGCCGCATGGCGTTTGGGCCCATCATGGTGTCGAGCAAAAAAGCGCGGTCATAGCTATCTGTGTAAGGTGTATTCATCACTGCTCCTTAGCGATTATCCAGCTGGGCGCGAACGTTGTTCAGCCCGGTGGTGTTGATGCGGTAAGGCTGCCCGTTCACGGATCGGATCAGCTTTTTAGTACGGAGTTTTTTGAAGACGTTAAGCGTGCAGTCGCTCAGCACCACCCCTTCTCGGGTATAGCACTCAACGGACGTGACGCGGCCAGAACTGTCGCGGACGTGCACAATACGTCCACCTTTGGCGAGAACGTGTAAGGTACGTTGTTCCTGACGGGATAAATTCATACTGGAAAACCTGTGTAATCATCATGCGTAAAAACGAGCCCACACCCAAAGGTGCGTGCGTAAGGTTTAAGCGCAGCGATAACCAGTCCGTCCTGAAGGGGGCGGGAAACTGATTATCTGATGAAAACATTCTCCAGCATCAAAGCCTCGGTAAGAGATGAATAGGTATTTACGGGGTGAATGATAACGCCTGGTTTTTACAGGGGAATAGCGGGAGGTTAAAAGTGTGATCTGGATCGGTCCGTGAAATCGTCATTAGTCCCTTTTACTGCCAGACTGGGGCATCTTACTGAACGCTGACTGGAGCTTTTTAATGCCTGACTATACCGTGGTTGAAACCGTCCCCGCTGCGGAGGACTTTTGCCGCCTGCGCGAAATCTCGGGTCTTAGCCCTCGCCCGCTGGAGGCGGCCCGAAAAGCGCTGCCCGGCAGCTGTTATGGCATGCATATTCTGTGTGAGGGTAAACCGGTGGGTATGGGGCGAATCGTGGGGGACGGTGCGTTGAATTTCGATATTGTCGACGTCGCCGTCGATCCCCTTCATCAGGGGAAAGGGCTCGGCAGAGCGATCATGGAAACGCTGGTTGCCTGGCTGGATGACCATGCCTGTAAAGGGGCGTACGTTTGTTTAATGGCAGATGTGCCCGAGCTTTATGCCAAATTTGGTTTTACGCTCGTTCGCCCGGCAAGCGAAGGAATGGCCAGAGTCTGGTGAAGGGGAAATCCGCGGTAGGACAAAAAGAAAAACCCCAGGTTCACGAGTAACCTGGGGTTTATATCTGGCGGAAGCGCAGAGATTCGAACTCTGGAACCCTTTCGGGTCGCCGGTTTTCAAGACCGGTGCCTTCAACCGCTCGGCCACACTTCCTAAGTGAGGCGAACTATAAACACCTCACCGCGCGCTGTAAAGAGTCGCACCATTCGTTCGCTGTAAAAATAGTCAAAACGTGTTTAATCGGTTGAACTGACGACACATCGACGATTTTATCAGCACAGGCTTAGTGCTTTTTAATGTACATGTCCTTCGTGAAATAGTACCCCAGCTTATCCGGCGTAAATCCGCCCACCCACGGTTTCACCAGGTGCGTACGCACGTAGTGATAAACCGGAATGGCCGGCACATCGCGTCCCAGCAGATCTTCCGCCTGCTGGTAGAACTTACCCCGTTCCTCGGCTGTTTTGGCTTTTGCAGCATTCACCAGCGCCCCGTCGTATTCCGGGTTGCTGTACTGGCTGGTATTTTCGCTGTCGCCGGTGCGGAAGTTGTTCAGGAAGGTCGCCGCGTCGTCATAATCGGCAATCCAGGCGTAGCGCACCGCATCGAAGTTGTGGGTATGCATGGTGTCCAGCATGGTTTTCCACTCCTGGTTCTGCAGCTTTGCCTCCACGCCAAGGTTTTTCTTCCACATGGAGCTGGCAGCAATGGCGATACGCTGGTGCGATTCAGAGGTGTTATAGAGCAGGTTGAAGCTCAGAGGATGGCTGGCGTTATACCCGGCCTCGTTCAGCAGCTTTTTCGCCTCAGCGATACGCTTGTCCAGCGGCCAGCTGGCGTAATCCGGGTTCTGTAGCTTAACGCCGCCGATATCCGGCTGGCTGATGAGCCACGCCGGGCGCTGCCCCTGCCCTAAGACTTTCCCGGCAATGATGTCTTTATCCAGCGCCATGTTCAGCGCCTTACGCACGCGCGCGTCGTTGAACGGCGGCCGGGTAGTATTGAATTCGTAGTAATAGGTCGCCAGCTGCGGAGAGACATCCAGCTGGCTGCCCAGGGTTTTCTTCAGCTGAGCAAACTGGTTAATCGGCACCGTATACACAATATCAATCTCGCCCGCTTTGAAGCGGTTCACGTCCGAGGCCTCGGACGTGATGGGCAGATAAGTGACCTTGTTAATCACGGTATGCGCGTTATCCCAGTAGCGCGGGTTACGTTCCGCCACGATGCGTTCGTTAACCACCCACTGCGACAGCTTGTACGCCCCACTGCTGACGAAATGCTCCGGCTTGGTCCACTTATCGCCGAAACGACCAATCAGCACTTTATCCACCGGCACCAGCGACGGGTGCGCCAGCATCGCGAGGAACGCGGCGTTTGGCTGGGTGAGCGTCACTTCCAGCGTGGTGTCGTTAATCGCTTTTACGCCCAGCGTGTCGGGCGCTTTTTTCCCCTGAGCGATATCGGCCGCGTTGGCGATATGCATGTTGCCCGGATAGCTCGCGTACGGCGAAGCGGTTTTCGGGTCAATCAGGCGCTGCCAGCTCCAGACCACATCTTCTGCGGTAATCGCCGTGCCGTCGCTCCAGGTGATGCCCGGGCGCAAATGGAACGTCCAGACGGTGTTGTCCTTGTTCTCCCATTTTTCTGCCAGCCTCGGCTGGACTTCGCCTGCCGGGGATACGCTCACCAGCCCTTCGAATAAATCACTGATAATATTGAATTCGACATCGCTTTCGACTTTGTGCGGGTCGAGCGAAGCCGGTTCACTGCCGTTATTCCTGACCAGCTCCTGCTTATCGGCCAGCGCGGTTCCTGCCGGCACGTTAGCCGCCCAGGCTGCCGTGCTGGCGCACAGGATCCCGGCGGTAAGTAAAGAGAGCGTAAAGTGCGTGCGTGCTTGTGGTTTCATTTCCTTCGCCTTATTGTCTGTTTTATGACGATCCGGAAATAACTCTTAGCGCCCGAACGGTAATAACGCAATATTTTTCAGTAACCTATAAGAGCTTGATCTGGTAAATACTTTTAAACCGCTGTTCATCCTGGTGAAATGAACTTTCGCAGAAGAAACCACCACCTCCGGCGCTAAGGTGCTGAGTAAAGATGGGTAAAACCACTTTGAGACTGACGCGCCGTTTCCTATTCTTTCCGTTAATTACATCTGTCATAAGAGAGTGACTCATGGATCGTATAATTACTTCTTCGCGCGACCGCACATCGCTACTCAGCACCCACAAGGTGCTGCGCAATACCTATTTCATGCTCAGCCTGACGCTGGCATTTTCAGCGATCACCGCAACCGCCAGCACCGTGCTGATGCTGCCATCCCCGGGGCTGATCCTGACGCTGGTGGGCATGTACGGTCTGATGTTCCTGACCTACAAAACCGCTGACAAACCGGTCGGTATTCTGTCTGCGTTTGCCTTCACCGGCTTCCTGGGCTACATCCTGGGGCCAATGCTGAACGCGTATCTGTCTGCCGGAATGGGCGACCTTATCGGTATGGCGCTGGGCGGTACCGCGCTGGTGTTCTTCTGCTGCTCGGCCTACGTGCTGACCACACGTAAGGACATGTCCTTCCTCGGCGGTATGCTAATGGCGGGTGTCGTGGTGGTGCTGGTGGGTATGGTGGCAAACATCTTCCTGCAGCTGCCGGCCCTGCATCTGGCGATTAGCGCCGTGTTTATTCTGATTTCTTCCGGCGCGATCCTGTTCGAAACCAGCAACATCATTCGCGGCGGTGAGACGAACTATATCCGCGCCACCGTGAGCCTGTACGTGTCGCTGTACAACATCTTCGTCAGCCTGTTGAGCATCCTGGGCTTCGCCAGCCGCGACTAAGCCGACCTGCTGAAACATTAAGGAGAATGCCGCTGGCATTCTCCTTTTTTTATGCCCTACTCACCCCGGCAAATATAGGTCGGGTATCGCCGGTCCTGTATTAGCCACACGGAAGGCGCGAGCTCAGAGATGGTCAGGTAGTAGCGTGCGGTCGGATACGCGAAGCTACCCCACTGTTCATCCGGCGTATTGTCATTGTGCCGCCGCCAGGTTTTGGTGTAGCTCAACACAATGACCTTATCATCGTCCCGCTGCTCCCAGGTAAAGTCCACATCCCGGTCAACGATCAAATTTTGCCCGCCGGCCCTTGCCGCGCCTTTATAGGTGGTCACTCCTGTTCCATCGCGATGAAAATAGAACTGGGCAACGGCATTGACCTTCACTTCACTGGCTTCTCCCTCATTGCGCGTAAAGTTAAATTCCGTGCCGCAGGCCAGCACATCCTTTTTAACCGCACAGCCGGAATAGTAAAACAGCGCCAGGGCACCACCGACCAGCGCACCGCCCAGCCCAAAAAGAAGTTTTATTTTCATTTTTGTGCCCCGCTTTTATAACGTATGGTCTTACACAGGCTGGATTGGCTGACCGGACAGGCGCCAATGAACACCTCATCTGCAGCGGAAAGAGAAAAACGGGCGCTGAAATAATAAATGTCGTACTCCTCGCGTTCGCACGCCACGTTACTGGCCTCCAGCCGCTCCGCTAACTTCGATAACACCAGCGGTCTTCCGTGATCGTTAATAATCCAGATGCTGCAACGCGCGATTTTATCCTTAACCGGCTTGAGTTTCGCCGGAACGAAAATCTCCTGCTGTCGGCTAAAATAGAGGGTCGCCCCCAGCGCAGCGACGATCAATACGGCCACAATCGCCCATTTTTTCATGGACGCGCGTCGAGGCTTTACCTCATGCGGTACGGACGAGGGATGAGGAGCGGTGGATTTATTTTCTCCGGGCTGAAAAATCACATCGGCCTCAAAACGAAACCCGTAACGGGGCACGGTCACGATAAATTCGTGCCCTTCTCCCAGTGACTGGAAGCTTTTACGTAATTCGCTAACCGCTTTATTAAGGTTATTTCCCGATGGCGTAAAGCCAAATTCCTCCCACACCCGAGCGATCAATTCCTCCCGACTCAGGTCGCGTCCTTTGTGTTTAATAAATTCCTGCAAAAGCCGAACGGCTGGCGCCGAAAGCGTTAATACAGTTTCTGGTTGTCCAACAAGACTTATTGCATGTGCTTCAGGATCGAATAACAACGAATTATTGCATATAAAAAACATCTTTTATTCTCGGCTGTTACCGCATGCTTTTTTATCCCTGGTACATCGACATGAAAAACGCCTCCTGAACTGCTTATTTTTTCATCAGAAGGAATTTTCTTCCCATCCCTGGCCGCGGTATTTTCGCTTAACTATACAACCTTAATGCCAGAAAATCAGGATAAAAAACTGTATTTAACGAGTTAATTAATACAAATTTTCACAAACTGCTGTTCTGGTTAAAGTTTCCCTGCCCTGAAGCGATACGAAAGCAGACGGTGACCTGGTGTTAACGCGCCGCCGAAGAACTCAGAGCAGGCAGACTGAATGTGAAACAGAAAAATAGAGTGAACGTGAAAACAGCCTTTTATGTCGCCGCGCTGTCATTGCCATTTTTCTCAGAAATGACACTGGCCAATATGAGCGTGTACCCCATGGAACTTAACGTGGATAAGTCCGGTGCGGCGCAAATTAAGGTGGCTTCGAAAACGGATGATATTCAGTTCATTCGGGTGAGGCAAAAGAAAATTCTTAATCCCGGCACCGCCCAGGAAAAAGAGATTGATGTGGCCTCGTGGAAAGAAGGCGGCGTTGTTGTCACGCCCGAAAAATTTGCCCTTGCGGCAGGCGCAATGCGCGTGGTGCGCCTGGTATCGCTAACGCCACCGGAAAAAGAGACCACCTGGCGCGTCTATTTTGAAGGGGTTAAGCAACCTGACAGCATTATTCCGGGCAAGGCAGAAAACCCTGCAGCGACGGCGACGCTGGGGGTCAATGTCATTTGGGGTGCCTTGATCCACCTTGCGCCAGAAAAAAGCGTGGTTTCACTGTCGATTGACCCTCTCAGGGGAACGATTAAAAACAACGGCTCGCTGCGGGTGCCGCTGAGAGAGATTGGTATTTGTGATGCAAATTCATCGTGTAAATGGATTAAAGAGGACGCGACGATTTATCCGGACACCGAACGGAAATTAAAAACGCTCACGGCGATACACGGCCAGAAATATAAATTCCGCTACTTCAACTGGGTGAATAAAACCGCTGAAGAAGCTGATTTACCCGTCGTGCAATAACACGACGTCACTGTAAAACCCCATGTGGGTTGTTTAAAGAGCCAGGGTGCTCATTTGTAAATATGGAGATATCAATGCGTAAGTATTTTAAACCCCTGATGATTGTTGCCGCGATGACCACGTCCTTTAGCGCGCTGGCAATTCAAAAAGACATTACCGTTAACGCCAGCGTTGATTCACAGCTGGATATGACCCAAGCCGATAACACCCCGCTGCCGGCAAGCATCGATATGCAGTACCTGCCGGGTCGTGGTCTGGAAAGCTACCGCCTGAATACCAAGGTATGGTCTAACTCCGCCACCAGCAACGTGAAAGTCCGTCTGGTTAGCGCAGCGCAGCTGGCGAACGCCGACGGCGCTGAGACCATCCCTATGACGGTGAAGCTGGGCGATAAAACCCTCACCACCGCAGATGTTGAATATACCGGTACTGAACTGTTCCCGGGGAGCATTGAAAACGGCTCAGCGGTACTGCCGCTGACCATTTCTCAGACCACCAAAGGCATTCTGAAAACAGGTCAGTACAGCGGCGTAGTCAGCCTGATGCTGACGCAGGCGACCACCACGGAAGGCGGTGCATAACACCACAGCACCTAAGGAATAACGTCAGAGGGTGCCCACCCTCTGACGTCAGGATGATGTCGAGGCTCGTTCATGGCGTTTCACAGAAATACTCTCCTCTTTGTTGCTTTGTTACCCGCATCCATCCAACTCGCCTGTGCCGGGATGGCCGTCCCGCCAGGTTTTGAAGATCTGGCGAAAACGCAGCGCCTGTGGACAGAGGTGAACCTCTACGGCGAGTCGCTTGGCATTTTTGAAACGGATATTACGCTTGAAACGGTGAGCTTTGTCGCGCCTGACACCGTGGTTGCGGCCATCAAACGCCGCTTCAATGACGATCCTGCCCTCGTTGCCACCGTGTCGGCCGCGCTGGCCGTTCCGCTTGCCCGTAACGGCAACCTGGCGTGCAACAGCAACGGCTCCGCAGCGGGATGCGATTACATAGATACCGACCGCGCGGCCATTATCTATGACGAGAATAACGCCCGCATTGGCCTGTTTCTGGACAAGAAATTTCTGCCTAAGCCGACATCGGACAACCAGTGGTATCAGCCCACGCAGGACACCGAAAATGCGCTGATCCATCAGCAGAATATTAATTTTGTTGCCGACAGGGATTATCAGTCAGCCACCGTGCAGGGCAATGGCGCGCTGGCGCTCACGCAGGACGGCTATGTTAACCTCGACTGGACGTGGCTGGGGCAGCGTTCAAGGCACCAGCAGGAACAGGAGATCACCGTCAACAACGCCTGGTTCCGCCAGGATATTCTGCGTCAGTACTACGTCCAGGCCGGCGAGATGGATACCCGCGATCTGTTCAGTAATGCCGGCGGAAATATCAACCTCAGCCAGCTGCCGCTGGGCAAGATTCGCGGTCTGCGCACGGGTTCTACGCGGGCGTGGATCAATCCGGTGCAGCAGTCGAAGGGAACCCCTGTCACCGTGCTGCTGTCCCATGACGCGCGTATTGACGCCCGCCGGGGCAATCAGCTGCTGGCGAGCTTCTACCTGAATGCCGGGGCGCAAACCCTGGACACGCGCTCGTTCCCGGACGGGAGCTACACCGTGACGCTCTCCATCTATGAAAATAACCGGCTGACGCGCACCGAGCAGGTGCCGTTTACCCGAACCGGCATTACGCCATTCGACCGCGTCGAGTGGTTCCTGCAGGCGGGCGAAACCGACAATAGCGATCGGAACGAAGAACGCAGCGCGGTTGCGCAGGCGGGCGTACGTGTGCCCGTCACCCCGACGCTGGCGCTGACCAGCGGCGCAACGTTCAAGAAAAACCAGCATTTTCTGGAGAATGCGCTCGACTGGAGCCGGGGCTTCAACGCGGGCCCGATCGACGGCGTGCTGAGTACCCGGTTTAGCTACCTTTACGGCAGCGAAGGTCAACGCGGCAATATTCAGCAAATCAGCTACAACGACGGTTTTTCACTGAGCCTTTATCGCAACGCGCTCTCAGCGGAAAACTGCAACACCCAAAGCGCGGGCTTTGACGCCGTGAACGGCTGTTATCGCACCCTCTCGGTGATGTTCTCCGTTCCTGTTGGTTCCTGGTATGCGAGCCTGGGGTATTCGGATAACCGCAACGAAGGACGGTACGTTTCGCGTCGGGAGCTGCCGGACAGCGACGATCGCCACGATGCGGGTTTGCCGTGGGAATCGGTCTATATGTCCCGCACGCGCACGCGCGCCTGGCAGGGTGGGCTGAGCAACGCGTTTAGCACCCATGGGCTGAATATTAACAGCAGCATTAACCTGTTCATGCGTAACGATGACTCCCGGGAAGGCAGGGATAAAGGCGGCTACCTGAGCGTGAGCCTGTCCATGGCGCATAACCGTCAGGGCGATGCGTCAAGCTATACCTCTCTGGGCGCAACGTGGCAGCACCAGCAGCGCGAAAAAAATCAGCTGAGCTACAACGTGGCGCATAACTGGTACGCCGATGCGCGCGGGGAAAATGAGTATGGCCTGAGCGCGTCGGGCATTAACAGCGATTCGCTGAACGCTTCAGCCTATACGCGCCAGGGCGGACGATACGGCAACGGCAGCCTGACCGTGAGCGATGCCTGGGATCGGCAGGACAACCGCCACACCCTGAGCAGCAGCGGAAACTACAGCTCGACCCTTGCGCTCTCGCGCTCTGGCCTGTGGCTGGGCCGCTGGAGCGACGGTCGTCCCGCTTCAGCCGTCGCGGTTAACGTTGCCACACCGGAAGATACCCAGGACTCGGGCGTCGCCGTGTCGCTGGATAACAGCGGCAGCGCAGACATTCCGGGCAACAGCCGCGCGCTTTTCGCCGTACCGGGCTATCAGCAGACAACATTGACGATAAACGAATCGCTGGATGTCTCACGGGGAGCCAGCAGTGAAATTACGCAGGGCTCAGGCAGCAGAACGCTGTTTATGGTGCCGGGCAAACTGCTGCGTCGGGACGTACAAACCACCGCCAGCTACACCTGGCTCGGCCAGCTAACCGACGAGCGTCATTTGCCGTTTATCGGCGGCGTGCCGCTGAACGTGAACGGCTGGAGCGACCTTGGCAACGGCGGGTTTAGCGCCCAAAGCGACGCCCTGCTGCATAACCTCTACCTGGTGCGTCAGCAGCAGTTTTATCAGTGCGCGCTGAACGTGAAGAGTATGCGCGACGTCGTGCGCTACGTCGGGTCGATCCCCTGCCGGGAATTAACCTTCTCTGCCCTGCCGGATGCCGTCCAGCAGCAGGCGCAGCTGATGCTGGCCGGACGAACGACCCCAGCCAGCCCGACAGCCATGAACGCCGACAACCTCGTGAAAGGGAAATGATGTGATTAAGTACCTCTTTATTTTACTATTTTTAAGCCTGTGGGCCGGCCAGACGCTGGCGGGCGCCCCCGCGGGACGCAACACCAGCGCAGGGATCAGCTTCGACCGCACGGCACCGCCTGCGCGTTTTGATATCTGGCTTCATGAATCGGGTGGCTATGACGCCGCCGACCCGCAAAAGTGGGGGCGTAATACCCTGACCTGTCAGTCCCGGACCGACACCACGTACGGGGCCTGCATGAACGCCCCGGTCTGGTTCTCGGCGAACCCGGCCGCGCCCTATGCCATCAATTTACGTTTTACGCATTCCCTCACCGGCAAGACGGTGGATATCAAGGTTTATGGCGATCACTACATGTTTATCAACAACAGAGTGTTCACCTTTGCGAGCTTTGTCACGGGAGGGACGGCGGACATTCCGAACTGGAACAGAGAGCCCTACTTCGATTTCTATATCGTGAAAAGCGAGCTGGATAAGCTCGCCCTGCCGGGGATCTGGACCGCAACGCTGAAGCAGGACTTGCGTCAGTGGGGGAGCGCCGACTGCGGCGGGAACTTCAATGACGTGAATGTCGGCTGTCCTGGCTATCTCACCATCGCCAGGTGGCAGGCAAATATTCGCATTGAGGTGGTCGATCCGGGTAATCAGCAGATCTATCTGCCGGCCTTTCCGCACTCAACGCCCGTCGTTAACCTCAACCTGACCAACTTCCCGGGGCGTCCCGGGGGCAGCGAGATCCAGGGGGAAAACTCGCTGGATATGTGTCTGTACGACGGCAAGAACAGTACCAGCACCCGCGCCTATCTTCGGTTTGAGGATGACGGACTCCCCTCAGTGGATCGTGCCGAAGGCGCGTTTTCTATCAGGCGGCGCGGTGGAAGCCAGACCGACGCGCGGGATCGACTCGATTATCGGGTCTCCGTCACTAATCCCATCACAGGCGCAACCGAAACCGTCGCGAACGGTAAAACCCTGGTCTGGCAAGGTACCAACGATCCGCAGTATCTGCGCCAGGTCGTGCTGCCCGGCGGGCGCGAGAGCGTACTGTGCATTCCTGCACCTATTATTCTGAAAACCCCTGCGTTTGCCGCCAGCAGCAAAAACGCGGGTGACTATACCGGCACGCTGCGCGTTATCTATACGCCCAGCACGTTATAACGAGGTCATCGTGAGTTACGCCATTCTCGACAATAATCGATTTTACGCCGAGGGGTTGCGCTATGCGCTGCTGCGTCGGGGCGTTCAGTTAGAGATCCAAAGCGACACCGTAAAATGGCAGCCAGCGCTGCTTACCCGTCGCGTGCTTGTCATCCGCTGCCGCTTTTCCGTAGCGGCAACGCATCAGTCGCTGATCAACATTTTGCTCAGGCTGGAAGCCGCCCGCTGGAAAGGGAGCCTTTATCTGGTGTGCAACGAAAAGGGATGGGCGCTGGCGACGCATTTACGCAAGCGTTTCGGTACGTTAACCCTTTATATCATCGATGACAGGATCGCCGTTGCGGATGCGGCATATCTGCTGGCTAAAGAGCCTCGCCGCGTTCGAAGCCTGGACTGCTGCCTTACCGTGCCTGAATTCAACGTGCTCGATCTCATGCTGACGGGGTTGCCGGTACGCCACATTGCCATCGTGACGCACATGTCAGAGAAACAGGTTTCATCCCATAAGTGCAACGCGCTGAAGAAGCTCAACGCCAACAATCTGCTGCAGCTGCTCCTGTAGGCCACGGTTTATCCTGAGGCCGCTTTTTTGCTACACTGTCGCCGATTTTTTCACACACGACAGAAGACTATGTTCATTTTTGCAGGCCAGGAAATTGAGACCGATAGCGAAGGCTATCTGAAAGATACGACGCTCTGGAGCGAACCGCTGGCGGAGAAAATTGCGGAAAACGAAGGGATTGCCCTTTCGCCCGAACACTGGGAAGTGGTGCGTTTTGTCCGTGAGTTCTATCTTGAATTCAACACCTCTCCGGCCATCCGCATGCTGGTCAAAGCGATGGCCAATAAGTTCGGTGAAGAGAAAGGGAACAGCCGCTATCTCTATCGTCTGTTCCCTAAGGGTCCGGCAAAACAGGCCACCAAGATTGCCGGCCTGCCTAAGCCGGTGAAGTGTATTTAATAGCGAATACCGAAGTTCATGTATTCCCGGCCGGGTTGATGCGGTTCCGTTAAGACATTATCAACCCGTGCGCTGCGCGGCCCACCCGCTTTCAGCCACGCCACCAGCTTGTCGACCTGCTCCGCTTCGCCGCAGGCGACCACCTCAACGCTGCCGTCGTCCATGTTGCGCGCGTATCCCGTTAGTCCAAGCTGAACAGCTTCGCGCTGGGTGCTGTAGCGGAACCCCACGCCCTGAACGACGCCGTGAACCCAGGCGATGGTGCAGACTTTAGACATATTTCTTCTCCTTAACGTAGCGCTTTCGGCAAACAGCCATAGTGTTGCCGGAAACGGGCGGTGAAACGAGAGCTGGAAAGATACCCACATTGTAATGCGATTTCGCCAATCGGTAATCGGGTTGACTGCAGCTGCGACAAAGCAACGGCCATTCTCACCTCCTCCACAATCTGGCGAAAACTCTGCGACTCTTCACGTAGCCGTCTACGCAGCGTCGGCACGCTCAGGGCCAGACGGCTGGCGACATCCTGCGCGGTCCAGGCTCTGGCGGGCGACAGCATAATGAACTGCCGCACCTGCTCGGTCAGGTTATTGTTTCGCTCAATAAGCAGCGGGCCTGCCGCGCCGTCATGCAGCAGTGCCAGCAAAAGCCCGAAGGCCTGATGCTTTTGCAGCGCCTCCGGTAAATCCTGACGCACGGCATGCAGCAGGTTATCCCACATAAACGCCAGCCCCTCGCTCAGCGGGGCGCAGAGCGAATGCAGCGTCGTGCGCGGCCAGGATTTCAGGTAATGCGCTTTGAACTCGGCAACAATTTCCGGCGATAACATCAGCAAGTCCGAGTGAAACAGACCGTTTGCAGGCTGGTTGATAATCTCCATCGCCGTATTGGCAGGGATAATGATGAGCTCATCCCGGGTTGCCACCAGGCGGTTGTCGTCCTGCACAATCACCTTACTGCCGTGAGTGATATGACAAATCGCCGGAAAAAAGAGTTTAACCTGGTGCAGGCGATGCATTTTGCTGGCACTCACTTCACCCGCCGTGAGATGTTTATGTCGAAAATGAAACTCCTGCACCCCGCCACCCTTATCTGCTGTAGGTTGCTGTTAACTGAGCCTTTGCCAGAACGTGACTATTGAGCATAAAGCCGACCAGCGCGCCGCTGGCATTTTTATCGACGGGCAGTTTATCCACGTCCAGCGCCCAGACGGTAATCTGATAGCGGTGAGGCTTATCCCCTGCGGGGGGACATGCGCCGCCGAATCCAGAATAACCGAAATCATTACGCCCCTGCACAACGCCTGGGGGTAATTTTTCGCCGTTCGGGTTACCCGCATCAGCGGGCAGCGTCTGCGTCTTCGCGGGAATGTTGGCTACGGTCCAGTGCCACCAGCCGCTGCCGGTAGGCGCATCCGGGTCATAGACCGTGATGGCAAAACTTTTCGTACCGGCGGGCGGATTGGTCCATGCCAGCTGCGGTGAGGTATTCCCGCCGTGGCAGCCAAATCCCTCAAGCACCTGCCGTTGCGCTAACCGCCGTTCGCCGGAAATATCCTGACTGGTCATGCTGAAAGGCGTTGCGGCTAAAATCTGAAAACTCATCGCCGTCAGAGCGGCTATTGCAATTACACTGCGTTTTTTCATGGGGATTTCCTTTGCTGAACCGGAAGTCCACTGTATATCCCGCCGTAGTGCCGTAATGTGCCTAAGCGATTTGATTTTGTGCCGAAACGCTCAACGGCATCCGCAGATGATTGCGCCTTGCTGAATGTGGTAATCTACGCGCCATTTCCTGAAACCGACAGAACAGCAAATTATGAGTGTACGTTTAGTGTTAGCCAAAGGGCGCGAGAAGTCATTACTGCGCCGTCATCCCTGGGTCTTTTCCGGCGCGGTTGCCCGTATGGAAGGCAAAGCCAGCCTCGGTGAAACCATTGATATCGTTGACCATCAGGGGAAATGGTTAGCGCGAGGTGCTTACTCGCCAGCGTCCCAGATCCGTGCCCGCGTCTGGACCTTCGATAAAGATGAAACCATCGATATCGACTTCTTCGTTCGCCGCCTGCAGCAGGCGCAGCAGTGGCGCGAGTGGCTGGCAAAACGCGACGGGCTGGACAGCTACCGCCTGATTGCCGGTGAGTCCGACGGTCTGCCGGGCGTCACCATTGACCGCTTCGGTCACTTCCTGGTGCTGCAGCTTCTGAGCGCCGGGGCGGAGTATCAGCGTGCCGCGCTGATTAGCGCGCTGCAAACCCTGTTCCCGCAGTGCGCCATTTACGACCGCAGCGATGTGGCGGTGCGCAAAAAAGAGGGCATGGAGCTGACGCAAGGCCCTGTGACCGGCGAACTGCCGCCTGCCCTGCTGCCGATTGAAGAGCACGGCATGAAGCTGCTGGTGGATATTCAGGGCGGGCATAAGACGGGTTATTACCTCGACCAGCGCGACAGCCGTCTGGCTACGCGTCAGTACGTTGCCGACAAACGCGTGCTGAACTGCTTCTCCTATACCGGCGGTTTCGCCGTTTCAGCGCTGATGGGCGGCTGTGCCCAGGTTGTCAGCGTGGACACCTCGCAGGAAGCGCTGGACGTGGCAAAACAGAACGTCGAGCTCAACAAGCTGGACTTGAGCAAAGCCGAATTTGTTCGCGATGACGTCTTCAAGCTGCTGCGTAAATATCGCGATGGGGGCGAGAAGTTCGACGTCATTGTGATGGATCCGCCAAAGTTTGTGGAAAACAAAAGCCAGCTGATGGGCGCCTGCCGCGGGTACAAAGACATCAACATGCTGGCCATCCAGCTGCTGAACCCGGGCGGGGTTCTGCTTACCTTCTCCTGCTCCGGCCTGATGACCACAGATTTATTTCAGAAAATCATCGCCGATGCCGCAATAGATGCTGGCCGTGATGTACAATTTATAGAGCAGTTCCGTCAGGCCGCCGATCACCCGGTGATTGCTACCTACCCGGAAGGGCTCTATCTGAAAGGGTTTGCCTGTCGCGTCATGTAACTTGAAAAGAGAAATATTGCCCGCACATAACGTGTAAGTCGTATTTCCCGGGAGGTGACTATGATTGCCAGCAAATTCGGTATCGGCCAGCAGGTCCGCCACACTTTGCTAGGGTATTTGGGTGTGGTCGTGGATATCGACCCGGAGTATTCCCTTGATGAACCGTCAGCAGACGAGCTGGCGGTGAACGCAGAGCTTCGCGCTGCGCCCTGGTACCATGTGGTGATGGAAGGTGATGATGGACAGCCCGTCCACACCTATCTGGCCGAAGCGCAGCTGAGTAGCGAGCTGCAGGAAGAGCATCCGGAGCAACCCACGATGGATGAACTTGCTCAGACTATCCGCAAACAGTTACAGGCCCCGCGCCTGCGCAACTAAGCGTGTAAAAAAAGCCCGATGAACGGGCTTTTTTTTATTACTTCGCCAGCCCCAGACGGGGGATATCGATCGCCGGACAGCGATCCATGACGACGTTCAACCCCGCATCCCGCGCCAGCACGGCGGCCTGTTCGTTAATTACGCCCAGCTGCATCCACAGCGTTTTCGCGCCTACAGCAATCGCGTCCTGCGCCACTTCCCATGCCGCCTCGGAATTGCGGAAGACATCGACCATATCAATTTTTTCCGGCACCTCAGCGAGCGTGGCGTAACCCTGCTGGCCCAGTAAGGTTTTCCCCGCCACTTTTGGCGACACCGGGATAACGTGATAACCCTGATCGAGAAGGTATTTCATCACCCGATAGCTTGGACGATCGGGTTTGTCGCTCGCGCCCACCAGCGCAATGGTGCGCGTGGATGTCAGAATCTCGGCAATATCGTTCTCTTTCATGGTTTTTCTCCTGGCTTTTTTAAAAGTGTACGCCAAACCGCAGATCTCAACCATCCATCCCATACAGATGTATGAGGGCAAAACGGCGAAATATGTCTATATGTTAGTAAACGTGATTATCGAAAAATTTAGATACATTAATGCGGCGACAGGATTTCTGACAGGAGCCTTCTATGAAAACCGGTATTGCCACTGCTCTGATTGCGTTAGTGATGCCGGTCTGCGTTTTTGCTACCACGCTTCGGCTCTCTACCGACATAGATCTCCTGGTTCTGGACGGAAAAAAGGTCTCCAGCTCGTTATTGCGCGGTGCAGACAGCATTGAGCTGGATAACGGGCCGCATCAGCTGGTATTCCGGGTAGAAAAATCGATCGGGCTGGCTAATCGTGAGCAAAGGATATATATCTCCCCACCGCTGATTGTCAGCTTTAATACCCGGCAAATCAGTCAGGTGAACATTACCCTGCCTCGCCTTGAAACGGAGAAAGAGTCTGCGGCCTTTGACGCCGCGCCGCGCGTTGAGCTGCTGGATGGCGATGCAATGCCGATTCCGGTGAAGCTGGATATTCTGGCGTTGACGATCTCACCGAAAGGCGTGGATTACGAGGCCGCGACACAGTCCTACAACAAAGCGGGTAAACGCGCCTCGCTTCCGCAGTTTGCCACCATGATGGCTGACGACAGTACGCTGCTATCCGGCGTGTCTGAGCTGGACGTCATTCCTCCCCAATCCCAGACCCTGACAGAACAGCGCCTCAAATTCTGGTTCCAGCAGGCCGATCCCGACACGCGAGCCCGGTTTTTACAGTGGGCAAAACAACAACCTTCATCATAAACCACATTTTTTACGCCTTACTCTTGCAGCGTCAGACGGTTCCCGTCATCGTGTAGTAAGTTAACCTGATGGATATGATTATGGAACTGACAACACGCACGCTGCCGGAGCGCAAACACATTGCTCTGGTTGCGCACGATCATTGTAAACAAATGCTGCTTAACTGGGTTCGCCGCCATCAGTCTTCGCTGGAAAAGCACGCCCTGTCGGCGACCGGCACAACCGGTAACCTGATCCAGCGCGAAACGGGTCTGGAGGTGAATGCGATGCTGAGCGGCCCGATGGGAGGCGATCAGCAGGTAGGCGCGCAGATTTCCGAAGGAAAGATTGATGTGCTGATCTTCTTCTGGGACCCGCTGAACGCGGTGCCGCACGATCCGGATGTCAAAGCGCTGCTGCGCCTGGCGACGGTGTGGAATATCCCGGTGGCGACGAACCTGTCGACGGCGGATTTCATCATCGAATCGCCGCAGTTCAACTCACCGGTTGATATTCTGATTCCGGACTATCAGCGCTATCTTTCCGACAGACTGAAGTAGCTTTTTTGCCGGGTGGCGGCTACGCCTTACCCGGCCTACAAAATCTTGCCTGACGTCGTTATGGTTTACGCGCCACCGGCACATCAATACTCTTCAGAATATCGACGAATACGGAAGGCTCCTCTTTATTGAACAGCAGCCACACGCGATGCCGCGCGCGGGTCATTGCCACATACAGCAAACGCCGCTCTTCGGCATCCGGGAAGTCTTCCGGCTCCGGCAGCAGGGCCTGCTCCATGACCGACTCACGGGCCGGAGCCGGGAAACCGTCGCTCCCCTCTTTCAGTCCCAGCACAATGACATAGTCGGCCTGCTGCCCTTTGCTGGCGTGAATGGTCATAAACTCAAGCTGCAGCTTCGGCCAGCGGGTGGCGGCTTTTTCCAGCGCCGCGGGTTTGAGGTGATGATAACGCGCCAGCACCAGGATACGTTCATCAGGCTTCGCATAGCCGCTAAGCTTGTCCAGCAGCGGCTCCAGCTGGTCATCCGCCAGCAGGGTGACGGCTTTTTTATCCCCCGGCCGCAGGCTATTGAGCGGCTTTGCCAGCTGATGCGGGTTCTGCTGGATAAAGCGGTTGGCGATTTCCCCAATCCGTGAGTTGAAGCGGTAGGTGGTATCCAGATCGCTGCGATCCCCTTCGCCAAAATAGTGGTGAAACGCGGTCGTCAGGGAGAGCTGCGCCCCGCTGAAGCGATAGATGGCCTGCCAGTCGTCCCCCACCGCAAACAGCGACGTATGTTTATTTTGCGCCCGCAGCGCCGAGAGCAATGCGGCACGCTGCGGAGAGATATCCTGGAACTCATCCACCAGAATATGTTTCCACGGGCTGACAAAACGCCCCTTCTCAAGAATGATAATGGCCTGATGGATCAAACCGGAGAAATCAACGGCATTTTCCGCTTTCAGCGCGGTTTTCCAGGCCTTCAGCAGCGGTGCCATCAGCTTGACCCGCTTCGAAAACAGATCGCGGATCTCCTCCGGTGCGCCCTCAATCATCTCCGCCTGCGATCCGCCGTGCATTCGCATCAGACTCACCCAGCGGTCAAGCCGCGAGCCCAGCCGACGCGCCAGCTTGTCATCCTGCCAGAAGCTGCCCTCTGGCACCTCCCAGCTAAGCTCCTCCTCCAGCCACTGGCGCCATCCTTTCGCCTGCGCCTTTTTCTCACTGCACTGCTGGCGCCACGTTTTGATAAACAGAGCCTGCCGCGCCTGCGTGTCATTTTCCAGCTTACTGATGGAAGGCACTTTTTTACTGCCCTGCTGAATAATGTGCAGCGCAAGCGCGTGGAAGGTCCTGGCGGTGATATCCCGGGTGTGCAGGCGTTCCTGGATACGTTCGTCCATCTCCTGGGCTGCCTTGCGGCCAAAGGCCAGAAGCAGAATTTGATCGGCGACCGCTTCCCCGGTCGTCAGCAGCCAGCCTGCACGCGCCACCAGCACCGACGTTTTACCGCTACCGGCGCCCGCAAGCACCAGCAGGGATTGCTCGCCGTTAACCACCGCGCGCGCCTGGGCCGGATTAAGCGGTGAAGATTCCACCGTACTGAAAAAATCGGCGTAGCGGGTGAGCATAGCGTCCGTCCACGCCTGGTTATGGGCAAGCCGGCTTTTATCCTTGTCATTCAGCCACGCCTGACACTGCCGCCAGGCGTCGCGACAATTGTCAAACTCATCGAGACGCGTCACCGATATCGGCAGCGCCGCGAGCGCCTGCCTGATTTTTTGCTGTAACCCGGCGGTCTGCTGACGGGTCAGCCACGCGTGCTGCGCGTTGCTTTGCGCGATATCGTCCAGCACCTGCTGCAGCACCTGGGCGGCAATTACGCTCATATCCTGGCTCCACTGCTGCCAGAGCGCGTTCAGGTGGTGATGAAAACGCTGGGTTTCCGCCCACTCGGTGCCGTGAAGACGCACGACTTTATCGTCAGGCAGAACGAACTCCAGCTCGCCCCACACCAGCCCGCGTTTGCAGTGGATAGCCAGAAGCTGATTAAACGGAATAAGGTATTCGTGGCGTTCTCCGGAGACTTTCACCCCGGCATTAAGGAGAACAACCCTGTCGTAAGGGTGTTGCGCCAGGCGTTTGCCTAACGAAGTTGCTTTCAGTTCCATGTCCCGCCAAATCCACGAAGAGATAATTTACCTGACAGTTTAACTGCCAGTTTTAAGGTGCTCCAGCCTAAAAAAACGTTACAATCATTGGGCGTTAATTTTATCGAAAGGAAGTGAGGGTTTATGCGTACCGTTCTGAATGTGTTGAATTTTGTGCTGGGCGGTTTTGCCACCACCCTTTCCTGGCTTTTTGCCACGCTGGTGAGCATCGTCCTGATTTTCACGCTTCCCCTGACCCGTTCCTGCTGGGAAATCACAAAACTCTCCTTGATCCCCTACGGGAATGAAGCCATCCACGTTGACGAGCTGAATCCGGAGAGCAAAAACGCCTTGATGAACACGGGCGGGACCCTGCTGAACATTCTTTGGCTGATTTTCTTCGGCTGGTGGCTGTGCATCATGCATATTTTTGCGGGTATTGCGCAGTGCATCACGATTATTGGCATTCCGGTGGGGATCGCGAACTTTAAGATCGCCGCTATCGCTCTTTGGCCCGTCGGGCGCAGGGTTGTTCCGGTAGAAGTGGCTCAGGCGGCGCGTGAAGCAAACGCGCGTCGTCGTTTTCAGTAAATAAGGACTGGCCGCGTTTATGCTAAGCCCACTGCTTCGCCGTTATACCTGGAATAGCACCTGGCTTTATAACGTCAGGATATTTATCGCGCTTTGCGGCACGGTTGCCCTGCCCTGGTGGCTGAATGATGTCAAACTCACCATTCCGCTTACGCTGGGGGTGGTGGCCGGGGCGCTTGCGGACCTGGACGATCGTCTGGCCGGGCGTTTACGTAACCTGGTCATTACGCTCATCTGCTTTTTTATTGCGTCAGCCTCCGTTGAGCTGCTTTTCCCGTGGCCCTGGCTGTTTGCCCTGGGTCTTACGCTCTCAACCAGCGGGTTTATTTTGCTGGGCGGCCTTGGGCAGCGCTATGCCACCATCGCGTTTGGCGCATTGCTGATCGCCATCTACACCATGCTGGGCGTGTCCCTTTACGACCAGTGGTACCAGCAGCCGGTTCTGCTGTTGCTGGGCGCCATCTGGTATAACCTGCTGACGTTAACCGGTCATCTTATCTTCCCGGTTCGCCCCCTGCAGGATAACCTTGCCCGCAGCTTTGAGCAGCTAGCCCACTATCTGGAACTGAAGTCCCGTCTGTTCGACCCGGATATCGAAGAGGAAAGCCAGGCACCGCTCTACGATCTGGCGCTGGCAAACGGTCAACTGGTCGCCACCCTTAACCAGACGAAAGCCTCTCTGCTTACCCGTCTGCGCGGCGATCGCGGTCAGCGCGGAACGCGACGGACCCTACACTACTATTTTGCCGCGCAGGACATTCATGAACGCGCCAGCTCCTCACACGTTCAGTATGCAGCCCTGCGCGAGAAGTTCCGCTATAGCGACGTGATGTTCCGCTTCCAGCGCCTGCTGTCCATGCAGTCCCAGGCGTGCCAGCAGCTCTCGCGCTCCATTCTGCTGCGCACGCCCTATCAGCATGACCCGCGCTTTGAACGCGTATTTAGCCATCTTGACGCGGCCCTTGACCGCGTTCAGGCCAGCGGAACGTCGCCGGAAAACATCAAAGCACTGGGATTTCTGCTCAATAACCTGCGGGCGATTGATGCTCAGCTGGCGACCATTGAGTCCGAGCAGGCAATGGCGCTTCCGGGCAGCGAGGTGGACAATCAGCTTGCTGATGACAGCGTGCACAGCGTTAGCGATATGTGGCTACGGCTGAGCCGCAACTTTACGCCGGAGTCGGCTCTTTTTCGTCACGCGGTGAGAATGTCACTGGTGCTGTGCGTGGGTTATGCCTTTATTCAGATAACCGGGCTGCATCACGGCTACTGGATCCTGTTGACCAGCCTGTTCGTCTGCCAGCCGAACTATAACGCTACGCGGCATCGTCTTGCGCTGCGTATTATCGGCACGCTGGTCGGCGTCGCGATTGGGCTACCTGTGCTCTATTTCGTGCCCTCCATTGAAGGCCAGCTGATTCTGATCGTGATCACCGGCGTGCTGTTCTTCGCGTTTCGCAACGTGCAGTATGCGCATGCCACCATGTTCATCACGCTGCTGGTGCTGCTCTGCTTTAACCTGCTGGGTGAAGGGTTTGAGGTCGCCCTGCCCCGCGTGATCGATACCCTGATTGGCTGCGCTATTGCCTGGGCTGCGGTCAGCTTTATCTGGCCGGACTGGCGTTTTCGTAATTTGCCGCGCGTGGTAGAGAGGGCGATGAACGCCAACTGTCGCTACCTTGACGCCATCCTTGAGCAGTATCATCAGGGCCGCGATAACCGTCTTGCATACCGCATAGCACGTCGCGATGCGCACAACAGCGACGCAGAACTGGCCTCTGTTGTCTCTAATATGTCAACGGAGCCTCGCGCCACGGCAGAGATTCGTGAGACCGCTTTCCGCCTGCTTTGCCTGAACCATACCTTCACCAGCTATATTTCGACGCTGGGTGCCCACCGTGAGAAACTCACCAACCCCGGTATCCTTAACCTGCTGGATGACGCCGTCTGCTATGTCGATGACGCGCTTCATCACCGACCAGCCGATGAACCACGCGTTCAGCAGGCTCTGGATGAACTGGCTCAACGCATTGCGCATCTGGACCCGGGAAACGACAGCAAAGCGCCGCTGGTTCTGCAGCAAATAGGCCTGCTCATCGCTTTGCTGCCTGAAATTTGCCGGCTGCAACAGCAAATCGCTACCTGGAAGAGTGATTATCCTGCGGCTCAGGCAGCCCATTAAACCACTCCGTCAGCTCCCGGCGAATGCCTGCCGGGAGCGCCGCCTCATGCAGGCCTTCAATAGCCCCTTCAAGTGCGAAGAGCACTTTAATACTGAGCGCTTTATTTTTAGCCCGCATTTTCAGCCAGCTTGCCCTGGCACCCAGCGTCCGGAGTGTTTCTTCATTGGTAATGCCTGCTTCAAAAAGCAAGACTTCAAGCTGAAACGTCAGGTTCGGCAGATCCTTAAGCCGGTTTCGTTGATGGCGCAGGTAGCGCTCTTTTCTTGCTGCACTGAGCGCGAACGAGGAGAGCTGGAGCAGTCGCTCCCTGTCCTGCCATAATCCGTCATCCACGCGATAGTAATTGAGCAGCACCGGACGGCCTCGCTTCATCAGCGTCAAAAAAGAGGCAGCACTTTTTACACAGTACTTCGCACTCTCCTCGCAGGCGCGAAGATAAAGCTCGCCATCTGACACCATGGCAAAAACTGCATCATCCACCGCCAGGGTGTAGCCGCCAAACAGCGCGCGATGATGAATTTCACCCAGCGGAGAGAGATATTCTTGTGATTTATAAATCCGTTCATAAGATATCTTTTTCATGATATTTCCTTTTGAAATCATTCACTAACAACGAAATTTCTTACTAGCGGATCCGTTAGCAGGAAAATAGGCAACTTATCGCCGTTGAGCAAGATGATTTTTCGACGGGCATCAAGATTGAATGAATTTTGCGAGTCGCTTTCCGAAAATGAGGTTGATCTTTATGCATACAGGGGTTACTGTATATCCATACAGTAACTACAGGGCTGGAATGAATATGCACACTTCAGGCTATGCAAATCGCGCAACCTCTCTCTCTTCTGCCGCAGGCAATGTCGCGCAGAATTCCGTCGAGCGTGTTTCCACAGGGCTTATCAGTGAAGTGGTTTATCGTGAAGACCAGCCCCTGTTGACGCAACTTCTGCTGTTGCCGTTATTACAACAGCTCGGTCAGCAATCGCGCTGGCAGCTTTGGCTCACGCCTCAGCAAAAGCTGAGCCGTGAGTGGGTTCAGTCCGCTGGCCTGCCGCTGACGAAGGTCATGCAAATTAATCAACTCTCGCCTTGCGACACCGTTGAGTCGATGATCCGCGCTTTACGCACCGGAAATTACAGCGTGGTGATTGGATGGTTATCGGAAGAACTGACGGAAGAGGAACATTTCCGTCTGACTGAAGCGGCCGAAGAAGGGAGTGCGATCGGGTTTATTATGCGTCCAGTTCGATCGGATTCTTACCGCAGAGGACAACTTTCTGGGCTAAAAATTCACTCAAATTTGTATCATTGAGTGAAATTAAGATTTTTCCTGGAATTTTTTTTGACCTCAGGATGCGGTTTTAGTTCCCGGCCTCAAAATTGCGGCAAGGCTTGTCTGGTGCGGTTCTCCTTAATTTTATTGCACAAAATTCGTTCACGAAATGTTAAATAATAGGTATACGGAACTTTTTTTTTCATATGCCTGACGGACTTCACACTTGTAAGTTTTCAGCTACGTTGTAGACTTTACATCGCCAGGGGTGCTCGGCCTAAGCCGAAGATATCGGTAGATTTATATTTGACCACGCCCCCCGGTGAAGGATTTAACCGTGATTCTCTCTTGAGACTTTCATGGCGAATTTTGGATGATAACGAGGCGCAAAAAATGAAAAAGACAGCTATCGCGATTGCAGTGGCACTGGCTGGCTTCGCTACCGTAGCGCAGGCCGCTCCGAAAGATAATACCTGGTATGCAGGTGGTAAACTGGGCTGGTCTCAGTTCCACGACACCGGCTGGTACAACAGCGCAAACAACAATGATGGCCCGACTCACGAGAGCCAGCTTGGTGCAGGTGCGTTCGGTGGCTATCAGGTTAACCCGTATGTTGGTTTTGAAATGGGTTACGACTGGTTAGGTCGTATGCCATACAAAGGCGACACCGTAAACGGCGCTTTCAAAGCACAGGGCGTTCAGCTGACCGCTAAACTGGGCTACCCAGTAACTGACGATCTGGACGTGTACACCCGTCTGGGCGGCATGGTATGGCGCGCTGACTCCAGCAACAGCAACGCTGGCGACGACCATGACACCGGTGTTTCCCCAGTATTCGCTGGTGGCGTTGAGTGGGCTATGACCCGTGACATCGCTACCCGTCTGGAATACCAGTGGGTTAACAACATCGGTGACGGTGCTACCGTTGGCGTTCGTCCAGACAACGGCATGCTGAGCGTAGGTGTTTCCTACCGTTTCGGCCAGCAGGAAGATGCAGCACCAGTTGTTGCTCCAGCGCCGGCTCCAGCTCCAGAAGTACAGACCAAGCACTTCACTCTGAAGTCTGACGTTCTGTTCAACTTCAACAAAGCTACTCTGAAACCAGAAGGCCAGCAGGCACTGGATCAGCTGTACACCCAGCTGAGCAACCTGGATCCTAAAGACGGTTCTGTAGTGGTTCTGGGCTTCACCGACCGTATCGGTTCTGACGCTTACAACCAGAAACTGTCTGAGAAACGTGCTCAGTCTGTTGTTGATTACCTGATCTCTAAAGGTATCCCAGCTAACAAGATCTCCCCACGTGGTATGGGCGAATCTAACCCAGTTACTGGCAACACCTGTGACAACGTGAAAGCTCGTGCTGCACTGATCGACTGCCTGGCTCCAGATCGTCGCGTAGAGATCGAAGTTAAAGGCATCAAAGACGTTGTAACTCAGCCAGCGGCATAAGTTATCGTCTTATAAAAAAACCCCGCAATGCGGGGTTTTTTATTGTCTGAAGAAAATAAAAATCTACTTTTTACCCAACAGAGCCTGAAGATCGTTCTTCAGTGTCGACATCTGGTTGGCGTACTTCTCTTTATGTTCGGCGTCCTCAATCAACTGCACGATAGTTTCGGACAGCGTTTTGCCACGGCGTTGCGCCAGTCCCGCCAGGCGTTGCCAGACAACGAACTCCAGATCGATTGATTTTTTGCGCGTGTGCTGATGCTCAGCGTTAAAATGCCGTTTGCGTCGCGCGCGAATAGTTTGCTTCATCCGGTTTAACAGCGCAGGATTAATGTGTTTTTCAATCCAGCCGTTAACCTGTACCGGTTCATTTTCGAGGGTCAGCAAAATATCCACGGCCTCTTGCGCAGCGCTGGCTTCGATGTAGCAGGTGATCAGCTCCCCTTCACGGTGCTTTTTGACCAGGTACTTCCATTTCCAGCCGCTTTCGAGATTTTCCAGTTGTTGATATTTCATTGCGATCTCAGTGTTACCACGTAACTCTGTTCAGAATATCAGTTTTTTAGCAATCTGCTGAAAAGAAATCATATCCTGTGAGTGAATGCAGCCAATCCCCCTCTCGAAATCCCCAATCCTGCTTGGGTAGAGCCCCCCGCTTACGGTATACTCCACGCTTTTACATCTGACTAAAAAACATCAACTTTGACCATTACGAAACTTGCATGGCGTGACCTTGTTCCGGATACCGAAAGTTATCAGGAACTGTTTGCACAGCCAGATCTCGCAAAAGAAAACGAATTCATCCTTAGCGATACGCAGCCACGTTTGCACTATGCGCTGGAGCAGGTGTTAAGCCCGTGGGCAACAGCGCCCTTCATGCTGCTCAAAGCCCCGGAAGAAGCGGAATACCTGACGCTGCTTGGGGATGCCGTGCGCCAGCTGCAGCCGGAATCGAACGCAGTCTTTGGCGGCCAATATCGTATCGCGGGACATGATGTCACTTTCGAACCATCCGCTCAGGCTGATGGCCGTTTTGCCGCTAAGGGCGAGGTGATTACCGCTAACTGGGTCGAGGCTGAACAACTCTTTGGTTGCCTGCGCCAGTTTAACGGCGAACTGTCGCTGCAGCCGGGGCTGGTACATCGCGCAAATGGCGGTGTCCTCATCATTTCATTGCGCACCCTGCTCTCGCAGCCGCTGCTGTGGATGCGTCTGAAAACCATCGTCCACCAGCAGCGCTTCGACTGGGTCGGCTACGATGAGTCACGTCCTCTGCCCGTCTCTGTTCCGTCTATGCCGCTGTCGCTGACCGTCGTGCTGACGGGCGACCGCGAATCTCTGGCGGACTTCCAGGAAATGGAGCCCGAGCTGGCTGAGCAGGCGGTGTATAGCGAATACGAAGACAACATCCAGATTGCCGATGCCGACGATATGGCGCAGTGGTGCCAGTGGGTGATGGCCGTTGCTGAACGTTTTGCATTGCCAACGCCAGCGGCTGACGCGTGGCCGGGCTTGATTCGCGAAGCGGTGCGCTATACCGGTGACCAGGAAACGCTGCCACTCTGCCCGCTCTGGATTGGCAAACAGCTGCGTGAAGTGGGTGTTATCAGCGGTAACGGTGCTTTCAGCGGAGAACAGCTCACCCAGATGCTGGCTCAGCGAGAGTGGCGAGAAGGCTATCTTGCTGACCGTATGCAGGATGAAATTCTGCTGGAACAGATTCTGGTAGAAACCGAAGGCGAACGCGTTGGGCAGATCAACGCCCTGTCGGTGATTGAATTTCCTGGCCATCCGCGCGCGTTTGGTGAGCCTTCCCGTATCAGCTGTGTTGTGCATATTGGCGATGGTGAATTCACCGATATCGAACGGAAAGCCGAGCTGGGCGGAAACATTCATGCGAAAGGCATGATGATCATGCAGGCGTTTTTGATGTCAGAGCTGCAGCTCGAGCAACAGATCCCCTTCTCCGCCTCGCTGACGTTTGAGCAGTCCTACAGCGAAGTGGATGGCGATAGCGCCTCTATGGCAGAGCTGTGCGCCTTAATCAGCGCCCTGGCGGAAGTGCCGATCAATCAGAACATCGCCATCACCGGTTCGGTGGATCAATTCGGTCGTGCTCAGCCGGTAGGTGGCCTCAACGAAAAAATTGAAGGTTTCTTCTCCATCTGTCAGCAGCGCGGTTTAAACGGCAAGCAGGGTGTGATCATTCCTGCTCCCAACGCACGCCATTTAAGCCTCAGCCAGGATATTCTGGATGCCGTTGAACAGGAGCAATTCGCTATCTGGGCCATCGAAGGAATTGAGGATGCACTACCCTTACTGACAAACCTGGTATGGGATGGCGAAGGGCAGACCACCCTGATGCAGACTATCCAGGAGCGAATTGCTCAGGCGACGCAGCAGGATGCTCGTCATCGTTATCCATGGCCGTTACGCTGGTTGGGCTGGTTCAGTTCGAACTGATCGGACTTGTTCAGCGTACACGTGTTAGCTATCCTGCGTCCTTCACTAAAATAAGGCTTATTGAGAACATGGTAGATAAACGCGAATCCTATACAAAAGAAGATCTTCTTGCCTCTGGTCGCGGTGAACTGTTTGGCGCTAATGGCCCGCAGTTACCGGCCCCGAACATGCTGATGATGGACCGTGTCGTGAAAATGACCGAAACCGGCGGCAACTTCGATAAGGGTTACGTAGAAGCAGAACTCGATATTAATCCGGACCTGTGGTTCTTCGGTTGCCACTTCATTGGCGATCCGGTAATGCCTGGCTGTCTGGGCCTCGATGCAATGTGGCAGCTGGTTGGCTTCTATCTGGGCTGGCTGGGTGGTGAAGGTAAAGGCCGCGCGCTGGGCGTGGGCGAAGTGAAATTCACCGGCCAGGTTCTGCCTACTGCGAAGAAAGTGACCTATCGTATTCACTTCAAGCGCATCGTTAACCGCCGTCTGATTATGGGCCTGGCGGATGGCGAAGTGCTGGTAGACGGTCGTCTGATCTATAGCGCGAGCGACCTGAAAGTGGGCCTGTTCCAGGACACTTCCGCGTTCTGATATTGCTTTTCGAGACCCGGGAAAGGCGAAACCTCCGCATTGCGGAGGTTTCTTTTTTTAAAGAGACGTTATCAGGCTATGAGTGCCCTGTCGCCGATGGCTTCTCGCCAGCCTCCAAGCCATTGTGACCTTTGATTTATCGTCTGATAAGGACACATTTCTTTAGAACGTCCAGCGATGCCGGCCTGATAACCACGTTGATGAGCCCGTTCCAGGCGATCTCGTTTCTGTCTCTTCATGCCTCGTTTCCCTCATTCTTTTGTCTGGTGGAAAGAAAACAGTGTCTGCACTAAATGCACAGGCACAGATAACGAATACCCCGAATTAGTCGCAGCGTCAATGTTCAAAATTCATACGGGTGTCATATTTGTGAGCTAGCCAGAAGATCATTTGTACAAAAATTGTGATACGGCACAAGTAACGAACTGAAGTGAAAACGAAAAAAAAACCGCAATCAGCGACAGACCAATTGCGGTTTTTGATGATGAATTTTACTTATGGAAGCCGGGAAATTTCCCTTGCGATACTGGCCGACTCCTGTGCCCAACCCTGAGCCAGCACTTTCACCATTTCGTCATAGCCATCTTTCTGCTGTTTGAGTTCCAGATGGAAAGGACGCTTAATCAGCTGTCCCTGATGATTCAGCAACCACTCCCCGCTGATCACCACCGCACCGTCATAGCGACCGTGGAAGCCCGTTACCGTGACGTTCAGCGTATCCTGATCGTTGCCCAGCGGCTGCGAAGCGACAACCCATCCCGGAAGCTGGCTGCCCAGATTGGCCACCAGCGTGTTGCGCAGCTGCTGATCCAGCGGGCTGGCCCATAGATTGTTCGTCGCAATCACGTATTTAACGTCGCTGGTCTGATAGACCACACCGTTTCCTGCCAGATAATCCGGCACGGCAACCTGTTCAACCCACAGCTGACGGTTTCCCTGGCTGGCCGTACTTTGTCCACCGCTCTGGGTAGCCACGGGCAACTGATAGTAGCTTTTGTTATCTACACCTGAACTGCACGCCGTTAACAGCAGAGCGCCAACCATCAATAGCCATTTATTCATTCTTTTGCCCTCTTCGGCTCAGGATCCTTTTTATCTTTCGCTTCGAACACCAGCGCGTTGCTCTTCTCGTTGAGCGTTTTCAGAACTGGCTGCAGTTCACGCAAGACCTGATCGAGACGCTGCATATCCGCCACCATCTTGTTGTATGCCGCTGAGCCTGGCTGGAAGCCCTGCATACTGCGGTTCAGTTCACGCAGCGTTTTCTGCATGTCCTGCGGCAGCTGCTGCATACTCTGGCTCGCCGTGATCTTGTTGATGTTATCCAGCGTGGTTTGCAGACGGCGCATCGTTGCCTGGCTTTCGCTCAGCGAGTTCGTCGCCGCTTCAATCATCGGATTCAGTGGCAGATTGTTAATCTTATCCAGCGTTTCCATCAGACGCTGCTGGATCTGGGCCAGACCACTGCTCACCGTTGGGATGATTTTGTAACCACCAAATTCACGGATACCAGTAATCGGCGGCGCTTTTGGATAGAAGTCCATATCCACATACAGCGCACCGGTCACCAGGTTGCCGGTTTTCAGCGACCCGCGCAGACCGCGTTCCATCAGTTGGGTGATATGGGCGGCAATATCCTGATTTTCGCCAATCTGATTAAGCAGACGCTCCGGCTCAATACGAATCAGTACCGGAATGCGGTAATCATCATCCAGCACCTGCTGAAGCCCCGGAACGAAGAATGGAACTTGTCCAACCGTACCGAGACGAATGCCACGGAACTCAACGGGCGCCCCCGGCTGCAGGCCGCGAACGGAGTCTTTAAAGAACATCAGGAAATCAACGTGATCGGTATAGAGCGCATCCTGAATGCTTCGCTGATCGTCAAACAAGCGGAAAGCGGTGTTCTCAGCAACCGGCTGCCCCAGATCCAGTCCTTCCGGCACGTCAAAGCTCACGCCGCCGCCAAACAGCGTGGTCAGCGAGCCCATTTCAACTCGCATGCCTGCCGAGGTCAGATCCACCGCAATACCGCTGTCTTTCCAGAACCGGACGTTGCTGGTCACCAGGCGATCGTTTGGCGCATTAATGAAGAGCTGATAGCTAATCGCACGTTTCTGCGGATCGAACGTGCTTTTCTCAACCGACCCGACGCGGTAGCCGCGGAACAGTACCGGGTCGCCCGCCGTGAGCTGACCCGCTTTTTTGCTGTCGAGGATCACGCGGATACCCTTAGCGTCAGGCGGTGCGAGCGGTGGTGAATCCAGAAGCTGGTATTTGGCTGGCTGGTTACCCTTAGCGCCAGGCTGCAGCTCAATATAAGCGCCCGACAGTAGCGTCCCTAAGCCGCTAATCCCTTCACGCCCTACCTGCGGTTTAACGACCCAGAAAACGGAATCACCATGCAGCAGTTTTTCCATGCCGGCATTAAGGCGCGCCTTAATCTCCACATGGGTTAAATCGTCGGTCAGGGTTGCGCTTTCGACCACGCCCACATCCACGCTACGGCTTTTGATGGTCGTTTTACCGCCCTCAATCCCCTCGGCATTGGTGGTGATAAGCGTGACTTCCGGTCCCTGATGGCTGTAGTGATAAAACAGGATCCATGCACCAATCAGCGCCGTCACGATGGGGAAAATCCACACCGGTGACCAGTTCTTGACCTTCTGCACTTTCGCCTCTCCACTCTTATTTTCCATGCTCTTACTCTTCCTCATGGCTTGATTCAGGCTCTCGATCCCACGATAAACGAGGGTCGAAGGTCATGGCCGCAAACATGGTCATAATCACGACCAGCGCAAACATTAAAGCCCCCATCGCGGGATAAATACTCATTAAACCGCCCATCCGCACCAGGGCAGAGAGGACGGCAATAACAAACACGTCAATCATTGACCAGCGTCCGACAAACTCGACAACTTCATAAATCAGGTGCATGCGTTCGCTGTCGCGTTTTCCGTGGCCTTTCGCATCCCAACAGAGCCAGGCGATCGCGATCATTTTTAAGGTTGGCACCATAATACTGGCGATGAAAATCACGCCGGCGACCGGATAGGATCCCTCGCCCCACAGCAGTATCACCCCGGCGAGGATCGTCGAGGGCATTTTGTCGCCGAGCAGATCGGTAATCATGATCGGCAAAATATTGGCCGGCAAATACAGCATGATGGATGTGACCAGCAGCGCCATCGTCCACTGCAGACTATTTTTACGGCGCACGTGACCTTTGGTTTCGCAGCGCGGACAAACGTCGAGATCGGCAGGCAGCACGGCGGTACAGCACGAGCAGGAACGCAGTCCCTGACGAATACCCGGTACGCCGACTTTCACCGTTTGCGAAAGCGTGGGAGCCGGGGCGATATCGTCCCACAACCAGCGCCGGTCCACGCACTGGAATGCACGCAGCTGGAGGACGCAGTACAAACACCAGGGAATAAAGCTACTGCCGATCCCCACGTCACCGTACGCCATCAGCTTCACGAAGCTGACCAGAATACCCGCCAGGAAGATCTCGGCCATCCCCCAGCTTTTGAGCTGAAAAAGGATACGCGCGAGTTTGATTTTCAGTGACGACGGCATCCTGACGCGGTTCACCAGCATCAGGATAACGACCAGGCAAAAAGCCGGGACTATCTGGACGAAGAGCAGAAAAAAGGTGCCGAGGCTGGCGTAATCTTCAGAGAACATCACGCCCGGGATTTCGAGCAAATCGACCTGGCTGGTCATTCCGCCCACCTTCATATAGATGAACGGGAAGAGATTGGAGAGCAGCAGCATGAATAATGCAGCCAGAGCGTAAGCAGTGGGACGCTGTCGCGGCGCGTCCCACTCGGTTGTCAACGTTGCGCCGCAACGTGGGCACAGGGCTTTATGTCCGTGACCAAGCTCTGGCAACGCCACGAGCATATCGCATTGCGAGCATAATATATGCCTGTCGGCATGGTGCTGGTCACACATATTTTATCCCTGCTTATGCGCCGTTTTTCAGAGACTCAAGGTACTCCCAGCGCTCAAAGGCTTCTTCCAGGGCTTTTTCAGCCGCGGACATTTCAGCCAGTACTTTTTGAGTATAGTCATGCGATTGGGTAAAGAATGACGCATCAGCAACCTGTTTTTGCAGATCCTCAAGCGCGGCCTCCAGCTCTTCAAGACGCTGCGGTAGCCCCTCCAGTTCGCGCTGCAGGTTATAGCTTAGTTTAGCCGATGTTTTCTTGACAGTTTCTGCTTTTGTTACAGCAGGTTCGGAACTTGTTTTGGACTTTGACTGTTTCTGCGCCAGAGACTGCGACTGCTGCCCTTTTGCATCGTGATAACCGCCTACGTATTGTCCAATTCGACCCTCACCTTCGAAGATCCAGCACTCGGTCACGGTGTTATCAACGAACTGACGATCGTGGCTGACCAGCATCACGGTCCCCTGATAACCGTCAATCAGCTCTTCCAGCAGTTCCAGCGTTTCGACATCCAGGTCGTTCGTTGGTTCATCGAGGATCAGCAGGTTGCTTGGCTTCAGGAACAGACGCGCCAGAAGAAGACGATTTCGCTCACCGCCTGAAAGCGCGCGCACCGGCGTCATTGCGCGTTTCGGATGGAACAGGAAGTCCTGCAGATAGCCCAGCACATGGCGCGGCTTGCCGTTTACCATGACCTCCTGCTTACCTTCGGCGAGGTTATCCATCACCGTTCTGTCCGGGTCCAGCTCCGCGCGGTGCTGATCGAAGTAGGCCACTTCGAGTTTCGTGCCGCAGTGAATGCGCCCGCTGTCGGCCTGAAGCTGGCCGAGCATCAGCTTCAACAGCGTGGTTTTACCGCAGCCGTTCGGGCCAATCAGGGCGATTTTGTCTCCGCGCTGAACCTGTGCCGAGAAGTCTTTCACCAGCACTTTACCGTCAACCTGATAGTTAACGTTTTCCATTTCGAAGACAATCTTGCCGGAGCGGGAGGCTTCTTCCACCTGCATTTTGGCGCTGCCCATCACTTCGCGGCGTTCGCTACGCTCGCGGCGCATTGCCTTCAGGGCACGCACGCGTCCTTCATTACGGGTGCGGCGGGCTTTGATGCCCTGACGGATCCAGACCTCTTCCTGCGCCAGCTTGCGGTCGAATTCCGCATTCTGCAGCTCTTCCACGCGCAGGTTTTCTTCTTTCTCCAGCAGATACGTATCGTAATCGCCAGGATAGGTGACCAGCTTACCGCGGTCGAGATCGACAATACGCGTCGCCATATTGCGAATAAACGAACGGTCGTGAGAGATAAAGATGATGGTGCCGCTGAAGGTTTTCAGGAACCCTTCCAGCCAGTCAATCGCTTCGATATCCAGGTGGTTCGTCGGTTCGTCCAGCAGCAGCACTTTCGGCCCGCTGACCAGCGCGCGGCCCAGGGCCGCTTTACGCAGCCAGCCGCCGGAGAGCGCGGACAGTTCCATATCCGGTTCCAGACCGAGCTGCGCCAGCACTTCATTAATGCGGTTTTCAAGCTGCCACAGACCGTGGTGATCGAGCATCTCCTGCACTTTCGCCAGTTCGTTGAGGTTCTTGTCGCTCGGGTCGGTCATCACCAGATGCGAAATCTCGTGATAGCGCTTCAGGTATTCGGCCTGCTCAGAGATGCCTTCCGCCACGAAATCGTACACGCTGCCGGTCACGTGACGCGGTGGATCCTGCTGCAAACGGGAGACAATTAGATCCTGCTCGTAAACAATACGCCCGTCATCCAGGCCCTGTTCACGGTTGAGGATCTTCATCAGCGTCGATTTGCCTGCGCCATTACGGCCTACCAGACAAACGCGCTCGTTATCTTCGATGTGCAGCTCTGCATTATCGAGAAGCGGTGAGTCGCTGAAAGAGAGCCACGCGCCGTGCATACTAATTAAAGACATTTATTTTTCCTTTCAGACCGCGGTAATTAACCAGCAGTTATGAATTTGACGGTTACGGGCAAAGTCCTGAGACAGCGTTTTTTGGCTGATTTCTTGTGCTTTCAGTCCCAGGGCGGCTAAGCCGTCATGATCCATACGGAAACCGCGTTTGTTGTTCGAGAACATAATGGTGCCGCCTTTACGCAGCAGGCGCTTCAGGTCGGTCATCAGGCGCAGGTGATCGCGCTGCACATCAAAGCTATCTTCCATGCGCTTCGAGTTGGAGAAGGTCGGCGGATCGATAAAGATCAGATCGAACTGCTCGTCGGTATCACGCAGCCAGCCCAGCACGTCGGCCTGCATCAGGCGATGCTGACGCCCGGTTAAGCCGTTAAGGCGCAGGTTGCGCTCCGCCCACTCCAGATAGGTGCGGGACATATCCACCGTGGTGGTGCTCCGCGCACCGCCCAGACCCGCATGCACGCTGGCGCTACCGGTATAGGAGAACAGGTTGAGGAAATCTTTGCCCTTGCTCATCTGGCCGAGCATGCGGCGAGCAATACGGTGGTCGAGGAACAGGCCGGTATCAAGGTAGTCGGTCAGGTTAACCCACAGGCGGGCGTTGTATTCGCCCACTTCGATAAAGTCACCCTTCTCGCCCATCTTCTGATACTGGTTTTTCCCTTTCTGACGCTCGCGGGTTTTCAATACCAGCTTGTTTGGCGCGATACCCAGCACGGCGATGGTCGCCGCAATGACGTCCAGCATGCGCTGACGCGCTTTTTGTGCATCAATGGTTTTCGGCGGGGCATATTCCTGAATCACCACCCAGTCCGCATAGCGGTCAACCGCCACGTTGTACTCCGGCAGGTCAGCATCGTACAGGCGATAACATTCAATTCCTTCCTGCTTCGCCCATTTTTCATATTTCTTGAGATTCTTGCGCAGACGGTTGGCGTAATCTTCCGCCACGCCCGATGGCTTACTGTCCGCCGCTTTCTCCGCCAGATGGTAGTTTTTCTGCACGCAGTCCAGCGGGCCATTTTTCGCCTTAAACTGGCGATCGGCACGCAGCTGCAGGCAGCTCAACAGTTCCGGTGAGGCACTGAACAGGGAAAGATTCCACCCGCCGAAATAGTCTTTCATGTTGCGGCCCAGCAGGCTATGCAGGGCAATCAGCGCCGGCTCGCTGTCCAGACGCTCGCCGTATGGCGGGTTGCTGATAACGGTACCGTACGGGCCTTTTGGCAGCGGGTTGGTCAGGTTCGCCACGTCTTTCACCTCGAAGGTGACCAGCTCGCCGATACCCGCACGGCGGGCGTTGCTACGCGCGCGTTCAATGACGCGAGGGTCGCTATCTGAGCCGTAGAAGTGGGAGGTGTACTCCGCCAGGCCTTTACGCGCGCGGGTCTGCGCATCGTCTTTGACCTCTTTCCAGAGCGCTTCATCGTGCTGTGCCCAGCCTTTGAAGCCCCAGTGCCCGCGGTGCAGGCCCGGCGCGCGGTCGGTGGCCAGCATGGCCGCTTCAATCAGCAAGGTACCGGAACCACACATCGGGTCGAGCAGCGGCGTGCCCGGCTGCCAGCCGGAGCGCATCACAATGGCGGCGGCCAGGGTTTCTTTGATTGGCGCCATACCGGTGCGATCGCGGTAGCCGCGCAGGTGCAGGCCCGCGCCGCTCAGATCGAGGGAAATACTCGCGGTATCGCCGTTGAGCCAGACGTTGATACGCAGATCGGGATTTTCACGATCGACGTTAGGGCGTTCTTTATTTTTACGGGTAAAGCAGTCCACAATGGCGTCTTTGACGCGCAGGGCGCCGTACTGGCTGTTGCGGATCTCGTCGTTCACGCCGTTGAAATGCACCGCAAAGGTGGCATTCGGGGTGAAGATCTCTGTCCAGTCGATCATCTGTACGCCGGTATACAGGTCAAGGTCGCTATAAACCTTGCACTCCTTCATCGGCAGCATGATGCGCGACGCCAGACGGCTCCACATCAGGCTCTGGTAAATAAGCCGCGTGTCGCCCTCAAAATGGACACCACCCTGAACTACCTGGCACTCTTGCGCGCCCAGGGCTTCCAGTTCAGTTTTTAACAGCTCTTCCAGCCCACGGGCCGTACTGGCAAACAGAGAATTCATATCGTCACTTTTACTCTTAGAAAATTGTCGCGCATTATAGCTAATATGGCGTGTATGTCATAAAGTTGAAGGCTTATTTTCATTCGAGGGACTGTGCAGTGGCGACGTTATCCAGGCTTTTTATTCATCCGGTGAAATCCATGCGCGGCATCGGCGTCTCTCACGCCCTGGCCGACATGAGCGGATTTGCCTTCGATCGTATTTTTATGATCACCGAGCCGGACGGTACGTTCATTACCGCACGCCAGTTCCCGCAGATGGTTCGCTTTACCCCTTCCCCGCTTCATGACGGTTTGCACCTGACCGCACCGGACGGTTCCAGCGCGGTGATCCGCTTTGCTGATTTTGCGCCTGTCGATGCGCCAACGGAAGTGTGGGGCAATCATTTTACCGCGCGCATCGCCCCGGAGGAGATTAACCGCTGGCTCAGCGGCTTCTTCTCCCGCGACGTGCAGCTGCGCTGGGTTGGGCCTGAGCTGACGCGCCGCGTTAAGCGCCATGACGCGGTTCCGCTCTCGTTTGCCGATGGCTTCCCCTTCCTGCTGACTAACGAAGCCTCTCTGCGTGATTTACAAGGCCGCTGCAAAGCCAGCGTGCAGATGGAACAGTTCCGTCCGAACCTTGTGGTGACGGGTGCCGACGCCTGGGAAGAAGACACCTGGAAAGTGATCCGCATCGGCAGCGTCATTTTCGACGTGGTGAAGCCTTGCAGCCGCTGTATCTTTACCACCGTCAGCCCGGAGAAAGGCCTGAAGCACCCTTCCGGCGAGCCGCTGAAAACGCTGCAGTCATTCCGTACCGCGCAGGACAACGGCGACGTGGATTTCGGTCAGAACCTTATTCCGCGCTCCAGCGGCGCGATCCGCGTCGGTGATGAGGTAGAGATCCTTGCCCGAGGGCCTGCAAGGGTGTACGGCTCAGGTCAGGAGGAGGAGTTCGTTGACGTTGAGACGCCGGTCAGCTCGGCGGTCGATATTCACTGGCAGGGCAACGTCATTCGGGGGAATAACCAGCAGGTGTTACTTGAGCAACTGGAACAAGCGGGGATCCGCATACCCTATTCCTGTCGCGCGGGGATCTGTGGCTGCTGTCGAATCAAGCTGGTAGAGGGCGAGGTCAGTGCGCTGAAAAAATCAGCGATTGCAGAAGACGGGACGATTCTGTGCTGCAGCTGTATTCCAAAAACATCGGTACAGCTGGAGGCTTAAACGGCCTGTTCCAGGCTAAAGGCATCCACGCGAAGCTGGGGCTTCAGCCTGTCGTTCATCACCTTAATGGCATCTCCAAGCTGCATCGTCCGCCCGGCAATCGTCACGCCGGGCTGGGCCAGCAAACAGAGCGCAGCATTTTCGCCAGGCTCGACCACCAACAGGCTCACCTCTTCTGCCGTATCGCTCAGATTGACGCTGGCCGCATCGCCCGTTGCCGGGGTCCAGCTCAGTCCATGCGCAAGGAAATGCCAGCTTTTGGGCATTTGCGGTTTCAGGAAACGGATAGCCACCAGGGCATTTAATACCAGTTCGGCACGCTGCTCTTTAGAGAGAACCAGATCGCGGCATTTTTCCTCAAAGGAAAAATAAAGCGCAGCGTCATCAACGCAAAAGCCTGACGGGGAAAACGCGTCCGGGGTTAACATTCGGCGGGCAAAACGAGAGCGAAACAACATGCCATTGGCTAAATCGAGCATCATTCGATCATGCTCTTCGCAAAAATACCAGCGCCAGTTATCGTCAGGTTTAATTCGCATGTTTCTCTCCCGTCCCCGAAACGTCCTGTACTAAAAATGTCCTGTTCGCCGCTTCGTTTATAACACCATTAATAAAAGACTATAATGTCTAAATAAGCAACAGTGACGGAATATAAAACAACCAGGGCTGGAAATAAAGCCCTGGTTGTCTGATTAAGAGAAAAGATTAGATATGAGTAACGATTTCTTTAATCAGTTGCGGCCCTTTAAAAATAAAGCCGGAATAGATTTGTACCAGTGACGCCCCCGCCGCCATCTTCTCGCGTGCAGCAATCACGGAGTCAATGCCGCCAACGCCAATAATCGGCAGACGCCCTTTTAATTCCGCAGACAGCGCGCGAATAATTTCGGTGCTTTTTAATTGTACCGGACGACCGCTTAACCCACCCGCTTCGTCACAGTTTTTCATTCCCTGAACGAGGGAGCGATCGAGCGTGGTATTGGTTGCAATCACGCCATCAATATTATGGCGAACTAAACTGTCGGCAACCTGGATCAATTCTTCAGCAGAAAGATCCGGCGCGATCTTAACCGCCACCGGAACATATTTATGGTGGATCGCCTGCAGCGCATTTTGTTTATTTTTAATGGCGCTCAGAAGATCGTCCAGCGCTTCGCCATATTGTAAGGAGCGCAGACCCGGGGTATTGGGTGAGGAAATATTCACCGCAATATAACCGGCATAGGCGTAGACTTTTTCCATACAAATCAGATAGTCATCTTTACCCTGCTCTACCGGCGTATCTTTATTTTTGCCAATATTGATGCCTAATATCCCATCGAAATGCGCTTTTTTGACGTTCTCAACAAGATGATCAACACCGTGGTTGTTGAAGCCCATCCGGTTGATCAGCCCTTCGGCTTCGACCAGGCGGAACAGGCGCGGCTTGTCATTTCCCGGCTGCGGGCGCGGGGTGACGGTACCGATTTCGATGGAGCCAAAGCCCATCGCGCCCAGGGCGTCAATGCACTCGCCATTTTTGTCCAGACCGGCCGCCAGACCCAGCGGGTTTTTAAAGGTCAGACCCATGCACTGCACAGGTTTTTCCGGCACATTCTGACGCACCAGAGCGGCCAGCGGCGTTCCGGTAATGCGACGTAATTGCTGGAATGTAAATTCATGAGCGCGCTCAGGGTCGAGCTGGAAAAGGGCTTTACGAACGAAGGGGTAGTACATGAACTCTCCTGGATTCCCGGTGTGCAAACCGGGAGGGGATTATGGGCGATCCCGGCGCGAAAGGGAATTGACCTGCGGCAAAAAAAGCTGCGTAAAACGCAAACGTTTACCTGGCGGGATACTTCTTATGCTGTTTTTCGCATTTTAATTGCAGATAAATCATTTAGTGGAATAACCGCGCGGTGTCACACTCCTGAAAATTGTTATGAATGTTAGATAAAAGCAAACAATTGGTTATAAGGAGGAAGTATGCGCGTCATTACCCTGGCCGGAAGTCCACGATTCCCTTCGCGTTCCAGCGCCCTGCTGGAATATGCCCGTGAAAAGCTCAATGCCCTGGATGTGGAAGTGTGCCACTGGAACCTGCATAACTTCGAACCTGAGGATCTGCTCTACGCCCGTTTTGACAGCCCGGCGCTCAAAACCCTCATTGAGCAGCTTAAAGGCGCTGACGGCTTAATTGTGGCAACGCCTATTTATAAAGCCTCTTTTTCCGGTGCGCTGAAAACCCTGCTTGACCTGCTTCCCGAACGCGCACTGGATGGCAAAGTGGTGCTGCCCCTTGCCACAGGCGGTACGGTGGCCCATTTACTGGCGGTGGATTATGCCCTGAAGCCGGTTCTGAACGCGCTGAAAGCGCAGGAGATCCTCCACGGCGTCTTCGCGGATGACTCCCAGGTCATTGACTATCAGCACAAACCTCACTTTACGCCAAATCTGCAAACCCGCCTCGATAACGCCCTGGAAACCTTCTGGCATGCCCTGCACCGCAGGGATATCCAGGCTCCGGCGTTTGGTCAGCCTCAAGGAGTCGCTCATGTTTAAAACGTTAACCCGCATCGGGCTGGCAGGTTTGATGGCGCTTACGTCGCTGGCCCACGCCGCAGATACGGCACCTGAAAGTTTACGCATTGGCTATCAGAAAGGCAGCGTGAGCATGGTGCTGGCAAAAAGCCACCAGCTTCTGGAAAAACGCTTCCCGGACACCAAATTCTCCTGGGTTGAGTTTCCTGCTGGCCCCCAAATGCTGGAGGCCCTGAACGTTGGCAGTATCGATATCGGCAGTACGGGCGATATTCCGCCGATATTCGCCCAGGCCGCCGGAGCGGACCTCGTCTACGTCGGCGTTGAGCCGCCCAAACCGAAGGCTGAAGTGATTCTGGTCCCTGAAAATAGCGACATTAAAAGCGTCGCCGATCTTAAAGGTCATAAAGTCGCGTTCCAGAAAGGTTCCAGCTCGCACAACCTTCTCCTTCGCGCCCTGCAGGAAGCCGGGCTCAAGTTCACCGACATTCAGCCCGTCTACCTGACGCCTGCCGACGCGCGCGCCGCATTCCAGCAGAAGAACGTTGATGCCTGGGCCATCTGGGATCCGTACTACTCAGCCGCACTGCTGCAGGGTGGGGTTCGCGTGCTGAAAGACGGCACCACGCTGAAGCAGACAGGTTCGTTCTACCTTGCCGCAAGACCGTATGCGGAAAAGAACGGCGCATTTATTCAGGGCGTCCTTGATACCTTTACCCAGGCCGATGCGCTTACCCAGAGCCAGCGTCAGGAGAGTATTGCCCTGCTGGCAAAAACCATGGGCTTACCTGAACCGGTGATCGCGAGCTATCTCAGCCACCGTCCCCCAACCACCATTACGCCCGTGGACGCGCACGTCGCCGCACTTCAGCAGCAAACCGCTGACCTCTTCTATCAAAATCACCTGGTTCCTAAGCAGGTGGATATTCGTGAACGCATCTGGCAACCCGCTGGCAAAGAAGGAACAAAATCATGAGTCTGAATCTTTTCTGGTTTTTACCCACCCACGGTGATGGACACTATCTTGGTACAGAAGAGGGTTCACGCCCGGTTGACCATGGCTATCTGCAGCAGATTGCGCAGGCCGCAGACCGAATCGGTTTTACAGGGGTGCTGATCCCGACCGGACGGTCGTGTGAAGATGCCTGGCTGGTTGCCGCGTCGATGATCCCGGTCACCCAGCGTCTGAAGTTCCTGGTTGCGCTGCGCCCGAGCGTCGTCTCGCCTACCGTGGCGGCGCGTCAGGCGGCAACCCTGGACAGACTGTCGAACGGTCGCGCCCTGTTTAACCTGGTAACGGGCAGCGATCCGCAGGAGCTGGCGGGCGACGGCGTGTTCCTCGACCACACCGAGCGCTATGAAGCCTCCGCCGAGTTCACCCGCGTCTGGCGACGCCTGCTGGAAGGGGAAACCGTCACCTTCGAAGGCAAGCATATTCACGTTCGCGACGCGAAGCTCTACTTCCCGCCGGTGCAGCAGCCGCGCCCGCCCCTCTACTTTGGCGGATCGTCGGATGTGGCGCAGGACCTGGCGGCGGAGCAGGTCGACCTTTATCTGACCTGGGGCGAACCGCCTGAGCTGGTGAAAGAAAAAATTGCTCAGGTACGCGCTAAAGCGGCCGCCCATGGCCGCAAGGTACGCTTCGGCATTCGCCTGCATGTGATTGTGCGTGAAACCAATGAAGAAGCCTGGCAGGCGGCTGACCGTCTGATCTCCCATCTGGATGATGAAACCATCGCGAAAGCGCAGGCCGCGTTTGCCAAAACCGACTCCGTCGGACAGCACCGGATGGCGTCCCTGCACAACGGCAAGCGTGAAAATCTGGAGATCAGCCCGAACCTGTGGGCGGGTGTCGGCCTTGTGCGCGGCGGTGCGGGCACGGCGCTGGTGGGCGACGGTCCGACCGTGGCAGCACGCATTAATGAATACGCAGACCTGGGTATCGACAGCTTTATTCTCTCCGGTTATCCACACCTGGAAGAGGCCTACAAAGTGGGCGAGCTGCTATTCCCGCATCTGGACGTTGCCATTCCGGAAATTCCGCAGCCACAGCCGCTTCAGCTTCAGGGCGAAGCCGTGGCGAACGAATTTATCCCGCGAAAAGCCGCGCAAAGCTAAGGAGTGACCATGTCTGCCACCTCACAAAAATGGCTGCTGCGCGCCGCGCCGTGGTTTTTACCCGTCGGCATTGTGGCTATCTGGCAGCTCGCGTCGTCCACCGGCTGGCTGTCGAGCCGTATCCTGCCCTCCCCGGAGGGCGTTGTAGAAGCGTTCTGGTCGCTGAGCGTCAGCGGCGAGCTGTGGCAGCATCTGGCGATCAGCTCCTGGCGCGCGGTGATTGGTTTTTCCATCGGCGGCAGCATCGGCCTGGTGCTGGGTTTGATAAGCGGCCTTTCCCGCTGGGGCGAGCGGCTGCTGGATACGTCCATTCAGATGCTGCGCAACGTGCCGCATCTGGCGCTGATCCCGCTGGTGATTTTGTGGTTTGGTATTGATGAGAGCGCCAAGATCTTCCTCGTGGCGCTGGGTACGCTGTTCCCGATTTACATCAACACCTGGCACGGCATCCGCAACATCGATCGCGGCCTGGTCGAGATGGCGCGCAGCTACGGCTTATCAGGCTTCGCGCTTTTTACCCACGTCATTCTCCCCGGCGCCCTGCCCTCCATTATGGTCGGGGTGCGTTTTGCGCTCGGCCTGATGTGGCTGACGCTGATTGTGGCGGAGACCATCTCAGCCAACTCCGGCATTGGCTATCTGGCGATGAACGCCCGCGAATTCCTGCAAACGGACGTGGTTGTGGTCGCCATTATCCTTTACGCCCTGCTCGGCAAACTCGCCGACGTCAGCGCCCAGTGGCTGGAGCGCAGCTGGCTGCGCTGGAATCCGGCCTACACCACTCAGGAGGCGAAAGCATGAACACGTCCCGACTGACTCAGGGTACACCGCTGCTGCTCAGCGGCGTGACCAAACGCTACGGTGAAAACACCGTTCTTAACGGGCTGGATCTGCACATTCCAGCCGGGCAATTTGTGGCCGTTGTCGGGCGCAGCGGGGGCGGCAAGAGTACGCTGTTGCGTCTTTTAGCGGGGCTGGAATCCCTCAACGGCGGCGAAATTCTGGCCGGCACGACGCCGCTTGCCAATATTCAGGACGATACCCGCATGATGTTTCAGGACGCCCGTCTGCTGCCCTGGAAGTCCGTCATCGATAACGTCGGGCTCGGCCTGAAGGGCAGCTGGCGCGATGAGGCCCGTCAGGCGCTTGCGGCCGTCGGGCTGGAACACCGTGCGGGCGAATGGCCTGCGGCGCTGTCGGGTGGACAGAAACAGCGCGTGGCGCTGGCCCGGGCGTTAATCCATCGCCCCAGCCTGCTGTTGCTTGATGAGCCGCTCGGCGCGCTGGATGCCCTGACGCGGATCGAAATGCAGGATTTGATTGGCTCCCTGTGGCAGGAGCATGGTTTTACGGTGTTGCTGGTCACCCATGACGTGAGCGAAGCCGTCGCAATGGCTGACCGGGTGCTGTTAATAGAAGAAGGAAAAATTGGCCTGGACCTGACGATCGATCTTCCTCGCCCTCGTCGCGTCGGTTCTGCAAGACTGGCGGAGCTGGAGGCAGAAGTGCTGGATCGGGTGATGAAGCGTGGGGTGAATGAGCGCGCGTTGATTAAGGCTAATGCCTGATGCCCTCACCCCCCTCTCCCACAGGGAGAGGGGGGTTAAGCTTTCTATCAGGCCAGCGCCTTAGCAATCTTCTCGTACAAATCACCAGACAGATTTTCCAGCCCTTTCAGCTGCTCAAGCGCGGCACGCATCTTCGCCTGACGCTTCGCGTCGTAGCGCTTCAGGCGGATCAGCGGCTCAATCAGGCGCGACGCCACCTGCGGGTTACGGCTGTTCAGCTCGGTCAGCATTTCCACCATAAACTGATAGCCGCTGCCATCTTCGGCGTGGAACGCGGCCGGGTTGCTGCTGGCAAACGCACCAATCAGGGAACGGACGCGGTTTGGGTTGCTCATGGTAAAGGAGCGATGCTTCAGCAGGCTGCGGACGGTGCTGAGCGCATCTTCCGCCGGGCTGGTTGCCTGCAGAATGAACCACTTGTCCATCACCAGACCATCCTGATGCCACTTGTCGTCGTACTCCTGCATCAGCGCATCGCGGCAAGACAGTTCGGCGGCGACGCTTGCGCCCAGCGCTGCCAGCGCGTCGGTCATGTTATCCGCTTCGTGATACTGCTTGCTCACCAGAGTGTTCGCCAGTTCGGTTTCACCAAATGCCAGATAGCGCAGGCAGGTGTTACGCAGGGAACGTTTACCGATGTCCGCATGCTCCACGCGATACGCGTCAAGCTTATTGGCGTTGTAGATTGCGAGGAACTCATCGGCCAGCTCGGTCGCCAGCGTGCGGGTCAGCGCCTCACGCACCGCCACGATGGCGATCGGGTCGATGATATCAAACAGTTCGGCGATTTCGCTGGCGGACGGCAGCGTCAGGATTTCAGCCGCCAGTGCCGGATCAATCGTCTCATCCAGCAGGATCGCGCGGAACGCGTCAGCCACATGAACAGGCAGCGACAGCGGCTGGCCCTGCTGATGACGGTTCACGTTCAGCTTGATGTAGGTTGCGAGCAGGCTTTGCGCCGCATCCCAGCGGGAGAAGTCGTTGCGCGCATGACGCATCAGGAACGTTAGCTGCTGATCGCTCCACTTATATTCCAGCTTCACTGGCGCAGAGAATTCGCACAGCAGCGCTGGCACCGGCTGGAAGTAGACGTTATCGAAGATAAAGGTCTGCTCGGCCTGGGTCACATTCAGCACGTGGTGTACCGGGTGGCCGCCTTTCTGCAGTGGGATCACTTTGCCTTCGTTATCGTACAGCTCAATGCTGAACGGAATGTGCAGCGGATATTTCTCTTCCTGCTCGGCCGTTGGCGGTGTGCGCTGGCTGATGGTCAGGGTGTACTGCTCGGTTTCCGGATTGTAATCGTCTTTGACGGTCACAACTGGCGTACCGGCCTGGCTGTACCAGCGGCGGAAATGCGAGAGGTCGACATTAGAGGCATCTTCCATCGCCTGAACAAAATCGTCGCAGGTGGCCGCGCTGCCGTCATGACGCTCAAAGTAAAGCTGCATCCCTTTCTGGAAGTTCTCTTCCCCCAGTAGGGTGTGGATCATACGGATAATTTCAGCGCCTTTCTCATACACCGTCAGGGTGTAGAAGTTGTTCATCTCAATGACTTTATCCGGGCGGATCGGGTGCGCCATAGGGCTGGCATCTTCCGCAAACTGCAGGCCGCGCATAGTACGCACGTTGTTGATGCGGTTCACCGCGCGTGAACCCAGATCGGAGCTGAACTCCTGGTCACGAAACACGGTCAGGCCCTCTTTCAGGCTCAGCTGGAACCAGTCGCGACAGGTGACGCGGTTACCGGTCCAGTTATGGAAATACTCGTGTCCGATGACGCGTTCGATATCGAGATAATCTTTATCGGTGGCGGTATCGGTGCGCGCCAGCACGTATTTGGAGTTAAAGACGTTAAGGCCTTTGTTCTCCATTGCGCCCATGTTGAAGAAATCGACGGCGACGATCATATAGATGTCGAGGTCATATTCGAGGCCAAAGCGCTCTTCGTCCCACTTCATGGAGTTGATGAGCGAGGTCATCGCCCACGGTGCGCGGTCCAGGTTGCCGCGGTCAACAAACAGCTCCAGCGCCACCTCGCGACCCGAGCGCGTTTTGAATGTGTCGCGCAGCACGTCGAAATCTCCCGCCACCAGCGCAAACAGGTAGCACGGTTTCGGGAACGGATCCTGCCACTGGACCCAGTGACGGCCATTGTCCAGCTCCCCTTCCCCCACTCGGTTACCGTTGGAGAGCAGGAATGGGTAGAGCGCTTTATCGGCGATAATTTTGGTGGTGAAGCGTGCCAGGACGTCCGGGCGGTCCAGATACCAGGTGATGTGGCGGAAACCTTCCGCTTCACACTGGGTGCACAGCGCCACGCCAGACTGGTAAAGCCCTTCCAGCGCCGTGTTGGCGGCAGGGCTGATTTCATTCACGATGCGCAGCGTAAACTGTTCCGGCAGGTTGTCGATGACCAGCTGGTTGTTTTCTTCTTTATAGTCAGACCACGCTTCATCATTAATATGCAGGGAGACCAGCGTCAGGTCTTCACCATCCAGACGCAGCGGTACGGCAGTCGCGCTGTGGCGCGTCACCTGACTCACCGCCGTCACAACGGTTTTAGTGGCATCCAGGTCAAAAGTCAGGTCGATATCGCTAATCAGGTAATCCGGCGCACGGTAGTCGTGGCGGTATTTGGCTTGTGGCTGTTGTGTCATAGAAAACCTTATGCATCGTTTGTCGAGTAACGTTTCAATATATTCCTGTTGTGTAAAACGCGCTATGCAGAATGTTCATCTTTTCAGGTACAAAACCCTTTTTTGCTACATTTATATAACATGGGGCACAAAATGCCCTCGACCATAAAACGCGCTTATGTTGTGATCGGGGTTCAATAAATCACTAAACAAGGTATACTCCGGAGTTGTTTATTGTACTAAACGCTCCTGTGAGAGGATGCTACTGCGCACCTATGACTCAATTCGCTTCCCCTGTTCTGCATACGTTGCTGGATACCGACGCGTATAAACTGCATATGCAGCAAGCCGTTTTCCACCACTACTATGACGTGCATGTCGCGGCGGAATTCCGCTGCCGTGGCGACGACTTGCTCGGTATCTACGCAGACTCCATTCGTGAACAGGTCGATGCTATGCAGCATCTGACGCTGCAGGACGACGAATATCAGTGGCTTTCCGGCCTGCCTTTCTTCAAAACCGACTATCTGAACTGGCTGCGCGATTTCCGCTATAAGCCGGAGCAGGTCACCGTGGTTAATGATAATGGCAAGCTGGATATTCGCCTTGAAGGCCCGTGGCGGGAAGTGATCATGTGGGAAGTGCCGCTTCTGGCGGTGATCAGCGAGCTGGCCCACCGCTACCGCTCACCGGAAACGGGCGTAGAGCAGGCGGTTGCCTCGCTGGAAAACAAACTCGCTGCCTTCTCCACGCTGACCGAAGGGCTGGATATGTCCCGCTTCCGCCTGATGGACTTTGGCACCCGTCGCCGTTTCTCTCGCGACGTTCAGGAGGCCATCGTTAAACGTCTGCAGCAGGAGCCGTGGTTCGTGGGCACCAGCAACTACGATCTGGCCCGCCGCCTCAACCTGACGCCAATGGGCACCCAGGCGCACGAGTGGTTCCAGGCGCATCAGCAGATAAGCCCCGATCTGGCTAACAGCCAGCGCGCGGCACTGGCCGCATGGCTTGAGGAGTACCCGAATCAGCTCGGAATCGCCCTCACCGACTGTATTACGATGGACGCCTTCCTGCGCGACTTTGGTCCCGAGTTCGCTGAGCGTTACCAGGGGTTACGCCACGATTCCGGGGATCCGGTTGAGTGGGGCGAGAAGGCGATTGCCCATTACCAAAAACTCGGGATTGATCCGATGAGCAAGGTGCTGGTCTTCTCAGACAACCTCGACCTGGCGAAAGCGGTCGAACTCTATCGCCATTTCAGTACCAGAGTGAACCTGAGCTTCGGGATTGGTACCCGTTTGACCTGCGACATTCCTCAGGTAAAACCTCTGAATATCGTTATTAAGCTGGTGGAATGTAACGGCAAGCCGGTGGCAAAACTCTCCGATAGCCCGGGTAAAACCATCTGCCATGACAAAGCGTTTGTCCGCGCGTTGCGCAAAGCGTTCGATCTCCCCCAGATCAAAAAAGCCAGTTAAGCACTTAAGGGAGCCTTGATGGCTCCCTCTCTCCTTATTTTTTCTTAAATCTTCTCTTTTGACTGCGAAATTTGCTTGTCTGATAGCGGATGGCAGGTAACATAGATATCCCCCCATAAGGGTGGACAAGTGTTTATTTTTTCCGACTATTAACAGAGAGAATATTATGAGCGTTGTGCCTGTAGCCGACGTACTCCAGGGCCGTGTCGCCGTTGACTCAGAAGTCACCGTGCGCGGATGGGTGCGTACCCGCCGAGATTCTAAAGCTGGCATCTCCTTCCTTGCCGTCTATGACGGTTCCTGCTTTGATCCTGTACAGGCCGTCATTAATAATTCTCTGCCCAATTACAATGATGACGTTTTGCGCCTGACAACGGGTTGTTCCGTAATTGTGACCGGCGTGGTTGTGGCATCACCGGGCCAGGGCCAGAGTTTCGAAATTCAGGCCTCTGCCATTGAAGTCACCGGCTGGGTTGACGATCCGGACACCTATCCGATGGCGGCAAAACGTCACAGCATTGAATACCTGCGTGAAGTCGCGCACCTGCGCCCGCGCACCAACCTGATTGGTGCGGTGGCGCGCGTGCGCCATACGCTGGCTCAGGCGCTGCATCGTTTCTTTGATGAGCAGGGTTATTTCTGGGTGTCTACCCCGCTGATCACCGCTTCTGATACGGAAGGTGCAGGTGAAATGTTCCGCGTCTCAACGCTGGACATGGAAAACCTGCCGCGCACGCCAGAAGGTAAAGTGGACTATGACAAAGACTTCTTCGGTAAAGAAGCCTTCCTGACGGTATCTGGCCAGCTCAACGGCGAAACCTATGCCTGTGCACTGTCCAAAATCTACACCTTTGGCCCAACCTTCCGCGCCGAAAACTCAAACACCAGCCGTCACCTGGCGGAATTCTGGATGCTGGAGCCTGAAGTGGCGTTCGCCAACCTGAACGATGTTGCCGGCCTGGCGGAAGCGATGCTGAAGTATGTCTTCAAAGCGGTTCTGGAAGAGCGTCCGGACGACATGAAATTCTTCGCTGAGCGCGTAGACAGCGATGCAGTGGCCCGTCTGGAGCGTTTCGTCTCTGCTGACTTTGCCCAGGTAGACTATACCGACGCGGTGGCGATCCTCGAGAAATGCGGTGAGAAGTTCGAGAACCCGGTTTACTGGGGCGTTGACCTTGCGTCTGAGCACGAACGCTATCTGGCCGAGAAACACTTCAAAGCGCCGGTTGTCGTTAAAAACTATCCGAAAGACATTAAGGCCTTCTATATGCGCCTTAACGAAGACGGTAAAACCGTGGCAGCGATGGACGTTCTGGCGCCGGGCATTGGTGAAATCATCGGTGGCTCTCAGCGTGAAGAGCGTCTCGACGTGCTGGACGCGCGCATGGAAGAGATGGGGCTCAACCCAGCTGACTACAGCTGGTACCGCGATCTGCGCCGCTACGGCACCGTGCCGCACGCCGGTTTTGGTCTGGGCTTCGAGCGTCTGATCGCCTACGTTACGGGCGTTCAGAACGTGCGTGACGTGATTCCGTTCCCGCGTACTCCACGTAACGCCAGCTTCTAAGCAACAAAACAGAAAATGGCCAGCATATGCTGGCCATTATTTTATTCTGCATTGTCAGTTTTCGTCAGCGCAAAGTCAGCATCTTTAAACCTTCACCCCGTCACAACCACTAGCTGTTACGTTTTGTTTCCGTGAAATATCCAGCCACAAAAAATAAACCCCATTCTTATTGCGATTACTGCGCCCTCAAGCAATAGCACAAATTTCAACCACTTTTTCAGCCATCCAGAAGTCTTTTTTGGGGCATAAGAAAAAACGAGTCGTTTAACGTCTGTTTATATGAATTGCCTTTATCCAAATTAATCATAAGGAATTCATATATATAGGAATCAAGCTGTCGCTTAATTCGCCAATGAGGTCTGAAGTTTGAGATGGTTCACAAAGTTCCCAAAAATACATATTTGGTTACACATATTTTCTTGTTGTTACTTAATCTTGAGAATTGTAGCACTTTGAGGCTAGCGAAACGCTTCGGTGAATGGAAAGATGCCTGACAGATACATAAAGACACCAAACTCTCATCAATAGTTCCGGAAATATTTATTGACAGAATTTATTGACGGCAGTGGCGAGTGTCATAAAAAAACCAATGAGGGTAATAAATAATGATGAAGCGCAATATTCTGGCAGTGGTTATCCCTGCTCTGCTGGTAGCCGGTGCAGCTAACGCTGCAGAAATCTATAACAAAAACGGCAACAAACTGGATCTGTACGGCAAAGTGGTTGGCGAGCACGACTTCGTGACCTCCGGTGACAACACCGACAGCAACGACGCTACCTATGCGCAGATCGGTTTCAAAGGTGAAACTCAAATCAATGACCAACTGACTGGTTACGGTCAGTGGGAATACCGTGCTCTGGCAAGCCAGGCAGAAAGCAACCAGACTCAGCGTACCCGTCTGGCATTCGCTGGTCTGAAAGCCGGTGATGCAGGTTCAATCGACTACGGCCGTAACTACGGTATCGTATACGATGTAGAATCCTACACCGATATGGCCCCATCCTTCTCTGGTATGACCTGGGCTAACTACTCTGATAACTTCATGACCGGCCGTAACTCTGGTCTGCTGACCTACCGCAACTCTGACTTCTTCGGTCTGGTTGATGGTCTGAGCCTGGGTCTGCAGTATCAGGGCAAAAACGAGCGTACCGACGTTAAAACCGCTAACGGTGACGGTTTCGGTACCTCTTTGGGTTATGATTTCGGCGAAGGTTTCGGTCTGATCGGTGCATACAGCAACTCTGACCGTACTAACTTGCAGACCGCTGACGGTAAAGGTGACAAAGCTGAAGCATGGGCAGTTGGCGCGAAATACGATGCGAACAACATCTACCTGGCAACCACCTACGCTGAAACCCGCAACATGACCCGTGAAGCTGACGGCTCATTCGCGAACAAAACTCAGAACTTCGAAGTGATCGCTCAGTACCAGTTCGACTTCGGTCTGCGCCCTTCCGTGGCCTACGTTCAGTCTAAAGGTAAAAACCTGTCACAGCGTGGCACCTTCTCTGGCGGCGATGCTGACCTGCAGAAATTTGTTGAACTGGGTGCAACTTACTACTTCAACAAAAACTTCAACGTCTATGTTGACTACCAGCTGAACCTGATCGACGACACCGACTACTCTCGTAGCGTGGGTATCGTGAACGGTAAAGACGACCAGGTTGCAATGGCTGTTACCTACCAGTTCTAATCAGAACACCACTTTGTTATATGCTTAATGAACAGGGCTTCGGCCCTGTTTTTTTATGCCCGACAGAAAATAATGGCGACTTTTGAAAAGCCGCACGCTTTTCGTCGCAAACGGTTGGCATTTTGTAAATCTACCGTTAACCTGATAGCGGATTTCACTTCTGTAATCACAATGGAACTTCGTCATGTTTGAGAACATTACCGCCGCTCCTGCCGACCCGATTCTGGGCCTGGCCGATCTGTTTCGTGCCGACGACCGCCCTGGCAAAATCAACCTGGGTATTGGTGTATATAAAGATGAAACCGGCAAAACTCCGGTACTGACCAGCGTTAAGAAAGCTGAGCAGTATCTGCTGGAAAACGAAACCACCAAAAACTACCTCGGTATTGATGGTATCCCTGAATTTGGTCGCTGCACCCAGGAGCTGCTGTTCGGTAAAGGCAGCACAATCGTCAGTGACAAACGTGCCCGTACAGCGCAGACCCCTGGCGGTACCGGCGCGCTGCGCGTGGCGGCGGATTTCCTTGCGAAAAACACCTCTGTGAAGCGCGTCTGGGTAAGCAACCCGAGCTGGCCGAACCACAAGAGCGTCTTCAATTCCGCGGGTCTGGACGTGCGCGAATACGCCTACTACGACGCGGCAAACCACTCTCTCGACTTTGACGGCCTGCTGGCAAGCCTGAGCGAAGCGCAGGCGGGCGACGTGGTGCTGTTCCACGGCTGCTGCCACAACCCAACCGGTATCGATCCGACGCTTGAGCAGTGGGAACACCTGGCGAAGCTGTCCGTAGAAAAAGGCTGGCTGCCGCTGTTTGACTTTGCCTACCAGGGCTTCGCCCGTGGTCTGGAAGAAGATGCAGAAGGCCTGCGCGCGTTCGCCGCCGTGCATCAGGAGCTGATTGTTGCCAGCTCCTACTCCAAGAACTTCGGTCTGTACAATGAGCGTGTGGGTGCCTGTACGCTGGTTGCGGCAAACGAAGAGACCGTTGACCGTGCGTTCAGCCAGATGAAATCGGTTATTCGCGCGAACTACTCTAACCCACCGGCACACGGTGCGTCTGTTGTTGCCACTATCCTGAGCAACGATGCGCTGCGCGCAATCTGGGAACAAGAGCTGAACGATATGCGCCAGCGTATTCAGCGCATGCGCCTGCTGTTTGTGAACACCCTGGCGGAGAAAGGCGCTGACCGCGACTTCAGCTTTATCATCAAACAGAACGGTATGTTCTCTTTCAGCGGCTTGACCAAAGAGCAGGTTCTGCGCCTGCGCGAAGAGTTTGGCGTGTACGCCGTAGCGTCTGGCCGCGTGAACGTTGCGGGCATGACGCCTGACAACATGGCGCCACTGTGCGAAGCGATTGTCGCCGTACTGTAATCTGCGCCCATAAAAAAGCCTGCGTTATGCAGGCTTTTTTTATTCGGGTTACCAGACAGGCATCTCATCCTGAAGGAACGGATTATTAAGCCGTTCATAGCCCAGCGTCGACATCGGACCGTGTCCAGGGATAAACGTCACATCATCACCCAGCGGCAAGAGTTTCTGTTTAATCGACTGAATCAACTGCCCGTGATCGCCGCGCGGAAAATCGCTGCGTCCTACGCCACCTTTGAAAATCACATCGCCGGAAATCAGCAGACGGGACTGGTCATCAAAGAAGACAATATGGCCTGGCGTATGCCCAGGACAATGCAACACCTGTAAAGTCACATTCCCTACGTTAACGCGCTCTCCTTCGTTTAGCCAGCGATCGGGCGTCAGGGGCTGACACTCATCAAGGCCAAACATGCGGCTTTGGGCGGGTAACCCCTGCAGCCAGAACTCATCTTCTTTTTCCGGACCAATCACCGGCACACCATAATGTTGCGCCAGTTCCGCCGCTGCGCCAACATGGTCAAGGTGACCATGCGTCAGCAAAATTTGCATCAGCGTGACACCGCTGTCAGCGACTTCCTGCTTGATTTTCTCAGCGTCGCCACCGGGATCGACAAGCGCGGCCAGTTTAGTTTGTTCGCACCAGATCAGTGAACAATTCTGGGAGAACGCGGTAACCGGAATAATACGATAGTTCATACTGCTCCTGTGTTTCGTTATTACCAGTGCCGAACCGGACCGGTATCAATATGCACAAAGTTGCTGCTGGGGTAATATCCTACACCACCTGCGCGCATAGATAACGCAGCTTTGCGAATATTGGCTAACGAAACGCCTTCAATATGGAAATCCATTGCCTGTCCCTTCGTGTGATAGCTCTTTTTGGCTACCCCGCGACTGTGGGCGCGCAGTTCATTATTGGTATCAATTGAGCGATAGCCAGAAATAAGCTGCACTGGCTTGCTGGTGCCCAGCAGGCCCTGAAGGCGGAAAAGCTGATCAAACAGTCCTGGATCGATGGCTTTTATTTTATTCGCGCGGAAATCACGGAAAAAATGGTTAAGTCTTGCTAATTCATCCTGAATATAGCCTCTGCCATCGAAGAACTCCGCTTTTAGCGACTCACCGGTATGAAGATTGTTGAGCGTTAAAACTCGCGGACGAGGTGTCGAGAGGGTGGCAAATGCTGGCGTCGGCAAGATGGCCGCTGCGCCAAGCGCAACACCACCTAACGCCAGCAGTTTGCGGCGATTAGCGTCAAATTTGTCCATGATAATCAGGTCTACAGGTAAAAGAAATCGTAATATGCTTAGCGCACGAAGGGCACCTTAACTGGCAAAACCAGGTACGTCAAGGCGCCCAACCCCAGTGAATACGCGGCTTACAGCGATATTGCCCCGTATTCACCCTAACTTACGACAATCTTTTTTCCCGAACTGCTTCATTTACCTGATTAATTGTTCCGCTTTTGGCAAAATTTGTGCGCCGGATCGCGCGGTGAGATCATAATTGTAAATATCTGTACGATACTGAGTCCGCCCGTCTTCGCCCACAAACGCGGTCAGATAGTAAAGATTGACCGGAATATTGTGCCGAATATTCACGTAACGCGTATCCCCTTGTTTTAGGGCATCCGAGATGCGCGTATCGTTCCAGCCCGCATCCTGCAACAGCATATTCGCCAGTTCCGAGGCTTTATTGACGCGCACGCAGCCAGAACTCAGCGCGCGAGTATCCTTCTGGAACAGGTTGTGGTTCGGGGTATCGTGCAAATAGATAGCGTCTGAACTCGGCATATTGAACTTGTAGCGCCCCAGCGAGTTATGCGCCCCGGGAGCCTGCTGGAAACGGAACGGCAGATTTGACGCCGTGATCGTCGACCAGTCGACCATATAAGGATCGATGGCCTCTTTGCTGTTCCATCCACGCATCACCGTATAGCCATGACGTTCCAGATACCCCGGATCGTTCCAGACCTTCGGCAGAATGTCCTTACGCGCCAGGGTCGGCGGTACGTTCCACGGCGGGTTAACCACCACGTTATTTAACGCACTGCTCATCATCGGTGTTTTACGATCCGGACGTCCGACAATCACGCGCGACGCCAGCACTTCGCTACCGTTCTGGTAATAGACCAGCGAATACGCCGGAATGTTGACCATAATCCCGGTTGAGAGCGTACCCGGCAGCAAGCGCAAACGCTGGATATTCAGCGCCAGCACCCCTGCCCGCTGCGCAGGCGACACGTTTAGCCAGTCACGCGTTGTCTGGCCAATAACGCCATCGGCCCCCAGCCCCTGAACGGCCTGGAACTGCTTAACTGCCGCAACCAGCTCGCGGTCGTATGCTGCAGGTTTATTGCTGACGGCGACCGCTTTTTTCTCTTTCACGGGGGCTGACGGGCTGACCACCGCGTTTTGCGGATCGTCGCCGGGCAAGGCGATATGTGGCCCGCCGTCCAGAATACCGGAACGCGCCAGGATCTCACGCAGGGCAGGAACATCGCTGCTCCACTGCCCCGGACGCAGCGTCGTGGTACCGCGCATTTGCGGCCACGGACGGGAGTCACCCACCAGCGCAAGAAGCGACTGGTGCAGGGTGGCATATTGCGGATGTGCCGGTGCGAGGCTGGCAATAAAGCGCGGCAGCTCGCCATTATCCAGGGCTAACTGCCACTGGTTAATGACCGACAGCGCCGGTGTCGCCAGCTTGTACGGCTTATCGCTGTACAACCAGCGGTTGCCGTTGACCGGAATGCCTGCCACAAACTGCAGGTAGCCCATCATGGCATCGGAAAGCACCACGTCACGCGCCTGTCCGGTGACGGCAGGATCGGTTAACAGCTCGACCCATTTTGTAAACTGCGGCTGAACCCCGGCAATGGCCACTTCCGCCAGCTGCTGCTGGAAGGCGCGCACGGCATCGCGGTTTTCCCACATCGGTTTCATATCACGGGCAGCATAAAGCAGCGTGAGCTGATTGAGATAGGCAGGCGTGTAGCCTGACGGCAGCCCCGACTGCAGCTGCTGACTGAGAGATTCGGCGTCGATGCCTTCCGGCAGCGGCTTAATACCGGCCATGACAGCCGTCGCCGGAGACTGCTCCAGCGGCTCAGACAGCGACGTTGGCTGCGCACCCGTCGTTGCAGAGCTGTCAGTCGGCACAATTTCAGGCTCGTCGGCCTGGGCGGTTAACAGTGGAGCAAATGTCACTGCCAGGCATAAACTGAGCGCAGACAGCTGACGACCACATTTTTTCTTTAGCAACATCCCTTGCCCCCTGTTTTCACGACATGCCCATCACGGTGGGGCTTTCTTTATTATAGGTAGCCGGCAAACCTGTTGCCTTACCTTATGTAAAGAAGTTTAAAGATAACGCAGCCCTAAGCACAAGTTAAGTTTAAAAAAAAAGCGGCGCCAGGGCGCCGCTCTCGTTAAGGAGACGCGTCAGGATGCGTCCGCCGTGGTTTCCTGCAAGGACTCTGGCGGCTGCGGAGCAAAGCCACGCAGGCCGACAACGTGAACGTGTTCGCTGTTCTGGAACACTTTACGCACCAGTTTGTAGGTGGTGCCTTTTTCAGGGCTGATGTTTTCCGGTGCCGCAATGATGAGCTGCATATCAAGACGTTCACACAGCTCAAACAGCGTGGCAATCGAGCGGGCATCAAGACGCGCCGCTTCATCCAGGAACAGCAGGCGACATGGGGAGATATCTTTCCCGCGCAGACGACGCGCTTCATCTTCCCAGCTCTGTACGACCATCACCAGAATCGACATCCCGGTACCGATCGCTTCACCGGTAGAGAGCGCCCCGGATTCTGCACGCAGCCAGCCGTCGGAACCACGGTTTACCTCAACTTCCATTTCCAGGTAGTTACGGTAATCCAGCAGCTCTTCACCGATGGTTTGCGGCGTACGCTGCCCCATATCAATCTGCGGGTTCAGGCGCTGATACAGCTTCGCCAGCGCTTCGGAGAAGGTCAGACGGTTGCTGTTGAACAGATCCTGATGCTGTTCGTGCTGCTCAGACAGCACATCCAGCAGCGTCGCGTGGGCTTCACGCACGTTGACGTTGAGGCGCACGCTATTCACCTGACCAAACGACACGCTCTGCAGGCCCTGGTTCAGCTGGCGGATACGGTTCTGCTCGCGCTGAATGGTTTTGCGAATGATGTTCGCCACGCTGCGGGAGCTGATCGCCAGCTTCTGTTCACGGGAGGTCAGCTCCTCCGTCAGGCGTCCCAGTTCGATTTCCATCTGCTCGATGGCTTCCACCGGATCGTCAGTACGGATGATGTCCTGACGAATACGCTCGCGCAGGTGCTGATAAACCGCCACGAAGAACTGAATTTTGCGTTCCGGACGTTTCGGATCCTCTGACATGCGCAGTACATCGCGCAGGTGTTCGTTGTCTGCCACCGCCAGACGCAGCGCGCCCAGCGCCTTATCCGACATAGAGCGCAGCTCATCGGCAGAGAGGTACGCCAGCTCGCGACGGTGCAGACGACGTTCAACGTTATTGTCTTTCACCATCCGCATCACCGCGCACCAGCCCGCCTTGGCGGTCACGACCTGCTCGCGCATCTCAAAATAGTCGCGCTCAAGCTTGCGCAGGCGACGGGTCAGGTTATCCATTTCCGCTTCACAGAAGGTCAGCGCTTTTTCCAGCTGATTGCGGCGTGCGCGGTTATTGCTGAGCTGAGAATGCAGCTCGTCACGACGAATACGCGCCCGCTCCTCGGCCCCGCTGTCGGCACGAACGCCGATGTCCTGGAGCTCTTTCTGCAGGTCGTTTAGCAGCTCTTTCTTGGTGTCGAAGGAGCTTTTCAGCGAGGCCAGCACCTGATTGTACTGGTTCAGCTGAGCCGAGTGGCTGCGCATCGCTTCACGGGCGCGAGTACGCTCTGCTTCGGCCTGCTCAAGGCGCTGACGCAGTTTTTCATTCAGGTCGCTGTTACCGCTCAGCATTTCAGCCGAGTCAGAGTAGCCGAAGTGGGCGCGACGCTGCACCACCTCCGTCAGGGCAAACGCCTGCTGACGCGCTTCGCGCTGCACCTGCTGCGACCAGGCATAATCTTCTTTTAACTGCTCAAACTGTTCCGGGTCGCTCTGAAGCACCGAAACAACCGGCTCCAGCTTCGCCAGCTGGTTGCCGTACTGCTGTACGAAACGCGCGGCTTCCTGCGCTTCATCCAGACGTTCCTGGATCTCATCCACACGGTCTGCCAACGTGTCGTCTGCCAGCAGATTCAGGCGCGGCAGGATGCGGTTAAGCGCGGCGACGCCCTCTTTCGCCTGCTCAAACTGGACGCGGCTCTGCTGGTTATCACTTTCATGACTGGCAATCGCACGTTCCAGCTCGCCGCGGCGGGTATTGAGTTTGCGAATTTCCGCTTCCGGGTCGGCATCAAAGGCCACGGCCAGATGGCTACCGATAAAGCGGCTAAACGCCTGGTGCAGACGCTGGGTTTTCTGCACGTCAAACGACAGCGTCGCAAAGCGTTCGGACAGCGTTTCACGCTCGGCATGCAGGCTTTCAATGCGGCTTTCTCGCGCGGCGCGGCCAAACAGCGGCAGTTCCGGGAAGCGGGAATAACGCCACTGACGATCGGCGATTTTCACCACCACCGCTTTTTCCAGCTCGTCGACGCTGAATACGCTGTCATCGAACGACTGCGGATCCCCTTCGATCAGGTAGAGATCTTCCGGGCAATCTTCCAGGCCGGCAAGCTGCTCAGAAATCAGCGACAGATCCGGAACCACAATCGCGTTACGCGACGGGCCATACAGCGCGGAGAAGTACGGGGCATCATCCAGGCCGACATCGTCATAAATTTCGGACAGCAGCACGCCGCCAAAACGCTCGGCCAGTGCATTCAGGCGCGGATCTTCTGACCCGCCCGGCTGGCTTAAGCGCTCAATTTCTTCATCGACGTCGCGCTTTCGGGCGCCCACTTCGTCACGCTCAACAATGGCTTCGCGCTCGCGCTCCAGCAGCTGCTGCAGATATTCGGTCACGTCCTGGCTGGATTCGAACTGCTCGCCGCACTGCTCGCTGAGCTGATTCAGGCTGCTTTGAGCCGCCAGCCAGACCGGTGCACGCTGGAGCAGTGCCTGAGACCGAGACTGAAGCTGCTCCAGCTCCTGACGCAGCGTCATACGCTGTTCGCTGGCGTTTGATACGGTATCGGACAGGGCCGCAATACGCGCTTCCAGCTCCTGATGCAGGGCCTCAAGCTCGTCGAAATCGTAGCGTTTACCCTGCCGCTTGCAGAATTCCGCCAGCAGACGCTCGGCTTCCTGCTGCTCGCGCAGGCGCTGCTCAAGCTCGTTCAGACGCATACGCAGCGGCTGGACCTGCTCGGCCAGATGGCGCTGGTTTACGCCGTCGCGCAGAAGCTCACGGGCAACGTCCCACGCTTCGTTACGCGCCAGCGGGCCGTTAATTGCCACCACCAGCTGATAGGCCTGCTCAAACTGGCTGTGCGCCGTTTGCGCGACGCTCATCTTCTGTTCGAGAGACAGCAGTTTCTCGGTGGCTTCCTGCTCTTTGGCCTGGAAGGTGTCCAGCCACTCGTCGGCGCTATCCGGCGTGAGGTCAGGCAGATGGCACAGCTCTTTGGCACGCTGTAACGCCTGCAACGCCTGAGTGTACTGAATCGCTCGCGTCTGCTGCACGTCAAGAGCCTGCTGGTAATCGGCAAGCTGGCTTTTCAGCTCATCCACTTCCAGCTCGGCCGCTTCCGCGCGGGCTTCGTTCTCTTCCTGCATATCGGCGGCTTCGGCCACCACTTCATTTTGCTCTTCGAGACGAATTTGCAGCTCGTCGAGATCCGCTTCATAGCGCTCGATTTTTTCCTGCTGACGCAGCGCGGTCTGAACCAGGTTCAGGTGATCGCTGGCAGCCTGATAGTCGGCTTCCAGGTCGCCTTCAGCACCGTTGTGCTCACCCAGCTCGCGCGCCATTTCGACATGCTTGTACTGCTCGGCCACCAGCTGTTTACGGGAGGTAAACAGTTCGCGACGGTACTCTAATGCCTGATCGAGATGCACGCGGCGCTCGTTGGCGTGGCGCATGTAGTCCGCCGCCACGTAGTTGGTGGCTTCGCTGATCAGGTGTTTAAACAGGTCGCGGTCAGACTGGGTCACGCGAATCGCTTCCAGCGTCATGCGGTTTTCACGCAGTGCCGCTTCCATATCCTGGAACGCCTTACGCACGCCGCTGTTTTCCGGCAGCAGGTAGTCGCGCAGGGAGCGGGTAATGGCGCTGGAGATACCGCCGTACAGAGACGCTTCGATCAGACGGTAGTATTTGCTACGGTCTGAGGCGGTGCGCAGACGACGCGCCACCACGCCCAGATCGAACATCAGGGAGTGGTAGTCGGTGATGGAGTTGAACTGTTTGAACTGTACGCCTTCGATAGCTTCAAGCTTATCTTTCAGCTCCTGCAGCGTCAGCACGCGCGCCTGGCGTTCGTTCAGGGTTTCCGTCAGCAGCGCCGTCGGCTGCATAGAGGTCGGTAGCCCCTGAATGGCGAAGGGCTTAATATCGACTTTACGGTCGCGACCGGCAACCTGCTGCAGGCGCACGCCCACGACCACACGCTGATGGCGGGAGTTGATAACGTCCAGAACCGAATAACAGACCCCGGCCTTCAGTTTACCGTGCAGACCTTTATCACGGGAGCCGCTTGTAGCGCCCGCCTCGGTGGTGTTACGGAAGTGAAGCAGCGTCAGGTCAGGGATCAGCGCCGTGACGAAGGCCGCCATGGTGGTTGATTTACCCGCACCGTTACCACCGGAAAGCGTCGTAACCAGCTCGTCCAGATCGAAGGTTCGGGCAAAGAAGCCGTTCCAGTTAATCAGCGTCAGTGAGCGAAATTTACCGCGTTCAATCATTACTCTTCCTCCCCGCTATCCGGCAGATTCTCTTCATGCTCGTCATTGAGCAACAAATGGTTTTCCACCGGCATCGCTTCACCGTCGCGGATCATGCGAAGCTGTGCTTCACGCGCGTCATCGCCCGCACGCACATCGGCGCCGAAGCGGAAGACAGACTCCGTAATGCGGAATTTACTGCTGTCGTGGCCCATAAACCAGACCATCCCCAGACGACGCAGACGGTTCAGGGAAGAACGAACCTTTTCCTGTAATTTCTGACGGTCAAGATCCGACCCCGTGGAGCGGTTATTCACCAGCTTGAGCAGCTTGCTCTCATCCGCCAGCGTCAACAGCTCATCGTAAAGTTCCTGCTGGGTGAAGATACCTTCATTCGCCAGACGCTCGGGGCTGAGATAGAGATAGCAAAGAATTTTGCCGACCATCATATCCAGCTCGGAGAGCACGGAACGCGGAATCAGCGTTGTGGAGCGCGGGCGCAGGTAGAAAAACCCTTCCGGCGCGCGGATAAGCTCAACGTTGTAACGTGCGTAAAACTCTTCCAGATACTCCTGGAAGTCCATCAAAAAGGCGTGATTATCCAGCTCGTCTAAGCCAATGTGACGACCGGCACGCAGCTGGCTGTCCAGCGCCGGAAATAACGGATTCGCCAGCGCCTGTGCCAGCTTAACCGGCATCACTTGTTCAATATTTGTCAATGACATGCGCCTGTACCTTGGCTCCGTAATCGTTAATTGGCTGCCACTTCGGCGGCAGTCCGGTGAAATCTGCTTGCGCGACGCCCAGGCGCACCGCCTGGTCTACCACGATGCGGGCAATGTCGAAGTGGCGCGCGCGTGGATATTGCGCCAGATAATCGCGCACCACGAGCCCCAGATCCAGCGGCACTTGTCTGGTTTTGTAGACAGCGAGCTGCTCTTCGATCATCGCGGCAAGCTGCTCGCGAATTTCGTTAAATTCTTCATATTCCAGATCCGGCGGCAGTTCACCGGTGACCTCTTCATCGCGCAGGGCCATCTCTTCGTCGCGCATATCCAGCAGACGATCGGCACTGGCGTAGGTCAGCGCCCACGGCGCATCGAAATAGGTCTGCACCGACTGACGCAGACGCTGAGCAAAGACGCGGTTTTTATCCATATCAATCGCGGTACGGATAAATTTATGCACGTGTCGGTCGTAGCCGATCCACAGGTCAATCGACTGCTGGCCCCAGCTGATAATGCGGTCGAGTTTGCTTTGCAGGTCAAAGACCAGACGATCGATAAAATGCAGATCGTCATGCGCCAGGGTCGCGTCCTGAATGCGCAGCAGGTTCGCCTGCAGCTTGTCCCCTGCCGCTTCCAGCGTATCCTGCAGCTCACGCAGCGTGCCGGAAGTTTCTGACAGCAGAAGCTCACAGCTGGAGATGGCGGCACGCCAGTCTTTATTCAGCAGCTGCGCGATATCGTCTTTCACCTGCTGCTGCTGTTCGTCCATCAGACGCTGGGTCAGATCGATGCTGTCGAAGATTTCCGCCACCGAATATTTCAGCGGCGCGTAGACGTTACGGTGCCAGTGGAATTCGTCACCGTTTTCATCCGCGGCATCGGCGGCACGCTTAAGCTCACCCGCCACGATCGAGAGCTGCATGGAAAGACGCAGCGTGGAAAATTCACGCTGGCGAATATAGTAATCGGTAATACCAATACCCAGTGGCGTCAGGCGATAGATGGCGTTTCCTTCCGCCTGCTCGCTGGTAAAGCGGTTCAGCAGACGTTGACGCACCATATCGTTAATTGCGTTGTTGGCACGCACGCTAATGGTTTCGCTGGTTTGCTCAAACGCATCACTGACGTGGCGGAACGCATCCACCAGTTCACCCTCGCTCATCTCACCATCCAGCCGTTCGCCGTTCAGCGTGGCAACCGCCAGCAGGAAAGAGAGTCTGTCTACCGGCAGCGAGATGGAGAAATCGTTTTTCCTGGCCCAGGCAACCAGTTCGGGGACTGTCTGGGAAAATTCACTCATAGGTTATCCTTGCATCTGCGGCTTGTGCGCGGTGACGTGAATATAGCGGCCAAGACTGACAAAAGGCTCCTGACGGCAATACCGCGTTTCTAATTCTGTTAAGGTGTCAAAACAGTCACGCTGTTTGTGTTTTTCACGCAGATAATCATGAAACACCCTGACGCCCGTCTTCCCGACGATCTTCCAGCCAATCGCTTCCAGCCAGCCATAAACCTGCTGCGGATCGCGCGGATAGTCCGGGGAAAGCGTGCGCTTTTTCTTTTTAGGCATCCCGACCTGAACATAGTCAAAGTTACCCGCAACCATGTTGTGCATCAGGAAGCCGTTAGCATTGTAGAACATCAGCGACAGCGTGCCGCCCGGGCGCAACATCGACCACAGGGTTTGCAACACGCTTTGCGGATCGGCAACCCACTCCAGCACCGCATGAAACAATATCAGATCAACCTGGGTTTCCAAATGCTGTGCGATGTCCTGAGCGGCGCATTGTATAAAATGCATGTTGTCGCTCACACCTTTCTCTTCTGCAGCACGCGTCGCGCGGGAGACCATTTCAGCAGATAGATCGCAAAGCGTGACGTGATGACCGAGCCCGGCCATTTTTATCGCCGTCTGCCCTTCACCGCCACCTGCGTCCAGCACGCGCAACGTTTGACCGCCGAAGGTCGCCAGAATGGTGTCCAGATCCTGCCAGAGGATCGTCTGACGGAGCTGTCCTTTAGTGGTGCCATAAATGTTGCGCGAAAACTTTTCCGCGATGTCATCAAAATTGCGATCCCGCATTGGGAGAGTTCCACTCGCTAACTGCAAAACCGCTATTTTGTCACACCCGCGCGGAGAATGAACCTCTCTGGTGTAATATCACCGGTAATCACCTGCTATATGGTCAAAAAAGGAACCAAAAAGGATGCTTTTTACCCTTAAGAAATACATTGGAGGGATGATGCTTCCCCTTCCGCTACTGCTGCTCACGATCGCGCTGGGGCTGGCGCTGGTCTGGTTCAGTCGCTTTCAGAAAAGTGGCAAAACGCTTATCACGCTCGGCTGGTTTGTCCTGCTGCTGTTAAGCCTGCAACCGGTCGCGGATGGTCTGTTACGCCCTATCGAAAATAAGTACCCGACGTGGCAGGGAAACCAGAAAGTGGCGTACATCGTGGTGCTGGGCGGCGGGTATACCTGGGATCCTGACTGGGCGCCCAGCTCGAACCTGATCAACAACAGCCTGCCACGGCTAAACGAGGGTATTCGCCTGTGGCTGGCGAACCCGGGTTCAAAAATGATCTTCACCGGCGCGGCAGCAAAAACAAACCCGGTGAGTACGGCTGAGGCGGGCGCCCGAGTCGCGGAATCCCTCGGCGTGCCGCGTAGCTCAATCATCACCCTGGACAGTCCAAAAGATACCGAAGAAGAGGCTGCCGCGGTGAAGCAGGCGATTGGCGATGTCCCGTTCCTGCTGGTGACCTCCGCCTCACACCTGCCAAGGGCAATGATTTTCTTTGAAAAACAAGGCCTGCACCCGCTTCCCGCACCGGCAAACCAGATGGCCATCGACGCGCCGCTCAATCCGTGGGAACGGGCAATCCCGTCCCCCGCATGGCTGATGCATAGCGACCGCGTCGGCTATGAGACGCTCGGACGCCTCTGGCAGTGGCTGAAAGGTTCCTCAGGCGAGCCAGGGCAAGAGTGATTTTGTCGCCAGATCGAAGTTCGCGCGATTGAAACGTCCGGTATTAACCAGCTGCGCGACTTCGTCCCAGAGCAGATAGAGCCAGCGCCGCCAGAGGAATGCTTCTGCAACGGGCGCGCGCTGAAGGTAGTGCCACAGTAAACCTTCCGCCGCCCCGCTGTCGCTGAGCCTGAACAACTCATATTCGCGCGGCGCCCAGAGCATGATCCCCGGTCCGACCATCGCCAGGAGCTGATCGCTGCGGGAGTCTTTGAGCATGCTGCGCAGGGTGAAATTACCGTGGACCAGCACGCAGTTGTCATTAAAGCCCTCGAACAGCGCCGGCAGGCACTCGCGGGTACGAAACAGAATGCGTTTGTCCTGCATGGTTAAACCGGTGTTATTGAACTGATTAAGCGTGCCCCACAGCACTTCAACCCGCTGGCGATACCATAGCGGCCACAGGTTTTCCTGCGTACTGTCGACAGGCCCCACGAGTCCACGGCTATCCTGACGATGCCAGGCCAGCAGCGCCTCAACAATCTGGTCTTTCAACTGTTCCCAGCGCTCCGGCGTGCGCGCCGGGGCTTCAACAGACACGCCGCGTAAACGCTCAATCAGCAGCACGTCCGGGCCGGGGTGTTCCTCATGCGTCATCACGCCATATACCGTCGGCATACGGACTGTCCCTTCCCGTGCCAGCATCGACATTTTCCATGCAAGCTGCCTGGCGACGCCCGGCGAGGTAAAACTTCTGGCCATCAGCGGCATTGGGTTGCCCTGACTGTCGTACAGCGACCAGAGCGCGGTATCGGCCTTTTCACTCACGCATTCGACCCGGCTTAACTTCTCACCAAGCAGATGGCTAAGTTCGGCACGCAGCTGTTCCATATGAGATTACCCCCATTAAGACTACTGCTTTTATAATGAGCGTCCTGGATGAAGATGTCACCCGGAAGAGATCAATTATGGAGAAGAAAGGGAAAGGCGTGGCGAAAAGACATCCCCCCAAAAGGGGGGATGCAGGCGATATTAACGCAGTTCGGCGCGGACGCGCTCAAGATCTTCCGGCGTATCTACGCCCGTTCCAGGTACTTCGCTGGCAACGGCAACGTGGATTTTTTCGCCATACCAAAGCACGCGAAGCTGCTCCAGCATTTCGATATGCTCCAGCGGGCTCGGCGCCCAGGTGACATAGCGGCGAATAAAGCCGGCGCGATAGCCGTAGATCCCAATATGACGCAGGAAGGTATCACCAATGGTCTCTCTAGAGAGCGCAAAGCGATCGCGATCCCACGGAATCGTGGCGCGGGAGAAATAGAGCGCATAGCCTTCGGCATCCATAACCACCTTCACCGCATTTGGATTGAATGCCTCTTCAGCGTGGTGAATAGGTACCGCGAGCGTCGCCATACCAACCTGACGCTGAGCCAGGTTTTCTGCCACCTGACGGATAATAACCGCCGGGATCATCGGCTCGTCACCCTGCACGTTCACGATGACCGTATCATCACTGAAACCGCATTTCTCAACCACTTCCGCCAGACGTTCAGTGCCGGACTGGTGATCGGCGCGGGTCATACACACCTCACCGCCTGCGGCCTCAACCGCGCGGGCGACGTCCGGATGATCGGTAGCGACAATCACGCGTTCGGCTCCGGATTCACGCGCCCGCTCAAGGACATGCACAATCATCGGCTTGCCGTTGATATCCACCAGCGGTTTACCCGGCAGACGCGTAGACGCGTAGCGCGCAGGAATAATGACAACAAAACTCATGGTTTGCTCTCTTCTGCCACCAGGGAACGGGCTTCATTTTCCAGCAATACCGGAATACCGTCGCGCAGCGGGAAGGCCAGGCTATCCAGCTTACAAATGAGCTCTTGTTTGTCCTGGCTGTAGTAGAGTTTGCCGTTGCATACCGGGCAGGCAATAATTTCAAGTAAACGGTGATCCATAGTTCCTCCGTATGGGTAATCGCTAAAGCTTAACACATTCCTTTTTCAGGGAGTGCCTGTTTCCCAGCCACTTCGACAGGATGTAAACAGCCCGTCGGGCAACCGCCCCAGCGTCACGTCTTGAGCACCCTGCCAGCGTGCGAATTCGCTAATGGCTAACGTTAACCCTTTCTCCAGGGTTGCTGTCACCCTAACGCCCTCTTCCAGATAAAGGGCAATGATTTCAAGCGTGCCGGTCTTGCGGTGCATTTTGGCGTCCATACGCCCAACCAGCTGTCCCTTATGCAGCAGAGGTAACACAAAATACCCATACTGACGCTTTGGCGCAGGGGTATAACACTCCAGCCGGTAGCTGAAATCAAACAGTTGCTCGGCGCGTTTTCTGTCCCAGACCACCGGATCGAAAGGCGACAGCACCGTGCTGTGGGTGGCCTGCAGTTTCCCTTCCAGAGCCAGAGGCAAGAGCGGGAGAAGATCCTCATGCAGCCACATTTCGCCCAGTGTTTCCACCATGACGGGAATGATTCGCCGTTCCTGCTGCCACTTTTCCAGCAGCGGTTTTAGGGCGGGCTGGCGTAGTCGGTAATAATCTGCCAGCCATTGCGAACGGAAAATGCCCAGACTGCGGGCGCTGTTCTCCAGCATGATGGCCTCAGCCGCTTCCTGCGAGAGTAGGTCACGCTCGTCGTTCCAGTGCGGCATCACGCGATGCGTCAGGTCGTATACGCGCTGAAAATTACGCCGTTCTATCACCATCACTTTGCCTGACGTGAACAGCCCTTCAAGATGACGCTTGTGCGGCTTCCACTCCCACCAGCCGCTTGTGCCTTTACGGGGGTGTTCAAAATCGGCGGAGCGTACAGGGCCGTTTTCCTGAATATGCGCGATGAGCTGCTCGATTTCAGCCGAGTGCTCCAGCATCCACGCCTGTCGGTACTTCCAGCCCATCTTATCCGGTGAGAGCATACGGTGACGGACCAGCGCAAAATCGCTGCGGGGCAGGAAGCAAGCTTCGTGCGCCCAATACTCCATTAGCTCTCCCTTGCTGAGCGCCTCATCCAGCCACTGCGATGGATAATTTCCCAGACGGCTAAACAGCACCAGGTAAGGGCTGCGCGCCACAATGTTAATGGTGTCGATTTGCAGTAGCGACATGCGCTGGACGGTAGAGAGAATATCGGCAGGCTTCGCGCGGCGGCGGGGCTTTTTGAGCAGCCCCTGCGCGGCAAGGTGTAAATGACGTGCGGCTGAAAGCGAGAGTTGCGGTAAAGACATGCGTTTTCCTGTCAGTCAAAGCGCCACCAGAACCGCGTAAGCGTTTATTTTACCAACGCAATCAGTTCCTTGAGCAAACGTTCCGGCTGCTCGCCGCTGAGTTCAGCGTCAACCGGCAGATACCACCAGTTTTCTTTCGCGAAGGCACGGCATTTCACCGCATCTTTTTCGGTCATGATCAGGCTCTGACCAGGCACGGTGAGCGCATCGATCTGCTCTTCCATCAGCGCCTGGTGGTCGGCCAACGGAACGCGTTTCTCAAGCCGTGCGCCACACTGCTCCAGCGTAGCGAAGAAACGCGGAGGATGACCAATACCGGCCATCGCCACCAGCGCAGGTAGTTGAGAAACCGGCTTACGTTCACCCGTCACCAGATTGACCGCCATGCCCGGCAGGAGACGCATGGGGATTTCACCCGCTGTTGCCTCACCACCGTTCACAATCACCGCATCAACGGACTTCAGACGCGAAGCGCGTTCCCGCATTGGCCCCGCTGGAAGCCACCAGCCGTTACCGAAACGGCGAACCCCGTCGATCACCACAATTTCTTTATCACGCGCCAGGGCGTAATGTTGCAGACCATCATCCGTAATGATGATTTGCACTGCGTGCTCGGTAACCAGAGCCTGCACGGCGTCGCTGCGCACTGGAGAGACCGCAACCGGCACGCCGGTACGCTGATATATCAGGACCGGTTCATCGCCCGCTTCAGCGGTTGTCGTTTCCGCCGTCAGCAGCAGAGGATACTGCGCCGCTTTACCGCCATAACCGCGAGAGACAACCCCAGGACGAATACCGCATTTTTGCAGTTGTTCCACCAGCCAGATAACCACCGGCGTTTTACCGTTGCCGCCCGCCGTGAGATTACCGACAACCACAACCGGAACTGGCGCACGCCAGGCCCGCTTAAGCCCCAGACGGTAAAGCAGACGGATAATGCCGCTCACCAGACCATATAGCCAGGAGAGCGGCAAAAGCAGCAGCCACAGCGGGGATTCACCGGACCAGATGCGTGCAATCATTGTTGACCGAACTGCATCTTATGCAACTGGGCGTAAACGCCGCGGTGTTCCAGCAGATCGGCATGGCTTCCGCGTTCAACAATGACGCCATCCTCAACCACGACGATTTCATCAGCCTGCTCGATAGTCGACAGACGGTGCGCAATCACCAGTGAGGTACGGTTCTTTTGCAGTTCATCCAGCGCGGACTGGATAGCGCGTTCAGATTCGGTATCCAGCGCGGACGTCGCTTCGTCCAGGATCAGAATTGGGCTATCACGCAGCAGCGCGCGCGCAATCGCAATACGCTGGCGCTGGCCACCGGAGAGGAGCACGCCGTTTTCACCAATGATGGTATCCAGACCGTTATCCATCTTGTTGATAAAGTCCATTGCGTAGGCCATACGCGCGGCGTTCTCAATCTGCTCGCGGCTGTACTCATCAGTGCGTGCATAAGCGATGTTGTTGGCGACCGTATCGTTAAACAGATGCACGTTCTGAGAGACCAGCGCAACCTGGTTACGCAGCGACTGCAGGGTATATTCCCGCAGGTCGTGACCATCTAACAGGATTTCACCTTCATCGATGTCGTAGAAACGCGTAATCAGGCTGGCAATGGTCGATTTACCCGAACCAGAACGACCTACCAGCGCAACGGTTTTACCCGCCGGAATAGTCAGGTTGATATTACGCAGCGCAGGCACTTCTCGGCCTGGATAGGTAAAGGTCACGTTGCGGAATTCAACGTCTCCGTTTGCACGCTCGATCACGCGCTTACCTTCATCCTTTTCCTGCTCGGAATCCAGAATGCTAAACAGAGTCTGGCATGCTGCCATCCCGCGCTGGAACTGGGCATTCACGTTTGTGAGCGATTTTAGCGGACGCATCAGGGCGATCATTGAGGAGAAGACCACGGTAATGGTACCCGCCGTCAGCGTCTCCATTACGCTCGGGAAGCTTGCCGCATAGAGAACGAACGCCAGCGCCAGAGAGGCAATGAGCTGAATAATCGGGTCAGAGATTGAAGAGGCTGAAACCATTTTCATTCCCTGCAGACGCATTTTGTTGCTGACTTTATCGAAGCGCTTGGTTTCGACTTCCTGACCGCCGAAAATCAGAACTTCTTTATGGCCTTTCAGCATCTGTTCCGCGCTGGTCGTGACCTGCCCCATCGTGTTCTGCATATTCTTACTGATATTGCGAAAGCGCTTAGACACAACGCGGATAGCGATGGAGACAATCGGAGCCAATACGATCAGGATGAGCGACAGCTGCCAGCTGTAATAGAACATCATGATAAACAGGCCGATGATCGATGCACCTTCGCGCACAACGGTAATCAGTGCGCTGGAAGAGGAAGAGGCAACCTGCTCTGAATCATAGGTAATACGCGACAACAGCGTTCCGGTTGACTGTTTGTCGAAGAATGCAACCGGCATGCCCATCATGTGGCCGAAGAGACGACGGCGCATGGACATGACCACTTTTCCTGATACCCAGGATATACAATAGCTTGAGATATAGCTGGAGATACCGCGTAAGATCATCAGCCCGATAACCACCAGCGGCATCCATAGCAGCACTGAGCGATCCGTTTTACCAAAACCGTCGTCCAGTAACGGTTTGAGGAGCGATAGCATAAAAGTATCGCTGGCTGCGTTGAGGATTAACGCTACGCCCGCCACGATCAAGCCTGCTTTGAAAGGGGCAATCATCGGCCAGAGTCGGCGGAATGTTTGCCACGTGGAGAGATCTTTGTCGTTATGCATTCAAAAAACCAGCATTCGTTGAAATAGCCGCATATTCTACCCGTTATCTACGGGCGCGCCAAACCACTGATGATACCAAAAGGGTAAATATTGCTCTCGCAAGCGCCGGATTTGCCAGTGATGTTGCGAGAATGTCACCGATATTTGTCCAGAATGAGGTGTATCGTGCCAGATATACCCCTCTTTTCGATAACGTCGGACAACTTTTGCCGACGGGAATCGCCATGCGTTATAGCGGGCCGCTGAATCCAGGGCGATCTGTCCTGCCACCCGCTGTACCAGCGGCAATGACGAAGACGTATTGCTGCCATGATGAGGTACCTGTATGAGCGTGGAGGTCATATGACGCCAGTAATGGCTAAGCATAGCCTGTTCCGCCTGCGCTTCAATGTCGCCTGTTAGCAGCACACTCTGCTCACCGTCGTCGACTTTTACCACGCAGGAAGCGTTATTCCCCTGGGAGTGGGAATTTTCAGGTGGCCAGTGGACGGTAAAGGTGAGCCCCTGCCATTCCCAGCGCTGTCCTCTAAAACACGGACGGTGTCCTGCCTGACGTAACGCGCTTCTTACCCACGCGTCTGGCCATGCTTTTTTGAGCGATGGTAGTCCCCCCGCGTGGTCGAGATGGTCATGACTCAGAATAACGCCTTCTGGCCGCAGGTGATGCCAGCGTAGCCACGGGATAATTAACCGCTGCGCGCTATCTCCGCCCGGCCATGCGAGGCCGGTATCATAGAGAATGGCTTTTCCCTGCCGTTCAATAACCATTGCCAGTCCCTGCCCCACGTCCAGCATATGTAGCGTCCAGCTATCGTTTTTTGTCGGTTGCCAGAAGGGAAATGTCAGTAAGACACTTCCTGCCAGACAAACGGCAGGAACGGTTTTCAAGGCACGAAAACGCCAGCCAATGACGCTAAGCCAGGGCAGTAATGTCATGTATTGCCAGCGTTGATCCACATTTTGCCAGCCATCAGGCAGGCGCATCAGCAGCCAGAACAGCCCCGCAAGCGATTTATCGGCTGCAAACCAGATGGCACCTTCTACTGCGGCAAGCGGCATTAGATGGAGCAGCATACCGAGCAGAATGAGCGGCACGGAGACAAACGTCACCAGCGGAACAGCAAAGAGATTAGCGACCAGAGAGGAGATGCTGACGCCATGGAAAATAAGAACCTGTAATGGCATGAGCAGCAACAGCATGCCGACCTGCAGATAAATCAGGTTCAGTAGCGGCCTTAACCAGCGTGTCCGATGCCAGTGAGGAAGAGGCAGCCACTGAAACCAGAAAATCAGCGCGGCGACGGCAAATGCTGACAGAGCCAGGCTCTGCGAAAGTATCGCTAATGGATCGCTTATCAGGATTGCCGCGATACAGCAAAACCATACCTGCCAGGGAGACCATTGACGGGCAGCGATCCGCAACGTCGCGAGCACGGCAAGCGCAATGACCGTTCGCAACGCTGGAGGCTGCAAACCGGTAAGCCAGGCGTAGAAAGCGGCAAAGAACAACCCGGCCACGAGAGGCATTTGCCAGTGGATACGATGACCAGGTAGTAAAAACTGGAACCCACGTGCCAGTAACCAGACGAGGGAGGCCGCCAGCGCGATATGCAGACCCGAAATCGCCATGAGATGCAGCGTGCCGGTTTCACGCATCAGGTCTTTTATTTCCCGGGGTACATCCAGACGCTCACCCATCCCTAAGCCAAGAATAACCGATCCCCATTGATAAACAGTAAGTCGGTTTTGCAGTGACACCAGGTACTGGGCCCGCAGACTGCAGCGCCCATCGACGAGTTCTGCATAGGTGAATCGCCCACTCAGCGTTTGATGCTGAGCAAAAGCGCTTCGCTGGGCATCATAACCTCCGTCGTTCAGTTCACCATGAGCAGGCCTGAGCCTGAGGATCATGGCCCAACGCTGGCCGGCACACGCCTTCTGTGGCAGATAATTGCCATATAACGTTATGCCAGTGGATGCCCACCAGCGTTGACCATCAACGCTGAGAATTTTTCCCTGATGCAGGGTTGCGCCATCGGTCGCGGTGATGGCAACCTCAGCCCGTACCGCACCGGAGGTTAAATGCGTCATCGGCCAGACGCTTTCTTGCGCGGCAAGAATACCCCATACACAAAATAGTACCCCGATCCCCACATACTTCAGTCGTACGTTTCGCAGTGCAGCCAGCCCTATCCCAGCCATAATCATCATCCACACGATACGACGCGATGGCAGTTCAGGTAACCAGAGTAAAGGGGTTATCGCCAGAATGGCGCAGACACTCAGCGCGGGTATGCCCATTACTACCTCCCTGTTTCAGAGGGGCAGTATGCAAGCCGACGGATCGCTTTGTCAGGTGAGAAAAATGCGTTTTACAGCAAACGCTGTACTGTTTTTATCGGTTTGCAGAAGCTGAAACGAAAAATGCGGGGCATCTTCAGATGCAATAACGTTAAGTATAAAAAAAGCACCCGCAGGTGCTTTCTTTCAAACCCAGTTTAACCCGATGGTTAAACTCAGTTGCCGTAAATATTGGCGCGATCGCGCAGTTCTTTACCCGGCTTAAAGTGTGGAACGTACTTACCTTCCAGTTCGACTTTATCGCCAGTTTTCGGGTTACGCCCGGTGCGTGGAGCACGATAGTGCAGAGAAAAACTACCGAAACCGCGGATTTCAATGCGCTCGCCCTGGGCAAGAGTGGAAGCCATATGCTCCAGCATCTCTTTTACGGCATCTTCCACTGCCTTGGCAGGGATATGCGGTTGCTGACTGGCAAGTCTTTCAATCAATTCTGACTTGGTCATGATTCCTCCGGTTCCTTTCAAACCAATTAGCTGAACAGCTCATTAAACAAGGGCGGCCGTAGCCGCCCTTTGTTATTGATTACAGGACGAATCCTGCAATCTGTCAAGTTTGCTCCTCATCCTTCGCACTGTAAATATGTTACAGGTCAAACGATGCTGAGAACCTGATATTACTCGCCTTTAGCTGCTTTGAAAGCTTCAGCCATTGCGTTGTTAGAGAAGTTTGCATCTTCCTGTTTGTTAACAGTTGCGATTGCATCTTTCTCATCAGCTTCGTCTTTAGCACGAACAGACAGGCTGATTGCACGGTTCTTACGGTCAACACCGGTGAACTTAGCTTCTACGTCGTCGCCTACGTTCAGAACCAGAGTGGCATCTTCAACGCGGTCACGGGAAGCTTCAGAAGCGCGCAGGTAACCTTCAACACCGTCAGCCAGTTCTACGGTTGCGCCTTTAGCGTCAACTGCAGTCACTTTACCGTTTACGATTGCGCCTTTCTTGTTCAGTGCAACCCAGTTGTTGAACGGATCTTCTGCGAGCTGTTTAACGCCCAGGGAGATACGCTCACGCTCTGCGTCAACCTGCAGAACAACTGCAGCGATTTCGTCGCCTTTTTTGTATTCACGAACTGCTTCTTCGCCTGCAACGTTCCAGGAGATGTCAGACAGGTGAACCAGGCCATCGATGCCGCCGTCCAGGCCGATGAAGATACCGAAGTCAGTGATAGACTTGATTTTACCTTCAACACGGTCACCCTTGTTGTGGGTTTCCGCGAACTGCTGCCATGGGTTGTTTTTGCACTGTTTCAGGCCCAGGGAGATACGACGACGTTCTTCGTCGATATCCAGAACCATCACTTCCACTACATCACCAACGTTAACAACTTTGGATGGGTGGATGTTTTTGTTGGTCCAGTCCATTTCGGAAACGTGCACCAGACCTTCAACGCCTTCTTCGATTTCAACGAAGCAGCCGTAGTCAGTCAGGTTGGTTACGCGACCAGTCAGTTTAGTACCTTCTGGGTAACGCTTAGCGATAGCTACCCATGGATCTTCGCCCAGCTGTTTCAGGCCGAGGGATACACGAGTACGCTCGCGGTCGAACTTCAGCACTTTAACAGTGATTTCGTCGCCCACGTTCACGATTTCGCTTGGGTGCTTAACGCGTTTCCACGCCATGTCGGTGATGTGCAGCAGGCCATCAACGCCGCCCAGGTCAACGAATGCGCCGTAGTCAGTGAGGTTCTTAACGATACCTTTGACTTCCATGCCTTCCTGCAGGTTTTCCAGCAGCTGATCGCGTTCTGCGCTGTTTTCGGATTCGATAACGGCACGACGGGAAACAACAACGTTGTTACGCTTCTGGTCCAGCTTGATTACTTTGAACTCAAGCTCTTTGCCTTCCAGGTGCAGGGTGTCACGAACTGGACGAACGTCTACCAGAGAACCTGGCAGGAACGCACGAATACCATTCAGCTCAACAGTGAAGCCACCTTTAACTTTGCCGTTGATAACACCGACCACAGTTTCAGCTTCTTCGTAAGCTTTTTCCAGCGTGATCCATGCTTCGTGACGTTTAGCTTTCTCACGAGAAAGCAGGGTTTCACCGAAGCCGTCTTCTACTGCGTCCAGAGCAACGTCAACTTCGTCACCTACCTGGATTTCCAGCTCGCCCTGGGCGTTTTTGAACTGCTCTGCCGGAATGGCGGACTCAGATTTCAGACCGGCGTCAACCAGTACTACGTCTTTGTCGATAGCAACAACAACACCGCGAACGATGGAACCCGGGCGGGTTTCGATTGTTTTTAAGGATTCTTCAAACAGTTGAGCAAAAGATTCAGTCATGTTTAATCTTCAGGTTAATATTAACGTCCACCTGGCTCCGTGCCGGATGGGGTTGTTTCACATACCCGCCGTCAATCCATTGCAGCGGGGGTACTACTAAATCGGTCGCGATTACGCGAGTGCCAGTTTTTGGCGCGCATATTGTAGCGCTTTTTCAATCACTTGCTCAATAGTTAAACTGGTTGAATCCAGAACTAATGCATCTTCTGCAGGAACAAGTGGGGCGACGGCGCGGTTGCGATCGCGGTCATCGCGCTCTTTTATCTCGGATAAAAGGCGATCAAAGTTAACACTAAACCCCTTTTCCTGCAACTGAAGCATGCGGCGTTGCGCACGTTCTTCCGAAGAGGCGTCAAGGAAAATTTTCACAGGCGCATCAGGGAATACCACGGTTCCCATATCACGTCCGTCAGCAATCAGACCCGGGGCTTCACGGAAAGCGCGCTGGCGACGTAACAGCGCCTCGCGAACGCGCGGGAATGCCGCCACCTGGGAGGCGGCATTCGCCACTTCCTGCGTACGGATTTCGCCGCTCACGTCTTCCCCTTCAAGGATGACCTCCAGATTGCCATCGGTCGACACGAAACGCACATCCAGATGCGCAGCCAGCGGAACCAGCGCCTCTTCAGACGCCACATCCACGTGATGATGCAGCGCAGCCAGAGCCAGCACGCGATAGATTGCTCCCGAATCTAAAAGATGCCATTGCAATGCTTCCGCCATCGCTTTGCACAGAGTACCTTTCCCTGCGCCACTTGGCCCATCAATGGTGATTACCGGGGCAACTGCCGTCATCTTTTTCTCCTTAAATAAGGCATACCGTTTACATGAACGCCGCGCATTATACGCGCCAACGTGCGCAACTGTTACCTTTGCGTGCAAATTACGGAATGATTGAAGCAGAGTGTAGAAGAAATGAGCGGAGGTGTTCGTAATGAAGCGTAAGCAAATGCCGCATCGGGTGATGCGGCAACATGTTATCAGGCCAGCGTGCTAATGCGTGCCAGCTGTTCGAAGTAGTCCGGGAAGGTTTTCGCCGTACATTTCGGATCGAGAATTGTGACAGGCGTGTCGGACAGCGCCACCAGCGAGAAGCACATCGCCATACGGTGATCGTTATAGGTTCCGATTTCCGCAAACTGCAGTTTTGCCGGAGGGGTTACGCGAATATAGTCTTCGCCCTCTTCCACCTCTGCCCCCACTTTACGCAACTCGGTCGCCATCGCGAACAGGCGGTCCGTCTCTTTTACGCGCCAGTTATAGATATTACGCAGCGTGGTGGTGCCTTTGGCGAACAGTGCCGCTGTAGCAATGGTCATCGCCGCATCCGGGATATGGTTCATGTCCATATCGATGGCGTTCAGCTCGCCGTGGGTACAGGAGATGAAGTCATCACCCCAGGTCACAACGGCCCCCATTTTCTCGAGCACATCGGCAAAGCGGATATCACCCTGCACGCTGTTGCGGCCAATACCGGTCACTTTTACCGTGCCGCCTTTAATGGCCCCTGCGGCTAGGAAATAGGAGGCGGATGAGGCATCCCCTTCAACGAGATAGTTGCCCGGAGACTGGTACTGCTGGGCACCGCGCACCACAAAGCGCTGATAGGCCTGGTTTTCAACCTCGACGCCGAAGGTCTTCATCAGGTGCAGTGTGATATCAATGTACGGTTTGGAAACCAGATCGCCCTTAATGGTGATAAGGGTATCCTGCGGTGCCAGCGGTGCGGTCATCAGCAGCGCCGTCAGGAACTGGCTGGACACACTGCCATCCACCTCAACGTTTCCGCCGGTAAAGCCCCCGCGCAGACGCAGTGGCGGATAATTTTCCTGCTCCAGATACTCAATCTGTGCGCCACCCTGGCGAAGGGCGTCCACCAGATGGCCAATCGGACGCTCTTTCATGCGAGGTTCGCCGGTCAGCACAATGTTGTTGCTCCCCAGACACAGGGCTGCCGCCAGCGGGCGCATCGCCGTACCGGCGTTGCCCAGGAACAGCTCAAGCTCTTCACCCGCGTGCAGCGCGCCGCCATTGCCGGTCACTTCGCAGCGAGTGCGATCGTCAGACAACGTGTAATGAACTCCCAACGCTTTCAGCGCATTGAGCATATGGCGCACGTCATCGCTGTCCAGCAGGTTTGTAAGGACGGTGGTGCCGTTTGCCAGAGCTGCCAGCAGCAGAGCGCGGTTCGAGACACTTTTTGAACCAGGCAGATTAATGGTGCCATCTACCCGCGCGATAGGTTGTAACGTCAGGGATTCCATGAAACTTAACTCTCAACTCAACATAATAAAAACCCCGCAGCAGCGCTGCGGGGGTGAAAACAGCGCAATTAACCGTGGCGACGTTCGAAATCGATCATGAAATCAGTCAGGGCTTTAACGCCTTCCAGCGGCATCGCGTTATAGATAGAGGCACGCATGCCGCCGACAACGCGGTGTCCTTTCAGCGCATGCAGGCCTGCCGCGAAGGACTCTTCCAGGAACACTTTGTCCAGGTTGCTGTCCGCCAGCTGGAACGGCACGTTCATGCGGGAACGGTTAGCGTTCGCCACATCGTTGCGGTAGAAGTCGCTCTTGTCGATCACGCCGTACAGCAGTTCGGCTTTCTGCTGATTCACTTTGTCCATCTGCGCCACGCCGCCGTTTTGCTTCAGCCATTTAAAGACCAGGCCGGAAAGGTACCAGGCGAACGTTGGTGGGGTGTTGAACATAGAGTCGTTATCGTTCAGCACGGTGTAATCGAGAATCGACGGACAGGATTTATGCGCTTTACCCAGCAGGTCGTCACGCACGACGACGATAGTCAAACCGGCCGGGCCTATATTTTTCTGTGCGCCCGCATAGATAACACCGTAGCGGCTGACATCAATTGGCGCAGAAAGAATGGTGGAGGAAAAGTCGGCGGCAACCACGACATCGCTGCCGAAGTTTGGCGTCTCGTCGATGGCAATCCCGTCAATGGTTTCGTTCGGGCAGTAGTGCAGATACGCTGCGTTATCTGAAAGCTGCCACTCGCTCATTGGCTTCACGGCGCGCAGACCGTCAACGGTTACTTTGGCGTCAATAACATTCGGCGTGCAGTATTTATGCGCTTCTTTAACGGCGCTTGCCGCCCAGTAACCCGCATCAACGTAGTCGGCCGTCGTTTTGTCTCCAAGGATATTCAGCGGTACGCCAGCAAACTGACCGCGCCCACCGCCGTGACAGAACAATACTTTGTAGTTCGAGGGGATATTCAGCAGATCGCGAAAATCCTTTTCTGCCTCTTCCGCCACCTGAATAAACTCTTTACCCCGGTGGCTGATCTCCATCACCGACGTCCCCAGACCATTCCAGTCACAAAGTTCCTGTTGAGCCTGTTTAAGTACGTCTGCCGGTAACATCGCCGGACCTGAACTGAAATTAAAGACTTGAGCCATTTCCCCTCACCACGCTAAAAGCCATAAGTTATAACTGTGGATATCGGTTTTATCATTCAGTGACACGCGCCGCAATGTCTAAAACTTATGACCCGTGAAATGTGCCCTACGTCACACAAAACAATCTGCCGCCTCGCTATGACAAAACCGACAAAATGGCTGTCAGGTGATGCGTTTAGCACGGCTAACCTTCGTCCATTCCGGATTTGCACAGCGAGGGCATAATTGACGATCCCCCGGCTGCATTGCAATCACGTGGCTACATCTCACGCAGGCATACTCGCCCGATTCGGGTACGGTTCTGAAACGCTCGATAAGCATATCCGGCAGGATACACAGTCCCGGCTTCACCTCGTCGTCAGAATAGTAATAGACGCTGATTTGACCGTTAGTTTCCATTATTGCCAGACGCACCTGCCCGAGCTGTTCAACGCTATTCAGACGAAGCTCCATAAAGAACTCAAACTCGGTCATATTGGCGCTCTGTACATTTTCCCAGGCCAGCTGTCCGTTCTCGACGATAACGACCGGCTTCCCTTCAAGCAGATCTTCCAGCTTTTCGCTTTTCGACATCAGCCACATGACAAGGCGGTAAAGCAGCGCCAGTGAGACAAAGACGATAAACACCGGCACCATCGGTACATCATCATAAAAGGCGACGTCCCCCGCTGCTGAACCCAGCGTCAGGATGATCAACACCTCAAAGAGCGACATCTGCCTTACGCCGCGACGGCCCGTAATCTTGAGAAACAGAAAGACCAGAACGAAGGTATACAGACTGCGCAGAGCGACTTCGCCTAAAAACTCAGGAGGGACTTTATCAAACGCCATCCGCTGGAGATCAAACGCTTTCATTTTTCTATGCCTTAACAGTAGGTTACTGAATGTAAGCATAGCTCAGGCTTTTATTTTCGCCGAAGATAGCACCCGTCACGCAAAACCCGTATCATTGCGCGCTTTACGTACGATAAAAGTGAACGCCATGACTCAAACGTTTATCCCCGGCAAAGACGCCGCTCTGGAAGATTCCATCGCTCGCTTCCAGCAAAAACTGACCGACCTGGGTTTTAACATCGAAGAAGCCTCCTGGCTCAATCCGGTGCCTCATGTCTGGTCCGTGCATATTCGCGATAAAGAGTGTGCCCTGTGCTTTACCAACGGTAAAGGCGCGACCAAAAAAGCGGCACTGGCCTCTGCGCTGGGTGAGTATTTTGAGCGTCTGTCCACCAACTATTTCTTCGCTGACTTCTGGCTGGGCGAAACCATCGCTAACGGCCCGTTCGTTCACTATCCAAATGAAAAATGGTTCCCGCTGACCGAAGATGACGAACTGCCGGAAGGTATTCTCGACGCTCGCCTGCGTGCCTTCTACGATCCAGACAGCGAACTGACGGCCAGCATGCTGATCGATCTGCAGTCCGGTAACGAAGATCGCGGTATTTGCGCCCTGCCGTTTACCCGTCAGTCTGATGAGCAGACCGTCTATATCCCGATGAACATCGTCGGCAACCTGTATGTGTCCAACGGTATGTCCGCCGGTAACACCCGCAATGAAGCACGCGTACAGGGTCTGTCTGAAGTCTTCGAACGCCATATTAAAAACCGCATCATTGCCGAATCTATCAGCCTGCCTGAAATTCCGGCCGACGTGCTGGCGCGTTATCCGGGCGTGGTGGAATCCATCGCCAAACTGGAAGCAGAAGGTTTCCCTATTTTTGCGTATGACGGCTCGCTGGGCGGTAAGTACCCGGTTATCTGCGTTGTGCTGTTTAACCCCACGAACGGCACCTGCTTCGCCTCCTTCGGCGCGCATCCTGACTTCGGCGTGGCGCTGGAACGTACCGTTACCGAGTTGCTGCAGGGCCGTAGCCTGAAAGATCTCGACGTGTTCACCCCGCCAACGTTTGACGACGAAGAAGTGGCCGAGCATACCAACCTCGAAACCCACTTCATCGACTCCAGCGGTTTGATCTCCTGGGATATGTTCAAGCAGGAGGCAGACTATCCGTTCGTGGACTGGAGCTTTGCCGGTACAACCGAAGAAGAGTTCGCCACGCTGATGGCTATCTTCAAAGCCGAAGATCAGGACGTCTATATCGCCGACTACGAGCACCTCGGCGTCTACGCGTGCCGCATTATTGTTCCCGGCATGTCCGACATCTACCCTGCCGAAGATCTGTGGCTGGCGAATAACAGCATGGGCGCGCATCTGCGCGAAACGCTGCTGGCTCTGCCGGGCAGCGAATGGGCGAAAGAAGATTATCTGAACCTGATCGCCCAGTTGGACGAGGAAGGCCACGATGACTTCACGCGCGTGCGTGAACTGCTGGGCCTGGCGACCGGTAAAGATAACGGCTGGTACACCCTGCGTATCGGTGAGCTGAAAGCGATGCTGGCCCTGGCGGGTGGCGACCTGGATCAGGCCCTGGCCTGGACCGAGTGGACCATGGAGTTCAACCAGTCGGTCTTCTCTGCCGAGCGCACCAATTATTATCGCTGTCTGCAAACGCTGTTGCTGCTCGCACAGGAAGAGGATCGCGAGCCGCTGCAATATCTGAATGCTTTCGTGCGTATGTACGGCGCTGAGGCCGTAGAAGCAGCCAGCGCGGCCCTGAGTGGCGAAGAGCCATTCTATGGTCTGCAGGCTGTGGATAGCGATTTGAAAGCCTTCCCTGCGCATCAGTCGCTGCTGAAGGCCTACGAAAAGCTGCAGAAAGCAAAAGCCGCTTACTGGTCAAAATAAGCGCACATAACATTACCAGCAGTAGGCGTATTCAATCGTCTGGGCTATATTACGGGGCAATTTCATTGCCCCGTTTTTTATTTTCTTCGGCAATGATTGTTGAATGTAATAATAAAGTTAAACGTGGGTAAATATAATAATATTTACCTGGGCTTTACTGTTACTTTTTATGGTAAATACTCCATATTAATTAACTGTTTCAGAGGTGGCCGGACGAAAAAATTCAACTCTTTTCATAACTTTTAAAATTTATTTTTATACGGATAATCAAACACTTACTCCGCATTTGCTGTAAAACCATACACAGTGCGGGCCTATAAGCCAGGCGAGATATGATCTATATCAATTTCTCTTCTATAATGCTTTGTTAGTATCTCGTCGCCGACTTAATAAAGAGAGAGTTAGTGTGAAAGCTGACAACCCTTTTGATCTTTTACTCCCTGCTGCGATGGCGAAAGTTGCCGAAGAAGCGGGTGTCTATAAAGCAACGAAACACCCGATGAAGACGTTCTATCTGGCGATTACGGCTGGTGTGTTCATCTCTATCGCTTTCGTCTTCTACATCACCGCCACCACCGGTACTGCCGGAATGCCTTTCGGCATGGCCAAACTGATTGGCGGCATTTGCTTCTCACTGGGTCTGATTCTTTGCGTTATCTGCGGTGCCGACCTCTTCACCTCAACGGTGCTGATTGTCGTGGCAAAGGCCAGCGGAAGAATTACCTGGGGTCAGCTGGCACGTAACTGGCTTAACGTCTACGTGGGTAACCTGGTTGGCTGTCTGCTCTTTGTTTTGTTGATGTGGCTTTCTGGCGAGTACATGACCGCCAACGGTGGCTGGGGCCTCAACGTCCTGCAAACCGCCGACCACAAAATGCACCACACATTTATCGAAGCCGTTGCTCTCGGCATCCTCGCTAACCTCATGGTCTGCCTGGCTGTATGGATGAGCTACTCTGGTCGTAGCCTGATGGACAAAGCCTTAATTATGGTTCTGCCGGTTGCGATGTTTGTTGCCAGCGGCTTCGAGCACAGTATCGCGAATATGTTCATGATTCCGATGGGCATTGTCATCCGCGACTTTGCGAGCCCGGAGTTCTGGACCGCAGTTGGTTCATCCCCGGAAAGTTTCTCTCACCTGACTATTATGAATTTCATTACTGATAACCTGATCCCTGTCACTATCGGGAACATTATCGGTGGGGGTCTGTTAGTTGGGTTGACATACTGGGTCATTTACCTGCGTGGCGACGATCATCATTGATGGTTTTCTCAGGCAGTAAATAAAAAATCCACTTAAGAAGGTAGGTGTTACATGTCCGAGCTTAATGAAAAGTTAGCCACAGCCTGGGAAGGTTTTGCGAAAGGTGACTGGCAGAATGAAGTAAACGTACGTGACTTCATTCAGAAAAACTATACCCCGTATGAAGGTGACGAATCCTTCCTGGCTGGCGCAACTGAAGCGACCACCAAGCTGTGGGACAGCGTAATGGAAGGCGTTAAACTGGAAAACCGCACTCACGCGCCAGTTGATTTTGACACCTCCGTTGCTTCCACCATCACTTCTCACGATGCTGGCTACATCAACAAAGCCCTTGAGAAAATCGTTGGTCTGCAGACTGAAGCACCACTGAAACGCGCAATCATCCCGTTCGGTGGTATCAAAATGGTTGAAGGTTCCTGCAAAGCGTATAACCGCGAGCTGGACCCAATGCTGAAAAAAATCTTCACCGAATATCGCAAAACCCACAACCAGGGCGTATTCGATGTTTACACCAAAGACATTCTGAACTGCCGTAAATCTGGCGTTCTGACTGGTCTGCCAGATGCGTATGGCCGTGGCCGTATCATCGGTGACTACCGTCGCGTTGCGCTGTACGGTATCGACTTCCTGATGAAAGACAAATACGCGCAGTTCGTTTCCCTGCAGTCTGACCTGGAAAACGGCGTAAACCTGGAAGCGACTATCCGTCTGCGTGAAGAAATCGCTGAACAGCACCGCGCGCTGGGTCAGATCAAAGAAATGGCGGCTAAATATGGCTGCGATATCTCTGGTCCTGCAACCAACGCTCAGGAAGCTATCCAGTGGACCTACTTCGGCTACCTGGCCGCGGTTAAGTCTCAGAATGGTGCAGCAATGTCCTTCGGTCGTGTATCCACCTTCCTGGATGCTTACATCGAACGTGACATCAAAGCAGGTAAAATCACCGAGCAAGACGCTCAGGAAATGATTGACCACCTGGTCATGAAACTGCGTATGGTTCGCTTCCTGCGTACCCCTGAATACGATGAGCTGTTCTCCGGTGACCCAATCTGGGCAACTGAATCCATCGGTGGTATGGGCGTTGACGGCCGTACGCTGGTGACCAAAAACAGCTTCCGCTTCCTGAACACCCTGTACACCATGGGTCCTTCTCCGGAGCCGAACATCACCGTTCTGTGGTCTGAAAAACTGCCTCTGAACTTCAAGAAATTCGCCGCTAAAGTGTCTATCGACACCTCTTCTCTGCAGTACGAGAACGATGACCTGATGCGTCCGGACTTCAACAACGACGATTACGCTATCGCTTGCTGCGTAAGCCCAATGGTTGTTGGTAAACAAATGCAGTTCTTCGGTGCGCGTGCAAACCTGGCGAAAACCATGCTGTACGCAATCAACGGCGGCGTTGATGAAAAACTGAAAATGCAGGTTGGTCCTAAGTCTGAACCAATCAAAGGCGACGTTCTGAACTTCGACGAAGTGATGGAGCGTATGGATCACTTCATGGACTGGCTGGCTAAACAGTACGTCACTGCACTGAACGTTATCCATTACATGCACGACAAGTACAGCTACGAAGCCTCTCTGATGGCGCTGCACGACCGTGACGTTATCCGCACCATGGCGTGTGGTATCGCTGGTCTGTCCGTTGCTGCTGACTCCCTGTCTGCAATCAAATATGCGAAAGTTAAACCAATTCGTGACGAAGACGGCCTGGCTGTAGACTTCGAAATCGAAGGTGAATACCCGCAGTTTGGTAACAACGACTCTCGCGTAGATGACATGGCGGTTGACCTGGTAGAACGTTTCATGAAGAAAATTCAGAAACTGACTACTTACCGTAACGCTATCCCGACTCAGTCTGTTCTGACCATCACCTCTAACGTTGTGTATGGTAAGAAAACCGGTAACACCCCAGACGGTCGTCGTGCTGGCGCGCCATTCGGCCCAGGAGCTAACCCAATGCACGGTCGTGACCAGAAAGGTGCGGTTGCCTCTCTGACTTCCGTTGCTAAACTGCCGTTTGCTTACGCGAAAGATGGTATCTCTTACACCTTCTCTATCGTGCCAAACGCGCTGGGTAAAGACGACGAAGTGCGTAAAACTAACCTCGCGGGTCTGATGGATGGTTACTTCCACCACGAAGCGTCCATCGAAGGTGGTCAGCACCTGAACGTGAACGTAATGAACCGTGAAATGCTGCTCGACGCGATGGAACATCCTGAGAAATATCCTCAGCTGACCATCCGTGTATCTGGCTACGCAGTACGTTTTAACTCCCTGACTAAAGAACAGCAGCAGGACGTTATCACCCGTACTTTCACTCAGTCCATGTAACTGGAATTGACTGAAATCACGCGTTAAAAAGCGTACAATAAAGGCTCCACGTCAGTGGGGCCTTTTTAGCACCCTCTCCACCTCAGTCTCTTTTGTCCGCTATCTATACTCTATGGATATCAGCCAAAACAGACTTAAACACAGCCGGCTTTGAGCTGTGCATACACAGGCCCCGGACGGGCCGATGCTGGAGATATCACCGCAATGTCAATTATTGGTCGCATTCACTCCTTTGAATCCTGTGGCACCGTCGATGGCCCGGGTATCCGCTTTATTACCTTTTTCCAGGGCTGCCTGATGCGCTGCCTGTACTGCCACAACCGTGACACATGGGACACCCACGGCGGGAAAGAAGTGACCGTCGAAGATTTGATGAAAGAGGTGGTGACCTACCGCCACTTTATGAACGCGTCCGGTGGTGGCGTGACGGCGTCCGGTGGCGAGGCCATTCTTCAGGCCGAGTTTGTCCGCGACTGGTTCCGCGCCTGCCACAAAGAAGGTATCCATACCTGTCTGGACACCAATGGCTTTGTACGCCGCTACGATCCCGTTATCGATGAATTGCTCGAAGTGACCGATCTGGTCATGCTCGATCTCAAACAGATGAACGATGAGATCCACCAGAACCTGGTTGGCGTCTCCAACCACCGCACGCTGGAATTTGCCAAATACATTGCCGATAAAGGCATTAAAACCTGGATCCGCTACGTGGTTGTACCTGGCTGGTCAGATGATGACGACTCCGCGCACCGCCTGGGTGAATTTACCCGCGACATGGGCAACGTCGAGAAAATCGAACTTCTGCCCTATCACGAGCTGGGAAAACATAAATGGGTGGCAATGGGCGAAGAGTACAAACTCGATGGCGTGAAGCCGCCGAAGAAAGAGACGATGGAACGCGTCAAAGGTATTCTTGAACAGTACGGCCATAAGGTTATGTATTAAAGAAAAGCCCGGTGAAAACCGGGCTTTTTTAGATTCTATTTAAAGACGCCGTTAATAACGGACGTCACAATGGCTGTACTCAGCGCAATTAAGACCAGATCGTCACCCACGACCCGCCATTCATAGCCAGGATAGGAAGGAAGCTGGCCCAGCATAGAAGCCGGCACGGTTTTCTTCGCAATGCCCGGAGGCAGTGGTTTGCCGCGTGCAAGGTTTTTCGCAATGCCTGGAGGCAGTGATTCATACCCCGTTAACCCATAGTTCAGGGCCAGATGGCGTGCGTGATCGAAGCTCACGCGAGCGTTAACATCATCACTGACGCTTTTATTCGATTTACCCGGATTTTCTTGTCCATTATTTTGCTTATTGCCATGGGTACCGGAATTTCCGTTACCATGATTCCCGGAATTGCCATGATTACCACCATTACCTTGCCCGCCACCGTTTCCGTGGCCATTGCCATTCCCGTTTCCGGGATTAGCCATGACCGGAGCCGTTGCAAACGTTAAAGACAACACTACGGCAAGTGCGGTAGTGGAAAAACGACGAATAGACATGATTGCTGCCTTATAGTGGTAGGACTCACCTGAATTATCGCCTGGCGCAATAAACAAACAATAAGTAAAACTCTCAGTTGTGACAGTGACAAAAAAGCCAGTCGATGACTGGCTTTTAGTTAATCAGGCATGTGCCACAGGCGTTGGGTGTTCACCCGCTTTGCGCAGCAGCATCAGGAGATAAATAAAGGACACGCTGGCGATCATAATAAACAGCAAATTGTCGGAATAATTCTGCATCAGCATCGCGGTAAACGTCGGCCCTAATAAACTGCCGATGGTATAGCTCAGTAATAGCGCCTGGTTCATCGCCACCAGCTGGTGATGTTCAACTTTCTCACAGGCCCAGGCCATCGCGACCGGATAGAGCGTAAAACCGGCAGCCCCAAGAATAAACAGCGCAGGCGCCATTGCGGCGTTGCTGAGCATGGCAAGGCAGCCCATGATCACCACGAAGACCTGAACGCGCAGCACCAGCAGGCGACCGAAGCGGTCCGCCAGACGGCCAATCGGCCACTGCCCGACGATCCCCGCACTCACCATGACCGCCATCCAGAAGCCAATTCCGGAATCGCTAACGCCCTGATGATTCAGATAGAGCGGCATCAGGCCATAGAGCGAGCCCAGCACAATACCCGAGATAATGCAGCCGTTAACGCCCAGACGCGCCTGACGGAGCCTCAGCATCGGCCAGACGTGAGTCGCTTCCTGATGCTCGCTGTTCTGGTTCACAATGCGCGTGAAGAGCAGCGGCAGGAGTGCGGCCAGCACCATGCCCGTCACCCACGGCAGAACGCTCATCAGGTCAGTTGGCAACTTGCTGACCATCAGTTGCCCCAGCACGGTACCCACGTAGTAAACCATCATATAGGCTGCCAGCAGGCGCCCGCGGTTACGCGAGGTACCGCTACACATCAGCGCACTTTCAACGACCACCCATATCATCGCGCAGCCTACGCCAGCGATAAAGCGCCATGCCATCCAGCTCCAGAAGCCAACCATCAGGCCCAGCCCAGCACAGCCAGCGGCGAAAATCAGCGAAGCCAGATAATAACTGCGGTTAAAGCCAAAGCGCTTGATCAGGCTACCGGTTAATAACGTGCCCAGCAGGTTCCCGGTAAAAAAGGACGAGCTGACCATACCCACCTGCCAGGTCGGTAAGTTTTCATGGGCAAGCCACAGCGGGACGAGCGTATTTAACACTGCGATCGCCAGGGTCAACAGAAGCAGGCCACAGAGCAACAGAAGCACTGGCCGGGTATAGGTGGTCATGGATTAAAAACCGTGAGGAAGTTCAGATTTCGTGCGCATCATGCCACTGGTAAAAACAAAGTCAATCCACTGATTTAGCCGCCTCGCACAATATGTTCCCTGTCGATTTAAAAAACTTATCCTGCTAATGCCACGCCTGCTAAAGATATTAATTATGTATCTGTTTTTGTTTATTAATGACCAAAATTAAAACAAAACGACAGTCGAAAAATTTCATGATCGAAAAAAGAAAAAGCCGGGCGCTGAGGCCCGGCTTTTTATACTCAAATACAACGTTAACTGGCGATAGCCATACCCACGGTCATATGCAGGCCATAAAACACGCCGCGGCCAATCAGTTCACCCACCAGCACCAGCACAAAGGCCAGCGACAGTAGAGGCAGCGCAGGTTGATAACCTTTAAGCTGAGGGGCAATCCAGAATACTAACGCCGCAACCAGCAGAACGATACGCCAGGCCATCAGAGAACCGTAATCCGGTACCAGGGCAGACGCCTGCTGAATCGAGCTGTGAATGGTTGCCAGTTCGGCCCCCTGCATCAGGGCAACTATCGCACTTACCACCAGCGCCAGCAGCGAAACGGCGGGCAGCAAACGCATTGCCCACCCGTCGACACCCGCTACGCGCAGCAGCAGGAAGCCCAGCAGCGGCCCGCCGATAAACATTGTCAGGAAGAAGCTCATTGGCGTCCAGACGCTGTACCAGGTGGGCACCGTGTCGATGGTGTTATAAACGCGCACCATCATCCATACGAACACCACGCCCAGCACCATGGTCACGATTAGCCATAGGCTGCGCAGACCCGCAGGCAATTTCTTCAGCGCGGCCAGCAGCCAGCCGAGCCCACCGACGGCAAAGAAAATTGCCCCGCTGGCAATCTCATTACTGAGAGACGAGGCGCCTACGCGGTTCAGGGAGTTAAACGCGCGCATCGGTGAGCCCAGGTGCAGCGTAGACGCGATAAAGCCAACCCCCATGAGAACCCACAGCCCAAACATGCTCATCACTAAACGCTGCTGCTGTTCGGCATTCAGATTGCCTTTCAACAATGCCAGCGCGAGCACAATGAAGCCACCTGCCACGCACTGACCAAAGACCGTGAAGATCATCAGCGGCCATTCATGCCATCCACTTCCCATCTCACACCTCCTTCGGATTTGCCAGGTAGCCGGTGGTATCACCTGTAGGACGGCTGTTGGCGTTAGGTTTAATGACAATACTCGGCTTCGTGAAGTGTGCAGATGGCAGCGGTGCCACTGCGGCAAGCTGACCGTGTTTTTGACGCAGCTCTTCAATCGGGCCAAAGTCCAGCGCGCGCAGCGGACAGGACTCGACGCAAATCGGCTTTTTGCCATCCGCTACGCGGGTGTGGCAGCCGTCGCATTTGGTCATATGACCCTTCGCGGCGTTGTACTGCGGCGCACCGTACGGACAGGCCATATGGCAGTAGCGACAGCCGATGCAGACATCTTCATCGACCACCACAAAACCGTCTTCACGCTTGTGCATCGCTCCGCTCGGACAAACCTTCGTACAGGCAGGATCTTCACAGTGGTTACAGGCAATCGACAGGTAATAAGCAAATACGTTCTGATGCCAGACGCCGTTATCTTCCTGCCAGTCGCCCCCGGCGTATTCGTAGATGCGGCGGAAGCTCACGTCCGGAGTCAGGTCTTTATAATCTTTACAGGCCAGCTCGCAGGTTTTGCACCCGGTGCAACGGCTGGAATCAATAAAAAATCCATACTGGGTTGTCATCGGTTACTCCTTAAACCTTTTCAACCTGGACAAGGTTGGTGTGGGATGGGTTGCCTTTCGCCAGCGGCGATGGACGCTGCGTGGTCAGTACGTTAATACTGCCAGCCTGATCGATGCGGTTGGCATCCGGGCTGTACCATGCGCCTTCCCCCAGCGCTACAACGCCGGGCATCATGCGCGGTGTCACTTTGGCTTCAATATGAACCTCGCCGCGGCCGTTAAAGATCCGTACGCGGTCGCCATTGCTGATGCCGCGCGCTTTGGCATCCATCGGGTTGATCCACATCTCCTGTCGGCAGGCGGCTTTCAGTACGTCGACATTACCGTAGGTTGAGTGAACGCGCGCTTTGTAGTGGAAACCGGTCAACTGTAGCGGGAATTTCGCCGTCAGCGGATCGTTATAGTTTTCAAAGCCCGGCGTATAGATAGGCAGCGGATCGATAACGTCCCCTTCCGGCAGCTCCCAGGTGGAGGCAATTTTAGCCAGTGCTTCAGAGTAGATTTCGATTTTGCCCGACGGCGTGGTCAGCGGATTCGCCTGTGGGTCTTCGCGGAAGGCTTTGTACGCCACGTGGTGCCCTTCCGGGTCGCGCTGTTTGTATATTCCCTGCTGGCGGAAGGTATCGAAGTCCGGCAGATCGGGGATCGCTTTACGGGAGAGCTCGTGGAGATGGCGCATCCACCCTTCCTGAGTACGACCCTCGGTAAACTGTTGCTCAACGCCAAGGCGCTTTGCCAGCTCGGAGGTCATCTCATAAATGGTTTTGCACTCGAAGCGTGGCTTGATGGCCCTATCGGTGAAAATCACGTAGGACATATTGCCGCAGGAGGCATCCAGCGCGAAATCCATCTGCTCAGAGGCGGTGCAGTCTGGCAGCAGAATATCGGCATATTTTGCCGAGGAGGTCATGTGGCAGTCGATCACCACAATCATCTCGCACTTCTTGTCGTCCTGCAGGATTTCATGGGTACGGTTGATTTCGGAGTGCTGATTGATAAGGCAGTTACCGGCGTAATTCCAGATCATCTTGATCGGCACGTCCAGCTTGTCCTTGCCGCGCACGCCGTCGCGCAGCGCCGTCATTTCCGGGCCACGTTCAATCGCATCGGTCCACATGAACATGGAGATACTGGTCTGCACCGGATTTTCAAGGGTCGGCATGCGTTCAAACGGCAGCGAATACGAGCCTTCACGCGCGCCGGTATTACCGCCGTGAACACCGACGTTGCCGGTCAGAATAGAGAGCATGGAGATGGCACGGGTCGCGATTTCACCGTTTGCATGGCGCTGCGGCCCCCAGCCCTGGCTGATGTAGGCCGGTTTGGCAGCACCTATTTCACGCGCCAGTTGAACAATGCGCTCGACCGGAATACCGGTGATGGTGGATGCCCACTCCGGCGTTTTCGCCACGCCATCGCTGCCCTGACCGAGAATATAGGCTTTGTAATGCCCGTTAGCCGGCGCGCTGGCTGGCAGGGTTTTCTCGTCATAACCAACGCAGTATTTATCCAGGAAAGGCTGATCGACAAGATTTTCGGTGATCATCACCCACGCCAGCGCTGAGACCAGTGCCGCGTCAGTACCTGGACGAATAGGGATCCACTCATCTTCACGCCCTGCACCGGTATCGGTATAGCGCGGATCGATGATGATCATCCGGGCATTAGATTTAGCGCGGGCCTGTTCCAGGTAATAAGTCACCCCGCCGCCGCTCATACGCGTTTCACCCGGGTTATTACCGAACAGGACGACCAGCTTACTGTTTTCGATATCGGACGGGCTGTTGCCATCTGCCCAGCCACCGTAGGTGTAGTTCAGACCTTCGGCAATCTGTGCGGAAGAATAGTCACCGTAGTGGTTGAGATAACCACCGCAGCAGTTCATCAGGCGTGCCACCAGCGTTTTACCCGGCGGCCAGGAGCGGGTCAGCGTGCCGCCGAGCGTCCCGGTACCGTAGTTCAGGTAGATGGATTCGTTGCCGTACTCTTTGATCAAACGCTGCATGTTGGTGGCGATGATATCGTAGGCTTCATCCCAGCTAATCCGCTCGAACTTACCTTCCCCACGCTTGCCCACGCGCTTCATCGGGTATTTCAGGCGGTCCGGGTTATATACGCGACGGCGCATGGAGCGGCCGCGCAGACAAGCACGAACCTGATGTAACCCTTCATAGTTATCGTCCCCGGTGTTATCGGTTTCGACATATTTGATTTCGCCATCCACCACATGCATACGCAGCGGACAACGACTACCGCAGTTTACGGTACAGGCACTCCACACCACTTTTTCCGGCGAAGAGGCCGTGGACAGTGCATCTGCCGCCGACGCCAGTCGGGTGAAGGGAAGCGTGAAGGCGCTGCTGGCTACGGCCAGGCCGCCTATTGCCGTGGTTTTCATCAACCCACGGCGAGTGACCTCAGCAGCCATTAATGCTTCAGGCGCGTTGATTTTCATAGAGACTCACTTTGGTTGCTCACAAAGAAAAGAGAGGCGGCGCAAACCGCTATAAAGTTTTATATATATCGAATTTCTTGGTTATCAGCTGCTTATGCTGACTTTCATTCGCAGCAGTATTACTACTTTAGTGGGAGGGGGTATTGCGTCGTATCAATTCAGAGGCATAAAAAAAGCGCCCGCAGGCGCTTTTTTGTTTTGAGGCAAATAATTAGCCGATGTACTGCTGGCCTTTCATGTATGGACGCAGCACTTCAGGGATCTCGATGCGGCCATCTGCCTGCTGGTAGTTTTCCAGCACGGCAACCAGCGTACGGCCAACAGCCAGACCAGAACCGTTCAGGGTATGCACCAGACGGGTTTTCTTGTCAGATTTGCTGCGGCAGCGTGCCTGCATGCGGCGCGCCTGGAAATCCCAGACGTTAGAGCAGGAGGAGATTTCACGGTAGGTGTTCTGCGCAGGTACCCACACTTCCAGATCGAAGGTTTTGCAGGCGCCAAAGCCCATATCACCCGTGCACAGAGCCATACGACGGTATGGCAGCCCCAGCAGCTCCAGCACTTTTTCAGCGTGGCCGGTCATCTCTTCCAGCGCGTCCATAGATTCTTCAGGACGGACGATCTGCACCATCTCAACTTTGTCGAACTGGTGCATACGGATCAGACCGCGCGTGTCGCGACCGTAAGAACCTGCTTCAGAACGGAAGCACGGTGAATGTGCCGTCAGCTTAATTGGCAGGTCGTCTTCGTCGATGATCTCATCACGCACGAGGTTGGTCAGCGGCACTTCCGCCGTTGGGATCAGCGCGTAGTTGCTGCTGTCCGCTTCCTCGTCCAGTGGACGGGTGTGGAACAGATCGCCGGCAAATTTCGGCAGCTGACCCGTACCGTACAGCGTATCGTGGTTGACCAGATACGGAACATAGGTTTCGCTGTAGCCGTGCTGTTCGGTGTGAAGATCCAGCATGAACTGCGCCAGCGCGCGGTGCAGATGGGCAATCTGGCCTTTCATCACCACGAAGCGAGAACCGGTCAGCTTAACCGCTGCCGCAAAGTCCAGACCCGCGTGCATTTCGCCCAGCGTCACGTGATCGCGCACTTCGAAGTCAAACTCACGAGGCGTACCCCAGCGTTTCACTTCAACGTTGTCGTTTTCATCTTTACCGACAGGGACGCTGTCGTCAGGAATATTCGGGATAGCCAGGGCAATATCACGAATTTCGGCCTGAAGAACATCCAGTTCAGCTTTCGCCTGATCCAGTTCTTCACCCAGTTTGTTCACTTCCAGGCGTAATGGCTCAATATCTTCCCCGCGCGCTTTCGCCTGGCCGATGGATTTCGATCGAGAATTACGCTCTGCCTGCAGATTTTCAGTTTGTACCTGCAGAACTTTACGACGCTCTTCAAGAGCGCGCAGCTTATCTACATCCAGCTTAAAGCCCCGGCGTGCCAGTTTTTCAGCGACTGCGTCTGGCTCATTACGCAGCAGATTGGGATCGAGCATGCTTATCCTGTGCTTATCGAATTAAATAGGAAAATGTGACCACAGCCTGCGGCCACAATATAACGGGTATACATTGCCAACATTACCGCAACGACTGAGCTAACGGTAGCGTTTTATAGGGCTATTTTGATCCTGTCCGGCAAGCCAGGTGAGCTTTTCACCAATCTTGCCTTCAAGACCTCTGCTTGTGGGGTGATAATAGCGCGTTTGTGCCATCTCCTGCGGGAAATACTCCTCACCGGCAGCATAGGCATTGGGTTCGTCGTGGGCGTAACGGTACTCCTGCCCATATCCCATCTCTTTCATCAGTTTGGTCGGCGCGTTACGCAGGTGAACCGGCACATCGTAGTCCGGACGTTCACGCGCGTCAGACATCGCCGCTTTAAACGCGGTGTAGACGGCATTGCTTTTCGGCGCACAGGCCAGATAGACAATCGCCTGCGCAATCGCGCGTTCGCCTTCCGCCGGCCCTACGCGGGTGAAACAGTCCCAGGCCGACAGCGCGACCTGCATGGCGCGAGGGTCAGCATTGCCGACATCTTCTGAGGCAATCGCCAGGCAGCGGCGCGCAACGTACAGCGGGTCGCCACCGGCAGTAATAATGCGGGCGTACCAGTACAGCGCCGCATCCGGCGCGCTGCCGCGCACGGACTTGTGCAGCGCCGAGATCAGGTCGTAAAAACGGTCGCCTTTATTATCGAAACGCGCGCTGCGTTCACCGGCAATTTCGGTGAGCAATTCCGGCTGCAGCACCCGCTTGCCGGCATCGTCGACTTCGGCCATATCGGCCATCATCTCCAGCGTGTTCAGCGCCCGACGCGCATCACCGTTGACCAGCTCCGCAATCGCACGCCGCGTGTCGTCAGGCAGAACAATATCCTGCCCACCGTAGCCGCGCGCTTTGTCATCCATCGCCTGCGTGAGAACTTTTTCGATGTCCTCAGCAGTCAGCGATTTGAGCAGGTAAACACGCGCGCGGGAAAGCAGCGCCGAATTCAGCTCAAACGACGGGTTTTCGGTGGTCGCGCCGATGAAGAAGATCGTGCCATCTTCAATGTGCGGCAGGAAGGCATCCTGCTGGCTTTTATTGAAGCGGTGGACTTCGTCCACGAAGAGGATAGTCCGACGTCCGGCATTGCGGTTTTGTCGCGCACGTTCGATCGCTTCGCGGATCTCCTTCACGCCGGACGTAACTGCCGAGATGCGTTCAACATCCGCGTTTGCATAGCGGGCGATCACTTCGGCGAGCGTGGTTTTGCCGGTACCAGGGGGCCCCCAGAGGATCATCGAGTGGAGATGCCCGGCCTCAATGGCGCGTGGCAATGGCTTACCGGCAGCCAGCAGGTGTTGCTGGCCGATGTACTGCGCTAAATTTTCTGGCCGCATACGGGCGGCCAGAGGTTGAAACGCGTTATCTGAAAAATCGAGCGACAGATTGCTCACTCACGCCTCTTACTTACGTTGGTCGTCCACCGTTACGCCCTGCGGCGGGGTAAAGGTGAATTTCGATGCATCAACGGCGCCGTTCTGTTGAGATTTGAGCTGGTAGCTGCTGCGCTGATCGTCCTGCTCAACCGCGCCAAACTGATTAATGGTACCGTTGGTGCTTACGTTAATGGTGAACTGCTTAAGGTTGCCGTTGCTGCCTTTCGGCGTCAGAACGAACTCGTCACCGGTCTGTTTAATATTGTACTGCTGCCAGTCGCTGGACTGGTTGCGAGCAATCAGCATAAACGGCGTATTGCTGGTGGCATCTTTCAGCCAGGTCGCGGTTGCCTGCTCAACGAACGGGTTGAAGAACCACAGCGTTTTACCGTCAGACACCAGGATGCTTTCATCCGGCTGGGTCATGTGCCAGTTAAACAGATTTGGGCGTTTTACCCACAAATCTCCCTGACCTTCCTGCACCGCATTGCCGCTACCGTCAGTCACTTTTTGCGTGAAGCTGGCGTGGAAGCTGCTTACTTTATCCAGTCGGCTTTTAAGGTCGCTGGCTGCATCAGCCCAGACGCTGCTGGCGACAAAACTGGTGAGTAATGCACAGGCGATGGCGATTTTTTTCATTGTTATTCCTTAAAATACGTCTTCCCGATATGGGGTTTCCGTCTTCTATTCTGGACCTGCCCGAAGGCAGGCGACAGAAGAAAATGCTTAATTTTGGCTGATTTACCCTTCTTTGCAATCGCTGAAGGTTAATCAAACGGCGGCGGAGCCAGCACCTCACGGTTACCGTTATGCCCCTGCTCGCTCACAATGCCCTGCGCTTCCATCTGTTCGATGATACGCGCCGCGCGGTTATAGCCGATTCGGAACTGGCGCTGCACGCCAGAGATGGACGCTTTGCGTTTTTCGGTAACAAAGTTAACCGCCTGATCGAATAACGGATCCAGCTCTTCGCCGCCGTCGAAGCCACCGCCGCCGCCTTCGCTTTCCGTGTCGCTGGTAATACCGTCAACGTATTGCGGGCGACCGCGCGCTTTCCAGTCCTGCACCACGGCGTGAACTTCCTCATCGCGGACGAACGCACCGTGAACACGCACCGGAGAGGTAGAGTTCGGGCCGGAATAGAGCATGTCACCCATCCCCAGCAGCGACTCAGCGCCGCCCTGATCGAGGATGGTACGCGAGTCAATTTTACTTGATACGGTAAAGGCGATACGCGTCGGGATGTTCGCTTTGATAAGACCTGTGATAACGTCCACGGAAGGACGCTGGGTCGCCAGCACAAGGTGAATACCGGCCGCACGCGCTTTCTGCGCCAGGCGGGCAATCAGCTCTTCCACTTTCTTACCGACGGTCATCATCAGGTCGGCGAATTCATCGACCAGCACGACAATGTAAGGCAGTTTTTCCAGCACCGGGTGCTGGGCATCCATGCTATCACCCGGCTTCCAGTAAGGATCCGGAATCGGACGACCCATGCGCATCGCCTGGGCGATTTTCTCGTTATAACCGGCCAGGTTACGCACGCCCAACGCAGACATCAGCTTATAGCGGCGCTCCATCTCATTCACGCTCCAGCGCAGGGCGTTGGCGGCGTCTTTCATGTCGGTGACGACTTCGGTCAGCAGGTGCGGGATACCTTCGTAGACCGACAGCTCGAGCATTTTCGGGTCGATCATGATGAAACGCACATCTTCCGGCTGCGCTTTATAGAGCATGCTGAGGATCATGGCGTTCACACCGACGGACTTACCGGAACCGGTCGTACCGGCCACCAGCAGGTGAGGCATTTTCGCAAGGTCTGCCACAACAGGATCGCCGGCAATGTCTTTCCCCAGCACCACGGTCAGCGGAGAGGGGTTATCGCGGAACTTGGTGTTATCCAGCACTTCACGCAGGTAGACGGTCTGACGTTTCTTGTTCGGCAACTCCAGCCCAACATAGGGCTTACCCGGTATAACTTCCACCACGCGTACCGCAACGGTCGACAGTGAACGCGCCAGGTCACGGGACAGGTTAGAAATACGCGCGGCTTTTACGCCAGGCGCCAGGTTCAGTTCAAAACGGGTGATCACCGGGCCCGGTGAATAATTCACCACATCTGCCTTGATACGGAAGTCCGCCAGACGGGCTTCCACCAGACGCGCCATCTGCTCCAGCGCGAAGGTATCAACCGGTTCTACCTCTGACGGCGGCGGTGTTAAAAGATCCAGAGACGGCAGCGGCGTGCTTGGGCGCTGCAGCGGGCGGCTATCACCGTTACGCATCAGCAGCGGGTGAATCAGACTTTCCTGCGGCTGCGGAGCAGGCTGCTGGAACTGCGGCGGTTGCTGCGGCTGTGCGTAAGCCTGCGGAGCCGGCTGCTGAGGCTGCGGGGCATAGGACTGCTGCACAGGAGCGGGTTGCTGGCGCACAGGTTCAACTTCAGGCATCACGCTCGGGGTAAATAACGGCTCGCTCGGGCCATCATCCACCAGATCTTTCATCGGTGAGAATTCAAAATCCGACAGCGAGAACGGATTTGCGCCAGCAGGTTGTTCACCGGAATAGCGCTGCTGCTGGGTAGCGGCAAACTGGCGCGCTAATTCGGCTTCTGCCGCGTCATCTTCGTCTTCCAGCACAGGCTCATCGTGCTGATATTGCTCACCGTAGCGTTGATTCTGCTGCGCAGCAAACTGGCGAGCCAGCTCGTCCTGCTGCATTTCATCAACGTCATCTTCGTACTCAGGCTCGCGTGCTTTTTCTTCGGCCATGCGCTGGGAAGGCAGCTTGATCCCATAAGAGGCAAGCTCACGACGGGTCGGAACGCGAACGCGGTTAGGACGAGGCAGTTGCGGACCAATCCCCTCCTTCACCTGAGGACGCGGCGCACAACCGGTTGCCAGACTAAAGACAGGAGCAGCCACGGCCGCCGCCGCGGTAGCCTGCTTAACGCTTTCCGCTACGGGTGCAACAACAGGCGTCGGGTCGACCGGCGGAACAGAAACAGAAGGCGCTTTCGAAACGGGTTCCTGCACCGGTTCAGGCACCGGCTGATACCAGGCCGCCAGCTGCTCGCGTTCACGCGCTCGTCGTTCTTCGACTTCTTCGAAATAGTACAGCGGTGGGCGCGCGGGCTTCACCTCTTCCACGATTTCGGGCTCAGGCTCAGGCTGCGGTGTGGCATAAGGTTGCACAGGTTCAACCGGTTCAGGCACATATTCCTGATACGGTTGAGCCACAGGCTGCTCGTATTGTGGATAGCTTTCTGGTTCATACGCAGGCTGCGGCGGCTGATAAGGTTGCTGCCACTGCTCCTGCTGCACGGGAATATAGCTTTCTGGTTCAGGTGCAATAACCGGTTCCGGGGTGTGAACACCCGGAGCAGTCTGCCAGTCAACCTGCGGCTGCTGACTAACGGATTCCGGCGGTGAAACCGGCGCAGACGGCATCACGGCTTCAACAGGCGCGGCATAGGCCTGAGCAGCGGTGGTCGCGGCTGCGGCTGCGGCAACCGGCTCGGTGACCGAGTGTCCGTTTAACAGCGGATCGTATTCGTCAAAGTCGCCGGGCGTGGCACGATTGCCGGAGAAGAGCACATCGTCAGGATCGACGGCAGCGCCCGCAGCGCGGTACGCCACCTGCTCGTCTTCATCCATGCGTTTACCAGAGAAGAGCGCCGCATCGGTTTTACGGCCTAGCGGGTTAGCAAATTTCTCCGCAACACGCTGACGACGCGCCAGCGCGCCACGCAGAATTCGAGCACGACGAGATTCGCGACGCTGCACAGGCGCATCGTCTTCCTCTTCATCTTCGTACTCATCTTCGTCAACCCACGTATCGTCACGGCGAGTACGGTTGCTGGCGAAGGTCAGAATAGTGAGGATAAAACTGCCAATCTTCTCGGCAATGCTTACCCAGGACCAGCCGGTGAATAACGTCAGCCCCGCCGCCCAAATGCACAGCAGCGCCAGCGTGCCGCCGCTGCTGTGCAGCATTGGCTGCAGCGCAGAACTCAACAGGCTGCCAATCACCCCGCCCGAGGCGAAGTACCAGATATCATCCGCATTGATCGCCGCCAGACCACATGAGGTGAGGATCAGCGCCAGCGCGCCAATCAGGCGCAGCGACACGGCGAAATAGTCGATGTAATCATCGTTCTGACGATGACGCCACGCAAACCAGCATCCGCCAATGATAATGACCGGAAGGGTGTAGGCCATCACACCGAAAATGAAAAATAGCGTGTCCGCAAGCCAGGCACCGGGTACGCCGCCTAAATTATGGATAGGCTCATGCCATGCAGTTTGTGACCAGCTGGGATCTGAGGGGTTAAAACTGAGTAAGGCTGCCATCAGCCAGACGGCAAAAAGGGCAATAACAATCAGCAAAGCCTCGAGGAGACGACGTCCGCTGCTTAGCTTCGATAGTGTGACTTCTTTGTCTTCAGTGTATTCCTGGCTCAAGAAAGGCTCTCCAGGTATCAGGCATATCCTGCCTGTTTGCTAAAACGGACAACAGCGCCGGGACTCCCCGGCACTGTTGCTGTATGGATTAACAGGAGTGTAATCAAACTACGCTGATTTTGCACCTGTTCCGTGTTAGCGCGTCTTAATAACCAGACGATTGCTCTGTTTGACCTCTTCCATCACCACATACGTACGGGTGTCGTTCACGCCTGGCAGACGCAGCAGGGTTTCCCCCAGCAGCTTACGGTAGGCGGACATATCAGGCACACGGGTTTTCAACAGGTAGTCGAAATCACCGGAAACCAGGTGACACTCTTGAATTTCTTCAAGTTTTTGTACAGCGGCGTTAAATTGCTCAAACACATCCGGTGCACCACGATTCAGAGTAATCTCAACAAATACCAGAAGTGAGGCATCCAGATAATGCGGGTTCAGCAGAGCCGTATAGCCCTGAATAAAACCCTGTCTTTCCAGTCGGCGCACACGCTCAAGGCACGGCGTCGGGGAAAGTCCCACACGTTTTGAAAGCTCGACGTTGGAAATACGCCCATCCTTTTGCAATTCATTAAGAATGTTACGATCGATACGGTCGAGATCTTTGCCAGGGCGCTTCTTGCTATCTACCATTATTATTGTCTCTCTGTATTCCTTCCCTACTCCTGCCTGGACCCTGTGCACATCACTGTTCAGAGCCTGTACCCGTTAGTCATCACATCGCCTGGTTTTGTATTAGACGCGATGCGGATTCGGGTTCTGTTGGTAAGAAGACCGTTGCCCGAAGGCAGTCACCGACATCACGTATGGCGTCTGTCCACGCCATGCGTAGATTTCACTGACCCGGTAAAAATGGCATTTACGTGCATGCCTATGCGGCATACGGTTAACGCGGTTTTTTTCTTCCTTGAATGTTTTCGCAAAAGCGCAGGGGATTGTCAAAGCAAAACATCGTTTTTTAGTACAACATGCCGGATATTCATTACGGCAGGGTATTAATCCTCATTTTATTGCCTTACAAACGACCGATTTTCAGGCGAAAGCCTGATATTATCGCGCGTCATTCATCGTCCGTAGCTATTACATGGATTGATAACAAAATTGCTGCGCTCTTTTTTTACGACAACAAATTCCCTACAATCCAGCCAAATGTCTGCCAACAACAATGGGGATCTCATGGGCACGGCCAAACACAGTAAGCTGCTAATCCTTGGTTCTGGACCTGCGGGATATACCGCAGCGGTCTATGCTGCACGCGCTAACCTGCAACCGGTACTCATCACCGGTATGGAAAAAGGCGGTCAGCTGACCACCACCACCGAAGTGGAAAACTGGCCAGGCGATCCGAACGACCTGACCGGGCCGCTGCTGATGGAACGTATGCACGAGCATGCCGCTAAATTCGAAACCGAAATTCTGTTCGACCACATTAACAAGGTCGATCTGCAGAACCGTCCGTTCCGCCTGACGGGTGACAGCGGCGAATACACCTGTGATGCGCTGATCGTCGCAACCGGTGCCTCTGCCCGTTACCTCGGTCTGCCATCCGAAGAAGCGTTCAAAGGCCGCGGCGTCTCTGCCTGCGCAACCTGTGACGGTTTCTTCTACCGCAATCAGAAGGTCGCGGTCATCGGCGGCGGCAACACCGCAGTCGAAGAAGCGCTTTACCTGGCGAACATTGCCTCAGAAGTGCACCTGATCCACCGTCGCGACACCTTCCGCGCGGAGAAGATCCTGATCAAACGTCTGATGGATAAAGTGGCAAGCGGCAACATCGTGCTGCACACCAACCGTACCCTCGAAGAAGTCACGGGCGACCAGATGGGCGTTGCCGGTCTGCGTATCCGTGATACCCAGAACACCGACAACGTCGAAACGCTGGAAGTGGCTGGCCTGTTTGTGGCAATCGGTCACAGCCCGAACACCGCCATCTTCGACGGTCAGCTGGAGCTGGAAAACGGCTACATCAAAGTGCAGTCCGGCATTCACGGTAACGCGACCCAAACCAGCATCCCGGGCGTGTTCGCGGCCGGCGACGTGATGGACCACATTTACCGCCAGGCCATTACTTCTGCGGGCACCGGCTGTATGGCCGCGCTGGACGCCGAACGCTACCTCGACGGACTGGCTGAACAAGGTAAATAATCTTTACAAGTCAGTAACAAACGTAAATAAAGGCGGCGAAAAGTCGCCTTTATTGTCTCCCCGTTGTAACATTGCGCTGCCCAACTTCTAATAACGTCACCTGCAAAGTACGCAATGGAAAAAAACCGTCAACAAGAGTTAACACGCTGGCTGAAACAGCAAAGCGTTATTTCCCGCCGCTGGCTTACGATTTCCCGTCTCCTGGGATTCGTTAGCGGTCTGTTGATTGTTGCCCAGGCATGGCTGCTGGCCCGCATTCTTAATCACATGATCATGGAGAACATCCCGCGCGAAGCGCTCCTGCTTCCCTTTATTGTCCTGATCCTGATTTTTGTCCTGCGCGCCTGGGTGGTGTGGCTGCGTGAGCGCGTCGGTTTTCACGCCGGACAGCATATCCGCTACGAGATCCGCCGTCAGGTGCTCGACAGGCTTCAGGAAGCCGGGCCCGCGTGGATCCGGGGAAAACCGGCCGGAAGCTGGGCGACGCTGATCCTTGAGCAGATTGACGATATGCACGACTACTACGCGCGCTATCTGCCGCAAATGGCCCTTGCCGTCTTCGTTCCGCTGCTGATTGTGATTGCCATCTTCCCGGTAAACTGGATGGCCGCGCTGATTCTGATGGGCACCGCCCCGCTGATCCCGCTGTTTATGGCGCTGGTCGGAATGGGGGCAGCGGATGCCAACCGCCGTAACTTCCTGGCATTGGGTCGCTTAAGCGGCCATTTCCTTGACCGTCTGCGCGGTATGGAGACGTTACGCATTTTTGGCCGCGGTGAAGCGGAAACCGAAAACATTCGCCAGGCATCGCAGGACTTCCGCCAGCGCACTATGGAAGTGTTGCGCCTCGCCTTCTTGTCCTCAGGCGTACTGGAATTCTTTACCTCGCTGTCGATTGCCCTTGTGGCGGTCTACTTCGGCTTCTCCTATCTCGGCGCGCTCGATTTCGGCCATTACGGCACCGCGGTAACCCTTTCCGCCGGGTTTCTGGCGCTGATCCTGGCCCCCGAGTTTTTCCAGCCGCTTCGCGATCTGGGGACCTTCTATCACGCCAAAGCGCAGGCGGTTGGCGCGGCCGACAGTCTGAAAACGTTCCTGGAAACGCCGCTGGCGCACCCTGAGCGGGGTGATGTGACCCTGAATGCCAAAGAGCCCGTGACTCTTGAGGCGAGTGATTTTTGCATCCTGTCGCCTGAAGGTAAGGTGCTGGCAGGCCCGCTGAACTTTACCCTGCCGGCAGGAAAGCGCGTGGTGCTCGTCGGCATCAGCGGTTCAGGGAAAAGTTCGCTGCTGAATGCGCTGTCCGGTTTTATGGCCTATACCGGTTCACTGCGGATAAACAAAACCGAACTGCGCAACCTCGATCCTGACGCCTGGCGTAAACAGCTCAGTTGGGTAGGACAAAACCCGCAGCTTCCGGCCTCTACGCTGCGCGAGAACGTGCTTCTGGCGCGCCCGGATGCGCGAGAAGATGAACTGCAATCGGTTCTCGACCGCGCCTGGGTCAGCGAGTTTCTGCCGCTGCTCCCGCATGGGGTGGATACCGTTGTCGGCGACCAGTCCGCCGGGCTTTCGGTTGGACAGGCGCAGCGTGTGGCCGTTGCCCGCGCGCTGCTGAACCCATGCCAGCTGATGCTGCTGGATGAGCCCGCAGCCAGCCTGGACGCTCACAGCGAACAGCGCGTCATGCACGCCCTGAACGCCGCCTCCCTGCAGCAAACGACGCTGATGGTCACCCACCAGCTTGAAGGCATTGCCGACTGGGACCAGATCTGGGTCATGGAAAATGGCCGTATCGTTGAGCAAGGCGATTACGCCTCTCTTGTTGCCGCGCAGGGGCCGTTTGCCATCCTGCTGGCGAACCGTCAGGAGGACATCTGATGCGCGCTCTGCTGCCCTATCTTGCGCTCTATAAACGCCACAAGTGGATGCTGACGCTTGGGATTGTGCTGGCGATTGTGACCCTGCTCGCCAGCATTGGTCTGCTCACGCTTTCCGGCTGGTTCTTGTCGGCCTCGGCCGTCGCGGGCGTTGCCGGGTTGTACAGCTTCAACTATATGCTCCCGGCTGCGGGTGTTCGCGGTACTGCCATCACCCGTACTGCCGGGCGCTATTTCGAGCGGCTGGTCAGCCACGACGCCACTTTCCGCGTGCTGCAGCACCTGCGCATCTACACCTTCAGCAAACTGCTGCCCCTCTCCCCTGCCGGGCTGGCGCGTTTTCGTCAGGGTGAGTTACTTAACCGCGTCGTTGCAGATGTCGACACGCTGGATCACCTTTACCTGCGCGTAATCTCCCCGATAGTGGGCGCGTTTGTGGTGATTGTGGTGGTCACGCTGGGGCTGTCCGTGCTGGACGTTTCCGTTGCGCTCACGCTGGGCGGGATCATGCTGTTGACGCTCATCATTCTTCCGCCGCTGTTTTACCGCGCCGGCAAATCCACCGGCGAAAACCTGACGCGTCTGCGTGGAGATTATCGCCAGCAGCTGACTTCCTGGCTACAGGGGCAGGCCGAGCTGACCATTTTTGGTGCCAGCAAGCGCTACCGCGCGCGCATGGAAAGTACCGAGCTGAACTGGCATGAGGCCCAGCGACGCCAGTCGGAGCTGACTGCATTTTCCCAGGCGCTGATGATGCTCATCGGCGGCGTGGCCGTCATTGCCATGCTGTGGCTGGCTTCCGGCGATGTCGGGGGTAATACGCAGCCTGGCCCCCTGATTGCCCTCTTCGTTTTTTGTGCACTCGCCGCGTTTGAAGCGCTGGCACCGGTGACGGGCGCCTTCCAGCATCTGGGGCAAGTGATCGCCTCTGCCCTGCGCATCACGCAGATTGCCGAGCAGGAACCTGAAGTCACGTTCAGCGCCAGTCAGACTGAGGTGCCAGAGCAGGTTGCACTCGCGCTTGATGATGTCACCTTTGCCTACGACAGGCAGGCTCAGAATGCGCTGGACGGCATTACTCTCTCCGTAAGCGCAGGAGAGCGGATTGCGCTCCTCGGGCGTACCGGCTGTGGTAAATCAACGCTGCTACAGCTGCTGACGCGCGCCTGGGATCCGCAGCGCGGCCAGATTCATTTCAATAATACGTTGCTGACAGATTTCAGCGAGCAGGCTCTGCGCCAAACCGTCAGCGTCGTTCCCCAGCGCGTGCATCTGTTTAGCGCCACCCTGCGCGATAACCTGCTGCTGGCCGCGCCGGACGCCTCTGATGATGCGCTTCGCGCCATGCTGGAACAGGTCGGCCTGCATAAGCTGCTGGAGGACGAAGGGTTAAACAGCTGGCTGGGCGAAGGAGGCCGTCAGCTCTCCGGTGGTGAACTGCGCCGTCTGGCTATTGCGCGCGCACTGCTGCACGATGCCCCGCTGATGCTGCTCGACGAACCTACTGAAGGACTGGACGCCACCACCGAGAGCCAAATCCTTGATTTGCTGGCAAAGGTGATGAGCGGAAAAACCGTGCTGATGGTCACGCACCGCCTGCGCGGTCTGGCGAACTTTGATCGGATAATTGTGATGGACAACGGACACATTATTGAGCAAGGTAGTCACACAGAACTGTTGGCGAAACAGGGTCGCTACTACCAGTTTAAACAGCGTCTGTAGACTATATTTGTAGCGTCCTCACTCGCGTACTGGAGTTCTGCTGTCATGCGCCTGGTCCAGCTTTCTCGTCATAACATCGCGTTTCCTTCTCCGGAGGGGGCGCTGCGTGAGCCCAATGGGCTGCTGGCACTTGGCGGTGACCTCAGTCCTGCGCGGCTATTGATGGCTTACCAGCGCGGTATCTTTCCCTGGTTTTCCCCGGGCGACCCGATTTTATGGTGGTCTCCCGATCCGCGTGCCGTGCTGTGGCCAGAGCAGTTTCATCTGAGCCGCAGCATGAAGCGTTTCCATACGAAATCACCCTACCGCGTCACCCTCAACCACGCCTTTGGTCAGGTGATTGAAGGCTGTGCCGAAGACCGCTATGAAGGGACATGGATAACCCGCGATATCATTACCGCTTACCATCAGCTCCATGAGCTTGGCTACGCCCACTCCATCGAAGTATGGGAAGGTGGCGCACTCGTCGGCGGGATGTACGGCGTGGCGCAAGGAACGCTGTTTTGTGGCGAGTCGATGTTCTCGCGCGCGGTTAACGCATCGAAAACCGCACTGCTGGTCTTCTGCCAGGCGTTTGCCCAACGCGGCGGACGCCTGATCGATTGCCAGGTGCTCAACGAGCACACGGCCTCCCTGGGGGCTGTTGAAATTCCGCGTCGTCAGTACATCGAGCATCTGGATGCCAGCCGTCAGGAGAAGCTGCCGCGCGACTTCTGGATACCGAGAACGCTCTTTATGCCCAATGCCTAAATGTTTTCCGCATATTTTTTTTGAGGGTGTTATAATTATGCCGCAGAGTAGCTTCTGCCTGTTGCCCCGCCGCCGTTTGGGACCCTCGCTTCAGATAACGTCCTGACGTTTATCCTGTTGTCTCCCCTTTACGAATGCGCTTCCTGTTCGGTTGTACCGTGACGCTTGGGCAATGCGCCGAAACTGTTTTGCTGCGTTTTAATCGCGCAATTCTTTACTTAATTGATGAATTTCGGCATTATCTTGCCGGTTCAAAACTTGGTAGTGATACCCCAGAGGATTAGATGGCCAAAGAAGACAATATTGAAATGCAGGGTACCGTACTTGATACGTTGCCTAATACCATGTTTCGCGTAGAGCTGGAAAACGGTCACGTGGTAACTGCGCACATCTCCGGTAAAATGCGCAAAAACTACATCCGCATTTTGACGGGCGACAAAGTGACTGTTGAACTGACCCCGTACGACCTGAGCAAAGGCCGCATTGTCTTCCGTAGTCGCTAATTGTTTTCGCCTGTAATGGCAGATGAATATTTAAAAGGTCGGGATAATCCCGGCCTTTTTTATTTGTGGCTTCAATGTGGCTGTGCGGGAAGATGTATTTTAGTGCGGTCCAATACCCTCACCCTGCACCTCTCTCCCACAGGGAGAGGGAGAAAAACAGGCACAAAAAAGCCGGGTTAAAAAACCCGGCTTTTTATTTAAGTTACGTTAGTGAGCCGCTTCCGGCTTGTGCTTCGCCGCACTCTGGAAATCGTACGTCAGCTCGTTCTTCGCCTGATCCAGCGCCACGGTCACCTGGCCGCCGTCCACCAGCGAGCCAAACAGCAGCTCGTTCGCCAGCGGTTTCTTCAGGTTGTCCTGAATGACGCGCGCCATCGGACGGGCACCCATCGCACGGTCGTAGCCTTTCTCAGCCAGCCAGTTGCGGGCTTCCTGGCTCACTTCCAGCGAGACGCCTTTCTGATCCAGCTGAACCTGCAGCTCGACGATGAACTTATCCACTACCTGATGGATCACGTCGGTAGACAGGTGATCGAACCAGATAATGTTGTCCAGACGGTTACGGAACTCTGGCGTAAAGATCTTCTTGATCTCTTCCATCGCATCGGTGCTGTTATCCTGGTGGATCAGGCCGATGGATTTACGCTCGGTTTCACGCACCCCGGCGTTGGTGGTCATCACCAGCACCACGTTGCGGAAGTCCGCCTTGCGCCCGTTGTTGTCGGTCAGCGTCCCGTTGTCCATCACCTGCAGCAGGATGTTGAACACGTCCGGGTGGGCTTTCTCGATTTCATCGAGCAGCAGTACCGCGTGCGGATGCTTGATCACCGCGTCGGTGAGCAGGCCGCCCTGGTCAAAGCCCACGTATCCCGGAGGCGCACCAATCAAACGGCTGACGGTGTGACGCTCCATATACTCGGACATATCAAAGCGCAGCAGCTCAATGCCCAGCGCTTTGGAGAGCTGAACCGTTACCTCAGTTTTCCCCACGCCGGTCGGGCCGGCGAACAGGAAGGAGCCGACAGGCTTGTGGTCATGCCCCAGTCCGGCACGGGCCATCTTGATCGCTTCGGTTAAGGCCTCAATGGCTTTATCCTGACCAAAGACCAGCATTTTCAGGCGGTTGCCGAGGGTGCGCAGCGTGTCACGGTCGCTCTGAGAAACGCTCTTCTCAGGGATGCGCGCGATGCGGGCCACTACAGACTCAATATCCGCCACGTTAACGGTTTTCTTACGCTTGCTGGCCGGCATCAGACGCGCACGCGCCCCGGCCTCATCAATCACGTCAATCGCCTTGTCCGGCAGGTGACGGTCGTTGATGTATTTCACCGCCAGCTCCACCGCCGCACGGACCGCTTTCGCGGTATAACGCACGTCGTGGTGCGCTTCGTACTTCGGCTTCAGGCCGTTGATGATCTGCACCGTTTCCTCGACGGACGGTTCAGTCACGTCGATTTTCTGGAAGCGGCGCGCCAGCGCGCGGTCTTTCTCAAAGATGTTGCTGAACTCCTGGTAGGTGGTGGAGCCAATCACGCGGATCTTGCCGCTGGAGAGCAGCGGTTTAATCAGGTTCGCGGCATCCACCTGGCCACCGGAGGCCGCACCTGCGCCGATGATGGTGTGGATTTCATCGATAAACAGGATGCTGTTGGTGTCCTGCTCCAACTGCTTTAACAGCGCCTTGAAGCGTTTTTCAAAATCACCGCGGTATTTGGTGCCCGCCAGCAGCGAGCCGATATCCAGCGAGTAGATGGTGCAATCGGCAATCACTTCCGGCACGTCGCCCTGCACAATGCGCCAGGCAAGCCCTTCGGCAATCGCGGTTTTACCCACGCCAGATTCTCCCACCAGCAGCGGGTTGTTCTTGCGGCGACGGCACAGCACCTGGATCGCGCGCTCCAGCTCTTTATCGCGACCAATCAGCGGATCGATACCGCCAACGCGAGCAAGCTGGTTAAGGTTGGTGGTGAAGTTTTCCATACGATCCTCCCCGCCTGCTTGCTCTTCATTGTTATTGACCTGATTGCTGGAATCCGATGCCTGGTTAGGCTCGTCTTTGCGCGTTCCGTGAGAAATAAAGTTAACCACGTCGAGTCGGCTGACTTCGTGTTTGCGCAGCAGGTAGGCAGCCTGTGACTCCTGCTCGCTGAAGATGGCGACTAATACATTTGCGCCAGTCACTTCGCTACGTCCGGAAGACTGGACATGGAAAACCGCGCGCTGCAGCACGCGCTGGAAGCTAAGCGTCGGCTGCGTGTCGCGCTCCTCTTCACTGGCTGGCAGCACCGGTGTGGTTTGTTCGATGAAGGCTTCGAGTTCCTGACGTAGCGCCACCAGATCCACGGAGCAGGCTTCCAGCGCTTCGCGGGCAGATGGGTTGCTAAGCAGTGCGAGCAGCAGGTGCTCGACGGTCATAAACTCATGTCGGTGCTCACGCGCTCTGGCGAAAGCCATGTTTAAACTGAGTTCCAGTTCTTGATTGAGCATAGGCACCTCCCCCAATTTTATGCCTTATCAGGCCTTTTCCAGCGTACACAGCAACGGATGCTCGTTCTCCCTCGCATAGTCGTTCACCATCGCCACTTTGGTTTCCGCCACTTCGGCTGTAAAGATGCCGCAGATAGCTTTGCCACGATAATGAACGGTAAGCATCAGTTGCGTTGCACGTTCTACATCATAAGAAAAGAACTTTTGTAGCACGTCAATAACAAATTCCATCGGCGTGTAATCATCGTTCATTAACATAACTTTATACATAGATGGCGGTTTTAGCGCGTCACGCACTTTGTCTTCCGCCAGCTGGTCAAAATCCAGCCAGTCGTTGGTCTTACCCATTTTGCATAACCACTTTGAATCTACCTCAGATGTTAGATAACAATCATCTATTACTGTCATCCGCGATGTCTGTCACAAACTGTTGCAATAGCGTTAACTGCTTCAAACTTTGGTTGATTATTGTCCCATCTCCAGCGCCAAACGCTTGACGACTTCTTTCGTTTCTCTAAATTGTACAAGCGTGAGATGGCGAGGTTTTGAACAGCCCCCACTCCACCACCGGTTCATTCCATCTTAACTTATAAGATTTACGAAGGATGTCGAAGCATGGAAATGGGTACTGTTAAGTGGTTCAACAACGCCAAAGGGTTTGGCTTCATCTGCCCCGAAGGCGGCGGCGAGGATATCTTCGCTCACTATTCCACCATTCAGATGGATGGTTACAGAACGCTCAAGGCCGGGCAGTCAGTCCGGTTCGATGTACACCAGGGACCAAAAGGCAATCATGCAAGCCTTATCGTGCCCATCGAAGCAGAGACGGTTGCATAGCTCTCTGTTTTATTGTGTACATCCCGCAGTCAAAATGCCAGCCCGATCGGCTGGCATTTTTATTTTCAGCCTATTCGCGAGCCAGTGCATCCACCGGATCCAGCCGCGCCGCATTGCGGGCGGGCAACCAGCCAAACAAAATGCCGGTAAAGGTTGAACACAAAAAAGCGGTAATAATGGCAACCGGCGAGAAACCGATCTCCCAGCCGGGTAAAAAGAGCTGGAGCGCAAACGCGATCATCATTGAGAGCGCAATTCCCATCGCGCCCCCCACCAGACATACCAGCACCGCCTCAATCAAAAACTGCTGCAGGACATCGCTGGCTCTGGCCCCGACCGCCATGCGGATGCCAATTTCCCGCGTGCGTTCGGTCACCGACACCAGCATGATATTCATCACCCCGATGCCGCCAACGACCAGCGAAATGACCGCCACCAGCGTGAGGAACAGCTGAAGAGTACGTGTGGTCTTTTCCGCCGTTTTCAAGAGGCCGTCCATATTCCAGGTGAAAAAATCTTTCTTCCCGTGGCGCAGGGTTAACAGCCGCTCAAGCTGCTGCTCGGCCAGTGCGCTGTCGTAGCCCTCCTTCACGCGCACGGTGATGGAGTTAAGCCAGGACTGCCCCATAATCCGCCCGGAGATGGTGGTATACGGCAGCCAGACGCGCAGGATCTTGCTGCTGCCAAACATCGACTGTTTCTCTTCCGCCACGCCAATCACCGTGGCAGGCATGTTGCCGACCAGGATTACTTCCCCCACCACATTCGCTTTATTGGGGAAGAGCTGCCTGCGCGAGTTAGCGTCCAGCACCACCACCTGCGCCCTGCCCGCCAGCTGTTCGGCGTTAAAGGTCGCCCCTTCGCTGAAGGTCATGCCGTAGACGTTGAAGTAGTCCCCGCTGACGCCGTTGGCGCTGGCGGCAACGTCAACGTTGCCCACGCGCAGCCGAAGGTTTTGCGAAACGGCAGGCGTAGCGGAGTTCACCCACGGCTGCTTCTGAATCGCCGCCAGGTCGTCATATTTCAGCGCCTGCTGATACTGCGGTTCGTCGTCGCCAAAGTCTTTGCCGGGATAGACGTCAATGGTATTGGTGCCGATGGCGCGGATATCTGCCAGTACTAACTGCTTGGCAGCGTCGCCCACCACCACAATCGACACCACCGAGGCGATACCGATAATGATGCCGAGCATCGTCAGCAGGGTACGCATTTTGTTGGCCGCCATTGCCAGCCAGGCCATGGTCAGCGCTTCACGAAAGCCGCTGGAGAACTGCCCCCAGCCGGTTGCGGGCGGTAGCGCCTCTTTCGGTGCGGCCGCCCGGGACTCGCGCGGCGGTGGGTTGCTCACCAGCTCGCCGTCGTGGATCTCAATAATGCGTTCCGCCTGCGCCGCGACCTGCGGATCGTGGGTAACGATGATGACCGTGTGCCCCTGATCGCGCAGCTGATGCAGGATCGCCATCACCTCTTCACCGGAATGGCTGTCGAGCGCGCCGGTTGGCTCATCCGCGAGGATCACCTGCCCGCCGTTCATCAGGGCGCGGGCAATACTCACACGCTGCTGCTGTCCGCCGGAAAGCTGCGAGGGCTGGTACTCCACCCGCTCCGCCAGACCCAGGCGCGTCAGCAGCATCTGCGCGCGCTCAAGCCGTTTTTTCCGCTCGACGCCGGCATACACCGCAGGCACTTCAACGTTCTGCGCCGCATTGAGGTGAGAAAGCAGATGGTAACGCTGGAAGATAAAGCCAAAGTGCTCGCGGCGCAGCTTTGCCAGCGCGTCGCCGTCCAGCGTGGAGACGTCCGTCCCGGCCACGCGGTAGGTGCCGCTGGTCGGTTTATCCAGGCACCCGAGAATGTTCATCAGCGTCGATTTACCGGAACCCGACGCCCCGACAATCGCCACCATCTCGCCCGCTTCCACGCGCAGGGAGATACCTTTCAGCACTTCCACCGGGCCATCGCCGGAGGGATAGCTGCGACGGATGTCGTTCAGCTCAAGCAGCGCCGTCATTTAGCGTCTCCGGGCAGGCTTTCGCTGGTGACAACCTCCTCACCCTCTTCCAGCCCTTTCACTACCACCACATCGGTGTCGTTGCGCGCGCCAATCACCACTTCACGCTCGCGCGTTTCCCCGTTGCGCAGCACTTTCACTTTATAACGGCTCTCCCCGGCGGATTCACCCAGCGCAGAGAGTGGAATGGTCAGCACGTTCTTCACGCCGGTCAGCTGGATATGCACCTGGGCGGTCATATCCAGACGCAGCACACCCTGCGGGTTCGGCACTTCAAAACGGGCATAATAGAAGATGGCGTCGTTAACCTTTTCCGGCGTTGGCAGGATGTCTTTCAGCACGCCTTCGTAGCGCGTCTGCGGGTCGCCCAGCACCGTAAACCAGGCATTTTGCCCCGGCTTCAGATGGATAACGTCCGCTTCTGATACCTGGGCCTTGACCAGCATGGTGCTCATGTCCGCCAGGGTCAGGATGTTCGGTGCCTGCTGGGCGGCAATCACCGTCTGGCCCTGCAGCGTGGTGATCTGGGTGACTTCACCGGCCATCGGCGCGACGATTTTGGTGTAGTCGAGGTTGGTTTTCGCCGTATCCAGAGAGGCCTGATTGCGTTTGATTTGCGCGTCGATAGTGCCAATCTGCGCCTGTTTTACTGCCAGCTCAGTGGTGGCCGTATCCAAATCTTGTTTCGAAATGGCCTGGGTTTTCGCCAGCGCCTGCTGGCGGGTCAGCGTGACCTGCGCAAGATTACGCTCTGCCTGCGCCTGCGCACGCTGCGCGCGCAGCTCCATCAGCGTGGCTTCCACTTCCCTAATCTGGTTCTCAGCCTGTTCAGGATCGATAACCCCAAGCAGCTGGCCTTTTTTCACCTTGTCGCCAATCTCTACCGACAGCGTTTTCAGCTGGCCGCTCACCTGGGCGCCAACGTCAACCTTGCGCAGGGCATCAAGCTTGCCCGTCGCGAGCACGTTTTGCTGCAGTTCGCCCGGGCGAACAATTAATGTCTGATACTGTGGTAGAGGCGCATTAAGCACTTGCCATAGCCAGTACCCACCGGCTAAAACCACGACCGCCAGCAGCAGAATCAGCGTTCTGCGTTTTCCCTTGAGGTTCATAAATATTCCAAATAAATGTTCTGGCATTGATAATGTTGATTCTATCTAAACGACTACTCAACGAAACCCCTGTTCTCTGAAATCGCCATAATTTGTTGACGAGATGTTGATATTGCCCCTGATGAAATAACGATCTTCCAAAAGGATCAGGATCTATCATGTCTTCCATCGTCGATACACCTTTTTCAAACCTGCCGCAGCCTACATCCGGCTGGCAGCTCTTCAAAAACCTGGCTCTCGGCAAGATCGCTCCCGGGCTGGCGTGGCAAAAAACCGCCTATCGACGCAAGTTCATGCTACGGTCATTAACGACACCGCTCAGCACCGCCCGGCTGTTATCCGAGCTGGCGAAGCATCCTCGCCTGATGCAAATGCTTCAGGTTCAGCCAGGTCTGCCCTGCCGCCTTCATCGTCCGTGGCTGATGGTGAATATGGATCGACAGCGTGCGCTAGAATCGTTGTCCTGGCACTATCAGACGATGAGCCGCCAGCTACCGCCGACGCTAATCAATGGTTATCTTTCAAAGCAGGGCGTGGTTCTGCTGACTTTAGCTGGGAAAAATGAGCAGCAATTTACCATCCGTCTGTGTGCTGATGCGTTTATGGATAAAGAGGGAGAAGCCACCCTCGTTTTCTGTGACAGCCAAAACACGGTGCTGGCGGAAATGACCTTTACGCTATGCCAGTTTGAAGGAAAAGCGACGCTGTTCATTGGCGGTTTGCAGGGTGCAAAAGCGCACGTTCCTCATGAGCTGATCCAGGGCGCAACGAAAGCCTGTCATGGCCTGTTCCCGAAACGCCTGCTGGTCGAAGCCGCCATGACGCTCGGCACCGCTTTCCCGGTAGAGCAGATTGTTGCCGTCAGTAACGCCACCCATATCTATCGCAGCTGGCGTTATCGCAAGAAAAAAGAGGGAAAACTGTTGGCCGATTACGACAGTTTCTGGATCTCCATCGGGGGAGAAAAACAGGATAACGGTAACTTTATGCTGCCGCTTGCCATGCCGCGTAAACCGATGGAAGAGATTGCGAGCAAAAAGCGGTCCGAATATCGCCGCCGCTACGAGCTGCTGGATAGCCTGATTCAGCAGGTGAATCAGGCAACTCAACGCTAATCCGCTTTCCCGCGTGCCAGCCACAGCACGCGGGAGAACATCTTGCGCAGCAGAGTCGGTACCGCCTCCACGCCCCGCCTTCCCGCTTCCGTCGCCACTTCAATGGCTAAATCCGGCTTTGAAGAACGATGAATCGCTTTAGCGATCACGCGCCGCATGTTCATCGGGACATCGACCGGCACCATCGCAATTCGGTGGAAAACGTCGTCGAACCCCTGACGATACATAAAGTGCTCCATGTCCATCGCGGGCAGCATGGTTAAATGGTCCCGCTCTTCTTCTCGCTCGTTATTCAGCAGGCCACGCACGGTCGAGGCATATTTTTTACCCGCCTCATCGCCGTCGACCAGCACGTGCCACTCGATCCCCATCCGGCGGGCAAATTTTATCAGCGGCTTTAATCCCGACTGGGCGAATTCGATCACCTTAATGCCTTCCGCATCAAAATGGTGGCCGCACTGGCGCGCCAGCTCGTTAATGACCCAGGTTTCGGTTTCTCCCTCCACCAGCAGCCAGCAGCGGGCAAAAAGGGACGACGCCCGGTTAAAGCGGATATGAAACGCAATGCGCCGCCCGTCTTCCGCGTTCAAACCACCCGGCCCCAGCCGGAAAGCGGAAACGCGGGAAGATTCACGCACCAGACGACAGACGTGCTCTACCGGCGTCAGCGATAATAATTCACCGGAATTGGTGGTGGTAATACGCTGGAGCGGCAGTAAATTCAGCAGATGCCATGCCACGGAGAGCATGATGGGATGCAGGCGCGTTTCGGGATCTTCCACCAGCAGAAGCGGTCGGGCGTCCCGGTCAAGTCGAACGGTGCCTTTGGCCTGCAGAAGCGTTGAAAACAGTCCCAGCAAAATCACCCGGTGCGTACGCCCGCCGGGCCGGTCGATCATCCGGTTAATGATGTCCAGATAGCGCCAGCTTCGCTGCTCATCATGAGAGCGTCGGCGCATCAGGCGATGGCGTGACGCCGACGTCCCCTGCTCGGAAAAATAGTGTTCCAGGAGCTGTACCATCGCGGACAATCCCTGACGGATTTGGCCATCGGTCAGATTCTGCGGGCGCGACACCAGCTCTCGCGCCAGGAAATCCAGCTCGCGGGCCGTCACTTCCACTTCAGGCATATTCGGTACGGTACCGTTACGAATGCGCCGCATAAAACGCGCATCCCGCAGGCGTAATACCGGCGTCAGGCGGATCAGGTGGCGAGCCAGATCGTCGATATTGTCCAGCGGGATAGGGTTGGCTTTCTCATCGAGAAAATCACGCAGGGTCAGCACCCCTTCGTTCTCCGCCATCTCCCCTTCCAGCCGATAAAATATCCGATGGAGACCGTCATCGCACGGCACCCAGCAGGACGACAGCGGGCGGAAGCGACGCACGCTGTGACGGCCGGCCTCGGATTCCCGGAACGTCAGAATGATATGCAGATGCTTCTCGCGTCCCGTGACGTCACCGGGCGGGAACCAGAAATCGTCGCGAACGAAATGATACAGATCGTCTTCGGGCGAAAGCAGTAACGTCAGCGCATCCAGCAGGCTGGACTTACCCCACGCGTTCTCGCCGATCAGGACGTTGTTTTGCTCAAGCTGGAGCGACAGACGGTTAATACCGCGAAATCCGACAATTTCCACACGTTCGAGAAGCATAAATCCCCCGACAAATGACCACTTTTTCCTTCAAGTTATCAGCAGTATAGCGGGAGGATGGTGGTGACGACAGTACAACATCCACCCATTGAAAAATGAGCTATGCTCTATTTACCGCCGGCCCGAACAAGGAATGACATCACATTGCCTGAAATCAAACCAATCTAATTTATTTAAGTGGCGAAGGGGTGTTGTTATTTTTTAAAATAGAGACTCTTTGAGTCGTCATCCCTTTTTGACGATATAACCCACACGCAGGAACGCGTGCGGAAAATTATTTTGAGGTGGTTATGTTTAGAAAATTAGCAGCAGAATGCTTTGGTACATTCTGGCTGGTATTTGGTGGCTGCGGTAGCGCCGTTCTGGCAGCAGCATTCCCGGAATTAGGCATTGGTTTTGTCGGCGTCGCGCTGGCATTTGGTTTAACCGTATTAACCATGGCCTTTGCCGTGGGGCATATTTCCGGCGGTCATTTTAACCCGGCAGTAACGTTAGGTTTATGGGCGGGCGGTCGTTTCCCGGCAAAAGAGGTTATCGGTTATATCGTCGCCCAGGTGGTTGGCGGTATTATTGCCGCTGCCGTTCTGTACGTGATTGCCAGCGGTAAAGCTGGCTTCGACGCGGCAGCCAGTGGTTTCGCCTCTAACGGCTTCGGTGAACACTCTCCGGGCGGCTATTCCATGCTGTCTGCCATCGTGATTGAAATTGTGCTGACCGCGGGCTTCCTGCTGGTGATCCACGGCGCAACCGACAAACACGCGCCAGCCGGTTTTGCGCCTATTGCCATTGGTCTGGCACTGACGCTTATCCACCTGATTTCCATTCCGGTCACCAACACGTCCGTTAACCCGGCGCGCAGTACCGCAGTTGCCATCTTCCAGGGCGGCTGGGCGCTGGAGCAGCTGTGGCTGTTCTGGGTGATGCCAATCGTCGGCGGTATTCTGGGCGGCGTGCTGTACCGCACTCTGCTGGAAAAACGCGATTAATCTTTCCCTCCCTCTCCCCGTGGGAGAGGGCTGGGGTGAGGGCAACAGGCCGCACGCACAGGCCGGGTAAGCGTTAGCGCCACCCGGCTTTTTATTGCCGCTTTACTGAACAGCCTTTATTGGGTAGTGTCTCTGGCGCTCAACAGATACTCAAAAGGACCGGCTGTTCATGTTTTCAGGACTCCTCATTATTCTGCTGCCCCTGATTGTGGGCTATCTTATCCCGCTACGTCAGGAATCGGCATTACGGTTAATCAACCGTTTTCTCAGCTGGATTGTTTACGTCATTCTTTTCTTTATGGGGATAAGCCTGGCCTTCCTGGATAATCTGGCGACCAATCTGCTGGCGATCCTGCATTATTCTGTCGTCACCGTCGTGGTTATTTTGCTGTGTAATATTGCCGCACTCTTCTGGCTTGAGCGCACTATTCCGTGGAAAAATCACCATCATCAGGAAAAACTTCCTTCGCGAATTGCAATGGCGCTGGAATCATTAAAACTGTGCGGCGTCGTGCTGCTGGGTTTTCTTCTTGGACTGACCGGCTGGGCATTTTTACAGCACGCTACGGAGGCCAGCGAATATACCCTGATCTTCCTGCTGTTCCTGATTGGTATCCAGCTGCGAAATAATGGCATGACGCTGAAACAGATTGTCCTGAACCGTCGCGGAATGATGGTTGCCGTAATCGTTGTCGCCAGCTCCATGGTGGCAGGCGTCATTAATGCCTTTGTGCTCGACCTGCCCCTGAAAACCGGGCTGGCCATGGCGTCAGGTTTTGGCTGGTACTCCCTCTCCGGTATTCTGCTGACTGAATCTTTCGGCCCGGTGATTGGCAGCGCCGCCTTCTTTAACGATCTGGCGCGCGAGCTGATTGCCATCATGCTGATCCCGGGGCTGGTTCGCCGCAGCCGCTCCACCGCGCTGGGTCTGTGCGGCGCAACCTCGATGGACTTTACCCTGCCGGTATTACAGCGCTCAGGTGGCCTGGAGATGGTGCCCGCCGCTATCGTTCACGGCTTTATTTTAAGCCTGCTGGTTCCCGTTCTGATGGCCTTATTCTCTGCCTGATACTTCTTTGGCGGTAGCGAACCTGCCGCCAAAATTGCGCTAAATCAATCTCCCTCTATTTTGTGGCAGAAAGCCCTTTTCACCGTTCCGGCACGAGCATAACCTTAAACATGTATATTAAATATAACTTTAACAGGTGTGATTATGTTTTGTGTGCAATGTGAACAAACTATCCGTACTCCGGCAGGCAATGGTTGCTCTTACGCACAGGGTATGTGCGGCAAAACCGCAGAAACATCTGACCTGCAGGACCTGCTGATTGCGGCCCTGCAAGGCCTTTCCGCATGGGCGTTCAAAGCCCGCGAATACGGCATCGTCGACCACTACGTTGACAGCTTCGCCCCGCGCGCATTTTTCTCCACGCTGACTAACGTCAACTTCGATTCCCCGCGCATCGTCGGGTATGCTCGTGAGGCTATCGCCCTGCGTGAAGCGCTGAAAGCACAGTGCCTGAAGGCGGATGCCGGCGCGCGCGTGGAAAATCCGATGTCAGAACTCCAGCTGGTGAGCGACGATCTGGGCGACCTGCAGCGTCAGGCGGCAGACTTCACCCCAAACAAAGACAAAGCGGCAATTGGCGAGAACATTCTCGGCCTGCGCCTGTTGTGCCTGTACGGCCTGAAAGGCGCCGCGGCCTATATGGAGCACGCGCACGTTCTGGGTCAGTACGACAATGAGATTTACGCGCAGTACCACAAAATCATGGCGTGGCTGGGGACCTGGCCTGCCGATATGAACGCGCTGCTGGAATGCTCAATGGAAATCGGCCAGATGAACTTCCGCGTGATGAGCATTCTGGATGCCGGTGAAACCAGCACCTACGGCCACCCAACGCCGACCCAGGTCAACGTCAAAGCGACCGAAGGTAAATGCATTCTGATTTCCGGTCATGACCTGAAAGATCTCTACAACCTGCTGAAGCAAACCGAAGGCACTGGCGTTAACGTCTATACCCACGGCGAAATGCTGCCGGCGCACGGTTACCCGGAGCTGCGTAAATTTAAGCATCTGATCGGTAACTACGGCAGCGGCTGGCAGAACCAGCAGGTCGAGTTTGCCCGCTTCCCTGGCCCTATCGTGATGACATCCAACTGCATCATCGACCCTACCGTCGGCGCGTACGATGACCGCATCTGGACCCGCAGCATCGTTGGCTGGCCGGGCGTGAGCCACCTCGAAGGTGACGATTTCGGTCCGGTAATTGCGCAGGCGCAGCAGATGGCAGGCTTCCCGTACAGCGAGATCCCGCACCTCATCACCGTGGGCTTCGGTCGTGAAACACTGCTCGGCGCCGCAGATTCGCTGATTGACCTCGTCAGCCGTGAAAAGCTGCGCCACATCTTCCTGATCGGCGGCTGCGACGGCGCGCGCGGCGAGCGTAACTATTTCACCGATTTCGCCACCCGCGTGCCGGAAGACTGCCTGATCCTGACGCTTGCGTGCGGTAAATACCGCTTCAACAAGCTGGACTTCGGCAACATCGAAGGCCTGCCGCGCCTGGTGGATGCCGGTCAGTGTAACGATGCTTACTCGGCCATCATTCTTGCCGTTACCCTGGCGGAAAAACTGGGCTGCGGCGTAAACGATCTGCCGCTGTCGCTGGTGCTTTCATGGTTTGAGCAGAAAGCGATTGTCATCCTGCTGACCCTGCTCTCGCTGGGCGTGACCAACATCGTGACCGGCCCGACGGCGCCTGGCTTCCTGACGCCGGATCTGCTGGCCGTGCTGAATGAAAAATTCGGCCTGCGTTCCGTGACCAACGTTGAAGACGATATGAAGCAGCTGCTGAGCGCGTAAGGAGTAACTCATGACCATGCCAACCTCACAATGTCCGTGGCGGATGCAGGTTCACCACATCCATCAGGAAACGCCGGATGTGTGGACGCTGTCGCTGCTGTGCCACGACTATTACCCGTACCGCGCGGGCCAGTATGCGCTGGTCAGCGTCCGCAACGCGGCGGACACCCTGCGCGCCTACACGATCTCCTCAACGCCGGGCGTGAGCGAGTACATCACGCTCACCGTCCGCCGTATTGATGACGGCGCAGGCTCGCAGTGGCTGACCCGGGACGTGAAGCGCGGGGATTATATCTGGCTGTCCGACGCCCAGGGCGATTTCACCTGTGACGACAAAACCGAAGATAAATTCCTGCTGCTGGCGGCGGGCTGTGGCGTGACGCCGATTATGTCGATGCGCCGCTGGCTGGCTAAAAACCGCCCTCAGGCCGACGTGCAGGTGATATTCAGCGTTCGCTCTCCGGAGGACGTGATTTTTGCCGATGAATGGCGCAACTATCCGGTGACGCTGGTAGCAGAACACAACGCGACGCACGGTTTTGTCGCGGGGCGTCTGAGCCGCGAGCTGCTGCAAAGCGTGCCGGATATCGCGAACCGTACCGTGATGACCTGCGGCCCGGCGCCGTACATGGCTATCGTGGAAGAGGAAGTGAAAGCGCTCGGCGTGACCCGCTTCTTCAAAGAGCAGTTCTTCACGCCGGTAGCGGAAGCGGCAACCAGCGGGATTCAGTTTACCAGGCTGCAGCCCGCGCAGACCTTCTTTGGCCGCGTCGGGACCACGCTGCTGGACGCGCTGGAAAGTAACAAGGTGCCGGTGGTAGCAGCCTGCCGTGCAGGCGTCTGCGGTTGCTGTAAGACGAAAGTGGTCTCCGGTGACTACACCGTCACCAGCACCATGACGCTGACGGATGCGGAAATTGCCGAGGGTTATGTGCTGGCGTGCTCATGTCATCCACAGGGGGACCTGGTCCTCGCATAAACGATAAACGTTAAATGTTCGATCGTAGGCCCGGTAAGCGTCAGCGCCGCCGGGCTTTTTGTCGGGTGGCACTACGTTTACCCGACCCACAACAACCCTATCGCCACGCAGGACCTTTCCCCACCGCGTACCGCCCTGCCCCTAAAAACGCCACGGCCAGCGAGCCGATAAAGAAGTACACCAGGCTTTCAATCGCCCACGCCCCCACGGCATCGAGCGCAAAGGTTTTGGCCGTGCCCACCATCAGCCATGCCACGATCATCGTAAAGGCCAGCACCAGCGCCGCCGGGCGCGTAAAGAGGCCGACAATAATCAGCACGGGTGCCACCACTTCGCCAATCAACACCCCGTAGGCGATAAACCCCGGCAAGCCTTTTTCCACCAGCATGCCGCCAATAAACCCCACGCCGCCGAATAGCTTGTGTAAACCGTGAAACAGCATCAGCCCGCCGACGGCAACTCGTAACAAGAGTTTGCCGAGATCGTCGCACGATAGCTTTTCATTAACAGCAGTTAACAATGATTTAACCATTTGAAATAATTCCTGTTTTTACCCAATGTTCAGCCAGATTATGCTGAAGAGTAGTCTTTGAAAACCACCTTTTAATGAGGGGGTAAAGCGGGCAAGACAGAGACTTTCTTCTAAGCTTGTAAGCGATATCACAAAAAGGAGATGGACACCCATGAAACAAACCGTGGCTGCATACATAGCGAAGACCCTCGAACAGGCAGGCGTAAAACGTATCTGGGGCGTGACCGGCGATTCCCTTAACGGACTGAGCGACAGCCTCAACAAGATGAAAACCATTGAATGGATGCCGACCCGTCATGAAGAGGTCGCCGCCTTTGCCGCCGGTGCCGAAGCGCAGCTCACGGGCGAGCTGGCCGTTTGCGCCGGATCCTGCGGGCCGGGCAACCTGCATCTGATCAACGGTCTGTTCGACTGCCACCGCAATCACGTGCCGGTGCTGGCGATTGCCGCGCATATTCCCTCTTCCGAAATCGGCAGCGGCTATTTTCAGGAGACGCATCCGCAGGAGCTGTTCCGTGAATGCAGCCACTACTGCGAGCTGGTCTCATCCCCGGAGCAGATTCCGCAGGTGCTGGCAATCGCCATGCGCAAGGCGGTGCTGAACCGCGGCGTTTCCGTGGTCGTTATTCCGGGCGACGTGGCCCTCAAGGCCGCACCTGAAGGGGCCAGCACGCACTGGTACCACGCGCCGCAGCCGGTGGTTACGCCTGCCGAAGAAGAGCTGAAAAAGCTGGCTCAGCTGCTGCGCTACTCCAGCAATATCGCCCTGATGTGCGGCAGCGGCTGTGCAGGCGCGCACAAGGAACTGCTTGAATTTGCCGGCAAGCTGAAATCCCCGATTGTTCATGCCCTGCGCGGCAAAGAGCACGTCGAGTACGACAACCCCTATGACGTGGGCATGACCGGGCTTATCGGTTTCTCCAGCGGTTTTCACACCATGATGAACGCCGACACGCTGATCCTGCTCGGCACCCAGTTCCCGTATCGTCCGTTCTATCCGTCGGATGCCAAAATCATTCAGATTGATATCAACCCGGCCAGCATCGGGGCGCACAGCAAGGTCGATATGGCGCTGGTGGGCGACATCAAATCCACCCTTGCCGCCCTGCTGCCGCTGCTGGAGGAGAAAACGGACCGCACGTTCCTTGATAAGGCGTTGAGCGACTATCGCGATGCCCGCAAGGGGCTGGACGATCTCGCCAAACCGAGCGACAAAGCCATTCACCCGCAGTACCTGGCCCAGCAGATCAGCCATTTTGCTGACGACGATGCCATCTTTACCTGCGACGTAGGCACGCCAACCGTCTGGGCGGCGCGCTATCTGAAGATGAACGGCAAACGCCGCCTGCTCGGCTCGTTCAACCACGGCTCGATGGCCAACGCCATGCCGCAGGCGCTGGGCGCAAAAGCGACGGCGCCAGAACGTCAGGTGGTGGCAATGTGCGGCGACGGCGGGTTCAGCATGCTGATGGGGGATTTCCTGTCGGTGGTGCAGATGAAGCTGCCGCTGAAAATCGTGGTCTTCAACAACAGCGTGCTGGGCTTTGTGGCGATGGAGATGAAGGCCGGTGGTTACCTGACGGACGGCACAGAGCTGCACGACACCAACTTCGCGCGCATTGCAGAGGCCTGCGGCATCACCGGTATCCGCGTTGAAAAAGCGTCCGAGGTGGATGAAGCCCTGCAGCGCGCCTTTTCCATTGACGGTCCGGTGCTGGTGGATGTCGTCGTCGCCAAAGAGGAGCTGGCGATCCCGCCGCAGATCAAGCTTGAGCAGGCCAAAGGCTTTAGCCTCTATATGCTGCGCGCCATCATCAGCGGCCGCGGCGATGAAGTGATCGAACTGGCAAAAACCAACTGGCTCAGGTAAAACATCTGGCATCGCCTTTTTAAATATAAGGACATGCCATGATTGATTTACGCAGTGATACCGTTACCCGCCCGAGTCGCGCCATGCTTGAAGAGATGATGGCCGCCCCGGTCGGGGATGACGTCTACGGTGACGATCCGACGGTAAACGAACTGCAGCGCTATGCCGCAGAGCTCAGCGGTAAAGAAGCCGCCCTGTTCCTGCCCACCGGAACGCAGGCCAACCTGGTCGCGCTGCTCAGCCACTGCGAGCGCGGTGAAGAGTACATTGTCGGCCAGGGCGCGCATAACTATCTGTACGAAGCGGGCGGCGCGGCGGTACTCGGCAGCATTCAGCCGCAGCCGATCGACGCCGCGCCGGACGGCTCGCTTCCTCTCGACAAGGTCGCCGCAAAAATCAAAGCCGACGATATCCATTTCGCCCGCACCAGGCTGCTGAGCCTCGAAAACACCCATAACGGCAAAGTCCTGCCGCGCGAGTACCTGAAAGCGGCGTGGGAGTTCACCCGCGAGCGCAAGCTCGGGCTGCACGTGGACGGCGCGCGCATCTTTAACGCCGTGGTGGCGTACGGCTGCGAGCTGAAAGAGATTACGCAATACTGTGACTCGTTCACCATCTGCCTGTCGAAAGGGCTGGGCACGCCCGTGGGTTCCCTGCTGGTCGGCAGTGCGGACTACATCAAGCGCGCCAACCGCTGGCGCAAGATGACCGGCGGCGGCATGCGCCAGGCCGGCATCCTGGCGGCGGCGGGTCTGTACGCCCTGAAGAATAACGTCACGCGTCTGCAAGACGATCACGACAACGCCGCGTGGATGGCGTCGCAGCTGCGAGAAATTGGCGCCGACGTGATGCGCCACGACACCAACATGCTGTTCGTTCGCGTGGGCGATGACCACGCCGCTGCGCTTGGCGAATATATGAAAGCGCGTGGCGTACTGATCAACGCGTCACCCGTTGTGCGTCTGGTGATGCATCTCGACGTGAGCCGCGAACAGCTGGCGGACGTGGTGAAACACTGGCAGGCCTTTTTACAGCGTTAAGGAGCATCACGTGCCGCAGCGTATTCTGGTGCTTGGCGCCAGCGGATATATCGGTCAGCATCTGACCACGGCGTTAAGCCAGCAGGGACATCAGGTGCTGGCAGCGGCACGCAACACCGAGCGCCTGCAAAAGCAAAACCTGTCCGGCGTGACCTGCCACAACGTCGACCTCAACTGGCCAGTCGCGCTGCCAGCGCTGCTGGACGGGGTCGATACGCTTTACTACCTGGTCCACAGCATGGGTGAAGGCGGCGATTTTATCGCCCACGAGCGTCAGGTGGCGATGAACGTCCGCGATGCTCTGCTGCAAGTGCCGGTTAAGCAGGTGATTTTCCTAAGCTCGCTGCAGGCTCCCGAAAACGAGCAGTCCGACCATCTGCGCGCGCGCCAGCTGACCGCCGAGACCCTGCGCGGCGCGAACATTCCCGTCACCGAACTGCGCGCTGGCATTATCGTCGGCGCCGGGTCCGCCGCCTTCGAAGTGATGCGCGATATGGTCTACAACCTGCCGGTGCTCACGCCGCCGCGCTGGGTCCGCTCGCGCACCACACCGATTGCGCTGGAGAATCTCCTGCATTATCTGGTGGCATTACTGGATCATCCGGCGGAGCAGCACCGCGTGCTGGAGGCCGCCGGCCCGGAAGTGCTGAGCTACCAGGAGCAGTTCGAACACTTTATGCGCGTCAGCGGACGCCGACGCTGGCTGATCCCCATCCCCTTCCCAACCCGCTGGATTTCGGTGTGGTTTTTGAACGTTATTACGTCGGTGCCACCAACCACAGCAAAAGCGCTGATCCAGGGACTGAAACACGATCTGCTGGCGGACGATCGCGAGCTGCGGGCGCTCATTCCCCAGGATTTGATCCGCTTTGACGATGCCGTGCGCAACACGCTTAAAGAAGAAGAGCAACTGGTGAACTCCAGCGACTGGGGTTACGACGCCCAGGCATTTGCCCGCTGGCGGCCGGAGTACGGCTATTACCCGAAACAGGCGGGCTGCACGGTGGAAACCACGGCCAGCCTGGCCGCGCTGTGGGAGGTGGTGAACCAGATCGGCGGCAAAGAGCGTTATTTCTTCGGCAACCTGCTCTGGCAAACCCGCGGGGCGTTGGATCTGCTGGTGGGCCACCGGCTGGCAAAAGGCCGCCCTGCTCGTCCGTATCTTGAGGTGGGCGATGCGGTCGACAGCTGGAAGGTCATCATCGTCGAACCGGAAAAACAGCTGGCGCTACTGTTCGGCATGAAGGCCCCCGGGCTGGGCCGCCTTTGCTTTACCCTGAAAGACAAAGGCGATCGTCGTGAACTGGACGTCCGCGCATGGTGGCATCCGCACGGGATGCCCGGTCTGTTCTACTGGCTGTTCATGATCCCCGCGCACCTGTTTATCTTCCGCGGGATGGCAAAGCGGATTGCGCAACTTGCAGAACAAAAGACGGAAAAGATCTAAATAAAACTCTCTTTCTTTCACCTTTCCCATTGCATAGCGCCGTAATTCACGAAAGAATGCGCACGAAATTCTTTTCAACACAGTGGATTGATATGAAGGTACTGGTTACCGGGGCGACCAGCGGCTTAGGCCGAAATGCGGTCGAATTTCTGCGCAACAAGGGCATCAGCGTCAGGGCTACCGGTCGCAACGAAGCGATGGGGAAGCTGCTGCAAAAAATGGGCGCAGAGTTCGTCCATGCCGACCTGACGGAGCTGGTCTCCTCTCAGGCAAAAGTGATGCTCGCCGGTATCGATACGCTGTGGCACTGCTCCAGTTTTACCTCCCCATGGGGTACCCAGGAAGCCTTCGATCTCGCCAACGTGCGGGCAACCCGCCGTCTGGGAGAATGGGCCGTCGCCTGGGGCGTGCGTAACTTTATTCATATCTCGTCCCCGTCGCTCTATTTCGACTATCACCACCATCGTGACGTGCAGGAAGATTTCCGTCCTGCCCGTTTTGCCTGTGAGTTTGCCCGCAGCAAGGCGGCCAGCGAAGAGGTGATTGACCTGCTGGCGCAGTCGAACCCGCATACCCGCTTTACGGTACTGCGTCCGCAGAGCCTGTTCGGGCCGCACGACAAAGTGTTTATTCCCCGTCTGGCGCAGATGATGCACCACTACGGCAGCGTGCTGCTGCCGCGCGGCGGCGATGCCCTGGTGGATATGACCTATTACGAAAATGCGGTCCACGCCATGTGGCTGGCAAGCCAGACGGACTGCGATAAGCTGATTTCCGGTCGCGCCTACAACATCACCAACGGCGAGCCCTGCACGCTGCGCAGCATTGTGCAGCTCCTGATCGACGAGCTGCAGATTAACTGCCGTATCCGTTCGGTGCCTTATCCGATGCTGGATATGATCGCCCGCAGCATGGAGCGTTTTGGCAGTAAAACGGCCAAAGAGCCTGCGCTGACCCACTATGGGGTATCAAAGCTTAATTTTGATTTCACGCTGGATATTTCGCGCGCGGAGAATGAGCTGGGGTATAAGCCGATTGTGACGCTGGATGACGGGATTGTGCGCACGGCGGCGTGGCTGCGGGATCATGGGAAGTTGCATCGGTAGTCAGTCTGGTGCGGCCTGATGCCCTCACCCCGGCCCTCTCCCACGGGGAGAGGGAGAAAACACGAAAACGGCAACCCGAAGGTTGCCGTTTTGCTTTTACAGAGCCGTCCAGGCTTCAGACCATGCCAGACCTGCGCCTGGTTCATAGTATGCCGGGGCGTTGTTACACCAGCCGCTGTACGGGAACGGTTTGCACTGGAACAGTTTACCGTGGTTGTTCACGATATCGCCTGCCTTGTACTTGCTGTTCGCGCTCCATGCTGCGTAATCGCCGGAAGTGCCTTCGTCCTGAGACGGGGTGACTGCTTTGGCTTTTACGTTCAGCAGGTAGGTGGTGCTGTTGCTCAGCTCGCCATCGCTGACGGTCAGGCTCACTTCGTACTGCTGCGCTGTCGCGGCTTCTGGCGCGGTAAAGGTCACAACCGCTTTGTCATCGCCGGTGACGGTCTGGCCGTCCTGGGAACGCCAGGTATAGGTCAGTTTGTTACCGTCTTCGTCGGTAGAACCTTCAGCACTCAGAGAAACCTGCGCACCCGCTTCAACTGCACCGATTGGACCCGCAATCTGCGCCACCGGCGCATGGTTTACCGCTGCCGGGGTTTCATCTGGTACTGGCGTAACCGGAGTTTCATCTGGCACTGGTGTAACCGGGGTTTCATCTGGCGTCGGCGTAACTGGCGTTTCATCCGGCTTGGTCGCTGAACCGTCGTCATTCACGATATTCACGTTATAGAACTTCTGTACACACTTGGTGTAATCGCCGTCTTTAAACGCGCTGAATGGCGTCTGGTAGCCCACCAGCTGGCAAGAGTAGGTTTTGCCGTCAGGCGTATCCGCGCTCCATCCCCAGTCCTGTTCCCAGTAGATCTTCAGTGCGCCCGCGCCGCCTTCATCGAACTGCTTCATGTTCGCACAGCCAAGCACTTCGTCAGCCGGAACAGGTACTTTCAGGTAGTTAGCAAACTCTTTGTAGTACTTGATGCGGTTCTGAGACTGCGCAATTTCCGTCGGGCCACCGCACTCAACGCCGCCGTTGATGATCTGGGTGGTTACGCCGAAGCCAGGGACCAGGCCGTTGGCCTTGTCATGATCGTTCGGCTGCCAGGTGCCGTCGATAACCTGCAGCATGCTTGGTTTTGGCGGCTGTGGGTAGGCGAAGAAGAAGATCGCACTCGCCAGGTTCAGCCAGGTGTCTGCCACCAGCTCGGGTTTTTCCAGCAGAACTTTAACGTCGCCGTACATCGCTTCGGAGAACGGACCGTAGTTATAGTTGTAGGACAGCTGCTTCGCGCCGCGGCCGAAGTAGCTCAGGAAATCACCGTCTTTGTCTTTACCGCACGGCCAGGTCTGACCCTGCCAGACGTCGGTATTACATTCGCCGTTATAGCCGCCCTTCTGGCCTTCGCTCCAGCCCATTTCGCGCACGTAGACCAGCGCCTGACGCCATTCGGCTTCCGGGCGCCAGCTTTCGTGGCCGCCGGTTTCCTGCGCAAAGTGGGCAAACATGGTTGCCAGCTCTTTACGGCAGATGGCGTCGCTGTCGCGGCCGTCTTTGTAGGTGTCGCACAGCGCCGGGAATTTACCCACCGCTTTCAGGAAGTTGCTGTAGCTGTAATCCTTCGCACGCAGCGGGAACAGGTATTCCCAGTCGCTCTCTTTCAGGATCCCTTCAACGCGTTTAACGTTAGCCGGGTTGGACGCCCGGCCTGGCTCAATCTGCTCAACTGAAGCGTTGTCCAGCGTGCGGATGGTATCCTTCACGGACTGCATCAGGGGGAAATCAGTCAGCTCTTTTTCCTTTTTCGCCAGATCGCTGGCTTTCATGGTGTAAGGCTCGCTGCTTTCTGCCTTCAACATGGTGGCCTGAGCCATAACAGGTGCAATGCACGCACCCGCAATCAACACGCTCAGTAATGTCCTTTTATTCATTTCGGTTATTCCTGTTAATTCGATGGTTTAAAATAAAATCCCAGCTTATTTATTAATCCATTAATAAATAAACTCCAGACAGCTGTTTTTCATTTTCTGAAGCATACTTAACGGTACGCTTCAAAAAAGAAAAAACTCACCAGTCATTTCTTTCGCGTGCAACAGATTTTAATTGCTGATACTTCGCCCAGACTTTATGGGCATACACCATACGCTTTGGATAATTTTCTTTTTTAATCCCGGCGTTATAGGCGCCCACGGCTTCCCAGTTATATCCGTAGACGTTAATCATGCCTGACAGAATCGATGCGCCCACCATAATGGAGGTACAAGGTTCAGTCATCAGTCTACGTTCGCTGATACCGCGTCGTTCAAGCTCCGAAAAGTGCGAGCTGTTTATTTGCATTAATCCTACGTCATGCGTCCCGTCATGATTGGTCCCGACGGCGTAGGGATTCATTCCTGATTCCACATTCGCAATGGCATAAAGTAAATAAGGGTCAACATGATAATAATGCGCCGCTTTATCCCAGCAATTCGCCAATGCGCTTTGGCTTAATATTAATAACAGCAACAGTAATCGCTTCATTATTCACCTGCGGTGGTATTACTCAATTCTCCTCAAACACGTCCTGTAAAATTATTTGAAGTTACTGGTCACACCCGAAGCGGGGTGTGACCAGTGATTGTGGGCGGATATCACACCCACAATTTAAGGTTCAGAAGATTATTTGCAGTCAGCTGACGCGCCTTCTTTCACCCATACATCGCTGTTACCTGGTTTGTCGCCCTGAGTCCACCATTTCGCGCGGTACTCGAAGCCCTGGTAGGTCGTTTTGTCGCCGCCGTTGTAGACGGTGTCAGCACGCCAGTTCATTTTGACCTGGCTGACCAGTTCCCATGCATCTGCACCAAAGCCTGGCTTGTTGCCCTGAGTCCAGTACTTCGCTTTCCAGACCAGGTTATCAGCGCTTACCGTATCGCCGTTGTTGTAGACTTTGCTGGATTCCCACGCAGCATATTTGCTGGCGTTGGCATCAACAGGGTTGTCGCAGCTGCCGGTTGCAGATGGGGTGGTGCCTTCATCTGATGGCGTAATTCCTTCGTCAGATGGGGTAGTCCCTTCGTCAGCCGGAGTGGTGTCTTCATCAGGCACAACCGGGGCCGCTTTCGGCGTTACGGTCACTTCAACGTTAGACTGTACGCTGGCTTTACCGTCGCTCACCATAACGCTCAGGGTATAAGTTGAATCAGTGGCGACTTCTGGAGCAGTGATCTGTACGCTTGAGGTATTGATACCCGTGGCGTGCATATCGGATGGAATGCTCCAGGTATAGGTCAGTGCATCACCGTCTGGATCCGCAGCCTGTACATTCAGGGTATAAGACTGGCCTGCTTCCAGGCTCACAGCCTGCATCTGGTTAACCACTGGTGCCTGGTTAGCCTTCGGCGCTTTGTTCAGAACCTGAACGTCAGCGGTGCTGCTCAGGCCTTTCGCATCGGTTACGGTCAGACGGAATGCCAGCGTCTGATTGCTGGTGACCGCGCCAACGGAGAAGGTCGCTTTCGCTTTGTTGCTGTTGGTCAGCGTGACGGATGGACCAGAGATCTGGGTCCATTTATAGGTGATTGCATCACCGTCCGGGTCAGTTGACGCAGAACCATCCAGGGTCACGGTTGCAGGGCCAGTGACGGACTGATCGGCCGCCACAGCAACGGGTACATGGTTAGTCACAACCGGCTCTGGCGTTGAGCTGCCCAGCAGGCTTTCGTTCATCGCGTTCAGGATATCGCCGTTATCGGAATCGATAGACCAGGAGAACAGTCCCCCCAGGTTTTTCGCCAGCACGTACTTACCTTTCGCGGTCGTTGAACGGGCATCTTCATAAGAGATCAGGTCGCCGGTGGATTTGTTAAAGACGTACGGTGCTTCCGCATCCGCGTCATAACCGTATTCCCAGCCTGGCTTGCCTTTGTACTCGTTCACAATCTGACGGTAGTCAACCACGCCCGGTTCCCAGGTGCCTTTCACCGCGCCCGTTGCGGTACCGGTGAACGGGTTGTCGCCGGTATAGCCGTGTACACCAGTCCAGCCGCGGCCGTACATGCCTGCACCCACAACGATCTTGCCTGGCTGTACGCCCTGCTCCAGCAGCGCGTCAACGCCATTAGAGGTGGTGTAGTTAGTATCCGGACGCCATGCTGGGGCATGCAGTGCCGCCTGGTGACCCAGCTCGGTGTTGCTCCACGCGCCGTAGAAGTCGTAGCTCATCAGGAAGATATGGTCGAGGTACTGCTGGACGGTGTTGTAGTCCACGTCTTCAATCTTATCTTTACCGGAACCAATTGCCGTGGTCAGCTCATAGGTGCGACCGGTTTCCGCTGACAGTTCGTTCAGCATGGTGCGCAGATCGTGCATTACTGCGGTGTAGGTGGCTTTATCCTGTTGAGGGTTACCCAGCGTTTCGTTCACGCCGCCGCCGCCCGGGAATTCCCAGTCGATATCCACGCCGTCAAAGAATTTCCAGGTTTTCAGGAAGTCTTTAACCGATGCCACAAAGCGTGCGCGGATCGCGGTATCGTTCATTTTGTAGAACGGATCGGACATGGTCCAGCCGCCGATGGAAGGCAGGACTTTCAGGTCTGGATGCGCTTTTTTCAGCGCCATGAGCTGGCCGAAGTTACCTTTGTACGGGTCGTCCCAGTTAGACACGCCGGACTGCGGTTTCTGCAGCGCTGCCCACGGGTCGTGGATCGCCACGGTGAAGTCCTGGCGGCCAGCACACGCGCGCTGAAGTGCTGCGAAGCTGTTACCGTTTTCAACGGTTTTCAGACCGTCGTTAATGCCGTCACCGCCACAGATTGGGATGAAGCCGTACAGGATGTGGTTCAGGTTAGAGGCAGGGATTTTATCAACCGGGAAGTTACGGCCATATACGCCCCACTCAGGGAAGTAAGCGCCAACCACTTTATCGGTATGCTTTGCGAACGTTTTGTTATTTTCCTGCAGAGCGGTATTCAGCGGCAGCAGGTGGCTACCGTCGGTATCCGCAACGATAATCAGCTTGCTTGCGCTTTTGGAACATCCGCTGGCGTTACAGAGTTCAACCTGCTCCTGATAGCGGCCACCTTTTTTCACCTTGAAGGTCGCGGAACCGGATGCACCGGCAGCGCCAGACCATACGGTCTGACCGTCGAGCAGAACTTTACCGGTTGTCGGCGCATCACCGCTCCAGACGTTCCACTCAACTTTCACGTCCACACCATCGTTGTGCACTTTTACGAGCGTGCCGTAATCCTGCGCGGCCTGGTCTATTTCAACGAGGGCAAACTTATCATTACCGCTGCTGATTGAAGGCGTACCTGGCGCTGCGGCGAACGCGGTGCCGGAGACAGCCGCAACAAAGAGTGCCAGATATTTAGGCTTCATAAATTTCATTATTAATTCCTGATAACATTATTTGTGAAAATTTAAATAACCATGTATTCCATATAACATGGGCGAGTCGTGAATAAGCTATTTCAATAAAACAGCGGACAATATTTATTTGTACAAAACATGTAGTACGCGAAAATACCCTCCCTATAAAAACATGAGCGATAATCCTTACAGCTTATGTTTATTAGAATACTGCAAGAATTTAAAAAGATCCTTTCATTCCCTTATCGAAAAAATTTCAGAAAAAACTTGACCGCGCAAATCAGAATGTGAATTGCAGAGTCTGAAGAATAAAAATAGCCAAACCAGCCAGTGACAACATGGGACCAAACGGAATAATGCTATTTTCTTTAAGAGCTTTATAAAAAAGAAAATACAATGCGATACCGCTTAATGCAGCCGCCAACAATAATGAAGGCAATGCCTGCCAGCCGCACCACGCGCCGAGCGCGGCCAGCAGCTTAAAATCTCCGTAGCCCAAACCCTCGCGACCGGTGGTCAGGCGAAACGCCCAGTAAATCAGCCACAGCGACAGGTAACCCGCCGCCGCGCCGTACAGGGCATCCGACAACGGTAGGGATTGAAAAATCGCATGATTTAACAGCCCCGCCCACAGCAGAGGCTGCGTCAGACAATCCGGCAGCAGCAAGTGCTTCGCGTCTATCGTCGCCAGCGGCAGCAGCCCGCACCAGAGAACCCACAGCGAAATCAGCGCGGCCGCAGACGGGGCGAACGCCGCCGTCAGGGCAAAAAACAGGGCGCTGGAAAGCTCAAGCAACAGCAGGCGCAGCGGGATCGCGGTCTGGCAGCAACGGCAGCGTCCGCGCAGGCAGCACCAGCTCAGTACAGGAATGTTTTCCCACCAGGAGAGCGCGTGGAAACACGCGGGGCAGTGGGATGCCGGAAACAGCAGGTTTCCGGCGCCCTCCTCTTCGTTGATGAGCGGAGGAATGCGTTCGACCACCACGCCAAGAAAGCTGCCGATAATGCCGCCAAGCGCGCCGCTCAGGAGGCACAGGGCGGGCATCTGGCTGCCCTGAAGCAGCGTCAGCGGGCTCATGCCGCTTTCGTCCACGAGAGTTTAATCTGCGCCTTCACGTCGCTGAGGCGATCCACCGGGGTAAGATCCATTTTTTCCAGGCGCACCCCGGAGGTTAAGTTCACCTCTCTGAGCCAGTTCTTTAATTCATACACGTTTATCCGGTCGATATTAAACGACATAGATTGACCGTCCTGCTGAATATTGCTCAGCGCAACGTGGATCTCTTTGGCGCTCTCTTCCACCACGCTTCGTGGGTTACTGGTTTTTAATACTTTGGCCTGAAGGTGGTTTTTATTAATTTCCTCACGCATCCAGTTCAGGGTCTGCTTTTGTTTCTGCAGCGTGCTTTGCTCATTTTTAATAATATTATCTAGAGGCGCTATTACCCCGTACCAGATAATGGCGCAGCAGAGCGTCGCGCCGCACAGCTTAAACAGATTACGCTCGCGCGGGCTGTAGCGCAGATAGCGAGCTTTTAATTGGCCAATTTTCTCTTTCATTTATATTTCCCTGTGATGATAGCGGTATAAGGCGCTTCACTGGAGACCGGCTGCAGCGTAAAGTCGAAAATGTCGCTCGCCTTATTAACGAACGCCTGCAGCGCCGTGGGATCCATCGAACTGATGTTCAGCGTGAGCTGATTCTGCGCGTCGTCGTATCCCACTTCGCTCAGCTCGACAGAAGGGAGCGATTGCTTAACCTGATCCAGCGCGTCCAGCTGAAGAAAGAATCCTTTCTTCTCTTTCTTAATGTTCTGCCCGAAGTGGTATTTCAGGTTGGTGGTCTGGCGCAGCGTCGGGAAGTAGTGCTGGGCCAGCTCAACCATCTGCTGCTGGGCCAGATTTTCCTGGCTGCTCAGCATCCAGGCCATGCCGACGCGGGGGCCAATCAGCAGCCCCAGGCTCAGCAGTGCCGCGGCGGCAATGGCCGATTTCGCATGGCGGAAACCGGCGCGCTCGCCTTTGGCTGAAAATTCACCGTGCAGCAGATTGGCTTTGCAGCGCTTCCACTGCGGCTGGATCAGCACCAGCGGATGCTGCCAGGCCAGCTGCTCATCCACCTGCACGCCCGCTGGCGCATCGCCGTAGCAGACAATGTCACCTGTACGCTGCTGGCTCAGCAGCAGCGGCAGCAGCGCGGCGTCGGTTTCACAGGCACCAAACGGCGAGTAGCGCATCCAGTAGCCGCTGTCGGTGGAAACCAGCGTGCTCCCGCCCTCGGCCACCGGCAGAAGGATCGCATCCGGCAGCACCTGCACTACCGTCAATCCGGCATCGGCGCAGCGGTCAAGCCAGTACTGCAGACGCGCAGACTCAATGGCCACCGCGTCAACGTCCCGCCCTTTCTTGTTGAGCACCGTCCAGTGAAGCGTGTCCACGTCGCCAATCAGCGTCTCCTCTGCCAGCCAGGAGAATTCGACGCTGCCTTTTTTAGGCAGTGTGAAGTGACGGAATATCGTTTCGCTGGCCGGGAGTAACAGACATACCCGTGCGGCGAGCGCGTGACCGGCGAGTTCCGCCAGTGACGCCAGTCCCTGGCGTTGTCCCACCTGGTCGCTACCGGACTCGCACCACATTATGTTCCCGTCCTCGTGCGTGTCGGGACGAATAAAAAGCACCTGTTTCATAGAGTTCGTCTTGTGTTATTCAACCATTCGGTAGCGACGTTGCCAGGTAATCACCTTCCCGGCTTCATTATCAACATGAAGCTGGCTGACGACGCGCAGCGTTAAATCATCGGTATTGCCGGTACTGTTGACCCGGAAATAATGACTGTTCACCGCAAGTAACGCCTGAACCTGCTTGAGGGCGTCTTTGGTCTGCGGATAATTTGTCTCAAGCTCTTTCAGGAACGCCTCCATCGACTCCCAGCCCTCTTCGGGGCGGGAAGCAATCAGGCGGGCGGCCTCGTCCTCGCTCAGCGAACCGATAAACAGCGCGGCCAGCAGCGGCGCCTGTTCCCCGGTCAACGTATTCACATCCACCTTGCTGGCGCTGTCGGGCAAGGCGCACAGCACTTTGCTGACCTTATCGTAGGCCGCCTGCGGAAACGCGGGCAGCAGCTTGATCTCGCCCGGGGTGCGCATCATCTGATTCGCGGGCTGCCGCGCAGGCTCCACGCCAGCCCAGGCATCCGTCTCCAGCCCCTCTTTTGCCGTGGTGGTATCGCCGTCGAGATAGTCCAGCAGCTGCTGGTAAATCTCTTCGGCGTCCCCCGCAGAAATGCCGCTGTCGGTCAGAAGCTGCTCGACGATGCGCTCCTTCACCGGTTTTTCCGGCAGGGCGCCTGCGGTCTGTACCGCGGGTGTTTGATCCGCCGCCAGCAGGTTATTGACGTTAAAGCAGGTCTGGGCATCCTCCACCTGGCTCACCACGGTGTAGTTTTCACCGTCGGTTTCCACCGGCTCTGCCCATTCGCCCTTCGGCGACAGCCCTTTGCTCTCGCCGCTGGCATACGTCTGGAGCCGGTCTTCTATCGTTTTTTGCTGGCTCGAAATGGACCAGCGCAGCTGCTGCTGGCTCACCTGATAGCGGGTTTTCTGCAGATTGCGGCAGAACTGCTGGCTGATTTTGGCCGCCAGGGCCGACATCATGACCAGCAAAATTAGCACCACCAGCAGCGCGACACCGCGCTGTTTCCGAACCGATTTTCCGCTCATTTGTTTTCTCCTGACGGGGCGGGTGTCGGCTGTGCTTGCGCAGGCGTCGCCGCATCGGCTGGCGCCGCTGGCGTTTGTTCTGCGGGTGCCGCTGGAGCAATCGGCAGCTCCCCCGGTGTGGTAAACACCCAGCGCCAGGTATCGCCGTTCTCCATCGTCAGCAGCAGCTCCACGCCGTCTGGCTGGTGCGCCGTGTCGGTCCATTTGTCCAGCCAGCTCGCTTTCCAGAAACGCCACGACATCTCTTTAATATCGCTGAGAATGGGCACCTCTTCCGGCTCCGCATCCGCCGGGCCGTCGATGACCGGCCAGATATCCCGCCACAGCTTTTTATCTTTTAACCGCCAGCGCACGCGCTCCAGCTGAACCTGACCGCTCACGCCGTTCAGCGTGGTCAGCTCCAGGCCGTCTTTGCTCTGGACAAATACGTCAGGCTCGTTGCGCGGGGCGCGCGCCTGAAGCTGGAAGAAATCCCGCTCCAGCAGGTTATAGGCGCGCTGAAGCTGGTTTAAGCGAGTCGCCGCCACGTCGGTGGCGTTCGACGTACGCATCGCCCCGTCAAGGATTTGCCAGGCAAGCAGGCTGATGACCGCGAAGATGGTCAGCGCAATCATGATCTCCAGCAGCGTAAAGCCCTGCTGACGCTGAGCGTGCTTACTCATTTCGCCTCTCCGGGTTCCATCACCTGCAGGGTAATCACCGGCTTATCTTCCTCGCCCTCGGCGTACACCTGCACCTCATCGGCAAAGCGATTTTCCGCGGTTTTGACCCGCTGCTTGCGCCAGGTCCAGCGTCGTCCGCCCATTGTCTCCGTGCCCGTTTGCAGGGCATCGGGGAACGGCGCGTTATTCAGTTTTGCCTCCGCCAGCTGGTTTTCCGCCACCCAGCTCGCCTGCAGCGAATCGCCCAGGCCATGGGTGAAGCGCACGTTCAGCGAGACGGAGTTCATCAGCGCCAGCGCGGCGGTGGAGAAGATGACCAGCGCGACCATCACTTCCAGCAGGGTCATCCCCTGTTCTTTGCATTTAGTCATCGTTCTCTACCGATACCGGTGATGCCCCCTGCGACACCACGCTAAAGCGCTGCTTTTTGTCGACACTCTGCAGTGAAAGCGTGAAACGACTGATTTCGCCGTCCGGCAAAAAGACAATCTGCGGGGCGGTGTCAGTCGTGGCGGCAATGCGCTGAGGCGACAGCGAGACGTGCATCTCTTCCGGGAACTGGCCATGGGTGACAATGCGCCCGGCGATCAATGGCTCCCAGTGACGCTCACCGGCTTTTTTGGCCCAGGTCACCAGCTGATATTCAGACGTGGTGACCACCAGCCCGACGATATTGCCGTCCATCACCGCACGGTCTGAACCATATTCAACGAGGGCTTTTAACTGCTGACCGAAAATATCCGCACCGCTGCGCGAGGGAATAGTCGACACCACCATCATGGCGCAGCTGGCAAATATCACCAGCGCCAGAATAATTTCCAGCAAGGTAAACCCACGTTGCTTATTCATTACTTCTCTTTTTTATCTAAAGACCAGTTGGTAATATCATCAGCCGTATTGGCTTCGGCATCCGGACCCGCAGAGAAAACATCTACCGCACCATGTTCACCCGGGCTGACCAGAATATAATCATTGCCCCACGGATCTTCCGGCAGGCGGCGAATATAGCCATCGTCACGATAGTTTTTCGGGATCGGCGCGATTTCAGGTTTGGTGACCAGCGCCTGCAGCCCCTGCTCTGTCGTGGGATAACGATGGTTATCCAGCTTGTACATATCCAGCGAACCTTCCAGCGCCACGATATCGCTGGTGGCTTTCTGGGCATCAGCCTTTTCTTTATTTCCCATTAAATTGGGCACCACCATACTGGCGAGGACGCCAAGAATAACGATGACCACCATTAATTCGAGCAACGTAAACCCGGCCTGACGTTTCAGGCTATTTCTTTTTAAGGACATATTTAACCCACCATATTATTGAGCTGAAGAAGTGGTTGTAATATTGACAGCACGATAAATAAAACGACTGTCGCCATTGTCACCACCAGTGCCGGTTCAAAGACCGACAGTGTTAACGTAATGCGATGCTGTAATGCCGATTCCTGGTTTTCCGCGGCGCGATCCATTAATGAACCTAATTCCCCGCTCTCTTCGCCGGAGGCAATCATGTAAAGCATGGTTGGCGGAAAGAGCTTCGCCTGGTCCAGCGCGTTATACAGGGACGCCCCCTGACGCACGGTATCTGCCGCCTGCTCAAGCACCTGCCGGGCATAGAGATTTTCGATCCCGTCCATCGCGATATACATCCCCTCCAGCAGCGGAACGCTGCTGGCCTGCAGGATGCTGAGCGTGCGGATATAGCGCGCGCTGTTGATGGCGCAGACCAGCTTTTTGATCGGCGAGCCGTTCACTAGCCAGCTGTTCCAGCGAAAACGGTTCGCCTTTTTCTTCACCCACGCCTTAAAGCCGACAGCCGCGCCGAACAGGCCTCCGGCAATATAGATCCCGTACGCCTGCAGGAAATCGCTCACCGCGATTAGGGTACGGGTGGTGATCGGCAGCTGCTGCTTCATATGCACGAACTGCTCGATCACCTGCGGCACCACCGCCACCAGCAGGATGCTGATGACCGCCACGGCGACCACCGTCAGGGTAATTGGGTAGACCATCGCCTGGGTGAGCTTGCTTTTCATCTTCTGACGCTGCTCGTTGTACTCCGCCAGCTTCTCCAGCACGTCGCCGAGGTGGCCGGTTTTTTCCCCGGCCATCACCAGCGTGCAGTAGAGCTTGTCGAAGGTGCGCGGGAACTGGCTGAAGGCATCAAAAAGGGTATGGCCCTCCACCACTTTCTCGCGGATTTCAACCACCATCGCCGCCAGCTTTTTGTCCTCCGTCTGCTTCGAAATCGCCTTCAGGGCGCTTTCCAGCGGCAGCGACGCGTTAACCAGCGTCGACAGCTGACGGGTAAACATCGACAGCACCGGCACAGACAGCCTGGCCCCGGTTTTGGCTTTTGCGCTGGCCGCATTTTCATGGGTTTCGGTGATGGTGAGCGGCATCATCTTCTGCTCGCGCAGCGTCTGGCGCACCTGCTTTGGCCCTTCCGCCTGCAGCGTGCCGCGCTGGGTTTTCCCGGCGGCATCGGTGGCGGTCCACGCGTAGAAAGCCATTATTCATCGCCTCCACGCTCGGCGGTCACGCGCATCACCTCTTCCAGCGAGGTGACGCCGCTGATGACTTTCATCAGGCCGTTTTCGCGCAGGCTGTAGGCCTGTTTGAAAAGCTCGGTCTCAATGGACATTTCATCTTTGTCTTCATGAATGGCCCGGCGCATGGTGCTGTCGACCACCAGAAACTCGTGAATGCCCGCGCGTCCCTGATACCCGCTCTGGCGGCAATGCTCGCAGCCGACGGCGCGATAGATGGCCTTCGGCGGCGCGTCCATAAAGCTAAACAGCGCTTTTTCATTGTCATCCAGCGGACTGGTGGTACGGCAGTGCGAACACAGCCGACGCACCAGACGCTGGGCAATGACGCCGAGTAGCGACGAACCGATCAAAAAGGACTCCAGGCCCATATCCCGCAGGCGGGTGATGGCCCCCGCCGCACTGTTGGTGTGCAGCGTAGACATGACCAGGTGACCGGTGAGCGACGCCTGCACCGCAATTTGCGCGGTCTCGCCGTCACGAATTTCCCCGATCATCACCACGTCCGGATCCTGACGCAAAATCGCGCGCAGGCCGCGGGCAAAGGTCATGTCCACGCGCGGGTTGACCTGCGTCTGCCCCACCCCTTCCAGCTCGTATTCAATCGGATCTTCGACGGTCAGAATGTTGCGTTCATGCCCGTTGAGCGCCGACAGAATGGCGTACAGGGTGGTACTTTTACCGGAGCCTGTCGGCCCGGTGACCAGGATAATGCCGTGGGGGCGACCAATCAGCCCTTTCAGTTTTTCCAGCTCTTCATCGATGAGTCCGAGCTTGTTGATGTCCGGCTTCAGGTTGCTCTTATCGAGCAGACGCATGACCACGCGCTCGCCGTACTGTGACGGAATGGTCGACACGCGCACGTCGATCGCCTTGCGGCCGATGCGCAGGGAGATACGGCCATCCTGCGGCAGGCGCTTTTCGGCGATGTCGAGCTTCGACATCACTTTAATACGCGACACCAGCAGCGGCGCGAGCTTGCGCGCAGGCTGCAGCACCGGGCGCAGCACGCCGTCAACGCGAAAACGGATGCTCAGCGTGCGCTCAAAGGTTTCGATATGGATATCCGATGCGCCGTCTTTCACCGCCTCGCCGAGAATGGCGTTGATCAGGCGGATCACCGGCGAGTTTTCGTCGTTATCAAGCAGATCTTCGTTGTCCGGGATCTCCTCGGTTAACGCCATCAGATCGATATCCGCATCCATGTCGTCCACAAGCTGCTGAGAGACGCCGCTGTTTTGCTGCCAGATTTTGGCCAGCATTTCATCAAACGCTTCGGCGCTCAGCGTCTCGGGCACAAAGGCGCGCCCCAGCACCCGGCGCATCTCCAGCAGGGCGAACGCGGGCACGTCTTCACGGATGTAGACCGCGTCGTTCAAGTACAGAATGCCGTTGTCTTTCGCGAAGCTGCTGGTGCAAAGCTGTTTCGTCAGTTCATCCACGCGTCACCTCCGCTTATTCTTTGAACGGGTTGCGGGACGCTGACGTCGCGGTTACGCCTGCAGGCGTCGCGTGACTCTGCTTCGGATACGCCGGCAGAACCGGGTTATCGCTGTTTTCGAGAATGCCGAGTTTTTGCTCTTCCATACGCTGCTGCTGACGCGCGCGGATCTGATCGTATTTCTCCTTCGTCGCCGCGCTGTAGTTGTCGTCATCACGCAGCACGGTGGTGTGGATAAACACCATCAGGTTACGTTTCGACGTGTCCTGCGAGGTGTAGCGGAACAGCTGACCCACCAGCGGCAGATCGCCCAGCAGCGGCACTTTCGAGACGTTCTGCTTATTGACGTTCTCCATCAGCCCGCCCAGCACGACCGTCTGGCCACTGTGGACCATCACTTCGTTATTGATGGTACGGGTGTTGAAGGTTGGGCCAAGGCTGGCGTCTTCGGTAGCGCTGGCGTCAACGCTGGACACTTCCTGCTCAATCTTCAGGTGGATCATGTCCCCGTCGTTGATCTGCGGAACAATCTTCAGCTTGGTACCGACGGTTTTACGCTCAACCGAGTTAAACACGTTGTCGCCGCTGGTGGTCTGGGAGCCGGACAGCACCGGCACATCCTGACCGACGTTGAACGACGCTTCTTTGTTATCCAGCGTGACTACGCTTGGCGTGGAAAGAATGTCGTTTTTGCCGGTGGTCGACAGCGCGGTCATCAGCGCACCAAAGTCGCCGTTAAAGAAGCCGGTCGCCAGGCCCGTAAAGGAAGCGCCTTTGATCGTGCCGTTTTTGATCTGGCTGATCGGCAGACCGGTCGAGCCAAACTGCACGCCGCCGTGCTTGCCGGTCCACTGCACGCCTAAATCCATGCCGTTACCGTCCTGCACTTCAGCAATGATGGCTTCCACCAGCACCTGCGGACGACGAATATCCAGCTTGTCGATCACCTTCTCCAGCGAGTTCATGACGTTTGGCTGAGCGGTGATCACCAGCGAGTTGGTGGACTCGTCGGCGGTAATATTCAGGTCGGTTGCCGTTGGGACTGTTTTGCTCTTCGGCGTCCCGGCTTTGTCTTTCAGCTGCTCGCCAATACCGGTCAGCACCGGCACCACTTTCGAGGCGTTGGCGTATTTCAGGTAGAAGACGCGGGTGTTGCCCTCGTTATTCTGCTCGCGATCGAGCTGGCCAATCAGCGAACGGGTACGCGCGCGCGCATCTTCGGTGCCGCTGATCACCAGGCTGTTGGTTTCGTCATCGGCCACCACTTTGGTCGCCAGCTGCGGCGCGTTCTGCCCTTTCTGCTCTTCGTTGTTGAGGTTGTTCAACATATCGGAAAGCTCTTTGGCGGACGCATAGCGCAGCGGCACAATTTCACGACGCTGCATGCCGGAACGATCCACGCGCTCAACCAGGTCCACCAGGCGGTTCACCACCGAGGCTTTACCGGTTAACAGCAGCACGTTGGAGGGTTCAAAGTGCACCACGTTGCCGATCCCCGAGGCATCGTTCAGCTGGCGCAGCAGCGGGGCCAGCTCGCGCACCGGCACGTTTTCCATGCGCACCACGCGGGTGATGATCTCATCCCCTTTGCCCGGGTTTTTGCTGTCGGCTACCGGAACACCAGCGGTACGCGCCACGCTTGAACGCACCACTTTGACCATGCCGTTATCCATCGGGATAACCGACAGACCATAGAGATCCAGCACGCTCAGGAAGAATTGATAATATTCATCTTCCGACAGCACGTTATAGGTTCTCACCGACACGGAGCCCTGAACGGACGGGTCGACGAGAATGGTTTTATTCAGATTGCGACTTACCGTATCAATAAATTCGCGGATATCGGTATTTTTAAAGCTGGCGCTAAAGTTGGCTGCAAGCAGCGAACTGGAATATAACGACAATGCGGTCAGCGCCACGCACGCCCACGGAAATTTCTTCATGATGTACACTTGTTAATTGTTTAAAACATTAACCCGAATATTTTCAAGGTGAGCGTTCCGCCTTACAACGACCTCCGCCTCTTTCATTTTCGACCAGTTGGCGATGATATTTTTCGCCTGCGCTTCTTTCGTCATATCGACGTCGTTGACTTTCACTACCACATCCCCTTTTTCCAGCCCTGTATCGCTGTAAAAAGGAGACGCATTCCGTGGATTAATATTAAAGCCTTCCAGTTGGCCCTTATCGATTAACGGTTTTAACACCAGATAATCATCGAGATGCAGACTGTCGGCGCCGGCATCTTTTTTCGATTTGGTGACCGGGCCGCTGTCTACGCCGCCCTTAAAATAAGCCGGTTTCTTGAGGGCCAGCATCTGTTTTGCCCCCTCGTACTGCACAACCACATTATCTTTATTAATTTCATCTATATAAGCGCCATCGAAACCCACCAGCGACTCCCCTTCCCGGTAGCTCTGCTGCCCGGCTGGGGTCTTGATCACGGCAAACGATAGCCAGGATTCATCGCTACGAATAATGCCTTCGATTTCTACAGATAACGGCGCTTTTGCTGCAACAGGCGCGTCGCTTTGACGCACTGCCGCGTTGAAAAGGGTAAAGTTTTTTTCAGCGTCACGTTTTTTTAGCGCCGGCTTATCCGCATTCGCTAACTTATTCGTAACTTTCTTATAATCTTTATAAACGACATAACCCTGCTGGCTGCAAAATATCAGCATGACAAGCATAATGCAGGGTGTCATTACACGGGAAAGGAGTGCGTTCCTCATTATTTATCCGGCCTTTTAGCAAAGCAGTCATTCGCAGCGACGTGCTGCATCACTTAGTGAGCTAATAATAATCAGCCCTTTTAATATCGACTAACTGCTTCGCTATTAACTTTAATAAAGAAAATGATTGACCGGAAAAAAGAGGAATGTTAAAGCCCGACGGCAGGTTATTTTTACTCTGGTGTTAAATTGACCAGGACTGGTGCATCCCGTACTTTTCGCCCATTGCTATTAAAGAGAAGAGACGGTCAGTCGCTATGTATCAGAGTCATTTTAAATTCAGTACCCCTCCGTTCAGAACAATCACCCGTAAATCGGGCGATTTTCTGGTGCCTTATCATCAGGATGTGTTCAATCTTCTGAAAGAAAAAAGCCAGCAGGCAGGGATCACCGGGCTCTTTTACCACGACAGTGAACTGCTGGGGCAGTTCAGCGATGCGCTGAAGAGCAGCAGCGCCGTCGTCTCAATTAACGCGTTTCCAAAGCTGAGCGCCAACAGCCTGCTGTATAAGCTCAACCCGTCGGCGAAAGAGAGCAAAAATAAGCTGCAGGCCGTGGATGCCGTGCTGCGCCAGTGGCGAGATACCCGTGCAACGCAAAAGGTGCTGGTCATCACGCACGCTGAGGCGATGAAGAACAACAGCTACGACGTGCTGGCCATGCTGCTGACGCGTGCCCAGGAGCTGGACGTGCGTTTGTCGGTCATCCTGATGGGCAGTGAAGATCGGGAGACGATGCTGACGGACTCCGCGCTGCAGGAATTTGTTCTGACCAGCCACACCCTGCGCAACCTGACCTGCCGCGAATTCCTGAGCTATGTTGACGCCCAGTGCCAGGAGCACGGCGCTGACGTCTCCCCGCTGACGCCCGCTCGCGTGAAAAAGATCCACGCCCTGACCAAAGGCAACATCAGCAAGCTGAACGAGCTGGCGCACCTTTCCATGCTGGCCGCGTGGACCGAACGCGCGCCAAACGTCGGACCGCGTCATTTGCGTCTGGCCACCGGTGAAGCGCTTCCGGCACCGAAACGCGGTAAAGCGCTGGCGTCCATCGGGCTGTTCGCCTCCGTGCTGTTCGCCGCCTGCGGCTGGATGATGACCTCTTCTATCACGGCAAAACTGCCGGTCGCGCTGCCGGTACCGGCCAGCTGGAAACAGCAGGCTAAAACGCCAGACGCGCCGGTATTGCCTGTCATCGAGCACGAAGTGGTAAACCAGCCTGATGCCATGCACCAGCTTTACGCTATGTGGGGGTATGACGCGTCAGCAGACGACGCGCTGTGTCAGAATGCGGCAAAAGTGAACCTGATGTGTAAGCAGGGAAATGCCACCCTGGATTCCCTGGCGAATGACGGTTATCCGTGGGTCAGCGAAATAAAAACGGGCGATCATGTTAACTACGCCGTGGTGGCGCGCGCGGGGAAAGATTCCCTCGACCTGCTGATGAACAACCGAACCTGGCAGGTGAGCCGCACCTGGTATAACCAGCACGCGACGGGCAATTACACCGTCCTGCATCGCCTGACGCCGGAAGGCAAAGACGAAATTACCGCCGCCAGCGGCAGCAAAGATCTCGAATGGCTGGATCGGCAGCTGAGCGTGGCGCTGGGCGAAAGCGAAACGCACGATAAAAACTGGACGGCGGAGCTGATGAAACGCACCCGCGAATTCCAGCAGAAAATGCACCTTCACGTCGACGGTATTCCGGGTGAAGACACCCTGATGCAGCTGATGCGCGAAACCCATACCACGCCGAGCGTGTTGATCCAGACAACCCAGGCCAACCCGACTACGCAAGAGAAACACGCATAATGTCTACCATCTGCCTTGCTGCCCAGCGCAGCTATACCACCGGGGAGCCGGTCTGGTTCTCATGGCGTTTACCGTCATTCAGTAAAATCCTCAGCGTGACTGCGCTATGGTGTCTTGGGCTGTGTGCGCTGATCGCGGCCGGCCTTTATGCGCACGTTTACTGGAATTTGCGCCACCCGACACCCGTGATAAAAAAGGTGAGCGCGGCGAAACCGGAAACCACGCTGTCTGATATGCATTACGTGTACGTGACGAAGCCGTTCCCGCATCCGCATCCAAAACCCCAGCCGCTAAAAATGCAGGAAAATTTGCCGCCGATGGACAGTATGCCCATTAATAGCGATGAAAATGACTGGCAGCAGGCCCCCGATGGTGCGTTACCGGAGAGCACCGCTACGCATGACACCTCGCGCGATACCTTGCCGGGCACCGAGGCACACGAACAGGCGATGAAATCGGATGATGACGGTTCGTTAAAAGAGTTGTTTATGCAGGCGTTAAAACAGCAGCAGGATGATATGTCGAAGGGGAAAATGCCCGCGCCACCGGTTGATGAAACGCAGAAAGCGTCTCCTTCTGTCATAAAAGGAGACGCCGGAGGGGATTAATATTTTTCGGGTAAGGTCGTCAGGCTGAGAAGTCGCCCTTTTTCCACCACAATATATTGACCTTTTTTCAGGTCTGAGAGGATTTTAATAATGGTACTGCGCGCCAGGTTAGTGTATTCCTGAATGTAATCGTAGATATTAATATCACGCTGCTGCTGAACAATTAGCTCGTTAATTTCAATCAGAAATTCACGCACCACGGAATAAGCGCTGCGGGCAACTAAAACGTCATCACGTTTGCTTAGCAAACAGATATACCATGCCAGCACTTTGGTTAACTCAGGCCACAGCCCATGCCGGGTCATTAACCGCTGAAATTCATCTTTATGAATGGTACGCACCACGGTATTGCTGCGCACTACGCCATGCATGTGCGCCGAGTTGTAAAAAATAGCGGAGAGACCAAAGATACACTGTCCCTGCAGCGTAAATACGCACAGGTCATCAGAGGTACGGCGGAATTCAACTTCGCCGCTGACAATAATGTGAATCTTATCAGAGTCAGTTGTGGATATTCTTTGCCATTTCTTTAACGTTTTTTCTTCGTATCCAGACGTTGCAGAAATAATGGCATCCATTTCATCCTGGGGACGTGTTTTTTTACCAAAAATGCTTAACATTGTCATACCTAATTAAGATGTTTAAATGAGAAAGTGACCGACAAACATTGATGTTGCCGTAAAGTTAATTTTGTATTCTTTTAAAATTAAAAAAACCAAACCAGCGCTGGTTTTTTTAATTGATTCATATCGTGAATCGATGAGTCCATCTTAATTGAGGGCGATTTTAAATCAATTAACTTAAAATGAATTGAGAATGTACTTAAGATTAATCTGAAGCGCATGAATAGCTAATCTTTCGTTTCGGGGCATTCCGAAGAATTACCCCTGCCCGTATTTCTCTAAAAGTGCTTCGGCAATTGCCATCGTTTCTACATCAGCAACGCCGTTCCACAGCTGCGGCCTGAAGTGCATCTGGAATGCCATAATGATGCGCTTCTGCTGGGCGGGCGTGCTGTTGTCGGGCACCTCGTAACCATACCGCGCGAGTAAATCCAGCAGCGCTGCGGTGTCCACCGGCTGCCAGGGCGGTCGCCCGTTAATATAGAACGCGACGCGTGGGGCATCGGGCCAGGCGCCAATCCCCTGCTGCGCCAGCTCGCGCCAGGGAAATAGCGGGCCGGGATCGTCTTTGCGCTGCGGCGCAATGTCCGCGTGGGCCACCACGTTCTCAGGTTTGATGCTGTAGCGGGCGATAATCTCTTTGGCGAGCGGCACCAGCGCCGCGATTTGCGCAGGTGCAAACGGCGTAAAGTGCTTCACCCCGGCCGTTTTCTGCCAGCCCCGGTTCTCCAGCTCAATACCCACCGACGTATCGTTAATCCGGTTGGTGCCGCGCCAGAAGCTGATCCCCGCATGCCAGGCAAGTTCGCTTTCAGGCACCAGCTGCCAGATGCGCGGCTTCCCGTCCGGTGCGGGAGGGTTGGCAGGGATCAAATAGTGAGAGCTGACGTTTTTATCCGTCAGGGTGGCCAGCGAGCTGTCAAAATCATCCGCGGTGTAGTGGATAACCAGCACCTTTATGCGCGGGTAAGCCGCCTGCGCCTGATGACGCGTGTCCAGCTCGTAGGCACCTTTATCGATAATCCCTTTTTCCGTGACGCACCCTGCCAGCAGCAGCGCCAGCAGGAGCGTGGCAAACGCACGCCTCATCGGAGGGTTTTCACCGCCGTACCGCTTACGCTCACCATCAGCATGCTGGCATCTTTCCCGACCGTTTCGTAGTCGATATCGATCCCCACAACCGCATCCGCGCCGAGGGCTTCCGCCTGCTCGCCGAGCTCTTTGAAGGCAATCTCGCGCGCTTTGCGCAGCTCTTTTTCGTACGCGCCAGAGCGGCCGCCAACGATATCGCGGATACCGGCAAAAAAGTCACGGAAGATATTCGCGCCGAGGATCGCTTCACCGGTGACCACGCCGCAATACTCGGTGATGGTCTGCCCTTCCAGGGTTGGCGTTGTTGAAAACTGCATGGTTTCTCTCCTTCTTTAGCGTTCAATGCCTTAGGCACAGCATTATCGGTTCGTTACGCTATGATTGAAAGGATAGTTAATAAATAAGGAAATCAACATGCGCTATTCTGCTTTAACACTTTTGGTGCCCTGCGCGCTGGTGCTCAGCGCCTGTACCACCACGGTCACGCCAGCCTTTAAGGATATCGGTACCCGCAGCGGCCCCTGCATCGAGGGCGGCCCGGACGCCGTGGCGCAGCAGTTCTATGATTATCGCATTCAGCACCGCAGCAACGATCTCACCGGCATGCGCCCCTATCTGAGCGATGGGCTGGCAAAACTGCTTAACGACGCCACCCGCGATCCGCAGCACAACGCGCTGCTAAAATCCGACCCGTTCTCCAGCCGTACCACGCTGCCAGACAGCGCGGAAGTGGCCAGCGCGTCAACCATCCCGAACACGGATGCCCGCAATATTCCGCTGCGCGTGAAGCTGACGCAGGGTACCCAAACCTGGCAGGATGAAGTGCTGATGATCCGCGAAGGTCAATGCTGGGCGGTGGACGACGTGCGCTACGTTGGCGGCAGCGTTCACGCCCCGGCAGGCACGCTTCGCCAGTCGATTGAGAATCGCTAAACCTGCCGATACCACGCGGTTACCCCCGTAAAATGTGCGGCATTTCTTGCGGAATGCCGACATTTATACTCGCCGACCTTTCCGTTCGCTATTTTGTGCTATGTTTAAGTAGAAACACGGGTTATATTTAACTTTTAACGCAGAAATATTGCATAACTATTCTGTCAACGGTACTATCTGCGGCCTCAATTGCTATAGATTGCCTGGATGAGTAAAGACTGCCCCGATGAGTATTAAACTAAACGGCATTAACTGCTTCTACGGCGCACACCAGGCGCTGTTTGACATCACGCTGAACTGCCCGGAAGGCGAAACGCTGGTTTTGCTTGGCCCAAGCGGTGCAGGCAAAAGCTCCCTTCTGCGCGTCCTTAATCTGCTTGAAATGCCCCGTTCAGGTACGCTGGCCATCGCCGGTAACCACTTTGATTTTGCGAAAACGCCGTCTGATAAAGCGATTCGCGAACTGCGTCAAAACGTCGGCATGGTCTTCCAGCAATACAATCTCTGGCCGCATCTGACCGTACTGCAAAACCTGATTGAAGCCCCGTGCCGCGTGCTGGGGTTAAGCAAGGATCAGGCGGTTGCGCGTGCTGAAAAGCTGCTGGAGCGTCTGCGCCTGAAGCCCTACAGCGACCGCTATCCGCTGCACCTTTCCGGCGGTCAGCAGCAGCGCGTGGCGATTGCCCGCGCGCTGATGATGGAGCCCGCGGTATTGCTGTTTGATGAGCCGACGGCCGCGCTGGACCCTGAAATCACCGCTCAGATCGTCAGCATCATTCGCGAGCTTGCGGAAACCAATATTACGCAGGTTATCGTCACCCACGAGGTGGAAGTGGCGCGTAAAACCGCCAGCCGCGTGGTGTACATGGAAAACGGCTATATCGTTGAGCAAGGTGATGCGGGCTGCTTCGCGAACCCGCAAACCGATGCCTTCAAAAACTATTTATCTCATTGATTGTGTCAGGGGAAATATAATGAAAAAAGTATTACTTGCCGTGCTGCTTGCTGGCGTTACCCTTTCCGCTACCGCAGCCCAGACCATTCGTTTCGCCACGGAAGCGTCTTACCCTCCGTTTGAGTCTATTGATGCGAACAACAAAATTGTGGGCTTCGACGTGGACCTGGCTAACGCCCTGTGTAAAGAGATCGACGCGACCTGCACCTTCAGCAACCAGGCGTTCGACAGCCTCATCCCAAGCCTGAAGTTCCGCCGCATCGATGCCGTGATGGCCGGTATGGACATCACCCCTGAGCGTGAAAAGCAGGTGCTGTTTACCACCCCTTACTACGACAACTCCGCCCTGTTCATTGGTCAGAAAGGTAAATTCACCTCTGTCGATCAGCTGAAGGGCAAAAAAGTCGGCGTGCAGAACGGCACCACGCACCAGAAATTCATCATGGATAAGCATCCGGAAATCACCACCGTTCCGTATGACAGCTACCAGAACGCGAAGCTGGATCTGCAAAATGGCCGTATCGATGGCGTATTCGGTGATACCGCTGTCGTGACCGAGTGGCTGAAAGCGAACGACAAGCTGGCGCCAGTGGGCGACAAAGTGACCGATAAGGATTACTTCGGTACCGGTCTGGGGATTGCCGTTCGTCAGGGCAACACTGAGCTGCAGCAGAAATTCAACGCTGCGCTGGAAAAAGTGAAGAAAGACGGCACCTACGAAACCATCTACAAAAAATGGTTCCAGAAGTAATTCCTGATGAATGAAATTTTTCCTTTAGCAAGCGCCGCCGGGATGACCGTCGGCCTTGCCGTTTGCGCACTGATTATCGGCCTCGTGCTGGCGATGTTCTTTGCGGTGTGGGAATCAGCAAAATGGTTCCCCGTCGCCTGGGCAGGCTCCGCGCTGGTCACCGTGCTGCGTGGGCTACCGGAAATTCTGGTGGTCCTGTTTATCTATTTCGGCTCCTCGCAGCTGCTGCTCACGCTGTCTGACGGCTTTACCCTCAATCTCGGTTTTGCACAGATCCCGGTACAGATGCAGATTGAAAACTTCGACGTCAGTCCGTTCCTGTGCGGCGTGATTGCCCTCTCCCTGCTCTATTCCGCGTACGCGTCGCAAACCCTGCGCGGCGCGCTGAAGGCCGTGCCGCAGGGACAGTGGGAGTCGGGTCAGGCGTTAGGTTTGTCGAAATCAGCGATTTTCTTCCGTCTGGTGATGCCTCAGATGTGGCGACATGCCCTGCCGGGGCTCGGTAACCAGTGGCTGGTGCTGCTGAAAGATACCGCGCTGGTGAGCCTGATAAGCGTTAACGATTTGATGCTGCAAACCAAAAGCATCGCCACCCGTACTCAGGAGCCCTTTACCTGGTACATTGTGGCGGCGGCTATCTACCTGGTGATCACGTTGCTCAGTCAGTACATCCTCAAGCGTATTGACCTGCGAGCGACGCGCTTTGAACGGAGACCAGGCTGATGCTTGAATATTTTCCCGAGCTGATGAAAGGGCTGCACACCAGCCTGACGCTGACCGTGGCGTCCATTATCGTGGCCCTGATCCTGGCGCTGATTTTCACCATCATCCTGACGCTGAAAACGCCGGTTCTGGTGTGGATTGTGCGCGCTTACATCACCCTGTTTACCGGTACGCCGCTGCTGGTGCAGATCTTCCTGATTTACTACGGCCCGGGACAGTTCCCGTCGCTGCAGGAGTATCCGGTTATCTGGCATCTGCTCTCTGAGCCGTGGCTGTGTGCCCTGATTGCCCTTTCGCTGAACAGTGCGGCCTATACCACCCAGCTGTTCTACGGGGCGATCCGCGCCATCCCTGAAGGACAGTGGCAGTCCTGCGGGGCGCTGGGCATGAGCAAGAAAGACACGCTGGCGATCCTGCTGCCGTACGCCTTTAAGCGCGCCCTCTCCTCCTACTCCAACGAAGTGGTGCTGGTGTTCAAGAGTACGTCTCTGGCCTACACCATTACCCTGATGGAAGTGATGGGGCACGGACAGCTGCTGTATGGACGCACCTATGACGTGATGGTGTTCGGCGCGGCGGGCGTGGTCTACCTTGTGGTTAACGGTTTGTTGACGCTGATGATGCGCCTGATCGAGCGTAAAGCGCTGGCGTTTGAGCGCAGAAATTAACCAGGCAAATGCATAAATCTGTATAGCAAAGGCGGGTAACCTGATGGGTTATCCGCTTTTTTTTGCGAAAGATATAATATTTAATCATATTTATTGCATATGAATTCATTAACTGGCATTGTACATCCATGCCGCAGACACGGCGCATAATGACAAGATAGACAGACGGGAGCATTACAATGAAAAAGTTAGTTCTGGCCGCATTACTGGCAACGTTCGCCGCTGGCGCATCCGCTGCGGATAAAATCAATTTCGGCGTTTCCGCCACCTATCCGCCGTTTGAATCGCTGGATGCCAGCAACCAGATCGTCGGTTTCGATATCGATCTGGCGAAAGCGCTGTGCAAACAGATGCAGGCCGACTGCACCTTTACCAATCATGCCTTCGACAGCCTGATCCCGTCGCTCAAATTCAAAAAATACGATGCGGTGATCTCCGGGATGGACATCACGCCTGAGCGCAGCAAGCAGGTTGCGTTCACTGACCCGTACTACGCCAACTCGGCGGTGGTGATTGCGAAGAAAGGGGCGTACACCTCTTTTGACCAACTGAAAGGCAAACGCATCGGGATGGAAAACGGCACCACGCACCAGAAATACCTGCAGGATAAGCATCCTGAAGTGAAGACCGTGGCCTATGACAGCTACCAGAACGCGATTATCGATCTGAAAAATGGCCGTATCGATGGCGTGTTCGGCGACACCGCCGTGGTGAACGAGTGGCTGAAGACCAACCCGCAGCTGGGCACCGCCACGGAAAAAGTGACCGATCCGCAGTACTTCGGCACGGGTCTGGGTATCGCGGTACGCCCGGATAACAAAGCTCTGCTGGAAAAGCTGAACGGCGCGCTGAAAGCGATTAAAGCCGACGGTACGTACCAGAAAATCAGCGAGCAGTGGTTCCCGCAGTAATGGTTTTTGCCGGGTGACGGTTGCGCCTTACCCGGCCTACGGGGGGAGTTGTAGGCCGGGTAAGCGCAGCGCCACCCGGCACTCCCTCACAACGGCACGAAGAACCTGAACCGCGCCCCGCTCACCGACTCCATCAGCCTGATCCCGCCCCCGTGCAGCTCCAGCATTCGCTTCACAATCAGCAGCCCTAACCCGCCGCGATTCTCCCGCGAGGCCTGGGTCGTCAACGCCGACGGCCGCTGGAACAGATCGTCTCGCAGCGCGGCATCAACGCCCGCTCCGCTGTCCGCCACTTCGACCTGCAGCTGTTGATTCTCCTGCCAGACCGCCAGGCGAATTTCCCCGCCGGTCGGCGTATGGCGCATTGCGTTATCCAGCAGATTAGTCACCACGCGCTCGATCATTGATACATCGGCAAACACCTGCGGCAGCGGTCCCGGCACGTCGATATGCAGATTCACCTCGCGCGTGCGGGCGGTGAGCTCAAACTTCTGCGCCACGTCGGAAATCAGCTCCCCCATCGCGAACCGCTCGCGCTGCGGCTTAATACCGCCGTGCTCCAGGCGCGCCAGCTCAAACAGCTGCTGTGAAAGATGGCGTACCTTTTGCCCCTGCCGGAGCGCGGTAGCGAGATACTGCTGGTGCTCCTGCGGCGTCAGGGTCGCGGATTTTAGCGACAGGGTTTCCAGATAGCCGAGCAGCGAGGTGAGCGGCGTGCGAAGATCGTGCGAAATGTTGGCGATAAACTCCCGGCGCTGGCGATCGCTGTCGGCCAGCTGGTCCCACTGTTGGGTGATTTTACGTGCCAGCTCGATAAAGCTGTTGCGCAGGAGCGCCACTTCATCCTTTGCCGTCGCATCCGGCGTCTCTACGGCCAGCTGCCTGATTGCGCTCATGCTGTCCCGATCCAGCCCGGCGACCTCGACCGTCAGCTCTTTTACCGGGCGCGTGACCCAGTACCAGACCAGCAGGCCCGCCAGCAGTCCAAACAGCGCGACCCACAGCAGCGACCACAGCACCGTGCTCCACAGCGCCTTATGCCAGGCCATCTCCGCCAGCGCGTTCGACTCCTCGCCCTGCAAAATAATATACAGATAGCCTTTTAGCTCGCCGTCCTGCCGCAGCGGCGTGGCGCTAAAGACTTTTTTATTCTGGCTGCGCGGGTCGTCGCCCAATACCGGAATAGCGGTACCGCTCAGGAAAGTCTGAACCGGCGCCAGGTCGATTTTTTGCCGCTGAATGTGGCCCGGCGGTGCGGCATCGGCCAGGATATCGCCGTCCGGGGAGACGACGTACAGCTCAACGCTCGGATTAAAGGTCATCAGCCGGTCAAACAGCGGCTTGAGTGACGTTCTGTCGACCCTGCCCTGCGCGTCCAGAATCGGTTCGCGCTGGACTATCTGCTGCGCCAGCCCGCCCGACAGCCGCTGCACCATCGCATTACCGTACTGCGTACTGGTGTAGAGCTGTACCGCGCAGGCGACGGTGGCGCAGAGCATCATCAACAGGATAAACAGCAGCGTCAGCCGCTGGCTGAGACTAAAGCGGCGCATCATGGTGCGGCTCCGCAAATTTGTAGCCCTTGCCCCAGACGGTGCGAATAATCTCCGGCTCGGCGGCGTCCTTCTCAATCTTAATGCGCAGGCGGTTGATGTGGGTGTTAACGGTGTGCTCATAGCCCTCGTGCTGATAGCCCCAGACCTGCTCCAGCAGCGCCAGGCGAGAAAATACCTCGCCCGGATGACGGGCAAAGAAGTAGAGCAACTCAAATTCACGCGGCGTGAGATCCACTACCTGGCCGTGAAGCAGCACGCTGCGCGCCAGCGGATCGATAGTCAGCCCGTGGGCCTGAATTTGACCGTCGGTTTGCGCCTGCCCCATCGCCTGCTGGCGGCGGAACAGCGCTTTGATACGCGCAATCAGCTCCTGCACCGAAAACGGTTTTGCCAGATAATCATCGGCGCCGGTTTCCAGCCCGGTGATGCGGTCGGTTTCGCTGCTGCGGGCGCTGATGATAATGACCGGCAGGTAGCGCGTCATCTGACGGATGCGGCGGCAAATCTCCAGACCGTCAACGTTGGGCAGCATCAGATCGAGGATCACCGCATCCCACGGCTGTTTTTCAAGACGCTGCAGGGCATTGCCCCCGTCGGGCTCGTGGGTGATGGCGTAGCCTTCATCTTCTAAATTGAGTCGCAGAAGCGCCGCGATATCGTGGTCGTCTTCCACCAGCAGGATCTGCTTCATGGGTAAGCCTTATTCATTTCTTATGACGTAAGCTTACCTGATTTCGCAGGGATGAAGAGTTCACATTTTGTTTAAGATTTTACGAGCAACGTCAACACTTCATAATGCGCGGTATGCGGGAACATATCGAAAAGCTGAACGCGTTCAATGCGGTAGCCCGGCAGGCTGGCGATATCCTTCGCCATGGTCTGCGCGTTACAGCTGGAATAGATGATGTACTCTGGCGCCATCTGACTCAGATAGTCGCACAGCGCCTTTCCGATGCCGCGGCGCGGCGGGTTGACCAGCACCAGCTCCGGCACGTTGCCCTGGCCGGTCGCAAACTGGGTGGAGTCCAGCGCCTGGAAGTGCAGGTTCGTCAGACCCAGCTCGGCGGCGGACTGCCTGGCGCAGGCAATCGCTTCGGCGGAGATCTCAATCCCGGTGAGCTGCATTTCGGGCGTGGCGCAGTGCAGGCCAAAGCCGCCCACGCCGCAGAACAGGTCCCACATATGATCGATGCTCAGCCCGCGCACCCAGTCGCGGGCGGTAGCGTACAGGCTGCTAGCCACGGTTGGGTTAGTCTGGAAGAAGCTTTGCGGGCGGATCCACAGCGGCACGCCGTTGAAGTTTTCGGCCAGCGCGTGCTGTTCGGTGAAGAAGATCTCTTTCTCCCCTTCCATGATTGCCATATGCACCGGCTGAATGTTTGCGGTAATCACCTTCAGCGGCGGAAGCTGCTGCTGAAGCCACGGCAGCGCCGCGCGAAGCTGCTCCAGCTTGGCTTCCGAACGCAGCACGAAGCGCAGCATCATGCCGCCGTCAATCTGGCTTTCCGTCAGCAGAAGGTATTTCAGCTCGCCGCGCCTGCGGGCGACGCTGTATGGCGTTAACCCTGCACGCGCAATAAACGGTTTGAGCGCGGCAAAGACGGGCTCAAAGGAGGCGGGATACAGCGGGCAGTCGGTTAAATCTTCCGGCGTGCCGTCGCGGTGCAGCATCCCCAGCAATGGTTTCTCCACGCTGCCGCTGACCACCATCTTGGCTTTATTACGAAAGCCCTGCTCCGGGCCGCACACGGGCGCACACCACTCGCCCACCGGGTGTTCTGCCAGCAGCTGTTGCAGGTCGGCCATTTTGGCGGTGAGTTGTTGAGAGACCGGCTGTTCTATCCACTGACAGGATCGGCAGCGTCCGGCGTCATAGAGTGCGCACTGCATATGAAAACCTTAAGAATTACGAGGGCTGCGATTATACACATTATTGCAGGCGGAAGAACCGCCGACTGGAGGCCGGGATAAAAAGCAGGAACAGCACCAGCATATCCGGCAGTTTTTGCATAAACAGCGCGCGCAGGATCTCGCGTTTGGATTCACCGGCAATGCTGAACAGCTCCGGATAGCCATAGCCCAGCGAGGCGGCCCACAGATAGCTGGCGGCGGTCACCTGCGTAAGCAGATACACCCAGCGCGCCCAGTTGCGCCCTTTGACCAGCGAAAAGGCGCAGTAGATCTCGATAAACACCAGCACCAGGCTGCTCAAAAAGACCAGCGTCAGATTCCACGTCTGCACGCTGCGGTGAATGAATTCACCGATGCCGCGTACGCCCAGGGTGTTCAGAATCATCAGCACATCGAGGCAGCGGATCATAATAATGGCGAGCGCCGCCACCTGAACCAGCGCAGGGACGTTAGGACGCGCGTGCGTAATACGTGATTTTTTTAATAATCCCAATGTTTTACTTCCCTGAAAAACAGTGCCGCGTCATGCGCGGCACATCACTGGAAATTTTAAATCCTTCAGCCGCGTCTTGCACGCTGGATATCGCGCACGCGCTGCTTTTCCGCGCGCGCCATCAAATACCAGGCGATAAATCCGACAATTCCGACCACGCCGAGGATGATAGAGGCCAGGGCGTTAATCTCCGGATTCACCCCCATGCGCACGCTGGAGAAGACCAGCATCGGCAGCGTCGTCGCCCCCGGACCGGAGACAAAGCTGGCGATAACCAGATCGTCGAGCGACAGGGTAAACGCCAGCAGCCAGCCGGAGATCACCGCCGGCATAATCATCGGCAGGGTAATGATGAAAAAGACCTTCAGCGGCGTCGCGCCGAGATCCATCGCCGCCTCTTCAATGGAGCGATCCAGCTCGCGCAGGCGCGAGGAGATCACCACCGCGACATACGCGGTACAGAAGGTGACGTGCGCCAGCCAGATGGTGAGCATTCCGCGATCCGCAGGCCAGCCGATGGCGTGCGCCAGGGCGACGAACAGCAGCAGCAGCGCGAGACCGGTGATCACGTCCGGCATGACCAGCGGCGCGGTGATCATAAAGGCGAAGCCATTCGAACCGCGAAAACGCCCGAAGCGCACCATCACCAGCGCGGCGATCGTACCCAGAACGGACGCCATTGTGGCCGCCAGCGCCGCAATGGTCAGGCTAAGCCCCACCGCGCTCATCATTGCATCATCGTGGAACAGCTCGCTGTACCAGCGCGTCGACCAGCCCGCCCAGACCGTCACCAGTTTGGAGCTGTTGAAAGAGTAGATCACCAGCATCAGCATCGGCGCATACAGGAAGGTAAAGCCGATCACGAGGATCGCAATTCGCCACGGGGAGCGCACTACCGGTAAGTTGTTCATCCGTGATCTCCCATCTGTTTCTGCTGATGCTTGTGGAACCACATGATCGGCACGATCAGCAGCAGCAGCATGACAATCGCCACCGCCGACGCCACCGGCCAGTCGCGGTTATTGAAGAACTCCTGCCACAGCACGCGGCCAATCATGATGCTGTCCGGCCCGCCGAGCAGTTCCGGGATCACAAACTCCCCCACCGCCGGAATAAAGACCAGCATTGACCCGGCGATAATGCCGCCTTTGGTCAGCGGGACAATGACGCTGAAGAAGGTTTTTAACGGACGGGCCCCGAGATCGAGCGACGCTTCCACCAGCGAGTAATCAATACGCGTTAGCGCCGTGTAGATCGGCAGCACCATAAACGGCAGATAGGCGTACACAATGCCGATATAGACCGCGAGGTTGGTGTGCAGGATCGTCAGCGGCTGATCGATAACCCCAAGCCACATCAGCACGTTATTCAGCACGCCGTTGTTTTTCAGGATCCCCATCCAGGCGTAAACGCGGATCAGGAACGAGGTCCACGACGGCAGGATCACCAGCAGCAGCAGGATGTTACGCGTCGACGGCTTGCTGTGCGCCACCGCCCAAGCCAGCGGGTAGCCCATCACCAGGCAGCAGAGCGTCGAGATTGCCGCCACCTGCAGCGACTGCAGATACGCTTCGAAATAGAGCGGGTCGTCCGTCAGCTGCAGGAAGTTGCCGAGATTAAGCGTCAGCGTCAGCTGCCCGTCGGCCCAGTCCAGCAGGTTGGTATAGGGCGGGATCGCCCGCGCCATTTCCGCCAGGCTTATCTTGAAAACAATCAGGAACGGCAGCAGGAACAGCAGGATCAGCCACACGTACGGCATGGCGATCACCAGCTTGCGGCCGTGTTTCATCTGCATGCGCGTCAGCCAGCTGGCAACGCCGCCCGGTTTGCCTGCGCGGGCTGGAGGTTCAAATGTACTCATTGGCCGCTCCTTATACCGTCAGCACAACGCAACTGTCAGCATCCCAGCACAGGCGCACTTCGTCGCCCCATGTCGGCTGGCCTTTGCGATAGCGATGTTCGTTCTGCAGCTGCGCGCTGAGCATCTGCCCGCTTTTCAGGCGCACGTGGTAGATGGACAGATCGCCCAGATAGGCAATGTGGACCACTTCGCCCACGGCAAAGTTATAGCCATCGGCAGGCGGATCGTCACAGAGCATGATCTTCTCCGGACGCAGCGCCACGTAGACCGGCACGTTATCCACCACGGAGTTATCCGGATCGACCTTCAGCGGATGCTGTAGCCCCGGCGATTCAATGACCAGGCCATCCTCCTGACGGTCTTTCAGCAGCCCTTCAAAGACGTTAACCGAGCCGATGAACTCCGCGCTGTAGCGGGTTGTCGGGTGCTCATAAATCTCTTCCGGCTCGCCGATCTGCACGAACTTGCCGCGGTTCATGATCGCGATACGTCCGGCCATGGTCATCGCTTCTTCCTGGTCGTGGGTGACCATCACGCAGGTCACCCCCACTCGCTCGAGGATATCCACCACTTCGAGCTGCATACGGTCGCGCAGCTTTTTATCCAGCGCACCCATCGGTTCATCGAGCAGCAGCAGCTTCGGGCGTTTCGCCAGGCTTCTTGCCAGCGCCACGCGCTGCCGCTGGCCGCCAGAGAGCTGGTGCGGCTTACGCTTGGCGAACTCCTGCATGTGCACCAGGCTCAGCATCTCGGCCACGCGCGCGGTAATTTCGGCCTTCGGCAGCTTGTCCTGCTTCAGGCCAAAGGCGATGTTCTGCTCCACCGTCATGTGCGGGAACAGCGCGTAGGACTGGAACATCATGTTAATGGGGCGCTGATACGGCGGCACGCTGGAGAGATCCACGCCATCGAGCATGATCTGCCCGGCCGTGGGCTGTTCAAAACCGGCCAGCATGCGCAGCAGGGTCGATTTACCGCAGCCAGATGCCCCAAGAAGGGCAAAAATTTCGCCTTTATAGATAGTCAGGCTGACGTCGTCCACGGCATGCTGGCCATCGAAAGATTTGGTGAGGTTACGAATTTCAAGAAGCGGGGTCAGCGCTTTACGGACTTTCGCCTGCGGGCGGGGGATCGCGTCATTCACGGGGTGTTCTCCGGCATAGATCAATACTGGTGCAAACGCACCGTCAGGGTGCGCATCGCCGGACGGCGCTAACGCCTGCCCGGCCTACGGGTTTAGTAGGCCCGGTAAGCGATAGCGCCACCGGGCAACAACACCAAACGCCGTTATTTACCGCTTTTCACCTTGGTCCACGCGCGGGTACGCACGCGGTCAATTTTTGGATCCTGAACTTTCAGGGTGAAGAGCTTGGCGAACACATCCGCTGGCGGATAGATAGCCGGGTTGTTGCGGATTTCTTCGCTCACCAGCGGCACGGAGGCCTTGTTACCGTTCGCGTAGTAAACGTGGTCGCTGATATGGGCGATCACGTCAGGACGCATCAGGTAGTTGAGGAACTGGTAAGCTTCGTCTTTGTTTTTTGCGTCAGCCGGCATCGCGAAGACGTCAAAGAAGGCCAGTGCCCCCTCTTTCGGAATGAAGTAAGAGACGTTCACGCCGTTTTTTGCCTCTTTCGCGCGGTTCGCCGCCTGCCACACGTCCCCTGCCCAGCCAATCGCGACGCAGATGTCGCCGTTTGCCAGGTCGTTAATGTACTGAGACGAGTGGAAGTAACGAATGTTTGGACGCAGCTTCAGCAGCAGATCGGTCGCCGGGCCGGTGTAGTCATCAGCCTTGCTGCTGTTCGGATCTTTGCCCAGGTAGTTCAGCACGGTGGCGAAAATCTCTTCCGGCGCATCGAGGAAAGAGACGCCGCAGCTTTTCAGCTTCGCAAGGTTTTCCGGCTTAAGCACCACGTCCCAGCTGTCCAGCTTGACGTCCGGACCCAGCGCCGCTTTCACTTTGTCGACGTTAAAGCCGATACCGGTGGTCGCCCACAGATAAGGCATGGCGTATTTGTTGTCCGGGTCGTGTTTGGCCACCAGCTTCAGAACTTCGGGATCGAGGTTTTTCCAGTTCGGTAACTTGCTCTTATCCAGAGGCTGGAAAACGCCTGCCGTCAGCTGACGCTCCAGGAAGCTTGCGGAAGGCACCACAAGGTCAAACCCGGTGCTGCCCGCCATCAGTTTTCCTTCCAGCACTTCGTTGGAGTCGAAAACGTCGTAGACCACTTTAATGCCGGTCTCTTTTTCAAAATTCGCGACCGTGTCCGGCGCAATATAGTCAGACCAGTTGTAAACGTGCAGCGTTTTTTGTTCCGCAGCGAGCGTGCCGGCAGAGACGGCCATCAGAGCACCCGCAACCAGACCCGATAACCATTTTTTATTCAAGGCGATCATATCGTTATTCCTTCTGAAAGCTCGTTAACAAACGAACTAAAACTGTGCAATCTGAAGTTATGCAATAATCATGCATAGTTTGTCGCTCTGCCCGAAATAAAAAGAAACCTCTTTACCCGGCAGCTTCCGCTCGCTTTTTTAAGCATCGCAAGAATAACTGTAGCCCGTGTCTCCGGCTATAGCCCGGACGAAAAAACGCCTTTTATCAATTTTTTATGCAGGTTATGTCTACGTGATAAGCCGAAACGGCCTTCAGGGAGGTGAAAAATTCTTTAAAGAAAGGTTAAAAGCAGCAGAAAAAATGGCCTTCTGCAGCCGCTATGGCAGCGACTGCGCAAAAGTCAGACAGGCTTAGTGAAGAAAATTGGGAGATGCATCATTATTCTCTGCATCATCTTCCGCGCTATACAGCAGATGATGCGCGTTGGCTTCCATCATGACCATCGAAATTTGCTCTTCGCTCAAGCGCATAAACCAGGCGAACTGCTTGAACGACAGCCCTGCCCCGGAGAATAAAGACTGGCAAACGACCAGTTTTGGCAGATTATCATCCTGTATGTCGAGAAATGCTTTCACCGTCAAAGAACTGGCGTTGATCGCTGACAGGTCGGAGGCCAGCGCCAGCAGCGCCGACGGCTTCACTTCGGCCAGCGCGGAGAAAAGGATCACGTCGTTAATGAGATCGATTTTGGCATCAAAAATACCGTCGAAATTTTGCATATGAGGCAAATGCAGCGCCTGGCAGGAATCACATTCAAAGAACGTAATACCGGCATCATCGAGCCATTGACGTAACGTATCCAGTGTTGGTACGACCTGTAAATCCATCGCTGTGCAGCCTCTCTAGTAAAAACTTTGCATAGGGTACTTAAAAAGTGCGCTGTAATCCATTTAACCACCCGTTTTAAGACAGTAACCCGGCGTGGCGTGACGCTCGATCCATGCGATCATTTTACCTGCAATATCGACCCCGGTGGTTTTTTCCACGCCTTCCAGCCCCGGAGAAGCATTCACCTCCATGACCAGCGGCCCGCGCGTCGCCCGCAATAGGTCTACGCCCGCCACGTCCAGCCCCAGCGTTTGCGCCGCTTTCACGGCAATCTCCCGTTCCCGGTCGCTGATATCGGCTACCCGCGCCACGCCGCCGCGGTGAAGGTTAGAGCGGAAGTCGCCCTCTTTTGCCTGGCGCTCAATGGCCGCCACCACTTCGTTACCGACCACGAAGCAGCGAATGTCGCATCCTTTCGCCTCTTCGATGTACTCCTGCACCAGAATGTGGGCGTTCAGCCCCCGGAAGGCATCAATCACGCTTTCCGCCGCCTGCCGCGTTTCCGCCAGCACCACGCCAATGCCCTGCGTGCCTTCTACCAGTTTGATCACTAACGGTGCCCCGCCCACCATGTCGATGAGATCGCTGGTGTCGTCTGGCGAATGGGCAATCCCCGTGACGGGGAGATCGATCCCCTGGCGGGCGAGCAGCTGCAGCGAACGCAGCTTGTCGCGGGCGCGGGAAATGGCGACGGATTCATTGAGCGGATAGCTGCCCAGCATTTCAAACTGGCGCAGCGCGGCGGTGCCGTAATAGGTTATCTGCGAGCCGATGCGGGGGATGACCGCATCAAAGAACGGCAGCTTGCGGCCTTTGTAGTGGATCGACGAGGCGGCCGGGTCGATGTTCATATAGCAGGACATCGGGTCGAGGATCTCAACCTGATGCCCGCGTTTCGCCGCCGCTTCTCGCAGGCGCTTACATGAATAGAGCGTTCCATCCCGGGACAATATGGCAATTTTCACCCTGCACCTCGCTAAAGACATGGAAAAAGCCTGCGTATCATATACGCAGGCAGGCGCAGGATAAATGGACTATCGCGTCGCCCAACCCTGTTTGTGCAGATAATCGAGAATAAACGGGCGATTTTCTTTAATGATGGTGCGGCGAATATGGTCGGTCCAGGTATCGCGACGGTTATTGCTGCCGCGCGTCATGTAGTAGTTCGCCAGCTCTTCGTCATAGTGATTCAGAACCTCCTGGTCAACCGGCTGGTAGTGGTTTTCATGCACCAGCATGGCGGCAGGAATGCGCGGCTTCAGATCCGGGTTATCCGCCGGCCAGCCGAGGCACAGGCCAAACAGCGGCAGCACATGTTTTGGCAGCTTCAGCAGCTCGGTGACGCTTTCAATGTTGTTACGCAGGCCGCCGATATAAACGCCGCCTAACCCCAGCGACTCCGCCGCCGTAAAGGCGTTTTGCGCCATCAGCGCGGTATCCACCACGCCCAGCAGCAGCTGTTCGGCCAGACCCAGTTCGGCCTCAGGACAAATCTGCAGGTGGCGGTTAAAGTCGGCGCAGAACACCCAGAACTCCGCGGCCTGGGCCACGTGCTTTTGACCGCCGGTCAGCGTGACCAGCTGCTCGCGCATGGCCGGGTCGGTAATGCGGATAATCGAGCTGCACTGCAGGAAGCTGGAGCTGGAGGTCGCCCTTGCGCTGTCAATAATCGCGGCACGCTGCGCCTCGGTTATCGGCTCATCGGTGAAATGGCGAATGGAACGGTGGGATGTGAGCAGGTCTATGGTTGGCGTCATCTTGTCTCTCTTTGTCGTGCTTAAACCGTATGGCAGCCAGTATAGGCAATGATTTGCGCGGTGTAATTGGCGAAACATAGCCTTACTGTATCAAAGCGACAGGCGAAACCTTCTTTAATGGCGACAGGTTATCGGGCACTATATGTCTTATTCGCCGTCAGGCTTGTTTTTTGAGGAGAGAGAAATGTTTGCAGTAATTTTTGGTCGTCCAGGGTGCCCTTACTGTGTGCGCGCGAAAGAGCTGGCTGAGAAACTGACTGAAGAGCGCGATGACTTCAACTTCCGCTACGTGGATATCCACGCGGAAGGCATCACCAAAGCGGATCTCGAAAAAACCGTCGGCAAGCCGGTTGAAACCGTACCGCAGATCTTCCTCGATCAGAAACACATCGGCGGTTGCACTGATTTTGAAGCTTACGCCAAAGAGCATCTGGGGCTGTTTGCCGCTCAGTAATGCGAAGACGCCCTCACCCTGAGGGCGTTTTTATTTGGGGTGCCGTCGGTGTCGAATCAGGCTGCGCACAAATAAGTAACAGAGCGCGCCAAGGGCGCACCAGAACACGGCGCTCATCAACCACGCCAGCTCCTGCCAGAAACTCCGCGTTGATATATACAGCAAGCGCATCAGCAGCAGGCACAGCGGTGCGGCCAGCATGGCACCAAGAAGCGGTTTCACCACCTCCCCTTTACGGGAGAGAAAACTGGCCGCGGCGCCCGGCAGCGTGAAAAAGAGCAACCCCAGCTCCGGATGGCCCGAAGCCCTGAATGCCCCTTTCACGTTAAAAGCGAGCGACATGCATACGACCGTGAACAGCAAAAAGCAGCTGATCACCCCCGCCCAGTTTCGTTTAATGTTCAAACTATCCTCCTGACTTATCTCTATCAAATACACATTCGTCGGGTAGACGCCCAGTCAGATAAAGCAATGCGGCAATCCTTGCCAAAGCACGCACAGGGTGATGCGATAATAGGTAGCTGTCAGTAGCTAATGCGATTAAACTACACGCCAGCTAATGTTTTAGGGAATAAAGCAGGAAACAGGGAGCGTTAACGCCTTTCCCTGACCCAGAAAACAGTAGCCCAAAAAGTCCTTTCATTCAACAACTTACTGGTAAACAAGAAGTTAGCCTCCGTGAATATAAACGTCGCAGACTTGTTAAATGGGAATTACATCCTGTTATTATTTGTGGTACTGGCGCTGGGTCTTTGCCTGGGTAAATTGCGCCTGGGTTCAGTTCAACTTGGTAATTCCATTGGCGTTTTAGTCGTCTCCTTATTATTAGGCCAGCAGCACTTCAGCATTAACACGGACGCGCTCAACTTAGGTTTTATGCTGTTTATTTTTTGCGTTGGCGTGGAAGCGGGACCTAACTTTTTTTCAATTTTCTTCCGCGACGGCAAAAATTATCTGATGCTGGCGCTGGTGATGGTCGGCAGCGCGCTGCTGATCGCCTTAGGGCTGGGCAAACTGTTTGGCTGGGATATCGGGTTAACGGCAGGTATGCTGGCAGGCTCCATGACCTCTACCCCCGTACTCGTGGGTGCCGGTGATACCCTGCGCCATTCCGGCATGGCCGGCGCGCAGCTCTCTACCGCCCTCGACCACCTGAGCCTGGGCTATGCCCTGACCTATCTTATTGGTCTGGTGAGCCTGATTGTCGGCGCGCGCTACCTGCCAAAACTGCAGCATCAGGATCTGCAGACCAGCGCCCAGCAAATCGCCCGCGAGCGCGGTCTGGATACCGATTCCAAACGTAAAGTCTATCTCCCGGTGATCCGCGCCTACCGCGTCGGACCGGAGCTGGTGGCATGGGCAGACGGCAAAAACCTGCGCGAGCTGGGGATTTACCGCCAGACGGGCTGCTACATCGAACGTATCCGCCGCAACGGCATTCTGGCGAATCCGGACGGCGACGCGGTGCTGCAGATGGGCGACGACATTGCGCTGGTCGGTTACCCGGACGCCCACGCCCGTCTCGACCCGAGCTTCCGTAACGGCAAAGAGGTGTTCGACCGCGACCTGCTCGACATGCGCATCGTCACCGAAGAGATCGTGGTGAAAAACCATAACGCCGTTGGCCGTCGCCTGGCGCAGCTGAAGCTGACCGACCACGGCTGCTTCCTCAACCGCGTGATCCGCAGCCAGATTGAAATGCCGATCGATGACAACGTCGTACTCAATAAAGGCGACGTGCTCCAGGTTAGCGGCGACGCCCGACGCGTGAAAACCGTTGCCGACCGCATCGGCTTTATCTCCATTCACAGCCAGGTTACCGACCTGCTGGCCTTCTGCGCCTTCTTTATTGTTGGCCTGATGATCGGGATGATCACCTTCCAGTTCAGTAACTTTAGCTTCGGCATCGGTAACGCCGCCGGGCTGCTGTTCGCCGGGATCATGCTGGGCTTCCTGCGAGCGAACCACCCAACCTTCGGCTACATTCCGCAGGGCGCGCTGAACATGGTGAAAGAGTTCGGTCTGATGGTCTTTATGGCGGGTGTTGGCTTAAGCGCCGGCAGCGGCATTGGCCACAGCCTCGGTGCCGTCGGCTGGCAAATGTTGGTTTCCGGACTTATCGTCAGCCTGGTGCCGGTGGTGATCTGCTTCCTGTTCGGCGCCTACGTGCTGCGCATGAACCGCGCCCTGCTCTTCGGGGCGATGATGGGGGCGCGAACCTGCGCGCCAGCCATGGAAATCATCAGCGACACCGCGCGCAGCAACATCCCGGCGCTGGGGTATGCGGGAACCTACGCCATCGCGAACGTACTGCTCACGCTGGCGGGTACGCTGATCATCATCATCTGGCCTGGGATCGGATAACTCCTAAGTTTGCGCGTGGTTGAAAAAATTTTCGTTACGCGCAGAACTTTTTTATCAGGGGGCAGTCATAACTAGTGCCACTGCTTTTCTTTGATGTCCCCAATTTGTGGAGCCCATCAACCCCGCCGTTTTGGTTCAAGGTTGATGGGTTTTTTGTTGCCTGAAATTCCCCGCCCTCAAATTTCACCTTCTCTCTTGCCACTAAAACACATATGATTAAACGTATATAAAAATCACCCCCTGCAGGAACTCCTATGCTCCACCCCCTCCAGCTCTTCAAAACCCTCTCCGACGAAACGCGGCTCGCCATCGTCATGCTGCTCCGCGAAGCCGGTGAGCTGTGCGTCTGCGATCTCTGCTCCGCCACCGCCGAATCTCAGCCGAAAGTCTCCCGCCATATGGCGCTGTTGCGCGAATCCGGGCTGGTTATCGATCGTCGCGAGGGCAAATGGGTCCATTACCGTCTCTCTCCCAACATGCCTGCGTGGGCGGCTACCGTTATCGACACCGGCTGGAACTGCCTGCGGGAAGAGACGCGCCTGAAGCTGAAAAACCGACTTCCGGGATCGTGCCAGGAAAAACACATTCACTAAAACAGATATAATGGAGTAGAAGATGTTTCTGGCAGGGGCTATTTTTCTGTTTACGCTGGTACTGGTCATCTGGCAGCCCAAAGGGCTCAGTATCGGCTGGAGCGCCAGCATCGGTGCCGCGCTGGCGCTGGCCAGCGGCGTGATTCACATTAACGATATACCTGTGGTGTGGAATATCGTCTGGAACGCCACGGCAACGTTCATTGCCGTCATCATCATCAGCCTGCTGCTGGATGAGTCCGGTTTTTTCGAGTGGGCAGCGCTGCACGTCGCCCGCTGGGGGAACGGTCGGGGGCGATTGCTGTTTACTTACATCGTGCTGCTGGGCGCAGCCGTGGCGGCGCTGTTTGCCAATGACGGCGCGGCGCTAATCCTGACCCCTATCGTTATCGCCATGCTGCTGGCGCTGGGGTTCAGCAAGCAGGCCACGCTGGCGTTTGTGATGGCGGCAGGCTTTATCGCCGATACCGCCAGCCTGCCGCTGATTGTATCGAACCTGGTCAACATCGTATCGGCAGACTTCTTTAAGCTGGGGTTCAGCGAATACGCCTCGGTGATGATCCCGGTTGATGTCGCCGCGATTGCCGCAACGCTGGTGATGCTGCATCTGTTCTTTCGCAAGGAAATCCCCCCGGAATATGACCTGGCAAAACTCCGTGAGCCCGCTCGGGCCATTCACGACCACCCGACGTTCAGAATGGGCTGGATCGTGCTGCTGCTTCTTCTCGTCGGCTTCTTCGTGCTTGAACCTCTCGGCATTCCGGTCAGCGCCATCGCAACAGCTGGCGCGCTGATTTTATTCGCTGTCGCAAAACGCGGACATGCGATTAACACCGGAAAAGTGCTGCGCGGCGCTCCGTGGCAGATCGTTATCTTCTCGCTGGGGATGTATCTGGTGGTGTACGGCCTGCGCAATGCCGGGCTGACGGAGTATCTCTCAGGCGTACTGGATAGCCTGTCCGGACACGGGCTGTGGGCCACCACGCTGGGTACCGGGTTCATCACCGCGTTCCTGTCATCCATAATGAACAATATGCCCACGGTGCTGATTGGCGCGCTCTCCATTGATGGCAGCACGGCTTCGGGATTGATAAAGGAAGCGATGATTTACGCCAACGTTATTGGCTGCGATCTGGGGCCTAAAATCACGCCCATCGGCAGCCTCGCCACCCTGCTCTGGCTCCACGTGCTGGCGCAGAAAAACATGACGATTACCTGGGGCTACTATTTCCGGACGGGCATCATGATGACGCTGCCGGTCCTGTTTGCGACGCTCGCCGCGCTGGCGCTCCGTCTTTCCTTCACACTGTAATGAGCCACTGATATGAGCCACATCACCATTTACCACAACCCGGCCTGCGGCACCTCGCGCAACACGCTGGAGATGATCCGCAACAGCGGTACGGAGCCAGAGATCGTTCTTTATCTGGAAAACCCGCCGTCGCGCGATAAGCTGACCACACTGATTGCTGAGATGGGGATTTCAGTGCGGGATCTGCTGCGTAAAAACGTGGAGCCCTTTGAACAGCTCGGCCTGGCTGAAGATACGTTCACCGACGACCAGCTTATCGGTTTTATGCTTCAGCACCCGATCCTGATTAACCGTCCGATCGTGGTAACGCCGCTGGGCACGCGCCTGTGCCGTCCGTCTGAAGTCGTCCTCGACATCCTGCCGGACGCGCAAAAAGGGGCGTTTACGAAAGAGGATGGCGAAGCCGTGGTGGACGCCAGCGGGAAAAAAATCTCTCAAAAGTAAGCTATTGATAATGGCACAGTAAGGCTTGCCCGCGGCATATCCCGCCCACTGGCCGGGTTGCATCAGCCGAAACCCGGCACATACTGTTGAAGGTTAGGTCTGGTGAGGGGATGCAGGTATGGGACTTAAAAACAAAACCGCCGTCATCTTCGGCGGCAGCGGCGCTATTGGCAGCGCAGCGGCGCACGCGCTTGCGTGCGAGGGAGCGGATGTCTACCTCGCCGCGCGCAGCCACGCCAGGCTCGAGCCGGTCGCCGACAGCATTCGCGCCGACGGCGGGTCTGCCAGCACGTTTGTTTTCGATGTGCTCAATGCCTCCGCACAGCTCCCCGACCTTGCCCACATTGATATCGTCGTCAACGCCACGGGCTTTATGCACGATCAGGGCAAACGCCTGCAGGCGTTAACGCTCGACGAGTTCAGACAGGGTTTCGACCCTTTCCTGGCAGCATATTTCAACATTGCGAAAGCCGTATCGCCCCGCATGGGCGGCGAGCATGCCGGGACCATAATTACCGTCGTCGCCCCCGCCGCAAACATGACGATGGCGGGCCACCTCGGGCATATCGTTGGCTGCGCGGGAACGGAAGCCTTGACCCGGGCGCTCGCGGCTGAGCTGGGGGCACAAAATATTCGCGTACTCTGCGTGCGTTCGCACGCAATAGCCGACGCGGTGCAGGCGGGTTCGTATGTGGGTGCCATTTTCACCGCCAAGGCGCAGGCGATGGGCATCACGGTCGAGCAGTTTCTTGGCGGTGCCGCGCAAAGCACCCTGAATCATCGCCTGCCGACGCTGGCGCAGGTGGCAGACACCATTGCGTTTCTGGCGTCAGATGCGGCAGGCGCCATGACGGGAACCACCGTCAATATGACCGCGGGTGCAACCTAGCCCTCGCCCGCAATCCTCCCCACCATCGCCCGGATCTCTTCGCGGGTTAAGGGCGCCCGGTCGGTGACGTAGTGCAGCGTCATCCCTTCGATAAACGCGTCCAGCGCACGGGTGGTGACCGGGTCGAACCACTGCTCCAGCGTGGTCTGGCTCATCTTCATCCAGTCCTGCATCACCGTTTTAAGCGCCGCGCTGCGGTGCATAAAGGCGTAAAGCTGATACATCAGCGCCATGTTGTGCGGCGTCGTCACCTGCGAGCTGTGGATCAGCGTGGTGATGGATTCGCACGCCATTTCCGGCCCGTTAACGCCGGCAAAGAAATCCCGGTACTGCTGCGACATCTGCCGGGTAAACCACGTGAAGGCCTCCTCCAGCAGCGGTTCCATGCCGTCGAAATAGTAGGTCATCGATCCCAGCGGCACGCCCGCGCAGGTGGCGATTTTACGGTGCGTGACGGCGTGAATCCCGTGCTCGGCAATGGTATCGAGCGTTGCCTGCAGGATCTTCTCCCGGCGATGCGGATCGTTCGGTGGTCTGCTCATAAATTCCTCACGTGGTTTATGTACAAATGTACACAAACTTGCTAGTGTTGTCGCTATTGTTGTACTTCTGGTGCTACCCCAATGACGCTGACCTCTCCCCGTAAAGCCCTGCAGCTACGCCTGTGGGCGCTGTTTATGTTCTTCTTTATTCCCGGCCTGCTGATGGCCTCCTGGGCCACGCGTACGCCCGCCATTCGCGATATTTTGTCCGTCTCTACCGCTGAGATGGGCATCGTGCTGTTCGGGCTGTCGATAGGCTCGATGAGCGGCATCCTCTGCTCCGCGTGGCTGGTGAAGCGCTTCGGTACGCGGGCGGTGATCCGCACCACCATGTGCTTCGCGGTGGTCGGGATGATCGTGCTGAGCGCCGCGCTGTGGTGTGCGTCGCCGGTTCTGTTTGCCCTGGGGCTGACGGTATTTGGCGGCAGCTTCGGCTCGGCGGAAGTTGCCATCAACGTTGAAGGGGCGGCGGTCGAGCGCGAGATGAACAAAACCGTGCTGCCAATGATGCACGGCTTTTATAGCCTCGGCACGCTGGCCGGTGCCGGCGTGGGCATGGCGCTGACGGCCTCTGGCGTGAGCGCCAACCTGCATATCCTGCTGGCGGCGCTGGTGTGCATCGTTCCGATTCTGACCGGCATCCGGGCCATCCCGGACGGTACCGGCAAAAACTCCGCTGACGAACAGCATTCGGCCGAAAAAGGGCTGCCCTTCTACCGCGATTTCCAGCTGATGCTGATCGGCGTGGTGGTGCTGGCGATGGCGTTCGCGGAAGGGTCCGCCAACGACTGGCTGCCGCTGCTGATGGTGGACGGTCACGGCTTTAGCCCGACCTCCGGCTCGCTGATTTACGCCGGGTTTACGCTGGGGATGACCGTCGGACGCTTCACCGGCGGCTGGTTTATCGACCGCTACAGCCGCGTTGCGGTAGTGCGCGCCAGCGCTCTGCTCGGCGGCTTGGGCATCGCGATGATCATCTTTGTGGATGTGGACTGGATTGCCGGCGTCTCGGTGATCCTCTGGGGACTGGGCGCGTCGCTCGGCTTCCCGCTGACCATTTCGGCCGCCAGCGACACCGGCCCGGATGCCCCGACGCGCGTCAGCGTGGTGGCGACCACGGGCTATCTCGCCTTCCTGGTCGGACCGCCGCTGCTCGGCTTCCTCGGCGAGCATTACGGGCTGCGCAGCGCCATGCTGGTGGTATTAGGGTTGGTCATCATTGCGGCGCTGGTGGCGCGCGCGGTGGCAAAGCCGGAAACGAATCAAACGACACTGGAGAAGGGATATGAGCGTTAAACTGATCGCCGTCGACATGGATGGCACTTTTCTGAGCGATGCCAAGACCTACAATCGCCCCCGCTTTCTGGCGCAGTACGCCCGCATGAAGGCGCAAGGCATTCGCTTCGTGGTTGCCAGCGGCAACCAGTACTACCAGCTCATCTCCTTTTTCCCGGAGATTGCGCATGAAATCGCGTTCGTCGCCGAAAACGGCGGCTGGGTCGTGAGCGAAGGTGAAGACGTCTTTAACGGTGAACTCTCGAAAGCCCACTTCGACACCGTCGCGAACGTGTTAAGCGACGTGCCGGGGATTGAGATCATCGCCTGCGGAAAAAGCAGCGCGTACACGCTGAAATGCTATGACGAGGGCTTTAAGGATATCGCGGCGAAGTACTACCACCGCCTCGAAATGGTCAGCGACTTCGACAACCTGAACGATATTTTCTTTAAGTTCGGGCTCAACGTGTCTGACGATGAAATTCCGCGTATTCAGGCGCTTCTTCACGACAAGCTCAGTGACATCATGGTGCCCGTCACCACCGGTCACGGCAGTATCGACCTTATCATCCCCGGCGTGCATAAAGCCAACGGCCTGCGGATCCTGCAACAGCGCTGGGGCATAGACGACAGCGAAGTGGTGGCCTTCGGCGACAGCGGTAACGACGTGGAGATGCTGCGCCAGTCCGGGTTCAGCTTTGCGATGGCGAATGCCAGACCGCATATTAAAGCGGTGGCGCGTTTTGAAGCGCCGCACAATAACGACGAAGGCGTTTTAAACGTGATTGAGAAGGTGTTGAACGGGGAGGCGCCGTTTAACTGACAATGTGCGGTCTGGTGCCCTCACCCTAACCCTCTCCCACAGGGAGAGGGGACTGTCCCGAGTTCGCCAACGGGGAGAGGGGATAAACAGATCAAGGTTGCAGGGCGTTTCCGACGCGTTTGTCTTTCAGGAACACCACCATCAGGCCAACCCACAGCGCGCCGTTGGCGAGGTTAAACAGGCTGAACAGACCGTTGCCGCCCATCGCGTAGGCATGCTTGCTCACTTCAATACCGACGGTAAAAATCAGCATCTGCAGCATCCCCATCGCCGCTGACACCGTACCTTTACTCATCTCGCTGGCAAACAGCGTCAGGCGCACCAGCCCGGCGTTCGCCACGCCGATCCCGAAGGCGTAAAGGCTAAGCCCCGCCGTCATCCACAGATAGGCGTGAGATGACGCGACGGTCGCCACCGCAGCCAGAATCAGCCCTGCCGCAATCGGCCAGCCGCCCATGATAATCAGAGAACGCACGGTGCGGCGTGACGTCAGACGCGCCAGCACCAGGTTACCGATAATCAGCGCGCCAAAAATCGGCACCTGCAGCAGGCCGTACTCGTAGCTGCTGAGCTTTTCACCGCTGATGATAATGACCGGTGACTGGGCTATCCACGCCAGCAGCGGCAGGCTAACGAACCCTGTCGCCAGCGCCCCCGCCACAAAGCGGCCATTCTTCAACACTTCTTTGTAATCCCGACCCAGCTCTTTCAGCGAGAGTTTCTCGCCGATGCGGGTGGCCGTCTCCGGCATCGCGCGGTGCAGGCCAAAGTAGGCGATAGCGGCGAGAACCGCGAAGAGCACGAACATCCCTTCCCAGGGCGCAACGTGCACCCACGCGGCGCCCACCAGCGGCCCCAGCAGCGGAGCGATCAGCGCCACGTTCGCCATCAGCGCGGTGATTTTGATACACACCGCCTCTTCAAACGACTCCTGAATGGCGGCATACCCCACGGCACCGATAAAGCACAGGCTGACCCCCTGCAGGAAACGCAGCAGGGTAAATTGTTCAATGTTTTGCGCCAGCAGCGTGGCGAGACAGGTCACGATGAACCACACCACGCCCGTCAGCATCACCGGACGACGGCCAATACGATCCGACAGCGGGCCTAACAGCCACTGCAAAAACATACCGCCTGCCAGATAGGCGGTCATGGAGGTCGGTACCCACTCGATTCCCGCGTTGTACTGCGCCACAACGGTCAGCATACCGGGCTGGATCATATCGTTGCCGATATAGGTAGAGAATTCGTAGAGCACCAGACACAGAGGGAAAAGCAACGCCTGACGACCCAGACGTGAACCAGAAGAAGAACGGTTTAACATGCAATCTCTTTATAATGACAAAATCGCGACGAGTGTAATGAAATGCCGCAGCCCGAGATAGTGGATTATCGAGGATAAACAGAAATAAAGCACATATCGTCTTCGTTTAAGGTTTCCTTAAGTTGACAAATTTATGATACCCCGATTACTCGTCAACGACCCCAAATTATGGCACTCACCTCCAGCCGTTCAGAATTGTCTAACTTACAGACAAATAAGACAAAACGACTTTACCGCTTACCGTCCCGCTTTTATGGTTATCAGCTTTTCGTGCTGATAGCGCTTGCCGTGGTGTTTACGTGGCTATCGCGTGATGAAGCGCTCGACAGATGGATAACCGGCTTTTGGTACGACGCGGCGACGCAGAGCTTCCCGCTGCAGAAAGACCACCTGCTGGATCTGCTGAACCATCGCCTGGCGAAATACATCGCCATCGCCTTGGGTGCCGTGGCGCTGTTTTACGGTGCATACAAGCGTAATGCAAGGCTGGTCACCGCGGCGCTGCTGATGGGCGTTGGCGCGCTGGTGGTGGGCATATTGAAAAGCGTGAGCCATCACAGCTGCCCGTGGGATCTGGTGGAATATGGCGGGAAAGCTATGTCTTATCCCCTGTTCAGTTCCGTCCCTGCGGACAGCGGTCCGGGGCGCTGTTTCCCCGGCGGTCATGCCTCCAGCGGCTTTATGGTGATGGGGCTGTTTTTTGCCTTCTGGCGAGAGCGTCCGCGTCTTGCCTGGTGCTTCGTCGCGCTGGGCGTGGTGTTAGGTCTGGCGATGGGTTACGGCCAGGTCATGCGCGGGGCACATTTTTTCTCTCACAACCTGTGGGCTGGGTGGTGGGTCTGGTTTTCCCAGGTGGTGGTCTATGGCCTTATTTCCACCCGGTTTGCTAAAGAGTGATAACGCTATGTTAGAGAGTCTGAATTATCAGCTGTTTTATCTGATCAACGCCACGCCGGCCTCGCCCGAGTGGACAATCGACTTTGCCACCTTTCTGGCGAAAGATCTGATCAGCATCGTGCCTGTGCTGGCAGCCATCCTCTGGCTGTGGGGTCCCCGTAGCCAGGTGAAAGCGCAGCGCCAGCTGGTGATCAAAGTGGCGATGGCGCTCGGAGTTAGCGTACTGCTGAGCTACATTCTGGGTCACGCCTTCCCGCACGATCGTCCTTTTGTCGATCACGTCGGCTATACCTTCCTGCACCATGCGCCGGATGACTCTTTCCCGAGCGATCACGGTACGGTTATCTTTACCTTCGCGCTGGCCTTCCTGTTCTGGCATCGCCTGTGGTCGGGTGCGGTGCTGATGGTGGTCGCCGTGGCCATCGCCTGGTCTCGCGTTTACCTGGGCGTCCACTGGCCGCTGGATATGGTGGGCGGTTTCCTGGTGGGGCTGATTGGCTGCGTGAGCGCGGCGATTCTGTGGAGTCTCTTCGGTGAAGCGCTCTACCGCGGGCTCTCTACCCTCTATCGCGCCATTTTCGCTATCCCGATCCGCAAAGGCTGGATACGTGACTAACCCCGACCTGACAGGTTACACTTGAACCCCCGCCCTGCGGGGGTTCACTTTTTTATCCCGAGGAACTATGGAAACACGTCGCGATGACCGCATTGCTCAGCTGCTACAGGCGCTGAAGCGCAGCGATAAGCTGCATCTTAAGGAAGCCGCCAACCTCCTCGGCGTCTCAGAGATGACCATTCGTCGGGATCTGAACAGCGAAAGCGCGCCCGTCGTGCTGCTGGGCGGGTATATTGTGCTTGAACCGCGCAGCGCCAGCCATTATCTGATCAGCGACCAGAAGACGCGCCTGGTTGAAGAGAAGCGCAAAGCCGCACGGCTTGCGGCTTCGCTGGTACAGCCGCACCAGACCCTGTTTTTTGACTGCGGTACCACCACGCCGTGGATTATCGAAGCCATCGACAGCAGCATTCCCTTTACCGCCGTGTGCTACTCCCTGAACACCTTTCTGGCGCTTCAGGAGAAACCCGAGTGCCGGGTGATCCTCTGCGGCGGTGAGTTTCACGCCAGCAACGCGATCTTTAAGCCGCTTAACCTGCAGGACACGCTCAGCAATCTCTGCCCGGATATCGCGTTTTATTCCGCCGCGGGCGTGAACGTGCGTCAGGGCGCGACCTGCTTTAACCTGGAAGAGCTGCCGGTGAAGCACTGGGCGCTAAGCGCGGCGCAGTACCATGTGCTGGTGGTTGACCACAGCAAGTTTGGCAAGGTGCGTTCGGCGAGAATGGGTGAACTGGCGCAGTTTGATGCCATTGTGAGCGACTGCCGTCCGGACGATGAGTATGTGGCGTATGCGAAGACGCAGCAGGTAAAGTTGATGTATTGAGAGGGGTGCGGCCTGATGCCCTCACCCCGGCCCTCTCCCACAGGGAGAGGGAGAAAACCCATAAGGTTTAGCTAAACCAGCTGCCAAACCATCCGTGGAATTTCATCATCACGAAGTCCCACATCCGGCTGAAGAAGCCGCCCTCTTCTACCGCTTCCATCACGATCAGCGGACGCTGTTCAATCGACTTACCGTTAAGCTGGAAATCAATCGTCCCGACCACCTGACCTTTTTTCAGCGGCGCGGTGAGCTGCGGATCGGTCAGGGTGTAGCTGGCCTTCAGGTTTTTCAGCTGGCCGCGCGGAATGGTCACCGAGCCCGCTTCACCCGCGCCCAGATTCACTTCGCTCTTGTCACCAAACCAGACGCGCTGGCTGACGAACGTGGCATCCGGTTTAATCGGCGTCACGGTTTCATAGAAGCGGAATCCCCAGGTCAGAAGTTTTTCTGATTCGTTAAAACGGATGCGGTCGGTTTTGGTCCCCAGCACCACCGAGATCAGGCGCATATCGCCCTGCGTCGCGGAGGCCACCAGGTTGTAACCCGCGCCGGCCGTGGTGCCGGTTTTCATCCCGTCCACGTTAACGTTGCTGCTCCACAGCAGGCGGTTGCGGTTCGGCTGGCGGATTTTATTGAAGGTAAACTCTTTCTCTTTGTGGATGGCGTATTCATCCGGCACGTCGTGAATAAGCGCTTTCCCCAGCAGCGCCATGTCGCGCGCGGTGCTGAACTGGCCCGGCGCATCCAGGCCGTGAACGGTTTTAAAGGTGGTGTTGGTCAAGCCCAGCTTTTGCGCGTAGCCATTCATCAGACCGATAAATGAATCCTGACTGCCCGCGACGTAATCCGCCAGCGCGATACAGGCGTCGTTGCCGGACTGGATAATCACCCCTTTATTCAAATCCGATACGGAAACCTGATCGCCCGGCTTCAGGAACATTACCGATGACCCGCGCAGCGCGGGGTTGCCGGTCGCCCAGGCGTCCTTCCCGATGGTGACCATATCATCAAGCTTGATCTTGCCCGCTTTTAAGGCCTGGCCTACCACATAGCTGGTCATGATTTTGGTCAGGCTTGCCGGGTCGAGTTTCTCATCCGCGTTGCCTTCCGCCAGCACTTTACCGCTGGAGTAGTCCATCAGGATCCAGGCGCGCGCATCCACAGGTGGCGCTTCTGGCGCAGCCTGCTCAGCTGCGTAGAGAGTTGGTGCAAACAGGAAAAGGAGCGCAGAGCCTGCCGCCAGGCTGCGCAGAGAAGTCATTTTTCGCGTCATAAATGCCACCCGAGTGTCCATTCAAAAAATTACGTCACATCACCGTGTCGCAAGAAGCGATGAGTAATAGCGCACTAAAACGGTTAAAGAAACCCAACCAGGGTAAAGTTATTAAAGTTTATGCAATAACATTCAGATACGCTTTGATTAAGGCGTTTTTTTTGTCTTCTGTTGCGTAATTGTTAGGTTTATCTCACCATGGCGAAAAGCTGACTCGGATTCACATCTCATCGGGAGTAAATATGATTACGCTGTGGGGCAGGAATAATTCGACCAACGTTAAGAAAGTGCTCTGGACGCTGGAAGAGCTGGATTTACCGTTCAATCAAATCATGGCAGGCATGTCGTTTGGCGTGAATAAAGAGGCCGACTATCTGGCCATGAACCCGAACGGCCTGGTGCCGCTGCTGCGCGATGATGAAACAGACGCCACGCTTTGGGAATCCAACACCATTGTCCGTTACCTGGCCGCCCAGTACGGGCAGGGTCGTCTGTGGGTCGAAAACCCGGCCCGCCGCGCCCAGGGCGAAAAGTGGATGGACTGGGCAAACCAGACGCTTTCACCCACCCACCGCGTGATCCTGATGGGGCTTATCCGCACGCCGGAAGCCGAACGTGACTATCCCGCTATTCATGCCGCGCAGGATGCCTGCGAAAATCTGTTTGCGATGATGGATGACGAGCTGGCGAAGCACGCCTGGTTCTCCGGTGACGCGTTCGGCACAGGCGATATCGCCGTGGCGCCGTTCGTCTGGAACCTGACCAATATGGGCCTGAAGTGGACGCCGCGCCCTCATCTGGAGCGCTGGCTCAAACAGCTGAGCGATCGCCCGGCGTACCGTAACGTCGTGATGATCCCGGTCACCTGATCACGCGCCGGACGGGCTGACTTTCAACAGCTGCCCGTCCGTCTCATCCGTCAGGACGTACAGATACCCATCCGGCCCCACCCGCACATCGCGAATACGTTGATCCCGGTCGCCCAGAATGCGCCCGTCTTCCGTCACCTTGTTACCCTCCACGCTCAGCACAATCACGTCCTTCTCCTTCAGCGCGCCGATAAACAGCTTGTTTTTCCACTGCGGGAAAACGTCGCTGTTGTAAAACGCCATGCCGCTCACGGCCGGTGAGACCTTCCAGACGAACAGCGGTTTTTCGGTTCCCTCAACGTGCTCGCCTTTGGCTTCCGGAATTTTCAGCCCGCTGTAGTTAATGCCGTGCGTCGCCAGCGGCCAGCCGTAGTTTTTCCCTTTCTCCGGAATATTAATCTCATCCCCGCCGCGCGGGCCGTGCTCGTTCAGCCACAGCGTGTCGCTCCAGGGGTTCATCGCCATCCCCTGCGGGTTGCGAATGCCGTAGGACCAGATTTCAGGCCGCGCGCCGGAAGTATGCACAAAGGGGTTATCCGGCGGCACTTTGCCGTCTTCGGTGAGGCGCACCACTTTACCCTGTAATTTGTCCAGGTCCTGCGCCGTGGGCCGCTGGTTATTCTCGCCGAGTCCGATAAAGAGGTAGCCTTTGCCGTCAAACACCAGGCGCCCACCAAAATGGTTACCGGTAGAAAGTTTCGGCATCTGGCGGAACACCACCTGGAAGGCTTCAATGCGCGTAAAGTCGTCGCTTAACCGGCCATAGCCCACCGCCGTGCCGGCTTTGCCGTCATTCCCTGCTTCGGCGTAGCTGAGCCAGATGCGGCGCGATTGTTTAAAATCCGGCGCGAGGACCACGTCCAGCAATCCTCCCTGGCCGTTTGCCCAGACCTTCGGTACCCCGACAATCGGATCGGAAAGCCCTTTTCCGGCCTGCCAGCGCTTGAGCTGACCGCCCCTGAGGGTCACCAGCAGCCCTTGGTTGTCCGGCAGGAACGCCATGGACCAGGGGTGATCGAGTCTGTTTTGCAGCACCTCGACCCTGACCGCCTCAGGCGCAGCAAGCAGCGAAAAGGGAAATAACAACGCAGGCAGGAAAATCAGCGAGGATCGATGCATAACGCGCTCCTTTATCGGCATATGGCATAAAGGTTAGCCACTGCGTCCGGGGGCGTTATCACTTTTACAAAAGCTTAATCAGAAGGGGGAGTTGCCTCCCCCGGGATCAGTGTTGCTCAAGCTTCTCGTGCTCGTTCAGACACATGATGCATAGAGAGAGCGTGGTCAGGCAGTTTTCAAGCTTCTCCGCGTTAACAGCGATAAAATTCGGGCAGTCGTGGCGTCCGTTCATCAGGCATACCCCAGCAATGGAGAGCACCTCAGCGGCGCGGCGCAGCGCTATCAGCTCGCTTTCGCCGTATTTCGCTTTCAGGGTCGGTGCTTTTTCACGCATGAAATTGCAAAGTTCAAACAGATTATCACGCAGATGTTCGCTTTCGCTGACTGACATATACCCTTTTGCCTTCCTCAACTGCAGGTACGCGGCCAGGTCGATTCGGGCGTTGATCAGCTTGTTAAGCAGATCGCGTTTTAGTCTGTCAACGGTCATGCTCTTTCCTCCTCTGTCAGCCATTGTGCATAGTCAGGATAAGTACATTTTTTGTACAGTTTAATGCCTGGGATCAATTTTTATTAACTGATTAACATTATTTACAATGTTACAACGTCCGCCCGGCGCATCCGCCTTGCAAAGAGTGTATAAATCCCCCGCGATACGCTGTAAAATCCCGCCCTGATAACTCCATAATTGATGAATTTTTAACCTATGAGCAATGTTACGCACCAGCCGAAAATCGGCTTCGTCTCCCTGGGCTGCCCGAAAAACCTGGTGGATTCAGAACGCATCCTGACCGAACTGCGCACCGAGGGCTATGACGTGGTGCCAAGCTACGACAACGCCGATATGGTGATCGTTAACACCTGCGGGTTTATCGACAGCGCGGTTCAGGAGTCACTGGAAGCCATCGGTGAAGCCCTGACGGAAAACGGCAAAGTGATTGTTACCGGCTGTCTGGGCGCGAAAGTGGATCAGATCCGCGAAGTGCACCCGAAGGTGCTGGAGATCACCGGCCCGCACAGCTACGAGCAGGTGCTGGAACATGTTCATCACTATGTGCCAAAACCAAAGCACAACCCGTTCCTGAGCCTCGTGCCGGAACAGGGCGTGAAGCTGACGCCGCGCCACTACGCTTACCTGAAAATTTCCGAAGGCTGCAACCATCGCTGCACCTTCTGCATCATCCCGTCCATGCGTGGCGATCTGGTGAGCCGTCCGATTGGCGAAGTGCTGGCGGAAGCGAAACGTCTGGCTGACGCGGGCGTGAAGGAGCTGCTGGTCATCTCCCAGGATACCTCAGCTTACGGCGTGGACGTCAAGCACCGCTCCGGCTTCCACAACGGCGAGCCGGTGAAAACCAGCATGGTCGGCCTGTGCGAGCAGCTGTCTAAACTCGGTATCTGGACGCGTCTGCACTACGTCTATCCTTACCCGCACGTTGACGACGTGATCCCGCTGATGGCGGAAGGCAAAATTCTGCCGTATCTGGATATCCCGCTGCAGCACGCCAGCCCGCGTATCCTGAAGCTGATGAAACGTCCTGGCTCCGTTGACCGCCAGCTGGCGCGCATCAAGCAGTGGCGTGAAATCTGCCCTGACCTGACCCTGCGCTCCACCTTCATCGTCGGCTTCCCGGGTGAAACCGAAGAAGATTTCCAGATGCTGCTCGACTTCCTGAAAGAAGCGCGTCTGGACCGCGTAGGCTGCTTCAAGTACAGCCCGGTAGAGGGCGCAACCGCCAACGAACTGGCGGATCAGGTGCCGGAAGAGGTGAAAGAAGAGCGCTGGAACCGCTTCATGCAGCTGCAGCAGCAGATCTCTGCTGAACGCCTGCAGGAGAAAGTGGGCCGCGAAATCATGGTGATCGTTGACGAAGTGGACGAAGAAGGCGCGATTGGCCGCAGCATGGCGGACGCCCCGGAAATCGACGGCGCAGTGTACCTGAACGGCGAAACCAGCGTTAAGCCGGGTGATATCATCCGCGTGAAGGTTGAAAACGCGGACGAGTATGACCTGTGGGGTAGCCGGGTTTAAACACCCAGCTTCCCTTTTGTAGGCCGGGTAAGGCGTAGCCGCCACCCGGCACATTCCACTGCCCTACCCCTTAATCCTCGGATCCAGCGCGTCACGCAGCCCGTCACCCAGCAGGTTAAACGCCAGCACGGTCAGGAAAATTGCCAGGCTCGGGAAGATCGCCACGTGCGGCGCAATCACCATATCTGCCCTCGCCTCGTTCAGCATCGCGCCCCACTCCGGCGTGGGAGGCTGTGCCCCCAACCCCAAAAACGACAGGCTGGCCGCAGAGATAATCGACACGCCGATACGCATGGTGAAATAGACCACAATGGACGACACCGTACCCGGCAGAATATGGCTGAACAGGATCGTGGCGTCGCTGGCGCCCATACTGCGGGCAGATTCGATAAAGGTCTGCTGCTTCAGCACCAGCGTATTGCCGCGCACCAGGCGCGCGAACGCCGGAATCGAAAAGACCGCCACCGCGATAATAACGTTCGCCATGCCGCTGCCCATTATCGCTACCACCGCAATCGCCAGCAGAATGCCGGGAAAAGCAAACAGCACGTCGCAGATGCGCATAATGATGCGGTCCCACCAGCCTTCGTAATACCCGGCAACCAGACCCAGCACGGTACCGATGGCCGCGCCGATCAGCACCGCGAAAACCCCGGCGGCAAGAGAGATCTGCGCCCCGACCAGCACGCGGCTGAAGATATCGCGCCCGAGGGAGTCCACGCCGAACCAGTGCAGCATTGAGGGTCCGTCGTTCAGACGGTCGTAGTCAAAATAGTTTTCCGCATCAAACGGCGCTACCCACGGCGCAACGATCGCCACCGCAATCAGCAGCAGCACAAACAGCCCCGCCGCCATCGCGACCGGCTGACGGCGAAAACGCCGCCAGAATACAGATCGCGGCGTGCGGATATGTTCCGGTTTGAGCCCCGGCATAGCGTTTAAAACGGCCTGACGTCGCCAGTTCAACAATCGCATCTTACTTGTACCTGATGGCCGGGTTAATGGCGGCGTAGAGCACATCCACCACTAAGTTGATAAGGATAAACTCCAGCGAGAAAAGCAGGACCTCCGCCTGAATGACCGGGTAGTCGCGCATCTCAACGGAATCGACCAGCAGGCGTCCCAGCCCCGGCCAGTTGAAGACCTTCTCCACGACGATAGAGCCGCCCAGCAGGAAACCAAACTGTAACCCCATCATCGTCACCACTGGGATCATCGCATTGCGAAACCCGTGCTTAAGAATGACCCACTTCTCGCTGACCCCTTTCGCCCGCGCGGTGCGGATATAATCCTCGCTCAGCACGTCAACGAACGAGGCGCGGGTGAAGCGGGCCATCACCGCCGACACGGCGGCCCCCAGCGTCATTGAGGGCAGAATGTAATGCTTCCAGGTATCGGCCCCGACGGTCGGCAGCCAGCCCAGCTCGACGGAGAAGATCTGCATCAGCAGCATCCCCAGCGCGAACGCCGGGAAGGAGATACCGGTCACCGCCAGCGCCATGCCGAGCTTGTCCGGCCAGCGGTTGCGCCAGACGGCCGCGACAATCCCGGCGCCAAGCCCAAACACCACCGCCCAGCTCATGCTGGCAATCGTCAACCAGAACGTCGGCATAAAGCGGCTGGCAATCTCTTCCGACACCGGACGCCGCGACACCATCGAGATACCAAAGTCGCCCTGCAGAACGTTGCAAATATAATGGAGGAACTGGATATACAGCGGCTGGTCGAGGCCAAGCTGTTTACGCACCAGGTCAATGACGGTAGCGTCCGCTTCAGGCCCCGCAACCAGACGCGCCGGATCGCCCGGCAGCATATGGACAAACAAAAACACCAGGACCGCCACAATCAGCAGCGTCGGGATAAGCCCCAGCAGGCGTTTACAAACATAGTTCAGCATGAGGTTTATTTTAAATCCGCATCGTCAAAGCTAAAACCGGTGTCCGGCATGATGTAGAACCCGGTCAACGCTTTGTTATGGGCTGATACCAGCTTCTCCGCCACCAGCGGCACCCACGGTGACTCTTTCCAGATAATGTCCTGCGCGTCTTTGTAGAGGCGCGCCTTCTCTTCCGGTTTGGTGGTTTTCAGCGCATCGGCAAGGTCTTTGTCCACCTGCGGGTTACTGTAGAACGCGGTATTGAACAGGGTTGGCGGCCAGTTCTGCGAGGCAAACAGCGGCGACAGCGCCCAGTCGGCTTCGCCGGTCGAGGCCGACCAGCCGGTGTAGAACATCCGCACCCCGCTCTCTTTCTGCCCTTTGCCCTCCACTTCAGCCGCACGCTGTCCGGCATCCATCGCGGTGACCTGCGCCTTAATGCCGACCTGAGCCAGCTGCTGCTGGGTGAACTGCAGCACCTTCTGCGCGGTACTGTGGTTATGCGACGACCACAGCGTAGTGCTAAACCCGTTCGGGAAGCCCGCCTCTTTCAGCAGCTCGCGCGCTTTGGCCGGATCGTACGGCCACGGCTGATAGCTCTGGGCATACGCGATAGCAGGCGGCAGCACGCCGGTGGCCGGGGTGGCATAGCCGGCAAAGGCGACCTTCACCAGCGCCTGGCGGTTAATGGCGTAGTTGATGGCCTCGCGCACCTTCGGGTTATCAAACGGCTTTTGCGTAACGTTCATGCTGATGTAGCGCTGCATGATCGACGGGCTGGCGACCAGCTCCAGCTTGCTGTTTTTCTGCAAAATCGCGGCCTGCTCATACGGGATCGGGAAGGCGAACTGCGCCTCGCCGGTTTGCAGCATCGCCGCGCGGGTGTTGTTGTCCACCACTGGACGCCAGGTGATGGTGTCCAGCTTCGGCAGCCCCTGCTGCCAGTAGCCGCTGAACTTCTTCACCTTCACAAAGTCGGTCTGATTCCAGGTCACCAGTTCATACGGACCGGTCCCCACCGGGTGGAAACCGATCTCTTTACCGTATTTTTTCAGCGCGGCCGGGGAAATCATCGCCGTTGCCGGATGCGCCAGAATATTGATAAACGCCGAGAACGGCTCTTTCAGGGTGATTTTTACCGTCGCCGGGTCGACCACCTCGGTGCTGGCGATGTTTTTATACAGGTTATAGCGCTTGAGGCTATTTTCCGGATTGCTGGCGCGGTCGAGGTTAATCTTCACCGCCTCCGCGTTGAAATCGGTACCGTCCTGGAACTTCACGCCGGTTCTGAGCCTGATGGTATACGCCAGCCCGTCGTCGGAGACGGTGTATCCCTCCGCCAGCACATTTTTCAGCTTCATCTCTTTATCCAGGCCAAAAAGCCCCTGGTAGAACGATTTCGCTACCGCCTGCGACAGCGTGTCGTTGGCGTCATACGGATCGAGCGTGGTGAAATTAGAGCCGACGGCGACCACCACGTCTTTGGCGGCGAACGCGGGGGCAGTGGCCAGGGCTGCCGTCACGCTCGCGGCTAACAACCATCTACGCGCTACAAATGTAACCATTGTGTTCTCCTGCCTGTTGTAAGTTATAACCGCGAAAAAGCGTTGTCCTGACGCGGAGGTGCCACGAAATGCCCCGGTCCGACCTCGCGCAGCGTGACGCGTTCAACGGCCTCGCCGCGTTTACGAATATTGCTCGGCATTTCATCCTGCAGCAGCACGCGCTGTCCGTGACGATGCGCCGGATCGGCGACCGGAACCGCCGCGATGAGCTTGCGGGTGTACGGATGCTGCGGGTTCTCAAAGACCGCGCGTCGCGGCCCGATCTCCACGATTTGCCCCATGAACATCACCGCCACGCGATGGCTGATGCGCTCGACCACCGCCATATCGTGCGAGATAAACAGAAAAGCGATGCCCATATCCCGCTGTAAATCGAGCAACAGGTTGATGATTTGCGCCCGGATAGAGACATCCAGCGCCGAAACGGATTCATCGGCAATCACCACTTTCGGGTTCAGCGCCAGCGCGCGGGCAATGCAGATTCGCTGCCGCTGTCCGCCGGAAAATTCGTGCGGATAACGCCAGGCGTGTTCCGGCTTCAGGCCAACGCGCTCCAGCAGCCAGGCCACGCGACGCTGCGCCGCCTCGCCGTCGAGCAGGTTATGCACCCGCAGCGGCTCCATGATCGAGTACCCCACCGTGTGGCGCGGGTCGAGGGAGGCATACGGATCCTGAAATATAAACTGAATATCCCGCCGCACCGCCTGCAGCCTGCTGTCCGGCAGGGTATCAATGCGCTCACCGTTAAAGGTAATGCTGCCTTCCTGTGATTCCACCAGGCGGAGCAACGCGCGTCCGGTGGTGGACTTACCGCAGCCGGACTCCCCCACCAGCGCCAGAGTTTCGCCCGGCCATAAATCAAAACTGACGTTTTCCACCGCATGCACTTCGCGCTTCACGCGGTTCAACACGCCGCTGCGCAGCGGAAAACGGGTGACCAGATCGCGCACTTCCAGAATGGGCTTACCCGGCACCACCGTGTCCTGCTCGCGCTCGTCCTCCTCCTGCCCCGCCGCATCGAGAGAAATCAGCGGGAATCGGCGCGGCAAATCGCTGCCGTTCATCGCCCCAAGACGCGGAACCGCCGCCAGCAGCGCTTTGGTATAGGGATGGACGGGCGCGTGAAAAATCTGCTCAACCGGGCCGGTTTCCACCGCGTTGCCCTTGTGCATGACCAGCACGCGATCGGCGATATCGGCGACCACGCCCATATCGTGGGTGATGAATATCACCCCCATCTCCATCTCCTGCTGCAGCACTTTGATGAGCTGCAGGATTTGCGCCTGAATCGTCACGTCCAGCGCCGTCGTCGGTTCATCGGCGATCAGCACCGCCGGACGGCAGGAGAGCGCCATGGCTATCATCACCCGCTGGCGCATGCCGCCGGAAAGCTGATGGGGATAGCGCCCAAGAATGGCCTGCGCCTCAGGAATGCGCACCAGCTCCAGCATCCGTCTGGCTTCACGAAGCGCCTCATCGCCGCTCAGCCCCTGATGCAGGCGGATGGACTCGGCAATTTGTTCCCCCACCGGGAAAACCGGATTGAGGGAGGTCATCGGCTCCTGGAAGATCATGGCAATATCCGCCCCGCGCACGCCCTGCATCTGCGAGCCGCTCAGCTCGTTTAGGTCAATGACCTGACGGTTGCGGCGGCGCAGGAGCATTTTCTCGCTGCTGATTTGCCCGCCCGTCTGCTCCAGCAGGCGCATCAGCGCCAGCGCGGTGACCGATTTACCGGAGCCGGACTCGCCAACAATCGCCAGCGTCTCGCCTCGCCTGAGCGAGAACGATAAATTCTGTACTGCGGGGATGAACTGCCGCTCTTCCTGAAACGCAATATTCAGCTGATGGACAGCCAGCACCTCGCGGTTGTCCAGCTCTTCACTGTGCGGCACGCGTTGCCCCCTTATTCACGATAGATCCCCGTGCTCGGCTCATCGCCGGCATATCCCCAGGCGCGATACATCCCTTCGCTGTTGAACGGCAGGGCCACGTTACCCTCGCGATCCACCGCAATGAGCCCGCCGACGCCGCCCAGGGCAGGCAGTTTTTCCATCACCACCCGCTCGCAGGCCTCACTGAGGCTTAAACCGCCGTAATCCATCAGCGCGGTGATGTCGTAGGCCGCGAGAGTGCGAATAAACACTTCCCCGGTTCCGGTACACGACACCGCCGCCGTCGCGTTGTTGGCATAGCATCCGGCCCCCGGCAGCGGGCTGTCGCCGACGCGCCCGGGCAGCTTGTTGGTCATGCCGCCCGTTGACGTCGCCGCCGCGAGGTTTCCGGCCTTATCGAGCGCCACCGCGCCGACCGTGCCCATTTTGGTGGTTTCATCGAGCGGTGCGGAATGATCCAGCTGCGTCATGCCCGCCGAACGGACCTCCAGCAGCTGCTGGTAGCGCGCTTCCGTGGAAAAAAGATCGGGTGATACCGACTCCATCCCGTGTTCAAAGGCAAACGCCTCGGCCCCGGCGCCGGTCAGCAGCACGTGCGGGCTCTCTTCCATCACCAGACGGGCCGCCAGCACCGGATTACGCAGGCGACTGACGCCCGCCACGCCCCCCGCTTTCAGGGTGATACCGTCCATTACGCAGGCGTCCAGCTCGTGCGTTTCATCCCGGGTAAAGACCGACCCGATCCCCGCATTAAATAGCGGACACTCCTCCAGCAGACGCACCGCCTCGGTGACCACGTCCAGCGCGCTCTCGCCCGCTTCCAGCATTTTCTGGCCCGTTTCGACAATGGCGTACAGCGCGTCAATGTAGCGCTTTTCCTGTTCGGGACTGAGCTGTGCACGGGTGATTGCCCCGGCGCCGCCATGAATTGCGATTACCGCATTAACCATTCGCATCACCCGTTAGCCTGATTCGCGGCTTTTTCTATAAATATCATTATCGTCGATGAAACTTCAGATGATTTTTGAATATAGAAAGACGCAACTGTGATGTAAAGCGTACACCCTCCGGGTCATACTGTTAGTGGCACTTTTCTGCCATAATGGACGCTTTCGTTGTTACTGTGCAGGAGCCCACCATGGATTTTACCGCCGGACTGATGCCGCTTGAGACGGCACTCACGCAGATGCTTGACCGCCTTTCCCCGCTGCATGACGTAGAAACGTTACCCCTCGTGCGCTGTTTTGGGCGTATTGCCGCACGCGATATCGTCTCTCCGCTTAACGTACCGGGATTCGATAACTCAGCGATGGACGGTTATGCGGTGCGCCTGGCGGATCTCCAGACGGGCCAGGCGCTGCCCGTGGCGGGTAAGGCCTTTGCCGGCCAGCCGTTTAACGGTGAATGGCCTGCGGGCACCTGCGTGCGCATCATGACCGGCGCGCCGGTACCGGCAGGCTGCGACGCCGTGGTGATGCAGGAAGAGACCGAACAGACCGACGATGGCGTGCGTTTTACCGCGAACGTTAAAGCGGGCCAGAACATCCGTCGTACCGGCGAGGACATTACCCTCGGCGCGACGGTCTTTGCCGCCGGACAGAAGCTGACGGTGGGTGAACTGCCGGTGCTGGCGTCGCTCGGCATTGCCGAAATCGACGTTATCCGTAAGGTGCGCGTCGCCGTTTTCTCCACCGGCGACGAGCTGCAGCTTCCGGGCCAGCCGCTGCAGGACGGCCAGATTTACGATACCAACCGCCTGGCGGTACACCTGATGCTGGAGCAGCTGGGCTGCGAGGTGATTAACCTCGGGATTATTCCTGACGATCCGGAAAAACTGCGCGCCGCGTTTATTGAAGCGGATCGGTCCGCCGACGTGGTCATTAGCTCGGGCGGCGTCTCGGTTGGCGAAGCGGATTACACCAAAACCATCCTTGAAGAGCTGGGCGAAATCGCCTTCTGGAAGCTGGCCATCAAGCCGGGCAAACCGTTCGCCTTTGGCAAGCTCACGCATAGCTGGTTCTGCGGCCTGCCGGGTAACCCGGTCTCTGCGGCACTCACCTTCTACCAGCTGGTGATACCGCTGCTGGCGAAGCTTTCCGGCAACCGCGCCAGCCCGCTGCCGGAACGCCAGCGCGTGCGTGCCGCCACCCGCCTGAAAAAATCCCCGGGCCGTCTCGATTTCCAGCGCGGCATTCTGGCGCGCAACGCGGACGGTGAGCCTGAAGTGAGCACCACCGGACACCAGGGCTCGCACATTTTCAGCTCCTTCAGCCAGGGCAACTGTTTTATCGTGCTGGAGCGCGAGCGCGGCAACGTGGAAGCGGGCGAATGGGTTGAAGTTGAAAGCTTTAACCACCTGTTCGGAGGCTGACATGACGGTGGAGCTGAGCGACCAGGAGATGATGCGCTACAACCGCCAGATTGTGCTGCGCGGGTTTGACTTCGAGGGTCAGGAAGCGCTCAAGGCGGCCAGCGTCCTGGTCGTCGGTCTGGGCGGTCTGGGCTGCGCCGCCGCGCAGTACCTTGCCGCGGCGGGCGTGGGCAGGATGACGCTGCTGGATTTTGATACCGTGTCGGTGTCAAACCTGCAGCGCCAGACGCTGCACAGCGACGCGACGCTTGGCCAGCCGAAGGTGGCATCGGCCCGCACGGCGCTGGCCCGCATCAACCCCAACGTTCAGTTTACCCTGATTGACGCGATGCTGGACGACGACGCGCTGTTCGCGCAGATTGCTCTGCACGATCTGGTGCTCGACTGCACCGACAACGTGGCTATCCGCAATCAACTAAACACGGGCTGTTTTGCGCATAAAACGCCGCTGGTTTCCGGGGCGGCGATCCGCATGGAGGGGCAAATCAGCGTCTTCACCTACGCGGAGGGTGAACCCTGCTACCGCTGCCTGAGCCGCCTGTTTGGCGAGAACGCGCTGACCTGCGTCGAGGCGGGCGTGATGGCGCCGTTAGTCGGCGTGATCGGGTCACTGCAGGCGATGGAAGCGATCAAAGTCCTGGCGCATTACGGTACGCCGGCGGCGGGTAAAATTGTGATGTACGACGCGATGACCTGCCAGTTCCGCGAGATGAAGCTGATGCGTAATACGGGATGTGAGGTTTGTAGCCAGTAAAAAAGTCGGGTGGCGGCTTCGCCTTACCCGACCTACAACGGCTCGAACGTAGGCCGGGTAAGCGTCAGCGCCACCCGGCAACAGCGTCAAATAGACGTCCGTCCAAACGCCCCCTGCCAGTCCTGCTCAAACTTCACAATCGCCGCATCCACGGCGGGTGAAGTAATAAACTGCTGCGCCACGTCCAGCGGCAGCGTAATAGACTCGCAGCCTGCCAGCAGGCAGTCCAGCGCCTGACGCGGCGTTTTAAAGCTCGCGGCCAGCACTTTTGACTGCGGGGCATGCAGCGTCAGCAGCTGCTGTAATTCCACTACGGTCTGGATCCCGTCTCCGCCCTGCGCGTCCACGCGGTTAACGTAAGGCGCGACATAGTCTGCTCCCGCCAGCGCGGACAACATTCCCTGCGCGGCGCCGTACACCGCCGTACCCAGCGTCGGGATCCCTTCCGCTTTCAGCATTTTGATCGCCGCCAGCCCTTCTGCCGTCACCGGCACTTTCACCACCAGGTCGTTAATGATGGCGCGCAGCTTACGCGCGTCTTCCACCATGCCTTCCGCGGTAGTCGCCATCACCTGGGCAAACAGTCGGCCTTTGCCGCCCAGCGCGTCGTGCAGGGCCGGCAGCAGCTCGTCGAGCGGCGTTTTACCGGCCGCAACGATGCTTGGGTTGGTGGTCACGCCCGCGAGCGGGAAGATACGCGCCAGCTTTTTGACTGCCGCAACGTCAGATGTGTCGAGATAAAGTTCCATGATGTCACCCTCAAAATTAGCCTGCACTTACCCTATCACGACAAAACCTGCTCAAGAGTTGACCTGCATCAAGATAGCTTTCATTCGAAAGTAATTTAATCTTCATATGCAAGATGAGAGGCGAAAACATGATCTTCAATATTCAGCGTTACTCTACCCACGATGGCCCCGGTATTCGTACCGTGGTGTTCCTGAAAGGCTGCTCGCTGGGCTGTCGCTGGTGCCAGAACCCGGAAAGCCGCTCCCGCAGCCGGGACGTGCTGTTTGATGCCCGCCTGTGCCTGGACGGCTGCGACCTGTGCCAGCAGGCGGCGCCGAGCTGTATCGAACGTGCGCTGAACGGATTGCTCATCCATCGTGAGAAGCTTGACGACGAGACGCTCAACGCCCTCACCGACTGCTGCCCAACGCAGGCGCTCACCGTCTGCGGTGAAGAACAGCAGGTCGAGGAGATCATGGCGACCGTACTGCGCGATAAACCCTTCTACGACCGCAGCGGCGGCGGCATCACCCTCTCCGGCGGCGAGCCGTTTATGAACCCTGAGCTGGCGCACGCCCTGTTTAAAGCCAGCCACGAACAGGGGATCCACACCGCCGTCGAAACCTGCCTTCACGTACCGTGGCATTATATCAAGCCGTCATTACCCTACGTCGATCTGTTCCTCGCCGACCTGAAGCACGTTGACGGTGACGTTTTCAAGCAGTGGACGGACGGTTCGGCTAAGCGAATCCTGGATAACCTGAAACGCCTGGCCGCTGCCGGGAAAAAAATCACCATCCGCGTGCCGCTGATCCAGGGCTTTAACGCCGATGAAGCGTCTGTTACCGCCATTACCAATTTCGCTGCCGACGAGCTCGGCGTCGACGATATTCATTTTCTGCCGTACCACACGCTGGGCATGAACAAATACACCCTGCTCGGCCAACCTTACTCTGCCCCTGACAAACCGCTGGATAGCCCTGCCCTGCTGGACTTTGCGCAGCAGTACGCCTGCCAGAAAGGGTTAACCGCGACCTTACGAGGATAAACTTATGACGACCCTGAATCTCAACACCCTCAGCGAGCGCATTAAAGCGCACAAAATGGCCCTCGTACATATCGTCAAGCCGCCGGTCTGTACCGAGCGCGCGCAGCATTACACCGAAATGTATCAGCAGCACATGGACAAGCCGATCCCGGTGCGTCGCGCCCTGGCGCTGGCGCATCACCTGGCCGAGCGTACCATCTGGATCAAACACGATGAGCTCATCATCGGGAACCAGGCAAGCGAAGTGCGCGCCGCGCCGATCTTCCCGGAATACACCGTCTCCTGGATTGAGAAAGAGATCGACGACCTGGCGGACCGTCCGGGCGCGGGCTTTGCGGTGAGCGAAGAGAACAAGCGCGTCCTGCATGCAATCTGCCCGTGGTGGCGCGGTCAGACGGTGCAGGATCGCTGCTACGGCATGTTCACCGACGAGCAGAAAGGCCTGCTGGAAACCGGCATTATCAAAGCCGAAGGCAACATGACCTCCGGCGACGCGCACCTGGCGGTGAACTTCCCCCTGGTGCTGGAGAAAGGTCTCGACGGCCTGCGCGCCAAAGTGGCCGAGCGCCGCACGCGCATCAACCTGACGGTGCTGGAAGACCTGCACGGCGACCAGTTCCTGAAGGCGATTGATATCGTGCTGGAGGCGGTGAGCCTGCACATCAAACGCTTTGCCGACCTGGCGCGTGAAATGGCGTCCACCGAAACCCGCGAAAGCCGCCGCAACGAGCTGCTGGCCATGGCGGAAAACTGCGACGTGATTGCCCACGAGCCGCCAAAAACCTTCTGGCAGGCGCTGCAGCTGTGCTACTTCATCCAGCTGATCCTGCAGATTGAGTCCAACGGCCACTCCGTGTCGTTTGCCCGAATGGACCAGTATCTCTATCCGTTCTACCGCCGCGACGTGGAGCTGAACCAGAGCCTCGACCGCGAACACGCCATCGAGCTGCTGCACAGCTGCTGGTTGAAGCTGCTGGAAGTGAACAAGATCCGTTCCGGCTCGCACTCAAAAGCCTCTGCCGGCAGCCCGCTGTACCAGAACGTGACCATTGGCGGCCAGAAGCTGGTCAACGGCGAGCCGATGGACGCGGTCAACCCGCTCTCCTACGCGATTCTGGAATCCTGCGGCCGCCTGCGATCCACCCAGCCGAACCTGAGCGTGCGTTACCACGCGGGCATGAGCAACGACTTCCTCGACGCCTGCGTACAGGTGATCCGCTGCGGCTTCGGCATGCCCGCGTTCAATAACGATGAAATCGTGATCCCGGAATTCATCAAGCTCGGCGTTGAACGAGACGACGCCTACGACTACGCGGCCATCGGCTGCATCGAAACCGCGGTCGGGGGTAAATGGGGCTACCGCTGCACCGGCATGAGCTTTATCAACTTTGCCCGCGTGATGCTGGCCGCGCTGGAAGGTGGGCGCGACGCCACCAGCGGCAAGGTGTTCCTGCCGCAGGAAAAAGCGCTCTCTGCCGGCAACTTCGATAACTTTGAGGAGGTGATGGCGGCGTGGGATACACAGATCCGCTACTACACCCGCAAATCCATCGAGATTGAGTACGTGGTGGACACCATGCTGGAAGAGAACGTCCACGATATTCTCTGCTCGGCGCTGGTGGACGACTGCATCGAGCGTGCGAAAAGCATCAAGCAGGGCGGCGCGAAGTATGACTGGGTCTCCGGCCTGCAGGTGGGCATCGCCAACCTCGGCAATAGCCTGGCGGCGGTGAAGAAGCTGGTGTTCGATCAGGGCGTAATCGGTCAGCAGCAGCTGGCGGCCGCGCTGGCGGATGACTTCGACGGCCTGACCCACGAGCAGCTGCGCCAGCGCCTGATTAACGGCGCGCCGAAGTACGGCAACGATGACGACAGCGTGGATATGCTGCTGACGCGCGCCTATCAGACCTACATTGAAGAGCTGAAGCAGTACCACAACCCGCGCTACGGCCGTGGCCCGATCGGTGGTAACTACTACGCAGGTACCTCTTCTATTTCCGCGAACGTGCCGTTTGGCGCGGCGACAATGGCCACCCCGGACGGACGCAAAGCGCACACCCCGCTGGCGGAAGGCGCAAGCCCGGCTTCCGGTACGGACCATCTCGGCCCGACGGCGGTCATCGGCTCGGTGGGCAAACTGCCTACGGAAGCAATTCTGGGCGGGGTGCTGTTAAACCAGAAGCTGAACCCGTCGACGCTGGAAAACGACAGCGACCGACAGAAGCTGATGGTGCTGCTGCGCACCTTCTTCGAGGTGCATAAGGGCTGGCATATTCAGTACAACATTGTTTCTCGCGAAACGCTGCTGGAAGCGAAAAAACACCCTGACCAGTATCGTGACCTGGTGGTGCGCGTGGCGGGCTACTCGGCGTTCTTCACCGCCCTGTCGCCGGATGCGCAGGACGACATTATCGCGCGTACTGAGCATACGCTGTAAAAAAACGCCCGGTGGCGCTTCGCTTACCGGGCCTACATTGTCTCCCCGTAGGCCGGGTAAGGCGAAGCCGCCACCCGGCTTTCTGACTTTCATTCGAAATTAAATTTGTGCTCCCCGTCACCTTGTTATTAGAATGTTTCAAAACGCAGTGACCCAGGAGCGCAATGTATGACCGTAAAAGTTATCGTCACCGATATGGACGGAACTTTCCTTGATGATGCCAAGCAGTACGATCGAGACCGCTTTCAGGCACAGTTTGAGCAGCTTAAAGCCCGCGACATTGAATTCGTTGTTGCCAGCGGCAACCAGTATTACCAGCTCATCTCCTTCTTCCCGGAGCTGAAAGAGCAGATCTCCTTCGTGGCGGAAAACGGCGCGCTGGTGTTCGATCGCGGCGAGCAAATTTTCCACGGCGAGCTGACCCGTCATGAATCGCAAATCGTCATTGGCGAACTGCTGAAAGACAAAGGGCTGAACTTTGTGGCCTGCGGACTGGAGAGCGCCTACGTCAGCGACAAAGCGCCGGACGCGTTCGTGGCGCTAATGTCAAAGCACTATCACCGCTTAAAGCGCATCAGCGATTATCACGACATCGACGACGTGCTGTTTAAGTTCTCCCTGAACCTGCCGGACAGCGATATCCCGACTCTGGTGGATAAACTGCACGTGTCGCTCGACGGTATTATGAAGCCGGTCACCAGCGGCTTTGGCTTTGTCGATTTGATTATTCCTGGCCTGCACAAAGCCAACGGCATCAGCCGGCTGCTGAAGCGCTGGGACGTATCCCCGCAGGCGTGCGTGGGTATCGGCGACAGCGGCAACGACGCGGAGATGCTGAAGCTGGTGAAATACTCCTTTGCGATGGGCAACGCGGCAGAAAGCATCAAAGAGATTGCCCGCTACGCCACCGACGACAACAACCATCAGGGCGCGCTGAACGTCATTCAGGCCGTTCTCGACGCCCATTCCCCTTTCGACGCGTAATCCTCTCCTCGCCGGAGCCTTGCTCCGGCTCTTCCCTTCTTTTCCATCCTGTGGTGCACGTCAAGTTTTTAAACTTGCATTAACTTATTTTTAACTTAAAGTATCACTTGTAGACACTTTTACTTTCGAATGAAAGAAGCGAGGCAGTTATGACCTTTACCAGTGAAACCTTGCCGACGGATCACAAAGCGGCAATCCGTCAGTTAAAACGTGAGTTACGCGCGCAGATCGGTGACGTGCAGGCGGTGTTCAATAAGCTCAGCGATAAGATTGCCACCCGCGTGGCGGAAATTAACGCCCTCAAAAATAAAGGCGAACCCGTCTGGCCGGTGATTCCGTTTGCCGATGTGAAAAACGGCACCATTACCGATGCGCAGCGCGAGGCGGTAAAACGCCGCGGTTGCGCGGTGATTAAAGGTCACTTCCCGCGCGAGCAGGCCCTGGCGTGGGATCAGTCGATGCTCGACTACCTCGATCTCAACACGTTTGACGAAGTGTATAAAGGTCCGGGCGATAACTTCTTCGGCACCTTAACGGCCTCTCGCCCGGAGATTTACCCGATCTACTGGTCGCAGGCGCAAATGCAGGCGCGCCAGAGCGAAGAGATGGCGCAGGTGCAGTCGTTCCTGAACCGTTTATGGACATTCGAGAGCAACGGCAAACAATGGTTCGACCCGGACGTGAGCGTGATCTATCCGGATCGCATTCGCCGCCGTCCGCCGGGAACCACCTCGAAAGGGCTGGGCGCGCACACCGATTCCGGCGCGCTGGAGCGCTGGCTGCTGCCGGCCTACCAGCAGGTCTTTGCCCGCGTGTTTGACGGCAACGTCGATAAATACGACCCGTGGAACGCCGCGCACCGCACTGAAGTGGAAGAGTACACCGTGGATAACACCACCAAATGCTCGGTGTTCCGCACCTTCCAGGGCTGGACGGCGCTGTCGGACATGATCCCCGGACAGGGCTTGCTGCACGTCGTGCCGATCCCGGAGGCGATGGCATACATTCTGCTGCGTCCGCTGCTGGACGACGTGCCGGAGGACGAGCTGTGCGGCGTCGCCCCCGGGCGCGTGCTGCCGGTTTCCGAGAAGTGGCACCCGCTGCTCATCGAAGCGTTAAGCAGCATTCCGGCGCTGGACGCAGGCGATTCGGTGTGGTGGCACTGCGATGTGATCCACTCCGTTGCACCGGTTGAAAACCAGCAGGGCTGGGGCAACGTGATGTACATTCCTGCCGCGCCGATGTGCGAGAAAAACCTCGCCTATGCGAAGAAGGTCAAGGAAGCGCTGGAAACCGGCGCGTCGCCGGGGGATTTCCCGCGCGAAGATTATGAAAAGAGCTGGCAGGACCGCTTTACCGTGGCCGACCTGAACATCCACGGCAAGCGCGCACTGGGCATGGCCTAACTGTCATACAGCCCCTCCCGCTCAACGGCGGTGCGTCGTTTCCCCTGACGTATCCGCCGGACCGACTCCCGCACGGTCAGCGTGCCGTTAAGCAGCAACGTCCCCACCGGCGCGTCCGGGCGCATCAGCCGCTGCTGGAGCATATGTACCGCTTCCGTTCCCAGCTCATCGCGCGGGACATGCACTGCCGTTAAGGGCACATCCTGAATCGCCGCCAGATTAAACCCGTCAATGCTCATCACCGAGACGTCCTGCGGCACGCGCAGACCGTGGTTTTGTAGGGCGCTGATGGTGCCCGCCGCCATAAAGTCGCCGCCGACCAGAAACGCGGTCGGCAAATCCTTGCCCTGCATTTCGCTGAGCCAGCCGCTGACCATATGTTCCGTTTCGCGCGCGCTGAAGCTCGGCACCACCAGCAGATCGCGTTTGTCGTTGAACGTCAGGTTGTGGGATTGCCACGCATCGCGGATCCCCGACAGGCGCTGCTCCATGGTGTAGCGCCGCAGGCAGAGCACCGTCATCACCTCGCGGTGCCCCATCTCGAACAGGTATTCCGCCGCCCGCTCGCCAATGGCGCGATGATCCGGCGCGACGGCCGGCAGGCGCATATGGCGGTCGCGGCAGTTGATCAGCATGCAGGGTTTACCAACATCCACCGCCAGATCGTGGATATGCGGATCGTCGATACCGAGCAGAATGGCGGCCTGCGTATCCGGCTCGTTCATGCGCGCCAGAAACAGCTGCGCGTCGCTGTCGTTCTCTTCCAGCGCGCAGTAGCGTAACCGCACTTCGTGGGAAGCCAGCCCTTTCCCCACGCTCTGGATCACGCGGTAGTAAAAGATGTCGGACCGCTCGTCAAAGGCGCGCTGGGGGGCAAAAACCACCAGGCTATTGAGCAGCAACCGCCCCGCCGCCATACCTTCCATCACGCCCAGCTCCCGCGCGCACGCCAGAACCTTTGCGCGCGCTTTTTGGCTGGTGTTTGCTTTGCCCGCCAGCACCCGCGACACGGTGCTGATGGAGAGCTGCGTTCGGGCGGCAATTTCGGTGATTTTTAGCCTTTTGTCCATTTTGTGATCTGGCTCCATTTGCGAAATGAAAAAATTTTCATAGCGTATTCGTCAGGCAATAACTGGCATAAAAGCCATCATGCCAGAGGGTTGAGGCCAGTTATGAGAAATTTTGCACAAAATCCACTATTTCCCGCTCATTTTCTCCCTTAAGGTGAACTTGTCACACAACTTCCATACTAGTTGTATAGCAACTTAAGCATTCTAAACGGATAGAAATCAAAGACATAAAAATCTGTGTGACACCTGAACCTCCGTCCCTTAGCGTCCGTCTTGTGGAGAGTAAAATGAGTCAGGACATCAATAATACCGTTGCGACAAGCAAGACCCGTCGCGTCATCAAGAACCTGCGCTGGTACGTGCTGGTGCTGTTCTTACTTGGCGTCACCGTTAACTACATCACCCGAAACTCGCTTGGGATCCTCGCCCCGGAACTGAAAGAGAGCCTTGGGATCACCACCGAGCAATACTCCTGGATCGTCGGCGCGTTTCAGATCGCCTACACCATTTTCCAGCCCCTCTGCGGCTGGCTGATCGACGTGATTGGCCTGAAGATTGGCTTTATGGTCTGCGCCGGGGTCTGGGCGCTGATGTGTATTTTCCACGCGGGTGCCGGAAGCTGGCTGCACCTCGCTATTCTGCGCTTCTTTATGGGCGCGTCCGAAGCCGCCGCTACCCCGGCGAATGCCAAAACGATTGGCGAATGGTTCCCGAAATCAGAACGACCCGTTGCCGCCGGCTGGGCGGGCGTGGGCTTCTCCATCGGCGCGATGCTGGCTCCGCCTATCATCTACTTTGCTCACGCCTCGTTCGGCTGGCAGGGCGCGTTTATGTTTACCGGCGTGCTGGCGCTGCTGTGGGTGATCCTGTGGTGGGCGTTCTACCACAACCCGGAGCAGCACCCGAACCTGAGCAAGGACGAGCTGGCGTTTATCAAGCAGGATAACGAACCGCCTGCGGTCAAACTGCCTTTCCTGACCGCGCTGAAAACCGTCTCAAAAAACAAGCGTTTCTACGGTATCGCGATCCCGGCCTTTATGGCGGAACCGGCCTGGGCGGTGCTGAGCTTCTGGGTGCCGCTGTATCTAGCCAAAGAGCACGGCATGGACCTGAAGCAGATTGCGATGTTTGCCTGGCTGCCGTTCCTCGCGGCCGACCTCGGCAGCGTGGCGAGCGGTTACCTCACGCGTCTCTATACCCGCCTGTTCGGCTGCTCCCGCGTGAACTCGGTCGTTGCCAGTTCCGTGACTGGTGCGTTTCTGATGATTTCTTTGGGCATCGTGGCCATTACCCGCGACCCGTATATCACCATCGTGCTGATCTCCATCGGCGGCTTCGGGCACCAGATCATCTCCTGCATGCTGAGCGCCCTGGTCGTGGAGTCGTTCGACAAAGGCCAGATGGCGACGGTCAACGGCATGCGCGGCTCGGCGGCGTGGATCGCCAGCTTCCTGTTCTCACTGTTAATCGGCGTGACCGCCGACAAAATCGGCTTTAACCCGCTCTTTATTGCCATGGGCTTCTTTGACCTGATTGGCGCTGTCTTCCTGGTAGCATTTATTGCTGAACGTCGCGCCAAGCGCGCCTGATAGTGGATGTATTGCATATGAAAACCCTGAAAAACTGGACCCTTGATACGCAGTCGGCAAACCATCTGGAACTGCTGGTCGATAACCAGCACCGCCTGTGCCTGTATGTGCTGGAAGAGAACCTGTTCCGTGTGCTGATCAAACGCAAAGGCGAGCTGGCGCTGGACCGCACCTGGAGCATCGCCCCGGAAAAAGACGTGCCATGGGAAGGTCGCCGCCGTGACGACTTAAGCGGTTTCACCTGCCCGGCCTGGACGCTGGCGCAGCAGGGTGAGACGCTTACCGTGGCAACCGAACGGCTGCGCGTGACCGTGCACCAGCCGCTGTGGCTGGAGTGGCACTACCGCAATGACGCGGGCGAGTGGCAGCCGCTGGTCAATGACCGTCCGACCAGTGCTTACCTGCTAAACGCCCACGGTGACGGCGTGGCGCACTACCTGAGCCGCCGCAAGGATGAGCGTTTTTACGGTCTGGGTGAGAAAGCGGGCGATCTGCAGCGCAACGGCAAACGCTATGAGATGCGCAACCTCGATGCAATGGGCTATAACGCTGCCAGCACCGACCCGCTGTACAAGCATATTCCGTTCACCCTCACCCGCCGCGACGACGTGAGCTACGGCCTGTTCTACGACAACCTGAGCAGTTGCTGGCTGGATCTGGGCAACGAGATAGACAACTACCACACCGCCTACCGCCGCTGGCAGGCGGAAGCGGGCGATATCGATTACTACATCTTTACCGGCAAGCGCGTGCTGGACGTCACAAAGGCCTTCGTGCGCCTGACCGGAAAAACGCTGTTCGGGCCAAAATGGAGCCTGGGCTACAGCGGCTCGACCATGCACTACACCGACGCGCCGGACGCGCAAAACCAGCTGATGAACTTCATCCGACTGTGCGAAGAGCACGCCATTCCGTGCGACTCGTTCCAGCTCTCTTCCGGCTATACCTCGATCAACGGCAAGCGCTACGTCTTTAACTGGAACCATGACAAGGTGCCGCAGCCGAAGGTGATGAGCCAGGCGTTCCACGACGCGGGGCTGAAGCTGGCGGCAAACATCAAGCCGTGCCTGCTGCAGGACCATCCGCGCTATAGCGAAGTGGCGGAGAGCGGCCTGTTCATTCGCGATTCAGAAACCGATGCACCAGAACGTTCCAGCTTCTGGGATGACGAAGGCTCGCACCTCGACTTTACCAACCCGCAGACGGTGCAGTGGTGGCAGAACGGCGTCACCACGCAGCTGCTGGAGATGGGCATCGACTCTACCTGGAACGACAACAACGAATATGAAGTGTGGGACGGAGAAGCTCGCTGTTACGGCTTCGGCAAGGAGATCGCCATCAAGCATATTCGCCCAGTGATGCCGCTGCTGATGATGCGCGCCTCGCTGGAAGCGCAGCAGCGCTTTGCCCCGGAGAAGCGCCCGTATCTGATCTCCCGCTCCGGCTGCGCCGGGATGCAGCGCTACGTTCAGACCTGGAGCGGTGATAACCGCACCAGCTGGCAGACTCTGCGCTATAACATCCGCATGGGGCTGGGCATGAGCCTGTCCGGGCTGTTCAACGTCGGTCACGACGTGGGCGGTTTCTCCGGCGACAAGCCGGACGCCGAGCTGTTCGTGCGCTGGGTGCAGAACGGCGTGATGCATCCGCGCTTTACCATTCACTCGTGGAATGATGATTGCACAGTAAATGAGCCGTGGATGTACCCGGGCGTGACCCCTGCCATTCGCGGTGCGATTGAGCTGCGCTACCGCCTGCTGCCGTATCTCTACACCCTGCTCTGGCAGGCGCACGCCGACGACGAGCCGATGCTGCGCCCGACCTTCCTCGACCACGAGCACGATGCGCAGACCTTCGAAGAGTGTGATGACTTCCTGCTGGGCCGCGACCTGCTGGTCGCCAGCGTCGTCGAAGCCGGGCAGCGCGAGCGCCGCGTCTGGCTGCCGGATAACGAAACCGGCTGGTACGATTTTTACACCCACGCGTGGTATGCGGGCGGCCAGTCGATTGTTCTCGACGCGCCGCTGGAAAAACTACCGCTGCTGGTGCGCGCCGGTGCCGGCCTGCCGCTCAGCGAGCGTATCACCCACGTATCCGCAGAAAAAGACGACACCCGCGAGCTGAAGCTGTTCCCGGTGAAGGGCGTCGGGACTACCTCTGGCATGCTGTTTGAAGATGACGGAGAAAGCTGGGGCTACCAGAACGGCAATGCGCTGTGGGTGGACTGGGAAATGGTGTGCGACGGCGCAACCATTAACCTGAAGGTCAACGCGCGCGGGGATTATCGTCCGGCGTGGAAAGTGCTGAAGGTGTCGTTACCGGCGGGGGAAAAACGTAAGCTGCTGGTGAATGGGATTGAAGGGAGCGAGTGGGTGCTGTAGTGCGGCCTGATGCCCTCACCCTAACCCTCTCCCACGGGGAGAGGGAACAGAACGTAGGCCGGGTAAGGCGAAGCCGCCACCCGGCTTTTTTTTAGTTCTCGATACCTTTGCTGCGCAGGTAGTCTTCGTAGTTTCCGGTGAAGTCCACCACGCGCTCTGGCGTAATTTCAATTACGCGGGTCGCCAGCGAGCTGACGAACTCACGGTCGTGAGAGACGAAGATCAGGGTACCCTGATACATCTCCAGCGCCATGTTCAGCGATTCAATGGATTCCATATCCAGGTGGTTAGTCGGTTCGTCCATCACCAGGATGTTTGGTTTTTCCATCATCAGCTTGCCGAACAGCATGCGGCCTTTTTCACCACCGGAGAGTACTTTAGCTGGCTTTTTGATGTCGTCCTGGCTGAACAGCAGACGGCCCAGGATGCTGCGCACCGCCTGCTCGTCGTCGCCTTCCTGCTTCCACTGGCTCATCCAGTCGAACACCGTCAGATCGTTTTCGAACTCATACTCGTGATCCTGCGCGTAGTAACCGATCTGCGCGTTTTCAGACCACTTCACGGTGCCGTTGTCCGGCTGCAGTTCGCCCACCAGGGTTTTCAGCATGGTGGATTTACCCACGCCGTTGGCGCCCAGAATGGCAATCTTCTCGCCCACTTCCAGCAGCAGGTTGAATTTTTTAAACAGCGGGCCGTTCTCAAAGCCTTTTGCCAGGGCTTCCACTTCCAGCGCGTTACGGAACAGTTTCTTGTCCTGCTCGAAGCGGATGAACGGGTTCTGACGGCTGGAGGCTTTAACTTCGTCGAGCTTGATCTTGTCAATCTGACGGGCGCGCGAGGTCGCCTGACGCGATTTAGAGGCGTTGGCGCTGAAGCGGCTGACGAAGGACTGCAGGTCAGCAATCTGTGCTTTCTTCTTGGCGTTGTCGGCCAGCAGACGCTCGCGCGCCTGGGTGGCCGCCGTCATGTATTCGTCGTAGTTGCCCGGGTAAACGCGCAGCTCGCCGTAGTCCAGATCCGCCATGTGCGTACAGACCATGTTCAGGAAGTGACGGTCGTGCGAAATGATGATCATGGTGCTGTCGCGATCGTTCAACGTCTGCTCCAGCCAGCGGATGGTGTCGATGTCCAGGTTGTTCGTCGGTTCATCGAGCAGCAGAATGTCCGGGTTAGAGAACAGCGCCTGCGCCAGCAGGACACGCAGCTTCCAGCCTGGCGCAACTTCGCTCATCGGGCCGTAATGCTGTTCAACGGGAATGCCTACGCCCAGCAGCAGCTCGCCCGCGCGCGCTTCCGCAGAGTAACCGTCCATCTCGCCGTACTGCGTTTCCAGATCGGCCACTTTATAGCCGTCTTCTTCGCTCATTTCAGCCAGGGCGTAAATGCGATCGCGCTCCTGCTTCACTTCCCACAGCTCCGCGTGCCCCATGATCACCGTATCAAGTACGGTGAATTCTTCGAAGGCGAACTGATCCTGACGCAGCTTACCGATGCGCTCGTTAGGATCGAGCGAAACGTTGCCGAGCGTCGGCTCCAGGTCACCGCCGAGGATCTTCATAAAGGTGGATTTACCGCTACCGTTGGCACCAATGAGGCCGTAACGGTTGCCGCCGCCAAATTTGACGGAAATGTTTTCGAACAGCGGCTTACTGCCAAACTGCATAGTGACGTTGCTGGTAACTAACACGGGGAGATTCCTGCGAAAAGTGTGATAAACACGGCATTATGCCACAATTCCGAATTGAGATCCCGTGTTGCGGCAATCCACTAAACTTTAACAAAATCGAAAAAAATGTGATTTCGTACACATCTGAATTCCCTGTTAGCGGGAATGCACATATAATGCGCTCCCATCACAGATTCAGACTTATCAACTCATCGCCTGAATGGCTTAGATACCTCGCACAACATGAACATGAAATTAACAACGCTTTTTGCGGCGGCGTTAGCCGTAGTAGGTTTTTGTAAGACCGCGTCTGCGGTGACGTATCCCCTGCCAACAGACGGTAGCCGTCTGGTGGGCCAGAACCAGGTTGTGACGGTACCAGAAGGTAACTCTCAGCCACTGGAGTATTTCGCTGCGCAGTACCAGCTGGGCCTGTCTAACATGCTGGAAGCGAACCCGGGCGTTGACCCGTATCTGCCGAAAGCGGGTACCGTGCTGAATATTCCTCAGCAGCTGATCCTGCCGGATACCGTTCACGAAGGTATCGTGATTAACAGCGCGGAAATGCGTCTGTATTACTACCCGAAAGGCACCAACACCGTTATCGTGCTGCCAATCGGTATCGGCCAGTTGGGTAAAGACACCCCAATGAACTGGACCACCAAAGTTGAGCGTAAGAAAGCGGGCCCAACCTGGACGCCGACGGCCAAAATGCACGCGGAATACATCGCTGCAGGCGAACCGCTGCCAGCCGTTGTGCCGGCAGGCCCGGATAACCCAATGGGTCTGTACGCGCTCTACATTGGCCGTCTGTACGCCATTCACGGTACCAACGCCAACTTCGGTATCGGCCTGCGCGTGAGCCACGGCTGCGTGCGTCTGCGTAACGAAGACATCAAGTTCCTGTTCGAAAACGTGCCGGTCGGTACGCGTGTGCAGTTCATCAACGAACCGGTGAAAGCGACGTCTGAGCCAGACGGCAGCCGCTACATCGAAGTGCACAACCCGCTGTCTACCAGCGAAGATCAGATCAACAACAACGAAGTCGTACCTGTTACGCTGAACAGCGCGGTGCAGGCTGTAACCTCTCAGCCAGACGTGGAAACGGCGATTGTCGATCAGGCTGTGCAGAACCGCTCCGGTATGCCGGTGCGTTTGAACTGATAGCGAAACATTAAAAAAGCGGGCCTCGTTGCCCGCTTTTTTTTACCCGTTATTCACGATAACGATCCCGCCGTGGTCGTAACGATAGTGACAGTGGGCATACTCCAGCGGTGTGCCATCCTCCAGATAGATCACCTGCTCGACCTCCAGAACCGGGTCGCTCTCTGCACAGACCAGATGCTGCATGTCCAGCGCACTCGGCTTTAATGCCCGCACCACCCGGTACGACCCCATAATTTTCAGCCCCAGCGTCTCCTGGAGATACTGGAACACCGAACCTTCAAGATGGCTTTTCGTCAGCCCGGGCACCAGATTCATCGGCATTACCGTTGAATCAAGCGACATGGGTTCACCGTTAAGTAAACGCAGACGGATAAAGTCATACACGGGCGCATCGGCGTTAATCATCAGCGACGCCTGTTCTTTCTCGTTCGGGAAGCGCAGCTCAAAATGGACCACCTGGCTGGTTACCTTACCCAGGTGTTCCCAGGTTTTAGTGGCGCCAAAGTAGTCGCTGCCGGAAAGATCCCACTGCGAGAGCTGGAGAAAATTTTTGCGGATGAACGTCCCCTGCCCCTGGCGGGTGTAGACCAGGCCTTCGACGATCAGCTGGCGCATGGCCTGCTGAATGGTCATCCGGCTGGAGTTGAACTCCGCCGCCAGCGCAAACTGGTCCGGCAGCGGTTCGTTGGCGGCGTACTGCTGGCTGATGATGCGTTTCTTAATTTCCCGCGCTATGGTGATGTACTTCGCCGCCATCGTCCTTCCTTCTAGTTAGTTTTCTATCCCGCTGTTTTTTAACGCCACTCTCTCGGCAATCTTGAGGAAAGGCAGGTAGAAGAATACACCAAATACGATGATTGCCAACTGCACCACCACCGCCCGCCAGTCCCCCGCCGTGGCCAGCCAGGCGCTCAGAATTGGCGGCGTGGTCCACGGGATCATCACCACGCAGCGCGACATTAGCCCCAGCGTGGTACAGAGCCAGGCGAAGTAAATGCCGATGGCGGGCAGCAGCACAAACGGGATCATCAGCGGCAGGTTAAACACAATCGGCAGGCCGAAGATCACCGGCTCGTTGATGTTGAATAAGCCCGGTGCCAGCGACAGACGCGCCACCTGCTTCGCCGACTTTTGTCGGGAGAAGATAAAGATGGCGATCAGCAGCGAGATAGTGCTGCCCGTGCCGCCCACCATGCCAAACGTCGGCACGAAGATGTTGTTGATGATGTGCGGGATCGGCTGTCCGTTGGCAAAGGCCAGCATGTTCTCGTTGGTGTTAATCAGCAGGAACGGCTCCAGCACCACGCTGTTCACCACCGACTGGTGAATACCCAGCGTGAACAGGAAGTTACCAAAGCTGTAGATGAAAATCGTCCCCGGCAGGCTGGTGTTGATCAGCCGCAGGGGCTGCTGGATAAAGGTCGTAATAAGATGGATCAGGTCCGTATGCAGCACGTTTGCCAGTATGGCCGCCAGCACTGCGAACAGCGAAAGCGTGAGAATGGTCGGGATCAGCGCGGTAAAGGATTTGCTCACCGCCGGCGGCACGTTTTCCCCGAGGGAAATGTGCAACGCCTTCAGCCGCGAAATGGCGATAAACACTTCCGTGGAGAGCAGGCCAATCAGCACGCCGGCAAAAATCCCGGTGGAGCCAATATTGGCGAACGTCAGCACCTGGGTGACGTTCACCGCGGTATTGCCGCCGACGGGCGTAACCTGAAGGCGCATCGGCATCATAATAATAAAGCTGCTGACGGCGATAACCACTGCCGAGACCGGATTGTCAAAATCTTTGTTGCGCGCCAGCGACCAGGCAATCATCGGCGCCAGCAGCAGCGCGGCGATGTTCAGCGTCCCGTTGATAATCGCCTCGCCCCACACCTTGAAGTGCGCGAGCGTGTCGCCGTCAAAAATCCACGGGAATACCACGTTGTTCACCAGCACCGCCAGACCGGCGAGGATGAAAATCGGCATCACCGTGGCGAAGGCGTCGCGCAGGGAGCGCAGGTGCACCTGGTTTGCCAGGCGCGCCGAGAACTCTACAAATTTGTCGACAAAGGACTGCATATGCGGTGTTATTTTTGTTTCAGACATAGCGGATAGTTCCCATCAATCAGTCACAAAAACGGCCCGGCAGCGTACGGCTTACATCTCGCGTCCGTTGGTATGGATAACCTGTTTTAACCACGCGTAGCTCTTCTTCGGCACGCGCTTCAGGTCTTTCAGGTCGTGGTTTTCACGGTTGACATAGACCACGCCGTAGCGTTTACGCATGTCGCCCTGGGAGCTAAGAATGTCGATCAGGCCCCAGCCGAGGTAGCCGATCACCTCTGCTCCGTCTTCGAACATTGCCGCTTTCATCGCCTCGATATGCGCCCGGTGGTAGTCAATGCGGTAGGTGTCATCAATCGGGTTTATACCGTCCCAGGACTCAATCACCCCAATGCCGTTTTCGATCGGGAATACCGGCAGGCGCCAGTCGTTGGCGTAGCGGGTAATGATGGTGCGAAAACCGAGCGGATCGATCTGCCAGTTCCACTCGGTGGCCTTCAGGTACGGGTTATTTTTCTCGCCGTGCAGCAGGTAATAATTCACCGGCGTGCCCTCCGGGATCGCATCGCTGTCCAGCGTTTTACTGGCGTAATAGCTGAAGGCCATATAGTCGTTCTTTGTACGGGCGAACAGCGCCAGGTCCTCAGCGCGGTAGATATCGCCAAAACCTTCCTGCTCCACCACCGCCATCACCGCCGGGCTGTAGCCCTGCCCGGCAAAGACGCGCAGCAGGTTCTGGTTGAGGAACTCGTCGTACTGCTGGGCGCAGAAGATATCGCACGGTTTGCAGGTAGCCGGGTAAATCAGCTGGTGCGCCAGCATGCCGCCCATCAGCTGGCCCGGTTTAGTCTGGTGCAGGTATTCGGTCAGCGACATGTGCGCCACCATGGTGTGATGCTGCAGCTCGTACAGCTCGCGCAGGGTTTTCTCGCCTTTCATGTAGCCGGAAATGCGGAACGCTTCCGGCATATGGAAAATGTTTTGCTCGTTGAAGGTCAGCCAGTACTTCACGCGGTCGCCATAGCAGTCGATCATCTTTTTGCCGTAGCGGATAAAGGCGTCCATTACCCGGCGGTCATTGAAGCCGTTGTACTCCTGCGCCAGCGCCAGCGGCATATCGAAGTGGTAGAGACAAACCATCGGCTCAATGCCGCGAGCGATCAGATCGTCGATAAAACGGTCATAAAACGCGATGCCCTCGTCGTTAAACTCGCCGTCACCCTGCGGGCAGACGCGGCTCCACGAGATCTGAAAGCGGTAGCAGTTCATGCCCAGATCCTGCATCAGATCGAAATCTTCCCGGTAGCGGTGGTAGGAGTCGGTGGCGACTTTCCAGTCGGAGATGTTCTCCCCGGCCTCCCGTATGTCATATACCGACATCCCCTTCCCGCCCTCATTCCAGGCACCTTCCGTCTGCATGCTGGATACCGAGTTGCCCCATAAAAAATTGGCCGGCAGCTGATTGTTCATGTTCTCTCCCCATATGACTAGTCATTTAAAATTTCATGACTAGTCATATAGGCGAAGATGAAAAGACGATCAAAGAGGAGGATCGTTTTTTGTGAGATGGGTTGAAATAATGACCAGGGAAAGCAGCCCCGGTAAGCGAAGCGCCACCGGGGAAGAAGGGATATTACTGTGCGAGCTGATTACGGCGATATTCACCCTGCCGCTCCAGCATCCAGCCCGGATATTCGCGCGGCAGCGCGCTGACCGCATCAAGTTGCTTAAGCTCGTCTTCGCTCAAGCGGATCCCGGTCGCGGCGATATTGTCGTCCAGCTGATCGATACGTTTGGCACCGATAATGACGCTGGTCACCGCTTTCTGGTGCAGCAGCCACGCCAGCGCGATTTGCGCCACGGAGACGCCTTTCTGCTCGGCAATGGTGCGCATCACGTCCACGCAGTCGAAGGCGCGCGCTTTATCCACCGGCGGGAAGTCAAACTCCAGACGGCGACTACCGGCTTCACCCTGCCCGTCGCGGCTATATTTTCCGCTCAGCAGACCGCCTGCCAGCGGGCTCCAGACCATCAGCCCGAGCCCTTCGCTCTGCATCATCGGCACCAGCTCGCGCTCAAGATCGCGTCCGGCGATGGTGTAATACGCCTGGAGCGATGCGAAACGCGCCAGCCCGAGGCGTTCAGAAATACCAAGCGCTTTGGCAATCTGCCACGCCGCCCAGTTCGAAACGCCGATGTAGCGCACGTGGCCGTGCTGCACCAGGTTATCCAGGGCATAAAGCGTCTCTTCGATCGGCGTGGCGGGGTCAAAACCGTGAAGCTGGTAGAGATCGATATGATCGAGCTGCAGGCGGCGCAGGCTCTCCTTCACGCTGCTGATAATGTGATAGCGCGAGCTGCCGCGCGAGTTCACCCCTGCCGTTCCGGTTTCGCCGAACACTTTGGTGGCGACGACCACGTTCTCGCGCGGAACGTTCAGGTTTTTCAGCGCCTGCCCGAGGATCGCCTCCGAACGGCCTTCCGAGTAGACGTCGGCGGTGTCGATAAAGTTGATGCCCGCGTCCAGCGCGCGGCCCACCAGCTGCTCGGCTTCATTTTGCTGGAGCTGGCCAATCTTGCCCCACATGCCGCCTTCACCGCCGAAGGTCATGGTGCCGAGGCACAGTTCAGAAACAAACAGTCCGGTATTGCCCAGTTTTTGATAACGCATAACGCTTTCCTCGCATGTCGATTGGGTGTCTGTTAGTTATACCCGCCGCTCAGCCATCGCGAATGTGGCGTTCCTGTCCGTTTCTTGCCCAATCCTCTGAAAATTTATCCGCGCGGGGCGTCGCCAAAGACGCTGTAGTCCGGTAACTGCACCTGCTGATACGGCTCCCAGCCGCCGCCAAGCGCCTTGTAGAGCGCGACCAGATCGAGCGCGCTTTGCACCTGAGTCTGCGCGCGCTGCTGCTCGGCCTGCGCGAGCTGCCGCTGGGCGTCCAGCACGTCGATAAAGCTGGCGATGCCCTGCCGGTAGCTGTCGCTCGCCAGGTCAAACGCGTTTTGCAGCGCGTCGATGGTTTTCGCCAGCCCCGCTTCACGCTGCTGGTCGGTGCGATAGCTGACCAGCGCGTTTTCGACATCGCCGAGCGCTGTCAGCACCGTCTGGCGATAGTCCAGCACCGCCGCGCCCTGCTGCGCCCGCGCGACCTTCACGCTGGAAACCAGCCGTCCGCCCTGGAAGATGGGAATGGAGACCTGCGGGCCAAAGCTGTAGAAGTGGCTGCTCCAGTCGGTGAGCCAGTTGGTTTCGCTGTTTCGCAGGCCAAACTGCCCGGAAAGGGTAAAGCTCGGAAACAGCTCCGCCACCGAAACGCCGATTTGCGCCGTGGCGGCATGCAGATTCGCCTCCGCTTCGCGCACGTCAGGTCGGCGGCGCGCCAGCGTCGACGGAATGCCCGTTTGCACGATATCCGGCAGGGCTGGCATCGGCTGCACGCTTTGCAATTCCGCATCCAGCGCGCCGGGCGGCTTGCCGAGCAGGATCGCCAGGCCGTTCATCGCCTGCCGCTCCTGTGCCTGGTACTGCGGCAGCTGTGCTTCGAGATTGCCCAGCTGCGCCCGGGCATTTTCCACGTCCATCTGCGGAGACAGCCCGCCGCGCTGGCGGCTTTCGGTCAGATCCAGCGTCTGCTGGGCGCTTTTTATCTGAGTGTTCAGCGTGGCGATAATGCTCTGTGCCCCGCGCAGCTGCAGCCAGGCGCGCGCCACTTCCGCTTCCAGCGACACCAGCGCGTCGTTACGCTGCTCTATCGCCGCCTTCTGCTGCGCTTCTGCCGCCTCCACCTGCCGGCGCACCTTGCCCCACAGGTCGATTTCCCACTGGGCGTCGAAGCTGCCCTGATAAAGGTTAATCGGCTGCGTCAGCGGCCCCAGCGCGCCTTTCAAATTAGGATCGATACTATCCACCTGGTCGTATACGCCGTGGGATTTCAGCTCCCCTTCCAGGCCGAGCTGCTGGCGCGTCGCCTGCAGATTGCCGTTCACCGACGGGTAAAACGCCCCGCCGGCCTGGTTAATCTGTTCACGCGCTCCCGCGATGCGCAGCACCGTTTGCTGCAGCGTCAGGTTTCCGGCAATGGCGCGCTCAACCAGGCTGTCGAGCTGCGGCGAGCCGAAGGTTTTCCACCAGCGCGGGTTGGTCGCGGCGGAGGTGGTTTGTGATTTCACCGCGCTGTCGCCCTTATCGTTCCAGTGCGTAACGGCGGGCGGCGCGGGCTGCTGGTAATCCGGCCCGACGGCACAGCCCGCCAGCAGCATCATTATCATCAGAGGGTGTAAACGTCTGTGTATCATCAGTGTGCTCCTGCACTCCCCTCGCTCTTAACCGGCGAGAGCAACAAACAAAACGGAATCAATAGCAAGGCCACCGCGCTCAGAATGGTGAAGACGTCGATGTAGGCCAGGAAGCGCGACTGCTCAATCATGGTCTGGTACATGCGTCCGGTGGCAATCCCGGTGGGGTCCCCTACCTGGGTGGTGAAGTTCTGGATTGCCTGGGCGCTTTCGCGTATCGCCTGCTGAAACTGCTCGTTAAACGGCGAGGCGTGGTACGCAAGGTGCGCGCTGTGCGCCTGCGAGCGCTCGGTAATCGCCGCCGTCGACAGCGAAATCCCAACCGAACCCGCAACGTTACGGAACATGGTGAACAGCGCTGCGGCATCGGCGTTCAGCCGCCTTGGAATCGAGATAAAGGCAATGGTGGTCAGCGGCACAAACAGGAACCCCAGCCCTATCGACTGGGCGCTGCGGAACAGCACCAGGGTTTCGAAGTCAACATCCGGGGTCAGCGTGCGCGACCAGAAGAACGACACCGCCAGACAGGTAAAGCCAAAGGCAATAATCCAGCGCGTCTGCACCACCGGCATCAGCTTCAATACCAGCGGGATAGTTAAGACGATCAGCACCGCCCCGGGCGACAGCACCAGCCCGGACCAGGTGGCGGTGTAGCCCAAATCCTGCTGCGCCAGCTGCGGGATCACCACCGAGCTGCCGTACAAAATCATCGCCATCCCAGCCATCAGCAGGCTGGAGACGGCGAAGTTGCGGTCCTTCATGCAGTGCAAATCCACCACCGGCTTTTTGGCATACACCAGCCAGTAGATGGCGCCGATAATGCCGACAAGCGTCAACACGGCGAAGATACGAATAAAGTTCGAGTAGAACCAGTCTTCATCTTCCCCGCGGTCAAGCATCACCTGCAGGCAGCCCAGCCCCAGCGCGATCAGGCCGATCCCCGTCCAGTCGATGGTCAGCTTCTCTTTTGATTTGCTCTCCCACGGCGGATCTTCCAGCAGCTGGTAGATCGCCAGCACCGTCACAATCCCCACCGGGATATTGATAAAGAACACCCAGCGCCAGGAGTAGTTATCCGTAATCCAGCCGCCCAGCGTCGGGCCAAGCACTGGCGCAACGATGATGGCGATGGACGACAGCCCAAAGGCTTTGCCCCTGTCTTCCGGCTTAAAGTAATCGAGTAAGACCGACTGCTGCGTGGGCTGAAGTCCGCCGCCAAAAAAACCCTGCATCACGCGGAACAGAATGATCTGCCACAGCTCGGTGGCGATCCCGCACAGGAACGAGCAGACGGTGAACATGACGATGCAGATCAGGAAGAACTGCTTGCGGCCGAACACCCGGCTCAGAAACGCCGAGATGGGCAGCACGATGCCGTTCGCAACCAGATAACTGGTTAACACCCAGGTGGATTCGTCATAGCTGGACGAGAGCGAACCCGCCACGTGGGGCAGCGCCACGTTGACGATGGTGGTGTCGAGGATCTCCATAAACACCGCCAGGGTGACGACAATCGCCACCGCCCACGGATTGCTGGCGGGCTTCCAGCTGTCGTGGCTGTGATCCGTCATTCCACCGTCACCTTCGGTGCCACCGACAGCCCCAGCGGCAGCGGTTTGTTTGGATCCAGGCCTTTATCAATGACGATTTTGACCGGCACGCGCTGCACAATTTTAACGAAGTTGCCGGTGGCATTTTCTGCCGGGAAGGCGGAGAAGCGCGAACCGCTGCCCTGCTGGATACTGTCTACGTGGCCCTCAAGCTCCATATCCGGCCATGCGTCAACGGACACGGTGACCTTATCACCCGGCTTCATGCGCTCGAGCTGCGACTCTTTAAAGTTCGCCACCACCCACACGTTTGGAGAAACCAGCGAGAACAGCGCCGTTCCCGCCTGCACCAGCGTGCCGGGCTGCACGTTGCGTTTGGTGACGACGCCGTCGAACGGGGCGCGGACTTCGGTATAGGAGAGGTTAAGATTGGCGGTTTCCAGCTGGGCTTTAGCCTGATCGACCTGACGCTCGCGCGCTTCAACGTTGGTTTCCTGCTGGCGGATTTGCAGCTGTACCTGCTCTGCCACTTCCAGCTGCGCCTGGGCGCTGGCCAGCCCCGCCTGTGCGCTACGCAGCTGTGCGTTCGCGGAATCAATACTTTGCTGGGTGGTTGCGCGCGGGTCCACGCCGCGCTGGCGACGGTACTCTGCCTGGGCGTTCGCCAGATCGGCCTGCGCTTTCAGCACCTGCGCTTTGGCTTCGTCACGCTGTGCGGGATACTGGACTTTTGAGAGCGCCAGCTGCGCCTGGGCCTGGTGCAGCTGCGCGATGGCCAGCCCAAGCTGGGCCTGCGCCTGATCGCGCTGTGCGGTAGTATCTCGCGGATCGATGACCACCAGCAGATCGCCCTTTTTCACGCGCTGGTTATCGCGCACGCGCAGCTCGGTGACGTAGCCTGCCGTTTTGGGGGCGATGGTCACCACGTCGCCGTCGGTAAAGGCGTCGTCAGTCGTCTCTTCGTTACGGGTTAAAAACCACCAGACCAGCGCCACGACGACCATTACCACCACGACAATGCCGAGGATAATTAATGGTTTTTTGCCCGGGCGCTTACGCTCATTATTGTTTTTGTCCTGCTCGTCAGCAGGCGGATTTTGATCTTCAGCCATAGGTCAGCAACGGTCCTGTCAGTGAGCGGCATCACACTATGCCGTTCACTAAAGCTAGGACGTTGCTATACGTTTGCCAGGAAAAACTGACAAATTGCGCACTATATGAGAAGGAATATTCCGAAACCGATCGCCGCGGCCCATAACAGCATCGGGATCGACCAGAGATGGAAGCGCCACCAGATGCGACGGTCGTTAGCCATGCGCAGGGCAATGAGGTTTGCCAGCGAACCGGGCAGCAGCCCAAACCCGCCGATGTTAACGGCCCAGGCCAGCAGCGTGTCCGGCGGAACATAGTTGAGCAGCAGAATGGTGGAAGGCACGTTGCTGATAATCTGGGACAGGCCAATCGCCGTCAGCCACAGCCCCGGCTGAGACAGCGTGCTGACGCTGTGCAGCACGTTTTGCAGCACCGGAAGCTGGATAAGAAGATGCACATCAATAAACATCGCCATAAAGACCAGCAGAAGCGTCCAGTCCACGCTCACCAGCACGCGGCGCGCCAGCACGACAAACCCCGCCGCAACGAGCAGGACGCCCGCCAGCTCATACTTCAGCTCCAGCGCGAACAGAAAGACGATGTATAACCCAAGGCAGCTCCAGACCAGGCGAGGTTGCCACTGCGGGCCGGTTGTTCCGCTGTGGTACTGCAGTTTTTTATCCGGAAACGCAAACCAGCAGACCGCCAGCAGCGACAGCATCATCACCAGCGCCAGAGGGGCCATCTGCCAGGTAAAGGCGGCGAACGACAGCCCGGAACGTCCCCAGAGAAGGATATTTTGCGGGTTGCCGATAGGCGTTAACAGCGAGCCGGCGTTGACGGCCAGCGCTTCAAAGATGATCAAGCGGCTGACCGGGATCTCGCAAAGCTTACGCAGTGTGAGCGTGAGGGGCACGATGATAAACAGCGCCACATCGTTGGTCAGAAACGTCGACAGCACCGCGGCGGAGAACACCATAAACAGCGACAGCCTGCGCTCGGTGGCAAAGCGGCGCACCATTTTACGTCCCAGCACGTCAAAATAGCCGCTCAGCTCGACCCCTTTGGTGAGCATCATTAAGCCGCTCAGGGTAATGATGGTGCGCCAGTCAATGGCGGCAGGCCAGGCGTGTGGGGCAAACGGCACAAAGAGGCTTAATGCTGCGCCAATGAGTAATAAGAGATGGAAGAAACGATCGCGGGCCAGGGCCTGCAGTCCAGGGATTTTCATTCAGCGGAGGGACCATACTTAAGCGTAAATTCACGAAACTTCACCAGCGTCTCTTCACTGACGTGGTGCTCCATTCCTTCCGCATCCCGGCGGGCGATCTCCGGGCTGACGCCCAACACCAGTAAAAAATTCTCGACAAGCTGATGGCGCTCGCGGCTCTCCTGCGCGAGCTTCTCCCCTTCTGGCGTCAGAAAGACACCGCGCCAGGGGATCATTTCAATTAAGCCCACCGAGGCCAGACGTTTTAACATTTTAGCGACAGTCGGTTGCGAAACCCCCAGCCTGGCGGCCATATCGACCTGACGCGCTTCCCCGACCTCACGGATCAGATCGGAAATGAGCTCAACATAATCATCAATCAGTTCACGCCGGTGCGCTTCACGGACCTGGCGAAAACCTTCGACATGTTCTTCAACATTCACCAGTTGCGTCGTTTTCCTCATTGTTGGCTTACCTGCGCGACGGTTCATTGTACTTCCTCAGTGGGGTGACGCTTCCAGCGCCCGGTATCGAGAGCGCACATTGTAAACCATAGCTCTGCAAGCACAAAAAATTAACGAAATAGCCATAGCTATACAATATAGCCTGTGCTATATCTGTATGTAATGCAGTCACCCTTCACGGATCGAAGGGATCAAAAATCAGGAGGTCTTATGAACGAATTCAAGAGGTGTATGACCGTGTTTACCCACTCTCCCTTTAAAGTGCGCTTGATGCTGTTGAACATGCTGTGCGATATGTTTAACAACAAACCGCATCAGGACGACAAACCTTCCCACTAAGCGGCGTTGCGGTACGCCGCGTCATTTTCCCGTCACAATCTCGCTGTAAACTGGCTTCCAGCTGCCTTATTCCCGATCTTTTTTACGGATTTGCAGTCCCCTTCGCAAAACATCTGCTTAGCAACTGTTGATATTATTTACCGCTCGCACTATCTTCTTGCAGCCCTGCACAATTTGCGGCTCGCTGAAGCGGACCCTATTCCCTCTCCACGCACTGTCAGGCAGGTTATGACCCTTGACGCCAGGGTGAGCACATGGCGTTTTCATCCATGATAGTGACCTATGAATTTAACCCTGATAGATACCGTTGTGACCCGCAGTCGGGCCTTAAGCCCGTGGACGGGTTTTTACTTTTTGCAGTCATTGCTGATTAACTTTTCGCTGGGTTACCCCTTTAGTCTGCTCTACGCGGTGGCTTTCACCTGCGTGCTGCATGTGCTCTGGCGAGCCGCACCGCGCGTGCAAAAAGCAGTAATCGGGATCTGTTCGCTGGTTGCTGCGCTCTATTTCCCGTTTGGTCAGGCATACGGCTCGCCAAACTTTAATACCCTGCTGGCGCTGCACTCGACCAATATGGAAGAGTCGACGGAGATCCTGACTATTTTCCCGTGGTACAGCTACGTGGTCGGGCTCTTTATCTTCGCGTTGGGCGTTATCGCCATCCGCCGTCAGTCGGGCGAGAAAAAAACCTGGGGCAAGATCGAAATACTCTGTCTGGTGTTCAGCATTGCCGTGGCGTTTGTCGCCCCCATCCAGAATATTCCCTGGGACGGTAAGTTAAGGCTCATCAATATCGGCTATCCGGTTTTCCGCTTCGTGAAAGACGTCGTTGTAAATAATAAAGAGGTGCTCGACGAACAGGCGCGTATGGCTGAGCTTTCCAATATGAAAGACACCTGGAACGTGCTGGCCGTGAAGCCGAAATACCACACCTATGTGGTGGTGATTGGCGAAAGCGCACGTCGCGATGCGATGGGGGCGTTTGGCGGACACTGGGATAACACTCCGTTTGCCAACACGGTTAAAGGTACCCTGTTTACCGATTATGTCGCGGCCAGCGGCTCGACGCAGAAATCGCTCGGCCTGACGCTTAACCGCGTGGTGGATGGCAAACCGCAGTATCAGGATAATTTTGTGACCCTGGCAAACCGCGCGGGTTATCAGACATGGTGGTTCTCCAATCAGGGGCAGATTGGCGAATACGATACGGCCATCGCCAGCATTGCCAAGCGTGCTGACGAAGTGCAGTTCCTGAAGAGCGGCGACTTTGAAGCGGACAAAAATACCAAAGACGAAGCGCTGCTGAAAATGACGGCACAGGTGTTCGCCACCCCGCGCACCCAGCCTCAGCTGATTGTCCTGCACCTGATGGGGTCACACCCGCAGGCCTGCGACCGAACTGGCGGGAAGTATGCGGAGTTCGTTCAGTCTAAAGAGACCTCGTGCTATCTCTACACCATGACGCAAACAGACGACCTGCTCAGCAAGCTGTACGAACAGTTACGCAACACGGGCGAAAGCTTCTCCATGGTCTATTTCTCGGATCACGGGCTGGCGTTCAAAGAGCGCGGTAAAGAGGTGCAGTATCTGGCCCACGATGACAAGTTCCAGCAGAACTTCCAGGTGCCGTTTATGGTGCTGTCGAGTGACGATAAAACGCATCGCGTTATTAAAGCGCGTCGTTCAGCTAATGATTTCCTGCAGTTCTTCTCGCAGTGGACGGGGATTAAGGCCGAGCAGATAAAAAGTGCTTACCCGTTTGTCTCAAACAAGAAAGCGCCCCCAGTGTACGTTACCAACTTCAAGTTACAGAAAGTTGACTACAACCATCTGGGTACGGATATGTTTGATATTAAGAGTAAGTAAACTATGTCGACTCGTGCGGCCTGATGCCCTTACCCTGGCCCTCTCCACGGGGAGAGGGAACAAACACTAAAAACGGCAACCTTGGGTTGCCGTTTTGCTTTTGTCTTCCACAAAAAAAATCCGCCACATTGGGCGGATTTTTTATAGGCTCACCGAAGTGATTAGAAACGGTAACCTACGCCCGCGATCCAGGTGCCAACGTCAACGTTGCGGATACGGCTCTGCTCATAAGAGAAGTCCAGAGCAACGTCCTGGATTGGGTTGAACTGCAGGCCTGCGCCATAGGAGAAGCCATAGTCGCTGTTGCTTGCAGTGCGGTTCAGACCTTCGTTTTCGGTCTGCTGGAATTTACCGTAGCCAACACCTACAACACCGTAGATGCTTGCCCAGTCATTCAGACGGTAAGCTGGACCAGCAGTGATACCGTAGTACTGGCCTTTGTTGTATGCGCCGTTTTCAGAACGATCTTTCTCGGTGTAAGTGAAAGAACCGATCACGCCCAGTGGGTTGTTATCCTGCTCGTAGCGATACTTCAGGTTGAAGCCGTTAGCTTTGTTCATCACGCCCTGATAGTCGCTCTGAGCGTAACCACCAGTAACAGTAGAAGTAGCAGCTACAGCGGTACCTGCGGAAACAGCCAGTACAGCGGCCAGTGCTGAAAGACATGCAATTTTTTTCATAACCACCTCAAATGTGCTTCAAGTAAGTCCGTAAGCTTTAAATATATCAAAAAAATTTGCGAAACTCTTTGTGATTCGTGATGTCTAATGAAACCTTTCCTGTAACAGAACGTTTCCAACCCCAGCTATCTCTTTCAAATCACATGCAATTTTCACTACTAAATGCGCATAGTGCGCGCACGCGCCGTTACATTCATCCAGATTATTCCTAATCTATCAGGCGATAAATCCACCAGCGCTTAACCATTTTACGGATTTCACGAGGTTTTTTTTCAACAGCGCCTCAACCGTTGCCGCTTATTTCCTTTACACTGCAACCTTTACTTCATTTGACATAAGCTGACAGGAGAAAGGATGCCTGGGTTATCCCGCACGTCGTCGGTCTGGTTGCCGGTAGCCGTCATACTCATTGCCATGTTGTCCATTCAAAGCGGTGCTTCGCTGGCAAAATCGCTTTTCCCGCTGGTTGGCGCGCCTGGGGTCACCGCCCTGCGTATCGTGCTGGGCACGGCAATACTGGTGGTCATTTTCAAACCCTGGCGTCTGCGCTTTAAAAAGGAGCAGCGTCTGCCTCTGCTGTTTTATGGGCTCTCCCTCGGGGCGATGAACTATCTGTTCTACCTCTCCATTCAGACAATACCGCTGGGGATTGCCGTCGCGCTGGAGTTTACCGGCCCACTGGCCGTGGCGCTTTTCTCCTCACGACGTCCGGTTGATTTTATCTGGGTCATATTAGCCGTGCTGGGCTTATGGTTCTTACTCCCGCTGGGCCAGAACGTCTCTGAGATCGATCTCACGGGCGCAGCGCTGGCGCTGGGTGCAGGCGCCTGCTGGGCTATCTATATATTAACAGGCCAGCGCGCAGGGGAAGAGCATGGACCGGCGACGGTCGCGTTAGGTTCACTCATCGCCGCTATCGTCTTTGTGCCCATCGGCATGGCGCAGGCGACGGAATCAATCTGGCAGTGGTCCGTTATGCCCGTCGGGCTGGCGGTCGCGATTCTCTCCACCGCACTCCCCTACTCTCTGGAAATGATTGCCCTGACGCGCCTGCCGACACGCATTTTTGGCACGCTGATGAGCATGGAGCCTGCGCTTGCGGCGATTTCCGGGATGGTGTTTCTCGGCGAAACCCTGACATTGACCCAGACGCTGGCGCTCTGCTCAATTATCGCCGCATCAATGGGTTCGACGCTCACCATGCGTCCCGAACCAAAAGTTGAGAAGGTAGATATCAGCTAAGGCCATATATTCTGCATGGCTTGCGTGCCATGCAGAATAAAGGCCAGAATGAAAGGCATTATAATTTCTTACACACATTGTCATATTCACGAAATATCCCTCCGCGGTGACTTGCTCATCCAGCAATTAAGATTGATCTGTATCAATTTATAAAATCACCATTAGTTTCAATAGATTATATCCTCAACCTCCTTTTCGCTATTAAACCGATAGGTACAGCCAGACCGCAGAGAAAAAATCTGGTGCTATACTTAGTTCCGTAATTACCTGGGACATAAACATCAAGAGGATATGAGATTATGAGTACCGCTAAACTGGTGAAAACGAAAGCGTCTAATCTGCTTTATACCCGTAACGATGTATCGGATAGCGACAAAAAGGCGACCATTGAGTTGCTGAATCGCCAGGTGATCCAGTTCATCGATCTTTCGCTGATCACCAAACAGGCCCACTGGAATATGCGCGGTGCAAACTTTATTGCCGTTCATGAAATGCTGGATGGCTTCCGCACAGCACTGGTTACCCACCTTGATACGATGGCTGAACGTGCCGTTCAGCTAGGCGGCGTCGCGCTGGGTACCACGCAGGTAATCAACAGCAAAACGCCTCTGAAGAGTTATCCGCTGGATATCCATACCGTTCAGGATCACCTGAAAGAGCTGGCGGACCGCTACGCGATTGTGGCCAATGACGTGCGCAAAGCGATCGGCGAAGCCAAAGACGAAGATACCGCAGACATTTTCACCGCCGCATCTCGCGACCTGGATCAGTTCCTGTGGTTTATCGAATCTAACATCGAATAATTCATACGAATTTTCTATCAAACCCTCGCCCTCCGGTGAGGGTTTTGCACATCTATAGTGCACGCTTTTTGCCTGAGACAGTGCAAAAGTGAAGAAATTGTAATAATCACCTCACACAACCGTTAACGAAAGATTGTTTTTTCGTCAGAATTTCCGCTAAATGTCTCTCCGTCAGTTGCCCCAAACGAAGCGCACCAAAACAGTGCTCCACTTTGGTGCAATAAAACCTCATTGCCCCATTTATTGTGCAATGCATGACATCATCCCCTTTGCAAAACAATAACTTGTAAAGTTGGCACGATTTTTTCATTGTGCCACCTGTTCTCGCAGGGGATCGCCCCGTGGATATAAAAGGAAATGCTATGAAGTCTGTATTAAAAGTTTCACTGGCTGCACTTACCCTGGCTTTTGCGGTGTCCTCTCAGGCTGCCGACAAACTGGTTGTGGCGACCGACACGGCGTTCGTTCCGTTTGAATTCAAACAGGGTGATAAATACGTTGGTTTTGATGTGGATCTGTGGGCCGCTGTCGCAAAAGAACTCAAACTGGATTACACCCTGAAGCCAATGGACTTCAGCGGCATCATCCCGGCACTGCAAACCAAAAACGTGGATCTGGCGCTGGCGGGTATCACCATCACTGATGAACGTAAAAAAGCGATCGACTTCTCTGACGGCTACTATAAAAGCGGCCTGCTGGTCATGGTCAAAGCCGATAATAACGACGTAAAAAGCGTGAAAGATCTCGACGGCAAAGTGGTTGCGGTGAAGAGCGGCACCGGTTCCGTTGATTACGCAAAAGCAAATATCAAAACTAAAGACCTGCGCCAGTTCCCGAACATCGACAACGCGTACATGGAACTCGGCACCAACCGTGCTGACGCTGTTCTGCACGACACGCCTAACATCCTGTACTTCATCAAAACGGCGGGCAACGGCAAGTTCAAGGCCGTGGGCGAGTCTCTGGAAGCACAGCAGTACGGTATCGCGTTCCCGAAAGGCAGCGACGATCTGCGCACAAAAGTTAACGGCGCGCTGAAAACGCTGAAAGAGAACGGCACCTATAACGAAATCTACAAAAAATGGTTCGGCACCGAGCCTAAATAATAAGACGTAAAAATGACGTTCACTCGGGGGCGACCTTTCGCCCCTGCTATTTTTGAAACACGGTAACAGTAACAGGAAATTATCATGCAGTTTGACTGGAGCGCCATCTGGCCTGCCATTCCACTCTTGCTTGAAGGCGCTAAAATGACCCTGTGGATTTCGGTCCTGGGTCTGGTTGGTGGGTTGATTATCGGTCTTGTCGCCGGTTTCGCCCGCACCTACGGCGGCTGGATCGCAAACCACATCGCACTGGTTTTCATCGAAGTGATCCGCGGCACTCCTATTGTCGTGCAGGTCATGTTCATCTACTTCGCCCTGCCAATGGCCTTCAATGACCTGCGCATCGACCCGTTCAGCGCAGCCGTCGTCACCATTATGATCAACTCAGGGGCCTACATTGCGGAAATCACCCGCGGTGCGGTCCTGTCGATTCATAAAGGTTTCAGTGAAGCCGGTCTGGCATTGGGTCTTTCTCGTCGCGAAACGATCCGCCACGTTATTCTGCCGCTGGCGCTGCGCCGCATGCTGCCGCCGCTCGGTAACCAGTGGATCATCAGCATTAAAGATACGTCGCTGTTCATCGTTATCGGCGTAGCGGAGCTGACCCGTCAGGGACAGGAGATCATCGCTGGCAACTTCCGCGCGCTGGAAATCTGGAGTGCGGTAGCCGTTGTCTACCTGATGATTACTCTGGTTCTGAGCTTCGTTCTGCGTCGTCTTGAAAGAAGGATGAAAATCCTGTGATTGAATTTAAAAACGTTTCCAAGCACTTTGGCCCAACCCAGGTGCTGCACAATATTGATTTGAACATTAAGCAGGGTGAAGTGGTGGTCATTATCGGGCCGTCCGGCTCCGGTAAGTCGACGCTGCTGCGCTGCATCAACAAGCTGGAAGAAATCACCAGCGGCGATCTGATCGTCGACGGTCTGAAAGTGAACGACCCGAAAGTGGATGAGCGTCTGATTCGTCAGGAAGCGGGCATGGTGTTCCAGCAGTTCTATCTGTTCCCGCACCTGACGGCGCTGGAAAACGTGATGTTTGGCCCGCTGCGCGTGCGCGGTGCCAGCAAAGCGGCGGCGGAAGCGCTGGCAAAAGATCTGCTGGCGAAAGTGGGCCTGGCGGAACGTGCGCACCACTACCCTTCCGAGCTGTCCGGCGGCCAACAGCAGCGCGTGGCTATCGCCCGCGCGCTGGCGGTGAAACCGAAAATGATGCTGTTCGATGAGCCAACCTCAGCCCTTGACCCGGAGCTGCGTCACGAGGTGCTGAAAGTCATGCAGGATCTGGCAGAAGAAGGGATGACGATGGTTATCGTGACCCACGAAATCGGCTTTGCTGAGAAAGTGGCTTCCCGCCTGATCTTTATTGATAAAGGCCGTATCGCCGAAGACGGTAACCCGCAGGAATTGATTGCGAACCCGCCGAGCCAGCGCCTGCAGGAGTTCCTGCAGCACGTCTCCTGATCCATCGCTTCACGCTAAGCCGGGCATGCCCGGCTTTTTTACGCCAGATTGTTCCCAAAAATCCCCCGCCGCGCCCCGACTTCTATACTTATCATTTTGTTCGACATTTTCACCGGAGGACGCCGTGCCGTGGATCCTGTTGCTGTTGATTAGCCTGTTTAGTGCGCCATCGTTCGCCGTCGCGATCCCCGGCGTCACCACCGGAACGGCCGCGACGACGAACAGCACGCCGCCACCCGAGCCCGATGCCGAACAGAAAAAAGCTGCCTACGGCGCCCTTGCCGACGTCCTTGAGAACGACACCTCCCGGCAGGAGCTCATCGGCCAGCTGCGAAAAGTTGCCGCCACGCCGCCGCAGGAGCAGGCGCCCACCCTCACCCCAGTGCAGGCGGAGGAGCAAAAAACGGTGCTGGAAAACGTCACCGACGTGAGCCGCCACTATGGTGAAGCGCTCTCCTCGCGCTTTGCCCAGCTCTATCGCAACCTGATTGGCTCGCCGCATAAGCCCTTTAACCCACACACGTTTACCGCCGCCGCCACGCAGTTCCTGATGCTGGCGGGCGCGGTATTTCTTTTTTACTGGCTGGTACGCCTGTGCGCATGGCCGCTGTACCGCAAAATGGGGCAATGGGGGCGCAGGAAGAATCAGGAGAAAAGCAGCTGGCTCCATCTGCCGTTGATGATCGCCTCAGCGTTTATCATCGATTTACTGCTGCTGGCGTTGACGCTGTTTTTAGGCCAAATGCTGGCCGACAGGCTGAATGCAGGCAATAAAACCATCGCCTTCCAGCAATCGCTTTTCCTGAATGCCTTTGCGCTGATTGAGTTCTTCAAGGCGCTGCTGCGGTTACTCTTTTGTCCGCACGTCCCGGCGCTGCGTCCTTTCTCCATTCGCGATGAGAGCGCGAAATACTGGGCGCTGCGTCTGAGCGTCCTCAGCGGGCTGATTGGCTACGGCCTGCTGGTTGCCGTGCCGATCATCTCCAACCAGGTAAACGTCCAGTTTGGCGCCCTGGCAAACGTGATTATCATGCTCTGCATTACCGTCTGGTCGCTGTACCTTATCTTCCACAATAAAAAGACCATCACTGAGAGCCTCCTGCATCTGGCCGATCGCTCCCTCTCGTTCTTTAGCCTCTTTATTCGCGCGTTCGCCCTGGTGTGGCACTGGCTGGCAAGCGCCTATTTCATCGTGCTGTGCTTCTTCTCGCTGTTCGATCCGGGAAACAGCCTGAAATTTATGATGGGGGCCACTTTCAAAAGCCTGGCGATTATCGGCATCGCGGCGTTTGTATCCGGCCTGCTGTCGCGCTGGATATCGAAGACCATTACCTTGTCACCGCAGGTTCAGCGCAATTACCCTGAGCTGCAAAAACGGGTGAACGGCTGGATGTCGGTATCGCTCAAGGTGGCGCGCATTCTGACCGTCTGCGTGGCGATTATGCTGCTCCTGAATGCGTGGAGCCTGTTTGATTTCTGGAACTGGCTGCATAACGGCGCAGGCGAAAAGACCGTCGATATTTTAATTCGTATCGCCCTGATCCTGTTCTTCTCCGCCGTCGGCTGGACGCTGCTGGCGAGCCTTATCGAGAACCGCCTGGTATCGGATATTCACGGCAGGCCGCTGCCCAGCGCGCGGGCAAGAACGCTGTTAACCTTATTCCGCAACGCGCTGGCGGTGATTATCAGCACCATCACCATCATGATTGTGCTGTCGGAAATCGGGGTGAACATCGCCCCGCTGCTGGCGGGGGCAGGTGCGCTTGGGCTGGCGATCTCCTTCGGCTCGCAAACGCTGGTGAAGGATATTATTACCGGCATCTTTATCCAGTTTGAGAACGGGATGAACACGGGGGATCTGGTCACGATTGGGCCGTTAACCGGCACGGTAGAGCGGATGTCCATACGCTCCGTCGGCGTGCGCCAGGACACCGGCGCGTACCACATCATTCCTTGGTCTTCGATCACCACCTTCGCCAACTTCGTGCGCGGTATTGGTTCCGTGGTGGCGAACTACGATGTGGATCGTCATGAGGATGCAGACAAAGCGAAGCAGGCGCTGCGGGATGCGGTAGAGGATCTGATGCAGATGGACGATATTCGCGGGCTGGTGATTGGAGAGCCGTCGTTCGCCGGCATTGTCGGGCTGACGAACACGGCGTTTACCCTGCGCGTGTCGTTCACCACGCAGCCGCTGAAGCAGTGGACGGTGCGCTTTGCCCTCGACAGCATGGTGAAAAAACACTTCGATCTGGCGAACGTGCGGATGCCGGTGCAGACGTATCAGGTGTTGCCGCCGCCCGCCTCGCAGCTCCCTCCGCAGGAGCCGACGCTGTAACCGAGCCGGGTGGCGCCTTCGCCTTACCCGGCCTACGACGGAGTGCTATTTGCGACGTTTGTTATCGTCCATAAACGACCAGGCGATAAAGCGGCTCTGTTTCTGGCCTTGCGCCATCTCTTTTTTCACCACTTTTACGGCGCCCGCTTCGGTCAGCGCCCGATAGAGCGGCGGCAGGTTATCCCCTCGGGAAACCAGCGTCGTGAACCACTTCACCTGGCGGCCAAACTGCTTGCTTTCCGCAATCATGCGCAGGATAAACGCCACTTCGCCACCTTCACACCATAGCTCCTGCTGCTGTCCGCCGAAGTTCAGCGCGGCGTCTTCAGCCTGGCCCAGGTTGCGGCGCTTGCGCTCGCTGCCCGCGCGGGCCGCTGCTGCCGAATCATGGAACGGCGGATTGCACATCGTCGCGTCATAGCTTTCGTTTTTGTGAATAATGCCGTTGAAAATCGAGGCCGCATCTTTCTGACGGCGCAGGCGAATGGCGCGGCTTAAACCGGGGTTTGCGCTGATAATCGCCTGGGCGCTGGCAAAGGCCTCGGCACCGATTTCGCTCCCGGTAAAGCGCCAGTGATATTCATGCGCGCCGATCAGCGGGTAAATCAGGTTCGCCCCGGTACCGATATCCAGCACGGAGGCCTGCTCGGGAACCGCTCCGTCACGATCGTCTGCGAGGAGATCGGCAAGATGATGGACGTAATCAGCGCGGCCCGGCACGGGAGGGCAGAGAAAGCCTTCAGGAATATCCCAGTGAGCCACACCGTAAAAATGCGCCAGCAGGGCTTTGTTGAGCATTTTAACCGCCTGCGGGTCAGCAAAGTTGACCGACGGTTCACCCGCTGGGGTCTGGACAATGTAATCCTGCAGCGGAGGGCAGCTCAGGCATAACGCATTCATGTCGTAGCGGCTGCGGTGGCGATTTCGCGGGTGCAATCCCGGCTTTTGGGAAGTCATGGCATTCTCCTTTAAACAGCGGCGTAAGATACCCTTTGCTGGCCCAACGGTAAATCTTTCTCTGTGACGCTTAAAAAACCGACATAAATCAAACACCTTTATGTGTATGATCTGTCAACGAATTGTCAATTAACATCGTTCAAAAAATAAGCAGATCATCATCAAATATTTGCGCTAAGTCACACTCGTCCGGCTTCTAAACTTATAGGGAATCACCTGTTGTTTCCTCATGAGGATGTGATTATGAAAAAGTATCTGACCCTTGCTGTTATCGCCGGCGTCCTGGCTACCGCATCATTCTCTGCCATGGCCGTTCAGTCACTGACCCAGAGTACCGACACCAGCCAGCTGCGACCCGCGGGCACCGTCTCGGTAAGCCGTGCAAGCAATCTTGACGATCTGCAGGATAAACTAGCTGAAAAAGCCCGCCAGGAGGGTGCAAAAGGATTCGTGGTGAACTCCGCTGGCGGAGATAACCATATGTACGGTACAGCGACCATCTATAAATAACCTGCCTTTTCTACCAGACTGCATCTGCCCAACGGATGCAGTTCTCTTCCCCTCTCGCCTTGACTGTTCGTTTTTTGACCCCATAGTGAAATGTATAACTTAAACAGGTGATGGAGGACATCATGGCTTCCGGTTGGGCAAATGACGACGCCGTTAATGAACAGATCAACAGTACGATTGAAGATGCGGTTGCGCGCGCTCGCGGTGAAATTCCGCGCGGAGAAAGCTTATTCGAATGCGAAGAATGTGGGGAACCTATTCCGGAGGCACGCCGTAAAGCCATACCTGGTGTACGGCTTTGCATCGGCTGCCAGCAGGATAAAGATTCAAAAAATTCATCACACTCAGGATATAATCGCAGAGGTTCGAAAGACAGCCAGTTACGTTGACTTTCCTTTACGTAAGCTCACCGCGTAACCGCGTTGCTTTACGCTCACGAATTTTAGCCAGACGCGTGGCAAAACGTGCCGTTCATGTCGCTTCTGTAAAGCGCATCAACAAGAAGTGTAAAGCGCTGCTCTGAATTTATTAATATTCAATAAGTTATTTGTCATTCAATTTTTTTGAGCAACCACGTCAATTCTCTTCGATTTTATCTTCCGCGGAAAACCGTGATACTTATCACATCGACGGAACATCGTCCCCTTAACAGAATAACCTGCGAGAGATTAACTATGAAAACCATCAAATATGCTGTTGCTGCTGTTGCCCTGTCCGCTCTGTCTTTCGGCGCTTTCGCTGCGGAGCCTGTTTCATCTGCTCAGGCGCAAAATATGAATAAAATCGGTGTGGTAAGTGCAGAAGGCGCGACCACGCTGGACGGTCTGGAAGCCAAACTGGCTGAGAAAGCCGCTGCTGCCGGTGCAAGCGGATACAGCATCACCTCCGCGAACACCAATAACAAGCTGAGCGGTACTGCGGTTATCTACAAATAATCGACTGAATGAATGCTGTACCCTCGCCATACCCTCTGGTGAGCTGCTCCAACCCTCATTGACCCTGTTGTTGTTACCCTTGCTTGCCCGTCCGCCACTGGACGGGCTTTTTTTTATTTAAAAAGCATCATTAACGCGCTTCAGCCCGGCTTCGACCGAGTCAGCTTCGCCTGTGGCGAGCAAACAACAGGCCATCTGGAGCTTGATCGAATGCGGAACAGGCACATTCCCGGCAAGGCACTGCTCAATCCAGTGTGCCGTGGTATGCGGATCTTTTGCCTCAGGCAATATCACACCGCTATTATCTTCCCCACGCTCAAGAATGGCGCGCGTGCCCGCAGAATCAATCAGCATCACCTGGGGGCAGCGCTGCGGGTTGGCATAAACCTCGCCTTCGGTGCCGTGCATCAACAACGCTCTGCCGCCAATGTCGTCAAAAAATTGCCCCACGCGCGCCACGTATTCCGGGTGCGAAACGCTGGAAAGGCGCAGGGCGTTATCTTCGCCAAACGGCGTTGCCAGCTTCGCCAGGGTATGCGCGCTGTTACGCACGCCCATGCGCCAGCGCATATCAAGCTGCTTTTCCAGCGGCGGGCAAAGTGTTCCCACCGGGATGTAAACCGGTTGATGACCATCCAGCTTCGCCTGCGCCTGGCCGGCATGACGCGTTGGCTCAATGCCTACCATGCCGAAAATCGTTTCGGTCAGCACGCGCGTGGGATCTTCGCTTACGCCGTGCACCACCACCGGAAACCCCAGCTTGTGCAATAAGATAGCCAGCAGCGGGGTCAAATTCGCCTGCTTACGCGCGCCGTTATAGCTGGGAATGACGATCGGCATCGGTTTTGCCACCGGCGGCGTTAAGCGCAGCGTTTGCGCCTGCATGGCTTCATAGAAGCCGCGCATCTCCGCTTCACCTTCACCTTTAATACGTAGCGCAATAAGGATCCCACCCATCTCCAGATCGGGCACATCGCCGTTCAGCATATGGGTGTACAGGGCACGGGCCGTTTCCTGATCCAGGTCACGGGCGTGGTTCTTTCCTCGCCCCACCTCTTTGATAATTTTACGATAATCCACGACATCTCTCCTTGCAGCTCTTTGCAGTTACTATAGCCCTGATAAATGCCTGCCGGGTAATCATTTTCCTCTCCCGGAAGCCTGCGAAGACGCTTTGAGGATAAAAGTGGTCTGAAGATAAATTGAGCGAAAAATAATTCTCAGCGATAGTTCACACCGAATTAATCAGCCACGTGATGATTAATGTCAGAAGTGTCACACTTTCATTCAGAGGATTAAAATGAAAAAATTTATTATTGCGGGCATCGCTGCCGGGATGGCGTGTGCTTCGGTTTCTGCATTTGCATCCAGCGGTGAAGGGCAAATTAATTTCACAGGTGAAATTATTGACTCTGCATGCACGGTCGTAAATAGCTTGAGTAATCCACTTAATGTTTCATTAGGTAAGGTTGCTAAATCTGCATTTACCGGAAGTGGTTCGACGACGTCAACAACCCGCTTTAGTATTCAGCTAAAAGATTGTCCTGATACGGTCACCAGCGCCTCGGTGACCTTCGGTGGAACACCGGATAGCAGCAATAACGATGTCCTTGCTGTGACATCCGGTACGGGTACGGCAACGGGCGTAGGTGTTCAGCTGCTGGATAAAACGGAAAACCCACTGAGTTTATATACGGCTTCCGCAGCGTATACCCTCACCTCAGGGACAACAACGAACGACCTGGAGTTCGGTGCACGCTATATCCAGACCGGAGGCACAATTACTGCCGGGCTGGCGAATGCCGCATCCACCTTCACCATCGTTTACAACTAATAAAACAGATATTAGCTACCCCAGTGGCTAATATCTGTTACTTCTTAATTACGGTATCTCAATGCGTAAATATCTTCTGCTCTCCTCATTTTTATTAATCACCTCTGCCGCTCACGCCGGAATTACCATCGGCGGCACGCGCGTGGTATACCCGGAAAATAAAAAAGAGTCGTCTATTGGGATCGCCAACCCGGACAACCTCGACTACCTGGTGCAGTCGTGGGTAGAAACAGAAGACAACGCGCGTGAGAAAGCGCCGTTCCTGATTACGCCACCTCTGTTCCGCCTTGATGCGAAGCAGGACAACGTTCTGCGCATCATCAGAACCGGGGGGAATTTACCTGCCGATCGTGAATCGCTGTTCTGGTTGAATATTAAATCTATTCCCTCTTCCGCGCGCAATGAAAACACAAACACGCTGCAGATCGCGATTAAAACCCGAATTAAACTCCTCTATCGCCCGGTTAGTATTACCGGGAAACCAGAGGATGTCACCACGCAATTATCATGGCACACGCAGGGTAACCAGCTCATTGTCGAAAACCCCACGCCGTTTTATATGAATTTCCAGGAGATAAAGCTGGACGGTAAAAAAGTCGACAAAGTCACCTATGCCAAACCCAAAGCCGAAACGCACTTTTCCATACCGGGAAATATTACCGCACGCTCTGTGAGCTGGAAAATCATTAATGACTACGGCGGCATCAGCCAGTCATATACCGCGCAAATTAAATAATCACCCAGGGATTTCTGGAAATAATTATGAGCTGGGAATATACGACCAAACCACCTAAACAACACGGACGCTCAATGCTTATTGCATTGGGCTGTACCCTGCTGGGTGTTTGCGTCCAAAAAGTTCTGGCCGAAGATTATTTCAACCCGGCGCTGCTGGATATCGACAACCCCGGTCAGGGGAAAACGGATCTCAGTATTTATGAGATAGGCCCCGGTCAGGCGCCGGGGAAATATCACGTCGACGTCTTCGTTAACAATAATAAAGTGGCAAGCAAAGAGATTGAATTTACGCTGAAAAAAGATGCCAGCGGAAAATCAACCCTGCAGCCGTGCCTGAGCGCGGCCCAGCTAAAAAGCTTTGGTATTAAAATCGATAAATTCGTGCAGGATGACAAGGCCCAGTGCATTGATCTGAGCGTTATCCCTTCCGCCAGCGCCACGTTTCACGTTAATCCGCAGCAGCTGCTGTTAAGCATTCCTCAGACCGCCATCACCCAGGTGCCGCGCGATTACGTCGACCCGCAGGAGTATGACGAAGGGATAAATGCCCTGCTGCTTAATTACAGCTTCACCGCCGGGGACAACCACGGCAAAGGCGAAAACGGTACCGACCAGCGCAGCGAGTTTCTTAACCTGCGTCCGGGGCTAAACCTCGGGGCGTGGCGCGTGCGTAACTACTCCACCTGGAGCAAAACCAGCGGTGACGGTGACGCCGAAAGTGAGTTTTCGTCGGTCTATACCTATGCCCAGCGCGACATTATCGCCCTCGGCAGCAACGTCAAATTCGGGCAAAGCTCTTCACCTTCGGACGTGTTTGACAGCATCTCTTACACCGGAGCGCAGATCGCTTCGGATGACGACATGCTCCCTGACAGCATGAAGGGTTTTGCACCGGTGATCCGCGGAACGGCGCACAGCAACGCCCAGGTCATCGTCCGCCAGAACGGTTACGTCATTTATCAGAACTATGTCGCCCCCGGCGCGTTTGAGATTAACGATCTCTACCCCACCGGCGGCAGCGGCGATTTGAACGTCACCGTTAAAGAGACGGACGGTAGCGAACAGCATTTCGTGGTGCCCTATGCGTCGGTGCCGGTACTGCAGCGTGAAGGCCGCTTTAAATACAGCCTCACCGCAGGTCGCTATCGCAGCTACGACAGCGACGTCGAAAAAACGCCTTTCATGCAGGGTACGGCAATCTACGGGTTGCCTTATGGCTTTACGGCCTACGGCGGCGTGCAGGCCAGCCAGTACTACGATGCGCTGGCGCTGGGGTTCGGTAAGAACATCGGCGATTTTGGCGCGTTTTCGGTGGACCTTACCGACGCGAAATCGGAGATGCAGGACCAGGATCCGACTCACGGCCGCTCCTGGCGCATCCGCTACAGCAAAGATTTTGCCACCACCGGCACCCATTTTTCCATGGCAGGCTATCGCTATAACAGCAAGGGATTTTACTCCCTGCAGGACACCCTGGATTCCCATACCCGCAACGACGACTGGCAAACGCCAGACACCCGACGCAGCCGCGAAGAGGCCACCGTCGATCAGTCTCTGGGCGGTTCGTTCGGTTCGCTGACCTTAAGCCTGGTCAAAGAGAACTACTGGAACTCAAGCCAGGGAATGACCTCAATGAACCTGGGTTACAACAACTCGTGGCACGGCATCAGCTACGGCCTGAGCTACGGGCTGGATAAAAACACCCGTGACGGCAGCGACGACGACAATGAAAAAACCAGCGAGCAGACCATCGCCTTCAACGTCTCCGTTCCTCTTGACCACTGGCTCAGCAACACCTGGGTGAACTACAACCTGAACAGCACGCAACACGATACCACCCAAAGCGTGGGCCTTAACGGCACCGCGCTGGCTGGCAATAACCTCAGTTGGGGCGTTCAGCAGGGCCACAGCCAGAGCAGCGGCGACAGCACCAGCCTGAATGCCGATTACAAAGGCACCTACGGTGAAGTGAACGCGGGCTATTCACAGGATAACCAGCAGCAGCAGCTTAACGTCGGCCTTCAGGGGAGCATGATCGCCCATGCGCACGGCGTCACGCTGGGTCAGCCGATGGGCGAGACGGCCGCGCTGGTCGAAGCGCCGGGTGCGGACGGCACGAACATCAGCAATCAGACCGGCGTGAATACCGACTTCCGCGGCTATGCCATTGTGCCGTACGTGTCGCCGTACCGTCATAACACCCTTGCGCTCAACACGGAAACGCTGCCGGGAAATGCAGACGTCGATCGGGCAGCCAAAACCGTGACGCCAACGCGCGGCGCCATCGTGCGCGCCCACTATGAAACGCATGTCGGTAGCCGGGTATTAATGACGCTGAAACGCGCTGACGGACGCGCGATCCCGTTCGGCGCGACGGCATCTCAGGCCCATCAGGACGGCGAGTTTATCGTGGGTGACGGTGGGCAGGTTTATCTGACCGGCATGCATGAAAAAGGGACGGTTGACGTCAACTGGGGGAAAACCGCCGACAGTCACTGCACCGCAGCCTACCACCTGCCGGCAAAAGACGATGGTGCAGTGCTTAACATCACGGCGCAGTGCGTATGACCCTTTCCGAGGAAAAAATGAACATGTTTAAATATGCCTTTGCGCTGGTTGTCTTTCTCACAAGCGCGTGCCTGATACCGCATGCTCAGGCCGCGACAACCTGTGATAGCACCAATGTGCCCTATACCCTTAATGCCGGTACGCTTTCCGTGCCCACGACCCTCGATATCGACAGCGTCATCCCAGGCTCGGCAAAGACATATACCATCAACGGCAGCTGTTCCGGAACGATTTCTAGTCATACCATAATTTCCTGCTACTACGGAACGGGAACGGAAGTTTCAGGCATGCCGGGCGTTTACTCCACTGATGTGGACGGCGTAGGGATTCAACTCCTGAACAGTAGTGGGCAGATCGTTCGCGGAAAAGGTTATTCATGCGACACCACCGCGACGCCCATGGGGACAGTCAGCAGCGACGGCGGACAGACATTTTCTTTCAGCTATACCGAACGGTTAATCAAAACGGCGACACACATCGGGAGCGGAACGATTTCAAGTGCGCAAGATCCCTTTGGATTTGGTGTTTTTCAGTCTGTCGGTATTTCTGGCGCACGCAATACCAGCCACTATTCCGCCACGGTTGCGGAAAGAACAGCCACCTGCTCCATTGATCCGCTGAATCTGACGGTCTCACTCGGCGATTTCCCGGTTTCGCAATTTACCCACGTGGGCAGCTACACGGCATGGAAGTACTTCCAGATCACCGCCACCTGTACTGAAGAGGTCAATCTCACGGCCTCAGTAACCAGCGCTAACGGCGTTAACAGCCAGTATGATGATGTCCTGAACCTGACGCCGGGCAGCGACAGCGCCACGGGCGTCGGCGTAGGCATGCTGCTTGACGGCGTCGATCTAAAATACAACTACCCTATCCCAATCGGCGGAACAACCGAACCTGGCGTTCCTGACGCAGTTAATTTTGCCGTACGGTATTACCAGACGGATGCCACCGTCACTGCCGGAAAAGCCAACACGATTGCCACCATCGATATGGAATATCAGTAACGGAGCGATGATGAACAGGTTACTCTTTTTACTCGCTCTGATGAGCCTCTCTGCCGGCGCGACCGACGTGACGCTCAATATCGAAGGGAATATTTACGACACCACCTGCCAGGTAGACAGCGCCAGTCAGAATATGGTGGTCGATCTGGGGCAGGCCGTCGCCAGTGATTTCAAGGATATCGGCGATACCGGCCCGTGGAAAAATTTCGATCTCAAACTCATGAACTGCCCGCCCACACTGACGGTGGCTACCATTTCCGTTGATGGCCCGCGCGATACGGAACACCCCTTTAAATTTGCCAATAGCGGCACCGCTAAAGGGGTGGCACTGGAGCTGGCCGATCGCCTGGATTACATCGTGCTTGCCCCTGAAGCCCGATTCAGCGTGGTGATTGACGCCGGTACCCACACCGCTGATTTTCCGATGGCCGCACGCTACTACGCTACCGCCATGCCCGTGACTGCCGGCACGTTCGAGAGCGTTGTTCAGGCCACCTTTACTTACCAGTAGGACCGCGCCCCTTAGCACGGATGCTTTTTTTTCGCCCGGCGGCCGGTTTTGCCGGGTGTTTTTTCACTTCAGGCACTTCGGGCTGTTCAATCGGGAACACCGGTAACGCGTTCAGCAGCCGCTGGCCGTAGTTTTTCGTCAGCAGACGCTTGTCGTAAATCACAATCTCGCCCCAGCAGCCGTGGCTACGAATCAGACGCCCGACCTGCTGGATCAGGTTAAACGACGCCGCAGGCAGGCTTTGCACCTCAAACGGATAGCGGTTGAGGCTTTTCAGCCACTCCCCTTCGGTGATCACCACCGGGCTGTCGATAGGCGGGAAGGCGATTTTATGAATATGCACCTGCGTCAGATAATCACCTTTCAGATCCAGACCTTCGGCGAACGACTGTAACCCCACCAGCACGCTGCGCTCGCCGTTATCGATCCGCTTGCGGTGCGTTTCCACCAGCCGGTAGCGCGGCTGATCGCCCTGCACCAGCAGAAGCAGACGCAGATCGGTGACGTGCTCCAGGAAGCGCTGCATGGCGCGTCCGCTGGCAAACAGCACCAGCATGCCGGGGTATTTTTTGCTCTCGACCTGTTCGCGGAAGTAGGCCGCCATCTCCGCAATGTGCTGCTCTTCGTTGTCGATCAGCGGCTCAAACGTCATGCGGGGAATCACCAGCTTGCCCTGCTCGCAGTGGTTAAACGGCGAGTCCAGCGCCACAAAGCGGTCGCCCGCTTTCTCTCTCAGGCCGCTCATCTCCTGCAGCCGCGAGAAGCTGTTAAGGGAACGCAGGGTCGCAGAGGTGACCACCACGTGCGGCACGCTGCGCCAGATCAGCTTCTCCAGCTGGTCGGCCACGCGGATGCCCACGCAGTGGAAAAACAGATGGACCTGCCCGTCACGCACGTCGCGGGTGGCCCATTTGGTGACCGGCGCGCCGGAGGCCTGCGCCATCGAGGCCAGCCGCCAGAGCTTGCTCTGCGCTTCAAACATGCCCAGCGCACGGTTCATCTGCAGCAAAATGCGGTGCAGGCGCACGATATCGTGAGAGCCCGTTTTCTCGCTGAGATCGTTTAAGAACATCTCCGCCAGGCCGCGGAGCTTTTCCAGATGCTTTGCCAGCTGCTGGCAGATCTCCATCACCTCTTCCGGCAGTTCGCCCATCGCGAAGCGGTGTTCCGCCTCCTGGGCCGCCGGAAGATAGAGATTCAGGATGTTGTTTAGCGACGAGATAAGACCGTAGACCTCTTCGCAATGGTCGCTCAGCCGTTCGGGTACCGCCAGCGGCGGGGTCGTTTTTGGCCGGAACTGCTCCATGCAGGTCGCCACCAGCTTGCAGAAGAGATCGAGCTGCAGGCGGAACCACGGGGCGGTAATTTCGGCGCTCATCTCCAGCGCGTCGCGCGCCACGTCCGGCAAATGGTGGCCTTCGTCGAGCACCAGCAGCAGGTTTTTGGGCTCCGGCAATACGGCTTCGCTCTCCAGGGCGGCCATCACCAGCGCATGGTTGGCGACCACCACTTCCGCCTCCTGAATCTCGCGCCGGGCGACAAAGAACGGGCACTCCCGGTAGTAGTGGCAGTTGCGGTTCAGACAGCTCGCCTTATCGGTGCTAAGCCTGCGCCAAAGGTCGTCGCTAATGGCCTGACTGGTGTGATCGCGCAGGCCGTCCCACTTATAGCCGTCGAGCTCGGCTTTAAGCTTTGCACACTGCTCCTGCTCGACCTTGTTGTTCGGCGTCAGTTCGTCGTCGAGAAACGCCAGCAAATCTTGCTGATTGGGCTCACTGCTGGCGAGCGCCGCCAGGTTACGCGGGCACACGTAGCGCCCACGCCCAAACGCGGCGGTGAAACGCAGGTCGGGGATGATTTTGCGCAGCAGCGGCAGATCCTTGCTGAAGATCTGATCCTGTAGCGCCACGTTGGCGGTGCTGACCACCAGCGTTTTTTGCTCTTCCCGCGCGATGGCAATGCCCGGGATAAGATACGAGAGGGTTTTCCCGACGCCCGTCGGGGCTTCAATCGCCAGATGTCGCCCGTCGTCCCCGGCGAGCGTTTTTGCCACGTCAGCAATCATCTGCCGCTGTGGCGCTCGGGGGATAAAATCGGGGATCTGCTGCTGTAGCGCCTTGTACCATGCGCCAATTTGCGCTTTGAGCGCCGCGGTTAACGCCATCTTAAACCTGGAATACTGTATAAACAGCCACTATTGTGGCACTTTCTGTTGGCTGCCGCAAAAAGAAAAGCCCGGCTTTACGACCGGGCTTCCAGATTACTGCGGGTTAGCAGGTTTACGCGGGCGGCGTCGGCGCTGCCCTTCCCCTGCCGGTTTGCCTTCGCCGCTGCGCCACGGGTTTTCGCCGGCGGGTTTGGCATCGCTGTTGCGACGCGGAGGTTTGCCCGATGACTTCGGCGCACCGCCTTCGGCACGACGCGGCTGCTGACCGCGACCGCCGCCGCCCTGACCGCGGCCACCCTGACGGCCATTCTGAATCGGCTCCGCCTTAATGGACGGATCCACTTCATAGCCCGGGGTTTCGATGCGTGGGATCTCTTTCTTCAGCAGGCGTTCGATATCGCGCAGCAGCTTGTGCTCATCCACGCACACCAGAGAAAGCGCCTCGCCGGTTGCCGCCGCGCGGCCGGTACGGCCAATACGGTGCACGTAGTCTTCCGGGACGTTTGGCAGCTCGTAGTTCACCACGTGCGGCAGCTCTTCAATATCGAGGCCACGGGCGGCGATGTCGGTCGCCACCAGCACGCGGATGTCGCCAGACTTGAAGTCCGCCAGCGCACGGGTACGCGCGCCCTGGCTCTTGTTACCGTGAATCGCCGCGCTGCGGATGCCGTCTTTGTTCAGCTGCTCCGCCAGGTGGTTAGCGCCGTGCTTGGTGCGGGTAAAGACCAGCACCTGCTGCCAGTTGCCCTGACCGATCATCTGGGAGAGCAGTTCCCGCTTGCGCTTTTTATCCACAAAGTGAACGTGCTGCGTCACCTGCTCGGAGGCGGTGTTGCGACGCGCGACTTCCACTTCCAGCGGGTTATGCAGCAGCTTTTCCGCCAGTGCCTTGATCTCGTCGGAGAAGGTCGCGGAGAAGAGCAGGTTCTGACGACGCGACGGCAGTTTAGCCAGCACGCGGCGAATGTCGTGAATAAAGCCCATGTCGAGCATGCGGTCGGCTTCGTCCAGCACCAGAATTTCAACCTGGTCCAGCTTAACCGCGTTCTGATGCTCCAGATCCAGCAGGCGACCTGGGGTAGCAACCAAAACGTCGACGCCGCTGCGCAGCTTCATCATCTGCGGGTTAATGCTGACCCCGCCGAAGACCACCAGCGAGCGAATGTTGAGATAGCGGCTGTACTCACGCACGTTCTCACCAATCTGGGCTGCCAGCTCGCGGGTTGGGGTAAGGATAAGGGCACGAACCGGGCGACGGCCTTTGGCGTGGGGCTGGTTTTTTACCAGCAGTTCCAGCAGCGGCAGGGTAAAACCGGCGGTTTTGCCGGTACCGGTCTGGGCGCTCGCCATCAGGTCACGGCCCTGCAGAACGGCAGGAATAGCCTGCTGCTGGATTGGGGTTGGCTCAACGTAGCCCTGCTCTGCGATCGCGCGCAGAATTTCCGGATTCAGGCCAAGGGAATCAAAAGACATAAAAACTCCGAACCGCCCCGACCATCACAGGTGTAGTTTTCAGGGAGATATAACGAATAGGGGAGGACAAAAACCACAATGTCGCGAAGGGGCGGAGTGTAGCAGCTTTTGTGACGTGGCGCATAAAATATCCCTCAGTTCCCTCGACGAGGGCGTGAATCAGGCATAGTCTTAATCAATCGATTGATTAATTTTTAATGCCGCTATGAATACGACCCCGACGACATCAAAAGGTGAACAGGCCAAAAGCCAGCTTATTGCCGCCGCGCTGGCGCAGTTTGGCGAGTACGGACTGCATGCGACCACGCGGGATATCGCGGCGCAGGCCGGGCAGAACATTGCGGCCATCACCTACTATTTTGGCTCAAAAGAGGATTTGTATCTCGCCTGCGCCGAGTGGATCGCCGATTTTATCGGCACGCAGTTTCGCCCGCACGTTGAAGAAGCCACCGAGTTGCTCAGCCAGCCGTCGCCCGATCGCGAGGCCATTCGGCAGCTTATTCTTAAGGCCTGCCACAATATGATCCGCCTGCTGACGCATGACGATACGCTCAACCTGAGCAAGTTTATCTCCCGCGAGCAGCTCTCCCCCACTGCCGCCTACCAGCTGGTACACGATCGGGTGATTGACCCGATGCATACCCACCTGACCCGGCTGATCGCCGCCTGTACCGGGCTGGATGCCAACGATACCGAAACAGTTTTGCATACCCACGCCCTGCTGGGTGAAATCCTGGCCTTCCGCCTGGGCCGGGAAACCATCTTGTTACGCACCGGCTGGACACAATTTGATGAGGATAAAGCCGCGCAGATTAGCCAGGTCATCACCTGTCATCTCGATCTGATCCTGCAAGGCTTAACGCAAAGGAGCCTGAAGTCATGAAAAAACCTGTCGCCATCATTCTGGTGGTTGTTGTTTTACTTGCTGCGGGAGTCGGTGGCTGGCTGTGGTATCAAAGCCATCAGGACCGGGGCCTGACCCTGTACGGTAACGTTGATATTCGCACGGTGAACATGAGCTTCCGCGTCGGCGGGCGTCTCGCCTCGCTGAACGTTGACGAAGGCGATGCCATTAAAACGGGGCAGACGCTGGGAATGCTGGACAAAGCCCCCTTTGAAAATGCGCTGCAGCAGGCCAAAGCTGGCGTCTCCGTTGCCCAGGCACAGTATGATCTGATGCTGGCTGGCTATCGCGACGAAGAGGTTGCTCAGGCCGCCGCCGCGGTCAAACAGGCGCAGGCGGCCTATGACTACGCCCAGAACTTCTATGCCCGCCAGCAGGGGCTGTGGAAAAGTCGCACCATTTCCGCTAACGATCTGGAGAATGCCCGTTCATCGCGCGATCAGGCCCAGGCGACGCTGAAATCCGCCCAGGACAAGCTGAGCCAGTACCGTACCGGTAACCGCCCGCAGGATATTGCCCAGGCCAAAGCCAGCCTTGAACAGGCGCAGGCGCAGCTGGCCCAGGCGGAACTGGACCTGCACGACACCACCTTAATCGCCCCGTCTGACGGCACGCTGATGACCCGCGCCGTTGAGCCGGGCAGCATGCTCAGCGCGGGCAGCACCGTCTTAACGCTCTCCCTGACCCGCCCGGTGTGGGTACGCGCTTACATCGACGAGCCGAATCTCGGCCAGATGCAGCCCGGCCGCGAGCTGTTGCTCTATACCGACGGCCGCCCGGACAGGCCGTATCACGGCAAAGTGGGTTTTGTCTCTCCAACTGCCGAATTCACGCCGAAAACCGTTGAAACACCGGACCTGCGTACCGATCTGGTGTATCGCCTGCGCATCATCGTGACCGATGCGGACGACGCGCTGCGTCAGGGCATGCCTGTCACCGTAACAATCAACGACGGGGAACGACATGAATGACGCGGTTATTCAGCTCAACAATCTGGTTAAACGCTTTAAGGGGATGGATAAGCCCGCGGTAGCCCCGCTGAACTGCACCATCCAGAAAGGCTACGTGACCGGGCTGGTCGGCCCGGACGGCGCGGGTAAAACCACGTTGATGCGCATGCTGGCCGGTCTGCTGAAGCCGGATGAAGGATCGGCCCGCGTGCTCGGGCTTGACCCGATCGCGGATGACGGTGCGCTCCACGCCATGCTCGGCTATATGCCGCAGAAGTTTGGCCTGTATGAAGATCTGACGGTAATGGAAAACCTGAATCTGTATGCCGATCTGCGCAGCGTCACCGGCGAAACCCGACAGAAGACCTTCGCCCGCCTGCTGGAGTTTACCTCGCTCGGCCCGTTTACTGACCGGCTGGCGGGTAAGCTCTCCGGCGGGATGAAGCAGAAGCTGGGTCTGGCCTGCACGCTGGTGGGCGAGCCGAAGGTCCTGCTGCTGGATGAGCCCGGCGTGGGCGTTGACCCGATTTCGCGCCGCGAGCTGTGGCAGATGGTGCACGAACTGGCTGGAGACGGGATGCTGATCCTCTGGAGCACCTCCTACCTCGACGAAGCCGAGCAGTGCCGGGACGTGCTGCTGATGAACGAAGGCGAACTGCTCTATCAGGGCGAGCCGACAACGCTGACGCAAAGCATGGCCGGGCGCAGTTTCCTGCTGCATAGCCCGCAGGAATCCAACCGCAGGCTGCTGCAGCGGGTGCTGAAACTGCCGCAGGTCAGCGACGGGATGATTCAGGGCCGCTCGGTGCGGGTGATCCTCAAAAAAGAGGCCACCGTCGACGATATTCGCCGTGCGCCGGGCATGCCTGAGATCGAAATGGAAGAGACGGCGCCGCGTTTTGAAGATGCGTTTATCGACCTGCTGGGCGGCGCGGGCACATCGGAATCCCCCCTCGGCGCCATCCTGCACACGGTGGAAGGTACGCCCGGGGAAACGGTGATCGAAGCCAAATCCCTGACCAAGAAGTTCGGGGATTTCGCCGCCACCGACAACGTCAATTTTGCGGTGAAGCGCGGCGAGATTTTCGGCCTGCTCGGGCCGAACGGCGCGGGAAAATCCACCACCTTTAAGATGATGTGTGGCCTGCTGGTTCCCACCTCCGGTAAGGCGCTGGTGCTGGATATGGATCTCAAGGTCAGCTCCGGCAAGGCGCGCCAGCATCTGGGCTATATGGCGCAGAAGTTCTCCCTCTACGGCAACCTGACCGTCGAGCAGAATCTGCGCTTTTTCTCCGGCGTGTACGGCCTGCGCGGGCGGGCTCAGAGCGAAAAAATCCGCCGCATGAGCGACGCCTTTGGGTTAACCAGCATTGCCTCCCACGCCACCGACGAACTGCCGCTCGGCTTTAAGCAGCGGCTGGCGCTGGCCTGCTCGCTGATGCACGAGCCCGATATTCTTTTTCTGGATGAACCCACCTCTGGCGTGGATCCCCTCACCCGCCGCGAGTTCTGGCTGCATATCAACAGCATGGTGGAAAAAGGCGTGACCGTGATGGTCACCACGCACTTTATGGACGAGGCGGAGTACTGCGACCGCATCGGGCTGGTGTACCGCGGCAAGCTGATTGCCCACGGAACCCCGGACGACCTGAAAGAGCAGGCCGCCGACGATGAGGTTCCGGACCCGACCATGGAGCAGGCCTTTATCACCCTCATCCACGACTGGGATAAGGAGAATGCCCATGCGCAATAACGCGATTTCGTGGCGCAGGGTACGCGCGCTGTGTATCAAAGAGACGCGTCAGATCGTGCGCGACCCCAGCAGCTGGCTGATTGCGGTGGTAATCCCCCTGCTACTGCTGTTTATCTTCGGGTACGGGATCAACCTCGACTCCAGCAAGCTGCGGGTCGGGATTTTGCTGGATCAGCAGAGCGAAGAGGCGCTGGACTTCACCCACGCCATGACCGGTTCGCCCTACATCGACGCCACCATCAGCGATAACCGCCAGGAGTTAATCCAGAAAATGCAGGCCGGGAAAATTCGCGGGCTGGTGGTGATCCCGGTGGATTTCGCCGCCAATATGGCGCGTGCCGGAGCCGATGCGCCGATCCAGGTGATTACCGACGGGAGCGAGCCGAATACCGCGAACTTCGTGCAGGGCTACGCGGAGGGGATCTGGCAGCTGTGGCAAATGCAGCGGGCGGAAGATCGGGGTGAAGAATTTAAACCGCTGATCGACGTGCAAACGCGCTACTGGTTTAACCCTGCCGCCATCAGTCAGCACTTTATTATCCCGGGCGCGGTGACCATCATCATGACGGTCATTGGCGCGATACTGACCTCGCTGGTGATCGCCCGCGAGTGGGAGCGCGGCACCATGGAGGCGCTGCTTTCAACCGAGGTGACGCGCGTCGAGCTGCTGCTGTGCAAGCTTATTCCCTACTACTTCCTCGGCATGCTGGCGATGCTGCTCTGTATGCTGGTGTCAGTTTTTATCCTCGGCGTGCCGTACCGCGGCTCGCTGGTCGTGCTGTTCTTTATCACCAGCCTGTTTTTACTCAGCACGCTGGGGATGGGGCTGCTCATCTCCACCATCACCCGCAACCAGTTTAACGCCGCGCAGGTGGCCCTCAACGCCGCCTTTTTACCGTCGATTATGCTGTCCGGGTTTATCTTCCAGATAGACAGCATGCCTGCCGCGATCCGCGCCGTGACCTATGTTATTCCGGCCCGCTACTTTGTGAGCACGCTGCAAAGCCTGTTCCTCGCGGGAAATATTCCGGTGGTGCTGCTTATCAACACCCTGTTTTTAATGGCGTCGGCGGTGATGTTTATCGGGTTGACGTGGATGAAGACCAAACGGCGTCTGGATTAAGGAGCGAACATGTTTCACCGTTTATGGACGTTAATACGCAAAGAGCTGCAGTCCCTGCTGCGCGAGCCGCAGACGCGCGCCATTCTGGTCTTGCCGGTGCTGATCCAGGTTTTACTGTTCCCGTTTGCCGCCACCCTTGAGGTGACCAACGCCACCATCGCCATTTACAACGAAGACAACGGCAAACATTCCGTCGAGCTGACGCAGCGCTTTGCCCGTGCGAAGGCCTTTACCCACATCCTGCTGCTGAAAAGCCCGCAGGCGATCCAGCCCACTATCGACACGCAAAAAGCGCTGCTGCTGGTGCGTTTCCCGGCGGATTTTTCCCGCAATCTGGACACCTTCCAGACCGCGCCGATGCAGCTTATCCTCGACGGGCGTAACTCCAACAGCGCCCAGATAGCGGCCAACTATCTGCAGCAGGTGGTGAAGGATTACCAGCAGGAGCTGATGGAGGGCAAACCGAAGCCCAACAACAGCGAGCTGGTGGTGCGTAACTGGTATAACCCGAATCTGGACTACAAATGGTTTGTGGTGCCATCGCTGATCGCCATGATCACCACCATTGGGGTGATGATCGTCACCTCCCTGTCCGTTGCCCGCGAGCGCGAACAAGGCACGCTGGATCAGCTGCTGGTTTCCCCGCTCGCCACCTGGCAAATCTTCGTCGGCAAAGCGGTGCCGGCGCTGATTGTCGCCACCTTCCAGGCCACCATCGTGCTGGGCGTGGGAATCTGGGCCTATCAGATCCCGTTCGCCGGTTCGCTGGCGCTGTTTTACTTCACGATGGTGATTTACGGGCTGTCGCTGGTGGGGTTTGGGCTGCTGATCTCGGCGCTTTGCTCAACCCAGCAGCAGGCGTTTATTGGGGTGTTCGTCTTTATGATGCCCGCGATCCTGCTCTCGGGGTATGTCTCGCCGGTTGAGAATATGCCGGTGTGGCTACAGGATCTGACGTGGGTAAATCCTATTCGTCACTTTACGGACATCACCAAGCAAATCTATCTGAAGGATGCGAGTCTGGATATTGTCTGGGGAAGTTTGTGGCCGCTACTGGTCATTGCGGCCACGACGGGCTCAGTGGCGTACGCGATGTTTAGACGCAACATTGCGTAGCTTTTTCTCTTTGGTCAGCAATGAGACCACCGCTGGCCCTGCAAGGATAGCCAGACCGGCCAGGGCCAGCAGCAGGTTGTTTTGCAGCACCCGCGACAGCAGCCAAAGCACAATCATCGCGGCACCAAAGTACCAGGTGGTGGTGAGCTCTTCGAGCACGTCACCCACCTCGCGCCAGCGCGCTTCATGGTGACGCTGTAAGAACAGCATCGACAGCACGGTGACGCCATAAAGGACGCATAGCCCCAGGCCAACACGCACCAGCGTGCCGCTCATCCAGCCCATCACCAGTACGGCCACGACCAGTAAATGCAACATTATCTGCCAGCAACTCAGGCCAGTTGCGACACGAACACGTTGTTGCCACTTCATGGCTTCTCTCCTGAAGGATTTTTCTCTGCTTAATCAGACTACCGCACTTTACGGAAAATTCCGTAACGCCGCATCTTTTTGTGACGCCGACTACACTTTATTTTCATTGGGATAGTCACTCAGGAAGGAGCTTATGACGAAAAAAATGCAGCATTTCTCGCTTAAGGTGCTGACGATAAACATTCATAAAGGCTTCACAGCATTTAACCGCCGCTTCATTTTACCGGAGCTGCGCGACGCGGTGCGCACCGTCAGCGCGGATATTGTCTGCCTGCAGGAAGTGATGGGCGCGCACGAAGTGCATCCGCTCCACTTTGAGAACTGGCCCGACACGCCGCACTATGAATTTCTGGCCGACACCATGTGGAGTGATTACGCCTACGGCCGCAACGCGGTCTATCCGGAAGGGCATCACGGCAACGCGGTGCTGTCCCGTTACCCGATTGAATATTACGAAAACCGCGACGTTTCCGTCGGGGAGAGTGAAAAACGCGGGCTGCTTTACTGCCGCATTACGCCGCCCGATCTAGCCCTTCCCATCCATGTCGGCTGCGTTCATCTGGGCCTTCGCGAAGCCCATCGTCAGGCGCAGCTGAACATGCTGGCCGAATGGGCCAATGCGCTTCCCGAGGGTGAACCGGTGGTGGTGGCCGGCGATTTCAACGACTGGCGACAGCGGGCAAACCATCCGCTGAAGGTGGATGCCGGACTGGAGGAAATTTTCACCCGGGCGAACGGCAGGCCTGCGCGCACCTTCCCGGTCCGTTTCCCGCTGCTTCGGCTTGACCGGATCTACGTGAAAAACGCCCACGCCAGCAGCCCGACCGCCCTGGCGCTCCTCAACTGGCGGCATCTTTCCGACCATGCCCCGCTCAGCGCGGAGATCCACTTATGAAATGTTCCTGGCAGGAAGGCAACCGGATCACGCTGCTGGTCAACGGGGATGAGTATTATCCGGCCGTGTTCAAAGCCATTGATAACGCTCAGCAGAAGGTGATCCTCGAAACCTTTATCTGGTTCGAAGACAACGTTGGCAAGCAGCTGCACAGCGTGCTGCTGCGCGCCGCCCGGCGCGGCGTCAAAATTGAAGTGCTGCTTGATGGCTATGGCTCGCCGGATCTCAGCGACGCGTTTGTCAATGAACTGACCGCCGCGGGCGTGGTGTTCCGCTACTACGATCCCGGCCCTCGCCTGTTCGGCATGCGTACCAACCTTTTCCGCCGGATGCACCGCAAAATTGTGGTGGTGGATGAGACGGTGGCGTTCGTCGGCGGCATTAACTACTCCGCTGAACATATGTCCGACTACGGCCCGGAAGCGAAGCAGGATTACGCCATTCGCATTGAAGGCCCGGTGGTGCAGGACATCTTGCTGTTTGAGCTGGAGAACCTGCCGGGTAAAGAGGCCGTTCGCCGCTGGTGGAAACGCCGCCATCGCCCGGAAGAGAACCGGAAGCCCGGCGAAGCGCAGGCGCTTTTCGTCTGGCGGGATAACGGCGAGCACCGGGACGACATTGAACGTCATTATCTTAAGATGCTCGCCAACGCGAAGCGCGAGGTCATCATCGCCAACGCCTACTTTTTCCCGGGCTATCGCCTGCTGCATGCCATGCGCAATGCGGCCCGGCGCGGCGTGCGCGTGAAGCTGATTGTGCAGGGCGAGCCGGATATGCCCATCGTCAAAGTCGGGGCGCGGCTGCTGTATAACTACCTGGTGAAGGGCGGCGTACAGATTTACGAATATCGCCGTCGGCCGCTGCACGGCAAGGTCGCGCTGATGGACGATCACTGGGCCACCGTGGGCTCCAGCAACCTCGATCCGCTGAGCCTATCGCTCAACCTTGAAGCCAATCTGATCATTCACGATCGCCAGTTTAATCAGACCCTGCGGGATAACCTGCAGGCCTTGATCGTCAATGACTGCGTGCGCGTGGATGAATCGATGGTTCCCAAACGCACCTGGTGGAACCTCGGCATCAGCGTGGTGGTGTTCCACTTCCTGCGTCACTTCCCGGCGATGGTCGGCTGGCTGCCGGCGCACACGCCGAAGCTGGCGCAGGTGGACCCGCCGGTACAGCCCGAAATGGAAACCCAGGACCGTGTTGAAGCGGAAGAGGGAGGCAAACCCTGATGTCGAAATCACATCCGCGCTGGCGGCTGGCAAAAAAGATCCTGACCTGGCTGTTTTTCATCGCCGTCGCGGTTCTGCTGGTGGTCTACGCGCAGAAGGTTGACTGGGAAGAAGTGTGGAAAGTTATCCGCAACTATAACCGGATGGTGCTGCTGGGCGCGACAGGGCTGGTTATCGTGAGCTATCTGATGTACGGCTGCTATGACCTGCTTGGCCGCGCCTACTGCGGCCACAAGCTGGCCAAGCGTCAGGTGATGCTGGTGTCGTTTATTTGCTATGCCTTCAACCTGACCCTGAGCACCTGGGTCGGGGGGATTGGCATGCGCTATCGCCTTTACTCGCGCCTCGGGCTGCCTGGCGGGACGATTACGCGCATTTTTTCCCTGAGCATCACCACCAACTGGCTGGGCTATATTCTGCTCGGCGGGGTGATCTTCACCATCGGCGTGGTACAGCTGCCCGCGCACTGGTATATCGATGAAACCACCCTGCGCATACTGGGCATCGTACTGCTGCTGATTATTGCCGTGTATCTCTGGGCCTGCGCGTTTGCAAAGCGCCGCCATATGACCATTAAGGGGCAAAAGCTGGTATTACCCTCGTGGAAGTTCGCGGTGCTGCAGATGGCCGTGTCCAGCGCCAACTGGATGGCGATGGGGGCGATTATCTGGCTGCTCATTGGTGAAGACGTGAATTACTTCTTCGTGCTGGGCGTGCTGCTGGTGAGCAGTATCGCCGGGGTGATCGTGCATATTCCGGCGGGGATCGGCGTGCTCGAGGCGGTCTTTATTGCGTTGCTTGCGGGGGAGCATGTCTCTCAGGGCACCATCATCGCCGCCCTGCTGGCGTACCGCATGCTGTATTACTTCCTGCCGCTGGCGCTGGCAACGGTCTGTTATCTGGTGCTGGAAAGTCGGGCGAAGAAGCTGCGGGCGAAGAACGAGAAGGCGATGGCGAAGTAAATAAGTCGGGTGGCGGCTTCGCCTTACCCGACCTACGGTTCGCATTTCGTAGGCCGGGTAAGGCGAAGCCGCCACCCGGCAAAACAACTTTAACGTCGGTTGCCTAAAATCCGCAGCAGCATCAGGAACAGGTTGATGAAGTCCAGATACAGCGTCAGCGCGCCCAGGATTGAGTATTTACGCAGGTTTGAACTGTCGCGCACGTCAATCTGCTCGCCGATGTTTTTCAGCTTCTGGGTGTCATACGCCGTCAACCCAACGAAGATCACCACCCCGATGTAGGTCACGGCCCACATCAGCGCTTCGCTCTTCAGCCACAGGTTCACCAGCGACGCCAGCACAATCCCGATCAGCCCCATAAACAGCATGCTGCCAAAGCCGCTCAGATCGCGCTTCGTGGTGTAGCCGTAGAGGCTCATCGCACCGAACATCCCGCCGGCCACCACGAAGGTGCTGGCGATGGAAGAGTAGGTGTAAACGATGAAAATGCTGGAAAGCGTCAGCCCCGTCAGCGCCGAATAGAGCATAAACAGGGTTGTTGCCATTCCGGCGCTCAGCTTTTGCACCAGACCCGAAAGCACAAACACCAGCGCCAGCTGTGCGATAATCAGCCCAAAGAAGGTGATTTTGCTGGAGAAGATAAACATCATCAGTTCAGGCGTATTCGCCGCATACCACGCGATAAACGCGGTAAGCAGCAGGCCAACCGTCATCCAGCCATAGACCTGAGCCATATACGTCTGCAGCCCGCTACGGGTCTGCTGTACTATTGAATCGGAACGCGGAAATCGGTCCATGATTCACTCCTGATTAAGATTAAGTAGACACACACGTTAAGATTAACACATCCACGTAAACCGACTACCAACGGCTGGCGGCCTGTTTATCGCTGTCGCGAGATTCAACCCACCGATCGCCTTCCGGCGTGGCCTCACGCTTCCAGAACGGCGCTTTGGTTTTGAGGTAATCCATAATGAACTCACCTGCCGCAAACGCGCTGCTGCGGTGTGCGCTGGTCACCCCGACAAAAACAATCTCCTCGCCGGGCCACATCTCGCCGATGCGGTGAATCACCGTGATGCGTCCGAGCGGCCAGCGGCCTCGCGCCTCGACCACAATCTCCGCCAGCGATTTCTCGGTCATGCCCGGATAGTGCTCCAGCGTCAGCGCCTTCACGCTGTCGCCGAGGTTGTGGTTGCGCACTTTACCGGTGAAGGTCACGACCGCACCATCTTCGTCACGCTCTGCCAGCCAGCTGTATTCTGTACCGACGCTGAAGCGCTCGGGACCTACCAGAATTCGGGTCTCAGCCATCTTAGCCCCCCGTTACCGGTGGGAAGAAGGCCACTTCATCCCCTGCCTTCAGAGGATGGGTGAACTCCACCAGCGTCTGGTTAACGGCGGCCAGCAGCTTGCCTTCGTCCAGCGCCAGCGCCCAGCGGTCGCCTTGTGCCGCCAGATGCGCGCGCAGAGCGGCAACGTTTTCAAATGGCGCGTCCAGCGTCAGGCTGTCGGTGTTGACCAGCTCGCGAACCTGCGCAAAAAAGAGCACCTTAATCATGACTGTCCACCTTAAAATCACCGGATTTGCCGCCGCTTTTTGCCAGCAGGCGAACCGGGCCAATCACCATATCTTTCTGCACCGCTTTGCACATGTCGTAGATGGTCAGCGCCGCAACAGACGCTGCCGTCAGGGCCTCCATCTCTACCCCGGTTTTACCGGTTAAGCGGCAGAGTGATTCAATACGCACGCGGCTGTGCTCCGGCTGCGCCTGCAGGTTCACTTCCACCTTACTCAGCATCAGCGGGTGGCACAGCGGGATGAGATCCCAGGTGCGCTTGGCGGCCTGAATACCCGCGATGCGCGCGGTAGCAAACACGTCACCCTTGTGGTGACTGCCGTCGATAATCATCGCCAGCGTGTCCGGCAGCATGGTGACGAACGCTTCGGCGCGCGCCTCGCGCACCGTTTCCGCTTTGGCGGAAACATCCACCATATGCGCTTCGCCAGCGGCGTTAATGTGGGTCAGTTGTGGCATAGCTTATTTCTTTAAATGAGGATGGAAATTACACGGACGGGTACGGGCATCCAGCTGCGGGGCAATAATATTGTCCCATGCGGTGCGGCAGGCCTTCGTCGAGCCGGGCATGGCGAAAATCAGCGTGTTGTTTGCCACACCGGCCACCGCGCGAGACTGCAGCGTGGAGGTACCAATCTCTTCAAAGGAGAGCATACGGAACACTTCGCCGAAGCCTTCCACTTCGCGATCGAACAGCGGGAGCAGCGCTTCGGGCGCCTGGTCGCCTGCGGTAAAGCCGGTGCCGCCGGTAATCAACACGACCTGCACCTCATCACCGGCGATCCACTGCGAAACCTGCGCGCGAATGGCATAGCGGTTTTCTTTGACGATCGCTTTATCGACAACCTGATGCCCCGCGTCATGGGCCGCCTCGCGCAGCCAGTGGCCGGAGGTGTCATCCTCTTCGCCACGGCGGTCGGAAACGGTAAGAATGGCAATACGTGTCGGGATAAATTCCGCGCTGACCTGACTCATCTTATGATTCCCTCTTAAGCCTGATTACCCGCCAATGTAAGACAGGTTTTGAGTAATGCCGGTGTTGCCCTGATGCAGGAAGTGGGTCTGTTTTTTGTACGTCAGAGCCTCTGAGATACGCGCTTCAAGGGCGCTCTGTTGGGCATCATCTTCCAGCAGATCGCGCAGCTCGACGCCGCCGTCGCCAAACAGGCATAAATGCAGCTTGCCCACGGAGGAGACGCGAAGACGGTTACAGCTGGCGCAGAAGTCTTTCTCATAGGGCATGATCAGCCCAATTTCCCCGTCATAGTCCGGGTGGCAGAAGACCTGAGCCGGGCCGTCGCTGCGCTGGCGGATCTGATGGATCCAGCCGCGTTTCAGCAGCTCGTCGCGCAGCACCATGCCGGAGATATGATGGCGGCGGAACAGCTCGCTCCCCTCGCCCGTCTCCATCAGCTCAATAAAGCGCAGTTGAATGGGGCGAGATTTGATCCACGCCAGGAAGGTGTCCAGCTGATGGTGGTTGACGTCGCGCATCAGCACCGTGTTGACTTTGACCTTCTCGAACCCGGCGCTAAACGCCGCGTCGATGCCGTCCATCACCTGGCGGAATTTATCCTGACCGGTAATGGCGTGAAACTGGCGGGCATCCAGGCTGTCCACGCTGACGTTGATGGCGGTCAGGCCGGCATCACGCCAGGCGGCCACGTCGCGGGCCATACGGTATCCGTTGGTGGTTACCGCAATCTGACGAATGCGTTCGTTTTCACGCACGGCGGCAATGATGTCGGGAAAATCGCGGCGCAGCGAAGGTTCACCGCCGGTCAGACGCACTTTTTCGGTGCCGAGCTCAGAGAAGGCGCGCGTGACGCGCCGCACTTCATCCACGGAGAGAAAGCCGTTATTGGTGACGCTGCCCGGTTTGTAGCCGTCGGGCAGGCAGTAGGTGCAACGGAAGTTGCACACGTCGGTAATCGACAGACGTAAGTAATAAAACTTACGCGCGAAAGCATCAGTAAGTTGTGAAGCCATGTACACCTTTCCAGATATGGGAGGCACAGTCATTTCTTTCTGTACCCTGGTGGCATATTCGCCACGGCCAGAGCGCCATATCTTTCGACACAGGCACAAAGGCTAGAGTGTATGTTTTCAAATTCGAAAACGTGGTTATGGCGATAGTAGCGCGTAAATCCACTCTTCGCTATTCTCGCTTAACGCTATATAAACAACTACATAACGACATAATTGTGTATTTTCACTACAGAATACGCAAAAACAGCATCTTCGCATTGATATGCGTCATTTTGCGTCCGGTGAGGCATCGTCTTTTAGGGGTAGTTAGGGTAGTGTTACGCACATTGAACGTGATAAGGAATGTGTATGCGCAATCGCACTTTTGCGGATCTTGACCGTGTGGTCGCACTCGGCGGAGGCCACGGTCTGGGCCGGGTGATGTCCTCTTTGTCTTCACTCGGCTCAAGGCTGACAGGGATCGTGACCACAACGGATAACGGCGGCTCTACGGGGCGCATCCGACGTGCAGAAGGGGGTATCGCCTGGGGCGATATGCGCAACTGTCTGAACCAGCTGATTACCGAACCGAGCGTTGCATCCGCAATGTTTGAGTACCGTTTCGGCGGTAACGGCGAACTTTCCGGGCATAACCTCGGAAATTTAATGCTTAAAGCCCTGGATCACCTGAGCGTGCGCCCGCTGGAAGCCATCAATTTGATACGAAATCTGCTGAAAGTGGATGCGTTTCTGATCCCGATGTCTGAGCAGCCGGTCGATCTGATGGCCATCGATGTGGAAGGCCATGAAGTTTACGGCGAGGTGAATATCGATCAGCTCATTCTGCCGCCAAAAGAGCTGATGACCTACCCAAGCGTTCCCGCCACGCGCGAAGCGGTTGAGGCCATTGCTGAAGCGGATGTGATCCTGATAGGTCCGGGCAGTTTTTACACCAGCCTGATGCCCATTTTGCTGGTGAAAGAGCTGGCCCAGGCGCTGCGCCGCACCCCTGCCCCGATGGTCTACATCGGTAACCTGGGGCGCGAACTGAGCCCGGCAGCCGCAAGCCTGTCGCTGGCGGACAAGCTGAGCCTGATGGAACAGTACGTCGGGAAGAAAATTATCGACGGCGTGGTGGTGGGGCCTAAAGTCGACGTGTCCGGGATTGGCGATCGTCTGGTGGTGCAGGAGCCGCTGGAGGCCAGCGATATTAAATATCGCCATGACCGCCACCTGCTGCGCGACGCGCTGGAGAAGGCGATTCAGGCGCTGGGTTAGGCTCGTTTTGTGCGGCCTGATGCCCTCACCCCGTCCCTCTCCCACAGGGAGAGGGAGAAAACACACCGCTTTAACTAGGATGCGGCGATGAAAAGATCCCGCAGCTGATGGAGCTGGTCGCGGATCTGCGCCGCCTCTTCGAACTCCAGGTTCTGCGCGTGCTGCATCATCTGCCCTTCCAGCTCGTGGATCTTCTGCTGCAGCGCTTTCGGCGTCAGCACGACGGTATCTTCTTCCACCACTGAACGCGCCTTGCCGCGGCCTTTCGCTTTGGTTTTGGCAATGTTCTGACCCAGTGCCAGAATATCGACCACCTTCTTGTTCAGCCCCTGCGGGGTAATGCCGTGCTCTTCGTTGTAGCGCTGCTGCTTCTCGCGACGGCGCTCCGTTTCGCCAATCGCTTTCGCCATCGACGGGGTGATTTTGTCACCGTACAGAATCGCTTTCCCGTTGACGTTACGCGCGGCGCGGCCAATAGTCTGGATCAGAGAGCGCTCAGAACGCAGGAAGCCCTCTTTATCCGCATCCAGGATCGCCACCAGCGAGACTTCCGGCATATCCAGACCTTCTCGCAGCAGGTTGATCCCCACCAGCACGTCAAACTCGCCCAGACGCAGGTCGCGGATAATCTCCATTCGCTCCACGGTATCGATATCCGAGTGCAGATAACGCACCTTCTCGCCGTGCTCTTCGAGGTACTCGGTCAGGTCTTCCGCCATGCGCTTGGTGAGCGTGGTCACCAGCACGCGCTCGTTGATGGCGGAACGGGCACGGATCTCGGAGAGCAGATCGTCCACCTGCGTCGCCACAGGACGCACCTCGATGATTGGGTCCAGCAGCCCGGTCGGACGCACCACCTGGTCAACCACGTCCTCGCCGGATTTCTCCAGCTCGTAGTTGCCCGGCGTTGCCGACACGTAGATGGTCTGCGGGGCCAGCGCCTCAAATTCTTCAAACTTCATCGGACGGTTATCCAGCGCCGACGGCAGGCGGAAGCCGTACTCCACCAGCGTCTCTTTACGCGCGCGGTCACCGCGATACATCCCGCCAATCTGCGGGATAGTGACGTGGGATTCGTCGATCACCAGCAAACCGTCTGCCGGAAGATAGTCAAACAGCGTCGGCGGTGGCTCGCCCGGCCCGCGGCCGGAGAGGAAACGGGAGTAGTTTTCGATGCCGGAGCAGTAGCCCAGCTCGTTCATCATCTCCAGATCAAACTGGGTACGCTGGCTCAGGCGCTGCTCTTCCAGCAGCTTGTTGTTGGCCAGCAGCACCTTACGGCGGTCTGCCAGCTCCACTTTAATCTCTTCCATCGCCTGCACGATACGCTCGCGCGGCGTCACGTAGTGCGTTTTCGGGTAGATGGTGAAACGCTGAATCACCGACTCAATATGTCCCGTCAGCGGGTCGAACAGCGAGAGGCGTTCGACCTCTTCGTCAAACACCTCAACGCGCAGCGCCATATCGTCCGATTCCGCCGGGAAGATGTCGATCACTTCACCGCGCACGCGGAACGTGCCGCGCTGGAACGCCTGGTCGTTACGGGTGTACTGCAGCTCCGCCAGACGGCGCAAAATCGCCCGCTGGTCGATGATCATCCCCTGCGTCAGGTGCAGCATCATCTTCAGATACAGATCCGGGTCGCCCAGACCGTAGATAGCGGAAACCGACGCCACGACGACCACATCGCGACGCTCAAGCAGCGCCTTCGTGGCTGAAAGACGCATCTGCTCAATGTGCTCGTTTACCGAAGCATCTTTCTCAATGAAGGTGTCAGAGCTCGGGACATAGGCTTCGGGCTGGTAGTAATCGTAGTAGGAGACGAAATACTCCACCGCGTTGTCCGGGAAGAACTCTTTCATCTCGCCGTAAAGCTGTGCGGCCAGGGTTTTGTTGGGCGCCAGCACCATCGTGGGGCGCTGCAGGTCAGCGATCACGTTGGCAATGGTAAACGTTTTGCCGGAGCCGGTTACCCCCAGCAGCGTCTGGTGTGCCAGCCCGTCTTCCAGCCCCTCTTCCAGACGGCGGATGGCCTCGGGCTGATCCCCCGAAGGACGGAAAGCAGAATTCAATTTGAACGGTTTACTCATGGGCGACAACCTGATGACGTTATAAGCGGCAGGTGAGTAATTTTACTCGTTGTGGCCAGGAATGCCAGTAAAAAACACTGGATGAAAAACCAGTAGCATGTCACGATATTTAGAGTAGCGCCTGAATGATTAGCGCGATAGCGGCCAAAATTTGGACTGTGACAACATAAAACACCAGTCAGGACAGGTTATCCCCAGAACTTTTTCTTTTTTAACATTTGTCAAGCCAGGTAATGATAGTTTTATGGCAACGGGTGACACTTTCATGACGGGAATTGCTTTTATCTAACCAGTTAAATTATAAACGATATTTTCTAAAGCCGCGTTTCGCGCCAATTTGGGCGAAAGCCGCGTCGCCTCTCGCTTATCGCGTGTTTTCTAACTCTAATGCACATGGTTATCCACAGGAATAGTGGATAACTGCTTCCAGCCCATGCAGACAGGCGCTCGGCAAATTCCCGGATTTTCCCACGAACCGGCAGGAAAAAATTTTTATAGCTATTTTTTGATGATTAACAGTTGAGTCATTCATAACCAACCGATGAGATATTGCTCACATTTTCATCATTTCTGACCCTGCACCACAACTCACCACCGCCGGCACCGTCGATGTGCAATCCCTCTGGTTTTACACCGCTCTCCTGTGACTTATTCCTAAAAAAGACGCTTTTTTAGTCACTTTGCGCTTTCTGGCAGGGGTTTTGCACAATCCAGAACGTGCCTCACCTACACACATTTTTAAGGAGAGAAAGATGTTGAGTCTGCGTGCAGTAAACCAGTTTTACGGAAGCCAACATACGCTATGGAACGTGGATTTAGATTTTCCGCAAGGGATGTGTACAGGCGTCGTTGGCCTGCCGGGAATGGGGAAAACCACCCTCATGAATTGCATCGCCGGAAAAGTGCCCGTCGAAAGCGGCACCATCATCTGGCATGAGGCGGGCGCGCCGCCGCGTGATTTGCTAAGCCAGGTGCCAGAACAGCGTTCAGGGCCGGGGATAGGCTATGTCCCGCAGGACAGGCGGATCTTCTCCCAGCTGACGATTGAGGAGAATTTGCATATCGCCATGCGGGCGATGGGCAAGCCCGACCCGGAAGCGAAAAGTGAGGTGTATGACCTGTTCCCGGAACTCTACGCGCTGCGTCAGACCCGGGGCAACGCCCTTTCGCCAGACGACCAGTACCAGTTGGCCCTGGCCAACGCGCTGGTAAACCGTCCGCGGATGCTGATTCTGGACGAGCCCCTGCACGGCGCAGGCCACGGTTTCGCGCATAAGCTGGGACAGCTGCTGGTGCGCTTAAACCGAGAGCTGGGGATGACGGTGCTGCTGGCTGAACAGCAACTGTCGTTTATTCGCCGGGTGGCGGATCGTTTTTGCATGCTTTATCGCGGGCGTAACGTGGCCCATGGCCACGTTAACGAACTGGACGATGAGCTTATTGCCCACTGGATGTCGCTGGAAGCAAGGCGCTGAGGTCAAGATAGCGCCCGGTTTCGGCACGTTCGGCCTCCTCCGCAAGCCACGGGATCTCCCCGAGGAATGGGGCGGGAAGCACCCGCTTGAGCGTTGCCAGGTACTCCTGATGCCGCTTGCCGGGGGCAACCACGTCGTTGGCTATCCAGCCCGCCAGGCGCAGTCCTGCCTGCGAAACGGCCTGCGCGGTCAACATGGCATGGTTGATACAGCCGAGCTTCACCCCTACGACCAGAATGACCGGGAGCTGCTCGCGTTGCACCCAGTCAGCAAACGTCTGCTCCTGCGAGAGCGGCGTAAACCAGCCGCCTGCGCCCTCCACCAGCACCCACTCCGCCTGGCGTTCCAGCGCGCGTAATCCGGCCGAGAGCACGGCGAAATCAATCGGACGACCTTCGTCGGCGCTGATGATATGCGGCGACGTCGGCTCGGCAAAGGTGTACGGATTCACCGCTGAATAGGCGAGCTCAAGCGTGCTGTTCCGCTGGAGCGCCAGCGCGTCGGTGTTGCGTAACCCATCCGCCGTCATCTCGCTGCCGGAAGCTACCGGCTTATACCCGGCGGTGTTTTTCCCAAGCTTTCGCGCCGCCTGCAGCAGCGCGGCGCTGGCAACCGTTTTACCCACTTCCGTATCCGTTCCGGTGACAAAATAGCGTTCAGCCACGTTCGATAACCCCATGAAAAAGTTGATAAGAGAGCGGGAAATGTCCCCGCGCCTGCGGCCAGGCCTGCTCCAGACGCTGCAGTTGACCCCGGGTGAGCGGTTTTTTCTCGCGTCCGGTATGCAGATGCGTGGCGCCAATCCCCTTCAGCGAGCGCATGGCGCTGAGCGCGTCGCTGAAATTGAGGGTGATGGTCTGCATCGCGCTGCGATAGCGCCGGCCTGCCAGCGCCTGCGTGACCCGCTCGTGTGATAAAAACCGGTTGACGTGCGGCTGGCGATCTACCGCCCTCCAGGCCTGATTCAGCTCCGGTAACGAGCTTTCCAGCAGCGTGGTAAACGCCACGCTCCCGCCCGGACGCGCCACGCGGTAAAGCTCGCTTAAGGCCTGCGGCAGGCTGCTGCACCACTGCACGGCGAGATGGCTCCAGACCAAATCAAATTGCGCATCCGCCAGCGGAATCGCTTCGATATCACCGACCAGATAACGGTGCGCAGCCTGCTGCTGACGTGCCTCCGCAAGCATGTCGGATGACAGGTCGAGAGCCGTAACCTGGCCTCCCGCTTCGCGCCAGTAGCGGCTATTCCCGCCGGGACCGCACCCGGCGTCAAGCACCTGGGTAAAACGCGTCTCGCCAAGCAGCGCCAGCAGCCCCTCTGCGCTCTGGCGCTGAAGCTCATCGTGTTGTGAATAGCTGCGCGCGGCACGGCCAAACGCCGCCGCAATGGCCTGCTTATTGACGGGCGACATTCAGCGCCTCCAGAAGGGCATCAATATCCTCTGCTTCGTGCGCCGCCGTGAGCGTCAGGCGCAGGCGGGCGGTACCCGGCGGCACGGTGGGCGGACGAATGGCCGTCACCCACATCCCCCGCTCGCGCAGCGCGTGCGCCAGCGTGAGCGCCAGGCTGTTTTCACCGACGATCGCCGGCTGGATCGCGCTCTGCGAATCGGTGCTCAGGAAGGGAAGCTGTGCCAGGCCCTGACGAAAACGCTGGATATGTTCCGCCAGACGCGCCCGGCGTTCATCGCCTTCTGCGCTGCGGATCACCGCCAGGGACGCTGACAGCGCCACGGCCTGCGCGGGCGGCATGCTGGTGCTGTAGATCAAATGCCGGGCAAACTGCAGCAGATAATCGGCGACGGGTTCGCTGCACAGCACGGCGGCCCCGCTCACGCCAAAGCCTTTGCCGAAGGTGACAACCAGCAGCTCCGGCTTCACGTTTTGCAGATGCGCGCTGCCGCGCCCTTCGTCGCCCATCACGCCAGTGCCGTGGGCATCATCAACCAGCAGCCAGGCGTTTTGCCGCTTTGCGGCGTCGTGCAGCGCGGCAAGCGGCGCGCTGTCGCCATCCATGCTGAACACCCCTTCCGTGACCACCAGCTGCTGCCCGTTACAGGGTTTATCCAGCAGCGCAGCGAGTTGCCCCGCATCGTTATGGGCGAAGCGGCGCAGCTGAGCCGGGCTTAAATTTGCCGCCTCCAGCAGGGAAGCGTGGCTTAAGCGGTCGGCGACAATGCGGTCGTCCTTGCCCATCAGGGCTGCAATGACCGCCTGATTGGCCGCAAAACCCGAGATAAACAGCAGCGCGCGCGGGTAGCCCAGCCAGTCGGCAAGCGCCTCCTCCAGCGCCCGGTGCGCCGTGGTGTATCCGCTGACGTGCCCGGAGCCGCCGCTGCCCACGCCGTACCGCTCCGCGCCCTGCTGCCAGGCGCGGATAATGGCCGGATGCTGGCTCAGCCCGAGATAATCGTTGCTGGAGAAGTTACAAAACCGCCGGTTCTCACGGGTAAGAAAACGGCCTGCGCCGTTTTCGACTACCCTGCGTACGCGAAACGCCTCTGCCGCCCGCCGCTCGTCGAGCGCGGAATGGATACGTGCCTCCCAGGTCATACGGCTGCCGCGTTGTAGAACTGGTCGGTGTCGGCGTTAAAAATCTGCTGCTCCAGCTGCTGCTGTTGCTCGTTATCGCCGGTCAACACCCCGGTCTGATGTGGGTTCAGCCCCAGCTTGCGGAACAGCTGAACGTCTTTGTCCTCTTCCGGGTTCGGCGTGGTCAGCAGCTTGCAGCCGTAGAAGATGGAGTTGGCCCCGGCCATAAAGCACATCGCCTGGGTCTGCTCGCTCATCTGTTCACGGCCCGCAGAGAGGCGAACGTACGAGGTCGGCATCATGATGCGCGCCACCGCGATGGTGCGGATAAAGTCAAACGCGTCCACGTCGTCGTTATCCGCCAGCGGCGTGCCTTTGATCTTCACCAGCATGTTGATCGGCACACTTTCCGGCGGGGTCGGCAGGTTCGCCAGCTGCAGCAGCAGACCGGCGCGATCTTTCACCGTTTCACCTAAGCCCACGATGCCGCCCGAGCACACCTTGATCCCCGCGTCACGCACTTTATCAAGCGTGTCCAGACGCTCCTGATAGGTACGGGTGGTGATGATGTTGCCGTAAAACTCCGGCGAGGTGTCGAGGTTGTGGTTGTAGTAGTCCAGCCCGGCCGCCGAGAGGCGCTGCGCCTGCTCATCGTTCAGCGTGCCCAGCGTCATACAGGCTTCAAGGCCCATCTCCTTCACGCCCTTCACCATCTGCTCCAGATACGGCATGTCGCGATCGTGCGGATTCTTCCACGCCGCCCCCATGCAAAAGCGGGTCGAGCCAGCGTTTTTCGCCTTACGCGCGGAGTCGAGCACCTGCTCAACCTCCATCAGACGTTCGGATTCCAGGCCGGTTTTATAGCGCGCGCTCTGCGGGCAATATTTGCAGTCTTCCGGGCAGGCGCCGGTCTTGATCGACAGCAGCGTGCTGACCTGAACGTGGCGAGGATCGAAGTGCTGACGGTGCACCTGTTGGGCTTCGTACATCAGCTCAAGGAAAGGTTTATTGAATAATTCAGTAACTTGCGACATCGTCCAGCGTGCGTGGTGAGCCATTGGGCTTCTCCAAAGGGTTTTGTTAATTTTCGGTTCGGTTTATACTCGTAAACCTAAAACTTTTCAAAATGGTTTACAAGTCGATTATGACCCAGGACGATCTCGCCTTCGACAAGCAGCATATCTGGCACCCTTACACCTCCACCACCCGCCCCCTGCCCGTCTATCCGGTGGCTTCGGCCCACGGCTGCGAGCTGCACCTCGCCAGCGGCGAGCAGCTGGTTGACGGGATGTCCTCCTGGTGGGCGGCCATTCACGGGTACAACCACCCGCGCCTGAATGCGGCGATGAAAGCGCAGATTGACCAGATGTCGCACGTGATGTTTGGCGGAATCACCCATCAGCCCGCGGTGGATTTGTGCCGCCGGCTGGTGGCGATGACGCCTGACTCGCTTGAGTGCGTGTTCCTGGCCGATTCCGGCTCCGTGGCGGTGGAAGTGGCGATGAAAATGGCGCTGCAGTACTGGCATACAAAAGGCGAAACGCGCCAGCGGTTCCTCACCTTCCGCAACGGCTATCACGGGGATACCTTCGGAGCGATGTCGGTGTGCGATCCGGACAACTCCATGCACAGCCTGTGGAAAGGCTACCTGCCGGAAAACCTGTTTGCTCCGGCCCCGCAGAGCCGCTTCGACGGCGAGTGGAACGAGATGGACATGGTCGGCTTCGCGCGGCTGATGGCGGCGCATCGTCACGAGATTGCTGCCGTCATTCTTGAACCTATCGTGCAGGGCGCAGGCGGAATGCGGATGTACCACCCGGAATGGCTGAAGCGTATTCGCAAGATGTGCGACCGCGAGGGCATTCTGCTGATTGCCGATGAGATCGCGACCGGTTTTGGCCGCACCGGCAAGCTGTTTGCCTGCGAACATGCGGGTATCGCCCCGGATATTCTTTGCCTGGGCAAAGCGCTCACCGGCGGCACCATGACGCTCTCCGCCACGCTAACCACCCGTCACGTCGCCGATACCATCAGCGACGGCGAAGCGGGCTGCTTCATGCACGGCCCGACGTTTATGGGCAACCCGCTGGCCTGCGCGGTCGCGAGCGAAAGCCTTGCGATTCTGGAGAGCGGCGAGTGGCAAACGCAGGTTGCGGCGATTGAAGCGCAGCTGAAAGAAGAGCTGAGCGCCGCCTCGGGCGCGAGTTTCGTGGCGGACGTCCGCGTGCTGGGGGCCATCGGGGTGATTGAAACCACCCATCCGGTGAATATGGCGGCGCTGCAGCGCTTCTTCGTGGACCAGGGCGTGTGGGTACGGCCCTTCGGCAAGCTTATCTACCTTATGCCGCCGTATATCATTACGCCCGTTCAGCTGCGCAAGCTCACCGCCGCCGTCGTCGAAGCCGTTAACAACCCCGCGCATTTCACGATTTAACCCTATGCGTTACACTTCCTGTACGAGTGATTACCGAGGGTAAACCGTATGAAAATCATCAGTAAAGATCTGCGCGACGGCGAAAAACTGCCGGAACGCCACGTGTTCAACGGCATGGGGTACCAGGGAGACAATATCTCCCCGCACCTGGCGTGGGATGAGGTTCCGGCCGGCACCAAAAGCTTTGTCGTCACCTGTTACGACCCGGATGCGCCTACCGGCTCCGGCTGGTGGCACTGGATAGTGGCGAACCTGCCCGCCGATACGCGCGTCCTGCCGCAGGGGTCCGGCTCTGACCTGGTTGCCCTGCCTGAAGGCGCCATTCAGACGCGCACCGATTTTGGTAAAGCGGGCTACGGCGGCGCGGCGCCGCCAAAAGGGGAAACCCACCGCTATATCTTCACGGTGCACGCGCTGGATGTGGACAAGATTGAGGTGGATGAAGGCGCGAGCGGCGCAATGGTAGGGTTTAACGTGCATTTCCATACGCTCGGGAGCGCGTCGATTACGGCGATGTACTCGTAAAAAAAGCCGGGTGGCGGCTACGCCTTACCCGGCCTACATTTCGGATTCGTAGGCCCGGTAAGCGCAGCGCCACCGGGCAAAAAAATCACAGCACCTGCGGCAACAACCCCACCAGACGCCCTTCTTCCAGAAGCTGCATCGCCTTATCAATATCCGGCGCAAAGAAGCGGTCATCATCGTAATGCGATACGTGCTCGCGCAACGTCTGACGCGCCTGCTCGAGCAGCGGGCTGGATTTCAGTCCTTCACGCAGGTCGATACCCTGACACGCCGCCAGCCATTCTACCGCCAGCACGCCACGGGTGTTGGAGGCCATCTCCCAGAGGCGACGCCCGGCGGCAGGCGCCATAGAGACGTGATCTTCCTGGTTGGCAGAGGTTGGCAGGCTGTCCACGCTGTGCGGGTGCGACAGGGCTTTGTTCTCGCTTGCCAGCGCCGCCGCGGTCACCTGGGCAATCATAAAGCCCGAATTCACTCCGCCGTTACGCACCAGGAACGGTGGCAGCTGGGACATATGTTTATCCATCATCAGCGCAATGCGGCGCTCGGACAACGCGCCGACTTCGGCAATCGCCAGCGCGATATTATCCGCCGCCATTGCCACCGGCTCGGCGTGGAAGTTACCGCCGGAGACCACCTCGTTTTCCTGCGCGAACACCAGCGGGTTATCGGATACCGCGTTGGCTTCCACCAGCAGCACCTCCGCCGCCTGGCGCAGCTGCGTCAGGCACGCGCCCATCACCTGCGGCTGGCAGCGCAGGGAATACGGATCCTGCACCTTATCGCAGTTGTGGTGCGAGTCCGCGATTTCACTGCTGTCGGTAAGCACGTGACGGTACATGCTGGCCGCATCAATCTGCCCGCGCTGGCCGCGCACGTCGTGGATGCGGGCATCGAACGGTCGACGTGAGCCCAGCACGGCTTCGGTGGTCAGCGCACCGCACACCACCGCCGAGGCAAACAGGTCTTCAGCTTCAAACAGGCCGCGCAGCGCGAAGGAGGTCGACGCCTGCGTGCCGTTAAGCAAAGCCAGCCCCTCTTTCGCCGCCAGCGTGATCGGGGTTAATCCCGCTTTTTTCAGCGCCTCTGTCGCGGGGAGCCACTCACCCTGCCAGCGCGCTTTGCCTTCACCCAGCAGCAGCAGCGACATGTGCGCCAGCGGTGCAAGATCGCCGGAAGCGCCAACGGAACCTTTCGCCGGGATCCACGGATAGACTTCCGCATTCACCAGCGCCATCAGCGCCTGGATCACGCTCAGGCGAATGCCGGAGAAGCCGCGCGCCAGGCTGTTGATTTTGAGCACCATCATCAGACGGACAATCTCATCGTCCAGCGGCTGGCCGACGCCCGCCGCGTGTGACAGCACCAGCGAGCGCTGTAAGTTTTCCAGATCGTGTGTCGCGATGCGGGTCTGCGCCAGCAGCCCAAAGCCGGTGTTAATGCCGTAGGCGGTGCGCCCTTCGGCAACAATCGCCTCCACGCAGGCCACGCTGTCGTTAATGGCGGCGTGGGCGCTTTCATCCAGCGAAAGGGTAACCGGTTTGCGCCAGACGCTACGCAGCTGTTTGAGCGTCAGCGAGCCGGGAGTGAGTGTTAATGCGTTCATTATTGCTTTCCTTGTGTGGCAGGGATCATCGGCAGGTTCAGCCCCTGCTCTTTGGCACAGTCAATCGCAATGTCATAGCCGGCATCGGCGTGACGCATCACGCCGGTTGCCGGGTCGTTGTGCAATACGCGGGCGATACGCGCGGCGGCTTCATCGGTTCCGTCACAAACAATGACCATCCCGGAATGCTGGGAGAAGCCCATTCCTACGCCGCCACCGTGGTGCAGCGATACCCAGGTCGCGCCGCTGGCGGTATTCAACAGGGCGTTCAGCAGCGGCCAGTCGGAGACCGCATCGGAGCCGTCGCGCATGGCTTCCGTTTCGCGGTTCGGGCTGGCAACGGAGCCGGAGTCCAGATGGTCACGGCCGATAACAATCGGCGCAGAGACTTCGCCGCTGCGTACCATTTCGTTAAAGGCAAGACCCAGCTTTTGCCGCCACTCCAGCCCTACCCAGCAGATACGCGCCGGTAAGCCCTGGAAGTTAATGCGCTCGCGGGCCATGTCCAGCCAGTGGTGAAGGTGCTCGTCATCCGCGACGATCTCCTTCACTTTGGCATCGGTTTTGTAGATATCTTCCGGATCGCCGGACAGGGCAACCCAGCGGAAAGGACCGATGCCGCGGCAGAACAGCGGGCGGATATAGGCCGGGACGAATCCCGGGAAATCGAAGGCATTATCCACGCCTATCTCTTTTGCCATCTGGCGGATGTTGTTGCCGTAATCAAAGGTCGGAACGCCCATCTGGCTAAAGGCCAGCATGGCGGAGACGTGTTCTGCCATGGAACGTTTAGCGGCAAGCACCGTGCCTTCCGGGTCGGTTTCCGCTTTCTGCTGATAGGCTTCCCACGTCCAGCCTTTTGGCAGATAGCCGTGCAAAGGATCGTGCGCGCTGGTCTGGTCGGTCACGAGATCCGGACGCACGCCGCGGGCGACGAGTTCAGGAAGAATATCCGCCGCGTTGCCGCACAGGGCAATCGAGACCGCTTTGCCTTCGGCGGTGTATTTTTTGATGCGTGACAGCGCATCGTCCAGGCTGGTTGCCTGTTCATCGACGTAACGGGTACGCAGACGGAAATCAATACGGCTCTGCTGGCACTCAATGTTCAATGAACATGCACCGGCAAGCGTGGCGGCCAGCGGCTGCGCGCCGCCCATGCCGCCGAGACCCGCGGTCAGCACCCAGCGGCCTTTCAGCGAGCCGTTATAGTGCTGGCGGCCGGCTTCCACGAAGGTTTCGTAGGTGCCCTGCACAATCCCCTGGCTGCCGATGTAGATCCAACTGCCCGCGGTCATCTGGCCATACATCGCCAGCCCTTTGGCGTCGAGTTCGTTGAAATGTTCCCAGGTGGCCCAGTGCGGCACGAGGTTAGAGTTGGCAATCAGCACGCGCGGCGCGTTCTTGTGCGTTTTAAACACGCCCACCGGCTTGCCGGACTGCACCAGCAGGGTTTCGTCGTGTTCGAGTTCGGTCAGGGATTTTACAATTGCGTCATAGCATTCCCAGTTGCGCGCGGCGCGGCCTATGCCGCCGTAGACCACCAGCTCGTGGGGATTTTCCGCCACCTCAGGATCAAGGTTGTTCATCAACATGCGCAGCGGTGCTTCGGTGAGCCAGCTTTTGGCGGTAAGAGTGGTGCCGCGCGCGGCGCGGACATCCTGCTGGCGGTATTTACCTGACGACATTGTGTGCTCCTCATACGGGACAGTGATGCATTTAGATATACTTGTATAGACAAGCACACACAAGGTCAGATTTAACAAAAAAGATACAATTTTGTTATATTGCGTTAGCTATCACGCTTTTAAAACTTATGACATAAAGTGGCCCTGCAGCCGGTACCGGTTACCGGGGAAAAGCAGCCGGGCATGCGACACGATGTGCGACGAGGACCAGGTGCGACGGCGGATCAGCAGGCACGGATCGTGTTCTTTAATGCGCAGCCGTTCACACTCCTGCGGCGTGGCGCGCACGGCTTCCACAATGTGCTCCCCTTCCGTCAGCGGTGCGACAAGCGAGAGATACGCGTGCGGCGTGGTTTGGGTGTAATCCTGGTCCAGATAGTCCGGGATCCGCTCAGCGTTAACGCAGCGATCTTCAATCTGTACCGGAATGTCGTTTTCGAAATGCACCATCACGGAGTGGAAGATGCGGCTTCCCTCCTTGACGTTAAGCTCTGTGGCCTGCTCGGCGCTGGCCTGAGTTTCCTCAAGCACCAGCACCTCACAGCGGTGCTGATGGTTACGCGCAGCAATCTCGTCCGCAATGCTGCGGATTTCAAACAGGGCGGATTGCCCTTTCGGCTCCGCCACAAACGTCCCGACGCCCTGCAGGCGCACCAGAAGACCTTCGTCGGTCAGTTCGCGCAGCGCCCGGTTGACGGTCATCCGGCTAAAACCAAACTGCGCCACCAGGTCGGCCTCCGACGGAATGCGGTCGTGCGGCCGCCAGACGCCGGTGGCGATTTTTTCGCTTATCGCCTGCTTCACCTTCTCGTAGAAAGGCGCGGGAGGGCTCGACTGCGGCAGCGGTGAGCGTGAAAACATCATGACTCCTTAAACGGTGTTATGCCCACCAGTGAGCAATTTGCCAGGCCAGACGGGCGGCGAGCTTTGCGCCCTGTCCGTCCCGATCGTACTGCGGGTTAAACTCTACCAGATCGGCGGCCTGTAGCTTACCGCTTCGACAGATATGTTCGATAATGGGCAGAAGATCCAGGGCCGGTATGCCTAACGCTGCCGGTGCGGAAACGGCGGGCATTTCGCTGGCGGGCAGAACGTCCAGATCGATTGTCAGGTAGATGCGATCGGCCTGTGCCAGCACCATTTCCAGGGAAGATAGCGCATCGCGTCTGAAATGGAGATCTTCCACCAGCGTGACGTTCAGGCGTTCAGCCTCATCCCACAGTGCCTGCGTGTTCGCCGCCCGGCTCACGCCAAGGCAGGCGTAGCGAAATTCCCGACCGCGTGCTTCACAGTAGTTTGCCAGCTGGCGAAACGGCGTGCCGGACGTCGCGCGGTCGGCCCTGCGCAGGTCAAGATGTGCATCGAGATTAATCACCGCCACGCGCTCGCTCGGGAAGGCATCCAGAATGCCCCGTCCGTGCGCCCAGGCGGTTTCGTGCCCGCCGCCAAAGACCAGCGTGCGCATGCCGGACCGCTGGCAGGCCGTGACGCCATCGGTTAACGCCTGCTGCGCCGCTTCCAGCTCGGCACCTTCAACGAACACCGAGCCCATATCCGCCAGCCGCTCGTGTCCCTGATGGCTGGCCATATTTGCCAGCGCTTTTCGCAGCATATCCGGTGCCTGCACGGCACCGGGCCTGCCCTGGTTGCGCTTGACCCCTTCATCACACTCAAAGCCTATCAGCGCAATGCCGGATGGTAGAGGAGCAAACTGCGCCTGCTGTCGTATCGTCTGAAAAATACGCTTTGCGCTGCTGGCCTCGGCGCTGTCGTCTCGCCCCTGCCAGACCGTTTCGGCTACGGGCCGCCATAGCTTCATACTGCCTCCCCACGGAAAATACGTTGATACAGCGGATTGCGTCCCGGCTCGTAGACTATCTCCACCGGATGGTGTGCATCCCAGACGATGAAATCAGCGACAAACCCTGCCCGCAGCTGCCCGTGGGTTGCGCCACGGCCCAGCGCCTGCGCGGCATGGCGCGTGACGCCAGCCCAGGCCTCTTCAGGCGTCAGGCCAAACTGGACGCAGGCCATATTCATCGCCAGGTGCAGGCTCGCAAACGGGCTGGTGCCCGGGTTATAGTCGGTGGCAACGGCCATCGGCACGCCCTGTTTTCTGAGCAGTTCCACCGGCGGACGCTGGCGCTCCTGAAGAAAATAGAACGCGCCGGGTAGCAGTACCGCCACCGTCCCGCTTTGCGCCATTGCCTGAACGCCTGCGTCATCAAGATATTCGATATGATCGGCCGACAGCCCGTGATATCGGCTGACCAGCGCCGCACCGCCCAGATTTGAAAGCTGCTCTACATGACCTTTCACCGGAATGCCGAGCGCAGTCGCCGCCTGGAAGAGGCGCTCGGTTTGCGACGGCGTAAAGCCGACGTTTTCACAAAACACGTCCACCGCTTCAAACAGCTCTTTTTGCCACAGTGCGGGCATAATCTGCTCGCAGACCAGCGTGAGATACGCATCCGGATCCTGTCTGTATTCCGCCGGCACCGCGTGCGCAGCCAGCAGAGTTGGGCTGATATCGATCGGGTTATTGAGGCTCAGCTGGCGTGCGACCTGCAGCATCTTCTCTTCGGCGTCGGCGTTTAGCCCGTATCCGGACTTGATCTCAACCGTAGTGACGCCTTCATTCATCAGCCGCTGCAGCCGCTGCTGCGCCAGTTTAAGCAGGGTTTCTGGAGCGCTGCTGCGCGTCGCCGTCACGGTAGCGTTAATCCCGCCCCCCTGCGCGCTGATGGTTTGATAAGAGACGCCGTTCAGACGCTGCTCCCACTCCGCCGCGCGATCGCCGCCGAATACCAGGTGGGTATGGCAGTCAATCAGGCCCGGCGTCACCAGACGCCCCTGAAGATCAACGCAGTGACGGTGCCCGCCAGGAATATCAGATTCAGGGATCACGGCAACAATGGTGTGGCCGCGCACGACCAGGGCGTGTTGCTCTTTTAGTCCATAAGGCGCGCAGACATCCGGAGCCATTGTCGCCAGTCGCGCGTTTCGCCATATTACATCGTCGGGATGAAGCTGCTGCATGGGGCATTCCACTTGTCATGGGTTGTATAGACATTTATTTTCATCTGCTGTCTGCTGTCAACCGACTTTGTGGAAATTGTTATTTATTTGTGATCACTTACCTGCCGCTCCAGGGCTAAAAATGCAACTTTTACCCTTTTTATCTTCCCGTTTCGCTCAACTTAGTATAAAAAAGCAGGCTATTTCGTCTATCCCGTTTAAGACTTGCATACCCAGGAGCTTCACCTTGAATATTTCCAGGATTTCCCGTCTGGCGTTAGCACTCGCCTTTGGCGTGACCTTATCCGCATGCAGTTCAACCCCACCGGATCAGCGACCTTCTGAGCAGGTCGCACCGGGTACCGCCTCCCGCCCGGTGTTGTCCGCCGATGAAGCGAAGAACTTCGACCGTGCCCACTACTTCTCGGCGATGGATCCAAACGCTGCGCCGTGGAGGCCGTCTTCTATTAACCTGCCTAAACAGCCTGACTTCGTCGTTGGTCCGGCAGGTGCGCAGGGCGTAACGCATACCTCTATTCAGGCCGCGGTTGACGCTGCGATTACTAAACACAGCGCGTCTCGTCAGTACATCGCGATCCTGCCTGGCGAATATGAAGGCACCGTGTATGTTCCGGCGGCACCGGGCAGCATTACGCTGTACGGTCTGGGCGAAAAAGCGATCGACGTAAAAATTGGCCTGGCGATTGACTCTGAAATCGACAGCAACACCTGGCGTCGCCTGGTGAACCCGGCCGGTAAATATATGCCGGGCAAACCGGCGTGGTATATGTTTGATAACTGCCAGAGCAAGCGTTCGGCCACCATTGGCGTGATGTGCTCCGCGGTATTCTGGTCTCAGAATAACGGTCTGCAGCTGCAGAACCTGACCATTCAGAATACCCTGGGTGACAGCGTTGATGCCGGTAACCACCAGGCCGTTGCGCTGCGCAGCGATGGCGACCAGGTTCAGATCAACAACGTGAACATTCTGGGCCGTCAGAACACCTTCTTCGTGACCAACAGCGGCGTGCAGAACACCCTGCAGAATAACCGTCTGACCCGTACGCTGGTGACCAACAGCTACGTTGAAGGTGACGTGGATCTGGTGTCCGGCCGCGGCGCGGTGGTGTTTGATAATACCGATTTCCGCGTGGTGAATTCACGTACCCAGCAGGAAGGCTATGTGTTTGCGCCAGCAACCCAGTCCAACCTCTTCTACGGTTTCCTGGCCGTGAACAGCCGCTTTAACGCTGCCGGTGACGGCGTGGCGCAGCTGGGCCGCTCCCTGGATGTAGATTCTGCGACCAACGGTCAGGTCGTGATCCGCGACAGCGTGATTAACGAAGGCTTCAACATGGTGAAGCCGTGGGCTGATGCCGCGATCTCTAAACGTCCGTTCTCCGGCAACACCGGCGCGGTGGATGATAAAGGGAACGTGCAGCGTAACCTGAACGACGCTAGCTTCAACCGCATGTGGGAATACAACAACCGCGGTCTGGGTAGCAAAGTGGTTGCTGAGCCTAAGCAGTAATCTGTTTTTTTGCCGGGTGGCGGCTTCGCCTTACCCGGCCTACAGAGATAAAAAAACCTCGCATGTGCGAGGTTTTTTGTTTTAAGCCGCTTAGTGAGCGTTAACGACGACCCACATCGGCCCCTGGCCGACGGCGTAGCGCCCTTTCTCTTCCAGCAGGCCCTGCTCGCCTTTGATTTCGTACAGCGCGATGTGGTGGGATTTCTGCCCTGCCGCAATCAGGTATTTACCGCTGTGATCGATATTAAAGCCGCGCGGCTGGGTTTCCGTTGGCTGGAAGCCCTCAATGGCCAGCACGCTGCCGTCCTCGGAGACGCTGAAGACGGTAATCAGGCTGGAGGTACGGTCACAGGCGTACAGATGACGGCCATCCGGCGTAATGTGAATATCAGCCGCCCAGCGCGTGTCGGAGAAGTCAGACGGCATCATATCCAGCGTCTGCACGCATTCAATCTGGCCGTTAGGATCTTTCAGTTCCCATACGTCCACCGAGCTGTTCAGTTCATTGACCACGTAGGCGTACTGCTGGTTCGGGTGGAAGACCATATGACGCGGGCCCGCGCCTTCAACGGTAGTGACTTCAGCAGGAGTCTGCGCCACCAGGTGGCCATCGTCGCTCAGGGTGAACAGGCAGATACGATCCTGCTTCAGCGCAGGCACCCACAGCGTGCGGTTATCCGGCGTGATATTCGCCGAGTGGCAGCCTTCCAGCCCTTCCACCACATCCACGGTTTCGACAGGAATGCCGTCTTCCAGACGCGTTACGCTGACGCAGCCCGCGTTATACGAGCCGCTGAAGACAAAGTTGCCTTTACGATCTGTAGAAATGTGGGTTGGGCTGCCCGGCAATGGCGCTTCGGCAGTGTACGTCAGCGCGCCGTCGTCCGGAGAAATGCGATAGGCCAGCACCCGAAACTCCGGGCGCACACCCACGTACAAGAAACGTTTATCCGGGCTGATGACCATCGGCTGCACCTGGCCTGGCACATCAACAACCTGAACCAGCGTGAGTGTCCCTTCGGTATTTAAACGCCAGACGTGAATTTGCTGGCTTTCAGGACTGGCGGTATAAACGGTTTGTTTCATGAATATTCACTCCTCACTGCGCATGAAAGTAATTAACTTTTGACGGTGAATGCTGAATTGTCGACAGGAATTTTGAAGCATTCGCCTCTCGGTGTACCATCCCATCAAAACGTAAATTCAATATTAACCCGGGAAAACAGATGACCTCGCGTGTGATTGCTCTGGATTTAGACGGTACCTTACTGACGCCGCAAAAAACCCTTCTCCCCTCTTCCCTGGACGCGCTTAAGCGCGCGCAGGAAGCGGGATATCAACTCCTTATCGTAACGGGTCGACATCACGTTGCCATTCACCCTTTTTATCAGGCACTGGCGCTAGATACACCTGCAATTTGCTGTAATGGCACTTATTTGTATGATTATCAGGCTAAAAAGGTTTTGGAATCCGACCCGCTGCCGGTTCCTCAGGCGCTGCAATTGATTGATCTTCTGGATGAGCATGACGTTCACGGCCTGATGTACGTGGACAACGCGATGGTCTACGAGCGCCCTACCGGCCACGTGGTGCGCACCAGCAACTGGGCGCTGTCCCTGCCCGAAGCGCAGCGTCCGGTCTTTACGCAAGTTTCCTCTCTGCGTCAGGCGGCACAGGACGTTGAGGCTATCTGGAAATTCGCCCTGACGGATGAAGACACCACCAAACTGAATGCGTTCGCGAAGCACGTCGAGGAGACGCTGGGTCTGGAGTGCGAATGGTCCTGGCACGATCAGGTGGATATTGCCCGCAAGGGCAACAGCAAAGGCAAGCGTCTGACGCAGTACGTGGCGTCAAAGGGCGGGTCGATGCAGGATGTGATTGCCTTTGGCGATAACTACAACGACATCAGCATGCTGGAGGCCGCCGGTACGGGCGTGGCGATGGGCAATGCCGATGATGCGGTAAAGGCGCGCGCCAACGTGGTGATTGGGGATAACACCACCGACAGCATCGCGCAGTACATTTATACCCATCTGCTGTAATCAGGTGGTGATAGAGACGCTCTTGATTTGCGCGTAAAGCCACAGGCCGGGTTTGATCCCTAACTCATCCCTGGCCCACGGGCTGATGCGCGCCCAGAGCGTTCTGCTACCCACTTCAAGCTTCACTTCCACCTGACCGTTATCATCAAAACACTCCGCCACTTTGGCGCGCAGAATATTTCGGATACTGGTCTGCAGCGGGGGTTGTAACACCAGCGAGACATCCGACGCCTGAATGCGGATCCGCAGGGCTGACTGCAGCGGTTTATCGATCCGGTTAACCCATAAATGCTGATCGCCCAGCGCCAGCGCAGTCATAGCGTAGTGCGGATGGTGTTCCAGAACGCTCACTTTCAGAATGCTGCTCTGCTGCTCTTTTGGCAGCCAGGGGTGCATTACGCTGCTGCCCCATACCTCTTCCAGCTTGCCGAAGGCCTTAACGCTGCCCTCTTCCAGCACCAGAACGTTATCGGCCAGATGCAGGATCTCATCCAACGAATGGCTGACGTAGAGCATCGGAATATTAATTTCACGCGTCAGGCGCTGCAGGTAGGGCAGGAGCTCACGTTTACGCGGAATATCCAGCGAGGCCAGCGGTTCGTCGAGCAACAGCAGCTCCGGCGCGGTCAGCAGCGCGCGGCCGATCGCCACCCGCTGTTTTTCTCCGCCGGAAAGCGAGGAAGGCAGCCTGTCGAGCAGAGGTTCGATACCTAAAAGCGTTACCAGCTTCTCAAACTGCGAAGCCATGCTTTTCGCCATGCCGTAGCGCAGGTTGCCGCGCACGCTGTAGTGCGGGAATAAGCGCGCATCCTGGAAAACATAGCCAATACGGCGTTTATCAGGCGACAGATATACCTTGTTTTCCACGTCGTTTAAGACGCGGTTGTTCAATACAATTCGCCCTGCCTGCGGGCGGGTCAGGCCGCTTATCGCGTTGATCAACGACGTTTTCCCCGCCCCGGACACGCCAAAGATGGCGGTGATGCCGCTTGCAGGCAGCGTCTCGCTAAGCGTCAGGGTATGGTTTCCCAGCGTCTGGGTAAAATGAAGCTCAAGCATGTCTATTTCCCCATCCGCTCACGGCTGAGTCTCGCCAGCCATTCCGACACCAGCAGCGATACCAGGGCTAACACGATTGAGATGATGCACAGGCGCGCCGCGGCACTCTCTCCCCCTGGCGTCTGAATCAGGGTATACATGGCAGACGGGATGGTTCGCGTCTCGCCGGGAATATTCGACACAAAGGTGATCGTGGCGCCAAACTCGCCGAGCGAGCGGGCGAAGGCCAGCACCGTGCCGACAATAATGCCCGGCAGCGTCAGCGGAAGCGTGATGGTGAAAAAGACGCGCCAGCGACCGGCGCCCAGCGTGCGGGCCGCCTGCTCGAGCTTCATATCCACGCCTTCCAGCGCGAGGCGGATCGCCCTCACCATCAGCGGGAATGACATTACCGCCGCCGCCAGTACCGCACCGCGCCAGCTAAACGCAAACGTCAGCCCAAACCAGTCGTACAGCTTCTCGCCGATAAAACCGCGTCGTCCCATCGAAATCAGCAACAGATAGCCGACCACCACGGGCGGCAACACGAGCGGAAGATGAAGCACGCTGTCGAGCAACGCTTTGCCGGGAAACCGACAGCGCACCAGCAGCCAGGCAAAGAAGATCCCAAAGGGCAGGCTCAGCGCAACCGCCAGGGAGGAGACTTTCAGGCTCAGCAGAACAGCCTGCCATTCAGGATCGGTCAATATCATCAGTGAGTCGTAAATCCATAACGTTTAAAGATTGCGGACGCTTGTGGCCCCTTCAGGTAATCGCGGAAGGCCGTCACGGTCGCATTATTATGTCCATCAACAATCGCAACAGGGTATTCCACTTTCTTGTGGGAGTCTTCCGGGAAGGTTGCGACTACTTTCACACCCTTGCTGGCAACGGCATCAGAGCCATACACAATGCCCAGCGGGGCTTCATTGCGCTCCACCAGCGCCAGCGCGCCGCGAACGTCTTCCGCCGGCGCCAGCTTCGGCGACAGGGTCTCCCACGCGCCCAGTTTTTGCAGCGCTTCTTTGGCGTAAATCCCGGCCGGAACGTGCTCCGGATCACCCACCGCCAGACGAGCGCCGTTCAGCAGGCGGGTCCAGTTTGTCTCTTTGTTGATGGTGAAGTCGGCCTGCGCGCTGGCTTTTGGCGCCACGACGACCAGGCTATTGCCCAGCAGCGTTTCGCGGGTTGCCGCATCAATCGATTTTTTCTCCACCGCGTAATCCATCCACTTCTGGTCAGCCGAAATGAACAGATCCGCCGGTGCGCCCGCTTCTATCTGACGCGCCAGCGTAGAGGAAGAGGCAAACGAGGAGACCACCTCGACGTTTTTCTCTTTTTTATACGCTGCCGCGATATCCTGCATTGCGTTGGTCAGCGACGCCGCCGCAAAGACCGTAATTTTCCCGTCGTCCGCCAGCGCGTGGCCGGTAAGTGAAAGCGTCAGCGTTGCCCCTGCGAAAAGGCGTACCCATGTACGTGCCATTTGTAACTCCTGTGAGTAGCGTTATATACATATTAATATAACGGTAACGTCAGGGAGATCCCAGCGTTTAATCGTACCGCTCAAGGGGTAAACCGGGTGTTGCGTTAAATGATATCGGCGAAAGTGAGAAAATCTTGAGAGCAAAACGCCCGGACAAGCCGGGCGTTTTGTGGGGAATCAATGCTGCTTTTTAGCCTGGTCTCTGTGACCAATGTTCGAAAAGACGTTGAACACTTCACCCAGGCCGTAGATGGCACCGAGGATGATGGCCATCACTACTGGTACCATGATCACGGCGAATACCAGACTTTTCAACAACTCTAACATGGTTTTCTCCAGATATTGTGAACAGCTTATTCTACCCTTTCAGGTGAGAAAAACATCCCCTTTTGTGCGGTACCCTTTGCGCCCTGCACCATTTGGGTCACAATACTCTTTTTGCCAGGATACTGTTATGCAGGCCGAAATTCTCCTCACTCTCAGACTTCAGCAAAAGCTTTTCGCCGATCCGCGACGTATCGCCCTGCTTAAACAAATAGAACAAACGGGCTCGATTAGCCAGGGGGCGAAAAATGCCGGGATTAGCTATAAAAGCGCCTGGGATGCCATCAACGACATGAATATCCTGAGCGAGCAACCGCTGGTAGACAGAGCCACAGGCGGCAAAGGCGGCGGTGGCGCAATCGTGACGCGCTATGGCCAGCGCCTGATTCAGCTTTACGATCTCCTGGGCCAGATCCAGCAAAAAGCGTTCGATGCGTTAAGCGATGACGACAACGTGCCGCTGGACAGCTTGCTGGCCGCTATTTCCCGCTTTTCGTTGCAAACCAGCGCCCGCAACCAGTGGTTTGGTACGGTGACGGCGCGCGATAATCTCCAGGTACAGCAGCATATTGAGATCCTGCTTGCCGATGGCACCACTCGTCTGAAAGCCGCGATAACGGCACAAAGCGCAGAACGGCTTGAGCTGGATGAAGGTAAAGAGGTGCTGGTGCTGCTGAAAGCGCCGTGGGTCAATATCACGCGCCATCCCAACGAGGTAAAGGCAGCAGATAACCAGCTACAGGGCGCAATCAGCCATATCGAACGCGGCAAGGAGCAGTGCGAAGTGCTGATGACCCTGGCAGACGGGCAACGGCTTTGCGCGACGGTCCCACTCAGCGAGGCAGAGGATTTAGAAGAAGGTGCTGTAGTCACCGCCTGGTTCAACGCAGACCGGGTGATTATCGCCACATTGTGCTGAGCGCATTGACAATCGCACCAACAGTGCGTATCCCTGATATCTATTGCTGCAAAAACAGGGATAACTCATGTCATCATTGCATATTTCGCAAGGCACGTTTCGCCTTAGCGATACCCGAACGCTGACGATTGCTAATTTGACGCTACGCGCGGGTGAAAGCTGGGCGTTTGTCGGCACCAACGGCAGCGGTAAATCTGCGCTGGCCCGCGCGCTGGCCGGCGAGCTCACTCTCCTTAAGGGTGAATATCAAAATAACTTTACGCGCCTGACGCGTCTGTCATTTGAACAGCTGCAAAAGCTGGTCAGCGACGAGTGGCAGCGCAACAACACCGATTTACTCAGCCCTGGTGAAGAAGATACTGGCCGCACGACGGCGGAAATTATTCAGGATGAAGTGAAGGATCCCGCCCGCTGTCAGCGCCTGGCAGAACGGTTCGGCATCACCGCCCTGCTGGACCGGCGCTTTAAATACCTTTCTACCGGCGAGACGCGAAAAACGCTGCTTTGTCAGGCGCTGATGAGCGAGCCTGAGCTGCTGATCCTCGACGAACCGTTCGACGGGCTGGACGTGCAGTCCCGTGCGCAGCTGGCGTCCCTGCTGGAGTCGCTTAACCAGCAGGGCTATACCCTCGTGCTGGTGCTTAACCGTTTTGATGAAATTCCGGATTTTATCCAGCACGCAGGCGTACTGGCCGACTGTAATCTGACCGAGACCGGTGAAAAATCGGCGCTGCTGAGTCAGGCGCTCATTGCCCAGCTCGCCCATAGCGAACGGCTTGACGGTATTACCCTTCCGGAACCCGACGCTCCTTCGGCCCGCCACGCGCTTGATCCCCACCAGCCGCGCATCGTGCTGCGCGATGGGGTGGTCTCTTATGACGATCGCCCGATCCTTAACCACCTCAGCTGGACGGTAAATCCTGGCGAGCACTGGCAGATTGTCGGCCCCAACGGCGCGGGAAAATCAACGCTGCTGAGCCTGATAACCGGCGATCACCCGCAGGGCTATAGCAACGATCTCACGCTGTTTGGCCGGCGTCGCGGCAGCGGCGAGACCATCTGGGATATCAAAAAGCACATTGGCTACGTCAGCAGCAGCCTGCATCTGGACTACCGGGTCAGTACCACGGTACGCAACGCGATCCTTTCCGGCTATTTTGATTCCATCGGTATTTATCAGGCGGTGTCGGACAAACAGCACAAGCTGGTCCAGCAGTGGCTGGATATTCTCGGCATGGACAATCGGGTCGCTGACGCGCCGTTTCATAGCCTGTCGTGGGGGCAGCAGCGCCTGGCGCTTATCGTGCGCGCGCTGGTGAAACATCCTACGCTGCTTATTCTGGATGAACCGCTGCAGGGGCTGGATCCGCTAAACCGCCAGCTGATCCGCCGCTTTGTGGATGTACTGATTGGCGAAGGCGAAACGCAGCTGCTGTTTGTTTCTCACCACGCCGAAGATGCCCCCTCCTGCATCACCCATCGCCTGGAGTTTGTTCCGGACGGTGAACACTATCATTATCTGCAAAGCAAAATCGATTAATCCCAGGAGGGCACTGCCCTCCGTTTTTCAGATAACCTGCACTAAGACATCTCTATCCCGTTGATCTACAATGCCCCATTGCGGTTGAAAATCGGATTTTAAAAACAGTGTAAACGATTCCACTATTTTATCCCATGTCACACTTTTCGCGTCTCTGTTATGCTATGGTTATTACATACCATAAGCCCAATGGAGCTAAATATGCGAGTTCTGGTAACAGGTGGTAGCGGTTACATAGGTAGTCATACCTGCGTGCAGCTGCTGCAAAACGGCCATGATGTCATCATCCTTGATAACCTGTGCAACAGTAAGCGCAGCGTGCTGCCTGTGATTGAGCGTCTTGGCGGTAAACAGCCTACTTTCGTGGAAGGCGACATCCGCAACGAAGCGCTGATGACCGAGATCCTTCACGACCACGCCATTGAAGCGGTGATCCACTTCGCCGGCCTGAAAGCCGTCGGTGAATCCGTTGCAAAACCGCTCGAGTATTACGACAACAACGTCAACGGTACGCTGCGTCTCATCTCCGCCATGCGTGCGGCCAACGTCAAAAACTTCATCTTTAGCTCGTCCGCCACCGTCTACGGCGATCAGCCCAAAATTCCTTACGTTGAGAGCTTCCCTACCGGTACGCCGCAAAGCCCGTATGGCAAGAGCAAACTGATGGTGGAGCAGATCCTGACCGACCTGCAAAAAGCCCAGCCTGAGTGGAGCATCGCCCTGCTGCGCTACTTCAATCCGGTCGGCGCCCATCCGTCTGGCGATATGGGTGAAGACCCGCAGGGCATTCCAAATAACCTGATGCCGTATATCGCCCAGGTTGCCGTGGGCCGCCGCGACTCGCTGGCTATTTTTGGTAACGACTACCCAACCGAAGACGGTACCGGCGTGCGTGACTATATCCACGTGATGGATCTGGCCGACGGCCACGTGGCGGCGATGCAGCAGCTGGCCAATAAGCCGGGCGTGCATATTTACAACCTCGGCGCCGGGGTCGGCAGCAGCGTGCTGGATGTGGTTAATGCCTTCAGCAAAGCCTGCGGTAAGCCGGTGAGCTACCACTTCGCCCCGCGTCGTGATGGCGACCTGCCTGCTTACTGGGCCGATGCCACCAAAGCCGATAAAGAGCTTAACTGGCGTGTTACCCGCACGCTTGATGAAATGGCACAGGATACCTGGCACTGGCAGTCGCGCCATCCGCAGGGTTATCCGGACTAAGGATCCGTCATGACTTCGTTTAATCCCGTCGATCATCCGCATCGTCGTTTTAACCCGTTAAGCGGGCAATGGATTTTGGTTTCTCCGCATCGCGCCAAGCGCCCCTGGCAGGGGGCGCAGGAAACGCCTGCGAAACAAACGCTGCCGCAGCACGACCCGGACTGCTTCCTCTGTCCGGGCAATACGCGCGTGACGGGAGATAAGAACCCGGATTACAAAGGCACCTTCGTTTTCACCAACGATTTCGCTGCCCTGATGACCGACACGCCGGACGCGCCGGAAAGCCACGACCCACTGATGCGCTGCGAAAGCGCGCGCGGTACCAGCCGCGTGATCTGCTTCTCGCCCGACCACAGCAAAACGCTGCCGGAGCTGAGCGTTGAGGCGCTGAAAGAAGTAGTGAGCACCTGGCAGACGCAAACCGCAGAGTTGGGTCAGACTTACCCGTGGGTGCAGGTCTTTGAAAACAAAGGCGCGGCCATGGGCTGCTCCAACCCGCATCCGCACGGCCAGATCTGGGCGAACAGCTTCCTGCCTAACGAAGCCGAGCGTGAAGACCGTCTGCAAAAAGCGTATTACGCCGAAAATGGCTCGCCAATGCTGGTGGATTACACCCGCCGCGAGCTGGCAGACGGCAGCCGCACCGTGGTGGAAACCGAACACTGGCTGGCCGTCGTGCCTTACTGGGCAGCCTGGCCGTTTGAAACGCTGCTGCTGCCGAAAGTGCACGTACAGCGCATTACCGAACTCAGCGACGCGCAGCGCGACGACCTTGCTCTGGCGCTGAAAAAACTGACCAGCCGTTATGACAACCTGTTCCAGTGCTCCTTCCCGTACTCAATGGGCTGGCACGGCGCACCGTTTAACGGGGAAGAGAATCAGCACTGGCAGCTGCACGCCCATTTCTATCCGCCGCTGCTGCGCTCTGCGACGGTGCGTAAATTTATGGTGGGCTATGAAATGCTGGCGGAAACCCAGCGTGACCTGACGGCGGAACAGGCGGCAGAACGTCTGCGAGCCGTTAGCGACGTCCACTATCGCGAATCAGGAGTCTAAAAATGAGTCTGAAAGATAAAACACAATCCCTGTTTGCTGAAAAATTCGGCTACCCTGCCACCCACGTTATCCAGGCGCCTGGCCGCGTCAACCTGATTGGTGAACACACCGACTACAACGACGGCTTTGTTCTGCCGTGCGCCATTGATTACCAGACGGTCATCAGCTGCGCGAAGCGCGACGACCGTAAAGTCCGCGTGATTGCCGCGGATTATGGTGATGAGACGGACGAGTTTTCCCTCGATGCGCCGATCGTGACGCACGACAGCCAGCAGTGGTCTAATTACGTGCGCGGCGTGGTGAAGCATCTGCAGAAGCGTAACAAGAACTTTGGCGGCGCGGATTTAGTGATCAGCGGCAACGTGCCGCAGGGTGCGGGCTTAAGCTCCTCTGCGTCTCTGGAAGTCGCCGTGGGCACCGTCTTCCAGCAGCTTTATCACCTGCCGCTGGACGGCGCGCAAATTGCCCTGAACGGCCAGGAAGCAGAAAACCAGTTCGTGGGCTGTAACTGCGGCATCATGGACCAGCTGATCTCCGCGCTGGGCAAAAAAGAACACGCTCTGCTGATCGACTGCCGTTCACTTGGCACCAAAGCCGTTCCTCTGCCGAAGGGCGCGGCTGTGGTGATTATCAACAGCAACTTTAAACGCACGCTGGTAGGCAGCGAATACAACACGCGTCGCGAACAATGCGAAACGGGCGCTCGCTTCTTCCAGCAGCCTGCCCTGCGCGACGTGACGCTCAATGAATTTAACAAAGTGGCACACGAGCTGGATCCGGTCGTTGCCAAACGCGTTCGCCACGTGCTGACGGAAAATGCCCGTACCGTTGAAGCCGCGTCCGCGCTGGCGAAAGGCGACCTGAAGCGTATGGGCGAGCTGATGGCGGAATCTCATGCCTCCATGCGCGACGATTTCGAAATCACCGTGCCGCAAATCGACACGCTGGTTGAGATCGTAAAAGCAGCGATTGGCGATAAAGGCGGCGTGCGCATGACCGGCGGCGGCTTCGGGGGCTGCATCGTTGCCCTGGTGCCGGAAGAACTTGTACCTGCCGTCCAGCAGGCGGTAGAAAAACAGTACGAAGCAAAAACGGGAATTAAAGAAACCTTCTACGTGTGTAAAGCATCACAAGGAGCCGGACAGTGCTAAACGAAACACCTACCCTCGCACCGGATGGTCTGCCGTATCGCCTGTTAACCCTGCGCAACAGCGCGGGGATGGTGGTTACGCTGATGGACTGGGGAGCCACTCTGCTTTCCGCCCGCGTTCCCATGCCGGATGGCAGCGTACGCGAAACCCTTCTCGGCTGCGCCTCGCCGGAGCAATATATCAATCAGTCCGCCTATCTGGGCGCGTCCGTAGGCCGCTATGCTAACCGCATCGCGAAAAGCCGCTTTGAGCTCGACGGCGTGCATTACGCCCTGCTCCCTAGCCAGGGTGAGAACCAGCTGCACGGCGGACCGGAAGGCTTTGATAAACGACGCTGGAAAATTGTTCGCCAAAACGACGGCGAAGTGCAGTTCTCACTGGATTCGCTTGATGGCGATCAGGGCTTCCCGGGAAACCTGAGCGCCTCCGCACGCTTTACGCTGACCGACGACAACCGTATCGCCATTGAATACCGTGCGACGGTTGACAAGCCGTGTCCGGTTAATATGACCAATCACGCCTACTTCAATCTGGACGGTAACCAGTGCGACGTACGTAACCACACGCTGCAAATCCTTGCGGATGACTATTTGCCGGTTGACGAGATGGGCATTCCGTATCAGGCCCTGAAATCCGTGAGCGGCACCAGCTTTGACTTCCGCAGCGCGAAAACCATCGCCCAGGATTTCCTGAGTGATGACGATCAGCGCAAGGTTAAAGGTTACGACCACGCTTTCCTGCTGCAGGCCAAAGGCGATGTGAAACAGCCTGCCGCACAGGTCTGGTCTGCGGATGAGAAGCTGCAGATGACGGTGTATACCACCGCCCCTGCCCTGCAGTTCTACTCGGGCAACTACCTTGGCGGCACGACGGCGCGCGAACACGATGAGTACAGCGACTGGCAAGGCCTGGCGCTGGAGAGCGAGTTCCTGCCGGACAGCCCGAATCATCCGGAATGGCCGCAGCCAGACTGCGTGCTGCGCCCGGGTGAAGAGTACGTTAGCGTGACGGAATACCATTTTATTCCGCATTAATTTTCAGCCCTCCCATCGGAGGGCTTTTTTCTGCCCGCTTTGCTGAAAATAGCGCCGATTGCAGACAAAATCATAACCCTGGATTCACAAGCATCTTACACTCAGAGACTATTTTCGCTATGGTTAGGGTTAAGCGTTGCTGGTGGCACAGCCATGGCAATATAATGAGAATTGTTATCATTCTAAAAATGCTTGAGGAGTAAGAGATGGCTATTACTAAGCTGGTTCTGGTGCGTCACGGCGAAAGCCAGTGGAACAACGAAAACCGCTTTACCGGTTGGTACGACGTTGATCTGTCCGAGAAAGGCGTAAGCGAAGCAAAAGCAGCAGGTAAACTGCTGAAGGAAGAAGGCTTCAGCTTTGATTTTGCTTACACCTCTGTGCTGAAACGTGCCATCCACACCCTGTGGAACGTTCTTGACGAACTGGATCAGGCCTGGCTGCCGGTTGAGAAATCCTGGAAACTGAACGAGCGTCACTACGGTGCGCTGCAGGGTCTGAACAAAGCAGAAACCGCCGAGAAATACGGTGACGAGCAGGTTAAACAGTGGCGCCGCGGTTTCGCAATTACGCCACCGGAGCTGACCAAAGATGACGAGCGTTACCCGGGCCACGACCCACGCTACGCGAAACTGACCGACGCTGAGCTGCCAACCACCGAGAGCCTGGCGCTGACCATCGACCGCGTTGTGCCTTACTGGAACGAAACCATTCTGCCACGCCTGAAAAGCGGCGAGCGCGTGATCATCGCCGCTCACGGTAACTCCCTGCGTGCGCTGGTGAAATACCTGGACAACATGGGTGAAGACGAAATCCTCGAACTGAACATCCCAACTGGCGTACCGCTGGTGTATGAGTTCGACGAAAACTTCAAGCCAATCAAACATTACTATCTGGGTAACGCGGAAGAAATCGCGGCGAAAGCAGCGGCTGTTGCGAACCAGGGTAAAGCGAAGTAATTTTCGCAGGACATAAAAAAAGCGCGGAGCCTTCCGCGCTTTTTTATTTCTGCATTCGCATTAACCACGACGCGCTTTTACCGCGTTCGCCAGCTGACGCAGGATCGTGTCGGTATCTTCCCAGCCGATACAGGCATCGGTGACGCTCTTACCGTAAACCAGCGGTTCGCTGCCTTCCAGGTTCTGGTTACCTTCAACCAGATGGCTTTCGATCATCACGCCAATCACCGCCTTCTCACCGCCGGCAATCTGCTGGCAGACGTCTGCACCCACTTCCATCTGCTTTTTGAACTGCTTGCTGGAGTTGGCATGGCTGAAATCGATCATGACCTGCGGCGGTAGCCCGGCTTTTTCCAGCCCGACCTTCACTTCTGCGACATGTTTTGCACTGTAGTTTGGCTCTTTGCCGCCGCGCAAAATGATATGGCAGTCGCCGTTGCCGCTGGTGTTAACGATGGCGGAATGACCCCATTTGGTTACGGACAGGAAGCAGTGCGGTGCGCCAGCGGCATTGATGGCATCAATAGCCACCTTCATCGTGCCATCCGTGCCGTTTTTAAAACCAACCGGGCAAGAGAGGCCGGAAGCCAGCTCGCGGTGAACCTGAGATTCAGTGGTACGGGCACCAATTGCGCCCCAGCTCATCAGGTCCGCCAGGTATTGTGGCGTGATCATATCCAGAAACTCACCGGCCGCGGGCAGGCCGCTGTCGTTGATCTCCAGCAGCAGCTTGCGCGCGATGCGCAGACCGTCGTTGATCTGGAAGCTGTTATCCATATGCGGATCGTTAATCAGCCCTTTCCAGCCCACAGTGGTACGCGGCTTTTCAAAGTACACGCGCATCACGATTTCCAGCTCGCCTTTCAGCTCTTCACGCAGGGTGAGCAGACGGGCGGCGTACTCTTTCGCGGCTGCCGGGTCGTGGATAGAGCACGGCCCAATCACCACCAGAAGACGATCGTCATTACCTTTCAGGATCTTATGGATCGCTTTACGAGCATGAGAAACCGTGTTTGCGGCATTTTCAGTGGCGGGGAATTTCTCAAGGAGTGCTACAGGAGGTAATAACTCATTGATCTCTTTAATGCGTAAATCGTCGTTCTGATAATTCATTTTCTTTCCAGCTCTGCCATATCTTTAGTAATGAAAGCAATCCTTTCAATCTATCTTGTCGACCAGGAAGTGTAAACACGGTTTTACACTTCACGCAGATAATTCCTGGAATTCGCCTAAAAATCGCCACAAAATAGCGAAAAACGAGATCTAACCTAAGCTTTTTAACTGTAACAACCATTTTTAAACGCTTAAACGCGATTCCCTACTGACGTAAGTCGGTAAGGCGGGATCTTTCGCCTCTGAAAAAGATGCACTGTTGGAGAATGTTATCCAGCGTAACGACCAGAACAGGAGCACCATGATGAAAATGACAAAACTGGCAACCCTCTTCCTGACTGCCACACTCACCCTGGCAAGCGGCAGCGTCCTTGCGGCGGAAACGAGCTCATCGGGTAACGGCGATGCTAACGCGGCTGCGTCAGCAGGCCAGGTGGCCCCTGATGCCAAACAGAATGTCGCCCCGAACAATGTCGATAATAGCCAAATTAATACCGGGAACACGAACACCGGCGGCACGATGCTGCACCCTAATGGTACCGACTCCGGCACCATGAATCATGACAATATGAGCAAGGATGAGGTTCACAAAAACACGATGTGTAAAGACGGTCGTTGCCCGGACGCGAATGACAAAGTGGGCGATGATGCCAATACCAAAACCGATGGCACGACCCAATAATCCGTTGCGATCGGAAGAAAAAGGAGAGCTCAGGCTCTCCTTTCTTTTTGGAGCAACCCATTAAAAACGCTACACTAAAAACAATAATAAATCAGGAAAGCAGACATGGCGCACACCCATTCACACTCACATACCCCGGGCAACGACAACGCTAAACGACTGATGCTGGCCTTTGGCGTCACGGCAACGTTTATGGTTATCGAAGTCATTGGCGGGCTGGTTTCCGGCTCTCTGGCACTTCTGGCTGATGCCGGACATATGCTGACCGATGCAGCCGCGCTGCTCTTCGCTCTGCTGGCCGTGCAGTTTGCTCGTCGTCCTCCAAATGCGCGCCATACCTTCGGCTGGCTGAGGTTGACCACCCTTGCCGCGTTTGTTAACGCCATTGCGCTGGTGGTCATTACCGTTCTTATCGTTTGGGAGGCCGTACAGCGCTTCAGGCACCCTCAGCCGATCGCCGGGACGACAATGATGGTGATTGCCGTGGCAGGGCTGGTAGCGAATATTCTGGCATTCTGGATTTTGCACCGCGGCAGCGGGGAGAAGAACCTCAACGTGCGGGCGGCCGCCCTGCACGTGCTGGGCGATTTGCTCGGTTCAGTCGGGGCGATCGTGGCCGCGCTGGTGATCCTTTATACCGGCTGGACGCCTGTCGATCCGATTCTGTCCGTGCTGGTATCGTGTCTGGTCTTGCGCAGCGCCTGGCGGCTGCTGAAGGAGAGCGTCAATGAACTGCTTGAAGGGGCACCGGCCTCCATGGATATCGACGAGCTTAAGCGCAACCTGCGCCGCTCTGTCCCGGAAGTCCGCAACGTTCATCATGTTCATGTCTGGCTGGTAGGGGAGAAACCGGTCATGACGCTGCACGTTCAGGTCATCCCGCCGCACGACCACGATGCCCTGCTAGAACGCATCCAGCACTTCCTTGAACATCACTACGAAATTGGCCACGCCACCATCCAGATGGAGTATCAGCCCTGTAACGGGCCGGACTGCCACCTTAACGAGGCGCAGTCCGGCCATTCACATCATCATCACCACTAGCTGGAAAGCGCGTGAGAGCCACGCTCACGCGCGCTGTTAATCCACATCCGGCTACCGTTCAGCGCGATGAAGGTCAGAAGCAGATATTCCAGCGACATGGCATAGACGCCCTGCAGAGCAAAAATCACCACGCTGATAACGTTAATGATGACCCACAGCAGCCAGTTCTCAACGTATTTGCGGGTCATCAGGATCATTGCCGCAATCGACAGTACCATCATGCAGGAATCCCAGAACGGGAAGGCATCCGGCTGGAGCTCCGGCATCGTCACATTCAGGCCGATACCGGACATGACCGTAACGGCAACGCGGGTCAGGAACGCAAACAGCGGGTTGATATAGACGGTCATTAAACCAATGGCCACCACGCAGGCGGCAAGCCAGGCGATGGCTTTTGGCAACGGCAGCCAGCGGATTTGAAGCTCGGCCTCCTGCTGGCTGTTCTGACGCGACCACGCGTACCAGCCGTAAATATTGGCGGCAAAGAAGAACAGCTGCAAAAGCAGGCTGGCATAGAGCTGGATCTGGAAGAAGATAATCGCAAACAGCGTGACGTTAATGAGCCCGAACGCGTAGTTGCTAATCTTCTCCAGGCTGGCGAGCCAGATACACAGTAATCCCGCCAGCGTGCCAACGGCCTCAATCCATGACAGGTCATAGCCACCTGCACCAATCGGTATATGAACCAGAATGTTCTGTGTGCTAAAAAAATCCATCTTTTCCCCTGGGCGTATTGAATTAAGTACGTAGTGTAGCCGCAAAATCCAGCATGCGGTTAAGCGGAATTAACGCACCTTCACGCAGAGCAGCATCCACATGAATTTCATGCGCTGCACCGCCGGTCTCAAGCCCTTCGGCAATGGCCTTCAGGCCGTTCATCGCCATCCACGGGCAGTGCGCACAGCTGCGGCACGTTGCCCCCTCGCCTGCCGTTGGCGCTTCGAGGAGCTCTTTCTCTGGCACCGCCTGTTGCATCTTGTAGAAGATACCGCGATCGGTCGCGACGATAAGCTGCCTGTTAGGCAACGTTCTGGCAGCGTTAATAAGCTGGCTGGTTGAACCCACGGCATCCGCCATGTCGACAATCGACTGCGGTGATTCAGGGTGAACAAGTATGGCGGCCTCAGGATAAAGTGCCTTCATGCGGGCCAGCGCCTGAGTTTTGAATTCGTCGTGCACAATGCAGGCGCCCTGCCAGCAGAGAACGTCAGCACCCGTCTGCTTCTGGACATAATTTCCGAGATGGCGGTCAGGCGCCCAGATAATTTTCTCACCCATACTGTCCAGGTGTTCAATCAATTCAACGGCGATGCTTGACGTGACCACCCAGTCTGCGCGCGCTTTTACCGCCGCGGAGGTATTGGCGTAAACCACCACGGTCCGGTCAGGATGGGCATCGCAGAAGGCCGTGAATTCGTCAATCGGGCAGCCGAGATCCAGTGAACACTCCGCGTTAAGCGTTGGCATCAGAATGGTTTTTTCTGGGCTGAGGATCTTTGCCGTTTCGCCCATAAAACGCACGCCTGCGACCAGTAGCGTGGAAGCCGGATGTCTTGCACCGAAGCGCGCCATCTCCAGTGAGTCAGAAATACAGCCGCCGGTCTCTTCCGCCAGCTGCTGAATTTCCGGATCGGTATAGTAATGGGCCACCATCACCGCATCTCGCTCTTTAAGAAGACGCTTGATCTTCTCGCGGTAGAATTGCTTTTCATCCTGGCTCAGCGGGACAGGTTTTGGCGGAAACGGATAGATTGCGGCTTCAGGATCAAACATCACGCTCATTATGGCTTCTCGTTTTACTGGCTTAACAATATTGCCTTTCTTTTGCCTGACATAGCAAAACGCACGGCAATTGTGTTTTGTATACTAAACAAGATAGCGAATCTGGAGTGAAAAGTCACCGGAAATAGGTGCGGGGAGCATTTGTCGGGTGGCGGCTTCGCCTTACCCGACCTACTTTTTTCGTAGGCCTGATAAGCGCAGCGCCATCAGGCAGTGTGTTTTAGGCTCAGGATCTGCTGATAGCAAAAAAGCGCCTTTAGGGCGCTTTTTTACATTGGTGGGTCGTGCAGGATTCGAACCTGCGACCAATTGATTAAAAGTCAACTGCTCTACCAACTGAGCTAACGACCCCTTGCGGGATTTTTTTCTTCGAAGTGGTGGGTCGTGCAGGATTCGAACCTGCGACCAATTGATTAAAAGTCAACTGCTCTACCAACTGAGCTAACGACCCATTCGGGTGCTGACTTCGAAGATTTTTACTCGGTTCCACTTTTAAGTGGTGGGTCGTGCAGGATTCGAACCTGCGACCAATTGATTAAAAGTCAACTGCTCTACCAACTGAGCTAACGACCCGAGTGGTGGGTGATGACGGGCTCGAACCGCCGACCCCCTCCGTGTAAAGGAGATGCTCTACCAACTGAGCTAATCACCCACTCTGTACTGCCGGTATTGCGTTAAGTGGTGGGTCGTGCAGGATTCGAACCTGCGACCAATTGATTAAAAGTCAACTGCTCTACCAACTGAGCTAACGACCCACTTTTACGCTGTTTTCACGTTGTTTGATATCCCGTGGCAACGGCGGCATATATTACTGATTTAAGAATTCAGCGCAACAAAAATTTCGATGAAGATCACTTAACTGCTTAGTAATCATGCTGCACGACCAGAAATAACGCGATTTCTGGTCATGCGATAATCATCCCATCGAATTCAGACGTTTTTGCGCCTGCTTAGCACCTTCGGTACCCGGGAATTTTGCAACCACCTGCTGATAAACCGCTTTGGCTTTCGCAGTGTCGCCTTTGTCCTGCATGATAACGCCCACTTTGTACATCGCATCAGGCGCTTTTGGCGATTTCGGGTAGTTTTTCACCACGGAGGCAAAATAAAACGCCGCATCGTCCTTTTTACCCTTGTTGTAATTCAGCTGACCGAGCCAGTAATTCGCATTTGGCTGATAAGTGGAATCAGGGTATTTCTTAACGAAGCTCTGAAACGCAGCAAGCGCCTCATCCTGACGAGATTGATCCTGCACCAGGGCAATGGCAGCGTTGTAATCCGTATTCGCGTCACCGCTCTGTACAGGCGCGCCTGTTGAAGCAGACGCATCCGCTGCCGGTGCAGATGTCGCCGCACCACTCTGATCGCCTGCTGCTGGCTGTGCTTGTGCTGCACCACCACCGCTGCTCAGGCTATCAATCTGCAACAAGATTTGCTTTTGACGTTCCACAACCTGGTTAAGCTGATACTGGCTTTCCTGAATCTGTCCGCGGAGAGAGTCAATATCGCTTTGGTTATCAGAAAGTTGTTGCTGGAGCTGGGTTAAAAGCTGGCTGTGAGCGTTAGAAATACGCTCGAGTTGGGTGACCCGGTCTTCTACCGAGCCTGAGCCGACACTACTGATTGGTGCCTGAGCAAAAGCGGCCCAGGGGGCCGCTATTCCAACCAGTAACGACAGACTCAACAGATGATGTCTGAAGTTACTGCTCATGCAATTCTCTTAGTAAACCAGTACGGCACGACGGTTTTTGGAGTAAGCCGCTTCGTCGTGACCCAGTACTGCAGGTTTTTCTTTACCGTAAGAAACGATGGAGATCTGGTCAGCAGAAACGCCTTTACCCTGCAGGTACATTTTAACAGCGTTAGCACGACGTTCACCCAGGGAGATGTTGTACTCTGGAGTACCACGTTCGTCCGCGTGACCTTCTACGGTGACTTTGTAAGATGGGTTGCTACGCAGGAAGTTAGCGTGAGCGTCCAGCATCGCAGCGAAGTCAGAACGGATGTCGTATTTATCCAGATCGAAGTAAACGATGTTGTTCTGCTGCAGCTGCTGCATCTGAAGACGCGCTTGCTCTTCAGAAGACATGTTGCCATTGCCGTTCGCGTCCATACCGGTGCCGGCACCCATCATGCCTTCGCCGCTCTGGTCATTGCTGGCATTCTTGTTAGAAGAACACGCTGCGATTGCCATTACAGGCAGAGCGATCATCAGCCCCTTCAGCACTTTGTTCAGTTGCATTTCTATGATTCCTTTAGTAATCAATTAATTATTATTTACAGATACGGCGACCAGGCAGGTGATTTTACCTGTCCATCAGTTGCCGGAATACGCGCTTTGAAACGCCCATCTGTAGAAACCAGATTCAGCACAGATCCCATCCCCTGAGAAGAGCTGTAGATTACCATAGTGCCGTTAGGTGCCAGACTTGGCGTTTCATCCAGGAACGTTGACGACAGAACTTGAACGCCACCCGCTACCAGATCTTGTTTGGCAATGTGCTGCTGCCCACCGTTGGAGCTCACCATTACCATAAATTTACCGTCGCTGCTCACGTCTGAGTTCTGGTTCTGAGAACCTTCCCAGGAAATACGCTGCGGAGCACCGCCGTTAATGTTCACTTTATAGATTTGTGGACGGCCTGCCTGGTCAGAGGTAAATGCCAGGTTTTGACTGTCCGGGAACCATGATGGTTCGGTATTGTTGCTACGACCATCGGTCACCTGACGGATCTGGCCAGAGCCAATGTCCATCACGTACAGGTTCAGGCTACCGGTTTTAGACAGCGCAAAGGCCAGTTTCGACCCGTCCGGAGAGAACGAAGGCGCACCGTTGTGACGAGGGAATGACGCCACCTGACGAACAGCACCGTTAGCCAGCGTCTGGATAACCAGCGCAGAACGTCCGCTTTCGAAGGTTACGTAGGCCAGTTTAGAGCCATCCGGAGACCAGGCTGGAGACATCAGAGGCTGGGAAGAACGTTTCACCAGGAACTGATTGTAGCCGTCGTAATCAGAAACGCGCAGCTCATACGGGAACTGACCACCGTTGGTCTGGACCACATAAGCAATACGTGTACGGAATGCACCTTTGATGCCGGTCAGTTTTTCGAATACCCCATCGCTGGCGGCGTGTGCCGCATAGCGCAGGTACTGTTTAGTGACCTTGTAAGAGTTCTGTGCCAGAACGGTACCTGGTGCGCCGCCGGTATCAACCAGCTGCCAGGCCACGTTGTAAGAACCATCCGGGTTAGGGGTAACCTGACCCACAACCACGGCATCAATACCCAGTGCAGACCATGCCGCAGGCTGTACTTCCTGCGCGCTACCCGGCTGCTGAGGCAGACGAGAACGGTCTAACGGGTTGAATTTACCGCTGTTACGCAGGTCAGCCGCCACGATGCCACCGGCATCTTCAGGTGCAGCGCCAGGACCGGCCCACTGGAACGGAACAACACCGATTGGGCGTGCCGAGTCGTTCCAGTCAGTAATATCGATGCTGACCGTTGCATGTACTGTTGCAGTTAACAGTACTAAAAAACCAAAAGCTAATCGTAATGCCTGCTTCATCATATCTCCCTTATCCGAACAATAAGTCCTGGATAATTTAGCAGAAGGTTAACAAACTCATATACACAAAACTATCAGAACCCGTTAACGGGGGTACCGTTACCGCTCTGCTTATGGCTTAAAGTTCAGCGAGGCATCTTTAAATACCTCGTAGACAGCCTGAGTAGGTGGTTTAGGCAATTTGGCCTGGTTAACCGCCACAAGCGCGGCCTGGCATAATGCTTCATCCCCGCCTTCTGACTCAACGCTCTTCACCAAACCGTCAGGAGCCAGCTTAATATGCAGCCTGCACGTTTTCCCGGTATACAGTGATTTATCGTTAAGCCTGCTGGATATAGCCGCAGCTATCTGGTTCTTATAGTCATTGATCTCAGCGCCAGTAGCACCGTTACTCTTAGTGTTACCACTTCCCGTCGGCGCTGCGTTGTTTCCTTTCGCCCCACCGCCAGTTTTCGGCGCATTCTTACCGGAGCTCAGGTCGCCCAACAGATCGTCAACACCGGCAGCAGCTGCGGCTTTTTCAGCGGCGGCAGCCTTTTTCGCAGCCGCTTTTTCAGCCGCGGCTTTCTTATCGGCAGCGGCCTTCTCAGCTGCAGCTTTTTTATCAGCAGCGGCTTTTTCTGCTGCTGCCGCTTTTTCTGCCGCAGCTTTCTCAGCAGCAGCCGCTTTCTTCGCAGCCTCGGCAGCAGCTTTCTTCTCTACTTCCTGAGCGGCTTTCTTCGCGGCTTCTGCTTCAGCTTTCTTCTGAGCGTCAGCAGCGGCTTTCGCTTCGGCTTTCTTCTGAGCATCAGCAGCCGCTTTCTTCGCAGCTTCTGCTTCGGCTTTCTTCTGGGCATCAGCAGCGGCTTTTTTCGCGGCTTCCGCTTCAGCTTGCTTCTGAGCATCAGCAGCCGCTTTCTTCGCCGCTTCGGCCGCTAATTTTGCCTGGGCATCAGCCTGCGCTTTGGCGTCCGCTGCGGCTTTTGCAGCCGCCTCTTCCGCCTGCTTCTGCTGTTGCTGGGCTTGTTTCGCTGCGGCTTCCGCTTGTTTCTGCTGTTCTGCCTGCTCTTTCGCGGCTTCCTGCGCCTGCAAACGTTCTTTCTCAAGCTGCTTCAGACGCTCCTGCTCGGCGGCCTGCTTTTCACGCAGTTCTTCCGCTTGCTGTTGCGACTGTTTTTCACGCTGCTCTTCAGCCCGTTTTGCACTCGCCTTCTGCTGTTGTTGGCGATTATAGTTTTGTACTACCGCACCGGGATCCACCATCACAGCATCAATGGAAGACCCTCCACCGCCGCCGGCTGATGCATCAATATGCTCGTCGAACGAACTCCAGATCAGCGCTGCAAAGAGAATAACGTGCAGCACTGCGGAGACGATTATCGCTCGCTTAAGCTTGTCGTTCTGTTCGGTTGCCTTTGACACTATCGGTTCCCAAAAACTACGCGGATGATCAAATAGGTTGAGTCATTAAGCCAACTGACTTAACACCCGCACTATGTAGCAAGTTCAGCGCTTTAATAATTTCATCGTATGGTACGTCTTTCGCGCCACCGATTAAGAAGACCGTTTTCGGATTTGACTCCAGGCGACGCTGCGCTTCAGCAATAACCTGCTCGGGTGGAAGCTGATCCATACGATCTTTTTCTACCACTACGCTGTATTGCCCTACGCCGGAAACCTCAATGATAACCGGAGGATCGTCATTTGTGCTCACCGCCTGTGATTCTGTCGCATCCGGCAGATCCACTTCCACACTCTGGGTAATGATTGGCGCTGTCGCCATAAAGATCAGCAGCAGTACCAAAAGAACGTCCAGCAGTGGAACGATATTGATTTCGGACTTGAGCTCGCGACGACCTCGTCCACGCGATCTGGCCATGGTTTACCCCTTGTTGCTCTCGGTGCTGGTAAACGCCTGACGGTGCAGAATCGCAGTGAACTCTTCCATAAAGTTGTCGTAGTTCAGTTCCAGTTTGTTCACGCGCTGGTTCAGACGGTTATAAGCCATAACCGCCGGGATTGCGGCAAACAGACCGATAGCGGTCGCAATCAGTGCTTCTGCAATACCCGGGGCAACCATCTGCAACGTCGCCTGCTTCACCGCGCCAAGCGCGATAAAGGCGTGCATGATCCCCCAAACGGTACCAAACAGACCGATATACGGGCTGATGGAACCTACCGTCCCGAGGAAAGGAATATGCGTTTCAAGGTTTTCCAGCTCACGGTTCATCGAGATACGCATCGCACGCGACGCACCTTCCACGACCGCTTCCGGCGCATGATTGTTTGCGCGGTGCAGACGGGCGAACTCTTTGAAGCCGCTATAGAAAATTTGTTCGGAGCCAGTAAGGTTTTCACGGCGTCCCTGGCTTTCCTGGTACAGACGAGAAAGCTCAATACCCGACCAGAACTTATCTTCAAACGCTTCAGCTTCACGGCCAGCGGCATTGAGGATACGCGTTCTCTGGATGATGATGGCCCAGGATGCGATTGAAAAACCAATCAAAATCAACATGATAAGTTTAACCAGAAGGCTTGCCTTCAGGAACAAATCAAGGATATTCATGTCAGTCACTGCTTAAACTCCGCGACAATAGACTTAGGAAGCGCACGAGGCTTCATTATGGTTGGATCAACACAAACAATCAGTACTTCAGCTGAGTTCAGTACGGTGTTCTCTGCGTTGACTATCCGCTGCGTGAAAACCAGTGAGGTCCCGCGCATTGATGTAATTTCAGTTTGGACTTCGAGCATATCGTCGAGTCTGGCAGGCGCAAAATACTCAAGCGTCATCTTGCGTACCACGAAGGCAACTCGCTCAGCCAACAGCACCTGTTGACTAAAGTGATGATGGCGCAGCATCTCTGTGCGTGCCCGTTCATAAAAAGCAACGTAGCTGGCGTGGTAAACCACACCACCGGCATCGGTATCTTCGTAATAGACACGAACCGGCCATCGAAACAGCGTTGTATTCACTTTACATCCCAGTAATGCAACAAAAGTTAGAGCTTTTAAACTTCGCTACTATACGCGCGGGAATGATGGTTTGGAATGGGAGAAAGTAAACGGAGAGTAAATTTTTATGGGCTCGGGTAAGCCCATAACGTTAACGGACATTTCTTATTCAGAAGAAGAAGAAAATCAAACCGGCGAGAAGCACCAGATCGGCAATGAGAGGGCAAAAAATCCCCTGCCAGTGAACGGCTTTCGGACGAAAGCCCACGCCGTGGATCACACCTGCGCACACCGCCCACATAATGAGGAAGCCGTGCCAGATTTCAAGCTCGCTGGTTTTCGCTGCAAAGCGCGAAGGGTCCCAGAAGATACAACCTGCCAGCAGTAATGCCATCACTAAAGAAAGCGCCCGTAACGGGCGCTTATCCATTACCGCGTAAAGTTTCGCGATAATATTCATTAGTGTTTTTCTTCACCCGCTTTGGTCGCTTCCACGTGCTCAAGCGCCAGGGCAGTGATGACACCAAATGCACAGGCAAGAAGCGTCCCTAAAATCCATGCGAAATACCACATATTCAGCTCCTAACTTAGTACATAGAGTGGGTGTTGCTTTCGATATGTTCCTTAGTGATACGACCGAACATTTTCCAGTAACACCAGATGGTGTAGGCCAGAACAATCGGAACGAACACGCAAGCAACATACGTCATCAGGTTCAGCGTCATATGGCTGGAGGTCGCATCCCACATAGTCAGGCTAGCATTCAGCATGGTGCTGGATGGCATGACGAATGGGAACATTGCGATACCCGCCGTCAGGATGATGCACGCCAGCGTCAGTGAAGAGAACACGAACGCCAGAGCGCCTTTCTCCAGACGAGACGTCAGCACGGTCAGCAGCGGCAGCAACACGCCCAGAGCAGGAATAGCCCACAGCACTGGCGTCGTGTTGAAGTTCACCAGCCATGCCCCCGCCTGACGCGCCACTTCTTTGGTCAGCGGATTAGACGGCGCAGTGTGGTTGATAGCAGACGTCACCACGTAGCCATCAATGCCGTACACCACCCACACACCGGCCAGGGCGAAGCAGACCAGCGTAACCAGCGCAGCAACCTGAGCCGTTGCGCGAGAACGTAGGTGCAGTTCACCCACAGTACGCATCTGCAGATAGGTTGCGCCCTGAGTGATGATCATCGCCACGCTCACAACACCGGCCAGCAGACCAAACGGGTTCAGCAGCTGGAAGAAGTTACCGGTGTAGTAAAGACGCATATATTCGTCCAGGTGGAACGGTACGCCCTGCAGCAGGTTACCGAACGCCACGCCGATCACCAGCGGTGGAACGAAGCTACCGATGAAGATGCCCCAGTCCCACATATTGCGCCAGCGGGTGTCTTCAATCTTGGAACGGTAGTCGAAACCGACCGGACGGAAGAATAAAGAGGCCAGCACCAGAATCATCGCCACATAGAAACCGGAGAACGCAGCCGCGTAGACCATCGGCCAGGCAGCGAACAGCGCGCCGCCTGCGGTGATCAGCCACACCTGGTTACCATCCCAGTGCGGGGCGATGGAGTTAATCATGATTCGACGCTCGGTGTCATTACGACCGAGGAAGCGGGTGAGCATCCCCACCCCCATGTCGAAACCATCCGTGACGGCAAAACCGATCAGCAGAACGCCAACCAGCAGCCACCAGATAAAACGCAATACTTCATAATCGATCATTTGATGACTCCTGTCTTAGCGTGCCGGCTGAGTAGTCACAGTGGACTGCTCGTAGTGATAGCGACCGGTTTTCAGGCTGCTTGGGCCAAGGCGCGCGAACTTGAACATCAGGAACAGTTCAGCCACCAGGAACAGGGTGTACAGACCACAAATCAGCAGCATGGAGAAGATCAGGTCGCCTGCTGTCAGGGAGGAGTTCGCTACCGCCGTTGGCAGCACCTCACCAATCGCCCATGGCTGACGGCCATACTCCGCAACAAACCAGCCGGATTCGATCGCGATCCACGGCAGTGGAATACCGTACAGCGCGGTGCGCAGCAGCCATTTTTTCTCGCCGATGCGGTTACGAATCACGGACCAGAAGGACGCCGCAATGATCAGCAGCATGATGATGCCGCAGCCCACCATGATACGGAATGCAAAGTACAGTGGCGCAACGCGCGGAATGGAGTCTTTGGTGGCCATCTGGATTTGTGCTTCCGTCGCATCAGAAACGTTCGGGGTATAACGTTTCAGGAGCAGACCGTAACCCAGATCTTTCTTCACGGTGTTGAACTGGTCGCGAACAGCCTGGTCGGTAGAACCGGCACGCAGCTGTTCCAGCAGCGAGTAGGCCTTCATACCGTTACGGATACGCTCTTCGTGCTGAACCATCAGCTCTTTCAGACCCGTCACCTGCTTATCAACAGAACGGGTTGCGATGATACCCAGCGCGTATGGGATCTGAATTGCGAAGCGGTTTTCCTGCGCGTCCTGATCGGGAACACCGAATAGCGTAAAGGCAGCAGGTGCCGGTTGCGTTTCCCATTCGGCTTCGATGGCGGCCAGTTTGGTTTTCTGCACGTCACCCATTTCGTAACCGGATTCATCACCCAGAACGATAACAGAGAGGATTGCAGCCATACCGAAGCTTGCAGCGATAGCAAAGGAACGCTTAGCGAACGCGAAGTCACGACCACGCAGCATGTAGTAAGAGCTGATGCCCAGTACAAACATCGCGCCGCACACATAGCCAGAAGCTACGGTGTGAACGAATTTAACCTGTGCAACCGGGTTCAGAACCAGCTCAGCAAAGCTGACCATCTCCATACGCATGGTTTCGAAGTTGAAATCAGACGCGATTGGGTTCTGCATCCAGCCGTTCGCAACCAGGATCCACAGCGCGGACAGGTTCGAACCTAATGCAACCAGCCAGGTCACTGCCATATGCTGGACTTTACCCAGACGGTCCCAGCCGAAGAAGAACAGACCTACAAAGGTGGATTCGAGGAAGAAGGCCATCAGACCTTCAATGGCCAGCGGCGCACCGAAGATATCCCCTACATAGTGAGAATAGTAAGACCAGTTAGTCCCGAACTGGAACTCCATGGTCAGACCGGTTGCCACGCCCAGTGCAAAGTTGATACCAAACAACTTGCCCCAGAACTTGGTCATATCTTTATAAATCTGTTTGCCGGAGAGAACGTATACCGTTTCCATGATGGCCAGCAGGAACGCCATACCGAGCGTCAGTGGCACAAACAGGAAGTGGTACATCGCGGTCAAGGCAAACTGTAAGCGCGACAGTTCGACTATATCTAACATCATGACTCCTTGCTCATCGCATGAAGACTCCGAGAGTGAACCCCGTCAGAGAGATTCACACGCATGCCCCAATACAAATTATTCGCATCCTTGTCGTCGTTATTACCCTGAAGGAGGATAAAAACGATGACGTGAGGTTACAAATACGTTAATAAAAAATTCAAATTGATCCCGCAAATATAATACGCTGCAAAACCCTTACAATAAACAGGTTTTTATTGAATCATATTTACGTTTTTCGACGGCGATCAATTTATAGCAAAATTACCACTTTTCGGCCATTTTGATCGGGGACAATTTAGCGCTTTTCAGCGTCTTTTTCCAAGGATTAAACTTTGATTTAAATCAAAAACAATCATTGATGTTAACTATGTTTAATCATGGTGAGAATGGTAAAAACCATGTTAATGATATGTGCATGCAAAGATGAGATTGGTTATCGAAGACGGGGAAGAATATAAACAGAAGTGATTTCAATTAACGCTAAAGAGAGCAACATTTCAGTGAAGGACAAACAATAAAGCGTAGTCGGGCCAGGTTATTTTTCCATTGCATTTATGCAACCCTTCGAAATCACATTTAATTTACTTTTAATGCCTCATAAGTTAACACCGCTGTGTGACTATTTAATGAAAAAAGGCTGCCCTGACTGCAGCCTTTTTTCGTATCACGGTGCTCAGGCGATAAGAATGCTAAAGGTTCGCGACTGCCCCGGCCTGAATGCCCCGACAATGCCCTCTTCTTCACATCCATCCATTATCCGTTCGTTCATGTCCGTTTCACGCCACCGTTTCACCACCGGATTAATAGACACCGTTGTATCACATGCGCTGAACGCCGAAGGGTTGAACAGGCGGAGAATGAGCTCATCACGATCTTCAGCCTTTTTGAGCGAACTGAGCACGCATCCCGTTGGCGAAAGCGCTAACAGACTGTAACTTTCCGGCGCGGTAAACGACGCGCGATTCAGCTTCATCGCATCCCAGGGAATTTTGTTATAGCACTGCACCGGCGTTAACCACGATTTAGCCTGCTGTGCGACGCCCGCGTTTTCCGGCGTACCGCTGAAGCTGAAAAGGCTAAAGCGACAGGTTAACGGCCCGCGCACCTGAGAGTCAGGCACAGGCATTTTGATCCCCGAAGGCCTGCCTGGACGCAACAGCAAATCTTCTTTCCCGAGCAGCCCCACGCCGCGCAGCAAGGTTAAGGCGAATGCTTTTTTGTCATCGCCCACCACTTCAAACTCGCGCAGTCCCTCGGTGAAGAGCGCCAGCCCGTTGCGCTTTTCCTGCAGGACGGCATAGTTGAGTAAATTCCAGACGGGAACCGGCGCTTCTTTCCAGCCCTCCTCCTGCCAGGTCGCCATCGCCGCGTCCTGCACCGGGCGAGTGAGCGAGCCAAAATGCGTATCCGCTAACACTTCCTCTGTCATAAACGGCGTTGGGATCAGCACGCGAACCCGGTGGTCGTCAGCCTGGTTATCCAGACGCACGGCCACATCAATGCGCCTGCTGTTATGGCTAAGCGTGACGTCAAACTCTACGTTGAGCGAGCCGTTTCGCTGGCGCGCCGCGCGTTCGGCCAGATTTGCCGGCACGGCGATCCGATGGCGGATCGCCGCCCTGCTCTGCCAGACTTCGTGCGTGACCTCAACCTCATGTTCGCCCTGCGCTGAAGTGAGCCTCCACTCTTCACGGGAAGGCGAGTAGTCGTACTCATCGCCATCGTCCGAACTCTCTTCGATTTCCAGTACGCGGTCATAAATAAGCCCGCTTTCTTTGTCGCACAGGCGCAGCGTGCCGTCATCGTTTAAATCAATCTGCCAGAAGGCATTTTCAAGTAAGGATTCGATGTTTTTCACCGCCGGGAGCACCTTCCCGGCTACGTTCGGTTCGATATAAAGCGTACGGTAGCCCATCGACGGCAGTATCTGGCTGAGCTGAATATCAAACTCCATAAACGGCTCGTAATTGCCGTAATGGACAATCTGCCGGTCAATAAGGCCGGGGTCGAGTTCGCGCGCGCTGCGAATGAAATAGGGGATCTCGTTGCCTTTTTCATCCCGCAGTCTGAACTGGCTGGCCCGTAGCCGAATCGTGGTGTTCATCACCTCTTCGCGCGGCCAGGGCATCAGGTTGAACATCACCAGCTTATCGGCGTCGCTTTGCGGCATGTTATCGACAATCTTGCGCATATAGAAACGCACCAGGTTGTCAGCCATGTCCTCCGCCAGCTCAAAGCGGGAGACAATCTCACGGTGCACCTTATCGCTGCAGCAGCAGCCGATGCTGTCGTGAGCGTGGTTTTTGAGGATCTCTTTCCACATCTTCTCCAGCAGGCCGTGGTGGTAGTCGAAGCCCAGCGTCCAGGCAAGCGCTGCCAGCGGCTCGAGGATATTGACAATTTTGTTCTCAATACGCGCGTGGGCGATTTTAATGTCCATGCGCGTGGAGCCGATAGTGCGGTGCACACGCATGTACTTCCCGTCGATAAACTCTCCTTTCAGCGTCGCCAGCTCGTCGCGGTGCGCGTCGATATAATCAAACACCTCTTCAAACCGACTCATCACGAACTGACGCTGGGGATAAATTTCACGAAGCTTATCCATCACCGCGAAAATATTCTGCTGCAGCGGCATCTGGTCGTGGCCGTTGGGAAGTAAAATCTCTTTGGTGACGGAGGCGTTTTCCAGGACCTCGAAGTAGCTGTCGAGCCGTTTTCGCAGCCCTGCTTCGTCCTCCGGTAAGTACTTACCAATCGCGTAGCCCAGCGGCAGCACCTGCGCCGTTACTTCACTGCCGTCCTGGCTCTGCCAGAGAAACTCGGTTTTGTCGGTCCCGTGTCGTTCAGAACAACCGCGCCAGAACATCGTGCGGGTAATGCCAAACCCGTTATAGATATGAGGAAGCTGGCCGGACATACCAAACGAATCCGGCAGATAGCCGATCTTCATCGGCTCGCCGAACGCCATGCAGTCGCGCATGCCGTACATCAGGTTGCGGACAATCGACTCGCCGCTGACAATCGTGGTATCGGTCTGGGTATACCAGGGGCCGATAATCAGCTTTCCGCGCTCCACAAGCGCTTTCACCCGCGAGCGGTTTTCAGGCACGACGGCAAAATAATCCTCCAGCACCGCCGTCTGTCCATCGAGGACATAATATTTATACTCGTCATCCTGCTCCAGACGGGTCAGGATCTCTTCCATATTATTGACCAGAAGAATACGCGACTCTTCGGTGGTGAAGTACCACTCACGGTCCCAGTGCATATGCGGCGTGATATGAACGCGAGATACAGCTTTCATCTTCGTTTCCTGTTTGTGCGTTGTTACGTTATGGCGTCTTCAGTGACGTAGTTGCCCTTTTTCACCGCCTGGCGTCGCCAGAGCAGCAGGATAAAGGTGGAGATTGCAGTACCCACCAGCGCCGCGCCAAACCAGCCCGCCGCCGCAACCACACCGCTCAACCCGGCATCGTGAAGTAAAAAGAGAGAGAAAATACCGGCCCCCGGTGTGGACAACCCGATCCCCATCGCGCCGACAATCGCGCCTGTTACCATAGAGCCGAGCACGAATGAACCGATTACGCGAAGCGGATCTTCAATCGCCATCGGAATCGCCCCTTCGGTGATGCCCGCAAGGCCTAGCAGCCAGGTGGATTTCCCGGTTTCAATTTCAAACGGTTTGAACAGTTTCGGTGCCAGCAACGTTGACGCCGTGACGGTGAAGGCCGACACCATTTTGACGGAAGCAAAGATGGCATAGGGACCGTATACCCCATTAGCCATCGCTCCCAGACAGAACGCGTAAGAGGCTTTGTTGACCGGACCACCCAAATCGAATGAGCACATAAACCCGAGAATCGCCCCCAGAAGCAGCGCATTCGCGCCGGACAAACCGTTAAGCCAGGCGGTGAGCGTAGTATTAAGCCAGGCCACCGGCTCACCGATCACAAACAGCATCAGGCTGCCCGCACCCAGTACGCCAATAACCGGATAGAGATAAAAGGTTAAAAAGCCGTTGAAGCGGCTACTCAGGCGAATGTGATTTTTCACCCAGCGCATCAGGTAACCCGCGATCAGCCCGCCGACGATAGCGCCGAGAAAACCGGAGCCGATCATGTTGGCCGCAAGACCGGCCGCAAAGCCCGGCGTCAGCGCGGGTTTATCCGCCAGCGAGTAAGCGGTATAGGCCGCCAGAACGGGGACCATTAAAATGCCGAGCATGCCGCCGCCAAGCTTGCGGTACATCCACAGCCATGAGTTTTCCTGGTCGAACAGGTGCTGCAGGCCGAGGATTTGCGCCAGCAGTACCGACACGGCAAGCACCGTTCCGCCAGCGACGATCAGCGGTACCGCAAACGAGATACCGCTAAGGAGCGCCTGCTTGAGCTCAGTTTTAACGCTCTTTTTCATTCCCGTATCGCCATGCGCTTGACGCGCATCGGTAGAAGGCCGTAGCGCCAGCGCGCGCTCGATGAGCGCTTCAGCATGCCGCAGGGGTTCCGCGACGGGTACGGAGATGACGGGGATCCCCTGAAAACGCTCGTTCTCTTTGATCGCTACTTCCGCCGCAAAGATGCACGCTTTGGCCTCCTGCAACTGCTGCGCGGTGATGCGCCCTTCAATGCCGTTCGCCCCCTGCTTTTCGACCACCACGTTGACGCCCAGCTTACGTCCCGCTTTTTCCAGGTACTCTGCTGCCATATAGGTATGGGCAATTCCGGCCGGACAGGCGGTGACGCAGATGACGGTTGGTGCATTCACCAGCGTGACAACCTCGCCTTCCTGCGAGACACCGTTCAGCGCATCAAGCAGATCCTCCGCCGTCGCTGCAGCCATAACGCGCTCCCGGAGTGCATCATCTGCCAGGCGAGACGTCAGCGCCGTCAGCACCTGGATATGCGTGGATCCCGCTTCAGCAGGCGGGATAGCAAGCAGGACGATGAGCTCAACGTTTTCAGGGCCGTCCACCCCCTCCCACTCCAGCGGTTCGCTCAGCGTAGCAACCGCAAAAGCCGCTTCGTTCACCGCGCTCGATTTACCGTGTGGGACAGCCAGCCCTTCTCCCAGTGCGGTTGGCCCCTGCGATTCACGACGGTAGACCTCCGCCAGAAACGCATCGCCATCGGTAATTTTGCCCATCGCCACCAGTCGCATCGTAAGCTGGCGAATTGCCTCATCACGGCTGGCATAGTGAGCCTGCACGCAGACAGCGCTGGAGTGGGTCAGAGTCGTCAGGTTCATAAGATCCTCACACGTAAGTTGTTATTGTCTGGCGGCAATTGTGGCAGGCAATACAATACATTTATGTGATCACTTTCACTAACAACGAAAATTTGTATTTAAATTGTATTATTTACAAATTTTACGCTGAAGGCATAATTCCGTGAAAAGGTATTAGTAAGGCAGATTCTATGGGTAACAAACCGATGTACCGGCAGATAGCCGATGCGCTTCGCGAGAAAATCAATGCGGGTGAGTTAAAACCCGGCGATACGCTACCGACGGAATCCAGCCTTCAGGAGGCGTTCAACGTTAGCCGTGTAACGGTGAGACAGGCACTAAAGCTGCTCACGGAAGAGCAGATCGTCGAGAGCATTCAGGGCAGCGGCACTTACGTAAAAGAAGAACGCGTTAACTACGACATCTACCAGCTCACCGGCTTTTACGAAAAGCTGGCGGACCGGAACGTGGATACGCACAGCGACGTCAGCGTCTTCGAAGTGGTGAAAGCCGATGAGCGGCTCGCAGCAAGGCTGGCGATCAACCCGGACGATAAAGTCTGGCACGTCAAACGAGTCCGCTTTATCAAACAAAAACCGGTGAATCTGGAGGAAACGTGGATGCCGCTGGCGATGTTCCCCGACCTCACCTGGGAAGTGATGGAGAATTCGAAATACCACTACGTTGAGCAGATCAAAAAGCTGGTTATCGATCGCAGCGAGCAGGAGCTGGTGCCGATCATGCCGTCAGAAGAGGCGATTGCCGCGCTGTCGCTCGATCCGGCAAAGCCGATCCTGGAAAAAGCCTCCCGCGGGTTTCTGAAGGACGGACGGGTATTTGAATACAGCCGCAACGTGTTCAATACCGACGATTACAAGTTCACTCTCGTTGCCAAACGCAGGCAATAAAAAAGGCCGCTTTTTCAGCGGCCAACCATGTCGAAACGGACATTTTTATACTGCAACGCCCCCCTTGCGGGGAGCAGAGAGGACTTACTTAATGATGGATTTCAGTGCTTCGCCGATATCCGCCAGGCTGCGAACGGTTTTCACGCCTGCGGCTTCCAGCGCTGCGAATTTCTCATCAGCCGTACCTTTACCGCCGGCGATGATTGCGCCTGCGTGACCCATACGTTTACCTTTCGGTGCAGTCACGCCCGCGATGTAACCGACTACAGGCTTGGTCACGTGTTCTTTGATGTAAGCAGCCGCTTCTTCTTCAGCGCTACCACCGATCTCACCGATCATGACGATCGCTTCGGTCTGCGGATCTTCCTGGAACAGCTTCAGGATGTCGATGAAGTTAGAGCCAGGGATCGGGTCACCGCCGATGCCCACACAGGTGGACTGGCCGAAACCGTAATCGGTAGTCTGCTTAACCGCTTCATAGGTCAGCGTACCGGAGCGGGAAACGATGCCCACTTTGCCCGGCTTGTGAATGTGACCCGGCATGATGCCGATTTTGCATTCGCCCGGGGTGATAACGCCTGGGCAGTTCGGGCCGATCATACGCACGCCCGCTTCGTCCAGCTTCACTTTCACGGTCAGCATATCCAGCGTCGGGATGCCTTCAGTGATGGTGATGATCAGTTTGATACCCGCGTCGATCGCTTCCAGAATGGAGTCTTTGCAGAACGGTGCCGGAACGTAGATAACAGTCGCGGTTGCGCCCGTCGCTTCTACGGCTTCACGCACGGTGTTAAACACCGGCAGGCCCAGGTGCGTGGTGCCGCCTTTACCTGGCGTAACGCCGCCAACCATCTGCGTACCGTAGGCAATTGCCTGTTCGGAGTGGAAAGTCCCCTGGCTACCGGTGAAGCCCTGGCAGATAACCTTGGTATCTTTATTAATTAAAACTGACATTATTTCCCCTCCACTGCGGCAACAACCTGCTGAGCTGCATCCGTCAGACTTTTCGCTGCAATAATATTCAGGCCGCTGTCAGCCAGTTTTTTCGCGCCGAGTTCAGCGTTGTTACCTTCCAGACGTACGACAACCGGAACGTTAACGCCCACTTCTTCTACCGCACCGATGATACCGTCAGCAATCAGGTCGCAACGCACGATGCCGCCGAAGATGTTAACCAGAACCGCCTTCACGTTATCGTCAGAGAGGATGATTTTGAACGCTTCGGTTACGCGCTCTTTGGTTGCGCCACCGCCTACGTCGAGGAAGTTTGCTGGCTCACCGCCGTGCAGCTTAACGATGTCCATGGTGCCCATTGCCAGGCCCGCACCGTTAACCATGCAGCCGATGTTGCCATCCAGCGCAACATAGTTGAGTTCCCACTGTGCAGCCTGCGCTTCACGCGGGTCTTCCTGTGACTGGTCGCGCATTTCGCGCAGATCGGACTGGCGGAACAGCGCGTTGCCGTCAGCGCCCAGCTTGCCGTCGAGGCAGATCAGGTCGCCCTGGGTGGTGATCACCAGCGGGTTAATCTCGATCAGCGCCAGATCGCGCTCCAGGAAGATGTTTGCCAGACCCATGAAGATCTTGGTGAACTGCTGAACCAGCTTGCCTTCCAGACCCAGTTTGAACGCCAGCTCACGACCCTGGTAAGGCATAGGGCCTGCCAGCGGATCGATAGCCACTTTGTGGATCAGGTGCGGGGTCTCTTCCGCCACTTTTTCAATTTCCACGCCGCCTTCGGTAGACGCCATGAACACTACGCGACGGGAGCTACGGTCAACAACCGCGCCGAGGTACAGTTCTTTCGCGATGTCGGTTGCCGCTTCCACCAGGATCTGGTTAACCGGCTGGCCGTTCGCATCCGTCTGATAGGTCACCAGACGTTTGCCGAGCCAATGTTCAGCAAAAGCGCGGATCTCTTCTTTGCTCTTAACAACCTTCACACCGCCCGCTTTACCACGGCCACCAGCGTGAACCTGACATTTAACTACCCAAGGGCCGGCACCGATTTTAGATGCAGCTTCTTCTGCTTCACGCGGGGTAGTACAGGCATAACCCACCGGAGCCGGTAAGCCATACCGGGCAAACAGCTGTTTGGCCTGATATTCATGTAAGTTCATGTGTTCTATCCATCCTTCAGGGTAATCGTTATCTTCAAACCTGTAGACCGGCGCGGTCTTTGCGCCGGTCTACAGGGCAGGTGATGCTAAAAGTAACTAGACGTCCAGCAGCAGGCGCGTTGGATCTTCCAGCAGCTCTTTAATGGCTACCAGGAAGCCCACGGACTCGCGACCGTCAATCAGGCGGTGGTCGTAAGAGAGCGCCAGGTACATCATTGGCAGGATCTCAACCTTACCGTCAACCGCCATAGGGCGATCTTTAATGGCATGCATACCCAGGATCGCGCTCTGCGGCGGGTTAATGATCGGGGTAGACATCAGCGATCCGAATACGCCGCCGTTGGTAATGGTGAAGTTACCGCCGGTCAGATCGTCTACGGTCAGCTTGCCGTCGCGGCCTTTAACAGCCAGCTCTTTGATATTTTTCTCGATATCAGCCATACCCAGGGTGTCGACATCGCGCAGAACCGGGGTTACCAGGCCACGTGGAGTAGAAACCGCCATGCTGACGTCGAAATAGTTGTGGTAAACAACGTCATCGCCATCGATAGACGCGTTCACTTCCGGGTAGCGTTTCAGCGCTTCAACAACCGCTTTCACGTAGAAGGACATAAAGCCCAGACGGATACCGTGACGTTTTTCGAAGGCGTCACCGTACTGCTTACGCAGGTCCATGATTGGCTTCATGTTCACTTCGTTGAAGGTGGTCAGCATCGCGGTGGAGTTTTTCGCTTCCAGCAGACGCTCGGCCACACGCTTACGCAGGCGAGTCATTGGCACACGTTTTTCGCTGCGGGCGCCCAGAGCAGGCTGTGCTGCCGGTGCCGCCGCAGGGGCTTTCGCTTCTGCCTGAGCAGGCGCTTTCGCCAGGTGTTTGTCGATGTCTTCGCGGGTCAGACGACCACCCACACCGGTGCCCTTGATGGCTGCCGGATCAAGGCTGTGTTCAGCCAGCAGGCGACGGATCGCCGGGCTGAGCGCGTCGTTAGATTGTTCTTCCAGGGAAGCCTGCTGGCGCTGAGCCGGCGTAGAGGCTTTCTCTTCAGATTTCGCGCTGGACTCTTTGCCCGCGCTGTTGCCTTCGCGCAGGCGACCCAGGATCTGACGAGAGGTCACGGTCGTGCCTTCATCTTCCAGGACTGCATCCAGAATGCCATCCGCCGATGCCGGTACTTCCAGTACCACTTTGTCAGTTTCGATTTCTACCAGCACTTCATCGCGCTTAACGGCGTCGCCTGGTTTTTTGTGCCAGGTGGCGACGGTCGCATCTGCTACAGATTCAGGCAGGTCGGGAACAAGAATATCTACGCTACTCATTATGTATCCTTTAATTAATCGACGTTCAGCGCGTCATTGACCAGATCTTGTTGCTGCTTCTGGTGAACGGACATATACCCTACCGCCGGAGAGGCGGAGGCCGGGCGACCTGCGTAACGCAGGGCAGACCCAAATGGAATCACTTCACGGAAATGATGCTGGCTGCAGTACCATGCGCCCTGGTTAAGCGGCTCCTCCTGGCACCAGACAAAATCATGTACGTGAGCATATTGTTTCAGCACTTCCTGCATCGCCTGATGCGGGAATGGATAAAGCTGTTCGATACGCACAATGGCGACATCTTTCTGATCGTTCTTGCGGCGCTGTTCCAGCAGGTCGTAATAAACCTTACCAGAACACATTACGACACGCTTAACGCCCTTCGGATCCAGCTCGTCAATCTCACCGATAGCTGGCAGGAAGGTGCCGTTGGCCAGTTCATCCAGGCTGGAGACCGCCAGCGGATGACGCAGCAGGGATTTCGGCGACATCACCACCAGCGGACGACGCATACCGCGCAGCGCCTGACGACGCAGCATGTGGTACACCTGAGCCGGGGTGGACGGCACGCAGACCTGCATATTCTGCTCAGCGCAGAGCTGCAGGTAACGTTCCAGACGCGCGGAGGAGTGCTCCGGACCCTGGCCTTCATAACCGTGCGGCAGCAGCATTACCAGGCCACACATACGGCCCCACTTCTGCTCGCCGGAGGAGATGAACTGGTCGATAACCACCTGCGCGCCGTTGGCGAAGTCACCGAACTGCGCTTCCCAGATGGTCAGGGTGCGTGGTTCCGCAGTGGCGTAACCGTATTCGAATGCCAGCACCGCTTCTTCAGACAGCACGGAGTCCCAGACCTTGAACTGGCCCTGACCGTTGTGCACGTGCTGCAGCGGGGTGTAGGTTGAACCGTTGGACTGGTTATGAACAACCGCGTGACGGTGGAAGAAGGTGCCGCGGCCCGCATCTTCACCGGACAGACGAACAGGAATGCCTTCGTCAACCAGCGTTGCGTAAGCCAGCGTTTCCGCGCCGCCCCAGTCGAACAGCTTCTCGCCTGCCGCCATGGACTGACGGTCAGCGTAGATCTTCGCCACGCGAGACTGCATCTCGATAGCGTCCGGTACGGTGCTGATGCGTTTAGCCAGCTCCTGCAGGCGCTTCATCTCAACCTTGTTCGGGTAGCTCTCATCCCACTCGTGGTTGAGGTACGGCGACCAGGTAAAGGAGTGCATGTTCATCGGGCGCAGCTCTTTCACCACGCATTCACCCGCATCCAGCGCGTCGCGGTAGAGGTTGACCATTTCGGTCGCATCTTCCAGCGTCGTCACTTTGTCGCTTTCCAGCTTGTCAGCATAGATTTTGCGCGGCGTCGGGTGTTTTTTGATTTTCTGATACATCAACGGCTGGGTTGCACTTGGCTCATCCGCTTCGTTGTGGCCGTGACGGCGGTAGCAGAACAGATCGATAAACACATCGCGTTTAAAAGTATTACGGAAGTCCAGCGCCAGACGGGTCACGAAAGCAACGGCTTCCGGATCGTCCGCGTTAACGTGGAAGATCGGCGCCTGAACCATCTTACCGATGTCGGTGCAGTACGGAGTAGAACGCGCATCAAGCGGGTTAGAGGTGGTAAAGCCCACCTGGTTGTTGATCACAATGCGAACGGTACCGCCCACTTCATAACCACGCGCTTTCGACATGTTCAGGGTTTCCTGAACCACGCCCTGCCCTGTTACCGCCGCATCACCGTGGATGGTGATTGGCAGCACTTTGTTGCTGCTCGGCTCGTCCAGACGATCCAGACGCGCGCGCACGGAACCGATAACCACCGGGCTGACGATTTCCAGGTGCGACGGGTTAAATGCCAGCGCCAGGTGAACCAGACCGCCTTCGGTTTCGATATCCGACGAGAAGCCCATGTGGTACTTCACGTCACCGGTGCCGAGATGTTCTTTATGTTTGCCCGCGAATTCGTCGAACAGGTCCTGCGGTTTTTTACCCAGCACGTTGACCAGTACGTTCAGACGACCACGGTGCGCCATGCCCAGTACCACTTCACGGGTACCGCTCTTGCCTGCATGACGAATCAGCTCTTTCAGCATCGGCACCAGCGCATCGCCGCCTTCCAGCGAGAAGCGTTTTGCGCCCGGGAATTTCGCGCCGAGATAACGCTCAAGCCCTTCCGCTGCGGTCAGTTCGTTCAGGAAGCGTTTTTTCTCGTCAGCCGAGAAGTTCGCGTGGCCCGCTACGGATTCGATACGCTGCTGGATCCAGCGTTTCTCTTCGGTAGAGGTAATGTGCATGTATTCCGCGCCGATGGAGCCGCAGTAGGTTTGCTTGAGCGCGTCAATCAGATCGCCCAGCTTCATCGTGTCTTTGCCGATGGCAAAGGAACCTACGTTAAAGCTTTCCTGGAAATCGGCCTCGGTCAGATCGTGATACGCCGGATCGAGATCGGCCACACGGTCTTGTTTCCACAGTCCCAGCGGATCGAGATTCGCATGCTGGTGACCGCGGAAGCGATAAGCGTTGATAAGCTGCAGGACTTTAACCTGCTTCGCATTGGTGTCAGGGTCGGAAATCGCAGAAGAGTAACGTGAGGCATCCTTCGCCAGACGACGGAAATAATCACGTGTTTTGGAATGGAATTGATCCGGTTTGACTCCCGTACCAGGCAACTGCTGGAACATGGAACGCCAGTTTGCGTCCACTGAGTCAGGATCGGTTAAGAAGTCTTCATAGAGCTGTTCTATCCAGCTCTGGTTGGCACCAGAGAGGTAAGAAGAGTCCAGCCAGGCTTTCATTGCGCCGTTCTGCATCGTGATCCCTTAAGCATTTTTATGCTTACTTTCGCCGTAGAAACTACCACGCACACACCGTGTACGTGCCGGGGTTCACCTGCGAGCTCTTTTCATTTGGCCCGCGAAGGAACCTTTAGAAACTGTCTAGACTTCAGGGCAGTTTTTAAAGGTTTCTGCAATCTGTTCCCTCTCCTTTTGGGAGAGGGTTAGGGTGAGGGGAACAGCGCTCCCCTCTCACTACTTACGCACTGCGCTGCAGCAGCATCGACTTAATATGGCCGATGGCGCGCGTCGGGTTCAGCCCCTTAGGACACACACTGACGCAGTTCATGATGCTATGGCAGCGGAATACGCTGAAAGCGTCACTCAGTCCTTCCAGACGGCTATCGGTTTCGGTGTCGCGGCTATCGATCAGGAAGCGATAGGCAGCCAGCAGACCGGCCGGGCCGATAAACTTGTCCGGATTCCACCAGAACGACGGGCAGGACGTAGAACAACATGCGCAGAGAATACACTCGTACAGCCCATCGAGTTTTTCACGCTGCTCAGGAGACTGTAAGTGCTCACGAGCGGGTGGATTTTGCCCATTATTCAATAAGTAAGGCTTAATCTTCTCATATTGTGCATAGAATTGTCCCATGTCTACCACCAAATCACGCACGACCGGCAGGCCTGGCAGAGGACGGATAACAATTTTCTGGCCAGGGCGCTGCAACGCTGAAATTGGCGTGATGCAGGCCAGGCCATTTTTGCCGTTCATGTTCACGCCGTCAGAGCCACAAACCCCTTCACGACAGGAGCGGCGGAACGACAGTGTCGGATCTTTTTCTTTCAGCTGGATTAAGGCATCCAGCAGCATCATGTCGCGACCTTCTTCCGCTTCCAGGGTGTAGTCCTGCATACGCGGAGCGTCATCAACATCCGGGTTATAACGATAAACTGAGAATTCGAGTTTCATTATCCTGTCTCCGCATTAGTAAGTACGAATCTTCGGCGGGAACGCCGGACGCAGTTTCGGTTCCATGTTGACGCTACGACGCGTCATGGATTCCGACTCTGGCAGATACAGGGAATGGCACAGCCAGTTTTCATCGTCACGATCCGGGAAGTCGAAGCGGCTATGCGCGCCACGGCTTTCGGTACGGAAGTTTGCCGACATCGCGGTTGCGAACGCGGTTTCCATCAGGTTATCCAGCTCCAGGCACTCAACGCGCTGGGTGTTGAACTCGCTGGAGGTGTCGTCCAGACGGGCGTTTTTGAGACGCTCGCGGATTGCTTTCAGCTGCTCAAGTCCTTTGGCCATCGCGTCACCTTCACGGAATACCGAGAAGTTGTGCTGCATGCATTCCTGCAGTGCTTTACGGATTTCCACCGGATCTTCGCCGTTACGGTTACCGTTCCAGCGGTTGAGGCGCTCAAGAGAGGCATCAATTTCGTCGTCGGTCGCATCACGCAGCGCGCCCTGCTCGGCAATGGATTCCTGCAGATGCAGACCCACCGCACGACCAAACACCACCAGGTCCAGCAGGGAGTTGCCGCCCAGACGGTTTGCACCGTGTACGGATACGCAGGCAATCTCGCCTACCGCGAACAGGCCCGGAATGACCACGTCTTCGCCCTGCTCGTTCACGGTCAGCGCCTGGCCGGTCACTTTGGTCGGAATACCGCCCATCATATAGTGGCAGGTTGGGATAACCGGAATCGGCTCTTTTACCGGGTCGACGTGGGCGAAGGTGCGGGACAGTTCCAGAATGCCCGGCAGACGGGATTCCAGAACTTCTTTACCCAGATGGTCGAGTTTCAGCTTCGCGTGTGGACCCCACGGGCCGTCACATCCGCGGCCTTCACGAATTTCGATCATGATGGAACGCGCCACCACGTCACGACCCGCCAGGTCTTTCGCATTCGGGGCATAACGCTCCATGAAGCGCTCGCCGTGTTTGTTCAGCAGGTAGCCACCTTCACCACGGCAGCCTTCCGTGACCAGAACGCCTGCACCGGCGATACCGGTTGGGTGGAACTGCCACATCTCCATATCCTGCACCGGCACGCCAGCGCGGATTGCCATACCGACACCGTCACCGGTGTTGATGTGGGCGTTAGTGGTGGACTGGTAAATACGGCCTGCCCCACCGGTGGCCAGCACCGTTGCGCGGGCTTTGAAGTAGACCACTTCACCGGTTTCGATGCACAGCGCGGTACAACCTACCACTGCGCCATCGGCGTTTTTCACCAGATCCAGCGCGTACCACTCGGAGAAGATGGTGGTGTGGTTTTTCAGGTTCTGCTGATACAGGGTGTGCAGCAGCGCGTGACCGGTACGGTCAGCCGCTGCCGCGGTGCGTGCCGCCTGCTCGCCGCCGAAGTTTTTCGACTGGCCGCCAAACGGACGCTGATAGATGGTGCCATTTTCCAGACGGGAGAACGGCAGCCCCATGTGATCCAGCTCCAGAATCGCTTCCGGGCCAGTCTTACACATATATTCGATGGCATCCTGGTCGCCGATGTAATCGGAACCTTTTACCGTGTCGTACATATGCCATTCCCAGTTATCTTCATGGGAGTTACCCAGCGCAACGGTAATACCGCCCTGCGCAGACACGGTATGAGAACGGGTCGGGAAAACTTTTGAGAGCAGCGCACAGGTCTGGCCGCTCTGGGAAATTTGCAGTGCGGCACGCATACCTGCGCCACCCGCACCAATCACTACAGCATCAAATTCTCTGACTGGCAGTTTCATTACACACCCCACACCACAACGAATCCATAAATAACGTAAACCACCAGAGCAACAACAATGGCCAACTGCAGAGGGAGGCGAATCGCCAGAGGTTTAACGTAATCGGTCAGCACCTGCCACATACCAATCCAGGCATGAATAAGGATGGAGAACAGCGCCAGCAGGGTGAACACTTTGGTGAAGGCAGATCCGAAGAACCCGCTCCAGATTTCCCACGTCAGCGTGCCGCTGGTCGCGAAGAAACCAATCATATAGATGATGTAAAGGGTGAGAACGATGGCGGTAGCACGGACAAGAATGAAGTCATGTACGCCGTTGCGTCCTAATGCGGAGGCGTTGCTTACCATACGAGAACTCCTGCGAGAAGTGAAAGCACGACTGTAATCACAAATGAAATGTTAGCGGAGCGTTTCCCGGCTTCGAACGTTTCTTCCAGGTAACCGAAGTCCATCAGCATATGGCGAACACCCACAACAACGTGGTACGCCAGCGCGGTCAGAATGCCCCACATGATGAATTTCACGAAGAAGCTGTTCATGATGGCAGAGGCCTGGAGGAATCCTTCAGGAGAAGAGAGGCTGGTGCCCAGTAACCACAGCAGAATACCGACCGCCACAAACGTAATCACACCGGATACACGGTGCAGAATGGACGCTATTGCTGTTACAGGGAACCGGATCGTTTTGAGATCCAGATTGACAGGTCTTTGTTTTTTCACATTTCTTATCATGAATAACGCCCACATGCTGTTCTTATTGTTTCCTTCCTCCGGACTGCGATGCGGGTCAAGCAGCGTTCCTTTTCTATAACTGCGCGTCATGCAAAACATTGCTTCCAAATGCTAAAACGACACGTTACAACGCTGGGTGGCTCGGGATTGCAGGGTGTTCCGGAGACCTGGCGGCAGTATAGGCCGTTCACAAAATCATTACAATTAACCTACATACAGTTTGTCGGGTTTTCTCTGGAACAGTGATCAGGGTCACGATAACAACATCTTTTTAATTTTTAATCATCTGATTTGACAAATGTTAAACAATATTGTTACAAACGTCATCAGAAAAGGCATATAATGCGCAAAAGTTATGAGGTCTCTCTTTCACCTGACAAATAGTTATGTAACAGTGTGATGGTATTGACCGAAGTTATCAGGACAGTTATTAGTGATATACAGGTTTGAATAATTCGGACTGCAAAAACGCTGATTTGCTGTTGTTTCACTGATATTTCATTCGTTTACCTGCAAGGCGCCATAGCTCTGTACCCTGGTTTGTCCTCGTGAGCTGAGCGGTAAGCCAAATAACAATCTGGTAACGGTGATTAACAGCTGAAAGCAAATCCGGTAAAGCGCAGTCTTAAGCATAAGGCGCTAAGGAGACCGTAAATGGCTGATACAAAGGCAAAACTCACCCTAAATGGTGATGATGCTATTGAACTGGATGTGCTAAAAGGCACGCTCGGTCAGGATGTTATTGATATCCGTACTCTGGGTTCTAAAGGGGTTTTCACCTTTGACCCAGGATTTACCTCTACCGCATCTTGCGAATCCAAAATCACCTACATTGACGGTGACGAAGGTATCCTGCTCCATCGCGGCTTCCCCATCGATCAGTTAGCCACTGAATCCAACTATCTGGAAGTGTGCTACATCCTGCTGAACGGCGAAAAACCGACGCAGGCGCAATACGATGAATTCAAAACCACCGTGACCCGTCACACCATGATCCATGAGCAGATTACCCGTCTGTTCCATGCGTTCCGTCGTGACTCTCACCCGATGGCGGTGATGTGCGGTATTACCGGTGCGCTGGCGGCGTTCTACCACGACTCCCTTGACGTGAATAACCCACGTCACCGCGATATCGCGGCGTTCCGCCTGCTGTCCAAAATGCCAACCATGGCGGCAATGTGTTACAAATACTCCATCGGCCAGCCGTTTGTGTATCCGCGTAACGACCTCTCCTACGCGGGTAACTTCCTGCGCATGATGTTCTCCACGCCGTGCGAAGAGTACGAAGTGAATCCGGTGCTGGAACGCGCGATGGACCGTATTCTGATCCTGCACGCTGACCACGAACAGAACGCATCGACCTCCACCGTCCGTACCGCAGGCTCTTCAGGCGCGAACCCGTTCGCCTGTATCGCTGCGGGCATCGCCTCCCTGTGGGGACCGGCGCACGGCGGCGCGAACGAAGCGGCACTGAAGATGCTGGAAGAGATCAGCACCGTTGAGCACATTCCTGAGTTCGTGCGTCGCGCAAAAGACAAGAATGACTCCTTCCGCCTGATGGGCTTCGGTCACCGTGTTTACAAAAACTACGACCCGCGCGCGACCGTCATGCGTGAGACCTGCCACGAAGTGCTGAAAGAGCTGGGTACCAAAGATGACCTGCTGGAAGTGGCGATGGAGCTGGAACACATCGCGCTGAACGACCCGTACTTCATCGAGAAGAAACTCTACCCGAACGTCGATTTCTACTCCGGTATCATCCTGAAAGCGATGGGTATTCCGTCCTCCATGTTCACCGTGATCTTCGCGATGGCGCGTACCGTAGGCTGGATTGCGCACTGGAACGAAATGCACAGCGAAGGCATGAAAATTGCTCGTCCTCGTCAGCTGTACACCGGCTACGAGCAGCGTGATTTTAAGTCTGATATTAAGCGCTAATAAACACGCCCGGCGGCGCTTCGCTTGCCGGGCCTACAAGCGCGAAATGTAGGCCGGGTAAGGCGTAGCCGCCACCCGGCTTTTTTATTTCTGGCAGTGCGGGCACCAGTAAAAGGGTCTCGAAGAGAGCATAATCCTGTCGATAATCCCGCCGCATCGCTCGCACTGTTTCCCCGCCCGATGAAACACCTTAAAGCGGAACAGCGCCCCGTGATGCATGTTCTCATCCACCACGCCGCGCGTATTATAGGATAACCGCGGAATATCCAGCAGCGCGTGGGACAGCGCCTCCAGCTGTTCATCGCTTAGCTGAGACGCTTTGTGCTGCGGTGCCAGCCCCACTTCCCACAGAATTTCTACCCGCAGATAGTTACCCAGCCCTGCCAGGAACGCCTGATCGAGCAGTAACCCGGAAAATTGCCGGTTGCGGAATTTGGGAGATAACAAGCGGGCTTTAACATCGTTCGCCGTCAGGCGCATATCCAGCACGTCCGGCCCGACCCGCTGCAGAAACGGGTGAGTGAGCAGTTGCTCCGGTGTTAACATTTCTATATCCGACGCGCTGTAAAGCAGAATTGCTTTATCCGCCGTTTGCAGCCTGACGCGCAACACGCGGTTGGTTTGCGGTTGCTCATCCGCGTTAACCACTCGCCAGACGCCGTAAAGCTGGTTATGGCTATATAACGTCAGGTTATGGGAAAAGTGCGTAAGCAACGCCTTCCCGCGCGTTTCAATATGCGTCACCGTTTGACCCACCAGCTGGGCTTCAAACGCTTTCAGTTGAGGAAAAGCAAACCAGACGTTCGTCAGGGTTTTGCCCTTTATCGCCGCCTCGAGGCTATCCGCCGCGCGGCGGATCTCCGGGCCTTCAGGCATTTTTCTGTCCTTATCGTGAGTGTCATGCGCTGACGAGGATCCCCTGCTCTGCAAAGGCCGCCCGCAAGCGGCGCGCGAACTGCAGCGCATGCTCGCCATCACCGTGTAAACAAACCGTATCCGCCTGCACGCTGGCCATAGAGCCATCCGTCGCGTTGACCGTGCCCTCCCGCACCATCTGAAGCGTCTGCGCCAGCGCCTGAGACTCATCGGTAATTAACGCGCCGGGCTGGGTCCTCGGGACCAGGCTGCCATCGGGCAAATATCCCCTGTCCGCAAACACTTCCTGACGCGTGGTTAACCCCAGACGCTGCCCGGCGCGGATAAGCTCGCTACCCGCCAGGCCAACCAGTATCAGCTGCGCGTTGCAATCCCGTACCGCGCGAGCGATGGCGTCCGCAAGAGCGGGCTCTTTCGCCGCCTGATTGTAGAGCATGCCGTGCGGCTTCACGTGGCGTAACACGCCCTGCTGGGCTCGCACAATCGCCTCCAGCGCGCCAATCTGGTACAGCATCTGGGCGTAGACCGTCTCCGGCGGCAGGTTCATCGCGGTGCGGCCAAAGTTTTCCCGGTCGGGAAAGCTCGGGTGAGCGCCAATCGCTACGCCGTTTTTAAGGGCATTGCGAACGCTCTCCAGCATGATCCGCGCATCACCCGCGTGAAAGCCGCAGGCGATATTGACCGAGGAGACCAGGGTCATCAGCTCGGCATCCGCGCTGCCGCCCTCGCCCAAGTCGGCGTTTAAATCAATCTTTACCATCGAGCCTCCACGCCAGCTGTTCCAGATAGCGCTGCCGATCCTGACGCGCCTTCAGCGCCTCCTCCAGCGAACATTGCACGAAGTGGATCGGCTGTCCCAGGGGAATTTGCGCCAGATGGTAACGATCGGCCTCAATAATGCAGGCAATACGCGGATAACCACCCGTCGTCTGCGCATCGTTCATCAACACAATAGGTTGACCGTTACCCGGCACCTGAATGACGCCGGGCAACAACCCGTGGGAAAGCAATTCTCGGTCCGTCGTACGGGTCAGCGGCTGTCCCTGCAGGCGATATCCCATGCGGTTACTTTGCGGGCTGAGCTTCCACGGCGAGCGCCAGAAGGACTCTTTAGAGGCCTCATCAAATTCATGATATTCCGGCCCCGGCAGGGCGCGGATCTGGTTACTCCAGAGGAGCTGCTTCACGCCCTGAGCCGTCGAGAAGTGGCGCGCGGATGGCCCGATCGCCAGACGATCGCCATCCTGCAACAGGCGTCCTTCGTGACCGCCAATACCGGCTTTCTGATCGGTACTGGATGAGCCCAGCACCTCCGGCACGTCAATCCCGCCCGCGACAGCAAGATAGCTACGTACCCCGTGCAAAGGACGCTTAAGCGTTAAACGCTGCCCGGCTTTCGCCCGCAGCCGCCAGCCGGTCCAGACCGCTTTGCCATCAAGCGTGGCATCGCACCCTGCGCCGGTTAACGCAAACCAGGTCTCGTGACTAAACTCAATGACGCACTGCCCCAGCGTAATTTCGAGCGCCGCCGTATTGCCGGGGTTGCCCACCAGCACGTTAGCAATCTCCAGCGCGGGTCTGTCCAGCGCGCCACAGTAGCTCACGCCGGACTGGCGCATGCCAAAGCGGCCCGCATCCTGCACGGAGGTGTAAAGCCCTGCGCGAATCAGCGTTAGCATACGCCCTCCTTCTGCGGGATAAAGCGGAGGGTATCGCCAGGACGCAGGAGGACCGGCGATGCCTGCCCGGGTTCAAATAACGGCGTGGACGTGTGTCCGATAAGCTGCCAGCCGCCAGGCGAAGCCAGTGGATAAATGCCGGTCTGTTCGCCGCCAATTGCGACGGTGCCTGCCGGCACGCTCAGGCGCGGCTCCGCGCGACGCGGCGTATGCAGCCTCGGGGAAAGCCCGCCAAGATACGGAAAGCCCGGCTGAAATCCTAAAAACCAGACCACGTAATCAACGGAGGCGTGCAGCTCAACAACCTGCTTTTCCGTTAACCCGCAGTGCTCGGCGACCACGGAGAGGTCGGGCCCCTGCGCACCACCGTACACCACCGGGATCTCAATCGTTCTGGAGTCAGGCTCCAGCGCCTCACTCTCTTCCCACCAGCGCTGCAAGCGTTCGATGGCATCCAGAGCCAGCGTATGCGGGCTACGCAGCACGACGGTAATGTTATTCATGCCCGGAATGGCCTCAACCACTTCAGGCATGTCGGCCAGACGCTGGGTCAGCCGCCAGATACGCTTTTGCGTAGCCAGCGTAACGGGCGGCTCCAGCTCCAGTACCACTGCGGTTTCGCCCAGAAGATAACAACGCGCTCGCTGCACTTAACTACCTCTCATCAGGCCGGATTAGGGATATCAATAAAGGTCACATCCAGATCGGTATTTTCCGTCAGCCACTCGCTGAGGGCGCGAATGCCGCCACGTTCCGTGGCATGATGGCCTGCGGCGTAGAAATGGAGCCCCTGCTCGCGGGCGGAGTGAACCGTCTGCTCGGAGACTTCGCCTGTAATAAACGCATCGATACCGAAGCGCGCGGCGCTATCGATAAAGCCCTGCCCGCCCCCGGTGCACCAGGCAACACGCTTCACCAGATCCGGTCCGGTATCTCCGCACCACAGGGGACGACGCCCGAGGCGCGCTTCGATCCATGAGGCCAGCTCCAGTCCGGGAACCGGCATTGCCAGTTCGCCCCACGGCACCAGCGGCTCAATCTCACCCATCACGGTAATTCCAAGTAACTGCGCCAGCTGAACGTTGTTACCGAGCTCCGGGTGCGCATCCAGCGGCAGGTGGTAGCCGTACAGGTTGATGTCATTTGCCAGCAGCGTTTTCAGGCGGTTGCGCTTCATGCCGCGAATAATCGGTGATTCGTTTTTCCAGAAATAACCGTGGTGGACAATCACCGCGTCGGCGTCCTGACGAACTGCCTCGTCCAGCAGCGCCTGGCTTGCCGTCACGCCAGTGATAATTTTTTGCACCGTCTCACGTCCTTCAACCTGAAGCCCGTTCGGGCCGTAATCGCTGAAGGCGGTACTGTTCAGTTTTTCGTTGATCAGGCTTTCCAGTTCGCTATTTTTCATCATCACTCTCTCAAGCTTTGCGGGCGGCTTCATAGGCCGCCAGCGTGGCGACGCGCGCCTGTTTATGGTCAACAATCGGACGGGGATAATCGAGCTTCACGCCCTGTTTATCCGCCCATGTCCACGGGTCGTGGATCGCTTTCGCAGGAACATTCCTGAGCGCGGGCAGCCAGCGGCGAATGAAGTCACCGTCTGCGTCAAATTTTTGCCCCTGGGTGGTGGGATTAAAAATCCGGAAATAGGGAGCCGCATCGGTGCCGGTCGAGGCGGCCCACTGCCAGCCGCCGTTGTTCGCCGCCAGATCGCCATCGATCAGCTGAGAAATAAAATAGCGCTCCCCGGCACGCCAGTCGATGAGGAGATCTTTCACCAGGAAGCTGGCGGTAATCATCCGCAGACGGTTGTGCATCCACCCGGTTTCATTTAGCTGGCGCATCGCGGCGTCCACAATGGGGTAGCCCGTTTCACCTTTCTGCCACGCCTGGAAGAACACCTCATCGTGCTGCCATGTTACGTTATCGGTCCACGGAATGAATGGGCGATGTTTACATAAATCAGGGTGATACGTCATCAGATGGCGATAGAACTCGCGCCAGATCAGCTCGTTAAGCCACACCGATCCGGGCCCGCCGTCCAGCGCCTGAGGCTGCTCGGCCAGCAGACGATGCAAACACTGGCGAGGAGAGAGCACGCCCAACGCCAGGCTCGCGGATAAACGGCTGGTCCCTTCAATGGCCGGGAAATCCCTGCGCGCGTCATACTCACCCGCGCCCTGTTTGCAAAACTGGCGCAGCTTCGCGATAGCAGATTTCTCGTCGGCGGGGAACAGAAGCGCATCGAACGCCGCCTGGGGATAATTAAACGTCAGTTCCGGCAGGTCCGTTAACGCCTCCCCCCGAACTGCGGGCGCGGCCACGCACTCCGGCAGCGCCTCTTTAAGACGTTTAACAAAGGCGTTTTTAAAGGGCGTAAACACCTTGTACATCTCATGATTGCCGGTCATGACGCTGCCCGGTGCCAGCATCACGCTGTCATCAAAGCCCTGGCACTGCACATCTTTCAGCGTTGCCTCCAGCTGGCGATCCCGCTGGCGCTCGTTCAGTTCGTACTGATAGTTATAAAAAAGATGCGTGACCTGGTGCTGCTGGCACACCTCCTGCACCGCCAGAAGCTGCGCGGCAAAGTCACTGACCTCTTTATAAATCAACGGAACGCCTTTTTCGGCAAGCGAGCATTGCAGTTCATTCAGATGCGCGTTGAGATAAGCGGCCTGTCGGGGCGCCATATCATGCTGCTGCCATTGTCCGGGCGTGGCGATATACAGCGCCAGCACCCTGGCATCCTGAGAGCGGCAGGCAGCCGCGAGAGCAATGTTGTCTTGCACGCGCAGGTCCGCGCGAAACCAAACCAGATGGGTGGGCATAAAACTCCAGGCAAATATCCATTATGTCCGTAAGGGCACGCCACTAAAGGAAAAAGCGGCGGGCTTTTAATGTACTTTGCCATGAAGTGTAGACGGGATGAAATAAAAAAGGCCGCCCGAGGCGGCCTTAACGCTACTTGTCCTGCGCTATCGTGGTCAATGCAACAAACCCGGTCGGTTCATCACGCTTAACAACAAGTACGCTGGCGACAATGAACGCAATGCATATATAGCGTTTCATCATGCGGTCCCTGCAGCTAACCGCTCCACCGTTCACCACCGGTGATAAGTCGGTGGACACAAGCTCTGTGTGGAGCCTGACTCACGGTTGTGGAAATACCTCTCCCGTGACCGGTGCCCATTTGCGAGATGGCGGAAAGGGACGCTGCATAGTAATCTCCGCGCGAACGAAGCGTAATCCATTGAAATTGTTTTTAAGAATATATTTAGGATCTAAGCGTTTGAATCTTCAGCTTGCAGAAGTATGCTTGAAAACCTCTGTGTGAGAGCTTGATAAACCACCCAACGGACCGCGAATCCTGAGGGACAAAAAAACCGCCACATTACTGTTGGCGGTTTTTTTATTGCTGCGTGTAGTCTTCGTATCAGTAAAAATCGCAGGTCGCTTTCTCGGCCTGGTCCATCCACACCGGCTTCTCGCTGGTTTTCGCCCAGACGCGGTGCAGATAGCTGTAAAAACGTGCACGATCTTTCCAGAACAGCATCACCGGCAGAGCCAGCACGCCAGCCACTACGGCGAAAGTGCGACGCATGAACACGATATGAGCCGGATACTCTTTATAAAGATCCATATTTTCTCCCCTATAGTTGGCCGGAAACGTCATCCGGAAAATTCAAAATCTGTGACCTGGCTAAAATAATATCGCTTTGTTTGTAACTTTACTACTCATCCGACCACTTATTTTCGCCCGTTTAGTGAAAATTTACATTCACGCCGTAACTAAGTTACAAAAAAGTTAACGATTTACTTATCAATAGTTAAATTGTGGGCTTTCTCATTTTTATACTTTTTTTACACCCGCCCTTCTCATTTTTGCGAAATCTTTGCGCCATAAATCCTACCGTTAGCACAACAACAAAAGTCACCCGGAGGTGGATTGTGAGTGCAGGTCTTATTGCCGGCATCGTGCTGGTGTTCCTGTTACTGGGCTATCTGGTTTATGCCCTGATTAATGCGGAGGCATTCTGATGGCTGCTCAGGCGTTTTTGCTTATCGCCAGCTTCTTAGTGGTCCTGTTCGTCCTGGCCCGGCCACTGGGAACAGGGCTGGCACGGCTTATCAACAACGTCCCCTTGCCCGGCACGGGAAGCGTTGAGAAAGGGCTCTGGCGCGTGCTGGGAATACACGATCGGGAGATGAACTGGCGCGAATATCTGCTAGCCATTCTGCTGCTGAATATCGTTGGGCTGAGTGCGCTTTTTGCCATGCTGATGCTGCAGGGCAGTCTGCCGCTGAACCCGCAACAATTACCGGGCTTGTCCTGGCATCTTGCGCTGAACACGGCGGTCAGTTTTGTCTCCAACACCAACTGGCAGTCCTATTCCGGTGAAACCACGCTGAGCTACTTTAGCCAGATGGCCGGCTTAACCGTGCAAAACTTCCTTTCTGCCGCCAGCGGTATCGCGGTGATCTTCGCGCTAACGCGCGCGTTTGCCCGCCAGAAAGTAAGTACGCTGGGCAATGCCTGGGTGGATCTGACGCGCATAACGCTGTGGATCCTGCTGCCAATTGCGCTGCTGATCGCGCTGTTCTTTATTCAGCAAGGTACCCTGCAAAACCTGCTGCCTTACGCCCCTTATACCTCGCTGGAAGGGGCAAAACAGCTCCTGCCGATGGGGCCCGTCGCGTCGCAGGAAGCCATCAAGATGCTCGGAACGAACGGCGGGGGCTTCTTTAACGCCAACTCGTCGCATCCGTTTGAAAACCCTACCGCACTGACCAATTTTGTACAGATGCTGGCCATTTTCCTGCTCCCCGCCGCGCTCTGCTTTGCCTTTGGCGACGTGGTCAACGATCGTCGTCAGGGTCGCACCCTGCTCTGGACGATGTCGCTTATCTTTGTGGTTTGTGCCGCACTGGTGATGTGGGCCGAATGGCAGGGGAACCCGCACTTCCTCTCGCTGGGCGCCGATAGCGCGATCAACATGGAAGGTAAAGAGAGCCGCTTCGGCATTCTCGCCAGCAGCCTGTATGCGGTAGTCACCACGGCGGCCTCGTGCGGCGCGGTCAATGCCATGCACGATTCCTTTACGGCACTGGGTGGCATGATCCCGATGTGGCTGATGCAGATTGGCGAGGTTGTGTTTGGCGGCGTGGGCTCGGGTCTTTACGGCATGCTGCTGTTCGTGCTGCTGGCGGTGTTTATAGCCGGTCTGATGATTGGCCGCACCCCGGAATATCTGGGTAAAAAAATCGACGTTCGCGAGATGAAATTAACCGCGCTGGCGATTCTGGTCACCCCTGCCCTTGTGCTGCTCGGCACCGCGCTGGCGCTGATGACCGAGGCCGGACGCAGCGGCATCTTTAACCCGGGTATTCACGGCTTTAGCGAAGTGCTATATGCCGTCTCCTCGGCCGCCAATAACAACGGCAGCGCCTTTGCTGGCTTAAGCGCCAACTCACCGTTCTGGAACTGCCTGCTGGCGTTCTGCATGTTTGTGGGTCGCTTCGGGATCATTGTGCCGGTCATGGCGATTGCCGGATCGCTGGTGAATAAAAAAATTCAACCGACCACCACCGGGACATTACCGACCCACGGCGCGCTGTTTATCGGCCTGCTGACGGGCACCGTGTTGCTGGTCGGCGCCCTGACCTTTATCCCCGCCCTCGCGTTAGGCCCGGTCGCGGAATACCTCTCTTTACGCTGATTTTGCGGAGAAATTGTCATGAGTCGTAAACAACTGGCCCTGTTCGAACCGTCATTAGTTCGCCAGGCGCTCATGGATGCGGTGAAAAAACTGAGCCCGCGCGTGCAGTGGCACAACCCGGTGATGTTTATCGTCTGGGCGGGAAGCGTCCTGACCACCGCCCTGGCAATTGCCATGGGAACGGGCCACATGCCGGGAAACGCAATGTTTACCGCCGCCATCAGCCTTTGGCTGTGGTTTACCGTGCTGTTCGCTAACTTTGCGGAAGCGCTGGCGGAAGGCCGGAGTAAAGCCCAGGCCAACAGCCTGAAAGGAGTGAAAAAAACCGCCTTCGCGCGCAAGTTACGTGAGCCGAAATACGGCGCGCAGATGGATCACGTTCCGGCGGATGAACTGCGTAAAGGCGATGTGGTGCTGGTGGAAGCCGGTGACATTATCCCTTGCGACGGGGAAGTCATTGAAGGAGGCGCATCGGTGGACGAAAGCGCCATTACCGGGGAATCCGCGCCGGTTATTCGTGAATCCGGCGGCGATTTCGCCTCCGTGACGGGAGGGACGCGCATTCTCTCCGACTGGCTAGTGATCCAGTGCAGCGTGAACCCGGGTGAAACCTTCCTCGACAGGATGATCGCCATGGTAGAAGGCGCGCAGCGTCGTAAGACACCCAACGAGATTGCCCTCACCATCCTGCTGGTGGCGCTGACCATCGTCTTCCTGCTGGCCACCGCGACGCTGTGGCCGTTCTCCGCCTACGGCGGCACCGCGGTCACCATCACTGTTCTGGTAGCTCTGCTGGTCTGCCTGATCCCAACCACCATTGGCGGCCTGCTGTCTGCCATCGGCGTGGCCGGGATGAGCCGCATGCTTGGTGCTAACGTCATCGCCACCAGCGGGCGTGCGGTGGAAGCCGCGGGTGACGTGGATGTCTTGCTGCTGGATAAAACCGGGACCATTACCCTCGGTAACCGCCAGGCGTCAGATTTCTTACCCGCCCCGGGGGTGGATGAAAAAACGCTGGCGGATGCGGCACAGCTCTCCTCCCTTGCCGATGAAACCCCGGAAGGCCGCAGCATTGTGGTTCTCGCCAAGCAGCGCTTTAACCTGCGCCAGCGCGACGTGCAGAGCCTGCATGCCACTTTCGTGCCCTTCACGGCGCAAACCCGCATGAGCGGCATTAACATTCAGGATCGCATGATCCGTAAAGGCTCTGTTGACGCCATCCGTCGCCACATTGAGGCTAACAACGGCCACTTCCCACCGGAAGTGGACAGCCTGGTCGAGAGCGTGGCCCGTCAGGGAGCAACGCCTCTGGTAGTGGCCGAGGGGGCGCGCGTGCTGGGGGTGATCGCCCTGAAGGATATCGTCAAAGGGGGCATCAAAGAGCGCTTTGCCCAGCTGCGTAAAATGGGGATCAAAACGGTGATGATCACCGGGGACAACCGTCTTACCGCGGCGGCGATTGCCGCCGAAGCGGGCGTGGATGATTTTCTTTCCGAAGCAACGCCGGAAGCCAAGCTGGCATTGATTCGTCAGTATCAGGCGGAAGGCCGTCTGGTGGCAATGACCGGTGACGGTACCAACGATGCCCCTGCCCTCGCACAGGCCGACGTGGCGGTAGCGATGAACTCCGGTACACAGGCGGCAAAAGAGGCGGGCAACATGGTCGACCTCGACTCCAACCCAACCAAGTTGATTGAAGTGGTGCACATCGGCAAGCAGATGCTGATGACGCGCGGTTCGCTGACCACGTTCAGCATTGCCAACGACGTGGCGAAGTATTTCGCCATCATTCCGGCCGCGTTTGCCGCGACCTATCCGCAGCTAAACGCGCTGAACGTGATGCACCTGCACTCTCCGTCCTCGGCCATTCTCAGTGCGGTGATTTTTAACGCCCTGATTATTGTCTTCCTGATCCCGCTGGCGCTGAAGGGCGTGAGCTATAAGCCGCTCACCGCCGCCGCCATGCTGCGCCGCAACCTGTGGATCTACGGCCTCGGCGGGCTGGTGGTGCCTTTCATCGGTATCAAGGTTATCGACCTGCTGTTGACGCTGTTTGGCCTGGTTTAAAAGGTGAATCAAATGACGATGTTACGCCCCGCTATACTTCTGTTTATTCTGCTGTCTCTCATTACCGGCGGGCTGTATCCGCTGGTGACCACCGCGCTGGGCCAGTGGTGGTTTAAGGATCGGGCCAACGGCTCGCTGATTATGCAAAACGGTGAAAACCGCGGTTCGCGCCTGATTGGACAGAACTTTACGGATGCCCGCTACTTCCAGGGACGCCCTTCCGCCACTGCCGAAAGCCCGTATAATCCGATGGCATCCGGCGGCAGTAACCTGGCGGGCAGCAACCCCGAGCTGGACAAAGCCGTCGCCGGGCGCGTGGCAGCCCTGCGCGCCGCTAATCCGCAGGCCAGCCGTGACGTTCCCGTGGAGCTGGTAACCGCCTCGGCCAGCGGGCTGGACTACAGCCTGACGCCGGCAGCGGCGGCATGGCAAATTCCGCGCGTCGCCGCCGCCCGTCAGCTGACCGTCGAACAGGTTAGCCAGCTGGTTGCAGAGCACACGCAAAAGCCGCTGGTCAGCTTCATCGGCATGCCCGTGGTGAATATTGTTGAGCTGAATCTGGCGCTGGACGCGCTAAGGAAAAACTAAATGACCGACGAGCCCATGCGCCCGGATCCGGACAGGCTGCTCGAACAGACGGCTGAAGCCCATCGCGGCAAACTGAAAATTTTCTTTGGCGCCTGCGCGGGCGTCGGGAAAACCTTCGCCATGCTGACGGAAGCCCAGCGGCTTCGGGCGCAGGGGCTCGATATTCTGATCGGCGTGGTAGAAACCCACGGACGTAAAGAGACGGCATCGCTGCTGAAGGGGCTGGCCACCCAGCCGCCCCGACGCATCAGCCACCGCGGTCGGTTAGTCACCGAATTCGATCTCGATGCCGCCCTCGCCCGCCGTCCCGCTCTTATCCTGATGGACGAGCTGGCGCACAGCAATGCGCCAGGCTCACGCCATCCCAAACGCTGGCAGGACGTTGAAGAGTTGCTTGAGGCCGGCATTGATGTTTTCACGACGGTTAACGTTCAGCATCTCGAAAGCCTGAACGACGTGGTGAGCGGCGTAACCGGTATCCAGGTACGTGAGACGGTACCCGATCCCTTCTTCGATTCCGCCGACGAAGTGGTGCTGGTCGACCTGCCCCCCGATGATTTACGCCAGCGCCTGCATGAGGGCAAAGTCTATATCGCCGGCCAGGCCGAGCGCGCCATCGAGCATTTCTTCCGTAAAGGTAACCTGATTGCTCTGCGCGAACTGGCCCTGCGCCGAACCGCCGACCGGGTGGACGATCAGATGCGCGCCTGGCGCGATTTACAAGGACAGGAACGCGTCTGGCACACGCGGGACGCCATCCTGCTGTGCGTGGGGCACGGTAGCGGCAATGAAAAGCTTGTCCGCACCGCCGCTCGCCTGGCGGCCAAATTTGGCAGCGTCTGGCACGCGGTGTATGTCGAAACGCCGCAGCTGCACGCGCTGCCCGAAAACCAGCGCCGCGCTATTCTAAGTTCGCTGCGCCTGGCGCAGGAGCTGGGCGCGGAAACCGCCACCCTTTCCGATCCCCAGGAAGATAAAGCCATTCTGCGCTACGCGCGCGAGCATAACCTGGGAAAAATCGTGATTGGCCGTCGCCAGCATCGCCGCTGGTTTAGCCGCGAATCCTTTGCCGACAAGCTCGCCCGCCGCGCGCCGGATCTGGACCTGGTGATCGTGGCGCTGGATGACAAACCCACGCCCTTACCAACTCGCGCGCCGGACAGCCGCACCTTCAGCGATAAATGGCGCATTCAGCTCCGCGGCTGCCTTGTCGCCGTCGTGCTCTGCACCCTGATTACCGTGATTGCCAGCCAGTGGCTGATAGCGTTTGATGCCGCCAACCTTGTGATGATTTACCTTCTTGGCGTGGTGGTGGTGGCGCTCTTTTACGGGCGCTGGCCGTCGGTACTGGCGACGGTCATCAACGTCATCAGCTTCGATCTATTCTTTATCGCCCCGCGCGGCACGCTGGCGGTTTCGGACGTGCAGTACATTCTCACCTTTGGCGTGATGCTCACCGTCGGGCTGGTGATCGGGAATCTGACGGCGGGCGTGCGCTATCAGGCGCGTATCGCCCGCTACCGCGAACAGCGCACGCGCCATCTCTATGAGATGTCGAAATCGCTGGCGGTTGGCCGTACCCCGCTGGATATTGTGCAGACCAGCGAGCAGTTTATCCGCTCGACGTTTCATGCCAGCAACCTGATTTTACTCCCGGACGAACGCGGCAGGCTGCGCCCGCTGACGTCGGCCTCAGGCATGACGCCCTGGGACGAGGCCATCGCGCGCTGGAGCTTTGATAAAGGATTACCTGCGGGCGCAGGGACCGACACCCTGCCCGGCGTGCCTTATCAAATTCTGCCGCTGCGCAGTGCCGATAAAAATCAGGGGCTGGTCATCGTTGAGCCCTCCAACCTGCGCCAGCTGATGATCCCCGAACAGCAGCGCCTGCTCGAGACCTTCACCCTGCTGGTTGCCAGCGCGCTCGAGCGGCTGGCGCTCACCGCCAGCGAAGAGCAGGCCCGGCTGGCAAGCGAGCGTGAAAGCATACGTAACTCGCTGCTGGCGGCGCTGTCTCACGATCTGCGGACCCCGCTCACCGTCCTGTTTGGCCAGTCAGAAATCCTGACGCTGGACCTGGCGGCGGAAGGTTCTAAGCACGCCCTTCAGGCAAGCGAAATCCGCCAGCACGTGCTGAACACCACGCGTCTGGTGAATAACCTGCTTGATATGGCGCGTATTCAGTCAGGCGGCTTTAACCTGAAAAAAGAGTGGCTCACGCTTGAAGAGGTGGTGGGCAGCGCCCTGAAAATGCTCGAGCCTGGCCTCGGTGGGCGACATATCGCGCTGAACATGCCTGAGCCCCTGACCCTGATTCACGTTGATGGCCCGCTGTTCGAACGGGTGCTGATCAACCTGCTGGAAAATGCCGGCAAATATGCGGGTGCCAGCGCGCGGATTGGCGTGGATGCGACGGTGGAAGACAGAACGCTTCATCTTGAGGTCTGGGATACCGGTCCGGGCATTCCTGCCGGGCAAGAGCTGGCTATTTTTGAAAAATTCGCGCGCGGCAATAAGGAGTCGGCTATTCCGGGCGTCGGGCTGGGGCTGGCGATTTGCCAGGCAATTATTGACGTCCACGGCGGGTCCATTTCCGCAGAGAATCGTCCGGAAGGCGGTGCGCGTTTTTGTGTTACACTTCCTCTGGAAACTCCGCCAGAACTTAATGAATTACCAGAGGATTTGTGATCAACGTTCTGATTGTTGAAGATGAGATCGCCATTAGCCGGTTTCTGCGCGCTGCGCTGGAAGGGGACGGTCTGCGCGTTCATGACGCGGGTACGCTTCAACGGGGTTTAATTGAAGCCGCCACCCGCAAGCCGGACCTGGTGATCCTCGATCTTGGGCTGCCGGATGGCGACGGCATCGATTTCATTCGGGAAGTTCGCCAGTGGAGCCAGATGCCGATACTGGTGCTCTCCGCCCGCACTGAAGAGACGGATAAAATCGCCGCGCTGGATGCCGGGGCGGATGACTACCTGATTAAACCTTTTGGCATCGGCGAACTGCAGGCTCGTCTTCGCGTGGCGCTGCGTCGCCACAGCGCAACCACGCCAGCCGACCCAGTCTATACGTTTAGCGATATCCGGGTTGACCTGGCCGCGCGACGCATTGTGCGCGGTGAAGAAGAGATCCATCTCACGCCAATCGAGTTTCGCCTGCTCGCCGTGCTGCTCAACAACCACGGTAAGGTACTTACCCAACGCCAGCTGTTAAATCAGGTGTGGGGACCTAACGCTGTAGAACACAGTCACTATTTACGCATATATATGGGACACCTTCGTCAGAAACTCGAAGTTGACCCCGCTCGCCCTCGCCATTTATTAACTGAAACCGGTATCGGTTATCGGTTTATGGTCTGAATATCTATTCACTTTTATTTTTAATTAATAATAGAAACCCACCATCACTCATTTAAAATAAAACCATTAAGAACATCTTTCATTATTTTATCGCGTTAAAACATTAGAAAAACATGTTATTAACACCACATCAACAAATCAGAATTTTGATCTGAGATATTCATCAAAAACGAATATTTATTTCTAAAATGATCGGTTAACGGTGATCATGATCACAGTTAATCCCTTTTTCCCGGATAAAATGACCATGCTTTCAATTACTGAAAGGAAAATAAAACATGGAAAACAATAATCGCTTGATGCCCCATATAAGGCGGACAACACATATCATGATGTTTGCCCACCGAAACTGCTTTGACTTTCACCTCTTTAACGCCCGGTAGTCCTTCGACTTCTGGCGCACTCGCTTACAGGCCATCCTAAAACACCTTATTTTACAGGCCATTGCCTGTGAACTCGTGCGCTCATTCATCTTGATTCAGACTCATCCGCACCGGGCGGACTGAATTTCAATCATCAAAAAAGCAATTCACTGATTTTAATCAGCGGCCACCCTTTGCTTTTTTTCCGGAAAATTATCGATTTCTTTCTTGCAAGAAATCGAGGGACGCTTATTACCTAAAATAAAGAGAGAAAGATGAAAAATTTAAAAATCGCAGCCAGCCGTGCATGTCCGGATTGTTTTACTACCCGGCGTGAACTGGTGGATGTCAGGGCCTCGGATTATATTGACGTTGCCGCCGTTGTTCTGGCGGTCAGCGATATTACTGACGGCATCCTGGAAGAAATAGAAGCCACCGGCTTTGGCATTCCTGTTTTTGTCGCGACGCACAAAGAAGAGATTATCCCGGCAGACTATTTATCGCGCATTCATGGCGTATTTGAGTATTCAGACACCAGCAACGACTTTTACGGACGCCAGCTGGAAGCAGCAGCCCAGAAGTATGAAACCCAGCTGCGCCCGCCGTTTTTCCGCGCCCTGGTCGACTACGTGAAGCAGGGCAACAGCGCGTTCGACTGCCCGGGGCATCAGGGTGGGCAGTTCTTCCGCCGTCATCCTGCTGGCAACCAGTTTGTCGATTTCTTTGGTGAGACGCTTTTCCGCTCCGACCTGTGCAACGCCGACGTGGCGATGGGCGATCTGCTGATCCACGAAGGCGCGCCGTGCATTGCGCAGCAGCATGCTGCAAAAGTCTTTAACGCCGATAAGACCTACTTCGTGCTGAACGGCACCTCATCATCCAACAAAGTGGTGCTTAACGCCCTGCTCACGCCGGGCGACCTGGTGCTGTTTGACCGTAACAACCATAAATCCAACCATCACGGTGCCCTCCTCCAGGCAGGCGCGACGCCGGTCTATCTGGAAACCGCGCGCAACCCTTACGGCTTCATTGGCGGCATTGACGCCCACTGCTTTGAAGAACGTTATCTGCGCGAGCTCGTGGCAGAGGTCGCACCAGGCCGTGCACGCGATGCGCGTCCGTTCCGTCTGGCGGTGATTCAGCTGGGTACCTACGATGGCACCATCTATAACGCCCGTCAGGTGGTGGATAAGATTGGTCATCTGTGTGATTACATCCTGTTTGACTCGGCCTGGGTGGGTTACGAGCAGTTTATCCCGATGATGGCCGACTGCTCTCCGCTGCTGCTGGAGCTGAACGAAAACGATCCGGGGATCCTGGTTACCCAGTCCGTGCATAAACAGCAGGCAGGCTTCTCGCAGACCTCGCAAATCCACAAAAAAGACAGCCACATCAAAGGCCAGCAGCGTTATGTCCCGCACAAACGGCTGAATAATGCCTTTATGATGCACGCCTCCACCAGCCCGTTCTATCCGCTGTTTGCCGCGCTGGACATCAACGCCCGAATGCATGAAGGCCAGAGCGGGCGCAACATGTGGATGGACTGCGTGGTGAACGGTATCGAAGCGCGCAAGCTGATCCTGCAAAACTGTCAGTATCTGCGCCCCTTCGTGCCGGAAACGGTGGATGGCCGTCCGTGGGAAAGCTGGGACACGGCGGAAATTGCAACCGATCTGCGCTTCTTCCACTTCGTACCGGGTGAAAACTGGCACGCTTTTGAAGGCTACGCTGAGCATCAGTATTTTATCGATCCATGCAAGCTCTTGCTGACCACGCCGGGCATTAACGCCCGCACCGGTGAGTATGACGACTTCGGCGTGCCCGCCACCATCCTCGCCAACTTCCTGCGTGAAAACGGCATTGTGCCGGAGAAATGCGATCTCAACTCGATCCTGTTCCTGCTCACGCCAGCCGAAGATATGGGCAAGCTGCAGCAGCTGGTGGCGCAGCTGGTGCGCTTCGAAAAACTGCTCGAAAGCGATGTGCCGCTGAAAGAGGTCCTGCCTTCTCTCTACAAACAGCATCCGGCGCGTTACGCGGATTACACCCTGCGCCAGATCTGCCAGGAAATGCATGACCTGTACGCCCGCCATAACGTGAAACAGCTGCAAAAAGAGATGTTCCGCAAGTCTCACTTCCCACGGGTGATGATGAACCCGCAGGACGCGAACTACGCCTACCTGCGCGGTGAGGTTGAACTGGTGTCCCTGCGCGACGCGGAAGGCCGCATCGCCGCCGAAGGCGCCCTTCCTTATCCGCCAGGGGTGCTGTGTGTTGTTCCTGGGGAAGTCTGGGGCGGTTCCGTGCTGCGCTACTTTGCCGCGCTGGAAGAAGGGATCAACCTGTTACCGGGCTTTGCACCAGAGCTACAGGGCGTATACGTCGAGGAGTGTGACGGTCGCAAACAGGTTCGCTGCTACGTCATTAAACAACCCGCCGCTCAGCCCGCGCTGCTGAAGGGAGAGAAATTATGAGTAAGTCCAATAAGATGGGCGTGGTGCAACTGACCATTCTCACCATGGTGAACATGATGGGTTCCGGGATCATCATGCTGCCCACCAAGCTTGCCGAAGTGGGAACCATTTCGATTATTTCCTGGCTGGTGACCGCCGTAGGTTCAATGGCGCTGGCGTGGGCATTTGCCAAGTGCGGGATGTTCAGCCGCAAGTCAGGCGGAATGGGGGGCTATGCGGAGTATGCCTTTGGCAAGTCGGGCAACTTTATGGCCAACTATACCTACGGCGTGTCGCTGCTGATCGCTAACGTGGCGATTGCCATCTCCGCCGTGGGTTACGGCACGGAGCTGTTTGGTGCCACGCTCAGCCCGGTACAGATTGGTTTAGCCACCATCGGCGTGCTGTGGATCTGCACCGTGGCCAACTTTGGCGGCGCGCGCATCACCGGACAGCTGAGTAGCATCACCGTCTGGGGCGTGATTATCCCGGTTGTGGGTCTATGCGTCATCGGCTGGTTCTGGTTCAGCCCGACCCTGTACGCGAACTCCTGGAACCCGCACCATGTGCCGTTCTTTACCGCTGTCGGGTCCTCCATCGCCATGACGCTGTGGGCCTTCCTCGGTCTGGAATCGGCCTGTGCAAACGCGGAAGTGGTAGAGAACCCGGAAAAGAACGTCCCGATTGCCGTTCTGGGCGGAACGCTGGGCGCGGCGGTGATTTATATCATCTCGACTAACGTTATTGCCGGCATCGTACCGAACATGGATTTGGCTAACTCCACGGCACCGTTCGGGCTGGCCTTCGCGCAGATGTTCACCCCGGAAGTCGGAAAAGTGATCATGGGGCTGATGGTTATGTCCTGCTGCGGTTCGCTCCTCGGCTGGCAGTTCACCATCGCGCAGGTTTTCAAATCTTCGGCTGATGAAGGTTACTTCCCGAAAATCTTCTCCCGCGTGACCAAAGCCGATGCGCCGGTGCAGGGCATGTTGGCCATTGTCATCTTCCAGAGCGGATTGTCACTGATGACCATTAGCCCGTCGCTGAACAGCCAGTTCAACGTGCTGGTCAACCTGGCGGTAGTGACGAATATCATTCCGTATATTCTGTCGATGGCGGCGCTGGTGATTATTCAGAAAGTCGCGAAGGTGGATCCACGCAAGGCGCGTGCGGCGAATATCGTGGCGCTAATTGGGGCGATTTACAGCTTCTATGCGCTCTACTCATCCGGCCAGGAGGCGATGCTGTATGGCGCGATGGTGACCTTTATGGGCTGGACGCTGTACGGTCTGGTATCGCCGAGATTTGAATTGAAGAATAAGCATAGTTGAAAAAAAGCCCGGTGGCGCTAGCGCTTACCGGGCCTACGATCGCTGTTGTAGGCCGGGCAAACGCAGTGCCGCCCGGCACACAAACCGCACTTACGCGTTTTTCAGCACTTCGCTGACAATCTCTACCGCTTCTTTCTCAATCTGCTGGCGATGCTCAGCGCCGAGGAAGCTTTCGCAATAGATTTTATACGCATCTTCCGTACCGGATGGACGTGCAGCGAACCAGCCGTTGTCGGTCATCACTTTCAGACCACCAATGGATGCGCCGTTGCCCGGTGCCGCCGTCAGACGCGCGGTGATCGGGTCACCCGCCAGGGTGCTTGCGCTGACCATTTCCGGAGAGAGTTTGGACAGGGCCGCTTTCTGGGCTGACGTCGCGCTAGCCTGAATACGGTTATAGCTTGGCGCACCAAAACGCTCCGCCAGCTCGTTGTAATGTTCCTGCGGGTTCTTACCGGTGACCGCGGTGATCTCCGCCGCCAGCAGGCACATGATGATGCCGTCTTTATCGGTTGACCACGGCGTGCCGTCGAAGCGCAGGAATGACGCACCGGCGCTCTCTTCACCACCGAAGCCGAAGCTGCCGTCGTGCAGACCGTCAACAAACCATTTAAAGCCAACCGGCACTTCCACCAGCTTGCGACCCAGCGCGTCGACCACGCGGTCGATCATCGCGGAGGAAACCAGCGTTTTACCGACAGCCACCTCTTTGCCCCACTGCGGACGGTGCTGGAACAGGTAGTTAATCGCGACCGCCAGATAGTGGTTCGGGTTCATCAGCCCGGCAGGGGTGACGATTCCGTGACGGTCATAATCCGGGTCGTTAGCAAACGCCAGGTCGAATTTATCGCGCAGCGCCAGCAGGCCCGCCATGGCGCACTCGGAGGAGCAGTCCATACGGATCGCGCCGTCTTTATCGAGGTGCATAAAGCGGAAGGTCTGATCGACGTGATCGTTCACGATGGTCAGATTCAGCTTGTAATGCTCGGCGATACGTTTCCAGTATTCAATACCGGAGCCGCCCAGCGGATCCACACCCAGCTTCAGGCCGGCTTTCTGAATCGCCGCCATATCGACGATATCCGCCAGCCCTTCCACGAAAGGCTGAACCAGATCCTGCTCTTTCACGTGGCCGGACGCCATGGCGGCATCCAGGGAGATGCGCTTCACGCCTTTCAGATCGTCAGCCAGCAGGGCATTTGCACGGTCTTCCACCACTTTGGTGACGTTGGTGTCTGCCGGGCCACCGTTAGGTGGGTTGTATTTGATGCCGCCGTCTTCCGGTGGGTTATGGGATGGCGTGATAACGATCCCGTCAGCCAGCGCGCCACCTTTTTTGTTGTGCACCAGGATAGCGTTAGACACCGCAGGCGTTGGGGTGAAACCGTTGTTCTCCTGAACAATCACATCAACGCCGTTTGCGGCCAGCACTTCCACAACAGAGATGAACGCCGGTTCAGACAGCGCATGGGTGTCTTTGCCCACGTAGCATGGACCGGTAACGCCGTTTTTAGCGCGCTCTTCCGCAATGGCCTGAGCAATGGCCAGAATGTGCGGTTCGTTAAAGCTGTGGCGCGCCGCGCTGCCGCGGTGACCAGATGTACCAAACTTCACTGCGTGTTCTGCGTTGCCCACGACCGGTTTCAGCACGTAATACTGCGCGGTCAGCTGAGCGACGTTAATCAAATCGCTTTGTTGTGCAGGTTGGCCTGCACGGCTGTGATTTGCCATTACCGGGTCCTTCTGATGCAAGGGTTAAATTGTACCGCAAACCTTTTCAATCAATTCCGCCGGGAACTGCATGGACTGCATGATATGTTCAACCATGCTGCACTTGCGGCCCGTATTGGTATTGGTGATCACCCAGTACGGGGTGCCTGGGACATGTTTAGGTTTGGTTTGGTTGCCATTTTGCAGCAGCGTCTGCTCGTCACCCGCGAAATAGACGCGAGTACGACCGTGCAGCGACTCGGTCGCTTCAGCAAACGCCTTGTTATCCAGTGAATAAAGTGTAGACAGCACCAGCATAAAGCGGTTAACCGCCTTTTTCTGCTCCGCATATTCATCGGACAGCAGCAGCTCGCGCATCGCGCGCACTTTATCTTTTGCCGGTGTCACGGCAGGTTTAGCCTGTGCAACAACGCTCGGCTGAGACACGACATCTTTGGTGACTGGGGTAGCAGGCTGTGAAGCGGCGGAAATTTTAAGCATGCGCCGTAAAATGTCGGACGCGCTCTCCCCGATATGCCGCGTCTGGCTGGCAATATACTGATAGAGTTCGTCATCAACTTCGATTGTTTTCATCTTAATCCAGTGCGATTTCTTATCTGAATACAAGTCATTGGGATTATAGGGTCAAATCCCAACAGCGGATAGCGTCAAACCAGGTTGGCAGCAAAAGTCAGATTAAACTGGAACCTTGCAGCCGGGCGGCAGAATGGTCAACATGATACCCTAACCTGACATACGTAAAAAAAGAACTTTGCCATGAAATTGAATACCCGAGCGCAAACTGCACAATCGCCGAACAATAATTCTCCCATCGTACTGGTTCACGGGCTTTTTGGCAGCCTGGATAACCTGGGCGTGCTGGCGCGCGATCTGGTGACCGACCACGATATTTTACAGGTCGATATGCGCAATCACGGTCTTTCCGGGCGTTCAGACGAGATGACCTATGCCGCGATGGCACAGGATCTGCTGGATACGCTGGACGCCAACGGCCTGCAGAAGGTGACGCTCATCGGGCATTCAATGGGCGGCAAAGCGGTGATGGCCCTGACGGCGCTTGCGCCGGAGCGTATTAACGGCCTGGTGGTAATTGATGTTGCGCCCGTGGATTATGACGTCCGCCGACACGACGAGATTTTTGCCGCCATCAATGCGGTCACTGAAGCGGGTGTCGCGACCCGCCAGCAGGCGGCTGCGGTCATGCGTGACCATCTTGATGAAGAAGGCGTTGTGCAATTCCTGCTGAAGTCGTTTGTTGACGGACAATGGCGTTTTAACGTGCCGGTGCTCTGGGAGCAGTACAACAATATCGTTGGCTGGGAAACGGTACCTGCCTGGCCACACCCTACCCTCTTCATTCGTGGCGGTAACTCTCCTTATATTACCGACGCGTACCGCGACACCTTGCTGGCACAATTCCCGCAGGCGCGCGCCCACGTGATTGCCGGGGCCGGACACTGGGTTCACGCAGAAAAACCTGACGCCGTGCTGCGCGCCATTCGCCGCTATCTCGCTGATACTGCGAATTGATTAAAAAGAGAGCGACTGGAAGGCTGCGGGCTTCCAGTCGTTGGCGTGCCGTTTTTGGTGATGTATGATGGCGCGCTTATCGCCCGGGCATTAGCAGGGCGGCGTGTTTCCCCCGAAGTCTCAGAATCATGGCCAAAGAACAAACGGACCGTACGACACTAGATCTGTTCGCGAATGAACGTCGACCGGGACGACCCAAGACGAATCCGCTTTCGCGCGATGAACAGCTGCGTATCAATAAACGCAACCAGCTTAAACGCGATAAAAATCGTGGGCTTAAGCGTGTCGAACTGAAGCTTAACGCCGACGCCGTCGATGCGCTTAACGAGCTGGCTGACGCGCGAAATATCAGCCGCAGCGAGCTCATTGAAGAGATGTTGATCGCCCAGCTTGAGACGTTACGCAGCCAGGCATAAGTCTGAAAATCCCCTTTATCGCCCTTTTCATGTAGCACGGAGTGCAGTCCTGCGCGATAGCTGTTTCCGCAGGGTTGCCAGTTCTGCTATTATTGCCCTTATCCGTGGCCGAATTGCGCCACCATACTATTAAGTTTCAAGAGGTTATTTTACTCATGGCAATCATCGGCATTTTCTTTGGCAGTGATACCGGCAATACCGAAAATATCGCAAAAAACATTCAAAAACAGCTCGGTAAAGACGTTGCTGATGTGCATGACATCGCCAAGAGCAGCAAAGAAGATCTCGAAGGCTATGACATTCTTCTGCTGGGTATTCCAACGTGGTACTACGGTGAAGCCCAGTGCGACTGGGATGATTTCTTCCCGACGCTGGAAGAAGTCGACTTCAACGGTAAGCTGGTCGCCCTGTTTGGCTGCGGCGATCAGGAAGACTACGCCGAGTACTTCTGTGACGCGCTGGGGACTATCCGCGACATCATTGAGCCGAATGGCGCAGTGATCGTTGGCCACTGGCCAACTGCCGGTTACCACTTCGAAGCGTCTAAAGGCCTGGCCGATGACGATCATTTCGTGGGTCTGGCCATTGACGAAGACCGTCAGCCAGAGCTGACGGCAGAGCGCGTTGAGAAATGGGTTAAGCAGATCCGTGAGGAACTGCACCTGGACGATATTCTTAACGCCTGATTTTTATCGCGGCGCAGCGGCGGCTGCGCCCGTGCTCCAGGTCAAACCGATTAAATTAATCGCTACAATCTTTTAACTTTTTCGCCCAGACCTGTACAATGTCTCCCTGATAAACGTGGTTTTCCATTGAGCAAGTTTGTTGGTGATACCACGTTTTTATAAGCATATTTTGCCTGAGACTTGCAGTTTTCATTTAGCCATGGCAGTTCTATAATGAGACGCATTATCCCGGGTGCATTTTCTGTCACTTCCTACAGAAGTGAATCGTTTAGCAACAGGACAGATTCCGCATGACTGACAACAATACCGCATTAAAGAAGGCTGGCCTGAAAGTTACGCTTCCTCGGTTAAAAATCCTTGAAGTGCTTCAGGGTCCAGACAATCACCATGTCAGTGCGGAAGACCTTTATAAACGTCTTATCGACATGGGTGAAGAGATTGGGCTGGCTACCGTCTATCGCGTGCTGAACCAGTTTGATGACGCGGGCATTGTTACCCGTCATAATTTCGAAGGCGGTAAATCTGTTTTCGAACTGACCCAGCAGCAGCACCACGATCACCTGATCTGCCTCGATTGCGGTAAGGTCATTGAATTTAGCGATGATTCCATTGAATCACGCCAGCGTGAAATCGCCGCGCGTCATGGCATCCGCCTGACCAACCACAGCCTGTACCTTTACGGTCACTGCGCTGAAGGCGACTGCCGCGAAGATGACCACGCGCACGACGCAAAATAATCAGTCTTCATACTCTGAGCCAGCCGCAAGGTTGGCTTTTTTTTCGCCTGTTTTCAGGCATAAAAAAGCCCGGTAAGCATAGCGCCACCGGGCATGGTAACATCAGGTTAGTTACTGTTATTGCTGCGGATCTCTTTCCAGATCTGGTCGCAACGCTTCGCCACTTCCTGATCGTTACCGGTTTTACGCGCCTGGATACAGGCCTGGTAATCCATCACGCGAACATTTTCCTGCGTTGCGAACTGCTCATGCGCCTTCTCTTTTTTCAGCACATTCAACACGCTCTGGCAGGCCTGAATTTTCTCCGGCGAGCCTTCAGCGGTATTGATGCACGCGCTATAAGCTTCCTTCAGCCGGGAATCTTCTTTAGGCGCCTGGCTCTGAGAACACGCCACCAGCCCCGACGCCAGCAGCGCGACAATTACAATTTTTTTCATCATGTGCAGTCTCCGGTCCGGCGGGCGCTAACACGCCGGACGATTCATCAGAAGATGGTGAACGGTGCGATAACCATGAATTTCACGTCACGTTCATCCTGGAAGATGTTGCCGTAACCGCCCGCATAGCTCGGGATATCGGAGTGGTTGTCATACTGGGTAAAGTGCAGTTTGAACATCGTTCCTTTCGCGCGGCCATCCTGCAGGGTATAGATAGCATCCAGGCTGTAGGAGGACTCTTTCAGGCGATAGTTTGGATCGTAATAGGCGTCCGGTGTTGCCATATCGGCAGGTTTTGCATCCCAGGCGTAAGCGTAAGAGGCACCCACGGCCCAGCCAGGCAGATTCCAGTTTTTGAGGTCATACATTGCGCCGAAGAAGACCGCTTTCTCGCCGTCGGCGTTGAAGTCGGAACGGTTATCCCACCAGATATCAAGACGGCCGTTGGACGATGCATAGGTCGGGGTCATACGCTGCAGGAAGTACCCCTGCTGCCCTTCCGCCTTCACCCACGTGCCTTCCAGGCGCAAATCAACCTGACCGACCTTGTAGCCAAAGGTCAACGCCTGCAACCACGCGGTACCGTCATAAATATCATTGACGCCACCGTTGCTGACCTTGTCGCGCGTGCCGTAGAACTGGTAGCTGGTGCTCAGCGGGCTACCCGCAACATCAAACTTATAGCTGGCCTTGGCAAAATACTGATCGACATAACCTTGCGCCTGGCCAAATGCGGCTTCGAGAACCAGATCGTTTTTGAAGTCGTATTTCGCACCCAGCGAGTGCAGATAATCTACTTTGGTTTTCTTATCGTTCTGGTAGAACTTGTCCATTTCGATGTGCCATGGTGCTTTATACTCGTTGGTCCACATATAAGAGAAGCTCAACGCACCCGCATCACCGTAGTCAAAGTTCGCCCCGGCTTCTGCCCCCTGATAGGTACCCGGCATAAAGCTCCAGTGCGGCGCTAACAGCGTCTGGCCGGTTGGCTGAATATAGCCACCGCGCGCCCATACCGGGCCGTATTTAAATTTCGCTGCGGCCTTATAAAGGCTGATTCCGCTCTTATCCCCGGACCAGTCTTCTTTATAGGCTTTGTTGCTGGAGGAGAAGGCAATTTCGTTCGGGTGGCCGCTGTCGCCGTTTTCCGCCATTTCGATTGCGGTGAACGCAGCAATATCCAGACCGAACATATCCGCGGCATAACCCGACTGGAAGTCCAGGTTGGCGTTCCAGGTGGAGTGAGAAAGGTTAGTTTTGTATTTGTCTTCAGTGACGTCTTTACGGTCACGTTCACGCTGCCAGTAATAAATACCGCCCGTGAGGGTAGAATCTTCGATGAAACCCGCGGCTTTCGCCTCTGGTGTAACGACCAGGCCCGACATTGCTGTCACACCGGCAATAGCCAGCGCCAGCGCACTACGTTTGCCACTGAACGTACGCATAGATTATTCCTCTTTGACGAATTAAAACGCCTGAAACGGCGAAAATAAAAAAGACCAAATGGTCAGGGGTAGTTATAAATACCCTCGAATTAACTACCGTCTTTAGGTTATTTTTCGCGACGCGAATTATCAATGCTTTTCAGCGGACAAAAGTCAGGATTATGACGAAGTGCACATAATTGGTAGTGCTTTGTAACATTTACCGGAGGGCGAGATTTGGCGGGGCAAGCCATTAAATTTCAGAGGGTAAGATCGTTAATTGCTGTTACTTTTTACAAATTGCGTATTGATGATAAAAAACAAACTTTTTTCAGAAAAATAAGTAGCACCACATTGACCTGATATTTTCCACGATATTATTACCCCCCTGCTTTAACGATATGATCGTTAAATAAAAAAACGCCGCAATAAGCGGCGTTTGTCTCTCATTGACCAATGCAGCGTTATTATTCGCCGATTTTGGTCCAGGTATCACGCAGACCCACGGTACGGTTAAATACCGGTTTTTCCACCGTGCTGTAACGGCTGTCCAGGCAGAAGTAACCTTCACGCTCGAACTGGAACGCTTTACCCGCTTCAGCAGCTTTCAGGGAAGGCTCTGCATAACCCTGCTTGATCACCAGAGATTCCGGGTTGATGGTCGCCAGGAAGTCTTCAGCAGCACCCGGGTTAGGCACGCTGAACAGACGATCGTACAGACGAATTTCCACCGGCAGCGCGTGGGATGCGCTCACCCAGTGAATAACGCCTTTCACCTTGCGGCCGTCCGCCGGATCTTTACTCAGCGTTTCAGCGTCATATGAACAGAAGATGGTGGTGATGTTACCTTCCGCGTCTTTCTCTACGCGCTCTGCCTTGATGACGTAGGCATTACGCAGACGCACCTCTTTACCCAACACCAGACGCTTATACTGCTTGTTGGCTTCTTCGCGGAAGTCAGCACGGTCGATCCAGATTTCACCGCTGAACGGCACGTCGCGGCTGCCCATTTCCGGTTTATTCGGATGGTTAGGCATGGAGACCAGCTCGCTTTCACCCTGCGGATAGTTCTCGATAACCAGCTTCACCGGGTCGATAACCGCCATCGCGCGCGGTGCGTTTTCGTTGAGGTCTTCGCGAATGCAGGATTCCAGAGAAGCTATTTCAATGGTGTTGTCCTGCTTGGTCACGCCGATACGTTTGCAGAACTCACGAATAGACGCGGCAGTATAACCACGACGACGCAGACCAGAGATGGTCGGCATACGCGGGTCGTCCCAGCCCTCAACGTGCTTGTCGGTCACCAGCAAGTTCAGCTTACGCTTGGACATCACGGTGTATTCCAGATTCAGACGAGAGAACTCGTACTGACGCGGATGCACGGGAATGGTGATGTTATCCAGTACCCAGTCGTACAGACGACGGTTGTCCTGGAACTCCAGCGTACACAGGGAGTGGGTGATGCCTTCCAGCGCATCGCTGATGCAATGGGTGAAGTCGTACATCGGGTAGATGCACCACTTGTTACCGGTCTGGTGGTGTTCAGCAAATTTAATGCGGTACAGCACCGGATCGCGCATCACGATGAACGGAGACGCCATATCGATTTTGGCGCGCAGGCAGGCTTTGCCCTCTTCGAAGCCACCGGCACGCATTTTTTCAAACAGCGCCAGGTTCTCTTCAACGCTGCGATCGCGGAACGGGCTGTTTTTACCCGGTGCGGTCAGCGTACCGCGGTATTCACGGATCTCGTCAGCAGACAGCTCGTCGACATACGCCAGACCTTTGTTGATAAGCTCCACCGCATAGGCGTACAGCTGATCAAAATAGTCAGAGGAGTAGCAGATATCGCCAGACCAGTTGAAGCCCAGCCATTGCACGTCGTTCTTAATGGACTCAACGTATTCGATGTCTTCTTTTACTGGGTTGGTGTCATCGAAACGCAGGTTGCACTGTCCCTGATAGTCCTGGGCAATGCCAAAGTTCAGGCAGATAGATTTTGCATGCCCGATATGCAGGTAGCCGTTCGGCTCCGGCGGGAAGCGGGTATGAATTGTGGTGTGCTTACCACTGGCCAGATCTTCATCGATGATCTGACGAATAAAGTTACTCGGGCGGGCTTCTGCCTCACTCATCGTGGATTCCTCAAAGCGTAAACAACGTATAACGGCATATGATCTTATAAGCCGGACGTAGTGACAACCCTTAAAACGGCTCTGAAGAAAATAATGGGGGCATTTGCTGCAAAAAAAAGCGGCGGAGGATAACCCCCGCCGCTTAAGGCATGACTCTACTCAGGAGCGATTACTTGCCTTTAATCTCATACAGAGGCGTTTGACCCGCAACAACCTGACCTTTCGCCTGAATGACCAGGCCACTGAAGTCATCGATGTTGCTGCAAACCACCGGGCTTATCATGGAGCGCGCGTTGGCGTTCAGGAAGTCCAGATCCATTTCCAGAACCGGCTGACCAGCCACAACTTCAGCGCCCTCTTCCACCAGGCGAGTAAAGCCCTGACCGTTCAGCGCAACGGTATCGATACCCATGTGGACAACGATCTCCGCGCCATTTTCGGTTTCGAGGCAGAACGCGTGGTTGGTGTTGAAGATTTTCACGATGGTACCGGCAGCAGGAGACACAACGGTTTTGTCCGTTGGTTTCACCGCAACACCGTCACCGACCGCTTTGCTGGCGAACGCTTCATCAGGTACCTGCTCAATCGCAACGACCTCACCGGTGACGGGAGACACCAGCGCGGCAACCGTTTTGGCATTAGGTACCGCCTGCGGTTTCGCAGCTGCAGGAGCGGCAGCAGGCGCAGCGCTTGCTTCAGCGGCTGCAACCGGGCCGGTCGTTTTCATTGCGTTGGCAATTTTTTCCGCAACGAAGCCGACGATGATCTGCACGCTGGTTTTGTTCAGGCGGATAACACCGGACGCGCCCAGGCGTTTCGCCAGCGCTTCGTTCACCAGAGAAGAATCTTTCACGTTCAGACGCAGACGGGTGATACAGGCATCAATACCGGTCAGGTTGTCAGAACCGCCAACTGCGGCAATGTACTGACGCGCCAGACCTGATACGTCCTGCTCCTGAGCACCGCTCACGTTCACATCCTGACCATCCGCTTCGCTACCGGCCACGGCCAGTTCACGACCCGGGGTCATCAGGTTGAATTTGGTGATAGTGAAACGGAACACCATGTAGTAGATCGCGAAGAACACCAGACCTTGTGGGATCAGCATCCACCAGTGGGTTGCCAGCGGGTTACGGGAAGAAAGCACCATATCCACCAGACCCGCACTGAAGCCAAAGCCCGCAATCCAGTGCATGCTTGCCGCGATAAACACGGAGATACCGGTCAGCACAGCGTGGATCACGTACAGTACAGGCGCCACGAACATGAAAGAGAATTCCAGCGGCTCGGTGATACCGGTGAAGAAGGCCGCAAACGCGCCCGCCATCATAATACCCAGCACTTTCGCTTTGTTTTCTGGACGCGCGCAGTGGTAGATCGCCAGCGCAGCGCCTGGAAGACCAAACATCATGATTGGGAAGAAGCCTGCCTGGTAACGACCGGTAATACCGACAACCGCTTTACCTGCTTCGATGGACTGTGCGCCACCCAGGAAGTTAGGGATATCGTTAATACCTGCAACGTCGAACCAGAATACGGAGTTCAGCGCGTGGTGCAGACCAACCGGGATCAGCAGACGGTTGAAGAACGCATACACGCCCGCACCGACGGAGCCCAGTTTCTGGATGTGTTCACCGAAGTTCACCAGACCGTCGAAGATAACCGGCCAGATGTACATCAGGATGAACGCAACGAAGATCATCACAAAGGAGGTCAGAATAGGCACCAGGCGACGACCGCTGAAGAACGACAGCGCTTTTGGCAGCTCTACGCTACTGAAGCGGTTGTACAGTTCGGCAGAGATGATACCCACAAGGATACCGACAAACTGGTTGCTGATCTTACCGAATGCCGCCGGAACCTGGTCCGCCGGGATTTTTTGGATCATGGCCACCGCTGCAGGCGAGCAGAGAGTGGTTAACACGAGGAAACCGACAAAACCGGTCAGCGCAGCGGCACCGTCTTTGTCTTTGGACATACCGTAAGCCACACCAATCGCAAACAATACGGACATGTTGTCGATAATGGCGGAGCCAGACTTGATAAAGAACGCCGCCAGCGCGCTGGTGTTACCCCAGCCGTTGGGGTCGATCCAGTAGCCGACACCCATCAGGATGGCTGCGGCAGGCAGCGTGGCGACCGGCACCATCAGTGCGCGACCAACCTTTTGTAAATAACCTAGAATACTCACTTTCTTCCCCCTATGAGACCCCGTTTAAGGCATGTTCTCAGCTCTGTTTTTTATTGTGTCACGAACTATATATACAGTTGATGATTCACTGGCATTGTGAGTGTGTGAAAAATTAATTCGTATCGCAAATTAAACGCGTACTTTTTGTGATTTTTGTCACCAAATATCGTTTATTACCCTCCCTTTCACTGGCTAACAACGAAAACTTATTTTATCATTCGAAAAATCAAGACGGATTGATCCGGCCTGAAAGGTTCCAGGTTACGCTTAAGCATCAGGTTCCGATAGCCATCCGCCCACTCTTCTACTTTAACTCTTGAGGTGAACAATGAGACTGATTCCCCTGGCAACTGCTGAACAAGTCGGCAAATGGGCCGCTCGCCATATCGTTAACCGCATTAACGCGTTCAAACCGACCGCCGATCGTCCTTTCGTACTTGGCCTTCCGACGGGTGGCACACCGCTGACCGCGTATAAAGCCCTGGTGGAGATGCACAAAGCAGGCCAGGTTAGCTTCAAACATGTCGTGACCTTCAATATGGACGAATATGTCGGCTTACCGAAGGAACATCCGGAAAGCTACCATAGCTTTATGCACCGCAATTTCTTTGATCACGTTGATATTCCATCTGAAAATATTAACCTGCTGAATGGAAACGCGCCGGATATTGACGCAGAATGCCGTCAGTATGAAGAAAAAATCCGTTCCTACGGTAAAATCCACCTGTTCATGGGCGGTGTAGGTAACGACGGTCATATCGCGTTTAACGAACCGGCGTCCTCTCTGGCTTCCCGTACGCGTATTAAAACGCTGACCCATGACACGCGCGTGGCAAACTCCCGCTTCTTTGACGGTGACGTTAACCAGGTTCCAAAATACGCCCTGACCGTAGGCGTAGGCACCCTGCTGGATGCCGAAGAAGTGATGATTCTGGTCCTGGGCGGCGTGAAAGCGCAGGCGCTGCAGGCTGCCGTTGAAGGCAACGTGAACCATATGTGGACCATCAGCTGCCTGCAGCTGCATCCTAAATCAGTCATCGTTTGCGACGAGCCGTCCACGATGGAGCTGAAGGTGAAAACGCTGAAATACTTCAACGAGTTAGAAGCTGAGAACATCAAAGGTCTGTAATTGAATAACCGCCTCTTCATCAAGAGGCGGCCGCTTTTTTTAACCGGGGGTCGTTATGTACGCTTTAACCCACGGTCGGATTTATACCGGCCATGATATTCTGGATGACCATGCGATTGTTATCGCCAATGGCCTGATTGAACGTGTTTGCCCGCTGGCAGAGCTGCCGCCGGAGATTGAACAGCGCTCACTCAATGGAGCAGTAATCTCCCCCGGTTTCATCGACGTACAGCTGAACGGCTGCGGTGGTGTGCAATTTAATGACACCGCCGATGCGGTGACGGTCGAAACGCTGGAAATCATGCAGAAAGCTAATGAGAAATCAGGCTGCACCAGCTTTCTGCCAACGCTCATTACCAGCAGTGATGACCTCATGAAACAGGGTATCCGCGTGATGCGCGAATACCTGGCCAAATACCCTAATCAGGCGCTGGGCCTGCATCTTGAAGGGCCATGGCTGAACATGGTCAAGAAAGGGACGCATAACCCGAATTACGTGCGTAAACCTGATGCAGAGCTGGTTGACTACATGTGTGCGAACGCCGACGTCATCACCAAAGTGACGCTGGCGCCTGAAATGACCGGCACTGACGTCATCAGCAAACTAGCCGCCGCCGGGATTGTTGTATCAGCGGGCCACTCTAACGCCACGCTGAAAGAGGCCAAAGCCGGCTTCCGCGCGGGCATTACCTTCGCGACGCACCTTTATAACGCCATGCCGTACATCACGGGACGTGAACCGGGTCTGGTCGGCGCGATTCTGGATGAGCCAGACGTTTACTGCGGCATTATCGCGGACGGTTTACACGTCGATTACACCAACATTCGCAATGCCAAGCGGCTGAAAGGTGACAAGCTCTGTCTGGTAACAGATGCCACCGCCCCGGCAGGTGCAAATATTGAGCAGTTCATTTTTGCCGGTAAAACAATATACTACCGCAATGGACTGTGTGTGGATGAAAACGGTACGCTGAGTGGTTCCTCTTTGACCATGATCGAAGGGGTGCGCAACCTGGTTGAGCATTGTGGAATTGCGCTTGATGAAGTCCTGCGTATGGCCACCCTTTATCCGGCTCGCGCTATGGGCGTGGATAAACAGCTTGGCGAAATTGCACCAGGTATGGTTGCAAACCTGACGGCATTCACACACGATTATAAAATTATTAAGACCATCGTTAATGGTAACGAGGTCGTCACTGAGTAAGTAAAAGTATGACACCTGGCGGACAAGCTCAAATTGGTAATGTCGATCTCGTTAAACAGCTTAACAGTGCGGCGGTATATCGTCTGATTGACCAACACGGGCCAATCTCACGTATCCAGATAGCCGAACAAAGCCAGCTTGCTCCCGCCAGCGTGACAAAAATTACCCGCCAGCTCATTGAGCGCGGCCTGATCAAAGAAGTCGATCAGCAGGCCTCCACCGGGGGCCGCCGCGCGATCTCCATTATTACCGAAACCCGCAATTTTCAGGCGATTGGCGTCCGGCTGGGTCGTCATGACACCACGCTCACGCTCTACGATCTGAGCAGCAAAGCCATTGCGGAAGAGCACTATCCCCTTCCGGAGCGCACCCAGGAGACGCTGGAGCATGCGCTGCTGAATACCATCGCGCAGTTTATTGAAAGCTGTCAGCGCAAGATCCGCGAACTCATCGCCATCTCCGTCATTCTTCCCGGCCTGGTCGACCCGGAAAGCGGCGTGATCCGCTATATGCCGCACATTCAGGTTGAAAACTGGGGGCTGGTCGACGCGCTGGAAAAACGTTTCAAAGTGACCTGCTTTGTGGGACACGACATTCGCTCACTGGCGCTGGCTGAGCACTACTTTGGTGCGAGCCAGGATTGCGAAGACTCTATTCTGGTGCGCGTTCACCGCGGTACGGGCGCAGGCATTATCTCTAACGGCCGAATTTTTATTGGTCGCAACGGTAACGTCGGTGAGATTGGCCACATTCAGGTTGAACCCCTCGGAGAGCGCTGCCACTGCGGCAACTTCGGTTGCCTTGAAACCATTGCCGCCAACACCGCCATCGAGCAGCGCGTTCGCCATCTGCTGGAGCAGGGTTATCAAAGCCGCGTCACGCTCGACGATTGTAAGATAGGCACCATCTGCAAAGCCGCCAATAAGGGCGACGCGCTGGCCTGTGAAGTGATCGAGCAGGTGGGGCGCCATCTGGGGAAAACCATCGCCATCGCCATTAACCTGTTTAATCCGCAAAAAGTGGTGATCGCAGGTGAAATTGTGGAGGCGGAAAAGGTGCTGCTCCCCGCCATTGAAGGCTGCATTAACACCCAGGCGCTAAAAGCATTCCGCCAGAACCTTCCGGTGGTTCGTTCAAAGCTTGACCATCGCTCGGCGATTGGCGCATTCGCGCTGGTCAAACGCGCCATGCTCAACGGAATTCTGCTGCAGCATTTGCTGGAAAGTTGATCGGACCTTATAGTAACGCCTTCTTTTTTTGATGTCGGACTGTCCATGACCATTAAGAATGTAATTTGTGATATCGACGGCGTGCTGATGCACGACAACGTTGCCGTGCCGGGTGCTGCGGAGTTTCTTCACCGCATCATCGACAAAGGAATGCCTCTGGTTCTTCTCACGAACTACCCTTCTCAGACCGGTCAGGATCTGGCAAACCGCTTTGCGACGGCGGGCGTCGACGTTCCGGACAGCGTGTTCTATACCTCGGCGATGGCCACGGCGGATTTCCTGAAGCGTCAGGAAGGAAAAAAAGCCTACGTTGTCGGTGAAGGCGCGCTGATCCACGAGCTGTACAAAGCGGGCTTTACCATCACCGATGTCAACCCGGACTTTGTGATTGTGGGTGAAACGCGCTCCTATAACTGGGAGATGATGCATAAGGCATCCTTCTTTGTGGCTAACGGCGCGCGCTTTATTGCGACCAACCCGGATACCCATGGCCGTGGTTTTTATCCGGCCTGCGGCGCGCTGTGCGCCGGTATCGAGAAAATCTCCGGGCGCAAGCCTTTCTACGTTGGCAAGCCAAGCCCGTGGATCATCCGCGCCGCGCTCAACAAGATGCAGGCCCACTCTGAAGAAACCGTTATCGTCGGCGACAACCTGCGCACCGACATTCTGGCCGGTTTCCAGGCTGGTCTGGAGACGATTCTGGTGCTCTCCGGCGTCTCTCAGCTTGATGACATAGACTCGATGCCGTTCCGGCCAAGCTGGATCTACCCCTCCGTCGATGAAATTGACATCATCTGATACCGAACCACGCCTGAAGGCGTGGTTCTTTATTTTTACGCCCGCAAAACACAACCCCATCTAACAAAAAAGCACTTTCATTGCATAATCATCAATAAATGTGCTCATTACATGCTCGTTTTTCACCGATCCGCAACCGCCATTGCACTATTTCCGCTTTCACCCGTAAAACGCTTGCGCGCCCTGCCCCTTTGCGGCATTTTCATAAGCAAGCAACATTACAAAGCAACAGGGTTAACGGAGAAGGTTATGTGTTCAATTTTTGGCGTACTGGATATTAAAACTGACGCGGGCGAACTGCGTAAAAAGGCACTCGAACTGTCCCGCCTGATGCGCCATCGCGGCCCGGACTGGTCCGGCGTTTACGCCAGTGACAAAGCGATTCTGGCTCACGAACGTCTGTCTATTGTTGACGTCAACGCCGGTGCACAGCCGCTGTATAACGAGAAAAAAACGCACGCGCTGGCTGTTAACGGTGAGATCTACAACCATCAGGCGCTGCGCGCCGAGTACGGCGACCGCTACGCCTTCCAGACCGGCTCTGACTGTGAAGTCATCCTGGCACTGTATCAGGAGAAAGGCCCCGAGTTCCTGGACGACCTGCAGGGCATGTTCGCATTCGCCCTGTACGACAGTGAAAAAGACGCCTACCTGATTGGCCGTGACCACATTGGTATTATCCCGCTGTACATGGGCCACGATGAACACGGTAACTTCTATGTTGCGTCTGAAATGAAAGCCCTGGTGCCGGTCTGCCGTACCATTAAAGAGTTCCCGGCGGGCAGCTACTTGTGGAGCAAAGACGGCGAGATCCGTCAGTATTATCAGCGTGACTGGTTCGACTACGACGCGGTGAAAGACAACGTCACGGACAAAGCCGAGCTGCGTCAGGCGCTGGAAGATTCCGTTAAAAGCCACTTGATGTCTGACGTGCCATACGGCGTGCTGCTCTCCGGCGGTCTGGACTCCTCCGTGATCTCCGCGATCACCAAGAAATTCGCCGCGCGCCGCGTGGAAGATCAGGAGCGTTCAGAAGCCTGGTGGCCACAGCTGCACTCCTTTGCCGTGGGCCTGGAAGGGGCACCTGACCTGAAGGCCGCGCAGGAAGTGGCAAACCACCTGGGTACTGTGCACCATGAAATTCACTTCACCGTGCAGGAAGGCCTGGATGCAATCCGCGATGTGATCTATCACATCGAAACCTATGACGTAACGACAATCCGCGCCTCCACGCCGATGTACCTGATGTCGCGTAAGATTAAAGCGATGGGTATCAAAATGGTGCTCTCCGGTGAAGGCTCTGACGAAGTATTTGGCGGCTACCTGTACTTCCATAAAGCGCCGAACGCCAAAGAGCTACACGAAGAGACCGTGCGTAAGCTGCAGGCCCTGCATATGTTTGACTGCGCGCGCGCCAACAAAGCGATGTCGGCATGGGGTGTTGAAGCACGTGTTCCGTTCCTAGATAAGAAATTCCTCGACGTGGCGATGCGCATCAACCCGCAGGATAAAATGTGCGGCAATGGCAAAATGGAAAAACATATCCTGCGTGAATGTTTTGAATCCTACCTGCCGGCAAGCGTTGCATGGCGTCAGAAAGAGCAGTTCTCTGATGGCGTGGGCTATAGCTGGATCGACACCCTGAAAGAGGTCGCGGCAAAACAGGTTTCTGACCAGCAGCTGGAAACCGCTAGCTTCCGCTTCCCGTACAACACGCCAGGCTCGAAAGAGGCGTATCTGTACCGCGAAATTTTTGAAGAGCTGTTCCCTGTTCCAAGCGCTGCAGAGTGCGTACCGGGTGGTCCTTCCGTCGCCTGCTCTTCTGCTAAAGCGATTGAATGGGATGAATCGTTCAAATCCATGAACGATCCGTCAGGACGTGCGGTAGGCGTTCACCAGTCGGCCTACAAATAATCACTCAAATCGCACCAGGGCCCCTCAGGGGGCCCTATTTTTTTGCCTCACATTTCACCGCCTAAAACCGATTAATAACCAATAATTGCCGAATATTCGGTCACGCTGTTCGCAACCTAACCAAACAGTCACATTCCGGCTATTTTCGTTGAAAAAGGTGTTGACGCTGCAAGGGTCTATACGCATAATGCGCCCCGCAACGCCGATAAGGTAACGCGAAAAAAGATGGCTACGTAGCTCAGTTGGTTAGAGCACATCACTCATAATGATGGGGTCACAGGTTCGAATCCCGTCGTAGCCACCATCTTTTTTGCGGGAGTGGCGAAATTGGTAGACGCACCAGATTTAGGTTCTGGCGCCGCAAGGTGTGCGAGTTCAAGTCTCGCCTCCCGCACCATTCCCAGGAAAGCGTTGCACGGATGGGGTATCGCCAAGCGGTAAGGCACCGGTTTTTGATACCGGCATTCCCTGGTTCGAATCCAGGTACCCCAGCCATATTTCTTCGATTTTGCGGTTCTCCGCGGTATTGGGGTATCGCCAAGCGGTAAGGCACCGGTTTTTGATACCGGCATTCCCTGGTTCGAATCCAGGTACCCCAGCCATCGAAGATTGCAGTACTGGCTACGTAGCTCAGTTGGTTAGAGCACATCACTCATAATGATGGGGTCACAGGTTCGAATCCCGTCGTAGCCACCAAATTTAGATTGTCGATTTTTCGGTAATCAAGACAAATTGTTGGGGTATCGCCAAGCGGTAAGGCACCGGATTCTGATTCCGGCATTCCGAGGTTCGAATCCTCGTACCCCAGCCAATTTAAAAAGTCGTTAAGCAGTTTGTTTAACGCAATTGGGGTGTCGCCAAGCGGTAAGGCTCTGGTTTCTGATACCAGCATTCCGGGGTTCGAATCCCTGCACCCCAGCCACTTAGTAACAAACAAGCCCGCTCTGCGGGCTTTTTTGTTTTTGTACAGAATAGTGCGGCCTGATGCCCTCACCCTGCCCCTCTCCCACGGGGAGAGGGAAAAAGGATTAGAGTCCGAGAGCGTATTTCAGCGCCTGACGCTTCAACCTACCGGAGCGTTCCGCCGCCATTAATCCAATATTACGTAGAATGCGCACCGGGGCTAAGTCATTGCTGAACCCGGCATAGAACAGATCCATTCCCGACTGCATGATAAAGTTATCCGCCATGCGTCGCGTCTGGTAACGCTTCAGAACCTGATGGCTGGACCAGTTTTCCGCATGCCCGCGGGCGCTGCCCAGCACATCCAGCAACGCCTCAACGTCACGGTACCCCAGGTTTACCCCCTGCCCGGCCAGCGGGTGAATGGTGTGTGCTGCATCCCCCACCAGCGCCAGCCCTTCGCGGGCATACTGCAATGCGTGACGGCGTGTGAGCGGGAACGCCCCTGCAGCGACCGGCGTAACGTTGCCCAGACGGTTCGGGAAGTGCATGCGAATCTCCCGCTGCAATTGCTCCATTGAAAGCCCCTGCAGCTGGCGAATGCGCGCCGGTTTGTCGTACCACACCAGCGACGCCCAGTTATCGAACAGCGGTAGAAAGGCGTGCGGACCATTCGGGGTAAAGTGCTGCCAGGTGCTCTCTCCCGGCGCCTTCTCGCACTGGACGGTAATCAGCATACAGGACTGCTCGTACTGCCAGGCATGAACCCCAATACCCGCCATCTGCCTGACCTGCGAGTTGGCGCCGTCCGCCCCGACGACCAGCTTGACGGCCAGTTCATCGCCGCTGTCGAGCGTTAGTAAATAGCCGCTATCGTGAGGATGCAGCGCCTTAAGCGACGCCGGAACACGCAGCGTTACCTTCGGGTGCGCCTCCAGCGCCTGCCAGAGCGCCCGCTGGAGCACGTTGTTTTCCACCATATAGCCCAGGCGCGGTAGCTTCAGTTCAGCGGCATCAAACGCGACGTGGGCATTTTCCCACTCCCAGGTTTCAAGACGGCTGTAAGGATGGGCGCGCATCGCCAGCACCGCCTCCCAAACGCCCAGCCCGCGCAGCAGATCAACGGAGGCCGCGCTGATAGCGGAAATACGCACATCCGGTTTGGCCGCCGGATCGTATTGCGCAGGCGCCGACTGTTCAATGACCGTTACCTTAAATCCCTGCTGCGCCAGCCCCAGCGCCAGCGCGCCGCCGACCATACCGCCGCCGACAACGGCAACTTCGGTGTGTTGGAGTGTCATGGTCAATTTTCCTTATTGGAGAATCCCTTAAGTTTACCGGATTTTTTCGGTCCTGAGACACATAACCTTCATACTGGTCACAACCCCACCAAAGCATTACAATACGCGGCTTGCAATCCTGAGCTGAGCAAGTCGATGACTAAAAAACTCCATATAAAAACCTGGGGCTGTCAGATGAACGAATACGATTCATCCAAGATGGCCGATCTGCTGGATACCACCCACGGATACCAGCTGACTGAAAATGCGAAAGAAGCGGACGTGCTGCTGCTGAACACCTGTTCCATTCGTGAAAAAGCGCAGGAAAAAGTCTTTCACGTATTAGGTCGCTGGAAACTCCTCAAGCGAAAAAATCCGGACCTGATCATCGGCGTGGGTGGCTGCGTCGCGTCGCAGGAAGGCAAGCTGATCCGCCAGAGAGCCCCGTATGTGGATATTGTCTTTGGCCCGCAGACCCTGCACCGCCTGCCTGAGATGATCAACCAGGTTCGCGGCAATCGCAGCCCGGTCGTTGACGTCAGCTTCCCGGAGATCGAAAAATTTGACCGTCTGCCGGAGCCGCGCGCCGATGGCCCGACCGCCTTCGTCTCCATCATGGAAGGCTGCAACAAGTACTGTACCTACTGCGTGGTGCCGTACACCCGTGGTGAAGAAGTCAGCCGACCGGCGGATGACATTCTGTTTGAAATCGCGCAGCTTGCCGCACAAGGCGTTCGCGAAGTGAACCTGCTGGGCCAGAACGTTAACGCCTGGCGCGGAGAGAACTACGACGGCACCACCGGCAGCTTTGCCGAACTGCTGCGTCTGGTGGCCGCGATTGACGGCATCGACCGCATTCGCTTTACCACCAGCCATCCGATGGAATTTACCGACGACATCATCGACGTCTATCGCGATACGCCAGAGCTGGTGAGCTTCCTGCACCTGCCGATTCAGTGCGGCTCTGACCGCGTGCTGAACCTGATGGGTCGTCCGCACACGGTCCTGGAGTACAAATCGACCATCCGTAAGCTGCGTGAAGCCCGTCCGGATATCCAGATAAGCTCTGACTTTATCGTCGGCTTCCCTGGCGAAACCGCTGATGACTTCGAGCGCACCATGAAGCTCATCGGCGAAGTGAACTTTGACGTCAGCTACAGCTTCATCTTCTCAGCGCGTCCAGGAACGCCCGCGGCCGACATGGTTGACGATGTACCGGAAGAAGAGAAAAAGCAGCGTCTGTATATTCTGCAGGAGCGCATCAACCAGCAGGCCAATGCCTGGAGCCGCCGTATGCTCGGCACCGTTCAGCGCATTCTGGTAGAAGGCACCTCGCGCAAGAGCATTATGGAACTCTCCGGCCGTACCGAGAACAACCGCGTGGTGAACTTTGAAGGCACCCCGGACATGATCGGTAAATTCGTGGACGTCGAGATTGTCGAAGTGCTGACCAACTCGCTGCGCGCGAAGCTGGTACGCACCGAAGACGAAATGGGCCTGCGTATTGCAGAATCCCCGGAATCCGTGATCTCTCGTACCCGTAAAGAAAACGATTCTGGCGTGGGGATTTACCAGCCATAATCCTCATGGCCTGCCTTTCCGGCAGGCCTTGTATTTCCTCTTATCGCCCCCAATATCATCCGCAACGCTTGCGCCTTTATTCTATGGCGTGAATAATTTCGGTAATGACCGTTTTATTACGCCCTGTCGCAACGGATCAGTTAACCAATCAAAGAGGAACAGTTTGAACATAGATACGCGTGAAATTAGCCTTGAGCCAGCAGACAACGCTCGCCTGCTGAGCCTGTGCGGGCCGTTTGATGACAACATCAAACAACTGGAGCGACGTCTGGGTATCGAAATCAATCGTCGCGATAATCATTTCAAACTTACCGGACGCCCTATCTGCGTCAACGCCGCCGCGGACATTCTGCGTAGCCTGTATGTCGATACCGCCCCGATGCGCGGCGAAATTCAGGATATCGAACCGGAACAGATCCACCTCGCCATTAAAGAGGCGCGCGTGCTGGAACAGAGCGCGGAAAGCGTGCCGGACTATGGCAAAGCCATTAACATCAAGACCAAACGTGGCGTGATTAAGCCGCGCACGCCAAACCAGGCGCAGTACATCGCCAACATTCTTGACCATGACATCACCTTCGGCGTGGGTCCGGCGGGTACGGGTAAAACCTATCTGGCCGTTGCCGCTGCGGTTGATGCGCTGGAGCGCCAGGACATCCGGCGCATCCTGCTGACCCGCCCTGCCGTTGAAGCGGGTGAAAAACTGGGCTTCCTGCCGGGCGATCTGAGCCAGAAGGTCGACCCGTATCTGCGCCCTTTATACGATGCGCTGTTTGAAATGCTGGGCTTTGAGAAGGTCGAGAAGCTCATTGAGCGTAACGTTATTGAAGTTGCTCCGCTCGCCTACATGCGTGGCCGTACGCTGAACGATGCGTTCATCATCCTCGATGAAAGTCAGAACACCACCATCGAACAGATGAAGATGTTCCTGACGCGTATCGGCTTTAACTCAAAGGCGGTCATTACGGGTGACGTGACGCAGATTGACCTGCCGCGCAGCACCAAATCGGGCCTGCGCCACGCCATTGAGGTGCTGGCCGAGGTCGACGAAATCAGCTTTAACTTCTTCCACAGTGAAGACGTGGTACGCCACCCGGTGGTCGCGCGTATCGTTAACGCTTATGAAGCCTGGGAAGAGGCGGATCAGAAGCGTAAGGCCGAACTGGCCGCAGAACGTAAGCGCGAAGCGCAGGAGCAAGAACAGAAATGAGTCAGGTGATCCTCGATTTACAGCTGGCCTGTGAAGATAATTCCGGCATGCCGGATGAGGCACAGTTTCAGAAATGGCTGGATGCCGTTATCCCCCAGTTTCAGGAAGAATCAGAAGTCACGATTCGCCTGGTGGATGAAGCAGAAAGCCACGAGCTTAACCTGACCTATCGCGGGAAAGATAAGCCGACCAACGTGCTCTCTTTCCCGTTCGAAGCGCCGCCGGGTATCGAGATGCCGCTGTTGGGCGATCTGATCATCTGCCGTCAGGTGGTTGAACAGGAAGCCAAAGAGCAGCAAAAACCCCTTGAGGCCCACTGGGCGCACATGGTGGTACACGGCAGCCTGCATCTGCTCGGCTACGATCATATCGAAGACGACGAAGCGGAAGAAATGGAGTCCCTCGAGACAGAGATAATGCTTGCTCTGGGCTATGAGGATCCGTACATTGCCGAGAAAGAATAGTCCGTCACCTGACGGACTAACATGCCGCCACGAAAGGACATCGCGTGGCGGTAAACGTTGAACTAACAAGAGAACCCTTAACAAACGCCATGAGCGACGACAATTCACACAGTAGCGACACGACAACCAGTAAAAAGGGATTTTTCTCCCTCATTCTGAACCAGCTTTTCCACGGCGAACCGAAAAACCGTGATGAACTGCTGGAACTGATTCGTGATTCCGGGCAGAACGACCTTATCGACGAAGATACGCGCGAAATGCTCGAAGGGGTTATGGACATCGCCGACCAGCGCGTCCGCGATATCATGATCCCCCGTTCGCAGATGATTACCCTGAAACGCAACCAGACCCTGGACGAGTGCCTCGATGTCATCATCGAATCCGCCCACTCGCGTTTCCCGGTTATCAGCGAAGACAAGGATCACATCGAAGGGATTTTGATGGCGAAAGATCTGCTGCCGTTTATGCGCAGCGATGCCGAAGCCTTCAGCATGGAAAAAGTGTTACGCCAGGCCGTGGTTGTGCCGGAGAGTAAACGTGTGGATCGGATGCTGAAAGAGTTCCGCTCTCAGCGTTACCACATGGCGATTGTTATTGATGAATTTGGTGGCGTGTCCGGTCTCGTCACGATCGAAGATATTCTTGAGCTGATCGTGGGTGAAATCGAAGATGAGTATGACGAAGAGGAAGACATCGACTTCCGTCAGCTCAGCCGCCACACCTGGACCGTGCGCGCGCTGGCCTCGATTGAAGACTTCAACGACGCCTTCGGTACCCACTTCAGCGATGAAGAGGTTGATACCATTGGCGGGCTGGTGATGCAGGCCTTTGGCCATCTTCCGGCGCGCGGCGAGACCGTTGACATTGACGGTTACCAGTTCAAAGTGGCAATGGCCGACAGCCGACGTATTATACAGGTTCACGTCAGAACGCCGGACGATTCACCGGTGCCAAAACTGGAAGATTAATGTAAATGGCATTTGCCTCACTTCTTGAACGCCAGCGCGTCCGTTTGCTGCTGGCGCTGTTACTCGGAGCCAGCGGTACGCTGGCTTTTTCTCCTTACGACATCTGGCCTGCGGCCATTCTCTCCCTGATGGGGCTACAGGGTCTGACCCTGAATCGTCGTCCGGTACAGGCTGCCGCCATCGGCTACTTCTGGGGGCTGGGACTGTTTGGTTCCGGCATCAACTGGGTCTATGTCAGCATCGCCCAGTTTGGTGGTATGCCGGGCCCGGTTAACGTCTTCCTGGTGGTGCTGCTCGCTGCGTATCTCTCGCTGTATACCGGTCTGTTCGCAGGCATCCTTTCTCGCCTGTGGCCAAAAACCAGCTGGCTGCGCGTCGCTATTGCCGCGCCGGTGGTCTGGCAACTCACCGAGTTCCTGCGCGGTTGGGTGCTGACGGGCTTCCCATGGCTGCAGTTCGGCTACAGTCAGATTGACGGCCCCCTGAAAGGCCTGGCGCCGGTGATGGGCGTTGAGGCCATCAACTTCCTGCTGATGGTTGTCAGCGGCCTGCTGGTCCTGGCGCTGGTCAAGCGCTGCTGGAAGCCGTTGGTTGTGGCGCTGGTGCTGTTCGCTCTGCCCTTCCCGCTGCGCTATATCCAGTGGTTCACCCTTGAGCCCGAACGCGCCACGCAGGTTTCTATGGTTCAGGGAAATATCCCGCAGTCCATGAAGTGGGACGAGAAAGAACTGCTGAATACGCTGAAGATCTACGCCAACGCCACGGAAGAGGTGATGGGTAAATCACAGCTGATTATCTGGCCAGAGTCGGCGATCCCCGATCTGGAGATTAACCAGCAGCCGTTCCTCAACATGATGAACGACCTGCTGCTCTCGCGTGGCAGCACGCTGATCACCGGGATTGTTGATGCGCGTCTCAATCAGCAGAACCGCTACGACACCTACAACACCATCATTACGCTCGGCAAAGACAGCGAGTACAGCTATAACTCCACTGACCGGTACAACAAGAACCACCTGGTGCCGTTTGGTGAGTTTGTTCCGCTGGAGTCGATTCTGCGCCCGCTGGCACCGTTCTTTGACCTGCCGATGTCCTCTTTCAGCCGCGGGCCATACGTTCAGCCCCAGCTTCACGCGCACGGCTTTGCTCTGACGGCGGCCATTTGCTACGAGATTATCCTCGGCGAGCAGGTGCGCGATAACTTCCGCCCTGACACGGACTTCCTGCTGACTATCTCTAACGATGCCTGGTTTGGTAAGTCAATTGGCCCGTGGCAGCACTTCCAGATGGCGCGGATGCGCTCCCTGGAGCTGGCGCGTCCACTGCTGCGCAGCACCAACAACGGCATCACCGCCGTGATTGGACCGCAGGGCGAAATCCAGGCCATGATCCCACAGTTCACCCGGGAAGTGCTGACCACAAAAGTCACGCCGACATCCGGCCTGACGCCATACGCCCGTACCGGTAACTGGCCGCTGTGGATATTGACCGTGCTGTTCGGCTTTGGCGCGGTGCTGATGAGCCTGCGTCAGCGTAGTAAATAACCTTACCTCCTTTGCCGGGTGGCGCTGACGCTTACCCGGCCTACATTTCGTTCCCGTAGGTCGGGTAAGGCGTAGCTGCCACCCGACTGTTCCCTCCAAAGTTCAATTCTGGCACGCCTATTGCTTTGTTTATTCAGGTAAACGCAGTTTGGCTTAACGTGCAACTTAGTCGCACCAGCGTAGATCATCGGTAGCACCGAAACGGTGCAACGGGAGATATTTGCCTCTGAATGGTGCGGCGCGCTTCGCAAAAATAAACAATAACGCAGCAAAATCTTTACATTAAGCCAGACTAAATGTTAACAAGCTTGCATAACACTGCACTCGCATTGCGCGAGATATAACAACATCACAATGGGTATCAAAGCGTCACTGGCGCTGATAAAAAAGGAGTTGGGTATGCAATTACGTAAACTGGCCACAGCAATGCTGGTTATGGGAATGTCTGCAGGCGTGGTTCACGCTGAAGATGCTCCGGCAGCAGGCAGCACTCTCGACAAGATTGCCAAAAACGGCGTCATCGTGGTCGGCCACCGTGAATCTTCAGTCCCGTTCTCTTACTACGACAACACGCAAAAAGTCGTGGGCTATTCACAGGATTACTCCAACGCCATCGTTGAAGCTGTGAAGAAAAAGCTGAACAAACCTGACCTGCAGGTGAAGCTGATCCCAATCACTTCACAGAACCGTATTCCACTGCTGCAAAACGGCACCTTTGATTTCGAGTGTGGATCCACCACCAATAACCTCGAGCGTCAGAAACAGGCTGCCTTCTCGGACACCATCTTTGTTGTGGGCACCCGCCTGCTGACCAAGAAAGGCGGTGAGATCAAAGACTTCGCTGACCTGAAAGGCAAAGCGGTCGTTGTCACTTCCGGTACCACCTCAGAAGTGCTGCTGCACAAGCTGAACGACGAGAAGAAAATGGATATGCGCATCATCAGCGCGAAAGACCATGGCGACTCCTTCCGTACTCTGGAAAGTGGTCGTGCCGTCGCGTTTATGATGGATGACGCCCTGCTGGCGGGCGAGCGTGCGAAAGCGAAAAAACCGGACAACTGGGATATCGTCGGTACCGCGCAGTCGAAAGAAGCCTACGGCTGTATGCTGCGTAAAGACGATCCGCAGTTCAAAAAGCTGATCGATGACACCATCGCTCAGGTGCAGACCTCCGGCGAAGCGGAAAAATGGTTCGACAAATGGTTCAAGAACCCGATTCCACCAAAAAACCTGAACATGAATTTTGAACTGTCTGACGACATGAAAGCGCTGTTCAAATCTCCAAATGACAAGGCTCTTAACTAATTAGAACTACAGGGGCGGGATCTCCTGCCCTCTCGATTGTCGGGAAGCATGGACAGACTATACGTTGAGTGGTCGTTCCCCACTCAGCGCGAAAAATGAGCTTCTCACCAATCTTCGAGGGTAGCGCTGCTACCCTTTTTTTTCTGGAGTTTATTATGTCAATAGACTGGAACTGGGGCATATTCCTGCAACAAGCCCCGTTCGGCAACACCACCTATCTTGGCTGGCTGTGGAGCGGCTTTCAGGTTACCGTGGCATTATCGATAACGGCGTGGATTATCGCGTTTCTTGTCGGTTCTCTGTTCGGTATTCTGCGCACCGTCCCTAACCGTTTTCTTTCAACACTTGGCACCCTGTATGTGGAACTGTTCCGTAACGTTCCGCTGATCGTGCAATTCTTTACCTGGTATCTGGTTATCCCGGAACTGCTGCCTGAAAATATTGGCATGTGGTTCAAGTCGAAACTGGATCCGAATGTACAGTTCTTTGTTTCCTCCATGATGTGTCTGGGGCTGTTTACCGCTGCGCGCGTTTGCGAGCAGGTGCGTGCCGCCATTCAGTCATTACCCCGTGGACAAAAAAATGCAGGCCTGGCAATGGGCTTGACCCTGCCGCAAACCTACCGCTATGTGCTGCTGCCTAACGCCTACCGCGTTATCGTTCCACCGATGACCTCTGAGATGATGAACCTGGTGAAAAACTCGGCCATCGCCTCGACTATCGGCCTGGTCGATATGGCCGCTCAGGCGGGCAAACTGCTGGATTACTCCGCGCACGCGTGGGAATCCTTCACCGCGATCACGCTCGCGTATGTTCTGATTAACGCTTTCATCATGCTGGTGATGAACCTGGTTGAACGCAAAATCCGCCTGCCGGGTAATCTGGGGGGCAAATAATGTACGAATTTGACTGGAGTTCTATCGTTCCATCCATGCCATACCTGCTTGATGGCCTGGTGATTACCTTAAAAATCACCGTTATCGCCATCATCATTGGTATCGTCTGGGGCACCCTGCTGGCCGTCATGCGCCTGTCGAGCTTTAAACCCCTCGCCTGGTTTGCGACCGCCTACGTTAACGTGTTCCGCTCCATCCCGCTGGTAATGGTGCTGCTGTGGTTTTACCTGATTGTGCCCGGCTTCCTGCAAAACGTGCTGGGCCTGTCGCCGAAAACCGATATCCGCCTGATCTCCGCGATGGTGGCGTTCTCCATGTTTGAGGCCGCTTACTACTCGGAAATTATCCGTGCGGGCATTCAGAGTATTTCCCGCGGGCAATCCAGCGCCGCACTGGCACTGGGGATGACGCACTGGCAGTCCATGCAGCTCATTATTCTGCCGCAGGCGTTTCGCGCCATGGTTCCGCTCCTGCTGACCCAGGGGATCGTGCTGTTCCAGGATACCTCCCTGGTCTACGTTCTGAGTCTGGCAGACTTCTTCCGTACCGCGTCAACCATCGGTGAACGTGATGGTACGCAGGTCGAGATGGTGCTCTTCGCGGGTGCGGTCTATTTTGTGATTAGTTTAAGCGCGTCGCTGTTGGTCAGCTGGCTGAAGAAAAGGACGGTATAATGATTTCCCTGAAAAATGTTTCTAAATGGTATGGGCACTTTCAGGTGCTGACCGACTGCTCCACCGAAGTGAAAAAAGGCGACGTGGTGGTGGTGTGCGGGCCGTCCGGTTCCGGTAAATCGACGCTGATCAAAACCGTCAACGGACTGGAGCCGGTGCAGCAGGGTGAGATCGTTGTCAACGGCACCAAAGTCAACGACAAGAAAACCAATCTCGCCCAGCTTCGCTCTCACGTTGGCATGGTGTTCCAGCACTTTGAGCTGTTCCCTCACCTCTCCATTATTGAGAACCTGACCCTGGCGCAGGTGAAAGTGCTTAAGCGTGATAAAAAGGCGTCGCGCGAGAAAGGGCTGAAGCTCCTGGAACGCGTGGGTCTCTCGGCACATGCCGATAAGTTCCCGGCACAGCTTTCTGGCGGCCAGCAGCAGCGCGTGGCGATCGCCCGTGCGCTGTGCATGGATCCCGTTGCGATGCTGTTTGATGAGCCAACGTCGGCGCTCGATCCTGAGATGATCAACGAGGTGCTGGACGTCATGGTTGAACTGGCGCACGAAGGGATGACCATGATGGTAGTGACCCACGAAATGGGCTTCGCCCGTAAAGTGGCCAACCGAGTGATCTTTATGGACGAAGGGAAGATCGTAGAAGACTCGCCGAAAGAAGAGTTCTTCGCTAACCCGAAATCCGAGCGCGCAAAAGACTTCCTCGCCAAAATCCTGCATTAATCTTCCCGGTGCGCAATCTGCGGATTGCGCACTGCTTCACGCTTTAGATTTCTTCCTCTATTCGACGTCACATTGCAGCGTTAACCTTGTCACAAAATAACGCTATGAATGGAGAACGCTATGGCACAACCGATCATTCTCGATTGCGATCCGGGTCATGATGACGCGATCGCTCTCGTCCTTGCACTTGCCTCCCCTGAACTCGACGTCAAAGCCGTCACCTCTTCTGCCGGAAACCAGACGCCTGAAAAAACCCTGCGCAACGTGCTGCGCATGCTCACGCTGCTTAAACGCACCGATATTCCGGTTGCGGGTGGGGCCGTGAAGCCGCTGATGCGCGAGCTCATTATTGCCGACAACGTTCATGGTGAAAGCGGGCTGGACGGCCCTACGCTGCCGGAGCCGGTGTTTGCACCGCAAAACTGTACCGCCGTCGAGCTGATGGCGAAGGTGCTGCGCGAAAGCGCAGAGCCCGTAACGCTGGTGGCAACCGGACCACAAACCAACGTTGCGCTGCTGCTGAACAGTCATCCGGAACTACACGGTAAAATCGCCCGGATCGTGATTATGGGTGGCGCGATGGGGCTGGGAAACTGGACGCCGGCTGCCGAGTTCAATATTTTTGTCGACCCGGAAGCCGCCGAGATCGTCTTCCAGTCAGGATTACCGATTGTGATGGCGGGGCTGGATGTTACCCACCGCGCGCAGATTATGGCGGACGACATTGAACGCTTCCGTGCCGTAGGTAATTCGGTCGCGACAACCGTGGCTGAGCTGCTCGATTTCTTTATGGAGTATCACAAAGCCGAGAAATGGGGTTTCCACGGCGCGCCGCTGCATGACCCCTGCACGATCGCCTGGCTGTTAAAACCGGAGATGTTTACCACGGTGGACAGGTGGGTTGGCGTCGAGACTCAGGGAAAATATACCCAGGGCATGACGGTGGTGGATTACTACTCGCTGACGGGGAATAGACCGAATACTACGGTGATGGTGGATATTGACAGACAGGCGTTTGTGGATTTGCTGGCGGAGAGACTGGCTTACTATAGTGCGGCCTGATGCCCTCACCCCGGCCCTCTCCCACAGGGAGAGGGTGCAAACAGTTTTGCTTTTACCTAGGGCTCAAACGGCCGGCGCTGGAACTGGTCGTGCCCGCACTTCGGACACAGCGGCAGTACATCCGGCGTATAGACCGCAATATGGTGATGGCACTTCTCACACACCAGGTTGCCCAGCCCCACCACTTCGCCGCTCTGGTAGACACCGTGGTGGTTCAAATCCTGGAATACCTCGCGCCACTCCAGCTGCGTTTTATCGGTGATATCCGCCAGCTCCTGCCACAGGCTCTCCTTAATCACCCGCATAAAAACGCTGTCAGCGACCTCGTCCTGACTCTCTTCGTAACTGCGCGCAAACTCTTCCAGGTCACGACGCACGGCACGGGTCACCTCTTCCACTTCGGTTCGCGTTAACTCACCCGTTTGCGTCACACGGGCACGTGCCTGCTCAACCAGCGCGTCAATATCGCGCTCGCCGTTACGCAGCCGTTCCGTCAGTGTCGCCACCAGTTCGCGGTAAAATTGAGCAACCTTGTTCATCATTTTGCCTCCCGGGTAAGTAACTATTTCTAATAATAGACCTTATTTCATCACCGCTTTGTCAGGTGAAGCACAGACCCGGTAAATTCCTGCAAAGCGCATTTGTGCGAAAGGCTGTTTTGACGCGGGCGTTTGGGCTATGCTATGCGGATCTGAATTACCACATCCATTGGCTACATTTGTAGCTGTATTGAAAACAGGACCACTGGCTGCCATGCAAGAGCAATACCGCCCGGAAGAGATAGAATCAAAAGTCCAGCAACACTGGGACGAGAAGCGCACCTTTGAAGTAACCGAAGACGAGAGCAAAGAGAAGTATTACTGCCTGTCGATGCTTCCCTATCCTTCTGGTCGACTACACATGGGCCACGTGCGTAACTACACCATCGGTGATGTGATTGCACGCTACCAGCGCATGCTGGGCAAAAACGTCCTGCAGCCTATCGGCTGGGATGCGTTCGGTCTGCCTGCGGAAGGTGCAGCGGTAAAAAACAATACGGCTCCGGCACCGTGGACGTACGACAACATCGCGTATATGAAAAACCAGCTCAAAATGCTGGGCTTTGGCTATGACTGGAGCCGCGAGCTGGCAACCTGTACCCCGGAATACTATCGCTGGGAACAGAAATTCTTCACCGAGCTGTATAAAAAAGGCCTGGTGTACAAGAAGACCTCTGCCGTTAACTGGTGCCCGAATGACCAGACCGTTCTCGCAAACGAACAGGTTATCGACGGCTGCTGCTGGCGTTGCGACACCAAAGTTGAACGTAAAGAGATCCCGCAGTGGTTTATCAAAATCACCGCTTACGCTGATGAGCTCCTGAGCGATCTGGATAATCTGGACCACTGGCCAGATACCGTTAAGACCATGCAGCGCAACTGGATCGGCCGTTCTGAAGGCGTGGAAATCACCTTCAACGTTGAGGACTACGACCAGACCCTGACCGTCTACACCACCCGTCCGGATACCTTCATGGGTGCGACCTACCTGGCCGTGGCCGCAGGTCACCCGCTGGCGCAGAAAGCGGCAGAAAACAATCCGGAACTGGCTACCTTCATCGACGAGTGCCGCAACACCAAAGTGGCCGAAGCCGACATGGCGACGATGGAGAAAAAAGGCGTTGATACCGGCTTTAAAGCCATTCACCCACTGACTGGCGAAGCCATCCCTGTCTGGGCCGCGAACTTCGTACTGATGGAATACGGCACTGGCGCCGTAATGGCCGTTCCGGGTCACGACCAGCGCGACTACGAATTTGCCACCAAATACGGTCTGACCATCAAATCGGTTATTCTGGCCGCCGACGGTTCTGAACCAGACCTGTCCGAACAGGCGCTGACCGAAAAAGGCACCCTCTTCAACTCCGGCGAATTCAGCGGCCTGAGCTTCGAAGAAGGCTTCAACGCCATCGCCGATAAGCTGGCTTCCCTTGGCGTGGGCGAGCGTAAAGTTAACTTCCGTCTGCGCGACTGGGGCGTTTCCCGTCAGCGTTACTGGGGTGCGCCAATCCCAATGGTGACGCTGGAAGATGGCACCGTGATGCCAACGCCGGAAGATCAGCTGCCGGTGATCCTGCCGGAAGACGTGGTCATGGACGGCATCACCAGCCCGATCAAAGCCGATCCTGAGTGGGCAAAAACCACCGTCAACGGCCAGCCTGCGCTGCGTGAAACCGACACCTTTGACACCTTTATGGAGTCATCCTGGTACTATGCGCGTTATACCTGCCCGCAGTATCAGGACGGTATGCTGGACTCCGATGCGGCAAACTACTGGCTGCCGGTAGATATCTACATCGGTGGTATCGAACACGCCATCATGCACCTGCTCTACTTCCGCTTCTTCCATAAGCTGATGCGCGATGCCGGCATGGTGAACTCTGACGAACCGGCTAAACAGCTGCTGTGCCAGGGCATGGTGCTGGCGGATGCCTTCTACTACGTTGGCGCAAACGGCGAGCGTAACTGGGTTTCTCCGGTTGATGCTATCGTTGAGCGTGACGAGAAAGGCCGCATCGTTAAGGCCAAAGACGCCGCTGGTCATGAGCTGGTCTATACCGGCATGAGCAAGATGTCCAAGTCTAAAAACAACGGCATCGACCCGCAGGTGATGGTTGAGCGCTACGGTGCGGATACCGTGCGTCTGTTCATGATGTTTGCTTCTCCGGCAGACATGACCCTGGAGTGGCAGGAGTCTGGCGTTGAAGGTGCGAACCGCTTCCTGAAACGCGTCTGGAAACTGGTTTACGAACATACCGCTCTGGGCGATGCCCCGGCACTGAACGCCGCTGCGCTGACTGAAGATCAGCAGGCCCTGCGTCGTGATGTTCATAAAACGATTGCGAAAGTGACCGATGATATTGGTCGTCGTCAGACCTTCAATACCGCAATTGCGGCTATTATGGAACTGATGAACAAGCTGGCGAAAGCCCCGCAGGACGGCGAGCAGGATCGTGCCTTAATGCGCGAAGCGCTGCTGGCGGTTGTTCGCATGCTGAACCCGTTCACTCCGCACGTCAGCTTCACCCTGTGGCAGGAGCTGAAAGGCGAAGGCGATATCGACAACGCGCCGTGGCCTCAGGCTGACGAAGCAGCGATGGTGGAAAACACAACGCTGGTCGTGGTCCAGGTAAACGGCAAAGTCCGTGGTAAAATTACCGTGCCGGTCGATGCAACCGAAGAACAGGTTCGCGAGCGCGCGGGCCAGGAAACTCTGGTCGCAAAATATCTTGAGGGCGTTACCGTGCGTAAAGTGATCTACGTACCGGGTAAACTGCTGAATCTGGTCGTTGGCTAAGCGCGGGAGGAAACGTGCGACAACTGGCAACAATACTCTTATCTCTGGCGGTGCTTGTCACCGCTGGCTGTGGCTGGCACCTGCGCAATACTACGGCGGTGCCTGCTCAGATGAAAACAATGATCTTTGACTCTTCGGATCCGAATGGTCCTCTCAGCCGGGCAATCCGTAATCAGCTTCGTCTGAACGGCGTTGAGTTGATTGAGAAAGACACGCTGCGCCAGGATGTTCCGTCTCTGCGTGTTCTGGGGATGACGCTCGGCAAAGATACGGCCTCTATCTTCCAGGATGGCCGCACCGCTGAGTATCAAATGGTCATGACGGTTAACGCAGCCGTGCTGATCCCGGGTAAAGACATTTATCCAATCAGTACAAAAGTGTACCGTTCGTTCTTTGATAACCCGCAGACGGCGCTGGCAAAAGATGCCGAACAGCAGATTATCATCAACGAAATGTACGACAAGGCCGCGGAACAGCTGATCCGTAAACTGCCGACCGTTGCAGCGTCTAAGAAAGAAGGCTCTGACATCATCGAAAAACCGGACGCTAACGCAGCTCCTGTTTCTACCTCCATGGGTAACTGATGATCAGGCTGTATCCTGAACAACTCCGCGCGCAGCTCAATGAAGGGCTGCGCGCGGCGTATCTGCTTCTTGGGAACGATCCGTTATTACTTCAGGAAAGCCTGGATGCCGTGCGACATGCGGCGGCCGCGCAGGGCTTTGATGAACACCACACCGTCCAGATCGATAACAACACCGACTGGAACACCCTCTTCTCACTGTGTCAGGCGATGAGCCTTTTTGCCTCGCGCCAGACGATTCAAATCCTGCTGCCGGATAACGGTCCTAACGCGGCCATTAATGAGCAGCTCGCCACGCTGGTCAGCCTGTTACACAGCGATCTGCTCCTCATTGTGCGTGGCAATAAGCTGACTAAAGCCCAGGAAAACGCAGCGTGGTTTACCCAGCTCGCCACCCACGCGGTGCTGGTCACCTGTCAGACGCCTGAGCAGGCGCATCTGCCTAAGTGGGTGGCCGCGAGAGCGAAGCAGAACAACCTTCAGCTGGATGATGCGGCAAATCAACTGCTCTGCTACTGCTATGAAGGTAACCTGCTGGCCCTGGCGCAGGCGCTGGACAGACTCTCCCTGCTGTGGCCGGATGGCAAGCTGACCTTACCGCGCGTTGAGCAGGCCGTTAACGACGCGGCGCACTTCACGCCGTTCCACTGGGTGGACGCGCTGCTGTCGGCGAAAAGCAAACGCGCCCTGCATATTCTGCAGCAGCTGCGCCTGGAAGGGAGCGAACCCGTCATTCTGCTGCGTACGCTGCAGCGCGAACTGCTGCTGCTGGTTACGCTCAAGCGACAGTCTGCCCATACGCCATTGCGCTCGCTGTTTGATAAACATCGTGTGTGGCAAAACCGCAGGGCGATGACCACCGAGGCCGTTAACCGCCTGAGTCATGAACAGCTTCGTCAGGCTGTACAGCTTCTGATGCGCGCTGAGCTCACGTTAAAACAAGATTATGGTCAGTCGGTCTGGGCAGAGCTGGAAAGCCTTTCTCTGCTGCTTTGCCATAAGGCGCTGGCAGACGTTTTTATTGATGGATAGTATGCATTCCTTACAGGCCTTGTATGGCGGCACCTTCGACCCGGTACATTACGGGCATCTGAAGCCGGTTGAAATTCTGGCGAATCTGATCGGCCTTCAGCGCGTCATCATTATGCCCAATAATGTCCCGCCCCATCGTCCGCAGCCCGAGGCAACCAGCGAGCAGCGAAAAGAGATGCTCGCCCTTGCCATCGCAGATAAACCGCTCTTCAGGCTTGATGAGCGCGAGTTGCGTCGCGACACGCCCTCCTGGACGTCTCAGACGCTTCAGGAGTGGCGAGCCGAACAGGGCCCTGACCAGCCGCTGGCCTTTATTATCGGTCAGGATTCCCTGCTGAATTTCCCCACATGGCATCAGTATGAAACCATTCTGGAGAACAGCCACCTGCTCGTTTGCCGCCGTCCGGGCTATCCGCTGACCATGCGCGAAGAGCAGTACCAGCAGTGGCTGGAAGACCATCTCACGGATAACGTTGAGGATCTCCACAATCAGCCTGCCGGGAAGATTTATCTGGCGGAAACGCCGTGGTTCGATATCTCTGCAACACTCATTCGCGAGCGTTTACAGCAAGGTTTAGCGTGTGACGATATGCTACCGGCAGCGGTGCTGGAGTATATTCATACGCACGGTTTGTATCAGAAAAGCGCAGATGAATAGCCGGAGGGCATAAAAAGTGGCTTATTGTTTATCCTGCCTTGACAGGTTAAGCCATACTGTTATCCTCCGCTGCCAGACTTTCCCGCCGATCATTGCTTTACAGAAATTGTTTTACAAAAATGGCGATGCAATCTCAGGCGGAGGGTGGGATGATACCCGCCTTCAAAAGCCTGGCCGGAGACAGTTGTCCCGATACAGGCGTGAGTTCAGGTATACTGCCTGGCTACGAATTCAACGTTTTATAATCTCATTCACCCCAGGGGGAAAACTTGCAGGGTAAAGCACTCCAGGATTTTGTTATTGACAAAATTGATGACCTGAAAGGTCAGGACATCATCGCTATCGACGTTAAGGGTAAATCCAGTATTACCGACTGCATGATCATCTGCACCGGTACTTCTACGCGTCATGTGGTTTCGATTGCCGATCACGTGGTTCAGGAATCGCGTGCAGCAGGGCTGTTACCGCTGGGTGTTGAAGGTGAAGCGACGGCTGACTGGGTAGTTGTCGACCTCGGCGATGTCATTGTCCATGTCATGCAGGACGAGAGTCGTCGCCTGTATGAGCTGGAAAAACTCTGGGGTTAATGCGTGAAGTTGCAGCTGGTCGCCGTCGGCACCAAAATGCCGGACTGGGTACAAACCGGTTTTACTGAATATCTGCGTCGTTTTCCAAAAGACATGCCGTTCGAACTGGTGGAAATCCCCGCCGGAAAGCGCGGCAAGAACGCCGATATCAAACGTATTCTCGATAAAGAGGGTGAACTGATGCTGGCTGCCGCAGGCAAAAACCGCATCGTTACCCTCGATATTCCAGGGAAGCCCTGGGATACGCCGCAGCTGGCGCACGAACTGGAGCGCTGGAAGCAGGATGGCCGTGACGTCAGTCTGTTGATTGGCGGGCCTGAAGGGTTATCCCCTGCCTGCAAAGCGGCAGCAGAACAAAGTTGGTCTCTCTCCGCGCTGACGCTTCCCCACCCGCTCGTTCGGGTACTGGTAGCGGAAAGCCTGTATCGCGCGTGGAGCATTACTACCAACCACCCCTATCACCGCGAGTAATGACTGACCAGGGTAGATTAAGCAGCGGATGAAACTACAGAATTCTTTTCGCGACTATACGGCTGAGTCCGCGCTGTTTGTGCGCCGGGCGCTGGTCGCCTTTACCGGGATTTTGCTGCTTACCGGCGTGCTGATCGCCAACCTCTATAATCTGCAAATTGTCCGCTTTACCGACTACCAGACGCGTTCAAACGAAAACCGCATTAAGCTGGTGCCTATCGCACCCAGCCGCGGCATTATTTACGATCGTAACGGCACTCCGCTTGCGTTAAACCGCACCATCTATCAAATCGAGATGATGCCGGAAAAAGTTGATAACGTTCAGGATACGCTGGAAGCGCTGAAGAGCGTTGTCGATCTTAACGATGACGATATCGCCGCCTTCAAAAAAGAGCGCGCCCGCTCTCACCGCTTCACCTCCATTCCGGTAAAAACCAACCTGACGGAAGTTCAGGTGGCCCGTTTTGCGGTGAATCAGTACCGTTTCCCCGGCGTGGAAGTGAAGGGTTACAAGCGTCGCTACTACCCTTACGGCTCCGCGCTGACGCATGTGATTGGCTACGTTTCCAAGATTAACGACAAAGACGTCGACCGCCTCGATAAAGACGGCAAGCTGGCCAACTACGCGGCAACGCACGATATCGGTAAGCTGGGGATTGAACGTTATTACGAAGATGTTCTGCACGGGCAAACCGGCTATGAAGAGGTTGAAGTTAACAACCGTGGCCGCGTTATTCGCCAGCTGAAAGAAGTGCCGCCTCAGGCCGGGCACGATGTCTATCTGACGCTCGATCTGAAACTGCAGCAGTATATTGAAACCTTGCTGGCGGGCAGCCGTGCAGCCGTGGTGGTGACCGATCCGCGTACCGGTGGCATCCTGGCGATGGTGTCAATGCCAAGCTATGACCCGAACCTCTTTGTTGACGGCATCTCCAGTAAAGACTATTCCGGCCTGCTTAATGACCCCAATACGCCGCTGGTGAACCGCGCGACGCAAGGGGTTTATCCCCCGGCATCCACGGTTAAACCGTACGTGGCGGTCTCGGCACTGAGTGCCGGCGTCATCAACCGTAATACCAGCCTGTTTGACCCGGGCTGGTGGCAGTTGCCAGGTTCAGATAAGCGCTATCGTGACTGGAAAAAATGGGGCCACGGCCATCTGAATGTCACCAAATCGCTGGAGGAATCTGCGGATACCTTCTTCTATCAGGTGGCTTATGACATGGGGATCGACCGCCTGTCAGAGTGGATGAGCAAATTCGGCTACGGACATTACACTGGCATTGACCTTTCAGAAGAACGCTCCGGCAACATGCCAACGCGTGAATGGAAGCTGAAGCGCTTTAAAAAACCGTGGTATCAGGGTGACACCATTCCGGTGGGTATCGGCCAGGGCTACTGGACGGCAACGCCGCTTCAGATGAACAAAGCCATGATGATCCTCATCAATGACGGCGTGGTGAAAGTCCCTCATCTGCTGCAAAGTACGGTTGAAGACGGCAAAAAAGTGCCCTGGAACCAGCCGCATGAAGCGCCTGTGGGTGACATTCACTCCGGCTTCTGGGAAATCGCGAAAGATGGTATGTATGGCGTGGCAAACCGCCCGAACGGTACCGCGCATAAGTATTTTACCGGCGCACCGTACAAGGTGGCCGCGAAATCCGGTACTGCGCAGGTGTTTGGTCTGAAAGCCAACGAAACCTATAACGCACACCGCATTGCCGAACGTCTGCGTGACCATAAGCTGATGACGGCGTTTGCCCCTTATGATAACCCGCAGGTCGCGGTGGCGATGATTCTGGAGAACGGCGGTGCCGGGCCAGCGGTAGGGACCATCATGCGCCAGATCCTGGACCACATTATGCTGGGTGATAACAACACCGAACTGCCGGCTGAAAACCCGGCCGCCGCTGCGGCGGAGGACCAATAATCATGACGGATAATCCAAATAAAAAATCGCTGTGGGATAAAATCCACATCGACCCAGCCATGCTGCTGATCCTGCTGGCCCTGCTGGTTTACAGCGCTCTGGTTATCTGGAGTGCCAGCGGTCAGGATATCGGCATGATGGAGCGCAAAATCGGCCAGATCGCGATGGGTCTGATCATCATGGTGGTGATGGCGCAGATCCCGCCGCGCGTCTACGAAGGCTGGGCGCCCTATCTCTACATCTTCTGTATTATTTTGCTGGTTGCGGTAGATGCGTTTGGCGCCATTTCAAAAGGGGCGCAGCGCTGGCTGGATCTGGGCATTGTCCGCTTTCAGCCCTCGGAAATTGCCAAAATCGCCGTTCCATTGATGGTGGCTCGCTTTATCAACCGCGACGTTTGTCCGCCGTCGTTGAAAAATACCGCCATCGCACTGGTGCTGATATTCCTGCCGACGCTGCTGGTTGCGGCACAGCCTGACCTTGGCACCTCAATCCTTATCGCCCTCTCAGGCCTGTTTGTCCTTTTCCTGTCGGGACTGAGCTGGCGTCTGATTGGTATCGCGGTAGTGCTGATCGCGGCGTTCATCCCTATCCTCTGGTTCTTCCTGATGCATGATTACCAGCGCCAGCGCGTCATGATGCTGCTCGATCCGGAAACCGATCCGCTGGGCGCGGGCTATCATATTATTCAGTCCAAGATTGCGATTGGCTCCGGCGGCCTGCGCGGTAAAGGCTGGCTGCACGGCACGCAGTCGCAGCTGGAATTTTTACCGGAACGCCACACAGACTTTATCTTCGCCGTACTGGCGGAAGAGCTGGGGCTGGTGGGCATCTTAATATTGCTGGCACTGTACGTCCTGCTGATCATGCGGGGATTGTGGATTGCAGCGCGCGCGCAAACCACCTTTGGTCGCGTCATGGCTGGCGGGTTGATGCTGATTTTATTCGTTTATGTCTTCGTAAATATTGGTATGGTGAGTGGTATTCTGCCGGTGGTAGGCGTACCGCTGCCGCTGGTGAGCTACGGAGGCTCGGCACTGATCGTGTTGATGGCCGGGTTTGGTATCGTGATGTCGATCCATACCCACAGAAAAATGTTGTCAAAAAGCGTATAAAAATAAGGGGATCGGAATGCGTAAGCAGTGGCTGGGGATCTGCATCGCGGCAAGTTTACTTGCGGCCTGCACAAGTGATGATGGTCAGCAACAGGCAACCGTCGCGCCGCCGCAGCCTGCGGTGTGTAATGGCCCGAACGTTGAAATCAGCGGCGCCGATCCCGTTTATGAACCGCTGAATGCCAGTGCTAATCAGGATTACGAGCGCGACGGCAAAAGCTACAAAATTGTTCAGGATCCGTCTCGTTTCAGTCAGGCTGGCTTTGCCGCCATTTATGATGCCGAGCCTGGCAGTAACCTGACGGCTTCCGGGGAAGCGTTCGACCCAATGCAGCTGACTGCGGCACACCCAACGCTGCCGATTCCAAGCTACGCCCGTATCACCAACCTGGCGAACGGCCGTATGATCGTCGTGCGCATCAACGACCGCGGCCCGTACGGGAATGACCGGGTGATTTCCCTGTCTCGCGCGTCCGCCGATCGCCTGAATACCTCGAACAATACCAAAGTCCGTATTGACCCGATTATCGTAGCGCAGGATGGCTCGCTCTCCGGGCCGGGCACCGCGTGTACGACGGTGGCGAAACAGACCTATGCCCTTCCCGACCGTCCAAATCTTGACGGCGGAATGGGAAGCGCCTCGTCTCCGGCAGCACCGTCTCAGCCGGGTGGCGAAATCCGTCCGATCAGCAATGACACCCTGCAAAGCGATGATTCAACCGGCGCACCGGTAAAGAGCAGCGGTTTTCTGGGTGCACCGACGACCTTAGCCTCGGGCGTGCTTGAAGGCAGCGAGCCTACGCCAGCCCCTGCTCCTGTTACAGCACCAGCGACCCAACCGGCTCCCGTAACGGCACCGGCGACTACGCAAAGTGCGGCGGTGGCGGCTCCGGCAGCGGCCAGCGGCAGCTACGTGGTCCAGGTAGGCGCAGTGAGCGATCGGGCGCGGGCCCAACAGTATCAACAGCGTCTGAGCCAGCAGTTCGGTGTACCAGGACGCGTTGAACAGAACGGCGCGGTGTGGCGTATTCAGATGGGGCCGTTTGCCAGCAAATCGCAGGCAACGACCCTTCAGCAGCGCCTGCAGAATGAAGCTCAGCTTCAGTCATTTATCGCTGTTGCAAAGTAATTAATCGGCGGTGTCCGAAATGTCAGTTTGTGTAAAACACATTCACAAACTCATGCTTAAAGTCGGATGCCTGCCTGAATAGCATTTGCTATAGTAAGGCACTTTTTTTAATTCCATCACGGATGTCGTAGTTCTGACCATGAAGACCACCTTTTCTGCTCGTTTTGTGCAGCGCATGGCGCTGACCGCGGCCCTTTGCGCTGCTGCACTCTCTGCAGCTCACGCCGATGACCTGAATATCAAGACCATGATCCCTGGCGTTCCGCAAATCGATGCGGAATCCTACATCCTGATCGATTACAACTCTGGCAAAGTGCTGGCAGAACAGAATGCCGATGCGCGTCGTGACCCGGCCAGCCTGACCAAAATGATGACCAGCTACGTTATCGGCCAGGCGATGAAGGCAGGTAAATTCAAAGAGTCGGATCTGGTCACCATCGGTAACGATGCGTGGGCAACCGGGAACCCCGTCTTCAAAGGTTCTTCTCTGATGTTCCTGAAGCCGGGTATGCAGGTTCCTGTTTCTCAGCTGATTCGCGGCATCAACCTGCAGTCGGGTAACGATGCCTGCGTGGCGATGGCCGATTTCGCTGCGGGTAGCCAGGATGCCTTCGTGGGTCTGATGAACAGCTACGTGACCGCGCTGGGCCTGAAAAACAGCCATTTCCAGACCGTACACGGCCTGGATGCAGACGGTCAGTACAGCTCCGCACGCGACATGGCCCTGATTGGTCAGGCGCTGATCCGCGATGTCCCCAATGAGTACTCTATCTATAAAGAGAAAGAGTTCACCTTCAACGGTATTCGTCAGACCAACCGTAACGGCCTGCTGTGGGATAACAGCCTGAACGTTGACGGCATCAAAACTGGCCATACCGATAAAGCGGGCTACAACCTGGTGGCATCTGCCACTGAAGGTCAGATGCGTCTGATCTCAGCCGTGATGGGCGGTCGTACCTTTAAAGGTCGCGAAACAGAAAGCAAGAAACTGCTGACCTGGGGCTTCCGTTTCTTCGAAACCGTGAATCCGCTGAAAGCAGGCAAGGAGTTTGCTTCTGAACCCGTCTGGTTCGGCGACAACGACCGTGCTTCCCTCGGCGTTGATAAGGACCTGTACCTGACCATTCCTCGTGGTCGTATGAAGGATCTGAAAGCCAGCTACGTCCTGAACAGCACCGAGCTGCATGCCCCGCTGCAGAAAAACCAGGTTGTGGGCACCATTAACTTCCAGCTGGATGGCAAGACGATCGATCAGCGTCCGCTGGTTGTCCTGCAAGAAATTCCTGAAGGCAATTTCTTCGGCAAAATCATTGATTACATTAAATTGATGTTCCATCACTGGTTTGGTTAAAAATTGAACACTTGAAAGTGTGATTTTGATCCCCATATACTAAGTATCCTGATAACTCCCACCTGACGTGGGAGTTATTCTTTTTGACGTTACGCCGGAGCTGACATGAAAACCAAACTTAACGAACTGCTTGAATTCCCTACCTCATTTACCTACAAAGTAATGGGTCTGGCGAAACCTGAGCTGGTTGATCAGGTGGTTGAAGTGGTACAGCGCCATGCGCCGGGTGACTACTCTCCGTCAGTAAAACCAAGCAGCAAGGGCAACTACCACTCGGTTTCTATTACCATCACTGCGACACACATTGAGCAGGTTGAGACGCTGTACGAAGAGCTCGGCAATATCGAAATTGTTCGTATGGTGCTGTAGTCCCTTTTCGGTTACCCGGTTTGCCGGGTAACCCCTCTCCCCGCTGTGATATACTCCCGCACACCTTTTGTCCCTCGTCTTCGGAGACGCAGTTTTGTATCAGGATAAAATTCTGGTCCGTCACCTCGGGCTGCAACCTTATGAGCCTGTCTCCCAGGCTATGCATGACTTCACCGATTCACGCGATGACAGTACCCCGGATGAGATCTGGCTGGTGGAACACCTGCCGGTATTTACGCAGGGTCAGGCGGGAAAAGCGGAACATTTATTGATGACGGGAGATATCCCGGTTATTCAGAGCGATCGCGGTGGGCAGGTCACTTACCACGGGCCCGGGCAGCAGGTAATGTACGTCCTGCTTAATCTGAAGCGCAGAAAGCTTGGCGTGCGCGAACTGGTTACCTTACTGGAACAAACCGTCGTCAAGACGCTGGCGGAATACGGTATTGACGCGCACCCACGGGCCGATGCGCCGGGCGTCTACGTTGGGGAAATGAAGATCTGCTCTCTGGGGCTGCGTATTCGTAAAGGCTGCTCCTTCCACGGCCTCGCATTGAATATTAATATGGATCTCGCGCCTTTCCTGCGTATAAACCCCTGCGGCTACGCCGGCATGGAAATGACGCACATGCGCCATTGGGTTGAAACCGCGACGCCAGAAACTATTCGTCCCGTACTTTTGAAGAACGTGTTAGCACTACTTAACAATCCCCCGCACGAATATATCCCTGCTTAATATATCGTACAACATGGCTCGCTAATTTGACGAGCCACTGTTTATTTACCGCTTTTGCGCTTTACAATAAACCCCAGATTCTATATTTTCGAAGCGCCCGAATATTACCGTTACATATTATTTAGCCTTACGCAAGCGCGGCAAACACGGCCTAAGTAACGTGAGTGATAATCACACAACTGTTTGTTTTCGATAAACAAGTGAAACAAAACCAACACTTTACGAATCTCTACAAGCATAATAAATAAATTCAACTATCATTCATATTGTGAATGTATACGGAGTGAAAGCGTGGAGTATAATAATTTACCAGCCAAACGCCTGAATGACTCTGGTGGCGAAGACAAGCCGCAAATTTTTCGGACTTTACGTAATATTGATCTCAATTTACTGACTATTTTTGAGGCAGTATATGTCCACAAGGGTATCGTTAACGCTGCGAAAATTCTTAATCTCACGCCATCAGCAATAAGCCAGTCAATTCAAAAGCTACGCGCTATATTCCCCGACCCGTTATTTATCCGTAAGGGCCAGGGTGTAACGCCGACGGCTTACGCTACGCACCTCCATGAGTTCATCAGCCAGGGACTGGAGTCGATTCTGGGCGCTCTGGATTTAACCGGCAGCTACGATAAGCAGAGAACCATCACCATCGGCTGTTCGCCTTCTGTGGGTGTACTGGTGATGCCTGCAATCTTCCAGGCCGTGAAAGAGCATGCGCCACAGCTCCTGCTTCGCAACGTGCCGCTCAGCGAACCGGATATTCAGCTTGCCCAGTTCCAGACGGACCTGATTATTGAAAGCGGTAGCTTCAGCGCCAGAGCGCTGGGGCAAAATGTGCTCTATGCGGATAACCTGGTTCTGGTGTGCCGCCAGCTGCATCCCGCGCTCAGCGAGCCGTTAACCCTCGAAAACCTGCGCAACTACGACCACTCTTCTTTCATCACTGAGGGGCAGTCTAATCATGCTCTGCGCCAGCGTATTGATGAAATTTTCCCAGAGCGTCAGATCAGCTTCAGCAGTTACAATATGTTCACCACTGCATCCCTGATCGGCAGCAGCGATATGCTGTGCATCATGCCGGCACGCCTGTATAACCTGCTGCGTAAATGCTGGCCGCTGGAAAGCATCCCACTCGGGCAGCTTAATGCGGAATCTATCGAGATTTCACTGCATTACAACAAACTGAGTTTGCGCGATCCGGTACTTGAAAACGTCATCCGCATTATCCGCCAGGCCTTCTGACAGCTTAAGCCAGCACAAGCCCCTGCGCTATGCAGGGCAAAAGGCACAAAACAACAACTATTTTACAAATTGGCGACGTGGCAGGCTGCTTTAACGACCGTTTCAATGATATACTGCCTGTCGTTCGTTCAAAAATAGTTGATAAATACAACATTCCCTTGAATTGAAACGCTTTCCTTCGATATTCGCAACTGGAACACGCACGCTATGAGTAAACCCATTGTGATGGAACGCGGTGTTAAATACCGCGATGCCGATAAAATGGCCCTTATCCCGGTTAAAAACGTGGCTACAGAGCGCGAGGCGCTGTTAAGAAAACCGGAATGGATGAAAATCAAACTTCCGGCAGACTCTTCGCGTATCCAGGGGATCAAAGCGGCGATGCGCAAAAACGGCCTCCACTCCGTCTGTGAAGAAGCTTCTTGCCCGAACCTTGCTGAATGTTTCAACCACGGTACCGCGACGTTTATGATTCTGGGTGCCATCTGTACCCGCCGCTGCCCGTTCTGCGATGTAGCTCATGGCCGTCCAGTTGCACCCGATGCTAACGAACCCCAAAAACTGGCGCAGACCATCGCTGACATGGCGCTGCGTTACGTGGTTATCACGTCCGTTGACCGTGACGATCTGCGTGATGGTGGTGCTCAGCATTTTGCTGATTGCATTACGGCCATTCGCGAGAAAAGCCCAAACATTAAAATTGAGACGCTGGTTCCAGACTTCCGCGGCCGTATGGACCGTGCGCTGGACATCCTGACCGCTACACCGCCAGACGTGTTTAACCACAACCTGGAGAACGTGCCGCGTATTTATCGCCAGGTGCGTCCGGGTGCAGATTATAACTGGTCTCTGAAGCTGCTGGAGCGTTTCAAAGAAGCGCATCCGCATATCCCGACCAAATCAGGTCTGATGGTGGGTCTGGGTGAAACCAATGAGGAAATCATCGAGGTGATGCGCGATCTTCGCCGCCACGGTGTGACCATGCTGACCCTGGGACAGTATCTGCAGCCAAGCCGCCACCACCTGCCGGTACAGCGCTACGTGAGCCCGGACGAGTTTGATGAAATGAAAGCCGAAGCGCTGGCGATGGGCTTTACCCACGCAGCATGCGGCCCATTTGTTCGCTCCTCATACCATGCCGATATGCAGGCAAAAGGCGAAGAAGTTAAATAATGCTGTAATATTCATTTACAGTAATACAAAAAAACCGGCCTCATGAGCCGGTTTTTTTTCGCAAGCCCTCAGGCATTGCCGTCACTCTTTGTGGGAAAGCTTGTCTGCCGGGACGTCATCCTCGGCGCTTTTCTTCGCAGCCGCATCATCGTCGTTCATCGCTTTCTTAAAGCCTTTAATGGCCGCGCCCAGGTCACCACCCAGCGTGCGTAACTTCTTGGTACCAAACAGCAGGACGACCAGTGCGGCAACCACCAGCAGTTTGGTAATACTAATCTCACCCATAGATACCTTCTTTACTTAAAACAGGCTGCATTCAGCGCCAAAACCTGATTGTATTAACGGTCATTTAGCGCGTGCACACAATAGCAATCTGTAACAAGGTGAATCAAGCATTGTTGAAAAAAACGTCACAATAATTGCGGTGGCGCAAATCGACGATTGCGAAGAACGGGTAATTGCTCACGGGCAAGCGCAATTCTATCTAAGTTTATCTCCGCCATCAGCAAAACCGGTGCTTCCGCGGCGGCGGCAATCGTCACACCCAGCGGATCAACCACCCTGCTTTGCCCGATGTTTTTAGTACCACACTCTCCTGCGGCAACGACATAACAGGTCGTATCCAGCGCGCGCGCCGCAAGCAGCGTTGACCAGTGGTGCTCTTTTAACGGTCCTTTGACCCACGCGGCAGGCAAGACCAGCACGTCTGCCCCCTGTAGCGCCAGGTGAAGCGCCAGCTCCGGAAAACGCAGGTCGTAGCAGGTCATCAACCCAACCTTAAACCCGTCAATCTCCAGCAGCGGCGGAACACGGTCTCCGGGGTCAACGCGTCGCGATTCCTGAATGCTAAACGCGTCATAGAGATGTAGCTTGGCGTAACGTGCAACTATTATCCCGCCGCGAATCACCACGAGCGTATTCACCGCACGATCCGGCGTGGAGGGAACATGCACCGTAAAAATAGTTGTCATCTCGTTGCCGACGCTCTCGGCCAGTAATTGCTGTAAAAACCCGCCGTCCAATGGCTGTGCCGACTTCACCGACAGATCCGGATCATTATCATCCCTGGCCAGCAGCGCTTCGGGGAGAACTAACAGCGACGCGCCCTTCTGCCGGGCCTGCATCATCAGATTGACGCATTTGCTTGCGTTCTCATGCCAGTCAGGCGTGACCGCAAATTGCCCTACCGCTACATACATATTTGTCCCCTCATCATAATCGGCGTTAAACTCGCTACTCTAACAATCAAATAGCAGGTATTAAGCGTGTTACAACTACTTTTAGCCGTTTTTATTGGTGGGGGAACGGGTAGCGTTGCGCGATGGTTTCTAAGTATGCGGTTTAATCCCCTGCATCAGGCGATTCCAATGGGAACGCTTGCTGCAAACCTGATTGGTGCCTTTATCATTGGCATGGGCCTGGCCTGGTTTAACCGAATGACGCACATCGACCCCATGTGGAAGATCTTGATTACAACAGGTTTCTGCGGCGGGTTAACCACCTTCTCCACGTTCTCTGCCGAAGTGGTGTTTCTCTTTCAGGAAGGCCGTATCGGCTGGGCGCTGGTGAATATCGCGATTAACATGCTCGGTTCCTTTGCGATGACGGGGATCGCATTCTGGCTGTTTTCTACGGCAAGTACACATTAACGGACGGGACGTTAATGTTGGCTTAATTTTTCTCTGTCACTCTGAATGCAGTACTGAACGAGGGTGACAGAATGAAACAGAGTCTGATGAGCGCAGGAATGGTGTTGTTGAGCGTGCTGATCGTTGCCAGCTTCCTGAAAATGTATCTGCTTGGCTGATTCAAAACGAAAAAAACCCGCTCAGTGAGCGGGTTTTGAAATTCTTGCTGACGCGTCTGAATTACAGAGCGATTACGTTAGCAGCAGAAGGGCCTTTGGCACCGTTAGTGATTTCGAACTCTACACGCTGACCTTCAGCCAGAGTTTTGAAACCATTAGACTGGATTGCAGAGAAGTGTACGAACACGTCTTTGCTGCCATCTTCAGGAGTAATGAAACCGAATCCTTTGGACTCATTAAACCACTTAACGTTACCTTTAATCTTAGACATCAAAATTACCTTTACATTAAAAAACGACACAAATGCTGTGTCGGTTACCAGTACATCAATTGTGGAACCTTTTGTCCAGCGGATCTTTGATAAAAAGTGACTAAAGTCGCGTTAATTTTCTCTGGCAGATTTTTATCGTTTATGAATCAACGACTGCGCATTTTTTCACCATCATGTAAAGTTTTTCCAGTTAAAACTGAAAACGCATCCAGGCGAAGTAAACGTTACCGTTGTTATAGGTCCCCGGGATATAGGTCATCTGGAACGTTGCAGGACCGTAGCCGATAGAGGCCAGCGGCAGCAGCACCGGAATCGGAATGTAGTTCCAGTTGTCACGTGCAGTGACCCCGGCGGTATAGCCTAAACCGACGTGGAAGTTCTCGTCCGCTAGCGGTCGCCAAGTTTTCTCCCAGCCATACCCCCCAATCGGTTCCCATTTATTAAACGAGTCTTTAAAGGCCATCAGATAGATGCCATGCCAGTTTCCCTTTTCATCCCAGCGCGACTGGCCAAAACCCGCCCCCCAGGGACGCTCGTTGTATTTATCTGTTTTCTCTTTGTCATAAGCAAAACGCGCATGCCACGTTATCGCCGGAACATAGAGGTCATAATGTTCAGGAGCCGTCCAGGTTTGGGAAACATTATCAGTAAAGGTTGAGAACCAGCCTTTATCCGTCGCGTTGTCTCCTGCCTGTGCAACAGAAGAAAACGTTAACTGCCCAAAAATAAACAACAAAATAGAGAAAAATGTATTACGTACGATCACAATGCAATTACCATTCTTAGTATTCGAGGCAAAGTTTACCATAAAATAGTTGAATCAAAGCTTAACGACATCGGCGCTATTCCTAATTATTCACTCTCTTTTCTGGAATATTCTTAATAAATCCTGGCAGCAAATCTGAATAAGCACATACAGGGTGTGCCTTTTACCGCTTTAACCTTCTTTATCAGTAACATGCCCAATTACACAAAACATTAACAATCTGTTATCATTGTAAAGACATGTTGCGCTATTTCTGCTGGTCAAGGCTCGCATGACATAAATGTCTGGATCATGGCAAAAACACCATTGTTCTGTTCTCTAGTCGTCTGTTTATTGATTTTAATCAGCAAGAACGGTCCATTTATTGGGCACATTTCATCCTTCTTTTTTTATTGATTTTTTGTGCTCCAGTGCAGCAAAGATACAGGGGAAATCATGCTTACGTTAATCGAACTCCTTATTGGAGTCGTCGTCATTGTCGGTGTCGCACGCTACATCATTAAAGGCTACTCGGCCACGGGCGTATTATTTGTTGGCGGGTTAACACTGCTGATTATCAGCGCAATAATGGGGCATCAGGTATTACCTGCCAGCGCTACCAGCACCGGTTATACCGCCACTGATATTGTTGAATACATTAAAATATTGCTCATGAGCCGCGGTGGCGACCTGGGTATGATGATCATGATGCTGTGCGGTTTTGCGGCCTACATGACCCATATCGGCGCCAACGACATGGTAGTTAAGCTTGCCTCGAAACCCCTGCAGTACATCAACTCGCCGTATCTGCTGATGGTCGCCGCCTATTTCCTCGCCTGCCTGATGTCTCTGGCCGTGTCGTCAGCAACCGGCCTCGGCGTGCTGCTCATGGCCACGCTGTTCCCGGTCATGGTGAACGTCGGTATCAGCCGTGGTGCGGCAGCGGCAATTTGCGCGTCTCCGGCAGCCATTATTCTCTCCCCGACCTCTGGCGACGTTGTGCTGGCAGCCAAGGCTGCGGAGATGTCACTCATCGACTTCGCCTTTAAAACCACGCTGCCGATCTCGATTGTTGCCATTGTAGGGATGGGCATCGCGCATTTCTTCTGGCAGCGCTATCTCGATAAGAAAGAAAACATCAGCCATGAAATGATGGACGTGAGTGAAATCACCACAACCGCTCCCGCTTTCTACGCCATTCTGCCGTTCACGCCGATTATCGGAGTGCTGATTTTTGACGGCAAATGGGGCCCGCAGCTGCACATCATCACCATTCTGGTCATCTGCATGCTGCTGGCCGCCGTGCTGGAATTTGTGCGCGGCTTTAACACGCAAAAAGTGTTCACGGGTCTGGAGGTGGCGTACCGCGGGATGGCGGATGCCTTCGCGGGCGTGGTGATGCTGCTGGTGGCAGCAGGCGTCTTTGCACAGGGTCTGAGCACGATCGGCTTTATCCAGAGCCTGATCTCCATTGCCACCTCGTTCGGCTCGGCCAGTATTATCCTGATGCTGGTTCTGGTGGTGCTCACCATGCTCGCGGCCATGACCACCGGCTCCGGTAATGCGCCGTTCTACGCATTCGTTGAGATGATCCCAAAACTGGCCCACTCCTCCGGTATTAACCCGGCGTACCTCTCCATTCCCATGCTGCAGGCCTCAAACCTGGGTCGTACCATTTCGCCGGTATCGGGTGTGGTCGTCGCCGTTGCCGGGATGGCGAAAATCTCGCCATTCGAAGTGGTAAAACGCACCTCAGTGCCGGTTCTTGTTGGGCTGATTATCGTGATTATCGCCACGGAAGTGCTGGTTCCCGGCGCAGCCTAAGCTAAATTACTGATATCCAAAAAGCGCCTGCGGGCGCTTTTTGTGCTTTAATAACCTCCAGAAATTAATCGTGCTCATTCGATCAGGAAATCATATGTTCAGGAAGGATATCGTTATCCCATCCGGCGCCATGGCGCTTGCACTCTGTGTCTTCTCCGCCCAGGCCGAACCGCTCAAGGCAACGCAGTATGGCGATTTCGATCGCTATGTTCTGGCGCTGTCCTGGCAAACCGGTTTTTGTCAGAGCATGGTCGAGCGCAACCGCAATGAACCTGACGAGTGTCGGCTGCAAAAAGAGGCCGAAAACAAAGCCGATTTTCTGACCGTGCACGGATTATGGCCAGGCCTGCCGAAGTCTATTGCCTCGCGCGGCGTGGATGAACGTCGGTGGATGCGCTTTGGCTGTGCCACGCGCCCCATCCCGAACATGCCGGAAGTGAAGGCCAGCCGCAAATGTGCCGCCGCCGAAACCGGGCTGTCGCTCTCCGGCGCCGCAAAGCTCAACGACGTGATGCCGGGCGCGGGGGGAAATTCCTGCCTGGAACGTTACGAATATGCCAAACATGGCGTGTGCTTTGGTTTTGATCCCGACGCCTATTTCGGCACGATGGTGCGAATGAATCAGGAAGTTAAAACCAGTGCGGTGGGCAAATTCCTCGCCGATAACTACGGAAAAACCGTCAGTCGTAGCGACTTTGACACTGCCGTAGCCAAAACCTGGGGCAAGGAAAACGTCAAAGCGTTCAAGCTAACCTGCAACGGCAATCCGGCGTATCTGACCGAGATGCAGATTTCGCTGAAGGCAGACACTATTAATAACCCGCTTTCAGCGACGTCGTTTGCACCGCAGCCACATCCGGGTAACTGCGGAAAACAGTTCGTGATTGATAAAGCCGGTTACTGACCCGCGCCCGGGCGTACCATATCAAACCGGTTTTCATCACTGATGCCATAGTAAGCCGTCGGCCCACCCGCACGCAGGATGGGCTGCGCTTTCGCCGTCTGGTATATCCCCTCTTCCAGCAGCGTTTCGGCAATATGAATACCGACCACTTCCCCCAACACCAGCCACGTATCCACCGGCGTACCGTCGGCTCCGGTCAGCTGAATACACTGCGACAGGCGGCACTCAAAGTTCACCGGGCTTTCTGCGACGCGGGGCGCATTAACCAGCTGGCTGGCCGCTGGCGTTAACCCGGCAAAGCTAAATTCATCCCGATCGTGGGGAAGCATTGCAGAGGTTTGGTTCATGGCCTGGGCGAGGTCGCGCGTCGCCAGGTTCCAGACAAACTCTTTTGTCTCGGTAATATTACGCACGCTGTCCTTCCAGCCGTTGCTGGAAAAACCGATGATCGGCGGACGATAGTTAAAGCAGTTAAAGAAGCTGTACGGTGCGAGATTCAGCTGACCGGCATTATCGCATGAGGAGATCCAGCCGATCGGACGTGGACCAATAATGGCGTTCAGCGGGTCATGCGGCAGGCCGTGTCCCTGAGACGGTTGGTAGAAATACATAGTTCTCTCTCGTTGGTGGGCAACGCCCGGGTTCAGGACGTTCAGCGTAACGCAATCCGCCGGGAATGCAGACTGAATAAATTTCAGCGAAAATTCATATGGACCATGAATGTGACCTTCATCACTTCAAACTTGCGCGCTCAGCCAGTATCATCGGGAGAGTTAAACCCTCGCTGCCAGACGGCGAGGGTTTTCTTTTGGATTGGTTTCTGCGTGACACGCAGCATTAACGACATGGAGTAAAAATGTCCAGACCTACAATTATCATCAATGAGCTCGACGCAGAACGTATCGACAGGCTGTTAGAAAAAGCAGAGTTTGCCTCACTACCGGTGGCCGACGCCCTGAATGAAGAGCTTGACCGGGCGCAGATGTGCACCCCAGAGTCAATGCCGCATGACGTAGTCACCATGAACAGCCAGGTAAAATTCCGCAACCTGACCACCGGTGAAGAGCTGACCCGCACGCTGGTTTACCCGTCGCAGATGACGGACAGCAGCGCACAGCTTTCTGTCCTTGCTCCCGTGGGTGCCGCACTGCTGGGGCTGCGCACGGGCGATACCATCCACTGGGAATTGCCGGGCGGCACCTCTACCCATCTGGAAGTGCTGGCGTTGCTTTACCAGCCAGAAGCCGCGGGCGATTACCTGCGTTAACCTCTTCTGAACAAGCGCCCCCGCTTTGCACAGAGGATGCAGCCGCATCCTCTTTCCGCAAATTCACCCCATTTTCCTATATCGCGCGAAAAGGCCTTAATCCACGCTTAATCTGTTTTGGTGCCGCGGGGACGGTCATGAGTGAAATACTGGCTATCACTCTCATTTTTTTGATTTTTGTGGCGATTATTGTCACGGCCGTACTCTACCTTGAACGCCACTGGTAAGCGGGTTTTCTCACGCAACGCCACCCGGGAAAGCATTGACCAGGCCCTTCACTTTTTGCTCTGCGGCCTCGGGCGTTTCTGCGCCAGGCACCAGAATGACCTTTCGGCACTCCTCCTCCCGTTTTTCGAAAATCTTATAGGCGCGTTCCGCATCCGCAAGGGGGAGATAGTGGGTCACGATCTCTTCCGGGGTAAGCAGCCCTTTTTCTATAAGCGGTAGCAGCTCGCCCAGCCAGGCGTGGACGTGCGTCTGGCCCATCTTAAACGTCAGCCCCTTATCAAAGGCATCGCCAAACAGGAAGCCATGAATAAACCCGGCATACACGCCGGGTACGCTGACCACCCCGCCGCGCCGCACGGCAGCAATGCACTGACGCAACGCTTTGCCGCTGCTGCCTTCAATTTTCAGATTGCTGAGGATCGTTTCCGTGGTACTGCCTTTCGCTTCGAACCCTACCGCATCGATTACGGCATCAACGCCGCGCTGGCCAGCGGTCTGCCCGATGATTTTTTCCGCTGCGTCGTCGTCATCATCAAAGTTGATGGGGATCGCCCCGTAACGCGCCTCGGCAAATTGCAGCCGGTACGGGTGGTGATCGATAACAAAGATTTGCTCAGCCCCTAACAGCCGCGCGCAGGCAATGGTCAGTAGCCCCACCGGCCCGGCGCCAAACACGGCTACGCTTGAGCCTTTTTGAATCTGCGCATTTTTTGCCGCCTGCCATGCCGTAGGCAAAATGTCGGACAGGAAGAGCGCCTTATCGTCAGAAAGAAGCTGCGGGACCTTAAACGGTCCAACGTTACCTTTTGGCACGCGAACGTATTCCGCCTGCCCCCCCGGCACGCCTCCGTAGAGATGGCTATAGCCAAACAGCGCGGCCGGCGCGGGGATTTGCTTTTTATTCAGCGCCGCGCCCTGTCCGGCGTTGGTGTTCTCGCAGGCCGCATACTGCTGCAGGCGGCAAAAAAAACAGTCCCCGCAGGCGATGACAAAGGGGATCACCACCCGATCGCCTTTTTGCAAATTCTTCACCCCGGCACCGCACTCAACGATTTCTCCCATAAATTCATGGCCAAAAATGTCACCGTGCTGCACCTTCGGGATTTTTCCGCGATAGAGATGCAAATCGGAGCCGCAGATAGCGGTGGCCGTAACGCGCAGAATGATATCGTCGGGCTGTTCAATGATGGGGTCGGGGACATTCTCGACGCGAACATGGTGCGGACCGTGATACGTAAGTGCTTTCATGCGACCTCCGAAAGGTTCCAGGTAAGTGTATAAGGGTAGCTACCCCTGAAGCTCTCCCCGGGAATATGGGTCTTTTGAGATTTATCCTGGCGAGATAAGAAAACTGCCGGGGCGCTTACAGAAACCATTTGTATTTTGTGGTTGAATGAGTTCAGCGTTTATAAACAAGGAGAAACGGGTATGTATCAGAGAATCATTATGCCGGTTGATGTTTTTGAGATGGAGCTGAGCGACAAGGCCGTACGCCATGCGGAGTTCCTGGCGCAACAGGACGGCGTCATCCATCTATTGCACGTGCTGCCGGGTTCCGCCAGCCTGAGCCTTCACCGCTTTGCCGCCGACGTGCGTCGCTTTGAGGAGCATTTGCAGCACGAAGCGGAAACTCGCCTGCAAACCATGGTCAGCCATTTCAGCATCGACCCTTCGCGCATTAAAACGCACGTCAGGTTTGGCAGCGTACGCGATGCGGTAAATGAACTGGCGAACGAGCTGAAAGCAGACGTGGTGGTCATCGGTTCGCGCAACCCTTCCATTACCACCCATCTGCTTGGGTCTAACGCCTCCAGCGTGATCCGCCACACCCACATACCGGTGATGGTCGTAAGATAAAAAAAGAGGCCACCTTTCGGTGGCCTCTCGCTATTGCAGGTGTCGTCTTACTTTCTTTTATTATGCGGTTTTGGTGCGGATCAGATAGTCAAACGAACTCAGAGACGCCTTCGCACCTTCGCCAGTGGCAATGATGATCTGTTTGTACGGCACGGTGGTACAGTCGCCAGCGGCAAATACGCCCTTCACGCTGGTCTCGCATTTCGCATCGATGATGATTTCGCCCATGCGGTTGCGCTCAATCGCCCCTTCCAGCCAGGTGGTGTTTGGCAGCAGACCAATCTGCACGAAGATCCCTGAAAGCTGAACGCTGTGAACGTCGCCACTCACGCGGTCGCGGTATTCCAGACCCGTCACTTTGCTGTCGTCGCCCTTCACTTCCGTGGTCTGCGCGTTCAGTACGATGTCGACGTTTTTCAGGCTACGCACTTTATCCTGCAGAACCTGGTCGGCCTTCATTTCTGGTGCGAACTCCAGCAGGGTAACGTGTTCAACGATACCCGCGAGGTCGATAGCCGCTTCCACGCCGGAGTTACCGCCGCCGATCACCGCCACGCGCTTACCTTTGAACAGCGGGCCGTCGCAGTGCGGACAGTAGGTCACGCCTTTGGTGCGGTACTGGTCTTCACCCGGGACGTTCATGTTGCGCCATTTCGCGCCGGTGGCAATGATAATGCTGCGTGCTTTCAGCACCGCGCCGGAGGCGGTTTCAATCTGGTGTAAACCACCCTCGACCGCAGCCGGCACCAGCCTGCTGGCGCTCTGGCTGTCGATCACGTCCACGTCGTAATCGCTGACGTGCGCTTTCAGCGCGCCGGCCAGCTTCTGGCCTTCGGTTTTCGGGACAGAAATGTAGTTTTCGATATCCACGGTATCGAGTACCTGGCCGCCAAAACGTTCGCCCATCAGGCCGGTGCGGATCCCTTTACGCGCGGAGTAAACCGCTGCCGCCGCACCCGCCGGGCCAGAACCGACGATCAACACGTCGTACGCATCACGCTTGTTCAGCTCTTCTGCCGCACGTTTTTCAGCGCCGGTGTCCACTTTGGCCACGATTTCCGTCAGGGTCATACGGCCCTGGCCAAACTCTTTGCCGTTCATGTAGACCGCAGGAACGCCCATCACGTTGCGATCGGTGATTTCATTCTGGAAGGTTCCACCGTCAATTGCCGTGTGTTTGATGCGCGGGTTCAGCACCGACATCAGGTTCAGCGCCTGCACCACGTCCGGGCAGTTGTGGCAGGAGAGTGAATAATAGGTTTCAAACTCAAAATCGCCGTCGATATCGCGGATCTGCTCCAGCAGCGCCTGGGCCTCTTTCGACGGATGGCCGCCGGTCCAGAGCAGCGCCAGCACCAGCGACGTAAATTCATGCCCCAGCGGCGAACCGGCAAAGCGCGGTCCCTGGTCAGAGCCTGGGTTAGTTATCAGGAAAGAAGGCTTACGAACAGCCAGCGCGTTATCTTCCTTGAACGTCACTTTCGGCGACAGTTCGGCGATCTCCGCCAGCAGCTCCTTGATCTCTGCCGATTTCGCGCTGTCGTCCAGCGTGGCAATCAGCTCAACGGGTTTGGTCAGTTTCTCAAGGTAGGCCTTGAGCTGGGTTTTCATGTTTGTGTCGAGCATTGTTCTTCCCTCTCTTAAAACGTCATCATGCAAGCTGCCTTTAGCGGGCGGCCTGAATGCAACTTGCATCATGGTGCTGGAGTGAAATGGGCGCGGGGGCGCCCATTGATTGCCGGGTGGCACGTCGTTTACCCGGCCTACAATACTGTAGGCCTGTGCAAGCGCAGCGCCGCCAGGCTTTACAGACTTAGATCTTACCGACCAGGTCCAGGGATGGAGCCAGCGTCGCTTCGCCTTCTTTCCATTTTGCCGGGCACACTTCGCCTGGGTGAGACGCTACGTACTGAGCGGCTTTCACCTTACGCAGCAGGTCAGAAGCATCACGGCCGATACCTTCAGCGGTAACTTCGATAGCCTGGATAATGCCCTGCGGGTCAACGACGAAGGTCGCGCGGTCTGCCAGGCCTTCATCTTCACGCATGTTGTCGAAGTTACGGGTCAGGGCGCCAGTCGGGTCACCGATCATCGCGTATTTGATTTTGGCGATGGTTTCAGAGCTGCTGTGCCATGCTTTGTGCGTGAAGTGGGTATCGGTAGACACAGAGTAAACGTCTACGCCCAGCTTCTGCAGTTCGTCGTAGTGGTCTGCCACGTCACCCAGTTCAGTCGGGCAAACGAAGGTGAAGTCAGCAGGATAGAAGAAGAACACGCTCCAGCGGCCTTCGGTATCTTTCTCAGTGACTTCAATGAACTCACCGTTTTTGAACGCCTGGTTTTTGAAAGGTTTAATTTTGGTATTAATCAAAGACATCTGTACTTCCTCCGTGTTTTCGTTGAGATGTAAGGTAACCAACTTTGCTCATCGGGGCTAATGCGTATGCTTTATCAAATCAATCAGCCAAACCTTACAACCTGAACAAGACAACGTGGTGAACTGAATAAACAAAAGCCCGAAAGTAAAAAGGCCGCCCTGGTGGGCGGCCCTGATACCTGAACTTTCCACAGGAACTTTCAGTGCCGATAATGCTACCGGCGTTGCGTTGCGCTCTACTTACCTTTATATCAAGGCCGTAACAGCCTCCTGATTACAACACCCGTGCCGGCGCAGGGCAATGGACGCAAGGGGTAATCTTATCTATGGCTGTGATAGGTTTTACCAAACGGTGCAGGTTGCGAAGTCGTCATCGCAACCGTGGATTAAATAAAAACGAGTGATGATTTCCTGTCGATATATAATTCACACTACTTTTATTCAATTTTATTTTCTCTTTTAAAGATAAAAATATCTTAATGATTATTGAAGTTCTATTTCATTAATCTATGTTCGTGATATATTAAGTTGGTTTTCAATAACAATTAAGTTAGTTAACTATCATGGATGGTAAATAGTTAACTTAGTTCTATAGTTATCAGTGATGTGATAACGCACCGCAGCGCACTCAGGATGAAACATGGCAAATCTTTACGACCTCAAAAAATTCGATCTCAACCTGCTGGTCATATTCGAATGTATCTACCAGCACCTGAGCATCAGTAAGGCAGCAGAAACGCTCTACATTACACCGTCGGCGGTCAGTCAATCTTTGCAGCGGCTGCGTAACCAGCTCAGCGACCCCCTCTTTATCCGTTCGGGAAAAGGCATTACCCCCACCACGGTGGGGGTCAATCTTCATCATCATCTTGAGCAAAACCTCAATCAGCTTGAGCAGACGATTAACATCATGAATGCGTCTGCGCTACAGAAGAATTTTGTCGTTTACAGCCCGCAGATCCTGACGACGGAAAACTTGCTTTCACCGCTTAAGCTATTGATGAGAAATCATAATTATCAGATAGAACTTCACGATATGCTGCTGACGGCTAATTCCGCCGAAGACCTGCTGGCGTACCGTAAAGCGGATCTTATTTTCTCTATGGCGCCGGTTAACAACCGTTCTATGATTTGTGTCCCATACGCGACCTATTCCATGCTGCTGGTATGCAGTCAGGATCATCCGCGCATGAAGGAGACGGCCACAATGGAGGAGCTGCAGGAGGAGAAATTTACGATATTCCTCAGCGATGAACCCGGCGTGAAGAACTATCAGTCTATGGCGGCAAAAGTGCACGCAGAAAAAAACATCGGTTTTCGTTGTGACTCCATATTCACCATTCTCGCCATGATCAGCGCCTCACATTTAATCGGCTATGTGCCAGAAGTCCTGTATGAAAAATACAAAGACGTGCTGAGATTAAAAAAATTAGATGCGCCTTTTACGCTTCCGCCTTTGGATGTATTTATGATCTATAACCGCTCTGCGCTTAACAGCTCGGTTTTCTCGACCTTTATTGAGCAAATTGCGGAAAAATAAAGATAAAGGGCTGTGTTTCTCTCAGCCCTGTTAGCCACGTTAAAAGATAACCCCCATTTATAGATAATAAAAACATTTTTCTTTTTCATTTACCTGCCCTTATTTTTCACTACTATTATCCTCTCTCTATTATTGACACCCATCCGGTATTTATATCCAGGGAGGAGTTTGGCTATGTCAATGTATAAGTATCCGCTTAATCAAAATGTGCTTGAGGCCGCGAAAGACCGCATTACATGGACGCTTGAGAATCTACCCAGGGTTTGTGTTTCATTTTCAGGCGGGAAGGATTCAACCATAATGCTGCATTTGACGGCCCGACAGGCCCGAAAAATGGGAAAGAAGATCCATCTGCTCTTTATCGACTGGGAAGTGCAGTTCACTTATACCATTCAGCACGTAAATAACATGATCGCGCAATACGCTGATGTCATCGAGCAATATTGGTGGGTTGCGCTACCGTTCACCACGCAAAATGGTCTTACGCAGTTTCACCCCGAATGGCAATGCTGGGAGCCAGGGAAGCAATGGGTGCGCCAGCCGCCCGCAGGCGCCATTACCAATCCTGATTACTTCGATTTCTACCAGCCTGGCATGACGTTTGAAGCCTTTGTTCGCGCGTTTTCAGAGTGGTTTGCCAAAAGCCGTCCGGCGGCCGTGATGGTCGGCATTCGCGCCGATGAATCCTACAATCGTTTTTTGACTATCGCTAACGCGCGTAAGCGCCGCTTTGCCGATGACAAGCCCTGGACCAGCGTCGCCCCGGGCGGCCACGCCTGGTACATCTATCCGCTTTACGACTGGAAAACCGCCGATATCTGGACATGGTTTGCTAAAACGGGTGGATGTTACAACCCCCTTTACGACCTGATGTTCCAGGCAGGCGTTCCACCGCGCTATATGCGCATCTGTGAGCCCTTTGGCCCGGAACAGCGTCAGGGATTATGGCTCTATCATGTTGTCGAGCCCGAACGCTGGGCGGCGATGTGCGAGCGGGTAAGTGGCGTGCACAGCGGGGGAGTTTACGCGGGCCAGGACAATCACTTTTATGGCCACCGTAAAATCCTTAAACCCGACGCGCTCAGCTGGCGCGAGTACGCCATGCTGCTGCTCGACAGCATGCCGCAGACCACGGCGGAGCATTACCGCAATAAAATCGCGATCTATTTGCACTGGTATCAGAAGAGAGGCATGGCCGATATTCCCGACACCCAGGAGGGCGATATTGGGGCAAAAGATATTCCGTCCTGGCGACGCGTGTGCAAGGTATTACTCAATAATGACTACTGGTGTCGTGCCCTTTCATTCAGTCCTAACAAACCAAAGCACTATCAACGCTACAGCGAACGGATAAAGTCAAAACGCAAGGAATGGGGGATCTTATGCAGCAACGATTGATTAAAGAAATGGCGCGCTATCTTCAGTCTCTTCCCGAAGACAAACGCATTGAAGCCATTAACGCCTTTCGCCAGGCCATCCATGAAAACAGCCCTTTTCGCGAGCAGCCCGTCGACTGCGTGCTGTGGATCAAACAGGACGAGATTACCGCTAACGATTACAACCCGAATAACGTCGCACCGCCGGAAAAACGGTTGCTCTGTAAATCGCTGGAGATGGACGGCTTCACGCAGCCCATCGTGGTCACGGAAAGCGATGCTCGGCATTATGAAATCGTCGACGGCTTTCATCGCCACGAAATTGGTTCAAACCGGGCGGTATTAAAGCGCCAGCTGAAAGGCTACCTGCCGGTCACCTGCCTGCGTAAAGCGCGGCAGAAAAAAGGCGACCGGATGGCGGCGACCATCCGCCATAACCGGGCGCGAGGTCGACACCAGATTAACGCGATGTCCGATATCGTCCGCGAGCTGGTTCAGCTTGGCTGGGATGACGAGAAAATCGGCAAGGAGCTGGGCATGGACCAGGACGAGGTTCTGCGGCTCAAGCAGATCAACGGTCTGCTGGAACTCTTTGCAGACCGTCGTTACTCCGAAGCCTGGACGGTGAAATAATCAGAGCGTGTTAAGACGCTCTGCCGCCGCCAGCAGCGTCGATTCCTGTTTCGCAAAGCAGAGGCGAATCAGCTTATGCGGGAAGGGATCGGCGCAAAAGACGGATAGCGGGATCGCCGCAACGCCCACCTCTTTGGTCAACCACTGGCAGAAGCTGACGTCATCCAGATCGGAAATGGCGCTGTAGTCTGCCAGCAGGAAGTAGGTCCCTTCCGAAGGCAAAATCTCCAGACGGCTTTGACTCAGCGCAGACACAAACAGGTCTCGTCTTTCACGGTAGAAACGCGGCAGCTCGCGATAGTGCTCAGGTTCCGCACGCAGCATGTCCGCCAGCGCCAGCTGTGCCGGCGTATTCACGGCAAAGGTCAGGTACTGGTGCACTTTGCGCAGCTCCGCGCTAATGGCGGCCGGCGCCACGCTATAGCCCACTTTCCAGCCGGTCATATGGTAAGTCTTACCGAATGACGACACGGCAATTGCGCGCTCGCGAAGCTGCGGATGTGCCAGTACGCTGGCGTGCCCTTCCCGCGCAAAACAGATGTGCTCGTACACTTCGTCGCTCAGAACATAAATTTCACGTTCGGCGATGGCCTGCCACAGCGCGGCGAAATCGGCTTTCTGCCACACCGTAGCGGACGGGTTGTGCGGCGTGTTCAGGATCACCAGGCGGGTTTTATCGCTCAGCAGCGCGGCAAACGCCTGCCAGTCCGGGCGGAAATGCGGTGGCTGGAGCGCCACGCGCTTCACCACGCCGCCGGAAAGTTCGATGGCAGGCGCGTAGCTGTCGTAGCTCGGGTCAAAGCAGATGACCTCATCGCCCGCACGCACCAGCGCGGTGATGGCGGCATAAAGCGCTTCGGTTGCCCCGGCCGTCACCGTGATGTCGGTGTTCGCATCGGGCTTATGGCCATAGAGCTCCGCCGTTTTGTCCGCAATGGCTTCCCGCAGCGCCTGCACGCCGGTCATCGGCGCATACTGATTCGCCCCTTGGGCAACGTGGTACGCCAGGCGCTCCTGCAGATATGACGGCCCGTCAAAATCCGGGAACCCCTGCGAGAGGTTAATCGCATTGTGCTGCTGCGCCAGGGCGCTCATCTGCGTAAAGATGGTCGTACCGAGATTAGGAAGTTTGCTCTGCGGAATCAATGCGTTATTGCTCATTGTGTTGTGCCTGCTTGTAATACTTATGTTGCTGCCACTATAACACGATGTTAGTCTTTGGCAATCAAGACGCTTAGACGTCTAAACAATATGAATATTCCTGGCCGAGAGGGTAAAAGGAAAATGACAGACAACCTGCAACTCACGCATCTGGTCGACGCCTGCCGCTGGATTGGCGCCAAAGGCTGGGCTCCCGCCACCGGCGGCAACATGTCGGTGCGTCAGGACGAACGCCTATGCTGGCTCAGCGAATCCGGCAAAGACAAAGGCAGCCTGACAACGGACGATTTTCTGCAGGTCGAGATCGCCACCAACCGCGCGCCGTCTGGCCGCAGGCCCTCGGCGGAGACCGGGCTGCACACCCTTATCTATCGTCTGTTCCCGGAGGCCAACGCCGTCCTGCACGTTCACACGGTGAACGCGACGGTGTTATCGCGTCTGGTGAAAGAGGCCGAACTGAACATCAGCGGCTTCGAGATGCAAAAATCCCTCACCGGGCAGACCACGCATCAGGATACGGTGGCAATCCCGGTGTTTGATAACGACCAGGATATTGACGCCCTCGCCTCGCGAATCGCCCATTACGCGCAGGAACGGCCGCTTAATTATGGTTTTCTTCTGCGCGGTCATGGCTTAACCTGCTGGGGACGCGATGTGGCCGAAGCCCGCCGTCATCTGGAAGGACTAGAATTCCTATTTGAATGCGAAATGTGTTTACGACAACTGGAGAGAGTATGATTCGCGCCATTGTGACGGATATTGAAGGGACCACCAGCGATATCCGTTTTGTCCACGATGTTTTGTTCCCCTACGCGCGTGAGCGGCTGGCGGCGTTCGTGACCGCCCAGCAGTACGCCGAGCCGGTCAAATCCATTCTGGACAACCTGCGTGATGAAATCGGTAGCCCGCACGCCAGCGTCAGCGAGCTTATCGATGCCCTGTTTGCCTTTATGGATGAAGACCGTAAGTCGACGGCGCTCAAAGCCCTGCAGGGGATCATCTGGCACGACGGCTACGTCAACGGCGACTTTACCGGCCACCTCTACCCGGACGTGCTGCCTGCGCTTGAAAAATGGAAAGCGCAAGGCATTGATCTCTATGTTTATTCCTCTGGCTCCGTTGCTGCGCAGAAACTGTTATTTGGCTACAGCGACGAAGGTGATATTACTCATCTGTTCAGCGGCTATTTTGATACCCACATCGGCGCCAAGCGCGAAGTGCAGTCTTATCAGAACATTGCGGCACAAACGGGCATTGCCCCGTCGCAGATCCTGTTCCTGTCGGATATTCATCAGGAGTTGGACGCAGCTGAACAGGCAGGTTTTCGCACCCTGCAGCTGATTCGCGGTGATGATGACGGTGCAAGCCACCACCATCAGATCCACCAGTTTGACGAGATTAATCCGGAGCAGATCCCTTCATGAGCGCACTAACGATTTACTCTGATAAAGACGCCAGCAAGCATCAGTGGCACAGCACCGACGCGGACGAAATTGCCCAACAGCTCAACGCCAGGGGCGTGCGTTTTGAACGCTGGGCGGCCGATCGGGATTTAGGCCAGGATCCCGCGCCTGAGGTGGTGATCGAAGCCTATCAGCATGCGATCGATAAGCTGGTGGCGGAAAAAGGGTACCAGAGCTGGGACGTGATCAGCCTTCGCGCCGACAACCCGCAGAAAGACGCGCTGCGCGCGAAGTTCCTGAACGAGCACACCCACGGCGAAGATGAAGTACGCTTCTTTGTTGAAGGCGCCGGGCTATTCTGCCTGCACATTGGTGATGAGGTGTATCAGGTGCTGTGCGAGAAAAACGACCTGATTTCCGTGCCGGCGGGCACGCCACACTGGTTTGATATGGGTTCAGAGCCAAACTTTACGGCGATTCGTATTTTCGACAACCCGGAAGGCTGGGTGGCCCAGTTTACGGGCGATGCGATCGCGGATGCGTATCCGCGATTGGCATAATCTTTTCTCCCTCTCCCCGTGGGAGAGGGCTGGGGTGAGGGCATCAGGCCGCTCGATCTTCAACGCTTCAATCCCTTCACATACTCCACCAGTTGATCCAGTACAATGCCCCAACCTTCGTGGAAGCCCATCTGTTCATGCTGCTCGCGGATGTCCCTGGTCGGATGGCGCGCTATCGCCGTATAGCGGGTTTTCCCCTCCCCGACGTCTTCCAGCAATAAAATCGCCGTCATAAACGGCTTCTCGGCCGGTTTCCAGCCTTCGGTATAACCATCGGTAAAGACCAGCTTTTTGCCGGGATCGATTTCCAGGAAGACACCGCGGTTATCCATCCGCTGACCGTCCACCTCAAACACGGTGTTGAACCGCCCGCCCACGCGGAGATCGAGATCGCATTCGGTCACCTTATGGGGTGCAGGAATGAAAAAGTTTTTAATGTGTTCCGGCGTGGTCCAGCACAGCCACAGCAGGTCGCGCGGGGCATCCACCACGCGCTCCAGTTTTAAGTCAGTTTCAGGATCGAGCGTCACGATATTGTCCTCTTAAGGGAACCCCTTAAAGGATAGCCGGACTCAGGCGAATTTCCCGTTTGCCACCGCTTCCGGCGTGACCACACCCGTATCCAGTACCCAGCCACTAATCAGCGAGGCAGGCGTAACGTCAAAGGCCGGGTTATAGACCTGGGCGTTTTCTGGCGCCCACTGCACCGCGCCAAAGCTCCCCGCCACGCCCGTGACTTCGCTGGCGGCACGCTGCTCGATGGGGATCGCATCCCCGTTCGGGCAGGCCGGGTCGAGCGTGGTATGCGGCGCGGCGACGTAGAACGGAATACCGTGGAATTTCGCCAGCACCGCCAGCGAGTAGGTACCAATTTTATTTGCCACATCGCCGTTGGCGGCGATACGGTCTGCCCCGACCCACACGGCGTCGACCTGCCCTTTCGCCATCAGGCTGGCGGCCATGGAATCGGTGATGAGCTGATACGGCACGCCCAGCTCACCAAGTTCCCATGCGGTCAGCCTGCCTCCCTGAAGCAGCGGACGGGTTTCATCGACCCAGACGCTGCTGACATTACCTTCCTGATGCGCACGAGCAATGACGCCGAGCGCGGTGCCGACGCCCGCGGTTGCCAACCCGCCGGTATTGCAGTGGGTCAGCAGACGGCTGCCGGGTTTGACCAGCGCGCTACCGGCTTTCGCAATCGCGTCGCAGAGCTGTTTATCTTCGTCAACCAGGCGCAGCGCCTCAGCCACCAGAGCCGGCACAAACTCTTCCTGCCACAGCGCAAGCTTCATACGGTCAAGGTTGTTCATCAGGTTCACGGCCGTGGGGCGCGACGCGCGCAGGGTATCCAGCGCCACGGTCAGTTCGTCGCGGGTTTTACCGTTTTCCGCCAGCAGCGCCAGTAGCAGGCTTGCAGAGAGACCAATCAGCGGCGCGCCGCGCACCCGCAGGGCGTGAATATGCCCCACCAGCGCCTCTACCGTAGAGGCGTCCAGCCAGCGTTTCTCCTGCGGAAGGGCCTGCTGGTCGAGAATAAAGAGCTGATTATCCGTCACCCGCAGGCTGGTCGTCTGTAATGTCTGCATGTCGTTAATTCCCTGTTGCGTTGTTGTAGCACATTGTGTCAGGATGAAATCCAGATGTATAGACGTCTACATGTCTTTATTAGCAAACCGTGAGGATCAGGCCATGTCGCAATACCGTACCTTTACCGCCCAGGACGCCGTGGAGTATGCCAGGCAGTTTGGCGGTCTTGATGACCCATCATCGCTGGTGGAGGCGCAGGAGGTAGGCGACGGCAACCTCAATCTGGTATTCAAAATTTTCGACAGCGCAGGCGCGAGCCGCATTATCGTCAAGCAGGCGCTGCCCTACGTGCGCTGCGTCGGTGAGTCCTGGCCGCTAACGCTGGATCGCGCCCGCCTGGAGGCACAAACCCTGGTCGAGCATTACCGGCACAGCCCGCAGCACACCGTGAAAATTCACCACTTTGACCCGGAACTGGCGGTAATGGTGATGGAAGATCTCTCCAGCCACCTGATCTGGCGCGGGGAGCTGATTAAAAATAATCACTACCCGCTGGCCGCGCGCCAGCTGGGGGAATACCTCGCGCACGCGCTGTTCCACACCAGCGATTTCTACCTGCACCCGCACGAGAAAAAAGCGCAGGTGGCGAAATTCATTAATCCGGAGATGTGCGAGATCACCGAAGATCTGTTCTTTAACGATCCTTACCAGATCCACGAGCGCAACAGCTACCCGGCCGAGCTCGAAAACGATGTTGCCGCCCTGCGCGACGACGCCCAGCTGAAGATTGCCGTGGCCTCCCTGAAGCATCGCTTCTTCTCGCACGCCGAAGCGCTCCTGCACGGCGATATTCACAGCGGGTCAATTTTCGTGGCGGAAGGCAGCCTGAAGGCCATCGACGCCGAGTTCGGCTACTTCGGCCCGATTGGCTTTGACGTAGGCACCGCCATCGGCAACCTGCTGCTCAATTTCTGCGGCCTGCCGGGGCATCTGGGCATTCGCGATGCCGCTGCCGCACGCGAGCAGCGCCTGAGCGATATTCAGGAACTGTGGAATACCTTCGCGGAACGCTTCCAGGCGCTGGCAAACGAGAAAACGCGCGATGCGGCGCTGGGCGCTCCGGGCTATGCCTCCGCGTTTCTGAAAAAAGTCTGGCATGATGCCATCGGCTTCTGCGGCACCGAGCTGATTCGCCGCAGCGTGGGGCTTTCTCACGTGGCGGATATCGACACCATTGCGGACGACGCCATGCGCCACGAATGCCTGCGCCACGCTATTACGCTCGGCAAGGCGCTGATTGTCATTGCCGACCGAATCGACAGCGCGGAAGAGCTGGTGGCAAGGGTGCGTCAGTACAGTTGAGTGCCGGCTTTGTGCCCGGTGGCGCTGCGCTTACCGGGCCTACGATTCGAATGTAGGCCGGGTAAGGCGTAGCCGCCACCCGGCAAAAACTCACCCCAGATACTCAATGACCGACAACCCGCCGTTATAATCCGTGCTGTAAATAATTCCCTGCGCATCCACAAACACGTCGCACGACTGGATCACCTGAGGGCGATTCGGCCGCGTGTCCATCATTCTCTCAGGCGCGGCGGGCACCAGCGCGCCGGTTTCCACAGGACGATACGGATTGGAAATGTCGTACGCGCGCACGCCTGCATTCTGGTACGTGGCAAAAATCAGCGTTGAGCTGACAAAGCTACCCGGCCGGTTCTCATGCAGGTTATGCGGCCCGAAATGCGCCCCTTTCGCCACGTAGTCGATTTCATCCGGCTGCGGGAAGGTAGAAATACTCACCGGGTTCGCCGGCTCGCGGATATCAAACAGCCAGATCAGCTTTTCGCCGTCTTCCTGGTTATCCAGCACCGCTTCGTCCAGCACCACCAGCAGGGAGCGGTCCGGCAGCGGCAGCGCGGTGTGCGTCCCGCCGCCAAACGGCGGGCTCCAGTTGCGATGGCTAATCAGCTTCGGCTGCGCGCGGTCTTTCACGTCCAGCAGCGTCAGCCCGCCGTCGCGCCAGCTCCCGTAGGCGGTATCCCCGGCGATAATCGCATGGTGCAGCGCGTAGCGTTTCCCTTCCGGCCAGTCCGGCTGCTCGCCTTCGGCCTGGTTCATGCCCGGCAACCACCAGCGCCCCGCCACTTCGGGCCTGCGCGGATCGGCCAGGTCGATGGTCAGGAAGATGTAGTCGGTAAAACCGTCGATCAGCGCCGAGACGTACGCCCAGCGCCCGCCGACGTACCATATGCGGTGAATACCAATGCCGCTCAGCGACAGAAAGCCGATTTCGCGCGGCTTATCCGGCGTGGAGATATCAAACACCCGCAAGCCCGCGCTCCAGCCTTTGCCCTGCACGTCGCTGACGGTCTCCCCTACCTGGCGGGTGTAGTAGACCTTCTCGTCGGCAAAGCGGGCATCGGCAAAAAGATCCCGGGCGTTGATTACCAGCAGCAGGTCGTCATGCGCCTGCAGGTGCACGTTCCAGGTGCCGGGCGGCGCGGGCACGTAGCCCGCCGCTTTCGGATTCTTCGGGTCTCGCACGTCGACAATCGAAAAGCCCTGCGACACCATATGGCCGATATAGGCAAAACCGCGATGCACCATCAGCTGCACGCCGTCCGGACGACCGCCCTGGTCGCTATGGCCAATCAGCCGCATATTGCGGCTGTATTCAGGGGTGGGTAACTGAGACACCTTATACTCCTTTCGCCGGGTGGCGGCTGCGCCTTACCCGGCCTACCAAACCGTAGGCCCGGTAAGCGCAGCGCCACCGGGCATTATTTTGACCTGGCTTCCAGCGTCGCAAACCACGGGGCGATAAAATCTTCCGTCTGGCCCCAGCCCGGAATGATTTTCCCCAGCGACGCTACGTTCACCGCGCCCGGCTGGGCGGTCAGCAGCGCCTGCGGGATCGCGGCCGCTTTGAAGTCATAGGTTGCCGGCGTCGCTTCCCCGGCAATCTTGTTCGCCACCAGACGCACGTTGGTCGCACCAATCAGCTTTGGATCCACCGCCACGCTCACCTTCCACGGGCTGCCCGGCTCGCGCATCAGCTGCAGATCCTGGTTGGAGATGTCAATGCTGTAGAGTTTGATCTCGGTGCGGCCGTTCTCTTTCAGCGCCTTATAGGCCCCCTGGCTGAAGGCGTCCCAGGTGCCCCAGATGGCGTCAATTTTGCCTTTCGGGTATTTCGCCAGGATCGCGCCCACCTTGTTGGCGGTATCGCCCTGCACGTCAGACGAGACGGCACCGATAGACTCCAGCTCTTTGATGTCCGGATACTGCTTTTGCAGCTCTTTATAGGCCGCCTGACGACGCTCCATTGGCGGGAAGCCGGCCACCCACAGCTTGACGATATTGGCTTTGCCGTTGAAATCTTTCGCCAGCTGGCCGAAGGAGAGATTCGTCAGGGAGGCATCGTCCTGCTGGGTCACGGTCACGCCCGGGATCTCACCGTTAACGGCGGTATCAAATACCGCGACTTTTATCCCGGCATCCACCGCTTTCTTCACCAGCGCGGTGGAGTACGGATCGCGCCCCTGGGAGAGAATAATCCCGTCATATTTCTGGCTGATCGCCTGGTTCACGAAGTCCTGGAATTTGGCATCGTCCCCGTTGCTTAAAAAGGTGCTGACCTTAAAGCCGAGCTTCTTCCCTTCCTGAATTGCCCCGGCAATAAACTGCGTGGTGTTGTCATCTGAGCCGAGGTTGCGGATCACCGCAATGCGGATCGGGCCGTCGTGGTTCGCAATGGCGGCCGGAAGCGGCGCGGGCGTGGCCGCAAAGCCTGGCAGAGAAGCGAGCAGCCCGAGCGCCACTAAAGAGAGTGCAATCTTTTTCATTTTTTATCCCGTTGTGTTGTCAGCGTTTTTGTATGTAGGTAATCGCCAGCGCTACCGCGAGCACCAGCCCTTTTATAATGTCCATGGCGTAATACGGGACGGAGAGCATCACCAGCCCGTTCGACAGCACGCCAAGAATGACCGCCCCGACAAGCGTCCCCAGCGCGTTAGGCTTGCCGGAACCGGCCAGTGAGAAGCCGATCCACGCCGCCGCCACCGCGTCCATCAGGTATCCGCCGCCCGCATTCACCTGCGACGAACCAATGCGCGACGCCAGCAAAATCCCGCCCAGGCCCGCCAGCAGAGAGGCAATCACGTAGGCCGCCACCTTGTAGCGCGTGGTCCGAATGCCGGAGAGGCGGGCGGCTTCCGGGTTGCCGCCAATGGCGTACATCCGACGACCGTGGGTCGTCAGCGATAGCCCAAGCTGGGCCAGAATCGTCACCACCAGCATGATGATGACGATGGTTGGCACCTGCCCCAGCAGGCTGAACGCCGCCGGAATAGTGCCTTCCGCCATGTCGCCGCTCGGCAGCACCATGTTTTCGGTAATCGACCCGCCGTAGCTGTAGGTCATCGCCACGCCCTGGATCACAAACAGGCTGGCAAGCGTCGCGAGCATGTCGGGAATACGCAGGATGACGATCAGAAAAGCGTTAAACAGCCCCACCAGCGTGCAGAGCGCGAGGGTGATCAGAATCGACTCGGTGGTGCCGAAGCCGTGCCAGACGAAAAGCGAGATCACCAGCGCGTTCGCCAGCGACGCCGTTGACCCCACGGAGAGATCGAACCCGCCGATGGTCAGGGAAATCGACACGCCAATCGCTATCACCGTCACGATGGCAATCGAGCGCAGGATATTGATGATGTTGTTCGGGTCGAGGAAGTTGTCCGACGCCAGGCCAAAAACGGCCACCAGCGCGACGACGGTCAGCAACATGCCCCACTTGTAGAGAAAATCAAAAATCTGCTGACGGCCAGACGCCGCCGCGTTCACTGAAAGGGCCTTGCTCACGGCGCCGTTCCTCCGGTTGAATAATAAAGTAGTGTCTCTTCACGGGCCTCGGCCCCGGCGATTTCAGCCACGATGCGCCCGTCCCACAGCACGCAGATGCGGTCGCACAGCCCCACCAGCTCGGCAAATTCGCCGGAGGCGTAAATGACCCCTTTGCCCTCGCGCGCCAGGCCGTCAATCAGCTGGAACAGGTCGGTTTTGGCCTTGACGTCCACGCCCTTGGTCGGCTCGTCGAATATCAGCACGCTGGCGTCATTGCGCAGCCATTTGCCGATGGCGACCTTCTGCTGGTTACCCCCGGACAGACGGCGCAGCACCTGCCCCGGCCCACGCGCCCGAACGCCGACGCGGGCTATCACCTCCTCCGCCCAGCGCCACGCCTGACGATGGCCGAACAGGCTCCAGCGCGAGAAGCTGTTATCGGCGCACACGGCAAGGTTCATGCTCACCGGCTCGTCGATAAAGATCCCCTCTTTGCGCCGCTCCTCCGGCACCAGCGCCAGCCCGCGCAGCACGGAATCCGCCGGGTCGCGCGGTTTCCAGGGCTGATGATTCAGCTCACCGCGCGCCACGCGGCTTTTGCTGGCACCAAACAGCGCCTTGCAGAGTTCGGTTTTGCCCGCGCCCGCCAGCCCGGCGATACCGAGGATTTCGCCTTTGCGCAGGTGCAGGGAGATATCTTTCAGCAGCGCGTCGTCGTGCAGTCCTTCCACCCGCAGCAGCGTTTCGCCGCCGTGCGGCGGTCGTGCGGGCGGATAGATATCGCTCAGCACGTGGCCGAGCATCTTCTCGACGATGGCTTCGCCGCTGAGGTCCGCCATCGGGCCGGACTCAATCAGCTTGCCGTCGCGCAGCACCGTCAGGGTGTCGCAGATGGCCTTCAGCTCGTGAATGCGATGCGAGATAAACACCACCCCGATGCCCTGCTGCTTTAAGCGTCTTACCACCGCAAACAGGCGCTCGCTCTCGTGCGCGTCCAGCGGCGCGGTGGGTTCATCAAGAATCAAAAAACGGCAGTGGTGGGACAAGGCGCGTGCCAGCAAAATCTGCTGCTTTTCGGCCAGCGAACAGCTGTCGATGGAACGGCGTACGTCCAGAGAGACATCCAGCTGCGCCAGCGCCTGTCTTGCCTGCTGGCGGGTCGCGCGCCAGTTGAAGCGATGCCCCGGCTGCGCCAGCTGGTCGAGCATGATGTTCTCGGCGATGCTCAACCCCGGGATCAGCGCTACGTCCACCTCCTGCTGTACGAGGTGGATCCCCAGCCGTTTGGCATCAAGCGGTTCGCGGATCGTCACCGGCTGGTTGTTAATGCTGATCTCACCCTCATAGTGGTTGTGCGTGCCGCACAGCACCGCCATCAGGGTCGATTTTCCCGCGCCGTTGGCGCCGGTCAGCGCATGAACGGTTCCGCCGGTTAAGGTGAAATTCACGCGCGACAGCGCCTGAAAGCCGGAAAAGGCCAGGCTGATACCGCGCATTTCAAGGCGACTGGAAACCATCCGCGTAAATCCTTCATTACTCTTCTGATTTATCGAATTTTTCACAGCTCCGGTTGACTGACAACGACGGAAAAGGCATAAGATAAAGCGAAATATTATTAGCCATCCGGATGTCCAGACATAACATCGGGTTAGCGCTTGCTAAAAAAGGACAACACCATGAGCAACACCGATATCCGCGTCGTGCCTGGCCCGGCGAACTACTTCTCTCACCCCGGAAGCCTTGCGCAGCTGGATAATTTCTTTACCCCGGAACAGCTTTCCCGCGCGGTCTGGATCTACGGCGAGCGTGCTATCGAAGGCGCACGCCCTTTCCTGCCGGAGAGCTTTAACGCGCCGGGGGCGAAGCACCTGCTGTTTAAGGGCCACTGCAGCGAGCGCGACGTCACTCACCTGGTTAACGAAGCCGGCAGCGGTGCGAGCGTGGTCATTGGCGTTGGCGGCGGCGCGGTGATGGATACGGTGAAAGCCGTGGCGCGTCGTTTAGGCGTGCCGTTCGTGGGTATCCCTACCGTCGCTGCCACCTGTGCGGCGTGGACGCCGCTCTCCGTCTGGTACAACGATGCCGGTCAGGCGCTGCAGTTTGAGATCTTCGACGACGCTAACTTCCTGGTGCTGGTGGAGCCGCAAATCATCCTCAACGCGCCGGCTGAGTATCTGCTGGCGGGGATTGGCGATACGCTGGCGAAGTGGTACGAAGCGGTGGTGCTCGCGCCGCAGCCTGAAAACCTGCCGCTGACCGTGCGTCTGGGCATTAACGGCGCGCTGGCGATCCGCGACGTGCTGCTGGAGCACAGCGAGGAAGCGCTGGCTGACCAGCAGCGCGGCGAACAAACCCAGGCGTTCAGGGACGTGGTGGATGCCATTATTGCCGGCGGCGGGATGGTCGGCGGGCTGGGCGAACGCTATACGCGCGTGGCGGCGGCGCATGCGGTGCATAACGGCTTAACCGTGCTGCCGCAGACGGAAAAATACCTCCACGGTACCAAGGTGGCCTACGGCATTCTGGTGCAAAGCGCCCTGCTCGGCCAGGACGACGTGCTGGGCCAGCTGGTCTCGGCGTATCGGCGTTTTAACCTGCCGACCACGCTTCGCGCGCTGGAGGTCGATATCCATAACCGCGATGAACTGGATAAGGTCATTGCCCACACCCTGCGCCCGGTCGAGTCGATTCATTATCTGCCGGTGACGTTAACGCCTGACGTTCTGCGCGCGGCGTTTGAGAAGGTGGAATACTTCAGCCGTTAACCGCCCCGACCGTCTATACCTAATGATGATTCTCACCACTCTCGCAACGAGGTCATCATGCAGATCGATTTAACAGGTAAGAAGGCGCTGGTTACCGGCGCCAGCCGTGGGTTGGGTCGCGCTATCGCGCTGTCGCTGGCGCGCGCCGGTGCCGACGTGGTTATTACGTATGAAAAATCTGCCGACAAAGCCCAGGCGGTTGCCGATGAAATTAAGGCGCTTGGGCGGCACGGTGAAGCGGTGCAGGCCGACAGCGCCAGCGCGCAGGCCATTCAGGATGCCGTCACCCATGCGGCGCGCTCCCTCGGCGGGCTGGACATTCTGGTCAACAACGCCGGGATCGCGCGCGGCGGCCCGCTGGAGTCCATGACGCTGGCGGACATTGACGCCCTTATCAACGTCAATATTCGTGGGGTGGTCATCGCCATTCAGGAAGCGCTGGTGCATATGTCCGACGGCGGGCGCATTATCAACATCGGCAGCTGTCTGGCTAACCGCGTGGCGCAGCCCGGCATTGCCGTCTACTCAATGACGAAGTCTGCCCTTAACTCCCTCACCCGTGGCCTGGCGCGCGATTTAGGTCCGCGCGGCATCACCGTTAACCTTGTTCACCCTGGACCGACAAACAGCGATATGAACCCGGAGGACGGGGAGCAGGCGGAAGCACAGCGCCAGATGATTGCCATCGGTCATTACGGCCAGCCAGAAGACGTTGCGGCGGCGGTGACGTTCCTGGCAAGCCCGGCCGCCGGGCAGATCTCCGGTACGGGGCTGGATGTGGACGGCGGGTTGAACGCCTGATCGCAGATATTGTGCAAGCCTCTGTCGTTCGGCAGAGGCCTTTTCGAGCCGCTTCGACGGTTTGCGTTTTGCCCCTTTTTTCCGCTGTTTGTCGAGTCTACAGTCCCCCATAAGAAATTCGGAATTTATCTAATAGTCTTATTATTTCCTTATATTTTGTGTGGGCGTACAGTGGAGGTACGGATGAAGATTGTCTGGTCAAAGAATGCAAAGAAAGAGTTTTCCAAAATCGATGGCCGATATCAGCGAAGAATCAAAGCAAAACTTGCTGAGCTGGACGATCGCTCAGCTCCCCGGCCCGATATCAAAAAAATATCGGCAACAGAAAATCATTTCCGGCTACGCGTTGGCGATTACCGCATTCTGATTACACTTCGGGACGATCCCGATAACCATTGTTATGTTTTGGCCGTCAAGCGCAGAACATCAACGACCTACCTTCACGAGGAGAAAGCCCCCTATGGCTGTTCAGCTAATCAAGGACGATGACGGAAAAGCGCAGTACGTCGTTATTCCCTATGATGAATACTTTCGTATGTGCTTACAGATGGCAGAAATTGACGACGAAACCGATGATGATCTAGAGGATATTGAAGTCGAACACGATTGTTATGATGACGTAGGATTACCTGGCGAAGTGTGCGACGTCATGCATGACGAGAACGTCAGCCTGCAGGCCGCTTGGCGCATCCTGCGCGGCATGTCGCAGCAGGAGGTGGCGGAGAAACTCGGCATCAGCCAGTCCGCCGTGTCACAGCTGGAAGCGCTGGACTCCCGTCCGCAAAAGCGCACCCGCGAAAAACTCGCTGCCATTTACGGCTGTAAGCAGGAGCAGATCAGCCTCTATTTACCGAAAGAGGGTTAACAGCACTTCGCCCCGCCCTTGCCGCCGTAGCGTGCGTCCTGGCGATCGCGGAAAAACTCTTCGTACGTCATTGGCGCCTGGTCCGGATGGTTAACCCGCATATGCTCGACGTAGTTGTCGTAGTCCGGCACGCCAATCATCATTTTGGCGGCCTGGCCCAGGTACTTACCTGCTTTGGAAAGGGTGTCGAACATAATTCTGGTCTCACAGAAATGTGTGCCGGGTAAGCGCTAGCGCCACCCGGCACACAGGTTAATGTGCCCCTTTGGCCTGGGTGACAATCTCTTCCAGGTTTTCAGGCATTGGCTCGTAAGGCGTCTCTTTTGCCGTTGGCTTGTCAACTTTCAACGCCGCCAGCGCGGTTTTGAGAGAATACAACGCCAGCACCACGACCACCACCATAAAGAAAATGGTCAGCCCGGCGTCCAGACGGTTGTTAAACACCAGCTGCGACAGCTGTGATTCCGTATACTGCGCCGGGATCTTGCCGCTGTCGATCATCGCCTGGAACTTGTTGGCAATCGCCAGGAAGCCCACCTTGTTGTCCGGGCTGAAGGCTTTCTGCCAGCCCGCGGTCAGGGTACAAATCAGCAGCCACGCCGTTGGCAGCAACGCCACCCATGCATAACGCTGGCGCTTCATCTTGAACAGCACCACCGCGCAGAGCATCAGCGCCATGCCTGCCAGCATCTGGTTGGCGATACCGAACAGCGGCCACAGGGTGTTAATCCCGCCCAGCGGATCCACCACGCCCTGATGCAGGAAATAGCCCCACGCCAGCACGCACAGCGCCGTTGCCAGTAGGTTAGCCGGGAGCGAATCGGTACGCTTCAGGTTCGGGGAGATCACGCCCAGCAGATCCTGCAGCATAAAGCGCGCCGCGCGGGTGCCCGCATCCACCGCCGTCAGGATAAACAGCGCTTCAAACAGAATGGCGAAGTGATACCAGAACGACACGTCCATCAGCCCGCCCAGCGCGCCATGGAGAATGTAGGCCATGCCTACCGCAAGCGTCGGCGCCCCGCCCGCGCGGGATATGATCGACTGCTCGCCCACCTCATTCGCAATGCTGGTTAACGTGTCTGGCGTAATCGCAAAGCCCCATCCACTCACGACCTGCGCGGCAGACGCGACGACGTCAGCGGTGCCGGCAGGTGCCAGCACCGCCATCGGGCTGTTCATCGCGAAGTAGACGCCCGGGTCGATGATGCAGGCGGAGACCAGCGCCATGATGGCAACGAAAGACTCCATCAGCATGCCGCCGTAGCCAATCAGGCAGGCCTGATTTTCATTCGCCAGCATCTTCGGCGTGGTGCCTGAGGCAATCAGCGCGTGGAAGCCCGACACCGCACCGCAGGCGATGGTGATAAACAGGAACGGGAACAGGTTGCCGGTCCAGACCGGGCCGGTGCCGTCGATGAATTTGGTCAGCGCAGGCATGGTCAGGGTCGGACGCATAATCAGAATGCCGATCGCCAGCCCGACGATAGTACCGATTTTCAGGAAGGTGGAGAGGTAGTCGCGCGGAGCCAGCAGGAGCCACACCGGCAGCACCGCCGCCACAAAGCCGTAGCCCACCAGCATCCAGGTCAGCTGTACGCCGGTAAAGTCAAAGAACGGTGCCCAGGTCGGGCTTTCCGCTACCCAGCCGCCGGAGATAATGGCGAATACCAGGAACACCAGGCCAATCACCGACACTTCACCAATGCGCCCCGGGCGCAGGTAGCGGATGTAGATCCCCATAAACAGCGCCAGCGGAATGGTGAAGGCAACGGTGTACGTCCCCCACGGGCTGTGGGTCAGCGCTTTCACCACGATCATCGCCAGCACCGCAAGGATGATCACCATGATCATAAAGGTCGCCACCAGCGCAATCACCCCGGCGGTTGCCCCCATCTCCTCTTTCACCAGCTCGCCCAGCGAACGTCCGTCGCGACGGGTGGAGACGAACAGCACCATAAAGTCCTGCACCGCGCCCGCCAGCACCACGCCGGCGAGGATCCAGATCATCCCCGGCAGGTAGCCCATCTGCGCCGCCAGCACCGGCCCCACCAGCGGGCCAGCCCCGGCAATCGCCGCAAAGTGGTGACCGAACAGCACTTTTTTGTCGGTCGGAACGTAGTCCAGCCCGTCGTTATGACGGACCGCGGGCGTCATGCGCGTCGCGTCAACGCCTAAGACGTTCTTCGCGATATAGCGGCCATAAAAACGATACGCGATCAGATAAATGCAGACGGAGGCGACAACGATCCACAGCGCGTTGATCTGCTCCCCCCGGTTGAGGGCGATATAGCCCAGGGCAAAGGCTCCCACAACGGAGAGCCCTGCCCATGTAAGGTATTTCCCTGAGTTGTTCATCGTGGTTATCCGTTGTTGTGAAACAGTGAGATGTTACATTTTGTTTCTAGAACAACGGATAAAATTTAACAACTTTGAAACGCAATTATGCGTGGTCAAACCACACATTTACACCACATTGTTAAGCCGATCACTTTCGTACCGTCACCGGTCACACTTTTGCCTTTTTCGTCCAGGCACTGCCTTACGGAATGATTTGTATCATTTTTTTTGCTTATAACCTCGCCAGAATGATCCTGCGCAATGGCGTGCATACAAGGAAAAGGATATGAACAGTTCAGTACCTCAGGATAGTAAGGTCGGGCCCGGCGCGTACTTCGCCCTGGCGTTTGCAGCCGTTTTCTTCTCTGGCCTGCTGGGCGGAAAAGAGTGGTACGGCGTTTTTGATTTCACCACCCTCAACGGCGCGTTTGGCAAAGTGGTCAGTAAAGCCAGCCTGGAGGATGGCACCCTGACGACCGCCAGCAGCGCCTTTCGCGGCACCGGCGGCAGCGGCGCGATGGACGGGTTTCTCTTCGCGCTCGGTTTAATTCCGGCCGTGATGTTTGCGCTAGGGATGATCAACGTGCTGGAGCACTACGGCGCCCTGCGTGCCGCCCGCAAGCTCTTGACCCCTCTGCTGCGCCCGCTGCTGGGCATTCCCGGCACCACCGGGCTGGCGCTGATTGGCAGCCTGCAAAGCACCGACGTGGGCGCGTCGCTTACCCGCAATCTGTCAGACGAAGGGCAAATCAGCGAAAAAGAGAAAGACGTCTTCGCCATGTTCCAGTTCTCCGCCGGGGCGATGATCACCAACTTTTTCTCTTCCGGCGCCATCCTCTTTACGCTGGTCGCCGTTGACGGCACGGCTGCGGTGCCTACCTCCATCGGGGCCTGTATCGCCGTTATGTTCATCATGAAAATCGTGGGCGCCAATCTGCTGCGATTGATCCTCTCTTTCACCGGTAAAGGAGAAGCAGCATGAGCGCCCCACAGTCCAACCCCGTCATTACCGATGTGTTTATCGAAGGCGCGCGCAAAGGCTGGAGCATTGCCACCAGCAGCACCCTGCCCAACGTGGTGATGGCGTTTATCATCATCAAAGCGCTGGAAATTACCGGTGCCCTGAAAGGGCTGGGCACGATCTTCGCCCCGCTGATGGGCCTGTTTGGCCTGCCGGGCGAAGCGGCCGCCGTGCTCATTGGCGGCTGGATGTCGATGGGCGGCGGGATCGGCGTCGCCATTGGCCTGTTTGATAAAGGCATCCTCACCGGCGAGCACCTGGCGATCCTGGCGCCCGCCATCTACCTGATGGGCTCGCAGGTGCAGTACCTGGGCCGCATTCTGGGGGTGATCGGCACCCGTGCCAAACGCATTCCGCTGATGATCGCCATCTCGGTCGTCAACGCATTTTTAGCCATGCTGCTGATGCGCATTATTCTCTGAACAGGACGTGAACATGAATCTTGACCATTACATTGAAGAATTGAAAACCCTGGTGAACGTGGACTGCGGAACCCAGACGATTGACGGCGTCGCAGCCGTCGCAGGCATCATGCAGCAGCTCTGGCAGCGCGAGGGCTGGCACACGGAGCAGGTGAATTTGGGCGACAAGGTGGGCCCCGGCGTGTTCGTCAGCAACAAGCCGCAGGCGGAACGGTTCGACGTGCTGTTGGTCGGCCATCTGGATACCGTGTTTCCTGCTGGAACCGTGGCCGGGCGTCCGCTGAGCGAGGACGATACCCGCCTGTACGGCCCCGGCGTCTCGGATATGAAGAGCGGACTTCTGAATATTTTGTGGGCAATGCGCGGGCTTGACGCCGCAGAAAACGCTCGTCTCGCAATTGCCGTCGCGATGAACCCGGACGAAGAGACTGGCTCTGTCCATTCCCACGAATGGATTGGCGAGCTGGCTAAGCGTTCCCGCTGCGTGCTGGTCTGCGAAGCCGCCCGCGCCGACGGCTCGCTGGTGAAAGCGCGTAAAGGGATGGCGGGCTATCACCTCACCTTCAGCGGCGTGGCGGCACACGCGGGCAACGATCCGGAGAAAGGTCGCTCGGCAATTACCGCGCTGGCAAACAGCATCATCGCCATTAATGCGCTAACCGACTGGGATCGCGGCACCACGCTCAACATCGGGGTGATTCACGGCGGCAGCGCGGCGAACGTGGTCGCGGACAGCGCCGTGGCAGAACTGGACGTGCGCTTCTGGGAAAACGACGAGTACGACCGGGTGAATCAGGCGCTGGAGGCGTTATGTGAAAAAGGCTTTTTAGACGGCGTGACCACTACGCTCGCGCGGGTGAATCACAAACCGGCGATGGCAACCAGTAAAGCGACTCAGGCCCTGATGCAGCAGGTTGAAGCTGCAGGAAAAGCGGAGGGTATCGACATTACCTGGCAGGCGGTCGGCGGCGGCAGCGACGCCAACCACACCGCTGCGCTCGGCATCCCGACGCTCGACGGCCTGGGGCCGGTTGGCGCCGGGTTCCACAGCCCGGCGGAGTGGCTGGATAAGGCTTCGATTGCACCGCGAATTCGGCTGTTGAAGCGGGTGGTATCGATGTTGTAAACATTGCCGGGTGGCGCTTCGCTTACCGGGCCTACGTGTGAGGTGTAGGCCGGGTAAGGCGAAGCCGCCACCCGGCAATTCTGCACCGGTCAACCCAACACCATCGTACTCAACCGGCACGTACAGCAGCGCCGTCCCTGCTCGTCGAAAACCACAATCTCCCAGCTCTGGCTGGAGCGCCCCAGATGCAGCGGCTGACACACGCCGCGCACCTTGCCGTGCGACACCGCGCGGTGATGCGTGGCGTTAAGCTCCGTGCCCACCACGCTCTGCCCGTCGCGGGTCATCAGATACCCGGCCATCGAGCCGAGCGTTTCCGCCAGTGCCGCGGAGGCCCCGCCGTGCAGCAGGCCGAACGGCTGATGGGTGCGCGCATCCACCGGCATCTCCGCTTCCAGCGTGTCGTCCCCGATGCGGGTATAGACGATGCCGAGGTGCGCCACCAGGGTGTTCAGGCTGGTGGCGTTCAGCTCCTCGAGCGGTAAGTGACGTTTCCAGATCATCTACGCCCCCAGCGTGGAGCCGCCGTCCACCACGATATCCTGCAGGGTGATATGGCTGGCGGCATCGGAGGCAAGAAACAGCACGGTACTGGCAATCTCCTGCGGACGGGCGATTTTGCCGAGCGGAATGCCGAGCTTAAACTGCTCGCCAAAACCGCGAATGCGCTGCTGCTCCGCATCGTCGCTTTTCCACAGGGTGCGCTGCATGTCGGTGTCGGTTGAACCCGGCGACACCAGATTACAGCGCACGCCGCTGCCCGCCAGCTCCAGCCCGACGGTCAATGCCAGGCTTTTCAACGCCGCTTTCGACGCGCCGTAAGCGCTCATGCCGATGCGCGGCGTATGCGCCGCGTCAGAGGCCACCGTCACAATCGCCCCGCCCTGCTGACGGCGGAACTGGCCCATCGTCTGCTGGAACAGGTTAAACGCGCCGCCAACGTTGACCGCGAAGGTCTGCTGCCAGTCCGCCTGCGAGAGCTGGTCCGTCGCCCCCATACGCAGGATCCCCGCCGCGTTCACCAGCACGTCCAGACGCTCAAGGGTATTAAGCAAACGGCCACACACCTCGCTGACCTGCACATCATCCGCCACGTCCAGCGTTTCGATGGCAAACGGATAATCGTCCAGCGGAAACGCCAGGTCGAACCCGGTCACCTGCGCGCCCGCCTCGGCGAACGCCAGCGCCGTCGCGTAGCCAATGCCTTTACCCGCCCCCGTCACCCAGACGGTTTTACCGATGAAATCAAATCCCATTACTTCACCTCGCGGGAGAGCAGCGCCCACCAGGCGTCGATTGTTGGATTTTTTGCCAGCATCACGAAGTCGATATCGCCGTGCACTTTGCGCCAGCGGGCGGCCAGCGCCATCATGCGCACCGAGTCCAGACCGTAGTCGATCAGGTTTTCGTCATCCATCGGCTCGTCTGACTCGTCCAGCAGCGGCAGGATCAGCTCGCGCAGCGCGGCCTTCGAGGCCGGAACGGACGGCAGCAGCTCGTCGGTCATCACCACGCGGCCTGAACGCCCGGCCACGTAGTTAAGGGACATCAGGTGCTCGTCGCGGGTGAAATCCGCCAGCGCGTCGGCAATAAAGAACGGCTTGATGTCGCGCATAAAGGCATCGGTGGCAGTGGTCATACAGCCGATGTGGGCATACACGCCGGTAATCAGCAGCTGGTTGCGGCCCGTCTCTTTCAACATCTGCTCCAGCGGCGAGCGGTGGAACGCGCTGTAGCGCCACTTCACCAGCACGGTGTCCGCTTCGTCCGGCGTCAGCTGAGCGACGATACGCTGCTGCTCCGGCGAGCGGGTCAGGCCCGGCCCCCACATGTCGTTGAGCAGGGCGCGGTCCTCGTCGCTCTGCTCTTTCGGCTGGGCGGTGTAGTAGACCGGAATATTATGCGCTTTGCAGTAATCGCGAAGTTTAGCGATGTTCGCCACCACCTGCTGCATCATCGCGCTATTTTCGCCCCAGAAGTTCAGGAAGTATTCCTGCATATCGTGGATCAGCAGCGCCGCGCGTTCAGGCTCAAACGCCCAGTTCACTTTACTGGTCGGCAGCTCTGCGGCGGTTGGCAGCGCGTAAGCGGTTAATTTTGGGATAGCCATACTTTGTTCCTCAGCCCCGGGCGCGTTCAGCAAGCCACAGGCGCAACTGTTTCTTATCGACTTTGCCGACCGGCGTTAGCGGGAGCGCATCCACGCTCTCCACGCGGTCCGGCAGCTTAAATTCGGCAACGCCCTGCTCGCGCAGGAAGCGACGCACCTCGACCGCGCGCAGGGGCTGTTTCACCACCAGATACGCGCAGCTCTTCTCGCCCAGCAGGCTGTCCTCCATGCTCACCAGCGCGGCGTGGATCACCGCCTCATGGCGCAGCAGCAGGTTCTCGATCTCTTCGGCGGCGATCTTCTCCCCGCCGCGGTTGATCTGATCCTTCTCGCGTCCCTGCACGGTGATGTAGCCCTGCTCGTCGATGGCGATCAGATCGCCGGAGCAGTAAAAGCCGTCGGCGTCGAAGGCGCTGGCGTTGTGTTCCGGGCTGTTAAAATAGCCGCGGAAGGTGTACGGACCGCGCGTCATCAGACGCCCGACCTCGCCGCGCGGCAGCGGGTTGCCGTGCTCGTCCGCCACCCATACCTCGTCGTCCGGGCACATCGGGCAGCCCTGGGTGTTGATGATGCGCTCCGGCGCGTCGTCGAGCGCGGTGTAGTTCACCAGCCCTTCAGCCATGCCGAATACCTGCTGAAGCTGGCAGCCGATTTCCGCCGGAATGCGCGCCGCGAGCGTGGCGGAGAGGCGTGCGCCGCCCACCTGAAGCAGCTTCAGAGATCTCAGCTGCGCGTTCCCCTCGCCGTCGGCAATCGCCTGCAGCCACAGGCTCACCGCAGGCGGCACCAGCGAGGTGACGTTAACCTGATGCCGTTCAATCAGCGGGAAGCAGAGCGTGGCGCTCGGATCGTTCGCCAGCACCACGCAGCCGCCTGCGGTAAAGACGCCCAGCGATCCCGGGGAGCTCATGGCGTAGTTATGCGCCGCAGGGAGCGCGTTCAGGTAACGCGTTTCGGCGGTAATGCCGCAGATCTCGTTGCTGCGGCGAATGCTGTAGTCGTAATCGTTATGCGTGCGCGGGATCAGCTTCGGCGTGCCGGTGCTGCCGCCGGAGAGCTGGAAAAACGCCACCTCGTCGGCGGGCGTCGGGTTGGCAATAAAATTGTCCGCCGGGCGGGTAATCGCCGCCTCCAGCGCATGCTCGCCCCCGTCACCGCGAAGCAGGACGATGCGTACCGAACGGTGTTCATCCACGAAAGCGTTGAGGAAGTCATCGCCCGCGAACAGCGCGTGGTCGCGATCGGCGATCAGCACGGCGGGTTTGATTTGCAGGGCGTAGGCGTTCAGCTCGCTGCGCTGGTGGCTGAAGAGCGCGTTGACCGGCGCGACGCCGATTTGCAGCAGCGCGAAGAAGGTGATGTAGAACTCGGCCACGTTGCCAAGCTGCACCAGCGCCGTCTCGCCGCGCTGCAGCCCGCGCGCCTGAAGGGCTGAAGCCAGGTTGTTTACGGACTCATTAAACGCGCGGTAGGTCATGCGACGTTCGCCGTCGATAATCGCCACCGCATCGCTATTCGCCCGATCCGTCAGGATGTGGGTCAGCGGCAGATCCTGCCAGTAGCCTTTTTCACGGTAGCGCCGCGCAAAATCCTCAGGCCAGCGGGTAAAGGGAATGGTCATCAGTCTTCCTTAGTGCAAACCAAAAACGTTGAGCATGGTGGAGAGCTTCACGCCGGTCTCGCGCCACTCGCCCACCGGGGAGGAGGCGGGCACAATGCCCGCGCCGGCAAACAGGCGAACGCTATTCTGATGCAGACGCGCGCAGCGGATGGTCACCACCCACTCGCCGTTGCCTTCGCTGTCGCACCAGCCGACGATGCCGCCGAACAGCTCGCGATCGAACGGCTCCAGCTCGGCAATCAGCTCTTTTGCCGCCTGATGCGGGAAGCCGCTCAGCGCCGGCGTCGGGTGCAGCAGGCACGCCAGGGTCAGTGCGTTCTCGTTCTCACGCGCCTCGCCCTCCACGGGCGTCGCCAGATGCCACAGCGTCGGCGTGGTGATGAGCTGCGGAGAGTCAGGCATGCTGAGGTGATGGCTCCGGGGCGCGAGAACGGCCTTCATCGCCTGGATCACGAGGTCGTGCTCGTGGCGGTCCTTTTCGGAGGCCAACAGCTTGTTGCCCGCCTCGCGATCCAGCACGTCGTCCGGCTGACGGCGCGCGGAACCCGCCAGCGGCAGCGAGCTAAAGTGCGCACCCTCTTTGCGCAGCAGCAGCTCCGGGCTTGCCCCGAGCAGCACGCCGCCGTCTTCCAGCGGCACGTGGAAGTTAAAGCTCGCCGGGTTCTGGGCAATAAGGCGCTCCAGCAGGGCGCCGCTGTCCATGCGTTTGTCGGTCGTGATATCAATCAGGCGCGACAGCACCACCTTGTTCACCTGGGGCGTGGCGGTCAGCGCTGCCGCGCGGGAGACCATCTCTTCAAACACGGGCTGCGGCGGGATCTCGGTGCGTTGTTCCACCTTCAGCACCTGCGAGCCGGAGAAAAAGCGTGAAGACTGCTGACGCGCCGGGCGAGAAAAGGTCTGCCAGCGTTCGGGAATAAACAGCGAAGAGGGCTTACGGGTATCAAATGGGATAGCCCCCACCATCACCGGGTGAGCAATGCCGCTGGCTTTTGCATTCCGGAAGGCCTGGGCTAATTTTTGCTGGAACGGACCCGCCGGATCGTCGCCGCCGACGGCGGGTTCATTGAAGCGGGCAAAGCAGCCGGACGTGGTAAAGCTGCGGTAAGGCGACATAAAGAAAAAGCGGTCTGATTGCAGCGTGGTTGCGGTGTGCTGAACTTCCTCAGCCAGGGACGTATCCATATCATCCTCCTCAAATGATAAAAGAAGCAATAATGATTATCATTTATATTTTCGAGGCTAACCTAATCCCACATCGCTTCGCTGTCAACCGTCGGGCAAATAACTTGTGCGACAAAAGCTTGCATCCCTTCGCGGCAACCATGAAAATGAGAAGCATTATCTTCAACAAAAACAGGATACCGCGCTGTGAAATTCCCTGCCGTTTGCCGTACTCCCCTGCTTTTATTCGGACTTTTTGTTTTAGGACTTACCTCAGCCGCCGCTGCCGACTGGCCCCGCCAGGTGACGGACAGCCGCGGCGTGCATACCCTGGAGAGCAAGCCGACGCGCATTGTCTCCACCAGCGTGACCTTAACCGGCTCCCTGCTGGCGATTGACGCCCCGGTCGTCGCCAGCGGCGCAACCGCGCCGAACAACCGCGTGGCGGACGCGCAGGGTTTTCTGCGCCAGTGGGGGGATATCGCTAAACAGCGCAAGGTCGCGCGGCTGTACATCGGCGAGCCGAGCGCCGAAGCGGTCGCGGCGCAGATGCCGGACCTGATTTTAATCAGCGCCACCGGCGGGGATTCCGCGCTGGCGCTGTACGACCAGCTCTCCGCCATCGCCCCGACGCTTATCATCAACTACGACGACAAGAGCTGGCAGGAACTGCTGACGCAGCTCGGCACCCTTACGGGACAGGAAAAGCAGGCCGCAGAGCGCATTGCCGCTTTTGATAAGCAGCTCGCGCAGGTGAAACAGCAGATGAAACTGCCGCCGCAGCCGGTGAACGCCATCGTCTACACCGCCGCCGCGCACAGCGCCAACCTGTGGACCGTGGAATCGGCGCAGGGCAAGCTTTTGCACCAGCTGGGCTTTACGCTGGCGGACCTGCCTGCCGGGCTGCACACCTCTAAAAGCCAGGGCAAACGCCACGACATTATTCAGCTGGGCGGTGAAAGCCTGGCAACCGGGCTGAACGGTGAAGGGCTGTTTGTGTTTGCCGGCGACGAGAAAGATGTGGATGCGATTTACGCCAACCCGCTGCTGGCGCATCTGCCTTCAGTGAAGAACAAGCGCGTCTGGGCGCTGGGTACGGAGACGTTCCGCCTGGATTATTACAGCGCGATGCTGGTGTTAGACAGATTGAATACGTTGTTCAAGTAGGTATTTTCCCTCCCTCTCCCTGTGGGAGAGGGCCGGGGTGAGGGCATCAGGCCGCACCGTCGTTCAACACACTCTCCTGCCTGAACCGACGCAATTCCGCTAATACCACTAACAAAATCCCGCCAACCATCGCTAATACAAACCCGCTGCTGCTCGCCGACGCCACCGGGGTCATTATCGCCCCCAGGCCGCCGAGGATCGCCGCACCGATGGCATCACCCGTCACGTTCTGCGCGGTCCACAGGCCGTTGATCCGCCCGAGCATCCCTTCCGGCGTCTGGGTCTGGATCAGGGTGTACTGTAACAGCGAGCTGATGGCGCTGAGCCAGCCGAAAATCACCAGGCACAAGACGCCCAGCGCCCACACCGGCATCAGGCTGAAGAAGCCAATGGCGATAAACGAGGCCAGCGTGGCAAGCAGCATAATCAACCCCGGCCGCGCGCTTTGCGCCAGGTTGCCGCTGGTCAGCGCTCCGCACGCCGCGCCGAGCGGAATGGCGGCGTAGAGAATGCCAATCTCCGAGGCGCTCATCTGCCACTCTCCCGCCAGCGCCGGGTAGAGCACGCGCACGGCGCTCGCCATCGTCAGCAGACCGCCGAGCAGCGCAATGCCGCCGATCAGCGGGTTGCTGAACAGGAAACGAATAGCGGCCATCAGCGATTTCAGCGGATGCTCGCGCGGCTGCGGTGGAGGCGGCAACAGCGGCAGGCGCAGCAGGGTCAGGGTGGTGATGAAGGTCCCCGCCGCCGCCAGCCCGTAGTTCCACGCCACGTTGCCGGTCGCCAGCAGCAGGCCGCCCACCATCGGCGAAATCACCGAGCCGAGGCGCACGGTGAGCATGGTGATCGCCCCCGCCTGCATCAGGTTCTCGCGCCCGACCAGCGCGGGCGTTGCCGCCAGCAGCGCCGTCACGCCCAGCGAGGCGAAGAAACCGTCCCACAGCCCCAGCGCGTAAATGGCGATCAGCGACGGCTCCGGCAGCAGGGCGTTCAGACACAGCCCGATAAATCCCACGCCGCAGGTGCCGCGCGCCAGCAGGATCAGCTTCTTACGCTCGTAGCGGTCCGCCAGCACGCCGCCGACCATCAGGCCGATGAACATCGCCCCGCCGGTTAAGGTGACGGATAACCCCACCAGCCAGCTGGAGTGCGTCAGGGTCTGGATCTGTACCGGCACAGCCACGCCGAGCAGCCCGAGGGACAAAATGGAGATAAAGCGAGCGATAAATACGGCGCGATACGCCCGGTGCGTTTTCAGCAGGCTGAGGTTGAGCAGCCAGGATTTTTGATTCATGACAAAGCCTTGAGTCTATTTCTACCCTTTCCATGGGCGCACATGCTAACATAGCCAAATAAGATAGATAACGATAATCACTATCATTATCAAATCATGGATGTTGCTATGTCGTTTTCCTCTTCTGCGGTGCGCGCCGTTGCCGTGCCCGTTTTACTGCTGCTCCTGAGCCTTGCGGTTGCACTCAGCCTGCTGGTCGGCGCGAAGCCGCTGCCCGCGTCCGTTATCGTTGATGCGCTCTCCGGCACCTGCCGGAGCGCTGACTGCGTTATCGTGCTCGACGCCCGACTCCCCCGCACGCTTGCCGGACTGCTGGCGGGTGGCGCGCTCGGCCTTGCCGGGGCGCTGATGCAAACCCTTACCCGTAACCCGCTGGCGGACCCCGGCATTCTCGGCGTTAACTCCGGCGCCAGCTTTGCCATCGTGCTCGGCGCGGCGCTGTTCGGCTTCACCTCTCCGTCTGAGCAGCTAGTCATGGCCTTCTGCGGCGCGCTGGCCGCCTCGCTGATCGTGGCGTTTACCGGCAGCCAGGGCGGCGGGCAGCTGAGCCCGGTGCGCCTGACGCTGGCGGGCGTGGCGCTCGCGGCGGTGCTGGAAGGGTTATCCAACGGCATCGCCCTGCTCAACCCGGACGTCTACGACCAGCTGCGCTTCTGGCAGGCCGGTTCGCTGGATATCCGCACCCTTGAAACCCTGAAAGTGGTGGCGATCCCGGTGACAATTGCCGCGGTCGTGGCGCTGTTGTTAAGCCGCGCGCTCAACAGCCTGAGCCTCGGCAGCGATACCGCGACCGCCCTCGGCAACCGCGTGGCGCGCACGCAGCTGACTGGTCTGCTCGCCATCACCGTACTATGCGGCAGCGCGACCGCCGTGGTCGGCCCGATTGCCTTTATCGGCCTGATGATGCCGCACGTGGCGCGCTGGCTGGTGGGGGCGGATCACCGCTGGTCGCTGCCGGTGACGCTGCTGGCCACCCCTGCCCTGCTGCTGTTTGCAGACGTGCTTGGCCGCCTGCTGGTGCCCGGTGAACTGCGCGTCTCGGTGGTCAGCGCCTTTATCGGCGCGCCGGTGCTGATCTTCCTCGTGCGCCGTAGGCGCGGAGGTGGCGCATGATGGCCCCGTCCCGCCGTTTACTCACCAGCGTCTCGCTGCTGCTTATCGCCATTGTGCTGCTGGCGGTCTGGAGCCTGCGCAGCGGCGCGGTCACGCTCGATTTCACTCAGGTATTTAACGCCCTGCTCGGCAGCGCGCCGCGCAACATCACTATGGTGGTGACGGAGTGGCGGCTGCCGCGCGTGGCGATGGCGATTTTGGTGGGTGGAGCCCTGGGCGTCAGCGGCGCAATTTTCCAGTCGCTGATGCGCAACCCGCTCGGCAGCCCGGACGTGATGGGCCTCAACACCGGGGCCTGGAGCGGCGTGCTGGTGGCGATGGTGCTGTTCGGTCAGCACCTGACGGCGATTACCTTTACGGCGATGGCGGGCGGCATTCTGACGTCATTACTGATCTGGGCGCTGGCCTGGCGCAACGGCATCGACACCTTCCGTCTGATCATCATCGGGATCGGCATCCGCGCCATGCTGATGGCCTTTAACACCTGGCTTTTACTGCAGGCCTCGCTGGAAACCGCGCTCTCCGCCGGGCTGTGGTATGCCGGTTCCCTCAACGGCCTGACGTGGGGCAAAACCTGGCCCGCCGCGCCGCTGATTTTGCTGATGTTTATCGGCGCGCTGCTGCTGGTGCGGCGCATGCGCCTGCTGGAGATGGGCGACGACAGCGCCTGCGCGCTGGGGGTGGGCGTCGAGCGCTCGCGCCTGATGCTGATGCTGGTCGCCGTACTGCTGACTGCCGCCTCTACCGCTATCGCCGGGCCGATCTCGTTTATCGCCCTCGTGGCGCCGCATATCGCGCGTCGCCTTAGCGGGACGGCGCGCTGGGGACTCACCCAAGCGGCGTTCTGCGGCGCATTGTTGCTGCTGGCCGCCGACCTCTGCGCCCAGCGGCTGTTTATGCCTTATCAACTGCCGGTGGGCGTGGTGACCGTCAGCCTCGGCGGGATTTACCTCATCGTCTTGCTCGTTCAGGAGTCACGCAAGAAATGACAGATTCTACAACCCGCTTGCGCGGCGAAAACCTTACCCTCGGCTACGGCAAAAAAATCATTGCCCGTGACTTATCCGTCGCCATTCCGGACGGCCATTTTACGGCAATCATCGGGCCGAACGGCTGCGGCAAATCGACTCTGCTGCGCACGCTCAGCCGCCTGATGACGCCGGCTGAAGGCAGCGTGTTCCTCGATGGAGAGCAGATCCAGCGCTTCGCCAGCAAAGAGGTGGCGCGGCGCATCGGGCTGCTGGCGCAAAACGCCACCACGCCGGGAGACATCACGGTACAGGAGCTGGTCTCGCGCGGGCGCTACCCGCACCAGCCGCTATTTACCCGCTGGCGTAAAGAGGATGACGAGGCGGTCAGCCGCGCGATGCGGGCGACGGGGATTACCGATCTCGCCCTGCAAAGCGTGGATACCCTCTCCGGCGGGCAGCGCCAGCGGGCGTGGATTGCGATGGTGCTGGCGCAGGAGACCGCCATCATGCTGCTGGACGAGCCGACGACCTGGCTCGACATCAGCCATCAGATTGACCTGCTGGAGCTGCTGAGCGAGCTGAACCGCACGCAGGGCTACACCCTGGCGGCAGTGCTGCATGATTTGAACCAGGCCTGCCGCTACGCCACGCATTTGATTGCGCTACGCGACGGTGAGATTGTGGCGCAGGGCGCGCCGAAGGAGATTGTAACGCCGGAACTGATCGAGCGGATCTACGGCATGCGCTGCATGATTATTGACGATCCGGTGGCGGGGACGCCGCTGGTGGTGCCGTTAGGTCGGCGGTAATTGCCGGGTGGCGGCTGCGCCTTACCCGGCCTACACTCGGCTCCCGTAGGCCCGGTAAGCGCAGCGCCACCGGGCATTTGCACTATACTAAAATTTCCTTCAGTATCGGCCCTATCTTTTCAAACGCCTGCGGTGAAATGATATCCACGTGGGCGCAATCCTGACTATACACCTCAAGCTCCGCCACCCACGGCGACCAGGCCAGCTGCGGGTCCATCGTGCGCGTGCGCTCGGCGACAAACAGCGTCGCTTTACCCTCAAACCGCGCGCTGTGCGCCGTGGTCAGTAGCCGCACCGCGTCGGCGTAGTTGCCCTCAATGGCGCTAAACAGTTCGCTGGAGCCCTGCCCCTGCTGGGCGGCGATAAACGCCTGGCGCTCGCGCTCGATTTCCGCCAGCACCTCCGGGTCGAGGCCGTTGGCCTCTTTCTCCGCCCAGTTCTGGGTTTCCGGCGGCCAGGTATCCAGCAGGCCGAGGAACGCCACCTCTTCACCCTGCGCGCGCAGACGCGCCGCAATGCCCTGCGCCAGCGTGCCGCCGAGGGAATAGCCGAACAGGTAATACGGCCCCTGCGGCTGCTGCATACGCAACGTATTCAGGTGATGTTTGATTACTCCATCCAGGTCCGCGCACTGCTGCATCGGCCCTTCCGGGCGCGGCGACTGAATGCCGGTAATGGACCAGCGCGGGCTGAGGTAGCGCGCCAGCACGCTGAACTGCCACGCGAACCCAGACGCCGGATGGAAGCAGAACAGCGTTGGGCCGTCGCTCTCGCGCAGCGGGAGAAGCGTTTCAAACCCCAGACGCTGCGCCTGCTCGTCGCTCATCTGCGAGTCCAGCAGCGCGCTGAGCTTACTCACAGTGGAGGCGACCATAATCTGCCCCGGCGTGACCTTGCGGGAAAACGCCCGGCTGAGCTGTGCCGCGAGGCGCATCGCCAGCAGCGAATGACCGCCGAGGGCAAAGAAGTCGGCTTCGATATCGTTCACCTCGCAGCCCAGCAGCGCCGAGAACGCCTGCGCAACAGTGATTTCGGTTTCGCTTTCCGGCGCGCGGCCGGATGTTTTGCTGGTCAGCTCCGGCAGCGGCAGCGCCTTGCGGTCGAGCTTGCCGTTCGCGCTGAGCGGCAGCGCGCTGATTTGCAGCAGCACCACCGGCACCATGTGCAGCGGCAGCTGGGCTTTGAGCGACGCCAGCAGCGCGTCGCGATCCAGCGGTAAGCCGGATTCAGAGACGACATACCCTACCAGCTGACGGGCATCGCCGCCGGTTGCCACCGCCTGGTTGAACACGCAGGCGTGGGCGACGGCCTGGGCGACGTCCGGCAGCGACAGCATCGCCCGGTCGATCTCGCCCAGCTCGATGCGCTGGCCGCGAATTTTCAGCTGATCGTCGCTGCGGCCGAGATATTCCACCGCGCCGTTGTCCAGCCAGCGGGCAACGTCGCCGGTGCGGTACATCCGCTCGCCCGGGGCAAACGGGTCGGCGATAAATCGGCTGGCGGTGAGGTCCGGACGGCCCAGATACCCCTGCGCCAGCTGGATGCCGGTGAGGTAAAGATCCCCCGCCACGCCGAACGGCACCGGGCGCATCATCGCATCCAGAATGCGCAGCCCCGTGTTCCACACCGGGAACCCAATTGGCACGCTGTTGCCTTCCACCGCCGCCAGTTCCGGGCCAAACGCCGGATACCAGCTGACGTCCACCGCCGCTTCCGTTGGGCCATAGAGGTTATGCAGCGGCACATGGGTCAGCTGTTCCCACTCGCGGCAGAGCCCGGTCGGCAGCGCTTCGCCGCTGCAGAACACCTGCCTAAGCGTTTTGCAGCACGCGACGTTTTCCGGCGCCAGCGAGGCGACAAACGCCGCCAGCATCGACGGCACGAAGTGGGTTGTGGTCACGCCGTACTGCGCGAAGAAGCTCTGCATTGCCTGCGGATCGCGGTGCGCGTCCGGCTCGGCCATCACCAGCTTCGCCCCGGCGATAAACGGCCACCAGAACTCCCACACCGACACGTCAAAGCTGCACGGCGTTTTTTGCGCCACCACGTCGCTCGCGTTCAGCGGGTAGCGATCCTGCATCCACTTCAGGCGGTTAACGATGGCGGTATGGCCGACCATGACCCCTTTCGGGCGTCCCGTCGAACCGGAGGTAAAGATGATGTACGCCGTCTGCTCCGGCGTCGCCAGACGCAGCGGTTCAGCATTCTCAGCCGGTAACAGTGTGTTGTAACTAAACGTCGTAATAGGCAGATCGCTAAAGCGCGGGAGTTGCTCGTCGGTGGTAATGAGCAGGGACGGCTTCGCGTCCTCCAGCATCATCCGCAGGCGGTCGTCCGGGTAGCCGGTATCCAGCGGCAGCCACGCGGCACCGGCCTCGACGATGCCGTGCAGCGCCAGCGTCAGGAACACCGAGCGCGGCAGGGCCACCGCCACGCTGTCGCCCGGCTTCACGCCGCGATCGCGCAGCAGGTTTGCCAGAGCGACGACCTGCTCGCGCATCTGGCGATAGTTCAGCTCGATGTGCGCATCCGCCAGCGCAGGGGCGTCCGGCGTTTTGCTCGCCTGCTCCGCCACCAGCTCCGCGAGCGTAGTGGACGGCAGCGCCAGCCCGGTATCGTTGATGCGCGCGAGCTTCGCGTACTCCTGCTCTGAAACGGTCTCCACTTCGCCGCATCGCAGGTCCGGGTTGGCCGCAAACTGCATGAGCATCGCGTTCAGGCGCGTGACGTGGCAAGTGAGTGTTGCTTCGTCGTAACGCTGCTTGCTGGCGAGGATCTCAATGCTTAATCCGCCCTGCTCGTCAGGGAACAGCGCCAGCTCCAGATCGTTCACCGGGCCGGTTGCCAGCGTATGGGTGGTGGCCTCCACGCCGTCGATATCCAGCTGATAATCGAAAACCTTAACGTTCAGCACCGGGCCAAATAGCGCTTCGTCGCCCGCGGCACGCCCGCTGTCGCGCACGATCTGCTCGGCGTCGTAGCGCTGGTGGCGGCGCATTTTTTTCAGCTGGTTAGCCAGACGCAGCGCCAGCGCGGGCAGGCTCTCCTGCGGATTGATATTCACCGCCAGCGGCAGGACGTTGAGCACCGGCCCGGTCGCGGTCAGCGCGGCGGAACCCATGCGGCGCATAAAGATAAACCCGGCGGCGTAGTCCAGCCGTCCGGTGAGGCGCCCGAGCCACAGCGCCACCAGCGCAAGCGCCAGATCGGTGCGCTGCGCCTGCCCTGCCGCCTGCGCAAGCTGGCTAAAGGCGCGGCCGTCCATTGCAATTTTCAGGCGCAGAATGTCGGTGGTGGCGGCGCGTCCCGGCAGCGGCGCGGAGGAGAGCGAGACCGGCGAAGGCAGCTGCTTGCGCTGCTCGGCCCAGAAGGCACCGTCGCGCGCGTACGCCTCGCTGTCGCGATAGCGCTGATACTCTTCCACCACCTCGGCAAATGGCGTAAACGGGGATGCAGGCGTCGGTTCGCCCTTTTTCCAGGCGGCATAAATCGCGGCAATCTGGCGGGTAATGGCCGGGAAGCTGAAGCCATCCACCACCAGATGATGATAGCGTTGATACCAGTACCACTGACGCTCGCCGACCTGAATCAGCTGGTGAAACGCCAGCGGCTGACCGCTGTCGACGCGCAGGTTCTGGTTGAGATCGGCTTCCATCAGCGCCACGGCGGCAGCGTGAGAGTCAACGCGAACGATGGACGGCTCCGGCAGAATGAAGGTGTCATCCACCCACTGCCACACCTCACCGTTCTCCTCACTGAAACGCATCCGCAGGGTATCGGCCTGCATCATGCCTTCCGCAATGGCTTTTGCCAGCAGCGGCGCGTCAATCTCGCCTTTCAGCTCGGTGTAGTGCGCCACGCTCCAGGCGTTTGGCAGGGAGGAAAGCTGCTCCGCCATCCAGATCCCCGGCTGGGCGGCAACGAGAGGAAGACGGTTCATGCGTTCCCCTCCGCAAAATGGGACGGTACTAAGGTTTGCCAGCGTTCCGCCAGCCATTTCTGGCATGCGTCCTGCGGCTGCGCTTCGCACACCACGCGCCACCCTGCCGGCAGTTCGCACTGCTGCGGCCACAGGCTGTACTGCCCCTGGTCGTTTTGCAAAATGGCGAACTGTCCCTGCGGGTTATCGAAAGGATTGCTGAATTCCATACAGACTCCGTTATTGAATAAGCGGCTGCCAGAGGGTCATCAGCCCCTGCGTCAGCCCACCGCGCCAGCAAAGCGCATCGTGTCCGCCGTCAACCTGACGCCAGTAAACCTGATGCCGGGCGCGTAGTTCGGCGTAAATCGCCTGACTGGCGTTGAAAATCAGAGGCTCGTTGCGCCCGGCCTCAAGGACGATGCGCAGCCCGCGCGCGGCTATCTCACCCGCTTTAAGCTGTTCGATTAACAGCCCTTCCTGCTGCCCGCCGCGGTGCGGCCACCAGTAAGAGCCGGACTGGCTCAGCACGCAGCCAAAACGCTGCGGCCAGTTCAGCGCGGCATAAAGGGAAGAGAGGCCGCCAAAGCTTTGCCCTGCGACCACCGTCCGGTCGGCGCGGTCGCTGAACGGCGCGCGGTTTTTGACAAGCGGGAGAAGCTCTTCCTGTATCGCCAGCCAGAAATCGGGATTGCACGGCAGCTCGCGGTTGCGATGCGCCATGTCGATAACATCAATTAACACGTAAACGGCAGGCGGCAGTTTGCGCTCGGCGGTGAGCGACGCCAGCGCGGGCCAGACGGGCATGCTTTCGGCCCAGAACTGGCCGTCGAGCAGCACCGCCAGCGGGCGCTGCGGGTTATCTTCCCCGGTGGTGAAAACCCAGACGCGACGGCGGTTTTTCAGGCGCGCGCTTTCCCATTCAATGCAGACCGGCGCGCTGTGGGGCGTATCCTGATAATGCCAGCCCGGCTGAACCGGGGCTTCCGGCATCTCCAGCGCCGAGACGGCATGACCGCGCCCGCCGCGCCAGCTCTGCGGATTCAGCGGGTCAGACACCGCGCGCGGCAGCAGTTTGCGCCAGCCTTCGCGCAGCGCCATGCGGTCCGGCTGCTGGCCTTCAAATACCGCGTCGGCAAAATCATTTTCATTCACGGAGGGGATAAAGCAGTAGCTGCCGCGCCACTCGGGGCTGAACTCGCCCTGCCACTGCCAGACGTCGGTATCAGGAATGCGTTCGAGGGATTGCGGGCGGGCATTTTGATGGTGATCGGTCACGCCGGTGATATAGAGCCAGACGCGTTTGGTCGGTGACGAACGCTGCGTTCCTGCCGGGTCACGCCACCAGAACGTGACGCGATATTGTCCCTTTTCCGGCGTCCATTCAGGCCCGTTTTTCGACTGCCACCACGCTTCACTTCCCGTTGTTAACGTCGTCACCCTTATAACCTCATGTTTAACCGTCTTTTTTGTCTCAGGACAAATTTTATTGATAATATTATTGATAACTATTTGCATTTGCAATAGCGTAGTGCCCGCGCTGTGGGAAGCGCGCTCAAAAAACAATCATGCCCACTTGCGGGTGACACCATGCCGCCTCCTCTCCCCTTCGGGAATGGAGCCAGGGGACGCGGCGCGAAAAGCAGGACGTACAATGAATAAGAAGATTCACTCCCTGGCCTTGCTGGTCAACTTAGGGATTTACGGCGTCGCGCTGCCAGCCCTGGCAGACGACAGCACCGCCTCCGCGCAGCACGAAGACACGATGGTCATCACCGCCGCCGAGCAGAATCTGCAGGCGCCTGGCGTATCGACCATTACCGCCGATGAGATCCGTAAAAACCCGCCCGCGCGCGACGTGGCTGAAATTATCCGTACCATGCCGGGCGTTAACCTGACCGGGAACTCCACCAGCGGCCAGCGCGGGAATAACCGTCAGATTGATATTCGCGGGATGGGGCCGGAAAACACCCTGATCCTGATCGACGGCAAGCCGGTGACCAGCCGTAACTCCATCCGTCTGGGCTGGCGCGGCGAGCGCGATACCCGCGGCGATACCGGCTGGGTGCCGCCAGAGATGATTGAGCGCATCGAAGTGATCCGCGGCCCGGCGGCCGCGCGCTACGGCAACGGTGCGGCAGGTGGCGTGGTGAACATCATCACTAAAAAGTTCGATGACCAGTGGCACGGCTCCTGGAACACCTACCTGAATGCGCCAGAACACAAGGACGAAGGTTCCACTAAACGCACCAACTTCAGCCTGAGCGGCCCGCTCGGCGGCGACTTCAGCTTCCGCATGTTCGGTAATCTGGACAAAACGCAGGCCGACGCGTGGGACATCAACCAGGGCCACCAGTCCGATCGTACCGGTGCCTACGCCGACACGCTGCCCGCAGGCCGCGAGGGTGTAGAAAACAAAGACATTAACGGCGTGGTGCGCTGGGACTTCGCGCCAATGCAGTCCCTGGAGTTTGAAGCAGGCTACAGCCGCCAGAACAACCTCTACGCCGGCGATACTCAGAATACCAACAACGACAACAGCTCCAGCGGCCTGGTAAAGAAAAACTACGGCAAAGAGACCAACCGTATCTATCGCCAGAACTTCGCGGTGACCTGGAACGGCGGCTGGGATAACGGCATCACCACCAGCAACTGGGCGCAGTACGAGCACACCCGCAACTCCCGTCTTGGCGAAGGGCTGGCGGGTGGACTGGAAGGGCTGTTCAACAGCAATAAATTCACCGACACCGACCTGGCCGACGTGATGCTGCACAGCGAAATCAACCTGCCGATTGATTTCCTCGTCAACCAGAACCTGACGCTGGGCACCGAGTGGAACCAGCAGCGCATGAAGGACTCGACCTCCTTCACGCAAACCCAGCAGGGCGGCACTATTCCGGGCATGAGTAACGATCGTAGCCCGTACACGTCGGCAGAGATCTTCTCGCTGTTCGCCGAGAACAACATGGAGCTGACCGACAGCACCATGCTGACTCCGGCGCTGCGCTTCGATCATCACACTATCGTCGGCAACAACTGGAGCCCGTCCCTGAACCTGTCGCAGGGTCTGGGGGATAACTTCACGCTGAAGATGGGTATCGCGCGGGCCTATAAGGCACCGAGCCTGTACCAGACCAACCCGAACTACCTGCTCTACAGCAAAGGCCAGGGCTGCTACGCAAGCTCCGACGGCGTGGGCTGCTACATGATGGGTAACGACGATCTGAAGGCCGAAACCAGCATCAACAAAGAGATTGGTCTGGAGTGGAAGCACGACGGCTGGCTGGCGGGCGTAACCTGGTTCCGTAACGACTATCGCGACAAGATTGAAGCGGGCTACGCGCCGATTGGCCACACCTCTTCCGGTAAGGTGCAGACCGATATCTACCAGTGGGAAAACGTGCCGAAGGCGGTCGTCGAAGGGCTGGAAGGCTCCCTGAACGTGCCGGTCAGCGACACGATCAACTGGACCAACAATATTACCTACATGCTGCAGAGCAAGAATAAGGAGACCGGCGACCGTCTGTCGATCATCCCGGAGTACACGCTGAACTCGACCCTGAGCTGGCAGGTCCATCAGGACGTGTCGCTCCAGTCGACCTTCACCTGGTACGGCAAGCAGCAGCCGAAGAAGTACAACTACAAAGGTCAGCCGGTGACCGGCTCGGAGAAAGACGAAGTCAGCCCGTACAGCATCGTTGGCCTGAGCGCGACCTGGGACATGACCAAAAACGTCAGCCTGACCGGCGGCGTGGATAACGTCTTCGACAAGCGCCAGTGGCGTGCGGGGAATGCCCAGACCACCGGGAATACCACTACCGGTGCGTATATGTACGGCGCGGGAGCGTATACGTATAATGAGCCGGGCCGGACCTGGTATATGAGCGTGAATACGCGCTTCTAGGTAAAAGCAAAACGGCAACTGCGTTGCCGTTTTTAGTGTTTGCACCCTCTCCCCGTGGGAGAGGGCCGGGGTGAGGGCATCAGGCCGCACTATTTGCTGACAGAGGAAAAACATGCACACCACCCACCGCACGTTCATTCTCGCCGGCCACACCGTCCATCGCGTCACCTTCGATCCCACAACCTTCACCGACGCCGATCTCTTCTGGCTCCCCCACCACGCCGAGCTTGCAAACGCCGGACGCAAACGCAAAGCCGAACATCTTGCCGGACGCATCGCCGCCGCCCATGCCTTACCTGACCACGCCGTTCCCGGCATCGGCTCCAGCGGCGAACCGCTCTGGCCGGAAGGCGTTTCAGGAAGCATCACCCACAGCGGCACGCAGGCGATGGCGATTGTCGTTCGTCATCCGACAGCGCTGGTAGGTATTGATTGCGAAGCCATTCTTGCGGAGCGTGAAGCCCGTGAAATCCAGGACGGCATTATTAATGCGCAGGAGGCGATGTGCCTGACGCGTTCGGGCTACCCTTTCGCGCTGGCGCTGACGCTGGCGTTTAGCGCCAAAGAGAGTTTGTTCAAGGCGCTCTTTCCGCAGGTGAAGACGTATATGGGTTTTGACTGTGCGAGAGTCACCGCGTTAGATGAGAAAACAATTTCACTGAAGCTTTCTTACCCGGCTGGAGAATATCCTGAGGATACACGCTTTACCCTCGCCTGGCAGACTCATGATGAGAGCGTGTGGACGTTGCTAAAAGCCTGATGGCGCTACGCTTATCAGGCCTACGGTAAAGCAGTTTGTAGGCCGGGTAAGCGCAGCGCCACCCGGCAAGAAAGACGGCTGAATTGTTAATGGCAGATGTTTGTCATCAATCAAACATCCGGGAACATCACGCTATTCCCCGGCGCTTCCCTGTGCAGATGGATAAAGTTCAGGTGCCGTTCATACTGGTCCAGAATGTCCGTAATCACCTGCTCCTTGCTGTAATCCATCAGATCATTCCCCTGGCTCCCTTCCAGCAGGAAGGTCTCAAGCCGGTAGTAGGTCGATTTCCCGCTGCGCGCCCGGTAGGTAAAACCGGGTACCGAGTACTGCTGCGGCCAGATCTGGTAGACAAAGTTCTGCTCGTCGCCCATGTGCACCAGCAGATCCAGGTGTCCCAGGGTCTCGCCCTCCTCCGGCGGCAGGTTTTTCAGCTCCACGTAAGCACCACGCAGCTTCAGCTCTTGGGCAACCTCTTCCATGGCGGGGAAGCAGACCGTCTCCATCATCTGTTTGGTGTAGCGCGTGCCCGGGTAGTTCATCAGGCGCGACAGGCGCTTCTTCCAGCTCAGCCTGTCCTGCGCGCCCATCGGACGCGGCGCGGTGTCGCGGCTGGCGCTGACGCGGCGGTAGTCTTCCACCTTGAGGGACTTATACAGCCCGGCCATCACGAAGAAGATGACGAAGCTGAACGGCAGCCCCATGATCACCGTGGTGTTCTGCAGCGCCGAGATGCCATTGGTCATCAGCATGCCGAGCGTCAGCAGGCCGATGGCGACGGACCAGAAGATGCGCAGCCAGTTCGGCGCGTCGCTGTTAATGTCCTTCAGCTTCGAGGTGAAGTTGCCCAGCACCAGCGCGCCGGAATCCGCGGAGGTGACGTAGAACAGCAGGCCGGTAATGGTCGCCACGGACGCGCTGAAGGTAAACGCCGGGTACTGCGCCAGCAGGCTGTAGAAGCCGCGCTCCGGGTGCGCCATTGCTTCCTGCGCGAAGGTCGCGTTGCCGTGAATGATCTCGTGCAGCGCGCTGTTGCCGAACACCGACAGCCACAGCAGCGTAAAGGTGAACGGGATAATCAGCGTGCCCATCACAAACTGGCGGATGGTGCGCCCACGCGAAATACGCGCCAGGAACAGGCCAACGAACGGCGACCACGCCACCCACCACGCCCAGAAGAACAGCGTCCAGTTGTTCATCCACTCCACCGGGCGGTCAAAGGCGAAGCTGTTCAGCGTCATGCCCATAAAGCGGTTCACGTAGTCCCCCACGTTCAGCACTAAGGCATTGAGCAGGAACGAGGTGTCACCCATAAACAGCACGAACAGGATCAGGCCCAGCGCCAGCGCGACGTTCAGCTCGGAGAGCACGCGAATGCCCTTGTCGACGCCGGAGGTCACCGAAATGGTGGCGATAATCACCGACAGCGCAATCAGCGCCGCCTTCGCCGCCATCGAATCCGGAATATCAAACAGCACGCTCAGCCCATAGTTGAGCTGCACCACGCCAATCCCGAGCGTGGTCGCGATACCGAAGATGGTGCCGATCACTGCCGCGATATCCACGCTGTGGCCAATCGGTCCGTTTATCTTTTTCCCGAAAATCGGGTACAGCGCAGAGCGGATGGTGAGGGGTAAATTATAACGATAGCTAAAGTATCCGAGCGCCATCCCCATCAGGGCATACATCGACCAGCCGGTCAGGCCGTAGTGGAACAACGTCCAGACCATCGCCTGGCGCGCGGCCTCCATCGTCTGCCCTGCCCCTTCCGGCGGCTGCATATATTGCGTGACCGGTTCGGCCACGGAGAAGAACATTAGGTCGATGCCGATGCCGGCGGCAAACAGCATCGCGGCCCAGCTCAGCAGGCTGAACTCGGGCTTTGACTGCTCGGGCCCAAGCTTCACCGACCCGAAGCGCGAGCAGGCAATGCAGACCACAAATACGATATAGAGCGTCGCCGCCAGCAGGTAGTACCAGCCAAAGGTCTTCGACACCCAGTTCAGGGTCCGCCCAATCCACTCGGCAGAAAAATCACGAAAGAAGATGGTTGTCAGGGAAAACAACAAAATCAGTCCTGCGGATGTATAAAAAACAACCGGATTGATTTTGTCCTTTTCTCTGTCTTGTGAAAGGTCTGTCATCCAGTATCCCCACTGTTTTTGTAACTATTAAAATCCAAATCCGTAACAATTAAGACACATTTTATATTGAACGTCCAATCAAAAACCGCTTTAATGTATAACCAACGCTGATGAATGGAGTGGCAACAATGCCCAAAGTGGGGATGCAGCCAATCCGGCGCAGGCAGCTTATCGACGCCACGCTGGAAGCAATAAATGAAGTGGGAATGCACGATGCGACGATCGCGCAGATCGCCCGTCGGGCGGGCGTTTCCACGGGGATCATCAGTCACTACTTCAAAGACAAAAACGGTCTGCTGGAAGCGACCATGCGCGACATCACCGGCCAGCTGCGTGACGCGGTATTAAGCCGCCTGCATGCCCTGCCGAACGGCAGCGCGGAGCAGCGCCTGCAGGCGATTGTCGGCGGCAATTTTGATGAGACCCAGGTCAGCAGCGCGGCGATGAAGGCCTGGCTGGCCTTCTGGGCGAGCAGCATGCACCAGCCGATGCTCTACCGCCTGCAGCAGGTAAGCAGCCGCCGCTTACTGTCAAACCTGGTGCACGAGTTCCGCCGCGAACTGCCGCGCAAACAGGCGCAGGAAGCGGGCTACGGGCTGGCGGCACTGATTGACGGACTATGGCTGCGCGCGGCCCTGAGCGGCAAACCGCTGGATAAGACGCTGGCCCAGTCGCTTACCAGCCACTTTATCAGCCAGCATTTACCGACCGATTAACCGAGGAGAATTTATGTCCCGAATGGCAGAACAGCAGCTTTATATCAATGGTGGTTATACATCGGCCACCAGCGGTCGCACCTTCGAGACCATCAACCCGGCCAACGGTGAAGTTCTGGCGACCGTGCAGGCCGCCGGGCGCGAAGACGTCGACCGCGCCGTGGAAAGCGCACGGCGCGGGCAGAAGATCTGGGCGGCGATGACCGCGATGGAGCGTTCTCGCGTTCTGCGCCGCGCCGTCGATATCCTGCGCGAGCGTAACGACGAGCTGGCAAAACTGGAAACCCTCGACACCGGTAAAGCCTTTTCCGAAACCTCAACCGTGGACATCGTCACCGGCGCGGACGTGCTGGAGTATTACGCGGGGCTGATCCCGGCGCTGGAAGGCAGCCAGATCCCTTTGCGTGAGACCTCGTTCGTCTACACCCGCCGCGAACCGCTGGGCGTGGTGGCGGGCATCGGCGCGTGGAACTACCCGATCCAGATCGCCCTGTGGAAATCCGCCCCGGCGCTGGCGGCGGGCAACGCGATGATCTTTAAGCCGAGCGAGGTCACCCCGCTCACCGCACTTAAGCTCGCCGAGATCTACACCGAAGCCGGTCTGCCGGACGGGGTGTTTAACGTCCTGCCGGGCGTGGGCGCGGAGACCGGCCAGTTCCTGACCGACCATCCGGGCATCGCCAAAGTCTCCTTTACCGGCGGCGTAGCCAGCGGCAAAAAGGTGATGGCCAACTCGGCTTCCTCGTCCCTGAAAGAGGTGACGATGGAGCTGGGCGGCAAGTCTCCGCTGATCATTTTCGACGATGCGGATCTCGATCTCGCGGCGGACATCGCCATGATGGCGAACTTCTTCAGCTCCGGCCAGGTGTGCACCAACGGCACCCGCGTGTTCGTGCCCGCGAAATTTAAAGCCGCGTTTGAGCAGAAAATCGTCGAGCGCGTGGGCCGCATCCGCGCGGGCGATCTGTTCGATGAAACCACCAACTTTGGCCCGATGGTCAGCTTCCCGCACCGCGACAGCGTGCTGCGCTACATCGCCAAAGGCAAAGAGGAAGGCGCGCGCGTGCTGTGCGGCGGCGACGTGCTGAAGGGCGAAGGCTTTGACAGCGGCGCGTGGATCGCCCCGACCGTCTTCACCGACTGCACCGACGAGATGACCATCGTGCGCGAGGAGATCTTCGGCCCGGTGATGTCCATCCTCACCTACGAAACGGATGAAGAAGCCATTCGCCGCGCCAACGACACCGACTACGGTCTGGCGGCAGGCATCGTCACGGCCGACCTGAACCGCGCCCACGGCGCCATTCATCAGCTCGAAGCGGGCATCTGCTGGATCAACACCTGGGGTGAATCCGCCGCAGAGATGCCGGTTGGCGGTTACAAGCACTCCGGCATCGGCCGCGAGAACGGAGTCATGACGCTCCAGAGCTACACCCAGGTGAAGTCCATCCAGGTTGAGATGGGTAAATTCCAGTCCATATTTTAACCGGGAGGTTTATTTGCAATTTGACTACATCATTATCGGGGCCGGCTCTGCCGGCAACGTACTGGCAACGCGACTGACCGAAGATCCGAATACCACCGTCCTGCTGCTTGAAGCGGGCGGGCCGGATTATCGCTTTGACTTCCGCACCCAGATGCCCGCCGCGCTGGCGTTCCCGCTGCAGGGCAAGCGCTACAACTGGGCGTATGAAACCGAGCCAGAGCCGTACATGAACAACCGCCGCATGGAGTGCGGGCGCGGCAAAGGGCTGGGCGGCTCGTCGCTGATCAACGGCATGTGCTACGTGCGCGGTAACGCCATGGACCTGGACAACTGGGCTAAAGAGCCGGGTCTGGAGCACTGGAGCTACCTCAACTGTCTGCCCTACTACCGCAAGGCGGAAACGCGGGACGTGGGCCCGAACGACTACCACGGCGGCGACGGCCCGGTGAGCGTCACTACTTCCAAACCGGGCGTGAACCCGCTGTTTGAGGCGATGGTGGAAGCGGGCGTGCAGGCGGGCTACCCGCGCACCGACGATCTTAACGGCTATCAGCAGGAGGGCTTCGGCCCGATGGACCGCACGGTCACGCCGCAGGGCCGACGTGCCAGCACCGCGCGCGGCTATCTGGACCAGGCCAAAAAGCGCCCGAACCTGACCATCCGCACCCACGCCATGACCGATCGCATCCTCTTCGAAGGCAAGCGCGCGGTGGGCGTCGAGTGGCTGGAAGGCGAAAGCACCATTCCATCCAAAGCGACGGCGAAGAAAGAGTTGCTGCTGTGCGCAGGCGCGATCGCCTCCCCGCAGATCCTGCAGCGCTCCGGCGTGGGCAACGCCGAGCTGCTGAAGCAGTTCGATATTCCGCTGGTGCATGATTTACCCGGCGTGGGCGAAAACCTGCAGGATCACCTGGAGATGTACCTCCAGTACGAATGCAAAGAGCCGGTTTCCCTCTACCCTGCCCTGCAGTGGTGGAACCAGCCGAAGATTGGCGCCGAGTGGCTGTTTGGCGGCACCGGCGTGGGGGCGAGCAACCATTTCGAAGCGGGCGGGTTTATCCGCAGCCGCGAAGAGTTCGAGTGGCCGAACATTCAGTACCACTTCCTGCCGGTGGCGATTAACTACAACGGCTCGAACGCGGTGAAAGAGCACGGCTTCCAGTGCCACGTCGGCTCCATGCGTTCCCCAAGCCGCGGCCACGTGCGCATCACGTCACGCGATCCGCACCAGCATCCGGCGATTCTGTTCAACTATATGTCTCACGAGCAGGACTGGCAGGAGTTCCGCGATGCGATCCGCATCACCCGCGAGATCATGCACCAGCCGGCGCTGGACAAATACCGGGGCCGCGAAATCAGCCCGGGCGTCGAGTGCCAGACCGACGAGCAGCTGGACGAATTCGTGCGCAACCACGCCGAAACCGCCTTCCACCCGTGCGGCACCTGCAAGATGGGCTATGACGAGATGGCGGTGGTCGACGGCGAAGGTCGCGTTCACGGGATGGAAGGGTTACGCGTGGTGGATGCGTCAATTATGCCGCAGATCATCACCGGCAACCTGAACGCCACCACCATTATGATTGGCGAGAAGGTTGCCGACGCCATTCGCGGTCGCGAGCCGCTGGCGAAGAGCACGGCGGCGTATTATGTGGCGAACGGGGCGCCGGTGAGGCGCTGAAAATATTTCCCCTCACCCTGGCCCTCTCCCCATAGGCTGAAGGATCCCCAGTAATTTTTAAGCAGCAGCAATAACGTTGTTTAAGAACGACTGAAGCCTTTCAGCGATGCCCTGGTCCTGCTGTAAATCGCTGAGGCGTTTCCTGCAGGCCGGGGCGAGGCGCATGGATGCGCCGAGAGGGCGGGCTTTACAGGGACGTTACCTCCGCCCGTCCCCGATAAGCCGGAAGGAATAAGCCGAGGGCACCGCGTAGCGGCGATTTACCGCCGGGAGCCCGGGTCGCCAGGGTGGTGGCGACTGAGCCACCCTGGCACGTTCACCGGTTATGGAGTTACAGAGTAGCAAGGAACATAAAGTGAACGGAATGACCACTACAGCTGTATGTTCCCCTCACCTCTCCCCGGAGGGGCGAGGGGACTGTTCCGTGCTGGCATTACTTTGTGGGGCCCCCTCAGCCCCATAGGGGAGAGGGGATTAACCTACCCCTTCAAAAATTTATTTTCATTTCCCTGCATCCAGTTTTCCCCCTGCCCTCGTATGTGAGTATGTGAGCAACGCCTTTGCTCCCTAATCCGAGGATAAATGATGAAAAAGCTACTCAGTGTTGCATTCGTATCCAGCGCTTTACTCTTCTGTGCAGGCGCATCAGCAGCCATGACGTCAGGCTCCGTGATGGTGGGCGGAGCGGCAATGTTCCCGAGCAAAAACATTGTTGAGAACGCCGTGAACTCGAAAGATCACACCACCCTGGTGGCGGCGGTCAAAGCGGCCGGGCTGGTGGATACGCTTCAGAGCAAAGGGCCCTTCACCGTCTTTGCGCCAACCGATGCGGCGTTTGCTAAATTGCCTGCGGGTACGGTCGACAATCTGGTGAAGCCGGAAAATAAAGCGCTGCTCACCAGCATCCTGACCTATCACGTGGTCGCCGGTAATTACGATATGAAAGCGCTTGAGCAGAAAATTAAACAGGGCGGCGGTCACGCGGAGCTTAAGACCGTAAACGGTCAGCCTCTGTGGATCATGAGCAACGGCCCGCACAATATTCAGCTCAAAGATGGTAAAGGTAACGTGGCGAACATCAGCACCTATGACGTCCATCAGAAAAATGGCGTGATCGATGTGATTGATACCGTCCTGATGCCTAAGTAGTTGTCTATACTTCGGAAGTGTGACGTTGCCTTCCGGGAAAAACATGGATAACGCGCTGGCTCAACAGCAGTTGAAATTAATGCAGGCGATCGCTAACGGCGATCGCCGCGCATTTGAACAACTTTACCGACTCACATCGCCTCACCTGTTTGCCGTCGCGCTGCGCATGCTTCATCATCGCGCCTGGGCAGAAGAGATCCTTCACGACTGTTTTGTCACCGTCTGGAGTAAAGCTGAAACCTATAACGCCGCCCTGAGCTCTCCGATGACCTGGCTTACGCATATTGTTCGCAACCGCTGTATTGACTGGCTGCGCAGCGGGCAAACCCGCGCTGTCGCCCGCGAGGAGTCGTATTCCGAAGATATTCTGCTGAGCGAAAGCGACGAGCCGAACAGCTGGCACGACGACGCGCAGGCAGCACGGCTCAGGCATTGCCTGGAACACCTGAGCCACGAACAGCGTCAGAGCATTACGCTCGCCTACTATCAGGGCATGTCCCACAGCGACATAGCAGACTGGCTTCAGCAGCCTGTGGGCTCAGTAAAAAGCTGGATCCGCCGCGCAATGGATCATCTTCGGGAGTGTGTAGGGCTATGAATGACGCTGAAAAACGCGACGACATGCTGGCAGCAGAATATGCCCTCGGCACTCTGCGGGGAGGGGCGCGGCTTCAGTTTCAGAAAAGGCTTGCCGCTGAACCCGCCCTGGCCGCCCGCGCTGCTTACTGGCAGAACATGTTCAGCACGCTCGATAGCCATCTTGCGCCAGTCCCTCCGCCAGAAACGGTGTGGAAGAGAATCGTCCTCGATCTGCCCTCTACAACGCCTTTGCGTAAAAGCCGTCCTTATATCGGCTGGATGGCCGCGGCTTCCCTCGCTGCCGTTACCGTCATTGCCTGGTATTCCACCCGCACGCCGGAACTCGCTCCGCTGATGGTGCTCAACGATGCCCGGCAGCATGGGGAGTGGGTAGTCAGTGCGGACGCCAGACGCGAGCATCTGAGCATTACACCGCTCAGACCGAACGCCGTTGCGGCACAACATAGCCTGCAGCTTTGGCTGATCCCTGACGGTCAGGCGCCGATATCGCTGGGGCTGCTGCACACCGCCATACCGACACGCGTTACTCTCAGGAACATAGCACTGACACCTGACGCCACGATAGCGATAAGCCTTGAACCAGAGGGAGGCTCACCCACCGGCCTTCCCACGGGGCCCGTGCTGTACAGTGGAAAAATATAATCCTCGTGCCTTATTCGCAGGGAGGCGAGGGGCACCCAATTTCATTCTGTTCATATGACAGTTACATATAAGAATTAAATATTAGGCTTGCAATTAATTTTATTATTATAAAACATTATTGACATACTCTGCCGTACTCCATTAAGTTTTAAGCGAACCTTATTCCATGTCAGATATACAATATATCAAAAACGAGAATTAAAGAATTCGCCGTTATTCTTTAATCCTTCCCTGCCTTTTATTTTTTGAATCACACAACAGTGAGATAACATCATGAATAATAGTGCAAACAAGGTTGTCGTTATCACCGGTGCCAGCAGCGGGATTGGTGAGGCCATTGCCCTCCATTTAGCGAATAACGCGTATTCGCTGGTCCTGGTGGCGCGCCGTCAGGACAAAATTAATGCCCTCGTGGACAGGATAATCCAGCAAGGCGGTAAGGCCATCGCCGTCAAGGCCGATGTAACCCGTCAGGAAGAGGTCCAGCGCGCCATTGAGGCTGCCATCGCCGCATACCAGCGCGTGGACGTGCTGATCAACAACGCCGGCTTTATGGCTATCGCCCCCCTCAGCGAGCTGAAAACCGACGAATGGGACAAGATGATTGATACCAATCTGAAAGGGGTACTGTACGGCGTCGCGGCCGCATTACCGGTGTTCCAGCGCCAGGGAAGCGGACACTTTATTAACATTGCCTCTGTGGCGGGCATCAAGGTCCTTGCCCCCGGCGGCGTGGTGTACAGCGCGACAAAATTCGCCGTTCGCGCGCTGAGCGAGGGTCTGCGCCAGGAAGCAGGTAAAACGATACGCACCACGCTTATCTCTCCCGGCGCGGTCGAAAGCGAGCTGCAGTTCGGCAGCTCAGACGAAGAGAGTAAAAAATTTCTCCATGAATTTTATAAGCAGGCTATTCCGGCAGAGTCGATTGCCAGAGCCGTATTATTTGCTATCGAACAGCCTGACGACGTTGATATAAATGAAATAATTGTCCGTCCTACGCAGGAAGAATTTTAGCATAAGTTAAATAACGCTGAATGAGGTGTCATTATGATTAAATCATTAACGTCCCTATCAGATTTAAATATGCGATCGGGTGCCGATATTCTCCTTGAAGTGCTGGAGAGTGAAGGCGTGGAATATATTTTTGGCAATCCCGGCACCACCGAACTTCCGCTCATCGATGCTCTGCTTCGGCATGAAAATATTCACTATGTTCTGGCGCTCCAGGAGAGCAGCGTGGTTGCCATTGCCGACGGCTACGCAAAAGCCTCCGGCAAAACCGGCTTTATCAATTTGCATACCGCCAGCGGTCTGGGGCACGGCATGGGGAACCTGATCAATTCGCGGATCATGAAAACCCCGCTGGTGGTCACCGTCGGACAGCAGGACACGCGGCACTACGTCCGCGACCCGCTTCTGTATGATGACATTGTCTCCATTGGCTCACCGGTGGTTAAGTGGGCGCAGGAGGTTACCAGCGCCGACCAGCTCCCGGTGCTGGTGCGCCGCGCGTTTCACGCAGCCAGCTATCCTCCGGGTGGCCCGGTTCTGCTCTCTCTGCCGATGAACGTCATGGAAGAGCTAAGCGACGCCGGGATACAGACGGCATCCAGAGTGGACTATCACACCGTCGCGGGCTCGCTGGACGAGCTGGCGCAGTCGCTCAGCGCGGTTTCCCCCGGCAGGCTCATGATTGTGGCGGGCGATGAAGTTCACTCCAGCCGCTCGACGCAGGAAATTGTCCAGCTTTCGGAAGCGCTCAGCGCCCACGTCTACGGCTCCTCCTGGCCGCTGAATTTGCCTTTTCCCACCCAGCACGCGCTCTGGCGGGGCAACATGCCCACCACCGCAGGAGAAATCGCCAGCGTCATCAACGCCTACGATGCCGTGTTTATCATTGGCGGCAGAAGCCTGATCGCCATTTTGTATAGCGAGGGCGAGGCCATTCCGGACAGCTGCGCGGTGTATCAGCTCTCGGCGGATATGAACGAGCTTGGCCGCTCGTATGCCACTCGCCTTTCGGTGATGGGTGACATCAAACTCTCTCTGCGCGACCTGCTGCCGAGACTGGACCAGCACCGGGCTGCCAGCAAGCTGCTCCACCAGCAACTGCTGGATCAGGCGCGCGAGGAGCGGGAAAACGAGTGGCGGCAGCAGGAAGAACGCCTGGCCGCCGAACGGTTGCGCCCGGCTATCTCCCCGATGGTGGCGGCCTGGGAAGTCATCCGCGCCATTCCGGCGGGCACGACGATTGTCGATGAGGCCATTGCCACGGCCAGACACGTCCGCAGGTTTATTTCCGATCGTCAGCATCAGCGGTACTACTTTATGCGCGGCGGCGGTCTGGGCTGGGGGATGCCCGCGGCAGTAGGCCACTCGCTGGGGCTGGGGCGCGAGCCTGTAGTGTGTCTGGTTGGCGACGGCGCCTCGCTGTATTCACCGCAGGCGCTCTGGACGGCAGCGCACGAAGCGTTGCCCGTCACCTTTATCGTGATGAACAACCTGGAGTACAACATCCTGAAAAACTTTATGAAAGGTCAGCCGGGCTACAGTTCGACGAAGCTGGGGCGTTTTATCGGGATGGATCTGATTAACCCGCAAATTGATTTTCAGTCGCTGGGCACCGCGTTGGGCATTCGCTGCTGCCGGGTCACCCAGGCCGCGGATATCGCCACGGCGGTGACGCAGGGGCTGCAGTCCGGAAAAACCAACTTGATTGAAATTGCCATTTCCGCGGATTGATCGACCGTTTCAGATGTACCCTACAAAAACACCTATAACCGAAACGCCTCTAACCGCTTAATCTGCCGCCCTTCCCCGTCAAAATTCTCCGCCGCCAGCCAGGCGCGCAGCTCCGCGTCTCTTTGCGGCCATTCGCCGTCAATAATAGAAAGCATATCGCTGTCGCGGTTGCGCCCTTTGCGCACCAGCTTCTGGCGCAGGCGTCCTTCCCAGACAAACCCCAGCCGCTCCGCCGCCCTGCGCGACGCCACGTTCATGGAATCGCACTTCCACTCCAGCCGACGGTAGCCGTGCTCAAACGCATTTTTCAGCAGCAGCCACACCGTTTCGGTACCGATGCGGGAGCCTTTCATCTTCCGCGACCAGGTCACGTGGCCAATCTCGACCGACCCCAGCAGACGCTCGTTGGCCATATAGCTCACCAGCCCCACCGCCCGCTCGGTGCGTAAATCAATGACGGCAAACGGCACCAGCTCATCGTCCATCACCTTCGCCACGATCCAGTGCGCGGTGGCTTCCACGCTCGTCGGCTGCGTGCTGGCAAGCCACGTCCAGTCGCTGTCGTCGCCCAGGGCATACGCCTCATAGAGATCGGCCGCGTGGCGATCGGCATCCAGCACCTCCAGACGGCAGTACTGGCCGAACAGCGGCGTGCGGGTTAAGACGCGCGCGCCCGTCCAGCCAGGTACGATATCGTTAACGGTTTGACCATGTTGATTGATTTCTGGCACGACGTTGACTCCCTGAAAGGTAAGGAGTTTGTTATAGCAGGTTAAAAAGCGGGCGAAAAGCAGCGTATTTTAATAGCCCGAGCGCATGCGATATTCCAGTAAGGTATAAGGAAAGCTGAATTTCGACTTTGCGTAATTTCAGAGACCACCTAACGTAGCGGAGCATAAAACAATCACAATATATTCTTCTCAGGGATCGCTATGACAAAAAAACTGTTGCCGTTACTGGTGCTGGCTGCGCTCTCAAGCGCTGCCCACGCCGCTACTCCGCCCAACACGCTGGTTGTTGCCCAGGGGCTTGATGACATCGTGAGCCTCGACCCGGCTGAAGCCAACGAGCTCTCCAGCATCCAGACCGTGCCGAGCCTGTATCAGCGTCTGGTGCAGCCGGACCGCGATAACCCGGAAAAAATCACCCCGATACTGGCGGAAAGCTGGGACGCCGACGCGGCAGCAAAAGCCCTGACCATCAAGCTCAAGTCCGATGCAAAATTCGCCTCCGGCAACGCGCTGCGCCCGGAAGACGTGATTTTCTCGTACACCCGCGCCGTGACGCTGAACAAATCCCCGGCCTTTATCCTCAACGTGCTGGGCTGGGACGCCAGCAACATCGCCAGCCAGTTGAAAAAAGTGGACGACCATACCCTCCAGCTTCACTGGACGGCAGACGTCAGCCCGGCGGTGGCGCTGAATATTCTCTCCACGCCAATTGCCTCCATCGTGGATCAAAAGCTGGTTGCGGCGAACGTGAAGGATAACGACTTCGGCAACGCGTGGCTGAAAATGCACTCGGCGGGCAGCGGCGCGTTCAAAATGCGCGTCTATCAGCCGCATCAGGCTATCGTGCTGGAAGCCAACGACTCCGCCCCCGGCGGTGCGCCGAAGCTGAAAAGCATCATTATTAAAAACGTCCCCGACCCGGCCTCCCGCCGCCTGCTGATCCAGCAGGGTGATGCCGACGTGGCGCGCGATCTGGGTGCAGACCAGATTAGCGCTCTCGACGGCAAGCCCGGCGTCAAGGTGCTGAGCATCCCGTCTGCGGAGCAGAATTATCTGGTGTTTAACACCGGCAACAGCGCCAACCCGCTGCTGAATAACCCGGCCTTCTGGGAAGCCTCGCGCTGGCTGGTAGACTATGACGGCATCACCAAAAACCTGCTGAAAGGCCAGTACTTTGTGCACCAGAGCTTCCTGCCGGTCGGCCTGCCGGGCGCGCTGGAAGACAATCCGTTTAAATTTGACCCGGCGAAGGCGAAAGCAATCCTCGAGAAAGCGGGCATTAAAGACGCGCACTTCACGCTGGACGTGGAGAACAAAGCGCCGTTTATCACCATCGCCCAGTCTATGCAAGCGAGCTTTGCGCAAGGCGGCGTGAAGGTCGATCTGCTGCCCGCAGCGGGTAGCCAGGTGTACGCCCGCGTGCGCGCGAAGCAGCATCAGGCGGCGATTCGTCTGTGGATCCCGGACTACTTCGACGCGCACTCCAACGCCAGCGCCTTCGCGTGGAACGACGGCAAATCCAGCACCGTGGCGGGGCTTAACGGCTGGAAAATTCCGGAGCTGAACAAGGCCACGCTGGCGGCAGTGGCCGAGCCGGATCCGGCGAAACGTCTGGATCTGTACAAGAAAATGCAGGAACAGCTGCAGCATAGCTCGCCGTACGTGTTCGTCGATCAGGGCAAAACCCAGATCGTGGTGCGCAATAGCGTGAAGGGGTATCAGCAGGGGCTGAACGCGGATATGGTCTGGTACGATCGCGTTACGAAGTAGCCCTTGTTGCCGGGTGGCGCTGCGCTTACCCGGCCTACGTTCTCGGTTTTTGTAGGCCGGGTAAGGCGAAGCCGCCACCCGGCATGAAGAGATTTCCCATGCCACATCTTTCCACCCGCGTGCTCCAGGGTCTGCTGACCCTGCTGCTCACGCTTTTCGGGCTGCTGCTCGTCACGTTTGCGCTCTCGGCTTTTTCCCCGGTCGATCGCGTGCTGCAGATCGTCGGCGATCACGCCAGCCAGTCAACCTACGATCAGGTTCGCCACCAGCTCGGGCTGGATCGGCCGCTGCCCGTGCAGTTCTGGCACTATCTGCAAAACCTCGCCCACGGTGATTTAGGCACCGCCAGCGCCACCGGACAGCCGGTGCTACAGGATCTGCTGCACGCCTTCCCCGCCACGCTGGAGCTGGCCACCCTTGCCTTGATCATCGGAGCCGTACTCGGCGTGATTGCCGGGGTGCTGTGCGCCCGCTACGCCGGTTCACCGCTCGATCTCGCCATCAGAACCCTCACCCTGCTCGGCAACTCGGTGCCGATCTTCTGGCTCGGCCTGCTGATGCTGGCCCTGTTCTACGCGAAGCTGCAGTGGAGCGCGGGTCCCGGCAGGCTGGACGATATCTGGCAGTTCACCGTCGAGCCGCACACCGGCTTTGTGCTCATAGATACCTGGCTTTCCGGCGACCGCGAGGCGTTCCGCAACGCCATCAGCCACCTGGTGCTGCCGGTACTGCTGCTGGCCTATTACTCGCTGGCAAGCATTACCCGCCTCACGCGATCCGCCTGCCTGAGCGAGATGAACAAAGAGTACATCCTGCTCGCCCGCGCCAAGGGTGCCGGGGAGATGACCATCCTGCTGCGCCACGTGCTGCCGAACATTCACGGCACCCTGCTGACGGTGATTGCGCTGGCCTACACCAGCATGCTGGAAGGTGCGGTACTGACCGAAACCGTCTTCTCGTGGCCGGGCATCGGGCGCTATCTCACCACCGCCCTGTTCGCCGGAGACACCACCGCCATCATGGGCGGCACGCTGCTGATTGGCGTCTGCTTTGTGCTGATCAATAACCTTACCGACCTGCTCGTGCGGGCAACCGATCCCAGGGTGCGCTAATGCCGTTTTATCTTTTCTTACGCCGCCTGCGCCGCTCACCCGCCGCCTTTTGCGGACTGATTGCCATCGCGCTGCTGGTGCTGATCGCCCTGTTCGCGCCGTGGCTCGCGCCGCTTGACCCGAACTGGCAGGACGCGGCCGCGCGCCTGCAGGCACCGAACGGCCAGCACTGGCTGGGCACCGACAGCTACGGGCGCGACCTGCTTTCGCGCCTGATTTACGGCACGCGACCGGCGCTCGGGCTGGTGGCATTAGTTACCGTTATCACCCTGCCCGCCGGGCTGCTGGTGGGGATTTTGTCCGGCTACTACGGCGGCTGGATGGAGCGCATCCTGATGCGCTTTACCGACGTGGTGATGTCGATGCCGCGCCTGATCCTCGCCTTCGCGTTTGTGGCAATGCTTGGCCCGGGGCTGGTCAACGGCGCGCTGGCGCTGGCCTTAACCACCTGGCCGGCCTACGCGCGTCAGGCGCGGAGTGAAATTCAGCGCCTGCGCCACAGCGACTACCTGGCCGCCGCCGAGATGATGGGCATTCGCGGCCCGCGCCTGCTGGTCGGCCATATTCTGCCCCTGTGCCTGCCGTCCGCGATTGTGCGGCTGGCGCTGGATCTGGCAGGCATTATTCTGGCCGCCGCCGGTCTTGGCTTCCTCGGCCTTGGCGCACGTCCGCCGATGGCCGAATGGGGCGCGATGATCGCCGACGGCATGCAGGTGATTTTCGACCAGTGGTGGATTGCCGCCATTCCGGGCGGGGCTATTCTGTTTGCCAGCCTGGCCTTTAACCTGCTGGGCGATGGCCTGCGCGACGTACTGGAGCCACAGCATGACTGAACAACGCGTCATCGTCGATGCGCTGAACATCGACTACCCCGCCGCGCGCGTGGTCAACAACCTGAGCTTCACGCTTGGCAACGAGCGGCTGGCGCTGGTGGGGGAATCCGGCTCGGGCAAGTCGATGTCCGCCCGCGCCCTGATGGGGCTGGTACGTAAGCCCGGCATCGTGAGCGCGAACCGGCTTAACGTGCTCGGCAACGACCTGCTGGCCCTGAACAGCCGCCGCTGGCAGGCGCTGCGCGGCAACGGCATTGCGATGGTCCTGCAGGACCCGCGCTACGCGCTGAATCCGGCGAAAAACGTCGCCGCCCAGCTTGATGAGGCGCTGACCCTGCATCAGCGCCTGCCCCGCGCTGATCGCCTGGCGCGCATTCACGACATTATCCGCGCCGTCGGACTCAACGAACATGTCCTTCAGCGCTACCCCGGCGAACTCTCCGGGGGCATGGGCCAGCGCGTGATGATTGCGATGGCGCTGATCAACAACCCGCAGGTGCTGATTGCCGACGAACCGACGTCGGCGCTGGACGCCCGCCTGCGCAACCAGATCCTCGAACTGCTGGTGCAGCAGTGCGAAGAACGTCAGATGGCGATGCTGCTCATCAGCCACGATCTGCCGCTGGTGGCGGAGCACTGCGACCGCGTGCTGGTGATGTATCAAGGCGAAAAGGTCGATGAGATGGCGGCAAGCCAGCTCCCGCAGGCGACGCACCCTTACACGCGCACCCTGTGGACCTGCCGTCCGAACGCCAGTACCTATGGACAGATGCTGCCGACGCTGGACCGCTCGCAGCCGTGGAAGGAGGTGAACAATGGCTCTCGTTGACGTAAACCAGCTCCAGGTGAGCTTCGGGGAGAAAACGGCGGTGTCCGCCGCCAGCTTTGCTATTGAAAAAGGCGAAACCTTCAGCCTGATTGGCGAATCCGGCTGCGGGAAATCGACTATTCTGCGCGTGCTGGCGGGGCTGCAGCGCGAGTGGAACGGCCGCATTTCGATCCAGGGAGAAGCGTTACGGCCAGGACGACGTTTTGAAGGCGAGCTTCGCCGCAACGTGCAGATGGTATTTCAGGATCCGTGGGCCTCTTTGCACCCGAACCACACCGTTGCGCGTACCCTGTCAGAGCCGTTAAACATCCACGGTGAAACTCAGGTTGCCGAAAAGGTGGCGGATGCGCTACAGCAGGTGGGGCTTTCCGCCGACGCGGGTAAACGCTACCCGCACCAGCTTTCCGGCGGCCAGCGCCAGCGCGTTGCCATTGCCCGCGCGCTGCTGCTGCGCCCGCAGCTACTCCTGCTGGACGAGCCGACCTCGGCGCTGGATATGTCGGTGCAGGCGGAGATCCTGAACCTGCTCAACCGCCTGAAGGCCGAGCACGGCATGACCTATCTGCTGGTGAGCCACGACGCGGACGTGGTTGCGCATATGTCCGACCGGGCAGCGTTTATGGCGCACGGGGAGATCCAGCGGGTGTTTGACCGTGAGGCAATGTTGAGGGGCGAGCACAGAATGGGGTAACCCGTGCGGCGGCGAGCGCCGCACGGGTTTCGTAGGCCGGGTAAGGCGTAGCCGCCACCCGGCAACAAATCACTTCAGCAGCTTCACCGTGGCATCAATGTCGATTTCATCTTCGGTGAAGATCATCGTCGTATTCTGGAAGGTGGTGATCGCCAGCTTCTTCACCGTGCGCATTTCGCCCGGCTTTTTATCAGACTTCGGCTTGATGCTGTTCATCAGCAGCCCAACCGACAGCACCGCGTTCTCTTTGTCGATTTTGGCATCAACCGGCTCTTCTTCGCTGAACACCACGAAGGATTTGATCGAGGTGAGCTTCACGCGCTCGCCCGCAATATAGAGATGCTTACTTTCGGGGATCACCTTCACCGCATAGGCGGAGAGGCCTTTATTGTTGGTGGTTGGCTCAAAGGTCACCGCGGCATCTTTTTTAATCAGATCGGGGTTCGCGACCTTAATCACATGAAAATAGCGGTTGTCGCCGTTTTCATCTTTGATAAATCCAAAGCCTTTATCTTTAAACCACGTTGTGATTGTACCGTTCATCGCTGTTACCGCCTGTCAGATCGTAATGACTAAAGTTTTGCAGCGCGCAGTGTAATGCACAATGGCGGAGGAGACAAAAAAAAGCCCCTGCACGGAGGCAGGGGAAAACTCATGTCAGAGCTTATTAGTATTACGTTTTTAGTTGAACACCATCCCACCATCGATGAGCAGCGACTGGCCGGTCATATAGTCAGAGTCTGGCCCGGCGAGGTATGAGACGCAGGCGGCGACATCTTCCGGTTCGGACAGGCGGCCAAGCGTAATGCGTTTGGCAAAGGTTTCGGTCCCGTAGCCGAGCGGTTTACCCGCCGCCTCGGACACCTGACGGTCGATCTCCGCCCACATCGGCGTTTTGACGATGCCCGGGCAGTAGGCGTTAACGGTGATCCCCAGCGGCGCGAGATCCCGCGCGGCGGTCTGGGTTAAGCCGCGCACCGCGAATTTACTGGAACTGTAGACGGCCAGCTCCGGGTTACCGGTGTGGCCCGCCTGGGAGCAGGCGTTGATGATCTTGCCGCCGTGCCCCTCTTTGCGAAACGCGTCGATCGCGGCCTGGATGCCCCAAATCACCCCTTTCACGTTGATGTTATAGACCTTGTCGACAATCTCCGGCGTGATGGATTCGATTGGCGTGGATGGCGCAACCCCGGCGTTATTCACGATCACGTCGAAGCCGCCCAGCGCGGTGCGGGCCTTTTCCACCGCCGCAAACACCTGCTCGCGGTCAGAGACATCCACCTTCACGGCGACGGCGCTGCCGCCGTTGCGGATGATTTCGTCGGCAACTTCTCTCGCCGTCTCGTCGTTATAATCCGCGATGGCAACGGCAAAGCCATCTTTCACCAGGCGCAGCGCAATCGCTTTACCAATCCCCTGGCCTGAGCCTGTTACGAGAGCAACTTTTTGCATTTCTCTGTCCTTATATTGATTCACAAAATCTGGCTGAGATGGAGCTGGCCCATCAGCAGTGGGTTATCGCTGTAGTCGACGGGAATGGCCACCACGGCGGGGCCGTCGACATCCATTGCCGCGCGCAGCGTCGGCTCAAGCGCGTCCGCGCTCTCCACGGCAAAGCCTTTCGCACCGAAGGCGTCGGCATACACTTTGAAATCGACCGGCCCGAATTCGACGCCGGAAAGACGCTGGTATTTTTTCTCTTCTTGGATGGCCACCATGTTGTAGCCGTTATCCACCCAGATGATGTGCAGCACATTGGCGTTGAGACGCACCGCGGTTTCCAGCTCCATGCTCGACTGCAGGAAGCCGCCGTCGCCGGAAACCGACACCACCTTGCGCCCCGGATTAACCAGCCACGCGCCGATTGCCCACGGCAGCGCGACGCCCATGGTCTGCTGACCGTTGGAGATCATCACCTGACGCGCCCGGAAGCTGTAGAGGTAGCGGGCGATCCAGATGTGGAAGCTGCCCATGTCCACGGTGAGCGTTACGTCGTTATTCACGATGTCCTGCATGGCGCGGACGATGCGCAGCGGATGCAGGGCAAACTGGTTGAGCGACGCGCCGCGGCGGTCGAGCAGATCGCGCTGATGCTGACGGTCGACCAGAATCTCTGATGCCCGCTGGCTCAGCTCCAGCTTACGTTCGATGCGGTTAGCGAGCAGGTTCAGGGTTTCGGCGATGTCCCCCACCAGTTCCAGATCCGGCACGTAGTTACGCTCTTCATAGGCGGGCAGCACGTCAATGTGCACCAGCGTGGCATCGCCGCTGTTCCACATGGACGGCTCGTACTCCACCGGGCTGTAGCCGATGCAGATAATCAGATCCGCCAGATGCAGCAGCCTGTCGCCCGCCTGGTTATTGAAAAGACCGACGCGTCCGGCGAAGCGGGTGAAGTGCTCCTGGTTCACCGCCCCGGCGGCCTGATAGGTGCTGGTGACCGGAATTCGGCTTTTCTCCAGCAGCTTGCGCAGCGCGGCGCTGTTGGCGGGCTGGCTGGCCATCAGGCCGAGCAAAATGACCGGGTTTTTGGCGTTCTCGATAAGCTTCGCCACGTCGTTGATGGCGGACTCCGGTGCAGGGCCCATCAGCGCCGGGCCGCTGGCGGGTAAAATCGCCCCGGTCGCGGGCTGGTCAACAATATCCTGCGGCAGGCTGACGAACGCGCCCCCCGGCCTGCCGTGCTCGGCGGCGCGAAACGCGTTCGATACCACTTCGGCAATCGCGTCCGGTGAACTGACTTCTACAGCGTATTTGGTGACCGGGCTGAACATGGCGACGGTGTCCATGCTCTGGTGCACCAGCTTGGCTTTATCCGCCCGCTTCACCGCCCCGCCCAGCGCCACAACCGGGTCGCCTTCGCTGTTGGCGGTGGCGATGCCGGTGATCAGGTTCGAACAGCCCGGCCCGGAGGTGACCAGCGCGACCCCGGCCTTGCCGGTCAGCCGCCCTACCGCCGCCGCCATAAACGCCGCGTTCGCCTCGTGGCGGACGGGAATAATCTCGATGGAGGAGTCCAGCAGGGAGTCAAAGACCTTGTCGATTTTCGCACCCGGAATGCCGAACACCTGCTTCACGCCCTGCGCTTCCAGCTGGCCGACAACCATATCGGCGCCGTGCGCCCACTGACGTGACTGTTTCTCACTGTTCACGGTAGTTCTCCTGTTAGTTTTCGACGGAACGGATCGCTGCATCAAGATTGCTGGGGTGAAGGTTGGCCTGTAAAAACGCGCTGTCGGCAGGCAGGTCAATCATTAGCTTGTGAATTTCACCGAAGGTGAGCACGCCGCTCTCCAGCTGGTAGTCGAGCAGATGTCCCCCGCCCTGACGGTCATCGGTGATGAAATGCTCGTGATAGCCCGCCACGTTAATGCCCTGCATGTGCTGCGGCGTGCGGAACCCGACCAGAACCCCTTCGCGCTGGTTAAAGCGGAACACCGGCTGGTCGTCCAGCACGTCGGTCATCGCGCGGTACGGCGGCGTCTGGCGCGGTACGGTGCGGGTGTGGGCATGGCGGAAGTTGCCGTCGATGCGCAGCGCGCAGAACAGGTTGTCGGAGGGAATTTGCTGGTCGATCGCGTCGTGGATCTGCTGACGGCTGACCGGGCCACTGAAGGTTATCCGATACTGGGGCTGGAACCAGGTCATCACCGCGAACGGCGTTTTCTGCTCTGGCTTCGCGGCCCGAGCGCTGCCGTCGGCGCGCAGCTGGTACACTTTGCTGCTGAAGGCAATCATTTCGCCGTCCAGCTCGTTGAAGGTGCCCAGACCAAAATCACCGTGCGCCAGCAGATCGGCGATGGTGGTCTCCCCCTCGTACACGCCGCTTAGCAGGGCGCTCATTAGCGATGTCTGATAGATCACGCTGTCAGGATGCTGGGCGGAGAACCCGCGCAGGGTCTCGCACAAGCTGGCCTCACAGTCGCAGGCAGATGAATGCATCATCACGCTCGTCCTCTTCAACTTTATTTAGAAAGGTTAAATAAATGTTGACCCGATTCAGCAGAGAGTTCCAATATAGAATCCATGGTGGTTTGAGACGTTTTTGATATGGAACTTCGTTATCTGCGGTATTTTGTCGCGGTTGCACGCGAGCGACACTTCACCAGGGCGGCCGAAGCGCTGGGTATTTCACAGCCTCCTCTGAGTCAGCAGATCAAACGGCTCGAAGAGGAAGTGGGCACGCCGCTGTTCAGACGCCTGACGCGGGGCGTGGAGCTGACCGAGGCGGGGGAAGCCTTCTACGAGGACGCCTGCAAGATCCTGGCGCTGAGCGACGCCGCGCTGGAGAAAGCCCGCGGCATCGCGCGCGGGCTGAACGGCAGCCTGTCGATTGGCATCACCAGCTCCGACGCTTTTCATCCCAAAATTTTTGCGCTGATCCGTCAGTATCAGGTGCAGAACATGGCGGTGCAGGTTCACCAGGTGGAAGCCAATATGTCTTCGCTGACGACGATGCTGGCGGAGGGTGAGCTGGATATCGCCTTCGTGCGCCTGCCGTGCGAGAGCAGCAAGGCGTTCGAGTTAACAATCCTCGACCGGGAGCCGATGGTGGTGGCGCTGCATCGCGACCATCCGCTGGCGGCAAGCGGCGATCTGGCGCTGGACCAGCTGCGTGATACGCCGGTGGTGCTCTTCCCGCAGGAGGTCGCGCCCGGCCTGTACGACCGGGTTTACGGCTGCTGCGAACGGGCCGGGATTGACGTGCAGCACGCGTTGCAGTCATCACAGCTTTCATCTTCACTGAGCATGGTTTCCGCGGGCGGCGGCTTCGCGCTGGTGCCGAAGTCGATGGCGGCCATTTCTCCATCGAATGTTACCTACCACGCGCTGAGCTCGCCGGAGCTTTATACCGATATCGCGCTCTGCTGGCGGCGCTTTGAACGCTCGCGGACGGTGAAGCGGTTTCTGGCGATGATGAGCGAGGGGTGACGGCGCAGCGCTGCTGGTTTGTAGGTCGGGTAAGGTGTAGCCGCCACCCGGCAAGTCAGCCTTTGTTGTCAAATCACGGGATCCTGGAACGGTAAAGGTCTTACTGATGCACGCTTCGGTACTACGCTTTCCTGGTAATTGTCTGCCGCAAACCATCTGTTACTCTGGCAGGACTCAAAGGATGACAAGGAAGAGGAATGCTGAACCCCGGCTTCGTTACCCGCAAAGCGCTTGCTCAGTGGCAGGATGTTCCCGCTTTTCTCCCCCAGTTCCAGTTTCATGAAAAACACCGAGCGGTCATTCATACCGCGCATCCTGAAAATATTCTGCCGTTGATTGCAAACTTTGACGTCCGGCAAGATGCCGTGATTCGTCGACTGATGGCTTTACGGCAATTACCGCAAAAATTACTACGTAATCCGCTGGCTGACTCAATCAGCAACTTTGGCCTGCACAGTTTTACCCTGTTGAAAAACACTGCATCAGAACTCTGCTATGGCTTAAAAGGACAATTCTGGCGGACTAATTTCGGTCTGGAAAACGCACCGGACGCCATGGCTTTTCAGTCGCCAGCCGCGCCGGGTAGCGCGACATTGCTGCTGCGCTACCAGGTAACGGAACTGGCGCCAGGTCAACATGAACTCTGTACGGAAACCTTCGTCTATTGTCCGAACAAACGTACTCAACTCAAAATGGCAGCCTACTGGCTGGCAATACGGGCCGGGAGCGGCTGGATCCGTAAAAGGACGCTGAAAGCGGTTAAGTCGAATATTGAAGGGCTGGAATGAGCGAGGAGCGAAGCTATGCTTCACAGAGAACCCTATCAGGTTTCAGAGAAATACGAATGCTATAAGAATAACTATCTGGTGAGTACAGACAGAGAAAAGCTTGATGTACAGGCTATTCATCAATATCTGACGAGGTCAACCTGGGCAAAAGGCATTCACCTGGACATTGTTTCTGCCTCAATAGAAAACAGTCTTAACTTTGGCCTTTATCATAATGAACACCAGATTGGTTTCGCGCGTCTGATAACAGATTATGCGACCTTCGCCTACCTTTGCGATGTCTATATCCTTGAAGAACATCAGGGCAAAGGGCTTGGAAGATGGGTTATGGAATGCATACATCATCACCCTGTGTTTGAGCAGCTTCGCAGGATCATGTTATTTACCACGACTGCCCCCTGGCTCTATGAAAAATTTGGCTACGAGCCCGTAAACAGAAAAAACTATGCATGGACGATTACGCGGCCTGATATCTATTTGAATGAATAATAGCCTGGCTGATAATCCCTGTTCAGCTCCCCGTTGACTTATTGACTCTGTGTTTTCATCATCCGTTTCCGGGACAACGCGAACCCGTTCGGTCTGTGAAGATCGAACGTACGCTAACGACAGCAGCGCTAACCTTAAAGAGCGGGACTATTTGCTATGAATCCAAGGGAAAATATTGTCAGTACATTCAGCGAGTTGTCTGCAGAATTACAGCGTGCTGCCGAGTTCTCGCTACAGAATACCAATCAATTGGTTGTGCTATCTATGCGTGCCTTCGCCAGTGAAGCCGGTGTAAAACCCGCCACGTTGCTGCGGTTGGCGCAGCGATTGGGTTACAACGGCTGGGGTGAACTCAAGGACGCTTTCATTGATGAACTCGGGCTGCGCAATGATACATATGTCTCCAAAGCCGAGAAACTGATCGCCAAAGGCACTCAGCCGCAGCTGTATGAAGAGGTATTTCAGGCACATCAGAGAAATTTGGCTTTTACACAGCATGAAAACCATCAGGCCATGGAGCAGGCTGTATCGCTGTTGGACGCGGCCGAGAATGTCTATATTTGCGGCTTCCGGGCCAGTTTCCCTATCGCATGGTCGCTGTTTTATGTCTATCGACTGTTCAATCGGCAAGTCTCGCTCATTGATGGGCTGGCGAGCAATATCGAGGTGTTCACCCGCGAATTAACAGCACAAGATTGCCTGTTACTCACCAGCTTTGCGCCCTATTCACGTGAGTCGCTCGATGTCCTGCGCGCGGCTCAGCAGGCGGGCGTGACAATCGTCGCCATCACGGATTCTCCCGTCTCGCCATTAGCACAGGCCGCCGACTGCACGCTGCTGTTCTCTATCGACAGCCCGTCGTTTTTCCCTTCCGTGGTGTCTGGCATGGGGCTCGCCGAGTGTTTACTGGCGATGCTGGTCGCGCGCCATGGTCGGGACGCAGTGAATAAAATCGAAAATGCTGAACGCTATCTTAATGACTCTGGCGCCTATGTGGCGCCCGGAAAACCCTGAAAAATGATTCATATGCATCTGGCATAAGAAAACAGAATGCACTTGGATCAAAAATGAAATTGACGTGATACAAATGGATCCTGCAAGATGCGCTTCATTAGCACAGCGTATTCAGGAGCAGGACCAGCATGAGCCATATTATTCACCGCAGTCTACGCAACACGCCTGCCGTGGCGGTACGCGCCCAGGGGGCGTACATTTTCGATGCACAGGGAAAACAGTATCTGGATGCCTGCGGTGGCGCCGCCGTGTCCTGTTTAGGTCACGCGCATCCTGACGTGCTGGCTGCGATGCATCGCCAGATCGATCAACTGGCCTATGCCCATACCAGTTTTTTTACCAGCGACACCGTTGAACAGCTTGCTGAACAGTTGACGCGTACGGCGCCAGGCGATCTTAACTATGCTTATTTCGTTTCGGGCGGTTCGGAAGCGGTCGAAACCGCGCTCAAGCTGGCGCGTCAGTATTTTGTTGAGATCGGCCAGCCGTCGCGCACCAAATTTATCGCCCGTAAACAGAGCTATCATGGCAATACCCTTGGGGCGCTCGCAGTGGGAGGCAACGAATGGCGCCGCCGCCAGTTTGCTCCCTTGTTGATCGACGTGATCCGCGTTTCGGCCTGCAATGAGTATCGCGACCGCCGAGCAGACGAAACCCAGCAGCAATACACCACGCGTCTGCTCAACGAGCTGGAGCAGGCCATTATTGAGGCCGGTCCCGACACCATTATTGGTTTCTGTGCAGAAACCGTGGTAGGGGCCACCACTGGCGCAACCCCGCCTACCCCGGGCTATCTTAAAGGTGTACGCAACCTGTGTGATAAATACGGCATCCTCTATATCGCGGATGAAGTCATGTGTGGCATGGGACGCACCGGCACATTGCATGCGTTTGAACAGGATGATGTGGTGCCGGATTTGGTGACGATCGCGAAGGGGCTGGGAGGCGGCTATCAGCCGATTGGCGCAGTATTAGCGAGCGAGAAGATTGTCTCAGCCCTGCAGGCCGGTAGCGGTCTGTTCCAGCACGGGCACACCTACATTTGTCACGCGACAGCCGCTTCCGCAGCCCTGGCAGTGCAGCAGGTGATTGCGCGGGATAATTTGCTGCAGGCGGTTAAGCAACAGGGGGCTTACCTGCACAACGCATTGCGTGAGGTACTGGGGGAATTACCGCACGTCGGTGATACGCGTGGACGCGGTTTGTTTGCCGGCGTTGAGCTGGTACGCGATAAAACCAGCAAAACCCCCTTCGATCCTGCCCTGAAGCTGCATGCAGCAATCAAAGCAAACTGTATGTCACGTGGGCTGATGGTCTATCCAATGGGTGGAACAATAGACGGGCAATATGGCGACCATATCCTGATCGCGCCACCGTTTATTGTCACGCCTGGCCAGCTCGACTTTGTGGTGGATACGCTGAACACCGTGATTCGCGAAGAGACCAGCAGATTATGATCAATCGTTTACCGCCGCTGGCGGAGCATGAGTGGGACGACCAACAGCGTACTTTGGCCGAAGAGATAATCAACGGGCCCCGCGGTGCGCTGCTGCCCCCTTTCGAGCCGCTGCTGCGCAGCCCAGAGCTGATGGCCCATGCACAACGCATGGGAGAATACCTGCGTTATCGCAGCGCGCTGGGACAGCGCCTGTCGGAACTGGCGATTTTGATGACCGCGCGGCACTGGTCGCAGCCTGTAGAGTGGGCGATTCATGCGCCGATAGCGCGTGAGAAGGGTATTTCTGCTGCGGCGGTGCAGGCGATTAATGAAAAACGTCTTCCAGAGGATCTGCAGCCGGATGAATGGGTGATTTATCACTTTTGTAAGGAGTTACATGAGCAGCAGAAGGTCAGCGATGCCACCTGGCAGCACGCTATCGCGCTGTGGGGCGAGAAAGGCGTGGTAGATCTGATCGGAATCAATGGTTATTACAGTTTTCTCTCAATGATTATGAACGGCGCACAGACGCCGGTACCCGACACCTGGGATGAGATTATTCCCGCATAAGTTTTCGCTTTAAATTTGGCGCATGAAAGTGCGCCCTGTATATCAACGTTTTATTTTTCCACCCCGCCGATGTATTTCGCCGGGTGACATTCATGCACGCTACTTCACTGACGCCGAGGGTTATTATGTCCAGATTATTGACTAAATTAAAAGTTACGTTAGCGCTGGTCGCTTGCTCCGCCAGTTTTGTGGCACAAGCGCAGGATAAATTAACGGTTGGCGTTGATACCGCATTTGTCCCCTTTGAATTTAAACAAGGCGATAAATACGTCGGCTTTGATATTGATTTGTGGGATGCCATCGCTAAAAAAATGAACGTCAGCTACGAATTACGCCCGATGGACTTCGGTGGGCTAATTCCGGGGTTGCAATCACGGAATCTGGATGTCGCCATGGCGGGCATTACAATAACCGACGCGCGTAAACAGGTCGTCGATTTCAGCGACGGTTATTATGATGCTGATTTATTAATGGCGGTTAAAAGCAGCGACAATACCATTACTAAATTCAGCGATTTAGCAGGAAAGAAAGTGGGATTAAAGCAGGGAACGGCGGCGGCCGGCTTTATGAAAAGCAAATATAAGGCGAATTATGTCGAATTCCCGAATATTGATAACGCCTATCTTGATTTGCAGGCAGGTAACCTTGACGCCGTGGTGCATGATTCCCCCAACGTGCTCTATTACGTAAAAACCGCAGGTGATGGAAAAGTGAAATCAACCGGCGAAACTGACAGCATTCTGCCGCAGCATTACGGCTTTGCGATGCAGAAAAACAGCAATCTGACGCCGAAGATCAACGCAGCGCTGCAGGCGTTACGTGCAGACGGAACTTACAGCAAGATTTACGTGAAGTGGTTTGCTAAACAGCCAAAATAATCCCGCCAGGTCGGAGCGATCCGACCTCCTTGCATCTTAACGGGTAACATGATGAATTTCGACAGTAAATATATTTGGGAGTCCCTGCCGCTGTTGTTGCAAGGACTACAGCTGACGCTGGTTATTTCACTATCAGGTTTATTGGGTGGTTTTGTTATTGGCCTGCTGGCGGGAACCTCCCGGGCGCTCGGAGGGAAAATATCAAAGACAGTCTCGTTAGTCTTTGTCGAGTTAATCCGCGGAACGCCTATTATGGTGCAAGTGATGTTTATTTACTTCGCACTCCCCATGGTGCTACCGATTCATATCGACCCGGTAACCGCGGCCATTACGACCATTGTGATTAACTCGGGTGCCTATATTGCAGAAATCACCCGAGGGGCGATCCTCTCAATTAATAAAGGATTTAGAGAGGCCAGCCTGGCAATGGGATTATCCCAACGCAGCACGCTATGGTATGTCATTATGCCGCTGGCATTGCGCCGTATGATCCCGGCGTTAGGTAATCAGTGGATTATCAGTATTAAAGACACCTCGCTGTTTATTGTGATTGGTGTAGCGGAATTGACGCGTCAGGGGCAAGAAATTATTGCCGGTAATTTTCGCGCGCTGGAAGTCTGGACCGCCGTGGCAATGATCTACCTGCTGGTGACGCTGTGCCTGAGTTTCTTGCTGAAGCAACTGGAGAAAAGGATCCATATTTTATGAGCATGGTTGAGTTTAGCGCAGTGTCGAAAAATTTCGGCGCCACTCAGGTGCTGCACGACATCAATTTAAAAATTGACGCCGGCGAAGTGGTGGTGATCATCGGCCCTTCCGGGTCGGGTAAGTCGACGCTGCTGCGCTGCATTAATAAGCTGGAGGAAATTTCCTCCGGCACGCTGCTGGTAGCGGGAATGCATCTTACCGATCCTCACGCTAACGAGTGTGATATCCGCCGTGAAGCCGGGATGGTGTTTCAGCAGTTCCATCTGTTTCCCCATCTGACGGCGCTGGAGAATGTGATGTTTGGTCCGGTTCGCGTACGCAAACAGAGCAAAGCTGCCGCGCGGGAACAGGCACTCGCGTTACTGGACCGCGTTGGCTTACGCGAACGCGCCAGCCACTACCCATCAGAGCTCTCTGGCGGTCAGCAGCAACGCGTGGCCATTGCCAGAGCCCTGGCGGTGAAACCGAAAATGATGCTGTTCGATGAGCCGACCTCAGCGCTGGACCCCGAATTACGGCATGAGGTACTGAAAGTCATGCGCTCGCTGGCCGAAGAAGGCATGACCATGGTGATTGTGACCCATGAAATCGGCTTCGCCCGCGATGTGGCATCGCGGCTAATCTTTATTGATGGCGGCACCATTGCCGAAGATGGTCCACCTGATATGCTGCTGAATAGCAGTCCCAATCCACGCCTGAAAGAATTTTTGCAACACGTATCCTGAACAGAAGTGAATGATAACACTATGAAAAAAATCGACATTCGTGGTTCCGCTTTTGCAGTAGGTCAGGCGCTTGGCGCGTTCGGCCGCGAAGCCTGGCATGCAAAACTGACGCAAACGGCGTTGTGGCAAACCGTTACCGCCATGAAAGACGCAGAACAGACCCGGAGCATGCGCTCGCTGGTCCAGTCTCAGTATCCCCTTATCTGGCAGGAACTGGAGGGATTAGCCGAGGGTCTGGAAGCACCGTTTGATGAGGTGTTTGCATGGAACTGCCGCGGCGATCTGGTGCGCTCGACCTCTGACGGCTGTACCACGGTAGCGGGAAGCACCGCTGAGGGAGAGCTGATTATTGCGCATAATGAAGACGGTTTCCCACAGCTTCGGCATGACTGCGCCATCGTCAGCATTACCCCGGATGACGGCCTGGCGTTTACCAGTTTTGCCTACCCGGGATCGATTTGCGGACATACCTTCGCCGTAAACGAAAAGGGCGTGGTGAATACGGTGAATAACATACGCGCTTTGCACCGTCCACGCGGCATACCGCGTCAGGTATTAGCCCGCGCCGCGCTGAATGCCGCCACGCTAGCTGAAGCCATCTCCATACTGACTACCGAGCCACGCGCCGGTGCATTTCACCATACGCTGGGACAAATGGGAGACAGCCGACTGTTTAGCGTGGAGGCTACGGGAACAGGCTGTTCCGTTATGCCGCTGCGGAAGGTTTTCGCCCATGCTAATCACCTTATCCACCCTCAGCTTGATGCGGTTGAGCAGGTGATCACTGACAGCTCCCGGTCACGCCAGCAGCGGCTAAACGCCTGGCTGGAGACGCAATCTCACCTTGATGGTGCGGCAGCACTGGGTATTCTTTCAGACCAGCATGATCCCGCGCTCCCGATTTATCGTCTCTCGCCACAGGACCCGGATGAAGAGAACACGCTGGCCACTGCCGTCTTTACCCTGAGCACGTCGGACATAAAATGGCAGATATTCACTCACGATCGGCAAAAACCCGCTTTAGAGTCTCACTGAGTCGCTTCCGCAACTAATGCGGCCTGCACCGCTGGACGGGCACTGATTTTTTCCCTGTACTCCAGCAACGCAGGCCAGGGGCTCAGCTCAATGGCGAAGAACCTGGCCCACCCCAGCACGGTGAAAAGATAGGCATCTGCCACGCTGAATGACGCTCCCGTCAGATAAGCGCTGGTGGAGAGCGTCTCCTGAAGAAAATCGAACCGCCTGAACAGCTTCTCGCGAAAAATAGCTTTGACCTCTTCGGGCAGCGCGCGGTTGAAAAGAGGTGCCGATCCGGCGTGTATTTCACTGGTGATAAAGTTAAGCCATTCCTGAAGCCGCACCCGCTCCCAGCTATCTGCTCGCGGTGCCAGCCCCCTCTCCGGCTTGAGGTCCGCGAGGTACTGCAAAATCGCTGGCCCTTCGGTCAGTATTTTCCCGTCATTCAACTCAAGCGCAGCGACATACCCTTTAGGGTTAATGGTCAGGAAGTCGCGCCCGTCAGCGGTAAGCTTGCTCCTGTTGTCCACTTTAACCAGTTCAAACTCAATCGCCAGTTCGCGAAGCACGATATGGGGTGAGAGTGAACAGGTGTCCGGGGCGTAATAGAGTTTCATAATCTCTCCGTTAAAGCGGCTAAGTGATAAAGATTCGGTTTGCCTACACTGTGCTTAACGCCGCTCACGCTGTAAAATTAATGATTAATAAATTAACTATTAGCTGAGCTACTGATACCCATGATGAATCTTTTGCACTGGCGCCTGGTGGTTGCCGTGGCGGACGCGAGTAATATTTCGCGTGCTGCTGAAGAGGTCGGCATGACGCAGTCGGGCGCCAGCCAGGCGATCGCGCAGTTAGAGGCCGCACTAGGATTTGCGGTATTCACGCGTGAGCGACGCCACATCGGCGTAACGGCCCTGGGCGAGCAGGTGGTCAAAGAGGCAAGGAGCATGCTGGCGCGGCTGGACGCCATCCGCGTACTGGCGGATGAGAGCCGGGGGTTAAGTGGCGGGCGCATTCGTCTCGCCAGTTTTCCTTCGGTGACATCCACATTTTTGCCCGGACTGCTGCGGGATTTTAAGCGTCTGCATCCTGAAATCGAGGTGGTCGTACTGGAAGGGACGGACCAGGAAGTCGAGGAATGGATTGCGGCTGATACGGTTGATCTGGGCGTGGTCATGAACCCTGTTCCCGGACGCGCTGATGCGATCCTGGGACAGGATGCATGGGTCGCGGTGCTGCCGGTCAGCCACCATCAGGCTCGTTATGCACGTATGCGCGGCATCACACTTGAGGAACTGGCAGACCAGCCCTTCGTGCTCGCAACCGGCGGTTGTGCCGTCAATGGAAAAAGCCTGATAGAACAGGCAGGCTTGCGGTTGTCTGACGTACGCGTGACCGTCCGCGACTGGATCAGCGCCTGCCTGCTGGTACGCGAAGGCATGGGCGTCGCGCTGATACCGGAATCCGCCCTGCCGGGTGAATTACGCGGTTTGTGCGTCGTGCCCGTGACGCCTTCGCTGTGCCGGGAGTTTGGGGTGGTTTGTTCGCAGGCGGGCAAATCTTCCCGCGCGACGCAGGCGTTATTAGAAGGGTTGAGCAAAATGAAAAGGTCTGCGTAAGGAGTTACGGCGGTGCAAACTGTGCCCGGCGGCGCTGCGCTTGCGCGGGCCTACGGTTCGTGTCGCGGGAGGTTTGGTGTTTGGTTTTGTAGGCCGGGTAAGGCGTAGCCGCCACCCGGCAATGCCCTTCTGGAAGCCGCCTCGCAAAGCTGCAAGCAACCTTATGTAATTCAGGGGCATCCCTTTTCATCCCTTCCTCACGGTCGTAAAGTGCCTGCGTTGCGGCACATCCGCAACCGGGCGTAGGAACCCGTTAGCATAACATGACACTTTTTTGCACAACGAGGATGCTAAATGGCTACTACACCTAACTTTTCTTATGCGCTCTCTGAAGAAAGCGCTGTTCATCATCTCATCAATCTTCAGCTTTGCGATTCCGCAGATCTCTTCGAACTGGCTGACACCTGCGCCGCCTGTGTAAGCGTGCTGGTTGAAACTGACGATCCCGTGACGTTTTCCATACTTTGCGAGCGCTTGCTGGAACTGCTTAAACGCCTGCGTGAACATTGCGATACGGAACTTCCCCCGCATCTGGTTGAACGGCTCATCGCGGGGGAGAAGATCGTTTCCTGCGTGCCGGACTGCTGGCAGGAGACGACACTGCAGGTGGATTATGCCGTGGCGTTAACGCTGGCGGTGATGGATGGGACACTGCCTGCAAGCGTGGCGAAAGAACTCACCGGGCTACTGCATGATATGGTCTGGCTGTTGGCGGAGTTTGTGAAGGAGCCTTATATTCCGGCGCATTAAGGCGGGTGATGGGAGGCCGGAGTTCTGTTGGGTAAAAAGCGGTATTTCGGCCTTATGCAAAGAACAACGTTGTTTGTTGAATGTCCGTTAAGAGCGAGGAACGGACGAAAAGCCTTATGCGTGATTTTGAATAATATCAAGGTGTTTTATAAGTAAGGGATCCCCCTAAAGCATTAGCTTTTGGGATTATAGAGTATTAGTATAGCTCAATCATGCTGGCAATAAAATATTTCTTTACAACTTCATTTGTAGATATGATTCCATAGGAGGCCACCTTGCTTACTAAAGTAAAAATTGAGCGATTCAAAAATATTGTTGACATTGAAATACCATTGGGCGGAATTAATGTTTTAATTGGCTCTAACAACGCTGGGAAAAGCAGCATACAACAAGCAATACAATTTGGTGTGTCGATTGCTCAGTCTACTGGCCAACAAGGAGCAAGATGGACAGAAGAAAGATGCCCAACATCACTTTCAAGCGAATCATTGATTTATTCTCCTTTAAGAGATATTGATGCTTTAGCTCCGAATGGAAAACTTCAAACATCACTTGAACACGCAATTAAAATTACATTTGAAGAACAAGCAATCTCGGCGATTACAATACGGAAAGGTAAGAATAGAAATATTACAACAGCTATCGAGGGGAAGATTTTGGGGGAACATCTTCAAAATATAGAAAACCCGTACTCGATGATTGTGCCGGGTCTTGCTGGCATTCCCTCTTTTGAAGAATACAGACCACCCTCAGTAGTACGTAAAGCAGCCGCGAAAGGCGATTCAAATAGCGTATTCAGAAATATTCTTTTACTACTGTCTAAGGATAGGGAATCATGGACATCATTTAAGCAGAAATTTAATGCTATTTTCCCTGATTATGAAATAAGTGTTGCATTCAATCCAAACGTTGATGAACATATAAACGCATTAGTAACAAGCAATGAAGTATCATTACCAATTGACTCCTGTGGAACAGGTATTCTACAAGCAATCCAGATACTGGCCTATTATTATCTTTACAAACCCAAACTTTTAATACTTGATGAACCTGACTCACATCTTCATCCAAATAACCAAAGAACTTTAGCTATTCTATTAAGGGATTTGCATCAGGAAACTGGTTGTCAAATAATCACATCGACTCATTCGAGACATTTTTTTGAAGCTTTGAAAAATTATTCAAGTGTTTTCTGGATAAACAACTCCTCTTTAGTAGAAGATTCTGATGATATTGAAAGAAGCATTATGTTAGAAATTGGAGCTCTTGATAAAGGCGATCAACTTAGGAATGGAGAGATACCCTGTATCTTATTAACTGAAGACACTGATGATGAGTATATTAAAGTTATCGCTGAGGCATCAGGATTCATGGCTGAGGAGTATCAAATTTGGTCTTATGATGGGTGTTCGAATATACACATTGCGCTTGCTTTGAACTCATTCATAAAGGAACATGCGCCAGGAACTACAGTTGTTGTTCATAGAGATCGTGATTACATGACAGAGAACAAGATAGAAGAATATAAATCTCAGTTAGAAAATGTCGGTATCAAAGTGTTCATTACTAATGGAAATGACGCAGAAAGTCATTTTGTAAATGAATCTCATATCAATCAATTATACCCAGTACTAACAATCGAACGAATTGCAGAGCTAATTAATAATTGTCTTACTGAACGAAGAGAAAAAATCGTCGAAAAGTACATAAACACAACTCACAAACGTTGTTTAGAGAGGTCTTATCGCGGTGGAGAAAGACCCGATGCAGGGAGGATTTCCACAAAATGCAATAGAGATTTTGATGGTAACATGCGTGGTTTTATGCATGGTAAAATTGTTGAGAGGGCTCTCAGAAGTAAACTGCAACAAGAAACTGGACAACAAATAAATTTATGTAGAGTAACAGAGGCAATTAGCGATCCAGTTTTGAGAGCCGTTGCCGATGATATTTGGAATGATTAACACTTCCAGACCATTGCTTGAGGAAAATCAAATGTCTTTAAATATAAATTTAATTATTTAATCTCCATATCATAAAATTTTAGATGATGTTTTTTTCCTGTTAGTTAGCCCTTTTCAAGGGCTAACTAAGTCAGCAATCATATCCGCTCTTGACACAAAGCGGACGCTTCATGCACGCACTTCCATATATGGTTGCTAGCAAAATCATCATCAACCGCACTCCTTCTCACCAAACAATTCCTGAATATGCTACGCAAATCAAAAAAACACCCCAAGCCGCGATACACCTGGCACTTTAATGTCATGCCACCCCAACATAAATTACTCGAACTCAATACATGAGCGCAGCTATAACGATATGTGGAAACTATACTTCCCTCGCTGTTTCCACATGGTCAACTCACCATCCACCATCTATAATGTTTCCATCCTGGAAACATGGGACAATGATGCACATAGTCTCAAGAGCGCCTTTCGACACGGCGGCCAGACACTTTCCCAATCAAGCACAAGCCCTGGACGATCTTTACCGGGTACTAAAGAAGGAGCACTACCTTTCACCAAACGACATGCGAAAGCGCTTTCCCAGCCTGGATCGGATGAAATACCGGGAAAAATGGTGGGTCATTGATGTAGGTGGCGGGCATTTAAGAGTGATGTTTTTTACTGATTTTGAGCGGGGAAAGATCTTCATCAAACACATCAGCACTCACGCAGATTATGACAAGCTCACGGACCTGTACCAGAGAACGAAAGAATGAACTATGCAGCAGTCATCAAAGCGGCAAACGATCTGACCAACGAGCTTCCTTTCCTTGGCTCAAGCCCGTCGCGACAAGATTACGAGGATGCTCTGGGGTTGGTGGAGTATCTGATTGAGCATGACCCCGATAGTCCGCTGGTAGAGATGCTCACCGTGAAAATCGATAAATACGAAAACGAGTCTCAGGAGTTTGCAGAATTTAACGCCCGTGTTGCCAGCATTCCGTCAGGCGTTGCGTTATTGCGAACGCTGATGGACCAGTACCATCTCACTCAGAGCGATTTCGAGAACGAGATAGGCAAGAAGTCTCTGGTGAGTCGGATCCTTAACGGACAGCGCACGTTAACGCTGGATCATATGCGCGCGCTGGCGAAGCGTTTTGGCGTGCCTGTGAGTGCATTTGTAGGGAATCGATGAGGATGATTTTTTTATATTAAGAAAAAGTAACGCAGCCAAGCTGGCCATGTCGCGGATAAAACTCCTATTGTAATTGTAGAGGCACGTCACTGCCTTCAAACACTTCTCTCAAACACTTTCCAAGCGATTTAGAGTCTTTTGCTGCAGGAATGACCACATGATATTCCATGATACCAATCATTTTTACGGCATTTTCATTAAGCACGATCACAAGTTTGTCTTCAGTGAGCTGAACAGAACGAATAGAGTCTGTTAACTCATATTCCGTTGACTCACTCTGGAATCCAATGCATTCATTAACGGGTAATTCATCTTCGTCGAATCGTCCGATAATGATAAAATTTTTTGGATCATGATTGTCATCCCCTATTCCGATGGTGAAGACATCATTTTCTTTATAGCAGTTAATACACGCTGCAATAAGATTTTTAACATTACTCATCAGTTCTCCTTATCTTGCACCATTTTGCTCCTGACAGATTTTATCGGAAGTCTGGCGTTCATTAAGATGGCTTGTATCCTAAGAGTAACCTAAGATAGTACCCGCACCAATTTTTTATAGATTGCTATTTTTAAAAGGCTAAACATATATTCCCACCATAGCGAAACGGCTGTTGCTGCATTGATATTTGCTGCATCAGTTACGCCCACCTTTCAGCAATTGATGGACTTCGCAAAGTTCACCGCAAGCACCCTTTTATTAAAAAGCAAAATCCACTTTAATTACACCTGATGCATTTATTTTATCATCCTGAATAGTAAGCATATCAACAAACTCATCGAAGGAGTTTGCTATTTTAGTCAGCCCGGAGATCACTGCTGAATCATTGAATATTGGATCAGACTCGTGCTCCCAAAACCAAATTTCTCCCGACATACCTCCCTTGAGGCAAAGACAGATTTGATTATCACCAGACGAGGCTCCTATCGGTAACCATTGTTCGCGAAAATCATTCCAGTATGTATCAGCCATTTCAAACACAGTATATTCTTTACCCGATTCTGCAAGGCCGTACAAAGACTCAAGCGTATCGTTTCCTTGCTCATCAGACCACGGAGATGGTTGTAACGCCTTGAAAACAATATTTATATCAAAAAGAACAGAAACGCCAAAATGAAGTAAATAGGCACGATAACTTTCAGGAATTGGCCCTGTTGATGCTTCTAATGTATTTAAAATCTTTTTCAGTTCATCTAATGGTAATAATGTCGATTTCGCTCCAAAGCGCTCTAATTTTTTCAACAATGTTTTTTCCTCCATATATCTGATTCGTAGCCAATATGGGCAACATTGGCATGAAGCTCTCTCGGCAGAAGAATTATGGTATTCGCAATCAGATAATGTGGAGTGTGCATCTTTTCCCTTAACAAATTTTGAGCTGCTTTTGTGTAATGCCTTTTTTCTATGCAATGGCATTATTACCAATGGTAAAATACAAGCATATCTGACATTCTTTTTATTACCGTTTATCTATTTACTAACATCTAAATGTAAAAAAAAGCCATGACCATATTCTGATTATGGCTTTATTTTGAAATATCATAAATCAACAGTTACATTCATTCCTGCATCAAGAGATGTCTCACAAATTCTCTTGTAAAATTCCGTAAAGCTATTAGTAATTTTATAGATATTGCCGCACTCATTTTGCTCAGCGATCTCAAACTCTTGGATATCATCCTCAGCATGTAGATGTGTTCTGTCCCAATAATACACACCTTGGCTTTCACTGCCATTTAATATAAGGTAAAAGTTACCTCCAGGATCATCACCAATAATTAACTTATCATCAATGAAATCAAGTTCACTTAAAAAATTTTCATTTTGACGAAAAATGTCGTGGTTTGGATTTTTCATATTTATTCCAAAAAGGGCATAAAAGGCGATAACCCCTTCATCGACACCTTCATACTCTAACTCACAAAAATCCGGAGATTTTACAACAAAGCCATTTTTCAACCTGAGGAAATCTTTATAATCTTCAGGCAAACTGATTTTGAATTTTGCCTCCAAAACTTTAATTTCATCTTGAGTTGTAGGTTTACCGCATGAAATAGGCATAAGCTCTCCTTACTAAGGACATGATTTCTTAATCTTAGATACTCCACCTCTATGGGTAAAGTTATTATGTATTTCTTTAGGTACCTCTTGCATTGTTATTCCATTTTCGTGGTGATGCCAGGTATTAAGCTCTAAGTTTGCAGGGCCATTAGGCGCCAATGCATTCGCTTTGCCGAAATCTCCAGAAGGGCCAAGCCTGTGATTGCCTTTAAGATCCGGAACATCAACGCTCTGGATTTCATACGGTTTAAAATCAGGATACCCATTAGGATACCTAACAATATTCCCCATATTGTCTTGGTAGACCCATGTGCGAGTGTCTATCTCCTGCCATGCAGTACCACCCTTTTCAAGCCATCTATCAAGTAATGGAGAGTTCAGCGGCTTACCACTTAGCCCCCACGGATCGATCCAAGATAACGGATTCGGCGCATACTGATAAAGGTTCCACCCGCCGTTCAACCCAATCGGATCCTGCACAATAAACCGCCCGACCTGCGGGTCGTAATAGCGGAACAGGTTATAGTGCAGCCCCGTTTCACCGTCAGCGTACTGCCCGGCATAGCGAAGCGGCTGGTGCGCCATCGCCGAGCGATTCACAAGCCGTGAGAACCCTTCGCTCTGGTGGCGTACCTCGCCAAAGCTGCCGTACTGGCCGCTCCAGCGCACCGCGCCGCGCTCGTCGGTCACTTCAAGCGGCGCGCCGTTCAGGTCGGTATTGAACCAGTAAATCTCACCACTGCTCTGGTCACGAAGGTGATCCACCCGCGCCAGCGGGCTCCAGGCTTCAGTCGGGTCGTATACATAGGTGCTGCACAGCCCGCTCTCCTGCTGCTCCTGTAGCAGTCGGTAGCCCTGCCACAGGAAGCGGGTGTCGGTGGTGCCGTGCGTCGTAGTGACGATTTTGCGCGTGCGGCGGCCCAGCGCGTCGTAGTGATAGCGCGCCTCAAACCGTCCTTCCGGCCCGGTTCCCCGGGCGGACACCAGACGGTTCTCGGCGTCATAGGCGTAATGCTGTTCATACAGCCCGTTGCGGCGGCTGACCAGGTTACCCCAGTGGTCGTATTTCATAAACAGCGCCTGCCAGTGCTGCAGGCGGTTATCCGTGACCGGTACCGGATCGTCATTGGCGGCGAGGTTATCCGCGGCGTCATAGCTGAACTGCGCGCGGCTGTGCCCCTGTCGGGCCTCGTAGTGCTTCAGCAGGCGCCCTTCGGCGTCGTAGCCGTAATCCACCTCACCGCGCAGGGTGTCGCTGACGCCGGAAAGCTCGCCGCGCGCGGTGTAGCGATACAGGCGTTCCAGTATCGCCTGCTCCGGCAGGGTCACGTCCGTGCTCAATTCGCTGCGCTGCAGGGTGCGTCTGCCGAGGCTGTCATACTGACGGAGCTGCTCGCGCGCGCCCTGGGTGCGGCGCACCTCGCGGTGCAGGCGGTCGCGGGTGAACTCGGTCACCAGCTGCTGCCCGAAGCGGATGGCGCTGACGTGGCCGGAGCCGTAGTGCAGCCAGGCCAGCTTTTGCTCGCCGGGCAGCGTCAGGCCGGTCAGGTTGCTCAGGGCATCCCATTCGTAGCCCACCGCGCCGTTAATGCCGGACTCGCTCAGCACGCGTCCGGCGGCATCGTGGCGGTAAGCGATCTCATCGCTTTCGATACCCAGGGCAACGCCTTCGGCGGTTGGCGTGCGGCGAATGCGGGTGATCTGGCCGCTCAGATCGCGGAAGTAGCGGTACTCCGCGTGGCGCTGAGTGCGCCCGATCAGCAGCCCGCTGTCGTCATAGCTGAACTGCTGGACGCGACGGGCGATTCCGCCGTCGGCGGCAGGCCGGCCGTTTTCTTCGAGCGCGCAGAGGAACCCTCGCGCGTCCCATTCCATATGGCGCACGGTCTCGTCCGGGCGCGTTTCGCTGAGCGGGCGACCCACGGCGTCGTAGGTGAAGCGGTATTCCGCCCCGTTGCCGTTATCGAGTCGCAGCAGGTTACCGCGCGGGTCGTAGCGCCACTGGCGCACGCGGCCAATACGGTCAGTGAGGCTAACCGGGAGGCCGAGCGCGTTATAGGCCCAGCTCACCTCGCTTTCCAGCGGGTCGCGCCAGCCCGTGAGCTGGCCGCGTTCGTTCCACACCAGCGACTCGCGGCTGCCGTCCGGATGGATCACGGCGATCAGCAGCCCGGCACGGCTCCACTCCCGCCGCGTGATATTCCCTTCCGCATCCTCGCTGGCAATCAGTTGCCCGAAGCGGTCGTACGTGAAGCGGGTGACGCTGCCGGAGCAGTCGGTGCGCTGCGTCAGCAGCCCCTGGTGGTTCCAGACCAGACGCACCACGCCGCCGATGGCGTCGGTGATGCTCTCTGGCAGGTTTTCTTCATCATCGGGATAGCGATACGCGGTGGTGCTACCGGCCGGATCCGTTTCCGACAGCAGGCGACCGCGAAGGTCATACATGGCCTGCGCTGAGGTGCCGTCCGGGTATACCGTGCGGGTGATGCGGTCGGTCAGGCGATGCCAGTGATACTCCGTGCGGCGGCCCGCCGGGTCCGTCTCGCTGGTCATGCGGCCGTATTTGTCCCACGTGCTGCGGCGCATTGCGCCGCCCGGCAGTATGACGTCGCAGAGCTCGCCGTCGCGGTAAACAAACGTCGTCTGGCGGCCGTCGTAATCCGTGAAGCGCGCGACGTTGTCGTCGTCATCCACCAGCCAGTGCGCCTGCGCGCCGTCTTCGCGGGTCGCGCGGCGGAGGCCGTTGTCAAAATCGTATTCGAACGTCAGCTGTTCGCCGCCGCTGTGGCGGAAGCCGACCACGCGCGGCAGGCCGTCAATCTCCCGCCAGCGGTATTCGCTCAGCAGGCCGTTGGCGTCCTCGTGGGCGCTCATCAGCCCGTCCTGCCAGCTGAAGCGTCGGCGCACGCTACCGCCCCGGCCGGTCACGGAGACCAGCTGGCGCTGTTCATCATAAGCGTAACTGACCAGGCAGATCTCGTCATCCAGCCAGGCGCCGATGAGCCTGTCACGGTCGTAGCGGCAGACCACGCGCTGGCCCGCGCTGTCGGTCAGGGCATGCAGGGTATTATCCGCATTCCACTCGAAGAGGATATCGTTGCCGCAGGGTTCAGAGATGCGCTGGAGCAGCGACGGAGCATCATCCTTAAGCGGCGCATAGTGCCAGCGCTCGCCGCTGACGTCATACACCGACCAGCTGTCGTCCTGATGATGTTCAAGCCAGTTCTTTTCGCTTTCGCAGTAGGTGCGCAGCCCTTTCGGGACCTTCGGGAAGGCGACGTAATCGCCGGACGGCGCGCGCCACACCAGGCCGTCCTGATAATGCTCCAGGCGGCTTTCCCAGAACAGGCTCCAGCCGCGGCCCAGCACGCTGTCGCCGGGGTTGCCGCTGCGCCAGTAGCGCTGCCAGCGCACCGGCAGACGGGAAGGCAGGACGAAGTCCAGCTCATCATCCCCGCTGAGAAACTTCTGTCCGCTGACGATATCCACCGGGCGGGCGATGATCCCCGCGGCCGCCACGCCGGTCATCAGCGTGCCGGCGCGACAGGCGATACGGGCCAGCTTGTTGATGCCGGGGATTTTGCCCAGCAGCTTTGAGAGCGCTCCAACTTTGCCAGCGGCACCGCCCCACCCGCCGAGCAGGCCGGCGAACAGCAGGGTCAGATCGGAGACTTTGTAAAGCCACTCAGGCACTTCAGACTGAATGGGCAGGGTTTGCTGCGGGTCGCCGCCGATAATGACGTTGTCCGAGCCGGTCATCACCTTCGCGTCGCAGGTGGTGCGATCCCCGATGCGGGAGGCAGGCTGGCTGTTAATGGAGACGCGCTTAGAGCCTTCGGCCATCTGCTGCGAGCCGTCGTCAGAACAGTCGACGGTGCTATCGGTGGCAAGCGCGGCGGGTTTACCGTTGATAAACACGTTGGGCGAGCCGGAGGTGATGACGCCTTTCTTCGTCATGCTGGATGCCCCGGCGTCCGCGATGCTGTCCCGGGCGGCGGTTGCCAGCTCCCCGGTGTAATACCCTACGGCCAGGCTGGCGCCGACGAGCAGGACGCCCACGCCAAGACAGGATGCGCCGAGGCCCGCTATAAACATGGCCCCCGCCAGAATGCCCCCGGCGGCGGCAATCAGGCCACCGACAATCGTTCCGGCAATCATCCCGGCCAGCGCACCGGAGTGGCCGATATCATCACCAACGCGTGCTGCTTCAAACATAACAACGGTCCCTGAAGTTAATGGTGGAAGCGGAAGCTCCTGAGAAGTTCGCCAAACAGCGCGCCGTCGGCATCGCCCAGCGCGCGGGTGCAGGTCATGGTGAACACCAGAATGTTATCGCCATCGACGTTAAAGACGGCCTGCTGCTGCCAGATGCGTTTCCCGTCGCGCAGGTAGCTGGCATGGACGGTTTCACCCTGTGAAAGGTCGTCGCCTAGCGTCGCGGCGCTGCGCTCACCCTGCTTCCAGCCCTTGATGTGCTTTGCCATCAGGGCGAGCTGGCGATCGATATACACGGCAAGCGCTTCGCCGGGGTTGAGGGCATCGCGGGAGATGTTGAACGCCGGCGCATCCGCCGCGGGCGGCGCGAATACGTTGACGGTACGATCCTGATAACCCTCAGGAACGTTGATCAGTCCTTCACTGAAAAGGCACTGCGAATGTTGTTCTGACATTGAGCGGGTCCCACCACATATTTTCAGAAGCGGTAAGTTTCGCATATGTGTTTAAGGCTGACTATCCCCAGATTATTGCCCCACCGACACGCTCGCCGACAGCCCCGCCACCAGCTCAATCCCCTGCGGCAGCGTGTCGATATGAATGCGCACCGGCACGCGCTGCGCCAGCCGCACCCAGCTGAAGGTAGGCTCGACGTCGGGCAGACCCAGCCCGCCCGTCTCATCATTGCTGTCCCCAATCCCATGCCCAATGCTCTCCACATGACCCGTGATGACAGGCTCATACCCCATCAGCACAACCTGCGCGGCATCCCCGACGTGAATATGGCGCAGCCTGGTCTCCTCAAAGTATCCCACCACCCAGAAGCTGTGGGCATCAACGATGGCGACCTTTGTTTCCCCCGCCGTTGCGTAGTCTCCGGGGCGAAGCCGCAGGTGCGTGACGTACCCCGAAACCGGCGCGCGGACGGTGGCGTGAGCCAGATTAAGCTCGGCCAGCGCCAGCGCGGCCTGCGCACCGTGATAGTTGGCCGCCGCGACGTTCGCCGCGCTGCCGGTTTGCTGCAAATCCTCGCTGGAGATGGCGTTTTTAATCAGCGTGCGTCGGTGGGCCGCATCCTGGCGCATCAGCATCTCGTGGCGTTTCGACTCCACGTCAGCCTGCGCGCTGGCCACCGCCAGCCTGAGCCAGCGCGGATCGATGGTGTAGAGCACATCGCCCCGGTTCACCCACTGATTATCCCGCACGGCCACGCTGATAACCGGCCCGGAGACGTCCGGCGCAATCTGCACCACGTCCGCCCGCACGCGACCGTCGCGGGTCCACGGCGTTTGGGCGTAGTGTTTCCACATCATAAACGCCAGAAGCGCTGCGGCGGCCGCGGAACCGAGCGTCAGTGCATAGCGAGCCAGTAAAGAGAGCAGTGATTTCATGACAATAACCCCAACGCGGTCAGGCCCTGCATCAGCAGGAAAAAGGTGACAATCCAGGTTGAAACGTCCAGCAGCGGGCGACACGGCAGGTGCCGGTAAAGCCTGCTGAGAGAAAAAAGCGCGACGAGGCCCAGCGTGCAGACCAGCGCCGCGAGGGCGACCGTCAGCAGCCCGGGGATAAATACGCCCCCAATATTGAAATCATTCACCACGTTCTGGCTCCCGTAATGCACAGTGCAGATCCACCAGCCTGAAGACAAACTGGCGCGTATGTTCATCTGCCGCAGGCAGGTGCCGCTCGATGATGTCGGCGATGCGTTCGCGCAAGTGGCTGCTGTCTGCGGTTGCTATATGATGAAAAAGCGCGTCAACCTCCCTGCCGGGCAGTGTGTCACCGCGGCGTAAATGCATAACCGAAAGCCCCAGACGCAGCGCGTGCAGCAGCCGATCGATCGCCTGCTCTGGCGCATGTTCGCTGCGCTGCAGGCGCGGCAGCAGCAGAGCGGTTCGGTCCATCATCAGGTTGATCCAGTGCGTTTCATCAACCCGCAGCGTGCCCTTCACGCTACGGCGAATGTCGCGCTGGCACAGGCTCAGCAGACGCGCAATGGCGGCGTCCGCCTGAACGGTTTGCAGCAGGCTCATACTCACGACGGCGAAGCCGGTGGCGGCAAAGAGCGCAATGGCGGTGTTGGCCGCGACGGCGAAGTCTCCGCTGTAGCGCGCCCCCAGCTCGCACAGAATGGGCAGCGTCAGGGTGATCCCCATCGCCATAAACGTGGTGGGCGGGTGCGCCTGAAGCGACCCGGCCAGCAGATACGCCGGGGCAAGCACCGCCACCAGCACCGGGAAATCGCTCACCTGCGGCAGCAGCGCAAAGCTGTAGAGCAGGCTCATCACCACGCCCCAGAACGAGCCAACGATGTACTTCACGATGTGCGGTGCCGGGGTGTCGAAGCTGCCAAACAGCGTGCAGCAGACGCCGAGTATCGACACCGCCGTTCCGCCGTCCGGCCACGCAGAGAAGATCCACACCAGGCAGCCGCTCAGGATAATGGTGAAAGCCCCCAGCGCCGTCCGTGCGGCGGTAAGAGGATCGCGGTGGAAAACGTAGCCTTTTGCCGCGCGAGTGGGTACCTCCCCGAAGACCGGCTTCGCGTGGCGAATGGCCCCGGAAAGGCGCTCGCACTGCTGCAGAAGAGCGATGGCCTCCGAGAGGTAGCGGATAAAACTGACCTGCAGCGCGTCGTCAAACGTCTGCGCCTGCGCGGCATATCGCGCGATGAGCTGCGCGCTGCGGTGCCTAAGCGCCTCGCCGCCGCGGCTGTCGCCTTCAGCAGCAAGCCAGGCCTGAACGTCCCCCAGCAATACCTGCATCTCGGCGGACAGGGTTCCGATCGCCGGCAGGCGGTCGTGTAATTCACAGTTGACGATAACGAGCCGCGCCAGCCGGTCGTGAATCGCTTTTCTGGCCTGCCGCACCGGGGCTGAGAGGGCAAAATCGTACGGAATATGGTGGCTGATGCCCTGCAGGAACTGCAGCGCCAGGGCCAGATGCAGCGGGCCGGAAGCCGCATCGTGTTTGCCCGCTAAGGTATCCGCCACCCGCCCGCGCGCAGCCCGTAGCGTCTGGGATAGCTTAGCGTTGAACTGACCCGATACCCGCGCGGGCAGCACGTAGCGGTGGATCAGCGCCGCGCAGAAAATCCCAATCGCGATCTCCTGCACGCGGACAATGGCGACGTTGAAGATGCCGCCGGGATCGGACACCGCCGGAAAGCCAATCAGGCTCGCGGTGTAGCCCGCCAGCACGAAGGCGTATGCCCGGGGCGTGCGTTCCAGCAGAGAGAGCCACAGGCAGAACGCGATCCAGCCCGTCAGTACAACGCTGCACAGGATCGGCGTATTCGCGAAGGTGGGCACAATCAGAACGGTCGCGCAGGCTCCGACAACCGTACCGGCCAGCCGGTAGAGGCTTCTGCTGAGCGATGCCCCCACCGACGTCTGCGACACGATGTAAACCGTAATAATCGCCCATGAGGGACGCTCAAGGCCGATCGACAGGGCGAGGTAATACGCGAGCATCGCCGCGGCAAAACTCTTTGCGGCGTAGATCAGCGCCCCCGCGTCGTTTCGCAGCGCGGAATGAGAGAAAATGTTTTTCATGCCGGGATTATTACCGGCTTGCAGACCCGCTTAAATACTCTATTCTGTCAAAAAATACCTAAAAGTTGCCAGAATCGTGATGCCCCAACTTGCTCATACGCTGTATGACCCTGACTCTAGCGCCTCGCCTGCCGTGGCGCGTCATCTGGACTTCGTGGACTACGCCGCGGAAGTGCCGGTACACACCCACCGCAAGGGGCAGCTGATTATTGCCCGCTACGGCGCGGTCAGCTGCTATGCGCAAAACGATATCTGGATCGTGCCGCCGGACTGCGCCGTCTGGATCCCGGGCGGGATCCCGCACAGTGCGAAAGCGACATGGAACGCGCACCTGAACTATCTGTTTATTGAGCCTGGCGCGGCGGCGCTGCCGGAGACGTGTTGCACGCTGGCGATCTCGCCGTTGATTAAGGAGCTGGTCGATCGTTTGACGCATGAGGGCGTTGATTATCCCCCCGACGGCCACGTCGCCAGGCTGACCCGGGTGACGCTGGATGAGCTCGCCAGCATGCCGCAGCAGAAGCTGAGCCTGCCGGTCTCAGCCGACCCGAAAATTCGCGCCATGGCCGACGCGCTGGTCAGCCGCCCGGAGGACAGAAGCACCCTGAAGGCCTGGGCGAAACGGCTGGCCCTCAGCGAACGTTCTTTTGCGCGGCTGATGCAGCGCGAAACGGGGCTAAGCTTCGGGCGATGGCGCCAGCAGCTGCATTTGATTATTGCCCTGCGGGAGCTGGCAAGCGGCGTGCCCGTCCAGAACGTGGCGACAACGCTAGGGTACGAATCCGTGAATGCGTTTATCACCATGTTCAGAAAAGCGATGGGCAGCACGCCCGCGCATTACTTTGCCGAACGGAAAAACAGCGGCCGTTAGCCCGGCCCCTCGCTCCCCGCCGCCAGCAGCGGCACCACCACGTCGCTGATGGGCACCGCAATACCGTGTTTGCGGCCGTAGCGCTGGATCACGCCGTTGCGGATATCCCACTCCATCGGGCGATCGGCCTGACGGTCGGCAAGAATCGAGGTACCCAGGTCCTCAGGTGCGCGCTGGAAGTTCGCCAGAATCTCCTGGGCCACAGCATCGTCCAGCTTCGCCCCTTCGGCGCGGGCGACGGCAAGCCCCTCGCGCAGATAGGCCAGCGAAAGTTCGCTGACATCCTCACGCCTGAATATCCCGGCGCGGCGGTTGGCCAGCACCATCAGCCCGGCCACCGCGTTTTGCAGCAGCTTGCGCCAGGCGACGCTCGCGAAATCTTCCGAGAGCTCAACCGCGCAGCGCGAATCGCGAAGCGCCTCCACTACCCGCTGCGCCTGCGGCACGTCCGGCAGCGTCAGGCGCGGTTTGGCGCGCAGCCATACGGAGGCATCCGGCTCGCGCTGCGCCGGGAACCAGACCACCGACGGCAGCACCGTCGCGCCGTTGACCCACGGCTCCAGCTGGGCTTTCTGCTCAACGCCGTTTTGCAGGGCGCAGACCACCGTGTTTTCATCGCACAGCGCGCGCAGCCACCCGGCGCTGTCGGCATTTTGCGTCGTTTTTACCGCCACAAATACCAGATCGACAGGGCGCGTGATAACGGCCGGATCGGTCAATACCGGACCCGGCACCACCGTTTCACCCTCGTCGTCGCGTAAACGTAGTTCAGGATGCGCGGTGCGTCCGCACAGCAGCGGCGTGCGGCCCGCGTCGTGCAGCACTGCGGCAATAGTGGTACCAATTGCGCCAGGCCCAATCAGCGCAATCACTGGATTGTCAGACATGGTTAACTCCCCTTTTCGCTAAGCCTGCTAACAGTTATACCACCCTGTAAAGTGAGCGCCACGTCGTTGTCTATACTCAACACACAACAGACAACGGAGTGCGCCATGCCTTTACCCGATTTCAAATCCTCTGAACCTTTTACCCTCGGCATCGAACTCGAACTGCAGGTGGTTAACCCGCCGGGGTACGATCTCAGCCAGGACTCCTCCGCGCTTATCGCTGCCGTCAAGGACGACATCAAAGGCGGCGAGGTCAAACACGACATCACCGAAAGCATGCTCGAAATCGCCACCGGCGTGTGCCAGAACATCGACCAGGCGGCCGCGCAGTTCTCGGTGATGCAGCAGAGCATCCTGCGCGCGGCGGCGGAGCAGCATATCCAGATCTGCGGCGGCGGGACGCACCCGTTCCAGAAGTGGCAGCGTCAGGAGGTGTGTGACGACGAGCGCTATAACGTCACGCTGGAGCGCTTTGGCTATCTGATTTTGCAGGCAACGGTGTTCGGCCAGCACGTCCACGTCGGCTGTCGGACCGGGGATGACGCCATCTACCTGCTGCACGGCCTGTCGCGCTTTGTCCCGCACTTTATCGCCCTGGCGGCGGCCTCGCCGTACATGCAGGGTACGGACACGAAGTTCTCCTCGTCACGGCTTAACATTTTTTCAGGGTTCCCGGATAACGGCCAGATGCCGTGGGTCAACAGCTGGCAGGAGTTCGAGGGGCTGTTCCGCCGCCTGAGCGCAACCAGCATGATCGACAGCATTAAAGATCTGCACTGGGACATCCGCCCCAGCCCGCACTTCGGCACCGTGGAGGTGCGGGTGATGGATACGCCGCTGACGCTCGGCCACGCGATTAACATCGCCGGACTGATTCAGGCGACGTCCCACTGGCTGCTGACCACACGGCCCTATAAGCATCAGGAAAAAGATTTTCTGCTGTATCGCTTTAACCGTTTTCAGGTCTGTCGATACGGGCTGGAGGGGATCCTGACGGACGTGCACACCGGCGAGCACAAGACCGTGGCGGAGGATATCGCCTGGCTGCTGGAGCAGGTTGCGCCGTCGGCCGAGAAGCTCGGCGCGACGAGCGCAATCAATGAAATTGCCCTGCTGTTAAAGCAGGGCAAGAGCGAGGCGCAGCGCATGCGGGAGTTTATCGCCGATGGCGGCTCGCTGATTTCTCTGGTTCAGAAGCACTGCGAGCTGTGGGCGACGAGTCCGTAAGGCCGTGGCCCCACTCGCGCAGGCGCTGGAACAGCACGAACAGCGCCGGGATAAACAGGATCCCTACCACGGTCGCCACCAGCATGCCGCTGAACACCGTGGTGCCGATGATGCGGCGGCTCTGGGCGCCCGCCCCGGTCGCCAGCATCATCGGCAATACGCCGATAATGAACGACACGGCGGTCATCATCACCGCGCGGAAACGGCGCGAGGCCCCTTCGCGCGCGGCATCGACAATCGCCATCCCGTCCATGCGCCGCGCGCGGGCAAACTCCACGATAAGGATCGCGTTCTTGGCGGCGAGGGCTATCAATAGCACCAGACCTATCTGCACGTACACGTCGTTGGCGTATCCCGCCAACCACAGCCAGACCAGCGCCCCGCCGATGGCGAACAGCACCGAGAGCATCACGCTCGCCGGGAGCGTCCAGCTCTCGTACTGGGCGACGAGGAATAGCCACGCCATCACCACCGCCGCCAGCACGATCCACATCGCCTGGTTGCCGGTCTGCTGCTCCTGATACGACATGCCGCTCCAGGCGTAGTCATATCCGGCGGGCAGATGCTTCGCCAGAATCTCGCCCATCACCGCCATCGCGGTGCTGCTGCTCACTCCTTCCGCTGCCGAACCGCTCACCGACACCGACGGGAACTGGTTGTACTGCTGCAGGAACGGCGCGCCGACGGTCGGCGTGATGGTCACGAGGTTGCTCAGGCGCACCCGCTCACCGCTGTTGCTGCGCACGAACAGTTCGCTAATCTGCTCGGCACGCTCGCGCCACTGCATCTCGTTCTGCATGACGACGTGGTAAACGCGATTATTCACGCTGAAATCCCCGGCGCGCGTGCCGCCGAAGGCGGTTTGCAGGCTGCTGAAGATGCGCGACACCGGCACGTCAAGACGGGCGGCGCGCTCGCGGTCAACGGTCAGCGTCAGCTGCGGCACGTTGCTGCTCCAGGTGGTGAACACGCGACTCAGCTGCGGATGCTGGTTGGCTTTCGCCAGCACCTCGCGCGTCACGCGCTCCAGCTCCGCCGGGCTCTGCCCCGCCTGCGCCTGAATGCGCAGGTCGAAGCCGGAGGCGTTGCCCAGCCCCGGCAGCGTTGGCGGCGCGAAGGTCATAATGGTCGCTTCCGGCAGGGCCAGCAGCTGGCGCTGCAGGGTGCCCATCACCTCATCCAGCGGCGGCCGCTCGCTCCAGTCCTTCAGCATGATGGAGATAAACCCGCCGTTGGAGGCGCTGGTGCCGTTGAGAATGTTAAACCCGGAGACCTGAATCACGTCCTCTACCGCCGGGTTTTTGGCGATAAGCTCGCGCGCGGTGGTCATCACCGCTTCGGTCCGCTCCAGCGACGCCGCTTCCGGCAGCTGAACGCTGGCGAAGAAGTAGCCCTGGTCTTCCTGCGGCAGGAAGCCTTTTGGCATCGACGTAAAGCTGAACGCCACCACGGCCGCCGCGCCTGCGGTGGCCAGCAGCGCCAGCCACGGGCGCAGGTTTAAAACGTTCACGATGCGGGTGTAGAAACCGCGCGTAGCGTCCAGCCCGCGATTAAAGGCGCGATAGAGTGCCGCAGGTTTCTCCGGGCGCGGACGCAGCAGCATCGCGCACAGCGCGGGCGTCAGGGTCAGTGCCACCAGGCTTGAGAGCGTGACGGCCGTCGAGAGCGTCACCGCGAACTGGCGATAAAGCTCGCCGACAATCCCCGGCAGCAGCGCCACCGGCACAAACACCGCCAGCAGCACCAGCGTCGTCGCAATGACCGGCCCGGCAATCTGGCGCAGCGCCAGCGCGGTGGCCGCCGTGCGGCTCTGCCCTTCCGCCATCAGCGTTTCGACGCTCTCCACCACCACGATGGCGTCATCCACCACCATGGTGAGTGCCAGAATAATGGCGAACAGGCTGAGGGTGTTGGCGGAGTAACCGAGCGTGTAGAGCACCGCAAAGGTGCCCACCAGCGACACCGGAATGGCGAGCGCGACGATCAGCGTTGCGCGCCAGCTTTGCAGGAACAGGGAAACCACCACCACTACCGCCAGCATGGTCAGCGCCAGGGAGACGCCGATCTCTTTGATCGTCGCCGCGACAAAGGTAGTGGTGTCGAATTTCACCTCATAGACCAGGTCGTCCGGGAAGCGCGTCGAGAGGCGCTCCAGCTCCGCGCGCACCGCGTCGGCCACGCGCAGGGCGTTGGCGGACGGCGTCGGGTAGATGCCGAGGTAGGCGGAGTCGTGCCCGTTCAGCTGCGCGCCGGAGCTGTAGCTGCGCGAGCCGAGTTCAATGGTGGCGATGTCCTTCAGGCGCACCAGTTGGCCCATCTCCCCGGCGCGGATGATGATGTCGGCAAAGTCGTCGGCCTGGCTTAAGCGTCCCAGCCCGTTGATGGTCAGGGTCTGCTGCTGGCCGTTAAACACCGGCGGCGTGCCGACCTGGCCTGCCGCCCCCTGCACGTTCTGCTCGCGCAGCGCCTGCGCCACGTCGTCGGTGGTGACGTTCAGGGCGTTCATGCGGTCCGGACGCAGCCAGATGCGCATGCTGTAGTCGCGCGCGCCGAACATCTGCACCTGCCCGACGCCCGGCAGGCGAGACAGCGCTTCGCGCACCTGGGTGCTGGCGTAGTTGCTGACGAACAGCGGCGTGTGGGTGTTGTTAGGTGAGTAAAGACTTACCCCCATCATCAGGTTGGTAGCCCGCTTGCGTACCTGCACGCCGTTTTGCTGCGCCTCGGCGGGAAGCTGCGCCACGGCCTGCGCCACGCGGTTCTGCACGTCGATGGCGGCGAGGTCCGGATCGGTACCCGCCGCGAAGGTGATGTTCAGGCTATACGTGCCTTCGTCCGAACTGGTGGACTCCATGTAGAGCATGTGGTCCACGCCGTTCAGCTGGGTCTCCAGCGGCGTGGCGATGGCCTCCGCCACGTCAGCCGAGCTGGCACCCGGCCATGACGCTGACACATTCACGACCGGCGGCGTGATCTGCGGGTACTGCTCTACCGGAATAATCCTCAGCGCGATGGCCCCCAGCAGGGTGATGACCAGCGCAATCACCATCGCAAAGCGCGGGCGTTTGATGAAAAACGTCAGCATGATGGCTCCTTAATTCAGTATCTGTACGGCAGCGCCGGGCTGCACGCGCTGCGCGCCGTCAGTGATTGCTCGCTCACCGGGCTTCACGCCGGAGGTAATCTGGAACTGCTGGCCAATCTGTCCGGCGACCTTCAGCGGGCGCATTTCGGCTTTGCCGTCGGCGTTAACCACCCAGGCAAAGAACCCGTCGCCGTTCTGCTGGACCGCCGCGGCGGGCAGGGTCAGAACCGGCTGCTCGCTTGCCGGGCGCAGGGTCACGTTCACGTTGCCGCCGGGCAAGAGCTGATGGCGCGGGTTGGCAAACTCGGCACGCAGCATCACGCTGGCGGTGCGCGGGTCGATGCGGTTATCCACGGACGTCAGTTCACCGGGGATACGCTGACCGTTGCTGTCGATTAACGCCTGCCAGGCCTGCTTCATGGCGCTGATATCCGCATGCTGTCCGGCTTTGGTCGCAAACGCCCCCTCTTCCAGCGCAAAGGCGATGCGGATCGGATCGAGCTGGACCACCTCCACCAAAACGCCGCTCGCAGGGTTGACCAGGCTGCCGACGTGGAACTGGCTGTGCCCCACGCGTCCGTCAATCGGCGAGGCGATGCGGGTGTAGTTCAGGGTGACGCTGCGGGTTTCAAGCCGGGCTTTCGCCTGCTCCAGCGCAGCGCTGGCGACGTCCCGCTGCATGCGGGCGTTATCCACGTCGTGACGGCTGATGGCGTTACTGCTGCCCAGGCTTTCAAAGCGGGAAAGCTGCTGCTGCGCCTGACGCAGCGTGGCTTCGGCACTTTTCACCTCGGCCTGCGCCAGGCGCAGGGCGGCGCGCGGCTCGGCGTCGTCCAGCTCGAACAGCACGTCGCCCTTTTTCACGTACTGCCCGTCGCGGAAGTGGATTTTGGTAATCACGCCTTCCGTGCGGGCGCGGAGCTCAACGGTGTGAATCGCTTCGATGCGACCCGGGATCTGACGCTCGGCGGCGTGGGCGGTCTGCTCCACGGCGGCGACGCGGACGGGAATGGCGGCAGCGAATGCGGGTTGCAGGGTGCAGGCGAGGAGCGCGAACAGGAGTGGAAGTTTCATGGGAGTACCTCGGCGTTGTTTTCCCTCACCCCGGCCCTCTCCCACAGGGAGAGGGTGGTCAGAGTTCCCTCTCCCTGTGGGAGAGGGTTAGGGTGAGGGCAAAAAGTTATGCAGCCTTGCGGAACCTGCGCGTCAGTCGCTTCTCGATTTCCACGACGAAGAACATCGCGCCCGCCACCGCCAGAGTGACAAACCAGTAGCGCAGCGGCAGCGCTTCGGTGCCGAACAGCATCTGCATAAACGGCAGGTAGATAATCGCCGCCTGCAGCAGGAACAGCACGCCCGTCACCAGCCAGATACCTTTGTTCGCCAGCAGGCCGCGGTTCAGGGAGAACCCTTCGGTGTTGCGGCAGTTAATCATGTACACCCACTGGGCGCAGACCAGCATCTGCAGCAGCACGGTGCGGATGAACTCCGCGCTGTGGCCGCGCGGGGCCAGCCAGGCTTCCAGCGCAAAGGCGGCAATGGCAATCATGGTGCCGACGAAGGCCACGCGCCAGACGGCGTAGGCGTCCATCACGTGCTGCCCGGTCTGACGCGGCGGACGACGCATGATGTTGCGCTCGGCGGCTTCAAAGGCCAGACCGAAGGAGAGCGTGGCGGAGGTTGCCATGTTCATCCACAAAATCAGCACCGGCGTCAGCGGAATGATATTTCCCGCCAGCAGCGCAATGACAATCAGCAGCCCCTGCGCAAGGTTGGTCGGCATGATAAAGAGGATGGTCTTCTTCAGGTTGTCGTAAACGCGACGCCCCTCTTTCACCGCGCTGGCGATGGTGGCGAAGTTATCGTCCGTCAGGACCATGTCCGCCGCCTCTTTGGTCACTTCCGTGCCTTTGATGCCCATCGCGATGCCCACGTCCGCCTGACGCAGCGCCGGCGCATCGTTCACGCCGTCGCCGGTCATGCCGACGATTTCACCTTTATCCTGCAGCGCTTTCACCAGGCGCAGCTTATGCTCCGGGCTGGTACGGGCGAAGATGTCATACTTCACCGCCGCGTCCGCCAGCTCGGCGTCGTCCATCTTCTCCAGCTGGTAGCCGGTCACCGCCTGCTCGCTGTTGGTAATCCCCAACATCTGGCCGATGCTCATCGCCGTCTGCGGGTGATCCCCGGTGATCATCTTCACGCGGATCCCCGCCTGCTGGCAGGCGTTAATCGCGTCAATCGCTTCCGGACGCGGCGGATCCATCATCCCGGCGATGCCGAGGAAGATCAGTCCGTGGCTCAGGTCGTCGTGCGTCAGCTCCTGCTCGCCGTTCGCTGGCTTAAACGCCGCGGCAACCATGCGCAGCCCCTGGCGCGCATAGCGCTCCATTTCGGTTTCCCAGTACGCGCGGTTGAAGGCTTCCGCACCGTTACGGGTCTGCTGCTCGGCGCACAGGGCGAAAATGACGTCCGGCGCGCCGGTGATCAGGATCTGCTCCTCACCATCAATCTGATAGTGGGTGCTCATGTACTTGTACTGCGAGTCGAACGGGATCTTGTCAACCAGGGTGGTCATGACCGGCTCAAGGCTGGCCTTTGCCGCCAGCACCTTCAGCGCCCCCTCGGTTGGCCCGCCGGTGATGCTCCACAGGCCGCGATCGTCCTGAATCAGCTGGCTGTCGTTACACAGGTCGATGGTGCGCAGATACTGCTCCAGCACGGTGCCCGGCTGGATCTGCACCGGCTCGTCGCTGCCTTCGAGGTAGATGTTGCCCACCGGCTCGTAGCTGTTGCCATCCACGCGGTAGCAGGCGTCGGCGGTGATGATGGCTTTGACCGTCATTTCGTTCATGGTCAGAGTGCCGGTTTTATCCGAGCAAACCACGGTCATCGCGCCCAGGGTTTCGACCGTCGGCAGCTTGCGGATAATGGCACGCTTGCGCGCCATCGCCTGCACGCCCAGCGAGAGGATGATGGAGATAATCGCTGGCAGACCTTCCGGCACGGAGGCCACCGCCAGGCTAATCAGGGAGAGCAGCAGCTCGCCCATCGGGATCTCGCGGAACACCAGGCTGAAGACAAACAGCGCGGCCATCATCGCGAGGATAATGGCGAAGATCGCTTTACCCAGCTTGTCCATCTGCACCAGCAGCGGCGTGCGGTGCTTTTCGATGCCCGCCATCATCTGGTTGATGTGGCCGAGTTCGGTATCCTTACCGGTCGCGGTGACCACGCCAACGCCGCCGCCCGCGCTTACGGTCGTCCCGGAGAAGACCATATTGGTGCGGTCGCCCAGCGGCAGTTCGCCGCTCAGCGGATTCGTGTGCTTATCCACCACGGTGGATTCACCGGTCAGAATCGCCTCTTCCACGCGTAAATTATGCGCTTCGATTAGACGCATATCCGCCGGAATACGATCCCCCGCGCGTAATACAATAATATCGCCCGGGACTATTTCAGTTGTAGGGATAGTTTCGTGACTGCCGTTACGAATAACGCGCGCCTCGCTGGAGAGCATATTGCGAATACTCTTCAGGGATTTTTCCGCGTTGCTTTCCTGAATATGGCCAATTAAAGCATTGATCACCGCCACGCCCAAAATAACCAGCGTATCAACCCAGTGGCCCATTATTGCCGTTAATACGGCGGCGGCCAGCAGGACATAAATCAGGACATCATTAAAATGGGCTAAAAAACGCAGCCAGGCGGGTTTACCTTTTTTCTCCGGCAGCGCGTTCGGCCCCACTTTTTGCAGACGCGCCTGCGCCTCTGCGCGGTCCAGTCCGCCGGCCTGGCTCTGCGCGTGAGCGAGCACCTGCTCTACGGTCTGCTGGTATGCCAGCCCGCCGGAAGGCGGCACGTTTGGGGACATTTTTTTTTCGGTCATTGTATTTTTCCTTCAATATCCGGTGAACAGAAGCCTGAATTCCTTTCGGGCTTAAATAAATTCATTTTAAAGTCTTGCGGGGAAAATTGATCTACCGCAATATAATGACTTCTCGATTATTCAAAACTGATTAAAACTATTTCGATGACCTGATTTTTACAAAATATTTCTAAACCAACGCTAAACGAGGGGGAACCATGTTTGGTATTTATCGCGGACGACGCCTGGCGTTATACATTGTCGCAGCCATTGTTATTGCCACGTTAATTGGTTATAGCACCTATACATTTGTAAAATTATTTTCCTGATACGGACATTTATTTACATAACGCGATATTAATATGAACACCGGGTCGTATAGTGTTATTTATTCGCAGTAATAATGTCTTTGTTTTATTCAAAAAGGCCAGCGGGGCTGATATTGCTTTACGTTACAGAATGCCGGACAATGACATTTTTAACTGACGATTAACATTACGATGAAACACCCGTTAGAATCGCTGCTTACGGCGGGGGGCATTTTATTGCTGGCCCTGATCTCATGCCTGCTGTTACCCGCGCCGTCGCTGGGTCTGGTGCTGGCGCAGAAGCTGATGACGACCTTTCACATGGTCGATCTGAACCAGCTTTACACCATTCTGTTCTGCCTGTGGTTTTTGGCACTCGGCGCCATCGAATTCTTTATCCTGCGTTTCGTCTGGCGCCGCTGGTTTTCACTGGCGTCGTAAGCCGGTGAATTCACGCATGCCGTGGATCAGCGCTTCACACCAGGCCGCGTAGTCGTGACCGCTGGATGAGGGATGGAAGCTGACGCGATACCCTTTTTCCCTCAACGCCTGTTCGAAATCCTGCGTAGTGCGATAGATGCCCCCGCCCGGTCCCGTGGTTTCAAACTTTCCGGCCTGCAGCCAAAAGCGTACCGGATACGGCGGCGACTGCTGATATTGCCGCGTCAGCCAGCCGGGAGCCTCCCCTTTCGGTGCCCACCAGTACGAACCTGAAAGACTCAGCACGTTACCAAAGAGGCGCGGATAGCGCAGCGCGACCCATGATGACGCGATTCCCCCGTAGCTCGACCCCGCCAGCACCGTTTTCTGCCGCTGCATCGCGATGCCCTGCCCGCGCAGCCACGGCAGCAGTTCATGCGCCATAAAGTCGGCGAAATCCGGGTTCGGCGGCAGCTCGTTGCCGCGTCGGGCGTGATCGAGGCTGTCGATAAACACCACGTTAATCGGCGGAAGATGATGGCGAGCGATCAGACCGTCCAGCACGTTCGCGAAATGGTACTCGTCCTGATAAATCTGCCCGTCGAAGAGGATGAGCGTCCAGCGTGCAGGCTGTGCGCCGCGCGGTTTATAGATCATCACCTCGCGGGAATTACCGAGGATATTGCTCTTGATGCTCTGGCGGCTTAATGACCCGTGGACCAGCGGCTGGGCCGTGGCCTGCACGGAGCAATAGCGTGCCGGACTGAGATCGAGCAGCGAATAGCGGTTCCAGCGATCCGTCTTTTGTTCACCAAAGGTATTTGGGTTGAGCGGATCGGCCTGGGCGCTCACCAGGATCGCGCGACGTTGATCGCGTGAGGAACCCTCGACGATCGGCACATCGGGCGCGAGCTTGTACTGCATCACCGTATCGGCGGGCACCACATAGCTGCGGAACCAGACGTCGCTGTTGCCCAGGCGGAACAGCGGGTCGTGATCCCCCGCCGGTGAGCCGAGAATAAAGACGTTATCCCGCGCGCCGCGCCACAGGAAGGTGACGCGCTTATGCTCTGCGTCTACCGGCTCCACCATCGGTGTTCCCTGCCGAATCTGCGTCTGCCAGAACGCGTCGGTACTCCCTCCGGCAGCAATCTCTTTTGCCAGCGCCTGAAGCGTCGGGCTTTCAGGTGCAAGCATCTGTACGCGCGGTAGCGCAGATGTCTCTTTCATCCGCCACTGAAAACGCCAGGGTTTACCCGCTTCGCCGTGCAGGACCAGCGAGGTGCTCTGCTTTTCCGGCAGGGCAAAAAGCAGCGTATGTTCGCCATCGGCGGGCCCATTTTCAACCAACGTACGAATGCGGCGGTTTTGCCCGTCCAGCAGGCGGGCATCCGTTACGCCATGCAGCGTGGCGGAGACATAATTTTCAGCAAGCTCTGGCATCATAAAACAGACTTCACCGCTGGCATCAAACTTCCCCTGGACGTCTCCCTGCCGGGAAGAGTGTTCGCAGGTTGCCGCCACCGCAGGCAGCACACCTATCCCGAGTAATAATCCGCTCCATACCCTCTTCATTACCGCTTGTTCCCTGACGAAATTTGTTATCAACGCTAATGCAAATGGTAATAATTTGCAATATCATCTAACGCGTTTTAACGGTGTTTATATGGCGATAGCAACCAAGGATGAGCAGAAAAAATGTTTAAGAATAATAAGATAATGCAGCTGTGGCTGCTGAGTCTGGCGACGACCAGCGTGGCGGCTCAGGCTGAAAATAGAGAAGAAACCATAACGGTGACGCAGAGCGTAAGTGAAGAACCCACCGCCCCGGTAAAAGGGATTGTGGCAACCCAAACGCTCTCCGCGACCAAGACCCGCGCGGAGATCGTGAAAACGCCGCAGTCGGTATCGGTGATCACCCGCGATCAGATGAACATGCAGGACGTGACATCCGTATCGCAGGCGCTGCGGTACTCGGCGGGCGTGTTTACCGAGTACCGCGGCTCGTCGAACCGTAACGACGAGGTGTTCGTGCGCGGCTTTAGCTATGTGCCGAAATTCCTCGACGGCCTGAGCTTCGGCGCAACAGCCTCGTCCCAGACGGGTACGATTGACCCGTGGTTACTGGAGCGCGTGGAGCTGGTGCGTGGCCCGGCGTCGGTGCTGTTTGGTCAGGTCAACCCTGGCGGGTTAATCAGCATGACCAGCAAACGGCCGACCGCGGAATCCATCCATAACGTGCAGTTCCGCACCGGCAATAACGATCTGGCAGAAGGCGCGTTTGATTTCGGCGGCAAGCTGAGCGACGACGGCCGCGTGCTGTATCGCGTCAACGGTATCGCCCGTACCCAGCATAATCAGGTGGATGATTATAAAGAGACGCGGATGGCGATCGCGCCTGCTATCACCTGGTACCCGAACGATCAGACCCGCTTTACGCTGCTGACCAGCTACCAGAAGGATCCGGATGCGGGCTACCGCAACTTCCTGCCCGCCTACGGCACGGTCAAAAGCGTCGACGGGAAATACATCCCGCGCGACTTTAACGTCAGCGATCCGAATTACAACCAGTCCTGGCGCGAGCAGACGACGATCGGCTACGAGCTGGAACATCAGTTCGCCGACGACCTCACCTTCCGCCAGAACGCGCGTTACGCCAGCATCAAACAAAAATACCGTTACCTCGTTTACGCCAGCAGCGCGGCCAACAGCACGGTATTGACGCGACGCGCGCAGCATGAAGAGCGCACCACCAACGAATTTGGCCTGGATAACCAGCTTGAGTATCTGATGGAGACCGGCAGCGTCAGCCACACCCTGCTCGGCGGGTTCGACTACAAGACCAGCAAAGATAAACAGCTGCTGGAACGCGGGAGCGGTTCACAGTATGACCTCGACTGGACGAACCCGGTGTACGGCGTGAACGTGGATGAAAGCACCTTCAAAACGGCCACCGACGAGCAGCAAAATCTCGACCAGATGGGGCTTTATTTGCAGGATCAAATGAGCTGGAACAGCTGGGAATGGCTGGTCTCCGGGCGCTACGACTGGAGCGAAGTGCGAACTCATGACTTCACCAACGGCAGCTTAACCCAGCAGAACGACAGCAAGTTCACCTGGCGAACCGGCCTGCTGTACGCGTTCGATTCTGGCCTGTCGCCGTACGTCAGCTACAGCACCTCGTTTGAACCGAACCTGCAAACCAACCGCGCGCCGGGCGTTGCCCCCTTCAAGCCAACCACCGGGGAGCAGACCGAGATTGGCCTGAAGTATCAGCCGGTCGACAGTACGCTGATGACCCTCGCGCTGTACGATTTAACCCAGGACAACGTGGCGACCTACAACAGCGCCGAAGGCTGGTTTGAGAACGCGGGTAAAGTGCGTTCGAAAGGCGTTGAGGCGGAAATCCACTCCACGCTGATGGACAACATCAACCTGATTGGCTCATACACTTACACCGATGCGAAAACCAAAAGCACGACGGTGGCGGGAACAGAAGGCAAAACGCCGGCGCGCATTCCGGCGCATATGGCATCGGCGTTTGCCAGCTATACCGTTCCGGGCGGCGCGCTGAAGAGCCTGACCGCTGGCGTGGGGATGCGCTACATCGGTACCAGCTACGGCGATGCGAAGAATACCTTCAAGGTGCCGTCGGTGGATCTGTATGACGCGATGCTGAGCTACGATCTGGGCGAGATAAACCGCAGCCTGAAAGGGGCGAGCGTGCAGTTCAACGTCAATAACGTTGCGGACACGAAATATGTTGCGTCGTGCGCAAGCGATACAGCGTGCTTCTACGGGATTGGCCGAACGGTGACGGCGACGGTGAATTATCGGTGGTAAGTTATTTGTAGGCCCGGTAAGCGTAGCGCCACCGGGCAATTACGGGCACCGAGCCCACAAAAAAGCCGGGTGGCGGCTACGCCTTACCCGGCCTACACGCGACATGTTAGTGTGTCTGGCTATGATTCTCTTTACGGTACGCACCCGGCGGCTGGTTGAAGGTGCGGGTAAATATGCGGGTAAACGTCTGCTGCGAGTCAAACCCGTAACGCAGGCAGATCTCATACACGCGCTCGTCCGACTCACGCAGATCCCGCGCCGCCAGCAGCAGCTTGCGTTCACGGATGTAGCGTCCCAGACTCTCCCCCTTGTACTGCATAAATAACCGCTGCAGGTGCCATTTCGAGTAACCCGCGTGGCGGGCAATCTCTTCTATACGTAATGGCTGATGCAGGTTGTCGTCGATCCATTCGACGATAGTGTCGATGACTTGAGCGGAAATGGTCATACTGCTCTCCCCCTCTGCTTCTTGCTTAAACATTATTCCCACCACGCGCGAAACGTTTGGGTGGTGTCATTCACCCGGACGGGCTCGCCCAGCTCCGGCGTCAGCAGCCGATAATTTTTGTCCTTGCTGGCTTTGGCCAGCTGGATCAGCGGGTCGTTCCAGGCGTGTTTCGCCAGCACGAAGCGTCCGTTATGTCCGGGCACCACGGCTTTGGCATTAAGATCCGCCGACGCCTGCGCCGTTTCCTCCGGCAGCATGTGGATGTACTTCCAGTCCTGGTCGTACTGGCCGTTTTCCATAATGGCCAGGTCAACCTCGCCAAACTGCTCGCCGATGGCCTTAAAGTGCGGGCCGTAACCGGAATCGCCGCTGTAGTAAACCTTTTGCTCAGGCGTAACGAACATAAAGCTGCCCCACAGGGTTCGATCGCGCTTGATGCCGCGTCCCGAGAAGTGGCGCGCCGGCAGAACATGCACCGTCAGTTCATCGCTGATGCGCACCGACTGGTTCCAGTCGCGCTCGTCGATAATGTCGGGGTTCATCCCCCAGTAGCGCAGGTGGGATCCGACGCCCAGCGGCGTCACCACACGCTTCACCTTCGGCAGCAGCGCCCTGATGGTGGCGTAATCCAGATGATCGTAGTGATCGTGCGAGATAATCAGCAGGTCGATCTCCGGCATGCTTTCTGCGCGCCACGGATATTCGCCGGCAAAGGCTTTATTGAGGAACGAGAACGGCGCGGCATAGTTGCCGAGCACCGGGTCAATCAGGATGCGCTTGCCCGCAAGCTGCATATACCACGAGGAGTGGCCGAGCCACACCAGGGTGTCCTGCTCCAGCGGCAGGCTTGCAAGATCGGTTTTCACCAGCGGCAGCGGCCGGGCCGGACGTGCGTTTTCGGTTTTTTTGGTCAGAAAATCCCACGTAGCAACCAGCATATTTTTGTCGCCGTTGTAGCCCGGCGTCGGCAGCGTATTGTGGAATTTCCCTTCGCGATACTGCGGGGAGGCTTCCACTTCGGTGAGCTGCTCGCCCTGCGGCGGCTGGCCAAATCCGGCATTCAGAACACAGGGTAAAGTTGCAGCTGAAGCAATAATCATGATTAACACCACGCAGATGAAGAGAGGTTTTTTCATATCCTGACCCGAAAACGCGCCCCATCCGATAGTTTGCGCGGGGTAAACTTGATTATGAGTGAGTAAGCACTCATTATAGATATGATGATAAAGTCGTCAAGACGTTTTCGATCTTTGACATTCCGCGTTGCAGCGTGTCAAAGCACGTGTTTCAATCGGGGTTTTTACAATTGACAGGAGGAAAAATTTAGTGGCACGTCCGAAGAGTGAAGATAAAAAACAGGCCTTACTGGAAGCCGCAACGGTGGCGTTTGCACAGTCAGGTATTGCCGCCTCAACGGCGTTAATTGCCCGTAACGCGGGCGTCGCCGAAGGCACCCTGTTTCGCTACTTTGCTACGAAAGACGATCTGCTGAATGCCCTCTACCTGCACCTGAAGCAGGATCTCTGCCAGGCGATGCTGTCCAACCTGGATCGCAGCCTTACCACGCCGAAAGAGCACACGCGAAACATCTGGAACAGCTACGTTGACTGGGGAATCAAAAACCCTCTCGCGCACGCCGCAATTCGCCAGCTTGGCGTCAGCGAGAAGATCAACGCCGAGACGGAACAGGCCGTGAAAGAGATGTTCCCCGAGCTGCATGAACTCTGCCGCCGCTCGGTACGTCAGGTGTTTATGTCCGACGAATTTAAAACGTTCGGCGATGCGCTTTTCCTGTCGCTGGCCGAATCCACGATGGAATTTGCCACCCGCGATCCTTCCCGCGCCGTTGATTTTAAAGCGCTCGGTTTTGATGTGATGTGGCGCGGTCTTGCCTATGAGGACGCCAATGGAGAGTAAAGCCTTACAGGAGCACGCCATGCGCGTGGCCCTGGAGCTGCCTTTCACCGAACACTGCTGGCCGTTTGGGCCGGAATTTGACGTGTTTAAAGTGGGCGGGAAAATTTTCATGATTGTGGCGGTCGCGCACGGGCGGCCGCACGTCAGCCTGAAATCAGACCCGGAGAAATCTCTGCTCAATCAGCAGATCTACCGCGGAATAGAGCCGGGCTACCATCTGAGTAAAAAGCACTGGATCTCCCTTTACGGCACTGACGACGTGACGCCGGAGCTGGTGACCGACCTCATCAATGATTCCTGGAATCTGGTGGTGGATAAGCTGCCCAAAAAAGACCAGAAGTGGATCAGGCCGGCCTGATTGTTCGTCTGAGACGAACAGAGTAAGCGCTCGAATTGCACTTATCTTTTTCCGCGTCCCGCTGTAATCTGCTCACCTTTCGCGCCCGCACGCGGGCGAATTTCATCACCAGGAGTTGTTATGGATATCATTTCTGTCGCCCTGAAACGCCACTCAACCAAGGCGTTCGACCCAGCCAAAAAACTGACCGCTGAAGAAGCGGAAAAAATCAAAACCCTGCTGCAGTACAGCCCGTCCAGCACCAACTCCCAGCCGTGGCACTTTATTGTAGCCAGCACCGAGGAAGGAAAAGCGCGCGTGGCAAAATCCGCCGCGGGCACCTATGTGTTCAACGAACGCAAAATGCTGGATGCTTCTCACGTGGTGGTGTTCTGCGCGAAAACCGCGATGGATGACGCCTGGCTGGAGCGCGTCGTGGACCAGGAAGAGGCGGATGGCCGTTTCAACACGCCAGAAGCTAAAGCCGCAAACCACAAGGGCCGCACCTATTTTGCCGACATGCACCGCGTGGATCTGAAAGATGACGACCAGTGGATGGCGAAGCAGGTTTACCTGAACGTCGGCAACTTCCTGCTGGGCGTTGGCGCACTGGGTCTGGACGCGGTACCGATTGAAGGTTTCGACGCCGCGATCCTCGACGAAGAGTTTGGCCTGAAAGAGAAAGGCTTCACCAGCCTGGTGGTGGTGCCGGTTGGGCACCACAGCGTGGAAGATTTCAACGCCACGCTGCCGAAATCCCGCCTGCCGCTGAGCACGATTGTCACCGAGTGCTAATCCCTTCTGGCACGCTGGGTTCCGGCGTGCCTGTTTTCAATAAAGCGTAATCTGCGGATGCTTCACCCCACACACCAGCGCGTAGCGCGTTAACGTATCAAGGCTCGCCCGGGTAATATTCGCTTCCATTCTGGAAACCGTTGGTGCGCTGACGCCCATTCTTTCTGCAACCTGAGCACGCGTCAGGCCAGCCTGGTTTCGCCATTGCGCCAACATTTCGCGCAAGCGCTCTTTACGTTCTTCGGCATCAAAAGAAGCCTGAACGTCTGAATCGCTTAACAGCTCCGCTCTGAGTTCATCCCAGTCAATAATCTTTTTGCTCATCCAACATCTCCTGTTGTCGTTTCAATGCCAGACGGAGTTCAGCAGAGGGTGTTTTTTGCGTTTTCTTGATAAATACCCGCAGCAGAAAAATTGTCTTTTCCCGCTGATCAACGTAGATCCCACGAGTGTGGATCAGCCCGACGGTTCTGATTTCAAACAAACCATAGGGTAAGGGCTTGCTGTCAGGTTCTCTCAGGACTGTCGGGTTAGTGCGTAATTTATCAAGCTGTCGAATCAGCTTCGCCTGTACCCCAGCAGGCAGTGAGAGAATCTCTTCCCTGACCGCCTCATGAACAATAAGTCTGAACACGGTTTTTCATCCCTGATGATATTAGCATGTAAGGCAATTTGCATTAAAGGCTAATTTAGCCTTTCGTGTCTCACCTTACCCGCTTTAAACAGGCAGAACCGGATCCGCGTTGATTCCCTGAAACTGTCTCGCAAAAAACTTATTTTCCCTGCTCCGCCAGCCACGCCATCGCCCTCTCCCCCGCTTCATCCACCGGTAAATACACCAGCAGCCGCGACCCGTTTCGCGGCGCGGAGTACCAGTACATCTGCTGCAAAGTAAACTCCCCCAGCTCAGGATGGGTAAACAGCTTGAGCTGATTTTCCACGCCGCGCACGTCGTTGCGCTGGTGCCACAGGGTTTTGAACTCTTCAGACACCGCAAAGAAGCGCGCCAGTTTAGCCTCCCACAGCGGGTCGCCCCGGTGTTCGGCCATCGCCGCCCGGAAGTAGGAGACAAATATCGGCAGCACGTCGTCGCGCCTGCCGAGACGGGCGCGCCACGCCGGGTGCGTGAGGAACAGGTAAATACAGTTGCGGTCTTCTGGTGGAATTTCATTGAAATCGACGCCCATCAGATGCCCGAAGCTGTCGTTCCACGCCACGATATCGAAGTTCGGTTTCTGGATGCTGGCGGGTTTCGGCATCAAAGTATCGAGCAGGCGGCGCGTGCCTTCGCTGATGCCCTCGCAGCAGACCGCCTGCGGCGCTTCACCCGGCGGCAACCCGGCCAGCACAAAGAGGTGTCGGGCCTCGGTTGGGGTGCATTGCAGCGCTTTCGCCACCGCCGCCATCACCGCGCTGGACGGATTGACGTCCCTGCCCTGCTCCAGCCAGGTGTACCAGGTCACGCCCACGTCAGCGAGCATCGCCACCTCTTCCCGGCGCAGGCCCGGCGTGCGGCGCCGACCGCTGCGCGGCAGGCCGAGACGCTGGGGGTCGAGGCTTTCACGCCGCGCGCGCAAAAATGCACCCAGCTGTTTTCGTGTGTCGTCCTGACGTGAGGCAACCGGTTCAGACATCAAGGCCATAAATCCCCCTGCATGGTAGTGCCAGTACCAGTATAAGCAAGAACTGGTACCCGTTTATCAGATGGTTGATGCTACGACCATCTGTTGAATGACGCAATGGAGTTACCATGAATACGTCAGTTGTTTCACCGGGTCGCGCTGGCCTGATATTGCTGTTAACCGGCCAGATGCTGCCGATGATTGATACCTCAATCACCAACGTGGCGCTGGACGCTATCACCCATTCACTGCACGCTACCGCCACCGAGCTGGAGCTGATCGTCGCGCTTTACGGCGTGGCCTTTGCCGTCTGCCTCGCCCTCGGCAGCAAGCTCGGGGATAATTTTGGCCGTCGTCGTCTGTTTATGTTGGGCGTGGGGATCTTTGGCCTGACCTCGCTGCTGTGCGGCATGGCGGGCAACATCGAACAACTGCTGGCCGCGCGCATCGTTCAGGGCGCAGGAGCCGCGCTAATCATGCCGCAAATTCTTGCCACGCTGCACGTGACGCTGAAAGGTACCGCCCACGCGAAAGCCATTAGCCTGTTTGGCGGCATCGGCGGGATTGCGTTTATCGTCGGCCAGATGGGCGGCGGCTGGCTGGTGTCGGCGGATATCGCCGGGCTGGGCTGGCGTAACGCCTTCTTTATCAACGTGCCGATTTGTCTGGTGGTGCTTGCGCTGAGCCGCCGTTTCGTACCGGAAACCCGTCGCGAGACGCCGTCCCGCATCGACTGGGCTGGAACCGTGATGCTGGCCATCATGCTTTGCTGCCTGCTGTTCCCGATGGCGCTTGGTCCACAGTGGCACTGGTCCTGGCCGCTGAAGGCGATGCTTTTCGCCCTAATCCCGCTGGCCTGGCTGATGGCGCTGAACGCGCGCAAAAAAGAGCGTAATAATGCCCATCCGCTGATCCCGCCGCGCCTGCTTGCGCTTCGCAGCGTTCGCTTTGGCGTACTGATTGCGATGCTCTTTTTCAGCGTCTGGTCCGGGTTTATGTTTTGCATGGCGCTCACCATGCAGAGCGGTCTGGGGATGGTGCCGTGGCAGTCCGGGAACAGTTTTATCGCGCTGGGCGTGACCTACTTTATTTCCGCGTGGTTCGCGCCGCGTCTGATTGCCCGCTACAGCACCAGCACCATTCTGCTGACGGGTCTGGCGATCCAGATTATCGGCCTGCTGGCGCTGATGGCGACATTCCGGCTGTGGGGTATGAACAACACCGCGCTGACGCTGGTACCCGCCACCGGGCTGGTGGGCTACGGCCAGGCGCTGATCGTGAACAGCTTCTACCGCATCGGCATGGGCGATATTCAGCCTGACGACGCGGGGGCCGCGAGCGCCATTCTCAGCACGCTGCAGCAGGCCGCGTTGGGGCTGGGTCCGGCCATTTTTGGCGCGATTCTGCTGCACGCGCTACAACACCATCACGGGGATTACACCCAGGCGGTAAACGTCTTCCTGATGGTGGAAACGGCCATGATGGTGGTGCTGGCCCTGGCGACGCTGCGCATGCGCCATCGCCTGTGCCTGCCGGTAGTGAAGGTCTGTCAGGCCGCCAAATAAGTCCGTGAATTTGCATAATAGATCCGCAGCCGCCATTATGGGGCTGCATCAATACAGGAGACGTTATGCAGGAATTAATTGCTCAGGTTGAAGAGTTAGGCATTGAAATTAATCACACCACCTCTTTAGTGATTATCTTTGGTATTATTTTTCTTACCGCCATTATCGTTCATTTTATTCTGCACAAAGTGGTGCTGAGGGCTTTCGAAAAACGCGCGCAGGCCAGCAGCCATTTATGGCTGCAGATCATTACCCAGAATAAATTATTTCACCGTCTGGCCTTCACCCTTCAGGGGATAATCGTTAACGTTCAGGCGGTACTGTGGCTGCAAAAAGGCAGCGAAGCGGCGGAAATTCTCACCACCTGCGCGAAGCTGTGGGTCATGGTGTATGCCCTGCTTTCCTTCTTCTCGCTGCTGGACGTGATTTTCAATCTGTCGCAAAAAATGGCGACCGCGTCGCAGCTGCCGCTGAAGGGGATCTTCCAGGGCATTAAGCTGGTGAGCGCCATTCTGGTGGGGATTTTGATTATCTCCCTGCTGATCGGCCAGTCTCCGGCGATCCTGATAAGCGGCCTGGGCGCTATGGCTGCGGTATTAATGCTGGTCTTCAAAGACCCGATACTGGGGCTTGTGGCCGGTATTCAGCTCTCCGCCAACGATATGCTCAAGCTTGGCGACTGGCTGGAGATGCCAAAATACGGCGCCAACGGCACGGTGACGGACATCGGCCTGACCACCGTCAAAGTGCGCAATTTCGACAACACCATTACCACCATCCCGACGTGGGCGCTGGTCTCCGACGCCTTTATCAACTGGAGCGGGATGTCTGCCTCCGGCGGGCGACGCATTAAGCGCAGCCTGAATATCGATACCACCAGCATTCATTTTCTCGACGAGCAGGAGCAGCAGAAGCTGATTCAGGCGAAGCTGCTGAAGCCCTATCTGGCCGCGCGTCATGAGGAAATTAACCTGTGGAATCAGCAGAACGGCGAAGGCGAATCGGTATTAAACCTGCGCAAGATGACCAATATTGGCACCTTCCGCGCCTACCTGAATGAATATCTGCGCAACCATCCGCGCATTCGTAAAGATATGACGCTGATGGTGCGCCAGCTCGCGCCTGACGCGAATGGTTTACCGATTGAAATATATGCCTTCACCAATACGGTGGTCTGGGCGGAATATGAGGAGATTCAGGCGGACATCTTCGACCATATTTTTGCGGTAGTGGATGAATTTGGTCTGCGCATTCACCAGTCGCCGACCGGGAATGATATTCGCGCCCTTGCGGGCGCTGTAGCCAGATAATCAGGCGCTGGCGCGGGAAATAAAGCGCCAGTCCATCATCACTCTTTCCGTGGGCGCATCCGGGTTGTCGATCTTATTTAAGAGCAGATCGACCGCCTTGCGCCCGATATCCCGCGACGGCTGCTCGATGGTGGTGAGCGAAATCATGTCCGCCAGCTCGGTGCCGTCAAAACCGACAACCGCGATATCCTCCGGCACGCGCAGTCCCGCCTGCTGAATCGCGCGTAAGGCCCCCGCCGCCAGCGTGTCGGAAACGGCAAATACCGCGTCCGGCGGGTTTTCCTTCAGCAGATTTTGCATCGCGGCCATTCCGGCGCGGGAGCTGAGATCGCTCGCGTACTCCACCGCCTGATACGCCAGGTCTTTAAGGTGGATCACACTCTTGTAGCCGCGCTCGCGCAGGCGGGCATATTTATAGCTGAGGTCGTGGTTGATCATCGCGATACGCGTACGGCCGCTCTCGGCCAGCTGGCTGACGGCATGCTGGGAGGCATCAACGTCGTTAATCCCCACGCAGGAGACTGCGCCCGCATCGGCGTATTCGGCGCACTGCACCCACGGCGCGGCACCAATCAGCGCGGCAAGTTCCGGCAGCTTCGAGAAGGCGTCCATAGTGATAATGCCGTCGACAATTTTGCCGGAGAGCAGGCTTAAGCCAGAGCGGGAACGCTCGATATCAGAGCCAGAGTTGCACAGCAGAATGCGGTAGCCGTTTTTCTCAGCCTCTTCTTCAATGCCCTTCACCACCTCGGCGCAGAACGGGTTGGCAATGTTCGAGACCATCACCAGGATCATGTAGCTGCGGGCGGTACGCAGCTGGCGCGCCAGCAGGTTGGGCTGGTAGTTGCTCTCCTGGATCGCCTGCAGGACGCGCTCGCGATTTTTCGCCTTCACGGTGTCGCTGTTGTTGAGCACGCGGGAAACCGTCGCCACGGAGACCCCGGCCAACTGAGCGATTTTCTGAATTGACATAGCGACGACACATCCTGCGGTTAGCGTTTTGTGCAGGCTACCATAAATTCGCTGCCCGGCGAACCGGGCAACGCGTTACTGCGCCACGCGAACCCAGCGCTGTTGCTGATGGCTTTTTACTATTGCATCAATGATATACATCACGTTCGCGCCATCGTGGAAGGTGGCAAACGCGGGCCGATCCGGCATTGCGCCCGTCTGCACGGCGCGGTAGAACTGCGCCATCATATTTTTAAAGGCGTCCGGCCAGCCTTCAATATGCCCGCCGGGAAAATGGGCGCTGTCGGCCACGTCAGGGTTCATCAGGCTCGGGTCGTCGGTGAGCGTCTGGTTAGCCTGCGCGCGATGGCCAATCCACAGCTGCTGTGGGTTCTCCTGCTCCCACGCCACCGACCGCTCGCTGCCGTTGATCTCAAACGCCAGGCGGTTTTTGCGCCCGGCGCTCACCTGCGAGACGCTAAAGCTGCCTTTGCTGCCGTCGTCAAAGCGAAACAGCACCGAGCCGAAGTCTTCCGTGGTGACCGGTTTGTCCTCATAGCGGGCGTGCTCGTCATGCACGAAGGTCTGATTTCCGGCCACGTTAGCCTTGCGCGTCGGCCAGACGATGGCGAGGTCGGCCATCACCTCGGTGATGCGGCGGCCGGTGACAAACTGCACGGTGTCGCACCAGTGGGAGCCGATATCCGCCACCGCGCGCGACGCACCGCCCAGCGCGGCATCCACCCGCCAGTTGTAGTCAGTTTCCAGCAGCATCCAGTCCTGCAGATAGCTGCCGTGCGCGGCGAACAGCCGTCCAACGCTACCCGCGCGCAGCATGCTCGCGGCCTGGCGCACCATCGCAAACTGGCGATAGACAAAGCTCACGCCGTGCACCACGCCCGCCCGCTCTGCCAGCGCCACCAGCTCGCGCGCCTCGTCCGGAGTCATGCACAGCGGCTTCTCGGAAAAAACGTGCTTTCCCGCGCGCAGGATCTGGCGGTTAATCTCCGCGTGCAGGTGGTTTGGCGTGCAGTTGTGCACCACGTGCAGATTGGGATGTGCGAGTAACGCATCCACGCTGCCGTAGGCGTGCGGGACGTTAAGCCGACGCGCTTTTTCCTGCGCCTGCGCCAGCGTGCTGTCGCACAGCGCGACGACATGGACAAAACCCAACCGCCTGAGCGCCTCGATATGCGCCGGGCCGATAAACCCGCTGCCGATAATGCCGACGTTAATCATGGCTGCCTCCTGCCGCGAAATCGTCAAACGCGCGCCCGGAGACCGGGATAATGTGGCGGCGGATAAACGCGCTGCCCTCACTCGCGCCGGTATCACCGTCCTTCAGGCAGCACTCCCACTCCAGTACCGCCCAGCCGTCGTAGTCGTACTGCGTCAGCTTGCTGAAAATGCCCTTGAAGTCGATCTGCCCGTCGCCCAGCGAACGGAAGCGACCGGCACGGTTGATCCACGGCTGATAGCCGCCGTACACGCCGCTCCGTCCGCTGGCGCGGTATTCGGCATCCTTCACGTGGAATGCTTTGATGCGCGCGTGATAGATGTCGATAAAGGCCAGGTAGTCCATCTGCTGCAGCAGCATATGGCTCGGGTCGTAGAGAATGTTGCAGCGCGGGTGGTTATCCACCAGGGCCAGAAAACGCTCAAACGTCACCCCGTCGTGCAGATCTTCCCCCGGATGCAGCTCAAAACAGACGTCTACGCCCTGTTCATCGAAGGTATTCAGAATCGGCCGCCAGCGGGCTGCCAGCTCCCCGAACGCTTCCTGAAAACGCTGCTCGTTATGCGGCGGCCACGGATAGAAAAACGGCCAGGCCAGCGAGCCGGAGAACGTGGCGTGTGCTTTCAGGCCCAATCTGGCGGAGGCGAACGCCGCCTGCTTCAGTTTCTCCGTGGCCCACGCCCGGCGGGCCGCATCGTTACCGCGCACTGACGCGGGCGCGAAATGGTCAAACGCGTCGCTGTAAGCCGGGTTTACCGCCACAAGCTGCCCTTCAAGATGGGTCGACAGCTCGCTGATGACAAGCCCGCGTGCGGCCAGCGTAGCGGTGACTTCATCGCAATAGGTCTGGCTCTCTGCGGCTTTCTCTACATCAAAAATGTGCGGATGATTGCAGGGGATCTGCACCGCTTTATAGCCCTTATCTGCCGCCCACCCCACCAGGCCGTCGAGCGAGTTAAACGGTGCCTCTTCGCCAATAAACTGCGACAGAAAAATACCGGGTCCTTTCATCGTTCTCATACCACCTCCAGAACGTTACGCCTTGTCATCGTCATACCTGAACGTGAGAAGGAAAATAAGCGCGATCGCCGCGGCGGCCACCGCCGGGATCCACCAGAATGTCACCCACGCCTGCGGCACGGTCTGACCCGCCACCAGGCGGTTGTAGAGCGCCCCGGAAATCTGCGAGCCGAGCAGCATCCCGATACCGTAGGTGAACATCACTATCATGCTCTGCGCCTGGCCTTTTACTTTTTCGCCCGCCACGCGGTCGGTATAGATAAAGCCCACCACAAAGAAGAAGTCATAGCACACGCCGTGCAGCAGAATGCCGATGTACAGCAGGAAGCGCCCCTCCTCGCTCACGCCCAGCGCGAACATGGCGTAACGCACAAACCACGCCAGCATGCCGATCAGCAGCATAATTTTCACGCCCAGGCGGCGGAACAGCAGCGGGATCACCAGCATGAAGAAGATTTCCGACATCTGCCCGAAGGACATGGCGGTGCTGACATCGGCAATCCCGGCATCCGCCAGGTATGAGGCGGTATAGGCGTAGTAGGTGCCCAACGGGACGGAGATCAGCATCGCGCAGACAGAGAAGACGAAGAAGTGACGGGTTTTAAGCAGCGCAAAGGCATCCGCACAGAAGAGGTCGCGCACCTTAACCGGCAGGCCTTTCGCCGGGGCTGGCGTGTGCGGCAACGTCAGGCTGTAGATGGCCAGCAGCACGGAGCTGGCCGCGGCCACCTGAAAAATAGTGACGCTTGCGGACACGCCGGTGACGCCAATAAATATACCCGCCGCAATCCAGCCGATAGTGCCGAACACGCGAACCACCGGGAAGGTTTTATCGACGTTTGCCAGGCTGTGAAACGCGATGTTGTTGGTCAGCGCCAGCGTTGGCATGTAGCAGAGCGTGTAGCCAAACAGCAGGCCGATCAGCAGCGCGCCGTTTTCAGCAACGAGCGCGCCCGGAACGAACCACAGAATCGCCGCGCCCGCGAGATGCATCACCGCCATCACCTTCTGCGAAGCGAAGAAGCGATCCACCAGCATGCCGAGCACAAACGGCGAGAGAATAGAGGCGATTGGTCCGGCGGAGAACGCATCGCCAATGAGCAAAGACATGTTGTGCTGGGTCATCACCAGGCCGAGCGTAACCGACCAGCTACCCCAGATAAAAAACTGCAAAAACATCATCAGCGACAGACGCGGAACCAGCAGCCGGTGCTGTGCTATCGCCTTTCCACTACTTTCAGTTGTTGACACCATGATGAGCCTCACCCAGAAAAAGTAATCGATTACAAAACAGTTCAAATAAAAAGTAATCGATTACAAATTAAAGATCCTGTGGATCTAAACAGATTTGGGAGGAGGGTCACGATAAAGGTGGAGTGGTGCTTTATAGGCCCGGTAAGCGTAGCGCCACCGGGCGTGAGGGCATGTGCGGTCTGGTATGGTGCAGTCTGGTGCCCTCACCCCGGCCCTCTCCCACAGGGAGAGGGAGCAAACACTAAAAACGGCAACCAGGTTGCCGTTTTGCTTTTACCTACGCGAGAGCTTAAATGCGATAAACAGGAATACTACCCATACCGGCAGCAGCATCGCCGACAGGCGCATATCATCCATGGTGCACATCAGCACCAGAATCAGCCCGAGGAAAGCGATACAGAGATAGTTCCCCGCCGGGTAGAGCAGCGCCTTGAACTGCGTCTCGCGTCCCTTACGGCGCATCGCGGCGCGAAAGCGCAGGTGCGCCAGACAGATCATGATCCAGTTCAGCAGCAGCGTGGCGACAACCAGCGCCATCAGCAGGCCAAAGGCCTCTTTCGGCAGCAGGTAGTTGATCAGCACCACCAGCGAGGTAATGGCGCCCGAGAGCAGGAGGGAGTTCACCGGCACGCCGCGGCGGCTGACGCGGGTGAGGAACTTCGGCGCGTTGCCCTGCACGGAGAGGCCAAACAGCATGCGGCTGTTGGAGTAGACGCCGCTGTTATAGACCGACAGTGACGCAACCAGGATAACGAAGTTCAGCGCAGAAGCGACCACGTTGCTGTTCAGATCGTGGAAAATCATCACGAACGGGCTGCTGTCGGATTTCACTTCCACCCACGGATAAAGTGCCAGCAGCACCACCAGCGAGCCGATGTAGAACAGCAGAATACGGTACACCACCTGGTTAACCGCTTTTGGAATGCTCTTATGCGGGTCGCGCGCTTCGGCGGCGGTAATGCCAATCAGCTCCAGCCCACCGAAGGAGAACATGATCACCGCCAGGGAGAGGATCAGCCCTTTCCAGCCGGTGGCGAGGAAGCCGCCGTGCTGCCAAAGATTGTCAATCGTGGCGCGCTCGCCGCCGTGGCCGGAGAACAGCAGCCACAGGCCAAAGCCGATCATGCCGATAATCGCCAGCACCTTGATCAGCGCAAACCAGAACTCGGTTTCACCGTACAGGCGCACGTTGACGAGGTTAATGGCGTTAATAATGATGAAGAAGGCCGCCGCCCAGATCCACGTCGGGACATCCGGCAGCCAGTACTGCATATAGATGCCTGCGGCGGTCAGCTCCGCCATCCCTACCAGCACGAACATCACCCAGTAGTTCCAGCCGGACAGGAAGCCTGCAAACGGGCCCCAGTATTTATAAGCAAAGTGCGCAAAGGAGCCTGAAACCGGCTCTTCAACGACCATCTCGCCAAGCTGGCGCATGATCAGGAAGGCGATAACCCCGGCGATACCGTAACCCAGCAGAACCGCGGGGCCGGCCATCTGAATAGCGGGGCCGATGCCGAGAAACAGCCCGGTACCGATCGCGCCGCCAAGGGCAATTAACTGAATATGTCGATTTTGCAAACCACGTTGCAGCGTCGGATTCTGATCCGACGAGGCTTCAGCGCTACCATGGCCTGAAGCGGATGACGCGTCTTTCACGTCCTACCCCTGTCTCTTTTTTAGAAGGGGCACGTTTTAACACTTCATGCTGGAGGTAGCAAGGGATTGGGGCATCCCTGCCCCGGATAACGAGATGGAACGCTTAGAAATCGTAGCCAACCGAGACCTTAAAGGTCCGCGGTTCACCCTGAGTGATGTAGGTACCGGAATCGTCCACGCTGGCCCAGTAGTTTTCGTTGGTCACGTTGTCGATGCCCGCGCGAACCGTCATCTGGTTTTCATTGTGGTTCACCGCGAAGCGATAGCGCATGCCCAGATCCAGCGTGGTGTAGCTGTCGAGCTTTTTGCTGTTCGCGAGGTCGGCATACTGCGTGCCGGAGTGGTTCACGCGCGCGGTCGCGGTCAGGCCGTCGATCGGTTTAATGTCATATTCCGCACCCAGCACGGCGTAGAAGTTCGGGACGCCGATCGCGTCATTACCCTGGTTGAGACTGTTGTTGGTTTTGGTCAGCTCCGCCTGTAGCCAGGTGGCGCTGGCGTTGAGGCGCATCCCCAGCATCGGCTCGCCGAACACATTCAGCTCAACGCCGCGGTTGCGCTGCTCGGCGTCCAGGCCGTAATGCTTTGTCTGGCTGTCGAGAATAGCGGACGGCATTTTGATTTCGAACAGCGCCAGAGAGCCGCCCACGCGGCCGAAGTCGGCCTTCACGCCCACTTCGTTCTGCTTAGAGTGAACGATACCGGTGCTCTGCCCGTAGTTAGTGGCGGTGTCAGGCGCGTTTTTACCCGGCTGCAGCGCTTCGGTATGGTTAGCATAGAGGGAGATTTGCTCCCACGGCTTGTAGACCACGCCGTAGGTTGGCATCCAGCGGCTGCCGTCGAAGCCGTCCGCATCGTTTTCCGCACCGGTAATTTTGTTATACCCGCGGATGACCACTTTCTGGTGGCGCGCCCCGGCGGTGAACAGCAGCTTATCGTCCAGTACGCCCAGCGTATCGCTCAGCAGCCAGCCCTGGGTGCGGGTGCGTCCGCTGGTCAGCGGATCGCTGTACTTTCCGCCAGAGCCGTTGAAGTTGCTGCTGTCCGGCATATCAACGCCGGTGTTGTGGTAGATGTTGGTCGTCGGGTTATCCTTCGCTGCCGACATCTTCCACGCGATTTTTTCGTTTTTCGTCATCGCCGAATAGCCGACGTTCACCTTATGCGACACGAAGCCGGTAGTAAAATTACCGCGAATGCCCGCCATCCCGCTGACGGCGTCGCTGATGCGGTTGGTGTCGAGACGGCTGACCGTCGCCTTACCGCTCTTATCGACCAGCTTCGGTGCGCTGTAGGTGCCTTCCTCGTGCGCGTGCTGCGCCCCCAGGCCGGTATAGACCGTCCAGCTGTCGCTGATGTCGTACTCGCTGCGCCACATCCCGAACTCGTTTTCGATATTGCTGTAGGCCCACTTCTGCGAGATGTTGCGATCGTTTTTCGGCGGCTCGGGCACGAAGTCCACCGCCGAAATATTGACGCTGGTCGGGCTGCCGTGGAAGGTTTTCTTCTGATAGCCGAGATCCAGCGAGGTGCGCAAGCGGTCGCCCTTATAATCGAGACCGGTGGAGAGCAGCGTGGTGCGGCGGCGATCGTTCGGTATGCCGGTTTCCCCTTCGCGGTGCACCAGGTTCACCCGTGCGCCAAACTGGTCGCTGTCGCCATAGCGACGGCCCGCATCCAGCGTGGTGCCAATCTGCGAATCCGAAGTGTAGTCGACCCCGACTTTCGCCTGCGGAAGTTCGCCCGCGTGTTTTGGCTCAAGGTTGATCATTCCGCCCACGCCGGAGCTCGCCGCGCCGTTCATCAGGGCGTTTGCCCCTTTGAAGATCTCAATGCGATCGACCATCTGGGCATCCACCACCTGGCGCGGCAGGACGCCGGACAGGCCGCCAAAGGTCATGTCGTCGCCGTCAAACTTCAGGCCGCGGATGCGGTAGGTTTCCGCGCTGTTGCCGTAGCCCTGAACAAACTGTACGCCCGCGTCGTTGGCAACAACATCAGCAATGGTTTTCGCCTGCTGGTCTTCAACCAGCTTCGAGGTGTAGCTGATGATGTTGAACGGCACGTCCATGGCGTTCTGCTGGCCGAGCATCCCCATACGCCCGCCGTTCGCGACCTGTCCGTCAAGAAAGGCTGGCACAGGCTGGTCGCCGCCGGGTTTAAAATCACCGGCAGGTGCAGACTGCACAACAATGGTGTCTTCTTTTTTATCATCCGCCGCGTAAGCGGAATGTGTCACCGCGCCAACGGCGAGCGCCAGCAGCGTTTTGTGTATTTTGGTGTTGTTCATCGTTAACTCATTTGAAAGTGCGCGCAAAAATGGCCCGTTGTCGGGCCTTAAAATGTATTGGTTGCAATGCAAATGAGAACTATACGCATTATCCATGCATTAGCAAGCGTCAGCGTGTACGAAAGGGAAGCGTGGCGAGAGAAGAGGAAGAACAACCGCCCCCTCATGGGGCGGCTGAAGTGACGTTATTTTTTCTTGTAAATATTGGCCGTACCGTGAATTTTATTGTTGGTATTCCCGGAAGTAAGCACCAGGACATCCGCGCCTTTTTTATCGGCTTTTTCAATCAGTTCTTTTTTTGCATCATCAACCGATACCTCATTTGAGGTGTTTACCGTACCGATTTTTTTATACTGAGATGCAACCTTCTTGAACTCGCTTTTAGTCAGCAGCTGAGCAGCAAAAGCATTGGTCGTAAACAGTAACGCCGTTCCCAACAAAATAGCAGTCGTCTTTTTCATAACCTTTTTCCTTGAGATTAAGCAGCAACTACAAAAAACCTCACTCGTATGGTGAGGTTTTATGAGCATGGTAGAGAATCTGAGGAAATGCCATACGTTCGGGAAAATTCTTTTATAACAACCTGTTGCATGAAATTACTAACGAATATTAAGAATATTCGAATACCCGCGCGGTGCCAGCAATATCAATACGTACCGCGGTGCCCGGGTTCCAGCCAGGCTGGCTTACGGTCTTCAGAATCACAGGCTGTTGCTCTCCGGCTAACGCAAGGGTGAGCGTCGACAGCTGGCCGGTGAAGTCCACATCAAGAATCGAGATTGGGCTTTCATGCGAGGCACATGCCGTCACGCTCAGTTGCTCCGGTCGCAGCATAACCTTGCCCTGCCCTGTCGCATGGGCGTTATCCGTAGGCACTTCGCCCAGCGCGCAAACGGCGTAGCCCGCGCAGAGCTCTGCCGGCAGGATCAGCGCATCGCCAAGAAACAGCGCCGTCTCTTCGTCAACGGGACGGGTGTAGACGTCATAAGGCGTCCCGACCTGGGTGAAGCGCCCGGAGCGCATGACCGCGACCTGCGTGGCAAAGGACAACGCTTCGTTCTGATCGTGGGTGACCAGAATCGAGGCCACGCCCGCTTCAGCCAGCAGATCGGCCGTGGCTTTACGGGTCATGGCGCGCAGGCCGGTGTCCAGCGCCGAGAACGGTTCATCCAGCAGCATCAGTGAAGGACGCTGGGCCAGCGCGCGGGCAAGGGCCACGCGCTGCTGCTGACCACCGGAAATCTCATGGGGCCAGTGCGTCGCGAGCTGCCTGTCCAGAGAGACCATCTCCATCAGCGCCTCAACGCGCTGGCGCTTCTCGTGGCGGGTACCGTCCAGCCCCCAGGCAATGTTGTCTGCCACATTGAGGTGCGGGAACAGCGCGCCCTCCTGAGGAACAAAACCGATCCGGCGCAGGTGGGCGGGAACAAAGTTGTTTTCATCAAACAGCGTTCTCCCCTGCATAACAATGCGCCCCGTGTCGGGCGTTTCAAAACCGGCAAGAATACGCAGCAAAGTGGTTTTACCCGACCCGGATGGCCCGACAATCGCCGTCCTGCTCCCCGGCGCAACGCTCAGGTTTAAGCTGTCGAGCACCTGCACGTCAGAAAACGATTTAGAAATGGCGGTTAATTCAAGCATGTCATAGCCCTGCAATTTTCTTCGACTGCATATAGAGAATGGCGGTCAGCGGGAGTGAAATCAGGATCATCAGCATCGCGTATGGCGCGGCAGCCACATAGTCAATTTCACTGGTCAGCGCCCAGAATCCGGTGGAGAGCGTGCGCGTTCCCAGCGGGGAGAGCAGCAGGGTGGCGGTCAGCTCGTTGCTGACGCCAAGGAACACCAGCGCGGCTCCCGCCGCCGCACCCGGCGCGGCCAGCCGCATCGTGACGCTCCAGAGCGCCTTCGCCGGCGTGCTGCCCAGGCTGCGCGCCACGTTTTCAAGCTCGACCGGCGCCTGCGCAATCCCCGCCCGCAGGTTGATGAGCGCACGGGGCATAAACATCAGCAGGTAGGCAAGGAACAGGGTAATTTCCGTCTGGTAAATGGGACGGGCGTAATGAATGGTGACGGTGACCAGGGCGAGCGCCGTGACAATGCCCGGCAGCGAGCTGGTGATATAAATGCACCCTTCCAGCATCCGGAAAATGCGGTGCGGGTAGCGAATGCCGAGCCACGCGATGGGGATCACGCATGCCGTCGTGAGCAGGGCTCCGCCCACGCCGAGCATCAGCGTCTGGCGCAGCGAGTGCCAGAGATCGGCGCTCATCCAGTTTTGCACGCCGCCGAGCCAAATCCAGCGGCACAGAACAATTAACGGCACGCCCAGCGCCAGCACGATCAGCACGATGAAAAACAGCTGACCCAGCGCGGCGGCCGCAGGCTTCAGCGGCCAGCGTTTCTGCTCGCGCGCGGCCCCGGCGCCAATGCGCGCGTAGCGTGCTTTTCCGCGCGTCACGCCTTCCAGCACCAGGATAGCCAGGCAGCACAGGGCCAGCACGCCCGCCAGCATGTTCGCTGCCGGGCCGCTGAAGGTTGACTGGAACTGGTCATAAATCGCCGTGGTGAAGGTATCAAAGCGGATCATCACGTACAGGCCATATTCCGCCAGCAGGTGCAGCGCCACCAGCAGCGCGCCGCCGCAGATAGCCAGCTTGAGCTGCGGCAACACCACGCGGAAAAAGACCCGCCACGGCGGAGTGCCGAGCGACGCGGCAACGTCCTCAAGCGTCGGGTCAAGGCGGCGCAGCACCGCTGCAACCGGCATGTAGATAAACGGATAGTAGGCAAGAACGGAGAGGAATACGCCCGCGGAAAGCCCGTGCATTGACGGGACAACGCTCACCCAGGCATAGCTTTGCACAAACGCCGGGATCGCCAGCGGGGCGACCGCCAGCGCAGACCAAATCCCCCGCCCGGCAAGCTGCGTGCGCTCGGTGAGCCAGGCTATGGCCACGCCCGTCACGATGCAGAGCGGCACCGCTAAAGCCGTCAGCCACAGCGTGTTGCTGAGCAGCTCAGCCACGCGCGGGCGGAACACCAGCGCCTTAATGGTTTCCCAACCCGTCTCAATGCCAATGGCAATGATAAAGCCCAAAGGCAGAAGCGCCATCAATGAAAACAATACAGCTAACGCAACCATCGGCAGTGCAGGACGCCTGCGGGCAGGCTCCTGCACTCTGTTTTTTCCGATGTCGAGACTCAGACCAGACATAAGACCTTCACTTCACTCTCAGGATCACAGCAGGCCGGCCTGCGTCATCAGCTCGATCACTTTTTTACTGTTGAGCGATGAAGGTTCAACTTTCGGCGCATCAAGATCCTTCAGCGGAACCAGTTTCGGGTTTGAGGCCGCGTTCACGCCCACGGCGTATTCGAAGGCATTGTTGGTACGCAGGCTTTCCTGACCTTCTTTACCGGTAATGTATTTGATGAAGGCCTGCGCCTGCGCTTTGTGTTTGCTGGACGCCAGCACGCCGCCGCCAGAGAGGCTAACAAACGCGCCCGGATCCTGGTGTTTGAAGTAGTAGAGTTGGGTGTTTTTGCTGTTTTCGCCCGTTTTGGACTGATCGACAAAGCGGTAGTAGTGATAAATCACGCCGCCATCAATCTGGCCGGCATTGACCGCCTTCATCACGGTGCTGTTGCCTTTATAGGCAACGAAATTGGCTTTCATCGCCTTGAGCCATTCCAGGGTAGCCTGCTCGCCTTTCAGGGCCAGCATTGCGCTCACGATGGCCTGGAAATCCGCGCCTGACGGTGATGCCGCCCAGCGGCCTTTCCACTCCGGTTTTGCCAGGTCCATTAGTGATTTAGGCAGCTGCTGTTCACTCAGTTTTTCCGGGTTATAGACAAACACCGTGCTGCGGGCAGCGATGCCGATCCAGCGACCGTGCGCCGGACGATATTCTGCCGGTACCTGCTTCAGGGTGTCTGCATCCAGCGGCGCAAACAGGTTGGCGTTATCCACCAGCACCATCGACGGCGAGTTCTCGGTCAGGAAGACGTCCGCCGGGGATGCGCTACCTTCCTGAACCAGCTGGTTACCCAGCTCGCTGTCATCGCCGTTACGCAATGTCACTTTGATGCCGGTTTCTTTGGTAAAACCGTCAACCCACGACTTCACCAGGTTTTCATGCTGCGCGTTATAAACAACGATACCTTCGCTGTTATCGGCAGCAACCGACTGTGTGGAAAGGAAAAGTGATGAAGACAACAAGGCAAGCGAGAAGCAGGACAGCAGGCGAGAATTCATGAACATATCCTTAATAGACCAACGGGAGTAACTACTCATAGCTTTGTGGGACAGGATTAAAGCATACAACAACGCTAATGATAATTAGTATCAATCGAGTTTAAACGTAAAAGTGTAAAATTTCTTTATTGCGGAGTTTGAAATGATAAAAATCCAGATTTAAATCCGGGATAATATTTAGATTAAGAAAACCTTAAGCCTGCCTGCAATGAAATTCATTAGCCTTCTATTCATTCCGCTGCGAAGTGAAATTTTTTATTTAAGCGCCCGGCATATATAAAAAAGCCCCGATATTTCGGGGCTTTTTATGTTTATCCAGAAGGAGCCAAATTATTAGACTACTATTTAAAAACGCATCACATCGCCGCGTGGGGGGCATACATCGGATAGGTGAAGAACAGTAAATGCACGCAGTTCAGCCCAAAATGGAATAACGTTGCAACCCAGAGCCTGCCGCTCCACATCCACGCCAGGCCGTAAATAATGCCGGAGAGGCTGGCAAAAATAATCAGCAGTAAACCGCCGCTGTAATGCATCAGCCCAAAGATGACTGAGGCAATCAACAGCGCGGCAACAGGATGAATAATCCGGGACAAGCGCTGCTGCAGGTAGCCTCTGAACAAGGCTTCCTCGGCCAAAGAGACGAAGAAAATATTCGCAAGGGCAAATTGAGCGAACCATTCTGGCGTATGTGGCTCAATTCTCAGCCCGCCCAACGCCACAGCCAGAAGTAACAGCGCGGGTATTGCAAGAACCAATATTCCCCAGCCAATCTTGCCCGCTTTATAGAGGGGTTTTGCTACAAATAGCGTTGGCATGCACGTAATTAAAAAGAACGGCACCACCGCCTTGTCCATATTAAAGTACATACTGAACGGTATGCTTTGCGGACCAACAACGACGGCATCCAGCACTTTGGGGTTATGGAAGCCCGGGAGCACATGCATAACCAGGGCAACGGCGATGGCCACGCACAGGCCTTCAACCAGATAAGTATATTTATTATTTTTATTACGTAGCCATTCAACAACAGACCAGCCAATAACGATTGATGCAATCACCAGCAGCGCCGGGACGTCAAGAATGCCCTGTTTCCAGCCAAGAAATGCCGTTAACCCCAGCAACAGGTAAGCCAGGCTTTTATTAAGGGAAAGTGCGGCAAGCGAAGTTGCGAGTAGATACCACATATTTGTCCTTCATGACCGGTATGTACAACAGTGAAAAGGCATGTCGTGCCGGAGGCATCCCGCGGAGAAGCCATAAATATGGTGCCGACTACCGGAATCGAACTGGTGACCTACTGATTACAAGTCAGTTGCTCTACCTACTGAGCTAAGTCGGCGTTGGTCCGCCACCGGAGCCTCGAACCCCGTACTACAACATCCTGGTTGTCGCTCTTCCCGATGAGCTAGTGGCGGTATGGTGGCCCTGGCTGGAACGATGCCAATGGCCGGTCGATGATGGAACAAACGTTCTCACCGACAGGCTCCTGGGCCGGGTGCAGAATGATACGCATCTGGAATTAACCATGCAAATCCGACGGTTAAAATCAGGGATCGGTAGCGGTTGGTTGGTCAGGGGAAAAAAGGGCGGGATTACGCGCCGAGACTAAATGGCACGCCCTGTAGGATTCGAACCTACGACCTACGGCTTAGAAGGCCGTTGCTCTATCCAACTGAGCTAAGGGCGCACTGAGAAGAGTGAACTTCGCGGCGGTGAAACGCGAAGAATTATACGGTCAATGGCAGGTGAGTCAATGCCTTTTCCGTTATCTGGCCTGATTAGGGCTAGTTGATTGTAAATATGGCTGTTTTTTCTCCATTCCCCCGCTTTTCTCCCGTACAATTTCGTGCTGCGAAAAGGCTTAGTTGCATTTAAGTAACGCCTGCTGTTTTCCTGTACGTCAGCTCGTCACACTAGAGCCTGGTATCCCGGCCGCCTGGAGGCTGACAGACAACAGGACAATGGAGTGACAGCGCAAAACCCGATAGATTCGCCCCCCCGGTTACAGTACGTTTCTCAGGACATCGTCGGCATTAAGCTTGAGCCCATCGTCGCCCTCGCCTCCTTGCGTCAGGTGGGTGTAGAGGTTCTCAGCGTCATGTCCGCGTCGCGGCACGCTGAGGACTTTTTTTACGATCGCTCTGCACTCTGGTCCATAACGCTGCTTGAAGCGCAGCTAGCCGCGTTAAAAAATACGCCGCGCGGTCATAACCTTTTTATTAATCTGCCGATAACCGTCCTGACGGAGCCTGCGTCTTTTCAGCGGCTTATCAGGTTGCCAGCCGCACCGCTCAATATTGAGATTGTCGACCCCGTGGCTTTTTTGGCGCTGTCCGTCGCGCAGAAGCAGCGCGTCATTCAGAATCTGCTGCTGCTCAGAAAACAGGGGCATGCAATCTGGCTGGATGACGTGGATGACGTCTTAGTGCAGTCGTTTTTAGCCTGCCGACTCCCGTTAAGCGGCATCAAAATAGATAAAGAAACATTCTGGCGTTTACGCGATACCCCTGCGCTGAGGCAACTGGTTTCCCTTTGCTTTCAGCTTGCCGGGAAAGTGCTTATCGAAGGTATTGAGACTGAACGCGATCGCACCTGGGCACTGCAGGCAGGCGCAGATCTCGGCCAGGGGTATTACTGGCCGTCCTGGACATGGCCGGAGGATTAAAGCGCCATTTCCAGGAGGGAGGCCATGCGAATGACAGTGCGCCGTTACCGGCGGCGGCGTACGGGAAGTGATGCACTGGGATTTACGCGCTCACCTTTCGCTCCCCCCTTTTTCGACCGGCTCGAATTTTTGAGCCAGTCCATCAGCCAGCCCCGCAAAACAGACGCCCCGTTTATCATTCTGGTGACGGAGGATCACTTCCTGCGCACCGGTTTTCTCAACGGCCAGTTTCCCCTGAGCAGCTGCTGCGACTTTGCCACGCTCGACGACGCCCTTGTCGCCCAGACGCAGTGGCCTTCAGCCCGTCTGGTCGTGGATATTGAAAGCCGGTCCACGGGGCTGCTGGAAAAACTGGATCAGCTGAGAAGGCATAGCCTGTTCCCGCCTTTCCTGACGCCCTGGCTGCTCGTCCGGGCCGATAATTACGACACCCGCCTCTTCTGCAAAGCGGCAGGGCCTTTTCATGTGCTCGAACGTCAGCTGAACGCCGCAGCGCTCCAGCACAGCCTGCTGGATACCAGCCCCCCGCTGGGTTCCGACAAGGACTGGTTCTCCCGCAACGAATGGCCCATCCTGCAGGAGCTCTCACGGGGCAGGACATTGCGCCAGATTGCCCTGATGCAGAATCGTCCCTACAGCCGCATTATTTATCGCCTCAGCTGCATCCTGCTGAAACTGGGGCTGAGCCATCGCCAGGAATTGCTACACCTTCTTAATAATCTTTCAGACTGCACGTTTTAACGCACACTCTAACCCCTTATTTCCTAAAGAGGTTTAGGAAATTACTTACCATTCGCGTTGCAAAAATGTTAATTATTAACAATAAAATCGAAATTATAACTATTCCTAATTTACGGGCTCGAACCTTGTGAAATGCCACAAATTGAATGAACGGCAGCACTTTCCTCCATCCGTTAAGTGAATGCAGATAGCGTTAACAAGATGATAATGATGTAAAAACAAGCAGCTTAGCGAGTTCCCCTGGGAGTAAAAAGCGAAGCGGACAGCATGTTCTCCTGTGCAGCAAACGCTGTTCTCCAGGTCAACCTGAGCACTTTCAGATGAAGGCCTGCCGGCCTGCGAGGGCAATTTTTCACCTGTCCGCTGCGTAGTCGCCCCCTGAAATAAGGCGTATTTTTATTAACAATTGATCAACATACAGAGATATCTGTTATTTTTTGTTATTACATAAAGATGAAAAAATGCGGTAAATGGGATAACAGGATATTTCCGCTAATTTTAAAATAATAGCGATTCAGATCCAGAACATAATACAAACCCATAAGCGGAAATTAATTTACAGGGTTTTCGGAAAAAACTTACCCTGTATAATAAGATGCGTACCAAATCTGAATAAGAAAAACCTTTTTGCCAACACCAGCCAAATGAGATGACCGCGCTGAGGCATAGTTCTTTTCATTACGTAAACAAGGATGCTTTCGCTCTTTCCAGGGAAATACTACGGTATAGGGATCTGCACATTATATCCTTCCGGCATTTCGAGAGTTTTACCAAACTCTGCATAACGCTTTTAACAATCTGAGGCATTAAAAATGAAACCGGCATCCGTTATCATTATGGACGAACATCCTATCGTCAGAATGTCGATAGAAGTCCTGCTACAGAAAAATAAAAATATCGCAGTCAAGCTTAAGTCTGGCGATAGCCATGAAGTCCTTGACTGTATCCGCAATCACCCTATCGATCTGGTGATCCTTGACATTGAACTCACGGGCACGGATGCCTTCGATTTACTGAAGAGAATCAGAAACTTAAACAAGAGCATTAAGGTTCTGTTCCTCTCGTCTAAATCAGAGATATTTTACGCAGGTCGCGCCATTCGCGCCGGGGCAAATGGTTTTGTCAGTAAAAGAAAAGATTTAGGTGAGATCTACAACGCCGTAGAGATGATCCTGATGGGCTATTCTTTTTTCCCGTCGGAAACGTTGAATTTTATAAACCATTCGGGTTCAGGAAAAGGAATGGCAACCGATATGCCATTATCGAATCGCGAGGTCACGGTATTACGGTATCTGGCGAATGGATTATCCAATAAGGAAATTGCTGAACAGCTACTATTAAGCAACAAGACCATTAGCGCGCACAAATCCAATATTTATTCCAAGCTGGGCGTGCAAAGTATCGTGGAATTAATTGATTACGCCAAAGCACACGAACTGCTATAACCTGAATTCACTCCCTGCAGCTTATCTGAGCTTCAGGGAGTGCGGTCAGTGCTAATTATAATTAATCATGAAGGTCGCATCTGCATCAGCCCGTCCGGGCTGAGGATTATCGGCAGTGGCGATATAATTGGCATAAAACGACAACGTTGCATTCCCCTGCGCATCAACCGAAACCGGCTGGCTGGCCTGCTGGAGAGCCAGACGCGTTTTATCCGCATCCCTGATCTCCACGGCGACACGGCTTGCTGTGCTGGCATCATTTAGCGCCAGCAAACCGCTGTTGCTGCCGTCGGCTTTACCCGAAAACGTAATGGACGCCGCCCCCGGCGGGCAGCCGGTCAGCTTCAGCGTAAACGGCATGGGCTGCGTGCGGCTCCCGGTGGAGCCGAGCTGTTTCGTCGGCCAGGTGCCCAGCGTAACGGTCTTGTCGCTATCGCTGCCCTCCGCGACGCAGGTGAAATCGACAATGTTGCCGGACATCTGAATATTGATCTCGCCCAGCGCGGTGGCTGACCACGCGTTTGCCTGAAACATCGCCAGGGCCACCGCAGTGAAATGTCCTTTCCAGTTCCGCATCTCTCCCCCTTAATCGTAATCCACGCGAAGATAGCCGCGAGAGGTGAAGCGGCCTTCTGCGGGTTTATTCCCCGTAATGCTCACCGGCCATACCCGAATCCCTACCTGGGCCTGCGCGCTGTCGTCCAGGCGGAACGGTATCTTGCTGTTCAGGTTGTTAGGCGTCAGAGGGGCGCCGCTGTCGTTCGCCACCACAAAACCCAGATCGGGGTTATCGGAGATCAGCGCGTTGCCAGAGACTTTTTCCGCCTCGATGCGCATCGTCAGATAAGCGTTGGCCTCCACGTTCGTACACTTAATCGCAATGGTTTTACTCTGCGGCGAGACTTTCTGGGGACGATTACCGGCACCCGCCTGGCTGAACAGCGATGCGCCAATATCGCCAAAATCAAACTCCACCACCTGCCCGGCATTTATCGCGCAGCTCTGCGGTACCTGAATGGTACCGCTATAGCTGATGGTATACACCGGCGTATTCAGTGGGTCCGATGTCGTGGTCGTCACATACACCCGGAACATGGTTTGCTGAGGGATCACCACCATATTGATAAACCGCCGCGTGACTCTCAGGCGAAAGACCAGCTTCGAGTCGGTAACCGGAAACGCTTTGTTATTCGGAACGTTAGGGTGCTGCCCCATCTGGATATAGTTGGCTGGCGGGTAGAACGTGCCCGCGAAGTCATCGTGGATCTGCATTGCGCCATCCAGGTAGTCGTTCAGCTGCACATACTTATAGCTATCAATCACCGTCGTTACCGGCAGACTGGTGACGTAGCTGCGCATCGTGGACTTCCCGCTAGTTCCTTTGGGGCAGATAGCATTTACGCCAACCAGCCCGGACTTTTGCGCAAGGGTCACTATTTGCCCCGGTTTGTTGTTGGAGCTGTTAAAAACGTTTGAGAGATCGTAGGAGATATCCTTCGCCACGCCAGTGGAGTTCTGGCAAACCGTTGCCCATGCGGGCATCACGCTGCAGAGCAGCGCAAAGCCCATTACGTTGCGTACAATGCGCATCTTTAGAACCTCGTTAACGATCACAGCTTGCCCCCGCCATGGTAATGGCCTGGTTCTGGCTTTCAGGCGATAAGCGATAGCGAGCGCGACACTGGGACTGCGCCCCGTCGCCCCACTGGATCAGCAGTTCGCCTTCCAGCGGCAGCCCACTCAGGTATATTTGTCCGTCATCCCCCACCATGCTGGTCACGCCGCTTTGGGTTTCACGGACCACCGCGCCGAACGGCACGGGCTGGTTGCCGCGCGTCACCGTCAGCAGGGCGCGCACGCCAATGCGGGTATCGAAGCTGGCGCGCACCAGCGCACCTTTGGTCGGCACCACGCTGCTCACGTTATTTTCGATATCGGTGTTGTTGCTCATGGTGTTGGTATCCAGCGCCACGCGGTTATAGCGGTAGACGGTGGCATACGGCATCACCGCATAGCCTCGCCAGTCGGTTCTTACGCCGGTCTGGTTTTCGACGCTAACGCCTGATGCCCCCGGGGCTTTGATCAGCACGTTGGTGTCGCCCAGCGGCTGGCTAAAGGTCACGCCGTCAGCATGGCCGACCACCCCGCCGGAGAGCTGCCAGTTGAGATCGTGCTGGTCGCGGCTGTAGTTGTAGCCCACGCCCAGCGTGCCGTAGGTCGCCTGCCAGTTGGCGCTGGCGCTCCCGCTTGAGCCGTTGGAGCTGGCGTGTCCCTGGGTCACGCTGTAGTTCAGGTTGCGATCCTCCAGCAGCGTGCCGCTGACCCCGGTCTGCCAGCTTGTGTCGCCATCGCTGTTTCGGCTGGCGGATGCCGTGGCGTAGGCCCTGTCGATGGCGCTGTCCCGGCGATAGCCCTGGCGGGTAAAGAGGCTGAACGGCACGGAAACGTTAAACGACGCGATCCGGTCAGTACCGTCGATCCCGACGGATTTGTTCCAGGATAACGAAACGGAGTAGTTAACCCCCTTCACGCCACCCGCATACCCCAGCTGATACCAGAGGTTCGTCTCGTCCGTTCCCCAGTAGGTCTGCTCGCTGCCGGAGATGTACACCGAGCCGTAATCTCCCAGCGACTGAGAAACGTTGAGCTGGAAGCGGCCTTTTTTATTCCACGTCAGGTTGTGATAGCTCTGCACGTCCGGCACATCGTTATCGTCCTGGCTGTCGGCATACTGATAGCCTTCCATCGAGCGCCAGGCGACATCGTCCAGGGTATAAAACCCTTTTGTGGAGTAGCGGTAGCCCAGCAGCTGGAAGTTGGTGCCGAAGCCGTTAAGGGATTTCGCGTAGAGGAAGCGCAGAGACTGCCCTTCATGTTTGCTGTCGTCCGCGAGCTGGCTGCGGGCATGGGTGATATCAAGCGAGACCGCGCCCCAGTCGCCGAGGTTTTTACCGGCCCCGATGGCCACCGCGGTATAGCGTGACGCCAGCTGCGTCCCGCCGTAGAGCGTATAGCCGTTGGCAAGGCCGGTAATCAGGGTCCCCTGGGTGAAGAACGGCGTATCCTGATCGCTATTACCGCTGCGGTAATCCCCCGCGACGAGGTCGTACTTCCAGCGCCCTTCACGCTGCAGGAGCGGCACGGTGGAGTACGGCACGGTATAGCGCTGCGGGGAGCCGTCTTTCTCTTCGACCGTCACCTCAAGGTCACCGCTTGAGGAGGTCGGGTTGAGGTCGGTAATGGCAAATGCGCCCGGCTGCACGTAGCTTTGATAGATAACGTAGCCGTTCTGACGCACCACCACCTTGGCGGGCGTCCGGGCAATTCCGCGCACGGTCGGTGCGTAGCCCTGAAGGCTGTCCGGATACATGCTGTCCGACGAGAAGAGCCGACCGCCGCGAAAGCCCACGCTGTCGAAAACGTCATTTCCGGTATTGCTGTCGCCCAGCACCAGTTCACTTTTCAGCGGAATAACGGTGCGCTGCGCCCAGGTGCCAATATTCTGCCACTCGCTGTGCCGCTGCCCGTTATTCTGCGTGTAGCGCCACGCGCCGTTGTTACGTAAACGCCAGGCGCCGTAGTTCAACCCGCTTTGCAGGTTCAGATAGTAGCTATCGTCCTCGCTTCCCCGGTTGCCCGTGAAGCTGTAGTTCACCAGTGCGGCGGGGATGCCTTCATCCCACTGTTCAGGCGGAATGTAGCCCCGGGCGCTGTTCTGCAACGCCACCTGCGGCAGGCTGACGTTCAAACGCTGCGAGGCAAAGTTGAACACCGTTTCGCTGCCGGGAATGGCCGTAGTCAGCGGAACGCAGGTCTCGCCCTGCACGTTAGCCAGCTCGGGAAACGCCGCGGCATTGACGCCAAAGCGGTCGAGCATCGCGCGGGTAATACACGGCGACAACCCTCCCGCCACCGGCGGCGTGTTGTCGGCCTGCTCAAAACGCACGTCCTGGGTACCGATAAACTCATCGTTACGCCAGATATCCACGCGATAAACGCCGGGTGCCTGCTGGTGTCCTTGTTCAAAACGCGACAAATCCGCCACGCTGGCGGCGTCGTCGGACAGGAAGGCCGGGTTGAAATAACTTTCGCTCCAGCCAGCCTGCGGCCAGAGCGCCGCCATCAGCGCCAGTGCAACTGGGCAGTAACGTCCCTGGTGGTTTTTCATCGCCCTGACTCTGCTCACAGGTTAACGCTACGCGCCGGCGTGATGGCACCGTAGTCATTCACGCTCTGCCAGGAAAGCGTGCCGCCGGCACCGGCTGGCAGCACCTGCTGCGCCGAGCTTTTCGGCGCAACCATCAGGTTATCCAGCGTCTGTCCGCCCAGCTTCACGTTGACCAGGGTGATGTAATACGGAGACGCGTTGCTGACTTTAAGATGGTTGCCGGCACGCTCAAACCGCAGCTGGGAAAGCGCCTCTTCCGGCTGCATCGCCAGGTTGTTCGGGCGCACAAACAGCTTGATGCGCGAGAGGATAGCCAGCTGCAGCACGTTATTGTTTTCAGTTTTGGCTTTATTTACTGACGGGATCGCCTTCACGTTCATGTAAAAGAGCGATTCGCGATCGGCAGGCAGTGCAGGTCCGGCGTAAATAATACGCAGCGTGTTTTCGCTGTCCGGCTCGCTCACAAACAATGGCGGGGTGACGGCAAAGGTTTTTTCTTTTTGCCCGTTCGCATTTTCGATCCATGCGTTAATTAAATAGCGTTCTTGTTTGTTGCTGTTGGTGATAGCCAGCGATGTTTGCTTCGCGTCGGCCGGGTAAATAACGCGCGTGGCCCCCAGCGCAATACCGCCGGACGCATTCGCGCATGCAGAAACCATCATCAAAATAAACGATAAAAAAAGTCCTGGTTTAATTAGGGTATTCATCACAACCGTACCTTTAATATTGTGTTCGCAGGTGTTATGGATAAATCAGCGTAAACCAGACATCCGACTGAATTTTGCCTGGCTCGAGGTGTTCGGAAATAGCCCGATAGCGGGCGCTAAAATGGAACGCCAGCTCGCGGGTATCGACCGGCAGCCAGCTAACGGCCGTGGCATTCGGGATAATCTGACGCTGCTGTTCGTCAAAGAGCGCCAGCCCAACGCCGCTGCTGACAGGTGTTTCACCCGGCCGCGATGTCGCCAGAAAGACCTGCGGATCTTCTGCGGGTGTGACGCCCTGAAACTGGATCCCCACGGTGCGCGAGACATCAACGCTGCAGTCCAGCAGCCGCACGGTGAAAGGCACATTTACGGTGGAAAAGCTGCCCACACCGGAAAATGAATTGGTTCGGTACTGCCCCATGTCGATGCGCATATTCTGGCTATCCGGCGCCACGGCGCAGCCGCCGTTCACCAGTTCACCTCTGAGATGCACTTTGCCGCCTTCGATCACCACGGTATGCGCCGATACCGGGCCAGCCATCGCAAGGGTTAACAGCAGTAGTGTTCCGGTCCTTGTCATCCTTCGTTCCTGGCATTTGCGTATGACGGGCCTCATCCGTGAGGCCTGAACATCCCTGTGCGGAGGAATTACTCGTATTTCATTACGAAGGTGGCGTCAGCGTTCGCCTGGCCTGGCTCGGTGGTTGCAGCCGTTGATTTATAACGCGCGGTGAACTTCAGGGTGTTAGTCCCTTCGATCAGCGTCTGCGCGGCAGAGAAGGTTGCACCGTCCGGCGTCAGAACGCTGGATTTGCTGTCGAGGATCTCGATACCTACGCCCTTCGCGGTGTTGTCGTTGCTGCCGGAGGACACTGCCAGCAGAGTTTTGTCGGTTGGGTCGATCTGACCGGTGAACGCAACGGCTGCAGTTTTGGCTACCAGCGGATCGCAATCGTTCAGTTCAATGTTGAATGGAATATTGGAGGTGGTGTCGCCCACTTTAGTGAATTTCGCGGTGCGATACTGACCCAGATTAACGGTCTGCTCGGAAGAATCAGTATTTACTGAACAAGCAGCATTAACCAGCTCACCTTTAAAATGTACGGTACCGCCATTTACGGAAACCGGGGTAGCAGGATCTGCTGCATTTGCGGCACCCGCAACCAGGGCCAACGTAGCAATAACAGTAGAAGCAATGTTGCTGAGTTTCATGTCTATTCCTTTAAAATGTAAATAACCCTTCCCGCGAATAATCGGGAATAAGAAATACGTTCAATTGATTAATTGAAAGCTTATTTCGGAGGAGACAAAGTAGCTCAGGACGCGTTTTTTAAATATGTCAAAACGCTGCCATTTCGCCAGGTCACATCCTAATCCCGCCTAGGAAATTGACCATCCATTAAGAAGGGTTTTAGCGCCTCACTGATAAAAACGCGTAAAGGGTGACTGACAGCGGCGCTCGCTTCTGACAAAATACAGGCAATCCCCCCTTTCAAACGTTACAGACGGAATCTTCTCTCTGATGGCAGCAAAGATTATTGACGGTAAAACGATTGCGCAGCAGGTGCGCTCTGAGGTCGCGGAAAAAGTGAAGGCGCGTAAAGCCGCCGGAAAACGCGCCCCCGGGCTGGCCGTTGTGCTGGTTGGCAGCAACCCGGCATCGCAGATTTATGTCGGCAGCAAGCGCAAAGCGTGTGAAGAGGTCGGCTTCGTCTCCCGCTCTTACGATTTGCCGGAAACCACCAGCGAAGCAGAACTGCTGGAACTTATTGACACCCTGAATGCCGATAAAGAGATCGACGGTATTCTGGTTCAGTTGCCGCTGCCGGCAGGTATCGACAACGTGAAGGTGCTGGAGCGTATCGCACCCGATAAAGACGTTGACGGTTTCCACCCGTACAACGTTGGCCGCCTGTGCCAGCGCGCGCCGCGTCTGCGTCCGTGCACGCCGCGCGGTATCGTGACGCTGCTGGAGCGTTATAACATCGACACCTACGGCCTGAACGCCGTGGTTATCGGCGCGTCCAATATCGTGGGCCGTCCGATGAGCATGGAGCTGCTGCTGGCCGGTTGCACCACCACCGTCACCCACCGCTTCACCAAAAACCTGCGTCATCACGTAGAAAATGCCGATCTGCTGATTGTCGCGGTCGGTAAGCCGGGCTTTATTCCAGGCGAATGGATTAAAGAGGGTGCGATCGTCGTGGACGTCGGGATTAACCGTCTGGAAAGCGGCAAAGTGGTCGGCGACGTGGTGTATGAAGATGCCGCGGCTCGCGCCTCTTACATCACGCCAGTGCCGGGCGGCGTAGGCCCGATGACCGTGGCAACACTGATTCAGAATACGTTGCAGGCATGCGAAGAATATCACGACGTAGAGGACGCGTAAGATGGCGACTTTTTCATTAGGTAAACATCCGCACGTTGAGCTGTGCGATCTGCTGAAGCTGGAAGGCTGGAGCGAAAGCGGCGCGCAGGCGAAAATTGTTATCGCCGACGGGCGAGTAAAAGTCGACGGCGCGGTAGAAACACGCAAACGCTGCAAAATTGTCGCGGGCCAGACCGTGAGCTTTGAAGGACAGAGCGTGACCGTTACGGCCTGAGCCGTCTGATGCCCGGTGGCGCTGCGCTTACCGGGCCTACGTACTGTTTCCGTTTGTAGGCCGGGTAAGGCGAAGCCGCCACCCGGCAATTTCTCTCACAATCCCCTCACACCCATCACGGTTATTTATCGATCAACTTCAAATAATCACTATTTCCTCTGTTGAAAAATGAAAATTCGGTTGCGCGTTTTTCACTCTTTGCCCACGATAAGTAGAACGTTCTACTAAAACGTTCTACTTACAATAACAGCGCCAAAAAAAGCGCTTCTCGGGGGAAATCAGCATGAGTCTGATATCAGGGTTTGTTAAATCGCTGTCTAAGTTATCGATGATTGGTCGCGCCTTAATGCTGCCAATTTCACTGCTTCCCGCTGCGGGCCTGCTGCTGGCCTTCGGCGATAAGTTTCATTTGCCGCTGATGATGAACGCGGGTGGGGTTATCTTTGATAATCTGCCGATGCTGTTTGCCATTGGCTCTGCCGTCGGTCTGGCATCGGAATCCGGCATTGCGGCGCTGTCTGCGGCGGTCTCGGTGTTTGTCACGAATATCACCATCAGCACCGTACTGAGCATCACGCCGGAAATGGCCTCTCAGGGCGGAAAATACGCCATGGTCGTCGGCATCCCGACGCTGCAGATGGGCGTCTTCGGCGGCCTGATCTGCGGTATTCTCGCGGCCTGGTGCTATAACCGCTTCCACACCATGCAGCTGCCGGAATTCCTGGGCTTCTTCTCCGGCAAGCGCTTCGTGGCGATTGCAACGGCGTTCCTCTCATTCCTGATGGGGCTGCTGCTGCCGTACGTCTGGCAGCATATTCAGGCCGGTATCGACGCGCTCTCGGTGGTGGTTAACGGCGATAACCAGGCGGCGTCGACCTTTATCTTCGGTCTGGTGGAGCGCGCGCTGATCCCGCTCGGTCTGCACCATATCTGGTACCCGTCTTTCTGGTATTCGTTCGGGGATTACACCACCCAGGCCGGCCAGGTTATCCACGGCGACCAGACCATCTGGTTCAAGATGCTGGAAGAAGGGGTGAAATCCTTCAGCAGCGACACCTATCAGAACGCCGGTAAGTTCATGCAGGGTGAATTCCCGCTGATGCTGTTCGCGCTGCCCGCCGCGTGCCTGGCGATGTATCACGAAGCCCATACGAAGAACAAGAAAATCGCGGCAGGTATTCTGTTCTCCGCGGCGCTCACCTGCTTCCTGACGGGGATCACCGAACCGGTTGAGTTTACCTTTATCTTCGTGGCGCCGATTCTCTACGTCTTTAACGCCATCATGGCGGGTCTGGCGTATATGACCATGTATCTGCTGCACGCGCATATCGCCAAGTCGTTCTCTGCAGGCTTTATCGACTATCTGTCATTCGGGATCCTGCCATCCTTTAACGGTTACAAGACCAACTTCCTGAATGCCATTATCATCGGCATTCCAATGGGCCTGATCTATTACTTCACGTTCCGCTTTGTGATCCGCCGTTTCGACGTGAAAACGCCGGGCCGCACGGAAGTCACCGCTAACGCGGATGAGAAGTCAGATTCCGAGCTCGCAACCGAGATCATCACCCTGCTGGGCGGAGCGCATAACATCGACTCCGTCGGCTCCTGCATCACCCGCCTGCGCCTGGAAGTGGCAAAAAGCGAGGCGGTAGACAGAGACGGCCTGAACGGGCTCGGCGCGCGCGGCGTGGTCTTCGTCGGCGACAACGGTATACAGGTGATTTTCGGTGCCAGAGCACAGTTTATCGCCCAGACCATGTCCACTATGATCGGCAAATAATAAGATGCCTGAAAGATACGTCTCCTGTACGCTGGGAGACGTGTCTTATCTGGCTGATTATCGGTAAATTTCAGGGAGCGGTTTTGAAGAAAGTCAGCATTATTGATGTCGCAAAGCACGCGGGCGTGTCGGTCTCTACCGTCTCGCTGGTGCTACGCCAGAAAGGGAAAATCTCAGAGGCCACGATCGGGAAGGTCAATGCCGCCATCACGACGCTCGGCTATGTTCATAACGTCGCCGCTGCCAACCTTCGCGCCAACACCTCCAATCTTATCGGCCTGATCCTGCGCGACTTCAGCGACAGCTTTTCCATCAAGGTGATGGCGAGCATCGTTCAGGAGCTGGAAAAACAGGGATATATGGTTTTTCTCGGCCAGCCGCAGAACGACGCTGACCATCTTGAGCGCTGCCTGCTGTCGTTTAAGCAGCAGGGCGTCGCCGGGGTTATCTATCTGGCCTCGGACACCCGCACGTCCACCCTGCCGGAACAGATTCGCCGCTGCCCGCTGCCGCTGGTGGTGGTTTCTCAGTCCCTGCTGGATGAAAAATGCAACCTGGTGATGCGCGATAATCGCCAGGCGGCAAATCTGGCGGTGCGTTATCTTATCGAGCGCGGCCACCGCAATATCGCCTACATTGGCGGGCGTGATGGCTGCCTTATCCGCGAGCAGCGCCTGCTCGGCTTTCGCAGCGCGATGACGCAAAACGGCCTGGTCTGGCGCGATGAATTCTCGCCGGCCTGCAGCGATGACACGCTGGCCGCGGGTTTCGCCACCCGCCAACTGCTGGAAAAAAACAACACCATTACCGCCCTGCTCTGCCACTCGCCGGATGCGATGATCGGTTCCATCTCCGGTATTCATCAGGTCGGACGTACGGTGGGTAAAGATGTGTTTCTGACACAGCAGGTCGCGCTGGTCGGTTTCGAAGATATGCTGCACGTTAACCTCACCTCGCCGTCATTTACCTACGTCTCGTCCGCCAGCGAAGAGACGGGGCGCCAGGCGGCCGGGCTGATTATTCGCACGCTGAAGGAGCCGACGCTGCAAACGCAGCGTATTACGCTCTCCGGGCAGCTTATCGCGCGCGAGTCGGCGTAAATCAGAATTTAACCAAGCTCGGCTGTGTAGCATTCACTGCTATAGTTCCATGATTTGCCACGGATAAATACGATGCCTACCGTTATTACTCACGCTGCTGTTCCGCTTTGCCTGGGCTTAGGTCTGGGAACAAAAGTTATTCCTCCCCGCCTGCTGTTCGCCGGAATTGTCCTCGCCATGCTGCCGGACGCCGACGTGCTGGCGTTTAAGTTCGGCGTCGCTTACGGCAACGTTTTCGGCCATCGCGGCTTTACCCACTCCCTGCTGTTTGCCTTTGTGGTGCCGATACTCTGCGTGCTGATCGGCCGACGATGGTTCCGGGCGAGCCTGACCCGGTGCTGGCTGTTTTTAACCGTGTCATTGCTGTCGCACAGCCTGCTGGATTCAATAACGACGGGCGGGAAAGGCGTCGGCTGGCTGTGGCCGTGGTCAGATGAACGCTTCTTTGCGCCGTGGCAGGTGATTAAGGTCGCGCCGTTTGCGCTGTCGCGCTATACCACGCCGTACGGGCACCAGGTCATTCTCTCTGAACTGATGTGGGTGTGGCTGCCGGGGGCAGTGCTGATGGGGTTGTTGTGGTGGAGAAAGCGTGCGCGCTGATGCCCTCACCCCGGCCCTCTCCCAAGGGGAGAGGGAGAAAACCTAACAATTCCCTCTCCCCGTGGGAGAGGGTTAGGGTGAGGGGAAAATTACTTACGGCGCCAGGTGGTCCCTTGCGGGCCGTCTTCCAGAATGATACCCATCTCGGTCAGACGGTTACGCGCCGCATCTGCCGCCGCCCAGTCTTTCGCCTGACGCGCTTCCAGACGCGCTTTGATCAACGCTTCAATTTCCGCCACTTCACCGTCGTCCGCCTGCGCACCGCTCTGCAGGAACGCATCCGGCTCCTGCTCCAGCAGGCCAAGCACGGAAGAGAGCTTACGCAGGTGCGCCGCCAGTGCATTCGCTGCTGCCATATCCTCTGACTTCAGGCGGTTCACTTCGCGCGCCATGTCGAACAGCACGGAGTACGCTTCCGGGGTGTTGAAGTCATCGTTCATTACCTCAACAAAGCGTGCTTCAAACGCTTCGCCGCCAGCGGCAGGAACAGACCTGTCGGTTCCGCGCAGCGCGGTGTACAGACGTTCCAGCGCCGAACGCGCCTGCTTGAGGTTCTCTTCGCTGTAGTTCAGCTGGCTGCGATAGTGGCCGGACATCAGGAAGTAGCGCACGGTTTCCGCGTCGTAATACTTCAGCACGTCACGCACGGTGAAGAAGTTGCCCAGCGATTTAGACATCTTCTCGCGGTCAACCATCACCATCCCGGAGTGCATCCAGTAGTTAACGTACTCGCCGCCGTGGGCGCAGGTGGACTGCGCGATTTCATTTTCGTGGTGCGGGAACATCAGATCTGAACCGCCGCCGTGGATGTCGAAGTGTTTGCCCAGCTGTTTGCAGTTCATCGCGGAGCACTCAATGTGCCAGCCCGGGCGGCCTTCACCCCACGGGGATGGCCAGCTTGGTTCGCCCTCTTTGGACATTTTCCACAGCACGAAGTCCATCGGGTTGCGCTTCACGTCAACCACGTCAACGCGCGCGCCGGCCTGAAGCTGGTCCAGGTCCTGACGGGAAAGCGAACCGTAGGTGGGGTCGGTCGGCACCGAGAACATTACGTCACCGTTGTCCGCCACGTAGGCGTGACCGCGTTCGATCAGCTTTTCAGTGATGTCGATAATTTCGTGAATATGGTGGGTGGCACGCGGCTCGCTGTCCGGACGCAGAATATTCAGGGCGTCGAAATCTTTGTGCATCTCGACGATCATACGATCGACCAGCGCAACAAAGCTCTCGCCGTTCTCATTAGCGCGCTTGATGATTTTATCGTCGATGTCGGTGATGTTACGCACGTATTTCAGGTTGTACCCCAGGAAACGCAGGTAGCGCGAAACCACGTCGAAGGCGACAAAGGTACGGCCATGGCCAATGTGACAGAGATCGTAAACCGTAATACCACACACGTACATGCCGACTTCCCCGGCATGGATAGGTTTAAATTCCTCTTTTTGGCGCGTCATTGTATTAAAGATTTTTAACATCGAAGATTCCATGTAAACACGTGTGTGGTTGAAAACCGGGTATTCTACCCGTAATTCAAACCCGAAGCAGCACACAATGCAAGGTGATCGCATCCTGTGGTTATGCTATAACAAGCCCCTATATATGACCCGAACGCGGGTCGACGTACCACAATAACGGAACAGGATGCAAAAATGGTTACTTTCCACACTAATCATGGCGATATCGTAATCAAAACCTTTGATGACAAAGCGCCTGAAACAGTTAAAAACTTCCTGGACTACTGCCGCGAAGGTTTCTACAACAACACCATCTTCCACCGTGTGATCAACGGCTTTATGATCCAGGGCGGCGGTTTTGAACCTGGCATGAACCAGAAAGAAACCAAAGAAGCGATCAAAAACGAAGCGAACAACGGCCTGAAAAACACCCGCGGCACGCTGGCGATGGCCCGTACTCAGGCGCCTCACTCTGCGACCGCGCAGTTCTTCATCAACGTGGCTGATAACGACTTCCTGAACTTCTCCGGCGAAAGCCTGCAGGGTTGGGGCTACTGCGTATTCGCAGAAGTGGTTGAAGGTATGGACGTGGTTGACAAGATCAAAGCCGTCTCTACCGGCCGCAGCGGCATGCACCAGGACGTTCCTAAAGAAGACGTTGTGATTACAAGCGTGACCGTCAGCGAGTAATTCGTGGCGACACTCTTTATTGCAGATTTGCATCTGCAAACAGAAGAACCGGCGATCGTCGCCGGTTTTCTGCGTTTTTTACGCGGTGAAGCCAAAAGCGCCGATGCGCTGTACATCCTGGGCGATCTCTTTGAAGCCTGGATCGGCGACGACGATCCTAACCCACTGCACCGTGAAATGGCTGCGGCCATAAAAGCGCTGGTTGATTCCGGCGTCCCCTGCTACTTCATTCACGGCAACCGCGATTTCCTGCTCGGCAAGCGCTACGCCCGCGAAAGCGGTATGACGCTGCTGCCGGAAGAACAGGTGCTCGACCTCTACGGCCGAAAGGTGCTGATCATGCACGGCGATACGCTCTGCACCGACGATACCGGCTACCTGGCGTTTCGCGCCAAAGTCCACACCCCGTGGATCCAAACGCTGTTCCTGGCCCTGCCGCTGTTCATCCGCAACCGCATCGCTGCCAGAATGCGCGCGGGCAGTAAAGCCGCCAACAGCAGCAAATCCATCACCATCATGGACGTTAACCCGCAGGCAGTTGTCAACGTCATGGAAAAGCACCGCGTGCAGTGGCTCATTCACGGCCATACCCATCGTCCTGACGTGCATTCCCTTATCGCCAACGGCCAGCCCGCACACCGCGTGGTATTGGGTGCCTGGCACAGCGAAGGATCGATGGTCAAAGTCACGCCTGAGGGCGTAAAGCTGATCGCTTTTCCGTTTTAATCCTTGCGCAAATTCATTCAATTTAATTGAACGATATCGGCAAATTGTTTCGATTTTAATCAGTCCATGGTCGGTCTATTATTTATCACATCAGGGCAACACGCCCTATCCAAGATAAATTACTTAAGGAATACGACCATGAAATCCATCAAAACTTTCGTTGCAGTTACCGCTCTTTCTCTGGCTTCTTTCGGTGCTTTCGCGCAGAGCGTCAGCGCAACCGGCTCAACCCTTGACCGTGCAGAAGCGAAAATTGCTGCACAGGCCGCTGAACAGGGTGCCTCTTACAAAATCACCAGCGCACAGTTCAACAACCGCGTGCACATGACCGCAGAACTGAATAAATAATGATTGCCGAACAACGAAAACAGACCGCCAGAACGCGGTCTGTTTTGTTATGAATGGATGGCAACAACGGCTCACCTTTTAACCGCGCAACCGTTTTCCTTGCCCGTATAACATGCTATTCTCTGTGCCCTCGAAAGCAGTGTGTTTCGCACCACAGGAGTTTTAAGACGCATGTCTTCCCGCAATAATCCGGCGCGTGTCGCCATCGTGATGGGGTCCAAAAGCGACTGGGCTACCATGCAGTTCGCCGCCGAAATCTTTGAAATCCTGAATGTTCCGCACCACGTAGAAGTGGTCTCCGCACACCGTACACCGGACAAACTGTTCAGCTTCGCCGAAAGCGCCGAAGAGAACGGTTATGAGGTGATCATTGCCGGTGCGGGCGGCGCAGCACATCTGCCAGGCATGATTGCCGCCAAAACGCTGGTGCCGGTTCTGGGCGTCCCGGTACAAAGCGCCGCACTGAGCGGTGTTGATAGCCTCTATTCCATCGTTCAGATGCCGCGCGGCATTCCCGTCGGCACGCTGGCGATTGGTAAAGCGGGTGCGGCAAACGCCGCCCTGCTGGCAGCCCAAATCCTGGCGACTCACGATAAAGACCTGCACCAGCGTCTGACCGAATGGCGTAAAGCCCAGACCGACGAGGTGCTGGACAATCCAGACCCGCGGGGTGCGGCATGAAGCAGGTTTGCGTCCTCGGTAACGGCCAGCTGGGCCGCATGCTGCGCCAGGCAGGTGAACCGCTGGGTATTGCCGTCTGGCCCGTCGGGCTGGATGCTGAACCTGAAGCCGTGCCGTTCCACCAGAGCGTGATTACCGCCGAGATCGAACGCTGGCCGGAGACGGCCCTGACACGCGAGCTGGCGCGTCACAACGCCTTTGTTAACCGCGATGTGTTCCCAATTATTGCTGACCGCCTGACGCAAAAGCAGCTGTTCGACAAGCTCGGCCTCGCGACCGCGCCGTGGCAGCTCCTGTCCGATAAAAGCGAGTGGAATGACGTCTTCGCGATGCTGGGCGACCTGGCGATCGTGAAACGCCGCGTGGGTGGCTACGACGGCCGCGGCCAGTGGCGTCTGCGCGCGAACGACACCGGCGAGCTGCCCGATGACTGCTACGGCGAGTGCATCGTTGAGCAGGGCATTAACTTCAGCGGTGAAGTGTCGCTGGTTGGCGCGCGCGGGCACGATGGCCGCACGGTGTTTTACCCTCTGACGCATAACCTGCATCAGGACGGTATCCTGCGCACCAGCGTGGCCTTCCCGCACGCAAACGCAGACCAGCAGGCACAGGCGGAAGATATGCTCTCTGCCATCATGCACGAACTCGGCTATGTGGGCGTCATGGCGATGGAGTGCTTTATCACCCCGTCCGGTCTGCTGATCAACGAACTTGCGCCGCGCGTGCACAACAGCGGCCACTGGACGCAAAACGGTGCGTCCATCAGCCAGTTCGAACTGCATCTGCGCGCCATCACCGACCTGCCGCTGCCGCAGCCGGTGGTCAACAGCCCGTCGGTGATGATCAACCTGATCGGCACCGTTCTGAACTACGACTGGCTGAAGCTGCCGCTGGTGCACCTGCACTGGTATGACAAAGAGGTTCGCGCGGGTCGTAAAGTGGGTCACCTGAACCTGAACGACAGCGACACGGACCGCCTGAGCGCCACGCTGGAAGCCATGATCCCTCTCCTGCCGCCGGAATATGCGAGCGGCATTGTCTGGGCACAATCAAAGCTTAAATAGCGCGCCCTCCGCCGGGGAGTTGACCTCCTCTTTCCCCGGCGTACAATTCCCGCCCATTGCTGCTTAGCTTTTTTCTGGAATACCCATGAACGATGGAACGGACTATCGCGCGATCCTCGCGTCCGATACCCCTTTAATCGACGTTCGCGCGCCGATCGAATTTGCCCAGGGCGCGATGCCCGCTGCCCTTAACCTGCCGTTGATGAACGACGACGAACGCGCCGCCGTGGGCACCTGCTATAAACGCCAGGGCCCGGAGGCTGCGCTGGCGCTCGGCCATAGTCTGGTAAAGGGTGAGACGCGCGATGCGCGCATCAACGCCTGGCGCGAAGCCTGCCTTGCACATCCTGAGGGCTTTCTCTGCTGCGCGCGCGGCGGCCAGCGCTCGCATATCTCCCAGGCCTGGCTGAAAGAGGCGGGTATCGATTACCCGCTGATCCGCGGCGGCTATAAGGCCCTGCGTCAGGCGGCGATTCAGGCAACCATCGAGCAGTCGCAAAAACCGATGGTGCTCATCGGCGGCTGTACCGGAAACGGTAAAACGCTGCTGGTGAAGCAGCACGCGCAGGGAATCGATCTGGAAGGACTGGCGCACCATCGCGGTTCCTCGTTTGGTCGCACCCTCACGCCGCAGCTTTCCCAGGCAAGCTTTGAAAATCACCTTGCCGTTGAGCTGCTGAAAAAAGATGCCGCGCGCTGGGTGCTGGAAGACGAGGGCCGGATGATTGGCTCCAACCACCTGCCGGAATGCCTGCGCGACCGCATGGTTGAAGCCCCTATCGTCGTGGTGGAGGACCCGTTTGACATTCGTCTTGAGCGCCTGCGCGAAGAGTATTTCGACCATATGTGGGCGGACTTTTCTGCCGCATACGGCGAGGAAGCGGGCTGGAGAGAATACAGCGAGTACCTGCACCACGGCCTGTTCGCCATTCGCCGCCGTCTTGGGCTGCAGCGGTATGCTGAATTCACCGCGCTATTAGATTCCGCGCTGCTGGAACAGCAACGCTCTGGCAGCACGGACGCGCACTTCAGCTGGCTTGCGCCGCTGCTGAAGGACTATTACGACCCGATGTACGGCTATCAGCTGGAGAAGAAAGCGGAGAAGATTGTGTATCGCGGGACGTATGGAGAAGTTGCGGAGTGGCTTGATCGCTGAAAAATAAAGCCGGGTGGCGGCTACGCCTTACCCGGCCTACGTGTTCTATCCGTCTGTTCCCTCTCCCTTTCAGGGAGAGGGTTAGGGTGAGGGTTAGAAGTCGTAACGCAGACGCACCAGGTTCATGTCACCCAGGTTGTCGGTGCTGGAGGTGAACACGTGTTCGTAATCCACGCGGAAACCGTAGTCCAGCTGGAAGCTGATACCCACGCCGTTGTCGATGCGCTGGTAGTTACGGCCGTTCACGTACTCAATGCGGTCGCCCATGAAGTATGGCTGGATGGATTTAACAGCGTACTGCCCAACTGGGAATTTGTAACCCGCGAAGTATTCAATACCCCACGCGTCACCCGCAAAGTAGTCGTTAACCGACACTTTTTTGGTGGTCAGGAAGTTCTGATACCAGCCGCCGCCTGCGGAGAAGGTCCAGTTATCCGGCGTCCAGCTCAGCGCGGTACCGAGGATGTTCTGGTCGTAGGATTTGCTGTCGCCGTTGTCCGGGTTACGCATATCCGCACGGGTGTAGTTCCACGCGGCGCCCCAGGTCAGATCGGTGGTCAGGTGGTAATCCAGACCCAGTGAACCGCCGCCTTTACGCTTGTAGCGCAGGCCGTTGCCCGGCAGGTATTCGCTGTCTTCAAACAGGTAGGATGCATAGATATCGGCATCGCCCACGGTTTTCTTATATTTCAGCATCTGGCGTGAACGATAAGAACCGTCGTAGTCGCCGTTGATCCCGTTACCCGGTGCCTGACCAATCATGTCATAGTCCCAGATATCGGTTTTCACGCCAACCACGTCATAGTAAACGCTGTTCTGTTGACCGAAGGTCAGCGTACCCCAGGTGTCGCTCTTCAGACCGGTGTAGAGCATACGACGCGTGGTGTCGTGCGCACCTTCGGCGTAGTGGTGATCCCAGTTAAACTGCGCGGGAATGTTCACACCCAGCTCGTAGTAGCTGATCCAGCTGATGTCATCAAACAGGTAGTAATCTGCTGCGAAACGGAAACGGGTGCCGCCGTCGAAGCCGTTACGCTTGTAGCTGTTTTTACCGTCGTCGCCGGTCATGTTCTGGAACTGAGGACGGATACTGCCGCCAACGGTGAAGTTCAGGCGGCTCAGCGGGTTACCCGCCTGAGGATCCTGCTTAAGAACGGTGATTTCCGCCTGAGAAGCGAAGGTAGTCAATGCCACTGCCGCGCCGATCGTTGCCGCCAGCGCTGATTTTTTTATAGTCATTATTTTTCCTTAATAGACACGCTGCTAAATATTTAGCGGGTGAATATTAACTGGAAATAATCGGGCTGTGTGGACGGGTTTTTAATGTTTTGTGCTACTAAATGAGTGGGTATTATCACTTTGTGCTATTTAAGCATTACGCGCCGGTATTAAAACCCGGCACGCAATTATCACTATACTAAATCAACTCGTAAACTGGCGGAACAGGGCTTTGCCCTTTAACAGCCGCGTGCCGAGCCAGCCTCCGCAAAGAGAAAGCAGCACCGCGCCGCACAGAGGCAGTATCAACCAAAGGCGCCAGTCAGGCTCCCACGGGAAGTCAAACACTTTCGTCTGCAACACCGCCAGCGCCGTCTCTGCGCCAATGGCCGCCACCAGACCGGCCACCAGCCCCAGCAGCGCAAACTCGCTCCAGAGCGTCATCCGCAGCAGCCGCTTACCGGCCCCCAGCGTGCGGTAGACCACCAGCTCCTGATGCCGCTGGCGCATGCCCACCTGCACCTGGGCCAGCAGCAACAGCACGCCGCAAATTGTCACCAGCACCACCATCACCTCCAGCGCGCGGCTCACCTGCTCCAGCACCTGCCCCACCTGCTTCAGGATCGCGCCGATATCCAGCAGGCTGACCGTCGGGAATTCCCGGTTCAGCTGGGTCAGCATGCCGTTACCGTTCTCCCAGCGGAAGCTGGTCAGCCAGCTCTGCGGCTGCCCATCCAGCGCCCCCGGCGGGAAGATAAAGAAGAAGTTTGGCCGCAGGCTTTCCCAGTCAACTTTACGCAGGCTGGTGACTTTCGCGGTAAAATCCTGGGTATCGCCGGTAAAGGTGACGCTATCTCCCGGCTTCACGTTCAGGCGCGTCGCCAGCCCCTCTTCCATCGACACCTCTCCCGCTTTCGGCGGCCAGGTGCCGGCGGTAATCGGGTTGTGATCCGGGCGTTTCTCCTGCCAGGTCAGGTTCAGCTCGCGGTTAAGCGACTCGTCTTTGTTTCCCTCCGTTGGCTGGCCGTTGATCTGCGTCAGCCGCGCGCGAACGATGGGATAGAACGACTCCGGAATAATATGATGCTCGGACAGGAAGCCCTTCAGCGGCGCGACCTGCTCAGGGGCGATATTGATCAGGAAATAGTTCGGGCTTTCCGGCGGCAGCTGCTGCTGCCAGCGGTCGAGCAGATCGCCGCGCAGCACCAGCAGCAGGGCCAGCAGCATAAACGACAGCGAAAAAGCCGAAAGCTGGCTCAGCGTAGACCAGGGCTGGTGCAGCAGACGGTTGACCGCCAGGCGCACGGGCAGGGATTTTACCGTCAGTCGCTTCAGGACGTTGAGCAGTATCCAGCCCAGCACGCCGCACAGCAGCGCCAGCACAACCGCTCCGGCCAGCACCGCCCACAGCAGCGTGCTGCCACCCATCAGCCAGGCCAGCAGCCCCACCGCCACCGCAATAATCACCGGAAGGTAGAACTTCAGCGGCCAGACGTTCGCCACCACATCGTTGCGGAGCACGCGCAGCGGCTGGGTAGCGAGCAACAGACGGTAGGGCCGTAGCCCCACCAGCACCGAGATTACCGTCATCGCGCCCATCGCCCACAGCCACGGCCAGAAGCTGGCCGGCGGCAATGCGGCCGGGAGCACCGGTTTCAGCATCACCATCAGCAGTTTTTCAAACAGCAGCCCCATTATCCCGCCGGTCAGCGCGGACAGCATCAGCAACATCAGCCACTGGCCGACAATCAGCTTGCGCAGCTGCGCCCTGCCCGCCCCCAGGGTTTTGAGGATCGCCACCAGGTCGTAGCGGCTGCGGCAGTAGTGCCCCATCGCCACGGCTACTGCCGCCACCGCCAGCAGCAGGGTTAACAATGCCGACAGCAGCAGGAACTGCTGAGAACGTTCAAGTGATTTGCCGAGCGCCCCTTCGTCCTGCTCCAGCCCGTACCAGCGATGTTCCGGCTTGAGCTGCGGCAGGAGCCATTTTTCATACGCATCAAGCTGGGCTGGCGTACCGCCAAACTTATAGCGCCAGGTGACGCGGCTGCCCGGCTGTACCGCATGGGTTGCCGCGACATCCGCGGTGTTCATCAGCAGGCGTGGCGCAAGCTGGAAGGGATTAAAGCCGGAGTCGGGCTCCTGCACCACTTCCCCGGCGATTTTCAGCGTGGCATCACCCACGTCGATACTGTCGCCGGTTTTCAGATTCAGGAGCGCCATCAGCCGCGGGGCCAGCAGCACCGTGCCGGGGTCTGGCTTCAGCCCGGGCGGGCTGGTCTGTAGTTCGCCGTACATCGGGTAGATACCATCAACGGCTTTGACGCTCGCCAGCTGCGGCGTGTCGCCCGCGAAGGTCATCGTCTGGAAGGTAATCTGTTCTCCCACCTTCAGCCCCAGCGTGCGCGCCTCGTCAATCCAGCCCGGCGGAACGGCGCGCGAGCTTTGCAGCGCCCGGTCTCCCGCCATAAACTCCCGGCTCTGCTGGCTGAGCCCTTTTTCCATCCGGTCGCTGACGCTGCCGAGCGCCAGCACGCAGGCCACCGCCAGGCTTAACGCCAGCCAGACAATCAGCAGCGAGGGCGAGCGCCACTCGCGCCAGAACCAGCGGGTAATCATGCCTCCTCCTGAAGAATACCGTTAACCAGCCGCAGGCGACGGTCGCAGCGGGCGGCGAGCTGCGGATCGTGGGTCACGAGGATCAGCGTGGTACCGTGCTCGCGGTTGAGCGAAAACAGCAGATCGGCAATCTTGTCTCCGGTTTTACGGTCAAGGTTACCGGTGGGCTCATCGGCAAACAGCACTTCCGGGCGACCGTTAAACGCCCTCGCCAGCGCCACGCGCTGCTGCTCACCGCCAGAAAGCTGCGCGGGAAGATGGTCGAGACGTTTACCGAGGCCGAGCTGTTCCAGCAGCGCCTTCGCGTGAGCGCGGCTTTCACGGCTATTTTCCCCGCGCAGCAGCGCCGGGAGTTCGACGTTTTCCAGCGCGTTCAGGGTCGGGATCAGCATAAAAGATTGAAAAACAAAACCAACGTGACGCGCGCGCAGCGCGGCCCGCGCCTCTTCATCAAGCTGATGCAGCGGTTGCCCGACAAGATGGACTTCGCCGCTGCTGCCGTCGTCCAGACCGGCCAAAATCGCCAGCAGCGTGGACTTACCGGAACCGGATTCGCCAATCAGCGCGATGGTTTCAGCGCGTTTGACAACGAGTTCAACTCCAGTAAGGATGGAAAGCTCGTGTTCCCCCTGACCGACGGACTTCTTAAGATGATGAACTTCAACACTGTTTTCCGCTGGCATTTGCCCTTCCTGTTTTTGATTCTGATGACTTTCCGCGCGGCGGCAGCGGACACGTTACTGGTTCTTGGCGACAGCCTGAGCGCAGGCTACCGCATGGCGGCCAGCGCGGCCTGGCCCGCCCTGCTCAATGACAAATGGCAGAGCAAGACGTCGGTTATCAACGCCAGCATCAGCGGCGACACCTCTCAGCAGGGTTTATCGCGCCTGCCTGCGCTGCTCAAACAGCATCAGCCGCGCTGGGTGCTGGTTGAGCTTGGCGGTAATGATGGCCTGCGTGGTTTTCAGCCTCAGCAAACGGAGCAAACGCTGCGCACCATTTTGCAGGACATCAGGGCGGCAAACGCTCAGCCGCTGCTGATGCAAATTCGCCTGCCCGCCAACTACGGTCGTCGGTATAATGAAGCCTTTAGCGCGATCTACCCTAAGCTTGCCAAAGAGTTTGATATTCCGCTGCTGCCATTTTTCATGGAAGAGGTCTATCTCAAACCCCAGTGGATGCAAGACGACGGGATCCACCCCAATCGCGATGCTCAGCCGTTTATTGCCGACTGGATGGCAACGCGGCTGGCTCCTTTAGTTAACCATGACTCCTGATTAAGCGGAGATCCTGACAGGTAAAGTTATGCAAAAATCGGTCTTAATTACAGGATGTTCCAGTGGAATCGGCCTTGAAAGCGCGCTTGAACTAAAGCGCCAGGGATTTCGGGTTCTGGCGGCCTGCCGCAAACCCGACGATGTCGAACGCATGAACGGACTGGGCTTTACCGGCGTGCTGCTGGATATGGACTCGCCGGAGAGCGTTGAGCGCGCCGCCGATGAGGTTATCGCGCTGACCGACAATCGTCTGTACGGGCTCTTTAACAATGCCGGTTACGGCGTGTATGGCCCGCTGGATACGCTCTCCCGCGAAACGCTGGAGAAGCAGTTTTCGACCAACTTCTTCGGCGTACATCAGCTCACCATGCGTCTGCTCCCCGCGATGCTGCCGCACGGTGAAGGGCGCATCGTGATGACATCGTCGGTGATGGGGTTAATTTCAACCCCAGGCCGCGGCGCCTATGCCGCCAGCAAATATGCGCTGGAGGCCTGGTCCGACGCCCTGCGCATGGAGCTGCGCCACAGCGGCATCAAGGTCAGCCTGATTGAGCCCGGCCCTATCCGCACCCGCTTCACCGAAAACGTGAACCAGACCCAGTCGGACAAACCGGTCGAAAACCCCGGCATTGCCGCACGCTTTACGTTAGGTCCTGAAGCGGTTGTCGCCAAAGTGCGCCATGCTTTTGAGAGCGATAACCCCAAACTGCGTTATCCGGTCACGCTGGTGACCCATGCCGTTGGCTGGCTAAAACGCCTTCTGCCGGGCCGGATGATGGACAAAATTTTACACGGCTGAGTTGAAGCGTCGCCGCTCATCCCCATGTAAAGAACAAACCGACAAAAGAGAAAGCCGCATGTCCGTACAGAATATCGTCAATATTACTGAAGCAAACCTGCAACAGACGCTGGAACAGTCGATGACCAAACCGGTGCTGTTCTACTTCTGGTCTGAACGTAGCCAACACTGTCTGCAGCTGACGCCGGTACTGGAGAGCCTTGCCGCGCAATACAACGGTCAGTTCATTCTCGCCAAGCTGGACTGTGACGCCGAGCCGATGGTCGCGTCTCAGTTTGGCCTGCGCGCTATCCCAACGGTCTATCTGTTCCAGAACGGCCAGCCCGTTGATGGCTTCCAGGGGCCGCAGCCGGAAGAGGCAATCCGTGCCCTGCTGGACAAAGTGCTGCCGCGCGAAGAAGAGCTGAAAGCGCAGGAAGGCATGGCGCTGATGCAGGAAGGCAAATATGACGAGGCGCTGCCGCTGCTCAAAGAGGCGTGGCAACTGTCGAATCAGAACAGCCAGATTGGCCTGCTGCTGGCGGAAACGCAGATCGCCCTGCACCGTTCAGAAGATGCGGAAGCCGTACTCAAGACCGTTCCGCTGCAGGACCAGGACACCCGTTACCAGGGCCTGGTCGCGCAGATTGAGCTGCTGAAGCAGGCCGCGGACACCCCGGAGATTCAGCAGCTGCAGCAGCAGGTTGCCGAAAACCCGGCCGACGCCGCGCTGGCAAGCCAGCTGGCGCTGCAGCTGCACCAGGTGGGCCGTAACGAAGAGGCGCTGGAGCTGCTGTTTAGCCATCTGCAAAAGGACCTCGCTGCCGCAGACGGCCAGGCGCGCAAGATGTTCCAGGAGATCCTCGCCGCGCTGGGCACCGGCGACGCGCTGGCGTCGAAGTATCGTCGTCAGCTGTACGCGTTGCTCTACTAACAAAAAAATGCCCGGTGGCGCTAACGCTTACCGGGCCTGGAAAAGCCGATGTCACCCCGTCTTTTTCAACTGCGTCACCACCAGCTGGTGGCGCGCGTTGTAGAACTTCCGGTAGGTCAGGTAGCAGGCAATGATGGTTGACAGACTTGCCGTGGAAAGCAGCATAAACGTCACCATAATCTGATACTTAATCGCTTTTACCGGATCGATACCCGCAAAAATCAGCCCCGACATCATGCCCGGCAGGCTTACCAGCCCAACCGTTTTGGCGGAATCTACCGTCGGGATCAGCGATGAACGAATGCTTTCACGAATCAGCCGCGCCGAGGCTACTTTTGGCGTGGCCCCCAGGCTTAGTTTCTCCTGCAGCTGCTGCTGTTCGCTGCTGAAACGCTGGCCAAGGTTGTTATAACAGAGCCCAACGGCCACCATGGCGTTCCCCGCAATCATCCCCGAAATAGGGATAACCTGCATCGGCGTAAACTCAATTGAGCCGGAGAGTACCAGCACCGCCAGCGTGAGCGCCGTCCCGGTGGTAATCGCGATAAACGATGAGATAAACGCCTTATCAATGTATTTACTGCGCTTTTGCGCATTCCACGCCGCGTTAAAGCAGATAAAGAGCACCATCAGCAGCGTCAGGACCGCGTGGTTGACGTTGAAAATGTACTTCAGCACATAGCCGACGATGATGAGCTGAATCACCGCGCGGCAGATACTCCACACAATATCTTTTTCCAGCCCCAGCTTTTCCCGGTAGCTGACCACAATCGCAATCAGCACCAGCACCATCGAAAACGCCAGGGATTCGTTGGTAATATTATGCTCACCCACGGTTTGCCTCCTGCATTTTTCCGCCGTGCGGTTGAAGCGTAATCACGTCATCCGCATGGGTTATTTCGCTGGCGTCGTGCGTCACCCACAGCACGGCAATATTCTGCTCGCGGACGTAACGATGAATAATCTCGTTAACGTTGCGTTTGTTGGCGTCATCGAGCGCGCTGGTAATTTCATCCAGCAGCAACACCTTGGGTAAAAACTGCAGGTTGCGGATCAGCGAGACGCGCTGCTTTTCTCCGCCCGACAGCGCATTAATGGATTTGGTTAACGTCTCCTCCGAAAGGCCAAAGCGGGCCAGATCCCGGGTGAATTTTTCCGGCTCAGGCGTTTTTTGACGGATTTGCCACGGAAATATCAGGTTGTCATAAACCGTATCGCCAAAAAGCGCGGGGGTTTGCACACAATAGGAAACCTGCTGGCGATAGCTTTCCGGTGAAAGTGACGCAATATCCTGGCCTTCAAACAGAATGGTGCCCTCTGTGGGGCTGAGCAAGGAGGCCACAATCTTGAGCAGCGTGCTTTTACCGCAGCCTGAAGGGCCCGTTATTAATTTAAACTCGCCCGGCGACAGGCAAAACTCGACGTGCTGAAGGATGGTGTTTTCCCCGACACGAAATCCGACATCCCTGAGATGTATTAAGTTTTTTTTATCGTTCATTGCGCTTCCGTTAACCGCTTTTTGTCATAACCGCCTGTAGCATAATCCTTTCGTGCGCACAGAGCGAATAGCCTCACGCTAAAGCAAGTGTTAAACTTTTTGTTTGTCATTTGTCACCACCATCACTACAGGAAGTATGCAGCATGGCACACATCTTTTATGAGTTCCCTTCCCTGAAGCCTGGTGTTCCTGATGTCGAAACATTAATGGAAGTCATCAAATCTTCGGAACTCACGCGTTTTGTCATTGGTGCAGAGGTGGTCGATTTTGTTAAGAAGGCGCTCATCGTGAACACCACGATCGGCAGTTTCAAAAATTGCTATTTCGCCTTCGACAACGGGACACACTTCCTTGAATTTGACGGCAAAGGAAAATCAAAGCGTTTTAACGAGGTGCCCGACTGGTTCGTCTCCCCGGCTGAATTTTCTCGCACCCAGTGGCTTATCAACCACGACCTTGCGGATGTGAAAGCGACCCAATTCATTGACGTTCTGATGTCCTACCCGCTGAAAGCCCGCCGCGCGCATTGCAATTTGCTATTTGGGCTGGAGCTGGAAAAAGTGAACGCGGTACCGGCCACGGCGTCTGCGGCAGGTAAAATCGGCAATAAAAACGGTAAAACCACCAAGCCACGCGTTACCGATCTGGGATCGTTTGAGCTGTTCAGCCAGTTCTTTGCGCGCATGAAAACCGCCGTGATGGCCGATGAGTTCCCCACCCTGCAGGTCCTGACGGGAATGGATAACCTGGCAAAAGCGCCGCACAGCTTAAAGCAGGGTATCAGGACGTGGTTCAAAGCCATCGCGGGCGACCTTCCACCTAACAACAAGCGCGTTGAGGCGGGGAATGCCGTGCTGTTCTGCGCCCCCATTCGCGAACAGATCCAGCATATCGAAGCGCTGGGACTGGAGAATTACTACCAGGGATTATCCAAAGCCATCGCGAAGGCGGGTGATGGATTCATCTCTGACTTTACCTATACTTACGAGCAATAAACACACACTTTCACTCGTCACAGCATGCAAAACAGGAGGTTTTTATGCTTATCGTTATTCCCGTCCTTATTTTCGTTGCGCTGGTTATCGTGGGCGCAGGCGTCAAAATTGTCCCACAGGGCTATCAGTGGACCGTCGAGCGTTTCGGCCGCTATACCAATACGCTCCAGCCTGGCCTAAGCCTTATTGTTCCGTTCATGGACAGAATCGGCCGTAAGATCAACATGATGGAACAGGTGCTGGATATTCCTTCTCAGGAAGTGATATCGAAGGATAACGCCAACGTCACCATTGACGCCGTCTGCTTTATTCAGGTGATTGACGCGCCGAAAGCGGCCTATGAGGTCAGCAACCTGGAGCTGGCGATCGTTAACCTGACGATGACCAACATCCGTACCGTGCTGGGCTCGATGGAGCTGGACGAGATGCTTTCCCAGCGCGACAGCATCAATACCCGCCTGCTGCATATTGTCGATGAGGCAACGAACCCGTGGGGGATCAAAGTCACCCGTATTGAGATCCGCGACGTGCGCCCACCGGCGGAGCTGATTGCCTCCATGAACGCGCAGATGAAGGCCGAGCGAACCAAGCGCGCCTATATTCTGGAAGCCGAAGGGGTACGTCAGGCTGAGATCCTCAAAGCGGAAGGGGAAAAACAGTCGCAGATCCTGAAAGCGGAAGGCGATCGTCAGTCCGCGTTTTTGCAGGCGGAAGCGCGTGAACGTTCAGCCGAGGCGGAAGCCCGCGCCACCCAGATGGTGTCTGAGGCGATTGCCGCCGGTGATATCCAGGCCGTGAACTACTTTGTCGCGCAAAAATATACCGACGCGCTGAAAGAGATCGGCTCCGCGAACAACAGCAAAGTGGTGATGATGCCGCTGGAGGCCAGCAGCCTGATGGGCTCTATCGCCGGTATTGCCGAGCTTATCAAAGACAGCGGAAACGAGCGTAAAAAATGATTGAGCTCATCGTCGCACATCCTCACGCTTTCTGGCTAAGCCTCGGGGGTTTACTGCTGGCCGCTGAGATGCTGGGCGGCAATGGCTACCTGCTCTGGAGCGGTGTCGCCGCGGTCATTACCGGGCTGCTCGTGTGGATTTTGCCGCTTGACTGGGCGTGGCAGGGCGCGTTGTTTGCCGTGCTGACGCTGGTGGCCGCGTGGCTGTGGTGGCGCTGGCTTAACCGACGGGTTAGCGAGCAGAAGCCGGTGGACGCGCATCTCAACCAGCGCGGACAGCAGATTGTCGGCCAGCGGTTTACGCTCGACGCCGCGCTGGTAAACGGACGGGGACATATGCGCGTGGGCGACAGCTCTTGGCCGGTGGTCGCCGACGACGACCTCAGCGCCGGAACGCGGGTTGAGGTCATTGCGGTGGAAGGCATTACCCTGCGGGTTAAAGCCTGCTAAGCAGAAGCCTTACGATGACAGCAGCCGGCAAGATTATCGATAATCGGGCAGTCGGCGCTGTCATCCCCCGGACAGGATTCCGCGAGCTGTAGCAGCTGCTTGCGCATCGCCTGCAGCTCGGTGATATGGCGTTCAATCTCGGCTACTTTTTCCAGGGTGCGTTTTTTCACGTCTGCGCTGTGACGCTTCGGATCGTTGAACAGGTTAACCAGCTCGCCGCACTCTTCCAGATTAAAACCGACCTGTCTTGCCTGGCGCAGCAGCGTCAGTTCATCCAGATGCAGCTGCGTGTAGCTGCGGTAGCCGTTTTCACTGCGCAGCGGCGGCGTCACCAGCCCCTTCTCTTCATAAAAGCGAATCGCTTTGCTGGTTAAACCGGTTTTTTTTGCCACATCGCTAATATTCACATTTCCCCCTTGACCTTCCCCTTGATGGAAGGTTTAACCTTCATAACAGTTAGTGAAAAGCGTTACTCCGGTCAACAACTGACCAAAATATTATACGGGAGTTTTGTTATGTCTCACACTATTGACCTGACGCTGGACGGCCTCTCCTGCGGCCACTGCGTCAAACGCGTTAAAGAAAGTCTGGAACAGCGCCCTGATGTTGAAAGCGCTGAAGTCAGTATCGATCGTGCCGCCGTCATCGGCAGCGCCAGCGCGGATGCGCTGATTGATACCATCAAGCAGGCCGGCTACGGGGCGGAGCTAAGCCACCCAAAGGCTAAACCGCTGGCAGAGTCATCATCCCCGTCGGAAGCGCTGACAGCGGCCACTCCTGAGCTTCCGGCAGCTGATGATATTGATGACAGCCAACAGCTGCTGATCAACGGCATGAGCTGCGCCAGCTGCGTCTCCCGGGTACAAAACGCCTTGCAGGCGGTACCGGGCGTCGCACAGGCACGGGTCAACCTCGCGGAGCGCACTGCGCTGGTGATGGGCAGCGCCTCCGCAGCAGATTTGGTGCAGGCCGTTGAAAAAGCGGGCTACGGGGCGGAGGCCATCGAAGATGACGCCGAACGCCGCGAGCGCCAGCAGGAAACGGCTATCGCCACCATGAAGCGCTTCCGCTGGCAGGCGATTGTCGCCCTGCTGGTGGGTATTCCGGTGATGGTGTGGGGGATGATCGGCGACAACATGATGGTCACCGACGACAACCGCACGCTGTGGCTGGTGATTGGCGTCATTACCCTGGGCGTGATGATCTTCGCGGGCGGCCATTTCTATACCAGCGCCTGGAAGAGCCTGAAAAACCGCACCGCGACGATGGATACGCTGGTCGCCCTCGGCACGGGTGCGGCATGGCTGTACTCCATGAGCGTGAACGTCTGGCCCCAGTGGTTCCCGATGGAAGCGCGGCATCTCTATTATGAAGCGAGCGCGATGATTATCGGCCTGATCAACTTAGGTCATATGCTGGAAGCCCGCGCCCGCCAGCGATCCTCGAAAGCGCTGGAAAGATTGCTCGATTTAACCCCGCCAACCGCGCGCGTGGTCACGGACGCAGGAGAAAAGAGCGTTCCGCTGGCCGAGGTTCAGCCCGGCATGACGCTGCGCCTGACCACGGGCGATCGCGTTCCTGTTGACGGTAAGATAACGCAGGGCGAGGCCTGGCTGGATGAAGCGATGCTGACCGGCGAGCCTATCCCCCAGCAGAAATCAGACGGCGACGCCGTTCATGCCGGGACGGTGGTACAGGACGGTAGCGTGCTGTTCACCGCCAGCGCCGTCGGCAGCCACACTACGCTGTCGCGTATTATTCGCATGGTGCGTCAGGCGCAGAGCAGCAAGCCGGAAATTGGCCAGCTCGCTGACAGAATTTCCGCCATTTTTGTGCCGGTGGTGGTCGCCATTGCCCTGCTGAGCGCGGCGATCTGGTACGTTTTCGGCCCTGCCCCGCAGATTGTTTATACCCTGGTGATCGCCACCACGGTGCTGATCATCGCCTGTCCTTGCGCCCTTGGCCTGGCGACGCCGATGTCGATTATCTCCGGCGTAGGCCGCGCCGCCGAGTTTGGCGTGCTGGTGCGGGACGCGGACGCGCTGCAGCGGGCCAGCACGCTCGACACGCTGGTGTTTGATAAAACCGGCACGCTCACCGAAGGCAAACCGCAGGTAGTGGCCGTCACTACCGCAGGCATTGCCGAAGCGGACGCGCTGCGGCTTGCCGCCGCGCTGGAGCAAGGCTCAAGCCATCCGCTGGCGCGCGCCATCCTTGATAAAGTAAATGATGCCGCCCTGCCGCAGGTCAGCAGCTTCCGTACACTGCGCGGGCTCGGCGTCAGCGGTGAGGCAGAAGGCCACGCGCTGCTGCTGGGCAACCAGGCATTGCTTAATGAAAACGGTATTGATACCTCCACGCTGGAGAGCGAGCTAAAAGCGCAGGCGTCGCAGGGCGCCACGCCGGTTCTCCTTGCGGTAGATGGCAAAGCCGCCGCGCTGCTGGCCGTTCGCGATCCGCTGCGCCAGGACAGCGTGGATGCCCTGGCGCGTCTGCACCGCGCGGGCTATCGCCTGGTGATGCTGACCGGGGATAACCCGACCACCGCCAACGCCATCGCGAAAGAAGCAGGAATTGATGAGGTCATTGCGGGCGTGCTGCCGGACGGTAAAGCTGACGCCATTAAGAAACTGCAAAGTCAGGGGCGTCAGGTGGCGATGGTCGGCGACGGCATCAACGATGCCCCGGCGCTGGCCCAGGCGGACGTGGGGATCGCCATGGGTGGCGGGAGCGACGTGGCTATTGAAACCGCCGCCATTACGCTGATGCGCCACAGCCTGATGGGCGTTGCCGACGCGCTGGCCATTTCGAAAGCCACGTTGCGCAACATGAAGCAGAACCTGCTGGGGGCGTTTATCTATAACTCGCTCGGTATCCCGATTGCTGCCGGCATTTTGTGGCCGCTGACCGGCACGCTGCTTAACCCGGTGGTCGCGGGTGCGGCGATGGCGCTCTCCTCCATCACCGTGGTGAGCAACGCCAACCGGCTGCTGCGCTTTAAACCGAAAGATTGAACCTTGTACTCGTACGCGCTAGCATGAACCTTTCCATTCATGGAGCGCGTATGGGTCTGTTTAATCGTATAAAAACATCGTTTCGCGCCCTCTTTCCTCGCCGTTACGCCTGGCCGGGCCTGGATATCTCCCTCCCCGGCGGGCAGCACCTGCACCTGGTGGGCAGTATCCATATGGGCACGCAGGATATGTCTCCCCTGCCGCCCGCGCTGGTTAAACTGCTGAAACGCGCCGATGCGCTGGTCGTTGAGGCAGACATTTCGGGCCACGAGTCGCCGTTTGCCGGACTAGAAAGCGATCGCTCGCTGGCCGAACGTCTGGATGAAACCCAGCTTGCGGAGCTGACGCGCGTCGCCGATGAAACGGGCGTCTCGCTCTCCATGATTGACACCCTGCCGCTCTGGCAAATTGCGATGGTGCTGCAGGCCACGCAGGCGCAACGTCTGGGCCTGCGCGGTGATTACGGCATTGATTACCAGCTGCTGAACGTAGCAAGGGCGCGCCGTCTGCCCATCATCGAGCTGGAAGGGACGGACAGCCAGATTGCGCTCCTGCGGCAGCTTCCCGACGACGGCCTTATGCTGCTGGACGATACGCTGACCCACTGGCACACCAACGCGCGCCTGCTGCAGACCATGATAGGCTGGTGGCTGGATGCGCCGCCTGCGGACGGAAAGCTGGCCTTACCGTCGACGTTCAGCGAATCGTTATATGATGTGCTGATGAACGCGCGCAACAAAGCCTGGCGGGAAACACTTCATGCTCTGCCTGCGGGGCATTACGTGGTGGCGGTTGGAGCGTTACATTTGTACGGAGAAGGGAATTTGCCGTCGCTGCTGAAATAAAAAAATGGCCAATATTTCTATTGGCCCGTCAAAGAGGAATTTCATCGTTTTTATTATGCCGAAGGAGACCTTCGGTTGAGCCGATTGTCGCTCAAAGTGACCATCACTGCCAATACTATTGCGCAAGATGGTGCTATTTTTTAGACAAACGTCAGGCGTATGCTGTTGGCATGATTTGTCTGTCGTAAGAAGGATAGCTATGACTCCCGCCGTTAAATTACTCGAAAAAAACAATATTTCTTTCCAGATCCACACTTACGATCACGATCCGAATGAAACCAACTTTGGTGATGAAGTGGTGCGCAAGCTGGGCCTGAACGCGGACCAGGTTTACAAAACGCTGCTGGTTGCGGTGAATGGCGACATGAAACACCTCGCCGTCGCGGTCACCCCGGTGGCGGGCCAGCTGGATCTGAAAAAAGTCGCTAAAGCCCTGGGGGCGAAGAAGGTGGATATGGCCGATCCGATGGTTGCGCAACGCACCACGGGCTACCTGGTGGGCGGGATCAGCCCGCTCGGACAGAAAAAACGCCTGCCGACGCTGATTGATGCCCCTTCACAGGAGTTCGAAACCATCTTTATATCCGGCGGCAAACGCGGGCTGGATATTGAACTGGCCGCGGGCGATCTGGCGAAAATGCTGGACGCGAAGTTTGCGGATATTGCGCGCCGGGATTGAGAAAATTGCCCGGTGGCGCTGCGCTTACCGGGCCTACGATTCGAATGTAGGCCGGGTAAGGCGTAGCCGCCACCCGGCAAAACAACCGCACTACTGCCAGCTCACCTCACCTTTCGGCTCATACGCATTCACGTCAATCGGCGAATTCTGCTCGATGAACTGCTTCAGGACTTCCGCATCAATAAAGCCGGTATTCACATAGCCCGGTTTATTATCAATATGCGGATAGCCGTCACCGCCGGTGGCGTTAAAACTTAAGGTCGCCAGACGGTAGGTTTTGGCAGGGTCGACCGGTTCGCCTTTGATCTTAAGATCGTTTAGCTTGCCGTCTTTCGCCACAAAGCTAACGTTGGCAAACTGCGGGTAAGCCCCGGAATCCGGCTTCATCTGGGCCACGGCGGTCAGATAGTCAATGACCTCTTTCCCGCTCATGTCGGCATAGACCACCAGGTTACCGAACGGCTGCACCTTCAGGACGTCTTTGTAGGTGATATTTCCGCCTTCGATAGAGTCACGAATGCCGCCGCCGCTCATCACGCCGAAGTCAGCGCCGGTGCGCGCCATTTGCGCCGCCAGCACCAGGTGGCCCATGTTGGTCTGCACGAAGCGAACCTTACTGCGGTCCCCTTCCAGACGACCGTTCAGCGTGCCGATTTTCACGTCCAGCTGCGCCTTGCCTTTGTTCTGGAACGGCGTCAGCAGAGAGAGCATCTGCTGGTTTTCTGGAATCTCTGGCGTGTAAAGTACGCGCTCACTTTTCCCGTCAGGGTACGTAACCTTCTTCTTCAGGTTGACCGGAATGAGCTGGTAATGGACCAGCTTCATCTCGCCGTTACGGAACTCGAAGTCCGCGCGGCCCACGTATTTTCCCCACTCGTGCGCCTGGACAATCCAGATACCGTTCTGACGGTCTGGCGCGCACGGCGTGCCCGGCACGTAGTCCACCTGCTTTTTGTTCTCCGAGGCCATACACACCGGGTCTTGTGAGTGACCACCCACAATCATCGCCAGCGAGCCCGCAGGCAGGCTGCGCGCCATCTCCACGTCGCCGGGCGCGTTAGAGCCGTGCTCGCCGTTGTCGTAATGCCCCATGTGCGTGGTGGCAATTATCACGTCCGGCTTTTCGTTTTGCTGCAGCTCCTGAATCACCAGCTTCGCTTCGTCTGCCGGTTTGCGGAATTCGATATCGGTAAAGAACTCGGGGTTGCCAATTTTCGCCGTATCGTCGGTGGTTAAGCCAATCACCGCGATTTTCAGATCCTGACGCTTAAACAGCGCCCACGGTTTAAACAGGCGCTCGCCGGTACTTTTCTGGTAAATATTGGCAGAGAGGAACGGGAATTTTGACCACTTCTCCTGCTGACGCAGCACGCTCAGCGGGTTGTCAAACTCATGGTTACCGACGGCCATCGCGTCGTAGCCAATCAGGTTCATACCGCGAAAATCGGGTTCGGCGTCCTGTAGGTCGGATTCCGGCACGCCGGTATTGATATCGCCGCCCGACAGCAACAGCACGCTGCCGCCCTGGGCTGCCACCTCTTTGCGAATGCTATCCACCAGCGTTTTTTGAGCAGACAGGCCATATTCGCCGTATTCACTGCGCCAGAAGTGACCGTGGTGATCGTTAGTATGCAGAATGGTGATTTTATAGGTTTTGTCTTTTTCATACGCCTGCGCGGGCAGGCTTACCAGGCCCCATGCGGCGATGAGCGCCAGCGCGACGCCCCGCTTCATTAACTTCATCATCTCTCTCCCTGACCAATAGACAAAGGCAAAAATTACAGTGACTAACAAGAATAGACAAATAAGTTTTCAGAATTGCGACTTTCTTCAAATGTCCCGGGCGGGTATGTTAGTCGGATAATAATTACACCCTGCATTTCTAATAACTAAAGACGTGGTAATTCTCTCTATGGCAATCAGTGAATCAACCCAGCCCGTTCCGGGCGCGCCGGCGTCGCCGCCAGCATCGCGCACCTCCTTTAAAGTATTAGGCGCAATCAGCCTCTCGCACCTGCTCAACGACATGATCCAGTCGTTGATTCTGGCCATTTATCCGCTGCTGCAGTCCGAGTTCTCGCTCACCTTCGTGCAGATCGGGATGATCACCCTGACCTTCCAGCTGGCCTCCTCGCTGCTGCAGCCGGTGGTGGGCTACTGGACGGACAAATACCCGATGCCGTGGTCGCTGCCGATAGGCATGTGCTTTACCTTAAGCGGGCTGGTTCTGCTGGCCATGGCGGGGAGCTTTGAGGCCGTGCTGATTGCTGCCGCGCTGGTGGGCACCGGCTCGTCCGTTTTCCACCCTGAGTCTTCCCGCGTGGCGCGTATGGCCTCTGGCGGGCGCCACGGTCTGGCGCAGTCGCTCTTCCAGGTAGGCGGTAACTTCGGTAGCTCCCTGGGCCCGCTGCTGGCCGCGGTGATTATTGCCCCTTACGGCAAAGGCAACGTGGCATGGTTTGTCCTGGCCGCGCTGCTGGCCATTGTCGTGCTGGCGCAGATCAGCCGCTGGTATGCCGCTCAGCATCGGGTGAATAAAGGTAAACCTAAAGCGAAGGTAACCAATCCCCTTCCGCGCAATAAGGTTATCCTGGCGGTTTCCGTGCTGCTGGTGCTGATTTTCTCGAAATACTTCTATATGGCGAGCATCAGCAGCTATTACACCTTTTACCTGATGCAAAAATTCGGATTATCGGTACAGAATGCCCAGATTCACCTGTTTGCCTTCCTGTTCGCCGTCGCGGCCGGCACGGTCATTGGCGGGCCCGTGGGGGATAAGATTGGGCGCAAATATGTTATTTGGGGCTCTATCCTCGGCGTCGCGCCGTTTACCCTTATTTTGCCGTACGCCAGCCTTGAATGGACGGGAATTTTAACCGTGATTATTGGTTTTATCCTCGCATCCGCCTTTTCCGCCATTCTGGTCTATGCCCAGGAGCTGCTGCCTGGGCGTATCGGTATGGTTTCCGGGCTCTTTTTCGGCTTCGCCTTCGGCATGGGCGGGCTTGGTGCCGCGGTGTTAGGGATGGTTGCGGATCACACCAGCATCTTCCTGGTTTATAAAATCTGCGCTTTCCTGCCACTTCTTGGGATGTTGACCATATTCCTGCCTGATAACCGCCACAAAGCGTAAATTACCGGTAGCCAAAGTTAAACTTTGGCTACCTGATACCCTGATGCCATAAGGGTTTCTTCTTCATCTCCTCGCTGAATTTATCAAAATGCGCTTTTTTGGGTGCATATTGCTGTTTTATTCAAAATTCAACAATTATTCATAAACACAAGAGTAAAAATTGTCATAAACTATTACTCGGTTTTTTGGTTTTTCACCAAAAAGGAACACCCACAACGAAAGGAGACGGAATGCACCACGCCACACCGCTTATCACCACCATTGTTGGTGGACTTGTGCTCGCTTTTATCCTCGGCATGATTGCTAATAAACTGCGTATTTCTCCTCTTGTCGGCTATCTGTTAGCGGGCGTACTGGCGGGACCGTTTACGCCAGGCTTCGTTGCGGATACCAAACTGGCCCCTGAGCTGGCGGAATTGGGCGTGATTCTGCTGATGTTTGGCGTCGGCCTGCATTTTTCCCTGAAGGATTTGATGGCGGTAAAGTCGATTGCCATACCCGGAGCGATCGCCCAGATAGGGGTGGCGACGCTGCTGGGGATGGCGCTTTCGGCCTTACTGGGCTGGTCGTTAATGACCGGTATCGTATTTGGGCTGTGTCTCTCAACCGCCAGTACCGTGGTGCTGCTGCGCGCGCTTGAAGAGAGACAGCTGATAGACAGCCAGCGCGGGCAAATCGCGATAGGCTGGCTGATTGTTGAAGACCTGGTCATGGTGCTGACGCTGGTGCTGCTGCCTGCCGTCGCCGGCATGATGGAAAAAGACAACGTCGGCTTCGCTTCGCTGGCGCTGGATATGAGCATTACCATCGGGAAAGTGGTGGCGTTTATCGCCATCATGATGCTGGTGGGCCGCCGTCTGGTACCGTGGATCATGTCCCGCAGCGCGGCAACCGGCTCACGCGAGCTGTTTACCCTCTCCGTGCTGGCGCTGGCGCTGGGTATCGCGTTTGGTGCCGTTGAGCTGTTTGACGTCTCCTTTGCCCTGGGCGCGTTCTTCGCCGGGATGGTGCTGAACGAATCCGAACTGAGCCACCGCGCGGCGCACGACACCCTGCCGCTGCGCGACGCCTTTGCCGTGCTGTTCTTCGTCTCCGTCGGGATGCTGTTTGATCCGATGGTTCTGATTCACCAGCCGCTGGCGGTGCTGGGCACGCTGGCGATCATTATCTTTGGTAAGTCGCTCGCCGCCTTCTTCCTGGTGCGAATGTTTGGCCACTCCCCGCGTACAGCGTTGACCATCGCCGCCAGCCTGGCGCAGATTGGCGAGTTCGCCTTTATTCTGGCCGGTCTGGGCATGGCCCTGAACCTGCTGCCACAGGCCGGTCAGAATCTGGTGCTGGCGGGCGCGATCCTGTCGATTATGCTGAACCCGGTGCTGTTTGCCCTGCTGGAAAAATACCTCGATAAAACCGAAACGCTGGAAGAACAGACCCTGGAAGAGGCCATCGAAGAAGAGAAGCAGATCCCGGTGGATATTTGCAATCACGCCCTGCTGGTCGGCTTTGGCCGCGTGGGCAGCCTGCTCGGCGAGAAGCTGATGGCGCAGGGTATTCCGCTGGTGGTGATTGAAACGTCGCGCACCCGCGTCGACGAGCTGCGCGAGCGCGGCATTCGTGCGGTGCTGGGCAACGCGGCGAACGAAGAGATCATGAACCTGGCGCATCTGGACTGCGCGCGCTGGCTGCTGCTGACCATACCAAACGGCTATGAAGCGGGCGAGATCGTGGCTTCCGCGCGCGAGAAGTGCCCAAATATTGAGATTATTGCACGGGCGCATTATGACGACGAGGTGGAATACATTACCGAGCGCGGTGCGAATAAGGTGGTGATGGGCGAGCGTGAGATTGCGAACACGATGCTGACGCTGCTGGAGAATCCGCCGGTTGAAGAAGGGGTGACGGGGTAATGTAGTGCGGCCTGATGCCCTCACCCTAACCCTCTCCCACAGGGAGAGGGAACAAACACTAAAAACGGCAACCTGAGTTGCCGTTTTGCTTTTACCTGTCCCAGTACGCCTCTTCGAGGCTGTCTTCCCGTTCCGGCAAGCCACGCGTTAAGCGCGGTGAGTGCTGGTTCAGCACCTGATAGCTTACGCGGTTCGCGTATTTGCACACCTGCGCCAGCGACGAATAGGTCAGCCAGCTGAACTTGTGCTTGCTGGAGTTCGGTACGTTGGTTTTGTGGTAGGCATTGGCGGTAATATCGTGCAACAGCGCGGCCAGCGCGCCGTCGCCCGCGCCGTTGGTGTTCATGATCTTCTCCGGTCCGCCCATGTATGGCGCGATGTGAGAGTAGATCCGCAGCGGGTTGATGCAGTCCTGATGGCGCATACCGCGGCTGAACTCGTACTGGTTGAACTCGGCAATCGCGCCAGGCAGCAGCGGGTGCTGGGTTTTGCGTTTGCTCTCTTCTTCCGTAAAGCCTGCCATATACAGACCGACAGGGCCGGCGGTGCAGAGCACCAGATCCACCCAGTCCAGCGCTTTGTCTGACGCCAGCAGCGGATCGCTCTCGCCGGTCAGCGCTTCCGCCTCTTCTTCATTCATTGCCAGAATGGAGACGTGCTCTTTCAGGAAGGCCTGCCACCACTCTGGGTTATCGGCAATCACGAATTTGGTGCCCAGCGTCAGAACGACGGGCACGTTGTATTTCTTCGCGTATTCAATCGCCTTCATGGTCGCGTCCGGCATCGGCTCGCCCGGCTTGCAGCGCACCAGGTACGAGGTCAGTACCAGCGCCGAGGCGCCTGCGATCACCTCTTCCGGAATACTCTCGGCACGCAGCTTGTTCATATGCCCCGGGCTGATGGCAAAGGTGCGCTCGCCGGACTCTCCGATAAGCGTAAAGCAGCGGCCAATTGGCCCGTCGACGCCCTGAAGGTAGTTCAGATCGGTGCGGCTGGAGGTGTTGCACAAATAGCGGTAGGCGTAGCCGCCAATTTCAATATTGCTGCACATCACGCCGAGCAGGACCGAGCGGTCATCGGCCAGCACGGAGTAGTTGTGCATGGTATTGCCGATGGTGCCACCGGCGAACTGATGGGTGATCAGATTTTCACGCACCAGCTCCTGATAGAGCGCTTCGGCAACGTCGTCTTCAATCACCAGCGAGTGTCCGGCGCTCAGACCGTAACGGGCGACAAACGCATCATCCACTTTCGCTTCAATGTCCACCAGCGTCTGATCGATACCGACGACCCATGCCGCGCTGGTTTCATTTTCTGGCTGGATTTGCTGCAAGAGCGGATCGCGGGCATCAACGGGGAAGTAGTGTTTTGATTTACGTTTACCGGGAAATTTCATGGTCTGGACTGTGCAAGGAATAGAAGCCGGGAATGGTAGCACAAACCCGGCCTCAAGCGCGATCAGCGGCTATTCGTCACCAGCGAGACCATCATGTCGATATGCTCAGGGGAGTCGTTAAGTGCCGGAATGTACTCGTACTTCTCACCGCCGGCCTCAAGGAAGAATTCCCGGTTTTGCACCGCGATCTCCTCCAGCGTTTCCAGGCAGTCTGCCGAGAAGCCCGGCGACATCACCTGAATATGCTTCACGCCCTTCTCCCCCAGCATTTTGAGGGTTTCATCGGTGTACGGCGTCAGCCACGGCTCGCGGCCGAAGCGCGACTGGAAGGTCATCATCACCTTCTCCGGCGGCAGGCCGAGGGCGGAAACCAGCTCGCGGGTGGTATCGCGGCAGCGCTGCGGGTAATCATCCCCTTCGTTGGCGAAACGCTGCGGGATCCCGTGGTAGGAGAGCAGCAGCAGATCCGGCTCGCCGTGTTTTTCAAACGACGCGCGCGCGCTGTTGGCAAGCGCCTTGATGTAGAGGTCGTTATCCGCGTAATCGCGAATAAAGGTCACGCCCGGTATACGGCGGCGGGTCGCCAGAATGCGCGCCAGCTCATCCCAGACGGCAGCCACCGTCGAGCAGGAGTACTGCGGATAGAGCGCCAGCACGACGATGTGGTCCACGCCCTGCGCCAGCAGGGATTCCACCGCGCTTTCGAGGGACGGTTTTCCGTAACTCATGCCGAGCGCGACGGGCATATCCGGCAGGCGGGCAGCCAGCGCCTTTTCCTGGCGACGGCTGTAGACCATCAGCGGAGAACCCTCTTCCATCCAGACGGACTGATAGAGTTTGGCGACGCGCGGAGAACGGATCGGCAGAATGACGCCACGCAGCAGCGGCCACCACAGCAGTCGCGGAAAATCCACGACGCGCGTGTCGCTTAAAAATTGTCGCAGGTAGCGTTTTACCGCGTCTGATGTAGGTGCTTCTGGAGTGCCCAGATTGGCAAGCAGGATGCCGGTTTTCGCCTGACTCATTCACGCCTCTTAACCATTTGAATGGTTGTCAATTGTAGCGGAAATGCGTTTAAACGGAACCCATTGCTGTAATAGGTAAGATGAGAATATTTCTCACCCGGGGGCCCGGGTGAGAGGCGCGCGATTAGCCGAGGATTTTTTCCAGCTCTGCACGCACGTCAGCCACGGCTTTGGTGCCGTCAACTTTGGCGTATTTCGTGTTACCCGCCTGCGCTTCTTTGGTGTAGTAACCGATCAGCGGCGCGGTCATCTGATGGTATTCCACCAGGCGTTTACGCACGGTCTCTTCCTGGTCGTCTTTACGGGTGGTCAGCTCTTCGCCGGTCACGTCGTCTTTACCTTCAACCTTAGGCGGGTTGAATTTGATGTGGTAAACGCGGCCAGAAGCAGCGTGTACGCGACGACCAACGATGCGGTCAACGATCAGCTCGTCCGGTACGTCGAACTCCAGAACGTAGTCCACGTTGATGCCCGCTTCTTTCATGGCATCAGCCTGAGGAATGGTGCGCGGGAAGCCGTCCAGCAGGAAACCGTTACGGCAGTCTTCCTGAGCAATGCGCTCTTTGACCAGAGCAATAACCAGCTCGTCGGTCACCAGCTTGCCTGCGTCCATGATGTCTTTCGCTTGTTTGCCCAGCTCGGAGCCAGATTTAACAGCGGCGCGCAGCATGTCACCGGTGGAGATTTGCGGAATACCGTATTTCTCCATGATGAACTGAGCCTGAGTTCCTTTACCCGCGCCCGGAGCGCCAAGCAGAATAATACGCATTGCGAAAATCCCCTCAAATGTCGTTTCAATTTTTCAAAAGCGCTAAACAATACCACCAGAACGGGTGCGGCTCAAGGAAGGCGGGAAGGCTGAAACGGTTAACGGGGGGAGATTATTTGGGTTAGTGCGGTCTGGTGCCCTCACCCCGGCCCTCTCCCACGGGGAGAGGGAGAAGACCAGGGGAGGCGTGGTCAGTTACGCCAGCAGCAGCGCATTCACACGTTTAATGAAGAGGTTAGGATCTTCCAGCGTGCCGCGTTCGGCCAGCAGAGACTGGTCCAGCAGCAGCTCAACCCACTCGGCAAAGCGGGCTTCGTCCTGGGTATCCGCCGCGCGTTTCACCAGAGGATGATCCGGGTTCAGCTCAAAGATATATTTCACTTCCGGCACCGCCTGGCCCGCAGCAGCGAACAGTTTCGCCATCTGGGTGCTCATTTCATCGGCATCGGTGGTGACGATGGCCGGGGTGTCGGTCAGACGGTGGGTGAAACGCACTTCCTTCACGCGCTCGCCCAGCAGCGTTTTCACGCGCTCAATGAACGGCTCCAGCGCCTTCTCGGCTTCTTTCGCGCTTTCGTCCACTTCATCCGCCAGCTTGTCGATGGACTCGTCCGCCTTAGCAACTGACTGGAACGCCTTACCGTCGAACTCGGTCAGGTAGTTCATCATCCACTCGTCGATGCGGTCAGAAAGCAGCAGCACTTCGATGCCTTTCTTGCGCAACAGCTCGAGGTGCGGGCTGCTCTTCGCCGCCGCGTAGCTGTCCGCGGTGATGTAGTAGATCTTCTCCTGCCCTTCCTTCATGCGCGACACGTACTCTTCCAGCGACACGGTCTGCGCGGAGGAGTCGGTGTGCGTAGAGGCGAAGCGCAACAGTTTGGCGATCGTTTCAACGTTCGCGGTGTCTTCAGCCGGACCTTCTTTCAGCACCAGGCCGAACTGTTTCCAGAAGGTCTGATATTTTTCCGCATCGTCTTTCGCCAGTTTTTCCAGCATCTGCAGCGCACGTTTGGTCAGGGCGTTGCGCAAGTTACGGGTGACGGTGCTGTCCTGCAGAATTTCGCGGGAGACGTTCAGCGGCAGATCGTTGGAATCTATCAGGCCGCGCACAAAGCGCAGGTAGTTCGGCATGAACTGCTCGGCATCGTCCATGATGAAGACGCGCTGCACGTACAGCTTCAGGCCGTGCTTATGATCGCGGTTCCACATGTCCCACGGTGCCTGTGCCGGAATGTACAGCAGGCTGGTGTACTCCTGCTTACCTTCGACACGGTTGTGGCTCCAGGTCAGCGGGTCGGTAAAGTCGTGGGCGATGTGCTTGTAGAATTCGTTGTACTCGTCGTCTTTGATCTCAGACTTGTTGCGCGTCCACAGCGCCTGCGCCTTGTTGATTTTCTCCCAGGAGACCACGGTTTCACCGTCTTTCTCTTCCTGTTTTTCAATCTCTACCGGCAGCGCGATGTGGTCGGAATACTTGCTGATGATGGAGCGAACGCGCCAGTCATTCAGGAAATCATCTTCCCCTTCACGCAGGTGCAGGGTGATTTCGGTGCCGCGATCCGCTTTGGTGATGTCATCAACGGTGTATTCACCTTCACCTTTAGACTCCCACAGCACGCCGTTCTCGGCGCTGTCGCCCGCGGCGCGGGTGCGCACGGTGACTTTATCCGCCACGATGAACGCCGAGTAGAAACCGACGCCGAACTGACCGATCAGCTGGCTGTCTTTCGCCTGGTCAGAACCCATGGACTCAAGGAACGCTTTGGTACCGGATTTCGCGATGGTCCCGAGGTGGTCGATCACCTCGTCGCGGTTCATCCCAATGCCATTATCAGCGATGGTCAGGGTGCGGTTCTCTTTATTAAACGAGACGCGCACGCGCAGCTCACCGTCGCCTTCGTACAGATCCGGGTTGGACAGCGCGCGGAAGCGCAGCTTGTCCGCCGCATCCGAGGCGTTGGAAATCAGCTCGCGCAGGAAAATTTCTTTGTTGGAATACAGGGAATGGATCATCAGGTGCAGAAGCTGTTTTACTTCTGACTGGAAACCACGGGTTTCTTGTCCTTTCATCTATGTCGACCTCAACAATGCCATTTAATGGGGTTTTAAAACGTTGAGTGAGAGATGGGGATAAGGGGAGAAATTTTCAAGCGGAGGCGGCTCGCGCAGCCTCCGTTTGGTCAGAAAATAATCTTGTGACGTCCGGCCAGAGAGTGGGACAGCGTGGTGCCGTCCACCATCTCCAGCTCGCCGCCCACCGGCACGCCGTGGGCTATGCGGCTGGCGTCAACGCCGTACTGCGAGCACAGCTCGGCGATGTAGTTAGCGGTCGCTTCCCCTTCCACCGTGGGGTTGGTGGCGAGGATAACCTCTTTGATCGTTTCGGACTCAAGGCGCTGTTCAAGGCGGTCAAGACCGATATCGTCCGGGCCAATACCGTCCAGCGGGGAGAGATGCCCCATCAGCACGAAATAGCGGCCGGAAAACTGTCCGGTTTGTTCGATGGCGTAGATGTCCGCAGGACTCTCCACCACGCAAATCTGACCGTTTTCCTGACGACGCGGGTTCGTGCAGATGTTACAAACATCCTGCTCGGTGAAGGTACGGCAATCCGCACAGTGACCAATTTCTGACATGGCGCGGGTTAAAGCCTGCGCCAGGCGCATCCCGCCGCTGCGGTCGCGCTGCAATAGCGTAAACGCCATGCGCTGCGCCGACTTCGGGCCAACGCCCGGCAGGCAGCGCAGTGCTTCCATTAACTGCGTGAGCAGCGGACTGGTTTGCATCAGAATGGCATCTTGAAGCCAGGCGGCAGCTGCATACCGCTGGAAACAGAGGCCATTTTCTCTTTCTGAGTTTCGTCGATACGGCGCGCAGCATCGTTAAACGCGGCAGCAACCAGATCTTCCAGCATCTCTTTGTCGTCTTCGAGCAGGCTCGGATCGATTTCAACGCGACGGCAGTTGTGCGCACCGTTGATGGTCACTTTGACCAGACCGGCACCGGACTCACCCGTGACTTCCAGCTGAGCGATCTCTTCCTGCATCTTCTGCATTTTTTCCTGCATCTGCTGAGCCTGCTTCATCAGGCCACCCAGACCGCCTTTTCCACCAAACATAGGCTTCTCTCTTCTTTCACGTTTAAGGATTACAACCGTAAGTCAGACTCACGATCAAATGGGGCGAATACTCTCTTCATCCAGATCGGCGTCGAAGAACCGGCGCAGGGTCTGAATGTTGTTATCCGCAATAATCGCCTCGCGCGCCTGCGCGAGCTTTTCTTCATAAATGGCCTGACGCCACTCCAGCGGCGTTTTCACTGCCGGATTATCATCTTCAATGATAGTCAATTCAACCGGTGAACCCTGTAAAGCGGCCAGCGCCTCGGCCAGCGCCTTTTGCGCACCGGGTGAATTCAGGTGGCGTTGACCCGGACGCAGGTGCAAACGCACCTGATTGCCGTCCTGCTCTTTCCAGGCATTCAGCGCGACCTGCTCGACCAGCTTCGGCAGCTGGAGTTTACTGACCTCGGCGGCCCAGGCGTCGCGCGCAATGGACTCTTCGGCAAGCTTCGCGGAAAGCTCCGGCGTTTTCTCATGCTCCAGCGCCTTTTTCAGCGCCTTAGGCGTGGCGACCTCTTCCTTCACCGTTTCGATGATGGTGGTCGCCTTCCAGCGGTAAGCCTCTTCTTTCACCGGGGCTTTCTGCTCGAGCGCGGACGGTGCAGGACGCGACTGTACGCGCTCCGTTACCGAGGCCAGTCGTTCAAGCGCGGCGTTGTTCACCGGCCGCGCTCTTCCTGGCGCTGCCGGTTCACTCTTTTTTGGTTTGGTTACTCCCTGCGCGCGCTGCAGCTGGCTGCGTGCGGCAAGCACCGAACTGGTGGCATCCGACAGCGGCACGTTTTGCGGCGGCGGCGTCGGCTGCGGCGGTACCTGCTGCGGCGACATCACCGCCGTAGGGGCGACCGGCGCGAAAGACTGCCGTGGCACCTCAGGCTCTGGCAGCGGCATCCGCGGATGGAACGCCAGCGCGCGCAGCAGCGTCATTTCAACGCCCATCCGGGGATCCGGCGCGAACGGTAACTCTTTGCGGCCAATCAGCAGCGTCTGGTAATACAGCTGCACGTCGGCAGGCGGCACGGTGCGGGCGAGCTCACGCATCCGCTGTTCAATGGCGGCCATATCCGCGCCAATGGCTGACGGAGAAAGCTGCAGCATCGCCACGCGGTGCAGCAGGCTGAGCATCTCAACCAGCAGCCCTTCCCATTCAATACCCCGGGCAGCGGCCGCATTCACCTGCGACATCACGCGCTCCCCGTTGGCGGCAATCATCGCTTCGATAAGCGAAAGCGCCTGATCGTCATCCAGCGTGCCGAGCATGGTGCTGACCGCCTCGGTGGAGAGCTTGCCGTCACCGCTGGCAATCGCCTGATCGGTCAGGCTGAGCGCATCACGCAGGCTGCCATCCGCCGCGCGGGCCAGCAGCTGCAGGGCGCGCGGTTCGTGGACAATTTTCTCTTCATCAAGAATGTGCTCAAGCTGCGCGCGGATCTGCTCAACGTCCAGCGCCTTCAGGTGGAACTGCAGGCAGCGCGACAGGATGGTGACCGGCAGCTTTTGCGGATCGGTGGTCGCCAGCAGGAACTTCACGTGCGCGGGCGGCTCTTCCAGCGTTTTCAGCAGGGCGTTGAAGCTGTGGCGCGACAGCATGTGCACTTCATCGATCAGGTAGACCTTGAAGCGGCCGCGCGCCGGAGCGTACTGAACGTTGTCCAGCAGGTCGCGGGTATCTTCAACTTTGGTGCGCGAGGCGGCGTCGATCTCGATCAGATCGACAAAACGCCCCTGCTCGATCTCGCGGCAGTTATCGCACACGCCGCACGGCGTGGCGGTGATCCCGGTTTCGCAGTTGAGACCTTTTGCCAGCAAACGGGCAATAGAGGTCTTACCGACGCCGCGGGTGCCGGAGAAAAGATAAGCGTGATGGATGCGACCTAGCGACAAGCCGTTCGCCAGGGCCGTCAGCACATGCTCCTGACCGACAACGTCAGCAAAGGTTTGTGGTCGCCATTTACGGGCTAACACCTGATAACTCATGGGCAGGCTCTGCAACGCTGGAAGGTGAATTTATGGAGGGGAATGCTATCACAACCTCACCCATTGAGCGAGGTTGTGAAAACAGGGATTAATGACCCGGGAAAGGCACCAGGCTGTAGCTGGTAATGCCCTGTTTTTCCAGGCGCTGTTCACCGCCGAGATCGAACAGGTTGATGATGAAGGCCGCGTCGGTCACTTCACCACCCAGACGACGGATCAGCTTCACGGTCGCTTCGATAGTGCCGCCGGTTGCCAGCAGATCGTCAACCACCAGCACTTTGTCGCCCGGCTTGATCGCATCAACGTGGATTTCCAGCTGATCGGTGCCGTACTCCAGCTCGTAGCTCTCCGCGATGGTTTCACGCGGCAGTTTGCGCGGCTTGCGCACCGGCACAAATCCCACGCCCATTGCCAGCGCAACCGGTGCGCCAAACAGGAAGCCACGGGCTTCGGTACCTACTACTTTGGTGATCCCGGCGTTTTTATAACGCTCTACCAGCAGTTCAATGCTGAGCGCGTACGCTTTCGGGTCTTCCAGCAAGCTGGTGACATCACGGAAAAGAATGCCAGGCTTTGGATAGTCCTGGATGCTTTTGATGCTGTTTTTCAGATATTCAAGCTGCTGTGCAGTTGCGGTCATCGGTTTGTGCCTAAATGAAACAGTGTTACTCACGGCGCGCGACGAGTCGGTAAAGGCAACAATTGTTTAACCTTTGACCAGGCGCACCTGTGCTCGAAAACGGTCGAATTTACTGGCTGCGCGTGATAATTGCAACAGCCATGATGAGGCTTCAGTGCTTTTGTTGCTTTTCATCAACCACGGGGATCCGCCACATGAAGATAAGCAGACAGGTCAGGATGACCAGCAGCAGGATCCGCACCCACATCATTTTCACCATCCATAATGAAATAGCGAAGGTGATGAGGATCACCGCGATCGCGCGCGGCTTCGCCCCGGGCGGCATGGCCCGGTGTTTTTGCCAGTGCCGCAGATAGCCGCCAAACCATGAGCGGTACAGCAGCCAGTGGTGAAAACGCGGCGACGAGCGGGCGAAGCACCAGGCCGCCAGCAGGATAAACGGCGTGGTCGGCAGTAAGGGTAAAACCACACCCAGCGTGCCAAGCACTACCGCGAGCCAGCCAATGATGATTAAAATAGTACGCTGCATAATGCGAATCGTTATCAAACTGAACGGCTACTTTACCACTGGAGAGCGCCTTGAAAACAGACTTGCTTCTGGAGATGCTGCAAAAACAGCTGACCACTCTGCGAGCCGAGGCCACCCCTCTGCTGGGGCACGCCACGCTGAAGCCGCGCTTTGACCGGCAGCTTTTTCGCACCCGCAGTACGGTAATCGAGGATTATATCGCTGAAGCGCAGACCCATCTCGACGAGCTTCGCCATGCCGTTGAGCGTGAACAGCACGAACAGGTGACGTGGCTTGCGGAGCATCTTACTGAGCAGATCACCGCTCTGCACCGCGAAATTGCCGCCTGGCCGCTGCGCGCCTGGGACAGCGCCTCGCCAGGGCTTGCCAAATGGCAACGCAAGCGGCTGGAGAACCAGGAATTTGAACGCCGGCTGTTTGAGATGAAGCGCGAACGCGAAGTGCGGCTGAACAACAGCGAAACGCTGGAAGAGCAGCAGCTATTGATGCGCGAGATTAGCGCGCTGGAAGGACGCATCGTCCGCTGCCGTCAGGCGCTGGATGAGATTGAACGCGTCATTGAACGTTTGACCCGTTAACAGGAGCTCTACTCATGTCACTGGAAAATGCACCCGATGAGGTCAAACTGGCCGTCGATTTGATTATGCTGCTGGAGAATCATGAGATCCCCGCCGAGACGGTGCTTAAGGCGCTGGAGATTGTGCGGCGGGATTTTGAGGGAAAACTACCCTCACCCCAGCCCTCTCCCTGAGGGAGAGGGAGAAAATCGTTCCCTCGCCCCTGAGGGCAGAGGGAAATAGATTAGGCAGGAGTGGGATCGTCACCCTTAATCTCACGCTTCACTTCCGTATGCTCATCGCCTTTCTCGTTGCGGAGATGAACCTCAAGCTGGTTGAAGGCGATATTAATATCGTTTTCACGACACAGGCGATCGATAGAACGGTTCAGTTCATCTACCGTGTAGCTGCGATCGCGCAGCTCGCGCACGTATAAACGCAGCTCGTGATCCAGCGTGCTCGGCCCAAAGGTGGTGAAGAACACCGCCGGGGCAGGATCGTGCATCACTTTCGGATGTTCTGACGCCGCCTTCAGCAGCACCTCTTTCACCTTCTCCAGATCCGATCCATAGGCGACGCCCAGGCGGATCACCACGCGCGTTACCGTATCGGAGAGCGACCAGTTGATCAGACGCTCGGTCACAAACGCTTTGTTCGGGATGATCACCTCTTTGCGATCGAAGTCGGTGATAGTGGTAGCACGAATACGGATCTTGCTGACCGTACCGGAGAAAGTGCCGATGGTGACGGTATCGCCGATACGTACCGGACGTTCAAACAGGATGATCAGGCCGGACACAAAGTTACCGAAGATCTCCTGCAGGCCAAAACCAAGACCAACCGAGAGGGCGGCCGCCAGCCACTGCAGTTTATCCCAGGAGACGCCAAGTGAGCCAAAGACCGTCATCGCCCCGGCAATGATGATGACGTAGTTGAGGATCGTGGTAATGGCGTACGACGCCCCCTGACGCAGGTTCAGACGCGACAGGACCAGCACTTCCAGCAGGCCTGGCAGGTTGCGAATCAGCGCCCAGGCCACGACCGACGACACCAGTGCAAACAGCAGGCTGCCCATGGTCACGCTTTTCATTACCGCCGCACCGGCTTCGGTTCCGTTGTATTGCCAGAGGGTAATACTGTCGAGATAGGCGAAAACGGTAATTAGATCGGACCAGATGGCCCAGAACATCACGGCAAACAGGGCAATCATCACCAGCATGGTGATACGCAGCGTCTGCTGGTTAACCTGCTCCAGCGCGATGGTCGGCTCTTCCTGCGGCTCTGCCCCTTCGGCCCCCTCTTTCACCTGATGCTGACGACGCGCGATGGCGCGGCGATAGGCAATGCGGCGCGCTGCCACGCTCAGGCCGCGCAGTACGGTCTGATAGAGCAGGTTCCAGACGATGACCAAATAGACCGTTTCAATCCAGCGCCCGGACAGGCGCAGCGTGGTGTAGAAGTAGCCCGTTGCCGTGAGCACCATCAGCGCCAGCGGAATGATCGCCAGAACCGTCACGGTGGCCAGACGAATATTGTGGGACTCTTTATCACGCCAGCTGTCGCGGCACATCGGCCACATCAGGATAGCAATCAGCAGCAGGTTCAGCAGGATCACCAGCTGGCCCAGCACGTCATCCATCAGATGCAGCGGGGAAAGTTCAGAGACAACCGACCAGAAGTGCAGCGGCAGGAGCGCCAGGCTGATGCGCACAATCTGACGACGCCAGTGGCTGGTCAGCTGTGCAGGCATATTGAAATGGCGCACGGCCACGCCGTCTTTTTCCAGCACCTTCCAGCAGACGCCGAACACCAGCCAGAACAGCGCCAGTTTTTTACTGAACGCCCACAGCAAATCGCTGACGTTGAGCTGCATGGTGAGCAGAATCAGGCCCACAGCCAGAATAATCAGGCACACCGGCAGGGCGCGAATGAGATCGATCAGAATCGCTTTTGGCGTATGGAGCTGGCTATCGTTTCGCAGCTGCCCCACTTCGGACGCCAGCTTCGCCTGGTATTTTTTCAGCCAGCCCAAACGCCAGCGAATCAGGCCCGCAATCAACAGCAGCGGTAACCCCGCCAGCAGGGCAATCGTCACCGCGGGCCAGGCTTTCTCCCAGTTCACGGTGATCTTCATGCTCTTGATCTGCGTTTTCAGCGTCTCAGGGAAGGATTTAATCCAGTCCCAGTCCATCGGTTTATTGCTGTTTACCCAGAAAATCTGCTGGGTCAGGATCTCCTGCAGACTTTTCGAGACGCTCACCAGCTGCTGCTGGTTGATCTGCAGGTTAATGGCCATCATCAGCTGGTTGCCCAGCTGTTTGTTGAGCTGGTCCAGCAGCTCGCGACGCATATCAACGACCTGGAGCAGCGCGTCGTGCACTTCCGGGTTCACGTCGCTGGAGTGCCCCTCTTCAATTTTGGCGACAAAGGCATCGCTCTGGAAAAGGGCATCGCGCTGCTGGTTGACGTCAAATTGTTCAAGACGTAAATCCGCAATGCGGTTGGTCATGTCCTCCAGCTCATCGGCGGAGGGGAGCGTCTGCTGCTGCTGGTAGAGAATACGCGACAGCAGAAGGCTGCCTTTCAGGACCGCTATCTGCTCTTTGATATTGCGTTCCGCCTGCAGCGCGCGGTCCAGCCAGTTTTTGACTTTGATATTTTGCTGAACCAGCGAGTTGCCGCTTTCCGTCGCCACAATCAGGCGCTGGCTAAGCTGGTGGTTAGCCTCGAGCTCCTGCTTCACCAGCGGATTCGCCTGAATACGGGCGGTTTCGTCAGGCGATACGGCCTCCTGAGCGGTTTTTTCGGTCAGCGTCAGGCGCTTGCTGTTAACCGCCTCCTGCAACAGCTGGAGCTGGTGTTCCAGGCGATTAATATTTGCGGTGACGTAATCACGCTGTTTCTGCAGCGTATCCTGCAGCACCGTATTCCCTTCCAGGCTTTTACGCTGCTGTTCGATTTGCGCGTTGAGCAACGTCTGCTGAACCAGCAGCAGGGTTTGCTGCGTCGGGCGCAGCGTGCCTTCCCCCACCGTCGTGCCGTTCAGGCGGTTGCGGACCTGCTGCAGCTGCTGAGACGCGGAGTACATCAGATTTTGCACGCGCTCCGGCTGGGTTTGCAGGGAGACAAGCTGACTGTTATACGTTGCGAGGTCGGACTGCGCGGTTTGCAGGTCGTCGAGTAACTGCGCGACGCGCGACTCCAGCTGGCGTAAAGAGAGCGTCGAGAGCGTCTTGCGCGTTTCGTCGTCGTTATCCACGTCGCTCAGGGCGTTCAGCGATTCCGTCGCTTTGCGCATGTTTTCAGGGGCCTGCGCCACCTTCTGGCGAAGCTGGGCGGTTTCTGCTTTGATGCGCTCGATTTTATCCAGCGTTTCCAGCGTTTCCGTCAGATCCTGCTGGATGAGTTTATCCAGAGGAGAAAGCTCTTTTTGCTTGTTCAGCGTGTCGAGCTGCGACTGAACATCGCTGCGCGAGGGGATATCATTGCTGTTATCGGCGCGGGCCCAGGTCAGCGGCGCCGTAGCGAAGAAAAATAGCATCGCAAAGAGCAATGCAAATACAGGATGTTGCGAGCGATTGATGGGCAGCATAGTTGTGAATGATGTCAGAAGACGACCGAAAATAGTCCGGCGTGAAGAATATCACGCTCGCCTGAAGCAGAATAGCGCGAACGTGAGCCTCTGAGATAAATCCTGGAACCGCTCAGGCAGTGAGAGAAGATGTATCACTACGCAGCGTGGGGCAGAGCTGAAGCATTTCCAGTAAAATTGCCACGTAGCTGCGGGCTTCCTCTTTCAGGTCAAAGGATTGCGGGGAAAATAGCCAGTTTTCCATCAGGCCTGAAATGTAGCTGCGCATCAGGATAGCCGCCCGGCGGGTTAAGAGATTGGCCGGTAACAGATTTGCCTGCATGCACAGGTTCAGATTCTGTTCAATGCGGTCATAGCTCTCAAGGTTAAGGCTACGTTGCGCCTGCTGCACCACCGCCATTTCGCCAACGAACTCGCATTTATGAAAGATAATTTCCATCATTAATCTGCGACGTTCTTCAACTACCGTCGCTTCAAGGATATATACTAATATTTCTCTCAATACTGAGAGTGGATCGTCGGGGAATTTTGCCCGATACTCACTCTCGAGATCGCTAATGCTGGACTCTGAAAGCTCCCAGATTTCACTGAACAGATCTGACTTGTCTTTAAAATGCCAGTAAATCGCTCCCCGCGTTACACCGGCAGCCTGAGCAATCTGCGCCAGCGAGGTTGACGAAACACCTTGCTGAGAAAACAAACGTATTGCCACATCCAGAATGTGTTGTCGGGTTTCCAGCGCTTGTTGTTTGGTTTTTCGTGCCATAGGTGAGTGAATTTACAGGAGTCAGATTTACATACATTTGTGAATGTATGTACCATAGCATGACGATAATATAAACGCAGCAATGGGTTTTAGACTCAGGACCCTTGATCAATTTGAAATCGGACACTCGAGGTTTACATATGAACAAAAACAGAGGGTTAACGCCTCTGGCGGTCGTTCTGATGCTCTCAGGCAGCTTAGCGCTAACAGGATGTGACGACAAACCGGCTCAACAAGGAGCTCAGCAGGCGCCAGAAGTAGGCGTCGTGACGCTCAAATCTGAACCTCTACAAATCACCACCGAATTACCAGGCCGCACAAATGCGTACCGCATTGCGGAAGTTCGTCCTCAGGTTAGCGGCATTATCCTGAAGCGTAACTTTACCGAAGGCGGTGATGTGAAGGCCGGTGAGTCTCTGTATCAGATTGATCCAGCAACCTATCAGGCATCGTATGAAAGCGCCAAAGGTGACCTGGCAAAAGCACAGGCTGCGGCCAAAATTGCCCAGCTGACGCTGAACCGCTATCAAAAACTGCTTGGTACCAAATACATCAGCCAACAGGACTACGATACAGCCCTGGCGGATGCCCAGCAGGCTAACGCGGCCGTAGTGGCAGCCAAAGCGGCAGTCGAAACCGCCCGCATTAACCTGGCCTATACCAAAGTGACCTCCCCTATTAGCGGTCGTATTGGTAAGTCTTCCGTCACGGAAGGGGCACTGGTGCAGAACGGTCAGACCACTGCGCTGGCAACCGTGCAGCAGCTTGATCCGATCTACGTCGACGTGACGCAGTCCAGCAATGATTTCCTGCGCCTGAAACAGGAGCTGGCTAATGGCACCCTGAAACAGGAAAACGGCAAAGCCAAAGTGGAGCTGATTACCAACGACGGTATCAAGTTCCCGCAGGAAGGTACGCTGGAATTCTCTGACGTGACGGTCGACCAGACCACCGGTTCCATCACCTTACGTGCGATTTTCCCGAACCCTGACAAAAATCTGCTGCCAGGTATGTTTGTTCGCGCGCGTCTGGAAGAAGGAACGAATCCAACCGCCCTTCTGGTTCCACAGCAGGGTGTGACCCGTACGCCACGCGGCGATGCGAGCGCACTGGTTGTTGGGGCAGATGACAAAGTCGAAACGCGCAATATCACCGCTACCCAGGCGATTGGCGATAAATGGCTGGTGACGGAAGGTCTGAAAGATGGCGATCGCGTGATTGTTACTGGTTTGCAAAAAGTTCGTCCTGGCGCGCAGGTTAAAGCACAGGAAGTGAAATCTGACGATAAACAACAAGCTTCGGCCGCTGGCCAGTCAGAACAAACCAAGTCTTAACTTAAACAGGAGCCGTTAAGACATGCCTAATTTCTTTATCGATCGCCCCATATTTGCATGGGTGATCGCCATTATCATCATGCTGGCCGGGGGACTTGCGATCCTGAAGCTGCCTGTCGCGCAATATCCAACGATTGCGCCACCGGCGGTGACAATTTCCGCAACCTACCCGGGGGCTGATGCGAAAACGGTGCAGGACACCGTCACTCAGGTTATCGAACAGAACATGAACGGTATCGATAACCTGATGTACATGTCCTCAAACAGTGACTCTACCGGTACAGTTCAGATCACCCTGACCTTCCAGTCAGGTACTGACGCTGACATTGCGCAGGTTCAGGTGCAGAACAAACTGCAGCTGGCGATGCCTTTGCTGCCGCAGGAAGTACAACAGCAGGGCGTGAGCGTCGAGAAATCGTCCAGTAGCTTCCTGATGGTTGTCGGCGTTATCAACACCAACGGCACCATGACGCAGGAGGATATTTCCGACTACGTAGGCGCCAATATGAAGGACGCTATCAGCCGTACTTCCGGTGTGGGTGACGTGCAACTGTTCGGTTCCCAGTACGCGATGCGTATCTGGATGGACCCGAACAAACTGAACAACTTCCAGCTGACCCCGGTTGACGTGATCAGCGCGATTAAAGCGCAGAACGCCCAGGTGGCAGCCGGTCAGTTAGGCGGTACGCCGCCGGTAAAAGGCCAGCAGCTTAACGCCTCAATCATCGCGCAGACCCGTCTGACCTCGGCCGATGAGTTCAGCAAAATTCTGCTGAAGGTGAATCAGGACGGTTCGCAGGTTCGCCTGCGCGACGTGGCGAAAGTGGAACTCGGCGGTGAGAACTACGACATCATCGCGAAGTACAACGGCAAGCCGGCTTCTGGTCTGGGTATCAAACTGGCGACAGGCGCTAACGCCCTGGACACCGCTACGGCCATCCGTGCAGAACTGAAGAGAATGGAACCGTTCTTCCCGTCAGGTCTGAAAATCGTTTACCCGTATGACACCACGCCGTTCGTCAAAATCTCGATTCACGAAGTGGTTAAAACGCTGGTCGAGGCGATCATCCTGGTATTCCTGGTGATGTACCTGTTCCTGCAAAACTTCCGCGCGACGCTTATCCCAACGATTGCCGTGCCGGTGGTATTGCTCGGGACCTTTGCGATCCTGTCGATATTTGGCTACTCGATAAACACCCTGACGATGTTCGGGATGGTGCTCGCCATCGGCCTGCTGGTGGATGATGCCATCGTGGTGGTAGAGAACGTCGAGCGCGTCATGGCGGAGGAAGGTCTGCCGCCGAAGGAAGCAACCCGTAAGTCAATGGGTCAGATCCAGGGCGCGCTGGTCGGTATCGCGATGGTACTGTCTGCGGTATTTATCCCGATGGCCTTCTTCGGTGGCTCCACCGGTGCGATTTACCGTCAGTTCTCCATCACCATCGTTTCTGCGATGGCGCTGTCGGTACTGGTGGCGTTGATTCTGACGCCAGCCCTGTGTGCCACCATGCTGAAGCCGATTCAGAAAGGCGGCCATGGCGAGCATAAAGGGTTCTTCGGCTGGTTTAACCGCATGTTTGATAAGAGCACGCACCACTACACCGACAGCGTAGGCAACATCCTGCGCAGCACCGGTCGTTACCTGCTGCTCTATATCATCATCGTGGTGGGCATGGCTTACCTGTTTGTTCGTCTGCCAAGCTCCTTCCTGCCGGACGAAGACCAGGGCGTGTTCCTGAGTATGGCCCAGCTTCCGGCGGGTGCGTCGCAAGAGCGTACCCAGAAAGTGCTGGATGAGATGACCGATTACTACCTCACCAAAGAGAAAGCCAACGTTGAGTCCGTGTTTGCGGTTAACGGCTTTGGCTTTGCGGGTCGCGGTCAGAACACCGGTATTGCCTTCGTTTCTCTGAAAGACTGGTCTGAACGTCCGGGCAAAGAGAACAAGGTTGAAGCCATCACCGGCCGTGCAATGGGCACCTTCTCGCAGATTAAAGATGCGATGGTCTTCGCCTTTAACCTGCCAGCGATTGTTGAACTGGGTACCGCGACCGGCTTCGACTTCCAGCTGATTGACCAGGGCGGTCTGGGTCACGAAAAACTGACGCAGGCGCGTAACCAGCTGTTTGGCGAAGTCGCTAAGCACCCTGACCTGCTGGTCGGCGTGCGTCCAAACGGCCTGGAAGATACGCCGCAGTACAAAATCGACATCGACCAGGAGAAAGCCCAGGCGCTGGGCGTGTCCATCAGTGACATCAATACCACGCTGGGCGCAGCCTGGGGCGGTAGCTACGTTAACGACTTCATCGACCGCGGTCGTGTGAAGAAAGTGTACGTGATGTCAGAGGCGCAGTACCGTATGTTGCCGAACGATATTAACAACTGGTTCGTGCGCGGCAGCAATGGTCAGATGGTTCCGTTCTCGGCGTTCTCAACGTCACGCTGGGAATACGGTTCACCGCGTCTGGAACGCTATAACGGTCTGCCGTCTATGGAGATCCTGGGCCAGGCAGCGCCGGGTCGAAGCACCGGTGAAGCCATGAACCTGATGGAAGAGCTGGCGAGCAAGCTGCCTTCGGGTATCGGCTATGACTGGACCGGTATGTCCTATCAGGAACGTCTGTCCGGTAACCAGGCCCCTGCCCTGTACGCCATTTCACTGATTGTGGTCTTCCTGTGTCTGGCGGCGCTGTACGAGAGCTGGTCGATTCCGTTCTCCGTAATGCTGGTGGTTCCACTCGGGGTTATCGGTGCGCTGCTTGCGGCAACGTTCCGTGGACTGACCAACGACGTTTACTTCCAGGTAGGCCTGCTGACAACCATTGGCCTGTCGGCGAAGAACGCGATACTTATCGTTGAATTCGCCAAAGATCTAATGGAGAAAGAAGGCAAAGGCCTGATTGAGGCGACGCTTGAGGCGGTTCGTATGCGTCTGCGCCCAATCCTGATGACGTCACTGGCGTTTATCCTCGGCGTACTGCCGCTGGTTATCAGCTCTGGTGCGGGTTCCGGTGCGCAGAACGCGGTAGGTACAGGCGTTATGGGCGGTATGATCACCGCGACCGTACTGGCTATCTTCTTCGTACCGGTGTTCTTCGTGGTGGTTCGCCGCCGCTTCAGCCGTAAGAATGAAGATGTTGAACACAGTCATTCGGTAGAACCTCACTGATACCGGTTTCACATGATAAAAAGGCCGCATTAGCGGCCTTTTTCATTTTCAGAAAAAATCATAAATTACGCTTATTGTAGTTCTATTTATTTTCTGCCATCTTAATTAGACATATCATAATTAACTGATAACTTAATCGGTGAATTCAGGATTTTTTTAATTTCATTTCCCCGCTTAAGCTATTAGGAATATTCCTAATAAGAAGTTCAGACAAAGAAAAGTCCGAATCAGAACTTTTCTCATCATTTAAGCTAAGCCAATGAAACGTAAGGAAGCGATAAAAATCCATTGTTAATTTGGATAAAAAAGTTCAGTCCTGGACGAACAATTGCCTGTACGCTCGCAGTCTGCGGTTTTATTTGTAATTTTTCGTAATAGCGCGATGAAATCTTGAAGCGAGTGGCTTATAGTTAGAGTTATCAGGAACACAGCACCCGTGCGGCTAAGTATGTTGTATCCATCCCGACATTGATGTTCGGTGAGTAAGAAATCACTCAGAAGGGGATGCGCTATGGACGAGTACTCGCCAAAAAGGCATGATATCGCGCAGTTGAAATTTCTCTGCGAATCCTTGTACCATGACTGCCTTGCCAATCTTGATGAAAGTAACCATGGCTGGGTAAACGACCCAACGTCTGCCATCAATTTACAGTTGAATGAGCTGATAGAGCATATCGCAACCTTCGCACTTAATTATAAAATTAAGTACAATGAAGATAATAAGCTCATTGAGCAAATTGATGAATACCTGGACGACACCTTTATGTTGTTCAGCAGTTACGGCATTAACGCCCAGGATTTGCAAAAATGGCGTAAATCGGGAAACCGGCTATTCCGCTGTTTCGTCAACGTGAGCAGAGCTAACCCGGTTAGTCTTTCCTGTTAAAATTATTACAATTACTAAGGTGAATTTATGTCTGATAAACCACTCACAAAGATCGATTATTTGATGCGCTTGCGACGTTGTCAGTCAATTGACACGCTCGAGCGCGTCATTGAAAAGAATAAATACGAGCTTTCTGATAATGAACTGGCGGTATTTTATTCAGCCGCTGACCATCGTCTTGCTGAGCTGACAATGAATAAGCTGTACGACAAAATCCCTACTTCTGTGTGGAAATTTGTCCGTTAATGTTTGAAGGGTGTCTGTAGAGTTCTACGCCACGTTCTAAGCTAAATATACCTATCCCGTTATGCTCCCTGTGCCCAGGCCAGGTTTCCGTGTAAAACGTGTTCTTCCGCAACAATGTTGTGACGCTAGTCACATCGGCTTTCCGGGAACGTTCCCCTTCTGGCCTGTTACGATTACCCTGCGGTAATGACATCCAGAGAGGTTTCGCATGAGCGTAGAAAAACAGAAGATGATTGCCGGTGAACATTACCGCCCCGGTGATGAAACATTACGGGCTGACCGACTTCGGGCCCGCCATCTGATTTACCGCTATAACCACACCGCACCTGATGAAAAAACAGAACGCCAGAACATTCTGGCGGAGCTTCTGGGGCAAAGCGAAGGGGCTTATATAGAACCGAGCTTCCGCTGCGACTATGGATATAACATTTATCTGGGTACAAACTTTTACGCTAACTTCGATTGCGTGATGCTGGACGTCTGTCCTGTTCATATTGGCGACAACTGCATGCTCGCGCCAGGTGTGCATATTTACACGGCCACCCATCCTCTGGATGCGGAGGAGCGTAATAGCGGCGTGGAGTTTGGAAAACCCGTCACCATTGGTAATAATGTCTGGATTGGTGGCCGGGCGGTCATTAACCCTGGCGTCACTATCGGTGATAACGTGGTGGTCGCCTCCGGTGCCGTCGTGACGAAGGACGTCCCGGCAAACGTCGTCGTTGGCGGCAATCCGGCAAAAATCATCAAAACGCTGTGAGGTTCCGGGGAGTCAACTGTTATGGTCTTTTAGCGCCAGACTGTTACTTTTTTCAGCCTGATGGCTCCCCTAAAATTGGCAGACACCCTGTATTGTCAACTCTCATGAAGGCAAATAATGACCGAGATACAGCGCCTGCTTACCGCCACCATCGACGATCTTAACCTCCGCGAAAAGCGCGATAATCGCCCGCGCTTTAGCATTAGCTTTATTCGCAAACATCCTGGGCTGTTTGTCGCAATGTATGCCGCCTGGCTGGCGACGCTTATTGTGATGCTGAAGTCCGAAACGCTGGTGGACTCCGTCTGGCTGCTCGTTGTGCTGTTTGTCGTCTTTAACGCCTTTTTCTTTTTCGACGTGAATCCGCGCTACCGTTACGAAGATATCGACGTCCTCGATTTCCGGGTCTGCTATAACGGCGAATGGTACAACACGCGCTACGTGCCTGCGGATCTTATCGAGAGCATCATGCACTCGCCGGCAGTGGAAACCGAACAAAAAGAGAAGCTGCAGAAAATGGTCTCCACCAAAGGTCAACTCTCTTTCTATGACGTCTTTACCCTTTCCCGCCCTGCTGCTGCGTAATTAACGCCTGCAGGCGTCGGATCCCCGGCACAAACTGAGAAGCAGAGGTATTTCCGTAGCCTAAAACCAGACCGGTTTGCCCCTGCTTCGACTCCAGGTAATACCCGCTCAGTGCAGCGGGTGCCAGCTGAAACGCCCTCGCCTTCTCCACCAGCCCCCGGTCGTCAATACCGTCTATCGCCAGCGTCAGATGCATCCCGCCTTCGCCCGCCAAAATGCGGTGCGGCGTATGTAGCTCCGCGCCCAGCACCTCCCGCAGCTGGCGGTAACGCTTACGATAGAGCCGACGCATGGCGGCAAGATGACGGGCATAGTGACCTTCTTCAATGAACAGCGCCAGAGTACGCTGCTCAGCACGATGCCCACCGCGCAGCAGCGAGCCGATGGCCGGGCGCGCCGCTTTGTCCAGCGCTGGCGGCAGCACCATGAACCCCATTCTTAGCGACGGAAACAGCGTTTTACTGAACGTCCCGAGATAGACAACGGGCGCGTTAGCGACCATTCCCAGCATGGCCGGCACCGGCTCACCGGTATAGCGGAACTCGCTGTCGTAGTCGTCCTCAATAATCCACGCGTTATGCTGTCTGGCCAGCTCCAGCAACGCCAGGCGCCGCCGTGCACTGAGCACGCTCCCGTAGGGGAACTGGTGTGAAGGTGAGGTAAAAATCAGCGAGGGTGAAGGCGCATCCCCCCCTTCCCAGCACATCCCCTCCTCATCAACCGGTATTCCCGTCATTTTCAGGCCGGCTTTAACAAACGCGCTCTTTGCCCCGCTATAGCCGGGGTTTTCTACCCAGGCGACATCGCCTGGCTCACTCAACAGCATCGTGCACAGGTTAACGCCCTCAAGCGCCCCTTCCGTGATCACAATCTGGCTGGCGTCGCAGTCAATGCCGCGGGACAGAGCCAGGTGCCGGGCAATCGCAGCCCGCAGCGATGGCTCACCGGCCGGGTCGCCGTACCCTAACAGGGCATATCCCTCCTCCCGCATCACGCGATCGTACAATCGCCGCCACAGCGGCAGAGGAAAATAGTTGATGGCCGGCGTTCCAGGGGTAAACGCCAGAACCGGCGTGTCCCGGATCACCTGCGCTGGCAGCAGGCCGACCCGTCTGGCGAGCGTAATGGTAGGGTCCGGCAATGTCCGGGCGACAGCGCGGTGAGCGAGCTGTGCCACCCGCGTGCCCTGGCGGTTACGCTGCAAATACCCTTCAAGCGTGAGCTGGTCCAGCGCTGCATTAACGGTATTGCGGGAAAGGGAGAGCTGCTGAGCCAGCGTTCGCGAACCGGAAAGCTGGCTGCCGGAGCGAAGCCTTCCGCACAGTATGGCCTCCCGCAGAGCGAGATAGAGCGCGCGCTGGAGCGTCTCTTCCCCACGTTTTTTCAGGGCTGCATTGAGCAAGGTATAAAATTCATCACCCGGTATATTCATCTCACCTCCTCATGGCACCATCAAAACATAGCCTGGTGGTTCTTTTTTAGGAACCAGCAATTCACTAGTCTGAAGCTCTTTTCAACGTCACGGAAATTAAGATGAAGACATTCAATCAGTTCGGACAGCCAGTGGGCGACCCCCTTCACGACTGGCAACCTCGCCAGCATCCGTCCCGAGTGGTACTTCAGGGTCGCTATTGTCGACTTGAGCCGCTGCGCGTGGAGCATGCCGACGCGCTGTTCTCCGCGTATTCCCTGGCCGAAGATACCCGCAGCTGGACGTGGCTACTGCGCGAGCCCGATGCCACCGCTGAGGAATTTGCCGGATGGGTGGCGAGCGTGGGTGAGTTATCCGATCCCATTCACTTTACCGTTATCGATAACCAGACCCAATCTCCGGTCGGGACGCTGTCCCTGATGCGGATCGATCCCAAAAACGGCGTCGTGGAAGTGGGGCACGTTCACTTTTCTCCGCTGTTAAGCCGCACGCCCATGTCGACAGAAGCGCAATATCTGCTGATGCGGTATGCGTTCGATACCCTTGGCTACCGGCGCTATGAATGGAAGTGCAATAGCCTGAACGAGCCTTCCCGCAAAGCGGCACTGCGTCTGGGCTTTCAGTTTGAGGGGCGTTTTCGCCAGGCGCTGGTCATAAAGGGTCATAACCGGGATACCGACTGGTTTTCGATTCTCGACAAAGAGTGGCCGGCGCTGGCAAGCGCCTTTGAAAGCTGGCTTGCCACCGACAATTTTACTGCCGATGGCAAACAGAAAAGATCCCTGGAAAGCTGGCGAGAAACGCGCGTTTAGCGTCTTTTTTTACGTCCCTGAACCGCCTTAAAGCGCGGGTTGGATTTGCAAATCACGTATAAGCGTCCCTTGCGTTTGACTATCTGGCAATCCGGGTGACGCTGTTTTGCACTGCGCAATGAGTTAAGTACCTGCATGGTTAGCCCCGCTTCGCATTGAGAAAGCCGCCAAAACGCTTGCGGAAGCGCGCAGTGCTGCCATCCGTGGAGAACGTTTTCTGCTTACCGGTATAAAACGGGTGCGATTTTGACGAGACGTCGATGGTGATGTACGGATACGTTTCGCCGTCGAGTTCAATTTCGCGCTCGGTCTTAATGGTTGAGCCCACTTTAAAATATTCATTGGCGCTGGTGTCGTGGAAGACCACGGTACGATAAGCGGGATGGATATTTGGTTTCATCATAAACCCCTTATGTTTTGTTATAACATAACAAAATAATATCCAGGCTCGTCTGAAAAAACAACCCCTCTCACCTGCCGATATTTTTGGGTTTGCCTGAGATAAAATGATAGCCAGGCCAACCACGTGCTATAACTATATCATTTCGCGGTAAAATCTTTCTCTTCAGGCAGGGAACTCAGTGCCCAGGAACGGGTATACGAGGAAGGAAACGACAGCATGAAAACTCGACATCTGGTCAGTCTGGTGACTGGCGTACTTATCTTTTCCGTGCTGGTCCCCATTTGCCTTAGCATCTGGCTGGCCCATCGTCAGGCGGAAGATAAATTTGTCGATGCGCTGGATAACTATGCCTCACGCGTGCTGGTACGAACAGACAGGGTCGTGGAGCAGGCAAAAGAAGCGCTCAATCACCTGGAAGCCTTTGAGGGCGTGCCGTGTAGCCCTCTGCAGTTAAGAGAGATGCGCCGCGTCGCTTTCTCGTGGCGATATGTCCAGGAAGTGATTTATATCGATAACCTTAAACCGCTCTGCTCCTCCCTGGAGCAAACCAGCCACGCGGCCCCTTTCCCGCCGCCGATGCGCATTACTGAAGATGGCTACTGCGCATGGCTGACCACGCAAAACGATCTTGGGTTTAACCGCTACATGGCCGTGCTGGGAAAAGGTCATTATCTTGTCATGGTCGATCCAGCCTCACTGGTGGATGTGATCCCTTTCGGTGAGATAGCGATTGACGCCGCACTGGTAGGAAGTACAACCCACCGCATATTCGCCAGCAGCAATAAGCTCGATCCGCATATCCGTGACACGATCGAGGGTCATGAAGTGAGAAGCGTCCAGTACAACGGCTCAATGTACGTGATGAAGCCCGTTCCTGAGCTGGGATTTACCGTCGTTGCATGGGCGACGCTCAAGCCGCTGGCTGAAACCTGGCACCGGCAACTGCTGCTATGGCTGCCCTTTGGCATCCTGATGAGCCTGCTTGCCGCGCTCTTTGTCCTGCGGATCCTGCGCCGTATACAGTCGCCGCGCAATCGCCTGCTTGACGCCATTAACAGCCGCGATTTTGTGGTTCACTATCAGCCCATCGTGGCGCTGTGTAGCGGAAAAATTGTGGGCGCAGAGGCGCTGACGCGCTGGCCCCAGCCAGACGGAAGCAGCCTTTCACCTGACATCTTTGTTCCTCTTGCTGAGCAAACGGGGCTCATCTCGCAGCTAACGCAGTTAGTCATCGAAAAAGTATTTGAAGATATGGGCGGCTGGCTGCACCTTCACGACGATCAGCACATCTCCATCAACCTCGCGCCCGCCGATTTAACCTCCGGCACGCTGCCGGCTCTGCTGAGCCAGTTGCTGAATAAGTGGAAGGTCCATCCCAAACAGATCGCCCTTGAGTTAACCGAACGCGGCTTTGCCGATCCCCAGATTAGCGCACCGGCTATCGCCGCATTCCGTCGCGCGGGCCACCCTGTCTATATTGATGATTTTGGCACGGGCTATTCCAGCCTGAGCTATCTGCAAGATCTGGATGTCGACACGCTCAAAATTGATAAATCGTTCGTGGACGCGCTGGAGTATAAAAACGTGACGCCGCACATTATTGAAATGGCGAAGTCGCTGAAGCTGGCGATGGTAGCGGAGGGTGTCGAGACCGCAGGGCAGCTTGCCTGGCTGCACCGGCACGGCGTGCAGTATGGGCAGGGTTGGTACTACAGCAAAGCGCTGCCCAAAACGGAATTTATTCTTTGGGCCGAAAATAACCTCGAAACGCACTCTACTTAAGATAGGATTTGATCACCTGCAGCACTACGCCAAGATCGGCTTCACGCTGCGCTTCTTCAGGCTCTTTCACCACGTGATCGGTCAAATGCCCTTCGATCACCTGCATCATCATGCCGTTGACCGCCCCGCGGATCGCCGCCAGCTGCTGTAACACCTCGGCACATTCGTGATCGCTATTCAGCATTTTCTCCAGAGCGTTACTCTGCCCCTGAATTTTCTTCAGGCGAGTCAATAACATTTTCTTGTCGCGAACGGTATGTGACATCTCTGCATCCCCTCTCTTTTTGGCTTTGAAAGCATATCACGCTCTACTCCCCCTGAGTATTTTTCTACTGGGGGGTAGTATTAACCTACTGGGGGGGAGTAGTATCGGGGCACGCTTTCCACTCCGGAATTTCCCATGAACGATTTTGCTTCACTCCTGCAGCAGGGCAATGCCTGGCTGTTTGTCCCCAGCGCTATTCTGCTCGGTGCATTACATGGCCTGGAGCCGGGCCACTCAAAAACAATGATGGCCGCCTTTATTGTGGCTATCCGCGGCACGCTGAAACAGGCGGTACTGCTCGGTCTGGCGGCAACGCTTTCCCATACGGCGGTGGTGTGGATTATTGCCATGGCAGGATTGTGGTTTGGTCGGGGCTGGGATGCGCATACCTCAGAACCGTGGTTCCAGCTGATCTCTGGAGTGTTGATCGTCCTGATCGCCCTGTGGATGGCGTGGCGCACCTGGAAAGAGAGCCAGCCGCACAATCATCATCACGATCATGACCATGACCATGACCACCATCACGATCGTCATCACGACCACGACCACCATCACGACCACCTGCTGGATGAAGAGGAGTGGCAGGACGCCCACCAGCGCGCGCACGCGCAGGATATTAACCGGCGTTTCAACGGTCAAAACGTCACCACCGGACAGATCGCGATGTTTGGCCTGACCGGCGGGCTTATTCCCTGCCCGGCGTCCATCACCGTGCTGCTCATCTGCCTGCAGCTTAAGCATTTTGCCCTTGGCGCGACGCTGGTGTTCAGCTTCAGTATTGGTCTGGCGATTACCCTGGTCGCTTCCGGCGCGATTGCTGCCTTAAGCCTCAAACATGCGACAAAACGCTGGCCCGGATTTAGCGAATTTTCCCGCAAAGCGCCGTGGATCTCAGCGGCACTGATTATCATGGTAGGAATTTACATGAGCCTGCATGGCCTGAGCGGAATTCTGGCGTAAGCATGCGGCCACGCCGTGTGGCCGCATCTCAATGGTCAGTTAAGGCGCTGCTGCCAGCTGAAGGTATAACGAAGCTGGCGTTGCTGGAGGATAAATTCTGGCGAGACGCTGGGGCTCCAGGAGTCGTCGCCGCCCACCCCCATATGGAACGCATCGAGGCAGAGCCAACTTCCCGGCTCTTTCTTCAACAGATGATGATGGCTTGTCTCACGCAGCTGCTGCTGGCCGTAGCGGCTCACCGAGAAATGGAACGCGCCATTCAGCTGATGCGCACCCAGCACGAGTTCCCGGGTATCGCAGCGCAAACCATTTTCCGTCGGGAAGATATACGGCGTATGCATGGCCTCCAGAGGTAATGTCCAGCGCCCCTGCTCTGCCGCCAGCTTTCTGTCAGGATAGTTTTCATGCGGCCCCAGCCCCAGCCAGTGAACGTCTTCCGGCGTTTCGGCAAGATGAACGCTCAGGCCTACGCGCGCGGGTTCCGGAATATCAGACGCAACATCAACCTGAATATCACCGTGCAGCCTCCCCTGGTCGTCCACCCGCCAGGTTTTGCGGCTCAGGAACAGCGCTTTACCGTGATACTCCCCGACGTGCAGGGTAGTCACCACCACCTCGCCCGCATGCTGCTCTGCCTCACAGTGCAGAACGCGCGAGGTGTAATCGTACATGCCCGCCGCTTTCCAGCGCTCAACCCACGCGTTCGGATCGATCTTCGTCGCTTCACTCACGCCAATGTCGTTGTCCAGCGGTGCGCGGCTCACGTTATCCGTCACCGGTGCGAGCAGCGTTTCCCCCCCCTCGTGCCACCATTGCGTCAGGTTGCCCGTGGTGAGATCGAACTGCCAGCGCTGTTGACGATGCGCGATCTCCAGCATGCGCTCGTTTTGCGTCAAAACCGGCGGCTCGCCCGCAGGCGCTGGCGGCGCAATAAAGAGCGGAGCCGGAAGCGGCCACTGCTCCCACGCGCAGCGATGGTTAGCCGGTGACCACGGCGTTGCCCGCAGCTGGCGGACTTCAACGTTCAGCCAGACTTCTCCCGGTTCGGCCGTCATCTCTGGCAGGGCAATCTCCAGGCGCTGAGTGCCTTCCGGCGCCATCGCGAGCGTCACCTCGCCTGAGGCCAGCGTTTCCCCGTCGCGGGCAACCGTCCATCTCAGCACTTCGTTATCGGTGCGGCGGAACAGGTAGCCGCTTTGTACCTCTATCACCAGCGGAGACGTGCTCACCCGGGTAAAGGTAAAAAACTGCTGCGCGCGTTGCGCTTCGTACAGCGCCGGGTGCGGCGTGCGATCGGGAAAGACCAGGCCATTGAGGCAGAACTGCCGATCGTTCGGTTTGTCGCCAAAGTCCCCGCCGTAGGCCCAGAACGCGTTGCCGTTTTCGTCTTTCTTCGTCAACGCCTGATCGACCCAGTCCCAGACAAACCCTCCCTGCAGACGAGGATGGCTGCGAAACGCCTGCCAGTATTTCGCGAACCCACCGAAGCTGTTACCCATCGCGTGGGCGTATTCGCAGAGGATCAGCGGACGCGTTTCGTCCGGCATGCCGATCCACTTTTTGATTGACCATTTAGGCACCGCCGGGAAGGGCTGATCCCGATCGACCCGGGCGTACATCGGGCAGACGATGTCGGTCGCCGCCGTATTTGCCCCTCCGCCTTCGTATTGCACCGGGCGCGTCGGATCGGTGGACTTCACCCAGCGGTACAATGCATCGTGGTTAGCGCCGTGGCCAGACTCATTGCCCAGCGACCAGATGATAATTGAGGGATGATTACGATCGCGCTGCACCATGCGGGTCACGCGCTCGCTCATGGCGGGCAGCCAGCGTGGATCGTCAGCAAGGCGGCTCATCGGCACCATGCCGTGGGTTTCGATATTGGCCTCGTCAACGACGTACAGCCCGTAGCGATCGCAAAGCCGGTACCACAGCGGATGGTTCGGGTAGTGCGAGCAGCGCACGGCGTTGAAGTTGTGCTGCTTCATGATTTCGATATCGCGACGCATTGTCGCTTCGTCCATCACCTGGCCGTTTTCCGGATGATGCTCGTGCCGGTTAACCCCGCGGATCAGCAGCGGCTTACCGTTAAGCTTCAGCAGGCCGTTGCTGATTTCAACCCGGCGGAAGCCCACGTCGCACGCCTCAATCTCCAGCATTTCCCCCTGCGGGTTAAGCAGCGCAATCGTCAGGCGATACAGCTCCGGCGTTTCCGCGCTCCAGAGCGCAGGGGCCTCAACGGGGATCGTTGCCGTTAAGCGCTCGGCCCAGCTGCCGCGTTCGTCAACAATGGCCGACCCCGGACGCTGAACTACGCTGGCGCATTTCTCCCCCTTGCGCCACAGGGTAAAGGCCACTTCACACGCTGAAAATTGCGCTCCCTGCAGGGAGACGTCAACCTTCAGCGTCGCGCGGTCCAGCTCCGTATTCAGGTCTGTCACGACGTGATAATCGGCAATCTGCGTCTCGGGTTTATGCAGCAGCGTCACATCGCGGAAAATGCCGCTCATGCGCCACATGTCCTGATCTTCCAGATAGCTGCCGTCGCACCAGCGCAATACCATGACCGCCAGGCGGTTCTGCCCGGGGCGCAATGCCGCCGAGAGGTCAAATTCGGCGGGCAGCCGACTGTCCTGGGAATAGCCTATCCACTCTCCGTTGCACCACAGATGAAACGCCGAGTTCACGCCGTCAAAGATAATGCGGGTTTGCCCGCCCTGTAACCAGGCGTCCTCCACCTCAAATGTGAGCGAGTAACAGCCGGTAGGGTTTTCTTGCGGCACAAAAGGCGGGTTAACGGGTATGGGATAGGTCACATTGGTGTAGATGGGCGTATCGAACCCCTGCATCTGCCAGTTAGACGGCACGGGCATCGCAACGGCATCGGCGCAATCTTCGGCTACCCATGCCTGAGGAACCTGCTCGGGTGCCGCAAAAAAACTGAATCGCCACACCCCGTTGAGAGTGCGCCTGCTGACGGACCCGGTGTCGTCCCGGGCGGATTGTTCATTACGCCAGCTGTGTAACGGCGCGTGTGCGGCCAGGCGGTTCCACTGGGTAACCCCCGGATTTTCCCAGTCTCGTCGGGCCAGAATGGCGCTGAGGGTCAGCGATCGGGTGTTGGACATATTAACCTCTTTGCGAAGCGCTCACAATTTTGGTTAACATGCCCTGGCGATCGGCGACGGTAAAGCGTTCGATCGCGGGGGAGCGAGTCAGATCACAAAAGTCCTATTTGCGGGCAAGCTGCTCGGCCATCAGCGCCAGGCTTCTGAGCTGCTGCGCCAGCTCCTCTTGTTCGGCCTGCCGGGGTGAATGGCGCGCGCTGGAATGACGGGTAACCAGCGTAACCGGCAGCTGATCCTGCCTGCACGCTTCGCCCCCGGTGGGCGCCAGCAGCCACTCCACGCTGCGTTCGCCCGCGTAGCGAAAGGCCTGACGAATGGTCGTCAGCGGCGGGGAGAACCAGGCGCTGTCAGCCGTATCGTCGAACCCGACCACGGAAATCTGGCCCGGAACCGCTATCCCTTTTTCCGCACAGGCGCGCATCACCCCAAGCGCCATTTGATCGTTCGCCACCAGAATCGCATCCGGTAATACAGCCCCAGACAGCAGCAGATGCCCCTTCTCATATCCGCAGGCTGCGCTCCAGTCACCGAAGGCAACCGCAGCGGCGTCAAGACCTGCGCGTGCCAGGGCGGCTTTCCAACCCGCCAGACGCGCCCGCGCAGAAACCGAGCTTTCCGGCCCGCTCAGCAGGGCAATGCGCTGATGCCCCAGCGAAAGCAGATGCTCAACGCCCAGACGCGCGCCCTGTTCTGCGTTAAACACCAGGCTGTTTACCTGCGCTAAAGGCGATACATCAAGGAACAGCACCGGAACAGGCGACGCCAGCGCCCTGAGCTGTTCGGCATGTTCATCGTCAAGCGGAACATTCACCAGCAGGGCCTCCACGCGCTGCGCCAGCAGCGCCTGAAGCGCGGCCTGACACTGCTGCGGATGCTCCACCATGGAAATGAGGACGCTCGCCCCCTTTTCGGCGGCACGGGATTTTACCGCTGAGACAATTTGCGAAGGCGCGTGCAGAGCCAGATCGGTGGTGATGAGCCCCAGCGTTCTGGTGCGTTTGCCCGCCAGCTGCTGTGCGCGAAGGTTAGGAACGTAGTGCAGCTCCGCCATCGCCTGCTGCACCTTTTCCCGCGTGCGGGCAGACACATGCTCCGCGTCGTTAATGACGCGGGAGACGGTCTGATAAGAAACCCCCGCAAGGAGGGCGACATCATAGAGAGTGATAGCTTTCATGCATTCTGGCATCGCGTGTTTGGGAGTTCCTATTCTGGCACAGCGACGCCATTAAAGCATGTGAGCGCTTCGCAAAATTAGACAACCCGCTCCGGCTGAGGAATTTCCGCAATGCGCGGCTTCTGGCGGAACCAGGGCAGACAGAGCTGGATAAGCGGGCCAATGGTCAGGGCATACAATACGGTTCCCACCCCAAACGTGCCGCCAAGCACGCAGCCAATCAGCAGGACAGACACCTCAATAGAGGTACGCACGCTGCGAATGGACCATCCCAGCCGGGCATGAATGCCGGTCATCAGGCCGTCGCGCGGACCAGGCCCAAAACCGGCACCGATGTACATGCTGGTCGCAATCGCGTTCATCACGATGCCCCCGACCAGCAGCGTGATGCGAAGGGGTAAGGAACTCAGTTCAGGGATAAGGGCCATGCTGGCGTCCGCCGCCAGACCGATACAAATCACGTTGCTGATCGTGCCCAGCCCCGGCATCTGACGCAGTGGGATCCACAGCAGCAGTACCGCAGCGCCGACTAAAATGATCACCGTCCCGATGCTCATCCCCAGCTGCATCCCTACCCCAAGATGAAACACATCCCACGGATCGACGCCCAAATCGGAACGAATAAACATCGCGGTGGAAAGGCCATACAGCCCTAAACCGACATAAAGTTGCAGCAGACGACGCACCATTTTTATCTTCTCCAGTGAACCAGGCTTTCATCCTGACCTAAAATGGCACTATGATTAATGTCCAGTTTTCAAATAGTGGACTGCATATGTCATCACGCCGCTTCGGAAGTCAGTCTCTGATACGCCTTTTAGGCCACTGGCAGCAAACCTCGTCCCGCACTCCGCTCTGGCGTCAGCTGGCCGATGCATTGCGTCTGTTAATCCTTGATGGTCGGCTGGCGCTCAATACGCGGCTGCCGGGCGAGCGTGAGCTGGCCTCTGCGCTGGACGTAAGCCGAACCACCGTCAGCAGCGCCCTCGCCCATCTGCGTGAGGAGGGTTACCTGGAAAGCCGTCACGGCAGCGGGTCGCGCGTGATCCTCCCGGACACGCGCGCCGTTCCTACCCTTTCAGCAGCGAGTGCCGCGCTGGATCTCTCCACAGCCGCACTGAATGCCGGGCCGGAGATCCACCAGGCGTATACCCATGCGCTCACGGCCATTACGCAGCACCTTTCGCTGACGGGCTACGATCAGCTTGGGCTGCCGGCGCTGCGGGAGGCCATCGCTGCGCGCTATACCGCGCGCGGTCTACCCACCCGCGCGGAGGAAGTGATGGTGGTTAATGGCGCCGTCAGCGGCTTTGCGCTGGTGCTGCGGATGATGACCGGGCCGGGGGATCGCGTCGTGGTTGACCATCCCACCTACCCGCTGGCGATTGCCGCCATTCAGGGGGCGCAGTGTCGGCCCGTGGGTGTGTCGCTGCCGGAGACCGGCTGGGATACGGACGGCTTCGCGGCAACGCTTGCCCAGACCGCGCCGCGGCTGGCGTATCTGATGCCAGATTTTCATAACCCGACCGGGCGATGTATGGATATCGCTACCCGTCAGGCCATCACCGATATTGCTGCGCAAACCCGTACGGCGCTGGTGGTGGATGAGACGATGGTGGATCTCTGGTTTGACTCGCCTCCCCCGCCGCCGCTGGCCTCCTTTAACCCGCAGGCCACCGTCATCACGTTAGGCTCTGCGGGAAAAAGTTTCTGGGGAGGGCTGCGTCTCGGCTGGATCCGCGCCTCCTCGCGTACTATCGCCACGCTTGCCCAGACGCGGGATACCCTGGATTTAGGATCGCCGCTGCTGGAACAGCTGGCGATGCTGTGGCTTATGAACAACAGCGAGACGTTTCTGCCCGCACGCCGGAAGATGCTGGCGGAGCGACGCGATCGGTGCGGTGAACTGTTGCGGGAACATTTTCCGGAGTGGACATTCCATGAAGCGGAGGGCGGGCTCTCTTACTGGATAGAACTTCCGGGCATGCTGGCGACACAGCTTGCCGCGCGGGCTGAAATTCTGGGGATCAATCTGGGGACCGGGACGCGCTTTGGTTTATCTGGCGCGTTTGACCGCTATTTACGGATGCCCTTCTCGCTCGAACCGACAGAGCTTGAGCAGGCGCTGCTGAGGATCAAACCGCTATGGCTTGCTTTGAATAAAAACGTGCCATCGGTAAAACGCAGCGTGATTTAATATTGAAAAGTTTGAAGCCGATCATAAAAAATAAAAACTGCTGACTGTCACGGAGGCAGTCAGCAGTTTTCACCGTTCTGAAGTTAATGCTGAGCAGGAATAGGAAAACCTTTTAGTGAAATAACAAAGTTTTCACCATCTTTCTTTATTTTTGCGCCGGTATCACACCAGTCAGACGCAATACGAAAGAACTCATCACTTCCGACATTCCAGCCAAGACGTACATGCTTCACGTAGCCTGAACGCAACAGATCGCAGGCTTCTTTGTAGTCGCTGGCAGTTGACAGTTGTTGTTTCATTTTCTCTTCTTCAGAAGTTTACGTAGAGCTTTGATTTCTTTAGGAGTAAAAGGAGAAACGCTCTCTTCTTCCGTATGCTGATTATCAATATCCTCTTCCGATACTCCCGCCTCTTCTACTGCTTCAAACGCCATCAGCAGCAGTTTCTCTGTCGTCACGCTTAAATTCTCGTTATTGTCTTCCGCATAGTGGCGAAGTCTTTCTTTTAGCGCGTCATCGATCTTAACGTTTAATACCGCTGTAGCCATGTTTGTCACTTCCCTTCGGAATAAGTACTTTATTTAATACACGAAGTTAACAATGTTATCCAGATATATATTTTTTTGAATTATGGTAGAAAATAGACATCCGAATATAAAATGCCAGTCTATTATTACAGGTTTATGACAGTAATATTTCAAAGCGATGAAATATATATTACACGATATAAGCTTAATCTTATTGTGGAATAACGCTAAAGGAAGGGTAAAAAACAGGGAAGAAGGTATGAGTCCAGAAATGGGTGGGGGCCCTGCCAGCTACATCCCGGCACACACGTCGTCTGCCCTGGCTGCTTCCTTCCGGACCTGACCTGGTGAACAGAGTAGCGTTGCGGGAGAACCAACAGAGCCCCCATTGAGAGCGTTGATAACCAACGCGCTGGCGCATTATCCCTGTGCTAACGCCCAATTGCAAGCTGCCAGGAACCGGATGCTGGTTTCTTGCGCAAACAGGCGCAGCAATCATCACGATCTTCGTTTACCATGGCTCTCCAGAACATCCCCACAGGTGAAGGTATGGACGAGCACGACTCCTTTCCACAGCGCGTATGGCAAATCGTGGCTTCAATCCCTGAAGGCTATGTCACCACCTATGGTGAAGTCGCACGCCTGGCCGGTTCTCCGCGCGCGGCGCGACAGGTCGGCGGCGTTTTGAAACGGCTACCGGAAGGAAGCACGTTGCCCTGGCATCGGGTGGTGAATCGACATGGCGCCATCTCGCTCACCGGACCGGATCTCCAGCGTCAGCGTCAGGCGTTACTTTCAGAAGGGGTGCAGGTGTCGGGGTCGGGTCAGATCGATTTGCAGAAGTACCGCTGGGTGTACTGACCCCTCTCCCGGAGGAGAGGGGAAACACAATCATTACATCTGAGTCGGTGGGGTTGGCAGGGACGGCTGATTGGTCTGCGGCGCGACCGGCACTTCGGTCTGCTGCACAGGCACAAGGTTCAGGTCGACTTTTGTTCCACCGTTATTGATCGCTTCCTGGACCGTATCGGTAATAAACACCAGCTTACCGTTGATCGTTACCGCTGCACTCAGCAGGATACGGGCATTAGGCTGCACGTCCGATGGGTTATACGGTAATACGAAGCTAAACGGCGCCTGCTTACCTTCAGTACGGACGGCGCGCTGTGCCACAACCTTCGATGGCGCGTCGGCCAGGGAAGCATCAGACAGCGTCACCGTTAATACCGCATCCGGCGGTAACGCGACTTTCTGTTTAATCCAGATGGTACCGGAAACGTTAGGCTGCTGAATGGATTGCTGTGAAAGGGTATTAATCCCGTTCGGATCGGCTGCTGGTACAGGCACCTGGGCGCTCTTACCGGCACAGGCGGACAACGCCACCGCAATAGCTACACCACTTAGCATGGGCACGAGTTTCATTGAAGTCTCCTTATCATCAATGCACCAGCGGGATCGATCCCATCCGATGTCGTTTCAATCACATAACGTATACAAGTGTGGCACAAATCACTGATTAATGCCTGAAATCGTCCCGATATTCAGATTATTCTACCCATCGGACCACTTTCATTTCTGCGTTATACTCTGCCTATCTTTCGCTACGGCGTTTATTGAGGACAACTATGAGTCAGGCACTGAACAATCTGCTGACATTATTGAATCTGGAAAAAATTGAGGAAGGACTCTTTCGCGGACAGAGCGAAGATTTAGGCTTACGCCAGGTCTTCGGCGGGCAAGTCGTTGGACAAGCGCTGTACGCAGCAAAGGAGACTGTCCCGGCAGACCGTCTGGTGCACTCATTCCACAGCTACTTCTTACGCCCCGGCGACAGCGCAAAACCGATCGTCTATGACGTTGAAGTCCTGAGAGATGGCAACAGCTTCAGCGCGCGCCGCGTCGCGGCTATCCAGAACGGTAAGCCGATCTTTTACATGACGGCCTCTTTCCAGGCTCCAGAACCCGGCTACGAGCACCAGAAAGTGATGCCCCCGGCGCCGTCGCCAGACGAGCTCAAATCAGAGACCGATATCGCCCGTGCGCTGGCGCATCTGCTTCCGCCACAGGTCAAAGAGAAGTTTCTCTGCGATAAGCCGCTTGAGATCCGCCCCGTCGAGTTCCACAACCCGATGAAAGGCCACACCGCGGAACCGAAGCGCCAGGTCTGGATCCGGGCTAACGGTACGGTGTCTGAGGACTTCCACGTGCATCAGTATCTGCTGGGCTATGCGTCAGATTTCAACTTCCTGCCGGTGGCGCTGCAGCCGCACGGCGTCGGGTTTCTCGAAAAAGGGATGCAGGTCGCGACGATCGACCACTCCATGTGGTTCCACCGTCCGTTCAACATGAACGAGTGGCTACTCTACAGCGTGGAGAGTACGTCGGCATCAAGCGCTCGCGGCTTTGTGCGTGGAGAGTTTTATACGCAGGATGGCGTGCTGGTCGCCTCGACGGTTCAGGAAGGGGTGATGCGTAATAGAGGTTGATGTTGCCCTCACCCTGGCCCTCTCCCACGGGGAGAGGGTATACACACTAAAAACGGCAACCGAAGTTGCCGTTTTGCTTTTACCTTAGGCGTTATACGCATTCTCGCCGTGGCTGTTAACGTCCAGACCTTCGCGTTCCTGCTCTTCCGGTACGCGCAGCCCAACAGTCATGTCCGCCAGTTTGTAGCCAATGAAAGCGACAACTGCAGACCACACCACGGTGACAGCAATACTTTCCAGCTGCACCAGCACCTGATGGGCCATGGTGACGCCTTCTGCGTAGCCCACGCCACCCAGCGATTTCGCTGCGAAGATACCGGTCATGATACAGCCGACGATGCCGCACACGCCGTGCACGCCAAACACATCGCAAGGGTCATCAACGCGCAGAATACGTTTCAGCGCCGTCACGCCCCACAGCCCCGCCAGACCCGACACCAGGCCGACCAGCAGCGCGCCACCCACACCAACATAACCACACGCTGGAGTGATACCGACCAGACCGGCAATCGCCCCAGAACAGGCACCCAGCAGAGAAGGCTTACCGCGTACCGCCCACTCGCCAAAGACCCAGGAGAGGATTGCACCCGCCGTGGCCACAACGGTATTCACAAAGGCCAGCGCGGCGATTTCGTTCGCGGCACTTGCTGAGCCGGCGTTGAAGCCAAACCAGCCAAAGTAAAGGATCGCGGTACCGGTAAAGACCATCGGCAGGTTGTGCGGCTTGAATGCTTCTTTACCGAAGCCCACGCGTTTGCCAATCAGGTATGCGCCAACCAGCCCCGCTACCGCGGCGTTGATGTGCACAACGGTACCGCCCGCGAAGTCCAGCGCGCCGTGCGTGGCCAGCAGACCGCCACCCCAGACCATATGCGCAATCGGCACATAGGAGAGCGTCAGCCAGACCACCACGAAGATCAGGACCGCTGAGAAACGAATACGCTCGGCGAGCGCGCCCACAATCAGCCCGACGGTAATACAGGCGAACGAGCCCTGGAAAGCAACGTGAATATACTGGTAGAAGCTGCCCATCAGCGCGGTCAGCTCAATATTTTTCAGCATCACCCAGTCGAAGTTACCAAAGAACGCGTTGCCGGTACCGAAAGCCAGCGAGTAACCGTAAACCACCCACAGCACGCAGACCAGCGCGAATGTTACGGCAACCTGCGTCAGCATGGAGAGAACGTTTTTGCCACGGATCAGGCCGCCGTAGAACAGCGCAATGCCCGGAATGGACATGAACAGCACCAGCGCGGTGCTGATCATCATAAAGGCGTTATCGGCTTTGTCTGCCACCGCAGGTGCAGCAGCCAGCGCCAGGCCCGGCAGCAGCGCCAGCGAACCCAGACCCGTTTTAAGTGTTGCTATCTTCATTTTCTCGATCCCTATCACTGTGTGCCAGGCGTTAATTACAGTGCCGCTTCGTCAGATTCGCCGGTACGGATGCGAATGACGCGCTGCAGTTCGGCAACGAAAATTTTGCCGTCGCCAATTTTGCCGGTGTAGGCCGCTTTGCTAATGACATCAATGACTTCATCAAGCTGATCGTCAGCAATCGCGACATCAATTTTTACTTTTGGCAGAAAGTTAACGCTGTATTCCGCCCCGCGATAAAGCTCGGCATGACCCTTCTGACGACCAAAGCCTTTCACTTCGGTGACAGTCAGTCCCTGAATACCCATTGAAGAGAGCGCTTCACGCACGTCTTCGAGTTTGAATGGTTTGATTACAACCGTAACCAGCTTCATAGATCCCCTCCAGTCAGAATTCGGTAATGGCCGCAGCTAACGGAGAAGGTATTGCAAGGGGTGTGCCAGAAATGAAAACCAGAGGGAATAGCGGTGCGATGAGCGTTACGCGCGCCTGCTAAACGCACCGGTGAAAAAAAACGCACCATGCCGGTGCAGGGTGCGTTTCAGTTTTGCACCAACAGGAATGACTGTTAGCGCGTCGCCTCATTTTAGTGCATCAGGCGCTAAGCGACTCTTCATCGCGCACGCTGGCCGCCAGCTCTTCGCCCGCCAGCTGCAGCTGATACATCTGCCAGTAGCGCCCTTTTGCTTCCAGCAGTTCGCGGTGCGTACCGCGCTCAACGGCCTGTCCGCGATGCAGCACCAGAATGGTGTCCGCGTCGACGATGGTCGAAAGGCGGTGAGCAATCACCACCAGCGTCGTATGGTCGCGGACGGCGGCCAGCGCCTGCTGGATGGCCTGCTCGGTGCCGGAGTCAATGCTGGCCGTGGCTTCATCCAGAATCAGTATCTGCGGCGTTTCAATGAGCACCCGCGCCAGCGCCAGGAGCTGCTTTTGTCCTACGGAGAGATTGTTCCCCTGCTCGCCGAGTTTCGTATTGATCCCGTCGCTAAACCCGCGCGCCAGGGCTGCCAGCTGCACTTTCTCCAGCACCTCCCAGACCTGCTCCTGAGAGTAGTCTCGCCCCAGGGTCACGTTGGCGTAGAAGGTATCGGCCAGCACGACCGGATCCTGCTGCACCATCGCAACGCCTTTGCGTAACACACCGTGGCTGAGAGCCGCGAGCGGGCGTCCGTCGAGGCGGATTTCCCCCCGGCTGACCGGGTAATACCCCATTAACAGGCTGGCGAGCGTGCTCTTACCGCTGCCGGTATGCCCCACCAGCGCCACGAACCCGCGTGAAGGAACATCAAGCGTGATGTCCTGCAGCACCAGCTGGTCGTCGCGATAGGCAAAGGAAACGTTATCAAAGGCAATGGCCCCGCTTTGCAGAGGACGCTCGTCGTCGCCGTAGGTCTGACGCGGCCTGTCCATCAGCTCGAACACGCGCTCCCCTGCCACCACGGCCTGCTGAAGCATCGACTGCTGTGTCGTCAGCTCAATCAGGGGTTCGTTAAGGCGGCCAAGGTAGCTGATGAAGGCGTATAAAACGCCAACCTCAATGGTTCCTCGTGTGGTCAGGCCAAAGAGCATCAGCAGCCCGCAAAGCACCAGCGCGGAGAAGAGGCTCAGCAGCGGGCGTAACAGGAACCCATCAAGCCGCAGGGTCTGCATGCGCGCCATGTAGTGCGAACGGCTGGCTTCGCCCATCCGCTCGCCAAAACGCGCCTGCTGGCGGAACTGCTGGATGACGCTCATGCCGTTGATCACTTCGTTGAAGCCATCATTGATGTCGGCAAGGTAGGTGCGCACCCGACGGACAATCGGCGTGCTGTAGCGTTGATAGATAACCATCACGATCAGCACCGCCGGGAAGATAGTGATTGCCACCAGCGCCATGCGCCAGTCGAGGCTGAACATTGCCACCAGCATCGCGCCAATCAGCGCTGCGCTGCGCAACACGGTTGCCACCACGGTGACGTACAGATCGCGGATCACCTCCGTATCGTTGGTCACCCGCGAAATCACCTGCCCGACCGGCTGAGTATCAAACTCGCTGAGCGGCTGGCGAAGCGCGGCGTCCATCACGTCCGTACGCAGCTGCTGTACAACGCCCACGGCTGCACGGTTGAACAGCAGAGACTGGGCATAGTGCAGCCCTGCCGCAGTCAGCTGTAACCCAACGTAGGCCACGCCTAAGCCCGCCACCAGCCCCAGCGGCAGGTAGCTTTTAGCGACCATATTGTCGATGAAGTAACTGATGAGCAGCGGGCCGCTCACCTCGGCAATCGCCGCAATCCAGAGTAAAAGCACGGCCACGGAGAGCGGTTTACGCCACGGCGAGCCGTAGGCCAGCAGACGCTTAAGCGTCGGCCACATCGTTCCGAGCTTACGCATGGGTGGCCTCCTCTGCGTGTTCCGGCGCATCGTCCAGCGCCGCTTCAAGCTGCTGATAGCGATACATATCGCGATACCATCCCGGCTGCTCCGCAAGCGTTTCATGCTGCCCGCGCTGGGCAACGTGCCCGTGCTGCAATACCAGTATTTCGCTGGCTTCGGTAAGCGCTGACAAACGATGGGCGCTGATAATCACCGTGCGTCCGTCGCCCCACTGGCGCAGGTTATGCAGGATCTGGTGCTCGGTACGGCCATCCACGGCGGAAAGCGCATCGTCCAGGATCAGGATTTCCGCATTCAGCAACAGCGCGCGGGCAATGGAGATACGCTGTTTTTGCCCGCCGGACAGCATGACGCCCCGCTCTCCGACTTCCGTATCGTAGCCCTGCGGCAGACGCAAAATATCATCATGTACGCTGGCTAACCGCGCCACATGCTCTATCTCTTCCTGCGTTGCCGACGGACGTCCGAGGGCAATGTTGTTCGCCACGGTGTCCGAAAAGAGAAACGGCGTCTGGCTCACCACCGCCAGACGGCCTCGCCACTCATCCAGCACCAGCCGGGTCAGGGGAATATCATGGAAGCGAATATCACCCTGCGTGACGTCAAAGTGGCGCTGGAGCAAAGAGAGCACGGTACTTTTGCCGGCGCCCGTCGGGCCGCAGATGCCGAGCATCTGGCCTGGCTGAAGCGTAAAGCTGACGTTCTCCAGTACCGGATGTTCCGTTTGCGGATAGACAAACTGACGGACGTCGACTTTCATGACGCCGCGCCCTTCCGGTACCGCTTCGCTCCCGTCATTGACCACCGGCGCTTCGGCCAGCATGGCGCGAATGCGGCTATAGGCGGCGCTGCCGCGCTCCACGATGTTAAACATCCAGGCCAGCGCCAGCATCGGCCAGATCATAAGCCCCAGATACATCGCAAAGCTGGTCAGTTGCCCCAGGGTCAACGCGCCCTGCACCACCATCCAGCTTCCGCCGCCAATCGCCAGCAGGTTTGCCATGCCAATCGCGATATAAATCGTCGGGTCAAAACGGGCGTCAATACGCGCGACGCGCATGTTCTTCGCTCCCGTGTCCGCGGCATCGGCCGCAAACAGAGCGGATTGTCGGTCTTCCAGACCAAACGCTTTAATCATACGGATGCTGGTCATGCTCTCCTGCGTGCGGTCGTTCAGGGAAGAAAACGCCGCCTGGGCAAGCTTAAAGCGTTCGTGCAGCTGTTCGCCGTAGCGATTGATCGCCAGCGCCATCAGCGGCATCGGCAGCAGGGCAAGCAGGGTCAACTGCCAGCTGATCTGCGTGGACATGACGATCAGCACCGCGCAGCCCATCACCAGCGAGTCCACCAGCGTCAGCACCCCTTCCCCGGCGGCAAAGACCACGCGATCGACGTCGTTAGTGGCGCGCGCGATAAGATCCCCGGTGCGATGGCGCAGATAAAATTCGGGATGCTGCCGGCTCAGCTGGCGGTAAAAATCCTCACGCAGCTCAACGGCCAGCTGATAGGACGCGCCAAACAGCAGCACGCGCCAGACGTAGCGCAGCAGATAAACAATGACGGCCGTCAGCACCAGCGTGCCAACCCACATCAACACCCGTGCGGTGGTGTAATGCTGTTCGGTGACGCCATCCACGACGTATCCCACCACTTTCGGCGGGATCAGCTGCAAAATGGCAATGATAATAAGCAGGAATACGGCGCCGAGATAGCGTTGCCACTCCCGACGAAAGTACCAGCTTAATTGGGCAAATAATCGCACGCGGTTTGTTCCTGAAGGTATTTTACGAAGTTATTCAATAGGTAACGCTGTGGTGTATTTAATCTGTTCCATGGCGAAGCTTGAGGTTACGTCCGATAACCCAGGTACGCTGTTCACCAGTCGCTTGTAGAAATCATCATAGCGCTTCATGTCTGCGACCTGAACGCGCATCAGGTAATCGTACTCGCCGGCCATACGCCAGAAGCCGAGCACCTCTGGCATTTCGGACACCTGCGTGACAAAGCGGCTATACCACTCGCTGCTGTGATGCTGAGTTTTTATCAGGACAAACGCCGTTAATCCAAGCCCCAGTTTTTCAGGATCTAATAACGCGACGCGTCCCAGAAGAATACCGTCATCCTCAAGCTTCTTGAGGCGCTTCCAGCACGGCGTGGTGGTCAGATTAACGGCATCTGCCAGCGCCTGCAAAGAGAGGGTACAGTCACTTTGCAATAATGAAAGGAGCTTGCGGTCAATTTTATCTAGCATACCCACCTCACAGAGAAAATTTTTCTCCCTTCATTCTATTTTAAAGGCCAGATAGCAACAATTTTTTCTGTGCTTTTCGCTATCCTAGGCACAAAATGACAAACGGATAACTACGATGAATAGCACTTGGGTTAAACATGCGATCAGCGAAATCAATGCCGACTATCAGCGCTCGGCAGATACGCACCTGATTCGCCTTTCCCTGCCGGGATTTGACGGTATTCAGCTCTATCTGAAAGATGAAAGCACCCATCCTACCGGCAGCCTGAAGCATCGTCTGGCGCGCTCACTGTTTTTATACGGTTTATGTAACGGCTGGATTAAAGAAGGCACCACTATCATTGAATCCTCATCCGGTTCAACGGCGGTGTCCGAAGCCTATTTTGCTCGCCTGCTGGGCCTGCCGTTTATCGCGGTGATGCCTTCCTGCACTGCCAGACGCAAAATCGAACAGATCGAATTTTATGGCGGTCGCTGCCACTTTGTGGAAAGCGCCTGCGAAATCTACGCCGCTTCCGAAATGCTGGCCCGCGAGCTCAACGGCCACTATATGGACCAGTTTACCTTCGCCGAGCGCGCGACGGACTGGCGCGGCAATAACAACATTGCCGACAGTATCTTCCGCCAGATGACCCACGAGCCGCACCCGGTTCCGTCGTACATTGTGATGAGCGCCGGGACGGGCGGCACGTCAGCCACTATTGGACGTTACATTCGCTGCCAGGGCTATGATACCCAGCTGATGGTGGTTGATCCGCAGAACTCCGTGTTCCTCGACTACTGGCAAAACCGCGATGCCGGCCTGCGCAGCCCGGTGGGCAGCAAAATTGAAGGGATTGGCCGCCCGCGCGTGGAACCATCGTTCATCCCGGACGTAGTGGATGAGATGATGCGCGTGCCGGATGCCGCAAGCGTGGCAACGGCGCACTGGCTGGAAACACAGCTGGGCCGCAAAGTCGGCGCATCGACGGGCACAAATATGTGGGGCGCACTGCAGCTTGCCGCACGCATGCGCGAAGAGGGCCGCACCGGCTCTATCGTCACCCTGCTGTGCGACAGCGGCGAGCGCTACCTTGAGACCTACTACAATGCGGAGTGGGTACAGGCCAACATCGGCGATATCACCCCGTGGAAAGCCCGGATAGCTGAGCTGCTGAAATAAAAAAAGCCAGACCGAGGTCTGGCTTGCTGGAAGGGTCTCACTATTCGGGGGAATATGGGAGGTTGTGGTTGTCCAGCCAATGCGTCAAAAAATGGGACACCGCTTCGTTACCGCAGTGCCCAATAACCGGCAGATGGGGAAGTTCTGCTTTTAGCTGCGCCATCGCATTCCCCATAATCAGACCGCGGCCGACGCTGCCCAGCATCTCCCGGTCGTTCATGGCGTCGCCAAATGCCATACAGTCCTGCAGCGTTAAGCCCAGGTGGTCGCTCAGTACCGCCAGGGCGGAACCTTTGTTACAGCCCACAGGTAACACCTCCAGACAATCCACCGCCGAGAAGGTCAGGTGCGCCCGATTACCCAGCGCCTCATTCAGCTGAATGCGTAAGCGGCAGAGATCGTCATGATCGCCGCAGAAGCAGATCTTGGTCACCGCATGGGCGGGGATCCGACGCAGGTCGATAATCTGGTATTTAAAACCGCTGTAGACATGCGCATGCAGCAGTTCCGGAATTTCACGCCCGGTGAACCAGCCCCGATCGTTAAAGACGTGGATGCTGGCCTGCGTGTCCCAGGTGCTGTGCAGCACGATATCCGCCACTTCCGGGTTGAGATCCTGACGGTGCAGCACATCGCCTTCTACAGAATGAATTCGCGTCCCGTTGCCCGTGATCAGAAAGGCGTCGAGGGAAAACGCGCCCAGCAGATGACGCATTTCCAGCACATGACGCCCGGTAGCAAACGTCAGGGTGACATCACGCTCGCGCAGACGCTTCAGCGTGTTCAGGGTTTTCTCCCCCAAACGGTGATCCGGCATTAACAGCGTACCGTCCATATCAAATGCAGCGAGCCGAGCCATGATTACTCCCGAAATGTGATGCGATTAACTTGTGCATCAGTATCGTGTGAGATATACGGAAGTAATAGTGAATAGATGATAATTATTGTTCCGGGTTTCTCATGCGCCAGCTTAATCGACTTAATCAGTATCACCGCCTCTGGCAGCCGTCCGAGGGTGCGACGCAGCAGGTCACCATCAGCGAGCTGGCGGCCCGCTGTTTTTGTAGCGAGCGGCATGTTCGAACGCTGCTGCGTCAGGCTCAGGAAGCGGGCTGGCTAAGCTGGCGAGCGCAGTCTGGTCGCGGAAAACGAGGTGAACTGACGTTCCATGTCACCCCAGAGTCGCTGCGCAATGCGATGATGGAAGAGGCGTTAAAGCGTGGACAGCAGCACAACGCGCTTGAGCTGGCCCAGCTTGCACCAGACGCGCTGCGGTCATTGCTGCATCCGTTTTTAGGCGGGCAGTGGCAAAACGACACGCCGACGCTGCGCATCCCCTATTACCGCTCTCTGGACCCGCTTCATCCGGGTTTTCTGCCCGGTCGGGCGGAACAGCATCTGGCCGGACAGATTTTTTCCGGGCTGACGCGCTTTCACGGCAGCTCCAGTGAACCCACGGGCGATCTCGCCCATCACTGGGAGGTCTCGGAGGACGGCCTGCGCTGGCATTTTTATATTCGATCCACCCTGCACTGGCATAACGGCGATAAGGTCGAGACCGGACAGCTTCAGCAGAGCCTGACCGCGCTTTTTGCCCTGCCCGCCCTGCGCAAGCTGTTCCAGAGCGTCTTACGCGTTGACGTCACTCACCCTCAGTGTCTGACATTTACCTTGCACCACCCGGATTACTGGCTGGCACACCGCCTGGCCACCTACTGCAGCCGGCTTGCCCATCCCGAACAGCCCATGACGGGCAGCGGGCCCTTCAGACTCAGCGTGTATGAACCCGACCTGGTTCGTCTGGAAAGCCATGAACAGTACCATCTCAGCCATCCGCTGCTTAAGGCTATCGAATACTGGATCACGCCGACGCTGTTTGACTCTGGGCTGGGTACCAGCTGTCGTCATCCGGTGCAGATTGCCATTGGCGAGCCGGATGAACTTGAGAGCCTGCGCCTGGTCACCAACAGCACCAGTCTGGGCTTTTGTTATCTCACCCTGAAGCAAAGCCCGCGCCTGAGTGAAATGCAGGCGCGGCGGCTCATCAATATCATTCATCTCTCATCGCTTCTGCATACGCTTGGGCTAAACGAAGGGCTGATTAACCCAACGGAGGAGCTACTGCCCGGCTGGGCGATCCCCCAGTGGCCGGATTTAACGCATGTCCCTCTGCCGAAGAAATTAACCCTGATTTACCATTTGCCGGTTGAGTTACACACGATGGCCCGACAGCTCAAACAGTACCTTGCACAACTGGGCTGCGCGCTTACGGTTATCTTTTACGATGCGAAAACCTGGGATGGATGCCAGCAACTGGCGGACGCGGACATGATGATGGGCGACAGGCTGATTGGCGAAGCCCCGGAATACACGCTTGAGCAGTGGCTGCGCTGTGATCCTCTCTGGCCACACCTGCTGAGCGCGCCTCAATACGCTCATCTGCAGGCCACCCTGGATGCGGTACAGACTCAGGCCGATGAACAGGATCGACATGCTGGCCTGAAAGCCATTTTTAGCCAGCTTATGGAAAACGCGGTCATTACACCGCTGTTTAACTACCAGTATCAAATCAGCGCCCCGCCGGGGGTCAACGGCATTCGCCTTAATACCCGCGGCTGGTTTGATTTTACCGAAGCCTGGCTGCCCGCCCCCAAATCGTGAAGAAGCTGGTCGCCGTCGTGGTCAGGCGGTAACATAACGCTTTTACCGTAACTGTTGAGATGATTTATGAAACGTGCCGTCGTCGTGTTCAGCGGAGGACAAGACTCTACTACCTGCCTGGTCCAGGCCCTTCATCAGTATGATGAAGTTCACTGTGTCACTTTCGATTATGGTCAGCGTCATCGCGCTGAAATCGACGTCGCCCGTGAACTGGCCCTGAAACTGGGCGCACGCGCGCACAAGGTACTGGATGTTACGCTGTTAAATGAGCTGGCCGTGAGCAGCCTCACCCGCGACAGCATTCCCGTCCCGGACTACGAACCCGATGCCAGCGGCATTCCGAACACCTTCGTGCCGGGCCGTAATATCCTCTTTCTGACCCTGACGGCGATTTACGCCTACCAGGTAAAAGCCGAAGCGGTGATAACCGGCGTATGTGAGACAGACTTCTCCGGTTATCCGGACTGTCGCGACGAGTTTGTGAAAGCGTTAAACCACGCCGTCAATCTGGGGATGGCGAAAGAGACGCGCTTTGAAACCCCTCTGATGTGGCTGGATAAAGCAGAAACCTGGGCGCTGGCGGACTACTGGGGCAAGCTGGATTTGGTTCGCAGCGAAACCCTCACCTGCTATAACGGCATCAAAGGCGACGGCTGCGGCCAGTGCGCCGCCTGTAACCTGCGCGCTAACGGGCTGAATCATTATCTTGCCGATAAAGTCGGCGTGATGGCCGCGATGCAGAAAAAAACCGGGCTTAAATAGGGCTATTTAACCGTGCTGTCGAACAGTTTTACGCCGGCAGCACGCGTGACTTTCATCAGCGTGGTCAGCGTTGGGTTGCCGTTGTCAGACAAGGTTCGGTATAGCTGCTGACGGGAAAGACCTGCTTTGGTAGAAATTTCTCCGATACCGCCTCGCGCTTCGATGACCTGACGGAGTGCAATGAGATAGGCAGGGATCCCCTGGTCTTCATAGATCTCTTCCAGGGCTGTTTGCAGATAACGCTGAGCGTAGGAAGGATTCTCTCGCAGCATTTTCACAACAGCATCATGGTGGCTAACAGAGCTCGAATATTTTCGTTCAGCGGCGCTCATTGGAATGTCCTTTTGTTTGATGATCTTTCCAGTAATCTATTGCCAGTTTGATATCTGCTTTTTGGCTCTTTTTGTCACCACCGATCAGTAACAATAAAACCTGCCGATTCTCTACTGAAAAATAGATTCTGTAGCCGGGGCCACTATCGACTCGCATCTCCCAAACACCTTCCCTGAGATACCTGTAATCGCCAAAATTACGTTTTATCGCACGGTTAATCCGCATAAGGATCCGGAAAACCATATCCGGATCCTTTCGATTCATTCTGGCTACCCACTCCTCAAACGGCACTTTTCCGTCACGGGTTCGGTAACGTTCAACAACGTAGTCCCTGTCCATTATTCTATCCCTGAAAAGTCCTTTTGTCTTTTATAAAAGACAGAATTCCTAAGCGATCATCAGCTCCAGCTTTTCCCGCAACTCCCCTTCAAGCGGCAGCGCCTTCTGGGTTTTCAGATCGATACAGACAAAGGTGATCAGCGCATCAGCCACCACCTGCCCTTCTGGATCGAGCGTCACCACCTGGCTTAACACCCCACTTTTGCCACTGAGCTGCTGTACCTGACTGGTCACGGTGAGCACATCACCCAGTACGGCCGGACGGCGGTAGTTGATGTTGATATTGACGACCACGAACGCGATGTTGTGCGCGGTCAGCCACTGAAAGCTTTCGCTATTTTCGAGCCCGTCCCAGCGCGCTTCTTCAAGAAACTCAAGATAGCGGGCATTGTTCACATGCTGGTAAACGTCGAGGTGAAAACCGCGTACTTTGATTTTTGTCTGCATAGCGCAATAGCCTTTACTGTTATTGTAGAATTAGAGGTCATAACTGGTATGACCTCTTTATCCTGGCAAATTATCGCTGCAGTGCAAGTAAATGTGAGATTACAACGTCAGGTGTGAGAGGTTGCGCTCAACCAGCGCACTGCCCATACCCGGAACCTGTTTGAGATCGTCGACAGTTTTGAAAGGACCGTACTCTTCGCGGTAGCTGACGATAGCCTGCGCTTTTTTCAGGCCAACGCCATTCATCGCGCGGGCCAGGTCTTCTGCAGAGGCCGAATTGATACTCACCCGCGTACCGTCATCATCCACGTTTTTACCGGCGTCAGTCGCTTTGGTTTGTCCCTGCACCGGCGCGGCTGCGTCGGTCTTACTCTGTACCGTCTGTGGTTTAGCGGCAGGTGTCGCCGCCAGCGCGCCAGCGCTCATCCCGGTGGTGGCAATAGCCAGCGTAATTAACAGTGCTTTGATTCCACGTTTCATGCTGTTATCTCCTTGTGTGTTGACAGCCACGTCACGATAGCCGCCGGAGAAAACAGGCACAAACAGCAGATTGCAGAAATGGAAAAGGCCGCGAAAGCGGCCTTTAGTTTTTGCAGAGCGTTACGAAATTCTGCGAGCAGATACGTAATTATTGCTGCTGAGTTATCACATCACCCAGCTTAATTTTGGCTTCTTTACGCAGGTTGCTCATCATGGCTTCGAAAGCAATCTGGGCATTGTTCTGGGTAATCCCCTGAACCATCGCTTTCTTCTGTGCTTCTGGCAGCGTGCCCGCTTTCACTTCATCCAGCGCCAGCAGAATGACGTTACCCTGCATATCGGTGGTGGTGCCGAAGCTTGGTTTATCTTTTGCCGGCAGGTTCAGACCAAACGCCGCCTGACTGACAGGATCCTGACCGGTACGGCTCAGCGTTTTCGCCTCACCGAAGCTCAGGCCCGCCGCTTTCAGCGCGTCCTCTTTACCTGCTTTCAGGTCAACCAGGATCTTCTCAGCATCCAGCTTCGCCTGCTGTTCCGCTTTGTTGTGCTTAACCTGCGCAACAACCTGATCTTTCACTTCCGCCAGCGGCTTAACGGCTTCCGCTTTGTGCTCACTGATACGCAGAACGAATGCACGGTCACCGTCAACGGTAATGATGTCAGAGTTGCTGCCTGGCGTGCCGTTTTCGCCGACCAGACCACCGTTAAAGATGGCATCAGAAACCGGTTTGAAATTCAGCTCTTCCGGCAGGTTGTCACGGCCAAACCAGCCCGTCTCAACCGCTTTCACTCCAGCCGCCTGCTCTGCACCCGCCAGAGATTCGTTGTCGTTGCTGGCGGCATCGCTCACTTTCTGCTGCAGCGCGTAGTAGGCATCCAGCGCTTTTTCCTGCTTCACTTTCGCTGCGATATCATCACGAACCTCAGCCAGCGGCTTGGTTTTTGCAGCGATGATGTCGTCCAGACGGACAACCAGGAAACCCACGGAGGATTTAATGACGCCTGATAGCTGGCCTTTGTCTTTCAGACCGGCATTTTTCAGTTCATCCGGCGTGGTTGCCTCTTCCAGCCAGCCCATATCACCGCCGTTTTTCGCGGAGATAATATCGGTGGATTTCGCTTTCGCAACGGTCGCGAAATCAGCGCCTTTGTTCAGCTCCTCCAGTACCGCTTTGGCATCAGCCTCGGTTTTGGTCTGAATCACGCTGTAGCGGTTACGCTGCGGCTGAGTGAACTGATCCTGATGCTGATCGTAGTAAGACTGGATTTCCGCGTCAGACGCGCTTTCCTGCAGCGCAGCCGCATCCAGCTTGATATAGCTCACACGGAACTGTTCCGGAGAAACAAAAGTATTCTTGTTCTGCTCATACCAGGCATTAACGTCAGCGTCGCTTACCTGCTGTTTTGCCGCCAGGGCATTCACATCAATCGTCGCTTCACGTACAACGCGTTGCTGTGCCACCAGTGCGGCCAGTTCATCCGTTTCACCTTTGAGCATGAAATCAGTGCCCACAACGGCATTGATGAGCTGCTGGGTGGTCAGTTGATTACGCAGCGCCTGAGCGTATTGATCGGCAGTCATGCCCATCTGATTGACGATGCTGTTGTAGCGCGCGTTGTCGAATTTACCGTTAGACTGGAAGGCTTGCGTGGAGAAGATGGCTTTTTTCACCTGCTCATCGCTGATGCCAAGGCCCAGTGTTTTGGCATACTGATCCAGCAGCGCTTCGTCGATAAGACGGTTAAGTGTCTGTTGGCGCAGGGTCTTCATGTACCCTTCGTTCGCTGCCAGTTCAGAGAATTGGTCGCCCAGCTGTTGCTGCATACGGTTACGTTCACCGGCAAAAGCATTCTCGAACTGACCACGGCTGATTTCCTGGCCATTCACTTTTGCGGCATAGTTCGCCCCACCGCCAATAAGGTAACTGCTCACGCCGGTCAATATGAACGACACGATAATGATACCGAAAATAATCTTGAGCACGAGACTGTTAGCAGCCGTGCGTAAGCTGTCCATCATGGTGTAACAACACTCCGCTGTAGGTGACTGGTTACCTGACGCTGACGGAAAATCCTGCCCGTCGCGCGTAAGGTCGTATTGTGACAAGAAAACGGGGCGATTGTCAGCCCACAACTCGCATAAACTCGCACAAATCAGGTCTGGACAAACAAAAAAGGCACATCAGAAGATGCGCCCTTGTACTATACGGCTTCCCTGAGACGGGAAAGCAATCAGTTTACTGCGTCTTTCAGCGCTTTACCTGCACGGAAACCCGGCACTTTAGCGGCAGCAATGGTGATCTCTTTACCGGTCTGAGGGTTGCGGCCAGTACGGGCAGCACGCTCTTTAACAGCAAAAGTACCGAAGCCTACCAGTGCAACGTCGTCCCCAGCCTGCAGAGATTCAGTAACAGAAGCAATTAATGCATCTAACGCACGTCCAGCTGCAGCTTTAGAAATATCAGCACCAGCAGCAATTTTGTCAATCAGTTGAGATTTATTCACTGTTCTCTTCCTCTCTTTATAATTTATATCGCGCCTGAATCCTTCACAACGCGACCGCGCAGCAGTTATATCAGGCCTGCCATGACCTTACAACACCCGTTGTTGATGGCTGACCTAATCAGCAATCTAAATTAGCTATACAAAAAAAGGCTGGCAAGTGCGAAATGACTTACCAGCCTTGTTTTTATTGACGCTCTTTGCGCGAGGTCACTATTTTGCGGTTACAACCTGCATTCCGGACGGTTCATTCTGCAGTGCGAGACTAAGAACTTCCTCAATTCGCTTCACAGGATGGATCTGCAGATCGGCAATCACATTGTCCGGAATCTCTTCCAGATCGCGTTTGTTTTCGTAAGGGATCAATACGGTTTTGATCCCACCGCGATGTGCCGCCAGCAGTTTTTCTTTTAAGCCGCCAATCGGCAGAACCTGACCACGCAGCGTAATTTCGCCGGTCATCGCCACATCGGCGCGTACCGGGTTACCGGTCAGACAAGAAACCAGAGCGGTACACATGGCAATACCCGCGCTTGGGCCATCTTTCGGCGTCGCCCCTTCAGGTACGTGCACGTGGATGTCGCGTTTTTCGTAGAAATCAGGGTTAATCCCCAGCTTTTCCGCACGCGCGCGCACCACGGTCAGTGCAGCCTGAATGGATTCCTGCATCACTTCACCCAGAGAACCGGTGTAGGTCAGCTTGCCTTTACCCGGTACACAGGCGGTTTCGATGGTCAGCAGATCGCCGCCCACTTCCGTCCATGCCAGGCCGGTCACCTGACCAACGCGGTTTTCGTTGTCCGCACGACCGTAGTCGAAGCGCTGAACGCCGAGGTAGGCATGCAGATTGTCGCCGTTGATCACAATGTGCTTCAGGCTCTTATCCAGCAGCAGCTGTTTCACCGCTTTACGACACAGCTTAGAGATTTCACGCTCAAGGCTACGCACGCCCGCTTCACGGGTGTAGTAGCGGATGATGCCAATAATCGCGCTATCCTCTACGGTCAGCTCGTTGGCTTTCAGCGCGTTACGCTCAATCTGTTTTGGCAGCAGGTGCTGCTTAGCAATGTTCAGCTTCTCATCTTCGGTATAACCGGAGAGACGGATCACTTCCATACGGTCCAGCAGCGGGGCCGGAATGTTCATGGAGTTCGACGTCGCCACAAACATGACGTCACTCAGGTCGTAATCCACTTCCAGGTAGTGATCGCTGAACGCCACGTTCTGTTCTGGATCAAGCACTTCCAGCAGAGCCGAGGCCGGATCGCCACGCATGTCCGAGGACATTTTGTCGATCTCATCGAGCAGGAACAGCGGGTTTTTAACGCCCACTTTCGCCATCTTCTGGATCAGTTTACCCGGCATAGAACCGATGTAGGTACGGCGGTGACCGCGGATTTCCGCCTCATCGCGTACGCCACCCAGCGCCATACGGATATACTTACGTCCGGTCGCTTTGGCGATGGACTGACCCAGAGAGGTTTTACCCACCCCCGGCGGCCCCACCAGGCACAGAATTGGGCCTTTAATTTTGTTCACACGGCTTTGTACCGCGAGGTACTCAAGAATGCGGTCTTTCACGCGTTCCAGGCCGTAGTGGTCGGTATCGAGGATTTCCTGCGCCTGACGCAGGTCTTTTTTGACCTTGCTGCGGGCGTTCCACGGAACCTGCACCATCCACTCAATGTAGCCGCGGACAACGGTCGCTTCAGCCGACATCGGAGACATCATTTTCAGCTTCTGCAGTTCAGCTTCCGCTTTCTCTTTCGCCTCTTTCGGCATCTTCGCCGCGTCGATCTTGCGCTTCAGCGCTTCGTTTTCGTCCGGCGCGTCGTCCATCTCACCGAGTTCTTTCTGAATGGCTTTCATTTGCTCATTCAGATAGTACTCACGCTGAGATTTCTCCATCTGCTTTTTCACGCGGTTGCGAATACGCTTCTCAACCTGCAGCAGATCGATTTCAGACTCCATCATCGCCATCAGGTATTCCAGACGTTCATTAACGTCGGACATTTCCAGCACGGACTGTTTGTCAGCCAGCTTCAGCGGCATATGGGCAGCGATGGTGTCCGCCAGACGCGCAGGATCGTCGATGCTGTTCAGCGACGTCAGCACTTCTGGTGGGATTTTCTTGTTCAGCTTGATATAGCCTTCAAACTGGCTAATCGCGGTGCGAACCAGCACTTCCTGTTCGCGCTCATCAAGTTCAGGCGAATCAAGGTACTCTGCCTTCGCAGAGAAGTGTTCGCCGTCGTCTGACAAAGTGGTAATACGCGCACGCTGCAGGCCTTCTACCAGCACCTTAACGGTGCCGTCAGGCAGCTTCAGCATCTGCAAAATAGAGGCCACGGTCCCGACGGTGAAAAGATCGTTTACACCCGGCTCATCCGTTGATGCTTCTTTCTGCGCCACCAGCATGATTTTTTTATCATGATCCATAGCGGCTTCGAGGCAACGGATAGATTTTTCCCGCCCTACAAATAAGGGTATGACCATGTGCGGATAAACCACCACATCGCGCAACGGCAATACGGGGATTTCAATGCGTTCAGAACGCTCAGGATTCATAGAGCTCTCTCTTAGTTAGTGTCCGCCAGGTAAGCTGGTCATGTCACTGTGCTTCACATAACCATTAACATGTATCCAGTATATGGGGATGTTTCCCACACATTCAACGCTATGAATAAGGAAAAAGTAAAGGGGAGATAAAATCCCCCCTTTTTGATTAACTGCTTGTATGATTTGGTGAATTATTCGCCAGATGCCTGCTGCGCTTCCGGTTTACCGTAAATCAGCAGCGGCTTGGTTTGACCGCTAATGACGGACTCGTCAATCACCACTTTCTCAACGTCTTCCATCGACGGCAGATCGTACATGGTGTCGAGCAGCGCCGCTTCAACGATAGAACGCAGGCCGCGCGCGCCGGTTTTGCGAATCATTGCTTTTTTGGCAATGGCATCCAGCGCTTCGTCACGGAATTCCAGGTCAACGCCTTCCAGATTGAACAGCGCCTGATACTGCTTGGTCAGCGCATTTTTCGGCTCTTTCAGGATCTGGATCAGCGCGTCTTCACTCAGTTCATTCAGCGTTGCCACAACCGGCAGACGGCCGATGAATTCAGGGATCAGACCAAATTTGATCAGATCTTCTGGTTCAACCTGTGACAGGAGCTCGCCTTCGTTCGGTTTTTCGGACGTTGATTTCACCGTTGCGCCAAAACCAATGCCGGAGCCGGTTTCAACACGGTGGGAGATGACTTTATCCAGACCGGCAAACGCACCACCACAGATGAACAGGATCTTGGAGGTATCAACCTGCAGGAACTCCTGCTGCGGATGCTTACGGCCTCCCTGCGGCGGAACGGCAGCAACCGTACCTTCGATCAGCTTCAGCAGTGCCTGCTGTACGCCTTCACCCGATACGTCGCGGGTGATGGACGGGTTGTCTGATTTACGCGAGATCTTGTCGATCTCATCGATGTAAACAATCCCACGCTGGGCTTTCTGCACGTCGTAATCGCATTTCTGCAGCAGTTTCTGGATGATGTTTTCGACGTCCTCACCCACATAACCGGCTTCGGTCAGGGTGGTGGCATCCGCCATGGTGAACGGAACATCCAGCAGGCGTGCCAAGGTTTCAGCCAGCAGCGTTTTACCGGAACCGGTTGGGCCGATAAGCAGAATGTTACTTTTACCCAGTTCTACGCCATTGCTGGTATCGCCGTTACGCAGACGTTTGTAGTGGTTATATACCGCTACTGCCAGCACTTTCTTGGCCTGTTCCTGACCGATGACATAGTCGTCAAGGTGATGACGAATCTCATGCGGCGTTGGCAGCGCACTACGTTCGCGGTGTGGCGCGACTTCTTTAATCTCTTCGCGAATGATGTCGTTACATAAATCGACACATTCGTCGCAGATATACACGGACGGCCCGGCAATCAGTTTACGCACTTCATGCTGGCTTTTGCCGCAAAAAGAGCAGTACAGCAGTTTGCCCGAACCATCTTTGCGTTTATCTGTCATGAGTCCAAACCTCTTTTTAAGTTCTTTGTGCCGCACATGACGACGCAAATGCCATTCTAAGACGCAAGCTGCTCTCAGGCAGAGTGCCGCCTTACCTTAGTATAGCGGCACACTCGCGTCGCGGGCATCAATTACGATGGGTCAACACGGAGTCGACTAAGCCGTACTCAACTGCCTCTGGAGCAGAGAGGAAGCGATCGCGCTCGGTATCGCGCTCGATCTGCTCGAGTGGTTGACCCGTATGCTGCGCCATAAGTTCATTCATGCGCGCTTTTACTTTCAGAATTTCGCGGGCGTGGATTTCAATATCCGTCGCCTGCCCCTGGTAACCGCCCAGCGGCTGGTGAATCATCACGCGGGAATTAGGCAAGCAGAAACGCTTACCTTTAGCCCCTGCTGTTAACAGGAACGCGCCCATAGATGCAGCCTGACCCATACAGATAGTGCTTACATCTGGCTTGATGAATTGCATGGTGTCATAAATGGACATACCTGCTGTAATCACGCCACCCGGGGAGTTAATGTACAGGTAAATGTCTTTTTCCGGGTTTTCCGCTTCCAGAAACAGCATCTGCGCCACGATCAGGTTAGCCATGTGGTCTTCCACCTGGCCTGTCAGAAAGATAACGCGTTCCTTGAGCAGACGGGAATAGATATCAAAAGACCGCTCACCACGTGAGGTCTGTTCAATAACCATTGGCACCAGAGCCATATGGGGTGCAAAGTTATCTCGTTCGCCACTGTATGACATTTCCGTCTCCTGGATCAAAATTGAAAACACCTGCTGTACTGATTGTAACCTTACGGACGGATTATCAGCCAGTCTCATTCATCGTGATTACGTACTTATGGGGTTCACAGTGCCCTATTTCAAGCATAACAACCTTTTGTTGTTACGCTAACACCGAAAGGGCGTTTTAGCACTCTTCCTGGGCTAAAGCTGCGATAAAAAAAACCCGCTGCCGCAAGGCAACGGGTTTTCTGTTCAAACTTTAAACCGTTGGGGCGAAATTACGCCTGCTGGTTCATCAGTTCGTTGAAAGAGGTCGCTTTTTCGGTCACTTTCGCTTTCGCCAGTACCGCTTCAACAGCCTGCTCTTCCAGGGCAACATTGCGCATGTTGTCCATCAGCTCTTTGTTCTTACCGTAGAACTCGATCACTTCTGATGGATCTTCGTATGCAGAAGCCATCTCTTCGATCAGGCCTTTCACACGCTCTTCGTCAGCTTTCAGCTCGTGGGTACGAATCACTTCGCCCAGCAGCAGGCCAACAACAACGCGGCGTTTAGCTTGCTCTTCGAACAGCTCGCGCGGCAGTTCCATCGCTTGCTGCTGGTTGCCACCGAAACGCTGTGCAGCCTGACGGCGCAGCACGTCGATTTCGCTGTCGATCAGGGCAGCTGGAACGTCGATTTCGTTGGCTTTAACCAGACCGTCGATCGCCTGAGATTTAACACGGTTACGCACAGCGCCGTTCAGCTCGCGCTCCATGTTTTTACGGACTTCGGTACGCAGGCCCGCAACAGAACCATCTTCCACGCCGAAACGCTTGATGAATTCTTCAGTCAGTTCTGGCAGTTCGCGCTCTTCAACTTTCTTCAGGTTGATGACGAACTTGGCTGCTTTCCCTTTCAGGTTTTCAGCGTGGTACTCTTCAGGGAAGGTCACGTCGATGGTGAACTCTTCGCCCGCTTTGTGGCCTTTGATACCGTCTTCGAAGCCTGGGATCATACGACCCTGGCCCATTGCCAGTACGAAGTCAGACGCTTTGCCGCCTTCGAACTCTTCGCCGTCTACAGAACCGGTGAAGTCGATGGTCACACGGTCTTCCGCGTCAACAGCGCCTTCTTTCTCTTTCCAGTTCGCTTGCTGCTTACGCAGGGTGTCCAGCATGCCGTCAACGTCTTCGTCAGTCACGGAAACAACTGGTTTTTCAACTTCGATAGATTCCAGACCTTTCAGCTCAACTTCCGGGTACACTTCGAACTCTACGGAGTAGGTGAAGTCTTCGCCCTGCTTGTATTCGCCTGGAACATAGTTCGGCGCGCCGGCCGGATTGATTTTTTCTTTGATGATCGCATCGATAAAGTTGCGGCTCATCAGTTCACCCAGCACATCCTGACGCACGGAAGCGCCATAACGCTGAGCAACAACATTCATTGGTACTTTGCCCTTACGGAAGCCGTCAATACGTACTTTTTTTGCTACGTTGACCAGCTCGCTTTTCACAGCAGTTTCGATGCTGTCAGCAGCGATAGTAATCGTTACACGGCGGCCAAGGCCTTGAGTGGTTTCAACTGAAACTTGCATCTTGTTACCTCAAAAAAATCACAGTGCTCGGTCAACTCTGAATCTGTCTGTTATACCGGGATGCTCTCTTAGTGCAGATTCACATTCCCTGTCGCCAGAATCATCCCGAAGACATTCAATAAGACGCGGCATTATAGCGGCATCACTTAGGTGAGTCGAGAACGGTTGGGGCATGTTGCTGCGGCTTTTTTCACACTTTAAGGCTATTTTTAGCCTTAAAATCGCTCCATCCGCTCAAAACTCAGACAAAACAAAACGGCCCGGAGGCCGTTTTGAGGAAATCTGTTAGCAACATACTGGAAAAGCTCCAGCCGTTGCAAATCCGATTTATCAGGCGATGGTGCCTGCACCGCGACAAGGCGGTGACGCAAAAACCGTATCCTGCAAACCTTCCCATTCCTTAATGGTGTAAGTATGCAATGCCAGAGCATGTACGGTTGTGGAGAGTTCTTCCGTCAAGGTGCTGTAGATCAAGCGGTGTCGGTTCAGGAAACGTTCTCCCGTGAAGCGATCGCTAACCAGAACCACTTTGAAGTGGCTTTCAGAACCTGCCGGCACGTTATGACGATAGCTTTCGTCGACGACTTCGAGGAACACAGGGTTGAACGCTGCCCTTAATTTATCTTCTATCTGCTCACGTATCATCATGAAATTACTCCTCCGACAACGCCAGGATGTCACCCATCCCTTTAAATGTTAGCCGCTTTTACCGTTTCCATTACATCAAGACAACAAATATTTAGCTTTCATCTGATTTTCTCATCCAAAGGAATGAAGTTCACTGTGAGACTCATACCTTTTGTCATTCACGGGAGAAGAAAAAGGGTGAGCTGGTCAGTTTTCAGACAAGACGATGAATTTACATGCGTTGACTACTTCCCCTGACCGTTGGCAATGTTATGATGGCGGCAATTTTTCTCTCTATGCTTACGATTCGTGAGAACCTTAAAATGTTAAAAAAACTCTTCTTTCCATTGGTAGCCCTTTTTATGCTGGCAGGCTGTGCTACCCCGCCTACCACCATTGATGTCTCACCAAAAATTACCCTGCCTCAGCAGGACCCAAGCCTGATGGGCGTCACCGTGAGCATTAACGGTGCCGATCAGCGTCAGGATCAGGCGCTGGCAAAAGTGACCCGCGATAACCAGCAGGTTACGCTCACCGCGTCCCGCGACCTGCGCTTCCTGCTTCAGGAAGTGCTGGAGAAACAGATGACGGCTCGCGGCTACATGATTGGCCCAAGCGGCGCGGTCGATCTGCAGATCATCGTGAACAACCTGTACGCTGACGTTTCCCAGGGGAACGTGCGCTACAACATCGCGACCAAAGCCGATATCGCCATTATTGCCACCGCGAAGAATGGCAACAAGATGACCAAAAACTACCGCGCGAGCTACTCCGTTGAGGGGGCTTTCCAGGCCTCTAACCAGAACATTGCTAACGCCGTGAACAGCGTGCTGACCGATACCATCGCCGATATGGCGCAGGACACCAGCATTCACGACTTCATCAAGCAAAACGCGCGTTAATCCTGCTAACTGACCCGGTATATCGCCGGGTCAGTTTTATAAGAACATGTCCAGTCATTACTTACGCATTTTCCAGCAACCGAAATCAGCCATTCTGCTGATCCTCGGCTTCGCCTCGGGTTTACCCCTCGCGCTCACTTCCGGCACGCTTCAGGCGTGGATGACGGTTGAGAACATCGATCTTAAAACCATTGGCTTCTTCTCGCTTGTCGGTCAGGCCTATGTCTTTAAGTTCATGTGGTCGCCGGTCATGGATCGCTACACCCCGCCTTTCCTGGGGCGGCGTCGCGGCTGGTTAGTGATGACCCAGCTCCTGCTGCTGCTGGCCATTGCGGCGATGGGTTTTCTTGAGCCCACCACGCAGCTGCGCTGGATGGCCGCGCTCGCGGTAGTGATTGCCTTCTGTTCAGCTTCGCAGGATATCGTCTTTGACGCCTGGAAGACGGACGTGTTACCTGCGGAAGAGCGCGGTGCCGGTGCGGCGATCAGCGTGCTGGGCTATCGCCTCGGGATGCTGGTCTCAGGCGGACTGGCGCTGTGGCTGGCCGACCGCTACCTCGGCTGGCAGGGCATGTACTGGCTGATGGCGGCCCTGCTTATCCCCTGCATTATCGCTACGCTATTTGCACCCGAACCGAGTGATATCATCCCGGTCCCCCGCTCGCTGGAACAAGCTGTCGCCGAACCGCTGCGCGACTTCTTTGGTCGCAACAACGCCTGGCTGATCCTGTTGCTTATCGTCCTTTATAAGCTGGGCGATGCCTTTGCAATGAGCCTGACCACCACCTTCCTGATCCGGGGCGTCGGTTTTGATGCCGGTGAAGTGGGCATGGTGAATAAAACGCTGGGGCTGTTTGCGACCATCGTCGGCGCGCTCTATGGCGGCGTATTGATGCAGCGCCTGACGCTGTTCCGCGCGCTGCTGATCTTCGGCATTCTGCAAGGCGCATCAAACGCAGGCTACTGGCTACTGTCGGTTACCGATAAACATACGATCAGCATGGCCGCCGCGGTGTTCTTTGAAAATCTCTGTGGCGGTATGGGTACAGCGGCATTTGTCGCCCTGCTGATGACCCTGTGCAACAAGTCGTTTTCCGCCACGCAGTTCGCTCTGCTCTCGGCGCTCTCCGCCGTTGGCCGCGTCTACGTGGGTCCGATTGCCGGCTGGTTTGTTGAAGCTCACGGGTGGCCTACGTTTTATCTCTTCTCGGTCGTGGCTGCCGTGCCGGGGATTTTATTGTTGCTGGTCTGCCGTCAGACGCTGGAATATACCCAGCGGACAGAACACTTTATGCCGCGAACTGAATATCATCGCGCCTACCGTTTTGCCTTACGTCTGTTAATGGTGGGCTGCGCTGCGCTGGCGCTCTGGCTTGTGGTGCTCATTATTAATGCCAGCACGTCACTGGCGCTTCCTCTCGAATCCCTTCTGCTGGACGCTGGCGCCCTGCTGGCCGTCGCTGGGATCCTGCTCGGGGGTCTGCTCGATTTCATGGCGTTGCGTAAAACGCAGATGACCTGAAGAGAAATGCGAAAGGTTATTTCCCGTTGTAATCACTAACCGAAATTATAACGGCGAAATAGCCGACAACTGGTAAAAAAAATATTTGTTGTTTTGTGCGGGATAGGATTTGGAAATTATTAGCTCCTTTTCCAAAACGCTATTTTTCATTAAACGATTCAGCAGAGGAGAGTTTGATTTTTCGTTTTTTAGATGTCTTTTTATTGATAATTAATTGTTAATTTTTTGTTTATTTTCAACAATGGTTATACCAATTGCCCCTTTTAAGGTATGCTTGGGGGTCCTTTCGTTATAAAGCCCACGCCATGCGGCTTCGGTCATAAAGACCGACATAATTTGCAACACTTGTGACACGTGCGGCAGAACCCGGTAACACCTTCCTGACACAGGCCTAATGATGTTTACAGTAATGTAACCTTCCCGTAAAATGCCCCCACACTTTAAACGCCACCAGACTCCGTGGAATTGAGGTCGTTAAATGAGACTCGGGAAATACAATAAAAGTTTGGGATGGTTGTCATTATTCGCGGGCACTGTATTACTCAGTGGCTGCGATTCTGCACTACTAGACCCCAAAGGACAGATTGGACTGGAACAACGTTCACTGATATTGACGGCTTTTGGCCTGATGTTGATTGTGGTTATTCCTGCCATTTTGATGGCTGTTGGTTTCGCCTGGAAGTATCGTGCGAGCAATAAAGATGCGAAGTATAGCCCTAACTGGTCACACTCCAATAAAGTGGAAGCTGTGGTCTGGACGGTACCTATTCTGATCATCCTGTTCCTTGCCGTACTGACCTGGAAAACCACTCACGCACTTGAGCCAAGCAAACCGCTGGTTCACGATGAGAAACCTATTATCATTGAAGTGGTCTCCATGGACTGGAAATGGTTCTTCATCTATCCAGAGCAGGGTATTGCTACCGTGAATGAAATCGCCTTCCCGGCGAACACTCCGGTTCAGTTCAAAGTGACCTCCAACTCCGTAATGAACTCCTTCTTCATCCCACGTCTGGGTAGCCAGATTTACGCGATGGCCGGTATGCAGACTAACCTGCACCTGATCGCGAATGAAGCAGGCACCTATGATGGTATCTCCGCCAGCTATAGCGGCCCGGGCTTCTCAGGTATGAAGTTCAAAGCTATTGCAACGCCAGACCGTGCCGCTTTCGACCAGTGGGTTGAAAAAGCGAAGCAGTCTCCAAACACCATGTCTGACATGGCGGCGTTCGAAAAAGTGGCTGCACCAAGCGAATATAACAAGGTGGAGTACTTCTCTAACGTGAAACCTGATTTGTTCAAAGACGTTATTGGCAAATTTATGGATCACGGCAAGAGCATGGACATGACCCAGCCTGAAGGCGAGCACAGCGCGCACGAAGGTATGGAAGGCATGGACATGAGCCACGCGGAAACCGCTCACTAAGGGGCCGAGGAAGAAAATGTTCGGAAAATTGACACTGGATGCAGTGCCCTACCATGAACCGATTATCGTGGTTACGGTGGCTGCAATTATCATTGGTGGCGCGGCCTTACTGGCCTTAATCACTTACTTCGGTAAGTGGAGCTACCTGTGGAACGAGTGGCTGACTTCGGTTGACCACAAAAAACTCGGTATCATGTACTGCATCGTCGGTATCGTCATGTTAATTCGTGGCTTTGCGGATGCGATCATGATGCGTAGCCAGCAGGCACTCGCTTCTGCGGGTGAAGCCGGCTTCCTGCCGCCGCACCACTACGATCAGATCTTTACCGCCCACGGCGTTATCATGATCTTCTTCGTGGCGATGCCGCTGGTTATCGGTCTGATGAACGTTGTCGTTCCGCTGCAAATCGGCGCGCGCGACGTTGCGTTCCCGTTCCTGAACAACCTGAGCTTCTGGTTCACGGTTGTCGGCGTAATCCTGGTTAACCTGTCACTGGGCGTGGGCGAATTCGCACAGACCGGCTGGCTGGCTTACCCACCGCTGTCAGGAATTGAGTACAGCCCGGGCGTTGGCGTCGACTACTGGATTTGGGCGCTTCAGCTCTCCGGTGTCGGTACTACTCTGACCGGTATCAACTTCTTTGTGACCATTATCAAGATGCGTGCCCCTGGCATGACCATGTTCAAGATGCCGGTATTTACCTGGGCATCTCTGTGCGCCAACATCCTGATTATTGCCTCCTTCCCAATTCTGACTGTCACCATCGCGCTGCTGACCCTGGACCGCTACCTGGGCACCCATTTCTTCACGAATGATATGGGCGGCAACATGATGATGTACATCAACCTGATTTGGGCCTGGGGTCACCCGGAAGTGTACATTCTGGTTCTGCCTGTTTTCGGCGTGTTCTCCGAAATCGCGGCAACCTTCTCGCGTAAACGTCTGTTTGGTTACACCTCTCTGGTGTGGGCAACCGTGTGTATTACCGTTCTGTCGTTCATCGTTTGGCTGCACCACTTCTTCACCATGGGTGCTGGCGCGAACGTAAACGCCTTCTTCGGTATTACCACCATGATTATCGCAATCCCTACCGGGGTTAAGATCTTCAACTGGCTGTTCACCATGTACCAGGGCCGTATCGTGTTCCACTCAGCAATGCTGTGGACCATCGGCTTCATCGTCACCTTCTCCGTAGGTGGGATGACCGGCGTACTGCTGGCTGTACCGGGTGCTGACTTCGTTCTGCACAACAGTCTGTTCCTGATTGCGCACTTCCATAACGTTATCATCGGTGGCGTGGTCTTCGGCTGCTTCGCTGGCGTAACCTACTGGTGGCCAAAAGCGTTCGGCTTCACGCTGAACGAAAAATGGGGTAAACGCGCGTTCTGGTTCTGGATCATCGGCTTCTTCGTGGCATTTATGCCGCTGTACGTGCTGGGCTTCATGGGTATGACCCGTCGTCTGAGCCAGCAGATCGATCCGCAGTTCCACCCAATGCTGATGGTTGCAGCGGGCGGCGCCGTGCTGATTGCCTGTGGTATCGCTTCTCAGCTGATTCAGTTCTACGTGTCTATTCGCGACCGCGACCAGAACCGTGACCTGACCGGTGACCCATGGGGTGGCCGTACGCTGGAGTGGGCGACCTCTTCTCCACCTCCTTTCTATAACTTTGCCATTGTGCCGCAGGTTCATGAGCGCGACGCATTCTGGGAAATGAAAGAAAAAGGTGAAGCATACAAGCAACCTGCTCATTACGAAGAGATCCACATGCCGAAAAACAGCGGTGCGGGCATTGTCATTGCCGCCTTCGCAACGGTATTTGGTTTCGCAATGATCTGGCACATCTGGTGGATGGCGATTGTTGGCTTCGCCGGCATCGTAATCAGCTGGATTGTGAAGAGCTTTGACGAGGACGTGGACTACTACGTACCAGTCCGTGAAGTTGAGAAGCTGGAAAATCAGCATTTCGACGAGATTTCTAAAGCGGGGCTGAAAAATGGCAACTGATACTCTGGCGCACTCGACTGCCCACGCGCATGAACATGCGCACCACGATACAGGACCGACCAAAGTCTTCGGTTTCTGGATCTACCTGATGAGCGACTGCATTCTGTTCTGCTGTCTGTTCGCGACCTATGCCGTTCTGGTGAACGGCACGGCGGGCGGCCCGGCTGGCAAGGATATCTTTGAACTGCCGTTCGTTCTGGTTGAAACCGCACTGCTGTTATTCAGCTCCATCACCTACGGCATGGCGGCTATCGCCATGTACAAAAACAACAAGAGCCAGGTAGTTTCCTGGCTGGCGTTGACCTGGTTGTTTGGTGCTGGATTTATCGGGATGGAAATCTATGAATTCCATCACCTGATCATGGAAGGCTTCGGCCCAGATCGCAGTGGCTTCCTGTCCGCGTTCTTCGCGCTGGTAGGCACCCACGGTCTGCACGTAACCTCTGGTCTGATCTGGATGGCGGTACTGATGTTCCAGGTATCCCGTCGCGGCCTGACCAGCACTAACCGTACCCGTATCATGTGCCTGAGTCTGTTCTGGCACTTCCTGGACGTGGTGTGGATCTGTGTGTTCTCTGTTGTATATCTGATGGGGGCGATGTAATGAGTCATTCAAACGATCATGGCGCTTCCCACGGTAGCGTAAAAACCTACATGACAGGTTTCATCCTGTCGATCATCCTGACGGTGATCCCGTTCTGGATGGTGATGAGCGGTTCTGCGTCTAAGCCGGTTATTCTGGGTGCAATCCTGGTGACCGCGGTGATTCAGATTCTGGTGCATCTGGTTTGCTTCCTGCACATGAACACCAAGTCCGATGAAGGCTGGAATATGACCGCCTTTATCTTTACCGTGATTATCATCGCTATCCTGGTAGTCGGTTCCATCTGGATTATGTGGAACCTCAACTACAACATGATGGTTCACTAAGAGCGGCGAGTATGTTTAAGCAATACCTGCAAGTAACGAAACCAGGCATCATCTTTGGCAACCTGATCTCCGTGATCGGAGGGTTCCTGCTGGCCTCCAAAGGCAGCATTGATTACACCCTCTTTATTTACACGCTGGTCGGTGTGTCACTGGTTGTTGCGTCCGGTTGTGTATTTAACAACTACATCGACATGGATATCGACAAGAAGATGGAAAGGACCAAAAATCGGGTGCTGGTGAAAGGCCTGATCGCCCCTTCCGTCTCGCTGGTGTACGCCACCTTGCTGGGTATTGCTGGCTTTATGCTGCTGTGGTTTGGTGCTAACCCGCTGGCCTGCTGGCTGGGGGTGATGGGGTTCGTGGTTTATGTGGGCGTTTACAGCCTGTATATGAAGCGTCACTCCGTCTACGGCACGCTGATTGGTTCTCTCTCCGGCGCTGCGCCGCCGGTGATTGGCTACTGCGCGGTCACGAACGAGTTCGACAGCGGTGCGCTGATTCTGCTGGCTATCTTTAGCCTGTGGCAGATGCCGCACTCTTATGCCATCGCGATTTTCCGCTTCAAGGATTATCAGGCAGCGAACATCCCGGTTCTGCCGGTCGTGAAAGGCATTTCCGTTGCTAAAAACCACATCACGCTCTACATCATCGCCTTTGCTGTTGCAACGCTGATGCTCTCTCTGGGCGGTTACGCTGGATACAAATATCTGGCGGTAGCGGCTGCGGTGAGCGTCTGGTGGCTCGGTATGGCGTTGCGCGGTTACAAAGTGGAAGATGACAAAGTCTGGGCGCGCAAACTGTTTGTGTTCTCGATTGTCGCCATCACCTCTCTGTCCGTGATGATGTCCGTGGACTTCATGGTGCCGGATTCACACAACCTGCTGACTTACGTCTGGTAAGCCACAACAGGTGAATAAAGGGTGCTTCGGCACCCTTTTTTTATTCACCGAATCTATTAATAACGCATGTAATATTTGTTAAATAACCCTTTATTTACCCCGCCCCTTCCCCGCACTACACTATGGCCTGCTTTTGAACTGAGGTGGTAATGAACGATTATAAAATGACGCCAGGCGAGCTTCGCGCGACCTGGGGCTTAGGGACTGTCTTCTCGCTACGGATGCTTGGCATGTTTATGGTCCTGCCTGTTCTGACCACGTACGGTATGGCGCTGCAGGGAGCCAGCGAGGCGCTGATTGGCCTGGCCATTGGCATTTACGGTCTGGCGCAGGCGGTATTCCAGATCCCATTTGGCCTGCTCTCTGACCGGGTGGGTCGAAAGCCGCTGATCGTCGGCGGGCTGCTGGTCTTTGTCCTCGGTAGCGTCATTGCCGCCCTCTCCCACTCCATCTGGGGCATTATTCTCGGCCGCGCCCTGCAGGGCTCCGGCGCGATTGCCGCCGCGGTGATGGCGCTGCTCTCAGACTTAACCCGCGAGCAGAACCGTACTAAAGCGATGGCCTTTATCGGCGTGAGCTTTGGCGTCACCTTTGCGATTGCGATGGTGCTCGGCCCCATTATTACCCACACGCTTGGCCTGCACGCCCTGTTCTGGATGATTGCCGTGCTGGCGACCCTCGGGATTGCCTTAACCCTGTGGGTAGTGCCGGACAGCAAAACCCACGTCCTCAATCGTGAATCGGGGATGGTAAAAGGCTGCTTCAGCAAAGTGATTGTTGAACCACGCCTGCTGAAGCTCAATTTTGGCATTATGTGTCTGCACATCCTGCTGATGTCGACCTTTGTCGCCCTGCCTGGCCAGCTTGCCGCTGCGGGCTTCCCGGCGGCAGAGCACTGGAAAATTTATCTGGTCACGATGCTGATTTCGTTTGTCTCCGTCGTGCCGTTTATCATCTACGCCGAAGTGAAGCGCAAAATGAAGCGCGTCTTCGTGGGCTGCGTGGCAGTCCTGCTGATTGCCGAGATCGTGCTCTGGGGTTCCGGCCCGCACTTCTGGGAACTGATTGCCGGCGTCCAGCTCTTCTTCCTGGCCTTTAACCTGATGGAAGCCCTGCTCCCGTCGCTGATTAGCAAAGAATCCCCCGCCGGTTACAAAGGCACGGCAATGGGCATTTACTCCACCAGCCAGTTTCTCGGCGTGGCGATCGGCGGCTCACTTGGCGGCTGGGTGGACGGGCTGTTTGATTCGCAAACCGTGTTTCTTGCAGGCGCGCTGCTGGCGACAGTCTGGCTGCTGGTTGCCAGCACCATGAAAGAGCCGCGCTACGTGAGCAGCCTGCGGGTAGAAATCCCGGATGATGTGGAAATTAGCGATGCGCTGAAGCAGCGTCTGGAAGCAAAAGAGGGCGTGACCGAGGTGCTTATTGTTCCGGAAGAACGCAGCGCTTACGTCAAAATAGACAGTAAAATGACCAACCGCTTTGAGGTCGAACAGGCGCTCAAAGCCTGAAAAAAAGCCCGGTTAAACCGGGCTTTTTTATGTTAATCGCGGAAGTTTTTAAACTGGAATGGTTGTCCCAGATCGCCGCCGCGCACCAGCGCCATCACGGACTGCAGGTCATCGCGGGACTTGCCGGTGACGCGAATTTCTTCACCCTGGATCTGCGCCTGCACCTTCAGCTTGCTGTCTTTGATGAGCTTAACGATCTTCTTCTGCACCGCGCTCTCAATGCCCTGCTTCAGCTTGGCTTCAACAAACCAGTTTTTACCGCTGTGCACAAACTCTTCCGGAACATCCAGAGACGTCCCTTCAATGCCGCGTTTTAACAGCTTGGCGCGCAGAATGTCGAGCAGCTGATTCACCTGGAAATCAGACTCGCTCAGCACCTTAATAGTCTTATTTGCATCGTTCAGCTCAAACGACGCCTCAACGCCACGAAAATCGAAACGTGACTCAACTTCGCGGGTTGCGTTCTCTACGCCGTTGCGAACTTCCTGGATATCAACTTCGGAAACAATATCGAAAGATGGCATCTTTTCTTCTCCCTTCACTTTTGTTGCGTTGCATAATACCCGCTACGAGGCATAACTCAACAGAAGCTTAGCTGTATAATTAAGCTGTAACACCTGGCGCAGTTGCAGGTGAGGAGGAACAATGAAAATTACAGTGCTCGGATGCGGAGCGCTTGGCCAGTTGTGGCTGACCGCGCTGTGCAAGCACGGACATGAGGTTCAGGGCTGGCTGCGCGTGCCCCAGCCCTATTGCAGCGTGAATCTGATTGGTGAAGACGGAAGCATCTTTAACGAATCGCTCACCGCCAACGATCCAGATTTCCTGGCGCAAAGCGACCTTTTGCTGGTGACGCTCAAGGCGTGGCAGGTCTCAGACGCGGTGAAAACACTGGCCGCGCAGCTCCCCCCCACTTCCCCCATACTGCTGCTGCACAATGGCATGGGGACGCTCGATGAGCTGAAAAGCGTCCCGCAGCCCCTGCTGATGGCGACGACCACACACGCCGCCCGCCGCGACGGAAATATCATCGTGCATGTCGCCAGCGGCGTAACGCACATCGGCCCCGCCAGAACGCAGGATGGGGACTACAGTTATCTTGCCGATGTTCTGCAGAAGGTGTTGCCGGACGTGGCCTGGCATAACCATATTCGTCCTCAGCTCTGGCGCAAGCTGGCCGTAAACTGCGTGATTAATCCGCTGACGGCGCTGTGGGACTGTCCGAACGGGGAGCTAAAAAATCATCCGCAGGACGTTGCGACGCTGTGTGCGGAAGTCGCGGCGGTCGTTGAGCGGGAAGGCCTGCATACCTCAGCGGACGATTTACGCTGTTATGTTGAGCAGGTTATTGAGAGTACTGCAGAAAACATCTCCTCGATGTTGCAGGACGTTCGGGCATTACGCCACACGGAGATCGACTACATTACCGGCTATCTGCTAAAACGCGCCCGCGCGCACGGTATCGCCGTGCCGGAAAACGCCCGTCTGTATGACCTGGTTAAACGTAAGGAGAGTGAATATGAGCGCGTCGGCACTGATCTGCCTCGCCCCTGGTAGCGAAGAGACAGAAGCGGTCACCACCATTGATTTAATGGTGCGCGGCGGCATCACCGTGACAACCGCCAGCGTCGCCAGCGACGGTAATCTGGCCGTCACCTGCTCGCGCGGGGTGAAGCTCCTCGCGGATGCCCCGCTTGTGCAAGTGGCGGACGGGGATTACGACATCATCGTCCTGCCGGGTGGCCTGAAGGGTGCGGAGTATTTTCGCGACAGCCCGCTGCTGGTCGAGACCGTGCGTCAGTTCCACTTATCAGGTCGGATCGTCGCAGCCATCTGCGCCGCCGCCGGCACGGTTCTGGTTCCGCATGACATCTTCCCCATCGGCAACATGACCGGCTTCCCGGGACTGAAAGAGACCATTCCGGAAGACCAGTGGGTGGATAAACGCGTGGTCTGGGATCCGCGCGTCAACCTGCTGACCAGCCAGGGGCCAGGTACCGCGATTGATTTTGGCTTAAAGATTATTGACCTGCTGGTCGGGCGTGAAAAAGCGTACGAAGTGGCGTCATCGCTGGTGATGCCGGCGGGAATTTATAATTATTACGAATAAAAAAGCCGGGTGGCGGCTACGCCTTACCCGGCCTACACGTGCTCATCTTTTCTCCCTCTCCCCGTGGGAGAGGGTCGGGGTGAGGGCATCACGCCACACTCCCCCGCAAGAAACTACGGGCGATACACCTTCACATTGGCAAAGCCCTGCTCGCGCAGATACAGCGCCTGCAGGCGGCTCATCACCCCACGCTCGCACCACAGCAGATATGTTTTGCTCTTGTCGAGATCGCCAAATTTCGTGCTCAGCTTGTAGAACGGCAGAGAAACCACCTCAACGCCTTCGACGTTCAGCGGGCTGGCGTCCTGTTCATCGATAGAACGAATATCCACAATCACATCGCTGGCACCAAAACCGCTCACGGTTTCAACTTCAACGACTTCCTGCTCGGTCTGCTGGGCAATCTCACGGATATCAATGTTGGAGGCTTCCTCCACCACTTTGTCCAGGATGGCAAAATCGAAGTTCTCTTCTTCCGCTTCGATCTTCGCCTTCACCGCTTTGACGGTCGGGCTTTTTGAGATCACGCCGCAGTATTCCGGCATGGTGCGGGCAAAATCTTCGGTGCCGATTTCGCGCGCCAGATCGATGATGTGCTCTTTGTCGTGGGAGATCAGCGGACGCAGGATCAGGGTATCAGACACGTTGTCGATCAGACGCAGGTTGGTCAGCGTCTGGCTGGAGACCTGGCCCAGCGCTTCGCCGGTGACCAGCGCCTGCACGCCGTAGCGCTCGGCCACTTTAGAGGCCGCGCGCACCATCATGCGCTTCAGGATGACGCCCATCTGGCCGTCGTCCACTTTCTCAAGGATTTCGCCAACCACAGGTTCGAAGTTGATCGCCACAAAACGCACGCGGTGGGAGCTGCCGAAGCGGTTCCACAGGTAATGCGCCACCTGACGAACGCCGATTTCGTGCGCCGCGCCGCCCAGGTTGAAGAAGCAGTAATGCACGCGGCAGCCGCGACGCATCAGCATATAGCTGGAGACGCCGGAGTCGAAGCCGCCGGAGATCAGAGACAGGACATCTTCCTGAGTCCCGATCGGGAAGCCGCCGATACCTTCATAGCGCCCTTTCACCAGCAGCAGGCGATCGTTTTCGATCTCCAGATTGACGGTCACGTCCGGGTTGGTCAGACGTACGCGCGCAGACTCGACGTGCTGGTTCAGACCGCCGCCAACGTAACGTTCCACTTCAATGGAGCTAAACTCGTGCTTACCGCGACGCTTCACGCGTACGCAGAAGGTTTTGCCTTCGATCTGGTCGCGGTACTGGACCAGCGCTTTCTCGAAGATGTCGTGCATATCGCTGAACGGGACGTCTTCCACTTCCAGGATATGGTGGATCCCCGGAATACGGGTCAGGGCGTCGCGAATATCCTGACGTTTGTTTTCGTCTTTCGCACGGACCTCAACGTGGTCCCAGTGGCGCACCACGGCGAGGGTCTCGTCATAGTGCTTTAATACGTTACGAATGTTCCCGGTGAGAATTTTAATAAAGCGCAAACGCACAGATTGGCTTTTGATGGTGATTTCAGGGAACAATTTAATGATAAACTTCATGGCGGCAATGTTTCTTAGGCAAGCGTATTAAGGCTTGTAATGGAAAAGAGTACAGCAGCCCACACCCGTGGCTGCATCCAGGCGCGCAAGTATACCACCATCGCGCCGCTCCTGTGCACATTGCGCGTTATTTGATAATTGCCCTAAGTCCGTTACCATGTCGGGGCGAAGAATATAAGAGTCAATTCACTATGCCGAAGAAGAACGACGCACCGGCCAGTTTCGAAACTGCGCTGAGTGAACTGGAGCAAATTGTCACCCGCCTTGAGAGCGGCGATCTCCCGCTGGAAGAGGCGCTCAATGAATTCGAGCGCGGCGTGCAGCTGGCGCGTCAGGGGCAGGTCAAACTGCAGCAGGCCGAACAGCGCGTGCAGATCCTGCTTTCCGACAGCGAAGACGCGAAAACCACGCCATTCACACCGGACGCCGAGTAAATGGATTTTGCCAACGAGCTTCAGGCGCGCGTCGTGCGCGCCAACGACGCCCTGCGCCGTTTTATTGCGCCACAGCCTTTTCAGAACACTCCACTGGTTGAAGCCATGCACTATGGCGCACTCTTGGGTGGAAAGCGTCTGCGCCCGTTTCTGGTCTACGCCACAGGCAGTATGTTTGGCATTAGCGATAACACGCTGGACGCCCCAGCAGCCGCCGTTGAGTGTATCCACGCCTACTCGCTGATCCACGATGATTTACCGGCTATGGACGACGACGATTTGCGTCGGGGTCAACCGACCTGCCATATCAAGTTTGGCGAGGCGAACGCCATTCTGGCGGGTGATGCCCTGCAAACGCTGGCATTCTCGATTCTGAGCGACGCGCCGATGGTTGAAGTGGCTGACCGCGACCGCCTGGCGATGATCTCCGAACTGGCAATGGCCAGCGGCGTGGCCGGCATGTGCGGCGGCCAGGCCCTGGATCTGGACGCGGAAGGACGTCAGGTTAATCTGGAACAGCTGGAGCGTATTCATCGCCATAAAACCGGGGCGCTGATTCGTTCAGCCGTACGCCTGGGCGCGCTGAGCGCGGGTGAGCAAGGGCGCAAAGCCCTGCCGATTCTGGACAGATACGCAGAAAGTATCGGTCTGGCGTTCCAGGTTCAGGATGACATTCTGGATGTGGTGGGCGATACTGCAACATTGGGAAAACGTCAGGGTGCGGACCAGCAGCTTGGCAAAAGTACCTACCCCGCCCTGCTGGGCCTTGAGCAAGCCCAACGTAAAGCCCGGGATCTGATAGAGGATGCCCGCCAGTCTCTGAATCAGCTGGCCGCGCAATCGCTGGATACCTCGGCACTGGAAGCGCTAGCGGACTATATAATCCAGCGTGATAAATAAACACACTATCTCGATGAGCCTTTGATGAGTTTTGATATTGCCAAATACCCGACACTGGCGTTAGTTGACTCCACCCAGGAGTTACGTCTGTTGCCGAAAGAGAGCCTGCCGAAGCTGTGCGACGAACTGCGTCGCTACCTGCTCGACAGCGTTAGCCGCTCCAGCGGCCATTTCGCCTCCGGGCTTGGCACGGTTGAGCTGACCGTGGCGCTGCATTACGTCTATAACACGCCGTTCGATCAGCTGATTTGGGACGTAGGGCACCAGGCATATCCGCACAAAATTCTGACCGGACGTCGCGATAAAATTGGCACCATTCGACAGAAAGGCGGCCTGCACCCATTCCCGTGGCGCGGTGAGAGCGAGTATGACGTATTGAGCGTCGGCCACTCCTCCACCTCTATTTCAGCGGGCATCGGTATTGCCGTTGCCGCCGAAAAAGAGAACAAACAGCGCCGTACCGTCTGCGTGATTGGCGACGGGGCGATCACTGCGGGTATGGCCTTCGAGGCAATGAACCACGCGGGCGACATCAAGCCGGACATGCTGGTTATTCTTAACGATAACGAAATGTCGATTTCCGAAAATGTCGGCGCGCTGAACAACCATCTGGCTCAGCTGCTCTCCGGCAAGCTTTACTCCTCGCTGCGCGAAGGCGGCAAGAAAGTTTTCTCCGGCGTACCGCCGATCAAAGAGCTGCTCAAGCGCACCGAAGAGCACATAAAAGGCATGGTCGTGCCGGGCACCCTGTTTGAAGAGCTGGGCTTTAACTACATCGGCCCGGTTGACGGCCATGACGTGCTGGGTCTGGTGACCACGCTCAAGAACATGCGCGACCTGAAAGGCCCGCAGTTCCTGCACATCATGACCAAAAAAGGGCGTGGCTACGAGCCGGCGGAAAAAGATCCAATTACCTTCCACGCGGTACCGAAATTTGACCCGTCCAGCGGCTGTCTGCCAAAAAGCAGCGGCGGCATGCCGAGCTATTCAAAAATCTTTGGCGACTGGCTGTGCGAAACCGCAGCGAAAGACAACAAGCTGATGGCGGTCACCCCGGCCATGCGCGAAGGATCCGGGATGGTGGAGTTCTCTAAAAAATACCCGGACCAGTATTTTGACGTGGCCATTGCCGAGCAGCATGCGGTGACGTTTGCAGCTGGCCTGGCCATTGGCGGCTACAAGCCGGTTGTCGCTATCTATTCCACCTTCCTGCAGCGCGCCTACGATCAGGTGATCCACGACGTGGCTATTCAGAAGCTGCCGGTGCTGTTTGCTATCGATCGTGCGGGCATCGTCGGTGCCGACGGCCAGACTCACCAGGGCGCATTTGACCTGTCGTTCCTGCGCTGTATTCCCGATATGGTTGTCATGACGCCAAGCGACGAAAACGAATGTCGTCAGATGCTGTTTACCGGCTACCACTATCAGGATGGTCCAAGCGCCGTTCGCTACCCGCGCGGTAATGCGGTGGGCGTTGAGCTGCAGCCGCTGGAAAAGCTGGCGATCGGTAAAGGTCTGGTAAAACGTCGTGGTGAGAAAGTGGCAATTCTGAACTTCGGTACGCTGATGCCGGAGGCCGCGAAAGTGGCTGAAACGCTGAATGCCACCCTGGTGGATATGCGCTTTGTGAAGCCGCTCGACGAGTCTATGATCCTGAGCATGGCGCAGACGCATGACGTGCTGGTCACGCTGGAAGAAAACGCCATTATGGGCGGTGCGGGCAGCGGCGTGAACGAGGTGCTGATGGCAAACCGTAAAGCCGTTCCGGTGCTGAACCTCGGCCTGCCGGATCATTTCATTCCGCAAGGTACCCAGGACGAAGCCCGCGCGGCGATTGGCCTGGACGCGGCCGGTATTGAAGCCAAAATCCGCGCCTGGCTGGACTAATCCCTCCCCCTTTTCCGCTCCTGCTATGCTTAAACCTGGTGTTTAAACAGCAGGAGCGGACCGTGCAATACACTACATTAGGAAAAACCGACCTCAAGGTTTCCCGACTTTGTCTGGGATGCATGACCTTCGGCGAGCCCGATCGGGGAAATCACGCCTGGACGCTGCCGGAAGAGAGCAGCCGTCCGATTATCAAACGCGCCATTGAGGGCGGCATTAACTTCTTTGACACCGCAAACAGCTACTCCGACGGCAGCAGCGAGGAGATTGTGGGTCGCGCCCTGCGTGATTTTGCTCGTCGTGATGAAATCGTGGTCGCCACCAAGGTGTACTACCCGGTGGGCGACCTGCCTCAGGGCCTTTCTCGCGCGCAAATCCTGCGTTCCATTGATGACAGCCTTCGCCGCCTGAACATGGATTACGTCGATCTGCTGCAAATTCACCGCTGGGATTACAACACGCCGATCGAGGAGACGCTTGAAGCGCTCAACGACGTCGTAAAAGCCGGTAAAGCGCGCTACATCGGCGCGTCGTCTATGCACGCGTCGCAGTTTGCACAGGCGCTGGATCTCCAGGCGCAGCACGGCTGGGCGCGCTTTGTCACCATGCAGGATCACTACAACCTGATCTATCGTGAAGAAGAGCGCGAGATGCTGCCGCTGTGCCATCAGGAGGGCGTCGCGGTGATCCCGTGGAGCCCGCTGGCACGCGGCCGGCTGACCCGCCCGTGGGGAGAAACCACGGCCCGCCTGGTATCGGATGAAGTGGGAAAAAACCTGTACGAAGGAACAGAGGCCAGCGATGCGCTAATCGCCGAACGCTTAGCCGGGATCGCCGACGATACCGGAGCAACCCGCGCCCAGGTGGCACTGGCGTGGCTGCTGGGTAAGCGCGGCGTTGCGGCACCGATTATCGGCACATCCCGGGAAGAGCAGCTGGATGAGCTGCTGAGTGCAGTGGATTTATCCCTGACACCGGAGCAGGTTGCCGAGCTGGAGACGCCGTATCAGCAGCATCCGGTGGTGGGGTTTAAGTAAATACTTGCCGGGTGGCGGCTTCGCCTTATCCGGCCTACGCTCTCACCCTATTTGTAGGCCGGGTAAGCGCAGCGCCACCCGGCAATACAGAACACACAAACTTACGCGAAGTGATCAAACCCTTTCCAGTCCAGCGTCACAGGCGTACCGTCTTTCACAAACTTCAGCCCTTCGCTTTCCGGCATGATCTGACCGATGCAGGTAAATTTCGCGCCGAGATGCGCTAACGCGACATCCAGCGTCCCACGATTCAGCTCCGGCACGGTGAAGCACAGCTCATAATCTTCGCCACCGGAGAGCGCCCAGCGCAGGGCCTGCTCAGGCTCCACATGGCGAAGCAGTTGCTCTGACAGCGGGAACAGATCCAGGTCAACGCGCGCGCCGACGCCGCTGGCTTTCAGAATATGGCCGAGGTCTGAGATGAGACCGTCAGAGAGATCGATAGCCGAGCTCGCTCGCTCGCGCAGCGCCTGGCCGTGCAGAATACGCGGCGTCGGGCGCAGATGGCGTTTAACCAGATATGCCGCATCGTCAGCGTCTTTCACGGTTAAGCGATCCTGCAGAATAGCCAGCCCTGCCGCGCTGTCACCAGGCGTACCGGTCACGTAAATCCAGTCGCCGGGTTTTGCGCCTGAGCGCTTCAGCGCGCGACCGAGCGGGACATAGCCGTGGATCGCCAGCGTCATCGACAGCGGCCCGGCAGTGGTATCGCCGCCAATCAGCTGCATATCGTAGTAGTTGAGCTGCTCAAACAGCGCATCGCTGAAGGCTTCAAGCCAGGCTTCATCTACCTCAGGCAGCGTCAGAGCCAGCGTCAGCCACGCGGGATCGGCACCCATTGCCGCCAGATCGCTAACGTTAACCGCCAGCGCTTTATACGCCAGATCGGCAGGATCGATATCCGGTAAAAAATGACGTCCGCACACTAAGGTGTCGGTGCTGATTGCCAGCGTCTGTTTTTCGGGAATATTGAGAAGTGCACAGTCATCGCCAATGCCGGTTTCAACATCAAGACGAGAGGTTCTGACACGGTCGAAATAACGGGCAATCAGGGAGAATTCGCCGCATGCCATACGTTATGCCTCAGCAAATAAAAGAAAAAACCGGAGCCGCACTGCCCGTCAGGCAATGCAGAACTCCGGTTTGCGGATCACTTTTTGTGGGGACGGATCGCAGGTGCTGCTTTATCAAGTACGCCGTTTACAAACTTGTGGCTGTCTTCAGCGCCGAAGGTTTTCGCCAGTTCGATCGCTTCGTTGATGGCCACTTTATACGGCACATCATCACGTTTAGACAACTCAAACAGCGCGATACGCAACACTGCTTTTTCTACCTGACCCAGCTCTTCGAGCAGACGGGACAGGTATGGCTTCATCAGGCCATCGAGATACGCGCTATTAGTCGCCACTCCCGACAGCAGTTCACGGAAGTACAGAACGTCAACATCTTTCACGTCCTGTTCTGACAGGAACTGGTACTCAACATCAGCGATGTCGTTCTGGGACAACTGCCAGGAGTAAAGTGCCTGGACGGCACATTCACGGGCGCGGCGACGAGCAGCAGGTTTCACGGAATTCCCCTTACAAAAAAATCAGGCCTTGATGGCTTTCAATACATTAATCATTTCAAGCGCGGTCAGTGCAGCTTCTGCACCTTTGTTACCGGCTTTGGTGCCAGCACGTTCGATGGCTTGTTCAATACTTTCGGTGGTCAGCACGCCGAACGCGACAGGAATTTCAGCGTCCTGCGCAACGTGTGCCAGACCGTTGCTTGCACCGCCCGCAACGTATTCGAAGTGCGCAGTGCCGCCACGAATAACGGTACCCAGTGCAATCACCGCGTCATATTTACCGGTTTTCGCCAGCGCGCCCGCCGCCAGTGGCAGTTCGTAAGCGCCTGGAACCCAAACAACGGTAATGTTGTCATCTTTAACCTGGCCGATACGTTTCAGGGCGTCAATAGCACCTTCCAGCAGGCTGTCGTTGATGAAGTTGTTGAAACGCGCAATGGTGATGGCGACGCGAGCGTCCGGGGTAGCTACAGCAGCTTCAATAATGTTCATACTCTTCCTTTACGGGTTCATTTGGCCCCGCAGGGGGGCGGATTTTATCATAATACTTTGCGCACTGCTTCCCTATTTCGGGAGCAATTACGCTGTCGTTAAGTGGAGGCAGACATCCGGTCCCACCGGACGAATCTCGCTAAATTTGAGTTGTGGTGCATCGGCCAGTTTTTCAAGGCCGGGCAGCACAAACAGGCCGCGCGCGTCGTGACCTAACAGTTTAGGCGCAACGTAAACAATCAGTTCATCCACCAGCCCGGCCTGTAAGAGCGCACCGGCCAGCGTCGGGCCCGCTTCGACCCAGATGCTGTTCACCTGTTGCTTGCCGAGCAGCATCATCAGGACCACGAGATCCAGATGGCCGTTATGCTTTGGCACCATGATGCTGCGCACGCCTTCCGGCCATTCGCGCGTATCTTCCCTGGTGCGGGCAATCCAGGTTTCACCCGGCTGCTGGACAATACGGTGCTCCGGCGTCACGCGGTTCTGGCTATCAATAATAATACGCAGCGGCTGACGCAGGTTCTCCTGCGGGTAAAGCGCCTGGGTATCGGCATTCAGCTCGTCCCACCGCACGGTCATGGACGGATCGTCAGCGAGCACGGTTTCACTGCTGGTGAGGATAGCATGGCTTTGCGCACGCAGACGTTGCACATCGCGCCTTGCCTGCGGCGAGGTTACCCACTGGCTCTCGCCGCTTGCCATCGCCGTACGTCCATCCAGCGAGGCGCCCAGCTTGAGCTGGATATACGGGAACCCCGTGCGCATACGCTTCAGGAAGCCTTTATTGATTGCTTCCGCGTCCTGCATCATCAGACCATGGCTGACCTCAATGCCTTCCTGCTGCAGGCGATACAGACCGCGTCCGGCCACCTGCGGATTCGGGTCCTGCATCGAGGCGACCACGCGTGAAACACCGGCGGCAATCAGCGCTTCGCAGCACGGCGGCGTACGCCCGTGATGGCTGCAGGGCTCCAGCGTAACGTAGGCCGTGGCACCGCGCGCCTTCTCGCCAGCCATGCGCAGCGCATGAACCTCAGCATGCGGCTCGCCTGCACGATAGTGAAACCCCTCCCCCACAATCTCGCCGTCTTTGACGATCACGCACCCGACGTTTGGGTTGGGATGGGTAGTAAAACGACCGCGCTGCGCCAGCTTCATGGCGCGCGCCATGTACATCTCATCGTGCATGAGCTTAATCCTGTAAGCGGGCGATCTCTTCGCCGAACTCTTTGATATCTTCGAAACTGCGGTAGACAGAGGCGAAGCGGATATAGGCGACCTTATCAAGTTTTTTCAGCTGTTCCATCACCAGGTTGCCGATCATCTTGCTGGGCACTTCACGCTCGCCCAAACCGCGCAGGTAAGATTTTATGTGGTTTAACGCCATTTCGACGTCATCCGCGCTGACGGGCCGTTTTTCGAGGGCCTTTAGCATCCCGCTGCGCAGTTTCTCTTCGTTGAACGGCTCGCGCACGTCGTTACTTTTTACCACGCGCGGCATTACCAGCTCTGCAACCTCAAAGGTCGTGAAACGCTCGTTGCACACCAGGCACTGCCGACGGCGGCGTACGGATGACCCCTCGCCCACAAGACGAGAGTCGATGACTTTGGTATCCACAGCGGAGCAGAATGGGCAATGCATACGGTATCCCTGTTATCCGGTTAACTGATTTTCATTTTACCCTGATCTGGCCTGACAACAAAGGAAGAGCTTTTTGAGATAAAGGATCTATGTCTGACACAATGATGCTGGCTATCATTAGAGCGATCCGTTATTTCAAGGAAATAAACGCAATGACAAGACGTTACCTGAAAATTTTGCTGGTGGGGAGCCTCTTCACCCTTAGCGCCTGTGCACAGCAAACCGAAGTCCGTCAGATGAAGCAGAGCGTGAATACGCTCAATACGGCGTTGGACAAACTGAACAAAGAAACGGTGAAGATCACCCAGCAAAACGCGCTGAACGCCAAATCCAGCAGCGGAGTTTATCTGCTGCCGGGCGCGAATACGCCTGCGCGCCTGAACAGCCAGGTCGGCACGCTGAAAATGTCGCTGGTGAACGTGGCGGCGAATGCCGATGGTACGCGCGCAACATTACGCATCCAGGGCGAATCCAACGATCCGCTTCCAGCCTTCAGCGGTACCGTGGAGTGGGGACAAATCCAGGGCACCACGGAGAATTACCAGGAGGTGAACGTGAAGAATCAGCTGTTCACCGCCCCGGCCAGCGTTTTAGCGCCCAGCGATGTGGAAATACCGCTTCAGCTAAGCGGCCTTACGCCGGAACAGTTAGGCTTTATCCGCATTCACGACATTCAACCTGCCGCGCAGTAATTCCACCCTCTTAAGCGGAGTGAAATGTCACTCCGCTAACATTTACATTTCGTATGGATTGGCAACATAAATGATTGCCGCTACAATCCCGGCCGTTTAAAGTACGCAAACGTGAACGCAATCGATTACGCGTGTGAGAGATATGTGAAACAACACATATTTTTGTGAGCAGGGATTCCTATAATAGGCACCGCAGAAACACGAAATATTTAGAAACGCAATTCGCGCATTTTTCACTCCCGGAAGGGAATTTCAATCAGTGGCATGATTATGAAAAAAACATTACTCGCAGCTGGCGCCGTGCTGGCACTGTCCTCCTCTTTCACTGTTAACGCAGCGGAAAACGACAAACCACAATACCTCTCCGACTGGTGGCACCAGAGCGTTAACGTGGTTGGCAGCTACCACACCCGCTTCGGACCTCAGATCCGTAACGATACCTACCTGGAATATGAAGCGTTCGCCAAGAAAGACTGGTTTGATTTCTATGGCTATATGGATGCACCGGTCTTCTTCGGTGGTAACACCGACGCGAAAGGTATCTGGAACCACGGTTCCCCACTGTTCATGGAAATTGAACCACGCTTCTCTATTGATAAGCTGACCGGTACCAGCCTGGCGTTTGGTCCGTTCAAAGAGTGGTACTTCGCGAACAACTACATCTACGACATGGGCCGCAACAAATCCGGTCGCCAGAGCACCTGGTACATGGGTCTGGGTACTGACATCGATACCGGTCTGCCAATGAGCCTGTCTCTGAACGTGTACGCTAAGTACCAGTGGCAGAACTACGGTGCCGCGAACGAAAACGAGTGGGATGGCTACCGTTTCAAAGTGAAATACTTTGTGCCAATTACCCAGCTGTGGGGCGGCAACCTGAGCTACATCGGCTTCACCAACTTTGACTGGGGTTCAGATCTGGGCGACAACGACTTCCGCGACCTGAACGGTAAGAAAGCGCGCACCAACGACTCCATCGCCTCCAGCCACATCCTGGCGCTGAACTACGATCACTGGCACTACTCTGTTGTTGCGCGTTACTGGCACAACGGTGGTCAGTGGAACGATGACGCGAGCCTGAACTTCGGCAACGGCGACTTCAGCGTCCGTTCTACCGGCTGGGGTGGTTACCTGGTTGTGGGTTATAACTTCTAACCTGACGGTTAGTGCCGGGTGGCGGCTACGCCTTACCCGGCCTACAAAACCTGTAGGCCCGTGCAAGCGCAGCGCCGCCGGGCAAAAAAGCCAGCTCAAGAGCTGGCTTTTTACTGCCTCACCTTGCGCAAAAAATCCGCCAATGACCTGTCCGCACTCTCGCTAAACCGCCTCTCCGTCGTCACAATATTGAGGCATCTGTCGAGCCGGAAACAGCGATAATCATCGCGCCGTTCGCACCACGCTGCCAGCAGCCAGCGCTCCCCCCAGAAGAACAGCCCCAGCGGCTGAACCTCACGCTTAGAGAGCTGTCCGGCTTCATCGCGGTAATGCAGCGCCAGCACGCGCTGGGCGGAAATCGCCTGATGAATCATGTCAAAATGGCTGCGGGAGTGGCTTTGCATGCAAAAGTCCGGGGCGTAGATACGCGCCTGCTCCGCCTTTCGCCGACTCTCCTCCGGCAGGATAGCCAGCACCTTTTCCTGAGCCGACTCCAGCTCGCGCGACAGCGACTCACCTCCCCAGGTTTTGAGCAGGCGAATCGCGACGATCAGCGCCTCTGACTCCCTGTTTGTCAGCATCAGCGGCGGCAGGTCAAAACCCGACATCAGCCGGTATCCGCTTCCCGCCTCACCTTCCACCGGCACGCCGGAAAGTGACAGGTCGCGGATATCGCGGTAGACCGTGCGCTCGGACACGCCAAGCCGGTCCGCCAGGTGCGCTGCCGTTGTCAGACGCCTGCCCCGCAGGATCTGCACAATCTGGAACAAACGGTCAGCGCGTCGGGTCATATCTAAATTAGCTCTCAGGCAGGTTGATGGAGGCCGACGCGATTACCTTCGCTGTCGGTGAACAAAGCAATGGTGCCAATGCCTCGCGGCAATTCCAGCGGACCAAAGACGCATGCACCGCCCGCAGAGGCAATGCGATCGAGCGTGGCCGCCAGATTGTCAGTATGCAGATAAATAATAGCGCCCTGCTGCGACGGCGTAACGCCGTCAAATTTCGCCAGCGCGCCGCCGGTTGCCGGGTCTTCGTGCGGGAAAATCGCCAGCTCTGCAACATCCATTTGCTCGCGCTTCAGCGTAACCTGCATTACCGGTTCATAAAATTTGATGGCGCGATCCATATCGGCGACCGGAATTTCAAACCAGTTAATCACACTTTTCATACTTCCTCCTGCCTGTTGTTTGGGTTCGAAAAGAGTCTACGACAGGGCTCCTGACAGCATACTGTCAGGAGTGTTTGTCAGGAGCAGATAAAAAAAATCCCGGCCAACAGACCGGGATTTCGATAACACCTAAGACAATGTCTTACGGCAGAATGGACGGCTGATCCGCCCCTTCTTTCTCGACTTTCTGCTGGAGCAGGTGCTCGCGCTTCATGCCGAGTTTCAGTGCCAGAGCGGACGCGACGTAGATAGACGACGCCGTACCGATGGTGACACCAATCAGCATGGTCAGCGAGAAGCCTTCCAGCACCGGGCCACCGAAGAGATACAGCATCAGGATAACCATCAAGGTCGTTCCGGATGTGATCAAGGTACGGTGCAGCGTCTGGGTCAACGACACGTTAAAGATTTCGTACGGCGTACCGCGACGGATCTTACGGAAGTTTTCACGAATACGGTCAGATACCACGATACTGTCGTTCAGTGAGTAACCGATAACGGACATCAGGGATGCCACAATCGTCAGGTCAATCTCAATGTGGAACAGCGACAGTACGCCCATGGTGATCACCACGTCGTGCGCAAGAGCGATAACTACACCTGCCGCCAGGCGCCACTCGAAGCGGAAGCCAACGTAGATCAGGATGGAGATCAGCGCCACCATCAGCGCCATCGCACCGGTTTGCGCCAGATCCGCGCCCACGCTCGGGCCGACGAACTCAATACGCTTCACCGCCGCATTCTGGCTGGTCGATTCGTTGATGACCTTGAGAACCTTGCTACCCAGCTCCTGGCTGCCGTTGGCATCGTGTACCGGAGGCATACGCACCATGATGTCGCGGCTGCTGCCGAAGTTCTGCAGCAGCGGCTCTTCAAAGCCCGCTTTCTGCAGCGATTCGCGCATCTGGTCCATATCGATCGGTTTTTCCAGGGAAATTTCAATTACCGTACCGCCGGTAAAATCGAGACCCCAGTTAAAGCCTTTCACGCCCATAATGACGATGGACAGAATCAGCAGAAAACCTGAAATGCCGAAGGCCCAGTAGTCCCAGCGCATAAAGTCCCAGACTTTACGGCCGTGGTTTAATTGTTCAACAGTATATTCCTGTGCCACAACGCACTCCTCAGATAGACAGCTTTTTGACGCGCTTGCCGCCGTACAGCAGGTTCACGATGGCACGGGTGCCGACAATAGCGGTAAACATCGACGTTGCAACACCGATACCGGTGGTAATCGCAAAGCCTTTGATAGCGCCAGTACCCACTGCATACAGGATAAGAACCTTAATCAGTGTTGTTACGTTCGCATCGAAGATGGAGCTGAACGCCCCTTTATAGCCTTCTTCAATCGCCTGTTGCACAGAGCGACCGTTGCTCAACTCTTCTTTGATACGTTCGTTTATCAGTACGTTGGCGTCGACCGCCACCGCAAGGGTCAGAACGATACCCGCAATACCTGGCATGGTCAGCGTCGCACCCGGCAGCAGGGACATGATGCCGATGATCAGCACCAGGTTAGCCAGCAGCGCGGACGTCGCGATCAGACCAAACTTCTTATAGAAGAAGATCATGAAGAGAATAGAGACCACCAGACCGGCCAGACACGCTTCCAGACCCTGCTGGATGTTTTGCATCCCCAGAGTAGGACCAATGGTACGTTCTTCAACAATCTGAATTGGCGCAATCAGCGCACCGGCACGCAGCAGCAGGGAGAGCTGACGCGCTTCGTTCGGGTTATTAATACCGGTAATACGGAAGCTGTTACCCAGACGAGACTGGATATTGGCGATGTTAATCACCTCTTCCTCTTTCACCAGTACCGCACGACCGTTTGCATCTTTCTTACCGCTGTCTTTGTACTCTACGAACAGGGTCGCCATCGGTTTGCCGATGTTGTCCTTGGTGAAGTTAGACATGATGTTACCACCCGCGCTATCAAGCGAGATGTTAACCTGCGGCTGGTTGTATTCGTCCTGGCTGGAAGTGGAGTCGGTGATATGGTCACCGGTCAGGATCACGCGTTTGTACAGCACAACCGGCTGACCTTCGCGGGTCTGTTTCACTTCGGAGTCACCCGGAATACGGCCTGCGGCAGCGGCGGACTGATCGATATTGGAGTTGACCAGACGGAATTCCAGAGTCGCGGTTGCACCCAGAATCTCTTTCGCACGTGCGGTATCCTGGATACCCGGCAGTTCTACCACGATACGGTCAGCACCCTGACGCTGTACCAGCGGCTCAGCCACGCCAAGCTGGTTTACACGGTTACGCAGAATGTTGATGTTCTGCTGAACGGCGTATTCACGCGCTTCGCTCAGACGCGCATCCGTCATCACCGCACGCAGCTGGTTGCTGCCCTGAGAGGTAATCACCAGATCGCGGTGACGCTGAGACAGGTAAGTTACAGCCTGGTCGCGCGCCGCGCTGTCGCGGAACGTGATGCTCAAGCCGTAGTTATCTTCTTTACGCACGGTAGTGTACGCAATGCCTTTCTCACGCAGATCGCTGCGCAGGCTGTCGATGTTCTGTTCCTGCAGCTTGCCGAGCGCGGTATCCATATCCACTTCCATCAGGAAGTGAACGCCGCCACGCAGGTCAAGACCCAGTTTCATTGGCTCTGCGTTCAGAGCAGCCAGCCAACGCGGGGTTGCAGGAGCAAGGTTAAGCGCCACGACGTATTTATCACCCAGCACGCCCATCAGCGCTTCACGAGCGCGGAGCTGCGTGTCGGTGGTGTCGAAGCGAGCAAGAATAGCGCCCTCTTCCAGTGCCACAGACTTAGCGGTAATTTTTTCTTCTTGTAACGTTTTCTGGACCTGGATCAGCGTTTGCTCACTGGCGGCGACACCGCGCGCGCCAGTGATTTGAACGGCCGGATCCTCACCATACAGGTTGGGAAGTGCGTACAGCAGGCCGACGATAATCACGACGACCAGCATGATGTACTTCCACAAAGGATAACGGTTTAACACGGCAGTTCCCTTTGGGAAAAGTTGGGATTACAGCGCCTTCATGGTGCCTTTCGGCAGAACGGCAGCTACGAAGTCACGTTTGATAACCACTTCAGTGGTGTCATTCAGGGCGATAGCAATGTAGCCGCTTTCCGCTACTTTGGTCACGCGACCCACCAGGCCACCGTTGGTCAGCACTTCATCGCCTTTCGCGATAGAGTTCATCAGGTTTTTGTGCTCTTTGGTGCGCTTCTGCTGTGGACGCAGGATCATGAAGTAGAAGATCAGACCGAACACAACCAGCATCAGAATCAGAGACATGGGGCTGCCCTGAGAAGGCGCGCCAGTTGCTGCTACCGCATCAGAAATAAAAAAGCTCATTCAAATTCCCTCATTATTAAAATTAATCAACGTTCAAAGGTGGGACATCCCGGCCCTGACGTTGGTAGAAATCGGTCACGAAGCTCTCTAATTTACCCTCTTCGATAGCCTTACGTAAACCAGCCATTAAGCGCTGATAATAACGAAGATTATGAATGGTATTGAGACGCGCACCTAAAATCTCGTTGCAACGATCGAGATGATGCAGATACGCGCGAGAATAATTGCGACAGGTATAGCAATCGCACTCGGCGTCGAGCGGACTGGTGTCACTTTTATGCTTCGCGTTACGGATTTTCACCACGCCATCGGTAACAAACAGATGACCGTTACGCGCGTTGCGGGTTGGCATAACGCAGTCGAACATATCGATGCCGCGGCGTACGCCTTCAACCAGATCTTCTGGTTTACCCACGCCCATCAGGTAACGGGGTTTATCTGCCGGGATTTGCGGGCAAACATGTTCCAGAATACGGTGCATGTCTTCCTTCGGTTCACCCACAGCCAAACCGCCGACAGCGTAGCCATCAAAACCTATCTCTACCAGACCTTTAACAGAGATATCGCGTAAATCTTCGTAAACGCTGCCCTGAATAATGCCGAACAGAGCATTTTTGTTCTGCAGGGAGTCAAAACGGTCGCGGCTACGCTTCGCCCAACGCAGAGACATCTCCATAGAGCGTTTCGCGTAGTCCCAGTCGGCCGGGTATGGCGTACATTCGTCGAAGATCATCACGATGTCAGAGCCGAGATCGTACTGAATCTCCATCGATTTTTCTGGATCGAGGAAAATAGGATCGCCGTTGATCGGGTTACGGAAGTGCACGCCCTGCTCGGTGATCTTGCGGATATCCCCCAGGCTGAAGACCTGGAAACCGCCGGAATCGGTCAGGATTGGGCCTTTCCACTGCATAAAATCATGGAGATCGCCGTGAAGCTTCATGATCTCCTGACCCGGGCGCAGCCACAGGTGGAAGGTGTTGCCGAGGATGATCTGCGCGCCAGTGGCTTCAACTTCTTCCGGCGTCATCCCTTTGACGGTGCCGTAGGTACCCACAGGCATAAACGCGGGGGTTTCTACCACGCCGCGATCAAACACCAGGCGACCGCGACGCGCGCGGCCATCGGTGGTATCGAGTTCAAATTTCATTTTCTTTCCTCTGTGCCGGAAAAACAGTCCGACACATTATTCTGGTGCCGCGGACTTATTCCCCGACACGCTCATTCAAAGCCAGCGGATTGTACGTGATAAACATCGCGTCCCCGTAGCTAAAAAAGCGATATTTTTGTTCTACCGCAGACTTGTAGGCATTCATCGTATGCTGATAACCCGCAAACGCGGAGACCAGCATAATCAGCGTCGATTCAGGCAGATGGAAGTTGGTCACCAGCGCGTCAATCACTTTGTACTGGTAGCCCGGGTAGATAAAGATCTGCGTATCGCCAAAGAACGGCTCGATAAGACTGTTTTTTGCCGCCTGCGCGGCACTCTCCAGCGAGCGCACCGACGTCGTGCCGACCGCAACGACGCGGCTACCGCGCGCTTTCGCGGCCAGCACCGCATCCACCACGTCCTGCGGCACTTCGGCATATTCGGAGTGCATGATGTGATCTTCGATGCTGTCCACGCGAACCGGCTGGAAGGTTCCCGCGCCGACGTGCAGCGTGACAAACGCCATCTCAATACCTTTCGCGCGCAGCTTTTCCAGCAGCGGTTCATCAAAGTGCAGGCCTGCCGTCGGCGCCGCGACCGCGCCAGGCTTCTGGCTGTAGACGGTCTGGTACAGCTCGCGGTCGGCCTCTTCGTCCGGACGCTCAATGTACGGCGGCAGCGGCATATGGCCGATGGCGTTCAGGATGTCGAGCACCGAACGCTCGTCATCGAACGCCACTTCAAACAGCGCGTCGTGACGCGCGGTCATGGTCGCTTTGATGCTCTCGTCATCGCCCAGCAGCAGCTCAGCGCCCGGCTTCGGCGCCTTAGACGCGCGAATATGTGCCAGAATACGTTTATCATCGAGCATACGTTCGACCAGCACTTCAATCTTGCCGCCGCTGGCTTTACGGCCAAACAGGCGCGCCGGGATCACGCGGGTATTGTTAAAGACCAGCAGATCGCCAGGGTTGAGCTTGTCGAGCAAATCGGTGAAAGTACCGTGCGTCAGCTCGCCCGTTGGCCCATCCAGTGACAGCAAACGACAGCTGCTGCGCTCAGGCATTGGGTAGTGAGCAATCAGGGATTCAGGTAGTTCAAAGGAGAAATCGGCGACGCGCATGACGTATACTCGTGACTTAAAAACAGGCGGCATAGTCTAGTGCTCACACCCTTTTGCTGCAACAACTAGCCGCCCACGGACAAATAAAACGCATGAATTTTCTCGCTCACCTGCATCTCGCTCACCTCGCTGACAGCTCCTTGTCCGGCAATTTGCTGGCCGATTTCGTGCGCGGCAACCCCGCTGAAGACTATTCTCCTGAGATTGTCGACGGGATTTTTATGCACCGCCGCATTGATGTCATAACCGATAACCTGCCGGAGGTGACGGAAGCCAAAGCGTGGTTTCGCCCTGAAACCCGCCGCGTTGCGCCGATCACGCTCGACGTAATGTGGGACCACTTCCTGTCGCGCCACTGGGAACAGCTGTCGCCGGAGATGCCATTGCCGGAGTTTGTGCGCTATGCCCACCAGCAGGTATCGATCATTTTGCCCGACTCGCCGCCGCGCTTTGTGAATCTGAATAACTACCTGTGGTCGGAACGCTGGCTGGAGCGCTATCGCGAGATGGACTTCATCCAGAACGTGTTGAATGGGATGGCGAGCCGCCGCCCGCGCCTGGATGCGCTGCGTGACTCCTGGTACGACCTGGATGAACATTATGACGCGCTGGAAACGCGTTTCTGGCAGTTTTACCCGCGCATGATGACCCAGGCGAAAAACAAACAGCTGTAACAGAATTCACATTGATAGGTAAAAGCTGGCGGAACGATTGTCACCACCTCTTTGTCTTATCCATGAACACTCTCTATACTGGCTCGCGTTGCGTTCCAAATAACCTTAGTATCTACAGGAGAATCATATGGTTCTGGTAACTCGTCCGGCTCCGGATTTTACAGCTGCAGCAGTTCTGGGCAACGGTGAAATCGTTGAAAACTTCAACTTCAAACAGCACACCAACGGTAAAGCGACCGTTCTGTTCTTCTGGCCAATGGACTTCACTTTCGTTTGCCCGTCTGAGCTGATCGCATTCGACAAACGTTACGAAGAATTCCAGAAGCGTGGCGTGGAAGTTGTTGGCGTCTCCTTCGACTCTGAATTTGTACACAACGCATGGCGTAACACCCCTGTCGAAAATGGCGGCATCGGTGCGGTGAAATACGCAATGGTTGCGGACATCAAACGCGAAATCCAGCAGGCTTACGGTATCGAACATCCGGACGCTGGCGTTGCGCTGCGTGGTTCTTTCCTGATCGACGCAAACGGCATCGTTCGTCACCAGGTTGTGAACGATCTGCCGCTGGGTCGTAACATCGACGAAATGCTGCGCATGGTTGACGCGCTGCAGTTCCACGAAGAGCACGGTGAAGTGTGCCCGGCTCAGTGGGAAAAAGGTAAAGAAGGCATGAACGCGTCTCCAGACGGCGTTGCTAAATACCTGTCCGAGAACGTATCCAGCCTGTAATTGGCACGGTTTACGAAAAAGGCCCGCTTATGCGGGCCTTTTTTTATGCCTTACGCTGCGTCTCACGCCAGATACGCCAGGCCATGCCCGCCAGCAGAACCACGCCCGCAATCAGCACGCCCCACACCAGCAGCGTGTTCATTCTGCTCTCCCGCTCGGCCGCGGAGGTAGCGGTCAGACGCTCCTCGCCGCCTAACGCGACATTATCCTGAATGTCAGCCTGCGGCAGGTTTGCCACATCATAGGTTTTACGCAGGTCGGCAGGGATCAGCATGTCGGGCTCCACGCTGGCAGGCTTTGCCGCCCCGTTACCCCAGGCGAGCACGTACGGCGCTTTCCCCTGCGCGTTGAACACGAGGTCATAGCGGTCGCGATGCCCCGTGACGCCCGGCAGGTATTCTGGCAAACGCGCATTCAGCGTCGTGATTTTTACCGCCTGCACCAGGCCCCCGTTAAGCGAAACCGGTGGAGACATTTTCCCCTCCAGACGGTAAAGAACCTCTTTTTTCAGGGGGTGCCACGCGTCTTTTTCGGTACTCCGCCACGCTATCTCCACGGGAAGAACGCCGTCGCCATTCAGTGAAATGCTGACAGCGCTCAGCGGCTGCGGTCGCGCCCAGTGCCACTGCGCTTCACTTGCCGATAACGACTCCCCTTCACCTTCCAGGTTAACCTCTTCCGGGGCCGCCTGCGCGGGTGCGCTAATTGCGTTTACGCCGGTCAAGGTTATCCCCTGGCTTTTTGTATTCAGCACCACCATGAGATAGCGATTAGCCTCGGGAGATAAAACCGTATCGGTATCGATCCGATCGAGCTTAAGACGATCCTGGCCGCTGACAACGTCCAGCAGGGGCATATCCTCGCGCAGGGTATACCAGCGCTTAAGATCCTCGCTGTAATAAACCGACGCCGTTCCCTGCCACGACGTCTGAGGGGTATTCCAGAGCAGCTGCAGTTGAGACAGGCTTATCTCGCCCGTAGCCTGCTCCGGCAAGGTCAGCAGATAATGTTGCCCGGCTGCGGCGGCTTTTTGCCCCTCAAGCACAATCTCCACGCCGTTTCCGGAACGAAGCAGGATCTTATCGCTATCACCACCGCCTCGCGAAGACGCAAGCGGCGAGGCGTCCAGAGGAAAGAGGCGCAGCGCCGTGGATTGCACTGGCGCCTGCGGACGCGTCGCGGCGAGCAGGCTGAAGGGAACCGGCTCGCCCGACTGATTAAAGACGCGGACATCGTGCAACTCTGGTGACGTGCTCTGCTCATAGACGGCGAGCGGGAGCGCGACCCGATACCACTGGGAAGGGACAGACGTATCCAGGGAACGACCAAAGGCATAATCCCGCGGCGATTCCGTTTGTCCCTCGTCGCAGAGCGCCGGGCCGGAAAGCGCCAGCAGCGCGGTACACGCTACCGCTCTCATCCATTTCATTTTTCATCTCCTGTTTTGGGCGGCAGCGGCGAGAAATACCCCACGATCAGTACCAGTATCGCCACGCCGATAAACGCCACCGCGCGCGACAATCCGCCTCCGCCCGCGCTGTCTACCAGCATCAGTTTAACCATCACCACACCCAGCAGCGCAGCGCCGCAGAGCCACTCCTGCCGGGAAGCCCGACGGGTGGCATAGATCATGACTACCAGCGCGCTCAGCATCCAGAACAGGGCAAAACTGGTCTGGACAAGCCGCGAATCCCACAGCGATTCCATATTCCAGGCCACGTTGCCATACCAGGCCAGCGCGCGCATTAGCGCACCGTTAAGCCACCAGAAGCCAAACGCCATGAGCGCGACGGCGGGCCACGGACGGGCTTGCGAAAGCAGCGCGGGGTAGTAGCGATCCACCGCGCGATAAAAGATGACCAGCCCCAGCAGAGCGAACGCGGCGCCTTCCTCAAGCGGGTTCACCAGCGGCAGCCATGTCTGGCGATAGACCACACCGTCCTGGAAATTGGTCACGACCAGCAATACCAGCAGCGCCGCGACGGCAGGGATCGGGGCCAGGCAGGCGTAAAGCGCGGGCCATTCCCGGAACGGCCACCCGCGACGCCGTACCGCCGCGGAGAGAGCCATAATCAAACCGCCCCCCGCGGCCATCGCCAGCCCGCTGCCCCAGGCCGCCATCCCCCACGGCAGCGACCGGGCAAACCAGTAAAGCTCGGCGGCCAGCGCCAGTAAAATCATCCAGAACAGCGACAGATGCAGCCCCATCGCGAGGCGCGGCAGGAGCCTTTTACCGTCGCGCCACAGCAGCATCAGCGCGGCAGGAAGCGCAACGCACCAGGCCAGATTTGCCCAGCCGGCGGCAAAAACCTGCTGATGCCAGAGCTGATACCCCACCATCAGCAGCATCAGCGGCCACAGCAGCCATTTGCTGGCATCCAGTTCCCGCCACGCCAGACGAGCGGCAGCCTGACGCCAGCCCCAGACCGAGACGGCCGAGAGCGCCAGCACGCCTGCCAGAACAGCTAATTCCTGCTTCAGCATCAGCTGCGACGCCCCCAGCAGCGCCACTATCCAGAACAGCAGCCCGCCGGCCAGCAGCGCCCAGCTGACCGGCAGAACCATTTTCCGCCACAGCCAGGCCGCAGCCAGCCAGCAAAGGCTGAGGACGGCGAAGATAAGCAGCAGGCTCAGCGACGTCACACCGTTCATTTGCGCCCACAGCGCGCTACCCAGCGCCAGCACCAGCAGCGCCGTCCCGCTATAGCTCATGCGCCGCTGCTGCTGTTGCACGCCCAGCCAGAGGATGCCCAGCCCCTCCAGCGCCCAGGCCATCGCCGTCCAGCGCGCCGACAGCGCCAGCGGAATGGCGAGCGTGGCAAACCCGCCGCCGATCGCCAGCGCCGCCATGACCAGCGGTCGCCCGATTGAGGGGTAGCGCCGCAGCGCCAGGAACGCCAGCGAGAGGTAAAACGCACCGTACCCGAGCGCGCTGAGCGCCGGGCCGTAGGTCCAGTGCTGAGTCATGCCGTACTGCATCCCAAAACCAACCAGCGGCGGGGCAAACAGCAGCACGCCGTCAACGATCTGCTTCCCTTTCTCCTGCGCCCGCAGCGACAGCGCCACGCTCAGCACGCCGAATATCAGCGTATTGGCAATCAGGAACAGCTGGCAGACCGCATAGTCTTCAGGCCGGTAGTCGTTCAGCCCCCACAGACCGCCGACGCCGAACGTAAACAACAGTCCGAGCAGATTCAGCTCGCGCCAGTGCTGCCAGATACTGATCGCGAGAATGCCGATGGAAAGCAGGAGATAGAAAGAGAACAGCGCCACAAAGCTGCCGCCTCCGGTAGACAAGAGCAGCGGCGCAAGATACCCGCCGAGGCTCGCCAGCATGGCAAGGCTCAGCGCCTTCTGCAGCACCGCCAGCCCAACGCTCGCCGCGCAAATGACCACCAGCAGCGCAAAGGCCAGCGTCATCGGCAACATCTGCCAGAGCCGGAAGGCGCCAAAGACGGTCAGATAGAGGATGCCTGTCGCCCCGCCCTGGAGAATCAGCGAATAGACGCGCTGTTTGTGCCGCAGCCGCCACCCGAGGACCAGCAGGACCATAGCAAACAGCGCCGTCGCGGCCAGGCGAAGCTCAAGCGGGAACAGAGAGTGTTCGACGGTATAGCGCAGCAGGAAAGAGAGACCGAGGAAGAGCAGCAGGATGCCCAGCTTCGCCAGCGGGTTACCCTGCATGAACCAGCGCACCAGCGACGTCAGCATGCCGCCAAAGGCAGAAGGCTGTTTTGCCGCGGGTGCAGGAGCCGGAGCGGGTGCTGCCGCGGCAGCGGGAATCTCGGGCCGCCAGGGGTCGACAGGCGCGGGTACGTCCTCAGCCACCGGCTCGGCGGCCTGTTCAGGCTCCGGCGCTTTCTCCGCGACGCCGCGCTGCTCGAGCGCCTCAATGCGCTGGCGCAGCCGGGCAATCTCCTGTTTCGCCGCCGTGCTTCGGTTAAAGCCGATAACCGCAAGCACCGGCGCAACGCCCAGCGCAAAAACCAGGAACAAACAGCCAAGGATGTAGAGCTCGTCCATGTTTCCACCTTCACCGTAAACGATCCGTTAAGATTGACACAAATAGTTGCATTTGCGCCATCTTAAAAGGTGAAAACCCTTCCGCCCGCGATTAACTGGCGAACCAGACCGCAGCGGAGATCGCCGGAAGCGTGAGCACGCCATCCTGGAACGTTGCTTTGCCCTCTTTGCTCTTCCACGTTTTTCCCGCCAGCAGCGGTGAATCTTCCAGCACCACCTCGCAGGCCTCGCCCCGGTTAATCGCCACCAGCACGCGCTGCTGATTATAGATACGGACAAAGACCACCACGTTATCGTGGGCGTACACCACCTGGCAGCCGCCGTAGCGCAGGGCGAGACTCTGCTTACGCAGCTTCGCCAGCCGCTGGTACAGGCTGAACATAACCTTGTCCTGTTTTTCTGGCGCCCACGGGAAGGTTTTGCGGCAGAACGGATCGTTGTTGCCGTCCAGCCCCACCTCGTCTCCGTAGTAGATGCACGGTACGCCCGGCCAGGTGAAGAGCCAGGTGACCGCCAGCGGCAGACGCGCGACGTCCTTGCCGAGCAGAGACTTAAAGCGCGCGGTATCGTGGCTATCGAGCTGGTTAAACATCCGCAGCTGCTGCTGATGCGACAGGCCGGCGCGGTAGTTCTCCATCCACGCCATGCAGGTTTCCGCGTCAATATGGTTCGGATCGTAGGAGATATCGGTATTGGCGAGGAATCCCCACAGCGGGAAGGTAAAGCCGCGATAGTTCATCGCCGCATCTTCTGCATCGTTCTGCAGCCACTGGCGCGCGTCGCCAAAGTGCTCGCCAAAGACGAACGCCTCCGGCTGGGCCGCTTTCGCCGAGCGCGTAATCCCGGCGACGTGCTGAAGGTTATTCCGCGCGCCGCCCGCTTCGCCGAGCATATGCACCACGTCCAGACGCCAGCCGTCCATATTCCACGGCGCCTTCAGCCAGTGACGCACGATGCTGTCTTCCCCGCCGTAAATCTCGTTCACAAGCGTTGGCGACTGGAAATCCAGCTTCGGCAGGCTCGGGTAGCCCAGCCAGTCCAGGGCGCGGCCCTCCTCGTTAAAACTGTACCAGTCCCGCTGCGGAGAATCCGGGTTATGACATGCCCCGCCCATCGACTGATTATGACGGTCAAACCAGGCGTGCGAATCTCCGCTGTGGTTGAACACGCCGTCAAGAATGAGTCGCATGCCTTCGTTTTGGGTGTTCTTACGCAGGCGCAGCAGCGCCTCGTCACCGCCAAACCGGGCGTCAACGTGGCGATAATCTTCGGTATCGTATTTATGCACGCTTGGGGCTTTAAACACCGGGTTGAGGTACAGCGCCGTCACGCCCAGTTTTTTCAGATACGGGAGCTTCTCGCTAATGCCGTCCAGATCGCCGCCGTAAAAGGTCGAGCCGCCGGCCTGCGCGGTCAGCGGCTCATCCCACTCTTTCAAAATAATGTCGTGACCCGCGGCGTGGTGGTAATAGACCTTATCCTGTTCGGCAGTCCGCTTCTGGCTGCGGGCAAAGCGGTCCGGAAAGATCTGATAAAAGACCTGCTCGTTAACCCACTGCGGGCCGTTATCCGGGTAATCGACCGCAAACTGCTCCAGCCGTGCGGGCGGGAAACGGCTAAACCCCTGCGGGGTAAACCACAGCTGGCGGTTATTCCACAGCAGCTTAAAGCTGTAGCGGCGGCGAGGCTGTCCGCTACTCAGGTCGATGTTCGCCCGCCACGCCGTGATCCCCGGCTGCGGCTGGCTGCGCTGCTTGTGCATTTTCAGCGACGTTTCTTCGTTATCCACTTCGGCGCGGAGCGTCACGCGTTCAGGCTGGTTTTCCCCCGCCAGCCAGAGCGTAATCACAAGGTTGTCTTTGTTTTGCTTAACAAATGGGGCAACCGGAAGGTGCCAGGCGTTTAACATCACGAATCCCCTTTGATGAAATTGACGTCACCTTGCCACAGGGTGGTTAAGGATAGCTCATCACGACAGGGATTATTGGGGGAGGAGAACGGAGGAGGAGTCATCAGTGCGGCCTGATGCCCTCACCCCAACCCTCTCCCACAGGGAGAGGGAGAAAAAAGATTACTGCGCTTCCGCCAGCTGACGGTCGCGGCGGCATTTAAACATCCAGCCCACCAGCAGCAGCACGATCCACGCACAGCCCACGTACAGGGAAATGCGGGTATCCGGGTGATAGCCAATCAGGCCAATGATGAAAACCAGGAAGATCAGCCCGACGACGGTCGTTGCGACGCCGCCCGGAACTTTGAACTTCAGCGCTTTCGCTTCATCCGGCGACAGGCGACGGCGGAAGGCAATCTGCGACAGCAGGATCATGATCCACACCCAGACGGTTGCGAAGGTCGCGAGGGACGCAATCACGAGGAAGACATTCTCCGGCATGATGTAGTTCAGGTAAACCGAGAACAGCAGCGCAACGGTCATGACCACGACGGTCACCCACGGCGTGCCGCGACGCGACGTTTTGGCAAACACCTTCGGCGCACTGCCCTGCTCCGCCATGCCGTGCAGCATGCGGCCCACGCCAAAGACGTCACTGTTGATTGCCGAGAGCGACGCGGTGAGCACCACAAAGTTCAGAATACTGGCCGCAAACGCAATGCCCATATGCTGGAAGGTCAGCACAAACGGGCTACCGTTGGTACCCACCTGGTTCCACGGGTAGATGGACATAATCACAAACAGCGTACCCACGTAGAACACCAGAATACGCATCGGCACGGAGTTGATGGCGCGCGGAATAGATTTCTCCGGATCTTTCGCTTCACCGGCGGTAATACCGATAATTTCGATACCGCCATAAGCGAACATGACCATCTGTAGCGACATGACCATCCCGAGCCAGCCGTTGCTGAAGAAGCCCCCGTTGCTCCAGAGGTTATGGATACCAGTCGGCTGCCCGCCGTTGCCAATACCCCAGATGATGATGCCGAAACCGGCCAAAATCATGATGATAATGGTGGCGACCTTGAAGAAGGAGAACCAGAACTCCAGCTCGCCGAACACCTTCACGCTCATCAGGTTAACGGCGCAAATGATCAGCACCACGCTCAGGACCCAAATCCAGTGCGGCACCGCCGGGAACCAGACGCCCATGTAGATGCCAAACGCCGTCACGTCGGCGATCGCCACAATCAGGATTTCAAAGCAGTAGGTCCAGCCGGTGATAAACCCGGCCAGCGGGCCAAGGTTTTCCTGCGCGTAGCGGGAAAACGAGCTGGCGGACGGGTTGTGAACAGACATTTCACCGAGGGCGCGCATGATGATATAAGCCGCCACGCCGCCGATGATGTAGGCCAGCAGAACGCTGGGACCGGCCATTTTAATGGCATCTGCCGAGCCATAAAAAAGACCGGTACCGATAGCAGAGCCCAGCGCCATAAAGCGGATGTGGCGCGTGCTCAGTCCACGTTTAAGTTTGTTAGTGCTTTCCATTTAAATCTTGCCATTCAACACGAAAAAAACAAAAAACCACGGGGCCTTAAGCCCCGTGGTTAAACAGTTTGTTGCCGTTGATTAATGGGCGTTCGATGCGACCTGACGCCCTGCGGCACGGTCCCAGATAATCGCCAGAACCAGTGCAACAACGGTAGGCATCAGCCAGGCCAGACCCTGCTCGGACAGCGGCAGACGCTGTGTCCATGCAGGCAGTATTCCTGCGAATGCTGATGCTTTAATGCCGTCAAGGATACCAAAAATCAGGCTGATAAACATGGCTGGCGCAATAATTCGTGAGGAGTTGTTCCACCACGGGCGGGTGAAGCTCAGCACCACCAGCACGATACACGGCGGATAAATCGCCGTCAGCACCGGAATAGAGACCTGAATCAGGTGGCTCAACCCGAGGTTGGACACCGCCATAGAGAAGATACCGAGGATAAACACCAGGGTGCGGTAAGAGAGCGGCAGATACTGTGCAAAGAACTCTGCGCAGGCACAGGTCAGGCCAACCGCCGTCACCAGACACGCCAGGAAAATCAGCGCCGCCAGCAGCATGCTACCCGCACCACCGAAGGTGTGCTGAACGTAGGCGTGGAGGATAGCTGCACCGTTCGCGTTCTGATCGACCAGCATGGCGCTGTCGGAACCCAGGCGGAACAGTGCCAGATACAGCAGCGTCAGACCCACGCCGGCCATCAGGCCAGCCCAGATGGTATAGCGGGTCAGCAGGCGCGCTTCGGTCACACCGCGGGAACGCGCGGCGTTAACGATAACGATACCAAACACCATGGCGCCCAGCGTATCCATCGTCAGATAGCCGTTCACAAAGCCGTTAGAGAACGCGGCGTTTTTATAGGCGTCCATCGCGTCGCTAATCGGGCCGGCAGGCCAGACAATGGCAGCCACCGCCAGTACGATCAGCGCCACGATTTTCAGCGGAGCCAGGAAGTTGCCCACGGTATCCAGCAGCTTGCCCGGATAGAGGGAAACCAGAATCACGATCGCGAAATAAATCAGGCTGTAGATAAACAGCGGCATCGCACCGTCACCGGTCAGGGGAGCAATACCCACTTCGAAGGAAACGGTCGCCGTACGCGGAGTTGCGAACAGCGGGCCAACGGCCAGATAGCAGACGGTTGCCAGCAGCACACCCGCCACTTTGCCAATAGGGGTGCTGAGGCTATCCACGCCGCCACCGACTTTCGCCAGCGCGACGACGGTCAGTACCGGTAGACCCACGGCAGTAATCAGGAAACCAAATGCGGCGGTCCAGACGTGTTCACCCGCCTGTAAGCCAACCATTGGAGGAAAAATGATGTTGCCTGCGCCAACGAACAGCGCAAATGTCATAAAGCCCAGCGCGATGATGTCACGCGATTTTAAGTGATGGGTCATAAAACCTTACTGCCTGTGGATGTGGTGTTGAAAACATTGAGATTTCCGGCTTCCCTGACGGGACGATACAGCCGAAAACTTGCTCAATTTCAGCGGGAAATGCTCCCGTCCTGGCGTGGAGAAGAATAGTTTTTCGATTTACCACGCAAATACAGTCGGTCTGACAGTATCTGGGGGGCAATTTAAACGCTTATAACGTTTAAAGGCAAGGAGGGATCGTAAAACCAGAACAATATGCCATCATGAAAATACGCACCAGCATAATACGCTATTTATAAGAAAAACCCATGGCTAATCATGCGAACAAAAAACAGCCAGCCGTATAAAATTCATCCGCGTTTCGCTTGACTGCAAAGCAAACGGGCCAGCGATGGCTGACCCGTGGAAAGGTAAAATGACACACCTGCTGTCAGGCGATCTTTTTGGCAATTAATCGTTCCGGGATAACGAAGCTGAAGCGGGTTCCTTTACCCAGCGTACTCTGGATTTCGAGACGGCTTTCATGGTGATTCACCGCGTGCTTAACGATTGCCAGCCCCAGGCCGCTTCCCCCTGTCTGCCGCGATCGCGCTTTATCCACGCGGTAGAAGCGCTCGGTCAGACGCGGAATATGCTCCGGGGCGATCCCCGGCCCGTTGTCCTCCACGCTAAACTCGGCTCCCGTTGGGGAGTGGTGCCAGCGCACCAGGATTTCCGTCCCTTCTGGCGTATGATTCACCGCGTTATACACCAGGTTGGAAATGGCGCTGCGCAGTTCATCTTCGCTGCCCAGCACCTTCAGCGCGCTGTCGACCTCAAAGGTCAGGTGATGCTTTTTGTGGCTTAGCGTCTGCGCTTCACGCTCCACGACCCGCAGCATCATCGGCACATCAATGGTGTCATTCAGCGCAAGCGTGGGTGCTGCTTCAATCTTCGAGAGCGTCAGTAGCTGCTTCACCAGGCCTTCCATACGGTGCGTTTGCTCGCGCATGGTGTGCAACGCTTTTTCACGCGGCGCCCCTTCAAGCGTTTGCTCCTGCATCATCTCCAGGTAGCCCTGAAGCACGGTCAACGGGGTTCGTAATTCGTGGCTGACATTCGCGAAGAAGTTGCGGCGCGCCCCTTCCAGCTGGTGCATCTGGGTGACATCGCGGGCCACCATCAGCCACTGCTTATCGCTGTAGGGCATCACGCGGATTTCCAGATGGCGACCGTTATTGAGCTTCAGATTGTGCGGACGGGTAAAATCACGCTTTTTCAGGTACAGCGTGAACTCGGGATAACGCAGAAGGTTGAGGATATTCTGGCCATTATCGTCCGGCCAGCGCAGGCCCAGCAGCTGTTGCGCCAGGCCGTTACACCAGAAGATGGTCCCTTCTTCGGTGGTCAGAATGACGGCATCCGGCAGCGATTCCGCACCGCTGCGAAAACGCTTAATCAGGCTTCCCAGCTCGCGGCGACGCTTCTTATTCCGCATCTGCATCTGATGCAGACCGTACAGCAGCGGCTCCCAGCTGCCGCTTCCCGGCGGCGGCGTCATGCTTCGGTCAACCCACAGCCACCAGGAGAGGCGCAGCAGGTTCCAGAAGTGCCAGATCAGCAGCCCGGTGACCGACGCCAGCAGAAACCACGGCAGATGTCCAAGAAAGGCCCCCAGAATGAAGGCCGGAATACAGCATAAGATCAGTTCAAAGACGAGCCTTTTCCATGACAGACGTTCCAGCACGCGTCACACTCCTGTCATTGTTCAGAAACGGGTAGAAAAACGATAACCCGTGCCGCGGACCGTCTGCACCATGCGATCGTGGCCGCTCAGTTCCAGCGCTTTTCGCAGGCGGCGGATATGGACGTCAACCGTCCGGTCTTCGACATACACGTTAGTTCCCCAGACGTTATTCAGCAACTGCTCGCGGCTGTAAACGCGTTCCGGGTGCGTCATAAAGAAGTGCAGGAGCTTAAATTCCGTAGGCCCCATATCGAGGGGATTTTCACCGGTCATCACGCGGTGTGAGGTGGGGTCAAGGCTCAGCCCCTGCATCTCAATCACCTCTTCCACCGCCATCGGCGAAATACGGCGCATCACGGCTTTAATGCGGGCCACCAGCTCTTTTGGTGAAAACGGTTTGGTAATGTAATCGTCCGCGCCGGTCTCCAGACCGCGCACGCGATCCTCTTCTTCACCGCGCGCCGTGAGCATCACCACCGGTATGTCGCGGGTTAGCGCTTCACGCTTCAGGTGTTTGATAAACTGCAGTCCGGAGCCGCCGGGCAACATCCAGTCCAGCAGAATCAGATCGGGCCAGGGTTCATTTAGCTGGTTCACTGCGCTGTCATAATCTTCCGCTTCAACCGGCTGGAAGCCATTTTGCTCGAGCACGAAGCACACCATTTCACGAATTGGAGCTTCATCTTCTACGACCAGAATACGTCTCGCCATACTTTGCCCTGTCTTATCTTATTTAAGTTACAAGTTTGTAATTCGGCGCCATTATGCGTCAGATTTATGACAGATTTATGAAAAACAGTACCACGATAACGGGCAAACCGTTGTTTTATTACAGCGGTTATTTTCCCTTGTCTGAAGGTTTATAATCCCGCTTTCTCTTTTTTGCCACGGATCAGCTATGCGCATACTTCACACCTCGGACTGGCATCTGGGTCAAAATTTTTACAGCAAAAGCCGTGCGGCTGAGCATGAAGCGTTCCTGGGCTGGCTGCTGGAAACGGCCCTGACGCACGAGGTGGACGCAATTATTGTAGCGGGTGACATCTTTGATACCGGCTCTCCCCCAAGCTACGCGCGTGAACTGTATAACCGCTTCGTGGTGAATCTCCAGCAAACCGGCTGTCATCTGGTGATTGTCGCCGGCAACCATGATTCTGTCGCGACGCTCAATGAATCCCGCGATATCCTGGCATTTCTCAATACCACCGTTGTCGCCAGCGCCGGGCACGCCCCGCAGATCCTGAAAAAACGCGACGGTACGCCGGGGGCGGTGCTGTGTCCGATACCGTTTTTACGTCCGCGGGACATCGTGCAAAGCCAGGCGGGGCTGTCGGGGGCGGAAAAGCAGCAACATTTATTACAGGCCATCACCGACTATTATCACCAGCAGCACGCCGAAGCCTGCGCCCTGCGCGGCGAACTGCCGATTCCGGTGATTGCGACAGGGCATCTCACCACCGTCGGGGCCAGTAAAAGTGACGCCGTACGTGACATCTATATCGGCACGCTGGACGCCTTTCCGGCGCAAAACTTCCCGCCAGCCGACTACATCGCGCTCGGGCATATCCACCGCGCGCAGGTTATCGGCGGCTGCGAGCACATCCGCTACTGCGGATCGCCCCTTTCGCTCAGCTTTGATGAAACGGGCAAAGCCAAATCCGTGCATCTGGTAAGCTTCTCCGACGGAAAACTTCACGCCGTCGAGACGCTGGAGGTGCCGGTCACCCAGCCGCTGGCGGTGCTGAAAGGCGATCTTGACGCCATTACCGCCCAGCTTGAGCAGTGGCGCGGCGCGGCGCTTAACCCTCCCGTCTGGCTGGATATCGAAATCACCACCGATGACTACCTGCACGATATGCAGCGAAAAATCCAGGCGCTGACCGAAGATTTGCCGGTTGAGGTGTTGCTGGTGCGCCGCAGCCGCGAGCAGCGCGAGAAAATTCTGCTAAGCGCCCGGCGCGAAACCCTCAGCGAGCTGAGGGTAGAAGAGGTATTTGAACGCAGGCTCTCGCAGGAGGAGATAGACGACGCGAAGCGTGAAAGGCTTAGCGAGCTGTTCACCCATGCCCTGCATGCGCTCGATGATGAGGACGAAAACGCATGAAAATTTTGAGCCTGCGCCTGAAAAACCTTAACTCTCTCAAGGGCGAGTGGAAAATTGACTTTACTGCTGAACCCTTTGCAAGCAACGGGCTGTTTGCCATAACCGGCGCAACCGGAGCAGGCAAAACCACCCTGCTCGACGCCATCTGCCTGGCGCTTTATCACGAAACCCCACGCCTGCAGAAGGTCTCTCAGGCACAAAACGACCTGATGACGCGCGACACCGCCGAGTGTCTGGCCGAAGTGGAGTTTGAGGTGAAAGGCACGGCCTATCGCGCCTTCTGGAGCCAGAACCGGGCGCGCAATCAGCCTGACGGCAACCTGCAGGCACCGCGCGTGGAGCTGGCGCGCTGCGAAGATGGCAAAATCCTGGCCGACAAAGTGACGGATAAGCTGGAGCAAACCGCCGCGCTCACCGGGCTGGACTATGGCCGTTTTACCCGCTCCATGCTGCTCTCTCAGGGGCAATTTGCCGCCTTCCTCAATGCCAAACCGAGCGATCGCGCAGAACTGCTGGAAGAGCTGACCGGCACCGAGATCTACGGCCAGATTTCCGCCATGGTGTTTGAGAAACATAAAGCAGCCCGCAGCATGCTTGAAAAGTGCGAGGCGCAGGTTGCAGGCGTCGTGCTGCTGAGCGAAGAGCAACAGCAGCAGTTACAGCAAAGTTTGCAGGCACTTACTGACGAAGAGAAAAGCCTGCTTGTACAGCAGCAAAGCCAACAGAGAGATTTTCAGTGGCTTACGCGCCACGATGAGCTTGTACGCGAGCAACAGCGCGTCACCGCGATGCAGCAGCAGGCGCAGCAGGCACTGACGGACGCAGCGCCTGAGCTGGCAAAACTCCAGCTTGCCCAGCCCGCCGCCCAGCTTCGACCGCTTTGGGAGCATCAGCAGGAGCAAACCGCGCGCCTGACGCAAACGCAGCAGCGAATTGTCGAAGTAAATACTCGCTTACAAGCTAAAACCGCGCTGCGCGCACGGATCCGCACCACCGCCCTGCGTAACCACGAGCAGCTACAGACCGAACTGACGGCGCTGGCGCAGTGGCTGACGGAGCACGAGCGTTATCGCCTGCTGGGCCAGGAGATTGCCGGCTGGCGCGCGCAGTTCTCGCAGCTTAACCGCGATAAAACGCAGTTAGCCTCGCTTGCTGCGCGGATGCGTGAATTACGCAACAAGCTGGCAGAGATGCCGGAAAATGCGCTGACGCTGACGGCGGACGAGGTCAGCGCGGCACTCGAGCAGCAGTCCCGGTCACGCACGCTGCGCCAGCGGCTAACGTCGCTTCATGCCCGCTATCAGCCGCTGCAAAAGCGCCTGCTTCAGAATTCGGAAAGTCTGCAAAAAGCGCAGGCGGAACAGGGTAAGCTCAATGAAACGCTGGCGCTGCGCCGCCAGCAGTACAAAGAGAAAAACCAGCACTATCTGGACCTGAAAGCACTGTGCGAAACCGAAGCGACAATCAAAAAGCTGGAACATTATCGTTCGCAGCTTGAGGCGGGCAAACCCTGCCCACTGTGCGGCGCAAGCGAACATCCCGCCGTGGAGACATACCGGTCGCTTGAGCTGACGGAAAACCAGCGCCGCCGTGATGCCCTGGAAAAAGAGGTCGCCTCACTCAAAGAGGAAGGCCTGCTGGTGCTGGGACAGATTAATGCCCTGACGCAGCAGATCCAGCGTGAGATAGACGAAGCGCAGACCCTGGCTCAGGAAGAGCAAGCGCTCACTAAAGAGTGGCAGGAAGTCTGCGCGTCCCTGAATATCGCATTGAATATTCAGGAAGATATCGCTCCATGGATGAACGAGCAGGAACGCTACGAGCACCAGCTTTATCAGCTCAGCCAGCGTCTGACCCTGCAAAACCAGCTGAACGAGCAGGAAGTACAGGAACGACAGTATCAGCAGCAGCTGGCGGCCGCGCGCCAGGCGCTGGAACACACCCTGCTCTCGCTATCGCTTAACGTACCTGAAGAGGGTAATGAAGCCGCCTGGCTGCACGCCCGTGAAGCCGAGTTCGCGCAGTGGCAGGAGAAGCAAACGCAGCACGGCGTGCTTCTGGAACGTATGAACGCCCTGAAGCCGCTGCTCGACGCGCTTCCGGAAACGCACAGCGAAGAGGCCGAACCGGCTATTCCTGATGACTGGCGCGCCATCCACGACGAATGCGTGTCGCTGCAAAGCCAGCTCACCGCGCAGCAGCAGCAGGAAGCGCTGGAGCAGGAGCGCCTGCAGCAGTCGCAAACGCAATTCACCGCGGCGCTCTCAGCCAGCTGTTTTGCCGACCGGGACGCGTTTCTTGCCGCGCTGCTGGATGAACCGACGCTTCGTCATCTCGAACAGCTGAAACAGTCGCTGGAAAACCAGCTACAGCAGGCCGCGACGCTGTGCGGGCAAGCTCAACAACAGCTGCAGTCTCACCTGGCACTGCAACCGGAAGCGCTCGACGCCGACGCTCCCACCCTGCAAATCCAGCTGCAGCAGCTGGCGCAGCGGCTTCGCGAGAACACCACCCATCAGGGCGAGATCCGTCAGCAGCTTAAGCAGGACAGCGATAACCGGCAGCACCAGCTGGCGCTAATGCAGCAAATTGAAGAGGCCGCGCGTCTGGCAGACGACTGGGGGTATCTGAACGCGCTGATCGGCTCCAGCACCGGCGACAAATTCCGCAAGTTCGCTCAGGGATTGACGCTGGACAATCTTGTCTGGCTCGCCAACCAGCAGCTTACCCGCCTGCACGGGCGCTATCTGCTACAGCGTAAGGCCAGTGACGCGCTGGAGCTGGAAGTGGTCGATACCTGGCAAGCGGATGCGGTTCGCGATACCCGCACGCTCTCCGGCGGCGAGAGCTTCCTGGTCAGCCTGGCGCTGGCGCTGGCGCTTTCCGATCTGGTGAGTCACAAAACGCGGATCGATTCGCTGTTCCTGGATGAAGGGTTCGGCACGCTTGACAGCGAAACGCTGGATACCGCGCTGGATGCGCTCGACGCGCTGAACGCCACCGGGAAAACCATCGGCGTGATCAGCCACGTTGAGGCGATGAAGGAGCGCATTCCGGTGCAGATCAAAGTGAAGAAGATTAACGGGCTGGGGTACAGCAGGCTGGACAGGGAGTTTGCGGTGCCGTAAAGGCCCGCTCCCTTCTGTAGGCCGGGTAAGGCGCAGCCGCCACCCGGCTTTTTTATTACGGCTGCCTGAATTCGCCCGGTGGCGCTTCGCTTACCGGGCCTACGAATTTACCGGCCATAACCACGCCGCGCCGCGCACGCCGCTGGAGTCACCGTGGACGGCTTTACGGATTGGGGTTTCGCACTCGCCGCCGAAGACCCACTGTTTCACCAGGTTCGGCACCGTGGCGTAAAGCCGGTCCACGTTGCTCATGCCGCCGCCCAGCACAATTACGTCCGGATCGAGAATATTCACCACGTGCGCCAGAGACTTCGCCAGACGCATTTCGTAGCGGCTCAGGGCCAGCTCGGCCACCGGATCCTGCTCTTCGACCAGACGCATAATCTCGTTGCCCTTGAGCGGCTGGCCGCTGAGACGGTAGTAGTCGGTCGCAAAACCGGTGCCGGAGATAAACGTCTCAATACAGCCTTGTTTACCGCAGTAGCACGGAACGTCGATGCGGTATTTAAGTTCGTCTTCATCCATCCACGGCAGTGGGTTATGTCCCCACTCGCCCGCGGTGCCGTTACCGCCGATATGGGCGCGCCCGCCGAACGCCACGCCCGCGCCGCAGCCGGTGCCGATAATAACGGCAAACACGGTCTGGGCACCCGCTGCCGCGCCGTCGATGGCCTCAGAGACCGCCAGGCAGTTGGCGTCGTTAGCCAGACGGACTTCCCGGTTCAGGCGCGCGCTTAAATCTTTATCAAACGGCTGGCCGTTGAGCCAGGTCGAGTTGGCGTTTTTAACCACCCCGGTATACGGCGAGATCGACCCCGGGATCCCCATCCCGACGCTGCCGGTTTGTCCTGTCGCCTGCTCTGCCATCTCGACCAGCCGGGCAATCGTCTCGATAGTCTGGTGATAATCATCGCGCGGCGTAGGCAGACGGTGGCGGAACAGCTGTTCCCCCTGCTCGCTCAGCGCGATGACTTCTGTTTTGGTGCCGCCCAAATCAATCCCAATACGCACACGACTCTCCTCATTATTTTGATTATCAACAGAGTAGAAGCACGCTTCCCGATTAGCAATGCAAGCGATGCGACAATTCGTTATCATGCCCGCTGATTTAACGACAAGGCCGTGGAAATTATCATGCTGTGGTTCAAAAATTTGATGGTTTACCGTCTCAGCCGCGACGTTTCGCTGCGTGCAGAAGAGATGGAAAAACAGTTAGCCGCTTATACCTTTTCCCCTTGCGGTAGCCAGGATATGGCAAAAACCGGTTGGGTTCCGCCAATGGGTTCTCAAAGCGATGCACTGACCCACGCCAGCAGCACGGGTCAAATCATCGTCTGCGCCCGTAAAGAAGAGAAAATACTGCCTACGCCGGTGGTTAAGCAGGCGCTTGAAGCGAAAATTTTCAAGCTGGAAGCCGAGCAGGGCCGCAAGCTGAAAAAAACCGAAAAAGATTCGCTGAAAGATGAGGTTCTGCATTCACTGCTGCCGCGCGCCTTCAGCCGCTTCAGCCAGACCATGATGTGGATCGATACCGTTAACGGGCTGATCATGGTGGACTGCGCCAGCGCGAAAAAAGCGGAAGATACGCTGGCCCTGCTGCGTAAAAGTATCGGCTCTTTACCGGTCGTTCCGCTGGCGCTGGAAACGCCAATTGAGCTAACGCTGACCGAATGGGTACGCAGCGGCGCTGCGGCGCAGGGTTTCCAGATCCTTGATGAAGCCGAACTGAAAGCGTTGCTGGAAGACGGCGGCGTGATCCGCGCGAAAAAACAGGATCTGGTGAGCGACGAGATCGCGGTACACATTGAAGCGGGTAAAGTGGTCACTAAACTGGCGCTCGACTGGCAGCAGCGCATTCAGTTCGTGATGTGCGACGACGGCTCCGTGAAGCGTCTGAAGTTCTGCGACGAGCTGCGCGATCAGAACGAGGATATCGACAGGGAAGATTACGCTCAGCGCTTTGACGCGGACTTCATCCTGATGACCGGCGAGCTGGCCGCGTTGATTCAGAACCTGGTGGAAGGTCTCGGCGGCGAAGCGCAGAGATAGTCTCCCCTCACCCTAACCCTCTCCCCAATGGGGAGAGGGAAAAAAATCATTTCAGATAGCGGCACAGATAAGAGGTCGGTTCAGCAACCTGCAAATGGAACTCGCTGTGGCCAGGGACGTTGAAAACTTGTCCGGCGGCGTAAACTTTCCATTCCGTTTCCCCCGGCAGCAACACGTTCAGCGCGCCGCTCACCACCGTCATTTCTTCGGCCTCCGCCGTGCCAAAGGTATATTCCCCTTCAGCCATTACGCCAACGCTGGCGCGGCCAGTGCTGCTGCTGGTAAAACCAATGGATTTCACTTTACCGGAAAAGTATTCGTTACTCTGAAGCATGAACTGGCCCTTATATTTTTAGATAAAAATTCACTATAGGGGCCATGCTCATCACCTGTCACGTAAAATCATTACATCAGAAGCTCCGAGGCCAGGCGCGCCATCAGAACGTTGGATAACAGTACGGGCACATCCAGCGCCTTTTGCAGCAAATCACGATGGTGCTGGTGGAAACCCAGACAGTCCAGGATCAACACATCAGCCCCTCGCTCCAGCAGCTCCTTCCCGGCGGCAATGAGTTTGGCCTCACTGTCCCAGAACGGATTTGCCAGCGCGTACAAGGGGACTTTTTCGAGCACCTGCCATTTCGCCTCCTGGTTGTCCATGAGCTCCTCGATAGGAACAATCACCCCAACCTGATGGCCATCGACGATGGAAGCCACCAGCGGCGGTATGATCCGCATCGGCTCCAGCAAAATCGCATTGCGCGCCATGAGTCCCTTAATGGGTGCGGTACTCATCAGCAAAATAACGTCATAACCTTGATTATCGAGCACTTCTATCACGCCCTGCAGCGAGCGCTCGATTTTCTGGCGTGATACATGCGCCAGTTTACCGTCGCTTAATAACGTCGCCAGGGGATCCTCCCCCGCCTCTACAGCGTAGTCTTCCATGACCTCTTCCCGACTCATCTTCCCCAGCAGGCTGAGGTGCGTTATCTGTTGTTCAGATACATGCTCGGTTAAGAGCGGTAACACTTCGCTTACAGGGACCACACCAATGGTGAGGATCGCCAACGTTGCCTTCATCTTTATCGCCTTCCATTACTCCAACATCGTGCACACAGGTACAGGCTCACTACGCTGCACAGTTCATTTTTTCAACAAAACAGCACCAAGCGTAGCAGGCGATCCCGACGTCGAAATGTAAAGATCGCCTGCCGATACCGGAGTTACTTGTAATAACTAAATATTAACTCCGGCTTAACTTTCTCGGTGAGTAAAAAGTGTGATTCAGGCACGATATTGGAGCGTTTAGGAAAACTGTCAGGTTTTGTCGGGATCTTCGTAGCGCCGTTTCGCATCCAGCGCTTCCTGTTCAGTCTCGTGTTCACTGATCAGCGAGTCCGGTTTTGGATGATCGGCACGCAGTTGATACCAGGTCACGGTGTGACCCGTCTGGCCTTTTTCAACGGTAACAATACGCGCTTCACGCGGATAGGGAGGTCTGGTTGGCATAGCTCATCCTTTTTTTATGTCTGAGCTATAAGTATAGACGCCGGTTAGCTTGCACAAGCCAAACGCAGGGCGGTAATAATCTGAATCACAACGTCTTCGGGAGACGCCGATGCATCCACCACGTGGTGAGCCGCTTCGCGGTATAACGCATCGCGTTCGGCCAGCACTTCACTCACCTCTTCGCTGAGCGGCCTGGAGGTCAGCGCGGGGCGTTGCCCCTCTTCAGGAAACGCTTCCAGTCGCCCGACCAGCGCCGACACCGGCGCGCTGAGATAAATCACAATCCCCTTTTCGCGCATAAAGTGACGATTGCACTCCGCCAGAACGATGCCACCGCCGGTCGCAATTACGGCTGACGGCGTGGTGACCGCTTTCAGCGCGGCCGTTTCGCGTGCGCGAAAGCTCTCCCACCCTTCCTGCTCAACAATGTCGGCGATGGTTTTTCCGGCCTCGGTTTGCAGCCAGTGGTCGGTGTCAACAAACTGGCGATGACACACGCGTGCCAGCTCCAGGCCAACGGTGGTTTTCCCACAGCCGCGGGGGCCAACTAAAAAGATGGGTTGGGTCATAGCCAGGTGTTCCCCTTGATGCCGGATGGCTGAAGAGTGTAAAGAAATAATTGCAGAAGATGTTGCGATTACTTTACTGCAAAGCGGTACGGGATGACAACCCTGTGGAGGCCACACTGTACCACAAATTGACAATAATTATCATTACGCAGTGCGGCGCTTCACTTCCAGCAGCCATTTATCCAGTTCGGCAGCGAACTGCTGACGGTCGCGCTGGGACAGGCTGTCCGGTCCGCCGGTCTGCACGCCGCTGGCCCGCATCGTATCCATAAAATCGCGCATGGTGAGTTTCTCGCGAATGGTCGAAGGCGAGTAACGTTCACCGCGCGGGTTAAGCGCCGCCGCCCCTTTCTCCAGCACTTCAGCGGCCAGCGGAATATCCGCCGTGATTACCAGATCTTCCGCACTACACAGGCGCACAATTTCGTTATCCGCCACGTCGAACCCGGCCGGAACGCGCAAAGAACGGATGAACCGCGAAGGCGGTACGCGGATATTCTGGTTCGCCACCAGCGTCATCGGCATCTGGACGCGCTCGGCGGCGCGAAACAAAATCTCTTTAATCACATTCGGACACGCGTCCGCATCAACCCAAATCGCCATATTGTCTCCCCATAATGAGTCTGCCGACTATTGTCGCCTGCATTTCGTTGTTAAGCTATCAATCAGAGAAAACAACGCACAATGACGGAGAATCGTGATGGACAAGAAAATCGGGTTTATCGGCTGCGGTAACATGGGCAAAGCCATCCTGGGCGGTCTGATCGCCAGCGGGCAGGTGCTGCCGGGTCAGATTTGGGTCTATACCCCGTCACCGGACAAGGTCGCCGCGCTGCGCGATCAATACGGGATCAACGCCGCCGAAAGCGCGCAGGAAGTGGCCCAGGTTGCCGATATCGTCTTTGGCGCCGTTAAGCCAAACATCATGATCAAAGTCCTGAGCGATATCACCTCCAGCCTGAACAAAGAGACGCTGGTCGTGTCGATTGCCGCTGGCGTCACGCTCGATCAGCTGGCCCGCGCGCTGGGTCACGACCGTAAAATCGTCCGCGCCATGCCTAATACCCCCTCGCTGGTCAACGCCGGCATGACCTCCGTGACGCCTAACGCGCTGGTGACCTCAGAAGAAGTGGCCGATGTGCTGAACATTTTCCGCTGCTTCGGTGAGGCGGAAGTGATTGCCGAATCGATGATTCATCCGGTGGTCGGCGTGAGTGGTTCTGCGCCTGCGTACGTCTTCATGTTTTTAGAAGCGATGGCCGACGCCGCCGTGCTTGGCGGTATGCCGCGCGCGCAGGCGTATAAGTTCGCCGCGCAGGCCGTCATGGGCTCCGCCAAAATGGTGCTGGAGACCGGCAAACACCCTGGTGAACTGAAAGATATGGTCTGCTCACCGGGCGGTACCACCATCGAAGCGGTGCGGGTGCTGGAAGAGCGCGGGTTCCGCTCGGCGGTCATTGAAGCGATGACAAAATGCATGGAAAAATCAGAGAAGCTGAGTAAATCCTGATCGTCTTAGCCGGGCGTTATGCGGCCACTTCGGTGCGGCTGCGCCCGGCATTTTTCGCCCTGTACAGCGCCACGTCAGCCGCCTTCAGCCATTCCCGATAATGCCCAAACTGCGGCCCCCAGGGGGCAACGCCCACGCTTATGCGCAGCGCTTCTTTTGGCGCGCACGGTAGCGACAGTTTCTCCAGCCGCTCGTGCACCCGTGACATCACGGCGATGGCGCTTTCCGCCGCGGTCTGCGACATAATCACCGCAAACTCATCCCCGCCAAACCGGCCGATAGCATCGCCTGAACGCACCGACATCTGGAGCTGGCGCGTAATGGCGATGATCGCCTCGTCGCCCACATCATGCCCCCAGGTATCGTTGATGTTTTTAAAGTGATCGATATCAATCAGCAGTATCGTGGCGGTGATGTGGCTTCGTCGGCACTGCTCAAATTCATTTCGCAGCAGCATTTCCCAGTGCCGGCGATTAAAGACCCCGGTCATTCCGTCGCGGGTGCTCATCATTTCCAGCCGCCGCTTATGCTCCGCAAGCCTGACGGCCGTTCGGTGGCTGAGCCAGGCAAAGAGCATGGGATAAAGTACGAGTACGGGAAGCGTGAAGCCCCACTCCACGGGGTCGGGGTTGAAGGCAGCCACCCTCCCGAAGAATGGCAACGTCACCAGCGCAGAGAGCAGGGTCAACATTATCCCCGGGATAAACAGGCGGCAGCCGCCGGAACCCATCATATTCATCCCCACCATCATCACCAGCGCTGCGGTAGGTAACGCATTCATCCCCATCACGCCGATCCAGAGCCCGGCAATAATGGCATCGATCTTAAGATTGAAGATTTCCTGCTGATGAGGCGACGTGGCGCGGTAGGATAATTGCCAGGCGAAATGAGGCCAGATGAACGACCACCCCACCAGTATAAGCCACCAACCGCCGGGTAAAAAATGGGTGACCAGCATCCCGGCGATGGGGAAAAACATTGCCGCCAGCCCGGCTGCGCGTGCCAGCCGAACTCGCCGGGCAAACTGAATGCCGGCGCGGTGAGGGTCATCCTGAGAAAGGGTTAAATTCCACTCTTCCCGAATGCGCTTTTTGTTGTAATAGGTTTCATCATTCATCATTTTTGGGAATATTCTGAAACATTTTCCCAAATTATAGAGAGGAGGTCTGCGGGGAAAGTATGAAATTTCGGGTGAGCCGCCGGAGCCGCTCACCCGATAGGACTACACTTTTTTCTTCAGGCAGGCACTCATGAACTTGCTGCGGTCATCCCCCTTCAGGGACTGCTCGGTTGCCTTCGCATTACACTCGCGCATTTTTTGCTGCTGCGGCGTCAGGCTTTTTTCAGCGGGTTTCGAGGCGCCATTTTTGAGGCAGTCGCTCATGTAGGTCTTACGGGCGTCCCCCTTCAGGCTCTGAGACGTCGCCTGTTGGTTACACGTAGTCATACGCTGCTGTTGAGGCGTTAACGTTTTCTCTTCCGCGTTCGCCGATGCGACCATGAACAGGCCAGAGAGCAGAGTAACCAGTAATGTTGTTTTCATTGCACCATCCTTTTGTGAACATTCCCTGTAAGTCTGGTTCGTGACGGGAAAAAAACCACCCGGCAGATGTGATTTCCGCCGGGGTTTTATCATTTAAGACCCAGCGCCGCCTTCATGGTGTAGAACAGATCCGTTTGATCGGTCAGGCCCACCACGTTTGCCGCATGCGGACCGTAGGCTGCAATGCGCAGCTGGGTGCCCGTGTGCTCCATGGACTCTTCTTCAGAGTTGCCATAGCTCATCACCATGACGGCGCCATCTTTGGTATTCAGCGCCTGCGTAAGCCCCGGTGCTTTGGTATCAGCCGGGATGATCTGGCTGGCGTGCGCATGATCCGCGGTGACGATCACCAGGGTGTTACCGTCTTTTTTCGCGAACGCCAGCGCCTTCTGCACCGCTTCGTCCAGATCGACCGTTTCGCCAATCTGGCCGCACGGGTTGGCAGCATGATCCTGTTTATCGATCGACGCGCCCTCCACCTGCAGGAAGAACCCTTTTTCGCTCTTGCTCAGCAGAGAGATCGCTTTATCGGTCATCGCCGCCAGCGTCGGTACGCTGTCGGTGCGTTTCGGGTTAGGCGTACAGGTTACGGCAGGCTTATCAATGTTGCCGTGATATGAGGCTTTTGGACCTTCCCAGCGCACGGGCATGTTGCCGTCGGAGAAAAGCCCCAGCAGCGGTTTGTCCTGGCTCGCCTCGGTTATCGCCGCCAGAGAACTGGCATCACTCACCAACTGATAGCCGCGAGCCTGCGCCTGCTCGCGCAGCGTTTTGCCCTGCCACTCGCCGGCCGTCGCGGTTTCCGCGAAGGTTTTCGCGCCGCCGCCCAGCGTCACGTCAGGGCGCGCGTTCAGCAGCTGTTCCGTAATCGATCCCTTGCCGCCTTTTTCCAGCGCGTTCGTTGGGCATTTTTCGCTGGTCACTGACGGGCCGTAGCATTTACGTGAGGTCACGTGCGCCACCAGCGCCGCAGGCGTTGCATCCTGAAGCTCAGCAGTAGAGACGTTGCCGGTCGCCAGACCCGCCGCTTTTGCCATCTCGAGAAGGGTTTGATGATCTTTTTCGTGAATATCCACGCCCAGCGCGCCGTTATAGGTTTTCACGCCAGTGGACCACGCCGTGGCAGAGGCCGCTGAATCCGTTACGTAATCCGGTTTGCCGGTTTTTTTATCCAGCGCGTAATGGGTATATTGTCCGGTCAGCGGTAATGCGTCGATACCTTTAAAAAAGCCGCCCGCACCCTCAGCATAATTTCGCGCCGCCGTGATTTCGGAATCACCCATTCCATCGCCAATGAGCAGAATAATGTTTTTTGCCGGTTTCTCATTCAGCGAAGCGCGAATAGCGGCGGTTTGATCTTCCGACAATCTGCGGGCGCCGCCAGGCTCGGTGATATCCCCTTTTGCGGCACGATTATTCAGCACGCTGGTTTGGACTGTGTCCGCATAAATGGCCGGGGTAATTAAAAGGGGAAGTAATGCGATGAAAAGTGCGCTCTGTTTCAATTTATTTTCTCCATGTACAAATACATAAAAATAAAAACAGAGCGACTATAGGCATCCTGCATGACAATTCTATGACACGTCGTTACGTCCTGTGACGGTTTAGGTGCGCGGATGCCTTAACAGCTTCTTTACGTACTGGTGGAGCATCTCCGCATCCTCAACCGGCACCTGCGATTCAGGCCTGACGCTGTCCAGCGCACCTTCCACGCTCTCAATCAACGCCTGTTGATCGGTTTTCGCCATCTGCCGCAGCAGCGCGGTAACCACAATTTCCAGCGCTTCGACCTGAGCGACCAGCTCTTTTGACTCTTCTTCCTTTTGTGCAAGCTTGACCAGCAATTCAGCAATCAAATTTTTCATCGTGCTATTTCCTTATCAGTTTTTTCTGAAGTTAGCATTCTGAATCCGTTATGCAAAGAGAAGAAATATATTATGGTATGCAAAAGTGATGCAGGAACGAAAATAAACGTCCCACGTCGTCAGCGAAACGTTTTTCTATAAAAAAACGCCGCATTTTGTTATATAAAAATGCGGCTACCATAAGAATATATAATACATTAGCGAAACGGTTATCTCCCTGATTTCGCCACCTCCATTTGCCTGCGGCGACGCAGCGCAATAGCCAGCTGGATAATATTGATTAAAACGACAATCGCCGTAGCAGCAAATACCCAACGAAAACCAGCCATTGCGGAAACGGAAGCGCCAATAAGCGGACCGGCAACATTCCCCAAATACATAAATGACTGGTTATATCCAAAAATACGCCCCGTCACCTGGTCGCTGGAATATTTAACCAGCAGGGTCTGCACCGCAGGCAACATTGCGCCATCGGCAAAGCCGAGCAGAAAACGCAGTACGCCAAGCTGAAGCGGAGAGGTGACAAACGACATGGCGAAAAAGAGCACCACGGCAAAGATCAGCGTCGCCATCAGAATGCGCGCCGTGCCGATCCTGTCACCCAGTTTTCCAAGACGCGGCGCGGAAATCAGCGCGGATACGCCCGGCACGGCGGCAATCATGCCGCTCAGAAACGCGATATTGTTACTCTCCGGCTCCATCGACTTAATAAACAGCGCCAGAATCGGACCAACCGAACCGTTACAAAGCTGGATAACCATGGTGGTCACGAACAGGCTGATCATCAGCCCCGGATAGGGCAGCGAGGCGAAAACGGCCCTGCCGCTGAGGCGTTCAGATTTACTGATAACCGGGCGGCCTCCCTCTTTGATAAGAAAGAGCGTCACCAGAAAACTGACCACCAGCAGGATCGCGGTGATGATAAATACCGCGCGCAGCCCGACGTGGTCCGCCAGAAAGCCCCCCAGCAGCGGGCCACCGATGACGCCGCTTATCTGCGCCGTGGAGAGCGTGCTTAGCGCCCAGCCGCTGCGCTCGCGCGGTACCTGAGAGGCGACCAGCGCCATGGCGTTGGGAATATACCCGGACGTCAGCCCCATCACCGCTCTCAGGAAAAAGAGCTGCCAGACGTTGGTGACAAAGGCCTGCAGCAGAATGGCTATCGCCATCCCGAGCGAGGCGCGCAGCAGCATCAGCTTCCGGCCCTTCCGGTCGGCCAGGCTGCCCCACATCGGTGACACAATGGCGGACACCAGAAACGTGACGCTGAACGTCAGACCGGACCACATGGAAAGCGCTTCATGGGAGGTCACACCCAGCTGTGAAACGTACAGCGGCAGGAACGGCAAGATCTGGCTGATGGCAAGCCCGGTAAAGAAGCAGCCGAACCAGACCGAGATGAGATTTACTTTCCAGGATTCCATAAAGAAATAGTCTTCATTTTTAGGCGAATTCGCAGACAGATTAGCAAGTTACGCGTGTTGACGTCGCACCAGAGATGCGGCCTGAATGACTTTGGTGTTTTATCTTACCAGTCATCATATTTGTGAAATAAGTCACAAATCATCCATTTTCTGGCGGAATATTATGCTTCATCGACAGAGCCCGAACCCGCGCATTCCCAGATGAAAATGGTTGGCATGCGCCGCGTTATACTCCGGCCCCAGGCCGTTTCCGTAATAGCCACAGCTTGCCGCCAGCATTGCCTTCAGCCATGGCTGCGCGTTTGCCGCCTTCCAGCCGTTCAGCACCGTGATGCGTTCACCGTTCGTCAGCCGAAAGGCGGCGATATCCAGCGCCTCTGCCGTGGCATGTTCACTGCGTCGCGCGTCAGGGCGGTGGTAAATATTGCGGCAGGCATAGCTGCCGAGGTGATCGATCCGCGCCAGGTCGCTGCCCATATAGCGTTTTGCCAGCGGCCGGGCCTGCTGGCTGATAAACAGCGCAGAGCTGAGCGCCAGCGGACAGCTGGCAAGAAAACTGCCGTTGAGGCTGACCGGGCCGAAGCTACGCACGCGAACGACATTGTTAAGCGGACACGCCCCGCCGCTGTCAGCCACCGGTTGGGTGCGGATAAGATCTCTTTGGTTAGCCTGGGATAACAGGCTGGCGCAAGCCTCGGGGGTTAAACGCCGAAGCTTATACTGGGTGAATCGGCCAGGCGGGTCGTCAAGCGTCAGCGGGATGAAAGGGTTGTAGTCAGGCGGCAACCAGCGGTAACCCACCGTTGCGACGGCCACAATAATCAAAATGGTCAGCAGCGTTTTTCCTTTCACACTCCCCCCTCAACATTCCCCAAAATAGTATGGCAGAAGGTCGCGAAACCCGCCGGGCATCGTGGTATGTTATTGGCTTTTCGTCAGACTGGAAGAGAGTGAGATGGCTAAGCAGCGCGTAGGTATTGTCTTTGGGGGAAAATCAGCGGAGCACGAAGTTTCATTGCAATCGGCCAAAAATATCGTTGATGCGATCGATAAAAGCCGTTTCGACGTGGTGCTGCTGGGCATTGATAAACAGGGGCAGTGGCACGTTAACGATGCCAGCCAGTATCTGCTTAACGCCCACGATCCGGCACATATCGCCCTTAATCCTTCGGAAATTAGCGTCGCGACCGTACCCGGCGTGGTGAAAGGGCAGCTCATCGACGCCGGCAATGCACAGGCTCTCGCCCAGATTGACGTTGTCTTCCCAATCGTACATGGCACCCTGGGCGAAGATGGTTCCCTGCAGGGAATGCTGCGCATGGCCAACCTGCCGTTCGTCGGTTCAGACGTCCTCGGCTCCGCCGCCTGCATGGACAAAGACGTCACCAAGCGCCTGCTGCGCGATGCCGGGCTGAATGTTGCGCCGTTCGTCACCCTAACCCGCGCCAACCGCGACAAGCACGGTTTCGCGCAGATCAGCGAACAGCTGGGACTGCCGCTGTTTGTGAAGCCTGCAAACCAGGGTTCTTCCGTGGGCGTCAGCAAAGTGACAGACGAAGCACAGTACACCGAGGCCGTCCGCCTGGCCTTTGAGTTCGACCATAAAGTGGTGGTTGAGCAGGGTATTAAAGGCCGTGAAATTGAATGCGCCGTACTGGGCAACGATTTCCCACAGGCGAGCACCTGCGGCGAAGTGGTCTTAAACAGCGACTTCTACTCGTACGACACCAAATACATTGATGACAAAGGCGCTCAGGTTGTCGTGCCTGCGGATATCGATCCGGCAATCAACGATAAGATCCGGGCGATCGCCATTCGCGCTTATCAGACGCTCGGCTGCTGCGGCATGGCGCGGGTGGATGTGTTCCTGACGCCGGAAAACGACGTGGTGATCAATGAAATCAATACGCTGCCGGGGTTCACCAACATCAGCATGTATCCGAAACTGTGGCAGGCGAGCGGGCTGGGCTACTCAGAACTGATCACCCGCCTGATTGAACTGGCACTGGAGCGTCACGCCGCCGACAGCGCGCTTAAAAGTTCAGTAAACGGTTAATCGGCTCGCTTCGCCGCTTCCGCCTCATCCGCTGTCGTCTCTTCAGGGCGACGGCGGATAATCAAACCCGCCAGCCAGAAACTGATTACCCAGGTCACCAGCCCGACGGCATACGTTTGCCACCCTTTGGCTTCAAACCCCAGCAGGCCCACGACGCCGTTCAGAATAAAGATAAGCCCAATGGCAAAGGCATAGTAGTGCCAGTCACGGCGTAGTTTGGACGTGAGCTTCATAACAACTCCGGCAGGAAAAAAAGACATCCTCTCACAGTTTTATGGCCAGGTCTGTGGTTGATACGGAAATTCTGAAACGCGACGCAATTTCACTTAAGTGATGAAATTGTGATGTGCTGCAGAATTCAACAATCCAGGAGGATTCCGGCGGGTAAATTACCACGATTCTGATATTGACAAATGCGATGACCTGTCAAACTCACCCTGTACGACGCGTATTGAAACAGAGTGATATTTCGGGAGGTCTTATGGCTGACTTTACATTGTCGAAACCGATTTTTGGCGGCAAACCAAAAACCTCCACGGCGGGTAATATCGCTTATGCCCTGTTTGTCCTGTTCTGCTTCTGGGCCGGCTCGCAGCTGCTCAATATGCTGGTCCATGCACCGGGCGTTTATGAACACCTGATGCAGGTCCAGGACAACGGACGCCCGCGGGTTGAGATTGGTTTTGGTGTCAGCACCCTGTTCGGCCTGATTCCCTTTCTCACGGGATGCATGATTCTTGGCGTTGTCGCGTTAGTTCTGCGCTTTCGCCGTCGCCGTTAAAGCCCCATACAGCGAGCCCGGCGATCGTCCACGCGTTTAGCAAACCAGGCTGTGGTCAGGTTACGCGTGATCTTCGGGCTTTCCAGCTGGATCCCCGGCAGGATAGCCCTCGGTAACGTTTTTCCGCTTTTCTGCTCTGCGAGCGCAAACACCTTCCTGTACAGATCCGTTTTCTCAAATGCCAGGCTGTCGCCTTTCTCAAGCTGACGTCGAATGTCGCTGTTGCTCAGGCCAAGCGTTGTCGATAATTTCCGTACTGCCAGCTCGGTGCTTCCCGCCTCGCTGCTGCCGTAGGCGATAAGATCGCCGTCCAGCGCCAGCTTAACCCCGCTTGCGCGGCTGACCGCACTCTGAAATGCCGCGTTACGGCTGGCATACCAGCCCGCGTTAAAGTCGGCAAAGCGATAGAGCGGCTCATTGTAGTTCGCCGGATAGTTCAGCAGATGATACGTGCCGAACCACAGTCCGCCGCGCAGGGAGAAGACCTCCTGGCGCACCGTACCGTCGATTTTCCACGGGTAGCCGTCGGTATGTTTCTCCGCGAACGCGATGCTCACCTGCATCGGGCCACCGGTGTGTACCGGGTTAAGCGAGCCAAACAGCTTCTGCCCCATCGGGACCATGCTGATGAAATCATCAAAGATGGCGCTGAGCTGCTTTTCGGTTTTCACGGAATCCAGCCGCTCGCTGTAGCTTTTACCGTTTGGCGAGTTGATTTTTAGCGCGGTGTGCACGAGGAACACCGGGATGTGCATGGATTCCGCCCGGCGGTCGATCTCTTTCCAGGCAATTTTGTTCAGGCCCGGCACGGCCGGATCTGACTGGTACATCGACTCCTGCTGCGCCACCGCCAGCACCGAGCAGATGTTCTCCTCGGTCGGCGCGATCTTTTGGCTTTCAAAGGTTTTTGCCAGCGCATCTGCCCACGCATTGCGATCCTTCACGCTCGCGGGCATTTTCTGCCGCACAACGCTTGCCACATCAACGGGCTTCTCGCCCTTTTTGAGCGGAGCGGCCCCCTTTTCGGCACAGCCCGCCAGCACAAGAGCGGCCAGTAAGGACAACGGTAACGCGCGCGGTACGGCAAAAGTCATAGCAACTTCCTGTATTAGCTAAATGTATTGGTAACTTCCTGCAGGTCACGATCGTCCAGCTCGCGTTCAAAACTGCGCAGACGTTTGTAGATGGACATCAGCTCTACCAGCGTAGTCCATGAGCTGATCAGGTACTGGAAAGAGCCACGAACCTGACCGAAAACGTTGGTGATCTGCGTCATCAGACCGAGCGTAATCGTACCCGCAACAATCGACGGAAACAGCAGGAACAAACCGAAAACGTTGTCCACCTGCAGATACAAAATACGCGCGATGTTGAAATACATATAGTGGAAGTAGAGACGGAAATAGTTACGACGCACGGCGCCAAACAGCTCGCGGACGGTCGGCGGCGAGGCGCGGTTGGCATCATCTTCGCCGTAAACCAGCTCTTTACGGTATGCGGCTTCGACGCGTTGATTTTTAAACTCCAGGCCCGGCAGTTTGATCCCGACCACCGCCAGCAGGCCTGTTCCCATCAGCGACCAGACAATTGCGGCAATCACCAGACCATACGGCAGGTGACCCACAATCGGTAGATCCGGCACATGCGCGGAGAGCGTCACCAGTACGGGCAGGAAGGCAATCAGCGTCATAATGGCGTTGATAAAGCTGACGCCCATATCTTCAAGGGTGGAGGCGAAACGCATGGTGTCTTCCTGCACACGCTGCGCGGCCCCTTCGATATGGCGCAGGTGCTGCCAGTGCGCCATGTAATGTTCGTTCATTGCGGTACGCCAGCGGAAAACGTAGTGGCTGACGAAGAAGTTGTTCATCACGCCGATGATCACCGCAATAAGGGCGATACCGAGGAAGATCCCGACTTCATGGTAGAACTGGTTAATGGTCACTTTGTGCGGCGAACTCAGCGCAGTCTGGATCAGATCGTAGAACGGCGCATACCAGGCGTTAACCGCCACGCCCACCTCCACGAGGAACCAGGTCACAAAGATAATCAGGGATGTGCCGAGAATAGACCAGTACTGCCAGCGGTGCGGAGAATAAACAAACCAGAACAGCGCAAACAGCCCCACGCATACCGTGTAGTAAGCATAAAACAGCAGATAGCTCAGCGACCAGAAGCGCGCGGCGCTAATCGGTACATCGCCCGTTGCCCCCGTGATGCGCGTCAGCCATGCGCCGCCGCCCGCCTGCCAAAAAATAACAGCGATGAGTGCCCAAATAAATGCCGACAGGAAAAAAGGCCCCGGCTTTGGGAAAAAAGACTTAAACATAATGCTTCCTTCTTGTTGTTATGGCTGTTGCTGCGCACAACACATCACCACACGAAAATCTGCCCGGGCCAGCCTGGCGGCTCAGGCAAAAAGGTCAGACCCGAGGGTTGATTATTAGTTCGCTTTCCAGTTTTCGAGAATTGTTTCGGTGCGTTTCACCGCGAGAGGATTCGCGGGTGCGATGAAGTCGCGCCAGACGTCGTTGTAGTGATTAATCAGAACCTGCGCATCAGCTGCCGGGCGGTTGGCGGTGGTATGAGCATCTTCCGCCACGGTGATGTGGTAGCCCCGACTGACGCCATTTTTAATGGTCGCGTCGACACAGTAATCGGTGGCGCAGCCGCAGATGACAAACTCGCGAATGCCCTGCTCACGCAGCAGCACCTCAAGCGCAGTGTTATAGAAGGCATCACAGGCGGTTTTGGTCACGTAAAGTGCATCAGTCGGCTGATTGAGTTCAGGCAGTAGCGCAAACCCTTCACTTCCCTCTTCCAGCCCCCCGGTCTCGGTATGCTGAATAAAAATCACCTTGTCGGCTGCCTGCGTAAGCTGGTTGATCAGAGAGACGCACTTTTCGCGCTGATGACGCGGGGTTTCAAATACCCCGTTCTGCATATCGACAACCATAACCACACGCTTTTCAGACATACCGTTCTCCGTAAGATTGAGTGACACTGGTGCCTATCATAAGCCCGATGTCACAAAATGGGAGATGGCTCGCAAGTAAATTGTTCATATTTACCCATGGTTACGTTTTTCTCGCTATCGTTATGCAATTCCGGGCATTGCACGGTACCGATTAGTAGTATAAATACCCATTACTTTCCTAATTCACTTCATGGATGCTTTTCGTTGAAACGTTGTCTGCTCTCTTTTGCCGCGCTGTGTGCGGTGAGCTTTTCTACCGCCCAGGCAGCCCAACCGCTGACGGCGCCCGTTTTAGCTTCAGACATTGCCGATCGCTACGCGAACCTTATCTATTACGGTAGCGGCGCGACCGGGATGGCGATGGTTGTCATCGACGGCAACCAGCGCGTGTTCCGCAGCTTTGGCGAAACGCGCCCAGGAAATAACGTTCACCCGCAGCTGGATTCCGTTATCCGCATCGCGTCCTTAACCAAGCTGATGACCAGCGAAATGCTGGTAAAACTGCTCGACCAGGGCGTGGTGAAACTCGACGACCCGCTCAGCAAATACGCGCCGCCAGGTGCCCGGGTTCCGACATATCAGGGCACGCCGATCCGGCTTGTGAACCTTGCCACCCACACCAGCGCTCTGCCGCGCGAGCAGCCTGGCGGGGCAGCGCATCGTGACGTATTTGTCTGGCCAACGCGCGACCAGCGCTGGAGCTACCTGAGTACCGCCACGCTGAAGGCAGCCCCAGGTTCGCAGGCCTCTTATTCAAACCTGGCGTTTGACCTGCTGGCGGATGCCCTCTCGACGGCGGCTGGCAAACCCTACACACAGCTGTTTGAAGAGCAGATAACCCGTCCACTTGGCATGAAAGACACCACCTTTACCCCGTCCCCGGACCAGTGCCGTCGCCTGATGGTGGCGGAGAAAGGCGCAAGCCCCTGTAATAACACGCTGGCTGCCGTGGGCAGTGGCGGAGTGTATTCCACCCCTGGCGATATGATGCGCTGGATGCAGCAGTTCCTCTCATCGGATTTCTACGCTCGCAGCAGCCAGGCCGATCGTATGCAGACCCTGATTTATCAGCGTACTCAGCTGCACCGCGTTATCGGGATGGACGTGCCGGGTAAAGCCGATGCGCTCGGAATGGGCTGGGTCTATATGGCGCCGAAAAATGGCCGTCCGGGTATTATTCAGAAAACTGGCGGCGGCGGCGGGTTCATTACCTATATGGCAATGATCCCGCAGTCAAACGTGGGCGCGTTTGTGGTGGTCACCCGCTCCCCGCACACGCGCTTCGTGAATATGAGTGACGGTATTAATAATTTAGTGGCTGAACTGAGCGCCAACAAAGCACAGGTTCTCACGGCGTCTAACTAAATCTAATATTCCGTGGGCAAGCGGTTAATGCTGACCAGCTTGCCCCGGCTCATATTGATGTAATTTCCTTGCCGCAGGGCCGCGAGCACCTCTGCCACCACTGAACGTGAAATACGCGTGCTTTGTTGAATATGATTCATCACACCAATTTTTGAGCGCAACGTTTCATCCCACTCCGCCATATTCAGCAGCATGGCGCGGATCTGGTGATAGGAATTATTTCCCACCAGCTGCATATCGCGTTTTTCAAGAATGTGATTTATCCAGGATAACCAACAGAATGCTTCTTTCCAAAGAGCATGCTGTTGTATCAGTTGACGAGTGGTTTCAGTGGGCAAATAAAAACCCGTGCAGGGTGTTTTGGCTATCACTCTGTATTCCTGACAGTGGTTAATCATCAACGTAGAAAGTCCCAGAATAAAAGGGGCCCTCGCAATGCCCACCAGCAATTCATCTGAATGTCGATGGATTTCCATGACACCGGTTTGTAATACGATAGTGCTGGGTTCATCACGCTCGCCGGAAGTAATTAAATGTTGCGGTGCAGATTTAAAAGGCGTACTGGCTGCTATCAGACACTGTTCGAGCCGGCGTAATTCAGAAAGTGGTTTCGCATTAACGTTCATGCAGACCTCAAGTCATCCGTATTTGTCGGTTCACTATTATTTTTATCGAAAAAAAAGCGGGGGATATCCTCCCCCGCTTTTATGCATTACCAGGTATATTTCACACCGAGATTGGCGCCCCAGTTCTGATCAACGTCGCCGCCGCCCAGATAAGTGGCATCAGTGTACGCACTAAAGTTTTTGGTGAAGCTGAACTGAGTACCCAGCCCTACACGTACGGCTGAACCTTTCACGCCGTTATCAATGCTGTCACCGTTAATGTCAGCACTGTTATCGGCATCGTCATAGACGTAGGCCAGTTTAAAGTAAGGCGTCAGAGCCTGATCGCCGCCGTAGTTGAAGGTGTAACCCGTATCAACACCGAGCTCATAGCGCAGGCTATCGTAAGATTGCCCGTCCATGCGCATGTCATTACTCAGGCGATAATCATCACCAGACTGGAACAGGCCAGACACAGCTGCGTATGGCGTAACATAGCCAGAGAGGTTAGGTTTCCAGTCATAGCCCAGTTTCAGACCAAAACCAACCGCATCATTGGTTGTATTGCCGTCAACATATTGGCCGTTGCTCATATTAGCGGAGAGATCGCTGTTGAAGCGGGTGTAGCTCAGTGAGCTGTCGAGGAACACATCGTTCGCAAACTTCGCCGACGCATAGAGCATCGCCGTCTGGCTATCCTGATCGACCTGACCGGTACGATCGCTGATATCACCCTTCGCAAACCCTGCCGCACCACCGACGATCCACTTCGCATTATTACCGTCAATCTGGGTATCCAGACCCACCATAATACCGCTCACGTCCTGATCGTAGCTGATAACGCCATTGTCACCGTCGAAGTTACCGCCGAAGTAGCTTACCCACGCCCCGCCGTTATCCGCCAGGCCGTGACGGCTGTTGGTCAGACGCGTGCCTACGGTATCCTGCTGCAGGTTCCAGATATTGGTATTGGCAGAAGGAATGCTCAGCGCCATGTTGGCGTAGTCAGTCAACTCTTTCTGCTGCAGAACAACGGTGTCACCCTGCTGCTTCGCCTGGTAGGTATAAGCACCTAAATCGGCTTTGTTTGCGGCAGTAAAGCTGGCATTGGTGTCCGCGTTATTGTCATAGACGCGGATAATCTCTTTATTTTTGTAATCAGCAACGGAACCGGCACCGGTCGCGTCGTCGATACGGACTTTGTAGTTGCCTGCGACATCACCGTTCACCGCCAGATGGCCGTCAGAGTTAATCGCCACAACGCCGTGGTCGTAATCAGCCTGGTGAATATCGTTGGTGATATAGCGTGCGTTGTTCAGATCGCTGTTCAGCACGTAATCACGGCTGGCAACGTTCAGCACACCACCATCGGTCAGAACCATATTGTGCGTATCAACCTGACCCAGCCCCAGCGCCAGCTCTGCACCGTTATCCACGGTGATGGTGTTGGCATACAGTTCGGCCGTTTCTTCCGTCAGTGCCGCACGGCTATAGCTGTCCAGATACAGATGGTCGGTCGCCACGCCGCCGCTGTCACCAATATTCAATGATGAAGCCTTGGTCAGGGTGATGGTGTCCGCCAGCAGGCCAGAGTTTTCAACATTGACCTGAGAGCGGTTGTTTACCGTCAGCGCGTCGATGTTAGACAGCTTGCGCGTATCCCACTCAGAGCCGTTATCCAGCGCGATGTTAAACAGACCGCTCTGATACACCGCTTCACCCGCAACGTGTCCGTTGCTGTCATAGGTGGAATCCGGCCAAATGCTGTTAGGGGACAGACTACTCCAGTCTACGTTGCTGTAGCCCAGGCCATACATCTGAGCCGTGCCGATAGCCTCGACGCTGGACTGAGCGGCACCTACCCACTTGCTGCCGTTGGTCAGGGTGACATCCAGCTTATCGGTGCCGTCCCAGCCGTTGGTGGTTGGGTTATAGATACCGTCTTCAGACGTATCGGTTGCAGGATCGCCGTTCGGGTAGAAGTTGTTGTCGAAGGTGCTGGAGAAAAGAATATCGCCAGTCACGGTGGAGTGATCAAACGTCGCGGTCGTTTGCATCGCGTTATCAGACGCACCAGCGGCCACGATCAGCGCCGCATCATCTGCCGCTGTTGCGTTGGCTTCACCGTAGTCGCTCGGTTTCGCGGTTTGGCCGTAGAAGCCGCTGGTACCTAAATCACTGTAGGCGCCAGAGGTCAGCACAGAGTCTTTTACCAGCAGCGTATCGGTAAAGACGTTGCTGCTGTTGGCTACGCCTTCAACACCGTCGTACGGGGTATTATCCAGTTCCTGATAACCCTGCGTCAGGGTTATACCGGCGACGTGAGAATTATTCTGGATAACAATATCTGATTCCACATCCAGGGTAATCGCATTACCCAGACCATATGTGTCCAGATAGTGTTTTTCCGTGTTTTCCCCATTCACGACATCATACGCATAATGCTCGTACGTATCGTTAATGGTGGAATTATCTACGGTCAGGCTAAAGCGATCGTACTGAGAATGATTGGTGCCGTCAGTATCCAGGCCGTCAGCACATGTGGTGGTCATGCACTCTGACGTAATCATGCCATTAATGGTACTGTTGGAAATGTTTAATGCATTCGCCCGACCATTGATACCATCATCCAGATAATACGTTGAAATAACACCATTCACGGTGGATTTATTAATCACCGGGTAAATATCACCGTCATGACTGACACCGGAGTAATTCCAGTCAGCATAACCATAATACCAGGGCGTAGAAGCGGTATTCTCATATCCAAAAGTATTATATGTCGTACCAGAAATATCTTTCGCATTGGCCTGAGAAGCGATAGCCAGGGTGCAGGCTAATGCAAGTTGAGATACAACCAGTTTCTTTTTCCATGTTTGCATTGGGTCATCCCTCCTCAGGGACGTAAGCAAGTTTGTCCATCAAATCATTTGGCAATATTTAATTGCGGAGGGAATTATGCATTTTCATTTCGAAAAGGTTCAATGAATGTTTCCATTAAGTCCGTATCCAGACAAATAACACTCTGAAACCACGAAACGATAAACCACTACAAATAAACATTATCAAAACAGAAACTTAAAATACGAGAAAAGCCATGCAAAAAATATCACAAGAAATAATGGATCATTTTTAATTATATATTCACTCCAATATAGAAGCAGCGCGAATATCTCATCATTCTTTCAGAGTGATACTTCCCTGAATTATATATTGATGAGATAAAGCCTGACCTGCCGCATTTTGCAAAAACAAAAAGCCCACTTTCGTAAAACCACAGCCTCCACTTTGAGGTACACTAGCCTTCTTTGTTCCACAAACATCAGGCATACCATGACCGATTTAATTGCACGCCCCCGCCGCCTGCGCAAGTCACCTGCACTGCGCGCCATGTTTGAAGAGACAACCCTGACCTTAAACGATCTGGTGTTGCCGATTTTTGTCGAAGAAGAGATTGATGACTATAAGGCCATCGAAGCCATGCCGGGCGTAATGCGCATTCCGGAGAAACATCTGGCACGTGAGATCGAACGTATCGCCAACGCGGGGATCCGCTCGGTGATGACCTTCGGCATTTCTCACCATACCGACGCCACCGGCAGCGATGCGTGGAAAGAAGATGGCCTCGTCGCCCGCATGTCGCGTATCTGCAAAGAGACCGTGCCGGAAATGGTGGTGATGTCAGACACCTGCTTCTGTGAATATACCTCACACGGCCACTGCGGCGTGCTGTGCGATCATGGCGTGGATAACGATGCTACCCTGCTTAACCTTGGCAAGCAGGCTGTCGTTGCGGCTGCTGCCGGTGCGGATTTCATTGCGCCTTCTGCCGCGATGGACGGACAGGTTCAGGCGATTCGTCAGGCGCTGGATGCGGCGGGCTTTACCGATACCGCCATCATGTCCTACTCCACCAAATTCGCCTCCTCCTTCTACGGCCCGTTCCGCGAAGCTGCCGGTACGGCACTGAAGGGCGATCGTAAAACCTATCAGATGAACCCGCTGAACCGCCGGGAAGCGATCCGCGAATCCCTGCTGGATGAAGCTCAGGGCGCAGACTGCCTGATGGTGAAACCAGCGGGCGCGTATCTTGATATCCTGCGCGACATCCGCGAGCGCACCGAGCTGCCACTGGGGGCTTATCAGGTCAGCGGCGAGTACGCGATGATCAAATTCGCTGCTCTGGCCGGTGCGATTGACGAAGAGAAAGTGATCCTGGAAAGCCTGGGGGCGATCAAGCGCGCCGGCGCGGATCTGATCTTCAGCTACTTCGCACTGGATCTGGCAGAGAAGAAAATCCTCCGCTAATCTTCACCAAACTGCAATACAACCGACATCTCCTCCTTCTACTGTCTGGGCAAGACGGCAGGAGGAGTGACCATGTTTAGCCTCGATAGCGTTCTCGACGATCTTTGGCCTCAGGCGAGGCCTGCACCCTGGCAAAAAAGTCTGTTAAAAAGACTGTTTTACGAAGACGAGTTTCAGCAGTTTGCCGCAGCACACCGCCACCTGAAAGGACTGGATATGGTGGAGCAAGTTCTGGAACATCTTGATATTCTCTGCACCGTTTCCGCCCGCGATCTCGAACAAATCCCCGAACATGGCCCGCTGGTCATTATTGCCAACCACCCGACGGGTACGCTGGACGGGCTGGCGCTGATGTACGCCGTCTCCCGCGTACGGCGCGACGTTAAAGTCGTGACCAACCGGATGCTGACCCACCTTGAGCCCCTCAGCTCGCTGTTTATTCCGGTGGACAATATGGGCGGCAGGACGGCGAAATCGTCCCTGGTCCAGATGGAACAGCATCTGCAAAACGCAGGCGTGCTGATCTTCTTCCCGGCGGGAGAAGTTTCCCGGCCGACGCGAAAAGGCGTCCGCGATAAAAAGTGGCACTCAGGCTTTATCAAACTCGCCAGCAAGCTGCGCGCGCCGCTGCTGCCGGTGCATATTCAGGCGCATAACAGCCTGCTCTTTTATGCCAGCACGCTGGTGTCGCCGACGCTGTCGATGCTGCTGTTGATGCAGCAAATGTTTCGCCGCCGCCACAGCCAGCTGCCGATTAAAATCGGCCAGCAGATTGCGTGGCATCACTGGCATAGCGCCACCCTTTCGTCGCGTGAGATGGCCGAGCAGTGTCGTCAGCACGTGATGCGTCTTGGCAAGGGAGTGCCTGGCGTCTTTAAAACCCAGTGCGCCATTGCCCGTCCTGAAGACCGGGCTATGCTGAGGCGTGAACTGGCGCAGGCCGAGTGCCTGGGGAAAACCAGCGACGGCAAAACCATCTACCTGTGGCAGCGCAACGGTCAGGAAGATGCCCCGCTGCTGCGCGAACTGGGCCGCCTGCGCGAGATTGCCTTTCGCGCCGTGGAGGAAGGGAGCGGCAAACGCCGGGACACGGACAGCTATGATGACGATTATCTGCACCTGATCCTCTGGGATGAAGAGGATCTGGAGATCGTCGGCGCATATCGCTTTATGCCGACCGCAAAACAGGTTGAACGTCGCGGTCTGGAAGGGTTGTACAGCTATAGCCTGTTCCACTACGACGACAAAATGCAGGACGTGCTGGAACACGGTATTGAACTGGGGCGCAGCTTCATTCAGCCGCGCTACTGGGGACGCCGCGGCCTGGATTATTTATGGTCCGGGATTGGGGCTTATCTGGCGCGTTATCCGCACTACCGCTACCTGTTTGGCCCGGTCTCCATCTCCGGCGGCTTACCGCCTGCCGCGCGGGATCTGCTGGTGGCATTTTACCGCCTGTGGTTCCCGGCAAGCCATCCGCTCGCCGCCTCGCGCCAGCCGTATCCGGCATCGCTGCCGGACGTTCTTGCGCAGTTTGGCGGCGTGGATTACGTGGACGATCTGACGAAGCTGAAATCCCTGCTCGGCAATCTGGGCTGCGGCATTCCGCCGCTCTACAAGCAGTATTCCGAGCTTTGCGAACCCGGCGGCGTACAGTTTATTGATTTCGGCAGCGACCCGGCGTTCAACAACTGCGTCGACGGGCTGGTGCTGGTGGATTTGTGTTACCTGAAGGCGAACCGCTATCAGCGGTATATTGAGGCGCACCTTTAAAGGTGCGGTTTTTGTAGGCCGGGTAAGGCGTAGCCGCCACCCGGCAAGAACGGTGCACAATTGCCGGGTGCGACGGGGTTAAGGACGATAGAACGGCTTATCCCCCAAAATCGTCGCCCGCTGCATAATCCGGCGCTGCGGCAGATAGTCCGCATTCGCATAGTGCTGCGTCACGCGGTTATCCCAGATCGCCAGGTCGTTCTCCTGCCAGCGCCAGCGCACCTGAAACTCCGGTTTGGTGATATGTGCGAACAGGAAACCTAACAGCGCCTCACTCTCTTTTTCCGTCACGTCCACGATGCGCGTCGTGAACCCTTCGTTCACAAACAGCGCCTGCTTGCCCGTGACCGGATGGGTGCGCACGACCGGGTGCAGCAGCGGCGGGTGTTTCGCAACCGCCTCCTGCCAGCGCTGATGCTCCTCTTCCGTTTTACGGTACTTGTACTCCTGGAACGATTTTTTGAAGTCGTGCTCTGCACGCAGCCCGCTCAGCAGCGTGCGCAACGGCGCGGAGAGCGCCTCATACGCCGCAATGCCGCTGGCCCACAGCGTATCCCCGCCCGTCTCCGGCAGCAGCTTCGCCGCCAGAATCGCCCCGGCGGGCGGCGTCTCGATAAAGGTTACATCGGTGTGCCAGTTATCGTTATCCGGCGGGTTATCGTTGTGGGTGTCCAGAACGATAATCTCCTCCACGCCTTCCGCATGCGGATAGACCGGGTGGATATGCAGGTCGCCAAAACGCAGCGCCAGCGCACGCTGCTGCTGCGGGGTGATCGCCTGTTCGCGCAGGAACACCACCTGATGACGCAGTACCGCGTGGTACAGCTGCTCGAACTGGTTATCGCTCAGCGGACGGGTCACATCCAGGCCCGACACCTGCGCGCCAATGTACGGCCCCAGCGGGGTAATGGTCAGACGTTCACTCATTGTATTTCTCCATGCCAGGGCGTCAGGCGGCGCTGTAGCGCGCGCAGCCCCAGTTCTAATCCAAAGGCGATCGCGGCGATCACCTCGATCCCTGCCAGCACCACGTCAGTCGCCAGGAACTCTCCCGCCGACTGCACCATAAACCCTAACCCTCGCGTGGCGGCAATCAGCTCTGCCGCCACCAGCGTTGACCAGCCCACGCCAAGGCCGATGCGCAGCCCGGTTAAAATTTCCGGCAGTGCGCCCGGTAAAATAACGAACAGCAGCACCTGCGTGCGGCTGGCTCCCAGCGACTGCGCCGCGCGGATCCGCACCTGCTGGGCGCTCTTCACGCCCGCCAGCGCCGACATGGCGACCGGGGCGAAAATCGCCAGATAAATCAGCAGGATTTTTGACGTTTCACCGATGCCGAACCAGATCACCATCAGCGGCAGATACGCCAACGGCGGCACCGGGCGGTAAAGCTCAATCAGCGGGTCGAGGATGCCGCGCACCGTCGGGCTCAGCCCCATCGCAATGCCCACAGGAATACCGATGATGACCGCCGCCAGGAGCGCCACCAGAATACGCGCCAGACTTGCACCTAAGTGCTGCCAGAGCGTGGCATCCATAAAGCCCTGCGGCCCGGCGATGGTAATGAGTTTGGCCAGCACCTGTCCCGGCGGTGGCAGAAACAGCGGGCTGACCCACTGCTGGGCAGCGACCGCCCACCACACCGCCAGTAAGACCAGCAGCGTACCGATGCTCAAGGTGATTTGGCGCGAGAAAGGCCAGCGCAGCGCCAGACGCGTGCGGCGCGTTTTTTCACTGAAGACGATGCTCATGAGAAAGCCTCCCGTTGTTCAAACACGCGGCTTAAGACGTATTCACGCTGTTCGATAAACAGCGGATCGGATTTGATGCTGCGCACGGGTTCTCCCGCGACGTAGCGGCGGGCGAAATCCAGCGGCAAACGCTCCAGCACGCGGCCCGGCCCCGGCGAGAGCAGCACCAGCTCGGTCGCCATAAACACCGCCTCTTCGATATCGTGGGTAATCAACAGCACCTGCTTGCCCGTCTCATGCCACAGGCGCAGCAGCAGGGTTTGCATCTGCTCGCGGGTGAAGGCATCCAGCGCCCCGAAAGGCTCGTCCAGCAGCAACAGCTGCGGGTTTGCGGCCAGCGCGCGGGCAATACCTACGCGCTGCCGCTGGCCGCCGGAAAGCTGCCAGATAAAGCGTTTTTCCGCCCCTTCCAGCCCCACTTTTTTCAGCATCGCCCGTGCCGTTTCCAGCCGCAGTTCACGATTAACACCCGCCAGGTGCAGACCAAACGCCACGTTTTCCTGCACGTTGCGCCAGGGGAGCAGCCCTTCATTCTGGAAGACCACGCCGCGCTCGGCGCCCGGGCCTTCCACCTTTTTGCCTTCCAGTTGAATGGTGCCATGCTGATAAGGGACAAACCCGGCGATCAGATTCAGCAGCGTGGTTTTTCCGCACCCTGACGGGCCCAGCACCACCAGCAGCTCACCGCTGTCCAGCGTCAGGTTGATGTCCTCCAGCGCGGGTTTACCACCGTAATCGGCATACAGGTTCGTAATATTCAGCATGGCGAACTCCTTATTTCACAAAACGATCGGTCACGTACTGGCTGTAATCCGCCGCCACCGCGGGCACTTTGCCCTGCTCTTTCAGGAAGGTGGCCGTATCCACAATCGCTTTGTTCACCGGCCCCGTCAGCTGCTGTACCTGCTGTGCGGGTGTCAGATAGGTATTGCCTTTCACCAGTCCCGGCACGTCCGCCTCCGGCACGCCGCTCAGGCGGGAGAGTTTTTCCAGGTTGGCGGGCTGCTTCAGCCATTCATCCGGATTGCTGATGTACGGCTGCTGGGCGTCAATCGCGCTTTTCGCAAAGGCTTTCACCACCTCAGGATGTTTCTCGGCAAAGTCTTTGCGCACGACCCACACGTCGAGGGTTGGCGCGCCCCACTGGCCCACTTTTTCAGAGTCAGTCAGCACGGTGCCGTCTTTTTCCAGCTCGTTCACCGCCGGCGCCCAGACGTAAGCCCCGTCAATATCGCCGCGCTGCCACGCCGCGATAATCGCCGGCGGCTGGAGGTTGATAATTTGTACCTGACCCGGCTTGATGCCCCAGTGTTTCAGCGCCGCCAGCAGGCTGTAGTGGGTAGTGGAAATAAACGGCACGGCGATACGTTTGCCGATCAGGTCTTCCGGTTTGGTGATGTTTTTCTTCACCACCAGCGCTTCAGAGTTCCCGAGCTGCGAGGCAAGCAGGAACACCTCAATTGGCACCTGCTGGCTGGCCGCGACCGCCAGCGGGCTGGATCCGATATTGCCGATCTGTACGTCGCCGGAGGCTAACGCACGCACCACGGACGCCCCGCTGTCGAACTTGCGCCAGTCGACTTTCGCCCCGCTCTCTTTGGCAAAGGTGTTATCCGCCTGCGCGACTTTCGCCGGTTCCGCAGAGGTTTGATACGCAACGGTGACGTCCACCGCCTGCGCCTGAAAAGCCCACAGCGCCAGTGCGCCGAGTAATGTGATTCGCGATGAAATTGCCATAGTGCCTGCTCCCCTTGTTGTTATGAGGGCAGTATTTCCGGCGCGGGAATTTTGATAAAGGAATAAAAAGGTATCGCTCATTCCGAATCGTTTTTAGAAAAAAATCGGCAAAGGATAGTTAAAAAGTGGGCTGTAGCTTTATTGCAATTTTGTTACATCGGTTACATAACCGCAGCCGCAGGATTGCCAGCCCGCCGGCAACGGGCATCATAGGTCAACGAATGAGCAAAAGGTGTCGAGATGATTAAAGTGGTGCTGGTGGACGATCACGTGGTGGTGCGTTCCGGTTTCGCCCAGCTGTTAAATCTGGAAGAGGATGTGATCGTTGAGGGCCAGTTTAGCAGCGCGGCGGAGGCGTGGCCCGCCCTGTCGCGCAACGATATCGATGTGGCGGTGATGGACGTCGCAATGCCGGACGAAAACGGCCTTAGCCTGCTCAAGCGCCTGCGCCAGCAGCGGCCGACGTTTCGCGCCATCATCCTGAGCATCTACGACACCCCGGCCTTTGTGCAAAGCGCCCTCGACGCAGGTGCAAACGGCTACCTGACCAAGCGCTGCGGTCCGGAGGAGCTGGTGCAGGCCGTGCGCACCGTCGGCATGGGCGGGCATTACCTGTGCGCCGATGCGGTAAAAGCGCTGCGCGGCGGCGAGCCGATGCCAAAAGCGCTTGAGGCACTCACCCCGCGCGAGCGCGAAGTGTTTGAGCTGCTGGTGAAAGGCGAAAGCGTGAAGGAGATTGCCTATACGCTTTCGCTGAGCCATAAAACCGTTCACGTCCATCGTGCCAACGTGCTGGGCAAGCTTCAGTGCAGCAGCACCATCGACCTGGTGCACTTCGCGCTTGATAACCAACTGCTCACGGGCCACTGATGCGGCGCGCTGTCCGACATCTGATCCTGTCCCTGTTCATTATGCTGGCCTGGGGAACCGGCTGGCTGATGCTGTGGACGCTGAGCTTCTACCTTACCCACAACGGCCAGCAGGCGGTGCTGTTTCTGCCGCAGGGCGTGTGGCTGGCGCTGATGATTTTACTTTCACGCCGCTACTGGCCTGCATTAATTCTTCCCCCCCTTGCCGCCATTCTGTGGCTGCACGGTGAGCAGCTCCTCACGCGTTATCTAATGCTGGCCGTGCCGCTTATCGGCATCGTCAGCGCCTGGCTGGCACAGAGGTACTGGCACCGCTTCCCGCTCTACTGGCAGCGGCTGTCGACGCTGATTGCGGCGGTGACGGTGAATGCCCTGCTGCAAACCTTGCTCCTGTCGCCCTTTCTGGACAGCCCGGCCACGCTGCTTTTGCTCGGCTCCTTTACCGGCGGCGTACTGCTTACGCCGTTCGTCTATCTGGTCTTCGAATTTTTACGCCAGCAGCATCGTTACCATCTGCTGGGGCTGGACACCAGCAATCCGCCGCTGCGCACCTCGCTGATTATCTGGTGCAGCCTGTTTTTCATTATCGGCATCGGCACGCAGATGGTGCTCTCCCCCGCGCTGGAGCGGCTGCTGCTGATTGTCGTGTTCCTGCCCAACGTGGTGATGGCGTGGAAATTCGGCTGGCAGGGCGGTGTCCTTTCCGGGCTGCTCGGCAGCATGATGATCACCATTGCCCGCCAGGTGGGCGTCGGGTTTAGCGACCTTCTCGAACTGGAAATTTTTCTCTCTACCCAGTCGCTGCTGGGGATTGGCCTGGGGATCGCCATCAGCCGCCAGCAGCATCTGGCGATGAACCTCGAACGCTATCGCCACCGGCTTGAGAGTGAACTTCAGGCCAGACGGGCGCTGGCGGAAAAGCTGATCCATTCCGAAGAGGACACCCGCAAGCAGCTGGCGCGCGAGCTTCACGACGAAATTGGCCAGAACATCACCGCTATCCAGATCCAGTCTCAGCTGGTGAAGCGGGCGAGCGATACGCCGCTCGCCATTGAGGCCGCCGGACAGATCAACGACCTCGCGCGGCGTATTCACCACTCCACGCGCCAGCTGCTGCGCCAGCTCCGCCCACCCGTGCTCGACGAGCTGTCGCTCCACGAGGCTCTGCACCACCTGGTCAACGAGTTCGCCTTTGCTGAACGCGGGATCCGCTGCCGTTTTGATTACCGGCTTCCCACGCCGCCGGAGAGCGAAACGCTGGTCTTTACGCTGTATCGCCTGCTACAGGAGCTGCTCAACAACGTCTGCAAACACGCCAACGCCAGTGAGGTCACGATTCTGCTCTGCCAGCGTCACGCGCGGCTGTACCTCGAAGTGCACGATAACGGCAGCGGCATCAGCCCGCAGCAGCAGCCCGGCTTCGGCATTCAGGGCATGCGCGAACGCGTCTCGGCGCTCGGCGGCGAACTGACGCTGGAATCCCGTCTCGGGACGCGCGTAATTGTTAACCTGCCCACAAATTTGCAACAAACGCCGCGCTGACCAGGAAAAAGTCTTAGTCACTCCAGACTTTGTCTCATCCCATTTATGCCGCACTTCCCTACAGTCATCTCAAACGGAGAACGCCATGCACGCACTGTCTGCTGAAGAGGTTTCACAACGTTACCGGGCGCTGCGCCCCAGGCTGCTCCTTTGTATGGTGATTGGCTACGCCGCGTTTTACCTGACGCGAAAAAGCCTGAACACTGTTTTACCCGCGCTGCAGCTGGATTTGGGGCTCAGCAAGGGCGATATCGGGCTTATCGGCTCGCTGTTTTATCTCAGCTACGGGCTGTCCAAATTTGCCGCCGGACTCTGGCACGACAGCCACGGACAGCGCGCGTTTATGGGCATCGGGCTGCTGGCAACGGGCGTGCTGAACGTGCTGTTCAGCTTTTGCGATGCGTTCCCGCTGCTGCTGTTTATCTGGACGCTGAACGGCTTCTTTCAGGGCTGGGGCTGGCCGCCCTGCGCCAGGCTGCTGACCCACTGGTATTCGCGTAACGAACGCGGCTTCTGGTGGGGCTGCTGGAATACCTCCATCAATATCGGTGGCGCGATTATTCCGTTGATTTGCGCCGTTGCCGCCCATCGATGGGGCTGGCAGGCGGCGATGCTGACACCGGGGATCATCAGCATCGTGCTCGGCCTGTGGCTGACCACACAGCTGCGGGGCACACCGCAGGAAGAGGGTCTGCCCACGGTCGGGGAGTGGCGGAGCGATCCGCTGGAGCTGCGCCAGCAGCAGCAAAGCCCGCCGATGGGGCTATGGCAGATGTTGCGCACCACCATGCTGCAAAACCCGATGATCTGGCTGCTCGGGGCGTCGTATGTGCTGGTGTATCTCATCCGCATCGCCCTGAACGACTGGGGCAACATCTGGCTGGCAGAAAGCCACGGCGTGAACCTGCTCAGCGCCAACGCCACGGTGATGCTCTTCGAAGTGGGCGGCTTACTGGGTGCGCTGTTTGCTGGATGGGGATCAGACCTGCTGTTCAGCGGCCAGCGTGCACCGATGATTTTGCTGTTCACGCTGGGGCTGATGGTGTCTGTCGCCGCGCTGTGGCTGGCACCGGTGCACCACTACGCCCTGCTGGCGATGTGCTTTTTTACGGTCGGATTTTTCGTCTTCGGTCCGCAGATGCTCATTGGCCTTGCCGCCGTTGAGTGTGGACATAAACAGGCGGCAGGCTCGATTACCGGCTTTCTTGGCGTATTTGCCTATCTGGGCGCATCGCTGGCCGGGTGGCCGCTGTCACAGGTGATTGAACGCTACGGCTGGTCGGGGATGTTCAGTTTGCTCTCGATTGCCGCCGTCCTGATGGGTTTATTACTGATGCCCTTGCTGATGGCGGGCATCACCGCTTCTCGCAGTCACATAACGTCATAAAAAGGGCTGAATAATGAAAACAACGCTTCTCTCTACCCTCATTGCTTCCGGGATCGCGCTGGCTACCTTAACCGGTGCCGCACAGGCCAAAGGCCGTCTGGTGGTGTACTGCAGCGCCACCAACGAAATGTGCGAAGTCGAAACCAAAGCGTTCGGTGAAAAGTACGATGTTAAAACCTCGTTTATCCGCAACGGCTCCGGCAGCACGCTGGCGAAAGTGGATGCCGAGAAGAAGAACCCGCAGGCCGATGTCTGGTACGGCGGCACGCTCGATCCGCAGTCCCAGGCCGGTGAAATGGGGCTACTCCAGCCCTATAAATCGAAAAACCTGGAACAGATCATGGAGAAATTCCGCGATCCGGCCAAGGTGAAGGGCAACCTCTCCTCAGCGGTTTACGTCGGGATCTTAGGTTTTGGCGTCAACACCCAGCGCCTGAAAGAGAAAAACCTGCCGGTCCCCAAATGCTGGAAGGATCTGACCAAACCGGAATACAAGGGTGAGATCCAGATCGCCGATCCGCAAAGCTCCGGCACCGCCTATACCGCGCTGGCAACCTTCGTCCAGCTGTGGGGGGAAGACCAGGCCTTCGACTACCTGAAACAGCTGAACGGCAACGTATCTCAGTACACCAAATCCGGTATTGCCCCGGCGCGTAACGCCGCGCGCGGTGAAACCGCCATCGGCATCGGCTTCCTGCACGACTACTCGCTGGAAAAAGAGCAGGGTGCGCCGCTGGAGCTGATCTCTCCGTGCGAAGGCACCGGGTATGAGATTGGCGGCGTGAGCATTCTGAAGGGCGCGCGCAACGAAGAGAACGCGAAGCTGTTCGTGGACTGGGTGCTCTCCAAAGAAGCGCAGGAGCTGGCGTGGAAGAAGGGCAAGTCCTACCAAATCCTGACCAACACCACGGCGGAAACTTCGCCGAACTCGCTCAAGCTCGATGACCTGAAGCTCATCAGCTATGACATGGACAAGTACGGCTCTACGGACGTGCGTAAAGCGCTGATCAATAAATGGGTCAGCGACGTGAAGATGGGTAAATAAGCCCGCGAACAGTGGTCATCGCCCGGCTGCATTCCTTTGCCGGGCATCCAACACCCGGAAAACTTATGTCACAAACACTTGCTCTTCATCCCGCGAAAAAACGGGATGCGGTATTCCTGTGGGTTTTACTCGGCTGGCTGGCCTTTGCCCTGCTGCCGAGCTGGAGCCTTGATTACGGCCTGCTGGAATCTACCGGGGATGAGATCCTCGACGCCTACGGCTGGTCCCATTTCAACGTCAGCTGGCTGTGGTACCTGCTGCCGAGCCTGCTGCTGGTGCGCCCGTTTAACGAAGCAAAGCGCGAGCAGCGCAGCCGCCACTACCTTGACGCGGGCTGGGCGCTGCTGTGCATGGCCTTTATAGTCATCAGCGCCACGGTGGAAGGACGCGGCTTAGGCTATGCCACCATCATGCTGTTTGTTGCCCTGGGCGCCATCATGACGCTGGCCCTCACCCGCCTGGAGTGGCTGGGCGGCGATCGCTTTGTCATCGGCTCGCTGATTACCATCGTGGCGCTGATCGGCATTTTTATCGTCTGGCCGAGCATCGCCATTTTCATTCCTATGTTCACCAACGACGCTGGCGAATTCGCCCCGCTGGCCTTTATGAACGTGCTGTCGCAGGCGCACATTATCCAGGTCATCATCAACTCGATTCTGCTGTCGATAGCCGTCGGGGTCGGCTGCACCTTCTTTGGCCTGGTGCTGGCGATTTACACCACGCGCATCGCTAAACGCAGCGCCATCATTGGACGTATCTTCTCGATTCTCCCCATCGTGACCCCGCCGTTTGTGGTGGGGTTGGGCGTTACGCTGATGATGGGGCGCTCTGGCTATATGACGGAGCTGATGGTGGACTGGTTTGGGTTAACCAATACCAACTGGCTGTACGGCTTCACCGGCATCTGGCTGGCGCAGGTGCTGGCCTTCACGCCGATGGCCTTTATGATCCTCGACGGCGCGATCAAAACCATCCACCCGTCGCTGGAAGAGGCCTCGTACACCCTGCGCGCCAGCCGCTGGCAGACCTTTAACGGCGTCTTCGTGCCGCTGCTGAAGCCGGCGCTGGCGAATGCGTTCTTAATCGTGATTGTGCAGTCGCTGGCCGACTTCAGTAACCCGCTGGTGCTGGGCGGGAACTTCGACGTGCTGGCCACGCAGATCTACTTCTACATTACCGGATCACAGCTGGATTATCAGGCAGCGAGTACCCTCGGAGCCTTCCTGCTGCTGTTCTCGCTGCTGGTGTTCTGCATTCAGTACATGTGGATCGGCAAGCGCTCCTACGTCACCGTGTCCGGTAAATCGTACCGCGGTGACGTGCAGCCGCTGCCGGTGACGCTGGTGTGGAGCGTGATCGCCCTGCTGGCGGTGTGGATCGCCTTTAACGCCCTGCTCTACGGCAGCATTTTCTACGGGAGCTTTACCGTCAACTGGGGCGTGGATTACACCCTGACGCTGGATAACTTTATCAAGCTGTTCGGCCAGGGGATGAGCGATGGCGCGTGGCCTTCGCTGCTCGATACCCTGCTTTACGCCGGGATTGCCGCGCCGATCACCGCCGCCTTCGGACTGCTGATTGCCTGGGTTGTGGTGCGCCAGCAGTTCCGGGGTAAAAAGACCATCGAGTTCACCACCATGCTGTGCTTTGCCGTACCGGGTACCGTGGCGGGCGTGTCGTACATTCTGGCCTTTAACAGCGCGCCGGTGTACCTCACGGGCACCGCCGCCATCGTGATTATCTCCATGGTGATGCGTAACGTGCCGGTGGGCATTCGCGCCGGGATCGCGGGATTAGGGCAGATCGACAAGTCGCTGGACGAGGCCTCGCTGAGCCTGCGTGCCGGAAGCCTGCGCACCATCACCCACATCCTGCTGCCGCTGCTGCGTCCGGCCATTTTATCGGCGCTGATTTACAGCTTTGTGCGCGCCATTACCACCGTCAGCGCCATTGTGTTCCTCGTCACGCCGGACACCCGCGTGGCAACGGCCTACATTCTGAACCGCGTGGAAGATGGCGAATACGGCGTGGCGATTGCCTACGGCTCGATCCTGATTGTGGTCATGCTGGCGATCATTTTCCTCTTTGACTGGCTGATCGGCGAGGCGCGTATCTCCCGTTCAAAAGCCAAAAACCAGGCGTAACACTATGACTGAGAAACATTTTGTTGAACTGCGCAACGTGACCAAACGCTTTGGCGCAAACACGGTAATTGAAAACATCAACCTGGCGATCCCGCAGGGACAAATGGTAACGCTGCTCGGCCCGTCCGGCTGCGGTAAAACCACCGTGCTGCGCCTGGTTGCCGGGCTGGAAAAACCGACCGAAGGGCAGATTTACATCGATGGTGAGGATGTGACCCACCGCTCCATTCAGCAGCGCGATATCTGTATGGTGTTCCAGTCCTACGCGCTCTTCCCGCATATGTCGCTGGGCGAGAACGTGGGCTACGGTCTGAAGATGCTGGGCGTTTCGCGCGCAGAGATAAAAACGCGGGTCAAAGAAGCCCTGGCGATGGTTGACCTGGAGGGGTTTGAAGATCGCTACGTGGATCAGATTTCCGGCGGCCAGCAGCAGCGCGTGGCGCTGGCCCGCGCTCTGATCCTCAAACCCAAAGTGTTGCTGTTCGATGAACCGCTGAGCAACCTCGATGCGAACCTCAGGCGCAGCATGCGGGACAAAATCCGCGAGCTGCAAAAGCAGTTCAACATCACCTCGCTGTACGTGACGCACGATCAAAGCGAGGCATTTGCGGTTTCCGACACCGTGCTGGTGATGAACAAGGGCAACATTATGCAGATTGGCTCGCCTCAGGATTTGTATCGGCAACCGGCGTCTCGCTTTATGGCGAGTTTTATGGGGGATGCCAACCTCTTCCCGGCCCGCTTCAGCGAGGATGTCGTGGAAATCCACGGCTATCGTCTGCCGCGTCCGCTGCACTTTACTACCCAGGGCGAAGGCACCGTCGGCGTGCGTCCGGAGGCGATTACGCTCAGCCAGCACGGCGAGGCGAGCCAGCGCTGCACTATCCGCCACGTCGCCTATATGGGTCCGCAGTATGAGGTGATTGTCGACTGGCACGGACAGGAGATTTTACTGCAGGTTAACGCCACGCGCCTGCAGCCGGACGTGGGCGATGCGTACTATCTTGAGATCCATCCGTACGGGATGTTTGTATTGGCGGAGGCGGCATGATGTGTGCCGGGTAAGGCGCAGCCGCTACCCGGCAAAAGACTCAGCGCTGCGCGTTCAGCTCAGCAATATCTTTTGGCGTGGTGCGGCAGCACCCGCCAATCAGCTTCGCGCCGGCTTCCAGCCACTGCGGCAGATACCCCGCCAGCGTCTCGCACGCTTCGCCGTGGTGGTGCCAGGTTTTGGTTACCGCATCATAATGCTCGCCCGAATTCGGATAGATCACCAGCGGCAGCGCGGTCAGGCCTTGCAGATGCTTCAGCGCCGTCGTGGTGTTTTCCAGAGCGATGCAGTTAATGCCCAGGGCAACAATGTGCGGAGAATTCGCCAGTACGCTGACCACCTCACGCAGCGGCGTGCCGTCGCTCAGGTGTTCACTGTCTCGCAGGGTAAACGAGAACCACGCCCGGGCGCGAGGATACTCGGCCAGAAGTGCCGCCAGCGCCTTGATTTCCGCAAAGGACGGCAGCGTTTCACACGCCAGCAGATCGGCACCCGCATCCAGCAGTGCCTCCACGCGCGGGCGGTGAAAAGCAGTGAACTCTTCAGCACTGCGCACATAGTCGCCGCGATATTCAGATCCATCCGCCAGATACGCGCCGTACGGCCCCACGGAGCCAGCAACCAGCAGCGTGCCCGCATGCGGGTTTTCGGCCAGATACGCTTCGCGCGCCTTACGCGCCAGCTCTACGCTTTTGCCGATCAGCGCGCGAGACTGCGCCTCGTCCAGACCGCGTGCGGAAAAGCCCGCAGGCGTGGCCTGATAGCTGGCGGTGATAGCCACCTGCGCACCAGCCCGGTAGTAATCAAGATGTACTTCGCGGATGAGATCCGGGTTTTCAACCAGCACTTTGGCAGACCAGAGGCTGTCTGCCAGGTTACAGCCGCGCGCTTCCAGCTCCGTTGCCATCGCGCCATCCAGCACTACGAACGGCTGTTTTTCGAGGATGGCGGTAAGCGGATTATTCTGCGACATGTTCAGGCTCCTGCGATGTCATATTTCGGGTCAGATAGTAGGCACCATAGCACAGGGCAACGAACGGAAGCCCGCAATAAAGGGCAATGCGCTGGCTCGGGTCAAACCACAGGCCGACACAGGCCACCACGCAGAGGATAAAGCCGAGCACCGGCACCAGCGGATACCACGGCGCTCGATACTGCAGCGCAGAGAGCGGCTGGCCGGACTGCAAATGACGACGACGGAACACGAAGTGCGACGCGCAGATGCTGATCCAGACCGCCACCACGGCAAAGCCAGAAATCGCCGAGAGCGCAACGAACACGGTGTCCGGAGCCACGACGCTTGAGAACAGCGCCAGCACGCCGCCGAGCATGGAAACCGAAAGCGCCGTAAGCGGCACGCCGTTTTTGTTGACGCGGGCAAAGCAGCGCGGCAGCGTTTTCTCATTCGAGAGCGACCACAGCATGCGTCCAGACGCGTACAGACCGGAGTTCGCCGCCGAGAGGATCGCCGTCAGGATCACAAAGTTAAAGATGTCCGCCGCGTAAGGAATACCGACCTTTTCGAACACCAGCACGAACGGGCTTTTTTCCACACCCGCCTGCTGCATCGGGATCAGCGCCGCCAGTACAAACACGGTACCGATAAAGAAGATAATCAGCCGCGCAATGGTGGTACGGATAGCGACCGGAATCACCTTGTGGGGGTTTTGGGTTTCACCCGCCGCGATACCGATAAGCTCCGTCCCGGAGAAGGCAAAATTCACCGCTACCATGGTCATCAGGATCGGCAGGCCGCCGTGCGGGAACCAGCCTTCGGCCGTAATGTTGGTTAAGCCCGGCGCGGGCGTACCGTCCTTCATCGGGATAAAGCCAAAGACCGCCGCGCCGCCCAGGATAATAAAAGCGATAATGGTGATGACTTTCACCAGTGAGAACCAGAACTCACCTTCCGCAAAGAAGCGCGTCGAGATGACGTTGAGGCCAAAAATCACCGCGCAGAAGACCACACACCAGGCCCAGACGGGCACCTGCGGGAACCAGTACTGCATGCAGAACCCGGCGGCGGTAAAGCTCGACCCGAGCGCCACCGTCCAGGTGAGCCAGTAGAGCCACGCCACGGTGTAGCCCGTCGCAGGGCCGAGATAGCGGGCAGCATAGACGTGGAAGGCGCCGGTTTCCGGCATCGCCACGGAGAGCTCGCCCAGACACTGCATCACCAGCCAGACCACCAGCGCGCCTATCAGGTACGCCAGCAGCGTACCCGCCGCCCCGGTCGTCGCAATAATGTATCCGGTATTAAAGAATAACCCTGTCCCAATCACGCCGCCCAGCGAGAGCATAACCAGGTGGCGCGTTTTCATGGTGCGCTTAAGCTGTCCATTTTCTTGTTGTGTTTGCATATTACCTTCTATACGTATGGACATCTAAACATCCAAAGAAGGTGTGTTATACCGCGGTTGTTAATAAAAAGCTAGATGACCAGACGCAAACGGGCGCGCCGCGCGCTGAGTCTGGGGTGGGTTGTGAGGATCACATAGAGAATTGGACGCCAGGCCATAAGCACCTCCGCAAGCAGATACTTACAGCATGGTGCGGACGACGTCGATCCTGGGTCAGACAAAAGTCGTATCTTTTCCCTACCAGCTAAACCCTCTGCATGCCTCGCGCAGGCGAATTAAAAACTGGCGCGCGTTAGTGGTCATCGCCGATTTCCGCGACCACACCGCGCAATACTGAGCCGACGGCAGCTGGGCGATGGGCAGCGCGACCAGCTTGTCATCAAGCTGCAGCGGCTGACACATTGCCCGAGCAACCACCGTCAGATAGTCCGCGTTGAGCACCATGCTCAGGCCGGTGATAACAGAATCCGTACGCAGCGGCGTCACGTCGACCTGTCGGTAAAAATGGCTGAGCTCGTTTTGCAGCTGCTGGTAGTAACCCATTGATGACTCCGGCAGCAGCCATTTAGCCTGACGCAGCGCCATCAGATCGCGTGCGTCAGCCAGCGGATGCCCTTTGCGCGCGACGATACAAAACGGCGAGGTGAACAGAGGTTCGATCATCACCCCTTCTGGCGGCGCCATCGGATCGACAGAACCGATGGCGATGTCAATTTCACCGTTGCGCACGCCGGGTAACAGCGAGGATAACTGCCCTTCTTTTACCGTCAGCAGCACCTGCGGCAGCGTCTCCTTAAACGCCTCGGCCACATCGGGAAACACCGTCAGCGCAATCAGTGACGAGAACCCCACGGTCAGCCGTCCGTGGGTGTAATGGTTAATCTGTTCCACTTCATCTGCCGCACGGCGCAACTCCTCCAGCACCCACTCCGCGCGGTGGGAAAAGGCCATTCCCGCCTCGGTCAGGGCGATGCCCTCTTTGCTGCGCAATAAAAGTTGCGTGCCTAAAGTTTGCTCAAGCTCACGCAATGTTCGGCTCAACCCGGGCTGAGAAACGCCCAGCTCGCGCGCGGCTGAACGAATACTGCCGCTGCGTGCCACCTGACGAAAGGCCTGAAGATGCCCAAGCTTTGGCAAATATCTCATCACTCACCCTATAACAAAAAAGCATCACCTATAGAAAAATTATATCTTCCCGGGTCTCAGGTAAACCCCTAGATTCGGAGTACACACAACACTCCTCATCACACTCTGACGTCAGGCGGAAAATAAAATGAAAAGCCAGTCACAGATGATTTTTTTGCTTTTTGTCGGCTATGTCGTGGTCTATATCGATAAAACCGTCATGGGGTTTGCCCTGCTGCCTATCGAAAAAGAGTTCGGCCTCACCAGCGCGGAACTGGGCTACATCACCGGCATTTTCTTCCTGGCCTATTCTCTCTTTCAGGTGCCCGCGGGCTGGCTGAACGACAGGCTCGGCTATAAAACCATGCTGATCCTCTCCCTGTGCGCGCTCGGGATCTTCGCCCTGTGTTTCGGTGCGCTGGGCATGAGCTTTGGCCTGCTGCTGCTGTTTCGCTTTCTCTCCGGAGTGGGGCATTCCGACTACCCATGCTCTTGCGCGAAAGCGGTGGTCAGCAATTTCTCGCTGGAAAAACGCACCTTTGCGCAATCGGTTTTGCTTTCCTCCGCTGGGCTGGCAATGACCGTGGGGCCCATTGTGGCCGTCTCTGCGCTGGAGCATCTGGGCTGGCACGCGTCGTTTGTGGTGCTGGGGATCGTTGCTTGCGCCATCGCCGCGCTGATCGCCGTGCGCGTGCCCTATCAGAAACCTGCGCCGCGCCCGCAGTCAGGTGAACAAAACGGCGCCCTGTGGCGTAACCCGACGGTGGTGCTACTCTTTGTCTCTGTGTTCTGCATCAATATTCCCAGCTACGGCCTGATGGCCTGGCTGCCAAAATTCTTCGTCCAGAGCAGGGGGATGCCGCTGGAAATTTCCGGCTATATCGTCGCCGTCGGCGGCGCGGGGATTTGGCTCTCGTCCTTGTGCACCGGCTGGTTCGTCGGGAAATATTTCCACAACCGTGAGCCGCAGGTGATTTTGATCTGCGCGCTGATCGGTGCTGCCGCCATTTTCGGCATCTTCCATACCGCTACGGCGCTGACGGCCAGCGTCCTGCTGTTCGTGGGGGAGATCTTCCTGATGGCAACCTTTGTAACCGCCTTTACCCTGCCGATGAAACGCCTTCCGGAGAACATTATGGGATCGGCTATCGGCCTGATAAACACCGGCGGAACGCTGGGAGGCTTCGTTTCGCCTGTCGTAATTGGCTATCTTGTCGGGAAAAGCCACAGCTACGAAAGCGCGTTTATTTTCCTGTCACTGGCAATGGTCTGCGCGGGGGCGGCGATAGTACCGCTGATAAAAAAACCTGTGGCCACGCTGCCGGTGACTGACTGAAGGAGACCGTCATGAAAAGTACCACTGAAAACCTTATCCGCGACGTTAATGAAGAGGTGATCCGCTGGCGCAGGCATATTCACGCCAACCCGGACCTCTCGTTTCAGGAAAAGCCCACCGCTGATTTTATTGCCCGCGAGCTGGGGAATCTGTCGGAGCTGGCGATAAGCCGCCCGCTGGAGAACAGCGTAGTAGCCGTATTGCAGGGCGAAAAACCCGGCCCAACGTGGGCGCTGCGGGCCGATATCGACGCGCTACCGCTACAGGAAGAGAGTGGAGAATCATTTAGCTCCACTCGGCCCGGCGTGATGCACGCCTGCGGTCACGATGCCCACACCGCCATGTTGATGGGGGCAGCGAAAGTGCTCTGCCATCTGCGCAGCCAGCTTTGCGGCAGCATTAAGTTTATCTTCCAGCCTGCCGAAGAGGTGCCGCCGGGCGGCGCACGCGAGCTGGTGGAGAAAGGGGTCGTTGACGACGTCGAAAAGATTTTCGGCCTGCACGTCTTCCCGAACAGCCCTACGGGAAAAATCACGCTGAAAGAGGGCGTTTACGTTGCCTCCAGCGATAACTTTGACATCACTATTTTTGGGCAGGGCGGCCACGGCTCAATGCCGCAGTTCTGTATCGATCCGGTGGTAATCGGCGCTGAAGTGGTTACCGCCCTGCAAAACGTGGTCGCACGTAATCTTGACCCGATCAACGCCCCGGTGCTGACCATTGCCACCTTCCAGGCCGGTGATAGCTATAACGTCATTCCGGACAGCGCCCGTCTGGCAGGAACGGTGCGAACCCATAATCAGCAGGTTCGTGAACAGGTTCCCCGGCTGATGCAGCGTATTGTTGAAGGCGTAGTGAGCGCCCACGGGGCGCGCTGTGAGATCCGCTGGCAGCAGGGTTATGCCGTCGGAAATAACCATGCCGACACCAACGCCATCGCCAAAAAAGCCATTGCGGAGCACTTTGGTGACGGGACGCTGCAGCTGGCCGATCGCGCGCTGTTCGGCAGCGAAGATTTCTCATCCTATCAGGAGAAAATTCCCGGTTCGTTCCTGTTTATCGGCTGCGGCAACGAGGAAAAGGGTGCGGTATGGAACGTCCATAACCCACACTTCCGCATTGATGAAGCCGCGCTCGCCGTGGGCGTTAAGGCACATATTGCGCTGGTAAGCGCGTTATTTGAGGCGATTTAACGCCTCACCAACCATTGCACCTTACCCGGTGCAATGGTTGGTAATTCTCACAATCGGTTCTATAGTCGTCACAGTTTCTTAGTAACCAGGACTGACTGATGCGCTTTAACGGACTGACCAAAGGCTTCTTTATTTTCATTCTCGCCCTTGTGACCTGGGCCTTCTTCGACGTGCTCTCGCCCTACTTCTCCGCGATACTGTGGGCCGCGATTCTGACCGTCATTTTTAACCCGGTAAAAAACAAGCTGCGCACCGCGCTGGGGGAGCGCAACGGGCTTGCTTCACTGTTGACCATCGGCATTATCTGCCTGATCGTCTTTATCCCGCTGATGGTGATCCTCTCCTCGCTCGCCATTGAGCTGAACGTGGTTTACACCAAACTGCAGGAGAACAACACCCAGTTCCCTGAAGTGGTGGCGAGCATCTTCAACCACCTTCCAGGCTGGGCCAGCGGCTTCCTGGCGGATCACAACCTGACCAACGCGGCGCAGATCCAGAAAAAACTCTCCGATGTCGCCCTGCAGGGCGGGCAATATCTCGCCGGCAGCGCGTTTCTGATTGGCAAAGGGACGTTTGGCTTTGCGATTAGCTTCGGCATCATGCTTTATCTGCTGTTCTTCCTGCTGAAAGACGGCCCATATCTGGTGCGCCAGATCCTCGACTCCCTGCCCCTGTCTGATTTCGCCAAGCAGCACCTGTTCGCTAAATTCGTCGGCGTGTCGCGCGCCACGGTAAAAGGAACGGCTGCGGTGGCCGTGGTTCAGGGCATACTCGGCGGAATTGCGTTTGCAATTGTGGGTATTGACGGCAGCGTGCTCTGGGGCGCGCTGATGGCGTTCCTCTCCCTGGTGCCCGCCATCGGCTCGGCGATTGTCTGGGTGCCCGCCGCTATTTTCCTGTTCGCCACGCATCAGATCTGGCAAGGGCTGTTTATTGTCGGCTTCTTCGTGATCGTCGTCGGGCTGGTGGACAACATCCTGCGCCCGCTGCTGGTGGGGAAAGACACCAAAATGCCGGACTACCTGATTCTGATCTCCACCCTCGGCGGCATGGAGCTGTACGGCATTAACGGCTTTGTCATTGGGCCGCTGATTGCCGCGCTGTTTATCGCCTGCTGGAACCTCTTCTCCGGGCGCGATCACGAAGGTAACGCCGAAGAGCTGGACGCGGATTTCATCGAAGAAGGAAAAAATCCTCCAGATTTGTAGGGATGTGACGATAAAGACCACACGAGGCGGCACTGTGCCGCCTTTTTTTTCACCTTAAATCAAACGTTTTCTATAATTTGAAGAACGCCATCCTACTCATGCCGTAAAAGGATCATCTGGTGCGAATCGCGACGATAACCAACTGGGCCTATGGTGCCACGGTCTGCCTGACCATCGCCTCCGGCATCATTATGCTGATGGCGTCCAATGCCGATACCATCGAGCGTCAGGCCGTTGAACAACGGCAGAAATTTGATCAGCTTACGGAAGATATCGAAACCGATGTCTGGGCGCAGTCTGATTTAGCACGGCTGTACGTCATTAAAAAAGATCCGCAGATTCTCAAGGAATATAACCAGGCAGAAAAGAGCCTGAAGAGCATCGAGCTTCGGCTGGAAAAGTTGCAGGATAATGGCGCATCGGATGAAGAACTGTCCCTGCTGCATGAAGGGCTAAAAATCGTCGATGAGCTGCAGGACGAACAGCAAACCGCACTCGCCAGCCTTGAGCAAGGCGAAGACGCTCAGGCCGTTGCCCTGCTCTATGGCGCCCCGTATGAGCAGGAGCTGGAGCGCGCGCAGAACCAGATCGATCACTTTCGCCAGATACTCGACAAACGCGTCATCGCCTCCGTTCAGGAAGCGACAAAAAAATCGAAAGCGCTGCGTACCGCCTCTGAGCTGACGGTCGGCCTGACCGCCCTGCTGTTCCTGTTTGTTCTTGGCTTTATATTAAAACGCCGCGTGCTGCGCCCCGTGGTGCGACTGAGCGACGTGGTGCACCGCCTGGCGTCACAGGATTACGCGGTTGAAACGCCCAATTTCAACCAGATTGATGAGATCGGCGATATGGCGCAGGCCATCAGCATCTTCCGTGAAAACGGCCTTGCGCGACAGCGTCTGGAAAGAGAGCGCGATGCCGACTGGGCCATCCGCGAGCTGCTGGCGCGCATGACCCAGCGGCTGCAGGGGTGTGAAAACTTTAACGATGTGATTAACGTGGCGGAGCTGTTTGCGCCCAACATTGCACCAGGGATAGCAGGCCGGCTCTACATTCTTGACCGTGAACCGTGGCAGATGCGCTGCGTCGCACACTGGCTTTCACCGGTGGGTGAAGAGACGACCTTCCACCCGGACGAGTGCTGGGCCGTACGTCGCGGGCAGAGCCATCCGCCGGTAAACGGTGAGCCGGATATCGCCTGCTACCATCTTCCCGCTTCACAGGCGGAAACCGCGCTGTGCGTGCCGCTTATCGCCCAGGGAGAGGCCATTGGCCTGCTCTCCTTCCAGAATATCACGGCAGACAATGCCCCTTCCCGCGCGTATCTGGAACTGATGGCCGAAGCGCTCGGGCTGGCGCTGGCCAACCAGCGTCTGCGCGACGCGTTGCTGGAAAAAGCCTTGTTTGACCCGCTCACCGGCCTGCGTAATCGTCATCATCTGGAAGATACCCTGCAAACCCAAACGGCACAGGCGATTCGCAGCGGCGAGCCGTTAAGCTGCATGATGATCGATATCGATCACTTCAAGAGCATTAATGATCGGTTCGGCCACGAAGCGGGCGACCTTGTTATCAAAACCGTGGCGTCGATTGTTCAGCGGGCCACACATGACAACGGACTGGCGTTCCGCTACGGGGGCGAGGAGTTTCTGGTTCTGCTTTCCGGTGCCGATGAAGCAGGGGCATACGCCTGCGCGCAGAAGATTTACACCGGCGTGCATGAGCTGTCGATTCGCTACGGGCTGACCGAGATTGGCCCGGTAGATGTGTCGATAGGCATTGCCAGCTACCCGCAACATGCCCAGACTGACAACCTGCTGCGCGCCGCGGATGTGGCCCTGTACCGCGCGAAAGAGCTGGGCCGGGCGCGGATTGTGAGTTTTGGGATGCTGGAGGCGGGTTAGCTATTATTTTCACGCCACTGCTTTACCATCTCATCCGTCACTTCATTTTTATAACAAATCGGAGCATAGCCTCCTGCTTTGCTCCATGCGCTGCGTCTTCCGCAGGCGCTTCCGTTCCTGGCCCGGTTAAAAGGACAGGCGCATACCCCGGGATAAGATGCAATCGACTCTGCAATAACATTCTCTTTAACCTGTTCACTGGAAACTGAACTGTTTTTTGCCACGGCAATGTCCGCAGCAAAAAAACAGCACACAGCGAAAAGCACCATCAAGGATGGTCTTTTATTCATTTTTTTGACTCGTTTTAAGTAAGGGGCCTGCACACGATAAGCGGCGAAAGAAAGAGATATAATGATTCAAGTCAATGGTAATACATTTGAAAAAGACAAATTTAGCTGTGGTAAATTTAATAAAGAAAAAACGACCACTGTTTCCCCTCTGCGAATTAAAGAATGTCCGGTATAGATCGAGGCACACGTCGCCAGACATCATTACTCAAAGTATGATAGCGCGGCACCTGTACGGACACCGTATCGCAACGCCCACTGGAGCCGTCATCGGCATGTCCTGTCCTGACGTTTAGTCACTAAAAAAATGATTTTCATCACAGATAAATCCGTGATGCGTAAAACGACAATCCGTAAAAACGATCGTTTTTTAAACGGCTGGGGAGCTTGTTCAAGTAACCTAAGCGGATTTCAAAAAAAGAAGCGCAGACAGACAATCAAAACCCGCAGATTCGGAATTGCGCAACCCATTGATTACAATGAGTTTAAACGCAACCATTCTTTAAAAACCATAGCGTTCCAACAAAATATATAAACTAGTAGGATTACTAAATTATAATTCTTATACTTCTGTTAAAAAGTGGAGGCCAAAATGCGATTAACCCTACTGCTGTTATGCTGTCTGGTACCTGGTGTAACCTGGGCTGGCGAACTGCCAAAACCAGTTGGTAAACCCATTTTAACGATTTACGGTAATATAGAAAATACCAATGAAAATGGAAAAGCAGTGTTTGATCTCGCCAGCCTTGAAAAACTGGGTGTGGTGAGTTTCGAGACGACCTCCCCCTGGTATAATGGACGTACTAAGTTTGAGGGTGTTCCCATGAGCAAACTCATGGATTATGTGGGTGCGAAGGGCTCTAACGTGAACGTTATTGCGCTCAATGATTATTCCACGATCATCCCTCTCAGCGATTTCAAAAAATACAACGCCATTCTCGCCTTAAAGGTCAATGGCGAATATATGCGCATCCGCGATAAAGGTCCATCATTCATTGTTTACCCCTATGACAGTATTCCGGAGTTGAATAATCAAATTTATTACTCGCGATCAGCATGGCAGGTTAGCAAAATGAAGATTGAGTAGCAGTTCAGGAGAACATAATGAACAGGATACTGGTTGGTATCATTTTTTCTCTTTTTATCACGACAGGATATATTGCATACCTTGTTTACGATCGTCAGCAAGAGTTGCAAAAACTGACTCAATACACTGAGTCCTGGTCCGTGGCACAACTGGTATCAGAGTACTACCGATTTGAATCATGGCTTGGTCTATACGCAACCGATACCGACGACGTTACGATAGACCAGGTCCGCATGCGCCTCGAAATTATGTTAAGCCAAAGTGACTTAATGAAAGGGGGAGATTTAGGTCGCTATATTGACAGCGATAAACTGCACCAGGCGCTCGCTTCACGCTTAGAGCAAATACTGGCCTTTCTGGATGCTAACCTTGAAAAAATGAGCCATTCAGAGTTACAGGCATACCTGAAAAATATGCACGAACTCGATGCGCCGCTAAGCCAACTTTCTGCAACGGCATTAACAAAAGATATTAACACAGTTAATGAATCCAATAATAAAATACAGATTCTTTATTATATTTATTCGGCACTTTCGTTACTTCTGGTAATACTAAGTTTCATCCTTGGTTTCTTAATGATCTACCAGAATAAAAATATTCTCAAAGCGCACATGCAGGTTAAAAGCCTCGCTGACGAGCTTCAGATATCAAAAGAAACGCTGCAAATCCAGAATGCGAAGCTGGAATATGATGTTTACCATGATTCCCTCACCGGCATGAAAAACCGCCTTTTCTTCTGGGACGACCTCAACAAAATTAATCTTCAGGCCGATAAAAACCACATCCCCGTCACGGTGATGTTATTTGATCTGGACCGCTTCAAAGAGGTCAACGATACCTATGGCCATGATGCCGGTGATTTGCTGTTGAATCAGGTTTCCCGGCGACTGACCTCGATGAGCAGTGCTTCCGATACGTTTTACCGTTTAGGCGGAGACGAGTTTGCCCTTCTGTCCAGCGGCTTGACCGAAAGCGCGGCAGTTACGCGCGCCAAAGAGATCAGCGATCAAATCAGCCAGCCCTATACGATTAATAACCAGCTGATAAAAATTGCCACCTGCGTGGGTATCGTTTTATCTGATAATGAACGACGCTCTGATTATCTTTATAAATTTGCCGATCTGGCCCTCTACGAAGCCAAAAAAGAAGGCTCACAGCAGATAAAAGTCTTCCGTCAGTGGATGCTGCAAAAGCTGCAGGAAAGCCGAACCCTTGAACATGATATGGCACTGGCGCTGGATAACCATGAGTTCGTTGTTTATTACCAGCCGATTGTCGATTCATTCAGTAGTGAAATTTACGGCTACGAAGCGCTAATTCGCTGGATGCACCCGGTGAAGGGAATGCTGTCGCCGGATTACTTTATTTCTGTTGCTGAAAAAACAGGGATGATCAATGAGATTGGTAAAACGGTGCTTGAGCTCGCCTGCCGGGAAGCGGTGTCCTGGGCGGTTCCGGCAAGGATCTCTGTGAACGTCTCACCTATTCAGTTGGGCAATAAATTGTTTACGACGATGGTGCAGTCCATCCTGAAAGAGACAGGGCTGCCTGCTAGCCGACTTGAGTTAGAGGTGACGGAGTCTTCGCTCTTCAGCGACAGCAACACGCCGCTTACTATTCTCAAAAAGCTACGAGCGCTGGGTGTGAAAATTTCCATCGATGATTTCGGTACCGGATATTCGTCGCTCTCAAGATTGAGCGAGCTTAATTTTGATAAAATTAAGATAGACAAATCCTTCGTGAACCCGATATCCACGCAAGATGATGCGCTTAATATCGTTAAATTGATTACCGGTATGGCGAAGAGCCTCAATATGAGGGTCATTGCAGAAGGCGTTGAAACCGAAGCGCAGCTTGAACGTCTACAGGTGCTTGGCTGCGATCTCGTACAGGGTTACCTTTTCGGAAAACCGCAGCCTGAGGTTGAAAGGAAGATCAGATACGGTTGAAAAGGTTTTGCGGTTGTTTCAGGCCCAACACCTTTCAGATGATTGCGAATCAAGGTTAAACATGAAAAAAACCATCCCAGAATATACGCCTGTTGACTTATCTCGTTGGCCAAGGAAGGAGCATTTTGAGGTATTTCAGTCATTTGCTGAATGTACCATTAACCAAACTGTTCTGATCGACATTACCGCGCTGCGAAAACATATCAAAGAGGTTGGCTGGAAGTTTTATCCAACGATTATTTTCCTCCTCTCTAAAATCATGAACCGGCATCCGGAATTCCGTATGGCCATGAAGGACAATGAGCTTGTCGTATGGAATGAAATTCATCCCAGCTATACCATTTTCCACCCTGAAACAGAGACCTTTTCATCATTGTGGAGTCATTTCGACGGCAATATTCAGCACTTCCAGAACACCTATGCGGAAGACGTTGTGCGCTATGGCAATAACCTTTCTTACTGGCCGAAAGAAGAGTCCCGGGAAAATGTCTTTTTCGTATCGTCTATTCCCTGGGTGACGTTTACGAACTTTACGATGAACATTGCGCACATGAAGAACTTCTTTTCCCCGATGTTCACGTTCGGAAAATACTACGAACAGGATGGGAAAGTGTTGTTGCCTATGGCGGTGCAGGTCCATCATTCCGTGTGCGATGGTTTCCACGTAGCAAGAATGTTTAATGAGCTGCAGGAGATGTGTGATGGGTTGTCGGGGCTGTCAGGGGAATTTAACGCATGAGCCGTAAGAGGACTTGATGGTTTCCCTTTTATCGGGAGATTCAGTCTGCTAAAGCAAAAAACGCCAACTTAATCCCGGTCCATTTTTACGCCTTTTCCCTGGCTGGTCTGAGAGCGTATGAGTGCATGTCTAAGGTGCATAAAAACCACTCTATTAAGCGAAGCGGGCAGGCGTGGGTGGCTGTGCGTGGCGAGGGAAATTATTGAGATAGGTGAGGAGAAACTCGACTCATTAAAAAGGCCGCTTTCGCGGCCTGTTTAGCTAAAAGGCAATAGTGTGTCTAAATCGGTCCATCCTAAAAACGTATCGCGAATATCTTTCGGATGAACATTCAAAAGCCGATCTTCCGGTGTCTGCTTCAGGCCTAAGCCCTAGGCATCGCTACCCTTTAACAAAACCAAAATACTACTATTCATAGGCGGTTCGCAACTCTTTTTTATAAAGAACGTGCTCAAGGTCAGCATCTCCTGACCAGTTAAAAAAGATTACATTATTTTTTAAAGTATCAATTTCAGAATCAACTATTGCATTCTCAAATCTTTTTTTACCTGTACTTTTTTCGACATACGTTTTATAGATTTTTCTTTTATGCTTAACAGTAAGATATGGGCATGTCATCATATCAAGAAATAGCATGTATGTTTCTGTATCTTTTTGTATATCGTTTCGGCCACTTATCAAACCCTGTATAGCTAAGACTATATCTTCTTTCATATTTAGATAGAGAACATCATCATCTATATAATGTAAAATACTGCATATAGAAAAATATTCCAAATAATCAAAGCACTCCTTTTCACCAATACCTAATAAATCCTTAAACTCATTTGGATTGACTTTATATTGTCTCCCCAAGCCTTTCATGCATATAAGTAGATTAGATAACTCCACCGGCCTCTCATAAATATCCCCCATGCTTTTCATGCACATAAGAAGTTCATCAAAAGTATTCTTTTTTAAAACTTCTCTAATATCTGAGTACTGCTCATTAGCAAATGAATTTATTTCAAGAATAATTTGACTAATTATGTATGTTTGTCGAACCCGAGAATCCATAGCATAAATAAAAAAAATCACCTCATTAAATATTGAGAAAAATCTATAAATAACATCCTCTTTTCCTGATAGATTAAACATTCTCAATAGTCTTATCACCTTAAAAAATTTACTCTTTATTGCGCTTATCAAGTATGAACTAACAAGATCGAATGTGGTATTATTTTTTCTAACTGCAATCTTTATTCTTTTTATAAACTTATCAGAGTGTATTTTTTTATTCCACACACCTTTCAATGGGAAAAGATCATCCATATGTTCAGGTTGAATTTTAACATCTGAATTTAAGTTAACCATAGCTGTTAACTCATCCAACTTCTCAGAATAAATTAAAGATTCGTAAAAATCCTCTATAATTTCAGCAATATCATTTTTTGCCATCGTAGCACCAGTCACGAACGGCCTCTCGATAAATTCCTTTTTAGACTCATTCAAATAAAGTTTATACTTTTCAAGTTCATTCGCAAGTACAAATTCTATTAACTTGAATGTTTCATCATCATCCGCAAAGATAAAATAATCATCCACGTAGCGTCTTATAGCATAGCTTTTATCTTTTACTATTCCTGACTCTTGGTTCAAATGAGCATCAATATTCAAGTCAACGCGCTGCAATATTATTTCTGCAAATATTCTTGAAAATTCAGGGCCGATAATTATACCATTTGTTTCACCATAATTAGAATCTTGAAAAAGTTTATCTAACGCCCCCTCAAAGCTGTTATACGTTCTATTAACCTTAGAGAACTCTTTAGATTTTACTGCCCATGAAACGCTATGTGTATATATATGACTAAAACACTTGGCTATATCAAGTTTTAAAAGTTTTCTAAACCGCCTTTCCAATCTATGAAATTCATATGACTCATAAAACTTATAGATGAAAGGGTATTTTTTATATGAAAAATGGGATGATGATGATGTTTCCTGGGAATCAAAACCATGGTTATGAAATTGTACAAGTCCATCTTTTAGATTTATTCTACTTTTTAAAAAATTTTTTTCGTAATAATAACTCCCTATTTTGCTAGGATAACGTAGCGAAAACGGGCTTTTGGTACACATATGAACTAACAAATGTTCATATTTACCATAAAACTCACATATTCTTAATTGAGTTGATGGATGTATAATGCCAAGGCTTCGTGAACTTACCAGCCCCTTTTTTATTTTATAAGAGTAAGGGATTGTATAAGAATCCAACTTAAGACCTTCGGAAAAAGTTTCGGGTAAAACTTTTTTTTCGGATATTAATTTATAGAAGCCTTCATTAGAAAAAAGGATTGGGACTTCGTATGGTAAAATATCAGTGAGAAGTACTCTCTTGTAATCATTCTTCGATATTTTAATTTTCATAAATCACCAAATCTTGTTTATTTTAATAATATCTTCCTGTTTAAAAGAAGATAGCAATCGTTTTTCAAAACCAGCCCAAAAGGAGTACTTCTTAGGCGCAACTAATAAACTGTGGCCTGCAGCTGAAATTTTTTTACCTACCTCACCTTTTGAAGAAAATAGCATCCTATTTTTAAATATATCAAGTTCTTTGAGCTGTGTTTTATCAGTTATATGCTGATAATTATAATAAATACCGCTATATAAAGCATCAGTTTTATTACTGTTAGAATTTACTAATATATTGCCAGTTAAATATTTAATTCTTTTCTTCAAGAGTTCGGCATCATGATTATTTGAGAAATCTTTCACCGCAAGAGCAATTCTTCTTTTTATTTTTTTTATTTTCTCCTCAGAGATTCTGATTACAACTTGACGACTCTGATCTTTTAATTTGTGTTGTATAATGAAAGAATATCCCAAAAACTCAATCTCAGATTTTTTAGTTGATGTTTCCTCTATAGCGTACTCACTACATTTTCTTTCATTCAAATGTAATCCTTGAGGTAAAATATTCGAAAAGTATTTTTTATAATCCGGTATTTTACAGAATGAAAAAATTATAATGTCATCAACGTATCTTGATGCATAAAAAATTTCAGGCAGTCTCGCCAACTCGGCATCAAAATCCTCCATGAATATTTCTGATAATGTCGCACTCAATCCCATGCCACGAGGAAGACCATTATTTTCAAGGAAAGCGTTATGTCTAAAAAGACTATTAATGAATTTTTTAGTATTATGAGAAACAATCGTATTATTATTAATTCGTTGAAGAATAATGTTTTTATCTATTGATTCATAAAAACCTTTAATATCCAACCTGTAAATATAATAATTTACAGGTTCACTTAACACTGTATTTACTTTTTTTATGATATCATGCCTGTTATTTTGTTTAACGCTGAAAACACGCTTTATGTTATCATTGATTTTTCTAGCAACGAGAACATCCATAAAATCTTTAAATATGTACACATTTTTGTTGTTGATCCTTGATTTTGAAATCGAACCAAATGAATATGTTTCAATTGAGCATCTAACTTTATCAGTAATATACTTTTTATATTCATCGTAATTCCTCCCAATCTTGTATCTTTTTGGATCGGTCTTTTTTAAAAGCTTAATTAAATTCGAAACAGAAAATGATTGATTTAGCATATTACACCCCCTTTATCTCGCAAAGATAATTATTGTACCTTTGCATCATTTTCTGTCTTCCTGTGAGATATATGGCATAATTATAAGTTCCTCTTATATTATTTTTATCCACATGGGCTAATTGGATTTCAATGAATGCTGATTGAAAACCCTTTTCATGCAATATCATCGATATCATGTATCTGAATCCATGACCAATGAATCTGTCTTTGTATCCAATATGTTTGATTACTTGATTTATGCTAGCTTCGATCATCAATTTCTTCGGATCGTTCCGCCCCTGAAAAACATAACGATACTTCCTTGTCATGATCGTGAGTTCATTGAGTAAATCTAACGCCTAAGTAGACGATGGCACAAGATGTATCCTACGCATTTTCATCCTTTCTACTAGAATTTCCCAGATAGCGTTATCCAGATCAAATTCCGACCATAATGCAGCACGTAATTCGATGGTTCTCACACCCGAAATCATAAGTAATTTCGTAGCAATCTGTGCAAGTCGCCCCCCTATAAAACTGTCTAGGGCACGCAGAAGCTCAGGTATCTCATTAACTTTTAAGAACGGGAAATGATTGGATTGATGTACTTCAAGAGCGCTGGAGCGATCAGCTGCAGGATTGTACTCCGTCCGGCCCGTTGCAATTGCGTAGCGAAACACTTCGGAGCAACGCTCCCGCACTTTCCGCTTTTTCTCCAACGCACCACGTTTCTCAGTTTTACGCAGAACGTTCAGCAGCTATAGCGGTTTAACCTCTCCTACTGGCCTTGTTCCGACATAAGGAAAAATGTCGTTCTCAAACGCTTCCATGATGTCTGATGCATATCCTGCCGACCATTTAGCAGATTTAAGTTGATGCCACTCTCTGGCTATCTTTTCGAAGGCGTTCTCTGACTCTGTTCGCAGAGCCAACTTTTGCTCTTTTCGAACCTCACTAGGGTTCTTTCCTTCTGCCACAAGTTTTCGAGCTTCATCGCGACGGGAACGAGCATCAGCAAGGGTGATCGTTGGGTAAACCCCAAGCGAGATCATTTTGGGTTTGCCAGCATAGCGATAGCGGAACCGCCAGCTCTTACTTCCATTAGGTTCTATAAGCAATGACAAGCCTTGCCCATCCCCAAGCGTATAGGGTTTATCTTCAGGCTTAGCGCGACGAATCTGCATGTCGTTTAATGGCATGTGTATAGGAATGCCTAACCGAACAGGAACATATACTCATTCCTATACAGATTCTGTATCGGTTTTTACTGGATGGTTACGGACAATGATGGACTAAAAAGGCAGTAAAATTGTTACAAATCAGGCTATTTACGGACGTTTGAGGAATTTGAAATGGTGCCGATAATAGGAGTCGAACCTACGACCTTCGCATTACGAATGCGCTGCTCTACCAACTGAGCTATATCGGCCCTGAGAGGCAGGTTACGAGTGTAACCACGGGGCAAAAGGTTAGATCTATCCGGGTGATGCGTCAATGCCCTTTTGAATCAAACGGCTATTTTTGCATCACCCGTGATTATTTACGCACGAATCGTATCGTCGCCGAAGCCGATCCACTTGTAAGTGGTCAGGGCTTCCAGCCCCATCGGGCCGCGCGCGTGAAGTTTCTGCGTGCTGACCGCCACCTCAGCGCCGAGGCCGAACTGGCCGCCGTCGGTGAAGCGCGTTGAGGCATTGACATATACCGCTGAAGAATCCACTTCGTTCACGAAGCGATCGGCATTGCGCAGGGTGCGCGTCAGGATCGCGTCAGAATGCTGCGTGCCGTGTTCACGGATGTGCGCAATGGCGTCGTCGAGATCGGTAACGATTTTCACGTTCAGATCCAGTGACAGGAACTCATCGTCGTACTGCTCCGCTTTTACGGGAACAACGTTAGCCGGGCCTTCCTGAAGCAGTGCGAGCGCGCTGGCGTCAGCATGCAGCGTCACGCCGCTCTCTGCCATCTGTTTGCTCAGGGCCGGCAGGAAGGTGTTCGCAATATCCTGATGCACCAGCAGCGTTTCTACGGTGTTACAGGTGCTTGGACGCTGGGTTTTCGCGTTCACGATAATCTTCAGCGCCGGTTCAATCTCAGCGCTGTCGTCGACAACAATATGACACACGCCGATACCGCCGGTGATCACCGGAATCGTCGACTGCTCGCGGCACAGCTTGTGCAGGCCCGCGCCACCGCGTGGGATGAGCATGTCGATGTATTTGTCCATGCGCAGCATTTCGTTGACCAGCGCGCGGTCCGGGCTCTCGATCGCCTGCACGGCACCCGCGGGTAAGCCACACTCTTCCAGCGCCTGCTGAATGACTTTTACCGTCGCGGCGTTAGTGCGCCAGGTCTCTTTGCCACCGCGAAGGATAGCGGCGTTACCGGTTTTCAGGCACAGGGACGCCACATCAACCGTTACGTTTGGACGAGCTTCATAAATGACGCCGATGACGCCGAGCGGCACGCGGCGGCGCTCAAGGCGTAAACCGCTGTCGAGCAGCCCACCGTCGATCACCTGCCCCACCGGATCGGCCAGATTACACACCTGGCGGACATCGTCGGCGATGCCTTTCAGGCGCGCCGGCGTCAGCGCCAGGCGGTCGAGCATCGCTTCGCTCAAACCGTTACGGCGGGCTTCCAGCAGATCCTGCTCGTTGGCGAGCAAAATTTCCTGGGACTGGGATTCCAGATAATCAGCGATTTTTTCCAGCACGCGGTTTTTCTCGCGGCTGGAAAGGAGCGCCAGTTTGTAAGAGGCGGCCTTCGCGGCGGCGCCCATTTGTTCCAGCATGTTCTGGCTCCTTAACGAATAATCATGTCATCGCGGTGCACGGCAACCGGGCCATATTCATAGCCCAGAATGGCGTCGATCTGCTGCGAGTGGTGACCCGCAATGCGGCGCAGCGCGTCGCTGTTATAGCGGCTTACGCCGTGGGCGATGTCGCGACCTTCGAGGTTACGGATACGGATCACTTCACCACGGGAGAAGTTGCCTGTCACGCTTTTAATTCCTTTAGGAAGTAATGAACTTCCTCGTTCCAGAATCGCAGCTGTTGCACCTTCATCAACGACGAGTTCGCCTGCCGGAGGCGCGCCAAATATCCAGCGCTTACGGTTTTCCAGCGGGGATTCCTGGGCGTGGAAACGCGTGCCGACGGAAATACCTTCCATCACGTCGCCAATCACGCCAGGACGGCTGCCCGCAGCAATGATGGTGTCAATACCGGCGCGGCACGCCACGTCAGCGGCCTGCAGCTTGGTCCCCATGCCGCCCGTTCCCAGGCCAGACACGCTGTCTCCGGCGATGGCGCGCAGCGCATCGTCAATGCCGTGAACGTCGGTAATCAGCTCGGCTTCCGGGTTAGAGCGCGGATCGGCGGTGAACAGCCCCTGCTGATCGGTCAGAAGCAGTAATTTATCGGCACCGGCCAGAATCGCGGCCAGCGCAGAGAGGTTATCGTTATCACCTACTTTGATTTCAGCGGTGGCAACGGCATCGTTTTCGTTAATAACGGGAACAATATTGTTGTCCAGCAGCGCGCGCAGGGTATCGCGGGCGTTCAGGAAGCGCTCCCGGTCTTCCATATCCGCGCGCGTCAGCAGCATCTGCCCGACGTGGATGCCATAGATAGAGAACAGCTGTTCCCAGAGTTGAATGAGTCGGCTTTGCCCCACGGCGGCCAGCAGCTGTTTGGAGGCGATCGTCGCGGGGAGTTCGGGGTAACCCAGGTGTTCACGCCCGGCAGCAATCGCCCCGGAAGTCACTATCACAATACGATGCCCTGCGGCATGCAACTGAGCGCACTGACGTACAAGCTCAACAATGTGGGCGCGATTTAGGCGGCGCGATCCGCCTGTTAAAACACTGGTACCGAGTTTTACCACCAGCGTCTGGCTGTCACTCATGATTCTCTGCCGTTCAACGATAAGGGAAAGTAATGTCGAACGAACGTTTTAACAGGAGTCAGCCCGGTTGCCAACTGCCTTAGCACATCGCGAAACACTTTGTTGCGCGGGATCAGGAAGCGTAGCGGGAGAATTTGACACATTTATTACCGAAATAATAAATCACAGTTTTTTAAAATTATTCTTAGTTTGTCATAAAAGTTTCACTCCAGAACGATAAAACCCTTCCTGTTTTTTCACGGGACTTAAGCATGAGCTTATCGTCCAGCGAATTTTTTAGCGCGTTTATAAGACAGGATCGAAAATGAAAAAGAGCACTCTGGCATTAGTGGTTATGGGCGTAGTGGCTTCTGCATCCGTTCACGCAGCTGAAGTTTATAATAAAGACGGTAATAAACTGGACGTGTACGGCAAAGTTAAAGCCATGCACTACATCAGTGATGACGACACTAAAGACGGCGACCAGACTTACGTTCGTTTCGGTTTTAAAGGCGAAACACAGATTAACGATCAGCTGACGGGCTATGGCCGTTGGGAATCCGAATTTGCGGGCAACAAAGCCGAGAGCGACTCCTCTCAGAAAACCCGTCTGGCGTTCGCGGGCCTGAAGCTGAAAAACTTTGGTTCTCTGGATTACGGCCGTAACCTGGGTGCCCTGTATGACGTCGAAGCATGGACCGATATGTTCCCTGAGTTCGGCGGCGACTCTTCCGCGCAGACCGATAACTTCATGACCAAGCGTGCGACCGGCCTTGCCACCTACCGTAACACCGACTTCTTCGGCGCGGTTGACGGCCTGGACATGACCCTGCAATACCAGGGCAAAAACGAAAACCGTGACGCCAAGAAACAGAACGGTGACGGTTTTGGTACCTCTCTGTCCTATGACTTCGGCGGCAGCGATTTCGCAGTCAGCGGCGCTTACACCAACTCTGACCGCACCAATGCTCAGAACCTGCTGGCGCGTGGCCAGGGGCAGAAAGCAGAAGCCTGGGCAACCGGTCTGAAATATGACGCCAACGATATTTATCTGGCTGCCATGTATTCAGAAACCCGCAACATGACCCCAATTTCAGGTGGTTTTGCAAATAAAGCGCAGAACGTTGAAGTCGTTGCACAATATCAGTTCGACTTCGGTCTGCGTCCGTCCCTGGGTTATGTCCAGTCGAAAGGCAAAGATATCGAAGGTATCGGTGACGAAGATCTGGTGAAATATATTGACGTTGGCGCGACCTATTACTTCAACAAAAATATGTCCGCGTTTGTTGATTATAAAATCAACCAGATTGACGACAAAAATAAACTGGGCGTGAGCAGCGATGACATTGTTGCTCTGGGCATGACCTACCAGTTCTGAGTATGCGAAATAAAAAAACCGGCTTGATGCCGGTTTTTTTTGTCGGGAATTAATGCGGTCTGGTGCCCTCACCCCGGCCCTCTCCCACAGGGAGAGGGAGAAGAGCATCAGTTTTTGTAGGCCGGGTAAGGCGAAGCCGCCACCCGGCGTCGTGACACCATCAGGCAGTCAGCTTCACCGCTTCGCTGGAAAAGTCATCCGCTGGTTCGAACTTCAGATCCAGGGTTGCCAGCAGCGCGCTTGCTTTAGCGTGGAACTCTTTCAGCGTATATTCGAGGCGATCGATCACTTCCTGATCTTTAATGGTGGTGGCCTGCCAGTTGCCGTCTTTATTAAACAGGCCAAACTGGTAGCTATACGTAAAACGTTTTTCCTCTGCTTCCATTTCCATCCACCAGCCCCAGAATTCACGTTTTTCGGGTGCAGGCTTCACGTTGACGCATACAGCCAGGCAGTCGAAAAAAAAGCGATTCTCTTCACACTGCTCTTCTCGAATATACGGGCCGAGAGCCATAAACTTCTTAATCAGTCTACTTTTCGGGTGTCCACTCGGTAACGTCATTGCGATCTCCTTTTGTGAAGCCACTGTTTTACCAAACCAGCAAAATTTAGCAAACTATTAACACAATCTCTGAGCGATCCAGCGCGTAATCTCTTTCAGTGCTTTGTCGAAATTCTGATAGACCGGGCTGAACGGCACCTCAAGCAATTTGCCATCCGCAGATGACGACGTGATTAAACGCGATTCTTCTTCCGGGCTAAATGAATCGTTTTTCCAGAACCCCGACAGCATTGGCGTTGGGCAGCGACGTCCCAGCAAACCCTGCGTTTTTAGCGAGTAGCGATTGAGCTCAACGCGCAGCGCTTCGTCTGATGCATCATGCATGCCAAGGCGGCTGGCCAGCACGTCAAGGTACATTTCAGGTACGCTACCCTGGCGCGCGGGATCGCTGAGCAGGGCGTGAACGACCGGCCCAAGGCAGGCGACGGCTTTCAAACGAGAAGCTTCAAGATAGGCCAGACGCACCGCGACGTTCGCCCCAAAACGGAAGCCAAATGCCGCCACGCGGGTGTGGTCAACCCACGGAATGTTTTCCAGCGCTTTTAGCGCATGCTGGTGCAGCAGGCTCGAATCCTGAGTCAGTTTCCATTTGGATGAGAAACCGATTGAAGGCATATCAAGCGTCAGCATCGCGATCCCTTTTGGTGCGAAGTAGCGCTCGTACAGGCTGTAATAGTCGATCTGCAACGAATCCAGCCCCCCGCACATCAGAACGGTCGGGAACGGGCCTTCACCTTCAGGCATATGCAGGAACCCGGTAACGGGCGCCCCACCCGGAATGGTAAACTCAAGTTCGCGCATCTGGCCCGGCAAGCGTTGAGCCGCCTCTTCATAGGCGCGATTCGCCAGTGCCTGAGCCTGCTCGGCCAGCTCATCGCCTTTTAAATGCGGGTAGGCGGCAATCCCGTAAAGGTTAGCGGCATGCAGCCAGTGCTTGCCGCTGAGCGTGGCGTCCTCTTCCTGGCTGGCTTTTTGCTGCCAGAGCATCGCCTGTTTAGACCACTCGTAGATCCAGTTACCGCCGCGGTAGCCCACCACCGTATCGTAGAGTTCGCTGTCGGTACGTTCGGCTTCACTCATTACGATACGCGCCTGCACGTCGAGGATTTCACGCGGATCGATACCGCGCCAGACCCACATCAGGCGGTTAATCATGCGATACCAGTGAGGCACGTTTTTACCGTCTAACGCAGACTGGACGGCAGGCTGGGTACCCGGATTAAAGCGGCGCACCAGCGTCGACGTTTCAGGGTGTTTGAAACGGGGTTTGAAGAGAGTTTCGGTGAGATTCGCCTGCGTCATTGCGTTGCCTCCATGGATACGTCGTATAGAGACTATTGTAACGCGGTGCAGGCTAAAAAGAACAACGCCCGGCATAGCCGGGCGTGTAAAGTTACGTACTGCTATTAACGGCCTGAAATAGGCGGCACAAAGACCACGCCCATATCCCATGGCTGTTCAATCCAGGTATCCTGCGGGATATCAATCACGTAATCGTCAACCAGTGGGCGACCCGCTGGTTTCGCGAAGATAGTCACGAAATGCGCTTTTGGATACATTTCGCGGATAGCCACCGCAGTACCGCCGGTATCTACCAGGTCATCAATAACGATGAAACCTTCACCGTCGCCTTCCGCGCGTTTCAGTACGGTCAGCTCGCGCTGGTTGTCATGGTCATAGCTGGAGATGCATACGGTATCGACATGACGAATGCCCAGCTCACGTGCCAGCAGCGCCCCCGGTACCAGACCGCCACGGCTGACGGCAATAATGCCTTTCCACTGTTCGGAAGGCATCAGACGCGCAGCCAGTTTGCGTGCGTGAATCTGCAACATGTCCCAGGTGACGACGTATTTTTCGCTCATGTGAAGTGTCCCAGCCTGTTTTTATACGGCTTAAAAAGTGTTCGAGGGGGAAATAGGTTGCGCGAGATTATAGAGATCTGACGCACTAAAAACCAGTGTTTAGCGCCCTCTGCCTGAGTTTTTACATGCTTTATGCTACCAGCCAGCAGAGAAAGTGGTATTCTCAGTTTCATCTCGCAAGCCTGACTTGTGGTAACTATTAACCTGCTAACCCTGTGACCTGCAACCCTGTTTGCAGCGCCTCGACAAGGAGACTTATCGTGTCTGAACTGTCTCAATTATCTCCGCAGCCGCTGTGGGATATTTTTGCCAAAATCTGCTCCATTCCACACCCTTCCTACCATGAAGAACAGCTTGCCGAACATATTATGGGTTGGGCGAAGGAAAAAGGTCTGCATGCTGAACGTGACCAGGTTGGCAACATTCTGATCCGCAAGCCCGCTACCGCAGGCATGGAAAACCGCAAACCGGTTGTGCTGCAGGCGCACCTGGACATGGTGCCACAGAAGAACAACGACACCGTTCACGACTTCACTAAAGACCCAATTCAACCGTACATCGACGGCGACTGGGTAAAAGCGCGCGGCACTACGCTTGGCGCGGATAACGGCATCGGCATGGCCTCTGCGCTGGCCGTGCTGGCTGACGACAGCGTTGAGCACGGTCCGCTGGAAGTGCTGCTGACCATGACCGAAGAAGCGGGTATGGACGGTGCATTCGGTCTGCAGGCTAACTGGCTGCAGGCGGATATTCTGATCAACACCGACTCCGAAGAAGAAGGCGAAATTTACATGGGCTGCGCGGGCGGGATTGATTTCATCTCTACCCTGCCGCTGTCGCGCGAAGCGATTCCTGCCGGTTTCCAGACCTTCAAACTGACGCTGAAAGGGCTGAAAGGCGGCCACTCCGGCGGTGATATTCACCTGGGCCTGGGGAATGCCAACAAACTGCTGGCGCGCTTCCTGGCAGGCCATGCGGCAGAGCTGGACCTGCGTCTGGTCGATTTCAACGGCGGTACGCTGCGCAACGCGATCCCGCGCGAAGCGTTCGCCACCGTGGCGGTGCCGGCGGCAAAAGCGGACGAGCTGAAAAAACTCTCCAGCGTGTACCTGGATATCCTGAAAAACGAACTGTCAGCAAAAGAGAAAAACCTGACCGTGGTGCTGGAATCCGTCTCCACGGATAAAGCCGCGCTGACCGCAAAATCTCGTGACACCTTCGTTCAGCTGCTGAACGCGACGCCAAACGGCGTGATCCGCAACTCTGACGTGGCGAAAGGCGTGGTGGAAACTTCACTGAACGTTGGCGTAGTAACCATGAGCGACGACAGCGCGGAAATCATCTGCCTGATCCGCTCGCTTATCGACAGCGGTAAAGAGTATGTGGTGAGCATGCTGGAATCTCTGGGCACGCTGGCGGGTGCAAAAACCTCTGCTAAAGGCAGCTACCCGGGCTGGCAGCCAGATGCAAGCTCTCCGGTGATGGCACTGGTGCGCGAAACTTACCAGCGTCTGTTCAACAGCACCCCGAACATCCAGGTGATCCACGCCGGTCTGGAATGTGGCCTGTTCAAGAAGCCGTATCCGGACATGGACATGGTTTCTATCGGGCCAACCATTACCGGACCACACTCGCCGGATGAGCAGGTTCATATCGAAAGCGTGGGCCATTACTGGACCCTGCTGACTGAACTGCTGAAAGCGATTCCTGCTAAGTAATACCCTCACCCCAGCCCTCTCCCAAAGGGAGAGGGTGTACAACGTCGTGCCACCGGTCTTTTTACAATCCCAATACCAGCTGTCGTTCCAGCTGCGGGTCCAGCAGCGTGACGTGCAACCCCACCAGCCTGACGCCGCGCCCTGCCCGCCGCTCTTCCCATGCCTTTTTCGCCGTCGCAATGAGATCGTCTTTATTCAGACGCGGCCAGACGTGTTCCTGCGTGGTCTGCTGGAAATCGTTGAATTTTAACTTGATACCCTGACGGGCAATGAGCAGGTCCGGTTTTACTTTAATTAAGCGTCGTTCCAGCTCCGGGTAGAGCTGTTCTGTGATAATGAATTCGCATTCGGACCAGTCATGAATATCTTCACTGAGGGTTCGCTCAACGCCGACGGATTTCCGTAACCGTTCGCTGTTCACATCGCGATCGTCAATCCCCTGGCTGCGCTCCCACAGCACGCGGCCAAACTTGCCAAAGCGCTTGAGCAGCATGGCGAGATCGCTTCGCTGCACATCTTCGCAGGTGCGTAATCCCATGCTTTCCAGCTTTGCGGCGGAGACTTTCCCCACCCCGGGGATTTTGCCGAGCGGCAGCGTTTTTAAAAATGCAGGCACCTCTTCCGGCGTAATGACGTACTGGCCGTTGGGCTTATTCAAATCGGAGGCAATTTTGGCGAGGAATTTAACGGGCGCGACACCCGCCGATGCGGTCAGATTCAGCTCGTTGAAAATCGTCTGGCGGATCTCCTGAGCCATTAGCGTGGCGGAGCCGTGACAATGCACGCTGTCGGTAACATCCAGATAGGCTTCGTCCAGCGACAGCGGCTCAATTAAAGAGGTATAGCGGGAGAAGATTTCGCGAATATGAACCGAGGCTTCCTTATAGGCGTCAAACCGGCCGGGCAGGAGCGTGAGATGAGGGCAAAGCTTTAAGGCCATCGCCGTCGGCATGGCGCTGCGCACGCCAAATTTTCGCGCGGGATAGTTGGCGGTGCTGATCACACCGCGCTGCACGCGGCTGCCGCCAATGGCGATGGGAATATCCCGCAGCGCCGGGTTGTCACGCATCTCCACTGCGGCAAAAAAGCAGTCCATATCAACATGGATAATTTTGCGCATAGTAAGCCCTCACTCATCACTGGATAAGTATACAGTAAACAAATGAGGATTGAGAAGCGGATCGAAGAACGCCGGGTGGCGGCTTTGCCTTACCCGGCCGACAAAAACTTAAATAATGCGCTGCTGTTCGCGGGCCATTCTTTTTTTCCGCGCATCGCAGGGTTCCGGGCAGTCGCACACCTTCTCCATCCCAATGGAAGAGATGCCGCCGCAGCTGCCCTGGAGGCTTTTCCGCTTAACGATCCAGCCTAACGACATGCCGAAGATGACAAGCACAAAAACCGCAAAGGTTGCCAGAAACGTCAGCATCATCAGCCTCCAAAGTCATCAAGCATGATGTTCTCATCTTCCACGCCAAGATCTTTCAACATCTTAATCACGGCGGCGTTCATCATCGGCGGCCCACACATATAGAACTCGCAGTCCTCGGGTGCCGGGTGCTGTTTGAGGTAGTTTTCGTACAGCACGTTGTGAATGAACCCCGTGTATCCCGTCCAGTTATCTTCCGGCTGCGGATCGGAGAGCGCCACGTGGAAGGTAAAGTTCGGGTTTTCGCGCGCCAGCTGTTCGAATTCATCATCATAGAACATCTCGCGCAGCGAGCGCGCCCCGTACCAGAAGCTGATCTTACGCTGGCTGCCGAGCCGCTTAAGCTGGTCAAAGATGTGCGAGCGCATCGGGGCCATACCGGCTCCGCCGCCGATAAACACCATTTCAGCCTCGGTATCTTTGGCAAAGAACTCGCCGAACGGACCGGAGATCGTCACTTTGTCGCCTGGCTTAAGGGACCAGATATACGACGACATCACGCCCGGCGGCGCGTCCGGCACGTTCGGTGGCGGCGTGGCGATACGCACGTTGAGCATGATAATGCCCTTCTCTTCCGGGTAGTTGGCCATCGAGTAGGCGCGCAGCGTCGGCTCTTTCACCTCGGACACAAAGCGGAAAAGGTTGAATTTGTCCCAGTCGGCGCGGTACTCCTGCGGAACGTCAAAGTCCGCATACGCCACCGTGTGCTCCGGGCACTCAATCTGAATGTATCCCCCGGCGCGGAACGGGACATCTTCCCCTTCCGGCACCCGCAGCTTCAGCTCTTTAATAAAGGTGGCTTTGTTATCATTAGAGATAACCTCGCACTCCCATTTTTTAACGCCGAAGATCTCTTCCGGCAGCTCAATCTTCATGTTCTGCCGCACCGCGACCTGGCAGGCGAGACGGCAGCCCTCTTTTGCCTCACGTTTTGTGATATGCGCCAGTTCGGTTGGCAGAATATCGCCACCGCCCTCTTTCACCGTCACGCGGCACTGCCCGCAGGATCCGCCGCCGCCGCAGGCCGAGGAGACAAAAATGCCGTTACCGGAGAGCGTGTTGAGCAGCTTATCCCCCGCCGGCGTGCGGATCTGATTCTGCGGCTCGTCGTTAATATCAATCACCACGTCGCCGGAATTCACCAGCTTCGCGCGCGCCGCCAGAATGAGCCCTGACAGCACCAGTACAATCAGCGTGAACATCACCACGCCAAGAATAATTTCCATCTGTAAGCCCTTATAGCTGCACGCCGGAGAAGGACATAAAGCCCAGCGCCATCAACCCGGTGGTGATAAAGGTGATCCCTAAGCCACGCAGCCCAGCAGGCACGTTGGCATATTTCATTTTTTCGCGGATCCCCGCCATGGTGACAATCGCCAGCATCCAGCCGATGCCGGAGCCGAAGCCGTAGACGACGGATTCACTGAAGTTGTAATCACGCTGAACCATAAACGAGACGCCGCCGAAGATGGCACAGTTCACCGCGATAAGCGGCAGGAAAATCCCCAGCGCGTTGTAAAGCGACGGGAAATACCTATCCAGGATCATCTCAAGGATTTGGACCAGCGCCGCGATTACCCCGATAAAGGTGATGAAGTTCAGGAAGCTGAGATCAACGCCTTCCACCAGCGCGCCGTCCCGCAGCACAAAGTTGTACACCAGATTGTTAATGGGCACAGAGAGCCCGAGCACGACCGTCACCGCCACGCCCAGTCCAAAGGCCGTCGACACTTTTTTGGAAACCGCAAGGAACGTACACATGCCCAGGAAAAACGCGAGCGCCATGTTTTCAACAAACACCGCGCGCACAAACAAACTCAGGTAATGAGCCATCGTCGGTTACTCCTTTTCCTGCTGTTCTGGTTTCAACGTACGAATCAGCCAGATCAACAAACCGATAATGAAAAATGCGCTAGGGGCCAGCAGGAACAGGCCGTTTGGCAGATACCAGCCGCCGTTCTGCACCGTGTCCAGCACCGTGATGCCAAACAGCTTGCCGCTGCCAATGAGCTCTCGCAGGAACCCAACGGTCAGCAGGATCACGCCGTAGCCGAGGCCGTTGCCGATACCGTCCATAAAGCTCGCCAGCGGCGGCATTTTCATGGCGTAGGCTTCCGCACGCCCCATGACGATACAGTTGGTGATGATAAGCCCGACAAACACCGAAAGCTGTTTCGAGGTTTCATAGGCGAAGGCGCGCAGCAGCTGATCGACCACGATCACCAGCGAGGCGATGATCGCCATCTGCACGATGATCCTCACGCTGTTGGGAATGTGGTGGCGGATCATTGAGATAAACATGCTGGAAAACGCGGTTACCAGCGTTACCGCCAGCGTCATCACGACCGCCGTTTCCAGCTTGGTCGTTACCGCCAGGGCTGAACATACGCCCAGCACCTGCAGCGTGATCGGGTTATTGGCGAGCAGTGGGCCAACGAGCACCTTTTTGACTTCTTTCAGTTCACCGGTATCAGCCATTGTTCAGCGCTCCTTCACGTACGTTTTTCAGGAAAGGACCAAAGCCCAGCTCGCCCATCCAGAAATCAAAGCTGTGCTGCACGCCTTTTGATGTGAGCGTGGCGCCGGAAAGCCCGTCGACGGCGTAGTCGTCACCGGGACGAGCCGCCCCTTTCATCACCTTCAGCGCGGGCAGACCGTTATCGTCGAGCACTTTTTTGCCGACGAACTGTGCCCGCCAGTTAGGGTTCTCAACTTCGCCACCCAGCCCCGGCGTTTCCCCCTGGTCATAGTACGTAATGCCTTTTACGGTGCGGCCATCCGTATCAAGGGCCACAAAGGCGTACATCATCGACCACAGTCCGTTGCCGTAAATCGGCAGCACCATTTCCTGCACGCGTTTTTGCTCATCTCGCACCAGGTAAATTTCGGCGAGATTGCTGCGGCGCTTAATACCGGCGGGATCTTGCGATGCCTCAAGCGTCAGGCTCATCTGCGGATCTTTCAGCGCCAGCGCCTGGTTGAATTTTGCCGGGTCTTTATCCAGCAGCTGGCCGGTTTTTAAATCCACCAGACGCGCCGAAATACGTTCGGCAAAGACGGCCGAAACATCATCTGCGCTCATTCCTTCCTGCATCAGCCCGGCTACGGCCAGAATGTTGCGCTGTTTATCCAGCGCGCGTTGCTTCTGCTGCAGAGGTTTTAACCCCACGGCAGAACCGGCCACGACAATTGAACAGACCAGACAGAGCACCAATACCACCAGCAGCGTTTTGCTGATGCTGTCGTTATTTTTAACTTCAGCCACGCGCCTTCCTCCGCTTAATGTTGGCCCGCACCACCAGGTAATCGAAGAGTGGCGCAAACAGATTGGCAAACAGAATGGCCAGCATCATCCCCTCCGGATACGCCGGGTTGACCACGCGGATCAGGACACACATCGCGCCAATGAGCACGCCATAGCTCCATTTGCCTTTATCCGTAAACGAGGCAGAGACAGGGTCGGTCGCCATAAACATCATGCCGAACGCGAAGCCACCCAGCACCAGATGCCAGTACCACGGCATGGAGAACATCGGGTTGGTGGTCGAACCGATAACGTTGAACAGGGTGGCGGTCAGCACCATGCCGATCGTCACGCCTGCAACAATGCGCCAGGAGGCCACGCGACCGAAAAGAATGATCGCGCCGCCCAGCAAAATCATCAGCGTAGAGACTTCCCCAATGGAGCCCGGAATGTTGCCAATAAAGGCATCGAACCAGGTGACAGGCTGTCCCGTCGCGTTGTTCACCAGCGCTTCACCGCCGCGTGCCGCCCACTGCGAAAGCGGCGTCGCGCCGGAAAAACCGTCTGCCGCCGTCCACACCAGGTCGCCCGAGATTTGTGCCGGATAGGCAAAGAACAGAAACGCACGCCCCGCCAGCGCCGGGTTAAGGAAGTTCCGTCCGGTTCCGCCGAAGATCTCTTTGGCAATCACCACGCCGAAACTGATGCCCAGCGCCGCCTGCCAGAGCGGCAGCGTTGGGGGAACAATCAGGGCAAATAGAATGGAGGTCACGAAGAAGCCTTCGTTAATCTCATGTTTACGGATGATGGCAAACAGCACTTCCCAGAAGCCGCCCACGATAAAGACCGTGATATAAATCGGCAGGAAGAAAACCGCGCCCAGGGTCATCATGCTCATCCAGCCTGCGTCTGCCGAGAAGCTCACCCCTAACGACTGGGCCAGACGGTAGTGCCGGTCAGACTGAAGCACCTGCGCAAGCTGCTGTGCATCGTACATGTGGTGCAGCGCCGGTATGGTCTGCAGGCCGACGTTGTACATCCCCCAGAACATCGCCGGGAAGACCGCAAACCACACCAGGATCATCATCCGCTTGAGGTCGATGGCGTCACGAACGTGCGCCGCCCCTTTCGTCACCAGCCCCGGCGTGTAGAAAATGGTCGCCGTGGCTTCATACAGCGGGTAGTACTTTTTGAGCTTCCCTTCGGTAAAGTGAGGCTCAATCTTTTCAAAGAGGTGTTTTAAGCCCATCGGTTATCCTTCCTGCTCAATGCGGGTTAACACCTCGCGCAATACGGGTCCGTATTCGTATTTTCCCGGACACACATAGGTACAGAGCGCCAGGTCTTCTTCGTCCAGCTCCAGGCAGCCCAGCGCCTGCGCGCTGTCGGTATCGCCGGCGAGGAGATCGCGCAACAGCATGGTCGGCAGAATATCCAGCGGCATGACGCGCTCGTAGTTGCCAATCGGGACCATGGCACGCTCTCCACCGTGCGTAGTGGTCGAGAAGTTAAACAGCCGGTTACGCAGGAAGTGACCCAGCGTGGTCCGGGTGACGGAATATTTTTCCGCACCGGGCAGTACCCAGCCGAACAGCTCTTTCTCGCGGCCTTCCTGCACAATGCTGACCTGCAAATGGAAACGTCCCAGATAGGCGTGCGCATCAACAGCATGGCGGCCGCTGAGCACCGAACCGGAAATCAGGCGGTTTTCGCCCTCTTTTACCTCACCCACCAGCAGTTCATTGATGTCCGCGCCCAGCAGCGTTTTCACCAGACGCGGGTGGCTCGCCTGAGGCCCGGCGATGGCGATGATCCGCTCAGCGCACAGTTCACCGGTGGTGAAAAGCTTACCGATGGCAATAACGTCCTGATAGTTAAGGTGCCAGACCTGTTTCGTCAGGCTTACCGGCTCAAGGAAGTGGATGTGCGTCCCGACCAGCCCCGCCGGATGCGGGCCAGCAAACTCGTTAAACGTGACCTGCCCCTGCTGATGCCCGCCGAGCTTGCCGCCGCCGGCCTGACAAACGTGAACTTTCCCCGACGTCAGGCGGGTTAAAAGGGTCAGCCCGGCATCAAAGGCTTTGCGCTGCGCCAGGATAACCGGCTGCGGGTCCACGCTAAGCGGGTTGGTGTCCATTGCCGTAACGAAAATCGCGGCCGGTTCCGTGCCTGGAACAGGGGATTTACTGAAGGGACGCGTACGAAGCGCGGTCCATAAACCGGACGCCAGAAGTTGAGCCTGAACAGCGTCACGGCTCAGCGACGCGAGATCCGCAACATCGTAATGGGCGAATTCACACTGTTCATCGCCTTCAATGCGGATAACCACTGATTGCAGAACGCGCCGTTCGCCGCGGTTGATCGCCACAACGATGCCGCTCGCGGGTGCCGTGAACAGCACGCCGGGATTTTTTTTGTCCTCAAAGAGCGCCTGTCCTTTGATAACGCGATCGCCTTCCTGTACCAGCATTGACGGCCGCATTCCCAGATAGTCGTCGCCCAGGATGGCGACATGACGGACACTAACGCCTGTCGAAACGTGCTGTTCGGGCACGCCTGCAATCGGCAGATCAAGTCCTTTTTTGATTTTAAACATGTGGTTAGCAGGTTTCCATGAACAACAATTCAGTGGGCGCGAAGTGTAACATTTTCCCCTTCCCGCGGGCAGGGAATCCGCCGTCGCGCGCGCCAAATTGCGAGCTAATACGCAAAGTTCCTGGAGCCATCGCGATTTTGATGGTTTATAACGTAAAACTAATTTGTAAACTCACCGCCCGGCTCTTGCGAAAATCTCTGGCGGTGCTAATGTGAGCGCTCCTAACAGAATAATCTGATTTCGGGTCTCTTTTGCCGTCCTGGCAAGTTGGTCATGGTTTTATCAAGGAACTAGTAGTATGCGTAAAATCGCATTGTTCATTGCGATGCTTCTGATTCCGTGCATGTCGTTTGCCGGACTGCTCAGCAGTAATAGCTCAACGACGCCGGTCAGCAAAGAATATAAACAGCAGTTAATGGGATCGCCGGTTTATATTCAGATCTTCAAGGAAGAGCGCACTCTCGATCTGTTTGTAAAAATGGGTGAGACTTATCAGCTGCTTGATAGCTACAAGATTTGTAACTACTCCGGCGGGCTGGGGCCAAAACAGCGTCAGGGCGATTTCAAAAGTCCGGAAGGGTTTTACAACGTTCAGCGCAGCCAGCTCAAACCCGACAGCCGCTTCTATAAAGCCATTAACATCGGCTTCCCTAATGCCTATGACCGTGCTCACGGTTATGAAGGTAAATACCTGATGATCCACGGTGCCTGCGTGTCTGTCGGCTGTTATGCGATGACCGACTCCGGCATTGATGAGATTTTCCAGTTCGTGACCGGCGCGCTGGTCTTTGGGCAGCCTAACGTTCAGGTCAGCATCTACCCATTCCGCATGACGGACGCCAACATGACGCGTCACAAGTACTCATACTACGCGGATTTCTGGAAACAGCTTAAGCCGGGTTACGACTACTTTGAGCAGACCCACAAGCCGCCGGTGGTCTCTATCGTAGATGGCCGTTACGTGGTCAGCAAACCGCTGAGCCACGAAGTCGTCCATCCACAGCTGGCGTCAAATTACACGGTCCCCGAGACAAAATAGCACCCACTCGCCTGGCATAATTTTTTGCCAGGTTTCGTTGCACGTCAGCGGCTGCGTTGCAATGACAGTGACCACATCGTTCGGTGTGGTCTCCTTCTGAAAGTCTATCTCCACATCCTGATCGAGTAGCGTCGCAACGCCAAACGGCGCACGGCGGGTGATCCAGAACAGATTCGTCGAGCAGAACGCCATCACGTAGCGCCCGTCAGAGAGCAGCATGTTGAACACGCCTTTTTCGCGTAGCTCCGACGCCAGCGTCGCGATGTATTTAAACACGGCGGCCATATTGCCTGGCGTGCGGGGATAGCGCTCCGTCAGCTTGTGCAGCAGCCAGCAGAAGGCTTTTTCACTGTCGGTTTCGCCAACCGGGCGGAAATTGCCCGTCTCCAGCGACTTATAACCCGTAAGCTGCCCGTTGTGCGCGTAGGTCCAGTTACGGCCCCACAGCTCGCGGGTAAACGGATGGGTATTTTCCAGCGCGACTTCGCCACGGTTTGCCTGGCGAATGTGGGCAATCACCGAGCGCGACTTGATGGGATAGTCCTGCACCAGTTTAGCAATCGGTGAGTTAAAGCTGGGCTGTGGATCTTTGAACGTGCGACACCCTTTGCCTTCGTAGAAGGTAATGCCCCAGCCGTCTTTATGCGGCCCGGTTCCCCCACCGCGCTGCACCAGCCCGGTGAAACTAAAGCAGATATCGGTTGGCACATTGGCGCTCATCCCGAGCAGTTCGCACATACGTCACCTCCACAACAGCGGGGGCAAAAGTGCCCCCAGCGAAGTCTTACTTAACCATCTCTTTTTCGATCAGCTGGATCAGGATGTGGATCACTTTGATGTGAATTTCCTGAATGCGGTCAGCATAACCGAAGTGCGGCACACGGATTTCAACGTCCGCGCTACCGTCCATCTTACCGCCATCTTTGCCCGTCAGGGTGATGACTTTCATCCCTTTTTCACGCGCGGCGGCGATCGCTTTAATCACGTTTCCGGAGTTGCCGGAGGTGGAGATCCCCAGCAGCACGTCACCTTCACGACCGACCGCTTCAACGTAGCGGGAGAAGATGTAGTCGTAACCAAAGTCGTTGCCTACGCAGGAGATGTGGCTCACGTCGGAAATCGCAATCGCCGGGTAGCCCGGACGGTTTTCGCGATAGCGACCGGTCAGCTCTTCTGCAAAATGCATCGCATCACAGTGGGAACCGCCGTTACCGCAGGAAAGCACTTTGCCACCGGCTTTGAAACTGTCGGCCAGCAGGACCGCTGCGCGCTGAATAGCGTGAATATTGGCATCATCTTTCAGAAAGTTAGCCAGCGTTTCCGCCGCTTCGTTCAGTTCGTTACGAATAAGATCCTGGTACATGAGGATAATCCTTCAGTATTGATGAAATAACACAGTGGAGTGTACCGGATAGCGGGAAAAGCGAGAAGCTAAAGCCATACGAATCGCCCGGCGTTTTGCTTTTTCGTGCCGGCGAAAACGCGAACAATGTGAACCAGGTTGTAATTATTTTGTAAACACATTGCTAAAGGAAATAACATCAACTACAACCATATCATCACAAGTGGTCAGACCTCCTACAAGCAAGGGAGCTTTTCTTTATGATGATTTTGAGCATTCTCGCAACCGTTGTTCTGCTCGGTGTGCTGTTCTATCACCGCGTCAGTTTATTCCTGAGCAGCCTGATTCTTCTGGCCTGGACCGCTGCGCTTGCCGTCGCCGGTCTCTGGAATATTTGGCTTTTAGTCCCTCTTGCCATCATTCTTCTGCCGTTTAACTTTGCCCCGATGCGTAAATCAATGATTTCCGCGCCGGTATTCAAAGGCTTCCGCAAGGTGATGCCGCCGATGTCGCGTACCGAGAAAGAAGCGATTGATGCGGGCACCACCTGGTGGGAAGGCGATCTGTTCCAGGGCAATCCTGACTGGAAAAAGCTGCATAACTATCCACAGCCGCGTCTGACAGCTGAAGAACAGGCCTTTATTGATGGCCCGGTGGAAGAAGCGTGCCGCATGGCGAACGACTTTGCCATTACCCATGAAATGGCCGATCTACCGCCAGAGCTGTGGGCATACCTGAAGGAGCATCGCTTCTTCGCGATGATCATTAAGAAAGAGTACGGCGGTCTGGAGTTCTCCGCCTACGCTCAGGCTCGCGTCCTGCAAAAGCTGGCGGGCGTTTCCGGGATCCTGGCGATTACCGTTGGCGTGCCTAACTCCTTAGGCCCGGGCGAACTGCTGCAGCATTACGGTACGGAAGAGCAGAAAGATCACTACCTGCCGCGTCTGGCACGCGGTCAGGAAATCCCTTGCTTCGCGCTGACCAGCCCGGAAGCAGGCTCCGATGCGGGCGCAATTCCGGATACCGGCGTGGTCTGCATGGGCGAGTGGCAGGGCGAGCAGGTGCTGGGCATGCGCCTGACCTGGAACAAGCGTTATATCACGCTGGCACCTATCGCCACCGTGCTGGGTCTGGCCTTTAAGCTCTCTGACCCTGAAAAACTGCTGGGCGGCGAAGAAGATCTGGGCATTACCTGCGCGCTGATCCCAACCTCTACCCCTGGCGTTGAAATTGGTCGTCGTCACTTCCCGCTGAACGTGCCGTTCCAGAACGGCCCAACCCGCGGCCAGGATATCTTTGTGCCGATTGATTACATCATCGGTGGCCCGAAAATGGCCGGTCAGGGATGGCGTATGCTGGTTGAATGTCTGTCGGTGGGCCGCGGCATTACCCTGCCGTCGAACTCAACCGGTGGTCTGAAGTCTGTGGCGATGGGGATTGGTGCGTACGCCCACATCCGCCGTCAGTTCAAAATTTCCATCGGCAAGATGGAAGGTATCGAAGAGCCGCTGGCGCGTATCGCGGGCAACGCCTACGTGATGGATGCCGCTGCTTCCCTGATTACCTACGGCATCATGCTGGGCGAAAAACCGGCCGTGCTGTCCGCCATTGTGAAGTACCACTGTACCCACCGCGCGCAGCAGTCGATCATTGACGCGATGGATATCGCGGGCGGTAAAGGCATTATGCTCGGCGAAGGCAACTTCCTGGCGCGCGGCTATCAGGGCGCACCGATTGCCATCACCGTTGAAGGGGCAAACATCCTGACCCGCAGCATGATGATCTTCGGTCAGGGGGCGATTCGCTGTCATCCATACGTGCTGGAAGAGATGGCTGCCGCGCAGAACAACGACGTGGATGCCTTCGATAAGCTGCTGTTCAAACACATCGGTCACGTGGGCAGCAACAAGGTGCGCAGCTTCTGGCTGGGCCTGACGCGCGGTCTTACCAGCGCGACGCCAACCGGCGATGCCACCAAACGTTACTATCAGCACCTTAACCGTCTGAGTGCCAACCTGGCGCTGTTGTCCGACGTCTCTATGGCAGTGCTGGGCGGAAGCCTGAAGCGTCGCGAACGTATCTCCGCTCGTCTGGGTGACGTGCTGAGCCAGATCTTCCTGGCCTCTGCGGTGCTGAAACGCTACGACGATGAAGGCCGTCAGGAAGCGGATCTGCCGCTGGTGCACTGGGGCGTGCAGGATGCGATGTATCAGGCCGAACAGGCGATTGACGACCTGCTGGCGAACTTCCCGAACCGCTTCGTGGCGGGCGCCCTGCGCGCGGTGATCTTCCCGACCGGCCGTCATCATCTTGCGCCGTCGGACAAGCTGGACCACAAAGTAGCGAAGATCCTGCAGGTACCGAGCGCAACCCGCTCCCGTATCGGCCGCGGTCAGTATCTGGCGCCAACGCCGCATAACCCGGTAGGCCTGCTGGAAGAGGCGCTGCTGGACGTGATGGCCGCCGACCCGATTCACCAGAAAATTTGTAAACAGCTGGGCAAAAACCTGCCGTTTACCCGTCTGGACGAACTGGCGAAACAGGCGCTGGCAGGTGGCATTATCAGTAAAGATGAAGCTGCTCAGCTGGTGAAAGCCGAAGAAAGCCGTCTGCGCAGCATTAACGTGGATGATTTCGAACCGGAAGAGCTGGCGACGCAGCCGGTAAAGCTGCCGGAGAAGCACCGTAAACCTGAAGCGGCGTAACGCGTTTCGCCTGCACAAACCCCGCCTCGCGCGGGGTTTTTTATTGCCACATTTTCTCGTTATGTCGTGCTACAGTGTCAAAAAGCGGTCGTTTGAGGAGTCTGAATTGTGCCTGGTCTGAAGATTTCTATTTTGCAGCAACCTTTAGTGTGGATGGATGGCCCCGCCAACCTGCGCCACTTCGATCGTCAACTGGAAGGCATTACCGGGCGCGATGTGATTGTCCTGCCGGAGATGTTCACTACCGGCTTCGCCATGGAAGCGGCGAAACAGTCGATGCCGCAGGATGAGGTGGTCGCCTGGATGCATGCCAAAGCGCAGCAGACGAACGCGCTGATCGCCGGCAGCGCCGCGCTGCAAACCGACCGCGGGCCGGTGAACCGCTTCCTGCTGGTCGAGCCGGAGGGGAAAGTGCATTTTTACGATAAGCGCCACCTGTTCCGTATGGCGGATGAGCATCATCACTATGAAGCGGGTAACGAGCGCGTGGTGTTTGAATGGCGAGGCTGGCGCATTCTGCCGCTGGTCTGCTACGACCTGCGCTTCCCGGTATGGTCACGCAACCGCAACGATTACGACCTGGCGCTGTACGTCGCCAACTGGCCTGCGCCACGTTCCCTCCACTGGCAGTCGCTGCTGGTGGCGCGCGCGATTGAGAACCAGGCATACGTGGTAGGTTGTAATCGCGTGGGAACCGACGGTAACGGGCATCACTATCGCGGCGACAGCCGGGTGGTGAATCCGCAGGGCGAGGTTATTGCCACCGCCGAGCCGCATCAGGCGACGCGCATTGATGCCGAGCTGTCATTGACGGCGCTGAAGGAGTATCGCGAGAAATTTCCGGCGTGGCAGGATGCGGATCCGTTTAGCATTGGGTGAAAAATGCCGGGTGGCAGCTACGCCTTACCCGGCCTACAAAAAGCACAGCGTAGGCCCGGTAAGCGCAGCGTCACCGGGCGTTAATTAACTCACCAACGCCTGCCCATCTTTGCGGCTTTCCGTCGCGGCCACGTAGTGCCCTTCCGGCATACGGTAAATCACCTGCGCACCGCCGAAGTTGTAATCCTGAAGCGGATCTTCCACCACGATCTGATGCCCGCGCTCGCGCAGCGCCGCGATAGTATTGCGATCGAACGTTGATTCAACGATCACCTCCCTGCCCTGCACCACGCGCCAGCGCGGGGCATCGATTGCCGCCTGCGGGTTTTGCCCGTGCAGCATAATGCGCAGCGCCATCTGCATGTGCCCCTGCGCCTGCATCGGCCCGCCCATGACGCCGAAGGACATCAGCGGCTTACCGCTGCCGTCCATCGCAAAGCCCGGAATGATGGTGTGGAACGGACGCTTGCTGCCGGCCAGCGCGTTCGGGTGCTCAGGATCCAGCACAAACCCACAGCCCCGGTTTTGCAGGCTGATCCCGGTGTCCGGCACCACGATCCCTGAACCGAAGCCCATAAAGTTGGACTGAATAAACGAGACCATCATCCCGCTGGCGTCCGCGGTGCTGATGTAAACCGTGCCGCTCTGCGTCGGGGAACCGTAGACAAAATCAGAGGCGCTATCGTGGTTAATAAGCGCCGCGCGCGACTTCAGGTAATGGTCGCTCAGCAGCTCTTTCGCTGCGAACGCCATGTGTTCTTCATCCGCCACGTAGCGGTCGAGATCCGCCAGCGCCAGCTTCATCGCCTCGATGGAGAGATGAAGAGACTGCACGGAGTCCGGATGATGCTTCTCAATGCCGCACTGCTCCAGAATGCCGAGCGCAATCAGCGTGGCGATCCCCTGGCCGTTTGGCGGCAGCTCCTGCACCGAACCGCCCGCGAAGTCGCGCGACAGCAGCTCAACCCAGTCCACGCGATGGTTTGCCAGATCCTCAGCCGTCAGGTGCGCGCCGTGCTCTTTAGCAAAGGCGGCAATTTTCTGCGCCAGCTCGCCGCGATAAAAGGCGTCGCCGTTGGTTTTCGCAATCAGCTCCAGCGAGTTCGCCTGCGCCGGGTTACGGAAGATTTCCCCCACGCGCGGGGCGCGGCCTTCCGGTGCGAAGCAGGCGCTGAAGCCCGGCTGATCTTTCAGCTTGTTATAGCCGCGCTGCCAGAGATGGCCAATCAGCGGGGAGACCGGGAAGCCGTTGCGCGCATAGTCAACGGCAGGCTGCGCCAGCGTGGTCAGCGGCAGCGTGCCAAAGCGCTCCGCCAGGGCGACCCAGCCGGAAACCGCGCCCGGCACGGTCACCGCGTCCCAGCCAATTTCCGGCACCGCGGTTTTACCGGCAAACAGATCCGCATGCCAGCTGGCAGGCGAACGACCGGACGCGTTCAGGCCGTGCAGCTTTTCACCGTCCCAGACGATGGCAAAGGCGTCGCTGCCGATCCCGTTGCCGGTCGGCTCGACCACCGTCAGCGCCATCGCGGTGGCAATGGCCGCATCGACGGCATTCCCGCCCAGCTGCAGCATTTTCATCCCCGCCTGCGCTGCCAGCGGCTGTGACGTGGCAACCGCGTTATGGCCCAGCATCGGCGGGCGTCGTGAAGCGTAACCGGAGGTAAAATCAAGCGCTTTGGTCATCATGACTCCTTAGTCGTGGCGCGGATCGAGCGCATCACGCAGCCCGTCGCCAAGTAAATTAAAGCCCTGCACGGCAAGGAAAATCGCCACGCCGGGGAATACGGACATCCACGGCGCCTGCTCAAGAAACCCTTTCGCGGTGTTGAGCATGGACCCCCAGGACGGATTGGGCGGCTGCTGTCCCAGCCCTAAAAACGACAGGCTGGCTTCGGCGATAATCGCCGAGGCAATCGCAAGCGTGGCCTGCACCAGGATCGGCGACATCACGTTGGGCAGGACGTATTTAATGATGATCCAGCGATCCGGCAGGCCAATCGCCCGCGCGCCGTCGATGTACTCTTCGTTACGAATGGCTATCACCTGGCCGCGCGTCAGGCGGGCGAAGATCGGCATCGCCGAAAGACCTATCGCGATCATCGCGTTGGTGAGGCTCGGGCCCAAAAATGCTCCCAGCGCGATCGCCATGATCAGGAACGGACAGGCTAGCAAAGCCTCAATAAAGCGTGAGATCACGCCGTCCCACATCTTCTGAAAGTAGCCCGCCACCAGCCCCAGCGGCACGCCGATAACCACCGCAATAACGACCGACATGCAGCCCGCCATCAGCGAGGTTCGCGCCCCCCAGATAATGCGGGACAGGATATCGCGCCCCAGCTCGTCGGTGCCGAACCAGTACATCGCCGACGGCGCTTTGCGCACCGCCAGAAAGTTGGCTTTAACCGGGTCGAACGGGGCAATCCACGGTGCCAGCAGCGCCACCAGCACAAAGAACCCCACCACCACCGCGCCAATCACCGCGCTTTTATTGCCGAGGAATTTCTTCAGCACCCGGTTCTGCGCGCGCGGCAGCGCGGGGGCAACGGTTTGCGTTGTCAGTTCCGCCATGGTTAACCTCGCATTTTCGGGTTGATAAGGACGTAGAGCACGTCGGCCAGCAGGTTGAGCATCAGGAAGCCAATCGCCACGATCAGCACCACACCTTGCACCACCGCGTAGTCACGGTTGAATACCGAGTCGACGATCATCTTGCCGAAGCCCGGAATGGTGAAGACCTGCTCGGTCAGCACCGCGCCGCCCAGAAGCTCGCCGAACAGCAGCGTGGTGAGGGTGATCACCGGCACCAGCGCGTTGCGAAACGCGTGCTTCAGGATCACCGCCTTCGGCAGCAGCCCTTTCGCCCGCGCGGTGCGGATGTAATCCGCCTTCAGGACCGCAATCATCGAGGCACGGGTGTGGCGCATCAGCGTTGCCGCGAGCCCCGTTCCGAGCACGGACGCGGGCAGCAGCAGCGTCCGCAGGTTCTGGATCGGATCTTCACTGAACGGCACGTAGCCGGACGCGGGCAGCCACTGCAGGTTTACCGAGAAGACCAGAATCAGCAGGATCCCCAGCCAGAAGTGCGGGATCGAGATCCCCGAGATCGCCACGAAGTTCGCCCCGTGATCGACCCAGCTGTTTTTGTTCACCGCCGCGAGGATCCCCATGCTGATGCCAAATACCAGCGCGATAATCATCGCCAGCAGCGACAGCTCCAGCGTAACCGGCAGCTTGCTGGCAATGAGCTGCGTCACCGGTTCATGCGTGCGTAAGGAGACGCCCAGATCGCCCTGCAGCGCCCGCGTCAGCCAATGGAAATACTGCACGGGGATCGGCGCATCGAGGTTCAGCTCCGCGCGCAGCTGGGCGATGACCGCCGGATCGCGCTCCTCCCCGGCCATGGCGATCAGCGGGTCGCCGGGCAGCAGCTTTTGCAGCCCGAAGACCATCATGCTCACCAGCAGCAGCGTCGGAACGGCCAGCAGCAGACGTTTGCAAATCAGTTCCAGCATGGGTTCTCCTCAGGACGTTTATTTCGCCAGCGTCAGGCCGGCCAGACGCACGATACCGTCCGGATAAGGCTTAAAGCCCTGCACTTTCTTGTTCAGGCCAAAAATGCGCGGCTCGAAGTAGAGGTAGGCAATCGGCATGTCGGTTTGCAGCTGCTTCACCACCTTGTCGTACAGCGGCTGGCGGGCGGCCTGGTCGGTGCTCTGGCGCGCCTGGGTCAGCCACTCATCAACCTGCGCGTTGCTGTAGCGACCGTCGTTCAGCGTGCCTTTACTGTGGATAAAGCCGTAGATGCTGCCGTCCGGATCCGGACGACCCGACCAGCCGGAGAAGCTCAGCTGATAATCACCGCTCTGCTGGCGATCCAGCAGCGTGGCGAATTCGGTCATCTGCAGGTTCAGGTTAAAGCCCGCCTCGGCGACCATCGCCTGCAGCACCTGACCGACCTGCTGCGAGGTTGGGTTGTTCGGCACCAGCAGGTTGACGGTCAGCGGCGCGGTGACGCCTGCCGCTTTCAGCAGCGCTTTGGCCTTGTCGACGTCGCGCGGTGGGACCGGCAGGTTGACGTGATACGGGCTGACCGGCGAAAACGCCTGGTTTGCCGGGGTGTACAGCCCCTCAAAGACCACCTGGTTTAACGCATCGCGGTCGATGGCCTGAGAAAACGCCTCGCGCACGCGGGCATCTTTGAACGGATCGTTGGCCGGCACCTTGCCGTTGTTGATATTGAAGGTGATGCCCTGATAGCCCAGGCCGGTCACCTTCGCCAGCGCCAGCTTGCTGTCGGCTTCGACGGTTTTCACGTCGCTGGCGGCGATGCCTTCAGTCAGGTCGAGATCGCCCGCGCGCAGGTTCGCGAGGCGCACGGAGGCATCCGGGATCGGCAGATAGATAATTTTGTCGAAGTGGTAGGCGTCTTTGTTCCAGTAGTTGTTGAAACGGGTCAGAACGATGCGGTCTTGCGACACGCGGCTGTCGAATTTATACGGGCCGGAACAGACCGGATGGGCGGCAAAGTCAGGCTTTTTCGCCGCTTCGGGGGCCATCATTGCGCCCGCACGGTCCGTAAGCTGCATCAGCAGCGCGGCATCCGGCGTTTTCAGGCGCAGCGCAATCTGCATCGGGCCGGTGACGTCAACGGATTCAACGGAGGAGATCTCGCTCTTACGCAGGGAGCCTTTCAGGGTCAGGGCGCGGTCGAGGTTATATTTCGCGGCGGCGGCATCGAATTTCTCACCGTCGTGGAAGGTGACGCCTTCACGCAAATTCAGGGTCAGGGTTTTACCGTCGTCGCTCCAGGCCCAGTCTTTAGCAAGTCCAGGGACAACCTTCAGATTTTCATCCACGTCCACCAGCCTGTCGCACAGCGAGGCAAACACGAAGCGGCCATAGTAGGTGCGCGCCAGGTGCGGGTCGAGCATGTCCGGGTCAGCGCCCAGACCGACACGCAGCACGCTTTCTGAATGGGCGGGCAGCGCCGCCCCAAGCAACATAACACTTCCCAGTACGGTCAAAAGAGAATTACGCATTGTCATTATCATGAGTTCCTTGAAGGAAGGGAGGAGTGAGTGGCCGCGTGTTCAAACAGCGCGCGGCGGCGCAGAAAGGCGGCGGAGGGCGGCGCTATCTGGATAACGCTGCGATCGCGATTAATGTCATGCCAGCGATGGCAGGCCACCTGTCGTCCGCCGTCCAGTACCTGATTTATCGGTTCCACCTGGCGGCATTCGTCGGTGACGTACGGGCAGCGGGTGTGGAAGCGACAGCCGGACGGAGGGCTGGCCGGGTTGGGCAAATCTCCCTGCAGCAGCGGCGCATCGCGTTCCACGCCGGGCTGCATCTGCGGCGCCGAGGCGATCAACGCCTGGGTATAGGGGTGCAGCGGTGCGTCAAAGATTTCATCGACGCTGGCAAGCTCGACGATTTGCCCGAGGTACATGACCGCCACGCGGTCGCTCATATGGCGGATAACCGCCAGACCGTGGGCGACAATCACCATCGTCAGGCCGAACTGATGCTTCAGGCTTTCAAGCAGGTTAACCACCTGCGCCTGTACGGACACATCCAGCGCGGAGACGGGTTCATCCCCCAGCAGCAGTTTCGGCCCGGAAGCCAGCGCGCGCGCAATGCCGATACGCTGGCGCTGCCCGCCGGAAAACTCGTGCGGATAGCGTCCGGCCCAGGCGGCAGGCAGGCCAACGGTCTTAAGCAGCTCGGCAACGCGATATTGCCGGTCTGCTTTTTTCATGTTCTGGTGCAGCCACAGCGGCTCACCAACGATCTGCTCCACCGTCATGCGCGGGTTCAGCGAGGCAAAGGGATCCTGGAAGATAATTTGCAGCTCGCGCCGGAGCTGGTTCAGACGCGCTCCTGATGCGTGGGTGATCTCCTCCCCCTGATAAAACACGCGCCCTTCGCTGGCGGCCAGCAGGCGCAGCAGCAGACGACCGAGAGTGGATTTTCCGGAACCCGACTCGCCCACAATCGCCAGCGTTTCGCCCGGCATCACCGAAAGTGAGACGCGATCGACCGCCGTGACAAACCGTGCCGGGGTAAAGAGTTTTTTAGGGCCGGGGAACAGCTTGCTAAGGTCGCGAGCTTCAAGAATGGGCGTGGTCATGCGGTCTCTCCCAGGGCAATGTGGTGTTCGAGCGGCACGCGGAAGCAGGCGACCTGATGGCCGGCCCCCAGCGTGGCGAGCTGCGGTTTTTCATCATGGCAGCGCGCCTGCGCAAACGGACAGCGGGTGGCAAAACGGCAGCCCTTCGGCATGAATTCCGGCAGCGGCACCGAGCCGGGAATGGTGGAAAGCGGACCTTTACGCGCCCCAAGAGAAGGGATCGACCCCATCAGGCCGATGGTGTACGGATGCTGCGGGTCGGCAAATATCGCCTCCACGCTTCCCTGCTCCACTACCTGCCCGGCATACATCACCGCCACCTGCTGGGCGACTTCTGCCACCACGCCTAAATCGTGGGTGATCATCAGCACCGCCGTGCCGGTTTCCGCTTTCAGGGTGTTGAGCAAGGCGAGGATTTGCGCCTGAATGGTGACGTCGAGCGCGGTGGTGGGCTCATCAGCAATCAGCAGTTTAGGGTGGTTGATCAGCGCCATCGCAATCATCACCCGCTGGCGCATGCCGCCGGAAAGCTGGTGGGGGTAAGCTTTCAGCCTCATCTCTGCGGCCGGGATCTGCACTTTCTCCAGAACCTGTAGCGCAGCCTGCATCGCCTCTGCTCGTGAGACGTTCTGATGGCGCATGACCGCTTCACTCAGCTGATCGCCCAGCGTAAACGCCGGATTAAGCGAGGTCATCGGCTCCTGGAAAATCATCGCCAGCTCGCTGCCGCGCAGATCGGCATACTCCCGCGGCGAGAGCTTGCGCAGATCGTGACGGCGAAACTGCATCTCACCGCTGACAATCTGCGCGCTGGCAGGCAGCAAGCCCATCAGCGCTAGAGACGTGATGCTTTTCCCGCAGCCTGACTCCCCCACCAGCGCCAGCGTTTCGCCCGCTTTGACCGTCAGGGAAATGCCGTCCAGTACGCTCACCGGAGAGCCGGAAAATTTGACGTTGAGATTATTCAGCCGCAGTACAGGCGTGGAGTCCTTAAACGGGATCGTCGTCATAGCGTGAAGTCGTCCTCAAGGTGGATCGCATGGATCAGGGCGGTTTGCAGGCTAAGCAGATGTTCGCGCATGGCGGCCGCTGCCTCGTTAGGCTGGCGATGGATAATCGCAGCCATGATCCTGTGATGGTGGTCGTTATAGCTATCGACGCGTTCGGGCGTGCGGGCTAATTCACGCAGATGCTGCCAGCCCGGTTCACGTCTGACGGCATCAATGGCGTCAAACAGGCCGAGCATCAGGCGATTACCCGCCGCCTCCGCAATGGCGCGGTGAAAGGCACTATCCCACAGTTCGTTGAGATCGCGGTCGTCCGGGCTGACCTTATCAATGCGTTCCAGCATACGCTGCATGAGCGCGAGGTTTTCCCTGGTGGCACGCAGTGCCGCAAGCCGGGCTAAGCCGGGTTCGAGCTGCAGACGAGCTTCCATCACTTCCAGAAGGTTGGTTTGCTGAACCAATCCCTGAAGGGCCAGCGGTTCAACAGGTGCAGCCGGGCCGATAAAGGTCCCTTTGCCCTGCTTACGCCAGATGCGCCCCTCTTCTTCCAGCACATCCAGCGCGCGACGCACTTCGCGTCGTCCTACGCCGAGAGTCTCCGACAGCTCACGTTCTGTGGGCAGCGGAGTGCCTGGTGTTGACTCGTGCTGGTTGATTAGCCCGCGCAGCTGTTCAAGCGCGGTGCTGGAATTTGCCAGAAACCGTGACGGTTTTTCCATATTGGTTCGCTCGCTTTCATCATTGCTTTATTTTTATTAACGATAAGTTATTGATATGGAATGACGCTTATCGTGCTAATGATTAAGCAATAACCAAACCAATACTCAATTGGTTCGGGAGGTTTTTGGAAAGCAGGAGATAAGAGGATGATTTTTCGTGATTTATATTTACAAAAAGAAACACCCTGACTGACGTCAGACGAGGCACAGGCAGATTAAATGCACAAGATCAGTGCATATAACGCACTAATGTTGTGCATATGTTAATTAATTGCACCGCGTTATTTGACTTTTTGTTAATAAAAAAGAGGAAGGAAATTCAGAAAGCTGAAACGACGAAGGCCTGAATCATTTCTGATTCAGGCCTTCTGAATAGTGGCGGAACGGACGGGACTCGAACCCGCGACCCCCTGCGTGACAGGCAGGTATTCTAACCGACTGAACTACCGCTCCACTGTTCCCGTTTGGGGAACGAGGCGCATATTACGGTGTGCCTCCGATCTCGTCAACGCTTTTCCTCACGTTTTGAATCGTTTGCTGCAAAAATCGCCCAACCGATGATTTTACAGACATTCCGGCGTTTTTTCAGGCGCGCCACATACAGCTTCCGCCCTTCTTCTGCACCAGATCAAGCCGGGATTCGTGGTTGAGAAGCTCTTCTTCACTGGCTGAAACTACCCGCAACCGGCTTGCCTGACGGACAATGCGCTGAATACCCGCTTCGCCCTGCGTCTGCTGGGATTCATTTTCCATGCTGAACTTCATTGACGTCTGGCCGCCGGTCATCGTCAGATAAACATCGGCCAGGATCTGGGCATCGAGTAATGCCCCGTGCAGCGTTCGCTTGGTGTTGTCTATCTCGTAGCGCGAACAGAGGGCATCAAGGCTGTTACGCTTGCCGGGGAACATTTTCCTCGCCAGCGCCAGGCTGTCCGTCACCTTACAGAAGGTGTTTGTCTTCGGGATATCGCGATTAAGCTTACTGAATTCATAATCCATAAAGCCGATATCGAACGAGGCGTTATGGATGACAAGCTCGGCGCCCTTGATGTATTCCAGGAACTCGTCAGCGACATCCGCAAACGTCGGTTTATCCAGCAAGAACTCATCGGCAATACCGTGAACGCCGAACGCTTCTGGATCTACCAGCCGATCGGGTTTGAGGTAGACGTGGAAGTTGTTCCCCGTAAGACGACGGTTCACCACTTCAACGGCGCCGATCTCGATGATCTTATGCCCTTCGTAGTGCGCGCCGATCTGGTTCATACCGGTGGTTTCGGTATCGAGAACAATCTGGCGAGTAATTGCAGTGCTCATAGCGGTCATTTATGTCAGACTTATCGTTTAACTGAACGTTTCGAATACAGGAAGTCTACCAGAGATGCGTAAACAGGTAGAAATTTTCACCGATGGATCTTGTCTCGGTAACCCGGGCCCCGGCGGCTACGGTGCGATTATGCGCTATCGCCAGCACGAAAAAACCTTTAGCGAAGGCTATTTTCTGACCACCAACAACCGGATGGAGTTGATGGCGGCCATTGTGGCGCTGGAGGCGTTAAAAGAACATTGTGACGTGGTGTTAAGCACCGACAGCCAGTACGTGCGTCAGGGGATCACCCAGTGGATCCACAACTGGAAAAAACGCGGCTGGAAGACCGCCGACAAGAAGCCTGTCAAGAATGTCGACCTCTGGAAACGTCTTGATGCCGCGCTGGGACAACACCAGATTAAGTGGGAATGGGTAAAAGGCCACGCTGGCCATCCGGAAAACGAACGCTGCGACGAACTGGCGCGCGCTGCGGCATCCAATCCCGCTCATGAGGATGCGGGCTATCAGCCCGACGCCTAATCGGTTTTTTTGTATTGCCGCGTGGCACCCACGGTCTGGCGGATGGGCGTTTTCGACTTGCTCTGCTTCATCGGATTAAGCGTAAGGGGAATGGTTCGCTTACGCGCGACGATAAACTGCAAACAGCCCAATGCGGGCAGATGGGTGCTCAACACGACGCCCCCCTTCCGCGACCAGGGCAGCACCTGAAAACCCCCGTAGCAGAGCACTTCAAAGTTCAGGAGTGAAAGCCAGTCGAGCTGGCGCATCATGGTGAACATCCGGCTGTTGTAGGGCGGAGTCCGACGCAGCACCGGTACCAGCTTACGCAGGCCCATCAGGCTGAGCGGATTGAATCCGCTCAGTACCAGCCAGCCGTCATCAATGAGCACGCGATCGGCTTCGCGAAGCAGACGGTGCGGGTCGCTGCACCAGGGTAACGTGTGTGCGAGCAAACACGCGTCAACGGACTTTTCCGCAAACGGCAGATGTAGAGGGTCTGCTTTCACCTGTACCGGCGATCCGCCGAGAGAGACATTGACCTGATGCGAGATAGCGCAGCTTTCGGTATTGATTTCCGCGCTGAGATTGCCAATCTTAAGCAGGTGAAAGCCATACATTTTCGCGAGCCAGGGCTTTAGCTGTTGTTCTAACGCCTCGCGATAGTATTCACCCCAGGGCAATTCCGCCCAACGTTCCGGTGCTGCGACAGTCTGAGGTATCCTTGCCGGTTTCATCAACACACCCGCCACGCTATAAGAGGTAATGTATGAATCTTATCAGTATTCCTGCTTTTGAGGACAATTACATCTGGGTTTTGGTTGACGACGATCGTCGATGCGTCATTGTTGACCCCGGAGAATCCACCCCCGTTTTGCATGCCATCAAGGAAAATGGCTGGAAGCCTGAAGCCATTCTGTTAACCCACCATCATCACGATCATACTGGCGGTGTGCCCGATCTGCGCGCCCACTTTCCGCATCTTGTGGTTTACGGACCGGCAGAGACACAAGATAAGGGAACAACTCAAGTAGTCGAAGAAGGCGAAAATATCCTCATACGCGAGTGGGAGTTTTCCGTATTTGCTACACCGGGTCACACTTTAGGACATCTGTGTTTCTACAGTAAACCTTATCTTTTTTGCGGCGACACGCTGTTCTCAGGGGGCTGCGGAAGATTGTTTGAAGGCACGCCTGAGCAAATGTACCAGTCTTTACAGAAGATTAACGCACTGCCCGATGAGACGCTCATTTGTTGCGCCCATGAGTACACATTAGGGAATATGAAGTTTTCCGTGAGCCTCTTACCGGAGGATCGGGCGATTCAGGATTATTATCACAAAGTGAAGGAGTTACGTGCAAAAAACCAAAAAACACTCCCCGTAATTCTGAAAAATGAGCGCCAAATTAATTTATTTTTACGAACAGATGATATTGATTTAATTAACAAAATCAACCAAGAAACAAATTTGCAACAACCAGAACAGCGATTTGCATGGTTAAGGTCAAAGAAAGATAACTTCAGATAATTGCGGGTTGCCTTTTCAAAATTTCGCCGTTATCATCGCTCGTCTTTTAAGCAACTATTGACACACACATGAAGGCAAAAGCGATATTACTCGCCTCTGTCCTGCTTGTAGGTTGCCAGTCGCAGAACGGCAGCAACGTACAACAGCACGCACAGAGCCTTTCTGCAGCTGGTCAAGGGGAAGCAGGGAAGTTTACAAGTCAGGCGCGATGGTTGGACGATGGGACATCTTTCGCGCAGGAACAAGACTTGTGGGCCTCTATTGGCGACGAGCTAAAGATGGGAATTCCGGAAAATACCCGGATTCGCGAACAGAAACAGAAGTATTTAAGAAATAAGAGCTATCTCCACGATGTAACGTTACGGGCAGAGCCGTATATGTACTGGATAGCCGGGCAAGTTAAGAAACGTAACATGCCTATGGAGCTGGTACTCCTACCCATAGTGGAGAGCGCTTTTGACCCACACGCGACGTCTGGCGCCAATGCCGCAGGCATTTGGCAGATCATTCCGAGCACCGGGCGAAACTATGGTCTGAAACAGACCCGCAACTATGATGCGCGTCGCGATGTTGTCGCTTCAACGACAGCCGCTCTCGACATGATGCAACGTCTGAATAAGATGTTTGACGGCGACTGGCTGTTAACGGTCGCAGCGTACAATAGTGGCGAAGGTCGTGTACTGAAGGCAATGAAAGCGAATAAAGCACGGGGTAAATCCACCGATTTTTGGTCGCTCTCACTGCCACAGGAAACAAAGATTTACGTACCGAAAATGCTGGCATTGAGCGATATTCTCAAGAACAGCAAGCGTTACGGTGTACAACTGCCAACACCAGACGAAAGTCGTGCACTGGCGCGCGTTCGCCTCAGCAGTCCGGTTGATATTCAACAGGTCGCTGATATGACGGGTATGTCGGTAAGTAAATTGAAAACCTTTAATGCTGGCGTTAAAGGCTCAACTCTGGGGGCAAGTGGTCCGCAGTATGTAATGGTTCCGCAGAAACATGCCGAGCAGTTACGTGAGTCTTTGGCTTCTGGTGAAATCGCCGCCGTTCAGTCAACGCTGATCGCGGATGCATCATCAGTCAACAGCCGCAGCTATAAGGTTCGTTCAGGTGACACGCTTTCTGGCATTGCAACACGTCTTGGCGTGACGGCAAAAGATCTGCAGCAGTGGAATAATCTGCGCAGTTCAGGCCTGAAAGTTGGTCAAACGCTGACGGTGGGTGCAGGTAGCAGCGCACAGCGTCTCGCCAGCAACAGCGATAGCATTACCTATCGCGTGCGCAAGGGCGATTCACTGTCCAGTATCGCAAAACGACACGGCGTGAACATCAAAGATGTGATGCGCTGGAACAATGATACTGACAATCTGAAACCAGGCGACCAGCTGACGCTGTTTGTGAAGAACAACGCTACGCCAGACTCCTGATAACACGATCGAAAGATAAAAAGGCACCGATTCCCCTCGGTGCCTTTTTTGTTTATCCCGCTTTTTGCGCTTCAGCCATGATGGTATCGCTGGTAAAAGAGCCATCGTCCTGCAGTTCAAAGTACGCCTTCACCTCTGCAGACGCACTCTCCTGATACAGCCTGATTGCCTGGCTCAATGCTTCCGGGGTGCGCATACGCGCGATCCACGAGCTGAACTCCAGCGGTAAGCGGTCAGTAATCAACGCGCGCGCAATCAGCCCCGCGTCAGTGATAAATGAAAACCACTCTCCGCTGGAGTAGTTTTGCACATGCGAGGTGTCGCGCAGCGCTTCCACCGTCTGCAGCCAGATATTGCGCACCGGATGCCCGGGCGACATCACATCCATAATGATGAAGATGCCACCCGGCTTCAGGACGCGTTTGACCTCACGTAATGCCTGGCCGACATCATGCCAGTGGTGCGCGGAATAACGGCTGATCGCCACCTCAAACGACGCGTCATCAAAAGGTAAGGATTCGGCATAGCCCTGGCGGGTATTAATGTTGTCCAGTCCTTTCGCTTTCGCCGCTTCAGCAACCACCTCCAGCATCTGGCTGGATAAATCATACGCGGTAACCTGCGCCACCTGCTGCGCAGCCGTAAAGCTGGCATGCCCGGCTCCACAGCCTAAATCCAGCACGTGCGCCTGCGGGAATGCCGCCAGGCGTTCACCGAGGCGGACCAGATCGCGGCCTGAAGCGTGTACGGCGCTGCTCAGATAGGCATTTGCCTGAGAACCAAACTGTTTTTCAACGTTGTCATGATGGGAGCGTGTTGTTGTCATCGTACTGTCCTTTGTGAGTTTAAAATAAAGGGCAGTACCCGCGCAGGCCTGCCCCACGGCAGACCTGACACACCATTATTTATCAGGTTTGCCGGGACTGAATTCAACTAGTAGAGGATTGTGATCGGAGGCGCGCGTCACCAGAACAGAAGCGTCGTGCACGCTCAAACCACGATAGAAGACAAAATCGAGAGGACGACCAAAGGCTTTTTTGCGCTGGTCATCGTTAAAACGAACTTCACGCAGCGACATTTCGCGCGCAAAGCGATACAGCGCATTCATGCGCGGACGGCTCCAGGCATTGAAATCGCCGGCCATAATGATGGGCCCGCTGTGATGCGCAATCTGATCGCCAATGGGAAGTAACTGCTTACTATACACATCCACACCCAGGCTGAAATTTACCGCGTGGATATTCACGACCATCAGCATTCGGGTATCCGGCAGCGGGTAGACCGTCACCAGCGCCGATTTCGCCAGACGCAGGATAGGCTCGCGTTCGCGCAGCGGACAGCAATAGACGGGATGTGCTGCAGAAAGCGTCATCACGCCTGAAGGATGTTGAGGCAGAACAAATGCAGGCACCTGGTCGGCGGCAAGATAGTTGGTAGTCGCAAACCGCACCAGCTCAGGGGTGGTTTGCGCCTCCTGGAGCAGAACCAGGTGGGCATCTTTTCCAAAGTTCTTGAGTACCGATAACCACTCTGCACGCTGCTGCTTAAAGATATTCCACACCAGCACGCGAATTTTTTCATCGCTGCTTAACGGAGTGCCGGCGGGTAATGCCTGGCTTATGCTCGCAAACGACCCCGGAGGCAAAATCCTCTCCGCGGGCATTCCGGCAACATAACGCATGGCATAGGTATTTTTTCGCACTTTTGGAAACAGCCTCTGTAACATGAACCAGCCCGGAAAACGGACTGGTTCTAATGTTATAGGGACTTTAGGTCACACTTTCAACGCAATTTCTGAGAAACCGCTTTCCAGTTTTGTAAGCAAGCACTTACTGATGTTATCCCAGCGCTACACGAGCAGGTTTATCCAGACGCCCACTCAGGCCAATCAGCAGGAAGGCCACCAGGACAATCACCGCACCAATCCACGGTGTCTGGGTTAATCCAATATGCGCTACGGTTTGCCCGCCGATGATGGAACCCAGCGCGATACCAATATTAAATGCGGCAATGTTCAGACCCGATGCCACATCCACCGCATTTGGCGTATAGAGCTCGGCTTTCTGGACAACATAAACCTGAAGCCCGGGCACATTACCAAAGGCAAAGATCCCCATGACCAGTACCGTGACCAGCGCGGCGTAGTGCATCGAAGCCGTGAACTGGAAAATCATCAGCAGAACAACCAGGGCGACGAAAATGAACTTCAGCGCCGGTACCGCACCGTGCTTATCGGCAAGCTTGCCGCCCCAGATATTGCCAATGGCAACGGAAATACCATATCCCAGCAAAATCCAGCTCACGGCGTTGGGTGAGAAACCTGCCAGGTCCTGCATCATCGGTGCCAGGAAAGTGAAGGCGGTGAATACCCCACCATAGCCCAGTGCCGTAACCGCGTAGATGATCAGCAAACGCGGATGCGTGAGCACCTTCAGCTGATCGCGCAGGCTGGCGCTCGCCCGGCCAGGAATATTTGACGGTACCAGCAGCAGGCTGGTCACCAGGGCGATGACGCCCAGTAAGGAGACGGCCAGGAAAGTTTCACGCCAGCCGAAATGCTGTCCGATAAACGTGCCCAACGGTACGCCCGTGACGAGTGCAACGGTCAACCCACCAAACATGATCGCAATGGCTGAAGCCGCTTTCTCTTTGGGTACCAGGCTGGTTGCAATGGTGGAGCCAATCGAGAAGAACACACCGTGTGCAAGGCCGGTCAACAGACGGGCAATCACCAGAGTGGTGTAGTCCGGCGCCTTCCAGGCCAGAATGTTGCCGGCAGTGAACAGCACCATCAGCGCGACTAACAGCTGCTTACGTGGGAAGCGCCCGGTCAGCGCCGTCAGGACCGGGGCACCAACGGCGACGCCCAGGGCGTAGATAGATACCAGCAGCCCAGCTGAGGGCAGCGAGATCGCAAGCTGGTTAGCAATGGTAGGAACCAGTCCTACGATAACAAATTCGGTCGTGCCAATTGCAAAGGCACTGATCGTCAGGGCAAGTAGCGCCAGTGGCATAAAATACTCCGTATCATCAGGATTAAGATGACAGGCAGTATGCGCCAGTGCTTAAATAACAAAAATGGTCAAAATATCAATTGAATTTTGCAGGTGGTGCAACAATGAAAGCAACGTCTGAAGAGCTGACAATCTTTGTCGCCGTCGTCGAAAGCGGCAGTTTTAGCCGGGCCGCCGAACAGCTGGGGCAGGCCAACTCCGCCATTAGCCGCTCGGTAAAAAAACTGGAGATGAAGCTGGGGGTAAGTCTGCTCAACCGAACGACGCGGCAGCTGAGCCTGACGGAAGAAGGAGAGCGTTATTTCCGCCGCGTGCAGTCGGTACTGCAGGAGATGGCCGCAGCGGAGACGGAGATTATGGAGACCCGCAGCACCCCGCGTGGGTTGCTGCGCATTGATGCGGCCACGCCGGTTGTGCTTCACTTTCTGATGCCGCTGATCAAGCCTTTCCGCGAACGTTATCCCGAGATGACGCTCTCTCTGGTCTCCTCAGAGACGTTTATCAACCTCATCGAGCGAAAAGTGGATGTGGCCATCCGCGCGGGAACCCTGACAGACTCAAGCCTGCGTGCCCGCCCTCTGTTTGCCAGCTACCGCAAAATTATCGCATCACCAGACTATATTGCCGAACATGGCAAACCGGAGACGGTTGAAGAATTGAAGCAGCACCTGTGCCTGGGCTTTACGGAGCCTGTGTCGCTGAACACCTGGCCTGTCGCCTGTCATGATGGCCAGCTGCATGAAATTACTTGCGGGTTATCGTCGAACAGCGGGGAAACGCTAAAACAGCTGTGCCTCACCGGGAATGGCATCGCCTGTTTGTCGGATTACATGATTGATAAAGAAATTGCGCGCGGTGAGCTCGTGGAGATAATGGCCGATAAGCGTCTACCGGTAGAGATGCCTTTTAGCGCAGTGTATTACAGTGACAGAGCGGTAAGCACGCGCATCAGGGCCTTTATTGACTTCCTGAGCGAGCATATAAAAACAGCTCCCGAAGGAGCTGTGTGAGGGTTTAGAGTACAGAGGGGGGTTAATATCAATCCCAGTCAGGCGCTAAGCCTTCCGGGCTAACCAGACGATCGTTGCACTCCAGGGCTGCGATCGCTTTTTTATCGTCAGCATCCAGCTGAAGATCCGTTGCTAACAGGTTGCTGGCCAGGTTTTCACGTTTAGTGGAAGATGGGATCACGGCATAACCTTCACCCATCGCCCATGCCAGAATGACCTGCGCGGCAGTCGCGTTGTGTTTCTCAGCGATACGCGTAATCACTTCATCTTTCAGCGCTTTACCATAGGCCAGCGTCATGTATGAGGTGATGTGGATACCGTGCTGTTTTGCCCAATCCACGACTTTGCGGTTCTGCAGGTAAGGAGACAGTTCAATCTGGTTGGTCGCAATATTTTCTGCACCTACAGCGGCAATGGCTTTTTCCATCAGCGGAATGGTGAAGTTGGAGATACCAATTTCACGGGTCAAGCCCTGAGCTTTTGCTTCCAGAAGGGCCTGCATGAATTCTTCCACAGAAACGGCATCGTTCGGTGATGGCCAGTGAATCAGCGTCAGATCCACATAGTCGGTGCGCAATTTCTTCAGGCTCTCTTTCAGGCTCGGGATCAGCTTGTCTTTGCTGAGGTTTTCAATCCAGATCTTTGTAGTGATGAACAGCTCATTACGCGGCACACCGCTCTCTTGGAGAGCTTGTCCAACGGCAGCTTCATTTTCATAGATCTGTGCCGTATCAACTGCGCGATAGCCCAGTTCAAGTGCGGTTTTAACCGATGCGATCACAACGTCGTCTTTCAGGCGGAATGTGCCCAGACCAAATGCAGGGAGAGTCATATAATCCTCGTTATTCATAATGTTTGTTAACTGAGGAGAATTATCGCTGCAGCGGTTATGAAGAAAAAGATCGTAAAACGCAGAGGATTTTTGCTGATTTAGCAATAATGAGGCAACAGATAAGAAAAAAGCCCTGAGCGTTAACTCAGGGCTTTTAATAAGTGGCGGAACGGACGGGACTCGAACCCGCGACCCCCTGCGTGACAGGCAGGTATTCTAACCGACTGAACTACCGCTCCACCGAAGACTGCTTGTAACCACCGGATTTATGCACCGGCTTACTACTTAATTTGATGCCTGGCAGTTCCCTACTCTCACATGGGGAGACCCCACACTACCATCGGCGCTACGGCGTTTCACTTCTGAGTTCGGCATGGGGTCAGGTGGGACCACCGCGCTAAAGCCGCCAGGCAAA